>JAESFG010000001.1_pt1 | contig 2433386 bp, 2138 predicted proteins | sample 9269371 | NCBI WGS metagenome assembly JAESFG01 (sample SAMN14506227, study PRJNA617093) | algae metagenome | isolation source: Aetokthonos hydrillicola CCALA 1050 (B3-Florida) and co-occurring... | place: USA: South Carolina | collected 2013-01-01
CGTCACCCTCGGGCGTGACCCGAGGGTCCAGGGCAACAAACGCTATCAATCGCGTTACTCTGGGTCCTCGGATCAAGTCCGAGGACGACAGTAAGGAGTGCCTACGTGCTTATGCCAATTGCGGCAGAATGGCGTGCGCCTTGGGCGCACCCACACGCAACGTGTATTCCGCAATCACATGCTCGGCATCGGCATCACCGGTTTTGGCCAGTTGCTCGACTTGGAACGGCCGCAGGAACGCCACATCCACAAACCGTGGATCGATCAGGAATGCGGTTTTGTTCAGGAACGCGGCATCAGACGCCTGCTGCACGTTCACAATCACGTCCAGCGCACCGAAATCTGATTGCCAGGTTTCCACCGCACCAATCAACGCCGCGGGGCGTACTTGGTTTAAGTTATAGCGGATCTGCACACCGCCCGAGAGGTTAGACGCCAACGCCAATTGCGAGAAGTTCACCTTCTGATCGGGCGAGAGCATCAGCATCTTGGGCTTACCACCCGCCACGTATGCGGTTTTCATGGCCGCATTCAGAATCGTGAGGCTGAGCGCACGCGTGGTGGACGATGCCAAGTTCCACGCGGTCGACCCCGTCCCCGATGAAACAGAGTATGTGCCGATGCCTGATACATCAGCGTTGGTTACATAGGCCGGCAAGCCTGCGCACTTACGCGCCGAGGACGACGAACCCGCATCGTAACCGGTGTTGGCCAACAACGTCACTTCCATGTCACGCTTCAGTTCAATGCCTTTCAACAGGCGCTGTTCATCAAGCTCGTTATCGACACCCGCCACTTCAACCGACTGCGAGGTACCGGTAACCGCATACACCTTCTTCGAGATGGCGCAGCGGTTGTTTAGCCGTGCGCGTGCGGTTGCGGTTCCTGCATTGGTCACATCGCCTTCAACTTGATAGTTGGCAGCGGGTGCTGCCAGGGCTTGCGTTTGCCATTCCACCAGCGTGTTTTTGGCACGCCCCTTGGTGGAGATGTTGGATTGAAACGGGGTTTCTTCCGGATCAATGCGGTAGACCATATCGGCCAAATCTTCTTTGATGCCGATTTGGGAATAAGTATTTTGGGCGTTGGTATACAAAGCCATGTTCAAATTTTCCTTATGAAAAATGATTAGTCAGAATTGCGCCGGAACGACGCTGCCTCGCGCTTGGCGCGCTGATAGGCTGCTCCGTTCTCGACGGTTGGGTTTTTCAAGAACCGTTCCCAGGCGTTACCCAGGCCGCGTTGGTGGCTGCCCACATTCGCTTTTGACCCTGGGCGCTGCACCTTCGGCACGACAGACAAGCGTTTGGCCGTACTGGCCTTGCTGTTCTGAAGTGCGTCCCAGCGGCGGGCTTTATCCAGCACCATCATTTCGCGGGCCTGGGAAATACCGGCCACCTCTTCTGGGCCGAAACCCAAATTCAGGGCGTAGCGTGCCAGTTCTTTGAAATCTTGCACACGGGTTTGGGCATCAGCCCAAGCCGGGTTGTAGGTGCTGGCCAGTTCCTCCACCATGATCTTGCGGTCACGCTCAAGCGTGTCAGCATGCACAGCATCGGAAATGCGCTTCGCACTTTCAAAGGCAACGCGCCGATTATCCCACTGGATTTTGCGTTGCACCCAGTTTTGCGGATCGGTGCGTGCCACCTGCACCCAGTTTGGTTCTTGGGTAAAATCAGCACTGAGGCTGTCGATCAACTGATCGAGCCTGGCCAATTTCACGGTTCTTTCCGCATCAACACTGCGGCTGGCTTCGGCCAGACGCTGTGTTTTGCGGCTGTAGTCAGCTTGGCGCATGTAACCACGCCGAATGTCATCTGCCGTCAGTTGAACGCCGTCGATCTCGATGGTCGCAGATGCAAGTTCACTCTCATCCTGCGGTTCGGGGTTTTGGGCAGCGTCGCTGTTGGCGTGATCGGCGTTAATGTCATGCGATGAAGCATCATGTTCATCGGAAGAATAAGCTGCACTTTCGCTGGCGTTATCGTTCGCAGGTTCAGGTGTACTCGTGGTTTGCGAGGTCTTTCCCGTACGCCGATCGGTCAGAATTTGCACAGCCTCAGATAAAGATAGAGCACTACCGTTTGCAGGCACGGCTGCGCCTGCATCCGGTGTCGTGGTATCCGACATGGAATGTTCCTTTGGTTTTAAGTTGTAGATTTCCGAAATAAAAACGGCGGCCTTTGAAAGGGCCGCCTTACTCATCTTAGTTTATTGCGCAATAGATGCGCCGCTGCCTTATCGTTCTTGATTCTCACTTCTCAGAAACACATTCGCAACATTAAGGGTCAAAAGTACCCCGCTAAAAATAAAATATAGAAGTCTTCCAAAAACATAATTCGTATCGCTCCATATTTCACCGGTCTGCGTACCTGAAAAGAGACCGAATGCCGCCAAGCAAAGGGGGAACCAGTATGCGATTGTTCCTGACGTCGGGAATTTAAAACAAGTTAACGCTACGAACCATAAGACTAATGGAAGAGCACTAAATAACTCTAAGAGTTCGGAACAAAAGCGCAAATCCATGAAGATAACCCCCAGTATTCCCAGAATACTGAGTAAGGTCGCCATACCGATGAACATCACCGAGGCAAAATCAGGAGCCGCCAAGCGCTTTTTCCCGTCCATCTCGTCCTCTTAGATAGACCGACCATGGAAGCCATGAAGATAAATATGGCTTACGGGCGTGGCATAGGGAAGCGAGAAACGGCATCGTAGAAGCCAGGCATGAAACGTGATTCATTCTGTGTAGCCCTCGTTCCCGCTGGGACCAAATGAGTAAAAGCAACGCGTGCAACCGATCCATAAAGGCGCCCGTACAAGTCAGGGTCGCGCACGTCCTTAAGGCCATCGACAAAAGCTTGATTACACTTCTGAAGATCACTTGTTATGCTTGGATCAAATTTGTTTTTCATGAAAGATCGGCTATCAACTCCCGCCTTGCCAAGGCCGCGTTTGGTGGCTTCAGCGGCAATCAGTTGCGCGAGTTGCGGTGTCAACACGGCGCGTAGCAACACCATCTCGCCGGTGCAAGGCCTACGCGGGAAATAAAATTATGGTTGTTTGTGATCGATCTTGCCAGAGATGATTTTTGGCGGCTCTCCAATCTTGAGTTCCAAAACAAGCCACTCTGCTGTCCCCATCTTACCAAGGATACTCATAAAATATGTGGTAGCGATTTGCCCAAGCCCTGGAAAAGGAGTGTCAAGAAAGTTGATAAAATCAAGATACTTCGGTTCATAATCGGTTATCGCAATAAACTCGCCTTGCTCGCCTCTCAGCGCAACACACTCGCATTCAGTGGTCAGCCTATCAAACTGAAATAACTCGGCTTTACATATAGCTGCCCAAGGAGCCGTCTTGATCACAATGCCATTACGTAACTTTCGAAATTCGGTTTCATTAAAATCGATCGTGTATTGCGCGGTTCGCTCCTCAAAATGATAACGAACGGCGTTGATAAGAGTCGCTGGAATTTGAAGGAGTTTTTTAAACCAGGACATATATTTGCTTTATGAAAATCAGCAGGGCCAAAGAATGTGGTTCAGATTATCATATAAATCATATCCCGCATCTTGCCCATAATAGCTTCCTGCAACAGAGCCACCCACTCCGCCGACAATCGTGCCTGGCCTGGGCGCAACCAATGTACCTGCGGCCGTACCAAGTGCCCCTCTACCGAGACCACCAAGCATTGAACCATCCACACCGAAAGCTTCTCTTACTTTATTATCGGCTCTCGCAATTTGATCAGTAGCAAGAGCAGCAGATGCAGCAATGCCCACAGGACCAAGAGCCTTCATCACCTTACCAGCGACGTTAAATTTGGGATTTGTTTTTGCAGGACTTTTAGTCTTGTAGTATTCCACATCCTCTGGAATTAACGCGGCCTTTAAAGGTCTGTATTTATTCAAAACATCCTGGACCATCTTCGGTGTTCGTGCGCGGTGTTTGAGTTTAATTTCATGACGGCGCAAAATATCGTCAGTTTCGTTAGGTCGCAGATGCGCCACTCGCTCATTATATAGATCACGCTCAACAGCGGACCGTGTGAATTGATCTGCGGTATACAATGTCGCGCCAGACGTCATATCGGTACCGCTTGTTGGTTCGGCACCAATACTTTCGCTACGGCGCGTTATGGTAACAGGGCCAACACCACTCATATCGAGTTTATCGCCTTTGCCAAACCAGCCCTTCACCGTATTCACACCATCGTCGATCAAATCCCCAAACCAGCCAAACTCCTCCGTGCCCGTGGCTGGATTGATGGAGGCTTTGCGGCTGCCAACGATCAGTTGCTTGGGATTAATGCCGCGCTTGGCGGCTTCGGCGGCAATCAGTTGCGCGAGTTGCGGTGTCAACACAGCGCGCGGCACTACCATCTCGCCCGGCTTTAAGTGCGCAACAGCGGTATCCCCGCCTCGCCCCTGAAGTGCCAGCACTTTGGCTTGAAGGGCGTTGATCAACTTGCCGTGCTGCCTTGGGTTCAGCTTGCGCAATTCAGTTTGTGCCGCCGAGGTTAATCTATTCAAACTAATGTAGTAATATACCTGTAGCGCAGTGATGAAGCTATCGATCTACTTGGGCTTCAGATTCAGCAGCTGTAATTGCTGCACCAGCTTTGCAAACAGAAATACGATTAGTTTTGCGCTAATTTTGACCAACACAGCACATCTAAATCTCCATCATCCGCGAATGCAAATAAAACAACACTTGGACCTTTCTGTTTAAACTTCGCCACGGATCGCAAATAAGCAATTCCATCCACGACAACGATTTCACTATACGTTTGGATGTCCTTGAAAATATGCGTGTTAGATGCGTCATAAAGTATCGGGATGTTTTTGCTCATCGATACTGGTTTTCGATTTTGCGCCGCACCCAAGGAGTGTGAAATTTCAGGGTGGCGCGTATTTGCAACAACGTCCTGAAACCAACGATAAGGTGGGCTTTGGTCGTTCGATTGTACTGCAAAAGCTGTTTTAAGTGTGCCCGACAGCGGCACCGGCACTGCCATATGCCATACAAAGTTCACTCGCGATCCAGCGAAATCCATAACGTAGATAGGAACCTGGGACTGATCTGGACCAAGCTTCAACTGAAGCGTCGCTTTATGTGGCTCCTCTGCGATCAGCGAAATGTCGGTAAATTTAAAACGCGATAAACGCGTTATCCCCGGAGAGTCATAGAATACGTAATCGTTGGCTGACGATTTACTCTCCGGGAAATAAATATGCTCCTTGGCGACTTGCAAACCAAGGTTACATACATTTCGCACCGTATCGCCGGGGGCAACAATAGCGCGCTTTGCGACCTCACGTGACAATAACGCGGGATCTAAGCAATCAGCGCGTTGCGTTGCATCTTCAAGTACGAGGCAATCCACAATCGGGGGTAACTTTTCATAGTTACGTGACTGAATCACGACCGGTTCGTTCGGTGCATCAACCGAATATAGGGCCTGGGGGGCGGCGACCGCGAAATTTGCAAATTCGAATAAAATAAATGAAACAACGGCAAAATATCTCATCACCTCTCACTTTCCACCCGATTAAAAATCCTTGCGCGGCACTCCCCTGCGCTGAAGTTCGGTACGTCTTTCCAACTCACTCAGAGCAGCATTTGGTCCTTGCTTGAAGTATACACTCTCAGAAGGCCTGCGGAAATACTGCAAGCCACCTTCGGTTTCTCCATTTGTCTTCTTGAAATCAAGAAATTCCTGGGCCGCACCTTCGATATCGCCTTCATTGAATTTCTGAACCAAATTGCTTTTTGTGAAGCTCTTCGGTCTCATACTGAAAGCCAGAGATGTCATCGCTTCATACTGATCTCGCGTCATTGGCATCTTAATCGCATTTTTGACAACATCACCAGCGGCGTTAATATCTTTGTCGAATTGTTCATCGATCTTCTTATCGGACCATATTGTACCCACTCGCGGTCTGTTAAGGCTGTCCGGCGCATTGGTTTGATTTGAGCCTATTCCACAAATGAGTTGATCACTCACGGGATGACAGTCCGCGCGCCTTGTTTCCATATGTGGACGTTCAAGGATTTCCTTTAGCTCAGGACGTACAGATGTAAGTGGAGGATAAGGCATTCCATTCTCTACATTGCGCAGAATTTCACCTTTATCGAATGGGATATCGATTTCGTTAGGTCGCGCGACAATAACATCTGATGTAGGTTTCTCAGATTCATGAGCGTGACCAAACCAGCCTTTCACATTATTCCATACTCCAAACTCCTCCGTGTCCGTGGCTGGATTGATGGAGGCTTTACGGCTGCCGACAATAAGCTGCTTGGGATCAATACCGCGCTTGGCGGCTTCTGCAGCGATCACTTGCACCAGTTGTGGTGTCAGCACAGCGCGCGGGACCACCATCTCGCCCGGCTCTAAGTGCGCAACAGCGGTATCCCCGCCTCGCCCCTGAAGTGCCAGCACTTTTGCTTGAAGAGCGTTGATCAGCTTGCCGTGCTGCCTTGGGTTCAGCTTGCGCAGTTCGGTTTGTGCGGCGGCGATGTGTTTAGCCTTCTCAGGCCCCTTCGCCGTTTTGGCATGGCGCAAGGCGGCTAAAATTGAGCGCGCATCTTCGCCTGCATCTGCAGCCAGATAAGGGTCAACACCAACGTCTTTAGCGGCCATCATGGCCAGACCTTCTTTGAAAGTGTAGGCGCGTTTGCGCATTGGCGCATCCGACATGGAATGTTCCTTTGGTTTTAAGTTGTAGATTTCCGAAATAAAAACGGCGGCCTTTGCAGGGCCGCCGCGATTAATTATGTAAGAAAGAGAATCTATTCGTCTTTTTTCTTTCTCACACGGATAGAGCCATAAGGGCGCAAGCCGTATACAAACATCGCGCATGTTGCGGGCGCGCGGCTGGCGTGGCCTGGATCACAACCTTCATCCCACGGGCCTTCATAATCGACGCTGGCATAGTGCTGACCAACAACACTCCATTTACCATTCAGATTTTTCACAAAGAGGCTGCTATTACTTACGCTATCGCCGATGTTTGTATAAATAGCGACCTCAACCGCATCCTCAAACCCTTCCGGTATTTTAGCACTTCGACCAAAGCGCTTTGGCTGGACGCGTTCGATTCCTAAAATTCCCACACGATTGAATATGTCAAAACCATAAGCAGCAAAAAAACATCCGAGGAAGGCAGCGTCCATGGGGTCGTTATTACTGTTTTCCAGAGAGCCTTAAAACGTGAGACCTCCTCTTCTGGATAAGCAGGCAGATCAGCCTCGGTTGTTGTTAACGGCTCAACTGGCAACCCGATTAATTTACAAATATCGCCGCCAAGATTAGTACAAACCTGCCATGCCTTAGCGACACAAATAGGTGCTTCATCCACAGTGTTACAGGGTTGTTCGGAGCTGAAACCTTCAAAAACAACAGGCTCGGCTGCAAGCGCGAGAGAGGAATACATTATGAAGCCCACAACGGCAGCGATCATAAATCTACCAACGTTTCGGGTTTTGTGACTGCCAGTTTGGAAGGAAACCTGCGGGGTCAACTTGTTGCCCTTTCCACCACGTTTCGAGGTGGACATGATTCTGCATTTTTCCAGTATCATCGATCAAGTGGCGATTTTGCGACCGACCAACGATATCACCTGCTTTTACTGAACTGCCGATGGCGGGTCCCTTTCCGTCGACATAAAACATCTTTGTCGTGAGCCCTTCATATGGTCCAGTACCCTTAATCGTTACCCCCTTATACTGAGCATATTCAGGGTGATCTTTTAGCTTATTTTTTCCATATACTGGATTACGCTCGATAACGGTCCCCTCGATAGGTGCTTTAATCTGCTGGCTGTCCTCGGCAACAGTTATATCCGTGCCAAAATGCGCGCCACCTTTATTGCCACTCCGACCCGCGCCAAACCAACCATTCCCCGAGCCATCGTTGCGTTCGACACCGCCTGTTGGGTTAGAAATACGCGGCGGGCCGTAAATTGAACCGTGGTAACTGCTGACGGGCAATTCTTCGACATCTAATCCCGTGTTCGCGAAAATACGTTCGCCCAATTCAGGGGCACGCTGCGTACCTGTAACTGGTATTTCATCAACATCCAACTTATGGGCTTTGCCAAACCAGCCCTTCACCGTATTCACACCATCGTCGATCAAATCCCCAAACCAGCCAAACTCCTCAGTTCCGGTCGCCGGATTAATGGAGGCTTTGCGGCTACCAACAATAAGCTGCTTGGGATCAATACCGCGCTTGGCGGCTTCGACGGCAATCAGTTGAGCGAGTTGCGGTGTCAACACAGCGCAGGGTACCACCATCTCGCCCGGCTCTAAGTGCGCAACAGCGGTATCCCCGCCTCGCCCCTGGAGTGCCAGCACTTTTGCTTGAAGAGCGTTGATCAGCTTGCCGTGCTGCCTTGGGTTCAGCTTGCGCAGTTCGGTTTGTGCGGCGGCGATGTGTTTAGCCTTCTCAGGCCCCTTCGCCGTTTTGGCATGGCGCAAGGCGGCTAAAATTGAGCGCGCATCTTCGCCTGCATCTGCTGCCAGATATGGATCGATGCCGACGTCACGAGCATTTCCCCGAAAAGTGGGAACCACTTGGCGTGGAGAAATGCGACCAACAAAAACTAGGCCGCCATCATGGCCAAGCCTTCTTTAAAGCTATAGCTTCGTTTTTGAGTCATGGTCTTGTCCTTTCAAAACCTCGGGATCCAGCGTTTGGGTGGATCTGCGAATTCACGGGCTTGGGCGGCATCCAGTGCCCCCGTATCCGCTACAGTTTTGAGATGGCGTTGCACGGCATCGATGACATTCAGCGCGACGGTATAGCGATAGCGGCCCAGATCATCCTTGGGTTCGCACGCCCGAATACCTGCAATGTACGACTGCGCAAGCAACGCGAAGGCCTCTTGCAAAACAGGATTGGTCAATGCCTCGTTTGCTCGCGCAGTCTTTTCAGAGAAAGTCTTTTCGGAAGAAGTCCGTTCTGTGTATGCCTCTTCACTCATTGCGCCACCGGCATATTCGGAACAGGTACATTAGGAACCGCCCGCAACGGCAGCGGGGCAATTGTTTGCGGCATGGGCTGTGGCGGCATCTGCGGCATTGGCAGCGGTTGAGGAAGTGGCAGCGGTTGGGGAAGTGGCAGCGGTTGAGGAAGTGGCGGGGGCGGTTGCGGGCTCCCCACATTTGGATTCCAAAGACCAGGATCGCGGAAGAATTCCTGCGGGTTGGCAATGCCTGCCGCTTCGGCCGCTTTGTGCAGCGCTGTCACGTACTGCTTTAAGCCCACCACGGGGTTGTTGAAGCCCAGCGTTTTGATGATTTCTTTTTGCTCGGCGATCACGGTTGTCAGGAACGCCATGTCGCGTTCGCGTGCCCCCGTTCCTAAGCCGGTGTTGACCACAGCATCCATATCGCTGAAAGCGGCCCAGGCGCGTGGATCAATGCCTTGCGCGCGGCCATCAAGCCGCACCAACCGTTCGAAATCTTGATAGCGTACTAAAATGTTGAGAATACCGCGGAACAGTTTGCGCAAGCCGCCATGCGCCCAGATGCGCGCAATCATTTCCACTTTGCCCATGCTGGCCGAGTACGCCAGCTGCGCCGCCGTGGCTGATTGGTTGTTGAGCGTTTCAGGCGATAAACCAACAGCCTGCTTGCCCACACCTGTGCGTGCTTCTGCCACCGTGTCGAAATATTGCAGCGCCGTCAGCGCCGCTTCAGCCGTAAACGGCACCGAAATTTCGCGAATGGCCCCAGGGCCCTTCACCAAAATCGGCGCGCCTGGCGCCATATTCATCAACTGGTCTGGCTTGACGATCAAATCCTGCACCACTTCACGCTGCGGGGTGTTGGAGAGGTACAGGTTATCCAGCATTTGCCGCACCAGCACCGTGTTCACTTTCTGAATCTCGGCCAGGTCATCGGCGGGGCAACGCCCCCAGAAAATATGCGGCAACGGGTTGGGGCAAAAATCCGCGAAGATGATTTGATAATCGTAAGGCTCCATCTTCAGAACCTTCACTTTCCCCTCGCCGCCTGCGGCGACAAAGAACCACTCGCGCACACCCTCGCCGTCGTAATCACACCGCACAATGCCTTCGTGCACGGCGATCTCACGCATCATGGGGTCGATCGGTGAACTTTGGGCTGGGCCGCGCCAACGTTCATCGTAATCAGCCGCGCGCGCATAACGGGGTTCGGTATAACTCGGCAGTTCATCGATGAGTGACTGCGGATAGCCCTCGTCAATCAAGTCACCGGCGCGGCGGTAGGTACGGTGGGACACCAGTGTGGCATCCTCTAAATTCCGCGCGTCGCGATTGATCACAAACTCTTCTGGCGGCACGTTTTCAATGCGTACTTTCGAGGTATTGATTTTTCGCTTTACCGTGACGTCATGCAGACCGCTATCTTTGTGTGCGGTATGCGCGGTAATTTCATGGCCTTGCGCTTCCACACCTTGGGCGAATAGCGTGAACTCATCGTCATTCAGGCCGGTGAATGTTTCTTCGCGCACCTCTTGGCCCGTTTGCCACCAGGCTTTCAGCACGCCCACTTTCTGCACCAAGGCATCAAACGCCCATTGGTACAGAATAATTTCGCCCCGATTATCTTTGCGGAACACCACATCGTTCACATAGTGCGTGACCAACTTGGCCAGAGCTTCATCTTCCAACCCTGCGGGCTCGTAGGCTGCAATGGTTTTGCCCGCCGTGAACACGCGCAACAAACTGGGCAACATCATGTTGATGTAAGTGGCAAGCGTGCGGTCCGTGACACGGCTGCGCCCTTTCGCCGCCGGCACATCGTCCATCACGCCACGGTAATAATCGTAATTGCGCTCGCGCTGGGCGGCGATGAGATCGGACGCATGAATGAAGCTTAGTGCCTCCTCGATCTCCGTTGCGAGCAAGCGCTCTAATTGCTCGATCGACATACCTCTTTGTTTGGCGCCCGAGTCCGACGCGGATTTAGAAGGATTTGCTTGCCGTTTGGGTAGGCTTAAGGGTTGGCGTTTCATCTGAATGCCTTTGGTGAAAGTTAAAATTGAGAATGGCGAACTTTGCAGTCAGCCTAACGATTTGATATAATTTGAGAGGCGCAAAAATAATAAAGGCACAATCATGTCAGGCACGATGCTTCCACCCGTTGCAGATGAACCAGCATCAAAACGTTTGTGGGCTGCAATCGGCACTGGCCTCGCACTTGTTGTCGTTATTATTGCGCTGACAACATTAAGTGAGCCAGATCCAATCCCAGATGAATTATTTCAACCAGTCAGCAACACGTCACCAACCGAAGCCGATCTCGACGCGTTTGTAAAAAAACAACAGCATCGTGAAGCTTTTTATGCTGCAGCAATGCTAGCTCGGAACGGAAGTATTCGTGCACACCAAATGCTTGGTGCATATTACGCTACTGGGATTGATGGTCTCTATCGCCGTAATTTTTGCACAGCGGCAGAATGGCTGCACAAGGCCTCTAAAGCAGGGGATCCATTCTCGCAATTGATGCTGTCGACGCTGTACTTAGGGGGTGAAGGTGTGCGGCAAAATCCCGATGCCGCAAAGTATTGGTTCAATGCGGGCGTAAATAGCGCCCACAGATATCATTTAGACTTCACAGATTACATCGCGAGCATCAACATGGTCGATTATGATAATTTTGGGGCTAATAACGTACTCGATCCAGACAACGTACCACCAGAACCGGATGAGCCACGCACCTATAACGATGCCCCGCCACTCATTATACAGTCGGTTCCCGACATCCCTGTCATAGGCAAGTTGTATGGAGCACTGTTCGTAAACAGTGTTGGCTGTTATTCCAAATCAACAGCTGGATTTTATGAGGCGTTTTTCACATACCGTTACGAGCTCGCTGAACGCCGCCGCCTAAATAGTCGCTATAAATGACAAAACTCATTATTGTGCATTAGGGTTCGGTCCATCCCAGGGATTGATCATGTCTGACGGAAACTCTTTAAGTGAACGTTTCTTCGCTTTCCAACGATCATCTTGAAGTTGCTTCTCAAACGTACTTAGCAAGCTGCCTGCTGAACTTGGATTGGTCCGAATGTTACCCGTTCGCCAACGCACTGAATTATCCGGCCCGATATACTGAAAATCAGTTTCATACCCCTTTCCACCAAGCCATCGGTTCTGTGCTTTAACATTTGCTACCGTACCTCGAGATAAATCATCTGGGTGAATATCTTGGAGCATCCCGAGATCATTCGAGCTTGGTAAATGTTTTGGATTCAGGGTTGCCTCCGGATTTTCAAGTAGGCGCTTTCGCGCTGCGTACTCAATTGCTGCCCGATCCTCTGATGTACCGTTTGGATTATTGAAGTCGTTGAAGATGCGCTGCGTAACGACATTTGGCTCTGTTTCGCCCCAACGCTCTTTCCAACCCAACCCTTCAACGCGCTTCGTGGCTGTCACTTCAATAGGCTCGATCAGGGACGGTTGACGCTTTGTAACCTTAAGTGTCTCTACTCCTGTCATGTCTAAAGCCGGCTCGGTTTTAAACCAACCACTCACTTTATTCTTCAGGTCCTCAAAAAATCCAAATTCCTCTGCGCCTGTCACGGGATTGATGGAAGCATTGCGGTTCCCGACAATCAGTTGCTTGGGGTCAATACCGCGCTTGGCCGCTTCGGCTGCAATCAGTTGTGCCAATTGCGGTGTCAGCATAGCGCGCGGCACAACCATTTCACCGGGTTCGAGGTGCGCAACCGCCGTATCTCCGCCTCGGCCTTGCAGGGCTAGCACCTTGGCTTGAAGTGCGTTGATCAGTTTGCCGTGCTGTTGCGGACTTAGCTTACGCAATTCGGTTTGTGCGGCGGCGATGTGCTTGGCTTTCTCTTGGCCCTTCGCAGTTTTGGCGCGCCTTAAAGCCGCAATAATACTACGCGCATCCTCGCCTGCCTCAGCCGCGAGATAAGGATCAACACCAATATCTTTGACCGCCATCATGGCCAGCCCTTCTTTGAAACTGTAGCTGCGCTTGGCATTCATTGTTCGTGTTCCCTAAATAAAAACGGCGACTTCAGTTTCCCGAGGCCGCCATATTAGCTGGATGCAAATAATAGAGTTGCGATGGAGAACAAAATTAAAGAAATAGCACTGCGATCACAACGAATGTTGGCAACAAAGTCCCGATATACCAAGCCCACTCGAGTGGTGATGGCCGGTCTGGTAGACCACGCCGACGTCGCACGAATTGACGGATTGCGCTAACAGTCCACGGATAAGCAGTGGTAGCGAGCATCACAACAATGCGATGCTCCTTCCACAAGTTTAGAAGGGCCTCTATGCCGGCTTGCCCCAAAACAGCAAGAGCCACAAAGATAATAGCCCAATACACAAGGCCAACAAGCACACCCCAAGATGCGGCGCGAACAAAGAGGTGAAATGGTATTGAATTTACGTTCATACTATTTGTGTGCTCGGATGTACTTCCGCCAATCAAGCTCTCGTTGAACTTCACCCGCTCGCACTTGATCTGCAGCGGCCCAAGCACCAAGCCCCTGGGAAGCAACAGTTGCCGCTTTGTGGGGAATAAATCCTACCGCAGAGCCAACGGCGCCCTTTATTATTGAATTTCTGTCTAATCCATTTGCAAGTTGGCCAAGTTCTGCATCCGTCATGTCTTTAATATTGGCTCCAGCTAAATTATTTGTATAGCTGCCTGGCCCATACAAATCGATCTGCTGCTTTGCAACTTCATCGTCCGTAAATATGCGTCCTTCGGCCCCCGTGGGCGTTGGAATCATACGTGAGAATTTATAGCCAGGCACATCTTCAGACAAGCTTTCTGGACGACGTGTGACAGTAACCGGGATTTCATCAACATCAAGCTGATCACCATGGCTAAACCACCCCTTCACCTTATTCGCAATATCGCCAAATAGCCCAAACTCCTCCGCGCCGGTTGTGGGATTAATGGAGGCCTTGCGACTGCCAACAATAAGCTGCTTGGGGTCGATGCCTCGCTTTGTAGCTTCGGCAGCAATCAGTTGCGCCAGTTGTGGCGTCAGCACCGCCCGCGGAACAACCATTTCACCGGGTTCGAGGTGCGCAACCGCCGTATCTCCGCCTCGGCCTTGCAGCGCTAATACTTTAGCCTGCAGCGCATTGATGAGTTTGCCGTGCTGCTTTGGGTTCAGTTTGCGCAGTTCGGTTTGTGCGGCGGCGATGTGCTTGGCTTTCTCTTGGCCCTTCGCCGCTTCTGCGCGCCGTAAAGCCGCAATGATGCTACGCGCATCGTCACCCGCATCTGCCGCGAGGTAGGGGGCGATCCCGATATCATGAGCATTTCCCCGACAAGTGGGAACCACTTGGCGTGGAGAAATGCGACCAATAAAAACTACGCCGCCATCATGGCCAGCCCTTCTTTGAAACTGTAGCTGCGCTTGGCATTCATTGTTCGTGTTCCCTAAATAAAAACGGCGACCTCAGTTTCCCGAAGCCGCCTTGAAAAAATGATCAGTAAAGAGAGTCGCCTAAATTTTCCTACGCTGGATTAAGAGTCGCATATGCGTGCCGAGCCAATAAACTACAATTGGGAATTCAAAAATGGCTAATCCAAACCCCACGCCACTTGCGAGATCAAGAAACGCGACAGGTGTAAGGCGACACGGCTTGCCGTGGGACCACCAATTCGCTTCTTGTCCTTGTATTACAAGTTCACACGACTCGTGCATAATATTGTGATCTACTGAACACTCAAAAACCGCGCCGCCATATATAAAAGCACATATCATTGCGTTTCTATACCAGCGCGCAATAGGCGCACGTATATCTGATCTCCGCTCTAAATTATCGGCGGGTAGAAATTTCCAGAACCTTTGGCGCGTCAACAGCCACGGCAGACAGCCAGCAGCGTACAAAAATACGAGAAGCCCCAGTGTTTTCAGAAATTCAGTCTCGGGAATCTTATAAACAGCCAGCGCAATCAGCAACGTGCAGATCGCTAATAAAGTAACGAATGGCTGCCACCCCTTCATGTGCCTGACTTGCGCTCTGATCGATAAGCCATCCAAGAAATACGCAAGAATTCAATTAAGGGCGCAGTAATAACTAGCGCCAGTACATTTCCGTAGATGAGTTGAAAAAGACCAGCCTCAGGTCTGACATAACAGAAATATGCGCCGCTTCCAAAGATACTATAACCGCCCATTTCTGGGCCAGTATCACACATCCCATGCATGAAAGAGAGATCATTAACAACGACGACAAAATAATAGACGAACAGTGCGTTGAGTACCGATGCCGCTATAAAATGAGCGAGAAAGCGCATGATCCACCCAACATTTTTGACCCGTGAGATACTATGATTTATATGGCGGCAAATTTAAGGCGTATACGGCCTAGTACGGCCCCATGCCCCGAAATTTTAATACCGGGTCAAAAAGTTGATCTCTGTTTTCCCAGGGCTAAGCGCAGCCAAAACACTACGCGCATCGTCACCCGCATCTGCCGCGAGGTAAGGGTCGATCGCGATATCATGAGCATTTCCCCGACAAGTGGGAGCCACTTGGCGTGGAGAAATGCGACCTACAAAAACTACGCGGCCATCATGGCCAAGCCTTCTTTGAAGCTATAGCTACGCTTGCCGGTCATAATTCGCGGTCCTTAAATAAAAACGGCGACCTCGGTTTCCCGAAGCCGCCGCCGATACTTTGAATATCGTGTGGATGAATATCGCTGACGATAAAATGAGGATTCAAAAATAAGCGCAATTATCCGAGACGGGTTATGCGCCTGGTGTTGGCATGCGCGCAAATACTGATTGGAGTTTTCCACCAATCAGAACAAGTGTGTTTTAAAATGCGAAAACCCGCCTGAATAAACAAGGCGGGCTTTTCTGAGTTCAAAGAGGATCGCTGTAAGGCGCTACAAACTCACTCCATTATACAGCAACATGCGCGATATGATCCGCGGCCCAGTCGGCTTCAACGCCATCCGGTTTAACGTCGGTCACACGCACGCGCACGCGGCCTGCGGTCTCCAACATTCCAGCCCACTTGGGCGGCACAAAAATACGGGCCATTTTATCGATGCTTTCACGCACGAAAATAACAGCACCTGGTGGTTGGTGGTTTTGAACCACCATTTCGATGAATCCTGAGAACTCCATCGCCGGATCATTATTTGAATGCACGGCTGCTTCCTAACCGGTGCGAGACACCGAAAATCTGTGTGCAAAAAGATGCCCTTCGCCAACTCATTGCCCCGCCACCACTGCCGTTACATTCGTGATCAGGCAGATGCTGTCTGGGGTTCAGGCTAACAGGTTCTACCCCAACCGCCAGTTAAATCCATAATTTTAGTAGCAATAATTTCCCAATCATCAACCTATTGATTCGGCCTCAGAAATGAGCCTCCGCCGCACTATAGCGACGGCGTTTACAGAATAAATATTGGGAAGATTTCTCGCCCCAGGGCTGAGAAAACTCGAACGCAAGATAGATAGCACGCGTTGGAAGAGTGCTTATCCGTAGCGTACCCAAATGGAGTGCGGGTAACGGTGCGCATACGTGCGGTCCAACCCGAACCACAGCCCTGACGGCGTGAGAATAACGGGCAACAACAGCGAGGTCAGTGCTATCAATGATGCATCGTAGTAGCCGCCAATGCCGAACATGAAGTTGATGAACACCGCCAGCGCAGCGCCCCACCGCGTACCCAAGCCCACCAGCAACGAGAGGCCCGTTACCAACTCCAATATCGTCACCACGTAAGCCGTCGGCACGTAGAGTGGAATGGCGAAGATTTGCAAAAACGCCGCCGCGAATGAGTCCGCCGGCAGTTCGGTCAGTCGCTGCTCGAAATTAAGTTTGAGTTGATCAGACCACAGCCAACCCTTCATCACCTTGTTGATGCCCGCAGCTAAATAAAACAGCGCGTTGAAGTAGCGCAGGAACATCACAAAGCAGCGGCCAATATAGGCCGCAGGACGTGCTTTGAATGCGGCAAAGCCCCAGATCTCGCGTAGTGGAAGAATAACTGGCATGTGCGGCCTCACATTTACTTAGGCTTACATTTTCTCAACAGTACATTGCCCGCGCGGTGTGTTGTCGGGGCCCTTCCAAGCGCCATCCGTACGGTCAATCCAGAACAACAGCGTTCCGTTGCGGTCAGTGACATCAATGCGTTTTGCTTCAAGATCCAATTTGGCATTGGCTGTCATATCCGGCCCCTCACCTGATTTCACTTGCACATCGCGGCTGTGATACAGCCCGTATTTGCGCGTCAGCGGGAAGTAATCCAGCACCGTCGAGATTTGTCCCCAAAAATCGCGCTTAAGAAAATGGAGTTTTGTCTGCGCCGGTGTTGGCTGTTCTTCCGTGGCAACTGCAGCACAACTGACGTCGGCCTCGCACATTGTGCACAGTTCGCCCTGCTTGTTGGTCAGGAATTGGCCTGCGAATTCGTGTTTATCTTGGGCGCGAGCGGGGGATGAAATGAGAGCCAGCAGCGCCACGCAGAGACAAACTGCAAATGTGTTGCGGGTGGCCCCCAGGCCTCGCTTCACCGCGTGAACTCGAATCATGGCGCTGCACCCTCATCCAGGGATTTTAAGCCCCGGCCCCGCATTTTCGGCTTAAGGATGAGTTAGCAATACAGCGCCGCCGCACCACAGTGTTGCGACCTTAGGTGTTCAAATATCGTACAGATACGGCGGCAAAGCTTTCCTTCATGTCGCCTTACACCAAGGGTGTGCGCCACGTGTAAAACCGGAGGGCTTAAATGGTCCACAAAGTTATATCCATCGCGGCAGCCGTATATGTATCTGCGCAAGTCTTGCTGGCTTCGGCTTCGGCACAAACAGCACCTGCCACCACGGCGACAGCCAAGCCTGGATACATGGTGGTTATCGGCAATGGTGTTGATCCGAAAAAGATGAGCGCTTATGCCGGTGCTGCCGTACCACTGTTGTTGAAAGCGGGCGGCAAGTTGATGTTTGCCACCGAGGAAGGCCAAACCGAGGTGCTGGAAGGCGGCCCATTCCCTGGTTCAATCCGGGTGTTTGAATTTCCCAGCTTGAAAGCCGCGCGTGATTTCTATTTCTCGCCCGAATATCAAAAGGCTATTCCCCTGCGAGCGGGTAACGGCAAAATTGATGTGATTGTGTCTGAAGCTTTTGTGCCTGATCCGAAGTGGTTCCAAACACCGCCGCAGAAGTAGACTTCAACGCCTCTCTCTCTAATCGCCGTGATCCTGCGCCCACGCGGCCGCAATATCCGCCGCAGCGGCTTTCAACGCAGGCACATAGCGCTGCACGGCCTTCGCTGGCGGCATCGCGGTTTCAAAAAACCGCACGGCGATGCAAGCGATGGGCACGCCGTTCAGCAAAACGGGTACAGACAAAGATGTGGTGCGGCCTTTCGCGGCGTCCGTCACATCGCGCGCTTTGCGTTTGGCGCGGCGCGATAAAGGCTCGTGCGTCGTCATGGCATAGCCGTTGCGTTTGCACGTTTTCAGCAGCGCGGATACGCGCGCATGAGCCCGCGCTAAATCCGCATAGGGCTCTTTCGAGGCGCCAATCCGCTTTAAAAGTTGGGCTTGGTCGCGCGGCGCAATATGCGCCAAATACACGCGGCCCGAAGCACTTTCCAGCATCGGCACATCAAAGCCAGTGGTGTACTTTTCAAGTGTCAGCGAGGTTTCGGCATCGGTTGTGGCCCACACCACCATGCGCAAATCCTGCGGCCCGGCCACTGAGATCGGCCATTTCAAGGCTTGGCCCAGTTTGGTCATGATGGCTTGCAAAGCCGCCAACCGCGCATCATCCACCGCGCGTGCGTTCAGTTTTTCAAGCGCCGCGCGCGACAACACATAGCGGCCCGAGAACACCATGCGCTTCACAAACCCTCGTGATTCAAGCCCCGCCATGGCCCGGTATGCGGCAGGCCGGGAGATACGAAGGGCTTTGGCGGCTTCGGCAGGCGTGGCACCAATGGGCGAAGCCACCAACACCCCCAGCGCATCCAGGCCCCGCTCTAACGTCTGCGTGGCGAAACGGCGCTGCGATGTTTTTGCTTTGGTAGGCATACATAGAGTAGAGCCATGCCCTACGCCTGATTTCAACTCATTGCTGCGCTGTCTTTTCTGCTATGCCTTACCATATGCCCAAACCGCCTTTGGCCACACTGCTATATCGTGGATTGCGCCGCCTATGCCCCCATTGCGGGCGCGGCGCGGTGATGACGGGCTATGTGAAACAACTCCCCGCCTGCCCCGCGTGCGGCGAGAACTTCAGCCACATCTCCGCCGACGATGCGCCGCCCTGGCTGACCATTGTTGTGGTCGGCCACATTATGCTGTCGCTGGTGATGTGGATTGAAACCAACTACCGCTTCCCGGTGGAATACGAAGTGCCGCTGCTGGTGACCCTTGCCGCCGTGCTGACGTTTCTGCTGCTGCCAGTGTGCAAAGGTGTTGTGATTGCCGTGATGTGGCGCGTGACGGAAAGAGAGAGTGGGTAGCGACTACAAAATGATGCGCATAAATATAAAAGCCTGAGCCGCTGAGATCACAGCCGATACGGCAACAAACACAGCGCCGACCTTTTTCCACCCGTAGATTTGTGCGCGCTTATACAGCAACACTGCGATTGGCCAAGAAACGCCAATAAGAAGGACCGCCGTCAGCACGCCCCTTGGTGAGTCCAGGCTATCGGGCACGAGAACATCCACAACGTTGGTCAGCGCAGACGGCAAGGTTAGCATTATCGCCGTCTCCCACACTTCTTTGGTGGAATTGAGCGCATCGCTCAACATGCTCGCTGGACCAAGATCATGATAAAATTGTCGATGGCAAAATTGCAGCAATGCATTCCATGCGACGAACAGTAAAACGAACCTTGGTCGTTCCATGCTGTTCTCGCGATTGCCATGATGTGGCGCGTGACGGAACGCGGGAATAAATAACAGTTCTTACTGAGATCGCTGTCAAACAAAGATTGATCCTCAAAAACTGGGTGGCCAATAAAAGCCAATATATATAATGGCCCAAGCAGCAATGACGCCGTTAAGCATATATCTGCTCAGCTTTGGGTCTTTGAATTTTTCCAAATAAATTTCACCAGCATCGCATACAAAGCTGGCGCAACCGGAAGCTGGAGAAGCAAGCCGAACGTCGCCAGTTTTACGAAAGCGTCATCGAACTGCAAAAGGTTAAAGGGAAATGCCGATACGTCAATCGTGATCGGCGGACGCAGTCCGATCAGGTTCGTATGTTGAATTACAGCGACCTGAAGCAATGCAACGTACAACCCACATATAAAACCAATCGCGAGCCCACCGCTCAGGATGAATATTCGCCTTTTCATTTCCTATCCTGCCATGATCATGAGCAGTCACCCTTGCGGCCTGTCCACTTACAATACTTAGAGATACCTGTATTGCCTAGCGACGAGGCGTTAGCGCCCATGGTGGCAGAGGGAATAAATCTTCTTACTATTTTGCTGAAGCACGCAGCGCGAAGAACTTCTCATAGGGGGTTAAGCCGTACACATACTTTTCGCAGGCCGCGAATGTCGGCTTACAGTTCTCAGCCCAGACACCCGTTAAATTTGGATCCTGACCGAAGCCAACCCCGGCTGTTGAAACTTCAGCAAAATGCCACGCAACAACTCGCCATTGGCCACTTTCACGTTTCACAAAAATGCTTTCGTTTGCATATAAATCTATGGACGCATGACTCACGACGACTTCGGTTGTGCCTTCCAACAAAGCTCTATTGGCAATACTGATCTGCTTCAGGCGATCAGTAGAAACGACTTCTGCGGCGATGACGGCATATGTGTCATTTTCTCCTGCACCGAGATCAATCACATCGTCAAAAGGTACCGCCCACGGCGCCGCTTTTGCTTTATCGTCACGCAGCCGACGCTCAGGGGCCTCACGATAACGTTCTGCAAGGAATTCCCGATATTCAAGAGTGTGCTTGCCTGCTACTTCAGGCGCACCAATCAGAGAGCAATACGCCCCCTCTATCCGGCAAACCCACCACGTTTTAGCCGCGCAGATAGGTGATGCTGATGCCGCGCCACACACTTCGTTCGCGATTGGAATATCGACCGCCCAGCCCCGAGGAGTCGCAAGGCAACATCCTAGGCACAAGAATATAAGACAAAACCAAATAGACTTAAGGCTGCTGCCACTGTTTCGGCATACGCATACGATATGTCGGGTCCAACCGAAGATATGTCGTGTATTCAGAAGATGTGGGCTTTGGTTTTTCATATGCACGAATTGATGGGTCGGCCATTTCGACGTGAACATGATTAATCATACCGCCTGGATGAGTAGCATCAATGGGATAAACAGGCGCCAGGTCTTGAACTTTACCGATAATGCTCTGTCCACCGGCAACAGTGTCGCCAACCTTGATACTCGGATCAACGTAGTGAGTGCGATACAATTTACCGTTCGGCGATGTGATTTCAACATAGCGCAAGGCGGCTTTTGCAGTCCGTTTTGCGTCATCTTGGATACTAGGATCATTGCCATAGACAAAACCAATTTTCGTCACTGTCCCATCAACTGTCGCAACGACATCCTCACCTGGTTCAGCCGTAAGGTACGGGTCAATGCCCACATCTTAGGCCGCCAACATGGCGAGGCCTTCGTTAAACGAATATGTTTTCTTACGATCAGACGTCATGACTGAATTCCTTTGATGAAATAAAACTTAATCGGTACCTTGGCCTTTGTGGCTAGGCTCCAGGGTAAATTGATGAACTGGGGTTGTTGCTCTGCCTCGCAGCCACTTTACCAAAAGTTGCTCGCACACTAATATCGTCTCTAGAGGTGCGCCGTGACCAACACTCAGAAAGCAAGAGTATTACGGCGAATTTTGCAAGCTGGGCTGGCGGGCGTTGCACTGCTGATCATTGCGATGATTGTATCGTATGCACAACGTATGCCGCCTATTCCGACAGAGTTTGAATCTGTTCCCGCGAGCACAGATCCCGATGAGGATACAAAACGCATTTCTGTCGCGATCAAAGAGAGGCGTTATGTTGAAGCATTTAAGCTTGCTTTATCTGTGAATAAACAGAGCCAGAATGCATCATCAAGCATGCTGATCGCTGGCGGCCATAGCACTGGGATCCTTGGCGCTTATCGCGAAGATCATTGCAAGGCCGTTGTTTGGTATGACCGCGCAGCACGTTTTAACCGCGCACTACCCGCGATATATACGTCGATGCACTACCTGGCAGGCCAAGGCGTAAAACGCGATATGGAGGCCGCTTATTTCTGGTACTTGCGCGCCGCGTTTTTAATTAAAGAATATCCACGTCAGCAGTTACCAGATTTAGATTATCCGCGTTATGTGCGTGGGCTTGAACTGGCGCTCGAAAAACAGTTCCCAACTCTCAGCGATCCCAAAATACGCAATGCAATCACTGAAAAGCTCAGCAATCGGAAGCTTGAGGATCAGGCTTCTCCAGTGCCGCAATCTACTCCAGACATCCCTGTCTTGGGAGCATATTGGGGCAAGCTAATGTATGGCTCATCGGGTTGCTATGGTCCACAGGCGCGGGAGTTTGATTGGTTTGATAGTCAATTCCGAGCAGAGCGCGCTGGATTCCAGAAATTCAGCAACGACTTCATCGGCAATGCAATGGGGTTGAATGTTCAGTTTTGATTCTACAGGTTTGTGAGGGTCAGCTTCAGTCAATCATTCCTAACTTCACTTTATTCGCTTCCTCGTATTTCCCCTGAGCCATAAGATGTCGAACTTTGGCAGCTTTAAGAGGCGATTGCCAAGATTCAACTAATGCGTAAGGCGAAACTGCCGTTCGCTCTAAATCTGGCGCTCGCCTGTACACGATGCCATCTGGGCCAACAAAGTTATTACCGCGATCCAATGTTTTACCGCGATTGATGGGCCAGTCTTTCTGAACATATGAGTCACTTACCGGTTCGGCAAACTTATGAGCGTCAAGACGAACATTTTGGATAAGTGCAAAGTCCTCCTTTTCCTGTGCTGAGACAGGATTGCGATCCAACTCAATCCCTGACGGGGTCAATCGCTGCTTTGTTTCGTCAAAGATTTGTTGCATTGCCGGATAGTCTTCTCGGGTTGTGGCATTAGCAAAAGCATTAGATTGTTTTTGTTGAAATGCGCGGTTCTCTTCTGTGTCTTCCCATGGTTTATAGAATCTCATCTCTGGTTTTGGACCATCAGGTAACGGTGGATATAGGTGCTCTATACGCCGTTCTGCGTTTATCGGAATTGTTTCTACGTCAAGCTTATCGCCGCTAAACCATTTTTTTACTGTATCAATTAGGCCATGCTCCTCCACCCCAGTGGCAGGGTTGATGGATGCGCGGCGGCTGCCAACAATCAGTTGCTTGGGATCGATGCCGCGTTTAGCCGCCTCAGCGGCAATCAGTTCTGCCAATTGCGGTGTGAGAACACTGCGCGGGATTACCATTTCGCCGGGCTCAAGGTGCGCAACGGCGGTATCGCCGCCTCGCCCCTGAAGCGCCAGCACTTTGGCTTGAAGCGCATTGATAAGCCTGCCGTGCTGCTGCGGGTTTAACTTGCGCAGTTCTGTTTGCGCGGCGGCAATATGTTTGGCCTTCTCTGGCCCCTTCGCCGTTTTGGCCCGACGCAATGCAGCTAGAATGACGCGCGCATCCTCGCCTGCTTCAGCCGCAAGGTACGGGTCAATACCCACATCTTTGGCCGCCAACATGGCTAAGCCCTCTTTGAACGAATATGTTTTCTTACGATCAGACGTCATGACCGAAGTCCTTTGAAATAAAATTGGGAAAAGTATTCACACCACCCACTCGCCCGCGTCTTTCAGTTCCACACCCGTCCAGGCGGATGTGTTGCTGACGCGGCCCTGGCCCATGGCGGCGGCGCGAAACGCATCGGCGGCGTGGGATGCATCATCATGCCGGGGCCGGTCTTCATACACACCGCGCACCGCATCAAACTCGCGTTTGTAGCGGCGCAGTTTTTTTAAACCTTCGCGGCAGTGTATCGCATCAAACCGCGAAACGCGGATCAGCCGCCGGGTGGCATCAATGCCATCGGCCAAGCCATGGCGCGGAAGGATGATGGTTTTGAAGCCCAAGCCTTCGAAAACTTCGCGGCGTGTTTTGCCACCCAAAATACCGGGGTCGCGGTGGCCGCCGTCGTGGGGCCACACATGATCGCCATACACAAAGCGGCGCTCGGTTGCCTTCTCGCGTAAAACGCGCGCGTAGAAATCTAACGCTTGGCCACTGCCTTCGACGTAATCGATCCATCGCCACTGCCCTCCGGCCAATATTTGCCCAAACCAAATCGCCGTATCGTCGGCAATGCCTAAATCCCAAAAGGTGTGCACAGGCAATTCCGGGTCGGGCACGATCTCACCCACGCGGGCTTCGCGGTCAGCCAGCAGCAATTCATCGGCGTAGTAAGCGCCCTCTTCCGGCAGCCGCCCGTACTCAGCGCCAAGATACACAGAAATCCACGCATCGCTTTTGCCCTGCACTTGCGCGCCGTAATAGTGCGGCACCAAATTTTCCAGGTTTTCGGCCTTGGGGTTTTCCACCCACTTTGCATCGGGGGCATTCCCCACCTTCATCACACCGCCAGGCTGGCGATGAAAGTCCCACCCACTGTCGGCATCTACACTCAGTTCATGCAGCCAGTGGTCTTCATCGGGCATGTTGGTGTCGGCAAAAATACCAAACCACGTGGGCCCGCCATCACGCATGGCGGGGTAACGGCCAATGCGGCCATCACCAGCATCGACAATACTTTGCTTCAACTCGCGCACTTCGTTGAACCAAATGCCAGTTACTTCCAGCGATAAAAACTTTTTCGCATCGGCCTCTTGGTCCATGGCCAGGAACATCACATCACAATGCACGCTCGTACCGTCTTTCAGGCGCGTGCGCAGTTTATGTTCCATGGGAGCGGTGTGCGTGAGTGTGCCCGTGTGCGGCGGAAACCACTGCGTCCAGGTTTTCAGTGTGGTGCTTTTCAGTTCTGGGTAGGTGTTGCGCACAACCGCGAACCGGGTATGGCGCACACCGTGTTTATCGGGCGCTTGCGCCCGGGCGCGCCTGTAAATTTCGATGCAGCAGGCGGTGGACTTGCCCGAGCCAAACGGGCCCATGAGCACACGGCGGCGTGCGGTCGATGACAGGAACGCAGCCGCCACCGGCCCCGGCGGTCGGTAGGGTGAAGATGACATGATGATTCTGTTGTTGTGAATAGAAGAGAACGACAACTCAAACTGTCATCTCCGCGAAAGCGGAGATCCATCGTTCAACAAGCGCTAAATGTGTTGCCTGGATTCCCGCTTTCGCGGGAATGACGAATGAGATTTTACGGCAGCGGCGTCAGCAATAGCCACACCAACATAGCCGACAGCACCAGCAGCAAAAGTGCATTGCGGTGATGCACGCCCAATGTGCGCTTGGCCCATTGGCTATAGCGGAAGAGAATAATTCCCAAGATGCCGCTGCAGACGATAGCAACATCTTTCAACCACGGACGCTCGGCCAGCATGACGCCCCAATCGGGGTCCACCTGTACCAAAATCGACATCTGGCTGATGGCAATGGCCGCCAAAACGATAATGATGTGATTAACGTAGGTGCGCAAAAGCAGGCCAACGCCAGCCTTCTTTGGTTGAGCGGTCGCCGTATCACTTCCCGCAAAGGTGGGGGTTGGGTCGGTCATACGACCTTCCATACACCGATTACCCGATATGGGTTAAGGCCCCAAATTGAGAAAATTTTTGAAGAATGACTCGGATTTTTAAGAATTGCTCTCCCGCATGCCCTGATTACGCAGCAAAAAGCCCCTGACGGCCAATTTACCTAAAACGAGGACATTCCACCCCTCGCTTATTGGTTGCTAGCATAAGCCCCTCTCGCGATATCTGAGGCTCAGGCGTGCCATCATGAAAAACCGTTCCATGCCTAGCAGCACAGTCCTGCCCGTGCTGAGCTACCCCGATGTTGATGACGCGTGCGACTGGCTGTGTCGCACCTTCGGGTTTTCGATACGCTGGAAGGCTGGCCATCACAGGGCCCAATTGAACGCCTATGGTGGCTGTGTGGTGGTGGCCGTGGGCGATGCCGGCCCGGCAGGACATTCCATTATGATCCGCGTGAGTGATGTGAATGCTCACCATACGCAGGTCAGAGCCTGTGGTGCGGCTGTTGTATCGGCCCCGGCCAATTATCCCTACGGCGAGCGCCAATACACCGTGCGCGATCTGGCCGGATATGTGTGGACCTTCTCGCAAACCATCGCCGACATCGACCCGCAAAGCTGGGGGGCAAGCGTGGGGGAACTGGATTAACCCGCCATATGCAAAAACAGTACGCGCAAAACAAAAGGCGCAATAGCGGCTCTGCCATCACGCCTTATATTTTATCTGCAAAAAATGCGATTAGTAATTGATGATGCAGAAGTTTGTCATATTCAGGAACGCCGAAAGACGCTCGTTCAAAATATTCTGCCCTACCAAAGCATAAGAAGTGCTGCCCGTTGAAGAACGGACCAAAATGTTTGCATGCGGCTGAGATACTGTTGGCACCCAGCCAATAGCAGCTTCTAGATCAGCCATTGGCAGTGCATATGTTGCGTTTGGTGCTGCAACACCCGAATAAGTGCCCTTCAACGTCCCCGTTGATGCATCATAAATATCCACGGCCATCGCTACATTGCTGGACAAGTAGTTATGCACGAACGCGAATGACGGATAAGTGGGAATACGTGTTGTGTGCACGTTAATGGCAACCTGGTTCAGTGTTCCGTAGCTAATGCCGTCCACATAAGTGCATACACTGGCGTTTTCGAAGAAGGCATTCTGGCTGTTGTAGATCACGTGCTGGAAGCCAACATCACCAACGTTGCGTAAGTATAAGGTATAATACGTATCACCATTGCGCAGCGTACTGGCATTGGCCGCCGCTAGGATGCTGTAAATGTCATACTGTGGCGACGCGCCCGGCGGTACAGAAATCGTGGCCGAGCCGTATACGGTACCGTTAGGCCCGCCAACCACAGTCACTGTCGTGGGGTAGTTGAAGTCATCGCCGTTAACAATGCGCAAGTAACTGGTGTTGCCCGCAACGCCCACATAAATCGGCGCAACTGTTGTGGCCAGAATGCCCGAGTACGCCGCTGGTTTCTCGACCCCAGAAGCCGCTTGTTTTTCTGCCCATTTTGCACGCTCTGCCTTCTCGATGTCGAACACACTAATGTCTGAAGGCGCAATCACTGATTCTGTCAACGGCTTGGCCGACGCGCTAGCAGCACGCGCAAGCGCCTTAGCCTCGGCCTTTTCAGCCGTCTCAGGCTTTAAGCCGCCAAAACTGAAGCGCGGCGGCGCTTCGCCTAAAGGAACTAGCAATTGCTCGACCTCTGCACTGGCAGTGGCTCCAACATCAGGAGTTTTCCCCACCAAATACTTTTCCGGGAACGGCTTAAGTGCTGTTTCCTGGGCCTGGGCGGCACTGAACAGCCCCGCCAACATCGCCACGAAAACCGAAGGTATTGTAGCGCCGCAACGCGCACGGCTTAAAACATTTAACCCCATTGCCGCTCCACTCCCCCTGGCCAGTTTCACGCGAATACACGCGTTATAGGTGTATTATCTGTATTCACACTATGGGGTAAGCACCACAACCTCAAGGTGATGGATTTTAAATTTTTCTCGACTTCAACGAACGGACAGCCGCCCCCTCCTCGTGTGGTCGTTTACGCCCCTGTCTCCAAATCCACTTCGATATCAAAGGGCGCTGGGCCAGGTGGAGCGGGCTTGGCGGCTTGCGTGCCGTAAATGTGCGGGGCAATACGCGCCATCAGCCACATCCGCACATCAATGCGCAACTTGGCGCGGGCAATGTTCTCGCGGTCGGGCACCACCTGTACCTGACCTTTCGCATTTTCTTTTTCGATAAAGTCACCGGCCACATCATCGGCGATGGCGATAATTTCAACCGCCATTTTGGCTGCGTCACGCTCGGCTTTGGTTTGGGCCGTCTTGGTGTGAGATGCTTTTGTCATGCGACGCGCCACCCGTAACAGTCGGCCAACGCAGGCAGTAAACCATCGCCGTGCACCGTAATGGTGATAGGCTGCATAGTGCCGTTTTTGATCATGCCACCGACTTGCGCGACCATCTCTTCAAAGTCCATTGCTTGGCGCGCCATATGCGCGTTGGTGTAAAATTCTTGCTGTGTGCTTTTCGTGCGCAGCGTCACCCACCCTTCAGCAGCATCGGCGGGTTTGGGCTTAGAATAAGCGTGCAGTGCCTCGGCCCGCATGGAACTATCCAGCCCGAACAAATGAAAATCACGAAACCCTAGCGCGTAGCCCACCAGCACACTGCGTAAACCAACTGTCGTTGGCCCCGGCACCACCAGCCAATCGCGCCCCGCATACTCGCGTTCTAACATCTCAACCGGATAGCCCTGGCCATTCTCATCAATACCCGCGTGCCACACATATACATTCGCGGCCTTCAGCGCATCGAACACACCCGCATCACACTGCGAAGCAACCGCGTATATCGTGCCCTTCTGCGGCTTCGTGATGTAACCCGCCACCCACGGCATGGGGTCGAGCAAGCAAGCCGCCCAGGACGTAATGCCTTTTGACAGTAGGAAATCATGGGTTTTGTTCACGGACCAGACTTTGCCACCGCGCTTCATCAGCTTGCGAATTTTCTTCAGTTGCGTCACGTCACCAATGCTGGGGCCGCCGCCACAAATGATCAGCGTGCCGCCCGCATGCATATCGCGCAGGGCCGCCAAGCTGGGTATGCCACGCGCCATGGCCGCATGAACGCGAGCCAATGTTTCAGCAACATCAATGCGGCCCGCCCCGCCGCTGATATGCGTGGCCAGTGGCACAAGGTCGGCGGTGAACATGGTTGCTCCTGAAATACGAAGGAAGTGGGCCGATGCGGGCGTTGTGACGCTGTCAGGGGGAAGTGCTTCGCGCATCACCGCGAGGCACCAGCATCAAACACGCATCAGCGCATCGGCCCGCCCACCACGAAGCCCACAGCGTTGCACTGCGCGGCACACTGCGTGGTGGGAACTAAAATGGTTTGAGAATTGAGGGCGTTCAACGCGCGCCCCTTAAAACGAAAACGCCATCTGATTTTTCAGATGGCGTATTTTAGAGCACTCATTTTTAGGATCGCGCAGGCTTAAGACTCACAGAGTCTCTCTGCGCTTGTTGTGCACGTGGTGTTGGGGTCTGTGCAACAGCAAACCAACGTTTTCCACCACTACGCACAGCAATGTTCGAAAGTGTGGAAATTATTCAGCGGCGATACCGTGCGTGAGAATGGAGTGGTCTACATTCTCCGGCAGCGCGTTCTCGCTGATCACCAGCGGCAAATGAAGAATAACCGCAGTACCTGCGCCCAATGTGCTCACCAAGTCAACGCCACCGCCCGATTGCTCGGCAAATTCGCGCACCAACGACAACCCAAGCCCCGTCCCTTGCCCTGGCGCCTTGGTAGTATAGAAGCGGTCAAACGCACGCGCCTGCACTTCAGGGCTCATCCCTACGCCCGTATCGGCCACCGTCACGACGACTTCTTTCATGACGTCATTGCCACGAATGGGCGCGATCATGGTGACGACCTGCACGGTGCCGCCATTGGGCATAGCGTGGCTGGCGTTGATAACCAGATTCATCAGCGCATCTTCGAAGCGGCCAATATCCACACAGCACGTGGCGGGCTCGGGCGAGAGACTCACGACCACGCGGACATTCCGGGCCACCGCTCGCGTGAGCAACATGTGCAAGTTATCGATGGAGCGGTTTACATCCACCACTTCCAGCTCGGGCTGCGCATCGCGCGAATACCGCAACAGCTGCTTGGCCAAGCGCGAGCTGCGTTCGGCTGCAGCTAAGCCCACATTGACTGCACGGCCTTCGCTCGAGATCGGCGACAGGTTATCGCGCGCCAAGTTTAAGCTGTTCAGCATTACGCCCAACAAATTATTGAAATCGTGCGCAATGGCACCAGCCATTTGCGCCACCATGCGTTCACGATAGGCACCCGAACTATCATGCACTACGGCGATTGCCGCCGTAATGTCGGTGCACACTGCCGTAATCAGAACAGTTTTGCCTGTCTCGTCTTTTACAGGCTGCAGCGTAATCTCATTGGTAGTGCTTCGACCGTCGGGATGGCGCAGTTTGGTCACCACCATATGCGCACGCGCATCTTGAATGGCTTGCCGAATATCCTTCGCGGCCGCTTCATCGTCTTTCAAAGTGGCCATCAAATCTACTGGCTGCCCAACCACCTGATCACGCGTTTTGTTGTAACGCTTCAGATACGCATTATTGGCAAACAGAACAGGGCGCATAGGGTCTTTTGCATCAATCACTAAGATCGGAGATAAGGCGCTATCTAACGCCGCGCCGAACAAATGTGCTTGCTCACTGGCCGCGACAAAACGCTGATAAAGTCGTGCGCGGCCCAGCACCAGTTGGGGCAAACCGCGCATCACGATGATGCATAATGCGATACAGCCCAGCACTACACCGGCCAGTTTCACGTACAACAACACATTTGGATGTGCCGAGGACATGTTTTCGTCGGCGCCGAAAACTTCAAGTGGATTTACCCACCGTAACCCTAAGTAAATACTTTCAGCGATGTTCGCACACGCCAGCACCATGATGGTGATGACTAATGGCCGCGCCAGCCCCAGAACTTGGCGATTGCGCAAATACATCACCGCCAACGAAGCAATGATCAGCAGCCAAACACCGACCACTAACCAGTAAAGATCAGCAACACTCACGTTCGACATCGCGTTAGTACGCCCCAAGCCACTTCAGATTAGAAATGCTGACCGACATTACTCACCGGCATTGATGCTCAGCATCGCCCTTATTGTGTTTTTTCAGGGGCGTTTGCTTGTACGTTTGCACACGATAAACGGTTTCTGCCGCTTTTATATTTCGCGCATTAGATGCACTTTACCTTACGAACTGCACAGCCGATTGGCAGCTGAGAGTCACTCGCGCCCGCAGACAGAACACGCGCGTATTGTAAAACAAATATTAAGCGCGGCGTATGCATTGCGTTGCATATACACCCACACCTACATTCCCTTGTATGGATTCCGCGCGCTGAACATGTAGAGATATGGTTTTTCATATCTCTGCGAGTTTTATAGTTTAGCGCATATAAGGTAGATATTTCGGGCGTTAGTGACGCATCAGCAACACCACGCCACCGGAATTTAAAGAAGAGCCGGTCTTTGCAAAGACGATAAGCCTTATTGATATAACTTTCGCCAATTGTGTGTGCGCAAACTAAACCTGTGTCACTTCACCACAGTGGCAGTACGCAATGATGGAGCTTTGTCACTCTGCCGCGACGCCAGACGATGCGTTGCCCCGCAGAGGGCCAGCGGTTGCATCTCTGACCAGAGGTAAGCGTAATGTAATGGTCGTACCGGTGCCGACTTGGCTCTGCAACGCAACACTGCCGCCTGCGCCTTCTGCAAATTCGCGCACCAGCGATAATCCAAGGCCAGAGCCCTGCCCGCGTTCTTTGGTGGTGAAAAAGCGTTCAAACGCCCGCGCTTGTATATTAGGCGGCATACCGCAGCCGGTATCGACGACATGTATCAAAACATGCGATGCGGTTTCGCTAGCCTCAACCGCTGTCATAATCGTCACTTTGCCGCCCTTGGGCATGGCATGGCCAGCGTTGATAACAAGGTTCATCAACGCATCTTCAAGGCTTCCAACATCCACATCAACCACCACCCGTTCGGGCGTTGGCAACAGGAGGACGCTGACATCTCCAGCGACCGCGCGCGTGAGCAGCAGATGCAAGCTCTCGATCACACGGTTCACATCCACCACTTCTGTCGTTGTGGGGCGATTTACGGAATAATTCAGCAAACGCCGGGCTAAACGCGAACTGCGTTCGGCGGCGGCTAAACCAACATTGACCGCACGCGCTTCCTGACTGCGGGGTGATAATGTATCGCGCGCAGCCGCCAAACTGCCCAACATCACTGTCAGCAAATTGTTGAAGTCATGCGCTATAGCGCCCGCCATCTGCCCCATCATGCGTTCGCGCTGCGAGGTGTTGCTTTGCGCGTCGGCATTATCGTTTGCATTGGCATGCAAGGCCGTAACGTCGGTGCACATCGCCGTCAGCAATACGACATTGCCGTGCTCATCATGAATAGGTTGCAGCGTGATCTCGTTGGTCGTTACATGCCCATCGAGCGGGTGGTGCAAATGCACAACGGTTTTGTAGGCCCGCGCCTCGGTTATGGCCACGGCCATGGCCGCCGCCCCTTTGGCATCGTCTTTGAAGGTCGCGGCTAAATCGACCGGCTTGCCCAGCACTTGCTCTTTGCTTTTGCCGTAGCGCTGCAAATAGGCCGCATTGGCAAACACCACTGGGCGCTCACGTGTGTGCGCATCAATCACCAACACGGGCGCTGAGGCGCTATCGAGGACCGACGTGAGCAACGCGGTGTACTGATCGGCGGCGGCAAGCTCGGCTTTGGTCTGCGCGCGTTCACGCAGCATGGCGGGTACCCAGCGCAACAACAGCAAGCCCAAAACCATGCAGCCGACAACGAGGTTGAACAGCTTTACCATCATCACGTAGGTCGAATTGTTCAAAGGAGAAATGATCTCGGATGAAAAAAGCCCGAACTGGCCACTCCAGTACACACCGAAATACACGTTCTCAACGATGTTGCGTAAGGTGTCGATCAGGATGACCAGCACCAATAATTTGGCGGTGCCAAAGGTTTTGTGATTGCGCGCATACATCACGCCGACGGTGCCCAGCACCACGGTCCACAGTGCGACAATCACCCAATACAACAGCGCGGCTGCGAGGTTCATGGTCATCGGTCTATGGGCCCCACCCCATGGCAAGCCCAGCACCTGGGCCGAGCCAGCATCACCAGACTATAGGGTGGTCCGGCCCTACGCCACGCTGAATTGGCCTGGCGGCGGGCTTTCAACCACTTATTTTATGTGTGGAATCAAAGCCTCAAGGAGTGCGCCACGCCGGTTTCCCAGGCCGCCAACATCCGCTCGCCAATCGGCGCAAAAGCGGGCCGCGCTTTCATGTAGGCCCGAAGTTGAGGGCGCGTATCTGCAATGGCATCGGCAAGGCGCATAAAAATATCAGCAATTTTACGCGGGGGCAGTTGCAGGCGCGGCTCTGCGAATTTGCTTAACGTTTTCGCAGCCGGCCAATGTTTTGTGCCATTCAACGTCAACGCCATTTGATCGCCCGGAATGTAGGCCGTGGTGGTGACAAGATCATACACCGGAGCTAAATGCGGCGCACTGGCAGCGTTGTCGTAGGTGATAGCAAAGTTTTTTAAGTGCGCATCGCCGTTTTGCAGCGCGCAGTTCAATGCAATCAGCATGAATATTTTTTCACGCTGGGCAACATAGTTCTGCGGATCCATGTACTGCTTAAAGCATTTAAAGACCTGGCTTTCGTAACTGCCAAAGTATTTCTGATCTGAGGTGTAAGCATTAAGCACGCAAAAATCTTCAACGCCCTTGTAGGTGCCGTCGGTTTTTAAATCGAAACGATCTATCACCAGCGCTTTACCATCCTCGGCCAATTGAAATCTGGGCACATCAAATCCGCATGCTTGCGCTACTTTCAGGCAAAAGAATTCGTTGGCCGCAAGTTCAGGGAACTCGTTTTGTTCCCACAATTTTACAATATGCGTCGCGCCGCGAATATTTTGCGATTGCCGCATGTCTTTCGCCTGAGGATCTTGGAAAGCATACGCTGGGCTTTCTTGAAAAACATAGACTGCGCTTTCATCCCGCACCATGACCTTAGGCTGCACACCGCTCACACCAGAATATCGCGCAAACCGATCAATCAATTCCGCCAGCACATTTCCGCTACGACGCACTTCCAAAATCTCTTCGACCGACTGAAATGGCACATCTTCATGCACGTCTTCGTCGACCTCGGTAAACCGTAAGCGGCCAATTTGTGAACGCCCCACAACGTTCAAGATATCAAAGCTATCAAATGTCCCACCCGCCGCTTTGGCAAATCTTTGCCGCAGCTTTTCGCGCAAGGCTCCTTCAGGCAGGTTCATATCGAAGATCGGCGCCAAACCGCTAGAAAACGTCCAGGATTCAGATCGCACCGGCATCGTCAGTGATACGGCGTCGACATTGCGGGCGTTGGGCAAGTACGTGAATGCACTGCCCCGCATTGCGGAGTGTTGACGCTCCAACATGCCCACACTCGCCCGATCAACCCAAACGCGGATTGCTGCATCGGTCATTTGTATGGCCTCCGCTTTGGTTTTGCGGCCTTTGTCCGCATCGGACTGGGGCGCTTGGCCGCAGATGAAGTTGCGGTAGAATTTTTTGGCCCGTCAGTTTTTGGGGTGTCAGTTTTTGGGGCGTCAGTGCGCAACTGCTCAACGATGCGGCTCCATGCCGTACGTTTGTGTTGCTCGCTCAGGCGCGCTTCATTCGCTTGCTGCAGATCATCCAGCGTGGGGCGGTACGTTTCAGCATTGATCAATTGCAAATCGAACTTCAGCGCGGTGAGGATGTTCATCACCTTATTGAAACCCAACTCGCCCATGCGCCCGCCTTCCAACGCGGCCAAGGTGGCACGGCTGATACCGGCCCGCTTGGCCAAATCGGCTTGTGTGATTTTTGTTTCCTTGCGGCGCTGAGCTATCGCTGAGCCGAGGGCGAGAAGGTCCATCATGGCAGTGCTCGGAATGAGTGGCGGTAAAGGTTTGGTGGTAAAAGATCGCGGCCGACAACATACTACGCTTCGTCATATTATACTGTCTATTATATAAGACATATACGATTTTTTTGCCTATTTGTGTTATATAATAGACATTAATCAACATATAACGTCTATTATATTAGACATTTCTGTACTTTAAACGCTAAGTGTCTCGTATAATTTACATTATTTTTGCAAACAGCACGCCTCGCCGCCCTCTGCAGCCCATTCCCCCGCATAACGCGCAAGACACCCCCATCGGCGGATTCAAAAACAAACGCATCGGACCCGGATGCAAAAACAAAAAGCGCATCGGACCCGGATGCAAAACAAAAAGCGCGGGAACCATCGGCCCCCGCGCGTTCTGATCAACTTGATTTATGGTCCCAGCGCTGACGCAAGCGCGATCTGAGGATAGCGAAACCTATTTAGCGTCGCATGAGTGCCAGCCCCCAAAACCGCAAAACGCCGAGCGCTTGCGATTTAAGTTTGGCTAACCTTTCTTAGAGCCGCGTTTAATCCCGCGCGCTTTACGTTCGGCGTAACGACGGTCGCGTTCGGCTTTGGCGGCAGCTTCAGCAGCAATCAAACGATCTGCTTCTTCAGCAGCCAAACGTTCAGCTTCTTCTGCAGCAATACGTGCAGCTTCCGCTGCAGCGATACGTTCTTCTTCAGCCTTCCTGGCCGCTTCTTCACGGGCAGCAGCTTTGATGCGCTCGCGCTCAGCTTCACGTTCCGCACGCGCTTGAGCGGTTGCGATACGTTCGGCTTGGCGGGCGGCGAAGTTGGGATCGTTAGCGCCAAATTTGGCGCGGAATTGTTCGAGCTGGGCTTTCTTAGCAGCGGCAGCGGCTTGGGCCCGTTCGTTATGGCCCTGAGGCTTAAAACTCAACGTGATGTCTCCACACTGGAACTAAATAGATTACAAAGCGATACGCTTGCACATAAAGGTGGGCTTCAATACCCATTTGAAGGGTGTTTGCAAAGGGGGACAAAAGCATACCTGAACCGCAAGTTAAGCAGATGGCACGTCCCCCATCCATGAGATGCCCCAAAAGCGCGGAAAAATGGGCCATCAAGGCTTAAAAAATGCCACGCCAATCCAGCAATAATCCAATGCATGCTGGTTATCCACAGACCTCGCAGGGCCATAGACCCCTAGGCCGAAAGCGTGCTCGCTCCACGTTTGCCACAATCTGGCGTTGATACCGCAAACCAGCTTACCGGCCCCGCCTTCGCTGCGCGGAACTTCCCGCAACAAGAACGCGTTTAACCTTCAGCTTATGTCAGTTCCCCAGATAAAGGAGGCCGCGATGCCTGATGGTTCAATGCTAAAGGACGACGCCCCGCGTTTAGACCGCAATCCGCCTGCCTTCGAGGAGGCGATGAAATACGTGCGCGACCGCAAAAGTGATGACGAGATCCGCCAAGGCCAAACCGGCTTAGGCGTGCGATATGTGTTGGCAGCATCACTGGTCGGTGCACTGGTGGCCCTGTTTGGCCTGTACGCGTACTTTACGCCAGGGTGAGAAGCACTTGGAACAGGGTGAGAAGCACTTGGAGTAAGAAACAGCTGAAGTGAGGTACAGCTGGGCTGCACAGCACGCTGGGCAAACCATACTTTCAATGAGCGCCGATAGCCTGCAAGTAACCGTGGTTGACGGTCATCATCGCGCGGGTGAAGCGGCGCATCACGTCGTTGAGCAGGTCTGAAAGCTGCGAAGCTTCGCAGTCATTCTGCGCATTGATTTTCATAATCGACTTGGCGTCTGAAGCCACACGGTATGATTCCTTGCCGCAGGCTTTGGCAATACTACCGAACACATTGCGTTCGTGCTTGGAGGGCAGACGCCATTCCAACTTTTTCTGATCCTGATCCGCCGCACCGCTTGCTTTGTTGCTTTCGAGGACACGGCTTTCAAACTTAACCAAATCCTGCTTGGCAAGATGCACAAAGTTGCGCGCCAGCGCGCTCAACTGATCGTCCAACTCGTCGCAATACCATTCTGTAAGTGTTTGAATGGTCAGCGCGTCTTCACGGTATGGCACAACGGCGGTCAGCATCCAGGTTGGCTTGCGCACAAAGCTCAGCACACGCCCGCCCTTCTCAGCCAACAGCTTATGGGCGATGCGCAATTCGGACAGCGACGCAATTGCCATGGTGAAGCTGTAGTTGTCAGGCTTGGTGTTCCGCTTGGCCTGAGTGCGGAAGGTATGCAGCCGCGCGTGCAAGCGCTCCACGGCGGCAGCCCCAGCCGCACGCTCACCGGCGGTGGCCCCGCGCAGCGCCAGGACACGGGTTTTCTCTAATTTTTCAAGGACCTGAAACAGGTCGCCAGAGAAGAGTTTATCAGGCATGGGTCACTAACTCTCCGGCCTTAAAAGCCGAAAGCATCGCAAGGCCGCAGAGAGTTCCGATAAAAATCATTGCGCCTTATGGTACCTGAACTCAGTGACCCCAGCCACGGGGAAAAGGGAGTAGTTGGTTACTTCCTTATCATTCATCCCGTAATGAGCGCGGTTAACAACCCGCCCTACTTCGCGCCGCCACCAAGCACTTAACACCTTGGCCGCACTCAGTTTATCTGCCCTTAGCCCGTGACAGGTTACCAGCCCCAGCCGCCTTCATTTTCGCGACGTTCAAGTTCGGCAGCAATCTCTGTTCGGTGCGACACGACCTCTGCCACCGTTGGCCCGACAAATCGCGCCACGCAAAAGTATAAAATAACAGCCGCAAAATAGAATGGCTCCTCCAACTCGCGTGTCGCCAGAAAATGCATACGTAGATTTGCAAAGGCGATGACGAGAAGCAAAAGTCCCACCATCAACAACCGCACACGCACCTTTTTTGACAAGCCACGTATGCGAGAATACGAAGGTGACAGCCAGCGAACCGCAGGAGGATGCGGAGTCCCATCATCATCTGTTCGGGTGAGAATATATAGACCGGACCCGAACGCGATCATGCCCATCGCTCCAAAAATCAGCAGAACAACACTTTGCATCGGCAGATCGACAGCAACCCAAAGCATAAGCGCGACATATCCGATACAAAGTGCAATCCCTCTCCATTTCTGCATCAGCTTACGCATTTGTCGTCGCACCAGCGTATTTTCTCGATCTCTGATCACTGTATAGATTTATACATCTTTAAGATGCATTCTAAATCGTGTAACCTGAAAAGGTGAAACTATCATTGGGTGTGTTTATGATGTTGTGGCCCAGCGTATTCAGAGCTTGCGCACTAATATGGGCCATCAGTTTCTCAGCAAGTGCCACCTGTGCCAGAGATATCTCCCCCACTCCAGAAACACAAGCTTGGAAAAACTGGCGTCTTCAGGATGAGTTTGATTTTTTCCTGCAACCTTTTGGTTGTGAGCGCGAGCCAACTAAAGAGCAGTCCTACAAAATTAGTGATGCCATCTGGCTGAGCTACAGCTGCAAACACTTAGCCACATTAGCCGGCAGCATCGAAAGCAAAGCAATCGGTTCGCCCAACTGGATTCTGATTCAGAGCGCAGGGATTGGTTGGGGCGGCTACCTTGTCGGTTTCATTTATCAAACGCCTCAAGATACCTGGCGGGCCTATGTGCGCCACGACAGCGTGATAAGCAGACCGTCAGGTGTTACAGCATCAGACTTTTTTATGGACGATCCCGCAAACATAGAATTGAAAGACCCTGAGAAAGTTACGGCGATCTTTGATAGCGCTGGTCAGCGCGACCTTATCTTAGAAGATGTGTGGGCGATGGATGGTGCAGCAGTATTTGTCACCGTCGCGCGCGCGGGCAAATACACGCGATTTGCTATCAACAACCCGCCAGACTTTGACCAGATGCAATCGGTAGATGGGCCAGAGTACGACGATGCACGTCACGCTGCACGACTGGCACATCTGATCTACGAACTTTTACCGTCTGCCCCTTACAATCAGTATAAATAACGTACCGATCAATCCATGCTTAGCCCCTCACCAGGCACAATCGGTCTAAGCCTTTGCGCAGCATGGTGAGGTGCTGCTCGCCGCGTTTGATGTGATCGAAGCACACGAAGTTTTGCACAGCCTCAGAGAACACGCCCAGGTCGCGCACCACGCGGTTAAACTTCATCCGAGCGCGAGCCGTTTCATCACTGATGTCGTCATTGCTGTCGTGGCCGCGGCCGCGTGATGTAATGTCATGCGCGTGCAGGGTGTTTAATCCTGACCGGAAGTAAAGCTGGCGCAGCCATACACCTTGCTCGTAGCGGCTGCGGCCCACATTGGCGCGGTCGTGCTTGGTGCCTTCGCAGCCATCCAGCAAACCCGTATCGCGCAGTGCATCCAGCACACACTCCACACTGGCGGCGGCGCCATGGTGCAACACCAAGCCGCCATCTGTTTGCACGCGGGCGCCAATTTTCACGCCGCCTTGCTGGCGTGCGCGCTCGCGTGTGCCAAGATCGACCGTCTCGATATTGTCGTTGGCAGCATGCAACGCGATGGGTGTGCCTGTCGGTTTTACGGTTGTCATTTTCAGTCGTCCTTCCGTGGTGAGGAATTCAATTTCTTTGCTGCACCATTTAAAATGTTGCGCAGCTCGGTCCATTTTTCGGGTGCGATACGGCTGTTGTCATTTGACGGCACGCCCACATCATCACGCGCTTTCAGCAACGCCACCCGCGCTTTCGTCAACAGTGTGCGTCGGTACGACAATTCACCCGCAATCACCGCCCTGATCTCGGCGGGCATGGGCAAGCGGTTGCCCCAGGTCCACTTGTCCGTAACCCTGATGATGGCGCGCATCAGCAAATCGCCCGGCAGGTCGCCTAACTTCTCCCGGTAAATGCGTTGCATCGCTTCCGGATCGCCCGACGGAATGCCAAACGCCATGCTGAATTCAATCAGCTTGGTCAGCGCTTTCACGTACACATCGTCGGGCGCTGGGGTCAGCGCATCATTTAAGTTGGCAATCAGCGTCGACAACGATTGCACCGTCAGCGTACGCGGCGTCGGGTCGCGCGGCCGCCACGTCTCCAAGGCCAAGCGCGTCGCGCAAGCCTGTAAGGTGGCCGGTAGCTTGGGCGCGTGCGACGCTTGCGACACGCGCCTGGAATGGTTCCGCTGCACCACGGCGTAATGGCGCTTGTCCATCACCTGATGATGATTTGGCATTGCTCAAGACCTTCTCGATGTAAGGAACAGGATCTAATGGTGATTGGCGGGCGGCGGCGGCAAAAGCATCCAGCACGGCACCGTCGCCATAACCCGCGCACCACTTGGCAGTAATTTTGCGCGCAGCCGGTTCACTCAGTTTCGCTTGCGCAGCCAACCACGCGAGGCACGGACCAAATATGCGGCTTTTCAAGGAGGCCGCTGGTTCAGCACCGAACACATCGACATCAGCCGCCGCGCTTAACGGCGCACGTGCGCCAGTTCCGACAGGAACTGAATCTTGTGATGGTGGTTGTGATTGTAATGCGTTTTGCTGATGCTTCGCTTTGCGTTTGGAGTGCATATGCACCGCGGCGCGAGAGCGTGTCAGCGACACATCGTGTGCGCGCTTAATCTCACGCTCCACGCGCTTATGATGCAGCAGACCATCGGCCGCCCGAAAGAACGCACGCACGGTGGAAGCCACGCGCTTCCATTCTGGCCGTGTCATGCGTGCTAAGCGGTGCAGGCGTTCATCATCATCGGGCAGTGGCTTGCCCGAGACCCAGTACTGCCCCAGCAGATTCAGATATGCACCGTGCTCGGCCGCTTTCAGGTGGCCTGTATCACGCCAATAGTCACCCCAATCGAGTGGCATCCAGCGGTCGGTTTTGCGTTCAGTTGGCATCGTCATCTAATGGCTGCTTCTTTTTGTTTGCGCCCGAGTCCGGCGCGGTGGCATCCAGCGGTCGGTTTTGCGTTCAGTTGGCATCGTCATCTAATGGCTGCTTCTTTTTGTTTGCGCCCGAGTCCGGCGCGGTGGCATCCAGCGGTCGGTTTTGCGTTCAGTCGTTGTCATTGGCTGCTTTCAGCTTCATCTCAACTTTACGGATGGCGTACATAACGGTGGAATGATCGCGGTGGCCGAACACGCGGCCGATCACTTTCAAGCTGGCCGCTGTTTCACGCGAGGCCCGCCACATCGCGATGTGGCGCGGACGCACAAACTGGCGCTGACGCTGGTCACCAATAATTTGCGCGTAGGTAATGCCGGCCTTCTGGGCTTCCTCCCATGCAATGGCTTGTACAGGTCCAAACCGATCCGGCTTGTGCGCCAAGGGCTTTGCCGCCAGCGCACGGTGCATGGCGATGGACAGCGGGCTTTTGGCGCTGGCTGGTGGTGTAATGGCCGAGGCAGAGGTGTTGGCGCGGTATGCAATCATGGTGTGTGCTCCTTCGATGCAGGATGAATGATGGGATGAGAATTAATCTCAGAGGTGGGCGAATTAAAAAAATCGTTCGCCGTCACAGCGCCATCAGTTGCGTGAATAATCGCCTTCAATGCAGAGGGCGACGGCACGCGGCCTTTGCAATAGCGATTCACAGCAGCCTGACTAAGGCCAATGTGCTTGGCGAAGGCGGTTTCGGACAGGCGATGCAGAACTAAGTATTCGGATAAACGCATATAACTCACCCCGATTTAATTGGGCCCCAAATTGGTTTTGCCCTTGCCCCACCGCACCGATTCAACCAAAGTGGATTGAGGAACAAAACGTGAACAACCTGGACTTTCATACCATTTGGGAATTTAACGTCAATGCCATTTTGGCATTATTCATTGACAGTAAAACCGGAGCGGTTTAAATGAAGCACTTATCCACAATTTTTTGTGTCATCTTGGTTTTGAGCGGTTCTGTCATGCCCTCCTCGCCGTCAGTTTCTGATCCGATCACGTATCCCAACCGCATTCGTGAACTGCGCTTGGCGCGCGGCTACAGTCAGAAAGAACTGGCCGAACGGGCAAACACCACACAGCCCACCATCGACCGGCTGGAAAAGGGTGATCGTGGTTTGGATACCGAATGGATGGAGACGCTGGCCAAAGCACTGAGCGTGTTGCCGGCTGATTTGCTGGCGGCGCGTGATGAGACAGCTATTAGTTTTGCGCCAAAATCGTTGCGGCCAGGTTTGGCGGGCGCAAAAGATTTACCCATCCTCGGTTATGTGAAAGCAGGTAATGAAGGCTTCTTCATCGTTAACGGCGAAGTGCAAGGCTTTGCAGTGCGCCCTGATTTACTGCAAGGCGTTAAGGATGCTTATGCGGTGTACGTGCACGACCGCTCGATGTTCCCGGCTTTCGAGCCAGGGCATTTGGCGTGGGTGGACCCGCTTCGCCCCGTGAAGCCGGGCGATTCCGTCGTGCTGCAAATGCAAGACGGCCAGGCGTTCATCAAACGCTTAAAACGCCGCACCGAAAAAGCGGTGATCTGCGAACAATGGAACCCCGCGCAGGAAGTGAAGTACGACACCAAAAAGGTGCGCTCTATTCACTTGGTTGTAGGTAGTATGCGCATTGGCAGCTAACCGTTCGCTTGTTCGGCGCCATTAAAATTTGTATCCAATCGCCATGCTCCAATACTGCTGGTAATCAAACGTCGTAGGATTCTCACCTTCGGTATACCCAACCGATAACGACAGATTGGGATTTTCCGGGAATTGATACACAGCTTTACTTTCGAACGTAGTGATGTCGTTCACATCACTTTTCGTTCCTGTGGCTGCGAGGTATCGATAACTGGTATTGAAACTAAACCGACTAAGGAATGCGACTTTCGGGAAAGCAATCTTAACACCAACACGCCCACCCACTCCGGCAAAATCTTCACTGTCTTTCAGTATTGTTTTGCCGCCATCAATGACGTGTGCAAACTCGCCCAATAGTGCAAACTCAGGCGTAAAGCGAAATTGTCCATTCAGCACATCATTACGCGCTCCGAACGATATCGGCCCCGCTCGACCGGAATAGGGCGCGGTAATACCGAGTTTCACTTTCTCGGCATTATTTTCAAAATCCAGCACCAATTGCGGTGAAAGGGCCGCGGTAAAGCCACCCAGCGCTGGTTCCGTTGGAAAGTAGACGAACGTTATACCAGCCGTCAGCGCGCTCACGTCTTTTGTACCAGGCTTTTCATTAGCGGGATTATCAGAATCAAAACCTGTACGTTCGTAGGTTGCAACTAGGTAATTTTCCCAGTTCTTATTATCATTCATTTTATAACCCAATGCACCTTTGATATTGATGGCTTGGGTTTCTTTAAATTCATCATCGGTGAATGAAAACTCAGCGGCATTCAACGTGGAAAAAGCATCCGAGCCACGCGGCACAGCTAAATCTTTTTCGGTAGCTCGCACCGCCAGCTTTTTAGAGAGCGCGGCGACTTTGGCTTCAGCTGCAGCTTTGCCTTTCGCATCTGCAGCTATTTTTGCACGCGCGTCTGCATTAGGGCATTCAAGCCATATATTTTGAGAGTACTTAACTAGGCTTGACGTTGCCATTTCTACATTCGAGGGAAAATCCTTTGTCTTAACTGTGAACTTTTTTTCGGCCTTAGATGGGGCAAAAAGTGGTGTGTCGATCTGCTCATAAAGCAGATAATCAAGTTCTTCGTTCAACGCCTTCGCATCATCACCTGGGAATGGATTGCGTTTACTCAGCACCTTTAACACCTGTTCTTCTGTTGGCATGCTTGCCGTCTGCTCACAATTTGCAACAACGCTATCGATACAACTAACCTTTTGAATCGGAGCTTTCAGTTCACGAATAACCGCCCACGCAAGCCGGACCGTATCGACGACCCAAGGATCAGCAGACCCTGGGCTCTGTGGTCGACAAAGATTGGGAATTTCAGACTCAACCAGGATTTTTTGCTGCGCGTATGCAAGCGGCATTGAGACCAAACAGAGCATAGCCGCCAACAGCGTGATCCGGGCCGCAAAAAAAGGCATGAAATGCATGAGCTTTATCCTTAGGACCTGACGGCTATTTATTCGGAAACCACTTGCGATCGAGAAAAACAACAGTTCGCGAAGCCGGCTTTGAATAAGTTTTGGTACGATCGCCAGGGGCAATGTCTGGCAGTAGCGTTATTTTCCATTTCTCATTCAGAATCTCGCGCGTTCGCTGTAAAACACGCAACCAGTTTTGGTCTGTAACGCCTTGTTCTGCTAGTGTTTTGCTGAGGTCTAGTGGCGGTGAAAGTGGATTCACCTCGTTCCATGCTTGAAGCAAAGCTTTTCTAATATCTGCGCGGCGCGCGTCTGCGTCGGTTGGTGGCGGCATATTTTATCCCCTCTATTTAATCTATATTTTAATATTCCTTTCAATTTCTGGGCGCTGTCAGAAATGACAGGTTTTCTTGATATATTTAGTTAACAATATTTGCACTTCCTTAGCGCCCCCTTTCCCCCACCTTTCCCACTTCCTCTATCTCGCCGTCGTTGAAGCGCAGCCAACACCGCGCGCATAACATTCCTTTTCGAGGGAATGTTGAGCACGATGTTTTTATGCCCGGTTACGGTTTCAGCAGCGGTGGTGCCAGCCACGTTGCGCGAGCAGCAATTATTAGAATTGCAGTTTGATGGTCCGATCCCGTCCTCGGCGTTGGCCGATCTCAGGCGCAATCCACATCGTTGTTTTGCAGCCGCAACACTGACCGATGTTGAACTAGCAGAGTGGCAAGCGCTGGCCTGGCGCAATCTCAAAGCCGAACAGCGGCGTTTATGGGCCACGCGGAAGCATGCGTGCCGCATGCGCCGTCAGTGGTGTTTGCGTCAGTGTGTGGCCACCCGCCGTGAGTGGCAGATATTCGCCGCTGAAACCGCAAGGCGCCAACGCGCCATCCCTGCACATGTGCGCACGCTGACGGCCTTAAATAAAGCGCTGGGCGTTTAAGGCGCTTTACACCTCTAACAACAGCGGCACTTCCACATGCACATCTTTCACCAAGTTCACAAGGGCCGCGCCATTATAAAGAGTCATATGGTTCGCGCTGGCATAGAGTTCAGCTTCGGGCGTGAACTCGCCCACAGCTAATACCATCGCGCCATCGGCCATTTCGGTTGTGAAAGCGTTATGCACCTCGCGCAGGGCGGCCACATCAATCAGCTTATGTCGCCAGTGTTTTAAGTGCACAACAAAGGCACACCCGCCTTTGCGCAACCGCAAACCTGACGCCGTGTGCTCTACCGCATAGCTTTGATGCCTGAAACCTTCAGCCACCAGCAGTTCCAATTCGCGCGAGGTTAAAGCTTCGACACTGGCCAGGCTGCGCCGATCGCCAATGACACGGCGAAATTTCACCGCGTAGATAATGTTCAACACCGCAATCAACGCAAATACACCCGCCGCCACGGGTGCACCTGCAGGCAGCGCATGCACGGCCGCATCAAGCCCTGCAAAAAACGGATTTTCAAACTGTAGAAGTTCGGGCGCTTCCATGCACAACACGTACGATAGCAAGGCAAACGCAGCCGAGATCCACCACGGCAGGCTCATCACACCGGTGAATATTTTCGCAGCCGTGTGGCGCGCCATCGCCAAAACACTCCCCCAATGCGATCACTTTTAGCATGGCAATTTATACGGGTATAGCAAATATGCACACTCGTAAAAGATGCATAGAAAAGCTGCACCACCTAGAAGTCGTGCACTGTCCGTCTATTCGCGCGCCTGCAACGTCAACGGCGGCCCTGCTGCGCCAACATTCGAGATGCTGCAGAGGCCGGAACGATAAGAGCCTTGAGAGAAACTGCACCGACGGGGCGCATACGAAAAAAGGCCCGATCCCCTTGACGGGAGAGATCGGGCCTTCTTCTAAACCGCTGCTGATTCCGGGGATCTGGAATAGGTAGCGGGGTAAATAACTGCGTTAGTCGATAATCGCCCAATTGCCATCAGGCTGTTGGCACGCTCGTCCGCGCGCCTCTTCGCGGCGACCGTCAATGTAAATGGTGTTCGCGTACACAGCGCAGCGGAAGTTATCTTCGTCTTCGTAGTAATCAATCACTTCCATCTCACCGCGATTACGCGTGCGCGGATTTTCCCAGTTGTAGCGCGCACCGGGGCGGCCTGCGTTAAAACCGTCAGAATATGTTTTGTACATATAGCTGCGGTCTTCACACTGCACTTTGGTGGTCAGCGCCATACCAATGGCGCCGCCTGCAATGACACCGGCCACAGTGGCACCGGTTTTGTCGCCGCGCCCGGCCACTGCATTGCCCAGCAAACCGCCCGCTAAAGCGCCCACCAATGCGCCAGCCGGATCAGGTTTGTTGCGGCATTCTTGGTAATAGCGGTCATCATCTAAGTTGTACGAACGTGAATATCGTGCACGCCAGACATCATCACGGTTACGGCCCGGCGGCGGTGGCGGAGGATTGCGCCAATCGTAACGCGGCGGCGGGCCACCCACATTGCGCGGGCCATCGTTCGCCAGTACGATTTCAATAATCATGCCGCTGTTGTTAGCCATCAACACAAAGCGGTCATCGACCCGCACCCAGCGGTGATTACGCGGCGGCGAGCGCAATTTGTAACGCTTATAATCGGTCACATAATAATCGCTACGGCGGAAACGATCAGGCACGCGCTGCCCGCGCTTCCAGAGCGCAGACTCATTGCGATCATGGTCATAACGATCATCACCCCGGCGATCATCGCGCCGGTCATTTTCTCGTCTGTCATCGCGGTCACGATCCCAGTCGCGCGACTGAGCAACTTGCTGATCTGTGATTTGCGCAAACGTTAACGTGGGCGACGCCAAAACCGATAATGCGGTGGCGGCCAACACGATTTTTTTGAATGCTGAGGTCGTCAAGGGGCTTTCCCATTCCTATGTCTGCTGACGTTGCCACGTGCAGAATTTGTCAAAGTCATGACAGCGCCGATAAATCCATAACGATGGATGCGGCCAGTTAGTTCCCTCAACTAAGGTAGGTGTTTAACGATGAACACTGCGGCAAGAATGAATGCCGACGACATTAACGACTGAGATAATCAGGGGGAATGAGTCCCAGGCCTTGCATGACCCGCATCTGACGGCGGAAGGCCATTTCGACACCCATCCAGCCAGACACAGCCAAGAGCAGCATGACGATGCCCGATAGCGCAAACTGCCCCATGGTGACGGTGGGAACACTGATGCCTAGGCGCACGCCGAGATTGATGATGCTGAGAATAAGAACGGCCACGTTGCCTAACGCGTGAATCCACCCCACACGGGTGCGCACGGAATCGAGGGTTGCAAAATCGAGTACGCCAAACACTGCGGCGGCAATGCCGGTGCCAATGCCCATGCCCAGCAACCAGTGAGAGGCCGACGCCCAATAAGTTTGACCGGTCAGGATGAACATCAAATCGGTTAGGAATGCACCAACCAAACCGATGATGGGTAACGGCACGGCCAATGTGTGCAAAGACCTTCGTTTCTCCCCATATCCATCAGGGGTGCCGCTATAATTGACATTGTAGCTATCGTGAAAGCGATTTTGGCGAACGGCTGAAGCAGACATCGCAAGACAAGCCCATCGTTGTGGAGCGCCTTATTGCAACGCCCCCGCCCCGATTTAGTTACGCAAAAAACCAACCCGACGAACGTCCCCGCCGTATCATCTGGCCGGTGGGTCGCTGGCCGGGAACGATTCATCAAGGGCTTGATCAACTTTATCCCATGCACGCGGCGGGTCACGCATCGCCTCTGGGCCTGCAGCGCGAATTTGATGGGGCGCAGCCCCCACAGGTTCTGCGTTTTTCAGGGCCACAGGGGCTTCGGGTGGCAGATCATTGGCGTTATCAGCGTGTAGATAATCGTCATATGAAATCTCAGCCCAGATCCTCTTTAGCTGTGACATGAAAGACATCTTAGCCTCCTGTGTCGAAAAGTGGTTTTGCGCAACTTGAAATGAAAACGCAGGCGCAGCCTGAATAGTTTCCGACTTTACGATGGCACGCGCTTTACGATGGCACGCGCTTTACGATGGCACGCGTGGTCGCAACCCGACGAATTCACGGAACTTGCCTTCACAATAAGCGTTTCACTGCTGAACTGCCTCAGACATTGAAGGCTCGTGCCATGCAAAAACGCATTCCCATTCTCGCCTGTTTAACGTTGTTAGCGTCGGCCTTGGCATCAAGCGTGGTGGGCCAAAGTGATCCCGACCCCAACGGTGTAGGCGCGGCTGCGTTCGCGCAAAATATGGCGCTCGATCACCTCTACGATATCGAAGCGGGTGTGCTGGCCAGCCAGCGTGGCACGGCAACTGATATAAAGAAAATGGGCGCTGTGCTGGTGCGCGATGCAGCGAGTGATGACCGCCAATTGCTGCTGGCGGTGCGCGGCACTTACCCACGCATCAATCTACCGGGGGCCTTAGACAAATTTCATCAGCAAAAAATCGACCGGCTGCGTACTTTGCAAGGCCGTGATTTTGATCGCGAATTCATCATGCAACAAATGGAAGTGCAAAGTGCGACGGTCGCGAACCTCAGCAGCTATAGCCGCTTAGGCATGCACGCGAACTTAAAGGCCTATGCCGCAACAACCCTTCCCGACGCCCAGCAGCAATTGAAAAACGCGTCGATTCTGAATGCTGGGCCGCTTGCGATGAATTAACCGGATGCTACAAGCGTTTCATTGCAGCTTCTAAGGTTCATTCTTACCGTGTGAAGGATACTTTTCCGACAGCGTATCGCGTATCGGTTCCGCAAACGGTGAGTTATCATCGACATCGCGTTCACCCGTGCCCTGCACCTTACTGACATCTGGCTTCTTTATTTCACGTTGCCGGTAACTGCCTTGATCGCCTGATTGAAATCGACGCGTTGGAATCCGGGTAAAGCCGCTTTCATTCTCATGAAGAGAATTTAGAACTGGTCCTTTCAAGGCCGACATAACGCGCCTCCGCACTTTTTTCATTTAATTGACATTCACTTTTATTTTGAAGATGGCACGCAGCACCTCTTCACCTTTCTTAACGGCGTACGCGCATGTTTGTTCTGATGTTTTCATTTCAAACGCTTAAGCGTTTAGTGAGCGTAAGCTATGGAATCGGCACTTTGGCATCGCTCGTGCTAATGTGCGTGATTGTGAAAAGCTGCCGCAATTGATGGGGTTGTCGATGCCGCGACATTGAAGCCCATCGCCATACCGCGAAACGTGGTTTGTTTTCCAAAATTTGATGCCCGAGTGATGCGATAAAAAAAGCCCGGCGCAGTGAGCCAGGCTTTTTTATTGAGATGAATGGTTGGGTCTACAGAATAAACCTGAAGTGCAAGCCTGCGGTAACGCTATCTTGGTCTTGCTGCATGAACGTCTTGCTCACTTCCACACTCCCCATGAAACCTGTGCCAATGCGGACCGAAAGGCCGGCACTAGCATCCAGGCTGCCACGATCTTGGCCATAGTTCCGATCTGACAGAATGTGGTTGTACATCACCGTCGCATATGGCGTAACGCCCTGGGTCGACAGCAGCGAGATCACACCGCCCACGCGGCCAGTCCAGTTGTCATCCTTCGCCGCACCATACGCAATGTTCGCGCTATCGGTATACGCATCCGTCTTCCAACGGTCATAACCAGCGCCAAAGGTGAACGTTAAGCCCAGATCACCCACGCGATTGAAAGCGTTGGCCATCAGGGCTGCGTTATATTCGGTTTGGTCGTAGGTCGATGTGATGAGTGTCGTGCCAGAGGTGCGGGCCACATCAACATCAGAGCTGACATACGTCCCCGAGGCCGTCATAGACCAAACGTTATTGAACAAGTAGCCCACATAAACGCCGCCTAGATAACCTTGGGAATCCAAATCACCGTTCAGGCTTTCCAGGTCAACGTTCTGATCAATGTAACCAACGGTGCCGCCGAACAACACCTTGCCTGCCGCTTTATCAAAGCCCGCCGTCAACACAAAGCTATCGGCGTCTTTATTTTGGCCTAAGCGATTATCATCGTACCAGCCAACGCCGCCTAAACCGTACGAACCATAACCACTGCCGAAGTTCACATTATTATTCGCGCCTGTGGATTGTGCTCCACCCTGCGCTTCACCTTGCACGCGGATAATCAGATCGTTGGTCAGGCGCGCTTCCAGCATATTGCCGGTAAAGGCCGTGTTGGCCTGCGACAAAACTGACGCGGTGTAGCTTAAACGTTGCGCCACCATCGTGCGTGCAAAACCGGCTAGGTTGGAGCCCGACAAAACTTGGCTGCACGCCGCACCGCCACTCACCGTGTTGGTAATGATGTTGTAAGTGCACGATAGTGCGGTGTTCACGCCATTGATAGTCGCCGAGCCCACCATGGTGCCTGTGCCATTGGCAGCGATAGGATTGAAGGTCACATTGGCTGTACCTGTTGCGGCTCCACCGGTGGAGAACGTGATGTTTTGTGCTTGAGGTGTAAACCAGCCGCGCACAGTTTCGGGCGCGGGTAATGTTGGTGTGGTCTGGGCGCTGGCCGCGTGCATACCAGCACACAAACCGCCGACGGTTAGAACCGACAGCAGCGATGTCTTGAAGCTCATATACGAAACCCCTGTTTATTATTTTGCTTAAGCCCGTAATTTTGCTTAAGCCCCCACTGAACGCATCAGCCCAAAATTAGTTTCGAAATTCGCATTTATTTTTTGCGGCAGTCGCGTGCCACCCACGTATGTGACATGCGCCTGATGTTATATGAAGCGCGGCGGCCTTTCCATGCGGGGAGCATTCAGCAGATGAGACCTCGTCAAAATTTCTCATGCATAGCTTGCGTGTATTCTTTGCTGAAGGCACCGCACTGTTTCAGATTTCATCTTGCAGTGCAGTATTCACACCGTTGCCACACGCGCCCTGAATTTGCCCGCATTGATTGCGGAATTGCGCCGCAATCACAGCAGATTCTGATGGTGTGACGACAACGGAATATCTTTCGGAACTCTTGAAAAACTCGCGACGTTTAGTCGTCCATGGATACCGCAGATACGGCATCCGATCTGAAAGAGTGAAACGTGAAAATCAACCGATGCGCGTTGGAACAACTGAACATCAGTGCGGATCGAGTCTGATGAGTGGACCGACTTCCCCAGCCCTGGTCCAGGGCTTTAGAGAATAATCCACGATAGGAGAGCTGCTTATGGTTCGTTCAACAATCAAAAAAACTGTACTTGCGACCACCTTCCTGAGCTTCGCGGCATTGCCCGCTTTGGCCCAGGTCGGCGCAGGCACAGCAGCAACAGGCGCGCTAAATAGCGCGACGGGTGCTGCGTTAACAGCGGGCCCTTCAGTCACCGGCGGGGCTATGACCAACACAACCGGCAACTTAGCTGGAAGTGCCACTGTGAATACACAACGTGCGACGGGTGCGGCGGCTGGCGCTGCAAACGCGGCTAAAAGTGCTGCGGCTTCCGGCCAGACCACTGCTCAGAACGCCGCCGCAGACGCCAAGGCCAAAGCCAGCGGCACAGCGCAAGGTGCTGTGAACGCCGGCACAACTGCGGCCTCGGGTGCGGCAAACACCGCAACCGGCACCGCCTTCGGTGCCCAAGGTGCCGTTGAAGGCGCAACCGCTGGCCCGCGTAATACCGCCACCAGCACCGCCTTTGGCGCACAGGGTGCGGTTGAAGGCAACGCGGCGGCTGCTAAAGACAAAGCCACCGGCACGGCATTCGGTGCTCAGGGTGCTGCTCAAGGTGCCGCCTCGGGCGTTGCCAACAGCGCACGCGGTACCGCGTCGGGCTCCTTGAATAGCTCGGGCAGTACCGCTGTTGATGCGTCGAAATCTGGTGTGAGTGCCACGACCATCAACAACACCTCAGGTGCCGTGAACACGCAACGCACCAGCGTCTCGGGGGCAGGCACAACCACTACCACAATCGATGCTTCGAAAACTGGGGCTAATGCCACCTCTTCGACCACCGGTACGGGCACAACTAACGCTACGGTTGGGCGTCCAAACTAATTAGCTTTCACTAAGCTAAAACATGAGCGCCGCCGGTTTACCCCGGCGGCGTTTTTGTTTTGAAGAGGCTCTACCTCAAGGACTATGTCTGCTTGTGAAAAAATGAAGAAACAATTCTGCTTCGGCTGATCTTGCCCGGAATACCTAGCGGACCGGAAAATAAGCCGCTATTTCATTCGATATAACCAATCTGCTGATCGCTTTTCAGTGTGTGGAAAGGTACATTACCCGCATATGGGTGACGGCGACTGCGAATAACTTTCAAAAACAAAGCAGCGCGATTATTAGGGATATTTGCGTTCATATGCGTAGCCTGAAGCTGGCTGAAATCCAGTCTGATGCTTGTAATCAAACGTTGGTTGCATTTTCTGCGGTCGGCACATTAGCCGTACTGATTAGCCTCAGCCGTGCGTTCCAAATTGGCTGGGAATGGCAAATGACCGTGCACGTTGTGCAATTAGCTCTCATGCTGCTTGTTTTGCTCTTCCGGAAGTCTCTCAGCCTGAACGTCCGGGCGGGCTTTCTATCGTGCCTGCTGTTTGCAGTGGGGATGACATCGGTTGTGCGCTACGGGGTTGGCTCGGGTGGGATTATTTTCTTTGTTTCAGGATGCATCTTCGCGGGGTGTTTCTTTTCGTTACGCGCCACCTTTTTTGTGATGGGCTTGGGATGCCTATGCATCATTACGGTCTATACTTTACGCTTCTACAATATCATCCCCGAATCCATAAGCCCGCGTGCCTTCGCAAGTGATGTCTCAACATGGCTATTGGGCTGCATTGCACTTATTGTCGCATCTTCGGGGCCAGTCTTTGCGCTATCGGCCATCAACCGTGGGCTCGAGGCCGAACGTAAACGCGCCGATGATGCCGCGAACGCCCGCTCGCAGTTCTTAGCGCGCATGAGCCACGAACTCCGTGCGCCTATGACCACCGTCATCGGCATGGGCGACCTGCTACAAAGCACGGCGCTGACGCCCGAACAAACGACCATGACATCGCGGTTGCTGCGCGCAGCGCGCAACTTGCTGAGTCTGCTGAACGATGTCCTGGATTTTTCAAAGGTCGATGCCGGACGTATCGTGATTGAAACGACGCCCTTTAGTTTGGCCAAGCTGATTACTGAAACAACCGAGATGTATGCCAGCGTTGCGGCAGAGCGCGGGTTATCGCTGATAACCCGCCTTCCCACGACGTATAAAGACAATGTTTTAGGTGATCAATTCCGGCTTGGTCAGGTTTTGTCTAACTTGGTCAGTAACGCGGTGAAGTTCACCGAGCATGGCACAGTCAGTGTCGATGTCACTCAGGTGCCACGCGACGATGGTCTGATTTTCACTACTTTTTCGGTCTCTGACACGGGCATTGGCATATCGCCGACAGAACTGGCCCAGTTGTTCCAACCGTTTGTGCAAGCGGACTCATCTATCACGCGTAAATACGGCGGCTCAGGGCTCGGTCTTGTGATTAGCCAAAGCCTGGTGCAGGCCATGGGAGGCGAAATCACCGTTGCCTCTACTTCTGGCAAAGGCGCAACGTTCACCTTCACACTATCGTTGCAGCCGGACAGCACACAAGCTGACAATACCAAGCCGACCATCACAACAGCGGTCAAAGCGACCGCCACACCAAAATCGTCATCGCTTCTCAGTATTCCGCCTCATTTGCGAATCTTATTAGTCGATGATGATCCGATGGTGCACACACTTATCAAAGCAGTATTGGAAGATGCCCAGGCGCAGATTACGTCGGCTCGGAATGGTGCCGAGGCCGTAAGTGCGGCCACCGCCAACGTATTCGATTTGATCCTGATTGACATGCACATGCCAGAAATGGATGGCATTGCAGCAACGCGCCATATTCGCACAATGGATTCTGCACAGCGCACACCCATTATTGCCCTCACAGCAGACATTATCAGCAACGGAAAAAAAGAAGTGCTCGCTGCGGGCGCAAATGCAGTGGTCTCAAAACCAATTGTGTGGAGCCAACTTCAGGCCGAGATCAATGCGGTTTTGAAAGGTTAAAAAAGAGGAGTGAGGATAGTCATCCCCACTCCGCTCGCGATGTAATTCTAGTACTTCGAACCTGCACCCGTGGGTGGCTTATCGGCGTCAGATTTACGTTTTTGCTTCCACTCGTAGCCAGCAACTTCGGGCGGAATGTCTTGCACATACGCTTTCTGCACATCCATGCGATCAGTACGAATGGTGAAATCTGGGGGTGCTTCCAGATATTGTGGCGCGTGCTTTTCCAGGTACTTCAGAATTTTCGGCGGCACGTCATCGTAGCCACCCAAGCCCTTGTGCGTGAACATGCGCCCCGTCAGTACACCATCGCGGTATTTGCTTTGGCCCATTTTCATCCACGGCCACCAGTTCCCTTGACGCGAAAAGCCGCCGCGCGTGCGCACGGTGGGGCGGCTGCGGTCTTCCAACTCCTGGCGTGAGACGTAGTAAGTAAAATGCTCCGACGGTGTTGCCCGATCGCCCACACACGCTTTGGGCCAACCGGCGGCTTCGACCGGGTTGGTGTAATCGTGCGTGTAATCCCACGACATCAAAATGTCTTCGCCGTATTCACTGAAGGGCATACGAAACGGAATTTTACCATCCGGATCAGGGAAGATTGAACCTTGGTTAAAGAATGTCGGCGCATCACCCGCCTGCCCCATCAACAGCGGCGGCATTTCAATGCCGGATATACTGGCCAGCGACGGATTGTAAAAGTGATACACATCCACCGTTTCTTCGGTAAACGGGTTCTTCCATTGCTCTAATACTTCGCCGGTGCGCAGATCGGTGAACAGCGCGGTTTCGCGGCTTTTGCGTTTCAGCTTGCCTTCCTTCGCATCGAACTCAGCCATGCTGACGCCAACACCGGTAAAACCGAACACCGGAATCAGGCGTTGGTTACCAATACGTGCGTATTGAATGCCGTGAAAGCCCCCCACTACAGGCTTTTCGTAACTCGAGACAATTTTGCCGAACGCATACAAGTTGTCGCGTGGATCAGTGAAATCTAACCCACCTGCTTTCTTCTTGGGCTCGGCGGCAAAGCTTTGTGTGGCTGCCACACCTGCGGCCATAACGGCAGCGATACTGCCCAAAGCTTCGCGGCGATTGCTGACAAAGTCAGCGATGAATTGCGATGACATAAAAACTTCTCCCCACTTTTGTCGATAACAGCACTGTCATCGCACGCAAAATATGCACGCAAGAATAGTCAGATGAATTTACCCATATAGCGGACACTTTTGGCACGCTTGTTGCGCGTATCCATAATTATCCAGCGCTTTCTATGGATCACACTTTGCACATAGAGCAGCAATCACGCCTCATTCTGAACAGGAACAATCAAAGGTTCTACTCGTTGTACTTCTGGTTTCCGGGTCGCACTTCGCATCACCCGGACCACTTAAACATAGAAAAAAGGAATCTGATTATGACCGACAATAAGAATCAGCAGAACCAACAAAACCAGCCGAACACCCCAAACCAAAAGAACCCGTCGCATCAGCAACAGCAACAGAACAACCCGAACCGTTCGGGAACTCAGCAAGGTCAGAACCCAAGCCAGACCGAGCGCGACCGCGAACGCGACAGTTCGAACAAGAGCAACCCGAACCGCCAGATGTAATTGGCATTCCGGTTTAGAGCTTTGTGCGAAAGCGGCGTCTGAGTGTGCCTGCCCCTAAAAATCTCAGACTCACACAAAGCCTAAGATGAAGATGTGAAAAAGGGTGGAGCCTAAAATGATCCACCCTTTTTCTGTTTGTTTTGTTTATCCGAACTAAGCCGCTTTGATGACATAACGCTCGGCAGGCAGGCGATTGGAAAGTTTGCCTGACATCGCTTGACGCGCGGCTTCATACTTTTCCCACTCTGCAACATCATGCAGCGACGGAATGGTAATCAGTTCACCACGATCAAAGCCTACCAAAGCTGCATCCACCATGTCTTCGGTGCTCATCACAATCTCATGCGGCAGGTTTTCAACTGACGTTCCGCCTTTGGACCAAATCTCGGTGGCAGTGGCCCCCGGCAACACCGCTTGCACGCGAATGCCCTGGCCCGCCAATTCATGGTGTAACGATTGACTGAATGCCATGACGTATGCTTTCGAGCCACCGTACACACCGTTCAGAATTTCCGGCGCGATACTAACAATCGATGAGATATTAATAATGTTACCCTTGCCGCGTTTCACAAATCCGGGCACGGCGGCATAGGTTAACCGCGTCAGTGCAGTGATATTTAAATCGATCATGTCTTCCACTGCTTCGACGTTCGATTGCAGCAGTGGCGTCAACAGCGCAACGCCGGCATTGTTTACCAACAGCGTAATGCTGGCATCATCTTTTAATTTCTGCTCAACAGCGCGCACGCCAGCCTTGTCGCCCAAATCAGCAGCCAGGACTTCCACTGCGCGTCGGGTTTGGGTGGTGATACGCTGGGCCAGATCGTTCAACCGCTCGCGGTTGCGGGCAACCAAGATCAGATCATACCCGCGGGCCGCCAAGCGCTCGGCATAAACCGCGCCAATGCCCGACGATGCGCCGGTGACCAAGGCTGTCCCCAAGGACGAGGTGTTGTGTGTGCTCATGTAAAGCTCCTGTTTGATATGGTGTTGATGGCCGCCACCTTAGGCCTGCTTGTCCATGTCCTAAATGACGTATATAATACGTTTTTAGGACATGCCTTAACCCCAGGTGGCACATGCATAAAATCGGGATTCTGCTAGCCGATGGCTTTCAAGCCATGGCGTTGGCCCCCCAATCGGTATTTGAAGTGGCCAACGTCGTGACCGGCGAGCCCTTCTATGCCGTGAACGTCTATTCCATGCAGGGCGGCACAGTGCGCTCGTCACTTGGCATGGATGTGATGACCAAACCCATCACGGCCAACACCCAAGTGGATACCTGGCTGATCGGTGGCAAACTAAACCCTCTCGCCAACGCCATGCCCGATGATGTGATGAAATTCGTGCGCACACGCGCCACCAAAGCGCGCCGCGTTGCGGGGGTGTGCACAGGCGCATTCGTACTGGCCGAGGCAGGTTTGCTGGATGGCAAGCGCGCCACAACCCACTGGTTTTATGCGGCTGATTTGCGTGCCCGCTTCCCCAATGTCAAGGTTGAGGACGACCGCATTTATATTGTCGACGGCAGTATCTGGACGTCGGCGGGTATGACCGCAGTGTTGGACCTAGCCCTCGCCTTAGTGGAAAAAGATCTCGGCAGCGAGGTTGCACGCAACATCGCGCACAAGCTGGTGATGCACCAGTATCGCTCGGGTGGGCAAACGCAGCATTCAGAATTGCTGAACTTAGCGCCGAAAACGGATCGTATTCAGAATGCTCTGAACTATGTGCGCAAGAATTTAAGCAAACCATTGAATGTGGAGACATTGGCCAGCGTCGCCAACTTAAGCCCGCGCCAATTCAGCCGTGTTTTTACCGACGAAACCGGGCAATCCCCCGCCAAAGCCATCGAGAGTTTGCGGTTGGAAGCCGCCCGCTTGATGATTGAGCAAAGCCATTTGAGCTTGGACGAAATTGCCCGCGAAACAGGCTTTACCGACCGCCGCCATATGCGTGAGGCCTTCTTGCGCGGCTTTGGCGTCGCCCCGCAATCTATCCGGCGTAACGTGAGGGCCGCAGCTTAAGTCGCTGCCGCCGTTTTATCCGCCAGTTCACCACTTTCAGTGGGGCGCAGTTGCAAGGCCGCCGCGCGTGCGATCATTTCCGCAGTTCCCAGCATGTGGGGCAGCAGCGTCTTCTTGGCTTGGGCCAAGCTCATCGCCGCGCGGAAGAACGTAATGCCCAGCGTGCCCAGCAATTGTTTGCCGTGCGTCACTGGCACCGCAATCGCCGAGGTATCGATACCTTCGGTTTTCCAACTGCTTTCAAGGTAGGCGAACCCGCGTTCGGCAGCGGTGTTCAGCCCCTCTTCGATCATGGCCAGTTCGCGCTCCATATCTTTGCGGGTCATCTCGCCTGCATCGCTGCGCTCTGAGATCGCAAGCATAATGATATCGCGCCGAATTTTTTTGGGTGCAAAAGCCAGGTAACACAGCCCCACCGAACTGTGCAGAATTGGAATGCGCTGGCCCAGGCCGCGTTTGGTAAAGTTATACGGGCTGTCAGATCTTGTACTGGCCCGCACAATCATGTGGCTACCGGAATTGGTGGTGAACAGCACGGGCCATTCCACCTCATCGGCGCATTGTTCCACATACAGGCGCACCGGCCCGCCGATCCAGCTATCACGCTTGTACCCATCGCTTAAACCCAACACGCGCTCAGCTAAGAAGTAGCTTTTGGATTTCGGATCGCGCGCAATGTAGCCGAGCGATTTCAGCGTCTCCAGCAGACGAAACGTGGTGATGCGGTTCAACCCCGACAGGCGCGCCAGCTCAGCGCACGGCAGCGGCCCAAAACCGTTCAAGTGCTGAATGATGCCTAAGCCACGTTCCAACGCACGCACCGACGGCTGCGAATGCTCACGCTTCGCAGGCGGCGGCGTACCGCGCGTTATGCGTCGAGGAAGGACAGAATTTGCGTTGCGACCCATTCCGGTTCCGTTTGTAAAAGGCCCAGGCCCGCTTTGCCTGTCGCCGCCACGTATTTTGCATTTTTCAGCAGCGCCGCCGCCTCTTGCCCGCGCCCGAACGATCCGTCGGGTTCGATGATCAACACCGGCACTGTAACACCCGGTAATGCGGTGCGCATATCGTAACTGTTCACAGCGCGTTCGCCATAAATGGCGTTCATACCGCCCCGGTAATATTCGTTGAACAGATTGAACTTCTGCTCAAAGGGCATGGTCTTGGGGTAGCGCTCCATCACCTTGGCCCATTCCTTTTGCAGAAATGCGCCGCTGGGCTCAGGGATACCGGGCCAGGCATTGGCGTACATTTGCTTACGTTGTTCTTCCTCGAACAACGCCGGGCCAATGAGGACCATGCGTCGGATCAACGTCGGGAAGCGCCGTTGCATCTCGACCGCAATGGCCGAGCCCGTAAACATGCCCACGACGTCCATCTGCTTTATACCCATCTCGCGCGGCACATCAGCCAGCCAGTTGGCATAGTCACCGATTTGCGGATGCTGTTGTTCTGGTGGCAGCTTCGGTCTGAAACTCTCGCCAAAGCCTGGTGTATCGCACGCCACGGCGAACCGATCGGCGGCCAGATACGGCAGAATGTCAGCGTACACGAAGCTGGATTGCGGGCTTTGGTGGAAGCAAACGATGGGCCACTTGCGCGATGGCTTGCCCGCTTTGCGAATATGAATTTGCCCGGCGGGCGTGTTGACAAAATCGCGCAATACAGTCGGGCGCGATTGGGCGAAGGAAACTGATGACAGCACCGCTGTTGCAGCGGCACCGAGAAGCACAGATCTGCGTGTGGGGCGAAAGTCTCTCATGTGCTCAAACCGTCACTCTCGGGCTTGACGCTTAGTTTTTCTTAGGGCCATGCAATGGCTCTTAGAAAAACTTGCGCCCTTGATGGCCCAGGGTCCAGGCGTAAATTGCAGAACGAGAGGTTACTACCCTGGGTCCTCGGATCAAGTCCGAGGACGACAGAGCAAAAAGGGTGAGAAGCTTTTAAGCCCCTCACCCCATCAAAAGTCTTAGAACTTGTAGCTGGCGCTGATGCCGGCGGTGCGGTCGTTGCCGATAAAGCCCGTGGTGAACGTGGTGACCGGCACGAACTCGGGTTCGTTCACGGCATTGTTCACGTAGCGCTTATCGAACACGTTGTTGACCCACAACGAGACATCCAGGTTGTTGGCAAATTCAACACCGGCACGCAGGTTAACCAGCGTTTGGTTGCCGTTGTTTTGCAAGCCAATCGGCGCGTTGGTGATTTGCTTCGAGCGGTACGACAAATCGCCACGGATGTACGGCGAATAATCGCCATCCATCGTCCAGCTATAGGTGCTGCTGACCGAGCCCGTCCACTTCGAGGCACGCGGCAGTGTGAAGCCCGACACGTCGATGCCCACAACGCCGTTCACGACAACGCGCGTCAGGCCGCAGATTTCCGGCGTGGCGCACTGGCGCGTGGACGAGAAGTCCGTGGTGCCCTTCACCCAATGCGGGTCGGTGTAAGCAATGCCACCTTGCACGTTCCAGCCTTCAGCCAGGGCGGCACTCAGTTCCAATTCCACGCCGTCTGCTTTGGCACCGCCAAAGTTGGTGACGTAGTTGCGGGTGTTCTGAATGGCCGACGGGATGGTGTATTGCACATCAGACCAGTCGATGTGGAACACGGCCACGTTGGCTTGCAGGCGCTTATCCAGCAATGTGGTTTTCAAGCCCGCTTCGTACGTGATGTTGGTTTCAGGCTGATAGCTTTGCTCGGACACGATGGCCGAGTTGTTAAAGCCGCCCGACTTCGCACCCTTGGCAACGCTGGCATAGGCCAGGATGTCGTCGTTGACTTGGTAGTCAACCGAGGAACGCCACGTCCAGTACTTGAACGTATCGCCCAACGGCTGCGTGAAGTTGGTGAGGCGGTTAATAATAGCGGCTTGGCGCTTATCGCTGGTGTAGCGCGCTTCACCGTTCACGCGCACTTGGTCGGTCACTTTGACCTGAACCAAGCCAAAACCTGCGTAGGTTTTGTTATCTTCAGTGGTGATCTGATCCAATGCGCGGGTCGGGAACACAGGCGAAGTGCTGGCGGGGTCAGCGCCCGTGGGCACGCCGTTACCGGTGATGAAGTACTGCACAGCTTCGCGGTCGTAGTAGTAAGCACCGCCAGCAAAGTCGATCAAATCATTGCCGTAAGATTCCAAACGGAACTCTTGGCTCCACTCGTCCACCGGGCCCATGAATGGGTACACATAGCGGCGGGCCGCCGGGCCGGTGGTGGCATCCAAGATTTGGTCAGCAATGCCAGCCGAGTCATAGTTGCCGTAGGTCGACAGCGACTTCAACGTCACCGGGCCGAAATCGTAAGACACGTTGATGTAGCCCAGTTCCGATTTGTATTTGCTGTAGGTTTGGTCAGACACGAACACTTGGTCCGGCGCTTCCAACTTGCCGCACACATAGCGGAAGGTTGTGCGGCCACGGCCCGTGAGCGGCGGAGCGCTGTTTTGGCCACCGCAGTTGTTCGGGAAGATGTAGTTGGCCGAGCCATCCAGCTTGTCTTTACCGTAGTAATAGAAAGCGGTGATGTCCATGTTGTCCGACGGTGTGAAGAACAACGTAGCCGCACCTGCGGTCTTGTAATCCCAACCACCCAGGTTTTCGTTATCCAGCGCGTTATCAACTGTGCCGTCGAAATGGCTGTAGCTGCCTTGCAAGCGCACAGCAAACTTATCGTTCACCGGGCCCGAGGTTGAGAACGACACATCGGCGCGTTCATCGGTGCCCAGGGTGCCCTTTACAGTGCCTTCCCATTTGTCGGTGTCAGGCTTGCGGGTCACGTAGTTGATGGCACCGGCAAAGGTGTTGTTGCCGTACAAGGCTGACTGCGGACCGCGCACGATTTCAACGCGCTCCAGGTCAAACACCGAGACGTTGATGTTGGACTTGGCGGACAAGAACACGCCGTCCATGAACACACCGACGTTGTTGTCGAAGGTGGTCGTCACAGTTGCCGACAAACCACGAATGGTGGGGGCCGCCAAGCCGCCGCCATTGCCTTCGTAGTACGTCAAACCCGGAGTGAGGCGCGCGATATCGCCCAAGCTGACCGAGCCTGAACGTTCAATGTTCTCTGCCGAGAATGCGGTGATCGACACTGGCACGCTTTGCAGGTCTTCTTCTCGCTTACGGGCCGTCACCAAAATTTCTTCCACCTCTTGGGCGAAAGACACGGTTGGTGCGCTGGTAAATGCGATGGCGGCGATGATCGACGCGACGCTGAATTGCGTGCGCAGGTTAACTGATCGAGACACTATGGTGGCTCCCCTTATCGTGACTTCAGGAAAAACAAACACCGTGCACTGGCAGCCCTTGCAGCAGCCGGCCCGTACACGGCCTAAACGAAAATCGGGCTCACTGTTATGGGATGCAACAAAACCGTCAAAACAAACCGGGCACAGTCGTACACACCGCGTACGCCCGAATATGGGGCAAATTTCACCCAAAAAGCTATGTTTTCTCAGGGTTTACGGGGGCCTGGGCGGGTGATGCGGAACCGCCACACTGCCCAGGAACGTTGGGGCACGGTTACGGGTTGGTGGTGTGCGGTTGTTGACTCTGACCAGCACCATTCTGCATTTATACCGCCCTTCGCTTAGGAATACCTAAGCAGAAGATATGGAGAGAACCATGTCCGAGATTGTGATCAGCCGCTGATCGCCTCGTGTTGATAGCTAAGAGACCTGAGACCTAAGCCTGGGGAATTCACCCCAACGCTTCAGCTAACAAACACGCAAAGGCGTTTCACCCCTGCCCTTGAGTGGGTCGGGCACGCTTTGCGCTGCCTGCCTTTCGCCCATCGGCGGCTGTTTGCTTTGTTAGGCTTACTTTCCAATGAATATCTCAAAGATCGACCAGCGCATTTTGCATGCGCTGGCGCAGGGCGGTTACATCCGCCACGACCGCGACCCTATATCGGGCCGCATTGTCGACGTGTGCTGCTTCACCCGTGACGGCTATGTGCTCAGCGACTGCACATTGCCTGCGTTTAAAAAATTAAAGCGCAAAGGGCTGATCGAGTCACACAACGGCATGCCGTATCGCATCTCTCGCTTTGGAATAGAGTGCGTGCGGCCGCAACTCGACAATAGATAAACAACGCCGCTGTCACCCCGGCACTTGTTCGCTTAGTTTTTCTTAGGGCCATGTAATGGCGCTTAGAAAAACTTGCGCCCTTGATGACCGGGGTCCAGGGTTACGATCACCAATCGTCGCGTGGCTCTGGATCCCGGGAATGAATCCCGGGATGACGGCTGGAGTGTGGTTGCGAATATATGTGCGCCAGCCTACCCTCATCACCATCAGCACTGAGGATCACCATGCGCTTACTCATCGCCGCACTTATTGCACTGACGACATCAGCAGCCCATGCAGACGATGCTGTGCACAGCCTGCTGGGCAAAGCGGTCACCATCACCTGTAAGTTGGATGAAACGCTGGCGTTTTATCGCGATGTTCTGAACCAGCACATTATAGATGACAGTGTGCGTGACGGTACCCGCGTGAGCCAGTATGTCGATATTCCCCCCACCACCAACATTCGGTTGGTCACGCTGTCTGGCACCTTCCCGGAAGGCGAAGCCACCGGAGGAAAGTTCGGCTTTATCGGGATCGATAACAAAGATGCGGCCGCCTGCAAAGCCGATACGTCCCGCGCCAAAGCCCAGGCAGGTGACGTGTTGTTCTCGGTACGTGTTGTGAACATCGCCGAAGTTGAAGCCCGTGCGAAGAAAAGCGGCACGCCCATCATCGTGCCACTCGGCACATCGGGTTCAGGCAAGGCCCGCAACATGATGCTGCTGGACCCCAATGGCCGCATTGTTGAGGCGTTTGAGGTAAACTCCAAATAACGAGAAGAGGTTTTAAAATGAGGCCCCTATTTTTCCAGCACGTATTTATTTGTGTGATCCTTAGCCTACCTTCCGCAACCCTTATGGCACAGGCTCCGGACACCCATGATGATGTTTATTTGAAGCCTATCGCACCGGTGCAACCCATCGCTACGTTGCCTCTTACAGTTAAGATAGAGGAGCCAGATCCGAATTCATTAATTGGTGGACTAGTTGCTAAACGATCATTCGTGAACACAACAGACCGCACGCTTTGCCTAATCGAAGACAGAGAGTTTCCCATATATGGGAATCTTTTTTATCCAATGTTCAAAATCACAGATGAAGATGGCAACGACTTAGAATTTTCCGTCCCAATTCAAATCACGCTTGCTCCGCCTGATACGTACAGAATGGTCGCTCCTGGAGCCACTATAACATCGGACATCACAATCAACGGCTACATCTTTCATACTGGCCGAAAGAAGTATCATCTCGCTGATCTTGTCACTGCGTTCGACTGCCATACCCTTGTTGATTCATTCTCCCGTGAGAAGAAGGGGCAAGAAACTGATGATAGCGAGGCCGAATGGACTCCCATTCAATATTATGCCCTGGATTCTGGCCTCGTTACATTTGAATACCAAACCAACGCTCTTCACCGTGCTTTAGTAAGATTCTTTCAGTAATTTTATTGGAGAAGCCAAAACAAAAAAGGCCCAGATCGCTCTGGGCCTTTTGTTGATCGTAAAATCAGAAGGCGGATTAGCTGCCCGTCTTTGCCGGAGCAGGCTTTTGCGTTTTGGCGTACACTTCCAAGCTTGAAAGGTTGGGCTTTTCCCAGCTCTCTTTCGGCGGCGGCACCAGCATGTGCGGCCAGTTCTTTTCCATGTGCGCACGCACCGGCTTTTTGAAGAAGTTGATATCGTCGAAGTTCATGACGGTTGATTGATACAGCACATGGCCCGGCGCAGCGCCCATCAGCATCCACGGCAGCCACGGTGTAACGCGTGACCACGTGCCCGTGGTTTGCAGCGATGTCAGCTTGGGGTTTTGGGCATCAGCCAGGTTCACAACATAGGTGTAGCACTCGCTCACCTGGTTCATGGGGCCCGAGCTTTCACGCGGCCATTGCTCTGGCTGCAGGGCTGACTTGTAGAACAGGTTGATGTTGCGCAGCGCCGTGATTTGGCCGTTGGGCAGCACTTGCCACGGCAGCACGTTTTCTTTGCGCGGTGCATCGGCGGCTTTCTGGTTCAAGCCACCGTAATTCGGCGCGGGCTTGGCGAACTCTTCAAAGTGTTCGTTCCAGGGATCGTTGATCACATCCACCACCTTCACCAGTTCGTTGGTGTAGGGGTTTTTGTATTCGGTCAGCACTTCGCCCGTGGCGAGATCGGTATAAAGAATGGCTTCGCGGTGATAGCAACGCACGCTGCCATCGGGTTGCGTTTCGTTTTTGGCCACAGCCACAACTTCAAAGCCGAACAGATCTTGCACCTTTTCCTTCTCGCGCACGCCCGAGATGATGCCGCTTGCCGAGCCATACTTTACTTTGGTCTCGTCCATGTTGCCGTTGATGCGCGCCATCAAGTTCACCGTACCTTTGCCGGTGGTCAGATCGATGTACGGGCCCTTCAGCGTGGGCGCTGCAGTGGCAGCATGCGCGGTTTGCAGCATGCCGGCGGCAGCCGTGGCGGCGGCGGCGGTAGAGAAGAAATGACGGCGATCCATGATCGACCTCCCCTGATGTTGAGGGGTGCAGCCTAGGCGCGCAGGTTTAGGCCCACAATCAGCGCCGATAAAGGTCGCCCGAAAAATGGGCGATTTTAAAGTTTGAGAAAAATCAATAAACCTACTGCGCAGTACGTGACGGAGGCACGCAACCCCTTATGGCGAAACAGGTTTGCGCTGTATGGGGTAATCCGCCCACAGGCTAAAACGCCCTTCCCACGGCATGCCATCAGCTTTCAAAATGGTGGGGTGAACGGCTTCGACCAGCTTGCGCGTGCTAGCCGGAATGTCATCTGCACTCAACGCCTTCACGCCGTGTGTGTTCCACACACAGAAGCCTGGCGTTTGCCCCATCAGCAGCCACGGCCACCACAGCATCGTGACGTTCATATCATACGTGGCGCGCGCGACTGTTTTGACGTTCGGGTCTTGCACATCTTTCGCCAAACCGCCGTTGGTGGTTTTTTCCGAGTACAACAAATCAGGCCCAGAATGTTCCAAGGGCCACTGCTCTTTCGTCAGCGGGTTTTTCAAATACACGCCCGATGAATAACGCTCGACCCAGACAAAATCACCTGCTTGCCGCCATTCCAGCGTGAAGGGTTTTTCTGGAGTATAGCGCGAGGTCCACACGCCATCACTGCGCAAGAACTGCGGGCCCTGATCGGTCCACAACGATTGCCCCCGCCCTTCGCGTTGATGGAACGGCTGCACGGTGCGCCCATTCAGCGGGTTCACAAATTCGTTCAGCGGCACAGTTTCGCCTGGGCGGTGATACACCGTCGCTTCCCAAATACTGACCAAATGGCCGTTGTCTTTCACTTCAACCTGACGGCGCACGATGGATGTGCACGCGCACAAATTCACAATCTCACGGCCTGGCATGAGGGCTTCCAGCGTGCCGGTATAGGTGTGGAAAATCGTTTTGTTTTCCAAGCTCGCATTCAGCTTTAAGAACGCGCGGACGTGTTCAGCCGGGGTTGAGAACGAGATGGGCTTGGCGGCAGCAGCGCCAGCCTCTCCCATCGTTAACGCAACCGGCGCAGCGCTGGCCGCAGCAAGGATTTTACGTCGGCTGAGAGTCCTCATTTCCATCTCCTTTAGGGCATCACCCGCTCGGTGGCACCCTTCACCGGCGGAATATCGCCACACCGCGGGTCTTGCACGATGATCTTGTCTGTCTCAAGGCGGCGCTTGCACAGCCAGTTTTCTTTTTGCGCGGCCATGTTGGGGTCTTCCAACACCAAAATTTTGTTGATGCAACGCGCAGCGCCAACGCAGCCGTAAATCTGGTCATCCAAATCAGCACGAAGCGCCGCACCAAACACGGTCAAGTCTTCCGTGAGATAAGATGTGCCGGTGTGCATTTTCGCCAGCGGTGCATTATGATTGCCCGGCATCAACGCGCCAACACGGATAATGGTATAGGGCACGCCAGAGTTCCGCAAAATGTGCTCGGCGATAGTTTGATCAGCGGCGACTTTGTAGAGCGGCTTACTTAAGGGGCAGTCTTTGGCTTCACGATCACCGCAGCCGCTGCCCAATCCTAAGAACTGCTTCACGCCCATCTTCTTGGCCCACGGCACAAAGTTGGCGTAAAGCTTCGAATAGCTTTGGGCGTCGTTCACATCCAATATCTGCACCACCTCGATCATGATGGTGTACTTTTTACCCTCCAGCGCCTTGGCCACATCATCAGCGCTCATGGCATCGCCCACCACAAACTGCGCATTGGTGCCCGCCAGCAGCACACGGTCAGTGCTCGGGCGCACAAAGGCCGTCACATCATCGCCGCGCTTCATCAGCATCTTTGAAACGACCGAGCCGGTATTCCCCGCGCCCCCGATAATCAGCACGTTTTCTTTGGCCGCAGCAGGGGCCGAGATCATTGCCGCAAGCACCAGCAGAATGTTTAATATGTGTGAGCGCATGGCCCCTCCCCCTTTTCTGTGGCTTGTTCGGCTTGATCGTTCGTAAAATGTTAGCTGAAGATCGTATTTTCCACTAGCGTTAGACAAGCAATAGCGCCGCCAACCGCGCAATGATGCAATACGAAAATCTAGTCATCGGAGTTCAATATGGCGATACAGCACTGGTCTATTGGCGATGTCACGGTCAGTAAAATCGTCGATCTGATCGAACCCTTTGATGCGGCCAGAGCTTTTCCGGGCGCTGACTTGAGCGTGTTCGATCAACACCTTGATTGGTTGACGCCTTACTTTTACGACCCTGGTCAGAAGGCGATTATTTTCAGCTTTCATTCGTACTTAATCCGCACCGGCAAGCACACTATTTTGGTCGATACATGCATTGGTGACCACAAAAGCCGGGCGCCAATGATGCCCGGATGGCACCTCAAGGAAGGACCATACATCAAGAACTTAGCCGCCGCAGGTGTACGGCCCGAGCAAGTCGACTTCGTGATGTGCACGCATTTGCACGCCGACCATGTGGGGTGGAACACAAAATATGAGAACGGGCGCTGGGCCCCCACGTTCCCCAATGCGCGTTACGTCTTTCATCGCAAAGAATTGGAAAGCATTCAGGCCAAGCTGGGCCAAGACAACTACAACTCGCCCTCTTATATCGACAGCGTTTTGCCGGTGATTGAAACCCGCCAGGCCGATTTGGTTGATACTGACCATGAATTTCTGAACGGCATTCATGTCTGCCAGACGCCAGGACATTCGCCCGGCCACTACTGTGTGGAAATCAATTCACGCAAAAATCGGGCGGTGATGTCGGGCGATCTTTTGCATAGCCCCATCCAGGTGGTGCGGCCCGATTGGGAAACGACATTCTGTACCGATAAACAAGCCGCAGTGGCCCAACGGACGAAATTTGTTGATCGTCACACCGATCAGGACATTACCATTTTCGCGGGCCACTTTGGGGGCCCAACGGCAGGCCGCATCGCCAGCCAAAAAGGCGGCCAACGCATCTTTAAGGTGAACACTTAAAGCCAGGCCGCATCGAGACAGAAAACGAATAGCGGCACCAAAGAAAAAGGCCCGGATTACTCCGGGCCTTTCGCATCAATCAGATAAGACTGATCAGATTAGAAGTTGGTCTTCAAACGGACCATCCAGGTGCCCGGAGGGCTTAAGTACGAGTAACCGGAGATACCAGCCACGTTGTACACTTCGCCGAAGCAGTTGGTGCAATCCACCGACAGCTTGTACTTGTCGTCTTGATCAGAGAGCGACAGGCCAGCGTTAAACAGCCAGTAGTTTTCGGTCAGCGAGCCCGAGACGAACGGACCATCAGCGCGGAAGACGCTGTTTGTGCCGTTAGCTGCACGGAAGAAGCTGACGTTAGCTGCGGCCGACTCAAAGGTCGACGAGTAGCTGGCGGTGACGCTCGGGGTCAGGATGAAGTTGCCAATCGGGATCTCGTAGTTGGCACCAATGCTACCGGTCCACGACGGGGTACGAGCCGGTTCAGCAATGTTGCCGTACACGTCTACGATACCTTGGCCGCAACCGCCCAAGCCGTTTGCAACCGAGCCGTAACGCACAGCGGCCGACGCATTTGCCGCAATAGCCGCACGGCAAGCAACCAACTGAGCTTGCGTGCTTGTGCCGAGGTTGCGGTACTTCGGATCTTGATAACCCAAGCTACCGAAGATGTTTAAACCATCGATCGGCAACAAAGCGGCTTCAAGTTCAACACCGCGGTTACGCAGGTCTGAATCGTTCAGCGTCAAGAACGTCGGAGCAGTTGCACCGGCAGCCACGAACGAAGCTGGCGATTGGAATTGCTTCACGTCCATGTGGAACAAGGTGGCGTTGAAGCGGAAGCGGTTATCCCACCATTCCGTCTTCGCACCCAACTCGTAGCTCCACACCTTCTCTGGCTTGAAGGTGAGCAGCGTGTTCGCACCCGAACCGCGCGCGTTCCAACCACCCGAACGGAAGCCCTTGGTGGCCGAAGCAAACAGCAACGCATCGTCAGTGGCCTTGTAGTTCAAGGCGAAACGCGGCGTCCACAGGTTCACTTCTTGCTCGGTCGGAATACCGAACTGAGCGAGGTTGGCCGTATCCAAACGATTGTTCAACGTTTGGCCGTTCACAACGACGGTCGAAACAACGCCAGCCGGACGGCTGTCTTTTGTGGCGAAGTCTTTTTCTTCGTTGGTGAAGCGCACGCCAGCTGTGGCGGTCAATTGATCGGTGATGGCATAGTCGAACTGACCATAAGCGGCCAGAGCTTCCGTGCTGTTCGCGACTTGTTGGTCACGACCGATGAGACCTAAGTTGGTCCCGGCGACGGGGAAGATGTCGGCCAGGTCCATGTCGTTGTTTTCGTCATAGTAGTACACACCAGCAACATACTTCAGCTGATCTTCCATCAAGCTGCCGTTGGCTTTGATTTCCTGGGTGAACTGGTTTGACTTCACGCGTTGCGACAACGTGAAACCCGACCCCAAGGGGTGACCAGTGGTTGAGCCGGTGGGGCCCAAGGTGAACGGAACTGCCGGGCCCGGATTAGCAGGCGAACGGCCGTTGCGGCCCGATTGGAAGTCAATGGCGATATCTTGCTGTGTATCGACATAACCAGTGATGACGTTGATCGTCATATTGTCGTTAGCTTCGATCGTGAAGTTCGACACCGACAGCTTGGTGCTGGCTTTCGTCGTTTGCGGATCGAAGTTGTTCTTCGGGCCCGTCAAAGTCGCCGGGGTCAGAACGCCGCCGATGTTGACAACCAGGTTCGGGAACGCCGGTTGGCGGTTTTTCGCAAAACCCGAGAAGATCCAGCGGCCGTCGCAGTTGGCCGGAACGCCCGAGTTCAACGTATCGCAGGTGTCGTTCAAGAGGTTGGTGCCACGGGCACGCATGTAGTTGAACGAACCATCCCAGGTGATCTTGTCGTTCGCTTTGAAGGTGAAAGCGCCGCGCAAACCCAGGTTATTCATGTCATTCAACTTGTCGCCGGTGGCGTAGTTGGTCACATAACCATCATCATCGGTGTAGAACGCGCCGATTTGCGTCAGCAACTTGTCCGAGATCGGGGCATTCACGGTGGTGCGCGCTTCGTAGTAGTCGAAACGGCCATAGCCCACTTGGGCGTTACCACTGAATTCTTCCGCCGGCTTTTTCATGCTGACGGAGATCGCACCGCCGGTCACGTTACGACCGAACAGCGTGCCTTGCGGGCCGTGCAACACTTCAATGCGGTCAACGTCAAAGAACGACAATTGGTTGGCGTTCTGGCGGCTGATCACGATTTCGTCGAAGTAAGTGGCAACGGGCAAGTCGATGGTCGACAAGGTGTCGGTCGAACCCAAGCCGCGCATGAAGTAAGTGTTCGACGTGGCCGGACCGGTGTTCGAGTGCCCCAGCATGTTGGGAACGAACTTCACCAGTTCAACGGTTGTGTCGATGTTGCGACGCTCTAATTCGTTCGGCGAGAAGGCGGACACAGTGACCGGCACTTCTTGCAGATTTTCAGCGCGACGTTGCGCCGTCACCACAATCTCTTCCAAGCCTGTTTGGGCCTGTGCCGCTTGCTGTTGTGCAAATGCACCACCGCTGGCCAGCAAGCTTACGCCTGCTGCCGCGCACAACAATGCGCTCTTCAGCTGCTTCGTCGTCATATAGAAACTCCCTCGGTTGAAACGTACGCGAAACGGGCCCGTACTCTGGAAACTGAGTAGCCCTTGCCACCCTTAGTCCCGTTCAGCGCGCAGCGTAGTACCGCAAACGAACGACCATTAGGAAATTATGTTCCGCTTTACGCATAGTGGACAAAAAGATGTTGCATCCGAGCAACATTTTTTACAACTGAAGCTCTTATCAATTCTAAGTTACCCCCAGAGCACGCTGTAACATATCAATCAGACGCGCGCCGCGAACGTCGATTTCGTCACGAAACGAGTGTGAATTTTGGTTCGGGAATGGACGCGTCGATCATGCCGAACCGCTCAATAACAGTTTTAAAAAGCCCGTAGACGGCGCAAGGGATTGGGCCGCGCGGTTGAGGACACAAGACCCGAATGCAATTCCTGCCTCATGACCTTCGCTTTCTGAGAAGCTACTCAAATCAAATCTGTGTGCGCCTCAACACAGAAGAAGTTAAACGCGATGATACCCGAAATACGGTTACCGCTTGAAGACGTTGCCTAACGACAAGGTTAGCTCTGGAATGGAATGGTGCGCCCTGGCTGGCTAGCTTGTTCGCGCGTATAAGTTACGCCGTGCACTTTCACGCCGTTGGCATCCAACAACGTGATAAGTCCGCCTTTGTTGGACAACGCAACAGGTGCTTTCATTTCAATCGTCATGGTTGCACCAGCGGGCAGCTTGCCCGATAGCATCATGCCATTTTTTTGTTTGTCTTTAATCACCCACCCATTGAGATCGATAGACACATCTGCGGTATTCAGCAGCGTCACGGTCTCACGCTCGGGCGTATGCACGTCGTTCACGAGAGCTGCGATGATACGCACTAAGCCATCAGGCACATCAAACGGCGGAATGTGGTCGCGATTAACCGGCGTGTGCGGTTGACCGGCATGATCCGGATCAGGCGGCAAAATCGGCTCCGCGCTACGATCATCCGAGTGCCAAGCTTGGCTTTGGAACTTCAGGAAAATAGCCACCCATTGCTGCTCGCGTGGGAACGCAAATAACAAGGCACCATCCTGGTAAGGGCCATTTGATTCAGCATGTGGCCCCGCCGGGTTTCCCTGATTCATGTGAATGTCGTGAATGCCCCGCCCGGGCAGAAACCCGAAATATTTGTCGGCTTTGTTTTGCTCTGGCCCCCAGGTTTCACCAAACGCATAAATCCACGACTCTTCATCGGCCATCGCACGCTGAACATAAGCATCTATTTTTTCGTTTAAGTCATTGTCGGGTCCGCTTGCCGACAGCGGGAGCGGCTTCAACTCCCAGGGCTGCATCAAATTGCTGCGAATAAAATCCAACGCCAACCCATCTGGCCCCGGCGGCGCCTGATGCAGACCCTCGTTTAAATCGACCAACTTATCCGTGACGGGGTGCTCAAATCGCGAGCGCACTAAGAACTCGACCTCACTGCCATCTTGCGAACGAACGTTGATGGCGATGCGGTGCTGTTCACCATTGGCAGACACGAGAACTTGGTAATGTGGGCTATTACCCGTCGCCAAACGGTTACCAATGGGACGACCTTTTAAGACACAATAATTCTTAAGCGGCATCTCTCTTGCTCCGGAAGATCAAATCGAGGACATCAAGTATGTGTAAAGGTAAGCTTAGTCGATCAAGTTCTTGACGTCATTTGGGCTGCGCGAGAACAGCAATCGGTCGCGCATGGCTTGGCTTCCGTCGACATAATATTTTCCAAACCATTCCGTTTTTCCGCCCAGTTTAACTGGTTTGCGTAGCGTCAGAGCTTTCACCTTCTCGCCTTTCTCCTTGTCATTCATCCAATTCCGGAATTGCAGGTGATCAAACACGCGCATTGCTTCAATAGCGTAGGCCGTCGCAATTTTCTGATCTTCAATCATAATCAAATGATCGCCGTTTTTATTCTCACCAGAAGGCGAGAAATTGCTGGATCCGGTAAACACTTTTGCAGTCGGTAAATTGAAGTCCGTCACCAAAAATTTGTGATGAACATTTCGCCCCTTCCCACCTGACCATTCTTTATCAAAAGGCTTAGGCGCTAATTTTGCGAGGTACTTAAAGTCGACCACTCCACGCGAGCCGTCAGGCTTGACCAGTTCCAATTCCCCTCTGCTATCTACACTGCCACAGCTAAAAATTGGCCGCTTCATGACGCGATTAAAAGATTCAAACGTCGGCCCCGATTTCATCATGTTCAGGAACGCCAACGAGTAGAACGCTGATGTGGTGGCCTGATCAAGGGCCGACGCAATGGGGTTTAATGATAAATTCGTGCCGTCACCGTCTTTTTTACTCACTTTATGAGGCGAGAAACATAACTGAACCGTAGGGCCATTTTTATGCGTTGCGACATGCCATTTCGCAGCAAAAGGAGAATTGCGGTAGCTGGCAGGGTCTGCAAACGCCATGTCGAACATTTTACCGAAATATCCAGCCACGCTGTCTGAATCAAACACCAGCACGTTGTTGGCCTGGATATAAAGCCCACGGAATGTAAAATTCGTGGACCCACACAGCACTTTCACAGGTTTACCATTGCGGCGCTGAATCAGGACTTTGTTGTGCTGAAGACCGTGAAAATGCGTACGCGTCACTTTGGCGCCTGCGGCTTTTAAGCGCTTCGCACTTTTAGATTCAGCACTGCTTGGTTTTCCATGCTCGGCTGAGTCATCAATAACCGCGCGCATGCGTCCTGCCACGCCCTCTAAACGCTCCACCATATCGGGCAGATTCAAATCATAAGCAAAAAAATCCAGGGTCAACTTTGGGTCATTTTCTACATCTGCAATGAATTGATGAAGCAACGCACGGGCTTCAAATCCGAGCCAGTCATAGACACTTTCACCACGGTCGTTTTTCAAATCGACCATCTCAAAACTGAGACCCTTTGCAGAGTCCGTAGGAATTATGTCTTCGCGGTTGCCGAACTGTTCCCGGTACGCCTGCGACGATGCGAAATTGCGCGTAAAGCCGACATCGACGATACCATCGTAGGTGATCGCCCTTTGCTCAATGCCAAGCGTGAGCGACGTGCCCTGAACAAGGTGGTCTTTCTTGGGCATGTGCATCTTGGTGACACGGTAGCTGTAAGTGCCGTCGGTGGGCTGCCACGGAAAGTGAATCCAACGAAACTTTTGGATCGGCGCCTCAAGAGTGGAAAACTGACGGTCACCCGTCACACCGGCGCCTGCAGGCAAGTACGAGAAATTCAATCGATTGCGAAGATATTCATAGCCATCGCTATGCGGCGATTTAACTTCAATCGCAAAGCCCACGAAATCATCTTCGGGCTCCTCGACATCAAAGCCGAGCATGTTCATGCGCTCACCGCGCCAGAGCCGAAAATGAAACCCAGCTTTATCAGACGCATTCATAAAATCAGACATCTTCCCCTCCTGGGTTCCCCAAATATCTGTTTGACGATACGCATCAGAGCGAGTGGTGACTTGGCGCTTTTATGTTCAGGCCTTAAGCCTCACGCGTTTTCAAGTCAGCCGCGCGGACGCGATGATTGGAAAATAAATCTTCGTTATAGAAATAGCCCTCTTATGGAGTACGTGCGCCTGCAACGTACGATCCGTCTTCTCCGATTGTCAATTCAAGCGGGGGTAAGTTTATTGAATAATTCAAGAAAAGAGGGCGTCATTATTAGAAATATAAATAGACTTTGACGTTATTTATTCGCGTTTATATGCATGAAAAGAATGCAAAATCCGATGATTATTTGACACCGCACAAGCCGCCACGCAAGAAACATGTAGCTTAAAACAAGGCCAAGGTTTCAGAGAAACGCGGGCGTCAAGCCGCCCTACGTCTGCAGGTTTTGGAGACCAGCTTACTCTGCGGGTGCAGGATCAGGTTGCGCGTTAGCCGGCGTTTTGCCTTGCAGCAGCGCTTGCAGACGCGGCACCTTCAAGGCTTTCTTCGCAAACAGCTTATCAATCGCAATGTAGATGATCGGCGTTGAAAACAGCGTCAGCACTTGGCTGACCAGCAAGCCACCGAACACGGCCACGCCCAAGGGTTGGCGTAATTCAGCGCCAGTTCCATATGCAATCATCAACGGAATAGCGGCCAGCATGGCGGCGATAGTGGTCATCATGATCGGGCGGAACCGCGCGAGGGCTGCTTCCATCACAGCTTGTTGCGCCGAGATGCCACGCGAACGCTGCGCATCCAGCGCAAAGTCCACCATCAAAATCCCGTTCTTTTTCACAATGCCGATCAGCAAAATCACGCCGATCAAGGCCATGATCGAGAAGTCGAGTTTCCACAGCCACAAGGTCAACACCGCACCCAACCCAGCCGACGGCAGCGTGGACAGAATGGTGAGTGGCGTGGTGAAGCTTTCGTAAAGAATGCCCAAGATGATGTAGACGGCAATAATGGCCGACAAAATCAGCAGCGGCTGTGATTTCAATGATTCCTCGAACGCCTGTGCGGCCCCTTGCGACTGGCCGACAACTATATCAGGCAAGCCGATCTGAACTTTCAGTTCTTCGATGGTTTTCACCGCCTCACCCAACGAGCCCCCTTTGGGCAAGTTGAAGGAAATGTTCACCGCCGGCAGCAACCCGGCACGTTGAATGGATTGCGCACCGCCAATTTGTGTTTCCATCTTTGCGACAGCTGATAACGGCACCATGCCGTCGGTGGTGGGCGAACGCATATAAATGGCATTCAGTGCCGATAGCTTCGAGTAATAAGCCGGGTCAGCTTCCAAAATCACCTTGTACTGGTTTTCTTGCGTTTGGAATTCAGCAATTTGGCGTTGGCCAAAGGCATCGTACAAAGCTTGGTTGATGTTATCGACCGTCAGGCCAAAGCGCGCCGCAGCGGTGCGGTCAATCGTCATGGCTTGAATGCGCGCGCCCAATTGCAAGTCGTTACGCACATCGCGGAACTTGTCGGACTTCTGCATGGCTTGTGTCAGTTTTTCGGCCCAGACCGCCAATTCATCGGTATTGGCAGAACGCAACACGTGGCTGTACAGCGCCGCACCGCCACCGGCCCCAAGATTGATGTCTTGCTGCGATTTCAGCGTGACATACACACCCGGTACGCCTGCAGTTAATTTGCGCACGCGGTCAATAAAATCTTCCGACGTGCCTTTGCGGTCGCTGGGGTCTTTCAACACGGCAAAGAAGCGGCCCCGCGAAATAGAGCCTGCCCCGACAATCGTGTTCACGCTTTCAACGGCAGGGTCATCTTTAATCATGTTCAAGATTTCAAGCTGCTTGGCTTTCATATCTTCGAACGAAATATCTTCAGGGCCTACGATCTGGCCGTTGACGAAGGCAATATCTTGGATGGGGAAGAAGCCCTTCGGGATCAGAATGTAGCTTAAAACCGCAGCCGCAAGCGTACCGAAGAAAATCGCGATCATTTTCTTTTGATGATCCAGCGCCCAATGCAGCAATCGCTCGTACTTGGCTTTCAGCTTATCGGCAATGCCGGCCTTATGCTCAGCTTCCGCTTTAGGGGTATGCGGCTTCATGAATTTCGCGCACAGCATGGGCGCCAACGACAACGCTGTAACCACCGAAATCAGCAGTGACATCGTAACGGTCAGCGAGAATTCACGGAACAAGCGCCCGACAATGCCACCCATCAGCAGCATGGGAATGAACGCCGCGATCAATGAAAACGTAATGGTGACGACGGTAAAGCCAATTTCGCGACTACCCTTAATGGCCGCATCTAAGGCATTTTCGCCGTTTTCCATATGCCGGTGAATGTTCTCGACTACAACAATCGCATCATCCACCACGAAGCCCACCGCAATCACCAAGGCTACAAGGGTAAGATTGTTGATGCTGAAACCCATGATGTACATGGCCGCAAAGGTCGAGATGATCGACACACACAGCACGATACCAACGATAACCGTGGATGAGACCTGACGCAGGAACAGGCCCATCACGCCCACCACCAGGATGAGCGTGATGACCAGCGTGATTTCCACTTCGTGCAGCGATGATCTGATCGTACGCGTACGGTCGTTAATAACGTTGATCTTCACGCCCGGCGGCAACTCAGATTGAATCTGCGGCAGCAGCTTTGTGACTTGGTCCGCGATCTCGACGATGTTCTGACCCGGCTGGCGATTGATCGCGAGCAGAATGCCAGGCTTGCCATAAGGGAATGCGCCTAGGAATGAGTTCTCGGCCGCAATTTCCACCTTCGCCACATCATGCAACAGAACAGGTGCGTTATTACGGTAGGCAATGACGATGTTTCCGTATTCTTCAGGCGTGAAAAGCTGGTCATTGGTTTGCAACAGCGAAACCATCTTCTCGCCGTACACAGCGCCCTTGGCCTGGTTCACCGACGCTTTTTGTACGGCGGTGCGAATATCGGCCAGGGTTAAGCCTTGCGCTGTCAATCGCTCAGGATTTGCGCGAATACGGATCGAAGGTTTGCGTTGTCCGAAAATATCCACCTGAGACACACCGTTGATCTGGCTTAAGCGGCGCGCAACAACAATATCAGCCAAATCACTCAGTTGCGTCAGTGGCATCGTATCTGACGTCACAGCCAAGTTATAAACCGGCGTATCCGTCGGGTTGTTCTTTTTCCACTGCGGTGGGTTCGGCATATCGGCTGGCAAACGGCCCAGCACGCTGTTGATGGCCGCCTGCACTTCTTGGGCTGCCGCATCAATGTTGCGGTCCAATTCAAATTGGATATTGATCTGCGTGTTGTTGAGTGCGCTCGCCGACGTCATTTCGGTAATGCCCGAAATGCCAGTGAAGGCTGTTTCCAACGGTGCCGCCACCGCAGACGCCATAGTTTCCGGGTTCGCCCCCGGCAAACGCGCATTTACTTCAATGGTCGGAAAATCAGCCTGCGGCATGGGTGAGAGCGGCAGATTGGGGAATGAAAACACCCCCAACAGCACAATTGCCACCGACATCAACACGGTCGCCACCGGGCGGCGAACAAACCACGCCGAAAAGCCGTGTGACATATCGCTTTGTGCGGCTTCTCTCATGGCTTTCTCTCTTGTTATCGCTTCTTAAACGCCAGACAGTTTTTGGCGCGATTGCATCCGCTAACTGGAACGACCCTATTGCATACCGAGTGCACCACCGACCGGCGCGCGCGATGACGCCGTAGGCAACGCCGCAGCGGTTTTGGCTTTGTCACCTTGCGGTGTTTCTTTCACGGTCACCGCACTGCCAGGACTTAAGCGCGATGCGCCGTCCACCACCACCATATCGCCAGGGCTTAAGCCTTCGGCAATCACGGTGACGTTATCGTCGGAATAACCCATCTTCACCGAGACACGCTCGGCCGCATTGTTAACAATGCGGTAAACGTAATTGCCTTCAAGGCCGGGGCGAACGGCAACCGTGGGAACCACTAACGCATTGGCTGAAACACCCGTTCTAATGCGCACTGCGACAAACTGACCGGGCGACAGCACATCGTTCTTGTTTTCAAACTCGGCGCGCACTTTGGCTGTTCCGGTCGCCATATCGACGGTGTTATCGAACGCCGTAATACGGCCCGTGGCCAGCACAGCGCCGGTCATACGGTCGAAGGCTTCCACCTTCCCGCCGCCCAGCGAACCTGCATCGGCGCGCAATTCACCCAGCGAACTTTGCGGCACCGGAAACACCACTGAAATCGGATCGACTTGCGCGACCGTCACCAAGCCATTCGCATCGCTGGTTTTCACAACGTTGCCTGCATCGACGCGGCGAATACCCACGCGGCCCGCAACCGGCGAGACAATGCGCGTGTATGATTGGCTCACTTCGGCCTTCTTCACGTTGGCCTTATCCATCTGCACCATGGCGCGGTACTGATCGGCTGCTGCCACGTATTTATCCATGGCCGCTTGGCTGACCGCTCCGCGTGCGACGAGATCTCGGCCTCGCACTAAATCTTGTTCGGCAGCACGTAACTGCGCCTCATCCCGCGCCAGTTCTGCTTTCGCCGCAGCTAAGGCAGCTTGCGTAGCACGATCATCAATGGTGGCCAGAAGTTGACCTTCTTTCACCAGATCGCCTTCTTTGAATTCGACAGATGTCAGAATGCCATCCACCTGTGTGCGAATGACAACGCTGTGCAGGCTCTCTACCGTGCCAGACACTTCGGCCACGTGCGGCACATCGCGCTGATCAACTTTCGCAACCGCCACCGGAATGGCAGGACGTGTGTTCTGCTGCTTAGACTGGCCAGTCCCTGTCGCCAGAATAAGTCCCCCCACCAGCAGCACAGCCGCGCTGCCAGCCAACAAGGGCCAACGCGCTTTAGAGACTGTTAAACCAGGGATCGTGATACTCACAGGCGCTACTCTATATACTTGTTTGATTCATTAATTTTTGTTGCGGCGGCATACTAAAAATATGCGTTACGAATGACTATTACAAAGTCGTGACATTATGCGCCTTGAATACAGAAAAATCAGGCTTTCTCGCGGTTTGCGGTACCCTCCGCTGGTATTTTTTACAACCGGTGCTCGGGTTTCGAACGCAAGCCATGGAAGCCTGGGTTCTGATAAAAGCACTTTCATAATCCTGGTTAGGGCCTGATACGCCAGACTCCATACCAAAGGTCGAGGGTTAGCGTGGCAACTGCCCAATATTCGGGGTGGGCTTGGCCTGCGCCCAATAGGCGGTACAGGGGTGGTGGATGTTCAAGCTCTGAACAAACCCGTCCACTCCCCCACCCTAATCAATGGGCCAGGGTACTGACTTTGGCAGGGTGGTTGCGCCCAGCATGTCGGGTTCGCGCGCTGCGGTCCGGGCCTCGCCTGCCACCCGCCACCAGGGCTTCACAGTTTCGGTATGCGCCGGCTCAACGGGCTGGCCCAGGCGCGGCATGACCAGGGGCGTACCCGATTTAGTCCCTAAATTGAGAAGTGTCTCAGCCGGATCATCCCACGCGTGCATGGCCAGATTGAACGTGCCCCAATGCACCGGCAGAAACGGCCCACCACCCAAAAGCGCCCAGGCTTTCAATGCATTCTCAGGCCCTAAATGAATATCGCCCCACGCCGGGTGAAACGCCCCCACTTCCAACATGATCAGATCGAACGGCCCTAACCGGTCACGGATCAACTCGTATTCGGTGGTCAGGCCCGTATCGCCACTGAAGAACACGGCATGGTGTAGCGCGCGTATAACCAATGACGACCACAGCGTTGCGTTCCGATCTTTCAGGCCGCGCCCTGAAAAATGTTGCGACGGGGCTGCCGTGATGCTCAAGCCCGTATTTGGCAGCGTGTAGGTATCCCACCAATCCAATTCGTGAATGCGCTCGGGGGCAATGCCCCACACCTCCAAATGCGCGCCGACACCTAACGATGTTACAAACGGCACGTTGGATTTTGCCAGCGCGCGAATGGTGGGATAATCGAGGTGGTCATAATGATCGTGCGAGATGACGATCAAATCCACCGGTGGCATTTGCGATAGCGATACAGGCACCGGCTGAAACCGTTTGGGACCGATCAGTTGCGACGGCGATACGCGCGATCCCCACACCGGGTCGGTGAGCACGCGCCAACCATCAATCTCGATCAACACTGTGGAATGCCCCAGCCATGTGACGCGCAAGCCGCTCTCAGCGCGCTTCTTCCAGGTCTCGCGTGGATTTAATGACGGCAATGGCGATAACGGCACCCGCCGTTCACCGCCGCAGATGAAGTCGCTGATTTTGGGAAAGGGCGCGTTGGGGTTCCGTAATCCCGGTAAGATGGGATGCACGTTTTGGAAACGCTCACCCGCCCATAGAGGCGATGCTTTAATGCGCTCTAACCGCGCGCCTGCGGATTTTGTGCCCAGTGCTTTCATGAACCATTACATAGGTGCCAAAAGGCCAGGCCACCAATACGATTTAGGCTTTATTTTTTGGGCTCTATCATCTGATTGATTTCAATTTTAATGCCGTTGGGGTCACGCAGCAGCATTTGTTTAGCCCGGCCCGTGCGCGATAACGTTGGCGGGCTTAAAACCTCGTACCCACCTGCCACGGCGCGGCGATGAATCTCATCGACGTTGTTGGTGACGTGCACCAAAAAAACATCGTTATAGGCATTGCCCTTGCCTTTCGGGCGATCAATCGGCGCAAGGCCCGCATCGTCCACACCCATCAGCGCCACATAGGCACCATCACGCGACTTCATGTAGCTCATGCTTAACGTGGCTTCGGGCGGCAAACCCAACGGATGCCCCGGGGGCAACTTGATTCCGGTGCCAGAGCTTTCTTCGGTGTAGCCCAATACATCGCGGTAAAATTTTACGGTCGCCGGGCGATCCTGCACCATGATCGCTGCGCGTTCTAACGTTGCGTAGGCTTCCGTTGATGCCGGTTTATCTTCTGCGTGTGCAGACGCCGTGAGTAAAAGTGCAACAGCAATGGCGCGTTTGAACATGGTGATCCCCCAAAGATGAAGGGCCAGCATGGCGCACCTTATGGCTGCGCGCCATACGAGAGCATCTCATTTCCGCTTTTCGGGCATTTGCATGCCATTATGAAACTCCAGCGCCATTGTCAGGCTGCGCGCAATATTGTCCGCCTTGGCCTGTAACCTTGCCGCAATATCAGGCGCAAACACCTCGCCTGTGGTTTCAGCCCACAAGGACAGCCAGCGCTCAAACATCTCTGGGCGAATCTCTGCGGCATGCTTCGTATGCGCCGCCATCGGGTTACCTTTGTATTTGCCCGACGCTAACATGATCGATGACCAGAACGCAGTTAATCGTTGTAAATGCGCAGCCCAGTCATCAATGGCGTTGTTAAACACCGCACCAATTATCTCGTCCTGTCGCACCTTGGCATAGAAACGCTGCACAACGTCAGCCAGTTGCGCCTCGCTGACCTCAGCGGCTTCTATATATGAAACGGCACGCATCTCGCACCTCCTGGCGCGACGCCCGCCTTCCGGACGCCCCGCTTAAATATGTATCAATTTTGCATATTATCTTCTTGCATAATATGCACATTAAATACATATTTAATCCATGCAGTGATGAGGGGCCCTTCATGCGGCTGACGCGCTACACGGATTATTCGCTTCGCGTGCTGATTTATCTGGCGACACACGCCGATAAACCCTGCGCTATTGCCGATATCGCCAAGGCCTACCGCATTTCCTACAACCACCTCATGAAGGTGGTAAACGCATTGGCCAATCACGGCTTTGTCGAAACCACACGCGGCCGTGGCGGCGGCATCAAGCTCGCCCGCCCCCCTGACAAAATCGGCGTCGGCGACGTCGTGCGCAAAACCGAAGACGGTATCGAGTTGGCCGACTGTGGTAGTTGCGTCATCGCACCGGCCTGCGGCCTCACACCGGTTTTGTCTAAAGGCGTAAACGCCATGCTGGCGGTCTTTGACGACTACACCATCGCAGATTTCATGAATAAGCGACGCCAATTGGCGAACGCTTTTGAGAAGGCGGCCTGATTAAGAAGCTGTCGCGTTAGCGTGCCTATAACATACAACAAGGAGTGGACCTGATGAGTAGCTTGTTAGAGCGTATTGGCGGCGAAGATGCTGTGAATGCCGTTGTAAATTCTTTCTACGACAAAGTATTTGCCGACAAAGTGCTAGCACCCTTCTTTGCCAACACGGACTTCGCGAAACAACGTGCCCGCCAAGGCAAATTTCTCATCCAATTCATGGATGGTAAAATGCCAACCGCAAACGAATACATGCGCAACGCTCATCGCAAGTATGTGAAAGACATGGGCTTGAATGAGACACATTTCAACATCGTCGCGGGCCATCTGGTCGGCACGTTGAATGAATTCAAGGTGCCACAAAACCTAATCGATGAAGTGGTGACAGCTGTTGTGTCATTGCGCGACGACGTGCTTGATTTGCCAGCCAAAGCGGCTGCCTAATTCATCAGACAACGGGCCACATTCATCGCTGTGGCCCAGTTGCTTTTAGTGAATGCGTTTCTTGAGGGCGTGACCAATGGCGTTGACCAGCTGATCTTGCGTATAGGGTTTGCCCAGCTTGGGCAGATCAATGTTGGCCCCACTGGGGATGTCGGCATAGCCTGTCGCCAGCACAATTGGTAAGTCTGGGTGCAGTTTACGTGCAGCGACCGCCAACTGCGCCCCAGTCATTTTGGGCATCGCATAGTCGGTCAACAACAAATCGATGTGTTTGCTGTCGCGCAAAATTTCTAATGCGTCGGGCCCCGACCCCGCCAACACAACACTTAAACCCATGTCTTCCACCATACTGGCGGTACTCATGGCAATGAGCGGGTCATCATCAACCACCAGCACAATCGCTTTTTCGATATGCGCCGGTATTTCTGTGGCCGTCTCAACAGGCGCTACCTCTGGAAGGGCCTCGGCACTGGCCGCTGGCATCCACAGTTCCGCGCGCGTGCCTTTGCCAGGCGCGCTTGTCAGCTTGAGCACACCGTTCAACTGCAGCGCCAAGCCGTGAATCATCGATAGGCCCAGCCCCGTGCCCTTGCCCAATTCCTTGGTCGAGAAGAAGGGCTCGGTACATTTGGCCAGCGTTGCCTCATCCATGCCAATACCGTTGTCGATGACAACAATACCGATGTAGGGACCCGGCGATAAGCCGTTCGGCGTGGTCACCGTTTTGGTTTCCACACTGACCGTAATCACGCCGCCCTCAGGCATGGCATCCCGCGAATTCACCACCAGATTCAAAAGCGCTAACTCGATCTGGTTGGCATCCACCATAGCCAAAGCCGACGAGGCAGGAAGCTGAATATCCAATTCAACATCAGTGCCGACTGAGCGCAGCAGAAGCGCCTGCATGCCGTGGACCAAATCCACAATGCTATGGGCTTGGACTTTCAAGTCTTGACGACGCGCAAACGCCAGCAGACGTTGCGTTAAAGCCGCCCCACGTTTGGCCCCCTGCATAGCGCCGTCAATCAGCATGGCAGCTTTCTCATCCTTGGCATGGTGTTTACGCAGCAAACTTAAGTTGCCCATCACCGCCATCAGGAGGTTGTTGAAGTCGTGCGCCACGCCGCCGGTGAGACTGCCCAGCATCTCAACTTTCTGCGCTTGGCGCAGCAGGTCTTCCGTGCGTTCACGTTGGCTGATTTCATCCAGCACTTTTTTGTGGGCCGTTTCCAATTCCGCCGTACGCTCAATGACGCGCTTCTCAAGCCCTTCATTCAAGCGCCGCAAATTATCTTCATAATTCTTGCGGTCGGTAATATCGGACGACACACCCACCAGTGAGTCACGTCCCTTTTCGTCCGTCACAAGACGCGCGCGAATCTCAGCCCACCGCACCATGCCATCCGGGCGAACCACACGGTACGTGATCGCGTAATCGTGTCCCGTATCCAGCGTATGCTTAACAGCCGCGTTAACCCGCGCCACATCATCAGGAGCCAGGCTTTGCAGAAGCTCAGCGTAAGTAAAGGGCTCGAATGGATTGCGGCCAAACAGGGTTTTCATTTCGTCTGAGGCTTGCAACTCCATGGTATCGAGATCTAAACGCCATGAGCCCAACCGCCCCGCCATCAATGCAATTTGCAGGCGCTTCTCGCTCTCATTCAGTTTGTCGATGCTGGCGCGCGCTTCGTACTGTCGCAAACGCCCCTTCAGCGCCGAACGGGCCACACTGAGAAATGTCATGGGATGGAAAGGCCGTTCCAAGAATGTGACGTTTCGCAACGTATCGGACAGACGCTGTGCCAACGGATTGCGCGCAGCGCCGCCCCCCTGCCCTGTCAAAACAATAAACATTAAATCAGACCAACTGGGCTGGGCGGAAACCCAGCGACTCAAGACGCTCAAGTTGGCATTGAACAGTGACTCTTCGGTGAGCACGACAAAACCGATATCCTCGGCCAACGAGCGTTCCACATCGCGCAGGTCCGCACACACTTCGCCACGCACGCCAACATCGCGAACGAGGCGTTGAGCAACCTCCGCATCCCGCCCCAGCGTCGCGAATATAAGGGCTCTGACGTCCTGCTTTATGTTCATACTATTCGACAGCGCCGGTCAGGAGTGGCTCTGCTCTGCCGACAAAGTTAGGAACACCGCGCAACACGCCTTGAAACTCTATCAACGGCTCACCTAACGATAACCCGGACTTACCGATGCGGAACTCGCGGATCGTATCTTCGTGATAGCCCGTACGTTTCTTAATGATTGATACCGCACGCCGCACTTGCGCGCGCGCCTCAAAATATCGCAGCAAAATAACCGTGTCGGCCAGGTACGTCACATCAACAGGCGACTTCATATCGCCCACCAAACCATGCTGCGCCACAGTCAGAAACGTCGTAGCACCCTGACGATTGAGGTATTGCAGCAGTTCATGGATGTGCAGGATTAAGGCATTCTCCTGCGGCATAGCTTGTTGGTAGCCGTTTAAACTGTCGATAATAACTGTCTTGGCTTTGGAACTCGCAACGCGTTGACGTACACGGTGAGCAAATTCACCTGGCGACATTTCAGCCGCATCAACTTGCTCAATGAATAACGAGCCTTCATCGCGCAGTCTTTCAAGATCAAACCCCATCGCTTTGGTTCGATCAAATAGCAGCCCCAGTTCCTCGTCGAACACGAACAAGGCTGCTTTCTCACCACGCCGAATGGCGGCCACGGTAAACTGCAAAGCGAATGTACTTTTACCAGTGCCCGCAGGCCCCAACACCAGAGCGCTTGATCCTTGCTCAATGCCGCCGCCCAGCAAATCATCAAGTTCTTTAATGTCGCTGGGCATCTTAGTGCGGACAAACCGCGAGCGATGCTCAGACGACACAAGGCGCGGAAACACATGCACGCCACCCGTGCGAATTGCGAAATCATGATAACCGCCACGGAACGACTGGCCGCGATACTTCGATACGCGCAACCGACGCCGCTCGGCCCCATAGTCCGGCGCTAGTTCTTCCAGCCGGATCACCCCGTGCACTACACTATGCACGGTTTTATCCATGGCCTCAGTCGTCATATCATCTAGAAGCAATACCGTTGCACCGTGACGCGCAAAGTAATGCTTTAAGGCTAGGATTTGACGACGGTACCGCAGTGACCCTTGGGCCAGCAGGCGAATTTCAGAAAGGCTATCGACCACAACGCGTTGCGGCTTCACACGTTCAAAGACATTGAAAATGCCTTTGGTCGTCTCACCCAATTCAAGATCAGAGGAATACAACAGGCTCTGTTCCTGATCGCCATCCAGCAGGCTTTCTGGCGGCACCAGTTCAAAGATGGTGATATGGTCACTGATAGCCCACCCGTGCGACGCCGCACCTGCGCGGAGTTCGGATTCCGTTTCAGACAGCGTGATATAAAGGGCCTGTTCGCCATTGCGGGCTCCCTCTAACAGAAAACTCAGGGCAATCGTGGTTTTGCCCGTGCCCGGGTTACCTTCCAGCAGAAAGACGTGCCCCTCGGCCAAACCGCCAGACAACACGTCATCCAGCCCCACAATTCCTGTGGCGGCTTTTTTATCAACGAAGTTTTCTTTTAGCATTGCGTAACCCGACACTGATCCTCATCGAGATGGGCCAACGTCGGCGCGCCGTAGAGAACAGAAGAAACGCGGGTTGAAGCCCAATCCAATCCATAGCTTTGAAACGGATTATCGGGCTTACGGGTTCCGCAAAATGTGGCGGCAACTCCTTGTGCAAACCAAGGTTTTTTTTAGGCAGAGGCGTGTAATTGTTTATCAATTTCCGCGTACAGCACCGGCCAATTGACTGGCTTGGCAACAATTGCGTCGGCCCCCGCCGCTAAATAGTTTTTACCGTTCTCGGCAATCACATCTGCGGTCAGTGCAATGATGGGAATACGTTTTAAGCCATCGCGCTCAGCTTCACGGATAGACCGCATCGCTGTTGGGCCATCCATCACCGGCATCTGCATATCCATCAAAATAATGTCGTAGGATTTATCGCGTGCAGCATCCAAAGCCATCTTGCCATTTTCCACGGCCTCGACTGTGTGGCCATGCTTTTCCAACATGGCCGTTATCAGCATGCGGTTCGTGTCGTTATCTTCAGCCAGCAAAATTCGGCGTGGCACGCTCGGGGCCTTAAGCTTGGATGCATCATCCGATTGCGTACGCGGCGCGCGCGGCACCAACTTTGTTGATCCCGATGCGTTAAGGTCAATTTGCAACGGCACGACAAATGAGAATGTCGAGCCCTGCCCGACCCGCGAAGACACCGTGATCTCGCCGCGCATAAGCGTCACTAAGCGTTCGCAAATCGCCAACCCCAGCCCTGTCCCACCATATTGGCGCGACGTCGAGGTATCAGCCTGCACGAAAGGTTTAAAGAGAAGGCGCAACTTTTCAGGCTCTATACCGATACCCGTATCAGCCACGCTAATGTTCGTGCGCAATGATCGGTCTTCATTCACTGTCTGCACGATCGATACCGATACGGTACCGGCCTTGGTAAACTTCATCGCGTTGTTCAGAAGATTGGTGATGACCTGGCGCATGCGTTTAACGTCGCCAATCACCGCATCCTGATACTGCAGCGGCAATAAGAACGATAAGTTCAGTCCCTTCTCAGAGGCGACGGGCGCAAACAGCTCGCGCAAATCAGATAGCAAATCCGAGAGTTTGAACGGAACATTTTCCAACGTCATCTTCTCGGCATCTAATTTTGAGAAGTCGAGAATATCGTTTAAAATATCCACCAGCGCTTTGCCGGACCGTACCATGCGCTGAACCAATTGCGCTTGTTCGTCGTTGAGAGTGGTCAGCATCATCAAGTCGGCCAAACCCAACAAACCCGCCATCGGGGTGCGCAGTTCGTGGCTCATCATGGCCAGGAATTCAGATTTGGCGCGGTCAGCTTTTTCCAGCGCCTCGTTTTGAGCCTTAAGTTCAATAGATGAGCGCAAACGATCATGAGCGTTTGCGGTGATTCTCGCAATCGACGTCATCAATTCAATTTCGTTGGCCGTGAACATATGAGGCTTTTCAAAGAAGAGACTCAAACGGCGCTTGCGGCCATCGGTACCTGCAATGGGCGCGACGATGCCACTTTTGAACGGCTTAAAGCGCGCATCATTAAAGGTGAAGCGCTGTTCCTTATCGATATCTGAGAACCAAAATGCTTCTTCGTTATCCATCGCGAAGAACAGCACTGAAGTTGGCGGATAGTCACTGAAACGGCGTACTAGATTCTGCACTTCGCCGCCGGGTGCCATACTGAGGAGATGGACCACATCATCCTCTTCATTAAACTCAGCGAAGCTGCCAAAGTCAGCACCCATGTTGCTGAACGCAGTACTGAGGGCTGCGCGTGTTAATTCTGCATTCGTTGAGAACGACAGCGCCTGTGAACTTAAATTCGCCAGTGCATTGCGCTGTGACATCCGCACCTGAAGCACATCGGCCATACGGCGACGTTCGTAAGCGACCGAGAATGTGTTTGCCAACGACTGCAAGAACTCCAGTTCATCGGCAGTAAATTCGTGTGGCTCGCCGAAGAAGATGCTCAAAAAGCGCGTCGTGCCATCGGACTCAGGGACCGGCAGTATAGCTCCACTTCGAAACCCGGCCTTTTCACCTTCAAAAAATGTAAAGCGTTTTTCAGTGGCGATATTATTGAACCAGAACAGCTTTTTATGCTTCAAAGCATATATCAGCACGGATGTTTCTGGATATTCGCTGATGTTGCGCACAAAGGGCGTGACGTTCAGCGGACCGACAGCACTTACACCCCGCATGGTGCCGTTCACTTCGTCCGCTTCCAACACACTGCCCACTTTGGCCTTCATCGCACTGACCATGCAATCGATTGCCAATTTGAAAAGCTCTGTCATGCTTCGGGCGGACAAGGCCGATGTACTAAAATTGGCTAAGGCTTGCTGTTGGCTCAACTTATCTTGCAGGCGTTTGCTATCGGCCTGATCGGCTTTATAGCCGCCAGCCCATGTCACGGCCATCATCAGCACCACGTTCGCACTCGCGAACAGGGCCAAGCCAACACGGCCATCATACCAGCCTAACAATTCACCTTGCAGGCGCAGCCAACCCAGTGTGGGCACACCCAACACAATTGCGACAGTCAATCGTCGGACAAACTGCCCGCCTGCAGTTGGCGCGTTCAGGCGTGCGACCAAGCCTAAATCAGGGCGCGTTGCCGCAAGCCCTGCGAACAAAATAATAAAGCCCACCACCGTGTGCATAGCGACGGACGATGCGCGAATTTTGAGGAAGAAGACCGGCGCGCCATATACGTACACCAGCAGCAAAACCAGGCTTACGATAAGGCCGATGGTTGTTCCTACGACAAACGCCCTTTGACCGATTGTCGAACTTGCACGCGACACAAACGCCGTAACGCCGCACAACAAGAACAAACCCGCGGTAATAATCGACATTTGACCGGGGATGACGGTCGTCGCCCGCGACGCATAATCGGTGTAAAAAAACTCATCAATGCCAAGATTGACGTTGTAGATGGATTCGACCGCTGAAAAAAAGCCGATCAGCGCGACCGTAAAAGCAGCGACATTGCCGCCTGCTTGCACGGGGAAAGAGGGCTTTAAACGCGACAGGCTTAAAAGGACGAAGCCAAACAGCACAAACCCAATGGCGGTGTTCACCTTCATGGAGTTCAAACCCGGTATTACGGTTTTCAACGCCATGATGTCGAATTCCCAGCCAATCAACACCCCAACACCCAACGCAATCAGCGCGCAGGCCGCCAGCTTGGCGTAAGTCTGGTTGATCATCGGGGGCTCTTGATTGAGTAGGGTTTGGCAGGTCTTAGGCTATGACAGGTCCAATCCATAGCCTAATCGACTAAAGGATAGGTAAGGCATTCTAAAGTATTGAGAAACGAGAGTGAACTTTAGATGACAGCCCAAATGCAGATTGTAAAAAAATCTGTCCTAAAATAGGCCTTTCATCTCCAAAGCCGCATTGTTTATGGGGATGGACGTGGTTTATGGCGATGGGTTTGCTAGGGCGGGCTGCTGTCCCACCTTCAGTCAAAGCTAAACAAACCGTTCGCTTGTCTAACCTCGGTAAGCCCCGTAAGCCTGATCGTTTTCCGCTTCATGCCTCTCCTGACCCGCACTGCACCCCATTTACGCCCATGACGTCCTGGCCCGACACTCGCATCCAAACCCTGTTCGGCATTGAATTACCGATCCTCCAGGCTCCCATGGCTGGTGCATCGACCCTAGAGATGTGCATTGCGGTCAGTAACGCTGGGGGCTTGGGGGCGTTGCCGTGCGCCATGCAAACACCTGAACAAGTGCGCCGGGCCCTGGGCAGTATTCAGGCGGCCACCACCAAGCCGATTAACTTGAACTTCTTCTGTCACACACCGCCCACGCCCGATGAAGTGCGCGAAGAGGAATGGAAGAAGCGGCTACAACCATATTATGTCGAGTACGGCCTGCACCCCATTGGCCCAACCCCCACATCCGCTCGCGCTCCGTTCGATGATGGTTATTGCAAACTGGTGGAAGAATTTCAGCCGGCCGTGGTCAGCTTTCATTTCGGCCTGCCGCCAAAAGACCTACTGGCCCGTGTGAAAGCCACTGGCGCAAAGGTGATTGCGTCGGCCACCACTGTTGCAGAAGCGCGCGTACTAGAAACACGCGGCTGCGATGCCATTATCGCCCAAGGCTTTGAGGCCGGTGGTCACCGGGGTAATTTCATCGGTGACAACATGGCAGGCCAAGTCGGTACGTTTGCGCTGGTACCGCAGATGGTTGATGCCGTGCGTGTTCCGGTGATCGCCAGCGGTGGCATCGCGGACGCACGGGGCATTGTGGCGGCGTTTGCATTGGGGGCAGCTGCGGTGCAAATCGGCACAGCGTATTTACTATGCCCCGAAGCCAAGATTACGCCGTTTCACCGCCAAGCGTTACGCACAGCCAACGCTGATGACACCGTGATCACAAATGTGTTCACGGGGCGCCCCGCGCGTGGCATCGCAAATAGATTGATACGCGAACTCGGCCCACTGACCGATGCAGCCCCCGCATTCCCACTGGCGGGTGGCGCGCTGATTCCCCTACGGCAAAAAGCGGAGCCGGCGAACATTTCTGACTTCAGCAGCATGTGGGCGGGGCAAGCCTCGCGACTTGCGCGTGAGTTGCCTGCCGCTGAATTAACGCGGACACTCGCCGCTGAAGCCTTAGCAAAACTCAGCGGCGAAGATGCGGCCAATCGGGCGTAATAAACTAAGATCCGGTGAAGTTATGACGCAGCCAACCGGGCACTATTTCGCGTCGCCACCATCACCACAAAGATCAACGCTTGATGTGTAACGGGTTCAATCATTTGCGACTTTTAGTAAGCACAGGAGAGTCGCAGATAGTCATGACAGCGTTTCGTTTTCTAATCCTGTTCGTGGATTCGCCTGCGCCAAGTAATGGATAAATATTTGTATCCCATTTACCTGTGATTTTTCTTATTCACAAAAGGGATATTAACCCCGGCCTAATGCCATCTAGGGTCGGGGTTGCGCCGGAGCATTCGCAATCAAAAGCTGCATTTTTCCAGCAAAATCATAGCGAGTCACGACCATCGCACACTATGCGTCGATCACGGCTCTAATAGCGGTACAATTCGCGCCAAACCACCATTGATTGCGCGAATACTTCGTGTAGTCATGGAGTAATACTGGACTGCATGCTGATTGATGGGGGGCGTTAATCAGGCAGATGACGGCCCGCGTTTTTTCAGTTGCGCCAGAGCATGCGCAAAGAAGCATCCTTTTGGTTGCTGCCATTTTCCTAGCCGCATCGTGGGGTTTGTGCGGCTGGCACATCTATTCAGATCGCGACACCCGCATTCAGCAGCACCTTTCTGCCATGAGTTCCCTGACGGAAATTTTCCGACAGGAGATGCAAGAGAAGCTGCGCGTGAATGAACGGTTTGTGGAAAGCATCGCGCAAACGCTCGATGTTGATCGGCTGAAGGATCCCACCTACCGCACGGAAGTCCATCGACTGCTGCGTCAGCGTGCTGACGGCACAGTGAGCCTACTGCAGTTTATTATTGTCGATGAAAATGGCATCGTGCGCCATTCCTCGAGCGAGGAAAGACCCGAGCCGACTGACCTTTCCTCACGCCCTACGTTCCCAGAAATTAAAAATGGCGCACCCGGCACTATCATAACAGCTCCGACACTGGTCGGCTCAATTGGCTTGACCAAAGGCCAAGCCATTGTCGTAACCGGCCGTCGATTGGAAACCAGCGACGGGAGATTTGCGGGCATTGTTTACGTTGCTGTTCTGGCCAAAGATTTCGCTGGGGTTGCCAACTCCGTCACATTCACCGGATGGGGCTCATTCGGCCTGATGTATAAAGACGGGCGGTTGATCATGCGCCTTCCACCCCTCCCCGAACCCACAGCGGAAATCACTCAGGATGCCAGAGGGCAGGCGTCAGCAAAATCAAAGGTGCTTCAGCAAAATCCCATTACGAAACGCTTCGAAGCCACAGCGTCATCATTTGCCGATGTCGTTCAAAACGATCTCGATGGCATTGTTGAAAGCGTTGTCCCAAGCGACAGCCTATTAAATACCCCAGGCATAACACGCTATTTCACCTTCAGGCACATTCCCCATTCCGGCACCATCGTCTACATCGGCAGTTCGAGAGACGCGATCCTGCAATCATGGACTGACAGCGCGATTTTTCTAATACTGCAGCAAGTCGTGCTGAGTGCGCTGGTACTCGGTCTTGTCTTCTGGGCACGTCGCAGCATCGCCAATAGCGCGCGCATTGACGCACGCCACATCGGCACACTTGATACTTTAAGTGCTGTTTCTGCCGACTTCATGACCTCGGATGATGAACAGTCCCTCGTGAACCGTGCGGCGAGCACCATTCGCACCTTGATCCCGGCCCATTTGAGCGGCGTGCATTTCATTCCGCGCGGTCAAACCATGAGTGATCACACACATGCGTTCTCATTAAGCGACAAGTACGCACAGTGGCGCGATTACAATGCGCCGGTGGATGGCTCTGGCATTTATAAACTAGTGCTTGAAACCAACCAGACCATGCGCCTGACGCAGACTGAATTGGAAGCCCACCCCTCCTGGCGGGGGTTCGGTGCCGAGCACGACCGCCACCCACCGATGAATGGCTGGCTGGCCGCTCCCTTGATTTCGCAGCACGGACACAACATTGGCTTTGTGCAGTTGTCAGATCGTGAAAACGGTGAATTCACCGCCGCCGACGAAGCTGTGCTGATGCAATTTACCCGCGTGCTGTCCATCAGCCTGGAAAACTTGCGCTTGATGAATGAAACACACGCCTTGGCGGCGCAAGCGCACGCCGCCGCCGCGGCGGCCGAGGCTGCGGCTGCCGAGGCGAGAACGACGCGCGACCAAATTACAAAAGTGTTCTCAGCCACATCGGACGCCGTCGCAGTGATGAACCGCGACTTGCGCTACGTGTTCGCCAACGATGCCTTCTGCGAAATGGCGGGCTCTCCGCGGGAGGACATTATTGGGCGCACGATTTACGAACGCCTGCCCGAGGGCAAAAACATTCACGAGAAACTGGAACTGTGCCGCAACACGCGCAAACGCGTACTGTTCGAAATCAATTTCATTCATCACACTGGCGAACAACGGTGGATTGAAGTGCAAGCTTTCCCCATGGATGACAACATCGTCACCAGCACGCGTGACGTGACGGAACGCCGGGCTGCGGATCAGAAACTGATGGTCGCACAACGTATGGATGCGGTAGGTCGCCTCTCGGGCGGCTTGGCGCACGACTTCAACAACTTGCTTGCGGTGGTGATGGGCAACGCTGAGATTCTGTCCATGACGCTGAAGGATCAATCGCAGACCAGAATGGCGAACCTGATCCGTTCAGCGGCAGCGCGGGGCGGCAACATTGTCAGCCGACTGTTAGCCTTCGCCCGCAGCCGCCCACTCGACCCGAAGCCCACCGATGTGCTTGACGCCGCGAGAGGTGTTGAAACCCTACTCGCACGTTCCATCCCATCGAATATCGCGTTCATCATCGAGTCCGAAACAGGCTTATGGCAAGCCAGTGCCGATACGGCACAGCTTGAAAACGTGCTGGTCAATCTGGTGCTGAATGCGCGCGATGCAATGCCTGAAGGTGGCGAGGTCAGCATCAAAGCCAACAATGTCATTCTGGATAACACCAATATAGGTTCTTTGGACCTCAACCCTGGCGAATATGTGAAACTATCAGTGACCGATACCGGTGACGGCATGACACCCGATGTGATGGCCCGCGCCTTCGAGCCCTTCTTCACAACCAAAGACGTGGGCAAGGGATCCGGTTTGGGTTTGAGCATGGTGTATGGCTTCGCACAACAATCCGGCGGCGGGGTGCGCTTAAGCAGCGAAGTCGGTTTGGGAACGAGAGTCGATCTCTACTTGCCGCGCTCGACCAGCAAGCCGATCACAGGAAATGCATCGACCACCCTGCCCTATGACCCGACTGGGTCCGAGCGTATTCTGATGATTGAAGACGACGATATGGTGCGCGAATTCGTCGAAGTGATGCTGCGCGGCTTGGGTTATCGTGTTATTGCTCACAGTAGTGCTGAAGCGGCTTTGGCGGCCGTGGATGCAGGCTTCAAACCACAGTTACTACTGACCGATGTAATGCTGCGTGGATCGGTGAGCGGCCCGCAATTAGCAGAACAAATCGTGCAACGTAGTCCTTTTACACGCGTTCTATACATGTCAGGCTATGCAGAAAGTGTTGTAGCGCAACAGCAGCAATCAGGGATAAATGCAGAAATTCTAGCCAAGCCCTTCCGGCGTCATGATCTCGCTGTGAAAGTCCGGGCTGCTCTGACGACCCAACCTCAGTTTATCGAACGTAAAGTTCAGAAGAATGTGTAAGTAAGTGTCGATATGGCTCGCGTATTCGTAATTGATGACGATCCGCTCTTCCGTGAAGGGCTTGAGATTTCTTTGGAAGTGCAAGGCCACAACGTGCGTGGGGCCGATTGCGCCGAAGATGCGTTTAAAATGATCAGTGCCGACCAGCCCGATGTGGTGGTCAGCGACATCCTCTCTCCGACCGACCACGGCATTGCGGCATTGCGGGAACTCACCCAACGCTGGCCGCTGGTGCCTGTCATCGTCATGACGGGTGGTGGCAAGGTGGATGATGACCTCTCTGCCTGGGCGCGGTCCTTAGGGGCTGCGGCGGCCTTCGCCAAACCATTCGAGATCAAAGACCTGTCTCAAGCCATTGCTGACCTGTTGGCCACGGCCCCTGAGAAGGTTGGCTAGTGAGGCACACTTATCCGTTGTAGCACCCTTCTGTTTTTGCAGACCCAGAACAGGGGGAATGCGTGAACGCTGTGTATTGTGCGTCTGTGAAGAGCGTGAGTAAAATCACGACTTAATTTTCTGCGAGAATGCCATGGGCTCATGCTGCCACAACGACGGATGCTCATCCAACACCGCCACGACTGATCCAAATTGGGTCACAGCACTATGGATTGCACTCGCCGTAAATGGCGCGATGTTCGTGGCTGAAATTGTGGCTGGTGTAGCGGCAGGCTCCTCGTCGCTGCAAGCCGATGCGCTGGACTTCTTAGGCGATACCGCCAACTACGCCATTAGCTTGAGTGTCGCAGGCCTCGCGTTGCAGTGGCGCGCACGCGCCGCCCTCTTGAAAGGCGCAAGTCTGATTGTATTGGCCCTGTGGGTGGTGGGCACAACCACATGGCACGCCATACAAGGCACACTCCCCAAGGCCGAGGTGATGGGCGTGGTCGGCGTTGTGGCGTTGATCGCTAACTTAGCTGTAGCGGCGTTACTGTATCAATTCAGAAACGGCGAAGCGAACGTTCGCTCGGCATGGATTTGCTCGCGCAACGATGCCATTGGCAATGTCGCCGTACTACTTGCCGCCGCTGGCGTATTCGGCACCGGCACCGGCTGGCCCGACCTCACTGTCGCCGGTATCATGGCGGCGTTGGGTTTATCAGGTGGCGTGCAAATTCTGCAGCAAGCAAACAGCGAACTGAAATCGCAATCCGAGCCACTGCCAGCAGAACACAGCTAACCCGGCTTTTCGCTTTAAAGCGTTTTCGACATGCACACGGCGTTGTCGGGGCACAGACCCGAAAATTCGGTTGTCGCTTTAATGGTCTCGGGAGCCTGGGCACGGTCCACCGTCTCGTAACCGCACTTCACGAAGAACGCGTCGGCCGTGGTGGTCAGCAGCCACAACTTGTCGATGCCGTTGAATTTGGCCAAGCTCTCCAGCACCTTCACGAACTGAAAGCCAAAGCCCCAGCCCCGGAAAGATTCCAAAATCACAACCGAACGCAGCAGTCCATCGGCCCCATGGGTCTCGAACCCGCCGTAGCCCAAAAGGCCGCCGTCATCGGTGACAAATCGAAAGAACTCAGCCCGGCCCTGGTCGATGTCTTCATGCGGCAGGCCCGCCGCTTTAAGCGTATCTTTCAAGCCCTGGTAATCATGGGGCAACAGCACGCTTACATGAAAATCGCGCGTTAATTCTGACACGGTACCAACAGTTTCCTATTCCCCAGCCCAACTCCGAGGTCCCAAACGCTTTTGTAACCGTATTGAGGGCCCGACGGAAGCCGTTGAAATGGCTGAAATGCGCCAAAGTCAACCATGTTTGGGGGGTGGAATGCCGCACTATCACAACCGCAGGTCTACAACCACCCCTTCCGCTTGAAGTACCAGATCGCCACGCCCGCCGAGAGAACCATCAACAACAGCGCAAACGGATAGCCCACCAGCCAGTGCAGTTCGGGCATGACGTCGAAGTTCATGCCATAGATCGATGCAATCAGCGTCGGCGGCAGAAAAATCACGGCGGCCACCGAGAAGATTTTAATAATGCTGTTCTGTTCGATGCTGATCATGCCCAGCGTCGCATCCAGCAGGAAATTGATCTTCTGCGAGAGGAAACTTGCGTGATCAGTTAATGCATGCGCATCACGCCAGATGGTGTTGAGACGTTCCTTGTCATCACGACCCGGATTGCGCGGAATATCGGGCTGCATCAAAAAACCGACCATGCGTTCCAGCGACAAGAGGCTTTCGCGGATTTTCGAGATCATATCGCCTTTGCGGCCCACCCCTTGCAGAATGGACTGAAACGCCGAACCCTTGCCGCGCTGTTTGGGTGTCGCCTCGCCCGTGTGCTGAAACACTTCGCGTGAGATTTTATCAATATCCCCGCCCACGCGTTCCAAAATATCGGCCAGACGATCGATGATCGCTTCCAGCAGGGCGAGCATCACCGTATCGCCATCGGTGCAGCCCAGCGGCGCTTTGGCCGCACGCTGCGGAAACGTTTGAAACGAGCGCGGCTCGTGATAGCGCACAGTAATCAGCTTGCCTGCCGTCAGCACAAACGTGACCGGCGCCATTTCGGGCTCGTCGGTGTCGGCTTTGGCGGGCAACGCCACGATCATCACCGCCGCGCCGTTTTCAATGTAAAGGCGGCTGGAAATTTCGATGACATTCATTTCCTCGCGGGTGGGAATGTCGATTTCCAAACGCCCTTCGAGCAGCGTTTCTTCCTGGTCCGTGGGTGAGAGCAAATCAATCCAGATCACCCGCTCTAAATTTTCGAGTGGATACTCAACAGGCTTCAAGCGGCCATCTTGATTGGCGTAACCTTGGATCATGATCTAATTACAGACATTCCGTCGGCGGTTCTTCTCGACGTCACCACAGCACCTAATGTGCACTAGTATGATTGTCTTCATCAACGCTTCACATAGAATCTTTTAGTACAAAACACTGGCGAACTTGCTTGAGAGACATAACGGCCCATCTCTAAAGTTTCTCAATGAGAGCTAAGAGAACTTCTTTACTGGTAAAGCTGAATGTAATCGCACAAACGACAGTAGCGAAAAAAGCAAGCGTTGCCCCTAGCGTCGTGTGCCCTTTAATCCATCCAGCTTGATATGTTGGCTGGTCTTTCATCTTCTTCCCCACTTCAGTCAAACTACTGAAAGGAATGCTGCTTGATAGAGTTCGGTCCGACTAGAAAATCGGCACAAAGCTTCCATATTTTACATGAGTCAACGCCAGACCAGAACCACGCCTTAACCAACCCATTGAAAAGGTTATATACTGCCTGTGAATAACGTGGATAACGGGCAGTTTTCTCATCACGCCTTTATAATGGCGCGAACTCTTACTACACGCTGGCTCCATATTCATTGCTCCTCTGCACATATGTCTCACAAACAAACGGCTATATTCGCGGCTGAACTATGACGGGCTTTCGTAACCCACATTAAAGCCTGCCGTCGCCGCATCTTGCGCTTCCAGCAAAATCATCCGGCGCGCTTCCTGCAGCCTGATCACCGATGACAGTGCGAGTAAGATGATGGTCGACTTCCGCCGGATTGTTTTGTCGGCCACCGCCATCGCCCGTGCTGTGGCTTTTGCACTCGAGCAACCGGCTGACGTGGATGTGAACGAAATTATCGTTCGTGCGACGGCGACGCCGTACTGACACCAAATACTCTTTGGTATAGCGGCGCAATCCTTTGGAATATGCACACCGCAAAAATAGAAAGGCATTCTGATAAAACGTAACAGCCATACCTCAAAGGGGTGTGGCTGTTTGCGTATTTATGGGGAAACAGCCCTGTCGCTAAACCATGGCTTGCTCCAGGTTGCGCTTTGCATCAACATTAACAACCAAAGCCTGTTGCGTTGTGGCATTTCTGGGAAGGGGGCCGCGCTATGCAACCGCAGCCTTATCGTCAGGGAGCACCATTTCGCACCACACGTGCAAGCGGGGTCGCGCTTATTGCATGTGCGGCTGTTGTGGTGTTGGCGTCGTGGACGCTGGCGAGCTTGCAACTGTATGCAGACTATCAAAACCGCGTGGCGCAAGGCAAAGCCAACATCACCAATTTGGCCGACGTCTTAAGCGAACACACGATCGCGAACTTGGAAGCGGTCGAACAAGCCGTAACAGGCCTTGCCAACACATTGCAGATCGATCGCTTAGACGATCCGACGTTTGCTCTGGATATTCATCAGTTGCTGCAGCGCCGCAGGGCCGCAACACCAAACGTCATCGATTATGTCGTTACCGACACCAACAATATCGTGCGCTATACTGCAAGTTTAGAAACACCACCCCCAGCCGATTTGTCAGACCGACCCTTCGTGCCCGTCATTCGTGCACAGCGCACCGAGAGGCCCTTTTTTGCCAGTCCGACTTTGGGCCGCGTCGGCGAAAGCAAAGGCCGGTTCATCATTGCCGTTTCATCTCGCCTCGAAGACAAGAACGGCAATTTCAAAGGCGGTGTACATGCGGCTGTCGCCATTGATCAATTGGGCCGCTCGTTACGCGCGTTAAACCTCGGACCCAACAGCATTATCGGCGTTGTGCACTCGGACGGCACGTTGTTGCTGCGTCACCCCGACCCCGATAACCGGGCGGGCCAGAATTTCCTGCACCTGCCTGCGGTTCAGCACATGCTGAATGATGCAAATCCGACCGGCTTGATTGATGTGGTCTACCCCAATGGCTTGCGCTATCAGGCGTACCGCCGCTTACAAAATTATCCGTACACCATTTATATCGCGGCTGCCGAGCAAGACGTACTAGAGCCCTGGCGCGACAACGCGATTGCCACCATCATCGGTCAGGCTGCATTAACACTGCTGATTGCGTTTCTGACGGTCTTTGTGTCACGCGCACTTAAACGCCGCACGATCATTGAACAGGAAAACATCAAGCTTTTACAAAGCGAGCGTGCAGCCGCTCGGGATGCCGGTGAAACGCGTGATGAAATTGCGCGTGTATTCGCGGCGACGTCTGATGGTGTGGTGATTTTTGATAAAGATTTACGTTACATCTTTGCCAACGACGCGTTCGAACGCATTACCGGATCGCCGAAGGGAACGTTTTTAGGAAAGACTGTTTACGAGCGCATGCACGCAGGAGCCGCGATTATCAAAAACCTCGAGCAATGCCGCGCCACGCAGAAAAATACCGAATACGAAAACCATTTCATCGGCGGTGACGGTAAAACGCACTGGGTGGAAGTCCGTATGTTTCCGTCGGGCGACAAAATCTCGGTCTACACACGCGATTTAACCGAGCGCCGTCATGCCGAACAAAAAGTGCTGGAAGCGCAGCGCATGGATGCGGTGGGCCGCCTGGCCGGCGGGTTAGCGCACGACTTCAACAACATGCTGTCAGTGATGTTGGGCAATATTGAGATGCTGCTGGGCAAATTAAGCGAGCCCACCCAAGTGCGTATGGCCGAAATGGTACGCGTGGCCGCCACGCGCGGGGCCGAGGTGGTCAGCCGTCTGCTTTCGTTTGCGCGCCGCCAGCCGCTTGATCCGAAGCCCCTGAATATCACAACCGTGATTAAAGAAGTTCAGACTCTGCTGCGTCGATCACTCCCTGAGAATATACAGCTTGAATTCGTGCAAAGCCCTGGCCTGTGGCAAGCCACAGCTGATCAAGCGCAACTTGATAATGCGCTGGTCAATCTGGTGATGAACGCGCGCGATGCTATGCCCAAAGGCGGTAAAATCACCATCGAAGTGGCCAACATTCATATCGATCAGAATTACGCAAGTGGTGTCGATATTACGCCGGGCCAATATGTGCAAATCGCAGTCAGTGACACTGGCACCGGTATGACGCCCGACGTAATTGCGCGGGCCTTCGAACCCTTCTTCACCACCAAGCCCACCGGCAAAGGCACAGGCTTAGGTTTGAGCATGGTGTATGGGTTCGCGCGCCAATCCGGCGGCCATGTGCGGATTTACTCGGAAGATGGCCAGGGCACGACAGTGAAAATGTATTTGCCGCGCGCGTCTGGTGTCAGCGATGAGTTACCACCCTCGTCCTCATTACCCATCGCACCTCGCGGGTCTGAGACCATCATGATGGTAGAAGACAACGATATGGTGCGCGAGTATGTGCAAAATATGCTTACGGATTTAGGCTACACGGTGCTGCCGTACTCCGATGCCGATAGCGCCTTGCGTGCCGTGGCAAACGGCACGGCACCAGATTTGTTGCTCAGTGACATCGTCCTGGCCGGCCCATTGAACGGGCAACAACTGGCTGTGGAGGTGAAAAAAACCCTGCCCGACTTGCCCGTGCTGTTCATGTCGGGCTACGCCGAAAATGCAGTGGTTCATCACGGACGCATTGATCCGGGCGTGGAACTGATCACGAAACCATTTCGAAGATATGATATCGCGACCCGTATTCGGTCAGTTCTAAATCGTGCGCCGTAATCTACCGCTACAATTTAATAGAAATATATCAATGGCTTATAATAACATCATGACTATAGCATGCGAACGTTCGCACTAACCCAAGAGATAAGGTTCAGGTGCTATTATACTTTAGATCATTAGAGTTCGGGGCCAGGGTAAGTTCCTATTAGAACTAGAGTTTTTTGTATTTTTTTGCCCTTCCCATATGTGGGGGAGCATATGAGAACTGTGCCGATTCCCCCCATCTCCAGATATGCAACAAAAGCGCTGGTTGCCTTAGCGGTCATTTTCGTTGCGGTCTCATGGCTGATTGAAATCGGCGACCTCTTGAATGAACGTCAGGACCGTATTGATCGCGGCCTGGTCGAGGTTGAGAACACCATTTCGGTCTTGTGCGACTATACGAGCGCGCGCCTGGATTTATTCCAGCAGTCACTGAAGGGCCTCAGCGCGCAAGTTAAACCTGGAGCGATTGAGGATCCTGCGGCGGCAGAAGAATTGTACGCACTGTTAACGCAACGCCGCAATTTAACTGTCGGAATCGACCAATTCTCGATTACAGACAAGAACGGCATTTTGCGGATCACCTCGGGCAATCCCAATCCACTGCCGGTCGATTTTTCCGAGCGTCCGTTTTACCAGCCGATCAAAGACGGTCGCGCCACCGAGACATTCATCTCGCCCGTATTTAAAGGCGAATTGGGCGAAGCTAAGGATAAATGGGTGTTCGCGGCTTCACGGCGCTTGGAACACGCCGATGGAACGTTTGCCGGTGCGGTGCATGCCATCATCTCTGTTGATGAGTTCTCACCTGCCTTTCGCACCATGAATCTGGGCGAAAACAGTGTCGTCGGCATCTTCCATCTCGACGGCACGCTGATGATGCGCATTCCCGACGACGACAACTTCGCCGGCGCGAAGTATCTCGATACTGTCCTCATGCAAACCGTGCTGCAAAAACCAACGCACGGCATGGTCGAAGACCCCAATCTCGGCCGCTGGCAGTTCTATGAACGTGTCGGCACCTCACCGCTGATTGTTTATTCCTCCATATTCAAAAAAGATATTTTGGCGGAATGGGATGAAAGCCTTATCGCCACCTATATTGAGCAGGGCATGCTAACATTGCTGGCGGCATTCCTGACGTCGCTGGCGGTGCGGGCGCTTAGTCGCCGGGCCGCTGCCGACAACGAACATCAAAAGCGCCTCGGTCGACTGACGGAAGTTACAAGCGAGTTGATGGCTTGTACCGATCAAGAGCAATTGATGAATTTGGCCGTCGATGCGGCGCGCACAATCGTTCCCAGCCATCAGGCTGTGGCGTACTTCCGTGCGCTTAGCAAAGGCGAACAAGGCCTCCATGCTGTGTCGCTGTCGGACAAATACGCGAAGTGGCGTGACTACAATGCTCCGCGCGATGGCACCGGTATTTACAGCTTCGTCATGCAAACCGGCGTGCCGTTGCGTATGACGCAGGACGAGTTGGAACAGCACCCGGCTTGGCGTGGCTTTGGGGCCGAGAAAGAGCGGCACCCGCCCATGCGCGGTTGGTTAGCTGTTCCTTTGCGCAGCTACGACGGCAATTGTATTGGCGTCGTGCAAGTCTCTGACCGTGAAAGCGGCGAGTTTGACGCAACCGACGAAGCGCTCTTTTCGCAATTTGGCCGCATCGTTTCTGTCGCTTTGCGAAACATCCATATGATTGAGGAGACTCAGGCGTCTGCTGCGGATGCGCGCATGGCTCGCGACGAGATGGCCAAAGTGTTCGCATCGACCTCGGACGGCATCGTGATCTTCGACGAAGAGTTGCGTTATACATACGTAAACGATGTGTTCTGTCGTCTTTCTGCGACACCCCGCGAGCAATTGATTGGATTAAAGTATACCGACCGCGAGTGGTACGACGTCAAAACGCTGTCGAAATTGCACGATTGCCGCAACAGCGGCCGCAGCCTGGAATTTGAAAACACCTTCAAGGCGCGTGATGGTGTTCAGCGCTGGGTGGAGGTGAAAGCCTTCCCGGTCGACGATAAAATTTCGCTATTCATTCGCGACGTAAGTGAAAAGCGCTTAAGTGAACAAAAGTTGATGGAAGCCCAGCGCATGGATGCGGTAGGCCGTTTAACGGGTGGCTTAGCGCACGACTTCAACAACATGCTGGCCGTGATTATGGGCAACACCGAGATGTTGCTGGCCAAGCTGTCAGACCATGCGCAAATCCGTTCGGCTGAGTTGATCCGCACTGCTGCAAAACGCGGCGCTGACGTGATTAGCCGCTTGCTCTCGTTCGCACGCCGCCAACCGCTGGACCCCAAAGCCTTGGATGTGGGCGCTGTAGTGCGCGAAGTGCAATCGCTCTTGCGCCGCTCATTACCGGAAAACGTTTCGTTTGAATTTGTGCATTCGGCGGGCTTGTGGCGCGCCAATGCGGACTTGGCCCAACTTGAAAATGTATTGGTAAACCTGGTCATCAATGCGCGCGATGCGCTGCCGAATGGCGGCAAGGTGACAATTGAAGCCAGCAACGCGCATTTAGACAGCAGATATGCGGATGATGCCGAAGTGCCGCAGGGCCAATATGTATTGCTTGCTGTTAGTGATACCGGCGTTGGTATGCCGCCCGAGATTGCCGCCAAAGTGTTCGAACCGTTCTTTACCACCAAAGGACTTGGTAAAGGCACGGGCTTAGGCTTGAGCATGGTCTACGGCTTCGCCAAACAATCGGGCGGGCATGTGCGCCTGTATTCAGAACCGGGCCAAGGCACAACGGTGAAACTGTATCTGCCGCGTGCCCAAAGCACCAGCGAGACAAGCCTTCCGCAAGAAGAGCTTGTCTCGGTTCCAGGCGGCACTGAAACGATCCTGCTGGTGGAAGATGAAGACATGGTTCGCGAATTTGTCCAAGTTATGCTGGTCGACTTGGGTTATCGCGTCATTAGCCACCGCGATGCAGAAAGCGCCTGGGATGAAATTGTATTGGGACTAAAGCCTGACGTGCTGCTGACGGACTTAATTCTCCCCGGCGAGATGAATGGACGGCAGCTGGCTGAACGCGTCATGAAAATGCGCCCCACCATCAGCATTCTCTATATGTCAGGCTATACAGAAAATGCCATTGTCCACCATGGCCGTTTGGATCCCGGGGTTAATCTATTGTCGAAACCATTTCGCCGATATGATCTCGCGGTAAAATTGCGGGCTGTCATTACTGCCAGCAATGCTACTATGCTTACGGCCATGACGACATAAACGCCATGAGCATAACCAGGGGAAGTGCTTTGGCCGAGGTTTTGTTAATTGATGATGATGACTTGATCCGCGAAAGTTTAGAAGCGGCCTTGTTGCATTATGGGCACGACGTGCGCCTGGCCAACGGCGCGCGCATGGCGTTTAAGATGATCGAAGAACGCGCCCCCCAAGTTATCGTGACCGATATCATGATGCCGGATATCGATGGCATCGGCGTGGTCCAAGAAGTGAAGAAGCGTTGGCCTGCCCTCCCCGTCATTGCCATCTCCGGCGGGGGCATGTCGCCCAGCGACGATATCCTGACTATGGCCAGCGTGCTGGGGGCCACGGCAACATTGTCAAAGCCCTTCGATATCGCCGAGTTGTCGCGCATCATCACCCGCGCCGCCAACCCCGCAGCAGCCTAGCGACCGAACACGTCACCCACACACCGCGTGACCATTTCGATACAACACAGCTTTCCCAATTGAATCATCAGCCGCTTATGTTAAGGCCACGGGCACGACCAGTGGGCTTCTTACATTTGCTTTGTAACGGTGATGACTGTGGACCTTATTCTTATTGTTAAATCCGTGATCATGGGCTTGGTGGAAGGCATCACCGAGTTCCTGCCGATTTCCAGCACGGGGCATCTTATTCTCACGGGTGATTTGCTGAACTTTCCTGATCCCAGCCAGCGCGGCATCTATGAAGTATTCATACAGTTGGGGGCAGTGTTGGCGGTGGTGTGGCATTACCGCATGAAACTGATTGCCACCACGCTAGGTGTGGTGCGCCAAGGTCCGCAACGCACATTGTTCCTGGGCGTCACCATCGCCTTCATTCCCGCCGTGGTATTAGGGCTGCTGCTGGGTGATACCATTAAGGCCGTGCTGTTCCGGCCCGTCCCCGTGGCATTGGCGTTCATTGTCGGCGGATTGCTGATCCTGTGGGCCGAGAAACGCACACATACAATCAAAGCCGAAACGCTAGACGATGTGTCGCTGAAACAGGCTTTCATCGTTGGATTAGCACAGTGCTTGGCGATGATCCCTGGCACGTCGCGCTCGGGGGCGACGATTATCGGCGGCTTGTTTCTGGGCTTGTCGCGTAAGGCTGCCACCGAATTTTCCTTCTTCTTAGGCATTCCCACGCTGGCTGGGGCCGCGCTGTACAGCCTTTATAAGGCGCGCAACCAACTGAGCACCGGCGACATCGAAATTCTTGCCGTTGGTTTGGTGGTATCGTTCTTGAGCGCGCTCGTGGTGATCCGCGCTTTGCTGTATTTTATTTCCAAGCATTCATTCGTGGTGTTTGCCTGGTACCGCATTGCCTTTGGCGCCATTGTTCTGGCGACAGCGTATTTTGGCATTGTCGAGTGGACGGACTTTTAAGCAGCGGCGCTGACCGCTCCATATCATCGAAACAACAAAGCCCGCGACAAGATCGCGGGCTTTTGCATTTTGGCTTTAAGACTGGTCTTAGTCTTTGTGACGGAACACCAGACGGCCCTTGTTCAGATCGTAGGGAGAGATTTCCACCTGAACCTTATCCCCCGTCATGGTGCGGATGCGGTTCTTCTTCATACGGCCAGAGGTATAGGCAATCACTTCGTGCCCATTGCTCAGTTTCACCCGGAAGCGCGCATCGGGCAGAACCTCGGTCACGAGGCCCTCAAACATAAGCAATTCCTCTTTCGGCATGTAGATCGTTCCCTAGTGGCCTAACCCATGGCCCCGACAACAGGTTGGGGCGCGGCAGGGTTATAGCGATGCTTGGGCCGTCTTGCACGTTCTTTATGAAGGGACACAGCCCCTTTTAAAACAAGTGCTTAGGCGCGATTTTACCCCCCGTCAGTATATCAGTGCCCCTTTTGCAGGCTTTTACCAGGGCCGGCCTGGCCGCAACCGCGCAAACAAGGACGTTTTTGGGCGCAAATAAAAAGGGCCACGGTTTATGCCGTGGCCCTTTTTAATTCTGGTTCGGTTAAATATTAACCATGGTTCCGCTTACGCTGTAAGGGGCGATCAGCGCCCGCATCACGGCGCTGGCCTTGCTCGCGATTTTGATCGCGATTTTGGCCATGTTGCTTATGTCCACCCGGCTTACCGCCGAACGCGGACTTACCGCCAAATGATTTGCCGCCATGGCGCTTGTCACCATCACGGCGAGGGCCACGGAATTCACCGCGGCTTTGTTCACTCTGTTCGCGCGCATCGCGTTGACGCTCTTCATGCTTGGTATTGCCGAAGTGACGTTCGGCATGGCTGCGATCAGCTTGTGCGCGGTTCTGGTGCTCGCCACGATGCTCGAACGTACGCCCTTCGTGGCGGCCGCCTTCATTACGGTTATCGCGGTCACGATTGCCAAATGGACGATCACCGCGCGGGCGATCACCGAATTTACGCTCACCCTGGGGACGATCACCGCGAGGGCGATCGCCATGAGGACGGTCACCGCGTGGGCGATCACCAAATTTGCGTTCGCCGCGATTTTCGAAATTACGGCCTTCACCGCGCGGCTTGAACTCCTTGCGTTCACCACGCGCTTCGCCGCGATGTTCACCACGCGCTTCGCCGCGATCACCACGGAAGTCTTTGCGCGGGCCGCGCTTATCAAAACGGTCGCCGCCGCGCTTTTCGCCACGATGTTCGCCACGGCCTTCGCCACGATGTTCATGACGCTCACCGCCCTGCTTCATCAATGGGTCGAACGTTTGTTCAACCTCAGCGTCTGCAGTAAAGGTTTTGGCCGCTTCGTTTGAGCTGTTCTCAAAGCGATTGCGCTTTTCATTGCGTGCGGTCCAATGTTCGCCATAACGCGGTTCATCACCACCACCGCGACGATTGCCACGCTCGGCATCACGGTCACGATTGCCACCAGAGAAGCTGCGCGGTTCGCGCGGCGGACGCGGTGTGCGGCTGCCATCGCGTGAGTCGGTCTTGGCACCCGGTGCGGCCGGGCCCATGAAGGCATGGTCAGCCACAGGAATCGCACGCTTGGTAAAGCGCTCGATATCTTTCAGGAAGCCCTTCTCCAGCTTATCGCAGAACGAGAACGCAATACCTTCGGCACCAGCGCGGGCCGTACGGCCAATGCGGTGCACATAGCTTTCAGGTTGGTTCGGCAGTTCGTAGTTAATGACGTGGCTAATGTCGGAGACGTGAATGCCACGCGCTGCGATATCAGTGGCCACCAATACGCGCGCTTTTCCGCTCTTGAAGTTGTTCAAGGCATGCTGGCGCGCATTTTGTGATTTATTGCCGTGAATGGCATCGGCCGAGACACCGGCCTTTTCCAAATGCTCAGAGACTTTGTTGGCGGCGTGCTTGGTGCGGGTAAATACCACAACGCGGCTGAGGGCCGGATCTTCAAGAAGGTTCAGCAACAGTTCGCGCTTACGCGGACCATCGACGAAGTACACTTTCTGTTCAATGCGCTCAACGGTGACAACTTTCGGGGTCACTTCAACGCGGACCGGATCGTTCAGCAAACGCTCGGCCAGGTGAGCGATTTCTTTCGGCATGGTGGCCGAGAACAACAGCGACTGACGTTGTTCCGGCAGCAATGCTGTAATTTTATTTACTTCGCGGATGAAACCCATATCCAGCATACGGTCTGCTTCATCCAGCACGAACATTTCAACTTCGTCGAACTTGATATGACGGCGGCTGGCCAAATCCATCAAACGGCCTGGTGTTGCGATCAACACATCAACGCCCACGGCCATGGCTTTAATCTGGTGTAATTCAGAGACACCACCAAACACCGCGCAGCTGCGCAGTTTCATGTGCTTGCCGTAGTGGCGGATGTTTTCAGCAATCTGCACCACCAACTCACGTGTCGGCGCCAGGATAAGCGCCCGCATGGTTTTCGGAGAAAGCTTTTTCGGGTTCAGGGCAATTTTGTTCAAGATCGGCAGAGCAAAGGCCGCGGTTTTGCCTGTTCCGGTTTGCGCGATGCCCAGAACGTCGCGACCTTCGAGCAAAGCTGGAATAGCGCGTTCTTGGATCGGGGTTGGTGTGGTGTAGCCTTGGCCAACGAGAGCACGTTGGATCGGATCAGCGAGGCCAAAATTGATGAAGCCATTTTCGGCTGTGAATGAGTCTGGCGCGCCGTCAGCGATTTCATCAAGGGACGGTGCTGGATTAGCAGCAATAACTGCAGAGATCGGAGTATCGGTGTGGGCTGTTTGTGTTGCTTCTTGTTCGTTTTCAATGACGTTATTCAACGTTCGGTTCCTAAATGGATCCGCAAGCCCTGACGCAAATGATATGAGCCCGCGCTCGGGGTACATCCGCCCGAGACAGCATAAGGGCCCAACCAGCATGCATCAGGTCCACTTACGGCGCCCTTCATTCAATGAGAGGGCAGCCCGCGTGGAAGCTTGCGGTTGACGGCACCCTTCGCGCTGGGATGCTGGCAAATTGTATGGATTTTCCCGGGACAGAGAGCGTTCCGTGGAGGCCCAGGCTGTGCCTGATTGACCTGAAATGAACGCATATCGCGCGATCGCGAAAAAATATGTGCGGGCGTTATATCTGCCCAATTCCACGCGAAGTCAAGCGATATACCGCGGTGCGACATTTGGCAGGACGGAGAGCGGTTCTTAACCTGTTGCGTCAGCACGCAAATTTTTGCATGGGGGTATGTGGGGCACATGTATAGCAAGCACGATTTCGCCACACTCCGTGACGTATTTCGCCACAACCATAAGTAAAAGTGCTGTCAACGCCGCACGGGACGCGACGGGTTGCACGACTTTCATTCTGGGGACCTTCATATGAGATCAATTGCGTTCGTGGCTGCTGCCACAATGGTGAGTGCGTTAGTGTTCAGCCACACGCACGCAACCGAGAATTTTGCACCCGACATCACGAACGGCGATGCCTATCGCAATAACGCCATCATCGGGTTGGATTCAAAAACCAGTTACATCCGCCTTGCGAACTTTCGCGATAGCCAAGAGCCGGTGCGTAACTATGTGGAAGTCTACAGCCTGACCGCACAAAAAACATTGGGGCGGTTTGAAATTGATGTGCGCTCGAAATCATCAATTCAACTCAGTTACCGCAGTATTATGGGTTTGGCAGGGATCAGCTTAGATGACGCTGCCGCCCAAGACCTTGTGCTGTACATCCAGAATGGCCGCGAAAAGCAGTTGTGGCAGCATGTGCAATACGACCTAACCACGCGCACGCTGAACAACGCGACCGTGTGCAGCACAGCGCCGCACACTGACTACATTGCGCCGCATAATGTGCTGATGAACGTGCATAGCTCGTCAATGCCAACGCATACATCGTTGATTACGATTCATAACTTCACCGACATTGATACAACAATGCAGGCGAACATTTATAATGCCGCGTCCGGCGAAGCCATTGGGTTTGTACCGCTGCGCTTGCCTGCGCGCAGTTCATTCAATGAGACAGCCGCATGGTTTGAAGACCAAATGAACTTCAAACCCACGGCCGCCCAATACCACTACAGTATTGAGCTGGTGCCCACATCGGTGCCGCAGGCAAAAGTGGTGGTGGGGCATGTAATCGCAAACCTGACCACAGGTGCGGGCACAAACCTCTCTAACCCATGCGCGCTGCACGGTGGAATTATCAGCCTTGATGACCCGACCTGATTTTTAACGCCTCTGCCTGACGCTAAGCCCCTACCCTAGCGTCAGAGCCCTGAAACAGGTGAGTGCTCCACGCGCTCACCTGTTTTTTTGCGTTATTTCATGACGTTAAGCTATATGGGCCTGGAGTAGTCATCATATAGTCATGATGCTGCAAGACATTTGCACATGCCGGATGTTACACAGTTCGCGCTGTGTCAGTGCACATGAACAGGCTAAACAGCCTGAACAGAGCAAACACGAGCCACGTACAGACACGCACATCCACCTTTCCATCATCCGAGTCCACGATGCATACTGAAACCGTTTCACGCCTGAACCACGATCACAGCTTCCAACACGGCCACCGCAGCCAGGCTGAAACAAAAACACTGATCGTTGTGGCGTTCACCATTGTCACCATGGTGGTCGAGATTGCAGCGGGCCTGATGTACGGCTCTATGGCGCTGTTGGCCGATGGCTTGCACATGGGCAGCCATGCGGCCGCGCTAATGATAACTGCTTTCGCCTATTTCTATGCCCGCACGAAAGCAATGGATGAACGCTTTAGTTTCGGCACGGGCAAAGTGAATGCGTTGGCGGGGTTTGCCAGTGCGCTGGTGTTGGGCGGCACCGCATTTGTGATGGTGTGGGAAAGCACCGCCCGCTTGATTACACCGCGCGGCATTGAATTCGATCAATCCATTCTGATCGCTGTGATTGGCCTAATTGTGAATGCCGTGTGCGCGGTGATTTTAAATCCGCCAGGCGCACACCACGATGATCACCATGGCCATGGCCATGGCCATGGCCATGCACATCATCATGGGCACGACCACGGCGGGCATGATCACGCGCATGGTCACGACCACAATCTGCGCGCCGCTTACTTACACATCATTGCAGATGCGGTCACATCCATCCTTGCCATTGTCGCGTTGCTGGCTGGCAAATATGCGGGCTGGATTTGGTTGGACCCCGTCATCGGCTTGCTGGGCGCTGCCCTGATTTTGAAATGGGCCTATGGCCTGATCCATGACACCAGCACCATTTTGCTGGATCACCAAGCGCCCAAAGCCATGCGCGATGAAGTGTACGAAGCTATTGAAGAAAACAGCGAGGACCGCATTGCCGACTTGCACCTATGGTACATCGCCCCCGCCACGCTGGCGGGCACAATCTCCATTGTCACGGATCAACCGCGCGCGCCCGAACATTATAAGTCGCTGATCGATCACCACATCAAAATCGCGCACCTCACAGTGGAAGTGCATAAATGTCCGCATCATTAAGTTTGGCATAAAGGCAGCTGTGCATGTCACGTTCATCTTTGGGTTTGTCTGACGCTTTGGCCGATTACGTGCGCCGTGTGGGAACACGTGAGGATGCACACTTCAAAAATCTGCGCGATGAAACCATGCTGCAACCTGGCGCACAAATGCAAATTGGCGCTGAACAAGGCTCATTCATGGGCCTGCTGGTGGAACTGATTGGTGCGAAGAAAGCGCTGGAGATCGGCACTTTCACCGGCTACAGCGCCATGGCGGTTGTGAAAGCTATGGGCCCTGACGGTCGTTTGACAGCGCTGGATATCGACAAGAGCACCACCGACATTGCCCGCAAGCACTGGGAAAGGGCCGGCATTGCGCATCAAATAGATTTGCATATCGCCCCTGCCCTCGAGAGCATTGAAAAGCTGATCGCACTTGGCGAAAGCGGCACCTATGATTTTGCATTCATTGACGCTGATAAAAACAATTATGACGCGTACTACGAAGGCGCCCTAAAGCTTGTGCGCCAAGGCGGGCTGATTGCGATTGATAACGTGCTGTGGGGCGGCGCGGTGATTGACGTGACTAATCAATCCAGAGACACAGTCTCGATCCGTGCCATCAATGAAAAGATTTCCCGCGACGAACGCGTGACGGTTTCACTCGTCCCCATCGGCGATGGCCTAACGCTGGCGCGGAAACGTTAGAACCTCACAGCGTTAGGCTAAATACTGCCTACCCCTTCTTTTCTACAGTCGGCTTGTCTGCAGCAGGCTTCGGAGCTTCAGCGCCCTTTGGCGGCTCTGCATTCCCGTCCGGCACGGCTTCGATGTCAGGGGCCACATTTGGATCGATTTGATACACACGATCCAAGAACAAATACAAAAACGCCAACGATAACACCAACACCACAACACCAACGCTAGCCGATGTGACGGAAATTTTGCCGGGTTCGATAACAAGTTCGTTGTCGCCCGGTGCAAATTGCTTGTCTTTCGACGTAATCAAAATCCACGACGAAACACCCAGTTGCCAACCGGCAAAAAGAACGCCTGCAATCGTGACAATCAATACAAGCGTAAGAATGGCGTCACTGGCACGCAACTGCCACGCATAAATACTGCTAGCTTGACGCATATTGTCTTCCGCCATTTTATAACGCGCCACCCAGGCATTGGCATAAGCACGTATGACCGGAAGCCCAATGGCTGTTTGCGCTTGCAATGCGTCCTGATAATTCGCATCGAGCATTTCGATCATCTTCATTAAGTCAGCGGACCTGGAGCGTTCCGCGCGTAAAGCAGCTTCAAGCTCTTGCGCTGATTGCGGCACAGTTGGTTCCGCCGCTTGCTGTGGTACCTGCACCTGCGCATACGCAGTTTGCGGCGACATCATCGACAGCAAAATCATCACAAATACGATGCATATGTTCTGTAATCGGCGCAGCATCACTCTCTCCACTTCAACAAACCGCACAAACGTCTATTGTTTGCATATGGCTGGAATCAGCGCACGTTGCTCTGGTGTGAGCGAACAGCACGACAACACTGAATAATTGCATTTCGTAGGGGGTGACGATGACGTCGGCTGAGAAGGCATGCGCGGAACGCCTGTATCGGGGTACTTAATGCCTTGCGTCAGCTTATTGTAAGTCTCCAGATCCCTAAGAACGGTCGCAGGTGATTCAAATAATTTTTCAAAATTCTTGTCGAACGATCTGCTACCAGGTGCTGTCGGCACTCTTGCTTCTTGCGCATGCGCAACAAAGCTCGACGCCGCGACAAACACGAATGTACACAGAGATATCTGATTGATTTTATTCACCACTCACCCCCATGACTTAAAAGAATACGATCTTGAGATTTTAAAGTAATCGACACGTCTTATTAGAAATATTATTGGCATTTCTAATAAAGAATAAAATGATATAGAATATCCGCAAGTCTTGATTCGCTTAAAAGAAAAAGACACCAGGGGTAATCCGAATATTTGTCAGCATCACGTTTCAACGCAGCCTCGCGTGTGGTTTGCGATGCATGTTTTATTGCCTGCGTATTAAATGCTTGATCGGGGGAGAAAGCAGATGCGGAAAATATCCATCACACAAATTTGGTCGCACGCACTCATTATAGTTACAGCTTGCGCCCTCACCGCCTGCGGCACAACAGAGCGCCTGAATGAATTCAAGACATTCGCAACAGCAGGCTCGGCTTATGTTGCAACTGTAGAACCGGCGATTAACGCACGGTTCGATTTGGCCATCGCCGTCGATTCAAAAACTCTGCTGCTCGCGCGCAAAGACATCCCGGACAAAGCATATCGTCTGACTGCTTTAGAAAACGCAGACAAGAACTTGATGGCGCGCCGCAGCTATTTCGTCCCCATTAAACAGCACGCCCGTAAGCTCAATGAGATTTTTGAGAATCTACTCAAAATCACTGACACCAAAGCTGATGAAGCTACCGAGAAGCAAATCGTCGCGGATATTACAGCTGTTGAAAGTCTATGGCCCGCGTTTAAAAACCTTCAACTGGGCGGAAAAACGCCATCAGCCTTTATCGACGAAGCCAATATTATTGCCCCTATCCTCGGTGCATTCCGCGTCAATCGTCTAGAAAAGGTTTTGTCCAAGAACGACAACAAAACCAAAATTAAAACTCAAATAGAATACCAGATCGCAGCAATGAAGGCGATCGCGGACGGCATGACCGAAGAACTGAAAGCTCAAAACGGGCTTCTTGCCACTGAGGACGTCTACAAACCTTACGTCGACTTGACTGTCAAAGAAGTACCGAGCAGTTGGGAAGCAAAGCGTGCCGCATATGTGAAAGCAGCAGCGGGCTTACCCGATGTGGAGAAGGCCATCGAAGCCGCCAACAAGTTGCGAGAGGCTTTCGACGAACTTTGCAAAGGCGATGGCGAAAAGAAGATTGGCAAAAAATAATCACTCACGAAACGGGGATTCATCATGCCGATGACAGCGACGCAAATTCACAATATGACGCTTGAACAACTTCGGGCCGTGCGCACGGAAATGATGTCTCCGCGCTGGCTTCTCAGCCTTGAAGATGAAGAGCCCAAAACGCGCACTACGGCCGCCAAGCTTTTATTGTCGGTTCAAGACGCAATCTTGAAACTGGAAAATCAGGCCCTGGCCAACATCGCCGCGAAACTTCAGGCCGAAGAGCAGAATTTGAAAACCGTTATTGATGATACAAAAAAGGCTCTAGAAGACGTCGAAAAGATTGCCGAAGTCGCCAAGAAAATAGGCAAGTTCCTTGGGGTCGTGGGGAAAATTGTATCGCTGCTGTAGATTTATTTCTTAAATATTGCATGGGTGATTTTGTCACCCACCTGAATGCCGTATTGTTTGGCGGCCCCGGCCTTCAGTTCAAGCACCGCATAAACAGCAACGTACGAACTCACACCCGCTTCATTATGGGGCACGGTGTTTTCGGCAATGCTGCGAACGGTGCCATCCGGCGCAATAAAGATCATATCCAGCGGGATGAACGTGTTGCGCATCCAGAAGCTGACGATCCCTGTGCGCTTCATATCGAACAGCATGCCTTTGTCGGCCGCCAACTCACTGCGATGCATCAAGCCGGTTGAGCGCTTCTGGTCGGTGTCGGCCACTTCCACCTGAAAATTAAACGTGCCCTTTGTGGTGGTGATACTCATGGGCGTGAACGGCAGCGACTGTGCCTTCGATGGGTCCAATGGCTCATGCGGTCGGAATAACTGCGCGTGGGCGTCGGCGCAAAGCAGATACGCACACAGCGCCAACGCAGAGAGGAAAAAGCGGCGAGCGATCATCATGTGCGGTCTCTCTCAGAGCCAGTAAAGAACAGCAACGTAACCCATTGTGGACATGGTGATGGTATAGGGCAATGCCATCCAGAACATTTGTCCGTAACCGAGGCGAATTAAAGGCGCCAAGGACGAGGTCAGCAGGAATAAAAAGGCTGCCTGCCCGTTGGGCGTGGCTACACTGGGAATATTCGTGCCGGTGTTAATGGCCACCGCCAAAAGATCAAACTGCGCCCGGTCAATTTGGGCGGCTTCAAACGCTTCGCGCGTCGCACTGATGTAAACGGTCGCCACAAACACGTTATCGCTGATAGCCGACAGCAACCCATTGGCCACATACATAAATGCCAACTGATGACGTCCATCTTGGGCCAAAACCAAATCAATCACCGGCTTGAACAAATGCTGCTCGTGGATCACGGCAACAATGGCAAAGAACACCACCAGCAATGCCGTGAACGGCAGCGCTTCTTCGAACGCCGGGCCGATGCGTTTTTCTTCCACAATGCCGGTGAAGGCTGTGGTGAACACAATGATGCTGAGACCAATCAACCCTACTTCAGCGATGTGAAACCCCAGTCCGCAGACCAGGAACACCGCGGCCACACCCTGGAAAGCCAAACGCAATGTTTTGGCGGTGTCGTGCTTCGCCGCCTGCTCTACGTCATGCACCGTAATGATCTGGCGGATTGAAAGCGGCATGGTCGCGCCAAAGCCAAACACTTTGAATTGTTCGACCAATAAGCACGTAATCAACCCGGTGATCAGCACGGGCATGGAAACGGGCGAGACATGATGGAAGAACTCGACGAAGTTCCAATTCATCACCTTGCCGATCAGCAGGTTCTGCGGCTCGCCCACCAGCGTGCATACACCGCCCAGGGCCGTGCCCACCGCCGCGTGCATCACGATAGACCGCAAGAAAGCGCGAAACTGATCTAGGTCGGCGCGTTGTTTTTCGGCACGTTCAGGATCGCCATCTTCGCCGAGAGATGACGCAGCCTCGTGATAGACGCCGTACAAACCCGTTGAAACGGTTATCACCACCGCGATCACGGTCAGTGCATCCAGGAACGCCGACAAAAGTGCCCCCGCGCAGCAAAACAATAGCGCCAGCACGATTTTGCTTTTCACTCTGATGAACAGCTTGGTGAAGACGAACGTCAGCAGCTCGCGCATGAAGAAAATGCCTGCCACCATGAACATCAGCAGCAGAAGCACGGGGAAGTTCAGTTCAACTTCTTTGTAGACCGTTTCGGGCGACGCCATGCCGAACACAATAGCTTCCAGCGCCAGCAAACCGCCCGGCTGCAGCGGATAGCATTTCAGCGCCATGGCCAGTGTGAAGATGAACTCGGCCAGCAACAGCCAACCGGCGATAAATGGCCCCAACGTGAACAGCACGAGTGGATTGAGAACCAGAAAGCCCAAGATGGTGAGCTTATACCAATCCGGTGCACTGCCTAGGAACGCGGCAGTAAACGCGCTTGGGACCGATTGGCCATGAGATACTTTCGGCAGCGCTGAATGGCTCATCGGCTTCCCCTCGTCACTTTACCTGATTTTTTGGTAGCAACTGAGGACGCGAGGCGCAATCAAAACCAGACAGCTCAACATACATAACAATGCTGCTTGGCTCTTACGAGCTTAGCCTGACTAAAAGCTTCAGCTACATAGCGCACATAATAAATTTATATATAAAGTTGTAGAAATATAATAATATGTATTTAAAGTTATTTTTTGCATGAGAAATATTATGAAGAAAATCGTATTTTTAGAAAATAAAAATCCAGTTTTAGTTCACTCAAATCTGTACACGCGTTTTCTAAAATTAGCAGAGACAGCTCACACCATTTACATCGTATCAGCATGGGCTGGCGTCAGTGATGCTTTAGATTTTTTGATTCAAGGCAAAGATTGTGCCCAGAAAATTCACGCCGTCATTGGGCTTTGGGGAAATGCAACTGACCCAAAAGCTTTAACGAGAATGCATGATTGCGATCGGTTTGAATTACTCCTCCACGACAGCAAAAAAATATATTTCCACCCAAAAGTTTATATTTTTGAGCACAATGAAGATGCTGTTGTATGGATAGGCAGTCCAAATTTTACTAAGGGCGGCTTTAAAAGAAATTACGAAGTCATTCACGAATTCAGAGCCACATCCAAGGCCGCAAAGGAACTTTTCGGACAATTAAAAATAGGAGCCAATGCCTCCTCAACAACTGCGATTGAAGCTTACAAACAACGTCGACGCAAACAGGGAACGAAACCATCAAGTGATTTGGTTCATGACGATGTAGACGCGTCAGAAAGAATTATGAACTCGCCAGTTTCAATAATTGAGGACTGGAAAGATTATGTAACTCGCATTGAAAAAAAACATAAAGCCTTGTCAGAACAGTCAGCTTTTAAGTGGGGCGTTTTCACAACCCAGCGCAGGCCAGAAAGTTATCAGCAAACGATTGAAGTAATCCGCAGAATTGTGAGGCGTGGCAATTGGGTCAACCTGACTCCGCAACAAGGTGGAATGATTTTAGGTTTGCCAACTGGTAATGATCTGGACCCCGGCTTATTTGGCAGTTATGGCGCAAGCGCTCTTGGCAAAGACCTTTTCATTCGAAACGACACACAGGAAAAGAAACACAATCGACAACGCATTCGCGACGCACTGACCCCATTAGACCGTCTAATTACTCCAGCTCAATCTGATGAAGATTTTGCAATTATTGAGTCTACATTATCGACAATTTTGAGTATTCACGGCGTGGGCATAGCGACAGCAACAAGAATTCTAACCTTGTTTCGTCCGGATATGTTCGTCTGCGTAAATGAAGGCTCGGTCACGGGATTGAGCGTTTTAAGTGGATTTGAAGCATCAGAACTTCAACACCCATCCGGGCGTGGTTATATCGCTCTTCTTAAATGGCTCTTTGCCCAAGATTGGTATAGGCAGCACCATCCCTCACCAATGAAAGGCAAGAGAGCAATCATCTGGCGCTATCGAGCAGCATTGCTTGATGTTTTAGCGTACCATCGCATATCAAATTTGTGAGATTACCCCACCCGCTTTGGTGACCACGCTGTCACGTTGACGGGTTTGCCTTCAGCGTTGCGCGCCACTTTGGGGCGCATCACGCGCTCCACACTCGGCGCATCGAAGCCACCGTTATCGCCTTGTCCTTCAAACTTCGAAGGTTCGGCACTTTTACGGCGCACCAAACCTTGATCGCCGTAAAATGCCACCATGGAGGCAAACGAAATCTCCGTCATGGGTCCGGCTTCAAAGGCCGCGATGTACGGCGGATGACGTTTGATCAGTTTGGTCAGTTTGTCGGTGGATAGCGCACCGAACTGGCGCCAGATGGAATCCATCAAATGGGCCGGCTTTTCTTCCACCGGAGAGAGATCAACCAAAGGCTTGCCGCGTGAGAAGGCGCGGTACAACGTCGGCTCAATGGGTCCGCTTTCCAGCGCCACGAAAGTTGCAGGCATCAATTTCATGCCGCTGTGCGCCACACCGAAATAAGCCTGCGCAAGGAAAAGCAACAATTGCAGCTTTTGCGGTTGCAATGTTTCGCCGTCAGTCAACGCCCGGTCCAAAAACCAGAACGCCGCCTCGAACCCAGATTCGACAGCCGTCGGCATCATTGGCTAAACTCGCCTCAACTGAAAACGTTAACCATTGCAACGTGAGTGGTGGCACGAAAGCCGCCCCTCGTCTCGCCACGTTATACCCCAACATTTGTTATCTGTGATGTGTTGCCAAAATCTTGAGGCGTCCATTGGGTTTCCTCAATTTTGCCTTAGACCGCTACCACCATAGCAGGATGATGACATTTGATCGGTACTCCCTCGCCCCACGGTCTGCCCATGCTTAAGGCTGGTTGGGGTCGTTCTCTTGCGCGCGGTGTGTTGTGGGCTCTGGCGGCTGTATTGCTGCTGGCAGGCGTGGCGGCTGTCTTCGCCAGTTCTATCGCGCAGACGGTGGTGGTGAGCGCGCTTGAGCGCCGCGGCCTTGGGCCTGTCACGCTGGAGATCACAAAACTAGGTCTGGATGGCATCAGTGTACGCAATCTTTCAGCACTCGACGGCGCGGTGAAACTGGCGGAAGCGGATGTCACGTTTTCCATAAGCGCCCTTCGGAATGAAAAACGCATTGATGCAGTGCGCCTCAATGGCCTGCAAAGCAAACTCATCTGGGCTGCCGATGGCCGCGTTACAGTTGGGACGCTGCAGGTATTCCCGCGCCCAAGCTTTACCGACACCCCCAAGCCCCTCGCCGCGCCAGAAAAGAAAGCAGATGAACCACCACCGCCAGAGTGGAATGTGCGCTCGCTGGTGGTTGGCAATTCGCAAGTCATCCTGGCCCTGCCCGATAACGAGATCGCCACGACGATCAATGCCACCTATGTGCAGGATGCGACGAGCGGCCGCGCGCTTGATGCGACCCTGAACAGCGCGGGTACAGGTGTGGCGGCCACAGCCGCCCTGAGTATGGTGCAAGCGGCGGAGAAACCCGCCGTGGGGTCGGCCACGCTCAGCTACAAATTGAGCCAGCTGAACCTTCCCACCGTCGCGACCGGGATGGCCGGCGACGGCAATGTCTCAGTCTCGTTCGATGCGGACGGAGCCCGCACGCAAGATAGCCGTGCCGATTTGGCGCTGGGCTTCCCGGCCCCGCCCGCCTTTCTCGCCCGTGTGGGCGTGCAACCGAATGCGCCGGTCCGTATCGCCTTAGAAGGTAATAATAGTCGACTATTTAATTTCGTGCTGGACCGCACCAAACCAACCCCTGCGGCAAACGTGGATGGCACGCTTAGCCTCAAAACCGGCACGGTGGACCTAAAAGCCGAGGTTAAAGGCTGGGCCGATGTGCCGGTGGGCGGCTCGATTCCGCAAGATTTCCATATCGAGCGATTGAATTTGATCGGCAAGGGCTTGGTTTTTGGTGGCGGCACCGGTGAAGCTTACGTTGCAATTACCGATCTGAAGGGGCCTATTGCCGTGGCCGAAGGCCGTATGAGCGGACGCATTACGGGCGAAAAACTCGACATGGCCGATAAGGCGGAGGCCAGCTTTGCTTCCGCTGTACGGTTGGATGGCACAGCCCTATCGTTCGATGTGACCGAGGCCTTCGCGGAAGCCACAAATCTGAAACTCGGAAGCGCAGTGGCCTCAGGGGTCAACCGCGTCACCCTGGCAGAAAAACCCAAAACCGGGCCAGTTCCCCCGCAGCAGGTAAACATCGTTTTAGGCGCCAACCCGACCCTGACCGCTGACATGCTGATGGTGGCGGCCATGCCAAAAATTCTCACGAGCCCGGATGCAAAACCGGCCGTCCTCACACTGCCCCAAATCACCCTGTCGGGCTACATCAGCCAGCTAGCCAATGGCACGCGTACGGGAGCCATTAAACTGGCGACAAAAGACGGCCGTTTGACCCACGGCTTTGCCCACCTGGGTGAGATCACAGCCGACCTTGGCATCGACGGCAAAAAGATTGCCGGGCCAGTCTCGTGGGTGTTGTTGGAAGCCCCTGATGCGACGCGCCCCAGCGGCTTAGACCGGCGTGGCGCTATCTTTAAGTCAAATCTTACAATTGATTCCGAATCAATTGAATTTAAAGGAAATATACTATCTCAAAACAATGTCGACGTCGGCGACTACAGCTTCACGCAAACCAGCAATCAGGCCCCCGTTTTGGCCCTGAATATTCCTGTGCGCACCTGGGCTGCCGATCCCTCTTTCATCGAGGTTTTTGGCCCCATCGCCGGCCTGGCCAACACCACAGGTACATTCGGAATGGACCTGCGCGGCAGCCCCTCGAAAGACGGCTTTAGTGGCACGCTGAAACTGGCTTTCGCTGACTTCGGATTCACGCTTGGTTCGATGGTTGTGAAAGACCTGAACAGCGTCATCGCACTGAACCAAATTTGGCCCGCGAAAGCCGCCCTGCCCCAGCGCGTGTCGTTCGGACAAATGGTGGCCGGTGTGCCTTTCCAGAACGGCGACTTCACCATCGCGCTGACCGGCGACAACACCGCCAAAGTATCTCAGGCGACAATGAAGCTCGCCGGGGGTGCGGTGACAGGCTCCAACTTCGTGGTGCCGCTGGATGGGGGTAACCGGTCCTTCGTGATGAACGTCTCGAACGTTGACCTGGAAGGCCTAGTCAAAGCCTTCACCACCGATGGCCTCACAGCCACCGGCAAGCTCTCAGGCTCGCTGCCTCTCCGCTTACAAAATAGCCGGCTATATATTGATAAGGCTCAGATGGTAGGAAAGGACGGGACGATTAACTATCGCCCGTCGCAGCCCCCGGCTGCCCTCTCACAAGGTGGGGGCACAATCCTTCTTCAGGCGCTGGAGAACTTTCAGTTCAGCGAAGTGACCGCCAACATCAACGGAGATGTGACGAAGGACTTGGGCGTGGGCCTGACTTTGAAGGGCAAGAACCCCGGCCTTTACGGCGGCTATCCCATCGAGTTCAACCTGAGTCTGGATGGCCCACTCAACCAACTCGTCCGCGAAGGCTTATCGGGCTACCGCATCCCCGAGGACATCAAGCAGCGCCTAACACAGCAAGGCATTAAAGCTCCTTAACGCCGCTCTCGCCTTTTCTGCCTAACCTTTGCTAAACCTCCCTCGGGATTGGGGAGATGACAGTGATGCGTTCGTTTCAGTGTGTTGCGATGGCTGCAGCCGCAGCTATGTTAGCGGCGTGTGCGCCGTTAGGCCCGCGTACGATCCAAGTGAGCCGCCCGCTTTACAATGAAGCGGTTCAGCAAACCGAAGCGCAACAATTACTCCTGAATATTGTGCGCCAGCGCTACAACGACCCCATCATGTTCCTCGACGTCACCAGCATTTCTTCGGGTGCCAGCCGCTCAGTCAATGCCGCGGTCACGCCCAAAGTGATCGTCCAAGGGGGCCGCGACGAGTATTCGGGCAGCATTGGGGCCACCTATAGCGAAACGCCGATCATTTTCTACGCGCCCAACAACGGCGAAAAGTTCGTGCGCCAGATGCTCTCACCCTTGGACTTGCGCACGCTTACCCTCGTCCTGCAATCGGGCTGGAGCATCGAACGCGTGCTGATGCTGACAGGCACCGAACTGAATGGCCTACGCAACCTGCCGCCATCCGATACTGGGGGCACGCAATACCGCGACATGGCGATTGCGTTGCGCGATCTGCAGCGGCGCGGCGAATTGAGTGTTGGCGTCACACCCGGCGCCACCAAAGACGCACAGCCCAATGTGGTACTGGTGTTCACCCCCGAGGCCCGCAACCTGCCTTCGTATCAAACCGTCTGCAAAATTTTGAATGTTCCCTGCGACGGCGGCCCGATCCCCCTACGTCAGGGTTTAGGCATTGCGGGCGGCACTAACGGTGCCAACATCGCCACGCGCTCGCTGTTCTCGTCCATGTACTACTTGTCGCAAAGTGTGGATGTGCCCGAGGGCGATATCATAAGCGGCTCGGTTGAGCGCTTACGGAATGAAGATGCCGTGCCAGATCGCCTTTTCAACATTCGGTCGTCCGCGACGGAACCCGCCAAGGCAGCGGTGAAGGTGTTTTATCGCGGCTCGTGGTTCTATGTGGCCGACGACGATATTGGCTCGAAAACCACTTTTTCGCTGATGAGCATGCTCGTAACGCTGCAAGCTGGCGACACAACCAAGATTACGCCGTTGGTGTCACTTCCGGGCTCTTAATCCCGCTGCGGATGCGGCGGATCGCCATGGCGAGTTCTTCTGGACGGACAGGCTTATTGAAGAACGCTGCCGCGCCCGCAGCTTTGGCTACTTGCTCGGTCGCCTGCTCGCTATAGCCCGTGCACAAAATAATCGGAATATCGGGCCGGATTTTCTTGATATGGCCAATCAATTCCAACCCCTTCATGTTGGGCATCACTTGGTCTGTGATCACCACATCCCACGCATTTGGATCTTCGCCGAAGATTTCCAACGCTTCCTTGCCGCTGTGCAAAGGTGCAGTTTCATAGCCAAACTTGCTCAATAGCAACGCTGTCGCATCAGCTAAATCGACCTCATCGTCGACCAGCAAAATGCGCTCTTTGCCCGAAAGCTCGGACATGTTGTAGGCAATTGCACCACCATCCTCAGCGTCTGCATCTGTGAGCGGCAGATACACGCGCACCCGCGACCCATGGCCTTCTTTGCTATCCACGACAATAAATCCAGCGTGCGCCGTAATCACGGCCGCCACCACCGGCAAGCCTAAGCCCGTGCCGCGCGCCTTTTCTTTGGTTGTAAAGAAAGGCTCGAACATACGTTCCATGGTCGCGCCGGACATTCCCGTTCCGCTATCGCGAACGGTAAGGCAGACATACGTTTGTTCGGGAACCGGCACGCCTACAACGTACTGATGCACCAACAACCCATCATCGCGCTCCCTTTTGGCCATCGTCAGGCCAGGCTTTAAGGAATCAAGTTCTGGGCCATTCAAAGAAAGCTCGTGCGAGAAAATCTGGATGCGGCCATCGTTGTCGCCAATGGCATCCCGTGCATTGATGATCAAATTCATCAGCACCTGAATCAATTGGCCAGAGTTGCCGCGCACAGTTAAGTGCTTGCGTGGCATCTCAACTTTCAGGCTGATGTGCGGCGGCATATTGGCTCGCACATATTGGTCAACCTCGTTGACCACGCGCGACAGAGAGGTGGGCTTTAAGTCAGCTTGGCTGGCGCGCGAGAACAACAGAATTTGCCGCACAAGTTCAGCCGCGCGGTCGCAGGAATCGACAATACGCTGCGCAAAGGAACGTGCTTTGACGTCAGGCGCTAGCGCATCGGTGATGAGTGATGCAAAGGCGCGGACGGCCGCTATGATGTTGTTGAAGTCGTGCGCCACACCACCAGCTAAGCGCCCCATACTCTCAAGGCGCTGCGCTTCGATGAGTTGTTGCTTTAGTTGCTGCTCGCGTTGCTCGCGCCGATATATCTCTGTTACGTCTTTGACGGTGTAAATGACGCCTTCTTCTGGCAATCGCATGACACGCAGTTCGCAGTGGGCATGCCGCCCATCCGGTCGGACAACATCGAATTCCGCATCCCAAACGTTCTGGGCCTCTAACGCCAGCTTGGCCTGAGCTAAAAGTCGTCCGCGCACCTCAGCCAAGGCTGGGAAGGCATCGTCGAATCTTTTACCCACGATATTCTCTCTTGAACCAGCCCCCCAAACCTCGACCACGATTTTGTTGGTATATGAAACGATGCCATTTGCGTCCTCAATCACAATTCGATCTTCTGAATTGTCGAGAGCATGAATAACTGACGCATACTTTTTGTATAATTCCTCAGCTGTTTTCTTCGCTGCGGCCTGCGCTTCATTGGCATCTTTCAAACCTTGCTGCGCATTGTCGAAGGTAATAAGCAGCAAGCATAAGCCCATCGCCAAATTCACAAACACAGTGGTGGCACTTGTGATGCTTGGTAAAACCAGGGGCACCTGACTGCTGCTAATAACGAAAATATAAGCGATGCTGTTTGCAGCCCGCATCAAACTTACGATTCCGGCCAAGATGTAGAAGAGCGACTTACTATTCATGAAGAATATAATCGCAATGACAGCCATCATGATGGCTGTAAAGCCAACCGGGCCGAACCGCATGAGCTGCATATCTGCATACTGACTGGCCAGAATAATCAGGCAGATGATGGTCGTATAAATTGTTGCCGCTTTAAGGGTGATGGACCGCCCAATTAGGGCCAATACCCCCCAAAAGAAAAACATACTGCCCGCGGAAACCGCGGCACTCAGGATCGTCCAATCCAGCCGAAACTCGTGCGTCGACGTAGGTATATTGCCGATTGCGGCTGTGCCAACCGTTAAACTAATCAGCGCAAAAGCAATGGCCCAGAAATGAAGATAGTTACCGTCAACATTCTTGCGATAGACATGCCAACACAACACCGCACAGAGCAGCGGTGCAAAAATAGCCTGGACAAGAAGAATTTGACCAACCATCACGACCGTTTATGCGACTATTTTCTCGTCAAGAAGTTGACGTATAGCCTGGGCTAAGTTTTCCGGCAAAACCGGTTTTGTAAAGAAGGCATCTGCTCCCAGCGCTTTGGCATTCCGCTCTGTGGCAAAATCGCTAAAGCCGGTGCACAAAATCACCGGAATATCGTCTCGCACTTTGCGAATATGTGAAATCAATTCCAGCCCTTTCATAGCGGGCATCACCTGATCGGTTATCACCACGTCCCAGGCCATGGGGTCTTCTTCGAAAATCCGCAGCGCATCGCGCGGGAAGTATAACGGAGCTACGTCATACCCGTACTTGCGCAGCAACAAGGTGGTGGCATCGGCCAAATCTGCCTCATCATCCACCAGCAGAATCCGCTCTGTTCCTCTGAGGCGTTCGATATCCGGGCGCATCGGCGCATCGGCTAACTCCACAGCATGCCGTGACATCGGCAAGTACACATGGAAGCGGCAACCACGGCTTTGTTGAGTCGTGACTACAATAAAACCTGAGTGTGCCGCAACGACAGCGGCAACAACCGGAAGGCCCAAGCCGGTGCCACGCGCTTTTTCTTTGGTTGTAAAGAACGGCTCGAACATCCGTTCCACGGTAATGCCCGACATACCGGGGCCATCATCGCGCACGGTCAGGCACAGATAGCGCTGTTCGGTCAACGGAGCGCCTACGACATATTGATGCACGATAACGCCATCGTTGCGCTTGGTATTGGCAATCGTTAAGCCCGGTTTGTAGGCGTTGAGTTCCTGATCTGACAGTATCCGTTCTTCCGAGTAAATCTGGATGCGGCCCGGCTTTTCGCCAATGGCATCGCGCGCATTTAGACCCAAATTCATCACGATCTGAACCAATTGCGCGGCATTGCCCAGCACGATCGGATCGTTCTCAGGCCGCGCAATATCAACCGTGATACTGGCCGGAATACTGGCGCGTAAATATGCGGTAACTTCCTCGATCACCTCGCCCATGCTGGTGGGCTTTAAGTCAGCGCGTGATGCGCGTGAGAAGAGAAGAATCTGACGCACCAAGTCAGCGGCGCGATCACAGGTGTTAATGATACGTTCGCTGTAGGTTTTGGCCTTCGTGCCGGACTGAACTTCGCTTGAAACCAAGCTGGCAAAAGCACGCACGGCAGCGACGATGTTATTAAAATCGTGCGCGACACCACCAGCCAAGCGGCCAATGCTTTCCATCTTTTGCGCTTCAATGAGTTGCGTTTTTAACTGCTGCTCTCGCTGCTCATGCTTGCGCCGCTCGGTCACATCCTCGGCCGTATAAAGCAAGCCCTTATCGGGCAACTGCATCACCTGAATATCAACGTAAGCCGGCTCACCTGAGGGGCGCGTCAACATCAGTTGGCCATTCCACGTGCCCGACTGCGAAATCGCCGCCAGGACTTCGGTTTCCATAGACTTGCGATAAGGCTGCAACAGCGGGAACGCGGACAAGAATGGCCGCCCCATCAGATCTGTTTTCGAGCCCGAGCCCCAGGCGTCGGCCACGGCCTGGTTGACGTAACGAACATAACCTCCCGCGTCTTCAATAATGATTCGCTCTTGGGTGGAATCCAAAGCACTCAAGATCGAAGCGTTTTCCTGATAAAGGAATTCAATACGTGCTTGTGCTTCATCTCTGCCCAAACGCTCTAGCGTCATTACAATGAAGTCGGCCATATAAGTGGCGTATGTCACTTCCGACACGTCCCACGCGCGTGCGGGGCCAACGTGTTCGATACAAATCACGCCCCACAAAGAACCTTGCCACAAGATTGGCACGTCTAACGCTGACGTAATGCCGAGGCGCTGGTAATAGTCTTCGTATAAACTATCGGCAGCGAAATGCTCTGAGGTGTCGTTGGTGACGACGCTGCGCAGTTTGAACAGCTCATCAAAATATGCTTCACGTGTATCGCGTTCAAACGTCACAAATTTTGTCGATAGCTTGCCATCGTGAAGCGCTAATACCGATTGCAAAGCAGATTTATCGGTTGTGACACGCCAGATGCTGACCCGCGGCACTTCCAAGCTACGTGCGATTTCTCGTAAGATGGTTTCGTAGACTTCACGCGGCGGCATACGGCTGAGTTCGCGGCGGCTCGCAATATCGGCAACGCTGCGATCAAGGCGCATACGTTTGCGCTCGAGTGCGCGTACTTCCGTGACGTCCCGCGAGATATTGATCCAGCGGCCATCTTTTAGCGGCACTGTGCTCCACCGCATCACGCGTTTCGAACCGTCTTTGCGCAAGGTTACGGTCGCTTCGGTGGTATAAACTTCCCCGCGCTCGGCGACAGCAGACATTTCCTTGGCAATTTGGTCCAGCGGCGGATCAGACTCAATCAGCAAGTCCACCATTCGCTTGCCCACCACCTCTTTCGGGTCGCCATTGCCGCACCACGACGCAAAACTCTTGTTGGCAAAAACAATGTCTTTCAGAGGGTGTGTAATAACGATGTTTTCGCCAGCGAAATCCAGTGACGTCACAACATCCTGCAACTCAGCGCGAGCCTTCTCGCGATCAGCTTCCAGCGCCTTCAACGCCGTCACATCGCGCACGACATGCAAAGCTGTTAAATCATCGATACGGGCAACCGTTATATCGGCGATGATGGTCGTTCCATCATTGCACTGAATAGGCCCTAAACCTTGCCAGCGCCCATGTTCGGCAACCGCACGGTCAATCTCTGTCAGCAATAAATTCGGCTCGGCGGCGCGCCGCACTGATGACCATTTATCTTCAGTATTCGGGGGCGCTGTAAGCGCCAGCAGCGATTGCGCAACCTTGTTGGCATAAATCAGATCACGCGGACCGCCGAACGTTGCATCATGCATCTTCCAGATAGCGATACTCTCTGTGGCGGCATCGACTGCCGCTTTTAAGCGCATCAATTCTTCTTGGCGCTGCATCTCGGCGGTTACGTTGCGCAGTACATGTAAGTCCGTATTGTCAGCAATGCGTGTGACGGTAATGTCCATCACAAGTACGGTGCCGTCGGCGCACACGATGTCTGAACGTCCACTCCAACGGCCGTCTTTATCTAACGCTTTATCGACTTCACTGGTCGTGGTTGGCGTGGCCGCGGCATCGCGGATCGACATCCACGATCCACTGCGCTCACCATTGCGGCCCACGCGATCAATAAATTGTGTTGCGGCCTTATTGGCATAAATGAGGGTGCGCGGCTCGCCGGTTGCGTGGTTTTCTGTCGACCAAACTGCAATCGCATCTGAAGCGCCATCCACAGCCGCTTTTAAGCGGATCAGTTCTTCCTGGCGTTGCATGTCGGCACTGACATCAATGACCATGCCTTCTTGAAGCAAGCGGCCATCGGGCAACCGAATGTGACGTCCACGGGTCATGCAGCGAATGACGGTACCATCCTTTCGGCAACGGCGATTGACGGACTGGAACTCCCATTTAGTGGGGTCCTTGCCGCTCGCCATGGCATCGAACTCCGCCTTAATCCGCGCCCGGTCATCGGGGTGTGCCGTGAGTGCGAATGAAGCGCTATCATCAAACAGGTCCATCCACTCTTGGACTGAGTAACCCAATACCTTCTCAACACCTGGGCTGCAGAATTGCGGCATGATCTTCCCGTTACCCATGGTGACTGAGAAGAAGTAAGCGCTGCCAATGTTTGAAAGAATAGAGGTAAGTTGGCGCTCACGGTCCAGTAATGCTTGCTCGGCTGCCTCAAGGTCCGTCAGGTCGATCATCATCACCAATCGCCGCAGCTGCCCATTTTCGGCAGGCTTAATGGCGCGGCTGGAGTAAATGATAGGGACAAGCGTTCCATCGCGGCGGCGAAGTTTCGTTTTCATTTCTATCGCGCCGATCGGTGATGCGTCGCGCATTTGACGCGCTTGATTAAAAGCCGCTTCATTGAAAAGCAGCGAATTGCCCTGGGTATACCGTTGGTTCGCCTCTTCTTGTGAGAATCCAGTAAATTGCTTGAAAGAAGGACTGACGTACTCGAGGCTGCTAACATTACTTCCGTCTAAACGTACGACGAAAACAGCGCCAGGAACCTGCTCGGCGAGTTGCTCATAAATGTCCTGCTTCAGTTTAATTTCATGTTCCAGCGCTTTTTGTTCAGCCAGGTTCAAAACAGAGAGGCGATAGCCTGCAAAATTCTGGTTATCGTCATAGAACGGCACGCCATTGATACGACGCCAGTGTTCCGCTGACGTATCGGTTGGCAATCGCGCCTCGTAACCGCGGAATGCTTCGCGTTTGTCCAGAAGAATTTGAAGTTTGCTTGGCTCTGCGTCTGTGCGCTGCGCAAGGAAGGGCTGGCCCGCTGACGAATACGGAGCGTCATACTGCACAGCGTCGCTAGTGCGGAATGTGGTGATAATATTGTAGTTCGCATCAATCTCGATCAGCGTATCAGATGACGCGCTGGCGAAGTCCTTGAAACGCCGCTCACTGAGTTGCAATAACTTCGACTGTTTGCGCGTGGCGCGGGTTGTCGCCGTACCGAACGCAACGAACAAGATGCCCAACAGTAAGCAACCTAAGCTGACGATATATAAAGATTGCTTTCGCGCTATCCGGAACCCTTCACCCGCTTGCTTTTGTCGCTCGACAACCTTCAGCGACATCTCACGCAAACTGGCTTCGAGGTTCGCGAAGCTTGTATTGCGATTATTAAGTGCATTTCCCAGTTCAGCTTGCTGTGCCAAGTAATCTCTATTTACCAATCCTTCCATTGCGCCCTTCAGTTCCGCGCGCATCTCTGCGGGCAGCGTACTGCTGGGAATATCCTTCAGAACTTTTGTTGCTAGTGTTGCCAGTTGATCGGGGTCAGGTAGAGGGCGAACCCGCGTGACACCAACTGCGAACATTTCATATTGCGCTAACTGCAAAACGCGCAAAGAGCGATAGAGCGGCGATGGTGGCGACACCATCGCGGCAGCCTTCTCCGTCGTGGTAATGGCGGCCGTCAGACTGTTTTGCGAAATATTATCGCTCCAGCGCCCCAGCCGCTGCCACAAAACGTTACTATCATTGGACAACGTCACATAAGCATCGATCTCTTTGCTAAGTGCTTCGTATTCGCTGCTGTAATCAAGATTTTGTGTGTACTGACGTAGCGCTTCCTGATGAACCTTAACCCGCTTTTGAATGCCCTCTCGCTCGCGCATGATCAGATCATGATTAGTGTCGGGCGAGTTATCCCAATACCGCAGTTCCCACACTTCTTTCGACAGCAGCGAAAGCATGCTCTGTGCATCTTGGGCGTTGTTTAACGTGAGGAATGCCTCACGACGCGTGGTTTCGACAACAAACTGTAGGGTGAAGACGAGCAAAAATCCGACCGTGCCAATCGCGACGATCGTGTATCCGGAATCTAGAATGCGTCGAAGCAAGCCAGCCATTCAGAACAGGCCCTGCGCGGGGAAAGAGTCATAAAAATCAGCCTCATAAGTGTTTTGATCTTAGAGGAGAACCCTTCATATCTCTAGCGAGCCGAAGAATGTTAGCAATCAGCTTTATACCAAAGTACATTCAGCACACGCTGAGCAAGACCATTAAAACGAGCATTGATTTGCAAATAAGGACCGCCCGGATCGCAAAAAGCACGTTCGCGAACGATCCGAGCCAGGGCTTACCGTGAGATCAATTCGCATTACGCTATATATTGAAACGCAACGGCCTGATTCAGGCTACACATTGAGACCCGTGGCGACGTGCTGAAATCTGTTGGGTCGTTCTTAAAGAATATAAATCTTGAGTTGAGAGGCATCTACCGTGCGGAGAATACGCCTCTGAGGCGACACGATTTCCCCACCTCACCAAAAAAGAACAATCGCAATCAAGTTACGCTTTCTTTCCCACCTCACATACTTTGCGGGGCCGTGAAACTTTACCGCCGCCAGTCTCGCGGCGCGGAATATATCATCGCTGGCGCCGTCAATTCTGGAGCAGATGACGACGTTCTTCAGCGAAATTCGTAAGTCTTAACAATTATGCGAGCGCGTTAAGCCTGGCCGAGATGACATTCTTGAAAGAATCTCGACCAATTTATTCGATTTCAGATTGGCTTCAGGTTGAGTGTGGACAATGGGCAACACAATTCGTTAGCCCGGATGTTGCGCATGTTGAAGTTAAGAGTTTCGCATAATCGCGAAGATGTTGCTGACCTGTTTGTCTCGTCACGTATGGCTCGCCGCCATGATGATTGCGCACTAACAGTCATCTCTATAACAAGCCGCACAGACGCAGAGCGTAATCGCGTTGAAGGCTTCATTCGCGACATCTATGCCGAGCACTACAAGGCGCGCATTCAAGTCGACTATCCGATGCTGATGAGCGTTCGCGATGAACGCGACACCATTCACGCCGCCGTTGGCTTCCGGCCTGCAGCCCATCACCCACTTTTTTTGGAACGCTATCTTGACCAGCCGATTGAAGCGGCTGTTTCAGCACATCAGCCCGCCGCGATGCGTGATAAGATCAGCCGGGCAAAAATTGTAGAAGTCGGCAACCTCGCCTCGGCGGGCTGTGGCGGCGCACTCTTTCTCTTTATCGCGCTCGCGTCGTTTCTTCATCAGCAAGAATACGAAATTGTCACGGCCACGGGCACAAAGACATTAGCGCGCCAGTTTCGCATGGCTGGCATCGAAACCGCACGACTGGCCCCGGCCCGCAGCGAAGCCTTAGCGGCAGATGCATCGGCGTGGGGCACCTATTACGACACCGAACCTGCCGTAATGTTCGGCGCAATCAAACCAGGGGTCGACGCTTTACGACGGGTCTTTGCGGCACGTTACGAATTGCGCGCGCCCAATTACGTCTCACGGCTGCATCCCGCGCGCACGACCTTACTTTGAAAGCCCAACATGAGCACCGTGATTACAAAGCTTTTTAAATCTGCCACCGCAACACCAAACCGTGTCGCCCTCAAAACAGAGCGCCGGGATTGGAGCTATAGTGAACTTGCCGCCGAAGTTGCCCGCGTGCGCTTTCTCATTACCGAGCGCAAGCCGCGCGCCATCGGCATCTTGGCTGATAACGGTGCGCACTGGGTCGTCTGCGATTTGGCCGCAGTCGGTGCAGGTATTCCGGTCGTGCCGATCCCTGCATTTTTCACGCCCCTTCAAATTGCCCATGTCATTAAAGATGCCGGGCTGGATGTCGTATTGTCAGAGCGCGATTTTCCCGGGCTCGCCTCAGCAACACTCGATGTCGCTGGACATCAACTGTACTGGGTGATCACAAGCGCCACAGCAAAAGCATTTCCGCTGGGAACCGCGAAGATCACCTACACCTCGGGCACCACTGGCACGCCCAAAGGGGTGTGTTTATCTCAAGCTCACCTTGAGACAGTTGCGCAATCGCTTGTTACGGTGTTGGGTGCTGATCTTGCGCAGCGGCACATCGCAGTGCTGCCCCTCGCCATCCTGCTTGAAAATGTAGCCGGGCTTTATCCCACATTGCTGAGCGGTGCCACGTACGTTGTCCCCAGCCTTAAGACCCTTGGCTATTCCAGTGGCTTAACACCAGATGCCGCAACATTAACGAAAACGCTTGAGCACTTTCACGCGACAAGTTGCATCCTGGTTCCCGAACTGCTGCGTCTTTTAGTCGATCACCTGGGTCATACCGGACAGAAATTGGCGCATTTAACATACGCGGCCGTAGGCGGCGCACGCGTGCCGCCTGTCCTCATCGCGCAAGCGCGCAATCTCGGCATTCCTGCTTACGAAGGATATGGCTTGAGCGAATGTGGTTCCGTCGTGGCGCTGAATACACCGACACAGGACCGCACGGGCACCGTCGGCCACGTGTTGCCACATGTAAACCTAAGCGTCGCATCAGACGGCGAAATCATCGTCCATCATCCTGGTTTTCTGGGGTATCTCGGTGGCGCCACCGTAGACACCGCGCACTTTGCAACCGGTGATATCGGTGATGTAACGGATGGCGTGGTAACGATCAGCGGGCGCAAGAAAAACATCATCATCACCGCGTTGGGCCGCAATATCGCACCCGAATGGATTGAAAGCGAACTCGGCGCTGATGGAGCTATCGCCCAGTGCGCCGTCTTTGGAGATGATACGGACCACCTCACCGCTTTGATTGTGCCGCGATCAGCCACAATTCCCGATAGTATGCTCGCCGCAGCGGTTGCCGCGGCCAATGCACGCCTGCCCATCTATGCGCAGATTGGTAAATGGCACCGCGTCGCTGCGTTCACCACCGAGAACGGCACACTGACACCCAATCATCGCCTGCGCCGCGATGCCATCAAAGCCCTCCATTTTAGAACTGACTCAAACAGCACCTTCTTTGATCGCCTCGTCGCATCGACGGCGGCCGAGCAGGCCGCATTGTTTGCGGTACCGCAAATTGTCGATGGCTTGGCGGGTCGTATCAGCCGCGCGACTTATATTGCCTACCTCGCTGAAGCCTATCATCACGTCAAACATACGGTGCCGCTGTTGCGCGAAACGTTGGCGCACCTGCCGCACGACAAGGCATGGCTGAAGGATGTTTTGCAAGACTACATCGACGAAGAAACCGGCCATGAGCACTGGATTTTAGACGACATCGCCAATGCCGGCGGCGATGCAGACGCTGTCGCCACCAGCCAGCCCGCGCCTGCAACCGCCGCAATGGTGGACTTTGCCTATCACTACATTCGTCATCGCAACCCTATTGGCTTCTTCGGCATGGTGTTTGTGCTGGAGGGCACCAGCATTCAGCTGGCATCGCGTGGGGCCCAGGCCCTGATGTCAGCACTGCAGCTTCCACCGAACTGCTTTTCCTATCTCACGTCACACGGCGCGCTTGATCTCGACCACATGGACTTCTTCCGCACTGTCGTGAACCGTATCAACGACCCGAAAGATCAAGCCGCGATCATCGACATGGCAAAAAATATGTTCACCCTGTTTGCCAACGTCTTCCGCTCTATCCCTCACCCTCACCCGAAAGATCTAAACCATGCAGCTTAATGGAAAACGCGTGGCCGTGACCGGCGGCAGCGGCGGCCTTGGTCAAGTCTTGTGCGCATCTCTGAAACAAGCAGGCGCACTTGTCACCGTGGTTGATCGCGTCGCTCCGCCAGCCGTTTATGGCTACGTCGAAGCCGATTTATCGACAACGTACGGCATCACATCAGCCGCGCAGAAGATCGCAGCGCTTGATCTGGATTGTTTGATTAATCTTGCGGGCGTGCAATTTTTCGGCACCCTTCAAGAGCAATCCGAAAATCACATCCTGCTCAACTATATGGTCAATTTGGTGGCGCCAGTAATGCTCGCGCGGGCGATATTGCCGGGGATGTACACGAAGAACTCAGGCACAATCGTGAATGTCGGCTCGACCTTCGGCTCCATCGCATTCGCGCACTTCGCGACGTACTCCAGCTCAAAGGCCGGATTAAAAGGATTTAGCGAAGCCCTCCGGCGCGAAGTTGCCCACACCAACATTCATATTACCTATGTCGCGCCGCGCGCCGTGAAAACGCCTTTAAACGGCCCGCGCGTTCTGCAGTTGGCCAAAGAAACCGGCATGAACATGGATGCGCCGGAACTGGTCGCGCACAAAATTCTCGGAGCCATAAAAGCCGACAAAAACGATGTGTATATCGGCTTCCCAGAATCTTTCTTCGCGCGCGTAAACGCCGTCGTACCGCGCCTGGTTGATCGCGCCCTGGCTAAGAACGATGCCGTGGCCCGCCGTATTCTTGCTGCCCCTCAAAACTAAACCTCAACACTTCGTCGGAGATCCGCATGAAACCTTTCAGCACCCGTTTATTCTCATCCGTTGCAACCGCCGTTCTTTTGTTTGCTTCCGTGGCACCGGCCCAGGAGGCCACCGCGACCGATCCTGCCGATACCGCAGTTGCACAGTTGCAAACCCAGTGGGCCGAAATCAAATACCGCATGCCCGACAAGAAGCAGCAGCTCGGCGCCATTACAACGCTGCAAAGCCAAGCCGATGCCGCCATGGCCCAATATCCAAATTCCGCAGGCGTGAAAATTTGGGATGCGATTATTTTATCAACCGCTGCAGGCATTGATGGCGGCATGTCGGCTTTAAGCAAAGTCAAGCAAGCCAAAACTATTCTGGAAGGTGTGGAAGCGTCTGAGCCCACGGCCCTGAATGGCTCGGTTTATACGTCTTTGGGTTCGCTGTATTATCAAGTGCCTGGCTGGCCCGTCGGCTTTGGCGACGATAAGTTGGCCGCGGCGTATTTGCAGAAGGCCCTGGCCGTAAACCCGGACGGTATCGACCCCAATTTCTTCTACGGCGACTATTTGGCACAAAAGGGGAAATACAAAGAAGCCATCCCCGTGCTCGAAAAAGCATTAACCGCCGCACCGCGCCCCAACCGCGAAACCGCAGATGCAGGCCGCCGCGAGGAAATTCAAGTGGTGCTTGAGAAAGCACGCAAAAAAGCAGGGGTTAAAACGTCGTCCTAACGTTTTTGACATACTGTAGCGCCGCCTGTGGCGCTACAGTACAGACCTATGCGCATTCTTTTAATCGAAGACGACCAGATGCTCGGCAAGGCGGTTTACACCGGCCTGAAGCGCGATGACGCCGTGGATTGGGTGCGCACGGCAGAAGACGCAGATTTGGCGGTTCGCGCTTTTCAATTCGATGTGGTGATTGCCGACATCGGTCTGCCTGGCGCTTCGGGATTAACCTTCGTCAAAAGTTTGCGCCAACGCGGCGATAAAACACCGGTGCTTTTTCTGACCGCGCGCGACACGCCGCGCGATCGCATCTTAGGTTTGGATAGCGGCGGTGACGACTATCTGGTCAAGCCGTTCGACTTTGGTGAATTACAAGCGCGTATTCGCGCCCTCTTGCGGCGCAGTCATGGCCGCGGCACACCCCTGTTAACAGCCGGTGCCGTCACACTGGACCCGGCAGGGCGAACTGTATCCATCAATGACACACCGCTCAGTGTGTCAGCGCGCGAATTTGAAATTCTGAAGTTGCTGCTGGAACATAAAAATCAAATCGTCAATCGGACTGAAATTGAATCCAAACTCTATGACATGCGCCAAGCTGCTGAAAGCAACACCGTAGAGGTGCACATCTCAAGCTTGCGGCGCAAATTAGGTAAGCAATTTATTCGCACGATCCGCGGCCTCGGCTATATCATCGACGTTACTAATACAGGCAATGCTTCGACAGGCCCCCAAAACGCCCAGCGTAAAAATGACAGCGATCAAACGTTGCTCTCTTAGAGAGCGCCTTCTCAGAGCCATTCTGATTCCGCTGGCGGTATGCCTGTTCGGGATTGGCTTTCTGTCATTCTACGCGTCCACTGACGACATTGAAGCTTTGGATGATGCACAGCTGCTATCGCACGCGAAAATCATTCGCTCGCTGATGGACCATGAGTTGCACGAAGACGAACCCAGCGAACTTAATCTGCTCATCAAAGAAACAACGCTGGATTACAGGTACGAAAAAAACTTAGCGTACCGAGTCTGGTTCAAGGGCAAGCTTATCTTGCATAGCCCAAGTTCGGCCAACTTCCCTGATGCTCCCGGCCCAGACGGTTTCTCGACACGCGCCGTACAAAACACGCCGTGGCGCTTCTATACGCAGTACGACAATGACCTTAACGTCATAACCGAAGTGTCGGAATTAGTGTCACTGCGGCGTGAGCAAGGCTATGAACTTTTGCTTTCATTATTCGCACCGCAGCTTTTATTGTTCCCGGCGATCATCATTCTGGTCTCCATTGGCATCAAGATCGGCTTGACCCCAATCCAGCGCTTGGCGGATCAGGTGCGCGCACGCTCTGCCCAAGACCTCACCCCCGTCGGCAGCGATGTTATTCCGGCCGAAGTGTCACCGTTCATCAACGCCGTCAACGAACTGATGGCGCGCCTTGAACGCGTCATCGCCAACGAGCGATCCTTCACCGGCAATGCTGCGCATGAACTGCGCACCCCCTTGGCCGCCATTAAAGCGCAAGCCCAAGTGGCCGCCATGGCGACAACCCCCGATGAGCGCGCCATTTTGCTACGTGATTTGGCAAGTGGTGTAGATCGCGCCACACATCTGGTGGATCAAATGCTGGAACTGGCGCGGCTTGATGAAACCTCGCCGATCGAAAAGCCGTACGATATTTCCGCCACAACGGCGGAGACAGTTCTACAACAACGAAACGCGGCCCAAACCGCCGGGGTGCAGATTAAATCTCATATTACGCCAGGACTTATAGCCCAAGGTCATCGTGAAGCGGCGTCCGTTCTTGTTAAAAATCTGATCGAGAACGCAATCAAATACACACCTGCAAAAGGCGAGATCAACATTTCGCTCGCGGCCGAGAATAATGTCATCGCCCTCACCGTCGCCGACACAGGCGTCGGCATTTCGACACCAGATAAGCAAGCCGCCCTGGAACGGTTCGTGCGGTTCAACAAAGGCGAGCAACCCGGCGCGGGATTGGGATTGGCCATTGTGCAACGCGCTGTGGAGTTGCACCACGGCCAGCTGACACTCTCCGATCCGCCGAACGGCTCGGGGCTTGTCGTACGCGTAACACTACCGCGCGCAGCTTAACCCGTGCACCGTTTGTTTCTCGCTCCATTTAACCTCACCCGTCGCGCTGAAAGCGCGCGACGCTAACATCGGCTGCCTTCGGCCAGACGGGAGAAGTCGTCACGCCGTACCGGGTGAAGGAGCATCTGCTCTGGCTTTTATCGCACCCTGGTCACGCACTGCCCCGCCTCTATTACCTTCTGTCATTTTTCGGTAATACTGCCACCGGGCGAGAGTGCTGCGCTTTCAAAGGCGCAGTTTGTAGGTTGGGTTTAAGTTTAATGGAACGCGGGCTTTTTCGGTTCATTTGGCGCCACAGCGCCAAGGATCAGTTCATTTTGGTTGGCTTGTCGGTGCTGGCAATGCCATTCCTGTATTGGACGTTCGAGCTGCCGAAAATCATTGTGAACCAAGCCATTAGCGGCGAAGGCGGGTTCCCCAAAACGCTCTTCGGCTACACCCTCGAGCAAATCCCATACTTATATGTGTTATGCGCGGCCTTTCTGGGCTTGGTGCTAATCAACGGCGCACAGAAGTATTTTAGTTCAACGTATAGATACCGCGTGGGCGACCGACTGTTGCGGCGCTTACGCTACAACCTCATCGAGAGCCTGTTGCGTTTTCCTGTGTCTGACCTACGCACCATGTCCTCAGGCCAAGTGGTCTCGATGGTGACCGCTGAAACCTCAACCCTCGGCTTCTTCATGGCCGAAGCGTTTGCGGTGCCTGCCGTCGCCGCCGGAACATTGGGCACCATCGTGTTCTTCATGTTCATGCAGGACTGGACCATGGGGTTGGCTGCTATCGCGCTCTACCCCCTACAGATCTACATCATCCCGCGCATTCAAAAGCGCATTAACTGGCTGCAACGCGAAGAAGCGCTGGCGGTCCGCGGCATTTCAAACCGCATCGGTGAATTGGTGTCCGCCGCCCCTGAAATCCATGGTCACGACACCACGCAATATGAACTCGCCTCGCTGACTCAAAAATTAGGCCGCGTGTTTACGCTACGCGTCGAGATGGGGTCGAAGCGTTACACCGTGAACGTGCTGAACCAGTTCTTTTCGCAACTCACGCCGTTCTTCTTTTTTGCCATTGGCGGTTACCTCGTCATTAAGGGCGACATTTCATTGGGCTCGCTGGTGGCCGTGCTGGCGGCCTACAAAGATATGTATTCGCCGTGGAAAGATTTGATCGACTACTACCAGAAGGCCGAAGACGGCCGCGTGAAGTACGATCAGTTGGCCGAATACTTCGGGCCCCCGACGCTCATGGACCCATCCATCATCAGCGCCGAACCCGGACCCGACGCGTCGATTGGTACACAACTCATCGCAAATAATGTGGTGGTGGAAGCCGAAGAAGGCGTGAAGTCCATCGACGGCGCAACCCTTGCCCTGCAATTACCCGTGCATGCCGCCATCGTTGGCGGCAGCGGCAGTGGCCGCGAAGAGTTCGCACGCCTGCTCGCCCGCCAAGTCATCCCTGCGGCCGGCAAAGTGAGCCTCGGCGATCAGGACTTAACCTCGCTGCCCGATAGTATTACCGGACGGCGCATTGGCTATGTCAGCACCGACACGTACTTAGGCTCTGGGACCATTCGTGATGTGCTGATTTATCCGCTTTTGCGCCGCCCCAACGTCAATACGCAATATGACGAGAAAACCCAGCGCGAGCGTGACCAGGAGATTGCCGAAGCCGCGCGCACCGGGAACTCGACGTACGACATTCTGGCCGACTGGATTGATTACGCCGCAGCTGGATGCGTCACGAAAGACGACCTGCGCCAACGGATCGTGGATGTGTTGCGCATGGTCGACCTTGACCGCGAAATCTACGACATGGGCTTGCGCCGCACGTTTGACCCAGTGCAACGCCCGGCGTTGGCGCAGAAGTTTATCGCGGCCCGTCAAACGTTGCGCGAGCGCCTGCAAACCCGACAACTGACCAGTTTGATCGAAACGCTGGACCGCAGGGCTTACATTTCCAACGCGTCGGTGGCGGAAAACATTCTGTTCGGCACGCCGATTGGAACAACGTTTGCACTCGACCGTTTGGGCGAGAACACATATTTGCTGGGCATTATCGCGACGGCAGGCCTGACCAACGAGTTTTTGGAAAAAGGCCGTAAGCTTGCCGGAATTATGACGGATATTTTCCGCGACTTGCCGCCGGGGCATGAATTCTTCGAGCGCTTCAGCTTCATCAAATACGAAGACTTGCCGATGATTGAAAGCGTGCTGCGCAAGGCCGAGTTCGGCCTGGATGCGCTGAACGACGAAGAACGCGCCAAGTTAATGGAGCTGCCATTCAAACTGGTGGAAGCACAGCACCACGTGGGTCTGATCGACGAAGATTTCAAACAGCGCGTACTGGCGGCGCGCGCGGCCTTCGCCCATCAACTCCCGGAGAATTTGAAAGACGCGGTGCAGTTCTTCGATGCAGGGACTTACAATGCCGCCAGTTCCGTTGCAGAAAACGTGCTGTTCGGCAAACTCGCCGCCTCAAAAGCAGGCCGTATCAGCCAAGTGACCACGTTGATCAACGATGTGATCGACGAGATGGGTTTACGCGCCGACGTGATGGAACTGGGCCTCGATTACGATATCGGTGTAGGTGGCGGCAAGTTATCCGCCGCACAACGCCAGAAGCTCGCCCTGGCGCGCTGCGTGTTGAAGCGCCCCGACTTGCTGATCTTGAACGATGGTTTGTCATCGCTGGAGCCAGCCGCGCAAGAAACCGTGTTTGCCAACATCCGCGCCGAGATGAAAGGCCGCAGCCTGGTGTTGCTGGAGCCGGGCGAAAGCCGTGCCGCGACGTTGGATCGCGTGCTAGTGATGGAAAACGGCAAGATTGCCGAAAAGGGTGGCACTGCACCCGCGGCCGCCCCCTCACCCGAACAACAAATTAAAGACGTGAAGGGTGATGCGCGTGTTGACCTGTACGACATGGTGGCCGTGCTCAGCCAAATTCCACTGTTTGCAGGCATTGATCGCTCGAAGCTGAAACTCCTCGCCTTTACATCCGAACGTGTGAATTACGACGAAAACCAAATCGTGTTCCGCCAGAACGACATTGGCGACAAGGCCTATGTTGTGCTGGACGGCGTAGCCAACGTGATTTTGGAGTCAGACGTGGGGAGTACGGTTGTGGCGCAAATCAAACGTCATCAGGTGTTTGGCGAAATGGCGCTGCTGTCAAACATGCCGCGCACCACCACCATCCGCGCCAAAACCGCCATGTCGCTGCTGGCCATTAACCACGATGTGTTTGTGCGGCTTGTCGAAGAAAACTCGGACATCGCCGTGGGTATGACGCGCATTCTGGCCGAGCGCCTAGCCTCCACATTGCGCGACTACAGCAAGATGGCCAATAAGAAGTAATGAGTAAGAAGTAATGCGCAAGAAGTAGACCACCTTCAGGTGGTTTTGTGCTATTGTAGGCCCATGACCAGCGATCCTCTGCGCGCCACACTGAAACCGCTTTTGGCAGCTGTCAAAGCCGCCAAACTGCCCGAGGTTGAGCAATCCGAATGGTATGGCACGCCCGCCATAAAAGTCGGTACCAAATCCCTCGCCCGCGTCAAAGAGCCCGGCGTGTTGGTGCTCCGGTGCCCCCTTGAGGAAAAAGAGATGTTGATGGAGGCCGCACCCGACATCTATTTCGAAACCGATCACTATAAAGGCTGGCCTGCCGTGCTGATCCGCGTTGCGAAGATCAGCACAGCCGAACTGGCCACGCGGGCCGAGCGCGCGTGGCGCATGCAAGCCCCTCAAAAGCTGATTGCAGCTTTTGATGCACGGACACAGCCGCAGCGGCCCAAAGCATCAAAGCCAAAGCGGGCAAAAAAGGCTGTCAAGCGCGTTCCAAAAAAAGCAAAGCGGTAATTCGCGCGTTCCACATAATCCCCACACTCCCCCTGTTATCGTCTGTTATTATCAGGGCCAGCGCTCAGCACAATTCGCGTTTTCCACAAAAACGATCAGCCGTGTTTTTAACTTGTTTCATGTGAAACAATTGAACACGAGGCGCGCTTAACGAAGGGCCGAAGGCCATGAGTTCTAGCGCAAGTGTGTTCAATCCCCCGGAGGGACTGCGCACCACGCACAAACAAAAAAGGGCCAGCTTTAAACTGGCCCTTCTTGCATCTCATCATGACGGACAGCAGTTACAACACTTGTTTGCCATCCAATTTGTAGACCTTACCGGCCTTCATCACGAAGGTCACATTCTGCAAAGCTGTGATGTCATCCAACGGATTGACGCGCACGCCAATCACATCGGCGAACTTGCCTTTTTCTAGCGATCCAAATTGATCGAAATGCCCCAACAGTTCCGGCGAGCCGCGTGTTGACGAACGTATGGCGTCAATCGGTTTCATGCCGTTCTCGACCATGTACTGAAACTCTTTGGCATTCTTGCCGTGTTCAAACACACCAGCATCGGTACCAAAAGCAATCTTCACACCCGACTTCAAAGCACGGTTGAACGATGCGCCCATCTTCGAGCCCACCACCAGCGCCTTTTCCGCGACGGACTTCGGATAAAAGCCCGGCGTTTTGGCATTCTCGGCGACGGTCATCCCGGCAATGATGGTCGGCACCAAGTACGTGCCGTTCTTTTTCATCAACGCGAACGTCGCATCAGAGATGTAGGTGCCGTGCTCGATGGATGAGACACCGGCAATCACCGCACGGCGCGCACCTTCATCACCATGGGCATGGGACATGACGCGCATGCCATGATCTTTAGCGGTCTGAACAATGGCGTTCATTTCGTCCTGGCTGAACTGGGCCAAGTCCGCGCTATCGGCTTGCGAAAGTACACCGCCGGTCGCCATGAATTTAATATGATCTGCACCGCGCTTGGCCGTGGCGCGCACCGCTTCCATCACGGCCGGAACACCATCGGCAACACCTTCGCTGACACCAGGCTGGTGGATTTTATCTTCGCGGTACCCGCCAGACTCGTCCCCATGCCCACCGGTGATCGACAGCGCCGTACCCGCCACATACATGCGCGGCCCAATGATATCGCCCGCAGCAATGGCCTTCTTCAAAGCAATATCGACGTTATCGGCCCCACCGGCATCGCGCACCGTGGTGAAACCTGCAAGCAGTGTCTTGGCCGCAAAGGTTGTGGCCTTCAGCGCACTGTCAGCAGGTGTGCGTGTCAGACGCACTGAATAGTTGCCCGCTTCAAACTGGTGATCCATGTGCGTGTGCGCATCGGTCAATCCGGGCAAACAGTATGATTGCTTCTGATCAACAATCAGTCCGCCGTTGCCAGGATCGATGTAGCCTTCTTTGATCTCAACAATCTTATCGTCTTTGATGATGATGGTGCGGTCCGGCAATGGTTTGTCTGACAACGATGGATCGATAATCGCCATGCACCACACGTGACGCGTGCCATTATCTTGTGCATACGCCGATGCAGAAAACGTCATCGCGCACGCTGCGGTCGCAAGTGCAGTCGTCACAGAAAATAAGCATTTCATAAAAGCCCCTCCCCAGGGTTGTACTTGCCCCAGCATAGCCCAAGAATTCCGCCATTTGCTACGGACGACATCCGTGCGCGCAGGAAAAAGTGCCACAATTCGGACATTCCTCGGCCCTTCGCCAGCCCGTTTTATCCGCGACATTTTCAGTGTGGGGCAAAGACACGCAATGCCCCCAACAACAAGGGCCCGAAAACTTATGATCCGCCGTACATCTTTTATTCAGACTTCTTCGATTGCCTACCGCAACGATGCACCGATGAACTCGCCAGGATGTGTGGATGAAATTCGCCGACTTGAAGAATTTTTACAAAAACGCTTTCCGAAACAGCGCGCATGTCTTAGGACCACCAGCGACTTCGCTCAGGCTTACGAAAGCGCCGGAGCAGTTTGAGTGGGCCTCTGTAAAAAAATATTGCAGCCAACGGACGAGTCTGTGCGTTGGGAAAATACAATGAAAAATAACGTTAGAACGTCGCAACTTGGGTCAGGCCTCTATGGCCTTCCCGAATCGCCGCAACAATTCCAAGCGCGGATCATGGAAATCAACCGCCTTGAGCTGTTGCTGAAGCTGCAAGCTTTGACAGACGACGAGCGCGAAGGCTTGCAACGCCAGATCGACATGCTGAAGGGCTTGAACGATAACAAGCGTATGTTCGACAAAGAGTGACTGCTCTGCCATTGACCCTGATTGACCAATCAGTCAGGGAAGCCTAGCCTTGATAGATCGCGGGAGGACTCAAACGATGCTCTCTTCCACAACAAGAACTCTGCTCGTTTTAGCTTTAATCGGTTCTGGCCTGTCCATCGCCGCATGCTCGCCCACCATCAAGGTGCAAGCCCCCGATAAACCCATCGTCATCAATTTGAATATCAAGATTGAGCAGGAAGTGCGTATCCGCATCGACAAAGACGTCGACGCCGCAATGACTGCCAAGCCCGGTATTTTCTAAATTATCTTGAGAGGCAACCATGACCATCTCATCTCGCATGAAGTCCGTTGTTCTAGCCGCCACTGTGGCGACCGGTTTGGGCCTGGCCTTGCCCGCGTCTGCAATCGATCTTGACGCCGCGCGCACCCAAGGTCTGGTCGGCGAGCGCCCCGATGGTTTGATTGGCGCGGTGCAGACCACCGTGACCCCAGACGTCAAAGCGCTGGTCGACACGGTGAATGCCGCCCGCATGAAAGAGTACCGCTCGATTGCCGATAAGAACGGCACGCCGCTCGATGCTGTGCAAGCTGTGGCCGGCGAAAAGCAGATCGAGAAAGCCAAGCAGAACAAATGGTACAGCATGAGTTCTGGCGGCAGCTGGTCGAAGTAACCCTTAGCGCTGCGACACACTGGGTTGTCACCCCCGTGAAAACGGGGGTCCATGTCTCCACAAACGCAGGCACTTGTTGGTGGATGGATTCCCGCTTTCGCGGGAACGACGTGGAGGGATAGAAGCCCTACTTCAACTGCAAAACAAAAAAGGCTCCGTTCAACCGGAGCCTTTTGCATTTCGCCCAAGGTGCCTTGGTGATGACTAGTGCGTCATCCCGACGTTTGTTGCAACTTCAGGCGCGCCCATCAGCGCTTGGTTGAATTCGTATTCAGCTACGTTGCGCTCGGCTTGGCTGGGCGTGATGGTCGGCCCGGCTTGGCGGCTGTACGCGGCTTGGGCTTGGACAATTGTCGTGCCCACTTCACGCGTCACAAATACGCCCGAGAACCGCACCACTTGATCGGCATAGGTACGGCCACGGCGCGCTGGGCGCGAGAAATCAAAATCGTCGGTATCGTTGAATGCGCGAAAATCTTCGCGGCCCTGGGCAGCGAAGTCGGTTTCGATCGCGTCGACCGATTTATATGACGTCGCACCTGAACCACCGCCACGGATTGAGGAAACCCGATGGGTCGTTGCAGCGACGTTAGAGTTGATCACGGTAGCCGTGCTCATCGCAGTAAGTCTTCCAGACTTTGCGGTGAGCCACACATTCTGTATGGCAACGAAAACGTTGGGGTCCTTCGGACCTCAACGCGAGCCTTCTTGCACACCGCAAAAATAAGGCCGCACTTAGGACGAGTCAAATAACCATATCGGCTCTAAAGGATAAGTTAAGAACCCATAGCTCTGGGGCTATTGGTGAGGCATCGGGGGCCTTAACCTTGAAATCCCCTTATGTTTTAAAGGCTTTACGGACGCCCTAGGGCTGATTATCTGACGGCATGACATCCCCACATCTCCACAAGCTCGATTTTGGGCCCGAAGACTTACCCCCCATCTCGCCCCTCGACCTGCGCAAGGCGTGGCGAGCCGCCCACGTGGCTGCTGAGGTGGGGTTGGTGATGGAGCCCGGTGATGTGGAGGGGGTAACTTTTCGGCAAAAGAATGGGGCTGAAACCAAGTTCGTGTTCGCCGATCTGGATGCGGCGTGTTGGGCTGCCGCCGTGGACCGGACTTACGACCTCCAAACCATTACAGGGCTCTCGCTGCTGTTTCGGCTTTTGGCGCTGATTGAGTTGATGTCGAAGGCGCCGTGGCTAAGGCCATACTTTTCGTTGACGGCGAAAGACGGCGCCACCCTGGACCCGTTGCTGCTCGCCACAGCCGCTTCTGAGCAGCTCTCAAACGGGGCTGGCTTTAATGCCCTCAGCTTCAAAGCCGCCATGGGCATCGGCGAGCAAAAGACCCTGCCAGCTGCGGCACCACCGCCGCCCGCAAAACCAAAAGCCGCAAAACGTAAATCGCCCGCGCCAAAGGCTCACAAAGCGAAGCGCAAACCGGCCCAGAAACCGGTAAAGGCGAAACCGCGAAAGAAGAAATAAGCAAAAACCCCAGACCCGCTTTGCCCGGCCCTTATGCGGGGACGACGTGGCAGCGGCGTGCTGCACAACAGCCGAAGCAAAAACCAGTCTGGGGAATTGTCTCGCGACAGAAAAATCAGCGCTGTTATCCGCGAGGCCGCAGGCGCTTGAAAAAAAAGCCGCCCGCAGTCCTCGCGTGTCCTCTCCAGGACCTTTTAAACCTTAAAGACTGTAGGTGTGGGTTAGGCGACTTGAAGCGCCATGGCCACCAGCGACCACAGGTAAACAACCAACAACAGACCCAACAACGCCGAGGCTTCTTTCAGATAGGTAACAGCATCCATGTTGCGTACTCCTGCTATGCTTGAGGCCCCTTGGTTTAAAACCACAACAGGCCTTAATTGTTCATTTTTTGTTCTCATCGAGGAAAAATAGAACATAACAAGAACATCGTGTCAAGCAGGTCTCAATACAACAGAATTGTGTGGCAGTTTTGAGCCAGATTCAGGGCATTTCCGCCCTATTGCATGACAAAGCAGACATCTAACGAACGGCATCGCCACAAAAGCCCGGGAGATGTGGGGAGCGAACTACTTGGGAAAAGGCTCGATGTGGCTTTCGCCTGTGCGACCGTAATAGATCGCACACCGCCCTGCCAGCGAGACCAGATAATCCACACATCCCGCCGCAGCAATGCGAGCGCAGAATTCCCGATACTGAATTTCGCCCCGCTGAATGGCACGGACAGCAGCATCCACACCGGCAGCCGAGAAGGCTTGCGCGGGCATCGGCGAGCGATGTGCAGGGGTCACCACCGATCTGCCGTCGGGCATAAAATAGATCTTCTCGCACCGGATCATATCGGCCCGGTATCGTTCCACCCCCGCCGCCATGAGTTTGCCAACCACATCCGGGAACGACATGCGCTCCTCATCCGAGGCTTGAGTGCATTCCGTCATGATGGCTTCGATACTCATGGGAGACCTCGTTTCTACTTCAGGGGAGGTTTGGTCATGCCGCCAGTTTGGGCGATCTCACGCAGCAGGCTTTGCAGGGCAACCCGCTCCAACGGCTTCAGGTGTCCAAAAAACTGCTCTTCATTCTGGTCGGCCAGGGCGGCCAGTTCGGGGACCAAGGCCCGGCCTTTTTTAGTGAGCGCCACCGACTGATACCTGCGGTCATCGTCGTTGGAGGTCCGGGCCAGGAGCGCCTTTGCCTCCAGCCGGTCCACCAGTTTGGAGACCGCCCCCCGGGTCAAGCCGACCGCCGAGGCCAAGTCACTGGGGACCATTTCAGGGTGATCAAACAGTTGGCGCATCAACACCCACTCGGCGACCGTCACGTCCTTGTTCTCGAGTTTGAGCGCAAAGCTATGGCTGACCTGGTTGGACACGGCCCGCATCCAGTAACCCAGGTGTTCGGTCAGGGCACTCACGCGCGTCGACTGAGACATCCTCGCTCCATTAGTTTCTTAGGAAACTATATTGAATTGGTTTCCTAGTCAACCATATGAACAGGCGCCTCGCGAACGCGTGGTGGCACTCCAAAAGCCGGATCCGGCCACTGTGGCTCGAGCGCCTACAAGTTAATGTTATTTATTAATATGAAGTTATAAGTATATGTTTTATATAATATATATAATTTGGATGAGGATAGAGTCTCGCCCTTAGCTGCACTCTTCCATTGCGCTGTCTGCGCCCCTGACTTATCCCCAAGCCATGACCGATATGAAACTTGCACAGCGCTTATCTATCGCGCCGATGATGGAGTGGACCGACCGGCACTTCCGGTACTTGGTGCGCCTCATCAGCCGCCACACCCTGCTCTATACCGAGATGGTGACAGCCAACGCGTTGGTGCGCGGACGCGACCCCGAGCGTTTCATTGCCTATAACCACGTCGAGCATCCGGTCGCCTTGCAACTCGGTGGGGCTGACCCGGCCCTCATGGCTGAGGCCGCAGCCAAAGGTGCCGCGGCTGGGTACGACGAGATCAACCTGAACATCGGCTGCCCCAGCGACCGGGTTAGCGCCGGACGGTTCGGGGCCTGCCTGATGGGGGAGCCCAACCTAGTCGCCGAGATGGTAACAGCCATCCGTGAGCGCTTAGGTCAGATGGGCAGCGCCATCCCCGTCACCGTCAAAACCCGCATTGGGATCGACCACCAGGACAGCATCGCCTTCCTGGACGACTTTGTCGGCACCGTCTCGAAAGCGGGCTGCGACACCTTCATCATCCATGCCCGCAAGGCCTGGCTGTCGGGCTTGAGCCCCAAAGAGAACCGCGAGATCCCGCCCCTGGTATATGAGCGCGCCTACAAACTAAAACGCGACTTTCCGCAGTTCACCATCGCCATCAACGGCGGCATCAAGACCGTGGCCGAGGCGGCCGAACATTTAAAGCATGTGGACGGCGTCATGATCGGGCGTGCTGCCTATGACGCCCCCTATGCCCTGCTTGCCACGGCCGACGCGGTTCTGTTTGGTGATCACCGCCCCATCCCGTCGGAAGCCGAGATCGCCCGCCAATATTTGGACTACGCCAAAGCCGAAGTGGCCAAAGGCACCCGCCTGCATTCCATCACGAAACATGCTGCGGGGCTGTTCACCGGCCGCCCAGGGGCGCGGGCATGGCGCCGGGCGCTTTCAAATGTGTGCAACACGCCCGATGCACAAACAGCGTTGGCTGATTTGCATACCCTTTTTACGGGAAATGTTAACGATCATTCCCTAAATTTACGCGAAACGCTTGCCGCTTAAGGCTATTTTGTGCCACTCAACAGCCCTTGCGGTTAAGGTAAATAAAACCACAAAAACCCGCCAGGAACCGTCGGATAAACTTTGGGGATACGCCAGGAATGGCGCCACGTTACGCGATCTACTTTGCACCCGAGCATCACAGCCCGCTGGAAGAGTTTGGCCGGCGCTGGTTAGGACGCAATGGCGTGCCCGCCAACAGCCCGCCGCCTGACGTGCCGGGCATTACCCCTGAGCGATTCTTCGCGCTGACAGAAAGCGCACGACGCTATGGTTTCCACGGCACGCTGAAGCCGCCCTTTGAATTGAACCCCAGCACCTCGCGGGATGCGCTGTACGAGGCTGTGCGCATCTTTGCCAAAAGTGTCGCTCCCATAGAGCTGCCGCCTTTGGAATTGGCGATCATCGGCAAGTTCATTGCGCTGACGCCCATCCGCTCATCGGTGCAGTTGGAACAGTTGGCGGCCTTGTGCGTGCGCAGCTTTGAAGGCTTCCGCTCACCGCTCTCGAAAGAGCAGATGGCACATTACCTGCGCAACAAATTAACCGTGCACCAAACCCAAATGTTGGAGCACTGGGGATATCCGTATGTGATGGAAGAGTTCCGCTTCCATATCTCGGTGACGGATCGCATCGATAATGATGCCGAACGCGCGGCCATGATGACCACTGTGCAAAAGATGACGGTGGGCGTTGTGAATAAGCCGATCATCGTTTCGGATATTGCTGTGTTCTATCAGGCCGAGCGTGACGGCCCCATGGAACTGTTGGAACGCTTCGCCTTTGGTCGGAAAAAGTAACGCACCACCAATGCCCGCGGCATAATCTGCGGTTACATGTTGCGTGACTTATTAACCATTCGCTGGCAGGAAGAGGCTTTCCTGTTCAGTCTCATTCCTTGCCATGAATACGCTCCGCACATGGGTGTCCAGAATCGCTGGTTGGGGTCGCGGTAGCGACGCTGGCGATGCCGTTGATCTGGACGCCACGACACTGGGGTTTAGCCCCGATGATGTGCGCCCCAGTATCACGTGGGATCAAGACATCGATCTGACCTTGAACTCGCTGGTCAACGAAGCCACCACCAAAGCCAGTGGGCGCGTCCAGGTTCTGACCATCGCACATTTACGCGCCGAATTGGGCGATGCGTGGGAGCGCTATAAAAAGAAAGTGCTGCTGATTGCCGAGACCACCATCGGCCGCATGATTGGCAAGGGCAATACCTACCTTCCCCAAGACGAAGACAGTTGGCTGTTGCTGATGCCGGCCCTGTCGGAACACGAAGCGGAAATGAAAGCCGACGATATCGCCAGGGTGCTCGGCGAAAAATTAGTGGGTGAACGCTTCGAAGAAAAAGAACCGCCCCTGCCCCAAACCGCCAAGGTGGATTTGGCCCAAGCGCTGAACCCGGATGGTAGCTTTAACTCAGGCGCCATGCGCAATGCCGTGAAACGTGCGCGCATGATGCTCGCCGCTAAAGATGCCCGCCGCTCGGTGAAGGAACTGAATAAAACGAAGGCCGAGATGAAAGCGGTTGAGAAGCCGTTGGGCACAGCGGCATCGTTCTCGCAAGCCTCTCTGTTTCCATCGTTAACCCTGGCGTACCGGCAACTGTGGCAATCAGACACGGAAAGCTTCTCAGGGTTTGCGCTACGCGCATTCACGGACACCGGCGAACCTGCATTCGGTCCCAACGCGCCGGAAAACGTTCAAGTCGCTCTGAATGACGCGACCATCATTGATTTGGCCAAGGCCGCGTTTGCCGACTTCAGCGCTATGACGCAAAAGAACATGCGCGCAACTTATGTGGTGCCTGTGCCCTTCAGCGTGATGACGCGGAAACTCGGTGCTGTGTTCCTCAGGGCCCTCGCGGCTCTGCCGCAGAAAGAACGCCTGACCTTCATGCGCATCGAACTTGTGAACATTCCGCCGCGGACACCGGTGGGCACACTGGTTGACGTGCGCGAGTTGTTCCGGGGCCGCGTGAAAGATGTGGCCTTCCTGCTCGACCTCGGCCATCTCAACCAAGACGTCCTGGCGCTAGATCACGTCGTCATTGGCGCTGAGCCGCGCGCAGAACTCTTTTCAAATGATCAGTACTTGCACGAAGCGATGAGCTTCTTTCGCCGCAAGGCCTCTGGGCGGCGCACGTACATCATGGGCATGCGCACGCGCGAGCAGGCCAGCTTTGCATTGCATACAGGAATTGATGAAATCAGTGGGACGGGCATCGCCGATGATCTGCGCCACCTGCCCGACCGTACCACAGTTGTCTATAAACAAGAGCTTGTTCGGGGTCGAATTTAGTCTCTAAATCCGGGCTCTTATTGCACACGGAGCCCATGAGATGATGCCCCCCATTGACCCCGCCTGGGCGGGACAAGTTCAGTTCTACGAGCTCTTATTCGGCACCTGGACTGTATACATTTTTCTGGTGCTGATGTGGGAGCGCGTGCTGGGAACGCATTTGGAAGAATGGCGCTACATGCTCCTGAACTTCATCGGAGCTGGGGCCTTCTGGGTGAACCACTATTTCCAATACGCACCGGGCTGGCTGATTCTCATCAATCTCTACACCCTGATGTTCATTGTGTTGTGGTGGCTCTTGGGGGTGCGTGGCCAGCCAAAGTCCGTCGGCTGGAAAGTGGGCGCCATGCTGTGCTCGGTGGTCTACACAGTTGCCTTCATCGGATTTGAGCAGATTAGCCGTGCGGGCGTAGACAAGTTCGGCATGCACGAGTTTTGCTGGATGACGCTCTCGTATTTAGGCTTTGTGTCCGTGATCATATGGCGCGGCAAAGCCCTTAAAACCCCTACTTAAATCAACGCCATAGCACTGTGGCAGGTCCGCCACAGTGCGCGGTTTTCGTACCTTTTTGCACCTGCTCATCTAGTCAGGTCCGAATACCGGGAGTAGCGTGCCCGGCCTATGGGCATCACGTGCCAGGGGAGCGCGGCACGATGGCTTTGTCCTAACACTTTCTGCCAGTCATAAAATTTTCTCTAAGTCACACAAGCGAGGGATCTTCCGAATGTCGAAGAAGTTTTACCTGGGCACGACGATTGCGGCCGTTGCATTTGCAACCACCGCTTTTGCCCAAAACAGTCAACAACAAGCCCAGGCACAATCGGGCGGACTGGAAGAAATCGTCGTCACGGCACAACGCCGTGAAGAGTCACTGCAAGAAACACCGATCCCTGTCAGCGCGTTTACCGCTGACATGTTGGAAAAGCGCCAAGTCACGCAGGCTACGGACCTCGAGCGCTATGTTCCCAGCTTGAAGATGCGCAACAACATCACCAGCCCGACGAACCTGTCGCCGTCTTTGCGCGGTTCGCTGCAACAAGACGCGTCGTTGGTGGTTGCTGAATCGCCGTTCGGTATCTACGTCGATGACACCTACATCGGCCGTTTGAACGGTAACAACGTAACCCTGGCTGACTTCGAGCGCGTTGAAGTGCTGCGTGGTCCGCAAGGCACGCTGTACGGCCGCAACACGCTGGCTGGCGCGATCAAGTTCATCACCAAGACACCTGGTCCGGATAACGAGTGGTTCAACGCCGAAGCAGGCTACGGCAGCTTTGACAGCTGGAAAGTCAGCGTCAGCGGCGGCGGCGGCATCAGCGATAAAGCTGGCGCATCGTTGGCCCTGCAAAAGAACTCACGCGGCGGCATCTGGTACAACCGCGCCACCAACCAAGACATCGGTGGTGAAGACAACGTTGCTGGCCGTGGCAAATTGCACTTCATGCCAAGCGACAGCTTCGATTTGGTAACCTCGCTGTCATACACCCGCAGCACCAACGATGGCTTGATGCTGGTTCCGGGCACCACCCCGAGCGTTGCTGCAAACCGTCAGTTCACCTCGGATGATGTTGTGCCGCGCTTTGGGCCTTACAGCCTCAGCCACCCGGCCGTTGCGCTGTCGCCCTCACCGATCCGCAACGACAGCCATGGCAACACCAAGCAATGGATTGCTTCGGTGAACGCCACATGGAACCTGTCGGACAACACGTCGATCCAGTCCATCACCTCGTTCGTCGGCATTGATGACTACTTCAACACCGACTTCAGTGGGTCGGGCTCCATTTGGGCCGCATCGAACGCCAAGTCTGATCAGTTCACGCAAGAACTGAAAGTCCAAGGCAAGGCTTTTGATGACCGCCTGAACTACATCACCGGCGTGTACTACTTGAACGAAAGCGCGAAGCAAGACTTCGGCTGGCGTTATCTGACACCGTCGTCAACCAGCTTGATCGACGCTGATACCGAGTCATTTGCGTTCTATGCGCAAGGTGACTACCAGATCACCGATCAGTTGAAAGCCACAGCCGGTATCCGTTGGCTGCAGGACGACAAGGAATTCCGTGAAACCATCAACGTGTTGCCGACATCGATCGTTCCGGCCACCGCTGCTGGTACGGCGCCTGTCAGCCTGAATAACAAGTACGAAAAGTGGGCGCCGAAGTTCGGCTTGGATTACGAAGTGCCGACCTCGGGGAACATCGACAGCTTGTTGCTTTACACCTCGGTGGCGCGTGGGTTTAAGTCGGGTGGCTACAGCGCCATCGCGATCTTCAACCTGAACGATGCGCGTTCTCCGTATGGTCCGGAAAGCAACTGGACGTATGAAGTTGGTGCCAAGAGCGACATGTTCGACAACCGTTTGCGCTTCAACGCCAACGCTTTCTACAACCGCATCTCTGATCTGACGTTGAACGCCACCGTGACCACCAACGGCATCAACTCGTTCCCGGTTCAAAACGCCGGCGACGCGACGATCAAGGGTGTTGAAATCGAAAGCACCTTGGTGCCGACCGATGGCCTGACATTGTTCGCGAACGTTGCGTTTATGGGCGGCAAGTTCCGCAACCTGAACCCGACCAGCGCCCCGGCCGTTGCGCCGACGGCGTATGGCGTTGCCAAGCCGAAGCCGCCGCAAATCCCCGACTATTCGTTCACGTTGGGCTTTGATTACCGCTACGACCTGAACATGTGGAACGACAGCCAGTTCCTGATCGGTGCTGATTGGTACCGCACGGACGACTTCGTGACGGCAGCCACCAACGACTTCGTGCTCGATGGCTATGACCGCATCAACGCGTTCGTAGGCTTGGGCGTGGGCAATTGGGAAGGCCGTCTGTCGGTGAAAAACCTGACCGACGAACACACCCTGTCGACCGGCAGCCGCTCACTCGGTGGCTTCTTGTACCTGCCGCCTATGGAATACATGTTCACCATCAAGTACAAAATGTAATCAATCAGTTATCTGATTGTTCAACGAAAGGCCCGGTGGCAACACCGGGCCTTTTTGTTTTGGGCGCTCTTTTGTTTTGGCCCAACTTCCTTACACTTACGCTCCTGATCGATCTGGGGAGGTCGTATGACTGATACTGCGCTCAGCGGCAAACAGCGCCGCGTGATTTTTGCATCATCACTGGGCACTGTGTTCGAGTGGTACGACTTCTACCTGTATGGCTCACTGGCCGCTGTCATCTCCAAACAGTTCTTCGCGGGCGTGAATGAAACCGCCGCCTTCGTGTTTGCCTTGTTGGCTTTTGCCGCAGGCTTTGCAGTGCGGCCCTTTGGTGCGTTGGTGTTCGGGCGCTTAGGCGACTTGGTGGGGCGCAAGTACACCTTCTTAGTCACCATCGTCATCATGGGTGGCGCGACATTCGGTGTGGGTATTTTGCCCAGCTATGCGTCTATCGGTGTTGCAGCGCCGATTATTCTGATCTTACTCCGCCTCCTTCAAGGTTTAGCGCTGGGCGGTGAATACGGCGGTGCGGCAACCTACGTGGCCGAGCATGCGCCTCGCGGCAAACGCGGGCTTTTCACAAGCTGGATTCAAACCACCGCCACCTTGGGCTTGTTCTTATCGCTGCTGGTGATCCTGGGCACACGCGCGATTACAGGGCCCGATTTCGACACGTGGGGCTGGCGCATTCCGTTCCTCGTCTCCGTGCTGTTGCTGGCTGTATCGGTGTGGATACGTTTGAAGTTGGAAGAGTCCCCCACCTTCCAAACCATGAAGGCGGAAGGCAAACAATCCAAAGCGCCGCTGACGGAATCCTTTGCACGCTGGGGCAATGCGAAAATTGTGCTAATCGCACTGTTTGGTGCAGTCGCGGGCCAAGCCGTGGTTTGGTACACGGGGCAGTTCTATGCGCTCTTTTTCCTGACACAGACTCTGAAAGTGGATGCCACAACTGCTAACCTGCTGATTGCGGGCTCATTGCTGCTGGCCACACCGTTCTTTGTGATCTTTGGCGCGCTGTCCGACAAAATTGGCCGTAAGCCCATCATCATGGCGGGCTTGTTGCTTGCAGCACTTACCACCTTCCCGATTTTCCAAGGACTAACGACCTACGCCAATCCTGCCCTCGCCAAAGCACAAGATACCGCCCGTGCGGCCATCATTGCAGATCCAGCGACGTGCGCATTTCAGTTCAATCCGGTGGGCACAGCGGCGTTCACAAGCGACTGCGACAAAGCACGCGCGGCCCTGACCAAAGCCTCAGTCTCTTACTCCAATGAAGCCGCGCCGGCAGGTGCCGTCACCCGTATCCGCATCGGCGAAGCCGAGATCACGGGCTATGATCCAGCCGCGATCAATGCCGCCATTTCGGCGGCAGGCTATCCGGCGAGTGCTGATCTATCTGCGATGAACACGATTGCGGTACTAGCACTGCTAACACTGCTCGTGATCTATGTGACGATGGTCTACGGCCCGATCGCGGCAATGCTGGTGGAACTGTTCCCAACGCGGATCCGCTACACGTCGATGTCGCTGCCCTATCATATCGGGAATGGATGGTTTGGCGGGTTTTTACCGTCTGTCGCATTTGCGCTCGTCGCTATGAGTGGGGATATTTATTATGGGCTTTGGTATCCCGTGATTATCGCGGTACTGACGTTGGTGATTGGGCTGGTGTTCTTGCCCGAAACCAAGAACCGCGATTTGCACGACTAAGATTGGCAAAACTACAGCGATGCAATTTGCAACGCTTGTAGTGGTATCGTTTGCTGAAGCTTTATCGCGCCCTTCACATCGTGCACTTGCAAGCTGATGGCGGTGGCTGGCCCCGCCCAATCGATATTCACTGTGCCAAAATTCACTTCGCGCACGACATCGCCTTTGCGGTTGCCATTCGGCGGCGTTACCGGCCACACTTCCGTGAGCCCGCTGGAGGTTACATCCCACAACGGGTACGGCACATTGAGGTCGAGCTTTGACAACTCGCCGTAGTGGGTATCTCCACTGAGGAACACCATGCCGCCTGCGCGTTGACGGCGCACGAGATCGATCAGCCGCTGATGATCGCGCGCATAGACAATCCACGACTCCCAGCCCGGATAATCCGCCAGCACCTGCAGACTAGAGCCGAAAATGCGCACATCGACCGGCGCTTGAAATTGTTCTTCCAGCCACGTCCACTGCGCATCCCCTAGCATGGTCGCTGATGTATCGGGGTTGCGGGTGTAAGGGCCAGGCACACTCAAACCAGCGTCATGGCGTTCAGTGGCCCACTGTTTGTAGGTCTTGCCGCCCATATCGATTTTGTTGATAGACGTACGATGTGTGCGCAAATCGGGCAGAATGATCTGCACGCGCTCACCGGCGGGCCCAAAAATGTAGGACGCATAAACGCCATCACGTTTGCGGCGCGGTGAGTCTTTGGGCTCGCGCCAGAACTCGAGGAAGATTTCGCGCGATTGCGCCTTCATGGGGTAGTCAGCGCCTGCATCATCCTCGCCAAAATCGTGATCGTCCCACACAGCCACAATCGGCACATTGTCACGCAATTTTTTGAAGCCGGGCTTTGCCGCCAATTGCGCGTAACACGCGCGCAACACGTTCATGTCGCGCGTATCGCCGTAGATATTATCGCCCAGGAAGACAAACAAATCAGGCTTGGTCTCTAAAATCGCATCCCACACCGGCTGCTCTTTTTTCTGGTCCGCGCATGAGCCAAACGCAATGCGACTGATCTTTTTGTTCAAAGCCGGATGCGGATCAGATACCGGGTTAGCGTTAGCGGCGCGTGGCAACGCGCTTAAGGAGGCCATGGCCCCTGCGGCCGCAACAACACTGCGTCGAGAAATATCAGCCATCGTTTTTCCTTTTCAAAAAAAACGGGGCGCCCCAGCCAATGAGAGAGCGCCCCGCAAGTTTTGCTGCAGATTATGACTTAGAACTGCGCGGCGCTTAGAACTGTGCTCTTAGCGTCACGAAAGCTTGAAACGGTGAACCGGCCATCAACGTGGCGAAGGTGCCCGTAGGATCGCTGTTGGCAAATCCGTTGGTGCCAATCGACGAGACATATTTTTTGTCAAAGAGGTTCGCGATGTTGCCTTGGATTTCCCAACCTTCGGCGATGCCCATGCTGGACCCAAAGCGATACCCCGCCGTCAGATCCACCAGGGTGTAATCCTTCACCGATTGGTCGTTCAGGTACGTGTAGTAACGCTTGCCGGTGTGCGAGGCGCCGACTTTGGCGAAAAAGTCACCGTTGTCGTAGGCCAGCTCAGCTTTTGCCAAAATCTTCGGTGCATCAACCACGCGCTTACCGGCAATGGCCGTGCGTACGCCGTTACCATCAACGATATCATTTTTGTATTCAGCATCGTTGTAGGCGAACGAACCGAACAGAGAGAAGTCTTGCACCAACTCAACTGTGCCGCCCAATTCCACACCACGTGATTTCACGTTACCAACGTTAGCGAGAACACTGGGGCCGCCAACAATACCGGGGCCCGATGCGATGGCCAGCAAGCGGTCCTTAAACTTCACGTCGTATACGGCCAACACGCCCGACACGGCATCCATATTGAAGCGCCAGCCCGTTTCCAGCGTGCGCGACTTTTCAGGCTTCAGTGTGTTTACGATGGCATTGAAGCCCGCTTGCGTTGTCGAGAACGGTGCAGCACCTGTGGCCGCACCAATAAATGCGCGCATGTTCTCAGCGTACGACGCAAACAACTGATGGCCATCGGCCACATCGAACGTAGCACCCGCTTGCGGCAGGAAGTGATCTTCAGCGCGGATTGTACCTGCAATGGTGCCCACAACCGGAGTGGCTGTGTTCTTGGATTCCATCGACTTAAAGCCCGCATTCAACGTAAAGAAGTCACCCTTATAGGTGTCTTGCAAATGCAGAACGTTGGTTTTGGTGTCGATATCGTATTCCCACTGCGTGAAGAACGGATTGCCTTGGAAATCACGCGCCGAACGTTCGGGTTGCGTTAAACCCATCTGATAAAAGCGACGGGCTTGATCGTAGTCGATCTTTTCAAACCACACGCCGCCATTCAGTTCGTGGCCGCCAAATTCACCTGTCAGCGAGGCTTTGCCGCCACGGCGCGCAATATCGTACTCAGTGGTGCGGAACGCTAAAGGCGAACCATTCGGCGAAACAGTGTACGGCGTAATCCAGCTGCCTTGGCCCAGGTTGCCATGGCCATACACCGCCACATCAGCCGTGATCATCTCAATCGGTACGTGCGCCGTGATGTAGCCGAACTTATCTTTGCGCAAGCCAGCGGCATCGTAATATACGTCGTCCACAGTCGCATACGGCGCCGGGATCGGGCGGTTGGTTTGGTACGCACGCGCAATTTGTTGCGCCAGCGCATAGTTATCAGAGATGTTGTCGAGCTTGTAACCTAAGCGGCGGATCACATCGAGCGACAAGTCTTGGTAATCGGACTCACGGCGATCCGAGTAGCTGAAGAAAGCAGCGATTTCACCCTCACCGCCCAAGATCGGCTGCGAGATTTTGGTGTTCACATGGTCAGAGGTGTGCTTGCCGTCGCCCTTCCACTTATCCGCCGTCGAATACGCATAGCTGACAAACGCGCGGGGACCATTGGGGCCGATTTGGCCTGTATCCATGCGGATAAATGGGCGAATGGTATCATCGGTGCCTGCGGTGATTTGCGTGAAGACACCAAAGGTTTCGCTGGGCTTGCGCGTGTTGAATTGCAGCGTGCCGCCCAGGTTGCTGGTGGATGCGGTATCGAGCGCGCCCGAACCTTGGGCCAATTCCACAGCGCCTAAGTTCTCTGTCGAGATGGCACGGCTGATGTGCAAGCCGTTATGGTTGCCGTAAGACATATCGCCCAGCGGGATACCATCTAACGTGAAGCCCAATTGGTTCTGGTTAAAACCGCGCACCGAGATGCGCACAGCCCACTCGTAAGCGCCAAACGGATCGGCAGCTTGATAGTTCACACCCGGCAGCTTTTGCACGATGGCGATGGGGCTTGTGCCCGGAATGGCGGCCTGAATATCGATCTCGCCCAGCGTTTGCACTTGGCGGGTTTCGCCTTGGCCATACACGACGATTTCTTCAGACACAACGCCCGGTTCTTCAGCAGCAGCAACTTGCTGGCTGTTGGCTTGTTGTGCAGAAACTGGCGCACCGAACGATAAGAGCGCAAACGCAGCTACGCCCGAGAGAAGCCCTGACTTTTTCATCTTTACCCCATCGATAACAAAACTCATGCGCTCAACCCTGATGCGCACGTGCCATGCGGACGCATGATGACGACGGTGTAACGATGGCCGTTTACGGGCCTATGTCGGCTATGTGATAGTTTTGGGACGACTATTCATCCCCCAATTGGGCTGACCTATCGTGACTATGAAAGCTTCGTGACGTTACGGGGGCTGTGGATTGCAGCATCGCGCACGTCACGCTACATCACGCGTAACCGTTGCATCCACATCGGCCTTGAATGAACACCTCCACACTCGCGCCGCCCCCATCTCCACAGACTGATATGCGGATGGAGCGGCTGCCTGCGCACCGCCTGCCCAAACTTCCGGCCCGCATGCTTGAGCCACCGGACTTGCAATGGGGCATGTTCACCACACCCGATAGCGCGCAACTGCGCTGGTGCTGCTTGAAGCCCACCGAAGCCTGGGCCGAAACCGTTATTGCCGTCGGCTTTAGCGAGTTCATCGAAAAGTATTTTGAACTGATGCGCGATCTTTTTGACAATGGCATCAGCGTGTATTGCTTCGATTGGCGCGGCCAAGGGTTATCTGATCGTCGCAGCGACAACCCTGCCCGTGCAACACCGCGAAACTACGACCGTGATGTTCGTGATCTCGCAGCCTTCACCGCCCATATAGGCTCAAAACGTCTGCCGCGATTCCTGATCGCTCATTCTATGGGTGGGGCCATTGGCCTGCGCACACTGGCTTATGATGCCAGCCTGTTTGATGCCGCCGTATTTTCAGCGCCTATGGTTGCGGTTGCCACAGGCCCTTTCCCGCGTTGGATTGCTGGGGCGATTGCGCGCCTGGGCGTGCGGTTGGGCTTTGGCGCGTCCCTTATTCCAGGTCTGGGCCGTATGTCGGGTGATGATGACATGACCGTCGAAGACAGCATTACTTCGCACGACCCGGTTCGCTGCACGCTGATGCAAGCCTGGTTTCGCGCCAATCCGCTTTTAAAAATCGATGGCGTTTCTTTTGGCTGGTACGACACGGCCATATGCTTAAGCCGTACCTTCGATCACCTCGAGATATTTAAAAAACTACACACGCCTATTCTTATCGGCACAGCAGGCCAAGACGTTTTTGTTCATAACGCGCCAATTCATAAATTAGCGCACACCCTGCCACACGCCACGCTTCATCACTTTCCCAACGCTAAGCATGAGTTGTTTCACGAACGTGACGACATTCGTTCTGAATGGATCAAAGCCGTCACAACGTTTCTTCGGTCCAACAGCGCAAGGCCCAGCCCGTGACAGCAAGCACCCCGGCAACCAGCCCATTCGCATGGTGGCAACAGGGTATCGTTTATCAAATCTATCCCCGCTCGTTCCAAGACAGTAATGCCGATGGCATTGGCGACCTGCGCGGCATAACCACCAGATTAGATTATCTGTCTTGGTTGGGTGTGGATGCGATTTGGCTTAGCCCCATTTACACCTCGCCCATGGCCGATTTCGGCTATGATGTCAGCGATTACACCGGCATTGATGCCATGTTCGGCACACTTGCGGATTTTGATGCGCTGATCAAACGCGCGCATGAGTTGGGCCTGAAAGTCATCATGGACTTTGTGCCCAATCACACATCCGAGCATCATCCGTGGTTTATTGAAAGTCGCTCGTCGCGCGATAACCCCAAGCGCGACTGGTACATCTGGCGCGATAGCCGTCACGGCGCACCCCCTAATAATTGGCTCAGTGAATTTGGTGGCCCCGCCTGGACGTTCGATCCCGTGACGTCGCAGTATTATTATCACGCCTATTTATCACAGCAGCCCGACTTGAACTGGCGCAATCCCGATGTGCGTGCAGCAATACACGATGCCATGATGTTTTGGCTGGATCGCGGGGTCGATGGGTTCCGGCTTGATACCATCGAGCATCTGATTGAAGACGAAACCTTACGCGATAATCCGCCTAATCCGGATTATGAAAGCCGCCAACCGCCCGCCGCGATGTTCATCCGCAAGCACAACACCGATCAGCCTGAGATTCATGATGCCTTGCTGGAGTTACGTGACGTTGTAGATAGGTACGCCGACCGCGTGTTGATTGGCGAAACGTATTTACCGATGGAGCAGATGGTGGGCTATTACGCCCACGGCATTCACCTGCCCTTTAACTTCAGCCTGATCGGCGCCACATGGTCTGCGACTGACATGGCGCAACTGATTAAGCGTTACGAAAACCTTCTGCCACCTGGGGGCTGGCCCAATTGGGTCTTAGGCAATCACGACCGTATGCGGATCGCCAGCTTCATTGGCCGTTCGCAAGCCCGCATTGCCGCCATGCTGCTGCTCACACTGCGGGGCACACCCACCATGTACTACGGTGACGAGTTAGCCTTACAGAATGTGAGTATCCCGCCTGAATTAGTGCAAGATCCGTGGGAAAAAAATCTGCCAGGCTTAGGGTTCGGGCGCGATCCGGTCCGCACCCCCATGCCCTGGGACAATACAGAAAACGCGGGATTCACAACCGGCACGCCCTGGCTACCGCTGAACGAAGATTGGCCGCAGCGCAATGTCGATGCACAGCGCAATGATGCAGAACGCATGTTGGTGCTTTATCGCAACCTCATTGCCTTGCGCCGCCAAGAACCCGCCCTCAGCATCGGCGCTTACGGCAAGATCATAACGAAGGATGACGTGTTGATATTCGAGCGCTTGCATGAAGACCGCACGCTGTGCATGTACTTAAATTTCGATGCGGCGCTGACGTCGATTAAAATTGCGCGGCCATTGACGATTTTGTTGTCTACATGCCCGGACCGAACAGACCTGCACGTCGAGCGCACCTTAGACTTAAAACCCAACGAAGGTGTGATTACGTACAGCGCTTTTTCGGCTCACAGCGGCACATAAACACTTGCTGTCACCTCGCAAACTGGGGTGATGATATCGAGAGGGGAATGCCGGAATTTAAAACAGCAGCGACACGGCCCACGCTGCACCACTGCCCAACAGCACAATGGAAATAAAGGCCAGCACGCCAACAAACATGCTGATAAGCACACCTACGCCATCACGGAACATTAGGGATAAGGCCAGCAGCAATAACGCAGCACAGGGCATATAATTGCCGAACGGGACGGGTAAGAAAATCAGGAGCGCCATAAAGGCCACAAACACACTCAGCCACCGCACAGCCGTTTTTCCGGCTAGCCAATGCAAGCGTGGCCGCGCATAACGCGCAGTGCCCGTATAGAGCCAAGCCATACGGTGCAGAATTTGGCGTGCGATGCGATTTGAAAATTTTAGCTTTTCCAGGCGCGCCGGAAGCCGAATGCGGTCCACGCCCGTCAACATGCCAACCGCCACAGCGAACATGCCGATGCTCATCGCAAATCCCAATGGCACACCAGGAATAGGGATCAGCGCAATAATAGTAAATAACATCAGTAATGCGGCGAACGAACCCGAGCCATGCGCATCTAACATTGCGCGTAAATCCATTGCATCAGCACTGGTACCAGCGCCAGTCGGGCCATTACTGTTAGAAAACCTTTTTCGCAAAGAGCGTGCTGTTTGACGTAAACGTCGCGCTAAAGATAAAGGCGTGTCGACCATCGGACCCCAAAGACGATGTTGTTTGGTTACAACGAACATGGGGGCCGTGCGGTGCCTGCGCAAGGCAGCTTATGTTTCAAAATATTGCGGCATTAGGGCGCGGGCATAACGCACACAATAGCATGCATAATATGCAGATCGCAAAATGGCACGACCTTGACGCTAAAAACAAAACGGCGCCGCATATACTGCAGGCGCCGTTTCGGACTCTCGAGAGTCTCTCAACTATGTTGAGAGAATTATTTCTTGTTAGCTTCAGCAGCTTGCTGGCCAGCGCCTGAAGAAGCCAACAGTTCTTGCTTGCGCTTGTTGTATTCTTTCGACGAGATTTCGCCAGCGCCAGCTTTCTTGGTGAGTTCCTTCAGTTCTTGCTTCACAGCGGCCGGCAATTCAGACTGAGCGGCAAAGGCCGGAACCGAGGTGAAAGCAAAAGCTGACAATACTGCAATGGTCAAAGCGCGTTTCATGGTCATATTCCTTTTCATAATGGAGACGATGCGGGGGGAAGCGCTGTCGTCTCTCTTGATTTACAGACTTGATACGCACTGACATCTAAGTTGGATTTCTGGATGCGCAAAAAACTTCTCTGGATAAGCCTTGCAAAAAGCGCATTTCACGAATTCGTTACACACATACCCACCACAAGAGGTAGTTCTTCCAATTATCACTCATCACCAATAGGCGGTTGTGGGCGGCGCTGGACCAGAACTGTAATGAGCATGGCCGCAACGATGAAAATAGCCCCAGCATAAAATGGGACAATAGGCTGGGTACTATACAATAGGGCTGCGGAAAACGGCCCAACCACGAAGGCCATGGCCTGCGTCGACGTTGAAAGGCCGGCCAAACGCCCCTGCCCTGAAGCACCAACCGATAGGCTAAGTGATGTGGCAATGGCCGGATTCACCAGACTTTGCCCGAAGCCATTCAGCATCAGTGCAAAGACAAAAGAGTATTCATCGGTCGTGTTCCACACCCAGTAAAACGCCATGATGCACAACACCGATCCGGTCAGCACCATAGGTGTGGTGCTGAGCTTCAAACGGCTAACGATAAACGCCTGACTGAGAATACTGACAAATGATGCGGCCATAAGGCCAATGCCCATCCACTGCGTCGCGTCGACGGCATTGAGGTGGTAGTGATCTTGTACAAAAAAGCCAAAGATCGCGTAGGTGCCATAGTTGCCGCACATGAAGCACCATGAGCTGATCGCTATGGCGAATACGCGGCCTTGCAGCAGATTACGAAAACTGGGCGCAGAAGCATGTTGGTGGGGCCGCGTAACCGGCAGCACCGTCTTCGCCAGCACAATCGCCAGTAACCCTAACCCAGCAATGATATAGAACGGCACCGATAGCCCGAAGCCTGCAAACAGAGCTGACGCGGAAGGCCCCAGGATGGCGCCGGTTGCCACAGCTGAAGCCAACAGCGACATGGCCTTCAAACGTTGTTCACGTGTCGATAGATCAGCCGCCAGCGCCATAGAGGCCGGTGTCACCGCGCCAGCGCCGATAGCAAAAACAGAGCGCGTGGCAACCAGCAACCAAAGTGTTGTGGTGCTGGTGAGGGCCGAGCGCAAAGCCCCTTCGATTACAAGGCCAAAGGCCAGCACAGAAACGGTATATACGGTCGCGCCAATCAGGATCACACGTCTGCGACCTGCGGTTTCGCTGAAAGCCCCCCACCACGGCCCTGCAAACAGCATGAACACGCCGTGGATCGACATGACCGCACCGATCTCGACTTCGTTCAGGCCAATCTGGCGGCCAATGGGCGGCAAAATGGTAAACAAGCATGACTGCGCCACCACCATGATGCACAGCGAAAAGAACAGAACCGCGGCCACAGGCTTGGTGAACTGGGCCCGTGGTGGCGACTGTGCTTGGGAAACGGTGACGTCTGACATAGATATGAAAAGCCTTAGGGGTCACGGGTTCTACGGGTCATCCATAGGCCCGGTCGAGACAGAAGGCCTGAATGTTCGCACCTCAAACGACCCCTTCCCCTTGCCCCCCAAAAGAGCTTATTTTCAGCAGGTTAGGAGCCACTATCGCATTCCGCGATCCTGCTTCAGGAGTGAGCACGTCCGTGAGCCGACAGACCGTTTTGATTGTTGAAGACGATTCGGTTCAGCGCGCGCTGCTCAGCGCTGCCCTTACAGCTGACTATGAGATCATCACCGCCGAGACCGGCGCGGAAGCCTTAAAGGTTGCCGCGAAGGCCGACCTTGTGCTGCTCGATGCGGGCCTGCCCGACATGGACGGCGTGGAAGTGTGCCGCAACTTCAAGAAAGACAAAGACCTCGCCGACATCCCCGTCGTGTTTTTAACCGCGCGTGATTCCTCCGGCGATCAAGTCACCGGCCTTGAAGCAGGCGCGATCGACTATTTGCTCAAACCGATCAACTTGGAAGTATTGAAAGCGCGCGTAAAAACTTACGTGCAGCTCAAACATCAACGCGATGCACTCACCAAACTTGCAACGGTGGATGGCCTGACGGGCATTCCCAATCGCCGTAGTTTCGACAATGCACTGGCACGCGAATGGAAACGCTTGGCGCGCACTGGCTCGCCCCTGTGCGTCATCCTGATGGATGTTGACCACTTCAAGCAATATAACGACACCTACGGCCATGGCATGGGTGATGAGTGCTTGAAGCAAGTAGCCCGCGCCGCAGCAAATACTATCAAACGCCCAGCGGATTTAGTGGCGCGGTATGGCGGCGAAGAGTTTGTGGTATTACTGCCAGAAACAGATTTAGAAGGGGCCAAAATTGCTGCCGAAGCCGTTCGGTTGGCAATTTCAGGTTTGAAGATCTCCCACAAAGCCTCCCCGGTCGCCGATCACGTCACGGTCAGCTTGGGCGTGGCTCAAGCCGCACCGTCTGAGGGGGGTGATCAGCATGCTGTCTTAGAAACCGCCGACCAGCAGCTTTACAAAGCCAAGAAAGACGGCCGCAACCGCTTCTTCGCCAGTAAAGTAGCGTAATTACTTTGCGGTCTTATACGGCGGCGGCGGGATTGATTGATGCGTCGCCCGCAAAGCTTCCGACCAGCGCGTGCGCAAATCATTGAAATACGCATCCCCTTGCTCGACACGGTACGACAGTTCAGCGGTATTGGTCCCGCGACGGATCACGGCGATGTCCAATGGCAAGCCCACCGCCAAATTCGAGCGTAAGGTTGAATCAACCGAGATCAAGCCGATCTTCAGCGCGTCGTACAAATCCATTTGATAGAACACCGCGCGATCCAGGATCGGCTTGCCGTATTTGTGTTCGCCGATCTGCAGGAATGGCGTTTCCAAACTGGCCTCGATGAAGTTGCCTGCGGCGTACACCATAAACAGGCGCAAACTGCCCTTGTCGATTTGGCCGCCCAGCAAGAACGACACATCGAAATGCACGTTCTGCTTTTCCAAGGCTTCGCCATCGGTTTTGAACACGTGGCGCACCGCGCGACCCACAAGTTGGGCGGCCTGGAACATGGATTCCGCCTGCATCAGCGTTTCCATCTTGCCGGTTTCAGGGTTTTCCAAGCCTTCATTGAGCAGGCTGAGCACCGTCTGCGCGTGCGACAGATTGCCGGCACTGGCCAACGCAATCACGCGCTCGCCGGGCTTGGAGAAAATGTGCAGCTTGCGAAACACGGCAATGTTATCGACGCCCGCATTGGTGCGGGTATCGGCAATCATCACCAAGCCATCGTTCAGCAAAAGCCCGACACAATAGGTCATGGATGTGTATCCCTTACGTGCTGGGGTCATTTATAACTGAGAATATTGGTGAAGCGCGAGAATTTACTGGTTTTGCGTCGTGGCGATTTGGTGCTGTGCAATAGACACCGCGACATCTAGGCGTTCCGTGGGTCCGCCCGTGCGCGACCCCCGCACGGGCGCCGCCCCCAGATAATCGAGCCCCACCGCCACACGCACATGCGCTTCAGTTGATGAAATGCCGTTGGCCGGATCGAACGCCACCCACCCTAAGTCCGGCACATAGGCCTCAGCCCACGCGTGCCCAGCCTCTTGCTGCTGGGTGGCATCGCCGTCGTTGCGCCACAAGTACCCACCCACATACCGTGCAGGAATTTTCAAGGCCCGCGCGCAGGACAGGAAAATGTGGGTGAGATCTTGGCACACGCCGGATTTCAGCGCGAAGGATTCAGCCGCAGTGGTGGTGGCAACTGTCGGTGTTTTATCGAATCGCATGTCTTTGTGAATGCGTAAGAGCAAGTTATGCAACGTCGAGAGCATATCGCTAGCTTCCAGCGACTTCGCATACGCCAACAGTTCCGCACTCGGCCGCGTCAACTCTGTATCGCGCAAATAAAGCCCGGGTGGAAAACGCTCGACCGCCCCGCGAACCACGCCATTGGTGTCGTGCGTATCAACCTCACCGTCAGCCGCGATTGTCAGCGCCGTCACGGGCCCCGTCATAGACAACGTGTGCACCGTATTGCCAAATGCGTCTTCACTGACTTTCAGTTGCCCGTCACAGTCCAAATCAATGCGCCATTTGCGCACCGTTTGACCGTGATGATTACGCGGTGTCAGGCGCAGCAATTGAATGACGGAGTTGACAGGCGTGTCGTAGGTGTATGTGGTGACGTGGCGAACATGAATGCGCATGAGAAAATTAAATCAAATACTGTTCAATAATGGCCGCGCCCAACGCATTGTTCTCGGCCAGAAATTTTTCAATGAATTCGTGTAACCCAATCTCAAAAATTTTGTCGATTTTAGATTGCTCCAGCTTCAATGCAACCTCACGCGCCTTGCGTTGCGCTGGTCCTTGGCGGCCAGAAGCTTCTGCCAGTTTGTCCAAGCTTTCAACCAACGTTTGGTAGCAGGCGATTAACGAGCGCGGCATCTGCGGCTTAAGAATCAATAACTCGGCTATCAACCAGGGCTTTAGATTGTCGCGATACACCCAATGGTAGGCCGTGAGTGAGTTCACAGCCCGCAGAATAGACGCCCACTGCTCGTAATCCAAACCGCCCCCCACCGTGGAATTCTCGGGTAGCAGTACGTGATATTTCACGTCCAGAATGCGCGCCGTATTATCGGCACGCTCAACGTATGTGCCCAACCGTGAGAACCAGAAGCCCTCATCGCGCAACATGGTGCGGTGCGCCGAGCCATCAAAGCGCAGCGACACATCTTTCACCCACTCCAGGAACAATGATCGTTCGCGCTTTACGAGTGCGGTGAAATCCATAGCCTGCAAATCCAACCAGGCGCCGTTGATGGTTTCCCACATGGTTGAAGTCAGTGCGGTGCGGATCGACCGTGCATTGAAACGCGCCGTGCCCAAGCATTGCTTGATAGACGACGGGTTCTTGTCCGAGAAGGCCAGGAACTCCATCACCGTCTGGGCATTGGCTTCGCTGTAAAGCTTATCGAAGGTCTCGGAGCAGCCCGTTGAAATGAGGGCACTGCGCCATTCGTTGGTGCCGCCATCGCCTGCGCCCGGCAAGTGAGACAAACGTGTGGCCACTTCCAGAATGCGTGCGACATAATCCGCGCGTTCCAAATAGCGTGAGAGCCAATACAAACTATCGGCGGTACGACTTAACATGCTCGCCTCCGCCTATTCCAAAACCCAAGTGTCTTTAGTGCCGCCGCCTTGGCTGGAATTCACCACCAGCGACCCTTCCCGCAAGGCAACCCGCGTCAGCCCACCAGGCACAATGCGAATACCATCCGACCCAGAGAGCACGAACGGACGTAAATCCACGTGGCGCGGCGCAATGCCGCTGTCCACAAACGTCGGGCATGTCGACAAAGATAACGTGGGCTGGGCGATATAGTTGGCGGGGTTGGCTTTTAAGCGCGCGCGGAACTCGTCAATCTGCGCCATCGTTGCGTGGGGCCCAACCAGCATGCCGTAGCCGCCCGAGCCATGCACTTCCTTCACCACCAACTCATGCAAGTGATCGAGTACATACATCAGATCGTCCTCATACCGGCAACGCCAGGTGTGGACGTTCTTTAAGATGGCCTCTTCACCAAAATAAAATTTTGTCAGTTCCGGCATGTAGGAATAAATCACTTTATCGTCGGCAGCGCCGGTGCCCACGGCGTTTGCTAATGTGACGTTGCCCGCTTGATACGCTGCAAACAACCCCGGCACGCCCAAGGTCGAGTCAGGTTTGAACGACAACGGATCAATGAAGTCATCATCAATGCGGCGATAAATCACATCCACGCGCTGGGGGCCTTGGGTGGTGCGCATGTAGACCACCTCATCACGCACAAACAGGTCGCGGCCCTCCACCAATTCCACACCCATTTTATCAGCCAAAAATGAGTGCTCGTAGTAGGCCGAGTTGAACTGCCCTGGCGTCATCAACGCCACTGTGGGCTCGCGACTGTGACGGCGTGGTGCCACCGATCGCAATGAGGCCAGCAATTGATCGGGATAATTTTCAATCGGCGCCACCCGGTGCGCATCCACCAACTCGGGGACCAACCGCATCGACACATCGCGGCTGTGCAGCATGTACGATACGCCAGACGGTGTGCGCGCGTTGTCTTCCAGCACATAGAAGGTGTCAGGGTCGATGCGCACAACATCAATGCCCGCGATGTGCACGTAAATGCCGTGGGGCACCTCCACGCCCATCATCTCGGGGCGAAAGGCCGGGTTCTGCCACACCAAATCCTCGGGGATAATGCCCGCCTTCAAACACTCACCGGGCCCGTAAATATCGGCTAAATACCGATTGAGCGTGCGCACGCGCTGCTCCAAGCCTTTGGAGAGCGTATCCCACTCTCGCCGGGCCAGCACACGCGGCACAATGTCGTGCGGGATAATGCGTTCTTCGCCTTGCAGGTCGCCATACACCGCGAATGTAATGCCGCCGCGCCGGTACAACAGTTCGGCTTCTTTGCCGCGCGCTTTCAAGGTTTCGGCAGGTGTGTCTTGCAGCCACTGCGCAACACCAGCGTAAGGGCTGCGCACGCCCCCATCTGGTAAATTCATCTCATCAAAAGTCATGCGTACGTGCCGCCCCTATAACGTGGTCGCGCTCGTAACGATCAGTCTCTCACTCCGTCCCCGCCGACAGTGTAGGGTGTCTGCGGGGGCAAATGCAAAGGTTTGCGTTCACAAAAACAAACCTATTTGTGCTATAAACCCGTCATATTTGTTTTCGTAAACCCATGACACACATGAGGCTTCCGCGAATGTCCGCCCCCTCACGCGAACAATGGTTTGGCCCACGGCAGTATGGTTACGGCGTCACGCCCATCGCTCGCAAAGGCTGGATGGCTTTTGGCCTTTATCTCGCCTGCGTCTTGGCGCTGGCTGCTGACTGCGCGCTTGCCGCCATGCGTGGTCAACCACACACGCTGATCTCACTGGTCCTCATCAGCGCAGTGACGGCTGTGTTTCTTGTCGTCACGGTCAAAAAAGGTCCGGCGTCGTGGCGGGCTGAGAAACATTCGCATTAAACGCACCTGTCACTCCCGCGAAAGCGGGAGTCCATGTTTCAACATTCGCGAACCTTGATATCTGGATCCCCGCGTTCGCGGGGATGACATGGGATGCATAGAAAACGAATTGCGGAATGCAACGCGTAGCGCTTCGCTCGAATCTCTCGCTCCCCCACATCTAGTGGTGTGGCGACTCCATCACGACAGCCCGGCAATTTTTGCCGAGCACACCCGGCAGAACTGGCCCCAAAGCGCCCAAACGGCGCACTTGATACGCCAAAGCGGGCCTTTTCCTGCGCCTCACGACCTTGGGAAACCGCCATTTACCACTCATTAACCAGCAACCGGTCACTTGGGCAGGGCTGGCATATTTCTTGCGTATATAGAGCCAGTTAACCATCCGGTGCGAGGATCGACCGGGTTGGACGCACGGGTAAAACGACAACTGGAAACGATAGCGTGGGTTTGTCGATCGGATCAATGAGCTTGGCGGATATCGCCAGCCTATCGCGTAATCAGATTCAAAGTCTGGATACGGCGGATATGCGCGCGCTCTCTACCGCGCAACTCAGTGCATTTACCATCGAACAAATCTCGTACTTCAGCGGCACACAACTGGCCTCGCTGAACGTCAAGCAGATGTCAGGCCTTACGCCTGAACAGATTTCCGTCCTTGAGCCCAGCCAAATCCAATTTTCCAGCCAGCAGTTGGGCGTGCTGTTGGCTGCGCAAATTCAGGCCTTCACGGTCGATGACATTGCCTCCCTGAACACCCTGCAAATTCGAGGACTCACGCCGTTCGAGTTGGCGGCCCTAACCCCTGATCAATTTGCGGCATTGCTGCCCACACAAATCGGCGCGCTGACACCCACGCAAATCAAGGGCCTGACCACCACCGAGATTTCAAATTTAACCGCGACCCAACTCAGCGGCCTCAATGGCAACCAAATCGGCGCGCTGACCAACACCCAGCTAAAAGTTCTGAACGAAACGCAGATTGCGTCACTGACAGTCTCGCAGCTCAACGGTTTCCTGCCCGCGCAATTGGGCCAATTGGATGCCAGCGATTTGTCGCTGCTGAATGCCACACAAATCGCAGGGCTGACGACGCTGCAAATTCGCGGCCTTTCGGCGGCCACATTCTCGCAATTGACGGCCGAGCAGTTTTCAGCCCTCTCCTCGCCGCAACTGTCGGCACTGACGGGCGCGCAAATTCGCATGCTCAGCGAAACACGCGTGGCCCAGTTGGCGCAAACGCAATTGGCCTCGCTGACATCCACAGCTTTGGCCGCATTGACCACCGAGCAATTTAGCGCGCTGACGGAAACGCAACTGTCCAACTTGTCGGTGGTTCAAGTCAGGGGCTTGGTGGCCAGCAATTTGGCAACGCTGACCTCAACACAGCTGTATGCTTTGTCCCCCACCCAAATGGGCGCGCTCAGCGTCACACAGGTCAAAGGCCTGGCGGTGGATGACTTAGAAGCGCTGCGCCCTGATCAATTGGCGGCCCTGTCGTCGTTGCAGCTGTCAGCCATGACGGCCACACAGTTGCGCGCTTTTAGCGACACGCAAGTGGCCGCCCTGACCACGACGCAAATGAAGGGCATCAGCCCGGCCGGCCTGAAGGCCATGAGCACGACGCAATTGGCAGGCTTGAGCGCCACACAAATCGGCGCCATGTCCACCTTGCAGGTGCAAGGCCTGACCACCAACGAGATTCAGTCGTTCACCCCGACGCAAATGGCAGCGCTGACGGAAAGCCAAATCGCGGCACTGACCGTGGCGCAATTGAAGGCCATGAGCAACGACCAGCTGATGGGCCTGGCCACCACGCAATTTGGCGCACTGACCGGCACACAGCTGACATCGCTGACCACCACACAATTTGCAGACCTGACCGCCACGCACATTTCGTCGCTGTCGATTACGCAAGTAAAGGGTTTGAGCATCGCCACCATCAAGGCGCTCTCGACCACGCAACTGAACGCCATGCGCCCGTCGCAGCTTCTCGTGTTGTCGACCACGCAAATCAAAGGCCTGACCACGACGCACCTGCAAGCCTTAAGCGATACGCAGTTCAGTTACTTCAACGGCACGCAACTGAGCGGTCTGACCAATACCCAAATTCAAGATTTGAGCACGACGCAGATTGCAAACCTGACCGTCAGCCAATTGAAGGGTTTAACCAGTCAGCAGATCGGCGCGTTGACCTCGACAGAAATTGCAGTGCTGACACCGACCCAAATTGCGAGCTTAAGCACGACGCAAGTGAAGGGCATTGAGTCGAGCGACTTAGCCATCATGACGCCGCAGCAACTGGCCATGCTGGACGCGACCCAAATGGGTGCGCTGACTGCGATGCAGATTCAAGGCTTAACGACGACGCAAGTAGGCAACCTGACGGTTGATCAGTTGAACGGCATGTCCACGACAGGCATTGCCGCCCTGACCACCACGCAAATTAGCACGCTCAGCGCCACGCAGGTGGGCTCGCTGAACACCACGCAAGTCAGAGCTTTAACGCCCACTGAAATCGGCACGCTGAACACCACGCAACTTAACGTCTTGAACGAAACGCAGATCAAAGCGTTGACCGTGGGCCAAATTCGCGGCCTGAGCTCCACCCAAGTGGAGGCCCTGGCCTCGAGCCAGTTTGCCCTGCTGACATCGACCCAAATTGGCGCGCTGTCGACTTATGGCTTGTCAGGCTTAACCTCGACCGATATCGCCAGCATGACGACCACACAACTGAGTGGCCTAATGGCGGCTGGGTTGGGGTCGCTGACGACAACGCAAATTCAAGCCCTGACCGCCACACAAATTGGCTCGTTGTCCTCGACCGGCATTACCGGCATTAACGAAACCCAGTTTGGCGCCCTGACGGCCACACAGATGGCCGCCCTGAACAGCACACAAATTGCAGCCCTGAATAACAGCGTTGTGGCTGCCCTCACCTCTTCACAACTGGCCGCGCTGAACAGCACGCAGTTGGCCGCGTTAAACGCGACACAATTAAGTGCTCTGACAACCACCGAACTGGTGGGTTTGTCGACCACGCAAATGACGCAGTTAACGACGACACAGTTGAAGGGCTTAACACCAGGCGCGCTGCAAGCCTTGAACAGCACGCAGCTTGAAGCCTTGAACAGCACGCAACTGGCCGCGCTTACCACAACCGCTATTGCCGGTTTGAAACCTGAGAACATTGCGCGCCTGACGACGACACAGTTGTCTGGCTTACCAGGTATAAGCGTAGCCGCCCTGACGCAAGAACAGTTCGAAGCTTTAAACGTCACACAGCTTTCATCGCTGAACACGACCCAGATTAAAGCGCTGAGCGTCACATCGCTGCAAGCGATCAACGAGACACAGCTGCAAAGCTTAAGCACAACGCAAATTGCCGCACTTACTGCCGCACAAGTGAAGAGCTTCTCGGAAAGCCAAATCACCAGCCTGACGAATACTCAGGTTGCAGCATTAACAGCATCGCAAATCAGCGCTCTGACCACCCAAGCGTTGAACGGCTTTACCGCGACCGATATTGCCTCGCTGACCGCCAATCAAATGGCGGGGTTGCTGGCCACCGGCATCGCGTCGCTTGAGGCTGATCAATTAGGCGCGCTCACCGCCACACAAATTGCTGGCCTGACAACGACGCAACTGAAGGGCTTGAACGAAACGCAACTGCCGTCACTGACGGCGACCCAATTTGCGGGCTTCACGTCGACCCAAATCGCGGCCCTGTCCGTGACCGCCATTGGCGGCCTGACAGCGTCGCAAATTTCGGCGCTGACGCCGCCGCAATTTGGCGCACTGACATCATCTCAAGTGGGTGCCCTTTCGACCTCAGCCGTCGCGGGTTTGGCCACAGCCGATATCGCGGCCTTCACCACCACGCAGATCGCTGGTTTGAAAGAAGCAGCCCTGGCCGTTCTAACCACCGAGCAAATTTCGGCCCTGTCCACGCGCCAGATTGCAGCGTTAGCGACAGCAGAAATTGACGGCCTAACAGCAAGCCAGATCGCCAACCTGTCGACCACCCAATTGGCGGCCCTGACAGCCGCACAGATGGGCGCGCTGTCAACCTCGGCGATTGCAGGTTTAACCTCGACAGAACTGGCCGCGCTAACCAGCACACAACTGTTGGGCATTAGCGCGACCGGCATCAGCGCGCTCACCACTGCGCAATTGGCAGCCTTGAGCAACACGCAATTGGCGATGCTGACCTCGACTCAATTGAAAGGTCTGACCTCAACTGAATTGTCGTCACTGGCGCCGACACAAATGGCGGCCTTAAAGACAACGCAAATTGCCGCCCTGACCGTAACAGCCATTGCAGGGCTATCGTCGACACAACTGTCGAACCTGACCACACAACAATTCGCCGCGCTGACAGCCGGTCAATTGTGGGGCGTCACCTCCACCGCCATGGCAGGCCTGACCCAAACCGAACTGATGGCCATGACCTCGGCCCAGTTGAACGGCTTGTCGTCCACAGGTGTGGCGGCTTTGACCACAACGCAATTGAGCTACCTGAAGCCGACGCAAATTGCCGCACTTTCGGCCATGGGCATGAGCGGCTTCACTGATCTGCAAATGGCGTCGCTGACACCGACACAATTGGCGGCCTTAACACCGACACAGATTGGCGCCATCAGCACCTCGACGATCGACGATTTGACGGCCATGCAGATCGACGGCCTCACTTCATCGCAATTGGCGGCGCTGACGGCGGTTCAAATCGGCCATCTGTCGACCTCAGCTTTGGGTGGTCTCAGCACCACCGACATGCTGCAACTGACCTCGGCGCAATTGGCGGGCCTTACCGCCACAGGCGTGAAGGCGTTGACCGCCGACCAGTTGGGCGTGTTGAAGGCCACACAAATCGCGGCATTATCGGGCACTGGCATCAGCGGGCTGACATCGGGCCAAGTGGCGGGCCTGAGCACCACACAATTCGCAGCGCTTTCACCAACGCAAATTGGCGCGCTGTCATCGACCGGTATTCAAGGCCTGACCAGCACTGAATTGGCAGCGCTGACACCGACACAATTAAGCGGCTTTACCACGGCAGGCGTGGCCGCGCTGAACGCAACCCAGATCTCGGGTTTGACCTCGACCCAAATCAAAGCCCTGTCAGCTGTGGGCATGAGCGGCTTCAGCGAAACGTTGATCGCATCCCTCACCCCGGATCAATTCTCGGCCTTGTCGGCCACGCAAATCGCGTCCTTGTCGCAACAAGGCATTCAAGGTTTGACGACGGGCCAAATGGCCGCACTTACCAACACGCAATTGGGTGCGCTGACATCGACAGAAATTGGGTACCTTTCGACCACGCAGATTGCCGCCCTGACCACGACGCACATCAAGAACCTGTCGTCTGAGCAACTGGGTGCCTTAACGCGTATGCAGTTGCGTTATCTGACGATGTCGCAGTTGGGCGCTTTGACGCAAACCCAAATCGGCAGCTTGTCGACCACGCAAATCGCAAACCTGACGACTGAAGAAATTCAAGCGCTCACGACCACGCAGTTCGCGGCGTTGAGTTCTGACCAAATCGGTGCCCTGACCATCACGCAATTGAATAACCTGACGACCACCGAGATGAACCAGCTGACGGAAAATCAGTTGAACGGTCTATCGACCACGCAGATTGGCGGCATCTCGACCACGCAGATCGGGCAACTGACGCCATTCCAAATTGAGTCTCTCGCCCCTGTGCAGATTGATGCCTTCACCACGACACAGATTGCCAGCATGACGCCGGCGCAGGTGGCGGCCCTGCAAAGCGCATTAGCGTGACGACGTTCTCAACATAATTGCGTTGAGAGATTAACCTCAATAGTTGTTGATCGGCGTTGCGTGACCCGCAATACCGTTGCGGTGTTCTTCACGTATTCCCCCTGTTATTTTCCTGCAAATGCAGAGCGGGCGGACCTCAAAAAGCAAAAAACGCTGAAGCGATTTCAGCGTTTTCCACAAATTCGATCAGCCGTGTTTTTAACTTGTTTCACGTGAAACAATTTGCGCACGTTCTACGAGGCGAGCGCCAACTTCCGGTTTGAATGATCGTGCTGACGGATGAAGTTCTTCACCACCGGCGCAATCTCACGGCGCCAACGGCCACCGTTGAAGATGCCGTAGTGACCGACACCTTTTTGCAAGTGGTAGTGCTTCATGGTGTCTGGAACATTGGCCGCTAAATCCAGTGCTGCTTTGGTTTGACCAACGCCTGAGATGTCATCCAGTTCGCCTTCCACAGCCAAAAGTGCCGTGCGCGTAATGGCCGACACCTTCACCGGATGCCAGCGATGGATCATCTCGCCTTTGGGCAATGAATGCTCTTGGAACACAGTTTTAATGGTCTGCAGATAAAACTCGGCCGGCAAATCCATCACCGCCAAGTATTCATCATAGAAGTCGCGGCGTTTATCGGCTTCTTCTTCGTCACCTTGAACCAGGTGATCGAATAGCTCATGGAACGACTGCATGTGCTTGTCGAAGTTCATGGCAATAAAGTTGGTGAGCTGAATAAAGCCCGGATACACCTTACGGCCCGCCCCCGGATACGGCGGCGGCACTGTGGTGATGACGTTCTGCTCGAACCATTCGTACGGATTATCTTCCGCCAGCTTATTCACCGCCGTCGGGTTTTGGCGCGTATCAACCGGGCCGCCCATCATGGTCAACGATGCAGGCACGCATAAATCAGCCCAGCTCGACATCACCGACACAGCGGCGAGCACTGGAACTGTCGGTTGGCACACGGCCATGACGTGCGTGTTGGGGCCTAAGTAGTGCAGGAAGTCGATAACGTAATCGATGTAGTCGTTGAGGTTGAAGCGGTCCGACTGCACCGGGATCAACCTGCAGTCGATCCAATCTGTGATGTACACATCATGATCTGGCAGCATGGCTTCCACCGTGCCGCGCAGCAGCGTAGCGAAGTGGCCCGACACAGGAGCGACAATCAGAAGCTTCGGATCATTGCGCGTGGTGTCGCGCTGAAAATGCAACAGGTTGCAGTAGGTGCGGTGAACGACTGTCTCCACCTTCACCGGCACTTCCGCGCCTTCGATGACTGTGTGAGGCAGCATCCATTCCGGCTTGCCATACTTACGCGTGATACGCTCAAACACTTCCGTCGCCGCCAAGATCTGTTGACCGAACGGCGTTTGCGACCATGGGTTCAGCGGCGAACCAACAATATTGCGCATCGCTTCCGCAGCTCCACGCCACGGCATCATGGCCAGGCGAGCAAACTCGTGCATCTGGTACAGCATCAGACCATATCCCACAGTTTCCGATGGTTGGTTATACCCCGGATGTTGCAATGCACAAAATTGGAAAACGGTTACGGACGGGCTAAATACCCCTTTTGGGTACCCCCGTAACCACCTGACAACCCAGGATTTTAACGATTGAGGCTATGGGACGGCTTTAAAACGCGCCGTGCTTGCCCAGCACCTTGGCCACGTCCTCACCCCGCATAATGGCGTAGCGGATGTCGAACTCCTTCTTCAGGGTCGCCAGCGCTTCGTCGCGGATGTCGGGCCACAGCTTCTTGGGGATCGCCAGCACGCCGTCATCATCGGCATAGATGTAGTCGCCGTTGTTGATCACCACGTCGCCGATTTTGATCGGCTTATTCATGGCGTGCACTGTGCCTTCGTACTTGATGTCATCGCAGTTAATGCCGCGGGCAAACACCGAGAACTCGAGGCCATTCAGTTCCACGGAATCACGGGTGGCACTGTCAACCACCGCACCGACAGCGCCTGAGCGCACGGCGATATTGGCATTCAGGTCACCAAAATACGCTTTGTCTTTCACGTGATTTTGCACGGTGATGACATCACCTGGACGAATGAAGTTATAGCTGCCCAGAGCCGTATAAATGCCCTGCCAGTCATCGCCTTTTTTCAAGGCACGCAGCTCCAGCGTTTTCGCAACACCCAAAACCGAGCGGCCCGAGACACGCACAAAGCCAGCCGGCAACAGCGCTTTGATTTTGCGTTCCTTGCAAATGTCCGCCAGCAACGACGAGCACAAGTGTGGGCGAATGGCATCGAGTGCCGCGTTATGCACAGCCCTGTAACCCGCACAGATGCGCTCAGCCAAGGCCAAGTCTTCCGGCCAGTTCACGTCGACCGCTTCTTCATCAGTGATTTGAAACAGGATCGGCTTTTTGCCGAAACGGCGTTTCGGGGCCTTCTCGCCCGGTTTGCGTTTGACCATGTAAAGGCCCATGGACTCAACAATGGTCTCGGGCAAATCAACCGAGTTCGGGATACGCCCCTCGCCGTACAGCGGCTTATTGTTCGCCCAGGTGTATTGCTTGCTTTTTTGAACAGCGACAAGCGAGTCAGCGCTGGGCTTTGCTTTCAGTTCTTTCAAGGCACGGCTAATCGTATCGGCCGTCAGGAATGGGCTGGTGCACAAGCACTGAATGTAAATGTCGGCTTTGGTGTGCGCCGCTTCATTGGCGAACAATTCATGGCCATCGGTTTTGTTCGAGGCCAGCGTCGGGTCGCGTTTCATCACCTTAATCGGCAAGTCAGACGCCAGTTCGATAATGCGCTCGCTCTCGGTGTCGAGATAGACATCATCAATGTCCGGGCACTCGAGCAATTGGATCAACTTGCGCTTGAACAGGTATTCGCCATCCAGCACTGCCGTATTCTTGTTGGCGATACGACTGGACTCACCCTTAGCCGGGACAAAAGCGACAACACGCATAAGCGACCCCTCGCCTTCTTCAGAGGCGTAGACAGATTTCGAGACAGGACAAAAAGTAAGCCCGGTTTGTTAAGGAAAGGTGAGGAAATAGCCCGCAGAACCCCTTAAACTGCGGCCCGCGTGATCAAGGGGATGCACATGTTTTTAAGGTTTGCTGGGGTTATGGCGCTATTCGGTTGGGCCGCCTGCGCTCAGGCTCAAGAGATCAGCCTGCCAGTCACAACCGACCTCGGCCAAGTGCTTGGCACCAAAGATGGCGCCATTTCCGTTTACAAAGGTATCCCCTACGCTGCCCCGCCGGTGGGCGACTTGCGGTGGCGGCCGCCCCAAGCCCCCGCGAAATGGGACGGTATACGCGATGCCACCAAATACGGCGCACCGTGTGCGCAAGGTAAACCCAACCCCAGCCCCTATGTTCTGCAAGAGCCCTTCAGCGAAGATTGCCTGACGCTGAACATCTGGACGCCGGAAGTTACATCAAAAAAGAAACTTCCCGTGATGTTTTGGATTCACGGCGGCAGTGCGCGCTTTGGGTCTGGCTCGGAACCGTTTTACGACGGCACACAATTGGCCAAGCAAGGTGTCGTCGTCGTTACGATCAATTATCGCTTAGGTCTGTTGGGCCGCTTCGCACACCCGGCCCTGACCAAAGAGCAACACGGCCAGCCACGCGCCAACTATGGCTGGATGGACATGGTTGCGGCATTGCAATGGGTCAAAACCAACATCACAGCCTTTGGCGGTGATGCCAATGAAGTGACGATCTTTGGGGAGTCCGCGGGCGGCGTTGCCGTGACCACATTGATGGCGACGCCTTCAAGCAAGGGGCTGTTCAAACGCGCCATAGCTGAAAGTGGCTCGGGCACGGTGGACCGCCCGCAATATGTATCGGCCGCGACAGCGTATAGATTTGCGCTAGAGGATGACGGGGCAACGATGGCCGAGCGGTTCAACATCCGCGACGGCGACATCATGAAACGCCTGCGGGCGTTGCCATGGCAAGAGATTGTCAATTACAGCATGCGCGGGCCAGCCAACTCATTACTGCCCGTTGTTGACGGTGTGTTTTTGCCTGCCGCAGTGGGTGAAACATTCGCTAAAGGGCGACAACACCCAGTGCCATTCATGATCGGCACAAACAGTTGGGAAGAAAGCTTGATCGCCGCGAACGCACCGCCATTGCGCGCTCTATTGGATGGTGTGCCAGAAGATCAAGCCCGCGCGATGTATCCGGGCAAAGAGGACAAAGCCTTAAGCCAACTGTGGTTTGCGGACGCAACATTCCACGCGCCTGCACGCTTCTTCGCAAGCCAAATGGAGAAAGTGAAAGCGCCAGCATACTCGTACTATTTCAGCTATATGCTCGACACCAACCGTGACAAAGCCCCTGGCGTACCGCACGGAGAAGAGATCATGTACGTGTTTAACAATCTCGAAAACTTCTTAGGGCCAGTGCTGACGGACAAAGACAAGCAGATGGCGCGCACTGTCAGCAACTATTGGGTTGCATTCGCGAAAACCGGCATCCCCAACGTCAAGGGCGCACCAGTGTGGCGAACTTACACGGACAAAACGCGCGCCACCCTAGTTTTTGATGATACGACGCAGATTGTCGAGAAACATCTGGACCAGCGACTCTCGAGCCACCTAGACCGGTTTAATAAAGCCGCATCCGCGCAAACACCTTAGCACCCAAGTCCTTAATCTAAAATCGGTGGCCGTATCATTTGCGAGACCACTGACTGAGGAATGAACTCACCTGACTAGCAGGATGGTGGGCTTTCTGTGCGCAGGCTTGAGAATGTAGTTCACCTCCACTCTTCCATATTTTGAAATTTAAGCTCGGCGCTCACTGACTGAAAGAAGAGTGCTTTTTTGACTAACCGGCGCGGTTACGATGCGCCAGGTGATAGCGAATGTTGGGTGCATGCCCGTGTCAAATGACACAGGCGCAATGTTGGCTGTGATTTGCGTTTTTCCAAACCGTAGAAAAACCTGTTTCTGTTGGCCTGAGGTAATGTCACGCCATAGCGGATGCTCTTTGCCAAAGTTAGGAAACAGCACAGCTAAGTCTTCGCCGACGATGACATCAGGTTTGCATGGCAACCTATGGGCGATAGTCACCAGGGACATCATAGCGTACTGATTTGCGAAAATAATCTTTAGCGATTCAGCATCGATGATAAAAGCACCGACAGGTTTGGTCTCGCTTGCTTGGTCTGACGCATTGCCTATGTTTTTTCGTGGCTGTCTCTCAAATCGATCCATCGACGTAGATGCCGACACATCGGATTCATAAATAATTTGCTGGTCAACGAAAGCACACATCTCTCTCTCCCCGAGTGGTGTCTGTTGGCGCAGCACATATGAAAAATATGCACCATAAGACTAGCTATCCTGGAGGAGATACACCTCGGGATAACTCCATATGGGGATATGTTTGGAGCCGATTTGCAGCGACGAATCGGTTAACTCTATAGTTTTGCCACTCAATCTTTTGTATGGTCGCCAGACATTCTACCTGCGCGATCTTTAGGACTACTGACATCTTATGGCCGACAATCAAAACGTCTCCGCCCCCACCCAAGAGCCCAAAACAATCCGGCTGGCCGACTATACGCCGCCGCCGTACTTGGCCACACACATCGATCTCGCGTTTGATCTGCACCCACAAGCCACGCGCGTTACCGCCGTGACGACATACGAAGCCAACCATGATCGCAGCAAGGGCGTGAAAGCGCTGCATCTGGACGGCGAGAAGATGAGCCTGATCTTCATTCAGTTGAACGATAAAGATCTGATTGAAGAGAAAGATTACACCCGGAATGAGCACGGCCTAACGATTAAAGTGCCGCCTGAAAAATTCACGCTCCGCGTCGTAACGGAAGTAAACCCTGAAGAAAACAAAGCGCTTGAAGGCTTGTATCTCTCACGCGGCAAGTTCACCACACAATGCGAGGCTGAAGGTTTCCGCCGCATCACTTATTTTCAAGACCGTCCCGATGTGATGACGCGCTTTCGCGTCACGCTGACCGCGCCGAAATCCACCTGCCCGGTTTTGTTAAGCAACGGCAATCCTGTTGAGTTTCGCGACGAAGCAAAAGACCGTCACACCGCCGTGTGGGACGATCCATTCCCCAAGCCCTGCTATTTGTTTGCACTTGTGGCCGGAGATTTAGGCGGTATCTCGGACACTTTCGTCACGAAAAGCGGGCGTAAAGTGGCGCTGAAAATTTATGTCGAGCACGGCAAAGAGCCGCGCGCGCTGTATGCCATGGACTCGCTTAAGCGGTCCATGAAGTGGGACGAAGATAAGTATGGCCGTGAGTACGACCTGGATGTGTTCAACATTGTTGCAGTGTCAGACTTCAACATGGGCGCCATGGAGAACAAGGGCTTAAACATCTTCAACGATAAGTATGTACTGGCCGATGCGGAAACGGCCACCGACGTTGACTATGAAATGATTGAAAGCATTGTGGCGCACGAATACTTCCACAATTGGACCGGCGACCGCGTGACGTGCCGTGAGTGGTTCCAGTTAAGCTTGAAAGAAGGGCTCACCGTTTTTCGCGATCAGCAATTCTCGGAAGATATGCGCAGTGCCGCTGTGCGCCGCATTGATGACGTTGATACACTGCGGGGCCGCCAGTTTACCGAAGATGCGAGCCCGCTGGCTCACCCTGTACGGCCAGAAAGCTATATTGAGATCAACAATTTCTATACGGCGACGGTGTACGAAAAAGGTGCGGAAGTGATCCGCATGCAGCACACACTGCTTGGGCCCGAGAAATACCGCAAAGCGCTGGATTTGTATTTCGCCCGTCACGACGGCCAAGCCGTCACGTGCGAAGATTTCGTGGCTTGCATGGAAGATGCGGGCGAGCGCGATTTAACGCAGTTCAAATTGTGGTATCGCCAAGCAGGGACGCCAACCATCACCGCTAAAGGCGTGCAAGATGCCGGGACGAATACTTATACGCTGACGTTAACGCAAACCTTAGCTCCGACACCCGGTCAGCCCACCAAAGAACCTATGCATATTCCATTTGCGGTCGGGTTTGTGGGTCGCAATGGTCAGGATGTGCCACTGAAATTAAAAGGCGAGAATACGGCACCGGGCAGCACATTAGTGTTGGAACTGCGTCAGCAATCACAGCAGTTTGTTTTCGAGAACATTCCCGCTGGCGCGCTGCCGTCACTGAACCGCGGATTCTCGGCACCTGTGAATGTCATATCGGAACTCGCAGACGCGGACCGCGCCTTCCTAATGGCGCACGACAGCGACACCTTCAACCGATGGCAAGCCAAGCAAGATTACGCAGCCAGTGTGTTGTTGAATGGCGCTGACGAGGGTGCATTCCTGGATGCTATGGGCGAAGTAATCGCCGACACCAGTATCGATGATGCTTATAAAGCGTGGCTGATGGCCCTACCCGCCTTTGATGACCTGGCTAATCGCATGACAGTGGAAGATCCCATAGGCCTTTACACCAAACGCGAAGCTTTGAAGACGGCCATCGGCACCAAACACCGCGACGCGCTGTTGGATTTATATAAAGACAAACACGGCGGACACTTCAGCCCTGATGCGGTTGGTGCCGGTCGCCGCGCACTGAAGAACGCGGCTTTGGGTTACCTCGCGTGCACAAAAACATCTGATACGACGTTGAAAGTATGGGAGCAGTTTAAAGGGGCGAACAATATGACCGACCGCATGGCTGCACTCAGCCTGCTCTCGGAGTTGGATGTCCCGGAACGGGAACAAGCTTTGGCTGCGTTCCACAAGCAGTTTAAAGACGATGCTGTGGTGCTGGATAAGTGGCTGAGCACGCAAGCGTGCAGCTCGTTGCCCGGCACATTAGCCCGCGTGAAAGCACTGCTGACACACCCAAGCTACGAGCCAAAGAACCCCAATCGCATTCGCGCGCTCATTGGCGGCTTCTCGGTGCGCAACCCAGTGCATTTCCATGCAGCCGATGGCTCAGGGTATGCGTTCCTGGCCGAACAGATTATCGCGGTCGATAAATTCAACCCACAAACGGCGGCGCGCTTGCTGCCGCCGCTGGGCCGCTGGAAACGTTTCGATGCCACACGCCAAGCTGCTATGAAGGCGGCATTGGAAAAAATCGTGGCGGAACCCGGTTTATCGCGCGATGTTTATGAACTGGCCACCAAGAGCCTTGCTGGATAATCAGGGCAGGATAAAAATATCGCATGAAGTTGACCAAAGCCGAGAAGATCAAACGCGGCGTGAAATTAGGTTTGCCGCGTCATCAGGCCGAGCAACTAAGCACGCTTTCAACGCCCGAAGAGATTCAAGATTTCATCGTTCGCATACCCATGAATTTTGAAGTGGGCGGCGGCACAGCTTTGTCTGTGACGGAAACGCTGAAACAACGCCGCGCGCACTGTATTGAAGCCGCGCTGGTGGCAGCTTGTGCGCTCCATATGAATGGACATCCACCATACCTGATGGATATGGGCGCAGCGGTCGGTGATGTGGACCACGTGATTACGTTGTTCAAACGCGGCAGTTATTGGGGGGCCATCTCAAAAAGCAACGGTGCGTATTTGCGCTACCGCGATCCGATTTTCAAAAGCTTGCGAGAGTTGGCACTGTCGTACTTTTTTGAGTACACGAAAGGCCGCAAGAAAACGCTGCGCACATATTCCGTGCCGGTGAATTTGCGCAGTGTCGATTCAGCACTCTGGGTCACCAACCCAAATTTCTGTTCAGAGATTGTCGAAATCCTGACCACCGCCAAGCACTTTGATTTAGTGCCCCGCGGCCAAGAAAAGCATATCCGGTTGTTAGACCCCATCGAACGCGCAGCTTACGATTTGGATGAATACAAGAATCCAAAAAAGAAAAAGCACCCGGCCCGCGACTGGCGCGGCAAGAAAAGCGGGCAGTAGCGCGTCTGCTAAGCTGCTTTGCGTTTCAGACCAGAGAGCGCGGCATTTCTGATGGCCTCCTCAGCAGGCGAGCGGCGTTTGCGCATCGGTGCGATCAGGAAGTAGCGCGCAATCAGGTCTTTGAACGCACCCACCTTTTCGACGCCGTAAAATGTTTTCAAATCCGTTTCGATCAGTTGCGGGGCTAAGAACAAGCCCATACCTGCAGCACCAAACACCTCACGCGAGGCGGCGTTATCGAACTCGCCGACAATATGCGGCGCGATGTTGCGCGCAGCCAACCAGCCATCCACCAAACTGCGTGCTTCTGACCCAGGAGAAGGAAATAACAACGGCGCACCATTGAGCGAGGACGGAAAGCCCAACTTGAAACGCTGCACCAAGCGCGGAATGCCGTACGCACACACTGCAGACTCAGCCAGCAGGGTGGATTCCAACCCTGACTCCGACGGTGCGGCGATACTGACGATCACCGCGTCAACACGGCGCGCTTGCAAGTCTTGCAGCAACGTATCGTCGGCCCGTTCCCGGCACATCAACTGTGGCGCAGGCGATAACCGCAACACCGGATGCAACAACTGCCGCGCCACCAACTTTGGCACCAATTCACCGATGCCCACGACGAACCGCGCTGGCTTGTGCAACTCAGGCGTTTCTAAAGCCCGCATCAAATCTTCGCCGCGGCTCAGCATCTCAGAGCCGTACTCCAGCACCAACTGCCCTGCATCTGTAAGCTGCACGCCACGCCCGACCCGCTTTAGCAATTGTTGACCCAGCTGCTTTTCAAGAACGCGCAGTTGTCCACTCACGGTTTGTGGCGCGACGTTGAGCGCTTGCGCTGCGGCAATCACCCCGCCTTCCCGCGCCACGTGGCGCAGATAATCGAGCTGGGTGAGGTCTAAACGGCGTAAGGCGGCGGGCGATAAGGGCATGCTTATTATCCTGTAATTCCAGATAATATATCAGGATAATCCTCATTTTTCGAATGAAAGATAGCGCCTATATACAGGGCATCACGTTTCAAGATCGGAGCCCGAAATGTCGCCGTCATCCTCTGCTGTCCTCAAGAAAAGCCAACAAAAGCAAGATACTAAGGCCGCGCATTTGCCGAACACACAAGGCCATCCGATTCTGCCCCAGGTGAATGTCGGCACTCTGCCCCAGCCCTGGGACACCATCGGTCGCCACATTGGCCTGCCCAACCTCGGCCATGATGATCGTGCGCGCTTGGATAACATTGCCCATCTGAACCACTTCCTGGCTCAGGTTGTCGTACCCAACATGCAGGCCGAATACGAAACGCAAGGCAAAGTGGCCTTCGCGAATGCTCACAAGCGCGAACCCAATAGCCGCGATGAAGCCCGTGCGATTTTGGAAAAGTCGCTGGCTTACCGCGCCTGGAGCCGCCTGCGCCGTGGTTCCATGGAACAGCGTCAGCGCATTGTGGCGGATGCGGTTCACTCAAAAGCCGATGTGATCGGCGAAGCATGTGCCGCTCAAGTGGCCGAGGCTGGCAATTTAGAACTGGACCCGAACTTAAAACTGCCCGCCTATCTGGTTGAGACCCATGCGCATTTAATGCCGGGCGGCTATACCTCGCAACGCGGCGACAACGATGTTGCCGCCGGTGCGATGTACGAAATTGGCTTGTATTCTACAGTCCCCGGCCGCTCGGGCCCCAACTCGGACGGTGCAGGCCGCGCCATCTCCAACTGGCTGCACGAGAACTATCCGAACCTGAAGCCAAAGCGCGTATTTGATCTCGGCTGCGGCGCAGGTTTGAACACCGTCGCCATGGCTAAGGCGTTCCCTGACACGGAAATCATCGGCATTGATGCTGCAGCGCCGATGCTGCGGTATGCCGCCGCGCGTGCCCATGCCATGGGTGTGACCAACGTGCGCTTCGTGCAAGCTGACATCGAGCACATCCCTGAGCGTTTGGGCCAAGCCGATATCGCCTTCACCTGCATCGTGCTGCATGAAACCAGCCACGAGGCCGTGAAGAACATTTTCAAAGGCTGCCAAGATCGTTTGGTGCCGGGCGGTTTGACCATCCACGTTGAACAGCCGCCGTACGAAGGCAAGCCCCTGTTCGAGCAAGTGATGCGCGACTGGGATGGCCGTTACAACAACGAAGCCTTCTGGAGCGGCTTGTACGCCTTGGATTTGGAAAGCGAGCTGGCGCAGGCCGGTTTTGCTCAAGACAAAATCTTTACCGGTTTTGTCTCGGCTGTGCCGTGGCGCAGCGATGCCACCGTGAAGGGCAAAATCGAAGACTACGGCCGCACCGGCAACTGGAAAGTCTACGGCGCAACCAAGAACGCATAAGAGAGAACAACAATGACTGCCGCAGCTGCAAACACAAACATCGCACTCAAGGCCGCAGGCCCAGAGCGCCCAACGTTCTTCCCCGATGCCAGCAGCGACATGCTGCTCGACTTGGTGTTCGCTCTCTCAAACGAACTGGCCGCCACCCGTGCGCGACTTGATGCCATGGAACGCGTGATGGCCGAACGCAACATCTTGGAAGCGGGTGCAATTGATAACTGGATCCCGAGCCCCGAAGCCGCCACAGCGCGCGTGCTGGATGCGCAAGCTTATACCCGGCGCGTGTTCAACACGCTCTCAGGTGATGTGGGCTAGGCACCCAAATAAGTAAGAAAAAACTCCCCCTCCCCCTTTAGCCCTCGCTGGTCACACAGCGGGGGTTTTTCTTTTGTGGTTTTGAGAAGCGCATAAATTGTTTCACGTGAAACAAGTTAAAAACACACCTGATCGTTTTTGTGGAAAACCACGAAATCAAATTCGCAAATTTTGCGGTTATACCGCTCTGGTCTCTGCATGTGCAGGAAAACATCAGGGGGAATTGGTGAAACGTGTGAACAACACCGCTGCGGACTAACGCAACGCATCAACAACCATTACGATTACACACTCCACACAATTGTGTTGATAAGACCGTTTATGACCTCGGCCCCGGCCATTCCGCGCGGGGGGTCGGATCCACCACTGTCATGTTAGCCCCTTCGGTCGCGCGCACCGGAACCTTGCGCCAATCAAAGCCATCGAGGCAGAAAATATTCACACCGTAATGATCGGGGGCCGCGCGTTTACGGTGGAAGGTATAAATCCCGCACTGGCTACAAAAGTAATGCTTCGCACGCTTTGTGTTCCACTGGTACAGGCCCAGTTTGTCTTCCCCTGAGAGAATGGTGAGCTGGCGTTCATGCACCTTCGTCATCAGCGCGTTTTTCTTCACGCACAGCGAGCAATCACAGGTCGTCAGTTCTGTGATCTCGGCGTCAATACAGAAAGTCACAGCACCGCAATGGCATGAGCCATGATGAAGTGGCATCGCCCCTCCCCTATACGTTGGGCACAAACCGCTTGGCCAGTGCAGGCACATACGATGGCGTTATGTTACGCACCCGAATGCCCTTCTTTTCCGCCACCGCGATAATGTCTTCCATATCGCCGTAGTACGACGTCAGTTCCTCGGCAAAATTGCGCTGCCAAAACGCCGGGTGCAGCCGGTGGGTGACCGCCATTTTGCCCATGTAATCGCCCTCGTTGGCATGGGCCCAGGGCTTGGTGGCTTTGGCAAACTCTTGCCCATCGCAGCCGTAAATATCCACCTGCTTTGAAATGGTGAAAGCTACCGGCAGCACCAGCATGGTAAAAATGTTAGCCGTGGCCGCGCTGTAAAATTTCTCGGTCAGATCGATATTGAACTGCGGATCGCGGTTATTGCCCACGCCAATAATGCGCGTATGCAATGCGGGCGGTGCGACGGCCTTAAAGTACGGCACAAACCCCAACTGCGTGATGAACACCAAATTGGGGTCAGCATTCAGCGCTGACATTAAATCCGCGCGAAATTTGCCCGCATACAACGAGGCCCCGCCGTGCTGCACCGGATCACCGGCAAAGGCGATCTCAGGCTTTAAGTGCGCCATCGCACGCGCATCCGTCACGGTGGAATTACACACTGCGCGCAATGTGGGGCCGGGGTTAAACTGCTTTTCGATCACCTGTTGCAACGTCGGCCCATTGCCGAACACACTCATGGGCCGGTCTTTCCAGCGCTTTAAGTGCTCGAAAAAGAGATAGACCGAGTTCGACAGCAACCGGTCAATCTCGTCTTTCAACGACAAACCCAGCGCAAACTTAATCAGCCCCAGCGTTTCCTGCTGCACCAAGGTGGGGTCAGCCCAGCAAATTTCGCAGCCGGTGCGCGCTGCCAACTCGTTCGGCACCGCGTTCAGGTCTGCCGAGCCCGCATGCCACACCACAACGCCGTGCAAATTCGCGGTCACATCGGGCGGCAAGGCATTGGTGAACTGAACCAACTTCACTTTGCCTTGAAAGCGGGGCGCGTATTCGCCAATGGCCGGGTCGTAATCTTTGCCTAAGAACACCTTGGGGATGTTCAGCACCTGGTCGATATCCAGGAGCATATAGTCCTCACCCGCGTACGGGAAAATCAGGCGGTCAAACTTGGTGAGAAACGGCAGGAAGTGCCAGACACTGCGGAACAGTTGGTCGTGCAGACGTTCGCGTGTGGGAAATGGCGGCCAAAACAGAACATCGGCCATGGGCGTCAGGCAGCCTTACATAAAACAAAAGCGAGGCTGGATGATACCTGCCCCGCTTTCATTTCGCCATGCTTCTGTTTCGTGCTTATCAACGAAACTTCAAACCCAGCTTGGCCATTGCGTCCGTAATCGGAATAAAGAAATTTAAGCCCGTCATGCTACCGGTTCGGGGGTCCGTTTTGCCCCACGATGTTAAGCCGATGATGTTGCCTTTATCGTCCAGCATGGGGCCACCGCTATTGCCGGGCATCACGTTCACATCACTTTGAATCCAACGCTGGCCATCTGAAATTCTGTAAGAACTGACAATTCCAGCCGAGACGGTGCCCTCGTTACTTTCCCCGCGCGGCGACCCCACGACAAACACCTGCGACCCCACGGGTAATTCATCCTCACGGACCGGCAAACCGACAAAGCCTGCCGCTTCGCTTTGAATCAGCGCCACGTCACGCAGTTCATCAGAGGCCATGACCTCGCCCAAAATCTCACGCCCCGTAATCAAACGCAGTTTGACGAACTTAGCGCCTTGAACAACGTGAGCATTGGTTATGACTTGCCGGTCCGACACGAAGAACCCACTGCCCGAGCCCTGCCCTGCAAATACGGTGACGACATTGCCGCGAATATCAGTGGCGTGGTCTTGAAACGACCGCTTCGACAACGGCAGCCGTGAAATCAGAGTGCTGGGCACATTGACGGCAGCAGACGCAACGCTATTTGGCGCGGCACTGGAATCAACCTCCATTACCAACTGCGACAACGCCGGGTCGGCCAGGAAATTTTTTACGGCGTCACCAAACGCTGCGATAACAACTTGTTCGATCTCTTCGCGACTTTCAAAGGTTACCTTCGATTTACCGATTGTGGTTTTCTGCAAAACCACCTGTCGCGCGAGTGTATCAAAAACCTGCCACTCAACAGTCACCTTGCCATCGCCCGTGTAAGTGGTCGTGAATTTGGTTGTCGGGCCACACGCTTCGATGTTCATGCCTTTAATTAAGCCGCCAATCAGAATTTCGGCTTTGCCCGCATCTTTATCTTTAAACAACGCCGTCGGATTTCCGACGACGTTGTAATTCAGCGACATTAAGCTGGCGCGCAACTGGTCATCGTATGACGCATCATCAAATTTAAACGTACCACCGCGCATCACCAGCGGATCACGCTGCCCACAAAAAAAGCTATAACCGATATAACCAACTGTGGTCCCCGCGCCGATGCGGCCCACGACTTTGTCGACTTCAATGGCTTTGGTCTTCGTTCCCATCGGAATTGCAATCATTTGCACAACCGGCTCTGGGGGTGCTTCTTGCCGCTTATTCTTTTTTGACTGCGCAACGGCGTCGGCTGAGATCGATACAGCCAACACAGCAACAACGGCGATCAACGCTTTAATTTTTGCCACGGTAAGTTCCCCCAACGTCCTTAACGTGGAAAAACTTATACTGAACCATCCCCCCGCTCCACAACCCCAAGTTAAAAGCCCCGGATGTGGGGTCCGGGGCTTTTATGGCAACTATGTTTCTATACAGGGTCTTCGTTAATGCCCCTGCCACGGCGGCAGATCGAACACCAGGACTTCAGCATCACTGGTGGCGGTCAACGTCAGGGCCGTTTCCTTACGGACGCCGGCACCATCGCCTTCGGCTAAGGCTTCACCATTTAACGTGATGCTACCTTTTGCCACTTGCACCCAAGCCGCGCGGTCTTTGGCCAAGGTCAGCGATGCGCTTTCACCATTTTTCAAAATCGTCGCGTACAACGACGTATCTTGATGAATGGTCACCGAGCCATCGCGGCCATCGGGTGAGCCCACCAGTTTCAGTTTCCCGCTCCGTTCAGATGCAGGCACGTTGATCTGCTCGTAGCTGGGGGCAATGCCCTTCTTCTCGGGCAGCAACCAGATTTGCAGCAACCGCGTGCCGACATCGGCTTGTGGGTTGAACTCGCTGTGCAAGATGCCCGTCCCGGCACTCATGCGTTGAATGTCTCCCGGACGGATCACCGAGCCCGTGCCCAATGAGTCCTTGTGTTCCAAAGCCCCATCAAGAACGTAGGTGATGATTTCCATGTCACGGTGCGGGTGTGTGGGGAAGCCAGCGCCAGGTGCCACTTTGTCATCGTTGATCACGCGCAGGGCCGAGAAACCCATATGCTGCGGGTCATAGTATTCCCCGAACGAGAATGAGTGATAACTATCAAGCCAACCATTTTTAAAATGGCCGCGATCGTTGCTTTTGCGAACGGTAATCATGAGCGACCTCCTATGTCTCTTTGTGTGTTGATTATCGCGTCGAGGAGGAAGATAGGCCCGAACCATCCTTGCAACAATATAACGGTTTCGCATATAATTGTTTCCAATACAGACACAATTGGAAACCCGCCCCATGGACCGTATTACCGCCCTGCGCGCCTTTGCTGCCGTGGCCGATGCCGAGAGTTTTTCGGATGCCGCCACGCGCCTGAAAATGTCGAAGTCGGCCATCAGCAAGCACATCACAGCGCTTGAGCAAGACTTAGGTGTGAAACTGTTGAACCGCACGACGCGACGGGTGAGTTTGACGGTCGCGGGCGAAAATTATGTGCGCCGCGCAGAACGCGTACTGGCCGAATTGGATGAGGCCGATCAGATGGTGCGCCAGGAAGCCGCCGCCCCCAGTGGCAGATTACGTATTGCTGCCCCCATGACGTTTGGGATTATGCACTTAGGCGATTTTCTGGCGGGGTTCTTGAAGCAGTACCCCGGTATTACGGTGGATTTGAATTTGAATGATCGCTTTGTTGATATTGTCGATGAGCATGTGGACCTGGCTATTCGCATCGGCAAGTTGAAGGACTCATCTTTGCAGGCCCGCACCCTGGCCCCATCGCGCCTTATCATGTGCGGGGCACCGAAGTATTTGAAGGCCAGCGGCACACCAAAGAAGCCAAAAGACCTAAGCGCGCATCAGTGCCTCACGTACACGTATGCTGACGGCACCACGAGTTGGAAACTGAAGGGCGGCAATATGAACGTGAACGGCCCCGTTCACTGCAACAACGGCGATATCTTACGCCAAATGGCACTGAAGGGGTTGGGGCTGGTGATGTTGCCATCGTTTATTGTCGGCGCGGACCTTAAACGCGGCGCGCTCGTTAGTGTGATGGAAGATCACGTGCCGCAAGAGCAGTACATCAACGCGGTGTACCCGCCGGGCCGGTTCGTCCCCGCCCCGGTGCGCGCATTTATTGATTACATGGTGGCAGCGTGTAATCCCAAACCCAGTTGGGATTTGTAGGCTTCATCTCAACTGTCACTCCCGCGGTTCGACCGAAGGTCTACTTGAAATAATATCCCGCCGATAAACGGCGTGATGGGGGAGTCCATCCATCAATCAGCACTTGAGTATGTTGAACGATGGATCCCCGCTTTCGCGGGGATGACGTATAGTGGTGAGGCACCGCCAGAAATCAAAACTCAAACTGTCATTGCCCGATTTATTCGGGCAATCCATCGCGCCACAAACTCAAGTGCGAATTGAGAAATGGATCACCCGGATAAAACGGGTGATGACATGTAGAGAATGGGCACTGCCAGCGCACCACACTCAAGTCGTCACCCCGGTACTTGTTACCGGGGTCCAGAGTAAACTGATGAGCGGTGTATGTGGCCCTGGATCCCGGGAATAAATCCCGGGATGACGTGTAGCGTTTGTGGCTACCGGTCGATGGTGGCCAAGCCGCGTTCGGTGTAGCGCTTACCTGCAATCTTATCGGCAGCCGTGATTTCAGTCAGTTGCTTGATATCATCGGCCGACAACTTCACGTTCGCCGCTGCAACGTTTTCTTCCAGGTACTTAATGCGTTTTGTTCCGGGGATCGGCACGATGTCATCGCCTTGCGCCAGCACCCACGCGATCGCCACTTGCCCAGGCTTCGCGTTATGCTTGGCGGCAATTTTGCCAACCTCAGCCACAATGGCCTGGTTGTGAGCAAAGTTATCGCCCTGATAACGCGGATCAGTGAAGCGGAAATCGTCTTTGCGGTATTGATCACCTTTGTTCACAACACCGGTTAAAAAGCCACGACCCAGCGGCGCGTACGGCACCAAACCAATGCCAAGCTTGCGGATCAGCGGAATGATCTCGGGCTCTAAATTGCGTTCCCACATTGAGTACTCGGATTGCAACACGCTGATGGGATGCACTTTGTGCGCGCGTGTGATGGTATCAACGCCTGCCTCGGATAAACCGAGGTAACGCACCTTGCCCGCCTTCACGAGGTCGGCCATAGCACCAACTACATCTTCAATCGGCACGGTCTTATCGACGCGGTGTTGGTAGAACACATCAATGACATCAATGCCCAAGCGTTGCAGTGACTCGTCGCACACTTTCTTGACGTTCTCGGGGCGGCTGTTGAGGCCGTTCATCACGTTGTTCTCGATATTGAAGCCGAACTTGGTGGCGATCACGACTTTGTCGCGCTTGCCCTTCAAGGCTTTGCCCAGCAGTTGCTCGTTGGTGTAAGGGCCATAGACTTCAGCGGTATCGAGAAAGTCGACACCCAAATCCAGCGCACGATGAATGACAGAAATGTTTTCGGCTTCTTCGCCGCCACCGCCATAGGCCCAGCTCATGCCCATGCAGCCCAAACCGATCTCATTCACTTCCAGGCCCTGGCGGCCCAATTTGCGCTTTTGCATATTCTAGTTTCCCCGTTCGCGAACCAGCTTGGCCGCCGCTATACCAGCCAATCGCCCAAACGCGGTAGCCGCCAGCAAACCATTGCCCGCCAAGTAACCAGAATTTCCAGGGCCAGAAATGCCCCGTGCCGCGCCACCACCTGCATACAGGTTTGGCAGCGGCGTTTTATCGGCGCGCAACACGCGCGCATCTTTATCGACCACCAAGCCACCTTGCGTGTGGAACAAAGCACCCGACACCTTCACCGCTTTGTAAGGCGCTTCGAGTTTCCAACCTTTGGTGAAATCACGACCAAATTTGTCGGCGGCCTTGCCGTCGGCCATTTGCGCAACATCAGCTAATGTTTGTTTCAGTGCAGGCGGCAAGCCGGTGATGGCGCACAACTCATCGGGCGTATTGGCGGTGCGGATACAATCGGCCTTGATGGCATCTTGATAGTCGTCGAACTCTTTCATCGCATCGTGGATTTTCTGATCGTAGATGCTCCACGCCCAGTGGCCATCTTGCGCGACGATATCAACCGCCTGCTCCGAATAGCCGCGGGCTTCGTTTGAGAAGCGCAATCCTTGCGCATTCACTTGGAAGCCACCACGCACAATGTGCGCCCACAAAATCGGAATGCCCTGCCCGTACGCCAAGCCGCCATGCCCCTGGTAAGAATGAATGTCGGCGATATCGGCACCCAGCTCACGGCCCCATAAAATTGCATCACCCTTGTTGCCGGGATGACCAAAGAAGGTGGCTTCTAAAATTTCTGGAATATAGTCTTGCAGCATCTCGCGGCTGCCTGCGAACCCACAGCACGCCAAAATCAACGCATCACATTCCAGATCTTCCTGCGAGCCGTCAGGGCGTGTGATGCGCACCCCATGAATGCGTTTGGTGTCATCGGCGAATAAATCCGTCACTTGCGCTTCGGTGATCACATCGATGCTTTCGCGCTCAATCGCTTGGTGCAACGCGCCCATGAGTTCCGAGCCGGTGCGATTGGGTGTGCCATGCATTCGCATGTTTGAATGGCCCGGATACAAAAATGAGTCCACCAGCGACAACGGCACCTTGCAGTAATCCGCCAGCCACTCGACGGTTGGCGCGCCTTCGCGGGCCAAGTGCAGCGCCATATCGTAGTCGGTGGCGTTCTTGGTTTTCGCCATGATGTCGGCGGCAAAAATCTCCGGGCTGTCGTCGATGTTTTTTTCGCGCTGAAAGCGACTGCCAGGAGCCGGAATCAAACCCGTCGACATGGCGGTTGTACCCAGTGCGGTTTGATCGCGTTCCAACACCAGCACTTCAGCGCCATTTTGCTTGGCGGCCAATGCTGCTGTGAGGCCACAGCCACCGCCGCCGACAATCAACACCGGCACATGACCTTGAAATTTTGCTTTATCAGGCGAAAGGATGGACACGGCAAACTCCCGGTGCGTCAGTCGCTTAAGGGGACCACAGTAACGCGGTCGCCAAACGCGGTTCCCAAATACAATGTTTGGCCCAACTTAACTGCAACCGAAGCGCCTGGGATCGCTTGGCGATCAGTGGCGTACAAGGTTTGCACGCTCAAAGATGTGCTGTTGATAGCCGCAACAGCAAACGGAAATATACACGCTGGCTTTTGGGCTTCGCAGTTCCACGTGCTGATCATGCGCAGGCCATTGCCGCCCGCGACGATCAGCATGTCGGCCTTTGTTACAGAATCTTTCGCCCAACTCAGATTGTCAGGCCGCAGCGGAAGATCGACATCTTTGCGTTCGCCACTTAAGAGGTCGATGCGTGTCAGCCGCGAATTGTAGGTATAGGCCACAAAAAGCACCGACCCTGTGGGATCGACCGCAATACCGTTGGGGAATGAACCTTCGGTATTGGGGATTGCGCGCCAGCCTTTGTCGCCATTTTGATTTTCAGCGGGCCACATCACGGCCGAGCCCGTCGCGACACCGAAGAAGAGTTTGATGCGCCGCCACTCTGGGCTATCGGCGCTACGGTTATACATATGAGTGGCGAACACTTCGCCGCGCGGACCAAGAGCCACATCATTCAGGAAATAATCGGGCGGCACAGACACACAACCTAGCCACTGCGCTGACCAGCCACCTGCGTCACGCGCCAAATCAACATACTCGATCCGTTGTTGAGATTGATCGTCGGTAATAACGGCTAAAAGCCAGCGCCCATCGGGCATCCGCCGCACATCAAACCCGCGCGGCTTGCGCACGGATGGAGGCGCGCACTCTGCCGCGCCAAGTTTTGCGTCAGGCAACGGGATGCGCCAGGACAGAGCGAACCTTACCGCGTTTGAGGTATCGATGAGAGAGAACCACGAACTCGGTGCGCCGCGCATCCCATCCACCACCAACAAAAATGGTCGGCTGGGATCAATGCCCGCGATGACAGGCTCTCCGTCCACGCCTTGCGCAATAACCGCAATGTCTTCAGGGGCGTGGAAGCCACAAATTTCTGTAGATGTCTGCGTGCACGATGCAACCGAAAACGACGCACAACCGTTGGTTATTAGAATAGTTCCCAATAGATACGCTATCGTTCTGAAATACATGGCCGTTTCTAACTCAAACTGGGAATTGTGGCGGGGTTGAGAAGTTAGTACGAATCGGTGCGACTCGAAATTATTTCATGTAGCACTACAGCATGACTACGAGCGTTAAGATGGCTGAGCCTGACATCGGTGCCGTGGGGGGCATCGCAACAAGCGTTCGCAAACGTGTTTCACTGCACGTGATGGGAATATACGCGGCTGCCGTCGTCGCGGGTATTGTTATTGGCTGCATCGCGGTCTTCATGCATGTGGGCGAGCCCGATAAACCAACGCTGTCCGGCCCGATTGAAGCGGGCCAAGAAAAAATCATTCCGATCTCCTGGCCAACACCAACAGGTGTAAACCGTCCGCAGACTGTGTATGTCGACGTCGCGATTGCCGAACGTGTGGCCGATGAAATTGCCATCGTGTTTGAGTTGGTCGATCCAGAAACCAAAACACGTTTGCCCTTAGGTCGTTTTGAGAACCCCGATGGGCACCACGACAACAAGCTGATTTACGCGGAATACGATTTCAATTTAGACCCACAGCTAGCGACAATGCGCGGGTCGATCCGGCAGATCAAAGCAAACGTGGTTGATCTGGTGGTGCGTGTCGAACGCCTGTCGGGCACGAAGATGGGATACGTCTACGTGATGAATGCGGGCTCTATTCGTCCGTTAAAGCAGGACGAGCAAGTCCATTTATTGGGCCCCGACGGCAAAACCAGCCACCGCTAATAGCATATCGCTCTGTCAGCGGCGGGTACCGCGTTTTCGGCACGATTCCTCAATTGCATAGCACGAAATGGGCCTGTTAATCCTTAGGGCATGGGGTTATCGGGTAAATCAAAAGTCAGCAAATTCAAAATCCCGATGTGGGCTTTGATTGTGCTGAACGTGGTTGCACTGGGCGGAGGCATTGTCCTCGGCAGCGGTGCGATTGACGTGCTCATGTCTGAGCCAGAAACGAAGTCACGCATCAGCGCCATACGCCCCGGCGAAACGAAAACAGGTGTGATTGATTGGCCGCTCGGCAACTTCACCGGCGGCCAGCTCTCGATGGTGGTTGATGTCGGCGTCAATAACTCCATCGCCAATGATGTCATTGTGTCGCTGGACATCATCGACCCGGAAGATGCGGCCAAAAGTTATCCCATCATCAAGCTAGATCAGTTCGACATCAAACGGGCAGACGGTTTGATGTACGCCAGCAAAGCCGTCAATCTGATTCCCGTACTGAAAGATATGCGCGGCATGGTGCGCGATTTCAAAGTGCGCAAAGTTACATTGCGGGCCCATGTGGAGCGCAAAGTTCCCACCAGCACCAGTGCGGGCCTTGTGTTCGTGACCAACGCCAGCGTGCTGGGCAAACCGGTTCTGCAGCAGCTCTAAACGGCATACATTTTTTCAGGCCAAGTCCGCTGCCCAACAAGTGGATGTGCCCCTGTGGAAATGGCTGAATTCCAACAGAATCACGTGGCCTTGCCTTGCCCGCTCAAGGGCTAAACCGTAGGGTCCTGCCCATCTTAAAACACCCTTCGGTCAGGCGGCGCAAACGCCGCTGTACCATTGATAACGCAAGGATTTTTCCATGAACGCCATCGCCCAAGCCCCCATTGCCGCTGAGACCACCGCATTTTTGGGCCAAGTCCAAAAAATGCTGATCGATGGCAAATGGGTCGACGCTCAAGGCGGCGGCACAATCGACGTGTTCAATCCGGGTACAGAAGAAAAAATCAGCGCCATCCCCGCCGGTGAAGCGGCTGATGTCGATAAAGCGGTGAAAGCAGCCCGCAAAGCGTTCGACGGGCCATGGTCGAAAATCCCGCCGTCTGAACGCGCGAAGATGCTGTGGAAGTTGGCCGATCTGATCGAGAAGAACGGCACGCTGCTGACACAGCTTGAAGTACTCAACAACGGCATGCCGCTTAATCCCGCTGGTGGCATGGCGGTGCCGCTGGCCGCCAACATGATGCGCTACTACGCGGGCTGGCCGACGAAGATTTTTGGCGACACCATTGCCGTCGATCCGCCGCGCCCTGATGTTGAGGTGCTGACCTACACCCGCAAAGAGCCGGTTGGCGTCATCGCGCAAATCACGCCTTGGAATTACCCGCTGAACATGGCGGTGATGAAACTTGGCCCCGCCCTCGCCACAGGCTGCACAGTTGTGCTGAAGCCTGCGGAACTGACGCCGCTCTCCACCCTCGTCTTGGGCCGCTTGGTCCAAGACGCAGGCATTCCCGATGGTGTTGTGAACATCATTACGGGCTACGGCGAAACGGCAGGCGCTGCCCTCACCGCTCATCCGGATGTCGACAAAGTGGCCTTCACAGGTTCCACAGACGTAGGCCGCATCATCCTGAAAGCGGCTGCGGGGAACCTGAAGAAAGTATCGCTGGAACTGGGCGGCAAATCGCCGTTCATCATTTTCCCCGATGCGGACCTTGAGCGCACCATTCCAGCCGCCGCATTTGCCGCCTTCTTTCTGCAAGGCCAGAACTGCATGTGCGGCAGCCGCCTGTTTGTGCACAAGCAAGTGTACGACAAGGTGGTGGAAGGTGTGGCGGCGTTCGCCAAAAACATGAAAATCGGCTTAGGCCTCGACCCCACCACCAACATCGGCCCCCTGATCTCGGGCGAACAACTGAACCGCGTCCAAGGCTTTATTACCGCTGGGCAGGAAGGCGGCGCCAAGCTGGTGACCGGCGGCAAACGCCTTGAGGGTAAGGGCTTCTTCATGGAGCCGACGGTGTTCGCCGACACCAACCGCAACATGAAAATCGTCCGTGAAGAGATTTTCGGGCCGGTTGTCTGTGCCCAGTCGTTTGATACCGACGATTTGGATAAGGTCGCAGCCATGGCCAACGACACCGAATTCGGCCTGGTGGGCAGTGTCTGGACCAAGAATCTGGCCATTGCACATAAGATTGCATCACGTGTACGCGCCGGTACGATGGGCATTAACACCCACGGTCTGGCTGGTATCAATGCGCCCTTTGGCGGGTTCAAACAATCCGGCTGGGGCCGCGAATTCGGCAAAGAAAGCCTGGACCTGTATTTGGAAACTAAGACGGTCGTCGCCCACATGTAAGGCAACGGTCGCTTCAGCGAGGAGATCGACATATGCGTTATATCTGGATGGTACTAGGCGCAGTGTTGATCACATCGTGGGCCGAGGCCGCAACATTGCGCGTGGGCGGCACTCAAGCGCCGCCGACCTTAGGAAACCCGTACTCCGCCATTGGCCCACCGCCCAGTGCAGTGTGGCTGGCCATGTTCGATGGCCTGACTGTCCTGGATGAGAACGGCAAGCTGGCGCCGGCTTTGGCCGAAAGCTGGACTAACCCCACGCCGACCACGTGGGTGTTCAAGCTGCGTCCCAATGTGACCTTCCACAACGGCGAACCATTCAACGCGAAGACGGTGGTGGATGTCATCACCATGCTGAAATCGCCCGAATCACAGAAATACATTTCCGTCGCTGAATTGCGCATCATCAAAGAAGTCAAAGCGCTCGACGCTATGACGGTGCAGTTCACGACGAATGAGCCGGATGCCGTGTTCCCGAAGCGCTTGAACATCATCATGATGGTCGAGCCCAAAGCTTGGGCCTCATTGGGTGCTGATGGCTTTGCGCAAAAGCCTGTGGGCACGGGACCGTTCGAGTTGGTGGACTGGGGCAAATCCACCGGCAAAATCAAAATGAAAGTGAATAAAAATTCCTGGCGAAAATCTTCAGACGTCGATGCGCTGGAATTCTTTAGCATCATCGAGACATCATCACGCGTACAGGCGATTATGTCCGGCCAAGTGGACATCATCATCGCGCCTGGCCCAGACGATGCGAAATTGCTGAAAGAAGAAGGCTTTAAAATTACGCAGCCACCAACGGCTGTATTGATGAGCATCGCCTTCCGCACGGAACGCCCCGACAAAGCGCCCTTGAAAGACAAACGCGTGCGCCAGGCTTTGAATCTCGCCATTGATCGCGTAGCCATGTCGCAGCAAATTTTGGGCGGTTTAGCACAACCAGCGTATCAGGGCGCAACACCGGCCGTGATGGGCTATAACCCTGCCCTTCCACCAATCCCGTATGACCCAGCCGCCGCCAAAAAACTGCTGGCCGAAGCAGGTTATCCCAATGGCTTTGAACTGAAGTTTGAAGTGCTGACGAACCTGGGCAACTCGGACACAGCCATCTACCAGAAAGTTGCTGAAGACTTAGGGAAGATCGGCGTGAAAGTGGAACTGCGCCAAAGCACCTTTGCCTCATGGCTGCGCAAGTATTCCACCAACGACTGGGGCGATATTGATGCGTTCTCCATCACCTGGAATTCCGCACCATTCCAAGACGTGATCCGCCCGATTGAGTATTTCTCGTGCCTGAAAGCATCGCCGTTCTTCTGTGATCAGTCGGTGATGCCGCTGATCAAGCAAAGCAACCAAACGCTGGATGAAAAAGAACGCGAGAAGCTGTTGCAACAAATTATGACGCAATTCCGCGACAGCGCCCCGGCTTTGCTGCTGGTGGACTTTCCGGCCATGATTGTGACATCACCGCGCATAAAAGAAGCACCACAACGCTTCATGGGCGTGTCGTACGAAAAGGTGAAGCTCGCGAACTAGCGATTTTTTTGACTGAGCGATTTCGAATTGGAGGGGGAGCCAAAATGAAAACCGCTTTAAAAGCCATCGGCTTTGTCGTGGCAGTGCTTTTGATTGTCGTGGGGATTCTGGCCACGACGTTTGTGGTGCGCTCTGGGATGTTGGTAGACCGTGGCCCTGAGTTAGTCACGGCCTGTACGGTCATCGACGGGCAAGGCAAAAGTGGTGAAGACATTTTGATCGACCGCGAGCGCAATGTCGCTCTTGTATCATGGATGGATCGCCGCGGTTCTGTGAACGGCAATCCGACGCCGGGCACGATTGGGAAAATCGACCTGACGTCCTCCGACCCCAAGATCGAGAGTGCAACAGTTGCCGACCCAGCTGAACTGCGCACGCACGGTATGTCGCTCTACATCGGGCCAGAAGGTCAGCGTGTACTGTTCGCCATCAGCCATCCGATCGGCAAGCCACATCGCGTAGAGATTTTTGAAGCCAATGCCGATGGTTTGTACGAGCATAAACAAACCGTAGAAGGCTCTGGACTATTCAAACCAAATGATCTGGTCGCCGTCGGGCCGCGTCAGTTCTATGTTGCCAATGATAGTGGCGCTAAAACCGGCTCAGAAAAATTTCGCGAGTCGATACTGGGCTCACCAATTGCGCAAATCACATACTTCGACGGTGAAAAATTCTCGGTCGCTTATGATGGCGTCGCGGCACCGGGCGGCATCAACATCTCGCCGGACATGAAAACTGTGTATGTGGCTGAAACCCAAGGCCACAAAGTGTCGACTTTCAGCCGCGATAATGCCACCGGCAAACTGACACATGTCAGCGATATTCCCCTCAACAGCTTGCCCGATAATATCGATATTGCCGCAGACGGATCGCTGTGGATTGCATCGCACGCCAACGCGATCGCATTGGTGCGTCAATTTGCGGACCCAACCAAGTTTGCACCAACGCTGGTATTCCGCGTTGTGCCGACGGAAACGCCCGATGTGAAACAAGTCTTCTTCACAAAAGGCGAGGTAATTTCTGCTGGAAGTGTGGCCGCGACAGTGAATGGCAAAATGCTTTTAGGATCGATTACCGATAAAAAAATTCTGCTGTGTGATCAGCCAAAATAAGGCTCAACGCTAAGCCTTTTTCATAGCTGGCAAATCATTTTTACGGCGAAAAAGAGCCATTATTTTATTTGTTATAAGATACTTAGGCAGGTGTTACGCCCTCGCCCGCTCATTATCCTTTGGGTGACGGGCAAAACATACTTCGTATCAATATCCGACCCCCTTACCCCAAGCGTAAAACTGATTCCGCCACGAAACATGGAGGAATCACCACATGGCCCGCGACGCCCACGTTACTGGAAAAGAGCGGTACTTCGGCGATGACGACATCATTGTCAGCAAGACCGATCTGAGAGGCCGCATCGTTTACGCGAACCGTCTGTTTATGAGGCTCGCGGATCTCGATGAAGGCGACTGCTTGGATGAACCGCACAGCCTGGTCCGTCACCCCGACATGCCCCGCACCGTTTTCCACCTCTTGTGGGAAACCGTTCAAGCGGGCCGCGAGATTTTCGCATATGTGAAAAATCGCTCGATGAACGGTGATCACTACTGGGTCTATGCCCACGTCACCCCATCGTTTGACAGCAACAACAAAGTCATCGGCTACCACTCGACCCGCCGTAACCCGAACCGCGACACGCTGCAAAGAAAAGTCATGCCGCTGTACGCGAAGATTTTGCAAGTCGAGCACAGTGTGCCTGACCGTAAAGAAGGCATGCAGCGCGGTATCGCAATGTTCAATGACGTCTTGAAAGCGGAAGGAAAGGCCTATGACGAATTTGTCCTCACTCTCTAAGGCGCAATTCCTTGGCGCTGGTGCCACTGGCCTGTCCCTTGTGGCTGCAATTACATCACTAACGACTGATGCCGTGGCTGTGCCCGGCGTGTTGGCTGCGGCGGCCGTTGGCGTCGCGTGTGCAGCCAACTACTACGGCCTGAAATGCAAATCGCTCATCCGCAAAATGATCTCATCATGTAATGCCATTAATGCGGGCGATACAGAAGCGCGCCTCATTCGCTTGGGCGAAAAAGGCGAGCTTTTAGAACTTGCGAATGCCTACAACGACTCCATCGACCGCCTGGACGCTTACGTGCGTGAATCGACAGCGTCGGTGATGTACGTCAGTAAAAACAAGTACTATCGCAAAATTGACTCACGCGGCCTCGTCGGTTGCCTGCGCAAAGCAGCCGACGCAACAAACTCTGCTGTAGACGCTATCGGTACAAAAGTATCTGACTTCTATCGTGTGACGAATAGCTTCGAAGGCACGATGGACGCCATTTCGAAATCCATTGGCGGCGCTGCACAACAACTTCAGTCTAATGCTCAACAGATGCAGGCTTCAGCGACAATGTCTGCTGAACGTGGTGCATCCGTTTCAGCAGCAGCTACCCAAGCAACTGCGAACGTGCAAACTGTTGCCGCTGCGGCGGAAGAAATGTCTACCTCAATCCAAGAGATCAGCCGCCAGACCAGTGAAGCGTCAACAATCACAGAACGTGCTGTGGGTGAAGCGACACGGGCAGGCGAAGTGATCCGCGGATTGGCGGATGCTGCGAATAGCATCGGCATTGTCGTAAGAATGATTACCGACATTGCTGAACAAACCAACCTCCTCGCCCTGAATGCAACCATCGAAGCTGCCCGCGCCGGTGAAGCCGGCAAAGGCTTCGCGGTTGTTGCCAGCGAGGTCAAGAACTTGGCGAACCAGACGGCGAAGGCGACCGAAGAGATTACCAGTAAGATCAACTATATGCAGGGTTCGACTACTGATTCGGTCAAAGTCATCGATGGGATCGCCAAGACCATCTCTGATATTCGCGAAATCGCAAGTGGCATTGCTGCCGCTGTGGAACAGCAAAATGCAGCAATGCGCGAAGTGTCGCAGAACGTCGGTGAAGCGGCTGCCGGTACAGCGTCTGTGCAGCAAGACATCACTGCTGTCAGCGGCGCTGCTGAAAAGACACGCGAAGACTCGGCCGATGTGTTGCAAGCATCAAATGATATTGATGCACGTACACGAGAACTCAATACAGCCATGGCAGATTTCGTGGTGAACCTGCGTAAGGTTGTTTGAGTAAAAGGCCTGGAGGTGGCGTGTCTCCTCCGTAACCTCCAGGCCGCCTTTCCTCTGAGAACAAACCAAAACCCAACAGAGATGAGTTTATGTCACGCCCTCGTATCTTGATTGTTGAAGACTCCTGCCCAGAACAAATGATGGCTGGCCATATGGTCCGCCTTTTGGGTGGTGATGCTGTATTGGCCAATAACGGTCTCGATGCGCTGGACCAGTGCCGCATGCAAATGCCCGATGTCGTTTTACTGGATTGGACCATGCCCGGCATGGATGGCCCTGCGGTCATGACCGCTATTCGCGAGCTGCCCGACGGTCACAAACCAAAAATTATTTTCTGCACGGCCGAAGATACATTCGCCAAGATTGCACACGTGATGAGCAACGGGGCCGATTCGTTTATCATCAAACCGTTCAGCATCGACACACTTGCACACAACCTCAACTATGTTGGAATTGTCACAACACGCCAGCCTTCAGTGATCTGTAAGGCCGCGTAGGAAACAAAGAGATTATATCAATATAGATCGGCCCTTTTTAAAAGATGCTCGTTATCCTTTGGGATAAAGCGAAAACATACTTTGTATCAATAACAACGCATTTGTCGGCGGGCTAAGAAGGCAGAATGTTAAAAATTGAAAAGAAAAAAAATGTCACGCCAAGCGCATGTAACAGGACGCGAAAGATACTTTGGGGATGACGATATCATCGTCAGTAAAACCGACTTAAAAGGTCGAATTCTCTACGCTAATCGTCTTTTTATGACGTTGGCTGATCTTGACGAGAATGACTGCCTGAACGAGCCCCATAGCCTTGTGCGCCATCCTGATATGCCGCGCACGGTGTTCCATCTTTTGTGGGATACAATCCAACATGGTCGCGAGATATTTGCGTTTGTGAAAAACCGGGCCGCGAACGGCGACCACTACTGGGTTTATGCCCACGTTACACCGTCCATGGACAACACTGGCCGCATGATCGGTTACCACTCTACCCGCCGGAACCCAAACCGCGACATCCTGCAAAACAAGGTCATGCCGCTATACGCAAAACTTTTGCAGGTGGAAAACAACGCGCCCGATCGCAAGATCGGCCTGCAACGCGGTGTTGATATGTTCAATGATATCCTCAAAGCCGATGGGAAAGCTTACGATGAATTCGTCCTCACTCTCTAAAGCGCGGCTTTCAACACTGGTCGCGTGCATCGCCTCGATCGCTGCGCTTTGCGCCTTGGTCTTTGCCGCGCCCCTATACATGACAGCAGCCCTGATCGGCGTTGCCATAACCACAACGATGGCGGCCAGTTACTGCGCCCAGCGCACAGCATACGTGGTGCAAACGGCCAGTGAGCTTTGTGCCAAAGCTGAGCAAGGTAACTTTGAAGTACGCCTTACGCGCATTGCCGAAGGTGGCGACTTAAAAGCGTTGACCCAAAACATCAACGGCTTGATGGACCGCTCGGAAGCTTACGTCCGTGAATCGGCTGCATCGCTTTCTTACGTGAGCCAAAACAAATATTTCCGTAAAATTGATACACGCGGCATGCTGGGCATGTTCAGAACATCTGCGGACATGAACAATCAAGCTGTGAGTGCGATTGCCACGAAAGTTGGTGCATTCTACCGCGTCACGAACCACTTTGAAGGTGCGATGGAAACAATTTCCGTCTCCATCGGCAATGCTGCCCAGCAGCTGCAAAGTAACGCCAAGCAAATGGAAGAGTCTGCCACCACGTCGGCAGAGCGTAGCGTGTCAGTCTCGGCTGCAGCGACACAAGCCAGCGCGAATGTGCAAACCGTTGCAGCGGCTGCCGAAGAAATGTCAGCTTCCATTCAAGAAATCGCTCGCCAAACAAGCAGCGCCTCAGAAATGACCGAACGCGCTGTTGCCGACGCTATTCGCGCTGGCGATGTCATTAAAGGCCTCGAAACCGCGGCTTCGCACATTGGCCGCGTGGTTAAGCTCATCACCGACATCGCTGAGCAGACCAACCTTTTGGCCTTGAACGCGACCATCGAGGCCGCGCGTGCGGGTGAAGCAGGCAAAGGCTTTGCTGTCGTGGCGCAGGAAGTGAAAAACCTGGCGAAGCAAACAGCCAACGCGACCGAAGAAATCACGGCTAGCATTACAGGCATTCAAACCTCAACCGGCGATTCTGTGCGCGCCATTGAAAGCATCGTCAGTGCAGTCAGCGACATTCGCGGCATCAACAACGGCATCTCAGCTGCGGTGACCCAGCAGAATGCCGCTATTTTGGAAGTGGCCCGCAACGTCAGCGAAGCCGCGTCAGGGACCGCCTCGGTGCAAACCGACATTAGCGCGGTGAGCGGCGCGGCCCAAAAAACGCGGGATGACTCGCACGATGTCTTGAAAGCCTCGAACGACATTGATACCCGCGCGCGGGAATTGAAGTCGGCAATGGCCGATTTCGTCGTGAGCTTGCGCAAGGTCGTCTAACGCCCCCCCTATTTTAGGGGGTTTTATAACCACTGATTGGGCGGCCCATCTTTTACGGTCTTAAGCCCGAGATTTGCTACCCTATGATCGCACCTGGTTTTTGGGGGAGCGGTCAGAGATGAAAAAGGCATTGCGCATTCTGGGGTGGATCCTGGGCTCGATTGTTGGCCTGTTGATCATCGGTTTCGTGGTGGGCGCTTATTACTACCGCGACATTCCGGCCGCTGAGTTGGAAAAAAAATACGGCAATGCTGACTCCAAATTCGTCATGCTGGACGGTGTGCGCATGCACTACCGTGACGAAGGCCCGACCATCGGCGATAAAGCCACCGCCCCCACCGTAGTTCTGATCCATGCACACTTCGATAACCTGCTGTCGTGGGATCCGTGGGTTGAGGCACTGAAAGACAAATACCGCGTGGTGCGGTTCGATTTCACCAGCCATGGACTGACAGGCGTTGATCCTTCGGGCGACTACAGCCTCAAGCGCACCGTCGATTTGGTAGAACTGCTGGTGAAGGAATTGAATATCGGCAAGTTCTCGGTGGCGGGCACGTCCATGGGCGGCACCATTGCCATTCACTACGCCAGCCGCCATCCCGAGCAAGTTGAGAAAATGATCCTGTTAAGCCCCGGCGCGTTGAACACCCGCGTCCGTGGCCGTGATACACCGCCGCCGCTGCCGTTCGGCATTGATATCCTGAAGTACATTACCCCCCGCCTGATCTTCAAAGGCCTGTTGTCATCGGGTTACGGGGATAAAACCAAACTGAAAGATGACTTGATTGACCAGTGGTGGGAGATGATGCGCCTTGAAGGTCAACGCGAAGCCGAACTCACCCGCCAGCGCCAGTACATCTCGGGTGATGTTGATGCGAAAATTAGAACACTGACTCAGCCAACGCTGATTATGTGGGGCGAAGCAAATCCGGTTGTAACGGTGGACCAAGCCAAACAGCTTGTGGATTTGATGACCGCGGCCAAGTCGGTGAAACTGATTGTGTACCCAGGTGTAGGTCACATGGCCGTCCACGAGGCCCCAGAGCAAACCGCCAAAGACGCCCGGGCTTATTTTGATGAACCTGCAATAACCGCCGCTGCACTGGCACCTGAACAAAAACCCGAGTGAACCCGAAGTAGAAAGTGATCATCAATTTTCTATTTTAAAGCAGCCCAGGAAAGGTGGCCCCTTCTACGCTTATGCGTTAGTATAAGCCTTTTTATACCTTAGTTTTCATGCGTTCTGTGTGCGTTGTGATATTCAACCTTTGGGGAGGACATCTGATACGGCCATCATGAAACGTTTGTCGCCCCCCGCTATTATCTCTTTGTGCTACGCCATGATTGGCGTGGCCTGGATTTTGGGCGGTGGTGCCCTGGCCGATTTGCTGCTCCCCAATGATCCAATTTTGCGCGATGAGGTCGAAATCCTCAAAGGCTTGGTCTACGTCGCGCTAACCACGCTCGCGGTGTTCGGCTTTGCCAAATGGCAATGGCGTACGCGCGGCGAACTGGTGAACGATCTCAATACATCTGGCTCGCGGGTATTGACGCTTAGCAATCAACTGACTGAGCGCGAAGCTCTGCTGAGTGCGACGCTGAATTCCATTAGCGACCATGTGTATGTGATCGGACGCACGCGCAGGCTGGTCACTGCCAATGCCCCTGCCGTAGCGGCTTTCGGCCTTGATCCTGCGCGCGTTAAAGGCATGGACTTGCTGCGGTTTAACTGGCCGGAAAAAACCTTCAAGCAAATCGATTTGGATTGCGATTTCGTACTATCAACAGGCCATGCTGCGTATCGTACCATTACGCTGCCCACGATTCATGGCCCGCGTGAATTTGCCTACGCCATGACGCCTATTTTCGGCGCAAAGGATAAACCAGATATGGCCGTGGTTGTGGCGCGCGATGTAACTGCAGACGCTGCAGCTGCTTAAATCGCCGCGGGCAGGATCAGGTTCCGTCAGGTGTCGGACGGCAGAACTGATCAACTTTCTTCATTTCCACGCAAGCCGCTTCGGCTTCAGCGAGCGAACCAAAAGGCCCAACAAGCAAGCGATAGAAATTGCCCTGGCCTGGCACATTGGTTTTACGCGCTTCAAAGCGCAAATTGGCAAACAGGTTCGGATTGCGCGCTTTAGCTTGTTCGAACCCACTGCGTGCACCTTCTGAACTGCGGAAGGATGCTAAGTGTAGCACAGGTCCGGTGAGTGTTTGCGGAGCTTCGGGGGCTGCACCTGCAGCACCAGGTTGTGCAGCACTCGCCGTTTTAGCGGTCGCTGCAGCTTTCGCCTTCGCAGCCGAGGCCTCGCCATTGGCCGAAACACGTTCAACGCCTTCACCACCCCGCATAACGCGATCCATGGCGGCTTTTTCGGCGGCGAATTCACCTTCGCTGATCAAATCCTGATCGCGGATATACGCTAAGCGGCCAGCTGAATCAGCCAACGCAAACATATCGGCTGGCGGCGGTGCCTTTGGCGCGCGCGGATCGGGCTTCTCAGGCAGCAACGAATTTAAAATCGTCGTGCGTTCCATTTCATGCTGACGGGTTGTAATCGCGCGCATTTCCAGCGAACGCCCTAAGGCTTGCAAGCGCGCTGAAATGGCTGCGGGCGCCGGAACCGGACGATCTAAGCCAAGCCCTGGCGGCTCTTTTGAGTATTGCAACAATGCGCCGATATTGGCTGCGCGACGTCGCACATATTCTTCCTGGGTGATCAAACCTTCATCTTGAAGCTTCGAGAGAATTTGGAACCGGCGAATGACGTTATTATCACCGACTGTCAGCTTTGGCGCGCCGGCTGCCCCATTGGTCATAGGCTCGGTCAGCGTAATTTGCGCGGGCACGAACTCACGCGCATCGGGCACTGGGGGTAGAGCAGACTGTGGCGCAAACTCACGCGCGTCTGTCGTCTGCGGCATCATCAATTGAGCTGTGGGTGAGAGCGCCTCTTGTTGCGCAGACGCATTAGGCATAACCGGCGGTCGCGACGTGGCCACAGCAGCCTTCGCTGCCGTCGTGTTTACATTCTGACGCGGCAGCGAAATGGTTTCAGGTTGCGCCACTGTTACTTGCGGCGGCGGTGTCGCAGCAGCCTGGGCCGTCATACCGGGCGGCGGCGTTAAGACAGGTGCAGCTTGTGCGGGTTGCATTGCAGGCGTTGGCGCCGGAGCAGGTGTCGCAGCTTGCACAGGTGGCACTTGTGCGGACAGTAATGGCGGCTCGGCGCGCGAGACAGCTTCAGAGCCAGGCGGAATGAGGGGCGCTGGGCCATTACGTTTGGCCGGAGCTGCTGGCGTTGCGGTCATGTCAGTTGCCGTCAGCGTGCCCAAAGGCACCATCTGCGACCCGCCTTGCGTTGATGAAGAGGCCGCATTGGCCGGATCGATCGTCAACGCATCGACGTTCAAAGGATCAACCGACTGCGCTTCAATCTGCGCTGGTTGGGCTTCGTTGTCTCCAAAAGACGGAAACAGGCTGCCGTCACTCATGCTTGCGCAGCCCGACAAGGCCAGCATGGTTGTCAGCAACAAAGCAGCTTTCGTCTGAGACGCAAAACGCGACGACATAAAAAACGGCATCTTCCCGGGCCTTGGACCTTTGGGTCTTTATATATGAGTCATCTCCGGCTTAAGCGGCCAGATTCAGAGTCCCACGCCGGTAATCTAAGAATCGGGCCCTAACGATTGGTTAAATCATAGGGCTTTTTCTGCCGAAATTGCCCCTAACCCCTTGTTTCAAGAGATTTTTGGGGGCCGTAGCCCCCATTTACGCCCTCACCCCATCTTGATGACGATCTTGCCCAAGTGGTCGCCATCACGGATTTCGGTATAAGCGCGGCGCGCATCACTGAACGGGATGGTGAGCGCGATAACCGGCTTCAGCTTGGTGTTATCAATCGCCGTGATCATGTTTTCCATCATCGTGCGACTGCCCGCACTGATAGCCTTCAGCATCAAATTCTTGATGTACATGCCATTCATGTTGGGCGGATTGGCGGGCGGACGGCCAGTTCCGATCATCACAATGCGACCATTCACAGCTGCGGCCGCCATGCTTTGATCCAGTGTCGCAGGGCCGACGTTCTCCAGCACCACACTGGCACCTTTCCCGCCGGTCTTTTCCATCACCTCTTTGCCCCACTGCGGATTGGCGCGGTAATTCACCGTGATATCCGCACCGAGCTTTTTCATCTGCTCAAGTTTCTCATCGGATGACGATGTAACAACCACCTTGGCCCCTGCCGCTTTCGCAAACAAAACGCCATACGTCGACACACCGCCAGTGCCTAAACTCAGTACGATATCGTCTGAGCGCACGCGCGCGACTTCATGCAACGCATGCCACGCTGTCAGCCCTGAGCCCGCAAATGTTGCAGCATCCTCGGATGCAATGCTGTCTGGTAAAATCGCTAAGCCGGTTGTCGGCAGCAGGATATATTCACCCAACCAGCCATCGATAGTGTTGCCCACATCGGCTTCATAATTGTTGGGCGACCACGGACCGCTGATCCACTTTGCCCAATGGCACGAGGTAACGCGTTGACCGGGCTGAATGCGCGTTTCGCCAGCGCCGACCGCAATCACTTCGCCCGCCCCTTCACTGAGGGGAATGCGGCCCTCGGGGCGCAAGCCCGGCGGCACTGGAAATTGGTTCATCACAATGCCTTGATCGCGCGCCGCAATACCGGCGGCGTGCACTTTAATCAGCGCTTGGCCTGGGCCGGGCACTGGGATGGGACGCTCCACAAGCGTGAGGCTATCAAAGCTTTTTTGCGCGCCGATTTGGTATACGCGCATTTTGCCTTTCGGCACCTTCCCTGTCGTATCTGCCGCATGAGCCGCAGAGGCCAACACTGTCGCCGCCGTGCCGCCCAATATGCCCCGACGCGATAATGATAAGTTGTTCATGTGAATACGCCCCACTTTAATGACCAAAGCTATACCGACAACTATAAGCCAACCATGACTTAAGCCATTCTATGTTTTGAGTTCAGTTCTCTCTACGAACTTCGAACGTTTTTCTTATCCTGATCCCTTGCAGCAATCCTGCTTTCCATAGAATTTAGTCACTCATTTGTGGGGGACTTTCCATGGACATCGATCCGTATCGCGTCGTCGCGTTTTTGCACGTTTTGCTGTTTGCGTACTGGTTGGGCGCAGACTTAGGCGTGTTCTTGCACGGCAAGCGTCTCACACGCGATGACATCCCGCTGGATGAACGCCTGCGCACACGGGAGATCGGTGTCATGATTGATATGGCACCGCGTTCAGCCCTTGTACTGATGGTGCCTGTGGGCTTCACGCTCGCCTCGAACTGGGGCTTGCCACTAACAGGTTTGCAAATTGGTCTGCTGTGGGTGTTCGGTTTGTTTTGGCTGTGGCTGGTGTGGGAAGTGCACCACAAGAAAAACCAACCCGTGGGCCGCACACTGCAGCGCATCGATTTCGCAATCCGCTACATTGTGTTGGCCATCATGCTGGGGTTGGGCGGTTACAGTTTAGCAACCGGCTCGCCTGTCGCATCCACCTGGCTTGCCCTGAAAATGGTGTTGTTCGGCGGCATTATCATGAACGGCATTTGGTTGCGCCTGATTGGCGGACGTTGGCAAGCCGCATTCGATAAAATCCGCTTGGGCGGCGCTGAGGCCACCGTGGGCGAGCAGATGATCAAAGACAATCGCAAGGTCGCCTCGAAGGCGGCCCTGCTGATCTGGTTCTTAGTGGCCCTGATGGCGTTCCTAGGGGTTGTAAAGCCCGGCTAACGACACACAAATTACACACCAGAGTGTGATAAAAAATCATTTTATACCAAAGGAGTAGGCGCCTTTTAGCGTCTATCTATCATCGGCAACGCCTCGTATAATTAAGGCGTTACTCCTGCGTGCATACCGCGCGGCAGAACAGGTGTGCAGAAGCACGGGCCATGATGGGGGCAGATATGACCTTTGTTCGTCGCATTTCGACAGCTGCAATGCTGTTGGTGTTGATGGCGTTTCCGGCCGCAGCACAATTGGAAAAAGTCCAATCTGAATCTGTTCAAGCACAGATCAAAGCCCTCCCCGTCACGGGCGGCTCATTGTTTGCAGATGCAGCTGTTAGTAATGCCGAACGCCCGCAGGCGGTCGAACGCCGCGTAAAGCGCAGCCGGGCCGTTAATGTGAATGGCACATACGTGACCGAGATGCTGAATGCGGCACCGCTCGAGATCAGCAGCGCAGGCACCGTTAAAAGCCAGACAAGTCAACATGTATTGAACTTGTTCGATGACGTTGATGTGCGTGTTGTAAAACTCAGCCAAAAACGCGACGAGCTCGGTAACACGGTTTGGAGTGGCGGCGTCATCGACGATCCGCTCGGCAACGTGCTGATCGTGATCGATAAGGGTCAGTTAACCGCACGGATTGTGGCGAACGGACACAACATCACCATCATGCCGCAGGCAGACGGCACTCACATCATCCGTGAAATCAAAGACGAACATCAAGAAAACGACGTTGTTGATCGCCCCGAACCCTCTTCGTCTGGTACGCAAGAAGAGCAGCCAGTTCAAACGCCCGATACAGGCGAGACGAGCCCAGAGCGCACAAAAGCGACGACAACGCTGCGCATATTTGTTGCCTACACCGCGAGAGCAAAAGTCTACACCCCGAATATGTCGTCGGCCGTATCTTTGGCCATGGCCGACCTCAACACGACGCTTTCGAATTCACAAATTGATGCTCAGGCCGTGTTGGTAGGGCTGGATCAGGTGACGTACACCGAAGGATCAAGCTCAACAGCAGACGATACATTGCTCGAAGATGCTGAAGCAAAAGTGGGCGACTTCGCACGCATACATTTAGGTCGCGCTGCAGCGCAGGCCGACCTGATCGCAGTGATTGCCGATTACGGCGATGCATCTTGCGGTCTTGCGTCGCTGAACTCGAGCATCAGCTCAACGAATTTTGCCTCGTACGTAAACCGCGGTGTCAGCCTCACAAACGTGGATTGCTTGAATATCGGCACATTCACCCACGAGGTTGGGCACAACCTGGGGGCCCACCACGATCGCTACGTCGTCACTGACGCAGTCGCCGGCCCCACAGGCTACAACTATGGGTACATCGATACGACCGCGAAGTTTCGCGATATCATGGCCTATTCTGATCAGTGCGACGATCTCAACATCACTTGCCCCCGCATTATGTACTACAGCAACCCAAACCTGACCTATAACGGTCGCGCTATTGGTGTTGCGGATAATTTGCCGACAGCTGCGAATAACTCGCGCGAAATTCGTGAGAACGTCGCAACGATTGCGCGACTGCGCACTGTGCTCAGCACCACATCGCCAACGCTGACAGTTTTGGTGAATGGAACAGGTACGGTCACCAGTTCGCCCAGCGGCATCAATTGCGGCGTAACATGCACCTATACATTCACAGCCGGCGCATCCGTCACATTAACGGCAACAGCTCCGCGTGGATCGAAATTCACGGGCTGGAGTGGCTCATGCACAGGGACGAGTACCTGCACCGTGAGCATGACGAGCGCATCGAGCGTGACGGCGACATTCTCGCCCGCTCTGCAAGTGGGGGCAGTGTATTCTTCTGCACAAACCGGATCGCAATCGCTCCTGCGATTTGTGAACACCGGCAGCAGTGCAAGCACTGTCAGTGTATTGCTGTCGAATTATCAAACTGGTCAAAGCTTAGGAACGTGGACCAAAACAATTCCGGCTGGCGTTGCAGACCAGGTCGGCATCGAGATCATTGAATCTGCACTTCCGGCGGGAACAACAAAGCCCGCTTATTATTCGGCATCTGTCATGTCGAGTATGACGGGCTATCTGCAACACGTTCTTTACCGTCGTAATGATGGAACATTAACCAACCTCAGCACTTGCGACCTGAACGTCACAGCGAGCGCGACGCAGGTTGCCAACGTGCACTCAACCTTACTTGATTTTGGTTTCCCCAGCACGATCGCCATTACGAATACCTCGAGTGGATCAAGCAGCTCAGTCACCGCCGTGACACTTGGGGTATACGACTCTACGACCGGTACAAAAATGGGCACCTACAGCACAAGTGTGCCCGTTTTCGCGCAAAAACTTGTGACTGTGGCCGCGATTGAATCGCAGCTCGGGATCAAACCAACGTCGAGCCAGTATCACTGGACGATGAAAATCGAGAACAGCTTCGTTGGTGAATTGCAGCACTTAGTGAACAACTCAAAAGTCGGTGTCATCACCGACATGACGACGCAATGCAGCTTCAATGACGTCGCAGCCCCACCTTCAACTGTAGCAGTTCGTCAGCCGAGCCCCATTTTCTCGTCGACAGGAACTTCGCAATCCTTCTTGCGCTTTTTCAATACCGGCACGACCGCCGGGACAGTCAATGTGCAGCTTTACAATTATTCAACAGGCGCTTCGCTGGGCAACTGGACCAGCCCCAGCATTCCTGCAGGCGCCTCGGCGCAATACCAAATCACAGTACCGGAAACAGTCGTAACAGCGACAAAGCCCGACTACTACGCGACGACGTTGCTCACGCAAATCTCAGGGTACTTCCAACACGTTCTCTATCGGCCTTCCGACGGCACCTTAACCAATCTCAGTACGTGCGATACGGGTGTTACAGCGGACAGTGGCAAGCTCATCAATGTGCATACGTCTCTGTTGGATGCGGGCTTCCCCAGCACGATCGTGATCAACAACACGACCAGCGCCGATGCGTCTGCGGTATTGGGTATTTATGACGCAACAACAGGCGGACGATTAGGCACTTATACATCGGCGGTGATTCCAACAGGTGCGCAAATTATGGTGCCGATGACAACCATCGCCTCATCCGGCGGGGTGGTGACTTCACCCACGCGCTACCATTATGTTGTTAAAGTCGAGAATTCCTTTGGCGGATTTATTCAGCATCTCGTCGACAACAAAAGTGTCGGCGTGATCACAGACATGTCAGCCATGTGTGCGCTGCCAACCCAAGTCGCACTCAGCTATACCGACTGCCGATCAACCTGCACGGGCACAGTTGGCACGTCGATCACTGGCCAGATGAAGCGACTGAATGATTATCAGAACTATCGCTTCACACTGACAGCCGGGCGTACATATACGATTGATGTCAAAGGCTCGAGCAGCAATAACGGCACGTTTGTTCGGCCTTACGTCTTTATTTTTGATCCGAGCAACAACGTGGTCGCCGACGGTGGTGGTGGCGGAACAGGCACAGATGCGCGCCTGACATTTACGCCCACAACGACAGGCACACACACCATCCAGATCGGCCACTATGTCACAGCCAACAATGCAGGGACGTTTGTGCTCAGCGTGAACTAATCGAGCTTACGATAGTAATAGGTGGTGTCGCACAAGCCACCACCGGGCAGCAGTGCATAATCTGGGATCACGCCCACTTTGATCCACCCTGCCCGCTCGTACAGGCGCGCGGCTGTGTCATCAGCGGTATCAAGGACCAACACCGTTTTACGGCACGACCGAGCGGCATCTTCAGCAGCACGCATCAGCGCTTTGCCAACGCCCTGTTTGCGCGCCCTGCGATGCACCAGCATTTTGGAAACATCAGCCCGATGCGGTTGATTGGGTGGCTGAGCCAATACAAGCTGCACTGTGCCCATGATGCCCTGCGCATCTTCAGCAACCAGTAACACGCGGTCGCCCACTTCTGTATCGCGCGCAATGCCCCGCCAATAGGTCAGAGCATCTGGCACAGAAAACGGCGACATAAAGCTGACGGACGCGCCACCTGCGACGCAATCCACCAATACCTCGGCAAGAGCGTTCAATTCACTGTCCATGACTTTGGTAAGCCTGCGAACAGTGAACGATGCTGTCATGTTTAGACGATGTTCCGCACTAAACGATATTACCGACACGCGCGCCATCGGCTGTAGCATTCACCACAAAGCGCGGCGCATAGGCATCACCCACGATATGCACAGGGATACCAGCGGCACGTAAGGGGGCCGCCAATTCATCGTTGGGCTTCCGGGGTGTGGAGTACGTCAGCAGCGTCACATTCTCGATCACCTGCGTTTCACCGCTAATAATGTGCTTAATGGTGATCTGGCCATCTTCAATGCCGTCCACACCTGCAGGCTCAGAGTTCAAGATCACTTTGATGCCCTTGGGGAACAAGCGCTGATAAATGCCCTGGCGGTTCACCAACGGCTCGTCGGTCGCTAAGCGCTCACGCGGCGTGACGATGTACACATCGTCATAGCGCTTCTTCAGCATTTCAGCGGCAGCGTACGTTCCAGCCGTATGGTCTTTGTCGAAAATAATAGCCGTACCGCCTTGGTGCGCAGTCTTGACCACCAAGTCACGCGACACATCGCGCAGGTCGGGGAAGAACGTGGCATCGCGGTAGTCTTCTGGGATGAAGTCGGGCCAGGTCATGGTGGACCCTGTCGCCAGAATCACCGCATCAGGCTTTTCAGCCATGACGCGATTGAAGTCCGCCTCAACACCCATCTCCAACTTCATGCCGAACTTCTGGCCCATCTGCAGTTGGAAGTCATAGATACTGCTTAAGTTCTCACCGCCCGGCAGCAGTGCATGCAGGCGCGTTTTGCCGCCGCCTTCCGCACCTTTGTTAAACACCGTCACGTCATGGCCGCGCGCAGCCGCCAGCCATGCAGCTTCAAGACCAGCAATGCCTGCGCCAACAACGACGACTTTCTTGGGTTTGGCTACTTTTGTTGGCCACCAATCTGCCTCTTCTCGCTCGCCTACACGCGGGTTGTTGTCACACTGCACGCGCGCACCAGCGACAATGAGGTGCCAGCAGGTATTGCACGACACGCAGTAGCGCATTTCGCGCTCGCGACCTTCGAATGATTTCTTGGCCCATGCGGGATCTGTGATCATCGGACGGCCGACCATCACCAGATCACCTAAGCCTTCGCTGATCACCCGTTCGCCTTCGTTGGGGTCGGTAATTAAACCCAATTGGCCCAACGGAATACCAGGCATGTTATTGCCGAGCTTGCGGATTTTATCGAAGAACGGCACGCGCGGGCCATGCAAGTCCGGCAAGTGCCAGTTCAGCGTATCGGCATGTGCGCCCCAGCAGAACGTGACGTAGTCAGGCTTATGCGGTGCAACCAGTGCTGCAATGTGGCCTGCTTCTTCCAGATCAATACCGCCCGCTAAGCCGTCTTCGCCCGGCAGTTTCACGCCGACAATGAACGACGGACCACAAGCTTTGCGGATCGCATCAATGGTGCGGCGAATAAGCTGGGTGCGGTTTTCACGGCTACCACCAAACTCGTCATCGCGAATGTTTGAGAGCGGTGATGCAAACTGGTGGAAGATGTGGCCGTGGCCACATGACATTTCCACGCCAGAGAAACCGGCTTCTTTGAGGATGAGCGCGCTTTCAGCGAAGTCCGAGATCAAACGCTCGACTTCTTTGGTCGTCAGTACGTGGGGCACAGTCCAGCTAATGCCGTCCGGCAAAGCGCTTGCGCCGATGGCCCCCGCGTTACGACCGTTTTCATGTCGGCCGCGGCCTGGGTCTTGGATTTGGCCCAACAAGTGCGCACCATTGGAGGCCACAGCATCCGCCAAGGCTCGCAAACCGGCCATGCCTTTACGGTTGAACACATCCACTTTGCGCGGGTTCTTCTGATGCGAGGCCACGTTCATGGGCTCGGTGACAATCATGGCCGCCCCGCCAATGGCACGGCTGCGGTGATAGTTGATCAGCGATTCCGACACCTGGCCGTCATCCACATAGCGCGTGGACATGGCGGCATGGACGATACGATTGCGAAGAGTGAATTGGCCGATTTTGATCGGCGAGAACATCAACGGATAAGCGGTGGTGGACTGCGACATATGGGCTGACTGACTGCTCGGTTTGACTGCGCTTAAAGCATGCGCATGACCTAAGCCCGAATGCTGCCAACGCCAAGAAAAATCAGCCAGTTGTGCACGTGTTGAAAGCGCAAGCTTGGCACGAAATATCAAGAAAAAAGCCCGCTTCAACATGTGAAGCGGGCTAAAAGTATAGAGGAGAGGACCGATAACAAACTGGCGGGCGAACCGCCCACCGCGATCATTCCGCCGAACTGGGCTAGTGCCCCTCAACGAAAATCTCATGTGCGCATTATGTCTAACGAACCGAAGCCCGTCAATGCATTTTTGCGCATTATGCGCATTTTATTGAAAATATATGAGCGCGACAGAACGCAACCATTGTTGCGCTTATCTCGTTAAGTGAAGTTCGGTTTTTAGAAGCTGAATCAAAATAATAAGAGAAAATTCAGCGCTGACTTTATGTCACTAGATATAGCGCGGCGACATAAGGATGGCGCTATATATGCGCAATAAGGCTCATAAAAGACAAAACACGTATGCGCTTTTTTTACCATCTTGCGCAATGATAGGCTTAAGATCGGACGCTGCCTTGTGCGTGGCTTACCGGTCACTCAGGGGAATGGTCCAGCAATCGGGCCTTTAAAACGGGAAGCATACGATGCCGGTTGATTCGACTGCGCTGCATCACCTTCAGCCCGCCGTCTCGGCGCAGCAGGACCAGACACGCAACCTCATCGAGGCCATGCTGACCCTGACGGGTTTGAGCTCCAGCGCCCTGGCCCGGCAAGCTGGCCTGACCCCCTCCACCCTCAATCGCTTTATGCACCAGCCAGTGCGCCACACTTTAAGTCAGCGCACACTTTTGGCGCTGATGGTCACGACCTTCCGCCACATGAAAGCGCGCGGCATTGCCGCATTGGATGCAGCAGCACTTTCTGTCATCGCGCCCACCCTGCCTTCGTTCGAACGCGCAATCTTGGAACAAGCGCCTGATGCTGAACGGGTCTTAAAAGAAATCAAACTGCGCACAGGCTCTGGCCTCGCCACGATGGCGGCACGCAGTGAACCGAAATCAGAAACTGCACGCGATTTGCCTGTGGTCACCAGTGGCACCTTAGGTGTGGATGTGGCGGCCATGAACTTCGCGAAAGCGCCGCTCAACACCCAGCGTCCACCCTTTTTAGCTGATGATGCACACGCGTTTGCATTCCTGATGACCGATGCCACCATGAGCCCGCGATATGATTCAGGTGATATGCTGTATGTCAGTCCCGCGCGTGATGTGAGCGGCGACAACATTGATGTGGTCGTTGATCGCAAAGCTGGTGGCTTTATTGTGGGCCGCCTGACCAAAACAACCGAGAGCGTTGTTGTATTAATCAAACTGCAAAGCCAAGAAGCGTTCGAGATTGCCCGTGATGATATGCGCGGGCTGTATCGCATCGTCGGCGTTCAGCGCCTCGGCGCATAGCTGAGCTTATCGCCGTTAGAAATATATTTCCCTCACCAACCCTGGTCGCAATTTCACAGCCGCACTACTCTCTTGGCCTTACTTTCTCGGGGGAGAGACACCATGCGCGCGTCTTACATCATCACAGCCATCGGAATGTTTGCAGCCACATCTGCGTTGGCGCAACCGCAACAACCACCGCAGCCAGCACCGCGGCCAGCTGCCATCTGCGCCAATGCCGAGCAGATAAAACAAGTGGCTGAGTATTACAAAGCATCTCCGGGAATGATCCCCGCCAATGCCACGCGTGGCCTAAAAATGCCGGAAGCTGCGATTGTGTCTGGCCTGCCCAAAGATCAGGCCGCCATTGTGAGTGGTGCCGAGTTCACCAAAATTTGGGAGAGCATCACAGCTTGGCCCAATGCTTTGGGCTTGGTGATGAAAGGCGGCAACGTGTTCGAGTTACCCGGCAAGGTCATGATCGGCGAGCCTTCAACACGCAGCAATTTCTACAACCTCAAATCCGGCGGCAGCTTTGGTGGGCACTTACGCCCCGACCTGATGTCGACGATTGCCGTGGTGGCCATCCCCGGCAAAGAGAACGCCGTGACGCGCGGCGTGATGTTCTACGACGGGACAGGTGAATCGCTGTTTGCGTTATTCACGGTCGGTGCTGGCGGCGAAGGCTCGGCGCCGGCCCCTGATGCCATTGCGGCTTTTGATAAAACGATGGCCTTAGCAAAGACACTGCCGAAGGCGTGTGCTTAGTCGCTTAAGTTGACCGTCTCGGGCGTGAGCGGACCTGTCACTTTAAACGACGCATCCTTGTAGCTGGGGGGGCCTAAGCGAATGGGTGCGTCGTTCGACACGCCATAAGGCTCATCCGGCAAGCCGATCCAGGTTTTGTTCAGCTTCAGGTTATGGTCTTTGTCGTGATAGAGCGCGAAGGCATAGGTGCCCGCTTTCGGCACAGGGACGCAGATTTTCATATCGCCCGCCTGAGCAGGCACACGCACCCGGCCAATACGCCCGCCCTTTTTCAGCCATCGCTCCGGGTCATCACCATGCAAATCAAGCGTGATAATGCCTTTATCGGATTTTACATTCTTGACCGTCACGAGGACTGAAAACGGAAGCTGCTCGCACGGCGTATCCGTCGACGCCGGTTTCACGTCGACCTCGGGCTCAGCATCAATTGCAAACGAGGGACTAAGAGCTGCCCCGATGCACATCAAACCAATCGCAAAACAAGCCGACTTTTGCCGCTTTAACATCCGCATTGCCATACGCACAAACCTATAGCGCCTGCCCCGCCCTTATGTGTGACGAAGATAATGGCAAATTTTAGCAATCGGGGAATGAAAAATTCGTGATTCTGCAATTATTCGGCAATCTCGATATTAGCGTAGGGAATATAGCCAATATTGATCGAGAAGTTTTTAACCCGTTTGGCGACACCGTCGAACCTTACATAATCGTGCAGTAGAATTCCCGGTGCCTGATCACGCTGATGGCGGAGTACTTTCTGGGTCAATTCACGGCGCTTTTCTAAATCAAAGGTACCCATGGCCTCTTTCAGCAGCGGCATGATGGTTTCATCGCAGTACCAAGGCGCTTTCCATAAACACGAATGACGTAAGAACCCACGTAAGGGGTCGAGCGACGGGGCTGAGTTATAATCAATGCCAATGCCTGTGCCGTCCCAGTTCCCTTGATGCAGGCCTTGCGCATATTTAGGGATCGGCACCACACGGACATCGAGTTTCACACCCACTTGCGCCAAATCAGACGACACCTTCTGATAGACTAAAGGCGCGAAGGATGAGTTTCCGGCGTAAATTTCGGCGATCATCTCAAAGCCTTTTGCATATCCTGCGTCGGCCAGCAGCTTCTTGGCCATGGCGGGATCATACGGATATGCCGGAAGCGATGGGTCAAACCCAAAAGCATTCACTGGTGCGGTTTGTGTCGCCACAGCCGCCTTGCCCGCCAATAAATTCTGAACAATGGCTTCTTTGTTGACGGCATAATTCAGCGCCCGGCGTACGCGCACATCTTGCAGCGGTGAGTCCTTCACCGTAATGAACGCGAGCAAAATCATGGAGGCTTCTGTCTGCGCAACCATGTTATGGCCCGCCGCCTCCAACGCTGGAATTTCATCGGGCCCCAGTTGCATGGCCATATCAATGCGCCCGGCCAACAAGGCTTGGGTGCGGGCTGGGGTATCGGGCACGGCGCGAATTTCCAGCTTGTCGACTTTGGGTTTGCGCAGCGCTGTGGGGTTGGGCTTTAACGTCATCAGCCCCGGCGTCCAGCTTTCCACAATGAACGGCCCGCTACCGATCGGCGATTTGTTGATGCCTGCATCACCCACCTTCTTCCAGTTGGTCGGCGACATCAGGCGCATCAAACTTAGTTCCTGTGGCAGAAACGGATTGGGCACCGAGGTTTTGATTTCAACCGTTGTATCATCAATGGCGCGGGCTGATTTGAGTGATGGCACTTCAACTGTGACCGTGTACGAAGCGCCGCCTGGGCTTTTTAAAAGCTCTACTGCGAAGACCACAGCTTCAGCATTCAGCGGCGTCCCATCGGAGAATGTCTGCCCCGGATACAGCTTGAATTGCCACGTTGTTTCATCAATCGCGGTCCAGCTTTCAGCAGCTTGGGGATGTGCCTGGCCTTTGTTATCGACCCAGGTAAGTGCGTCGTAGACGGCCGCAAACGTATACAGCGCTGGCAAATTCGAACTGGTCATGGGGTTCATGCCCAGCGACGGAAAGCCCGGAATGGCAATGCGTAATGTTTTATCTGCTGCTTGCGCAGGTGCAGCAAAACACAGCACCGCAAGCATCGCATGAAGCATGACAAGACGGCTGTTTTTCATCAGACTGTACTCATCCCTTCTGTCATCGCCGAGGCCATAAATGTCCGACGATCCGATCAAACGTCTTGAAGCGGTCAAGGCCAAGCGCGGCTACTTGCTACCCCATCATGGCCTGATGGCACTGACAGCGCCACAACTGCTGGATGGGTATGACGCCACATACACCGCCCTCACCCTGACCCCGCGCAGCTTAAGCGAGTACGAGCGCGAATTCGTCTGGCTTGGTGTGCTGATCTCGCGGCGCGAACACATTGCCGCTCAACACCTCGTGAAGTTCAAAAAAGCCGGTGGCTCCGATGCCGATGTCAACTTAGCGGTGCAGCTTGTGGGCCTTGCGGAAGGTGCGGGTACGTTCAATTTCATCAGTGATCATTGGCACCGGCATGCTGCAAGCTACGACAACAAAGCCCTTTATTTTGAGACGTTGAAGAAGCTTGGTGCGCATGTGCGTGAAGGCTTGGTGCATCTACATCTCGCCGCCACGCATGGCTGCTTGCAAAATGAAACCGCGCTGAAGTGGCATATTGCAGAGTGTTACCGCTTGAATGTGCCTGAGGCTGAATTGGCCGAAGCTTTGTCGTACATCATGTTCTCAGGGTCAGTGCCCTACTTTATCGAAGCTTGCGGGGTGTGGCTTACGATGATCAAAAATGATGAGGTTCCGGCTTCGCCCCCCTTCAGGGCATGGGCCGCAATGGATCAAACCGGGCCGGTATAACGGGCCAGATGTGACATTTTTGCCCTGATAATAACAGACGATAACAGGGGGAATGTGGGGATGGCGTGAATTGCGTTAGCCCGCATTTTTGGCTTTCGCCGCGCGCAGCATCGTCTCAAGCTTATCCAAAAACCGTGAGCGATCTTGTTTCGTAAATGCCGACGGCCCGCCAGTAATTTGCCCGGTGTCGCGCAGGTGGGTGTGCAGATCGCGCATGGCCGAGACCATGCCAATCGAGGCCTGATCCAAGGGCTGGCCGTTGGGCCTGAGCACCTCAGCCCCTTTTGCGACACTGCGCGCCGCCAAGGGAATATCAGCCGTAATCACCAAGTCGTTGGCTTGCACACGCTCGGCGATCCAATCATCAGCGGCATCAAGCTTGTTATTCTCGACCACAATGCGCTGCACTAATGGGTCGGCTTCGCCGCGCAGCCATTGATTGCTGACAAGGTACACCATCACTTTATGACGCGCCGCCACCCGCAGCACTTCGTCTTTTACCGGGCAGGCATCGCCATCCACGTAAATTTCAACCATGACCAACAATCTCAACCATCAAGCCCACCTATCACGCACGCCTGCACCAAGGCCGCGATGACATTCAAATCCACTTTGGCGTCGGGTTTGAACTTAATGAGGCCCTTTCCAAATTCGCCCATGGGAATACGTTTTTTGAAATCGGCATGAATATCGCCGTGTAGCGCAACCGCATGCAACGTCACCCCTTTGCCCGAGGTGACCGCATAGGCAAAGCGCCCCTGGCGATGAAACAGCCACCCCTTCTCGCCCAACATCAAGCCCGCCGACATCACGACGCTGGGGTCATTGTCGGCAATCACGCGTTTGAGGGCCTCCGCCAATGACGGACCACCGCCGCCGCCACCGCCACGTTTCGGCTTAATCAGCTTCACGCCTTCAGCACGGCGTGCTTTGCGGTTTCCAGGAATAGGTTTGCGTTTGGGAATCATGACGGCGGTTATTTGGGCATCAATCGCGCTTGAATGAAAGCCTCGACTTTATCCAGCGAGCGGCGGCCTTCGGGCACAAACATAAACATGCTGGTGACAATATGCGGGGCACCTGGCCACACATCTAATGTGGCACTGACGCCCTGCCCCACCGCCTGATCCACCAAGCGCTTGGCATCATCCACCAGAACAGACTCATCACCATCTTGCACAATCATTGGCGGCAACCCTGTCAGATCCGCGTACAGGGGCGACACCAACGGGTTGCGCACGTCATCGCCCGCATAAGCCTTGGCCGCCGCCCGCAAAAAGGCAGGCGTCAGCATGGCGTCGCGGTCCGCTCGCGTGGTCAAGGACTCTGCCGTCGCCGCCAAGTCTACCCACGGCGATATGGCGATAAGGCCTGCGGGCAAAGCTTGCCCCTCGGCTTTCAACGTCACCATCAGGGCCAACGCTAAACCCGCCCCAGATGACTCGCCGCCGACAATGATTCGCTCTGGCTTAAATCCCTCTTTGAGCAGCCACGCATATGCAGCCTTCACATCATCAAGCGCAGCTGGATATGGATTTTCCGGGGCCAAGCGATACTGCAATGACAACACTGCAACGCCTGTGGTGTTGGCGATATCCATTGCAATGGGGCGCGTGGTGGCCGGATGCCCACTGACATAACTGCCGCCGTGCATCCACAAAATCGCAGCCCCGGATGGTACGCTGCCTGCGCGCAGTAACCACTCGCCTTTCACTGTCGGCGTAGTCACGGCTTGGCGGTCCACGCCCGGCATCAACCGCACTTTGCGATTGATCGCGACATCCACGGGTCGCCGCAAGCTGGCAAAATCATCGGGCGCGCGGGTTGCATCTACAGCCACACGTAAGCCTGCGTGCATCAGGTAGCTTTGAATTGATGGCATGGTGTTCGGGCGCAAGAACACCAGGATCGCAACAACAATACCCAGGGCGACGACCCACAAGGGGGCCGAGATCATCCACTTGTCCATCATGTTCTGCGGCGGTCGTAGCAGCAAAACGGCAAATACAACCAGCAACGCTACAGCGGTCATTACGGCAATGCCGGTCCACGCCACAAAGCCCGCTGTAAGCGCCGCCAGAACCGACAGCGCCGCCCAGTAGGCTGTGGGTCGTTTACCGGAGTGTGGCGGCTGAATGAAGCGTTGGTCGGTCAACGTAAGTTCTCTGCGCTCTGCCTCTCATGTCATTATAGATATAGGGCGTTGGCGAGGATCAACCAATCCATCGCGTTCATTCGGTCAGCGAATGGACCCATTCGGTGAACGGACAAAGCGGCGAAAGAAATATGGAATGTTAGGCGCTGTTTTTTTGCTGCTGAGCGGCGACTTGCGCGGCCGAGGCCTGCTCCACTTGCGCCAACCACTCTTCTATACCCGACTGCGATAGCGCAATCCGCACAGCATCCGTGCGGTTGGTGGCATTGATTTTGCGATAGACGTTGCGCAAGTGCACCTTCACGGTCACTTCCTGCAAATCGAGTTCGCGCGCAATTTCCTTATTGCTCTTGCCGCTGATCAGCAAACGCAACACAGCGCTTTCACGCGCACTTAAGCGCGAAAGCCCGCCCGGAATATCGCGCGCTGGTCCGCTGCCCAGCACGGTGGGCGCTGGCACGCGGGCTTCTTTGGCATTGAGCAACGCAGGCGGCACATATGTTTCGCCGTCCAACACAAGGCGTAACGCTGTGACCAGCGATTTTCCGTTCATGGTTTTCGGGATGTAGCCGTTCGCGCCGTTTTTTAATGCCCCTGCGATCACATTCGAATCTGCGATGGCCGAGATAATGACAATGGGTGGGTTACCGAAGGCCTTGCGAACCTCAGCAATACTCAACACACCGTTCATGCCGGGCATTTGTAAATCAAGCAGAATAAGATCAGGCGGTGTTGGATCGCTGGCATGCACCATCACTTCGCCAAGGTCCGATGCCTCTTGGATGTCGACAGCGTCCCCTAGCATGCTGATGTACTGGCGCAGACTATCGCGCACTAAACTGTGGTCGTCCGCAAGTATGATTTTCATCGCCCCCGAACCTAGACATCAAAGCGATCAGCAAACCGGCACATCCCCCCACTATCGCCACTGGGGTAACAAAAACAAACCACTCAACCTTAGATTTTAATATTCAAGAAACCACACTCTCACATAAAAGCTGAGGATGGAATGGCTTTATTGGCGTTGAAATTAAAAGCGAATGTAAATGCTAAGAAATGTAAATGCTAAGATGAGTCAGAGCCTCATGTCCTTTATTCTACAGGGTACAAGCCCCTCAGCACCACTGATAGTCTTCGATTAGGGCCGCGCAAAAAAATATCCTTAACCGCCAGATAGCCATTGCGGACCTGTCTGAAGCGATTTTGCAGCACCTGAAAGGACGCCTGAAAGATCGAGGGGAATAAAGAAAGCCCGCTATGATTGAATCAGCCGCACCGCATGAACAAGCGTTTGGCGCTGAGATACACGTTTAGCATTCTCAAGCCACGCGGGCGCATTAACACACGCGACCTTTCAAACCAGTCAAGCCAACCTTGGTCGGGCTCTGATGCGGTTCGCGCTGGAATTTCTTTTTTTGCGTAACGTCAGCGCCCATCGCCCCAATGCCAATGATACACCTATCAACATCGAAAATCGGAAACTTCACCGTGTGGAAGATGTGCATCCCATCTGGCCACGCAAATTTTTGTTCACACGACAGAACGGACTCGGTTAGCAAAACCATATCGTCGTCACGGCAGCATTCAGCCGCGATGTGCGGAGGTAGAATGTCCTGTGCCCGACGCCCGACCAAGACCTCACGTGAAATGCCGTAGGTACGCTCAGCAAATGGATTGAGCGTTAAATAATGTCCCTCAACGTCTTTCACGACGATTAGATTGGGGACATTGCACACAAATGTACCCAAGATAGCTTCGGAGTATGCCGTTTCGCGGGTGGCATTGATCGTCGCACTGATGTTCGAGACAACGCAGCGATATCCCCAGAAGTTGCCATCATCACTCCATACCGGCTCTGCATTCACCAACAACGTGGCGTCCATCATCTGTTCGCCTAAGCGTACGAATGTCGCATTGCGAATACGGGCATTTGCTGTGTAGAGCCTTTTAAACGCTGCGCACGCCCACACGTCGCGCTCAACGTTGATCGCTTCAAGAAAGTTCTTTCCGACAGCGTGCGGCGCGATCATACACATGGACGCTTCCATGATATCGGGCGCAGTCACGTCCACGACAGTCATGTCTGCATCGAGTTGGAACTGCCAGACATCAGCTAACGTCGCGAGGCCCGCATCCACAATCCTATTTGAATTGGATGCAACACGGGCACAGTCGTCATATGTATTAAGGTGATCCGCTCTCATGGTGCAAACCTTGGGCGTAAATCTCTGATCGCTCCACCCGAAGACTGCTCGGTGCACTACGGCGCACTTAAAGTGTGCTATCGGGATCGGCTCGTAATCCCAGTGTGCCTAAGCCGCGTCCCGAAATAACCTGCGCAATCGGATATACGCCTCTTGCACTCCCGCGGCTCTGCTGGTGCCTCTTGCCACAAAGAAAACGTGGACGGGGGCGGTCAGATCTTGCGATTTTTCAATCAGTTATGAATTATATTCAAAGGGCGTAATCCCTACGCCTTCTCGTCCAGAACAGCGCGAATTTTACTTGCCAATTCACGACGGCGGTAAGGTTTTTGCACCAAATGCGTACCTTGCGGCAGCCGGCCCTGATGGGTAATCGCATTATCTGTGTACCCTGACGAAAACACCACCTTTAAGCCTGGGCGCAATACACGGGCGCGGTCTGCCAACGTTGCACCATCAATTCCACCCGGCATCACAATGTCGGTAAAAAGGATATCGATAGGCTGAGATGACTCAATGATCGGCAATGCTTCAACGCCGCTGTTGGCAACAATCACGCTATAGCCCAGCGATTCCAGCAATAGCACCGCGGTATCACGCATCAGTTCATCATCTTCGACAACAAAGACCACTTCCGAACCGCCCTCTAACGGCACATTGGCCGGGCCTTCATCGGCTTCATGCTCGGCCGTTGAGCGCGGGATATACAATTTAATGACAGTTCCCTGCCCCAGTTCGCTGTAGATTTTCACATGGCCACGCGATTGCTTGATAAAGCCTTGCACCATACTCAAACCCAAGCCACTGCCCTTACCGACTTCTTTTGTGGTGAAGAACGGCTCAAACGCTTTGCGGATGACCTCGGGCGACATCCCCGTGCCAGTGTCCGTCACCGAGACGACAACATAGTCGCCGGGGCTGACATCAAAATTCTCGGCCACATACCCCTCATCCAGGGAGGCATTGGCGGCTTCAATTGTCAGCTTGCCGCCACTGGGCATCGCATCGCGCGCATTAATTGCTAAGTTGAGGACGGCTGATTCCAACTGCGATGGATCGACTTCCGCCTTCCATAACATCGGCGACGTAACGCAGCGGATGTCGATGGCTTCACCTAACGTGCGTATCAACAGTTTCTCTAAATTTGTGATCAAAGCCCCCACATCGACCGTCTTAGGGCTTAAAGGCTGCTGGCGTGCGAAAGCGAGCAAGCGCTGTGTGAGATCGCCCGCACGCTCGGCAGCTTGACGAATACGGTCGATCAGCGGTTTTATTTTTTCATCGGTGATTTTATCGGCGACAAACTCCAGCGTGCCCAGGATAACCCCCAGCATGTTGTTGAAGTCATGCGCAATGCCGCCCGTGAGACGGCCTAAGGCTTCGGTTTTCTGCGACTGGTGAAGTTGATCGGCCAGGTTTTCCTTCTCGCTCTCGGCTTCCTTCAGCGAGGTAATATCAAGAATGGACACGACAACACCCATGATCTGGCCGTTGTCGTCTTTGGCTGGATGATATGAACATAGCCAGCACCGCGTCAGATCAGGATCGGCGTGGCTGGCGGCTTGCAGTTCCACATTCTCCACCGGCTGGCCGGTGCGAATGACGTAACCTAAGATAGGCTCCAGTTGATCGGCTGTTGTTTCGCGGACCTCGCGCGGCGTACGTCCCAAGTGTTCTTCAATCGATTTTCCATTAAAATCGGCGAGGCGCTGATTAATGCTGAGATAACGCAAGTTGAGATCGAAAAAACAAATGCCGAAAGGTGCGGCATTATATGTGGTCTCAAGATGAGCGCGCTGCTCACGCACGCGATCTTCCGTAATACGCAATGCTTTTTGCGCCTGCCGCAAATCACTATGGGCCAGGCTGATACGCCCCCACTGATGCACCAGCACCGTCACAAGCGCTGTGAACAATAAAAGGCCCAGTAACACCATATCGGGCCAGTTCGATTTATTGCCAGACATGAATGCCTCGGTGGGCTTCAGTGTCGCGTTTAAAGCCTGCGTTTGCAGAATCAGCGGATATTCAGCTGCGATTGTGGTGCGATCTACCGTTGGTGATATGTGGTGTGAGAACACCCGTTCGTCGTTGTGTTGAACTTCAACTGCCGAAATCAACTCGGCATCATCGTAGACGTCGCGCAACAACGCTGTGAGGTTGATTTTCGCCAGCAGCAAACCATCGAAGTTCTCGTTCACATGCAGCGGTACAATCATTTCAGCGTAAAATAGACCATTGGCATCAAGGCCTAAGTTCGCCAACACAGGCCGACGCGTGCGCTCGGCGCGCGCAATTTCAGCAGCGATCCTGTGCTCATCAATTGGCTGATTGCCCAGCCAGTTCTCGCTACTTTTAGAGATCGACCAGCGCTGCACCAGATCCACATCGATCCAATGAAGCTCTTCCACCGCCGGATGATCGCTTAAGACCGCCCTGGCATCACTGGCCCACGCCAGACGCGGTGTGCGCTGCAGCGACGTCCACCAGTTACCCATACGTGAGAGCGAAGCTTCCAATGAGTCGACATGTGCGCTGGCCAGGTTGCAGTACGCCCGCAAGCGCGCATCAAGAATGGATTGGAGGTTGTTATCTTGGATGCGGTTCAGCGCTTGCCATGTCAGAAGGCTGGCCGCTATGCCAAGCGCGGCAACGAATAGAGCCAGTAACCGTAAAGACCTTCGCGATGGCAGCATACCTATCCCGCTTCAACAGTACTCGAGCGCAACCAATCCGCGACTCAATCATTGCGCGATGATAGTATCCATTTGCGAGACAGCCGAGAAGTGGCGGATAGGCCCTAGAACTAGGGCTTAGGCGCAAACCCAAAGACAACAGGGTGTGTTACTGTTACATACATCGCTAGCAGTGTTGTGACGGGTTATTTATTAGCGCAATCGAACATGACAGATTTTATGCGGTTGCCCACGCGCAATGCGAAAGGCGCAGTTCATGTGGTGGTTGAAACCTCCAAAGGCATGGGCGCAAAATGCAAGTACGATCCTGACCTGCAAACCTTTATCTATGGCCGCCCCTTACCGCCGGGCCTGACTTACCCTTTTGATTGGGGCTTCATTCCGGCCACGTGTGGCGCTGATGGTGATGCGCTGGATGCGTTGGTGCTGCATTCTGCGGCATGTCCTGCAGGCACTATTATTCCATGCCGCGTTGTGGCGGCGTTAGATGTGCGCCAGACCGAAGACGGCAAAACATTTCGCAATGATCGGTACATTCTGCGTCCTGTCACTGCCGTCGGCGTGGATGAGGTTAAGCTGAACAAAGCACTGAAAGCAGAGCTTCAGACATTCTTCCTGGATGCCGTCCGTATGACGCCTAAGAAATTGAAATTTTTAGGCTGGCGTACGGGTGCAGACGCTTTGCACCGCATCATGAAAAGTCACACCGCATGGCTCAAGACGCAGTCTGAGCTTTAAACAGCCCACAACTTATGCTGCGACCAAACGATGGCGGCGCGCCGACCAAAAGTCACCCAACCAGCGCCCCTCATTCTGGACAGATGAACGAGCCCAAGCCGCATCACGCGCCTTTATGACGCGCACGGCATACGTTATGTTCAGCCATCTGCCCTGGTATGGCAGTTTGTCTGTTCACACCGCGCATGGCCCCATCCCCCGCATCATCTCCCGACTTGGCAACGGCGTACCGAAATGCCGTGACCGCGTATCAGGAAAACCGTTTGGCCGAGGCTGCGCAGGGTTTCGCCGACGTTTTGGCGTTGAAGCCCGATCATCTCGATGTGTTGAATATTTATGGTGTAACGCTGTTAGGATTGCAGCGCTGGCACGAGGCGGCCGATACGTTTGAACGCCTTCTTACGCAACAGCCGAACCACGCCGAAGCGCTGAACAACCGTGCTTACGCGCTTCAACAATTAGGGTGCTTGGATGCAGCCCGGGCGAGCTTTGACGCAGCCGTGAAAGTAGCAGCCACCAATGCGGACATTCTGAAGAACCGTGGGCTCTTGTTACTCGAGATGCGCGCCTATGACGACGCACTTAAAGACTTTGAGGCCGCGCTGGCGCTTAAACCCGACTTTGCCGAAGCTGCCAACGAGCGCGGCAATACCTTGCTGAAACTCAATCGTGTGACCGACGCCTTGGCCAGCTTTGACCGCGCGATTGCATTAAAGCCTGATCAAGCAGCCTTCCATAGCCATCGCGGCGGCGCCCTGATGCGATTGCGCCGCATGACTGAAGCCTTAGAGGCTTATGCCACCGCACAAAAACTAGACTCCACACATGCCAAAGCCCATTTGAACGAAGCAATGTGCCGCTTGATGATAGGTGACGTTGCGGCGGGCTGGGCCAAATACGAATACCGCTGGCACTGCGAACCCATGAGCGCCGCACGGAAACACTTCACTGTGCCGTTGTGGTTGGGTGACACAGACATCGCGGGCAAAACCATTCTGCTGCATGCCGAACAAGGTGCCGGCGACACCATTCAATTCTGCCGGTACGCACCTTTGCTGGCCCAGCGCGGCGCGCGCGTTCTGATGCAAGTTCCAGCAAGCCTTAAAAACCTGATGCTCAGTCTAGAGGGCGTGACCAGAGTTTTTGCCGAAGGTGAAGCGTTGACTACATTTGACGTTCACTGCCCGATGATGAGTTTGCCACTCGCATTCAGAACCACGGCAGACCGTATTCCAGCACACACACCCTATTTGCACCCGGTAGCCGATAAAGCAGCCGCGTGGCATCAGCGTTTGCCCAAAACAGGCTTACGTGTAGGGCTTGTCTGGTCAGGTGATCCGCGCCACGGCGAAGACCACAACCGCTCCATCGCGCTTGCTCAACTGGAACCACTACTCAAAACAAAGACCGCGTTTGTGAGTTTGCAAAAAGAGTATCGCGAAGGCGACCAGGCAAACGTACAGCAGCATGCCAATGTACAAGATGTCAGCGCTAACCTTCACGACTTTGCGGACACAGCCGCATTGATTAGCGCATTAGACCTCGTGATTTCGATTGATACATCAGTCGCCCATTTGGCTGGCGCATTGGGCAAACCGGTGTGGATTTTGCTACCGCATTTGGGACTGGATTGGCGCTGGCAGTTAGAGCGAACCGATAGTCCCTGGTACCCGAGCGTTCGGTTGTTCCGTCAACCGCAACCAGGCGATTGGGGCAGCGTTATTGCTGTAGTCATACAAAACTTGTCCGCTTTATAGCCACGCCCAGCGTAAGCAAAGCGGCCCACTCAACAGCGCGTACCCCGTTTAAATGAGATTCTTTGCCACAATCCCAATAATGGCAATTTAAGAACCACTCACGTTTTAATTGAGAGCCTTTCTGGTGAAGTGCTATTAATCGTCCGCCGAATCCAGGGGTGGATGACGCGCGGTTATATGCCGCCTTAAGTCATTGTTAGTGGCGAAATTTTGTATGTTTTTTGCGCGCCTTTTTTCTCAAATCGCTGTTTGCATTTTCGCACTGGTGGTTCTGTTCAGTGCGGCATCGACTGCGCATGCGCAACCCATCACCGCATCTGATATTTTCGACCTCCAATCGCAAATTAACGCGCTCCCCCTCGCCCCGGGCACCGGGCTGACACAAAACGTCGAAGTTCCCAACCGCACGGCTGAACGGCGCTTAGCCAGCCGCCCCGGTGTAGGCCGCATCCGCACGGCCGCAATTGCGCCCAACTATGTTGAAGCCCTGAAGCAAGGCGCTTCACTGCAACGCACCAAAGAAGGCAAGTTGGCGAGCAATGGCGCACAACTTTATGTGCTGAACTTGTTCGATGACGTTTCAGTTCGGGCCGCAAAAATAGATTTCAAAACTGACAGCTTAAATAATGACGTGTGGCGCGGCGTCGTTGTTGGGCCTGAACAAGGCGAAGCAACATTGGTGATTGTGAATGGTGCAATTACCGGCAAGGTTCGCGTCGGCAGTAAAACATACGGCATCCAACCTGCGGGCGATGGACTTCACACCATCATTGCATATGACGAAAAAACCATTCCGGTCATTGATGACGATACGCTTGATAAAGCAGCACCACCGGCCGCAATAGATGCCCAGCCCGAACTGCAAGCACCGCCACACCCCTCGCTGCGCGAACTGCCGGATCAGAACAAAACCGCGGAAGAACTCGAAAAGCCCACAGCGGATGCCACGCTGAGAGTATTGATGGTGTACACGGCGCGGGCCGCAGCAGCGCGCCCGAACATTCAAGCCGATATTTCACTCTCGATTTCCAACATGAATACAACGCTTGCGAACTCTGGCGCAGGCGTCGCTATTGAGTTGGCCGGCGTTGAACAAGTGAATATCGACGAAACGCCATACACCTTGAATACGCTACTCATGGCCGCGACAGATGGCTTCAGCGACTTTGCCCGCATCGCGCAAGTTCGCGCCAGACTGGGTGCAGATATCGTGCAGGTCTGGGGTGTTACACGCGACCAGTGCGGCCTGGCCTGGGTTAACGACTACCTTGATACCGTAACAGCATCGACGATTGGCTATTATGTGCGTCGTGGCATCGGTGCGGTCGCAATTGAAGAAACAGGAAGCTGCATCAGCAGCGCCTATGATGCCCCCACCCACGAACTTGGGCACAACATCGGCGCGCTGCACGATCGTTACACACAAAACCTCAATGGCAGCAAAAACATCAAAGGGCCCGCAGGCTACAACTATGGCTACATTGATTTAGCCGCAGGCTTTTCCGACGTGATGGCTTACAGCAGCCTCAGCGGCGGCAGAAATCAGTGCGATGCGCGGGGCGTTGAATGCCCTAACATTCCGTATTTTAGCAATCCCAACGTTACTTATAACGGCCGTCCTGTCGGCATCGCCGACTCATTGCCCGATGCCGCCAACAACACGCGGCGCATTCGCGAAATGATGCCGTACCTAGCGGCTTACGATACGTACTTGGCCGCACCCAAACTGACGATCACGATAAACGGCGCTGCGGGCAGTGGCACCGTCACAAGTGATAGCGGTCTTAATTGCACAGCCACCTGCGACGGCACGACGACGGGCGGACAAGTGGTCACTCTCACTGCGACACCTGCTGCGGGCCGTACGTTCCAAGGATGGGATGGCTCAGGCGAATGCGTGACCTCAACCTCCACATCTACCGGTGGCACGTGCACGATAGTGATGAACGGCTGGACGAACATGATCGCGCAGTTTGGCACATCAGCGACGGCACGCACGCTGAATGTGACGCGAACCGGTACAGGCACCGGCATTGTTTCGAGTGCACCCGCAGGCATTGCGTGCGGCAGCACATGCACGACGGTTTTCCCCAACGGCACGGCTGTCGCGTTAACAGCCACGCCCGATCCCGGCTCGCGGTTTGCAGGCTGGGCCACTGATTGCTCAGGGCTCCTAGAGTGCAACCTGAACATGACTGCCACGCGCAATGTGTCGGCCACGTTCACTTTGATACCCGCAGGAACACAAGCGCTGAACGTTTCGGTCACGGGCAGCGGCAGTGTCACGAGCGCTCCCATGGGCATTAACTGTTCAACATCATGCTCTGCAGACTTCAATCAGGGAACTTACATTACACTGACAGCAACACCCGGAAACGGCGCAACCTTTACAGGCTGGGAAGGACCTTGCAGTGGGACTGGAAAATGCACCGTCACCATGAATGCGGCCTTGTCTGTGAAGGCGGCGTTCACGACCAGCACCAGTACGACACAAACAGTTTCTTTGAACATCAAAGGCAGCGGCCGGATCTACAATTCCGGCAGCCTGTCGTGCACAGCCTCATGTACGACCACCTTTAGCGTGGGAAGCCGCGTTACGCTTGCCTCAACCCCAGCTTCTGGCTGGATCTTTGCAGGATGGAATGGATTGTGTGGCGGAACTGGTAGTTGCACGTTCACGGTTGTTCCTGGCCTGACGATCAACGCGACTTTTATTCAGGTTGGGACAGGAACAGTCAGCCTTGGCGCGGTGTACACGTCGACACAAGCCACAACTCAATCATTCTTGCGTATTCACAACACTGATACAAAAGTCGGTGGCGTTGAGACGGCAATCCTCGCCGGAAATACGGGCGCACTGGTGGCCGAATGGACCACACCTGACATAGCCCCTGGCGCCTCGCGCCAATTCGCGATCACGGATATCGAACGCACCGTTGGCATCGGCAGCAATCGCCCCGATTTTTACACCTTTATTTTGCGACCAAAAATAAAAGCCTATGCACAGCATGTTCTCTATCGCCCCAGCGATGGAACATTGACGAATCTCAGCACATGCAGTGCTGGTGTGACTACGAATACAACACAGCTTATCAACGTTCATTCATCTATTTTGAATGAGGGATTCCCATCCACAGTTGTTGTAATGAACACAGGTGCCGTGACTACAAATGCGACACTCGGCGTCTACGATGCAAGTACTGGCGCACGCCTTGGCACCGGCACTTTACCTGTCTCTAACCTCCCAGCCGGTGGCCAAACCCAGATTCCGATTTCAGCAATTGAAAGCAGCCTTGGCATTTCACCGACAGCGGCGGCCATCTATCACTACATCATTAAAGTTGAAACTGGTTCGAACGTGCTGTTGCAGCACCTCGTGAACAATCGGCGCGTCGGCGTTCTTACGGATATGACGACAACATGCTCGCTTGAGCCCATCACGAACGCAGGTTCGGCAGTCGTTCGACTTCCCCTTGCCTACTCCACAACCCAAACCGCGACGCAATCTTTCATTCGCGTTCATAATACTGGCAGCGAGAGCGGGACCGTCGCATTGGCATTGAATGCCGATACCACAGGCGAAACGTTAGCGACCTGGACAAGCCCCAGTATCGCCCCCGGTGCATCGCGACAATTCTCGTTAGATGAAATTGAACGTGGCGCCAATAAAGGATTTACCAAACCTTCGACATACGCATTGCGAGTAAATTCATCTCTGACAGGATACATGCAGCATGTGCTGTATCGACCTGCTGATGGTACTCTGACAAACTTAAGTACATGCGATACAGGCGTCGGCATTAATTCAAAGCAACTGACCAACGTTCACTCAACACTGCTGGGAAACAATTTTCCATCAACAATCGTTGTTAACAATGCCAGCGCAAGTACCGATTACGTTTACTTAAGTGTTTACGATTCAACTACGGGAACAAGACTAGGCGGCACTGGGCTTTACTACGTCGGTATTGTTCCGCCCTATGGCCAAACCCATGTCCGTGTCGCAGATATCGAATCTAATCTTAAAATAAACCCAGTCACCAGCAGCATTTATCACTACAATATAAAAGTTGATATTGGCTCTTCTTATCTCCAGCATTTGGTAAACAACGCTCAAGTCGGCGTCATCACAGACATGACGACCAAATGCGCTCTCAAAGAAGATGATGCTGCGCCCGACAGTATTCTGACGACCGCGACGATTCAGCCCAACACGACTGTAAATGGCAGAATTAATTTTGAAGATGACCAAGATTGGTACAAGGTTACGCTTAATCGCGGCGGGTCATACCGAATCAATCTTACGGGCAATACCCTTTACGATCCGAAGCTGTCGCTGCGCGATGCGACCGGCAAGGAAATCGCTTTTGCGAATTCCAGTACATCGGCAGAAATACTTGATTTCATCGAGCCCGGCGGGGCATCTCAAACATATTATATCGTCGCAAGCGGCGCGCAGCCATACTGGACCGGTGCATATACGCTTAGTGTCAGAGCAAATACCGACGATATCTCGCCAGACAGCATTGCGACAAATGGTACAATCGCTCTTGGCAGCACGGTCTCTGGCGCAATTAATTACACAGGTGATACGGATTGGTACAAGATCACGCTCAATCGCGGCGGCACATATCTTTTCAACCTCAGCAGTCTGACGCTTTACAATCCTAAAATGTCAATTCGGGATGCCAGCGGCAATGAAGTCGCCGTTGCTAACGATTTCTCCGGCAGTACGGCCGAATCTATAAATTTTGTCGAACCGGGCGGAGCATCGCAAACCTATTTTATTGTCGTCAGCAATGCCTCATCTTTTGGCGACGGTACATATCGTTTAAGCGTTACGCAAGGTTTGGCTGATGACGTCTCCCCAGACAGTACCGCCACAAACGGCGCGATCAATGTGGGGGAGAACGTTTCGAGGTCCATCAATTTTATTGGGGATAGAGACTGGTTCCGTATTAGTTTAACAGCGAATCAACTCTATGTATTCGAGCTCCGCCGCGGCACGCTGATCGATCCATATCTGCGGATTATGAATTCTGCTGGTACTCAGGTTTCATCCGATGATGACGGTGGGGCTGGGCTTGATTCCTATTTGGCATTCATCCCCGCGACAACAGGCAGCTATTATTTGGTTGCATCCAGCTCCACCATTTTCAACACAACAGGCACCTACACTTTATATACACGCATGTCAGGGGCAGCCGACCAATCATCTGTCACGCCGACAGAAATGACGCCCCTTCCTTTCTCTGAGGTCACACTCATCGACAGCCGTGCTGTCAACACGTCAACCACACAAACCAGTGGCATGCTGCGCGCAGAATTATGGTACTTCACGCAACCGTACGCGCCGGACGTCTTGGGCTACAAAGTTGCTCAAAAAAGCCTGAATGCGCTGCCACCAGGGCAAGAGATCGCTGTCGACTATGCATTGGCCCCCTCGTGGCTTCCACCGCGTGGAATCTACTATCCAACAGTGATTTTGACTGAATATAGGCCCAATAATTGTACAGCCACCGACTTCTTCTGCACGGCCGCATCTGTGAATTTACCGGCGCCGATCACATATTAGGCCTTGGTGCCAATCCACGGGGCCATGGCGCGCGCGCCGCAATGCGACACCGGAGCCGAAGAGGAATGGCGGCCAAATAAGCCATTGTTCTAAAATGATAAATAGCCCGTTTGACATTCCCTCTCGCGGCTCGTAAATAAGCCGCCTTCCGCGCGGCACCTCTAGGCGCGGATTAGGCTTGGTATGGCAGAGTAGCTCAGGGGTAGAGCAGCGGGATCATAATCCGTTGGTCGGGGGTTCAAATCCCTCCTCTGCTACCAATTTTCATCTCATGCATTGAAGCTCGCAGCGTCGCGTCTCATTCTGAGGTGCAGCGCTATCGCTTTTATTTGCACAGGATCGACCCTTACACGTGGCATTTCCTCCGACGTCGCCTCCTCTCGCGCGGGCCTTAGCTGAGCGCGACTACAACGACCCCACCAGTGTGCAAACCGCTGTACTGGCACCCGAAGCACTGGGCCGTGACCTTTTGGTCTCTGCTCAAACCGGGTCAGGCAAAACAATTGCTTTCGGATTGGCGATTGCATCCACGCTGCTGGGCGATGCGGAAAAGCTGCCGCCCGCTGGAATGCCGCTGGCATTAATTATAGCACCGACACGCGAGTTAGCGCTTCAAGTGCACCGCGAACTATCGTGGCTTTATCAGCAAGCAGGTGCCCGCATTGTCGCCTGCGTCGGCGGCATGGACCCGCGCATGGAAAAGCGTGAACTGGCATCGGGTTGCCACATTGTTGTCGGCACGCCGGGCCGTTTGCGCGATCACCTTGAGCGTCACAATCTGCAAACGATGGACGTAAAAGCCGTTGTGCTGGATGAAGCTGACGAAATGCTCGATCTCGGGTTTCGTGAAGATTTGGAATTCCTGTTGGAAGCCACCCCGCAAGAACGTCGCACGTTGTTATTCTCCGCAACGTTGCCGCGCGGCATTGTGGCGCTGGCACAAAACTACCAGCAAGATGCTTTGCGCATCGCAGCGACGTCTGGTGAGCGCGGCCATGCGGACATTGAATACCGCGCCATGCGCATTTCGCCGCAAGATACCGAACATGCGGTCGTCAACGTGCTGCGCTACTTTGAATCGCCAACCGCAATTGTGTTCTGCAATAAGCGTGAAACCGTACGCCATTTAAATGCAATACTGCTGGAGCGCGGATTTTCCGTGGTCTCGCTATCGGGCGAATTGGGTCAGAACGAGCGTAACCAGGCCTTGCAAGCCTTGCGCGACGGTAAAGCGCGTGTGTGTGTCGCGACCGATGTCGCCGCACGTGGGATCGATTTGCCGACGCTGGGTTTGGTCATTCACGCTGATTTGCCGAACGACCCAGAAAGCATGCAACACCGCAGTGGGCGCACAGGCCGTGCAGGCCGCAAGGGCACCAGTGTGCTGCTCATCCCACCATCGCGCCGCCGCAAAGCCGAGCAACTGTTGGGGCAAGCGCGCATTAAGGCTGTGTGGTGCGGCGTACCCACAGCTGATGATATCCGCAAACTCGACAATCAGCGCTTGATGGCGAGCCTGCAAGACGCAGTGGCCACGACAGAAGTGGAACAAGCCGAAGACTTGGCGATGGCGCAGCAATTATTAAGTGAACGCTCAGCCGAAGAAATTGCGACAGCTTTAGTGCGCATTTATCGCTCGCGCTTACCTGCGGCTGAGGATGTGATTGAAGTCAGCGGCGCCTCCAACGCCCCCCGGAACGACTTCAAAGATGGCAGAGGCCGCGATAAAGGGGACCGCAACTTTGAGAAGGCCGAGCGCAATTTTGATCGCAATTCCAACTTTGCTTCGCCGCAAAACACAGTCTGGTTCACCATCAATTTGGGCCGCGAAAAGAAAGCTGACCCTAAATACCTGATTCCAGAAATTTGCCGCCAGGGCGATATTACCAAACGCCACATCGGCGTTATTCGCATTCTGGATCACGAAACAAAGTTCGAAGTCGACGAAGCGGTTGCCTCGAAGTTTGCAGAGTTAGTCCGCCAATCAACCAAAGGATTGCGCATTGAACCGTCGGATGCGCCTGATCCAAGCGAACGCTCGCGCGCACCACACAAGCCTGCCCATCAAGATAAGCCTTATCGCGATCATCGCGGAAAAAGTGGCCACCACAAAGGCGGTTACAACAAAGGCCATCGCGACAACCACGCGCCTGTTGATGAGCGCCCACCTTATAACAAGCCCTCAGTTGAAGCTCCGACCGTGCACCGTGCTGACACCAATGGGTCGGATGTGGAGACTGAAAGACGAATTGATAAGTCGCAGTGGACCAAGAAAAAGAACAAAGGCTTCGGCAGCGGCAAGCTACCGCCTGATAAAAATGAAAAATACAAGCCGAAGAAAAAAGTCTGGGGCGGCTTGCACTCTAAGTCGCGCACAAAAAATCGCTAAGCTGCGCCGAGTGATGCATTAGGCGCGCCAAGCCTTGTTCGACAAGCCCGCGAGCCAAACCTTACTGTCTGCGCGCACGACGAGAATGGGCGTAAATAGGATGCGGAAGTCATCGAAAACACGACATTCGGGCCGTTAGGCGCAATGCGCCCTATCTATTGCTGCGATTGCAAACGTCTCCGAAGTTTAGCGCTGCTGAATGCATGCGAAAGCAGCCATGGCATGATGCGCCAACAAACGCGCATACGAAAAAGCATTCTTAGAAATGCCCCCGAACAGCATACAGAGCTATGCGCAGTACCTACCCTATCTGTGGGTTGATTTATGCAGGCCACGCAATATGGCAATTAAATTACAGGTTGTTTAATCTAATTACATCTCGCAAATTGGGAGTTTCATAATCCTATGTTTTGATGGGCCTGAGGTTCTGCCGTGCGCCGTTTTTTATTGCTGTTCGCCTTGCTAATTTGTTCGTCTTCTTATGCTAACAACGACGTAGCAGCCGACGCTTCTCAACAATCCTCTGAAACCGCAAAAGCAAATATCAATATAACAATCAATAAAGTCGGGAACGGGTATGTTGGAGGCGATATTATTGCGACATCCGTCTCCTTTCTTGGTTGCGGCGTATTATGCACCAGCCAAATACCTGCCAACTCTGCAATCCGCTTGATGGCGAGACCGGCGACCAATTGGCGCTTCGTATCATGGTCATACGGATACACAGGCTGGGTAGGAATCGTTGGCAATGACGGCATATCGTATCTGCCGATTAGTCCAACAACAGATACAACAATCACTGCCACTTTTGCGGACATGTCCAACCCGCAAACTTTACGCGTATGGATTGTGGGATCTGGGTATGTCACATCCGATCCTGGAGATTTCTACTGCACGTCAACTGCGTCAATGCCCTGTACGAAGTCGTATGGGCTTAACGAAACAATCGTATTGCTTGCACAAAGCTCTGAAGTTCGTTGGTACGGTCCCTGCGCAAGCGTGAATGGTGCACGATGCACAGTACTTATGGACAAAGCAAAAGAGATTACAGCTGAGTATATTGTTCAACCACCCATTACGCCAAGACTAACGGTGAACGTCTCTGGCGAAGGCACAGTTACAAGTTCTCCTGCAGACATTCGATGCACAGCACAATGCCAAACAGAGTTTACGCTTGGCCAGCAGGTCACTTTAACACCAACACCTGCCGACGGATGGCGCTTCTCGTACTGGACCGGATCCTGCACAGGAACAGGGCCGTGTAGCGTAACGATGGACTCCAACAGGACGGTACAGGCCGTCTTTATTCAGCCGACGACCGTCGGCAACTTCACAGAATTTGCGGTCGCGTCCTCCAACAGCAATATGCGGAACATAACTGCTGGGCCGGATGGCAACCTTTGGGTCACCCAAGGCGGCGTGAACAAAATTGCAAAAGTGAGTTTAGACGGGACTGTGCGAGAATACGACACTACATCGCGTGTTGCACCGTTCGATATCGTTGCGGGCTCTGATCAAGCCCTTTGGTTCACCATGGCATCAACAAAAGTTGGGCGTATCACAACCGATGGAGTGGCGACAGAATATGCAATTGGTTCCGTTCCCAATGCCACGCCTGTTGAAGAGTACGGCATTGCGACCGGCCCTGATGGCAATGTTTGGGTTGCAGAACAAAATGCAAATGCTGTCAGCAAAATTACACCGTCAGGGGCCTTCACACGGTATTGGACGCCCGGATTGTCTGGTGGACCACGGCACATTGCCACCGGGCCTGACGGGAATTTGTGGTTCACAGAAGCGGCAACCAACAAAATAGCACGCATCACCCCGGCAGGTGAGATCACGGAATTTGCAGTGCCAACCGCGAATGCAGCTTTGGGTGACATTACGCGTGGCGCTGATGGCGCCATGTGGTTCATTGAAGAACAGGCCCGCAAAATAGGCCGCATTACGATGTCAGGCGCAATCACCGAGTTCAGCGTCAACAGCACCACTGCATTGTCCGGCGCAAGCATCACAAGCGGACCAGATCAAAACTTATGGTTCACCTATGGCACTGCGCCGAAACTGGGCCAGATGACGCAATATGGCGTTTTAACGACCTACAACACGCTGTCCGCCAACGGCACAACACGCGGCATTGCGACTGGTTCGGATGGCAATATTTGGTACACCGATTCCACAGCCAACAAGATTGGACGCCTAACACTGCGCGCCGTGCGGCAAGGTGCAGTGTTCTCGACCGCTCAAGATACAGCGCGCTCCTTTTTGCGATTTGCGAACACGGGCACCTCATCTGGACATGTCAGTGTCTCGCTTCTTAACCCAGACACCGGCGTGTCCATCAATCACTGGACAAGCCCCAATATAGCCCCCAATTCTTCTGCGCAATTTTATATCGATACAATTGAACGCGCGGGCAACGCCACTGTCACCAAGCCGCAGTACTATTCGGTCGCCGTCCGTCCGCATATGGCCGGCTATATGCAGCATGTGTTGTGGAAGCCAAGCGACGGAACACTGACCAATTTAAGCACGTGCGATAGCGGCGTCACGGCGACGGAAAAGCAATTGTTCAATGTCCACTCAACGTTGTTGGACCAGGGCTATCCTAGCGCGATTGCGGTCGTGAACACAGGAACGAGTGCCACAAGCGTACAACTGGGCATTTACGATGCAGAAACGGGCACCAAACTGGGCACGTATACGACTGCAACAATAAGTGCAGGGGCGCAGTTAAGCATCAGCATCGCAACATTGGAGAGCGGAGCTAATGTTTCTCCGGGCGAAACGCGCTACCATTACGTCATCAAGGCAGAAAGCACATTCACTGGCTACCTGCAGCACCTTCTGACAAATAAATCGACTGGCGTCATCACCGACATGTCGACCGTCTGCTCACTCACAAAAACGCCCGAAACGGCACGCTCAGCAGTGTTAAATCAGGGCTCTGTTTTCCCATCAACACAACCTGAATCTCGTTCATTCGTGCGCCTCTATAATTCCAGCGGCAATGCCGGAACCGCCACCATTTCCATCGCCAATGCAGCGAGCGGCGAGAAATTGCGTGAGTGGACGAGCCCGACAATTCCAGCGGGTGCAGCACACCAGATTGCCATTCGCGACATTGAAGGCGAAAGCATTGGCAGCAGTGATAAGTATGTACTTACAGCGCGCGCAAAGTTTGACGGCGCATTCCAACACATCTTATGGCGCCCATCGGATGGCACCCTGACCAATCTGACGACATGCAACGCCAGTGTAACAGCAGACTCTCGCCAACTGATGAATGTGCATTCGTCGCTCTTAAGCGCCTCGTATCCAAGTTCGATTGTGGTGAACAACAGTGGCCCCACCGCCCAGCGTGTCCTGATCGGCCTTTATGATGCAACCACAGGCGCAAAACTGGGTACGTACGTTTCAGACAGTATAAGCGCTGAAGGCCATATACTGTTAACGATTGATCAGATCGAAAATGGTGCCAACGTAAAGCCCGGCGCGACGATCTATCATTACGTCTTAAAGCTTGAGAGCGAGCTGAATGGCTATCTCCAGCACCTCGTAAATAACAAATCGACCGGCGTTATCACGAATATGACCACGATGTGTCTTATGAAGGCCTCATAATAAAACTGCTCTGAATACGCAGTGACGAGCAATTGGGCTGCTACGGTTTTGCCGCACCCTGCGCTTTATGCGCGAATGCAATAAGCTCTGCGACAAATCGTGAGGTATTTTCTTGATAAGGTGAGCGCCCCGTCTCGGGATAGATTGAGACAGTGCCTCTGGGCAATTGCTGTGCGACGCCTCTGACGACATCCAGCGGCGCATCGGCACTCATTTGAACGCGGGTTCCCACCGAGAAAAGCACTGGTAGCTTTAACTGCGCGATGAGATCTGCATTCTGCGTCGGATGCCGAGAGATCAAGCGGCGCACATAAGGTGGGAGGCGCATGATCATAGTTGTCGTGCGGTCTAACCATTCTTGCTCGGGCTCGTCTGCGACGAAATTGCGAGCGGTTACGCGCGCCGCCGCAAGGTTATCCGCGATATAGGGTGATTGATGGAGTTGTGCCTGCTTTGCATAAAAAGCACGCGTTGCCTCATCCATCGGCAATGACTTTACTAGGCCGGCTTGCGTTTGAACCAGATTAATCCCGGCAAGTTCAGCGATACCATAGTGGCGAACGTAATCCATCGCGACCATGCCGCCAAAACCGACGGCAACAATAATAGGCCGCGACGCATTCGTCGCTTTCATAACCGCAGCCAAATCATTGGCCCACGCGCTTATCGTAGCATAGCTTTCTGGCTGCCACGGCTTTCCTGAGTCACCATGGCCACGCAGATCAAATGCAATTAAGTGGAATTCATCGTCAAGTGGCGTGCCAATAAGTGGTGCCCAGCTTTCCCAGGTTAGCGCATTATTATGGATAAGAATGATAGCCGGGCCACTTTGGTTTCCCCACTCGGCAACATTTAGCGGAACGCCATCGGCACTGACGACGGTGCGTGTCTGAATGTGTTGCGCCGAAACCGAGAAAGACCAGCCCCACAGTAATAGCAAGATCCCGATGAATATGCGGCCCCGCATACGAATATTATTAAATTTCACAACGCCCACCATGCAAAATCACACGCACATTAAAAATCACACGGACATTAAATGTGAGTGATTACGACTTCTGCCACGCTTCAGCGCCCGCAACGGCTGCACGAAAGGCAGGCCGTCCCCATGCCAGCACGATGACGCCAAGCAAGCCGACAGCGCCAAATACCACGGCCAAGCCCGGCGCGATGCCTGTAGGCCCTGTAAATACGTGGTCTGTTAAAAAGCCAACGGAGTACGACCCAACCGTCAACGAGACTAAGCCCGTGAGCAACGTATAAAGAGCCGTTGCTTGACCGCGCATTTCGTTCGGCGTGATCTGGCTTAAACCCATCAATGCCGATGCCGACGACCAATTGGCAAAGACGTTGAACGCAATGTAGGGCCCAAGGCCCCACAGCGGGCTCGGTGCCAAGCACGCCAACGGGCCAAAGATCATCAACGACGCCGAATGCATTAACGCCGCCAATAAAGGCGCATCAGTATGGCCGCGCTTCACGAATGCGGTGATCACCCAGCCGACGATAACCGAGCTTGCAGCCCCGACGACCGCAATCAGTGCAAAGGCCGTTCCCACATCAGCCGCTTTCCATCCATGCACGCGGATCACCAGCGTCGCCCCCCATGCGATCTGCGCATAAATGCCAGTCACGTTCAGAACGGTCCCCGCCAGTAAGGCAAAGTAGGCACGTGCATGTGTACGCAGATGCTTAAATAACGGCGCAAATTGCGAGGCATCGGTCGCGTTTCCTTTCTCACGACGTTCAGGCTCACGCACCGTCAGCCACACCAATGCCGCAACAATGATGCCCGGTGCCCCCGCCAGAAAGAATGTGACCTGCCAATTGTGTACGCCGTCAAGCAAGCTTGGGAATACGCCACGGACCCAATCGGCTGTGATGATCGCGATTGTACCCAGCACATAGCCCGCGACAGTTCCGAACGTGCCGCCTAAAAGAAAAATGCCATAAGCTTTCGGGCGCTGCACAGGCGAGAAGTAATCCGAGATAAGCGAGCCTGCGACAGGCAGAATGCACGCCTCGCCCAAGCCCACACCGACGCGGGCAACAAACAACCATTTAAAGTCGGGCGCCAGGCCGCACAGAATGGTCGAAATACTCCAAACTGTAATACCTGTGACAAGAATAAGTTGGCGATTGGCGCGGTCTGTAATCATGCCCAGGACCAAGCCGAAGGTTGTGTAACACAACGCAAAGGCCAATCCTTGCAGCAACCCAATCTCAGCATCCGTGACGCCAAAATCTGCTTTGATTGGCTCGACCAACAAGCCGATGACGGCGCGGTCAAGAATGGCAAATGAATAAGCCAAGACTAACATCGCCACCACATACCAAGCATATGATGGTTTGGGCCACGTCACGGTTGAAGATTGCATGTGCGAAGACTGTGTTTGCTGTACCATGCGATGATCATGGCCGAAGATCAGGCAGAGGTCACGCAGCTTTGCGAGCCTGCGTCACTCAAACACCACTTGGCCCCACACGACCAACTGCCTGTCATAAGACTTATTCCCTGCCCGAAACGCGGGGCCATTAATGGAGCGGCTACTGTGGTGCTATAAACCGGATGCGAAACGTAACGGTGTGGTCAGCACCACATCGTCTCTCTCAACGTTTACCGCGAAAATCAAAGACGTGGAAAACACGTCGATTCATTTTGTGCCCGCATATCTGAACTATCAAAGTATGGGCTCGTGGCCAGCTTGGATGAAGATGGACAGCACACCGGGGACGCTCTCGTGGCAAACACGAGGCAAGAAAGTTGAGAACGTTGACTCTGCGGCCACAGATCTTCTTGCCTGGATCGATGCAAAGTACCCGGTGTTCTTAAAGAATCCTGGGATTTAATCGGACACGGCGGCTTCATTCATCTGCAATAGCGCCGCTGAAGTACTAAGAAAATCAGCATACTCAACCAAAGATGTAGGCAGTGTTGCGCACATGCGACACTCAAAGAGTGATGCACATCTTAGAGCCCGGAATACGGACATTAGCGGTTTCCTTGATGGTCAGATATGGCAAGCTGGTTTTTGTTTCCAGCGCGGGAAAATGGATTCAAAATTTATGCGGCATGACATCGCGCACGGGCATAAGAGAACATTATGTGCCTAAACAAAACGTTATGCACATAACGATTGATATTTGCATAGAGGTCAGCAGTCGCGTGAGAACATTCACACGACTGCCAAGAGGAAGGGGAATTCCAATATGACGACACTTAAAACACGTTTGGCAGTTTCAGTCAGCGCGCTCAGCGTTGGCGTTCTGTTTGCTGGCAGCATACCGAGTGTTGCGTTTGCGCAAGGCAGCGGCACATCATTCGCAATCGAAGAAATTACCGTCACAGCGCGTAAACGCGAAGAAACGGTGCAAGATATTCCGTTGTCGATCACAGCCTTTTCGGCTGATGCAATCGAGAAAGCAGCAATCTTCGACGTGCGCGATGTCGCAAAATTGGCGCCGAACGTCACGTTGCAGACAACAGGTGGCGCAGGTACTGGCCGCTTCATGCCAAACCTGACGTTCCGTGGTTTGCAAAACGTATTTCCCACCCCGCGCGCGCAAGTGGGCGCGGTATTCTTGGATGGTAACTACGTGCTGGGTGGCGTAAACGCAGTTAACACAGCAGACGTGGAACGCGTTGAAGTTCTGCGTGGTCCGCAAAACGCATATTTTGGTCGCAATACATTCGCTGGCGCCATCAACTTCATCACCAAAACGCCGGGCGATGAGTTCAAAGGCACCATCAGCGCTTCGGGCTCGACACGTGGCAGTTACGACATCAACGCCAGCGCGGAAGGCCCGTTGGTGGAAGGCAAGCTGGCAGGGCGCGCGAGCGTTTTGCAGAAAGATAAGCGCGGTCATTATGTCGCGAAAGACGGCGGTCGCTTGGGCAATGAAAGCACGCAAGCGGTCGCAACCACATTGTACGCAACACCAACAGATAACTTAAACCTACGTCTGCGCGGCTCATGGCAAGAGGACGATGACGGTCCGGGCCAAGTCATCAACTTGTCTCCGTCGCTGATTGGGGACACCTGCCAAGGCCGTCGCATCAATAAGGGCCAAAACACGGCGGGCGTGACCGGATTCAACGTCTCCCTGCCCTACTTCTGCGGCTCTATTCCAGGCATTAAAGAACTGGGTGAAGGCATTGTTTCAACAAACACGTCGCTGCGCAGCCCGCTGCTCGCCAGCGTTGGCAATCCGAACGCGCTGATCAACGGCTTCATCAACAACAACCTGGGTGATGGGCAAGTGGCCAAAGCGCCGAGCCTGGATGCGTTGGGCTTGAAGCGCCAAATGCGCGCAGTCGATTTCCAAAGCGAGTATGAATTCGATAACGGCATTACGTTTGCATTCAACTACGGCTGGCAGGACAACCAATCGGCCCTGCTGTCGGATTCAGACCGCACCGATATCGAAACGACCTACAGCTACATTCCGCAGTTCACACGCACGCAAAGCTTTGAAGTTCGTGTCACCTCGGATCAAGAGCAATCGATCCGTTGGCTTGCGGGTGCCGCACACTTTAAGTCGCACTTCGCCAGTAACTTCGGAAACGGCGGCTCATTGCAGTACCGCTCACGTACGCTGCCGACACAAGCGTTCAGCACTGCGGTTGTGACGTCATTGTCGTTAGGCGCTAATCCATTCGGCACCAACGAAGTCGCGACCGTGAAGTCGCTGTTTGCCGCCGTTGATTGGGACATCTTTGATGAATTCACCTTAAGCGGTGAATTGCGTTATCAAGAAGACGCCTCGGTGTCGGGTGCGCAGTTGCTGCCCACCTTCCCGACTATTCCAACCAAGCTGACATTTAAAGATTACATGCCGCGCGTCATCGGCACGTATCACGTCAGCGACGATTGGAACTTGTACGCAAGCTGGTCGCGCGGTGTGTTGCCGGGCGTTGATAACACCGGCTTCACCAGCCAAACAGCGTTCCGCCAAAACCTGCTGAAGCAAATCATTCCTGATTTGGAAGCGGTTCTCGACTCAGACCAATTGGATAACTACGAAGTCGGCAGCAAGCAGACCTTGCTGGATGGCCAGCTCCAATACAACCTGTCGGCCTATTACATGAAGTGGAAGAACGCGAAGGCCTCGACGGCCCTAGTATTGCCTGCCACATCAGAAACCAACCCCACACCGTTCACGGTTGCAGGCGTGACCACACAAGGCACCGTTGCAATCAGAGGCGTGGAATTTGAAACCTCGCTGCGCGTCACGCAGAAATGGGATATCGGCGGCGGCGTTGCCGTGCAGAAATCGAAATTCCTGCGGTGGGGTGAAGCAGGCTTGTTGCGCGACCTGACGGGTGGCCAGAGCGCTGGCGCTGTTGTTGGCAATGCCAACTTTGGCGCGACCCAGTGGAAAGGCAACGAGATGCAACGCCAACCCCGCGCCACGGGTAACTTGAACACCACGTTCCGTGACTCGTTCAACGATACTTGGGAGTGGTTCGTACGCGGTGACATGACCTACACCGGCAAGGCGTGGGATAGCACGGCCAATATCGTGAAGTCGGAAGACTACTTCCGCGTCAATGCACGCATTGGTGTGGAACGTGAAGACGTGACGTTGGAAATCTACTCGACCAACCTGTTCAACGACAAAACGTGGGATTACGTGTCACGTACTGCCATCGGCGATCTGCGTAACAACTCATCGAACGCAATCCTGCCGTTGGGCAATGCGGGCCTGCTGCAAGGCTTCGCTGTACAAGCCCCAGACAAGCGCGACTTCGGCGCCCGTGTGAAGTACAAATTCTAACGGTAAATTTCCGCACACAAAAAAGGGGATCAGAAATGATCCCCTTTTTTTTATTTCTCAGCCACCTTATTTCACTGCGGTGGCGTAACACGCCAACCCTGAATACACAGCCCAAGCATCACCAGATTGGCGATAAAATCCAACGCCATCCAACCACTGAAAACTTGCTCGACATAGACAAAGTAATAATTGAAGCCAAAGAACGGCAGCAATGCGATGCCGTAAGCCAAGAAGGTCGTGCGCGTAAACCGACTGAAAGCAGCAAACACCCCAGCCAACATCGCCTGTGCCCCAAAACACCCCATCATAATGCGGCTGGCTGTTGTGTTGATTTGATGCTCGGGCCGCAACGTTAATGTCTCAACCATCCCCGGCATTAACAAACACCAAGCACCGAGCACTACAAATGGCACAGCAATGAGGCGTTGAATCACCAGCGGGTTTGACATGCAACTTAGGCCGCAGTCGCGGATGTTTTACGTTGATTATGCGGCACGAAAGCTTTGGTGTCGTCGCGCGCGATCCAGCCGCCACCGAGCACACGTTCGCCCTCATAAAACACGCACGCTTGCCCAGGGGCCGCTGCGGTTTCCGGGTGATCCAGCACAACGTTTGCTGTGCCCGCACGGTCGCCCGGCAATACAGTTGCGTCTAACGGCGCTTGCGTGTTGCGCAGTTTGACACGCGCCCGCACACCATCGGCCGGAATGGCGTCGCCACTGCCCAGCCAGTTCACATCGTGCAAACTGAATGAATCGCGCAGCAAATCTTGCTTGCCGCCAACAACCACTTGGGCGTCTTGCGGGTTAATGCGGATGACGTATAGCGGATCAACCTCACCGCCGATCCCAAGGCCACGGCGCTGGCCGATGGTATAGCCGCCGATGCCCTTATGGTGCCCCAGCACGCGTCCATCCACGTGCACAATATCGCCGGGCTTCTCGGCTTCGGGACGCAGCTTCTTCACGATATCCATGTAGCTGCCTTGGGGCACAAAGCAGATGTCTTGGCTGTCGGGTTTATCAGCCACGCCGAGGCCAAGGCGCTTTGCAATTTCGCGGGCTTGCGGCTTCAGCATGCCGCCCAACGGAAAGCGCAAGTAATCCAACTGCTCGCGCGTGGTTGCGAACAGGAAATAACTTTGGTCGCGGTCGGGGTCGACGGCACGGTGCATCTCTGCTCCATGCGCGCCCATCACGCGCTGCACGTAATGGCCCGTGGCCAAGCAATCGCCGCCGATATCACGTGCGGCCTTGAGCAAGTCCCGGAATTTCACTGTCTGATTACACAACACACACGGGATTGGCGTTTCACCGGCCACATAAGCGTCGGCAAACTTTTCAATCACGTCTTTCTGGAACGTGTTTTCGTAATCCAATACGTAGTGCGGAATGCCTATCCGGTCAGCCGCGCGCTTGGCATCGTAAATGTCTTGGCCCGCGCAGCACGACTTCGACGACGAGACAGCGGCCCCGTGATCGTAAAGCTGCATGGTGAAACCCACCACGTCATACCCCTGCTCGGCCAGAATGCCCGCCGTGACCGAGCTATCGACGCCGCCCGACATGGCAACAACCACGCGCGTCTTCTGCGGTGGCTTGGCTAGTCCAAGAGAATTCACATCAGCCATTTCGGTCGAGTCCAGGCGGATCGGGGTCTAAGGGGTGGGGCGCTCAAAACAGATGCCTCCAGATGGGGCGGAGGTACCGCCCCTGCCAGAGTCGGTCAAGGAAAAGAGCCTTCACCCTTAGGTAGGCATTTTTTGCCTCGTACTGACGTCAAAATGACACACAAATTATCTTTATATATCAATTGATTATCGCAAATTTTAAAACGGATTTTGAGAAGGCTTTTGTTAACCACTCAACCCAATAGTGAGCTTGGATCTATCTCTTTAGTTGAGGAAAACGCCCGTGACCCTGTCACGCACGTTCATACAGTCGCTCCCGACCAGCCAACTTGCGGCGTTTACGACGACGCAATTGGCTCAGTTTGAGTCGACGGAACTGGGCTACCTCACGTCAACGCAGTTTGCGGTCCTGACAACGTTCCAACTTGGCAGCTTGTCGACCACGCAAATTAAGGGGCTCACCACCTCTGGCCTCGGGGCCATGACCACCACCCAGATGAACGGCCTGACGACCACGCAATTGTCGGTGCTAAATGCCACGCAGCTCAAAGGATTGAGTACATCGGCCCTCAGTGGCTTGCTCACCAGCCAGCTCGGCGGCTTATCTTCGGTCCAGCTTGGCGCGTTCACCACGACGCAATTAAATGCTGTGACGACAACCGTCATTGGCTCGCTGTCGACCACGCAAATTGATGGCCTGACCGGCGTACAGATTACGAGCTTAAAAACAACCTCGTTTGGCTCGCTCACGTCAGTGCAACTGGGCAGCTTGAATGCCACGCAAGTCAAAGCGCTCAGCACAGCAAATTTAAAAGCACTCACCACAACGCAGTTAAGCGGCTTGACCGGCACACAATTAGCTAACTTGTCGGCAACGCAGCTCAACACCCTAACCACGACGTCCTTTGGCTCTTTGTCGACGGCACAGTTTGGTGGCCTTACCTCGACACAACTGAAGAGCATTAACACGACGAACTTTGCGGCCATATCAACGACGCAAATCAGTGGGCTCTCGACGACACAGTTGCGATATTTCAGCGCTCTGCAAATTAAAGCGCTCACCACCTCACAATTTGGCAGCCTCAGCACCACCCAACTCGGCGCGTTAACGACAACGCAAGTGAAGGGCATCAGCACGACCAATCTGACGGGGCTTACCACAACCCAGACAGGTGCGCTGACTTCAACTCAGTTGAGTGCGCTGACAAATACGCAGCTCTCATCATTCACGACCACGAACGTCAGCACACTTTCGACCACGCAGCTCAAAGGCCTGATGGCCGCGCAGATTACTGCGCTGACGACCACACAATTCAACGCGCTTTCGACCAGCCAACTGGGCAGCCTTTCGGCCAAGCAGGTCAAAGGCATCAGCACAACACAAATGAAAGTGCTGACAACCCAACAACTGGACTCGTTAACCACGACCCAGATTGCGAACCTGTCCACAACGCAGCTGAACGCTTTAACCACAACACTTTTTGTGGCCTTAAGTACGGCGCAGTTCTCGTCGGTGACAGCCACTCAAATCAAAGCCTTAAGTGCCACGAACTTCGCGGTGCTGACGACGACGCAGCTTGGCAGCTTTAACACCACGCTGATCAAGGCGCTGGCGGCCACGCAAATTGGCGCACTGACAACAATTCAGCTGAGCGGCATCACCACCACGCAAATTGGTTTGCTGAGCACGACACAAGTGAAGGGCTTCAGCACCACCAGCATGGCCAACCTAACGACTGCGCAGTTAGGAAGCTTTGCCAATACGCAATTGGCCGCGCTGACAACAACTCAATTGAAGTCCGTCACGACGACGAACATCGCTGGCCTGACCACCACGCAGGCCTCTGCCCTCACCTCGGCGCAAATCGGCGCGTTGACAAGCACGCAGTTCATTTCGTTGTCGACAATCCAGTTGGGCAACCTGACGACAACCCAGATCAAGGGCATGTCGACCACCAACTTAACCGCGCTGACGACTGCGCAACTGACCGGCATCACATCGACGCAATTGGGGGTTCTGACCACCACACAACTGAATGCCCTGGGCACAACGAAGATTGCCGAACTTACAATTACGCAGTTGGATGGCTTAAGCATTGCGCAAGTGGCTGGGTTTAATGCCACCAACTTTGCCGCCCTGACGACCACGCAAATCGCCAGCTTCAGCACCACGCAAGTTAAGGCGCTGACAAGCACGCAAATCAACGCGCTCACCACCACCCAATTTGGCAGTCTGACCACCACGCAATTTGGCGTGCTGACGACAACCCAGATTAAGGGCATCAGCACCCTCAACATGAATGCGTTGACAACGACGCAATTGGGCGGCTTTCAAGAAACACAAATCGCGGTCTTAAGTGCTGCGCAACTGAACGCGCTCAGCACGGCCAACCTGACCGGACTTACCACCACCCAGGTCAGCGCCCTTTCGACGGCGCAGATCACCGGCCTCAGCACAGGAACCGTTTCGGTTCTGACCACGGCGCAACTGGGCGGGTTCTCGGAAACCCAGATCGGCGTCTTGACCACCGCACAATTAAATGTGCTGAGCACTGCCAACGTCACCGGCTTAAGCCTCACACAAGTCGGCGCCCTCAAGACCACGCAAATCTCCGGCCTAAGTAGTGGCCGCTTCGCGCTGTTAACGACCACGCAATTGGGCAGCTTAGAAGCGACCCAACTGCAGGCGATCTCGGTCACCAACATGGGCGCACTGACAACGACACAACTGACCGGCATCAGCGCCACGCAAATTGGCTTCTTTACGAATGCGCAGTTGAATGGATTGACGATCGGCATTGTCGCCGCCCTCACCACCACGCAATTCGCAGGCATTACCGAAACCCAACTGTCGGGCTTAAGCACCACCAATTTCGGTGCGCTGACGACCACGCACATCAGTTCGTTGTCCATGGGGCAAATTGGGACGCTGTCGGCCAATCAGGTCAAAGCGCTGTCAACCACGCAATTCAGCGCCATCAGCACCACACAATTAGGTTGGTTCCTGGGAACACAGATTTCCGGCATCAGCACCACCAATATCGCGGCACTCTCGACCACTCAAATCAGCGGCCTGACCTCTGACCAGGTGGGCGCACTCACCGTCACGCAATTGGATTACATCACCACCGTCAGCTTGCGCGGCTTTACAACAACGCAAATTCAAGGCCTCAGCGGCAGCCAGTTGAACAGCTTGAGCACGCTGCAATTCGATGCCCTTTCAACAACCCAGTTGGGCGCGTTATCGCAAGTGCAGATCAGTGGGCTGTCCACGACCAATCTGAACGTGCTGACGACCATTCAGCTGTCTGGGTTCAGTTCGACCCAAATTGGCTACTTGACCAACACGCAATTGAATGCGCTCGCCACCAGCAGCATTGCCAGCCTGACGACAACGCAGTTTGGCGGCATTACCAATGCGCAATTAGCGGCCCTAACCACAACAAACTTCCTGGTGTTGTCGACCGCGCACATTGCCAGCTTGCTGACCACGCAAATCAATGCGCTGACAAGCAATCAGGTCGGCGCGATGACAACATCGCAATTTGGCAGCTTGTCGACCACGCAGCTTGGCAACTTGTCGACGACGCAAGTGAAGGCCATTGCGACAACGAATATCCGCGACCTTACGACAACGCAGTTAACGGGGCTCACGTCTACACAACTGGGCGCTTTAACAACCGCGCAAGTCAGCACGCTGAGCACCGTTCACGTTGCGTCGATGACATCGACCCAATTAGGCGGCCTGACCTACGATCAGATTCACGTGCTGTCGACTGCGCAGTTCGAAGTCCTGACGTCGACGCAAATGTCAGGCCTGTCGGCGACCCAGTTCAATGCGTTCACCTATACGAACATCAACAACCTGACGACGTCGCAGATGACCGGCATCAACTCGACGCAGTTGGCGGCCCTGACGGCACCACAAATCGTCAGCTTGACCACGACCGTCATCGCAGAACTTTCGACCGTCCAAATGGGCGGCATGACATCGGCCCAAATCAAAGCGTTAACGACAGTTCAGGTCCAAATTCTGACGACGGTACAATTGGCTGGCTTGAACACCACGCAGTACCGTGGCTTCGAAAACACCGACATTCCTTACTTCTCGTTGGCACAGATCGAGTCGCTGTCGGTTACAGGCTTGGAAGCAATGACAAATACCCAAGTTCAGGCGTTTACGTCTGTGCAATTGGGCGGCATGACAACGACCCAGTTGGCAGCCTTAACTGTCGGCGATTAACGAAAAACGGTTATCTTTCGAACATTTCTACTTAAACGGTTAATACTTTCGTTTAAGAATCAACACCTTATCGGTTCATAAGGTTAGGTCTGTTCGCGCAACTGTTGAGCCCGCTCCCGCGTTCTTTATAACCTCTATGTCGCTGTTGGTGATGAGCGCGAATGCTCATGCTGTCTCTTTGTGAATAAAGAGCTAGCCACTGCCTAGAACGGGCAATGCGCAGGGCTAATGCAGGCCACGTCTGATACTGGCCGCCCTGCTCCGCATCGGCACAAAATGCTGCTCCAGCTTTCAACTGGCTCACGCATTTACTACGGAGGCCGATTTTATGGCGCGTCGACACTAGAAGCGTGTCGATTAACAGCGGGGCTGCTATGGCTTTGTCGGAAACGTTTATTCAGTCTATCGAGTTATCGCAGATCGCTGCGTTCACGACGACTCAGCTTGCAGCATTTGAATCGACCGAGATCGGTTACTTTACTGAGACCCAATTTCGCGTTCTGACATCGGCGCAGTTGGGGAGTCTGACGACCACGCAAATTGCCGGCGTCAAAACATCTCAACTGACCGTCCTCACGACCTCGCAAATCACCGGGCTAACCACGGCGCAAATTGCGTCGCTTGTCTCGACACAGTTGAAAGCCATCAATGCGGCGGCTCTCGCGAATTTATCGACGATACAGTTGGGCGGCCTCACCTCAAGCCAAATTGGCGTGCTGACCACAACGCAATTGAACGGCCTGGGCACATTCAATCTCGGCTCACTGACCACAACGCAAATTGACGGCCTGACTGGCCCTCAAGTCACAGCCTTGAACACCACGAGCTTTAGCGCGCTTAACACAACGCAGCTTGGCAGCTTTGTCACAACCCAGATCAAAGCCATCAGCACCACCAACATGGCGGCGCTGACGACAATTCAGTTAAGCGGCCTTGCCTCGACGCAAATTGCCATGCTGGCGTTTACGCAATTAAACGCCCTGACCACCACGAACTTTGCCAACCTGTCTACCTCACAGGTGACAGGTTTAACATCGACACAAGTGCGCAGCATTACGACGACAAACTTTGCCGCACTGACAACCACACAACTCAGCGGCTTTACAACCACACAATTAAAGGCGCTGACAGCGCCGCAGTTAATGAGCCTGACAACAAACCAGCTAAGCGGATTATCGTCAGTCCAGCTTGGCTCGTTGACCAGCGTGCAAATCAAAGGGTTGACCAGCACCAACGTTGCTGAACTCACCACAGCACAATTGAGCGGCATCACATCGACGCAGATCGGCGCGATGACGACGACACAGGTGAAGGCGTTTAGCACCCTTCAACTCGCCGGGTTAAACACCACTCAAGTCAGCGGATTCATGGCCCAGCATTTAACGGCCATGAGCACGACGCAGTTTAATGCGCTGACAACTGCCCAGCTTGGATCACTGTCATCCAAGCAAATCAAAGGCATTACGACGACTGTCATGTCGGCTTTGACGAGCACGCAACTGGGCAGCTTTACGTCGACACAAATTGCCAACCTGACGACGTCGCAAATTAATGCGCTGTCATCGACAAATTTTGATGCACTGACAACAAGCCAGCTCAGTGGCCTTTCATCGGTTCAATTGCGCGGCCTGACCACCACCATCTTTATGCAATTGACGACCGCCCAGATCAGCGGTTTTACCACGACGCAAATGAAGGCGCTTGCCAATACGCAAGTCGCCGTCATCACAACAACGCAACTGGGCAGCTTGAATTCGACGCAATTGAATGCGCTGTCTGCGCTGCAGATTCGCGCCCTCAGCACCACCAGCGTTGCGAACTTGGTAACATCACAACTTAGCGGGTTAACATCGTCACAAATCGCAGCCCTTTCCACAACGCAGTTCGCCCAACTGAGCACCACAAATATCGGCGCACTGACGACCACGCAAATCGACGGCTTAAGTGCCGCACAAGTGACAGCCATCACCACAACGCAACTTGAAGTGATGACGACCGCGCAGCTTGGCAGCTTGTCGACACTTCAAATTAAAGGTTTAAGCACCACCGCTTTGGCGGCCATGACAACAACGCAGTTCAATGGCCTGTCGTCGACGCAGTTGGCATCGCTCAGCTCGCAACAGGTCAACGCGCTGAGCACGACCGTTTTCGCCAGCTTAACGACCGCGCAGTTTAGCGGGCTGTCCACGGCCCAACTAAAAGGTCTTAACAGCACCAATTTTGCAGCCCTGACAACAACGCAGATCGCGGGTTTGAACGCCACGCAAATCAAGGCGCTAGCGGCAACTCAAGTCAGTGCCATGACGACGCTGCAGTTCGGCAGCCTGACGAGCACACAATTGGGCTTCATGCAGGCCACGCAAGTGAAAGGCATTAGCACCACTAATATTGCCAGCTTAACGACCAATCAGTTGAGTGGCTTTACATCGACCCAAGTTGCAGCACTTTCTGAGACACAATTGGCTGTAATCACGACGATCCATATCAGCAACATGACCACAACTCAGCTTGATGGGCTGGCGGCATCACAGCTGATGGACTTAACGACAACACAGTTTGCGTCATTCTCGACTATACAACTGGGCAGTCTGTCGACGACGCAATTCAAGAGCCTGTCCACAACGCAACTGTCGGCGATCTCAACAGCTCAGTTAACCGGTATCACGTCCTCGCAATTGGGCGCGCTCTCGACCCAACAGTTCAATGCGCTGGGTACTGCCCTGATTGCCAGCCTGTCGTCAGTTCAATTTGGCGGCCTAACATCCAACCAATTAAAGGGCATCAACACCACCAACTTTGCGGCGCTCACGACCACTCAATTGGGCAGCCTGACGTCCACGCAGATTCAGTCGTTGGCGAGTACGCAGATTGGTGCGATGACCACTACGCAATTCGGCAGCCTGACGACGCTGCAATTCGGCAGCCTGACCTCATCGCAAATCAAAGGCATCAGCACCACCAACATTATTGGTCTGACGGCGGGCCAATTGGCGGGTCTGACATCGACACAAGTCGGCGCGCTGACAAATACACAATTCCTCGCCCTCACCACGACGAACATCAGAGGGTTAACGACGACACAACTCGACGGGCTTTCTGTCCCGCAGATCACGGCTATGACAACAACGGTCCTGGCCTCGTTCTCAACGGCTCAGCTCGGCAGCTTGTCGACGACGCAGTTCAGATCATTAACCACGACAAACTTTGCCGCCATTACGACAGCTCAACTGAATGGCGTCACCTCTACGCAAATCGGCGTTCTCTCAACGCTTCAGTTGAACGCGCTGGGCAGCACTAACATTGCCGCACTGTCGACCACCCAGTTTGGTGGCTTAACCACAGGTCAATTGTCCGGGCTGAACACCACCAATTTTGCGTCACTCAGCACAACTCAAATCAGCAACCTGTCAGCAACACAAATCAAAGCTCTGACCAGCAACCAAATCGGCGCAATGACGACGACGCAATTTGGCAGCATTACAACGACCCAGCTGGGCAATCTCAGCTCGATGCAAATTCGCGGCATCAGCTCAACGGTTATTACCGGGATCAGTGCCGCACAACTGAGTGGCTTTACCTCTGCTCAACTTGGCGCATTCAACAGCACGCAGTTGTCGTACTTCAGCACGACAACCATCAGCTCATTGTCCGTCACGCAAATTGACGGCTTGGCCTCGACCCAAATCAGCGGGCTCACGACCACGCAATTCGATGCACTGTCGACGGCACAGTTGGGCAGCTTCTCGACCACCCAAATTAAGGGCATCAACACCACCACCATCACCGTCATGACAACGGTGCAGTTGGGCAGCCTGTCATCGACACAGTTGTCGGCCTTGTCGGCACCGCAAGTGGCCAGCCTAAGCACCACCGTGATCGCGAACCTGACGACGACACAGTTTGGCGGCCTGACATCCACACAGATCAAAGCGCTGACGACTGTTCAAGTGATGGCGATGACCACATCGCAACTGAACGGTATCAATTCGACGCAGCTTGGCAGCTTTGAGACCAGTGACATTGCAGCCCTGACCACGACGCAAATCGTGTCATTGTCGACAACGGGCTTAAATGCGCTTACGACCCAGCAAGTCAGTGCGTTCACGACCACCCAAATTGCCGTAATGACGACAAGCCAGCTTCAAGCGATTTTGACGTAGGCCCCTTTAAAAGACGTGCTTAGTCCATCATGTTGCGGGTGGTTTGCGGCAGCCGGACCGTCAAACCGTCAAGCACAGGAGTGAGTGTAATTTGGCACGCCAAGCGTGATGTGGATGTCACGCCATAAGTCAAATCCAGCATATCGACTTCCGCCTCAGCCGGTTTTGGCAATTTGCTCGCCCATTCCTTATCGACGATCACATGGCATGTGGAACACGCCATACACCCTTCGCACGTCCCTTCCATGTCGATGCCGTTGTTCTTTGCCAATTGCATCAAACTGATGCCGCTGTTGCCTGCGAATTCCTGACGATTTCCGCTGCGATCAATAAACGTGGCTTTAACGGTCTGCGACATGTGAACTTTAGAAATTATTGGGCTGCAAGTCGGGGCTGAACAATCGGGATATAAGCATCCAGGAAGGCATTGCAATCAGCTTCTGTGGTTTCAGGACCGAGACTCACGCGAATGGCATTGGCAATCAGTTCATCGGTCACACCCATCGCTTTCAACACGTGCGACAGCGATACCTTGCCCGATGAACAGGCCGAACCGGTGCTCACACAAATACCCGCCAGATCCAGGTTCATGACCTGGGTTTGCGCTGTAACACTGGGTGCTGAAATGCACATGGTGTTGGGCAAGCGCGCCACAGCCTTTGCATGAACCACAGCGCCCGGTACGGACTGGACAATGCGCGCTTCCAAGGCATCGCGCAGTTTTTTAATGCGCGGTGCTTCAGCCAGAATTTTAGGCAAAGCTTTGGCCGCCGCGCCAAAGCCAGCAATGCCGATCACATTTTCGGTGCCTGAGCGGCGCGATTTTTCCTGGCCACCGCCTTCAAAAATCGGCGTCAGGGAAAGCCCAGGGCGATACACCAGCGCGCCAACACCCTTCGGACCGCCAAACTTGTGCGCTGAAATACTGATCGCATCAGCGCCCAATTCTTTGATCTTAAAATCAATACGGCCCGGCGCTTGAATGGTGTCGCAGTGCAGATAGCCACCGGCTTCGTGCACCAGTTTGGCAATCTCAGGAATCGGCTGAATGGCCCCAGTTTCGTTGTTGGCCAGCATGACCGACACCAGCACCGGTGCTTTTTGGTTTTTCAGGCGTTCGGCGAGCACGCTCAAATCAACAATGCCGTTCGAATCCACGGGCAAGAAGCTGTCGATGTCGGTCATGTTCGCAATGACAGAGGGGTGCTCAACGCTGGAGCAAAACGCAGCGCTGCACTTCATGGCGCGGCCGATACCTTTAATCGCCAGAGCATTGGCTTCGGTGCCACTGCCGGTAAACACCACTTGCGCCGGGTTGCCGCCCACCATGGCCGCCACGGCCTCGCGGGCATCTTCCACCACGGCCCGTGCGGCACGCCCAGCACGATGGACGGAGGACGGATTACCGCCCACATCGAAAGCGGCCGTCATGGCGGCTTTGGCTTCAGCGGAGACAAATGTGGTGGCGTTATAATCGAGGTAAATCGGCGTACGGGTCATGACGTCCCGATTATAGCAACCAGCCGCCGCCGAGAAGTGAGGAAATAGCGCGCTTATTCTGCAGCTTGCGCAAAGCCCAGTTTGCTGTGCTCACCCGAGGCGACATCGGCAATGCTGATGGTGGAGAGGAAGCGCAGCATCTCTTTGTCCAGCGCAATCCACAGGCCCGCCACAGACGCACCCGCACGGGCCGTTTCGCCGTCGTCGGCCTCGCCTCCCACATTCTTGGCCGCCGCCAGGACGGTAAAGACCTCGGAGACCCGGATGTCTTCCGGGCTGCGGGCCAAGAGGTAGCCTCCGCCCGGCCCGCGTACACTTTTCACAAACCCGCCCTGACGCAGCAGGGCAAAGACCTGTTCGAGGTACGAGACAGACACCGATTGCCGGTCAGCAATTTCAGATAAAGCGACGGGGCGCTTTGTTTGGCTTTGGGCTAAATCCACCAAGGCGGCCACGGCATAGCGGGAGCGGGATGAGTTACGCACAATTAACCCTTTGATTCTTAATAGTATTGCTAAACCCCGGTCACAGGTGCAAACGGCGGCTTACTACCTATCTTACGGATCGGGAAACCCGTCAGATCAATGCAACCCCACGGCCGCCCCCACGTTTAAGGAGTATGCCCGGCAGCCAGATTAAGTTTGCAGTTTTGACCCCGTTTCCCGTAAGAAAGGGCCCCAGCGCAGGCACAAGAACTTGCGGAGCGGGGAAGACTGTCGCGGCGTCAAAAATCGCCGGAAAACCAATAAAAATAGCGGGATAAAGTAGAGACCCATGCCTGAAGTGATTTTTACGGGCCCCGAAGGGCGTCTTGAAGGTCGTTACCACCATTCAACCGTCACGCGTGCGCCGATCGCGATCATCCTGCATCCGCACCCGCAGCATGGCGGGACCATGAACAACAAGGTGGTCTACAACCTCTATCACACCTTCGTGAACCGCGGTTTCTCGGTGCTCCGTTTCAACTTCCGTGGTGTCGGTCGCTCTCAGGGCGAATTCGACAACGGCTTAGGCGAGCTTTCTGATGCCGCATCGGCGTTGGATTGGTTGCAGTCGGTGAACCCCAACACGGCCGCGTGCTGGGTGGCAGGCTTCTCGTTTGGGGCGTGGATCGGCATGCAACTTCTGATGCGCCGCCCGGAAGTCGAGGGCTTCGTCTCCGTCGCCCCGCCCGCCAACATGTATGACTTCAGCTTCTTAGCCCCCTGCCCGTCGTCGGGCATCATCGTGCAAGGCACGAACGATGATGTGGTGCCTGAGCCTTCGGTTGAGAAGTTCGTCAACAAACTGAAGATGCAGAAGAACATCACCATTGATTATTCACTGGTGAAGGGTGCCAACCACTTCTTCAAAGATCACATGGATCAGATGAACGAAGTGGTCGGGACGTACGTTGATATGCGCCGCGCTGGTGGTGGCCAAGTAACCCCGCCACGCCGGAAATCTGCTGGCGGCGCAGTCGCCTAACTGATTCCAATTTAGCCTGGCAAAGCTAACACGCCGCCTTCCAGCGGCGTGGGTGCGCCTGTGACTTCCGGATAAGTCAGCGGCAGGCCGCGTACACTGCGAGCGGCGAAATACGCAAAGCCTTGCGCTTCCATCATGTCACCGTTCCAGCCGGTAACTTCCACAGGCTCAATCGGAATGTGCGTGAGTGCCGCCAAGCGCTCCATCAAGACTGGGTTGCGACGCCCCCCACCTGTCACCAAAAGCCGCGTGGGTTTTGAGGGGCAGTGCATCAGCGAGGCGGCCACTGTAGCGGCTGTAAACTCAGCCAGTGTAGCCGCGCCATCTTCGACATTCAGGCCATTCAGCACAGTCGCATCAAATGCCAGACGATCTAAAGACTTCGGTGGGCGCTGGCGAATAAACGGCGAGATCATCAATTCCGCCAAAAGCTGTTCGTCCACTTTGCCTTTGCGCGCCGCCGCACCGTTCTTATCCATCGTATGACCAGTGTGTTTGAGCATCCAGTCATCCATCAGCGCATTGCCAGGCCCGGTATCGAACCCCAAAATCGCAAACGGAAACGAATTGCCATTAAGGCCATCTGTGCGCTCACCGATCCAGGTGATGTTCGACACACCGCCGATATTCAACACGCCCACAGGCTTTGGCATATGCGCTGATAACGCCACGTGAAACAGCGGCATCAGTGGAGCCCCCTGCCCGCCATGTTTCACATCGTTGGAACGGAAATCATACACCACCGGCACGCCCACAGCTTTCGCAAGCCGCGCGCCATCACCAATCTGCCACGTCATGCTGAGCTTGGGGCGGTGCCAAATCGTCTGACCGTGAAAGCCGATCAAATCCGGCGTGGTGCCAGCTTTGGCAATCACAGCCTTCACCGCCGTTGCATGCAGATCGGTCAATTCCGCTTCAAGGGATGCGGTATCAGGATGATCTTTCGGCGGTACGTCGGAGATGAACGTGTGCAACCTGGCCCTGAAATCAGGCGGGAATGACAAAGCCTCGGATGGGCCAAACGCCGTGACCGTTTCGCCGTCGGTTTCAACCCACGCCGCATCCACCCCATCCATAGAGGTGCCGCTCATCAGCCCGATGACCCGTAAAGGGCGGTTTTCCGCCAGTTTTTTCAGTTCTGCAGCCATTCCATCGACCCTTCGGGCGTGCTACCAACCCCGCACTCTGAACGACGATACAACACGACCACCAACGACACGTAAAGTTTTCGATCATGGCCCAATTTAAATCAGACCTGCTGAACACGCTCTCAACGCGCGGCTACCTGCACCAATGCACTGATCTTGATGGATTAGATGCCAAGGCCTCCAGCAGCGTGATTACGTGTTACGTGGGCTATGACGCGACCGCAGATAGCTTGCACATCGGCAACCTGGTCTCGATCATGATGCTGCGCCGCTTGCAGCAAACCGGCCATCGCCCGATTGCATTGATGGGCGGCGGCACCACCAAAATCGGCGACCCCTCGGGCCGCGATGAAACGCGCGTGCTGGCCGATAACGACACCATCAATGCGCGCATCGCGAAAATCCAAACCACGTTTGGCAAGTTCCTGAATTTTGGCAGCGGTAAAACCGACGCCATTCTGATGAACAATGCCGACTGGTTGGACAAGCTGGAGTACATCCCGTTCCTGCGCGACATCGGCCGCCACTTCACCGTCAACCGCATGTTGACGATGGACAGCGTGAAGCTGCGCCTTGAGCGCGAGCAGCCGCTGACGTTCCTGGAATTCAATTACATGATCATGCAGGGCTACGACTTCGTGGAACTGTACCGCCGCCAAGGCTGCACCATGCAGATGGGCGGTTCGGACCAATGGGGCAACATCGTGCAAGGTGTTGAACTGGGGCGTCGTATCGCAGGTACTGAATTCTATGGCCTGACCACCCCGCTGATCACCAAGTCATCGGGCGAGAAGATGGGCAAGTCCGTCTCGGGTGCGGTGTGGCTGAGTGCTGAGAAGTTGCCGCCGTACGATTACTACCAGTTCTGGCGCAATACAGAAGATGCAGACGTGGGCCGCTTCATGAAGCTGTTCACCGACATACCGCTGGATGAAATTGCGCGCTACGAAGCCCTGCAAGGTGCTGAGATCAACGAGGGCAAGAAGAAGCTGGCGTTCGAAGCAACTGCATTGCTGCACGGTAAAGACAACGCTGAAGCTGCAGCTGAAACAGCACGCAAGACCTTCGAGGAAGGCTCGACCAGTGGTGATCTTCCCACCATCACATTCTCGGATGCTGAGTTAGCTGCGGGTGTGTCGATCATTGATGTGCTGGTGAAGTTCGGCATGGCTGACAGCAAAGGCGAAGCGCGCCGTCTGATTCAGGGCGGTGGTGCAAAACTGAATGACGCCAAAGTGAGCGACGATAAAGCCGTGATCAAAACGTCGGATTTGCAAAACGGCGTCGCCAAAGTATCGGCTGGCAAGAAGCGTCACGGCTTGGTCAAACCATCGTAACACCTACCACTGTCATGCTCGTGCTTGACACGAGCATCCAGGGTTTAATTCTCAAATGCGTTTGTTGCTCTGGATCCTCGGGTCGAGCCCGAGGATGACGGAGTTTATAATTTCAAAAGTGATGCAAATTGTTTCACGTGAAACAATGCGAAAACACGACTGTTTTACCGCTGCGGTATAGACTCACAGCAAAGAGTTGAAAATCCGCAGCGGTATAGACTTAAACCGTCCCTGTTCTTGCAGGCCAGATACAGGGGGCTTGCGGGGAGAATGGGAAGAGTGTGGAAACATCTTTCCACATCACTCACACATACGAACGATGATGTTTTTAAACGTCGCGCTCGATTTGATGGCTATATCACGGCTTGAAGACAGACTCAGCCAGCATCGCACTTTGTGCGCGGAACTCAGATTATTGTTGCGGCGGAGCGGCAGCTTCAGGATTTGAAGATGGCTCTTCGGCTTTTGGCGGCGCTGCCTTTGCTTTGGGCTTCGCAGCGTTCTCTTTAGGTTTGGTCGCCTTTTTAGCCGTAGATTTTGCTGCAGGTTGAGCTGGCGTGGTCGAGGTGGCCGCAGGTGTGGTTGCATTCGAACTGCGCGCCTTTGATGATCCCACCGCATCAAAGATCGAGAAAATTTTACGCGTGATCCCAGGGGTCAGCACCGACAGCGGGTTCACAGAAGGTTCAGCGGTCGCCATGGGCCCGCGCCAGGTAAAGTTGGCCGCGAAAATACCGCCGCCCCGTTCAGGGCCCGTCAGAATGGTGCCGATCACCGGGATGCGATTGAGCGCTGAATTGATGGCGTAGGCCGGCACCACGGTGCCTTCCACGTCGATGAAGGAATCCGAGAAGCGGTAGACACCTTGCGCTGTCATCCCCAGCGCGCTGCCGAACATTTCAGACTCGCCAATGCGCAGTGTATTGGCCGCAAAACCAAAGGGCACGCGCATGGTTTTGAACGAAATGCCGTCGCCGCGCAGTTCATCGGCAATGCCCGTCAGGGCCGCGACCGACAGAATGCGCGCCACCATGGGTGCATCCACCAGTTTGAACTCGGTGATGTTGACCTCGCCGTCTACAGCCCCTTGCGGCGTGAACTTGCCGGTGATGGTCAGCTTACCGCCTTTAATATCATCGAACAGGCCAACGCTGCGCACCACGCCCCCGCCGTCATCGCTGTAACCTGAGAAGGTGCGTTCGCCGTTTTGACTTCCGAGTGCAAAGGTGAACTCAGCGCCTGATTTCTCGACTTTGCTTTTCAGTGCGATCTTCTGAATGGCGCGCTTATCGCGCTCGAAATAAAGGTCCACATCTTTCAGCGGCACATCTTTGGTCAACCACATCTCGCCAAACTTGGCTGAAATTTTCACCGGCGTTTGGTCTTTGGGTTGTTGGTCATGCGGGGCTTCTTCGGGCGGCGGCAGGTCTTCAACCTTCTGGCCGCGCGATTCATCTTTGTTCAGTTCTTTCCAGAAGTATTGCGCATCAAACACCGGGCCATTCACATCCAGCACAAACCGGCCATCATATTCGCGCAGCAGCTTTAACGCCAAATTCGTACGATCCGCCCGGCCCTTTTTGATATCGAGGGTTTTGAGTGAGCCGCCCGCACCAAATGTCGCAGTCCCATCCACTTCAAGATCATTCTCGGCCCATACATGGAAGGCCGGCAAGGTATCCAATAATCCATTTTTGAGTGTCAGCGCGGCGGTAAAGTTCGCCTTCGTGCCGCGTTCTTTTTTCCAACCCAATTCCGGGATCGCCATGCCCACCGGGGTTAAATCGCCTGAGGCATCCAATGTGGCCGTGTTGTTGCGCATCACTTTGTAGGTGACGTGCGCTGGTACAGGTCCATCAATATTCGGCGGCATGAAGGGCGGGAAGCCCAACAAAATTAGCGGACGCGCATCATTGGCGATCACCGCATCCAGCACATATTCACTGCGCACCGACTTGCCAGAGAAATCTTCTTTCCAGTCGATGCCGGTTTCAATGCCACCAAGCTTTGCTTTTCCTGTCAGCGCCAAACCTGAATTGATAACCGTCACTTCTAAGTCGCCATCCGTGAGCGGCAAGTTAAACGCCACATTGTCAATGTGCGCGCTGGTCGCTTTGGCTTTCACATTGATCTTCAAATCATCCAGCGAAAGATTGCTGAGCAGTGGGAAATCCAGCCCCAGGTCCACATCCGCAGGGCCAGACGCCCCATTGGCATCAACGCCCATCTTCGAGGTGTACTGCAAGGGCTTCGCATCAATCAGGCGCAGCGCATCACCCAAATCACCTTTAATTTTGATATCGAAGTCAGCGCGCGGCACACTTTTGGTCAGGTCATACATGCGTAAGTTGGCTGTATTCACGCGCAAGCCCTTGTTACTGACCGGATCGGGCACAAAGCCGGTATCAACTTTCACCGTCACTTCTTCCAGCCCCACAATCAAACTTCCCCCGGCCTCTTGCACCTTGGGCATGTCTTTCATGTAGTTGACGGTCACACCGGCAATGTCGGCGCGGAGATTCAACTTTTCAGGCAACACCTGCCACGGCTGTTGGCCCGCCAGATCAATCGTTGCCTTCACGTTCTTGATATTGCCGTGATTAAGGTTGTCGACAATCCAGTTGCGGGTGTTGGGGGCTAGCACTTGCGGCCACAAATCTTTCAACCCTTGCAACGTCAATGCATCAATCGTTGCCTGCACGTTGATGTCAGGCGCCAGGCGCATATTCGTCGCTTTGCCCACGGCGGAAATGACCGGTGACAAACCATCCTGGCGCACCACCTTAATTTCAAACTTCTCAATAGCGATCTGATCAAAGCCACCGCTGGTGGCCGCTTTCAGTTCAGCGCCGCTGAACGCGATCTCCCCCCCTTGTTCAGGCGGCAACATCAGTTTGCCAGCACCGGCAACGATATTGATTTTGCCCCAGGCCGCCGACGAGGTGAGATTATCCGGCACAAGGTTAGCTTCAATGCTGCCGCTTAAATCGGCATCAAGAATTTTCAGTTCGGCTAAATCGGGCCATAACGCCGCGAATGCTGACGGGCGCAACCCTTTGAATGATGCGGTCATGGAGAGCAGACCCGCATCGAAGGTATAACGCCCGGCGACATCCACACTAATACGTGTGCCACTGCCAACCAGTGGAACGTTGCCCGCGATATCAATGCCGTCGCGTTGCGCGAGCAAGCGGAAGTTCGCGTCAGGCACCATCCATTGCACACCGCTTTGTTCGTCGATCAGCACAATGGTCGTTTGCGAGATCTCGACATTTTCGAGGGCTGTGCCGCTGTCCGGATCATCGGGGTTGGTGCGAAGACCTGCGATGATGTCGGTCACAAAGCGCGACGACTGTTCAGGGTTTTTCGGGGTGATAACCACAGCCTCTGGGGCTTGCTGCGCGTTACCTTCAGGCACCTTCTGCACAACGGGTCGTGCTGGTTGCGTTGCCGTTGTGGCGGGCTCTAAGCCCAAACGCACGCTGCCATCTTGCGCGCGCACAATGCGCAACACCGGACGCGTGATGCCCAAGTGTTCGACGATCACACGGCCTGCAATCAGCGCCGGAATATCCAAGCGCAAATCCAATGCGCCGAAGGCCGCAATCACCTCACCATTGGCATTGCGAACTTGCACGTTCTGCACGGTCAACTCGGGGCGGCGCGACATGCGCTTCCATGTCAGCTCGGCATCTGCGATGGTAAAGGTGTAGTCTGGAACGCCGCGTTTCAGCGCACTTTCCACGTACGGCACTACGGGTGTTAGCGGCACCGGCCCACGCGCAAGTTGCACGCCTAAGACCGCCACCAAAAGAACGGCGGCGATGGCGATACCTTCTAAAATCCGGACCAGACTGCGGAGGACTATCTTCATTCTTACGTTTAGGTCAGGCCCTTGATGCGATTGCCTTTTTTGGCACCGCCCTGGCCCTGAACACCTTGACCGGCATACCCAGATTTACCAAGCTGCGCCAGTCGTTTCGACCGCCGACCATAGCGGGCGGTTGGCCGTTTCCTAAGGGTTCTTGCGTGTTTGTGCAATCCACCACTGTGCTGCCTCGTGCCTTTGATCCTGCCCAAAGTGCGCGTTTATTAACCGAATGGGCACAGGCGGACGGGGTTGAAGATACGGCCCTCGCCACTTTCATGCGCGAGGCCCCTGCAAATGCGCAGCTTTCCCGCTTACTGACGGCTGTGTTCGGCAATAGTCCGTATTTGTCGGGCCTTTTGGCTCGCTATCCGTACATTTTGCGGGATGCCTGGACTGCGGGCCTGGACGTAACGTGGAACCGCATTGTGGCGAATATTGGGACAGTCCCCGCCGCCAATTTAAAGACCCCCGCCGATCCCCCAACACAAGCTGAGGTGATGCGCCATTTGCGCGAGATTAAGGGCCAGGCGGCGCTGCTTATCGCTTTGGCCGATATCACATCTGCGTGGCCCTTAGTGCAGGTGACCGGAGCGCTCACCGACTTGGCTGACGGGTGCGTCAAAACCTGCGTGCAGACGTTATTGCGCGAGGGTGTGGCGAAGGGCGAGTTGAACCTACCTGATGCGGCGAACCCCGAAGTGGGGTCCGGCTACATGATTTTCGCGCTGGGCAAACACGGCGGGCGCGAACTCAATTACTCCTCTGACATCGACTTGCTGGTGCTGTTTGACGATGACGTCATGCCCTACACCGGGAAAAAATCACCGCAGGAATTTGCCGTACGCATCACCCGCGATCTGGTGAAGATGATGCAGGAACGCACAACGGACGGATATGTGTTCCGCACCGATTTGCGGTTGCGCCCTGATCCCGGTTCGACGGCAGTGGCCGTGTCACTGAGTGCCGCTTCTGTTTATTACGAAAGCTACGGCCAGAACTGGGAGCGCGCGGCCATGATTAAGGCGCGCGCCATTGCTGGTGATAAAAAATCAGCGAGCTTGTTCTTAAAAGAGTTGGAGCGCTTTGTGTGGCGGCGCTCGCTCGACTTCTATGCGCTGGAAGACATTCATTCCATCAAGCGCCAGATTTACGCCCACAAGGGCGGCGGCAAGGTGACCGTGCCCGGACACAACATCAAGTTAGGTCGGGGCGGTATTCGCGAAATTGAATTCTTTGCACAGACGCAGCAATTGATTTGGGGCGGGCGTAAACCCGAAACACGCTCGTCGCAAACATTCGGTGCGTTGGATGCTTTAACTGCGCTGGGCGTCGTGCAGCCTGCGGTGCGCGATGATTTGGAACGTGCGTATGAATATTTGCGGCGGTTAGAGCACCGTTTGCAAATGATCAACGACGAGCAGACACAAAAGCTGCCCAAAGATGAGACCGGGCTCGCCCATGTTGCGACGTTCATGGGCTATGACACTCAGGTGGCGTTTGCCGATGAACTGACAACAGTCTTACGCACCGTTGAAAGCCACTATGCCGCATTGTTTGAGGATTCACCCTCCCTCAGCATTGAAGGCAATCTGGTGTTCACTGGCACCGAGGACGACCCCGATACATTAGAAACGTTACGCAAGCTGGGGTTCCAAAACCCGTCAGTGGTGAGTGGGGCCGTGCGCGTGTGGCACACCGGACGCGCCAAAGCCACCAGGTCGTTGCGGGCGCGCCAATTGCTGACGGAGTTGATGCCACGCCTGTTGCAGGCCTTTGGCCGCACCTCTGAGCCTGATGCTGCGTTCGTGCGGTTTGATCGCTGCATGAATGAGGTGAACTCGGGCGTGCAGTTGCTGTCGGTGTTTTATTCCAATCCGTCGCTGCTGGATTTCGTGGCCGCCGTGATGGGCGATGCGCCGCGCCTGGCCGAAGACGTGGCGCATAATCCTGCGCTGCTGGACTATGTGCTGGACCCGCGCTTCTTTGAGTTTCTGCCGCCCCTGGATGAGCTTTGTGCCGACGTGGCGCGATTGACGCAGGAAACACCGCACCTGGATGTGGCGATTAACGCGTGCACGCGCTGGACCAACGAGCACCGCTTTCAAGTGGCCTCGCAAGTGTTGCGTGGCATGATGGACCCGCTGCAAGCCTCGCGGGCCTTAAGTGATATTGCTGAAGCTGCTTTGAATGCATTGATCCCGCGTATTCATGACGAGTTTGCCGCCCAGCATGGCCGTGTCCCTGGCAGTGAATTGGGCGTGATTGCCTATGGCAAGCTGGGCAGCCGTGAACTCACACTTTCATCTGATCTGGATTTGGTGGTGGTCTATAGCGGTGCGGAAGATGCCACATCGAATGGCGCGCGGCCTTTCCCGGCCTCGGCCTATTACATCCGGCTCACGCAACGCATTGTCTCGGCGTTGACCACGCTCACCAGCCAAGGCCGGTTGTTTGATGCCGATTTGCGCTTGCGCCCCAACGGCGACAAAGGACCATTAGCCGTAAGTGTGGAAGCCTTCAGCAAATACCAAGCCGCCGATGCCTGGACATGGGAGCACATGGCCTTAACGCGGACGCGGGTTCTGTATGGCAGCGATAAAATCCGCGCTGAGATTGAAGCGGGCATTGAAGCGGGGCTGCACAAGCCGCGCGACCCGGATGCGCTGCTGGTGGCGGTGGCCGAAATGCGTAAAAAAATGCGGGCCAGCCAGGAGTCAGGCGGGACGTGGAACATCAAGCGCATGCCGGGCGGCATGGTGGATGTGGAATTCATTGTGCAATACCTGCTGCTGCGTGACCCCGATTTGCGCAGTGCGGACGACCCCAGCATTTCAGCGGCCATTGCGCGCTTAGCTGCGGCCGGTCATTTAAACCGCGATCAGGCCAAGGACTTGGCGTTGGGCTTCAATCTCTGGTCGCGGTTGTTAAGTTTGCTGCGCATGACCCTGACCGATGATGTCGCCAAGCCGCCGTTCCCGGCGGGGCTTGATGCCAAGCTTGCGAAGATCGGCGAAGTGCCCGATACAACAGCGCTGGAGACACGCATTCAAGCTATCGCTAAGTCTGTGGCTACAATTTATCAAAACATGATTGATCAGCCCGCCGATGCTGCACGTACAAAATTCGGCAGTGACCTGCCGCATTAAACCTGGGAGATGACGATGGCCGCGAAAGCCAAAAAACCGAAAGCAAAAGTAAAGAAAGCTAAAAAGGCAGCCCCGAAGAAAGCTGCACCAAAGAAAGTTGCACCAAAGAAAGCCGCTTCCAAAAAAGTGGAAAAAGCCGAAGCCGCACCCACGGGGGCCTTCCTGGGCAAAAAAGCCCCAGCCTTCGCGATGCCTGCCGATGATGGCTCAACCGTCAGCTTGGCAAACTTGAAGGGCAAGAACGTGATCTTGTACTTCTACCCGAAGGACGACACGCCAGGCTGCACCACCGAAGCTTGCGACTTTACAGCAGGCCTGCCGAACTTTGGGAAGGCGAACGCTGTCGTGATCGGTGTTTCGAAAGATACCGTTGCCAGCCATCAGAAATTCAAAGCCAAACACAAGCTCAAGCACATCTTGGGGGCCGATGTGGACGGAAAAGTCTGCGAGGCTTACAAAACCTGGATTGAAAAGAGCATGTATGGTCGCAAGTACATGGGCATTGAACGCGCCACGTTCCTGATCGACAAAGACGGCGTTGTGCGCGGCGAATGGCGTGGCGTGAAAGTAAAAGACCACGCGGCTGAGGTACTGGCGGCCACGAAAGCACTGTAGACATTATGTTTGCGTCACTGACCGAGGCCGCCTGCGCCGTTCTTAACAGCGCAGAAGAAAAAGTGGCGCTGACATTTGAAGCGGCCAATGCGTGGCGTGCGGGTGGGCTCCCCATCGGCAATACGGTGCCGCCCGCGCGTCCTGCCCGCCCCGCCAAGCCTGCCCTTGCAAGACCCGGTGATATGCCCAAGCGCTCGACTGGCCCGAAGGGGCGTATCGCTCTGGTGCATGCGCTGGCGCACATTGAGTTAAACGCCATTGATCTGGCGTGGGACATCATCGCGCGCTTTGCGGGCGATGATTTGCCCACAGCATTTTTCGATGACTGGGTGGATGTAGCCTACGAAGAGGCCGAGCATTACCGTGACTTAGCGGCGCGCTTGGTTGAGTTGGGCGCAACCTATGGCGACCTGCCCGCCCACGATGGTTTGTGGGAAGCCTGCCAGATCACGGCCGATGATTTGCTGGCGCGCTTAGCGATCATCCCCATGACGTTAGAAGCGCGCGGGCTTGATACGACACCGCAAACGTGTGTGAAACTGCGCGGTAACGGCGATGAAGACACCGCGCGCATTCTCGACACCATCTTTACCGACGAAATTAAACACCTGAAAATCGGCGTGCGCTGGTTCGAGTTTGAATGCCAGCGCCGTGGCCTTGAGCCCCACGCGCAGTACAAAGACCTGCTGGATGCACGCTTTACCGGCACCTTAAAGCCGCCGTTCAACATGCCAGCACGGCTAGAAGCAGATATGGGCGAGAACTACTTGAAGCCGTGGCTTGCACCTGCGGCTTAAGGTGCCTCAACGTCCGCGGCTGTTTTCAAACGCGACGCCAGTGATGCGGCCATAAACTTATCCAAGTCGCCGTCCAGCACGCCTTGCGTGTCGGATGTTTCCACGTCCGTGCGCAAGTCTTTCACCAGCTGATACGGCTGCAACACGTAACTGCGGATTTGATGGCCCCAGCCAATGTCGGTTTTGGCGGCTTCCTGCGCGTTGGCCTTGGCTTCGCGTTTTTGCAATTCCATTTCGTACAACCGCGCACGCAACATCTCCCACGCCTTGGCGCGGTTCTGGTGTTGCGAACGTTCGTTCTGGCACGACACCACAATACCCGTGGGCGCGTGCGTAATGCGAATGGCGCTATCGGTTTTATTGACGTGCTGACCACCCGCGCCTGACGCGCGGAACGTATCAATGCGGCAATCTTTTTCGTTGATGACGATGTCGATGTTTTCATCGACGACCGGATACACCCACACCGATGAGAAACTGGTGTGGCGGCGCGCGTTGGAATCGAACGGCGAAATGCGCACCAAACGATGCACGCCTGATTCCGTTTTCAGCCAGCCGTAGGCATTATGCCCGATGATGTGGAACGTCACCGACTTAATGCCCGCGCCGTCGCCGGGGGTTTCTTCCAGATAGATGCACTTATAGCCTTTGGACTCGGCCCAGCGCGAATACATGCGCGCGAGCATTTCGGCCCAATCTTGCGCCTCGGTGCCACCTGCTCCGGCGTTGATTTCCAGGTAACAGTCGTTGGCGTCGGCTTCACCCGACAGCAAGCTCTCCAGCTCTAACTGTTTGGCGCGGGCCTGCAGGCCGTTCAAAAGCGTGCGGCCTTCTTCCAAGGCAGCCGTATCGCCCTCGGCGTCCGCAAGTTCAATCAGCGTCAGCGCGTCGTCGAGCTCTGATTCAAGCTTGCGGGTATTGCCGATGGCCTCTGAAAGATGCGTGCGCTCTTTCATCAGCGTTTGTGCTTTGGCGGAATCGTTCCAGAAGTCGGGCTCTTCGACTTTCGCGTTCAGTTCATCCAAACGGTAAACAGCGCGGTCCCAGTCAAAGATGCCTCCTGAGCATGTTCAATGCTCTGCGGATATCAGTCGCTGATTTTTCGACGTCGGGACGCATGGCCATGGCAGCAAATCTCTAAGTGTTAGGCGCTTAAAGCGCCAGGATTGGCGCTGTTTTAGGGGAATTAGCGAAAGCGAACAAGGCTTTGGGCTGTGTTTTAGAGCAAACATCACACCCAACCTCTGATTGGTACAAATTAATAATTTCCCGTCATAGAGTCAGGTCCAGTGACGCCCCTTGATGAGGCCTTTGATGCGCGCTTGGCTGATGGTTTTCACAACTGTGGTTTTGGCCGCATCGGCCCAGGCACAAACGCCCGCCGAAGCCCCAGAGTGGCAACGCACGCTGGAAGGCAAGTTTGCCAGCAACACCACATTCAGCGTCCTGATCCAACTGCGCACCCCAGAGCGCAGCGCGGAATCAGCACAAGATGTTCCCGCGCGCACCCGCGCAGCCGTAAGTGCGGCCACCACACCTGTTGTGCAAGACCTCAAATCCAGCGGCATCGATGTCCGCGCCACCTACACGTATCAGCCCATTGTTTTGGCGAACGTGCAACGCGACGACTTAAACACGCTGGCGGAGCGGCCCGAGGTCGCGGCGGTGTATGAGAACAGCTACATCATGCTCGATCCCCTACCGCTGCAACCTGAACCGCTGTACCCCGCCTCAGAAGAACCCGAACACCCGCAACTGGACAAAAGTACGAAGTCGATTAACGCAGATGCTGCCTGGGCGCGTGGCTATCGCGGTCAAGGAACTGCGGTGGCGGTGTTGGACACCGGCATCAACGCATCCCATGAAATGTTTCGGGGACGCATCGTCGCTGAAGCGTGTTTTTCAGATGGCACCATCAGCACCAATTACGAAAGCCTTTGCCCCGAACAAAAGAAAAGCGTCATCGGCCCCGGCGCGGCATCGCTGTGTCCCGGAGCAAAGGCCGACACCAACAATTCATGCCAGCATGGTAGTCACGTCGCAGGTATAGCAGTGGGCGATAACAACAGCCCCTTCACCCGTCTGCGCGGCGTTGCGCCGGAAGCAGGTATAGTGGCTGTGCAAGTCTTCAGCAGGAGCAAAGGCTGCGACAGTTGCCTGGGCGCTTATACGTCAGATTTGCTTGCAGCTCTGGATTGGGTCGCATCGGTTGCAGCAACCCACAACATTGCCGCCGTGAATTTGAGCTTAGGTTCCAGCACCGTCTACAGTTCAGCCTGCGTCGGCGTACCGCTGGAAAATGCGGTTAAGGTTCTGCGCCAAATGAATGTGCTGACAGTCGTGGCCGCCGGGAATGAAAGTTACAAGGGCGCGCTTTCACACCCGGCTTGCATTCGCGATACCTTCAGCGTCGGATCGGTCAATTTATTGGGCCTGCCATCGTACTTCTCAAACACCTCCAGCGCTCTGGACGTTTTTGCTCCAGGCGAAAGCATAAAGTCCGCTGCATTTGGCAGTAGCGCTTCATACGTCACCATGAGTGGTACATCGATGGCGACCCCGCATATCGCCGGCGCAATTGCCGTGCTGAAATCCAAAATGCCAACGGCCACTGCCGCGCAATTGGAATACGCGATACAAGGCAGCGGGCCTAAGGTCACGAAGTCAGATTGGACATGGGCCACACCACGTCTGGACTTAAACGCAGCTCTGGATGTTCTGGGCATCAACCCACCCCCGCCCGGCGTGACAATGGCCGGGCTTTTCCCAGGAGATAGGCCAGACGTGCGCTCCGTCTTACGGATTGTGCACACGGGCTTCGATACCATTACCATTCCCATCACAGTCATTCAGGATACACCACGGCTCGTGTTGGGGACGTACAAAATGACAGTTAACGGCAAAGGCAGCGCGCAAGCATCCGTGCGTGATATGGAGAACGCGATCCGCGCACAGGCTTCCCCCACATCCCTTGTCACCTTGCTGATCAACGCGCCTGTGCAGATTTATGCGCAGCATGTGGTGATCGACAGCAGTGGACAAAGCATATCTAACGTCACGCAATGCACCAGTGATCGATCTGACCCTGGCAACATGCTGACGTTCGTCCAAACCCAAGCTATCGCCAACAGCGTCAGCTACATCACCTTCGTCAACACCTCGCCGCTGCCGACAACGCCGACGTTCTATTTATATAACGCTGGCGTATTTAATCCGGTCTTGGGCAGCAGCCTTGGGACCGCACGAAGCTTGACGATCGCAGGCAACAGTACAGTGCGTGTTTCGGCACAATCAATCTTCGACAAAGCCAGCGCGCTCGGATCGACAGGAATTCCGGCCAATGTGCTTTACGTGAATATGTTGGTCACAGACTTCACGGGCGTCATGCGGCACCACGTGGAACTACCGCAGGCGCGTGTCATCAGTGATATGACACCGAAATGCGCAATCTAAAAGCTGGCAATCTTGAAGCTTAATAGATGCTGCCCGCCGCCGGTTGGTCCGGCAGTTGGCGGTTCATGGGGCCCAGCGCGTCGTCTTCATCCGACTGCCCCATAATGGTCTGCTGACTAAACGGCGATGTACCTGCCTTGAAAGCTTCCAAGATCACTTTGCTATCGCCGGGCTCGGCCGGTTTGCCGGTATCAAGGTTCACACGCACGAACGTCACCCCTTCTGGGATACGGAACGGCGTCGCTGCTTTGTCTTTCAGCGCCACTTTCATGAACTCGCGGAAAATCGGTGCGGCCACGGCCCCTCCGGTTTCCTTCGGGCCTAAGCTGCGCGGCTCGTCGTGGCCTACAAACACACCCACCACCAAATCGGGCGAGAAGCCGACAAACCATGTATCGAAGCTGTCATTACTGGTGCCGGTTTTGCCGGCCAAGGGCTTGCCCACTTCCGAGACTGTTCGGCCCGTACCGCGCTCCACCACACCTTCCATCATGTGCACGACTTCATAGATCGCACCCGGATCAGCGACTTGTTCGCGGTCATCGGTCAGCTCAGGCTTGGTGCCCGAGATTGGCGCGGTCGCGGCATTGCAATCCACGCATTGACGTTGATCGCGGCGATAGATCGTTTTGCCATAGCGGTCTTGAATACGGTCGATCAGTGATGGCGTGATTTTCTTGCCGCCGTTCACCAGCATGGCGTAACCGGTCGTCAGGCGCAGTACCGTCGTCACTTCCGACCCCAACGCAGCGGATAGATACGGCGGCAGTTGATCGTACACGCCCAAACGGACCGACGTATCAGCCACCTTCTCCATGCCAACGGCTTGCGCCAAGCGCACGGTCATCAAGTTCTGCGATTTTTCCAAACCACGGCGCAGTGTGGTGAGACCCAGATATTCATTGGTGTAATTCTTAGGCTTCCACTTCGGTAAGCCTGGACCTTGGTCTGCGACAAACGGCGCATCAAGGACAAGTGTGGACGGCGTGTAGTCGTTTTCCATCGCCGCCAAATACACGAACGGCTTGAAGGCCGAGCCGGGCTGACGCATCGCTTGCGTCACACGATTGAATTGCGAGCGCGCATAAGCAAAGCCACCAGTCATGGCAAGCACACGCCCCGTGTGCGGATCCATGGCCACAATCGCACCATCGGCATCGGGGAATTGGCGCAAATTATAAACATCGGCGGGGGCTTCATCTAAGTGCGTCACCATGATGATGTCGCCCGGCTGCAGCACTTGGGCTGCCGACTTAATGATCTCACCTAAGGTGCGATCACCGGTTTCCTTGTTCACTTTAACAGGACGAGCCCAGAGAAGGTTAGCCAGCGGAATTATGCCCGCCGTGCCATCCGCCAGAATGATGTTGGCTTTATCGGGTGCGCTTTTTTCCACCACGGCCAGCGACCACGCGCTCGGCATTCCAGGCGGCGCTTTGAAAGCCTTCAAGCCTTCCATCAACGACTGGCCTTGGCTCACCTTGCCCAGCACACCGCGGTAACCATGGCGCACGTCGTACACCGTCAAACCTTGCTGCAGGAACTTTTGGGCCGCAGCTTGGTACTCGGCATTCACAGAGGTGCGAACAACAAGCCCACCCTTATACAGCACGTCGGTGCCATAGGTTTTCGCCAAATCGCGGCGCACGTCTTCGGCAAAGAATTCTGCACCCTCGGCCGAGTCATTCACCGGGCGATTAAAGACAATCGGCTCTTTCTTGGCGGCTTCGGCTTCGTCGCGCGTGATATGACCATCTTCGTACATACGGTCGATCACGTAGTCGCGGCGCTCGCGGCCATACTCGGCATTATTCATAATGCGGCCCGGCGCTTGCGTGGCCCCGGCAATGAACGCGGTTTCGCTGATCGTCAGTTCATCCAGCGTTTTGTTGAAGGCATTGCGCGCAGCTGCGGCAACACCGTAACCAGCACCGAGGTAGTTTTCGTTCAAGTACAGCTCAAGAATATGATCCTTGGTGAACGTTTGTTCCATGCGCACGGCAATAATCGCCTCGCGGAATTTGCGCGTGAAGCTGTATTCGTCACTGAGCAAAAAATTCTTCGCGACCTGTTGCGTGATCGTGGATGCGCCAACAGAGCGGCGGCCTTCCAGCTTGCGTTCCACATTGGTGATCAACACCGCGCGGATCAAACCTAAAAAGTCGATGCCGTTGTGTTCGTAGAAAGACTTATCCTCAGCCGAGATAAACGCATCGATGACGCGTTTGGGGATTGCATCAATCGGCACGAAAATGCGGCTTTCCACCGCATATTCCTGAATCAGTCGGCCATCACCACCATACAGGCGCGTCGCCATGGGCGGTTCGTACTTGGCCAGTTGGTTGTGATCCGGCAGGCCGCGGCCCCAGGTGTAAAAGGCGTAAATCAGCCCCGCGCCTGCAACAAAAATGCCCATCAGCAGGAGGGAAACACCGATCGCTAACCAACGTGCCATGGACTTAAAAACTCGAGATGATATATGCCGAAACAAACGCGCCAAAGCCGCTCAAGGTTCAGGCTAAAAAGCCGTTGAGCGGCGGTAGTGTTATCATAAATGTGGCGGATTTCCGCAACCGCAGATCACAAGCCTGTAAGACACTGATTTTCCGGGAGAAAGCCTGTATTTATGGCGTCGGCGAAGCGGGCTTGGCGGCTGGAACGCTGCCAGTCTCGGCGTAGATTTTCAACCGGCCCAATTGTTGGCTCAGCACCTGATCGACAATCTTTGCCAAACCTTCAAGACCGTCTTTGCTGTACCCACCCATGGCGTTCTCAACCGTCACATCGGTTTCGGTGCCGTTGGACTTGAAGGTCCAGGTCAGCGCACCATCAATGCCCATGCCCTGCATTGGACCCAATGCGCCGCGCAAGCGCACCATCTTGCCGGGCGCAATGAAAGCCACGCGTGCATGCTCAACCGCCTCGCCGTTCGATGTGATCTCGCAGAAGCAGCCGCCGACTTTCATCTCGAGGCTTAAGTTCTCGCCTTTGCCGTACCACGTGTGATCGGGGCTCCACCATTTCGGCAGCGCTGTGAACGCCGCGTAGACTTTGTCCGATGGTGCGGCGACGCGCAGTGTGGTGCGCAATTCGAAACCGTTCGGGCCCGCGCTGACAACATCGGCCTGCGCCGACGCTGCGCCCAACAGCATGACAGATAGAAAACCGAGAACGCGCAACTTGGTCATATGGCTCCCCCACTATGAACAACGCAGCCCGAGATTAGCAGAGAACCGGGCAGCTCAGAACATCGATTCCGCGCGTTTGCGCCAGCGGCGCTTGGGCTCTTTGCGGCCCGCTTCGGTATTACGAACCAGATTAGCCAGGGCTTCTTGTTCTTTTTCAGTCGTGTCTTCGGTTTGTTTCGGCTGATACAGAATGAAGTTGGCCTTAAACTTTTCCCACCATTGCGGTGCATACAGCGCGAACGGTTCGGCCAGCAATTGACGAAAGCCCTTGTCCATCAACAGCATCTTGCCGGAATCGGTTTTGTCAAAATCCAGGCGCTTCAGGATCACCTTCACGACTTTGTCGTAGGGCTGCTTCTGGGTAGCTTCCGCCTGCAGCAAGTTGAGGCGCGCAATGATTTCGAAAAACAGGTCCGAAACCAGACGATCCTGGCGATTGGCAACACGGTCCAACTGGTCGGCGATAGTGCTGAAAAGAACATCCACATCAGCACTCTCATACAAGCCCGGGATTTTTGCCGCCTCTAGCGCCACGAAACCGGCATAGAAAAAGTCGTCGACCGGGTAATGCGTATCAATACTGGTTCTACGATTATCAGTTGAATTTAGCTCGGCCAGGCTGCTTTCGATCACCTTGAGCCAACTGGGATATGTGCGGGCGGTAACGCCCAGAACGTTCCCCAAAAACTGCTTTACCGCCATTTCATATGTAACGGCGTTGGGGGGCACGTACCCCCGCCAGTTGGTGAGACGCTTCCATAGTTGCTGGAAAAAGAGGACGAACTTAAAAGGCGGCTTCTTTCGCTTAGAAGCGCCAGTTTGGGCGGGTCCCATTGTTTGCGACGCTTTATATCCGGGCGTTTGCCCAGCGTTAAAGGCCGCTGGCCTTTTGGTCAGCGCTACATTCACAACCTACGTCTCCCAACGGTCGCGACCCTATTATGTGGACTCTTACTGGTCCTGGGCCGTCGTCCCGCCAACGGTCTTATATTGCCATTATTAAGGGAAAGTGTCGATCAACGGCGGTTTTGGCCGAATAGCGGTGCGAGGCGGTGTTTCCCCTCCTAAATTCATCACAGTTTCGTCATTCGTTGCGGCTGGTGAACGGCGGTAGAAAATGACAGCGACAGACACACCTTTAGCTTTAAAGCTGGGTTGGATTGAGAGTGCCGCGTTCGGAAGCTGAAGTTCGGAAGCTTAAATTTGGGAAGTCTTTAAGTACGTACCGCAGAGGGAGGAAACCTGCATGAGTAACCGTCTGAAACACGTCTTGGCTGGCGCCATGACCGCAGTGGCGTTGTTCGCTACACCGGTGTTGGCCAAAATGGATGCCGCCACAGAAGCTGATTTGAAAAAAGCGTTGGCGGGCGATCATCGCTCGGATGCCAACAAAGCCCGTGATCAATACCGGCATCCGCTGGAGACTTTGAAGTTCTTCGGCCTGAACAAGAATATGAAAGTGATGGAAGTGTGGCCGAGCGGCGGCTGGTACACCGAAGTTCTAGCGCCCGTACTGAAAGAGAACTACATCGCGGCGCACATTGACCCGGCGCGCAGCGAGGGTGCCGCCAAGCAAGTGGAAACCTTCAAGGCCGCGCTGGACAAGAACGCGGCTATTTATGGTAAGCCCACCGTTGCTGTGCTGATGCCACAAACCAACCAAGTCACGCCCGTTCCGGCAGGTTCAGTCGACATGGTGTTGACGTTCCGTAACATTCACAACTGGATGGCGTCGGATTTGCAGGACGTCATGTTCAAGACATTCTATGACAGCCTGAAGCCGGGTGGTTATTTGGGTGTTGTCGAACACCGCGCCAAGACCGATCAACCGCAAGATCCGAAAGCCAAGAGCGGTTATGTGCGTGAAGACTACGCACAAGCCTTAGCTGAAAAAGCAGGCTTCAAACTGGTTGCGAAGTCAGACGTGAACAACAACGCCAAGGATACCAAAGATTATCCGAAGGGCGTGTGGACACTGCCGCCGAACTACGCCGAAAAGGACGTGGATAAAGACAAGTACACGGCGATTGGCGAAAGCGACCGCTTCACACATCTTTATCAAAAGCCGCTGAAGTAAATTGAGTAAGCAGAGTTGCAAAAAGCCCCGGAGCAATCCGGGGCTTTTTTATTTGCACCTAGCGCCGCAGCATTGAGCGTGACGATATGTCGCGGACCTCGATCTCATGGGCCGGCAGCAGAGCGCGCGGCAGCACAACGCGCTCCTCAAAAGAGCGCGGTGTGGCAGGTTCAATGCGCGAGGCCATGTGGTACGCCACCTCTTTGTCGGGCCAATAGTCGCCGTGGCCGTTTGCAGGGCGTTCGATCGCCTCACCGAAAGATTTGGGATTGCCGTGCAAACCTACCGCTGCGCCGTACGCTTTCGGTTCGATCCCGCCAACAGCCGCCAAACCCTGCCCGGCCGGAAACGCAACCCTCAGCACAATGTCGCGTGACGAATGGAACTTGATCATCGCTTTAGGCAAACCTTCCGTCGCTTCAAGCCGTTGGTTTGCTGACACCAATTCCACTGGGACTGCGGGTGCCATAAGGCCGACGATCTCAAAATCCACCGTGGGATTAAGCTTTGCCACCCGCTCGAATGCTTCCAGGATCAGGCGACAACCGAGCGAGTGCCCCAGCAAACTGATGCGACGGCGCGTCGCACCCAAGGTGGTGAAAGCCGCGACGTATTTGGCAAAGACATCCGCGGCTTCAAAGCTGCGCTTCACATCCACCGGATAACCCGAGAAATCAAGCGCCGGAAATGGGCCCACCGCGGCGTTGCCGGGCCATTGAAAGTGCGCGATGGCATCAGCCCCTTTACGCCCCGCGAAGTATTGGTTCAACAGCTCGGTCATCGCCGCATAGCTTCCTTCGGCCTGCTTGCGGCTGTTGTTGAAACCATGCACCAGAATTAGGATGTGACGTGCATCGCTGCGCGCCAATCCGTCGGGGTCCGAGACATCATCGCGCACCGGTCCACCGCGATTATCCTTCACGCGAACCGAGAGCCGATAAACTTTAGGCGGTTCTTGCGGCATTACCGGCGCAGGCTTTGCACGGCGGCGACAATGTCACGCGTGATCGGCGCGAAGTATGCCCCGGCAATCCCAATCAACACGCCAAGCAAATGAGCTTGCAAATCTGCGTGCGAGGCCCAGATTGCCAGTTCCACAATCCCGACGGTGAGGATGATGGACGCCACCTGCATCTGCCATTTCCAATCAGCACTGACAACAATTTGCAGCGCATCAAGATTGCGTTGAATTCGATTTGAGACGCGAACGCGCGCATCATTGGCGGCCGCTTCTGCCGCGCCGCCATTAATGACAAGGGTTACATCTTCGCGCGATGCGCCCGAAGACAGCGCAATCAGTAAGTCTTGATGGTCCTTGGGATAATCCATCGCGGCTTGGGCGGCCGCATTCATTTGCGCCACCATTTGCTCGGTGGGAAGTTCGAACAACGCTTTCTCATCGCGGCCTGTGGCGAGATCAACCAACTGCGCATAAGGCTTGCCCGCATTGGCCTTCTTGATATCCATCGTCGAGGTGCGTGACTTCTCCTCCAGCCATTCTTTGACTTTTTGCATCTGATAACTGCGCCGCATCGGCGTCAGTTCTTTGATGATCTGAATGACCAGCATGGCAATGGTGCCAATAGCGGCTAAGGCCAGCACGAGTTCCAAAAGCGTGCCGCCCGTGGTCGGCATAAGTGCGTTATTGATTTGCGAAATGACGTCCATTGTATCCCCCAGGCTACAATTGCGCGGTACAATTTTAAGACGATAAGCCTAGAACAACACACTTTACGCCGTAAACGGCAAATTGCTCACTTCGCAAATGCGAAGTACATCTGATGTTATTGAGTGTAGAGAAACAGCCGCGACTTAATTTTGGCTTTTCGCCGTGTCGGGTTCTTCGATGGCCATACCGGCGACAAACCATTCGCCGGTGTCGGCTTTCACCAGGGCGTAATTGGCGACAGACACCTTGCCCTTTTTGTCGATCAGTTTCACGCGCTGCACATAGTGATCTTCCTTGCTGCGCAAATCCAGGAAGGTCGCTTTATCCCATTTAATGATCGGTGCGTATTCTTTGGCGAGCAACGCCATGAATGTCGCCGCGTCGCGGAAGGCACGCCGGATGTTCGGTGATGCAAACGACAGCGCGCGCTCGGCATCATCCTTACGGATGGCTTCAAGCTGTTGTTCGATGACGCGGCGAATGGCAAGGCCTGGATCGTTCTTAAAATCGAGATTGGTTTGACCGACGGCATGCGCTTGGCTAACCACCGCAACAAGTGCGATGACGCCTAAAAGTACACTGCGAAGGGCCTGAAAAAGGGCCATGAATACCGAGTCTCCCACGGCCTTTACGGTGGCATGCCCTGCCCTTTTTTGCCAAGCCAGATTGCGCTGTCTTGGAACCTTCATTGTCGCTTTCATCGTGCTAGTGTCGGGCCTGACACACTATCCAAAAGACGTACAAAACTTCGTAAGGATTAATGCAAATGGCGACCGTGGCATTCATTGGCTTGGGCGTAATGGGCTTTCCCATGGCGGGGCACTTGGCCGCCAAGGGCCACAAAGTCACGGTCTATAACCGCAACCAAGCCAAGGCCGAACAATGGGTGGCCAAGTACGGAAACGCCCTGGCCGCCACCCCACGCGAAGCCGTGCGCGGCGCCGACGTCGCCTTTTGCTGTGTCGGCGATGACCCCGATGTGAAGGCCGTGGTCTGCGGCGAGGACGGCATGCTGGGCGGCATGGCGCCGGGGACCGTGATTGTCGATCACACCACCGCTTCGGCCGAACTGGCCCGCAGCTTGGCCAAGGAATGCGCGGGGCTCAGTGTTGGCTTTCTGGACGCCCCTGTGTCGGGCGGGCAAGCCGGGGCTGAGAATGGGCAACTCAGTGTCATGTGCGGCGGGACGGACCGCGACTTCGCCAAAGCCGAACCAATCATTGCCGCCTACGCTAAGGCCTGCAAACTGATGGGCGACAGTGGTGCCGGGCAATTGACCAAAATGGTGAACCAGATTTGCATCGCAGGTCTGGTGCAAGGGTTGGCCGAAGCGATGAACTTCGGTCAGCGGGCGGGCTTAAATATGGACGCCGTATTGGATGTGATTTCCAAGGGGGCTGCGCAATCCTGGCAGATGGAAAATCGCGGCCGCACCATGTGCGCTGATAAATTCGACTTTGGTTTTGCCGTAGATTGGATGCGCAAAGATTTGCGCATTTGTTTAGACCAAGCGCGTAGCACCGGGGCGCGGCTGCCGATCACATCATTGATCGATCAGTTCTACGCCGAGGTGCAAGCCCAAGGCCATGGCCGTTGGGACACCTCAAGCTTGATGAGTCTATTGAAATAGGCTTAGCGCTTCGTCGGTTGTTGTGTGGCTTGGCGCTGACGGCGCAAGCCCTTCAGCAATTCGTCGGACTGCACTTGCGTAACCAGTGAGTCAAAGCGTGGCAGTTCACGCATCCACTGGTTCTGGCTGGCCAGACTGCGGCCAATTTCGGTCAGCTTCGTCGAAACCGCCGGATCGAACTTCAACTGATTAGCCCGCAAGTCCGCATCTTCGGGCATGCCGATCATGTAGAAGTCACCACCTACGAACATGGTGGCCAAGTAGACGTCATACAAACTGCGCTGAAGTACGGTGCGCATCATCTTCAGCACCGACGCTTCCAGAATTTGCAGACTGTTGACCTGCACTAGCTTTTCGCTGCGCTCTTCCATGATCTGCGAATTGACAATGGCATACACTTTCAGCGGCTGCTTAATCTCGCTGGCGATAAAAGGCGGCACGAAGATCGAGGCCGACATACTGCCGTCCACGTGCATTTGCGTGCGCTTCTCAGGGCGATCGGGCTCGGGCGAGATCATCACCGGCTCAAAGAAACCCGGAATGGCGGCCGAGGCCATGAGCGCATCCACATACATGGTGCGGCGGTCTGGCCGTGTGCTATTGGCCAGAGCGGTTAAATCCCACACCACCACGCGCCCGTTATCAAGGTCGGTAGACGCCACCAACAACCGCCGGCCTTTATCGCGGCGCTCTTTGGCGACTTTGTCCAGCACTTCATCCGTCATCAGGTCTTCCATCATTTGCCGCAAGGGTTTCTGGCTCGCAAATGATGGGCTGAACGGAATACTGAGAAGGTCGCGGCGCTCGTACACTTTCTTGTTGGTGATATTGGCGTACACTTCCTCCGACTTCGCATCGTACTCTTTGCCTAAGAAGGCATAGGTGGACAGCAATGCACCTGTAGACACGCCCGTCACCACATCGGCCTGGGGTCGCGTCCCGGTTTGGCTCCAGCCACTCAATACACCTGCGCCAAAGGCGCCATACGAGCCCCCACCGGACAGCGCCAGAATAACGATTTGCCCGTCGCCCGTATGATCCGCCACCACCACATCAGCCGGTAAGGGCCGATCATTGAAGAATACCGCCTGCGACGAATCCTGACGCAGCGCGCCAAACGGAATGTATTGCGACGGCACCTCGGTGCGCGGCGGTGCCGAGGCACACGCCGTCAGCAGGGTACCGGCAATAAGAGCGGATGTGATTGTTTTAGAAGGCAAAATACGCTGGAACATCGAGGAGATCATATGAGTGAGAAAAGGTCTGATATAGAGCCTGCAAAGAAGTCGGGTAGCTAACAAATACGGCGGGAATATGCCGAACCTAACTTAATTTAACGCAATCGTTCCCGGAATGTTGCGGAAATATGCGTGAACGTTCGGCGACCACTGAGGAATACATGAAATCTGCTAGCCATGACCTACAAGCCCCACCACCTTTTCTACTTTGACGAATAGCATTAGCGTGAGCATTACAACCGCTTCATGACGACAGACAACCTGGTGAAATCCTCATGCCGCGAAATCCCAAAAACACAACCTTCAACTGTCTCGCCATTATTACCGCAGGGTTCGTCATGGACGCTCCCCTCGTCGCCGCTGAAACACCGGAGGAAACTGCAGCAGTTTTCTCGGCCAGTGCATCGGGACAATTCTGCGTGGCGCTTCAACAGGTGATGGCCGGGACGAAAATGACTGGCGAAAATACAGTCTTCGATAGCATGGCGCCTTATCGTCACTCTAAGCCAAGTATTGAGCCGCTTCAGATTTATCAAGTCGTAACATATGCGAAACAGCTGCCGATTGTTGTCTCATGCAAAATGAAGACAGCTGCTCATATTCGAGCAGCATACGGCTCGTCAGCAGCGGGCGAGCAAAAGTATTGCCCAGACGCTGCGCGCGCCCTGCAACAACAAGTCGTTATGGAACTGCGTCGCGATGGACGAGCCGAGGCAGCCGACAAAGCAGCAGCGTTTGTCATTGATGAGACGGAGCCGTACATCACCGGTCAGGCGTACTTGAAAGACTTCGTTCCGATCTACCGTGGACCTGACGGCGCGATACACGTTAACTCACCCGGCCTCTATCAGAACTACGATAGCTGGTACACGTTCCTACTGCCCGAGATCGTGAAAGGGCAAAGCTATTGCCATTTAGCGACTACGGAATTGATGAGAGCAATTGCTTCTGGCGAGATTGAACCGGACATTACCGTCACAACTGCCGATAACGCACAAACACGACCCCAATAGTTCGATATATTGATAAACTTGTTCGCGCAGAGGTCAGCCGCTTGAGGGACATTGAGCCAACCGAATGCGCATTACCATAATGCGCCATGGACAGAGATACCGCAGTTAGACTTGCGCAGCATGGCATCAAGGCGAATAACAAACGCCTTATAGACGCGTTGCTTGCCCGCAAAGCAGAGCGCGGTGAGGTGCCCCCCTCCTCAAACATCGCTGATTTACCTCTGATTGCCGTGACCTGTGCGACAGGTTGGGAATGCTATGCGATCGTTGAAGAGCTTTTGGCAACGCGGCGCTTTCGCGTGCGTGCGCTGTACCGAACGCCGGGAACTCAAGCTGCGGCACGCCTTGAAGCCTTGCTGGGCGCAACCGAAGCCAAAGCACCCGGACTACTGACACTTCATCCTGGCGTGGATATGAACGTAGCCGAAACACTGAGCCGCGTATTCGCGGGCTGCACCGGTGTTGTGCTTTACAACACGGCTAACACGAGCCGCGCCGGACGCCTGACAAACCACGGCAATGACCCCGTGGAGGGACGCGCTGTCGTGATGCGCCAAGTTATCGCCGCCATTGAGGCCTTGAAGGCGACGCCGTCGGTGCAGCAGGTCATCACACTGATTTTCCCAACGGATAAAGTCACTGGCATTGCCGACAATACACCACCGATCCCATGGTGGATTGATCAAAAATTGCGGTTATCGCCGTTCCTGCGATCGCAGGGCATCAATGTCACCTGCATTTATCGCCCCGCCTATTACTATGCGATGCATAGGGTTGATTACACAACGACGGAGCATTTCCGCGGCAGTGGGCAACTTTCGCGAACGATGATCACCGAGAATAACATTCCCGGAATCACGGACCCTGACTTTTTAGTAAATTGGGTTGATGTGCGAGATGTCGGCAAGTGGGTTGGAACCTGCTTTGAATACCCCGACGTGTTCTTCAACGAGGACTTGTCGATTGCGTCCAGCGCTCACACCGGTCATGAACTAGTCGATATTGCCGAGCGTAACAATCGGCATGGCACACGGTTCAAGTATAAACAGTTTCCACTGTGGCTGATGAAAATTCTTGGCCGCTTCTCTGAAGAAGTGATTTATCCGTTACGCTACGCTGAATGGTACAATGCACGTGGCAACGGCTATGACTTTGCCAGCAATGCGGATTTGGCGGATCTAGAACGTGTCCACCCGCTCTGGACATTTGCACGTGAACTGGAGTTCTGGGGTATCAACGATATCCGCCCAGCCCGCCAAAAAACCTAAAGGTTTACTCAATTGAAGCGCTTCATTCGCTGGGCCGTTATCTTTGTCATACTGATCGCGGGCCTCACGCTCGGGCTGCTCCAGCAGCAGCGCCTCTCGCGTTACGCCGATGCGACACCTGACGCAATCGCGGCCGCGACATCTGATGAGAACGTAGAAGTCACGCCAGAAGGCTTCATGACCATGCGCCCGCGTCATACACCTGAGCGTCTTGGTGTGATCTTCTATCCCGGGGCTTATACCGATATACGCGGATATACCGCGACACTGCGGCCCATCGCGGCAGCAGGTTACCGCGTTGTCGTGGTCCCAATGCCATTCGACCTTGCCATTCTCGGGATTGGGCGTGCCCACGATGTAATTTCGGCAAACCCCGACATGAAGCACTGGGTTATTATGGGGCACTCCGTCGGCGGCGCAGCCGCATCTGTTTTTGCCCATGACAATCCCAATGCACTGGACGGTGTCGTCATTTGGGATTCTTTTCCACCTTCGATCTCAAGTCTTGCCGCATACGCAAAGCCTGTCTGGCACATTCATCGCGCTAAGCCCGACGGTTCGCCGCCAGACTCGTTCTTAAAGCAGCGTGCATACTTTCCCAGTTCCAGTATCTGGGTTCCAATCCCGGGTGGAATACACATGTACTTCGGATCATTTGCGAACGGCGGGTACCAAGAAGATTGGCCGCCCAGCATCAGCGCAAAGAGTCAGCATGAGTTCGTTATCGCGGCGACGCTGCGCGCCCTTGCAGCCATGGCTCCACCCGCAGATACACCGCAGTCTAGCACCCCCACCAAAAACTGAGGTTTCAGACCCAGTCGCAGCGCATTGACCTGTGTAATATTTCTATTATACTAGAAATATGGAATCGATTCTTGCCGTTGCGGCCCTGTCCGCCCTGGCCCACGAGGGCCGCCTTGAAATCTACCGGCTTTTGGTGGCGAGTGGCCCGGCTGGCCTAACGGTGGGTGACATTGCCGCACGCATGAAAATGCCGGGCGCGACACTTTCGTTTCATCTCTCGCAGCTCAAGCATGCGGGTTTAGTGACCGCCCGGCGCAACGGGCGTGAGCTCATTCAAACCGCCGACTTTGATCGCATGAACGGTTTGATTGGTTACCTGACCGAGAACTGCTGCGGCGGCGACGCCTCAGCCTGTGCACCGGGAACGGTGTGCACCCCAAAAGTACTCACAAAATCGAACAGCAAAAAACCAAAAATTCGCAAGGCCGCCTAAAGATGACCGACAAACCCATGAACGTACTGTTCCTGTGCACCGGGAACTCGGCCCGCAGCATTTTGGCAGAAGCCTTGTTGGACTATCACGGTGAGGGGAAATTTCAGGGCTACAGCGCTGGCAGCCACCCTAAGGGCGAAGTGCACCCGCTTGCACTGCAGTTGTTGCGGCAAATGGGTATTGTCACCGCAGGCTTGCGCAGTAAAAGCTGGGATGAGTTTGCCGTTCCCGATGCACCGAAGATGGATTTCATTTTCACGGTCTGCGACAACGCGGCTGGCGAAGTGTGCCCGATCTGGCCAGGCCAGCCCATCACTGCGCATTGGGGGTTGCCCGACCCAGCAGCCGCCACCGGCACACCCGCAGAACAGATGCAGGCTTTTCGCGAGGCGTTCCGCATTCTGGAAACACGCATCAAATATTTCCTCACCTTTCGCTTTAAAGAGATGAAGCGTGAAGATGTTCAGAACAGCGTCACTGAGGCTGGTCGTCGTGAACATTGAACATATGGAACAATTACCCAATATCGACACGGCCAGCTTTGAACAGATCGACACAGATCAGTTGTTCAACGGCGCCATCACCGCTCATGCGCCGCGTATTTTGCTGCTTTACGGTTCAGTGCGCAAAAGATCGTTCAGCCGTTTAGCCAGCGAAGAAGCCGCCCGCATTCTGAGAGCACTGGGCGCTGAAACGCGTACCTTTAACCCTTCTGGTCTGCCCCTGCCCGACGACGCTGCGCCAGACCACCCCAAGGTGAAAGAACTACGCGACTTGGTCGCATGGTCAGAAGGCATGGTGTGGTGCTCACCCGAGCGGCATGGGGCCATGACGGGAATTATGAAAGCGATGATTGATTGGATTCCGTTGTCGCTGGGCTCGGTGCGCCCCACACAAGGTAAAACCCTCGCCGTTATGCAAGTGAGCGGTGGCTCTCAGTCCTTCAACGCCGTCAATCAAATGCGCGTGCTGGGGCGTTGGATGCGGCTGATCACGATTCCCAATCAATCGTCAGTCGCGAAAGCGTATCAAGAGTTCGATGAGCACGACCGCATGAAACCCTCCAGCTATTACGACCGTATTGTCGACGTGATGGAAGAACTGATGAAGTTCACACTTCTCACGCGCGGCCGGAGCGATTATCTGGTCAGCCGCTATTCGGAACGCAAAGAAGCCGCAAAGGCAGGCAAGCTTTCTGCGGTGCCAATCGTGTGAGCGACGTCTCGTTCTCAATGCGCCAGCGTGCGCTGGCGGAATTTACAGCTACCGCCTGCTTGCTCATCGCTGTTGTAGGCTCCGGCATTATGGCCGAGCGTTTAAGTGATGGTCAGATGGCTGTGGCCCTGCTGGCGAATGCGATTGCGACCGGCTGCGCGCTCTATGTGTTGATATTGGTGTTTGCACCCATCTCGGGCGCGCACATGAACCCCATCGCCACATTGAACGCGGCTTGGACGGGTGAGATAACGCGCAAAGGAGCCCTAACCTATATCGCTGCCCAAATCAGTGGTGCTGTTATCGGCGTGTGGATGACGCATGCAATGTTCGGCGTCGATATTTTCGAATGGGGCACAAAAGTGCGCACCGGGCCTGCGCAATGGCTAGCGGAATTGGTTGCGACTGCCGGGCTGTTAGGGGTGATCTGGGGCTGCAAGCGCTACGACACCCCCACAAGCGCTGGCGCCATCGCCGCTTACATTACTGGGGCATATTGGTTCACGGCGAGCACATCCTTCGCAAACCCCGCCGTAACAATTGCCCGTGCCCTCACGGACTCATTTGCAGGCATTCGCCCAGATGATGTGCTTGGATTTATCGCAGCGCAGATTGCAGGGCTGATTATTATTTGTGTTGCGCGCGGACGCATCAGGAAGAATTAGAAGCGAGAAAGAATTAGAAGCGCTGTGGGTGTAATCAGCCACCCATCGTTACACCTTCTTCTTCACGATCACTTCCATGCAGGCGCGGTAGCGCTCACTCACACCATATTGCACAGGCTCGAAGCCGTGTTGCATCAGCAGCGCATACAACCGTTTACGCCCGAAGTTATGATAGTGCTCCAACTCGCCCCAATAGGGGTTGGCATTGTTAACATCAAGCACACGCCACAACATGCTGTCGGCGTTGGGCATTGAAATCAGCAATACACCATTGTCATCCAACAATCGTGCGCAGGCTTGTAAGCCTTGCGCTGGATACGGCATATGCTCCAACACATCAGCCAAACTGATCACATTGCATTTCGTCTTCAGCGAGACTTGTGACAGGTCAGCGCAGTACGCTTCAATATTAAGGCCATTCAGCATCTCGACATTTTCGGCGCGCAAATCCGTTCCCACAGACGTGAAGCCGTATTCCTGCGCTGTGAACAGCAAGCTGCCGTTGCCGAAGCCAACATCCATCCACGTGCCTTCACGCACATAGGGCAGAACTTTTTCAATCATGCGCGCAGCTACCTGGCGTTGGCGCTCAATATCCGCACCTAACTTCTGGCTTTCGTTCGTGTGGCTGAAAATTTCAGCCTGCGCTTCCAGCGTGAAGTAGCCATCGGTAAATACGTGCCCGCATGGCGTGCAGCGCATCCAATTTATAGCCGGCGGCATGGATGGCTTGTAAAGCGGGTGGCGCGTGCAATCCGCTGTTTTCAGCAGCGCGATAGACTTCGACGCACACAGCGGGCATGATTCAAAGAGGATGCGATGGCTCAAAGTGAGTCCCTCAAGCAAGACGCGGCACAGTAAAGCTGGCCGGGCGCTCGCCGCTTACATAACGTTGATGCATGGTTGTATAGGCCGCTTCAATATGTCGTGTGATGCGCACCGTATCGAACAATGCACAGGACTCGCGGTTGCGGATCAATTTTTCTTTGATCGCGGCGAGCGCTGTAGGATCTGTCGCCAGTTTCAGGGCCAGAGCCTCATACGCGGTCAATGAGGTGGTAATCAATTCTGGCGCATCAATTGCTTTTAGCAAGCTTGCCGCCACCCGACCGGCGAACGTTTCGCCCAAACATGTCACGATGGGCAAACCAACCCACAAAGCGTCGCTGGCCGTGGTGTGCGCGCAAATGGGCAGTGTATCTAAAAACAAATCGGCCGCCTTCTGACGCGCACGATGCTGGATCGGCGGTAAAATGGGCGCAAAAATCAGCCGCTCTGCCGCAACGCCACGTGCTTGGGCCTCGCGCCGTAAATGCGGCTCGCTTTCATCACTGCCCTTCAGCAGCCAAAGCACACTGCCAGGAACAGCTTTCAAAAGCCGCATCCACACATCAAACATTGCCGGCGTAATTTTGTAGTTGCCGTTGAAGGAACAGAACACAAAACCGCTATCTGGCAGGCCCAACTCAGCACGGGTAGGCACTCGCGCATCTACGCCGCGCGCGCGATCATTCGGTTGATACGTGTCGGGCAGCCACGCCACTTTTTCAGCAAAAAACGCTGACTCATCACCCGAAATCAAGGTGTGATCAGCAATAATGTAATCGTAGCACACAGCCCCCATAGTGCCAGGATAGCCCAGATAGTTTACTTGCACTGGGGCCATGCGTTGCGGGAACAGCATGGGGCGGGCGCCGTTGGTCAAGCCTTTGAGGTCAACCACAATATCAATTTTCCACTGACGTAACTGAGCTATTAAATCAGGATCACTGACATTGCGCACATCAACAAAATGATCGAAAGACCTCATCACACGCGCGCGAATGGCGCTGTTGTCATCCCGTCCAAAAGAGATGCCGTAGGTTTCAAACTTTGTGCGATCATGAGCCTCGAACAGGCCGACCATAAGATGCGATGTGGCATGTTCGTGGAAGTCAGCCGATAAATACGCCACACGTAGCTTTGGGTTGTTATAAGGCGCTGCCGTCCACGGCACATCGCGCAAGGCAATGCCGTCACTCCAATACACTTGAGCGCACAACAGCTGCTCAATGGGCGCTGTGATGTGGTTCAGCCCTGAGAACGGCGATTCCACACGCTGACCAGCGCGAATGCCCTCTGATATGCGCCGCGACAAAATATTATAATCCGTCCAGTCGCAAGCTTGGCGGCGCGCATCGAACAAATTGCCCAACATAAACGGATAATTGGCGTTTTGTTGAAGTACCGCTGCAAAATACTGGGCCGCTTCGCCGTAACGACGCACAGTCCGCAAGGCGATGCCTTTATTCACTAGCGTTTCAAGATGCTGCGGGTTCAAGGCCAAAGCCCGGTCGTAGCTGTCAACGGCTTCAGCCGCACGGTTTAAGCGCAGCAGCGCATCGCCATGCAATTTGGCTGCCAAGAAAAAACCGGGATTAGCGGCATAGGCCTTAGCTGCAAACCGCAATGCATCTTCATAACGATGTAGCTTGAAATACAGATCACTTTTGCTGGCCAGCGAATCAGGTGAGCGCGGATCAATCTCTAAAGATTTATCGAAACACTGATCAGCCTCGGCATAGCGATGCACCTTCACCAGCGTACGACCACGGTTGATGTGAGCCTCAAAGCTTTGAGGAGAAATTTGAATCGCGCGTTCTAAATCTGCCAGCGCCTCATCCCACCGCCCCTGCTCGTAATAAGTGGAGCCGCGATTATTCCATGCATCGATAAAATTGGGGTCGCGCTCGATGACCTTACCGAAAAGTACGATGGCCTCATCCACCTTGCCGATGGCTTTTAACACCACGGCTTTCAATTGCATGGCCGGCAAAAAATCCGGCAATGCGGCGAGAATTTTGTCGAGAGAGATCACCGCTTCCTGCGGGCGGTTCAACTCTTTTAGGGCTGACGCGCGATTGTAGTGGGCGACTGTCGAGTCCGGATCAGTCTGTAAAGCTTGATCGACACTGGCCAAAGCTTCCGCGAAACGTCCCGAGACCAAGAGCGCGCTAGAGCGGTCACACAACACGCGCGGATTGTTAGGTTGCTGTTTTAAGAAGTCGTCATAAACGTGCACTGCGTCGGTCTGGCGTTTGGCATCACACAACACCTTGCCGTAAGAGAGGACAATGTCGATCATGTCCGGGCGCGTGCGGGCGGCTTCACCAAAGAATGCAACAGCGCGGTCCAGATCGCCACGGCGATGCGCCAAAACACCGAGATTATAACTGGCAACAACATTGGTAGGATCAACGGCGCGCACCTCAAGGAACATGCGCTCCGCCTCGGCGGCTTGGCCTTGCTGCAGCAGCGCAACCGCGGCTTTGCTTTTGGCCTTAATGGCATCTGATCCTGTGGCACCGCCTGTCGTCACGCCCCATCTCCCGCTCGACCGTCATACTGGCGCGAACGTAAATCATCAGGCGTTAAAAGTCGATGTAAGGCCCCGCGAAGAACGGAGGCCCTTTCTGTCATTACCGTAAGAACGGCAATCCAATCATCAACTGACGGGCACTTGGCTTTGGTCCCATGAGATCGACGTTCCAACCACTCACGAGCGACAGAAAGGGCGTAACTTTAAGCAGTGAACATTAAGCCGCAGGTAACTCGCGAATCTCACGCATATCAGACGGGGCAACGGTGTTGGTCATCAGCGCTTTTTTGCGGAAGAAGCGCATAATGGACGCTGGGCCCATACGGCTGCCGCCCATGCCGGAGAAGTTAAAGCTGGTTTTTTCAGCGTCGCGCAATATGGCGCCCGTCAGCGTGGTATCCTGCAAGCTGATGCCGCCTGCGTCGATCTGACTGCCCAGTTCATACGCTTCCTCATCGCTGCCCGCGATAACAGCTCCAGATAAACCAAAGATCGTATCGTTGGCCATTTTCACGGCGTCGTCTTTTGTTTTGTATTTCATCACCGGGATGACGGGGCCGAAAGTTTCGTCTTGGATCACCTTCATATCGTGCGTCACGTCGGTCAGCACTGTGGGGCGCATATACAAGCCACCACCGAGGTTTTGGCTTTTGCCGCCGGTGCGGATTTTAGCCCCATGTTTCACGGCATCGTCCAACTGCTCGTCTACGATAGCGGCTTGCTTGCCGAAGATGAACGGGCCGATATGGCCGCGATGAATGTCGGGGTAATTCAGTTCCAACTGCTCGGCTTTGGACACAAGCTTATCCACGAACGCATCGTGAATTTTTTCCTGCACGTACACCCGCTCAATCGAGAAGCAGATTTGACCGGTGGCATAGACCGAGCCACGCAACACGGCATCGGTCGCACGTTCAATGTCCGCATTCTCGGTGACGATGACTGGGTCTTTGCCACCCAGTTCCAGAAACGACGGGATGAAACGGCGCGCGCAGGCCTCAGCAACTTTGCGGCCGGTCGGCACACTGCCGGTGAAGCACACAATATCCACGTTCTCGATCAATTGCGCGCCTGTCTCGCCCCCGCCCACAACGTAGGTCAGCACCTTGGCCAGTTCCGGAACCTTTTGAATGGTTTCCATCAACGGTTCAACGAAGCGCGGCGTAATTTCCGACGGCTTGATAATGGCAGCACAGCCCGCCAACAGCGCCGGAATGGCATCAATGGTCGAGAGCATCAGCGGGAAATTCCATGGGCTAATGACACCCAACAATGGATACGGCTTTAACTGCGACCGGAATTTGATGTGCGGCATAATCGACGATGTGCCTTCCGGCAGACCGCGCTTGACGATCTCAGGTGCCTTATCGGCCCAACCACGCACTCCCCAAATTACCGCATCGGGGCTTTCTTTCGAAATTCGGAAGCGCCCGGTATCCGCGGACTCTGCCTTAGTGATGGCGTCGCGATTTTTCTCGACCTCATCGGCCCACTTTTTCATGACAGCCGCGCGGTGTTCGATAGGAGCTGCCCCCCACTCCTTCTGCGCTTCACGCAAGGCTTTAGCTTTAGCAGACAGTTCTTCAGCCGTTGGCGGTGTAATGTGGTAATCCACTTCGCCCGTGCGTGGGTTCACAACAGGTAAGGTATTACGGCGCAGATCAGACGCGGTCATGTCGAAAGCCTCGAGCGGTATGAGGGAATGTGCGGTGCCTTACAGCCACCCGCTATATATAAGTGCATATAAGCGCAATCTAGTGCCCGACATGCGCGCCGCCAATAGAACCAAATATGCCTTTCGCGCAAAAAAACTGCGCGAAATAATCGTTATTCTACAGGCATTTGGTTCGAAAGAGACTCATCGGTTTGACGAATACCAACGGTTGTAGGTGTAGGATTGCGGCCCATTCCAAACTTGCGCAGGTGGCCGTTTTTGTCGGTCCATAGATGCGCGTTCATCTGGAACGGTTTGCCTGTGGGGTCTGTCAGGTCCTCGACAAAGCGCCAGTGATTGATGGGGCCAAGTGTGTTCACATTGAGCGTGCGTTTTAGCGAGATCGTCGCCGTACCGTTCGTGAGCACTTGATCGCCGATCAGCGACACGCCGATCCATTTAAATGTTTGCGATCCCGTTTTTGGCGCATCAAACCGCCGCGCCATGACGGCCATAGGCAACACAGCGGGCGTCATATCAATGAGGCAATCGTCACCGCAAGCAACGGTGAATTCATCGCCCTTCACATTATCTGCGGTAATAGTGCGGCGTGTCATGGTAGCCGTGTTGCCGTCGCGTCGAATATCGATTTTGCGTTCAATACCCTTCGTTATGCTACGTGCAGTGCCTGCCTTCGCATGCCACTCTTTATCATACGTCCACTTAGCTGACGCTTCGTATGAGCCATCATTGGCGACAATGTTGCTGAGAATGGTGTACTCACCATCGGGGTGTTTGAAGATCACGAAATCTTCCATACGTGAGAAACCGCCCGCACCATCCACCACAATCGAACCTTGGTCGAAGATGGCACCAGATGTATCAGGCTCAATCAACGCGACCTTATCTTGAGCCTGTGCGGTGAAACCGAAACCTAAGATCAAAATCGCGCTGAGCGTTTTCATGATATCACTTTCTCTGTTGTGTGGGCTGCATTGCCACGCCACCGGGCGGCGGTGAAACAGCGTCTATCTTTGCGCACTCTTCGGAAGATGGGCGGAACGCACTTGAAGCCAAGTTTTGATCCAATTGTTCAGGACGCGTCGCGCCTGCGATCACGCTGGCGACTGTGGGCTTCGACAAAAGCCAACCGAAAGCCATATCCAACATTGAATGACCATATTCATCAGCGATGGCTTGCAGTTGCTCCACTTTGGCGAATTTGTCATCTCCGAAGAAACGGCTCGATACACCGGGCCCACGGCTGGACCAAGCAGCGTAGCGCGTCCCTTCAGGCGGTTTTTCGCCGCGCTTATATTTGCCGGTCAGCAATCCGCTCTCTAATGGGAAGAACGGCAAAATACTCACACCATGCGCTTGGCATGCTGGCACCAATTCAGCTTCAACGGCGCGGTTGAGCAAGCTGTAACCGTTCTGAGCCGAGATAAACGGCGTTAAGTTCAACGCTTTTGAAATCCACGCCGCATCGGCGGTTTGCCAGCCCGCAAAGTTAGAGTGACCGATGTAACGAACCTTTCCCGACCGGACGAGGTCATCCATGGCGCGCATCGTCTCGTCCAGCGGAGTGGAAGGGTCCGGTTTGTGAATTTGGTAGAGGTCGATGTAGTCGGTGCCAAGGCGTTTCAAGCTGGCCTCAACTGCCTTCATGATATAGCCCCGCGAGGCCCCGCCTTCGAGTGTTAAGCCCTTGCCCATGGGATTGCCGAATTTTGTGGCAATCAGTACATCTTTGCGCCGATTTCCAAGCGCTTTGCCCAGGTACTCTTCCGACTTGCCCTGATCGCCATATATATCGGCGGTGTCGAATAACGTAATGCCAATATCAATGGCCTTATCAACCACCGCTTTGGTCTTCTCGGCATCAATGATCATGCCAAAGTTATTACACCCCAGGCCGACCGCTGATACCTTCAGGCCCGAACGGCCCAGAACCCGATACTCCATAACGCAACCTCACGCTCACGTTTCAAGCTTTAAAAACGGAACAATAGAATACGCTAACCAGCATGCCTTCCTACATCAATTTGGGGACCGCGACCTCGGAATCGCATGCGACATTAGGTTATAGCCACTGCGCGACCAAGAGTTTGTGTTACAAAACATGATGCAAGATTTTCAGTCCCCTTTGATCCGGCAGTTTGTCGCGCACTGGAAACAGTTATGCCCGCCGGGAGATATTCCGACCACTGAGGATTACATGGACAACATGAACCCCAAAGTGGCGAAGTACCTGATGATTTTCGACGTGTTCTCGGAGGATATGATCGTGCGCTTTCAGGGCGAAGGCATCAGCGAACGCAGGCAACTCGAACAAACGGGCAAAAGCTGGTTCACGCTTAACCCACATTTGGACGCCCCCGCTGTTCTGCACAACGTCTGGCATGCCATCCAACAGCCTTGTGGCGTGTGGACCGAAGCGATCTTCGTTACTAACGTTCAGCGTCGGTTGCGGGTAGAAGCGTTAAGCCTACCGCTTAGGGTTAAGGAAGGGCGCCCACCCCGCATCCTCAACACATCTATTGGTTTAGACACCATGAGTTTCGATGAACGCGCCATGGGATGGCAGGGCTCGATCAAAATCGGCTGGCACGATGCCGGCTTCGGGGTTCCCAACACGCCTGCCTTACCAGTAAGCTAACCGCATCTTAGGGTAAGTCATTCTGCCGCGATGTAACGTGCAGGCCTATGGGTTTTCCGTGAACAATTTTAAATCAGCCCTGAACCGTGTTTTCTTCGACCATTGGCGTTCATTGTGCACCACGGATAACGTTCCCGTTGCTGAGAATTATGTCGACAATATTGAGCCGCGCGTCGCGCCCTACCTTCTCATGTACGACTTGTTACCGGATGATTTGCACGTGCGCTTTCAAGGCGATGAAGCCAACAAGCGCGTGGGCGTGAACCTGACGGGTCAAAGTTGGTTCTCGATCAATCATTACATGCCCAAAGAGATGGTGCTGGGCAATTGTCAGGACTGTGTGACCTATAAATGCGGCGTGTGGGGAGAGAGCACTTACGTCACTGCCTCTGGCCGTGAGATTACACTCGAAAACATCATGTTACCATTAATTGCCCAAGACGGCCGCCCGCCGCGCCTTGTCAACATCTCCGCCCTCATGGCCGAGATCACCGAGAAAGACCGCAAAGTACGCGTGGTGCCGCGACGCATGACGTGGCTAGATGCAGGCTTCGGCGTTCCTCCTCACCCAATGCGGCGAAGGACGCCCATATAATTTTACATCACGCGGCGGCGGAACATGGTGATGGCCGCAAAGCCCGTGCCTAAACCAATCAGCGCCATAGACCATAGGTTGTGAAACACAACTAGAGCCGGCATATCCTGCAAAAAAATGCCGCGACAGATGGTGAGAATGTAGCGCAACGGATTGAAGTAAGTGATCACCTGAATCCACTGCGGCATGTTTTCGATGGGCGTGGTGAAGCCTGACAAGATCACGCAAGGCATGATGAAACAAAATGCGGCGATTTGTGCCTGCTGCTGTGTCGCCGTTAGCGATGAGATCATCAACCCACAACTGGTCACCGACAGCATAAACGTGGCCAACCCCAAGACCAACAGCAGCACATCACCACGCAAGGGTACGCCGAACATCCACATGCCCAGCATGCCTAAAGCCAAACCTTCTATCAGCGCCAAACTGGCGGCGGGAATGATTTTGCCGATCAGAATTTCATAAGGCCTCAAGGGTGTGACGAGCAATTGCTCGAAGGTGCCCAGTTCTTTCTCACGGGCAATAGATAAGGACGTAATGATGGACGCAATAATCATGGTCAGCGAAGCCACCAGACCGGGCACGATAAACCACTGGCTTGTCATGTTCGGATTAAACCATGCGCGCTGCACTAATATTGGGGACTGCGTACGTTGGCCCATCAATGTTGCGCGTTCGCGGGTATAATCATCAATAATAGTGTTCGCGTAGGACGATGCGATCAGTGCAGTGTTGGATTGCCGCCCATCGAGAATCAGTTGGATATTCGCCCCACGCCCGGATTTCAAATCGCGCGAAAAAGAGGCCGAAATGTGCAGCACCATCACCACTTCGTCCGCATCGACAAGTCTTTGCGCTTCATGGATAGATGTGACACGCGCTTCATCTGTGAATGTAGGTGAGGCAGTAAACTTCGCAACCAAATCGCGGCTTTCAACGCTCATGTCTTCATTAAAAACCGCCAAGGGCACGTTGTTTACGTCAAACGTCGCCGCATAGCCGAACAGCAGCAACTGCAACAATGGCGGCACGATGAGAACCGAGCGGCTACGTTTATCGCGCCAGATCGTCAGCAATTCACGGCGTACGAGAAAAGTAATACGCGCCCAGGCTTCACGCCAACGCCAGTTCTCGGCAATGTCTTTCATCTCTTGCAGCGTCATGACACCTACTCCAAGCGCCGCTTTGTGGCGCGGTAGGTGATGGTCATGAACAACGTCGCCATGGCCATGAGTGCCAGCGTGTTCGGGATCACAACCGACCAAACATTACCCGCCAAAAATAAAGTTTTGAGAATTTCCACGAAATAGCGCGCAGGGAAAAGGAAGGTGATACCCTGCACAAACACCGGCATGGATCGAATATCGAAGATGAACCCCGACAGCAGCATGGCGGGCATCATGGTACCGGTAATGGCCATAATGGCGGCAGCGAATTGGTTGCGCGTTAAGGTCGAGACCATCAACCCAAAGCCCAGCACCACCAGCATGAATATAGCCGCAGTGAATACCAGCACGAGAAATGAGCCTCGATAGCCGATTTGAAACACCGTCAGCGCTACGGCAACACTGACCACCATGCCGCCCATGCCCAGTACAAAGTACGGCACCAGCTTTCCGACAATCAGTTCTGGTTTCGTTAGTGGCGTGGTCAGCAGCGCTTCCATGGTGCCCCGCTCCCATTCCCGCGCAATCACCAACGCGGTTAACAGCGCACCAATCAACGTCATGATCAGCGCAATTAGGCCGGGCACGATCGACTTGTGACTATCCAGCGTTTCATTAAACCACACTCTAGTGCGTACTGTGATGGGCGTAATTTGATTGGACGGATGCGTATATTGACGTTGCACAAGCCACGCACCCCAGGCCCCTTGTACATACCCCTGCATGATTCGCGCTGTATTGCCGTCAGTTCCGTTCACTAGCACTTGAACCGCTGCCGTATTGCCCGATTGCAGTTTCGCGCCAAAGTCATCGGGCAAAATGGCAATGCCCTTCACCTTACCTTCGCGCAGCATGTACGACGCATCAGGCCGATTTGATACAATTTGCGGGTCTAAATAATCGGTCGCTTTCAACGATGCATAAAAGTCATGCGCTTCAGGCGCTGTAGTTTCGATCACAACAGCTAAAGGCATGTGCTTGGCATCTAGCGAGACGCCGTAGCCAAACAAGAACAGTAGAAATAGCGGCAGCACGACTGCGACGATAATGCTGGAAGGATCACGTAAGACTTGAAGCCATTCCTTACGCACAAAGCCGCGTAGACGTTGGCGGTTAAATCCGCGCCCGGCTGTAGATGGTGTATTGAAGGAAGCAGGGTTCATGCTGCACTCCGTGCTTCTGCGTCGTGCTGCTCGACTAAACGAATAAACGCTTCTTCCAGTGTCGGCTGCTCGCCCCCGATGGCCTGCCCTGCTTTGATCTCATCGGGTGAGCCTGCCGCAATTTGCCGCCCGCGATAGATAATCGTCATACGGTCGCAGTATTCTGCTTCGTCCAAGAAATGGCTGGTGACGAGAATGGTTGTACCATCATCGGCCATGGCATTCAGACGCGCCCAGAATTCGCGACGTGTCACAGGATCAACACCCGAGGTCGGCTCATCCAAAAACAAAATTGCAGGTTTGTGCAGAACAGCACACGCCAGCGCCATGCGTTGCTTAATGCCCAACGGCAAGTCACCGCAATTGGCATTGACGTACGGGCCTAAGCCAAATTCGTCCACAACATCGGCGATGCGCTTTTTCAGCATTTTTCCGCTTAAGCCATAAACGCCGCCAGCAAAGTCCATGTTATGCGCGACGGTTAAGTGCCCCACATACGCGAACTTCTGCGCCATATAGCCGATGCGACTTCTTGCATCAGCACGCGCTGTGGCCAAGTCATACCCCGCCACTAATGCTTTGCCCGAGGTGGGCGGAATAAGGCCACACAGCATTTTGAAAGTTGTGGATTTACCCGCGCCATTGGGTCCGAGCAGCCCGAAAATTTCACCCTGCTGCACCGAGAAGCTGAAGCAATCCACTGCCGTAAAATCACCGAAGCGTTTGGAAAGGTCTTTGGTTTCAATCACCACATCGTGCAGCAGATTGGCATCGTGCGGTGTAATGGCAGCGGCATCAAAAGCAGTTATTGCGGCAATCAAGTTTTGTTTGCGCATTGCAGCCAAATAGGCATCTTCAAACTGCGGCGCTGTCGGTTGCACTGGTAGCTTGGCCAAACCCGACATTGGGCTCAGCGTCAAATCCGGCGTGGCATCGTCCTCAGCCGTGACAATGCGCAAGTTACGCCCCTTAATTTGGGCATCCACGACGCCCGGCAGATGCGATGCCGCACGCTGTAAATCTCGTTTACGTCCGGCTTCCTGCCCTGATGGCAACGCAACCCGCCACGTTCTTTTGGCAACGTGACCACTAATTTCAGTGGGTGGGCCTTGATCGAGCACTTGGCCTTCGTGCAGCAAAATCACATGGTCGCAACCATCGGCTTCGTCCAAGTACGCCGTGCTCCACAACACGGCGATGCCTGTGTCTTGTAGGGCCTTGACCATAGACCACAACTCGCGACGCGATACGGGGTCGACGCCGACGCTGGGTTCATCCAACAACAGAATGTCTGGCGCAACCACGAGTGTACACGCCAAGCCCAACTTCTGCTTCATGCCGCCAGATAATTTTCCGGCCAAACGATCCGCAAACGGCCCCAAATTTGTGAAGCGATTGAGTTCAGCGAACCGCTGAGTGCGCAAATCTTGCGAGAGTCCTTGCAAGTCAGCATACAGAGTCATGTTTTCCAGCACGCTTAAATCTTCGTACAAACCAAACTTCTGCGGCATGTAGGAAATGCGCGTGTGTGCATCAGGGGCAGCACCGGGCACATCGACTGTACCACTACTCGCATCGAGGAGGCCCGCCAGCACGCGAACTAATGTTGTCTTGCCTGCGCCATCTGGCCCAACGAGCCCCGTAATTTTGCCAGGCACAATTTCACCCGACACGCCCAGCAAAGCTTGCACGTCGCGGGTCTCAGTCTTGAAAGACTTCTTGATGTCGGTGAAGCGCAAGCTGGCAGACATGAGCCGCTTACTCCGCCTTCGTGTCTAGCAGGGTCACAGTGACCGGCATGCCTTGCCGCAACGACAAATCCGGGTTCGCGACGATAATGCGCAAGCGATATACTAGGTCTGTGCGCAGTTCCGGTGTTTCAACCGCTTTGGGTGTGAATTCGGCTGTCGGCGACACAAAGCCCACTATGCCCTCGTACGTTTTGCCATCCTTTGCATCGGTGGTCACACGTACTTTTGCGCCCGGCGGTACCCGACCTAGATTGGGACCATCAACATAGGTTCGCACCCAAACAGGAGATGTAAGCGACAGCGTCAGCACGGGTGCGCTGGGACCAACCATGGCGCCCGGTTCGCGGATGCGCGTAAGAATCGTGCCATCGTTCGGGGCTTTGATTTCCGTTTGGGCTAGACGGTATTTGGCTTGGTCGAACGCGGCCTGGGCAGAGGCTGCTTGGGCTTTGGCTGCTAATACATCTTCACTTCGCGAGCCTTCGACAGCCAAGGCAAGTGCGGATTCTTGCGCTGTCAAGGTTGCGCGTGCCACATTTACATCGCGCTGCGCATCATCCAAGGCTTGCTTCGACACAGCGTCTTGGCGTGCTAACGCCAAGTAGCGCTTATATGACGCTTCTGCGTTTGATAATCGCGCGCGGGCTTCGGCTACTTGAGCACGCGCAGCATCAATCTCTTTGCTGCGGCTGCCTGCCACAGCTTTGTCAGCGTTAGCTTGCGCCTGGGCAAGCGCGGCCTCGGCTTGGGCTGCCGCAAACTTGTAAGGTGCGGCATCCAGGCGCGCCAACACTTCGCCTGCTTTCACCACAGCACCTTCATCGACCGCTACCTCGGCCAATTTACCATCGACAAGGAACGCCAGATCGACTTGGCGAATGTCGATGTTGCCGTACATTTTCAACGCGTTGCCCACAACGAAGCGCTGATAGCCAAACCACCCCAACACACCGACAGCAACGACTGCGGCCACGATAATGATACGTTGTTTGACAGGCATATTGATTTCTCCGGATTAGCGCATCTTCGTGCCATACGCGCGCATGAACATTTCCACGGCGGCTGACACACAGGTTTTGATATCTTTATCGAAGGGTGGCTTTGACAACCCCGAGACGGCGCGAATATGCAAACGCCCGCGCAACATCATCAGGAAAAACTCAGCAGCTTGTTCGTGGTTAGTGATGTCGAGTTCACCGCACGCGGTGTGTTCTTTTAAGAATGCAGCTAGCGTCGCAATGGCCACTTTGGGGCCATTTTCAAACCACATCTGCGCCAGCTCTGGGAACTGTTCACCTTGCGCGACCATCAACCGATAAATTTTCAAAGGGCCCGGTGACAGCAGTAATGTCAGAAAGCTATTACCAAAAATTGTCAGCGCTTCGGGAACGCTTTTATGGGCTTCATCGGCTTCGCGTAAGGGTGTGGCGACCTGCGCGATCTTTTCAGCGACAACGGCCTTGAACAAACCGACTTTGTTGTCGAAGTGAGCATAGATGGTCGCTTTCGAGGCATTCGCCCGCGCTGCAATGTCGTCCAGGCTTCCGGCTTCGTAGCCTTGTTCAAGGAACACTTGCTCGGCCGCGGTGATGATCGCGCGAATGCGCGGCTCGCGCCTGCGGCGGCTCGGGCCGGTCTTTGTAGGCTTTAGCTTGGATTTAAAGCCGCCTGATTCGGATTTTCGCATCGTCATAACTGTACTGTACGGTACAGTTTAGTATGAGTCGAGAGGAAGCTCCGCGCGGCTTCAGTTTGTTCATGGACGCGCGAAAAATCCGCAACGCCCAAAATAAAAAGGCCCGGATTGCTCCGGGCCTTTTCGTCAGCAGTGCTTGTGCAGGCGGCTCAAACGCCCCTGCTACGGCATTATTTCTTGCCAGCCAACAGTGCCTCTTTGCGTTCTTTGTATTGCTTCGCTGAAATTTCGCCAGCGCCAGCGGCCTTTTTCAGTTTCGCCAACTCGGCTTGCACTTCAGGCGATTGAGCAGCTTTGGCATCGTCAGCGGCGTGAGCCACAACCACCGGAGCGACAGCGAGACTGAGCGCCAGGGCCAAAGACGTGAGTGCATTACGCGCGAACATGATGTGTTTCCTTTGCTGAAATAGCTTTAGTGGGCGTTGATATATTTGGGGAAGGAATCGATTTCACTCGTTTATTAGTAACGCTGAGTAACTGACCATTAAGCGGTTAGCTGCGACACCGAGAGGCGCACGAAAACCATGAAAAGTTCGCAGAACTATGATCAACAGCGACCTTTAGGCACTACATGATCATCAGTTCATTACAATTTTTCTTACTTCTTTTTACGTCTTAAATGCCTTGTTAGATCATATGAAAATGCCTCTCCGAAAGAATCGGAGAGGCATTCCCTGCGTTGATATAAGTGATTGGGAGATCTCTTATATGCTCATAGCACCCACGACCCGCACCTAGAACCGGTAGTTGGCACGGACCCCAAACTGGCGGCGATCTGGCAGGTTAGCCAAGAAGCCGTTGTTTAGTGTCGTGTTGCCAATGAAGCCCGTATTGAAGTTGGACGATTGGATACCAGTCTTGATGGTGTCATCGTCGAAGACATTGTTCACGTAAGCGGTCAATTCCCACTGGTCCGCGCTCAAGCCTGTGCGCAGATCGAGGTTCCAATAGGCATTAAACCACAGGCGGTTATAGAAGTCGGTGTAGCGCTTGCTTTGGTAACGAGCATCGGCTTCCACAAACCAGTTTAAATTCACCGAAACGGGCTGCTTGAACTGACCGCCCAAGATGAGAGAATGCTTCGGCGCATTTTCCATCTGGTTGCCCGACAGATTCGAGTAGCATTGCGGATTGGCATTGGTGAATGTCTTCACCGTGCAATTCCCAACGGCGCAAGTGGGGTTCATAATAGCATGATCCGGCGGATACTTGGCCCAGAAGATACTTAGTCTAGAAGATACGAGAGGGGGAGAGACAATGATCAGCACAACGACAGGATCGGAACCAGCCGCCTGGTATCGCCAACCTATCGTGGGCCTTTTAGCGATGGCTACCGTTTTAATCGGCATTGCCATGGGGCATACGATTTTAGTTCTGATGCGCCATGTGCTCGGCGCCGACGATCACCACTTCCTTGCATCAGAAGTTATCATCAGTCTCGTGATGGGCTGCACCGGCCTTTACCTGGTCTGGTATGGACGCAATAAAGGTGAAGGCACCGGGACATGGCTGGGCTTCATCGCCGGCACACTGATTTGGATCGGTTTTTTCGAGCTGTCGTGGAAGGCTTTTGCGATAGGTTTGAATCCACAACCCGTCATGTACGAAGGCATTCCTGTCTTAGGGGCCGAACTGCAAGTTATTCAGGCCAGTTCGATTGGCTTCTTCATGATGATGGCGTTCCTGACCATCAACAAGGAAACCCGTTGCAACATGATGGTGTGGATCCGCCGCAAACTGGGGCTCGACCCTGGCAAAGCCATCACAAATCGTGAACGCAACTTTGCCGCCGTCACAGCCTCTGAAAGCTATATGACGACCTGGGCCTGTTACATCATCACCATCATGATTGTAGACCCTCGCATTGTGGGAAATCCCATGAGCATGGCAGCACAGTTGCCGTACCTCGCCATCTTTGCCTGGGGCATTTACATGATTTATCGCATCACCAAGCAGCGCGAAATGGCGCCGGCGCTGCGCTATGCTATCGGCGCAGGAAATGTAAACTGGATTTGGATTGAAGCAGGCAGCCGCGCGGACTTGTACGATGAAATCTGGATCCGCCCTACAAAGTACCCCATCACCCTTAGCATTCTATTTGTTCTGATGATCATCGCACTAATCATCATGCTACAAAATAAAGGGCTCAATCGCGGCACTCCTGCGGCCGCATAAACGTAACGCTGTATTCCGAGATAGAATAAAAAAACTCCCCGATAACTTGGGGAGTTTTTTATGTCTAAGCAGCTTTGGGTGCGCTTTGTCGGCGTTGCGGCAAGAAGCCCGAGGCCACGATCAGCCCAATAAATACCAACAGCACAACCCACATTGTGGTGGAATACTTTGCTGGGTGTAGCCATACCTCTTCATAGAAACCGTACTTGGGTGCGAACTCACCGAACGGAATCCAGAAAATTGATTTCGTGGGTATGGCGTAGCGCATCGCCGCCATAACGCGTGTGAATTTCATGAGGCGATAGAGCAAGTACACACCCCACACGGCCAGTAACCCAACGATCACGTATGTCGCCGGGTGATTGTACCCCAGGAAACGCCCATCCCCCAAAAACAACGACACCGAATAGCAGAACCAAATCACGTACACCGTTTCCAGGAACGTGATGCGGCAGAAGTTGCGGCCAATCCCAGAGTCTGGGTCACCGACCTTCAAGCCACAAGTTTTCTGAATCCACCGAAACGCATTGCAGCGTGTGTCTTTGTTGAAAACGTAAAACAGCAATGTGACGACGCAGATGCCGAATGAGCTTTGGATAAACAGTAAGTGAGCGGGCAGTTTTCCACCGCCCTCCGTGCGCGCAATCATTGGCATGTTCAATGAAAATTCGTGGAACTTGAACGAGTAGGATGCCCACCCAATCCACAACAACACGCCTGCCGCGTAGCCTAGTAATGTGCCTGAAACTTCTTCATTCTTGCGCGTGCCATACAACAGCATGCCGGCCGCAATCACACCCAAGGTCAGGAACACCATGTAGCTGTTGTCTTTACCAACAGCATCGATAATCACGACTGTGATGGAGTGCGCCAACGGCGTGCCCAGCATGACGGCGACAAAAGCAAAAATACCGATGAACGGTTTGCGGTAATAGCGCTGCAATAATGCGTTCATTCATGCCCCTCCGATGAACATGGCCAGCATAACGCCGACGCAACGCAGCAATCAAAACCTTATTGATATAACTTTTTATGTCTAGTGCGGCTCTTGTATTACTTACCGAAGGTCACAGCTTCATACACGAGCCCAGGTGAGCGCCAGTGTACATTCTGAATTTCTTTTTTAAATGCCAAGGTCATGGCGCCAGATGCAAGCCACACCGCCACGGTTTGACCATGCAACCGCGCCATAAGATCACGCATCATGCCCGCACGTTTCCCCTCGTCCATCTCTACGTCACTTGCATCGATCAGCGGCGTTAGGGCCGGATCGCAGAAGAATGGGTTGGCTTTAGCGCACGATGAATTCCGGATCGGTCGGACAGGATCGTAATACATAGTCGCATCCCACGCGAATGAGAATGCGTCAACAGCGCCCCAATCGTTGGTGGTGAATTTCTGCAGCCAATTCGGAAACGGGATTGCGCGCAATTCAGCTTTCACACCGATAGCATTCAAATCTTGCACGGCTTGCTGATAGACCAGCGCATCAGCACCGGCAAACCCCGTAATGACCTCAACCTGAAGCGCGAAGCCTTGCGCGTAACCGGCTTCTTTCAGCAATGCGCGTGCTTTTACGGGGTTATAGGGCAACGACAGTTCAGGATTGTATCCGACAGCTTCCGTCACAGTGCCTTGCGTCGCGGCACGGCTGGCATCGCCCAGAATGTTTTCAGCAATGGCTTGGCGGTTGATAGCAAATGATAAAGCTTGACGGACCCGAGGGTCTTGCACTGGCGACTTCGCATTGCCGACGTTTCGTATCGCCAGGGTCAGTATGGATGGCGTCTTCTGCGTGATCACACGGAAATTCTCGTCCAAGGTCGCGGCTTCATCGCGCCCAATGCCTTCCATGATATCAATCTGCCCGGCCTGCAAAGCTTGCAGGCGGGCAGACGGATCAGAAATACCCAGCAATTCGAGGCGCGTTACGCTTTTGGGTGCGCGCCAGCTTTGCGGAAAGGCCTCGAACACATTCCGCGCGTTGCCATTCCCCCACGACACAAACTTAAACGGCCCGGTGCCTACGGGTTTACGGGCGAACGCTTCCAGGCCCTGTTGCTTCAGGGCTGTGGGTTCGACCATGTAAATAATGTTCATACGCTTGGCCAACAACGGATCTGGCCTTGCGGTGGTGATCTCGACAGTCAACGCATCTACCGCGCGCGCTGATGTCACACCACTTACTTCAGCGCCAATATAAAGCCGCTTGCCCTCTTCGCTCTTCAGAAATTCTATAACAGCGACAACTGCGGCAGCATCAAATGGCGCGCCATTGTGAAACACCACATTGGGCCGCAACTGAAATATCCAGCGTGTAGGCTCTACAGCTTGCCATGACAGCGACAAACCCGGTTGCAGCTTACCTTGCTCGTCAATGAACGTCAGGCCGTCGTACAAAGCTGACCACACTCCGCTAGAAGGCTGCCCCACAGTTGTATAAGGATTCCCGAATGTCGGCGCGCCAGATACACGGCCCACACGTAGCGTTTCGGCAGAAGCCGTGTTTGTCAAAATTGCGACGGCGACGGCAACGCCAACAAGCACGCACAGCTTAGTCATCCTGCGCACCTTCGTATGATGCAAAGTTTTTACCGATCGCAGCCGCCGTGGTATTCAAACTGTCGAGATACTTGTCGATGGCCGCAGAAGCTTTTAAAGAGCGCGTGAAATAGCGCAGCGATAGACAGCCAATCACACGCCCACGCGACGTAATCGGCACCGCTAAGTTCGAGACCCCGTTCATGCCGTCCACCACGGCATAGCCCGCGGTGCGGACCAGCGGCAGCACTTCAGCCAACGTGCGCCGATCGCGAATAAACACTTCGCGCGCTGGTGTTGGCGATTTGGCGATCTGTTCCAACAGCGTGTCGCGATGCTCGCGCGGACAGAATGCCAAGTACACCCGGCCCGTCGCGCTGGCTTCCATCGGCATACGCAAGCCAATGGGTACGCGGCTCATGGTCAGCGGGCTATTGTTGTCAGTGGTTTCGCGCACCAACATTGAAAGACCCGAGGGGGTGGCAATCGACAGGGGCCACAACACGCGTTGACCCAACTCGTTCATATGCGGCACAGCGATAGCCTTGATCCAAGCTTCTTCGTTATAGCCATCCGCCAAGCCTTGCACGGCATTCGTCAACGTATATGTGCCGTTGTTGGTATCCTTGCTGACGTATTTACCATCACGCAGTGTTTCAAGAAGCCGATATGTCGTACCCCGCGGAAAGCCTGTGACCTTCGCCAGAGTATTAAGCGATGCTCCATTCTGACGGTTCAGCTCTTCGAGCACCTTCAAGCCCTTCAACAGTGAGTTGACCCGACTACTCATGCGAATTTCCTTCGATGCTGTTGATGACGACAAACGAAAGGGCGCGGCAATCCCCACTCTAGCATAGACCGCAATGCGGGCCGGTAGAGATGTGAAAGTGACGCCCTCCCCTCATCACGGAACAATGTTCTCAACGCGGACATAGCCGTCGGCACCCTGCTTTTCGATGGAATGCGCCTGGAATGTGCGGCTATTGCCCTTAAGATAAAACCATTACGTTGTTCTCGGGCGCGGCTTCGTCAGCCGGATATAGGGTCAAAATAAGCGGGAATGTAAACGGGAATGAAAAAAGCTCTACTAGGGTTGTTAGGTCTTGCGGTGGTACTGGCGGGCGGAGCGGTGGCGTACGTCAAACTGGGCCTGCTGAATCCCACACTCGCTGAGCTTAAAGTAAAATATGCAACCGCACCTTCGGAATTCATCACCATCGACAGCGTCCCCCTACACGTCCGCGACGAAGGCGTGCGCGACAGCACATTGCCGCCACTCATTCTGCTGAATGGACACTTGGGCAATCTGCGCATGTGGGATGGTTGGACCCCAATCCTTGGCCCCTCCATGCGTGTCATCCGTTTTGATTTTCCGCCGTACGGTTTGTCGGGGCCAGATCCTAAAGGCATTTACACATCAGCACGCGCTGTCGAACTACTAGAAGGACTGATCGCACATTATGGATTTGAGAAAGTAAACCTGGGCGGCACATCCAACGGGGCCTTGGTGGCAACTCTGTATGCCATCAAGCACCCAGATCGCGTAAACAAACTCGTCGTTTCGACATTGCCGAATGGTCGGCCGCCAAAACGGGAATCGTCTGCCGAACTAATTGAAGCCGGACGCTTCAACCGTATTATTGCTCCGTATCAAACCAAAGAATATTACGGCGCATTCTTACGCGACGTATTTGCTAAAGCCGATAAAGCAACGCCCCCGTTAATTGAGATGTATGCCGATATCAATAATCGCCGCGATGCGATTGGCTGGGTCGATAGTTACATTCAAACGCAATACAAATTCTGGGACACAACAGATGTGCCAGCCCTTTTCGCCCAACTCACCACCCCAACATTATTGCAATGGGGCGATGGCGGACGTGTTTTGCCACCAGCTGTTGGCGACACAGTACGCAAACTGCTCAAGGGTGCTCCGCTTGAGATGAAGCGTTACCCAGACGCAGGGCATATGCCAATGATTGAATTGCCCGAAGACACAGCCAAAGACGCGCTAGTGTTTCTAACTCACTAAGTCTAGTCCGTCTCAGTGACGTTGATTGCTGCGTAAGCTTCCGGTTCCTTGGCCATGAATAATTTGGCGAACGTGCGCTCGATAGCTTTCATTAACCCCTGTGCCGTAACGGGTTTCATGACATAAGCACCGACATCTAGCGCCAAGGCAGCACGAACAACCTGCTCTTTGCCGCTGACGGTGACCATAATAAATGCGGTTTCACGGCGCACATGTTCAAACCGGCCCATGCGGATACCTTGCAATAACTGCAAACCCGAAACGGGAGCCATACTGTAGTCACTGATGATACAGTGATACATCACGCTTTGATCAGCCAGCGCAGCGGCCGCTTCCGCACCGCTACTGCACTTGCGGATCCACACTGCGCCTAACTTCGCTAACGAGGCAGAAATAATTTCCAGCATCGTAGGGTCATCGTCGGCGACGAGAAAACTCAGTCTTGAAATGTCCATTGCCAAAGCGGCGTATCCTTAATCACGGGCTTCACTAACGACGAGTAGTTTCGCCCATCCCCAGTGATACTATCCTGCATTTTATTGTTATATTTCAAGACCCCAAAGCGTTAAGCTTTCAACCGCTCAGCCGCGGCCGTGGCTTGGCTGACGGCATCCTTTAAGGACGGGGCCAGTGAGTCAAAATCGCCCACGTGAGTCATTTCCTCCTCGATATGTTGGGCACGCTTAGCAACGATGTGAGCACCAAACTGTGCACTTAAACCACGCATCGCATGAGCTGCACGTTTCATCATCTTCAAATCGGCTTGCTCATAAGCTTTTATAATATCGTCTTCATATTTGCGCATGTTCTCAACGAACGTGCCCAGTAGCATTTTTATTTTTTCGTCACCAACAGCCTCGGCAAGCTCTTTAATCTGCGCTTCATCTAAAGGCGATGGCTCCATAGCACGCGTTTCCTTTTGTTCAGATGAGTTCTCCGGAGAAGGTGCCGCATCACCGGTCAGGCGTGCCATTTCCGACACCAAAAGCGCCCAATTCACCGGCTTACCTACCACCGTGTTGGCACCGGCATCTATGTAACGTGCGCGATTATCTGAGATAATATCCGCCGTTAACGCAATAATTGGTGTCGCCTTGGCGTGCTTCACTGTTGAGCGAATAATAGTGATCGCTTCTGGCCCATCTATAATCGGCATGTGCATATCGATCAGCATAATGTCGAAAAGCTGCGCGCGTGAGGCGTTGATCGCTTCTTCACCGTTCTCAACCGCGACAACCGTGTGTCCAGCGCGCTCAAGCATAGAGGTCACAAGGTACCGCGAGGTTTCAGTATCTTCAGCCACCAAAATCTTCAGCGCCTTTGATGTTTTGGATGCACGCGCCGCACGGTCACCCGCCATCGCAGGCAGAGGCTGTGATGCCTTCCTTAATTTCACCGTAAAAGAGAACGTCGATCCTTTTTGCGGCTCGCTCGTAACAGAAATGCTTCCGCCCATAGCGGTCACAAGATGCTTTGAGATCGACAAGCCCAACCCTGTGCCACCAAAACGACGGGCGGTTGTGGTTTCGGCTTGCGTGAATGCTTGGAACAAGCGCTTCTGATTTTCAGGTGAAATTCCAATTCCCGTATCGATCACGGCAACGGACAACACAACATCATCGCCGTCCACCTGCTGACTGGCCTCTACCCGGATTGAGCCTTGGTCAGTGAACTTCACGGCATTACCCATGAGATTGACCAAGACTTGCCGTAAGTGCTTATGATCGCCACTGACTTCATCAACAGGTGAGACGGATTGCGGAATGTAGACCGACAGTCCCTTGGCCGAGGCATTGGGCGAAATAATTTCAGCTGCCTCACGAAACACATCCATCAATCTGAAATCGACCGTTTCCAATTCCAGTTTGCCGCTTTCAATTTTGGAGAGGTCCAAAATCTCGTTCAGCAGATCGAGCAAAATATGCGCGGAATGCGACAACATTTGCATTTGCTTGGTCTGCTCAGCGGTCAATTGCGAGCCCAGCAACAATTCGGCCATACCAATAATGCCGGTCATGGGTGTACGCAGTTCATGGCTCATGGTTGCTAAGAACTGTGACTTAGCAGCACTGGCCTGTTCAGCCCGCCGACGCTCAACCTGCAACGCCTCCTGGATAGCTTTTAATTGCGCTTCGCGCTCAACACGCTCGGTGATATCGCGCGCAATCGACACAACTTGGAAATCATTGTTCGGCTTTTTGATGATGGTGACCGTAGATTCCATCCATATATAAACGCCGTCCTTACGGCGCATACGCCATGTCGCAACACCCGACTGTGGCTCGCCATCTCCGGTCAGACCACGGCGCGCTAGCAATTGCGGTAAATCATCGGGATGAACAACAGCGAACGTATCATGCTCAAGGATCTCGGACGGATCATAACCGCTCACCCGCGCGACCGAGGGTGACACATAACGCAGGACGCGATTTTTATCGTAAAACGAAATCACGTCGGAAGCGCTATCGGCCAATAATCGAAACTTTTGCGCGCTTTCTTGTAGCTCATCTTGAGCGCGCTTCAGTTCTGCTTCACGCTTGATCCGCTCGGTGACGTCGCGCGCTAATGATACAATTAGATATTGCCCCGGATTATCCTGATCAGGAACAACCGACGCATTAGATTCCATCCATATATATTCACCGTCAGCTCGCCTTAAACGCCACAGCGCTTGTCTGCTTGCGCTATTATTTTTCGAGCGGCGTGCAATAAGTTGATCACGGTCATCAGGGTGAACGTTCTTAAATACATCTCCGCCAACCAGATCAGTATGCTTATAGCCTGTAATGCGCTCGATCGAGGGCGATACATATTTGAAGACGTGATCTTGCCCATAGAACGTCATCACGTCTGAGGCATTATCGGCTAAGAGACGGAATTTAGACTCGCTTTCGCGCAAAGATCGGCGGAAGCGTTTTTCCGCCGTAATATCCATTACCACCCCAAACAATCCGACGGCAGAGCCTTCCATACGGCTGCGCGCCACAATGCGCAAATCATGGAAGCCGCCATCGCTGTCGACAACACCTGTCTCGGTTCGAAACTCTACGATTTTTCCGTCTGTTAAATCGCGCAAACCTGAATTGATGCGCGTTACATCATGCTTATCAAACAGGTTCGCAAATTCCGGAAGGGTAGAGATTTGCCTGTCAGGCCCCAATCCTAACAGCCGTCGTGTCTCGTTTGAGAACGTCACTTGCTGCGTCGACTGTGAAAACGACCAGTAGCCAATCTGAGCCACGACTTCGCCAAAGCTTAGTTCGTTAGAACGATGCGTCAGTTCCACTTCCAACATGAACCGATGCAACAAATAGCGTCGCAAAACGAGGCCTGTGGGCACCGCAAAGCCGAGAAACAAAACTGAAAACGCAACATAACCCAGCTGCAACAAACGGAATGCTTCGATAGCATCGGCCGAACGATCAACCCAAACACCAATACCACCTACGACTTCCTCATTTCGTATCAGCGGCGCATAGGCAGCAGCAGTACCGACCGGAAAGTTGGTGCCATTCATTAAATCAAGCCGCGTTGTGAAACTGCGACCTTCGCGTAAGTTTTGGATGTAGCTTTCAGGCAGTCGCTTGCCGATATCCACCGTGCCGCTGGAATCGGTAATGACGCCATCCGTTCGTACCAATTGGAAATCCTTGATGACGCCTTTGCGTAACTCGGCCCACAGAATTTGCGTGTTGTTGCTTGTGCTGCCGATCAACAGTTCAGGCGACATCGCCTCAGCCGTATCTGCGACATTGCGATCTTCAGCTAAAAGCGAAGCCGCAAACGTCACGTTACGCTGTGCTGCAGATGACGCAATTTCGTTTGAAATAAGTGTAGCGAAACGGTTAAGCCCGACACCTAACGTGCCGATAAAAGCAACGGAGACGGCGCTTAAAGCCCACAAGACTTTACGGGCACGGCGACGCGCCTCTTTCTTTGCGAAAAGATCGGCCTCGGGTTGCAGATGATTTAAAGGCACCATGACCCCGGCAGAACGTTGGATACAGAACCAAGGTTGCCAAAGATTACAATCAGATGCTGCCTAAGCCTAGCAGCATTCAACCCTGAAGATAGCCAATGCGAAATTAAGAGCGCTGCGCGATCTGCACGTCTTTATAATAAGCATCCAAGCCCTTGACGACCGCGCTCATTAATTTACCGCGGTAGTTATCTTTCATCAGCGCAGTTTGCTCATCCTTGTTCGACAAGTACCCCATTTCAATCAGAACTGAGGGGATATCAGGCGCTTTGAGGACAGCAAATCCGGCAAAACGGTGCGCATTGCGCAATAACGTGACTTCACGTTTCAGCTCAGTGATCAGGCTCCCTGCCAAGCGCGCCGCCAAATTCATGCTTTCGCGCTGGGCCAAATCGATGAGGATATTGCGGACTTCGGCTGACTCTTTGGTTAAATCCATGCCGATAATCAGATCGGCCTTATTCTCACGCTCTGCCAACTGTGCAGCTTCGGTATCAGATGCCTTTTCAGACAGCGTGTAGACTGACAATCCGCGAATAGCTTTATCCCGAATTGAGTCTGCATGCAGCGAGATGAAAATGTCGGCTGGGGCGTGACGGGCAATTTCAATCCGCTGACGCAGCACCAGCGATGTATCACGTTGACGCGTTAGAATAGCGCGGTAGCGGCCGGTCGCTTCTAATTTTGCCTTTAACTGCTGTGCTGCGGCCAGCGTAATATTCTTTTCGTAAACGCCACCAATTCCAATCGCACCGGGGTCAATACCGCCATGGCCTGGGTCGATGGCAACGACAATCTTACGATTGCCGTTCTTATCTTTGGCCGCGATTTTAGATTCGAGCTGCTGCGTGGTTTCGCGCGGTGTAACTGGGGCCTGATTTTTAGCGCTCGTTGCGGTTTGTGTGGCCCCTTGCACCGTAATCTTGGTCACTTGATTGGGCACAGCTGCAAACTGGAACAAATCTTCCGAGGTCGGGGCAATGTCGACAATCAGGCGCCAGGGGGTGGCTCCAGTGGGGGGCAACAAGAACCCTTGCGATAAACGACCAGGCTGTGCCAGTTCGATCACAAGCCGCGTTTGCCCCGGCTGAAACACACCTGCGCGCACGGCATTAATCAGCGCGGTCTTTGGCAGAACCGCATCGGTAGCCCAATTGATCTCGGGCATATCAACGATGAGCCGGTAGGGCTCGGGCAATAAAAAAGCCGAAGCTTCAACTTGGTCCGATAACTCGATCACCAGCCTGGTGAAGTTGCCATGGTCGTGGACACGCATGTGCGTGGCTTGGGGCATCGCCTCTGCAATTGAAGGCAGGAGCGCGAGGCTGGACGCCCCGAGGAGGGTCCGGCGGGACAACGCGGGCAAGCTAAAGGGTACCCGATCCAGCTCATCGGCCCTTAAACCCTGGTTGATATCCTTTGAAAAACCCGACATTCCCCTCAAAGTCCGGCTAGCTAACTAGCGAAATTTTATTACGCACCATCTAATGACAATCCCAATATAGTTAATTTCCCGAGTCGTTTCAAGAATCTCAATGGGTTAGCCAAAACCATCCACAGATCGAGCTGTACCATGCGTTCATGAACCCCCTGTAATCAGGGCGTTCAGAATTAGCATTTGTGCCCCGCCCCTTATTCAGACTATTTTGCAGGGGTCCGGCTTATGTGGCGCTGTGGATCCTATGGTCTTGCCGAGCGAGATCATTGAAAAATAATAGAATTTCCCAGCCCCAAACGAAGTCGGTCATATTTATGACGTGCCTTCTAAAGCCAAGCGCTGCAACAGTGCCTGGCCAAACGGCAAGAAACCCATCAGGGGACAAGCGCAGTGCAACGTTGCGTTCAACATCATGCGGCTTATGACAGCCTTTCGGATCTCCGGAAGGTACAGCCGCTTCGCACGCTGTCACGATCAGCCCGCGGCACGACCGCGCGCAACGCTTCGTCTCCTTTGTCCTTTCAACACACTAAACAAGCGGCCGGCGCATGCGCGCCATCTCACGTTCTTAACAGACGGGGCCGCCGGAGAATGATGCGCTATGGTCAAACGGATGCTAATCGATGCCACGCATCCCGAGGAAACTCGGGTCGTGGTTATGGACGGAACGCGACTTGAAGAATTCGACGTAGAGACATCTACGAAGAAGCAAAACAAGGGTAACATTTATCTCGCTAAGGTCGTCCGGGTTGAACCGTCGCTACAAGCGGCGTTTGTCGACTACGGCGGTAATCGTCACGGGTTCCTGGCGTTCAGCGAAATCCACCCCGACTACTATCAAATCCCGGTTGCCGACCGCGAACGCCTGCTCGCCGAAGTGCAGCAGCATGTGCACGACGATGATCATCATCACGATGATGATCACGCACCTGAACAGCCGGACCATGATCACGCCCATGACCATGATCACGGGCACGACCATGACCACAGCCATGACCATGATCACCCGCATAGCGACGTTGCCGTTACGGCGATTCCAGCCAGCGACCTCCCGCCGTCTTCGGCTGATGGCGTAGATGCCCAACAACTGAGTTTCTTAGCTCCCAGCGTGTCCTCCGCGCCAATCAGCGAAACACCTGAGGACGAAGCAACCGACGAAACCGTTCCGCCGCCGGCTTTAGCTGATCAACCAGTTGCCACCGATGTTCCGGTGCAAGCCGCTGTCGTCGAAACAATTGCGTCCGAAGCACCGGTTGAAAACCGTGGTGAAGATGACGGCTCTGTCGAAGGCGCGGCTTCTGACGAAGCCTTCGCAGCCACCATGAATGAAGATGCACCTGTCGATACGGCGGCACCTGCATCTGGCGATGATTTCGCCGAACGCCCCTCGCAAGTCGAAGACGTGCCGGTGGAAGAACGCCCGGTCGACACCGTGGGCGGTGGCGAAGAACACGAAGATGATGCCGACGATGCCGATGAAGACGAGGACAGCAAGCGCCGTCGCCGCTTCTTAGCCTCGCGTCACTACAAGATCCAAGAAGTCATCAAGCGCCGCCAGATCATGCTGGTGCAAGTGGTAAAAGAAGAGCGCGGCAACAAAGGCGCGGCGCTGACCACGTATCTGTCGCTCGCTGGCCGTTATTGCGTACTGATGCCGAACTCCTCACGCGGTGGCGGTGTGTCGCGCAAGATCACCAACGCGACCGACCGCCGTCGTTTGAAGTCAATCATGGCTGAGTTGCAGCCGCCGAAAACCGCAGCCGTTATCCTGCGTACAGCCGGCGCTGAGCGCTCGAAGCCTGAGATCAAGCGCGATTACGAATACTTGATGCGCACCTGGGATGTGATCCGCGAGAACACGCTGCAATCGCGTGCGCCGGCCCTCATCCACGAAGAAGGCAATCTGATTAAGCGCGCAATTCGCGACGTTTACTCCAAAGACATCGAAGACATCTTGGTTGAGGGCGAAGACGGCTACAAAACCGCAAAAGATTTTATGCGGATGCTCACCCCCAGCCACTCGAAGAAAGTCCAGCGCTACGGCGACACCAACATCTCGCTGTTCCAACGCTACCAGGTCGAAACCCAGCTCGAAGCGATCAACACGCCTGTGGTGCAACTGCGCTCGGGTGGTTCGATTGTGTTCGGTCAGACCGAGGCCTTAGTTGCCATCGACGTGAACTCGGGACGTGCGACGCGTGAACGTCACATCGAAGAGACAGCGCTGAAAACCAACATCGAAGCGGCCGATGAGATCGCTCGCCAACTGCGCTTGCGCGACTTGGCAGGCTTGGTGGTCATCGACTTCATCGACATGGAAGAAAACCGCAATAATCATGCGGTCGAGCGCCGGTTGAAAGAAGCGCTGAAGCAAGACCGCGCCCGCATCCAAGTTGGTCGCATCAGCCACTTCGGCTTGCTGGAACTGTCGCGTCAACGCTTACGCCCGAGCCTGATCGAAACCAACTTCCGCCCTTGCAGTGCATGCGGTGGCACAGGTTTGATCCGTTCGACGGAATCTGCGTCGATCTACACCTTGCGCATGATCGAGGAAGAAGGCATCCGCCGTCGCTCGAGTGAATTAACCGTCACCGTGCACCCGGACGTGGCCTTGTATCTGCTCAACTACAAACGCGAGCAGTTAGCCACCTTAGAAGCGCGTTACGGTTTGCGCATCTTTGTGCTGGGCGATGCTCATTTGGTTCAACCCAACTTGCGTATCGACCGCGTGAAAGCCACGCGCTCGCAAATGGAAGAAGCTGCGACGCACCCACAGCCGCAGGCTTTACCCGCACCTGAACCCGAGACCGATATCGAAGAAGATGTCGAGATCGAGGAAGAAGAAATTGGCGTGGATGAGGGCAGCAACGATAAGTCTGAAGGCGGCGAAGAGGGTGATCGCGGCCGTGGCGGCCGTGGCCGCCGGCGCCGTCGCCGTCGTGGCCGGGGTCGCGACCGTGATGATCGTGATAACAACAACCCGCGTGACAACAATCGTGATGCCAATCGTGATCAAGCCCCGCGCCCTGAGCCAACTGATGGCACACCACAGCCCGTAATCGAAGCCACCGAAAGTAGTGAAGGCAACGCCGCTGAAGGCGGCGGTGATGAGACTGAAGCCGAAGCTGTCGAACAAAGTGGGCGTGATGAACGAGGTGGTCGTCGCCGTCGCCGTGGGCGCCGTGGTGGCCGCCGCCGCCGCCGTGATGGCCGCGAAGGTGCTGATCAGCAAGGCACCATCGGGGAAGGCGAACAACCGAGTGTCAGTAGTAGCGAAGAGCTTGCGCCAGTGTTTGATGGCGACAGCTCTGATTCGTCGCCAGCATTGGAACAGGCCGTCAGTGATGAAGCTCCGGCCTCATCGGGCAGCCGTCGTCGCGGGTTCTTCAGCGCGGTGAAAGAAGCCGCCTTGTCATGGACGCGTAACGATGAGGCAGGCAGCCCGGCACCAGCTGCACCTGCCCCCACTGCACAGGTGGAAGCGCCTGCATATGTTGCGCCAACACCACCACCAGCACCTGTGAAGCAAGAAGCTGCGCCTCAGCCACCGCCACCGCCGGCTCCAACTCCGGCTCCGGTTGTTGAAGACATTCCGGCTGGCCCGCCGAAAAAAGGCTGGTGGAGCCAACCGAAAGAGTGATCAGCTAAAATATAGAAACGATTTATTGGGGCTTGGTTTTTAACCAGGCCCCAATTCGTTTCAGGCCTTCAGCAATCTCCGCCTCGGAGACCGCATACGACAAGCGCATCCAGTGTTGGCCCTCGAACGGATCGAAGTCCGAGCCCGGCGTTACGGCAACGCCAGCTTCATGCAAAATGCGTTTGCAAATTTCCGGTGACGGCAGGCCCAAGTGCGCAACATTCACATAGAAATAAAACGCACCATCGGGCGGCGTGAATGTCGGCAAGCCAATCTCGGGTAAGCGCTTCACAAGCGTGTCATGATTGCGCGCGTAAACAGCCACGTTTTCCAGCAACTCGGGCATCGCATCAAACGCAGCCAAACCTGCGTGCTGCGAAATCGCAGGCGGTGATATAAACAAGTTCTGTGCCAAGCATTCGACTGAACGGTACAAATCATCAGGCACGATCATCCAGCCCAACCGCCATCCCGTCATGCTGAAGAATTTCGAGAAGCTGTTGATCACAATAGCCGAAGGCGAAATGCTGGCCGCCGTCACCGCTTCCATGCCGAATGTAATGCCATGATAAATCTCATCCGAGATAAGGCGAATGCCATTCTCGTGGCAGTACATGGCAATCTCGCGGAACTCATCGGGCTCAATCATCGAGCCCGTCGGATTGGCGGGGCTTGCGACAATCACACCATCAGGTTTGGTTTTCTTTAAGTGATCGACCGAGATGTTATAGCGCGTGGATGCGTCCACCGGCACCAACTCAGGTGTGATGCCATAAGCATTCAAGATATGCCGGTATGATGGATACCCAGGGGCCGCCACCATCACGCGTGCGCCAACATCAAAGGCCGATAAAAACGAGAGCGTGAACCCCGTCGATGACCCTGTGGTCAGGAAAATGCGTTCGGGCCGCACACTGGTTTTATACATATCACGGTAATGCTGCGCGATGCGTTCGCGTAAAGGCTGAATACCATCGGCAACCGTGTAGCCCAACTTGTCTTTGCCGATCAGCGGCGCGATTGTTTTTGCTGCGTGGGCGGGCAAGCCCGTGGATGGCTGTCCCACTTCCAAGTGCACGATATCGCGGCCCTGCGCTTCCAACTTCGCCGCATCGCGCATCACATCCATTACGATGAAGGGCGGAACATTGCCGCGTTTTGAAGATTTAAAAATCATTTCGGTGTATCTGGTCCAAAGGTTTGACCCAAACCATACCCCTTGGCATCGGTCATCGTCCGGCAGCCCGATCCCAGCAGCGCCAGACCACCGCGACACACCGCCGCATTGATGGAGCCTTTTGCGCCATCGCCTGATGCCTGCTGCAATTCGTTGCGCACATCATCATAAGGGCGATCATTCACCAACCACGCAGAGACGCTTTTGCGCACAAGGTCGGCCGCAGCCGCACCATGGGCCGCCCCTACGAACACCACATGCGTGTGTTGAAAATCAAAACCAATCACTGGCACGGCAGAAAGCGGGGCTGCTTGAGCCGTGAAATAACCACCTTCGGTCGTGCGGCCTGAACCAAACGGAGCACCCATAGAGAGCACGCATGTCACCGCCATGCCTTTTTTGTCGCCGACCACAAAAGACGTCGCTGCGGTTGGCGCATCATCCTTTGCATCAAGGCCCCCCCCTTCCAGCGTGACATCGCTTTCTTTGGTAATTGTAGCTACGCGCCACTGCGGCGTGCCCGAGGGCAGCACGCCAGCACCTTCCGTGCGCAGCTTTTGCAGTGTCTCAGCTAATTGCGGCAAACGCACTTCAGTTCCCACAGCAGCAAATTGGCGCCGGCGATCCATAAATGTGGTCAATGCAGCCTGATCACTCATCAATACACTGCCATTCGCAGCCAAATCAGAGGCCAGCATTTTGGAAACCGGAAACCCAAAGCGCGCCAGCGTTTCAGCCGAAGCAACAGCATTGCTCCAGCCACGCGAACCATAACGCGCGACCAAGGCCGCCATGCCGCGCGCCACCATGGGCTGGGCCGCCGTGGTTTGCGTAAAATCCAGCACTTCGGATTTATTGGTTTTGGGATCGAACACAGCGCACATGCCACCACCGCCCAAACCTGCGCGTGATGGTAACGTGACAGTTAAAGACAAGGCCATGCTAGCGGCAGCATCGGCCGCATTGCCGCCCGCTAAAATAACATCGCGTCCTGTAAGAGTTACGCGCGGCTCGTCAGAAACGGCGATGCCAGAAAACCCGCGGTTGCCGGGTGGTGCGGTTTCCGGCGACACCTGAACGCCGCCACACCCGCTTAAACTGCCCGTTACAACCAGACAAAGAAGTAATGCTTTGGCACTGCGCAAACCGCCGGGAATTCGCCATATTTCGGCTATATCGGCAGTATAGCCGGATAGGCTATTTTGAACGGTGTTTGATTGCGTTTGGTGCGAAAGCGACATGATGTTTCTAACCAATAAAACCGTGGCAGCGACAAGACTGGCCAATAAAGGCGGACAAATCTGGGCAAACGTGGCGCGTTATACACGCGCTGCATTGATGGCCAGTGCTATGGCCGCTGGTGTGATTGGTAGCCCTGCCCCTGCAACCGCGCAAGGCTTGAACATCATCCGCGATACAGAGATTGAAAACACTCTGGCCGCCTATGGTAAACCGCTGTTCGAGGCGGGTAACATCCCCCCCCAATCTGTCACAATTCGAATGGTGAACGATGACAGCATCAACGCCTTTGTGACCCAAGGACAGTATATGTTCTTCCACACTGGTTTGTTGCTGGTGGCAAAAAATTCAAATGAAGTCATTGGCGTCATGGCCCACGAAACCGGCCACATCGTCGGCGGCCATGCGGTCACATTTGGCGATAACGTCGCCATGGCCAGCACCACTGCACTATTGGCAACACTGCTTGGCGTGGCGGCGGGTGTGGCTTCGGGCAACCCAGACGTCGGCGTTGCCATGGCGCTGGGCGGTCAAGGTACAGCAATGCGCATGTTGTTTACGTTTAGCCGTGGCCAAGAGTCATCGGCTGACCAGTTCGCCATCAAAGCCTTGAACGAAACACAGCAGTCGCCGCGCGGCTTGTACGAATTCTTCAATCGTCTGGCCGGTCAGGAATTGCTGATTACAGATCGCCAAGATCCGTACGTGCGCACGCACCCCCTGACCCGGGAACGTATGAGTACCGTACGGAATGCAGTGGATGTGTCACCCTACGCTGACAAACCGTCTGACCCGGAACTAGACCGCCAACACAATCGCATGGTCGCGAAGTTGTTTGCGTTCTTAAAGCCGCAAGTGACGACGCTGCAGAAATATCCGGAAACAGATAAAAGCCCCAACGCACGCTATGCGCAATCCATCGCGTATTACCGGCGCGGACAACTTGATAAATCGCTGCCTCTGATCGATGGCTTGATCAAAGAGTTTCCCAATGACGGATACTATTGGGAACTCAAAGGGCAGATGCTGCTGGAAAATAGCCGCGTACTGGAAGCGGTGACCGCCTATCGCCGCTCTGTGCAATTATTGCCCACAGCCCCGTTGATTTTGGTCTCCATGGCCCACGCTATGGTCGAAACAGGGGATCCGGCTTACGCCAAAGAAGCCCAAGAGGCCCTGGCCGCAGCGTTACGCCAAGACCCCGAGGACACATTTGCCTGGGATTTGGCCGCAAAATCCTACCTGCTAAGCAACCAACCGGGCATGTCGGCCTATGCGGCGGCCGAACGGGCCCTTTTAACGGGCGAATTTGGGGATGTTGTCCGCTATAGCCGCGAAGCTGAAAAGCTTCTGGAAAAAGACACGCCGACTTGGTATCGCCTGCAGGACATTAAGGTCACCGCACAGAATTCCCTCCAAACCATGATGGAAAAGCGGCGGCGCTAGAATGTTATTTCAGGCAAATGTGATACGGATTGCCTGAAGAAACCAAAGCCAACCGGCCGCAAGCACGCTATCTAGGGTGGTTCGCCCCCTTGTAACGTTGATCACTGTCGTGCCGCTGACGGATCTACTTAGGAACGCATCCATGAAGATGAATTGGACTGTTGCTGCTGCTTTTTTGTTGGCCTTTGCTGCGCTCTTTGCTGAGCCTTCTGTTGCCCAGGAAAAAGCAGCCCCAGAAAAATCCACGCCTGAAAAAAGCGCATTTACGGCTGCTCAGCGTGAAGAAATGAAAGTTTTGGTGCGTGATTATCTAATCAAGAATCCGGAAGTGATTGCCGAAGCGATTGAAGCACTGCAGGCCAAGCACGAAGAAGAAAAAGAAACACGCCGCGATGCCACCATCGCAATGAACAAAGATGCCCTTTACAACCCCAAGGAACAAACGGTCCTAGGTAATCTGCAGGGCGACATCACGGTTGTTGAGTTCTTCGATTACAATTGCGGCTATTGCAAATCGATGTTCAACGACCTGATTCAAACCGTGAGGTCTGACGGCAAGATCAAACTGGTGTTAAAAGAACTGCCGATCTTGGGGCCCAATTCGGTTACAGCAACAAAAGCAGCTTTGGCATCGCGCAATCAACGCAAGTACCCCGAGTTTCATCAGGCTTTGATTTCGTATAAAGGCCAAGTAAACGAAGAAGCCATTAAGGCCGTCGCTAAAGGTGTGGGCTTGAATGTCGATAAATTGATGGAAGACATGAAAGATCCTGCCTTACAGGACGTTATCGAGAAGAACCGCGACTTGGCTCGTGATATGGATGTAACCGGAACACCGGCCCTTTTGATCGAGGGCACCTTTGTGGGTGGCGCGATCAAGAAAGATAAAATGCAAGAGTTGATTGCTGAAGCACGCAAGAACAAGAAGAAAGCCTAAACTGCGGTATGTCTGATTTTAGCGAAAAAGAACGCGCGCGTTTCCGTCGTCTGTTGGAAGTCGCGCACTCCACCACCTTTGAAGGTGAACGCGAAGCAGCACTAGGTGCGGCTACGCGCCTGGCCGAAACGCACGGTATGTCCTTGCGTGAGGCCGCAGGTATGGCCGAGCAGAAAGAAGAAAAAGCGCACATCCCGCGTCCGCGCCCCAAAGCCAAGAAGGCGGCAGCGGAGCCATGGCCTGAAAATGTCCACGCAGGGGCGCACCGTTTCCAAAGCGCGTTCCATCCGCGTCAACGCGATGCAAAGAACAAGGATCAGAATTTCAAAACCGACTTGGATGGCATTGCAGCCGACAAGAAGCGTTTTGAAGCCGCGATGCAGGATGCCATTAATCGTGGGCTTGATGCCGATGAACGCCGCCGCGCCGAGCGCCTGGCCGCTATGGAACATGCCGCACGCAAACGCTCATCGAAAAGCTGGCGTCCGCGCAATGAATTCGTGCGTATTCTGCTGAAAGAAACGCGCATGACCGCGCGCGAAATCGCGGCGACAGCAGGCGTAAGCGTTCATGACGTTTTGCGGGAAAAGTTGCTGCTGCGTCGCGGCGACGACGAAGCAACCGAAGCAACAAAAGCTTCAGCCTAACGCTTCAAATCTCTAGCGCTTCAAATCACGCGTTTGCTGCATCATCTCGTCGGCTGTGCGCAGCACAGTCGCCGAGCTGGAATATGCACGCTGTGTCACGATCATCTTTGAGAACTGGTCGGCCAGATCAACGTTCGATGATTCCAAAGCTCCCGCCACGATTTGGCCCAGGCCCGTTTGCGATTCCAAACCGTTGAGCTTGCGTTCACCGGCGGCGCGGGTTTGTGTGAAGTAGTTGCCAGGCTCCGCTTCCAGGAAATTTTCGGCGGCGAACGTGGCAATCGGCAGTTTGAACAACGCGCGTTCGCCTTGGTTCGTATAACTGCCATACAGCACGCCGTACTGATCAAAATAGGTGTTGGTCAAACGACCTTCCAGGAAGCCGTCTTGATCGGTGTTAAATACAGTCATCTGGCCGTCGTCGTTGAACTGCTGCATCTTCGAAATATCCAACGTCATCGTCTGCGTGCCGTTGGTATCGGTTGTTTCGATGATCAGCTTGCCACCGTCCGGGACCACCAATTGTCCCTGCCCGTCGAACTGAATTTGCGGCGGCAACGGATTACCATTGCCATCAAGTGTGGGAGGGATCGGATCGCCATTGGCATCGGCCAAGTAAATATTCGTGGTCTGCGACACGCCGCTTAAATCGTCGATGTTGACATCAAGATTCCAGATGCCGGTTTGCACGTCGGTCGGCGAAAAGCCCACCGTGACAGTGCGCGAATTCCCTTGCGTATCAATAAACTGCATTCCGGTGCTTTGGCGGTTCGCAACGCCCGACGACAGGTTTGCTTGCAAGAACATGTTTTCTGTCGCGCGCGATGGAAACACTTCGTTGCTATTGATCGAGATCGGCGTGAGGGCCGTCAGGTCATCGACCTGATTGAAATTGCCGTCTTGGTCAGCTTGCCAGCCGAAGACATAACCGCCCGAGCCCGTTTTCAACAACGTGGCTTGGTCCAACTGACCATCGCCATCGCTGTCGGTGCTGAGTTCTGTTGATTCGCCGTACAACGCACCATCGCGCGTATACTGCCAAATGCCCGTGCCATCAGGATTGGTATTGGTGACAAAGAAGCCACGGCCGTTAATGGCCAAATCGAGCGTACGGTTGGTCGTGTTCAGGAACCCCTGACCAGACACATCGCGCGTATCCACCGTATCAACCGTGAAGAAACTGCGCGGTGTCGTGCCGCCAGGGCTCACGTGGTTCAACAGTGTTTGAAAGTGCGTGCTCTGGGCTTTGTAGCCCGTGGTGTTCACGTTGGCGACGTTGGTCGAGATGTTCGACAGATACTGCGATTGCGCAAGCATGGCCTGCGTCGCCGTATTCATTGTTCCCCGGATACTCATCGCATCGCTCCATCCACATGGCGCCTGCACCCAAAAAACACTTCGGGCGCACGCGTGGCATCATTTGGCTTTAAAGAAGCAAAGCCTGTGCCAGGTGTCGAGCTATATAAATCAATGGGTTACTGGATTTTTCGGTGGCCAAAACGAGCCGATAAGCGCCTTTGACCCGGCAAGATTTGCCGAGCCCAGGGAACAATATCTAAATCAACCCAGCCAACGGCGATGACGGATCAGCGTACATTTTGCGCGGCATGCGCCCCGCCAGATACGCCAATCGCCCGGCTTCAATGCCCGCCTTCATGGCGCGCGCCATTTTAATAGGGTCTTTGGCGGCAGCGATGGCGGTGTTCATCAGCACACCATCACAGCCCAATTCCATGGCGATGGCGGCATCAGAAGCCGTGCCCACGCCTGCATCCACCAGCACCGGCACTTTGGTTTGCTCGACAATAATCCGAATGTTCACCGGGTTCTGAATGCCAAGGCCTGAACCGATGGGAGCGGCCAGCGGCATGATCGCGCAGCAGCCCATGTCTTCCAGTTGTTTTGCGATGATCGGATCATCGCTGGTGTAGACCATCACATCGAAGCCTTCTTTGATCAGCACTTCGGCGGCCTTCAACGTTTCAACAACGTTGGGATAAAGCGTTTTGTGATCGCCGAGCACTTCCAGTTTCACGAGCTTCCAGCCGCCCGCTTCGCGGGCCAAACGTAATGTGCGCACCGCATCTTCAGCGGTGTAGCAACCGGCTGTGTTGGGCAAATATGTGTATTTCTTGGGGCTAACGTAATCGACCAGCATCGGCTGCGACGGGTCAGACAAATTCACGCGGCGCACCGCGACGGTGACAATCTCGGCGCCCGAGGCTTCAATGGCGCGCGCGGTTTCTTCAAAGTCTTTGTACTTACCGGTGCCCACCAAGAGGCGCGAGCTATAGGTCTTGCCCGCAACCGTAAACGTGTCGCGCTCAACAGGATCAGCATTCCCGCCGCCGATGAAATGCACGATCTCGATCTTGTCGCCGTCGGTCAGCACGGTGTTGCCAAACGCCGACTTCGGCACAATCTCCAGGTTGCGCTCAACCGCCACCTTCCCCTCGGCAATGCCAAGGTGCTTCAGCATCGCCTCGACGGTGACCGCGCTGGGCAGGTGACGTTGTTCGCCGTTAATCGTGATGTTCATGGTGCTCGATTTGTCACGTGAAAGACCGATATAGGTGTTTGAAATAGCAGGCATAGCCCGGGACGCAAGGCCCCCGTAGGCAGCCCAGCCATGCACCGAAACGGCCCCCCTCGGCTCTTAAGTTATCCCCAGGCCCCACGCCCAGGGCGCCAGCCCGAACGCTAGTGTTGAAGGCCAGGGGCCCATAGTATAAGCCATACGTCCGGTTGGGGCCTTGGAATGGTTAACGCCCTGATCTGGCACAGTTATTCACTTCAAGTACACCAGTGGACCGCACCTCAGTGGCACACAAGATCCTCGTTTTGAACGGACCGAACCTCAACATGTTGGGGACTCGCGAGCCCGAGATTTACGGCCACACGACGCTGGACGACATCAAGCGCTTGGTGGAAACGCGCGCGAACGCTCTGAAGCTGAGTGCCGATTTCCGCCAAAGCAATGATGAAGGAGACTTGGTCTCGGCCATCCAGTCTGCGCGCGGCACCTTCGATGGCATCATCATCAATGCTGCGGCGTACACACATACATCGGTAGCTATTCTGGATGCGCTGTTGGCGTCGGGTGTACCGATTGTGGAAGTGCACTTATCGAACATCTACCGCCGTGAGGAATTCCGGCATCATTCATACGTTTCACGCGCGGCAACGGGCGTGATATGCGGCTTCGGCGCACAGGGCTACGAACTGGCCCTGGACGCCATCGCCAATCTTCTGAGCAAAAAGAAATAATACCAAACGTCAAAGGCGGACCACGATCATGGCAATCGACGGCGATAGCGTAAAGCAACTGGCCACCATCCTGTCTGAAACAGGCTTGAGTGAAATTGAATATGATACCGGCACACTGCGCATTCGCGTTGCCCGCACACTCGCGGCTGCGGCCCCGGTGTATGCGGCGGCTCCTGCTGCTGTTGCGGCGGCGGCTCCTGCTTTGGGCGCTCCCGCCCCGGCTGCTGCGGCTGATATCGCTTCAAATCCTGGGTGCTTGAAGTCGCCGATGGTTGGCGTTGTGTATGTATCCCCGGAACCGGGCGCAGCGCCCTACATCAAAGTTGGCGATCAAGTAACAGCGGGGCAAACCGTGCTGATCATTGAAGCCATGAAGACTTTCAACCAGGTGAAGGCCCACAAAGCTGGCCGCGTCAGCCAGATCATGGTGGCCGATAAGAATCCGGTGGAATACGGCGAGCCGTTGATGCTGATCGAGTAATGACGGGGCTTTGAGCAATCCTCATCCCGTCACTCCGAAGGAACAGCCCGCATGTTTGAAAAAATCCTGATCGCGAACCGAGGCGAGATTGCGCTTCGTATTCTTCGCGCCTGCCGTGAAATGGGCATCAAGACCGTCGCCGTGCACTCGACGGCCGATGCCGAAGCGATGCACGTTCGTCTGGCCGACGAGTCTGTGTGCATTGGTCCGCCGCCAGGTCGTGACAGCTATTTGAACAAAGCCGCAGTCATTTCGGCAGCGACCATTACGAATGCCGAGGCGATCCATCCAGGCTACGGCTTCTTGTCTGAGAACGCTGAATTCGCTGACATGGTGAAAGACCACGGCCTCACCTTCATCGGCCCATCGGCTGATCACATCCGTATTATGGGTGATAAGGTTCAAGCCAAGAAGACCGCCAAGGAACTGGGCATTCCGGTCGTGCCAGGCTCGGACGGCGCGGTGAAAGACGAAAACGAAGCCGCCAAACTGGCCGATGACATCGGCTATCCCGTGCTGATCAAAGCAGCTGCTGGTGGCGGTGGCCGCGGCATGAAAGTCGCGAATAGCAAATCTGAAATCCGCGAGGCCTTTAAAATCGCTAGCTCCGAAGCTGAGTCAGCCTTCGGCAACGGCGAAGTATATATGGAAAAGTACTTAGGCCATCCGCGTCACATCGAAATTCAAGTGCTGGGCGACCAGCATGGCAACGTGGTGCATTTAGGCGAGCGTGACTGTTCACTCCAACGCAAACACCAGAAGATTTTCGAGGAATGCCCCTCGCCTGCGCTGAACCCGAAAATGCGCGACGAAATCGGCGAAATCGTCACCACGGCTTTGAAGAAGCTGGGTTATCACAACGCCGGTACGATTGAATTTTTGTATGAAAACGGGAAGTTCTATTTCATCGAAATGAACACCCGCCTGCAAGTCGAGCATCCGATCACCGAGATGATCACAGGGTTAGATTTGGTGCGCGAACAAATCCGCGTCGCCGCTGGCCTTGAACTGGGCTTTAGTCAGAAGGATGTCGAGTTCCAAGGCCACGCTATGGAATGCCGCATCAATGCCGAAGACCCGCGCACGTTTACTCCGTCGCCGGGCAAGATCACCGGCTACCATGCCCCCGGCGGTCGCCGTGTCCGTGTGGACTCAGCCATGTACGCGGGGTCAAAAATTCCGCCCTACTACGACAGCTTGATCTCGAAGCTGATTGTCCAGGGCTCGACCCGGAACGAATGCATCATGCGCATGCGCCGCGCTTTGCACGAGTATGTGATCGACGGCATTTCGACCACGATTCCCCTCCACCAAGCCGTTTTAGATGAGCAAGCGATCATCGACGGCAATTATGACATTCGCTGGTTGGAGAATTTTGTGGCACAATGGAACGCAGAGACGGCCAAATAGCGTTGTACTGATATGGGGTGACGGCCAGCGTGACGGAAATCACGGCTGATCTTTTACTCAAAGCTTATGCCTACGGCGTCTTCCCGATGGCCAAATCCCGGGACGACGAGAAGGTGTTTTGGGTTCAACCCAAACAGCGTGGCGTTATCCCGCTCGATCAGTTCCATGTCTCGCGTTCGCTTCGTAAAACCCTGCGCCAGGGCAGATTCACCGTCACGGTGGACCGCGCCTTTGATGCGGTGTTGGACATGTGCGCCGAGCCCAAACCGGGCCGCGAAGAAACCTGGATCAACGATAAGATCGTCGAACTGTTTGTAGACCTGCATCAAGCGGGGCTCGCCCACAGCATTGAGACTTGGCGCGGCAACGAGCTTGTGGGTGGGCTTTATGGCTTGGCGATGGGTGGGGCGTTTTTTGGCGAGAGCATGTTTTCACGCACCGAAGATGCCTCCAAAGTGGCCCTCTGCCATTTGGTCGGCATTTTGAAGCGCGGCAATTTCACACTGCTCGATACGCAGTTCATCACCGATCACTTGAAGCGCTTTGGGGCAATTGAGATTCCGCAGAAGGAATATTTAGCCCAACTCAGCACAGCGCTTTCGCAGTACGGCCAGTTTGGCCCACCGCTCGATCAACGTGAATTGGAAGCGGCTTTGTTTGCGCACTCGATCACCCAGATATCATAAACCGGGTCATCCATGGCCGAGAGGCCAGGGCTTGAGGCAAACATCCAGCCATCAAACACTGTGGTTTTCTGGCCCTTGGCGTTCAACTTCGTAATGAACAACAACGCCGAATTCTCAGGCGTTTCTTCCGGCGGACGCGTAAAGCAGCTTTTCACCAGAATTTCCAAGCGCCCGAACGAAACCGGCTGCCCGACTGGCACATTGAATGTCTGCACACGCGCAGCCACTTTGTCCAACGCCCGCAACACAGCTGTGTTGGTGGCAATGTCTGTGGTTGAGTCGACGGCTGGGGTTTGGGCGGAGGCGTGCGCCGTCAGCGCAAACGCCAGTCCCAACGCAAGAATGTATTTCATTTATTGGGGCGCCTCAGGCGCAGCAGCCTTCTCTTCAGGCTTCTGGGTCGCGAGGAAAATAATTTCGCCCACCAAATCTTCGACCGATTGGAAGTCGCGTGTTTTAGTGATCTTGCCGCCGTCGGCCAGCGTTTGCGGACCTTTGCCGGGGATCAAATTGATGTATTTGCCACCCAGTAACCCGTCCGACACAATTGCGGCTTCGGTATCTTGCGGCAGCTTTACCGCACCCGAGATCGACATCGTCACAGTCGCTTGGAATGTTTGCGGGTCCAGGCCCTGCTTGGTCACGGTACCGATGCGAATGCCGCTAATGCGCACATCGCTGCCCGTTTGCAGGCCGCCCACTTTCAGGAAATTGGCAGAGATCGAGTAACCAGTGATCGCCTGCACGTCGGCTGTTGAATACGCGAAGGCCAGGAACATCCCGGCGATCAACAGCACCACCGCGCCGAGCACGGTTTCAATGGGATTGCGCTTCATTATGGGCTCGCACTCGGCTGACTCGGGTTTGGTTGAGCAGCGTTTTCAGCTGCCGTCTTTTTGGCCGCACCTTTCGCTTGCTCGACAATTTTCACAATCAGGTCTTCCAAAATCACCGAGTCTTGCGTGTAGGGCACGCGCGCACCGGGCTTCAAATTCTCTTCGCTGCCACCTGGCTGCAGTTCAATGTATTTACCGCCGAACACGCCGTCTGTCTCAATCAGAGCTGCGGTGTCATCGGGCAGCGGCACTGGTTGTGCGAGTTCCAGCGTCATGATCGCACGGAATTTGTCGTCCAAATCCACTTGGCCAACAGTCCCTATTTTCACACCAGCGAGACGAACATCCGCACCTTCGTGCAGACCATCGGCCCGGTTAAACGCCGCCGTGTATTGCGTACCGGCCGTTTGATTACGTTCTTTCACGCGGTTGCCCATGGCGGTCAGGACAAATCCCGTCACCACAATCAGCAACGCTAAGATACCAACGAGCGTTTCGCGCCGTTCCGCTTTGGACATAAGAGAAGTCTAGCTTTCCGAATTAGCTTTCAGGATTCCAGGCGACGTAATCGCCCGAGGCTTTGGCGCGATGCCCGCCTTTGTTGTCCGCACCCGGCGGTGCGTAGGCATAGGCGGTACCGGTCAAATTCGGCTGGTGCGGCTTGTGCCAGGCGCGTGTGGGCGCATCAATCGGCGCATCAGTGGTGTGATGCAGCCAAGCATGCCACTCGGCCGGCACCTTCGAGGCTTCGGGTTCGCCTTTGTAGATCACCCAGCGCTCTTCGCGAATCCCGGCACGCAAGCTTTTCGGGCGGCGGTAGTACACGTTGCCGTAGTCATCTTGGCCAACTTTTTCGCCGTAGAATTTCGTGTAAAGCCAGGTGCCAATCGTCATCGCCCAAAAATCCCTTCGTGTGCCTCGGTTCGCGCCCCGAGTCTCGCCGCCAAACGCGTCGGCAATATGTCGGTTTTACCCCTAACCGTCCAGCAAACCAGGGTTTTTTCCGAAACCCTAGGGTTTGCGCCGTCAACATCAATATCTAGCGTGTGGAGGCTTTTTTAGCCACAAAATCTATTGAAACAAGCCCCTCCCACACATACATTTTTTGTTGTCGGCGCAAGGCTTTACGAGGCCCTGAGGCGTGCCGACCAAATGAGGGTTTAAGGGGAAAAAAGGTACGAGGAGAACCGTCTCTAGCCGCAGCCATAAATGGCGCGCGGAACGGTTGGGATCGTGCCACTGGCCGGGCTGTTCTTCCACCGAAGTACAAACTTGGCCCTAACTCTGGAGAGAGAGTGAGATGCGTATTCCGAGGCGTTTTACCGTCGAAGGCAGTTCTCCGTACAAAGAGATCAACTTCCGCACCACCACAAGCGAGATCAGCAATCCGGATGGCACCAAAGTGTTCCGCCAGGAGCACGTGACTGTCCCTGAGCAGTGGTCGCAAGTGGCCAGCGATGTGTTAGCGCAAAAGTATTTCCGCCGCTCAGGTATCCCTGCACGCCTGATGCCCATTGCCGAAGACGACGTGCCGGAATTTCTGTGGCGTCAGACCGCCAATACCAAAGAGCTGGCCGAACTGCCGGAAGACAAACGCACAACGGGCGAGCACGATGCGCGCCAAGTGTTCGACCGCATGGCTGGCACCTGGACTTATTGGGGTTGGAAAGCCGGTTACTTTGATTCCGATGCCGATGCGCGCGCATTCTACGATGAACTGCGCTTCATGCTGGCTAAGCAAATGGCGGCACCGAATTCGCCGCAATGGTTCAACACTGGCTTGCATTGGGCCTACGGCATTGATGGCCCGGCCCAAGGCCACTTCTATGTCGACTACCGCACTGGTGAACTCACTGCGTCCAAAAGCGCTTATGAGCACCCTCAACCCCATGCCTGCTTCATCCAATCCATCGCTGATGATTTGGTGAACGACGGCGGCATTATGGATTTGTGGGTGCGTGAAGCGCGTCTGTTCAAATACGGCTCAGGCTCGGGCACCAACTTCTCATCACTGCGCGCAGAAGGCGAAAAATTATCAGGCGGTGGCACATCCTCAGGCCTCATGAGTTTCTTGAAGGTCGGTGATCGCGCGGCTGGGGCGATCAAATCTGGTGGCACCACACGCCGCGCGGCCAAAATGGTGATCGTGAACGCTGACCACCCCGATGTGGAAAAGTTCGTTGATTGGAAAGTGCGTGAAGAGCAAAAAGTGGCCGCCATGGCGGCGGGCTCGAAGCTCGCGCACAAACATCTCAACGCCATCATTGAAGCGTGCCGCGCTTGGGATGGCGAAGATAACGAGCAGCGCTTTGACCCGGTGGTGAACACCACACTGCGCAAAGAAATCAAAGCCGCGCGTAAAAGCCAGATCCCCGAGAATTCCATCCGCCGCGCCATTCAGATGGCGAAGCAAGGCAAAGACGATGCGAATTTCGCTGTGCTGGATACGGATTGGGATTCGGAAGCCTATTCCACCGTTTCGGGCCAGAACTCAAACAACAGCGTGCGTGTGAATGATAAATTCCTGCATGCGGTCGAGCGCGATGAATCATGGCCGTTGACGAACCGCGCCGACGGCAAGATTTCCAAGATCATCAAGGCCCGCGATCTGTGGAACAAGATTGGCGAAGCCGCATGGCAGTGCGCTGATCCCGGCTTGCAGTTTGACACCACGATCAACGACTGGAACACCTGCCCGAAATCGGGGCGCATCAATGCGTCGAACCCGTGCTCGGAATACATGTTCCTGGACAATACGGCCTGCAACTTAGCCTCGCTGAACTTACTGCCGTTCAGAAAGGATGACTGCACGTTTGATGCGGAAAGCTTTGCCCATGCCACACGCTTGTGGACTATGGTGCTGGAAATTTCGGTATTGATGGCACAGTTCCCGTCCAAAGATATCGCTGAGTTGTCATACAAATACCGCACGCTGGGCTTGGGCTTCGCGAACATTGGCGGACTGCTCATGGCCAATGGCTTGGCGTATGACAGCGCCGAAGGTCGTGCACTTGCTGGTGCCATCACCGCCCTGATGACTGGCACGGCCTATGCAACGTCGGCTGAGATTGCCGAAGAACATGGCGCCTTCCCAGACTTCGCGGCAAATCGCGATGACATGCTGCGCGTGATCCGCAATCATCGCCGCGCCGCTTACGGGCATCATTCAGGCTACGAAGGCGTGAGCACGCGGCCCACGCCGCTTAATGCGGCCGAATGCCCCGACACCGCTTTGATGAGCGCGGCCAAAGCTGCCTGGGACCGTGCATTGGAACTGGGTGCGGAAAGCGGCTTTAGAAACGCGCAAGTGTCAGTCATTGCACCGACAGGTACCATTGGTCTGGTGATGGATTGCGACACCACAGGTGTTGAGCCTGACTTCGCGCTGGTGAAATTTAAGAAACTTGCTGGCGGTGGATACTTCAAGATCATCAACCGCACTGTTCCGTTAGCCTTGGAAACACTGGGCTACAGCGAACGCGAGATCGAGGCCATTGAACGCTACGCTTTGGGCACCGCCACGCTGGATGGTGCGCCGAAGATCAATGCTGAATCGCTGGCCGACCGCGGCTTTGATGAAGAAGCGTTGCTGAAAATTGACGAAGCGTTAGAAAACACCTTCGACATCAAGTTCGTCTTCAACCGCTTCACCCTCGGCGATCAGTTCTGCCTGGAAACCTTGGGCTTCACCGAGCAACAGCTGGATGACCCTGGCTTCAACATGCTGGAAGCGCTGGGTTATAAGCGCGCGGACATTGATGCCGCTAACGCCTACATCTGCGGTGCCATGACGCTGGAAGGTGCGCCGCACTTAAAACCTGAGCATCTGCCTGTGTTTGATTGCGCCTCACCGTGCGGCCGTTTTGGCAAACGCGCACTGTCGGTCGATGCACATATTCTCATGATGGCGGCCGTGCAGCCGTTTGTGTCGGGTGCAATCTCCAAAACCATCAACATGCAGCACGATGCGACCGTGGAAGACTGCAAACGCGCCTACATGATGTCGTGGAAACTGGGTTTGAAAGCCAATGCGCTGTACCGCGATGGCTCGAAACTCTCGCAACCGTTGGCGGCCCTGTTTGAAGATGCTGACTTGGCGGACGACGATGATGTTGTCGAGCGTATCATTGAAGCGCCGCCGCAAGCCCGCGCCGAAGTAATCGCCGAGCGCATTATCGAACGTGTCGTGCAGCGCGAGCGCGAAAAACTGCCCGCACGTCGTAAAGGTTATACGCAAAAAGCCAGCGTCGGTGGGCATAAGGTCTATATCCGTACCGGTGAATACGAGAACGGCCAACTGGGCGAAATTTTCATCGACATGCACAAAGAGGGTGCAGCGTTCCGCAGCTTGATGAACAATTTCGCCATCGCCATTTCCATCGGCCTGCAATACGGCGTGCCGCTGGAAGAATACGTGGATGCCTTCACCTTCACGCGCTTTGAACCGGCAGGTGCGGTGGAAGGCAATGCCTCGATCAAAATGGCCACGTCGATCTTGGATTACCTCTTCCGCGAACTGGCCGTGTCGTACCTGGGCCGCCATGACTTGGCCCACGTCGAGCCGCACGATGTGCTGCCCGACGCTATGGGCGAAGGTGGCGAAGCCGAGAAGTTATTGCAGATTGCCGAGAAGACGGTTTCCAGTGGGTATATTCGCTCGAGCAATCTCTACTTCCTCAACCGCCCCCCCAAAGGCGGTGCATCTAATGGGAATGGCGGCGGAAGTAGTGGCAACACCAACGCTGTGAGCAGCGCTTCAACCTCGGCTCTGTCCGCGAACGGCCCCACCGCACTGCATTCTGTCCCCTCGCCGACTGGCGCGTTGGCTGAGAAAGTGGAAACAGAGGTGCGCGTGACCGAAGTGAAGCGGACAAGCACCGTGCACGTGGCGCGCTTCCAAGGCTACGAAGGCGATAGCTGCCCCGATTGCGGCAACTTTACTTTGGTCCGCGCTGGGACTTGCATGAAGTGCGACACCTGCGGCACGACAACAGGTTGTTCATAAGACAGAGTGCAGATGACCACGACTGCCCTGCCCACGTTAGCTGCTGTTGATGCAGCAAAGGCGACGGCTGCAAATGCGGCTGCGCCTGATCTGAACGCCTGCATTACAGAATTCGTGCGCCGAATTCTGCCGAATAACGCGGCCTACGGTGCTGCGCGCGAAACCGCCACGCACATTGCCGCTGATTTGCGCGCCGAGTTGTACCGCGATCCCAGCACCACGAATGATCACTACATTGCGGGCAGTGTCGGTAAGCTGACGTCCATTGCCCCCATTGCCACGGTTGATCTGCTGTACGTTTTGCCGCCAAAGCTGGGCATTACCGAGCCTGCAAACGCGCTGAAGACGGCGTGGGCGGTGCTGAAATCCAAGCACGAAGGCGCGTTGATTTCCGAAGACCGCACCGGCGTTCTGGTGGCCGTCAAAGGCATTACCGTACGTGTATTGCCGTGCCTGCCGCGCGATGGCGCCTTCTTGGTGCCAAGTCAAAATGGTTGGATGCTCACCAACCCTATCGCTGAAGCTGCAACGTTGCGCTTGGCTGATTCCATGTACGGCCCCAGATTGCGCACGGTCATTGCCCTGTTAAAGGCGTGGCGCTTGCACAGTGCCGCACCTATTTCGGCGTTTGCGTTGGAATTGCTTGCACAAGATTTCTTCGCCAGCGCCCCGCGCCCGCATGACTTGGCCAGTGCTTTGGCAGACTTCTGGGCCTGGGCGCAGAAACGCACACCCGCGACCCTCAAAACGCCCGGTGCATCAACCGCTGTGGTGGTGGACAACACCTGGCACGGCAAAGCCAAAGCCGCCTACTGGCGCGTCACACTCGCGCAAAGCCACGTCGTGCAGCACAAAGTGCCGAACGCGTGTCAGGAATGGCGTGAGATTGTGGGGCCCTTGTTCCCGCTCTCAAATGAAAAGGTGGGCGTACTGCCCACCTTCGATCCGAAATAAGCCCTACTTCGGCCCTTCGTACAGGAAGCGCGTGCGCACGGTTCCTTCAATGGCTTCGAGGTCTTTGCGGATTCCCATGCCGGCTTCCACATCGCCCATCACATCGGTGACCACATAACCAATTTCGCCATCGGTGCGTAAGTACTGCCCAGCGATGTTGATTTTGCGGCGGGCAAACACATCGGTGATCTTCGAGAGAACCCCCGGTGTATCTTTGTGAATGTGCATGAAGCGCGTGGCATTGGTTTGCGGGGGCAGAGCCACCTCGACAAAATTCACCGCACCCAGCGTTGAGCCGTTGTCGGAATACTTCACCAACTTCTCGGCCACTTCCGCACCGATGTTGGCTTGGGCTTCTTCAGTAGACCCACCAATATGCGGCGTGAGAATCACGTTCTGCAACCCTTGCAGCGGGCTCTTGAATTTCTCGTTCGCATCGGCTGGCTCTTTCGGGAACACGTCCAAGGCAGCCCCCGCCACATGGCCCGACTTAATGGCGTCGGCCAAGGGTTCAATCTCCACCACGGTCCCGCGCGAAGCGTTGATGAAGTGCACGCCCTTCTTCATCTTCTTAATCACGGCGGCGTTGATCATGTACTTGGTCTGTGCGGTTTCCGGCACGTGCAGCGACACGAAATCCGACACGGTCAGCAACTCATCGAGCGAGCGGCACGGCTGCGCGTTGCCCAGCGCCAGTTTTTCTTCGATGTCGTAGTAACGCACCTTCATGCCCAAAGCTTCGGCGATGATCGACAATTGAGTACCAATATGGCCATAGCCGATGATGCCCAAAACCTTACCGCGAATTTCGTGGCTGCCTTTGTGCGACTTATCCCAGCCGCCTTCGTGCGCCTGCCAGCTTTTGCGCGGAATATCGCGGCTGAGCATGATGATCTCGGCCAGCACCAACTCTGCGACCGAACGGGTGTTGGAGTACGGCGCATTGAACACCGGCACGCCTTGCGCCTTGGCCGCTTTCAAATCCACTTGGTTGGTGCCAATGCAGAAGCAGCCCACAGCCATCAACTTGTCAGCTGCCGCCAGCACATCCTTCGTCAGCTTGGTGCGCGAGCGAATACCGAGGATGTGCACATCTTTGAGTTTTTCTTTCAGCTCGTCGGCATCCAGTGCCCCGGCCAAAACTTCAACTGACTCATAGCCCTGGCGCTGAAACAACTCGACAGCGGTCTTGTTGATGTTTTCCAACAACAACACCTTGATGCGGCTTTTCGGCAGGGACAGTTTTTCTTTGGCCATCAGCTTCACAATCCAAACGCGTTATTATCCACACTGGTCCGGGGGAGGCCCGGCGTCGTAAAGTGGATATATAAGGGTGCGCTGAGTACCACACAGACGCGCCCCCCGGAAAGACCTGCTAAACGCATAAGAGGACTGCATTTTCATGGGACAAATCGACAAACGACTGGCCGATGCTGGCTTGACGCTGCCTAACGCCGCCACCCCGATTGCGAATTACGTGCCCGCTGTGCGCACAGGCAACCTCTTATTCATCTCGGGCCAACTGCCCCTGAAAGACGGCCAAGTCTCCATCACCGGCATTGTGGGCGACACCGTCACCCCCGAGCAGGCCCAAGACGCCGCCAAATTGTGCGCTTTGAACATCATCGCCCAGGCCAAAACCGCCCTAAACGGCGATTTAGACCGCGTAAAGCGCGTGGTGAAACTGACCGGCTTTGTGGCGGCAGGCCCCAGCTTTGGCGGCCACCCGCAGGTCATCAACGGCGCCTCGGATGTCATGGTGCAAGTGTTCGGTGATGCGGGCCGCCACAGCCGCGCGGCTGTTGGCGCGCCATCATTACCCCGCAATGCGCCCGTAGAAGTAGAAGCCATATTCGAAGTCGAATAGCTCACAGACTCAGTAACATTATGAACGATGAGCGCGATAAAGAATCCAATCTGACCGCGAAGGTGGTGAACACCATTCACGCCGTCAGTGCGGCCGATTGGGATGCGTGTGCGGGCCAAACGCGGCCCGATGCAAATCCGTTCGTCAAACATGCCTTCTATAGCGCGCTGGAAGATTCCAAATCCGTCTGCGCACAAGAAGGCTGGCAGCCCCAGCACATCCTGATTGAGGATGATGCGGGCAAACTGCTGGCCTGTGCGGCGGTGTACCTCAAGGGCCATTCCCAAGGCGAGTACGTGTTCGATCACGGCTGGGCCAACGCCTATCAACGCGCGGGCGGGCGCTATTACCCCAAGCTGCAATGCGCGGTGCCGTTCACACCCGTCACCGGCCCGCGCTTGATGGTGAACAGCGCTGTCGATGCCATTACGCAGCATCATCTGAAAGAAGCGCTGATCGAAGCCATGGTGGCGTTGGCGGACCAACGCAAGGTGTCATCGCTGCATGTTACGTTTCCCACCGCGGCCGAGCAGCAAATTCTAACGGATGCAGAATTTCTGCCGCGCATCGGCGAGCAGTATCACTGGAAGAACGAAGGCTATAACAGCTTCGATGATTTTTTAGGCGCGCTGTCCTCGCGGAAAAGAAAAGATATCCGCAAAGAACGCGAACGCGCCAACAGTCATGGCGTGCGTATCGAAACATTGGTGGGGAATGATGTGAAATCCCATCACTGGGATGCGTTCTATCGCTTCTACACCAACACATCCGACCGCAAGTGGGGCCAGGCTTATTTAACCCGTGAATTTTTCGATTTGCTCTCCGAACGCATGGCCGAGAACATCGTACTCGTGATGGGCTTTGAGGGCGAGAAGCCCGTCTGCGGCGCCATCAACTTGCGCGGCGGCAATACATTGTTCGGCCGCAACTGGGGCGGCATTGTTGACTACCCCTTCCTCCATTTTGAATGCTGCTATTACCGCGCCATTGATTACGCCATCGCCAATAAACTCGAATGGGTTGAAGCGGGCGCACAAGGCCAGCACAAAATTCAACGCGGCTATTTGCCGCGCGCCACCTACTCCGCGCATTGGATTGCGGACCCCGGTTTCCGCAAAGCTGTGGCACAGTTTTTAAACGAAGAACGCGAACTGGTGGCCCAGCGCATCGAAGCGCTGGAAGATTGGGGGCCGTTTAAGAAGCACGATCACGAGCCGCAGGAGTGATCCGCTAATGACGAAGGCCAAAGTAATTGGTCCATGCCATATTTGCGGAACCAACGGACCACTATCCTTTGAGCACATACCCCCTGCAGCAGCATTTAATGATCGCAAAGTTTTACTTGCCGACACCAATAAATTATTTAATGGCAACTTTCTAAACGAAATAGAAAATCCACGAGGAACTGAAATCCAAAGAGGTTCTGGCTCCTACACATTATGCCCAAGCTGTAATAGTAAAACAGGCAGTTGGTATGCTGCCTCGTATGTTGATTTAGTTCACTCCGCCATACCGTATTGCTACAAACTAGAGTCTGAGGCTAATGCAAAATTTCTCGTCCGCACTAAACCATTAAATTTTTTAAAGCAAATACTGACGATGTTTTGCAGCGCATGCCCTCCAGACTTTGCTGCTAAAAATCCAAAATTAGTAAGATATTTGCTAAACAAAGAATCGCGCGACGGTCCATTTCCTGCCATTCGTGTATTTCTAGCTTTGTTTGACATCAAAAAATCACTGGCTACACGCCAGTCTGGAATCACCGGACGACTAAATTTCCAAACAAAGCAGCGCAATATTTATTCAGAAATTGCGTTCCCGCCTTTTAATTTAGTCATGACATTAAACTCGCCAGCTCCCGACAATCGGCTTACTGAGATCACTTTTTTCAATGAATTTGAATACAATCAAATCGCGACAATAAATCTGAATTTATATAGTTTTGCTGTTGTTAGCGCTTATCCTGCCGATTACCGGACAAAAGACCGAATCACTAAATCTACTATTTAGAAAATTGTGTTGTTCGATCCGCTCATCCAAAGCGATGAAGTGCCCGAAGCGTAAGCATATCCATAAGAATCTACCCGAGCAAAGTAGCAGTAATTGCGTTACCCTCTCCCAAGGGAGAGGTAAAAAGGGCAGCAATGAATTAACGCTTTAATTTCGCCACCACACGTCATCACCCGGTTTAACCGGGTGATCCATGCCTCAATCAGCATAAGCGTATGTTGAACGATGGATCGTCCGATGTTCGGCCGGAGGCCGACCTACAAATGGATGCCGTCGCATGCGCGACGGCGGTCGGGCGATGACAAATTGAGGATGTCTCACCGCTTTCGCGGGAGTGACAACAGGTGTAAACCACCATCTGCTTTACACGCTGCCCTTCACTATCTTGCGATACGAGTTTCCCCATGCCCACCCCCGTTCACCACGCCGTTCAAACCATGATGGGCATGGCCAAAGACCGCCCCGACCCTAAAAGTGTCACACAGTGGCTGGTGGCCTATCTGGGCAAACGCCCGCTGGATATGAAAAAAGACCTTCTCAACACTTTTGAAACCGAAATCGCCGATAACTTTCAGGATGCGGCCAGTGTGCGCGCTGCCACATTAGTGACAAAAGTTATTCAGAAAGTGCGTGAGAACCTTCGCTAAGGGTTAAGCGTTAGGTCTCGGGTCACGTGCTTTGAGGGGTTAAACGTTATGAAATTCACAAAATTCACCGCTCTTTCGGCGGCTTTGGCTTCGGCCAGCCTGGGTTTAAGCGCCTGCGGCAGTAGCGCCGGTTTAAGCTCTGGCCCCCTGGCCCCGGAAACACCGGGCCTGACCACGGGCGTGAATTCTGGCGGTACCGGCAGTGCCACCGACCCCTTGGCTGTTTTCACCGCCCAGGCCTCGTTTATCCCCACCGCGAAACAGAGCTTAGAGATCATCAGCATTTTGGGCTCGACCGTGACGACCGAAAGCGCGCCGTCGATGTCGCTGGTGCGCACCACCACCGGCTTCAATATGACGCTGAGCCAAGGCACAGTGCAGTATGATACGCGCTCGGGCTCGACCAACATTGCCTCGGGCACCAACACGTACACCAACTGCTTCACCGCGTGCACGGGCACCAGCCCGCAGCGTGTGACGGTCACCTTCACAAGTGGCGCTGCTTCAACCCTCACCTATTCCACCTACGGCGTATGGACGCGCACCACAACAACAGGCTTGTTGGGCATGGGCGTGTTTGCGACGGGCACACCCACTGCGACCACCAATATGCCCACCACGGGTGCTGGCACGTTCACCGGCAATGCCGTGGGCTACGTGGCCACCGGCAATGCCGCGACGAATGTGAGCTTCGCAGGGACAGCCACGATCAACGCTGACTTCGCATCGCGCACGCTCAGCGGGTCCATCACCAACATCACCAGCACCTCGATTGCCACCCCCACGACCACCGGCACCTTGGGCAGCATCGTCTTTGGCTCGACCACTTATTCGGGCAACACGTTTGCCGGTTCGGCGCTTGCCAGCGGTTCTGCCACCGATGCAATTGACTTAAGTGGTGCAACCGGCACCTATGGCGGCGTGTTCTATGGTTTTAATGCCGTGGAAGCGGCGGGCTCGTTTGCGGTCACCAAAAGCGGAGCTAATGTGATTGGGGTGTTCGGCGTAAAACGCTAGGACATTTCCTGAAGCGGAGATTTCCTGCGCACCAAAACGATGTTGCCTGATTTTTTTTGGTGCGGTGAGGCCACAGTCACGACGTTATGAGGGCGAACGTTCGCCGCGCTACAACATTGTAAGCTGCCAAACCACCGGGGCGTCCTATACCAGAGCGTCTCTTGTCGTGTCTGGAGCGTTTGAAAAATGAACTTTACGTCGCAAAGCATTCGGTTGAGCAGGCTGCACCTGGCAGTACCGGCGGTGGCATGCCTTCTCAGTGGCTGCGGCGACTACATTTTTAGAAGCCCCGACAAAGACACAACCACCCCCACCCTGCCCACAGGCGTAAACAATGGTGGCAGCGGCACCGCCACCGACGCCTTGTCAAAATTCACAACACAAACCGGTTTTACTGCCACCGCCCATCGTGGCCTGGAAATTGCCAACAGCGGAACAGGGATTGAAAGTTCGCCCGCGTTATCGTTCGCGCTGACGACAACCGGCTTTGATATGACCACCAGCGACGGCACACTGCGGTATGATACCCGCACAAGCTCGAGCAACGTGCTGGGAACCAACACGTACCGTGCGTGCGTTGACACCTGCACGACCACGTCAACCTATTACGATGTGACACTGGTGAATGGCGGCAGCACAACGCTGCAATATTCCACCTATGGCACCTGGACCAAAAGTGTGGCCAATGCATCGTTCAGTCGCTTTGGCGCCTTTGCTGTGGGTGTGCCCAGCACTGAAGCGCAAGTGCCCACAAAGGGCACGGCGACGTTTAGTGGATCTGCCACAGGTTTAGTGTCGGTTGATGCGGCGGGCAGCGATTACAGCTTCAGCGGCACAGCAACCCTGAATGCCGACTTTAGTGCCAAGACCATCACCGGCGGCATTACCAGCATTACTACGAAAACTCTGGGCTCCGTTGTCACCACCGGCACGATGAACGACATCACGCTGAGCAGTGGCACAATCAGCGGCACAGGGTTCAGCGGTACCGCCACGGCAGGAACGACCGCTGGCACGCTCAACATCACAGGCGCGACGGGCACGTTCAGCGGATCGTTCTATGGCCCCAGCGCCACGGAAGCGGCAGGCTCGTTCGCACTGACACGTGACGGATTGAACATTGTCGGCGCATTCGGCACAGCGCGTTAATAACAAAGCATATTAGCAAAGCATGATGTTGCGCGATTTTCTTTTTGTCAGCCTGATCGCACTTGCCGCCAGCGGGGCTGCATTTGCCAACAGCGCTGATGAGACGCTGGAGAAAGCGCGCGCTGCTTTGTTAAGTGGCGATATCGCCGAAGCCGAGCGTGCGTTGGCGAATGCAAAAGACGCCAGCGACATCAACGACTACGATTTCCTGCGCGGGACACTGGCCGTGCAGAAAAAAGATTACGACACTGGTATCGCGGCCTTCCGCGCCATCATTGCGCGCGATCCAACCTTAAACCGTGTGCGGTTGGATTTAGCACAAGCCTATTACCTGAAAGGCGATGATGCGGGGGCGACCTATCACTTCCGCGCGGCGGTGGCCCAAGGCTTACCTCCCGAAGTGCAAGCCAACGTGGTGCAATACTTAGAAGATATCCGTCGGCGCAAACGCTGGGATGCCAGCGTGTCGGTGGCTGTGGCCCCCGATACCAACATCAATGCCGCAACCACCGCAGACAGTGTAACGCTGTTTGGCCTGCCGTTTGTGCTGGACCCCAATGCTCAAGCGAAATCAGGTGTGGGGGTGTCGGCTTCCGCGGCTGGGTCTTATCGCTTTGTGGTCTCAGACAACGTGCGCTTGAAAGTCGGCGCGGCTGGTTATGCTACGGAATACGGCAACCCCGATTACACCGACCGCAACATCAGCGCGAGCATCGGTCCGGTGTTTGTGGTGGGCGGCGATGACGAAGTGGGACTTTCCGCCATTGCGTCGCGGCGCTGGTTTGGCGGCGACGGTTTCACGCAAAGCATGGGCGCAAGATTAGAGGGGCAAAAAACGCTCTCGCCGCGCTGGCTGTGGAATGCGGGTGTATCGTGGGAAAACCGCGATTACGATGCCGCGCAGTACGATGACTATGATGGCCGCGTTTATACCGGCTACACCTCCCTCACCTATGCGCTTGATGCCTCAAGCTTGCTGCAAGGCACGCTCGCTGTAGTCCGCGAGGAAACCAACTTAGATGCCATGCGCTCGTGGCAAACAATTTTAGGGGCGAATTACTACCGCGAGAACCTGTGGCAACGCTTTGCCTTTGGGGCCAGCGTGCAGGCCGGGTTAATCCGGTATGACTCAGCACTGCTGGCGTTCGGCAAAACCCGCCACGACACGCAGGTGGATTATCGCATCAGTTTGTCCAACGCGATGGTAGACCTGTGGGGCTTCACGCCTGTCATCAGCTACATTCACTCTGACAGATATTCGAACATCAACCTGTTCACCTATCACCGCGACCGCGGCGAAATTGGCCTCCGCCGGAATTTTTAAGCAACACCGCCGCGGTATAGATGTGCGCTGCCTGCACAGCTGAAACACTGCCGTCTCTTTTTGTGGAAAAGAAATTCACACAATCCCCCTGTTCTTTTCTGTAAAGAACAGGCGGGCTGTTACAATCGATTTGAAGAGCTATGCGAAAATGCAGGTGTACTAACGACGCGGTTTGCCGAAGACACCCTTGGTCGTGAACTTCTGGGTCTTATGCTTTTTACCCATCCGACGGCCTTCACCACCGTTGTCACCCGTACCCGCCGGTTGCCAACTTGGAATCAACTGATGCTTACCCGGACCGATCAAATCCGCACGGCCCATGCGCTTCAACGCATCGCGCAACATCGGCCAATTCTCCGCATCGTGATAACGCAAGAACGCCTTATGTAATCGGCGTTGCTTGAGGCCTTTGATGGTGTTGACCTCTTCCGACACACCACGCCGCACAGCTTTCAACGGGTTCTTGCCCGAGTGATACATCGCGGTTGATAACGCCATCGGTGACGGCAAGAACGTCTGCACTTGATCGGCACGATACTTGTTTCGCTTTAACCAAAGCGCCAGGTTCATCATGTCTTCATCAGACGTGCCTGGGTGTGCGGCGATGAAGTACGGAATTAAAAAGTACTCTTTGCCCGCTTCTTTCACGGCCTTGTCGAACAACTGCTTGAAGCGGTCGTACGTGCCGATGCCCGGCTTCATCATCTTCGACAGCGGGCCAGACTCAGTGTGTTCTGGTGCGATTTTCAAATAACCACCGACGTGGTGCGTCACCAGTTCCTTGATGTAATCGGGGCTTTTGACCGCCAAGTCGTAACGCACGCCAGAGGCCACCATCACCTTCTTCACACCCGGCACAGCACGCGCACGGCGATAAAGCTCGATCAGCGGCTTATGGTCGGTGTTGAGGTTCGGGCAGATGTCGGGGAACACGCAACTGGGCTTGCGGCACAACGCTTCGGTGCGCTTATCTTTGCAGGCTAGGCGATACATGTTCGCCGTCGGCCCGCCGATGTCGGAGATAATGCCGGTAAAGCCTTCGGTTTTATCGCGGACGTTCTCGATTTCTTTTATGATCGAATCTTCCGAGCGGCTTTGGATAATGCGGCCTTCATGCTCGGTGATGGAACAGAACGAACAGCCGCCAAAGCAGCCGCGCATCGTCGTTACAGAAAAGCGGATCATCTCCCAGGCCGGGATTTTCGCGTCCCCGTACGACGGGTGCGGCGCGCGCGCATAGGGCAGATCGTAGACACCATCCATCTCGGGTGTGGTCAGCGGGATCGGCGGCGGGGTCACCCACAGTTCGCGATCACCGTGTTTCTGAACCAATGTCCGCGCATTGCCGGGATTACTCTCACGGTGCAGCACACGAGAAGCCCGCGCATACGCCTCCGGATCTTTTTCGACTTGTTCAAAGGCTGGCAGGCGCACCACTGTTCGCGCACCGACGTGGCGAGCCCCTTCGTCGCTGCTTTCCACATCATCGGCGTGCGCTTCCGTCCAGCCTTCGGGGACGGCACTTTTGATCACCGCAACGCCGCGCACATCATCAATCTCATGCGCTTTGGCACCCTTGGCCATACGGTGCGCAACTTCGACAACCGCCCGTTCGGCATTGCCGTAAATCAGAATATCAGCCTTGGCATCCACCAACACCGAGCGACGAACTTTGTCGGACCAGTAATCGTAGTGCGCGATCCGGCGCAACGATGCCTCAATACCACCCAACACAATCGGCGTGTCTTTGTAGGCTTCGCGGCAGCGCGCGGCATACACCAGCACCGAGCGATCCGGGCGTTTGCCGCCCTCGCCGTTCGGCGTGTAGCTGTCGTTATGGCGCAGGCGCTTATCCGACGTATAGCGGTTGACCATGGAGTCCATGTTCCCGCCCGTCACACCGAAGAACAATGTCGGCTGACCTAACGCTTTAAATGAGTCTGCATCCTGCCAATCGGGCTGAGCGATGATCCCCACCCGGAACCCTTGCGCTTCCAACAGACGCCCAATAATGGCCATCCCAAAGCTGGGGTGATCAATATAAGCATCACCCGTCACCAGGATGATGTCGCAGGCATCCCAGCCCAGTGCGTCCATTTCCGCCCTAGACATGGGCAGGAACGGAGCCGTGCCAAAACGATGCGCCCAGTACTTGCGGTACGAGAACAACGGCTTCGGAGTCGTGCTATAGGCTTGCGCCGGAAGGTTTTCAGCAGCTTGCATGGGGCAGGATGTGAGGCAACGCCCGTCGCAAGTCAATGCTGGCGCTATCACAATCCCTTAGCACACTGAAAAATATACGAAAAATCCAGTTTGTATCAGCCTGATACAAACCCATACAGGATGGCACCCCCTTTTGGGGCATTCACTTCTACTTTTAAGCGCCCTCACCCCCAGGAGCGCCGACCATGACAGAAGTCAGATCCATAGCCGCCGCTGCGATTGCCGCATTTACAGTCAGTACGGCACAGGCTCAGCAAACCAATTTCGCGCCCGCCTTTTCATCCAACAGCACGGCCATCTCGATGGTACGCCTGTACAACGCCAGCGCAGCTGCGGGGCGCTTCACCGTGGCGTTGCGCAGTGAAGGCAGTTCGACTGTTCTTGCATCCTGGACCAGCACCATCGCGCCGCACGCGTCTACCTCTGTGAAGTTGTCCGACATTGAAACCCTCAACCACCTCACACCACCCGCCAATGGCCGTACTTATAGCTTGAGTGTTACCTCCACCGTCGAAGGCTACGCGCAGCACGTTGTGTTTCAGAACGCTGAGCGCGCATGGATGAATTTCTCAAGCTGTGGCGGCACATCCAGCGACACCAAGACGATATTGAATGTACATGACACCTCGCAGGTATCGGCCAGCGTCATTGTGCTACACAACACAGGGACGGTTGCAACAAGCGCAATCATCTCCATCGTCAACACCGACACCGGCGAAACCTTAGGCACCTGGACGTCGCCAACTCTTCCTGGAAGCTCAGTCGCCAGCCCCATCAATGCCTCGCAAATTATTTCGGAAGCGCGGCTACCCGCAGGTCAACGTCCCTACGTGACCTTCATTCTCAACGATGCCTTCACCGGCTACGCACAGCATCTCGTCACCTCTGTGGGCACCACGTCCACGGCTGATATGACAGCCAAATGTGCTTTGACCGCCAGCAACGCGGGGGTCTAGCGATGATGCGCACATTCATCTTTAGTGCTGCAATGCTGGGGCTCAGCATGTCAGTCCACGCCCAAGTGGCCGCTGATGCCACGCGCATCGGACCACTATTTAAGACCATCAACGGCGCGCAATCGTTTGTGCGCATATACGATACCGGTACAGCACCCGGCACGGTGACCGTGAATATTCTGGAAGAAAGCAGCAGCCGCGTTCTCGCGACATGGTCCGCAACGATCCCGGCACAAGCGGCGAAACAATTCTCCGTCGCTGAAATCGAAGCCGCCGCACAACCGGCGCTTCCCACCAGCACCACACGCCGCATCTTTGCCGTGACGGCCACCTTCCCCGGTTACGTACAACACTTGGTTTATAACGCGGCCGATGGTGCGCTCAGTGTGGTGTCTGGCTGCGGCGCACATGCCACGTCGCAGCAGCGCTACATCAACAATGTGCACACCAATACGCTTGCCACCTATCCCAGCGCTGTTGTGGTGCAGAACACGGCAGCCCAAGATAAAACCGCGACCTTTGATGTGTATGACGCCATTACAGGTGCGCGCGTCGGTGGCTATAGCGGGCTGGTGCGCGCCAACAGTTCATGGGTGCTCACACAAAGCACCTTTGCAACTGCCACTGGCTATCAAACGCCCGCCAGCCAATACCATTTGAACTTCGTGCTGAACCCCGAATTCACGGGCTTTGCCCAGCACGTCATCACTGCGCGCGACACCGGCCTTGCGACCAACATGGCCGAAGTCTGCACTCTGCCCGGCACGGCCAGCGATGGCTTGCTAGCCCCAGCACTACCGACCACCGCGTACAATTACACCGATGCGGCTGTGAACTTGCCTAACTACTACTCAAATCCAAATGCGCCAGGCTCGGTTGCGGCCGATGACAACACGCCCACCACCAATCCTATCACCGATGCTGGTGCTGCTCTGGGTCGCGTGCTGTTTTATGATAAGCGCTTATCGATCAATAACACTGTGGCATGCGCATCGTGCCACCAACAGGCTCATGGCTTCTCAGACCCTGTAGCTTTGAGCAAAGGTTTCAACGGCGGGTCGACCGCACGTCATTCCATGGGCTTAAGCAACGCGCGTTATTATCGCCGTGGACGCTTCTTCTGGGATGAACGCGCAGCCACACTGGAAGACCAAGTGCTGCAACCCATCCAAAATGAAGTAGAGATGGGCTTAACCCTGACACAGCTGACCACAAAACTATCTGCGGTCGATTACTACGCACCGCTGTTCAAAGCCGCGTTCGGATCAACCGAGATCACCAGTGATCGCATCTCCCGTGCCCTGGCACAGTTCGTGCGTTCGCTGACAACCTATCAGTCAAAATATGACGCCGCATTGCAGGCAGGCCCCAATGCCATCAATACGTCGTTGACCGCACAGGAACGCCAAGGCTTACAGTTGTTCGGTGGGCCTTTATCGGCCGCGGTACAAACCCAAGGACGCACGCTGGGCTGTGCCCGCTGTCATGATGACAGCGCCCAAATCGCCCCTGCCCCGCGCAACAATGGCCTGACAGCCGACATCACAACAGACCCGGGCGCAGGCCAAGGCCGTTTCAAAGTTCCATCATTGCGTAACATCGCAGTGCGCGGCACCTTCATGCACGATGGCCGCTTTAGAAGCTTATCCGAGGTGATCGATTTCTATAGCACTGGCATCCAGGCCAATGCGGGCCTTGATCAGGCCTTACGCAACAACAATGGCAATCCGGTGCGTTTCAATATCACGCAGACCGAAAAAGACGCCCTGATTGCGTACCTAAACACGCTAACTGATCCGATCTTCTTGGCTGACCCTAAGTTTGGAGATCCCTTCAAGAGATGATCAAAACCCAAACGAAGGGTGCTATAAGGTGACCGAGGAATGCTTAATAGATCAGGGGCGCTTTGAACAAACACAAAGCGAAAGTGTGGTGGGATTGAAAGACGGCACGCTTCCAGCGTTGCAGCCGCAAATTCTCATCGTCGATGACGCACGCGACATCCGCGAGCCGCTGTCACGGTTTTTGCAGCAGTCAGGTTTTCGGACGGTCTTGGCCGGGGACGCCGTTGATGCCCGCCGCGCGCTGGCCCATTCAGACATCGACCTCGTGGTGCTGGATGTCATGATGCCCGGGGAAGATGGCTTGAGCTTATGCCGTGAGTTGCGGGCTAACTCTAAGATGCCAGTCATTCTCCTGACGGCATTATCAGAAGAAACAGATCGTATTGTTGGCCTTGAAGTCGGGGCAGATGATTACGTCACCAAGCCCTTTAGCCCACGAGAATTGGCAGCACGGATCAAAGCTGTGCTGCGCCGCAGCCAGGGCCCCAGCGAAGACCAAGCCAATACAGCTGTCGCGCAGCTCAAATTCGAGGGGTGGGTTTACCACAAAGCCAAGCGCGAATTGCGTGACCCTGAAGGCGTTTTGATTTCACTCAGCACAACTGAGATTCAATTGCTGTCTGTCTTCTTAGCACATCCGCAGGAAGTGCTGGCGCGGGGCCGTTTATTGGCATTGGCTTTTGCGCGGCAAGAGCAAATGTTCGACCGCACGATTGATAACCAAGTGAGCCGCTTGCGACGCAAAATTGGTGACACTGCCAAAACACCGCGCCTGATCAAAACTGTGCGCGGCGGCGGTTACATCTTCACTGCGGAAGTGACGGGCGAATAAGCAAGATGTTGTTCAATTCACTCGCAAGCCGGCTCATCGGCTCTTTGCTGGCTGTATTGATTACAGCCCAGCTTATAAGTGTCATTGTGTTTGCCAATCGCCAAGAAGATAACGAGACCCACCAGCGCGAACGTCAGTTATTACAGCAGGTCGCCATGGCAGAAAATGTTCTGACCGACTTGCCCATAGAAAAGCGCCGCGACGCCTTACGGCAATTCAATCGGGGCGGCGAACTGTATGCCCTCGATTTTGTCACTTCTATTCCTTCGCCTGAGGCTGCCACAGGCGACGAGTTAGCCTACTTTGAGCGCACAAACGTTGCCTTGAGCGACGTGCGTATAAAGCGCTTTGCCGATCCGCGCACGTTGTGGGACCGTTTTGTTGACATGCGGATGTTTCCCGATCCCACGTCACCGCCACCACGGCGCCGTGGTGATCGACCGCCGCCGCCACGGCGCGTGATTGATGCGGACGATCCCCTTCGCCCGCCGCCACCAGACCCACAGGGGTTTGCGCCTCCACGGCCGGGGCAACCCGGCGGGCCGCCCGCTCCACCTGAGGGTCCGCGTCAGATGCAGGTATCGATCCCCATTACAGGTGGTCAATGGATCAACGCCATGATTTTTTGGCCCGATAAACCGCCACCGTGGATGATGCCGCTGTTGGCACAGTTGGTCATTTCGTTGACGGGCATCGCCATCGTCGTGTTTTTTCTGGTGCGTCATAACACCAAGGGTTTGAACACCTTGGCTGTCACCGCAGACCGCATCGGACGCGGCGAAGAATTTACCGAACTGAAAGAAGAAGGGCCGCGCGAGATCAAAGCAACTATTGGCGCTTTTAACAGCATGGCCGCCCGCATTAAGCGCATGGTGCATGGCCGCACCCGCATGCTGGCTGCTATTAGTCATGATCTGCGCACACCCATTACATCGCTGCGTATTCGCGCTGAAATGCTGCCTGATAACGAAACACGCGAGCGCATGCTCGCAACCTTGGATGAGATGCAGTCGCTGACCGAAGCGACCCTGACGCTCGCGCGGCAAGATGCGGTTGAAGAAGACACCAGCACGGTTGATCTCTCGGCGCTGGTTGAAACTGTGTGCGATGATTTGGCCGATGTCGGCAAACCTGTCAGCTTTGCGCCAGCTGAGCGCCTGCTCTATCGCTGCCGCCCGAATAACTTGAAGCGCTGCGTGCGCAACATTGTCGAAAACGCCATCAAGTATGGCGTGAAGGCCGATGTCAGCATCGCCACCGACAAAAACGGTGTGATAATTTATGTGGACGATCACGGCCCAGGCATTCCTGAAAGCCAAATGAAACGCCTGTTTCAGGCTTTCGTGCGTTTGGAAGAATCACGCAGCAAAGAAACCGGAGGCTTCGGCTTGGGGCTCTCGATTGCGCGCTCGATTGCGCACAGCCATGGCGGCGAAGTGACCTTGGCAAACAGACCTGAAGGCGGCTTACGGGCAACGATTATGTTGCCGCCTGCACAGTTAGACTAGGCTTTCTGAACGAGTTCCCACTTATTGCCATACACGTCTTCAAAAATCACGCCGAGGCCGAACACTTCTTTGCGCGGGGCTTCGATGAATTTCACGCCACGCGCCTTCATAGCGTCGTAGTCACGCATCAGGTCATCGGTTTCAAGAAACAGAAACACGCGACCTCCGGTGTGATTCCCGACACGCTCCAATTGCTCGGGCTTCGTGGCTTTCGCTAAACGAATGCGCGTTTCTTTGGCACCTGGCGGCGACAGCAACACCCAGCGGCGGTCGCCATCAGTGCGATCTTCCGCCACTTCAAAGCCTAATTTCTGTGTGTAGTACGCCACCGCTTCGTCGTAATCGCGCACAGCAAGCGCGATGCTGGAAATGAATTGCACCATGTGCGCTATATCCCCAAATTCTGCGGATTAAAGCGATGCTCGGGGTCGAGCACGTTTTTCACTTCACTTAATAAGCGCCACGTTTCAGGCGCCAGTGCCTCTTTATACGGATAGAACTTGGCCAGTTGTACGTGCAAGGCACCACGCTCGAACATAAAATCACGCAAATCATTGCGCATCTTCATGGCATAGGTCCGGGCTTCTAAGTTGGGTTTCAAGTCACGGAACTTATCGGCTTCGTCTTTGCCCAAATGGCGCAAGTGAAGCTCGCTCACTTCGTCGGCCCAATAGAAACTGGGCTCGCATTGGAAGTAACCATGCCCCCAATTGGTCATGTAGCTTTCTTGAATGCCAAGGCGCTGCATATCTGCTCGGCGTGCCGCGAAGAAGCCCTGCACGGCGGTTGCAATTTCGACTGCGCGCGACAGCGGCCAGATCGAGTTCGTCGGCACCCAACGTTGGCCTTGCCCACCTAAAAACCCACGCACCGAGTACCCACGCGCTTCCATGGCGCGCGGCAATACGTTGGCAATCTCGCGCCCACGCCGCAAGCACACGGCACGGGCCTTGCTGATGCCTAACTCAGCCGTCGCATCATCCAAGCCTTCAGCCGATAAGTGCAGCGACCACTTCACACCCTCCATGAAGTTGGCACCGCCGACCATGCCCGCAGCCCCTTGGGCCGCCATCTTGACGCTATCTTTAAGTCCACCCAACAGCGATGAGCCCGATGTGGAAACTTCGCCTAATGTTTTAAGCGCTTCTTTAAAGCCAACTTTGATCGAGTTCTGGCTTTTGTACGGATCAAGCCCAACGCGGCGATAAAGATAATCGAAGTGCCCCAGGTCGATCATGGTCGCGGCCATGTCTTCATAAGTCTCGAACGCAAACGATGCGTGGGCTGTACCTTCGGCCTTTGCCTCCAACTGCAACACCGCGGCCGTCTTAATGCCGAACACACCCGTATCGCCCGTGAACAACCCTGTCAGATCAGGACCATAATCGCGATAAAATGGTGCCGCTTGGCCATGCGTTTCGCTGCGGCCCCACGAGCCGGTGCGCACGACACTACCGTCAGCGCGCACCACTTCCATGCCAAGAATGCCTTTGTTGCCAGAAGGTACGTTCTGCGACAGTGCGCCACCCACTGTGGAATAGAGGCCTGAGTACGGCGCACCGAAAATCAACTTCAATCCATGCGGCTTCAGGGCTTCAGCGACTTTGTCCCACGTGGCCCCCGCCCCCACGACAATATAGCGATCGATGGGGTTGACCGCGAAAACGGTGTTCACACGGCGCAGGTCAATCATCACGGCGCCCTTTACCGCAGGCACATAGCCCTTGGTGTAGGACATCCCACCACCGCGCGTGTAAATCTGCACACCTAAGTCTTTAGCCGCTTTAATAAGGCGCGCAACTTCGTCGGTATTGGCTGGCTGCACGACAATGTCGGCAACCTCGGCCTCATCCCAGAAAAAGATGTCGTTGGAAAAAACCCGGCATTCCGCCGGGTCAGTGATCACGTAGGCAGCGCCGACAATGCGGGCGAACGTTTGCGCGAGATCAGTCATTCTTTAAATGGCGGGCTTCTTTATGTCTGCGTTCTTAATCTCAGAGGGCCGTCCGTGCTCATCCAAAGCGACGTACGTAAACACACCCTCTGTGACGTGGATGGGTTCCGATAACACCGAGCGGCGGCGCACCCACATCTGAATTTGCAGCGCAATCGATGTGCGACCAATGCGCTGGATGGTGGTGTAGCATGACACCTCATCGCCAACATGAACGGGCTTGTGAAACTTCATGGCGTCGATGGCAACCGTGACGACACGTTGGCCGGAAATACCCCCCGCAAACAGCGCGCCGGCGATGTCCATTTGGCCCACGGCCCAGCCGCCGAAAATGTGCCCGGCGGGGTTGGTATCGGCCGGCATGGCCAAAACGCGCAAGGATAACTCCCCGGAAGGCGCAGTAGGCTGCGGTTTTTCGGTGGTCATGTGATTTTACCCAACATCTTGTGGTTTTTCGAGAACCCGAATACTTTCCGTGGCTCTCGACCTCCGCCCTCTCTATATAATGCAGCTATGGCCGATCTTTTCAAATCCTCATCCAAAGGCGGCGGTAGCTATACCGCCAAAGACATCGAAGTTCTGGAAGGGCTAGAGCCCGTTCGTCGTCGCCCCGGCATGTATATTGGCGGCACCGACGAAAAGGCGATGCATCATCTGATCGCCGAAATCTTGGACAATGCCATGGACGAAGCCGTGGCGGGCCATGCTTCGATTATCGAAGTGCATTTGGGCGAAGATAATCGCGTCACGATCCGCGACAACGGCCGCGGCATGCCCATCGACCCGCACCCGAAGTTTAAAAACAAGTCGGCCCTGGAAGTGATTCTGACGACGCTGCACTCGGGCGGCAAATTCTCGGACAAAGTCTACCAAACTTCGGGCGGCCTGCACGGCGTGGGCGCCAGTGTGGTGAACGCGCTCTCGAAAGAGTTAATCGTAGAAGTCTCACGCGACAAAACTGCGTGGCAGCAAAAATTCTCGCGCGGCGCGCCCAAGGGTAAACTAACAAAACTCGGCCCTTCGGCCAAACGCGGCACGACAGTGACTTTTGTGCCAGACGATCAAATCTTCGGCGAAAAGACCACGTTTAAGCCCAGCACCGTTTACCGGATGACGCGCTCGAAGGCGTATCTGTTTGAAGACGTGCGGATTAAATGGTCGTGTGACAAATCATTGCTGAAGGGCGTTGAGAATGTGCCCGAGCAGGAAGAGATTCACTTCCCCAATGGTCTGACCGACTATTTGGCACACGTCACCAACGGCCGGAAAACTGTCGCGAACACGATTTTTCACGGCAACGCCAAATTCAGCGACGAAGCGGGCCGCGTGGAATGGGCCATGTGCTGGCCGGAAGACCGCGAAGGGTTCTTGAATTCGTACTGTAATACCGTGCCAACACCGGAAGGCGGCACGCACGAGCAGGGCTTTAAATCCGCACTGCTGCGATCATTGAAGGCTTACGCCGAAATGACCGGTAACAAGAAGGGTGGAATTCTCACCGGGGAAGACATCTGGGGCGGTAGCTGCATGATGCTCTCGGTGTTCATCCGCGAGCCGCAATTCCAAGGCCAGACCAAAGAAAAGCTGGTGTCTGTTTCAGCCATCAAGCTGGTGGAAACCGTGGTGAAAGACCACATGGACCACTGGCTCTCAGGCAATCCTGCCACCGCTGAAATTATTCTGGATGTTGCGATTGAGACCGCTGAAGAGCGGATGCGCAAGAAGCAAGACAAAGACATGTCGCGCAAATCCGCGACCAAGAAACTGCGCTTGCCGGGTAAATTGGCCGATTGCAGCCGCGCGGAAGCCGCAGGCACCGAACTCTTTATCGTCGAAGGGGACTCAGCCGGTGGCTCTGCCAAACAAGCCCGCAGCCGTGAGACCCAAGCCATTCTGCCGCTCCGCGGAAAAATCTTGAACGTGGCCTCGGCCAGCGATGAGAAGCTGCGCGCGAACCAAGAAATTCAAGACATCATCGAGGCGTTAGGTTGCGGCATTCGCGATAAGTTTGATCTGGCCAAGCTGCGCTACGAAAAAATCATCATCATGACCGACGCCGACGTCGACGGCGCGCACATTGCCAGTTTGTTGATGACATTCTTCTACCGCGAAATGCCCAAGCTGATTGAAGGCGGGCATTTGTATTTGGCGATGCCGCCCCTATACCGCCTCACCCAGCGCAATAATTCGATTTATGCGCGTGATGATGCTGACAAAGAACGCATCCTCAAGACAGTGTTTGATTCGCGCAGCAAAGTTGAAGTTAGCCGTTTCAAAGGCTTGGGTGAAATGCCACCCGCGCAGTTGAAAGAAACCACCATGGATTCCTCGAAGCGCGTTCTTTTGCGCGTCGAAATCCCCGATGCCATGAACCCCGAACAGCGGGCCGACGCCAAAGCCACCGCCAAACTGGTGGAGCAACTGATGGGCCGCAAACCGGAAGAACGCTTCAAGTTCATCCAGGAACGCGCGCAGTTCGCAGGCGAATTGGATATTTAATCCGCTTTATATTCGATCCCAGCGCCGACAACGGCAGACACGCGCGCTGGGATTGAGCTCTCGCCTTTTCGGGCCTTGATCACCTCATTCAAGCGATCACAGACATCGCGCGAACTGTTTGCTGTGTTTTCTGCCGCCGCAGCTTCCACCGCATTCATGGCCGCCAGCAAGAACAGCGTGCCATAAGCCGCATTGACACTGAGCGAAGACAACTCAGGCTCGGCGCAAAGCTCGCCCACCGTGCGCGGCCCTTGTGATAAGGCCTTTAGAAGTGCGCGGTGAAGGGGCGCGTTCAACGTCAGCGTCGCCCCCTCGGTTGTCAGCCTTGCATGCGCTAAATCTGACGGCGTCATCAACGCTGCAAAACGCGTTTGCGACATGGCTTTGGTCAACTCCGCATCGGACAATTCATGCGGAGTACGCATATACAGGTCACGTCGGAACTGTTTGTTATTCAGAACATCCTTCAGCGTCTCGCGCTGAAGTGTGGTTTTCATTTCGCCGTAAAGCGCCTTCGCTTCAGGCTTAATCGCCACATCCCCGACATTATCCTGTAAGTTACCCGACGCCACAAACGACAGGCCCGCGGCCTCAAAATCGCGGTTGACGTCTTCGAAATAAAACGGCTGCCATGCAGCGTTCAAATATTCATGCGCGACGTAGATGGGATTTTCTTTTTCCATCTGATCGAGGCGCATAGGAACGCTGGGGTTTAAGCGGAAGAAAAGTGGCTGCGCTTTTTCAATCGCGCGCACGTGGGTCAGGGCTGCTTTCACGCGCTCGGGCAACGCGCCTACAGCACGGTCATATTCTGCCTTCAACACCTCACGCACTGGTTCCATCGCCGTCCAGCCAGGCAAAGTATTATAGCTGACATAGGCAATGCCGCCCGGTTTCAACTGCGCTTCCACAAAACGCAAAATATCTGCGCGATAATGAGCCGCCACCCAGGTCCACACACCATGCATGGCAATCACATCAAATTGTGGCCAGTCACGCGCAGCTAAATCTGAAAAGCTCAGTTGATGCAGATGCAGATTCTTCACCCCCACTGCATCCGCGAGTTCACGTGCATGGCTCACATGCTCGGGCAATAGATCGACACCGTAAAACTGTGCGTGTGGGTTAGCCGCCGCCAGCATAACCAGCGACACCCCCTGTCCGAAGCCCAATTCCATATAAGTGTAAGGCGCATCGCAATTCAGCGGCGCATAGCCGTTAGCCAGAATTGCTAAATTCATGCGGCGCGGGTTCAGCGCCCGATGGAAACGCATCACATAGGGCGCTTCCGTGACGTAACCGCCCCCGGCGTCGATACTCATCTTAAATTATCGCGCGCAGTCCGTGACTTTGAACGATGCCACGCAACCGTTGGTGCCCATACCGACAAACACATTTTGATCATCGGCATTTTCGTAATAGCACCCGGTTGAAACTTGGCAGCGCCCGCGATCATCAATGACGTATATGGACACCGGCGTTTTCCCGTCCTCGCGGAACGGCATGACCGCACACGCGTACCCTCGGGGCGCAACGATGCCTTGGTAAAGCTTGGACATTTCTCCAAAAGGTTCGCTCCGGACATAGGCGATATTGCGATCTGACCGATTTTCAATGCACATGGCCGACGCCTGTGCTGACGCGAAAACTATCAGTCCTATACACCAAACGAACGACAAGCGCCGCATCGCGAAACTCCCCCCACGTGACCCGCTCATCTTACCCAATCGGGCCGGGGCGGAAAGACACAATTCGCTGACCGACTAAGCGTTCGCCCGCACTTGCGCGTCCCGCCCGCGTCCATAAGATTAGGGGATGAAATCTTACAGAATTGCTGCGGTTATACCGTTTTTCTTTTGGGTGCTTGGCATTACAGCCACTCCCTTTCCGGCCATGAGCCAAACGTTGCGGGTGGCTGTCACGGCTTTTCCGCCCGGCGGGCCTGACCCACGCAAATCCGTCAGTGTTTTTGCGACATATACGTGGTCGCCCATGTACGAGGCGCTGACCACCTTCGCTGAGGACGGCACGCTGATCCCTGAGCTTGCAACGTCATGGGAGCAGACCTTACCAACGCGGTGGATCTTCAAAATTCGTGAGAACGTAAAATTCTCGAACGGGAGGCCCCTTACCGCACATGATATCGTCGCGAACATCAATTTGCTGAAAGAGGGCGACGGGCCACAGCAAGTGTTGGCGCGATTGCTGGATATGGTCGCAGACGCTAAAGCGCTTGATGCTCATACAGTTCAAGTCAACACGACAACACCCAATGCAGCCCTAGCGCGCGAAATTTCAGCACTTTATATCGTCGAGCCCGATCTGTGGCACAAACTGGGTCCTGACGGCTTCAGCAAGGCGCCTGTTGGCACGGGGCCGTTCAAACTGAAACGCTGGGCCTTGGAGAAAATCGAGTTTGACGCCAACCCTCTGTCGTGGCGCCCGCCGAAAGTGAAAGCCTTGGAACTGCGCAACGTGCCCGAAAGCACGGCGCGCTTGCAGGCCCTGATGACAGGCCAAACTGACATTGCCATTGGGTTAGGCCCTGATGAGCGTGCTGCCATCGAAAGTGCGGGCGGAGTGCTCCATAAACGCAACCCGATTGATGTCATGACGATCGCCTTTGTGATTGGGCATGGACATCCGGTTGATGATGTACGCGTGCGCCGGGCGCTCAATTACGCCGTCGATAAAAACGCCATTACCGATGTGATTTTGCAAGGAGCGTCGCGGCCCGCGACTCAGGGCGCTGTAGAAGGTCTGCTGGGCTATGATCCTGCATTACAGCCCTACCCTTATGATCCGACGAAAGCGCGCGCGCTTTTAAAAGAAGCGGGCCACGAGAAAGGCTTTGCGCTCAACACCGAAGTCATCATCTCTGCCAACCCCGGGGATGCGCTGATCTATCAGTACGTCGCAAACAATTTGGCTGCCGTGAATGTGAAGATGAATATCCTCAGCATTCCCACACCGCAAATGGCGCGCGTGATTAATCAGGGCGAATGGAAGGGCGACTCGTTCAGCCAGATTTTTGGCGCTTGGCCCGCATTCGACCCCTTGCGCACCATCAAGCTACATTCATGCCTGTGGCCCAAACCCTGGTTCTGCGATCAGGGCATTACCCAAACCCTGAAAGCCGCACAAAGTGCCACCACGCTTGCGGAACGCGCGAAGCTTACAACCGAAATTTTGCGCTTTTACCACGACCAAGCCACCACCTTGATGCTGCATGAAGTTCCCATGACAGACGGTGTTGCAAAACGCGTGAAGAATTACGCGCCACAAAAGGCTAAGATAAACTACGAAACCATAGAGCTTGCGAACTGATATCGGGAGTTTGTTGATGCCAACCGTTTTGATCACCGGCGCGAACCGCGGCCTTGGCTTGGAACTGACACGTCAATACTGCGCCGAGGGTTGGAACGTTATAGCCACCTGCCGCAATCCCGCTGATGGCCCCGAGTTACAAGCGCTTGATCAGCAATACCCGCACCTCAATGTACATGCACTGGATGTGGGGAACTTTGCAGCCATTGATAAATTGGCAGCGGACCTTAAAGGCCGCCCCATTGATGTGCTGATCAATAATGCCGGTCTGTTTGGCCCCAAGGCGAAAGCCGAAGGAGACTTGCGGCAAGACTTTGGTCATATGGATTATGATATGTGGGCCGAGTTGTTCCGGGTGAACACCATGGCACCGATGAAAATGGCCGAAGCTTTTGCCAGCAACATCGCCGCCAGCACACAAAAGAAAATTATCACCATCACATCCTCCGTCGGCTCGATCACACGCGCTGACGGCCAATTCTATGCGTATCGCACCAGCAAGTCGGCAGCCAATATGGTGATGCACAATCTATCGTTTGATTTGCATCCCCAAGGCATCATTACGGCAGCTTTCTGTCCCGGCTGGATCAAAACCCGCATGGGTGGGCCTGATGCCCCCCTGGAAGCGCCCGAGGCCATCACCAGTTTGCGGCAGGTGATCGCGAATTTAACACTGGGAACTTCCGGCCGTTTTTGGCTTTATAATGGGGACATTGTTCCCTGGTAGACGTTGCACTCGCCTATGGACCGACGCACACTTCTTACATCTGGGGCTTCTATCACCGCATTAGGAACAGTAAGCGCATATGCTGCTGATCCGAGCGAAATTATTAAGCTGTGGACCGATGCGCCCCCCGGAGCGCCATCGTTACCGCCCGTGCTGCAAATTACAGAACGCAGCTCCGACACATCGCTATACAACGACCGCATCGCTGTGAATGTGGCTGAACCACTGATGACGGTTTTTAGGCCGCGCACACCGGATGGCTCTGCCCTGCTGATTGCCCCTGGCGGCGGTTACCGTTGGGTTGTGATCGATAAAGAAGGGTTTGAAACAGCAGCACGTTTGGCCGAAGCTGGCATCACTGTCTTTGTCTTGCGCTATCGCTCACCCGGCGATGGTTGGCGCAACGGCCCCGACACACCGCTGCAAGATGCGCAACGTGCCATTCGGCAAATACGGGCGCATGCATTCGATTACGCTATTCGCCCCGACCGTGTTGGCGTTCTGGGGTTTTCGGCAGGTGGGCACGTAGCTGCGTCACTCGCGACGCGATTCAACGCAAACGTTTATCCCTTCACTGATCTCATTGATCAACAAAGTGCTCGGCCAGATTTTGTCGGTCTAATGTACCCCGTAATTACAATGCGCACGCCTGGCGCACACCCGGGATCGCGCGAGCGGCTTTTAGGCACAACCCCTTCTAACGACTTGATTGATGCGTATTCATGTGAACGGCTGGTGACGCCCGATACACCACCAACCTTCATTGCTACTTCTGCAGATGATGACGTAGTGCCGCCCCATGCTAATAGCTTGGCTATGTATCAGGCGCTACAAATAGCAAGGGTGGCGGTTGAACTACACATATTTGAAGAAGGTGGACATGGATATGGTTTACGTTTAGCCAAAGGTAAACCAGCCGCCAGTTGGCCCCAGTTGTTTTTGCACTGGGGATACCGCCATAATTGGTTTCAAAGTTCGACTGCCGCACCCTAAATGAGGGTGAAATAGGCGCTTGATGCTACCCAAAGAGAAGGGATCGGCCCCGATGACGGACACACCGTTACGGACACTACTGATCGAGGATCAACTCGATATTCAGATGATCCTGAAAATCACTCTTGAGAAGTCCAAGAACTTTACAGTCGTTACGGCCGCCACGGGCAAAGACGGCATCAGCTTAGCGACCACACAAAAACCTGATCTGATTATTCTAGATTTCTCACTGCCCGATATGGAAGGCCCAGAGATTCTGAAAGTGATCAAAACGGATCCGGCTACAGCCTATATTCCTGTCATCATGCTAACCGCACGGACAGGTGACTTGAGCACAGACGACTGCAAAAAAAACGGCGCGACCGATGTGCTGTTCAAACCGTTTGATCCGCGGACCATCGCCAACCAACTGCTGAAGTTGTATCAGTCCACGAGGAGTTAACCATGACGCGCCCTTATCCGATACCGGATAACGAAGCCGAACGTCTGGAACGCCTGCGCTACTATAAAATCTTGGATACGAAAGAAGAAGAATCCTTCGATCGCATCACACGTCTTGCAACGCACATTATGGGCACGCCTATTGCATTGATCAGCCTGATGGACAAGAGCCGTCAATGGTTTAAATCACGCAAGGGCCTTAATGCATCGGAAACACCCCGCGATTTAGCTTTTTGCGCCCACGCCATCATAACCCCAAAAAATGCGATGGTTGTGCAGGACGCGACAAAGGATAAACGATTTTTCGATAATCCCCTGGTGACAGAATCTCCGAATATTCGATTCTACGCCGGCGTTCCATTGACGACCGATGATGGTTTGGCGCTGGGCACCTTGTGCGCTATTGATAGCGTACCCCGCGAACCTACCCCAGAACAGATGAGGGCCCTATCTGATTTGGCGCGCGTTGTGTTAGACGAATTAGAACTGCGCCGCGCGGGTTTGTATGTGCTCGATGAAGTCGCGCACCGCAAACAACTCGACGAAATGAAGAGTGCTTTCATTGCTGACGTAAACCACGAACTGCGCACGCCCCTCACCTCTATTATCGGATCGCTCGGCTTGCTGGAAAGCGGCGCCTTGGGCGAGTTCGACGATACGGTGATGGAGTTGCTGCGCATTGCCGACCGCAACTCCAAGACTCTCCTAGAACTCATTAACGACCTTCTTGATATGTCGAAACTTGAAGCGGGCGCGATGCAGTTCGATTTTTCATCAATTGATATTGTCGAAGTAATGCGCGAAGTGACGGAAAACGTGGCCACATACGCGGTGGATAAAAAACTCACGCTGAATGTGGATGCAGATCAATCTGCCATTACCATCAACGGCGATAAGCGCCGCCTGATCCAAGCCGTCACTAACTTGGTGTCGAATGCCATCAAGTTCTCGCCGCAAGGCGGAACGGTACATGTGCGCGCGTATTCATCCCCATCAGGTGTGCGCGTTGAAGTTCAAGACCACGGCCCCGGAATCCCAAAATCGGAACAACAAAAACTCTTCGGAAAATTTATTCAGGCTAAAACCGCCGAAACCATCAACGTCAAAGGCACGGGGCTCGGCTTAAGCATTGCAAAATCGATTGTGGAGTCGCACGCAGGCCACATCGGCGTTGAGTCCGATGTAGGACATGGCACAACATTCTTCTTTGAGCTCCCGTCACAAGCCACCCTCTTGGCCAGCAAAAACTAAAGATTATTTCGGCCTGTGAGCGTGATTGCAATCAGTCACGCCCGAACCTTCGCCTCACCTATCCGTAATCGGTATCCAAAGTTATCGTTCACGCTTCTGATGGGGAGCGCGCGATGAAGTGGACTGCAGGCCTGATTTTGGCTATCGGCGTTGGTGCGGCTGCGTTTTATCTACAGAATCGTGTCTATATCGAACGCTATTTCGCTGTTGAAGCATCAGGTGGCGCTGGCGATGTAGACGTTTATGCTCCCACCGAGCCGGTCATTGGTGCGCATGAAAGTGCGATTCCCGTCGCGCCCGAAGCAGAACGCACAATCCCTGCTGATATCCTTGCGCAAGCGCGGGAATATGCCGGCAAAAATGCCTCCACAAGTTTGTTGATCTGGCACAAAGGCAAACTGCAATCGGCTGACTATTGGAACAATGTGCAGGCGAATACACCCGTCAATTCACGCAGTCTGCACAAAATGCTGGGCGGCTTGGTGATCGCGACAGCAATTCAAAAAGGCCATATCAAATCGCTGGATGATTCTGTTGCCGACTACATTCCCTCCTGGAAAGGCACGCCCAAAGACCGCATGACCATCCGGAATGTTTTGCAGATGTCGAGTGGTCTAATGTGGTTTCGCGGCGGCGGTTTTTACAGCGTGCAATCACGCCGCTACATCGACCCCGAATGGGAGCGTATTTTACGTGATGAACTGCCTATGCAGTTCGATCCGGGCTCGGAATACGATTATAGCGATATGACGGCTGATATAATGCCGCACATCATTCAGGGCGCGACCGGTAAGCGCTATGCCGCGTATCTGAGCGAAGCGATACTCAAACCACTCGGCGCTGCTGGTGGTGAAATCTGGATCAACAGAGAGGGGGGCATGCCACACGGCGGCTGCTGTTTGTTGCTGCCGCCTGAAACATGGTTGCGCATAGGCTTGATGGCGCTTCACCGCGGAAAAGTCGGCGATCAGCAACTTCTGCCACCGTGGTGGATGGATGAGATGCTGAAACCATCACCGCAAAATCCGCATTTCGGTTTGATGGTGTGGCTAGGACAGCCATATACGCAGCGTCGCCTGTTCCACCGCCCAGACTCGCCTAGTAATGCACGGCCCCGCCCAGGTGCTTATCACTCCGAGCCCTATTTGGCGGACGATCTGTACCTGTTTGATGGCATGAATGGTCAGATTGTTTACATCATCCCGTCGCAAGATTTGGTGATTGTCCGGACCGGATTACGCCCGCCGTCGAACCAGCCGGAGTGGGACAACACTATACTTCCCAACATGATCTTACGCGCCTTAGGTGTTGGGGCGCCGAAAGTAGAGCCACGCCGCTTGAAAGACGTGCCCACAAAACACGAAGCAACGTTGGATGACGAAAGCCGCTTCTGGAAACGTTGGCTGACCATTCGCGACCAAACACCGCGCAGTTTCCCGACTTGGGTTGATATCCCCGACGTTGTGAAAGGCGGCAGCGGAGCAAATATCCCAACGGCCAATGCTGACGAACAAACCATCACCGTCGACGCGCTTAACAATGCGATATCCTATGCCGAGCAAACAAAATCGCTGTCGTTGATTGTTTGGCGCGACGGCAAAATCCAGCTTGAGAAGTATTGGGATGGGTTTGGACCCGATGATCGCTCGGAAACTTATTCCATGGCGAAGTCTGTGGTGGGTTTGGCCGTAGGTGCTGCGGTTGATAGCGGTGCGATTGGTTCGATTGATGAGTCAGCCTCGAACTATATCGCTGAATGGCGCGGCACAGCCAAAGAAACCATCACCATTCGCCAATTACTGAACATGACGAGTGCCGTGCATCACGAGCGCTTTAATTACGCCCAAACACAAAGCCCGTGGGCATTAGGGCTGCGGACATTCTTGGGCGGCGATATTGCTGACCATGTCCTGAATTACAGCATCGACGGAATTCCAGGGGCTAAGTTCAACTATAACAGCGCCAACACACAACTTCTGCTGACGCTGATTGAGCGCGCGACAGGGCAACGTTATTCCACATTTGTTTCGGAAAAGCTGTGGCAACCTCTGGGCGCGAAAGATGCGACGGTGTGGCTTGATCGGCCCAACGGCACTGCTCGTGCCTACTCCTATTTTCAGGCCCGCCCACAAGATTGGCTGCGCCTCGGCATTATGATGGCCAACAGCGGCACATATGACGGTAAACAGGTTTTGTCGCAGAGTTGGCTGGACCTAATGGCAACGCCGTCAGCACGTAACCCAAACTATGGTTTGCAACTCTGGCTGGGGTCGCCAAGCAATGGCGTGCGTAGCTACAATACCAACACCACAACGGGCGCGAAACATTCCGAACCCTACCTTGCGAACGATGTTCGCTTCTTTGACGGCGGTGGCGGCCACCGCGTGTATGTGGTGCCGTCGCAACAATTAGTGATCGTGCGCACAGGCTCTGAAAACCGCCCGGACTGGGACGACGCCATACTTCCCAACGCCATTCTGCGGGGGCTGAAATAGATATCTCGGCTTTCACCAGAGCTGAAGGGAATGGTGCGCGGTACAGGGCCCGGCGCGCCGTGCGCGCCAAAACTAAAAAAGAGCGCTAAGAAGGGAATGGTGCGCGGTACAGGGATCGAACCTGTGACCCCTACCATGTCAAGGTAGTGCTCTACCGCTGAGCTAACCGCGCCCAATCAGATGCCCGGCTGCGGTAAGCGCGGGCGGCAAGAGGCGGTTGTTTAAACAGTTGGACGGGCCTTGGCAAGGGTCGGTCTACCGGCTGGCGGATTAGCCGGAATCCCGCAGTTTCCCTCGGGTTTGTGATGGTTGCGGACCAAGCTTAAGGCGTTAGAATTGGCCCGTTGCGGTCGTTTTGGCGGTCGCCAGAGACGAATGAGAACACAAGGCGGCCATGGCTGGACCGGGTCAGGATCACGAGTTTGAAGCAGCATTAGGGAAGGCCATCGACCTGGTCGACGCCCCGCACTTACGCCTGCCCCTCGTCTTCGCCTCACCACACTCGGGCTGCAGTTACCCGGCCAGCTTTATTGCGGCCTCGCCGCTCGACATCAGTGCCTTGCGCAAATCGGAAGATTGCTATGTCGATGAATTATTCAGCGATGTCACCGAGCTTGGGGCGCCCATGGTGCGTGCGCTTTTGCCGCGCGCCTATTTGGATGTAAATCGGGAACCGTATGAACTAGACCCCGATATGTTCGAAGGGACGTTGCCGCCGTTCGTGAACAGTTCATCAGCCCGTGTTGCCGCAGGCTTGGGCACGGTGGCACGCATTGTCGCCACGCGGCGTGAAATCTACCGGCACAAGCTGACCTTTGCCGAAGTCGAACATCGGCTCTCAGAATTTTATCGTCCCTATCATCGGGCACTCCGCATGATGATCAACCGGGCACGCGATCGGTTTGGTTTTTGCGTGTTGGTGGATTGCCACTCGATGCCATCATCGGGCTTACCGCTGGATACAGACAGTTCTCCACAGCGCGTTGATATCGTGTTGGGAGATCGTAGTGGTTTGTCATGCCATCCGCTGATCACGGATGTACTGGACGAAACATTGCGTGCGATGGGATACCGCGTTTTGCGGAACAACCCCTATGCCGGGGGCTTTACGACACAACATTATGGCGACCCTGCAAACGGTGTCCATACGGTGCAGATCGAGATCAATCGTGCATTATATATGGACGAAGCAACGCTGCAGCGTCGCGCAGGGTTTGCAAAATTGCGCGCAGATTTGCGGATGGCCGCGCAGGCTCTGGCCGAAGCATCATTAGATGCGGCGCGGGCGTTGCAGTATCAACGTCTCAGCGCAGAGTAAAAGCGCTGTACAAACCCATACAATCTTTAGGCGATTTTATATGTACAGCCCTCAGCCCGTAGTGTAGTTTCCGGCCTTCTTAGTGCATTGAATTTTCGATGAGATATTGGGTTTACTGTGAAATAAGCCTATGTAAATCCAGAGTTAAGTATGAACTTGAAATAGGCCAATGATCGATATCGAGACGATCACCCTTTACCGCGAAAAATCTACGGTCCACCGCTTTTCGGCGGGCGGAAACCCGTCCGATGACGGACCGATTCTCGAAATCCGCAGCAATCGCGTTACCATTCCCATCAAGACGCGCGTTGAAAACGTGATGGTTATTGTGCGTGGCCAGAACGTGCCGATGACACTGCGCATGGCCTCACTTGTGATCGATGAAATCCGTCGTGACGAAGGCATTTTGCACGATGCGGCCTCGCACGATTGGGAAACCTTCTGGGTCCGCAAAATCTCGAACTACGAGTCAGACTACAACCCCGATAACTGGGCTTCGATCCACATCGGCGGTGAAACAGTCTACTCGACACGCGAAGGCCAACAGACTGTCGATATTGTCGAAGCCATCGCCCAAGGCGGTGAGATCAGCGAAGACATTATTTTGCAAACAGCCGTAAAGGTTGTTGGCGGCGACCCCAACGACATGAATGTCGAGCACGATTCACAAAATGCATTTGTGTTTCAACCGTTCTCATCGTACCACCGCGCCGCCATTCTGCAGCGCCGCGACCGTAAGGCCGGTTCGTTCGCCATTTCGGTGTATCACCCGACCCCACAAAAGCCGGTACGCTTAAGTCACTTCATCAGCTTCTGTGCTGATTTGATGGAAGCATTGACGCTTAAATCGTTCCTGGCCCGCGTGCAGGAACTGATTGCGACTAATAAGATCTCGAACTCCGACATCAGCCCGGCGCAGGTTCAGGCCACCCGTAATCGTCGGCGCGATTTGGTGGAAGCGATTGAGAACTTTGAGCGCGCCAATAAGCTAGTTTATCGCCCAGAGCGGCCTAACTACGTTTAGTCCGCTTAACCGCCCACCAGATCATGGGCGAGAATGCGCAACAGCAAGACAACAACCGCAATAGCTTGTGTCGCCACACGCGCACGCATCAGTTTATTTCCGTATTTCCGATCAAATTCACCCCCCACGGCCAGCCCCACAACGCCCGCGAGCAGAATGCCAACAACGGCAATCATCGATAGCCCTAAAAGCACATTGAGAATAGTGATGATCATGGCTGCGCCTAAAAAGTGACAGACGGATCAATACGCCCAGGACCAGAGCTGGAGCAAGGCCGAACGTGGCGCGGTCTGCCGCGCTCAGTACAAATCATGGCATATACGTATCGTAAGAACGACACGGCACCAACATGCCTACGCTCGTCCCTTGACTTACAACTATTAGGACAAAACAATAGATAACATTTGCGGATGAGGCGCCTCAAAATGGGACATGTCCTAATTGTCGAAGATAACGCGTTGGTGCGTGAATCGTTTGTTGAACTGCTCGGACAGCGTGGATACCAGGTCATTGAGGCGCCAAATGGCGAAGATGCACTAAGCGCCCTGAAGCGTCGGCCCTGCCAACTTGCTATCGTCGACATTATGATGCCGACGATGGGAGGCCTTGAGTTCCGCCAAGAGCTAATGAGCGCCGCGCCTCAAACAAAAATTGTTTTTGTCACAGGGCAGCCTGACAAATTCGAAAGCCTGGTAGAAGACGACCCCGACTTTCAAGATGGTCATCTCAACGTGCTCTATAAGCCCGTGCATCCAGTGAAATTATTAGCAGAAGTGGAACGCCTGATCGGCGCGCCGGAAATAGATAAGGCGAAATCTAAACCTTAAATGCTGAAGCTTTCGCCGCAACCACAGCGGCCTTTTTCGTTCGGGTTCGAAAATACAAACCCGCTCTCCATTTTGTCCTCTTTATAGTCGAGCTCGCTGCCCAGCAAATACATCACGGCGGTCGGATCTATGAACAGCTTCACGCCATGCTGCTCGACGACATCCTCAAACTTGCGGGCTTCTTCGGCATACTCGACTACGTAGGACATGCCTGAACATCCGCGCGCTTTGACGCCGACGCGCAAGCCTTGCACGGGCTTTTCCGATTTGGCCACCAGATCGCGCACACGCTGTGCAGCGCGCTCGGTCAGCGTAATCGGCGCCGGGCGTTGGCGAGGAGGCCGCGGTGAACTTTGTGTTTGAGCATGATCAGTCATGGTTTGTCCTATATGGGTCGACTTTAGAACATATCCAGAGCAACGCGCGCGACTTCCGACATATTGGCTTGCGTCCACGGCGGATCCCACGTGATCGTCACGGCCACTTCCCCAATGCCTTGCACCGCGGCAACCTTATCAGCCACTTCTTTCGGCAACGTTCCTGCTACCGGGCACGCAGGTGCAGTTAACGTCATCAACACATCGGCGTTGCCGTTGTCGTTGATCTTCAAGTCATAGATCAAGCCGAGGTCGTAAATGTTCACCGGAATTTCCGGATCGAACACGGTGCGCAAGGCTTCCACCACCGAGTCTTCATTGGCGATTGGCGTACCTGCCACCAACGGCGATCCAGACGTGATCTTATCGCCTTCTTTGGGCGGTTCGCCGTCACCGGCAGGCATTTCATACGGGGGCATCATGTCGTTCAAACCCTACTTCCCTTTGTTCGTCTCTTCCGTCGTCGCATCGTTACGGCCTTCCAAGCACGACACCAATGCGTGCCACGGCAAGGTCGCGCACTTTACGCGTACCGGAAATTGCTTCACGCCACTTAAGCTCGCAAGTTTCTCGATCTGATATGCCAACTCTGGTGGCACCAATGCTTTAGCCTGTTCGACATCAGCAGCGCCTTTACAAAGCTTCTGCACGGCATCAAACAGCTTATGCGCTGTCTCGACGGAAACACCCATCAACGCTTCAGTCATCAACGAGGCAGACGCAATGGAAATAGCGCAGCCTTTTCCATCAGCTGCCACATCTTCAATCACCTGTTCCGGCGATACACGCGCCGTCACGACGATGCGATCACCACACAGCGGGTTATTGCCCTTCACGTGGCACGTATGATGCTCAACCAGCCGCGCATTGCGGGGGTTACGGCCATGATCCAGGATAATTTCCTGGTACAGCGTTTTCAGATCATCAGACGGCATATCATCCGGAGCGGTCATAACAGCACTGCCCGCGCTTTGTGCAACGCTGCCACCAATGCATCAACTTCAGTGCGCGTATTATAAATACCGAAGGACGCACGCGTAGTGGCTGTTACACCCAGCGCTTCCATCAGCGGCTGCGCACAATGGTGACCCGCGCGCACAGCAACACCTGATCGGTCCAAGACTGTCGCCAGATCATGTGGGTGGGCACCGTCCAAGGTAAACGATTGCACCGAGGCTTTATGTTGCGCAGTCCCTACAAGCTTTAAGCCTGGGACCGTCGGTAACTGCTGCATCGCGTACTGAAGCAAGTCATGCTCATGCGTCAACGCGCCAGCACGATCTACGCTGTTCAGATAGTCAATTGCAGCACCGAGACCAATCGCTGGTACAATCGGCGGCGTACCTGCTTCAAATTTGGCGGGGGCTTCGGCCCATGTACTTTTCTTAAATGTGACAGTCGAAATCATTTCACCGCCGCCTTGATACGGCGGCATCGCATCAAGCAACTCAGATCGGGCCCACAGCACACCAATGCCATTGGGGCCATATAATTTATGACCCGAGAACGCGTAAAAATCGCAGCCGAGCGTTTGGACATCGACCTGTTCGTGCACAATGCCTTGGCACCCATCCACCAGCAGCTTTGCGCCAACCTTATGCGTGAGGTCGGCGATAGCTTCGATGGGCAGCACAGTACCCAGCACGTTCGACACGTGTGCGACGGCCACAATCTTGGTCTTGGGACCAATGGTTTTGGCGAAGTTCTCAATGCTGACACTGCCATCAGCATTGATCGGCACAACTTTAATCTCTGCCCCCGTCAAATCACGTATCAACTGCCACGGCACGATGTTGGAGTGGTGCTCCAACGCCGTCAGAACGATCTCATCGCCCGGCTTTAAGACCAACCGACCATAACTGGACGCCACAAGGTTGATGGCTTCCGTGGCACCCTTGGTAAAGACAATCTCGTTGATCGAGCTCGCATTAATAAAAGCGCGCACCTTCTCACGTGCGGCTTCATAATTTACGGTCGCTGTTTCGCTCAGTAAATACGCGCCGCGGTGCACGTTGGCGTATTCGTTCTCGAACGCGTACGTCATGGCATCTATCACAGCGCGCGGTTTTTGCGCTGATGCCGCACTATCCAAAAACACCAGCGGCTTTTTATGGATTTGGCGCGACAGGATTGGGAAATCCTTTCTGATCGCCTCGACATCGAACGTCGCAGTGGGTCGCGAGATCACATTCATGCCGCACTCCGTGCGCCACGGCGCTTCAGCCAACTCTGCACCATCTCGCTAAACGCAGCCCGCACAGCTTCAGTACTAATGCTACTGACAGCATCTTCTAAGAAGCCCGCCACCAACAAGGCACGCGCTGTATCTGCGTCAATGCCACGCGCCATCAAATAAAAAAGATGGTTTTCATCCAATTCGCCCGTGGCAGCACCGTGTGCGCATTGCACATCGTCGGCAAAAATCTCGAGCTCAGGCTTACAATCCACCGCAGGTCCTTTGGACAGGAACATCGCTTTGTGAAGCTGGCGCGCATCGGTCTTTTGCGCATCTTTGGCCACCAGTACGCGGCCTTGAAACACCGCATGAGATTGACCGTCGACGACACCCTTTACTAATTGGGTGGAACTGGTGTGCGGCACCACGTGATCCATCGCCGTGGTAAAATCATGGTGCTGTTTGTCGGTCAGCGCATATACGCTATTCACGATGGCCGATGCACCCTGGCCATTAAAGCTGGTGCGAATTTCCTGGCGTACCTTGCCGCCACTTAGGCCCACATAGAAAGATTCTAAAGTGCTGTACGCAGCAAGTGCCGCAGACGTCGTCGCGAAATGGAATGCATCACCATCTTCAGCAACGCTCACGTAACGCTTCAACTGCGCATTTTCATCCAGGCTAATTTCCGTGACCGGATTTGAGAGATAGTTTTGCCCTGGCAAGCCCACATGGCTTTCGATGAGGGTCAACTGCGCGCCAACTTCCAGCGCGACAATATTTCGCGGATGAAAAGCAACAGGCTCGGCGCCAGCCGCACCGATAGAGATAATGTGCAGCGTCGCACCCGTAAAATTCTTGGCGGCTTTGATGACAAGGCCGTCCGCCATATAAGCCGTATTCAAAGCAATCAGCGGCGAAGATGCTGCCGCAGCCAACCCACCCAGGACAGGCTTTAAGGTAGCAGCGTCGCGTGCCAACGCCGCCTTGAATGATTCAACAGTCAAGCCTGCGATATCAATTTTGTCGGACAGCGCGGCATTGATCACACCATTCACCAACACGATGCGCTTGGCATCAGCAATCTGCGGCACGCCCGATGGAATGCTTTGCACATCCACATCATCAACAGCACCGGCTGGAACAAACGGAATTTTGGCGAGGTCGTTCACAGGTGTGAATTTAAACGCTTCGCTTTTTGGGCCCGGCAAACCAGCCGTATTCAGTGCAGCACGTGCTGTTTGGCGCAAGGCATCAACCCAGGCATGAGTCGCCCCCGGCAATGCGCCGACCTTTGACGCATATGCTTCCTTGAAGGGATGATTAAGCAAACCAGTGGCAACCATAACCAATACTCTGCCTTACGCTGCTGCCAAGTATTTCGCGTAGCCGTTGGCTTCCAAGTCCAATGCCAAGTCACGTCCGCCGCTGGCGACGATTTTGCCACCAGTCATGACGTGCACATGGTCGGGCACGATATAATTCAACAGGCGCTGATAGTGCGTGATCACCAGAAACGCGCGGTCAGCGCCCCGCAGCGCATTTACGCCGTCTGACACAACCTTTAGCGCATCAATATCCAAGCCAGAGTCCGTTTCATCTAGCACCGCGAACTTCGGCTCCAGTAGCGACATTTGCAGCACTTCCGCGCGCTTCTTTTCGCCGCCCGAGAAGCCCACATTCAGCGGGCGCTTAATCATGTCATCGGCAATGCCCAGAATTTTGTTCTTGGCTTTCACCAACTTCAAAAACTCCATGGCGTCGATTTCAGGCTTACCTTCGGCGCGGCGCTTCGCATTGATCGCGGTTTTCAAAAACGCCGATGTCGAAACCCCAGGGATTTCGACCGGGTATTGAAACGCCAAGAACACGCCCGCACGGGCGCGCTCATCCGGCTCCATGGCCAGCAGGTCTTGCCCATTGAACGTAATAGAGCCACCGGTGATCTCGTAACCATCGCGACCTGCAATCACGTTCGAGAGCGTGCTTTTGCCGGTGCCATTGGGCCCCATGATGGCATGTACTTCGCCACCATTAATGGTCAGCGAAATTCCTTTCAGGATTTCTTTATCCTGAACTTTAGCGTGCAAATCTTTGATTTCAATCAGCGCCATGTTCTTCTTCCTTATTATCGCGCGCCTTAGCCCACGCTGCCTTCAAGGCTGATACCCACCAGCTTCTGCGCTTCCACTGCAAATTCCATTGGTAGGGTTTGCAGCACTTCCTTACAGAAACCATTGACGATCAACGACACGGCTTCTTCTTGCGTCATGCCACGCTGCAAGCAGTAGAACAGCTGATCTTCGCTAATCTTGCTGGTGGTGGCTTCGTGCTCGGTTTGCGCGGTCGGGTTCTTGGTTTCGATGTACGGCACGGTGTGCGCGGCACACGTTGAACCAATCAGTAAGCTGTCGCACTGCGTATAGTTGCGCGCGCCGTCAGCCTTGCCCTGCACACGCACCAATCCGCGATAGGTGTTCGACGACTTACCGGCCGAAATCCCTTTCGAGATAATCTTTGAACGCGTGTTCTTGCCGATATGGATCATCTTGGTGCCCGTATCAGCTTGCTGGTGATTATTGGTGATAGCGACTGAGTAAAACTCGCCCACTGAGTTATCACCTTGCAAAATGCAGCTTGGGTATTTCCAAGTGATGGCAGAGCCCGTCTCGACCTGAGTCCACATGATCTTCGAGTTCTTGCCACGGCACGCACCGCGCTTGGTCACGAAGTTGTAAATGCCGCCCTTGCCGTCTTTGTCGCCGGGGAACCAGTTCTGCACGGTGGAATACTTAATCTCGGCATCATCCATGGTGACGAGTTCCACCACAGCCGCGTGCAATTGGTTTTCGTCGCGCTGTGGCGCTGTGCAGCCTTCCAGATAACTCACATACGAGCGGTCATCGGCAATAATCAGCGTGCGCTCGAACTGGCCAGTGTTTCTTTCATTGATGCGGAAGTACGTCGACAATTCCATCGGGCACCGCAGGCCCTTGGGGATGTAGACAAACGAGCCATCCGTAAACACAGCGCTGTTCAAAGCCGCAAAGAAGTTATCGGCCACAGGCACAACCGAGCCCAAATACTTCTGCACCAGTTCAGGGTATTTATGCACGGCTTCTGAAATCGGGCAGAAAATCACGCCCAGTTCATTCAGCTTTTTCTTGTACGTCGTCGCAACGGATACACTGTCAAACACCGCATCAACCGCGACACCGGACATGATCTGCTGTTCCAACAGCGGAATGCCCAGTTTCTTGTAGGTTTCAACCAACTGCGGATCGACCTCATCCATACTCTTCAGCGACGCCTTTTGCTTCGGCGCGGCGTAGTAGTACGAATCTTGATAGTCAATTTTCGGGTAATGCAGCTTGGCCCATTCGGGCTCTTGGTCGGCCAGCGTCAGCCAATAGCGATAGGCTTTCAAACGCCACTCTAACATCCACTCGGGTTCGTTCTTTTTGGCCGAAATAAAACGCACAATATCTTCGCTCAAGCCTTTCGGCGCGCGATCAGACTCAATGTCCGTTACAAAGCCATACTTATAGGCTTCGATATCTTTGACTGCGGCAGCGGTTTCGCTACGGGCGACCATGTTACGTCTCCTACACCGGCGGCTGCGGTGAGGATTGCGGCGCGGGGAACGCGTTCATCGCAAAAGTATCAATATCAGCGATCATCTCAGCTAGGGTGACGTCGGTCAGGGCCGCACGTACCGCTTTATTCACGCGGTTCCATTTACCCTGCACCAAACAAGACCGCTGCATGCCGCACATCTGATCAGACGTGTCGGCGCACGCCGTTAAGGCGATAGGCCCTTCCACAGCTTGGATAACATCGGCGACGGTGATTTCGTTCTGGTGGCGGCTTAAGGCATACCCACCTGCAGCCCCACGATGCGAGGCCACAAGGCCAGCCCGGCCCAAGCTTTTCATCAGCTTGGCAACTGTTGGCAGCGGCAGGCCGGTCCGGGCAGCAATTTGTTGGGCTGAACGGCGGGTATCAGACCGGGCGACGTCGATGAGCACGACCATCGCATAATCTGTTAATTTATTGACTTTAAACATCTTTCATCAGCTCCACCGTTTCGCCGGATCGACCACCTGCGAACGATTCTTAATTAGGACCAGTTTAGTCCGCTTTGGCACTGACATAATCCCGCAAGGCCAGCCTGGCAAGGGCGGTTTTGGAGAGATTTGAGGTATGCTGTCGATATGAAATCGCGCCTTATCCTGCTGACAGATAAAGCCTTTTCCAGCGATCTTGCGACCAGCTTGGGCCACGCCGGGGTGAGTGACTTCACCGTTGCCTACAGCATGGCCGACCTATCGCATATTCTGTCGGGCAACCTGCCCCATACGTGTCTGGTCAGCTTTGGCAGCGGCGTGATCGTGCCACCCGCCATTCTGAACGTTGTGGGCAGCGCTTATAACTTCCACCCTGGCCCGCCCAACTACCGCGGTCTCTTTCCATCAGTGTATGCGCTCTACGACAACGCCAGCACCTTTGGCGTAACTTGCCACGCGATGAGCGCTGAAATCGATGCGGGGGCCATCATTGCGGTGAATCGCTTTGCCATCACGCCTGAAATGGATCGTGGGGCCCTTGATGCACTTACGTATCAGGAATTGCTAAAGTTGCTGGCACAACTCGCACCAGTATTCACGGGCGCATCGCCCCTGCCCCAAAGCACAGAGCAATGGTCTGGCCCCTTACGGCGCAAAGCAGACTTTGATGCGCTGTGTCATTTGCCTGCGGGCTCAGATGAAACCGAAATTCAGCGCCGGTATCGCGCCATCGGTGAGGGGCCGCATCACGCTTTGACGATGGATGTGAATGGCACGCGTATGACAATCAGCAGCGGCCAAACAGGACCAATTACGCGCGGCGGTAAAGCTGTTTAGCTCAGGCAGCCTTTTAAGTTGGCTGCTAATCCACGCATCAGATTGAAATAAAGCTCAGCCCCTGGCGCTAATGTTGAGGCTTCAGGGTCCAGCGTTGCCGTCTTGGCGGTTGTACCTTCAATCAATGTGGCAATCAGCTTGGGTTCAAACTGCGGCTCCGCAAAAACGCAGCCTGCGTTCAAAGTTTTGATCTTCTCTTTAATCTCAGCCACACGCTTGGCTCCAGGTGCACGGTCAGGGCTGACAGTTATCGAGCCCACTGCATTCAGACCATAACGCTTTTCCAAGTACTGGTATCCATCGTGAAAAACCACAAACGGCTTCGACTTAATTGGCGCAAGCGTTTGCTGCAGTTCATCGTCTAGCGCATCAATTTTTGCAATCAACGCCTTTGCATTGCTAGCGTATACCGCGGTATTCGTCGCATCAGCTTTTGACAAAGCATTTTGTACGGCGATCACGATAGCCTTGGCATTCACCGGATCAAGCCACAGATGCCCATCGAAATTGTGATCATGGCCTTCGTGGCCATGGTGATCATCATGATCATCGATATGCTTTTCCCACACGCCGCCATCATGACCTTTTAAAACCGTAACACCTGCGGCGTCCGCCAGTTCTAAGATCACAGCATGCTTGGATAACGCGTCCATTGGCTTTTCGAGAAACGCTTCCAATCCCTCGCCCACCCAAACGATAACATCAGCATCGTTCAGCGCGCGCGCATCAGACGGTTTAAGCGAAAACGTGTGCAACGATTGCCCACCGCCCACCAAAATCGTAGGTTTGCCTACACCCGCCATCACGCCTTCTACCAAAGAACCGATAGGCTTGATGGAGACCACAACTTTGGGCGTGGCCCATGCCATAGTCGGCATCATCACGGCCAACAACATGGCAAAGATGCGCAAAAACATGATGATATCTCTCGTTGCAGAAGTGTTATGTTATAACATATAGGTACCGGGATTCAATTCCGCAAATCTAAACTCATTGTTTAATTCAAAGGCCCGCTATGCCGCGCACTGCTGCTGTGACCGAATTTCCGAAGAGAGGCCATAACCACAAAGCCTGTGGCGCTCATGCTTTGGCAGAGGCGGAACAAATTTGCCGTACGCGGGGCGCGCGTTTAACGGCTCTGCGCAAGCGCGTGCTTGAAACAGTCTGGCAAAGTCACGGCCCTATGGGTGCGTACGATATTTTGGCGCACATTAATGCTGGCGGGGAACGTAACGCGCCCATGGCGGTGTATCGCGCGCTCGACTTTTTGATGGAGCAAGGCTTGGTTCATCGCATCAGCAGTCTCAATGCGTTTGTGGGCTGCCCGCACCCAGGCCACCAGCACAGTGGACAGTTTCTGATCTGCAATCATTGCAACGATGTTGCTGAACTTGAAAGCGACGAAGTCAGCAAAACAATCACTAAAGCTGCCAAAGCCCGTGGGTTTAAGCCGACCAGCAACATTATCGAAGTGATGGGCCTGTGCCCCAATTGCCGGGACGATCAGTAATGTCGGCACTCATTTCACTAAATCATGTTGGCCTGTCTTACGGCAGCAAACGTATTCTTGATCATGTTGATCTGACCGTCGCGGAACGCGAGATCGTTACGCTCATCGGCCCGAACGGCGCGGGCAAATCCTCGCTGGTCAAAATTGCGCTGGGCTTGGAGAAGCCCACTCAGGGTAGTGTCATCCGACGCCCTGATGTTCGCATTGGCTACCTGCCGCAACGGTTTACCATTGATAGCGCACTTCCCATGTCTGTGCGGCGCATGCTGACATTAACGGTCCAAGCCTCTGAAGAGGTGTTGCATGAATCATTGCACGAAGTGGGCGTTGAGAACCTCATAGACGCGAGTGTGCACAATCTTTCCGGCGGCGAGTTTCAGCGCGTCATGCTGGCGCGCGCGCTTATTCGCAAGCCTAATCTATTGGTTTTGGATGAGCCGACCCTCAACATGGATATTAACGGCGCCGTTGAGTGCTACCAAATCATTCAACGCGTGCGGGATCGCACCGGGTGCGGGGTACTGCTGGTCTCGCACGATCTCAGCATCGTGATGGCGGCGACAACACGCGTGTATTGCTTGAATGGACATGTGTGTTGCTCGGGTCACCCGGATGATGTCAGCCGGGACCCAGAATTCTTGCGCATGTTTGGACCGACGGGTGCTGGAACGCTTGCGGTCTACACACATCATCACGATCATGAACATGCACCCGATGGGCATGTCGTGCATGAGCATGAGCATGAGCACGACCACGACCACGATCATCACCACAATCACAAGAGCGCACACTAATGGATAACTTCCTCCTTCGCGCGCTTGTTGCAGGCATTGGCATCGCGCTGATCGCGGGTCCGCTGGGGTGCTTTATCGTGTGGCGACGCATGGCCTATTTTGGCGACACACTCTCTCATGCCGCGCTGTTAGGCGTCGCCGCTGGTTTTGCGCTGGGCCTCAACCCGATCGCAGGAGTGATTATCACCTGCATTGCTATCGGCGCGCTACTCCTCAGCTTTCAGGCACAATCCCGCGTACCGACAGACACGCTATTGGGCATTCTCTCGCATGCGGCATTGTCGGCGGGCCTGATCGCACTCAGCTTCATGGACACCGTCCGCGTTGACCTGATGGGTTATCTGTTCGGTGATATTCTGGCCGTTACCACCACCGACATTGTCTGGATTTATGGCGGGGCGATTGTCATTCTGGCCGCGCTCCTGGCCATCTGGCGTCCCTTGGTCGCGATGACAGTGCATGCTGACCTGGCACTTGCCGAAGGTGTCCCCGTCCACCGCGTGCGCATTGCATTTATGCTGCTGATTGCCCTCACCGTCGCGCTTGCCATGAAAATTGTCGGCGTGTTGCTGATTTCAGCTCTTTTGCTGATCCCTACGGCCGCAGCGCGCCGTTACGCGAATAGCCCGGAGCAGATGGCCCTGGCGACAATTGGCTTAGGTATTTTTGCGGTCGGGGGCGGACTGTACGCATCACTACAGTGGGATTTACCGTCAGGTCCGGCTATTGTGGCCTCTGCAACCGTTATCTTTGTTCTATCGTTAGTTGTCGGACCCCGAACCTCACGATCATCATAACGCGCTTTCATGCTGACACGGCCCACCACACACCCTGATCCGCAAAAAGCCCAGCGTGTTGTGGCTGTGGTTTTGGATATCCATGCCGACATCGAAAACTTGATCCGCGAAGCTGCCTGGATCGTGCGCGAACGCGGCGCGGTGATGAAACTGTGCTTGCGTAAAGCAGGCTGGCGGCAATGGCTGTTCGGCAAGCCCGATGTCAGCCGCATTGAACGCCTGACCCATCGGTGGCACGCAGAACTGTGCTGGTGGCAAACTGATAACGAGTTATTGGCCCACCTGAAATCAGATAATCACGGCTTCCCGTCAGAACTGATGCTGGGCCCCCGCCGCCGCTTACCGTGGGAAACCGGACTGACGTCAAGCACGATCAATAAATTGCATGCGCTCGCAACCCAAAACGCATCGAAAGTTACAGACGACTTAGGCCGTCGGCGTCATTACGCGCAGATGTGGCAAGACTTCGAATGGCGGTTGGATCAGAAGCGCCCGTGGTTCCACGAGTACATCCTCAGCGCATTTGCCGTCAGCTTGGCGGCACTAGCTGCTAAATGGATTGGCGATACGATCCCTTCGGCCACTCTGTCGACGATCTTTCTCGCCGCCGTAGTGTACAGCGCGGCCGCGTATGGTTTGGCCGCGGCTCTTTTCACCTGCATCTTCGGCATAGGTGTTTTTGAGTTCTTTTTTGTCGAACCGCGCTTTGCCTTCACCAGCGCGTCGTTCTCCATCGGCACGTTCTTGCAGCTTTTAATGTTTGTCGTGGTGGCGCTGATCACCAGTAATCTCTCGTCACGCTTGCGCAGCCAGGCCCGGCGCGCCGAGCGCCAAGCCATTGAAGCGCGCGCACTCTTCCAACTGACGCGCGATATCGCCGTAGCCGAAGCCACAAACGATATTTTCAGCGCGATCGTGCGTCAGAGCGAATATCTGTTTGAGTGCGATGCGATTTTGTTAGCACCGCACCGGCTGTCTGAGGCGCTCTCCACGCGCGCCCGTAGCGCTGTGCTTCAAATCGCGCACCCGCCCACGGCAAAGCTCAGCCAAGAAGATATGGAATTTGCGCGTTCGGTGTTTGTGGCCGGCATGCCGTCCGAGCGCAACGCCAACGACGGCGTGCACGATGGCCTTTATTTCCCGTTGCTGACCACCGACGGCCCTGTGGCCGTTTTGTTGCTGCGCAATGCCGCGACTGAGCGCAGCGAAACCGAAGCATTCCGTCGCCTCGTAGAGTCGCTGTGCCGCATCGGCGCCATTGCGGTGGAGCGTACACTGCGGAAACAAGAACTGGAAAACGTGCGCATCGTTGCGCAAACTGAAAAGTTGCGCTCGGCGCTGTTGTCGTCGATTTCACACGATTTCGGCACACCGCTGGCCTCGATCATTGGGTCAGCCACCAGTTTGTTGTCATACGGCAATACATATCCTGCCGACGTCACGAATGAACTTCTGACGACAATTATGGAAGAAGCCGAGCGCTTGAACCGGTTTGTGAAGAACGTGCTGCAGATGAACAAGCTCGAGTCCGGGGTTTTGGTGCCATACATGCAGTGGGCTGAAGTGGGCGACCTAATCAGCACCGCATTGGATGCAACCTATCGTCGTCTTCAGAACCACGAGGTATATGTAGACGTGGCAGAAAAACTACCGCTGATTAATGCCGACTTCGTGCTGATGGAAAATGTATTGGTCAATCTGCTGGATAACGCCACGAAATACGCTCCTATCGATAGCGCCATTCAAATTGTCGCGCGCCGTATAGACAATGACATTACCATCGACGTCATCGACCAAGGGCGCGGCATCCCGACCGATGAATTGGGCGCTGTGTTTGACAAGTTTTACCGTGCAAAACAACGTGATCACACCGTTGCCGGAACCGGCTTAGGATTAGCCATCTGCAAAGGTATTGTTGAAGCCCACGCTGGCACCGTGGAAGCCTTTAGCGAAGGTTTAGGCCACGGCACCACAATGCGTATACGTCTGCCCATTCGCACGCCGAGCGAAGAAGAATTGGCAGAGGTGTAAGGGAAGTTTTAAAGTTCAGACTTCTATACAGTTACAATCATGCCCAACGGACCTCGCATTCTTATTGTTGATGATGAGCCGCAAATTCGCCGCTTCCTGCGCGCGAGCTTGCAAGCGCACGACTATGAGGTCATTGAAGCAGACACAGGCAAAGAGGGTATTCGCCAAGCCACGCTGCAAAAGCCTGAGTTGGTGATCCTGGATTTAGGCCTGCCCGACACCGATGGCCTAGATGTCATCACCGGTTTGCGCGAGTGGAGCAAAGTACCGATCATCGTGCTGTCGGTACGTTCCGACGAAGCCGATAAAATTGATGCGCTGGATCGTGGCGCTAACGATTACGTCACCAAACCCTTTAGCATGGGCGAGTTGTTGGCCCGTATGCGCGCTAGCTTGCGCCAGAAGGCCGAAGACGCGGGCGATGCGGGCTCTATCGTCACGGCCGGTGAACTGGTGATTGATTTGGCCAAGCGCTTGGTCACGGTGGGCGGCAAACAAATCCGCCTGTCGCGTAAAGAATACGATCTCATGCGTATTCTCGCCTCGCATCCCGGCAAGGTGATTACGCACCAGCAGCTCCTGCAAGAAGTTTGGGGCCAAGGTTACGTGGAAGAGACGCAGTATCTTCGCGTTTATATGGGTCAGTTACGCCAGAAACTGGAACAAGACCCCGCCGCACCAAAATATCTGCTCACTGAACCCGGTGTCGGCTACCGCTTCCAAGCGACCTAAAACGCTGCGCTTCAATTTTCCCGCAAAGAAAAAGCCCCACCGCCTTTCAGCGATGGGGCCAAGTTACCACTGGAGGCTGTTGGGGGGATGGGAGACGCCTGACCAGTGGATTCCTGTTGTTCGGTTCAGCTCACGGCGAACCGACAATTCAAAACGCGTGACGGCTTAGTGCGCGTAAACGTCCTGCCCCAAGCCCAATTGATCGCGCAAATGCGCGCGGCCCCGCGACAAACGTGATTTCAAAGTGCCCACAGGCTCGCCGCACATTTTCGAGACAGCTTGCTGGGGCGCATCGTGAATCCCCAAAATCACGATGGCTTGTTGCTCAGCCTTCGATAACGTTTTCATGGCGCGTAATGTTTCCGACAAAAATACGTGGTCGGTTTGGCGAGCCTTCTCGACCGTGCAGGCATCGACGTTATTGAGTGTGACGCATTTGCGATCCACCGCTTGGCGGCGCTTCTGACTGATGAACAAGTTGCGCATCAGCGTGAACAGCCACGACTTTAAGCTGGTGCCGTCTTGGAACAGCGCACGCTTGCACAGGGCGCGCTCGACGCAATCTTGCACGAGGTCATGAGCGTCATCTTCGTTACGGGTCAGCGCACGGGCAAACCGGGTCAAGTCGGGCAGCAACACCGTTAACTGATTGTGGAAACCGCTCATTAAGTCCTCCTGTGAAGCCGCCTACAGTGGCAACGTCATGGGCAGATGATGCGGTTGAGGGGCGTAAAGGAGCGATGTTGAAAAGGTTGCGCCGTATAAAGATTTAATAAACGCGAGAATGAGCGCTTCTCATGTGGCGGGACAATATCCAATGCACGTAATCGGATATGCAGTTAACATATTGTTTTTATTTAATAAAACTGCCCCAGAACGAGGCAAGCGAACTGCACGATTCGCAACGCACGTAACAGGTGAATAAAAGAAATATAAAAGTTTTAGCGACGCCAGGCAGAAACAGGGCCCGCGACCAAGCCGCCTAACCCCAGCACTGCGAAGACCGCAGCTACCCACTCGATGAGCCCTTGAAAGGCCACATCGGTATTCGGATTCCCGGCATAAAGGTTCAAAAGCACCGCTAAAACGATGGCTGAATAACCCAGATACTTTGCGTTTTGCATCAGGCGGTCCCTACCGCTGTTACCCACCAACACCCCATAAACGCGCGATTGAAAACGCCGGTTGCACGAGAAAACGCTAGTCATCGCCTCAAAAAGGTTAATGCGATAAAACTATCACACCGTTATGCGGCCAGCGAAAAATCCCCTGTCTGTGGGGCGCAACCGCATTCGTTAAAACCGCCCATCGTTTCTGCCACCCATTCACGACACCATAAAAAGAGGACTCCTCATGAAAGCTTATGAAGTTGGCGCGCAAAAAGGTGCTGACAGCCTGCGCTTGGTTGATCGCCCCGAACCCAAAGCTGCCGCCGGCCAGGCTGTGGTCCGTATCAAAGCGAACTCAATCAACTTCCGCGACGTCATGGTGCAGAACGGTTGGTACGGCCCGGCAAAGCCCGAAACCCTGGTCCCCTTCAGTGACGGCGCGGGCGAAGTTGTTTCCGTTGGCGATGGTGTGACCAACGTAAAAGCTGGTGACCGCGTCGTCATCAGCTTCTTCTCGCGCTGGAACGACGGTCCGTTTGGTCCGCAATATTTCGGCAGCGACTTGGGCGGCGGTGCTGATGGCACGCTGGCTGAAATGGGTGCCTTCCCAGCCGACGCACTTGTAAAGATCCCCGACAACTGGACATTCGAAGAAGCCGCATGCTTGCCGTGCGCTGGCGTCACCGCGTGGAACGCCATCGTTGAAGCTGGCAAAGGTAAAGCCGGTGACACCGTTTTGTTGATCGGCACTGGCGGTGTTTCAATCTTCGGCGTGCAAATTGCCAAAGCCTTGGGTTTGAAATCGGTCATCACGTCTTCCAGTGATGAGAAATTGGCGCGCGCCAAGGCGCTGGGTGCAGATGCTGGCGTGAACTACAAGACCAACGCCGAATGGCCGAAAGCTGTACTGGAAGCCACGGGCGGCAAGGGTGCCGACATCGTTGTAGAAACCGCTGGGCCCGGCAACTTGGACAATTCATTCGCGGCAGCAGCTTTCAACGGTCGCATCGGCCTCATCGGCGGTTTCGAGCAAGCCAAGACCCCGCCGAACGTGATGCCGCTGGTCGGCAAAAACCTGAACCTGCGCGGTATTACCGTCGGCAGCCGCAAAATGCTGGAAGACTTGATTGCGGCTTTGGTGAAGAGCAACCAGAAGCCCGTCATCGACAAAACGGTCGATTTCGCGAACGCCAAAGATGCACATGCCTTGATGCAAAGCCAAAAGCACCTCGGCAAAATCGTGATCAAGCACTAAATAAAACCGGTATCCGATCACATCTGAAAAAGGCCCGCCCACGCGGGCCTTTTTTATTGGCGACAGCGTCTCAGCCTTGTTTATCATGCCGCACATTTTTTCAATCGGAGGCACACATGAAGGTCTGGGAACTCGGCGATCAAAAGGGCATCGCATCATTACGCATGGTCGAGCGGCCCGATCCGAAACCCCTGCCCGGCCAAGCCATCGTCGCCATCAAAGCTGCATCGTTGAACCGCCGCGACATCATGGTGGCCGAAAGCAAATACGGCGCACCAAAGCCTGAGAACCGTATTCCATTGTCGGACGGCGCTGGTGATGTGATTGCGGTCGGCGAAGGTGTGACCAATGTGAAAGTGGGCGACCGCGTGGTTGCCTCGCACTTCACGCCGTGGACTGACGGCGCGTTTGACCCCAGCTACTTCGCGGCTGACCTGGGGATTACGATTGACGGCATGCTGACCGAGCGTGCGGTTGTTCCGGCGCAAGCGCTGCAAGTGTTCCCAGCTTCATTGAGCTACGAAGAAGCAGCCTCATTACCTGTTGCCGCCGTGACAGCCTGGTCGATGATGCAACCCTTCGCGGGCATCAAAAGCGGCGATACGGTCTTGGCGTTGGGCACCGGCGGCGTGTCCATCTTCGCATTACAGATCGCCAAAATGAATGGCGCACGCTTTGCCATTACGTCATCCCAGGATGACAAGCTTGAGCGCTGCAAGAAGCTCGGCGCCGATATTACGGTGAATTACAAAACCACACCGGATTGGGAAAAAGCTATCCTGGCCGCCACCAACGGGCGCGGCGTTGATATCGTGGTTGAAACTGGCGGCATGGCCACGCTGGCGCAATCTATCGCCGCAACGGCCCCCAACGGCCGGATCGGTTTGATCGGCGCTCTGGGCGGGCGCCCGGAAAACCAACCCAACATCGGCGGCATCATCGGCAAAAACATCTCGATCAAAGGTATTACATCAGGCAGCCGGAAAATGTTCGGCGACTTGTTGAAAGCGTTCGATGCCACCGGCACCAAACCCGTGATCGACAAAACATTTGCCTTTGCTGAAGCCAACAAGGCCTATCAGTACATGCAGGATAGTGAGTTCATCGGCAAAATCGTGATCAAGAACTAAGGGCCGTTTGCGATGATCAAAGTTTGGGAAGTCGGCACACAAGAGGGCATCAAATCGCTGCGCAAAACCACGCGCCCAGCGCCTGAAACAACGCCGGGTCATGCGATCATTAAGGTGCATGCCAGCGCTCTCAATCATCGCGACTTGATGATCACCGAGAAAAAGTACGGCGGCCCAAAGCCTGATAATCGCATTCCACTATCCGATGGTGCAGGCGAAGTGATTGCCATCGGCGCAGGCGTAACAAATGTAAAAATCGGCGACCGTGTTGTTGCCAACATGTTCGCCAATTGGGTTGATGGGCCTTGGGTGCCCGGCTTGTTTGTGGCCGACTACGGCAACACGCGCGATGGCTGGGCGGCCGAGCGTATCGCAGCACCTGCCAGTTCCTTAAGCAAAGTGCCGGCGCATTTAAGCTGGGAAGAAGCTGCCACATTACCCTCTGCCGGCGTGACCGCATGGAACACGCTGAATGTCCTGGGCCGCATGAAGGCTGGAGATACAGTGCTGGTGCTCGGCACTGGCGGAGTATCAATCTGGGGTCTGCAACTGGCGAAAGCAGGCGGCGCAACAGTAATCGTCACATCTTCTAGTGACGACAAACTCGCCAAGGCCAAGGCTCTGGGTGCCGACATTCTGATCAACTACAAGACAACACCCGACTGGGAAAAAGAAGTGATGGCCGCGACCAAGGGATACGGTGCGGATATCATCCTCGAAACCGTCGGCACCGGCTCACTGACCAAATCACTGCAAGCAGCAGCTTATTGTGGACGCATTGGTTTGATTGGCGGCCTTGATGCCAGCCAGCCACCGCAAGTGTCGCCGCTGGTCGCCAAGAACGCCATCCTAGGCGGCATCACAGTCGGCAATCGCAAAATGCTGGATGATATGCTGGCATCCGTCGATGCCCAGAAAATAAAACCTGTTGTGGATAAGGTATTTAAGTTCGACGACTTGCCGAAAGCGTATGAGTATCTGGACGGCGCATCACACTTCGGCAAAGTCGTCATCAAGCACAGCTAAGCTATTTATTCCGCACTTCTGGTTGCGGCCAAAATCCGCTCAGCCAGCGTTTCCACCCAAAGCTTCATCAGCGGGTCGAGGCTACGCATTTTGTCATCAAGCTGCGCCTTGCTGATGGTCAACAATTCGCACGATGTTTTGGTTTTGGCGGAGGCGCTGCGGGGTTTGCGGACCAGCAATGCCATTTCACCAAATACTTGCCCACTGTGAAGAGTGGTGAGATGCACGGACTTTCCGTGCTTATTGATGGCCGAGATATCGACTTCACCGCGCAAAATCATGTACGCCTTTTCGGCTCCGTCACCTTGCGTGAAGATGACCGTATCCGGCGGATACAATTTCCGATCCAGTACCTTTGCAAGCGGGCGAAGCTTTACATCTTCAGTGCCTGCTAATGATGTTTTGCTTGAACCAACGCTCATGGTTTGGCCCCGCCGGAGTCAGCCCGCGTTGTCAAATCAATCAAGCGCTGCGACATAAACTCCACCCAATAGCGCATGAACGGGTCTATCTTCGCCAAACGCGCGCCCATAATATCTTGATCAATAATCGCACACTGCGTTTCCACCACAGCAACGGCATGACATGCGCGTGTTTGCTCATCAACCATGGCAAGCTCACCGAAAATCTTGCCTGCGCCAAAGCGGCCTAAAGCGACATTCTTACCTTCTGCATTGGTTGTGATTAACGCCACATCGCCCTTCACAACCAAATAAGCAACATCTGACTTGTCACCTTTTGAAAAGATGCGCGACCCCACTGGATAGGATTTCACATCCATCCCTCGCAACATATCTTCGCTGAGAATACTCGCCATTCTTATGCTCTTTGTTCTTCCGATTTCACATTAGCATCGTTGGGCATTTAAGCGTTGCTTTATAATGCGTAACAAATCGCGCCGGATCGCGCCTGATGGCAAGCGTATAATAATCCAATACAGCGTGAACCACCGCATCGTCGCTGCATCGCAGCACCACACCCGCGTTTCCGTATCAACGCGGCACCGCCCGTCCCCTAAATCGGTGACCCAGAACCCCCAGGCCAGTTTAAAGCCCGGTCCGGTGTAGGCATCAAAATCTGAAACGCTCCATTTTTGCTGCTTCACCCCACCAATCATACCGCGCACCAATTCTTTGGGCGCCTCGTGTGCCAACTGAATAAAATCGTTTACCGACATTCCGCGATCCGAGACATTATCCATGAAGAGGCGGGCCGGAATACGCCACAGGTACATCAACCCGCGGGCCAGGCGTGAGTCGCCTAAGTCGACACTCTCAACCGCAGCGAAGGCCTGTTCGGGGGTGGCATCCACCACCGTCCAATGGTGTTCGGAAAACTGATACTGGGGCAAAAGCCGTTTGAGGTGGCGGCACATGATTCAGGGCCTATGGCACGTCTTTCAGTAGGTGTAGGGGCCGTTATCGGCGCCCAGCCCTAGTTCTAGCCAGGACGATCTGATTTAGCGCCTTAATTTATCCATGAATCACATTAACTTATGGGCTCAGATTGGGGTCTAAAACTTACGCCAAACCCTTGACGTCGGGCCGATGATCGGACACCAACGCTGTCCGGTCCGGCGGGGGTACCCGCAGTTGCTCAGTTGGGAGATTTTTCTTGGTTTTCCGCCATTTTTCCGTTCTGGCAGCGGCTTCTGCCCGGTCTCGTTTTGCCACCCTTCTGGCTGCCACCACTGCCCTGTCCCTGCCTTTGACTGCTTTGGCAGGTGATATCACCGTCAGTTCGTCGACCACCGCCCCCTTAAAGACCTCGACCGGCGATGGCTCTGGCCCCGGCAAAATTACGGTGGATAGTGCCGGTACCATCACCGTGTCCTCGGGCGTGCCGGTTACGGTCGACAGCAGCAATAATGCTGTCATCACTGGCACATTGAAAAATGATGCAGCTTCGGATGCGACTGGCCTGCTCATCACCACCAACAACGCAAGTGGTGTTGGTCAAACGATCACCAGTACAATTACGCTGGATGGCCTGATCAATATTCCCGGCCCGTCGAGCGCGACGACCACCGCTTCGAACAACGTGGGTGTGAAGTTCTCGGGGCTCGGCACATTGTCCGGCTCGTTCACGTCGGGCACCAGCAGCCAAATTTCTGTCGGTGGCCGTGAAGCCATTGGTATCAGCATCGACACCCGCATCAACGGCGCGGTTACATCGGGCTCGGCCATTACGATTGCCGGCGGCGGCGCGTTTGGTATTCGCAGCACGAAAAGCATCACCGGTAACTTTGCCGTGAATGGCTCCATCGCACTGGCTGGCCAAGACAGCGTCGGCGTGATGACTGGCAATATTGGTGGCTCGTATCAAATTACATCCACCATCGCGACGGGTTCGACCGCTTACTACGATTCCAACAACAAGCTGGTGGCGGCTGTTTACGGTGGGCCGGCAGCGTGGGTTGCGGGCAGTGTCGGCGGCGGCATCTTGCTGCAAGGCAACCAGTACACGACAACGCAAGAATCAACCGTCACTGTTCCCTCTGATGCGCCGACTGACTCCGTACTGGCCTCGGAAGGAACGAACTTTGGCGCATTCCGCATCGGGCCCAATACATTCACCGAGAACAACATCGTCATCGGCCTGCGTGAAGGCGGCGCGTCTGAGAGTGTGACGTTACGCGGACAAATTCAAAGCTCCACCTCAACACTGGGTAAAGCCGTAACCGCCATGGCGATTACCGGCGGCACCGGGCTGAATGGCCAGGCAGTGACAACGACGTTGCTGGGCGGCGTGATCAACGCGGGTGGCAACATCAGCGCTTCAAGCATCGATGGCACAGCCACAGGCTTTGATATCAGCTCACGCGCGACCGTCCCCTACTTTTCAAACCTCGGCGAATTTGTCGTCAGCGCTACGGACTCTGGTGAAAACGTTGTGAACGGCATCACCACGGGCGGCGGCAATGCCACAGGTGTTGTCATCAGCAGCGACAGCTCATTAAGCCAATTCATCAATACCGGCACCTTTACTGTTAATGCGCGCGGCAAATCATTCACCGCAATTGGGATTCAAGATAACTCTGGGACGCTGGAATACTTTAACAACACCGGCACGTTCCGCGCTGTCATTCCGTCAGGCTCTAGCGGCAAATCCATCGCGGCTGATTTAAGCAAGTCCACCAAGAACATCACCTTCCTGAACAGCGGCACGATCTTTGGTGACGTGTACTTTGGTTCGGGCAATGACAGCTTTACATCTACGGCTGGCACAATCACCGGTAACGTCAGCATGGGAGCTGGTAACAACACGGTCTCCTTGGGGGCGACCACGTATACCGGCGCCATTGACCTGGGCAGCGGCAATCACAACGTCATCATCGGCAACGGGTCAGTTGTTACCACCAGCATCACCCGCGGCAGTGGCCGTTTGGATTTGAACGTCAACAGTTCGACCCTGACCGTGAACGGCGGCCGCATTGAAGCAAGTGACGCGTACTTTAGCGGCACCACCAAAGTGAACATCGGGGTGACCAATGCCAACCTTAGCCGCCCGCTGATTGATGTGAGCGGCCTGTTCACCATCGATTCTGGCGTGTCTTTGTCCACCACCTTGTCTGGCGTGGTGACACAGAACCAAACCATTACGGTGATCAACGCGGGCCAGCTGCGGATGAATGTGCCGCTGACGCAACTGACCACGAATTCGAACTCGTACATTTATGGCTTCCAGTACCGTTTAAATCCGACCAACCAGAACCAGCTGTTGCTGGATGTGACGCGCCGTACAGCGACACAGTTGGGCTTGTCGCAAAATCTGGGGTCGATTTACGAAAACTCGCTGACGGCTATGGCGACGGATAACGAGCTTTTCTCAGCCATTGCGGCCGCCGCAGATAAAAGCGCCTTTGAAACGATCGTGAGTCAGCTGAAGCCTGATTCGTCCGACGCCACGCTGTATGCAGCGCTGCGCTCGCAGAACCTCGCGTATGGTGTGATCCGCAATCGTCTGGGCGGTATTCCGCGCACCACGGGCCCCTCGGCTGGTAAGGATTATTCGTCGTTCTGGATTCAGCAATTGGGCTCGTACGGTGAGCGCGATGCGGACCCGGCCAACGAACAGCCTGGTTACAAGATTTACTCGGTCGGTATCGCGACCGGCTTTGATCAGCAATTCACCGACAATCTCAAAGGCGGCATGAGCATCGCCCAGGTGTGGAGCCTGCCTGATGAGATCGACACGCGCGATCGCCCGTTACGCATCGCCTCGACGCAGGTTGATTTGTACGGTCGCCATCAAAATGGCGCCAACTTTACGCAAGCCATTTTTGGTGGATCTTATAACGCCTATCGCAGCGAGCGTCGTGTCGTCACGGGTGATATCGAACGCGAACCTGTTGGCTCATGGAAAGGCTTCAACATGGGCGGCGCCGTTGATACAGGCACGCAGTTCCGTTTCGACAAGCTGCGCTTGACCCCCTACTTACGCGGCCAGTATGTCCGTGTGCATGAAAACGGCTACACCGAAACCGGTGGCGGCGATGGGGTGAACCTGGACTACGATTCACGCACACAAGATTCGATGCGTGGTGGCTTGGGCTTGGTCGCAGAGCGCCGCTTCTTGGTCTTCCAAGACGTCGGCATCGAAACAGCGTTCCGCGCTGACTATGCCCGCGAATTCATGGCCGACCCAGCCAATGTCACGGCGCGCTTTGCCGCAGGTGGCGCGACCTTCACCCAAGTCGGTCAGGAGCTGGATAAGAACGTGTTCGGCGTCGGTGCAAGCTTAGGCGTGCGCGACATCTTCACGGCGTTCAGCGTGGATTACGACCTGGAAAAGAGCGGCGACTTCATGGGCCACACCATCGCTGCGACCTTCAGATTCCGCTTCTAAAAAATCAAACCCTTCGGCGCGTTATTTAAACGCGCCGAAGACATACCAGCCTTCACCGTTATAGCTGCCAGGGCCAATGGCCTTGGCGACGGTTTTGGTTTCGTGCTCGTGGCGGCTGGTAAGGCCCGACCACGACGGGTAACTGCCGGGCAGCACATGAGGCTTTGCACTGCCATCGACGAACTTATCGGCACTGAAGCCAGCCGCAACCAGTTCAGCTTGCATATCCATGCGATGCAGCTTCGACCAGAAGGGCTCGTTGTTGTACCACGCATCCCAGTCGCGCAGGAACTGATCGAACAGCTTGGTGTTCGCGGTGAACGTTGGCTGTTCGAAGTGCGTCGTCAGACCACCCGGATTAAGAATGCTGTAAATGCGCTTAAACCCCTCGCGCAATGCTTCAGCATTGGTCTCGTGCCAGACCATGGTTGTCTGCACCCAATCAAACATGCCGTGAACAGCGGGGTCTAAGCTTTCCATGGTCGCCTGCACAAAGCGCACGCCGCCATAGCCCATAGACTGCGCACGCGCATGGCCGTAGCGCATCAACGGCTCTGATGCATCCATCGCGACAACTTCCGCGTCGGGGAAAGCTTCGGCTAAAGGTAATGTGTTCGAACCACAGCCTGCGCCTAAATCCAGAATGCGTTTGGGTTTGAAATCAGGGAATTTCTCTTTCACCCACGTTGCCGCGGCACGACCCCCACCCTCACCGGCTGGGCCTAAAGAACCCATGCCCACTGGCCACAGGCCAATCTCGTAGGCCGCAGCGACCGTCACATCGTCTTTGCCGTGGGTGGCAAAATAGCCGCCCGGGGCGCAGTGATTTTCAACTTCGGTAAGGTACGCTGGCGCTTTTACAGTCTCATCCAAGGCGAGTGTATTTTTGCCAGCGTTGAATGACGCCGTCCGCGCGTTGATATCGTTCATACGGCGTGCCGCAATTTCCAGCGCGATCTGTTTGGCGTTTTCTTGGTTGTTCCGGCGCAGGGCCGCCCAGGTTTGATAGAACGGATGCTTTAACATCGCATCGCGGATTTCATTGGCATTCTGAAATTCGCGGCCCAATTCTTTTTCAGTCTTGGGCTTTATGTTTTTTTCGTAGGCCATGCGCACGCCCGGAGATAGTTGCGAATTCACGAACGCTGAAATGCTGGACGTGAAATTCATGCGCGCTGCTTCGTCATGATCAACCGACGGCAACACGCCGTGCAATTGCGCTTTGTCGAACGTGGGCGGCAGCGGCGTTGGGCGGGCCATGCGGTAGTGTCCTAAAGCTAGCGGTCAATATTACCAAGTAACTGATTGCCGACTTTGGCCTCAGCCTCAACCACGCCACCTTGCGCAAACCGCAGGGTGATCGGGATTGCCATGCCAGGGCGCACATCCTGCGTCAGTTTTTCAAGCCTAATGAAGTAATCTGACGGGCTGAGTTTTAGGCGCTTCTTGGCTTTTATTTTCAGTGACGTCACCTGCTTGACCTTCATGTCATAGCCATCGTGAACCAGATGCGCGAAATAGGCGCGTTCCGCCCACGGCGAGGAGACACCAATCAAAGAATCATTCGTGTTGGCATTGTTAATCACCTCCACATAGGCCGTCGTATACTCTTTTGTCTCGGAGCCGCGCGCCCAGGCGTCTACCAATTCGATCTTGCTGGCACTGCTGTTCTGCGCCGCCGCAGGCCATGCGCCAATAAACCCCAAGAGTGCTGCAAGAACGAATGTGATGCGCATGTTATGCTTTCAAAGGTGCAATAGGATCTTTGGCGTAGTCTGGATACTGCGCAGCGAGCATCTCGCGCCACACAGCCGGCATATCTTTAAACGCGAATTCTTTTTGCCCTAACCCACGCGAGATATAATTGCCCGGCTGATCGCCCATCTCGAGCCATGCGGGCCACGTATTGATGTCGTTGAAAATCCAGTTCGAGCGTGGGTTCACATTCTTCGAGTCCGCCACGCCTTTCAAACTCCCCGAATACGTGCTCCAATCGTTCACCTGGCTCATGCGCGCTTTGCCAGCCTCTTTGGGGTCCATGCGTGTTGACGTATCGCCACGCACCCAAACCAGATCGTTTTCAATCCATGCGGGGCCCACATCGGTTGAACGCGTGATGTTCATCTCAGGGCGATTGATGGGCTCGCGTTCCTCACCCTGCATTGTGTAAAGGCGCTTCGTCACGCGCGGAGTAGCATAACGCACATCAACTTGTTTCCCGGTCACCGGATTGGCGAACCGTTCTAAGAGTTTGCCCGTCTTGACGTCGGTATAAAAAATGGCCGACCACAGCGTCACTTCATAATCATCTTTTTCAAGCGTCTTGGTTGTGTACGCCTGCCCCATGTGCATGTCCCAGAACGGAATAGCCTTGCTGTCCACCACGCCATAGCGCGTCGCCTTCAGCCACATGAACGATGGATCGGCTGACATTGAATAGGCGAGCTTGCGATGGATCAGATGAACATCGTGAGGATTGGTCGGATCCAGCTTTATCGCCAACGCTTGCGCAGATTTCAGACCGATCAAGGCCGGTGCCGCAATGCTAGCGGTTAAGCCACTTATCACTGTTCTACGTTTCATCATAACCCCTCTGTTTCCCCCGGATATTTTAGCCCTGCATGTTCCGCGCTCCAAGCATGAACGCGATACAGAGAACGCTCTGCACCACCGCCCGAACAGGGTAAGCTTGCGCCTTGCCAGAGGAGAAACCGTATGAAGCCCGAAACCCCACTTGCCCGCGTGCCCCGTGAGGCCCTGCCGCCCCAAATGCAAGCCGCCTGGGATGCGTCGATGAAGATGCACGGTGATACCACGTTTATCGAAGCCTTCGGGAACGCACCGCATATCTTCGACTGGTACATCCAGGACTTCTACAAAAAGGTTTTCTATTCGGGCCGCATTCCCACGCAGATTGTCGAACTGGTGCGCCTGCGCTTGGCCAATATACATGGCTGCGCGTTTTGTAACCGTGCTGACACGGCTGCGGCACTGGCGGCGGGCATCAGCCAGGCGCAGATTGACGGGCTTTCTGACTATGAAAACGGCCCTTTCAGCGCGAAGGAAAAGGCGGCCCTGGCCCTGGCGGATGTCATGGTCCTCACCAAACCCAAAGGCAGTGTGACACCGGCCCTCTATGCCCGGTGCAAGGCGCACTTCACCGATGGCGAGTTGGTGGAACTGGGGGTGATCATGGCCGTGTTGTGCGGCATGGCGAAGATGATCTTTGCCTACGACTTGGTGGAAAAAGAGGATTACTGCCCCTTCGTTCCCGCCGCTGCCGAGTAATCCTGCCTCACCGTCGCTATGCGTGCCCTGCAACCCCGTCCCTGTTTTTACAGAAACGGAACAGGGGGAAAAGTCAGACTGCTTTGCAACGCACGCATAGCTAAACCGCTGCGGTATAGCGTGTTTTGTCTTACGCGCCTTCGGCCAATAAACTCTCAATAAGTGTGGTGAACTCAGCTTTGAATTCGTCATGGTGTACGCCTGTGGCAGGGCCGGGAAACCCTGTGTGTATTTTGCGTACATTACCTTTGCGATCGACAATGATCATGGTGGGATAAACCAGAACAGCGTTGATCATGGGGAGTGTGGAGCTGGCGGCGGCTTTATCCGCCGTGCCCGCGATCAGTTGCTGATACTTCACATCGTAACGCTTGGCGAAGTTGCGCGCGGCCACCGCAGCCACTTCATGCTTGGGTGAATATTCATACATCAGCGCCACGGCCTCAAAACCCTGGGCCTTATGCGCATCGTAGAACTTGCTCAAAAAAGCGGCCTCGTCGTGACAGGTGGGGCACCAGCTTCCGGCAATCGTGACGACAGTCACTTTGCCTTTGAACTTCTTATCGCTCAACGATACCGGCTTGTTGTCCAAATCGGGGAACGTGAATTCAAATTTATCGTAACCCGGCTTCAAGTACGTGAGGCCGTATGCGTCTTCCAATTTCGCGGTTGCGTCTTTTTTCGCACTCCATGTGCCGACAGCGTTCGTCAGCGGCGACCACACCTGGCCTGACAGCGTGCCGTCGGCGGCCAACTTGCCCACCCACAGCGAGCCTTGCCCGCCATCAAAGGTCGACAAGCGCAATGTGCCGTCGCGGATTTCGCCGTTCAAAAACCGATTATCCGCGTTCACGAACATCGCCGTACCGTCGATGATGTGGTTCTTCTGCGTGAACTCGAACAACCCATCGCGCGTCGTCTTGCCGTCGGCCGACACACTCTTCAGCGCCCACCGCCCACTTAAAGTGTCGATCTTATTGGGGGTTGTGGGGAAAAACCGAAACGCCTCATCCCGCTTGCCCGCAAAGGCCAACTCGGTTTGCCCGGTGGATTTGGTCAGCACCACTTTGCCGTCCACTGCACCACCATCACGCACCGTCAGTGTGAGTGATGAATTGTACGATGGAAACTCCAGCGTCAGCGTGTCGTCTTTGACTGTGGTTTTCTCTGCTGCAACTTTCTCAGGGCCATTGTTGAGCGTCGCGAACCACGTTTTGCCTTGTTGTCCAAGGTTGAGGTTAAATGGCAGCTCGCCAATGGGCGTCTGGAACACCAGACGATAATCGCCTGCCGTGACGGGCGCGGCCCAAGACGGTGTCACATTAATGACTGCAGCAATCACAAACGCACAGCCCACCACAATTGCGGTATTCAACAAACGATACAAACGCATGTTTATACTCCAATGCGGCAAGAACTGACATTGCCGCCAGACATGGCCGCGATAAGCTAAGGGCTCAATTTGGTCCCGCTCATTTGGTCCCGCTCATTTGATACCCCTGGCCCTTCAGCGCAAAGAAAACCCCAATTCGGGCGGCTTTGAAGGGCGTAGACCAGAAAAACCTTCTGAGAACACCCCTTTAAAGAGAACGAATTCGCAGCCCTTTTGTCACAGCAAAATTGCCACAGCTTTTTTGTCACACTTGCGGCCAGACCTCGGCCGCCCTAACTGGCGTCCATCATTATTCACACTTTCCTCAGGATTTTCTCCATGGACCTTCAACTGAACACCAAGCTCGCCCTCGTATCCGGCAGTACCGCAGGCATTGGCTTTGCCATTGCCGAAGCGCTGATCCGCGAAGGAGCCACAGTCATTGTCAACGGCCGCAGTCAAAAAGCGGTGGATGACGCCATCGCAAAATTAAAAGGGCCAGGGAAGGCCATTGGCTTCGCGGGCGATCTGTCCACAGCGCAAGGCGCTGATGCCGTTGTGAAGGCGCACCCCACTGTCGATATCGTCGTGAATAACCTTGGCATTTTCGAGCCCAAAGAATTCGAGCAGATTCCCGATGAGGACTGGACGCGCTTTTTTGAAGTGAATGTCCTCAGCGGCGTGCGCTTGGCCCGCGCCTATTTGCCCGCAATGAAAAAGACAAACTGGGGCCGCATCATTTTCATCTCCAGCGAAAGCGGCGTGCAAATTCCGGCTGAGATGATTCACTACGGCATGACCAAAGCGGCCCAAATTGCCATTGCGCGTGGGCTTGCTGAGTCGGTTGCAGGCAGCGGCATTACCGTGAACAGCGTGCTGCCCGGCCCCACCAAATCACGCGGCGTGGTGGATTTCGTGGATACGTTGGCGAAAGCCGAGAACAAATCTTTCGACGCATTTGAGAAAGAGTTCTTTGAAAAGGTCCGCCCAACATCGCTGATCAAACGTTTCGCCACACCACAAGAAGTCGCCAACTTGGTGGCCTATGTGGCAAGCCCACTGTCTTCGGCCACCACAGGTGCCGCGCTGCGCGTGGACGGCGGCGTGATTAAGAGCGCGTTTTAGGTCGTATGCCGCACGATACGTCACCCCCGCGAAAGCGGGGGTCCATCGTTCAACAAACTTCAGTAGATGTTGCCGGGCTTCCCGCTTTCGCGGGAATGACAGCCCTGAGTGTGTCGATTACACCAACGCAAGTTCAGTTTTGATGATCTTCAATGCGGCGACGACGCGCTCAATCAGAGCCGCGTTGCGTGGGCCACCGTAACCATCGAGCGATAATTCGGTTTGGGCAATCCAGTCTGCACGGCGCGCCGGGGCCACCGTCAACAGCGCGGCACGAAGCCCCGCGAGCAGTTCAGCATCACTGATGGTGCCGCCCGACCTGATAAATTCTGGAATATTCGTCATTTTCGCATCACTTGTTAGGTTAATAAGTCTGCTGGCCGCGCAAGCGTGGCAGAACATCAGCGGCAAACATTTTCATGCCACTCTGGGTGTCGGGCTTGGCGCAATCAATGCGCAGCGTTGTTCGCGCTGCACGCAGCGAGGTTGTCGCCTCTGCCAAAGACACTTTGTAGCCAGAGTATCTTGAGAGAAAGAGCCCGAAGCGGATGTCATCGATCATACTGAAGGTGCCCGCGTCGCACTGTTCCAGCGCAACGGCAGCTTCAATGTATGCGTTGACCGTAGATGCATCGCCTGTTTGGGCTTGGACGCGCAAAGACAGGGCGCCGCAAATGACAGCGGTGATCGCGAAAACCGCCAAAGGGTGAATGACCATACACCGGCTCATGCCGGCTTTGCTTTCATGAACCGCGTCCGAAACAGCGCGTAGTCTGATTTTTCTGCAAATCGGACAGCGTATTTTTTGGCATCGCCCGTTGCATTGTCGCCTTCGAACTTGATCGACCACAGGCCCTTGGCATTTTTGCCAAGCCATTCGTCGATGGTGGAAATGCGCCCGCTTGTGATGATGTGTGCAACAAAACCTGCAGACTGCTGCAATAGATTCAGCGCATCCACACGTGATTTAAGTTGGCCTTGACGCCCGGCTGCACTCAAGTGCGTTACTCCGTTGCGCGCGATATTGCGATGTGAAGCGATTGATCTGGGGGTGCGGTTACTTTACGCACCTCTTCTGCACGGCTCGTTCTGCACACCGAAAGCGGCGCAGCTACACTGCGCGTTGCTTTGCGGCAGCCTTGTCGGCTTTCTCTTGCAGTGCTTGCGCTTCCGCCGCGCGTGCATCTGCCTCTTTGGCGAGGCGAAGATTACGAAGGCGCTCGGTCTTGGCGGCATTTTCTGCTCGCTCGGCCGCACGCTCTTTCAGAAAGGCCTTATCGGCCTGCGTTTTATTAATCGTGTGCCTCTCTGGTGGTTTAGATTGATTCATCATTCCAAATCCCTGAAGCACGAAAAAATAAAGCTTACGGCTGGTTTGCCGTAAGCTTTATGAGCGTTAGCTTAGAGAGCGCGCAAATTAGAAGCGCTGTCTTTGCCGCGTTCTTGCACGATATCGAAGCTGATTTTTTGGCCTTCTTGCAGGCTGTGGATACCAGCGCGCTCAACGGCGGTGATATGCACAAACACATCTTTCGAGCCGTCTTCGGGCTGAATGAAACCAAAACCTTTTGTGGTGTTGAACCACTTCACGATGCCTGACGGCATATTGCAATCCTTATAGAGATGTAAACGGATTCACCGCTTCAATGCGGCGAAGTCATACTGAAATTTGGGAATGATCCGGGTCAGCTCATGAGTGCAGAGCGCGAGACGGGCAAACTCAAGTAGAGCTGACATCTCACCCTATGCCGAATATCGATAAACAACAATGATTATTACGTGACCGGCCAAAAACGGTGCTTAAACACCTGCGACGAAAGGGATAAAGCGCTGTTGTTTTCACGGTGCGACCTGCCTTTTCAATCAGGAATGCACAGATTTCGCCCATTTGAGGGGCGCGCAGCAATTGTGGGCCGCAAGGTCGTATGGTCGCAGCCATTGCAGTATTTACGATTAGAGTTAAGTTGATCTTTAATTACGGGGTTTTATGCGACGACCGAAATGGTCTGATGCCTTTCGCGGGCACGATAACTCAGTAACCGGCTTCGTATGGCTGTGGTCGATCCCGTATTCGCGGCACGCGCGTCTTCCTCACGGAGCGCGATCCCTCCCGAAGCCTGGTGAAACAGCCTTTATTTTTTTATTGAGGCATGTGGCTTTTGACGCCGCATGAAAAGGTCACCATGCGCGTTAACTTCAGCCTGAACACTTCTGTGGGCATAGCGAATTTTGCGAGCTGTACGCAGCCCATTCCGACATCAGCAGGCTGCTACATGTTTGTAGAATACAAACCCGACGGCGGAGCATTTGTTCATTATATCAGCCAAGCGACCAATCTGCAGGAACGGCTGACAAATCATGAGCGCATTTTTGAAGCACGCCAACGTGGGTGCAGCGATATTCTAATTTGCGCGGTTGCGGACCAAACCCATCGCGACACCATAGAACGCGAACTGATCGAGCGTCATGCGCCGCCGATGAATGCTTACAGCAGATAAGCGGGGGGCGCTTTAACGCACAGCCCGCACCCTTCCCCCGCGCCAATTCCGCGGGGCCCCCTCCTCACGGATCAGTGTCAGCCACGACATCGCGACCCGCCAACCGGTCGCGATCCGTCATGTATGGGACGCATTAAAATTTATGAATCCAACAGCACAGGGCTGCCGTCCTGGCGGCTTTGCACCAGCGGCGCGTCAAACACGACGTGGGCCAATTTTCCCGCAGACGTTCTTTGACATCAGAGCATGCTCCTCTTTAACATCAGAGCATGGCCCTGATTGTCATGCCCCTGATTGTATTGAGTCGCTATCACTAAATCTACCGTGAAGACACTTGAGCAGCAAAAAATAACTTAAAAGTAGAATACAAAAAACATTATTTAACAAAGGGCAATAAACTCACCGTTATTCGAGCAAAAACACATTATTATATCTATGCCTAATTTGTTAAATGCTACGTGTGTCTTTCAAAGAAATTTAAGGCAGATGCACGACACAGGATAAGCCGAGCTTCGACTTAGACTTACGACGTAGCGCATTTATCATTCATTCAAATCATGACGCCAACCACAGAACGAGATGTGATCGAAAAAGGACACGATCATGCCCTCGCCAAGCAAATGGTATTTACTGCGCTGGCGATGTTTGTTCTGTTTCTGATTGGCTTTGGCTGGCTTGAGCGAGATAACCACCGAGACGATCAACAACTCCGGCAATTGAATGTTGCGCAGCAACTCGTCGACACAATTATCATCACATACTCAGAATTCGTCGACATTACAGAGCGTGCGCTGCGCTATGATGACAACATCACGACTGAAATTGATGCTGTTTACAAAAAAATAGCAGGCGACCTTGAGACCCTTTCACGCATGTCGCACGGCACAGACTTTGCCGGAGAGGTGAGCGCACTCAAATTAAGATTTGGCCTCGTTGTTCCGGCGATCAAAGATCTTATCGCGACCCGCCAGACCATCGGCCGCAGAGGCAAAAACGCCGGTATGTTTGGCGCAATTGAGCGGACTGCGGCTGAGTTAACGGCGCGCCTCGACGAACGAAATCTTTCATCGTTATCACGCGCACTCTCGGAACTGCGATCATATGAGAATGGATTGTTAGGCGCTGGCCCTGAGCGACTGGACGAGATCGAGGCGGCCGAACGGTCCTTTTTATCTGCACTGGCGCGAATGCCGTTATCACAGCGCAATGATATCCAGAGTGAATTCAAAAGTTACATAGACGCCCTTAAAGCGACGCACAAAGCTGCGATTGAGTATCAGGCCAAAGAGGTTGTTTCCATCACGGAGATTAACAACTTTCGTCAGACAGCGAAGGTGATGAAGGAAAAAATAGATCGGCTTGAGCGTGGGAGATATGAGCAATCCCGCAATCAGCGCAAGCTCAAGGGCATTATTGCCATTACCTTGGCTTTATTCTCTTTCGGAATCATTATTCTGCTTGCGGCCCGTGTTCGGAAAGCAATTTTGACTCGTGAAGAAGCTGTCCTTCAGCGTCAACACGAGCTGAGACAAGAACACAAAAGAATCGAAAGCCTCAGCAATCAGTTGTTGAAAGCCAAACATCGCGATGGGCTTGCCAGCCTTGCAGCGGGCATCGCACACGATTTCAACAACATCATTGCCTCACAACGAATGTCGGCGCAGTTACTCGCAACCGAGCTGCAAGCCAACGACAAGAACGCCCGAACCACTTCGCATATCAAAAGGATCGTATCCGCATGCGACCGCGGTACGCAGATGGTGCGTCAAATTACCAGTTTTGCCCGTAGCGCGAATGATGATCGCATGCTCCTCAATATAGATGAGACCATGCATGAAGTTATCGCCATGATCGAATCTATCGCGCCCGGCAACGTCATGATTAGCTACACCGAAAGTAACGGGGCGTTAAAGGTAGAGGGGAACCCAACAAGCCTGAGCCGCGCCCTTATAAACTTAGGTAAAAATGCAATCGACGCCATGGGAGACAAACCCGATGGCAAACTGAAGATCGAAGTAAAAAATGAGATCTTGCCGCAAGAAAGCGCGGCACTGATGAACGATGAAGCAGACAATTTTATAAAACAGTCATCCGAAGACTTCGGCGTTTGCCGTCGCGTGTATGGCCGATTCACGGCAAACCAGCGATATGCAAAAATCACGTTTGAGGACAATGGCTGTGGGTTTTCGCGCTCGGCTTTGAATAACATTTTCAAGCCATTTTTTACGACAAAGAAAGCCACAGGCGGCACCGGACTTGGGCTGACCATCATTGCGGCGACGATCCACGCCATCAACGGCATTATCGTGCTGACAACTGAAGAAAATATGTTCTCACGATTTGAGATTTATCTTCCTCTCGTGAGCGAACCATCCGCGGGTCAGAATGATATTTCTGCAAATCATGCTGCAACAGCCTAACCCCTCGATTGTGGGGCTGTTAGTGGAACAGAACCAATGTGTGGGATTGCCCGGCACCTTGTTCTGTCCCTTCGCGTAACTAGGCTTTCACCTCGCCTCCACTTCGCCTCGCGTCAGCATCAACCACAGCATCGCAACCAGCCAACCGGTCGCGATCCACCATGTTTGCCACGCGCCGAAGGCCGTAAAGCCAATGCTGAGATAAGCCGTCATCGCAGCCCCTGCGGTTGCACGGTGGAAAACCGGCATGGCGACTTTGCGCCAGCGGCGCAGCACCATCGACAGGGCCGCCGTCCACAACATCAAACCGACAACGCCGAGTTCGAGCAAAATTTGAATGACGCTGTTGTGGGGATGCAGTGGAATGTATTTTCGTTCGCCTTGATACACCACATCCCCACCGGGAATGGCGCGCGAACTTTCAAAGCCCCAGCCCCACCAGGGCTCGGCGAGAACTTTGCCCAACGCAAAGCGCCAAATCTCGACCCGGTGTTGCGCCGTCGTGGGCAGTGCATTGTACACATGCGGATCGGCAAAGACCGGCTGGTCGATCGCGGCGAACATCAACGGCCAGGTGATAAAGAAAATCGGTACGGCGACGGCAAGGATGTGCGGCATGCGTATGGGCCAACGGTACACCGCGCCAAACACAATGATGCTGGCGATCAGCGCCAGCGTGGCGGATAAACTGTCCATGCCCAGCACCGCCAGCAGGATCACGGCCACCACGGCGCCCCCGGCTCGCGTATAGCCCAGGCGATGCAAACCCAGCACCACCGGCCAGGCTAACATCACCAACGCGCACAAGCCGCGATTGACGTTCTTATCGATGAAGCGCGCGTAATCAATGTGCAACGCGTTGTAGACGATGTGGATCAGCCCCAGGCCGCGTTCCAGCGCCAGCAGCGCCGCGCAGAAGGCAAAGGAAATGGCAAACGCCAACACGGCCTGCCGTGGAAGGGGTGCGACCGTGCGCGCCATTTGCACGCCCCCCACGCCGATCAGCATGATACCAATCAATTTCGCCGCACTTTCGAACGAATACCCCGGCGTGATGGACCACACGCCACTCACCGATGACCACAACAGCACAATCACCAACACCGCCATCAGCGTGGGATCGCCCGAGCTGGCTTTGGGCCAGCGCCAGTGGGCCGCATAACCTGCCATCAACGCCAGGATGATCAGCGCGGGCGTCATGCCCATGGCCGCGAACGTGGCAAGCAGCGGCAGAAGGGCGAGCACCATAACAAACAGAAGCGAAAGCCGAGGCATACGTGGACCGAATATGGCGCGAATGATACAAAGAATAAGACCACATCATATGGCGCAGAGACGTGCTGTGCCACGGAAATAGCAGATCGGTTTTATGTTCGGCGGTTACCGCAGCGATATCTGGCACTCTGGGATTTTACATGCACCCATTGCACGGGTGTTGAGTGCTGATGCGTTGCACAGCGTTCCCATCACATGGTTGCCGACACAAAAAGACTTCTGCTTTTTGGCAGACCCGTTTGCCTTATGGCATGGCGCGCGCTTGCACGTGCTGGCCGAACATTATGACTACCGCGAAAAGCGTGGCACCATCCGGTATTTCAGTTATGACCGCGACTTTAATGTCGTCGACGACGGCGAAGCTTTAGCCGCCCCATACCACTTGTCGTATCCGTTCCTCATTCAAGACGGTGCAGACATTTATATGGTGCCGGAAGCGCATCAGTCTGGGGCGCTTTCATTGTACCGGGCCCGCCGTTTCCCCAACGCGTGGGACAAAGTTTGTGATCTCATCAGCGGGCCGATTGTCGATGCCAGCATTATCAAACACCAAGATCAGTGGATCATGTTTTATGCACTGGAAGGCCCTGACAAACGGGCCATGCGCGAGTTGCACCTGGCCACAGCGCCGCACCTAACAGGCCCGTGGACGACATCGGCCAACAATCCGGTTGCCACAGGCTTCGAAACCTCGCGGCCCGGCGGTACGCCGTTCGTGCAGGCGGGCGAGCTTTATCTGCCGGTGCAAGATTGCCGTGACGATTATGGCGCGGCGTTAAGCGTGCTGCACATTGAAAGCTTAAAACCGTTTGCGGCGAAGCTTGCGCGCAAACTCTTACCGACGGACATTCACACCGCACACACAGACGGTCTTCATACCTTATCAGCGTGTGGTGATGTGACGTTGTTTGATGCAAAACACATCGAGCGGTCGGGCAAACGGGCGTGGATTAATCTGCAACGTCGGATACGGCGCCTTATCCGATAACCGAGCTTCCGATCGCCGCCTCTGCGTGCGTCAGTTCCCTGACCGCATCGCGCAAAATTGCATCGACCTGGGGTGCGACGGCTTCCAGCGTATAGACCTGACGCTCTTCATGACCGCGTGAGGCCAAACGGAATGCAAGTTCGCGGTCTTCGATCAGCAGCTTCAGTTTTGCCGCCACATCTGCTGGCGACACATCACACAGCAAACCATTACGGCCATCGGTGATAATTTCACTGGGGCCGACGGTACGCGTGGCCAGCAACGTCTTGCCGGCATTTAAAGCATGCAGCACAACAATCCCGAACGACTCCCAGCGTGAGGGTACGCAACAGATATCAACCGCATCGTAAAAGCCCGGCACATCATCAATCCAGCCCAGCCAGGTGATCAGGTCTGCAACACCGTGCTGCGCGGCCAAGGCCATGAGTTCGCCGCGCAACTCACCGTCGCCGCCCATCTGAATTTTGAATTTCACGCCCTGCTCTTTCAGCAAGCGCGCGGCTTCGATCAGAATGTCAGCGCCCTTTTCAGGCACCAGGCGTCCGACGAAGCCAATCACGGGGGGATCACGCCATTGGCGCGTCGGCGTGCTGGGCCACAGTTCGGGGATGAAGTTGGGCACGTGCGCAAGCTTGCGCCGGTCGATGCCATGCATCGCCGCGTCATCGCACAACCGCTTACTGACGCAGATCGACATGTCCGCCATGTCGATGCCCTTGAAGCGATGGCGATGCAGGACATTCACCAATGGAATATTCAAGCCAGCGAAACGGCGCGCAGCGGCAAAGATCACCAACGCGCGTTTGCCATGCACCAGGACCACATCAGGCTTATGGGTTTTAAGCATGCGTACGGCACGGTAAATCGCTAGCGGATCGCGCTCGAACTTATTGGATAAGGTGACAACTTGAACCTTCGGCGTTAAGTGCGACAACACCGTCGCGTTTGGCGCAACGCAGCAAATCGTTTGATGGCCAAGTTCGCACAACAACGCCGAATAATTGGCGAACGCTGCTTGCACCCCGCCCAGCCCGCCGCTGAGCATCACATGTAAGACACGCAAACCCATAGCCCCCGAGCCCACGGCTCATCGGCGTTTGTGATGAGGGTCTTAAAGCCCCCTTTTTGTAATCGCCGATGCCCAAAGCTAGACCGATTGGGGGATAGATAACAGCCACCCCTCGGTTGTTTTTGAATTCCTGCGCTCAACTTTAGGACAAATGACCCACAAAACTCGGTTTTGGTAGTGGTAATCATTAGGCGAACACGTTGGCGCAGAAGGCACAGCCAGCTTAGACTGGGCCCGTCAATTTCGAGGAGATTGCCATGGTTCAGCGTGCGGATCGCGGTTGGATTGGTCGGTGGGAACGTCAGCCCACGCTAGAATCTGAAAGTTATTCCGACTTCTGCGAAGGCATTCGCAAGTTCGCCCAGGAAGGCACGCGGGGGCCGGCCATGGCCGCCGCTATGAAGGCTGTCGAAGCGGCCAAAGCCAAGGGCGTGGATATGAGCCGCGTCAATGACCTCCGCGCCGTGTTCGACCCGGTACCGCAACTGGCTGTCCGCAATCGCATGATGCGGACCCTCCAAGAGATGACATGGCGGGGTTTGCGGACTGAATACTATTCCGAGTCCGAAAAGTATCTGGCCGAGTTGGATGCCTACGACAAAAAAGGCCCTGGCAAGGTGGAGTGGGATCCAAACTTTGTCGCCCCCGACTATGCACAACAGCCAATCCACATTCAGCCAGGTGGATACTACGCCGATCCGTTGGCGGGCTATTGGTACTACGACGGCAGCCATTCCTTTTTCATTGGTAAGAACACCCAAGACGAAGGGCACTTAGGGTGCGCGAACAGCGCAAAGGTGCCGGCGGATGGCAAAGTAAAACGCGTAATGGATATAGGGGTGTCTGTGGGCCAACTTACCGTTGGTTTGAAAGAACGCTTCCCCGATGCGGAAGTGTGGGGCATCGACACCGCCGCCCCCATGGTGCGCTACGCACATAAGCGGGCAGTGGATTTAGGTGTGGATGTGAACTTCAGCCAACGCAACGCCGAAGACACAAAGTTCCCTGACGCGCACTTTGATATAATCACCAGCTACATCCTGTTCCATGAAGTACAGAATGATCGGATTGAAGTGATCTTGCGTGAAGTGTTCCGGCAGTTGCGGCCAGGCGGTGTGTTCTCGATCTTTGATTTCCCGTATGACGTGAAGCAAATGCCGCCGTTCATGCAGTATTTCTTTACGCTCGACCGCGTGGATAACTGCGAGCCCTACGCCATGGAATTCGTGACCATGGATTTTACAGGGCTGCTGGAGCGCGTGGGATTCAAGGTCGAGAAAGGCCCCGACCAGATTTACGCGGTGAAGACAATTTACTGTACGAAGCCTGAGTAATTACTCGGCGGCACTATTTAATGGCGCGCTACGCCGCAGCAATAATAGTGCGCTACTCCGCAGCAATAATAGTGCGCTACTCCGCAGCGACGCCGAGTTGGCGTTCAGCCACCGCATCTTGCCAGGCATCAGCCAATTTTTGGGCGATATCGCGCAAACGCGGGTAAATCTTTTTGCTGATTTCCTGCTTCGTCACAGCAGCAGTCATAACGCGCGACCCTAAGCAGCCGCGAATTTTGCCATTCACCATGATCGGCACAATAATCACGGTTTGCGCCTTATACATCTCGCGTTTATGCCGGTTGCCAATGCGCCAGACGTTTTTGACGAAATAACCTTGGGCTTGCGCCATGGCCATGTCCGCCTTCACTTCATCCAGCGAGATTTCCTGCGACTTAGGATCTTCGCGCGCGACACGTAACAGTGCTGCTCGCTCGGCTTGGGTGCAGTATGCCAGATACACCGTGCCTGCCGCCGTGCCAATGTATGGCAAGTGCGTGCCCGCTGGCGTGCTCACCAACTTATAGGGCGTCATCTCATCAGTGGGAATGTACGTGTACATGGCCGTGCCATGGGGAAGTGCCAGTTCCATCGGCCACAAGTATTCGCGCGCTTCGTCCTGCAAAATACGTTGAAGCCGCGGTAGCGCCGGATTGGTTTGGCGAAAGCCAAACGTGAGGCGGTTCACTTCTGGCGTCAGCACATATTTTTTATCGGCATTGCGCGCGACATAGCCCAAACGCACCAGCGTTTGCAGAATACGCACCGCCGTGGTGCGTGGCACATCCAACAGACGTACCGCTTCAGCAGCAGTGAGCGAGCCGACAAGATTGATCAGTTCAAGCGCTTCAAAACACTTCTGGGTACTACGAAGGAATTCGCGGTCTATGGTGGGCGGCATGGCGGAACCGGTCAAAAGAAGTGAGATACTTTAGATATCCTATCGCATGACATTCTAGACCAATAAAAAGCATCACCGGTATTCGGGTGAAGAAGACACGCCCGATATTCGGATGTTTTATGCTACCCTATTCAAGAATTTATATTTTTAGCCGCCCTTTATTTCACCCCGACCTTGCCCTTCAAAAAGGGGGCGAGTGACTTCTTCACGAGCATTTTATGAAAGATGTTGGGGAAGTAGCGTTTCAGGAAAATATAAAGCCCAGTGGGCGGCACCAGCACGTTGATTTCACGATCTTTGCGCGCGACACCGTCCAGCACGATACGCGCACACGCTTCGATGCTCATGCCTTTGCTTTGGGTGTCATCCATTTGACCCCATACCGAGCCATCGCCTTTCAGGGCGAACTTCGACACGTTGGTGGCGACACCGGCGATCACCAACAACGACGCGCCGATGTTATACGGCGCGCATTCCACCGACAGCGTTTCAAAGAAACCATGCAGCGCGTGCTTTGCCGCACAATACGCACTGCGCAGTGGAATGCCGAACTTGCCAGCGACACTAGAGGTCACAACAAAGTGCCCGGCTTTGCGTTCAATCATGCTGGGCAGTAATTTCTTGGTAAGCCCGACCACCGAAAAGTAATCGAGTTCCATGATGGCGCGATCAACCGCGATTTCCGTGTCTTTAGTAAGCGAGCGTTGTGACACGCCTGCATTCTGAACCATGATATCGACATGGCCGAAATGCCCCAGCACAGCTTCGACAGCTTTGGACTGTGCGGCCTCGTCGACCATATCAAACGGCACAATGAGGATATCGGGTGAACCAACGCATGCGGCTTTCACGCGCTCTAGCTCCGCAACACGTCGCGCAGAAAGAACCAGCTTCGCACCTTCGCGTGCAAAGCCGTAGGCCAGCCCCTCGCCGATGCCTGATGATGCGCCCGTGATCCACACAACCTGATCTTTGAAGCGCATTGATAGGCTCCTCGCGTTATGTTGGTTGATTGGCCTGCTGTTCCGGTTCCGGAATGGGGGTCAGCGTATGCAACGGTCCCAGTTTTATCAACTGCGGCCACTTCGCTGCGACAACGGCCACAACACCCAACACGGCAATACCGCCGCCTACCACCGAGCGTACAGCGCCAAACATGGCGGCGGTTGCCCCGCTTTCAAAGGCCCCCAACTCGTTGGACATACCAATAAAGACAAAGTTGATAGCCGACACGCGCCCACGCAGATGATCAGGCGTGATCACTTGTTCCAACGAGATACGGACCACGACACTGATGGAATCAAATACGCCCGTAAGGAACAGGCAGAACATGGAAAGATACAAACTGGTCGACAATCCAAAGCCCACCGTCGCCAAGCCAAAGCCAACAACCGCGATCAGCATCGTGAGCCCAGGACGTTGCCACGGCGGTATGCGGGTTTGGATCAACGCCATTAACAGCGCCCCCAAGGCAGGCGAGGCGCGCAACCAGCCTAAGCCCGTGGGGCCTACTTCTAAAATATCTTTGGCGAAGATCGGCAGCAGTGCCACAGCGCCACCCAACAATACCGCAAATAAATCGAGCGTAATGGCAGCCAGGAACAATGGGTTGCTCCACACAAACCGGAAGCCCGCCAGCGCTTCGCCCCAACTGCGTTTACCGGTTGCGGGCGGCGGATCAATGCGTGGTAACGTGAATAACATTGCGATGAAGATGATCTCGCAAATCGCCGCCACAGCATAAGCCATAGTGGTCGTGCCCGTCGCCGCAATCAGGAACCCGCCGACCGCAGGGCCAGAGGCCGCAGCGAACTGAGCCCCCGATGATACCCAGGCGTTGGCATGGACAAACTGCTCAGGCTTCAACAGTTGCGGCAGAATGGTGCCTACAGACGGCGACGAGAATGCGCGCGACACGCCCACAAGTGCAACCATCACATAAATCACCTCGGGTGGTGCTTTATAGAGGGTGGCGAAAAACAACCCCACCGCAGCGCTTAGCATGACGAAAATGGCGAAGATGGCTAATGAACGCCGCGCCATGCGATCAGCCAGGTTGCCCGCTGGGATCATTAAAAACAGCACAGGGATCAGTTCGACCGCACCGACGAAGCCCAAGGACCAGGCGCTGCCCGTCAGTTCGTACAATTGCCAGCCCACCGCCACGACGATGATTTGCAAACCCAGCGTTCCGGCCATGCGGCCCAAGGCCATGGCGCGCACATAAGGGTTGGAGAGATCAATGCGATGAAGCGTGTCGGACGAAGACATGAGGAACCATTGCCGCGCGAAAGAGAAACACGAGAGAAAAACGCCCCAGAGCGGGGCGTCTTAGGACTTTAAATATTCTTATGCAGCTTTTTCGCTGTCACCGTCGAGGGGTTCTGAAGGTGTGTAGTCGAGAGCCGGTTTTTCAGCCTTCTCCGGCGCCGGGGCCGCTTCCGGGAACGACATGGTCACCCTCAAGCCGGGGTGATTGTCGTCCAGTTTCAGGTCAAGGCTGTGAGACCGCGCCACAGCGTGCACCAAACTTAAACCCAACCCGCTGCCCGGTGATGTGCGGCTTTCTTCCAACCGGAACAACCGCTCCAACACTTTTTCTTTGTAGGCATTTGGGATACCAGGGCCGGTGTCGGCCACCACATAGCTAGGCTTACCCTTTAAGTTCAACGAGGTCACCGTCACCGCGCCACCTTCGGGCGTGTACTTGATGGCATTGTCGATCAGATTGGCCAAAGCCTGCGCGACCAAGTTGCGATCGCCCTTGGCAAACACTCCGGGCTCGAACCGCGCCGTGAATGACAGACCTTTTTCTTCCGCCAGCGGGCCATACATTTCAGCGACATCTTCACCAATCGCCGCAAGATCAAGGGCGATGAAGTTGCGTTGCAAACCAGCCTCGGCGCGGGCAATACGCAACAATGCCGAGAATGTCGCCAACAAATTGTCGGCATCCTCAATCGCGCTTTCAATGACATCACGTTGCTGGGGGTCTTTGATATCCCGCAACGACGCCTCTAAGCGGCTGCGCAGGCGTGTTAAAGGCGTGCGTAAATCATGTGCGATATTATCCGACACTTGCTGCATACCGCGCATCAAGCGTTCGATCTGATCCAGCATCGCGTTGATACTTTGTGACAGACGGCCAACCTCATCATTGACGCGCTTCACATTGACGCGCTGACTGAGATCACCCGACATAATCGAACGGCAAGTATTGGTAATCGCTTCAATGCGGCGCATAGCGCTTGAACCAAATACAAAGCCGCCGATGAGGCCCAGCAACACCGTTAAGCCAAGGCCGATGTTCAAGGATTGCAAAAGTTGCCTGCGGAACAATTGCGATTCACGGATGTCGCGCCCCACCAAAAGCTTGAAGCCTTCTGGGGTGAAAAACTGCAACGCGCGAGCTTCGGCCAAGACGCCGGGGTCTTGATCTGGGTTGCGGATGTTAAAGTTCACCCAAATGCCATCAATGGCCACGCGCGGTGGCCAGTTGCGTAAATTTCCGGCCACAGGTGTACCGACCGGATCGACCAGCAGAAAAATACCGCCATCGCGTCCCGTCGGGTCAACGCGACGGTTCATCGCCATCACAAGCCCGCCGGTCCCGGCGCGCTCGTAGGATTCCTGGAACCCGTTAACCTCGGCTTGAATGGCTGCTTCCAGTTGCCGCTGCGCGAAACCGGATGTGGTCCAGAAGACGAAGTAGAAAAGTCCACTCACCGACACAGCGAACATCACTGTGTAAAGCAGCGCCAGCTTAAAGGTGATGGACGCAAGAAGGCGCTTCAGCCGCGTCACGTGCGATTACAGTTCGAGCTTGTAACCGGCGCCGCGCACGGTTTGCAAAATCGGCGTTTCGAATGGCTTGTCGATCTTCTGGCGCAAACGGCTGATGTGCACGTCAATTACGTTGGTTTGCGGATCGAAGTGATATTCCCACACGTTTTCCAAAAGCATGGTGCGCGTCACCACTTGGCCAGCATGGCGCATGAGGTACTCTAAGAGACGGAATTCACGCGGATGCAAATACACGCGCTTGCCTTGGCGCGTCACTTTGCGTGCCAGCAAATCCATTTCCAAGTCGCCGACTTTCAGGAACGTGTTTTCAGGTGCCGCACCTGCTCGGCGCAGCAGCGCTTCCAGGCGAGCCAGCAATTCGGTGAACGAATAGGGTTTAGCCAAATAGTCATCGCCGCCCGCCCGCAGCCCAGCCACGCGATCTTCAACCTCGCCGAGAGCCGAGAGAAAAAGCACAGGGGTTGTGATGTTGGATTTGCGCACCGACTCAACAATCGACAGACCATCGGGGCCCGGCAACATGCGGTCGACCACCATGGCGTCGTACGGTTCAGAAAGAGCGAGGAACAAACCATCTTTGCCGTTGGCGGCATGGTCGACGGTGTAGCCACTTTCACGCAAGCCCTTGACCAGGTACTCCGCAGCTTCGCGGTCGTCTTCAATCACTAAAATTCGCATTTGCTGTTCAACCAACTTTGGCTGGGACTCAAACGATAATACCGCACCGCTTGAGGCTCCGCCGTCGACACCCGAAACCTGTTGAGTCTGCATTATAATTCCCTACTCTCGATTTGCACGGCCCATTGCTGGATATTCATCCGTCGGGGCCAAATCAGGGCTGGAATGTGCCGTTTGGGCTGTTACTGGGGCCTTACGCAGGTATTAAAAACCTGTCATTGCCTCATATACCTAGGCTCTGCGAACAGACTGTTGAGGGGGACCATGGCTGATCTTGCCGCCGATATCGCACCACTTCTAAAAGCCTACGAGGCCTGTTGGACGGATCGCACCCCCACCAAGCTGCGCGCGCTGTGGCACCCGGACGAGCAGGAGCCCTATTACGTGGCCGAAGAGATCCCGACGCCGCTTTTTGGCTGGGGAAAAATTGAGCCCTACTGGCAAGAGGCTGAGAAAATCCTGAAACGCTTTTCGATCCGCACCTGGGACGTGCACTGCAAATCGATGGGCGCAGATTTGGCTGCATTGCAATTCATGATGCACTGGAATGCCGAGTTAACTGGGCTTGATTCAAAACCGATTGGCCTGGATGTGAAAGTGTTTGCGATTGCGCAAAATTCGCAAGCTGGTTGGAAGTTCAGACACGCTTATATCGAGTCACCTTTAGGTGCACTGCCGTATATAAAATCGATCTACCACAGCAACGTGGATCAGGCGTTTTTAACGCCCTGATGATAGGCTTGAATTTGGCGGCTTTCGGGTGGTCAGGCACCGTCGCAAAAGCAGGATAAGCCCCCTAAATTCCAACCATAAAACAAGGCAAAAATCGCCTTAATTCCGCCAAGGGATATCCCTATCTTTTTAGTCGGAAGGTGGGGCAGAGTCTTTCTGCTCTTTTGGAGAAGGATGGATCAAATGATAGCGCGTGGGATCAAAGCAAACTGGTTGAGTGCAATGGGTGCCGCAGCCATGATTGCTGCCCTGACGGTATCGGTGGGTGCTTCCGCACAAAATCTTGCAAAAGGTGAATACCAAATCGCGCAGCGCGACAATGATCGCCGGGGTGATCGTTGGGACCGTGGTGATCGGGGCCGTCGCGACTGGGATCGCGGTTGGGATCGCCGGGGTGGCCCGCGCTGGGACCGCTGGGACCGCCGCTATGACGCCTACTGGTATGGCCGTCCGTGGTATTGGAATCGTCCCGCCTATGTGTGGGGTCCGCCGCGTTATGTTTATCCGCCCCGCGCCTATTATCGTGGCCGCGTCGACCCCTGGGACGTGATCGTCTGGGGCGTGTTGCCGACAGCGATTTACTACAATCTTGCTGTGACGCAGCGCGAGTACCACCAATACGCTTATAACCAAGCAATGGCCGCCCCGGTGGGTGAAACCATCGTGTGGGAAGATGAAGGAGCCAGCGGAACTATTCAAACCACTCGTGATGGCCATGCTGGCGACAAATACTGCCGTGAGTTCCAGCAAACCATTACGATTGGCGGTGAAAAGCAGGAAGGCTTCGGTGTCGCATGCCAAGAGCCCGATGGCTCATGGCGGCTGGCACCGGGCGGCGACCCGGGCTAAGGCCCGGCCCACCACGCTAGGACTATCCCCTTAACCCCCTATCCAGGTTTGGCGATCATGAGATCCGCCTTGAAGCCATGGAGACAGATCGGTGCCGTGTGTGCCGCCTTGTCTCTTGCCCCGATGATTGTTCCGTTCTCTGCTGCCGCGCAAGACAATGAAGGCCGACGCGGGGGCATGTTCTCGGGCGGCCGAGGACGCGGCGAGCCACAGCCAAACGTCCCCAGCCAGGCCCCTTCGGGCCAGAACGATGACGATAACGCGCGTGAGCGGGATAATCAGGCCCGTGAGAACCAGCGCCGCGAACAACAGCAGCGTGAAAATCAAGCGCGAGAGAACGAACAACGCGAAAACCAGGCCCGAGAAAACCAGGCCCGAGAAAACCAGGCCCGAGAAAACCAGGCCCGCGAAAATCAAGAACGTGACAATCGTGCACGTGAAGAACGCCAACAGCAACAACAGCGCGCCCGCGAGCAGGAACGTGAGCAAGAGCGCGCACAAGAACAACAGCGCCAACAAGAGCGTGCGCGTGAACAAGAGCGCCAACGCAACAATGATCGCCGCCAGCGCGAAGAGCAAAGCCGCCGCGATCTGGATAACAACATTCAGAACAATGGCGGCCAAGGCGGCTTGTTCAATACGCTTCGTGAGCGCCCCAACGACGGCCGTGAGAATGGCCGCAACCGCGAGACTGAGCAGAACGATAATGGCCGCAAAGATTTTGGTCGCAATGATCGAGACCGTGATCGCAACAACTGGGATCGCAACGACCGTGACCGCAATAACTGGGATCGCGACAGAGATCGTGGCCGAGACAATCGCGCCCGCAACAACTGGAGCCGTGACGATTGGAATCGCTTCTACAACAACAATCGTAACTGGGATTGGGACCGCCGCGAGTGGTATGAGCGAAAGCGCTTTGGTCGCAACCGCTTCGACCACTATCGCTACCGAGACCCCGATCACCGTTGGCGCGGCGTCTTCCCGCGCGTAATCATCCAAAGTTACTATACACTGCCCCCGTCGTACTACGGCTTGCGCTCAGGCTGGATCGGCCCGTTATACGATGAAGAAGTATGGTTAAGCTTTGACCCTGAAGTGTACGATGCGCTGCCATATGCGGCGCGCGAAAAGCATGAGCAGGCCTTCCAATACGCGCTCTATGGCCCTCTGGGCCGCACTGTATCGTGGCGGAATGGACCTGTGCGCGGCGATATTACGATGATGGACGAACATTACTTTGGCGACGAATGGTGCCGCGACTTTGTGCAAACTATCAGCACTCCCACGTGGCGCCGGACCAGCGATGGCCGCATGTGCATTGGCTGGGGTGAACCGTGGCGGTTGGTCGACTACTAACCTGATAGGCGAGGGTGGAGCGATGCTGAAGACAACAATGAGTCTATCGCTGGCTTTGGCTCTTGGCACCACCACCGCCTATGGTCAAAACAAGCAAGACGACAACGCACAAAAACCGCCCCCGTATAGCGATCCAAGATCTAGCGACGCGGGGCGGCCAAGCGGACCATTAAATCCGCCCGCCAATCCAGCTCCACTGACAGGCAGCAGTTTGACGCCCCCAAGCGGAAATTATTTGGGCAAAGCCCCCGACGGCACCGCGAATAGTTTTCAAACGTCACCCGGCTATTTGCCACGCGGTGATGAGCACCGCCCACAAAAGCCACCCAAGAACACAACCGCCCTGCCCAACTCATCTGTTGTCGTGACCATGCCGCCGGCCTCAACCGGGCGCCAGGGCCTGCCACCACAAACCTGGGCGTTGCTGACGCCGCGTCAGCAAGACTTGCACCGCCAAGTCGAAACATTGGCGATGTCATCAGCCCTTGGCGAGGGCTTTAACTGGAATAACGACGGCCGTTACGGCGAAGTCCGCGTAATCGCAGATCGCATCAACAATAATCGTCCCTGCCGCGACTTCGTGCACACCGTAATCATTGATGGCCAACGCATTAACGGCACCACCACGATCTGCCGCTAATAACATTAATTTAAAGTGATCAATTAAGACCTGACATCACTGTTCAGATTGTATAATGCTGGGCCCATGAGCCTAATTGCCGCACAACATACCGTGGAACCGCCACGCCGCCGCGCGTGGCCTTGGCTGCTGCTGGTTTTGATTGCGGCACAATTTGCGCTGCTGGTCCACCAATTCGAGCACCACACGCACTTTGACGTCGCCAATACCACAGAAGACTGCGCACTTTGCAGCTTCGCATCCGGCATGGCCGCAGCACCGCCAACGCAAAGCATTGCGGCCCCTTTCTTCACCACGTCTGCAGTTTTGTTTGCAGCGCTTGCAGACGTTGTTGCAACAGCCAGCCTTACGATCGGCTTTTTTGCCCGCGGCCCGCCCGCCTCTCTCTCCGCCTAGATCAGATTGTTAAAGCCACTGCTTCGCCGGATGAAAGCCCACGCGAAGCGCATGAGCATTTTTAAGTCTCTGGAGAGAGCCTATGTCACGCCCGTATTCTGGCCGCGCCCGTTTTGCGCGCGCCTTCGCCTTTTCGATCTCTGCAAACGCCACCCTATTTTCTGTCGCCGCAGCGACAGAAGCAGATCAAAAAATTGAGGAAATTGTCGTCACCGCCTCGCCGGTCGCATCAAACCCCGACGACTTGGCGACGCATGTCGGCCAAGTGGGCCGCGATGATATTTTGCGCCTCGGGGGCTCAACTCTCTCTGACGCACTGGCCACCGTGCCGGGGGTTACGGGTTCTAGCTTTGCCGCTGGCGCCAGCCGCCCGATCATTCGCGGGTTTGATGCTAATCGTGTGCGTATTTTAGAAAACGGCATCGGCAGCTTTGATGTGTCTGATGTCGGCCCAGATCACGGCGTGCCGATTGATCCGCTCTCGACACAAAAAATTGAAGTGGTGCGCGGGGCAGCCACGTTGCGCTTTGGCAGCCAGGCCATTGGCGGCGTGGTGAACGCCATTAACACGCGCGTGCCGATTGACCTTGAAGACCAAGGCACATCCGGTGAAGTACTGGGCAGCCTCGGCACAGGTGCGAATTTGCGGGAAGCAGCCGCCATGATCGACAATAGATCAGGCAACCTGGCTGTGCATGCCGATGGGTTTATTCGTCGTACTGGTGACTACGATATTCCCGACGGTGAACAAGCCAACTCGTTCTTCCGCGGCGACGGGTTTTCATTTGGCAGCGGTTACATCGGCAATAGCGCTAAAGCCGGTGCCGCCATTGTACACTATGATGCCAAGTACGGCATTCCCGGCGAAGACAACTACATCGACATGCGGCAGACCAAAGGTATGGTCCGTTCATCCCTTGATGTTGGAAACAGCGCTGTCGATACCGTGAATGTTGATGCGGGGTACGCCGACTATAAACACAGCGAGAAAGATCAAGCGGGCGAGGCTCAGTCCACATTCATCGATAAGGAATGGGATAGCCGCCTCGAAGCGATCTTAAGCCCCAACAACGTCCTGTCCGCCGCTGCGGTTGGCGTTCAAGTGCAGCACCGCAAGTTCTCTGGGCTTGGCGAAGGGGCGGATTACTTACTCCCGACACGAACCGTCAGTGCGGCAGCGTTTGCGTTCGCCGAAGCGCCACTCAGCGACATTGTGAAACTGCAAACGGGCGCGCGCACTGAGTATGTGGATATCAACGGGACACCACTGACGAATGTGGAAACATCCAAAGACTTCACACTGCTCAGTGGATCGTTGGGCGTTGTCGTCAACCCCACCGATGCCCTCACCCTAGGCCTGACCGCCAGCAGTGCTGCGCGCGCGCCCGCACAAACCGAGCTGTTTGCACGCGGACCGCACGAGGGTTCACAAACCTTCGAACTGGGCAACCCGGATTTGAAAATCGAACGTTCGAATTCGTTGGAGGCCACATTGCGGACCAAGGCATCTGGGATTGAATTAGAAACGTCGGCCTGGGTGGCACGCTTTGACAATTTTATCTACGGGCGACTCACAGGACGTACCTGTGATGACGATGGCGTATGCGCTGTAAACGGCTTGGGCGAGCTACGCGAGCTTGTGTACGAACCTCACGATGCATGGTTCCGCGGATTGGAAGCCAAAGCCACGGTACCCGTGGTTCAAAGTTCTTCAGGCGCATTAAAGTGGGATGTGTTAGGCGACTATGTGCGTGCAACGCTGACTAACAATGCAGGTAATGTGCCGCGCATTGCGCCTTACCGCATCGGCAGTGGTTTAAACTGGGAGAGCAATACGTTCGATACAGGCGTGCGTGTCACCTACACCGGTGCACAAAAGAAAGTCGGTAGCGGCGATACGCCAACCGATGGCTTTACGTCGCTGGATGCGCACATTGCCTGGCGGCCCCTCTCGGCCGTGCCGGGTTTTGAGGTGCAGCTTGTGGGTCGCAACCTGACCGACACCGAGCAACGCAGCGCAGTGGCGCTCAACAAGGACGATGTTGTTCTGCCGGGCCGTGACGTGCGGTTGATGGTGCGCACGACGTTCTAGGGACTTAAACCTAAGGACTTGGGAACGCGGTGCGGGTTTGCGCGCACCGCGTTTCTGTTTAAACTCAAGCCATGACTGTGTCTTTGCGCTTGGCAACACTCGCCGATATCCCTGCTCTGCATCCCTTGATGAATGCAGCAATTCGCGAGTTATTGAGGCCCTACTTAAAGCCCGAAGAAGTGGAAGCCTCGTTCGAGATCATGGGCATGGATACGCAATTGATCACCGATGGCACCTACTTCGTCGCGATGATTGATGGTGAGATTGCCGGCTGTGGCGGCTGGAGCCGCCGCGCCACACTGTTTGGCGGCGATCACTCTACCGGCCGCGATGCCGCACGTCTGAACCCCGAGATTAATGCCGCGCGTGTGCGAGCCATGTACACATCACCCGCATTCACGCGCCGGGGCGTGGGCCGCGCAATTTTAGATGCATGTGAAAAGGCCGCGCGTGCAGAAGGCTTCAGCCGTGTCGAATTAGTGGCCACCATGGCCGGGCACCCCCTGTATGCGGCCTGTGGTTATGCACCCATCGAAGCCATGACTTCTGTTACGTCAAAGGGCATTGAAATTCCGCTGATGCGAATGGGGAAATCTATTAAAGTATGAGCTTTTAAGTTTTAGGAAGTGCCGCGCGGTCACGCAGTACTTTTATGCCCACAAAAAAGACAGCCGCAAACATCAGCCCCGGAATGACGCCCGACTCACCCGCGAGATATGGACTTAAGGGGCCTGGTTTATTGAAAATCTCGAAGGCTGTTTGCATAAAAAAGTTATGGGCCGCGTGATACATCGTCGCCACCCACACCGAACCTGAAGCCATGCGCAACCAGCCGACAATAGCGCCCGCAAATATGATCGTGATCATGAACAAGATCACAGAGACAATCGGCATATCGGAACTGGCATAACCGCCACCAATGATCAGCGGAAAATGCCATAGCCCCCAAATGATCGAACTGGTTAGCAGCGGGCGCTTCACACCTGCATCGTAAAGCTTGGGCAACAAAAAGCCGCGCCAGCCCAGTTCTTCACCAAGCGCGCCAAAGTATCCGATCACCACTGAGATCAACGTTATGCGCAACACTAAGTCCGTCAGCGATGAGGCACCGTTGCGTTCAATCGCCGCGTCGGACGGAATGCGCATCTGCCCGATGCCTAAACCCCACGACAGCGCATAAGAGAGTGCCGCAATAAACAACGGAATCAAAATCGCCAGCGCCCAGAACCGTAGCCCGCCAATACGCCAGCCCACATCGCGCAAGCCTAAGCGTGCAGCTCCACGATAGGCCAAACTCACCAGCCCCGGCATCCACATCACAAATAGAATTAAATTTCCGACCTGAGCCATGCCCCCGGTTGCAATCACATAGCCCATCACCACCCAGGACAGTGCAAATGTGATGATGGTGTAGGTTAGAACCTGTTTCCGTGCTGTGGCGCGTTCAACATCGCCCATAGCGTCCCCGCTGGCTTAGAGCATCCGCTCAAACAGTGTAGCCAATCCCATGCCGCCGCCAATGCCCAAGGTGGCTAAACCACGGCTACCACCGTCGCGCCGGATCAATTCGGTAAACATGCGCACCACCAGAATAGCCCCCGAGGCCCCATACGGATGACCCAAAGCCAACGCCCCGCCGCCGAGATTGAGCTGATCATCCAGAATGCTCAGCTTATCGGTGCAAGCCAAAACTTGCGCCGCAAAAGCTTCGTTGAATTCCACCAGATCAATATCCGCCATCGAGAAGCCCTGGCGCTTCAGCAGCTTTTGCACCGCAGGCACAGGACCAATGCCCAATAAATTGGGGTCCACACCGGCGACCGTGGAATCTATCACACTCATGCCTTCGTCGATGCCCAGATCATCCGCCTTGCTTTGCGACATGATAATCACCGCCGCTGCGCCATCATTGATGGGGCATGCATTACCCGCTGTAACAGTCCCTTGCGGATCGAACACCGGCTGAAGTGCTTTTAATTTCTCGAGTGTGGTATCTGCGCGCGGGCATTCATCGTGATCCAACACAATGTTGCCGCCCTCGCTGATTGTTACCAATTCAGCAGCGAAACGTTTTTCGGCGGCAGCTGCAATCGCCTTTTGATGACTCCGTAACGCAAACGAGTCCTGTCGTGCGCGCGTGATCTTGTACTCACGCGCTACATTCTCAGCAGCCGCGCCCATATCAGGGTCGCCGACAAAATCAGGCGAGAAGCGTGCACGCGTAAACGGTTTTGGCGGTTCAGTGCCATCACCCGTGTCATAGCGCAGCGGTGCCGTTGATGTGCTTTCCACTCCGCCTGCGATGTAAATCTCGCCAGCGCCCGCTTCAATCAGCCGCGCAGCCATGTTGATGGCTTCCAGGCCCGAACCACATTGACGATCGACCGTGACACCGGGAATGGAAACCGGAAAACCTGCTTGCAGGGCCGATAAGCGCGCAGGGTTGCCGCCAGGCCCGGCGGCATTGCCCATGATCACATCATCAATTTGTTCCGGCTTTAATTTCACATCCGCCAGCAACGCCTGAAACACAGGGGCTGCCAATTCCTCAACCCGGAAGCGGCGTAAAGACCCCCGCAATTTGCCAACAGGCGTGCGGCGTGCGGCGACGATAACAGCTCTCATGACAACACCTGCAATTGACCAGCCCGAAGTTTGCGCAACACATCGGCGCGGTCGATTTTACCACTGGCCGTATGAGCGAAGGCTGGAATCTTGTACCAGCGGCGCGGATGTTTATACGAGGCTAAATGTTCGCTGCAGTGTTTTTTTAAGGCGGATAGTTCTGCGGTCTCACCCGCAATGACCGCAGTGACAACCTGCCCCCAGCGCTCGTCCGCCTCACCCAACACAAAAGCTTCAGCCACCTCAGGCGCGTTGGCCAGAACAGCATCCACTTCCTGCGGGTACACGTTCAAGCCGCCACTGATGATCATGTCTCCTTCGCGACCCACAAGCGTTAAAAACCCGCGCGCATCTAATGATCCACGATCGCCTACCGTGGCCCAGCCATTCTGCATGCGAAAGCCTGTGCCATCAGTTTCTCCGACATGGCCGGAGGAGATCATCTCACTTTGAACCCACACAATGCCGATTTCGCCGACCTCTGCTGCGCTACCATCATCCCGTGCAATCTTCACCGTCACGCCGGAAAATGCGCGGCCCACAGACTCAATCGGGCAGCCTTCGCTTTCTTTTGCGATGCTGACGAAGCTCAGTTCAGAGGCACCGTAGTATTCCACGATCTCGGCTTTGGGAAATGCACGGCCTAAACGTGTGCGCAGTTTTGCTGGCAGCTTTGCACCCGCCGTAATGATGGTGCGCACCGCTTCGCTGCTTTGGCGTGGATGCGCATCCAACATCAAATCCAGCACTGTGGGTGCGGCCGCAATGCTGTTCACATCACCGCCACACGCCAACGCCATCATGCGATCAGAATCAAAACGTGACTCAAAGAACACCATGCCGCCTGCATTCAGCGTTTCTACGGCAGCGTACAAAGACAACCCATGGCTGAGCGGCCCTGGCACCAACATACGTGTTTGATGACTGATGCCGTACTCTTTGACTGAAGCCGCAAAGGACGACGTCCATGTGGCATGATTACGAATAAAGGCTTTTGGAATTCCTGTGGTGCCGGACGTGAATCCAATCAGAAACGGCATATCTGGCATAGGCTGCGACAGAATGGCTCGGGTATGATCTTGCGCATCTCGCCACTCATTCACCGCGTCCACATCGGTGAACAATAAATGCGGCGCATGCGCTTTCACCATCAAGTCGAAAGTTTCCTGCGGCCAACGCGGCTCGAACAGCACAAATACTGCGCCCGCATGAATCGCACCAAAGAAGATGTCGAGCAACGCGGGATGATTATGCAGTGACACCGCAACACGCCGCGCGCGTTTAGCATCTACACCCGCAGCAACAGCTAAAACACGCTGCGCAAATACCGCGTAAGAAATAATCGTATCGTTAAAGACAATGGCAGGCGCATCAGGCGTGCGCTCTGCTGCAGTAAATAAGCCATCCGTGACAAGCGTTGCTGTCATTGCCGCGCCGTTATTGCCGTAAAGATGGATAACCGCGATAAACCGCGCGAGCAGCAAATGCTGCGGCCACGGCTTTCACCACATCGCCCGGCACAAAGGCCATAGAGGCAAGTGCCGCTTGGCCAAGCGTTAAGTTCGCCACAACCGCCATCCAGGGAATACCGATCATATAAACTGCACCAATACCGCCAACGATGCAGGCGACAATCAAGCGAGCGATACTGGGGGAACCGCGCGTGAGGAGTCCCGTCACATATGCGCCAGGAATCCAGCCATACATAAAGCCAGCGGCAGGAGCGAAAAACACACCCAAGCCCCCGCGCCCGCCTGAGAGCAACGGAAAGCCCAACGCCACAACGGCGATAAATAAAAGAACAGACAGCACGCCGTTGCGCGGTCCAAGCATTGCGCCAGCCAACATAACACCGAGCGTCTGTGCCGTAATCGCCACCGGCAATACCGGCACGGGGATCGGCGGCAGCAACCCAAGTGCAGCGATAAGGGCCGCAAACAGCGCGCACCGCACCAGGGTTTTGACATTGAATGAATTTGCAACGGCTGACATAGCCGCTGTTTTAAGCGCGCCCGAACCCGCGCGCAACAACCGCTTCAGATAACGTATCGGTCTCGCGCATCAGTCGGATAATCATTGGCACCAAAGCTGGCAACGGGTTACGCCCGGCCCCACGCGCGATACGTGCATCTATGGCATCGCGACCAACCGCCGCAATGAACGGTACCAACCGAATGGTGAAAACAATCGCAAAGGCACAGGCTTGCGCATTCACACCAAATTTCGTGAAAAGGCCGAACGCTTTTTTCAAGGCTTCAAGCATATCGTCTGTGCGCGTGGTGTGGCTGATAAGTGCCGCCGCTATAATTAAAGACATGAGCGTGACTAGCACATCACTCGCCGCATCAAATGATGTCACAACAAGCTGAAAGATAAAGAGCATGAGCAAAAGCCAAACGGCAGGTTTCAATGCACGGACGACCTTGCCCCACGGCACGCCACTCACGGCCCACGCAACCAACAGCATCGCAACAAATGCTGATAGCTCATAAGCATTGTCGGTCAGCGAGATCGCAACCGCGTATACAGCCAGCGCAAAAATTTTGATCCCCGCAGAAGCGCGGTGCAATCGCGAGCCGCCGGGAACATACACACCCAACGTCATGTGTAGTTCTCGATATAGCGCGCAATAGCCTCGGCAGGTTTTGCATCACACACGACCTTGCCGCCATCCAGCACGATCACACGCTCAAAATCGTTCAGTAACTCCACATGGTGCGTCACAACAATCACATGCTGGGTCAATGCATTGATGGCAGCCATGGCGGTTTTCGAGCGTTTGCGATCCAGCATCGTGGTGGGCTCATCGAACACCACCCACTGCGGATCGGTCGCCAGCACACCCGCTAACGCTAACGACTGCTTCTCACCCCCGCTGAGATTGAAACACGCACGATCTCGCAAAGCACTGAGATTGAACTGCGCCAACATTTGCTCGGTGCGTGCCGTCACATCAGCCGCCGCAAAGTTATGCGCCTTTGGTCCGAACGCGATATCTTCAGCCACGGTCGGCATCACAATTTGACTGTCGACGTTTTGGAACACGAAACCTACGCGCTGGCGCACATCAGTCCCATGTGTGCGCGTATCGAAACTGTCCACCAGCACCCGGCCAGCACTGGGCACCACAAGCCCATTGATCAGCCGCGCCAGCGTGCTTTTGCCCGAACCATTGTTACCGATAATACCAATGCGTCGCTCACGCAGCTCAAGCGAAAGGTTTTCGATAACCTTTACACCCTCGAACGCAACACTGACATTTTCAAAGATAACTGGCACGGTTCTGAGAGTTTCTTTATTTGCGCGGTAGGCCCGCGATTAAAAATGTATTCACCCCTGCGACGGCGTTGCGTGCTTCGCGCAGCTCTTTCGTTGCCGGTTCATTCCAATAATTTGTCGCTGAGGCTTGGGTTGGGAAGGCGATCACGCGGAAGTCAAAGTCCATCAAATCGCCTTCCAAGCGCTCCGTATCATCAAACTTGGCCTTAGCAATCACATGCACGCCGCGACCCGCCAGTTTCGCTTCTTCCTTAGCATTCAGTTCGTTGGTTTTAAATTCATCGAAGGGTCGGTAAATTGTCACCATAAATGAGGGCTGCCCCTTGGGGGCTGCATGTTCATTGCCATTCAGTGCGAACACGTTGAACACGCCGCCGCCTTTGCGCAGCTGTTTAGCTTGGGTGTATTCAGGCGAATTCCAGAAATGCCCGATATCTATCTTGTGCGCGAATTGTGCCAACACCATGGAGTGATCGAACCAAGCGCCCTCGAGCAGTTCAACGCCGCGACCCGGCCCGCCAATGCCCAAATAAAACCCGCCATACTTTTTATAGATGGGCGGCAACTCGGCCGAGTATTGCGCCATCTTGGCGCCATCAAGCGAGTGGCCAATCACCAGCAAATATCCAGGCACAGCCATGTCGGACCTCATTCTAATGTAATGGCAGGTTTAGCCAGGGCTTTGCGAAAGTCAACGCAAGTGGATTGATCAGAATGTAAAAGCGCATGATATAAGCGTTATCTCTTCTGTTTGTGGATCAGCCCGTGCCATGCTGTACGCCTTAATCTCCCCCGCGAAAAAGCTCGACTTTGCCCCTGCCCCAGACGGCGTGAAAGCCACACAACCTGCGCTTCTGGACAAGGTCCAACCCTTGGTAAAGCGAGTAAAAAAATACACGGCGAATGATTTGAAGCGCTTGATGGACTTAAGCCAAAAATTGGCCGACCTGAACTATCAACGTTTTCAAGCCTTCGATGTCAAGAATGCCAGCGACGCCAAAGCAGCGATCTATGCGTTTGCGGGCGACGTCTACATGGGCTTTGAGGCCAAGAGCCTGTCCCTCGCCGACATTAAATATGCCCAAGATCACGTTGGTATTTTATCGGGCCTTTATGGCCTTCTGCGTCCGCTGGATGCCATTCAACCTTACCGCCTTGAAATGGGCACTGCGGTTGATACCGATGCAGGCGAAGACCTGTACGATTACTGGCGCAAAGATGTCACAGCGCACTTAAACGCCGTCACGGCGAAGATGAAAAACGCCACTATCGTGAACTTGGCGTCAGAAGAGTATTGGAGCGTGGTGGATAAAAAGGCGCTGAAAGCCCCCGTGGTTCAATGCACGTTTAAAGAAGTAAAGGACGGCCAAGCGAAGATCATCAGTTTCCTGGCTAAAAAAGCGCGCGGCATGATGGCGCGCTACATCACCCAAGATCGCATTGAAACTGTCGATGGTTTGAAAAAATTCAAAGCTGGCGGATACGCATTTGATGCCAAAGCCTCAACCGACGCAATTTTTGTCTTCTGTCGCAAAGCGAAGTAGCTATTTTTCTATCGAGATATAACGGCTGATGTTGATGCCGCGCGGATTGGCTTCCATGCCTTTCACGTACGGCTTTTTCAAAAGCTTGCCGACGTAGAAATTGATAGGCGTGATGGGCACATCACGCAAGGCAATCGCTTCAGCTTCCTGCATCAAGCCTAAACGTTTCGTGTGGTCAGCTTCGGCGTACACTTTCTGCATCACCGCATCGAACGCAGGATTGCTGTACTTTGAATGGTTGTCGCCTACCGATGTGGACTCCAGCAAATACAGAAACGATGTCGGGTCCGCATATTCCGCAAACCACTGGTAGCGCGCGACTTCGTAATCACCATTGCGCAAATCGGCGTTCAACACATTGAGATCGCTGTTCAGCAATTCAACTTCAACACCCATCGTTTTCCAGATTTGGGTTGCTGCTAATGCCACACGTTTTTGAATATCGTCGGTGTTGTAGCGGAACGTAAACTTTAACGGCTTGCTCGGCCCAAAACCCGCCTCAGCCAACAGCGCTTTTGCCTTGGCCATGCGCTCTGGCATCGGCACGCCCTGCCACGGCGATGCCGGGGGCACGTAGTCTTTGCGCACAGCGGTTGGAATAAGGCTATACGCAGCAGGTTCACCGCCCCGCGTGATTTTATCGACGAACATCTCGCGGTCGAGCGTCATGGCTAAGGCATTGCGCACACGCGGATCATTGAACGGGGCTTTGCGTGTATTAAATGTGTAGTACAGCAAGCCGTAATTCGGCGTGAGCGTCAGGTCCTTGGGCAAATTTTCTTTGATCCACTCGAATTGGCTCGGCGGAAAACTGACAATGGTATCGAGCTCATCCGCGCGATACCGCTTCAACGCCGCATTTAAATCTTCGGTCGGATAATAATAAACTTCATCAAGCTTCACATCGTTCGCCGCAAAGAACTTCGGATTCTTCACAAGCTTGATGCGGTTTTGCGGCAGCCACTCTGTCAATTTGAATGCGCCATTCACCACGATGTTATCGGGCTTGGTCCAATCCTTGCCAAACTTCTCAACCGCCCCGCGCGGCACCGGGAAGCAGCGATGCACGATCAGTTCCAAGAAGTAAGGTGTTGGGTTCAGCAACTTCACTTCAAACGTTGACCCATCAACGGCTTTGACGCCCAAACTTTCCATGGGTGCCTTGCCGCTATTCACCTCACGCGCGTTGACGATCATGTAGAGCAACGGTGCAGCACGCGATGCGGTTTTCGGGTCCATGGTGCGGCGAAACGCATAAGCAAAATCTTCAGCCGTTACCGGCGTGCCATCCGACCACTGCATTCCTTTGCGAATCTTGAATGTGTAGGTTTTACCATCGGGCGAAATCGTCCAACTTTCCGCAGCGCCCGGCACCACATTCACGTTTGCATCAACCGTTGTCAGGCCTACGAACATTTCAAAGATAATGTTGCCTGCATAACCTGACGTGGTGAGATGCGGGTCTAAGCTATCCGGTTCAGCTGAATTGCCGCGATGAAACGACATAGTCGCGTGCGCCTGCGAGATCATCCCGCACAGCAACGCGGCACAAACAAATGCAATCCGGAACTTGCGCTTCATCGCTAAGCCACTCTCTTAATTTTGCGTCTTTAACTCTCATACTGGCTTTGTGCTTGAATGCCAGAACTATATATTTGACGGCATCAATACAGCTTTTTCGCGCAAAATTTTTCTAGAAAAAAGGTCGCCGCGTGTCCTCCACAGAAGAATTGAAACGTCACCTCAGCATTTTACGCCGCCGCGACAAAAAGCTATCTGAAGCCATTAAACTTGCTGGCTTCCCTGAATCGCGCCGTATGGAGGGAGGGTTCGGCACGCTCATTCGCATTATTATTGACCAGCAAGTCTCCACGGCCTCAGGCCGCGCGATCTGGAACAAGCTGGTCGCGGCAACTGAGAACGATGTATCTGCGGCGCGCTTGCTCAAAATGGGCGAAACAGGCTTGCGCAGTTGCGGCTTTAGCGGCCAGAAGGCGCGCTATTCGTTGGGCGTGTCCGAGGCAACACACGGCGGGCACCTGAATTTTGAAGCTCTGCACGACATGAGCGATGATGATGTGCGCAACAAGCTCACAGAGCTTAAGGGTATCGGCCCCTGGAGTGCGGACATTTATTTGATGTTCGGCATGGGTCGCCCGAACATCTGGCCCGTGGGGGATTTAGTGCTGCAGTATTCAGCCGCTGCGATGCTGGGGTTGCGCAAACGTCCCACGCCAAAAAAATTGGATAAGATCGGCGAGGCCTGGATCCCATACAGATCGAGCGCCGCCCTCATGCTCTGGCGCTACTGGCACCATGTCGTTGAATCGCGGAAGAAAAAGTAACGTCGTGTGCGCGTAAACTCGAGCCTCTCTTAAACCCGAGTCTCTAAAGTGTCATCCAACGAGCCAAAACCGAGGCTGTATAAAGCGGGCCTAACTTCAGATGGTGAGTCCCGATGACGTCGTCTCAAAGTCCCAAAACCACGCGCCGTGAAAGCCTGCAGATTGCTGGAGCAGGAGTTGCCGTTGCAACAATTGCCCACCCCTCTAAGGCCACAAACAATTCACCATCGACGCTGACTTTTCCGGAAGTCGAACGCACACTGACCGAAACGCATCATGTGGCGGAAGGCTACAGGGCACAGGTGTTATTACGCTGGGGCGACCCGCTGTTCAGCAACACGCCCGATCTCAATCCACTGAAACAAACCGTTGCCGCACAGAAAAAACAGTTTGGCTACGACTGCGATTTCATCGGCTTTATGCCGCTGCCGAAAGGTTCGGTGTCGTCCACATCGGGTTTGCTGTGCGTGAACCACGAAATGGCGCGCAGCACGCTTATGTTTACAGGTTTAAAAGAACAACTTGATCCCAATCGCAGCAAAGACTTCGCTGACATTGAAATGGCGGCACACGGCCACACGATTGTTGAAGTGGGGCTGAAAGACGGCACTTGGGAAGTTAAACGTAACAGCAAATACAATCGCCGCATCACCGGCCTTGATACGGTGATGGAACTCACTGGCCCTGCGGCTGGTCATGCGCGTTTGAAAACCAAAGATGACCCGACAGGTCGCAATGTCATCGGCACCCTGGGCAACTGCGCTGGCGGTGAAACACCGTGGGGCACCGTACTGATCGCAGAAGAAAACATTCAGCATTATTTTGGTGGTGATTTCAAAGGCACGACTGAAGAAGTAAACCATCGCGATATGGGCTTGATGGAAGAAGTATACTTCAACTGGGACCGTTATTATCCGCGCTTCAATTTAGCCAAGGAGCCGCACGAACCCAATCGCTTCGGCTGGATGGTTGAAATTGATCCCTACGATCCAACGTCGACGCCGAAGAAACGCACGGCATTGGGCCGCTTTAAGCACGAAGGCGCTGGCTTCACCTTTACTCCCGACAAACGCATTGTCGTTTACTCCGGCGACGATACGATTTTCCAATTTATCTATCGCTATATCTCACGCAATCCGTGGAAGCCTGGCGACGATAAAAACAATCGCACACTTCTGGATGACGGCATTTTATATGCGGCGCAGTTCGACGAAAAAGGTAACGTCACGTGGCTGCCGCTGATTTGGGGACAAGGCCCACTGACGCCTGAAAACGGATTTAACGATCAAGGTGATGTGTTGATCGAAACACGCCGCGCCGCCAAACTCATGGGCGCGACACCGATGGATCGCCCAGAAGAGATCGTGCCGAATCCGGTGACGGGAACTGTCTTTGTAAATCTGACTAAGAATTCCAAACGCCAGCAGGCTGATTTCGCAAATCCGCGAGTCAAAAATAAGTTTGGTCAAATTCACGAATTGTTGCCGCCCGGTTACGATCGCGGAGCATCCGACCATGGCGCGCCACAATTTCAGTCCCGCCCGTTCATCCTTGCAGGTGATCCCTCCAAGCCCGAGTCGGGTGCCCAGTACCATGCCGATACGTCAGCAAAGGGCTGGTTCCTGAACCCGGACAATATGACCTTCGATCCGCAAGGTCGGATCTGGATATCAACAGATGGGGCAACAGACTTTGGCTTTGCTGATGGATTGTGGGCAGCTGACGTCACTGGACCCGGGCGGGCACTATCACGGGCCTTTTTCGTAGGCCCAAGAGGGTCTGAACTGACCGGTCCTTGCTTTACGCCGAACGGAACGTCCTTGTTTTGTTCTGTTCAGCACCCCGGTGAGGAGGATGGCTCGACCTTCGACAACCCTACCACCCGGTGGCCGGACTTTACTGCGGACATGCCCCCTCGCCCCAGTGTGATTGTAATAACACGCTTAGACGGTTCATTGATTAGCTAGCCAGGAGGCCGTTGACGGGGCCTTTTCGGCAGTGCAAACAAATTGTCATGGTTCTTTCACGTAGGTTTTTCGGGGTTGTGATCTACATGAAAGAACAGAGGGTTATTATCAGTTTCGACTGATCAAATTATTCAAAAAACTAGGGGTTTCCGATGAAGTCGACGTCAATGAAAGGGCTGCGCGCAGCCTTGTTGGTTTCCGTTGCGCTGATGGGCGCGCCAGCAATGGCGCAAGAAACAGCGGGTCAAATAAACGGCGTGATTGCAGGTACAAACGGCCAGCCTCTGCCGAATGCGCAAGTCCGCATCATCCACAAACCGACAGGCGCCGTATCAACCACCAGCACAAACGCCGAAGGTCGTTTCATCAGCCGCGGCTTAGCGCTGGGTGGTCCATACGAAGTGACAGTTACTGCGCCAGGCGGCGCGACCGAGGAAGTGCAAGAGCAAGTTTTCTTGGTTCTCGGCGAAGCATACAACCTAAATTATGCCCTTGGTTCCCGCATCGAAGAAATCACCGTATCAGGTGCACGCGTTCGTGACGCTATCGCAGGCGTGTCATCAGATTTCGACCGCGAACGCATCGCCAACGCGCCGACCATTTCGCGCGATCTGAAAGACATCATCCGCGGCGACTCAAAAGTCTACATCGACCGTACCAACCTCGATGCCATTCAAATCGCAGGCACCAACAACCGCTTCAACCTGCTGACCATCGATGGCGTGCGTAACAACGACGACTTCGGCTTGAACAACAATGGTTACCCGGGTACGCGTGGACCGCTGAGCCTCGACGTGATCGATCAGTTGTCGGTGAACATCGCACCATACGCCGTGACATATTCAGGCTTCCAAGGCGGTAACATCAATATCGTCACCAAGGGCGGAACGAACGATTTCCATGGCACAGCTTATTACTACTATTCGGATGATACCCTGCTGGGCAACAACAGCGGCAATCGCGCCGTCGGCCCGTTCAGCTTTAAAGATAAAACATATGGCGGTACGTTTGGTGGCCCGATCATTGAGGACAAACTGTTCTTCTTCGCGGGCTACGAACACTTCACCACGGGTAATCCGGTCACACGTGGCCCGAAAGGTGCCGGCTTTACCAATTCCGTCGACCAAGTGACGCAAGCGAACTACGACCAGATCAAGTCAATCGCACAGTCAGTTTATAATTACGACATCCTTGGCTTACCCTCGAGCTTGGAAGAAGCCGATGAAAAGATCTTCGGTAAGATCAATTGGAATCTAAACGACGACAACCGCATCGTTGTGTCTTACACACACAACAAGGGCAACTTCGTCACCGCGACCACGCCAATCTCCGCGTCTACAGCAACGTCGGTCGCGCAAGCTGCCGCGTTGTCATCGGGCTCGGACTGGTACAACAACATCCAGAAAGTTGATTCGGTTTCGAGCCAATGGTTCTCGGATTGGACCGATGCGTTCAAAACCGAAGTGAAAGTCGGCTACAAGAAACAAACTGCTGACCCCACACCGCTGGGCAATTCTGACTTCGCAGAAATGCAAGTTGTCATTCCTGCCTCCGCTAACGGCACCACCACACCAGGCCTGCTTACATTTGGTCCAGATCGTTCACGTCACTTCAACTCGCTTAGCAACGAACTTTGGACCATCAAGGCAAAAGGCGATTATCTGATTGGTGACCACACAGTTACAGGTGGCTACGAGCGCGAAATGCTCGACGTGTTCAATGCGTTCCTGCAAGACGCCAAAGGCACATACGTCTTTAACTCGATCGCCGACTTCCAAGCGCGTAATGCCCAGACGTTGGTTTATCAGAATGCCATCAGCGGCAACATCAACGACGCGGCAGGCTTGTTCAAATACAACGTCGACTCTGGCTATCTCCAAGATGCTTGGGAAATTACGCCTGAGCTGACAGTGACTGCCGGTCTGCGTTATGAGCGTTACTCGTCTAATAGCACGCCGACTTTGAATCCACGCTTCCTGGCGCGTTATGGCTTCAGCAACACATCGACCTACGACGGTCGTGACCTGTGGCTCCCACGCGTGTCGTTCAAGTATGACGTTACACCTGACACCGTTGTTCGCGGCGGCGCTGGTCTGTTCGGCGGCGGTTCGCCGAACGTGTGGATCTCGAACAGCTATTCGAACACCGGCATCGTGACGGGCTCGACTACCATCAACCGTCCAGCAGCAGGCGTTGCTCTGACAGCGCTGCAGGCAGCAGCCCTGAACAACGTGACGGGTAAGGTTCCAGCAGCGGTACAAGCCTCGCTGGTGGCCGGCGACGGTAACGTCAACGCACTCGACCCGAACTTCAAAATGCCGTCGACCTGGAAAGCGTCGGTTGGTGTCGACCACAACTTCGATGCTTGGATCTTCGGTGACGATTGGACGGCAAAAGCAGACTTGATCTACAGCCGCGTCAACCAAGCTGTGTTCTGGAAAGAACTGCGCCGTACCCGCACAGGTACAGCACCAGATGGTCGGCCGATCTACAGCGTGACAGTTGCTCCTCCGGGCGCACCGGCGACACCGACATCGGGTAACGATCTGCTCCTGACCAACACCGATCAAGGTCGCGGTTGGGTCGCATCGTTCGCCTTGGATAAGGAATGGAACACCGATATCGGTGATATTAACCTGGAGCTGAGCTACACCTGGATGGATGTGACGGAAGTCAACCCGGGCACCAGCTCAACCGCTCAATCGAACTGGGATAACGTCGCCACTTACGACATCAACAACCCGGTTGAATCAACGTCAAACTACGAGTTGAAGCATAACTTCGTGGTCGCAACCGAGTGGTCGAAAGCCTTCTGGGGTGATTACGAAACGTCGATCACATTATTCGGTCAAGCGCGTACGGGTCGTCCGTACAGCTACACTTTCGCGGGCAACAGCTCTCCACTGGGAGATCCGCGCCAAGGCAGCCGTCAGCGTCAATTGTTCTACGTTCCGAAGGATGCAAACGACGTCAACCTGACCGGCGGCCTGACATGGGATGCGCTGAACCAGTACATCATCGACAACGGCTTGGATAAGTATCGCGGTCAGATCGCTCCGCGTAACGCGTTCCGCAGCCCGCCGGTGGCTACACTGGATATGCGCGTCACGCAGGAAATCCCTGGTTTGTTTGAAGACAGCAAGGGTGTGTTCAGTATGGATATCCGTAACCTCACCAACTTGATTAACTCAAGCTGGGGTCGTGACATCCAAATCGGCTTCCCGTTCGTCGTACCAGTGGTCGAAGCGACCAGCGTAGCTGGCGGCAAGTACACGTACTCAGGCCCGCTGCGCACCAAGAACCGCACGCTTACAGCGCGCACGTCGGTGTGGCAGATCCAGTTCGGAGCTCGCTACGAGTTCTAAGCGAACGCACATAGACACAAAAAAGGGCGGTCCTGACGGACCGCCCTTTTTATTTGTGCATTTAAATTTAAAATTAAGCCTGCTGAACACCCGGTTTGCCGTTCTCGACAACGAACGTCGCAAATGTTTTGCAGGCACTGTCACGAATCTGAACGTTGTCAGAGATACGCAAGGTTGACTTCCACACATTGCTGTCGACATCGCACAAAATGTACCCACGGTAGCGATCATCAATCAGCTTGATGTTAGGGTTCTCAGCCATCAGAGCGCTAAATAACTTCGTGTTATAACTTTCTGATGTAATTGATGTGCCGACAAACTCGCTCATCAGCGTGGCAGAGCTCGGATCGAGATCATCATCCTTCACATCGCCGATCACGTAGCTATGAATATCGCCGCCCAGCGAAATGACGTTCTGAAGTTTGCGTGCCTTTACAAGGTCTAGTAACTTGCGGCGCGCAACCGGATAACCACCCCAGTTATCTGTATAAGTCCCACGTTGCGGACCTAAGATTTGATCGAACCCCATCAACATCAAGGTCTGAGCAATCACCACCCATTTGGCATTGGTGCGGGCAAAGCCCTTAGCCATCCAGGTTTCTTGCAAAGGCCCCAACATGGTGCGTTTGGGGTCGTTCAAATCTGCACATTGCGCGGTATCCACAACGCGACCTGCGTGGAAGTCTGGCAACTCGCACGGATGGTTCGAACGGTACTGACGCAAGTCGAGCATATTGAACTCGGCTAAGTTACCGTACTGGAAGCGCTGGAACATCACCATGTTCATATTAGCGTCGGGCGCTGCCATGGCCCGTAGCGGCATATGTTCATAGAACGCCTGATAGGCCGCGTTACGGCGCTTAGCGAATTCTTCCGGCGGCGCGTTGTCTTCGTTGATCAGATTGGCATAGTCGTTGTCGACTTCGTGATCGTCCCACATAAAGACCCAAGGGCAATGAAGGTGGGCTTTTTGCAGGTCCGTGTCGAGTTTGTAGATCGCGTGAATTTGGCGATAGTCATGCAACGTGCGGGCATCGCCGATCGGATGGTGCCGGATTGTTTGGCCCCACGACACATCATAGATGTAGTCCCCCAGATGCATGATGAATGAAGGGTTTTGCGCCACCATATCTCGGTAGGCTGAGAAGTAGCCCTGCTCGTAATGTTGGCACGAGGCAAACGCAAACCTTAGACGATCAACATTTGCATAAGGTGCGGGCAACGTCAGCGCACGGCCAACTTGGCTTTGTACGCCCCCACATGTGAAGCGGTAGAAATATTCCTGCCCTTGCTCCAGCCCCTGCACTTCAACGTGAATACTGTGCGCAAGTTCTGGGCGCGCGTACGCATTTCCTTTCTTGATGATCTTCTTAAACTTCGCATCTGCTGCAACTTCCCACCCCACCAACAACGCTTCGTTCGGGAGCGCTTGAATGTCGTAAGGATCCGGAGCGATGCGCGTCCAAATCACAAAACCATCCGCGACCGGATCACCAGATGCGACGCCCAGTTGGAACGGGTCGTTGATGAAAACTGGATTAGCCGCATGAACTTTTTTGACTGGGCCCAAGCTTGCCAGCATGACGCCCGCCCAAGCGGCAGCATTACGCGCAAATTGTCGGCGGGCATACATTTCTGAGGTCATGAACAACTCGGCTGAGGATGAAGGAATAAGAACTATATACGGCGCGGAAACATAGCGAATCGATGAATGTTCTATAACAGAGGCCGCATCGTGAGCGTGCCCGGTTTAAGGTAGCCTTCTGCTCGTAATAGTAGCTGTAGACATCATATATACATAACCAATAGTTTCAAAATCGACAAATTATATATGTAAAAAAGCCTTTTTTATCAAAGCGTTGACGACTTTTCAGAATAAGCACACCCTGCGATTGGGCATGCCAATCGGCATGGGGTTTGCGTGGATTATGACTGAGAAGAACACGACAAAAACGTCTGCCTCAGCAAAGACGGCAGTTGGCGCGAAGGATATTGCGCGGCAAAAGACCATCGCATCGCAAGCTAAGCAAACGGCTGCCCAGCCTAATGCTGCACAAACAAAAGAAGACCAAGAACTTCAAAAACGGACGTTGCGAGCTGAAATCGCGAAACGACGAGAAGCTCTGAAGCAACAAGAAGCCGAACGCGCGCTGCCGATGCAGATTATGCTGATTTTACTGAACAGCATTGGCGCTGCCGTTGTTGCGGTACTGATTGCAGGTGTGGTGATCCGTCAATTTCCGAGAAGCAGTTCTTTTGCCGACCCCGAACTCGGCAAACTGATGCTCGTGATGTCCTTTCTGCTCAGCTTTCTTCTCACTCTTCTATTTCTCATGCGACGCCTTCCGGAAAACTGGTGGCAGCTTGCCAACGAGTTCGCCAAGAACGAGCGATATCAGGCACCCGATCAGAAGTGGGGCGGAATGCTGGAGGATCGTGCAGCCGATTACATTCCGCTGTTCGATCAAACGCGCAAAATCAGCGAAGTCCCGCCTAGCCTCACAAGTAAACGGGATATCCCATTTGCCGTAGATCCTGAACCCAGCACAGAAGCGGTCGCAGACCAGCCGGAACAACAGGCATTGTTCACGGAAGAACCAAAAAGCGAAGAACAGCAAACAGAAGAAGCGTTGGCCTTAGCAAAAATGCAGGCGATCGCTGAAATCGACAAATTCACAACGGCTCTCAACGAAACAATCAAGTCAGCAGCGCGCGCGTTGAATGCGATGTCGCGGTTTGCGCTTCAATTGTATGTGGCTGGTGCATGCAGCGCTGTCGCGCGCAAATTCTTATTATCCGCAAAAGACGCTTTTGGATTGATGCTGCGAGCTCTGTCGCAGGTTGGCGTAGGTAAAACATTTGCGGAGTCTTTTACAACAAACATTGAAGAATATGCGCGCCGCGACGCCTATCGCTCCATCATCGAAGATGGACAAACCGCCATGGAGCGCCAGCTCGACAAAAAGCCCACTACACCTGAAGAAGCGCTGGAGAAACTTGAGGATTGGTCAATTCGCACCGACGAGAATGCATTACCTCAGGTCGTCACATTGCTGTTCACAGATATTGTTGATGCCTCGGCATTGACAGAACGCTTGGGCAACTTGCATGCACAGCGCGTCATCAAGGCCCATGATACAGCAGTGAACGAAGGTATTGAGAAAAACAGGGGCAAAAAAATCAAACACACGGGCGACGGCGTCATTGCAATTTTTCCTGACCCAGCAAAGGCTGTAGCAGCGGCGCAAGCTATCCAGCAGCATCTTGATGTGCACAACAAGCGCTCTCCGCATCTCAGTGCGAATGTGCGAATTTCCATCAATGCCGGCGAAGCCATTAACGAAAATGGCGACTTATTTGGCGCGACAGTTAAAATGACAGCGCAGCTGTGCGCCATGGCAAAAGCCGGGCAAATTCTGGCAGCCGACGTGATCAAGTCGTTCTGTAAGTCCTCTCAACATGCATTCAATCCCTTTGGCGAAGTCACCATCGCAGAATTGAGCAAGGTCAGGACCGTTTTTGAGGTCAGTTGGATGAAATCTGGCAGCGGTATCGAGTATAGCGATATTGGCCAACCGGCCGGCTGAAAGCCCAGGGTTTCCGCCATTTTTAACGGTTAAACTGCACTGATTGCTCTTGCCTTTACGCCCCAGCCCCCTATTCTCCGCCGCCGACCGCGATGCACGTACTGCATCCCAGATTCACTCGACCTCACAAGGAAATCTACGCCGTGTCCGACCAAGCCGCACAAAACAACACTGAAATGCAACGTCCGCCCATGTTTTATGAGCGTCCGATGCCGGTTTCGCTGTCGGCCCATGCAAGTTTCAAAATCCGCGCCGAAATGGATTTTGAGTTTGCCGCAAAGTCCAACACAGCTCCTCTGACAGCGCCCGAATTCGTGCTGGTCGCGCGTCATTACCCGATCATCTTCGTCGGCGACCAAGCTATTCCGACAGCTGTGATGGGCTTAAAAATCGATGAGAATTTATTTGTGTCGAGCAAAGGTGAGTGGGATGCCTATTCCTACGTACCAGCCTATATTCGCCGCTTTCCGTTCATCCTGCTCGGCAATCAGGGTGACGAACGCCTTCAGTTAGGTGTCGAAGAAACCGCCCAAACCAATAAGCCCGGCGCGCGCGCATTGTTTGAAGGTGGCAAAGAAACAGAATTACTTCGCCAGCAATTGGATATGTGTGAGCAATTCCACAATGCCTATCTGTACACGCGTGAATTTTCGCAAGCCATTATCGACACCAAGCTGCTGGAAGAGCGTGAACTAAACGTTCCCATCAGCGCGAATGAAACGGCGAAACTGGGCACATTTAATGCCGTGAACGAAGATAAATTCAAAGAATTGCCCGATGCCACTATTTTGGAATGGCGCAAAAAAGGCTTCTTGCACGCCGTGTTTTTCCATCTTCAATCGCTCAACAACTGGGAAATTTTGCTAGCCAAAGCCAACGAACGCGCTGGCTTAGCCGCGTCCGGCAAAACAGCCTAAATTGCCTCGAGAACCGCGTTTTTAAGGACGGCACGATCTCGGTTGTGCCGTCCTTTTTATTGGTGCGAGTTTAGCGCGACTGACCACTGTCACTGCGTTCACAAAATCGCGACATTCGGCATTAGAAAAGACCGCTTTATCTTTAAGTCTTGGTGACGACCGCAATTGTTTTAGGCAAAATGTGCTGGAGATATGACGATTGGGTTAGGGGCAGATAAAAGCGATTGATCTGCCGAACTCACATCACGTAACGATTTTTATATTAGTTAAGACGATGCGGGTTGCTCATTACGAAATTTACGAGGCTCGCTTTGGTCAGTGGGCTCTGAAAGGTCGCTATCCGCCACGCGAGGAAGCGATAGCACGCGCACGCGCTGAAAAGAATTGGACAGACTCACGCACACCTACGGTAATGCTTCAGGAGAACGTGCCTGAAGGTGACGATGAACTCGACGTAAGTGTGGTGTATCGCAGCCCTGAGATTAAGCAGTCCTATAAGGCCCCAGATAGCGGCGGCAGTATGGCTGGCAGCCTTGTAACTGTGGCCATTAATGGCGTCATCATCGGCGCGGTGGGCGCAATCATTGCTGCGATCGCTTTGGCAGGTTCACCTGCCCGCTTCTTTTTATCTTTCCTAGCCTTTCTCATCATCTCCGCCGCCGCGATGATGGTGCTGTTTCGCATGATGGTTCCCGCGGAACTGATGATATGGCGTAACAAAACTACAGAGGCCAAGCGCAAAACAATCGAAGCGCTGAGCATTATTGACGATGCAGACACGTCACGACCGCCCCCCGTCAGCAATCCAAACCGCGTCCGCCGTCAACGCAAAGGTGCATTCTCCCACCCCAAGGGCGAGGCCGTTATCGCCGACGGAGTGAAGGCACAAAACTTTGGCGGTGACCTTGGCGACGATCTGCAAGGACAAGCCGCCAAGCTGCAAGAACTGGTTGCACGTCAGGTTCTCATTTTGCAGTCGTTTGCAAGCGATATGATGACAACACTAGGACCGCGCGCCGGTAGCCTGCAAGCGTTCGACCGCTATGGCCTGAATCTCTACATCGCTGGGGCTGCTCAAGAACTCGCCTGGCGTGAGAAACTAACAGAGCAAACGATGGTTTCAATTCTCACGAACGTTCTCACTGAACAAAATACGAGCTTAGAAGCCGCAAAAGCTTTTGCCGACCGATTAGAAACCGCATCCAACCGCCCACGATTCCGCGCGATGATGGATGCGGGTCGTTCTGCCATGGTCGCAACACTTGACGCACAGCCAATCCCATCAGAAGTGGCCGTAGATACCGTGTTATCAAATTGGAGCAATCCGCATGGCAATGTGAAGGCGGGGCAACGCATCGCTGTGCTTTTGACGGACCTTGTCGGCTCAACGGATGCAACCCGTAAGCTTGGCAATAGCGGCGCGCAACGCTTGCTGCGTGCGCATAATGCGATTGTGCGCGATGCCCTCAGAACGTGTCGTGGCCAAGAAGTGAAGCACACTGGCGACGGCATCTTGTGTATTTTCAATTCCCCCGGCGACGCAGGAAATGCTGCCGTCGCCATTCAGCAGGATGCGTTTGCATACGTTCGTGAGAACCCGGACTTGCCATTGGCGATCCGCATCGGCATTGAATATGGCGAGGGCATGAAGGACGAAACAGGCGAATACTTCGGCCCTGCGATCACCGCGATCGAAGGCATTTGCGATGCCGGTGGCTCAGGCGATATTGCGGTATCGCCCGCAGTTAAAGACCAGACTGAAGGTGCGATCCTGCAATATACAGAGCTAACGCCAAACCCCACTGCAAAAAGCTTTGTTACGGGCTTATACAAGCTGATGTGGCAACCAAAGCCTGTTTATAGTGCGCCACCGCTGGAGTACCGCCAAATCGGCACCAGTGACGGCACAATTGCCGAAGCCGAATGATCGGCCTGTAGCCAGACCCAGCACGCGGCTTGCCTCCATCAGGTTTAGCTTGATAAGCAAGCTTGAACCTTAAATGAATTGGGTTGACGTGTCAGACATCGAACCCGCCCCATCTTCTGTGCCACACGTGGCGCGAACACCTGCGCCCGTATGGTCAGTGCTGGGTGAGCACCCTGTATTTCGTGCGATTTGGCTTGCGGGTCTTGTTTCGCTTGTCGGCTCATGGATGCAGAATCTCGGCGCAGCTTGGCTGATGACCGACATTTCGAATTCACCCGCCATGGTGGGCTTAGTGCAAACCGCGCAAGCTTTGCCGGGCCTGATTTTCGCATTAGTTGCTGGCGCCCTTGCAGACATGTTTGATCGGCGCAAGTTCCTGATGGCCGTAATGGCGTGGCAAACAATGGTCACAGCACTTCTGGCACTTCTGACGGCAATCGGAATGGTGACACCTTGGATGCTGCTGGGCTTTATTTTCGCTGTATCAGTTGGGGGCACGTGCCAGGTCCCCGCAATGTCCGCCACGCTACAAGATATCGTGCCCCGCAGCCGCGTCATCGCAGCGGTCACTTTAAATTCAATCTCTATGAATATCTCCCGCGCGATAGGCCCAGCTCTGGCCGGATTTCTGATTGCGGCAACCAGTGTGGCATTAGCGTTTATCGCCAACTCCATTTCTTATCTTGTTTTTATGGTTGTGGTCGCATTCCGCATCCCCAAAGCAACATTGCGTCAAGCACAGCGCCAAGGCTTTTATGACACGCTGATGAGTGGCTTGCGTTACGCCCGAAAAGCCAAGCAGTTCCAGGCCGTTCTGATTCGTGGATTTTTCTATTTTCTGTTTGCCAGTGCTGTTCAGTCGCTGTTACCGTTTTTGGCACGGCAGGAATTAGGCGTTACGGCCAGTACCTACGGCCCGCTTGTGGGCTTTATCGGCATCGGCGCACTTGTGACGGCATTTGTGATTGTTCCGATCACCACGGCACGCTTTACAAGAGATCAGGTTGTTCTGTGGGCCAGTATGATGATTGGTGCATGCCAACTCATCATGGCTTGGATTCACAGCTACGCGGTTTTCGCAGTTGTATTGGTCATTTTTGGCGGCGCCTGGATGATTTCCATGATGTCATTCCAAGTCTCGTCACAAATGACACTTCCTGGCTGGGTGCGCGGCCGCGGCATTAGCATGAGCATGATGAGTTTTACGGCGGGAATGGGTGTATCGGGCCTGCTGTGGGGTCAAATTGCCCATTTCACAAACCTGACAACAACGTTCACAGTCGCTGGCATAGGCATGATTGTATCCGCGCTTATTACGCATCGCTTTAAAATTGGCAGCAACGAAACCGAAGACGTTTAGCAATGTTTCCGAAGACCTATCGCAAATTTATCCTGACCCAATTTGGGGAAGATTTTCGCAGTTGTACGCGCATCGTCGAAACACCCTGGCAAGACCCAGGTGATGATGAAGTTGTCGTCAAAAACATCTACGCGGGTGTGAACGGCATCTATGACTACAACATGATGCGTAACGCTGTTGACTACATCAAAATCGATTTACCCGCCGATTTGGGTATTGAAGTAGTTGGTCGCATTGTTGCGGTCGGGAAAAATGTCACAAAATATAAAGAAGGTGATTCGGTCGCAGCTTGGAAAGTTGGTAATGGCTACCGCGATTACCAAGTTATTTCGCAAAGCCGTCTTTACAGTATCCGCGAGCCATCGCCAGAAATTCTGACACTCATCCCCACTGGCGTTTCGGGCAAGATTGGGCTTGAGCGCGTTGGTGAAATGAAAACCGGCGAGACTATCGCCGTCTCGGCAGCAGCAGGCGGTTTGGGCCACATAGTTGTGCAAGTCGCAAAGCAGGCAGGCAATCATGTGATCGGCTTAGCGGGTAGTGATGAGAAGTGTGATATCTTGCGTAAACTCGGTTGCGACCGCCCCGTCAATTATCGCACTGAAGATGTAAATGCTGTTCTGAAAAGCGAATATCCAAAAGGCATAGATATTGGTTACGATTCAGTAGGCGGCATAACATTTGATACCTTTGTCGATAATCTTGCTGTCAAAGGGCGCCTTGTTATCAGTGGGTATACATCCGAAGTTGGAAAACCATTGCAAATGGTGACCGCACCACGCCCGTGGACGAAACTCTATTTCAAATCTGCCTCTATTCGAGGATTCATTAACCCACATTTCCAAGAATTCTGGCCTGATGCAGCCGAGCGTTTGCTCAGTGCGTACTACAACAACGCTTTGACAGTTCTCATAGACCCCACCCCTTTCGTGGGTCTAGAAGCCGTTCCCGATGCCGTGGCGTACCTGATGTCTGGACGCAATCTCGGTAAAGTGGTGATCAAGCTCGATCACTGAGGCGTGTCTATCAATACGCATATCTGTGTGTTCACATACAGTGGGCGTGAACAGAGGGAGGGTCTGATGATGAAATCAATCTTGAAACTCAGTATCGCAGTAGCTGCGGTCTGCGGGTTATCGAATGTTGCGAGCGCTGAGAAGTTAGATTTGAACACAGCTGAAGGCGTGACAAAGGTCATGCGTAAATTGCAGTGCTCGCTAAAAGACAACAAACCGGTCACATACTTCTGGCAGGGTACAGCGTATGGCCGCACCATGGGACAAGCTGATAAAGTCCTGTTCGATGTGGACGGCATGAACATTCGTCAGTGCGCAACAGTAAGCGATAAAGATGGCAAGTATGGCTATCGCCTCGTATCGCGCGAACTACTGCTGTACCGCGATACTAAAACCGGCGAATACCTGCGCACCTGGGACAACCCCTATACTGGCCAAAAAGTAACTGTTCTGCATGTCGCTAACGACCCGGTGAACAGCCGTCCTTCGTTCGGCCTGGACCGCGATGGCAAACCGATGAAATTCTCGGGCCAAATCTTAGACGGTCAGGTTTGGATGACGTCAACCATTCCGCTATTCTATTCAAACCCCTTGGCAGGCGATTATCAGAAGCACATCGGCGGCTTTTATCACGCCACCGAAATGTTCAATTTCTTCGCCAAAGAAAAAGATCTGTTGGATGGCAGCAAAGATCAAGCCGACGTAACTGTGGCTTGGCAGCGCATGTCTGATTGGTTGCCATGGATGGAGATGAGCGGCCGCGAAGGCCAGTTTTACGTCAGCACGGGCGGACGTATGCTCCGCAAGCATGACGATTTACCGCAGCGTATGAAGGATGAGATCGCCAAGAATTATCCTGACTACAACATGCCGCCGCCGACGGACGATACTCGCCCGAACGAGACAAGCTGGACCTATTTCAAGAAAAAGGTTCCGGTAGAAAAGAAAGCTGAAGGCAGCCACTAAAAATAAAAAAGCCCCGTTCAACCGAACGGGGCTTTTTTAATGCACCGATTTTTTAGTCGACTGATTTCGCAATACGAAAACCATAAAGCTCATGCTTAGTGTTTGCGGGCGCAAAGGCACGGTAGCTGACTCGGGCAAGCCACGCTGCATTATCCCACGAGCCGCCGCGTAAAACACGTTTCTCGCACGCCGAGCCACCATCGCGCGTGGCCGCATTATCAACAGCTGATGTATAATCCCGATACCAGCAATCGGCCGTCCATTCCCAGGCATTGCCGACCATATCATAGATGCCATAGCCATTGGCTTTGAAGGAACCAACCGGAGCCGCTCCGGCACCATCCCAGGCACTGCCGCAATCCAAACAGTTCGCCATATTGCGCCCAGCTTGATCCCCCCATGGGTAGGCCGTTGTGGTTTCAGCGCGGGCTGCGTATTCCCATTCCGCTTCAGACGGCAGACGATATTCCTCTCCAGTCTTTACGCGCAGCCAATCGACATACTTCTGCGCATCAAGCCAACTCACGCCTGTGACAGGTAGATCTTCACCGCCGTTCGCCTGGAATGGAACTTTACGCTCTGGGGCACATGCTGCCTCTTCAACGCAAACAGAATATTCACGACGCGTAACTTCATAGCGCCCGATCTTGAATGCAGCCACTTGAACATCATGGACAGGGTGTTCAGACCGCGCACCATTTCCTACGACATCGCCCATGATAAATGAGCCACCGGAAATCAACACCAATCCACTCTCGATATCTTCCGCGAAGTGACGGCGTTGCTCGGTCATCGTTAGCCACTTTTGCTTCAACTCAGCGGCAGCATCAGCTTGTGAGAGCGAAGCAAGGGCTGGCAATGTAACGCCGTACTGCTGCTCGACCAGGAGTTCGGCCTGACGCAGATCTCGCAACTTACCAGACAAAACAGTCTCTACATTTGTAAGCACTGTAATGGCTTCGTCATAACGGCCGCGGGCGATATGCTCTTCGCTTAACCCCATCAGGTTATAGGCGTTCAGCACGTCGGGCCCGTTAAAAACCCGTGGCGTTACCATATCTGACAGCGCTCGCACCATATCCGCATTGCGCCGCGCATCGGCAATCGTCAGCGGCTCGCCCGAATTTTCGTTTTTCTCAAACTGCTCAAGCGTGTTGAGGGTTAAGCGCGCATCGGTTGTCCGGCGCTGCAACGCTTTTTGTGCATTCGTTAACGTTGTGCGCAACTCGACCGCGCGCGCTTGCAACCCTTGCGCCTGCGTACGCGCTTGAATGCGCGCGCCGCCGCCCGGCAGCCACTCTGCAACAGGTCCCAGTATGGTCTCATTGGCTGACTGCACGCCCAATGCAGCCGCAGCAAAAAAACCCAGAATAACCGTGGCTGCTGCGAAGCGTGCAGGAATACTCTTGATCCGTTTGGCCGGTGTAGAAGCGGCACTGAGGAAATTAGAGATAGATGAAAACCGTGCCTCAGGGGCCAATGCCAAAGCACGCTCGATGGCAGATGCGAAATATGCTGGCAAATCAGGCCGCATCATACCGAGCGATTTCCGGCCCGTAACGGGTGCTGCCCCTGTCGCCATGAAATAGGCGAGCGCCGCGATGCTATACTGATCGGCTTGTGCGCCAACGGCGCTGGTGTCCGGATCATCCGCGCGCATCATTGCATGAACTTCCGGTGCGATAAACGCATGCTCTTCAGCTTGCATAGCTGAGGCACCCGCCAAGATCGGCAGTGTCGCGTTCATCGCGAAGTCGCTTAACTTCACAGTTTGATCGGCTGCAATAAAAACGTTGTGCGGCGTGAGATTTAGATGATGTGTTTTCTTTTCGGCATAAGCCAGTGTTGCTGCAATCTGGTCCAGAACACGTAAGATATCCGTGGCGGATTTTGGCTGCGACCATGCCAATGGGACATCACGCTGTGCCAGCGAACGGCCGTCCACCAATTCCATGACAATAAACGTGTGGCCACCTGATTGTACGGCGGAATAAACATTCACAAGACCTGAGTGCGCCAGGCTGATGACCGGCTGAGTCGCAACAGCAATACGCTTCGCAAGGCCCGGCACCAACAACAACTGTGGTGCAATAATTTTCAGGGCGATGTCTTTTCCCCACGTTAAATCCAACGCGCGGAACACAGCACCGCGTGGACCAAATCCGATGCGTGTTCGAATAACATAACGGTCGCCAATCACAGTGCCGGGCTTAAAGTCCACATGCGCGCCTGCAGGAATAGCTGCGATCGCACCCTGGGTTAGTGCCGCTTCGCGCGCAGCATCCAGCTCGCGCATTTGCGCTTCCAAGACACGCTTCTCAGCTTCTGAATGGGAAGTGACCCAACGGCGCTCAAGGTTACGCCGACGCTCAGCGTACTTTGCCTCGATATCGTCGGGCTCTACTGGCCCGGTCAGCCCTAAAAGGGCCATGGCCTGCTCGTGGTCCATGCTTTCCATGGTCGTTTTCTACCGTATCAAACCGCCATTTCTTGGCTGATTTGTGAAGATACCATGGCAGGACTATAGCAGGGCAACACCCCTTGAAACCCGCACAAATCCTGGCTTTTTAGGGGGTGGTTTTAGCCCCACGCGCAGTTTTCGCGCGAATCGGGGCTTCGGCGGCAATGGGGCGGGCAGACAGCCCTAAAAGTTCATCCGCAAGCCGATGCGCACCGCCTGTGGTGTTGCGACTGTCACGATACCATCGGCAGAACGCCCCGCTTCAATCGTACGGTCAAACAGGTTCTCAACTGAGGCATAAATTTCAGTCCGATCAGAGAGCGCAAACTGCGCTGTTGCATCAGCAACGACATACCCAAGCAATTGGCGTGTGTTTTGATCGTCGTCAAACTGGTTACTCGCACCACGCACTTGTGTCGTGAGTGTCAAACGATCCGTCGTCGCCCACTTCACTTCTGCCGTCACTTGATGGTGTGGCACTTGAGCAAGTCGCAACCCTTCAAGGGCAAGTTGTTGTGGGCTTTTTGTGACGTTTGGGGAAGTGAAGAGATAGTTGAGCGACACTTGCACATCAGGTGTCAGGCGCGCCGATGCACCAGTTTCAACCCCTTCTGCAACAATGCGATCAATATTTTGTCGCTGACGCAGTACGCCACCTGCAGGCACCGTTACACCCAAGGCAGTGTTCAGTCCGGGCGTGGTTTGCACCGTAACGTTGGTGACTGCGTTTTTAAGAACAGTATAAAAATATGTCGCCGTCAGGTTGACGCCTTCCGCAACAGACCACTCCGCCCCCAGATCAACACCCTCAAGCTTCTCAAGGTCAAGATTTGGATTAGCTTCTGTGATATCGTTCCCAACCCGAAATGGCCGATAGAGCTCGTTTAATGTCGGCAAGCGGAAGCCTGTGTATCCGGCTACTTTAAACGACACATTCTGTGCAGGTTTATAAACAAGGCCGCCCCGCACTGTGCCCACAGTGCCATCACGATCAGCAAAATGGTCATCCCGCACCACTGCGCCGGTTTGCAATACGGACTCTTGGCGCGCACCATCAGATTGCCGCCATGCATCAACGCGCCCGCCAATCGTGGCCAGCAGTTCAGAAGTTGCTTGCCAATTGATTTCGGTGAATGCGCCAGCCAACAATTGGCTGCCGCCAGCTTTGCGCACACGCGTAAACCCCGCGCCCAAATTCTGAAAATTCTCGTTCGTGTCGCCGTCGACAGAACGCACGTCACCGCCCACATCTATCGAGAGCGTTGGCGCAAACTGGTGCCGGATGATGAGGTTTCCGCCAACAGCCGTTGCAGGAACACCGAACTGATCCAATGACGGCGTCGCTGTAGTGCGCGTTGCATTCACGGCTGAGAAAACAGCACGAAAATCCTGATCCCGAACGTAGGCATTCACCTCCCACGATGTGTTGCCCTGAGGATCATGCAACACAGACAATGACGCATCGCTGATGCGTGTTTTGGACTCGGCAATCTCAATACCGTTGATAAATTGACTTTCCGAGTAACGGCCAACACCTCGGACCAATGTATCTTCACTGATGGCGTACTGTGCGCCAGCTTCAATCACCCCCCCCTTATCGGCTGCGCGCCGGTCAACAGTCCCACGCTGATCGTCACGAATTAAATACGTACCGTCTGTGGTGTGCCCATGCACGAGACCATGAAATGATGCGCGCTCGGAAACAGATTGAACGCTACCGGTTGCTTCGTAAGTGTTATGCAGCCCCACCGATCCTTCAAATGTTGCAGCATCTGCAGTCGGCGTTGCACTCTGCAGTCGCACAACACCCGCCAAGGCCGCATTGCCCCAAGGGCCTGCGCCGCTCCCACGTGTGAGTGACGCCTGACCAACTGATGCCGTGGGAATGCGGCTCCAATCAACCCAGCCGCCGAACGGATCGTTCTGCGGAATACCATCCAACAGAATGAGCGTGCGGCCTGCACCACTGGGCCCGAGACCTCTTAATGTCACGCCTTGGGTTGTGGGATGTGCTGATCGGCTGGACTGTCTGCGGAAGAGCCCGAAGCCCGGCACGCCACGCAACACGTCATCCAGTCTGGCCCCAGCAGAGGCCTGAAGATCATCGCGCGTTAAAGTTGTGGTCGTAAAGGCAGGCTCGTTATCAGATGGCTTCAGGGCCCGCCCTGTCACCAGAATTTCTGGAATAGCATCAGTGGCTTGGGCCAGATTACCCCCCGAAGCCCCGACAACCAGCCCGGCCGCTGTAATCACGCAAAACCGCCTTAACATCATGATTTTATTGAACTTTATATAGAATGAAGGCACCCATGGTCTGGCGCAGCTAACATATATAATGTGCAGCTGCGGGGCGAGGCCGATTGGCCTAACAAGTTAAAATGCGGCCAAGTGAATGCTGGGGAATATTCCCTATTCAGCGCGGCCTTATGAGGGGGGGAACGTATGGCGCGCTTCGGATACGGGATCGGGCTGCTAATCTTATACTGGGCAACCGCTGCAACAGCGGGGTCAATTAATGCCCAAATCACAGCGGAAGATGGAACGCCCCTACCGAATGCTGTTGTTTTTGCAATCCCCTTAAATGGAGCAATCACAAAGCCTTCACAAAAATCACTGATGGTTCAGGAGAATCAGCAGTTCGCGCCGTTCGTACTCCCAGTGCAAGTCGGCACCAATGTCGAGTTCCCAAATCGCGACTCCTTTCGTCACCACGTCTATTCATTTTCACCGGCAAAATCGTTTGAACTAAAATTGTTCGGCGGCACCGAAACGCAAATCGTCAACTTCGACAAAGAAGGCGTGGTGGCCTTAGGCTGTAACATTCACGACAATATGTTGGCCTATATTTACGTTGTACCAACTCCCCACTTCGTCAAAACCGACGACAAGGGCCAAGCAGTGCTGAACAACCTGCCGGCCGGGGCCTATACGGTGAAGGTCTGGCATCCCAACCAGAAGAGCAGCAACGAACAAGCAGCGCCGCTAACCATTGCGAACGAAGCAGCGTCAGATTTTAAAGCTGTCCTGGCCATGAAGCGTGAACGCAAACAAAAGAAATCCGGTGCCAAGGACGAAACCGACTATTAATCAACAGAGTGCTTGACCGTGTTCAAACAATTCCAAACTAAGTTGGTTCTGTTCTTCGCGGCACTTTTTGCCGTAGTTCAATTCGCGTCTTACATTGCGGTTCAGAACAATGTTCGCAGTAGCATCTTAGACGAAGCCAGCAATCAGTTAGCAAAGGCTTACACGATATTCCTCAACGATGTGGAAACCACAACATACGCCCTAGCTGAAGGCTCACGTATTGTGGCATCAGATTTTGGTTTCCGCCAAGCGGTTGCCACCAATGATCACCCAACCATCATGTCGGCCATCGACAACCTTAGCCAACGCATAAAGGCAGACCGCGTTATCCTGGTTGATCTCAACAATAAAATAATCGGCGACACAGGGGCTGCAGCGGATGCAGCATCGTCAGGAAATATCGTCACAATGGGTTTCGTGAACGATAAATTCCCCTTCCCCGAGATGATCACCGACGCCGATGAGAATGATCAGTCCGTCAAAATCACTGTGATGGACAACCAGATATATCAGACGGTCGTTGTTCCCATACGGGCCCCCGACCTTATCGCCTCAATTGTGATCGGCATCGAAATCGACCGCATCTATGTCAGCGATCTTGTACGCAAATTCACAGTGCCGCTCGACATCACATTTGCGCGCCGCGACACTGACAAGAACGAATGGATGGCCGACACCACGACACTTAAGCCAGAACTGACAACAGCACTTATGGCTGCTTTGCAGGAAATGGGGCCGACGGACAATAAAACTCCACGCACCATGAATTTGGATGGGCAAGATTTCGTAGGCCTAGTCGCCGCACTGGATGCGCCACAATCGAGTGCAAAAGTTGATGCTATTATTCAGTATTCCCTTGATGCATCACTGCAACCCTTCGGCCAACTGTTCCTGACACTAATAGCCTTGGCCGCAGGTACACTGCTTCTCACGTTGATTGGCTCTTATGCTATCGCAGGAAGCGTAGCAAAACCCATTCGCATCCTCGATGCCGCCGCACGGCGCATTCAAAGTGGCAATTACAAAGAGAAGGTCTCGCTTACGCAGCAAGATGAAATCGGCCGGCTGTCGGAGACCTTCAATCAAATGATGGATGGCATTGCCGAGCGTGAGGCCAAAATTGAACACCAGTCCCTCCATGACCCTGCGACGGGCCTACCCAATCGCTTGGCCTTTGAACGCCGCCTCAACGAGGTGGTGAAAAGCGCCATCGAAACGCAAACACCTTTTAGTGTTTATCTCATTCAGATTGGGCGGTTCTCGGAAATCACCAATACTCTGGGACACGATACCGGTGAGAAGCTTATTGCCCGCATTGGCGACGACCTCAAAACTATCGTCAAACAATCAGACATGATTGCGCGGCATTCTAATAGCATGTTCGCAATGTTATTGCCGAGTACAGGAAGTGCGCAATTAAACCCCGCTGTGGGCCGCATTTTAGAGTCCTTCGACAAACCCGTGAGTGTTGAAGGCGCAACCGTAGACGTCACAGCGTGGATCGGCGAAGCCTGCTACCCCGAGCACGGCAGCGATGGACGCACACTTTTGCAGCGCGCTGATACAGCGATCTACGAGGCAAAAAAAGCATCGCAAAACTATGCGCTTTATGATCCGCAGCTTGATCCATACAAACCCGAACGTTTGTCGATGATGGGGGAGTTGCGACAGGGCCTCGACCGCGGCGAATTCCGGCTCTACTACCAGCCTAAGATCGATATCGCGACCGAGCAAATTACGGCGGCGGAAGCCCTGATCCGCTGGATTCATCCTGTGCGCGGCTTCATGCCTCCGGATGCTTTTATTCCACTGGCAGAGCAAACCGGGAACATCCAAAAACTGACGTCATGGGCCTTAGACACTGCGATCAAACAAGTTGCTGCATGGAAGGCAGATGGCATTGATATCAAGGTTGCGATCAATCTTTCAGCGCGCGACTTAAGCAACAGATATTTGCCCCATGAAATCGACCGACTGTTGCGTTTACATGGCGCCAACATCCATCAACTCATTTTGGAAATTACCGAAAGTGCAGTGATGGAAGATCCGAAACAATCTATGGAAGTGTTATCAGCCCTCAACAAAATGGGGGCCACATTGTCTATCGATGATTACGGCACGGGCTACTCATCGATGTCGTACCTGAAAAGCCTTCCTGTGCAGGAGATCAAAATCGACAAATCCTTCGTTCTCAAACTCTCCAGCAATAAAGGCGATGAAATATTGGTGCATTCCACCATAGACCTTGGTCACAATCTGGGCCTTAAGGTAACTGCAGAGGGTGTTGAAGACCGTGCCGCACTCGACATCCTCAAACAGTATGGTTGCGAGACCGGTCAGGGTTACCACATCAGTAAACCCATTCCTGCTGACGACTTCGAGAAATTCTTCCGGACATCGCGTTGGTCGCCCTTGGTGGCGGCGCACACATAATGCGCGGTCTCGCGCGTATCGTTGTTTGCGTCGCAATTCATTCGGCTATTTCGGTAGCCCACGCAGATGACGAATTACCGTCATTCAGAATTAAAGGACTTCTTGATGGCCGCCTGGCCCTGACCGACCAGATACGCAGTTGGGAAGATGAAGGATTTGGCAAAACGCGCTACGGCGGCGATACAAGCGGCAACCATCGGGTCATAGCCCGAATGGCCGAAGCCGCAGTCATTGCCCAAACAAATCTCACGTGGGATTTGTCGGCAGTTGCGCATATCACGGCCAACTCTCAACAACGCCATGCGGCTGATGTCGTTGAAGCGTTCGTTCAGTATAAACCTGCGCCCACGGGTTCTATGAGCTTTCGCGCAAAAGCAGGCGCATTCTTTCCGCCCTTATCGCTTGAGAATACGAACCTTGCCTGGACAAGTCCTTATACGATCAGTTCGTCAGCTATAAATACTTGGATCGGCGAAGAGCTACGCATCATCGGCGCAGAAGGAAGTGCGGTTTTTAAAACGGCCGATATCGAAGCTACGATCTCGGGTGCTTTATTTGGATACAACGACCCGACTGGTTCTTTGTTAACGTGGCGGGGTTGGACCATTCATGATCGTGAGGCAGGCTTGTTCGAGCGCTTGCCATTGGCCGCGCTTCCAAACTTTCGTCGCGGCACGGGATCGGCACCTGGCCAGGCGCAAGCAGTCGATCCTTTTCGGGAACTCGATGACCGTGCTGGCTTTTACGCGGCTGGAAGCCTGATGCACGATGATGGCTATCAACTCAAGGCGATGTACTACACCAACCGGGCGAACAACCGCGTGTTTGACGGTCGGCAGTACGCTTGGCACACACGGTTTGGGGCTTTGTCAGGCTCTGCCGATCTCTCCGAGCGCACAGAGTTGGTAGCACAAGGGATGGTTGGCCGTACGTCTATGGCCTCTTTTCCAACTTTCACCGTGGCGGACAATGATTTCGCCTCTGCGTTTATCCTGCTCTCGCAGACCTGGGACCGGCACCGCCTTTCCGGCCGCATCGAAGTATTTGATATAAACGACAATGACCAGACACGTGATGATCCCAATGCCGAGCATGGCGCCGCGTTAACGCTCGCGTATGCTTTCCGCCCGACCCCCGCCCAAAGATTAACGCTAGAGTATCTTCATATCCGGTCTGATCGTGACGTTCGTGCCACATTTGGTGTGGGTAAGCGCGCCACCGAAAACCTTTTTCAGCTGAGCTACAGGCTGTTCTTTTCGTGGGAGTAGCCGCAAAATAGCGCCATGAGAGGGATTTGCACCTTTTTCGTTATGACGACTATGGCCGCATTTAATGCGGCTGGCATTTCGCATGCGCAGGAAGAACTCCCTTCGCTTGGCATCAAAGGTTTGATCGATCTGCGCCTGATTGCTCCCGATGGCACGACAAGCTGGGAGAACAAAGGGTTAGGCAAAACCCGCTATGGCGGAGAAGCCGACGTAATTGCACGGATGGCCGAAGCCTCACTGATCTTGCAGCCGAAAATCACGTGGGACTTATCAGGTTTCGTGCATCTTACCACCAACACGCAGCAAAAGAACGCCATCGACGTTGTTGAGGCGTTCCTGTCTTACAAACCAGTCCCGACAAGCCGCTTTGGTATGCGCGCCAAGGCCGGTACTTACTTTCCCCCTATCTCGCTGGAAAACACCAGCATGGCGTGGACCAGCCCTTATACGATCAGCTCTTCGGCTATCAATAGTTGGGTTGGCGAAGAATTAAAAAGCACCGGCGCAGAAATCACATTGTTTGCGCGCGGCGGAGATACGACGTTCTCGCTACTGGGATCAGGGTTTTACTTCAACGATCCTGCGGGTACGGCTCTGGCTTGGCGCGGATGGGCCATCCACGACCGCGAAGCTGGTTTGATGGACCGTCTTGCCCTGCCCTATGTCCGTATTACACGCCCCAGCGGACGGCTGTTCCGCCAAGCCCCATACATTGAGCCATTCAAAGAAATGGATAACCGTATGGCCTATTACGTTGGCGCACGTTTAGAGAATGAGGATTGGGGTGAGTTGCGCGCCATGTACTACAGCAACCCCGCCGACGACCGGATGCTCAAGAACGGACAATGGCCATGGGATACAGCCTTTAAGTCCTTTGGTTTAAAAACCAACCTTCCTGGCGATATTGACCTGATTGCGCAGTACATGGACGGCTACACCACCGTCGTTACCGTGCCCGGCGCACTTAGTTCTGTCGTCGATACCGAGTTTATGTCTGCCTTTGTGCTGATCAGCCACGAATGGGACCAGCACCGCGTTTCGGCCCGCATTGAATACTTCGAAACCAAAGATGAGGACGTACTGTTTCCGGATAATAATAACGAATGGGGCAACGCAATCACCTTGGCATACGTTCTACGCCCATCCGACAATCAGCGCCTGACGTTAGAAGTCCTACATGTGCATAGTAATCGCCCAGAGCGTACATTCAGCTTTGGTTTGCCAGCCCGTGTGAACGAAAACCAAGCGCAGATCAGTTACCGTTTCTTCTTTTAAATAGGTCTTATCGCCACCTATGCCCACCAGCCCGCAGTCCCGCAATCTGATTGGTTTTGCGTCCCTCGCAGCCATCGTCGCCCTCACCATTTACTTGATGGTGGTGGGCGAAGGCATTTTCTTGCCGCTGGTGCTTGCGATCTTCATTTCTTACCTGATCATCGCCCTGGGCCACGCCATTGAAGGTTTGAAGATCGGGAAATGGAGACCCAACGCGACTGTGGGACTGATGTTAGCGATCTTGGTGTTCATCATGGCGATTACGGGTGTGGTGCAAATCATCGCCGACAACATTCGTGAAGTCGCCACAGCGGCGCCTCAATATCAGGAGCGCTTAAAAACCGTTGTCACTCAGGTTAGCGGTCTCATTGCCAAAATATTTGGTAAAAGTAAGCCTTTGACGATGACGACCCTCTTGAACGAGATTGACCTTGGCATGGTCGTCACGAAGTTTGCAGGCGCCTTCCAATCTATCGCGGGCAACACCTTCCAAATTTTCGCTTACGTCGCCTTTCTTTTGCTGGAAAGCCGCTATTTCGACCGCAAAATGCACGCCATGTTCCCGGAAAAAGACCGCGAACAAACGGTGCGAGATACCATGACTCAGATTGGCAAACGTATTGAGACCTACGTGCTGGTCAAAACCATGATTAGCTTCTTAGTGGGTGTCGCCAGCTTTGTGGTTTTAACGGTCGCCGATGTTGATTTTGCCCCCTTCTGGGCATTGCTGATCTTCGTTTTGAACTTCATCCCCTACATTGGCTCGCCCATGGGCATGCTGTTTCCCACCCTGATGTCGCTTTTAAAGTTCGGATCTATCCCCACAGCGCTCATTACGCTGGGCTTTCTGTGGGGTGTTCAAAGCACCATCGAGAATTTCTTAGAACCAAAGCTAATGGGTCGTTCGCTGAACCTCAGTCCCGTCTTTATGATGTTATCGCTGTCGGTTTGGGGGGCCATCTGGGGCATTACAGGCATGATCTTAGCTGTGCCGATCATGGTGATGATCATGATCGTTCTGGCACAATTCCCAGAAACGCGCCCCGTCGCCGTGATGATGTCGGAAACTGGGGATGTAAAATAGCAGCTTCAAGCCGCCGCTACATCGTGCTCGCGCAGTTTGTAGCGACTGAGAAAGATTAAGCTGCTCAGGTGCACGACAATCGGCACAATCACATATGAAATCGTGATTCCAGTTAAGGCTGAGGCTGGTTGCTCGTGCGCGACCCCGGTTGTGGACTCGATATACCCAAACCAACTGAGCAAGCCACCCACAATCAGCGTGCCAAACGCAAAGGCAACCTTCTCGCTGGCCAGCCAAACCCCGTTAAAGGCCCCCTCCCGGTTTAAGCCGGTCTGCTTGCGATCATAGGCGACTGTGTCTGTCAGCATCGATAGCGCAGTCAGGATGAACGCGCTGTTGAACAGGCCATTCAACGTGCCAATCAGGTAGATCAACCATAAGGCTGGATCGGGGATAAGCCACAGCGCAAAGGCCGCGCAATACAACAACAGCGCCGCCACGTAGACGGGTTTCTTACCGAAACGCTTGCATAACGCCACCCAAAGCGGCTGCGAGAAAATCCCCGCCAGCGCGATAAAGAGAATCGAGGTGCCCAGAACCGTCGGCGGTTGCTTCAAAACCAGTGTCTGGAAATAAATAATAGCTGCATAGCCGGTTCCTTCTGCCAGGCGCTGTAAAAATGCCGCCGACAACAAAATCAGAAACGGCTTATTGCCCAACGCTAGTTTGAACTGCGCCAAGACGGTTAAACTGGTTTCATGACGGTCATAGTATGGGGCTTTGGCCGTCGCGAAGACCGGTACCATCATCGTCACCAAACAAACAGCCGCCATCACCCAGGCCATGAAGCTATAGGCCTCGCGCCCGACACCACCTATATCGCGAATAGCGGCGGCATATCCGCCAACAATCAGCCCACTCGCCATAAATGCGACCCGGAACGCCATCAAACGGGTGCGGTCATGAGGGTTCGTGGTCATCTCCGAACCCATGGTGAGATATGGAACCGAGTACGCTGCAAAAGCTGTGAGCGCTAAGGTATAGATGCCCGATACATATACAGCCGTAGCGACCGGGCTTTGGAATATCGGCACGTTAAAGACCAACAGCAGCAGTATAACTGTCAGTACGCCTCCAAAAAACATAAAGGGGCGTCGCCGCCCCCACCGTGTCGAAATCCGATCAGATGCGATACCTGCCAAGGGATCGGCAAAGACCACCCAGATTTTTGGGATAAAGATCGCCAACCCAGCCATCACAGGCATCACACCCAAAGCATCAGTCAGGAAGGGCAATAACAAAAGTGCCGGTGCGTCGCGAAATATCTGACCGCCCACCATCCCAACGCCATACCCTGTACAAAGCCACGTAGGGAGGCGATTAGACGCTGCCGTTGATTGATCGTTGATCGTTTGTGCGGTGTTATCGGCCATCCCGTTCCCCCAATACGCGGTGAGCCGTCAGCTTAGCACCGACAGAAGCCCCTCCAAGGCATCCTGAGTTGTTTCCACCGCATCGCTCGCCCCCCGACTATGCGTTAATCGCTATTCAGAGGGTGGCTATGAGAGCCAACAGATGGTTTGCAACGGTTGGGATGGCTTTATCCTCAAGGTGTCAGACTTATATAGAGTCGATCCTATCAGGTCCGGTCCGTATCAAAGTGGAGCAGTAACGATGGCCAGTCAGAACCAACACGACCTTCTCGTCTCACCCACACACGATGAAGCTGCCCGGCAAGAATATTACATGGATATTCGCCGCCATTTAGCGCGCAACGTTGCCGGTGGTAACCGCGTTGTATGGTCTAACGTGGTACGCCCAGCGTTTGTGAAAGCAAACGGCCGTGACCCGGAAAGCAGGGCGGAAGTCCGCTCGGTGATGACACGCCACCCGTACTACCAACTTTATAGTGCGATGCAGCGTCATACGCAGGAAATGACTTGGGACTCCGTTATTGATTCCGTTGAACGTGAGTTGCCCGCCCTCAACCAGAAAGCCAAGCACTTGGCCAAGAGCGCCAAGGGCTCGCTGACGCTTGATCCAAGCTTCCAGGTGCCGCCATACCTGAGTTTTTATGACATTCACCTGCAACCAGGCGGCTATCACGCCAATTTAAGCGACGATGACGTCTCGGTTGGCGCTTTATACGACCGCGCAACGTACATGTACGCGATGGGAAACCTGGGTGCGAAGAGCGATTACCTGGGATTGTCGCTGATAGAGCACTTCAAGAAACGCTTCCCGAACATCATACCCAAACGCATCCTCGATATGGGATGCACCACCGGCAACAGCGCTGTGCCATGGAAGGAAGCGTTCCCCGATGCCGAGGTTTATGGAATCGATGTGGGCGAATCGGTGCTGCGTTATGCCCATGCCCGGTCGGAATCCATGGGAGCGGCCATCCACTACAGCCAACAAAATGCAGAGAGCACCAACTTCCCAGACGGATTTTTCGATGTCGTGGTCTCTCACATCATCATGCACGAAACGTCCACTCCAGCCGTCCGTCGCATCTTCGCAGAGAGCAAAAGATTGCTGCACGATGGCGGTGTGATGCTGCACATGGACAACCCGCGCCTGAAAGAATTGCCACCCTTCGACGCCTTCTTGGCGGAGTGGGAAGTGTACAACAACAACGAACGATTTGGTGGCACGTATCGTGAGATGGATATTGTGTCTGAGGCTGAAAAAGCTGGGTTTGTGAAGGGTAAGGCCACTTTAGAAATCGTTTCAATGATCGCGCCACCAACGGTCACAAACTACACGACAAAAGGTTTTGGCTTTCCTTGTTTGGTCGGAGAAAAGTAGAGCGATACGCACACATTTTGAATCCAAAAGCTTCAAAAAAACTTACGGCGTCGATCATCATCGACGCCGTTTTTTATTGTGCATAACACGATGATTTACACCCCATTCACGTTCGGACGAAATGAAGTTCAAAAATAATGCAAGAGATTTTTTTTGGCGCTCTTAAAAAAAACTTGTGCAAATGTTTTTGTTGAGTTTAAGTCAACTCGTTCGCGCTTAACCGCACGAACACCGAGCGCTCACATGGTGTGAATGTTTCGGTTCTCTGCTCTCTCTTAAACAGGGGAATTACCATGGCAGCCAAGAAAAAAGCCAAGAAGAAAAAAGCAAAAAAGAAAGCAAAAGCTTAGTTTTTGCTTTGAGATAATCCAACAGGGATTAGCACAACAGAAACGGTTCTAGGCGCGCGCGGACGAAAGGGCTTTGCCCTTCAAAGGATAGACCAAAAGGTCTCCTCGGAAAGTCTGCACCACCCTGAACTGGTTGTGATTGAGAAACCCGCCGAGTTTTACTCGGCGGGTTTTTCTTTTCCGCAGTTATTCCGGCCTCAATCCCGCCTCCACTGCGTGCACATTCACTTAACCTTGAGCCCCCCCTGTGGTCGAGAAGGGCCAAGACCGCTTTTGGTACACAGATAAGGTCTCTACCCTTCATTCCATTCCGACCTTGGGAGGGTTTTCAATGAAACTACGCAACCAACTGACGTTTGCGGTCTGCATATTTATGGCTGCGACAGGCACCACATACGCCAAAACACCGATTAAATTTACGGAAATTGGCAAAAAAGCTGGCATTTCCGACCCGGCCCTCAATGGCACCGGGCCGATGTTCGCCGACTACGACCAAGACGGCGATATGGACATCTTTATCTCGACCGAAGCCATCGGCGAGGGCATCGCGCTCCGTCTCTGGGAAAATGACGGCAAAGGAAACTTCAAGGACGTCGCCAAAGTGCGCGGCATCGATAATCCGGGCACGTTGGGCCGGGGTGCGGCTTGGGGCGATTACGACAACGACGGCGACCTCGACCTTTATATCGGGACGATGCAGTCCTCGAACCGTCCGGGTGCGCCAGGGCAACCGCCCGCCACCTTGATGAAAAACATGCTGAAGGAAACCGGTAAGCCCAACTTCATCAATGTCACCCGTGAAGCCGGCTTAATGCGTAAAGGCAATAAGCGCGACCAGGAACTGGGCGGCGTGGGCGATACGGCGGGCGGTGTCGGCTTCGTCGATTTTAACAACGATGGCTGGCTCGACATTATGCACCGCAATGCTGATGGCGAGATCGATAACGCCCTGTTCCGCAGCAACCGCGACGGCACGTTTACGGATGTAACCGAGGAGTCCGGCATCGCGATGCACAACGTTGTGAAGGAAAGCAACAGTCAAGGGGCGCCCAGCTGGGCTGACTTCGATAACGATGGCGATATGGACCCGCTGGTCACCAACGAAGGCGACTACCAAGTGCTGTTCACCAATGACGGGACGGGCAAGTTCACCAATATCATGAACAACCGCAAACCGCCGTCAGGGCTGGCCTTCCGCCTCGCTGGCAATGCGCAAGGCACTTGCCTGGGTGATATCGATAACGACGGTGATATTGATGTGTTCCTGCCCTTAGCCGACCAAGTAAAACGCCTCTACCGCAACGACATCGACAAGGGCCAGGGCTTAACCTTTACCGACATCACGAAAGACTCCGGCATAACCAATCGCGGCGGGGCGCGTGGGTGCGTCATGGCCGACTTCGACAATGATGGCCTTTTGGACATCTATGTGAACAACGGTGGTCCTCAAAACATCCTCATCAATGATGTGATCGAGGGTTTCCCGGCGTTTGTGCGCTTCTTCATTGCCTGGGAACCGGACTACAACGTGCTGTATCGCAACCTTGGTAACGGCAAATTCGAGGACGTGACCAAAGGTTCAGGAGCTGAAGGCTTCGGAATTGGATCGGGCGTGGGTGCCGGTGACATAAATGGCGACGGCTTCCTGGACATGGTCGCCACCAACCGCACCTATTACAGCGAGTTCAAGCGGGTCAACATTCCGCAAGACACCTGGCTGTTCCTGAATAAAGGTAACAAAAACAACTGGATCAAGGTGGGTTTGAACGGCACGAAGAGCAACAAATCGGCTATTGGCGCGCGCGTGACCGTCGTGAGCGGCGACTTGAAGCAAATGCGCGAACGCGTGCCAGCTCATGGGTATAACTCGGCCAACGAACCGCTGGAGACCTTTGGTTTGGGCGACCGCAAGACCGTCGACTACATCGAAGTGAAGTGGCCGAGCGGTTTGGTGCAGCGCATCGATAAGCCTGACACCAAGAAGATCATTCAAATCACCGAAGGCCAGTAATACGAAACTGGCTTGAGACTTCCCCTCCCCGGTCCTTATGCTGGCCCCTGACGCTGGCGGACCGGGGAGGATAAGCCATGGCGATCTCTTTAACGCGCCCAGAACTGTCGGGAACATTCGGCGCGGTGACCTCAACACATTGGCTGGCATCGGCTGCCGGGTTCGGCGTGCTGGAACAGGGCGGTAACGCCTTTGATGCGGCCGTTGCGACCGGCCTCACCCTCAGCGTCGTTGAACCGCACCTCAACGGCCTCGGTGGCGAGTGCCCCGTCATCTTGTATCACGCAAAAACCAAGCGCACGGTCGTAGTGAATGGCCAAGGGGTTGCGCCAAAAGCGGCGACCATCGCCAAGTTTCGCGAATTGAACCTCGATTTGGTGCCGGGCACTGGTTTCTTGGCCGCATGCATCCCATCCACCTTCGACACCTGGATGCATGTATTGCAAACCTACGGCACCATGAGCTTGACCGAGGTTGCTGCCCCCGCCATTCATTACGCCAAGAACGGCTTCCCCCTGCTGCCATCGATGGTGCGCACGCTCAGCACGGTCAAAGACCTGTTCAATAGCGAGTGGAAGACCTCGGCAGCACAGTGGCTACCGGGCGGCGACCTGCCCAAGTCCGGCGATTATCATAAGAACCCAGCCCTAGCGGCAACCTATACGCGCCTGGTGCGCGAGTCCGAAACCGCCAAAGGAAGCCGCGAAACGAAAATTGAAGCGGCGCGGAAAGCTTGGTCAGATGGCTTTGTAGCTGAGGCCATCGATAAGTTCGTGCGCACCCCGATGATGGATACATCGGGTAAGCGTCATGCCGGATTACTCAATGGCGGGGACCTTTCGAAATGGCGCGCGTGGGAAGAGCACCCTGTCACATTCGAATACGCTGGCCTGACAATTGCGAAGTGCGGCCCCTGGAACCAGGGCCCGGCTTTCTTGCAACAATTGGCGCTGCTGGCTGGCTATGACTTAGCGAAGATGCCCATCACGGGCCCTGACTTCGTTCATATCGTCACGGAAGCCGCCAAGTTGGCCTTTGCGGATCGCGAAGCCTATTACGGCGATCCCAATTTTGTGAACGTGCCGCTGTCACAACTCCTCGATAAAAAGCACAACGATGAACGACGCAAGCTGATCACCGATAAAGCATCACTCGAGGAACGCCCGAGTACTCTGGATGGCTTCAAGATCATTGCCACGCCTGTCACCGGCAAGGATGAGAACATCGAAGGCGGCAGCAACGCTGGCTCAATGTCAGGCGGTGTAGGTGAACCCACCGTGCGCCGCGACGGCTTTACGAAAGGCGATACGGTCCACCTCGATACCGTCGATAAGGACGGCAACATGCTCACCGCCACGCCCAGCGGCGGTTGGTATCAAAGCTCGCCCTACATCCCCGACGTTGGGTTCTGTTTGGGCACGCGGTCACAGATGTTCTGGCTGCAAGAAGGGCATCCCAGTGCGCTTGCCCCCGGCAAACGCCCGCGCGCCACGCTATCGCCGTCCATGGCCCTGCGCGATAACTCAGCCTACATGAGTTTCGGGACACCCGGTGGCGACCAGCAGGATCAATGGACACTGAATGCGTTCCTGTACCATGTCCATCATGGCATGAACTTACAGGAAGCCTTGGAAGCCCCCATGTTCCACACCGATCACTTCCGTAGCTCGTTCTATCCGCGTGAAGCAAAGCCAGGCTCGCTCTCCATCGAGAACCGCTACCCCAAGGAAACGATGGATGAACTGAAACGCCGCGGCCACGTGATCGAGCTGGCACCTGAATGGTCACTCGGGCGCACCACGGCGGTCTCCATGAAGGATGGCATCATCCGCGCCGCCGCAAGTCCGCGCGGTCAGCAAGGTTATGCCGTGGCGCGTTGAGCAACCGCGTTACGAACTGACCCATACCCGTTATATCAGGCCGCTACAGGCCATGTGACGCCTAACCGAGGACGCCGTGAGCTTTCAGGTCAGCAATATGAGTGTGGGAATAGCCCAGATCCGTTAACAGTTCTTCAGCGTGCTGATTTAAGGTGGGACTGTCGAACGATAACGCGACGGTGTCCTCGGCAAACTTAATGGGGTTGCCAACGTGAATACGGCCTTTGGGGTCGGTGACAATCATCTCGCGTGCTTTGGCATGTGGAACCTCGAAAGCTTCCGCCAGATCCAGTACCGGCGCCCAACCAAGATCCAGTTTTGACAGCGCTTCAGTCCATTCGGCCTGTGTGCGGGTTTTAAAAACCTCGCGCAGGTAATCCTTCACCGGCTCCTGGGCCACGCAGTCATCACGTTTGCACAGATCAACCAAATCTGGCCGCCCCAAAGATGTGAGTAGGTTCTCCGCAAACTTGGGCTCGCGCCCTGTCAGCACGATGTAGCGCCCATCTTTAGTCTCATAGACGTTATAGAACGCAGCGCCCCCTATAGAGCGTCCTGTGCGTGTTTGCGGTGCCTGCTTGTCTGCAATAACCGACGCACTGAGGTGGGCCGTGAACGACAACAGCGTGTCGTACATCGTCGCATCCACGTGATCGCCTTGGCCGGTACGTTCGCGCGCATAAAGCGCCATCAGAACGCCAGCAAGGCCCATCATGGCCGAGCCCATATCGGCGGCCGGGATACCGGGCACCACAGGTTTGCCATCGCCATTATCATTAATGGACAGCACACCCGCCAAAGCCTGCGCGCCCATATCGTGCGTTGCTTTCTCACGTAAAGGTCCGGTTTGGCCGAACGCCGACACCGAACAGTAAATGATGCGCGGACTGCGCGCTTTCACGTCCTGATAGCCAACACCTAAGCGGTCCATGACACCAGGACGGAAGGCCTCTACCACCACATCGGCGGTTTCACACAGCCTCAGGAAAATCTCTTTGCCGTCTGGGTGCTTCAAGTTGAGGCACAGGCTTTTTTTGCCGCGGTGAAGGTTGCGAAACCAAATGGACTGCGGCTGGCCGTCCGCGCCCTCTTCGTAAGGGCCATAATGACGCGATGGTTCACCACCCGGTGGCTCAATGCGGATCACTTCTGCACCATGATCCGCCAACATCAACGTCAGATGCGGGCCCGGCAGATACATACTGAGATCGATAACGCGAAGTCCCGACAGTTTCATGACGCTAGATCACCTTCGCTGCACGGAAACCTGCGATATCCGCAGCCGTAAACCCAAACTCGGTCAGCACCGCATCGGTATCCTGACCCAATTTGGGGGCATGTTTGCTCGTCATGCGCTGCCCATCCAGTTTAACTGGGTTTGTCAGTGCACGCATGTTGGGTTGGTCAGGGTGTGGCACATGTTGCAGCATGCCGGTTTCGGCCAGGAACGGATTATCCAACGCCTCGGCGATGCTATTCACCGGCCCTACAGGTAAGCGGCCCTTGAACACCTCAACCCACTCCGCCGTGGTTTTGGTCGAAAACGCATCATCGAGAATTTTGGTAAGCGAATCGCGGTTTTTCAGGCGCGATTCCATATCCTTGAAGCGTTCATCGGTGGCCAGTTGCGGCATCTGAAGGCCTTCGACCAGGATCTCCCAGAACTTGGGGCTCTGGGCCATGACGAACAGCCAGCCGTCTTTGGTTTTCTGCAATTGGCTTGGCGTAATAGAGGCGTGGGCACCACGCGGCACTTGGCCCGTCGTCCACCCCGTGTTCAGATACCAATGACCCATGTACGTCAGTTGGTGCAGCGCCAAGTCCATCAGGCTTAAATCAACATCACGGCCTGGCGCATCGGACGTTTTGCAGGCCAGCATCGCCGCCGTCACCGCATAAGCCATCATGGTGCCGGTCATAAAGTCGACCATCGACACGCTCAATCGCACAGGTGGCCCACCCGGCTCACCTGTCACCGACATAAACCCCGCTTCTGCTTGCATCAGGAAGTCGTAACCTGGCCAACCGGCGCGCGATGTGTCGCGCCCATACGCTGAAATATGCCCACACACGATTTTCGGATTGATCGACTTTAAACTCGCGTAATCCAGGCCCAGCTTGGCGGGCTGATTGCCCCTCATATTGCCGACCAGTGCGTCTGCGCCCGCCACGAGTTTATGCAAAATGCCCCGGCCTTGCGCGGTCTTTAGGTCCAGTGTGAGGCTGCGTTTATTAAGATTCAGCGATTGAAAATAAAGGCTGTCTTTCTCACCGAGGAAATACGGCCCCGTATCACGGGCGAAATCACCGCCTGTCGCCGGATTCTCAATTTTAATAACGTCAGCACCCATGTCAGCCATGATCATGGTGCAATAGGGTGCTGCCCCGTACTGATCGAAGCTTAAAACCCTGACACCTTTCAGCGGTAACGGTTTGGACATGACTAGATCGGGTTCCGCTCAATTAATTGACGCGCGATAATAATGCGCTGCATTTCGTTGGTCCCCTCACCAATCGTCATCAGCGGCGCATCGCGGTACAGGCGCTCAACCACAAATTCTTTCGAATACCCGTACCCACCATGGATGCGCATAGCTTCCAGTGAATTCTCAACCGCAGTTTCAGAGGCAAAGAATTTCGCCATGCCCGCTTCCATATCGCAACGCTGGCCCGCGTCGTAGGCCTTGGCCGCACTTTCCACTAACAGCCGCGCGGCTTCGCACTTGGTGGCCATCTCAGCTAGTTTCAGTTGAATGGCTTGGTGTTCATGAATGAACTTGCCGAAGGTTTTACGTTGCTGACTATATTTAATGGCTTCTTTCAATGCGCGATTAGCAATGCCGACACCCCGCGCCGCCACATTAATACGGCCCAACTCCAAGCCACCGACGGCATGATAGAAGCCCTTGCCTTCCTCGCCGCCGATCAAATTTTCAGCTGGCACTTTGTAGTCTTCAAAAATCAGTTCGGCCGAATCAATACCGTGATAGCCAAGCTTCTCAAGCTTGCGAGATACCGTGAACCCCGGCGCCTTTTCGGCAATCAGCATGCTCATGCCTTTGCGCGGCGGATCAGCAGCCGTGTTGGTTTTCACTAGCAGCGCGAAGATTTGGCCATGATGGCCATTGGTGATCCACGTTTTGGTTCCGTTCACAACGTAGTGGTCGCCTTTGTGTTCGGCCTTTGTGCGGATGCCTTGTAAGTCTGTCCCAGCATCAGGTTCGGTCAGCGCAGTGCCCCCCCGCAATTCGCCAGAGGTGAGACGCGGCAAATATCTTCTTTTCTGCTCAAGCGTGCCAAATTTCTCAATAGCTTTCGCTAGCATCAGGTGCGAATTGAAAATACCTGTCAGCGACATCCATGATTCTGAAATCATGGTGACGACTTTCGCATACGTGCTCGCTGATAACCCCAAGCCACCCCATTCGGGAGCGATGGTTGCACCGAACAGGCCCAGTTCTTTCATCTGCTCGACCATGGTCTGCGGATATTCGTCATCATGTTCCATGCGCATGGCATAAGGCTCCACATCGCGCGCAATCCACTTCGCGATTGAGTCTAAAATCAGATTTTCATCGCTAGACGAATCGGTGGCGGGCGTGGTCATCGGCACCTCATTTTTGATGTGAGAAATCAGCTTCAAGGCGTGACCATGCCGGGGTTTGGCCCAACCCGCAACCCCACGGAAAATAAAGAGAAAATCAGGCTTTTGTGGCTATGTTGTAGGCACGTTTTGAATGTGCCTATTGCGCAGCCTGCACAGGTGCCATGGACTTCAATTCGGCGATGGTTTCTTCCGTGGTCAGCACACGCCCCCACAATCGCAGGAACATTTCTTCGAACGCTTTTTGCATATGATCCGAGCATGTGCCCGTCGCGTCGGATACCAGCACGACACCATAGCCTTTGTCGGCAGCTTCCATCGCCGTCATACCGACACAGTTATTGGTCGAAACACCTGTCACAACAATTTCGCTGATCCCCAACGTGCGCAAATGTTGGTCAAGTGATGTCGATGCAAATGCGCCGATGGTGGTTTTGTTGACCACCGTTTCATCCGGCAACGGCTTCAGCGCCGCGATAATTTCATGTTCTGGCTCGCCAACCTTATTTTTTGTCGCCATCACGATATCGCGGATGTGACGCGCCATATCGGAATAGTCAGACCGCTCCGACCCGTATGTGACATAGATAATCGGGGCCCCCACGGCCCTGAAATACGCCAACAGTTTTTGCGTGTTGGGAATGACTGTCGCGTTGATGCGATCAAACCGATACCGCGACTCCTCCAACCGTCCTTGGCTGCGTAAGAAATTCGCAAGACCGTGATCAAGGCTGCCGGTCGCATATTGCATGTCGACAACCAACAAGACTGTCGTCGTCGGGTTGAGTGCAAAACGGTACGAAAACTCATTGACGTAATTGGCCATCGCACCCTCATCGGCATGACTTTGAATTTATACGGCTGGCAACGTCCCAAACTTCAAACGCAACAAGAATGCAAACTGCCGCAAACCCCGCTTCAAGCTTTCGCCGACACTTAATTCGCTGGGCAACTGGTCCAAGAATGCATCAACAGCATGGGCCGCAATTGGTTCATCATAATACGGAGTATGCCCGCGATCAGGGACAATGCACTGCTGCATGTGCGGTAAGCGCTCCTTCATGCGGATAAAGGTTTCTGGCGACAGCACATCGGAAATCGCGCCGCGCAATGCCAGCACCGGAATATCCTTCAGTTGCAGAAAGAACGGCCACAAACTAGCCGCGGCTGACCCGGCTTGCGCTGCATTGCCGAAAGGTTTGGCGATATTGAGATCGTAGTCGTGCTTCACACTACCGTCAGGCGCTTCAATAAAGCGGCGTCGCGCCATCTTCAGCCAATCGGCGTGCTGATAATCGGGGTAAATTTTACCATCAACCGCCACCAAAGCCTTGGCCGCCTCGTCCCAGGATGCGCCTGTGTATCCACGCGCCACATATTCTGCGATGCGCGTCAAGCCAGTGCTATCCACTTCAGGGCCAATATCATTCATGACGATACCAAGCACACGGCGTGGCACGACTGCGCCCAATACAACAGATAAAATACCGCCTAATGATGTGCCAATCATCGCAACATGCTTCAGTTGGAAAGAATCCAACAGCGCAATGAGATCGCGCACGTAGAACGGCGGTTGATAAGTCATGGGGTCGCGTGCGTATTCCGATTTACCGCGGCCGCGTAAATCCACGCACAGTACGCGATACTTTTCCGCGAGATGCGGTGCGAGTTCATCGAAGTCTCGCGCATTGCGGGTGAGGCCTGGAACGCAAACTACAGTCAGGCGCGGCACGGCTGGACCGGGATAATCACGAACGGCCAGTTTCAGGCCATCCGGCGATGTGTAGGTTTTATCGAGATACGTCCCCGCAACCATAATTCGCGCCCTCGTTTTTACATCGAGAACGATAACGGGGTCGGTTTAGGAGGGCAACGTTGGTGCGTAAAAGCGAGGAAGCTCGATTAGCCAAGCGCGAAATAGACTTCGGCCACGTCCTCTGCCTCGACTTCAGGCTCATTGCTGTTGGCCGCCACAGCATAGTCAGCGCGGACATCGTTCAGATGCGCAATATCGCCATTTTGAGCGGTTTGCGCAGGCAGTTCAGCAATGGTCGAGTCTTTGTTCATGGAAACGGAATACGCCTACAGCTTGGTTTTCGAGGCTTTTGTTTCACACAAAACCTGAAATATTATGAATCTGTAGAAAAATCCTCTACCTGAGAATGGGGCGGGAAAGATCCTTCTCTATGGGACCTCTTTCCCACACCGGCCAAAAATCCCGACTGTTAGGGTCTATTTTCCTGACCGATGTTGACCGTAAGTGAGGGGGTGTCCCACAGATAGGAGACGATCCGTGAACGTCAGTGTGCCCACAAGAGTAACGAGGTTAGGTGTGAGTAATTCGAATTCAGGCTTTGTCGCAGCCGACGCTGTTGAAGCCATTGGCCGTACGCCATTGATCAAACTGCGCCGCGCGTCTGAACTGACCGGCTGCACCATCTTGGGCAAGGCAGAGTTCTTAAGTGCTGGTGGCTCCATCAAAGACCGCACTGCGCTCTACATTATTGAAGATGCGGAAAGACGTGGCCTGCTGAAGCCGGGCGGAGTCATCGTTGAAGGGACCGCTGGCAACACTGGCATTGGTTTGACTTTGGTGGGCCGCGCGCGTGGCTACCGCACTGTCATCGTGATTCCGAATACGCAGAGCCAGGAGAAAAAAGACATTCTGCGTCTGTTCGGTGCTGACTTACGCGAAGTACCGGCCGTCCCTGCGTCTGATCCCAATCACTATGTAAAATACTCACAACGCCTGGCTGAAGAACTCGCAAAAACCGAGCCAAATGGCGCGATTTGGGCCAACCAGTTCGATAACGTCGCCAACCGGGATGGCCACGAACGCATCACCGCCCCTGAAATTTTTGACCAGTTGGACGGCCGCATTGACGGCTTTGTGTCAGCGGTTGGAACCGGCGGCACATTGTCAGGCATTGGCCGCGGCTTAAAAGCACTGAACAAAAACATTCAGATCGCATTGGCCGATCCGCGCGGTGCCGCGCTTTACAATTACTACAAGCACGGCGAACTTAAATCTGAAGGTAGCTCCATCACTGAAGGTATTGGCCAAGGCCGCATTACGAAAAATTTGGAAGGGGCGGTCGTTGATCACGCCTACCAAATCCCCGATGACGAGGCGTTGCCTATCATCTTCGATCTCTTGCGTGATGAAGGTCTGTGCGTCGGTGGCTCAACCGGCGTCAATATTGCTGGTGCAATTCACCTCGCCAAAGACCTTGGCCCCGGAAAAACGATTGTCACCATCCTCGGAGACTCGGGCCTACGCTATCAAAGCAAGTTGTTTAATCCGTCTTTCCTGAAGTCCAAGGGGCTTCCGACGCCCGATTGGCTGTCTTAATCCGCCCCTCTTCTGAATAACTGCACCTCGTTACGTTGCACCTGACAGGGATCACAACCTGTCAGGATCGTAATCTTATTGCCGCGATTAAGCGTTTTTGGTCAGTTTATTATGTCGCAATACATTTTACATACGATTCATTGCTGTTTTTATAATCAGACGTAATGCCATGAATTATATGAACTTTTAAGCAGTTGTAGCGCGCCAGCAACACCCCATACGAAACGTTAGATTGTATTGAAACAAAGTTGACGAGCCCCGCTGTGGCCCATTCTACTTGTGACTAATGTGAGCTGTGCTCACGCCGCGGACTCAAACGCAAATTTTGAGGCCGCACCACCGCAGGAACCAGGGGGAGTCCTGATTTCAGTAGGTGGAGAGAGTCATTCGAATAGAAGGGGTAAATCGTGAAACACACGACAACGTTCGCCCGTGCATTTCGCACGGCGCTACTGTCAGGTGTTGTTATGGCAGTCGCCATGCCAACATTCGCACAGCAGCAAGCGGCCAGCGGCGATAAACTTGAAGAAATCGTCGTTACTGGTTCGCGCATTAAAGTTCCCGGCCTGACGTCGAACAGCCCGGTCACCAGCGTCAGCGCTGAAGACATTAGCTTCAGTGCTCCAGTTGCAGCCGAAGAATTGATCAAGACATTGCCGGCGGTCGCTCCCGCCGTCGGTCCTGGTACGAACAACGGCGCAAACGGTGGTGCAACCGTCGACCTTCGTAACCTCGATCCGAAACGTTCGCTGGTTCTGGTCGATGACCGCCGTCTCACGCCGTTCAACTTGGATGGCAACACCGATACCAACGTTATCCCGCTGGCTCTTGTCGAGCGCGTTGACTTAGTGACAGGTGGCGCCTCGGCCGTGTATGGCGCTGACGCCGTCGCCGGTGTGTTGAACTTCGTGCTGAAGAAAGATTTCGAAGGCATGCAAGTGTCAGGCCAATACGGCCTGTCCGATAAGTCCGACGCGAAACGCCTGAAAGGCGACATCACGATGGGCGCTGGCTTCGATGACAACCGCGGTAACGTTGTCCTGAGCCTTGGTTACACGGACACCGAGCAGTTGTTGCAAGGTGCGCGTCCGTTCGGTAAGGCGTTGAGTGATATTGCTTGCCCTGGTGCCACCGGTAACATCGTTGGCACAAGCACTCCGGTGAATACGCCTGCGGGTAAGCTGCCACTGGGTTTAACGACTCTGGCTTCCGCAACCTGCGGCCAATCAGGTTCGGGCACCACCATCCCGGCCGCGATCCAAATATCGCCAACCACAGGCAACACGGCGATTAATGGTCAGATCAATCCGGCTACGGGTCAGATCGTGCCGACGTACGCACCTTACAACTTCAACCCAGACAACTTGTTCCAATCACCATTGGAACGTTATCAGGTTACGTCATTGGCGCGTTATGAACTGACGGATTACGCCGAAGCATACATGAACGTCTTCTACACCCGTAGTAACGTTCACACGCAGTTGGCGTCGTCGGGCACGTTCTTGAACGTGTTCCAAGTGCCAATCGGCAACCCATTCATCCCGGCCGCCGCCCGCGCTCAAATCTGCGCCACTCGTGGCATCCCTGCGGCTCAGTGCGTTGCTGGTGCTGCCGGGACTACTGAAGTGCCGATCGCAATCGGTCGCCGCATCACGGAAATGGGCCCACGTTTGAACGACTTCGAAAACAAGTGGTTCCAGTACACCCTGGGTGTCCGCGGCGATATCACGGACAACTGGAGCTACGACGTGTACTTCCAACGCGGCGAAGCTGACCAAAAGCAAATCCGCGGCAACTGGGGTTCGCTGTCTAAGGTACAGCAAGCCTTGCGTGCATTCTCCACCACGGCCTGCACCAACACCTCTAACGGTTGCGTACCGTTGAATGTGTTCGGCGCTGAAGGCTCCATTACGCCTGATATGGTTAAATTCATTAACCTGAACGCGATCTTGGGGCAGAAAGTGAGCCAGAAAATCGCCAACGCCAGCTTAACCGGCGATTTGGGCGAAACCTTTAAGAGCCCGTTCGCGGATTTGCCGATTGGTTTGGCTGTCGGTGCTGAGTACCGCAAATTGTTTGCCGCCAACCAATCTGACGGTTCGTCGCAAGTCCAGGGCGAAGTCCTGGGCACCGGCGCTCCGTTGCCAGACCGCTCCGGCTCGTTTGATCTGAAAGAAGTGTACGGCGAAACCGTGATCCCAATTGTCACTGGTCAACCGTTCATTGAGTCGTTGAACTTCGAAGGCGGTTATCGCCGTACGAAGTTCTCAACCACCGTATCGACGGAATACGGCAGTGCGAAATTCGGTGGCGAGTGGTCACCGATCTCGGGCTTGCGTTTCCGTGGTATGGGGCAACGCGCAACCCGCGCTCCGAACGTGAACGAACTGTTCGCGCCGAACGTGTCGGCCTTGAGCAACTTGTCGACTGATCCCTGCCAAGGCACTTTGATCAACCAAGCCCAAGCTAACACGGCTGGTACACTGTCCAACCTCTGCCGTTTAACGGGCGTTCCGTTGGCGTTGATTGGTCAGTTGCCGGCTCCGTCGGCTGGTCAGATCAACGTGCTCCAAGGTGGTAACCCGGCTCTCGGCCCTGAAAAGGCCAAGTCGACCACCCTGGGCGTTGTGTGGGAACCTGAGTTCATCAACAACCTGGCCATCACGTTGGACTACTACAAGATCGCTTTGAACGAAGCGATTGACCGTCCGGCTGCTCAAGACACCTTGGATGGGTGCTATTCAACAGCACTTAACCCGGGTCTGGTGTTCAATGCATCTTGCGCGTTGATCTTCCGCGAACCGAGCAACGGTACGTTCAACGGCGCGACCGCTCCTGGCGTATCGCGTCCGCTGTCGAACCTGGCGCAGATTGATACTTCGGGCTTCGACCTTGGTATTGCTTACCAACTCGCCTTTGAAGATTTGGGCATGGACTCAAGCTTGGGTCGCTTGGCCATCAGCTTTAACGGCAACAAGTTGGAAAGCTATTACCAACAGTTTACGCCAAGCTCGATCCGCCGCGACTGCAAAGGCTACTACTCGGTGGCGTGCGATGAGCCGTTGCACAAGTATCGCTGGAACCAACGTACTACCTGGTACTTCGGTGACTTCGACGTGTCGTACAACTGGCGTCACCAAAGTGCAGTTCGCTTAGAACCGCTTGCTGGCACGTTCTTCGCAGGCTTTACCCGCATCCCCTCTTACGACTACATCGATCTGTCGGCAGGTTGGGATATTACCGAGAGCGCTCGCATCTCTCTGGCGGTGACCAACTTGTTCGACAAGTTGCCGCCGGTCGTGGGTAACACCATCGGAACCACAGGGAACAACAGCGGTAATACCTTCCCGCAGAGCTACGACACCATCGGACGTTACTTCACGTTCAGTAGTGTCTTGAAGTTCTAAGATTACAAAACATCCAGCGAAAAGGGCGGCAGGCAACTGCCGCCCTTTTTGTTTGCGCTTAGAGTTTGCTTAATGGCTTTGAAAACAGGCATGAAAAAAGGCGCCCGAGGCGCCTGTTGACATTACCTTTCATGCGACAATTTAGCGCATACCGGTGATTTTCAGGCCCACAACACCAATCCCCTCAACAATCACTTGCGCGTGAGACACACCCGTTAAACCCGCGTCGGCCAATTTACGCTTAAACCCCAACAGACCAGAATCACCCAAAGCTGCGCGGGTAATGGCATCAAGGCGTGACACATGTGAGCCGATGCGCTTCTTCATCAGCGCGATCATGTTCACCTGCGAATTGATTTCAGTGGTTTTGCGGATCACAAACACGTGCTGCAGCGATGTAATCACCGCTTCAACGATTTCGCTGTCGGCGTGTTTGAACTTCACCATCGTACGTTCAACTTCATCCGAGAACTTCTGCAGATACTTTTTGGTATCGCGCGGCTGTCCATCTTCCTGCGGGTTCTTTTCGATGTGATGCAATGCTTGCGATACGGCTGTCGCGACATCAAACAGCTTTGTACCTGTCAGCAGGAATTGGCTTTGGCGCATTTTGCTTGCAGCTTGCACAACAGGCATGGTGTTGGCGGCAAATGTAATGGCGCAGAACTTTCCTCCGCGCTTCATGACGCGCGCTGCCTCGGCTGGCGCACGGCTGTCAGCGAATTCCATACCGTATTGACTAACAACGGCATCGAATTGGCCAGCTTGATACGGCAAAGATTCCATCGGAACTTGGCCAGTGAAATTGATTGTCTTCAGTAGCTCTTCTTTCGGTACATACTTCACCGGGTCAATCGCTGCCGAATCAAGACCATAAATTTTGAAGTTTTTGCCGGTGGATTGCGAGACGCGTGCCGCGATCAGGCATACCGCCCCATTGCCGCAGCCCAAGTCCAAAATGTTGGCGCTATTGGGAAGCTCATTAAAGAACTCCACCCAATGCGCCTCAAGGGTCGCCTCGGCTTGAGGGCTGCTCTCGGCGACAGTCGATAGAATACGACTGTCATGCCAATAAGAGTCCCAAATCTTGTGCTTTTCTTGGATGGGCTCTGTCACGTGATGCTTCGCTTCGGCCTTCCCCTCCTGACAGGACACACCCCGTCAGTTCCCCTGGGCGCCAAATAGACCGTAAACATAAGAAATTTCAAGCGTTTCGCCAACTGTTTGGTAGTTTGGTCTATGGCCTGGGCCTATAGACGGTATGTGGTAGCATCGAAGCGTTTACAAAAAGGAAACTCCTGTGAAAACCCGCGTTCAGCGGATTACGCCGCCCGACACAGCTGCATTAACACATTGCCACAATATTCGGCGCGAGGTTTTTTGCGAAGAACAAGGCATCTCAGCAGATCTGGAGTGGGACGACTTTGATGCCATATGCACCCACTACCTCCTTTTTATAGATGATGTCCCTGCCGTTACGGCACGCATTCGGCCTTATAAGCCCGGAGAAGTGAAAATTGAGCGTGTGGCCGCACTGAAAAAATATCGCGGACAAGGCTTGGGATTGTTGCTGATGGAGCACATCCTCGCTGATCTCAAAGCGAACGCACCCATTGAAGCCATTCTCAATGCCCAAACAATCGTCCGCGATTTCTATACACGGTTAGGCTTTGAGCCCCATGGCCCCGAATTTGTGGAAGCAGAGATTCCCCACATCCATATGCGGTTAAAATTAGGCTAACAGCTGGGCTTCGTGCCCCAGGTTTGCTTCGCGCCATAGCTGAACACGGCATCGGCGCTTTTTTTCAATTGCGCGAATTCCCCTCGCACCTCTTCAACCAAACTCGGCGCGACTAATGCTCTTGAAAGCAGGGGTTCAGCACCACTCAGTAACAAGGTTTGGAAATAATCCAGAAACACAACCCGCGATGTATGGTTTTTCATACGTGCGTCCAGCGTTGGCGACACGTCCGTGGCCACAATGCCCCCAAACCCAGCCTGCGCCAGCAAGCCTGGCATGCGAATACCAACATTGGGGTCACCGCCGAACTGAGATTGCAAGGTCATAAAGGCATCAAAATATTTCATTGTTGCTGGGCAGTGCGGATACATGTGCAGCGCTTTGTCGTAAACCTCGGTGGAATAAAACACTGCCCCTGGCTTCAGCACACGTAAAATTTCGCGCAAAATCGGCACAGCCTGGGGAACATGCTCGAACACCCAGAACACACAGGCTCCATCGAAGGTGTTATCCGCAAATGGCAGATGGTCACCGGTCGCTTGGTGCAGTTCCACACGCCCCGCAGCGACGTCCGATGCCAGCAAAACTTTCGCACGATTGATTTGTATCGGTGACGGTTCAACGCCAATCACTTTTACACTGGGCCAGCGGCGCAAGAGCACGCTGATCTGCGCCCCGACGCCGCAGCCCACCTCAAGCACCGTTTTGGCCGCGCTAAAATCAATCTGGGTGTGATGGTAAGGTTCGAGAAACAGCGCTTGGTCCACCAAGCGCTGTTGTTCCTCGGGTGTGAAGGTATGAATATAGCCAGCTGTGTTTTCGGAATGTGTCACAACCGGCCCTTCGACCTTAAGCCTTTTTACTTTTAACCCAGTCAGCCACCCGTTCTTCCAGAATATTCAAGGGCACCGCTCCCGACTTCAGAACCACGTCGTGATATTCGCGAATATCGAATTTGTCGCCGAGCTTCTTCTTGGCGTCTTCTCGTAAAGACAGGATTTTCTCCATACCGATTTTGTAAGCCGTCGCTTGGCCCGGCATGACGATATACCGCTCTGTCTCATTGCGGATATCAAACTCGGTGTTCGGCGTATTGTCGCTTAAGAACTTAATCACATCTTCGCGCGTCCATTTGTATTGTGGCGCATGCAGGCCCGTATCGACGACCAACCGGCACGAGCGCCACAGTTCCATCGTCAAACGGCCGAAGTCGGAGTACGGGTCTTTGTAAAATCCCATCTCCTTCGGCAGGCGTTCACAATACAGGCCCCAGCCCTCGACGTAGGCTGTGTAATCACTGCCGAATTTGCGGAACTTCGGGACGTCCTGCAATTCCTGCGCAATCGCGATCTGCATGTGGTGGCCTGGAATCCCTTCGTGGTAGGCCAAGGCTTCCAGCTCAAACGTGCTGATGGCCTTCATGTCGAAGGTATTGATGTAGTAGGTACCGGGGCGACCATCGAAAGCACCCGGCGGCTGGTAAAAAGCACCCGAGGCCGACTCTTCACGGAAAGGCTCAACCGGTTTGACTTCCAGCGCTGCTTTCGGCTTGGTCAGGAATACATCGTCTAAGCGCGCCGTCATATCGGCCAGCACCGACTTGGCTTTAGCGATATAGGCCGCTTTGCCTTCGGGTGTTGCCGGATAATAGAACTGCGGGTCTTCGTTCATAAACTTGAAGAAGGCCTTCATATCACCGCTGAAGTTGACCTTCTTCATGATCTCTTTGATTTCACCGTGAATGCGCTCCACTTCCTTCAAGCCGAATTCGTGGATTTCCTGCGCCGTCATATTTGTCGTGGTGTGCTGCTTCAGCATATGCTGGTAGTACGCCTCACCCTCAGGCAGCTTCCAAACACCATCATCAGTGGTAGCTCGCTTTTCCTGATCTTCCAGCACCGCAATCAGCTTCTCGTAGGCCGGTTTGACGGAACTCAACAGCGCCTTCTCAGCATCAGCCGTCAGCGCAACTTTCTCTTCGTCGGGAATTTGTAAGGCCGTTATCTTGCCGCGGATGTCTTCCATCAGCGCGCTATCTTTATCGCCTTCGTAAGGCTTGCCGCTGAGAACATTGCGGCTATCGCGTAACACGCGCGCGAACACAAATTTGGGCGGCATCACCCCCATACCTTCGCGCACCTTCAACCCATCAATGATCTGATCAACCAGAACAGGCACGCCGTTCAGGCGCTCGATATACGCAACCGCTTCGTCCTTGTTGCCGACGCGGTGGATATTAATCAGGAAACTCGGGATTTCAGCTTGCCAGCCGAACATCTGATTAACTGGATAATCGTGGTGGCGCCACTTGTAGTCCGAGATATCCTGCTCCACGCGCACTTCAAACAAACGGAAGCTCAAGGCGCCATCAGGGCTAAGTTTTTTGACTTTGAAATTCGCTTTCAGGTCAGCCAAATCTTTTTGCTGGAGTTCGTAATCTTCCTTTTGGCGTGCTTCGCTTAAATCATCCCACTTATTCATATCCTCCTTGATGCCAAGGTAGGCTTTGCTGATGGGCGAACGGTTCACCCAAAACTGGAAGCGCTCTTCCAGCCAGGTATTCAGTTTCGCAGTTTCGGCTTTCATCTCTTCGGCACTGTCGCCACACGCCGATAGCGCACTCAACGCTGTCATCGCCGCTGTGGTCATCACAAAACTACGACGCGTAATTGTGAACATTGATGTTGATCCTTCCCCAGAATTGAACTGCCGGTGGCAGAGACTTTCGAGGGCCGAAAGCCCACCGGCGCATTGGGGCTAAGGGTAGCGTGTCAGGGTGTCCTGGAACATTAAAATCCGTTCAATATCAATGACTTTAATAAGATTCCGCCCATGGTTTCGGCCCCCAAAACTCGCTAACGTGATGCCAAATAGCCAGCGGAGGCGGGCATAAATAAGCCTCTAGCGGCAAACACGTTTTGAAGGATTAGGGGATGCGTTTTCGTCGGTTTGTTATGGCTGTGGCGGCCGTGTTGGGGTTATCCACGACGCCGCTATTGTCGGCTGATGCCAAGATGGTGTTTCAACGCGGCAATGCAGCCGAGCCCGATACGCTGGACCCGCACCTGGCCAGCACCTCGTGGGAAAACCACATCATCGGCGACTTGTTTTTGGGGCTGACAACGGAAGACGCACAAGCCCACCCTATTCCCGGCATTGCGGAAAGCTGGACCACCAGTGAAGACGGCCTCACATGGGTTTTTAAAATTCGCAAAGGCATGGTGTGGTCTGACGGTGTGCCGATCAAAGCTTCGGATGCTGTGTTTGGCTTGCGCCGTCTTATGGACCCGAAGACCGCATCGAAATACGCTTCGATGCTCTATCTCATTCAAAACGCCGAAGAGGTGAACGCGGGCAAAAAGCCACTGACTGAATTAGGTGTGCGCGCCATTGATGCCGGTACCGTTGAATTAAAACTCACACAACCTGCACCATTTCTGCCGGGCTTGCTCACGCACTACACCAGTTTCCCGATGCCAGAGCATATCATCAGCAAATTCGGCACAGAATGGACCAAACCCGGCAACATGGTGTCTAGCGGGGCATATATGTTGGACACATGGATCGCCAATGACTACGTCAAAATCATCAAGAACCCGAAGTTCTACGATGCCGCCAACGTGGCCATTGATGAGGTGTTCTTTTACCCCACAGAAGACGAGCGTGGCGCTCTCACACGGTTTCGGGCAGGCGAGTTAGATGCCAACATCACCAACCGCGGTTTTCCGGTTGATCAGATTGAGTGGTTGAAAACAAACATGCCAGGCCAAGGTCGCATCAATGCGTACTTGGCAAACGAATACATTGTTGCGAACACACGCCGCAAACCCTTTGACGATCCGCGAATTCGCCGTGCGTTATCGCTGGCGCTCAACCGCGAAATCTACGCCACAAAGGTTTATCGCGATGGCCGTATCCCTGCGTATTCATTCGTGCCACCAGGTATTGATAACTACGAAACCAACATCAAACCGCGGCTTGATTTCGCAGATTGGCCAATGCCCAAGCGCATTGCTGAAGCCAAGCGTTTATTGGCAGAGGCAGGCTACGGACCCGACAATCCGTTGAAGTTCGATTTCAATGCCATGACGGGCTATGACGCACGCCGTGCCTCTGCCGCCATTACGACCATGTGGCGCGAAATCGGCATCAACACCAAACCACTGACGAATGAACCCAAGACGCATTACAATATCATTCAAGCCTTTGACTTCGATGTCGCCTGGGCTGCCTGGGTCGGCGACTACAATGACCCGCAAACCTTTCTGTACTTGATGGAGGGCAACGCGGGCGCCTTCAACTATGCAGGTTATAAAAACAAAGATTATGATGCGTTGATGGATCAAGCGAAGCAAACGCTGGACCTGAAAAAGCGCGCCGACATTATGGCCAACGCCGAGCAAAAGGGCATGGATGATACGGCGACAATCCCCCTCACCTTCACCACGACGAAAAACTTGGTCGGCCCGCAGGTGAAAGGGTACGTCGACAACATTTCAAACTGGCACCGCACGCGCTTTATGCGCATTGAGCGTTAACGCCGCACCCCATGACCATCTCGCATCCCACCACTATCGGAATGCGCAATGCAGAGCTGAGTACATGGCTGGAGCGCAAAGCCAGCGATGCCGATGTTTTGGCTTTGCGTGCAAAGCTAATTGCCGAGAAACCCACGCATGTCATGGCCCTAATGCCGCAGGGTGAAGATGCTGTGATGGAATTGGGCCACACGCTCTGCTCACGCGACGGTTGGGTGCAGCCCACCACGCCAGCGGAAACACTGAGCACTTTGGGGCTCATGTATGTGGAGGATCTCTGCATCCTCACAAAACAAGGTGATGCACCATACACCCTCTCTGCTGGTGTGTTGTGCTTTCCCAACCGATGGCATCTGACAGAAAAAATCGGCAAACCAATGATAGAAGTGCATGCCCCAGTGCCGGAGTACGCCGAAAAATTAGCGCCACAGGTAGATTTCTTTTTGGATCGCTTGCGACCAGACCGCTGTTTTAAGCGCAGTAACTGGGGCATTGCATCGACACCCGACCTGCACCTCCCCGACCCTGTGGCACCGGTGAATCCCGCCACTGATGTCGATTTTTATGTGCGCTACGAAGGCCAGTCCTTCCTGAAACTACCCAAAACCAACGCTGTCGTTTTCAGCATTCACACCAATGTTGTGCCCTGGTGCGATGTTCCGCCCGAAGATCAAGACGCTGTTTTAAGTTTTGCCAAATCCTTGGGCCCAGACTGGCTGGCCTACAAATCCATCGTTTGAAGCTAAAAAAGAGGGCCCCGCGTTTTCACGCTGGGGCCCTTTCAAGGACAGAGACAACCGTTTTATTTTTGACGAACGACGGTCGGCGCTCGGTTCGCAAGCTCAACACCACTAAATTCAATCACGCGTCCAGAAGCATCGCGCTCCTGGTACGATCTGGTGTTAAGAATTACAGGCTTGCGGTCTGCCTTATGCCGCCATGTCCACGTTGCTCTGCGACAAGATTGGCGCAGACTCCGGGGCAGAAATGGCCGCCGGCACTTTGATCTTCATGGTCGAGAAGAAGGACACGATCAAAGCCGACGCATACGGAATAGACATCACGCTTAAGGCCGCGACCCAGACAACATCGGCCGGGTCATCAAACTGTGTCGACCACATGGTGCCAAACACGGCGCCAATGGTCAGCAGCAGCATCAGTGTCTCGGTACGTGCAAACTGCACTGTCTGCTTCCAGCTTGCGGCATCTTCGCACTTCGGTGTGCGCATGAACGGCATGGAGGATGTGAACAGGCCTTTAATCACGCCCAGCCCCACGGTGTACGAGAGTGACAAGCCAGTCAGCGCCGAGGCAATCGAACCACCCACACCGGTGCCCACCTTGGCACCATGCAGCCATACCGTTTTGATGGTCTTGATGGTGAATAGCATCAACGCCACGCCTGACAACGCCGTCAACGGCACGTCGAAGTGACGCGGCGCAATGATCATCAAGGCCGACCACAACAGGGCCAGCACGCCGAAGATTAACGCAAAGCCGTCAGCAAACCAGGGCATCCAACCCGCAACGAACTGATAGCGCTGTGCAAAGTTCAGCTTGCCGTATTTCTGATCGCGGCCCAGGAAAATCGAGCGGGCATGCTTTTTCAAGATCTGCATAGCGCCGTAGACCCAACGGTAACGCTGGCCTTTATAGGCTGAATAGGTGTCCGGCATCAGGCCACGGCCCATGCTGGCAGGCGTATAAAGTGCGGTGTAACCCGCTTCGAAAATACGCAAACCCAGTTCCGTATCTTCGGTGATGCACCATTCCGACCAACGACCCACTTGCTCCAGGGCAGAGCGGCGCACAACGCACATGGTGCCGTGTTGGATGATGGCGTTGTGTTCGTTGCGCTCGACCATGCCGATCCGGAAGAAGCCGGTGTACTCTTCATACAGGCAAGCTTTGAACAAACTCTCATGCGCATCGCGGTAGTCTTGCGGCGCCTGCACGATGGCCACCTTGGCATCGTTGAAGCCCGGCAATACTGTTTTCAGCCAATGCGGTGCCACTTGATAGTCACTGTCGATCACGCCGATAAATTCAACGGTCGGGTCCGTCAATTCCAACGCTTTGTTCAAGGCCCCGGCTTTGAAGCCCTTCATGTTTTCGAAGTGATAGAAGCGGAACTTCTCAATCCCTAAGGCTTCGCAGTGCGCCTGAACGGGGCGCCACAGCGCTTCATCAGACGTATTGTTGTCGAGAATAATCACTTCGAAGTTCGGGTAATCCAAACGCGAGAGTGCGTTAATGGTGTCGATCACCATCAACGGCGGTTCATTGTGAATAGGCACGTGGATCGACACGCGCGGGAAGTAATCAAGCTTGCCGCTGATATCGGGCAGGCGTTTTTTACGCCACAAGCTCAAGGCCCACTCGGCAGTTTCGGTCAGTAACAGCACGGCGGTGAATATGCCGGCTGGGATAATGATCCCTGAGGCCACCAAGGTGCCGATATCGACATAACGCAAGCTGGAGGCATCAATGATGAACAAGGCGCCAGACACAACAATGCCGACAACCACCCCCACCAGCAGGTAACCGCGCACGCTGACCTTCGGCAGCACAGCCAAAACGATCAAGCCCAGAATGAACGATGCAGCAGCCGCCGTGGTGGCATAGTCACGCCAGTTGGCGAACGACGAGAGACTACCGGTGAATGGGAACTTGAAGCTGCCTTCAGCATCCAACATGCCCCAATAGGCCCCTACGGCACCTTCCTGACCGGCCGAGCCTTTCCACGGCTGGTCGTAGGCCTCCATGATGTAATAGTCGTAGTTCTTCTGCGACGCCAAATTGAAAAACGAGCGTAAGAACGCGGCTTCGAACGCCGAAGACGGTACCGCACCTTTTTTCACGCGACCATCCGAAGGCCAGCCGGTTTCACCGATGATGATTTTTTTGCCGGGGAATTTCTTCGCGATGAGGTCGTAACTCTCGGTGATGTAGTTCATCGACTTTTCAAGCGCGATGCCTTCCCAGTACGGCAGCAAGTGAATGGCGACAAAGTCCGCCTCGTCCACCATCTCAGGTTCGCGCAAGAACGCACCCCAAATGTCTGCGGTGCCTAACTCAACGCCCGGCACCGTAATGCCAGCGCGCACGCGCTTAATGTAGGCGTTCAGTTCTTCGACAGTTAACTCAGTACGCACACCAACCACTTCGTTGCCGACAAACACGCGGTCAACCGTGCCGGGGTTATCGTTGATGGCTTTTAAGGCGCGCTCAATTTCTGCGTCGTTACGCGCGAAGTTGTCACCCAGCCAAATGCCAAGTGCGACTTTCAGGCCGTAGTCTTTCGCAATGTACGGAATACGGTCTTGGCCGTAGCCCACCGTGTACGTTCGAATGCGCTTGGTCATTTGAGAGAGTTGCTCGAGGTCGCGGCGGATCATCGCCTCGGTCAAGCTGTTGTCCTTATCGTCCTCGGTATAGAAATGCGACGGGCTGTAGGCCAAGCCGCCGATCTCGCCTTTCCAATCCGGAGCCGTAAGTGGTTTATCGAGCGACATCCAGAATGCCGCGGAACCGATACACACCGCTAACAAGGCAACAAGGATTCTCATTTTTTTAAAGCAGCTTTCTCTGCTGAGTCTGGTGTTGTTGTCTCCGCCAGCTTGCCAATTTGCACATGCTTCATGGCAAACGCGTGGCTAGCGAAAGGTTTCTTTATGTGGGGGAAGGGTTTCTGCAAGACGGAAAAGCGTCTGCGTCCGATGACGTATCGGCGCGACAGCTTCTGCAGACAGAACGGTCAACGAGGGATGCGAGGCCCTGTGGACTGCGGGGTTATAGCAGTGCCATATGAAACAACAACTGTTGCAATGTTAAAGACGTCGAGATCGGTCAAACTCTAGCAATTCCGCCATTGCGGCGAGATTGTGGCAGCAACTTTATTGCAAATTTCGGGGGGCAAAACGTAAGGAAAATATTGCAACGCAATACACACCTTTTTGCGCCGCAATATATCGATTCGGGATATCCGTTTGCGCCCAGGTATGGGATAGAGCCGCCATGCTGAGTTACCGACACGCTTTCCACGCTGGCGGCGCCGCCGACGTTCACAAACACGCTATCCTCTCCCTGCTGCTGGACCACCTGGCTGGCCGCGAGAAGCCGTTCTGCGTCATCGATATATATGCAGGCCGGGGCATCTATGGCCTGAATAGCGAAGAGGCCCAGAAGCGCCGGGAATTCGCGCATGGCATCCGCCGGGTGATTGGCGACCCCAACCGCCCAGCCCTCCTGAACAGCTACTGGCGGGCTGTCGATAAGCTGAACCCCGATGGCACCAGTGCCGCCAAGCTGGCCCGCTATCCCGGCTCGCCCGAATTGATCCGTCAGGCCCTACGCAAAGACGATGCACTGATCGTCAATGAGTTGCACCCAGCCGACCACGAGGAACTGACACGCTGGGCGGGCGATGACAAACGCATCCATGTGCATAAACGCGATGCCCTGGAAGCACTGGTGGCCCTCACCCCACCCAAAATTCGGCGTGGCCTCGTGCTGATTGATCCGGCTTACGAAGTGAAGACCGAGTACGAGACTCTCCCCACAGCCATTGCTGAAACGTTTCAGCGCTGGCCGCAGGCCACCTATGCGGTCTGGTACGCGGTGCTGGCCGAGAACCGCCACAGCATCATGCGCAAAAAACTGCTGGACCAAATTCCGGCGGATATCCTTGAGAGCGATTTTGATTTAGGCCGTGCGAAGTCATACCCCGGCATGCAGGCTTCAGGCATGTGGATCATCAATCCGCCGTGGCAGATTGATCAGAGCATTCAGAAAGCCGGCGATTGGCTGGCGAAAGAATTGGGCCAAGACCGCCCGGCCCGCCACACCATGAAGTGGCTGCGAAAAACCGATAACTAAGTGCCTTTGGGCTTTATACTGCGCTTCACGGCCACGGCTGTCAGCGGGTCTTCCGGCCAGATGTGGCGCGGATAGCGCCCGCGCATTTCACCGCGCACTTGCGGGTATACGTTTTTCCAGAAGCTCGTCAGGTCTGCCGTCACCGCAATGGGCTTTTGACCAGGCGAGAGTAAGTGGAGTGTGACAGGCACTTTGCCGTCAGCGATTTTTGGTGTTTCGGTGAGGCCAAACACCTCTTGCAATTTCACGTACATCGCTGGGCCACCTGAACCTTCGTAGTCCACACGAATGGATGAGCCTGAAGGCACATCGAGATGGGTCGGTGCAACTTTGTCCAGGCGCTTTTGCAAATCCCACGAGAGTTGCGATTTAATGGCTTCATAGAGATCGAGTTTGCTTAAGTGCGCACGGCGCATGAAGCCATCAACGAACGGCGCCAACCACTCTTCCAGCGAAGCCAACAGGCCATCATCGGAAAAATCCGGCCACTCCTGATTGGTATCATTCGATTTGGCGAACATCACACGACGTTGAAAGCCACGCACGCCATCAGTCCACGGCAGCACATCCAGGCCCATGGCCCGCACGCCTTGCAAGAAGGCGGGCGTGGTTTTTTCCGGCGGCACTTTTTGCAGGGGTTTGTCTTCTAATATCAGCGCGCCCAAGCGTACCTGCTTTGCAGCAATCACGGCTTCAGTACGGTTATCCCAGGCGACCACCTCTTCCTCAACAATCTGATCGGCAAACGTCTCTTCAATTTCGCTGCGCGTCAGCGGTGCGGCTAAATAAATGCGCGCATCTTTGGCCGCACCATCTAAATGCGCGATGGCTAAGTATTCTTCGGCGGCCAACGACTGCGTTTCATCGATGAACGCTCCGCCGCCGCCAGACAATCGATACCGCCCACGCGCGCCGCGCCGCTGCGCGATACGATCTGGGTATGCGAGTGCTGTCAGTTGCCCAGTGTGTGACGTGGAGCGATCACCTTCGGGTACTTTCACTATGCTACGGAACTGGCGCGCCGATTGCTTTACGCGCTCTAAGGCTCCACGGTTCACTTGCGCGCCACCGCGCTCGCGCGCATCGCCCAGAATCTCCACACGTGTACGCAAATCCGGGTCGCGCGTGCCCACCACAATATCGCGCTCGGCAAGCAGCGCTGCGATATCGCAGGCTGTCGCACCCGCACCGATTTCCACGCCACGATGCACCAAGTGCGCCAAACGGGGATGGAGTGGCAGCGCCGCCATGGCACGGCCTTCTGATGTAATGCGCCCCTGCCCATCCAGCGCATCGAGGCTTTTCAGCAAATCTACACCTTGCGCATAGGTGGCCGCCGGTGGCGGTGTGATCCACGACAACGTGGATGGATCAGTGACGCCCCAGTTGGCGAGATCAAGCGCTAAGGGGGCTAAATCCGCCAACTGCATTTCCGGTGCATCAAAGGCCACCAGCGCACGATCTTCCGCTTCGGTCCACAGACGGTAACACACGCCTGGGCCTAAGCGCCCCGCACGGCCACGGCGTTGTTCGGCTGATGCGCGGGACACGCTGACCGTCACAAGTTGTGACATGCCGCGCGCTGGATCAAAGCGCGAGACACGCTTCAAGCCGCTATCAATCACGATGCGCACGCCTTCAATAGTCAAACTGGTTTCAGCAATGGTGGTTGCCAGCACCACTTTGCGTGTGCCTGGCGGCGACGGTGCCACAGCCGCATTTTGGTCTTTCCACGACAGCGCACCATACAAGGGCCGCACATCCACATCGCGTGGCAGGTTCGCATTCAGCAACGCATCGTTGGCGCGGCGAATTTCAGCTTCACCCGGCAGAAACACCAGGATACTGCCCTCGTCGGTGTCGAGTGCTTGGCGCACAACCGACGTGATATCTTTCTCAAGCGGGTCTTGTGTCGCCTTCGGCAAAAAGCGCGTTTCAACCGGGAACGGACGATGAGCACTTTCGAGAACAGGCGCATCACCAATCAGCTGAGCCACAGGCCCGGTATCCAGTGTGGCCGACATCACGAGCAAGCGCAGATCGGGGCGCAAGTTGCGCTGGACATCTAGCGTCAGCGCCAAGCCCAAATCCGTATCCAGGCTGCGCTCGTGGAATTCGTCGAAAATAATGGCTGCCACATCGGCCAAATCAGGGTCATGTTGCAGGCGGCGGTTTAAAATCCCTTCCGTGACCACTTCAATGCGCGTGGATTTGGACACTTTGGATTCTAACCGGACGCGATACCCAACCGTTTCGCCCACCGGCTGATTGATGGTATCAGCCATGCGCTCAGCCGCCATGCGTGCAGCCAACCTGCGTGGCTCGAGCATCATAATCTTGCGGCCCTGCACCCACGGCTGATCCAACAGCGCTAAGGGGATGCGCGTGGTTTTACCCGCACCAGGGGCTGCAACCACCACCGCAACATTGCGATCATTTAGCGCAGCCTGCAGCGGCGCGATCAGCGCATCAATGGGAAGAGAGGTCGTCAATACAGCCTGCCGTTCTATTTCTTATCGGCTGCGACTTTATCTTTAAGCGCTTTGGCTTTCATCGCGCGTTCGGCTCTTTCTTTATCTTCTTTTTCTTTATTGGCGGCCGCCCGCGCCGCATCATCTTGCTCTTTGCGCGATTTCATAAGGCTTTTTGAGGTATCAAAGCGTGTGGCCAAGAACCGATATGTCTTGCCCATCAGATCTTGCACACGGGCACCCTGCGCCGGGTTCAGTTCCGACCACGCACGCACTAAGGGCGTCCACTTCATTTGCAGGTAACGCAGTGTATCGCGTTTTTTGCGGATTTGTTCGATCTGTAAATCCAGATTCCGCATCGCCGTCACAATATCACTGGTCTGCGCATCCAAGTCATCGAATATGGCTTGGTATTCGTTGACGCCTTTGCGCATCAGTTGGCGCACGCGCTCGACCGTATCCGTAATACGAATGTCGCCCGAGAATTTATTCTGCACTTGCTTCAACTTCACGACGATGCCGGGCACCACCGCCAACGCCTCACGCAGCGCTTCAATGTAGCAGAACTCACGCGTCAACAGTTCCATCTTTTGCAGCACAGGTTCGGTATCGTCTTCCTTCAGACCCAAACCTACAGCCGCTTTTTTAAAGGCCTCGCGCAGCTTGGTTTTGCTTTCTTTCGTCGCCAAGAAAGCGTTCAAGTCGTCCGGTGTTTTTAACACCACCGTCATTTCTTTTTCGATCAACCCAATGAGTTGCGCTTCCAAGCGGTGGCGCGCAATCGTCTTGTGCTTCGGCGACACCATCCACGATGATGAGCCGTCCAAAATCTCATTGGGGATTTTATCCCCATTGCGAATGTCTTCGACGAAATTCAGAGCCTTTACCACCGTCGCCAAAAGTTTGTCGTCGTGGCTATCGGGTTCTACACCAAACTGTCGGCGCAAGGCCTTCAAGCGCAGTTGGCCTTCCATGTCGCCTAGGTCAACGACCATCACTGGCTCGTCCAAAGTGTCGGGCTTGAAGAAGCGCGCCTTGGGAACCTTGAAAACTTTGTTTTGGAAATCAAAGTGGGTGGTGCGCAACACCGGGTCGGCCGCGTTCTCGTCGAACGTCGCCGGGACTGCTGGTGCGGGCGGAACCGCAGGCGGCATTGCTGCGGGCGCCGCAGGCGGCGCGGGGTCAACCGCAGGAGCCGATGTTGGGTCCGTCGACAAAAAGTCCGCTCCACTCACTCTAAATATTGAAATCGCTGCTAGGTTGCTCTTATAGCGCAAGAGGTACCCGGTGAGCTTATGTTCATTTTAGCCCAAGACGCGAGGCTAAAATCTACCCTAAATTTCGGGGTGCAGACCGCTCAATAGCGATCATTTTTTCGAGACCGTGTCGCATTTCAGACATGATAAATTCGGCCTTTTTCGGCGGGCTTCCCACATTGCGACGGGGGAAGGTCTTGGTCCAGGCGTCCATCTTCACGGTCATGGCACACAGGACACCACCAATTGTGGTATGGTAGGCCGTAATCATAGCTTCCACCGCACGGAATTTCTCGGCGGAAATATTCGTCCACATATCCTTGGTGCTGCGGTCGAAGTTCTCGAAGCGCATCACAATGGCCGACGTGAGGTTAGTGAACACATTTTCCATCTGCGTCGCGGTGTTCATAAACATCGGGTTGTTCTTCAACTGAAAGCTTTTCTTCAGCTCTTTCAGCTCGGCCAGGAAGTCTTCGATCTGCGATTGAATACTGTCCAGACATTGGCGGTAGTACGACAGCGACAAGAAAATGTCGGCATAGTCCTCTAAGAACTTCGGAATCCCGATGATCTCGATCCCAAGCTTGCTGGCCATCACGTTCAGCTTTTCTTTGGCCTTACGGATATCGGGGTCGCGGAACAGTTTCACCACGTCTTCAAAGGTTTCGATGTTGGCCTCAGAGCCGTACACTTCCATCAACAGCGGTCGGGTGAACGAGCGCATGTACGATGACAACTGCTTGGTCTTCTCGCTCGAAAGCTTGAGCGCGTCGGAGCTGTTCACAGGAATGTCGTTCGCACGCAAGAGAATGCGCAAGCTGTACACGTCATAGCTGTTAAGCGTCGCCAGCTTCTGCAGAAGCAGAATGTCCGGGTGCGATGTGCGGTTGGGGTACAAGTCGCGGGCAACGCCATCGACATCCTTCTGCCCAGAGCCAGCACCACCAATGTCTTTGTAGAACTCGATCACACTTTCCAGCCGCGCGCTTTTAATCATCAGCGCGCGCTTCAAGAAGGGGTGTTCCACCGGCATTGTCGACAACGGCAGAATATGCATGGCATCGCGAAGCTTCGCGAGCTCGTCATACTCCTCCATCGTTGTCGGTTTATCCGAAGCCATGTTTTTAGTGTTTTGTTTGTTAAGCAGGTCGCGCAGCGCCGATGAATTTAAACCAGACGTGTTTAGACACTTTGGCTAATGCGCGATATCGGCCAAAGCTTGTAGATACGGTCCGTTGCCCGCCTAAGCCAGCGGCAGACGATAAAAAATTAGAGAGGCCCCACAACATCCTCGATTTTGTCCCTCAGTGCGTCTGCGGTGAAGGGCTTGACGATGTAACCTGAAACCCCAGCTGCGTCAGCCGCCGCCATGAATTCCGCATCATCTTGCGATGTCACCAAAATAAACGGCGTGTCTTTCAACACGGCGTCGCCGCGCACTTCTTGCAACAACTCCAACCCCGTGACCGGTTCCATGTCCCAATCCGAAAGAACCAGCCCATAAGACTTCTGGCGCATCATATTTAACGCTTGAGCGCCGTTCTCCGCCTCATCCACCTGTTTTAGGTCGAACTTCTTTAATAAGTTCTTCATGGTCACGAGCATGGGTTGAAAATCGTCGACGATCAGGATGTTCATATTCCGGTCGACCGCCATGCTCACCCTCCGTTCAGTCCGCCATTCAGGGTATAGCCGAGGGGCGAGAACGTGGCGGACCCCAAGGCTCTTTCGTCCCGATAGGCTGGTTATTCTCAACCATAAATGTCGGATATTCAAAGAGAATTTGCCGTTTTAGGGGAGCGTTGCGATCACGTGAGGCGGAGCATGAGGTTTCGCTCAGAGGGACAAAACGTAGGGTTAGGAGCGATACAATGACCGATGCTTTGGGCTACCGGAAGAAATTCGGGGTTTTAGGCCCCTCCACCAACACCACAGTCCAGCCGGACTTCGACGATTTGCGCGTCCCCGGCGTGACCAACCATTACAGCCGCATTTTCACCCCCAACAGCCGCGCCATCAGCAATGAGACGTTCATGGCAGGTACGCAGAAGATCGCCGAGGGCGTGTTAGATGCCGTCCGCAGCGTGATGACCTGTGAACCGCATTACATGGTCATGGGCATGTCGGCCATCACCTTCTACGGCGGCGCCAAGGGGGCCGACCAGTTCGAGAAGATGGTCCATGACGAAGCCAAAATTGGCGTGTCTATCGGCAGTCATGCCTGCACCGCGGCCCTGAAGGCGTATGGATCGAGCATCAAAAAAATCTCGTTCATGTCGCCCTATTACCCGGTCGCCAACGCCGAAGTGGCCCAGTACTTCAAGGAAATGGGCTTCAGCATTGTTCGCGACGTCCCGATGCAAGCCCCGAGCTGGACTGGCATCGCCGAAATCACAACCGACCAATGCCGGGAAACCCTGAAGAAACTTGATGGCCCGGACGTGGACGCCATTGTGCAGGTCGGCACGAACTTGAGCATGATCCGTCTGGCGGCAGCGGCTGAGATGTGGCTGAACAAGCCCGTGATTGCCATTAACACCGCCACGTACTGGCACGCCCTGCGCGCCTGCGGCATCAAAGACCAGAAAGACGGCTTTGGTCGCTTAATGTCTGATTTCTAAGACAATCTCATATAGAACGACAAAAAGGCCCCGCTCTCCGGGGCCTTTTTTTGTTGGTGCAGAATTCGCTTACAACTTGATCCGCGTCAAAGTTCATGGCGCCCATAGGGCTACTGTTCTCCTGCGACAAAAATAAAAACCGTCAGGAAGGGCACTATGAGTACCGTTTCAAAAACCATATCAGTGTTGGGTATGATCGCCGCCGCTTTGGGCGCAGGCACCGCTGCACAGGCCCAAGAAAGCCGTGCAGGCGAATGGATGATTCGCGGCCGTGTGTTGTCGGTTCAGCCCGACGAAAGCAGCACCATCTCCGCCATCGGCGGTACCGCTCACGCAGATAATAGCGTCGTCCCGGAAGTGGACATCACGTACTTCATCACCAATAACTTGGCTGCGGAATTAATTGCCGCCGTAACGAAGCATGACGTTGAAGCGCGCGGTACAACGCTAGGCCGTGTCGATTTAGGTGATGCTTGGCTGCTCCCGCCAACATTGACGCTGCAGTACCACATTTCGCCGCAAGGCGGAGTTGACCCCTATGTCGGCGTGGGCCTGAACTACACAACATTCTTTGACGTCGATAAAGGCCCCGCGCCCATCACGTCCATTCATTACGGCGACAGCTTCGGCGTTGCTGCGCAAGCCGGGATTGATGTGCGCTTGAATGAACGCTGGGTCTTTAACGCCGATGTGAAGAAAGTCTGGCTGAACACGAAAGTGCGGATCAACAACGGCGCAATCAACGCCGACGTTGATCTTGATCCGTGGATTGCTGGCGTTGGCTTTGGCTATCGATTCTAAACCCCGACAGCCGAACATTCATCATGGCATCACAAACCCCGAAATCGCGTACGCGGCCGGCCCGGAAACGGGCCTCGCTTCTCCCTGCTTCCCCCAATCGGCGAGCCCAAACCGTGTGGCTGTTAACGGTCGATGGCGCGAAAGCGCAAATCTACGTTATCGCCCCGGACACGTTCCGGCCGACCGCGCTACGCGATGGAGCATTCAAGCAAAGCAACCGGCCCAGTCGCGCCATCGTCAGCGATGGCCCTGGGCACCGGGGGCATACAGGCAGCGGACGACGCCATGCCTTAAGCTTGCGCAGCGATCCGCATGTGCAGGCCGAAACCAATTTCGTGAAGGCGGTCACAAGTCACGTCAACGCGGCCGCCCGCGATAAGCGATTCGACCGCCTGATCATTGCCGCGCCGCCGAAAGCGATCAAAGACGTACGCAGCAATTTAAATGCGACAACGCAGAAAAAAGTTGCCCTAGAGATTACGCACGAGTGGACAAAGCTTGGCGTGCGCGAGATCGAACGCCGCCTGAAGGGCGCAATGGCACCGACGGATTAAATCTGACAGTGCACTTACTTCGCTGTCGGCAGAGGTAACTCGGCTTCGCCCAACACCAAGCGCTTGGTGTATTCGGGTGCGATCAGGTGGCAATAGCGCACACCTCTGAATCGTTCAGGCGCCCAGGCGAACAGGATATTCGTCCACGTCACATACAGTGACTTGGCCTGCACGTGCATCTTTGCTTCCGGGCCACGATAGACGTAATCGTACTCCGTCACGAAGTTCGAACCCATGTAGGTTGTGGTATCGGGTTCGATCACCACATTCTCACGCGCAATCTTCACCTTGGCTTTCTCTTCATCGGTCAGTGCTGCATACACAGCATCGACAGTTCCGCGATTGATGTCTTGGCACATCTTGTCGCCCTTGGCGGCCTCTTTGCCCCAGCGCTCTTGCAGATGGTCCGAGGTTTTGGTTTTGCAGGACACGCGCAACGGACGTCCTTCGCTGTCTTTCAGCACGAACTGCGCCAGTTCAACCGGGTCGATTTTCAGCTTCGATTGCTTAAAACCCTCGTAATCCTCGTAGTTGATATTGTTGACGGCAACCGTGGTCCCTGTCAGGTCGCGCTGCACGCGCTCGCAGAACGTTTTGTCGGTCACAGGTCCGGTGATGACAGGAGCGTTGGTCGCAGGCACCGCAGCAGGGGCGTCCTGCGCTTGCGTCACACTGGCCGCCAGACCGGCCGTTACAACGGCCATTACAAAAAGCTTGTTCATGCGCAGATCCCCTCTTCGCCCCCCTGATCAGGTGGCGGTTGTTACACAACACTAATAGGGGATACGGTCGCTCGGCAACCAAGGCGACGCGGCTTTTCCGGCTTCTTTATACGGCTGACCGAAACGTGAAGACGCTCGCTCTGTCATCAGGGGTGTCATCGGTCGCATGACCCGCGAGGGCGCACCTGACGCTGCCTGGGAAGGCCTTTTTGAAAATGGTTTTTTCCACGGCGCCGTGATTGACGACACAGACGTGATTGGCGACACAGACCAGTGCGCTTGGAGTCTTACGTCGGTTTTGTCGTCGGTTCGCCATCCTGAGACCCGTTGAGAAGGTCTGCAACGGCGATGGTGGTTGCGGATTGATACGTCACGTTGGCTTGCTGTTGGGCATACACGGCATTCGCCGCGGCCATGGCGACGCTGTTACCGATGGTTTGATAAAGGCTCCCCATCGCCATGGCGGGCGCCTCGCTAGGACTTTCGACATTCATCTGCGCGACGGCTTCGAGGCCCTTCGCGTCAGCGACTGCACCCTCAGGTTCGCCCGTCGCCAATAGCGCACGACCACTCGGATCTTTGTTTGATGTCATCCCAGCCTCCACCCTTTTGTGGGTCATATCATAACACGACTTCCGTTTTTCGCATCCATCGCGCGACGCCAGAGTGTTTCAAGCTCTCAGCACACAAGAACCGCCTTACGCCAGGCCCCTCATTTCCTGTAATCTCCAAGCGTGGGGAATCCATACAAAGAGGTGGATGATGCGCGGTATTGCTCTAGCGTGTGCGTTGGTTCTGGCGTCGCCAGCGATAGCAAAGAACCCGGTCTCACCGGCGTTTGATGGAAACTACATTCCACGTCTCTCTGGGGTCACGGCGCTGAGTGGACCCGATTGCCCGTCGATCACAGTGTCACCTTTAAGCATTACGGACGGGCACCTCGTCAGTTCCGCGCGCGGCGGATTACTGAACGGCATCGTCACAACCGATGGCTTTGTCACCGGCTACTATGTGAAAGCCGATAAGTCTCAGGTGACGTTCGAAGGCCGCTTCGTTGAGGGCAGCTTTTCGGGCGGCATCATTGACGGTGCCTGTGCATATACTGTGACATTCGAGAAGCAATAGCCCCGCGCATCCATTGCGAGGCCATTGTATCATCACCGCGTGCGCGCAAATCTTAGAAGCGCCATGCCCGTCAACGTCGAGAGCAGCGAGCCCGCAAAAATCCCGATCTTGGTCCGGTCGATCAGGCTTTGTTCGTCGAATGCCAATCCGCCGATGAACAGGCTCATGGTAAAGCCGATCCCACACAGCACGGACACGCCATAAAGCTGGATCACCGAAGCGCCGTGCGGCATGCGCGCCCACCCCATGCGAATGACGCACCACGCAACGCCGAAAACGCCGATCTGCTTGCCGACGAAAAGGCCAAGACACACACCGATTGAGACGGGGTGCAGAAGATCAGCCAGACTAAGCCCCAGGAAGGACACTCCCGCGTTGGCAAATCCAAATAAGGGCACAACAGCAAAAGCAACGGGCGTGTGCAAAAGAGTCTCGAGCCGTAACAACGGCGCAGACTGCTTTTGCGGGTCATGCTGGTCCGGCGCAAACGGAATCGTCAGGGCTAAGATCACGCCCGCCAGGGTGGCGTGAATGCCGGACTCCAACATGAAAAGCCACAGCACCCCGCCCAGCAGCACATAAACCCACAGATGTCTGACCTTGAGATAGTTCAATGCGATTAAAGCTGCGGTGACACAGCCCGCCCCTAACACCGCAAGACCGTGAAGTTGCTCGGTATAAAAAACCGCAATCATCACAATCGCCAACAAGTCATCAAGTATGGCAACAGCCGTCAGGAATATTTTGAGCGTGATCGGCACCCGTGATCCGACCAACGCCAGTACACCCAGGGCGAAGGCAATATCTGTGGCTGCAGGAATAGCCCATCCGTCGCGTGCCACATCGTGACTGGCGTTAAACGAAAGATAAATCGCGGCGGGCAAAATCACGCCGCCCACGGCGGCGGCCGCAGGCAACAGCACATCGGAGGCCCGCGCAAGATGCCCCCCCAGGACTTCGCGCTTAATTTCAAGGCCGACGAGCAGAAAGAACAAAGACATCAGACCATCGTTGATCCAATGCGTAACGCTTTCGGTGATCTGAAATAGGCCGACGTCAAAGCCAATCTTCATGTTTAAAGTTTTGAAGTACGCCGGAGCAAACTCTGAATTGGCCACGATCAGCCCGCATGCAGCCGCAACGATCAGCACATAGCCGCCCGCCGCTTCATGCCGCATAAAATCTTTAAGTGTCGAAATTGAATTTCGCGCAAAGAGAGCAATCATAAAACCGGCCTCACAGTTGAGTAGTGAGGAGGCATCGCAGACAGATTTACGCAACCGATGGGATTGGTATTGCGATCATCGCGCCACGACGCTTCCTGATAGGGAAAACGACGTGGCGTTAGGTTATCGACGAACGCCGGACTGGATTCGTGTGTCACGCCAGCCTGGTCACGGTGAAGTGACCCGATATCTGGGGGGAAGATAGGAAACCGGGCTGGCGGGTTCAATATTTTTCGACCGCCCGCGTAGCCCCCGCCCCTCAAAAACTGCCTGTTTCTTCATCATGCGAATCGTCTGCTCTGCGATGAAGCAGATTCACGTTGTGCGAGCCCAAAATCGTGAGCGGAGCCCCCAGTTCCGGTGCCAGAACAAATAAAATTGGCGCAGACTGTTCGCACTTATATGCCTCCTTACGAATAGAATTTAAGAATTTTGTTCGGCTGTTACAATTTTCAAGACGTCATCAACATAAGACCAATTGCTGCGATTACGTTGGCCTCGCATGCTGAGACCGCCCTTCAGTTCCGAAGGTGATCCGGGGATCAGACAGATGAGCAAACCGTACACGAAAACTGCTGCCGTGATGGCGGCAGCCTTCACGCTGAGTATGACGGCTGCGTATGCCGCCGATGAAAAGCCTGCAGATAAACCAGGTGCTGAGACATCAATTGCAGGCGATACCGCCTTCCCGGCTTACATGATTCCGAACATCCCGGATTCTGCCGAAGCCTATTACGCACCCGATAGCAAACACCTGATCGCGCAAGTGCGCGACAAAGATGCGCTGAAAACATCCATGGGGACGGACGGCGCGCTGACGTACATCTACAGCGACGACGGCAATGAAATCTGGCGCGTGAACGATCACGGCCAAGATGGCTGTTCGTTCTTCTTCCCCGACAACAAACGGGTCGTGTTCACCTCCACCCGCGACAATATGAGCATGCCGATTGGCAACTGGTCCGATCAAAATAACTATCCGCAAGGGGCCGAGCTTTATGCATCGGATTTAAAGGGCGGCAACCTGCAACGCCTGACCAACAATAAATACTATGAAGCTGAAGTGGCCGTATCGCCCAACGGCAAGTGGATCGTGTTTGGCCGCCAGATCGACGGCAACATGGACTTGTGGGTGATGAAGTCAGATGGCACAGGCGAAAAGCAGATCACCTTCACCAAGGATTGGCAGGAAGGTGCGCCCTTCTTCACGCCCGACAGCGAGCACATTGTGTTCCGTGCGTGGCGCAACAGCGAGTACGGTAAAGTGCGCCCGACACCGATGACATTCTTTTCCATCAAGCGTGATGGCTCTGATTGGCGGCGGCACTCGTTCGACCGGGGCATGAACTGGCATCCGTTCCCAGCGCCCGATGGTCATCACTTTGCAATCATCAAAGCCGTCGGCCCCACCGATTGGGAAGTTTATATTGATGACATCGCCACGGGTGAATCCAAACGCCTCACATTCAAAGGCGGCTTTAACGGCATGGCGCACTTCTCACCCGATGGGAAAAAACTGGTGTGGTCACGCTCGACGGGGCCAGGATTCATGACCGGCATTCGCACCTTCGTGATGGATGTCTCGTCCATGAACTTAGGCCCTGAGAACTACGTGAAGTTCAATGCCAAGTGGGGCGAAGCCATGCAGCCTGACGAAACCGACAAAGACTTACGGAAAAAAGCTGAGGCCATGCCAGTGAAGGCAGGCGGGTAAGCACATACTCTAAAAACGCCGTCACCCTCGGGCTAGACCCGAGGGTCCAGGGCAACGTGCACGAACTGAGAACATAACCCTGGGTCCTCGGATCAAGTCCGAGGACAACAGGAATATAATATCATTCAGTCTTCGATCATTTCCGTGGGGGGAGATATGAGCGAACAAGCGAACATCCCACTCTCTCGCCGTCTCGCTCTCGGGGCGGCAGCCACAACAGCCTTAGCCACCTTCTCGCTAGCGCACGTCACCGCCGCAGAGCCACCTGTATCGACCGAAGCGCTCCTCACCCAATTGCGCGATGTGCTGGATGATCAAGGTCTCCTGACCGGGAACGCGATCACAGGTCGTTATCTGCCGCGCCGTGCCAAAGAAAAACCACTCGCGGTCGTGCGGCCCACATCGACAGCGCAAGTGTCAGCCGTTTTGAAGTTGTGTCATGCGGCGCGTCAGCCGCTTGTGCCCCAGGGCGGCAACAGCGGCTTGGTGAATGCGACGGTGGCGACCACATCTGAGATCATCCTGTCGCTGGAACGCATGAACCGCATTGAAAGCGTGGATGCCGACAACCGCACCATGACGGTTGAAGCGGGTGTAGTGCTGATGACCGCGCAAAGTCATGCGGCCGAGAATGGCTTTCTGCTTCCGCTCGATATGGGTTCGCGCGGGGAGGCCACTATCGGCGGCATGGTCGCTACCAATGCAGGTGGGTATCAGGTGGTGCGCTACGGCATGACGCGCGAAAGCGTGCTCGGCCTGGAGGTGGTGCTGGCCGATGGCACGGTTGTGTCGTCCATGAACCGCATGATCAAAAACAATGCGGGCTTTGACATCAAGCACATGTTCATCGGCAGCGAGGGCCTGTTGGGCATTGTCACGCGCGTGGTGTTGCGGTTGCGCGCCCGGCAAGACACATCATTGACGGCCATTGTTGCGGTGGATCACAGCGATGCCGTACCGGTGTTGTTGCGCACGCTGGAACGCAAACTGGGCGGGCAGTTGACCTGCTTTGAAATCATGTGGGCCGACTACGATGAGTTTGTGCGCAAGAATGCGCCGCATCTGGTCTCCCCGCTGAAAGCAGGCGCGCCGTACTACGTGATTGTCGAAGCCACCGGCAGCGATGCGGTAAGTGATCGTATCCGGTTTACCAAAGTGATTGCCGAGGCGCGCAAAGACAAGCTGATTACAGCCTCCGCCATTGCCCAAGACAAAGACCAGCGCGACGCCATTTGGGCGTTGCGTGAACAAGCTGGTGCGGCCTTCGCCGAGTTAGGGCCGTTCTGGGGCTATGACATTTCGCTGCCGGTCGGCGACATGGCGCCTTACGGTCTGCGCGTCAAAGCCGAAGTTGCGGCCGCGTTTCCTGGCGCGCACATGTTGCTGATGGGGCACGTAGGCGACGGTAATTTGCACATCATTGCCGCCCCCGGCAGCCGCGAGCCTGCGGTGAAAAAGAAAGTCGATGACATTGTGTATGGCGCGGTGCGTGATCTGGGCGGATCGGTTTCGGCCGAGCACGGCATCGGGTTAGAGAAAAAAGATTATCTGGCGTGGTCGCGTAACCCTGAAGAAATCGCGGTGATGCGCAGCCTCAAGCGCACCATGGATCCCTTGAATATCTTAAATCCGGGGAAAACGTTGTCGGCCCTTTAAACCGCAGCGGTATAGCTGTGCACCTTGCGCATAGGGAAAATGTCGTGACAATTTTCTCCCCACAATCCCCCTGTTCTCTCTCTGTAAATATCAGGGGCATATATGCCACACCACATCAGCCATGCAGTCCTGCGGGGCTTGGTGTTTTCCACCACATTTATCAGCGCAGGCCTTGGCCCAGCGCAACACCAGGCGCATCATACACCCCCCGCGTTCTCGCAAATGTAACAGGATAGGCCTTTCTAAAAACGGACATTTTCAACCACCTAGCGGGGCCAAACACTGGCAATATTGACGCTGCAACCCTATGGAGTATCTGGGCAATCATGCCCCAGTCAGGAAGTTCACAATGAAAGTCTCGCGCCGCGGAGCGATTTTATCAGGAATTGCCGTCACCGGTGGATTAGCAGTTGCGTACGGCATGCATGTGCTCGACGACGGCGATGCGCGGCAAAAGTTCAGCAGCTCGACACCTGATCAATTTGTCCTTCATGCCTATGTGAAGATCGCAACCGACGGAACGATCACCATCGCTGTTCCGCAAGCCGAGTTGGGCCAGGGCATTTCCACCGCCATTCCCATGATGGTGGCCGAGGAGTTGGATGCCGATTGGGACACGGTGAAATACGAATTCGCGCCGCTCGATAAAACCTATGGCAGCTACGCCATGGCCGAGATGACGCGCATCTTCATGGAACCCGGACTGGTCGCAAATTCGGCCCGCTGGGCCTTGTGGCAAATCAGCCCGATGATCGGCCTGATGTTCACCGGCGGTTCCAGCGGTATATTCGGCAACTACGAATTTTGCCGCACGGTTGGTGCTGCGGCCCGCAGCATGCTGATTAAAGCCGCCGCTCAGAAAATGAATGTGCCGGAAAGCGAACTGAGCACGAAGCTTAGCCGCGTCATTCATGAAGCCTCAGGCAAGTCGATGGGCTACGGCGAACTGGCGGAACATGCCGCCCGCTTCGCGCCGCCCGATGGGACCGCACGCAAAGAGCCAAAAGATTTCACAATCCTGGGCCAGCCCAAACACCGCCTCGACACACCTGAAAAAATCGACGGATCAGGTCGCTATGGTGTCGACGTGAAGTTGCCCGGCATGGTCTACGCCACCGTGCGGCATAGCCCGGTGTTCGGCACCACGGTTGCGTCATTTGATGCCGCCGCCACCAAAGCGCGCAAAGGTGTGGTCGACGCGTTCCAAATTGCACCGAACGCGGTGGCCGTTGTGGCCGAGAACACCTGGCTGGCCCATCAAGCCGCGCGTGATCTCAGCATCACGTTCACACAACCTTCTACGCCGGCTTATAACTCCAATCTCGCGGTCGCGGAGTACCCCAACCTGTTTGATGCCGCAAACCCCTCGATCCTGAAAGAGGATGAGGGCTTTGGCGAGGCCATGACCTTGTCAGCCAAAAAGGTTGAGGCCGTGTACGAAACACCGCACCTCGCGCACGTGTGCATGGAGCCGATGAATTGCACAGCACTCTACGAACCGTCAGCCGATGGCAAACCGGAGAATGCCAAAATTACCGTGTGGTCGCCCAGCCAGTCGGTCACCTTCACCAGTTGGAATGCCTCCCGCATCACTGGCGTGCCGTCTGATAAAGTGGTTGTCCATGCCACCCTGATGGGGGGCGGCTTTGGTCGTCGCGCTGACATGGATTATGTGCGCGAAGCCGTGACGATTGCGATGAAGGTGCCGGGTCGCCCGGTGAAGATGATCTGGACGCGCGAAGAAGACGTGCAGCAAGACACCTATCGCCCCGCCACCGCTGCGCGCTTCCGTGCGGGCCTTGATGCGAACGGCAACATGACGGCGTTGGATTTCATCATCGTCGGCAAGACCGTGAGTTGGGACTACAACCAGCGCAACCAAGGGCCATTCAAGACCAAGCCGCGTGATGACCAGGGCATGGTGATGCCGATGATTGCCACGCACTATGCGTTCCCAAAAATACGCTTGGCTTCGAACCCACAGGACAACACGGTACCATCTGGCAATTGGCGCAGCGTGACGATGTCGCACAATGGGTTTTACCAAGAAGCGTTTTTGGATGAAGTGGCCGAAGCCGCTGGCAAAGACCCGGTCGAATTTCGCCGTGGGCTGTTGAAAGACAAGCCAAAGCACTTGGCCGTTTTGAATGCCGTGGCTGAAAAGTCAGGCTGGGGCACGCCACTTACACCCGATCCGAAAGGCGGCAAACGCGCCCGCGGCATTGCAGCCCTGGAAGCGTTCAACTCCGTCATCGCGCAAGTAGTGGAAATCACTATCGCCACCGATGGCAGCTTGAAAGTCGACCGCGTTGTCAATTGCGTTGATCCGCATACGGCGGTCAATCCCAATATCATTGCGGCGCAAATCGAAGGCTCAGTGATTGATGCATTGTCAGCCGCGCTCTATGGACAGATCGACGTCAAAAACGGTGCCGTGGTGCAAAGCAATTTCAGCGACTACCGCTTGCTCAAACTGGCCGAGACGCCGGTGCAGGAAACCTATGTGATGCCTAGCGGAGGTCATCCGGGTGGCATGGGTGAAGTGGGTGTACCAGGCATTGCGCCCGCGCTGACGAGCGCAATTTATGCAGCCACCGGAAAGCGCGTGCGTAAATTGCCAATCACAACATCAGGCGTGGTTTCGGTCTAACCGCGCAACAAAAAAGGGGAAGCTTTTGCCTCCCCTTTTTTAGCTTTTGATACGAGGAAAGTTTAACCGCGCGCGGCCAATTCCTCAGCCTTCACCTTTGATTTTTGGTGCGATGGCGTTTTCACCGCCAAGAACGCCGCTACAGCAATCGCAACGCCAACCAACGTCATCTCCAAACCGAAGTCCTGCGGGTGTTCCCAAAACTCGGTGAAGAGGTGCCAGCGTCCCGCGATCTCGACGCTGTTCCAGCAGATAATCGCTGTCGGAATCCCGTAACGAATGGCCGTCGTCACTTTCCAGAACTTCATGAGGCGTTGGAACAGGTAGATGCCCCACGTAGTGTTGACGAAGAAAATGGCATAGGTCACCGGATGACGATCGCCCAAGATGTTTTCATCGTAAATGAAGAGCAGTGCCAAATAGCAGAACCAAATGACGTAGATGGTTTCCAAACATGTGATTGATGCGAAGTTGCGTTCGTAGCTGGGGCTGGGTTTGCCGGTGCGTAAACCTAAGTTCCGCTGGAACCATAAGAACATGTTACACTTGGTCTCCTTGTTCATCAGGAAGAACGCAAGTGTGGCCATCATCACACCCAGCGACGACATCATCACCAGATACTCGGCCTTGGTGGCAATTGCCCCCGGCACTTGAGTGTCCATCAGGTCGGGGACATTGAGGAAGTTGGCATTCCACACAAAGGCGAATTCAACCCACCCCGTCCACAGAAAGGTTCCCGCCCAGAAGCCAAGCCACGTGGCCGTTACTTCATTGGCGCTCTTCATGCCGAAGTACAGCAGCACTGCACCCAACATGCCCATCGCGAAGGCCGACTGATAAACGTATTCTTCACCAAACACGTTCTCCATGGCGATCATCACGGTGTGGCCTAATGCCTGCACCACAAAGACAATGACAAAGGCCAGAAGCCCCACAAACGGCGGGCGGTAGAGGAGACTCATCACACCGCCCTGTGGGGCGACGTTGGCTGTTGTTTCACTCATCAATCTCTCCATTGAACTGATGCGCAATCATACCACTCGGGACTCGCAAACGAATCTGCAAATTCACGTGAAGACGAATATAGAACAGCGATAGATTTTTTGTTCGAAACTCAGCCTCTTTTTCCAACAGAATATTTCGAATTGTATGGGCCTGAAAAATTTTCAGAACAGAATACAGCGCTATTGTTCTGGCAAAAAAGAGGGTGATGCCGAGAGAACGTCGAATCGCAGGACTGTTCAAAATGAATCGTATGCGGCCATCAGCGCCGAACGGAACTTAGGATGCGATACCAACTGAGGTGGGAATACGCCCTCCAACACAAAAAATCTCGGCACATCCAGCTGCCCATCGCCGTGACAGGCTTTGCCAATCATCGCCAATTGATCAGCCAATGGATCGACAATCGCAACATTAGCGTGGGCTTGGCGCTTCACAAATTGCATCCACGCAGCCAGCGAAATGGCCAAACGGTCGATAGGTTGCCCTGCTTTAAGCGCATCCATAAGCGTCGGCACGATACGCACCGGCAGTTTTTGCGAGCCATCCCAAGCAATTTGCAACAACTTGTGGCGAATGGCCGGATTGCGAAACCGCGCCCTTAAATCGACTGTGTATTTACTGACATCAAAGCCATGTGGTGCCTTTACTGTTGGCATGATGTCTTCGTCCATCAGCGCTGTGATATGCCGCGCCAGTTGTATATCGGCCATAGCATCGGCCACAGTTTCGTGATTTTTCAAAGCGCCCATATAGGCAAGCGTGGAATGCGGCCCATTCAACAAACGCAACTTGGCTTGCTCGTAACCCCGCACATCATTAGTGACGGTAATATCGACATCTCGTAACCGGGGCGCCAATGCGCCAACGATGTCTTCGACAACAAACTGCGAGAATGGCTCGCGCTGGATCGGCCAGGCATCGGCAACGGTTAATATGCTGCTGACTTCCGCGCGTAAGGCATCATCTGTTGCGGGCGTAATGCTATCAACCATGGTGCGCGGAAATGGTACGTGCTCTGCAATCCATGGCACGACATCAGGCGCAACACGCCGAGCCAGCGCCAGCACAGCCTGTTTCAGCCGCACGCCGTTATCGGCCAAGTTATCGCAACTGATGACCGGGACAGGTCCAACGCGCTGGCGCGCCCGCAACGCATGCACAATCCAGCCCACCAAGCTGAGAGGCGCTTGAGGATGCGCTAAGTCATGCAAAATATCGGGATGCGTAAAATCCAACACGCCGTTCTGATCGAGGCAGTAGCCCTTCTCAGTCACGGTAATGGTGATGAGTTTAAGTTGCGGGCTGATCAGCCGCGCCACCACAGCATCGCGCTGCTCCGGCCCCACTAGGACCTCACGCAGGGCGCCGATGATGCGATACCGCGTCTCAGGCCCTTTCTCGACCAATGTATACAGGCCGTCTTGCGGCGTTAACGCATCACGCACGCCTGCGCTTTTGAGCGATACGCCACAAATGCCCCAGCCGAGTTTATCGAAATAATCGGCCTGATGCGCACGATGAAACGCGCCTGGTCCAAAATGCACAACATCTATTTTGGTGTTTGCAACATCGTAAGTTGGGCGCGCGACAGATGCAGGCAACCCAGTCAACGCTCGTAATGATAACGAACTCACAATGTCACGCCCGTTTTCCACAGCGCGATTTCACGCTCGCCGTTTTGTTCAGCGCGTGTGGGTTTGCCCGAGGCCGTATCAATCACCAGCGATAAAAGGTCGGTGGTCGCATCATCCATGCTGCGCCCTTCCACAACCACACCGGCATTGAAGTCAATCCACTTAGGCTTGCGGTGCGCGAGATCTGAGTTCGTGGAAATCTTGAGCGTTGGCGCTGGAAAGCCCAGCGGTGTGCCGCGGCCCGTGGTGAACAAAATCACTGTCGCCCCAGCAGCTGTTAGTGCTGTTGACGACACCGAGTCATTTCCTGGCGCTTCCAGCAGTGCGAGGCCATGGTCTTTGGCTTGCGCGCCGTACTTCAGCACTTGGGTAACAGGTGCATGCCCAGCCTTTTGCACGGCACCCAATGATTTTTCTTCCAACGTCGTGATACCGCCTGCAATGTTCCCCGGCGATGGATTTTCATGCACAGGCTGACCGTGCTCAATGAAGTAACGCTTAAAGCCGTTGGTCACATCCACAATGCCATCGAACACGTCACGCGTTGTGGCGCGCTCCATCAGCAAATGTTCAGCCCCAAAGATTTCCGGAATTTCACTGAGGATCGGCGTCCCTCCAGCCCCGGCAACGGCATCGGCCACGCGGCCTACCAGCGGGTTCGCCGTTACGCCACTTAACCCATCCGAGCCACCGCACTTCACCCCGACAACGAGATCAGACAATGGGCATGTCACACGCCGGTCGTGGGTGGCCACCGCCACCAACGCGTCAATGTGCGCCATGGCCACTTCAAACTCATCGCCGCTGTCTTGCGCGCTCATCGTGCGCAAACGTTGCGGATCAAGACTGCTGACAGCTTGCGAGAGAACATCCAGCTTGTTGCTTTCGCACCCCAAGCCGATAATCAGCACGCCCCCTGCATTAGGGTGCATCGCAAGCCCCGCCATGATGTTGCGCGTGTTGTTGAGGTCATCGCCCAACTGCGAACACCCAAACGGGTGCGTGAAGGCATAAATTCCGTCCACCTTGCCTTTATAAAGTTCAGTTGCCACAGCCGCCACCCGCTCAGCCGTGCGGGCGACGCAGGCAACCGTGCTTAAAATCCAAATTTCATTGCGCGTACCCACATGGCCATTGGCGCGGCGATAGCCCATGAACGTTTGGCCCAGCACTGCCGCCGTCGAGGCTTGTACAGGCGCATATGTATAAGTTTGCTCTCCACTTAAGGCCGTTATGAGGTTGTGGCTGTGGACATGCTGCCCGGCTTTGATGTCTTGCGCTGCGCGACCAATGGGCCAGCCGTACTTCAGTACTTTCTCGCCCTTCGCCATATCGAAGAGCGCGATCTTATGCCCTGCGGGCACGTCGTCCGCCGCGATTAGGCCATCGCCCAACGCTTCGCCCGCACCCACGGCTTGCAGCACGACAGCCACGGTATCAGCATCGGCAATCTTATGAATTTTCTCGCGCATCAAAGGGTTGCTTTGTCTATCGCAGCCAGGTCCATAACACTGGCATGGTAACCGGTGTCAGGATAAGCTGCAATCAACCCCGTCACTCGTGCAGCGCAGCATTTTCATGTCTAAGAAAATTCATCTGTCCGACAACCGCCTGTTCCCCGCCGAGCCTGCCATTCGCGGTATTGCGCGGCGTTTGTATGCGTCCACGGAAAATCTGCCGATCATCAGCCCCCATGGCCATACGGACCCCGCGTGGTTTGCCACCAACGAGCCGTTTGCTAACGCCACAGACTTATTATTAGCCCCAGACCACTACCTTTACCGCATGCTCTACAGCCAAGGTATTGCGCTGGATGATCTGCGTGTGCCTTCGCGTAAAGGCGAAAGTAAAACCGATCCGCGCAAAGCTTGGCGCTTATTCGCCGAGCACTTTTATCTGTTTCGTGGCACGCCCTCGTGGCTGTGGTTGAACCATGTGTTCGCCGACGTATTTGGCTTTGATGACATCCTGAGCATTGAGACGGCTGATGCGTATTTTGATGGCATCAGTGCGGCGCTGGCCAAACCTGAATTCAAACCCCGCGCGTTGTTCGAGCGCTTTAATATTGAAGTCATCGCCACCACCGAAGGGCCCAACGACCCGTTGCTCCATCACGCCGCCATAAAGGCCAGCAAATGGAAAGGCCGCGTCATTACCACCTATCGGCCCGATCCGGTGATTGACCCGGAACATGAGATGTTCACCGAGGCCCTGTCAAAGTTCGCAGACATTACCAAAGAAAATGTGCTGACGTGGACAGGGTACTTAAACGCACACCGCAACCGCCGCACCTTCTTTAAGGCGCATGGCGCTACAGCCACGGATCACGGCCATATCAGCGCGCGTACAGCAGATTTAGATAAAGCGGATGCAGAGCGCCTGTTTGAACGAATCTTATCGCGAAAATTCACACCGGACGACGCCGATATGTTTCGTGGACAAATGCTGACAGAAATGGCGCGCATGAGCATGGATGACGGCCTGGTGATGCAAATTCACCCTGGCGCTTATCGTAATCATAACCAGTCGATCTTTGATTCCTTCGGGCGCGACAAAGGGGCCGATGTGCCGCACAGCACAGAATACATCAAAGCCTTGAAGCCGCTGCTCAATCGGTTCGGCAACGAGAAGGCACTCACCATCATTGTCTTTACGTTGGATGAAACCAGCTATGCGCGGGAATTAGCCCCGCTGGCAGGCCACTACCCTGCCCTAAAACTCGGCCCGGCGTGGTGGTTCCACGACAGTCCCGAAGGCATGATGCGTTTCCGCGAGCAAACGACAGAAACCGCAGGCTTCTACAATACCGTTGGTTTCAATGATGATACGCGCGCGTTCCTCTCCATCCCAGCACGGCACGATGTCGCACGGCGCGTAGATGCGAGCTTCCTTGCGCGCTTAGTCGCAGAGCATCGCATGGATGAAGATGATGCTCATGCGGTCGCAGTTGACTTGGCCTACAACCTGCCGAAAAAAGCTTACAAGCTTTAGAGCTTAAGTTGGCGGGCCGTTAAATCTTTCAGTATCTCTTCAGCCCCGCCGGCAATGGCAAACGTGCGCGCTTGTTGCGCAATGAGTTGCAAACGTGACGGCGTGTTATAGGAAGCCCCGGCTTTAATATGCAGCGCCGTGTCAGCGCAGTATTGCAAGGCTTGGGTCGCTTCAACTTTCAGCAGCGATAAGTCGGCAATCGGCGGCTTACCCTGGCCAAACTGCCAGACACAACGGTCCATATAGGCGTAAGCCACATTAATCTTGCGGACCATATCCACAATCTGATGACGCACAGCCTGGTGATCAGCCAAGCGCTTGCCGAAGGTTTGGCGCTCTTTGGCCCAAGCAATTGTTTCAGCTGTGGCAGCGCGCGCCAACGCCAGCATGGCCGCAATGCCGCTGAAACGTTCCGTATTCAACTGCGCCCCAAGTGAGAGGAAACCTTCATTCTCTTTGCCGATAAGGTGACTGGCCGGTACTTCAACATCTTTAAAATTCAATGTGCCGATGTTGGCGTTGTACCAAGCCAAGCCCGGCGCCGGAGCGCGGCTCACACCCGGTTGGCGCAAATCGACCCACAGTAGCGACAAGCCGCCAATACCCGGCCCGCCCGTGCGTGCGACCACCAGCGCTAAATCTGCACGCATGGCAGATGAAATCAGTGCCTTGGTGCCATTCAATATATATGTGTCGCCCTTACGTTCTGCAGTGGTTTGAAACGCGGCGACATCCGAGCCGCCTGAGGGTTCTGTAACAGCGAAAGCGGTTTTCAACTCTCCCGCCAACACAGGCTTCATGTATTTGGCAATCACTGCGGGCTGACCGTAAGCCATCAACGGCGGTAGTGCGATGGAGTATGTGGCAAGGTCACAGTAGACCAGACCGGAGCCATGCCGATGGAACTCCTCGGCTAAGATGATACGATGATAAAGATCAGCGTTTTCCAGCACGCCACCGTATTCTGGTGCAAAGCCCATGCCGAATACGCCAGCCGCAACCGCCTTTTGATATAGGGCATCGGGGAACGTACCAGTGCACTCCCATTCGGTTAAGTGCGGCGTGATCTGTGCATCCACGAAGGCGCGCAATTTATCGCGCCACGCCAAGTGTTCAGGTTTTAGAAATGGGCTAGGTGGGCGTAAGACATCAAATTCAGCCGCCGAAATGTCCGCCATAACTGCCCCCCCGCACGAATGTCCGGGGCGCATGTTACGGTGCTTTTCTTTACGGGAGGAAGTACAAATCGGCGGGATAAAGCTTGGTACGGTCATTGCTTGCAATAATTGTAGTCAATGACGCCGTGCCATGACCAATCACAACGGGAATTCCGTCACGTTCTTTGCCTGCTTTCTCCACCACCGCCCAATCCAGCATCCTCACATCATGCGCTTCAGCGAAGGCTTTGACCTTGGATTGCAAATCAACCGGCGGCTCAGGCTCGTGCGTCGTGTTAACTTCAATAGCTTCAGATTGATGCAAACTCGGGTGCACTTCCAAATACAAATCACCATTATGCATGGCCAGTGCGAATTCCTGATTAACGATATGCACTTTGGTGCCGATCGGCACGATCTCGGATAGACGCTGAATGTCTTCCGGGTACAGTTGGATGCAGCCGTGGCTGACCGCACGACCAATGCCATCGGGTTGATTGGTGCCGTGGATCAGGTACTGCGGCCAGTCCAAATAGAACGCGAACTTCCCCAGCGGATTATCCCGTCCTGGCGGCACCGCACCCGGCAAGCTGGGGTCTTTGCGGCGAATAGACTCAGGCGGATACCACGTCGGCAAGCGTACACCGCGCACGATCTTGGTGATGCCTTCAGGTGTTGCGCTATTCATCGCGCCGATGGCCACCGGAAACGTTTCAACGCGGCGTTCACCATTGGCATTCTCTTTGGGAAAATAGAATAAACGCCGCGCTGCAACATTCAGCACAATACCCTCGCGCGGTGCATCGGGCAGCAGATGAAACCCCGGCACTTTGATGAGCGCGCCGTTACCCGGAAGCCATGCATTTACGCCTGGATTGACGGCCATTAATTCGGTGTAACCAACATCATTGGCGCGCGCCACATCCATCAGCGTTTGGTCGGCTGTGGTGGATTGTGTTGTGATTTCGCCGATCGCGGTTGTCGCGTCGGTCAGCGCAAACTCACTCGCGCATGCCGTCGATATCGACGTCAGAAACAACCCCGCAACGATAATCGGAAACCCTTGTCTTGGGCGCAAGACGCCCAAGACAGGGTTATCGCTGACGTTGCGCAAACTGAAACGCAACGCAGTCAATTTTACCGCTCTTTACGCAGGCCACGCTGATACATGCGCTCGACCTTCTCATCAACCGCACGGGTATCGCGTTGCGCAGCTTGTGCGGCACTCAAAGCTTGGTCGGCAGTAGCAGTCGCACGGTCAGACTGAGCTTTTGCCGCATTGGCCGTGGCAATGGCTTGATCAGCCTTCGCTTCTGCGCGCTCAGCCGTGGTCATGGCGCGGTTGACCTCTTCACGGGTTGCGCAACCCGCCAAAGCGACAACACCAACGCCCACAATTAGAACCTTTTTCAACAGCATCGGACTCTCCCTCAGAAATGAGTATTCAGACAAATTGAGCCGCCCGCACTGCATTTCAAAAATATAAGTCAAAATGCATTATCGATGCGGCATGTCACTCAACGTAAAAGGTGACACAAAGTTTATGAAAATTTTTAGCAGGCGATGGATTCTTTGGGCGGCAGGCACAGGACCAGGAACATTCTGCAGATACGGTCGTTATACAAGGTTGCCCTGTATAAAAAGGGCGGCACCATCTCTGTACCGCCCCTCAGAGCATTGTCGATCTTCAGGCTTAGATGCCGTCACGGAACACGGTTCCGCGCCATTTTACATCCTTGAATTTATATTCCGGCAGAGCCTTTAATTGATCTTTGGTCATGGTGGTACGAACATATGTACCATCTTGGCTGACTGTTAGATCGTTCCAGGCAATAGCAACTTCACGCTCGCCAACACCTAAAAAGCCGCCAATACCGACGATCACGCTCACGATCTTACCGTTCTTATCGACGTAGACTGAATTGATATCGCCGATTTTCTCTTCTTTCGTGTTTTTCACGCTATGGCCAATCAGTTTATCCATATCTACGGCCGTTGCTGTTTTGGTGGCCAAATCAGCCGATTTCGCCGGACTGGTGGACGCTTGCGCCAACACCAAGGGGCGTAACTTCGAAGGACGGACACCATCGGCGCTTGCATCCGCAACCACATAGCGTTGCGTTAATGATGTTGGTAAGGCATGTGCCGTTGTTGCAATAGCGGCGACAGAGGCCGCAGCTGCGAGAAGAAGAGTGAAACGAGTATTCATAGACGCTCTCCTTATGAAATTTTCAGCAAGGATGTTTGTCAGCGGCCTTACAAACCGCTCATGGTATCTAAACGCTGCTTTTTGTTGGCGGTTCCATAAGTTTCTTGCCGCGCCGTGCCACTACGTTATTGGTGCCAATTGTTTTTCAGACTAAGGCACAAGCAGGAACAAAACGTAAAAGCAGGCGTTCTAGGGCATCACATTTACAGCAACCATTTGAGGCATTTGATGCGCGAAGGGGAGCGCCATGAAAGCAGCCGTGCTTGATCATTTAAGCGTCTCTGCAGCGTCGAACGCATTACTGTTTAATGACCGCGAGATTGCACTGCTGGCTATGGGTCAGTATTTACGCGCGCACGACTATCATTTCACAACGGTAACGCCGGAAACGCACAAGCGCGTATTGAAACGCAAAACGCAACCGGCATACACGGAATTGCGCGATATTTTCGGATGGACGCGCCCCTTTCGTATAAAGGCCATACCCGAGGATCTGCGCGACTTAATGAAAGCTGCGAAAATTGTACAGCAGAACGGGGCGCTGGCGAAAAGTGCGGTGCGTTATTCGACGATAGGTGATGAATTATACGTCCATTCCGCTTATCCCACAGTGGAAAACGATGCAGTGTTCTTTGGGCCGGATACACACCGCTTTTTGCAATTCATCACCTCGGCCACACGAGAGATTTCACCAGGCACCATTGTTGATATCGGCACCGGCAGCGGTGCCGCGGCCATTCATCTTTCACGACTTTTTCCACGCGCAAACGTAATCGCCACGGATATCAATGACACGGCTTTGCGATTCACAGCTGTGAATGCAGCCCTTAATGGCACGCCTATGATTGATATCCGCACCAGCGATATCACGAGCCACATCCCCACCGATATTGACCTGATCGTCGCTAACCCACCCTATTTGATCGATACAAATACGCGCCGGTACCGCCATGGCGGTGGCGCGACGGGCTCGGATTTGTCGCTGCGTATCTTAAAAGATGCCGCCGCAAATCTGTCCAAACAGGGGCGACTTTTGCTGTACACCGGCACAGCGATTACAGACGGTCGCGATGACTTTAGAATTCAAGCCGAAGCAATCTTACAAAAAACCCCATGGCAAATTCGTGAGTATCGCGAAATTGACCCTGATGTTTTCGGTGAAGAATTGAACAATTCTCCTTACCACAACGTTGATCGTATTGCTGTTGTCGGAATGACCGTCACAGCAAAATAACAACGGCATTGTGGTATTATGAATTTCTCACCGCGCACGCTGCAAACCAACAACTCTACTATTACGACACCCGAACAACCGCACGCCTTGCATCAAATGCTTGCCGTCTTTAATGCACGTCGCTTATGCCCGGCTCTGCCCTCGGTCGATATGGAGGCGAGCATCCTGGCCGATGCCAGAATGCTACAAATCGAAGCCGCATGGCTGACCCATGAACGCGCCCGATACGCGCAGCGCGCCGCGACAGCGCCGAAAGATGCAGATGACTTTGTCGCCTGGTTTGAAGATTTACGCGAGGTTGGCCCTGGGCAGAATGATCCCCTGTTCCCATTTTTGGCCGAGGAGGCGACATTTGAACAAATGCGCTGGTTCTTAGCCCAAGAGATCAGCGGTGAAGCGGGTTTTGATGATTTAGTAGCGCTCACGCAAGTGCGCATGCCGCAACAGGCAAAACTGGAACTCGCCCGAAATTATTGGGATGAGATGGGCCGAGGCAACCGTAAAGGAATGCACGGCCCGATGCTTTCATACTTGGCTGATGCACTAAATGTGCATCCCTTTGTTGATGAGAGTGTATGGGAAGCCACAGCCCTGAATAACCTCATGGTGGGATTGGCGTCCACGCGCTGTTACGCCTATCACTCGATTGGCGCATTGGGCGTGATCGAACTCACGGCCCCGGGCCGCTCAAAGCGCGTGAGTGAAGGCTTGCGCCGCTTGGGTGTTGAGCCGCGAGCACGTCGGTATTTCGATCTGCATGCTACTCTGGACATAAAACATTCCGAAGCATGGAACCGTGACGTACTTCATTCAATTGTGAAAGATAATCCACAGACCGCTGCTGCAATTGCAGAGGGTGCGTTGATGCGCCTGCATTGCGGCCAGCGTTGTTTTGAACGCTATCGGCACGAATTCGGCATATAAGCATCGTTATTCTAAGCATCGCTATTCAGGAAATTCGCTTACGCGGACGCGCGGTTTTTTAAAGTCGCGCTTGCGATTATATGCGGCAATATCCAGATTCGAAGTGGCCATGGATCGTCCGTTCTCATGTGTTGAGATCTAAACGGTCCCTGTTGCGTGAAGTTCACCGCAGGCATAAATGAATCGGTATGATTCAATGGCATGCCATTGATTTTGGCACGGCGCTTAACAAACTTATAAATACAAAAAGTTTCACAAATATAATTAAACTTCAGGCACCCAGCGCCCTGAAACCGCCACAAAACAGCACCAAAACAGATCATCTCACCAAGCGATTTTCGCAAATAAGCGCATATTGATCGTGCGCTTCAACAAGCTTTCTGAAATGGAGAGGAATATGTCCAAGACATTTCACGAGATGCTGATCGAAACCTTGCCCCGCTTACGCCCTTACGCGGTCATGTTGGCGCAAGACCGATCACGAGCAGATGATTTGCTGCAAGAAACCGCCGTGCGAGCTTTGGCTGCGCAGCATCAGTTTCAGATGGGCACGAATTTTTCGGCCTGGCTTTATCGCATCCTTCGCAATGAATTTATCGACACCGTCCGCAAATCAAAACGCGTAGGTGTATCGATTGATGATCTGCCTGAAGCTTTGATGTCCTACAATTCGCGCCAAGAAGATCAGCTGTTAGTCCGTGAACTCGCGCAGGCATTAGGGCAATTGCCACAGGCGCAGCGAGAAGCGCTCACATTGGTTTGCGGCAGCGGGCTGAGCTACGAAGAAGCTGCGCAAGTGATTGGGTGTTCAATGGGCACGATTAAAAGCCGCATCTCACGCGCACGTCAGCAAATGGAGGCGATTGCGTCGGGGACAGCCCGGCCCCGATTTCGGCCCAAGTCAGCAACTACTGTCCCTCGCGCCTTTTCAGCAGATAAACGCCACGAGGCACAATCGACATAAACTTCACTAGCGAGAAAACCCCCGCATCTCGGGGGTTTTCTTTTTTAGGCCCTGCTTATTGGTTTACCGATAGCGCAAAATCGCATCGACTGTAGTGACGAACAAATCTTGTCCATCAACAGCCAAACCAAATGATGAGTTGATATCTTTCAATAGAACCGAGCGCACTTCAGCCACCCCGTCGCCATCTGCATCGCGCAGCAATGTCACACGATTGGCGCTTGGCGATGCACCACCGGCTTTTTTTCATCAACATCCCTATAAAGAAATTACGCACGCTTTTTCTTCCTTAGGCCGCGGCGGTGCATTGCTTTCCACAACCAGTACATCACCATTACCCAATACCAGCAGCCAGCGCGGAGGATCTAAACCGTCAGCACATCGCTGCACACGTAAATCCGACGCAGCAACAGGCTTTGCTGTGTCATCCTAGCCCTTAATTTCAGCGATCTTCACGGTTGGGATCATCGTCGCATTAGGCTTAGGCAGTTGCGGATTCTCGCCCTGTCCCGCGCTCACCGTTAACGTCGCTTCCTCACCACATGCGCTTAAGGCCAGCATGATCCCCAGAAGCCCCACCAACTGGATCAAACCGATCACAGTGCGCCCGAAGAAATTATCGTAAACAGGCCGCATAGGTTTGACCCGCGGTGCGCGCATAGCGGTACTCCGATTAATGTGAGAGAACGTGTCAATCTCCAACGCCCCACATCCGAGCGTTGTTCCTAAAATTGCTGTCGTGCACAACCGCCTGGATAGCTTGGAATGTACGGCACGATGCAATGACTTGTATTTCTTGACGAAACATAGCTGCCATTAGGTCGTTATCCTGAGAGGAGAATGTGTGAATGGGTGTGACGACCTTCGCGCATGGTATTATTCTTGCCGTGCTATTGCCTGCATGGCTGGTGTTGGGACTTTTGGATTGGCGGTGTCATCGCGCGGCCAACATTGAAACCACCGCAGGGCCATGGGAATCGATTCTGCACCTCATGTTGTCCGGCCAAGCCGCCATCGAATTGCTACGCGGCATAGGCGCACAAATATCAAAAAAGCCAGCTATGCGTAGCTCTTACGAGAAACTTTTCCCACTGCCGCCACGTTTGCTCACACATGCAACAAGAGTGAAGCACACTCCGTGGCTTTGAAAAACCGCACTCCGTCTTCAGATAGCCCGCTCCCTGACGATGTGAGTTGGCGCTGCGATGACTTAAAACAGCATCGCGGCCTGCAAGAGAAGTTTTGGCGGTTACAACGCTGGGCGTGGTGCCTTTTCGCTATCGTGATTATTGCAGCGCTGGCCGGGCTAACCGGCGCGGGCGGAAGCTTTGCGCGAACTCAAGATGATTTCAGCGCTGGTTCCATTGACCTTCCCAGCATCACCCGTGTCAGCGCATCAGATGATATTCGCATCAAATTCGCTGCTGGCCGTAACCAACGGCAGCTTCACTTATCGACTGCTTTTTTGAATGCATGGCAGATTGATACAATACAGCCAAGCCCGGACCGCGCGCTCGCAGACGAGAACGGCGCGACGTTATTTTTTAGCACGCGGCAGGGCCAACCGGCGGACGTGCATTTATTCGTGAGAGCACGCGAGTTCGGCATCTTTAAAACCGGCATCGCAATCGATACCGAAGAACGCATAGCCCATAATGTTATTGTCTTGCCGTGAAGGGGTGATGCATGGAAACAGTCCTGCGCGGCATTGCTATCTACCTCATTTTGCTACTCATGGTCCGTCTGTCTGGACGCCGCACCCTCAGCCAGATGACACCGTTCGATCTGATCCTGATTCTGGTGATTTCAGAAACCACGCAACAGGCCATGGTCGGCGATGACTTCTCGATCACAAATGCCGTGATTCTCGTTGTCACTTTATTCTCAATCGACATTGCCCTGTCGTTTGCCAAGAAGTTCTGGCCCAAGGCCGAGCGCGTTATTGATGGTGTACCGACCTTACTGATCGCCAATGGCAAACTGGATGCAGAGGCCTTGCGCAAATCACGCGTGAGCATGGATGATATTGCCGAAGCAGCACGACGGCAGGGTATCAGCGACTTGCACGATGTGCGCTATGCCGTGCTTGAAGTCAGTGGATTTATAAGTGTTATTGAAGCCGAGCAGCAGGAACCGAAGCCTGTGCAGAAACTGTCATAATCTTTGGAACTTTTGCAGCGCAGAAGCGTTACGCGCGGTTTCCCCGACTGCACCACACACCAAACCGCGACAGTACAAATACTCTTGAACAGTGCTTCCAGAATAGGTGACTATATCCCCACCATGGCAATGGCCATGCACTCGAGTTATGACCTCATCATTATTTTATGACGCAAGAGACCGCCCTTCTTGAAGCGCTTCCTGTCGCTGCGTATACGACAGATGCTGCAGGCACCATCACGTATTTTAATGATGCCGCTGCAGAGATATGGGGGCGTCGCCCGTCTATAGGTAAAGAGAAATGGTCCGGGGCCTGGAAGCTTTACCGCACCGACGGTCAGCTGCTTGCGCACGCAGAGTCCGAGGTCGCCCTTTCTTTGCGGGAAGGCCGCGCCATTCGTGGCGTTGAAGGGATCCTTGAGCGCCCAGATGGTACTCAAATTCTGTTTGCGCCTTACCCTGCGCTTCTTCGTGATCAGACCGGCAATATTACCGGGGTAATCAACGCGCTATTGGATCTCTCTGACCGAAAACGATCAGAGATCGAGGCTGCGCGTTTCGCTGCCATCGTTTATTCGTCCGACGACGCCATTATCAGCAAAACGTTAGATGGCATTGTGACGTCGTGGAACGCCTCAGCCGAACGCATCTTTGGCTTCACGGAAGAAGAGATGATCGGCCAACCGATCATAAAAATTATCCCGCCCGACCTGAGACATGAAGAAGAAGAGATTATTGGGCGTATTCGTCGGGGCGAACGAACTGAGCACTATGAAACAGTACGCCTGACAAAAAACGGCGGCACGATTGATATCTCCCTGACAGTCTCGCCCGTCTTGGATAAGTATGGTCGCGTGATCGGAGCCTCGAAGGTCGCGCGCGACATCACCGAACGTAAAAAAGCTGAACGCCTACAAAAACTTCTGACAAACGAGCTTGATCATCGTGTCAGGAACACTCTGGCGACAGTGCAAGCGATTGCCACGCAGTCTTTGCATCATGCCAGGACTCCCGCCGAATTTAACCAAAGTTTTAGTGGCCGCATTCAAGCCATGGCCGCAGCACACTCACTGCTAACACAGAATCACAAAACACAGCTTCATGGCGCTAACATTGTCGACGTGGTCCGCAATCAGGTGTTGCTGGGCGGTGGCGATCCACGCGTGTCTTATAACGGCCCCAATATCTTGCTTGAAACGCAAGAGACCGTACATCTTTCGCTTGTTCTGCATGAGTTGGCGACAAACGCGCGCAAGTATGGCGCTCTGTCCACACCTCAAGGCCAACTATCCATCAACTGGCATGTACGCGACCATGCCCGGCGGCACTTGGTTCTGGAGTGGCAAGAGCACGCAGGTCCCAAAGTCTCTCAGCCAACCCGCACCGGGTTTGGCAGCACCCTCATCCGTACAACGATGCATGCTCACGGCGGCAATGCAACGATTGTATACGCAACCAGCGGATTGTTGTGCTCATTAGAAATGCCACTGGCCACTGAACTAGGATCGATGCAGCCAGCATATGCGTCGTCCAGCACCGAGAAAATACGCAGAGCAACGCAAACGTCCCCGCGTCTTGTGCCACGTCGCGTTCTGGTGGTGGAAGATGAGCCCCTAGTTGCTATGGACATCGCAACAACGCTGCAATCGTCTGAACATATTATCGTTGGCCCTGCCTCATCGATTGAAGCGGCACAAGGTCTTGCCAAGGCCCGCGACTACGATGTCGCACTCCTGGACGTGAATTTGGGTGGCGCATCCATAGAAAGTGTTGCTGAAATTGTAGCAGGCCACGGGATTCCATTTGCATTTCTTACCGGCTACGGCCAAGGCGCATTGCCAGCGAAATTCAAAGGGGCCGTCATTCTAGGAAAACCGTTTAATCCAGATCATCTTTTGGATTTAGTGAACCGGCTTGGGCAACAAAACACCGCAACTGAGGTCGAGGTCGCTCCACCTGCAGCCTAAGTTACAAGACTTGAGCAGCATGTTCAGATAATTAGTGCGCCTTTGGATCGACCGCCTTCTTTGGCGGCGCATCAGTGGCTAAGCCTGCGGCTTTCTTTTCTTTCTCTTCCAGCTTCTGAACCAGTTCGAGCAGTTCTTTAGGTAACGGCTCTTGCGCAACTTGATCGAACATATCGCCCAGTTTGCGGCTCAGCCAGATATCAAATGGATTGTTCCCATCCCGTGCGTCCGCGCCATTGGCTTTAGCATCAGTGGCCTTTGCATCGGAAACGCCACCGGCCTTCTTCTCTTTGTCGGTTGGCGCTTTGTCTTTCATCAGCCGAGAATTACCTGTCTATAAGGAGTGGTACTATAGATACGCCCACGCAGCCTGACCAAACATTATTTGGTCAAGCGCCAGTCCCGCGCCCCATTTCCTCTTTATGATATCGCCAGTAAAGCCCGCGCGCGACAACCTACGGCGCTAGACTTGATCCAGAAGTTCCGGTGTCACACTTTTGGTCTGACGTGCCGGGCGACGCGGGCGCTCTTCCGCTTCGTCTTCATCCACAGCCACCGGACGTTTGGCCGCATGGGGATTGGGGATACCCGTGACAAAGTATTCCATCTGAGCGCGGGCGCGGTACACACGGCTTTTCACCGTACCAACCGTGCAGCCGATTACAGCGGATGCTTCTTCGTAACTTAAGCCACTGCCACAGATCAGAACCAAAGCTTCGCGTTGAGCACGGGGCAATTTGCCCAAGGCTTGGCCCAATTCGCGAACTAGAATTTGATTTTCTTGCGTCGCTGAACTCGTTAGGAAGGCTTCGGGCAGATTATCAATCGGCACAGCTTTGCGGTGCGATTTGCGCATCCAACTAATGAATTCGTTGCGCAGGATGCGATACATCCAGGCATTGAAGTTGGTTCCCATTTGGAACTGCGTACGAGCGCCCAAGGCCCGCATGGCGGTTTCCTGCAGCAGATCATCGGCCATGGCGCGATCATTGGTCAGCGCAATAGCATAGCCGCGCAGTTTCGGCAGTGCTTCGATGAGCAGTTGATCAAAGGTCTTCTCAGACATATTTGGCCCCTCTGGACGTGATTATCGCAGTCCATCGCTCTGCGTAAGTTTAGCTCATACGGATAAACTTATCGGAGAGTTTTTCTGCGCTCGGTGGTTCGTCTACGTCGCTATTAACGTTTAACCTCGCTGCGGGTTGCCACGAATTTCCGCAAAAGGCCTTATTTTTCAAGCCATTAACCCTACTTTGAGTCTCTTTAATCGGGACAAGTAGGAATTGGCTCGGAATAATAATGCGAGTCCCCCGCCAGAAGTTCCGCAAATTTTTACAATTTCTCGACCAGCCGGTGGCGGAATTTGGCTCAACTTTTCTTGGGAACTTTATGCGGGGAAGTGCCGTTTAACCTGTACTCGTTCACGAGACAGCTTGTTGCGCTCCGTCCCCCACCCCAACCCAGGCGCAGCAAGGTTGGGGGAGCTCCCCAAGGGCTCCCAATATAGACCCCTCCCGTTCCCTTGTGGTGCGGGGGGGTCTTTTTTTACGTCACTGCTTTTACTTCACAGCGCAATTTGACTATTGCGCGGCTTGGACGTTGGGACCGGCCACCGACCAACTCTCTGTCACCGCATTCTCGAATTGAATGGTCACCGCCGTCCCACCGTTCTCGGAGACCATCTCTAATGCACCGCCCAGTTGGCGTGCAAAGCCCCCCATTAGCGACATTCCGATGCTACCTTGTTGCGCGCCCTCGCCTGGCGGCAGGCCGCCGCCATTGTCGCGAATGGTCAGGGTCGTCTTTTCTTCGTCGCGTCTGAGCGCGATTTCAATAATACCGAGGGTCCGCCGCTTAAAGGCGTGCTTCAAAGAGTTGGTAACCGCCTCGGTGAGGAGCAACGTTAAAGGTGTGGCCGTTTCGGTGCGGACAATCATGTCTGGAATATCGATTTTAAAACGCACGCCCGATGTGTCGCCACGCCATGTCATTTTCAGCATCTGCTGGCATAAATCCATGACGAACGTGCGCAAGTTCACGAACTCCATGTCTGTGCCTTCGCATAGCGTTTGATGAAGCAGCGATAGGGCTGTAATGCGGTTTTTGGTTTCTTCGAAAATGCCCAATTGCTCGGGGTCGGTCATCCGGCGCGTCTGCAAATTCAGGAAGCTCATGACGATTTGCAGATTGTTCTTCACCCGATGGTGCACTTCGCGGATCAGCATATTTCGTTGCCGAACCGTCTGGCGCAGGTCAGCCTCGCGATCACGCACCAACTTGGCCATGGTCGAGAGAACTTGACCCAAGCTGCGCAGTTCATCGGGGGCATTTTCAATCTGTTGCGGCACGACGCTATAGCGCCCCTTAGCGTACGTTGCCGCCACCCGCGCCAGATATGTGATCCAACGGATGACCAGCCGCTCAATACCAATCCAAATGGTCACCACCGCCAACAACCAAATCCCCATGGGCAGCAGCACGCGCATGGTCAAATCACGGTTCGCTTCTTTAAAGAGCTGCGCTGTGGGCCGACCGTACAGCACATACAGATTGTCCGATGCAATCGGCGTCAATGAATACATGCGGTCAACCCCCTCCGTATCCCGGACTTCGAAAACCTGGGATTTTCCATGGGTGGGCACAAACGGCGGAAACTTCGTGGGCAGCTTGCCGGCTATGCTGACAATCATCTCAGGCGGCATCACCGGTGTGCCCGTGGCATCCAGCAGCACGGCGATTGTTTCGGGCTCAAGCTCCTGGGCCGCGCTTAAGTTATCGAGCGCCTCAAGATTAATGCCCATCGACAAACTGCCCTGGAATGTGCCGGCCTCATCACGCAACGCCACCGCCGCAATGATTGTCACTTCATTTGAGAAGCGGCCAACCAAGACATCACTGACCGTAAAGTCCGCACCATTCTTTAACGTCTGCCACCACTTGCGATCCGTAAAATCGCCCACGATGTCGTTGGTCGTGGTCCGGCAACGTGCGCGAGCATTCGCATCAAGCAGCATCATATTTTTATACGATGGCACATTGCGCACCGCAGCCAGCATGGTATCGGCACATGCTGGCATAACGCCGTTTCGCACCACCTCTTGCTTGGCGATAGCCGACAGCAACTTCTCAGCGCCGACGATCACCTTCTCCTGCTCGCGCACCGCCACAGACGCATCACGACTTAAAGAGTCGCGAATCACCTGCCCCTGACGCGCATATGCGCCGAACGCTTGCCAAATCCCCAACGCAGCCGTGGGGCCCATGGCAAAGCACAACAGTAGAATAATTTGTAAGCGCAAAGAGCGCGCCGGGTTGCGCGTAAACGCCAACGGCGACACGTCGCCGTCATTGTTATTCGCAACTTGATGGACAGACTCGGGTGTCAAAACCAAACAACCTTCAGTACACGCACCTTCACGTCATAGATCATAGAGATGCATCACGCAAAGTTACCGCGCTGCATCGCCACAGGGCCTAAAACGCAGGGCAAGTCGTAAAGATACATTATTATTCGTTAACTCATCTGTCGCTGTCCACCCAGACTGTTCCTTAGTCGTTGAAGATTTAGGGACTTTTTCGACGTGCGAATATGGAATGTGGTTTGCGCTCATCTTGTACCACCGCTTTTTAAGACGTGCGCAGATAGCGAAAAAGTTTGTAATAACGAACTCGGCATTTTGTTCCAAAAATATAGCTTTAGGGGAAGCCCTTGGAAGTCTGCTAATCTTTGGCCCAGACCACCACGTCCCCACCGAAAATCGGAGTTGGAATGCCGTCCTCCACATCCCTGATCCCCCATCTTCCCTTTTTGCGCCGCTATGCCCGGGCCCTGACAGGATCGCAATCCAGCGGCGACAGTTATGTTCGCGCTACATTGGAAGCAATTCTGGACACCGATGAACTGATCGACAAAACTCTGCCCCCACGTGTGGCGTTGTACCGCGTATTTCGCAACATTTGGGCGACGACGAACGCCGACGATAAGCCGGTGGCACAGATCAATGCCGGCACGGACCACTCGGCCTTGGCACTGCTGACGCCAACCCACCGTCAAGCCCTGCTGCTGACGGCGATGGAAGGGTTCACCGAAGCGGAAACGGCCAAGGTGTTGGACTGCACGCCGCAAGATGTTCCCACCATGATCGACAAGGCCTTGCAGGAAATCACCGGCCAGTCGCCCGTTCCTGTGCTCGTGATTGAAGACGAGGCCGTGATCTCGCTGGATCTGCAACGCATCGTCGAGGAAATGGGCCACTACGTTACCACCATCGCAGCCACGCGCCGCGAAGCCGTGGCGGCAGCACACAAGCACACACCGGGGTTGATCCTGGCTGACATCCAATTGGCCGATAACAGCTCGGGGATTGATGCCATCAATGACATTTTGCGCGGCATCACGGCGCCCGTTATTTTCATCACCGCCTTCCCTGAGAGATTGTTGACCGGCGAACGCCCCGAGCCGACGTTCCTGATCACCAAACCGTTCATGGCCAACAACGTAAAAGCCGCCATTGCGCAAGCGTTGTTCATGTCGATGGAAGAAGCTCAGCAACGCAAGATCAGCGCTTAACGCGCTGATCTTTTGCATCCATGCGCATGATTGAATTGGAGCGTGTTTTATCACGATTGATTGAAACAGCTGATGCAAAATAGTTCGGACCATCAAACACCTGGGCAGCCGACCACGATCTTGATTGTGGAAGACGAAGTGATTGTGCGTATGGTCACCGTTGAAACGCTGCAAGACGCAGGGTTTAAAGTGCTTGATGCTGGAGACGGTAACGAGGCTTTGCAACACCTGCACGGCGACACACAGATTGATGTTCTGTGCAGTGATGTGAACCTTCCCGATATCAATGGCTATGCCTTGGCGGCGGAAGCCATGAAGCGGCACCCGGCGCTTAAGGTTGTGGTGATGACGGGCTACAGCACGACCCCGACGCCCGAATACTTGAAGACAGCGGGCGCGCGCACACTTTATAAACCGTTCGATCTGGATGAACTGGTGCATACGGTCCGCGACATGACGGCCCATCAGACACCTCATCCGCCCGAGCCTGTTCGCGCAAAAGGCGAAACACCCGCCTGAATTTACAGAAAAAGAACAGGGGGAATGAGGGATAACGTGAAATCCCGCACGGGGGATTGCGGAGAAAAAATGTGAGGGAAAATAAGCGGCGTTCTCGATCACCTTCTCCACGGTCCTACATTCAAAATCCACGCACACCATCCACAGACAAACCTAACAAAAAGGGCCCTGACACAATGTCAGAGCCCCTTCAGTGTCGCTGCAATTGCAGCAGCCTCAACGTGTGGCGATTACCAGTCGCGTGAAACGTGGTAGTAATCGTAAGATTTCTCGCGGATCGTGCCGATATTGCCGTCGTCTTTAATCAGATCATCCAAATCATAGACCGGCGCACTTTTCAGCTCGTCCTTCGACATCGGCACAACGTAGCCGTCTTTGTCTTTCGAGTAGTTGAGCACAGACCACGGCACTGGCGCGTATTTTTCGCCCACGCCCAAAAGACCACCAAAGCCTAAGGCCGCGAACATGATGCGGTTGGTTTGCTTGTCCAACACCACGTCTTCCACGTGGCCGATTTTATCGCCCGCGGAAGAGTAAACGTTAGTGCCCTTTACTTTCGAGGCCAGAATAGCACTGGTATGACCACTTGCAGTCGGCATGAGACATTCTCCACTTGAGTTCGATACAAAAATCAGGTGGCCGACAGCGGGAAGAAGCATGATTTCATGCGCGCTTCATGAATGTCGCACCACACATAAGCCAACGGCACGCCATCGCGATTGTTCCGCTGGGTTTTCTGAGCTGTGGTTTATTTCATGTGTGCGTCATGATACCGATGCGCCGTAGACCGCAGATAAGCGCCCCGCACAGCTCATAACCCATTGTTATTATGAGACAATTTAGCCATCTCGCGCCACCCGGACAAACGCCGGATCATGCTTTTGTTTCTGCGCATTCCTAGGCATGCTGCATTTCACGCTTTGCTTTTATTGTTTTGTTCCTCGCGCATTGCTGCTCTCATGAACCGCCCTCACACGTCGGCCCGCCTTGTCGCCATCATGGCTATCAGCGTTATCATCCTGACGCTGGTGGCGGTCGGCACGACAATTTTTATTTTACGTGAAAATTTAATCCAAAGCTTTGCGCAAGACAGCGCCTTGCGCTGGGTTGGCACCGCGGCAGAAACGCTGCTGGATCGCCCCGACCCCAGTGCGCTGAAAATCACCGAAGCGGAAGAACGCGTCTTCTTAAGTGCTTTGTCCCCGGCGAGCGTTGTGGATTATCACATCATCAGCCCTGAAGGCTATGTGGTGCGCACCAACCGCACGGAAACCATGGGCGCGGTCTTAGCCCCCAGCCTGATCGAGCAGATCAAAGCCAACGGCGCGCAAGCCTTTCTGATTGACCCGCTGCGCAACAGACCGCTTCAAGACGGCCAAGCCGAAGCGTATGCCACGTTAAAACAGCGCGATAAAATTATTGGCTATGTTGGTATCCGGCTCGACCGGGTTGAAGCAGGCCAAGATATTTTCCGGTTTGCGGAAATCGGTTTTCTGGTGTTCGCCGCCATCATGCTGGTGATCGGCACACCTGCCGTGGTGGTGCTTTACCGCCACCTCGATGCACGCGCTGTGCTAGAGCAGGATTTGAAACGCCGTACCGCCGACCTGATGCGCGCCGAAGAAATTGCCAACGTCGGCCACTGGATGTTGAAACGCGATACCGACGTGTACGAGTGGTCGCCCGAGATGTATCGCATCTTTGGCGTCGATCAGGGCACCTTTACCCCCACCGCCGCTGCGGTGCTCTCGCGCTATCACCCGAAAGACCGCAAGAAAGCGTCGGAAGCAAGTTTAGAAGCCATCGCCACGCGAACCACGGTGCGCGAGGACATTCGCATCAAAAGACCATCGGGCGAGATTCGCTATACCGAAAACTTCATCGACTGCATCTTTGATGCACAAGGCTTAGGCGTCGGCTTTTTTGGCGTGACGCGCGATGTCACCGACCGCGTGCTGCAAGAGACGGCCCTGCGCGATGCCCGCGACAACCTGCAAACACAAGCAAACGAATTGACAGTCATGGCCCGCGAACGCGAGTTGGCCATTGAAAAGTCAGACCGGGCCAACGCGGCTAAGGGCGACTTCTTGGCGATGATGAGCCACGAGTTGCGCACACCCATGACAGGCATCCTGGGCATGGCCGATTTGCTGCGCTTAAGCGGTCTGTCGCCCGATCAGGAAAAGCTTGCGGAAAACCTGATTGTCTCGGCGCACTCGCTGCTCGATCTTTTGAATGACATTCTCGATTTCTCCAAAATCGAGGCGGGCAAGATCGAGATTGAGCATGTGCACTTCTCGTTGCATCGCCTGGTGCTGGCCATTCAACGATTATTCGAGCCGGCGATCCGCGAGAAAGGCAATCACCTGACCGTTGAAATTGCGCCAGGCACAGTCAACACCGTGATTGGCGACCCGAAGCGCTTCAATCAGGTTTTGGCCAACTTGGTCTCGAACGCCAATAAGTTCACCGAACGCGGTAACATTGCCATTGTCGTCTACTCGTACCAGCAAGACGACGGCACGCACATGATTGAGGTGAAAGTGAAAGACAGCGGCATTGGCATGTCTGCCGATGACCAGCAGAATTTGTTTAAGCCGTTCACACAGGCCGATACATCCACCTCGCGCCGTTACGGCGGTACAGGGTTGGGTTTATCCATCTGCAAGCGCCTGTTAGACGCCATGCACGGCGACATCAGCGTTAACAGTGCCAAAGGCCAAGGCTCGATCTTTACTGTGCGTCTGGCGCTGCCCGAGGGCGATAGTGCCAAGGCGGTGGACCGCTCGCTGGGGACAGCCCCGCAGTTGCAAGCGGTTGGCACCCGTGCGCTGCATATTCTGATCGCCGAAGACAACGACATTAACCGCGCGCTGTTCCAGAAGATGCTGGAAAGCTTCGGGCATCACGTCGTTACCGCCGAGAACGGACAGCAAGCCCTCGCGCGCCTTCAGGCGCACGCCCAAAATGCGCCGTTTGATATTATTCTGATGGATATTCAAATGCCGGTGATGGATGGCTTGCAGGCCACCGCCGCCATTCGGGGTGCTGGGGGGCGCATGGCGCTGTTGCCGATTATCGGCCTTACCGCGGACGCGATGATCTCGCATCACAAAGGGTATTTAGATTCGGGCATGAATGCCATTGTGACCAAGCCCGTGGATTGGCAGCACTTATCCGCCACGATGATGGACCTGGTGGGCGCACAGTTGGTGATCGACAACAGTGTGGCCCAAAGCGTTACCCCCGAAGCTCCCGCCCGCGAAACCCCGGCCAATGAAAATGCGCATTTAAAGGTGGTGCCACTGTCAGCCAGTGGCACACCCCTCAAGGGTGAGGCCCTTAAAGGTGAGGCGCTGAATAACAACACACTGCAACAGGCCAACATTATTGATGCCAATGTCATCAACGACATGCTGAGTGTGCTGCCACTGGCCACCGTGACCGACCTGTTTGAGAAATTCATTCAGCAGATTGATACTTACCTGGCCAACATTAATGACGCCGTGGCCGAACAAGACACCGTCAAAGCCAAGAGTGCCGCACATACGTTACGCGGCATCAGCGCGCAATTTGGCGCCAAAGCAATCTCGGCGCTGGCCAAAACCATTGAAGAGAAAGACCAGGACATGGCGGTGATCATCCGCACCGCGCACGCTTTGAACCTCGCGGCCGCCAAAACCAAAGACGCCGGACAAAAACTACTGAGCGAGATGCAGGGGTAGTGTTGCCATCGATTGTCGATTGGCGTCATTTCTTTAATGAAGAAACTAAAAAAACAATCTTTGCAGCCGCAAGATGCAAAGCATATGCGGAAACATTGGACGGCACTTCTCTTACAACACTTCCTTGCCCATGCCCTCCCTCTTCATTCCTAACCTTAGGCAATCCCGAGGAAAGCGTCGCCAACAGTTGATCAAAGGAGGCATCCAAGTAGTCTGGGAAGTACTTATTTAATTTTAGAATCTTTATTAAATCAGAGGCGCGCGCTCCTTTAGGAACATCCCATTTCTTAATTGTACAAATTGTTTTAATTGCACTCTCAAAAGAGTTTAGAGCCAACGTAACAGCCTCTTTATGCCGTCCTTCGCGGAAATGTTCATGAGCGGTCAAAAACTCTGATTGAGAACCTGCAAACCGCCTGTCCGAAATCAAAACGAGTGTCGGCTTTACTATTTCAGAATGTATGTATTCCGAAGTTACTTTGATTATCTGCCCGCTTTCGAATCTATAGCCCAATCCTGACTCGAGGAATCTCACATTCAACTCCTCAATTGCATCATCATGTCGTTGTGTGATGCCGCGCAAATTTTTCTGATAACTATCTAAACGACTCAACGAATTTTCAATAATTCCGAAAGACAGCTCAATTGCATCAAGCACATCATCGACCTCGTCACACTCACAAAAATATGCCTGAAAAGCTTCCTGCTGATCGCGCCTATTTGAAAGCCTAGCCAATCCTTTCTCTCTGCAGAGTGTATTTGCTAAAAAGTCCCACGCGTCATTGTTGTTCTTTACATGGCTCATCTCTATACCGGTGTGCACATGATACGGACCGATAGCGTCCGCCAATATATGAAGCACTTGAATCCGAAATGGGGTGGGCATTTCGTCATATTTAAATACTTCAACTCCACCTTGCTTTTCAGCCGCGCGCTTTCTTTTTGAAAAGAGATTAAATACAGGCATTTGTATAATCCGCTCCATTGCACCCAGGCAAAAACACACTTCAACAAAATTTGACTAAAGTGAATACTTAATAAAATACGAGTTAGATATTAATAAGTATAAATAACAATAAGAATAGAATCCGACCCATCCGACATGCATTTAAATAGGTAAATAAAAAAGCGCGCTGCGGTTTCCCACAGCGCGCTTTGTTTTAAGCGGTATTTGCTTAAAGCTTAGAAGCTCAAACTCTTAGAAGTTCAAGCGGGCATTGATGCCGAAGTAACGGTCGGCTTCACGCGGGATGATGTAACGGTACGAACCACCGGGGCCGCCCGAGGTGATGGCCGACGCAAAGCTTTGGTCGAGCACGTTCTTCACCTGGAAGGTTACGCGGTATTGGTCAGCCGCTTCCACCAAGGCCAGTGACAGATCGAGCGTGCCGTAGCCGTCAATCGTGGTTGCATCACGAATGGCTTGGCTGGCATCGAGCTGGCTGATTTGGTCGGTTTGGGCATTGAATTGGCCCGCCAACACAACGTCAACCACCGCACCTGTGCGAACACGGTAATCAGCCCCCAACGAACCTTTCCACTTCGGCGCGTAGGCCAGCTTCGTGCCCGAAGGCACAACGCCGGTGATCACACCGTTGGTCGGGATCTTGAACTGATCAATGTGCGCGTCGGTGTAAGCCAAGCCTGCATTGATGTTGAAGTCCGTGGTGGGACGGATCAACGCTTCAGCTTCAAAGCCACGGGTTGAAACTTCGCCTGCGTTGGTGAAGCGGGTCACCAGAACGCCTGCAACAATGTCAGGATTGTTGGCTTGGAAGTTATGATACTCGGCATAGAAGCCCGCCAAGTTCAGCACCAACTTGCCATCCAACAGCGTGTTCTTCAAACCCGCTTCGTAGCTGTCTGCGGTTTCGGCTTCGATCACGTTGGTGCCGGTGGCCGTCAGGTTGTAGAACACGTTGTACGCCGGGCCTTTGTAGCCACGTGAGTACGTGGCGTAGAAGGTCGATTCAGGGGCGATGTCATACGAGATGCCAGCTTTACCCGAGACATTCTCATTCGACGTGCTGCCCGTGAACGGACCGAAGCTGGGCTGAATACCAGGACCAGCCAACGTCGTTGTACGGCTGTGGAACACCGACAACTTGTCAGAGGTATAACGCAGACCACCGATGAGGCTGAACTCGTCGGTGATGTTCAGTTCGCCTTGGCCGAACAGAGCGTAGTTCTTGAAGGTTGAACCGAAATTCGCGGTGCCGGTCGGTTGCGTGACCGTGAGGCCAGCGGTCGTGCACGGCACCAAGCCCGTAACAGCGGTGGGTGATGTGCACACAATATCATTACGCGTGAAGGTACGTTCGGTCTTCGCACGCGAATAGTAACCACCGACAACGTAAGTGAAGAATTGGTTGTCCGGTGAGGTCAAACGCACTTCTTGGGTCACGGTGTCAGACGTTTGCGGGCCAAAGTCGTGCAGTTGGTTGAAACCAACATACGCGCGCGGCAGCCAGTCACCGTCGCGGATTTCGGTGTTGTCGTATTCACGGTACGACCCGATGTAGGTCAACGTGTGATCGTTGAAGTCGTAATCGGCTTGCAGCGAGATCCCACCGCCCTTTTCTTTGGTCGAGGTGACCAAATCTTGGTTCACGGCGCGGGTTTTATCGCCTTGCGGTGTCGGCAGGGCAGCCAAGGTCGCGTTGGTGGGGGCGGTGCCGATCAATTCCGCATAGCCGTCGTCGTTGGCTTTGCGGTAGTCACCGATGATGGTGAAGTTCAGGTTATCCGACGCTTCAATGGCGAACACGGCGCGGGCACCGTAGTGCTCGTAACCGTTCACGCGTTCGTTGTTGAACACGTTGCGGATGTTGCCATCGTAGTTGCCGTAAAAGCCGGTGAAGCGGCTTTTCACTTTATCGCTGAGCGGCAGATCAACCGCACCACGCACGCGGTATTCGTCGCCGCCAGTTGCATAACCACCTTCGATGTAGCCGCCAACCACATCACCCGGACGCTTAGTGACGATGTTGATGACGCCAGCCGACGTGTTCTTGCCGAACAGCGTGCCTTGCGGGCCGCGCAGCACTTCCAAGCGATCAATGTCGATCAAATCGCTGAAAGCTTCGCCAGCGCGGCTGAACACCACGCCGTCTACAACGGTCGAGATCGAGGGCTCACCGGCGATGGAGAATGTGGATGTGCCAACGCCACGCAAGTACAGCGATTGGTTGATGGTGGTGCCCGATTTACGGAAGTTCATGGTCGGCACCAAGTATTGTGCGCCTTCCAGGTTGATGGCGCCCGAGTTGGTGATGGCATCGCCCGAGATCACCGACACGGCCACCGGCACGTCTTGCAGGCGTTGTTCGCGCTTTTGCGCGGTGACGATGATTTCCTCGACCTGCTCGGCATAGGCCGCGCTGGTCGCGAGCAGGGCCACAATGGCGGCGCTGCTCAGTAAGGTTGTTTTTTTCATATAAATTCCCTCAGTTCCTTGTGGGTGTCTAACGTTGTCATATCCAGCCCTGTTAAAAGGGACTTCAGCAGCCAGCCTTTAAGCCCGCGCGCCAAACGTCCCTCTGGGTAACCAGGGTCGACCCCTTCCGTTGCCTCGAATGACCCCAAACCGTTCAATCATAAATGCGGAAGTTGTAACGCCTTCCGCACCCGACCGAACCAGAGGCGCTTATCCTTCATAAGCTCGAGACAAGAGAAATTTCTTTCATCGAAGTGTCACACTTGTTTTGAGGCAGCCGCCTCCCATGTGCTGAGGCTGCAAAAAACAAAGCGTGTTCTAGAAACCTAATTCTTTCATCTCAACGACGCGTTTCTCGCGCGCGCTGATTTCAGCTGCGGTGCCAATCGCCACCGCCATCAAACCATCGTGCGCGGTCACTTCCACCGGACCAGCCCCGCGCACAGCCGCGTTGAATTTTTGATGCTCATAGAATGTCGAACCGTGGTGTGTGCCCACCTTCAACGCGGTTTCGTCCACATCAATGTTACGACGTTCAACTTTTTTCGGATTACGGAAGCCGACGCGCGGCGAATAGACCAGATCACCCGAAGGGATCAGCACATCAAGCCGCGCCTTGTCCCCCACCGCCGTGATTTCTTCCTGGTTCTCAGCGCCGTCCGCAAACATGCTTAAATCCAACAACGCGCGGACACCGTTGGCGAAATCTACTGTTGTATAGCTATTATCGATAATATCGGGCTTCTGGCCATCATAGCGCTCATCGACGTGGTTTACGTCCATCGCACCCGAGCAGTACACACGCACCGCTTCAGACTTTGTGATAAGGCGCATCAGATCGAAAAAGTGACAGCACTTTTCCACCATGGTGCCGCCGGTGTTGCGCGAAAAGCGGTTCCAGTCTTTCACTTTGACCAAGAACGGAAAACGGTGCTCGCGGATCGATAACATATGAAGGCGGCCGATGCGGCCACTGTGGACTTGCGAAATGAATTCAGCGGCCGGCGGCATGTAACGGTATTCCATGGCCGTCCAGAACGGTGCTTTGGATTTGTTCGCCTGCTCCACAACCCAGCGCGCATCTTCAATGGTGGTGGCGAGCGGTTTCTCGCACAGGATCGGCACACCCGCCGCGAACAGCGGCTCGAGGACTTTGCGATGGGTGTAGTTGGGACTAGAGACAATTACGGCATCAACCAGGCCGCTTTTCACCAAAGCCTCACCGTCGGCAAATGTTTTCACGCCATCTGCCTTTGCGCCGAGCGCGGTCTTGGCCCAGCCCAAAGACTCCTCGACCGGATCAGCGAGCGCCGTCACCACCGCACCTGGGGTCACCGATAAATTGTGGATGTGCTCGACACCCATCATCCCCGTCCCCACCAAACCGTATCGAACCGTATCAACCAAAGAATATTCTCCCGAAATCGCTATATGACAGCGCTGACTTATTGTGAGTATTCTCTCGGCGCGAAGTTTGGGGCAAGTCTAAAAAGTCATCGCAACAACCACACGCCGGTATTCCATTGGGACGTTGCGCAACCGCGAGAAAATAGGGGTGGAACGATGTCGGATACGCTGCAGCGCACAATAAACCCAGACACAACCTCACCGGTCTCTCTCTCCGACAGAATGCGGTGGGTGCTGTTCACCTTTATCGCGGTGTCGGGCATTTTGGCGCTCGTAGACCGGCAAATCATCTCGGTGTTGAAGCCGACCATCGCCGCCGAGATGAACTGGACCGACGATGACTACGGCACCCTCGGTGCGTGGTTTCAGGGGGCGACAGCGGTCGCACTTCTGGTGGCTGGCCGGTTAGTGGACAAACTGGGCGTGAAGTGGGCCAACCCCCTCAGCGTGTTTTCCTGGAGCCTGGTGGCCGTAGTGCATGGTTGGGCGATTTCGCTGACGCAATTCGTCGTTGCGCGCGTGGGGCTGGGCGTGACCGAAGCGGCTGTAACGCCCACACAGATCAAAACCTTGGCGACGATCTTTCCGCCGCAATTACGCTCCACCGGTGTTGGCTTATCGAACGCCATCGCCAGCATTGGTGCGATCACCGCGCCGTTTATCATTCCGCTGATCGCCATCCCCTACGGCTGGCGCGGCGCATACGTGATTGCAGGTATCGCAGGACTGGTGTGGGCCGTTGCATGGGTCTTGACCACGCGCAATGTACACTTTGGCGATACCGGGGCGGCGACTGCACAAATCGAAGAGACTGACACGCCCTTGTGGAAAGACCGTACCGCGTGGGCCATTGCTGGGGCGAAAGCTTTAAGTGACTCAACCTGGTGGCTGATGCTGTTCTGGATGCCGGACTTTTTGAATCGCCAATTTGGTTTGGCGGGTGCCGACATCGCGCCACCACTGGCAATTGCGTACACAGGCGCAGCCATCGGTGCGATTTTTAGCGGCACCATTGCCAGCTACTTCTTACAGCGTGGCGTCAGTGTGAATAAAGTGCGCAAAGTGGCAATGCTGATCAGCGGTGTGCTCGTATTGCCGCTTCCGCTGGCGTTGCAAGCGGGCTCGCCCACCATGGCCGCGCTGATTTTGGCCGGCGTGCTCGCGGCGCACCAAGGTTTCTCCACCAACCTGTTCGCGCTGATCACCGATGTGGTTGATAAGTCGCGCATTGGCCGCCTCACCAGCTTCGGCGTATTCAGCGGCAACATCGGCGGCATGGTGACGCTGAAGGTGGCCGGTTTGGTGCTTACCGCAGGCTTGGGCTACATGCCGCTGTTCCTGTTTGCGGCTGTGTCGTACCTGCTAGCGCTGGCGTGGATCCATCTGCTGATCCCCACCATTCGCCAAGTCGCGCAAGACACAGCAGACGTAATGCCCGCCAGTTTACACTAAATCCGGTCTACTCTAGGAAGCCGTGATTGATCTTCGGCAGCACGTGGCGGGCGAACAAGTCCGCTTCGGCTGCATGTGGGTAGCCGGAGAGAATGAACGCTTCGATGCCCATGTCGCGGTAGTCGTTGATCTTGGCCAGGACTTGGTCCGGATCGCCAACAATGGCCGCACCACAGCCTGAGCGCGCGCGTCCCACGCCCGTCCACAAGTTGGCTTCGGCATAGCCGTCAGACGATGCATTCTCGCGTAACACGGCTTGCGCGTGCACACCGGCTGATTTTGAATCGAGCGACTTTTCGCGAATGGCCGCGCCCGTGGCCGCATCCAGCTTCGAGAGCAGGCGATCTGCCGCCGCACGAGCTTCGGCTTCCGTGTCCCGCACAATCATGTGCGCGCGGTAGCCATAGCGCAGTTTACGACCATACTTCGCCGCGCGTTTATCCATGTCGGCCATGATGGCGGCGATATTTTCTTTTTTGTCAGGCCACATCAGGAACACATCGCAGCCTTTGGCAGCCGCTTCGCGCGCATCTTCCGAGAGACCGCCGAAGTACAACAGCGGCGCTTTGCCAGACACAGTTGTAATCCGCGGCGGATTGAGTCTCAGCTTCCAGAACTCGCCCTGATGATCAAGCGGCTGGCCATTCAGCATCGTTTTTAAAATGCTCATGGCTTCCACGGTGCGCGCATACCGCGGTGCCGAGTCCATTTTCTCGCCCGGCATATCGGAGGAAATGATATTGACCGTTAAGCGCCCACCCAAGATGCGATCAATCGTCGCGATCTGGCGCGCCAATTGCGGCGGCCACAATTCACCGATGCGTACGGCCATCAGCAGACGCATGCGCTTTACGTGCGGTGCAATGGCTGCCGCGAAAGCTGTTGTGTCGATGCCGAGTTCGTAGCCCGAGGGCAGCAGAATGTTATCAAACCCGCCCGCCTCAGCTTGCAGCACGATATCGCGGCAGTGTTCCCAGCTGGATTTCAGCTTATCGTCGGGCACGCCCAAGAATTCGTAGTCATCATCGCACAGCGCTGAAAACCAGCTCACTTCACAGATCGGACGTGTCTTGGTCACGGTAAGGGCTCTCCCATGGCAGCGACCAGCACCGCATACCATTCGGCGCGGGTCCAACGCGGTTTGTAGGCATCAGGAATTTCAGCAATACGTTTCGGTGTTTGCGTACCAACAATGGGGATCGGCTTGGCGGGGTGCGCCATAATCCAACTGTAGGCCGCAGCGGCGCGTGACACGCCCGTTTCGCTGGCTTTTGTATCGAGCAGGTTTGCGACGGCTTGTGCGCGCGGCTCCTTGGGGGTGCCGATGCGCCCGCCGCCCAAAGGCGACCATGCCAGCACCGTCATGTTCTTCGCCATCGCTTGATCGAGAACACCGTCTTTCAACGGTGCAAATGCCAGGGCTGAAAACTCGGGCTGCGTAGACACAATCGGCAGTGACAGATGGGCCGCCAAAGCGTCGACTTGCGATGGCGTAAAATTCGACACCCCGATGGCGCCAATTTTGCCCGCCTTGTGTGCTGCGGTTAAAGCGTCAGCCACTTCAGCCGGATGGGTAAGAAAATCCGGGCGGTGAATTTGCCACAACGCCACATGCTCAACACCCATGCGCTTCAACGACGCATCAATGGCGCTTTTCAAATAGGTGGCACTGCAATCATACGGCACACCCATCGAGATGCCGCCCTTGGTGGCAAGCACCATGCGCGAGGCGAGTGATTTATTTTTCGCGAGGACGCGACCGAGTAACAACTCCGACGCTCCAAAGGGCTCGTTGTTGTCGGGGCCATAAATGTCGGCGGTATCAAATAGCGTCACGCCTGCATCAATAGCTGCCAAAACGCGCGCCTCAGCTGCCGCCACATCATCCCCGGCAAACCGCCACATACCCCACGCGACGGAAGAGACATTGGGGCCCCCTTTATAGAGGGGCCGAGACTGCGGTGGGGCGGGAAGAAGCGTCATGAAATACGAGACTCAACAAACAATATGATAGCGTTGTCACATTGATAGGCCCGCGCCCGCCCCATTGGCAAGACAGGGCATAATATTTCGCCCAATCAGTGATTTAGGGCCGTGATTAGCCCTTCGCAGGTGCAGCAGTGGAGGCGCGCAGCACCAGCTCATGCGGTAAGCGGCGGTGGACCACTTCGCCGTTGTGATTGAACAGCAAAGCCGCAGCCGCATAGGCCAAATCCCGCGTGGGCTGGCGCACGGTGGTCAGCGGCGGCCAAAGCTGGCTGGCCAATGCCGTATCGTCGAACCCGGCGACGGACAACTGGCTGGGCATGGAAAGGCCCCGGCGGTGCGCCACGGTGATCACCCCGGCCGCCATGTCATCGTTACTGGCAAAAATCGCGGTGGGTGGAACTTGCAGGTCGAGCAGAATATCCCCCGCCGCCTCACCCGAGGCAAAATCGAACGCACCCTGCACCACGTACTTGGGTTCGAACGACAAACCCGCCCGATCCAGCGCCCGGCGGTAGCCATACAGTCGCAAATCAGACGCCGCATGGTTGGTGTGCCCGATAATAAAGCCAATGCGCTTATGCCCCAGCGCGATCAGGTGGCTGGTCATATCATCGGCGGCTTTTACGTCGTCCATAGAGACGGAGGACGAGCGCGAATGTTCCGTGCCCGGCGAAATCCGCACATAAGGCACATTGCGGCGTTCAAGTTCGGCCAGCACGGGCTCCGCATCGGTGACGGGCGAGGACAAAATCACGCCATCCACTTGGGTTTGATCGATCAGCCCGCCAATCTCAGCGGTCAGGCGCGGTGAGGCTACATCCGACGGCTGCGCCAACAGGCGCACCCCCTCTTCCGTACAGCGCGCCCAAACACCCAACTGAATTTGGTGAATGTAGTGCGGGCTGTGGTTGTCGTAGATCAGCGCAATCTGGTAGCTGCGCTTGCCCGCGAGAATGCGTGCCGCCACGGATGGCGTGAAGTTCAAATCCGCCACCGCGCGCTCGACACGCAACCTTGTCTCTTCCGAGACATAGCGCTCTTTGTTCAACACACGCGAGACGGTCTTCATCGACACGCCTGCGGCGAGGGAGACATCTTTAATGGTGCGGCGACTGGTCATGGGTGGGGTTCTAAGACTCTTAAAATTCTGCGCCAATCCTATCGCCAGTGCGCCCCAAAAGGCCATAAGCGTGTTAAAGGAAAGCCAATTCTGGCTCATTGGAGCATGTAATTAGCTGATGAAAAGCGTTGCGATTATTGGCGGTGGCCCGGCTGGACTGATGGCGGCCGAGGTTTTGAGTACAGGTGGCGTATCCGTTCACCTGTACGACGCCATGCCCAGTGTGGGCCGCAAGTTCCTGATGGCAGGAAAAGGCGGCTTGAACATCACCCACTCTGAGCCCTGGGATGCCTTTGTGGCGCGCTATGGGGCACGCAGTTCTATCATCGCAAAAGTATTGGCCGATTTTACGCCGGATGATTTGCGCGCTTGGGTTCATACGCTGGGGGTGGAAACCTTTGTCGGCAGTTCGGGCCGGGTGTTCCCGAAAGAGATGAAAGCAGCCCCTTTGTTGCGAGCGTGGCTGCGTCGATTGCGGGTCAACGGCGTGCAGTTTCACATGCGCCATAAGTGGATGGGTTGGAAGAACAGCGCGCTGAAATTCCAAACACCTGAGGGCGATGTTGCTGTGAACGCCGACGTTGTGGTGCTGGCCTTAGGTGGCGGCAGCTGGCCCCAATTGGGTTCGGACGGTGCGTGGGTTGATATACTGCGCGGACACAATGTCGATGTTGCGCTGCTGCAGCCGTCCAATTGCGGTTTTGATGTGAATTGGAGCGCGTACTTCCGCGAAAAGTATGCAGGCGCTCCGATTAAATCGGTCGTGGCATCAATCGGTGAAACGCGTCGCCAAGGTGAGTTTGTGATCAGCAGCTCAGGCGTTGAAGGCAGCCTGATTTATGCGTTATCAGCGCTTTTCCGCGACGCGATCACGGCGCATGGCACAGCGACATTGCACCTCGACCTCGCCCCCGGCAGAACCGAACAGCAATTGATTCAGAATTTACAGAAACCACGCGGGCGCAAATCACTGACGAATTATTTGCGTGAGTATGCAGGACTAGAAGGCGTGAAGGTGGGACTGATCCGCGAAGCCTATGCCGCCGATATTTTAGAGAAGCCCGCAGAACTTGCGGCCGCCATCAAAGCACTGCCCCTCACCCTTATTGCACCGCGCCCGATAGCCGAAGCCATCAGCACCGCCGGTGGCGTGCGCTTTGAAGAGCTTGATGAAAACCTCATGCTGAAAAAGATGCCGGGCGTTTTTTGCGCGGGCGAAATGCTGGACTGGGACGCCCCCACCGGTGGCTACTTGCTCACGGCGTGCATGGCGCTGGGCAAAGCCGCGGGGAAAGGCACGTTGAACGACATCACAGAGTTCTAGTGTGCAGGCATGTGCTTGTGGCGAATAAAATTGATCGCTTGCAGCGTCACAGTCGCAGCCCCGAGGACGATCCCCAACAGCGAGACCAGCGGCCACCCACCCATAGTCCAGGCTTGGATGGCTAACGCAGAGCCAGCCGCACCACCTAAAAACATGCCGCTCATAAAAATGGTGTTGATGCGCGCACGCGCCTCGGGACGTAGCGCATAAATAATATGCTGGTTCGACACCAGCACCCCTTGCGCCGCCAGATCAAGCACGATGACGCCAACAACTAATCCCGGCAGAGAAACCCACAACGCGAAGACCAGCCAAGATGTGAGTGTAAGAACCGCGCCCACCAACACACCGCGATGCGGCCCATGCTTATCGGCGATACGCCCGACGATGGGAGCGGCCAGAATCCCGACAGCACCCACCACGCCAAAGAGGCCTACCACTTCCGAGCCCATCTGAAAGGCGGGGCTTTCAAGCTGGAAGGCCAGCACCGTCCAAAACACCGAGAACGCTGCGAACATAAGACCTTGGGTGATGGCTGCTAACCTCAGTTGCGGCAGCTCGCGCCATAAGCGCCCCATAGAGCCCATAAGTTGCCCGTAGCTGAGCGATAGGTCTGAGGCACTGCGCGGCAGTTTAAGCCACATGCTTAACCCGGCGAAGATCGCCAAGGGCACGCCCAACCAGAACATCGCGCGCCATCCATAATGGGCAGCGACAAAGCCTGCCAACGTGCGGCTGAGCAGAATGCCGCACAAGATACCGGCCATGACATTTCCAACAATGGCGCCGCGGCGTTCGGGCGGCGCCAAGTGTGCTGCAAACGGAACGATTTGCTGGGCCACCGTGGCGGTGACACCCAAAATGACCGAGGCCGCAACCACAAACAGGGTTGTGGGCGCAACCGCAGAAACCGCCAAAGCAATCGCGAGCACAAAAAATTGCCCAATAATAAGTCGCTTGCGCTCTACCAAGTCGCCCAACGGCACCAGCAAAAAGAGGCCGAGGGCATAGCCCAACTGAGTGGCTGTGGGGATAAGGCCCGCCCAATCACCCGGCAGATCGCGCTCCATCAATCCCAGCATCGGCTGGTTGTAATAGATGTTGGCCACGGCCGTGCCCGCAGCCGCCGCCATGGCGAAGATCAAACCGCGATTGAGTTGCGAAACGTGAGGGGATGATGCTGACATGCGTGCTCAATCGTGAAGTGCCGTGAAAGACGGCTGCTGCGGAAGAAGGCTGCAGTGTCGTCTACACCAAGTAAACTTCCAATGCGGAAATAAAAATCGGCCCGCTCCATGACAGTGCGGGCCGATAAAGGTAGATATGACGTCGGTGAACTTAAGCCTTCTTGTCCAATTTCAGGATTTTCAACCCGAGTTGGCGGCCCAGTGTCAGCGCAGGCGTGACACTCATACCGCCGCACACTGAATTGCCCATCAACTGGCCCATACCTAACAACTCACCTGCTGCGTAGAGATTTCCGACGGGCTTGCCGTCTTGCTTGATGACTTCAAGGTTTTCGTTGACCGCAACACCGGCATACGACGTAAGCGCCCAACTTTGGGTTTGGATTCCATAGTATGGGGCTTTGGCGATCGGCAGCGGCATATAGTTGCGGCCAAGGCTGTCTTTGCCGCTGGCTTGCGCCTTGTTGTACTCATCAATCGTTTGCTGCAGGCCAGCCGCATCAACTTTCATTTTCTCGGCCAGTTCTTTGATCGAATCAGCGCGGAAGAAATTCTTCACCTCCCCCGTCGTGAGCGCTTCGGCTGAGTCCTCTGCTGTCCAGCCGCCGCCCATGCCACCGCGCACTAATGGTGGCGCTTTTTTGAAAATTTCCGAGTCAAAGACAAACCAGGCCCGCTCGTTCGGTTGCGCCCGCAGGCCTTGCTCGTACACATCGTGGCTCAATACATCTTCTTGAATGAAGCGCTTGCCATCGACGTTCACCAGAATTTCCCACGGCGGGCGGTCACCCGGAAAATGGCGTGCCATAGCGCGCACGGGACCCGGAACATCATCGTCGGCCATAATGGCGCCGAACAACGGCGTGTGGTTCTGGCCGCCACGCACATAGCCGCCAACCGACGTGCAGAGCTTGTAACCAATACCCATGCTGTGCGGGTATGTCATCTGCGAGTAGATTTTCGCCCCCTCAAGCTTCTCGTACATCTCGGGGTTATAGGTGTACCCGCCGCACGTCAGCACCACGTTGCGTCCCAGAATGCGCTCTGTGCCTTTGTCGGTTTTGACAACAACGCCCTCAACCGCGCCCTTTGCGTTCGTAATCAGTTCGGCCACTTCAGTGTTCGTCATGACCGTAACCTTGCCGCCGTCGACCAACGGCTTCAGTTGCGCTTCTAACACCTTCAAGATCGACATGCCGCCTTCAGGGCCCCACGCATAGCGCGGCTGGCTGTAAGGCTCGTGCGTTGTGCCGGTGACGGGGTGGCCATCGCGCACGGTGAAACCGTTATCCGTGAGCCAATCGAACATCTCACCTGCATTGAACACCGCAAGTTTGACCAACACCGGGTCTGCCGTGTTTTTGCTGATGCGCATGATGTCGTCGTAGTGCGACTGTGCGGTATCTTCGATGCCCTTCGATTTCTGAAGCTTCGTGCCTGCCGCACTCATCTGGCCTGACGACAAAAACAATGTGCCGCCGATTGAAGCGGCGGCATCGACGATCAAAACTTTCGCGCCGCGCTGACCTGCAAAGATTGCTGCTGGAAGGCCGGAGTTTCCGCCGCCGACAATAATGACATCATACGCGCTGCCTTTTTCATTCGAACACGCCGTTAACCCTAGCGCACCAGCACCAGCGCTTAAGCCAGCCAATTTTAAGACGTCGCGTTTTGATATTTTGAGCATATTTGCAGTCCCCTCACTTTTGAATGCGTGGCCTTAAGCCCATGGCCGCTTGAATTGCGTAGCCACTGACGGCGAACGCACAGATTAGGAGCCAGACCAACACTATTCGAGGAACACCATCACCACAGGCCGCATTTCGGAAGCGGGGGGGCTATTTCAGAAATGACAGAAAGCCAGCGAACGCACGTGGACTGTAAGTCATTGATGAATAGGACGAAAGTGAGGGCTGGGCCCGAGCAACCCACAAGGCCCCAAGTGGCTCATTCAAATCTAACAAGCCCGCAAATATTTTAAAGAAATCACGCGGCGAGGTGGCGAAAACCCGACCAAAAGGTGGGCCGCGACATAATGCTGGTGGATATGCAGCGCAATCGCTCGCGCGGTATCAGTCGCTCGCTGTGGGGACCGCCCAAGTTCCTTTAACTGCAACCGCGCTGCACATCAAAATAGCTTTAGTCCTTCACGGTCTCCCGGCGCCATTCAGAGACAATCTTGGCCCACTTTGCGGGGTCAGCCATGAGTTCCATGAAGTTTCCATTGGAGAACTCGACATATTTAAAGTCAGGCCGGAGTTTAATCACATCCTTGTCCATCGGGTTCACTTCGTCGCCCGTATCAGAGATGAGCAGCGTCGGTGCCTTGATATTCAGAATGTCCGGCTTCGCATCATAATAGAACGCGGCCCAGTGGCCGATGTCGGGGCCACTCATGTAGGATGTAATCGTCAGCCAGGCATAAGCATCTTTCAATTCCTGGCGGTCGTTCTCGGTCACAGGCCAGCGGCGGGCGAAATTCGACCCGTCAACCTTCGGAAGCCGCCCTGTCCCCGTTCCCTTGCCGATGCGCGCACGAACAGGCTCGATCCACTCAGGTCGCCACATTGCAGCCCCGTGCAGCACCACTGCCGCCACTCGATCCGGGTGGCGAGAGGCAAAAGATGTCGCAATCTGCGCACCTGTGTGATGCCCGCCCACGATAACTTTTTTCAGTTTTAGTTCATCCAGCAGAGCAACCAGATTGTCTGCATAATCAGCGATGGTCGGTTGCTTGGATGGGAGGTCCGACAATCCAAACCCTGGTGTGTCCACCGTGATGGACCGCACACCCAGTGCCGCCAATTCATTCTGCACTGCGCCGAACTGGATCATCGACATGGGCGACTGATGCAGCAAGATAATCGGCATCTGATCGCGCGGACCGACATCTCGATAATGCAACTGCCCCATTGGAGCACTTACATACCCCTTTCCGCCTTTTAAAATGGTGAGGCCTTTCCAATCATCTATCGACGTCCCGCGCCCCGGTCCTTCAGCAAGAGCAGAACCGGCGAATAAAGCCGAGCACGCAAGCATAATCATTGATCTTAAGACGTTCGAATTGACCATAGTGGCCCCCTACTCTTTCACAGACGGCGAACACACAGATTAGGGCCGCGACCCGCGATATTCGAGAAACACGAGCGTTACAGGCCGCATTTCGGAAGGATGGGCACGTTTTGGAAACGACAAAACGCCCGCATAAGCGAGCGGGCTATAACTGATTGATGAATAGGCTGAAGTTGGTTGCGGGGGCAGGATTTGAACCTACGACCTTCAGGTTATGAGCGGCTCTCTTCTACTTTCGCGTGCATTCACTCACTTACGCTCAAATACACTAAGTTACTGATATTAATAACGAAATAGTGACTTTTAGATTCACTGCGTTACACGATTTTACCTTGTGATTTGCTTCCAATTGCTTCCTATATGCTTCCAACTTTTCACGCATGAATGGTTAGGAGTTTTTGGAATTCATGCCGCACATCACCAAGCGCACGGTCGACGGCGCTGAGCCGCAGCAAAATAAGAACGGCTACTTTATTTGGGATGACGAACTAAAGGGGTTTGGCGTTCGCGTCATGCCCAGCGGGCGCAAAACCTATTGGGCGCAATATCGGGTCGGCGGGCGCACGCATCGGGTGAGTTGTGGCGTCCACGGCCACGTTACGCCTGAGCAAGCGCGCCAAAAAGCGAAAGACATTTTTGGCCGCGTTGCACGTGGTGTGGATCCCGCCGAAGTAATCGCTCTACATCGGAAATCCCCGACCGTTGCCGAGGTCTGTGAGCGGTTTAAAGAGCAGCACATAAAGCTGCGACTTAAGCCCTCTACGCAATACGAGTACACCCGCAACATTGAGCTGTTTATCAAGCCTGCATTCGGCAATCACAAAATTGTCGACATTAAGCGCTCCGACATTGCTGAGTTACATCACAAGTTTCACCACGTCCCCTATAAGGCCAACCGCATCTTAGGCGTGCTTTCCATGCTTTTTAACATGGCGGAGAAGTGGGATTTGCGACCGGACGGCTCTAATCCGTGCCGCCACGTTACCAAGTACCCAGAAAAGCAACGCGAGCGCTTCCTCACTCAGGAAGAAGTTGGCCAGCTTTGGGGCGTGCTAGATGCTCGTTTAGAACGTGGCGAAGAAAGCGTCTATGTCGCAGCAGCTTTCAAGCTGCTGCTTCTGACGGGCTGCCGCTTAGGCGAAATCCAAAAGCTCAGGTGGGAGGAGGTCAAAGCCCCACACATTGACCTGCAAGATTCAAAGACGGGCCGCCGGATTGTCCCCCTCAACGATATAGCTCGAGAAATCCTGAACTCCATCCCTCGCCTGCCAGACAACCCCTATGTGATTTGTGGGCACTTGCCTGGAGAGCACATCACAGACCTTCAACGCCCATGGCGACGTATACGTAAGGAAGCTGGGTTAGACAGCACACGTATACATGACCTGCGCCATACGTTCGCATCACATGCCGCCCAAAATGGCGTCGAACTCGTTGAGATCATGAAACTGACCGGCCACACACAAGTCCGCACGGCACTGCGATACATGCACTTTGCAACCGAGCGCATCCGGCAAACATCAAACGTGGTTGCGTCGTCGCTCACTACATTTGTGAAAACGCCCGCACGTATAGGTGCAGGCCCCAACCTCCGTTTGGTGAAATAGCGCCACCTATACATATAGCTATAGGTGGCTCTCTTAGGTCCCCTTTACAGCCAGTACCTATAGGTGCCCACGGAAATGGTGCTTTCCATACCTTGACAAAACGTCTTTTATAAGAGACAATCTGATGGAAATTGAAGTTAGGCAAACAGACACTTTTGCCACCTGGTTTGACGACCTCCGCGACCGAGAAGCCCGCGCCCGTATTACCGTGCGTATCCGTCGCCTGTCGCTGGGTAATCCTGGCGACGCGAAGTCCGTTGGTGGTGGGGTTTCAGAAATGCGGATTGATTACGGCCCCGGTTATCGCCTGTATTTTACCCGTCGCGGCAACGCCCTCGTTATCCTGCTGTGCGGTGGCGATAAGAAAACGCAAAGCCGCGACATCACCTTGGCTCAAGAATTAGCTCAGGACGTTTAAGAGAAAGCCCATGGCACAGACAACAAAACGCTGGGATGCCGCCGACACTTTGCAAAGCAAGGAAGACATTGCGGCCTATTTGGATGCCGTCCTTGAAGACGGCGACCCCGAGCTGCTTAAAGCAGCTTTGGGTGACATAGCCCGCGCCAAAGGCATGACCGAGATTGCGGAATCAACCGGGCTTGGCCGAACAAATCTCTACAAGGCGTTATCGCCAGAAGGTAACCCGGAGTTTGCGACCGTGGCGAAGGTACTTAAAGCACTTGGCCTGCGGCTGCATATCGCGGCTTAGCTCACTGCACGTATAGGTGCGCAACCGTATTTCTGCGGCATAGAATCGCCACGATTACACGTATAGCTATACGTAAGGTGATTCTCTCAAAACTTTTCAGCGTATATGTGTGCAGACGATTACGAAGAATACGATGATTACGACCATGGCCCGCCACAGCCTTACAAACCGATTGAAAAACGAAAGAGCCTGCGAAAGCTTCTGAGCAATGATGGTGCTTGGGACTACTATGGCTTTATTTACAACATGTCGTCTGTCGACGACCTTGCGTCAAAGCACAAGCTTCAGGGATTGGAAGAAGACCTTGAACTTGAACTCAAGCGCGCTGCCGACGTCTACTATAAGTTCGGCCCCTACAACTACTCACCATACCAAGATCATCCCGAAATTCTTAAGTACGTAAAGAAGATGCGGCAACTCGTTGCAAGCCTTGAAGGAGAAATGTGGATAGCTCCAGATTTTCTATTCGACGGCGCAATTGAAGCGCTCAATAAAAACGGACTTAAACCCAACCCGGTACTCGGCCTAAGTGGATGGGCTACACCCATCTATGATCGATTTATGCGTCAAGCGCTTCGGCGACAGCTCACTGCTTTTGATGAGTTGCTTAAAAACGTTAGCGAACGTGTGGCAAAGAAAATTACAGTACAGCGGGGCCGTCCAAGAGAACATACCGAAGGACTAGAGGCATTTGTCTTTCATCTCGCTGAGTTTTGGACTCATCACGCAAAACGGAAATTCACAGCAAGCCTGCAAAACGGGGGCACAAAATCACCCGCCGTTCTGTTTATTGCCGACGCGCTTTTCCTACTCGACAAAATCCCAATGCAAGCAGTTCTGACGGCAGCGCGTGCAGTGCGATCAAAGATGAAAAATGGAGAATAAATCGGATTTGGAAACCCGATATATTGTCCAACAGCACCTTGGACGATTACGAAGAAAATAGGTTAATTGGCGGTCACCTGAGCTGAGCTCAGCAGAGCATAAGGTGACCATATGAAAACCAACGTAGCCCAAGCCTTCACCACACAGCCGCAACTTCTCAATGAAGTTGAAGCAGGCCAATTCTTAAGCCTCTCGCACCGGACGCTGCAAAATTGGCGCGTTAAGGGTGGCGGCCCGAAGTACCTGAAAATTGGCCTTAAAACCGTCCGTTATCGCCTCACCGACCTGCAAAGCTGGCTGGAAGGCGCAACCCGCGCACACACTTAAGAGCGCGTCTTGTTAGCGATCTACAAACAGTTTTGGCTTGGTGGGGCTGACCACACCACCAAGCATTTTGGGGGCGTAAGCCTCACAACGAAGGGGCTCGGCAATGCCGAGCCCCTTACGCTTTCTCAATCAACCACCACTTTTGCGTTCTGCACGGGCGCGGCCATGCCGCGCCCCCAAAACCAAAGTGGTCCCTGCGCGGAGCGCCCTTACTAATGACTTCCCTTGGAACAATGCGAGTAGAGTTTCCCCCACCTCACTCAAATACACTCAAGCCCTTTGATCGCCATACGCACCGCAAGCTGCGTTATGGGCTCCGAACGATGGCAGCGCGCATCCTTCCTCAAGAGCGCGTAGCAGACTGCGGACGTAAATTAACCGGCCCCTTAGCCGCAGTAGTGCTCGGCAAGAACGGCGCATACATCAACGGCACGGTTACGTGCGGCAGCATTTGGATGTGTCCGGTATGCGCTGGCAAGATCGCAGAAGGACGCCGCCGCGAAGTCTTACGCTGCTTAGACGCACATAACGCGACAGGCGGCGACGTATACATGGCGGCTTTCACCATTCCCCACACCGCATTCGAGACATGCGATAGCTTACGAAAAGCTGTTGCGAATACCTGGCGCAAATTTGCAGCTGGAAATGGCTGGAAAAGCGCCAAGATACGTTACGGCGTGATCGGCACAATTCGCGCCTTAGAAGTTACTCACGGCAAGAATGGCTGGCACCCTCACCTACACTGCCTGGTTATGACAAAGAGGTTGTCACCTGAAGTAGCTGAGGAGTTTGAATTTTTCGTCAAAGAGCGGTGGATTTCAATTTTAGAGCGAGAGACTGAGAAGCAAGGCAGTTGGGCTTATGCGGTCGATTTTCGCAAAGCTGAGAACAATAAAATAGCAGGCGACTACATCGTTAAATGGGGTGTCGATAGCGAGCTGACCAAAGCTCACTTAAAGTTTTCAAAGAAAGGTGGCCGCTCGCCATGGCAACTCCTCGCCGATGCGCAAAACGGCGATCATCAGGCGCGCGTTCTATTTCGTGAATACGCCGTCGCTTTTAAAGGCAGCCGCCACTTAACGTGGTCAAAAGGTTTGCGCGACACTTACGATGTCGAACCAGAACTAACAGATGAGGAGCTTGCAAAGATGAAAGAGCCCCATAACGGCGACACAGTGCTAGGCACTTTTGACAAGTACTTATTCGCAAAGCTTTACAAAGGCGCACTCATACCAGACGTAATAAATGCAGCGGAACGGAACGGCTGGCGACAAGTGTTAATTCTATTACAATGCCATGGAATCCTTGATCAGAGCCGCGACGAGAATTGAAAATCTTGATGCTAAGCAACGCAAAGGGGCAATCAGGATAACCCACCAAACACATCATTCTTTGTTGCGCTATGGGGCAAATTACAATGTTCCGGCAACACGTACGAAGGAACTGGTGCGAATAGCTCCACGATTATTTACAAACTTTCTCCCTCCCTCAAGCCAGATAGCACCTGGAATGAGCAAATGAAGCTGCCTCATAGCTTCTCTACTCACCTTAACTAACCAACCTTCATGACGAAGGTCTGCAGAGTACGGCTCTCTACCAAGCCTTCCATTTTTCCAATTGAAGCTTTCTGCCATAATGTCACCATCGTCATTTAGCCAACGAAAAACACCTTCTCTACTAAAGGTCCAACCAAGACGTTCAGCCCAGTAAGGATTAAAGGCTAACCACTCTGAACTTCCAATTTCGACACGCCTCACGTCCCTTTCGATGACAATCGCCCGTTGCTCAACGGCACGCTCTATTTTTAGATTTGGATAATCTCGCATACTCCATACAGGGCTAGACGGAATAACTAAGTGTTCTTTATCGCCAATTTCTGTATGCACGATTGGACTTCCTTGCATATAGCCAAGCACTAAGGAACGAATTACTTTCGGCTGACTCCAGTTCAATCTTTGAGCCTTCATTTTCAAACCAACAACTATCATTCCATTTGTCGTTATAGGTGGGATTATGGGTGAGATCAGCTCTTCAACCCAATCTTCACGAGAAGACGCCGCCTCATCTTCAAGTCCAGTTTCAATCATAGGATCTTGAAGAAAATGCCGAGTTATATTTAGAACTGAAAGATCTACCAAACGAAGGTAGTGATCTAGTTCTCCAATCGTGTTCGCGCCGATAATCCGCGCATCAAAAAGCTCTGCAACCATATGACCTAAAGCTTCAAGGGCAGCTTTAGCTCTCGGACGTCTAAATGACGTTCTAAATCCAGAAGCTTTCATATCTGCCATAAGCTTACGTTCGGCCTCAGCATTCCAATCCGTAACCGACGTTATGGAACGCATATAACTAACTGCACGCTCTACTAAGTTCCGGTACTGAAAGCCTGAGACTTCTTCAAGATGCTGAAGCGCATTATCGATTACTCCGGTCAATTCTAGTGGATCATTTGTTTCTGGAAGAACAGTTCCTTCCGCCGGGAAAGCTTTCAAGTCTGGCCTTTCAAGCGTGGGAAATGGCGGAAGACTTAAAGAATAGGTAGGCGCAAGCGTTCCAGTTCTACGTGGCGGCAGACCGACACCTATTTCAACTAAAAATTCTATAGCGGCGCCCCTAACCGCCATATCATCATGAGTGGCGAGGTCATAAACTTTAGTTGATAGATCATACGTAAAGTCTGGCATTTTTTGACGCAACTGAAGCAACAGCGCCAAACCGACAAGTATTCCATCATTATCGCCAGACAGAAGACTTCCGACATGAGAGTGTATCGAGGAACGCGCATTTGTATCTGTGAGATACAAATCAATAACTGCACGAAACACATCTTGCCGAAGCTCTGGCATCGGCAGTTTCAAAAGTTCGAAGAGGACTTCAGAAACAATTGAAGCCAAGGTGATCGGATTGGCATCATAAATGATCGGCGAGGCCTCGTTAAATCTAAATTCGTCTAACGCAAAAAAATGCTCTTTTACTTCTCTCCAAATCTCGCCAATAGGCGGATCCGCCCAGAACACTTGCGCAACTCCATCGAGATCCATAACCATGTCACGCGGATTTCTTATTTCCGCGAGATAGTCGCGAACAAATGCGCGGACGCCTTGTGTGGCGAGATCTGGATTTAGTTTTGTCAGCTTTTGATATGGAATTAAGCGAGATCCCCCATCATATCTTTTGATCCATCCCCATGCCTTTGAGTTTTTCAACGCGGACCGCATTACCTCTAATACAGTCTCCTCTGTTGTATTCGGATCTAGATTTTCAGCTAAAGGGGCGATATCTGCAGCATTACAACCCAATTCAATCAAAATCCGAATTGCTTCTAATCTTCGATCTGTCGGCAGCACAGACGACAACACATCAACAACCTCTCTCCAACTAAGAAAGTCATGTTGATTTATCTCATTGAGCAAAGAGACTGCATCTCCGATTTTTAATTCATCAACCAGAGCCGCCTTAGTTAACTGTCGCCCAGACCGTAGAGTGACTTTCGCGCTGCCAAGGAGTTCGTCGACAGCCTGTTTTTTTGAAGTATCAGGCGGAAACTCAATATCAAAACCAGCTTTCTGAATCGCCCCCCAACATTCACGACGATCAGATGGCTGGCCGTCTATATTAATATGATTGACGATACTCTCACTTATCGCAGATCGTTCAGCGTCATCTGTTAATTCGCTTAACTTTCGAAACAATCCTTCAACCAAATCCGACTCTATGTGCCGGGAGTAAGGCAGCACTATATGTTTAAATAACGGAACGACCGCACGAGTATTCTCCACAGGTAGATGAGCAGCAGATCCACATAGAGCAACTATTACATTGAAATCATTTAAAACGCCTTTGGATGTAAAATCCCTACGCACAACGTTTGCTATGCCCGGGAATTTTTCAAAGAGAAACTCGAGAAAGCTCCGCACCAACTGCGTCGGCTGATAACCCGCATTTGACAACGCCACCCTAGAGAATCCAAGTATCAGCCGTGGGAGCTGTCCGTGCACCTCGGCGGCATCGTGAGCGTAAGCCTTTATCGTCCACTCCAGCCACTCATGAGCCTGCGGATCTTTCTCATAATGTATGCCAAATGAAGTTTCCAACAGCGTCGGCAAGAGAATTTCTGCGCTTTTTTCGAAGCCAAGCTTGAACCAACAAATCACCTGCTCTTTGCAACACTGAAACCTATCTGTAGCTGCATCCAAAGCATTGATCTTGCCTTGAATATCGTTCAAGAGGCGTTCAGCTAGATTCGTATTTTTGTTTAGCTCAAAGATGCTCAGGACAATTTTCTGACGCAGCTCAATTGGCCAGTAGCCAATACTTGAGGGCGCTGCCCATCGCGCCTCAATCTCCGCAACAATTGCTGATAATGCATCAAATCCGTGCGTTGCAGCTGCCTGCAGCAGTAGAGAAAAGTATGCGGCGGCCATTTTCTTATAACTATACCAGCCATGGAGACGCTCTGATGATGCATAGTCACGTTCAAAAATCCTAATTGCCGGAGCTAACGCTCTAGCCAATCGATCGCCCCCCCACGTATTACCGCTCCAACCAGCCCCCCATACCAAGCCTATCTGTACGATCATCCTTTCGAAAAGCACCGCCCCCCTATCGAGATCTCCTGTAGCCGGCGGCACCGCCTTACCAACTTCGACAGTCTGGCCCAGAGCAGATAGAAGGCGACTTAAGCGCAACTTAGGAAGAAAATCACCTATGCTTCCCTCACGCATTCCGACGATGTTCACTAGAGCCGGCTGCTTCATACCAGCAATAAGTTTCTTAGCTTGCTCCAGCTTCCCTCGCCTAAAGCTCAGAGATGCCGCGATAAGGCGATAATGATATGATAGCTCGCCTGCCGTGTACGCACTAACCGCCCGTGACAGAGCCTCGGACGCCTCATCAGAGGCGGGAAATTGCAAACAAATAAAAGCATCTATGCGTGCTCGAAGCCTGTCAGCCTCACTGTTCGGTTTAATAAGTGACAAGAATTCAGTTATAAGGGCCCCATCCTTCTTCAGAACAATGGCGTCAGCTATGCAATCATAAAGGTTTGCATGCAGAACCTTATTCGCACCTCCGCCATTGCGCTCTTTTTTCACTTTTAATCGACGGACAATCTTCACAATCTCCTTGAGAGATCGAAAATGAACAACAGAATCAGCCCACGCGAATAAAACATCGCGCGTTTCGCTATTGTAGCTGTCAATAGGTTTTGCTGAGTTGAGAAGATCTAATGGCTCTGCGAGATCAAAAATAAGCTCTGCATCACGCAACCTTCCCGTTTCATATAATTTCTTAGAAACGCGAAGCGCAGAATCCGCATCAATATTCAGCGTCTTCACTTCTGCTGCCAGATCGACGCACAAATCCACTCGCCCCAACTCGACAAGTAAATCTGCAAAATCTATTTGGTCTAGCTCATGGTGTCGTTGCGAAATTTCATCGTCAATGAGCAACATTCTTATAATAGCGATGCGATCATCCATCTCCGATGCCGCTCGCATAACCATTGAGATATCATCTCTTATTGCATTAACAGGCCTGAATGCTTGCAGCTGCCCTCGGAACAGGGCTTGAGAAGACTGATCAATCAACTCTCTGTATTTATTAGCTGCCGCCAAATGAAAGAGTTTCTGCCAAACTAGCCAGCGAGGAGCATCTTGACGCTCAGCGAATTTAGCCAATCTATCATGGTAGTTTTTGTGTTGAGCGTCATCCTCAGCGCCAAAAATATTCCTTCCGGTCTTATCCAATACAAATTGTCGAAAGCTGTTATGATAGAAGCTCCATTGAGTAGCGCTTCGTTTCTCAAAATAGTGGCCACCGCTGTCCATTAGCTTTTTGACCGACGCTTGCCCGACCCAATTTACGGCCTCTATAAGGTCTGTGTACTCACGTACCCGCGACATCAATGCCAACAAGTCAACCACATCAGGATCCGACTTAAGAGTGGTCCAATACAGTTCGTAGTCCTGCTCTATACGCCCAGAATACGTCGCGGCTGAATTAATGACGTCATCTAGCTCATTACCAGAAAGGCCAGTTATTCGACTTAAGAGATAGTTAAGCGTCAACGGATGCCCGGCCGACACCCGCTCGATTTTCTTAATTTGCGTATCAGTGAGAAATTCGACTAGACCATGACGCCCAATAACTTGATGCATGGCCTTACGCGACATCGGAGACATGACCAACGCACGACCGCTTTCTTGCAATTGCAGAGCGATACGAGGATTTAAGCCGCTAAGATCAAGTTTCTGTGAGCCGAGCAGAAAAATCACACCGTCTGGCAATGCACCTGGATCGGGCAATTCCGTTATGAGCGAGCGTGCTGGATGATACTCACGATCAATATGATCCAGCCCATCAATAACAATTAATGTACGCACGCCCCTCTCTTGCCCTTTGTCGCCCAACATCTTGATTTGAGCTGTAAAGCAAGCTCGCAACTCCTCAATAGTTGAGCCCAACGATTGATATGGCGGGCGAACTCCGGAACGCCACATACTCAACACTAGGTCATGGAGGAATGAATATGCCTCTCCACGTGCCACGCGAGCATCGTCAGGGACATAACAATAATACCTAATGACTGAGTAGTTTTCTTTGTACTTGAGTGTCGCGCTTATTAGCGTTGATTTCCCAGAACCGGGCGCACCCAACAAGGCTAGGTAACCCGCACTTACAGAAGTAAGCGCCGTATTCAAATCCTGAATCGTTGCAGAAATAGGGCTATATGTTTTAGAAACGGGGAATTCATGAGCTGCGGCGAATTCAAAACGATTAGACCATCCCATTTTTAATAACAGTTCACGTCGAGACATTCTTAATGCTCGGCGGTCTTGACCAACCGTCATGAAAAGTAGGGATGCAATCTCCTTAATCTCGCTAATTTGTTTCTGCGAGTAGCGATTAGAAGGAGAGCCCGTCGGCAAAGAATATTCGAGATCAAAAAAACATGTCTTCCGGAAACGCGTGAAATCTATCTTTTTTAGAGAAGATGCCTCGCGCAAATCATCCAGCACCGCAATCCAAGCTTTAGCTCGCTCGTCGCCACTCCCATTCCACTCCTCATTCAAAAAGAGCTGCAGAGCGCCGTATCGGTTTTTATCTGCCAAAATTATGGATCTGGTCGAAGCGTAGGCATTACTTACGAGATGAACGCGCACTTCATGGTCAGGATACTTCTTGCTTAATTTAAGCCAGCCTTCTGCTAGCTCATGAACCATGCCCGCATTCGATGAATTTGCCCCCCTCAGATAACCATACGAAATTGACGATGGAACTTGGGACCATTTAACCTGGAAGGCGTCCACACTAGTTGGTGTGCCAATTTGAAAATCATCAACTTTGCCGGCCTCAACAGAGGCCAACCAAATCCATTCAAGCGTTTCATCCAGCAAAGCCCGATAGATAATCTCGGCTGAAACAAGGTACTGGCTGGAATACCCCCCTATCGCTCCAAGCTCCCCCTGCGCAGGAAGCATTAACTTACGCGCACCCAACCGTTTAGAGACTCTGTTCTGTCGCTTTTTTTTAACTCGCGCAGATCCCGTAAACTTTTTAAATCGAGACGACCTTCCTGAGCGCGCAGCAGAAGCCGTAATCTTTGCGGTAGAATGAGATTTTCGCGTTTTCTTAATAGCCATGCCTCTCCCCCAGGCAAATACCCAGGACGGTCAACTAACCAATCCAGCAATGCATAGCTACTTTTTTCTCGATTAAGTTGAACCCCAACTGCTTCCAATATGCTTCCAATTTCGGAAAATGCAAAAAGCCCGCATAAGCGAGCGGGCTGTAAGTCATTGATAAATAGGCTGAAGTTGGTTGCGGGGGCAGGATTTGAACCTACGACCTTCAGGTTATGAGCCTGACGAGCTACCGGGCTGCTCCACCCCGCGGCACCACGTAAACGAAACGCGTGTTCGCGATATCACCGGCTCAAAATGTCGAAGGAAGAAGTTTGAGGCCGGCTCTAGTAACCAACCCATTGCGGGTTGGGAGGGATCTTGCATCGTGAAAGGCAAATAAGTTGCGACTTGTTTAAGCGGCCTGAATTCGGAAGACCTGGCAGTGTCCTACTCTCCCGCGTCTTAAGACGAAGTACCATCGGCGCTGAGGCTTTTCACGGCCGAGTTCGGGATGGGATCGGGTGTTTCATCCTCGCCATTACCACCAGATCGTCCGAATTCAGACGGCTCATACAAATCGCAATCAAGATTTCTAATTCCAAGACAAGTTTTGTGTCTTCTTGAGATAGTTAAACCAACCACTCTCGAGAGCCAGTGTGCACTGGCGTCTGAGAATACGGGTTCTCAAGTCTATCGAATAATTAGTACTGGTTAGCTACACGCCTCGCGGCGCTTCCACACCCAGCCTATCAACGTGATGGTCTATCACGATTCTCAGGGAAACCTGGTTTTGAGGTGGGTTTCCCGCTTAGATGCATTCAGCGGTTATCCCGTCCGTACATAGCTACCCAGCGATGCTCCTGGCGGAACAACTGGTACACCAGAGGTACGTTCACCCCGGTCCTCTCGTACTAGGGGCAAATCCTCTCAAGTTTCCAACACCCACGGTAGATAGGGACCGAACTGTCTCACGACGTTCTGAACCCAACTCACGTACCACTTTAATTGGCGAACAGCCAAACCCTTGGGACCTGCTCCAGCCCCAGGATGTGATGAGTCGACATCGAGGTGCCAAACACCCCCGTCGATGTGGACTCTTGGGGGGTATCAGCCTGTTATCCCCGGCGTACCTTTTATCCGTTGAGCGATGGCCCTTCCACTTAGAACCACCGGATCACTAGAACCGACTTTCGTCTCTGCTCGACCCGTCGGTCTCGCAGTCAGGCGGGCTTATGCTCTTGCACTCATCAGCCGATTTCCGACCGGCCTGAGCCCACCATCGCGCGCCTCCGTTACTCTTTCGGAGGCGACCGCCCCAGTCAAACTACCCATCATGCAATGTCCCGGTCCCGGATAACGGGACGCGGTTAGATACCAGTCACCAAAAGGGTCGTATTTCAACGTTGGCTCCACAATGGCTAGCGCCACTGCTTCAAAGCCTCCGACCTATCCTACACATCCAATGCCTAGTACCAGTGCAAAATTGTAGTAAAGGTGCACGGGGTCTTTCCGTCTGGCCGCGGGTACTCCGCATCTTCACGGAGATTTCAATTTCACTGAGTCTGTCTTGGAGACACCGGGGAAGTCGTTACGCCATTCGTGCAGGTCGGAACTTACCCGACAAGGAATTTCGCTACCTTAGGACCGTTATAGTTACGGCCGCCGTTTACCGGGGCTTCGATTCGGAGCTTGCACTCCTCCTCTTAACCTTCCGGCACCGGGCAGGCGTCAGACCCTATACGTCGTGTTGCCACTTCGCAGAGCCCTGTGTTTTTGATAAACAGTCGCTACCCCCTAGTTTGTGCCCCTCTTCAATGGTTGCCCACCAAAGAGGCTCGCTTATCCCGAAGTTACGCGAGCAATTTGCCTAGTTCCTTCAAGACAGTTCTCTCAAGCGCCTAGGTATACTCTACCAATCCACCTGTGTCGGTTTAGGGTACGGTCTGATGCTGGTGCTATTTCCTGGCCCTCCTTCACGGCCCCTGCAATCCAATAAGCAGAGACAATTTACGGAAGACGTCACATCCAGCTGGCCCAGGAATATTAACCTGGTTCCCATCGATTACGCCTGTCGGCCTCACCTTAGGGACCGGCTCACCCTGCGCGGATTAGCCTTGCGCAGGAACCCTTGGATTTTCGGCGAGAGTGTTTCTCACACTCTTTATCGTTACTCATGTCAGCATAGTCACTTCCGATACCTCCAGCATACCTAACGATATGCCTTCGCAGGCTTACGGAACGCTCCGCTACCACGTAATGACCGAAGTCATTACATCCGCAGCTTCGGTAATTGGCTTAATCCCCGATACATCTTCGGCGCAGGGCGGCTTAATTAGACCAGTGAGCTGTTACGCTTTCTTTAAAGGATGGCTGCTTCTAAGCCAACCTCCTGGTTGTTATGGCCTCCCCACATCCTTTCCAACTTAGCCAATATTTTGGGACCTTAGCTGGCGGTCTGGGCTGTTTCCCTTTTGGCGACGGACCTTAGCACCCGCCGCCTGTCTGCCATGTATTACTCTACGGTATTCGGAGTTTGGTTAGGTTTGGTAAGACTTGCGCCCCCCTAGCCCATCCAGTGCTCTACCCCCGTAGGTATTCGCATGACGCGCTACCTAAATAGCTTTCGCGGAGAACCAGCTATTTCCGAGTTTGATTGGCCTTTCACCCCTAATCACAGATCATCCCGTACCTTTTCAACGGTAATGAGTTCGGTCCTCCAGTGACTGTTACATCACCTTCAACCTGTCCATGACTAGATCACCCGGTTTCGGGTCTAATGCTGCATACTAGACGCCCTTTTAAGACTCGCTTTCGCTTCGCCTACACCTAACGGCTTAAGCTTGCATGCAACACTAACTCGCTGACCCATTATGCAAAAGGTACGCCGTCGCGCCTCAAGGACGCTCCGACTGCTTGTAGACATCCGGTTTCAGGTACTTTTTCACTCCCCTTATCGGGGTGCTTTTCACCTTTCCCTCACGGTACTGGTGCACTATCGGTCGACACAGAGTACTTAGCCTTGGAGGGTGGTCCCCCCATGTTCAGGCAGGATTTCACGTGTCCCGCCCTACTCGAGGCTTCATTAGATCGTTTCCCATACGGGGCTATCACCCACTATGGCCCGACTTTCCAGACGGTTCTGGTACTAACTAATGAAGCACTGGGCTAATCCGCGTTCGCTCGCCACTACTAGCGGAGTCTCGGTTGATGTCCTTTCCTCCAGGTACTGAGATGTTTCAGTTCCCTGGGTTCGCTTCTACATCCTATGAATTCAGATGCAGATACCCTTACGGGTGGGTTTCCCCATTCGGAAATGTCCGGATCAAAGGGTGCTCTCGCCTCCCCGGACCTTATCGCAGAGTGCCACGTCCTTCATCGCCTTGTGTCGCCAAGGCATCCACCAGATGCCCTTTTCGCACTTAAGAACCCGCATGCTCAGACGCCTTTGCACGCATCGATGATCCGGGAGGATCATCAACACTCGCCTGAGAGCGGTATCAATTTAGCTATCTCGAAGTTTGTGCCAACAACTCAACTAGGAGAAGAAGTTGCTGGCCTCATGTGAAGATACAAAACCCGCAAACCTGTCCGCATAAAGACTATAATTGCGGACAAATTTACATTTGTATTGGAATTCGCAGCTTTCGCTTCATCACTAAAGCGATTGCTACAAAATCTTGATTGCCTATTCACGATGTCAAAGAACCGACGAAAACAGCACTGTTAAGTGCTGAACTTTTTACCCGATCGCAGTCGATCGAAATTCGCGTAATGAAACTAAGGAATTGGTGGAGCCGGACGGGATCGAACCGACGACATCTAGCTTGCAAAGCTAGCGCTCTCCCAGCTGAGCTACGGCCCCTGAGACAGATCGTCGCTGATCTATCGAACTCACTTAGCGCACACCCGGGTTTTTCAACCACCTCACTCTATATATAGACGAGAGGAAATGGTGGGCCTGGGAAGACTTGAACTTCCGACCTCACGCTTATCAAGCGCGCGCTCTAACCAACTGAGCTACAGGCCCGGTCGCCCGCTGGTGCCGGCTGTGCCTGTTTGAATTTCATTACACGAAAGGGATACGAAGACGGCGTTCCGCCGGAAAGTTTGGTGTTGATGTGTCTGGGTAGACTTACATCAACGAATTGCAAGAAGTCCGAAAATTGCTTCTCGAACATCCTTGAAAGGAGGTGATCCAGCCGCAGGTTCCCCTACGGCTACCTTGTTACGACTTCACCCCAGTCGCTGACCCTACCGTGGCCGGCTGCCTCCTTGCGGTTAGCAAACCGTCTTCGGGTAGAACCAACTCCCATGGTGTGACGGGCGGTGTGTACAAGGCCCGGGAACGTATTCACCGCAGCGTGCTGATCTGCGATTACTAGCGATTCCAGCTTCATGCACCCGAGTTGCAGAGTGCAATCTGAACTGAGATGTCTTTTTGGGATTTGCGTGCGCTCGCGCGCTTGCAGCCCTCTGTCGACACCATTGTAGCACGTGTGTAGCCCAACCCGTAAGGGCCATGATGACTTGACGTCATCCCCACCTTCCTCCGGCTTGTCACCGGCGGTTTCTTCAGAGTGCCCAGCATAACCTGATGGCAACTGAAGACGAGGGTTGCGCTCGTTGCGGGACTTAACCCAACATCTCACGACACGAGCTGACGACAGCCATGCAGCACCTGTGTTGTATCCAGCCGAACTGAAAGGACCGTCTCTGGTCCCGATGATACACATGTCAAGGGTTGGTAAGGTTCTTCGCGTTGCGTCGAATTAAACCACATGCTCCACCGCTTGTGCGGGCCCCCGTCAATTCCTTTGAGTTTTAACCTTGCGGCCGTACTCCCCAGGCGGAGTGCTTATCGCGTTAGCTTCGTCACTGAGAGATAAATCCCCCAACAACTAGCACTCATCGTTTACAGCGTGGACTACCAGGGTATCTAATCCTGTTTGATCCCCACGCTTTCGCGCCTGAGCGTCAGTACCGAGCCAGATGGCCGCCTTCGCCACCGGTGTTCTTCCTAATATCTACGAATTTCACCTCTACACTAGGAATTCCGCCATCCTCTCTCGGACTCTAGCGATCCCGTTTCAAAGGCAGTTCCGGAGTTGAGCTCCGGGATTTCACCTCTGACATGGATCACCGCCTACGCGCGCTTTACGCCCAGTAATTCCGAACAACGCTAGCCCCCTTCGTATTACCGCGGCTGCTGGCACGAAGTTAGCCGGGGCTTCTTATACGGGTACCGTCATCATCGTCCCCGTCGAAAGAGCTTTACAACCCGAAGGCCTTCTTCACTCACGCGGCATGGCTGGATCAGGGTTGCCCCCATTGTCCAATATTCCCCACTGCTGCCTCCCGTAGGAGTCTGGGCCGTGTCTCAGTCCCAGTGTGGCTGATCATCCTCTCAGACCAGCTACAGATCGTCGGCTTGGTAGGCCGTTACCCTACCAACTACCTAATCTGACGCGGGCCCATCTCGTAGCGATAAATCTTTCTCCCGGAGGAGGCATCCGGTATTAGCTCAAGTTTCCCTGAGTTATTCCGGACTACGAGGAAGGTTCCCACGCGTTACGCACCCGTGCGCTACTCGTGTATTGCTACACGCGTTCAACTTGCATGTGTTAAGCCTGCCGCCAGCGTTCGTTCTGAGCCAGGATCAAACTCTCAAGTTGACTTGGAGCATTTCCCTGCACAATCACAATCGTTAGCATGTATTACTGCTTGATTGAGATGCTTAGGATAAACGCTCTGTCATCGACAGAACGCCGCCTACGCATCCCTTTCGTTTTTCGTCGTATTCACAATGTCAAAGAGCGTGACCAAATTACCGAACCATTACAGCCCAGATTTAGTCGAAAACCGTCCCACCCGCCGGAAACCGTTGCTGTGTCCCTCGGCGTCGGGAGGCGGTTTCTACCCCCGTGCCCCCCACCCGTCAAGCGCCAAATTAACGAATAATAACTTAATATATTTCAATGGCTTAGCTTCCATAGCGCCAAACCGCCTCGAAAAAAGTTTGCGAGATCAACGGCCTGTGGAAAACGGTGATAAGTCGAATTATGTGAATATTATCAGTCAGTTAAGTGAATTTTCGACCGATTCACGAAATTCGTCTCGCAGCGAAAAGTTCCCGAATCATCCTCGAATCTCTCGAATCACCAACTATGATTCGTCGAACTCGAGCAGAATCCATCGTAAACGATTGATTAGTCAGTGAATCATACCATGTGCCGTTGACAGGGTGTGGCCTGTCAGACACACTCTCGTCACGGCTCACGAAACAAAATCACAAAGTGATGTGAGCTGGGACGGTAAAACTGGTTGGGGCGATCCGTTAGTCAATCGGGGCGTCCACCGAGATAAAGGGTGGATTGAATGGCCAAGGCTTTATGGCCCGGGGTTTCGCTGTGTGCCTGCGTGGGCGCCCTCCTTGGAGCGGCGACAACGTTTATTCTTCCCGCCACACACAATGTTCCGGAACAAATCGATACTGCTGCTGTTGAAGCTGCAGATGTTTCCAAGATCGAAATGGATTTAGCTGGCCTTGAGCTCGTTGTACGTCGCGTTGCGACCGCTGCGCTTGATGCAACGAAGACGGTAAAGGTGAAAGCTGGAGATACACTGAGCGATGCCCTTCAACGTGGTGGTGTTGATCGAAATGTTGCCGTCGATATCGTTGAAGCCATCAAACAAGTTTACAATCCGCGTCGTCTGCAAAGCGGCCAAGCCCTCACCCTCAATTTCATTGATCACGCAAACGACCGCCATTTAGGTGAGATGTCGTTTGAAACAGCGCCAGGCCAAACCGTTGCTGTTGAGCGCGCTGAAGACGGTTCATACATTGCGCGTAAAGTTGTCGCTGAAACGCATCGTGAAATGGTGCGTTATGACGGCACAATCTCTTCAAGCCTGTTTGCCGCAGCGGAAGCGGCGGGCGTGCCCAGCAAAATCATGTCCGATATGGTGAAGCTATTCTCGTACGATGTCGACTTCCAACGTGACATCCAAGAAGGCGATAGCTTCTCTGTGATGTACGAGCGCGTTGTCACCAAAGATGGCCGAGTCATCAGTAACGATGATATCAAACTGGCCAGCATGACCTTGAGCGGCACAGTGAATAAACTATTCGCCTTCACTTTGCCGGACGGCACGCAAGACTTTTACAACGAGAAGGGCGAAGGCATCCGCAAAGAGATGCTGAAGACCCCGATCAACGGTGCGCGCTTAACCTCTGGGTTTGGAATGCGTCAGCACCCGATCCTGGGTTATTCGAAGATGCACCAAGGAATCGACTTCGGCGCGCCGATTGGTACCCCTGTATTTGCGGCTGGCGATGGCGTCATCGAAAAACGCGAAGTGTTTGGTGGCTACGGCAACTACATTCGCATCCGCCATGGCAGCGGTTATGCCTCGGCTTACGCGCACCTGAGCCGCTTCGGACAAGGCATCGCTGTTGGAAAGCGCGTGAAGCAAAATCAAATTATTGGTTACGTCGGCACCACCGGCCGCTCAACCGGCCCACACCTCCACTACGAAATTCTCCAGAACAGCACCCAAGTGAATCCGATGAAAGTGAAGTTCGCTTCATCGCAAAAGTTGGAAGGCACGACAGCAGCAAAATTCCGCGAAGCGCGCTTGGCGACCGAGCGTCAATATGCGTCTCTGGCCCCCAGCAATGCGGTGGCAATGCTGACTCCGGCTGAGGACAAAAACCCCAGCGGAATCGCTGCAAACTGAGCTATTTCGGAAGGCAGAATTAAAAAAACCGGCCCTCGTAAGAGAGCCGGTTTTTTCATGCCTGAGTGTTATATGACAGCTTAAGCTGCGACTTTCATCTGGCGCCCATTGACGATCAAACCATCTTCGCCCGCCGAAATATTCACCGTCGATCCGTCGGCGATTTGACCATCCAAAACAGACATCGCAAGCGGATTTTCAAGATTGCGCTGAATCACACGCTTCAACGGACGCGCACCATAAATCGGGTCATAACCACGTTCGGCCAACCACGCTTTCGCCTTTTCGTCGAGCAAGAGCGTGATGCCGCGATCTTCCAAACGTTTGGCCAAACGGCTGATTTGGATATCGGCAATGCTGGTCATCTGCGATTTGAACAAGCGATGGAACAGCAATACTTCGTCCAAACGGTTCAGGAATTCCGGGCGGAATGCACCGCGCACCACCGCCATAACCTGATCACGCACGGCACTCGAGTCTTCGCCGTCCTTCTGATTGGCGAGGATTTCTGCGCCTAAATTCGAGGTGAGCACGATCAACGTATTCCGAAAATCAACTGTGCGGCCTTGGCCGTCGGTTAAGCGACCATCATCCAGAACCTGGAGCAGGACGTTGAATACATCCGGATGCGCTTTTTCGACTTCATCGAACAGAATCACCTGGTACGGACGGCGACGCACAGCCTCAGTTAGCACACCGCCTTCGTCATAACCGACATAGCCAGGAGGCGCGCCGATCAAGCGTGATACGGAGTGTTTCTCCATGAATTCCGACATATCGATCCGCACCATGGCGGTGTCGTCATCAAATAAAAACTCAGCCAAAGCCTTGGTCAATTCGGTTTTACCTACACCTGTGGGGCCCAAGAACAAGAACGAACCAATAGGGCGATTCGGATCTTGCAGGCCCGCACGTGAACGACGCACGGCATTCGACACGGCTTCGATGGCTTCGCGTTGGCCAATCACGCGCTTGGAAATCGATTCTTCCATGCGGAGCAACTTGGCGCGTTCGCCTTCCAGCATTTTGTCGACAGGGATGCCAGTCCAGCGCGACACAACTTGTGCCACGTGCTCTGGGGTCACCTCTTCATTGACCATCGAGCCTTGATTTCCTGCGCTTTCCGCCTCTTTGAGGCGACGCTCGAGTTCAGGGATCATCTGGTGCTGCAAGCGGCCAGCCTTGTCGTACTCGCTTTTGCGCATCGCTTGCTCAAGTTCGGTGCGCGCACGGTCCAATTCTTCTTTGATCTTCGTCGAATCGGCCAGCTTGGCTTTTTCAGCCTGCCAACGCGCTGTGAAGTCGCTCGACTTTGCTTCCAAGTCTTTCAGTTCGACTTCGAGCTTGCCTAAGCGATCTTTCGACGCGTCATCTTTCTCTTTACGCAACGCCTCGCGCTCGATCTTCAACTGTAAGATGCGGCGATCTAGCTCGTCCAACTCTTCCGGCTTCGAATCAACCTGCATCCGCAGACGACTTGCCGCCTCATCCATCAAGTCGATGGCTTTATCAGGCAAGAATCGATCTGTGATGTAGCGATTCGACAAGGTCGCAGCCGAGACCAAGGCCGCATCTGAGATTCGCACACCGTGGTGCAGTTCGTATTTTTCTTTGATGCCGCGCAGAATCGAGATCGAATCTTCAACTGTCGGCTCATTCACGAACACGGGTTGGAATCGACGAGCCAAAGCCGCGTCTTTTTCGACGTGCTTGCGGTATTCTTCTAACGTTGTGGCGCCCACACAGTGGAGTTCGCCGCGCGCTAAAGCGGGTTTCAGCAGATTCGATGCGTCCATCGCACCATCCGCTTTGCCTGCGCCGACCAGCGTATGCATTTCGTCGATAAACAAAATAATTTGCCCGGCTGCGGAAGTGACTTCATTGAGGACGGCTTTTAACCGTTCTTCAAACTCGCCCCGGAACTTGGCCCCGGCAATCAACGCGCCGAGGTCCAACGACAACAATTGTTTGTCTTTCAAGCTTTCGGGGACGTCACCATTGACGATTCGCAGCGCCAAACCTTCAACGATGGCGGTTTTACCCACGCCCGGCTCACCGATAAGCACAGGATTATTTTTTGTCCGACGCGAAAGCACTTGGACTGCGCGGCGAATCTCTTCATCGCGGCCGATCACAGGATCAAGCTTACCGCTTCTTGCGGCTTCGGTGAGATCACGCGCGTATTTTTTTAGCGCGTCGTATTGATTTTCAGCCGAGGCTGTATCCGCAGTGCGCCCTTTGCGCAGATCTTTGATCGCTGCGTTGAGTTTTTGAGGCGTGACCCCGCTGTCCGACATAATCTGCGCGGTCGAACCACCCGCAGACAAAGCCAACAGCATCATTTCGGCCGTGACAAAACTATCGCCTGCCTTCTCGGCCGTTTGCTGGGCTTGGTCGAGGATGCGATTTAATTCCTGCGAGATATACATCTGCGCGGCACTGCCTTGTACAGCAGCAACCTTACTTAAACTTTTTTCAGTGCTTTCAAGCGCGCGCTTGGGATCTCCGCCAGCTCGGCGAATTAGCCCTGCCGCCACACCTTCGCTGTCGTCTAGCAAAGCTTTGAGAAGATGCTCAGGTGTAACGTGTTGATGATTGCTGCGCAGAGCAATGGTTTGTGCGGCTTGAAGAAAGCCTTTTGCGCGATCAGTAAACTTTTCAAGATTCATGATGACCTGCCTTCAGCCCCTGACAAACGTTCCAGGTACCCCAAAGGTGGCAGCACCAAACGCTCTCAAGAAAGCATAGCCAACATGTGGTGTGGGGCCATAGTGATCGCAAGTCCCCACATAAAAAAACGGCCCGAAATCGAGGGGCTCCCCCAGTTCCGGGCCGCAATTCTGTCTTAAGAATAAATCTTATTAACCTGCGTCGACAGGCTCCGCTTGCGGAGTGCGAGCTTGACCTTCGCGGCGCGGCCCAAAACGGCGACGACCGCTCCCTTGGCGCGGACGATTGCCGCGTTCGCGCTGCTCACCACCATTGCTTTGGGTTTCCGCACTACCAGCATTTTCACCCTCAGAGTGCTGTGGGGCAGCATTGTTACCAAATAACTGGGGCGGCAAACCGATGTCGCCATCGTCATGATGCTGTTGTTGCTGCGGCTGCTGATATTGCTGTTGTTCGTAACCGGGCTGCGGCTGAGATTGGATATGCGGCTGCACATCAGTCGCAGGTGCATTCGGAATAAGATTTTGCGACGGACCTGGCGGCAGATCAGGACCGTTGTTGTAGTCCTGGAAGTTGCCTTGGTTGTCCTGGCCCTCAAACCCGCGATCTTGATTGGGCTGGCCGTTAAAGCGGCGCTGCTGATTTTGCTGCCCTTCGAAACGGGCATTGATCACACGATAATAGTGATCGGCATGCTGGAAATAATTTTCAGCGAGAACTCGATCACCTTGGGAACTGGCATCGCGGGCTAGCGCCAAGAACTTGTCCATAAGCTGCTGGGCATTACCCCGCATGCGACCGGCGTTATGGTCAAAGTTTGGATTACGCCCGCCACCACCGCCGCCGCCTTGATGCATGCGCGGTTTGCCGCCGTTGCGGCCCCGTTGCCGACCCTTCATGATTCTCTACTGTGCTGTTTGCGCAATTTGTTCGTTCCGACCCATCCGGCTGATTCGCCCTTTTCAGATGCTTTATAAGCATCACGGCAGCGCAAGCTGCGCGGGGGTGTTTCAATTGTCCGGAGTTCGTTCAATCAAGCGATCCCCTGATCGCTTGGGCGAGACATTTACTGACTTGTCGATGGTTGGACAAAAGCAGGCAGTGCCTTCGCTTTACGTTAATTATCGTAGTCGGCTTTATGGCAGAGTCCAATACTTTTTTGGGCTTAAAGCACCTATATTTCGGCAACCAAACACCTGGGGATGCCCGCCAAATCTGACCTAATCTCAACGACTCGGAAAGCCGCATCTTCCAATAAACCAGCCACCTGGCCGGCCTGCCCTAACCCAACTTCCAAAGCCAACAAACCTGGGGGTTGGGAAATGCGTCGGATGTCGCCAATGATGGTGCGGTAGCAGTCCAATCCATCAGCCCCCCCGAATAGCGCACGCTCTGGGTCGTATCGCACTTCTGGCGAAAGCTGCGCCATATCATCAGCTGTCAAATAAGGCGGATTACTGACAATCACATCAAACGGTCCAGACAATGCATCAGCCCACGACATACGAGCAAAATGCACGCGGGATGCCAGATTATTTTTTTCGGCATTGCGGCGCGCAATTTGCAGCGCATCTTCGCTTTGATCGATTGCAACACCGGTCGCATCCGGCATCGCCTGGAGCAGTGCCAGCATGATACAGCCTGTGCCCGTACCCAAATCAAGAATACGCGGAGCTGGTTTATACCGATGTTTATTGTCGATCACTGCACTGACCAAAACTTCGGTATCAGCACGCGGATCTAGTGTCGCAGGGGTAACGTCGAACGGCATGCCCCAGAACTCACGCTGGCCGACGATACGTGAAACAGGTTCGCGAGCAATGCGGCGTTGGACAAGCTCGTCAAGTTGGACGGCTTGCGCGTCAGTCAGAGGCATGTCATTGCGCAGAAATGTTACCGACGTATCTGCATTCAAAACATGCGCCACGAGAATACGGGCATCGAGACGCGGGTTATCAACTTGCGCCTGCTTCAGCGCATTCGTGATCCCAAGTATCGCGTCGCGAAGCGTAGGCACGTGTTAGGCCATCTGCGCCATACGTGCGGCTTGATCCTCAGCCGTTAGGGCATCAACAAAGTCATCAAGCCCTAAGCCATCCAGCACTTCTTGAATGTTGTAGACGGTTTTATTGATCCGGTGATCGGTCACGCGACCTTGCGGGAAGTTATAGGTACGAATGCGTTCTGAACGGTCGCCGCTGCCCACTTGGCTTTTGCGGTCCGCTGCACGCTCTGAATCAAGCTTCTGACGTTGCGCATCGTAAAGCTTCGCGCGCAGCATCTTCATCGCTTTATCTTTGTTCTTGTGTTGCGATTTTTCATCTTGGCACTGCGTCACCACACCCGTCGGCAAGTGCGTAATACGCACGGCTGATTCGGTTCTATTCACGTGCTGACCACCTGCCCCTTGCGCACGGTACACATCTATCCGCAGGTCATCGGTTTTAATTTCGATTTCAACGTCTTCGACTTCCGGCAGCACCGCAACCGTTGCCGCAGACGTATGCACACGGCCGCTAGCTTCGGTATCCGGCACGCGCTGAACACGGTGCGCGCCCGATTCAAACTTCAGCCGTGCGAAAACATTTTTGCCCGTGATGTTGGCAATGGCCTCCTTGAAGCCACCCAGACCAGTTTCGCTAATATCCATGATCTCAAATCGCCAGCCGCGTTTGTTGGCGTATCGCTCATACATGCGAAATAGGTCAGCCGCAAAAAGAGCTGCTTCTTCACCACCCGTTCCGGCACGCACTTCCAAAATCGCATTCTTCGCATCGGCTTCATCTTTCGGAATCAGCGCGATTTTCACTTCTTCTTCTTGCTGGCGCACTTCAGCTTTGAGGCGATGAAACTCTTCTTCAGCCATCGCCCGCAATTCAGGATCGCTACTCGTGTCTTTGGCCATCACTTCGGCGTCAGCAAATTCCTTGCGCACGGCCTGAAGCTTTTTAATTTGCTCGACCAGCGGCCCCATATCGGAGAATTCTTTGCTCATGGCTGCAAAGTTGGCACCGCTCCCCTCGCTCATGAGCGCTTGAAGTTCGTCGTACCGCGCCAGAATGCGGTTTAGATTTTCATCAATGTTCATAATATTAACGATACAGGTCTAAGCGTGATTCAACTTCATTCAGAGCCACAGTGGATTGCTCGCCAGAGTCGAGCTGACGCAGCGTCACCGAGCCGTTCTTCATTTCATCTTCGCCAATAATCAGGGCGAGGATGGCATTCAACTTATTTGCCCGCTTCATGCGCTTGCCCATGTTGCCGCTGTAACCGATATCAACTGCAAACCCATTATGGCGCAGACGATGCACCAACTTTTGCGCAACAGCATTTTCCGCATCGCTTACCGGGATAACAGCAATAGGGCGGCTTTGCGGCGGCAAATCGCCTAACAGCATAGCCAAGCGCTCTACGCCAGCAGCCCAGCCAATACCTGCGGTTTCCGGGCCGCCCATTTGCTTCACGAGGCCATCGTAGCGACCACCAGCAAGTACTGTACCTTGCGCGCCTAACGCATCCGTCGTGAATTCGAATGCTGTGTGCGAATAGTAATCGATACCACGCACCAAGGCCGGACTGAGTTTGAAATGAATTCCAAGCGCGCTCAAGCCGTCCTGCACACCCTTAAAGAAGTCTTGAGAGGCTTGATTTAAGTAGTCAGGAAATTGAGGTGCTGAAATGACAATTTCTTTATCTGCAGGATCTTTCGAGTCGAGCACGCGCAGCGGATTCTTTTCCAAACGCTCGCGGCTGTCGGCCGAGAGCTTGTCTTTATAGCCCGCAAGGTAACTGATCAACACTTGGCGGTAGGCTAAGCGGCTTTCAAGATCACCCAGCGAGTTCATTTCCAGCGTGATCTTGCCGGCAATGCCGAGTTCTTTTAAAATGTGGTCAGCCATGGCGATGACTTCCACATCACCTTGTGGTGTCGGGACGCCCAGCAATTCAGCGCCAATTTGATGGAACTGACGCTGGCGACCCTTTTGTGGACGTTCGTGGCGGAACATCGGGCCTGAGTAGAAAAATTTCAACGGCACCTGTTGCGACAAACCTTCGGAAATAAACGCACGCGCAACACCGGCCGTGCCTTCCGGGCGCAAGGTGATGCTTTCCCCCCCCTTAGTTTCAAAGGTGTACATTTCCTTTGTCACAATATCGGTCGTATCACCTAACGTCCGCGCGAACACTTCAGTGCTTTCGAAAATCGGTGTAGCGATTTCCGAGTATCCATAGCGCGCAGCAATGGCTGCAAATTTATTTTGCACCAGGCGGTGACGCCGGATGTCATCAAACATCAGGTCATGAGTTCCGCGCACAGGCTGTAAAGACGACACGAGATAAATCCCTTAAGCAAAAAACTAAAATGTTCGGAAAACGCCGCTACTCAGCGGCGGCGACATGGGCCTTTGCCGCTTCGATAGCTGCCGCTTTTTGTTCGACCAGTTTGACGATGTGATCAATCATGTCTTCTGTCGAAACATTGTGGTCAGGCTTGCCGCCCACATACATTTTATGAACACCGCCGCCACCGCCGGTCACGCCTAAATCCGTCTCGCGTGCTTCGCCCGGGCCGTTGACAACGCAGCCAATAATGGAAAGTGAGACGGGCGTCATGATATGAGCCAAACGCTCTTCTAATGTCGCAACGGTATCGACAACATTATAGCCCTGTCGCGCACAACTGGGACACGCCACAATGCGCACGCCGCGATGGCGCAAATCCAACGACTTCAACATGTCGAAGCCGACTTTAACTTCTTCCACCGGGTCTGCTGACAGCGACACCCGAATTGTATCGCCGATGCCCGCCCACAACAGCGAACCCATGCCAATCGAAGATTTCACTGTTCCGGTGCGTAAACCACCGGCTTCCGTAATCCCCAAATGCAAGGGCGCGTCGGTGACTTCGGCGAGTTGCTGATACGCAGCGACAGCCAAAAACACGTCCGATGCTTTGACGCTAATTTTGAATTCATGAAAATCGTTATCTTGCAGAATTTTGGCGTGTTCCAGTGCGCTTTCAACTAAAGCCTCGGGACACGGTTCGCCGAATTTTTCCAGCAAGTGCTTTTCTAAGCTGCCAGCATTCACACCTATTCGTATGCTGCAGCCATGATCGCGAGCGGCCTTCACCACTTCGCGAACGCGTTCCGCCGAACCAATATTGCCGGGGTTGATTCGCAAGCACGCGGCCCCCGCATCAGCCGCTTCAATGGCGCGCTTATAGTGAAAGTGGATGTCCGCCACGATTGGCACACTCACCAACGGAATGATGTGCTTCAGGGCAGAAGTCGACTCCTCATCCGGGCACGAAATGCGGACAATATCCGCCCCAGCAGCGGCTGCCGCGTTCACCTGTTTCACGGTGCCCGCCACATCAGTCGTTAGGGTGTTGGTCATAGTCTGCACCGAAATCGGCGCATCGCCCCCCACCAGCACAGATCCAACGCGGATCTGACGGGACTTACGGCGCAGAATCTGACGGTATGGGCGCAGGGTCATAGCGGTTATGTTCAAGGCCAAGAGTTGCGGGGCTTATACCCCAGAATATGGGCTCGCCATAGACCTGGGGCGAGCCCGCTAACATCTTGAAATAATGGCTAATCGTTGGCGGCCGGGGTGTCTGGGCGGCTTGCGGATGGGGTGGGTTTGGCCTGTGCTTTCAGTTTATCACCGTCTAGCGACACACCGCGCGCCACACTGCCCTGGTCCCCTAAAGGTGGCATCACAGCACCATCGACAATCACCTCAACACCACCCGCATTCAGGGTCATCAGTGTCAGGCCGGTACGATCAGGCACTTTATAGGTCTCGCCTTTGCGCAAGAAACGCGTCAGCAAAAGTTGTTCGCCATCGCGCACCTGAATCCAGCTATCGGACTTCGCGCGCAGCTCAACGTTGGCATTTTTACCCGAAGCTGAGGGCTTGGTTGTTTCAGGCTTCGGCGCTTTGGGCGCAGGAACAGCTGCTGTGGTCGTGGGTGCTGCTGCCGAAGGCGTCGCAGTTTGCGGTGCTGACGGTGTTGGCAAAGGCGTTACAGCAGTAACTTGAGGCTTTGCAGGCGATACCACAGCAGGTGTTGCAGTAGAGGGCGCCGCAACTGGCGGCACAGTTTGCGCGACAGGTGAGCTCGTTGTAGCTGCCGGCGTTGTTGCAGCAGGTGTCGGCTTTGCAGACTCAGGCTTCGGTGCGGCAGGCACTGCAGCCGTTTGAACAGGCGATGCTTGAACTGCAGGCTTTTGGGCCGCAGGCGTTTGTGTTGTAGCTGCTGGCGCTTGAGCCGTTTGTGTCGGCGTAGGAACCGGAGTTGAAGATTCTGCTGGTGGTGCTGTTGGCGTAACCACCGCAGGCTTTGGCGGTGCAACAGTCGCAGCCGTCGGTGACGGCGTAACAGTTGTTGCCGGGGTTGTTGGGGCCGGAACCGGTGCAACCGGCGCGGTTAGAGACGCAGCAGGCGGCGGCGTTGATGATGCCACAACAGCGGGCGCAGCTGGCTTCGGTTGCGGTTCAGGCTTTACTTGTTGCGGCGCTGGCGTGCTTGCAGCAACAACTGGGGCCGAAGCCGCTGGTGCAGCAACCGGAACTTTTGCCGGTTCTTGCGCAGTAGGTGCAACAGGTGCAGGCGTTGGAGCCGGAGTTGCCGGGGACGTATTTGCCGCAACAGGTGCGCTGACCGCAGGTGTATTTGCGGCAGGTGGACTAGCTGCAGGCACTGGCGTCGGCTCAGCGACAGGTTGATCTTCAGCTTCAGGCAGCGGCGCTTCTTCTGAGCCCGCAGCATCCGCAACTTGCTGATTTGATGTTGGCGTCGTGGCTGTATCGTCGCGCAGTAGCGCCGCCAAGCGATCGGGGACTTCTTGAATCACATCAGCAGCACGTCGATCAGCGTCAGCCATCGTGTACCACACGCCATACACCACCATGCCCAACACAACCGCGATCAACAGCAATGCACCTGATGGAATGCCCGATTCCGGCGGAGGGATCGGATACTCGTAGCGCGTGACGCGCTTGATACCTGCTGTCTCTTCTTTATAGCGGCGTACCACTTCATCGCCATCAAGGCCTAAGTGATCAGCATAAGCGCGCACAAAACCGATGGCATAGGCTTGCCCCGGCAAATCTTCGTATCTTCCATCTTCGATGGCGACGAGAAAATTGTACCGAATATGCAGAACCGCTGCGACGTCTTGCAGGTCTTTGCCGACGCGCATACGCGTTGCGCACAACAACGTTCCAACGTCAGAGGCCTGTGGTGGCGGCTCTGCGTTCACTTGCGGCGTCTGACCCAAATTAGCAAACGGGCCGGCTGAGCCGTCGCGGCCCGATTCAGGGGTCGATGTATCGTTCATGAGCGTTGGCTAACAAAATTTACCCGCAGAATGCACCCCGCCAGACCGCACGCATGCGTTCCAACCTGCAGCCCTGCAACTGCCTGGATTATATGGCTTTTCAGGGTTTAAGAAAACCCAAGATTAAAAGCCCCAAATCCTATGTATTCGGGGCTATTTCGGGCTCTATAGGGCCGATTAAACGATGGTCATTGGCGAAACTTTTCACTTCGGTTCGAAGCGAACCTGTATCTGTATTTAGGATACTAAGGAAGAAGTGCTCAGCTTCGGCCAAATTGGTCCGGCGGATAAGATCGCGGATAGGCCCTACCGAGGCTGGCGCCATCGAGAGCGTACGATATCCCAATGAGATCAACGCCAACGCCTCAAGCGGGCGACCTGCCATTTCGCCGCATAATGATAATGGCTTGTTCATGGCAGCGCACTTCTGAGAAATGTACCGCAGCATCCGCAACACGGGGGGCGACAAAACATCGTAGCGATTGGCCAAGCGCGTATTGCCGCGATCTGCAGCAAACGCAAACTGGATCAGATCATTAGACCCAATCGATAAGAAATCGACGCGCGCCAGCAATTCATTGATCTGCCAGAGGAGCGATGGCACTTCCAACATCGTGCCGACAGCAACGGAACTCGGCGCTGTCCCACCGCGCGAAACGTGACGTTTAATTTCCATATCCAACAAACGCTTGGAGGCATCGAACTCTGCAGTCGACGCAATCATCGGGAACATCACCCGGAACGGTTTGCTTTCCGACGCTTGAATAATCGCGCGCAACTGTTGGCGCATGACAGACGGACGATCTAGCGTTAAACGCACCGAACGCCAACCCATCGCCGGATTATCTTCTTTATCCGCTGCAAACGACGCCGCGATTTTATCGCCGCCGACATCAAGCGTGCGGAACGTAACTGGCTTATCACCAGCGGCATCGACCACCTGCTTGTAAAGAGCTTGCTGAGATTTCACGTCAGGTAGCGTTGGCATAGCCAAGAACTGCATCTCTGTGCGGAACAAACCGATACCGGCCGCACCGGTTTCATGCAGCGCATGAACGTCTGTAATAAAGCCAGCATTCACCTGCAGATCGATTTTTACACCATCACGCGTCACAGACGGCAGATCTTTATCAGCGGCATAGACCGCCTTCTGTCGCAAACGGGCCGCAGCATTGGCATTGAACATGTCCTGCAAATCTTCCGATGGACGCAAGAAGACATGTCCCGCACTGGCATCAAGCGCCAGCAGGTCAAATGCATCAATCCGCGCGAGGGCACCCTGCACTTGCGCAAGAACAGGAATATCGAGTGCCTTGGCCACCACAACTGCGTGCATGGTGGGCGATCCCTCTTCCATCACGAGGCCCTTGATTTTCTTGCGGTCGTAATCGAGGAGTTCTGTTGGCCCCAAGCTTCGGCACACTAGAATCGCATTGTCTGGCAATTCGGTGCGCATACCACCGCCAGCCAGGATGGCGAGCAGGCGGTTTGCCAAATCGTCCAAATCTTGCGCGCGTTCACGGAAGATCGGATCGCTCATCTGCATCATACGAACGCGGGTATCGTCGCTGACTTTTTGCACAGCCGCTTCGGCTGTCAAACCAGTGTCGATGGCGTCATTAATCCGGCTGATCCACCCCTTGTCGTCGGCAAACATGCGGTAGACTTCAAGAATATCGCCGAAGCCCGTGTCATCGCCGTGAGAAGTATCAATCAATGCATCAACATCGCGACGCAACGTTTCTAGCGCATTATCTAAGCGCGTGTGCTCCACAACTGGGTCATCAGATACCAAGCGCCCAATACGCACATGACTTTTGTGAAGGACCGCCTGCCCGAGTCCAAGGCCAGCATTTAATGTCTCACCGCTAAGACGCACCGGTAACAGTGCGTTGCCTTCAGCTTGAAACAGCTCTTCGCGTTTCACGACTTGGGCTGCAGACATCAACTCGGCGATGACCATGGCCACCGTTTCGAGCATTTCCACTTCCCATTCGTTGAATGGGCGTTCTTCTTTCGTTTGCACCGCCAACACGCCGACGACACGGCCAGCTTGGATCATCGGCACGCCCATCAGTGAACGGAAGAAATCTTCGCCCGTTTCAGGACGGTAAACGAAAGCAGGATGAGACCAGGCATCAGCCAGTGCAACGGAGCGCGCATGCGCTGCGATCTCACCGACAAGGCCTTCACCAACACGCAAGCGTGTGGAGTGAACCGCGCGTTGTGACAAACCGAACGTGGCGAACAGTTCCAACACCTCACCGGCGCGCATGATGTAGCACGAGCACACATCGGCCTTTAGGTCTTGAGCGATCAGGGCGACAAGCTTATCCAGACGCTCCTGGACCGACCCCACCCCCGCCATGACGTCGCGCAAGCGCGACAGCATTTGGCGAAGATCGGCAGCACTGAACGTGGTCATGGCGCGGATCGGGCTTGGAAGACGTGAGCAGCTTGCTCAAGAAGTTCAGCAAAAATCTCGGTGACGGGCTGTTCTTTCGTCACCAGACCAACACTTTGACCAGCCATGACAGACCCGTACTCGACGTCGCCGTCCACCACAGCACGACGCAAAGCCCCAGCCCAGAAATGCTCGATCTCCAGCTGCGCGGCTGCGGCATCCAAGGCGCCTGCATCAAACTTCGCGATCACTTCGCGTTGCTTGTCCATGAAATTCTCGACGCCCTTGTTCACCAGCGCCCGCACCGGGATCACCGGGAAACGTTTGTCTAACTGAACACTGGGCATGGCTTCACGAGCACTGGCCCGGATAAAAGCTTTCTTGAAGTTTGGATGCGCCACGCACTCGGTCGCGCACACAAAACGCGTGCCCATCTGAACACCGCTGGCGCCCATTTCAAGAAATGAAACAATCGCATCGCCGCGTGCAATGCCGCCAGCGACAAATACTGGCACGTCCCGCACCGCAGGGAGAATTTCTTGCGCCAACACGGCCGTTGATACAGGGCCGATATGGCCGCCAGCTTCGCTGCCTTCGATGACGATGGCATCTGCACCCAGCTTTATAAAGCGTTTCGCAAGCACCAATGCCGGTGCAAAGCAAATGAGTTTTGCGCCACCATCTTTGACGCGCTTGATGGCTTCGGCCGGTGGAATACCGCCCGCCAAAACGACGTGCGTCACTTTATTCGCGATGCAGATATCAACCAGATCAAGCAACTTGGGGTGCAGCGTGATCAGGTTCACGCCGAACGGCTTGGTGGTGAGTTTCTGTGTGGCTTTGATTTCGGCGTCCAGAAGCTCGGGCGTCATGGACCCGCAAGCAATGACACCAAAACCGCCAGCGTTTGAAACAGCAGAGACCAAGTTGCGCTCTGACACCCAGGTCATGGCCCCGCCCATAATCACGATGGGGCAACCTAAGAATTCAGAGCCGCGCTTCCAAAGGCGCGCGAGTTCGGGTGGCACGCTCAGCGGTGCGGTCGTCACTTTCGATTGTACCGCAGCTTCGGCCATAGCCCCTCGGTGTTTGCGGTTTAAGCGGCGTCGAGATCGTAAGCAGTATGCAACGCGCGTAAGGCAAGTTCAGTATATTCTTCAGCGATCAGTACGCTAACTTTAATCTCTGACGTGGAGATCACCTGAATATTGATGCCTTTTTCAGCAAGGGTGCTGAACATTTTCTGTGCAACACCGGCGTGGCTGCGCATACCAATACCAATAACCGAGAGCTTCACTACATTCTTATCGGTGTTCAGGGCCTTATAGGGCACTTTTAACTTCTCTTTGATGACGCTGGCAGCACGCTCCAGATCAGCTTTGCCGACGGTGAACGTCATGTCCGTCGTTTTGCCATCTTGGCTGACGTTCTGGACGATCATGTCGACGTTAATGTTCGCGTCCGACAAAGGCCCAAAAATACTGGCGGCGATACCAGGCTGATCGCTCACGCCAACTAGGGTGACCTTCGCTTCATCGCGGCTATAGGCAATGCCACTGACTAATTCTTGTTCCACGATCTCTTCCTCGTCACAGACCAATGTTCCAGGAGTATCCGAAAAGCTTGAGAGTACTTGCACGCGCACGCGATGCTTCATGGCCATTTCGACCGAGCGCGTTTGCAAAACCTTGGCGCCCAAAGACGCCATCTCCAGCATTTCTTCGTAGCTAACTTTATCCAGTTTCTTCGCTGTCTTCACGATGCGCGGATCGGTCGTGTAGACACCATCCACGTCCGTATAAATATCGCAGCGGTCAGCTTTCAGCGCCGCGGCCAACGCCACAGCTGTTGTGTCAGACCCACCGCGGCCTAACGTGGTGATGCGGTTATCCGGGCCAATGCCCTGGAAACCAGCGACCACAGGCACTTGGCCCTTTTCCATCCGTTTGATCAGTTCTTCACCCTTAATCTCTACAATACGCGCCTTGCCATGGGCATCGTCGGAAATAATCGGGATTTGCCAGCCCTGCCACGACCGCGCTTCGATACCCAGTTCTTGCAGGCAAATCGCCAACAGGCCCGAGGTTACTTGCTCACCCGTCGCAACAATCGCGTCATACTCACGCGCGTCATGCAATGGGTTAGCTTCAGTGCAATAAGCAACCAATTGGTTGGTCACACCCGACATGGCAGACACCGTCACCGCCACTTGGTTGCCGCGATCGACTTCCGCTTTCACTTTCTTGGCTACGTTCTTAATGCGGGCGAGATCACCCACCGACGTGCCACCAAACTTCATCACTATGCGCGCCATGCTTGCGCTACCGTATTTGTCTGATCAGGATTACGAATTAGGCGGTATTGCCCCCCCCCAACTCAGCGAAAAGGACACCCCGCCCTTGAAAAGGCGCGCATACATAACCAAAAGGACGCAGGCGAACAAGGCTTCTGGCCAAATAACGGTTTGCGGCGCGCAACCTGCAAACTATGGAAAACAAAGCGTTTTCTCAGACCCAACGGCAACTTATATTGACTTAACCCATTTGGATGTCGCCCGATGAACGCTTCTGCGCCGCAATCTGCTAATCTGCCGACGACTGCTTTGGCCGACGAAGTGGCTAAGTTCTCAGCCATTGCGGACGAATGGTGGGATCCTTCGGGCAAGTTTAAGCCCCTACATAAGTTTAACCCCGAGCGAATCCGCTATGTACGTGACCGTATGACGCAGCACTTCGGGCGGGATACGTCTCAAGACCAGCCGTTCGCTGGATTAAAACTGCTGGACGTGGGATGCGGCGGCGGCCTGATCGCGGAGCCCATGGCCCGCTTAGGGTTTGAGGTGACAGCAGTTGATGCGGCTGAAAAAAACATCACTGTCGCCCGTATTCATGCAGAACGCTCCGGCTTGAACATTCAATACCGACACACGACACCTGAGCAGATGACGTCTGACTCGCAGCGCTTTGATGTCGTATTGGCTTTAGAGGTCGTGGAGCACGTCGCTGACTTGGATGTATTTCTTGCGGCCGCCGCACACTTAGTTGCACCTGGTGGCGCGTTGATTGCCGCCACTCTCAACCGTACCTTGAAGTCCCTCGCGATGGCGAAGATTGGCGCTGAGTATGTGCTGCGCTGGTTACCGCCTGGGACGCACGATTGGCGCAAGTTCGTAAAGCCCAGCGAATTAGCATCAGGCCTTCGCCAAGGCGGTTTAACCGTGCAGGAATTGAAAGGCTTAACGTACGATCTCTTTCGCGACCGCTGGGCCACAAGCGATGATCTCGACTTGAATTACATGGTGCTGGCCACGAAGGCTGCTTAATTAACCGCTCTACGAAAGCTTACGCTTCTTTTTAGGCATCGGCAGGGCGTAAACCGGGATACCTTCTTCGTGCAGCTCTTCAGTTTGCTCGGGCGTGGCATCGCCGTAGATGCCCCGTTCGGGCGCTTCGCCGTAATGAATTTTGCGCGCTTCTTCGGCGAACTGGTCGCCCACGTTATCGAAATTCTTTTCGATGGTCTCGCGAAGCTCGTTGTATGCCTCGGTCATCTTTTCGACGGCTTGGGTCACATCCGCGTTCGACTTGCCTTCGGAAGCTGTGGAAGCCTTGGGCGCCTTAGCCTTCTTTTTAGAGGGCGTAATATTCGGGGCCTGCAGGGCCTTTTGCACCTTTACCGTACCGCATTTTGGGCATGACACTTGGCCCGCCTTAATCAGTTTTTCGACGACTGATGAGTTACGGAACCAGGAATCGAACTGGTGCTCTTTTTCGCAGATGAGATCGTACAGAATCATGGGCCTGATCTAATGCCCAAGCGCCGCCGATGCAAGCTGCGCCTTAAAACCTTGCGTTGAGGCTTAAAGAAGGCACTTTTGCACGGGTTTCAGCCACAACCCCGGGGTCTATCTTCGCCATGATAACACCCGGGTCCTTCCCCGCATCGCGTAACACCCTGCCCCACGGGTCAACAATAAGTGCATGGCCAAATGTTTGACGGTTCCCCGCATGAGACCCGGTTTGGGCCGGCGCAAAGACATAACAGCCCGTTTCAATGGCGCGCGCGCGCAACAAAACATGCCAATGTGCCTCACCTGTGGTTTGGGTAAAAGCGGCAGGAATAGTAAGGAAGTCTGCACCAGCTTGCGCAAGTTTACGGTACAACTGTGCAAACCGCACATCGTAGCAAATGGTCAGCCCCAACTTACCCCACGGCAAATCAACCACAACAGCATCAGCCCCTGCGTTGAACGTGGCACTTTCGTTGTATTGCTCCCCGCCCCCTAAGTTCACATCAAACATATGAATCTTGTCATATGTGGCGACCCGCTTACCTTCGGGGTTGAGCATAAATGTACGGTTCGCAAGTTTGCCGTTCTCTTGCGTGATCGCCAAACTTCCACAATGCAGCCAAATCTTGAGCTCTTTGGCTAGGTCCACAAAAGCAGCGAGTGCTGGGTGCCCAGCTTCTGCATGCGCTTTGGCCAGCGTATTTGTGCGGCCCGATTCCATCATCACAACGTTTTCGGGCAACAGAACAAGTTCCGCGCCCTTGGCCGCAGCATCACGCACAAATTGCGAAACGGTCTTGATGTTCGCGTCCATATCATTAGACGCGTTGACCTGCACACATGCGACGGTAAAGGGCTGGCTTGCCATTAGGCTTGCGTCAACAAAGGATCGAGTTGTCCCCGAGCGTCGAGGGCATGAATATCATCGCTACCGCCAACATGGCGTCCATTGATAAATATCTGCGGCACTGTGCGACCACCATTTGATCTCATCATCATCTCTTGGCGCTTCGCACCATCCGACATGACGTCGATTTCAGTGAATTCGACGCCCTTGCGGGTAAGCAGGGCTTTCGCCCGGTGACAGTAGCCGCAAAACGGCGAGGTATAGATTTCGACTTTGGCCATGATGATAACGATTTGCCTCTCAGATTAGTGTAGGCTGAAGCCACTGCGTTTCAAGGGCTTGAGCATCTCTTTTTTAGGCGGAAATTCAGGAAACTTTATGGCTATCAAGCGCGTCATTCTGTTGTCTGGGGAGTCAGAGGGCCCCTTCCTCGCAGCAATCTTGCGAGCTCACGAGGCCACCCTTCAGGTTGATTTGGCCAGCACCAAAGAAGAACTGCTAACGGCGACCACGGGCGATTTAACAGATACACGCTTGGTCTCATTCTGTAGTTCCGTGATTGTACCGGCAGATATTTTAGCCAGGCTGCCCGGCCCCTCGTACAATTTTCATCCAGGACCTCCGGAATATCCGGGGCGCTACCCCAGTATGTTCGCACTGTATGATGGCGCCGACCGGTTTGGAATTACAGTCCATGAAATGACAGCAAAGGTAGATGCAGGCTACATCGTTGCAGCCGAGTGGTTTCTGTTGCCTTCCACGTTTGATTTGAACCAGCTCGATGAGCATACATATGCGGCGCTCGCAGATAAATTTCGGAAGCTTGCACTGCATATCGCGACAATAGCCCAGCCCCTCCGCCGCTTGCCCTATCGCTGGGGTAAGCGGAAAACGACGCAAGCCGATAGCGAGGCATTAAAACTGATCACAGCCGATATGGATGATGTCGAGATCGCGCGCCGCTTACGCGCCTGCGGCGGCAAGGTCGTTCTACCACCTTAAGTACCCGGCGCAGGGACTCGCGCTAGAACCAGCACATCAACATGCTTTGCGCCCTCACGCAGCAGAGCCCGCGCGCACGCATCTGCTGTAGCGGTCGTCGTCATGACATCATCAACCAATAGAATGGATTTATTTTTAAAAACCTCAGGTTTTGCTGCGAACGCCCCCATGACATTGCGGCGGCGCTGGGCGCGATCCAAGCCACCTTGCGTAGGAGTAGCGCGTGTCCGTAATAAGCCATCAGGCAGAACTGGCTTCTCGATCAACTGGCCCAAAGCGTTGGCCAATAGCGCCGACTGATTGTACGTCCGCAGCCAAAGACGCCACCAGTGTAAGGGCACTGGCACAACACAGTCCGCATCAGCAAACAATTCAACACCCGACCGCCTCATCCATTTGGCAAGATGCGTTGCTGCATCGGTGCGGTCGCCATGTTTCAGTTTCAAGACCAACGTACGCGCAGTTTCTTTGTATATGAATACCGCCCGCGCGCGGCGAAATGCGGGGCGATCCTTCATGCAGGCCCCGCACATCGCCTCGTCATCAATCACTGCGGTTTCGAATGGCAGGCAGCAGACATGGCAATAGGGGCGCGTAATAAACGAGAATTGCCCAAAGCACTGCGCACACAAGCTGCCGGGCTCGTCCACGGCCGCATCACACGCTAAACACTGCGGCGGGAGCAAAATATCCAGGAGCCCGCGCCCAAAACGGCGGACAAAACTGCGCCCTGTTTCAAACCCTGTTTGCATAAGCGCCAGCATGCCATAAATAGCCCCATGACCGACAGTATGATGGTATTCGATCGCACCGCCGTCCGTCGCCATCGCGACCGCGCCTCGGCGACCTTAAGCACCGCAGACTTCTTGTTCCGCGAGGCCGCCGTACGCCTATCTGATCGCCTGAATGATGTGACCCGGCGGTTTGAGTTGGGTCTAAATATTGGCTGCCGTCATGGAGAGTTGGGTCAGGAACTTAGCTCCATCTCTAAGGTCGACCGCCTCCTCCAATGCGATGTTTCAGCGCGCATGGCCCATGAGGCAGCCCGCGTGGCCCCAAGTTTTGTCGCAGATGAAGAATTTTTACCTATTGGCGAGGACACCATCGACCTGGCCCTATCTAATCTCTCCTTGCATTGGGTGAACGACCTGCCTGGGGCCATGGTGCAAATTCGCCGTGCCCTGAACCCCGATGGATTGTTTCTGGCCACACTTTTTGGCGGCGAAACACTGAAAGAATTACGCACCTGTTTGATCGAAGCAGAAAGCGAAGTCACAGGCGGGGCCAGTCCGCGCGTTTCGCCTTTTGTTGATGTGCGTGATGCCGGAGGCCTTCTGAACCGTGCAGGCTTTGCCCTTCCTGTTGTGGACGCTGACGCTATTACGGTGACTTATACTGACCCTCTTAAACTGATGGCTGATTTACGCGCAATGGGCGAAACAAATGCGGTGAACGAGCGCAGTAAAAAATTTCTGCGCCGCGACGTGCTAGGGCGAGCACTGCAGATTTATATGGAGCGCTTCGTTGACGAACGAGGCCGTGCGGTTGCTACATTCCAAATCGTAACACTCACCGGCTGGGCGCCGCACGCATCTCAACAAAAAGCCATGCGACCTGGCAGCGCGAAAGCACGTCTCGCCGATGCCCTAACAACCACAGAAATTGCGTTAGACGACAAAACACCGAAGCAATCATGAAATTTGAAAAGCCACTAATCGAAGGCATATTGATTAATCGCTACAAACGCTTCTTCGCTGATGTGAAACTGAAAGACGGCAGCATCGTTACCGCGCACTGCGCCAACTCAGGCTCTATGCTGTCGGTGAAAGAGCCAGGCTGCCGGGTGTGGCTGACACCCGTCGATGACCCTAAACGCAAACTGAAGTACACTTGGGAACTCATCGAAATTTTTGGCGGTATGGTGGGCATTAACACCGGCCACCCCAACAAGCTTGTCGCAGATGCCATTGCCGCAGGACTGATCCCTGAACTGGCTGGCTATGCGTCAGTTAAACGCGAGCAGAAGTACGGCAAAAACTCCCGGATCGATATTTTGCTGGAAACACCCGGAAAGCCGCCCTGCTATGTGGAAGTCAAAAACGTCACCATGAAACGCACGGCGGGGCCAGAATTTCCGGCTGAGTTCCCAGACTCAGTGACCGAACGTGGCACTAAGCACCTCAATGAATTGACCGATGTTGTGAGTGCTGGGGGGCGTGCCGTGATGTTTTATTTGGTCCAGCGGACCGATAGCACCCACTTCAAAATCGCTACTGATATCGACCCGAATTATGGCAAAGCCTTTGAAAAGGCTATTAAAAGTGGGGTTGAGGCGATCTGCTATGGTTGTGATGTGACCCCGGATGGTATAACCCTGGCCAAGCGCTTGACGATGGATTTGCTCGCTTAAGGTCTTATCTATGCGTCAAACATAATCCTAAGCCTAATGCGGCGCACGACGACATGAATATGCAGATGAGAGAGGCGGCCTTAACCCGCCCCCGCGACATTGAAATCCACGGGCCTGAGGCTTTTGCCGCCATGCGCAAATCCGGCCAGCTGACGGCTGAGATTTTGGATTTTATTACGCCGTATGTGCGCCCTGGGGTGACGACTGGTGAAATTGATCGCCTCTGCCATGAATACCATCTGCGTCATAACGCGATCCCCGGCCCGCTGAACTATCGCGGGTACCCGAAGTCTATCTGCACATCTGTCAACCACGTCGTCTGCCATGGCATTCCCGGCGATCGCGTTCTGAAGGATGGCGATATTGTGAACATCGACGTTTCGCCGATCCTGGATGGTTGGTACGGCGATTCAAGTCGCATGTATTTCGTCGGCGATGTGAAAATAAAAGCTAAGCGGCTGGTGGAAGTGACATATGAAGCCATGATGCGTGGCATTCGGGTTGTGAAACCTGGCGCAACACTGGGTGACGTGGGCCATGCCATTCAAACTTATGCTGAAGAACATCGGTTTTCTGTAGTGCGCGATTTCTGCGGCCACGGCATTGGCCGTGTGTTCCATCAACCACCAAATGTGATGCACTTTGGCGATCCAGGCGACGGCATGGTGTTGGAGCCTGGCATGATCTTCACCATCGAGCCGATGGTGAACGCTGGTCGCTACGATACGAAAATTCTCGACGATGGTTGGACGGCTGTAACGCGCGACAAGTCCTTGTCGGCACAGTTCGAACATACTGTTGGTGTCACTGATACAGGCTACGAGATATTCACGCTCTCGCCCAAGGGCTTCACCTTCCCGCCTTACGGCCCTGAAACCCACGCTGAACCTGAGAAGCCGTTCTAAGCATGCTGAAACAACCGCAACAACCCGTCATCCACGACCCGCAAGCATTCGTTGGCATGCGTAAAGCCGGACGAGTAACCGCCGAAATGTTGGATTACATTACCGACTTTATTAAACCTGGCATTACGACTGGCGAAATTGACGAGTTGTGCTTCGCGTTTCATAAAAAGCATAACGCAACGCCTGGACCACTGGGTTATCACGGCTACCCCAAATCCATCTGCACGTCAGTGAATGACGTGATCTGCCACGGCATTCCCGGCAAGCGCGTCTTAAAAGACGGCGATATCATCAATATCGACGTGACACCGATGGTTGATGGCTGGGTGGGTGACAGCAGCCGCATGTTCTACGTCGGCAACGTCAGCGATAAAGCCCGCAAGCTCTGTCAAGCCACGCACGAAGCGATGATGCGCGGCATCCAGCAAGTGCGCCCTGGCGCCACCTTGGGTGACGTGGGCCATGCCATTCAGTCTTATGCCGAAAAGTTAGGCTACTCTGTTGTGCGCGATTTCGGCGGCCACGGCATCGGCCGCACCATGCATGCGCCACCGCAGGTACTGCATTACGGCTCGCGCGGCAAAGGCTTACGCCTGGAAACTGGCATGTTCTTCACGGTTGAACCGATGCTGAATATCGGCACGTCGGAAGCAGTAATTCTGGATGATGGCTGGACCGCTGTGACGCGTGACCGCACTCTATCGGCACAATTCGAGCACACGGTAGGCGTAACTGAAACGGGCTACGAGATTTTTACACTCTCGCCCAAGGGCTACAATCTGCCTCCATACAAAGCGGCGTAACGGCCATGACGAACAAAGGACTTGGCGACGCCACAGCCCAAAACTTGTTCGTCACGCCTGCAAAAACCTCATCCACCGAACCACCGCCTGACTACGTTGGGCATCGCCAACGTTTGCGTGAGCGGTTCTTGAACGCTGGTGCTGACAGCCTGCCGGATTATGAACTCCTGGAATTGTTACTGTTCATGGCGCAGCCGCGCGCCGACACCAAGCCCATTGCTAAAGAGCTTTTGCGCAAGTTTGGTTCGTTTTCAGAAGTCATCTCGGCCAATCCTGATGCGCTGAAAGAAGTAAAGGGCATCGGCGATTCCGGCGTCGTAGCGCTGAAAGCCGTGCAAGCAGCGGCGCACCGTTTACTACGTGTGAAGGTCAAAGAAGCGCCGGTTATCTCATCATGGAATGCGCTGATCGAATATTGCACAGCGCAGATGGCCTACAACGAAATCGAACAATTCCGTGTATTGTATCTTGATCGCAAAAATAAGTTGATTGCGGATGAGGCGCAGGCTGAAGGGACTGTGGACCATACACCCGTCTATCCGCGCGAAGTCGTGAAACGGGCCCTGGAGTTAAACGCCAGTGCGGTTGTGATGGTGCACAATCATCCAAGTGGCGACCCCACCCCTTCACGCGCGGATATCGACATGACGCGCAAAGTGAAAGAGGCACTTGGCGCAGTCAGTATTACATTGCACGATCACGTGATCGTCAGCCGTGGCGGCCACACCTCTTTCAAAACAGTCGGGCTTATCTAAGCCCGCCGCCGCACCGTTACCAGATAAAGATGTTACGTGTTCAGTTTAGCGAAAGCGTTGTAAATACGACCGATATATTCATCGCGTGCTTTCTTTGCTGCAGCGCGCTCATCGTCGCTCGGCGCATATTTCTCGATCATCTCGGTCGTGACGAGACCTTTTTCTGATAACAGCTTTTCCATGATGCGTAAGCGTTCGTGCTGCACCCACTGCGCGGCACCAAGTTCCATCACAACGCTGATCAGCGCATCAATAATCGGGTTGTCGCAATAAACCGGATTTTTACCGTCACCAGGATCCATCACTGGTTTCTTTTCAATCGTCACGTTCATCTCCTCGAAAAGGCTTGGTCAGCATAACCAGAGCGTCACAAGTTCCAAAGCTTTGATCACTTAACACTTTATCCGATTGTAGATTTATGTCCGCAGTCGGGTTATGACCAATACAGGCACAGTTGCGGTAAGGACTCGGCATCATGGCATCGCGCTTTACTGCAGGAGCAAAAGTTTACACACAAGATGGTCGCTCTTATGTCGTTGAAGCTGTCGACGGCTCAACGGTATACTGTACAGCTAGCAATGGCGCAGAAAGCGAGTTTCCTGAGAGTGCACTTCTGACGGAAACGCAGTGGGCCGCGAAAGCTAATGGCCGACGCGATGTGTCATACACCCGCCTCAAACAATCGCGGCTCTACACAACCATCAGTGCAAAGACTGACACCACACAGGCTGAGCAATTGTTGATTAAAGCCGACCGACTGGAAGCTGGTGTATTGGATTTTGTCGCTTACCACACAGCATCGCGCGTTTTGACCGAGAACAAAGACGAAGATTTGATTCCGACGTTATCGATTGTCAAATCCCGCGATATTTTTGATACGGCGCGCGCCGACATTCGGGCTGAATTGCTCGCGAGCGTGTTAGCCACAAGCCCACAAAAACTGATCGACGCCATGGGATTGGGCGACAATCTCCTCCGCGCCATGATTCAAAAAGGCCTCGCCACACATGGCGAAGCCTTTGAAGACTTTGTCGATAAACCCAGACGATAAAAATAACGCGCTGAATTTAATCCTGCGTGACAGTAATCACAACTTTGCCGCGGGCGCGCCCCTGCTCCACATAAGCCAAAGCAGCAGGCGTTTCCGGCAATGTGTAGGCGCGATCAATAACGGATCGCAATTTCTTCTCTTCCATCATTTTGGTCAGAACATTGAGTTCATCGCCTGTCACCTCAGCCAGCATGAATTCAAATTTCTGGCTGACAAATGGCGACATCACATAGGCCCAGGCAATTGCGCCAAGCGGCCCAATGATCGGATTGTCATCTACCCCACCGCCGCCAACCAGCACATGGTTGCCATCGTGTTTGAGAACACTACGAATATCAGAGAACGCACGATTACCAACATTGTCGATGACCACATCATAACGCTCTGGATCTTTGGCAAAATCTGTTTGCGTATAGTCGATCACCCGATCCGCACCCAGTGCGCGTACCAATTCGACATTACGCGTGCTGCAGACGCCCGTTACGTTGGCACCAAGCGCTTTGGCTATTTGGACAGCATAAGTGCCAACGCCACCTGAAGCGCCGTTGATCAACACTTTTTGCCCAGGTTGAATTTTTCCTTTATCCCTTAACGCTTGAAGTGCGGTAACCGCCGCAACCGGCATCGCGGCCGCGTCTTCAAACGTGATGTCCTTGGGTTTCAGTGTTAAACGACGCTCTGCTGCTTTGGCATAAGTCCCAAATGCACCAAGGCCCACTCCAAACACCTCATCACCGGGCTTAAAGCGAGTCACCATTTTACCGACTGCCTCAACAACGCCAGCAACATCAGTACCAAGAAGCGGCTCTTTGGGTTGCGATATCCCGCCATCGATACGCATCAGATAAGGCCTGCCGCGCACTCTGTGCCAATCTAAGGGATTAACCGCAGCGGCGCGAACCTTGATCAGAACCTGATCATCCGCCAGGATCGGCTTTTCAACATCTTCAAATTTCAGCACATCTGGCGTGCCGTATTCATAAAAAACAATGGCCTTCGGTTTTTGAATTTCTTCTGCCGAGGCGGTCGTCATGGCTGCAAACGCGACCATGACCAACAATGTTATACGGAACATCGAATGACACTCCTACTCATACCGTAGAGCATAGATCGGATTAGCGCGCGCCACGCGGGCCGTATGCACAGCCACAGTGGCCAACGCAATCACCAACGCTCCCAAACCTGCAACGATGAAGATTGTTGGGTTCAGCGCAACACGCACTTCAAACGCGTTCAGCCAATCCCGCATCACCCACCACGCCACGGGCCAGGCCAGCACGTTTGCCACCAGCACAGGTTTCGAGAAATCCCAAGCCAGGATTCGTACGATATCACGAATGCGCGCACCCAGCACCTTACGAATACCAATTTCTTTGGTACGGCGCTCTGCGGTGAACGAGGCTAAGCCATAGAGGCCCAAGCAGGCGACAATCACCGCCAACCCAGCGAAAGCAGCAAACATTTTCGCGCGCGCTTCTTCAGCATCGTACAAGGCTGATAGCTTCGCTTCGACAAACTCAGCAAAGAACGGCTGCGTCGGAATCAACTCACGCCATACGCGGGCGGCCGCTTCCTCGACCTGTTTCGAATCAGCATTACGAATGCGGAGGTAAGCATAGTTGAAGCTCTTTGCCCGATAACGATACAGCATCGGGCGCAATTCCGTGCGTGCGCTGTCGTAACGCACGTTCTCAACCACACCGACAATGGTTATGGGCGCCATCAGATTATCTTTATCGCCGTTGCCAACCGCCATGCGGATTTGCATGCCAATAGCTTGAGCCGGATCTGTTAATCCCAACAGTTTCAACCCATCACGGCTAATAACAACGTTGCCGCCACGCTCAGCCACTTCCTTGGGTTCACCGGTCAAATCGTCAGCCCCAAAGTCACGCGATAAACTACGCCCGGCGATGACAGGAATTTCCATAACCTGGAAGAAATTGTAGTCGACCGCAGCCTCCCCAATCACGAGCGGCTGTGGACTGACTTTGCCAGGGATCTCAATCAACGTGTTGTCTTCGTCGCTATCCGCAGGCGATTCTTCACTGCGCGTCACATCAACCACACCTGGAATGCGCGCAAATTCTTCACGTAAGGCATCTGAAGCGCTTAAAGCCGCTTCACGGCGAATACCACGCACGGCCAACAATCCTGACTTGTTAAAGCCCAAGTCCATCGTGCGCATGTAAACGGTTTGGCTATACACCACCGCCGTACACACAATGAGGCCGATAGAGATGGCGAACTGCAACACAACCAGTGCTGTACGTAAGCGCCCCGAGCCTTTGGTCGAAGCCGACTTGTTTGCCTTCAGAATACGCGCCGGCGAAAACTGCGAGAGATAAAGTGCGGGGTAAATGCCGCCCACAACACCCACCATCAGTACAAGGGCAATCATCCCCAACCACAACGTTCCATCAGTCACGGAGATAGCGAGCGTACGGCCCAAGAAAGAGTTGTACATCGGCAGTGCGGCGAAGACCAAAACCAACGCAACAGCCAAGGCAACAACCGCTAGCAGCACAGACTCACCCAAGAACTGAATGACCAACTGACTGCGGCGCGCACCCAGAACTTTGCGCAATGCGACTTCACGAGCGCGCAGACTTGCACGCGCCGTCGCGAGGTTGGTGAAGTTAATGCACGCAATCAGCAAGATCATCAGCGCAACGGCCGAGAAAGTTGTTACGGCTTTTGCATCGCCTTGATCTTTGTAGCCACCAACACCTTTTGAATGCAGATGCAAGTCAGCCAAATTGACCAGCGTCAATTCCATGAAATCGGCGGTTTTGAAGTCGTTTCCACCCACATTCAAGTTAGGCACATTCCGCGTTTCAAATTCAGGCAAAGTTCGGCGGATATTGTTCACATCAACGCCAGGCTTCAGCTTGATGTAAGTGTTCGAGTTGAGCGAGGTCCAGCTTTGGAACATCCACGGCTGTTTTTCGTAATCAGACTCAACAATCTTCCCCATAAGCTCGATTTTAAAATGCGTATTGCTGGGCAAATCCTTGAAGACGCCCGTCACACGCATGTCCTTGGTTCCGAAACTGCCTGAAACAGTTAGTACCTGGCCCAGCGCTGTACCTGTGCCGCCAAAATACTTTTTCGCCATAGCCTCGGAGACCACAATAGCGGTGGCATCATTTAGCGCTGTAGCGCGCTCGCCCGTAACGAATGGCAACTGAAACACATCAAAGAAATTACCATCCGCGAGCAACATATCTTCGTAAAACACATCATTGCCACGCTTGATCACGGGGCGCTGCTGGTTCACACGAACCGCTGTTTCGATTTCTGAAAAGTCTTTCTGCAGGGCATGGATTGCAACGCCAGGGGAATTCACTGCAAACAAAGGATTGCGGCCCGGAATATCGAAGCGCGTATGCACACGGTAAATGCGCTCGGAGTCTGGAATCCAACGGTCGTATGACAACTCATCGCGCACAAACAGCAAGATCAGCAAGCACGCAGCCAAACCTACAGCGAGACCAAAAATGTTGATTGATGAATAAAGCTTGTTCTTGAATAGGCCGCGCACGGCCACAGTGACGTAATTGCGAAGCATGGCAGTTCCCCTACCCCAGTGTTTTAAGCCGCAACGGAGGCCGCAGGCCCCACATCAACCACATGGCCATCGAGCAGACGAATAATGCGGCCCGCGTAACCCGCATCCGTCGGTGAGTGCGTCACCATCACAATGGTGGCACCTTCCTTATTCAGATCGCGCAGCATGGCCATCACTTCAGCACCATGTTGCGAGTCCAAGTTGCCCGTGGGTTCGTCGGCCAAAATCATGGAGGGGTTTGCCACTACTGCACGCGCCACTGCGACACGTTGTTGTTGACCGCCCGACAATTGACCTGGCAAGTGGCCCGCGCGGTGCGCAATGCCAACCTTCTCCATGACGGCTTCCACACGCGCGCGGCGCTCGTGGGCCGGGATGTTGTGATAGAGCAAAGCAAGTTCGATGTTCTCGAACACTGTCAGTTCATCAATTAGGTTGAAGCTTTGGAAGATAAATCCAATGTTGCGTTTACGCAGGTCGGCCAATTGCGCTTCATTATGCCCCGCGATGTCCTCACCCTTGAATTTGTAAGAGCCGCTGGAGGGCGTATCCAGCATGCCGATGATGTTCAGCAAGGTCGATTTACCGCAACCCGACGGCCCCATCATGGCGATGAATTCGCCTTCACGCACATCGACGTTTACGGAATTCAGTGCGGTCGTTTCGACGTCTTCGGTGCGATAAACTTTTGAAAGGTTTTGTAAGCTCAACATGGTCGTGTTCCTTATGTGAAAATGTGTTTGTGATTATTGGGTCAACTGAAGGCGGTCTTTGTCGAGGAAGGCTGTGTACGGCGACGTGACAACTTTCTCGCCGGGCTCCAGGCCATCCAGCACCTCGATGTAGCGAGCGTTACGACGGCCCATGCGCACATTGCGGCGTACAGCTTGGCTGCCATCCTCAGAGACCACGAACAGCCATGTACCGCCGGTGTCTTGATAGAACGCGCCGTCAGGAATCATCAGCGCTTCGGTCGTATCGCCCAGCGTGAGTTTCAATTGCACAGTTTGGCCACGGCGCGCATCCGTCGGGGGCATGCCTTTGAACGTCAGATCAACATTGAATTTGCCATCGCGTACCTGTGGATACACTTTGACGATAGCCAGATCATAAGTGTGGCTGCCAATGGTCAGCGTTGCGGCTTGGCCAATGTCGATGCGGCCTAAGTAAAACTCATCAATGTCGGCTTGAATTTTGTAGCGTGAGGGATCGTCGATTTGGCCAATGCGTGTACCTGGCGCCAGGCTTTGCCCCACTTCCACATTGAAGGCTGTCAACTTGCCGCTGATCGGCGCCTTCACATGCAAACTCTCAACGTTCTTGCGGGCGAATTCCAAACTGTTGCCAAGCTGCGTGGTCGCTTCCCGCATTTGCGCCAATTGAACGCTCTGCAAACGGGCGTTGGTTCGCTGGCTGTCCTGCACCACCGCACGCTTGTTGATATAGTATTTGTACTCATCTTCGGTTTTCTGGAATTCTGCTTCCGAGATCGAGCCGGTTTTCGTCAAAGCCTTCCGCCGCTCCAGTGTGCGCCCCAGCGTTGTGATCTGATATTCGATCTCCACCAAATCTCGCGCATGTTGCAAACGATCGCGCTCGAGTGTGAGTTCGATGTTGCGCATGCTGTTCAACTGCTCGGTCACATTCGCTTCGCTGGTGATGACGGTCAGTTGCAGTGAGGTATTGGAGAGTTCGACAATGGACGCCCCTGCCTCTAAGGCAGCGCCGTCTTCCACATGAATTTTCTCAACCCGTCCGCCTTCAATGGCATCGAGGTAAACCGTGCTGAGCGGCGTGATACGCCCCCGGATGGGTACGAAGTCCTCAAAAGCGCCGCGTGTGGCAGTGGAGATCGAGACATTGGTGTTTTCCACCCGCAGGGTGCGGCCCGACGGTGGCGCGAATAGCGCGTAGCCAATCACAGCCACCAGGACGGCAAATCCTGCCCCAATGGGCCGGATGTGCTTCTGCCATTTGGGCCGTTCGATTTTCCGGTCCATGCCCGCGCCTGAACGCGCAGCCCCCTCGGTCCCGGTCGGTTTGAGTGCAGCCATAGCCATAAGTGATGTTCCCCAAGTTTACGTGGGCCGCATGACAGCGGCGCTTGGATTAGGACATCGCAAGAGGCGTGCCACTTTAGGTGGCAGATTAAGTTGTTGATAAATAAAGATTTATAATGTCAGAGTGTTTTAGGACGATTTTTAAACGCCAAAGAATGACGAAAATCGCCAACTATTAATCACTATATAAAGTGTGTCACGGCATTCCCCACCCCGTAGCGGGAGACGGGTGAATTGCCTATACAACGCGCTCTTAAGCCTGCTTCAGAGCCGTTTTCATTAGAAAGTTGACCCGATGATCCCCCGTTACGCCCGCCCGGCCATGACCAAGATTTGGGAGCCGGAGAACAAATTCCAGATTTGGTTCGAGATCGAAGCCCACGCCTGCGACGCGCTGGCCAAATTGGGCGTGATCCCGGCCTCGGCCGCCAAAACCGTCTGGGAAAAGGGCAAGTGGGACATCGCCCGCATTGATGAGATCGAGAAAGAAACCAAGCACGACGTCATCTCGTTCCTGACCAACCTGGCCGAATACGTCGGCCCCGATGCGCGCTTCGTGCACCAAGGCATGACATCGTCTGACGTGCTGGACACCTGCTTGTCCGTGCAATTGAAGCAAGCCGCCGACATTCTGCTGAAAGACATCGACGATTTGCTGGCCGCACTCAAAAAGCGCGCCCTCGAGCATAAAATGACGGTGTGCATGGGCCGCAGCCACGGCATCCATGCCGAGCCCACGACAATGGGTTTAAAGTTCGCAGGCTTCTACGCGATGTTCGAGCGCAACAAGAAGCGCCTGGAAGCTGCGCGCGAAGATATCGCCTCGTGCGCCATCTCGGGCGCGGTCGGCACCTTCGCCAACGTTGACCCGCGCGTGGAACAACACGTCGCCGAAAAAATGGGCTTAGGCATCGAGCCTGTATCCACCCAAGTGATCCCACGCGACCGCCATGCGCAGTTCTTTGCCGTGCTGGGCGTGATCGCAAGCTCCATCGAACATGTGGCCACCGAAATTCGCCACCTGCAACGCACCGAAGTGCGCGAAGCGGAAGAGTATTTCTCGCCCGGTCAAAAGGGCTCGTCGGCGATGCCGCACAAACGCAACCCGGTGCTGACGGAAAATCTGACCGGCCTCGCGCGCGTTGTGCGCGGCTACGTGAACCCGGCCATGGAAAACGTGACGCTATGGCACGAGCGCGATATTTCGCACTCATCGGTCGAACGCTACATCGGACCTGACGCCACCATCACGCTGGACTTTGCCTTGGCACGCCTCACCGGCGTGATCGATAAGCTCGTGATTTACAAAGACGCCATCGACCGCAACCTGAACATGATGGGCGGCTTGGTGTTCTCACAACGCGTGCTGTTGGCGCTGACGCAAGCTGGTGCCAGCCGTGAAGATTCGTACGTGATGGTTCAGCGCAACGCCATGAAGGTATGGAACGGCGGCGGGCAATTGCTTGATCTGTTGAAAGCCGATGCCGATGTTACGGCGAAAATTCCGGTGAAGGATTTAGAAGCCCTGTTTGATATGGGCTACCACACCAAACACGTCGACACGATTTTCAAACGCGTGTTCGGCTAGGCGTATTTTCCCGACAAGTGCCCGGCGGCTATGCCGCCAGATTTAAAAACCATGGCGCATACGCGCCTTGGCGGTTGGCGTGGAAAATACGCCAAAGAAAGAATTCGAGACATAAAAAAGCCCCGAGAAATCGGGGCTTTTTCTTTGCTTAAAGCAATAAACTTTAAATCAGCCTTCGCTGATGATTTGGCGGGCAGCTTCAGCTTCTACTTCACTCAGCTTCGCCAGCAATTCTTTGTCATCAATCGCCACACCCTTGGCAGCGATATCCGCCTTCACTTTGGCAAGCATGTCGTCATCGCCCGGCTTTTCAAAGTTCGAGGCCACTACATCTTTGGCGTATTGCGCAGCGGCATCGCCCGTGATGCCCAGCTTGCCCGCCAGCCATTGACCAAACAGCTTGTCGCGGCGCGTGCCGACCTTAAAGGCTTTCTCTTGGTCGATTTTGTATTTGGCTTCGAAGCCTTTTTCGCGGTCTTTAAATGCGTCGCTCATCGAGATCCTCGTTGCAGAACAAAAACGTGATGGCCGTCCTATACAGATAGTGCGCTTACGGCACAATCAACAGCTTAAAAGCCGATTTTACCGCCTTTTGACCATTGACGATTCGGTGACAGCGCCCGACCTATTAGGACCGAAAAGGTGAGATTTCATGTGCACAGTTGTTGTCCTACGCCGCCCGAACCATGATTGGCCGATCCTGCTGGCTGCAAACCGCGACGAGATGCTGAACCGCCCCTGGTTGCCACCCGCGCGCCACTGGCCCGAGCGCGCCGACATTATCGGCGGCTTGGATGAATTGGCGGGGGGCACGTGGATGGGCCTGAATGATAGCGGCGTTGTAGCCTGTATCCTGAACCGTCATGGCACGCTGGGGCCTCAAGCCAACAAACGCAGCCGGGGTGAATTGGTTCTGGAAGCGCTAGATCATGCTGATGCCAACGATGCGGCAGCTGCATTATCGGATCTCGCTCCGAAGGCTTATCGACCCTTCAACATGGTCATCGCCGACAATCGCGATGCGTGGTGGTTAGCACTGCGTGATGGCGGCAAAGCCGTTCACATGGAACGCATCCCCGAGGGGTTGTCGATGTTCACAGCTGGCGAACGCAATGACCCCGCCGAGCCGCGCATCGCAGCCTTCTTGCCTCAGTTCGAGCATGTCACGCCGCCTGATCCGACAGCGGGGAAATGGGACACTTGGGCAGGGCTTATGAGTGCTACTGATAACTCGGGCACTGAGCACCACGCCATGACCTTCAAGATGGCCTCAGGATTCGGCACCTCGTCCTCATCGCTGGTGGCTTTGCCGTCCATGGATGCGGTCCACAACCGCAAGATTAAGCCAATCTGGCTGTTCGCGCCTGGCCGCCCCGATTCTACCCCATACCAGCCGATCCCGGACCTCATCCCCCCTGTGGATAAATAGCCCAGAAAGCCCCGAATCCTGCGCTTATCAGGGGTGCAAACCCCTCGGTTGTCCCCCCCGCTCGCACCTGCTATCAGGTGCCCTCGACCGGTTAAGACCACGCCTAAATATTCAAGGTCATACCGCCGTTTCCGGCGCCCGAAACGGTCGAATTGGACAGTTGGGATAGCCCACCATGGCGCGACGCAAGCAAATCTACGAAGGCAAAGCCAAGATCCTGTTTGAGGGTCCTGAACCCGGCACGCTCGTTCAATATTTCAAGGACGACGCCACCGCCTTCAACAATCAGAAAAAAGGCACGATCACCGGCAAGGGCGTGCTGAACAACCGCATCTCGGAATACCTGATGCAGCGTTTGGAAGAAGTGGGCATTCCCACGCACTTCGTGCGCCGCCTCAACATGCGCGAGCAGTTGGTGAAGCAGGTTGAAATCATTCCCATCGAAGTGGTGGTGCGCAATATCGCTGCAGGCTCTATTTCCAAAAAATTCGCCATCGACGAAGGCACGCGTTTGCCCCGTTCTATTGTCGAGTACTATTACAAGAACGATCAGCTGGGCGACCCGATGGTCTCGGAAGAGCACATCACCGGTTTCGGCTGGGCGTCGATCCACGAAATTGACGAGATGCTGAACCTGTCGCTTCGCATCAACGATTTCCTGACCGGCTTGTTCTTAGGCATCGGCATTAAGTTGGTGGACTTCAAGGTCGAGTACGGCCGCTTGTTCCACGATAACGGCGACATGCAGATTGTGCTGGCGGATGAGATCTCGCCCGACAACTGCCGCCTGTGGGACAACAAGACCAACGAGAAGATGGACAAAGACCGCTTCCGCCGCGACTTGGGCAAGATCGAAGAAGCCTATCAGGAAGTCGCGCGTCGACTGGGCATATTACCCGAAAGCGGACCGACGGACGTCAAAGGCCCCGCAACAATGCAATAGCGTCTTAGTCCCCGGTTCTAATCCGGGGATTAAAGTTTTAGGAGAACGACATTGAAGGCAAAAGTACACATTACCCTGAAATCCGGCGTGCTGGACCCGCAAGGAAAAGCTGTAGAACACGCGCTGGGCGGCTTGGGCTTCAAAGGCGTCGAAGACGTGCGCCAAGGCAAGTACATCGAGTTGACGTTGTCGACCAAAGACAAAGCCAAGGCCAAAGCCGAAGTTGAGAAGATGTGCCAAGCCCTGTTGGCCAACACGGTGATCGAAAACTACAGCATCGACTTGGTGGACTAAGCCTCCATGAAAGCAGCCGTCATCGTATTCCCCGGCTCCAACTGCGACCGCGATGTCGCCGTAGCCGTTCAGCAAAGCACCGGCAAGGCCCCGGCCATGATCTGGCACCGGGAAACCAAGTTGCCGAAATTGGATTTGATCGTGGTCCCCGGTGGGTTCTCGTACGGCGATTATTTACGTTGTGGTGCGATGGGCTCTGTTTCGCCAGTGATGGCGGAAGTGAAAAAGCGCGCGGACGAAGGTGTTGCCGTCATCGGCATCTGCAACGGCTTTCAAATTCTTACCGAGAGCGGCCTGCTGCCGGGCGTGCTGATGCGCAACCGCGACCTGCGCTTCATCTGCTCTGATGTGCACTTGAAGGTCGAGCAAACCAAAAGCCCCTTCACGGCTGGCTACAAGAAGAACAGCGTGATTCAGTTCCATATCGCGCACAACGAAGGCAACTACTACGTCGATAAAAAGACGCTGGCCCAGATCGAAGACAAAGGCCAAGTGGCGTTCCGATACTGCGATGCCGCGGGCCGCGTGAATGCCAAAACCAATCCGAATGGCGCGCTCAACAACATCGCTGGCATCTTCAACGCCAAGCGCAATGTGTTGGGTTTGATGCCCCACCCCGAGCGCATGTCTGATCCCGCACTCGGCAATAACGATGGCCGCGTTTTGTTTGATAGCCTTGTGGAGTCCGTGGCGTGAGCAATAAGAAGAAAAAAACACACCAGACCAAGCAAGCCAAGATCACACCGGCTGATGTGAAATCGCACGGCCTCAGCACGTCTGAATACGCGCTGATTAAAAAGATCATGGGCCGTGAGCCCAACATGGTTGAGCTGGGCATCTTCTCGGTGATGTGGTCCGAGCACTGCTCGTACAAGTCATCGAAGCGCTGGTTAAAAACGCTGCCGACCAAAGCACCGTGGGTTATTTGCGGACCGGGTGAAAACGCGGGCGTCATTGACATCGGTGATGGCCAAGCCGCCATCTTCAAAATGGAAAGCCACAACCACCCGTCATTCATTGAGCCCTATCAGGGTGCAGCGACCGGCGTGGGCGGCATTTTGCGCGACGTGTTCACCATGGGTGCTCGGCCCATTGCCAACATGAATGCGTTGCGCTTCGGCGACCCGAAGCATCCGAAGACCAAGCACCTGATTTCTGGTGTTGTGCGCGGCATCGGCGGCTACGGCAACTGCGTCGGCGTGCCAACCGTCGGCGGCGAAGTGAACTTCCACTCCAGCTACAACGGCAACATCCTGGTCAACGCGATGACGGTTGGTCTCGCGAATACCGACAAAATTTTCTACTCAGCCGCCGCTGGTGTGGGAAACCCGGTTGTGTATGTCGGCTCAAAGACAGGCCGCGACGGCATTCACGGCGCCACCATGGCGTCGGCAGAATTCGATGAAGCGTCGGAAGAAAAACGCCCCACAGTGCAAGTCGGCGACCCGTTCACCGAAAAGCTGTTGATTGAAGCGTGCATGGAATTGATGGCCACCGATGCCATCGTTGCCATTCAAGACATGGGAGCTGCTGGCCTCACGTCGTCATCATTTGAAATGGCCTCGAAGGGTGGCCTCGGTGTTGAGTTGAACCTCGACAACGTGCCGCAACGCGAAGCCAACATGACCGCTTACGAGATGATGCTCTCGGAAAGCCAAGAGCGCATGTTGATGATCTTGAAGCCCGGCAAAGAAAAGCTGGCGGAAAAGATCTTCAAAAAGTGGGAACTCGACTTCGCCATCATCGGCAAGCTGACGAAAACGGGCCGCATGGTCTTGAAGCATGGCGGTAAAGTCGTCGGCAATCTGCCGATTGATCCTTTGGCCCAAGCCTCGCCGGAATATGACCGCCCGTGGGTGGCTTCTAAGAAGCCAAAAATCTTACGCACCGACGACGTGAAAGACGTCGATTGGCGCCAAGCCCTCACCAAACTCATGGGCTCGCCCGATCTCGTCAGCCGCCGTTGGATTTGGGAACAGTACGATCACACCGTGATGGCCGACACCCTGCAACGTCCCGGTGGCGATGCCGCCGTGGTGCGCGTGCATGGTACGAAGAAGGGCCTGGCGATTTCGACCGACTGCACACCGCGTTATGTGAAAGCAGACCCGGTTGAAGGCGGCAAGCAAGCTGTTGCTGAAACCTATCGCAACATTACCGCGGTTGGAGCGAAGCCGCTGGCCATCACCGACAACCTGAACTTCGGCAACCCTGAGAAGCCCGAAATCATGGGGCAGATTGTGGGCGCCATTCAAGGCATCGGCGAAGCGTGCCGTCGCCTCTCGTACCCAGTCGTGTCGGGCAACGTATCGCTGTACAACGAAACCGACGGCAACCCGATCTTGCCGACGCCCGCCATTGGTGGCGTTGGCTTGCTCGAGAACGTCGACAAAATGATGACGCTGAAATTCAAAGCCGAAGATGAAGTGATCATCCTGATCGGCCAGAAGCAGGCGTCATCGGGTTGGCTCGGCCAATCGCTCTATCTGCGCGAAGTCGTCGGCAAAGAAACGGGCGCTCCGCCGCCGGTGGATTTGCTGCATGAGAAAGTCGCAGGCGATGCGGTGCGTGCGCTCATCAATGACGGCTTGGTCACCGCCTGCCACGACTTGTCCGACGGCGGCTTGATCGTCGGCCTGACGGAAATGGCACTGGCTGGCAACATTGGCTGCAAGCTCACTGACCCCGGTGCGCCACGTCATGGGTTGCTGTTCGGTGAAGACCAAGGCCGCTACATCGTGACGGTGAAAGCCGCCGATGTGAAGAAAGTGACGTATCAAGTTGAACTGACCGGCATTGAAACCCGTATTATCGGCACGACAGGTGGTGACACCATCGCGATCGAGGGTGCAGGCAATGTGAAGTTGAAGGCTTTACGTGATCTCCACGAAGGCTGGTTCCACAAATACATGGGGTAGCCGCTATGGCCATGAGCGCTGGCGAAATTGAAGAGATGATCAAAGCCGCATTCCCGGATGCGACGGTCGAGATCGAAGATTTACGCGGTGACGGCGACCACTATGCCGCCACCGTTGTCTCGGCTGCATTCGCGGGTAAAAGCCGCGTGCAACAGCACCAGATGGTCTACGCCGCCCTGAAGGGCAAAATGGGTGGCGTTCTGCATGCCCTGGCGCTGACCACCAGCGCGCCCCAATAAGTCAGGGCGCCTAAACCGGCTAAAAATCACTGTGATTTCAAAGGGGTCCGTTCAGGGCCCCTTTGTTTTTACCGCCATTGTCAGGTACGCTTGAGCACCCTATATCGAGACACCATTTCATCGCACCCATTCGAGAGAGAAGCCATGAGCGACAATCCAGCTATCGAAGGCATCAAAAAAGACATCGCCGAGAACGACGTTGTGCTGTTCATGAAAGGCACACCGATGTTTCCGCAATGCGGCTTCTCGGCGTCTGTGGTGCAAATCCTCAGCCACTTCGGCGTGAAGTTCAAAGGCGTGAACGTGCTGGCCGATGATAACCTGCGCCAAGGCATTAAAGACTTCACCAACTGGCCGACCATTCCCCAGCTTTATGTAAAGGGTGAGTTTGTCGGCGGCTGCGACATCATTCGTGAGATGGCGCAATCAGGTGAACTTGAGCAACTGTTCAAAGATAAAGCTGTTGCGGTTGCCGCGGCGTAAACCCGCACCGCACTTTAGAGACGAACAAACGGGGCCAGAAATGGTCCCGTTTTTTGTTGAGTGCATTTCCGCCCACAAAGCAAAAAGCCCGCTCTGACGAGCGGGCTTTTTAAATCTTCTATGTTCGGCGCTAGAATTAGCGCGAGTAGAACTCGATGACCAGGTTCGGTTCCATTTGCACCGGGTACGGCACATCCGGCAACGTCGGGATGCGCTTCAGCGAGCCCGTGAATTTGCCGTGATCCACTTCAACATAATCCGGCACATCGCGCTCAGGCGATTCAATGGCTTCCTTCACGTTGGCCATTTCACGCGCTTTCGAGCGCAGTTCAATCTTGTCGCCCACTTTGATCAGCATCGACGGCACAGTGACGCGCTTACCATTCACGCTGACGTGGCCGTGGTTCACGAACTGACGCGCCGCGAACACGGTGGGAACGAATTTCATACGGTAGATCAGCGCGTCCAAACGCGTTTCCAAAATACCAATCAGGTTCTGCGAGCTGTCGCCCTTAGCGCGCATCGCTTCGGCGTAATAAGCGCGGAATTGCTTTTCCGAGATATTGCCATAGTAGCCTTTGAGTTTCTGTTTAGCCATCAACTGCACGCCGTAATCTGACGGCTTCTTGCGGCGTTGGCCGTGTTGGCCGGGGCCGTATTCGCGCTTGTTGATCGGGCTCTTCGCACGGCCCCACAAATTCACTTGGAGGCGGCGGTCAATTTTGTACTTCGACTCTGCACGTTTTGTCATGTGCGTACTTCCTTTTACTCTTGGTTGTCCCGGTTGGTCTCACGCTCAAGAAACTTGAAGTTTCTTGCCGTGGCCGTGGCGCTGAAAATCGGACCGGTCGTTGCCAGTCCCCTCCAACGCCCACAGACTCGGGGGTTTCCCAGGCCTTATGGCCTTGGGCGGCGGGATCATAGGGCCGAAACCCTTGAAGTCAAATTGAAACTAGGCCTCGCCCTTGCGTTCTTTTTGCCTCTGAATCAATGACTTAGGGGGCTCTTCGGCCTTCACCCCCGGTTGACGGGGTGGCCGGTCGGGCCTGCGCCCGTACCGTAGCTCTTTAATAATGCCGTGGAAGGTGCGCACTTCTTGGTCCGTCAGCTCCGCCCGCTGCAGCATATTGCGGATATTGATGACCATCAGGGCCTTCTTGTCCTCATCCCGCAGGAAGCCGCACTCCACCAGCTCGCGTTCCAGGTGGATGAACAGATCCATCACCTGATCCTTCGTGGCGGGCTCTGTGCGGTTATAGGTCATGGCACTTTGCGGACCATCGTAGCCCGCCTGGAACCACTCGTACGCCACCAACAGAACCGCCTGCGCCAAGTTGAGCGAGCTGTAATCCGGGTTCATGGGGATTTCGATGATGGCATCGCATAACGCGATTTCATCAGACGTCAGCCCGTGCTTCTCACGCCCGAACAGCAGGCCCATTTTTTTGCCGGCATCTGCATGGCCACGCATGTCGGGCGCAGCACCTTTGGCCGTGAACACTTGCTTCACCATTTCGCGTCGGCGCGCCGTGGTGGCGTAGATGCGCTGTAAGTCTGCAATGGCTTCTTCCAGTGTGGCGAAGCTTTTTGCTTTTTCCAGCACCACCGCGCCACCGGACGATGCACCGATGGCTTTCTCGTTCAGCCAATCGGCTTGCGGGTTCACAAGACGCAGTTCTGAAAGCCCGCAATTGCGCATGGCGCGTGCGGTTGTGCCCATATTCTCAGAGAGACGCGGCTCCATAAGAATGACGCACGGCGCGTTCTCACTCACCTTGGCAACAAGGCGGCCTTTGTCTTGCTTGGGTGGCGCGTTCGGGCTTTTGTTCATGGCGCGTTACATAGCAATGTTAGCCGCGATACGCCATGTGAACTGTATAAAAAATCAAAGTCTTAGCTAATTGAGAGAATGGGAAAAATTGAACAAACCCACCCGATTTTTACAAAGCCGCTGCCTTCAAAAGAGGGCATTACATAATCGATCTCACGCAGATCCGAAAATCGGAAACGAATATATAATTTATCATATATAACCACTTATGTATTATACGAATCCATTTAAAGTAATAGTTTAAATAGGTGAAATAATGGACGGTATAGTTAATCAATTAGTAGATCATTGGGCAGCAATTCTAGCAGCGGGATTGATACTCGCTTTATTTAATAAGCTTTTCTGGATTTCGAGATTAGTGCTGACATTTATTTTTGCAGGTCGCGGACTGGCTGGTGATTGGGAAACCAAGCTGGGTAAAAATGGTAGCGCTTTGGTTGATCATGAGATCGCGACACTGCATCAGTTTGTAAACTACGTGTGGGGAACAAGTACGAGAAAAGGGAGCGACGTAAAGTATAACTTATATGGACGCCTCAACGACGGCCATCTGTGTTTGGTCTATAGTGACAAAAAGAATGGGAATGATTGCGGCGCATTACTACTGGAAATCAAAGACAATGGGACACAAACACTCATGGAAGGAACTGAGGTTGGACTTGAAATAAATGCGAATAAAAAGAAACAAATTTATACCGCACAATACCATTGGGCGCGCGTCAGATAAATTCGAGTTACTTCAAAAATTTATTTTGGTTCGATGTTAATGGGCCGCCGCCCCAGGAAAATCTTTTCTGCCGTTTTTGAGAAATGGCTTGAACAGCGCGCTGCCCGTCATCGCCGGTCATCGCATCGCCCAGAGAAGTTCCAACTCATTCAGATCAAAACTGAAAAAAATCTTCTGAAAAAGCTCGTACAAATTCTGGAACATGAGCTTTATCCATGCCTCGAGCGTTCGTCGGTTTTGCTTTCACAAACCATCATCACGTCGTTGCGGGAAAACTATGCCGAACGTTTGCCCAAGACGTTTAGGTACAAAACCGCCTACTTCATGAGGTCGAACAGCAAAGCTTCTATTGCCGCTGAACGCTTAGGCATATCGCAGTTATTAAAATCCGAAGCGTTGTTGAAGTACGCTGAACTGATTTCAGGACAGACATTAGAGTCAAATCCTGGAACACAAATCATCTGTTATGAGCATGGCGACTTTTCAGGCCCGCACACCGACCACCACCCCGAACAGCCGGAACTGAAAAACGGGTATGTTGACGTGCACATCATGCTATCTAGCGATGATGTTCAGTCTCAGTACCTGGTCTATGAACGAGAGCAAGGGCTTCTCAATGAAGCCGTAGGCATTGCCAAAGGCGCGGCAATTGCGGTGTACCATCTGCCCTTTTGGCACTACACGACCCCACTTCAAAAAAAGAAGGGACGTGATAACGCCAAGCGATGGCTGCTTCTCGCATCGTACACTATTGCCGCGGCGCGCCCATAAGAGAGCGAGCGCGGTGACATTAAGCCGTTTCGCCGTTCAAGCGTTTGAGCGCGCGGTCGCGGCCAATCAAGGGCAGCAGCAGTTTGAGTTCCGGGCCATGCGGTACACCGGTTAAGGCCAAGCGCAGCGGCAGGAACAATGTCTTACCCTTCCGACCTGTGGCAGCTTTCACTTTTTCAGTCCAAGCACCCCAGGTGGTTTCATCCCAAGTGCCTTCGGGCAACAGCGGCGTGGCCTGCGCAATGAACTCTTTCTCTTCGATCACAGGTGAATGTTTGTCGAAGATGATCTTCCACCAATCAGCAGCTTCGGCAAACTTTTGCAGGTTGCCACGCACCGCCAGCCAGAAAGCTTCGCCGTGCTTTTCCAGCAGTGCTGCATCCAGGCCCAATGCCGCCAAACGCGGCTTTGCTGCTTCATAAGATGTGTCGTGCAGCACTTTAGCGTTCAGCACTTCAAGCTCTGCCGGGTCAAACTTCGGCGTCGAGCGGCTGTAGTGCGCGATATCGAACTCAGCGATCAGCTGCTTCATATCTGCGCGCGCTTCGATAGCAGCAGACGAACCCAGCTTTGCGACGAGGCTGGTGATCGACATCGGCTCGATGCCCTTCTCGCGCAGGTCTTGCAGCGAGAGCGAACCCATACGTTTCGACAAGCCCTTGCCTTCGGCATCTACAAGAAGAGGAAGGTGCGCGAATTGCGGCACGGGCGCTGACGACAGCGCTGTCCAAATTTGCATCTGAATGGCGGTGTTAGTCACGTGGTCTTCGCCGCGCACGATATGAGTCATGCCCATATCAACGTCGTCCACCACCGACGGCATCATGTACAGGAACGTGCCATCTTCGCGGATCAGAACAGGGTCCGTCAGGCTTTCACCGTGATAGACGCAGCGACCGCGCACATCGTCATCCCACGCAATTTCACCGGGTTCGATGACAAAGCGCCAGTGCGGCTTGCGACCTTCGGCTTCGTACTTGGCTTTGTCGGCCTCGGTGAGTTTCTGGTCTGCGCGCTTGTACAGCGGCGGCTTGCCAGCCTTTAACTGAAGCTTGCGCTTCATTTCCAGTTCGTCAGCCGTTTCGTAGCACGCATACAGACGATCAAGTTTCTTCAACTGCTCGGCGGCATCGACGTAACGCTGAATGCGTTTGGATTGAAACTCTTCTGAATCCCACGTCAGGCCCAGCCATGCGAGATCGCGCTCAATGGCGGCGGTGAACTCGGGCTTCGAGCGGGCGAAGTCGGTATCATCAATACGCAGGATGAATTTGCCACCCAGCTTTTGCGCGAACAGCCAGTTGATCACAGCCGGACGTGCGTTGCCGATGTGCAGGAAGCCCGTGGGGCTCGGCGCGAAACGGAAAGTAGGTGTAGCGGTCAACGCGAAGCTCCGTTGTCTTGAAGGCCGTCGTCTTGAAAGCCATTGGTGATCGGGTAGCGATAATCGCGCCCGAATGCGAGATGTGTGATCTTCACGCCGGGCGGCGCTTGGCGGCGCTTATACTCGGCGGTTTTCAGCATTTTATAAACACGCTTTACCGTGGCGGCATCAAAGCCGCGCGCGGTCAGCGCTTCAACACCTGCGGCGTCCTCGATCAGGCCATGCAGGATGGCATCCAGCACTTCATAGGGCGGCAGCGTGTCTTGATCTTTTTGGTTGGGCTTCAACTCAGCGGTCGGCGGCTTGGTGATCACGTTCTCCGGCATCACCATGCCACTTGGTCCGAGCGCGCCTTGCGGCTTGTTGGCGTTGCGCCACTTGCACAACTCAAACACCGTGGTTTTGTAAACGTCCTTCAGCACCGCATAACCGCCGCACATATCGCCGTACAGTGTTGCGTAGCCCGTCGACATTTCGCTCTTATTGCCGGTCGAGAGCACCATTTTGCCGAACTTGTTCGACAAGGCCATCAGCGCCATACCGCGTGCACGGCTTTGCAGGTTCTCTTCGGTGATGTTGGCTTGCGTACCCGCAAACAAGTCTTTCAGCATCGTATCGTAAGCCTGCATGGCCGGACCAATAGAGATGGTATCCAACCGCACGCCCAAATATTTCGCCACAGCCTCCGCATCATCCAGGCTCTCTTGCGATGTATAGGGCGACGGCATCATCACGCAGTGCACTTTATCGGGCCCCAGCGCATCGGCGGCAATAGCGGCGGCCAGCGCGCTATCAATGCCGCCAGAAAGGCCCAGCACCACGCCGGGGAATTTGTTTTTGCGCACGTAATCGCCCAGGCCCAACATCAGCGCCTGATAGATGCTTTCCATTTTGCTGAGCGGTGCCGTGAGATTTTGCTTCGTGCAAACCAACGTTTCATCGCCCGCACGGATCCACTGCGTGACGACCAACTCTGGCTTCCACGACGCCATTTGCACAGCCAGCGAACGATCCGCATTCAGCACAAACGATGCACCATCGAACACCAAATCGTCCTGGCCGCAGATTTGGTTCACATACACCAACGGCAGCAATGTTTCGGTGACGCGGGCAACGGCGTGATTCAAACGCACGTCTTGTTTTTCGATATCGAACGGCGAACCGTTGGGCACGATCAGAATTTCAGCACCTGATTCCACCAACGTCTCAGCGATATCTTCAAACCACATGTCTTCGCAGACCATCAGGCCCACGCGCACACCGCGAATAACAACCGGGCCCGGTGCGGGACCAGAATCAAACACGCGCTTTTCGTCGAATACGCCGTAGTTCGGCAGATGATGCTTGAAGCGAATGGCCGAGACTGCGCCGCCATCCAACACCACAGCCGCATTGAACGTTTTACCGTCGTCTTTGCCTTCACCGCGCCACGGTGCGCCGACGATCATGGCCGGGCCGCCATCGGCGGTGTCTTTGGCAAGGTCATTCACCGCATTTTGTGCGGCATCCAAAAACGCCGGACGGTAAATCAGATCTTCCGGCGGATAGCCGACGACTGACAATTCCGGGAAAACGATCAAGTCCGCCTTTGCTTTCGCCGCCTCAGCCCGCGCCGCACGAATGAGCGCCACGTTGCCGGCGATATCGCCGACCGTGGGATCAATCTGAGCTAATGCGATGGTAAGTGCGGCGGTCATGAAAACGGCAGCCAAAAAGAAAAGAGACCGCGAGAGGCAAACCCCCTCGCGGTTTTTGAAATGTTACTGAGCCGCGACAGCTTGGGTCTTGCGTGATTGAAGAACACGCGCGCGCTCTTCTTTCAGCATCTCGGCAATCAAGAAGGCCAGTTCCAACGCTTGGCTTGCGTTCAAGCGCGGATCACAGTGGGTATGATAACGGTCGCCAAGGCTTGCTTCCGTCACACCTTGCGAACCACCAACACACTCGGTCACGTCTTTGCCGGTCATCTCGAAGTGCACGCCACCCGCATGGGTGTTCTCGGCACTGTGAACTGCAAAAAACGCCTTCACTTCAGCCAGGATGCTGTCGAACACGCGGGTTTTGTAGCCCGTCGCACTTTTTACCGTGTTGGCGTGCATCGGGTCGCAGACCCACACCACGTTACGGCCTTCGCGTTTCACAGCGCGCACCAGCTCCGGCAGGTTTTCTAACACCTTCGCAGCGCCCATACGGCTGATCAACGTTAAACGACCAGCTTCGTTATTCGGGTTCAGCACATCGCACAACTTCATCAGATCATCAGGTTTCACCGTCGGGCCGATCTTGATGCCGATGGGATTGTTGATGCCCCTGAAGTATTCAACATGCGCGCCGTCGAGTTGACGCGTGCGCTCGCCAATCCACACCATGTGCGCCGCGCAGGCGTACCATTGGCCCGTGGTTGAATCGATGCGGGTCAGTGCCTCTTCATACGGCAGCAACAAGGCTTCATGAGACGTATAAAGTTCCGTCTCGCGAATTTGCGGCACAGTTTCACCCGTCAAACCGCACGCTTCCATGAATGCCAAAGTTTCCTGAATCCGGTCAGCGAAACGACGATACTTTTCAATCTGCACTTCGTCTTTCACGAAGCCCAGTGTCCACTGGTGCACCTTGTGCAGATCGGCATAGCCACCTTGTGCGAAAGCGCGCAGCAAGTTCAGCGTTGCGGCTGATTGGTTGTACGCTTGCACCATGCGGGCCGGATCGGGGTTGCGCGCTTCGGGCGTGAACTCCATGCCGTTGATGATGTCACCGCGATACGACGGCAACTCAACGCCATTAATAATCTCGGTTGGTGCAGAACGCGGTTTCGCGAACTGGCCAGCCATGCGGCTGACTTTCACGATTGGCATGGCGGCACCGAACGTCAGCACCACCGCCATCTGCAACAACACCCGGAAGGTGTCGCGGATGTTGTCCGGGTGGAATTCAGCAAAGCTTTCAGCACAGTCCCCACCTTGCAGCAGGAATGCGTTGCCAGCTGCAACGTTGGCCAGATTGGCTTTCAGACGGCGGGCTTCGCCGGCAAACACCAGCGGCGGATAATGGCGAAGGGTCGCCTCAGCAGCCTCGAGCGCAGCTTTGTCGGTATAGTCCGGCACCTGCTGGATCGGGCGGTTGCGCCAACTGTCGCGGTTCCACTTTGTCGCCGTAGCCATTGTAACCTCTGAAAACAGGCCCATTTTCGGGCCAAACAACAAGGGGGCTGATATAACCCCCGAGGGGCCGAATTGCCAGCACCCCGGCTCAGGTTGAGCATATCCCTGAGGGATTAATTTTCCTTGGGTTTTGGCCCGAATTCAGCCTGCGGCCCTGTTATTTACAGACCAGAACAGGGGGATTTGGTGGATTGTGGGCAAAACGGGAAGCCTGTGAATACCTAATATAACCCCAATTCGTGCATCACAATACCTTGGGGAGGGTCGTTCCAAGCAATAAAATTCCCGACACAAAAAGCAGCACCAGGACCAGCCGCCGGAACGCCAGGTCTGAAATGCGTGAATAAAGCCGGTTGCCGATCATGGACGGGATCAGCATAGCGGGCACTGCCACCACCAACCATCGGGTTGCCTCGACCGTCAGGAGACCACTCGCCACATATGTGATCAGCGTGACCGTATGCATAGAGAGGTTGAAGGTCTGGATGACGGCGCGCTGGGCTGGTTTGTCCCAATGCTTAAGCGTGCACCACAAGGTTGGGATCGCCCCCGCCAGACCACCCAGGCCGCCCATGACGCCGCCGATAACCCCCACCCCACCATCAACAGCGTGGCTTTGGGTCTTGATCCGAAAGCTGGCCCCGATGAATAGCATGGCCCCAGACCATGCGAGCAGAAATACCCCTAGTACCAGCCGGAACATAGATTGATCGATCCACGGCAGAATGATCAGCGCGCCAATCGGCACACCCACCACACCACCGATCACAAAGGGGAGGATGCGCCGCCAGTCAAACCCGGCCCGCGCGGTTTTGATGGTCATGAGCTGGCCGATGAGTGAGCAGACCACCACCAACACCGCCGAGGTTTGTGGCGGCAGCACCCAGGCCCAGAACGACATGGAGATCATCGCAAATGCAAAGCCCGACAAGCCTTGCGCAAAACCGGCGGCAGCAGCCCCCAGCAGCACCATGACAAATACAAAATCCATGGCGCTGAGTTTAAATCAGAACATCAGATCAGGCCCAGCTTTTCCGCACGGGTGCGCAGAGAGACCGCGAACCAGTCCAAGCTGCGGAAGCGTAGCGGCGCATGACCAATGGCATTCACGTGGGTTGAAAAGCCGCTGAGCAGTCGGAATTCTTTCGCCAGCAAAAATAGATCCAGCGCATCAGTCTCGGCCTTCAACAACGGACGCACCGTGTTGTAGCCCTCTAAAAACGCATCGGCGTATTTGGCATCGTAGTTGCCGTAGCCATTGGCCCAGACGTAACAGGCGATGTCTTGGATAAACACGTCTTCGCCCGCGTTATCAAAATCCAAAAGCGTAAAGTCACCGTTCTCGCGCACGTGCACGTTGTTGAAATGGAAGTCGCCGTGATTGGGGCCATAGGGCAACACCGCTTCCGCCGCCAACACTGCTTTTTCCAACGCGGGCGCAATGCGCGCATAAAGCTCTTGATCGGCAGGGCGATCAAACACCAGCTTTTTCAGCGACGGCAGATTTTTCACAAACGCGGTGGCCGGGTTGGTGATGCGCGGAATTGAAGGTTTAAAGTCCTGTCCCACGATGTGCAGCTTTGCAAACATCGCACCGATTTTGCGGCAGCTTTCGACGTCTGGTTTTGATCCGAGTTTGTGACCATCCGCCCAGGTAAACAGCGCCAACGCACGCGGGCCTTCGGGTGCATCGGCCACAAAAAACGGCGCGCCGTTTTTGGCTTTGATGGACGGCGACACCGGCAACCCTTTGGATTGCAGAAAATCCAAGAACTCCAGTTCATAGGTCACGTTATCGAGCGAGCGCCAGCCTGTGCGCCAGGCTCTGAGCGCATAGCGCCGCGCGCTATCGTGCACGATGTAGATATCGTTCATGCCCCGGTACAAAAGCTGACAGGCTGGCTCGCCCTCGAACGCGTAACGCGAACTCAAAGCCTGGGCTAACGCATCGGCATCAAGCACAGAGTGCGAGAGCGAAACTGAAATATGTTCGGGTGTTCGAGTCACAATGGTTTGCCAAACAGGCCGCTAATCTGGGGTGTCCAACTACGAGTTTAATTCCCCAAAATCCAGAGTTTAAGCCTTAATTCAAGAACGCTCGGCATCCGTGCTGCGCTTGTTTCAATAAAGTTCACGCAGTAAAAAAGCTGTGCGAAGGCGTCGGTCGGTTCGCTGGCGCTGAGGGGAAAGAGCAAATGTTATACCGTTTTTGCGTGCGCATCCTTCATCATGTTCGTGCGGCCTTGATTTGCACGTCGGTAGCTTTGGTTATTACGACTGGACACGCAGAAACATTAAGCGTTGGGGCTATTTATTCATCAGTGCAGGGCGCCTCGCAGTCGTTCTTGCGGTTTCATAATACCGGCACTGTGGCCGGAACCGTTGCTGTGACGCTCCAAGATTCAGTCACGGGCCAGCCTTTTGCCACCTGGACAAGCCCCAGTATACCGGTAGGTTCCGAGCAACAGTACGCAATCGCGGAGATCGAACGCGCTACAGGTAATTTTGCGCGACCCAGTTTTTATTCGATTGCAATCGCCTCAAATATCGCAGGCACATTTCAGCACGTTTTATGGCGCGCGGCTGACGGTACGTTGACCAACCTCAGCACATGCGCGACAGGTGTTACCTCTAATCAAAACACATTATCGGGCGTGCACACGGGATTACTGAATGACAGTTATCCAAGCTCGATTATTGTCAATAACACCGGAACAGCCGCGACGCCGGTCACACTAGGGATTTACAACGCCAATACAGGCGCGAAGCGCGGCAGCTATACGACGAGCAGCATCCCGGCGGGCGGTCAGGCGGCTGTAACCATAGCTATGATCGAAGCCGCTGTCGGCGCGCCGCCATCCGATCTCTATCATTATGTTATCAGGACGGAGAGTTCATTCGCAGGCTATCTGCAACATCTGGTGAATAACACCCAAGCAGGCGTCATTACCGACATGACAACAACATGCCGCTTGGATGGTCTGAATACGTCCGTGGCCGAAGTGCCGTTGCGGAGCGGCGCGATATTTTCATCAGCGCAGGTTTCATCACAATCCTTCCTGCGACTTACAAATACGGGTAGCAGCGCTGGCACTGTCAGCATAACGCTCAACAGCGCCACAAGCGGCGTACCCTACGGGCAATGGACCAGCCCCATCATTGCTGCCGGGTCAGAGCAGCAATACCCCATCACACGTCTTGAGAGTGATCTGGGTATTGGAGCTAACAAGCCCAGCTATTACACCGCCAGCATGACAACGCTGATGTCAGTTGGATTTCAACACGCCCTGTGGCGACCTGCTGATGGTACACTGACAAATTTAAGCACCTGCTCGGCGGGTGTGAAAGCAAACCGTACCGTAATCAGCGCGGTGCATTCATCGCTGCTTCAGACCGGATATCCCAGCACAGTAGTTGTGCGCAATACAGCCGCGACTGCCGCATCCGCGACACTTGGAATTTATAATGCAAACGACGGCCGAAAGCTTGGCACTTACACAACAGAGTCCATCTCCGCAAATGGCCAAGTAAATGTTTCCGTTCCCGAAATCGAAGCCCGTGTTGGAGCCCCGCAACCCGATCTGTATCACTACGTCATCAAGATCGAAGGCGAATTTAGTGGATACCTACAGCATTTGGTGAACAACAGCCGCGCGGGCGTGACAACGGACATGACTACGACATGCACCGTCGGCGCAGAGGCCGGAAGCCTCAGCTTTGTTTCAAACCCAAGCGCTCGATTTGGAGATCAATGCCAGTTCGGTCAGGTTTCTCTGGATGGATTTTTGCTGACATGCGGCAGTAACGGTAGACTACGTTACGCCTTGCCCGAGGATTTGCCTGCTACACCTTCGGGTGGTTACAGGGCCCGCCCCGCATGGTACCCGCCCCTGAAAGATGTATTCCGTGCCGAAAATCCGCCAGCGTGCCCCGTCGGCGGGCGTGTAACGCTTACGCATATGATTGTCGCTACGGATCAGATCAGCACATCAACAGCGCAAGGCGCGATGATCTCTGATCACGTCACGCCGATTGACCATGCTTATATCAGCATCAAGGCGCTTGATAAGGCCGAGTCCTCGCGCACAGAGGCAGACTACATTCCGGTCTATGCCCCAGGCGATGGCGAGATTATCGACATTTCCACACTCGGGTCGCCGCGCAGTATTCGCATTGTTATCGCACATGGTTGCGAAACGTATTCTGTAATCATGGTGATGAACCGCTTAAGTGGCGTGCTGGCAGGCTATCAGTCACAACTACTAGCCAATGGTTATGTGTCAGCGCGTATTCAAGTCAGAGCCGGTGATAAAATCGGCGAGCAACGCGATAATCCTCTGGATTATGCTATCAATGACGGGGCTGTATGGCTTTCTGGTTATGCTGCGCCGTTTGCGTATGCTGCCGGAGAAGCTTGGAAACCATATACAGCGAACGTGCCATCGTACTTTACCCCGGAACTGGCAGCACTTTTGGAGTCAAAGATGCGCCGAACAGCTTCACCGCGATGGGGTAAAATTGATCACGATATTCCGGGCACAGCATCGGGGAATTGGTTTCTTGATGGAACTGTTGGCTACTCGGGGCGTAGCGTGGAGTCCTTCCGGACCGCAACACAATCCATACAGGGTGGCGCAATTGCAGGCAAAAACTACGTGAGTTGGAGCCACCTCTCTATAGCGCCACATTGGGACACCCCCGATAACTGGATTTTCTCGGCTGGCTGGTGGAAAGATGCCAGAGGCGATGCTGTACAATTCTCTATGGACATTCCTGCGGGAAAAGCCACGCCGGCTGAGTTGAGACCCGGCGGAGGGATTGTGGTGTACCCGCTGCGGCAACTGCTAATGTCTGGTGGTGTCGGCGGTGCGGTTAATAACGGGACAGTCAAGGGCATTGTTGCCGTCGAGGTCAATGCTGATGGCACTCTGACCATCGAGCCCGTACCAGAGGCGCAGGATATTTCCGCTTTCACTGGGTTTACTGCGGCCAAACGGACATATCGGCGCTAGAGTGTCCACAGTCGAACAGGCGCGAGCGCCTCAGATGGGGCTTCGCACTGGTGTGTGGTGAAAGCAATTAAAGCCAAGTACTATTTGTCATCTCAATTCGATAGCGCTGGAACTGGTCAGAAGTTATGGGCGAGATAAAACGCATGAAGGGCCTGGAGGCCCTGCGCCAAGCTGCTGGCAATGACTTCCGGTCCTACAACACCACCACAGGCGACAATTCAGCCGGGGCGCGGATTCAATCCAACATCCTGTGCCCTGTGGCACACACGCCCAAATTCCAGCTTTCGCGCTCAAATCTCGTGTTCACCAGCGGCAGCTGTTTTGCGCGTGAAGTGGAACTGGCACTGGCCCGCTTAGGCATTCGGTTAGCGTCCAGCACCGAGTTCTACAGCTACGACTGGTTTGACCCACACCACACCGGCGTGCCTGGCAAAGCCGCAGGCCGCGATATCGCCATTGCCCGCGAGCGCTCGCCGCTCAATCGCTACAGCGTTCACTCCATGCTGTACGATTTCGAACGTGTGCTGGAGAAAAAGCACACTTACGACGACACCATTGTACCGATTGATGCTGACCGGAAAATTTGGGACCCCCAACTCAAGAATCTCATACAGGGTGATCAGGCGTTTACGCTGAAAATGCGCGACATACTGGATCGCTCGATTGAAGCTGTGAAGAAGGCCGACGTGGCGATTTTCACCCTGGGCATGACGGAAACCTGGGTGGACGACATGACGGGTGCAATTTTGCCTGTACCGCCCTCACCCGCTTATATGCGCAAATTCCCGGATCGGTTTTCGTTCTTTATTGCTGATTATGATGCCGTGGTAGAGGTGCTGAAGGGCATCATCGCGAAGCTCAAGCAGCACTGCGAGAAGCAGCCTAAAATTATTTTCACCGTTTCGCCGGTGCCCATGGGCTCAACGTTTACAAGCAAAGATGTGATCGTCGCGAACTCGCATTCCAAATCAACGCTCGTCGCCGCCGCGCAATCGGTGGCCGCACAGTATGACCATGTGGACTACTTCCCGAGCTACGAGATCGTGAAGCACTCATCGCATCTCATCTGGTACCCCGATGCGATTCACATCCGCGAAGACTTCATTTCGCAGATCATGCAGAAGTTTATCGGGCACTACTTGCCGGAATAAGCCTAGCGCTTCTCACCACCCGGTGTTGGCGACGCCACTGGGTCGCGCATCGTCACGAACTCTTCCGCGGCTGTGGGGTGAATGCCGATCGTTGCATCAAACTGCGCTTTGGTCGCGCCGCACTTCAACGCCACCGCCAAGCCTTGAATGATCTCGGGCGCATCGTCGCCCACCATGTGGCAGCCTAAAACCTTATCCGTCTTTTTATCGACCACCAGTTTCATCAACGTACGCTGATCGCGCCCCGACAACGTATGCGCCATGGCGCGGAACGACGTGCGGAAAATCGTCACGTCGTGGTTTTTGCGGGCTTCTTCTTCCGACAAGCCGACCACGCACGCTGGCGGCTGGCTGAATACCGCCGAGGCGACGTTGGTGTAGTCCATCTTCATCGGGTTTTTGTTGTACTGCGTTTCCGCGAACATACGGCCTTCGTTGATGGCCACAGGTGTGAGGTTGATGCGGTCCGTCACATCGCCGAGCGCAAAAATATTATCGACCGAGGTTTTGCTCCACTCATCGACAATCACAGCGCCCTTCTCGTTCATCTTGACCCCCGCTTCCGTGAGGCCAATACCGCTCGTGGCCGGTGCACGGCCCGTCGCACACAGCACGCAATCGGTTTCCAGCGTCGAGTTATCCGTCAGCGTGACCTTATAGCCGCTCGCCACCTTCTCGATTTTCTGAATCGATTTTTCGGTGTGGAAGGCGATGCCTTTCTTCACCAGTTCGTTATGCAAGTGCGTGCGGATATCGTGATCGAACCCGCGTAAGATTTCAGATTGGCGGATGACGATATCGACCTTTGAACCCAGCGCCCGGAAGATGCCAGCAAACTCCACCGCGATATAACCGCCACCCCAGATGACGATGCGCTTGGGGCGATCTTTCAAATCGAGCGCCTCGTTAGACGTGATCATGTGCTCACGACCATCGATGTTGGGCACCACCGGCCAGCCGCCCGTGCCGATCAGAATACGTTCCGCCGTAATGCGTTTGCCGTTCACTTCCACCGTATGCGCATCAGCCAACACGCCTTTTCCATCGATGAGCGTGTTGCCCGCACCGGTCAGCAGGTTTTTGTAAACGCCTTCGAGGCGGTCCAGTTCTTTGTCTTTGGCGGCAATCATCGCACCCCAATCGTGCGCGGCACCATCAATGGTCCAACCAAAGCCGCGTGCATCATCAAACGTTTCAGCAAAGTGCGCGCCGATGACCAGCAGCTTTTTCGGCACGCAGCCACGCATGACGCAGGTGCCGCCGTAGCGTGAGTGCTCGATGATGGCGACCTTCGCGCCATACTTCCCGGCCATGCGACTGGCGCGCACGCCCCCAGAGCCTGCGCCAATGGTGATGAGGTCGTAATCAAAACGGGGCATGGGAAACTCGCATGAGATAAAGAACGGACGCTATATGTATGGGCGGGAAGAACCGCCCACAACCCCGATTGTCATTCCCGCGTAAGCGGGAATCCATGGTTATTTCGGCGCATCGTTGAAAAATGGATCCCCGTTTTCACGGGGATGACATGCGGAGCTTGGCTACTCCACCGTCACGCTTTTCGCCAGGTTGCGGGGTTGGTCCACATCGGTGCCTTTCAGCACGGCGGTGTGATAGGCCAAGAGCTGCACCGGAATAGACGCAACAATCGGCGTTACGAACGGATCGGTTTTGGGCATAACAATCGCGTGCTTGGCCAGCTTGCCCACGCGCTTCACGCCGTCTTCGTCGGAGATCAAAATCACCTTGCCGTTGCGCGCGACCACTTGCTCGATGTTCGAGAACGATTTTTCGAACAGCGCGTCGGTGGGCGCAATCACCACCACAGGCGTATGTTCATCAATGAGTGCAATTGGCCCGTGCTTCATTTCGCCCGCCGCATAGCCTTCGGCGTGAATGTAGGAAATTTCCTTCAGCTTCAGGGCACCTTCCAGTGCAATTGGGAACGATGAGCCCCGACCGAGATAAAGCACATCACGTGCTTCGGCGACGGTTTCAGCGATTTTTTTAATCGCATCATCCATATGCAGCATGTCCGCAACATGCGCAGGAACACCAGCAAGCGCTGACGACAACTGCGCTTCCTTATCGGCGTTCAGCACGCCCTTTGCTTTTGCCAGCGTGATGGCAAAGCACGCCAGCACCATCAATTGCGTGGTGAACGCCTTGGTGGAGGCAACGCCAATTTCAGGGCCAGCCAGCGTGGGTAATACGGCATGCGATTCACGCCCAATGGCACTTTCCGGCATGTTGACGACTGAGAGAATATGCTGGCCGTTGGCCTTGCAGTATTTCAATGGTGCAAGCGTGTCGGCGGTTTCACCCGACTGCGATACGAACAAGCCAAGACCATTTTTAGAAAGCGGCGGTTCACGATAGCGGAATTCCGAGCCCACATCGGCTTCCACCGGCACCTTGGCTAACTGTTCGATCCAATACTTCGCCACCAAGCACGCATAGTACGCGGTCCCGCAGGCCACAGCCGTGACCCGATCGATGGTTTTCAGATCAAACGGCATATCGGCCAGCGTGATGGTGCGTAGCGCCGGATTGAAGTGCGCGCGCAAGGTATCGCCCAGCACTTGCGGCTGTTCGAAAATCTCTTTCTGCATGAAGTGGCGATAATCGCCCTTGCCGATCAGGGCACCTGATAAAGCTGTTTGCTTAATCGGGCGTTCGATTTTCTTGCCATCTTTGTCGTAAATGGTGGCGCCGTCCTTGGTGGCCACAACCCAATCGTTATCTTCCAAATAAGCAATCCGATTGGTCATGGGGGCGAGCGCCACGGCGTCGGAGCCGATGTACATAGCGTTATCACCATATCCCACAGCCATCGGCGGACCTTTGCGCGCACCCACGATGAGATCAGGCCGCGCGGCAATCAACACCGCCAAGGCAAACGCGCCCTCTAAACGGCTGAAAACTTTTTGCAGCGCGTCTTCGATTTTCGGCGTCGACTTAATAGCTTCTGTGATCAAGTGCACCAGCACTTCGGTATCGGTATCGCTTTCGAACTTATAACCTTTTCCAACGAGTTCGCTTTTCAGTTCCTGAAAATTCTCGATGATACCGTTATGCACCACGGCCACCTGGCCGTTGGAATGCGGGTGTGCGTTGGCTTCGTTCGGCACGCCATGCGTGGCCCAGCGCGTGTGCGCGATGCCGATGGTGCCGGTTAAAGGCTCAGCCGCAAGTTTGGCCGCAAGGTTGACGATTTTGCCGGGGGCGCGGCGGCGTTCGATTTTGCCATTCATCAACGTGGCGATGCCCGCTGAATCATAGCCGCGATATTCCAGACGGCGCAGACCGTCTAACAACAAATCTGATGCGTTATCCCGCCCAATGACGCCAATAATGCCGCACATGCAATTCTATATCCTTACTCGCGTCGTCATTCCGGGGCTTGTTCCCGGAATCCAGGGTTACAAATATCAATCTTCATTTTGCTCTGTATCCCGGGAATAAATCCCGGGATGACAGTGGGAATAAGCATCCACTGTCAGATCCTCAATGTCACTTTTTCGCTTTTTCTTTTTGGGCCTTCTTCTGCGCGCGGTACTTCGGCGCAAAGCCTTCAACCACTTTCTGATTGCTGTCGTTCATCACCAGCGCATCGGCAGGCACATCCTTGCGCACCACTGCACCTGCACCGGTCATGGCACCGTCACCGATTCTGACAGGCGCAACGAGGACTGAGTTGGAGCCTATAGCCGCACCAGCCCCGATATCTGTGTGCGACTTGTTAAAGCCATCGTAGTTGGCGGTGATCACGCCCGCGCCCACGTTGGCGCCTGCCCCCACGCGCGCATCGCCGATGTACGTGAGATGGTTGACCTTCGCCCCCTTTTCGATTTGCGCATTCTTCACTTCGACGAAGTTGCCGATATGCGCATCAACCCCAATCACAGCACCTGGACGTAACCGCGCGAACGGGCCGACCTGCGCGCCGCTTTCAATTTTCGTGCCTTCAATGTGGCAATAACCTTTGATGGTCACGTTATCGGCAACCGTCACACCCGGGCCGAACATGACATGCGGACCGATTTCCACATCCTGACCGATCACCGTATCCGCCGAGAAATAGGTGGTGGCGGGGTCCAGCAGCGTGGCCCCACCATCGAGCGCGCGGCGGCGCATGTGGTTTTGAAACAGCGCTTCGGCTGCGGCTAAATCGTTGCGGCTGTTGATGCCCAGCAACTCATCTTCTTCGCCGTGGACGACGCCGCACAGAATGTCGTCTTTGCGCGCATGCGCCACGATGTCGGTGAGATAATACTCGCCCTTAGCGTTGTTCTTATCGACCCGGGCCAACATGGCCCACAGTGTTGCGGCATCGACCGCGAAGATGCCTGAATTACAGACGCGCACGCGTTTTTCTTCTGGGCTCGCGTCTTTCTCTTCGACAATGCGCTCCAGCCCCTTGGGGCCGATGAGAAGGCGGCCATAGCCGGTGGGATTTTCCGGCAGGAACCCCATCACCACAATTTTCGGGCCATTCGCTTCAGCCCGTGCGGTTTGCAGGCGCATGTAGGCTTCGGCACTGACAAACGGCGTGTCGCCGTACGCAATGACAATATCGCCGTCGAAATCTTTCAGCGCGTCTTTGGCTTGCAGCACAGCGTGTGCGGTGCCAAGGCGCTCGGTTTGCTCGACCGTGGGCAGCGGGCTAACCGCCTTTTTCACGTCATCCATGCCGGGGCCGACCACCACAACGATATTGGTGATGTTGACGGCCTTTAACGTCTCGATCACGTGATTGACCAAGGGCCTGCCCCCGACAGCATGCATAACCTTAGGCCGCGCGGACTTCATGCGCGTGCCCATGCCTGCGGCAAGAACGATGGCGGCGGTGGGGGTAAGAGTCATCCAGGAACCAGAATCAGCTGATAAAAATGGGCCTAAAGGGCAGTATACCCCTCATGCCCGGCCAAGATGGCACGACAAGGGCAATTTTTAAAGCCAGAGCCCCAAAAAGCTAAGCCCCTCCAATAGCTTAAGAAACGCGGTGGTTGAGGGTGAACAGACGGCGTTTGCTTGACAGCAGGCCCTTAAGCCCTTTAAGAACCTGCCTCCTTCGGGCCCACCCAGCAATGCTGGGTCCGGGCCATCCTCGCCTGAATTGCGGCGAGCCTTGAAATGGTTCAAGGGCGATTAGCTCAGCGGGAGAGCACACGCTTCACACGCGTGGGGTCACTGGTTCAATCCCAGTATCGCCCACCATTCAGCCTCTTGGTTTTGAATGGCTTGGTAACTGCTTTTCATATGTCTGGCTGCGGTTTGCGGACTTGCGCAAGCTTTCGTATGCGCACCCGCGCCAACTAAAGCTAAGCGTATCGCCCACCATTCAGCTTCTTACGTCTGAATGGCACTATCGGAACATTCACGATTCCAAGTCGTTGCAACCTTATCGACCACAAGCGATGAGGTTTCGATATGGCCAGGTACTCACGCAGCGCCAGCAAAACCGTTGAAAGCGCAATGCGCCGGCGCAAGAAGGGCACGCTGAAAAGCGGGCCTGGCGGGAAAGGCGGCACGGTGAAGAGCCGCAAGCAAGCCATCGCCATTGGGCTTTCAGAAGCGCGGGCCAAGGGCAAGAAAGTGCCGCCCGCGCCCAAACGCGCGAAGACGAAAAAAGCCAAAAAGAAGACAGCGAAAAAGAGAAAAACCTAAACGCCGAGATGATCAGGACGCTCGCCGTTTACATGGCGCGTCCACATTTGTGCATAGAGTGTTTCTAAGTCTTTCGTAAAGCGTGCCACATCAAACAACGCGCATGTGTCGCGACAGGCCGCAAGCTTCTGTTTCAGCTCGCGCAAACGGTGTGGGCTTTGCGCCAGCGTTACGGCCAGGTCTTCGTAAGACGAAACATCATCGCACACCAGTTCCGGCAGTTCGGCCGCACGCAGTAAACTGCCACTGACGCGTCCTGCAAATGTGCGGCCCAGACACGACACCACAGGCAAGCCTGCCCACAACGCATCACTGGTGGTGGTGTGGCCGCCGTAATCGAACGTATCGAGCGCCAGGTTTGCCAGTGCATGCCGCGCGAGATGCTCGGGCAATTTTACACGATCTGCAAAGATCAGACGGCCCGCATCGATACCGCGGGCTGTGGCTTCGCGTTTTAAGTTGCGTTCGGCGTCAGCGTTATCCCGCAACAGCCACAGCACCGCGCCATTGACGCGCTTTAAAATCCGCATCCACACATCAAACGTGGCCGGTGTGATTTTAAAATTGTTGTTGAAACTGCAAAAGACAAAACCCTGCGCAGGCAAGCCCACGGCCTCGCGCGTTGGCACATCGGTTGCGATTTTGCGCTGACGGTCGTTCACCTGATACGTCACCGGCATATACGCGATTTTCTCGGCGTAGTGCGTGCGGGCCTCGGGCGGGATTAATGTGGGGTCTGCGATCAGGTAATCAATACATGAGGCCCCTAGCGTGCCCGGATAGCCAAGATAGTGAATTTGAAGGGGCGCAACCCGTTGCGCGAAAAAGCCTAAACGGAAATTGTTGGTGTAGCCTTTCAAGTCAATCGCAATGTGCAGATCGAGCGAACGGGCAAGTGCTGCGATTTCGGCATCTGTTTTATCGCGCACGTCATAGAACTGATTAAAACTTTTCGCAGCGCGCGCTTGCATTTCATCGCTGCCCGCACGGCTGTAAGAGAAGCCATAGACTTCAAATCGGGATTTATCGTGGCTCTCAAAGAGCTCCGCCATCAAGTACATGGTGGCGTGATTAAAGAAATCCGATGAGAAATAACCGATACGAATTTTGCCCTGGTGCACCTGGGGCGCGACGGCCGTGTACGGCACTTGCGGCGGCAACATCGCTTTTGCAAATCCTTCGGCATTTTTGCGCTGTTGTGCCGCCGTAAATGGAAATGACAACAAGCCAAAGGGCATGTATGCCGCGCGCGCTGTGTCGATATCTGCGGCCAGACCCGCCACATCAGCATCGTAAGTCGCCCAGTCGCAGACATAAGCCTTGCACAGGGCGGCCATGCCCTTCGCCATTTTCAAACCCGCGTCGCGTGCTAGCGCACGCTCGTAATCGGCCCGTGCCTCGGTATAGCGCTGCATCTCCAACAGCAGATTAGCGCGATTGAAGTACGGCTGCGCGTATTCAGGCTTCAGCGCGATGGCTTTGTCGTAATCAGCCAATGCGGCGTCTTTGCGGTTTTGCGCAAACAGCGCAACGCCGCGTTCAGCATAGGCTTCTGCAAAGCTGGGATGCGCTGCGATAATTTGGCTAAACCGCGCTGAGGCCTGTGCGTATTGCCCCAGGCCATACAGCGTCACACCGCCATTGTATAACGCTTCGAGATAGGTCGGGCGTAGCGCAATGGCCTGGTCGTAGCTTTCTAGCGCCTCAATCGTCCGCCCCAGTTGTGCGAGTGACACGCCTTTTGAGAAGTACGCCTCGGGGATTGATGGGTTCAAAGCCAGTGCACGTTCAAATGACGCGACAGCCAATGTATGTTGCGCTAACGCATTCTGCGCTAGACCCAGCAAAAAGTGCGAACCCGCGTTTTGAGGGGACGTCGCCAAAATGGACTGTAGCAACGGCACGGCATCGCCGGCCCTGCCCTGACTGAGCAGAGCTTGCGCTCGCACAAATTTTGCCTTGGCTTCAGACTGATCCATCCCGCTGTCCGCCGCAAAAACTGGGGCAGGTCATCGCGGAGACGAACAAACCCCGCGCGGCCAGCCGCCGCACGGGGTTTATCACATTAATTCAACAGCACGTTCAACTGCGTCGTCGTCATAGCCGCGATTTGCGTGGTAGTGAACGCGTTGATCTGCGTTGAGGTCAACACATCCAACGCAGTCGAGCTCATTGAAGCAATCTGCGTGGTCGTGAACGCCTGAATATCCGACGTCTCGAGGCCTGAGAACTGCGTCGAGGTCATGCCGGTAATCTGGATGGTCCCCAGCGCTTGAATCTGCGTCGTTACCAGCGCCTTGATCTGCGTTGAGGTAAACCCGCCCAACTGCGTTGTCGACAAGTTAGAGATGCTCGTCGTGTTCAGGTTCGCGATCTGCGGGCCAGTCAACACGCTCAACTGTGTGGTCGTCAGGCCGCTCAGTTGATTGGTCGTAATGGCCGCAATCGCCGTTGTGGTAATGGCCTTCACTTGTGTTGTCGTGAAGTTGCCCAACTGCGTCGTCGTCAGCGCTCCAAACTGAGTTGCCGTCAACGCATCAACCTGGCGCGTGGTCAATCCTTTGACCTGCGTCGTTGTAAGGTTGCTGATACTGATGGTGGTCAGAGCAGAGAATTGGGTCGAGGTTAGTGCGCCAATCTGTGCCGAACTGAACCCACCCAACTGTGTCGTCGAGATACCGGCAAGAACAGTGCTGGTAATATCGTCGATTTGCACCGTCGTCAGCAACCCGATCTGCGTGGTGGTAAACCCACTGAACTGCTGCGTCGTCATCGCCTGCAATTGCGTGGATGTAATCGTCGCAACCAACGTGCTGCTTAAGCTGCCAATTTGCGTCGTCGTCAATGCCGCAAAGTTGGTGGCATTCAGGCTCTTGAACTGCGTGGTCGTAATCCCGCCAAATTGCGCCGTCGAGATGTTCGAAATCACGCTTGTCGTCAACGCATTCAATTGCTGCGTTGATAGCACGCCAATCTGGGTTGACGCGATACCGTTAAGCTGAATCGTCGTCAGGACACTAAGAGCTGTGGTGGAGATGGCCTTCACTTGAGTGGTTTCCAACCCGCCCAACTGCGCGGTCGTCAGCATCGCAAATTGTGTCGAGGTAATCGCGGCAACTTGCGTCGTACGCAGCGCGTTAAGCTGCGTCGTACGCAACGAACCCATTTGCGACGTGACAAACGACTGAATTTGTGTGGTCGACAACCCGACAATCGCCGATGCGGTGATATACTGCACTTGCGAGTTCGAAAGCTCAGAGATTTGCTGGGTCGTCAGCCCGCTAACTTGGGTCGACATCAAGCTACCAAACCCAAACGTTGCACGCCAACTGTTCAGTTGTGTTGTCGTAACGGCCGCAAGCTGCATCGAGGTGAGCGACGGCACAAAGTTGGAATACGCGTTGCCAGAATTGATCGTAATGGCTGCGATCTGCGTGTTCGGCATCGCTGCGATCTGCGATGTTGTCAGCGCTCTGACTTGCTCGGTGGTCAATGCGCCGATCTGCGGCAGGAAGAAACTGCCAATTTGATTGGTCGTCATTAGAGCCAACGCCGCTGTCGAAATAGCGCCGATTTGGGTCGTTTTGATGCCCGTCAGGGTCTGGGTATCAATCATCTGCAGTTGCGTGCCCGTAAAGGCGCGGAACTGTGTGGTGGTAAACGCGTCGTAATCAGCATTGTTGAGCGACGCCATTTGTGTCGTCGTCAGATACGGAATTTGAGTCGCGGTCAACCCCTGCCACTGGGTCGTCGTAATGCCGCTTATGGCAGTTGTGATAACGGCCTGGACTTGTGTACTGGTCAGCCCAGCCATCGCTGTGCCAGCGAAGCCGCTGAGTTGGCCAGCAGTCAGATCCGAGATGATCGTCGTCGACAACGCCTTCACTTGGGTCGATGTCAGGCCGCCCAATTGCGTCGAGACCAACGCACCTAATTGATTTGTCGTTAGCGCCGACAGTTGCGCCGTCGTGAAGCCTTTGATTTGAGTCGAAGTAAAGCCGCCGAATTGCGTCGAGGTAATCGCCGCAAAATTGGTCGAACTGATACCTGCGATTTGTTGAGTGGTCAGGCCACCAAACTGCGTTGTTGTAAGATGGGAAATCGAAGTTGTGCTGAACGCATTGAACTGCGTTACCGACAATGCACCAAGCTGCGTCGACGAAACGCCATTCAACTGGGTGGTCGTCAGCACGTTCAATGCTGTCGTGCTAATGCCTTTAAACTGTGTCGTGCTCAAACCGCCCAATTGGGCTGTCGAAAGAGCGCCAAACTGCGTACTCGTCAATGCACCGATAGCGGCTGACGAGAGGCTATCCATCTGCGTTGTCGTCAGATTGCCAATGGTCGTCGTCGTAAACGCCGCCATTTGCGTGGTCGACAGCGCGCCAACTTGCGATGAGGTCAGGCCCGACAGTTGATTGGTTGTCATGCCCGCAATGTTGGTGGTGTTCAGGCCCTTTAATTGTGTCGAGGCCAGAGTGCCCAATTGGGTCGACGTCAAAGTGCCGAACTGGAGCGTAGTAAAGGCGCCGATTTGAGTCGATGCCAACGCCTTTAATTGCGTCGTTGTTAACGCGCCTATTTGCGTCGTCGTCAACACAGCGAAGTTGGTTGAGCTTAAACCCTTCAATTGCGTGGTGGTTATGCCACCAAACTGCGACGTGAAGAGGTGCGCGAACACCGTGGTCGTCATGGCGTTCAACTGCGTCGAAGCCAACTGTCCAACTTGCGTTGACGTAAAGCCATTGAGTTGTGTGGTGGTCAACGCCGCCAAGCTGGTGGTGGAGATGCCCTTCACTTGCTTCGACGACAGGCTACCAAGCTGAGCCGTCGATAAAGCATTAAATTGTGTCGTGCTCAGCGCGGTAATTTGCGCCGCCGTCAAACCGGACAACTGTGTGGTCGTGATGCCAGTAATGTTGGTCGTAATCACAGCCGCCATTTGTGTCGTCGACAACGCGCTCAATTGGGTCGACGTCAGGCCCGACATTTGATTTGTCGTCAGACCTGCCATGTTCGTGGTGTTCAGACCCTTAACTTGCGTGGTGCCCAGACTGCCCAATTGCGTTGAAGATAGGCTACCGAACTGGGTCGTCGTTAATGCCTCAACCTGACTTGAGGTCAGCGATTTTAATTGGGTACTGTTTAAGCCCGCGATTTGCGTCGTAACCAAAGCCGCAAAATTCGTGGTGCTCAGGCCCTTCAATTGCGTGGTCGTGACGCCACCGAACTGCGTGGTCGAGATATGCGCAATCGCTGTCGTTGTGAGGCTATTAATCTGTGTCGCTGACAACGCCCCAATCAGAGTTGAACCGATACCGTTCAATTGTGTCGTCGTAATCGCCGCAAGGTTGGTCGTCGTCAACCCTTTCACCTGCGTGGTCGACAAGCTGCCCAATTGCGTCGTCGTCAGCGCGCCAAAGATCGTTGTATTCAGCGCCGCCAGTTGGGAAGTTGTAACACCGTCAATTTGAAGCGTTGTCAGACTACCGATGTTGGTGGTGCCAAGCGCATTAAACTGGCTTGTGGTCAGCACGCCAATCTGAGTGGAACTAAACCCGCCCACTTGGGTCGTCGACAACGCAGCCATCGCAGTTGTCGCGAGCGCTTTTAATTGCGTCGTTGCCAATGCATTAAGCTGGGTTGTGGTTAAACCGGTGATCTGCTGCGTGGTAATTACCGACAGTGACGTCGTACTGATACCTTTGATTTGCGTGGCGCTCAGGACACCAAGCTGAAGGGTGCTTAACGCTTGGAATTGCGTTGAGGTTAAGTACCCCAGTTCAGTCGCCTCGAACGCCGCCATCTGCGTTGTAGAAAACGCAGCAATTTGGGACAGCGTGAGCGCTTGAATAAAAGTCGACGACAAAGCCATGACGCAGCCACTCCTTCTAAGGGCTTGCACAGAATCGCAGCGTCACTCAGTTGGGGAACGAGGCTCGCGCGCAAGAGTTGCAAACGCGACATCCGCTTAGACTAAGCGGAATATATGCTCTCGTCTCCATTCTAGAGACGCACGATCAGCAATTAATATGCGGGAGCTATTCTACCCCCACGATTATCAGTGTAGGTGTAGCTGATCGCAAAAGTTGCTTCAAGCCACTTTTGCGCCGCGACTAAATTGCCCATCGTCACTCGATGATTTATCCATATAAAACAAATACTTACACTGATTTTGTACGCCTCAGTGCCCCCCCTGTCATACAAAATGTAAAGCTAAAATCTGTGGCGCTGAGAAATGCGTAAAAGTGGCATGTCATTATCACCTGTAATCGTTTGGTTCCGCCAAGACTTGCGTCTGCACGACAACCCAGCCCTTGCGGCCGCCATCGAAACTGGCCGCCCCATTACACCTCTTTACATCTACGATCATGACGAGCCCTGGAGTATGGGCGCGGCCTCGCTGTGGTGGCTGCACGGCTCTTTAACCGCACTGTCCGCCGCCCTCGAAAAACGTGGCGCGCAGCTGGTTTTGCGCAGAGGCAAGGCCAGCAAAGTCCTCAAGGACATTATGAGTGAAACCAGCGCCACCGCCGTGTTCTGGTCGCGCTGCTACGAACCCGCCGCAATTGAACGCGATAAAAAAATCAAAGCAGACTTGAAACGCCAGAACGTTGACGTTCAAAGCTTCAATGGCGCTCTATTGTTTGAGCCTTGGGACCTGCAAACGCAAAGCGGCACTCCATTCAAGGTTTTTACCCCATATCACCGCGCATCACTGCAAGCACCGCCACCTCGCAAACCCCTGCCCGCGCCTAAGAAGATCGTAACCATCGAAGGCCTGCGTAGTGAGACCCTAGCAAGTTGGAAACTGCTACCGACAACACCTGACTGGGCTGGCGGTCTGCGCAGCGCGTGGACGCCGGGTGAAGACAACGCCAAAAAACGCCTCGCGCACTTTCTGGATGATGTTGTTGATCGCTATGCCAAGGGCCGCGATGTCCCCGGCGAAGCATTAACCTCTCGGCTATCTCCTCACCTCCACTTCGGTGAGATCAGTCCACATCAAGTGTGGCACGCAACACTGAATCAAGAACAGAACATCGGCACCGCGACGTTTTTGAAAGAATTGGTGTGGCGCGAATTCGCCCACCATCTGCTCTACCATTTTCCAAAAATAACGGATGACCCGCTGCGCACTGAGTTTGCAACCTTTCCCTGGAAGGCCGATGCGAAACTCCTGAAAGCCTGGCAACGCGGGCAAACAGGCTATCCCATCGTTGATGCAGGCATGCGCGAGCTCTGGGCCACAGGTTGGATGCACAATCGCGTGCGCATGATTGCGGCATCTGTGCTGGTGAAGCACCTGTTGCAGCCATGGCAAGCAGGAGCGGCCTGGTTCTGGGATACGCTGGTAGACGCGGACTTGGCGAATAACGCGGCAAGCTGGCAGTGGGTGGCCGGGTGTGGCACCGATGCTGCACCCTACTTCCGTGTATTCAACCCTGTGCTGCAAGGCGAGAAATTTGACGGCAACGGCGCATATGTCCGCCGCTGGGTGCCAGAAATCGCCAAGCTCCCTGATAAATGGCTTCATAAACCCTGGGACGCACCAGATGGCGTACTGAACGATGCGGGCGTAAAACTTGGCCGCACGTACCCTAAGCCCGTCATCAGCCTCAGCGCAGGGCGCGAGCGCGCCCTGGCCGCGTTCAAGGCGATTAGAAATAGCGAAGGCGATTAAGCCAGCGGAATATCTAGGTCGGCTGATCGACCGACGCGGTCTCCATGGACTTCGACAAGATCATATAAAGCTTGCCCATATCCGAGGTGGAGAACGTGGTGGTCAGCACTTCCGAGCGATCGGTGGCACGGGCATGTTTCACCAGCGCAGAGTACTCACGCAGGTACTTGATCACATAAGCGCGGAATTTCTCGTCGGTCTGGTACTTCTTCTGGATCGCGTCGAACTTCTGACGGCTCAAGGTCTTGGTAATGTGACGCAAGAATACGCCTTGGTCGCCCTTGTGATAACGCTTCCACAATTCTTCTTCGACCGATGGCTGGAAGATGCGGCTGATATCAACCGCCAAAGAATGGAGTTGTTCGATCACATATCCTGTATTTTCCAGGAACTTCGACGTATTCGATTTATCTGCCGCTTCATCCAATTGCTTGGCGGTTTCAATGGCCTTGCTAGATGTGGTCAGCAGATTATCAACCTGACGCGCGAACATCTGGCCAGCTTTGCCAGTTTGCTCGGTAATACCATTCGAAGCTTCCACCAGGCTTTCTGCGTGTTTGCGCAGTGTTTTCAGCACCACTTCCACGCGGGCCACAGCTTCATCAGCCGATTTACCCAGGCTTTGCAATTGCACGCGGAACGCTTCACCCGTGCCACGCACGCCTGAAGCAATTTTCTCGGACGTATCGCCAAACTCGCCCAACGACTGACGCATCTTGTCGGAGGCCACACTGACCTGCGCGGCACCGCGGTTGGTTGAGTCTTCGAAGTCGAGCATAAGTTTCTGCAATGAATCGCGGAAACCGTTCAGACGCACTTGGGCATCGTCTGTGGCGGTGCCCAGATTCTCAGAGCGCTGCCGCAAGCCCTCGCCCACCATGGCCATCGTTTCGGTGGCATGGGCAGCGGCTTTGTCGATAGAGCTCACTTGCAGTAAGAATGTTTCAGAGGCTTCTTTGACACGCGCGGCAGCCGCATCAGATGCACCACGCATGGCGTCTTTCGACTGATCCAACGTATCCAACACGCCCTGCATGTCTTTGGTGACAGCTTGAGCGACACTCGACAACGATGACACTTCGCCGCCGATCTCGCGGCTCATGTCTTTGGTCTTGGTAACGGCATGCGATACGGTATCGGTGACACGCGCCGAGGTCACTTCCAGTGACTCGCGAATCGATTCCAATTCCTTGGTGACTCGGGCCGACAGTTGCATCAGTTCCGACGAATTTTGGCTGAGAATGTCCGACATGGACCGGACGTGCGCCAACACCTGATCGGATGTGGAACTCATCTGACGCGCTTGCTGCGACAAAGCTGTCTCGCTGAGCTTCACGTGCGTGGTCAGCGTGTTGGCTGCCATTTCCAGCTCATCATTCTGGCGGCGCAAACTATCGCGAATATTGTCTGCCTGAGATGCCGCACGGCCGGCAGCATTGGCCAATTGATCGGCGTGCTCACGTACGCGAGCGCCCACCGTGTCGATTTTCTGAATGACGGTGTCAGAAGCTTGGCCCATCGCATCAGCGCGGCTGATGGCAATGTTCGTCGCCTTCTCGAGATCTTGCGTGGCGCGGTCGAATTTCTCGGTCACGACTTTCGAACGCAGGGCAAATTCATCAGCCGAAACAGCCAAACGATTTTCCACACGGCTGGCGGCTTCCGCTACGCCGTCGGTTTGTTTCTTCAGCATTGTTTCAACAACGCGCAGCTTGTTCACCGCACCGTCAGAGGCCGCATTCAACTCTTTTGACTGAATGGCCAGCGCTTCTTCCACGATCTTCACACGGCTGAGCACGCGCTCCATAACCTGATCGAGCGCGGTGGTTTGTTGACCCAAGCGCGTATTAACCTTGGCCGACTGGTCTTCAATACGTTGGCCCGCCGCAGCCAGCTCGTTCTTTTGTTTGTCGAACAACATCTCCAGCGACGATGCCTTACCCACCAATGTGTCTGAAATTTCAGCCACCGTGGCAGCCGCACGGCGGGCCGCGTCTTCCACGCGTTCCGCATTGGCCGTGACAGCCTTTGACATGTCATCGGCGTAGGTCTTGGCCGTTTCACCCGCCTTCGACAGGCCCTTCTCTTGGTCCGCCATTTGCTGCGCAATCGCGGCACTCATACCGCGAGCGCGCTCAGTCGCAGCACTTAAGTTATTCACATGGGTCAAAAGCGATTGGCCCATGGCATTTACGTCAGCCAGGGTTTTAGCGCTGGACGAGCGAATGAATTCTTGCTGGCGGCGCAGCGCGTCTTCGATCTTCGAGTTCACGTCCGAGGACGTGTCGATCATGGTCTTCAGTTTATCGACCTGTTCCGCAACAGCTGCCGCAGCGTTCGACACACCCGCTTCCAGAATACCGGTGGAGGTCGCGAGCTTTTCTGTATCGCGCACAAACAGTGTTTGTAATTTTTGAATCTGGCGTGCGGCGTTGTCGCTGGCTTCGGTCAGGAACTGCGCCTGCGTTTTTAACGCCTCCGTAATTTCACCAACGCGCGCTGTGGCGTGCTCTGACGGATAAGTCAGTTGCGCTAAATGCAGACGCAGCGCTTCACCTTCGCGCGCCAGTTGGCGGCCCCGATCAAGATAAGCGATCAACAGCCACAAGAACGCGAGCGGCATGGTCAGCATGCCGATGAAGCCGCCGAACTGGTCGGGCAGCAACATGAATAGTTCACGCCAGCTAATGGTGAACGTCACGTAGGCGATGAAGATTAGTACCCATACGCCGGAGATCGCAGCACCAGCGATGATGAGGGGATGAGATTCGCGCCATGAAAACGCAGGCAGCGGTGATGCGGCATTGGGCTGAATGTAAGAAGCAACCGTGTCTGGGAGCGAGCCATCTTCATTCCGCGTTTGCGGCCACGTCGGGGCGGCAGCGCCAAACGGCGGCTTCTTAATGCGCTGGGCCGTGTTGGATGTTAGCTGTACCTTCGGTGCGTCCGTTTCCGGCGCGCGGCCGTGGTTATCGGTTCCCTCAGCCATGGCAATCGCTCTCGCTCTTCCACTGTACCCTGTGGCGTTATGCCAAAGGGTCTCCAGCCGCGGGATCGGTTTGGCCCAATCCTTCTTCGGCGCATGGCAAAGAGTAAGGAGCAGTCGTTAAAAAATCGTTCCGCAAACCGGCACAAACCGGGGGAAATCAGGAACCTTGGGTTGTGAGCGCGCGAAGCGAAGATGTTGTTTTCACAGCAGTATTCTTTCCCCCACGCTGTCCGAGATTAGCGTTCAATTCGCGAATGCAGCGACTTCCCGTGCTCACAAACAAGAACGGAAGCACGCCGTGCAGAATGCAGGCCAGCCCAGCGCCAATCATGCGCAAGCCGACCCCAAACGCGAATCCGGCATGCTGACGATAGCTTTCACCCACACCAGCCGGATGATCTTGAAACAAACGCTTTAGCATTGTTTGGCACTCCTTTTGCCAGCCCAGACGCCAGTTGGGCGGCGATTTTTCCTTACCATCCATGGTAAACATCTTATCAAGAAGATGTTTGCAATCTTACGCATAAGATGCTGCAATCTGAGCATCAATTATCGTTATTGAGGGGATAATTAGAAATGACTGCTCTAGATGACAAAGACAGGAAAATTTTAGAGCTTCTACAAGAGAACGCGCTGACCCCCGTCGCAGAGATCGCAAACAAAGTGGGACTTTCCACAACCCCATGCTGGCGGCGCATCCAAAAGTTGGAGGAAGAGGGCATTATCCGAAAACGGGTCGCCCTTTTAGACCGACATAAGCTGAATGTAGGCGTCACCGTCTTTGTAGCCGTCAAAGCCACACGCCACGCGGTGGATTGGCTGGCAGCGTTTCGCAAAGCTGTCGACAGCATCCCCGAAATCGTCGAGGCGTACCGTTTAAGCGGTGAGATTGATTATCTACTGCGCGTGGTCGTGCCAGACATCGCGGCGTACGACGCGGTTTACAACCGGCTTATCGAGAAAGTGGAATTTACCGATGTGAGTTCGTCCTTCGCCATGGAGGACATGAAGTTCACAACGACGCTGCCGCTGAAATATATGGCTGGCTTATAAAGGTTAGATATAGAGCCGGGTTAAATGCCCGGCTCGTAGTCCGTTTCGATACGCTTCATCAATTTGTCGATAAAGTGGTTACGCCACTTATCGCGTGCCTCGCGCACGTCATCGGTCGCATCATAGGCTTCAATATCAGCCTGGGTATAGGCACCTTTGGCTTCAGCAACGCGCTCGTGCGTATCAACACGATCACGAAGCACCGAAACTTCCAACGCAAGATCCATAATCATCGACAGCAAACGGTCAATGTTGGGATCGTCAAAGAAATGCGGCTGCGCCCCTTTGGCTTTACGTTCGGTCATTTTTTGCGCTGCATCGGCCGCCATCTTAAAAACTCCTGCAAATCGTTTGGTATATTTTAAACGTTATTGTGCAGCACTTGCAAAATCTTCTGACGCCAATTCCGTGGCCATCTGCATCGATTTCTGCTGCTTCTGCCACGCAGCCGCGTAAAGCCCGCCCAATGCAATCAACTCACCATGCGTACCACGTTCAACGATACCGCCTTTATCGAGCACCAGGATTTGATCGGCGTCAACAATCGTAGAAAGGCGATGGGCGATGACGAGCGTGGTGCGGCCCGTGGAGACCTCACGCAGATTAGCCTGAATTTCTTTTTCTGTATGCGTATCTAAGGCCGACGTTGCTTCATCGAACAAGAGAATGGGCGAGCCTTTTAAGATGACGCGCGCGATCGCTACACGCTGCTTTTCGCCCCCAGAGAGTTTCAAACCGCGCTCACCCACTTGGGTATCATACCCATCCGGCAGTGTTTTAATGAACGCATCTATATGGGCCAAATTTGCGGCGTGCTCGATATCGTCTTGCGACGCGCCCATTTTGGCATAACCCAAATTATACCTAATAGTATCGTTAAACAGCACGGTATCTTGCGGGACGATGCCAATGGCGCGGCGCACGCTGTCCTGTTTCACATCGCGCAAATCTTGGCCATCGATGAGAATACGACCCGCGCTGACATCATAATAACGGAACAACAAACGACCGATGGTAGACTTGCCCGAGCCTGTTGCTCCCACTAGGGCCACCATTTGCCCCGCTTTTACGTGGAACGAAATGTTGTTCAAGATCGGACGGCGCGCATCATACGAAAAGCTAACGTTCTCGAACGTCACTTCACCTTGGGTGACAGTAAGAGACGGCGCATTGGGTTTATCAACGACCTCAGCCTTGACCTCGAGCAATTCGAACATTTTCTCCAGATCAACCAGCGCCTGCTTGATGTTGCGATAGACGAAGCCAAAGAAGTTCAAGGGCTGTGCCAGTTGCAGCATGAAGACGTTTACCGCTGTGAAATCACCCACCGTCATGCGCCCGGCCATCTTCTCGTTGGCTGCCATCAGCATCAGGACCACAACGCCTATCGAGATAATGACCGATTGACCGATATTCATGACCGCTAGAGATGACTGATTGCGTACAGCTGCTTTCTCGTACTGCGCCATAACCCGATCATACTCGGCGATTTCCCAAGCTTCATTGCCGAAGGTTTTGACGGTTTCGTAGTTCAGTAAGCTATCAATGGCGCGCGTATTGGCGCGATTGTCGAGCGCGTTGCTTTCACGGCGAAACTTCATACGCCATTCGGTTGTCGTAATCGTGTAAGTCACGTAGATCACCACTGTCAGCAACGTGACGGCGGTAAACCACCCACTAAAAGCATTCCACAAAATCACGCCGACCAAGACAACTTCCAAGATCGTCGGCACAACGTTGAACAGCGAAATCGACACCAAGCTTTCAATGGCAACAATACCGCGCTCAATAGAGCGCGACAGCGCACCCGTACGCCGATCAAGATGGAACTTCAAAGACAGTGTGTGAAGATGCGTGAGAACCGCGCCGGCCGAACGCCGCACAGCGCGAACGCCAACTTTAGCGAACACCGCATCCCGCACTTGCGCAAACGCCAAACCTAAAAACCGCGATACGCCGTAAGCGACAATGGCAAGAAGCGGCAGTACTGCGATCTCCTGCGGTGCCAAGGCATCGACGGCCTCTTGCAAATAGAGCGGCGTAACAACGGTGGCACCCTTCGCCGCTAAAATGCACAGCACGGCAATCACCACACGCAGACGAATACCGCCGCTTTCGGGCACGTCGCGGGCTGGCCAAAGGAATGGCAACAACGTGCGGATCACATGCCAATCACTGCGTTTGCGGCCATCGGCTTGTTCGGGGGCAAATGTGGGTCTCACGGGCGCGTCCTTCAGATACTTGAACGTGGTCCTAACGTGCTTGTGATCAAGCGTCCAGGACGCCGCGAGCAAACGTTCACATTCGTCTTTTTAAGCAAACAAAAAGGGCCCGGCATATCTGCCGGGCCCCTCATTTTTGCAAAACCTCAGGAGTCGCCCTTAAGCAACGACCTGGATTTTAACAGCTTGAACAGGCAGAGCGGGCGCGGCTGGAGCCTTCGGCGTAGTATCAAAGCTTTCCGTTTCACCACCGTATTTACGGATTTCATCTGCCGCCTCGGGGTCACCCTCACTCAAAGCTTTGGCAACATCCTGAGCGCGCTCGTACATACTTTTCTGATCACCGTTGGCATCACCGCCAGCGAAGTCAGTCTCAGTTTGGGCAACTTTATCGTAATACTTGGCTTCGCCCGAACCGTCCTCCGTTGAGCCGCCTGGCTGGTTGCTGGCAGCTTTATCAGAGTATTTCTGTTGCTGCTCGGTTACAAATTGACCGACAACGGCCTCAGAGCCCTTGCCGTAATACTTTTGCGAACCAGGCGCCTCACCCGTACTGAAGCCTTGTTCAGTTTCAGGCTTCTCACCGAATTTCTTCGGCTGAAGGTCGGTAGAGTTTTGTCCAAATGCTGGCGTGTAAGCATTCGCGCGCACTGCACGAGCTGCAGCTTCCAAACGCACTGCACGCACATCGGTTTCAGTTGGCGATGTTTGCACGAAAGCTGCGGTTTGAGCCGCCTGCTGCGCAATCGCCACTTCCACTTCAGCCTGAGTACGGCCGTTGAGGACAGGGCTGGTCGCTAAGCTATTTAGCGGGCTATCACCGCCGCCGGTCACCGTGACGGGTTGAGGTGTTGGCTTAGGCGCCGATGACGCATTGGGCAAAGAGACATCGGCCACGACATTGGTCGGGCCATACGATGCGTCTTCCTTGCCATACCCGGAAGTTTCGCTGCTCTCGACACCGAAGGTGCGGATTTCGATGCGCGGTCGCGATGGGCCCGTTAAGCCCGCATCAAAGCGTTCACGACGCTGCGCGTAATCTTGTTGCGCATCGCCCTGGCCACCAGCTTCTGTTTGACCGGCAGCCCGCTTTGCATCGGGTTGTACCGAAGCTTGCGAAATCGAGATTGGAGTTGATTGAGTGGACTCGCGAGGGGACACATCCGGTCGTTGGACCAGAATAGCCATTTGCTGCGCCTCGCGCGCAGCGTTGAGTGTGACCATTTCAGTCATTTCCCCGCCCTTTCTAAGCTAGGAAACAAGTTCAGCGCACATTCTGCGCTATTGAGATTTATACTCCTCGCGCCCAGCGGGTGCAATCCACTTGCTGTGGATAAGTTTTTGGCCAACGCCTTGGAATCATTATGATTCTAAGATGTTAACCAGTTGGAGCTCTAAACCATTTACGGTACCTACCGCCTTACGCGCCTTATTTTTTCTTTTTCTTGGATGATTTGGGCGCCTCCGCGGGTTGCCGATTCCGATAGTGATATTCAGGGTTCGGCATCATATCGAGCGCGATCGCAACACGGTTGGACTGGTTATAAAAACCAGTCGTATCCGCGATATCAAAAATCTCATCATCTGAAAAACCAGCTTTGCGTAATGCATCGCGGTCTTCTTGAACGACTGTGGCCGGCGCTGTGGTGAGTTTGTATGCGAAGTCCAACATCACACGCTGACGGCGCGGCAGTGGCGCAACGCGATAATTGAATTGCAGCATCTCGCCTAGTTCGGGATCTCCAGAAAGCTCACGCACAGCCTGACCATGCGCAACGAGGCAGTAGTAACAATGATTGGTCGATGAAACGACCACTGCAATCATTTCACGCTCAAGCTTCGAAAGCTTGCTCTCGCCCAGCATCAGCTCGTTGTAAGTATTCACGAACGTGCTGAGCTTTTTGGGACGTGAGGCATAACTGCGCAACACGTTCGGCAGCATCCCCAACTTCTCACGGCAAATATTGAAGTACTTCTTCAGGCCTGGATCGAGCGTCCGCTCTAAATCCTTATCCGTTGGAGCAGTAATGGCCATAACGTGCTTCGGTTGCGGCATAACGTGTCCTTCAAAATCTGACATTGGTTAAACGCGATGTTGGCCTGACACACACCCTGCGGACAAGGCGAATTCCGCCGCCTTCTCCCTCGGCTGGGGCTTTCACACCATGAATGCCGCAGTGTAACGTGGGGTATCAATAAAGGATCTGACCTTGGCCCGCGTCGATATTCCACCCGTCGAAGCTTTTAACCAACGCCGCGTCGAAGCAGGCGAAGTTATTTTTCTGGAGGGCCAGCCCGCAAACGAGGCCTACGTTATTCTTCGTGGAGAAGTCCAAGTAACGGTGAATGGCGCGAATGGGCAAGAAGTCCCTATCAATCGCATGAAGGCCGGAGAAATGTTTGGTGAAGTAGCCCTGCTTACACCCAATTCTGTCCGCACGGCCACGACGTCATCAGTTGATGGCTGTGAACTGCTGGTGATCGATAAAAGCATTTTCGACAAGCATTTGGACACCGCAGATGGCTTGCTGCGCTTTATCATCGACCACCTGTGCCGCCGGATCATCGCGCTAACAGAACGCGCACGCGAATATGTGCCCTAAGCCGCACCCAACTGATTTATTCTGAAAAGCTAGCTTTGGCAGAATAATAACGTGTTTTCAGCCTCCCCCGCACATCAGCCATGCATGGCGAACCAGTCGACGGCTGGCATGACGCGGTATATATAACTACATCCTCGAAAAGCCCCTTCCTCGTTATCTGGAGCCGGATCATGTCTGCCGCCCGTAATGCCCGTATTGCAGCCTTACACGATGCCTTAAAGCATCGCATCTTAGTGCTGGATGGCGCGATGGGCACTATGATCCAACGCGTGACTCCTGCCCTGACCGAAACCGACTTTCGGGGTGAGCGCTTTAAAAATCACACCAAAGATTTGAAGGGCAATAACGATATCCTGAATATCACGCGCCCAGATGTCATCCGTGACATCGAGCGCGCATATTTGGATGCTGGTGCGGACATCATCGAGACAAATACCTTCTCGGCCACACGCATTGCACAAGCCGATTACGCGACTGAAGACGCTGCGCGCGACATCAACTTAGACGGCGCAAAAATTGCCCGTGCGGTGGCTGATGAATTTACGGCCAAAGATCCATCTAAGCCGCGCTGGGTTGCCGGGGCATTCGGTCCCACCAACCGCACGGCCTCAATCTCGCCCAACGTCAATGACCCTGGCTTTAGAAACGTCACGTTTGACGAATTGAAAGCCAGCTACAAGGAAGAAGCCCAGGCTTTGATCGAAGGCGGCGTTGACTTGTTCCTGGTGGAAACAATTTTCGACACGCTCAATGCAAAAGCCGCGATCATGGCGATTGAAGAGACTTTTGATGAACTTGGCGAAACACTGCCCGTTATGATCTCAGGCACCATTACCGATCAATCAGGCCGCACGCTCTCGGGTCAAACGGCTGAAGCGTTCTGGAACTCTCTCCGTCACGTGAAGCCACTGTCGATTGGCTTTAACTGTGCGCTGGGCGCTGCACAAATGCGCCCCTACATCGCCGAGGTCTCGCGCGTTTCAGATGTGTACGTGTCAGCCTATCCCAACGCAGGTCTGCCCAATGCGTTCGGTGAGTACGATGAAACACCGGATCAAACGGCGGGCCACCTGAATGGTTGGGCCAAAGATGGCCTTGTGAATATCGTCGGCGGCTGCTGCGGCACCACGCCCGACCATATCCGCGCCATCGCCCAATCCGTGAAAGGCTTAAGCCCACGTAGCATCCCCGTGGTGCCCAAGAAAATGCGCCTGTCGGGCTTAGAGCCGTTTGCCTTGGCGTCTTAAGCGTAATCCTCTAAACAAGGTATAGTGTTTGGGTTTGAGGCCTGCCCGTGAAGCAGGCTGGTGTTTTTTGCCATGTCTGATGTAACCGATACCGTGTCTCCGCAACCGTCGACCGCCGTGTTCATTAACATCGGCGAGCGTACCAATGTCACCGGCTCAGCCAAGTTCAAAAAGCTGATCATGAGTGGCAATTACGAAGCTGCGTTGGATGTCGCGCGCCAGCAGGTTGAGAACGGCGCGCAGATTATCGACATCAACATGGACGAAGCCATGTTGGATTCAGAAGCGGCCATGACGCGCTTCGTGAATTTAATCGCTTCGGAACCCGACATAAGTCGGGTGCCGTTGATGATCGACAGCTCGAAGTGGAGCGTCATTGAAGCTGGCCTGAAGTGCGTGCAAGGCAAGTCTATCGTCAACTCCATCAGCTTAAAGGAAGGCGAAAAGCTGTTCCTGGAGCAAGCCAAGAAAGTGCGCCGCTATGGTGCCGCTGTGGTGGTGATGGCGTTCGATGAAAAAGGCCAAGCCGACACCTACGCGCGCAAAGTCGAGATATGCACGCGCTCGTATCATTTACTTGTCGATAAAGTTGGCTTCCCACCGGAAGATATCATTTTCGATCCCAACATCTTTGCTGTCGCCACCGGCATTGATGAACACAACAACTATGCGGTCGACTTTATTGAGGCGACCCGCGAGATCAGAAGAACTCTGCCTCATTGCCACATCTCTGGTGGTGTTTCGAACATCTCGTTCTCGTTCCGTGGGAACGAGCAAGTCCGCGAGGCTATGCACTCCGTGTTCCTGTATCACGCCATTAAAGCGGGCATGGACATGGGCATCGTCAATGCGGGCCAGTTAGCCGTGTACGAAGACATCCCGATGGAACTGCGGGAGCGTGCTGAGGACGTGATTCTTAATCGCCGTCCGGATGCTACGGAACGCATGCTGGCCATCGCTGACAAATACAAGGCCGGTGGTGCTGAAGCCAAAGGCCCAGACCTCACCTGGCGTACACTGCCGGTGGGCGAACGCCTGACCCATGCTCTGGTTCACGGTATTACTGACTTTATCGATGGCGATACGGAAGAGACTCGTGCTGAGATTGCAGCGCGTGGCGGCAAGCCTTTAGAAGTGATCGAAGGCCCGTTGATGACCGGCATGAACGTGGTCGGGGACCTGTTCGGCTCGGGCAAAATGTTCCTGCCCCAAGTGGTGAAAAGCGCCCGCGTGATGAAGAAAGCGGTCGCTTACTTGATCCCCTTTATTGAAGAAGAAAAAGCCAAAAACCCGTCAGCGCAAAAGTCAAACAATGGCAAGATCATCATGGCGACGGTGAAGGGCGATGTACACGACATTGGCAAGAACATCGTCGGCGTTGTGCTACAGTGTAATAATTACGAAGTCATCGACTTGGGCGTGATGGTGCCCGCTGCCAAAATTCTGGAGACCGCCAAAGCCGAGAAAGCCGACATGATCGGCTTGTCGGGTTTGATCACTCCCAGTCTGGATGAAATGGTGTACGTCGCTAAAGAAATGCAGCGTGAAGGTATGAAAATTCCGCTGCTGATTGGTGGAGCAACCACATCTAAAGTGCACACCGCCGTGAAAATAGCGCCGGGCTATGAAGAGCCTGTTGTATATGTATTGGATGCCTCGCGTGCGGTCGGCGTTGCGTCGAGCTTGCTATCGGCACAACAAAAGCCGGGCTATGTCGCAAACTTAAAAGCCGAATACGAAAAAGTGCGCGATAACCATAACCGCGCGCAAACACAGAAGAAGCGCCAAAGCATTACCGACGCCCGCGCCAACAAGCTGAAGATTGATTGGGCACAATACAAACCTGAGCACCCCCGCGTGCTGGGGCTAACGATTTTCGAAGATTACGATTTGGCGGAGTTGACCCGCCGCATCGACTGGACACCGTTCTTCCAAACGTGGGAACTGGCAGGGAAGTACCCTGAGATTTTATCAGACAAAGTTGTCGGCGAAACAGCACGCCAACTTTACAACGATGCGCAAGCCATGTTGCAACGTTTGATCGGTGAGAAATGGCTGACGGCTAAAGCTGTCATTGGTATCTGGCCTGCGAACTCTATCAACGACGATGACATCGAAGTTTATGCCGACGACAAGCGCGACAAAGTCATCGCAACACTACGCGGCATGCGCCAGCAAATGGTGCGCGAAGGCTCGGACCGCGCCAACTTGTGCTTGGCTGATTACATTGCGCCAAAAGGCTCAGGCGTTGCCGATTACATCGGTGGCTTTGCAGTCACCACCGGCCATGGCGCCGAAGAAAAAGCCAAAGAGTTCGAAAAAAACCACGATGATTACGCATCGATCTTAGTGAAAGCCCTGGCCGACCGTTTGGCTGAAGCTTTTGCAGAAAGAATGCATGAACGTGTGCGCAAAGAGTTCTGGGGTTATGCCACTGGCGAAACCCTGACGAATGATCAACTTATCGCCGAGGAATATCGGGGCATCCGCCCTGCGCCGGGTTATCCGGCCAGCCCCGACCACACCGAAAAGGCGACGTTGTGGACGTTGCTGGATGCCGAGAAAAATGCAGGCATTAAATTAACCGATAGCTACGCTATGTGGCCCGGGGCGGCTGTAAGCGGGCTTTACGTCGCGCATCCTGATGCGAAATACTTTGGCGTGGGCAAAATTGAACGCGATCAAGTGGAAGATCTCGCCAAGCGCAAAGGCAAAACCCTGGCCGAGATGGAACGCTGGCTGGCTCCGAACTTGAATTACGATCCGTGAGATTACAGCGATAATTGAGTGACATATGACCGCGCTTGTATCGTCGAATGCATTCCGCGGTTTTGTGGTGATTGTTTCATGGTTGTGCTGGGCTCCGAATATTATGTTTGCGGAATATCTGATCGGCGCAGCTAATCCAAACCGTTGAACGGCGGCGCATAAACCATGCGCCCGTCTTGGCCGCTTAAAACGCCGGGAACAAATTCCAGCCCCATCAGATATTCACCGGCATAAGGTGAATCGAGATGCTCGACCAAACCTGAGTCATATCCGAAGCGATTATAATAATTTGGCTCGCCTAATACGATTGATGCATCCCATCCGTCACACCGGGCTTTTTCATGCCCTGCATTGATTAACATTGAGCCCACGCCCAAACTTTGCACCGTTGGATCGACTGCAATGGGGGCTAAGGCCAAGGCACTCACAAAGCGTTCATCGACTTCCAGATGAAGACGGCTGAACACAACGTGCCCCACGATCTTGCCATTTTGCTCGGCAACCAATGAAACAGGCGCATGCCCCCCTAAATGCAATTGCTCAACCAGCGTTGCTTCTGCAGGCGTTGGGAATGCTGCGGTATGAAGTTTCTTCACAGCAGCCGCGTCAGAGGACCTGTAGGGCCTGATCGTCACATTGTTTTGCATAGCCTAGTCCCAAAACAGCGTGAGCAAACCACCCGCCGTGAATACAGCACCGAGCGCTGCACTCGCGACCGCGACCCAAAAGCGTCCCCATGGCCCCAAAACGCTTTTAAAACGTCGATCAACCAGGAACTTCAGCGGCGGGCCTGAGGCCGCACCAATAGCAATCCCCGCAGCAAGCATGGGCCAGCCCACCAATTGAGTTGAGACCGCGAATAATGCCACAGCCAAGCCAAGCAGCGCGCCCAACAGCAGCGACACAAAAATGAGCGGCCCTTGGTTGAGGACAATATGTCCGGCCCGCACCACGCGCCATGCCATGATGGGCCACCCCACATCAGCCAGAGGCGTAGCGACTTTGATCGCGACAGCCTCTTTCGCGGCCCTCAATGTAGTGCTCATGTCGCCATGCTGACGCACGACCACCAAAACATCGTAATTATCAGGACGAATGCTATTGCGCGCCAAGCACAACAATGAAGACGTCATGGGATCTACAGCAATAAAAAGCTGCAAGTCACCCGAACGCGCGCGCGACAGCCACCATGCCTGGCTGTCGCTCAGCTCGTCTTCCCAAATCAGGTCGGCTTTGTGTGGCGCGGAAATCCCCGCCGCGCCGGGCGGGGGAGCGTCGGTCACACTGACATCCCGCGCAACGGCAAGGTAAAGCGGAATGCTGTTCCTGTGCCGGATTTTGACTCACCCGTTTTTGATTCAACCGTCAGCACACCACCATGACGCTCGATAATGTCGCGACATAAGAACAGGCCCAACCCTGTACCACGTTCACCTTGCGTGCCGCTGCGCGATACTTTGCGCGAGAAGCTGAATAAGTCTGACAGCGTTTCTTGGTTCATCCCCACCCCAGTGTCTCGCACAGTGACTGCCACAGCGGCTTGGCCGCCGACAGGCCCAATCAGCGCCGCAGACACAGTAACTGTGCCGCCACGCGGTGTGAACTTAATGCCGTTTGATATAAGGTTACGCAAGACAATACGAATCATCGATTCATCGCCTTCCGCGCCGATATCGCTGACATCATTAAGAACGGATACACCCTTCTCCGACGCCATCGCTTTCAAAGGATAGAAACTGGCATCAATCAAGGGCTTTAGTTCGATAGGTGTAGAGCGCACCTCGGTGGATCGCATTTGCACAGATGCCCACGCCAGCAAGTTATCGAGCAGATCATGAACACCCGTTGCTGCCGTGTAAACAATATCAGCGTACTCAGCCACTTTCTCAGGAGACATCGTGGGCGCCTTAGACGCAAGCAACCCGGCAAATCCCAACACGCTGTTAAACGGGCCCTTGAGATCGTGAGCAATAATCGAGAACAGCTTATCTTTTTGCAGATTGAGTTCTTCGAGCTCACGTGATTTTTGTATCAGCGCTTGATCGGCCAAATGACGCGCCGTCACATCAATAAACGTCATTAAAAAGGCGGGCGAGCCCTCCCAATCCACCAATTTGCCGATAGCATCAACCCAGATCGAACGCCCATCGATACTCCGCAGCAAACTACGCTGCACGCGGCCATCGAGGCGGCGCGCCATGGCTTCAGCCCAAAACGCATCGATATCGGCGTCAATGCCCTGCGGCAAAATACGTCGCACATCATCCAGAGCAGCAACCTCTTCCGGAGCCGACACGCCAAGCATGCGCGCAAACGCGCTATTCGCGAACACGATTTTGGTGCCGCGCATGACGACAATGCCCTGCAAGGATCCTTCCACGATGTCGCGGAATTTCGTTTCGCTACGTTTTAAGGCAAGTGTTTGGGCTTCCAGGGCATCATTCGCGGATTTCAGAAGCAATTCGCGGCGCTTCACTTCACTGATGTCTTGAACAGTGCCAATGAAACGTATGACCTTACCGCCATCATCAAAGATCGGCTGACCGATTTCCTTGATATGGCGGCTGGTGGCAAAGCGGGTTTCGAGTTTGTATTCGATCTCGTAGGACGCACCTTCGTTTAAGGCGCGTTCAATTGCGGTTCGATATGCTTCGCGGAATTCAGGCTCAACGGCGTTTGCAATTTTTGCGGGGTGTGCGAAGCGGCCAATGAATACATCCGGCGTCAATTCATGAATGCGCGCCAACTGTTCAGAACAAAATGTCAGTGAATCGTTGTGCGCACTCCACACCCAGTGACCAAGGTGCGCCAGCTCCGCCGCCAGATCCAGCATTTCATGCTGATCCTGAATGGCGCGGATGGCCGAAAATGCGTCAGTAACGTCGGTAACGACGCCGAAGAGTGCAACCGGCGCGCCGTCGGCAATTTCGGGCTGACACTTAATGATAGCGTTGCGAATTTCGCCATTCGGGCGCAATAGCCGCGCATCGAACTCCACAGGCGCTTTAGTTTCTGATGCGCGCCCCAAACATTCTTGGACCATGTCCCGATCGTCAGGGTGCACCATCTCCAAGCATTTGTCATAGTTAGGCGTAAACAGCCCAGCATCGCGGCCCACGATCCGATATACCTGATCGGACCAGCTCATCGCGCCAGACGCTAAATCGAGGTACCAATGCCCCATGTTGCCGACAGATTCGGCCATGGCGAGTAAACGGGATTTGTCGACGTCAGCCGCATGTCCGCTTAATCGCGTTTGCTCTGGCGTCGCCCCCCGAACCGACTGATAAGCCGCAGTTGCCATTGGTTTTTAGATAATGGGGCTTCGAGATAGTTTTTAGTCAAAATCATTATAGAGCTAGTATAAATCGCGAACAATGAAATTCTGGGGAAAGCCCATGATCCGAAATCAAGGTTATCCCCAGGAAAACCGCGCCTTACAGCGGTGTTGCACCCCTTAAAGATACCTGTTAAAAGCCGCGCTCTTCGCTGGACTTGAGGCCCTCGAGCCTTAGAAATTTTGACAGATTTCGCTAAGTCTAGCCGCCCGCGGGGGCGTAGCTCAGTTGGTTAGAGCGTCGGCCTGTCACGCCGAAGGTCGCGGGTTCGAGCCCCGTCGCTCCCGCCATTTTCTCCAATACCCTCATCCCATAAGCGGCCGTTCCGGGGCCTTTGACGCCTCGCGATGCGCGTTCTAGCTTCTGGACCCTTCATCCGAGTCCTAGCGCTCAGCGAGGCCTACCGTGTTCCGTCGACTTTATGCTTTTGCTGTCGCTGCACTGTTCCCAGTAAATATCGCTTTAGCGCAGCCCCCCCCCTTGGCTGTCGTCGCTGGCGCAAGCGGTGAAACGGGAATCGAAGTGGTCAAAGCTCTCAAGACCAAGAATATCGACGTCCGTGGCCTAACACGCGACGTCGAGCGCGCCAAAAAACAGCATGGGGATATCGCGGAGTGGATCGCAGCCGATGCGCGCGAACCCAGCACACTGGCTGCGGCATTTGCCGGTGCCACATATGCCATCTCAACTGTTGGGTCGCGCGAAGCCGAGGGTGCCAACGACTTTCAGAATGTCGATTGGCTGGGCAATCGCAACCTGATTGATGCCGCCAAAGCCGCCGAAGTGAAAACGTTTATCCTAACCACATCCGGCTCGACTGGGCCCGGCGACATCAATGACCCTCAGGTCAAGAAATTCGGCGCAGGCCGCGTATGGAAGGCCCAAGCTGAAGATTATTTGCGGGCGAGCGGGATGCCCTACGTCATTATCGCCCCCGGCGGATTGCGCAATTATGCTGGCAACACTAAAGGCGTGCTGCTGCGACCACGGAACCAATACAAAGTCGGCATCGTTTCGCGCGCCGATGTTGCTGCCGTCATCGTCGAGTGCCTGACCAATAAAGCGTGCAACAGCAAAACCATGACCATCATCAATACTGACGCCGCGAAACCCGGCGCATGGGTCAACACCTTAAGCGCGTTGCCCATCGATTCGCCGCAGAGCGTTCGCCTAGCTCCTCAGCCAACCAATAAATAAGTATGGAGGCCGCCATGAGCCGTGATGTTGTTTTTCTATCGGGCGTACGCACCGCCATTGGCGCCTTTGGCGGATCATTGAAAGATTTTGCGCCGACGCACCTTGGTAGCCTGTGCATTACTGAAGCTTTGAAGCGCGCCAACGTAGACGCCAGAGAAGTCGGCAGCTGTGTCATGGGCAACGTGATCCACAGCGAAGCGAAAGACATGTATATGGCGCGTGTGGCTGGGTTGAATGCGGGCCTGCCGATTGAAACACCTGCACTGACCGTTAATCGCCTGTGTGGTTCTGGGCTACAGGCCATCGTCTCTGCTGCACAGCAAATCATGCTGAACGATGCCGACATTGCGGTTGCAGGTGGCGCTGAGAGCATGAGCCGTGCGCCCTACACAGTACCGGCTAGTCGCTGGGGCCAGAAAATGGGTGACACCAAAGTGCTCGATATGATGCTGGGAGCCCTGCACGATCCCTTTGGCCATGGTCATATGGGTGTGACCGCCGAAAACGTCGCTCAAAAATGGAACGTCAGCCGCGACGAACAAGATGCCTTCGCCGTCGAAAGCCACCGCCGCGCGGCCAAAGCACGGGCTGAAGGCCTGTTCAAAGATCAGATTCTGGGAATCGAGGTCGAAAGCAAAAAAGGTAAAACCGTTTTTGATCGTGATGAACACATTCGCGAAGACGCAACACCCGAAGGCCTGCGCGCACTGAAGCCTGTCTTCAAGAAAGATGGCTCGGTCACGGCTGGCAACGCATCTGGGATCAATGATGGCGCAGCCGCACTTGTGCTGGCCGATGCCAAAGCCGCCGCCGCAAAAGGCTTAAAGCCCCTGGCGCGTTTGGTTAGCTATGCCTACGCTGGGGTCGAGCCGAGCGAAATGGGGATTGGGCCGATCCCCGCCGTGACGAAAGCCCTGCAACGTGCAGGCTTAAAAGTATCCGACATGGCGGTGATTGAATCGAACGAAGCCTTTGCATCGCAAGCCATCGCGGTCGCCAAAGATCTAGGCCTGCCAGCTGACAAAACCAACCCCAATGGCGGTGCAATCGCTTTGGGGCACCCTGTGGGTGCCACGGGCGCGATCATCACCGTGAAGACGATCTACGAACTGAAGCGCACCGGCGGTAAGTATGGCCTTGTCACCATGTGCATTGGTGGTGGCCAAGGCATCGCAGCAATTATCGAAAATCTGTAGCTAGCCAGCCGATACAAACTTCAGGCCGACGATTCCGATCACGATGAGCGCCAAAAAGAACAGGCGCGACAGCGTGGCCGGGTCTCCAAACAGCGCAATCCCGATCAGCGCCGTACCAACTGCGCCGATGCCGGTCCACACCGCATAAGCTGTGCCCAACGGCAATGTTTTGACCGCCTGCGCCAGCAAGATCGCACTTGCCACATAAAGCACGCCGAAAACCAGCGTGGGTACTAACTTCGTAAAACCATCGGCATATTTCAGTGCTGTTGTGAACCCGACTTCACACAGCCCGGCAAACCCGAGCAGCACCCATGCCAATGACATTATTTCTTCTCCTCTTCTTTTTTCTCAGACATGCGCTCCCGCAAGCCCGAGAAGAACGAATCACGCGTTGGATCAAAGGCCGTGTAAACCTTATCTATTGCAGCGGGGTCGTAGACCGTATCAGCGGTTAATTTTCCCAAGTCGGCCCGAATCATCCAGCTGAACTTCGTGGGGTCTTCACTCAGAACAGATTTGCCTTCGGCGGCTTTTGCAAGCAGCCCCCCAGGGCGCACGATGGTGTACTTCAGACCAGAGGCTTTCAAATAATTCTCAGCCTCTTCTTTCAGCGGCAAAATTTTGCGTAAGACAAATCGCGCGAACAACGGCGCAGCTGATTTGCTATCGCCCACGCCAATCACCGTCACCAGCACAAACCGCGGGATACCTGAGGCTTTTGCCGCATCAATAGCGTTTTTATTCCCTTCAAAATCAACGCGACGCTCAGGGGTACCGCCACCTAATGTCGAGACAGCGGCTTTGAAATATTGCGACGCAGCAGCTTTAGCGGTTTGAGCCGCATCCATGGCGTCGCCTTCAACCAAAGTCACCCCAAGTTGTTCGAGTTCGGTTTTATCCGATGATGGGCGCACCATCACCGTCACCTTCTCCCCACGCGCAACGAGGTTTTTGACTACCTCTAGGCCTGTATCCCGATTGCCGCCGAACACAATCACGCCTTCACGCGGCGGCGGAAGGGCCTCGGTAACTTCGACAGGCTTCAACGGGGCCGCACGCGGGGGTGGCGGATGATCGCCCTCTTGTGCAACTGCAATATTGGCCCAAATCCCGAAAACCGCTGCAAACAGCACCTGCAAACTCCGAAATGTCATACAGCGATCCTTATGTAGATTGGGCTCAAAACCCAAAAAGAGTGCGATCTTTAAGGGTTTATGATGGCATGTCGAGCGAAAACCAAGCAGTGAACACGCTGCCTTAATCTCGCCGAGCAGTTGTTTTCTCAGCTCATAGCAATACGCTACTGTTGCTGTGTTGCTTGTGCTGAAAGGTACAAGCTTACCGGGGGATGCTTTTCGAGGGAGCACATCATGCGTCTTATAAAATCAATTATGGCTTTTGCGGCGGCGATGGGTTTAGCCACGTCGGCCTATGCGGCAGGGGAAACAGTATTGGTGGTCGGCGGTGGCAAAAGCGGCCTGCCGTTGGTCAAAATTCTGAAAGAACAAGGTTACAAGGTTCGCCTTTCGGTACGCGATAAAACCAAAGCGGGTGACGTTGAAGCGGGTGTTGAAGTGGTGGAATCCGATGTCACAAAGCCTGCAACTTTACCGGCGGCTCTTAAAGGCGCGACGTATGTGATCTCCACGATTGGCGCAGGTGGCGTAGAACCGCCGAACAACGCGGAGAATGTTGACTACAAAGGCGTGGTGAGCCTGGCCGACGCTTCAAAAACGGCAGGCGTGAAACACTTTGTGTTGATGTCGTCGATTGGCGCTGGCGATACGAACCCAGAAACGTTCCTCAATAAGCGTTTCGGAATGGTACTGATGTGGAAAGGCAAGGGTGAAGAACACGTCCGCAAGAGCGGCCTTTCCTACACCATCGTTCGTCCCGGCGGTTTGGCGAATTGCGATCCGGGCAAAGTCGGCCTGAAACTGGGCCCTGCTGGAGCAAATCTCGCGGGCCGTATTTGCCGCTCAGACGTCGGCTTAGTGATGGCCGATGCCCTGACCAACAAAGATGCGGTGGGCAAAACGGTTGAAGTGATCAGCGAAGACGGCGCGCAACTGACAGCCTGGAAAAATGCTTGGGCAGGTATTCCCAAGAACTAATATACTTACATATCGATGAAATAAACCGGCGCCCCTACGGCGCCGGTTTTGTTTTAGGGCTATACGTTCGCCCAAAATTCAGCAATTTTCTGGCGTTCTTTTTCATTCGGCAGTCGCCCATATGCAGCCCCCACATTATCCGCCATGTGCTTGGCCTTGGACGTCGCAGGAATAGCAACCGTAACGGCGGGGTGTGACACCACAAACTTCAGCAACATCTGAGCAAAACTTTCGCACCCCAATTCTTCTTTTGCCCATGTGGGCACATCTTTGCCCTTCACGGCTTCAAGCAATTTGCCGCGTCCCAATGGCACGTTCACCAATACTGCAATGCCTTTGTCCCGTGCCAAGGGCAGCAGCGTTTTTTCAGGATCGCGCACATCGACCGAGTAATTGAACTGCACAAAATCCAAATCTTCCTTGGCCATAACATCAGCCAGTTTTTCTTGCTGATCGGGCTGCCAGTGCGTAATGCCGATGTAGCGGAATGTACCCTTCTTTTTCCACTCACGCATGGTAGCAAGGTGTGTCGAGGTATCGACCAAGTTATGAATCTGCATCAAATCGATTTTATCGGTTTTTAATTTCTCAAGCGACGCCTTAAACGAGGTGATGCCATTGTCGCGACCTTCGACACGCACCTTCGTTGCAAGGAACGTTTTCTTTGTCGCGCGCAACTCTTGTAAAATATTGCCTGTAACCTCTTCTGCCTGAGCGTACGACGGCGCGGTGTCGATTAGAGTTGCGCCTTTATCAAGTAACGTCTTGATGACCTCTTTGCGCGCTTCAGCATCTTGCGAACTCGCAAACGAGCTTGCTGTTCCTAATCCAATAACAGGAAGCTTCTCGCCCGACTTCGGGATGGCTTTGGTGATGATGGGAGCTTTTGCAGCCCATACTGTTCCAGGCGATACAAACGGAACAGCGGTTGCCGCACCCACAATTTTCAGGAAATGGTGACGAGTCAAAGGCTGCTTAAACATCTGATCCTCCATCTCAAACACCCCTTGAGCCTAATGTAGGCCAAGACGCGCAGGAAGCTCGTACCAATGACAACTCCGTGACGCTTGCCCCAATTCTGAATTGGGCTAGGTTTAAGGCATTATGACAGCTGATAAGGAGTTGAATATGCTGAAGGAATTCCGTGAGTTCGCCATGCGCGGCAACGTCGTCGACCTCGCTGTTGGCGTGATCATTGGCGCGGCCTTCGGGAAAATCACCACGTCGCTTGTCAACGATGTCCTTATGCCGCCCATTGGCGTGCTGTTAGGCAAGGTGGATTTCTCCAACCTTTTTTTCACCTTAAGTGAAGGCACGTACCCCAGCGTTCAAGCCGCACGCGATGCCGGCGCACCCGTCGTAGCCTATGGCATGTTCATCAACACTGTCATTGATTTCACGATTGTCGCTTTTGCGGTGTTCCTTGTCGTAAAGCAAATGAACCGCTTGCGTTCAATGACAGAAAAGCCCAAAGCCGTTACCGAGAAAGAATGTACCGAATGCGCATCTGCCATTCCGGCCAAGGCTAAGAAATGCAAGTACTGCGCTTCCCCGCAGGCTTAGCTTAGGGCGCCGTATCAAACTCTGCCGATGTCATGAGGACGTTATTGCTGGAGAACCCGCGATAGGTATAACCCAGATCACGAAGAAAACTAAGTGTCGGGAAACCAAGGGGAGCCAGAGCGTCAAACCCTGTGCCGCACTCAATTAAAATCACGCGCGGTTTATAAATAGACCAATCGTTAGACCGCAACGCTGGCAACTCTGAATCCTCCAAGTCAACCGACATAAAATCAATCACGGTATTTTGTGGAACATTCTCGCGAAATATATCGGCGAGCGTCATAGCTTCCACCTCGCAGGCGGGATGAAAATTATCGTCAAAGTCTTCCGCGCGGTCTTTGACACTACTCATGGCCCAAAACCCTTTATGCTCGGCGAAATACAAGGGTCGATTAGTATCGCTGACGGCCGCATTCACCAAAATGTCGCGCGGTCGCCACTGCACAAATTCGGGAAAATAGCGCGGATTAGCGTCGATACAAACACCGCGCCAGCCATAAATATAAAATAGAAAAGTTGTCGACATGTGGAGCGGTCGACCTGCCCCCAAGTCGATGTAAAAACCGGGCTGACCACTTCTCAATTTGGCTTTCATAAATTTGGAGAGCCACAAATCTTCGCCGCAGCTTGAAAAGCATAAATTGAGATACGGAAGATAGTCTGCACTAAACTGCAGATCGCCGTTGCGATTTCGAAGCCCCGTCTTCCGGACGAGATCTAGCAGTTGATCAAAGGTCTTCATGGGGTTTTTAAGTTAAAATTCGGGCGAGGTCATCAGCACGTTATTGTTGCACGATCCTTGATAGCGATAGCCGTGAGAGTGCAAGAAATCGATAGTCGGAAAACGAAGTGGTGCCAGAGGATCAAATCCAGCTCCGCACTCAATGAGGATGACGCGCGGACGGTATGTTGACCAATCGTTTGATCGTAAAGCCGGTAATTCTGAATCTTCCAAATCCATCGACATAAAATCGATATCAGTGCCTGGTGGAACATGTGCCTGCAGAATTTGCGCCAGCGTCATCGCAGGAACTTTGACTGGCGGATAAAAACTAGGCCCAAAATCATTTGGGTTGGACATCACGCGAGCCGTTTTGTGACCAGCGGTCATTTTCTCTTCTGCAAAATACAAAGTCGTTCCGAGATCGCTCACAGCCGCATTGACTAAAATGTCACGCGGCCGATGCACTTTATACTCAGGAAAGAAACGAGGATTTGCGTCAATACAGACACCACGCCAGCCACTGCAGTAAAACAAATAACTGTTCGATGTGATCATCGGCTCGTTAGCCCCCACATCAATATAGAAGCCAGGCGTACCGCTCCGAAGGCGAGACTTCATGAATTGCCGGAGCCAGAGATCCTCACCCGAGCTTGAAAATGCAAGGTTAACGGACTCCAGACTTTCCAAATCAAGCTCAATCGGAGTTAACGAGAATCTCTTGCCCAACGCTGTTACAGCCGCCAGTAAGCGTTCGTATTTTTCTTTATAATCAATCATCACAAATTCAGCAGCAGGTTACGATCAAAAATCCGGCGAGGTCATTAGCACGTTATTGCTAGCTGATCCTTGATATTTATATCCCAACTGATGCAGGAACCCGATGGTTGGGAAATTTAGAGGGGACAGCGGGTCAAACCCTGTGCCCGCTTCGATGAGGATAACGCGGGGACGATACGTTGACCAATCATTGGATCGCAATGCAGGCAGCTCTGAATCTTCCAAGTCGACTGACATAAAATCAATTACTGTTCCACTCGGCACATGCTCGCGCAAAACATCATCTAATCGCCTCGCCTTCACTTCGACAGGCGGAAAAAACATATCATCAAAATCCGCAGGACTCGCCATCACGCGGGCCATTTTATGAGTCCCGCGATATTCAGCGAAATATAGTGATTGGTTTTGATCGCTGATTGCCGCCTGCACTAAAATATCTCGTGGTCGCAACGCTTCAAAGTCGGAGAAAAATCGCCGATTGGCGTCAATGCAGATGCCGTGCCAGCCGTAGCCATAAAACAAATAACTATTCGATGTAATCACCGGCTCATTGCAGCCAAGGTCAACATAAAAACCCGGCTTACCACTGCGCAATACGGTTTTCATGTATTGTCGAAGCCATAGATCTTCGCCCGAACTGGAGAACGCCATATTCACTGCAAAGAGCGAACGTTGATCAATGATATAATTATCGAAGCGAAAAACCGCTCCGATGCTCCGAACAATCAGCTTTAGTTCCTCGTACTTCGCTTGAAAATCCATCTCGATCTCTTTGCATGAAAAAAAGCGTCAAATGCGCCTCATCACTAAGCTTATTGTAGCGACCCAACAAGTCCTGGGCGGGGCTCGCCACGCTTACCAACAGACGGCGCTCGTTAACGAGACCGCAAAAGCTGCGCCCAAAATCAATCGTCGGAAAATCATCTGCAGATCCTATTGCGGCCCGGTTGCGGGCTTACCCGCTTTCTTACGTTCTTCCATGATCTGCTGCATAGTTGCGCCCAATTGAGGGCCTGGCGCTGGTTTCAGTTCAACGAAAGGTGCAGGAGCAGGTGTGGCCCATACTTTCCAAGCAGGCTCGCCGTCTGCCACCGTATCAACCCACCTGGTTTCACCTTCAGCGCACTTCTGGATTGTTTTAAAGAAAATCACTTTGCCGGGCTTATCGGGCAAGCGCGCTAACAGATTAAACCGACCCAAATGGTTTGTTGGTAAACTGCCGCCTTTCCAGGTGATCTCGTCCACCACCTCTGTGATTTGACGGCCACCTTCGCCCTTCATCGGCGGATCAAGTTTGCGCATGGCAATATTCAAATCCCAACCTGTTTTGGGTTCAGGGACGATAATGTCGATTCCGTCCGGGACTTTGACGCGCACCTCTGTGGTGGGCGATGCACCGCACCCATGCGGCACGATCAGGCTCAAGAACGTTTGATAGCCCGCATAGCCTTCCCATTTCTCCATCACCACATGCGCCGATGCTGATGATGCAACAGCCAATCCAGCCATTAGAGTCGCAATTGAAATCCGCATGATTTTCCTCCCTGTTCTGCCCAGCAAAAGCTTAAAGGTCTACGGGAACTGAAGCGACAGGAAAGCCGTTGCACTGTCACCGCATGTTGCAAATCATTCTCGTGTTGAACCTGGAAAGGCCAAACCGTCGTGGCGACTGGCATAGGGCACCTTATCGAAAATTACCGGATGGTGAGACGCCCGCAAAACTCAAGGATTCCGCCATTTTCGGGATATTAAATAGCTGTTACTGGGATTGCACGGATACCGTGAACCGCTAACATTTACCCCGCAGCGGCGCCGCATCGGCCCGCCCCAAATTCGGCACGAAAGGCCTTAGTCAAAAACATGTCCGCCCTCGTCTCTCGTTATTCTTCCCGTTTCCTCACGACCGCAGCCGTAGTCGCCGCCATTGCAGGCGCTGCTGTCGTCGTTCCGGCGCAAGCCCAAATCGCTGGCGCGCCCATCCGCGACGGTGTCCCCACGTTAGCGCCTCTCATCGAGCGCGCCGTCCCTGCGGTGGTGAACGTGTCAGTCAAGCAAGACATGTCGAACAACCCTCTGTTCAATGACCCGATGTTCCGCAAGTTTTTCGACATGCCTGAACGCATGCCGAAGAAAGAGCGCATGTCTGCTGGGTCGGGCATTATCGTCGATGCCAAAAAAGGCTACGTGCTGACCAACCACCACGTTGTCGACGACGCCACTGAAATTACCGTGCGCTTAAAAGACAACCGCGAATACGTCGCCAAGAAAATCGGCAGCGACGAAGCCACTGACGTAGCCTTGCTGCAAATTGATGCCAAAGACTTGGTCGACTTGCCGATCGGTGACTCGAGCAAACTTCAAGTCGGTGACTTCGCCATCGCGATTGGTAATCCTTTCGGCCTCGGCCAAACAGTCACGTCAGGCATCGTTAGCGCCCTGGGTCGTTCAGGCTTGAACATCGAAGGCTACGAAGACTTCATTCAAACCGACGCCGCCATTAACCCCGGCAACTCAGGCGGCCCGCTGATCAACTTGAAGGGCGAAATGGTCGGCATGAACACCGCCATCATTGGCGCCAACGGCGGCGGTAACGTGGGCATTGGCTTTGCTGTCCCGACATCTATCGTCTCTAACGTTATGGCGCAGTTAATTGAACACGGCGAAGTCCGCCGTGGCCGCATCGGCATCGTAATCGCCGACCTGTCGCCGGAATTGAGCAAGAGTTTAAACGTGAACCAAAACGAAGGTGCTGTGATTCAGCGCGTCGAAAAGGGTTCGCCGGGCGACAAAGCTGGCCTGAAAGCTGGTGACGTTGCGATTACGTTGAACGGCAAGCCGGTGAAAAGCTCGGCTGATTTGCGCAACCGCGTTGGCTTAAGCCAAGTGGGCAGCACGGTTGACTTGGTCATCATTCGCGATGGCGCGAAGAAAGACGTGAAAGTTACGCTGGAAAAGGCGCCAGAAAAGCAAGAAGTGGCCGCCATTGAAGAACGCGAGGCCCTGGAAGGTGCAAGCTTCTCTGATCCGGAAGCCGGTGACAAAGGCGTTGTGGTGAAACAAGTGCAACGTGGCTCAGCGGCTTACCAAGCTGGGTTGCGCGAGCGTGACATTGTCGCTGCCGTGAACCGCAAGCCGGTGAAGAGCGTGAATGAATTCGAAAAAGCGCTGAAAGAAGGCGGTCGCCAAGTTGCCTTGTCGGTGAAGCGCGGCGATGAAGACTTATTCCTGATCATTCAGTAACGCTAAATAAGCTGAAACAAAAAGGCGCTGGTTTGATCCAGCGCCTTTTTTATTGCCTGTGTTTTGCCCTTAGAACGGGTCCGCGATCATCACACCGCCGTCCGCGATGATGGTTTGGCCAGTCACGAACTTCGCCGCGTCCGACGCTAAAAACGCCACGACGCCCGCAATGTCATCGGGTTCGCCCAAACGGCCTAACGGCGTCTTTTTAGCGAAAGCATCGCCCCCCGGACCAGACCACAAGGCCTCGGCAAAGTCGGTTTTGATCAAGCCGGGCGCAACCGCATTGACGCGGATTTTCTGCGGCCCCAGTTCGATAGCGTAATTGCGCGCCAGTTGCGCATCTGCAGCCTTTGAAACAGCGTAGGTGCCAATGTTCTTGCTGCCTGCAAATCCCACTACGCTTGATAGCAGCACCACGGCGCCGCCACCTTGGGCCGCCATGCCGGGCGAAACGCGATTGATCAGCGTGATGTTGCTGCGCACGTTCACGTTCATGATCTTTTCGAACACCTTGTCGTCGATGTTCGCCATAGGCCCATACACCGGGTTCGAAGCCGCGTTACAGACCAGGATACGTGGTGCGCCCAGTTGCGCTTCGCACGCTGTCACCAACTGCTCTAACTGCGCTGAGTCACCGACGTTGCAAGCAATCGCCACAGCAGAGCCGCCCGCAGCTTTGATCTCATCCACAACCGGTTGGCAGGCTTCAACCTTGCGGCTAGAGACCACAACCTTGGCCCCCATGCTGGCCAGCGTCAGCGCAATCGATTTACCAATGCCACGGCTGGCGCCTGTGACAATGGCGACTTGACCATCTAAGCGAAACTTATTCGCACTCATTTCGTCCCCCAGCTTTTCAAACTCTCTCCAGACGCTGCAAGCTTGGCCAACAATGGCGCTGGCGTCCAGTAGCCGTAATCATTGCCCAGCTTGTCCGCAAAGTCTGCCATACCTGCAACGACGGTCTTTAAGCCAATCAGCTCCGCATAAAACAACGGCCCGCCGCGATAACGTGGGAAGCCGTAGCCCGAGGCCCAGACCACATCTTCATCGACCGCACGCAGCGCAATGCCTTCATCTAAAATCTGCACGCCCTCATTGATCAGCGGGTATAAACAGCGTGCAACAATTTCTTCTGCCGTATGGGTGCGCTGTTTTACGCCCAAGCGCGTGGCCTCCGCCTTAATCACGGCCAGCACTTCGGGATCATCCTCCGGTTTGCCGTTGGCGTACGTGTAAAAGCCTTTGCCGGTTTTCTGACCGAAACGCCCCAAGTGGTGCAACTTATCGCCAATCGCGCAGTACATGGGGTCGTTCGGCAAGTTGGCACGGTTGCCCTCACGCGTGAGGTAACTCACATCGACGCCTGCCAAATCCACCACCGCACACGGCCCCATGGCCATGCCATAGTCTGTGAGTGCTTTATCCACCTGCGAGGGCGTTGCTCCTTCGAGCAGCATATTCTGCGACTCCCGCACGTAGCCTTCAAACATGCGATTGCCGATAAACCCGAAGCACACGCCCGATAGAACCGCAATTTTACCGATACGCTTGCCGAAGCCCATTGCGGTTGCGACAACGTCTTTCGCTGTGTCCTTGCCGCGCACTACTTCCAGTAAGCGCATCACGTTGGCGGGCGAGAAGAAGTGCAGGCCTATCACATCGGCTGGGCGTTTGGTGGCACTGGCAATTTCATTCACATCCAAGGTGGAGGTGTTGCTGGCCAGGATCGCGCCTGTTTTGCACACTGCATCAAGCTGACGGAACAAATCCTGCTTGATCTTCATGTCTTCGAAGGCGGCTTCGATCACGAGATCGACGTAGGCGAACGACGCTATTTCTGGCGACGTGGTCAGGCGCGACATGCGTTCATGCAGGACCGCGTCGGAGTAACGCCCCTTCTCGACATCGCGCTGATAGGTTTGGCGAATGGCTTCAAGGCCCTTATCCAAGAACTCCTGCGCGCGATCTAACCAGCGCACATTCAGGCCTGCGTTCAGGCACGCCATGGCAATGCCACGCCCCATGGTGCCAGCACCGATAATGCCCACCGTTTTAATCTCACGCAGAGCAGTGTCTTTTGGGATATCAGGAATACGCGCGACTTCGCGCTCGCCGAAGAACAGATGGCGCTGTGCGCGAGACTGATCAGAGTCCTTCAAATGCCGCGAGATTGCCTGCTCAATTTGCAAACCTTCTGCAAATGGCTTGGTGAGACTTGCTTCAACAGCATCAATGGCGGCGGGCGGTGCTTCAAACCCACGGTGTCTTTTGGCAACGGCTTTGCGCTGTTCGGCAAACATAGCAGCATCGACAACCGGCGGCGCAATCTGGCCCGTGCGGCGCACTGTTTTATTTGCACCTAAGTCTTTGGCAAACTGAATGGCCGCAGGCAACACATCGCCCTCAACGACCAAATCAATTGCGCCTGCCCTGTGCGCTTCGCTAGCGCTCACCTGGCGGGCCGACAAAATCCAATCCAGGGCTTTTTCAACGCCCACCAAACGCGGCAAGCGTTGCGTGCCGCCTGCGCCAGGGATGATGCCTAAATTCACCTCAGGCAGGCCGACCTTAGCCGACTTTTGCGCAACGCGACCATGACAGCCCAGCGCAATTTCGAAACCGCCGCCAAGTGCAGTTCCATGAATGGCCGCAACGACAGGAATTGATAACGCCTCAATGGCGTCAATCACTTGCCCCAGTGCAGGCTCTTTGGTCGGTGCATCGAACTCGCGGATGTCCGCACCGGCCATGAATGTTTTGCCAGCCGCCGCGATCACCGCCGCATCAATATCCAAATCACCGGCGATGGCGCGCAAGGCTTGCAGCAGATCAATGCGCATTTGGTGATCAATCGCATTCACTGGCGGGTTATCAACCGTGATCACGGCAACAGTATCGTGGTGAACAACAGAAACAGAACTGGTCATGATCGGGAACTACTTTGCAAAAAGAGCCATACCACGCTGCACGGCGGGACGCGTAGCAATGTTATCAGCCCAGCGGCGCACATGCGGATAAGGCTCTAGACCTTTGGGTAAGCGCTTGCTGGACACCGCCGCCACCGGATAGGCGTTGATGTCGGCGATGGTATAAACCTCGCCTACGAAATATGTGCGCGTGGCCAGGAACTCATTCAGCACGCCAAAGGCTTTTTCTGCCTCAGCGACGAAATAGGTCACGGCCTCTGGGTTCGGGGCCATAGCCGTGAACATGAACTCGCCCCGAAATAACGGGCCGACATTGGCATTAATGAACGACAGCCACTGATCAACCTCGCTGCGTATGCGGCTGTCTGTGGGTAAAAATTGATCGGTCTTCTCGGCCAGATAGCGCAAAATCGCTGAACCTTCGCACACGGCGAAATCCCCACCGCCAGGCCCATTGCGGTCGATGATAATCGGTACACGCGCAAACGGGTTAAGTTTGCGGAATTCAGGCGTGCGGTGCTCGCCCTTGTACAGATCAACCAAATGCGGCGTATACGGCAAGCCCACTTCTTCCAGCATAATGTGGATTTTTTGCCCATTCGCCGTGGGGACTGTGTACAAATCAATCATGCACCCTCGCTGGTCGTCTTATTATTTGGGCCCTGTTCTTATTTGAACTGTGTTCGCTCTAGGACCCATTTTTGGCTTGGGGCATACTAGCCGAAGCCTTTCTTATGCCGAGTGGAATTTGCGCATGATGTCTCGTTTTTACGCTGTGTTCTTGGTTGCCCTGTCGCTGGTTTTGACGCAGCCCTTCTTCGGACAAAACGCTGCACACGCAGATGTTGATCGGATCGAAATATTCGAGCGCACGCCGTTTGCCGAAGGAAAAACGTTTGGCAATGTCGGCGCCTACGAGCGTATTCGTGGGCGCCTGACCTTCACAGCCGATCCCAATGCCCCCGAGAACCAAACCATCGTTGACCTCAAATTAGCCCCGCGCGATGCCCAGGGTCGCGTGGTCTATGCGGCGGACTTCATCATCCTGAAGCCCCTAGATCCCACCCGCAGCAACAGCCGCATTTTGTATGAAGTGAACAATCGCGGCAGCCTGAACATGCTGGCCACCTTCAATAATGCCCGCAGCAGCAACCTACCCGAAGCACAGGAGCACGCGGGCAACGGCTTTTTGTTCGAGCAAGGCTACACCCTCATTTCATCGGGCTGGACGTGGGATGTGGCACCCGGCGAAGGCCGCTTACGCGCTGACCTGCCAACCGCCGGTGATGGTGCCCGCATGGTCACGGGTCGCGTAAACGGTGAGATCAGCGTGAATGAGGCCACCGATAGTGCGAAGCACGTGGGCCTATTTGCGCTGGGCTATCCGCCTGTGAACCCCGAAGAAGCCGAAGCCGTTCTGACCATACGCACATCTGCGCTAGGACCGCGCACCCCTATTGCACGGTCGCAATGGAAGTTTGGCCGCAAACAAAATGGCCAGATGTTCTACGACCCCAGTTACATCACATTGGAAGGCGGCTTTAAGCCCGGTGCGATTTACACGGTCACCTACACCGCCCGTGAACCGCGCGTGATTGGTTTAGGCTTAGCCTCGATCCGCGATGCCGTGTCGTTCTTCCGCTATCACCGCGCCGACCGTATCGGCGCACCGAACCCGTTGCTGGAACCCAAAGGAGAATTGCCCAAACACGCCATTGCTTACGGGCACTCGCAATCGGGTCGTTTGTTGAATGCGTTTGTGTACGGCGGCTTTACGGCCGATGGCCGCAACCGCCCGGTGTTTGATGGCATTTACGCTGGAATGCCCGGCGCCGGCCGTGGGTCATTTAATTATCGCTTTGCGCAAGTCAGCCGCCACTTCAGCCCCGATATTGAATTGGATTATCCGACTGACTGGTTCCCGTTCTCGACCGGAACCAGCACGGACCCTGTCACCAAAGTCACCGCCAGCGCCATCGACAAAGCGCAAAATACGTTTGTGCCAAAACTGTTCATCGTTAATGGGGCCTCTGAATACTGGGCACGCTCGGCTTCGCTCAATCACATCAATGTGGATGGCAGTGCCGATATCGTGCCCGATGAGCGCACGCGCGTTTTCTTCATGGCTGGCGCGCAGCATAACCCGGCCCGGGGTGGCGACCGTGGGCAGTTCAACGTTTGCCGCAACCCGCTAGACTATCGCCCCCTGTCACGCGCGCTGCTCATGCACTTGGATGCCTGGGCAACGACGAACCACGAACCGCCGAAGAGCGCAGTTCCACAGTTAGTCGATAATTCAGCAGGCTCATTGAACCAATACACCGAAGCTTTCCCAAAAATTCCGGCCGTGCGTTTGCCAACACAATTGCTGGAACCGCCGCGCCTGGATTTCGGGCCACGCTTTGCTTCGGAAGGCATTGCCGACAACGTGCCGCCCAAAGTGGGCCAAACTTATTCTGTGCGCGTGCCTATGCCCGATGACAACGGCCTGGATATGGGCGGCCTCCGCTTGCCGGAATTGGAAGTACCGTTGGGGACCTATGTGGGTTGGAATATTCAAAACGCGGCCACCGGCGCACCGGAACGTTTAGGGCGTTGGGATGGCAGTTTCTTCCCGTTCCCGCGCACCGAAACAGAACGCAAAGCCATTAACGACCCACGCAAATCTGTGGCCGAACGCTACCCCACGCGTGAGGCGTATCTTGAAGCCTATTCCACAGCCGCTGTGGCAATGGCGGAGAAAGAGTTGATCCTGGCGATGGACGTAAATCCGATGATTGAGCGCGCGGGACGCTTCTATGATCAGGTGATGGCGCACAGCCCCGATGACGAAAGCTGTGCGTACCTCAGCGCCAATGCGGGTTTGGCTGCACCTACTGCAGCGTCTCCTGGAAGCGCACCACCGCGCCGATAGGAGCGCCCTGCACTTCATCGTCACGCATGACGATGTTGCCGCGAATGATGGTGGCTTTGGGCCAACCGGTTACCGTCATGCCGTCAAAGGGTGTCCAACCAGATTTGCTGGCAATCCACTTGTTGGTGATCTCGCGCTTGGCTTTCAAGTCAACGACCGTGAGATCGCCGTCATACCCCAGGGCCACGCGGCCCTTGTTAGCGATGCCATAAATGCGCGCGGCCCCTGCACTGGTCAGATCAATCATGCGCTGAAGTGATAAGCGCCCTTCGGCCACGTGGTTCAGCATAATCGGCAGCAGCGTTTGCACGCCTGTTAAACCCGATGGACTGCGCGGATAGGGCTTGGCTTTTTCTTCCAGCGTATGCGGCGCATGGTCCGAGCCAATGCAATCCACAATGCCATCATTGATCGCTTTCCACAGCGCATCACGGTGACGTGCATCACGGATGGGCGGGTTCATTTGCGCGAGTGTACCTAAGCGCTCGTAACATTCTGGGGCCGCCAACGTAAGGTGCTGCGGCAGCACTTCCACGGTGGCGATATCCTTGTGGTCTTTCAGCAGTTCCATTTCTTCGGCGGTCGTCACGTGCAGCACCTGCACGCGACGCTTGGCCGCATGGGCCAACTTGAGCAGCCGCGTGGTGCAACGCACGGCGGTTTCGACATCGCGCCATTGTGGATGCATTGACACATCAGCCCCGCCAGCAACCATGGCATTGCGCTCTTTCAGGCGGTCATCGTCCTCACTGTGCACAGTGACACGACGCGTACCACTGGCCAGCACGCGCGCCACGTTGGCATCATCGGCGACCAACAATGAGCCCGTGGACGAGCCCATGAACATTTTAATGCCGCAGCAGCCTTGAACGCGCTCCAAGTCTTTCAACTGATCCGCATTCTCGGGTGTGGCACCTACAAAGAATGCAAAGTCAGACCACATGCGGCCTGTAGCGCGCTTCACTTTGTCGGCGATCAACTCTGCGGTCGCCGTCGGCGGATCAGTGTTCGGCATTTCAAACACCGCCGTCACGCCCCCCAGCACTGCACCGAGTGAGCCACTGGCTAAATCTTCTTTGTGCGTCGGGCCCGGTTCACGGAAGTGCACCTGCTCGTCGATCACACCCGGTAGAACAGTCAGGCCCTTGGCGTCATACGTCGTCTTGCCTTGACCTTTCAGATTGCCAAAACTGGCGATGCGGCCATTCGTAACCCCCACATCGGTCTCCACCGGACCACTGGGGGTGTAAACCGTGCCGCCCTGAACGACGAGATCAAAGGTTGTGCTCACGTGGAATCCTTTTTTAGTTAGCCGCGCGTTTTATTTAAGCCGCGAGTGCATCAAAAACACTGCCCGCAGATGTACGCCCGAGAATATGCCTGTTATGCCACAGCGCATAGAACAACAAGAGCCACTGCGCTGTTCCATGTTTTGCGCTGTTCTCAGCGAATAAAGCCCGCACTTTCTCTGGGTAGCACAGTTCGACGACGCCCGGCTGACCCGCCACCAAGGAGGCGAGTCGCGGTCCCTCGGCTGCAATCCACTCCCCCACGGGAACAGAGAATCCGCGCTTGCGGTCGAAGGCGGGGTATTGCGGCAATTTCGCCGCCAGCCATTTCCGCAAGATATGCTTCCCCAAGCCATCTTTAATTTTCAGATCATCAGACAATGAAAACACAGCCTGTGCTACGACAGGGTCCAGAAACGGCACGCGGCCCTCAATACCGTGCACCATCAAACACCGGTCCACCTTCAGAAGCAGGTCATTCGGCAACCACGTCTGAATATCGACGGCCTGACTGGCCTGAAGTCCGCGATAGCCAGCCGCCGCAAGGCTTCGCTCACGCTCATCCACGCTACCACGCCAGTTATTCGATTGGCGCAGAACTCCCAACTGGTGCAGTTGATTTTTGTTCCACGGCTTTTTTGCGAACGGCCACGGACGGCGGGCAGCGCGGTATCGCCCATAGCCCGCCAACAACTCATCGCCGCCTTCACCTGACAAAATCACTTTCACATCAGCCTTGGCGCGCTCTGCTAAAAGATATGACGGAATAATCGCATAGTCCGCCACTGGATCATCCATGGCCGCAACAATTTCGGGCAATCGCTGCCAGAAATCAGCGGGGGTGATTTCCACTTCAATGTGCGTCGCCTTAAAAGCTCGTGCCACGTCGCGGGCTTGCATGCGCTCATCGTGCACACCAGTCCCCGGAAAAGCTGCCGTATAAGCCAGCACCGCGCGCGGCTCTTGCGCAGCCATCATGGCTAAAACAGACGTTGAATCGATACCCCCTGAGAGGAACATGCCATAGGGCACGTCCGCCCGACGATGCACGGCAATGGAATCGCGCCACGCCTGTTCAAAAGCCTTAAGAGCCTCATCTTCAGAAAGCTTCGAGACCTGGGGCCGTGGAATTGCAGAAATAAGATGGCGATGAATAATTTCACCGCCTTTAATGACCAGTGTTTCACCCGGCGCGACACGCTGGATACCTTGAAACGCGGTTTCAGGTTTTGATGAGAACTGCAGCGCCAACAGTTCATCCACGGCCCCCGGATTGACATCACACTCAATCAAGCCCGCCGCGACTAATGCTTGCGGCTCCGATGCGAAGCAAAAGCCCTCTTTGGTCTGGGCGAAATACAGCGGCTTAATCCCGAACGGGTCACGCGCTAGAACCAATTGCTGTTTCGTCGGATCGTAAATCGCAATGGCGTACATACCGCGAAGTTCAGTGGCGAAATTTTCGCCTACCTTGCGGTAGAGATGCAGCGGGCTTTCGCAGTCTGAACCTGTTGCAAACTTTGCATTGCGCATCTGTTTGCGTAAATCGAGGTCATTATAAATCTCAGCATTGGCAATCAGCGCAACGCCATCCTCAGCAATCAAGGGCTGCGCGCCACCAGCGAGGTCAACAATGGCCAGCCGCGTATGAACAAGGCCCGTCGCGTCCTTCACATGCACCGCATGACCATCTGGCCCGCGATGATGCAAAGCAGCAGCCAACTTTTGTAAGGTCTCGCGTGGGGGCGTTCGTTCCCCCCGCATCATCATCCCAGCAATGCCGCACATCAGCGGTTACTGCCCTGATGACATCGGCGCACGAGATGTCGTCAGGGTTTGGAACAGATCGATATAGCGCTTAATCAAATCAGCGGGTTGAAACGATTGTGCATAAGCGGTCCGGCCCGCTGCAACCATAGCCTTGGCGGCATCTGCTTCCACCAGCATATACTTAATGGCTTCTGCCAAACTTTGTGGGTCATTCACCGGCACGAGCAAGCCGTTCTCTTGGTGCTTCACCAATAAACCCGGCCCTAAACTATCAGCGGCAATCACCGGCACACCTGCCGCCCAGGCTTCCACAACGGGATCGCCCAAATCTTCCTGCCGCGCCGGATATACAAATGCATCGGCCGCCGCGAGATAGGGGCGCAAATCTTCATGCCAGCCTAAGAACCGAACACGCGGTTTAATGCCCAGTTCATAAGCCCGCTCTTCCAACGCTAAGCGGTCAGCGCCATCGCCTGCAATCCACAAATACACACTGGAAAGTTTCGACAGCGCCTCCAACAGATCAGCAATGCCCTTGCTTTCTTCCAGGCGCGCCGCCGTAAAAATCAGGCGTGATGTGGCTGGTGTGAACAGTTTTTTGCGATCAAAGATTTTCACCGCATCTTTATAGAGTGTCGTAGATGGTAGTTGCGGCAAGGCGTATACGTTCTCGGTCAACCACCCGGCTGCGATCGCGCGCTCGGCACGTTCTTGGGAGGGCGCCAACAACACATTGCACGATGCTAACCGTTCACTATCAAAAAACAGTGGCGCACGGCCCACATGCACATAACCACCACCTTCAACCAGGGCACTGGTCTGAGGTGTCCATGAGAATACGATATCGGGCGTATAGCGTTTCAGTTCTGCATTGATCTTGCGGCGATCTAAGAACGCGAACGTGCCAGGCAAATCCATATTAATGACTTCAACGCCTGTCGCTTTCAGGCGTTCGCCATGAGGGCTGGCGGCGGGCGCAATCACGCGCTGGCCCACATCTGCGTCTTTCAGGGCCGTAATCAAGCGCTCGAATTGCGCTTCGGTTCCGCCTATACCTGTGCTGGAGGTGATATGAAATATCTTCACCGGTGCGACCTAACAACCTGACAACAGATGACGCTGATGCATCATACTACGCAAGATGGGTGTGGTGAATCATTTCTGTGACGGCGCTCACAACCGCATCAACGCTTAAATTCTCAATAGCGCGCACACCATTGATCTCGGGCGCCTCAACCACGCGTCCCTGTTCGCCCCAAGGCCCAAAGTGGCTGGGATTCGTAGGCCCAAATAGCGCCATGGTCGGCACCCCGGCTGCCGCCGACAGATGCGTAAGGCCTGAGTCGTTGCCGATATAAAGACGGCAGCGCCGCAATGCCGCAGCAACCACTAATAAGTCCGGCTGATTGGTCATCACTGTCAGGCGATCTTGCGGCACGGCTGCAATGAGCTTGGGGAATTGCTTTTCCTCACCTGGGCCACCAGCCAGCAGTACACGCCAGCCCGCACACGGACCATTCTGCGCCAACAAACGCATGACGAGATCTGCAAAGTTTTGATCAGCCCAGGTTTTTTCAGGTCGGGCCGCCAATGGTGAAATCGCCAAGATCGGCGAACCATCCGGTAGCAACTTTGTCGCAGCTTCCTCTTGCGCATCGCTGATCCATAAATGCGGATCAAGCGGTGCAGTGATGTCGATGATTTCCGGCAGCCACGCCACGCGATGCTGCGTTGTGTCGGTCGGGCCCAAAATGCGCCGCTCTTTGGCGCGGATAAAATAGCTGGTGAGCGAACGACGCAAATCGACCACCAAGTCCCACTTTGTGCCGATCACTTGTTTCCACAAGCTAAACCAGTGCCCGTTCATGGGCTGTTTTCGTAATGCAATCACGCGCTTCAAACCGGGCACATTGGCAAACAGTGTTTGCGCCAAGGGGCCACAGACAACAGTTATTTCGGCATCCGGATGACGGCGCGTCAGCTCATGCAGGAGGCCGGTGGATAGCACTCCGTCCCCAATCCGCGTCCATGTGATGAAGAGAATCTTCACGACACCGTTTAGACGGAAGATGCAGGAAGCTTGGCAACCAGATTATCGAAGTCCTCGGCCACCATCTCCCAGGTGCGACGGCGCGAGACATCTGCCGCTGCGGCGCTGAAACTTTTGTAGACGTTGTCATCTTGCAGGATTTGCAGCGCCACGTTGCCGAAGGCCGCCGCATCCGGCACCAGAAAGCCCGACTGCGCATTGATAATGTGCTCACCCGCAGAGCCAACCATCCGCGCCACAGCGGGCAAACCACTGGCTTGCGATTCCTGCAGCGTCCAGCACGCCACGTCTTGCGAGAAGCTGGGGTACAGATGCACGCGCGAACTGCGGTAAACTTCCGCCATGCCACGATCACTGCGAGGCTCGATTACGACCACGTTCTTGTCAGCGGATGCTTTCACCAAATCCAAGATCGGCTTCATTTCAGGGGCAATTTCTTGCCCCTGCATACCCTGATGCAGTGCTGCTGAGTACACAGCCATGCGCGCATGCGGCAATTGCGGGTGAATGATCTTTGTCCAGATGTCAATCAGCCACGCCAAGCCCTGCTGCGGGTGTGTAGTCACCACTGCATGCGGCGGCGGAATGGCCGGCGCTGGCGCATGAGTGGCTTCCTGCGCAATCTCGGGGAACGGATCGACGTCTGCCGATGTTTCAAAGAACGTGCTGCGGACACCAGGGGCAACAACAACCGTCGGTGCGCTGGCTTTGTAACCGGGCTTCTGCGCAGCACTGATGAACACCACGGTGGGTTTCAGCGAATCAAACAGCTTATCGACGCCAGGCGTGTTGAGATAATCCGCAGGCCCCGTCACCCATAGCAGCCGCTGCTTGGCTTGGCGCACGGTCGTGAGCAAACCGGGTTTACGGAACGCAATCACCACATCGGCTTCAGTCGTCAGTTGCGGATCTTCGATGGGGCGCCATTTCGCACCCTCGCACCACGTCGGGTACTGTACGCGGTTTAAGACCGTGACACTGTGTCCGCGCTTCACAAGCGCGCCACCTAGGCTGGCAAACGCCTTTTCGGCCCCACCTAAAGGACGGCGGGAGGACGTGTAACCGTCAAACGGAATGGAATCGTCAACTAATACATAATGCATGGCGCAGGGTTATAGCCGCACTCAGCCCTCAGCGGAAGGCAGGGTAAGCGCCCTGTCCGGATTACATCTCGGACATGGGCGGCCAATACTTGCGAAGCCTTAACGCTTTGCCCATATCTTGGGACCATATCCTCAGCCATATCGATTCTCTTCTTGTCCTAGTCACGAGTCGTCTGTGAGCACATTGCACTTCACCCCCCTGCCCCATCGCGCCCTCATTGCTGTTCGCGGCGAAGATCGCGGTACGTTTCTGCAAGGGTTGGTCAGCAATGATGTACGCAAAGTAGAAGCGGGCTTAGCCAGTTGGGCCGCTTTCCTGACGGCGCAGGGCAAATTCTTGCATGAATTTTTTATGTTCACGCTGGGCGAAGCCATTTGGCTGGAATGCGAGCGCGACCGCCGCGATGACCTGATCTCGCGTCTGTCAAAGTACAAACTGCGCGCCAAGGTAACGATTGAGCCGGTCGATGCGTTGATGGTGGGCACGGCGTGGGGCCGCAACGTGGAAGCAGCTTTTGGTTTGCGCGCGAGCCCAGGCGTGATTACGCCGCTGGGTGCAGGTGTTGTTTACACCGATCCGCGTTTGCTGGATGTGGGGGTGCGCTGGGCCTTGCTCGCTGAAAATGCAACATCCGTTTTGCAAGAGCTCGGTTTGCAGCATGCAACGCCGTCTGATTACGATGCGCTGCGCTTTAATCTTGGCCTGCCCGACGGCAGCAGGGATATGGAGATTGAAAAAGCGCTATTGCTGGAAAACGGCTTCGAAGAACTGAACGGCGTTGATTACAAAAAGGGCTGTTATGTCGGCCAAGAATTGACGGCCCGCACTCATTTTAGAGCGCTCATCAAAAAGCGTCTGTTGCCTGTGACTTTTGATGGCCCCGCCCCTGCACCAGGAACCCAACTGACCCTTGATGGTCATGATGCCGGTGAAATGAAAAGCGGTGCCGATGGCGAAGGCTTAGCGTTGGTGCGGTTGGAACAATGGCGCAACGCGCCGCATGGGGCGCTGATGGCCGGTGACATCGAAGTCACCCCGCATGCGGCAAATTGGATGAAGCTTCCGAGCGAAAGTGCTTAGAAACTCTTTCCATCCACCTTCGTAATATTCAGCGTTCCTAAATCCACCGCTGGCAAGCAGCGCACGTTAATCGCCGCTGACTTATTGCCTTTCGGATCGACACCATAAGCAAACGGTGCGGCACCGCATGTGCTGCAGAACTTGTGTTCAATCACATGCTTGTTGAACTTGTATGTGGTGAGATTTGAGTCCGGCGTTTTCAGCGTAAACTTGTCACGCGGTACGAACGCGAGAATGAAACCTTTCCGGCTGCAATGAGAGCAGTTGCACTCAATGACGTTCGAAACATCACCATCAACTTCGAACGCCACTTTACCGCAATGACAACTGCCCTGATGCATGAACTACCCCTAATCTGCCAATGCGGCTTGCGCTGCTGCTAAGCGCGCGACCGGCACACGGTACGGCGAGCACGAGACATAATCCAGCCCAGCTTTATGGAAGAAGTGAATCGAGTCCGGGTCGCCGCCATGTTCGCCACATACACCCAGCTTCAAGTTACTCCGCGTGGCGCGACCACGTTCAGCCGCCAGCATGACGAGCTGGCCGACACCCTCTTGATCTAAACTTGAGAAGGGGTCTTTTTCGAAGATGCCTTTGGCGCGGTAAATTTCGATCAACGGTGCGCAATCATCGCGTGACAAGCCCAATGTCATCTGCGTGAGATCGTTGGTGCCGAATGAGAAAAATTCGGCTGATTTGGCAATCTCGCCCGCCATCAAAGCGGCGCGCGGTAACTCGATCATGGTGCCGACGATGTAGTTCACCTTGACGTTGGCGGCTGCGAAAACAGCTTTCGCCGTGGCATCGACAACATCTTTCATCATGTCGAGCTCTTTCTTCGTGCCCACCAACGGGATCATCACTTCCGGTAATACAGTTTTGCCACCTTGCGCCACTTGCGCTGCGGCTTCAAAAATCGCGCGCGCTTGCATCTCGTAAATTTCCGGATGCGAAATACCCAAACGGCAACCACGATGGCCCAGCATTGGGTTGCTTTCGTGCAACTTCACCAGCAACTCACGCACAGTTTCAATCGACACATTGCTGGCCGTCGCCACTTCCTGCATTTCGCTTTCTGTTTGCGGCAAGAACTCGTGCAGCGGCGGATCCAGCAGGCGAATGGTGACTGGCAAGCCGTCCATGATGGTGAAGATTTTGGCGAAGTCAGCACGCTGGAACGGCAACAATTTCTCGAGTGCTGCTTTGCGGCCGCCAGAATCTTTCGCCAGAATCATTTGGCGAATGCTCAAGATGCGCTCGCTATCGAAGAACATGTGCTCGGTACGGGCCAAGCCAATGCCTTCTGCGCCAAACTTGCGCGCTGTTTCAGCATCCAGCGGTGTTTCGGCATTGGTGCGCACTTTCAAACGGCGGATTTTATCAACCCAGCCCATCAGCGTACCAAAGTCCCCGGTGAGCTCCGGCTGAATGGTCGGCACTTGGCCCAAGAAAATTTCGCCAGTCGCGCCATCCAGCGTAATCACATCGCCTTCCAGCAAAATCTTGTCTTTCACGCGGAAGGTTTTGGCTTTGGCGTCAATCTGAATGTCACCAGCACCACACACACAGGGCGTGCCCATGCCGCGTGCCACAACAGCCGCGTGGCTGGTCATGCCGCCGCGTGTGGTGAGAATGCCTTGAGAGACGTGCATGCCGCCGATGTCTTCAGGGCTGGTTTCACGACGCACCAGAACCACCTTCTCACCACGCTTGTGCCAGTCTTCGGCATCCTCGGCAGTGAAGACAATACGGCCCGACGCTGCCCCAGGGGACGCGGGTAAGCCACGCGAGATCAGCTGACGGGGTGCTTTGGGGTTCAGCGTCGGGTGTAACAGTTGGTCGAGCTGCGCGGGGTTGATGCGCTTCACAGCTTCGGCCTCGGAAATAATGCCTTCGTTCACCATATCTACGGCGATCTTTAAAGATGCTTTCGCCGTGCGCTTGCCGTTGCGGGTTTGCAGCATCCACAACTTGCCGGTCTGGATGGTGAACTCCATGTCCTGCATGTCGGTGTAGTGGCGCTCTAACTTTTCGCGCACATCCACAAGCTGGCGATAGAGCTCGGGCATTGTCTCTTCCATGGCGGGCAGATCAGAGCCTTGCGCCTTCTTGCCTTGGATGGTGATTTGCTGCGGCGTGCGAATGCCCGCCACCACGTCTTCACCTTGCGCATTCACGAGGTATTCTCCGTAGAACAGGTTTTCGCCTGTTGAAGGATCACGCGTGAAGCACACGCCGGTTGCGCAGTCATCACCCATGTTGCCGAACACCATGGATTGCACGTTCACAGCCGTGCCCCACGCTTCGGGTATGTCATGCAAACGGCGATAGGTAATCGCGCGCTGGTTCATCCAGCTTGTAAACACCGCGCCAATGGCACCCCACAATTGTTCGTGCACATCTTGCGGGAACGGACGGCCCACTTCTTCCTGCACTTTGTCTTTGTAGGCGGCGACGAGTTTTTTCAAATCTTCGGCGTCGAGATCGGTGTCGAGAGCAACACCTTTATCTTCTTTGGCGATTTCCAGCAGATGTTCGAAGTTGTAGTGATCGCACTCTAATACGACGCTTGAATACATCTGAATAAAACGGCGATAGCTGTCATAGGCAAAGCGCGCGTCTTTGGATTGCTTGGCCAAGCCTTCAACAGTTTCATCGTTGAGGCCCAAATTCAAAATCGTATCCATCATGCCCGGCATGGACGCGCGCGCGCCTGAGCGCACCGAAACCAGCAGCGGATTGTTCACGTCGCCGAATTTCGAGCCGATCAACTCTTCAACAGTTTTCAGCGCGGTTTCGACCTGCGCCTTCAATTCCGCCGGATATGACTTTCCATTGGCGTAGTAGTGCGTGCACACACCGGTATGAATGGTGAACCCCGGAGGCACCGGCAAACCAATGGCGCTCATCTCGGCTAAGTTGGCCCCTTTGCCGCCGAGCAGGTTCTTCATGTCCGCACGGCCTTCGGCTTTGCCGGCCCCGAATGCGTAAACCCACTTGCCCGGCTGCGCATCGTCAACCGCCGCACCCGACGGATAAAGATCGGGGCGCAGATCGTGACGCGACACTTTGCCACCTGTGGCCTTCTCGACGGCCAGAACGCGCTCGGCGGGCACACGGTCCCACTGGCTGATGGCCTGTGAGGTGACGTTGATGGCCCGCGCCAGGGAAACAACCCCACCGGCTTCGGTAATGGCACGTTCAAGGGCGGTGTCACGCATCGGTAAGGTTCCACTTTAAAATGTAAGGAGCGAATCTCGGGAAGTAAGCTTTCGGCTTCTGGTAAGATTGATAACTTACCAAACTGTGAAATGAAAGCTGATATGACCCTTTAAACAGTGCTTTAAGGCGAAATTTGGTAAGATAGTCCAAAAATCGGTAAGCAGCTCTAACGAATTGCGCGGCCTGTCCCGCATCTTTCAAAACCCTGTTCGAAAATGTGGAAAAGCCCTGCTTTTGCAGGCGAAATACAGGGGGATTGTGGGGAAAAAGGGTCGCGCGCAGCCTCCTTACGGCGCGGTCGCGAATTTTATTTAACATATTGATATTTATCATCTTTATTATCCTTACCGCGCTTTTGCGCATTTGGCCCCGAAAAGCCTGTTCGATTTGTAAGCGGCCAACCGTCGTAAGGCGCTTTTCCAATCTGGCCAGCGGAGTCGGAGGCTGGCGCAGGGCAAGCATGCGCGCTTTCGGCCCCGGATTCGAGGTGGGATAGATGCAATCAGCGTGGAAGGTGGGGAATTACTTTGCAGGCGCTTGCGCCATGCGCGCGACATCTTCAACAGCCGTGATCACCGCCGCGGGCTGTTCCAACTGAATCATGTGCCCCGCCTCGACCTTGCGTTGTTCGCCGCGCGTGGTCAGGCGCTTGGCCATGGTGCGATGCCCGTAGGCCGCATCGGCATTCATGGCGGGCACAGATTTCTGCAATTCATCGGGCCAGGCTTGGCCTTTTGTGGCGGTGAGGATGATGAGCGGCAAGTCGCCGTAGTCGCGATCGCGTTTCACGATGCGATAGGTGTTGGACTCGTACTGCTCATACAATGAGGCTTGCGTGCGTAAACGCGGCGCGCTGCTGTCCAACTTCGCGAGCACGCTTTGCAATGCAGGCGAATATTCGGGGAAATAGCGGAAGCATTCACCTTCGTTGGGCGCGCCGCCTTTGATTGTGCCTTTATCAAGACCAGATGCGCAGTCCCGCAGGCGCTTCACTTCACCGGCCACAAAATCACGGTCAGCCTGGGCTAAATCGGGGGCGACGGTTTCCATACGCCGATATTCATCGGGGCGCATGGGGTCAACCAACACAGCCCCCACCACTTCAGTGCGGTAGCGATCAATGAACTCGAGTGCTTCAAGGCCTGCGAGCGAGTGCCCCACAAAAATATAGGGCGGCGTAATGCCTGCCGTGACGAGGGCAGCATGATAATCCGAGACCGTGCTTTTCAGGGTTTGCGGTGCGATGGTGGCATCGCTGTGTCCGAAGCCTGCGCGATCAATCGCGCAGACGCGTGTTGTTTTGGCCATCGCAGGCTGCACCTTGCCCCAGGTGGCGGACCATGCACCGAGACCTGCAGCCAGAATAACGGTCGGCGCACTTTCATCCTGGTGCTCGCCCATGCACCGCATATGAATGCGCCTGCCCGCTTTGGAGATTTCCACCAACCGATCCGGCTTTGCGTAGGCATCGAGTGCAGGTTCGTAGTCTGCAGCGGTTGCCGATGCAAAAAGCAGAAACACAGAAATGAAGGCTAAAACAGCGCGCACGTCACCGTCCCCCAAGAACGATGCTGGGACCTTAGCGCCCTTGGGCGACAATAGAAAAGATGGATTCCCCGCCACCCGCCGCAATAGCGGCGGGTATTTATATTGGTCGACCTTCGGTCGAACACGGGAATGACATCGGGTGGTGAGGCAACGGCCATACCTCAAACCCATCATGTCACTCCCGCGAAAGCGGGAGTCCATACATCAACAGACTCTTGAGTTTATGGAGAGATGGATCCCCTCTGGAGTGTATGCTCCGGCCTCGCTTCGCGAGGACCGGGGCGCGGGGATGACAATTGAATGGTGGAGAAGCCCCTAGCCCCTAGCCTTCAAGCTTCGAGAAGTCGGCCACTTGGTTGGTGGCGGCACGAATTTGAGCGAGTAAGTTCAAACGTGCTTTACGGTGCCCTGCATCGTCGGCGTTCACCTTCACCTTATCGAAGAAGGTATCAACAGGTTTGCGTAACGTCGCCAAAGCGGACATCGCCCCTTCAAAGTCTTCAGCTTTGATGGCGGCAGCGTTTTTGCTTTGAGCAGCCTGAATCGCTTGCAGCAACGCATCAGCTTCCGGCGCGCCAGCCTCACCCACAGCAACGGCAGCGTTGTAGCTGGTTTTGTCTTTCTTCTCTTCGATAGAAAGAATGTTCGCCGCACGTTTGTACGCCGCTGCCAGGTTGGCACCGTCATCGCTGCTGATGAACGCGTTCAACGCCTCCACACGGGAAATCACACGCACCAGATCGTCCTGCTCGGGCAGGGCGAACACCGCTGAAATGAGATCGTGACGCACGCCTTTGTCTTTCAAGTAAACCTTCAAACGATCTGCGAAGAAGTTCAAAAGATCGTTCGCAACGGCATCGGCATCGACCTTCACCGTATCGCCGTATACGCCGACGGCTTGATCGAACACCGTCAACAGCGGCAGACGCAGTTTGTTTTCCAAGATCAGGCGGATCACCCCCAAGGCCGCACGACGCAGCGCGAACGGGTCCTTAGAACCGGTTGGTTTTTCATCAATTGCAAAGAAACCCACCAGCGTGTCGATTTTGTCGGCCAGCGCCACAGCAACACTGATCGGCTGCGTGGGGCATTTGTCGTTGGGGCCGAGCGGCGAATAGTGATCAGCAATGGCATCTGCCACCGCTGCATCTTCTTTGTCATGCAGAGCGTAGTAGCGGCCCATCAAACCTTGGAGATCGGGGAATTCGCCCACCATACCGGTGGACAGATCCGCTTTCGCTAAATTGGCCGCGCGATACACCTGCTGCTCGTTGATTTTAAGGCGCTGCGCCAACAGCACGGCCAAGGCGCTGATGCGGTGCACTTTATCGCGCACGGTGCCCAGCTTTTCCTGGAACACGCGTTCCGACAGTTTCTCAATGCGGCTATCGAGTTTGTGCTTGCGATCTTCATCCCAGAAGAACTTGGCATCCGACAACCGCGCGCGCAGCACGCGCTCATTCCCCGCCACAATGGCTTTACCGCCATCGGTAGCGGTCATGTTGGCGACCAGGGCAAAGCGGTTCGAGAACGTGCCGTCTTTATTCTCTAGCGCGAAATACTTCTGGTGCTTGCGCATGGCCGAGGTCAGCACCTCGCGTGGCACATCCATGAAGGCTTCATCAATGGTACCCAACAACGGCACCGGCCATTCGACCAAGCCAATCACTTCGTCCAACAACGCTTTATCTTCCGGCACTTGGCGGCCATCTTTCGCAGCCAAATCCGCGATACCTTTGCTAATCAGCGCTGCACGCTCTTGGGGTTCGATGATGACAAACGCTTTGCGGAGTTTATCGACATATTCCGCATAGGTGCTGGCCGTAATTTCGGCGGGCGCCAGGAAGCGATGACCCACAGTCACGTTGCCAGCCGTCACGCCCGCGAACGACACCGGCACCACTTTGCCGTCGAACACGCACAAGATGCGATGAAGTGGGCGCACCCAACGTGTTGGGTTTGTCGCCCAACGCATCGACTTCGGCCACGGCAATGCCGCTAACGCCGCTTCGATAATGTCTTTCAATACATCAGCCGCCGGGCGGCCTTTTTTCTGGATCACGGCAAAGTAAAACTCGCCCTTCTCCAGCTTGCGCACTTCGGCTTGTGAAATGTCGGTAAAGCCTGTGGCTTTCAAGAAACCTTGAATCGCTTGCGGGGCTGCCGTGATGGCAGGGCCTTTGCGCTCTTCGGAAATATCGGGCTGTGCCGTCGGCAAGCCTTCTGCGGCTAATGTAATCCGGCGTGAACCACCAAAGGTTTTCAAGCTGGTGGGCGCCAAGCCTTGGGCCTTCAGCGCATCGCCAACGGATTTCGCCAATGCATCAGCCGCGCCACCTTGCATGCGCGCCGGGATTTCTTCCGAGAAAATTTCGAGCAGTAATTCAGCCATGGTACTTACCGCTTATAACCGTCTTCAAGCCAGCTTTCGCAGCAGGCTTTCGCAAGCGCACGAACGCGCCCAATGTATGCCGCACGCTCCGTCACGCTGATGACGCCACGCGCATCCAGCAGATTGAACGTATGCGACGCTTTAATGCACTGATCATATGCAGGAAGCGCCAGCTTCTGTTCCAGCAGCGCTTTGCATTCGTTTTCGCAGTCAATGAAACGACGGAATAATATGTCTGTATTGGCGTATTCAAAGTTATGCGCGCTGTATTCGATCTCCGCGCGCTTGAACACTTCGCCGTACTTTACGCCGTGATCGTTGAAGGCAAGATCGTAAACGTTCTCCACACCCTGCACATACATGGCCAGGCGTTCGAGGCCGTAGGTCAACTCAACGGCGACCGGGTCACACTCGATACCGCCGACCTGTTGGAAGTACGTGAACTGCGTGACTTCCATGCCATCGCACCAGACTTCCCACCCCAAGCCCCACGCGCCGAGGGTTGGGCTTTCCCAATCATCCTCAACAAAGCGAATGTCGTGCGCCATGGGGTCGATGCCGATGGCCTTCAAGCTTTCCAAATACAAGGCCTGCGGGTCCGGCGGCGACGGCTTCATGATCACTTGGTATTGGTAGTAATGCTGCAGGCGGTTGGGGTTCTCGCCGTAGCGGCCATCGGTGGGACGGCGCGAGGGCTGAACATAGGCCGCGTTCCAGGGTTTTGGCCCAAGGGCACGCAACGTTGTCGCCGGGTGGAACGTACCCGCCCCCACTTCCATGTCGTAGGGCTGCAAGATCAGGCAACCTTGATCCGCCCAAAAGTTTTGGAGGGTCAAAATCAGTTTTTGGAAGCTTAAGGGCTTAACAGCGGCCATCGCACTACATGTCCTGGATAAGAGCGCGGCAAGCTACCTGCCCGTTCTGCCCCGATCAAGCAACGAATCGGAAGAAATCCCCCGTTTTCCGTAGGTTTAGCGGGTTTTAGCCACCGCAAGTGCAGGCTTTGCCCTCGGCGACATAGGTGCCGCACTTGGGGCAGGCCACCAATTTCACAGGCACTTTGCCTGAGGGCGGTGGCGGAGGTGGTGGGGGTGTGTCGCGCCCCTCTTCTTCGGCCGCGACTTTCTTGGCGGCCTCAACCGCAGCCTTCACGCTTTTCTTGAAGACGCCGGGGCGGCTGCGGAATTTGTACATGTAGTACGCCACCACAACGACGGCGATAATCAAAAGCAGTTTTAAAATCGCGCCCAAAATCAGATACCTAAATTAAAGACCAAAGCGAGACCACCAGGCGCGCTCTTCCACGGCAGAAAGCAATTGTCCGGCCCAACCACCATCTTCACTCACATCCGGCGCGAAGCGGCCAAAGCGACGTTGGAACCAGCCTTGCGGGCGTTCAACCGACATAAAGCGCACATCATCGCCGTACTTGCGGCGGCACACGGTGCGCAGATCACCCAAACCGTCTACCAAGCCCAGCTCTTTGCCCTTCTCACCGGTCCAGATGTCGCCGTTGAACAGCGTGGCATCATCGGCGTTCAGTTTTAAATGACGGCGCGTTTTGATGTAGGCGATGAACTGCTTGTGGATGTCGCCTTGAATCTCTTTCAGGCGCGCGATGTCATCCGGGTTTTCAGGCTTGAACGGATCGAGCATGCTTTTGTGGTCGCCTTGCGTGTACACGCGGCGCTCGACACCAATTTTTGCCAGCAACTCATGCGCGCCAAACGACGCAGCAATCACACCGACGGAACCGACAATCGACATGGGATCGGCGTAAATTTCATCAGCCGATGCAGCGATCCAATAGCCACCCGAAGCCGCCACATCTTCGGTGAAGGCCAGCACGGGGATTTTTTTGTCTTCGGCGTAATATCGCACCAATGATGCAATTTGTGCCGACTGCACCGCCGAGCCACCGGGCGAATTGATCACCAAGGCCACCGCACGCACGCGCTTGGAAAAGGCTTTGCGCAAAATCCCTTCCAACCCCGCAACGGTCAGGCCCCGGCGCCCCAGGCTCGCTCCACCGATCACGCCTTTCAAGCGCACCACCGCCACCATGGGCGGCGCTTCGCGTGTGATCGGCAGATCAAACTGCGCGATGAAGTCGTTAATTTTGTCGATAATGCTCATGCCTGAAAAATAGCGACCCACATGCGGATTGCAAGGCAACACAACAACTTGAACCGAAACGCAAAACGGCGGGAACCGAGGTTCCCGCCGCTTGCAGTCGTAATTTTTTCTGTGGTTTTAGAAGTTCACAGATGCACGGACACCAAATTGGCGCTTATCCGGCAGAATGCCCGAGCCCAGGCTGAGCACTGTGGTTGGACGCGGCGCCACATAGCTGACGTTCCAGGCTTGCAGGTAGACAGCACTGGCTTTGATCGTGTCATCGTCGAACAGGTTGTTGACATACGCCGTCAAATTCCAGTCGTCGGTTTTGACACCAGCGCGTAAGTCCACCAGCCAATAGGCATCCATCGACAGACTGTTCTCAAACGACGTGTAACGCTTCGATTGGTAGCGCACGTCGGTGTCTGTGAACCAGCTGAGATCGCCCGAGATGTCGCCCGTCAGCGACGCACCCATTTGCAAGCTATGCTTGGATGCACCTTCCAAACTGTAGCCCGAGTAATCCACCACGCAACGCGTTACCCCGTTAGTGGTTTGGGTTGTGGCGCAAGTATCGTTGCCACGCACAGCCGCGCGCGAGATCACAGAGATCGTGTTCGAGAGATCTTTGAAGTCTTTGTACTTGCCATCGTTATAGGTGTAGCTGGCCCGCAACGTCAGCATGTCGGTCGGCGCAAACAGCACGTCGGCCTCCAAACCTTTGACCCGCGCCTTGGCCGCATTCACAACGCGCGTGACGATGCCCAACGGGTTCACCGTGATGGGCACTTCTTGCGTAATCGAGACCTGCTTCTTGGAGTAGTCTTGATAATACAGCGCGCCGTTCAATTGCAGTTGTCCATCAAGCCACGTGGACTTTCCGCCCAACTCGTAGACCCACATTTCTTCGGGGTCATAAATGTTGGTTGAAGCCGTACCTAATGCGTTCTGAATGGTGCTGAGGCCGCCAGGCTTCTTGCCCATACCAGCCGTCGCATACACCAACACATCGTCGGTGGCTTTGTAGTCTAAGGTAAAGCGTGGGGTCCAGAACACGGAGCCCACGTTGACTTGCTGGTAGTTTGACACGGTCAGTGGACCGGTAACTTGAGCCGCCGTGCTGGAGCAGCGCAGCGTGCCATCGGCATTGACGACACGTTGTGGGAAGTTCGCGACAGACGCGCAACCGATGATGGTCGGTGCCGTGGTTCCGAAGCCTGCGGTATCTTCTTTCTCAACCGTGTAGCGCAGTTCCACATCGGCACTCAGCTTGTCGGTAATGTCGTATTGCAGCAAGCCGTAACCCGAGTGGTGGTGCGTGTCGCGCTTGACGATGTTCAGCGGCGTTGTAAAGCCCGTCACCGCGCCGAATACGCTGTAGCAGCCGCCACTGGATGACACGCAGATGAGATTGCGGCTCAGCTGTTCCAGTAACTCATTCCAGTACAGGCCACCCACAGTCCATTGCAGCGGCGAACTGTAATTGGATTGCAGTCGGAACTCTTGCGTGATCAGACGCGTATCGGTGTCGATATACGTTTCCTGACCGCTGTTGATACGGGTGTTTGCATAGTCGCCCAGTTGCAAGGCGTCATTGAACTGGAAGGTGTTGTTGTCGCCATAGTGCGTGATCGACGTGAACCGTACCGGCTCTGCATCCCATTCCATTCGCAATGTGTTGCGGAAGATTTTACGGTCCGAGCCCGGATAATCTTCGCCCGTGCGCGGGTTACGGCTGGGTGAAGGCTGATTGTACATATCGCGATCACCCAACGAGCCGACTGCTTGCGGGTAGGTCAGGTTGGTCGCAACGTTGGCCAACACGCCTTTTGAAATCGCAGAGGCCGGCACTGGCACTTCGACCGGCAACTTGTAGAAACGCGCATCAGGATCGAAATAATCTTTCGAATATTCCACGCGATAGTCGGCTTTAAACGTGTCACTTGGTGTCAGGTGCGCAGCGAACGCCGTCCCCCACCCATCGCCACCGCCCAGGCCATGCCCGGTCACAGAACTTTTATAGAAACCACCGAAATTCCACAGCGAACCATTGAAACCGACCGACAGCTTATCAGCGATGACGGGGCCGCTCATACTCACACGCGCTTCGGCTTTTTCGTAAGTGCCGACATCAATCTGGGCATTACCTTCAAACTCATCACCGGGTTTCTTGGTGATGTAGTTGATGGCCCCTGAGAAGGCAGAACGGCCAAACAGCGCCGGATGCGGGCCTTTGACAACTTCGATGCGCTCGACATCCAGCAAACGCGGATTAATCGTGAACGAGCCACCGGCTGACGCTTGCGCCAGCGATGAGATATCCACTTCATCTTGCAGAATAGCGACGTTCTGACGGCCGCGCGTTGGCGACAAGCCACGGATGACAACGCGCGTATCCTGGCGGCTGAACCCTTGGTCCAGCATCACGCCAGAACTATATTTCGCGATATCTTCAAGACCGGTGATACCTTTGCGTTCAATTGATTCTGAAGTGAACGCTTGAATCACAATCGGCACTTCCTGGAGATTTTCAGCACGCTTACGCGTGGTCACCACAATTTCTTCGATCTGCGCAAACGCTTCCGTAGCAGCACCACTCAGCACAGTCGTGATTGTCAGCGCTGCCGTAATGGCCCGCAGAGAAATTTTCCGTCGCATCGAATTACCCCCCGTTTTTTCAGATTCAGCATCCAACTTTTGAGGCGGTCTCTCGCTCCCCAGGACCACCGTCGCTGTCACGTCTCCATCACAGCATCCACCGAGAAATATATTCTGCGCAATCCGCCATCGCCAACCGGAATCATCTTATAAGCAGTACAATGTGCCTAATTTGACCTCGAATCCCCTCCTCAAAAAGGGTATTGGGCGGCGGCGCTCAACCCTAAATAAAGACGGCGGGAACCAGAGGTTCCCGCCGTTTTAAAATCAGATCGCGGTCTTTTTTAGAGCTTGTCTGTTTAGAAGTTCACCGCCGCACGAACACCGAGCTGACGCTTATCCGGCAGAACGCCCGAGCCGAAGCTGTAAAGCGTGTTGCGCGGCGTCACATATGCCCCCGGCCAATACTGCAGATATACGGCGCTAGATTTGATGGTGTCATCATTGAACAGGTTGTTCACGTAAGCGGTGACAGACCAATCATTGTTCTTCACACCACCGCGCAGATCGACGGTCCAGTATTTGTCCATCCACAGGCTGTTTTCATACGTGGTGTAACGTTTGGATTGGAACCGCACGTCAGTATCAATGAACCAGCCTAAGTCACCCGTAATGTCGCCTTCAAGTGTGCCACCCAAGGTCAAGCTATGCTTCGGCGCGCCTTCCAGACGATACCCTTCGTAGCTCAAGATACAGCGGTTGGCGCCGCCAATAACGACAACCGTGCAGTTGTTGGGATTGCGCACATTCGCGCGAGTAATCGCGGAAGCCGCGGTCGAGATGTCCTCGAACTTCTCGTACTCACCATCGTTGTACGTATAGCTCGCGCGGAGCGACAAATTATCTGTCGCCAAGACCACAGCGTCCAATTCCAAGCCCTTCACCGACGCTTTGGCTGCGTTGACGACACGTGTTGTCAAACCACTTGGGTTCGAAGCTGTTTGCGGCCCTTGGAATGAGATCGAAACCTGCTTCTTTGCATAGTCTTGGTAGTAGATCGCCCCATTCAAGACCAGCTGACCATCAAGCCAGGTTGTTTTGCTGCCGACTTCATACGCCCACATTTCTTCCGGGTCGTAAATGTTAGTAGCTGCAGTTCCCAGCGTGTTTTGGATCGTCCCCAAACCGCCCGGCTTCTTGCCCATGCCAGCAGACGCATAGATCAACACATCGTCGGTGGCTTTGTAGTCAAGCGTGAAGCGCGGCGTCCAGAAGACCGAGCCCACTTCCACTTGGTTGTATGCCGTGGCTGTTTGCGGGCCCGTAACGAATGCGCCAGTGTTGACGCAGCGGTACGTGCCATCAGCATTGATCACACGCAGCGGGAAGATTGCAGGCTGGCCGACGCCCGCCGAAGCGCTGCCGCATCCGAAGAACGATGGCGACGTCGTGCCAAAGCCTGAGGTGTCTTCTTTCTCAACCGTGTAGCGCAGTTCAACTTCAGCACTCAGTTTGTCAGTGATTGCATATTCACCCAAGCCGTAAGCCGAGTAGTGGTGCGTATCGCGCTTCACGATGTTGCGCGGGGTTGAGAAGCCTGTCACAGCCGCAAAGACCGTGGCGCAACCGCCACCCGATGCGACGCAGACAATGCTGCGGCTGTCTTGCTCAAGCTTTTCGTTCCAGAACAAGCCGCCGACAGTCCATTTGAACGGACCTTCATTGTTGGATTGCGCACGGAATTCCTGGGTGAGCAAACGCGTTTTGGTGTCCCAATAGGTTTCTTGCCCCCCGGCAACACGCGGATCGGCGAAATCGCCGAGTTCCAAAGCATCATTAAACTGGAAGGTCGAGTTATCGCCGTAGTGCGTGATCGAGGTCAGCGTGGCGAATTCGGTTTCCAAATCTGCGCGCAACGTGGTGCGGAAGATTTTGCGATCCGAGCCCGGGTAGTCTTTGCCCGTGCGCGGGTTACGGCTGGGGGCCGGTTGATTGTAGTCATCGCGATCACCCAACGAGCCAATGGATTGCGGGAAGCTGGCACTGAGCGCCGAAGTTTGTGCGATAACAGCCGCCAATCCGTTCGCAGCTGTGCGCGCAGCCACAGGCAACGTTACGTCGGTTGTGCCGACAGCAAATCGGGCGTCCGGATCGAAATTGTCTTTTGAGTATTCGGTGCGCGCGTTGATGGTGAGTGTGTCGTTCGGCGTGAATTTTGCCGACAACGCCGTCCCCCAACCGTCGCCACCACCCAGGCCATGCCCTGTCACAGCGCTATCGTAGAAGCCACCGAAGGTCCAACCAGCCGCGTTCAAACCAAGCGACAGTTTATCGGCAATGACCGGGCCAGAGACGCTCGCGCGGGCTTCGTACTTATTATACGTGCCGACATCAACTTGCGCGTTGCCTTCGAATTCATCGCCAGGCTTCTTGCTGATGTAGTTGATCGCACCAGAGAATGCAGAACGGCCGAACAATGCCGGGTGCGGACCTTTCACAACTTCGATGCGTTCAACATCGGTCAAGCGTGGGTTGATGGTGAACGACCCGCCGGCCGAGCCTTGGGCCAAGGATGAGATATCGACTTCGTCTTGCAGAATGGCGACGTTCTGACGGCCACGGGTGGGCGACAAGCCACGGATCACAACGCGCGTATCTTGGCGGCTAAAGCCGGTGTCGAGGTTCACACCCGAGGTGTATTTGGCGACATCACTCAGGTCGGTGATACCTTTGCGTTCGATAGCGTCAGAGGTGAAGGCCTGAACGACAATCGGTACTTCCTGCAGATTTTCTTCGCGCTTACGCGTCGTCACCACGATTTCTTCGATTTGCGCGAAGGCTTCGGTGGCCATACCACACAGCATGGTTGTCAGTGTCAGCGCGGCTGTAAACGCGCGGACAGATTTCGGACGTTGCATCAAACAAACCCCTTAGTGATTTAATCCCACCGCTGCTCATGACAAAGGACGTCATGCAAGCAAGACAATTCGCGGCGCAGAACTATGTGGCGCACAACTAATACAAAATTTATAAAGTTTGTGCGTTTTTTTCAATTTTGAGGCTCTGCGATGTCGATTTTCTAAGACCTGGTGCGAAAAAGACACGCCATTCCATCGCATCGCCACGAATTGAGATGTTTACACCACGCGAGCGCGTGAATTCTATTTTTCTCGCGCGACACAGAGAGAATAAAGCACTCTTAAGACCGTATCGACTAAGACCGTATCGACTCAGATGCTGTCGCTATCGTCCCATGCAGCAGCATGGCGCAATATCGCATCGGCCTGAGGCGTAAAGGCGCCACCAGCTGCGTGCAAAATGAGTCCGGGGAGGATGGTGTCGCCGGTCTTCCGGTCTTTGCCCGCGTCGACAACAACACGTTTTGCGGGCTGTCCTTCTTTGGAAAACACAGGCCGAATGTGAATGTCGCCGCATGTGGGTGCCAGCGCGGCACAAATCTCAGACAAGCGATCAGCACGGTGGATCATCACCAAGCGGCCTTTCGGTTTCAGCAAACCTAAGCACGCTTTAATCCACTGCCCAAGGTCGACGTCACTTTCGTGATGCGCTTGCGCGACTGATTGCTTAGGCGAGACCGTGCCGTCTGCAGCGAACGGCGGATTGGTCATGATAATATCGAACAGGTACCCGCAAATCAGATCAGGCAACGCCATCAGGTCCCCGTTGACGACGCGCGCGCGCGCTGCCCACCCGTTCAACTGAATGCCCTCTTGTGCGAGGACCGCCAATTCCGGCTGCCGTTCCAATCCAGAGACATCAACGGTGGGCAAACGTGCGGCCAAACAAAACATCGCAGCGCCCGTGCCACAGCCCACATCCAAGACACGCTGGCCGGGCTGCACGCGCGTAGCTGCGGCCAGCAATACAGGATCAATCGCGGCGCGATATCCTTCTTTGGGTTGACGCAACTTCACGCGGCCGCCCAGCAATGTGTCGTCAGTCACATCAGCGACACGTGCGTCTACAGAACTCATGTGGGTTCAACTTCTTCGGGGCAGATTTCAACCATGATGCGGCGTGCCGTGGATAGTCATCTTCATGCACAAACAAGCGGCGCGGAAACTCACCGATGCCAGCCAGTGTGTCAGCTATTGGCCCGTCAAACTCGAAGACTTCTATCTCCTCACCCGTCAGCGCCGCCTTGAGGGCAGAGATCACAACAATATTCGGTGTCCGAATCAGCTCTTTCATGGGGGGCTCTATATATTGTGCGGCATATATATACAGCCCCTACAGTGCCGCCCGGACCGTGGTGAGGCAAGTCAATCTCCCGTTGAAATTATGACATAAATCAGGGACTTACCGCGCTTGCGCCAAGCGCCCGTGGCTCCTAATGTGCCGCTGCAAAGCGCCTATTATGAGAAGTTTAAACGAGGATCAACCGTGGCCACAGTAGTTGCATTGGATGCCCAGCGCCGGGCCAAATCCAAAGCCCTGGACGCTCTGACCGCTCTGGTGGATGACGACTTGAAAGCCGTCAACCGCACGATCGTCGAGCGCATGCACAGCCCCGTTGCCCTCATTCCTCAATTGGCAGGCCACATTGTGGCCGCGGGCGGCAAACGCCTGCGCCCGGTCCTGACTCTGGCTGCGGCCAAATTGTGCGGCTACACCGGTGATCGCCACGTCAAACTGGCGACCACCGTTGAATTCATTCACACCGCCACCTTGCTGCACGATGACGTTGTGGATGAAAGCGACTTGCGGCGCGGCCAATCCAGCGCCAATGCCATTTGGGGCAATCAATCCAGCGTGCTGGTGGGCGACTTCCTGTTTAGCCGCGCCTTTGAATTGATGGTCGAAGACGGCAATTTGAAAGTCTTACAAATCCTTAGCCACGCTTCGGCGGTGATTGCTGAAGGTGAAGTGCATCAGCTGATCACCACCAACGACACTGAAACCAGCGAAGCGCAGTATCTGGAAGTGATCAACGGCAAAACAGCTGAGCTGTTCGCCGCCGCCGCGCGCATTGGTGCTGTTGTGGCCGACCGCCCTATCGTCGAAGAAGAAGCGTTACGCGTCTATGGCCAGAACCTCGGCATCGCATTCCAGCTGATCGACGACGTGCTCGATTATTCCGCCCGCCAAAGCGAGTTGGGCAAAACCATTGGCGATGATTTCCGCGAAGGCAAAATCACCCTGCCCGTTATTCTGGCTTTCCGCCGGGGCAGTGATGAGGAACGCAGCTTCTGGAAACGCACGCTGGCTGATTTAGAACAAAAAGACGGCGACCTCGCCCACGCCATGGAGTTGATGAAAGCCCATAACAGCCTCAGCGACACGGTCGCGCGGGCCCGCCATTACGGGTCGATTGCCCGCGACGCCTTGGGCATTTTCCCGGACAGTGCCGTCAAAACCGCTCTTTTGGACGTTATCGACTTCTGTATCGAGCGCGCCTACTAAAAAGGCCCTTGCAAACCCGCGGTCTGCCTGGGTTTGGGCCCTCGCGTTGCAGTGCTTGTCGGCCTTGAAGTCAGGCGCTATAAGCTGCCCTTCCCGAGTCTGCTGGACGCTAAAATCCGCAGGCTTTTACGACCGTTATCGGAGCGTGGCTCAGCCTGGTAGAGCACTGCGTTCGGGACGCAGGGGTCGGAGGTTCAAATCCTCTCGCTCCGACCATTCTTAAGGTGAAACTTGGGGGCCCTGCCCCCAAGTTACGCTGACAAGCCAGTTCCTGGCACTCTCATCATCATTTTCAAAACTGACTTATCGGTGTCATCCGCATTCGCGGTCGCTTTCTATTGCGCTCAGGTCCCCATACAGAAAAACCCCAGGCGTTTAAAACGCCTGGGGTTTTCACTCAGATATAGTCAGAGCTTTTTAGACAAGATCAAAGCGATCCGCGTTCATGACCTTGTTCCACGCGGCAACAAAGTCAGCCACGAATTTCTCTTTTGAATCGCTTTGTGCGTAAACTTCAGCAATCGCACGCAGCTGAGAATTCGAACCGAACACCAAGTCGACGCGCGAGGCGGTCCACTTTTCAGCGCTGGTTTTGCGGTCGCGGCCATCGAACACATCTGCGGCAGCGGTCCGTGGCGTCCACACCGTGCTCATATCCAGCAAGTTGACAAAAAAGTCGTTCGTCAATTGGCCCGGATTTTTCGTGAACACGCCGTTCTTCGAGTTGCCAAAGTTGCCACCCAGAACACGCAAGCCACCCACCAGCACCGTCATCTCAGGGGCACTGAGACGCAGCAACTGCGCCTTATCCAGCAACAACTCTTCCGACGAGACTGAATACGTTTTCTTCTGGAAGTTCCGGAAACCATCGGCTTGCGGTTCCAAGTAAGCAAACGATTCCACATCGGTTTGGGCTTGCGTGGCATCTACACGGCCTGGCGTGAAGGGCACTGTAACCGTATGCCCGGCAGCTTTGGCCGCTTGCTCAATCGCTGCTGCACCGCCCAACACAATCAGATCGGCCACTGAGACTTTCGCACCGCCAGGAGCGGCTTTGTTAAAGTCCTTCTGGATGCCTTCCAACTTGGACAGCACTTTGGCCAACTGTTTCGGCTGGTTTGCTTCCCAGTCTTTCTGCGGGGCTAAACGAATACGTGCCCCATTTGCACCGCCGCGTTTGTCAGAGCCACGGAACGTTGACGCCGACGCCCAAGCTGTTTGCACCAGTTCTGCCGTCGTCAAACCGCTGGCCAGGATTTTCGCCTTCAGGTCAGCGATGTCGTTATCTTTGATCAGCGGGTGATTTGCAGCCGGCAATGGATCTTGCCAGATGAAATCTTCCTTGGGCACTTCCGGGCCGAGATAGCGAACTTTCGGGCCCATATCGCGGTGGGTCAGCTTGAACCACGCACGTGCGAAGGCTTGCTGGAATTCAGCAGGATTTTTATGAAAACGACGCGAGATCTTTTCGTAAACCGGGTCAAACTTCAGTGACAAGTCAGCTGTCGTCATCATCGGCGGCGCCACTTTGGATGGATCGTGAGCACCAGGGATCAAATCTTCACCCTGAACGTTCTTCGGAATCCACTGATGCGCGCCCGACGGGCTCTTGGTCAGTTCCCAGTCGTACTTGAACAACATGTCGAAGTAACCGTTATCCCACTTGGTCGGGTTCGGCTTCCACGCGCCTTCAATACCGCTCGACGTGGTATAAGCACCAACGCCATTGCCCAGCTTGTTGATCCAGCCCAGACCTTGCGCTTCCAACGGCGCGGCTTCGGGTTCAGGGCCAACCAACTTTGGATCACCAGCACCGTGCGCTTTACCAAACGTGTGACCACCGGCCACCAGGGCTACGGTTTCTTCATCGTTCATACCCATGCGGCCGAACGTTTCGCGCACGTCACGACCCGATGCGACCGGATCAGGTTTGCCATCAGGGCCCTCAGGGTTCACATAGATCAAACCCATCTGAACTGCAGCCAACGGGTTTTCCAAATCACGCTCGCCCGTGTAACGCTTGTTCTCTAACCAGACGGTTTCAGAGCCCCAGTACACATCTTCTTCAGGCTGCCAGATGTCCGAACGACCACCACCGAAGCCCAGGGTTTTAAAACCCATCGACTCTAAAGCCACGTTGCCGGTCAGGATCATCAAGTCGGCCCACGAGATTTGATTGCCGTACTTTTGTTTGATCGGCCACAGCAAGCGGCGGGCCTTATCCAGGTTCACGTTGTCAGGCCAGCTATTCAGCGGCGCGAAACGTTCGTTGCCCGTGCCACCGCCGCCGCGGCCATCACCGCTGCGATACGTCCCAGCACTGTGCCACGCCATACGGATGAACAAACCGCCATAGTGGCCCCAGTCAGCAGGCCACCATTCTTGAGACGATGTCATCAACGCCAACAGGTCTTTCTTCAACGCGGCGTAATCTAATTTTTTGAATGCAGCCGCATAGTTAAAATTCGCACCCAAAGGATTAGACGCCGGAGCGTGTTGGTGCAGCAGGTTCACGTTCAGTTGGTTGGGCCACCACACGTGATTGGGGTTTTGATCGTTGCCCATGACCGGCCCTTTTGCCGGGCTACCTGCAGCCGAAGCTGGTGCAGCAGACGTGACTGTTGCTGCAGCAGCCGCGAGTACAGTGGTGGCAGCCAAAACATTGCGGCGACTAGGGCCGCCGTGCGCTGATCCGGCTTGTCCTGATGCGAAAGGACATTTCATTTCACTCATTGGATACTCTCCCTTTGTTTGAGTGCGAGGGTTTGAGGGGCGGCTCTGCACCGCAACCACACGTCACAGCGAATAGCTTCGTATGGTAGAAGTTTTTAGTAATTCTAATGTTTGGTCTAACGATTAAATTCGATGGGATTAGTCGAAACACTCGATCAGTGGTCGTTCTCCGCTGCACCGCAATCAGTTGCAGCGCACGCACTGTGCAGTGCACATCATGTAAATCGCTGAAATGTCGTGATGCAGTGCGATGTACGGGGGCTGCGCACTACCAGCGCTAGACGCGCTTTGCGTTAAGATAACGCGCCACGATGAGAGAGTAAGCGACTGAGCGATCCGGGGGCGCCGATCACACTCGGTCCATATAGCGCCGTCAGTTGCAATACGAGGCTCGAGACACATTGCAAGTCCGCCAGAATCGCGGGGTTTGTGTCATGGGCAATGAGCGCGCAAAACACCGCGAGCATAACGGTATAAGTTTCGTTTTGTTCAACCTCGGCAGCGCATCACATGATCGCAAGCTGATTTCCGTGGAACATCGCAACACGTGCGGCGTTTAGATCGCATGCAAACCCGCTTGCTATGCGCTTTCAAATCGCGCGGTGAGCGCGGGTAAAATGAATTAATCTGGAGAGCCCTCATGATCTCGATCTCACTGCGTTCTTTACGGGGTATTTCAACCTTTCTTGCTGCCATTACGCTGACTGGCGCGTTGTCTTGTATGACCGCCGGTGCAAACGAAGCTGACGCGCGCCTGGCTCTGACACGCGCTGAAGCCAAAATTGAAGTCGTGGCGCGGTCAGGCGTCGCGCCATCGACCCAAAGCAATGCATTCGTGATCGCTCAGCAAAAAGTCGATGCCGCCAAGGATGCGTTCCGGCGCGACAAAAACCGCTTCGCTGAATATTACGCCATGGAAGCTGAAGTGTGGGCCGAAGTTGCCGCCAGCAACAACGAGCTTGCGGGCTTAGAGCGCACGCGCGGCGAACTTGCACGCGCCGTCGACATCCTGGCCGTAGAAATTAATAAGCAATAAGGATCGCCATTATGACCTCCCGCAAATTTGGACTTTTACCCGCAACCATGAGTGCGGTCGTGGCGCTCGCTGTTGCATCCTGCGCTTCGGGCCCGCGCGAGAACCCGGAGATCGTGCGCCTCGAAACGCAAGTGCGCAGCGCTTACAACGACCAGTTCATTGCAGAATTTGGCCGCGCCGAACTGCAGCAAGCCGAACAACAATTGGATATGGCCCGCTTGGCGTGGTCAAAGAAGCGTGCCCCCGAACTTGATCACCACCTGGAAATGACCAATGGTTTCCTGGAACTAGCTGCGGTGCGCGGTGGTCAGGGCCGCACCAAGGCCGACATTGCCAACTTGCGTGCCCGCCAGGATGAACTCCGCATTGCCGCACGTGACCGGGATGTGCGGTATGCACAAAGCCAAGCCGCGACGGCCACCCAGGCTGCTCAGAATGCGGAAATGGCCGCACAAAATGCGCAGGCCCAAGTTGTCGCTGCCAACCAGCAACTGGCCGCCTTACAACAGCAGTTGAAGGAATTTGAATTCCAGGTGACCGCCATGGGCGGTTCTATGACCTTGCGCGACGTAATGTTTGAAGTCGACTCAGCCCAGTTGCGGCCAGGTGCCGAACAACGCCTTCGCCCGTTGGTGAACTACCTTGCCGCAATGCCAAACACGACGATCCGTATTGAAGGCCACACTGACTCAACTGGCGGGGAAGAATACAACAATCGCCTGTCTCGCGAACGTGCGCAGGCGGTGGCTAATGCGCTGATCGCTCAAGGTATCGCTGGCAACCGGATCGAAGCCGTGGGCTACGGCTACTCGAAGCCAATTGCCTCCAACAACACTGTGTCAGGCCGTGAACAAAATCGCCGTGTGGAAGTCATCATTACGAATAACGCTTCGTAATTCACACATTTCCCACGCCTCAAATAGGGCAGGTGCGTTTCAGAACGCCCTGCCCTTTTGCTTTGCCCCTCAAAAACGCGTGAAATGTACCGAATACCGAACGCCATGCTTTGTTCTGCCCGACCAGCCGCGCAATATGTTGTAAGAGCGATGGGGTAAAGTCTGAGTGTGCAGGTAGGCGTGTATGCGGTTATTAAATGTTGTGGTCATTACAGCGCTGAGTGTGCTGGGCGTGCAATCATATGCCGCCGAAAAAACATTACGCGTCGCCTTGGAAGCGCTGCCCTTATCGCAGGCCAACCCGCATCGCACGTCGCTGTCGCCTACCATTTACTCTATCGCTGCAATTTTTGATGCGCTCACACGCCTCGATGTCGAGGGCAAACTTGTCCCGGCCCTCGCCGAACGCTGGGAACAGGTAGATCCGTTGACCTGGCGGTTTTACCTGCGCCCAAATGTAAAATTCTCGAACGGGACGCCGCTCACGGCCGAGGCTTTTGTTGTAGGCGTAAACTATCTGGCTTCAGATGAGGGCAACAAAGAAGGCTTGAAGACAGAATTAGGGTTTCTGAAAACCGCGCGCGCGGTCAATGACCTGACGGTGGATATCATCACGACAGAGCCTGTTGCGTCGTTCCCCCGCTACGCAACAGCCATTACCGCCGCGGAACCCAACCTGTGGCGCAAGTTGGGGCGCGATGAGTTTGGGCGCAACCCGGTAGGAACTGGTCCCTTCAAAGCCGACAACATCGGCACAGCACGCTGGCAGTTGTCGGCGTTTAAAGAGTCGTGGCGACCACCACAGGTCGATAAATTGGAACTGCTGGTCCTGCCAGAAACATCGTCGCGTGTGCAAGCGTTGGCGTCGAACCGCATCGACATTGCGATGATTATTGGCCCAGATAACATCGAAACTGTAGAAGGCGCTGGCATGGAAGCGAAAACTTTCATTTCAGCGACGACGTACGCCATTACACTTATGACCGAGCGCGGCGGGCCCTTTGCTGATGTCCGCGTGCGCAAAGCCATCAACCTCGCGATTGATCGTAACCGCCTGACCACACAATTGCTGGCAGGCCGCACGATCGCCAGCGGGCAACCGGCCACGCGCCTCACATATGGTTATGATGAAACGATCAAACCGTTCCCTTACGACCCTGCGCAAGCCAAAAAACTGCTAAAGGAAGCGGGCTACCCCAATGGCTTTACGTTCACCATGGAAGGACCCACCAGCGCCATGGCAAGCGATGCGTTGGTGTATCAACAGGTGCAATCGGACCTGCGCGCTGTCGGCGTGACCATGAACATCACCACCATTCCCTATCCGCTGTTTTTGGCCAAGAGCGTGCGCACCGAATACACCGGCGAAGCATTCCCCGTAATGTGGGCGTCCTGGCCCACGTACGACGTCCTACGTTCTATGCGCGCGCATTCGTGCTTGGGCAACGTGCCCTGGTTTTGCGATGAGAAAATGACGCCACTTTACAAAGAGGCGCTCGCAACAACCGACGAAGCCAAAGGCCTGGCGTTACGACAACAATTGGCCCGTATGTATCACGACCAAGCAGCCGGTGTACTGTTGTATGAATTGCCGATCTTTGTCGGGCTCAATCCGCGCGTGACGGGCTTTAATATGATCGGCTATCGTATTTTCTACGATCAAATCGGACTGAAATAACGTCTGCAGAGTCGCAACAAACGACTCTTAAGTCACAACTTGCGCCTGAAGAATCTCTGTTTGCATCTGCGAACACAGATTTCTTTTTCGTGGGAAAATCAACGCTCTATCCATTTTCACTTTTCTGACTCGACAGGTTACGACACCCGCCTATAGTTGAATTGAATTCAATTTTGGATTCGGGGGGAGATATGGCCACACGCGGCGATCGTGCCGAGCGCAGCCGCGCCACCCTAATCACCGCCGCGACGGCCGCGTTGATTGCAGGGAATGGCGATTTCGAATTGCAGGACATCGCGCGCCGTTCCCGCGCATCTGTAGGGTTGGCCTATCACCGCTTTGGGTCGAAGTCAGGCCTGATCGCTGCCGTGGTTGAGCACTTCTACGACCAACTCGAAACGGCCATCGACCTGAGTGACTTTCATGAGCAAGACTGGGCGGTACGTGAGCGTGAACGCCTCTCGCGTTTGGTCGACTTCCTGTATAGCCACAAATTAACAGAAGTGATCATGTCAAAACTGGCGCGAGACCCAGAAGTGGCCGCAGTTGAAGCAAAGCGCTGGAATGACCTGACAGCCATCAGTGCACGCAACATCATTAAAAGCCAAGAGCGTGGCCAAGTTCCGCGCATCCATAACGCCAACATTTTGTCGGCCATGATCAGCGGGGCCGTGCGCCACGGCATTACAGAAGCCCTTTCGTCAAAGCCTCGTCCATCGAAAGCAGAGCTCACACGAAACTTCTGGACATTCATCACACGCGGCATGCAGTTGGATGCCAAAGCCGCGCAAGTCATCCCCTTAAAACGCAACAGCAGAAAGTAGGAGCACCGCACATGCCTTCACCCAAAAACGTTGTCGTCGTTGGAGCTGGTGTGGGGGGAATGTGTGCCGGCGCAATTCTGGCCAAGAATGGCTACAACGTCACTGTTGTGGACCGGATCGATAAGGTTGGCGGCCGCACACGAACTCAAGATTTGGGTGGATATGGCGTGCCGCGCGGCGCGGTATCGTTTCAGATGCATGGCATTCTTCCCACCATCTGCAAAGAAGTTGGTGCCGAGTTTGAGATCAGACCCGTCAATGAAATGTGGTTCTGGATCAAAGGCGGCGACGAATTCGTGCAACTCCCCGCCAAAAGCGGCATCGGTAAGATGATTGAAATGTTCATGAAGGTGCATGGCGGCACGGGGGGTGCGAAGGCCATGGCCCAAGTGGGCCTGCAGCTGTCTATCGCGAAAATTGGCGCTGCGTTCAAAGATCCTGGTGCTGCGGCTGTCAGCGATGATGGCCCCACCTTCCGCCAGTGGATCGAGCAATATACCGATAATAAAGACTTGATTGCGCTGTTCCACACCATCACCTCGGCTGTTTCGGCCGTGAATGATTTTGAATATCCGGCGCGGCACTGGTTTGCGCACTTTGCCGCAGCCGATGCGCGGATGGACAAATACGCATTACTGCCGGGCGGCATGATGGCGGTCAGTCAAGCATTGGGGAAAACCATCGAAGCGCGCGGTGGCAAGATTTTGCTGAATACGCCCGTTCTGAAAATTGAAAGCTCCGGCGGCAAAGCGACAGGTGTCACCGTGCAGATCAACGGAGACACCCGAACTCTGCCGGCCGATATCGTGATCAGCAATGCGGGTCCGACACTGACAATTTCGTTAACTGGCGAAGACGCGCTCGACAAAAAATATGTGGACCATGTGAAAAGTCGCATTCGGCCGACACCGATTGTTGCAACCTTTGTGGTCTCAGATGAACCGCTGTTTGAACCCAAATCGGCGATTTTGGCTGCTGGCTTGCGCCGGATCGTGACAGGCGTTCCACTGACCAACATCTGTCCTGAATGGGCACCGGACGGCAAACATTTAATGTCGTTCTACGGCACCCCCGCCAGTTGCTTGAAACCAATGGACAAAGAGGACGAGCGCCAAGCCAACATGGCTGACGTACTGGACCTATTCCCAGACTTCGAGAAAAAGGGCGGCAAGTTCCTCGACGTTCAATTGCGCGATATTGGCGATGCTGATGTCGTGGCCCGTTCGTGGCCCGGTTACAACGTGCCAGTACATACATCACTGCCCAATCTATTCAACGTTGGTGATGCATGCGGCCCTGCTGGTTTTATCGCCACCCCTGCTGCCGCCATGAGTGCGCGCCTAGCCACCGATCACATTCTCGCAAACCTCAAGAACTAGCAGATACCGGGAGGAACCAATGGGTAAAGCTTTAGATGCCGTGCAACGCTACATCGATTCAATGAAGGCGAAAGATTTGGAAGCAACACTGAACTGCTTCACGGACGATTGCGTTTATTACCTGCATGTCGGTACCCGGCCCTTCGTAGGCAAAGAACATATGCGCAAGCGCATTAACATGCTGTGGCCTCACCAAGTGGCCAGCCGCTGGCGCATAGTTAATTATCTCGAAGACAACGATAAAATCATCTTCGAGGGTATCGATGAATACGATCAGCCAGACGGCGTGACTGTGCGCATGCCATACATGGGAATCTATCAGATTAAAGATGGCAAGATTTGGCGCGGCCGCGACTACTTCGATATGCCAGGCTACCTGGGCATGACGAAGGGCGAGAAAAATGAATACCTGCTGAACGTGTCGGACACCATGCACGAAAAGCCGTAAAAGAGGTTTACAGTGATCCTTCACGACGCAGCCACCATCGCGCACTACACGCGCGATGGCTGGTGGGACCAAGTGACCATCGAGGATATGTTTCAGGCGTGCTTAAAAGCCGCCCCTGAACAAGTGGCGCTGGTTGATGCGCCCAATCGCGCAGCTTTCGCCTTCGGCGCGCCACTTAAGATGACTTTTACCGAGATCGATAAGGCCGTAGACCAACTGGCCGCAATTTTCTTCCAGCATGGTGTTCGCAAGAATTCGATAGTCGTTGTTCAACTTCCTAATATCGCTGAAATTGTCATTGCGTTTCTGGCTTGTGCACGACTTGGCGCAATTGTTTCACCGATCATGCTCGCATACGGCGAACGCGATGTCCGCCGCATCATCAATCATATCCGCCCCACCTGCATTCTCACGCTCAGTGCATTTAAAGGCCAATCGCCGGGTGATATCGCCAAGCGCATTTGCGCTGAGAGCGAAGGTTTAAAAACTACAGTCATCACGTTAGGCGACAGCAATGGCAGCTCCCCTACTCACATTCATGACTTACTAAGTATTAACCGCGACCTTACCCTACTTAAAAGCTATCGGGCCAAGCTGAAAGTTGATGCCAATGAAATCGTAACGATGCATTGGACATCTGGCACGACAGGCGACCCAAAATGCGTGCCGCGCAGCACAAATAATTGGCATGCGACCGGCACCTGCTGCACCGACGCTGGTGGGTTGCAACACGGCGATAAAATTCTGGCGCCAATGCAGATGGTGCACACGGCCGGTTACAGCGGCATTTTTATGCCTTGGCTGGAAACACAAGGCACGATTGTGCTGCACCACCCCTTCGATATGAAGATTTATCTGGAGCAATTAGAAACGCTGCAGATCAATCACACTGTTGCCGCGCCTGCCATGCTGAACGCATTGCTGCGCGACAATATTCTGGATAATCATGACGTTTCCGCCATCCGCAGCATTCTATGTGGTTCCGCACCACTCGACAGTTGGATGATTGAGGGGTTCAAAAAGCGGTACGGCATCGAAATTATCAATGCGTTTGGGTCGACCGAAGGTCTGACGATGCTTTCGAGCCCCGCAATCACTACTGATCCACATCGCCGCGCACGCTACTTTCCCCGATTTCGCGGCACAGCCAGCCGCCCCTCAACAAATACGTCATGGGGCGTGCGCATTGCCGCTGCGGTGGAAACAAAGTTGCTTGATCTTGAGACGGGGGCAGAGATCGACACGCCGCATACACCTGGGGAATACGCCTTCCGCAGTTCAGCCTTGTTCCCTGGCTATTGGACAGCAGAACATACGCTTGACCGCTCAGATTTTGATGCTGATGGTTACTTCCGCACTGGTGAGGTTTTTGAAATCGCTGGCGATGGGGATGATGCGGACTACTACCACTACATCGACCGATTAAAAGATGTGATCAACCGCGGTGGTGTAAAAATACCCGTCGGGGAGTTGGAATCGGCCATACAGTCCCTTCCCCATGTCCGAGAAGCTGCCGCCATTGGATACCCTGATGAGACACTGGGTGAGCGCATATGTGCTGCCATCGTAATTAGCCCTGGCCAAACCCTTACTTTGAAACAACTCAATGCAGGCCTGACCGCATTGGGGGTGGCTAAATTTATGCTCCCTGAACGCTTGGAAATTGTCGCCGCCTTACCACGCAACACCACAGGCAAAATTCTTAAACGTGAACTGATTCGCAATCTCACAAGCCAGCGAACAGCTTAAAAAGTCTAGGGCTGTGACAGCGCGACAGTTCGAAACGCCCGTGACAACGTCTGTCATAACTTGATACTCAAGGGGCATGAATCGCCCCATTGCCCCTTTCGCATTTGTCATCCTCTGGATCATTTCTGCTGGCCTGTTGCTGTGGGCCGCAGCCCTCAGTGCTGTAGAGCCACCAGTGTGGGATGCAATGTCGTATGTCAAAAAGGGCATGACGTTCTGGCAAATGATGGCAAGTGGTCAATGGGTCAATCCGTTCAATCTAGAGCCGACTATGCGACCACCAGGCACAGTGCTGATGGCGTACCCGTTGGGGTTCGATTCAGATTTTCGCGGTTTTTATTTCCGATCCAGTTTTATTCCACTGCTACTTCTCGGCTGTGCTGGTCTCATCGCCAACCCGCGCCCAAGCTTCTCATGGACTGCAGCAGCCCTTACCATCGTCCTGATCAGCATGCCAATGCTCTACCAGTTCCAGGCCAATGATCTTGTATTGTGGGACGTAAACTGGGGCATGGTTGATAACTTTATGGCGGGTGCCGCCGCCGTAAGTGCGGCCTCTGTCCTGCGCAGCATTCAACAGCGGTCAGTTTTTTGGGCTGTCATCGCGGCCCTTACGGCCGCACTGTGCTTCTTGATCAAACCTTCCGGGATAATTGTAATTGGCCTTACGGGCCTTGCGTGGTTTGTCCTGGTGGTGTGGCATCATCGCGCCCGAATTGACGCGCTGTGGAAAGACACACATACAATTAAATATGTGTTGCCAGGCCTTACTCTGGCCATGCTGGTTTTTGGCGCGGCTGTATATTACGGGTTTGCATCCGATTATTTTTCGATCTCCAACATTCTGTTTGGCAATCGGGTCATTGCAATTCTATCGAACGAAATCAGCGTTGGCGTGGGTTTTGGAGATTTCTTTGATCTCATTCGAATAAGTATTGGTCTTGTTATAGCCATACTGACAGTTGTGGGACTTATTCTCAGCTTTCGCAGCAAACAATACTCATCTGGGTTTGTCTCAGCCGTTTGCTTGATTATCGGGCTGTGGTTCTGGTTACTACAAACGGAACCTTGGGAACCGCGCTATTTTGTGCCGTTCGGCATGATGGCATTTGTGTTCTTAGTTCCCACGTTGATCGATACCGTCAATCATATGACTTGGGCCCAAAAGCGTCTCGCTGGTGGAATTGCAATTCTGCCAGGGCTTATCACATTACTGTTGTTATATATTCCAACGCCCCCCACGAGTGCGCAGCGCGCATTAGGCGTTAATCTAATCACCCAGCTATTCAAGGATGAAACGACTCAAGCGCAAAATCTTATTCAAAGTTTGCGCGATACAAACGTTAAGCACAGCTCTGTGTATCGCTTCAATATTTCTCCGGCACAGCGCAGCTTTGAAGCCACCTTGAGCTACACCAGCCTGATTGATCCGACAGCGCCTATAGTCGATATTTTATCACCCATGGATTGGCAGCGCACGAGTACGTTCCGCCTTGAAGAAATGGCGCGCGCTCAGTTTCTTTTATTTGAGCCCGTTCTCGACGCACAATATCGTCAAACACTTCTAGAACGGCGCGATGTGCCCGATTTTTACACTGAAACGATATTATTCAGCGCCTGGGCAACAACCTTAAACACCGTGCACGGCGTTCAGCAAATTTCACAAACCAGCGTACGCCTTTTAAAGATCGTGGACGCGAAAGCATTCGAGACAGCATTTGCTGAATTCATCACGCAGCACAATTGGCGCCCGGCCTTTTTGCAAAACAATCAAAGCCGGTGGTGGTCGCTGAACGAGCTTCAGGCACATCTCGATCAATCAGGCGCAGCCCTTCTGAATGCCGCCTATACGCCGTCTACACCAAATGGACCATCATTGACCGTACGCGGCGCCACATCGGGCTTTAAAGGAACGATGTTCGATGTCGATATCTGGGTTGAAGGTAACGCCCCTCAAACATGGGTGCTGTTCGCACACATCATCAACCAGAACGGCGAAATTCTAAGAAACGCGCAAGCAAACACTGCGAATGCTGAGATCCAAAACAGTGACCACCCCATCCGGCGTTACACACTGACTTATCCTGATATACCGCCTGAAGCGACCTCACTTGCGGTTGGGTTCTTCTTGCCCAAAGACAATGATATCGAATTCTTACTCACGACATTTGAGCATGTAGATTGGGATGGCCGGCGTCTTATTTTGCCCCTGAATAAAGGCGAGTCCGCAAACTAGATTACGCAGCTTGGTCTTCTGTTTGGGGCTGGCGCTCGCTATCAATGCCAATCAGGCTACCAGGCCCAGATGAGATAGAAGAGCCAACAGCCACCTCAGACAACGCGAACTCTCTGCGGGCGCCAGATTGCGCGCGTACGCGTAGTTTCAGATCGTCCCGATCAAACGGCTGCGCAAGGCGAATGGCAAAACCTAACTGCGCTGAACCAGTATTTACACCACCACGCGATAAACCATCGCGCACATCGGGGCGCGGCAGAAATTGTGCGGTTTGCGCAATGACCTCATGACCGGCCACGACTTCAATCGAGACTGGCGGCGATTGTTCCACCACCACCCAGCCCGTGATAAAGCCCAATTTGCGCGTGTCTTCGAGAGGAACGAACGTGCGCGCTTGAGAATTGATAGATCGGGATTCGACAGACTGCGGCATGCCCCTAGCATATAAAGCCAAAAGCTCATCGACATACTCGACAGATGATTTTGGTTTTTTGCAGTTTACGCTTAAGCTTTCAAGCAGCGCTGGCTCCTCAATCAATCGGCGCAATTGTGACGCCAACGCATCGACATCACCCGGCGTGAAGACGAGACCATTCCGGCCTTCTTTCACAACTTCCACAAGGCCAGAGAAATTTGAAACGACAACGGGGCGTTTTGCTGCCAAAGCAGAGTACACGACAAGCGGTGTGTTCTCATACCAGAGCGACGGAACAACCAGGGCATCAAGCCCTTTCATCACAGTGGCAACTTGCGCGTTTGGGAACGTTCCACAAAACTCAATGTTCTCAGCATCTGCCGCCAACACCTTGAGGCGTGTGAAATAATCAGGGAAATCTGATGGATTACCGTAGATTTTAAGCTGGGCGAATGCTGGATTCAATTTGCGGAATGCCTCGATCAACACGTGGCACCCTTTGTGTTGGGCAAGTGTGCCGACAAAACCAATTGTCAGACGTTTTCCATCTTCCCGGCGTGTAATTTGCACTTCGCCCGCGGCGATATCTATCCCGTAGGCGGATTCAACAATCAACTTCTCGTCCACGCCATTACGTGTCAGGACATCAGTCATCAGACGAGTAGGCGAAACGATGCCATTTAGCCAATTGAGCCGACTGACATTAAATGGTCGGCGTCGCGCCATGGCCGCGACCTCGATGCTTAACGGATATGATGGCAAATAGCCTTTCTCGGTTAATCCTGCGACGGCATCAACAGCAAACGTCGGAACCAATTTACTTACGCGCTTTACCGCTGGCCCGCGCGTAAGCTCGGCTACGTGCTTAACGCAGTTGCCCCCGAAGCGCGATGGCCCAGCGCAAACACTACCATCTTTTAGCAACAACTGACTTGTAGGGCACACTGACCAGAAATCTGTTGGCGTATAATATGCTGGAATGCCCGCGTTAACCGCAGCATCAATCAGCCCAACACCTAAACGGCTTAAATGAAAAAAGTGAACAATGTCTGGCTTCAAATCACGCAAGAGGCGTGTGAAATAACGCGCGGTCAGGTGGCTATCATACTCAACTTCCGTAACGGAAGATTGCCCACCCATGGGAATATAGGCGTGGTGAAAGCGAAAGACATGAATGCCTTCAATGTCGTATTCATCGAAGCGTTCGTCTTCAGGCATGTGCGTGCGTGCGGGAAAACCCGTAAACACATACACATCATGGCCACGACGTTTCAATTCTTTTGCAACGCTGTATGTCAGAACTTCGGTGCCTGAAAAATATTCAGGGAAGAACTGATGAACAGTCAGAAGCACTTTTAGGCTTTTGCCAGACTGCATCGCCTAAACGCCTCTCACTTTATTTTCTTGACCGCGTTGTTCGTCGCGTGCCCCCAGATACTGACCGGCGACGTGCATGGCGTTTAGCGCAGGAATCTTTAAAAGCAGACGAATCTTTTCCGACCACGCACCTTTAACGCGAAGGACAAAACTCATATCAGCCAATGTTGTATGCAACCATGCGCGCGGGATACGCATACGTGAGTAAACCAGATGAAGACCAAACTGTGCGTAAAGCTTGCGATGACACACATACGTCCGCTTGTACTCATAGGCGAGCGGACGATCATGAGAATGCACCACAGCCGCTTCCGGTTCGTAGACGATCTTATAGCCCGCCTTCAGAACGCGCTCAGCCCAATCGATATCTTCCCCAAAGCTAATCCTCCCGAACTTGTGGTTATGCCACACCGACTTACGGATAACCGAACAAACGTTATCAAAGTTGCAGAAGAGATACTTATCCATGGGCGCAAAAGCATCGTAATGCGCCGGCGATGCCAAGCTGCGAACCTCGCGCAAGTCGCGACCGGTCAGCCAAGCATTCAAGTTTCGTTTTGTAATGTAATCAGCATCAATCTGTGGCAGTTGCTTTACATAAGCACCGGCCACAGCAGGATCATCAAGTGCAGTTATTAAACGCTCTAGCGTGCTTTCATGAGCCGGGATCGCATCTTGAACGGTCAAAATAATACGTTCGCAATTCGCAGCGGCTATGGCCTGGTCACGCGTTGCGCCATGATTGAACTCTGACGGCGGAATGGAAATAATTTTGGCACCTGCCGCCCTTGCCGTTTCGATTGTGTCGTCGGTCGAACCCGAATCAATAATAATGAATTCAACTTGCGACCAAATCGTTTGTCGCTGCAAACCTGCGACGACGCGTTTAAATAAATCGCCGCCATTTTTAGTTGGAATCACCAACGAACACAGCAACGGATCAGTAGATGCAGCAACTGTCGCAGAACGCTTCATCAACATTTCAATGCTATAGCGCGTTTCATCATCTTGTGGCTGAAAGTCAAATTTGTTTGTGCTGCGAAAAGCAGCTCTCATCATGTTTACAAGGCGTGTCTTTAGTGTACCGCCCAGGCGTCGCAGCAAGAAGCGTGGACTATTCAGCTCGCTTTCACGTCGCGCTATCAGGCTATTCTGCGCCAGCCAGAGATGATGATAAGCTTCACGCACATGGGCCACTTCTGCAATAACCCCATCACGTTCTTTCAAAGCAACATCTCGTTCTGAAGCAGCAGTATCACGCGCAACAAACGCTAAGTTACGTTCATGCAGCGCAGCGTCACGCGCCATCACGGCCAAATTCCGCTCGTGAGCAATAACTTCGCGCTCTTGCACTAAAAGATTTTTATCATGCAAGACCGCATCAAGTGCGCCGATGCCAAATTTATCTTTGTAACCAGCAGCTTTTAATCGCTTATCATACTCATTCGCCAACTCGGACTTCTGATAAGCTGCCAATCGCGTTTTATGCAGTTCGTTCTGGCGGCGCATATAGTCGGAGATGTAATCGAGATCGCCATCGAAAATAATTTGCGATGGCACATCCGGCAGAGATGCAGTTTTCGCGCAGATTCCAATAAACGCCAGCGGCTCACTCACCGATGTCGCAGCCACACCTGTTGAAAAAAGCGGCTTTAACGATTGATCATCACCGGCCTTATCCAGCGTCACGCCTGTACGCACATACTGGCGGAGGACTTGAATGGCCGGAAAGTGAGGCGACAAAAGGTCACGCAGCTCTGGCTCATTCATTTCGCGGATGTGATACGGGTTCTCGCCGTACTGCTTCGTCGTCTCTGGGTTCGGCGTTGAGATCAGCAAAACACCATCGTCTTTGAGCAAGCGGGCGAAACTGGCAATCACGGCTTTTTGGGTCGCGTGATCGACGTGCTCTATCATTTCGAAACACGTCACCACATCGAATGACTTTGCAGGCAAGGTGGCGCCAAGGTCATCACGCTGAATGAACGTGAGTGCCGGATTGCGATGGGTTTTTATCGCCCAGGTAATTGCAGCTGCGTCGATATCAAGACCAGTTACCGATGCAGCGCGCGACGCCATCATGGCGGCGCCATATCCTGTGCCGCACCCGAAATCGAGTACGTTTTTGCCCGAGACGAGCTCCAACGCCATGTTATAGCGGGGAATATGTTCGTACTCGGCAATTTTTGACCATGTGCCGGGAACGTAACGCTCGCGCATGAACTCCGTGAAATCACTGCCACTTGCGCTCACCAACAAACCAGCATGATTTTGCAGATCGGATTTGCCCTGCGCTGCGGGGTTGGGCGACATGCCTTCGGCGACAATATTTGTGAAATGCAGACGCTGCAGCAAGTACGTCAGCGACGCTGCATTGTAGAACACAACATGCGACGGTGGATGGCGGTACGGCCACGCAGCCGGGTTATCTACTGCCTCTTTAGCACCCGCATTGGGCGTCGCTATGACAACGCGGGTTTTTGCGGTAATCGCGCCAATGGAAAAGAGGCTGTAAAAGAGTTGGTATGGCGAAGGTAGATGTTCGATCGTATCGAGGATCAGAACCAGATCGAACTCATGCGGGATCAGTTCTTCGACGTTCTCAACAATGTAGGCGGCTCCGCCTAATCGCTCCTGGGCGATCTTGCGCGCATGATCAGATACCTCAACTCCGAAACACTGCCAGCCACGTTCGGCAGCTAACTTCAGATGTGTACCGTAGCCACATCCGACATCTAGAACTGAAAGCCCTTCAGTCTTGCCAAACTTCTCAAGAATTGTTGTGACATAACCAACCGACCAATCAGTCTGCTCATCATAATTTTTATAGCCGCCGCGCTCCCCGCCTTCGAACCAGTCTTTACGGTCATAGTAAGCTTTCAGTTCGGCAGCAGTCGGCATGGGCGACACATGCTCTGCGCCGCAAACCCCACACGCCCAAACATCGAAGACGTCAACTTTACAGAGAGAGTTGAGCCGCGATGCATCGCCACAGACAGGGCAAATCGACGTAGGGGTGGCTTTTGGCGTTGCAGCAGAAATTGGCAGTTGGTTCACAAAGGTCTCTTTATGTCGTCTGTCGGGCGCAGGATTTCGCCCTGCGGTGCAATCGGCACATATTATAAAGCCTTTGTACCTGCACCCCACCCCCGCGCAAGTGGCTTTATAATAAGGTATTTTCCCTTTATGCCGCAGAATTTGGCCATTTTAAGATGGCCGTTCCGTCCCGGCCGTATCTGCCCCCAAGCCTCTATCCTCAGTGTGGGCGCGCATTATCACCAACACAGATGTGCGCGGGACTAGCACCCAGGCCTGACGTATCCTCAGGGCCACATGTTGAATTTAGGAAGGGGAGATAACCATGTCCGCTTATGTATTGCCCACAGCCATCTTTGAAGCCCCCGATAAGGCCAAAGGCCCGCCGTCAGGGGTTGGCGCAGGCGGTCCGCCCCCCGGCGTGCAATTGGCCGGCAATGGCCGTCCGAATCCGACCCTGGCCATGAAATCAGGTATAGAAGGCCGCGAAAAAGAGTTCGGCGAAGCCGTGGGCGTGCTGTTAAAAACTTTCATGGATACCATGCCTTACGTGCATGAGTTTAATGATGCGGTGGTCAAGTCGCATCTATCTCACATTCAGTTCGCCAAACGCCACGGCCTGCTGAAAGAAATGATCGAAGACGATCAGAAAACCATGAGCCCCATGCTGGGCCGTGTTCGCAAAAGCATCGAGCAAACCGGAAATAAAGAACTGGCAATGATCGCCATGTTCGAGCGCACAAGCTGCTTCTACCAAATGGTTGCCACATACCATTCAGAGGAAGGCAAGCGCGTGTGGAAGAGCCCATTCGGTTTGGTACTCGAGATGGGTGTGCGTATCGGCCAGTTCGATATGACCGAACAGGAAATTCATGACATCTGGCTAAAGCCACGTCTGTACGGCTACGCAGAACAATTGGGGGTGAAAATCAAAATCACCGATCAGCTGGGTGATGATAAGATGATCACCTGCGAGTTGGTAGACTAAAGCGCTAAAACATCGCGTGTGGAACCGGCGGCTCATTCCAGAGCCGCCGTTTTCATTTTGGCTTCTTTTCTATCAGGTGCAGCCGTACATCTTCGAACACAGGGGCGTAACCCGTGATGCCACGCGCCACACCGTCAAATTCTACCGCTTGCCACAACATAATACCGGGCGGATTTTCGTGCTCCAATTTCGCGACTTGACGATAAAGGGCTTCCCGCTTGGCCGCATTATTCTCTGCTTGCGCTGCCTTTAGTGCTGGCACGACGCGCGGATCGCAATGGAATGCAGCTCGGCCTTGCGTCAAGCCACCACACGTACGGTGACGATAATCCTGCAAGGCATCAAAGCCGCGGGCAAACATCGTGAACATATCAACAGTCAGCTTGCCGAAAAACACATCTTGCATTTGCGTTTGTTGCGGGCGCGATAACAACTCTAAATTCACGCCGACCTTCTGTAAGTCTGAAGCGATTTGCTGATAATACAACGCATCACTCGCACGCGCACCAACAGCCACCCCCACTTGCAGTGAGAGCCCATCTTTGTGTCCAGCCGCAGCCAGAAGTTCACGTGCCTTTACGGGATCGTACGGATAAGGCTCTAAGCTGCCATCATATCCAAATGCACCAGGAAATGTCAGTTGCGCGGCCGGATCCGTCGAGCCATCAAGAACCTGATCAATGATCGCTTGGCGATTGACCGCAAGGTTTAAGGCCAGCCGCACCCGCGGATCTTTCAACGGCGAATTGGGCACCGTTTCAGTATTCACTGCCAGAAATGAAACCGTTGGCGTAAGACGGGTGACCAGCTTGGCGCCAACTTCACGCAAAGGCCCATCATGCTCGGGCGACAAACCCATCACGTAATCAACAGCGCCTGAAACCAACGCTTGAAGCCGAGAGCTTTCTTCTGGGATTTCACGGATCTCGAGACCACTGACTTTAGGCGCGCGCCATGAATTCGGGTTGGCAGTCATAATTACACGCGCTTCGGTCCATGACTTGACCACGAATGGTCCCGTACCAATGGGATTGTCGCGGAAACCATCGCTGCCCAAATTTGTAAAGGCATTTGGCGCAGGCACCCGCCAAGCTGTGGCGTGCAATGGAAACAGCGGATCAGCTTCGCTTAAGTGAACGCGCACAGTCAGGTCGTCGACCCTTTCGGCGCGATCTACTTGATACAACGCACTGCCAATTGTTTCGGCCCTACCTTTTTGGGTCGCCATATGAACCGCCGAAACAACCAAGGCATCAGCAGTTAGTGGCTCACCGTTCGAGAACGAGACCCCCTGACGCAGTGTAAACGTCCACGTCTTTGGGTTCTCGGCTTTCCATGTCACCGCCAACGCAGGCAGCACTTCGCCTTTTTCACCGATGGATGTCAGCGTGTCGTACACAGCCTGATGGGCCATCACGGACGGCAGCGTAATGCCTTGATACGGATCACCGCGACGAAATGACAAAAAGCCGATACCAACGCGCAAAACATCATCGGCCGCATGAACAGGCGCCGCAGAGATAAGAGCCGCAGCAAGACAAAGAAAACGTGAGATCATGGGCCGTTATTTCTTGTGGTGATTAATCGGTAAATCCAACGCCGCCAGATCGACACGCTTGCCGTTTTTGAACACAGCATGAATAGCTCGGAAATTTTTCACATCTTGCGACGGGTCCGCATCTAGCAGCAAGAGATCAGCGAGTTTGCCGCGCTCAATAGACCCCAACTCTTTCTCTTTCGCCAAATAAATCGCTGCGTTCAACGTCGCAATTTTAATGCAATCGAATGGTGATACGCCCGCTTTGTTCAAATACTCTAGCTCTTGATGTACGGCTGGACCAAATGCGCGATCCGTACCCAAAGCCAACACAGCGCCAGCTTTGTATAAACGCTGAATGTTATCGAGCGCATAGGGCATCATCAGCTTGAACATCGGCGACATCCCCGACGAGATATAGCGTTCGCGCTCTGACGTTTTCCCCTTCTCGCGCTCTTCAGAGTCCATGACTGCAACAAACAATGGATCATCAAAGAACGCAGGATCATCGGCGACGCGCGCAATATTGTTAAAAACCGTGATTGTCGTTGAAATCGGAATTTTCTTCTCAGCAGCCTTTTTAATGAAAGCATCATTGGCAAGGCTACGCATGACCGGATGAGCCAAGGCATCTACCCCAGAATCAACCGCCGTTTCAGCATCCCATTCCGCTGAAATATGGACCGTGGTTCGTACGCCGTTGGCATGGGCGTAATCGACCACCCGCTTGAACGCTTCAGCGGAGAACGATGGAACAGCCTTGTTAAAGAACAAGCCCTGCCGATCAAGGATCAATTTTAAAAGATCGGGATTGCGTTTGAAACGTTCATCTAATGCGACCTTTGCTTCATCCCAATTGCCAACCTTAATGGCGGATGCGCCTGCCGCATAACCACCTGGAACGCTAACCGTACCACCGCCCGCAAAAATTCGTGGGCTGACAATCTTGCCGCTGCGTTCATCTGAGCGCATGGCAAAAATGAAGTCTGTATTGTTCCCGGAATCATAAACCGTCGTCACACCGCTATAGAGATAGCCGTGCAGCGCTTTCAAACCGGTCAGTTTATCCATGGTCTGCAGGCGCTCACCCGCAGACACTGCACCAGACTGTCCGCCAGGCAAATGTATGTGGCTGTCAATCAAGCCTGGAATGAGAAACTTGCCTGTGCCGTCAACAATAGTCGCACCTCGATTGTTGAGGCGCTCAAGACTGATAGCCGCAATCTTATTGGCTTTCACAAGCACATCGGCATTTGGAATGGCTGGCGCGCCGGTGCCATCAAAAACCGTGACGTTCCGGATCAGCAAGTCTTTTGACGCTGCAGGTCCTCCCGACAGAAGGCCCAACGCTAGGACAGCGGAAACCAAACGAACATACATATGCAGTACCCTCCCCCAGGTTATGGAAGGGCAGCATATCCAAAAATCATGGTTAAAGCCTCGGATTACCTGTGGCGACGTTTTCGCTGCGAACTTCGGTAAAACGAAGCTTTACAAGTCCGTTGCCAGATAGATCGACACATTGCGGGCTTGATTGGCCTGGAACGTATGATCGCCAGCAACCCGATATCCGAATTTATTCGTGATATTGTACCACTTCAGCCTTAGTGTCGTGGGGTTGCCGTTCACATCAAATGCATAACGCGCACCTAAATCGAGCACCCACCGCCCCGGCACATCCAGCCGATTGCTCACACTTGCCACCCGCCGCCCGATGTTTTGATACAGACCATCCACGGACAGCCCTTTGATGCCGGGAATTTTATAATCAAAACTTGCGCGAATCGTGCGCCCAGTTTGCCCCACAGGTTTATCGCCAATCTCACCCCGGTCTACCGGCTCACCTGTCACACGGGGCTTCATAAAGACACCACCGAATACGACTGTAAAATCTTCAAACACTTCACCAGTCAACGAAACTTCAAGGCCACGATGTTGCACTTCGCCCAGTTCGCGATAAAAGCGCGTGTTGTCGAACGCAAAATACGGCTTACGCACATCAAACAAACCCGTCACGAGTTTCACATTACTCGGCAGCGAAAATCTTGCCCCGGCTTCAACCTGCCGCGTCAGAATAGCGGGCAATACCGCAAAACGATTCGTGGCCTCGGCCGGAGCGCTGCCACTTTCTTCCAGGCCTTTTGTGTAGCCACCGTAGACAGCGATATCTTTAGTTGCAAACCATGCCGCCGAAGCATTCCAAAGCCACGGCTCATCATGGCTGACAGAGCGCACATATACAGGCCGTTGCTGCTCATTCGTTTTCCGATAATCGGTGCGTTGCAAACCCGCATTGAGTTCACCAACACCAGACCAAATGCCTTGATAGGCAACCCCCACCGTTTTCTGTTCTACAGAATCCAAATCGTGCGGGCCGTAGTTAAACTTTGGGGGCGCTTCTTCGTCCTCGACAGCAATATATCCGGGACCAAGTGAAACAACATCAGAGCCGCCTGAACGTGAATGCACATCACGCCCACGCAAGGCCACATAAAATACATGTTTGCGCCCGTTTTCATAGAAATTATAAGACGCGCGAAGTTCACCGCTGGTCGAGGAAGAACGCTCGTCCCGGCGCGCAATGATCAATCTATTGCCAAGGCCAGTTGGCGTTACGCCAACAAGCAACTCTGTAAAATCATGATCGCGCACGAAGCGCGATTGAAATAAGCCTGACTGAAATTGCCACGAGCCGACATTAGTCTTTGCAACGACGCCGTGATTTTGCGAATAGCCTTTATTGTCCGCCCATCTTTGCGAATAGAATGATCGGCGCTCATGCCGAGGCGGCAAATAGTCGCCCCCGCTTATAATAAAAGGTGCAGACTCTTCGTTCCAATATTCGACACGACCAAAAAATGGAATGATTTCCACATCATCACGCGGCACCCAACGTAGCGTAGTGCCGATAGAAGCGAAGTCGCCATCGGAGCCATCGAAGTATTCTTCATGGCGGCGTGCGCCACCAACAACCAAACCAAGCTTATCGCCGATCAACGGCCATTTCGTATCAATCTCAACGTATGGCCCACCGTAAACACCTGTGCCCACAACTCCACTAACGATACGTTTCTCACCCGCTTTGCGAAGCGTATAGTCAGCAATGCCAGTCGGCGCGGGGAACAAAAAACCCAACGTCGTTAAGCCAACACGCACGCGTGAGTTATCGACAATGCGATCCGTTAGTTCGTCTTGTTGGTCAAAGTATAACCCCTCAATACGAACGTTGCCCGCATCAACCGGCGAGAAGCCGCGCGCTTCGTACGGGTTATAAAGCCCCACACTTTCGTTTCCGATGCTGCTGCCAAAAGCATCTTCAGCCGATGTTGTTGCATTTTCATCGGCGCGCTGCGCCAAAGCGTCCAGTGGCGAGAAAAGCGCTGCAACTACAAAAATGCGGGCGCGCAAGGCTCGCAACGACAAACATTGATGGATCAATTGAACCTCAAACCAACCTACTTCTAGGCTGGCTTCCCCAGACGATGTAAAATTGACTTGCGACAAATTTACACAGCCTGCGGAAAAACAAACATTTCAACTTGTTCATGAGAAAATAAGGCACGCTCTATTTTTCCGCGAAGTACCCCGATAACAATCGGCCCCTTACGAGCCCAGTCAACAATGACAAATGTTCTTCTTTATATCGCAACGGTGTTGAGTTGGGGCTTTAGCTGGTACGCAATTCAAATGCAGATCGGCGTTGTTCCGCTGGAAGTTTCGGTCGCCTATCGCTTTGGGTTTGCAGCTTTTGTGCAATTTCTATGGTGCGCCGCAACAGGTGTATCGTTGCATTTAAGCCTGCGGCAGCACCTGCATTGCGCCCTTTTAGGACTCATGATTTTTGGTGCCAATCTTGTCCTAGTTTATTACGCGACTGCGGAACTTCCGAGCGGACTAGTCTCGGTCGTGTTCTCGCTCATCACAGTCATCAACATCGTCAACGGGCGAATCTTCCTCAAACGCACCAGTCCCGCCATTGTTTGGGTGGCCGCTATTTTGGGCCTAGTCGGCATCGCCTTAATGTTCAGCCCAGATATGAATGGCTTAAGTTTAGGATCACGCGCTTTGGTTGGTGCAGGTTTTGCTTTTGCGGGCGCGTATGTTGCGTCCATGGGCAACATCTTCTCACTGAAGGTTCAAGAAACCGGATTAAGCGTTCTGCAAAGCAATGCCTGGGGCATGGCCTATGGTGCACTGATTATTGCCGCTTACGCGGCCCTGAAAGGATCACCTTTCGTCTTTGAACCTACAGCGGAATACATCGCCGGATTAGCCTATCTTGTCTTTGGCGCATCCATCGCAGGATTCGGATTCTACCTCACCCTCATTCGCCGGATCGGCCCAGAGCGGGCCGGATATACTGCGGTGATGTTCCCAGCAGTCGCCCTCCTAGTTTCAGCCTGGCTGGAAGACTTAAAAATCACCCCCATCATGCTGCTGGGGGCCGCACTGATTCTATTTGGTAATGTGTTGGTTTTAGCCCCAAAAGGGGTCGTCAAACGGTGGTTTAAACGGGCACAATAGCTTCGCTAACCCATTGACGTTATAGAACCTTGACCACATCTGTGGGGTTAAAAGGGCACGGGCCAGAGCCGCGCCCTTCGAAAGGACGAATTAAACTAAAATGGCGCGTAATCCTTACGATGTATTGGGTGTGAAAAAGACGGCAACGGACGCTGAGATACAAAAAGCGTTCCGTGGACTGGCAAAAAAGCACCATCCCGATATGAACCCCGGCGACAAAAAGGCCGAGGAGAAATTCAAAGAGATCAATGCGGCCTACGACATCATCGGCGACGATAAAAAACGCCCGCGTTTTGATCGTGGCGAAATTGACGCGACTGGCCAGGAGATCCGCAATCCCTTTGGTCAGGGCGGCTTTCGTGGTGGCCCTGGCGGCGGCGCAGGTTTTGGTGGTGCGCAAAGTGGCTTCGGTTTCGAAGACATGGGCGACATCTTTGACAACATCTTTGGCGGCAATGCGCGCCGCCCCCAAAGTGGCACGCGCCGCCCCATTAAGGGCGAGGATGACGTCTTTCAACTTGAGGTCAGCTTTCTAGATGCCATCAATGGCGGCAAACGCCGTCTCACACTGCCTAGCGGCAAAGCGCTTGATGTAAATATTCCTGCTGGCATTACTGACGGGCAAACGATTCGGTTGCGCGGACAAGGTGTGCCCAGCCCCAATGGCGGCCCTGCAGGCGATGTCCTGATTGAAGTAAAAGTTGCGGAACACCCTCAATTTAAGCGTCAGGGCCGCGACATATACGTCGACCTGCCCATCTCACTGAGCGAAGCGGTGTTGGGCGGCAAAGTGGAAGTGCCCACAACTAATGGCTCGGTTAGCCTCACAATTCCGAAAGGCTCAAATACAGGCGGCACGCTGCGGCTGCGCGGCAAAGGACTGCCAGCCACCAAAACGGAAGCGGCTGGCGACCAGTATGTCAGCCTGAAAGTTGTCCTGCCCAAAGACCAGGACAGCGAACTTCAGGCCTTTGTGGAAACCTGGAGCGCCAAGCACCCCTATAATCCCCGGTCGTAAGGCCTCGAAACAGGTGCCCGTAGACCTACGCGCATGCACCCAATTCATTGATATTAAATACATATTTTACGTTTTAAGGCCCGATCACAGGCTCCGTTTGCGTGCACGCGCGAATTGAACAAATGCCTGATTCCAGATACTTTTCCGGCTGTTAAGGACTGAGCGCAACGAGCGGCGACGGACAGCCGTTCATACGATGAGCTAGGGTGCTTGCGCGCTCTCCCTATGCCGCGAACTTAGTGGGCAGGAGCCCGTTGCCAACGTGAAAACTGTTCTGACGTTCCTCCGCCACAGCCTTACCGCTTTGGCGCGCGAAGCCAAACGCGACGATGGTGTCCTCGCCCTGGTGATCGCCATTGCATTGATCGCTGCAGCCGCGACGCTGATTGCAACAACAGCACGTCAGAATAAGGAAGCCGAAGTTGCGCGTATGAGCGGCAACGCCAAAACAGTAAAGCTACTTAAGAACAGTGTGTTGGCATTTTACCTAACAGATCCGGACGGCGCAGGCACACAAGTGCGCAATGGCCGCATCGCTTGCCCTGATACTGATTTCGATGGCGATGAAAACTTTAACGATCCGACATGCACATCTGCGCGCGGCACAGTGCCCTGGCGTACTCTCGGGTTAAATCAAGATGATGCGATAGATGCTTATGGCAACTATTTCACGTATGTCGTGACCAATACTCAAAGTAGCCTTCAAGTTTGCAAGCAAATCAGCAACGAGTACAATTCGGCTCAAGCCGCCGAATATACTGGCACAGTAAACCCTGTATCAGATACTGAAGCGCTTACCTCATCTCAGTCTTCCGGCGCTGGCACCAATTTTTCTTATGCCTTCATTAGCCACGGACCGAACAAACTTGGTGGCATCAACCGCAGTGGGACATCTCGCTCGGCACCTACCAGTTCCGCCGAACTGCAAAACTGTCCCGCAGGCATTAGTGGCGCTTGCAGCGTACCATCAGGATCTTATACCGCCGCAACAACGGTTATAACGGGCCCACAAAACACAACATCAAGCACGTATTTTGATGACGTCGTGTACTTAAGCGAACGAGGCTCTTTAACAAAGCTCTGTGAATCTTTGACTCCGGGCCAAAAAGCCAACGCCTTCATGAACGAAAAGTTCGACGGCATGGCTGACGGAAACATTACTGACTCCAATGCTACCGTTCAGCCTGAAAACGAAAGTGGCGCCACAAGCCAAGTCACGACCTCTAGCGGCACCAATAAGGTTCTGGTTTTCACCAGCACATCGACGGCATCGGCAGCTATACGGTCTCGCGATCAGTATAATCCCGGGGAACGCCCAATTTATATTTCAATGGAGTGGACGCCAACGGTATCCAGCACTGAGGCGGGCATATCTATTGCGACACGCGCTACATCAGGCACGAGTAACCGTGGCACAGGCGACACCGAAGATATTTTCACAACAGACGGGATTACGGTTCGCTTCTATGATGACGGCACAAATGTCGGCTCGGCAAACAATCACCACATTTACATTTGCGAAAATGGAACAAGTGCTTGCGACAGCGGCACCGGCAACAACCTTGCCTCCAGCGGCACAGATACCTTTACGATCCAACTAAATCACACATACACCGTTGAAGTTTATGACGACGGCGTAAATATCTGGGGACGCATCTCGGATAATGCGGGCTCTAACTCTGCGACAATTTCTTATGACAGTTCGGCACCGACCGCACTGCCGGTCGCACGGCAAGACTTTGGCGGCCAAAACTATGTCATGATCATCAGTCATGGCCCATCGACATCACAAATCGACAATCTCCTGATCGGTCGCGGAGCCTTGGCGCTGGATACGTCGACAACGACAAGTTATGTCGACACTAATGACGCAGACTATGAAATTTCGACCGGGAACATAACACTTGAAGCCTGGATTAAACCAAACGCATTACCAACCGGGACCGCACGCTCAACGATACTGTCGAAATGGACTCATGATCCGAATGAATATACGGGTAGCGCAACAACCGCAGCAAGCGATCAAGCATATCGGCTCTCATTGATCAGCAGCGGAATCTCGCTCGATTTATCGCGCGGCTCGGGTGGCTCAGCCGCTCTTCACGCATTTAGCTTTGGTTACAAGCCAACAGTGAGCTTGTGGACTCATATCGCAGTTACTTACGATTCTTCGTCGGCAACCGCCACACTTTATGTAAACGGTGAAGCCTCGGGAACGGCTCGCTCATCCGCAACAAGCAACACAATTAACAGCAGCAGCACGGCGTCATTTAAAATTGGCGGCGAATTAAACAATTCAGCAGTCGCAGCGAACGGATTTAACGGTTCGATTACAGATGTGCGTATCTGGAATACGACGCGCATAGCCTCAGACATTTTCGACAACCATAAAGTACGCCTTTCGCTGACAGATGGCGCATATGGCACAGCCCTTATTGCGAATTTCACCTTAGACCGAGATGCGTCCGCTGTTTTTGGAGCAACATCTGCGACTTTGAATGCAGCGAGTACCGCGACTACGAATGGAACATTTTCGTCTTCGCCCGCTCCCTCATATACAGCAACATTGCAAACTTTTTTTCCGCCATTTGCGGACGCGATTTGTGGTGGCTCTTTGCCAGGCCATGTGGCTGGGACATATCAATGCGACTTCCGTGACACAGCGGACAGTGGTGACTTTGATATCCCTGCCAATTTAGCATCTGTATCTGTCAAAGCGTGGGGTGGAGGTGGTGGCGGCTATGATGCGGCAGCACTCACATACCCCACTTCAGGTTATGGCGGTGGTGGTGGGTTCTCTGTTGGACGCATGACGGCCATCGACAGTGTTACTATAGCCGGGCGGAGTGATCTGCGCGTCGATGTGGGCGGCGGTGGCAGTATGGGCTCAGGCCGCAATGGTTCCGGCGGCGGTGGCGCTTCGGGTTTATGGCGCGACGTTGATTTATCATCGACAGTCACAACAGGTGATTTTGCAGGCATCGTTGCTGGCGGAGGTGGTGGCGCGTCTTATGGTGACGACGACCTTAGTTCCGTATTGTTTGGCGGCGCGGGACCGGATTGCACCAGCGCTGGCGTTTGCGGACCAGGTGGGGGCGGTGGCGGCGCAGGTGTTACAACATCAAGAGCCGTTGATGCTGGAACTAATTTATGTGGTGGGCGCGGGGCAAATAACACTCCTACAGGAACCCCTCCACCGAATACGTCATATTGCCCCAACGGTGGCTCTGCGCCGTCCGCTAATGTAGGCGGCACAGGCGGAGGCACGGTAGCTGGCGGCACGTCTCTACTTGGAGCTGGCGGCAATGGTCACAATGGCACTGCAATAGATGGTACCCACAACGCAATTGGTGCTGGTGGCGCAGGCGGCGGCATCAGCATCAGCGATATGACGGCTGGCGGTGGCCAAAGTGGTGGTTACGGCGTCAACAGCACGATTCTAAACACGCTTTTGTCAACATTACTGTCCCTGCTCGACACCCTACCCACAGACTACAATGTGGTGGGTTTTGGTGGGGGTGGTGGCGCAGGCTTTGCGGATAGCGCAGCCGTCGGCGTTTCTGGGGCAGCCGGCAGTGCGCTGACACCCGGTGCGAGCACAACAGACCCAGACTACGCACCGTCTTACTGCACGGCATCTGGTTCCACATGCCCTACAACAACTCCTGGACGCGGCGGCAACGCAGCCGCAGGCACCCAGGGCGCTGTAATAATAAAGTGGTAATAGCAGTGAGGCTCTAAACCGGCCGCCAACCACTTTTCACCAGCGGCAAGGTGCGCACGCGCTCACCGCTGGCGGAGAAAATGGCGTTCACAAGCGCTGGCGCTGCAGGCGGCAAGCCGGGCTCGCCCGCACCGCCCATCTTGGCGCCAGAGTTGATAATCGCGACCTCGACGTTCGGCGACTGTGCAATGCGCACCATGTCGTAACCATCGAAGTTCGATTGCTGCACACCACCTTTATCAATGGTGATCTGGCCATAAAAAGCCGCTGACAACCCGTACGTGATACAGCTTTCCATTTGGTGTTTTACGCCCTCTGGGAACACTGCCAAGCCGCAATCAATCGCGCACCACACATTGTGAATTTTCACATCTTTGCCTTTGGTCGACACTTCGGCCACTTCAGCAACAATAGAGCCAAAGCTTTCAACCATCGCCACACCTAACCCGTGACCTGGCGGTAATTTACGCGAGCCCCACCCCGACATGTCGCGCACCTTCTCAAGAAGCGCGATATAGCGTGGGTTCGTGGCATTTTCGATGCGGAATTGCAGCGGGTCTTTGCCAGCTAAGTGCGCAAGCTCATCCACCATAGACTCTCCGAAGAAGCCGTTATGGCTGAACTGTACACTGCGCCACGCACCAATCGGCACCGAGAGCGGCGTGTCGGCATAAGAGAAACTCATATTCGGCACGTTATAGGCATCGCCCTTCATCCACCCCGATGCCAGCGTTGGAATTTCAGGGATGCGTTGCGGCATATTGGTGCGAATACTTGTGCCAACGACAGAATCCTCAGCCATCGCCACTTTCATCGCTACCGGTTTGCCGGCTTTATCAACCCCGCCTTTGAATGAAACTTTAGCGCGCGGACGATACAAAGAATGACGGGTATCTTCTTCTCGCGACCACACTATTTTGACAGGTTTCCCGACAGCTTTGGAAACAAGAGCTGCTTGCACAACATAATCAGCCTGCAAACGGCGGCCGAAACCACCTCCAAGCTGTGTTGTATAAATCATAACCTTCGCAGGCTCAATTTTCAGTGCGGCCGCGACTTGGTTCTGACAACGGGTTTGGGCTTGGGTCGAAGCCCAAACCTCTACAGTATCGCCTTGCACCCAAGCAGTAGCATTCATGGGCTCCATAGGTGAGTGCGACAAGTAAGGCACTTCATATGTGCTTGAGATTATTTTGGCTGCCCCTGCCAGTGCAGCGTCGACATCACCCGTCTTTGGACCTTCAGCAGCTTTCTTTAAGCCTTCGTCCAAAGCTTTTGAGATGCTTGATTCGCTGGTATTCGCGTTTGCCCCTAAGTCCCACTCAGGCCGTAATGCTTCCAGACCACGCAGTGCTGTCCAGTAATTGTCGGCCAACACCACAACCGCGTTGTCGAGCTTCACGACCTGACTCACGCCCTTAACATCCAAGGCTGGCGCGTCATCCACACTCTTTAATTTTCCGCCGAATGTAGGGCAATGTTGCACAGTGCCGATGACCATGCCTGGCACATTCACATCGATGCCATACTGTGCTGAGCCATCAATTTTTGAAGGCGTATCTAAGCGCTTATTCGGTTTACCAATCAGCTTCCAATCTTTTTTATCTTTGAGAGCAATGTCTGACGGCACAGACAACGTTGCCGCTACCGCCGCGAGTTCACCGTATGTCGCTTTGCGCTTCGAAGAATCGTGATAGACAACACCGTTCTCGGCACGCGTCTGCTCAACACTCACATTCCACTTTTTTGCGGCAGCTTGGCGCAACATCTCACGTGCCGTCGCACCAGCCTTGCGCAGGGGCTCAAAAGTACTGGTGATAGAGCCCGAACCGCCGGTAATCATATTGCCGTATTGCGGCAAGCTCGGCGCCATCTCGACCTTAATAGCGCTCCAATCAGCCTCCAGTTCTTCTGCAACCAGCATCGCGATGCCGGTTTGACTGCCCTGCCCCATTTCAGTCTTCGCTGAAATTACAGTGACTTTGTTATCAGCACTGATGCGGATGAAGGCATTGATATCCGTAGCTTCTGGCACGGCCGCCATGAGCTTGTCTTCAAGGGTCAAACTAGGCAGCGCAAAACCCAGCAAGAAGCCACCCCCTGCAATTGCCGACGTTGTCATAAGCGTCCGGCGCGAAACCTTAGCGCTGACTAAATCTGATGAGATGTCCTTGGGCATTGCGGGCCTCCCTCAAAAAACCGCTCAACTGTCACGCATCGTAGGGCGGCAAACTGCCGGCATCAACGGAGGCTATGCACATGGTTCGTGGGTAGCCGTTATTGGAGAAGCGGCAAAATACTTTTAGAATCATAAGCTTGGGCCATAGCTGCAATGGCCGACAATTTGTCGGTTAACGGCTTCCAATGATCGTGATCAGCAATCGCTGACCATATGGCTTCGATTTCATCAATGATGAGCGTACATGGCGCATCACCTGCAAAATAAGGATGCTTCAAATACGCGGGCTGCGCGGTCGCGTAATTTGCCAGCCGTGACTTTACATTGGTGAATTCGGCCGTCGCATATGACTCAGCAATCGGACTTTTGAGCGCGCGCCCTTCGCTGCTCAGGCCGCCATACCAATCAAAGAATACGCGCTCAAATGGGACCTTGGTGGTATACAGAAATGAATAGAGTGCAGAAAGAAGTTCGACATCTTGTTCTTGGCCCAAAGGCAAAATGTTCAAGCGGCGACAAATGGCAGTGGACAGCGCTGGTTCGAAGCGCTTGGGGAAGGCATCCAACGCCGCCACCAGATCATCGCGCTCGGCAATGCCCATCAGGCATTCGGCAAGACGCGTTAAGTTCCACATCAATGTGTCAGGCTGGCGGCCATAGGCATAAAGCCCTGTGTGATCAAAATATGCTGCCGTAAAACCAGGATCGTAATGCGGCAAGAAGCGATACGGACCGTAATCGAAACTCTCGCCGGTGATGTTGATGTTATCGGTATTGAGCACACCGTGCACGAAACCAGCCGCCATCCAGGCGGCCCCCGTTTCCGCGACACGACGACAAGTTTCTTTTAACATCGCCACCGCACGCTCTGCCGGAGATGCATTGGCAACAGTAACGCCGACGTCCGTGAAATAGTGCTGAAGAACGTGATCAATCAATCGATTGATCTTTGCTGCATCACCTTCAAATGCAAGACGCTGAAACGTACCGATACGAATATTGGAATGACTGAGGCGCACCAACACGGATGAGCGTGTGGGTGACGGCTCATCGTTCCGCATCAAGTTCTCGCCCGTTTCAATAAGACTAAACGTCTTCGACGTATTTACCCCTAAAGCCTCTAGCATCGACGTTGCCAGCAGCTCACGCACGCCCCCCTTCAACGTCAGTCGTCCATCCCCTTGCCTTGAATAGGGTGTCTGGCCACTGCCTTTGGTTCCAAGATCCAATATACGACCGTCCACTCTGTCGCGCATTTGCGCATACAAAAATCCACGGCCATCGCCCAAATCAGGATTATACGAGCGGAATTGATGGCCGTGATAGCGCAGCGCTAATGGTTGCGGAAAATTACCCGGCAATGCCGTAAAGCGTGAAAAGTGCGTAACCCATTCATCATCATTTAAAGTTTCAAGGCCCACGCGTGTCGCCCATGCATCATTGCGATATCGCAGAACTTGCTTCGGGAAATTTGCGGGTAAAACCGCATCAAAAAACCCATCTCCAAGTTTGTTGTGAATCGGCGTGGGATGATATGTGCTGCTAACGGGCATCGAAATATCCTACCAGAGCCAAAGCCATCGTTTTATGTCGCAAAAGCACAGAAAATACCTTTGAGGCTATAAGAAACAGTCGTCCAATATGTGTACTGACTACTTGCGTTAAACGTTGAGCGGCCTAAGTTCAATCATCACTTTAGCCACGACTATGCCGCATACCACTGCGTCACAGATACCGGAGAGCCCCTATGAAGTACCTTCACACAATGGTTCGCGTAACCAATTTAGATGAATCGCTGGATTTTTATTGCAACAAACTGGGTCTAAGAGAGCTGCGTCGGATGGAAAATGAAAAAGGCCGCTTCACGTTGGTCTTTTTAGGCGCGGAAGGTAACCCCGAGTCTCAAGTAGAATTAACCTATAACTGGGATCCCGAAGTTTATTCTGGTGGCCGCAATTTCGGCCATTTAGCGTATGAAGTGGATGATATCTACGCTCTCTGCGACAAGTTGATGAAGGCTGGTGTGACAATCAACCGTCCACCCCGCGAAGGGCGGATGGCGTTTATTCGTTCGCCCGATAACATTTCTATCGAACTTCTGCAAAAAGGCGGGGCAAAACCCCCTCAAGAACCGTGGCTGTCGATGCCGAATACAGGTGTGTGGTAATCTCACCTCATGCCGATCAAACTCCCCGCCGAAGCAACATCCATGCTTCTCTACGCCTTTAGCATGTTAGGCGTGGCCGTGTTTGCGGCGAGCGGCACGCTAGCAGGAGCGCGAAAGAACTTTGATCTCATCGGCGTGATCGTGTTGGCCATGGTGACCGCAACCGGCGGCGGGACAGTGCGTGATGTGCTAATTGGGCGAACAGTTTTTTGGATCGCCGATCCAACGCACATCTGGGCATGCTTGGCCGCAACAGCGGCGACAGTTTTTTGGGTTCGGTTCTTTGAACCGCCCTATCGCGCCTTGCTTTATGCAGATGCTATTGGCTTAGCATTCTTTACGATCATTGGCGCACAGATCGTCGAGCATATGGGATTTAGCCCGACTATCGTTGTCTTAATGGGCGCAATTACCGGTACAGCAGGCGGCCTTATTCGCGACGTGTTGTGTGTTGAGGTGCCACTGATTTTTCGTAAGTCAGAGCTTTACGTTACCACCTGTGTCGTCGGAGTGACGGCATATTTGGCTTTACGTTTGCTTGGATGTACAGAAGACCTTGCCGGGTCAATTGGGGCTGGGGTTATTTTGGCGATGCGTATCGCGTCTATTCAATGGCGTTGGACGCTACCAACCGTCAGCATTCACGCCGAGAAAGACCAAAACTAAATTCAACACTTAGTGAACAGCAACTACGCTGCTGGGCAGCTTGTTAACGCGCGCAAGTAAATATTCAAGGTCATCGTCGTCGAATTCAACGCCAAAGCTTTCATACTGCGTTAGCACACGCTCAACGATACGTCGTGAATAGCGTTCAGCATCGTGCGCACCGCCATCAAAGTCGGTCTGCGAAGCCACAGACAAAGCCACACGAATAGCCGGATAAAGTGATTGCGGCAGTCCGGTTTTAGCCCAGGCAACTTTTAAGCCATTGCCGCCTGGATCGTGGATCAATAAACGCACGTTCCCGACCGGCACACCGGTCAACTCTGCGAGTGCATGCTCAAAGAACCGAATATTTCCCATGCACAACGCGCGCAACACCAGCGAACCTGACAAGCGCTGATTGGCTTTGAGTTGGCGCACGAGCGAATCAAGGCTTTCTTCTGTGACGCCCATCGCCAAGCCGGCGGTAGCACGTTCACGTGTTTGGAGCACCAATTCCATCGCCATGTCAGCAGAAACACGGTGCTTAGTCAGCAAGTGAGTGCGCAAATGCTCGGCTACTTGTGTGACAATCCGCTCGGCGACCGTTACCGGCAAGGTCGCACGATGAACCAGCGGTTGCTGCACCAGTTCGCTAGCGCCAAACTTATCAACAACTTTGTGGAATGTGGCTTCCGAAATATCGGCTCCAGCGTTGCCAACTAGTTTTGCCACTACGGCCTCGGAGCCTTTTTCGGTCAGCGCATCCGCGACGGCGGCGGACAAAGTCTCGCGACCCGCAATGGCCTCAAACTTGGCTTGACTTTGTTGGCTTGAAATAATCTGCACCAAGTCTTCAGAAGTTAGAACATCTGAGAACGAGAGCATTGGTAAGGATACCGGGTCGACATCCTGAGCCAAAGTAACAGCAATATCGCGCGGGACGTTCGGATTGTGTTTCAGGTTTGCCGACAGTGCTTCACGCACGCGAACTTCGGCATCCCTTAACATCAGCCGGAAAATATTCTCGGCCAGCGTAAGTTCAGCCGCGCTGAATAAGCCCGATGAAAAACCTTGAGCGATTTTAACCGCAGTGCCGACGCGCGCCTGTGGCGAAGGATCCGTCGCCAACCGGGTTACATCGTCCATGGTTAACTTTGCCACGTTCAATCCTTAAACCTAGCTTTTGATGAGCCGGACGAATCCGGCCCTATAAATTGGGTGACGATCAGGGCAATATCGCAGCACGACGCTGCAGAATTGAATTTCCCAGGTATTATGCACTATCGTCCGTTGTGCGACGCCCATTTTACACAAGCTGCCTGAGGATTCAATTGTTCGCAACCCTACACCACTGGCCATGCGATTTTAGCATTTATCAGAAATTGCTGTGTTTTCAGATTTAAAGCCCCATGACAATTGATCTTAAGAAGCATATCCGCCAAATTCCTGACTTTCCCAAACCGGGCATCAATTTCTTCGATATCTCAACCCTGATTGCACACCCGCAGGCCTGGCGCGAAGCGGTGACACAATTGTCAGAAATATTGAAGGCTTGGAATCCGGACATGACCGCAGGCATTGATGCGCGCGGCTTTATTGTAGCTTCGCCTGTCGCTGTGCATCTCGGGACCGGCATGCTGATGGTCCGGAAAAAGGGTAAACTGCCAGGACAAGTTAGCCGCGCAGCTTACGGCCTCGAATATGGCTCAGACGAAGTCGAGATTCAGCGCGATGCCATTCAACCAGGTCAACGAGTCGTGATCCTTGACGACTTATTGGCCACGGGCGGCACTATAATGGCCGCAGCCAAACTCATTCGCCAGCATGGTGGCACGGTCGCCGGTGCCGCTTGCCTGATCGAACTGCGATTTTTAAAAGGCCGAGAGAAACTCGATATGCCTTTTGAGACACTGGTCAGTTACGATAGTGAATAGCTACTATCGCTCGTTCCACTTCGCGACCACAGATGTCGCCACGGCATTGCCAACGACATTGGTAGCACTACGCCCCATATCCAGAAATTGATCGACGGCAAGGATTAGCAATAACCCCTCCTCCGGAATACCGAAGAAAGTCAAGGTCGCCGCTATAACGACCAGCGATGCGCGCGGCACGCCGGCCATACCTTTACTGGTCAGCATTAATAGCGCCAACATTGTGAGTTGCTGCATGACAGTGAGTTCGATGCCGTAAGCTTGCGCGATAAAGATAGTCGCAAACGTGCAATACATCATCGAGCCGTCGAGATTGAACGAATAGCCAAGGGGTAAGACGAAGCTGGCTATGCGCTTGGGAACGCCAAAAAATTCCAAGCGCTCGAGCGTTTTTGGGTAGGCGGCCTCGGAGCTTGCCGTCGAAAACGCCAGTAGGGTCGGCTCGCGAATCAAGCTGATCAACTGCGTAATACGCTTACCAATAACCAAGAATCCCGCGAATACCAGCACACACCACAATATGCCGAGCGAGATGTAGAATCCGCCGATAAATTTGAGATATGTCGAAAGAATACCTAACCCTTGAGTCGTCACAGTAGCGGCAATTGCTGCAAACACTGCAACAGGCGCAAATTTCATCACGTATCCTGTAATTAACAGCATAACAGCTACAATCTGATCCAGAATTTCGGTGATCTTATTTGCCGCCTCTCCCAACGTGGAGAGTGCAACGCCCACGAACATCGAGAACACGACAATCTGCAGAATTTCATTGGTCGCCATCGCCTCGAAGAAAGACCTCGGAAATACGTGCGTGATGAAGTCTTTCAATGTGAGCGCGCTGGCTTTAACTGCGACGGCGCTTCCACTTTGAGGCAACGGCAGATCAAGACCGACCCCAGGCTCAAGCCAATCAACAATGACCAAACCCAAAAGGAGCGAGATGATGGAGGCGCACAAAAACCATGAAATAGTAAGAAATCCGATGCGACTTAATGATGCTGTATCACCGACGTGGACGATCCCAACGACGAGTGTAGAGAATACCAATGGCGCGATGATCATCTTGATCAGGCGCAGGAAGATGTCGGTCAGAATCGAAAAATAGCCGGCTACGGTTTTAGCAGTCTCGGCATCGGTATTTTGATTAAAAAGGTATCCAACAAGCACCCCAATAATCATACCGATCAGAATATAAAGCGTGAACCGCCGCGACATCCTCTACCCCCTAAGCCTGGCCACCCAGACCGGTCAGAGTAAAGCACGTGCGCGGCGCTTCAAGGACTGTTTAGCGCCCGTATATGCACTTTCGTTATACGCCCTTGGAGCCTTATTCAGCCGCGAATGAGCCTTCTTCAGCGGCTTCCGAACCGTCTGCAGGCTCAGTGGTGTCAATAGAGTACCCTGCCGCACGTACGGTGCGGATGATGTCCGCCCCGCCGTTCTCATTCAAAGCTTTGCGGAGACGGCGGATATGGACATCGACCGTACGCGGCTCGACGTAAATATCCGGCCCCCACACGCCGTTCAGCAACTCTTCACGACTAAACACCGTACCCGGGCGTTCCATGAAGAATTGCAGCAGGCGAAATTCAGTCGGACCGAGGTGGATGTTCTTGCCGCCACGGCTAACACGGTGCGAATCTAGATCCATCACGATATCCGAGAAGTTCAGCACACCCTTTGTTTGTGAGGGCTTCGAACGGCGAAGCAGTGCACGCACGCGCGCCATCAATTCAGGCATCGAGAACGGTTTTGTCATGTAGTCGTCGGCGCCGACATTCAGGCCGCGCACTTTGTCGGTTTCCTCGTTTCGCGCTGTGAGCATAATGATCGGCACATTACGCGTCTCAGACTTACGACGGAGCTGACGGCAGACTTCTATGCCCGACATGCGCGGCAGCATCCAATCCAGCAACACTGCATCCGGCGGCGTTTCATCAGCGATGGTCAGTGCCTCTTCACCATCGCCTGCTTCGGTTACGCGGAAACCTTCTTTTTCGAGGTTGTAGCGCAGCATCGTGACGAGCGAAGCCTCATCTTCAACGATCATGACTGTGGGTTTCATCATCGGCTTACTCCAATATCAATCAAGCAGTTGGGGGATTCGGAAATGGCATATCGAACGTCGTCGGCGTCCCCTGTTTTGGCCGACGTTCAACCAATGCCTTTCCTGCCACCAGGAATTGTATCGTTTCGGCGATGTTGGTGGCATGATCGCCGATGCGTTCCAGACTTTTGATGCAAAACAGCAAGTGCGTGCATGTTGGAACATGATCAGGGTCGGACAACATGTCCGACAGAAGTTCTTGGAATACGCTGGTATGTAACGCATCAATATCTGCGTCACCGCGCCATACAGCTTCTGCTTTGGCAAGGTCCCGTTCAGAGTAGGCGTCGAATACGTTTTGTACATACATACGGACCAGGCGGCCCATTTCGATTACACCGGCGACAGCCGGTGCCGAATTAAAGTTCTGAATTACGATGGTGCGCTTGGCAACGTTAGCAACGTAATCACCGATACGTTCTACATTGCTCGATATTTTCAAGGCAGCGACAATTTCGCGCAGGTCTGCTGCAACAGGCGCATGACGCGTTAACAACGCCATAGCTTGCGCATTAACTTCAATCTCGATGTCGTCGATTTCTGTATCCCGGGCAATGATTTTATTCGCTAATTCCACATCACGATGTTCAAGCGCTTCAATCGCCAGAGCCAATTGGGATTCGGCCAAGCCAGACATTTCCGTCAAGCGCTTCGACAACGCACGCAACTCCGCCGCAATACCACGTTGAGACGTGTGCTCCGGCGAAGAAGAAAAATGCGGTGTCTGTGTGCCCATGCCCTAAATCGCTGTAATCAGCCGAAGCGCCCGGTCACGTAGTCTTGTGTGCGCGGAGATTTCGGGGTTTGGAAAATCGTTTCGGTATCGCCGTATTCAATTAAGCGGCCCAGGTACATGAACGCGGTGTTGTCCGAAACACGCGCGGCTTGCTGCATGTTGTGGGTCACGATCACAATGGTGTACTGACCTGTCAGTTCATTGATGAGGTCTTCGATCTTTGCGGTCGCGATAGGATCAAGCGCTGAGCAAGGCTCATCCATCAGCAGCACCTCGGGATCAGCGGCAATAGCGCGCGCGATGCACAAGCGTTGTTGCTGGCCACCCGAAAGGCCAAGCGCGCTATCCTGCAAGCGGTCTTTCACTTCGTTCCACAGCGCAGAGCCCTTCAAGGCGCGCTCAACGGTCTCTTCCAAGATGGCCTTGTCGTTCACACCGTCGACACGCAGCGGGTAGATCACATTCTCAAAAATCGACATGGGGAACGGATTTGGCTTTTGGAACACCATGCCCATGCGTTTGCGTAGCGCGATTACGTCGGCGCCACGGGCGTAGATGTTTTCACCTTGCAGCTTCATTTCGCCAGTGATCTTCAAGCCATCAACCAAGTCGTTCATACGGTTGATGCAACGCAACAACGTCGACTTGCCGCAGCCAGAAGGACCTATCAGCGCGGTCACCAAGCCTTTTTCAATCGGCATGGTTACACCGTGCAAAGCTTGCGACGAGCCATACCAAAGATTAAGCGTATTGATTTCGAGAACGGTACCCTGCCCACCTTTTTTCACGTGGTACATGGTATCATCGAAAGTCAAGGTTTGTACGTCCATGTTCATTTGCGCCTCTTAGAATTGACTGCCCTTGAACTTCCGCTTGAGCTTGTTACGCACCATGATCGCGGTGATATTCATGATGAAGATAAGTCCGATCAGCAACATGGTGGTCACGAAAACCATGGGCTTGCCAGCTTCCGAGTTACGCGATTGGAAGCCGACGTCGAAAATGTGGAACCCTAAGTGCATGAAGCTGCGCTCAAGGTGAATGAACGGAAAGAAACCATCGACTGGCAGTTCAGGTGCCAGCTTTACAACCCCAACCAACATTAAGGGCGCTACTTCACCTGCGCCGCGCGCCATGGCCAGGATGATACCCGTCATGATGCCAGGCAGAGCACGTGGTAACACGATGTACTTAATGGTCTGCCATTTCGAGGCTCCGCACGCCAGCGAGCCTTCGCGCATCGATCGGGGCACGGCGGCCAAAGCTTCCTCTGTCGCAACAATGACGACGGGCACTGTCAGCAGGGCCAGCGTTAAAGACGCCCAGAGCAAGCCACCTGTACCAAACGTCGGGTTCGGCAAACGCTCAGGGTAAAAGAGTTGGTCAATGGAACCACCCAGCACGTAGGCGAAGAATCCCAAGCCGAATACGCCGTACACAATTGAGGGGACACCGGCCAAGTTGTTGACCGAAATACGCACAAACGCGACCAGACGGCCTTGCTTCGCATATTCACGAAGGTAGAGCGCCGTAATGACGCCAAACGGCGCGACCGCAATGACCATCAGCAGCGTCATAGCTGCGGTCCCAAAGATCGCGGGCAGAATACCGCCTTCAGTATTGGCTTCGCGCGGTTCGGCAGAGACGAACTCCCACCACCGCGACAGATAAACGCCAATTCCGCCAAACAAGCTGAGATCATTCGGCGCATAGATGCGCACGATTGCATCCAGCGGCACTTGCTTCTCACGACCGCCGATTTCCACAAACGTAGCTGTGTTTTTGCTGTTCACATCACGCAGGCGGGTCGCTTCATCGGCCAAGGCTCTGTATTCGTCTTGCAGCGCCTTTGAGCGTTCATCCAACTGGCGCTGCGCCTCGACATAGGCAGCGCTATCACGACCAGATTTCAATTCAGCGCGGCGCACATCTAGGCGCAGTTCTTCCAGCTTATGGTTGATCTTACCAATGTCGTGCTTCTCAATGGTATTGATCCGGTCACGGCGGTCACGCGCCGCATCGTGTGCTTTTGCAAAGCTATCGCTCTCGATGCTTTTGATATCGGTGGCTTGACCATCAACCGTCACCGATTTCAGTCGCGCCACCAGCGGACCCCATTCTTCACGTTCAGCGAACAAAATATCTTTTGGCTTTGCGGTATTCACGACCTCGTGGCTGGACACCCAACGGAAATCTTCGTTGTAAATGTCGAAGTTGCCAGTGCGATACAAGGAACGCTCAGCGTAGCCATCATTATCTCTAATGATCTGCTGAGCCTCCGGCTTTAATTTTGCGAGATCAGCAGGTTGTGGCTTGTACAGTTCGGTGCGCGTGATTTCGCCAGCCGTTACCGTGCCATCATTGCTTGTAACCGCAACAACGTCCTTAGGCACAAAGGTCGTGACACCATTCCAGAATACCATCAGCAAAAAGCTGATGATCATTAAGCAGCCCAATGCAAGCGCCCCACCCAATGCCCAGGTGAAAGGCTCGCCGCGCGACCGCAAGTCTGTCATCCGATACGCAGGCTTTGACATCGGAATTTCGGCGTCAGGGGTTGCGGCTGTTTTATTCACATAAGCGCTCATGTCCGTCACCCTTACAACTGCGCTGTGCGTTTACGGAATTTCTGGCGCACCAGCTCTGCCAGTGTGTTGACGATGAAAGTCATCACGAACAATGTCAGAGCAGCTAAGAACAACATGCGGTATAGCGTGCTATCACGCACGGCCTCGGGAAGTTCGACGGCAATATTTGCCGACAGTGCACGCAAACCTTCAAACAGGTTCCATTCAATCAGCGGCGTGTTGCCAGCCGCCATCACCACAATCATGGTTTCCCCGACCGCACGGCCCATGCCCACCATAATGGCTGCGAAGACGCCGCTCATAGCAGCAGGGAGAATAACCGCCGTGGCGGTTTGCCATGGCGTCGCACCGCAGCCCAGCGATGCTGCGCGTAAGTGCTCAGGCACCGAATTCAAAGCATCTTCCGCGATGGTGTAGATAATCGGAATAACCGCAAAGCCCATGGCAAACGAAACGACCAAGGTATTGCGCTGCACGTAGGTGTCGACAACACCACCGCGCACATCGATACCCCATGCCGTCAGCAAGCTGGCGATGGCGTAACTGATGATGCCGCCGATGATCAGCGTCACGATCCAACGGCCCAAGTCGGCGAGACCCGCACGTAAGCGATTTTCTGAACGCAACAGCGCCGAGAGTTGTTTGCTGGCGATACGGCCCGAAACGATCCAGACACCAATAAAGACCACCGGTAATAAAACCAATGCCGTGAACGGCGTGCCGCTGCCCACTGTGCCGTTGGTCCAGGCTTTGAAATCACCAGCAAAGAACAAGGCTTCCAGCACCGGACCAGCGGCGTAGGACAGATAACCAAACACCACCAAAGTCGCGATCATGCCGATAAATTTCGGCGCACCATCGTACTTTAGCTGGAACTGATAAGGGGTGAGTTGCCACATATAAGCGCCGAAGAACAAACCGAGCGGCATGACGAAGAACGCCATCATCACGGCTGCAATCCAGGTTTCAACAATCGGTGCCAGCACAAGGGCCGCAATAAAGCCCAACACCACCGACGGCAACGACGCCATCATTTCCATGGTCGGCTTCACAACCGCGCGCACTTTGCTGTGCACAAATTCAGACGTGAAAATTGCAGCACCCAGCGCAATCGGCACCGCAAATAACAGCGAGTACACAGTGGCTTTGATGGTGCCGAAAATCAGCGGGATCAAAGACAGCTTCGGTTCGAATGCATCGGTACTGGCCGATGACTGCCACGTATATGTCGGCTCGGGGTAACCCTCGTACCACACCTTGCCGAAGATGGTTTTCAGCGTGGTTTCCGGGTGCGGGATTTCAAAATCCCAACCATAAGCATTGCCTTGTGCATCAACCGCCAACACCGCGTTTTGGCGCGGAGCCAAAGCCATCGTTTCGTAAAGCGGCTTGCCTTCCTGCGCTTTCAAACGCAGCAGCACTTGTTCGCTAGTGCCGTGACGCAGCCAAATGTTGCCGTCGATATCTGCCGTAGCGAATGTCTTACCACGTTGGCTGACATCCATCGCAACGATGGCAGCAGGTTGCGGCTCTAATGTTTTCGATTTCACCATCGTGAAACCATCGGCCGTCGTGGCACCTTCGGTCGGCAGGCGGAAATAAACATTCACCGAGCCATCAGAGCCGCCCACAACAATGGATTGCTCGCCAATCAGGAAACCGAACACATTGATGTTTACACCATCTGCCGTGAGCTTGGCCGTCTCGGCCAATTGGGGCTCACTGAAGTTGCGTGTGTCGTAGCGATAAACCGTGCCCGACTTTTCCGCGATGTAAACTTGGTCGGCTTTCTCGGTCATCAACACATCAGAGACCACCACGCCCTCCTTCAAGCCCGGCAATTCGGACGAGGTCAACGTGACGGTCTCTTTGTTGGTCATGAAGTTCTTGCGCGTCTCGGCCAAGCTCACGCGGCCAATGCCGGCAGAATCAATGGTGATGAATGAACGCGCAGGGCGTTCGGCCGTGCCACCGACGCGGTAATCCAAAGCTTTGATCGCTTCGCCATTCGGGGTGATTTGTTGCGGCTCGCCCAATTCGACTTGAACCAATGTACGACGGAATTGCGTTTCAGAAATGGGCGAATACAACCCTGTGCCGTCCGTCAGATCGGCGCTATTGGCCAAAGCCTTTAAATCAGCCGGCGCATCGGTTTTATCGATGACATTGACCTTCAAGACCAAGCGGCCGAGGCGCAATGTGCCGTCGTCATAACCGAAGGCGACATAGCCGCCAGCCAATGTGCTGGCAAAAGCAGTTGCGGTTTTGCCGCCAAAATCAAAATTCGGCACCGAGATTGTTGTGCCGGTTTTGATGTGAAACGCCTTCAGAACGCCAGCATCATCAACCGCAACTGATAACGTCCGGTACTCATCGATCACATCGTACAGTGTCTTGTGATCACCATGCTCGATGACAACTTTGTGCTGCCCTTCCACATGACCGCCGGTGAACAGCGGAACCACAACCTGAGCCAAGAAAATCATGATGCCGAACACGGCAAAGATCACGGCCAGTCCACCGATGCGGATCACCCAGTCGGCTGTTTTATCGGCAATGATGACTGACTTTGCAGTCTTCATGGACCGACGTTGACGCGGAACAGTTCCGGTTGAGGGCGATGCTTCAATGGTCACGGACAACAGCCTTTTTTCAGTCCTACCGACGCAGCGATAAAAGGATCGAGACGCATGATCTTTTCACGGCGGCGTATTTTATCCTGAAAAGAAAAGCGCCGGGGCGAAATTGCTCCGGCGCTTTCCCTTACATATCAGTACCTTAGCTTATTTCAGACCCAGGACAGCCGCGTCTTCAGACGCAACCGCCGCCGGGATCGGGTAGTAACCGTCCTTCAGGACGATTTGCTGACCTTGCTTCGAGAGCACGTATTTCACGAACTCAGAGCGCAGCGGATCCATGGTACGGCCCGGGTTCTTGTTTACGTAAACGTACAGGAAACGGGTAATGGGGTAGTTGCCAGCGTAAGCTTCTTCAGCTGACGGCTCATGGCAGCTGTCGCCCTTCTTGCCCGAGACTTGCAGAGCACGAACGTCAGCGGTCTTGTAACCGATGCCCGAGTAACCGATGCCGCTCTTATCCGAGGCAACGCCTTGGACAACAGCCGACGAACCAGGTTGTTCTTTCACGCTGTCTTTATAGTCGCCGTCCGACAGAACGACTTCTTTGAAGTAACCGTAGGTGCCAGAAGCCGAGTTACGGCCATAGAGCGAAACCGGCAGGTTAGCCCATTCGCCAGTCGCACCCAGTTGACCCCAGGTGGTTACGTCTTCCTTCATGCCGCGCTTGCGGGTTTTCGAGAAGGCAGCGTCCAATTGCTCAAGGCTCAAGCATTTGATTGGGTTGTCCTTGTGGACGAACACGCCCAAGGCATCCACAGACACGCGCAGAGCGGTCGGCTTATAGCCGTACTTTTTCTCGAAATCGTCGTTTTCAGAAGCGCGCATCGCACGCGACATCGGACCGAATTGAGCGGTACCGGCGATCAGAGCCGGCGGAGCGGTGCCCGACCCCTTACCTTCGATTTCGACCTTCACGTTCGGGTATTCTTTGTTGAAGCCTTCAGCCCACAGGGTCATCAGGTTGTTCAAGGTATCCGAGCCAATGGACTTCAAATTACCTTCAACGCCAGAGACTTTCTTGTAGTCCTTCAGAGCCGGATCTACGTCTACGGCATGGGCCGCGCTCGTCGCCAACAAAGCGCCTACAAAGAGCGCGCCGGTCACATTCCTCAGCATTTTTAGATCTCCCGAGTGAGAAAATTAGTGATGAACGAGCCGGCTGATTCCGGCGCTGTTCATGGGCACCTTTCCTATCGGCGAACCCCAAACCTTTTGTGACGGTATGATGACAGTTTTGTTTCAGTCACTGGGGATAACGATGACAGCGGGAGAATTATGCTGCTAAATCAATGCATTAAGATTTTAGCTGCGGAGCTTGGCAATATTACCGGCATAATCTTTTGTGCCGAAAACGGCCGTCCCGGCCACCAGCACATTGGCCCCAGCCTTAATGCATTCCCTGGCTGTGTCGGCATTAATGCCGCCATCAACTTCCAGGTCGATGGGGCGATTCCCAATCATGGCCTTAATTTTTGCGATCTTATCGAGTTGGCTGCGAATAAAAGACTGCCCGCCAAAGCCCGGATTAACGCTCATTACCAAAATCAGATCTAATTTATCGAGCACATACTCGATAACCGACTCAGGGGTTGAGGGGTTCAGCGACACCCCCGCTTTCTTACCCAGCGACTTAATGTACTGCAGTGAACGATCCAGATGCGGGCCGGCTTCAGCATGAACTGTAATGATGTCAGACCCGGCTTCGGCAAATGCGGCGATGTAAGGATCAGCGGGCTCGATCATCAAATGCACATCGAACACTTTCTGCGAGTGCGGACGAATGGCTTTCACCACTAGCGGCCCGATGGTGAGATTGGGCACAAAGTGACCGTCCATGACATCGACGTGGATGTAATCGGCCCCGGCCACATCAATGGCTTTGATCTCCTCGCCAAGCTTGGCGAAATCGGCGGACAAAATGCTGGGGGCAATTTTAATGGTCATGGCAGCACTCAAAAAATGAAAGCGGTAAAACTGTCATACACTGGGCTCATCATAGACCCAAGAGCTAGGCGCTAATTGGTGAGATCGCGCACCACACGCAAGCCCAGAGTGCTCATACGAATCCCCGGAACTTCGCGGCTCCGACCGGCGGGCCGGGCGAACCACGAGCGGCTATACCAGCCCCCGCCGCGGACAACGTAACGGTCACAGGCTTGGGTTTTGAGGGCTGAACCATCAACCGGCGCGCCATCGTAATTGGGAACAAAGCAATCGTCGGTCCACTCCCAGATATTACCGATCACATCTAACAGGCCAAAGTCATTGGGCGGGAACTTGCCCACCGGTGCGGCGTAGACAAAACCGTCGTCGCATAAAATGAAGCGCGTGGCTTCGCCGTCCCCCTTACCATGGACTTTGAGGCGCGCGTTATCGGACACGTTGGCTTTGGCACAGATGTTTTCGATTGTGTCTACCGTGCCGCCAGCACGCGCAACGTATTCCCACTCGGCCTCACTCGGCACACGGTAGTGATGATGCGTTTTGGCCGATAGCCACTTTGCATAATCACGCGCATCGTCCAGCGTGATGCAGCCAACAGGATAATCAGGCGTTTGCGGATACCCTGGGTATTCCCAATTCGCTTCGGCAACCTCGCCCCATTTGTTTTGCGCAACATCCCACGTGGTGCAGCCGCTTTCTGTGGCGCGGTTGGTTTCTGCGGCAAAGGCAGCATACGCGGCTACAGTGAGTTCTGTACGCGCGACAGCGATAGGATTTGCGATGGTGACGATATGGGCAGGTTGCTCACGTGCAGCTTCTTCGGCAGGCAAGTTTGCTTGTGCGGCTTCGCCCGGCGTAATGCCCATGGTGAATGTGCCCGTAGGCACCACAACCATATCCGGACAATCAGAGCAGTCTTTGAAAACGGTGCCGGGCTTTAAGGATTGCGCAAGCGTAGGAAGCGCAAAGAAGCAGACTGCCGCGAGCAACAGTGTATGTTGCCCGCGGCCTTGCATCAGATTTGTTTCTTTACAGCAGCAACAACAGCGTCTGCCGTCACACCAAAGTGCTTGTAGAGCGCAGGCGCAGGTGCTGAGGCACCAAAGCTGTCGATACCAATGCACACGCCCTTCGCACCGACATACTTCAGCCAGCCGTAGGTCACGCCAGCTTCAATCGACACACGCACATCACCACCCAACACTTGGGCTTTGTAGGCGTCCGATTGTTGATCAAACAATTCGGTCGAGACCATCGACACAACAGCGGTCGGAATACCTTGCGCTTGCAATGCTGTGCGGGCTTCCAGCGCAATGCTCACTTCTGAGCCTGTCGCAATGATGGTGGCTTTGCGCGCACCTTCAGCGTCGGCCAGCACGTATCCGCCCTTCGCCGACAAGTTTTCGGCCGTGTGCGTGGTGCGTACCGTCGGCAAGTTCTGGCGTGTTAACGCCAAGATTGAAGGGCCCTTTTTGTGCTCCAGTGCAATTTGCCATGCCTCTGCGGTTTCAACCGTGTCAGCCGGACGCAACACCAGCAAATTCGGGATCGCCCGCAGCGACGCCAAGTGTTCAATCGGCTGGTGTGTCGGGCCGTCTTCGCCCAGGCCAATCGAATCGTGCGTCATGACGTAGATCACGCGTTGTTCCATCAACGCAGATAAGCGGATCGATGGACGGCAGTAATCTGTGAACACCAAGAACGTGCCACCGTACGGAATGATGCCGCCGTGCAGCGCCAAGCCATTCATGGCTGCTGCCATGCCGTGCTCACGCACGCCGTAATAGATGTAGCGGCCACTATAGTCAGGCGGCGTAACGCCCTTCATAGCGCCAGTCTTGGTGTTGTTCGAACCGGTCAAATCGGCTGAACCACCGATTAGTTCCGGCACCACCGGCACAATCGCTTCCAGTGTGTTCTGAGAGGAAATACGTGTCGCGACTTTGGGCTTTTCTTCAGAGGCTTTTTTCTTGAACGCGTTGATAGCGTCGGTGAACGTCGCCGGCAAATTGCCAGAGAGGGCCGCATCAAATTCAGCCCGCTTGTCAGACTTCGCAAGTTTCTCAGCCCATGCCTTTTGCGCAGCAGCGCCGCGCGAACCAGCTGAACGCCATGCGTTCAACACCGCATCCGGCACTTCGAACGGAGCCGCAGACCAACCGAGCTTCGCACGCGCGCCAGCGATTTCTTCATCACCCAGCGGAGAGCCATGACTGCCCGACGTGCCTGCTTTTTTCGGCGCGCCATAACCAATAACGGTACGACATGCGATCATCACCGGCTTATCGCTCTTGCGCGCAGCTTCAATGCACTTCGCGATAGCTTCCGGGTCGTGGCCATTGACAGGCCATGCATTCCACCCCGAGGCTTCGAAGCGTTTGATCTGATCGTCAGACACCGACAGACTGGTGGGCCCATCGATGGAGATTTGATTGTCGTCCCACAGCACGATCAGCTTGTTAAGTTTCAGATGGCCCGCCAATGAGATGGCCTCATGGCTGATGCCTTCCATCAAGCAGCCGTCGCCAGCAATGACGTAGGTGTAGTGATCAACCAGATCACCGCCAAAGCGCGCGGCCAGCAAACGCTCGGCCAACGCCAAGCCCACAGCATTCGCGATACCTTGGCCCAGGGGGCCCGTGGTGGTCTCAGCGGCTGAGACATGGCCGTACTCAGGGTGGCCAGCCGTAATGGCGCCGAGCTGACGGAAATTCTTGATCTGCTCCAGCGTCATGTCCGGATAACCCGTGAGGTACATGAGGCTATAGAGCAGCATTGAGCCGTGACCGGCTGAGAGGACGAATCGGTCGCGGTCGGCCCAGCGCGCATCAGCGGCGTTAAACTTCAAAAACCGGGTGAACAGCACGGTTGCCACATCGGCCATACCCATCGGCATGCCGGGGTGGCCAGAGTTGGCCTTCTGAACAGCGTCAGCCGACAAAAACCGGATGGCATTGGCCAGGTCAGCGTGAGTCACGGGATTCGTTTGATTATTCATATAAATCAGCCGGTTATATGTTCCTCAGGGCGTTGTCCTCGCACCCTGGAGGGCCTTAAAAGCGGCCCTAAGGCGCCCTTTTTGCCGACCAGCCCCCGGATTGCAAGGATTGAATCCCTGCGGCTCCAGCCCAGTGCCATCTCAGTCCTCCCGTTGGGCCACCCTGTCAGCCCTGACAGGTCCGCTGACAGGCCCAAAAGCCCATGATGGTCCTATTAAAACGCCCCTAGAGGGCTTGCCGCCCAATCCGGATGGCGGCATAGGCACTAGAATGTGGAGCGATCAGTGGCAGCCATTTCGATCCTGAAAGCCGTCGCCTTGCTGGCCGAACGCGAGCCGGAAAAGATTGTGCTGATTGAGGGCGATCGCCGCGTCACCCGCCGCGAATTCGACCGCGCCACAAATCGCCTCGCCCGCGCTTACCAGGCCGCAGGGGTTGAACGCGGCGACTATGTCTCGCTGATCATGCCGAATTCCATTTCATTTCTGGAAGCTGTCGTCGCCATTTGGAAAGTGGGGGCGATCCCGCAACCTCTACCACCGAAACTGGCGCCGAAAGAACTCAACGAAATTATCGCTCTCGCCAAGCCGAAACTGATTGTCGGAAATCCACCCAACCGCCCGGTTGGCTGCGCCGTTCTGCCGCTCGGATTCACGCCTGATGCAGATGTGTCCGACAGCCCCCTGTCTGACGTCGTTGCACCGCATTTCAAGGCGATGGTTTCGGGCGGCAGCACCGGGCGCCCCAAAATCATCGTCGCCGGCAACCCCGGCATGATTGATCTGGATGCACCGTTCCCGACCGTACGCCCCAACGAGCGCTTCTTGGTCACAGGCCCGCTTTATCATAACGCGCCATTCTTGGCGGCGACCACATGCGTACTTTCGGGCGGCAGCGCAGTCATCATGCCGCACTTCGATGCTGAATTAGCGCTGCAGATGATCGACGAGCATCAGATCAACTTCATGTCGCTGGTGCCCACGATGATGCACCGGATGTGGCGTCTGGGTGCAAAGGTGCGTGCGAAATACGACCTAAGCTCGATCCGCGCCATGATCCACAGTGCCTCGTCATGCCCGGTGTGGCTGAAGGAAGCGTGGATTGAATGGATTGGGCCAGAGCGTGTGTTGGAAGCCTACAGCAACACCGAAGCGCCGGGATACACCATCATCACCGGCACCGAGTGGTTGAAGAAAAAAGGCTCGGTTGGTCGCGCTGATAACAAAACCTGCGAAATCAAAATCGCAGACCGCAATGGCAAAGAAGTACCCGTGGGCCAAGTGGGCGAAGTCTACATGCGCCCCATCCTCGGGCCAGGAAGCACGTACTGCTATGGCGACCGCTACTTCTATATCGGCGCCGCTCCGCGCCAGATTCAAGGCGGCTGGGATTCCCTCGGCGACCTAGGCTACGTCGATGAAGACGGCTACCTGTTTTTAGCTGATCGCCGCCAAGACATTATCATCCGAGGTGGGGCCAACATTTACCCCGCGGAAGTGGAAGCCGCGATTGATGCCCACCCAGCCGTACGCTCCAGCGTTGTCTTTGGCCTGCCCGACGACGACTTGGGGGAGAAGGTCGTAGCGATCGTCGATTCCGTCCTGCCGATTTCAGAAGAAGAGCTGATCCGTCACCTCCGCACCCAACTGACACCCTACAAAATTCCGGTGTCATTCGAGTTCACCGACAGCCCCTTGCGGAATGACTGCGGAAAGGTCCGTCGGGCTGACTTACGCGCCCAGCGGATGAACCCAAAAGTCATGCCGACGGCGGCGTAAACGCACCTATGAATAAAACGTCAAGCAGCCAGACGTAAAATTTTCTCGCATCGCGTGCTGTAAGCCCTCAAGAAAATGAATTAATGACTTGAGGGCTTTTTCATGCCCGCTTTGTTTGGCCCGCTTTAACGTCTGGACCCACGCTCATGTCGTCGAATCCTACCAATATGCTCGCTCGTGTCGGCAAGCACACCGCGCACTATTTGGATGTCATCGAGAAATACCGTGATAACCCGGAACGGAGTTATCACTTCCACCACTTGATGATTAACTTCCAAATCCTGGGCCCGTTCGACGCTGAGAAGTTCAAGGCTACCCTTTATAAACTTGCGAAAGTGCAACCAGCCTTTCGTTTAAGCTTCCAGAAGGCTGGCCCGGCCTGGACTCAAAGCATTGCCGATGACCCCTTGCCCGGCTTTATCGATCACAAAGTCTTTGGCAGTGACGTGATTGATTGGCGCGATACCACGCGCAACCTGATCATCGCCGAGAACGAAATTGCGTTCCGGATGACAGGTGAACCGTTGATCAAATTCACGATCCTGGAATTCCCGAACGATAACGCGGCTGTTTTCCTGACCAAGTTCCATCACATTGTCTGTGATGGCTGGGGCATCTTGGTTGCCTTAAGTCAATTATTGGCCTTGTACGAAGCTGAATTGGCGGGCGTGAACGCACCCGCACCAGCCATGCAGCCTACCGATTATTTAGCCATCGCTGCCGCTGAGAATGCTTACCTCGCCTCAAAAGACGGCGAGAAGCGTATGGCATGGTGGCGTAAATATTTGGGTGATCACGCGTTCATCAAAAACCCGCTGCCCGAGCGCCCGCAAGGCCGTTTGGCCGCCTGCATTGATCACCTGAGTTTTGAGACGTCGGCGAAACTCTTCAAGCTAGCTGAAGAAAAAGGCATCCACTTCAGCTATCTGATCCACGCCGCTTTCACGAAGGCCTTAAGTACATGGACCAAATCGAACGATGTGCTGGTCACGTTCGTGAAAGCCAACCGCAATGATGCAAATAGCGCCGTTGTCGGTAACTTTGCAGATTGGGTCACTGTCCGTCACAAACTTGATCTGAACGCACCTTTGGGTGATATCGCTAAGGCCGCCGAGCACGATGTCGGCGAAGCCAAAGAAAACTATCTGCCTTATTGGCAGATCGTAGAGCAGATTTGCCCGCACCAATATTTCAACGATTTCGGCATCACACCCTACTCGTTCGATTTCATGCCGGAATTCAATCCGAAGATTGATTTCGGCGGCAAAGCCTCATTCTTGCTGCTGCGAGATATGGAAGTGTTTCCATTCCGCCTGACCGCTACGGATATCTTCTGCAGGACCACGCTTGTAGGCGACTTGGATAAAAAAGAACGCAAGATCGAAATCTTCCTGATCTATCACGGCGGTTATTTGATCAACGAACAAGTCAAAAGCGTTCTCGACGAAATGATCGCGACTCTCGAAGCCGCATAAGTGGAACGAAGCTAATGTTAAAAATCTACGGGCGCCGCACATCTTTTAATGTGCAGAAAGTGGTTTGGATCGCCGAGGAACTGAAGGTTCCCTATCAGCGTATCGATATCGGTGGCAAATTCGGAGGGCTCAACACGCCCGAATACCTGGCGCTCAATCCCAATGGCAAAATCCCGGTCATCGATGACAACGGCGCTGTAGTTTGGGAATCAAATGCCATCGTCCGCTACATCGCCGATAAATACGGCAAAGGCACCTGGAGCCCGGCTGATCCTGCCAAACGCGCGCAAGCCGATCAGTGGATGGATTGGTATTTGAACCACCTTCAACCGGGCTTTATGGGGGTCTTCATCGACTACTACAAAGTGCAGCCCGAAAAGCGCAATGCCGAGTTGATCAAAGGCCACATTCAGAAAGCCGTAGACGCTTACACGTTCATCGACAAACTGTTGGCCAAGCAACCCAACATCTTGGGCGACGAGATCACGATGGCGGACATCCCCATCGCAGCGTCACTCTACCGCACTTACACAGTGGGCATTGATGTGCCGAAGCTACCGAATATCGAAGCATGGTATGAACGTCTGAAAAAGCGTCCGGCGTATGCCGAACATGTGATGGTAGACTACAGCGAACTGCGTGGTTATTAGTCAGCCTCTCTGACACAAGCTGAGTGGAGATCATGGCGAAGCGGCGTCTTTGGCTTCTACTGATCGGAACTGCATTGTTGTTGTGCGCAGCCAGTGTGGGGGTGTGGCTGCAACGCAACTCAACGTCCAATAGCCAAAGCGCAGCCCCCAACGCGGTCCGCGACTTCACTTTAACCGACACGTCGGGCCAAAGAGTTTCGCTCGCGACATATCGCGGATCCTGGCTGCTGATCTTTTTTGGCTTCACGAATTGCCCCGATGCATGCCCCACGGCAATGCTGAATGTGAGCGCCACATTGCGCGAACTGGGCCCGTCAGATGACCGCATCCGGCCCATTTTTATCTCCATCGACCCTGAGCGGGATACGCCAGCCGCGCTGAAAGATTACTTAGCCAACTTTGGTGAAAACATCGCAGGCCTTTCGGGCAGTGCCGAAGAAACAGCGGCCGTCGCGAGAGCATACGGGGTGTTTTATCGCAAGCGACCACTTGAAAGTGGTGATTACACGATGGACCACAGCACCGCACTCTATCTTGTTTCGCCCACGGGCCAGTATATTAGACCATACATGCCGGACACGGATCCGGCGCAGTTCGCCGACGCGCTACGGAATGCAATGTCTGCGAATAAGATTGGAGATCAACCATGACATCTTTGACCCGCGTCATCACTATCCTAATGCTGTCGACCCTTCCCACAATGGCCTTTGCTGACATTGTGATCGAGAATGCCTGGGTGCGGGCAACAACTGGCACAAACAAGGTCAGCGCGGGTTACGCTGCAATTGTCAACACCGGTCCGCAAGCAGACCAATTGCAGTCTGTATCAACGCCGATTGCGATGATGACAGAAGTGCATGAGTCGAAAGCAACCAATGGGGTGATGTCGATGGAACCCGTCGACACTTTAACGGTTCCGGCCAATGGCCGCGTGGAGCTTAAACCCGGCAGCTACCATTTGATGATCATGAACGTTACCCAGCCGCTAAAAGTTGGCGACATGGTGGACGTGACGTTTAATTTTAAAATCAAAGGCGCTGTGACGGTGAAAGCCAAAGTATTGCCGCTGGCAGCGACGAAGTTTGAATAGGGACCTAATAGCGCGCTTCAGCTTCAGATTCGAGCTCTTGGCGCCAAATTTGATAGTTAGCTTTCCCCTGACGCTTTGCGTGATACATCGCCACATCCGCATTATGCAGCAAGATCTGTGCATCGCCCGACTGTTCCGGGAACATCGAGATACCGATAGAGGCTGAGACACGACCTTGCTGACCATTTAAGTCAAAAGGCGTGGTCAGTGATTTCAAAATACGCTTAGCAACCAGTGCGGCACCTTCGATACTATCAAGTAGCGGCATGATGACGGTGAATTCATCGCCGCCAAGTCTGGCGACAGTATCGGATTCACGCACTGATTTCTGTAAGCGCTCGGCCGCGCCTTTTAACAGTAAATCACCTGCATCGTGGCCCAGATTATCGTTGATGGCTTTAAAGCCATCCAAATCGATGAACATCAGCCCGACGTTGGTTTTACCGCGGCGTCCTTCAAGTACAACACGCTGCAAGCGGTCATTGAACAGGGTGCGATTCGGCAAGCCGGTCAGCTGATCATAGTTTGCCTGATAAATAATCCGCTCTTCTTCCAACTTGCGCGCCGTAATATCTGAGACAATGCCGGTATATTGTTGCGGGCGCCCTTGTTCGTCACGAATGATCGACAACCCCACACGCCACGCCCGACGCTTGCCTGATTTATCGGTCGTCCATTGTTCCCACTCTGTTTGCGGCGCATTGTTGAGAACATTAACGCCCTCGACGCACTGCTTATTGTCAACAAATGGCAAATCACTCAGCGTGCGGCCAAACACATCAGCACTCAACAAGCCGGTAATACGCTGGAATGCTGGATTGACTTTCATCACACGGCCACGGGCATCAGTGATGAACAAGCCTTCAGCCGACTGGTCAAATACTGCAGCAGCAACTCTCTGCTCAGCGGCAATGCGCTTCTTTTCTGTCACGTCGCGAATCGTAAGCACATAGCCAAGAATCTGACGGTTCTCGGTTATAGGCGAAATGATATATGACGCATCAAACGACAGCCCGTCGGTGCGGCCCAAATTCACTTCAATGTCAGTGTGGAAAGGACCTTCAGACAACTGCGCTTTGATCGGCACCGGCTGACCGGATTTACCATGGCTACTACCGTACAAAAACACGCGCTCGACTGGCAGACCAATCATGGTGCTGGCGGATCGATCGAACAACTCGCCCGCAGCAGGATTAGCTGTAGTGATGCGCCCATCGTTACCCACAGCAATAATGCCATCAGAGGCAGACTCTAAAATCTGGCGATTCTGGCGTGAGAGATCACGTATCTCTTTCGTGCGGGCTTCGACATCATCAGCCAACTTAGCCGCATAATTACGTTGCGCTTCCTCCGCTGCACGACGCGCACTGGCATCGCGCACCACGACCGTGAACAGCGACCCCTGACCGTGCTGCATCGTCGTGACAGTAATTTCGGCCGGGAACGTGGTGGCATCGTTGCGAAGACCGTATACGTCGCGTGTTTTCCCAAGAAGGGCTGCCGGAAATTCGATCGACTCTCGCCCTAAGACCGACACCGTAACGACAACGCCCTTTTCGTCCGTCCACTGCGGCAAGATTTTTGTCAGCGGCTGCTCAATCAATTGTGCGGGCGTAAACCCAAACAGCTTTGGCACAGCCGCATTGACGGATTGAATAAGGCCGCGCTCATCCACCGAGATGACGCCGTCCGCCACGGCATCAACAATGGCCTGTAAGCGCTGACTGCCCGAGCGCAAGGTTTCCACCGCGATCACACGTTGGGTTACATCGCGTACTAAAACGGCATAGGGGCCTTTGGGACCGAGCGCACGCAGCCATACTTCAGCGTCGATTACATGGCCACGCACGTCTTTCAGTTTCAGCAGTTCTGGCTTTTCGGCTGCGGCAAACGACAGTAGATCTTTCAGTCCCCGCTTGAACTGCGCGGCGTAGTCAGAGTGAATGAACTCCACAAATGACTTGCCAATGATGTCGCTGTCTTCATCGACAGCAAACAATGCACGGCCAGCCACATTGACGTGCAAGATGCCCGTCTCATCAATCAGGCAGATCGCTTCGGCACCGGTTTCAGCCAAATACTGAAATTTGTGTTCGTCATCGAGAACAGCTTGCGTACGCACCCGATTGAATGAACTTGGCATTGCCAAGATCATTGTGCGTGTATTCTTGCCACTTCCGCCCGAGACTGTCGCGGCGACATCGACATCGATAGTACGGCCGTCGTATGAAAGAAACGTGATGCGTTTGGGCTGCTTACCAGCCGTCAACGGCGCTAAATTGCGCAACAGTTTGTTTGACCACGTTCCATCTACGTGTTGGTAGAGGGCACGCCCCACAGGCGAACCTTTGCCAGCATAACCCAGCATCGCCTTTCCTGCGTCATTAATAGCGGCAATCTTGGTGCCAATGCATTCGCAGACAAGGCCCTTGGACATCGCTGCCAACGAACTTGATGCTAATGATTTTAGTGGGCCGGGGCGCCTGGATTTGGTTTTGGTTTGGGCTTTTGATTTGGACGGCTGACGTGCAGCCGCTTTTTTAACGGCGACCTTGGTCCTGAGCCGTGACCTTAGGTTGCGCGGTACGCTGGCCTTTGATTTACGCTTTGCACTGATGGTCTTGGCAGCCATGGAACGAAACGTCACATCCTATCGGCCGTTGCAGTACATGCTGACGCAGTACGTGCTCGTGCAGTGCAAAAATCGGAATGCCGCGAGGTGACGCATACGATACGGCCCCCACCGCTCGAATTTATACATAACCCTTTTATACACAACGCTTTGATCAACAAAAACGTCAGGCTGTTCGGGGTCAAAGAAAATCGCGTGTCGCACCTGCTAAGGCATCATGGCGGGCTTGAGAAGCCCTAAAACCTTTGGCTCTCGAGTCTTTTCGTAAATTCGTTTCGAGTCCATATTATTTCCATGCAGGACATGACCCGACAGCAACAGCTTGGGCGCAAGCGGGAGGGGCGTTCCAAATTTCTGTACGTGCGCCATCACAGCACACAGCCAAGCACAGAACCTTATGTCGAGATTATTCCCGTAGCGGAAATCTCAGGGCCATTTTTTGGCGGCGCGGATTGCTAACAAGACTAATAAGATCGCGCCGTAGATGGCGGGCTCAACATAGCCCGTCTTCAGCATCATTAAAAAATGAATGATGCCTGCGATGGTGGAAAAATAGACGACACGATGAAGTTGGCGCCAGCGCTTGGCGCCTAGACGTTTCACCATGCCATTGGTCGATGTGATAGCGAGTGGAATGAGTGTGACGAACGACGCCATGCCAACCATGATGTACACGCGCTTTACGATGTCAGCGATGATTGCCGACCAGTTAAAGAACTGATCGAGCCCGACGTACGCAATGATGTGGAGGCAGACATAAAAGAATGCAAACAGCCCTAGCATGCGACGCAAGCGCCCCACAGCTGACCAGTTGGTCAGGATGCGCAAGGGCGTGACCGCAAGAGCAATAAGCAAGAATCTCAGCGCCCAATCGCCACAGTATCGAATGATATACTCAATCGGATTAGGGCCGATATTGTTCGTCAATGCGCTGTAAAGTAACCACGCTGCAGGTAAACACGACAATACGAAAGTGATTGGTTTTATCGCCGAAGACGCTGAAGGCCGCGGCAGCTTTGATGTTTGTGTCGTATTCTCTGTCATGACTGATTGATCGCACTGGTTTGTGTGTTGTGCAATGGCAGCTCTACTGTTTCCATCGGTTACAGAAATCCGCTTGTGAGGGCGAATACGCTAAAGGCAGATTGGGGCCTCACCGAGATAAATACAACGGTACGTCGGGGGATGGGGAATGACGAGCAGTGACAAAGCCGGTTTAACGCAAGATGGTTTGAAGTTCGGGCCAATCGACTTGGCGCCGGGCATCAGCAAGGCCAACATGTGGACGCTGATGTATGCCTCGTTCTTCACGATTGGCCTCCTCACCTTTGTCGGCGTCGGCACACCTTATGTATTGAACGCCATTCTCAACATTCCTGCAGATGAACAAGGTGCCGTCAGCGGCAACCTCGTCTTCTGGACCGAGATTGTATCGATCCTGATGTTCGGCCCCGTCGGCGTGATGGCCGATCGCTTCGGCCGCAAGCCGCTTTATGTGATGGGTTTTATTCTGATGGGCGTGGGTTACGCTTTCTACCCGCTCTCATCTTCCATTGGGGAACTCACCATTGCTCGCATCATCTATGCGTTGGGTGTCGCGACCTGCACAGGCGTATTGGCCACCGTCGTCACCGATTACCCGCAAGAAGCCAGCCGTGGCAAAGCCGTCGCCATCACCGGCTTCATGAATGGCGCGGGTGTGGCCGTGCTGAACATCGTGCTAGGTGCGTTGCCCAAACGCTTCGCCGATGGCGGAATGGATATCGCCACTGCAGGCGAGTACACGCACTTTATTGTTGCTGGTCTCTGCTGGCTTGCCGCGATTGTGGTCGGTATCGGCTTGAAAGGTGGGCGCTCGCCACAACATGATGAACGTCAACCAGCCCACGTGATTATTCGCGAAGCTTTAAAGGCCGCCACAAACCCACGCATTGCGCTGGCGTATGGCGCGGCCTTTATTGCGCGCGGCGATCTTGTAATCCTCGGCACATTCCTCACGCTGTGGGGCACGCAAGCGGGTGTCGCAAGTGGGATGGACTTGCCAGACGCGACCAAAGCCGGAACACGCATTTTCGTGCTGGCCCAAAGTGCGGCATTGTTATGGGTGGTTGCTGTCGTGTTTCTACTAGACCGCTTTAACCGCGTCACGGCATTGGCCTGCTGCATGGGGTTAGCCACCATCGGTTACTTAGCGATGGGCTTCGTCTCAAATCCGCTTGATCCAGTTGATTATCCGCTCATCGTGCTTCTAGGCATTGGCCAAATCAGCGCGTTCTTGGGTTCACAAGCACTGGTCGGCCAAGAAGCCCCCGTGCTGCAACGCGGCGCAGTTATCGGCGGCTTCAACACATCAGGTGCGATCGGTATTTTATTCTGCTCTGTCGTCGGCGGTTATTTGTTCGATGCCTGGAGTCCGGCCGGGCCGTTTATTCTGGTGGGCGCGATTAATATGGTCGTGTTTGTATTCGCGATTATTGTGCGCCTGAAAAGCCCCGGCCGGATGCCGGGCGAAGGTGGCGGCTCCATCGCCTTGCACTAGAATCGCAAGACCAAACTTTTGCCACTCCGTGGTCGAGGCCGTTTAAACCCCGTTCCCAGGCGTGTTGAGTCATTGGCGCTTTGCACGGCCTTGTGAAAGAGTCCGGCCACTTTCAATTCTATGCTTTGCGATCACTTAAATGGGGAGGCCATACGCTATGTTGAACAGAGCACCATTGATGTCGGACTTTATTCCGGCACGCCGTAACGTTTTGAAAGCCGGTGTCGGCGCCGCCGCTGCATTCGGCGCGGCTGCTTGGGTTGAGCCGAGCACGGCGCAAGCGAAAACCGCTGTCGACTTCATGGACCCTAAGACCAATTTGCTGACGCTCTTGAAACTGCAAGCCGACTTGTCAGGTAAAGACGTCATCAGCGGTTTCCCCGGCGAAGCCTGGGTGTGGGAAGCCGGTAAAGGCAACACGAAAGTGTTCAAGACCTACGGCATCGGCGCTAGCCGTTTAGAAGATTTGGGCAACGACACGTACCGCTTCTATCACCGCGAAGTTCTGTACTACTGCGACCCGAAAACGGGCGAGATCATGAACGAATGGACCAACCCGATCACGGGCAAGCGTGTGGAAGTGCTGCACATTCTGAACGACCCCGTGAACCGTGTGTACAAACTGAAGGGCGGCATGATGGATCCGCCGTACCCGCACCAGGTTGTCGGCGATCGCATTGTGTTTCAACTCGATGTTCTGCGCTCAACCGAAAAGAACCCGATCACCCGCGCTGAGTATCCGCTGCAATCGCAGCAAGACCTATATCAGTCTGGTGAACTCTGGGCGATTTCGGGAAGTGTGAAAGAGTTGAGCGATCCGAAAGTAACCTCGGCTGAAAACCACACCGCATGGGCCCGCGTTGGCATGTGGTTGCCGTTCATGGAGATGGGTGATCGACAAGGCTTCATGGTCTATCACTCTCAATCGTTCAAATTCAAACAAGGCATCTCACAGATTCCGAAAGTGATACGCGAACACACTGAGAAGCATTATCCGAAGTACTTGGAAGCTCCGAAAGAATGGAAAGAGCTGAAGGAAAACGAGAACACCTGGTCGTACTCTCTGAAAGTTATGAAAGAGAAAGAAGCCGCCGGGAAGCGTAAGCCCGATGGCTCGATCTTCGGTGTTTAATCATTGATTTAAGAGTGTGGAAAAGGGCGCCAGATGGCGCCCTTTTTTATACCGCTGTGGTGTTTTCGCTCTGATAATAACAGACGATAACAGGGGGATTACCCGACAGTCCGTGAGTTGCGTGAAGAACGCACACAAACGATCAGCGCAAACAATGTCAGCGCGCTTGCGATCAGAAATGTGCCTGTCATTCCGCGTGCAATTTCATTCGGGTCAGCGGTTGTGATACTGGCCGCCCCTGACGCTGCCGCAAACACAGCGCCCATGGCAGCAGCCCCGGTAATCAATCCCAAATTCCGCGACAAGCTGAGCATGCCAGCAACAACACCGCGCTGACCGAGACTGACATCAGCCATCACAGACGTATTGTTGGCCGCTTGGAAGGCCGCGTAGCCCGCCGTCAGGACAATCAGCGGCACGACATATCCCACCACGCCCCACATCATCGGCGCACCGGCCAGCGCAAAGCATCCACTCAGCAATGCAACCAACCCCATCCGCATCACGCGCTGGGACCCAAAGCGATCAACCCACCGGCCTGCTGGCACACCGATCAAGGCCGCTACAATCGGGCCTACCGACAATACAATGCCAACGTGCAGCGCGCTTAAGCCCAAACCCACCGCGAGATAAAACGGCCCGACCACCATGGTTGTCATGGTTACGGTCATCACAATCGCGCTCATCGTCACACCGCCGCCGATGGCTGGATTTTGGAACACCGAGAACTTGACTAAAGGTGTTACGACTTTTGTTTCGATGACGATGAACAGCCCCACACCCACACAAGTGGCCAACAGCAACACACCATTCAGCACCCCGAAGGTGCCGCGCCCCACTGTCATCGCCAAGGCATAGGCAGCTAAGGTCGACGCCAATACAGCGGTGCCGACATAGTCGAAGCTCATGTGTTTCGTTTTGGTTTCTAATTGCTCGCGCGGCAGCGTGCGGACTGCCAATGCCAGCGTCACAATGCCCAGGATAGCGGGAACACCAAAAATGGCGCGCCAGCCGAAACCCGCAATCAGCATGCCACTCAGCGATGGCCCTAAAGCGGTCCCCACGGATGAAGCGGTGCCCAACAGGCCCATGGCACTGCCCACTTTGGCTTTGGGCACGATGTCGCCGACAAACGCTGTTGTCAGCGCCATCATGATGGCGGCCCCCAGCCCTTGCACGGCGCGCGCGGCAATCAACACGCTTAAGCTAGGCGCCATCATGCATATGGTCGACGCGACCGTGAACACCGCCAGCCCCGCCAACAACAACGTGCGGCGGCCAAACATATCGCCCAAACGGCCAACACTGACGATCAACGTCGTCATGGCCAACAGGTTTGCCAGCAGAATCCACTGCGCCGTTTGAAAGCTGGCAGAGAAAGCTTCAGCCAGCGACGGCAGGGCAACGTTGACGACACTGTTGCTGAGCGACGAGAGCCCCAAGGCCAGTGACAGTCCCACCAATGCTACAGTGGGCGTGCTCATTCTCTCCGGGGCTTCAGCAATTTCGCTCATCTCGCACTCCATTCGGCCTTGCATTCTGCGCCGCGTCTTATATATTTGCGTGCGCACGCATGTATTTAAGCTCAGTGCAGGATAGAGTCAAAAGGGTTTTGCCATGGAGCGATTTCATAAATTGTTCGACCTGGTGGGCGCTCTGGCCCGCAAGCGCTATCAGGTTGGCGAACAACACTTTTCCACGCTCGGCCTGAACCACACAGAAGCCCGGCTTTTGACCCTCTTGGACCAAGCCGATGGCCGCGCCCCGCAAGAAGCGCTGTCCAATGCCCTGAACGTTGACCGCAGCAATGCCGGACGCGCCCTCAAACGGCTGGAAAAAGATGGATATGTCACACGCCGCAAAGACGAAACAGATAAACGCGCCTTTGTGGTGGGCATAACGACGAAAGGTCAGCGGATCGTCGCAGAAATTAAAAAGCTGCGCAAGAAAATGGCCCAAGAGTTTTTTGGCGATCTCACGGACCGCGAGGCCGCCACGGCTATCGAACTGCTGAGCAAAGCCCTGCCGACAGAAAAAACTTAAGACGTCGGCCCGCTTTACGATACAGGTTGTGTAAAGAACGCATCTAATTCAGCAGCCGTCAGTGCGCGTCCAAAGAACTGTTGATACACCTCGCCCGCCTCTTTTTTCGCTGCTGCCCAGTCAGGCTTTTCAGAGAGCGCTGCATTCAGCCACACGAGGCCGAGCAAGCGCTGCACCGACGGCGGGCCACCCATCCAACTCCACGGACCTGCGGGCGGCACAAACACACGTTTGTTTTTCACGGCTGGCAGTTGAGACCACGGCGCAATTTTGGCGGTGGCGACAAAGCCAGCGTCCATCGCGATGATCACGTCAGGTTTCCAAGCCTTCAAATCATCATCGCTGATGTTGTCTTCTTTGGTCGCGATATTCTTGGCCCCGGCCACTGTATAAATTTCAGCATGCTGGCTGCGCGGCACGGTGCTGGAGCGGCCATCGGCATTCCGCGCAATGTAGAGTGTCGGACCTTTACCTGCATTCTTCGTCGCGCGCGCCAAAATACGCTCGGCGGTTTTGGCTAACTCTTCTGCACGCGCCTCACGTCCGGTGAGCTTGCCCATGGCACGCAAGGACGCTGGAATATTATCCATGCGCCCATCAAACACCGCATACGCAATGCCTGTACCCTGCTGCACCGCATTGGCCAGCGTTTCAAAGCGCCCGCCGACACTGCCGTAGTCTAAAAACAAATCGACCTTCGCGTTTTTCCACACGGAATAATCGGGCTCGCCTTCCCAGCCGGTCAGATGGCCCAACACCGGGAGCGCTTTGGAACGTTCATCTACCAGCTTCAACGTGGCGTCGGATTGCTTGCGGGCCCAACCGGCCAACAAGTCAGGGGCCACCACATAGGCTAGCACTTCTGCTGGTGGGCCTGCGGGGGCAATGCGCTGGGCAGGTGCGGCCATTGCGACAGTGCGGCCATAAGCATCAATGACCTTCACATCGGCGTGCGCCGCCGAGCACCACAACACACCAATCGCCAACCACAGCCGTATGAACATCAGCCCCTCCCTCATTTGACTCGATATACCCTATCAGATATATCGCTACCGATTCGATATATTTATCCGGATATATCGATTCTCTCAAAATGAAGTTTTCAGAAAGGATTGGGCATGTCGCGCCAAAGACTATGGGCTGGGGTTTCTGTACTTGCGTTATTAAGCGGCACATCCGCCCATGCAGACGACACCAAAGCTTTCGAACTGGGCCGCATTGAAGAAATCCTGGTCACGGGCCGCAAAGTCGATACTAAGATCAGCAACAGCACCTTGTCGTCGGATGACATCTACACCTTCAAGATCGACACGTTGGATCGCGCGCTTGATTTGATTCCGGGCGCTGCCTCCAGCAACACCGGCGGATCTCGAAATGAACGTTTGATTTTCGTGCGCGGCTTTGACCGCTTCCAAGTGCCGCTGTCGATTGATGGCGTGCGCGTGTACTTGCCTGCTGACAATCGCCTCGATTTCGGGTTCTTCCTGACGGCTGACTTGGCTGAAGTGCAAGTTCAAAAAGGCTATGTCTCGGTGCTGGATGGCCCCGGCGGCATGGGTGGTGCCATCAACCTCGTCACCCGCAAGCCCACCAAAGAATTCGAAGCCGAAGCCCGCGCCGGTGCGATTTTTGGTGAAGACCTGAGCTACAACGGTGTCACCACCTATGGCTCGGCTGGCACGAAGCAAGATAAATATTATCTGCAAGCCAGCGGCGCGTGGACTGATGTGACCCGCACACAATTGCCGAGCAGCACCACGCCGACCGCATCTGAAAATGGCGGCTTCCGCGATTTCTCGTCCAGAGAAAACTGGCGCTTGAACTTCAAAGCCGGTTTCACGCCGAACGACACCGATGAGTATTCAGTCAGCTACACCAAGCAATCGGGCGACAAGGAAGCCCCGCTGCATGTGACCGATGCCGCTACGACACAGCGTAACTGGACGTGGCCGTACTGGGATATCGATAGCGTTTATTTCCTGTCGTCAACCAACTTGGGCAGCGACACCAAGCTGAAGACCAAAGCCTACTACAACACGTTTGAGAACCTGCTGTCGTCGTTCGACAACCGCAACCTTACCACGCAAACTCTCGCAAGAGCCTTCAACAGCTATTACGACGATTATGCCTATGGTGGCTCATTTCAGTTGGAACAAAACCTCGGCGACTTCAACGTGCTGAAAGGTTCAGTACAGTACCGCCGCGACAACCACACCGAATGGCAGCAAATCTTTGTGCCACGCAACTTCACTGAGCCCGATCAAGTGACGCGTGAGGACACATGGTCGTTCGCGCTCGAAAACCGCACCAACATCACGCCGCAATTGGATTGGGTTGTGGGTGCCAGTTACGACTTTCGCGACTTGAAGCGCGCGGAAGATTTCGTGACCCCGACGACAGCAACCGGCACCGGCAACACCGTGACTTATGGCTTGTCGGATAGCCCGGCTTGGAACGAACAAGCCGCGTTGATCTACACCTACAGCGATACTGGTACAGTGTATGCCAACGTTTCGAACCGTACGCGCTTCCCAACACTGTTCGACCGCTTCAGCTCACGGTTTGGCGGCGCAACCTCGAACCCGACCTTGAAGCCGGAACGCGCGTTGAACCTGGAAACAGGCATCAAAGAAAACATCACCGACGATACGCGCCTGGAAGCCGCCGTGTTCTATAGCGATGTGAATAATGTGATTGTGAGCGTGCCGTTCATCTTCCAAGGCAGTGCAGTCACTCAAAGCCAAAACGTCGGCGATGCCGAGTACTACGGCCTGGAAGCCTCGGTTGATACGCGCATCACCCCAGATGCCACAGTTGGCGTGCGTTACACCTACACCAAGCGCAATATCGACAACCCGGCCAATGCTGCGTTCCAACTGACCGGCCAACCGGGTCACCAAGCCTTTGCGTTCTTGAAATGGAATGTGCTGCCGGAGCTGACCATCACACCGAATATCAACGCGAGTTCGAAGCGTTGGACAGTCACAACGAACGGTTTGACGTATTACAAAGTTGGCTCGTTTGTTCTGGCCAACACAGACTTTGATTACGCCATCAATAAGAATGTCGACTTGTCCTTCAGCGTGAAGAACATCTTTGATGCGGATTACATATTGGTGGATGGCTTCCCAGAAGAAGGCCGCACGTTCCAGCTGAACCTGCGCACCCGCTTCTAAAACTTAGGAAGGCCAATCAGACAAGCAAAATGGGGCGCGCGCAAGGAGCGCCCCATGTTTGTGTCATCTAAATCGCTTAATGAAGATGTGGGCTGCCTGCAAAAATATCCAGGCGCAGACATGCATCCACAACATCTGCGTCAAGCGTCGTACCACGCCCCATCAGCAAGGTCTTTTCAGTCGCTTCAAACCCCAGTGCCCCACGATACGGCCGCGGCTTAATCATCGAGTCGACCGTATCCGCAACCGCAATAATCCGTGCTTCTAATGTGATTTCAGCGCGCATAAGTTTGTTAGGGTACCCGCTCCCATCTAACCGTTCATGGTGCTGGTAGGCGCCTTGAGCCAACGGCCATGGCCCCTTAATTTCCCGTAGAATATCATTCCCAAATGTCGTGTGCTGCCTAATGAAATCAAACTCGATCGGCGTTAGTTTTGTGACTTTCGCCAGGAACTCTTGCGGAACACCAATTTTGCCAATGTCATGCACAACACCCGCCAGATAAATGCCGTAAAGTTTAGCGGCATCCAATCCCATGCCACGCCCAATACGCACAGCAAGCGCGGCAACACTGTCTTGGTGGCCCGCCGTATAGGCATCACGCGCTTCAATAGCACGGGCCAAAGCCCCCGCTGTTTCGCGATACATTTCATCAATTTGAGTTGAGAGCGTTTGCGCCTGGTTGCGAGCTGCAATCACGTCCGTCAATGGCGATACGAAAGCGAGGAACCAGGTCGGCCAACCATTTACGTCACGGCCCCCGCACTGAATACCAACGTAGCACGGCAACTCGCGGCCATCCTTGGTCATGTAGCGCTTTTCGTAACGAACACAACTTTCGCCTTGCGCAAGGCGTTGATGCGCAGCCTGCATGATTGATACGTCTTCGGGATGGGTGATGCTCAGGATATTGCAGGCCATCAACTCTGACGCCGAATAGCCAAGCATTTCTAAAAAGCCTTTATTGACGCGCTTAAATGTCAGGTCTGAACCAATTTCCATGACGCCGACGACGTCGCTTTCGTAGATCCGTTGAAGTTGAAGCTCTGCAGTCGTCATGATGTGTCCCTCTTTGCGGGCACACTAGGCAGGCAATTAAAAATGTCCTACGGCGCAGAAGGGTATAGAACGAGCCGCATAGGGATGGGCGTAGAGCGCCATACCCCGATGGCGACCAAAGGGCGTAATCCCTCTAGATAACTTGCCGAAATCGCATCATTCGTAACTCGTACTTAATGCGGCGCGCATCGAAGCTGGGCGGAACCAGCATCGTCGGCTTTTTCATCTTTTTGACCAAATACTTAGAGCCCGCACGAGAGGCCTTGTTGGCCATCACAATCGCATTGCGATAAGGCCCCGCCTGATCAATCAACCTCACATACCAAGCGTTGCGCTTAAGCCTTGAGGCGAGGTCGTCGGCCGTGCGGTCGTTGCGGCCATCAAGACACACGTTCATGAACAATGTGCCAGCACGCGCCACACACTTTTTTGCGATCTGACAAAACGCATCGTCGGTGAATTGCGGCGGAATCGCCTCGCCCACGAACGCATCCATAATCACCACATCGAACTTGGCTTTCGTGCGGCGCATGTACTTCAGCCCATCCGCGGTGACGCACTTTACATCGCGTGGCAGGCCAAAGTGTTTCTTGGCCAGCACAAACGCAGCCTTGTCGATATCCACGACCGTCATGCGCACACCGGCCCGTGACAGCATTGTTGCAAGTGTGCCGCCAGCACAGCCAATCATCAACGCGCTCTTTGGCTTGGTTTGCAAAGCTAGGTGATACAGAGCATGAACGTAGGAATCTAAACTGATCCCATTCGCATCGGTGGCGGTTTGGTTCCCCCCCTTCTGCGCGTACAGCAAGGCACCGGTTTTGCTGTTCCGCACCAAACGCACCGTGCCAATTTTTGAGGCGTGAGTAGTTGCTTTACGCGGATTTATCGGTGGCAAAATAGGGGGCGGCTGCTTCGTACTCATGACCCCATCGTGCCGAGTTTTTCTTCATACAGCGTCAGCGCATCGCATTGACGATCCAGCGCCTCATAGGCGGTATTGGCTTGCGGGTTAAATGCGACAAAGTCTTCTGCCGAGCGCCAATGATCGAACGTTATAAAAATATTTGGCTTATTCACATCGCGCAGTAATTCAGAGCCCACATACCCTGGCGCGGCCCGAAAGAGATGGACCCAACTGCCGTCAGCCCCGTAATGGTTTTCAAACACAGGAATGGCGTCAGGCTTAACGGTGAATCGCCAGATGATGGTGTACATAAATAAAGGGCCCCCTATGGAGGCCCTTTATATCGCGCAGTGAAACGGCGTCTAGTTAGCCTGATGGGTAATTAAACCCGTTAGAGAACAAGCTTCCGATACAGGTGCCAGGTGGCATGCCCCAAAATGGGAATGACAACCGCCAACCCGGCAAAGAACGGAATAGCGCCCGCCAGCAACATCACCACAACGATCAAACCCCACACACCCATGGTGACCGGGTTTTCCTTCACCGCGTGTATTGAAGTCATCACCGCCGAACCCATGTTGACCTCTCGGTCCAGCAACATGGGGAACGAGATCGTGCCGATGCACAGCGCTGTAATGGCGAAGGCCAGGCCTACGATGTTGCCGAGGATGATCATCGTCCACCCTTCGCTGGTGAACAGCAGTTGCTTGAAGAACTCGGCCATAGAGTCTGGGGCAGATGGCACACTGCGCCATTCATCACCCATGGTCAGGCCGTAGATCGTCATGGCGGTGGCCAGCCAGAATAAGAACAGCCCCACCATCATCAAACCCAGCATGAGGATGTCTTTGATGGAGGGTGAATTAAAAAAGTTGTAGCCGGACATCAGGCCGTATTCGAGCCCCTTCTCACGACGGCGGCTCACTTCACACAAAGCGATGGTGACAAACGGGCCAATGAGCACAGCCCCGGATACCACAGGGAAGATGAGCGGCAGATAGTCGTAATTCGCGACCACCATCAGGCCAAGGAAACTCGCGAGCAGGTAAACCCCCGCCGCAAAAGGCGCGAGGGTGGGCTTGGCTTTAAAGTCGTCGATGCCCTTGGTGAGGGCATCCATCAAGTCATGCAGTGAAATTTTACGGACGGCAGCAGGCTGAGCGGCGGCAGCAGGGCCGAGGGTCGCGGTGGTTGCCATGGTTTGGCCTCCCTGAACGGTTCACGTGAACAAACGCGAAGCAAACAAGTGCAGCGAACAAACGAACGAACAAAACCAACTTGAAGCGATCACCGCAGCATACCCCGATTGCGGGTCATATCACCAGTCGCGACTGTTGCGTGCGGCGCACAATAACGCATATTTCATTGGGGCACGGCCGACGAGGCAACCAGACGTCTGGGCTGCGCGTATGTACCGCCCGCAGATATGCGGGGGGTTAAATTTAAGGGCGGGATTTTCATGACGGAATTATCAGCTGGCGTTTCACCAGAAACACGCGAACGCACATTTTTTGTCGGCATAGCGTTGCTGATCGCACTGACGGTTGTGGGCGGGTTTGCGCAATTTGGCTTGCGCGGCATGGTCGTGTTCCCCGCACCAATATTGGTTCACGCGCACGGCGTGATCTTCATGTGTTGGTTAGGTTTGTTTGCAACCCAAACACTGCTGGCGCAACGGGGCACAATGGAATTGCACCGTCGTCTGGGGTGGGTCGCCCTGGGTGTGGTGATCATTATGGTGGCGGTCGGCACCCTGACCGCATTGAACAGCGTGCGCGCCGAGCGTGTGCCACCGTTCTTTACGCCGCCGATTTTCTTAGCCTTAAGTTTCATGGAACTGGCGACATTCTTTGGGCTGATCATTGCAGGCCTTGCAACCCGCAAGCGCACAGATTGGCATCGTCGTTTAATGTTGGGCGCTATGATTGCCGTGATGGGCCCGGCCTGGGGGCGCTTGCTGCCGATGCCAATGTTGGGCGAGTTCGGTGGCCTCGCGGTGCTCGGCATGCAACTGGTTTATCTTAGCGCTGGACCGGTTTTTGACGCCCGCACCCGCGGCAAAATTCATCCAGCCTATTTCGTGTGCTTCGCCGTGCTTTTGGTGCAAGCGCTGGGAACGCCATTATTAGCGTCTACGCCGCCCATCATAGACTTGGCGGCCAGCCTCGCGCCGGTAAAACCCTAAGCGCGAGGCCTTAATAGTTCCGTTTTAAATCCAGATCCGTGTACAAACTGGCGACTTCCTCTTCGTAGCCGTTGAACATCAACGTCTCGCGTTTCAGGAAGTCGCCGATACGGCGCTCAGACGCTTGGCTCCAGCGCGGGTGGTCCACTTTCGGATTCACGTTGGCGTAAAAGCCGTACTCATTCGACGCCAACTTTTGCCATGTGTTCACCGGCTGCTTGTCAGTGAACGTCATCTTCACAATCGACTTGCCGTTTTTGAAACCGTACTTCCACGGCGCCATCAAACGAATGGGGGCGCCGTTCTGGTTGGGCAGCATTTCGCCGTAAAGGCCCGTCGCCAAAATCGCCAGCGGATTCATGGCTTCATCAATGCGCAAGCCTTCCACGTACCACGCCCAGGGCGCTGTGAACTTGTTCTTCAAGCCCGGCATTTCGTCGGGGCGCGCGACACTTTCAAAGACGATGTACTTGGCACTGCCCTGCGGCTCGAAGCGCTTCACCACATCGGCCAGCGAAATCCCAATCCACGGGATCACCATCGACCACGCTTCCACACAGCGGAAGCGATAGATGCGCTCTTCCAATTGATGCGGCTTTAAGAATGCATCGAGATCAAACGTGCCGCCCTTGTTGCACAGTCCATCTACAGTGATCGTCCATGGCAGCGGCTTGAACTTGCCCGACGTCTCGGCGGGGTCACTCTTGTCCATGCCAAATTCGTAGTAATTGTTATAGGTCGTCACCGCTTCGTAGGGCGTCAGCGCGTCTTTGGGGCCGAGTTTGCTGTAGCCCTCTTTCACGTTCTGAATGGCTGCATTCTTGCCAGGGCCTTTTTGCAAGGCGGCTTGCGCGGGCTTGAGACCCAGCAGCGCCGAACCGGCAATGAGGCCCGTGCCTGCAATCAACTTGCGGCGATTGAGGAACACGCTCTGCGGCGTGATCTCGTGTGAACGCACGTCTGATTTCTTGGCAAAGCGGATCAACATGGTTGGGCCTCCCTATTCGCGTGATCTTAATACGGATTTAGGGGCGAAGGCGATCAATCCTACATGACGAAATGGTCAGCCCCCGACCTGCCGATTGAGCCGGACGCATGATTTGGCCAAAGATACCCCATCACATTGGGGAGAAAACCATGACCGACCGCCGCGAGATTTTAACTGCCTTGGGCTTTGGCGCAGTAGCTGCCTTAACCGCCACATCCGTAAACGCCACCGACGCCTCGGACTCACGCAAAGACAATGCCGCCCAGGAAAAGAAACTGATCGCGTTCGTCACCGAGTTTTGCAACGCCTGGAGCACCAAGGATGTGGAAAAGCTAATCCCGTTCCTTTCGGCCGATATCGAGTACCACATGTTTGAAGGCGCACCGCCGATTAAGGGCCACGATCAAATTCGCGAACGACTGAAAGGCTTCATGTCCAGCCAGAAAGAAATCAAATGGGACATTGCCCGCAGTTTTGCCGTGGGTGATGTGGTGCTGAACGAGCGCATCGACCACTTCATTCAACCGGAAGGTTCGCAAAAGCCCAGCAACCACTTCCATGTGGCCGGGGTTTTCCTGGTGCGGGATGGGAAAATTTCCTACTGGAAAGATTACAACATGCCCAAGGCCGCTTAACCGGCGGATCGTTAACGGCCGACTTCAACTTTTCCTGGAAAATCGGGCCAAAAGGCGGCGAAAGCCGCCTTTTTCTGTTTAACGTTTCTGCCATCCATTCACACCTTGGCAACCATTTTACGGCAAGAAGGATCATTAAAACCCGCGAGAAGGTTTTGCGCATTTTTGGGGCCACGAGACAGACCTTAAGAAGCAGCAGTTCCCCCGGAGAGAGAATGACACCGACGACCGCCCCGCAGGCCGCCCCCGGCCCCAAACCTTTCCAAGCCGACGCCTTGCGCGTCCTCCTGTTCGAGGACAGCGCGATGGATGCGGCCCTGGTTAAAAAGTTCCTCCAGACCGCAGGCGTGCGGCTGACCAATATTTTCCACACCGATACGATTCCGTCGGCGCTGCAAGTGCTGGCGCGCGAGAACATCGATCTGTGCCTGACCGACTATTACTTACGACCACACACTGGCTTTGATCTGATGGACGAAGTGCGTCGTTTTGACTTCAACGTGCCGTTCATCATGCTGACCGGCATGGACGACCGCGCGGTTGACGAAGGCGCATTGGAGCGTGGCGCTTACGACTTCCTGGTGAAAGGTGAGCTGACCGTTGAGGGCTTAGAACGCTCAATCCGTTACACGCTCAACCGCCATAGCCGCGAAACAGTGCTGACCAAAGCTGCCACGTGTGACGGCCTAACCGGCCTGATGAACCGGGCCGCGTTCGTAGATCGCCTGACCGGTATGATCGACGATGCCCGGGTGCGCGCTGAAAACGTCGCATTACTGCACATCAATTTGAACGGCATGAAACACATCAACGAAACCTGCAGCCACAAGGTGGGGGATGATGTGCTGAAAGCTGTGGCGCAAAAACTGAACGAAGCACGCCGTCCGTCGGACTTTGTTGCACGTCTGGGCGGCGATGATTTCGCGTTCATCATCACCGACTTCCTGCTGCCCAAGCATGCCATCGAGATTTCCCGGAAAATGATTGCGGCTGTAACGGGCCACATCCCGGCGCGTGACGGTGATCACCACATGATTGTTGCAGGTGGCTTAGTGGCTGAAACCATCCGCCGCACCAGCCCGCCGACGCCGGAGTTGGTGGAGCGAATCATGTTGCTCGCCAGCCGTGCGATGTTCGAAGCCAAGACCCGCACGCGCATGAAAACGGATTCTGATCTGGTCATGGGCCGCTTGGGCCACGATCGCGTCAACTAGGCTTTCACAACTCAGATCCAGAGTTCGTGGTTAACGCGACGTCTTGCACCCATACCCAGCGGCATACCACAAACGGGCGACCTAACGGTGCGTTAACCCCTTGTTGTTTCGACTAAAAACCCGAGTTTTGACTCGGCAATTTAAATCATTTCAGTAAGCTGCCGCCAAAAGATCCTATTCATAGGACCACTATTCTGGATCGGGTAGCTCTCGTGTTTCGCATTGTCCGTTTTCGCCGCGATAAAGAAGCGGCCTATGAGGCGCAGCAATACCGCCGCATCGCAGATGCGCAGCGTTGGCTGTTGCTTGGCGGCGGCGTGACCTATGCCGCGTTAGGCCTGTGGCTGGGCGCTGGCATATATAAAACCACTCATGGCCTGACAAACTCATCGGTCGCGTTACTGCTCGCCACCGTCATTATGTGGGGCCTGACATTTACATCTTTTGTCCGCGCACGCATCGAACTCGTGCCCATCGTCATTGCCTTGATGTTTGGCTGGTTCCACGTTTTCTTGATCGCGTTTGTTCCTGAAAGCGGCGCCTTGAAAGCCGCATTGCTGTTTGGCTCTCTTGCCGCACTCACAACATTAATGTCACCCATGGTGCAAACCGCTATCGCATCCATGATCGCAGCAGGCTTGATGTCGATGGTCGGGTTTGGTGTTGTTTTCCCCTTGCAGAATATCGACATCAACTTCTTACACGCCCTTGGCGCAACTCTTCCCGTGTTCTTATTTGTCGCAGGCTTTGCACTGGCTTTAGAACACACCCGCCGCGAAGCGTTCTCGTACAAACACGAACTGAGCCGCCGCGCGACCACCGACGAAATATCAGGCGTGTCGAACCGGGCACATATTCATCAAAGTGCGCAGAATGAATTTGGACGCGCCCGCCGCTATAAAGAACCCTTGTCGATGGTGATGCTGGAGATCGACGAGTTCGACACGATTTTGGATAGAGCGGGACCAATTGCGTTAGATACGCTCATCCAAGTGTTTGCCGGATATTGCATTGTCGTCATGCGCCACTGCGACAGCTTTGGGCGCTTAAGCCGCAATCGCTTTCTGGCGATCTTGCCCGAAACGCCCCTGAAAGGGGCCAAGGTATTGGGCGAGCGCATGTGCCGTGATTTGGCTGCCTTGGATGTTCTGACAGAAGACGGCAAGCTGAACTTCACCGTCAGCGTGGGTATCGCTGAAGCGCATACCACCGACAAATGGGGCGGTGATTTGCTGCGACGTTGCGGACAAGCGGTCGATGACGCCATCGAACGCGGCCGCAATACATTCGTAGCCGCCATTCCACCGCCACAACAGCAAGACAACGAAGTGCTGAACGCTGCCGCCATGCCCATGATGAGCAACGTTACAAGTATGATGCAGCCCCCGCAGCCACAAGAGTTGTTAGAGCCGGAAGGCCCAGACGACCATTCAATGAGTGGCATGGGTCCTGGCATGGGTGGCCCGCAGCTTCGAGCGGGCTAACACGTTAGCGCTGCAACACCATGTACAGCCCCTCTTCCGTTTCACCGCGATGTTTGCGTAACGGGGCATAGGTTTCAGCGATAATCTTAAAGCCAGTGCGGACCGCAAGCGCTGCCAAGTCATTGCGGTTGTGCGCATAGCGCCCGCTGGCTTCTAATTTAAATCCAGGCGCATTGGTTGTTTCCACCGTAAAGGCCAACAAACCACCGCTCCGTAAGCGCGCACAAGCCAAGGTGAATAACGCTGACACATCGCCAACATAAATGAACACATCCGTAGCCGCGATCAGATCAAACGCCTCTTTGCTGTGGGCGAGATAATCTTCCGCTTCGCCCTTGTGAACGGCTTTATAAATATTGCGGGCTTGAGCAGCCTGGACCATACGATGTGACAAATCGACGCCGATCAGATGCGCATCGGGCTGAACCGCACGCCAGGCCGCACCGAACAGCCCTGTGCCACACCCTAAATCCAACACATCCCGCAACGGTTTGTCGGTTTTGATCAGCGCGGCCAATGTCTGCGGCGCGACATAATCCAGCCGATCGACCAAATGCTTTTCAAAGCGCGCTGCGTAATCATCGAAAAAATTCTCGACATAACGCCAATCGGGGTGTGCGGGCGTTTCGCCTTTGGCCGCCCTCAACAGATGGCGCGTGGCCGTGTTGCCAGGATTTAGCGCCAACGCCTTTTCCATACACACAATCGCGCGCGGCATGTCCCCCAAGGCAGTGTGCACGTTGGCCAACCCGGCCCAGGCCAACTCTTGGTTAGGATCTTGCGCAAGTAACTGTTCAAAATATGGCTGCGCCTCGCGGTGACGCCCCTGATCCACCAGCACGGCCGCTAAGTTTTGCTGCGCATCTAAGTTCGAGGGATCTAATTCAACGGTGCGGCGGAACGGCACTTCGGCATCAGCAGCGAAGCCTTGCTGATACAGAACAATACCCAACCGAAAGTGAATATTGGCCGCTGTGGGCTCCAGCGTTGCCGCACACTGCAACGCCGACGCCGCCAACGCCAACTCACCAGCTTGTGTTGCACAAAGCCCCATCAAAGCCCACGCACGGACCTCATTGGGGTGTGCCGTCACAATATCGCGGTACGCCTCGATGGCAGGCCACCACTCTGAGGCTTCATGAAGGCTCTGCGCGTGTGCGTAAGACTGGTTTAAATCCATTACGCCGGAATTTAGCGTTTCGGCTGAAGGCGCGCCATACCGCCCATGAGTTTCCAATCACCATTTTCGCGCGTCCAGACGTGAATGTTCTCGAACCGCTCATCCACGGCCGTGCCGTCCGGGCGCGCGGTGCGATGATTGAGATAATAAATAATGGCCGTATCGCCCGAGAGTGTGAAGTCCATCAATTCCATCGTCAGCTTTTCTTGAGTCTTACCGGCCATCGCTTTCGAATCGGATTTCAAACCCGTCTGAGCAAGTGGTTTCGCACTGTTGGGCGGCCAGCCCACATAGTTGGGCGAGGTATTGGCGATGTAATACTCTAAGCCACCATTGGCACGGTCGGCATAGATCTTCTGTTCCTTGGCCCAAATCTCCTCGCGCGCCTTTGTTTTCGCATCACTTGATTTTGCATCAACGCTTTGTGCACGTGCGGGAGAAGCCAAAGCGAGGGCCATAACGGCCAAGACAAAGACACGACGGATAAGATCAAACATGGGCGGTTCCTTTTGTGTGATCACAAGAACAGATCTGATTCGAACGGATTTGATTATTATCAAAACAACCACCGCAATATTGAAAGGCAGCAGGTCAATCTGTAAACCGCTGATGAATAGCCGTTGCTTATAGCGGTCTAGCGTGCGTTAAGATGCGGCCGCGTCGAACATTCTGGTGGGGAAATCTCATGTCAATTGATCCGTATTTGGTCCTGGTGTACGTGCACATCGTACTTTTTGTGTACTGGCTGGGCGGCGACCTGGGCGTGTTTTTCTCGGCTAAGTATGTAGCCGACCGCAAACTGAGCATGGACGAGCGGTTTCGCTTCCTGCATCTGTTAATGAATTGCGATATGGGCCCGCGCACAGCGCTGCTGTTGCTGTTACCGGTCGGCCTGGAAATGGCCCGCATCATTGGCGTGATAGAAGTCAGCCCCGCCATTGGCGGTATCGTTTGGCTGGTCTCGCTGATCTGGGTGGCGGCAAATTGGTGGATGCACTTTAACGAACGTCACGCAATCGTCCCGAAGCTGCGCACTATCGACCAGAACCTCCGCTATGTGTTGATCGTTTTGATTGCTGGTTCGGCCATTTACTCCATCGCCACTGGCAATGGCCCGGTGCTGGCCACATGGCTGCAAGTGAAGTTGCTGGTGTACGCCTTTGCGATTTGCTTGGGCCTATACCTGCGCGCTGAGATCAAGCAATGGATTGTCGGCTTCGGCATGATCCGCCAAGGCGGCGACGCAGCAGATAAGGGTAATACCATCATCGAAGAATCGCTGGTGCGTTCACAACGCGCCGCCTTCTTGCTGTGGTTTGCAGTGGCCTTGGCCGCGTTCCTGGGTAAAGTAAAACCCTTCTAACGCCGCCCTCTTTACATCTCACAGCGGCGCGGAGAGAAAGCTCGTGTCCGACGCCGCCGTTGCTGCCGATCATTATGCCAATGCCCTTGCTGCAAAACGGGGGGGCGACCTGAAAGCCGCGCTGTCTGGGTTTCTGATGGCGCTGGCTTTATCACCAGACCATCCCGCCTACCGGCGTGAAGCGCTCAATATTTTGGGTATCGTGAGCGGCTACAAAGCCCTGCCCGCCGCTGTGCTGGATGGCTTACGCGGCGCTATCAGCGACCCTGCCCTCGATTTACAACCACTCAGTTTGGTGGTGCGCAATATCACCGAAAACGATACGCGCTTTGCTGAGATTGAAACCGCACTGGCAGGCGCACCTGACGCCATTGAGCATCAACTGAAGCACGGCGCGTGGGATTGGCTGCTGAACGAACCTTTGCTGCATGCTGTTCTGGCACGCGCCATTCTGATCGGCACACGGTTAGAAGCAGTGCTGACCAAACTGCGCCGCCACGCGTTGCTGCATCCCTCGACCATCTTACTCAGCCGGCATGAACGGCTTTTGATTGCCTTGGCCCTGCAAGGCAACACCACGCGGTTTCCCTGGGCTGAAGCACTGGACGAAACCAAGCGGCTGGATGTGATTACGCCGGGCCTGACCATGGCCCTGTATCGACCGCTGATCACACTGCCTGACACCACTGCGTTACCAGATGTATTGCGCCTGGCGCGTGATGCACAAATCGAAGCGCGCGAACGCGCCTCATACTTTCCGGCGCTTACACCCGTCGATGATGCGACCTCGCAAAAAGTGCAGGCGCAATATGAACAATTCCCTTATCCGCCGTGGGATGCCATAGCCGATGTGACGCCGACATCGTTGACTGAATTTGTGAAAGCGCGCTTTCCGCGGCTTTCATGTGACGTAAATGAACCACTGATTTTATCGGCTGGGTGCGGCACCGGACGTGGCGCTGTCATGCTTGGCCTCACATTTCCTGAAGCCAAAATCATCGCGTTTGATCTCAGTCGGGCCAGTTTGGTGTACGCAGCGATGAAAGCCGAGCAGCACAACTTGCGCGGCATCGCGTTTGGTGTGGGTGACATCCTCAACATCGGCACGCTGGGTGATCATTTCGACCTCATCGAATGTTCGGGCGTTATTCACCACATGCACGATCCCGCCGCAGGCCTGCGTGCTCTGGCGAGCATTCTGAAACCGAACGGGCTGATGCGCTTAGGCTTGTATAGCGAGCGTGGGCGCAGCGCGGTGATTGCTGCACGCGCTTTGATCGCAGCACAGCATATTCCCGACAGCGATGCGGGCGTGCGCCAAGCGCGGCAAATGCTAACGTCGCTGCCGCCAACACATCCCGCGCGCGGGGTCATCGACACGCCAGAGTTCTTCACGCTCGATGGTCTGCATGATTTGATCTTCAACGTGCAGGAAACACGCTACACGCCGCGACAACTGAAAGAGTTGCTTGCCAGCGCAAGCTTAACGTTCCTGGGGTTTGATACCGATGCCAGTGTGAAAGCGGCTTACGCGCGTTCATTCCCGGATGATGCGTCTGGGACAAATCTCGACAACTGGGATCGCTTCGAGCAAAACCAGCCGCAGGCCTTCTCGGAGATGTATCAACTGTGGCTGCATAAGGCTTAAAGCGCATGACCAAAAGCACCAGCGGCAAAAGTACGAGTGGAACATGGAATCCAGATTTGTATTTGCGCTACGCAGCATACCGCGCGAGGCCCGCTGAGGACTTGCTGCCGCGCTTGGCCTTGGATGTGCCCGGCGACATTTATGACTTAGGCTGCGGCCCCGGCACGCTAACCAATAAGCTAAAAGACAAATGGCCCGAACGCCGCGTGTTCGGTGTCGATTCATCGCCAGAAATGCTGGCAACCGCGCGCGAAAAATTCCCCAAAGGTATCGAGTGGCAACAGGCAGACATTTCTGCATGGTCTGCCACATCCACCGCTGCGATGGTGTTCACGAACGCAGCCCTGCACTGGGTGCCGGACCACCCGACGTTGTTTCCGCGCCTAATGGCTCAAGTGGCCCCCGGCGGCATCTTGGCCGTGCAAGTGCCGGTGTCACACCCCGAGGGTTATCATAAGTGCATTGAAGAGATCGCAGCTTCTCCAAAATGGCGCGACAAATTCAAAGACGTTCACGCTCACGATGATCCGCTGCCAGCAGGTCAGTACTATGACCTGCTCAGCCCATTATGTTCTGAGGTGGATATTTGGGAGACCGATTATCACCACGTCCTGGAAGGCGAGAACCCGGTGACCGAGTGGATTTCTTCTACGGGCCTGGTGCCGTTCCTGACCGCACTGCCAGAATCTGAGCGGCCCGCATACCTGGCCGATTACAGCGCCCTAACCCATAAAGCTTACCCGCGCCAAAACGACGGCAAGGTGCTGTTCACCATGCATCGCCTGTTTATCGTCGCCCAAAAGAAAGCTTAAGAAGGTTAACGCCTCAACGGCGCCCAACTAAACAGCGCCAGCGGCCTGTAACCGGGCAATCCCGGACATAGCCTGCGCCAGCGTCAGGTCTGGGCGCACGGCCATCACGGCCTGGGCGGCAGCCCGCGTTTGGGTCAGGTCGTCACGGCCCAGAGATTTGGCACGGCTGAGGGTGCGCGAGACAATGCCGCGGACATCATCCAGGTTCGGCAAGCGGGTGTTTGCAATTGGACTACCGACCCCAGACGGGGTTAATGACCAACGCGTAGAATTCACCATGTTACTCATGGTCAACGCCTTTCGATCCATCTCTCTCACGCTTCCGGTTCTTGAGCTGGCATTTTGAATCGCCGCCGGAATGCACCACTAATTGTAGACCTTATTTAAGCGCTATCAATCGCTTGTAGGATTTTACCCAAAACATGTGACCTTTAAGCCACGCACAAATAGGTGGCTATTTATCAACCTAAGGTGCTGATTTTACTTACGAAAGCGTTTGAGCTTCGGGTGATCAGGGGCAAACACCTGCCCTGCAGCCGACCGGCGGGGCGTTAATCGCGCCCGTTCTTCGGTACGCGCCACGCAGTCCCGCTTCTCAGCTGGCGTCATTGATCGCCACGCGCCGATCTCCTGCAAGGTACGCAGGCAGCCAATGCACATCTTGGTCGCAGCATCGACACTGCATACGCTGATGCAGGGCGAGGCCACATACTCTTCGTCAGGGGCGGGAGTGGGTACTGTATCGGACATGCCTCACACCTAATGTCCCAAGACCCACCTTTCAATCAAAACCGTGTCGTGACATTGAAGGATGAAACACTGATCGCTGACCCAGCGCATAGGCCCTTTCATGACCAATCGCTACGAAACCCTCACCAACTTAGGTGGCACCTCTGAAATTCCCGCCAGCCCAGACGTGGCTGTGCTGGAAACAGTGCCGAACCCGCATCAGGACACCGACTACCTGATCCGTTTTACGGCCCCGGAGTTTACGTCCATCTGCCCCGTCACCGGCCAACCTGACTTTGCGCATCTGGTGATCGATTACGCGCCGGAGGAAACCATTGTTGAATCGAAGTCGTTGAAACTGTTCCTCACCTCGTTCCGCAATCACGGCGCTTTCCACGAGGACTGCACCATCAGTATTGGCAAAAGAATTGTAGAAGCGGTGGAACCCAAGTGGCTGCGCATTGGCGGTTACTGGTATCCGCGCGGTGGGATTCCGATTGATGTGTTCTGGCAAACCGGAACACTTCCCAATGGTTTGTGGGTCCCCGACCAAGGCGTGCAGCCTTATCGCGGGCGCGGTTAAGAAAAATGGCAACAGCACTCCTCGCCAAATACCTTTTCATCGCAGGCACCATCCCCTTCATTCTGTTGGGCACGATCCATTGGATCTACACCTTCATGGACATGAGGAAGGCGCATATGAAGGAACCGGGCAAATTCGCGCCGCGTGATGATGTGGTGCGCATTGGCATGCAGGCGACGACCATGCGCCTCACCAATCGCACAACGCTATGGAAAGGCTACATGGGCTTTCATCACAGCCACAGCATTGGCGCGATTTTCTTTGGGCTGATTTTCCTCATCTTGGCAGTGCAGAATTTCGGCGCGCTGGTGGACAATCTCATCCTGATGCGGTTGGCCACTGTTGTGCCGCTGATTTACCTGTGGGTCAGTGTGCGCTTCTGGTTCCGGACACCAACCATCGGGATCGGTATTGGTGCAGCCTGCTTCATCGCATCATTTTTATTGACGCTGTAAACACCTTACGAATTAAGACCTTCGATTACGTTTAGTCGCGATTGTATTGCGCCTAAAATATCTTTGTATTTAACGTTTAGAAAATTTGCGTAGAAAGAAACTCCGCACTCCTGATCATCAATCTGCACGGACGGCGACCACGGAAATTTAAAAAATGGCCATCGGCCAGTCTGCAAGAGCGGCTTCGCATTAGGATCAAGAGAGACATACAGCGTAACGCCAGTGTGCCGCGCGGACACTTTAACAGCTTTAATAAAACGCCATGAAATAACTTGCAGCGTTGCGCCTTCAATAAAAAGTCCGTCGTTTGAAACTGATACAGCTACATCGCGAAACTTGCTCCACTTAAACAAACTCCAAGCTGCCACCGGAGATAAGAGCGCAAGAACTATGCTGTCAGAATTACGACGACATCCATCAGCGTCATAAAACACGAAGCAATCAGAGAGATATATCCAACTGGAGAATACAGCGGCGACAATGAAAAAGATTGCCAGCCAAAAGAACTCTTTATACTGCCCAAAAGCTTTTATTTCAGAAGCATCGTCGCTCAAAATAATGCCCAAAAATGTTAGTTTGTTTCGATTCTATTTTAAGCCAGACGTTAATCAACAAAATATCCTTCATCGTAACCACTAAAATAGACGTCATTCACCAATCGGCTGCCAGAGTTCGATCTTGCGGCCGTCTGGGTCCATGATCCACGCAAACTTGCCGTAGTCGTAGGTCTCGGGCTTGCCTTCAAGGGCAATGCCTGCGGCGGCCAATTGCTTGAGAAGCGCGTCCAAATCTCGCACCACATAGTTCACCATGAACTCGGATGTGCCAGGACCAAAATACGTTGTGTCCTTCTTGAACGGCGACCACACTGCATAAGCAACCGCACCAGCATCGTCTTTCCATTTAAAGCGTGCACTGTAATTGTCGCCATAATTTTCGAGGGGCACACCCAAGTGCTTTTGATACCACAGCGCCGTGGCTTTCGGATCAGCGCTTTTAAAAAACACGCCACCGATGCCAGATACCTTTGCTGTTGGCGCGGATGACGCTTGGCCAAAAGCGAAGCCAACAGTCAACCCAACACCGAGCACCACTCCGAACGACACAAGATTGCTAAACTGCATCGTACATCCCCCGTTTGCTGCTATGCGTACAAAGGTTACGGCAGAAGATGGGCCGATGGAACGCCGTTTCGCGCTCATGTTTCGGACAGTTTTTCTGCATGCCTTGGCGGGGTGCTATGATTGCCCTCTAATCCTTGATGAATATAGCGAAACAGCATTTCTGGGGAGCATGCTGCATGAAACGTTTCGAGGGGAAAGTTGCGCTTGTGACGAACGGCGCATCAGCCGTGGGACAAGCCATCGTGAAGCGCCTGGCTGAGGAAGGTGCTGTGGTGATGGTGGCAGATGGCGATGTGAAAGCCGCCGAGAGCGTCGCCAAGAACGTGGGCGCGAAACACCAAGCCGTGCATCTAAACGTCAGCACGGTTGAAAGCTGGGAAAGCGCGCTAGCGCAAACCGTCAGTGCGTTTCATCGCCTCGATATATTGGTCACGATTGCTACCGCCAGTTACGAGAAACCGACATCCATTGCAGACACATCGCTGCAGCAATTTCGCAGCGTCACCACACCCAATATCGAAGGCGCATTCTTAGGCTTGCGCTACGGCGTTGTAAAAATGCGCGAACTTGGTAACGGCGGCGCAGTGGTGAATGTATGTTCCGCCTACGGGACTGTAGGTCTTGCAGGTCAGGCGGCGTTCAACGCGTCCGGCAATGGCATCCGCATGATGACGAAAGCCGCAGCTCTGTCGTGCGCTGAAAGCAAAGACAACATCCGCATCAACGCCGTGCAGACGGGCGTGATTGCAGGCGCGCCGGAAGGCACCATTGTGCCGTCCACCTCCTCCATACCGCTGGCACGCAAGGGGACGACCGAAGATATTGCAGCTGCGGTGGCATATCTCGCCTCGGATGATGCGGCATATATCACGGGTTATATTCTGCCGGTCGACGGCGGAATGTTGGCCGCTTAAGGGAGCGCACAGACATGGGTGTGCTTTCAGGAAAAGTGGTGATCGTGACTGGTGCCACCTCAGGCATCGGCAAGGGCTGTGCAATAGAGTTCGCAAAAGCAGGAGCCAAAGTTGTCGTCACAGGCCGTAATGAAGAACGCGGCGCAAATACGGTGCGGTTGGTGAAAGAGGTTGGCGGCGATGTGGTGTTCGTACCCCAAGATGTAACGGCCGAAGCCGACTGGCAAAACGTCATCGACATTACGCTCAAGACTTACGGCCGGCTGGATTGCTTGCTGAACAACGCTGGCGAAGCCGTGGTGAAGCCACTCGAGCAACTGACCCTGGATCATTTGCAGTTCTTGTTGCGCGTTGATCTGGATGGGCCGTTCCTCGGCATGAAGCACGCGTGGCCGCACCTGAAAAAAGCGGGCGGCGGCACGATCATGAATATGAGTTCCATCACTGGGCAAAAAGGCGGAGCGCTGGGGACAGCTTATTGCGCTGCCAAAGGTGCGCAGTTGGCTTTAACACGCGCCGGTGCGTTGGAAGGCGCTGCGCATAACATCCGGGTGAACTCCATTCACCCGGGCCTGATCTGGACCGAAGGTATTCCCGATGTCATGGGCCCGAACCCGGAAACCTATCGTCATAAGTTAGAAGCTTCTGTGCCCACTAAAGTGCTGGGCGAGACCTGGCATGTGGGGACGGCTGTTGTGTTCCTGGCCTCGGATGAAGCCAGCTACATTACAGGCGCTGAGTTCAACGTCGACGGCGGCAAGGGCGCGACCTAAGTCCCGTGTCAAATCTCTCTGATCCAAAATTAAAGGGCAAAGTTGCCATCATCACCGGCGGCACGGCGGGCATTGGTCGCGCCACTGCCGAGTTGATGATTGCGCATGGTGCCAAAGTGGTGGTAACGGGCCGTGATCTGAAACGGGCCGAAAATATTCAACCCCTCATCGCGCGCGGCGATGCACTGTATGTGCAACAAGACACAACCGATGAGCAAAGCTGGGCTGGCGTCATTCAGCGGACGCTGGCCACCTTTGGCCGCATCGACATTCTGGTAAACAACGCAGGGCGATTAATAGTGAAGCCCCTGCCCGCACTGTCGTTGGACGATATGAAATTAATGCTCGCCGCAAACTTGGACTCAACGTTCCTTGGCATGCACAGTGTTTGGCCGCATATGACCGGGAACGGCGGCAGTATCGTGAATGTCTCAGCCATGATGGGTGTACAAACCGCCGCTATTGGGTTGGTCTACAGCGCTGCCAAAGCCGCCCAGCAAGCACTGACACGGACTGCGGCACTGGAAGGCTCCAGCCAGAACATCCGCGTAAATACTGTACTGCCGGGAATCATTTGGTCTGACGGCTGGCAGCGTTTGGCAGGCGACAAACAAACCGAAACCAAAGAAAGTTTAAACCCCACCATTCCCATGGGCCGCGTGGGTGAGCCACGGGACGTGGCTGAAGCCATCACCTATCTTGCCAGCGATGAAGCGCGCTACATTACCGGCATTGAAATGGCCATCGACGGCGGCAAATCAGCAGGATGAGAAAATGACACGGTTAAGCGGACGTATTGCGTTGGTCACTGGTGCTGCTGGCGCACTGGGTCAGGCGATCTGCAAGCGATTGGTCGCTGAAGGCGCGCGCGTCGCTGTCGCTGATATTGATCAAGCCAAGGGGGAAAGCGTCGCCGCATCTTTGGGCGCCGCAGCCATATTTGTTGCGCTTGATGTGACCAGCGAAGACGCGTGGGCCGCGGCCATCAGCACCGTTACCCAAACCTGGGGTCCGCCGGATGTTGTGGTGAACAATGCAGGCTACTTAAAACCGGCCACCATTGAAGAGGCCACCTTGGCCGACTGGCGCAAGACCCAGCAGATCAACGGCGACGGCGCGTTCCTGGGCAGCAAGTCTGCGGTGGCCGCGATGAAGCACCGTACTCGCGACCAAAGCTCAGGCGTGATTATCAATGTCTCCTCGTCCATGGGGATTCGCGGCCAGGCGAATCACCCGGCCTATACGGCGTCAAAAGCTGCCGTGCGCCTTCTCACTCAATCGGTCGCTAAGCACTGCGCCGAGCAGGGCTACAACATCCGTGCCGTTGCCCTGCTGCCCGGCCCCATTGAAAGCGAAATGCTGGCCCGGAACGTAAAACCAGGGGCTGATAAAGATGCGTTCTTTTCCCAAGTTCAGGCTCGCAACCTGGTCGGCCGCCTGGGTAAGCCAGAGGATATTGCCGCTGCCGTAACATTCCTGGCCAGCGATGATGCCGGGTTTATCAGCGGCACAGACTTTATTGTGGATGGCGGGACGACCGTCTAACCGCCCGGGGCACGGGGCATAAAAGCCCCAAAAATAGGCCTAAAAGCGATGGTGCCTCGATTCGGGCTCCCCGTTGCCAGAGGCCCAAACCGAGGCACCCTCTCCCCCTCGTATAACTCGGTGGGTGGTGAACCCGACGGGCGCAAGAATATGCAGGCCCCGTGTTTGAGCAAGGCGACAATTTTCGGGGGAATCAAATTCTGCCGTTGACTGTGCAAGTCTGCCACACCTCGCAAGTGAGCATAGCCGCGGGTTTCAGAACCCCTCAGGTGGCCAGTGCTTGGTGTCTTTGTCGGGGTGCTGGTGCGACTTGAATTTCGGGAAGCGCTTTTTCAGCTCTTTGATGTCGGTGGCGATATGCGGCAAGCCATCATCAAGCTGCAACCATTTCACCCATGACTCTGTGCCGTAGTGCACTTTGGGCTTTGCCGCGTTCGGGTTGTCCAAACTGCCGATGGTGAGGTTCAAACGTTCACCATCACGGTATCTGAACGTCAGCGGGGTGCCGCACTTGGGACAAAACCCACGATCAACATCGGATGACGAGCGAAAGTATTTCGGTTTCCCCCGCGTCCACGTCACTGTTTTCAGTGGCACCGGTGCGAGGGCCGCGAACACATTGCCCACGGCCTTTTGGCACATACGGCAATGGCACAAATGAACGCCGTCTTTGGGAACCGGGATCGAGTACCGCACCGCGCCACACTGACATCCACCCGAAAGGCGTTTCTGTGCGGCCATGTTAAGCGGCTCCTGATCCCTATTTTTTCTCGTCCAGGTTCAGGCTGGCGGAATTGATGCAGTAGCGCAAGCCCGTCGGGCGCGGGCCGTCTGGAAATACATGGCCCAAGTGTCCACCGCAGTTCGCGCAGGTTACTTCCACGCGACGCATGCCGTGGGTGGTATCGGTATGTTCTTCAACTGCCGCATCTTGAATTGGCTGATAGAAACTGGGCCAGCCTGAGCCGGAGTTGTATTTCGTCGCCGCATCGAACAGCGCCTGACCGCAACCCGCACAGACAAATGTGCCAGCCCCTTTGTAGCCTTCGTACTTACCGGTGAAGGCGCGCTCGGTGCCCTTCTGACGCAGGATATGAAATTCCTCAGGCGACAATTCCTGACGCCACTGGTCTTCGCTTTTCACGACTTTCGACATGAAAAATCTCCGGTTTATTTTTGGAGTGAATCAGTCGCTTCGCGGATTTGGGTGCGGGCACGCAGCAAGTCAAAGCCCAATTCCGACAAGTGCGACGGCACAAACAAGCCCCCAGGTTCGCCATTGGCGACAATCAAAGGGTCCATGGTGGCGGCCTTGCGCAGACTTTCCAGCATGTTGTTCCAGATGCCTGTCGCCTGCTTTTGCGCAATAACGGCTTCGAAATCGACGCCCAGTTCGCGCAAGATCATGTGGTAGCCGAACAGGCGGCCCTTCACGTTGTAGAACACATCATCGGCGTCACGGTCGAAATAACCGCCACCGGCTTTGCTGACGTGGACATCCAAGCTGGCGCTGGCAGATCCCAAGTCAGCAGCAACGCGATCCAAGAACGCGATCAGGTTATCGGAGCGGCGGTCATAGGTGGACTGCCCGGTGCTGACCGCCGAGTTATAGCGCATCAGCGCATCAGCCGCTTGCAGGTAGCGCGATTCAGCCGTGGGCATCGGCAAGATGTTGCCCTGGCCCCAGTACCATGTGGTCGGGTCGTATTTCAGGAGGCCTGCGGCTAAATCCAAGTTTGGATCAATCGAGCTGGAGCCACGCACCCGGCCCAGATAATCGCCAAGTTCAACGGCAAAGCGCGACAGTGAGTACATCATGCCGCTTTGGTAGTTGGGCATGTTGTCGAGCGCTGAGGCTGGCATCCAGAACGGTTTATTGGGCGCCCAGTAATCGGCTTGTTGATGGATCAGCGTTACAGCCATCGAGATGGCGCGGCTGCCATTGGGCACGCTGTACTGCGCAGCCGGCTGCAAATTCACATCGTCATCAATGGTGTGATAGAGCGCCATGCCCACCGGATAGTACACCAAGAGGATCGCCGCGAAGGCTGCGACCACGCCACCGATGAGGCGCAGTTTGTCCGTCGTGTCTGCGGGTGCTGCGGAAGCATCGCGACGAAACGGACTGGTGAAGCGGTCAGAAAAGCCGTCCCAGAACGATTTTAAGCGGTCGACGGTATCGCGGATAAAATCAGGCATGGCGGACAATAAAATAGGGTTGAATCATAAAACCCAACATGAGCGTGCGGTGCGGCAAGGTCAATGCCGGACCGCCTGTTCCCCCTGATAATAACAGACAATAACAGGGGGATTACGTGGATTGTGACAGTTCCGCATCAAGTGCTTTAGCACTTGATATCACGCTCTGACTTCTCGGGGACACGCATCGTCCGGCTGGGGCCCTTGCCGCAACGGTAACGCACGATCAGGTCTTTATGGGCGCCCACGTCCGGATCGCCGAAAATCTTGTTCGAAGCCTTGACGTCGCAGTTATTCTCGTTGTGGCACTCATCGCGGACGTAGCGATTGGCATCAACGCGCTTGCCATTGACCGATTCATACTGCGCGTCTTCGATCACCATGCGTTGTTTACCGTGGTCATCATCCCGATCATGTCCACGATCCCCCCGGCGACGGTCGCGATAATCATCATAGTCGTAGTCGCGGCGATAAGACGGGCCATCGACGCGGCCATAGTCGCCGCGACCGTAATAAACCTCGCCTTCGTAATAGCCGCCGCGGCGGCTATAGCTAGGCTCATCGTAATAATAGTCCGCACACCCCGCTAACGTGCATGTCGCTAAAGCGGCAGCAAAGACAGTTTGAATCATCGGAGCGCGAATCATCGGAATTCTTAACCTCCCAAAACAGCCTGAATCGGCCGTATGCAAATATAATTGAGGGAGAACCCGGCGAAATTGCGGCCCCCGTCTCGGGCGGAACCTAAAGGCTTTCGAATATCTTGACCACGTCACCTGCACATGAGACGCAATGTTGCCCCATTCCTTAAAGCTCCCATGTTGACCGTTTCCCTTTCCGCCATTCTGCTAAGTTTAAGCTGCGGCCTTGCCTATGCCGGTGCGGACTATTTCCGCAAAGTCGCGGCCGCCACATGCGCGACATCTGTTGTGCTGTTCTATTTCATCGGTGGACAAATTCCGCTGTTGGTCGCGTGGCTGCTTTACACCGGCGACATGCACTTCACAGCGGATTACTGGATTCCGGGGATTGCGGACATTGTGTTGGGTTTGGCCGCCAACGCGTTCTTTATTGTCGCTGTGCGGCGCTCGCCGCTGAGTTTGATGGTACCCTTGCTGGCCCTTGTTCCGGTCCTGACCGCGTTGGCGGGCGCTGTGGGCTTAAATGAGGCACTGACGCAAAACCAGTTGATCGGCACGGTGTTGATCGTCCTTGGCTTGTTGGTTCTCTATAACCCACCAGGATATGGCTTGAACCTGCTGGCCACAGTGCGCGCCTTCAGCAAAGAACCGGGGGTATTGCCAATGCTGGGCACTGTCGGCTGCTGGTCGCTGACGCCTGTGTTCGACAAAATGTGCGTGCAAGCCGCATCTATTCCACTGCATGCGCTGATTCAGATCAGCGCCATTTGCGCCCTGGCTGGCATTTGGATTGTTGTAACAAGCGGCCTCAAGGGCCTGATCCCACCCCGCCAGTCCATCAAGCCGCTCATAGGCGGGGCCATTGGCGCGGCGGCAGGTTACGGATTTCAATTGGGCGCATATCAGGCCACCTTTGTTGCGGTCGCCGAAGGTTTAAAGCGCGTGATGGGGATTTTGGCGTCGCTGATTCTTGGGCGTGTCATGCTGGCCGAGCCGATCAACCTGTCTAAAGCGGTCGGAATCGCCATACTGGCTGTGGGCGTCCCCTTGATCTTGATGGGTTAATATAAGACCGTTGAGCCAACATTTTTTGATTGGGCGTTTTTAGGTTGGGCTATGCAAGCATTCGATCTGATTTTCGGAAACCTGATTCACACCGGCACACTGCGCATCACTGACGCCACCGGCCATACCCATGTGTATTCAGGGCGCAAACCTGGCCCTGTGGTCGGCATGACGCTCCGCGACCCTGCGCTGCACAAGCAAATCTTCCTCGACCCTGAAATGGCCGTGGGCGAAGGCTACATGAACGGCACCCTGACCTTGGATGACGGGACGTCGCTGTATGACTTCCTGACGGTGATCTATGGCAACTATTTGAATGCGCCGCGCAAAGGTATTTTTTATGCGTTGCTGCAAACCCAGCGCGCGGTGCGCCGTTTGCTGAGCCGCAACCCCCTGTCCGTCTCGCGCAAGAATGTCGCCCATCATTACGACCTGAAAGACGAACTGTTCGATCTGTTCCTGGATGCTGACCGCCAATATTCCTGCGCCTACTTCACCTCGCCTGATGACACGCTCGAGCAAGCTCAACTGAATAAGAAGCGCCACATCGCAAAGAAGCTGCGCATTGAACCCGGCATGAAGGTGCTCGATATCGGCTCGGGTTGGGGCGGCATGGGCCTAACACTTGCCACCGAATTCGGTGCCGACGTGACCGGCATTACACTGTCGGATAACCAATTCGCTGTCAGCAATCGCAGGGCTGCAGAAGCCGGGGTGGCTGATCGTTGCAGATTTATCTTGCGCGATTATCGCAAAGAAAAAGGCCAGTACGACCGTATCGTTTCAGTTGGCATGTACGAGCACGTCGGTTTGCGCCAAGCCAAAACCTATTTCCGCCACGTCGAGCGCCTGTTGAAAGACGATGGCATCGCGCTGATCCACACCATTACCAAATTCAACAACCCCGGCCCGATCCCCACCTGGACCGATAAATATGTGTTCCCTGGTGCCTATGTGCCGACCATCTCGGAACTGGCACCGGCTGTCGAAAAATCAGGGCTGTTCTTCAGCGACATCGAAGTGTGGCGGATTCATTACGCCGAAACGCTGCGCCACTGGCGTGATCGCTTGTATGCGCAGCAAACTGTGGTTGAGAAAATGTACGATGCGCGCTTCTTCCGCATGTGGGACTTCTATCTCACCGGCAGCGAAGTGGGCTTCCGTCAGGGTGAAATCATGATCACGCACACCCAGCTTGAGAAGAAACTCGGCACCGTGCCGCTGACCCGTGACTATATGTACAAATAAGCGCGGCCACGACTTTAAAGCGTACAGCACTTAAACGCGTTCCCGCTTCGGACGCCAAATCTGCGGCAATTGCCTGAAGTTCGGGCACAGGCTACTTGAGCAGGCATCAATTTGGGAGCCTGCCATGAGCGCATTACATCATCCGTCGATCAAAGATCGCGTGGTTATCATTACCGGCGGCGGTCGTGGATTTGGCTGGTACATCTCGGAAGAATTGCTGAAAGCGGGTGCAAAAGTTGTCGCAACCGGCAGCCGCAAACCCGAAGATTTGATCGAAGTGCAAAAGAAGGCCGATGCTATTGCGGGTCCCGGTCGCTTCATCACCCTGAAAGCAGACGTGTGCAGCTATGCAGATTGCGAAGCCACCGTAGCGCTGGCGATTAAAACCTTTGGCCACGTAGATGTGCTGATCAACAACGCAGGGCGCGGCAGCAGCGAATATCGCGCCGGCTTAGCGGGTAAAAGCGGTCCGCGGTTTTGGGATATGCCGGTTGATGCGTGGAAAACCATCATCGATACGAATGTGACAGGCGTGTTCAACATGACGCGCGCGACAGTGCCGCACATGCTGAGCCGCAAATTCGGCAAAGTCTTTTCAATCTCCACCAGCCTGACAACCATGAGTGCGCCAGGGTTATCGCCTTACGGCACTTCTAAAGCGGCCTTGGAAATGAGCCACGTGGTGTGGGCTAAAGAATTGGCGGGCTCGGGCGTTGATGTGAACATTCTTCTGCCCGGCGGCGCATCGGACACACCGTTCATCAGCCAAGACATGGTTGCTGGTGCCGTGGGCACACGTTCAAATTTACTTCCTGGCGATGTGATCGTGCCGCCAGCCGTGTGGCTGTGCAGTGATGCGACGAACGGTCTCAATGGTCGGCGCATCATCGCGAAGTTTTGGGATAAAAGCGCCAGCCCCGAGAAAGCCTTCGAAGCGTGCTTACAGCCCAAGCACGACTTGCCCGAGATTATGTAAGCTTAGATAAGCCCGAGGCGCCGCAGCTCGATCCGCATTTCTTTCGGCATTTCAGGGTCAATGTAAGCCGAGCCTGATTTAATATCGGGCGGCGTGGCGTCAAGTTTCAGATAGCGCCAGCCCTGGAACGGGCGGAACGGATACGGCTCGGTTTCCACCAGCTTCGGATCAAGTTCGACAATACATTGCGACTTGCCGTTCTCATCGCGCTCTTCGTGCACAGCAATGATGCTTTGGCGCACTTGGATCGCACGTTTAATGACCCAATAGAGTGAACCGCCATCCAGCAATTCATCAATCCGCTTGGGCATCATGCGCGTGCGCATACGCGCGTTGCCATTGGGCAAACGGTATTGCTTTTGCCAGCGGGCAACGCTTTCGATGTCGTCAGCGCCGACGGCCAATTTAATCAGATTCAACGTCATGCTGCTTTCGTCGGCAGAAACTTTATCACAACGACGGTGACATCATCGTCCTGCAACATCACGCCGCGGAACTCGGCCAAACGCTCAACAATCGCTTTGCAAATCTCATCGGCTGATAAGTGAGCAGTCGCGCGGACTACACCCACCAAGTTGTCTTTGCCGAACTGGCGACCTTCGGAATTCCTGGTTTCCCAAATGCCATCGGTGCCAATCACGAGCACGCCGGAATCAGGCCACGCACTGCGGCTGACTTCATGGAAGGTCCATTCCTCTTTCACGCCGAGCGGAATGTCGTGCACTTCCAATTCTTCAAAACCATAAGTGTCGCCGTTGTAAAACAGGATCGGCCCCTGGCCCGCGCTAATCCAACGCACCAGGCGCGTATCTGGCTCGATCACCATGTAAACCAGCGTGACGAAATTGCCGCGCGTCGAATCTGCGGCCAAGTGGCGATTGACCGCACGCATGACCGGCAACAACAACAAACCGTCATCAGCATGGCTGCGCACCAACGCGCGCACCGATGTCATCGTCAGAGCGGCTGGAATACCGTGGCCGGTGACATCGCCCACCAGTACGCCTAAGCGTTTTTCGCCCACTTCATCGGTCAGGCACAGGAAGTCGTAGTAATCGCCGCCGACGGCTTCGCTGTATACACTTAAGCCTGCGGCATCGACGCCCGGCACCTCTGGCGCATTCGCTGGCAACAAGTTCTGCTGCACATCACGCGCAACGCTGAGCGATTCCTTCGTCTTAATATGCATGCGCAATTCTGGAACCATGGCGTTGAACACACGCGCGAGTTCCCCCACTTCATCGCGGCTTGTCACAGGTGCGCGAGCCTCTAAGTCACCCGCCGCCAGCCCACGCGCCGTTGCGGCCAGCGAACGGAGTGGACCGGTAATAGAACGCGACACCAGCATGGCTACAACGGCCACCAGAATAATCAGCCCCACCGATGCGCCGCCGGCTAAACGCACTTGTTCCAACGTTGCTTTACGCACCGACTCTTGAGCCAAGTCGGCGATGGATTCCACATCCCCCACCGGCACAATGTAGACAAGCCCGGAACTTAAACGTTCCAATTGGCGGTACACCCATATGGAATCTTTGCCTTGATAGGGCATGCGGCGAAAACCGCCCCGACCTTCCAGAAGATCATTGATGACCGCATTCACCGCACCGGGTGTGTCGGACACCAGCTCTGGCTCGGCAACATCGGATTCCCAATTATCATTAGACGACTGCGAAGTGCTGGAGGCCACAACGCGCAACGTGGGCGCGGGCCCCTCTTCTTTAGGCACATAGACGCCGCCATCAGGCCCGGCCAGACGCACAATGAAACTGGCCGCATTGGCCCCCAGCTTGATTTTGTCGTGGATGCTGTTGAGGACTGTCAGAATTTCCACATCAATACCGGTGACACCGGCGGGAACACCATCGGGGCCCATCACCGGCATGGCCGCTGTCAGCAGTAAACGGCGTGTGGCGGCATCCCACAGCGGCGGGGTCCAAATCAGATCGCCCTTAGCCATGGCGAGCTTGTACCAAGACCGCTGACGCGGATCATAATTTTCAGGGTAGCCGCCGTGGCCAGGAAACGTTGCATGCAGGCCGCTGGTGAGCGTGGTGTACTGCCAATAAAACATGCCAGGATTGGAGGCATTGAGCTTGGCGTACACGCCATCCATCGAAGCCAGTTTGGCTGTTTGCGTGGGGTCTATCTCGACGCCGTTGGGCACCAGGAACGACTGGTGCTTTGTCGAAATTGGCAACACCGCGACCATGCGGTCGCCAGTGACAACGGTGCGATCCAGCGACATGGCGGTCCCGGGCGGCCAGGTTTTACCGTTATCAAAATCCGTGTGCATATAAACTGGGCCGGGTTCGGCAGGTGTTTCAGCGCCTAAGCGCCGCTCGACTTCGCTGGCTTGCAGGCGCAGCGCGAGTTCCACCAGCCGTTGCTGGGCGGCCAGCACGTCCGAGCTGTAATCAACCACGCGGCTGAGTTGGACCTCGATATCGCCAATCGTCGCCAAACGTCCTTGGGCGATGATGGCAGTGCCCAGCGCTTCGGTCGCACGCTGGCTACGCCACGTCAGTGCGATCAGGGGCACAACGGCGATCACGATCAGCAGCAGGAACAGTTTACTTTGAATACGCATGCATGCAGTTAAATCGTGAATTGAGGAAAAAATAAAGGCGGCTTGCGCCGCCTGATTGCCTCATTGCCTTATGATACGTGCAGGTCTGAGCCCTAAACCGAGGTCAATTTGATCAACTCGTCCACATGGAAACCTTGGTAAACGCTGATCCCCATGGTGGCGCCGACATCGAAGGCGCGTTCTGAGTCCACCCGGATCAGCAGCGGGGTCACGTTACACTCCATCATGTACTTGATGGCCTTGGCCCGATCTTTCAGAATTTCCTCGGCCCCGGTGCGCCAGTGAATTTTGGCATATGTGGCACCAATATATTCCAAATCCACCAGCCCCACGGTTTGTGGGAAGATTTGGTCCACCGCGATGGTGGCCCCTTTGGATTTGATCAGCCCACGCGCCACTTGGAATTCGTCGAAGTTCTCTACGATGTTGGCTTGGCGGAACTCGAATACGATTTTTTGCAGTTTGTTTTCGGGCGTGTCTTCGATGAAATTCTCGAACGCTTCGGTGAACACGCTTTCGACGTTTAAGTTCATCGAGCAACGGCCATCGGATGTTGGCATCTTGTTGAACGACTGCAGCATGATCTGGTCCAGCACCAGCGTGAACTCGTGGAACACGCGGCCCGAGCCGCGCATTTCCACATCCACGAACAATGGCTTACGGATCAAATCCATGCTGATGTAGTACTCGGTCATCATGGTTTCGAGATTGCCCGAACCATTTTTGATGACAGCGTCCTGATTGCGCACGAAGGCTTTGACGAACTTTTCAGTGCCGAACTTCTGATACGCCATCAGCACTTTTTGAATGTCGGCATTGGTCAGCACACGCAGCTTGCGGTCGTTGGCTTCGCCAGCCTCCGTCGTGCGCTGGACCATTTCGGCAAATTTCGCTACGCGATCAGCAGCCGAGCGATAATTGTGTGCGAGGTCGTAGCTTAAGACCAAGCGGCTTTGATCAATGGTGCCGAACGAGCCCGGAAAATTGCGCTCAATGGTGCGCAGCATTTCCACTTTCAAATCACGCACCATGCTGATGAGCGCTGACTCGCTCAGCTTGCCCAACAGCGCCATGTCGCATTGGCTAACTTGATAAAAAGTGCAGTGGCGTTTTTCGCTTAGCGCGCCCACGCCTTCAAGCAACTGCTCGACCAATGCAGGCGTGCGTTTGGTTTCCGGCAGCGCGCTTGAAACGCTGACAACAATTAAATTGACGCCGCCTTCAGGAGCATGGCGCCACTTGCCCATATCCTGGACAAGGGCTCGCAAGTCTTGCGGTTTTTGCCCCCGTTCGCCCGGCGCCCGCAGTGCTGGGGCAGCTTCAGACATAACGCTCTTTCAGTCCCTGGGTTTTATCTGCACAAGATGAATTCGTGCACTTTGTCGCTTTCACCAGTGGGACATCATATCCCTGGGCGCAAACTATCTTTATTCATCAGGTGCGGTCAAATCTATCCTGCCAAACCAGGACAGATGCTCTTGATTTTGCGCTAGAAAATAGTTTTGCCCCGAAGCAATAATGTCGCCCCGGAGCCTTGTTAAAACGTGTTAACCCGGCTGATGCCGAAAGGGTTTTTCCATGAAGCGCTTCTTTTCCGCAGTTCTCCTCAGTTTCTGTGCCTGGCTTTATGCATTCGACGTCAGCGCACAGACCCCGACACCGAAAGCTACGCCCAAAGATGGCGACATCCTGGTGTTTGGTGCAACTGGGCAATTGGGCTCTGATGTGGTGCAGGCGCTCGTCAAAGCGGGAAAGCCCGTCACCGTGTTTGTGCGTCCAAACTCTGATTTCAAGAGAATCGACGGCTTAAAGATAGCAAGCATTCAGGGCGATGTGCTGAATGACGCCGATCTCGCCAAAGCGTTTAAGACTGCAAAATTCACAGTGGTGATTGATGCGCTGGCGCGCGGATCAGCGGGCCCAGAATTTTACGACATCAGCGAAAAGCTGATTTCGAAGTACGCGAAAGAAACCGGTGTCACCCAAGTGATCCTGCACAGCTCTGTCGGCGCAGGCAAAAGCAAAGCGGTGTATCCGGCGCAGATGTGGGACCGCATGAAAGACACGTTGCTCGCCAAAGAAGCTGGTGAGAACCATCTGATTGCCAGTGGCGTGAAGTACACCATCATCCGCAACGCGTATCTGCCGCCGTACGGCACACCTGCGACAGGCAAAGCACAACTGTATGAAGATGAAACGAAGTTCGGCGGCGTGACCCGCGCCGACCTGGCAGACTTAACGCTGGGGTGCGTGAACAACCCAGCGTGCTTCAACAAGATTTATCATGCCGTGGACGATACGGTGCAGCGCCCACAACCGAGATAATTACTGAACGGGCCCTGCGGCTGTTTGTTTCACGCCACGGATCAGCGCGTTGGGGATGATTGCATCATCCCACAGGAAATTGCCGGTCTTGAAGTCGATGCCGCCTTTGCCGGTGCGTACGATTACCATGTCTTTCGACGGGATCACGTACACGCGCTGCCCACCCGCACCATCGAAGTAAATAATACCGGGTTCCGCAAACGGCTCGCTGTGCGGCACGCCTGACGGCACGCCTTTGCCGTAGCCGCGCAACGGCTCGTACGTTGTGCCCAGCCAGGTTTGGAAACCGTAGTTCGGGTTCGTGGCCGACGGTGTCGTGACTTGGGTCATCCAATCTTCCGCGACAACTTGGGTGTCACCCACTTTGCCTTTGTGAAGATGCAGCAAGCCCACGCGCACCCAATCTTCCGCTGAAGCTTGCAAGCAGCAATAGGTGCGCGCCAAACCACCTTCGTGATCCAAGAACACATAGGCATCCCGTGTGCCGAGTTTGCTCCACAGACTGTCCGACAAGTATTGCGCATAGCGCTTGCCCGTCGTGCGTTCGACCAAGATCGAGAGCATTTGCGGGTTGAAGTTGTTGTAAGCAAACACCTTGCCCGGCTCCTCGTCGGCCCCCATCGACAACGTGAGGTCTTTGATTTCGGTCCCGAGGTTCAAGCGCAGGAACGCACCGTTGGGGCTGGGTGAAAACGCCGCACGGTGTAACCCGCTCGACATGGTCAGGACATTGCGGATGGTGATGTTCTTGCGCGCATCACCGGCCCATTCGGTGACATAATTGGCTAATGGATCGTCGATGGATTTCACGTAACCATCAGCGATCAGTTGGCCCACGACCAATGCAATCACAGACTTATGCATGGAAGCCGGGTCCGTGCGGTCTTCGGGTTTGAAATCGGCACGGTAGTATTCGTACTGCACTTTGCCGCCTTGCCAGACGACCAAAGCCAACGAGTCCATCTTCTGTGCGTAATCGAGTGCCGCTTTCCAGCCTTCCGGCGTGATGGTCTTCTCGCCGTCGAGAGCACGCGGCAACGGGGCTCCGGGGTTTCCTTTCACCACTTCCAGCGGCGAATAGAAATCCACGTCTTTTACGTTATCGATAAATGGGAGGCGGAAGAGGCGGCCATAGTAAACCGGCTCAGAGGCATAAAGCCCCACAAGGCCAATCACGATCAGCGCGATTAAGCCTAGGAAGGCTTTGCCGATAAACGTCAGAACACGCATCTTCCCCATCCCATTCTATTTATGTGCCGCAATTACCACGGCAGTGTTGAACCATCATACACCATGAACTTGCCGGCATCGGTTGGCTTCAAGTTCTCGATCACGTTCTTCATGCCGCCAACTGATGTATCGACATCAATATCCGCCGTGGGGCCGCCCATGTCGGTGCGCACCCAACCCGGATGGATCGGAATGGCGATAATGCCGCGCGGCGCTAAATCAATCGCCATGGATTTCATGATCGCGTTCACTGCCGCTTTCGAAGCGCGGTACGGGTACATGTGGCCCATATCGTTCCCGGCAATGGAGCCAATAATACTGGACAGTGTGACGATCTTCTTTTGCGTGCTGGCTTCAACGTTGCTGACTAACGCTTCGGCCACTTTCATCGGGCCCATGACGTTGATGCGATAGATTTTGTCCCAGTCGCCGTAGTTCGATTCACCGAACGACTGCAAGCCACCGGGCTCGGATACGATCTTCGGGCCGTAGTACCCAGCCACATTCAACAGCACATCGATAGGTTGGCCTTTTAAGTCTTTAGCCAGCGCATCAATAGAGGCATGGTTTTCGACATCAAGCTTATGGACGGTTACTTTACCACCCGACTTGGCCACCAGGTCGTTCAAGTCCTTCGCCTTTGCCGGGTCACGGGTGCAGGCATACACACGCCAGCCATCTTTGGCATACAGTTGTAACAAGCCCCAGCCGAGGCCGCGGTTCGCGCCAGTAATTAAAACGCTTGGCATTGTGGGTAGTCCTCCATGAATATGGTGCTGGTTTGTGGGACGCAGGGTATAAGATCGCAACCTATTCCTGGAACCGGTCCGCTGTGAAGATGGGAGCGTGCACGAATGTCACTCGATGAAATCATCGCTGAGATGCAAAAGCAGTCCGATAAGTTGAAAGAGTTGCATCACACCGTGCTGTTCGACTTGGGTGATGACGGCAAAGTGCTGCTGGATGCCACATCGCCCGAGGTGAAGATCATCCCCAATCCCGACAGTGACGAAGCCGAGACTACTTTGGCCTTGTCGGCTGAAAACATGGTGAAACTAATGAACGGCGATCTTAATCCAATGGTCGCATTCACCATGGGGCGCCTAAAAGTGTTTGGCTCGAAGGGCATCGCGCTGAAGCTGTCGAGTCTGCTGGACCAATAATTTAAGCGGGCAGTAGCAAACCGAGTCGTCCCCACACCTCAAAATGTGTGCAGTGCACGCATTCAAGGCCCCGTTACGTGTGACAGATTTGCCATTCGGCAACACACTCTAAGCTATTGAATTGTATAATATATTACGCGCCACGCCAAATACCTTAACCGAGTGACGTTAACGTCACTCGGTGACATTGCACTTTCACAAACGGCTACTAACGTAAGGATAAAGGAGCGGGCATCCTTAACGTCACAACAACGCCCGCCGGGGACCCAATGAACGTACCGGACTATCCTTGGTTAAAAAAATATCCGCCGTTTGTCGATTGGCATGCGCCAATTCCCGCTCTCGCTGCATATGCGGGCTTCCTGAATGCCGTCAAACAATACCCTGAAAAGCTTTGCCTCGAGTTCCTTGGCAATTGGTGGAGCTATGAGGAAGTTGGCCACATGGCCAAACGCGCCGCCAAAGGACTGCAAGACATCGGCGTAAAAAAGGGCACACGCGTAGCGCTGATGCTGCCCAATACCCACTATTACGTTGTGGCCTACATGGGCACGCTGCTCGCCGGGGGCACTGTCGTCAACGTTAACCCGCTTTATGCCGAGCGCGAACTGGAACACATGGTGAGAGACTCCGGCGCGGAAGTGCTGGTCACCATGGACCTGCAGCAAATGTACCCCAAGGCGCGCAAGATGCTGGACACCACCAGCTTGAAGACGCTGGTGGTCTGCTCGATGACGGAAGCGCTGCCCATGGCCAAAGGCGCATTGTTTGCCATCTTCAAACGCAAAACGCTGGCCGATGTGCATGAAGATCCGAAACAGATGTGGTTCAGCGATCTCCTGAAAAATCGCGGCGATTACGCGACAGTAGAGATCAACCCCACAGAAGATGTGGCCGTGTTGCAATATACCGGCGGCACCACCGGCATCCCCAAAGCCGCAATGCTGACCCATGCCAACGTCACCGCAAACACCAATCAAGTATCGCGCTGGAAAAACGATATTGATTACGGCAACGAGCGCATGCTGGCGGCACTGCCCTTCTTCCATGTGTTCGCCATGACCGTGGTAATGCTCTGCGCGTTCGAGTACGGCGCGACCATCATCATGATGCCGCGCTTCGATTTGAAAGATTGTTTAAAAACGATCCATAAGCGCAAACCCACCGTCTTCCCGGCTGTACCAACCATCTTTACGGCGATCAACAATTCGCCCGAAGTCAACAACTACGACCTGACCTCTATCAAACTTTGCATTTCCGGCGGCGCTGCGCTGCCAGTGGAAGTGAAGAAACGATTTGAAGAGTTAACAGGGTGCGTATTGGTGGAGGGCTACGGCCTGAGCGAAACATCACCTGTGGTGTGTACGAATCCCACAGTGGGTGAAAACAAAGCAGGCTCCATCGGCTTACCTATGCCCGGAACCATTGTCGAGATTCGCTCGCTGGAAGACAACCGCGTGCTTGGCATCGGCGAGAAAGGCGAGCTGTGTGTCCGCGGTCCCCAAGTGATGAAGGGCTATTGGAACAAGCCTGAAGAAACCGCCAAGGTCTTCAAAAATGGCGTGCTGCACACCGGCGACGTCGCAACGATGGATGATGAAGGCTACTTGTTTATCGTTGATCGCATCAAAGACATGATCAACGCCTCGGGCTACAAGATTTATCCGCGTGTGCTTGAAGAAGCGATCCACCTGCATCCGGCCGTCGAAGAAGTCACTGTCATCGGCATTGACGACCCCTATCGTGGCCAAGCCCCCAAAGCGTTCATCAAACTTAAAAAGGATATGACCGCGACCGAGGCGGACATCCGTGAGTTCCTGAAGGACAAGATTTCAAAAATTGAGCAACCGGCTGCATACGAATTCCGCGACGAACTGCCTAAAACTCTGATTGGCAAGTTGTCGAAAAAGGAATTGCAGCAGGAAGAGCAGAAGAAAGAACACGCCGATACAGCGGCAGATAAAAAGGTTGGTGCATGACATCAACCCGCACCAGCAGCCTCGATCAACGGGACCGGTTCTTCTCGACCGCGCAGTTGGCATCAGCTGCAGGTGTAACCCCACGCACTGTGCGCTTTTATGAAAGCCGTGGGCTGCTTGATCCGCAACGCGTTGGTGCTGTGCGTGTCTACACCTATGGCGACAAAGCGCGACTACAACTCATTCTTCGCGGTAAGCGATTAGGCTTCAGCTTGAATGAAATCGGCGACTACCTAGATCTGTATGGTGCCGACCCGGAGCACCTGGAGCAACTAAACCATATTGTCAAAAAGAGCCGCGAACGCATTGCGGAACTGGAAGGCAAACTAAAGGACTTGCAGGTCACCTTAAAAGAACTGCGCAGTATCGAGACTGAAGCTTTAACCCGTTTAAAAACCAAGCGAGGCCGCACAGGCGGTCCCGCGCAACGCTTTGCATCCGTCACTGGGGACAAGCACGAAGGGAGACTCAAAACATGAGCAACATCGTGATCGCGGGATACGCCCGTTCACCTTTCACACTGGCCAATAAAGGTGCGTTGAAAAAAGTGCGCCCGGACGATCTGGCCGGTGCCGTCGTCAAAGCTTTGGTGGAACGCACCAAAGTAAATCCTGATCATCTGGAAGACTTGGCCTTGGGCTGCGCCTTCCCGGAAGGTGAGCAAGGTTTGAACGTTGCACGCCAAGTGGTGTTCCTTGCAGGTCTGCCCAACAGTGTCGCCGCCGACACCATCAACCGCTTCTGCGGCTCATCGATGCAAGCCATTCACCAAGTCGCTGGCGCCTTGAAAATGGGCGCAGGCGAAGTGGCTATCGGTGCCGGTATTGAGAGCATGAGCCGTGTGGTTATGGGTGGTTTCAATCCAATGCCAAACCCGAAGTTGGTTGATGCAGGCCACCAAGCCTACATCGGCATGGGTGATACGGCTGAAAACTTGGCCAAGAAGTACAACATCTCGCGCCAAGAGCAGGAAGCCTTTGCCGTTGAGAGTCATAAGCGTGCGGCAGCCGCCCAAGCGGCTGGTAAATTCAAAGATGAAATTGTGCCAATCACCGGTCCGGAAGGTGTGGTTGATACCGACGGCTGCATCCGCCCTGACACCAGCATGGAAGGTTTGGCTGGTTTGAAGCCTGCCTTTAACGAGAAAGGTACCGTGACGGCGGGCACATCATCGCCGCTGACGGATGGTGCATCTGCGGTGTTAGTCTGCACAGAAGAATACGCCAAGAAAAACGGCCTTGTTCCGCTCGCCCGCATTCTGTCGTTCGCCGTGTCGGGTTGCGATCCGGCCATCATGGGCATTGGTCCTGTCATCTCCAGCCAAAAAGCATTGCAACGCGCTGGCTTGAAATTGGACCAAATCGACATCATCGAACTAAATGAAGCCTTCGCGTCACAAAGTCTGGCGGTTGTGAAAGAGCTGGGTGTTGATCTGAAAAAGACCAACATCGATGGCGGCGCGATTGCCATGGGCCACCCGCTGGGGGCCACCGGCGCACGTATTGTCGGCAAAGCCGCAGCGCTGCTCAAGCGCGAGAAGAAAAAATATGCGCTGGCAACCCAGTGCATTGGCGGCGGTCAAGGTATCGCGACTGTCCTGGAAGCGATGTAAGGAGCGTTCACCATGGCCGACATTAAAAAAGCGGCGGTGATAGGCGCAGGCGTGATGGGTGCCGGCATTGCCGCACACCTGACCAACGCTGGCGTCGAAGTCATCCTGTTCGACATCGTTCCGAAGGATGCCAAAAACCGCAACGCCATCGCCGAAGGCGCGATTGCGAAACTACTGAAAACCGAGCCCGCCGCGTTCATGAGCAAAAAGAACGCGAAGCTAATGACAGCCGCTAATACAGAAGACCACCTGAATTTGCTGGGTGAGTGCGACTGGATTGTGGAAGCCGTCATCGAGCGCTTGGATATCAAGCAAGCCCTCTACAAAAAGATCGATGCCAATCGCAAAAAAGGTTCGATTGTTTCGTCGAATACATCGACGATTCCACTGAAAGACCTTACAAGTGATATGCCGGCATCGTTGGTGCCGGATTTCATGATAACGCACTTCTTCAATCCTCCGCGCTACATGCGCCTGTTGGAAGTGGTGGCGTCGGACAAGACCGATAAGAAGCAAGTCGAGACCATCAAAGAATTCGGTGATATCCGCCTGGGTAAAGGTGTGATCGTCTGTAAAGACACGCCGGGTTTCATCGCTAACCGCATCGGTACATATTGGATGCAGGCGGGCGTAGTAGAAGCCATCAACTTAGGCCTAACCGTTGAAGAAGCTGATGCCGTGGGCGGCAAACCTTTCGGTATTCCGAAAACGGCAATCTTCGGCGTGATGGACTTGGTGGGCATCGACCTGATGCCGCATGTGGCCAATTCGATGCAGTCGCGCTTAGCCAAGGATGATGACTATCAGCGCATCCATGGTGAGCCGCCTGTCATTACCACTATGCTGAAGAACGGCTGGATTGGTCGCAAAGGCCCGAGCGGCTTTTACAAGATGACCAAGAACCCTGACGGCTCCCGCGGAAAAGAGAGCATCAATCTCAAAACCGCAGAGTACGGCCCGTCGGTCAAAGCCAGTTTGGAAAGCTTGAACGTCTCCAAAAAAGGCGGGCTGAAAGCATTGGTGGAACACCCCGATAAGGGCGGCCAGTTCGCATGGCGCTTAGCTAGCCAAGGGTTGGTCTACACCGCATCGTTGGTGCCTGAAATTGCCGACACCATTGTTGATGTCGATGAAGCAATGAAAGACGGCTACGGCTGGGAGAACGGCCCATTTGAAACGATAGATAAAATGGGCGCAGCCTGGTTTGCCGAAAAGTTAGCGAAAGACGGCAAAAAAGTTCCGGCCATGCTGAAGCTGGCGGCCGAGAAAGGCGGGTTCTACCGCGTTGAAGGTGGCAAGCTACAGTTCCTGACCACCAAAGGCGATTACGCCGATGTGCCGCGTGCACCGGGTGTATTGAAGCTGGCCGACATCAAACGCGCTGGCAAGCCGCTGATCAAAAATCCGTCGGCTCGTGTGTGGGATATTGGTGATGGCGTGTTGTGCTTCGAGTTTGCCTCGAAGATGAACGCCCTCGATCCGATGACCATGCAGGGCTACAAAGACACCATGAAGTTCATGAAGGCCAATACGCAGTACAAGGCCCTTGTGATTCACAATGAAGGGCCGAACTTCTCGGTCGGCGCCAACATTGGTTTGGTGATCTTCGCTGCGAACCTTGCGGTCTGGGGCGAAATCGAAAGCCAGATTGAAGACGGCCAGAAAACCTATCTGTCTTTGAAGCAGGCCCCCTTCCCTGTCGTCTCGGCCCCTATGGGTATGGCGCTGGGTGGTGGTTGCGAAATCCTGCTGCACTCCGATGCCATTCAAGCACATGCCGAGCTTTATACTGGATTAGTAGAAGTTGGCGTGGGCGTGATCCCTGGCTGGGGTGGATGTAAGGAAATGCTGCTGCGCTACAAAGCCGATAAGCGCCTGCCCAAAGGCCCAATGCCTGCGGTAGCGAAAGCGTTTGAAATGATCGGCACGGCGCAAGTCTCGAAGTCGGCGTTTGAAGCCAAAGAAATGGGCTTCTTGCGCGCGACAGACGGCATCACCATGAACCGTGATCGCGTTCTAGCCGATGCCAAAGCCAAAGCCTTGGCGCTCGCGAAAGATTACCAACCGCCGAAAGAGCAGATCATATCGCTCCCCGGCCCCACGGGTATCGCTGCGTTGAAGCTTGCGTTGTCCGGCTTTATTGCGACCGGCAAAGCCACACCGCACGATGTAACGGTTTCATTGGCCCTCGCAAAAGTGCTGACAGGTGGAAAGACCGACCACACCGAAACCGTGACCGAAAAAGACCTGCTGAAGTTGGAACGCCAGGCCTTCTTAGAACTGTTGAAAACCAACGCCACACTCGCCCGCATCGAGCACATGCTCGATACCGGCAAGCCGCTTCGTAACTAAGCGGAAAAAGGAGAACGATCATGGCCACATACACAGCGCCCTTGCGCGATATGAAGTTTGTGTTCCGCGAACTATTCGATGGTGACGGCTTGCAGAACTTAAAAGGCTACGGCGATTTCACACCCGACGTGGTGGATGCCGTGCTGGAAGAAGCTGGCAAGCTTGCTACCGAAGTGCTGTTCCCCCTCAACCGCTCGGGCGACGAGGAAGGCTGCATTTTGGAAAACGGCGTGGTGCGCACGCCGAAGGGCTTTAAAGAAGCGTATCAACAGTTCGCCGAAGGCGGTTGGTGCGGTACAGCCGTAGATCCCAAATACGGCGGCCAGGGTATGCCAAAGGCGTTGAACATGATGATCGAAGAGATGATCTGTTCGGCCAATATGGCGTTCGGCATGTATCCGGGGTTGACCCATGGTGCGTACAACGCGCTGGAGCTATACGGCACCGAGGAACAAAAGCAGACGTATCTGCCAAAGTTCGCCGATGGCTCATGGTCGGGCACCATGTGCTTAACCGAGCCTCACTGCGGCACTGACTTAGGATTGATCCGCACCAAAGCCGTGCCGCAAGATGACGGCAGTTACAAAATTACCGGCACCAAGATTTTCATCTCCGCCGGTGAACACGACCTTACGCAAAACATCTGCCACTTGGTTCTGGCCAAGTTGCCCGATGCACCGCCAGGTGTGAAAGGCATCAGCCTCTTCATCACCCCAAAGTTCATTCCAAAAGCTGACGGCTCTGTGGGTCCGCGCAATTCTTTGGCCGTGGGCTCGCTGGAACACAAGATGGGCATCAAAGCCAACGCTACGTGCGTGATGAACTTCGACGGCGCGACGGGTTGGTTGGTCGGCGAAAAACACAAAGGTATGCGGGCGATGTTCGCCATGATGAACACCGCGCGTTTGGGTGTGGGCGTGCAAGGCTTAGGCTTAGCGGAAGCGGCTTATCAAAGTGGCCTCGCCTACGCCAAAGACCGCATACAAGGCCGCGCATTGAAAGGCGCGACGCAACCTGAGAAACCGGCTGACCCGATCCTTGTACACCCAGATGTGCGCAAGAACCTGCTGACCGGCAAAGCGCTCACCGAAGGCACGCGTGCGATGGTGATGTGGGTCGCGCAGTCGCTTGATAAAGCGTCGCATGCTGAAACCGCTGAAGAACGCCAAGCCGCAGATGATTTGGTGCAGTTGTTGACGCCCATTGTAAAATCTTTCGGCACAGATACGGGTTTTCTTGTCGCCAACATCGGTGTTCAAGTTTATGGCGGCCATGGCTTCATCCGCGAGCATGGTATGGAACAATTCGTGCGCGATGCGCGCATTACGCAGCTTTACGAAGGCACCAACGGCATTCAAGCCTTGGACCTCGTCGGCCGTAAAATGGGGGCTCATTATGGCCGCTACCTGCGCGCCTTCTTCCATCCGGTGCAAGCCTTTGTCGAAGAGAACGCATCTGATCCAGCCATGGAAGATTATGTGCTGAACTTGGCCAAAGCATTGGGCCGTTTGCAGCAAGCCGTCGGCGCAGTGGCACAAAAGGGTATGAGCAATCCTGATGAAGCTGGCGCAGCTTCGATGGATTTGCTGAATATGTTTGCATACGTGGCGTTAGGTTACCTGTGGGCACGCATGGCCAAGATTGCTCTAGCCAAGCAAAATGATGACCCCACGGGCTTTTATAAAAGCAAAGTCAAAACTGCGAACTTCTATATGGCGAAGATTTTGCCGCAGACCGGTGCGTTGCTTTCAACCATCCTGGCAGGCGGCAAAACGTTGATGGACGTGGAAGACGACCTGTTCGACACGGCGTTTGCGGCCTAACAGCCGCAGACGCCTTCGCGTCTTATGAATCTGATCTTCCGCTTTATCTGGACCATTTTGTGCGCCTTATATAGGCGCGCAAAATATGGCCCTGTCGGCATCTTCGACGAAGTCTCGTATAACTTCCGTTGCTTGCCGACGGACCTCGACGTCAACATGCACCTCACCAACAGCCGCTATGCCAGTTTCATGGACATTGCGCGCATCACCATGATGATCAGCAATGGCGCATGGCCGCGCATCAGAGCGGCCAAGTTGTTTCCAGTCCTTGGCTCGAACGCCATGCGCTTTCGGCGCGCTGTGGGCCCCTTCCAGAGCTTTCAAGTAACCGCACAAACCATCGGTTGGGATCACAAGTTCATCTATATCGGGCACAAATTAATCGTGAATGGTGATGTGGCCGCGATTGCCATCGCCAAGGCTGCATTCATTGGGCCTCAAGGGCGCATTGATACCTACGATCTGATCAAGATCATGGGCTATGAGGGGCCTGCATTACCGCCGAGCGAGCTGATAGAGCGTTACAACGCGCTTGATGACGCCTTGAAAGCCTAATCTGCTAAAAATTTAGCTTTTCGTCCCCATAAAGAACCGCGCCAAAGCGGGCAGCAAGATAATCGCGCCCAACATGTTTGCAACAAACATGAAGGATAGCAGCAAGCCCATGTCTGCCTGAAACTGCAGCGCCGACCAGATCCACGTGCCGACACCAATAGTGAGGGTTAAGCCCGTCATCACCACAGCGTTCCCCGAAATCTGCAAGGTGCGGAAGAAGGCTTCACGCAGCGGAACACCATCATTCAGCATGCCATTCAGTCGCGCGAAGATATAAATCCCATAGTCCACACCGATGCCCACGCCCAGGGCCGCCACTGGCAGCGTGGAGACTTTCAAGCCGATATCCAGCATGACCATGACCGCGTAGCACATGAACGACACCAGGACGAGCGGCAGTAGAATGCAGACTGTGGGGCGCCACGAGCGAAATAGCGCGAGGCACAGCACGGCAATCGCCGCATAGACCCATAGCAAAATCGGGAATTCGTTTGCGGCCACCACTTCGTTGGTTGCCGCCATAACCCCCACGTTACCTGTGGCCAAGCGGAACTTGTAGCGCTCGCCATCATTATTTTTTGCAAATTCTTTGACCGACGTGACAATGCGCTCGATGGTTTCGGCTTTGTGATCTTTGGTGAAGATAATCACTGGCATTACGCTACAATCACGATTGAGCAAGCCGGTCGATGTATCGACACCTTGGGTCGACTGCACCAAAAGCTGTTCGTTGCGGGGCAACACGCGCCACTTCAAATTTCCTTCATTCCAGCCAGCGTTCACCAGCTTGGCCGCTTGTGGCATGGAAATGGTGGATTGTACGCCCTCGATGTTGCTCATCTCCCAGGCGAATTCGTCGATCTTCGCCATGATGTCGTGCTGGATACATCCATTTGGCACAGTCTCGACAATGACCTGGATGACATCAGTGCCAATCGAGAAGCTATTAGTAATAACGCGGTCGTCCTGATTATATCGCGACTCAGGGCGCAGTTCCGGTACCCCCGAGAGCACATCACCAATGCGCACATCACGCGACATCACAGCACTGATACCAAACAGCACGACACTGATTGCAACCGCAATTGTGGCATTCTTCTTTTCGGTAAAGCTTGCAAACCAGTGCCACAAAGGTTCACGCGCGGCCGTCGCCTTGGCTAAGCGGTCACGATACTTCGGTCCCAGTTCTAGGTAAGACGCCAACAGCGGAATAAGGAATAAGTTTGTCAGGATAACGCAGAACACACCGATAGAGGCTGTGATTGCTACTTCCTGAATAATGCGAATGTCGATCAGGAGAATGGTGAGGAAGCCAAACACGTCCGCCAGCGCGGCCACAGCGCCCGTCAGAACCAGCTTCCTGAAAGCGGTTTTTGCAGCTTCAAAACCGCTCATGCCCTTTAAAATCCCCTCGCCGATCACGTTGATCTTCTGCACTCCGTGCGAGACGCCAATCGCAAAGGTCAGAAACGGCACCAGGATCGACATGGGATCAAGGCCGAAGTTGAACACGGTGAGGAGACCCATGTTCCAGATCACCGCCACCAATGAGCATATCAATGGCATCAACATCATACGCACGGAGTGGGTGAAGAAGTAGACCAGGACCGCCGAGATGAAGAAGGCAATGATGAAGAAGCCAACGACACCTAACGCACCATCAGCGACATCGCCAATCACCTTAGCGAAGCCGACAATATGGATAGAGATTCCATCCTTCTCGAACTTCTGGCGAATGTCACTTTCCAGCAAGTCAGCGACTTTAAAATAGTCGAGTTTCTGACCGGTTTGCGGATCGCGCTCCACCAGCTGTGCGCTAACCAGCGCCGCAGTGAAATCGTTCGCAACCAAGCGCCCCACTTGACCCGATTTCAAAATATTCTCGCGTACCGTGGCAAGCATTTCCGGCGTCGGCTGGAAATCAGCGGGAATGACGTTGCCGCCAGCAAAGCCACCTTCAATGATTTCAATAAAGCGAACGTTGGGAGTGTAGATTGAAGTTACAGTCGAGCGATCCACTCCCGGCAGGAAGAAAACCGCGTCAGTCACCTGTTTCATGGTGGTGAAAAATTCAGGCGTGAAAATGTCGCCCTTCTCGACTTTTACCGCGATCAGCAAGCGGTTCGCGCCGCCGAACTGGTCTTGGTATTGCAGGAATGTTTTAATGTAGGGGTGCTTCAGCGGCAGTTGCTTTTCAAAGCCTGCATCCACCTTTAGCAGCGATGCTTGCCAGCCTAGGAAAATCGTCAATACAGCAAATAACGCCATCACGATGCCGCGGTTGCCGAAAATCAGGTCGGCCAAACGTTCTACATACCGCGTCATGACAACGCCTCCAGATTCAAGGGGCGTATGCCTTTTTCACCATAGGCCAACAACTTGCCGTCAGCCAATTCAATCACGCCCGACAAGGCTTCGCGATCTTTCAAATTGTGTAGTTTGAATGCTTGGCCGTCCGTGCTGGTCAGCACAGCGCCCGCCAATCCAACGATCAGCACACTGCCGTCTTTGCGTTGCGTGGCCCCTAGCAATGATGCCGTCGTATCGGTGTTGATCTGCGTCCAGGTTTGACCTTGATCGCCTGAACGAAACAAATTGCCGCGCAAGCCATAAGCCAACACTGCGCCATCTTTGAGTGGCAGCAAACCAAAGTAGGTACCGCTGTAGGGCGAAGACTCAACAGCCGCCCAATTCATGCCAGCATCAACCGAACGGAACATCCCGCCGGTTTCACCGACCACTAACAGCGACCCATCGCTCAGTCGGGCGGCCGCATATAAATGCGGTTCATCGTCTGAGACGCGCCGCTCGTCCCACGTTTCGCCAGCATCGTTGGTTTCCATTAGCAAGCCATAAGCGCCGATGGCCATGCCGTGTTCTGCGCTATCGAACCACACATCTAACAGCGGGCTTTCCAGTTCGGGCTCTTGATTTTTTAGTGTCCACGTTTGCCCACCATCTGTGGTGCGTAAAATCGCCGCGTCGTGTCCGACAGCCACGCCATGTGTAGCAGAGGAGAACGCTACAGCCGTCAACATGGTCGAGACAGGCGAGGGAACCTGAACCCAAGTTTGTCCTGCATCCGTTGAACGTAAAATAAAACCGCGATCACCCACAGCAATCAGCGCATCACCAACAACGGTAACATCAAGCACCAGTGACGAAGCTGCCAGCGGGTATGTCTTAGGTGGTGGGCTTCCAGGTTGTGTCTGGGCATGCACTCGCTTGATTAGTCCAGGCCCCAAAAGGAGCGAGGCTCCGGCAATCGCCGAAGCCCCGACCCCAAACCAAGCGCGGCGCGAATACGACGCGGCAAATGTTTTACGCACCATCTTCCTCCGATGGCCTTACCAAACTATCGCACGCCCTCGCGGCGCAGCGATTCAGGGGAGTAATCATTGACGTTCATCTGAGCGTCAAAGCGCAGGTAATCGTCTTTGTCTTTAATGCCGAACGCTAAGTAACGACCATTCTGCAAGTCATAGTGGGCATGAACCGTATCCCACAGCAGCGGCTGTTCGTAGTATTGGATCGGATAAGCCTCTGACATGCGCCAGATTTGGCCACGCGCGTCGTAGTTATCGACCACGACCGCTTGCCAGCTATCTTCATCAAAGTAGAAGACGCGCTTGGCATATACGTGACTGGTGCCTTTCTTTAAGGTCGCTTCAGTTACCCAGACGCGGTGTTTTTCATAACGCAGCACATCCGGGTTCAAGTGGCCCGCACGCACGACATCGCCCACCGGGACAGCACCATCAAGCTTATAAGTGTTGTAGGGCACCAGCATTTCCACGCGACCCTTCAAGGTCCAGTCGTAGCGATCTGGCGCGCCGTTGAACATATCCAACTGATCGTTGGTGCGCTGACCATCGGATGCCGTACCCGGATTGTCATACGCCACGTTCGGCGCACGGCGCACGCGGCGCTGACCCGGATTGTAGGTCCAGGCATTGCGCGGCTCGGCCGCTTGATCCAGCGTTTCGTGCACCAGCAAGATCGTGCCAGCCAAACGGGCAGGCGCGGTTACTTCCTGCAGGAAGTAGGCCAAGCGGTTGTTGATGCTTTCAATCGTCGAGCCTTCTTTGTTGTAAGCCCACAACACGCGCTCGGAGAACTGCACGGGCGTGTAAGAACCATCCGGCGTCGGCACCACTTGCTTTACGCTGCGCTCGGTGGTTTCACCGCGGTAGCGTGTCAGGTGGTTCCAGATGGTTTCCAAACCGTTCTTCGGGATCGGAAACGGGATCGAACGGGTTGCGTTCTTGATACCGTTGCCATCTGCCGTCAGTTCAGCGGTTGAAGCGTTCTGAATCACCGCATCCAATACCGCCTTCGAGTAACCGGCCGAACGACGTGTCGGATACACTTTCATTTTGTAGCCTGGGTAGCGCTTGAACATGGCGAGCTGACCCGGCGACAACAATTCTTTGTATTTATCAACGTTAGCAGCCGTCACTTCATATAAGGGCTGATCCGATGCAAACGGATCAGGATGTGGGCTGCCAGCTTTGTAGCCAGCAGGTGCCGTGGTGATACCACCAGTCCAAGCCGGAATACTGCCGTCAGCGTTGGCCGCTTTGACAGCCCCTACGGGCGTTAAAGTCGAGGCCAACTGAGCAGCTTCCTGCGCACTGACTTTCGCCATGCTCGGCGCCGCCCAAAGTGCCAGAGCCACTGCTGTCGCGGTGCTCCAGGATAATGTGGAACGAACGTTCATGTGATCCTCCCGAATGTCACGCGCGATTAGAACGAATAGCTCAGCGTGAACTGCACGAAGTCGCGGTCACGCAACAGGTTATAGTTTCCACCGCCCCAGTTGGTCGTATAGGCGAGCGAGGCTTGCCAATCGTTCAAATAGTTTGCACCCATTGCCAGCGTAAGCGATTTACGGCTGTCGACGAAGTTACCAATCGGTGACGGCGTTGTGCCGTTAACGTCGTGGTTGAACGCAATGGTCGGCTGCAATGTAATTGAGCCGATAGCGTTGTTGATGTCACCACGTAAGGCCACGCGATAGCCCCATGAGAACGCATCAGCGAAGCCACCGTTTGCGGCTGTCGCCGGCTGCACGCCCAACGTTGTGAAAACCGGATTACCGCTGGTGAAAGTACCTGGCCCTTCGTAACGCAGCGTGCCCTTGCCTTCCATGTTGTGGATCCAAGTGGCACCCACTTCACCGACCAGGGCAATCTGATCGAACGGCCCAATAGTCGGGATCAGCTCAGTAACCGTACCTTGCGCTTGGCTGTAGTCTTTACGGCGCCAGCCGACGACTTCCTGGTTAAAGCCATAACGGCCCAACTGGCTACGGCCAAAGATTGGCACGCCCGCAGGGGCCAACCCTAAGAACGAGTCAATCGGCGACAACGCAGCGAACAGCAGTTCCACGTCATCAACCTGCAGCGGTTGATCGAAGTGATACGAATATTCTGCTTGGAACGCCGTGGTCCCGATGGTGGTATTCAAGCTACCGCCGACCAGTTTGATATCTTCCGGAAACTCACGGTAGTAGGCAGCGGTCCGGGCATAATCACCCAACACCAAGCCAGACAACACCCCCGTGCGGCCCGAGAGCACTGGCAAACGGCTGTGGTACTTCACGAAGTACGCACCAAATTCCGTGTCGTTCAGTTCTGTCGCTAAGTAACGCAAAGCAAACCCGAACTGACCTGCATCCGAGGCGTCACGATCCGGCGCACGGTTGACGATGGAACCGACGGGGCCTTGGCTCAAGCTCGACGGATTGTCTTTCGGGCCTGGCGGCAAGCCGAAGCGTAGATAAACATATCTCCCACCGGGGCTAGCGAAATCGTTCGTCGAGAAGAATGTGCCTTCAGACTCAATTTCGGTGTGATCCCAACCCACTTGGTAGAACGCTTCCAGCGACAGATCACCGAAGCCGATCGAGGCTTGCACAATCGGCACCGGCACCACACCTTCGCGCAGTTCACTACCTGCGCTGCGCAGCTTGCTCACATCGAATGGGTTGATGACGTTTATACCGTTTTGAATAAACGTGCTTTCACCCCAGCTCAGCACTTGATTACCAACGCGCACACTTAAGGGATGATCGCCCAGATCAAAGTTGCCCGCGACATACAAGTCCAAGAGGTCCACATCTAAGCCGCTCAAGTGTTGCGCACGATCTGTCAGCGGCGTGCGGTCCAACGTCGTGGAACGGTTGATGTGATCGTAGAAATAATTGACGCGCGCGAAAAAGGAGATGTTGTCGGCCTTCAACTGCAACTCGTTCACGCCGCGTGCAACGGCAGATACGAAATCGCCTTTCGAGAAGTTCAAGTTGCCGTTATCGCCGTTGATTGAATAGGCGCGGCCACCGTTGACGATACCAACAAGATCGAGATCACGGCTTTTGGTGCGGATCGCGCCACCGATGGTGTACGTGCTATCCAGCGAACCGGTGATGCCGTTGTCGAGCGTAAAATCGACAGCAGAAGCAGACGTCGCGAAAGCTGACAGCGCCATCACAGCCGCACTGGTTCGCGCCAAGGTTGCTAAAACTTTTTTGGCCCCCGAGCGGTGACCCTTCGTACGAGACATCATTGAAACCCCTCAGCAGATGATTGGTGCATCAACGCGGAAGAACCCACGCCTCTGCCCTCATATCGTTGATTTACAAGATATTATCGGCAGGCCGGGGTCGGCGGCAAGGGCAGCAAACGGGGTATTATTGTTCGCACATGCAGCATTTCTTGCGCTGCACATGGAACTTTTTCAGAGACTGGGGTGGCCTCTCGGGATCACCCTTAACCGGCGAGGTTATCGCCCTTAATGGCACGGTCCAGCAGGGCCAGTGACTCTTTCATGCCGTAGAGGGCAATGAACGAGCCCATGCGTGGACCTTGATCTTGACCCAACAAAATCTGGTAAAGCGCCTTAAACCAGTCACGCAAGCTTGGGAACGTCGCGGCATGTTTTTTGCCGACCTCGAACACCAAACTTTGTAAAGCTTCAGCAGTGGGTTCGTCTGTGAAAGCGACTAAGCTGTCGCGCAAGTCCACCAATGCCTTCACCTCATCGGCTGTCGCAGCGCGGTACGTCTTGGTGGGTTTCACGAAGTCTTGATAGTACGCGACTGCATACTTCACGAGTTTATCCAGCAGCGGCGCCGTCGTGGGCGTGACGCCGGGTGCGTAGCGCGACACATAAGCCCACATCACCTCAGGGCCTTCAGCATGTGCAACGCCGGCCAAATTCAACAGCAACCCAAACGTGAGCGGCACCTTTTCCGCTGGCGGCTTGCCACCGTGAATGTGCCACGCCGGGTTATCAAGTTTCTTCGCATCGTCTTCAGCCGGAAACTTCTCTAGGAAGTCCACATACTCATCAACTGCTTTGGGAATAACATCGAAGTGCAAACGCTTCGCGGTCTTGGGCTTTTGATACATGAACAACGCCAAGCTTTCCGGCGGCGCATACTTCAGCCAATCATCCACCGACAACCCATTGCCTTTTGACTTCGAAATCTTCTGGCCCTCTTCATCCAAGAACAATTCGTAGGTCAGGTTTTGCGGCGGCGTGCCACCCAGGATTTGGCAAATGCGGCTTGAAAGACGCACTGAGTCGATCAGATCTTTGCCGGACATTTCGTAATCAACGCCCAGCGCATACCAGCGCATGGCCCAGTCACACTTCCATTGCAACTTGGTATGACCACCGGTCACCAGCGTCTCAATCTTCTCGCCAGCGTCGTTCACATACACGATTGTGCCTGCGTTCACATCGCGATGGACGACTGGCACTTGCAAGACCACGCCTGTCTTCGGGCACACCGGCAAGAATGGTGAATAGGTTTCGCGACGCTCGTTGCCTAACGTGGGCAGAATAACGTTGATCACATCGTCGTAACGTTCCAGCACGCGCAGCAACGCCTTGTCGAACTGGCCTGACTTGTAGGCTTCTGTTGAGCTTTTGAACTCGTACTCAAATCCGAAGCTATCCAAAAACGCTTTCAGCCGTGCGTTGTTGTGCGCACCAAAGCTATCATGCGTCCCAAACGGATCTGGAATGCTGGTGAGCGGCTTGCCTAAATGCTGCGCCACCATATCTTTGTTTGGAACGTTGTCTGGGACTTTGCGCAAGCCATCCATGTCGTCGGAGAATGCAAACAGGCGCGTCTTTACGCCGGGGTATGCGAGTTCAAACGCGCGGCGCACCATCGTGGTACGCACGACTTCGCCGAAGGTGCCGATGTGCGGCAGGCCTGACGGGCCGTAACCCGTTTCAAACAGCACGTAGCCCTTCTCGGGCACTTTGGCTTTCAGACGCTCGTCCCACAACGAGCGGGCTTCCTGGAAGGGCCAAGCGGTGGCATTACGGGCAAGGTCTGAGGCGGTCATGACGGAAAAAGCTGCAAAAGATGTGGGAAATGGCCAGAAAAGACTGGAAACGAGCGCTTTGTGTAGGGGTGCAAGGGCGGTGGGTCAAGCGTTACGCCCAGACAGGCTCTAGGCCCCTTGCGCCCTCCCAAGCCAGCCCGTAAGCCTTCGCTATATATAAGTGATTCCAGCAGAAAATGAACGCAATCCCGCCCACAGCCCCCCAACCTGACGGATCTGGGCCAGCGCCGCGCCCGCGCCGGGTTGCGCTGCCGCCCGCCTATATTGTGGTGGCTGAGTGGTCGGAAGTGGCGGTCCTCGACCCCGACGGCGAAGTGAAAGTGATCGCGCCCAAAGTCGCCGCTCCGATGGTGGCGAAACAGGACATGCTGGTGTGCCATGCCCGTGCCACCGCTGCCCGCCTCAAGCTTGATCGCTTCCAAGCCGCCGATGCGTTGGAACTGTTTGCCTTCGTGCGCCCTGCGACCTTTGCCGTGCCGACAGTTGATGGCTTAGCACTTGCGCTAAACAAACCGCGTGCCCAGAGCATCGAAGACCGCCCTGCCCTGCTGGCTGAAATTTGTTTGGCATTGCTGACTGAGTTGTCGCACCTGCCGGAACTTGATGCCAAAAACTTGCGACCTATCGCGGCCAGTATGGCCCGGGCGCGTTGGCCATGGGGACCGAGCGTGCTGATGGCCTTGGGCGCAAACGCCGATGACACCGGCATGTATGGTGCGGGTTCAGGTTTGCGGGTGTGGACGAGATTGCCCGAGTGGCAAGAACGCGCGCCCCCCTCACCACCCGGCAATCAACCCATTGGCGCAGAAGAAACCAAAGAGCGTTTAGAGACCTTGCTTGGCCCAAACGCTGAACGACGTGCGCCGCAGGCTCAATTTTCGGCTGCCGTCACCGATGCGTTCCAGCCACGCGATGATGCCGAATCTCCAGCAGTGGTGTTGGCCGAAGCCGGAACAGGAATTGGCAAAACGCTGGGCTACATCGCGCCCGCCAGTGTATGGGCCGAGAAGAACGACGGCACCGTGTGGATTTCAACATTCACACGGAACTTACAGCGCCAGTTGAATGATGAACTGACGCGACTTGTGCCTGACCCGGATGAGAAAAAACGTCGCGTAGTCATTCGTAAAGGTCGCGAAAATTATTTATGTCTGCTGAACCTGGAAGAAGCGGTTAATCGGCTGAACACACAGCCTGCCGATGCGGTTGTATTGGGCCTCATGGCGCGCTGGGCGTTGGCCACCGAAAACGGCGATATGATTGGTGGCGATTTGCCAGGCTGGCTGATTGAAATTTTTGGGCGTGAAAAAACACTGCCATTAGCGGATCGGCGCGGTGAGTGCATTTTTGCGGCCTGCGCGCACTACCAAAAGTGCTTTGTCGAACGCACCGTACGCCGCGCACGTTACGCTGACATTGTTGTAGCCAACCATGCGCTGGTAATGGTGCAAGCAGCCATGGGCGGGTTGGATGACGGCACACGGCCAACACGATATGTGTTCGATGAAGGGCATCACATCTTTGAAGCGGCCGACTCTGCCTTCTCAGCCCACCTCAGTGGATTAGAAGGCGCTGACTTACGGCGCTGGTTGTTAGGCGCTGAAGATCGCGGCACGGGTCGCGCCCGTGGTTTGAAGAAGCGCGCAGAAGATCTGATCAACGCAGGCAACTCCTCACCCGACGCCTTGAATGCATCGTTGGATGAAGTGCTGAACGCCACACGCGCGCTACCCAGTGCGGGATGGCGCAACCGTATCCGAGATGGTGAACCCATTGGCGCTGCGGAGCACTTCTTGCACCTCGTACGCCAACAAGTGCATGCCCGCGCAGACACAGACTCGCCCTATTCGTTGGAAACCGAAGCCACGTCGCCGGTCGAAGGTTTGTTGGAGTCTGCTGACGCGCTGGATGAGAAACTCTACCGGCTTGAAGCTCCGCTAAAAAAACTCATCGCAGGCTTTAAGGCAAAGCTGGATAACGATGCCGCCACGCTGGATACGCCCACGCGCAATCGCATTGAGTCGTTGATCCGCACGCTGGAACGCCGGGGCCTGATGCAGGTGGTCGCCTGGCGCGACATGCTGAAAGCTTTGCGTCATACGCCACCGCCTGAATTTATTGATTGGATGAGTGTTGAACGCGCCGATGGGCACGACATTGACGTGGGGCTTCATCGCCATTGGGTCGACCCCACACTACCCTTTGCACGTTCCATCGCTGACCAGGCCCACGGCATCGCCGTAACGTCCGCAACACTGCTGGATGGCAGTGGCGACGTGGAAGGTGATTGGGCCGCAGCAGAGCGCCGTATCGGTGGGCCGCATTTGGGTGCGGATATTTTACGCAGTTCACAGCCTTCGCCCTTTAACTATGCCGATAACACGCTGGTGCTGGTGATTACCGACATCAATAAAAACGATATTGATGTGGTGTCATCGGCATTTCGTGAATTATTCATGGCCGCCGAAGGTGGTGCGTTAGGACTCTTCACCTCCATCGCGCGGCTGCGTGGTGTTCACAAACGGATTGCTTCGCCGCTGGAGCATTCCGGCTTGCCGCTTTATGCGCAGCACGTGGATGACATGGATACGGGAACGCTCGTCGATATTTTCCGCGCAGAGGAAAATGCCTGTTTGCTCGGCACAGATGCACTGCGTGAAGGGGTGGATGTTCCTGGCCGCTCACTGCGTTTGGTGGTCTGCGACCGCGTACCGTGGCCGCGCCCCGACATCCTGCACAAAGCGCGACGTACTTTTTTTGGGAAAGGTTACGACGACACAGTCACACGTCTGCGCTTGAAGCAAGCCTTCGGACGCCTCATCCGCCGCGCCACTGATCGGGGGGTGTTCGTGATGCTCGATACATCGCTGCCGTCACGCTTGCGCGGCGCATTTCCGGCCGATGCGCGCTATGAGCGCGTTGGGTTGGCTGATGCCATTCAGCAGGTTAAAGCTTTTTTGAGCTCGTAGTCACAGTGGGCTGCTACAGTCTTAGCGCAAGTCCGACCAACTTATTGGGGCGGTTCAGCCGCAGTTGCATCAAGCGCTGGTGCTGGAGTGTTTTCCGTAATCGCGCGGATACTCGCCGTGATAGGTGACGCACTGATCGGCGCTTCTCCGCGCTGAAACACAAAGCGGCCGGTTTGGCGCGGAACGCAAACGCCCTTTTTACCTTCGGGTAGTGCTAAGTTTGCAAGGTCGTCACGAGGGATACGAATAGGCGTGACCGGGTGATGCTTGCCCCAATTCGTTTCGCGCTCATCACCAACAAATAGCAATGTCCAATAGCGGGCTACCGGCATCCAGTGCAGTTGATCGTAGTCTTTGTATTTAAAACCCAGAATCCCCTCTAACTCGGCGGCGCTGACATTGGCATCTATGGCGCATACGGTTTCCCATTCCCACTCGGTGTAGGGACCGAGATCAACTGACGTGTTGGCCCCCATCAGCACATAGCGCAGCTTCTTCTGGAAGGTACGTTCCTTCTGAGACTCCGGCCCGCCGGTGCGATTGTAAAGAATGTAGATGGTCAGCGGCGCCAACGAGAGCACTAACATCAGCGCAATAGCCTTGAGAAACGTTGGGGATGGTTTTGTGAGCGACATGAGTACGGATTCCGCGGCTGGTCTGTGCCATACTTGATCCTGGCTGGCCCGCACCATAACGCCAACAGGTTTCATGGCAACACCAGACGCGCAAAATGTGAAGACTGTAACAGCTGCTTCCCGCGGCTTGTCCGATGGCTGGGGCACGGTCCGCCACTATCGGCAAGAAGGCGGTCTGCACGTTATTGATATTACGGCAGCATCAGTTGCACAGTTATTCAGTGGTCTCGACCCAGCGCCGTTCCGGCATAAAGACCTCGACCCTGAGGTTGAAGGGTACATTGTCGCCGCCGTACGTGAGATTAGTCATGCTGGCAAAGCCAAATTGGTAATTCACTTACCAGGCAATGAAGCACAGAGTTCTGCGGGCGCAGGACTGCCTGATGCCATCCACAATTATTTTGCTTACCGGGAATGGGTCGGCACCGAAGATGTAAAGCGCTTATTGCGTACAGCCTTTGTGTCGCTGCTGATTGGTCTCGCGTTTATGTTCATCTGCATGAGTGTGCGTGAATGGGTGCTGACGGGCGAGAGTGGAATCTCGCAAATTCTCGATGAAGGGCTTTTGATCGTCGGCTGGGTGGCGCTATGGCGCCCGCTGGATATCGCGCTGTATGACTGGTGGCCACTGTGGCGTGGCGTGCGGCACAATCGCGTACTCAAAAATATCCAAATCGAAGTGCGCAGCCTCGAACCATCTCAATAGCATAAAAAAAAGAGCCGAGGTTTCCCTCGGCTCTTTTCGTACTCTAAAGATCTTTCGATCCCAAGAATTGGCGATCTTAGAAGTCCATACCGCCCGGCATGCCGCCGCCCGGAGCGCCCATCGGCGGCGCATCGGCTTTCGGCAATTCGCCGATCATGGCTTCGGTGGTGATCAACAAGCCAGCAACCGAAGCTGCGTCTTGCAGAGCAACGCGGACGACTTTGGTCGGGTCCACGATACCAGCCTTGATCATGTCGACGTACTTGTGCGACTGCGCATCGAAACCTTGGTTGGTTTCTTTGGCTTCCGACACTTTGCCAGCAATCACGGCACCATCTTCACCGGCGTTTTCGGCGATTTGGCGCAGCGGTTGGGTCAAGGCACGGCGAACGATTTCGACACCAACGCGTTGATCGTCGTTGTCGGTTTCGATCTTGCCCAAGCGCGAACCAGCGCGGACCAGAGCGACGCCGCCGCCCGGAACGATACCTTCTTCAACGGCAGCGCGCGTTGCATGCAGAGCATCATCAACGCGGTCCTTCTTCTCTTTCACTTCCACTTCCGTCGCACCGCCGACGCGGATCACGGCAACGCCGCCAGCCAATTTGGCCAGACGTTCTTGCAGCTTCTCACGGTCGTAGTCCGAGGTCGTGTCTTCGATTTGACGGCGGATTTGCTCGCAACGGGCTGCGATGTCAGCCTTCTTGCCAGCGCCATCAACGATGGTGGTGTTGTCTTTATCGATGGAGACTTGCTTAGCAGTGCCCAGCATTTGCAGGGTCACGTCTTCCAACTTGATGCCGAGTTCGTCGCTGATCAGCTGACCGTTGGTCAGAACAGCGATGTCTTCCAGCATAGCTTTGCGACGGTCACCGAAGCCCGGAGCCTTCACGGCAGCGACCTTCAAGCCACCACGCAACTTGTTGACGACGAGTGTTGCCAAAGCTTCGCCTTCGATGTCTTCAGCGATAATCAACAACGGCTTCGAGCTTTGCACGACAGCTTCCAACACCGGCAACAACGGTTGCAGGGTCGACAGCTTCTTTTCGTGGATCAGGATGAATGCATTTTGCAATTCAACCGTCATCTTGTCGGCGTTGGTGATGAAGTACGGCGACAGATAGCCGCGGTCGAACTGCATACCCTCGACGATGTCGAGTTCGGTCTCCATGCCCTTGGCTTCTTCAACGGTGATCACGCCTTCTTTGCCAACCTTATCCATAGCTTTGGCAATGATTGCGCCGATTTCGCTTTCGCCGTTGGCCGACACGGTGCCGACTTGTGCGATTTCGCCCGAGGTCTTGATCGGCTTCGAGATCTTAGCCAATTCGCCGACCACTTGTTCGACGGCCTTATCAATACCGCGCTTCAAGTCCATCGGGTTCATGCCGGCGGCAACAGCTTTGCAGCCTTCGCGGACGATAGATTGAGCCAGAACGGTGGCGGTGGTGGTGCCGTCGCCAGCAGCGTCAGCGGTTTTGGAAGCAACTTCCTTCACCATCTGCGCGCCCATGTTTTCGAACTTGTCTTTCAGTTCGATTTCCTTTGCGACCGACACACCGTCTTTGGTGATGCGCGGAGCGCCGAAGGCTTTCTCGATCACGACGTTACGGCCTTTGGGGCCCAGCGTGACTTTCACAGCGTTGGCGAGGATGTCGACACCGCGAAGCATTTTGTCGCGAGCGTCAGAGCCGAAACGGACGTCTTTGGCTGCCATGTGCGTTATTCCTTAAATCTGATTGTTCGGTGATGGATCTGTTTGAGTAATGAATTACTCAATGATCCCCATGATGTCGGATTCCTTCATGATCAGGAGATCCTTGCCGTCGATCTTCACTTCGGTGCCTGACCATTTGCCGAAGAGGATGCGGTCACCCTTCTTCACGTCGAGCGGTTGGATTTTGCCATTCTCGTCACGGGCGCCAGGGCCCACCGAGATGACTTTGCCTTCCATCGGCTTTTCCTTGGCAGTATCGGGAATGATGATGCCGCCTTTGGTTTTGGTGTCCGATTCAGCGCGCTCAACCACGACCCGGTCGTGCAACGGCTTAAATTTCATGGGTTATCCTCCGATAAGAGATTGAATTATCTCAATATTTTAAACAGCACGGGCGCGTGTTAGCACTCCCCAGCGCCGAGTGCCAGTTACCTAGGAGGGGTGGGGGTGAGAGTCAAGGCTTCAGGCCATGAAAAGGTGTGGAAAACCACCCCTCCGAGGTCCGGTTAAAGGGTTAAAAATGAGAGGCGGCCCCTGATAATAACAGGCACGAACAGGGGGAATGTGGGAACGGCCTGGAATTATGTGGAAGTTGTTAGGATTAGTCGCCGGCCTGGTTTTGGCAGTGGGCATTGCGCAGGCCGAACCCAATTTGCGCCATCAACTGCTGGCAATGCCGCTGACAGAAAAACTGGGCGGTGACACCACCCGCCCCGTCGCCACCAAAGACGCCTTTACGTTCGTCGCAGCCAACGCCTCGGACCAACACAAGGCACAGTTCGTACGCGGCAATGAGTTGTTCACGGCAACCTGGGAACCGACACCTGGCAAAAATACCAACACGCAAGGGTTAGGGCCGCTGTTTAACGCCAAGTCCTGCTTTGACTGCCACATTCAAAATGGCCGGGGCACGCCCCCTGCAAAACCGCGCGATGTGTTGGAGAGCAGCCTGGTGCGTTTCTCGGTGCCCGGCGCGGACCCGAACGGCGGACCGAACCCCATTCCGGTTTATGGCGATCAGCTGCAGGACAAAGGCATTGAGGGCGTACCGCCAGAAGCAATTCCCGAAGTGCGCTGGCATGACGCCGTGAAAGGTAAGTTCGCCGATGGCACGCGCTACAGCTTACGCGCGCCGACCGTAAAACTGACGAACCCCGCTTACGGGGCATTGCCGAAAGACATGCTGATCTCGTTCCGCGTCTCGAACCCGGTGATCGGCGTAGGACTGCTCGAGTCCATCCCTGAAAGCACGCTTATTGCATTGAGTGATGAAAACGACACCGACAGTGACGGCATCTCGGGCCGCATGAATGTTGTGTTCGATATGGCAACCAAAGAGCGCAAAGCCGGGCGCTTTGGCTGGAAAGCCAATAACGCGAGCTTACGCCACCAGAACGCCACCGCCTCCTTAAGCGACATGGGCCTGTCGTCGGCAATGCTGCCGATTGATCTGTGCCGCAAGGAACAGGTGGAATGTGTGGAAGCGGCACGCAAAGCCAAGCCCACCGATGGCTTTGAACTGACGCCGGACCAAGTCGAACAGTTGCTGGTGTACATGCAACTCATCGCCGTACCGCAGCAACGCAACACACAATTGCCCGAAGTGAAACGCGGTGAAGCCGTGTTCCGCGATATGGGCTGCGCAGCGTGTCACATGCCAACACTCATCACCGCAGCCGATGCGGCGATACCTGAGTTATCAAACCAAACCATTCACCCCTTCACCGACATGCTGCTGCACGACATGGGGGAAGGTTTGGCCGACCATCGCCCCGACAATCTCGCAAGCGGTTCGGAATGGCGCACCACGCCGTTGTGGGGCTTGGGGCTGACGGAAAAAGTGAATGGCCACACTTTTCTGCTGCACGACGGCCGCGCACGAAATGTGACCGAAGCCATTCTGTGGCACGGCGGCGAAGCGGAGCGTGCGAAAGAAAAGTTCCGCACCGCGCCTAAGACTGCGCGCGATGATCTGCTGGCGTTTTTGGGATCGCTTTAAAACCTCTCCCTGAGAAAGAGGGAGGAAATGCAAACTCGACTACTCCCCCTTCTGCGGGGTCCACTGGAACTCGCCATCTTTCGCGCGTTCGATAGCCGCTTGCAGGACATCGTGGGCTTCGCAGCCTGTGGGGCAGATGGTTTTGAGTTTGGCCAGGTTCGCTTCGGCTGAGGCTTTGTCGTTCAGCTTCAAGAACAACTCACCCTGATATTCTAAAGCGCCCATGTGGTCAGCTTTGAGTGCCAGCGCCTTGTTGTAGCTGGCCATGGCTTCCGTCAGCATGCCGTTGTTGCGCTGAACGTAACCCAGCATGCTTAAAACTTCGGGGTTCTCAGGTTCGAACTTCGACAGTTCAGAGACCATCGGCAACGCCTTCTTGAAGTCACCCGCATCCACGGCCTTTTGGCATTCCTTGAAATTGTAGGTGGGGAAATCCACACCGGCGATCGCCCAAGCCGGCGACGCAAACGCGAGAGCAGCAACAACACTAACAGCAGCAAGCACGGACTTGGTCATGAGTGTCTTCAATACGGTTGGCGGTTGAATACATAAAAACTGCCTAGCCCCGCGCCCCAACGCAAGCGGGTGCGCAAAGCTGTTTGGCCAGCGAACCGCTTTACCATACTGGCCAAACTTTGCGCTTATACCTTTTTGTGATGGCGCAATACCGACTGCGACATTGCGCCAATGTCACCCTTATTTCTTGGCCGCGTAAATTTGGTCCAGGCGCGCAGGTTTGTCGTTCACACGCTCAAGCTTCGGGTACTTCAAGCCGCCCCGGTAATCGAACGACACGGTGGAGAACCGGTCGCCGTTCCGCAGCAGCAATTCAATCGGCGCACCGTTTTTCTGCGCGTCGCGGATCGCGTCTTTCAAATTATCCGCATCGTAAGCGAGGTTATTAACCGCGATAATCTGCGTGCCCGTGATAATGCCCTTCTCGAACGCCAAGCCATTCCATTGCACGGCATTGATCTTCGATTCACGCCCCACCGAGAAGCCCAGTGAGTAGGTAAAGCTGCTCGTGCGGCTGCGCGATTCAGCGTTGGTCAGGTAAGCGCTGGGTTTTTCGACATACGTGAGTTTATAGCCACCCCGCGTAATGCCATCGAGCGGCGCAGGACCATGGCCATCCAGGCGCGTGCGCAAGAAGGTCGCCCAATCGTGCGGCACGACATCGTTGAGCGCCTTCACCACATCCTCAAACGTGTAGGTGAGAGAAATAGTGCTGCCATCATTCACGCCAAAGAAGGCTTTGGCGAAATCATCCAGCGATTTCCGATCATTCGTCTTCTCACGGATCAGCGTATCGGCATCAAGCCAAATCAACTGGCCTTCCTGGTAGTAATCCTCGCCCCGCTGCCAACTGCGCCACGGCTGTGCGCCACGCTTGATGGTGATGGGATCATTCACCGTGTCTTGCAGCGCTTTCCATTCCCGGCCCACACGCACATCAAATGTCGCTGCCGTTAAGGCCAATGAATCAAGTGCCTCTTGTTGTGATGTGAGGCCAGAACGCGCCGTCAGCACCTCGCCCCAATACTGGGTTTGGCCCTCGTACACCCACAGCAAACTGTTGCGCATAGGAACACTATAAGTAGGAGTCCACGCATCGGCCCCACGGCGGAACTTGCCATTCCATGAGTGCACATATTCGTGCGGCAATAACGTGCGAGCATCAGGCGTTTTATCCCACTCGGTGAAATAGCCTGGAATGGTACCGTTCTCGGACGATTGTTGATGCTCTAAGCCAATGCCACCCATTTGGTCGGTGAGCGCCAACAAGAAGTCGTATTGTTTGTAATGCTTCGAGCCGAACAGTTTTTGCGCTTGCGTTACCAACGCCCGGTGCGCGGCAATGTGCTGCGGCTTCATCTCGAGCAACGCCGGGCGATCTGCCACAATGTTTAAGTACACCGGGTTTGCTTTATCACCCAGTTCGACGCGTTCGAAATGGCGGCCCGCAAACATGGGCGCATCCACCAGTTCTTCGTACGATACAGTTTTGAACGTCGTGACGTTGCCATTTGTGTTGGCGGCTTCAAGTGCGACCGCATACTTCCAGCCTTCAGGTAATTTCAGTGTCAGTGCGACAGGAATTTGCCGCACGTAATACCCCGCTGGATACAAAGCTAAGCTATTCCATTGCAGGTTCATCATCTCAGGGGTCACAACAATGCGCCCCTGCCCACCTTCCGTGGCCGACACAAATTGGAAATTCGCTTCAATGGACGTAACCCCCGCAGGCACGTCAACATGGAATGCAAAGACATCCACCGCATCGCGCACCCACTCTAAGCGCTTACCCCCACCGGTAATGATCAGGCCCGCCAGCTTATCAATCGCGCCGCGCGGCGCGTGATTGCCCGGCAGCCACTCAGGGTACATTAGCGTGACACGTTCGCCGCCCTTCACCGGAATGATTTGCTTTGTGGTGATAATACGGCGCGCGATGTCGGTCGCATCGACGCTGACAGTCATCGTGCCCGGATAGGGAATGTCTTTTGGTGCGATAATGGGGGCCGGCAGCGGTGCTGATTCTGGCAACTCGCCGTTATGTGCAAACCCACTGCCCCCCAGAGCCAATAATGCAATGAGTGCCGTGCCGGTTAATATCGTGCGCTTCATGGGTATCCCTTCCCGAAATCTTCTCAAATCGTGCCGCAAAACATGCCATGCTGTGAAGAGCGAATCACGGAGCTTTGGGGAGATCACATGGTTTTGCACTGCAGAACAAATGTGCGTTCAAATGTAAAAACGCGGTTAGCATTTTCAATGCTAGCGTTGGCACTTCTTAGCACATCACTTTATGCGGCAGATGTGGATTACACCACCGCTGCGACACTGCCGCCTGATCTGCCGTGGAAAGGCAAAAGCGAAAGACTGATCGTAAAGAAAAGCGACGCGTGGATTACACCGTCCGAAACCAGCGATCTCACCACGTCACCGAGTTACGCAGATACCGTATTATTCCTGCAAAAAATGGCGGCGGCCTCGCCGCTGATCCGGCTGCAAACGTTTGGCAAGACCCCCATGGGCCGTGACATGGTGGTGGCGATTGTCTCGACCGATGATCCAGGCAACGCAAGCCCAACGCTTGATCCGCATAAGCCGCTTCTCTTAGTGCAGGCTGGTATTCACTCTGGCGAGATCGACGGAAAAGATGCTGGCTTAATGCTGCTGCGTGACATTGCCTTCAAGGGAAAATCGAAACTCATCAAAGATGTGAATTTCTTATTTGTCCCCGTCTTCAACATCGACGGCCACGAGCGCAGCGGCATCTACAATCGCCCCAATCAACGCGGGCCTGTGAACCAAGGCTGGCGCACGACGGCGCAGAACCTGAATTTAAACCGCGACTACGCGAAGGCCGATGCACCGGAAATGCGCGCCATGTTGGGTTTAATTCAGAAATACAAACCCGACTTTTACATGGACGCACATGTGACAGATGGCATGGACTATCAGTACGATGTCACGTTCGGCTTCCAGGGTGATACAGGTAATTGGGCGGCCTCGCCCAACATCGCAAAATGGATGCGTGATGTGTATGTGCCCGATGCGAACCGCGCACTGAAAGAGAATGGTCACACGCCCGGCCCGCTGATTTTTGAGCGCGACAACCGCAAACCCACGGCAGGGCGCGTGAATGACGGGTTCTCACCGCGCTTCTCGCAAACTTACGGCGATATGATTCATATGGCGTCAGTCCTGATTGAAAATCACTCGCTGAAGAATTATCGCCGACGCGTGCTGGGCATGTATGTGCTGTTCGAGCAAACACTCTCCACGCTGGCCCGCGATGGCGCTGCCTTGAAAGCAGCCGCCGCAAAAGACAAAGCTGCACGCCCCGCACAACTGCCTACCGCGTGGACGCTGGAAGATAAGCCGGGGCGCTATGTGGAATTTCTGCCGGTTGCGCATGAAATGTGGAAATCTCCGGCCTCGGGCGTAGAAGAAGTGCGTTGGTTGGGCAAACCGGCGCCAGTGCTCAGCGTGCCGCTGTATGAGTCTGAACCCACCATTCAGTTACAGCGTGCCAAAGCCTATTACGTGCCTGCGACCAAGCCCGATGTGATCGAACGGTTGAAGGCGCAAGGCATTCAGTTTGAAACTCTGCGGGAAACAAAAACCGTGATGGTGGAAATGGTTCGTTTCCCCGATGCAAAACACGAAGCCCAACCATTTGAGGGGCGGTTCACGGTGCTGCCGGGCGAACCTCACCGCAGTCCGCAAAGTGTGACCTTCCCGCCCGGTAGTGTGCGTGTGAGTACCGATCAAGACTTAGGCGATTTGGCGGTGATGCTGCTGGACCCGCAAAGCGAAGACAGCTTTTTTGCTTGGGGCTTCTTCCCTGAAATCATGCAGCGCACCGATTACGCGGAGGGCTACGTGCTCGCACCTTTGGCTGAACGCATGATGGCGGCAGACCCCGCCCTTAAAGCTGAGTTCGAAGCGAAGTTGAAAGATGATGTGGCTTTTGCCAAGGACGCGAACGCACGGCTCGCATGGTTTTATGCCCGTACGCCGTATTACGACACGGCGTACAAACTTTATCCGGTGGGAATTGAGCGATAGAAGCTACTGCTTCTTACAGTCTTTAATCACGATGTCTTCGCCCTTCATGACAAAGGCTTCTTCGCCTTTAGACCAGAAGGTGTAATCGCCACCGGTATAGCGGATGCCCGATGCAGCGACGGCTTGCGTCATTTCAATAGCCTGATCGGGCAGCGTAATGCGCACCGATTGGAAATCAGGGGCGAATGTTGCACGCACGGGCACGCCGTTAGCACATGCATAACTGAAATCGAGCGCCTTACTGGCCACACCCTTTTGTGATGATTTGGCGGTCGATGAATTAGCGCTAGATGCCCCACCCGGCTGCAAGATGACGGTTGCGCCTAAAACCACGACAGCGGCAACGGCCGCCCCCACCAGAAGTTTACGATTCATCACTCGTCTCTGTCAGATCAGCACAACCATACGCATCACATATTATATATGTGTGCGGTGCGCCCCATATTATCTCGCGACGTTCACGTTAAACCATTGGAAAAGCGGGGCTTTTCGCCAGCCGCCTGTTACACGGCTGTTCCTTGTTTGGCGCTGCCGTTTGGCCTACATCTTCACCGCTTTTCGCCGCTGACAGGTAAGGCCCCGCTATGCCCATCGCCGCCACACAAGACCCAAAACACGCCCGCACCATCGGGATCTGGCTCGTCATCTGCGCGGCCATGGTGTTCTTCATGGTGATCTTAGGTGGCGCAACCCGGTTAACCGAGTCCGGCCTCTCGATGGTGCATTGGAAGCCGTTGCACATTCTGCCGCCACTGACAGACCAAGAATGGGCCGAAGAGTTTGCCGCCTATCAGCAATACCCAGAGTTCCAGAAGAAAAACACCTGGATGGGTGTAGATGACTTCAAACAAATCTTCTGGCTGGAGTTTTCGCACCGTCTGTGGGGCCGGGCCATTGGCTTTGTGTTCTTCGTGCCGTTCGTGGTGTTTGTCTTGCGCGGCTGGATGGACAAACCACTGATCTGGAAATGCGCAGGACTGTTTGCGTTGGGCGGCGCACAAGGTGCGCTGGGCTGGTACATGGTGGCGAGCGGCTTAGTAGACCGCCCCGATGTGAGCCAATACCGTTTGGCCGCACATCTGATTACCGCGTTCATCTGCTTCGGCCTGATTTTGTGGGTCGCGCTCGATCAATTCCGCCTCGCTGCAGGCCGCGACAACACGCACGACGCGAAAGCTGGCATCGGCGGTTGGGCGCTGGGTGTGACACTGTTTGCGCTGCTGGTGGTGACATCAGGCGCATTTGTCGCGGGCCTAGATGCGGGCCAGGGTTACAACACCTTCCCATTGATGGATGGACAAATTATCCCGAGCGGCCTTTATGAAATGCAGCCGTGGTATGTGAACTGGTTTGAGAACCACATGACGGTACAGTTCAATCACCGTGTGCTCGCCATGACTTTAACCACGCTGATCGTGATTTTGTGGGTGAAGGCCCGCAAATTGGATCTGTCGAAGGGGGCGCGCAAAGTGGTGACGGCGCTGATGCACATGGTTTTCGTGCAGGCGATTCTGGGCATTCTCACGTTATTGTTCGTGGTGCCGATCCCGCTGGCTTTGGCCCACCAGACCGGCGCACAACTGGTGTTTACATTGGCGGTGGTTTTAACCCACCATGTGTGGGGTCAACGGAGCGCGGTTGCACAAAGCAACACCGCGCTCCATATGAAACCCGCAGAGTAATAGCAAAAGAAAGTTCAAACCCATGGCCGATAGCAAAGTCATCAATGATTTATTTTATGGCAAAGCGGGCCTGGACAAAAAGAAAGTGGCCGCCATCACCGCCGATGCCCTGCACGGCAGCGACGACGGCGAGATGTATTTGGAATACGCGCAATCTGAAAGCGTGCTGTTCGATGATGGCCGCGTGAAATCCGCGACCTTCGATACCGCGCAAGGCTTTGGCTTGCGTGCCGTGGCCGGTGAAACCACAGGCTTTGCGCACTCGACCACTTTAGATGAAGCCGCCATGAAGCGCGCGGCCTCCACCGTGAAAGCCGTGCGCTCGGGCAAAGGCGGCAAGCTGGCCGATGCGCCCATCGGCACCAATCAACAACTTTATACCGACGCCAATCCGCTGCCCCTGGTACCTTTCGAAAAGAAAGTGGAAACCTTAGCGGCCATTGATGCCTATGCGCGTAAAAAAGATAACCGCGTGAAGCAAGTGACCGTCTCGCTGGGTGGGTCGTGGCAAGCGGTGAACATTGTGCGCGCCGATGGTTCGTCGGCGTCGGATATTCGTCCATTAGTCCGTATCAACGTCAGCATTGTTGTGGGCGACGGCACGCGCATGGAAAGCGGCAGCTATGGCACCGGTGGCCGCGTCACATACGGTGAGTTTTTAAAGCCGCAGACCTGGCAAAAAGCTGTTGATGAAGCCCTGCGCCAAGCGCTGGTGAATTTGTCGTCTGTTGAGGCCCCCGGCGGTGAGATGACCGTGGTGCTGGGCCCAGGTTGGCCCGGCGTGCTGTTGCACGAAGCCGTGGGCCACGGCCTTGAAGGCGATTTTAACCGCAAAGGCACGTCAGCCTTCACCAATATGATTGGCCAACGCGTTGCGGCCAAAGGCGTGACCGTTGTGGACGACGGCACGTTCCAAGATCGCCGCGGTTCGCTGACCATTGACGATGAGGGCACCCCCACATCGCGCAATGTGCTGATCGAAGACGGCATCTTGAAGGGTTATTTGCAGGACCGCATGAACGCGCGCCTGATGAAGACCAAACCCACAGGCAATGGCCGCCGCCAAAGCCACGCGCACCACGTGATGCCGCGCATGACCAACACCTTCATGTTGGCGGGCGACAAAACCAAAGATGAGATCATCGCTTCCGTGAAGAATGGCCTTTATGCCGTCAACTTCGGTGGCGGTCAGGTGGATATCACGTCCGGCAAATTCACCTTCTCGGCCACAGAGGCTTATTTAATTGAGAACGGCAAAATCGGCCCTGCTGTAAAGGGTGCCACGCTGATCGGTCAGGGTCCTGACGTGATGAAGAAAATTTCCATGATCGGCAACGACCTGGAACTAGACCCCGGCATCGGCACCTGCGGCAAGGAAGGCCAAGGCGTGCCCGTGGGCGTGGGCCAACCCACCTTGCGTATCGACAACATCACCGTCGGCGGGACGCGGGTCTAGGCCCGCCCATCAGGGAGACGGGTTACAATCGACTCCCTTTCCGTTTGTATTCACACGCCTACTCTTCCCCGGTCATTTGATCGGGGAGGATCAGCATGCCGTTATCACGTCGCGCCTTTACACATATCGCTGCCGCAACTGCGCTTGCATCAAACGCTCAAGCTGCGTCATCCAAAAGCACTTCCTCAAAAAATGGCCCGTTTGATCTGAACGATCCTTACGAACGGCTTTTGGCGTACATCAAAGTGCGCGCGAACCTGAACGGTGCACCGGCCTATTACCACTATCACGCTGACTACTTCGGCATACCCGATGGCGGCCCGGCCAAACTAATGTTCAAACGTGAAGGGGTGAGCGTACATCGCATGGTGGCCTACCCAGATCGCACCGTCGGCATGCGGTACCGCGAATGCAATTATGTGCTGGATGCTGATGGCAAGCAGGCCGAGACGCTGACCAACGTTTTCACCGGCGCGACGATTACACCGAAACCGCAAGTTCCGAACGCAGGCTTAAAAGTTATCATCAGCACCGACGGCGTAATCGATACCGGCCTGAAACTCACGCCGCCCTCAAGTTCCGTCATGTTGGATATGCCGCCTGTGATTGCTGGTGACCGCATATGGTTCACTGACGATATCATGTTGTTCCGTACCGCCGGTGATCCATCGGGCTTCCAGCTTTCAACGCCGCGCCCCGGCGACAATCAACTGACCGAGACCATTACGTTTGAAGCCTCGCTGAAAGACGTGCAGAACCCGAAACTCAGCAGCGCACCCGCCACCGCCGTGATTGGCGCTGTGGCACAGTGGACGCCATGGCTGAACATGAAGACGGCTGAGGGCAAAGACATCAACGGGCGGATGTTGCTGCGCTATCGTTGCGTCAAACTCAAATCACCCGACGAATTGCCGAAGTGGCTGTCTGCACGCATCAATAAGGATCACGGAGACTTCTTAAGCGATCCGAAGCTGGAGCTTTAAGATTTGTCGTGAACGAGTGCTGCGATAATCGCCCCAGCAAAAACCGCCCAGCCGAGTATCAGGATAATCGCTCCCACGGCCGCTACATAAACCGACGCGCCAAACGGCTGGCCGTACATGGCGCCGCAGAACATCACTGTGCCCAGCATAATGAAGCCGACGGTGGCGATCAGTAATTTGTGCGCAAGACCGGAACCGATGCGGTCATAAAGGATGGCAATAAAGAACAGCGTCAGCACATGCCACATGTGGTACTTGGCCGACATGTGATAGAGCGTGGGTCCATAGTCGCCCGCCACATCCACCAAACCATGCGCGGTATAGGACTCTAACGCTTGTGCAATCAGGCCGTTGACCACGGCAAACAGCACAATCCCCAAAGCCGTCCGCGATAATTGCATATTAGCTACCTTCGACCTCGCGCAAGAAAGCGCGTACCGCCGCCACTGTAGCAGGCGCATCCAGTTCCGGGGTAAAGAATTTGGCAGGCCCTAAAAGCGCGCGCTTTGCATTGGGATTGTCTTCAAACACGCGCTCGAACGCAAAGCGCCACACTTCGTCCTCAGCGCACGTTGCTAATATAGGACATTTCACACGCTTTAAGGTGGCCGGGTAGTCTTGCATCCACACTGCATTGAACGAGAAGTGACGGACCCAATGCGATTGCATCATGCCGGTCATTTCGGCATGGAATAATTTCTCGTCAAAATGCGGCAGCAGGCTTGCGATCAGCTTAAAGCCGCCTGCCATGTAGGCGCCTTCGGCATCGGGCGTAGCCGGAGGCCGAACTGTTTTGGAAAACGTCGCGCGCTCTTCGGCCGTTAAGTACGCAATACCATTCAGCATTAATGTGGCTACACGCGCCGGATGATCAGCCGCCATTTGTGTCGAAAAGTGTGTGCCCGTGTGATGCGCGAAGATATGGAATTTCTCTAACCCCAACGCATCGTTGGCTTCCAACAGCCATCGCGCATAGTCCCCCGCGGTGGGTTGCGTCTTGGGCGAAAATGTTTCGCCGAAGCCTGGCATGTCGAATGCGTATAAAGGCCGATCACCTGCCATCAGCTGCATCATCGTCTCGAACGAAACCGATGTCGCTGGCGCGCGGTGATACATCACCAAAGGAACGCCATTGCCTGGAATGTGCCGGTAGTGAACTTGGCCTTGGCTGGTTTTTGCGTAACCTTTTACGATGTCGGTCATCAGCTTTCTCACTTCATCGATAGTTGCGCACGTGTGTGCGTGAGCCCATTCAGGTCATTTGTCTTCAAGAACGACAGCGCTTGCACGTCGCTCTTGGTATACGCGTCCAAAAACGCCGTGCTGACGCCGTTAAAGATGCTCAAACCTTCATAGTCCAACGGGCCCGGCACATCGTTACGGCACCACAGTCCGCCCAAGTAATGGTTGACCCCATTGACCCACAAGTAATGACGCGGTTGTGCCTGAGCCTCAGGCCGCTCTACAAGGTTGTAGCCGAACGGTGACTTCTTGCCGGTCGTCATGCCGCCTTGATCGTTCGTACCTGTATAAACAAATGTGGGTACGGGGCTTTGCCGCCAGGGCTCGTCGGGCATGGTGGGGTTGCTGCCGGGCTCGGACAACAGCAGTAGATACTTATAACCTGCATCCGCCATCTCTAACGCTGAACCATCTGCTTTGTTTTTTAAGCGCACACCTGCGGCGGCCAACGCTGTGAACCCACCCATGGAATGCCCTGCGGCCACCAGTTGCGCGGTGTTCATGCGCGCATCCAAACCAGGAACTTTCGCTGCGATATCGTTCAAGTGCGTTGCGATAAAGCGCATATCGGCAATGCGGCTTATCATCACTTGCGTCATGCCACGGCCACCTGCAGCTGCGATATCAAAGCCCAGTGACTTTGAATCCATGTGCGTTGGCGCAATCACCACATAGCCATGCGATACCCAATGGTCGCCAGCTCGAACGTAGTCATCTTTTGATGCGCCACCCCCATGCGACAATACAATCACTGGAAATTTTTGAGACGCTTTGGGGGACGCGACACGCAGTTGCAGATCTTTGTTCTGCACATCGTCATGCAAAACAATGTCAGACACCTGCACGGCGTATGGACCGGTTTTAGTTTTAAACGCTGACGGTTGCGATGTTGTGCTCGCGCACGCGGAAAGACCAAAGGCCACGAGAACGCCGCACATCAGCCCAATCACAAAGCGTGTCATGTGTGTTGTCTCCCCCAAGTCATTCACACGCGCCATCTTGTATACAAAGAATAGCCTTTTGCAGTGGGTCCAACGCACGCCCTCAACCGTATCACGACCAAAGAGCGGGCGTTCACTGGTTCGTGGGTACGCGGTTTTTGTGTGCTAGGTAAGCTGCGACAATGGTATGTGGGGGAACGATGACAACCAGCAACGACACCAATAACGGTATACAGAATATCAAGATCGGGCCGATCCGCTTTGCGCCAGGCATAAGCCGCTTGAACGCCATGACGCTGTTCTATGCTGGCTTCTTCTCTATCGCCTCGACCGTGTTTTTGTCGTTTGTGCAGCCTTACATCTTCACCGAAATTTTAAAGATCCCCGCCGATGAGCAAGGCAAGCTTGCGGGCAACCTGGTGTTCTTCAACGAACTGGTGGTGTTGTGCCTGATCGGCGTTGCGGGTGTGATCTCGGATAAAATCGGCCGCCGCCCTGTTTATGTCTTCGGCTTCTTTATGTTGGGCATTGGCTACATTCTCTACCCATTAGCCACCAATGAAACCGAACTCATTGCATACCGCATGGTGTTCGCGTTGGGCATTGTCGGCGCTACATCCATGCTGGCCACCGTGCAAGCCGACTACCCCGACAATCGTGACCGCGGCAAACTTGTCGGCACCATGGGCTTGCTGCAAGCCGTGGGCGTGATTGTGGTTGTCTTCACGCTCTCGAAATTGCCGCAGAAGCTGGCTGCAGGCGGCATGACAGCTGTTGAAGCAGGCCAATACGCGCTGTGGATTTTCGCAGGCATTTGCTTGTTTAACTCTGGGATACTGCGCCTTGGGCTGAAGGGCGGCGTGCCGTCTAATGCCACCACGCGCGAAGGCTTCATCCCCACATTGAAGCGCGGCATTAAAGCCGCTGAAAATCCACGCGTCGCACTGTCTTATATTGCCGCCATGGTTTCCCGCGGCGATCTGTCCACCGTGTCCACCTTCTTCTCGCTGTGGGTAATGCAAGCAGGTATGGCGAAAGGATTGGACTCAGCCACTGCCATTAAACAAGGCGGCACGTTCTTTGTCATCGTCACCATTGCCGCGACACTGTGGTCGCCGGTTGTGGGCATTTTGTGTGACCGCATGAATCGCGTGACAGCGTTGTGCATGGCGATGGCTTTGGCAACCTGCGGCTACTTAATTGCAGGCTTCCTACCCGATCCCACCAGCACTGCGATGTACCCTGCTGCAATTTTGCTCGGCATGGCGGAAGTGAACGCTGTGTTGGCCGCGCAAACACTCATCGGCCAAGAAGCCCCCAAAGACGGGCGTGGTGCGGTTGTGGGTGTGTTCGGCATCTGCGGTGGAATTGGTATTTTGATCGCTGGTAAACTGGGCGGCTATCTGTTTGATGAATGGCGACCGTCAGCGCCCTTTATTATCATGGGTATTGCTAACTTCGCACTTCTCCTCATCGCCCTTTTGGTGCGCTTCAAAGCGCCCGGACCAATGCCCCAAGACGCACCGCGCGAAGCGGTTGGGCACTAAACACGGCTAGATAAGAACGGGCATTGATGGAGTGCCTGACTATCGTCAGGGGCCTCAGCCCGTTCGTTCAAACCGTAGTCTCGCAAGCTTTGCGCAATCCGCAGACGGTAATTACTGAACACACCTGCCCGGCCAATGGCTTGGGCGGTTCGATGCTCGGGGCTGTTGCGCCAATCTGCAATCGCGGCTTCGTCGCGAAAGAACGACAGCGATAAAACTTTGTTCGGCTCGCTCAAACTTTGGAAGCGTTCGATAGAGATGAACCCATCCACCTGATCCAAGATCGGACGAAGATGGGCAGCAATATCCAAGTATTGCTGCTTGCCGTCAGTGCTCGGCCAAGCTTCGAAAATAACTGCGATCATAGCTGCACCTGGCGCAAGAACGTGCGTTCCTCAGCCAAGATAAACTTCTGCTCCTCGGCAAATTTGAAGTTTGCTGCCCCTACTGCATCTGCCTTCAATCGTGCGCGATACGCTTCGTAATCCGCCAAGCTTTTGAATGAGATCAAACCATACGCAATGTTATTGGTACCTTCATGGGGCATCCAATACCCCAGCACGTCACCACCGCACGCTGGGATGATTTTCAGCCAGTTCGCCGCATAGACCTCGAAAGCATCGCGTTTGAATGGGTCCAATTGATAGCGAATAAATACAGTGAGCATCATGACATCCCTTTTGTTTGCATCATCTTCGTTTACGGGGGCCATGATGCCCGATTGATGGGAGAAGATGCTTCGACTATCATCGAAGTATGAAAGCTGGCCCTGACATCGCGATTATCGCTGCCCTGATGGGTGACCCCGCCCGTGCCAACATGCTGACAGCATTGATGAGCGGGCGCGCGTTGACCGCCAGCGAATTGGCCCACGAAGCGGGTGTCACACCGCAAACCGCAAGTTCGCATCTTAGCAAGCTTGAAAGCGGCGGGCTGATCACCATCGAGAAGCAAGGCCGTCATCGCTATTTCCGGCTAACCGGGCCTGATGTTGCCGCATTGCTGGAAAGCCTGATGGGTGTGGCGTCCCGCGTGGGGCATTTGCGCACACGCACCGGCCCTAAAGACCCCGCACTCCGCCATGCGCGCGTGTGTTACGATCATTTGGCCGGTGACTTGGGCGTGCGCATGTTCGACAGCATGACCAAACAAAAATTGATCAGCGCCAAAGACGACACGCTTGCTCTCACCTCCAAGGGCGGTTTATTTTGCGAGAAACTGGGCCTTGATATGGTCAGCGTTGGCAAAGCAAACCGCCCGGTTTGCAAAACATGTTTGGATTGGAGTGCCCGGCGTAGCCATATGGCGGGAAGTCTTGGTGCAGTTCTGCTGAAACAATTTTATGATTTAAAATGGGCCAAGCGCGAGCCGAATAGTCGCGTAGTGACGTTCTCGCCCAAAGGTGAAAACCAGTTCAACAAACTCTTTCCAGTGTGAGTAATCAGCGATGACACCGATTTTTCATATGATGGCGCGTTATAACGCCTGGATGAACGAGAACATTTATCGCGGTTGCGCACAAATTTCTGATGAACAACGCAAACTTGATATGGGCGCGTTCTTCAAATCCATTCACGGTACGTTGAACCATCTCTACGTCGCTGACGCCATGTGGATGGCGCGTTTTAAGCGCACCCCACTACCCAACTACACGCTCAACGGCATAGCATTTGAGAACTTCGATGAGCTGTGGGCGGCGCGGAAAACATTAGATGCTGACATTTCAGCATTCGTTGAGACATTGAAAGACGATGAACTCGCTGCACCCTTTACGTTCAAAAGCGTGGCGTATAACCGCGAGTTCACGAACACGTTTTATATTTTCGTGACACATATGTTCAATCACCAAACCCATCACCGCGGGCAGGTGACAACGCTGATGAAGCAGTGTGGTGTTGATCCAGGGGCAACAGACTTGCCAGCAATGCCCGCTTAGTCGAGCCTGTCAGTCGAATTTTGGCGCCGTCGAAACTGGCCGAGCATTTGCCACACGGCCAGAAAGCGCCTTTTCCAACGCCCCTTCCAAAACACCGGGCGACACCGGCTTTATCAGATATGTCGTGATATTGTATCGCTCGAGGCGCTTGTACATCTCAGGGTCGTTGGTCGACGTCAAAATGATGATCGGGATACTTTGCGCCTTCGGATGATTGATAGAGCGGAGCTTTTTGATAAAGCTGAGGCCGCCAATACCCGGCAACTGCAGGTCGACAATGATTACGTCGAACACGCGAGCCTTTGCGCCGACCAATTGCTCCCACGCGTACTCTGCACTGGGGCAATCTTCAACCTCCTGAATGCCTAATTTTTCCAGATAGGCCTTGATAATTTCGCGCACCGAGCGCTCGTCTTCAATCAGGAGAATGCGGCAGTCTTTAATTTTACGCGGCATGGGCACAAACAATCTAAATCACGTTTTACGAGTATTAAGATTAGGCGCATTTGAGCAAGGCCTTAAGGCGAAAAATCAGCCCCACCCACACTGCAAGACCAGGATAACATTGCCGCAGTTGTTTCAATCCGAGCGCGAGCCCCCTATTCTTTCTCTACAATCAGTCGGCATTGGGGAATGCCTCGCAGGGGATCAAGGTGTTTAGATGGAGACGTTTTCAAAGCTGATCGGCGCAGCGTCCGATATCGCCTTCGGGCCTGTCACAATACTTCTGATTTTGGGCACTGGCATTTACCTGACCATTGGCTTGCGGTTCTTACCGTGGGTGCGGCTGTGGGGCGGGCTGCGTCAGGTTTACGATCCCCGCTTGATGTTCAAGAAGGATGGCGCAGGCGAGTTTTCGCCCCGCAATGGCCTGATGACTGCGCTGGCAGGCATGGTGGGCATCGGCAAAATTGTCGGTGTTGCAACTGCGATTCATCTTGGCGGTCCAGGCGCGTTATTCTGGATGTGGATGACAGCTTTCGTCGGCATGGGCACGCGCTATGCCGAAGCGTACCTGGCCGTGACCTACCGCGAAGTCACACCGCAAGGCACAATCTTGGCTGGGCCGATGTATTACATCAAACACGGTCTTGGAAAATCGTGGGTATGGCTGGGCGGTGTGTATGCGGTTTGCGCGTGTATCCAAGCCTTCGGCCCCAGCGCGCAATCCAACACCATCGCTGAAGTGCTGAACACCAATTTAGGAATTCCATTCTGGGGATCGCAGATCATTTTGATCCTCTCGATCCTGCTGGTGTTGGTCGGCGGCATGAAACGCTTAGCCACCGCGTCCGATGCGCTGGTGCCGCTGATGGTGGGCGTGTATCTGCTCGCTGGCATGGCGGTGCTGGCTGTGAATGCCGATAAAATTCCAGGCGCAGTTGTCGAAATTATCAGCAGCGCCTTCACAGGTATGGCGGCCGTAGGTGGATTCGCGGGTGCCGCAATTATCGAAGCCATTCGTTATGGCGTGGCACGTGGAATTTTCGCGAATGAAGCAGGGGTCGGCAGCGCCGCCATCGCACACGGCAGCGCGCATAGCGAAGATGCCGTGGAACAAGGCGTGCTAGGTGCTGTCGGCGTCTTCGTTGATACAATTATTGTCTGCTCTATCACCGGCCTCGTGATTGTCGTCACGGGTGCGTGGCAATCCGGCGAAACGGGCGCGACGTTAGCGGTTATGGCGTTTGACGCCGCGATCCCAGGCTTAGGCGGCCCGGTTGTAGCGTTCAGTGTGGTGCTGTTTGGCTATTCAACGCTATTGGCTTGGGGGCTCTATGGGAGCCGGGCGCTCGCGTATTTGTTTGGCGAGAAAGCGCTAAAACCTGCGCGCGTGATTTATGCCTTCACAGTGTCATCAGGCGCGGTGCTGACCGTGGAAACCGTGTGGCAGTTTATTGATCTGTCATTCGCGATGATGGCAGCCCCCAATTTGATCGCACTCATTCTATTGGGACCGAAAGTGTTCAGGGGAACACGCGAAGCACTCACGCGTTCCCCTGATTAAAGAGGGCCCCCGAAAAATAACTCAGCGCTTTTCGCTTTTCACATACTTCACGACTTCAGCCGCCAGCAGTTCACCCATGCGCGGGTCGTCGTTTGCCGGAACCCACATCGCCCAGGTGCCGGTGTATTGGTTTTGCACCGGCTTCTCATCGCTGGGCGCACCTTTGGCAGGGTCGTAGCCCAACTGACCATAGGCCGAAATATCGAACGCGAGCGACGGATCAACGTCTTCACGGGCCTTGTCGATCGGCGTTTGACGCGGCGGCGGATACGGACGACCATCTTTGCAGCCGCCCATTTCAAAACAGCAGTCTTGAGTGGTGCCGTTGATTTTGCATTCTTTCTCCACCCAAATGCCCCAGTAATCCGCAAACGGATTGCCGTGGTTCGGGTACAGATTGCGGTTGCCGGTTTTGGCATACAGCCACGTCTTTGACCCGATTTCCTTGGCGATCTGATTGGGCACTTCCACCAAATCCAACGCTGAGTGAATCACGATCTGCGAGAAGATCACCACGATGTGCTTCACACCGCGGTCTTTCAACATCGTCAGCGCATCCCAGTAGCGATATTGATGATCACCACTCGGTAGCACACCGTTTTGCTCGTACAGCCACGCGTTTCCTAAATCTTCACCACGCATCTCACGTGTGCGCTCAACGTTCGAACGCACTCGGCCCCCGATTTTGATGCTGGGGTTCGGTTGACGCAGGCCCATCCAACTGCCGACAATGTTGTCAGCTTTCATCGTGGGATAACGCTTCAGCAGTTCTTTTTTGATGTTCGCATCCAACACCAGCGTGTCGTTGATCTTGGGGTCAAACGCCTCGTTGCCTTCGCGTGTGGCGTGGTTGATGAACATCACCGCCGTATCCGCGGGCACAACAGCAGGGTTGAACGACTTCACCACGCCATCGACCATCATGTTGACCAACAGCGGGTCATCCATGATCGGGTTGGGGCGGCCTTCGATACTGACTTTCTTGTCCGCTTTCGGCTCACCGAGCGAGCGTGTCCAGCCGGGCGGGTCGTTCGGGTAGCTTTCGGTCATCAAATCGGTGATGTCGTTCAGCCAACGCGCTTTGATGTTGGTAGCGTGCGTTTTGTTCCAATCGTCCAGCATCATGCGCGTCATGGTCACAACATCATAGGACTTCCAGAAGCGCGTACCGGCTACCGTCATGTCGATCATGACCAATTCATCAGCGCCTTGTTTCAACAAGCGCTCGCCGGGACCGTCGATATTATAACGCTCAGGACTGCAATCCTTCCACGGGCCACCGTCTTTTTCACTGCCGCAGTACGTGAGTTTTGAGCCCCCAGGCACTTGCGGGTTATACATATGGCGTGGCCACGCGAGGTATTTGGTTTGCTCTTTCGCGCCGATCCACTGCGCACGGTCAGCGATGAACTTCACGCCAAGTTTTTTCTCGGCCTTCTTCAGTTCTTTTTCAAAATCGGCGAATTGCTTTTCGGTGTACTCCACCGACGGATCTTTGCCGCCCATGCGCTCGGACGCAAAGCGATACTTCTTCAATTGTGTCGATGCATTGGCATAAGACTGGCTATCACCTTGCTTGGCGACCGTCGGCCATGCCTCAGGGTTCCAGATCACGTTCTTGAAGATGGGGTTGTGCGGATCGTACTGGAAGAACTGCAGCGTGTTGTCCCACTGGCTGAACACGTCTTGTTCTTCGGTACCGCCGTGAACCACAAAGATCACGCCGACTGTGCGCTGCTTTTGCGCTGGTACAGTGGCGCATGATGTCAGTGCTGCAAACGCAGCACACGCGGCCAGAAAGCGTTTCATTACCCTCACCCTGTATACAAAAAGCCAAAAACCAGCTTTCCTGAGTTGTGCGAAATCACTCCCGATCAAAATTGTCCGCCCACAAACACAGCATATCTAGCTTCGCGACATCACCATCATCGCAGTACTGGAACTGAGTGCGCGTGCAGCGCATGCTGATCTCACGTGCTGCGTGTTCGCAAACAGGCCCAAATTATACGGTTCTGTTGGGGCTTGGTTTAACCTGTCGATGGAAATGCGGCCAACGCTCGGACAGCGAAACCTCTGCTTCGGGCGGCCTTGCACGCACTTGTGACCGGTGCAAAGGATGAAGCCACTGTTTTGGGGAGTGAAGACCGATGATTCAGCCGTGGACCGCAACCTGTATACAAGTTTACACGCATTGTGTGAACGGTTTGACCACCCGCGCCGATGCGATGGCGATGATCAACAAGAGCGTAGATCGCTGGTTGGAACTCGCCAAAGCCGGCGCCCGCATGAGCGGCGGCGGCAAACAACTGATGCTGTTCCCCGAATTTGCCCTCACCGGTTTTCCTTTGCACGAAACCGCAGCCGAGTGGATTGAAAAAGCCTGCATTGAAATTCCAGGCCCCATCACCGAGCGCTTTCAGAAAGCTGCGCAAGAATTGAAATGCTATTTTGGGATGAACGCATACGAGCGCGATCCGGAATGGCCGGGCCGTTACTTCAACTGCTCATTCATCATCGGCCCCAACGGAGATATTTTAATCAAATATCGTCGCATCAACACGGTGCACACGGGCTCGCCCCACGATTTCTTAGATAAGTATCTTGATAAGTACGGCATCGAAGGCACCTTCCCCGTTGCGAAAACCGAACTCGGCAACTTGGCCATCATGCCGTGCGGCGAAATTATGTACCCCGAAGCTGCGCGTATGTTCATGTTCCGTGGCGCAGAGGTATTGCTGCATCCCACATCAGATCACGGCCTGGAAGATAAATGGGGCTGGGAGTCAGCGAAGAAAGTGCGCGCATCCGAGAACATGATGTATCTGATCTCGTGCAACGCTACGGGCCAAATCGGCACCTACATCCCTGAAGGCCAAACCATGGGGAATTCGAAGATCATTGATTACAACGGCATGGTGCTGGCTAAAACCGGCGGCCCTGGTGAGAGCACCACAGCCACGGCGATCATTGATGTGGAAGCGTTGCGCCGTGCTCGCCTGCAACCGGGCGCAGGCAACCGTTTGCTCCGTCAGCGTTTGGAAATCTACCGCCCGCTTTACAATTCATCGAGCTTCTATCCGGCAAATCAGTTCGCCGATCAGCCGATGGATTCCAAGGCCCGGATTATGGAGATTCAAGAACGCGCACTGAAGAACATGGAAAAGGCGGGCGTCATTACCTACCCCGAGAACGCACGCAAGGCGGCGGAATAACGCCAGATGAACAACACAGTTACCCCAGGCTATCGCCGCTATCTCCTGGGGCTGATGCTCGTCTGCCTCATTGTCAACTTCATCGACCGGCAGTTGCCCGCCATTCTGCTGCCCGCGATCAAGAAAGACTTGGACCTTTCCGACACGCAGCTTGGCTTCATCACCGGCCTTGCGTTCGCGATCTTCTATTCCACCGTCGGCATTTTCGTGGGGCGGATTGGCGATACATTCAGCCGCCGAAATGTGCTCGCCGCCTGCATTGGATTGTGGAGCTTGGCCACCGCGGCATCGGGCGCCGCGAATAACTTTATTCAAATGGCGCTGGCACGTTTTGCTGTGGGCTTTGGTGAAGCGGGTCTGACGCCGATTGCGCATTCGCTGATCTCTGATCTTTATCCACCCGAAAAGCGCGCAACCGCCATGGGCGTGTACACCGCAGGCGTACCGCTAGGTTTGCTCATCGCTTTCTTGGGTGGTGCTTGGATTACCGAGGCATTTGGATGGCGCATGGCGTTCTTTGCGTTGGGTTTACCCGGCGTTTTGCTGGCGTTGGTTGTATTCTTCACAGTGAAAGAAACGCCGCGTGGTGGCATTGATCAGCTCACCGACACAGGCGCACCACCGCCGTTGTGGGAGGTGTTCAAAACACTCATCGCCATCCCGAGCTTCCGCCACTGCTGTTTAGCCACATCATTTACCGGCATGGTTTACACCTGCATTCAAACATGGGGGCCGTCGTTCCTCTCGCGCTCATTCGATATGAGCCTCGCTGAAATTGGGGCATGGATTGCACCTATCGCGGGCCTGGGCGGCATGCTGGGGACGATGATTGGCGGCGCTGTTGCCGACAAGTTATCAGCCAAAGACAAGCGCTGGATGGGCAACGTGCCTGCCATTGCAGTCGCGGTTGCCACTTTTGTTGGTACGCTCGCTTTCCTGACGGGCACACCTTGGCTCGCAATCGTCCTGCTCGCTGTGCCGCTGATGCTCTACCCCGTTCACCTTCCGATCTATGGGACGATCTTGCAGGGCTTGGCCAGTGTGCGTATGCGCAGTTCGTTCCCGGCCATTTCGCTGTTCATTGCGGGCATGATTGGCCTCGGCATCGGCCCGCAAATGGTGGGGGTGGCCAGCGATATCGTGCGTCCTTTTGCAGGTGAAGAATCTCTGCGCTATGCCCTGGCGCTGATCGTGCCGTTCTTCGGCTTCTGGGCCGCATTGCACTTCTATTTGGGTGGCAAACACATCGCGGCAGACTTTGAAAAGGCGCGCCAACGCTAGTTTTTCTCAGCCCTTTTCACTTCAGCAAGTGAACACACCTGCACAATTCATGGCGGGTTGGCCGTCGCCGCCCTAGCATGGTGCCGCTTATTGTGTTGAGGGGGCGTCATGAAGCATCGGTCTTACAGCGGTAAAGTTATCTACATCACCGACGGCAAAGGCGAGATGGGCCGCGAGATGTTCTACGTCACCATCCAGCCCGACGGCACACGCACTATGCGCGCCACCTGTGAGATGGATGATGATCGGTTGGTGCGCGATGTGGTGATGACTGTCGATAAAGACTGGCAACCGACAGACGCCTATGTGCGCCTGACCATCCAGGAAAAATTTTCCGGCTCCGGCTGGTTTCGCTTCACCAATGAAATGGCGGAATGCGAAGCGTACACCGCCAACGAAGGCCGTATCAGCCAAAAAATCCCGACGCCGACACGAACAAATAGTTTCGGCACACACCCCGTCCACAGCGATGCCTGGGGCTTGGCAAAGTTTAAAGAACGTATTCCCGGCGGCATTATTGAGCACCAAGGCATTACATTCACAACGTCGCACAATGCCAATGGCGGCACCGGCCCTTACTTGATGCCATCGTCAGGACGCATCAAACGTCGCTACGTTGGCGTGGAAGAGATCGACGTGCCCGCAGGTAAATTCAAAGCGCATCACTTTCAAATGTTGTTCAGTGACTATCCGCCGCTGGACGCCTGGGCAACAGATCAGGACTGCGTGCCGATCCGTATTCGCTGGGACTATTTGAAACAAACCTACGACTTGGTGGAACTCAACGGCGACTGGCGCTGAGTTTAAATTCAAACTGTTTGGGGAGGACGATATGAGTGCAGATCTATCTCGGCGTAGCTTCGGAACCGCAGCGGTAGGTTTCGGATTAGCGGCAACTGGAAGCATTCCGGCGACAGCCGCCGCACCAAAAACACTTCCCACTGATCCCAAAGCGATCACCGAAGCTTTGGTTCGTATTTACGGCACCTCGGGTAAAGGCCCCGTCATCTGGAAAACACGCGGTACGGTTTACGGTGTGCAGCCCAACGCCGTCACGCCCCTCATCGGCTTTCGGGGCTCGGAGACAGCGTGGTGGACGCGTAAAGATGAAAACACCTGGGTGCGTTACTCATCCACACTGTCGTTTTTTCAGGACTTAGAGACCGGCAAGTTCATCGACGAATTCAAAAACCCGCTGAACGGGAAGACTGTCAAAGTAGGCGTCAGTTACATCCGTCACAAAGAAGGCGAGTACCGCACCACTAAGGGCGATTACTACGGCAGCATGAAGAAAGCATTCCCCGATACCTACAAAGAGGAAGCGCCGAAACCGAATTGGACATTGGATGGCGATACAATCAGATTAAAAGGTGCGTCCAACTTTCCACCAATTCTGCAGCAGCCCAGCAAAGAGTCTGTTACGCAAATCGCACGCGCATCAGAAGTGTTCGATCCAAAAGTTGAAACGCCGTGGGGCGCTGTTACCGGGTGGAACATTCGCGTGTGGGAACGCTGGCTGGAAATGGGCGATGCGCCCGGCCACGATATTTGGCACTTCGATGGCGTGAAGCTCACCAGCTTCGATGGATTAGATGCGGATTACTTGGAACGCGCGCGCGCGATGACGCCGAAATTCGACACATCGCCAGAGTTCGATGACGGCCCCAGCTTCTTCGAGCGCATTTTAGACTTACGCAAACAAAAGCCTACTTAATACGAATATCCCAGAAATGCGGAACCCCGCCGGGGGGAGGGCGGGGTTCTTCGCAGGTTCGCGGAGTTCGTCGAGGAAGAGAGGACTAACTGCGCGAAATCGTCTTGGGCAATACGGTTGTGTCGTGCTTCATAAAATGGCTTTGCGCCATTGAACTATGACCAGCGACAACAAACGCGGAACCGACAGCCAAGCCGATGATCAAAGCAAACTTTTGCAAAAAGTCGGTCATGGGGGTCATCCATTTTTAGTCAGTAAGGCCACTTAGATCTTTAAGACAACCGGCCTTGACCCCATTTCGTGCTTAAACGGTGAATGTTCTCTTAACGGCTGCAACGATCTGGAAATCAATGCCTTAGCATGACCCAAAAACGCCGCATGCCGGGTATTGGTTCCCCGCACCGTCCGAATCGACTCGGTGAAAATACAAGCGACTCGCTCGTTTTTTAGGGAACTTTTGCGATGTTGACTTCAAAGACTTCCACAATCCGGCCGTTGGGATCAAACATCATCATGTTTCGCGACAAGCGTGATCCGGACACCTTGGGCCCAAACAGAATTTCAACACCCTTCTCGTGCGCACGGCGCGCGATCTCATCTATATTCGCAACGCGGTGCGGATGGATGTGGCTGCCCTGAATGCCGCGATGGTTCATCGGCTGTGCAGCATCCTTACACGCAACCCCTTTTGGATCATCAATCCCCATGAATGCAACGCGCCCGCCGATAATCTCACCGCCCGGATAAACGCCCGAGCCCTTCATGACCACAAAGCGCACCTTGGCCTCGGGCGTTATGTCCAGATAGCGCGCCGCACTTTCAGCACTTTGCGGCTGATCCTCGAGCACACTCTGGCCCAGAATATCGCGATAAAAGGCGATTGATTCCTCGAGTTTGCAAGTTACCGTCACAGAGCGCAGCAACAAGCTTTGTACATCATCGGCACGCGCTGCCGTCACTTCGGCCCACATCAGTCCAAAAGCACACATGGAAAATATGAATTTGTTTTTCATGGCACCCCCCATTCAGATTAATCTACGGGGTAGGCTGTAAACAGCACAAGGCCGCCAATGGTCATTGAGAGGAAAAGGCTTCGCGTCAGCGCGCCGTGATCAACCATTGCACAGAAAATTTTTCCGCCGGCTTTTACGAATCAAAGAACGGGCGCATCTCGTTCGCAAATTTATGCGGATGTTCATCCCACACATTGTGCTCGGCCCACGCAGCAACATCAGACACGACAGCGTTCTTAATGATGTCTTTGGCGCGACGTGTATTGGGGCCCAGCATTTCATTCATCACCAATAACAACACCGGCTGCGTTATTTGCTTTAGCGCGCTTTCGCAATCGTAATTCAAAGACGCTTCCGGCCCGTACCAGGATTTAACACCCGCACGCATACGCTCGGCGAACATTTCTAGACGGCGTTCAGGTGCAATGCCGTGCCCACCCGACATCACCATGGTGTCGAAGGCTTTGGGCACGTAGGTGGGATCGGTCAGGATCGGTTGCGGGCCGCCGTACATGGCTTTCATCTTCGCGCGCTCTTCGGCGTTAAACAGCGCCAGACTGGCGTACGCGATTTTGCGCACAAGGTCTGGACGGCTTAAGGCCAGTGCCGTCGCAATCAGCGTACCGGTGTGGCAGCCCACCGCATCCACAGGCCCCTTGCCCTTTGCGCCGTAACCTAAGTTATCCAGCATGTCGGCCATGGCCCCAGCGTAGTCCGGGATGGTCACGGGTGCTGGAGGCGCATCGGAACCACCGAAACCGGGAGTATCTGGGCAGAGCACCAAGCGGTCTTCGGCCATCGCTTCTTGGAATGGGCGGAACTGTGCGCCGGAAATGGGGCTTTGATGGAAACACACCACTGGCGTTTTATCACCAGGGCCGGTCGCAGGCTGGGCGACTGTGATGTGCATTTGACCGTACCGGCCTGCCCCGTATTCACGCCACACTTTCACAGCCATCTGGAGGTCCCCACTCAATACAACTTCTAGACGTCTTGGCATGGTCATAAGGGTTTTGCTAGTGTTGGAACGCTTTGAAAAGCCCCTCCTGAATGGAGTGTACCGCCGGTGCCCACAAGGCATCGAAGTTTCAGAATGAAAATGATGAGGCCCGCCATGCCCGATGGCATTGATAACATCGTCACCTTCCGCGCCATGCCATCACTTGATGCACTGCGCCGGGCCAATCAATCGGTCACCAATCAGCTCAAGCGCAACGCCATCGCACTTAAAAGCGATCTCATGCGCCGTGAGATCGAAAAGAAAACCCGCACCAGCGTCGATGCATTCGAAGAAAAGGCTATGCGTGATACCGCCACCGCTGCGGCAGGTTCAGGTTCGCCCGAACAGGCCAAAGCCATGCTGCGCAAAGCCCGCGGGAAACTGATGAGCGCTGCCGCAAATGGGGCCGACACGGCCACCCTGGAAGCTATGGTTCGGGACTTCGAACGCCTGTCAAAAAAGGCCGAAGAAAAGCGGGCCGAAGCGAAAGCGGCCGAAGACGCCCGCGAAGAGCGTGCAAACGGCCCGTAAGCCCCAAGTAATACATTGATATACCGCAGTTTTCGCCACACGCCCGATTTTCGCCTTGTGAACGTCGCTTGGCGGAAACGTCTTGCGACTTATATTTGGTGTATCATAGGCCCCTGTTCTTAACGCTTCAGATTGTGTGAGTTCGCCATGCCCGATGGTTCAGTTCGTCCGAATACCGACACGCTGCCGGATATCGACAGCTTCTTCCAGCCGACCCACAACGAAGTGGCGCGCCAAAGCTTTGTGAGCGCCCTGCGCAAGCACGTGCTGGTCGATAAGCTGAACGAAATGCAGGACGTGTACGAAACAAAGAAAAAAGCAGCCTTCACCAAAGCCAAAGGCCGCGAGCCCAAAACCGGCGACGACGTTGAAGAGGCCATGGACGGCGAGATGTCGTACCGCGTTTACAGCGCGCTCCGTTACAACGCGCAAGAAATGACCTGGGCGTCGGTGCAAGATGCGGTTGAGCGCAATTTGCCCGACATGATTCAACTTGCGAAAAAAGCAGCGGCTGAAACACCGGCCGGGGGCTCGCTGCGTTTGAACCCGAACCTGGACATTCCGCGCTACGTTTCGGCTGTGGATGTGCACTTGATCCCTGGCTGCTTCCATAACGAATACACTGCCGACGACGTCGCTCAAGGGGCGGTCGTATCATTCGGTGGCATGGTGTTCAGTGGTGCGCTGGGCTGGCGCCAGGGCATGAAGGGCAAGTTTGGTGCGGTGGGCGAGTCTGTCGGCTACTACTTGCAACAGAAGTATCCGAACTTCAAACCACGCCGGATTCTGGATATGGGCACATCGTCAGGCAAAAACCTGATGCCGTACGCCGAGATTTATCCGGAGGCAGAATTGTACGCCATCGATGTGGGCGCTCCGCTGTTGCGTTATGGCCATGCGAAAGCGGAAGCTTCGGGCATTCCGGTACACTTCAGCCAACAGAACGCCGAAGCCACAGATTTCCCCGATGGCTATTTTGACCTGATCGTCTCCAGCTTCTTCTTCCACGAGATCCCGGTGAAATCGACGAAGAAGATTCTGGCCGAATGCCACCGTCTGCTGTCGAAAGGCGGCATGATGGCGCACATGGAATTGCCGCCACGTAAAAATTGCGATCCTTATCTCAACTTCTATTGGGATTGGGACACGCTGAACAACAACGAGCCGTCGTACTCGGCGTTCCGCGCCTCAGACCCGAACGAGTTGCAAGCTGGGGCAGGCTTTGACCGCAGCACGACGTTTGAAATCACGGTGCCGAACCGCGCCACCTTTGGCGATGAGAAGTTTGCCGAGTTCATCAAAGGCAACGTGAAAGCCCCGCGTCACGGCCAGGGCGGCTGGTACATCTTCGGCGCGACCAAGACCTGATTATTCGGCGGCCTGTGCCACTGAGACCATCGGCACAGGATCAAGCGCCCAGCCCTTTACGCTTCGCCGCGCCGGAGACGGTACGGCGAAGCTTTTATTTTGGGGCTTGGCGGCAAGCGCATCCACGTCGATCAGCCAGCCCTTGGCCTGCCACTGCGCTTGCCACTCGCGGTAGCGCATAATCACGCGGTCAGCGGGCACAATCACTTCTTCGGTCGAGGACCCAGGCACAAAGAACGGCTGCACGCGCTCCATAACGACTCGATCCTGATCCATCACCTCACGTGTGCGCACATCCATGCGCGCATCAGCGGCAGGGTCCAGTGCGAAGTTGCGCGCCTGAAAAAAGAACTTGCGTGTGTGATAGGCATCCACAGGCGTGTTGAAAGTGTACTGACGCGACCACGCCACAGGGCTGAACTGAATCCAGGTGTATGTCGTCGTCGGGCCATGATGACCTGACTCGGCCTCCGTCTGAAACCCGCCACCGCGCACTTCAGACTTCACGCTGCCTTGCGCGCCGGGTGTTACAAACGCCACCTTTGCCCCCGTTCCCCAATCGCGCTCGATCAAGTCAATCTTCGGCACTTCATAATCTTCGCGCTCGCCCTGAAAGCCCATCACCGGATGCACAAATTCCGTGTGCGCCGGGTCCAGCGTGTTTTCAACACCGCGCAATGCATTCACATTCCACAGCACCGACATCATATTCACGCGCCAGGCGGGATTGTCCCATTCAGGAATATCAATAATCGGTGGCCGTTCGGCCTCAGGCAGATCCCCCAGGAAGCAAAACACCAGGCCATATTTTTCCTGGGTCGGATAACTGTCCACTTTTGCTCGCGCCGGGATTTTGCCGTCTTTGCCGAGCGATGGGATTTTGGTGCACATCCCATCTGCACCCTGGAACCGCCAGCCGTGATAAGGGCACTCAATGGTCCCCCCCTTCACCTTGCCGTGGGCCAGCGAGGCCCCACGGTGTACGCATACGTTCGACACACAATGCGCCTTGCCTGCCGTGTCGCGAAACAGTGCAAAATCCTGCCCCAGCATCTTCACATGCACAGGCTTGTCGGTGATGTTGCGCGCCTCTTCGGCGGCGTACCAGAAATTAATGAACATCGATTTGTTCCGCGACTGTTTGGCACTGCTGATGTAAGATTGCGCTGAAACGATACTGACGTAAACGCCATATCCATTTGCGATATCATTCTAGATCATGAAAGCCGCACACCGTAAAAACGCGTTCCACATTCGCCTTAACCTCACGCCTACTGTGGCCTTGGGGCCGGGCAAGGCCGAGTTGTTGGACAGGATTGCGCAAACCGGTTCGATTTCAGCCGCCGCCAAAGCCATGGACATGAGCTATCGCCGCGCGTGGCTGCTCTTGGATGAACTGAACACGAGTTTCACTCAGCCCGTCGTCGAGAAAACCAAAGGCGGCAAAGGCGGCGGCGGCGGCGCGAAACTCACCGCCTGGGGCGAGACCATGCTGAAGCTGTACCGCGAGATCGAAGCCAAATCGCACAAGGCTTCTGCGTCGGCTCTGGCCAAATTACAGCAAAAACTGGCGCGTTAAGCGCCGCCATAAGTTGACGTTATATCTGTGAATATATAACGTCGTTATATCTTTTGGGATATAACGGAGCTTCCCACATGCGGGCCTTTGGTCTTTTTGTCGCAACACTAGCGTTTATCGCCGCCAGCCTTTCAGCGCGCGCTGAAACACTGGTCTTTGCGGCCGCGAGCCTGACGGATGCCCTGAACGACGTGGGCGCGGCTTACGAAAAAACCGGCAAGACCAAGCCCACCTTCTCCTATGCCGCCAGTTCGGCACTGGCCCGTCAAATTGAAAACGGTGCGCCCGCGGCTATCTTCATCTCAGCGGACGAGCAATGGATGGACTATCTGGCCGACCGCAAACTGATCGCGCCGTCCTCCCGCTTGCAACTCTTGGGCAACAGCGTGGTGCTGATCGCGCCTGCAGCCGCCCCCCTCAACATCAAAATCGCGCCGAACTTTGCGCTGGCCCAAGCACTCGGTACCGGCAAGCTGGCCATGGGCGATCCGGATTCAGTTCCTGTCGGCAAATACGGCAAAGCAGCCCTGGAAAATTTGGGCGTGTGGGCGGCTGTAGAGCGTAGCGTCGTGCGCGCAGAGAACGTGCGTGCGGCACTCGCATTCGTTGAGCGCGGCGAAGCTAAAGCGGGCATCGTTTACGCAACAGATGCCGCCGTCACAAAAAACGTGAAGGTCGTCGATACCTTCCCCGCCTCCAGCCATCCCGCTGTCACATACCCTATTGCACTGTTAGGCAACGCCCCGCCTGCGGAAGCAAAAGAGTTTTATGCCTATCTCACCTCGGCCTCTGCTAAAGAGATTTATCGCCGATATGGATTTACCGTGAAATAAAGACCTCGAAGTAGCGTGTTCAATCTCTCGCCATCTGATCTTGAAGCCATTTACCTCAGTCTAAAAATTGGACTGTGGAGCGTTGTCGTAAGTTTACCATTGGCATTCGCGGTCGCTTATTTCCTTGCGCGCAGTACATTTGCATTCAAGTCCGTCATCACCGGGATCATTCTTTTACCGCTGGTTCTTCCGCCGGTCGTGGTCGGCTACATGCTACTGCTGGCATTTGGCAAGACAGGCTTCATTGGCCAATTTTTAGATCACTGGTTGGGCATCACCGTTATTTTCAAATGGACAGGTGCCGTTATCGCCGCAGCTGTGATGGGTTTTCCGCTGATGGTGATTGGTATTCGCTTATCCATTGAAACGGTCGACAGAAAGCTTGAGTTGGCAGCACGCAGCCTTGGCGCTGGCCCATGGCGTACATTTTTCACCATAACTTTCCCCTTATGCTTGCCTGGCGTGTTGGCGGGATCAGTCTTGGGATTTGCGCGCAGTGTAGGTGAATTTGGCGCGACGATCACTTTCGTCTCAAACATTCCGGGCGAGACACGGACGCTGCCGATCGCCATTCACACGTTGCTTCAAATGCCCAACGGAGATGCCGCAGCCATTAAGTTGTCGATCATTTCCATCATCATCGCGCTCATTGGCATCGTAGTTTCAGAATTTTTAAATAGCCGCCTGCCCAAATCCACGGGGCACGACGATGCTTGAGATTAACGCTTCCATTAAACGCGGCGACTTCACCATCAGCGCAGCATTCACTGCAGCGAATGGCGTCACCGCGTTGTTCGGTCAGTCGGGCGCAGGCAAAACCACCATCCTGAATATGATCGCCGGTGTTGTGAAACCACATACGGGCAAGATCACGCTGAATGGCGCACCATTGTTTGACGCTGCTCAAAACATCAACGTGCCCCTTGAGCAGCGTCGCATCGGATATGTGTTCCAGGATCGCCGCTTGTTCCCGCATCTCAGCGTGCAGAAAAACCTGCATTATGGGTATGACTTGTTAAAGCCTGCGCAACGCGTACAAAAACCCGACGATGTGATTGCGCTGCTGGACTTAGGGCCCCTCCTCAGCCGCAAACCGTCCAACTTGTCGGGTGGCGAACAGCAGCGCGTGGCCATTGGCCGCGCCCTCCTGACCAGTCCGCAGCTTCTGTTGATGGACGAACCCTTGGCCTCCCTCGATTCTGCCCGAAAGGGCGAAATCCTGCCTTACCTGGAGCGCTTGCGGGATAATGTGCGCCTGCCCATCGTTTATGTGACCCACGACGAGCGCGAGGTGCAGCGCCTGGCCGCAGTCACCATAGCGGTCGTCGATGGCCACGCAAAACCATAGCAAGCTTTAGCCAACCCCTTATCCTTCTTGAGCTTTTTAGCTCCTCGACCGCGAGCAACCGCCAAAACCGACCACGCGGTATGATTTTGAAATCGCACGATTTCCGTCTGATTTATCTGAAAGTTTTTTACCACGCTGTGGTCGCAACAGACTGATCTATCGTGGTATTCTGCGCGTAGCAGTATCTCAGGCAAAGATGTTTGCGGCTGCCGCCACCGCGACCCGGTTTACAAACCACCACCAAATTTCAGTGCGGGGAGACAAAGCATGTTTATCAATTTCTGGTACCCAGTCTGCACCTCAGCAGAGCTGACCTCAAAGCCGATCCGCGTCACGATTTTGAAGCACGATTTCGTTGCGTTCCGCGACAACAAAGGTCGTGGTGCGGTGTTGTCAGACACCTGTATTCACCGTGGCGGCTCGCTCGCCGGTGGCAAGACGAAAGAAGACGGCACTGTGCAGTGCCCCTATCACGGCTGGCGCTTCAACGCCGAAGGCGAGTGCACGCGCATTCCGTCATTGGGCATTAAAGCCAAGATTCCGGGCCGCGCCCGTGTCGATAGCTACCCGGTTCAAGAAAAGTACGGCGTTGTGTTCGCCTTCTTGGGCGACCTGCCGGAAGCTGAGCGTCCGCCGATTATGGAAATCGACGAAGCGAACGACCCCAAATGGCGCTCAACCGTTGTGTCATTCGATGTGGATTACCACTACGAGCGTTCCATCGAAAACGGCTTAGACCCTGCGCACAACGAATATGTGCACACCACCCACGGCTATCAGGGTGAGCGGGAAGAAGAATATAAGGTTAATGAACTGGAGCCACACCGCAACAACGCGTGGGGCTTTGGTTTCATGCATACGTTCGATGCTCCGCCGCTCAAACATTGGTTGATGAAGCGCTTCCGCCCTGCTGGCGGCAAAATGCAAGCCGGCTCGGGCACCGTTGGCCCGAACCACATGTGGACGTTCATTCACCTGTCTGAAAAGAGCCACATGCATCAGTACATGTTTGAAGCTCCGATGACGGAAAATAAGACCCGCGTGTTCCTGGTCAATTTCCGCAATCTGGGCGTCACCAAGTACGAATGGCTGAACAAGCTGATCGACAAGAAGATCAATGAACGCAACATGTTCATTGCTGGCCAGGACATTGTGGTCGTCAACAAACTGAAGCCGATCTTAACCCCGTCATCACGCACCAAAGAGTTGTTGATGCCGCATGACAAAGTGATCTTGCAGTACCGCGACATGCTCGACAGCTTCGAGCACCGGGGCTGGCGCATCGACCTGGATGCCGTGAACGCGGCCCACGCCAAGGGCGATGTCATTCACGCGATCCCAAGCCCTGCGCGCCGTACCGACAAAGGCTGGGTGTTAGACCCCGTGCCGCTGGTGCCGCCGCAGAAAACGCTCGCACAGGCTGCGGAATAATTGGGCTGCTGAATAACGAGGTTTCAAATCACTCGTTGTCAGTACTGACGGCGAGTTGTTAGCGAAATCAAACGGCGGCTTCCACACTGGAGGCCGCCGCTTTTCGTTAGTGAGCTTTGTTTTGGTCCCTAAGACATAAAGTCAGTAGGGCCAAATCCTGGGAGGGATTTTAGAATGTATATGAATTTCTGGTACGTCACCGCCGAAAGCCATGAGCTGGTGGCCAACACCCCCATGCATTTGAAGTTGTTGGGGCAGGAATTTGTGCTGTTCCGCGATAGCGCTGGCAAAGCACACCTGTTGTCGAACGTCTGCGTACACCGTGGTGCGTCACTGGCCCATGGCAAGGTGAAGGGCGACACGATCGAGTGCCCCTATCACGGCTGGCAATTTCAGGGCAAAGATGGGGTCTGCACCAAAATTCCATCGCTGGGCAAAGACGGCAAAATCCCGGCCCGCGCGAAAGTGGATTCATACCCCGTTGAAGAACGTTATGGCCTGATCTTCGCCTTCTTAGGCGACCTGCCCGAAAACGAGCGCCCGCCGATCATGGACATCCCGGAATGGAACGACCCGAAATGGCGTTTCACCACCATGAATTATACGTGGCGTGCAGACTGGCAACGCGCCATGGAAAATTCGCTCGACCCTGCGCACACCGAATTTGTGCATCCATCCATGGGCTACCAGGGTGACCGCGAAGACTATGAAGTGCCGGACTTGCAAATCAACGAGCATGAGTGGGGCGTGGGCACCATGACCCAGTTCGTGTCACCTGACTTGCCGCACGAAAAAATGCGCGGCCTGAAAGGCGAAGGCCAGATGGAAGCAGGCTCCACCACCTGGGGCATCGGGCAATCCGTGACCCGCCTGCACTTCACGCCGGTGATGTGGGCGCACCAGTACACCTACACCACGCCAATTGATGACTTTCACTTCAAACGCTGGTTCGTGCAGGGCCGCAACTTCCGTATCGAAGAACACATGGACGCGCCCGTGAACGAGCGCAACTTGGTGATCGTCGAGCAAGACAAAGTTGTCGTCACGCGCATTGAACCATTCAGCACGCCATTATCATCAACCGAAGAAGTGATGGTGAAATCGGACACCGTGATTGTCCGCTTCCGCGAGAAGCTGAAATCCTTCACCGCCAAGGGCTGGAAGATTGACGTCGATCAGGTCAATGCCATGAAGACCAAGAAAGCTTACGCCATCCCTTCACCCGCACGCCGCACCAACAAAGGTTGGGCGCTTGATCCGGTGCCGACCGTAAAGGTGGATGCCGTGGCACCGTCAGTTGCGGCTGAGTAATTCTATTTTTTGCTGATGCGATACAGCACGTTGTCGATATCGCCTGTCACGTAAATCGCACCGTCTTTTGTCACTGTCACACCAGTTGGCAAAAACGGTGCGGGTACGTGATCCCCCACATCCAAACCGATACTGAGATTTTCTGCCAATACTTCCATGGGCTTTTTGCCCTTGGGGTCGATAGCAATCACGCGCTTCGCACCGACCTCGGCGACAATCAAACGTCCATCTGAAGCCAAGGCCATACCTTCGGGGCGCTTTAAGCCTCGCGTTATAATCGTGCGCTCGTTGGTTTTGGTATCAACGCGGCTTAAATCACCGTTGAGGAATTGCCCCTTCTTGCGATCCTTCTTGCCGTATTCGGTGACGTAAAATACGCCATCACCGGCATTGACCAAACCCACCGGGCCTTCCAACCCCCAGGCGGCTTGTTTGCGCGTGTGCGGCTCATCATTCGCCACATGCATCAAGCGATCACTGCCGAAGTCGGCCACCACAAAACCGTCCGCCACAGGTTCAATTTCATAAGGTGCGGCGAAGCCCGGCAGGCTCGCGACCAACTTACCCGTGGCGCGCTCGATGATTTGCACAACACCAAACGGCCAGAAGTTCGAGAGAATGTAATGATCCCCCGACACCGCCAAGCCTGTGGCACCGGCAACGCCTGGCCCGCGGGGAATGGGTGTCACATTTCCATTCGCCGGATCAACAATGCGCGGGCCCCAACTGTCCGCCAAAATGATTTGCTCGTGCCCATCTTTTTCAACCACCGCTGCCGTGCCCGGTGCGGAAATATTGCCCCAGGTGATGCGACGCGTGGCCCCTGTGTCGGGGTTGACTTCGGTGATGCCGTTAAAGGCCGAGCTTGAGACATAAATAAAATCGTTCGGGGCGATGGCTAAATTGTCAGCCGGTGGCGGCACCGTGGCCAGCAACTGACGCGTCTTGCCGTCGGGCGAGAGGCGCATCAATTCACCCGTCACATAATCCAGCGCGATCACACGGCCTTTTGAATCGAGATTCACTGCCGCAGGCTGCATGAAGCCGGTGGCCACATCGGTCATAGCCCCGGTTTCAATGTTGATCTTTACAACCTTGCCTTTGAAAAACAACGGGCCGTACAGCGCATTGTCTTTGCCGATTTCAAACCCATTGAGGCCGCCGATTTTTTCAGCCACGACGCGCGGTGGATTGTCCGGGTTATTCACATCAATTTCGTACAGACCATCGCCGCCAAAAATGCGCGTGACAAACAAGCGGCCATCTTTGGTGTAGTTGATGGAATTCACACCGGGCATGTCTTTCGCCAGCGTAACGATGCGCCCTTCTGGCGTGCGCGCAAAAATGGAGGCGAAGCCACCACCGGTCCACGCCAGTGTGCCATCAGGCCCGAAGGCTAAATCGTCCGCCGTCCCTTTGGGTGTGCCGACGTAGGTGGTGACTTCACCACTTTTGATATCAATGCGGTAAATCGAATGCCCCGTAAGGCTTGCGGCATACAGGGCGCCATCGGGACCAAACGCGAGGCCATGCACACCATGCATCGGCGACGGCGGTACAATGACTTCGGTTTTGTAACCCGCCGCAAACGCATGCGCGGAGATGACCACCGAAATGACACTCGCAAAAAATCCATTCAGTCGACGCAACGAAATCATTCGTGACCTCTTTGGTGGCTTTACCGATTGGTGTCGCACGTTTTAAGCGGCCAGGACTATACCCCGGATCAAGGATGGACCAAGCGGGCTCGTCGTCTGCCGCCCATATTTTTGCGCTGCAATAGCGGACACATTTTTCAAATTGTGTGAGTTGTGTGCATTACTTTTTGTCCACACACGTCGCGTACCTCACACAATCCCCCTGTTATCTTCTGTTATTATCAGGGGCCAAATTGCCACACTTGAAAATCTCTCCACATTTTCGATCAGCGCTGTTCGCGCATTGTTTCACGTGAAACAATTTGCGCAACTTCGCGGACTAGCCCTAAGCTTGGTCAAACACGATATCCCTGGGGGACTTTATGAACATTCGATTTTACACGGCTTTGGCCGTGATGGGTTTTGCATTGGCGACAGCACCGCTTGCATCTTCTTACGCACAAGAAGACGCGCCGAAAGAAAAGCCTGACGACAAGAAAGATGAAAAGAAAGACGATAAAGCCGACAAGAAAGACGCGCCCAAAGTTTTCACGCGTGAATTTACCGGCACCTTTAACGGAACATCGGTCACATACGTCGCCACAGCCAGCGAGACGTTCTTAAAGAACGATAAGGACGAAAATATCGCTTCGATGTTCACCACGGCGTATGTGAAAAAAGACACCGCCGATCCGAAGTCACGCCCTGTCACTTTTGTCTTTAATGGCGGTCCTGGCTCGGCGTCATTATGGCTGCACATGGGCGTCTTCGGGCCCAAGCGCGTTGTGGTGCCGAGTGACGGCAAGCCTGCTGGGGCAGCGCCCTATAACGTCGCCGACAATCCGCTGAGTATTCTTGATGTCACCGACTTGGTGTTCATCGATCCGGTCGGTACGGGCTATTCCATCCCGCTGGGCAAAGCCAAGGGCGAAGACTTCTGGGGCGTGAAGGAAGACGCTGACTCCATCGCGCAATTTATCCGCATCTGGATCACGAAGAACGGTCGTTGGAATTCGCCGAAGTACATTTCGGGTGAAAGCTACGGCACCACGCGGGCCGCACGCTTGGTTCCGGCCCTGCAAGGTGGCTGGAACGGTATCACTGTGAATGGCGTGATTTTGATTTCATCGATCCTCGACTTCCACACGGCTGACTTCAACAAAGGCAACGACATGCCGTATGTGGGCTACCTGCCGACCTATGCGGCATCAGCCTGGTTCCACAACAAGGTGACCCCGAAGCCCGCGAACTTGGAAGACTTCGTGCAGCAAGCGCGTGACTTTGCTGTGAATGAATATTCTGTCGCATTGTTGAAGGGCTCGAAATTGAAAGGCGATGAACGCAAAGCCATCGTGACTAAGCTTGCGTACTTCACGGGCTTGTCTGAAGAATATATCGAGCAAGCGGACCTGCGCGTTGATGCGGGTCGGTTCCAGAAGCAATTGCTGCGTGATCGCAGTCTTGTGGTCGGCCGGTTTGATTCACGCTACACCGGCAAGGATTACGACGATGCAGGCGAGCGGTTTGAAAATGACCCCTCAGGCTATGGTATCGACGGCGCTTATGTGACAGCGGTGAACGATTACCTCACCCGCTCGCTCAAAGTGAACTTTGATCGCCGTTATCGCATTCTGGAAGGCGAGCCGGGGTCCAAGTGGAAATGGAGCGAACGTGGCGGTTGGGCCACCCATACCAACGTCGCCCCGCACTTGGGCAGAGCGATGCGTGAGAACGCGGATTTCCGCGTTTATCAGGCTAACGGTTACTACGATATGGCCACGCCGCTGTTCGCCACAGAGTTGACCATGGCCAATAACGGCATCGACCCCGACAAGGTGACTATGAGCTCCTTCGAGGCTGGGCACATGCTGTATACCCATGAGCCATCACTCAAACGCCTAGCCTCCGAAGTTCGGGCGTTTATTAAAGCAGGCCAATAAGCTTTCGAGCGCATCGCCTAGCATTGCCTCGACCAAGACGCGGGCGGCCACAGCCTGCGTCTTGGATTCAGGCCAGCGATTTCTAGAATGCGGCCACATTTCTAACCATCCGATTTCAAACTTAAGGATCTGGCCCATGGCCCCCAAAGACGTCTCATCCCACCCTCTCATTCCGCGCCTCGTGCAGGCCGTTGGGCCTGAGCATGTGCTGACCAGTGGCGATGACCGCCAATTCTACAGCCATGACGTCTACCGCCAGATTGAAACACCGCTGGCTGTGGTGCGGCCGGGGTCGATTGAAGAATTAGCGCGTGTTGTCGCGACAGCCACCTCCGAAGGTGTTGCCATCGTTCCGCGCGGCGGCGGAGCCTCGTATTCCGACGGCTACTGCGCCACGACTGAAGATTCCATTTCGATTGATACCAGCCGCTTGAACAAAATCGACGTCAACGCCCGCGACATGTATGTTACGGTTGAGACAGGTGTCACCTGGGCTGAGTTGTACGAAACCTTGAGCAAGCAAGGTTTACGCACACCGTTCTGGGGCCCGTTCTCGGGCCTGAAAGCCACCGTCGGTGGGTCAATGTCGCAAGGCTCGGTGTCGCTGGGTTCAAGCCTGTATGGCGTGTCGGCTGATTCCGTGATCGCGGTTGAAATTGTGCTCGCAGATGGCACGATCTTGAAAACCGGCTCAAATGCTGCCGCCAACGGCACGCCATTTTTCCGTCATTATGGCCCGGATTTGTCGGGCTTGTTCACAGGTGATGCCGGTGCCATGGGCGTGAAAGCGCGCATTACGCTGCGCTTGATCAAACACCCGCCGGTGAAGATGTCAGTGTCGTTCGGCTTCCAAACCTTCGAAGGCATGGCCGCTGGCATGGAAGCCGCTGCCAAAGAAGGTGTTGCCGCCGATACATTCGGCCTGAATCCGCGTTTGCAGAAGGCGTGGCTGGGCCGCACCAACATGAAGCAAAGCATGGATGCGGCATTCAACGTTTACAAAACTGCCCGCAATCCTATCGACGGTTTATTCAAACTGATTCGCATGGCTATCGCGGGCAAAAGCTTCCTCGATAAATCGGAATACTCGGCGCACTTCATTTGCGAAGGCGTGGATGAAGCGCATGTGCGTAGCTTAGCCGGTGCCGTGCGCAAAGCTGTGGAACCGCACGGTGTGGAAGTGCCCAACACTATCCCGACCGTTGTGGCCTCGATGCCGTTCATGCCGCTCTACCCGATCATGGGGCCCAACGGCGAGCGCTGGGTGCCGCTCCACGGCATCTTGCCGTTCTCAGCCGTGAAGGGGTTCCACGACAAACTGATGGCCTTCCATCAGAAGTACGCGGCACAAATGGCGCAGCACAAAATCGTCACGGCGGCGATGTTCACCACCATCAGTACAACAGGTTTCCTGTACGAGCCGGTGTTCTATTGGGAAGACCAGCGCCACCTCTATCATAACCGCTACCTGCCTCAGGACTTCTTAGGCATGCTGCCGACCTACGGCGAAAATCCCGCAGGCCGTAAGCTCGTCGAAGAAATGCGCGCCGGGATCCGCGAATTGTTCGCCAGTTGCGGCGCTGTCCACTTGCAGGTGGGCAAAAGCTATCCGTACATGACGGGCCGCGATGCCCGGAACGCCGAGATGATCAAATCGGTCAAATCTCTGCTCGACCCAAAGCACTTGATGAACCCCGGCAGCCTCGGCCTTTAAAAGAGGGGCGCTTCTAAGCCCTCTGCCGCGCTCGGTTGGGAATATAATGGAATACCGCTAGCCCCTTGGATTCTTTGACGAATCCAAGGGAAAAGCCCGATTTGATTGACTTTTGAAGGCTTTGCGCTATTTGTAGTAGTGCCATCGACGTTTTGGCTTGCTTGAGTAGGCTACCCCGATCCGCATCCGCGCCTAGGGCTTTCCCGCGACCGCAAATCCAAAAATTCGAGACAACGCCGTGTCATCTTCGGACGGGACGGCAATTTATATCTACAACGGAGAGAACTAATGGCTAGCGGTACTGTGAAATGGTTCAACAAAGTTAAGGGCTTCGGCTTCATCCAACCATCCGACGGCGGCAAAGATGTGTTCGTGCACATCACGGCTGTCGAGCGTGCTGGCATGGACACCCTGAACGAGAACCAAAAGGTCACCTACGAACTGATGACCGAGCGCGGTAAGACGGCTGCGACCAACTTGAAAGCCGGCTAAAATCTGACGTCGATCAGAGATTTGAAAACGGCGGTCCCTCGGGGCCGCCGTTTTTGTTTGGGCGCTCAGCCCCCGATCTTTGTATACAGAAATAATTCCGGAGAATGGTCAGCTGTAAGTTTATCCTCCCCTTTGGCAGAATACCGCCGCAAAGATGCGCTTACGTTTTTCGGGGAGCCTTAGAATGTATACAGATAACCAAGTTGATCGCCGTGACTTCATTACCAGCATTGCTCTTGCTGGTGTGGGCTCCGGCCTGGGCGCCATGGCGCTTCCCGATGTTAGCTTTGCGAAAGAAACAGGCTTACCCGAAACGTCGGAAGAGAATTTGCGCGCCATCGTGCGCACCTCAGCCAGCCTCGATGAAGTGAACTGCCCTTGGTACTACAACGGCACGATCTATGCCTGCGTGGGGGAAGAGCAGCCGCGCCCGCTGTTCAAGTTCGAAGGCATGGAGATGTACCGCATGCTCCACATCTCACCGACGGAATACGAGATGATCGGCAACACCGTCACCTTCTTCACCGACGTTGAGACCAACGAGTTTCTGTACGACTATAAAAACCCGTTCACGGGTGCGACCAACAAAGTGGAAGCGGCTGTCCAAGGCGGCAAAGCAGGTCGTGGCTTTGAATATTCCATCAACGGCATTCGCCCCAAGATCGCGAAAGACAAATTTCCCGATCAGCCGTTGAAGATGTGGTGGACGGCCGCTGGCGATTACATGTGGCTACATGATCAGACGGTGTACCCGCCAGGCCTGCAAGCTCCGCGCATGCAACGCAAAACAAACTTCGTGCGCCGCGAAGAATTCCTCAACAAGAAAATCAAAAGCTTCTCGACCATGTTCACGGCTGCCGTGTTTATGCCGTGGCCGAAGTGGATGGAGATGGGCGATCGCCCCGGCCACATCGTCTGGCATGCCTCAGGCGTGAAACTGAAATCCATCGACGAACTGCCCGCGAAGCATCGCGAGCGCGCGCTGAAAGAACACCCAGATCGTATGACCATCGTGGTCGATAAATAAATTCAATCAATCATCGCAGCAGCCTGCAAGGAGACCAAAGATGATGTTTTCAAGTTTAGTAGAGACGCTCGCCAATCGGCGCGGCGCGATGAAAGCAATGGCTGGCGCGACCACCGCGGCCGCAGGTATGGCCGCCATGGCGGGCGTGGCTGAAGCTAAGACCACAGCCAAGCGCGAGCCAATCGACTTCAAAGACCCCGCGCAGAATCTGAAAGCCTTCATCAAACTCACGGGCGACTTAGACCCGAAGAAAGAATCGGTCGGCTGGTTCGGCGGCACCATTTATGGCAACCGCGGTTTAGAACCATTAAAGCCACTCGTGGGCGTGACAGGCGTTGGCGTTTCGCGCATCGAGACCGTAGGCCCGAATACCTACCGCATGTTTAACCGCGAGTTCGCTTGCTACACCGATCTGAAGACGGGCGAGATCTTGGAAAAGTGGACGAACCCCTACACCAATGAAGTTTGCGACGTCATGCCGATCAACAACAAGATCGTGAACGCGCAAGTTTCGCCGATCATCGAACAGGACTTCGACGGCCACAAAGTCACGTTCCCCTTCACGCCGCCGTGGATCGTTCAAGACGGCAAGGCCTTCTCGATGTTCGAAATTCACGCAGCCTTCCCGAACCCGATGAAGCCGGATGCTTGGCCGCGTGAATCGGCTGGCCCGATCAACCGCACGGGCGAAATGTTCCAACGCATGGTGTCGCTGGCTGATTTGGAAAACCCAGATTTAACGGCAGTGGATTACGTTGGCGCATGGACGCGCGTTAGCCCTTGGCTGCCTTGGATGCTGATGGGCCAAGCCGAAGGCCACTTGCTGTATCGCACCTTTATGAACCGCTGCAAGTCGGTCGACAGCCTGCCTGCAAACCTGTTGGCTCACATGAAAGCGAAGTACCCTGAGTTCTTACAAGCGCCGGGCCCTGAAACCTGGGGCAAGCCGAATGATAGTTCATTTACGGTCTATATGGCCCAGAACAAGCCGAAGCCCGCAAAATAATCAAGCTGTACAAAAAAAAGGGCGACCTTCACTGGTCGCCTTTTTTATTGAGCGCGTTTAATTAAGCAAGCGGTGGGTAATTACGCCGCGTTGCGATCCAGAGTGCAATCGGCGCCATGATCGCCCCGACAATTGCCGGCATACGCCATGATTGCGCTTCGATGATGATAATCACGAAGCTCAGCGCCATGACAGAAATAGCGGCAATCTTCGCTTTGATGGGGATCACACGGTGCAAATGCCACGCCCGCAGTGTGGGGCCGAACGTACGGTGGTTCCATAGCCACAACTGCAAACGGCGCGAACTTTTCGAGAAAGCCCACAGCCCGATAATCAGGAACACGGTCGTCGGCAACACGGGCACAAACATGCCCACAATACCAGTGCCGGTACTGACCAATCCGAGCACCACATAAAACGGCTTCAACCACGCAGGCCCCTGGACCAGCGGTGGTGGCGGTATGTTTGAGAAATCTGATGGATCAGTCATCGGCAGGCGGGAACAAACTTAAAGAGATGCGCGGGCGAACCCTAGCCCAACTCTGCCCCCGCGTTCATCACCCATTTCGGGTGATGAACCACAAACATTGTAACGGTCAGTAACCCCGCCCGCAGGACTGGTTATTCGGCAGCTTGTTTTGTCACAATTTGCACGGTCGGCACGGGGTCGATCACCCAGCCCTTGCTTTCGCGACGGGCCGGGCTTGGAATGGCATAGACCATTTTCCCGGCATCGCGCTCGACCGCGTCGATATCGATACGCCAGCCTTTGCCATTCCATTCCTTCGTGTACTGGCGATAGCGCGCAACCGTGCGATCAGCCGGCATCAGTACTTCCTTGGTGTTGGTGACAGGCGGGATCGCAGGTTCAATGGCTTCCAAAATCACCAAGTCCTGATCTTGGATCACGCGTTGACGGGCCTGAATAGCGTCATCGTGCTTTTCATCAATCAACGCGTTGCGCATGTTAATGAGGTAGCCGCGTGTTTCGGTGCGCGAGACAGGCGTGCGGAAGGTATACTGATGGAACCAGCTTGTGGGCGACATGTGAATTTGCGTCCACGTCTGGTGCGGGCCGACGTGACCGGCACCGGCCTCTAAGTCACCGGCAAAGTTGCGCATCTTGCTCATGGTGTTGTCCTTCAACTCGGGCGACTTGAAGGTCATCATGAAGCCCGCGCCATCGGGAACCTCTGTGATGGCATAGTCAGGCACGGCATAACTCTCTTGCTCACCCGAGTAGCCATGAGTGGGGTGCACGAATTCGTTGTGGGCCGGGTCCAGCGTATTTTCTACGGCTCTTTCGTAGCTGGCTTTGTATTCGTTATAGAGCAAGTTCGCGCGCCAACCCTCTTTGCCCCACTCTGGGATGTCCATGATGTCCGGACGTTCGTGGGCAGGTAGATCACCTAAGAACGCAAACACCAGATTGTACTTCTCTTGCGTCGGGTAGCTATCGATGCGTGTACGACCCGGAATTTTGCCGTCCTTGCCGATCGACGGAATTTTCACGCATTCGCCTTCGCCGTTAAAGCGCCAGCCATGATAGGGGCACTCTACCGTGTCACCCTTCACTTTGCCGCCCGCCAAGTTGCCGCCGCGATGCGTGCAAACGTTATGCAAGCAATGAACTTTGCCTTGGCTGTCGCGGAACACGACAAAGTTTTGGCCCAGCATGCGCACCTTGAGCGGCTTATCCGTCACTTCGTGCGATTGTGCGGCGACGTACCAATAATTCATATACATGTGCGGGACCTCCTTTACCGATCCAACTAAAGCTTTCCCGTTCTTTCGAACGTTTATTGTGCGTAGGCTTTGAGATACTTGATAATGCGGTCCCGCTTGGCGGGGTCGGTTACAGGCGCATAGCGCATCCGATTGCCCGGGTACATAGCAGCGGGGTCTGCAATAAAAGCATCCAAACTTTCTTCGGTCCAGACCACACCGGCTTTTGCCGCAGCGCGGAACGGTTCTGTGTAGAAATATTTGTCTTTACTTCCCACACGGCGGCCAATGATGCCGTTGAGATTCGGACCAATACGATGCGGTGCATCGGCGGCTGTGTAATGGCAGAAGCCGCACCACATCCAATCTTTCTTGGCTTGGGCCAATTCCTCGGCTGATGCGAATGGTTTATTTTCTCCGATCACCATGTCATCGGAAATCTTTGAAGGCACTGTCGCGCCGCCGTGACGTTCTTTGAGGGCTACATCTTCAGCCGCAGAATAATCATTGCTGAATGTAAACAACGGCAACACTCCAAACATGCCGTAAGGCATATAGATGCAGCCTAAAAACAGCGCGACCATCAGGGCACGGACAATCAATTTAACTGTTGGATTGTAAGACAACATGGCCCTTACACCGGAAACAGTTTGTAGAACGGTGTGCGCGTGCGCCAACCCAGCACAATCGACATCACCACACCGATGGGAATAATCGCGGTAATGAAAAAGCTGATAGCGCTGTGGAAGTAACCAGCCACAACACGCAGCTCATACTTTGCTGGCACCAGCGATGGTAATGTTGTGAGGTTGAAGAACGGCACGGTGTAGCCTTCAGACCACGCACGGATCGGACCAATCGACGCATCCGCAATCACGCAAATATAAAGCGCTAGTGAAATATCGCGGCAGACACCAAACGCTGTAGCATTCATGCCAGGTGCGGGTTGCGGCGGATGCTTCACCCACAACACCAAGCGCGTGATCACCAACGCCAGCGCAACAATGCCCCACGACATATGCAACTTGTCGACAACAGCTCGGCCGGGTGACCCCATCGGCGTTTCAGGGATCAGCACCGCGACGTAAAGCAGGTTGATGACGGCCACCACCATCGTCCATCCCAGGATCGACGTCAGTGGCCGTCCTGTTTTTTGAGCGTCTGTTTTCTGTACACCAGACGCAGCGCCTGTGGCCGCGTTTTGGACTGCCGCAGTGTTGCGAATTTCCCCGGACATCTAGTTGTTCCGCTCCCGTAACATTTGTGCATTTATAGACCCGCGACTGGCCCGGAGCCGTAGGCGTTTCAGCCGCTGTTCAATCAGCGGATAGCGGTATTGCCGGCTTAGGGCAGGCGTTTAATCAGTGCCAAAGTGCATACACTTCGGGTGGAACTGCACGGCACGTCACTGCGGGAGGAACTGCAAATGACTTTCACCGAGATTCATGACGTTGACCCCAACAGCCCGAATTTAGAGCGCCGGAATGCGCTGAAATCGCTGGCGTTTTCGAGCGGTGCCTTTGCGGCCCTGGGAATGGGGTTAGGTGGCCTGCCCGCTCAAGCGGCCGATGCCCCCAAGCTGAACATTAATTTCACCGACCCCAAAGAAAACCTGAAGGCGTTCACCCGTGTGTTCTCAGACATCGACCCTAGCAAGGTCGCTGTGGGTTGGTATGGCGGTACTGTTTATTCAGTGGTGGGCGACTCGTCCAAAGTCATCCCACTTCTGGGGGTGGAAGGCATTGGCGTGCGCCGCGTGGTGCCATTAGACGGCGGTGGTTACCGCGTCTTCAATCGTGAACTCGCCTTTTACAAAGACTTGAAGACTGGCGAATACCTGAACACGTGGCTGAACCCGCTGAACAACGAGAAGGTAGAAGTCTTCCCGATTCAGAACATGTTCGTGAATGCCGACACCGCGCCGATTTTTGAATTCGATATGGAAGGCACAAAGGTAAAGATGCCTTTCAATCCGCCGTGGACGATCAATGGTGAATGGGCCACATCGCTGTTCGAAATTCACCAATCGGTGAAATCGGAACTGCAGCCGGAAGAATGGCCGCGTGAATCGTCGGGTAAAATGACGCGCATTAGCGAGATGTTCCATCGCCATGTGCGCACGGCTGATTTAGCCAATGAAAACCTAACCTCGGTGCCGACGGTTGGATCTTGGATGCGCATCGCATCATGGTTCCCGTGGATGCTGATGGGCCAAACCGAAGGTCACTTATTCTTCCGCTGCCAAACACAGAAATTCGGCAACGTGAAAGAATTGCCGAAAGCGTTCTTGGCAAAAGCCGAGAAGGAATACCCGGCGTACTTAGATGCCCCGCCCGTCGATAGCTGGGGCAAGCAGCCAAACGATTCAACATTCAACATGTACAAACGCCTTCGCAAACCTGCGCCTGCCAAGACATCAGGGTAGACGTAAAGCTAAAAGACCAAGGAGTGCGAAGACGTAAACTTATTTTTGGGGAGGAAGTTTATGTCGTCACATTTTATCTCGGATTTGTTGACCAGCCGCCGCAGCGCTTTGACCACCATGGGTGGCATGGCGGCTGCGGCCATGGCCAGCACTGCCGTTTCAAGCCCAGCATTTGCGCAGTCGAAAAAAGGCGGGCTTGATCTGAAAGACCCGAGAGACAACCTTTATGCCTTCGGGAAAATTTGGGCCGGTTACGATCAACCTGTGATCGGCGGTTTCCACGGTTTGATGTACGCGCGCCTTGGCAACCAGCGCATGATCCCGGTGTTCGGCTATGCAGGCACCGGTGTGCTGCAAGCGCAGTTCGATGAAAAAGAAGGCTCGTTGCGCATCAAGTCGCGTGAGACCGGCTTCTTCACCGACCTGCGCACCGGCGCACCGCTGGAGACGTGGTACAACCCCTTCACTGAGAAAACGGTAGAGGTCTATCACTTCTACAATCCACTGCTGGCGGGCAAGATCGGCCTGGAAATGCCGCGCTTCCAAATGGGGCCGGGCAAAGATGCGCCCACACTGATGAACGAAGGATCGGTGTTCCCAGGCCCAGACGGCAAAATTCCGTTTGTGATGCCGTGGGAACAGTTTGGCGATGATCTGATGGTGGCGTGGGATTACACCCACGACCACGTCAATCCGGTACCGCGCGAAGGCTGGCCGTTGTCCTCGACCGGTGATCGCATTACACCGTCGGAGCACTTCACCTTCAATGTATCGCGCAAGCAGTTGGAAGACCGTAGCGCGCCCACATGCCGCATGATCTCAGGGTTTGCGCGTCAATCGAACCCGTGGCCGTGGATGCAAATGGGTGGCAGTAAGCATGAAGATGCGATCATCTTTGGGCGCATGTTCAGCCACAAAGGCCTGGGCGGCACGAAGGACGTACACCCGGAAATCCTGAAGTACCTGGAAAAGCACGCGCCTGAGTATTTAACGCTGCCGGATGGCTGGACCATCACCAACGCACGTGTGGATACCTGGACGGCCTACGCGCAAGATACGCCGCCGGAAAACCCCAAATACGAGTGGAAGCAAAAGCGCAAAGATGATGTGCCGCCACCACCGACCGGCTCGGGCCGCGTGAAGAAGGGCTAAACTTGGAAATCAACACTGATGTCACCCCCGCGAAAGCGGGGGTCCATCTTTCAGCGTACTCACACTCTTTGAATGCCCAATTGTTAAATGGATTCCCGCTTCCACGGGAATGACGAGCGAGAGTTACTCAGCCGCTTGCAGATATTCCATGTCGCTGCCGTTCTTCGCCGACAGCATATGGGTGCGCATTTGCGTTTCAGCCCACGCCGCATCGCGCGCTTCGAATGCCGCGATCAGTTCACGGTGATGCCAGCAGCTACGTTGTAAATGCATCTCAATGGTTTGGCGAAAGCGTTTCATCAGCACCAACTGGACTTGCATCAACTGGGTGAGCAAGTCGCGCATACGGCGCGATCCTCCATGTTCCAAAATGATGGCGTGGAACTGATCGTTCAACTCAGAGAACTGCGCCGCCGCGTCGGGCGCCCCTTTGCTGACGACCGCTTCCATTTGTGTCGCCAGCGCTTTCAACTTCTCGATGTCTTCTGTCGGGATGCGCTTGGCGGCTTTCGCAGCAGCATAGCTTTCAAACTGTGCGCGCAGTTCAAAGCACTCTTCCACTTCCTGCTCGGTGAAATCGCGCACCATGGCGCGCTTATTGCCCTCAGATGCCACCAGGCCTTCGGTTTCGAGACGATTCAGCGCATCGCGCACGGGTGTGCGGCTGACGCCAATCTCACCCGCGAGATCTTGCTCGACCAAAAACGCGCCTGACGGAAACGTCCCATCGATGATTCGATTGCGGATGTGGCTGTAGGCTTTTGACGCTGCGCTTTCCATAACGTCCCTCGTCTATTCTCTCTTGCCGTTGCGTCTGTCTTTGCATCTCAGGGGCCTCGCTTTTTCACCGCGTCCATCGCTTGGATAAACGACTCGCTCTAACCCGTTGATTTGCGTTATTGTATACAGGAATGGCCGAAAAAGTGGTTTAACTGCCAATATAATACATATATGACCCTATCATGTATACATTAAATGCGTTTTGAGAGGGGAACGATGGCTGCGCTGACAAAGCAAATCATCGATATCGCAGGGTGCAAAACCTGTGTCCGCCGGGGCGGTCCAAAGGACAAGGGAGCTCCCACATTATTGTATCTGCATGGCGCGGGTGGCAGCGGAAACATCATCAGCTTTGCCGAAAGCCTGAGCGATACGTTTGATGTCATCGTGCCAGATCATCCCGGTTTTGGTGAGTCAGACTTGCCCAAGTGGCTCGATAACATTCACGACGCAGCCTACTTCTATCTCGACTTCATGAAGCAGTTGAACTTGCGCGACGTGCACATCGTCGGTTCATCGCTGGGCGGTTGGATTGCGCTGGAGATTGCGGTGCGCGCAACAGACCGCATCAAATCGATGGTGTTGTCGGCACCTGCGGGCCTGAACTCGAAAGACACGCGCCGTGGTGACATCTTCATCTGGGAACCGCCACAGCGTATCCGCAACATGATTTACGATCAGGCGTTGGCTGAGAAAATCCTGAGCGTGAAACCAAGCGACGAACAAGCCGCCATTGCCGTGAAGAATGAGTTTGCAACGGCACGCTTGGCTTGGGAACCGCGCTTCTTCGATCCGCATTTGCATAAGTGGCTGCATCGCATTGATGTGCCGGTGCAACTGGTGTGGGGCGATAGCGACAAAGTATTCCCGCTGCCGTTTGGCGAACAATTGCACAAGCTGATCCCTGGCTCGCAATTGTCGGTCCTCACCAAGTGCGGCCATTTGCCGCATGTAGAAACACCAGATCGCTACAAATCGATCATTCTGAACTTTATTAATTCCACTGCTTCTAAAGGAGCAGCCGCATGAAATTTACGCTCTTTCATTTGATGCCCTATGCCGACCTGGATTTAGAGGCAGCAGCGCAATATCAAACCTCGTGGCTGCAAACGCCCAACACGTTCTATGACACCGAAAAAGGCGCGGATCTGTATGATCGCTACCTGACGGAACTGGAGCGCGGCGAAGAACTGGGTTTCGACGGCATTGCGGTGAACGAACACCACTCAACCGCTTACGGCATGATGCCCTCACCCATCGTCACGGCATCAGCTTTGGCGCGTCGCACCAAGACCGTGAAAATCGCGATCCTCGGCAGTGCGTTGCCGTTGCGCGGCCATCCGCTGACGTTGGCTGAAGAGCACGCGATGATCGACAACATCTCCAAAGGCCGTTTGATCACCGGCATGGTGCGCGGCATTGGGGCTGAGTATCACGTGTGGGGTGTCAATCCAGTATTCAGCCACGAGCGATTCCATGAAGCGCACGATTTGATCATTCAGGCATGGACCGAGCCTGGGATCACCAGTTGGCACGGCAAGCACTACAATCACGAATATGTGAACTTGTGGCCGCGTCCCTATCAGAAGCCGCATCCACCCATTTGGATCCCGAGCCAAGGCTCGAAAGAGACCATCGAATGGGCGGCACACCCGAAGCGCAAGTATGTTTACTTGCAGACCTTCAGCCCGATTAAATCGGTGCAGAAATATTTAAAGATGTATCGCGATCAATGCGAGCTCTACGGCTACACTTGCGACGACAAACAACTGGGTTGGGCCGTGCCGATTTACGTTGCCGAGACGGATGAGATTGCGCGCAAGGAAGCGAAGATTCACTACGAGAATTTCCGCAACCGATTCCTCAAAATGCCCATAGAAATGCTGCTTCCGCCGGGCTACTCGTCGATTGAATCGATGAAGGGTGTGGCGGCGACGAAGGCACAGATTGTTGGCGATGTAACCCTCGAGCTCTGCATCGAAATGGGCATGCTGATCTGCGGATCGCCCGAGACGGTGCGTCAAAAGATCGAGAGCTGCTGGAAGGACATGCGCTTCGAACACCTGCTGTCGATGTTGCAGTTCGGCACCCTGCCCTCGGACCTCACCAATAAGAGTATGGATTTATTCTCAAAAGAAGTGATGCCGAAGCTGCGGACTATGGTTTCTGAGACCACCGCCAAGGCAGCCTAGGGCTAACTACACTGTAGTCGTGCTCCTTCGGGGCGGGTAGTCGGGTGTTGACAGCTTAAGATAATCTCCTCGCCAGTTACCGGTGGGGAGATTTCTATGCGGTTTCGGATTTTGCTGAGTTTAACGGTTGCAGGTCTTTTAGCGGGTGGAACTGTCTCCGCCGCCGAGCGCGAGTTCGCGTTCTTCAACATTCTCAAAGACGGCAAAGCCGACAAAGACGCCTTGGGCCAACATTGCGGTGAACAGCATGGGTTGGTTCGCGCCCTGTCTTCGGCCTCAATCAACCTGACGCAAAAAGAACAAGGCCGCCGCGTCACGTACAAAGACAAGCAGTACACCAACGCCAACGCCAATCCGGGCGAATGGACGACGGAAGTGTACAAAGCCCTCTGCCCTGGCCTTTACACTTTCACGGTCGACTACACCGCCGCCCCAAAAGACGGCGCGACATCCGGTGATATCGCCGTGCAGATTTATGTCTGGCACAAAACCGGCAAGCTGCCGCGCCCGGGTGAGTTGGTGGCGGTTGCTGACAAAACTGGCAAAGGCCGTGGCACGGGCCACGCCAATACGAACCTGTTGTTGAACACAGGCGATGAAGTTAGCACCTATTCCACAAGCGCTGACGGCAAGCCGCGCTTCTTCGAACGCATTACGCTGAATGCCTACCGCGCCGTGCACATGCCGCAACTCGCGGCCGACTTCGACAACGTGTGGTGGGAAGAAGACCGCGTCGCTGCCGACAAAACCCGTATCTACATTGAACCTGCTCAACAAGCACCTGCGAAATAACCCGCCATGAAAACGCGTTTGTTTCTGTCCGTTGCATTTGTCGCTATTTCTGCGACTGCGTTTGCCGCCACATCATTACGCCAAGAGTTGATCAACGCGCCGATCACGCCCCAATTGGGTGGTGAGACCACGCGTGCTGTGGCGACCTCTGATGCGTTCACGTTTGCCGCCAACAACATCAAGGGTGCGAACCGCCCGATGTTCTCGTTCGGCAATCAGATGTTTACCGCCACCTGGGAACCCGCCCCAGGCCCACAGCCTACGACAGATGGCTTGGGCCCAATGTTCAACCGCGAGAGCTGTGTCGCCTGTCACGTCGCTAATGGGCGTGGCAAAGCACCCGATGGCCCGAACGAATTGATGGATACGATGCTGATGCGCTGGTCGATCCCCGGCGATACCGAGCACGGTGCGCCGAAGGGAATTCCCGGCTACGGCGATCAACTGCAAGACCGTGCCCTGCCCGGCATGAAGGCAGAAGGTCGCGCCCGCGTCACATGGACCGAAGTTAAAGGTACTTATGCTGATGGTACGGCCTACACACTCCGCAAGCCGACGTTCAAGTACACCGATCTTGCTTACGGTGCGATCCCCGCCAACGCCATGTCATCTCCGCGTGTGTCGAACCCGATGATCGGGTTGGGGCTGTTGGAATCGGTGCCGGTCGCAACACTGGAAGCTTTGGCTGACCCTGAAGACAAAGACGGTGATGGCATTTCGGGGCGTGTGAATATGGTCTGGGATGCGCCCAGCCAAAGCGTGAAGCCAGGCCGTTTCGGGTGGAAGTCCAACGTTGCATCACTGGCACATCAAAACGCCGGTGCGGCCCGTGGCGATATGGGTATCTCAACGCCGATCTTTGTGGCCGATGTCTGCGAAGAAAAGCAAAACGAGTGCTTTGCCTACCTCAAGAAGAACGAGCAAACCATCGAGATGGAAGACTCGTTCTTTGAGCGTTTGAACACCTTCATGCATCTTTTGGCCGTACCGCAGCAACGCGGTGCTGAGCTGGCTGAAGTAAAACGCGGCGAAGCCTTATTCCGTGAAGCGGGTTGTGCGTCGTGCCACATCCCGACTTTGAAAACCGATGGCAATGCACCGTTCGATGAGTTGAAGAACCAAACCTTCCATGCGTTCACCGATTTACTCGTTCACGACATGGGCGAAGGCTTAAGTGATGACCGCCCTGACTTCTTAGCATCAGGTACTGAGTGGCGTACTGCGCCACTGTGGGGCTTAGGTTTGACCGAGACCGTGAGTGGTCACACGCATCTGCTGCATGATGGTCGAGCACGCAATATCGCGGAAGCGATCCTGTGGCATGGTGGTGAGGCGGAAGGTGCGAAAGAGAAGTTCCGCACTATGCCAAAAAATGCGCGGGATGATCTGCTGGCGTTCTTGAATTCGATTTAAGCATCGGATGTGGAAAACGTAGAATCAGTTTTTTACGGCCTCTGTTAATGCAGGCCCATATCAGGGGGCTTGTGGGGATTACGCACAATAGCGTGGAAAACCGAATACACGTAATCGGATATAAAGCAGAAGGGCCAGGATTTGCATCCCGGCCCTTCAACGTTCTCAGAAAACTTCACTCTTAGAAGCGATACGCGATGCCGGCGTTCACAACATGGCTGAAGCGATCATCCATACCGATCTCGGCCGTGTAGCCCACGTGCCACAAGGCCCCACCCAGATCGCCCTGCAGACCTAAGCCGGTCGACACGAAGTCTTCTTTGGTGGCGTTGATCGTGTAGGTCTGCGAAGCCATGGCAGCCGTGGCGCTGTTCAGTTTCAGCGTGATCGAGCGCGGCTCATCGGCGAACTCTTTGTTGTAGGCCGCATGGAAGATCGGGGTGATATCGCCCCAACCAAACGTGGCTTCGGCGCCGATCTTAGCAACCGATGACGTGAAGCTGTGCTTCGGCACGGCAATGTTGCCGCCTACAGCACCGGTTTCAACGTAAGCATCGAAGTTGGCTTCAGCATAGCGATAGCCAACCAACGGGCTGATCGTGAAACCATCCATCGGGATTTTGAAGCCGAAGTCCACGAACGCGGCATTGCCGTGGCCATCCACATCGCCCAACGCGGTCAGGCCATAGGCGCTCGGACGGGTCGTGTCAGCTTCCAAGTCGCCTTCGGTGTAACCACCGGCAGCGAACAAGTTGCCTTGGGTTAAGCGGATTGTCGCACCGTAGTTGTAGCCTTTGGTTTTCACACCGTAGCCAGAACCGATATCAAAGTCAGACTCGCCGTACCCCAGCGCCAGGCCCACCGCCACGGCATTGCTCATGCCATAATCGAAACCAATGGTGCCACGGAAGCCATCGTTTCCAGCGTCCAGTGCAGTGCGCGTGAAGTCGTCGTAATCGCCGCTACGGTACACGCCCGACACCCAACCATTGAAGCCGTCGGCATTCCAGCCGGCACGGTTCAAGGCACTCATGTGGTCGGCGATGTTTTCAATCGTCGCAGAGGCCACCGAGATGCCCGATTGATCCAAGCCTTCAACAACCAACGGACCACCCTCGTTCATGGCCGCCAAGTATTCGGGGTCCACATACGTCGGCAGCGTCAAACGATAGGTCATAACCACAGCGTCTGAGTCGACACTTTGCGAGCAGTTCTGCCCGTTGACCAAGCAGTTGGTCGTCAGGAAGTCGTTGTCGTTACCCACGAACAGGAAAAAATCCTGCGGAGCGTTCGGGTCCAACACCGGGGCCAACGCCATACCTTCCCACTTTTCAGTGATGGTCAGGCGGTTTGGCGTGGTGTTGTTCAGGTTGCCACCGAATTTCGCCAGTTGTGTCGAATTCAGCATGTTGACGACTTCAACTTGGCTGACCGGGCGGATGGACGAGCTGAGTGCCCCACCAGCAGGTGTCACCGTGCCGTTGGCCGCCGTTTCGGCAGTCGTGCCTGCAATGTTGGTGGCGCTGGTGGTATCGATCAACATCACGCTTTTAAAGACCGGATTCCCGGTGCTTTGGCCCAGGCCCAAACCGTCGCGGGCCAGCATCAGGAATTGCGTGTCGTTTAGCGCCAACAATTCAGACTGAGCCGCGGTGCGGTTCACAGCCGCGCCATTGCCCGCCAGTGTGTACGTCGGCAATTGCACGACGTACTCAGACACGGGCGCGGTTGGCGTTTTCGAGGATGAGATATCGTACACCATCAGGCGCGTCGCACTGCGGGTTTGCTGACTGCTGGTAGAGTCCTGGATGGTTGCGCTTTGCAACAAGGTCACGAGTTTCTTGCCGTCTGGTGTGACGGCCATGCCTTCCAAGCCTTGGTTCGGACGGCGGCCGGTGACGGGGTCGACCAGCGAGCTATACGACAAATTGCCAGCGGCATCGCGCGGCAGCAGCGCATTGGGCGGGCGAATGACGCCTTGCAACTGGCCCGCCGCGTTGAAGTAATACACGTTCGCGCCGTATTCGTCGGACACGTAGAACGACTTATCGCGCAAGAAACGTACAGCCTCTGCATCTAAGCTGATCTTACCAGCCGCAGCGCCGGTGGCGTTACCCGGCAATTGAATGCCGTTTTGGGTAATGACGCTGGCAGCACCTGTACCCGGATCGAAGCCGGTCGTCACATTGCCATTGAAATCCCGCAGCAGAATGCCGCCATTGGCGGTAAAGCTGATTTGATTTTGCGAGGTCGTGGCGGCAGGCAGGTTGGTTGTACCGGTGTATGGCGTGAAACCGATGTTATAGATGCCAACGCGGCCAGCGTAATCGCTGAACGAAACAGAGCCGATGCCATTCGGGCCGCGATCGGGCAGCGAGTACAGAACGCCAGCATAGGTGCCGTCAGCATTGCGGCGCCAAGCCGACAAATCCAAATCCATGCCCGAGAACGCGCCGAAGGTATCGCCACGGAAGTCGCGCGTACCGGCTGCGATGCGCCCCACGCCCACCAGGCCTTGGTTGGTAAAGGTGTTGCCGTTCAAAGTGACAGAGGTTGAACCCGCCGTGGTGATTACGTTCGGTGTGGTGAACGCAAGCTGCGCCTGCGCAGCAGCAGTGAATGCCACGGTTGCAGCAGACGCCAGGCAGAAAGCCCGGAAATTCGCAAAATTCATTTATAAACCCCTGTTTTTGGAAGCCTCCCGCATGCGTCACCATTGCGATGTCGCACCCGCGCGGGAACTATGTGGGGGTTCTAGGCACGGCCTGTGACAGCACCGTGTCACGATGGTTACAGATTTATGATCGGTGGAATTTGACCGCAGGAACGACGCAACTGCGCTGGACGTGTCTCTCAAAAGCGCATCACTTCAGGTGTCGCTTCAAAATCAATCGTTTTGCAATTTGCTCTGGACCCCGGGAATGAATCCCGGGGTGACGCGCAATGTTTGGGGCACGTACTTACAAAAAAACGTACTGTCATCCCGGGGCTCGTCCCCGGGATCCAGTATAACATCTGCAAACAGTATTGTTGCCAACTGAACTCGTAGCGGCAATTTAATTGTCGCTAACTCTCACAAAAGCATCAGCCCCCGCAGCGTTTGCATGCGGGGGCTGAAAACCAGCTTTTATATATATGACGGTATATACGTCAGCCTAAGTTCATAGAGCGTAAAACGTAGCCTTAGAATGCGTAGCGCGCAACCAGTTGGAATACGCGGCCCGCTTTCTCGCTTTCGATTTCGTATTCATCATACGTGCGCGAACGCTGATCGGCGATGGTCGTAAATTTATCGAAGTATTCACGCTTTTTCGCATTCAAAAGATTTGAGCCCACAAAGCGGACAACTAAGTTGGTGCCAAAGCGCTTTTCCACAAAGGCTTCCAAATCAGCGCCGTACGTTGTGGTCACGTCTTCGCCGATCACGCGGCCATAGGCCTTACCTTGCTTACGGTAAGTTGTGCCGAACGCCGCATCCCAAGCCGGTAAATCTTGGATGAAGCCCATGTTCAACACATAGTCCGTTTGGTCGTTGAACTGACGCGTGCCGAAGAGATCAGTGATTTTGCTGTCCAAGAGCGATGCGTTCAAGAACACGCCTGTATCTTCCAGGCCTGCAAATGTCAGCGGCGTGGACAGGTCGAATTCAACGCCCCACACCTCACCGTTGCCGGTGTTTTGGGTAGACAGCACAAAGGTGCCAGCCCCCTCGCTTCCTGTCACGCCGGTTGAGTAATCTTCAATCACGTTCTTCACATCGCGGTAAAACACGTTCACGCCCACGACACCGCGCTGGCCCAGATTGTGTTCGTAGCCCACGTCTAAGCCCCAGGCCGTTTCCGGCTTCAGGTTCGGGTTACCGACGTAGTCGTTGTCGCCCTTCTCGGCCAGCAACACGGCGGGCGAGATCGAGTCAAAGTTCGGGCGGCGCACGGTGCGTGCAACAGAGGTGGTGATGTGGTCATCTGGCGTGATGGCCCACTTCAAATGTGCCGACGGCAGGTAGAAGCTGTAGTCATTCTCGGTCAGGCGATTTGCCGCAGGTGCCGTTTGATCGCTAATTGAGGTGTCGGTCATTTCATAACGAACGCCCGCTTCCCATTTCAGAATGCCGTACTCGCCCGAGATCATGGCATACGGATCGATACGTTCTTCCTTGATCAAATTCACGCCGCCAGCGACGGCCAGGAATGGACCATAAGTGCCCGGAATGGTGGGGCGTGCGCCAGGTGCGTTCGGAATGGTGATGCGGTTACGGTCGGTCGTGATATTGGTGTCACGCTTCTTGTTGTTGTAATCGACGCCGAACTCGATTTCCTTGCCCGCAGCTTCACGAATGTGCGCAATTTTGCCACTGACTTCTTTGTCCTTCAAATCGCTGAAGGTTTGGTCGCCGGTGAAGCGGTCATCTTCCGGGTACGCAATAGCATCGCGCAGGTATTCGTACTCTTCTTCCAGTTCGAATTGCTCATCATCAAACTTGGCATAACCCACTTTGATCTTGGTTTTGCCACCGCCCATTTCGAAATCTGTCTTAGCGTCCAGCGACCAGTTGCGCGTGTCGATATCCAGGGGATTGCGGTTGACCACAGACAGATTTGGGTTGGTTTGAATACCGCTGACATATTCCAGCGAGTTTTCGTCTTGCAGACGGTCGGTGCGAACATAGAAGCCCGACAACTCGAACTTGCCCGTCTCGAATGGCACGGTGTAGCTGCTGTTCAGCGAGTAATCAGTGCCATTGCGCACGTCGGTTTGGATTTCCGAGTTATCCAGCGTACCGCCAGGGCGATTGTAGCGCAGGCTGAGCTTTTCTTTGGGGTTGCGGCGGCCTTGAACGTTCGCCCCCAACAGAATGCGGCCAGGGCCTAACTCGCCGCCGTACACACCACCCACAGTGCCTTTGACTTTGTCGTCATTGAACAACAAACCACCAGCGCGCAGGTAGCCACCATTCAACGCGTAGGCATCTTTCAACACGATATTCAAAGCGCCCGCGACAGCATCGCCCGACCGATTGGCCGAGGCCGAGCGCACGATTTCCACGCGCTCAATCAACTCAGCCGGAATGCGGTCCACGAAGAACGAGCGGTCAACGCCAGCGCCCGGCACCTTCTCGCCGTTGATCAGAATTTGGGTGTAGCCTGGGTCCAGACCACGCAAGCGTGCGCCATCCCACTCGATCACGTCGGACAGGAATTGCACGCTGGGAACGCGTTTTAACGCATCGCCCGCCGTCAGGGGCTCAAAGCGCTGGAAGTACTCGAGGTCATACGACAGCATCGGAGCCGTGCTTTCCAGGCGATTGTCGCGGAAAATCACCCCCGTGACGACGATTTCTTCGATGGCACTTTTCGGTGTTACAGCAACATCAGCCTGCGCCATTTGATCTTGCGCGATCTGGTCTTGTGCGATTTGTTGATTTTCTTGCGCCTGAACTTTTTGCGCATGCGCTGTCGCCATCAGCGGCAAAAGCGACACAAATGTTAAAAGAGCGGCTTTCTTCATCACAACTTCCCCAAAGGGTCCTACCGGCGATTGACGAGCCATGCAGGACTATGTTCAACCGAGGTGGAGTTATGATTTTTCAGCGGGAAGAGACAGTTATGGTTTCGTGCAAACTTTTTTACAGAATTGTTTCAGTTTTGTTGGTGACGAGCGCGCTGACCGCTTGCGACGCTGAAAAAGTTTCAGACTCTAAGCTCATGACGGTCGGCACCGGCACGCCCGTGCCGGTCGCTGGCGAAACACAAGCGGTTGCCACACAAAATGCCGATGCGGCGGATGACCCGGAAATTTGGGTGGATGCGCGCGATACATCGCGCGGCGTGATCTTCGGCACAGATAAGCAAGCCGGGCTTTATTACTACGATTTGAATGGCAAAATTTTAGGGTTCATCCCCGATGGTCGCCTGAACAACGTTGATCTGCGGAGCGACTTCCCAACACCGCAAGGCAAACGCGTTTTGGTTCTGGCCAGCGACCGGGGTCGCATGGGTGCAGCCTTGTACCTGATGGACCCTGACACGTTGGCCGTGACACCGTGGACCGTGGTGCCGCTGGATTTGAAGGAACCCTATGGTGCCTGCATGGGGAAACGTGGCGATCAATTCATTGTGATCGTCAATAGCACTGACGGTAGCGTGCGCCAAGTTGCCATGAGCGCCAATGCGGACGGCACTGTGAATGCCAAAGAAGAACGCCGCTTCAAAATCGCCACGCAAGTGGAAGGTTGCGTTGTCGATGATGCGAAGGGGCTTTTGTATATCGGCGAAGAAGCCAAAGGCGTATGGCGTTACCCGCTCGACGGCGAAGCGACCGGCACACTGATTGCCACGGCACCATCGGATATTTTAAAGCCCGACGTGGAAGGCATTGCCTTATTGCGTGAGGGTACTGCGTCTTACCTCATCGTCTCGAGCCAAGGTGACAGTGCGTTTGCAGTTTGGCGTGTGGACGGCGACGCGCCTGTGTACCAGGGGCGTTATTCCGTTGTGCCCGCCAATGGTGTTGACGCCGTGACCGGCACCGATGGTGTTGCTGCGTTGGGCGGTGCCGTGGGTGCATTCCCCGAGGGCCTGATTGTGATGCAGGACGATGTGGACATTGAAGGTGAAACGGGTGCGACAACCCGCAACCGCCAGAATTTCAAATGGGTGGATTGGCGGGCTGTGAAGCAAGCCCTGAAGATTGGGGCAAGCCCCACTGCAGACGCACCGAAAACGCCCTAGAAACTGCCAAATTTAGTCGCTCCCTGACGCTTGCATATTAGGACTGACGGCGATAGCCTTTTGCCATCTCTGGGGAGTTGAGATGGCAAACGCACATTCCAAAACATCAACCGATGTCATGATTTTTGACGCCGTGCGCACACCGCGCGGCAAAGGCCGCGACGGCGGCGGGCTGGCGAATACTCTGCCGGTGGAGTTGGTGAAGCAACTCATCGACGCTTTGGTGAAACGCCAAGGTGCTGATGTGAAAAATGCCGACCACTTCATCCTGGGCTGTGTGGGTCAAACCGGCACGCAAGGCGGGCACTTGGCACTTGTTTCAAAACTGTACGCAGGCCTGCCCCACACCACAGCCGCCTGGACGCTAAACAACTTCTGCACATCAGGCTTAAGCGCGGTCACGGCTGCCGTCGACAAAGTGGGGTCGGGCAATGCTGATCTCGTTTTGGCAGGCGGTGTTGAAAGCATGTCGAGCGTGCCGTTCCTGGCTGACAAAGGCACCTACTACGCGGACCCTGCGTTTTCCAAAGCCATGAACTATGTGCCGGTGGCTGTCTCGGCTGACGTGCTGGCACACCAAGTGAAAATGACGCGCGCTGAATTGGACGGCATTGCGGTTGATTCACATGCGCGTGCCGCCAAAGCGCAAAAAGAAAATCTGGGCCAGCAATCGCTGATCCCTGTGACGGACAAAGACGGCACTGTTGTGCTGGCGCGCGATGAGTATGTGCGCGGCGGGACAACAGCCGAAGGCATGGCATCGTTTGGTCCGGCCTTTGCTGATTTGGGTAAAATGTACGGCAGCGTGCTGAAAGCCAACGGCCTTGAAGGTATCGAGCATTTGCACGCCGTTGTGCACTCACCCGGCACAGCAGACGGCGCTGGCTTGGCGGCCGTGGGCACGCGCGAAACAGGCGAGAAGCGCGGTTTGAAAGCGCGCGCGCGTGTTGTGGCTTATGCCGAGGCAGGTGGTGACCCTGTTCTGTCGCTTACGGCAGGTCGTGCGGCCATGGAAAGGGTGCTGAAGAAAGCCGGTAAAACCTTAGCGGACATTGACCTGATTGAATACATGGAAGCCTTTGCCGTGGTGCCAGCCCTTTTTTACCGCGACTATCCGGAGGCGCGGGATAAAGTGAACATCTTCGGGGGCCACGTGGCGCGTGGCCACGCTTTGGGCGCAACGGGTGCGATTTTGTTATCGCAATTGCTGGATGGTCTGGAGCATACGGGCAAACGTACTGGTATGGTGGTGGCGTTCGCGGCCTCGGGCATTGGCTCGGCGATGATTTTGGAACGCGACTAAGCACGCGAAAACTGGGGAGCCAACAATGGCAATGCTGCTGAAAATTATCCAATTCTATGGCCGCTTCTTGCTCAGCTTCAGTGCCATTGGCTTCTGGTGGCGTCAGTTATTCTGGCCCCCGTTCAAACCGGATTTCACCGGTCAAACATGGTTGGTGACCGGTGCCTCAGGCGGTTTAGGTAAATCCATCGTGCAACAAGCCGCCAAAGCAGGCGCGACTGTGTTGGCGGCAGCGCGTAGTGAAAGCAAATTGAAGGAACTGATTGCGGATAGTGGTGCGGCTGGCAGCAACATCATCCCGGTCGTGGCGGATTTTGGCTTGCAAAGCTCGACCGCCGCCCTCATTGACAAGCTGAATAGCGAAGGTCGCAAGATCGATGTGCTAGTGAACAACGTGGGGATCTTGCTGGATGATCTTGCGATCACCGCCGAAGGTCGCGAGACAAGTTTCGCGACCAACATCCTCACGCACTTTCAATTGACCGAAAAGGGCATTGAAACAGGTTTGATTAAACCAGACGCAACGGTGATCAACATGTCATCGGGCGGCATGTACAATGCACCGCTGTTGGTGTCGAAAATGAACGTCACCGACCCCAAGCAATATCGCGGTGTGTTTGCCTACGCAGTGCACAAGCGCGGCCAAGCAGAACTGACCAAGTATTGGGCGCAGAAATACCGCGCCATGAAATTCTACGTGATGCATCCGGGTTGGGCCAAAACCGACGGCGTGAAAACCTCGCTGCCGCGGTTCTATAAAATTCTGAACACCGTGCTGCGCGATGGCTACCAGGGCTCAGAGACTGCGATTTGGCTGGCCGCAACCAAACCCAACTGCGAACCCGGAGCGTTCTGGCTTGATCGCGAGCCGCGCTCCAGCCACGCCTTCCCGGCCACACGCATCACCAAAAACGTGCCCGCTGATTTGGTGGCGTACTTGGAAAAAGAATTGGCGTCGAAGGCTTAAAGCCAATATCCAAGCAAAAAGCGGGAGCTTTAAAAGCTCCCGCTTTTTTTATGCGCAGAATCTAGTGCGCTTTTATTTTAGTGGGCCTTGCTAACAATAAAGCTGACTGTGGTGGTGGCACTGCCGCCAATATTCAGCGTCGCAAAGCGCTTTGCGCCCTCAACCTGATACCCACCCGCCTTGCCGGTGACTTGCTTGGCGCAATCCAGCAGCATGCGCACGCCCGTTGCACCCACCGGATGGCCCAAGCCGATCAAACCGCCTGAAGGGTTGATGGGGGTTTTGCCACCAATGGCAATGGTGCCGTCTTCCACTGCGCGCCAGCTTTGGCCGGGCGCTGTGATACCGAAGTGGTCAATCGCCATGTATTCGGTGGTGGTGAAGCAGTCGTGTGTTTCAATGCCGCTCAGTTGGCTTACGTCTTTGATGCCAGCGCGTTTGAAAGCATCCAGGATCGTGCCGCGCACGTGCGGGAAAACGTATTCTTTGTCTTTGCTGAACTCGATTTTCTTCCCATACGAAATGCTAGCGGTGCGGTGGCCCCAGCCTTCGATGTAGGGCAGATCATCCAACTTCAGACCATGTTTCTTTGCATAGTCCGCTGCGCGCTCTGCGCTCGCCAGTACGACCATCGCTGCGCCATCACTCACTTGCCCGCAATCTTGCTTGCGAATGCGGCCATCAATCACCGGGTTGGCTTCATCATCTTGTGTGAAGCTTAAGGCATCAAACGTGTAGTTGCGCGTCTGCGCATTGGGGTTGCGCTTGGCGTTGTCGAAGTTGTTTTTCGCAATGCCCATCAAGTGTTCATGCTTGAGGCCGTAGCGCTTATCGTATTCTTCACCCAATACCGAGAACATATGCGGCCACGGATACTTCACACCTTGGCATTCATGCCCGCTGAACATCGCGGGGCCACCAATGTTTTCAGCCGCCTTATCGCCGGGCACGTTGCGCATCATCTCGATGCCGAGCACGGCTGCCATACCATAACGCCCAGATTCGATTTCAGCAGATGCGGCCAGGAGTGCGATGGAGCCCGACGCACAGGCTGCTTCGTGGCGGCCCGCTGGCACGCCAGCTAGTTTCGGATTCACTTCCGCAAAGAAGCCACCCATGTGGCCCTGTTTGCAAAACAGCTCGGCCGTGAAGTTGCCGACGTGCGCGGTTTCAATCTCGCCCGCATCAATTTTCGCGTCCGCCAGTCCGTTGTCGAATGTTTCGCGGAACATATCGACAAGCTCCAAGCCCTCACGTGCCCAGTTGCGCTTGAAGTCGGTTTGATAGCCGCCAAGGATATACACACGCGATGCCATGTGAGGTGCTCCTGAGTAACGCGCACTGAGCCATCACAGCTCCGGCGCCGCTTGCATTATATGATAATGCGAAGCATACCTATAAATAGTCCGATTATGCAAGCGACATAGGATGTGCAGCAGGTCTTTCAGAACCTATGCAAAATCAAGTGCTTGGGTGCATACTCGGCCCGTAACCGAAGGGAGTGAGCCGATGGGGATTTCAGCCGCGAGTCTGGTAGGAGCCTGGTCATTCGTGGACTGGACGATCACCACAAATGGCCGCACCACAAAGCCCTTTCAACCCAGCCCCTCAGGTTACATTGTCTATGCGGAGAACGGCATCATGTCAGCGGTGATTTCAGCAGGGAACCGTGCGCCCTTCCCCAGTGATGATATCCGCAAGCGGCCCGACACCGAAAAAGCCGCCGCCTTCGATAGCTACTTTCATTACGCTGGCAACTGGCACGTCGAGGGTGACACGGTCATTCACACCGTCACCGCAGCACTCAATCCCAACATGATTGGCACACAGCAAATTCGGGACGTGAAGTTAAGCGGCGATACACTGGTCCTCAGCGCCAATGAACTGCTAGAGGGCGGCAAGGGTACGCGCCGCCACGAACTCACATGGCGTCGGGTATAGGGAAACGCGTTTAATCTGCATCGCACAAGCACCTGTGATTGTTGTGCAGCGCACCGCTCCTTGACGGAGTTCGCCCAGACCAATTAGTTTTCTTATGCAAGTTACTCGGGATGCTGTGGGCAGCCCGATACGGGAGGCCGTCGCGTGCAAACAAGTTCAAAAGCCAAGATTGACGAATACACTGGCAAAGGCTGGTGGTCCGATGAAACGATCACCCAGTTTTTCGATGCTGCGGCTGATGCCGTACCCACACGCACTGCACTGGTGGATGCGCCCAACCGTCCCGAACTCGCCTTCGGCCCGCAACGCCGCCTCACCTATGCCGAAACACGCATTGCAGTTGATCGCGTCGTTGCAGCACTTTATGCGGCAGGCGTGCGACAAGATGATCGAATTTTAGTACAACTGCCCAATATCGCTGAACTGCTGTTGGTGTATTTGGCCGCCGCAAAGATGGGCGCAATTATCAGCCCAGCCCCAATGCAATACGGCCGACACGAGTTACATCAAATTCTATCGGTTTTGCGCCCGAAGCTTTTGATTTCGCTGACCAGCTTCAAAAAAGAAAACTTTGCCAAAACGCATCGCGACTCATTCCCGGATTTACAAATCCTCGCTTTCGGCCCGGCCAGCGACAAAAGCATTGGTGTGATTGATGATACCATAGCCAACCCAGCCGCAGAGAAAGCAGCTGTGGATTATGTGAAAAGCTTAAAAATTTCCGGCAACGATATTTACACAATCTGCTGGACGTCCGGCACCACGGGCAAACCCAAAGGCGTGCCGCGCAGCCATAACCACTGGATGAATCAAACCAAGGCTGTGCAAGATGCCGTGCATTTGCGCGAAGCCGATGTGTTACTAAACCCCTTCCCTTTCGTGAATATGGCCGCCATCAGCGGCTTTTTGTACGTGTGGCTGTATGCGCGTGGAACGTTGGTTCTACACCATCCGTTCGACATGCAGATTATGCTGAAGCAAATTCAGGATGAACGCGTCGTCTACACGATTGTTCCGCCTGCTGCACTCAACATGCTGCTGGCCAAAAAGGAAATTATGGCGGCGTTCAACCTTTCCACACTACGGACCATTGCCTCGGGAAGTGCGCCGCTTTCACCGGTGATGGTAAAAGGCTTCAAAGATCTTCTGAATATCGACATCGTGAACACCTTCGGCTCCAACGAAGGTGTGTCATTGGTGAGTTGCGGCGAGGATGTGCCCGACCCCGAGCATCGCGCGCTTTTCTTCCCGCGCTTTGGCGTGGAGGGTCTTCAGTGGCAGAATGTGATCTCGGAGCGCATTCGCACGAAACTTGTCGATCCCAATACGGGCAAAGTGGTGACCGAGCGTAACATTCCCGGCGAATTATGGATCAGGGGGCCGAACGTGTTTGATGGCTATCTCGATTCACCCGAAGATAACGCCCAAGTGTTCGATGCCGAAGGTTATTTCCGCTCAGGTGATTTGTTTGAAATTGTCGGCGATGATGAACCGCCACGGTTTTATCGTTTCGTTGGCCGCCACAAAGACCTGATCATTCGCGGCGGCATGAACATCTCGCCCGATGAGCTGGATCATTTATTAGCGCATCACCCGAAGGTTCTGGAAAGTGCGGTATTCGGATTGCCTGATGAAATCCTGGGCGAGCGCGTGTGCGTGGCTGTGGTACCAAAAGCGGGGCAAACCATTACGCTGGATGATATCAAGGTGTTCTTGAAAGAGCGCGATGTCGCTATTTTCAAGTGGCCCGAAAGCATCAAAATCCTGGACGCCATGCCGCGTAACCCACTGGGCAAGATTCTGCGGACTGAGTTGCGGAAAGGCTAGAAAGAAGCCGCGTTAGAAACGCGGCTTCACCAGACCCGTATTGATCAGTTCACGGCTTGCCCAAACGGAGTGGGTGCCGCTGCAAATTTTATGCGGCAGTTTAATCCGGCAGACCGGACCTTCAGCGAATTTCTTCGCATCAATGATCAAGCATTCAGACCGATTCTTAGCCTCATTGATCGTGAATGTGATGACGTAGCCATCATCTTCGTCCTTCGCGTTCACGCGTGGCGCAAACGGAGCCTCAGAGGCAAATTCATCTGGGCCTAAATCCACGCTCCAGTTTTCACCGGTTTTCAGATCGTGTTTGACCACGCCGTTAAACAAGAACATGCCGGGCATCGACTTCGCGCTGTAGCAATAACGATACGGACGGCCACCATTGTACTGCTGGTTCATGGTACCGAATTCGATGGTCATGTCGCTTAAGCGCTCTTCCCGTGTTTCGCCGGTCTTCAGGTTGAAGCGCCAGCGATGCAAACGCGAGCGCATCGAGTGCAAATCCAAGAAGCCCATCATATGTTCGTAACCGGCAGGGGCGCCTTTGGTCGGCTTCGGCGTCGGGTCTTCCTGGAAGTATCCATCCAGGACCACTTCATCGCCTTCTTCGTAAGCATTGATCCAATGCAGCACGTACGTCGGAGCAGCATCAAACCAGCGGATTTGATCGGGCGTGCCGCGCCGCGGGATTATGGCAAAACGTGTGGGCTTGTCGCGATAGAAACGCACCGCGTAAATGTTCTTTTTGATCAATTCCGGGTCCCAATAGACCGGGCAATCATTCAAGATCACAAAATTCTCTGTGTAAGCCATATCGTGCGGCAAACGGGGGCCGGGCAGCTCGACCGGAATGTAATGCTGCAACTTGTTATGACGATCCACCAACCCATAATGCATGTATGGTGCATTGAGCGAGTAGTTGAAGAACATCATGTCGCCGTTTTTTTCGTCCACCTTAGGATGCGCCGAAATGCCGTCCAACGGCACCCACCCTTCCAGGCCGATGGTTTCCAGCGTGTTCGGATCGAGGCGGTAACCACCACCGCATTGATAGTAGGTCGATAGAACCGTACCCGCATGCACCACGACATCGGTTGATGACGCATCTTTCAACGCAGGGTGCGTGCATTCACCACGGCGCTCGCTGATCGACACGGGCTCGATCAAGCTGCCCCACAATGAACGCTTGGCTTCTTGTTCGGCCGCGAACGCGCGTGTGCGCACCCACCGATTTCGATACGACGCTTTGCCATTCTGCAGGCTGATCATGTGAATCATCCCGTCGCCATCGAACGGGTGGAACCGCGCTTTGGGCTGATGAATTTGGTTCTGCGTGTTGCGCAGATAAATACCATCTATGTCCGTCGGGATTTGACCTTCCAGCACCTCCAAATCTTCGGCGTCCACTTCTTCACCAAGCGGCGTCCACGGACCCGATAAATAGGGCATGTTGCTCGGTTGAATTGTGCGGATGATATCGGGCTGACGGGTAATCTTCATGACGGCCAATCGCTCCTCGTAAAACTGGGTGCAGACCTTAAAGGCGCACGCTTAGAAACGGCTTCCGAGGCTTATCATAGGCACGTAGGTATGATTAAGCAAGTATGTCAGAGGGCCGGTTTTTGGCTTAAAAAACCAGCGAATGCAGCGTTTGCGTGGGCAAAGTCGTGCTGCTCCGTGGGTTGGACAGCGTGCTGCACCGCAGCAGGAATATTGTCAGCTAAATTGACCAGCGGGCCTTCCACAGTGCGTCCACGGCGGACACGACCCGCGCCAGCCACCAGCGTTTGCCCTGTGATGTCGCAAGACGGACTCATCATCCACGCGACCAATGGCGCAACTGCATCAGGCTGCATACGCGTGGCAAGATCAGCTTGAATGTAGGCTTCGGTCATAGCAGTGGCCGCATAAGGCGCGATGGCATTTATACGCACCCCTGCACTTTCGCCTTCCAACGACAAAGCACGCATGAGGCCAATCAACGCAGCTTTGGATGAGGAATATGCCGCCATGCCTTTGTTGCCGTGCAAGCCTGCCGCCGATGTGCTGACAACAGCGCGGCCACTTTTTTGACTGAGGAACACTTTCCAGGCCGCATGCACCAAATGCAGCGTGCCAAAGAAATTGACGTCGAACACGCCACGGAATTCATCAATCGACATGCGGCCAAAAGACTGAGCTTCAGGCACGCCCGCATTAGCCAACACGCCATCCAACTGACCGAACTCTTTCAACGCAAGGGCCACCATCTCCTCGCCCGACGCAGGGTGCTCAACCGCATGATGCGAGGCGACAGCTTGGCCGCCATTTTTTTTGATCTCGTTAACAACACTTTGCGCGCTAGACGGTTGCGCTGGGTCTTTCCAACGATTGTTCACCACAACGCGCGCGCCGTGCTTGGCAAGCTCAAGCGCATAGGCCCGGCCTAAGCCTTTGCCGGCACCAGTGACGATAATGACTTTGTCTTTTAAGCCCGCTTGCCAACTCATAATCACGCTCCTCAGTTTCGGGGATGAGGATGGCAAACAAGGTCTGTTTGAGCAAGTTAGTTATGGCGTCGATTAGCGCTGAAAGACTTCAGCGCCTCAGAATGCGGCGCCGTGACGTTGTGATGATCCACCACTTCGTGGCAGTGATTACAGGTGATCTTGGGGACCAATTTCGTCCCGCACCCTTTGTGACGCACGATCACGGGTGCACCTTTGCCGCCATCAAGCCAGCGGTCACCCCAGGACATCAGCGTCATAATAAGTGGGAAGAGATCGCGGCCTTCTTCCGTGAGCTTGTAAGACAACCGCTCAGGGCGCACTTGATACAAGTGCTTCTTCAAAATACCTGCCTCGACCAACCGATTAAGGCGATCCGTGAGAATGTTCGAAGCGATGTTGAGTTGCTCTTGAAAATCGGCGAAGCGCTTGGCCCCACGGAATGCAGAGGCCACCACGTGCGATGTCCAGCGATCGCCCAACAGCTCACCGGCGCGCTCCAACATTTTGTGAACGGTCTTGGGCGTTTCTTCCATTTTGGTCGAGCGGCGTTGCGCGCGTGGGCCTTGAGGTTTATCGAGCCCACTGCCCGGTCCGTCAGTGGCATAGACATCGCGCGCATCGGCGAATTGACCGCAGGCCGCGCAGGTAAATTCCGGCGTAAATTCCTTGCCGCAGGTGGAGTGCACAGGACGCTGCATGGGCGAGTTAGGATCGAAGTGCCAGCGGCGTTCCCAACGGATCATCATCAAAGCAGTATCATGGAGGCCTAAGCCCATTTCCGTCAGACGATACTCATACCGCGGCGGGCGTTTAGAATAGACTGCACGGCGCATCACGCCTGCATCATCTAAGCGGCGCAGGCGGTCGGTGAGAAGGCTGGGGGCAATGCCGGTGACGACCTTGAAGTCATTGAAACGGCGCACGCCCAGAAATGCGCAATTCAGAATCAGCAATGTGGCGCGGTCGCCCATGATATTGAGCGCGCGATTAACAGAGTTGGCGGCAACAAGCTGTTCGGCCGGTTTGGTTTTTGTCTCCCCTTTCCGGACAGCTTTACGGACACGTCGCTTCGCAGTCACTTTGAATACCGATACATCACAACTTCAGAGTTCAAACCCAGGCCCTCATCCATGGCCTTGGGCCGTATTACGACCGCGCCGAAATTATCTGGTGTCAGGGTAAAGCGCAAACAGACGTTTAAAGGGCCACGAAACGCCAAGTCACTTGTATAAACGTATCTTGTGTAAAATTGTACAATGCCGTAATTTTGGACCTCCTGCATCTGGCAAAGCTGGGGAGCGCCATTCATGCTTGGTCAAATTCTCACACTTTTGGGTCTTAATTTTCTGATCGCGTTAGGATGCGTGATTATGCTGTGGCTGATTTGCTTGCGCACCAAAGACCCTACGCCAATGGATAGCTTCTGGGCTTTTGGCTTGCTCCTGATGGCTATCGTCAGCTTCATTGAGGCGGGAGACCCAACACCGCGGCGCATTCTGATGCTGACCATCACGGCCTTCTGGGGAATACGGTTGGGCTCATACGTGCTGTGGCGGTGGACCCATCACGGCGCGGACCCACGTTATGATGCGATGATGCGCAAAGCCCAAGAACGTAAAGGTTGGGGCTATGCCCAAGCGAGCTTGCGTCTGGTGTTCCTGACCCAAGCCCCAATGCTGTGGCTGGTCTCGCTGCCCGTCCAGCTCGGCCAGTTTGCCGCAGAGCCTGTTGAATTGGGCGCGTTGGCGTATGTTGGCGCCGGTCTGGCCACCATCGGCTTCCTGTTTGAGTCGATTGGCGATTATCAACTGGTGAAATTCAAAGCCGACCCCGCCAACAAGGGACAGATCATGGATCGTGGGCTTTGGGCTTACACGCGCCACCCCAACTACTTTGGCGATGCCTGCGTGTGGTGGGGCTTGTATCTGATCGGCGCGGAAACTTTCCCAGGGTTGTTCGCCCTGCCCGCGCCTGTTTTCCTGACCTGGACATTAATGGTGTGGAGTGGCGCAGCACTTTTGGAACGCCGCATGACACGCGCCAAGCCGCAGTACGCCGACTATGCCGCGCGCACCAGTGCTTTCTTTCCGTGGTTTCCGAAAAAGCCTGCGGCCTAAACGCCGCGTTTATTTATCGACCCGTGGTGACCCGTTCGCCTTTCAGCGAGCGGGTCATCATTTTTTCCTGGGCCTTCGGATCAAGCTGCAGTTGCGCACGCACCTGAATGGCCATGTAATCCGTATCCAACTCATCGATCCCCTTACGGATGGCACGTAAACCAGCTTCAGCAATCGCTGAAGGCGGCTCTTTAAAGCCTTCGACGTGGCTGGCCATGCGGGTATCGACCGAGCCGACAATCAATGCTGAAACCGTCGTATTTTGTTCCGCCAGTTCAGCACGTACGCAGGTGGACATCGCGCGTGCGGCAAACTTCGATGGGCTGTATCCACCCATGCCAGGCACCGCAACAATCGCGCCTGCTGACAACACGTTGGCAATCGCACTTTCCTTATGCCGGGCAAGGATGGGCGCGAAGGCGCGGCACATGGCCAGGGGTGCAAAATAGTTTAGTTCCATCTCGAGGCGGGCTGCATCCATGTTCGCCGCACCAATCAAGCGCTGCATCATGAATGCGCCAGCGTTATTGACGAGAATGCTCACATCCGGGCATTGCGCGGCGACACGCTTCACGTGCTCGGGGTTTGTGACGTCGAGTTCAATGGGGATGGCCTTACCAGGCGCTTCATCTGCCAGATGCTTGGCGTTCGCAAGATCGCGCGTGCCGACGTAGACCTTGGCAGCTCCCTCTTTAATGAATTGGCGCACAAACGCTTCACCGATCCCGCGATTGCCACCGGTGACAAGCGCGACACTGCCTTTGATTTCCATGATACTCGTTCCGACCTAATCAATCACAATCACATCCGCGGGCGGCGGATTTTGATACAGTTTTTCCAGCGACCCCGCACGGCGTTGCAACACGATGTTGCGGTTGACCGACCCTTTGTCTGACATTTCGTGCGCTTCCACTTGGGGCGGCTCTTCCAGAATCAGCGCACGCTGAATGCGCGTGCTCATGCCGGGATGGGCTGTGTTATGGGCTTGCAGGCGCTCTTTGATAAAGTTGCGCATGTCGGCATCGTTTTTATGCTCATTGGCCATCAGACCGCGATTGAGCCACACCATCAAGGTGAGATGGGAGCGCCCTTCAGCGCAGACCACGCATTCCGACACGTAAGGCGCTAACGTCTTCACTAACTCCGCGCGCAATTCGCCCGAGCGAACCCAGGTACCTGAGGTGAGCTTGAACTCCTCAGCGAGTCGGCCAGCGAAAGCCAAGCCTTGGCTGATATCGTCCGGATCAATGAACGTTGCGTAGTCACCCGTTTTATAAAATCCGTCTTCATCCAAGATTTCTTTGTTTTTCTGGGGCTCGTTCAAATAGCCCGGCGTAATGATCGGGCCACGAATCCGCACTTCATAGCGCGGGCCGTGTGGCACCAATTTCACCTCGATGCCTGGCATCGGCAAACCGATGCCGACTTTCTCTGTTGGGTAATAAATCGATAAACAACCCGACGTGGTTTCAGTCGAACCATACGCCGAGATTCCGAGAATGCGATGGCCTGTGTGTTTCACCGCCATGGCCTGAATGCGGTCTAACACAGGCTGCGGCAAGCCAGCGCCGCCGTACAGCATAATGGTCATGTCTTTAAAGAAACGCTTTTGCAGTTCTTCATCAGCCTCTAACGCATCTGCCAAAATGGCGTAACCGATCGGCATGTTGACGTAATATCGCAACGAGACTTCGCGCAAATTACGCAGCGACTCATCGAACAACCCGGGCAACGGCTTACCGTCATCGATGCGGAATGTGCCGCCGCACACTAAGGACATCATTAAGCCCGATGCACCCGAGACGTGGCTCCAGGGCAGCCAATCCAAAATCACGCCATCCCAGCCTGCTACATTGCCCATGGTTTGCGTCGCTTGCGCGATATTGGCTGCCTTCATTGCATGAGTTTGAATCACCGCTTTCGGACGGCCTGTAGAGCCCGAGGTCAACATGTAAGCCGCAATACTGTCGGGCTTTAGTTGCGCAATACGCTTTGTCACGGCATCCGTCACAGGCGTGGCCAAGATATCGGACCACGCAACGGCTCTATCACCCACTAACTCAGGTGTTGTGGTAACAATTACGGCATCACCGAAATCGACATTTTTTAACGCATTTAAGAATGGCGCGGCATTTTCGGCGAAGACCACTGCGGGCTTTACCAAATTCACAACGTGCGTGAGGCGGCCGAACTCTGACTTTGCCAAGCCATAGTTGATGCTGACCGGGCACAACGGCAACCCCGCCGCCAGCGCACCAAACTTCATGTTGGCATGGGCAATTGAATTGCCCGACAGGAAGAGCACCGAACGATCCGCAGGAATGTTGCGATTAATCAGCCACTGTGCCACGGCATCACTGCGCTGCTTTGTTTGCGCAAAGGTCTGCGACACCCATGCACGATCAGGGCCCTGCCGCTGTTCGATAAAAATGCGATCATTCAGAGCTTTGGCTTGCGCATCCACAATACGCGGCAGCACTTGCTCATGCGGGATCAACGGAAGGCGCGATTTCAAAATCAGCGTACCGTCACCGACATCACGCATATCAATGTCGACAGGCATAAAGTTGGCGGGCCGGAAGGGTGCTGTGCTTACTTTAGCTGCTTCAACTGTGGCCGCACTCGTCATTCCATCACCACCGTCACTACACACACCAATACCGCAGTCTCATTTCACGACCGACTACTTTCGTTTCGTGATTGGAAATATAGGTCTGTTTATGCAAGCATTGCAAGTGTCGGGCCTAATTGCGGCATTGCACAAACGTGGGGAGGAATTGATGTCAGAAGAGACGCACATCACCAATCATGACAACCAGCAACAGGCATACGCGGGAATCAACCGACGCGAGATTCTTGCGGCTGGCACCGCAACACTCGCCGCCGCATCCCTTTCAACATCAGCGCAGGCGAAAACCATGAAAAGCTCAGAGGTTGCAAAAAATATTATCCTGGCGTGGCGTAAACTAGATGTGGAAAAAGTGATGTCATACGTCGCCGATGACATTGTTTGGTACACCCATGCGGGTGGCAAGCCGCCATTGGTCGGCAAAGCCGCAGTTCGCGAATTTGTGACAAACCTCGGCAAGGCCATCAAAGACAATGAATGGCGCGTCTTCGCCATGTCCGAGCAGGGCGACACCGTTTATTGCGAAGGTGTAGACGACTTTAAACTCTTGGACGGCAAACAAATCACCGTACCGTATTTGGGGATGATGAAGGTGAAAAACGGCCTGGTGACCGAATGGCGCGATTATTTTGACGGATCGCTGGTCGATAAAATGAAAAAAGGCGAATTCGACTTCGCCAAAGACCCCACTGCAGCGTTATGGAAACGCCCAGCTCTTTTCTAAACAGACTCCAACAAATGCCCAAAAGAAGACGGCTGAGTGATTTCTCACTCAGCCGTTTTTTTAGTTGTAGTGGTGTCTTAGAACTTCCAGGTCAGATCGACGCCATAGGTGCTGGGTGCACCGAACTGTGACACTTCTTCACCGAAGAACGAGATGATGTTGGTACGGTACAGCTTGCCGGTGACGTTTTTACCGTAAGCCGCAATCGACCAATTCGAATCTTGCGGTGACAAGGACGCACGCAGATCAACCAAGCCATAACCCGGTTCACGTGCAATGTTGTCGGTCGCCCAGAACAGATTGCTTTGCCACGTGTAATCTGCACGCAGGTTTAAAGCATCCTGCCACGCACCGGCATCCAGCGTGATGTCGATGCCCGTGCTGATCTGCGTCTTCGGCGTACGTTGCAGACGGTTGCCCGTGCTGACCAGACGTTGACCCGTTGATGGGTTGATCGCGCTTTCGATGAAGTCCTTGTAAACCGGATCAACATACGAACCTGATGCATTCAAGCGCACCCCATCGAAGATCACGAACTGCGCTTCACCTTCGACACCTTCGATTTTGGCCGAGGCCGCGTTATCCGTCAGGTTACACAAGCATGCAGCGTTGGTTTGGGTCACTTGCAGGTTTGAGTAATCCATCCGGAAAATCGATGCGTTCAAGCGCAAACGGCGATCCAGGAAGGTCGACTTAAAGCCAACTTCGTAGTTGTTCACGACTTCCGGGTCGAAAGGGATGTTAGCCGCCACATCGCTGGTCGGTGTGTCATCGAAGCCACCACCTTTGAAGCCTTTGGCATAGCTCGCGTAGAAGTAAAGATCTTGGCTTGGCGTGTACGTCAAAATCGCCTGCGGTGTGAACTTATGCCACTTGTCACCATAAGCTTTGGTGAAGCCGGTACCAGCACGATAACTAGCCGCCAACGGCGTCAGAGCAATAACATCGTTCGGGTTTGTGAAGTCACCAGTGGCAACAGACGTCGCCTTTACAACACCGCCCTTTTTATCTTCAGTATAGCGTGCGCCAGCCGTGATTTTCAGTTCATCGGTGATATCAAAACCAAGCTGGGCGAACCCTGCATAGCTCTTGTTCTTACCGTCGTTGTCCCACACGACTTCACCGCTTAAGGTCGGCAGCGCGCCAAAACCTTCACCGATGAAATGGTCGACTTTACGGATGTTGTCGTGGGCGTAATACAAGCCCGCGATCCAGTCGAAGCGGCTATCTTCATTCGTCGACGTCAACCGGAACTCTTGGCTGAAGTTACGAACTTTGGCTTTTTCCTGCACAGGCTCGGCGAACAACAAAGCACCGTTCGAACCATTCCCAGCAGGTTTCGTCGTTGCAACGTACGTCACGAACTGCGCAAATCGTGCAGCATTGCGGCCCAGCGCTTCAGGGCCAATGCCCGTTTGGTCGTACAACTGCTTACCGTAGCCAAAGCGATAACCGGTCAATGAGTTGAAGGCGAAGCCATCGAATTGACGCTCGAGGTCCAAGGTCAGGCCTGTATTTTGACGGCGCATAAATTGCTGCGTCGGTGTCGGGTTACCAGCGTACTGAACGCTTTGCGCCATATTCACGCGTGGACTTTTCAAACGCGCATCAAATTGCGTCAAATAGGTCCGCAAGTTGCTCCATGGGCGTGTGCAGTTCGTGCGCAAATAGCTGGTTTCGCAGCTTGGCGTTCCGCCGGCTACTGCCACAGTATTGATGCCGTTTGTCGAATCTTTAGTGAAGTCGGCAATCAAGCGACCAGTAAAATCGCTGCCATCAGGCGTGAACAATAACTGACCACGTGCTTGCATCGACTCTAAGTTTTCAACATCACGATCATGCAGAATATCGTGCGCATAGCCGTCGTGATCACGCATTTGGAACGAGAAGCGACCGGCGATATCGTCGGTCAATGCGCCCGTGACATAGCCGGACGAAAAGCGTGCATCGTAGTTGCCGTAGCCGACCGTGACTTTGCCTGATTCATCGAAGCTAGGCTTCGCGGTAATGATGCTCAAAGCACCACCGACAACGTTCTTACCCAGCAGCACGCCTTGCGGGCCACGAATAACTTCGATGCGCTCAAGGTCATAGAAGTCGTAGCTGATGTCACCAGTACGGGCGATAAAGACGCCGTCCAAGAATGTACCAACCGACGCATCGGCCGACGGTGCATCAAGGCGGGTATTGGTAATACCGCGAATATTCAATTCAGCATCAAGCGGCGTCAGCGCCGTCATTGAGAATGCAGGTACGGCGTTCGCCAAATCTGTTGCGTTGAAAATCTTGTTTTCAGCAAGCGTTTCACCTGAATAGGCGGTAATGGCAATTGGCGTCGTTTGCAGATCCGTTTCGCGACGCTGCGCGGTCACGACGATTTCTTCCAGTACTTGCGCTTGCGCAACTTCTGCGACACCGGCGGTGATCGCCGTAGTGCCCAGCATCATTGCCATTAAGCGGCGGCGCGCTGTCGTAAACGTTTCAGCTTGCAACTTCATCGGATTCCCCTCCCCGGGACCGTTAGTACATCGGATAGCGCCACAACAGCGGCGCCAGTGAACTTATTTGTCTGCATGGTCACAACGACCATACTTCGTCGTCTCATGTCTCAATTGACGAAGAGCACCTCCGTCAGATCAGTGCGGTGGATAAGAAATGGATCAATCAGAACATCGTCGCGGCGTTTCACGCGATGACCATTCATAAGAATGGATAGCTCAGACCGACCCTGCATTTCCCCTCCCCAGAGGAACTTGCCCGCGGCTTCGGCAGATAAGCCGATACACGCTCAGGAAGTCACTTTTATAATAAGACTTTTATAATAGGACTCAGCGTTTTGAACCGTCAAGCCTTTGAGGTCCCTACCAGAACCGTTACGGACCATATCATACGCCATCACAATACATCCATGAGAACGCGACAAAGCCCGAAATTTACTACTGGAGCCTTCGCACCAAGCTCACATTTAGGCCCATAATTACTGGTTTATTTTGCAGTGCAAAATTACGAGAAGGCGCAGCAACATTGATTCAACCAAATAACGAAGGAACCAAATTCGCACCTGCAAAATGACTCATAAGACAAAACAAGACGACACTGCGATTTACACATTTGTAGCCTTGTGAGTGTGAAAAAGGCCTGCTTAGTATCAGTATGCAAGTTTATAAATTCCCGCTGCGTGTGTCGCCTGCGCCACACTCTGGGGCCGAAATCACAAGGAGTTTACGAATGAAAAGCCGCTCTATTAACCGGATGGTTTCGCATACTGCGGCCATATTCGCGTTCATTGCTTTAGCAACCGGAGGACAGCCCGTGCAGGCCCAAGGTAAAGCCCAAGATTCGCCAACTAAAGTGGCGCAAGAAATGGTTCAAGCGTGGAACGAACTTAACGTCGATAAGATTGTCGATACCTTTGCAGAAGACGGCGTTTTACACAGCGTAATGGTCGCCCCCATTAAAGGACGTAAAGCGTTACGTGATCACTTGGGCCCGTTCTTACAAGGCGCGACAAGGCTTGAATTAAAACTCCGCAATGTCGCTGTCGTGGGCAATACAGTCTTTCTAGAGCGCGTTGACGACTTTGATTATAAAGGCCGCCATGGCGCCGTACCTGTTGTAGGCGTGCTCGATATCAAGAACGGGAAGGTTCAGGAATGGCGCGAATACTATGACCGGGCATCGTTGCTAAAAGAAATGGGCCTGGATACACCACAGCCTGAGAAACACTAAGATCGAGCGAGAAACTAAAAAATAAAGCGCGGTTCTGGTGCTTCGGAACCGCGCTTTATTTTAGATCGTAACATCTGATGTCTTAGAATTTCAGATACGACAAATCGCCCACACCTTTTTGACCCATGATCAGTTTTGGATCATTGGGGTTAAATAACCCCAAGCACCACGTTTCATTAGACGGTTCATCGCGGTTCCAGTCGAAGGCCATCTTCCGGTGCATGATCTTCCACGCTCCGTTGCGGTTTTCGAACCGGTCGCAGATACGACCGCCCGTGAGCGTGTCATACTGTTTCCCATCCTTTTCAAAGCGTGCAAACGTAAGGAGATAGCTTTCAACATACGCTTTCTCGCCCTCAAGGCTGATGTGGATATTGCAGATGTAGTGGGCAAGCGTGCCCATTTTCATAATGCGCGGCACAGCAGCCTCAATGTACGCATCGGCCGGGCCAGCATAGGTGCTGCCATGTTCTTCGATTGCGCCAGGGTGATAGCAGGATTTCAGCAACGCAGCATCGCCACGATCAACACCACGACCATAGCGCATCATGACATCGCGAATCTCTTCCTTCGCCAGCAATTCGTCCAAACGCTGTTGTGTAGTTTTCATGTGCGAATGCTCCTGAACTAATCGCCAACGGCAAGATGCCGCCGATACACCGGCGGCAGTGCGTATTCATAAAGGCCAGACTTGGCTGCGACGACGTGAGGAATGGTATTCACAACCGTCCCCGCCACACCATACTGCGCTGCACGTGTTTTGACGGAGGTATCCTGAGACTCGATCAAGTCCATCTTGATATCGATGCCCGGTTTTCCGTGCAGTTCGATGTGCCAGTGATTGTAATTAGCAAATCCTGGCACTTCTGGGCCCATGATCCAATTTACTGAGTGCGATAGAATGCGCTTGCCATTCTTCACGCCATGAAACCGCCAGCTTGTTGCAGCGACTGTACCTTGAGCAATCGTGCCAGCACGGGCCTTGATATCATGCGGCGCCAACACAACCTGATGATCCGGCTCAATGCTATCCAGTTGCAAATCCAAGCGCTCTGCCAAAGCGCCAACAGTTTGGCGGTACATGTCGTTGAACATCAGCGCAAACGGCCCGCCTTTGAGATCGAGTTTCTCAGGGGCTGAGCCCATACCCATCACGCCAAACACGTAATTGGCATTTGGCATCTCGATACAGTCGTAGACTTCGCGGCAGTTCAAAGCATCGAACTCAACGCATAGGCCGGACACAACAGCGGCAATGCGCTCTGCAATAAAACCAGGATTAATGCCCGTGCCGCATAGCGTTGCGCCACCTTTCTTACAACTTTCCTGGAACTTCGCTGCGTGCTCTGGGCCCAAACTTGCAGGATGAAAGTAGTTATTGATAGAAATGACGTTCTTACCGGACTCCAACAGACGGCGAACATCTTCATCGTGTGCCGAATACGGCATTTGTAACAGTGGGCAATGCAGCACCACATCAGCATCGAGTTTCAGAATATCCTCGATATTGCGGGTGGCTTTTACACCTGTAGGTGGACGGCGTGCGATTTCACCTGCATCGACGCCCTCTTTGGCAGCGCTATAAACGTATAGCCCCACAAGTTCCAGATCAGGATGGTCGATCACAGCGCGCAGACACGTCTTGCCCATCGCGCCTGTGGCCCATTGAACAACTTTGATTGGCACGAAAGATATCCTTTAACGGGCTTGTGCGGCTGCACGCTCGTGGGCATCGCCCATTTCAAAGTAATCACGCATTTTGGCGATTTTGCCGTCGCGGATTTCGACAATGCCCATGTAGGGATGCGAAACTTTCTCGCCGCTGGACTTAATCACGTATTCTTCTAGGCCTTCGACCAGCAACAAATTGCCGTTCTCGGCATAGCGATCAACACGCCACAAATTATCGGACGTGTTTTCCCAATATTTAAGCAGAAATTTTTCAACCCAGTCGATGCCAACCAAAAGTCGCGCGTTGATGTGATACTTGTACTCAACATCGGGCGTAAAACAGGACAGGAAACCCGCTTTATCACGCTTCTCCGCTGCCGCCATGAGACGATTCAAGATATCAATATTCGCCATGGTGTGGTCCTTTAAGCGGCTGTCGTTTTTTCGGCAGCTTGTGGCGGGCGCAAATTGGCAGGCTCGTAATAGTCACGCATTTTGGCGAGCTTGCCATCTCTGTATTCGCTGGCCTGCATAAAGGGCTGCTGAATCACACGATCATGTGTTCTATCGTAAAGTTCTTCGTAGCCTTCGATTAAGAGTAAATTGCCAGCTTCAGCATGATGAATCACACGCCATTCACGTTGTTCGAAGGCACCAGAATAATTGGCCAGGAATTTACGCATCTTCTCCTTGCCTTGAAGAGGTTTAGTACCGATGTGCCAGTAGTATTCAAAATCATCCGTTAGGAGTGCCAGAAAAGCGTCCACATCGCGGCGCTTCCACACATCCATCAACTTCGTCATGACGTCCAGATTAGTGCCCATGCGAACCTCTCCGATCTCTTTCACCACGTTAGCTTGGCTTTCTAAAACGCTAAGACGGTCGAGTTAGTCTGTCAATGCAAGTGTGTTTGTTCGCATCGATATTGCTATATTTACAAGTAAATTAGCCATTTTTGCAGCGCACGCGGATTGCACCGCCAGGGACAACCTACACCCTTAAAATAGGCCGTCGTTTCTAATCTAGGCAAATGCGGCAGATTTCATGGGTTTTCCGGCACCTATTCATCGCCCTCACCACGCCCATTCATAAGTTCTTCTTTGCAAGTGACCTCAAGGTTTCCTAAGCTCGCGCGGCGTTTCAAAGAAAACTCACGTGGGGATGCTACCATGCCGACCGTTCAGGAGATCAAAAGCAGAATACGAATTCCGGCGATCGCTGCGCCGATGTTTTTGGTCTCTGGACCCGAATTGGTTTTGTCCGCCAATAAGGCTGGCATAATTGGCTCGTTCCCAGCCAACAACGCACGCACGATCGACATCCTGGAAGAGTGGTTCGACAAAATAAGTCGCACGGTGACACCAGACTCTCCGCCTTGGGCCGTGAACATCATGGTTCACAAAACCTACACCCGCATGCAGGAAGAGTTGAACCTTGCTGTGAAGTATCGTGTGCCCATTGTCATTACCGCCTTAGGTAGCCCGAAAGCTGTCGTTGATCAGGTGCATAACTATGGTGGCCTAGTACTGGCGGATGTGAATTCTGTTACCTTCGCACAAAAAGCAGCTGCTGTGGGTGTGGATGGGTTGGTGCTAGTTGCTGCGGGCGCTGGCGGTCACACGGGCATGATCTCAGGCTTTGCGTTCGCACCAGCAGTGCGTGAATTCTTTAAAGGCATTATTGTACTGGGAGGCGCCATTGGCACAGGCCAAGCCGTTCGCGCCGCAGAGTTATTAGGCGCTGACTTTGCTTACCTAGGCACGCGGTTTATCGCCAGTACCGAGAGCATGGCCCCGCAAGCTTATAAAGAAATGCTCATTTCCTCGAAGACTGAGGACATCATTTTATCAGCGTCTATGACGGGTGTGCCTGCAAATTGGCTGCGGGCAAGTTTAGTCGCTGCGGGCTATGACCCCACAGCAATGCCCGAAACGAAAGCCATGGATCTGGGTCGTCCAGAAGATTCGGGGAAAAAACGCTGGAAAGAAGTATGGTCAGCTGGACAGGGCGTAGGCTCGGTACATCAAATTGAACCCGTGCAAGCCATCGTCGACCGCTTGGTCGCGGAGTACAAATCTGTCTGCTGATCAGGAACGCGAATTTTTCCGGAGTTGCCGGGCCTTCACAGACTCTGGCGTCAGAACATCTTTGCAGTTCCCGCACACCACGGCAGCACCAAGCCTATGTTTACAGGGGCGATGCCGCACATAAATAGGTGGCCCCTTCGCATCACTGAGCCACTTATCACCCCAGAACATGACACTGAGGGAATGCGGATAGGTATCCATGCCTTTCTTCGTGAGCCAGTACTCATAACGCGGCGGCGCTAAATCGTACAAACGTCGCTCTAGCATGCCGTTCGCTTCCAGCACCTTGAGACGGTCTGCCAGAATATTCGTCGCTATCCCGAGATATGCCTGAATGTCGTCGAAGCGATGCAGACCGAAATATTGCGCTGAGATGACAAGCCCTGTCCAACGATCACCAGTCAGATCAATGACATGTGGTGGGTGATTGGAGGTCGACATTTTCGAACGTCGGTGAACGCGCTGGATTGAAACACGTTCGGCCCCCGCTCCTGGCCCGTCAGCATAGCTACATTGACGCATCACCACTTTTTCTTTGCAGTATGTACACACCATTTCCGGGATCATCGGCTTGCCACAGCCGGTATGAATCACCGTCGTGGGCATGCCGGGGTTCAGCACACCCCACCGCAAGCCCCACGCCCAGGCCAGTAACACAGAATCAAATAAGCCGCGCCCGCGCAGCGTGAGGTGGTAGTCTTGCCGTGCCATGCCCTCGCGGACCGACCGGCGCTCTAAAATTCCATTTTTGACAAGAAAACGCAGGCGTTGCGCCAAAGTGCTGCGCGCCATGCCGCAGCGAATCGAAAACTCATTAAATTGCGTTGCTCCCAGAAACGCCTCACGAATAATAAGTTGGCTCCAACGATCACCCAACGCATTGAGCGCCCGATTAACCGAACTTTTCGGAAGCGTCTTAACCGGCATTCGATTTCAATTTATCCCGTTTCAACACAATACCTGCAGCTTCGCGATCCCAGGTCGACGGCGTGACACCCTGGCTGCGCAAGTCTGTTTTTTGGATTTTATTGGTGGGTGTCTTAGGCAATGCAGCCTCAATGCGCACATAACGCGGCACCATATAGTGCGCCATACGTGGCACTAAAAACTCGATCAGCGAACGCGGATCTATAGTTTGACCATCCTTTGGTGCAATGGTGATCATCACCTCCTCCTCGCCATTGGCGCTGGGCACACCGTAAGCTGCTACTTCGCGGACTGCCGGATAGGCCGCCACATCAGCTTCGACTTCAAGTGATGAAATGTTTTCACCGCGGCGACGGATGGCATCTTTCTTCCGATCAACAAAGAAAAAGTCCCCGTCATCATTGCGGTACATTAAGTCGCCCGTATGGAACCAGCCGTTACGCCAAGCCGCAGCCGTGGCTTCTGGGTTGCCGTAATAGCCCGTCATTTGATCCCACGGGCGATCACTACGCACAATGAATTCACCGATCGTACCATGCGGCACTTCAATATCGTTGTTATCAACGATACGACACTGGACTCCGGATCGAGGACGCCCGCAACTGCGGGCCACCTTCACGTTTACGTCAGTAATCAGCGGACACGACAGTTCTGTCATATTGAAACCAGAGACATAATCAAAGCCATAGCGCTGACCTAACGCGATGGTTTCTTCATTCACCGGTGCAAGTGTGCAAATACGTAAAGGATTATCTGCATCGGATGGATGCGGTTCATTCTTAGAAAGGAACGTCGTCATGGCGCCAATCAATCCACTGATTGTCGTAGACTCTGTTGCACGAATTTGATTCCAGAAGTCCTTTGTATTGAACACATCAAAGAGCGCGATTGATCCGCCAGATGCGGCCGCCGCCATAAAACTCGACGTCCCTCCGACGTGATAAATGGGAAGGTTGATAAGGATGCGATCATCAGGCCGCATATAACCATACGAAATCTGCCCTGTAGTCCATTGATGTAAGTATGTCGCAGGCACTGCTTTTGATGGGCCCGTGGTGCCTGAGGTAAAGATAATCACCATCGTATCCCAGATTTGCGGCTGATACGTCAGGTCCACAGCTTTTGCGTCGCCATCCAAGGCTGTTCGCGGCTCAATGGGTAAGTCACTTCTTACATCAGCAATATCGATCGCATCGACAATGAGGCTCTTTAATTCACCGCGCTCAACGATGCTTAAACGTTCCACTAAACTTGGATGTGAAATAATCAGTTTTGCTTTCGACGTTTTAATAACGTGCTCGAGTAAACGACCTTTATAGCTCAAGTTAATCGGCACCAGGGCCGCGCCTAAGTAATTCGCGCCAAGCCATGCGCGCACAAGAGTGGGACCGTTCGGCAACCACGCCAACACGGTTTCGCCCTGTTTAACCCCACGCTTTTGAAGTGCTGATGCTGTCTGTAAGGCGATGCCGCGAGTTTGGGCCCACGTCCATATCGTGCCGTCTTCAAACCGAATAAACGGCTTGTCGGGTGTCGCCGCCGCCCATTTATCAACGAGACATGGGAGCACGCAATTTTCACGTGCTGGTGTGGTTGGGTTAAACCAAGGCGGACGCACGCTCACTGTAATGCTCCGGTTTCTGGCTGGCACGTGCTCGGCTGAGTTGCTAGCATTTCGAGGTCAACGACAGCACCCACGGCGAGGCTACACATGGCGGCCCTATCTGAACTGGTCAATCGCGTTGGTGAGAGTTTGCCGCCGAGTGAGTGGCTGACTATCACCCAAGATATGATCAATGACTTCGCCCGCATCACCGGCGATGACCAGTGGATCCATGTGGACGTTGAACGTTGCCACAAAGAATCTCCGTACGGCGTTCCAGTCGCTCACGGGCTATATGTCCTTTCGCTTATTCCGAAAATGATCGCCCAAGGGCCGAAATGGGCAGACTTCTCAAGCGGCGTAAATTACGGCTGCGATAAAGTGCGCTACCCCTCACCCACACGTGTCGGCTCGCGTATTCGAATGCATCAGTCATTGAAGTCAGCCGAACCTTTCAAAAACGGCGCCGTCAAAGTGACATTTGTGGTGACTGTTGAGATTGAGGGCGAAAAGAACCCAGGCTGCTACACTGAAATGATTGCAGTCCTGTTTCCATAACGCCTACTTCTCGATTCGACCGATCTCCATTTTCGCAACAGACTCGATGTGCACTTCATCGGGGCCATCAGCGAGGCGCAACATGCGCGCGTTGGCATAAGCAGCTGCCAGAAAGAAATCCTGACTCACGCCAGCCCCGCCATGCACTTGCATTGCCCGATCAATCACCGCACACGCCATACGCGGCGCCACGACTTTGATCATTGCAATGGCTTTACGCGCGACCTTATTGCCATGCAGATCCATTTGCTCAGCGGCATCCAGCACCAACAAACGAGCCTGGTCAATTTCCATGCGTGAGATTGCGATATGATCGCGGACCACGCCCTGCTCTGCAATCTTCCGGCCAAAGGCCGTGCGTGATTTAGCGCGCGCAATCATCGCTTCCAATGCACGCTCGGCCGAGCCAATCAGACGCATACAATGGTGAATGCGGCCAGGCCCTAAGCGACCTTGGGCAATTTCAAAACCCTTACCCTCCCCCAAAATAATATTCTGGGCCGGAACACGCACATTTTCGAACACTATTTCAGCATGCCCGTGCGGCGCATCGTCATAGCCAATGACGGATAAGGGCCGCACAACCTTCACTCCGGGTGTATCCATAGGCACCAAGATCATCGATTGTTGTTCGTGCTTCGCCGCTGTCGGGTCCGTCTTGCCCATCAGAATGATGATCTTGCAGCGTGGGTCCATGGCACCGGAACTCCACCACTTCCGGCCATTGATCACATACGAGGAGTTACCATCACGCTTGATATCGCAGGAAATATTGGTGGCATCAGACGACGCGACTGCAGGTTCGGTCATCGCAAAACACGAGCGAATTTTCCCATCCAGAAGGGGTGTTAGCCATTTGGCTTTTTGTTCATCTGTGCCGTAACGCTCCAACAATTCCATATTGCCGGTATCGGGGGCGGCGCAGTTGAAAAATTCAGGCGCAATCGGCGAACGCCCCATCACCTCACACAAAGGCGCATAATCAAGGTTCGATAATCCATCACCATGTCCAGGTAAGAACAAATTCCACAAGCCGGCGGATTTTGCCTTGGCTTTCAATTCCTCAACGATGGGCGGGATGTGCCAGCGATTTGGCAAGGCTTCGAGTTGCTCGGCATGAACTTTTTCAGCCGGATAGACGTAAGCATCCATGAAGGCGAGGAGTTTTTGTCGCAAATCCTGTGCGCGCGGTGAAAGTGCATACCCCATACGTCGACTCCTGCTTCTTAACTACTCTTCGCGATGGACCAACCCACTGCAGCGGATTGCTTAGCTACAGCGCCATATAGCTTTGCCTTCAGATCGCTGGCATTCCCTTGAAGGCTCCGGGCATACACACCTTGCGTGATCGACGCTAAACGGAAATACGAGAAGGCCAAATAAAATGACCAATCGGGAATTCCATTGCGACCAGCGGAGTGGCAATAAATGGTCACGAGTTCCTCTTCGCTGGGGATGCCTAGCGCTTCCAAATCCACCCCAGCCAGACCAGCAAACACTGGATCATCTGGCGGCATACGGTAGGCCATGCACGCATATGCAAGATCAGCCAGTGGGTGACCAATTGTTGCCAGTTCCCAATCCACGACCGCAATTACATTAGGTTGGACTGGATCGATCAGCAAATTACCGAGGCGATAGTCACCGTGGGCGACCGCAGCATCATTTGAATTCGGAATATGGCTTGGTAACCAGTCCATTAACTCATTCATGGCCGGAATGTCTTCAGTTTTTGTCGCGATGTATTGCTTGGTCCACCGCTCGACTTGGCGTGTAAGATATCCATCCGGTCGGCCAAACGTTTCCAAACCGCAGGCCCGCCAATCGACGGTATGCAATTTAGCCAGCGTCTCAGCCATAGAAATATAAACGCCGCGACGCTGATCGGGCGTGGTGTCGGGCATTGCAGGCGCCGTGAATACGCGATTCTCCACAAATGCCATCACATAGAACGCCGTACCGATAATGCTTGCGTCCTCGCACAATACGAGTGGTTCGGGCACAGGCACCCCAGTTCCGTGCAAGGCTTTCAGTACTGCGAATTCCCGCTCCACTTGGTGCGCGCTCGGCAACAACTTGCCCGGCGGCTTCTTGCGCAGAACATACTTACGGGTGGACGTTGTAATCAAAAAAGTTGGATTACTTTGACCGCCTTGAAATTGGCGAATAGTTGCTGGCCCGCGAAAGCCGGGTAATGCTTGCGCTAAATAAATAGCCAGCGCCGCTTCATCAAAGCGGTGTGCCGGCAAAATCTCGATGGGCTGCGCGATCGCGCTGCTAACCATGACGGACTCATCCTCCCCCAACCAACCTCAAACCAAGGCTTGGCAGTCGGTTGCATAGATGAACCTAGTCCGACGATCAAAGGCCGGTCAAGCCCCGCAACATGGCGGAAAAGGCCATGGCCTGCTTATGTGCGCCCCGGAAACCAACGACACACATGCGCCGTTGCACGCTCAAGTTCTTATAAAGACAGTATAAGCATAAGAATTGTGGAGTTTATGTGATGACGCGCAACGCCAAATTGTCTCACCCTCCGATTCGAATGCATCCGCAGGCAAAAGCGGACCTGATGCAGTTCAAACAATAAGTACAACGGCGTAAACACGCCCAAGCAGTGCAGACCGGCCCGTTTCCGCAAGAAGTGCGATCTATCCGTCACTCCAGCATCACAAATGTCAGTTAACATAGAAACACGGATTAGAGCAGCCTGCCTATCGAACAAGCATTAGAGATTTTCGTCAGAGTAAGGACACCCCATACGTTCCTCCGGCTGACCTGGGCGCGACGCATAAAGTGCGATTGCGCCTTCCAATGCAGCGAGTTCAGAATTCTTTTCGGCTTTCTCTCCGCGCTGGCGCAAATCAGCAGCGCGGCGCATAGCATGAGCATAATCTTCCGGAGTCATTAATAGAGGTGATTTACTGAAGTTCATCTCTTTCTCCCATCAAATTCGCTTCGCCATGCGCCGCAATGCCACTAACAATGAGTGCGTTAGAGCGGCAACTTTAGATCGACGGATCGACAACGATGTTGTTCTTGACTGTCGATACCCCCTTCACGCTGTGAGCAACCCGTTCGGCTTCAGCTTTCTCTAAGGCCGTTTTTACCTTGCCGCTGAGCGTCACTTTATTGTCTTGCGTATCAACTTCGATTTGGAATGCGCTGAGTGTCTTATTCTTCACCATTTCAGCTTTGATTTTCGTGGTGACAGCCGCTTCTTCCACCGCAGACGGACGGCTTTTGTCCATTGTGTTTTCATTCGCCATCGCGAATGTCGGGATCAATGCTAAAGATGCAATGACAGCCAGAGGTTTCAAAATTTTCGACATGAGGTCTCTCCATTCAACGTGTTCAGGGGGCAGATTGCACCCGCCCCTCTGTTAACGAGATGATGGGATTATTGTTCCTCACAGGAGGCTGTGTGCATCGCACAGCAAAAACCCATTAATACTGATGGATTCAAGTTTCATGTTCACTTGCGTTTGATCGCGCAAATCAAACATGAAACGCAGGTCAGATCAAAACGTTCCATCATAGACGGCCGCTACTGAGGCGAGAGATGAAATGGAAAATTAGAAAGCATATGATGGGAGCGTGGTCTCCTAAAATGCCACTCCCCATCACATTAATGGAAACTTATGTGCGAGGCCCCTTCAGGACGTAAGCGTTCTCGTTTGAGGCATCTTCTTCAGCAACCCCACATTCGCTCCGCCTTTCATCCGCACTTGCTTTGCCAGCATGTCCCCCTTCAGAGGAAACGTCATCGAACGATGTCAGATAAATTTGAGCGAGCGTGTCGCCTTGCTCGGCAGCGGCGCGTAACTGCAAGTATGTTTCCTTCTCTGCATATAGCGCGCTTTTGGACTGCAAATAGCATGCAACTTCGAGATCAACAGTGGGCTGCTCTGCTTCGGCGGCAAGTTTGTGCCAGAACTCAGCAGCGTCGGCGTCTTTCTTCACCCGCAGCATGTTTTCATCGAACGGATTGCCGAAGGCGCCGGTAAAGCGTGGTAACAAACGGCCTTCTTGGTATACGTCACCCAACGCACTCAACGCAGGCTGATACCCAAGTTGGGCCGACCGCAGTAAGGCACCAATAGCGCGGCCTAAATCTTCATCTTGCGTGAAGATATATTCCCGAAAATTTTCCTGGCCCTTGTCTTCAACTGGCCGGAAATCGGATGCATTGACTGGAGCCATGACAGACAACACCAAAGCGCCATAAAGCATGGCAATGCGCGTAAATTGCATCTGATTGTTCCCAAGTTTTCGTCCCGTACAAATGATAACAAAGACGAAATAAAAAGGGAAATAAGGCACCGCGCTTTAGCCGAAAACGCGCGAGGTCAGAACATTGATTATCAAAATAAAATCCCGCTCTGCCACAATTAGATCTCTGCAAGCTATGCGAATATTAGATCGCAAGCAATCGAGTGTAGAAAATTATGCTTATTCGTGCAGAGCTAGCCACCGGCACCTGACGAGGCCTTTACGATAGATGCCATCATTTGCTTTGCAGCCGCTGAACGAGTCGTGTCACGGCGCGATAAAATGCCAGTCTCGGTCATGATTTCAATTTTTGATGACGCAATTGCCTTGAGCTCGCCGCGCTGCAGCTCCCTTGCAACAAAATCTATTGGCAAAAGTGAAACAGCATCCGTGTGTCGCGTGAGAGACACCATGAGAGAGAGCGAATTTGTTTTAATGAAATCTGGCAAAGGCGAGATGCCCGCTGACTGTAATAGAATACTAATGCGGTTTATGGTCGGCTCGTGGTCATAAATCACCCAGCGTTCGTGGGCAAAATCAGAAACTGTCGGCACACGTTTCTTATGAAAAATAGGATGATTGCCGCGCACGACGAGTTTGTACGTATGCCTAAACAAGGCATCAAACTTCAATGCTTGGTCGTGCGCAAAAACCTCATTGTAGCCACAGAACGCTAAATCAATTTCGTTAATGACCAACATTCTTGCGAAATCTCCGCTCTGGCCCTCAACAACCTTCAGCGCAACATCCGGCATTTTTGAGCTAAAATGATTCAGCGCGTGGGGAAAAATATGTGCCCCCACATAAGGTGCCACGCCCACAATCAGCTTCGCGTTCTTCACCGTTTTTAGAGTGGCGATGTCATCACGAATGCGGGTCGTTTCATTGACTATCAACTGAGCGCGCGGCACCAGCATGGTGCCAAAGGCAGTTAGCTTTACACCACGTGCGCCGCGAATGAAGACGTCCTCGCCCAAGAGGGCTTCCAAGCTCTTGATGCTCTGAGTCAACGCCGGCTGCGTTACATTAAGTTGCTTGGCCGCTTTACCGAAACTTCCCAATTCAGCAGAAACCAGAAATCGCTTCAGTTGCACCAAGTCCATGGCATCCCCATCAGCAGCGATAAGCGAGCGTTATGTGTAGTTAACGGCAGTTATGATACAATGCTGCACCAAACCAGCTAACATAGCTGCGCCCCCGCACTCCAGCTTAAATCAGAGTCATGACAATTTACTGCTTATATCACAGCGCATCCGGCGCATCCCACATATTGCCACTGGAGTTCAAGGCCGATGCAGGCCCCCGCTACGCCTTTAGGGCTGATGCCAACGCCATGTTGTCCGACACGACGGTCCCACGCGAGACCGATTGGCACTGCACGCCAGTTTTGGGTATGTCGACGATTTTGCGGGGCTATCTAGATATTGAAGCCAATAAGGCCTCGCCTGAACGGGTCAGGCTAGTGGCCGGGGATGTGTTGATTGTGATCGACAACAACAGTGGGCCCAACGTCGAAGGCCACAAGGGCCACAGCCATGGCCCAAACGGCGTCGGCGTGTTGATGCTGAAGTTAAATGTTGAAGATATACCCGCCCTGGCGGCCAGCTTCAGCAACTGGCCGCAGGATATCGTGTTTTAAGCTTTGCGCTTTTCGTCACGCGCGGCAGCGCTTTTGCGTAAAATCGGGATCAACTCACGACCGAATTCGGCCGCATCCGGAATCGGATTGTAACCTCTAATCAGGAAACGGTGGATCCCCAGATCATAGTAATCCATCAATGCGTCAGCAACTTGCTCGGGCGTCCCGACCAGCGTGGACACATTGCCTTGCTGCGCATTGGTGGCTTTGGTGACGGCCGTCCAGAAGCATTTATCAACACGGTCACCACCTTGGGCATTCTGCAGTACGCGCTGGAACGTCACAGCTACAGGCGCTTTGTCTCCGAAGGCATTGGGTGTTTTTTCTTTCTCAGCGCGCTCACGTTTTTTGCGTTCGGTGTTTTCAATAATGCGCTCAAGGACGTGATCAGCCTTTTTCCAAGCTTCCTCTTCCGTCGCACCCAGAATCAAAACAATCGTCATAAGCATGTCTACTTCGCGGCCCGCGACTTTTGCTCCGGCCCGCACCTTCTCAACCATGTCTCGGGTGCCGGCCATGGTGTCCCCGGTCAACGCGTAAATGTCGGCCACTTCAGTCCCGACTGTGACGGCTGTGTCTGACGACCCACCCCAGAACACAGGCATCGAATGCCCGTTGAACGGCTTCACTTCAGCGAGCGATTTTTCAAATTTGTAGTACTTTCCGTCATGCGTAATAGGCGATGTCGCCTTCCACGTTTCACGCATGATGTTCACGTATTCACGGCACCGAATGTAACGTTCTTCTTTGGTCAAATAGTCGCCGTCTGCGCGCAACTCTGCATCATTCGCTCCAGCGATAATGTGAACAGAGGCACGTCCATTGCTTAGGCGATCAACGGTCGCAAACATACGCGCGGCCATGGTCGGCGCAATAAAACCAGGGCGATGTGCAATCATCAGTTTAAGTTTCTGCGTATTGGCAGCAACGAAGTTCGCAATGCCGAAGCTATCGGGCAGCACAGCAGAGTTTGCGATCAGCACTCGGTCAAAGCCTGCATCTTCTTGTGTCTTGGCGTAGTTCAGAATAGCCGCGGGATCAAATTCAGACACGGGCTTAGGGTTCAACATTGAACCGCCGTTGTGATTCACAAGGCCGACGATTTCTAGCGACATGGGTCTCTCCAGTCCGACAGTGTTTCAATAACTAACGTTAAACTTGCGCTGCCATACGCCACGATTCGAGAAACCTCGGATAGCGGGATGCGTATGCCACGTGCCCGTCTGGCACGTTTACAATAAAGACTTGCGCTCCTGACTGCGCATACAACCTGATCGCGACGTCAAGATTGTCGGTCGCCGCATCGATATTTACTGCGACGTGCAAATCTTGCGCGCGAAACTTTGCAATTGCCGCCGCCGTCACTTGCAAGCCAGCTCTTGGCAAAACAACACCTTTAAATGCACTATTTTTTTCAACACCCTCTACACTGGCACATGACAGGTAAATTGGAGTTTGTCCCCTCTTAACCGTGGACACATTCGTGCGGCCTTTGTTGAACTTATAATAGCTGCCAGCGTGATCTATTGGTGCATCAGCGGCCCACAGATCGCGCATAATACGCCCATATTCATGGGCGCGTTCGATCATGTGACCAGAATCCACGTCACCATCTGCTGCAGCTTGCGTTGTGTTAGTTTCCAGAACAGCAACAAGACGCCCCCCCAACAATTGGTCCAGTGTCGCAAACATGCGTGAACACATCGTCGGCGCAATCAAGCCTACGCGCTGAGCGACATATATTTGTGAGGTAACATTCGCTTCGCCCGCAACGTAAGCCGCCAACTCCAAGGGCTCAAACACTCCAGGCATATGGGAGAATGAAAGACCGTCGAAGCCCGCCTGCGCACAAGCCGCCACACTGGATGCAAGTTTTTCACCATTCGGTCCATTGAGGCCATCGGCCTGATAGTCTGCAGCACTCATTGCCGCAATGAATTGAGAAGTCATTACGAAAGCTCCCCAATGCCATATTGCGTAGATTTTACTTTCTCACGCAGCAAAGGAACCAACTTTTCGCCGATCAGCGCAGTGTCGGGCAGCGGATCAAACCCTGTGATGAGGAAATTTGTAATACCAACTTCATAGTATCTCATCAAAGCGTTCGCGACGGTTTCCGCTGAGCCCACCAATGCCGTTGCTTGTAAACGTCCTTGAGTGACTTTGGTGACGCCCATCCACAAGCAATCGTCGAGACGATCATCCATCGCTGCGAGTTTACGTGCTAGCGTCCCCTCGCGCGCCTCTTCTTCTTTCACGCGCCCCACAGGTCCGTTGCGCTCCTGGTTAACGATCACATCATCGAGCAACTGGCGTGCGCGTGCCCAGGCCGCATCATCCGTCTCGGCGATCAAAACACGCATCGACATGCTATATCGCAAGGTTTTGTTATGCCGATCTGCCTCGGCTTGGATCGCAGCAATCTGTGACGCCGTTGCGCCAACGGTGGCTGGCCCTAACGCATATACATCAGCACACTCAGCGCCAAGTTTAATGCCGTTGGGCGACGTACCTCCCCAAAAAATAGGAATGCTCTTACCGTTATAGGGTTTGATATCTGTCGCAGCGCCTTCAAGAGCGTAATGTTTACCCTTGTGGGCAACGGGCGCGTTATCGGCCCACAACTTGCGCAGCAGCCCCACGTATTCATGGCTGCGGACATAGCGCTCCTCCTTTGTGAGGAAGTCGCCGTCACACTGAGTCTCAATGTCGCTCGACGCTGTAATAATGTGCACACCAGCACGGCCGCGACTTAACTGGTCAATCGTTGCCAGTTTGCGTGCCGCAATAGCCGGCGCAATGAAACCCGGCCTTTGCGCAATCATAAAACGCAACTTTGTGGTGACCGCAGCGATGTAGCTTGCAATGGCAAGATTGTCCGGCCATGTGGCCGTCTGGCCCAATAGGACGCGGTCATAGCCCGCGCGCTCGAATGTAATCGCCAATTCACGGATAAATGGCGGATCGAACGTTGTGGGCGGCAGGCTGCGCCACTCTGTTGACCGCGCGTGATAGACCAGACCAACAATTTCAATCGGCGGATTCATGCGCAAAGCCAAAGCGTGTGAATTGTGAGGTACTTTAAATGTCACGTTACCGAGGCCCGGGCAGACCTGGTACATACATCTTCTTATGGCCCATTAGACGATCTAATCTCTCACCTGTCGTCGGCTTGCTATGCTGCGTGTTATCCTGAGCTACGGCCCAATTTGAGGGGAATTTGTATGCGCCTAAAAGTTATTGCGGCAGCGCTTCTTCTGGCCGTGATGCCCGTGTTGGGGCACGCTGCTGATGTAAAGCCATTAACCTTGGCAACCGGCACCATGACGGCCGGACGCATTAATCCGCATGACAGTATTTCAATCGCCCGCGCATGGTTGTTTGCGGCCCTGTACGACACCCTAACGTATGTCGACCGCGACGGAAAACTGATCGGTTGGCTTGCAACAAAATGGGAAGCCACGTCCCCAACCGAATGGGTGTTTCACTTGCGTGGCGACGTGCACTTCGCGAACGGCAAAACGTTGATCGCGAGCGATGTTGTCAAAACAATCGATTACCTAACTGGCCCAGAAGGCCGCACCGAGCCCGTCGGCCCGTTCGCGGCGAACATTAAATCCGCCGCAGCAATCGACGAACATACCGTCAAAATTATCACCACCAGCCCAGACCCCGCGCTACCGCAGCGCATGAGTTTGGTGCGCATCGCCACTCTGCCTGATGGCATGGCCTACACGCGTGAAAACCTGATCAACGCCGCGATCGGAACTGGGCCCTACACAGTTGAATCATGGGCGCAAAACAAAGCTACGTTCATTGCAGCACCGAAATCGTGGCGCCGCGCACCGACCCCAGCCATGCAAGCCGTGGCTCTGCCAGATGCTGCAGCCCGTAAAGCTGCAATTATGGCCGGTGCCGTGGATGTTGCGTTTGCGGCATTCGATTACGCCGAGTTAGACGCTACGACTGACGCAAATTTTGTTTTGGAGAACGACAACATCCCCGCTGTTGTGGGTTTGGCGTTTAATACCACAAAAGAAACTCCCTTCCGCGACATTCGCGTGCGCCAAGCCATCATCAGCGCAGTGAACACTAAAGAGATCGTCAACGCGCTATTTGCTGGCCTTGCACCGTTGGCAAACCAACCAGCACGACGCGAATTTTTGGGGTATAATCCGAATGTCCCAGCGACAATATACGACCCCGAAAAATCTAAGCGCCTCCTGAAAGAGGCGGGCTTGCCCAATGGCTTTGCATTTACCCTGGCAATGACCCAAGGCGGAACCATTTGGGGGCAAGTTTTCCAGATGGTAGCCAGTGATTTAAAAAACATCGGCGTGACGATGAACATTCAAGCTCAACCTGACCCAGCCATGGCGGCGATGATTTACAATACTGGCTTGAAAGCAGATGCCATGGCCTCTGTTTTCTTCTCGCCATCGTTTGATGCCCTAGACGCCATGCGTCAACACACATGCTCGTGGACTGTGGCGTGGTTCTGCGACCCCGAAGCTGAAAAGCTGCGCGAAGGCGCAATTGCAGCAAACACCCTTGAAGCGCGTGTTGATCTGACCCAAAAGTTAATGGCGCGCGCACACGACAATGCGCAGGCGCTGTTTATGTATGAGTCGGCAAACCTTGTGTCGTACTCCAAACGCATCAAGAACTTCAGATCCGATTTCGGTTTTTTACGTTACGAGCTTATGCAGGTTCAATAGCGCCGCGTTATCAACGGAGAGCATTATGACTGCTTTACCCGCCACAAAATTGCCCGGCGCGATACCGACCCTCAACAGCCGCGGCTTTATGCTGGAAGCCTTGGACGATTATGCGAAAGAATTTGTTGAGATTGCAGCCTCCGCGTCTGACGAAGTCTTGGATATGGGCTGTGCCTACGGTGTCGCCACACTCGCCGCCCTAGAACGCGGTGCCAAAGTATGCGCATGCGATATGGAACCGGAGCATCTGCGCATCCTGACCGAACGTGCTAGGCCAGAACACAAAACGTCTCTCAGAACGGTCGTGGGCTTACTGCCCGACGTCCAATTCGAAAAAAGCGCATTTAACGCTGTGCTGGCCTCTCGCGTGATCCACTTTCTGACAGGCGATGATATCCGCATCACCTTGAGGTCGATGTATGACTGGTTAAAACCGGGCGGATATCTGTTTCTGATTGTCGATACGCCTTACATGCCGGGCTGGGATTCCATTGTACCCAGCTATGAAGCAAAAAAGGCCGCAGGAGATTTATGGCCCGGGTTCATCCCTGATTTTGCATCGGTGCGCAAAACATCGCCTGGCGACCCACCCGCGCCTGAGTTCTTGAATACGCTTGACCCTGACATTCTGGCCCGTGAATGCGTGTATGCTGGCTTCGAGGTGAAGCGGTCCTCATATTTTGGCTTACAACGCTTAGGGAAAGACTCGAACGGTCGCGAACATGCAGGCTGCATGGCAGTAAAGCCGACGTAGGCTACTTACTGGGCCTTAGTTCCAAGGCTTCAAAGCGGATAAATCCGTAATCAGCACGGAATGATTTCACACGTGCGCCGAGGCCAATAAACGACACGGACTCATACAAATACATCGCCTGGGCCGTGTCGTGCGCACGTTTCATGACATTTGCGGTCAGGACATTACGCTTTTCAATGTCCGTCTCGGTCACTGCAGCGTTGATCATCTCTGTAGATGTCCGGTCGCAATACCAGGGCGCAACCCAACCGCATGAGTGATATTGCATAGCGTAAAGCGGGTCTGATGTCGGCGAGAAGAAGGGCCATGCAAATGCAGCGCCAGCCCAAGCACCGGTTTGGGTTTTTTCCTGGAATGCGATCTGCGGTAATTGCCGCACCGTCATGGTTATGCCGACTTTGCGTAAATCAGCCGCGATGGCCTGGAATACCGAGATATAAAGCACCTTCGACGCGGGCATCTCCATCTCGAAAGCGAAGCCGTTTGGATAACCAGCCTCAGCCAACAGCGTCTTCGCTTTGGTTGGGTCATAGGGCGTCGTCGTCACCGATTTATCAAAACCAAACATGCCGCGCGTGGCCGGTTGATCGGCTACAACGGTTTGACCCGCTAATAACTCGTCGACAATTTGGCTGCGGTTCACAGCCATCAACATGGCTTTACGCACACGCTCATCACGGAAAGGGGTGTCGCGCACATTATTCAAAATCAACGCCACAACGGCCGGAATGTGATCAACAAAGATCGCACCGCCCGCATCTTTCAACGCATCAAATTCGTCAGGTGACAACGCATTGAGTGCCACATCTACATCACCAATCTGCAATGCAGATAACCGTGCTGTCGCATCCGTGCTGATCACATAATCAAGCGCATCGGTGGATGCTTTACGCCACGAGGTCGGAACGGCTGCGAGCCGCGCGCGATCCGCCCGAGCGGTCGTGATTTTATAGGGGCCAGTGCCAATCGGATTAGCTGCATACCCTTCCGGCCCCAACTGCGCCCATAACTTGGGTTCAACGGCCCGTAAAATCGAAAGCCTGCGCGGCAATAGCGGATCGGGTTTGGTCAGGTGAAATTCAATCACCTGGTTTGAAACCACCTTCACGTTCTCGATGTTGGCAAGATCGCGTGCAACCGGCTCAATCTTACCGCGTTCGCTTTTGAAATAAGCAATGGCCGCAGCAACCGACGACGCATCAAACTTGGTACCATTGGAGAATGTGACGCCATCGCGTAGCGTAAACTCCCACACCTTGGGTGATACAGTACGCCATGATGTGGCAAGCCATGGCAGCAATTCACCGTCAGTCGTCACCAACGTCAGCGGATCGTAGAACGCGGACCAATACCCAAGATCAACAATCGACGTTGAGCTAAAGGGATTATTTGACCGCGGCAAAACCTCGACAGCGACCGTCAGCCGCGTCTCCGCAAATGAGGGCATAGCGAAGCCAGCCCATGCCAAAAGGGCACAGGCGGCCACCCGCATTTTGTTCAATCCCTCACTCATACGCGAAGCTTAGCGCGCTATCGCGCTAGCCTTTGTAAAGTTTAGTGTAGAGGTTCCAGGCTGGCACGGTGTTACGGCCATACTTCTTCTTGGCTTCGCCAATAGCACCGAGGTCGATTTCAGCAATTGCAAAACCTTCGTCCTGCCCGCCCTTTTGTGCCAACACCTTGCCGGTCGGCCCAATAATAGTGGAGGCCCCGCCTTGCCATTTCCCTTCCGGGTTATTGGCGTACAGCGTGCGCGATGTCGCGCCGGTGATCAGGTATACGTGGGTTTGGAATGCGATCGCCTGCTTAATTGCCATCCAGGGCGTTTCTTCGTTCTCAAGACTCACGTGCAGAATGATTTCAGCACCCTTGGCGGCGACAAGGCGCGACACTTCCAGCACTTCAGCTTCGCCCTCAACGTAGCAAGCCAAGTTGCCAATCGGCGTTTTCACCACTGGAAGAATGGAATCAGGCCCGAAAATCTTCGTGTATTCATCCGGAATGTCGCGCAGATAGCTTACTTCCGGCGCACTTTGCGCTTGCGACTTAGGTGAGCGCAACACCAGCCCTTCAGGGCCCATCACAACACCGGTATGGAAGAACTTACCCGGCATTTGCGGCACCATTTCCTGCGTGCTGGTTGCCACATAGCAATTATGACGACGGCAGGCTTCGATCACCGGCGCGAAGACACCTTTGTCCATGGGCTTTGACACCAAGTCGACGGCCACAGCAGACATCGGCACGCCCGACACTGAACGCTGGGCCGAGGTCAGCTGCAACACCGGAAAGTTTACAATGCGGGGCTTGGCCGTCGCATTGGCCTTCATCACGCCTTCAATGGCATCCACCATCGCGGCTAGGTTCTTCTTACGCGTGTTCTCAAGCTCACCAGCGCTGGGCGGCACGTTCACCGGCACGCGCATCACGGCGGCGGGGAATTTAATGTCCGGCGCACTGGCGGGCACGGGTACGGGCTGTTGCGCAAATACGGTTTGGCTCATCCCGCTCGCAGCGGCAGCAATGGGTAATCCAGCAAGTAATGTCCGACGGTCCATCATTCCCTCCCCTAAAAAGGCACGCGGCAATCTAATGCCGATTAGATAGCATAAAACCTTTTTGGGTTGTCGGTCACAATCCGGCGCGTCAAATCAGCGGACAAATCCGGGCGCGCACGCAAAAGGCGTGGCGCTTCCAGTTCAGTTGATGTATCGGCGTGGCCATAGTCGGTCCCGATCAGCAGGTTATCGTAACCGGTCACTTTGGCGACGTGTTCAATCTGCTCGTCCGCTTCGCACGTGACATAAAAGCGATTGTCCGCAAAAAGCGTGTCAAAGCCATCTTTCAGTCCATAATGCCGCAGCATTTTACGGCAACGATGAACCGCGAACGGTACCCACTCCGATGCGGCCTCGATAAAGCCGATGCGCAGCTTCGGGAATTTCGCCGGCACATCGCTGAGCATCAACGCCGAGAACGCAATGAACGTTGGCATAGAGTTGCCCAGCACGTTGCGGAAGCCGCTGCGTGCGTTCTCAATATTGGCATAGCTGGAACTGCCATTGCCGATATGAATGCAGATTGGCAGGTCTAGGTCACAGGCTTTTGCGAAGATCGGTTCAAAATCAGCGTTGTCGAGCGTGCGATCACCTTCGTAGCCGCGCAACTGCACACCACAGGCGCCATGGGCCTTGCCGAATTCGATTTCTTCCATCGAGGCCTGAATGTCACGCGGCACAGGCAGCACAATCCAACGCAGGCGACCCCCGCTATCGGCACAAATCGACGCAAGCCAACGGTTGTAAGCCCGTACGGCAGCGCGCTCGGCCTCCATGTTTTTCGTGCAGAGGTTTAAGAACAAGCTGGGATAGATGATCTGCACATCATGGCCATAGCGGTCCATATCGGCAATGCGGGCTTTCGTATCAGCTAAATTACGCGTGCCTTCAGCGTACACTTTGCTGGGCTGGCCGCCTCGTCCATAAATTTTACCGTCGATCAGCCAGAATCGCGTACTGCCCGATGAATAGGCCGCATGGCTAACCTCGCTCGAGGTAATCGTGATGGGCTTGTACTTCGCGTCCGCTTTCGAGACAAATTTCCAAATGTCTTCGTCTTCAACGACGTGGGTGTCGGAGTCGATAATCATGGCATGCATCCTTCGCGCGGGTTGGACGGAATATAATCTTATGATTCCTGAGCGTACGGCGTTGATATACAGGGTTTTTCGTTAAGCACGGCATCCGAACAGACCAGAAGCCGGGATTGTCGGACACCGTAATACGGCAGTATTTTAAGGACTTAACGCACTTTCACCCGTGGTTGATTTCCCTCAGGAACTCTCAAGATGCAGGCCGGTGATAAAGTTCGGTCCCTGATCCGGGGCCTTGAAATACTGGAAGCGATCAACCGGCATAACGGCGCGAACCTCAATCAAGTCGCGCAAGAAACCAAACTCAGCCGCGGCACGACCTACCGCATGCTGGAATCGCTGTGTGACGCTGGATACCTGGAGCGTCGCACAAACTCGAACGGCTATTGGCTCTCGACACGCATCCCCAGTTTAAGCTCAGGCTATCGCAGTGATGCTTGGGTCTCGCAAATTGCTGAGCCAGCCCTCGAGAAAATCACACGTGAATTTTCGTGGCCATGCTCGTTACTCATTCCCACCGATTTGCGCATGATATGCTTGGCTCATACCGAGCATTTGTCACCCGTCACATTCAAGCGGCGGCGTATTGGTTTGGCTATGTCGATGTTTACGACAGCCTCAGGCCTGACGTATTTGGCGTTTGCTTCACCGGAAGCACAAGCCAGCTTGATCGCCAGCGCGCCCGCATCGGCAAAAACACAAAGCAAAGCTTCGCTGGGGAATTTGAAAAGCACGCTTAGCCAAATTCAAAAGCGCGGCTACCACATTGTCGATTCAGCTGATCGTGGATCGTCTTTGTCTGTGCCGATTATCGTTAAAGATAGTGCCTTCGGCTCATTGTCCTTGCGCTTCTTCACTTCAGCCATGAGTCACACCATGGCCGTAAACCAATATCTTGCCTCCTTACGCCAGACCGCGCGTGATCTCGGCAAAGCACTCAGTTCATTTCAGGATCCGGCCTAGTCATGAGACATTCAATATTCATTCGGATGATCGGCGCAGCACTCATCAGCTGCATAATGCTTGCCGCGACGGCCGCCGATGCAGTCACATTACGCGTGGCCCGCAACCAGATTCCACCGAGCTTGGGGAATCCCTACACGTCGGGCGGCCAACCTGGCGCGGCGATTTGGTCCGCCCTGTTTGATGCGCTGACGGTTGTTGAGCAAAATGGTGATCTCTCGCCCGGCCTCGCGACAAAATGGGAATTGGTAAGCCCCACGTTATGGCGCTTCTATTTGCGCCCTGATGTGGTGTTTCACGATGGACAACCTTTCACTGCATCCACTGTGGTTGACAATATCCACGCGCTGCAAACCGAAACCGGCAAGCGTTTGTATATGGCCGCCGAAGTGGCCGGCATCAGCAAAGTCACCGCTGTGTCACCAGTGGTGGTCGAGATTGAGACCAGCAAGCCCGATGCGATTTTGCCTAAGCGCTTGGCTATCATCATGATGGTTGAACCCAAAGCTTGGGCCAAAGATGAAGCCGCCTTCGCGTTAAAGCCAATTGGCACCGGCCCCTGGCAGCTGGTGGATTGGGGCCGCACCACAGGCCGCAGTATTTTCACCGCCAACAAGAAATCATGGCGCGCGCCGAAACAGTTGGATCGGTTGGAAATTGTTATCCTGCCGGAGTCAACAACACGCCTCAGCGCATTGCTGACCGGAGAAGTGGATTTAGCCGAGGCCTTCACGCCGGATGACTTAGGCGAGCTAGAAGGCCAGCCGCTTAAGGCTGTGATGCAGGAGGGCACGCAGGTGATGGCGATTGCATTTCGTACAACGGGCCGCGAAAAAACGCCGTTGCATGATCAACGTGTGCGCCAAGCCCTAAACTACGCCGTCAATCGCGCCGAAATTGTTGAAACTATTCTACACGGCAAATCGAAAGTCGCGTCACAAGGCTGTACCGCTTTGGTGTTCGGCTGCAACCCCACCCTCACGCCCTATCCTTACGATCCAGCGAAGGCCAAAGCGCTGCTCACCGAGGCCGGATATGCCAAAGGCTTTACCTTAAAAGTGGAAGTGCTGACCGGCTTTGGCTTATCAGACCAACTGATTTATCAACGCATGGCAGAGCAGCTTGCACAAGTTGGCGTGAAGATGACCATCGAAACGCCCTCTTATGCCACGTGGCTTCGTAAATACCTCAGCGGCGACTGGGGCAACACCGATGCTTTCTCGCTGTTCTGGGATAATAGCAGTTACCGCGACGTCATTCGCGCAGTGAAATACTATTCCTGCGATAAGCCCAATGCGTTCTTTTGTGATAAAGCCATTATGCCGCAGATTTATGCGAGCGACGAGATCATGGACACAAACAAGCGGCGCCAGGCTTTGTACACTGTGATGGCGCAGCTGAAAGATTTGGCACCCAGCTTGTGGATGGTTGAAATTCCCTATCACTACGCCATGACCAATGACATCGATCATTTCGCGACACGCACATTAGGTGTGTCTTACGAAGACATCACCTTTACGCCCGGCAAGCGCAAATAAAATAAAAACAATCACGCCTTTTCTTCAGGATTATTCGAATGACCACGACAGCGAACCAAAGCCCATGGGACTTGATCATCATGGGAGCGGGCACCTCAGGCCTCATGGCTGCCATTTTTGCCAGTCAGCGCGGCGGTAAGGTTTTACTATTGGAAGCTTCACCCGAATTAGGCGGCACATTGCTGGTCGCTCATGGTCAAGTCAGCGCGGCAGGAACGAAGCTTCAAGCGCAAAAGGGCATCGTCGACTCAGCTCAACAACATTACGACGAAGCCATTCGCATCAGCAAAGGTACGATTGATAAAGACTTGGCGCGGCTCGCCATCTTCAATGCAGCCGATATGTTTGATTGGCTGATGGATCAAGGCTTCGATATCCGACCTGATTGCCCCGTCATGTCGGAAGCACATGAACCTTATCTTGTGCCACGTTACTACTGGGGCAAGGAGATGGGCAAATCTGTGGTGAAAGTGCTGGCGAAAGCTGTTCAAGCCGGTATCGATGCTGGGCAGATTACGCTGAAGACCAATACGCGCGTAACAGCGCTTATTCAGGAAAGTGATGGCAGCGTAAAAGGCGTCAAGACTGAAGACACATCCGGCATCACAGAAACGATTTACGGCAAGAATGTTTTGCTGGCCTCAGGCGGCTACGCCGCCAACCCGGCTTACTTCAAAGAATTAAGCGGCATCCCATTATTTGCCAAAGCGGCTTACAGTTTCAATCAAGGCACTGGCCTGCAACTGGGTGTGGCAGCTGGAGGCTACGTTCGTGGCCGCGAGAACTACTTATGTAACTTTGGCTGGCTGTTGCAGGATGATCACTTCCCCAGCCCCATCACAGGCCGCGCCAACACCTACCCCGCAAACCGTCCGCCGTGGGAAATTTATGTGAACGCGCATGCAAAGCGTTTCATTCGTGAAGACGAACCTAGTGTAGATGTGCGAGAACACGCGTTGGTGAAACAGCCCGACTTACGATACTGGATCGTTTTCGATCAGACCGCATTCGACAAAACAACGCCCATCATCTTCAACTGGACGAAGGCTGATATGGAAAAGGCGTTCGAAAGTCATGCCATGTTCTACAAGGCTGATACGATTGAAGGCTTGGCGCAAAAAGCCGGACTTGATGCTTCCGCCCTAAACCAAACCATTGCGGACTATAATACAGCTGTTGAAACTGGAAATGATAGCTTGGGCCGCGCGCACTTGCCCGCGCCGATTAAAACCGGACCCTTCTACGCGATCCGCAAACAAGGCGCATCGGTTACTTCCACTGTAGGCCTTGCCGTTGATGATCAATTGCGGGTTATTCGCCCCGACAAAACGCCGATTCCTAACTTATATGCCGCCGGAGAGATTTTGGGTGGAGGCCAATTGCAGGGCAATGCGTTTGTGGGTGGTATGATGGCGATGCCCTCTCTGGTGTTTGGGAAATTGTTAGGCGAGCGTATTATTCCATTTTAGACATCGGACATAATTATATGCACCGCGCTGGTCGATATCTTTTGGGTTTGATTCTGAGCTGCGCTGCTATCCAAGCCATTCATGCAACGGAGCCTGACATCGTGACGAACACAACAAGCCCGACACCGCGGTGGGATGGATTGCACGTCATTCAAGGTTTTCGCGGCTACGTTACAACCCCGATGGGGCAAGTGCATTACTCGATGCTGGGTGACGGCATTCCGGTTGTTCTGATTCACCAAACGCCGTGGTTCGGCATTCAATACGCCAAAGCGCAGCCACTTCTGGCGAAACAAGGTCTTCGTGCCATTGCGCCAGATACACCTGGCTTTGGATTTTCCGATGTGCCCGATCACGCCCCAACCGCTGATGAGTATGCGGATAATCTCGTAGCCTTCTTGGATGCGATGAACCTTAAAACGGTGACGCTGGTGGGGCACCACACCGGCGCGACATTAGCTGCAGCAACCGCTGCGAAGCACCCGGATCGCGTGCGCTGTTTGGTAATGCATGGCGTGCCCCTGTATAATGCCGAGGAACGCGCAGACCGCTTGAAGAACCAGTTGCATCCCAACATTGATATCTTGCCCGACGGCAGTCACATCCAAAACCGCTGGAAACGCGTGGATGAAATGATTTCGCGCAAAACGGCAAAGCCCGAGTCAGTGCAATGGTCTGTGATGTCGTTTTATTTGGCGGGCCAGTACGAATGGTACGGACATCAAGCGGCTTTCACCTTCGATATGGAAAACGCAATCCGCGCCATAAAAGCGCCTACGCTTATTATATCAAATACTGCTGACAGTATTCACGCAGCGGCGGCACGCACGCTCAAAATGCGTCCCGATTTTGCGTATCATGAATTGCCGGGCGGCAATTCGCATATGATGTACGATGATCCGGAACCGTGGGCCAATGCCGTCAGCGCATTTATTAAGTCGAAATGCTAGGACCGCTTCTGATCATAAGCAGCCACCGAGGCGCGTAAGCATGGAATGAGTTCTTGGCCATGCTCCACGACATCAGACAAGATATTAAAGCCACGGATCATAAATCCGGTCACACCGATTTCATAATACGCCATCATAGATGCCGCCACTTGCTCTGGCGTGCCGACAAATGACGGCGGCGCGGACCCACCGGACGCTGCAACAGTGCCGGTCCACAAGCGTCCGTCAATCAATTCCCCTTCAGATGAAAGCGAATTGAGTTGCGCTAAATTGTTCGTACCTTTCTTGGTCGAAAACGCGGGGTCATTCCGACCACCGGCCATCCCAAGTTCGGTCGCATTGCCGGTTGCTTTCACCCGCGCTTCCGCTTGAGCGCGTAATGTATCAGCAATATCGCGTGCATTCCGCCAGGCCAATTCTTCCGTCTGCCCCAGAATTATCCGCACCCCACCTTGGAACGCGATCTTGCGCTGATGGGTCGCAGCATCCTTCTGTAGGCGTTGAATCAAATCGCTCGTTTTAGCCAATGATTGCAAACTGAAGGCATAAATGTCTGCGTGTTGCGCCGCCATCGTTAGCGATACGTCTGAGCTGCCACCCCAGTACACCGGGATTGAAGGCTTCTGAACGGGATGAATTTCCGATAACGCGCGCTTGAACTTGAAATACGTGCCGTCGTGGTCCACTGGCGTTGTACTGGACCACATGGCTCGCAAAATGCTCACGAACTCGCCTGAGCGATGGTATCGCTCGTCCTTCGTTAGGAAATCACCGTCGCATTGTGTCTCAGCATCATTGCCCGCAGAGATAATATGAATACCAGCGCGCCCATTGCTTAAGTGGTCAAGTGCAGCAAATTGGCGTGCGGCCATGGTGGGTGCCACAAAGCCAGGGCGATGCGCCACCATCACCTTCAACCGTTCAGTATGCGCTAAGATGTCTGCTGCAAGTGGCATACTATCCGGCCAGAAGGAGCTTTGCGCCACCAGCGTTCTGTCATAGCCCGCATGATCCATTGTGCGCGCAAGTAGACGCATGTAATCGGCATCAAACACTTTTGGAGATTTGTATGTCAGCGTTGTCTCGCGGTGCGATATCATCCCCAAAATTTCGACTGGCATCTGACGTCCCCTAGCTAAATCGTCTCTGGCATGGTTTTGACTATGGAGACGTATTTTTAGACGCGATAGTAGGAAAAAACCAAAACTGCCCGCTTTGTAAAACGCATCATTCGGTAATGGAGTTGGCTACGACCACGTCGCCCATTGCGAAAGCGGTGCAGCCGCAGGCTGCAAGCGTCCTGGGTTCATAATATCGGCAGGGTCCAGGCCCTGTTTCACGCCCGCAACAGCCGCAATACCCGGCGCTGAAATATCATCGGTCAGCCACGGTAAGTGCTCTAACCCCACCGCATGGTGATGCGACACCGTTCCGCCATTGGCTATGAACGATTGAAGTGCAGCTTTTTTAATGTGCTGATATTGCGCAATCTCGCGACCCGTTTTCATTTCACAACCGAATGTAAAATATAAACTGGCCCCCGTCCGATACGAGTGGCTGACGTGGCACCCCACCCAGGGCTTCACTCCGGTTTCTGAAATCGCGTCTGCAATGGCCTTCATGCCCGCATGATACAGCGGCATTAACCCACCCCATGAAGATGAGGTTTCGCTGACATCAGCCATGACACCTCGCTCCATCAAGAAATCGCGGCTGTGCGGGAAGTCATATTTAGCGGCTTCGAATGAACGGCCCGGCGACGTCCCCAAATCAACCGCGCCGAAGCGACGATAAATGGCGCCAACATCTTTAAGCTGGCGCGCGACAGCAATCTCGGTTCCCTCATAGCCTGTCAGCATGAGGCAGGAGGTGGCACCGTCGAACTTTCTGATCTTACCCAAGTACGCTTTCATTACGCCTGACAACAGCTTTTCAAGTGGTGTTTGGCGTTTCTTAAAGGCCATCGACAACGCTGTTTTGTAAGGATCGTTCAAACGCGCCATGGACGGCGCGCACTCTTGGACGAAGCATTCGCGCATCGCGGCAATACCGCTTTCGAAGTTTGGGAAAATATACCCGTGAATGCGACGGCTGGCTGGTTTTGGGTACACGCGCATCGTCGCTTCAGTGATGATACCTAGCGTGCCCTCACTGCCAATACATAAGTGCCGAATGTCGATGCCGTTTGAAGCTTTGGGCACAGTGCGCGTGACCACCACGCCAGTGGGCGTCACCATGCGCAAACCGATGACCATATCTTCGATTTTACCGTATCGATCACTCTGCATCCCCGCCGAACGCGTTGCAATCCATCCGCCCAATGTTGAATGCCGGAATGAGTCGGGGAAGTGCCCCATCGTGACTCCCGCAGCCGACAATTGCGCTTCAAGATCAGGGCCGAACGCGCCTGCTTCAATCCGCGCCATATCAGAAGCACGATCAACAGCGATGACTTTGCGCATACGCGCCATATCAACCGAGACAACCATGCGCGTCTCGCTAACCAATCGCTCAAGGCACCCGGCAATATTTGATCCGCCGCCGAAGGGCACCAAGACAACGCCGTGCCGGTGAGCGGCTCCGACAATCGCGACAACCGCGGCTTCACTGTCCGGATAGATCACTGCGTCAGGCGCAGTTTCAAGCTTACCGGTCCTTAAGCGGAATAAGTCGCGGAAACTTTTACCGTAAGCGTGAATAATGCGCTCTTTATGAGACGTGATCAGCGCATCTGATCCAAGCTTTGACTGGATATCAGATATAAACGCATCGTTCTGAAGTGGTGTGGGCAGCGCAATACTTTCCAATGCAACAGGGACGTTCAAAGTCGGCTGACCGGACACCCCGAGATTTTGGGCCACGTATTCCCACAAGCCGGGGCGCCCAACACCATCGAAGCTTTCACCCTCTAAGCCCCATCCCCACCACTTCATATGATTGATATGATTGCTCATGACTACGCCTGTCCTTCACTGCGTTTGAGCGCTCGCACTTCTTGCTCCATCATTGTCGTCAAATGACGCGGGAACTCGCGCCGGGATATATATGCTGATCCGTCCATTTCAGTCACAATCGGACGGCCAAAGCGCACGGTAATGCGCTCTGGGCGTGGCAGCACAGCCCCTTTGGGCAACGAACGCGCGCCCCCATGTATCCACGCCGGCACGACGGGCACGCCAAGCTTTGCGGCAAATAAGCCGGCACCGCGTTTGAAAGGAGCAATATCCCCCGATTGTGACCGGGTGCCTTCAGGATAAAGGATCAACGTTCCGTTGGTATGCTGCAAAAACTCACGCGCGATTGTGATACTGCGCAGAAGATCGACAGCAGGGTTGCGGCTGACGGGGATCAAATGAAGCAGGGCAGAAACAAATTTGTGCTTGAGCGAATGATCAAAAAAATAATCCTTCGCCGCCAATAAACCAAACGTGTTAAACGGCCGCCCAGAGGCCGTCATCAGCGCCACGCTGTCCATATGGCTTTCGTGATTACTGCAAATGATGAAGGGGCCCACAGGCAAGCGGTCTTGTCCTTGAACATCCAGACGGCAGTACGCGCTGAACAGCACTTTGCAAGCCGCTTCGAACGGCTTTGTCAGAATTGGCGGACGTGACCTCATCACGCCAAGGTATTGGGAAGCGCACAAATACGCTACTTGAAATTCAAACGCCGACGCACCGTGACATCAGTCACATCGCGTCGGCGTGGAAACGCTTAAATTAGGGCTGCTTAAATCAGAGCGGCTTTATAGTCCGAAATGAACTTGTCTAAGTTCGTCGGCGCACGGCCCAACAACTTCTGCACGCCATCGTTTACAGCTTCGATTTCGGGTTGGCCCTTCGCAGTCGTCGCGAAGATTTCGCAGACCGAGTCCACACGCCACGGATCTGGGATCGCCTTCAACAGGTTCGCACGATACACATCAAGCGGCGGATCAATGTACTTCACCTCTTTGCCCAAAATCGCCGTCATGCGTTTAGCCACATCATCGAACGACACGCTTTCCGGCCCTGTCAGCTTATAGCTTTGGCCTTCATGACCTGATTCCAGCAACACCTTGCCGACAATCTCGCCCGAGTCACGGCAGTCGATCATGCTGATTTTCGCTTTGCCCACCGGCATCACGATCTCGCCGCGCTCTTTGATGCCTTTGGCGGCAGCGAGCAGCGTTTGCATATAGAAGTTCGGCTTGATCATCGTCCACGGCACGCCCGACGCTTTGATGTAGGCTTCGCTGGCGGCATGAGCTTCGGGCACACGCGCACCGATACCCGCATGTGCTTCAATCGACGACACCTTCACCAGATGGCGCACACCTGCGGCCTTAGCGATATCTGTGAACTGCGCTTCCAAGGCTTGTTGCTGCTCGGTGTTAATCAGCAGCAAGAACGCGCGCTCAATCCCCTTCATCGCTTCTTTCAAAAAAGCGGCGTCGGCCAAATCGCCCACGGCAACTTCGTGGCCCATCTCGGCAAGCTTGGCGGCGCGGCCAGCATCGCGTGAAATCACGCGCGCTTTTTTGCCCGCAGCTGCAATTTTTTGTGCGGCGACCATGCCTGTTTTGCCAGTCGCGCCTGTCAGAAGAATCATTGTATGTCCCTTTAAATTTTGAGGGGCTCAGATGGCCTCAGAATCGCCCCTGCCCCGTACATGACACGGCCCAGAATGAATGTTAAGTGGGCTTCCTGCATCTGTACCGGCAGACAGCTATGCGTATACCGATAACCCGAAAATTAGGCACTTTCCCGTGCAATCAGGCGGAATCCGACGTCGATGGATTGGCCCCTCAAGTTTTCACCCGCACTCTGCCTACGAATAGCGGCAATTGCTTCACGGGCAATCCGTGCCCCGTCTACATCAACCGTTGTAATGGTCGGGCGCATTTCACCAGCAATGGAACTGTTGCCAAAGCCAATGACCGCAAGGTTATCGGGCACGCGCAGACCCGCCGCATGCGCTTCGACAATCAAGCCTTGTGCGAGATAATCAGACCCGCAAACCACGATGTCAGGCATTTCGGGCAGACGCCGAATGTCAGCAAACACGCGCCGCGCATGACCAAAGCGCGACGGAATATCGACGGTGGCTTCGGTTATGGCACCGCGTCCGTTCGCGGCTTCCCACTCTTCGACAAAGCCATCACGGCGCATGCGCGCCCGGCTGCCATCGGCGGTGATCACATGCGGACGGCGATAGCCTCGCGACAACACAAAGCGCGCCACATCGCGGCCAGCATCGCGATGCGAGAACCCAACAGCCAAACCCAGGGGTTTTTCAGGCAGTTCCCAAATTTGAATAAACAAACTCGTTGAACGCCGCACCAGCTCTTCGACTGCAGGACCAATCGGACCGGTTGAGATAATCGCATCGACACGGCGGCTTAAGGCTGCGCGGATGAGTTCTTCCGTGCGGGCCGTTGACACACCAGTAAGCCCCAACATCACTGTAGTGCCTGCGGCCGCTAACTCTTCGACCATTGATTCAATCGTATCGTTGAAGATTGAATCCGTCAGATGCGGAATGAGCACTGCCACCATTTTCGATTTGCTGGAGGCAAGTCCACCGGCCAGCAAATTCGGAATATAGCCCGTTGCGGCAATGGCCGCTTTAATGCGCTCAGCTGTGGTTTGCGCGACGACAGAAGGATTGTTGACGTAACGACTGACTGTTGCGGTCGACACCCCGGCATGGGCGGCGACGTCATCAAGTGTTGGGGTTTTAGTCGTGAGGTCGTTCATCACACGTCAGTCGGCTGCACCTAAAGGGCGAGCATAGCTCAGCCCTTGCCTTCGACCAATCCTAACTGAGCCCCCTGATAATAACAGACAATTACAGGGGGAGTTTGGGGATAAGGCGGACATGTGAGGAGAAAATTTGCGATATCGCAATCCCCACACTTCACCACGGATTAGGTGAATTTCAGTGGCACCGAGAGCGCCCCGATTTCAGGCCAGCGGCTGACGCTGACGGGGCCGACAAGCTCAAACTCTTTCGTGGCACTGAGAATTTCTTCAAGTGCTACACGCAGCTGCATGCGGCCTAAATGCACGCCAGGGCAGTTGTGCGGACCACGTCCGAAGGCCAAATGTTGCGCAATGTTCTCGCGGTTGAGGATGAACTGGTCCCCTTGCGGGAACACCTCTTCGTCGCGGTTGGCCGAGGCATAGACCAGCGCAATGGGCTCGGTCGCGGGGATCGTGCGGCCGCGGAACTCGACGTCACACACAGCCGTGCGGGCAAAGCCCCGGTACGGGGTATAAAGGCGCAGGAACTCTTCAATCGCCGCCGGGATCAGGGATAGATCGTTCCGCAGTTGATGCTGCAACGCCTTATCGCGCGACAAATGCACGCAGATGTTGCCGATCATCACCATCGGCGCCACCATGCCCACCACCAGCACCTGACGCACGGTGCCCACCAACAACTCTTCCGGCAGCGGCTCGCCATTATGACGGGCAGTCAATAACGCACTGGTCGGATCAACGTCCGGGTCTTGCGGTTCAGCGCGGCGTAACGCGATCAGCCCGCGCGCCATCTCGTACAGGCGCAAGCTGGTGTCTTTCATGGTTTGTGGCATGTTGGAGTGCACGGCCAGAATAAAGGCGCGCCCCGCATCATGCAGCGTGCTCAACTGGTCCGGCGGCATACGCATCCATTCGCCGAACACATGCACAGGGAGATAACTTGAAAGCTCAACGCAAATGTCACCGCCACCTTTGGCCACCATCGGGTCGAGCAAACGGCGAGTGAGTTCGCGGGCTTTCGGCGCAAAGCTTTCTGAACGCTCCAGCGACAACAGCGGATTGAGCGCCTTGCGATAAGGTGTATGTTCCGGCGGATCTAAGTGCAGCGGCGGACGGCGGCCTGTGAAAGCCACTTTGGGCACCACATTTTGCACGGAGGTGATGAACACCGACGAGTCAGAGGCCGCGCGCTTGACGTCTTCGTATTTCGTGAGCGCCCAGAAACCACCCAAGCCATTGGTGTGCGCCACCGGACACTGCGCCCGCAGCCGTTCGTAGTCACGGTGTGCGCTGTCAAAATCCTCCGGACGTTCCGGATCAAAATCCTGTGCGTGCGTGCTCATGCTAAGCTCCATAAGTGTCGACGGCACAGAATGCAAGCGCTATCATTTATGTCACGCGGGGAAATGAACATACAGCGGGGATGAGACATTGACCGACGCCGTCGAGCAACGCATTGGCAAAAAAGTGATACGGCGATTGGTGTTACCAGCCGCGCTCTACATCTTAGTAGGCGCTATCGACCGCACGAATGTGGGCTTTGCCGCCCTGGAAATGAACCGTTCGCTAGGTTTATCGGCCACGCAATATGGGTTTGCCGCGGGGGTTTTGTTCATTGGCTACATGGTTGCGAAGTACCCGAGCGTCTTGTTGTACGAAGCGGTTGGCATGCGCCGTTGGCTCACGGCCATCACCGCCGCCTGGGGTGTGGCGTCTTGCTTGATGTCCGCCGTCGGCACGGAGTGGGAGCTTTATCTGCTGCGCATTCTCATTGGCTTTGCAGAAGGCGGATTGTCATCAGGATTGATGCTTTATCTCAGCCAATGGGCCCCTGAACGTTACCGCGCCTCTATTCTGGCAATTCCCATCACCTCCATTTCAGTCGCGCAAATTATCGGCGCGCCTGTATCGGGCTGGCTGTTGGACTTAAACCACCCCTTCGGCATGGAAAGCTGGCGGTTCATGTTCATCGTCGAAGCGTTGCCCGCCATTGCATTGGCAATTTTTGCGTGGCTGCATTTCCCCGATCATCCGGGCGAAGCGAAGTGGTTGGATGATGAAGAACGCGCCTGGCTGCGCACCAACATCAAGCCCCCGACAAAGCCCGCAGCGAACGCGCAGAATCCTGAACGGTGGGGCGTATTGAAAAGCCCCTTGGGCTGGGTGTGCGCTGCGATTTGGTTCTGCATCCTCGCCTCTAACTACGGCATCATGTTCTGGCTGCCACAGATTGTGAAAAGCATGACCGACTTAAGCGCCGCCATGACCGGCGTTATTGTTGCTTTGCCGTGGGCCGCCAGCGCCATTGGCCTTTTGTTGAATGCGCGCCATTCCGACAAAACCGGGGAACGCTATTTGCACGTCGCACTGCCTGCATTGGTGGGCGGTATTGGCTTGCTGCTGGCCAATGTGTTTGGCGCGGGTCTACCGGGTTTGATCGCGCTGGTGATTGGCGGGGCCTGCACGGGCTGTACGGTTGCTGCATTCTGGGCGATCCCGACCAAGTTGCTGACACCAGGCAGTTTGGCCATGGGCATAGTTGTGATCAACATGACGGGCAGTTTGGCGGGGGCCAGTATTCCGCCGCTGATGGGCCTGTTGCGCGAAGCCACAGGCTCGTTTTTTCCGCCGACGTTATTGCTGTTTGGCATCGCATGTTTATGCGCCGCACTCACACTGGGGGCGCGCGCTATGGCGAGCCGCAACGCCGGATAAAATATGTCAGATCGCCCCATCGTCAGCGGCAATGCCATCATCTTCACGCTGGCTGCTATTGCCGCTTTGGGTTCAATGGCGATTCATATGTTGGTGCCTGCATTGCCCCTGCTCGCACACGACCTTGCGATCGGTGAAGCGCAAGCACAGTTGGCTGTCAGTGTCTACTTAGCTGGATTAGGTGGGGGGCAATTTGTAATGGGCCCTGCAGCCGATCGCCTGGGCCGTCGCCCTGTCATGATGGCCGGGCTGGTCTGTTACATCGTTGGTGCTGCGGCCGCTGCGTTAGCCCCCAACCTTCCCGTGCTTCTAATCGCGCGGCTATTGCAAGCCTTGGGCGGTGCGGCTGGGGTTGTCACCGCACGCGTTATGGTCAGTGATGTGTTCGGCGCAAAGGAGGCCGCCGCCAAGCAAGCCACACTCATGGCCGTCGTCTTGATCTCACCAGCTTTGGCGCCGCTCATTGGGGGCGCACTCGCCGACACAACGGGTTGGCGCACAATTATGGGCCTGCTGTGCATGGCCGGTTTGCTGTCCGTCATGATGATGGCGCGCTTGTTGCCAGAAACACATCAGCCCGCCGCCGCCTCTGGGAATGCCTTAAAAAATATCGCAGTCGGATATGGCCGCCTTCTCCGCAATCGCCGATTTTTATTCACGGTCGGCGTGCTCGCCACGGCGAGCAGTGGGCTTTACATGTTTTTGGGCGCGTCATCTTTTCTGCTGATCCATCGCTTTGGCCTCACATCAGCCGAAACCGGTGCGGGTTTGCTGACCGTTGCAGTCGCAAGTGTGTTGGGTACGCGTTTTGTTGTACTGGCGCAAAAATGCGGTGACGCGCTGAGTATCGGTGCCGCGATATCAGCAACAGGCGCGGTGGGGGCTTTGATCTGCGCGCTGCTAGATCTCAACAGCGCTGTAACCTTTGTGGCGCCCATGACTTTGCTGGGTGTAGGCGCAGGGTTGATGGGCCCCACCGCCATTACTGAAATTGCATTTGTGGAAACAGGGTTGGCCGCGACGGCAACAAGCCTTGCCGGTGCGATACAAATGCTGGCCAGTGGTTTGGCGATTGCAACACTGGGCCTGTTCGCGCCAATAGATCCGCTTATCCTCAGCATTGCGTTGGTGTGTGCAACGGCTTCAACACTCACGTGTTCTGTGCTGCGTCATTAAAATGTTGCGCCAAAGTGTTGCGCCCAAAAAATGCTGCGCTAGCGAAATATTTTTTGCAGTCGCGAAATAACTGTTGTGCGCATGTCACAAGATTCCACGTGATAGCCACGTCATCCTATTAGTTATTGTGCATAACAAATTTTTGGCTTTAAACTGCCAATGTAAGCGCTTTCGAATAAGGGGGAGGACTATGACTTTATCGCGCAAATTCATGCTGGCCGCGTTGCTGGGCAGCGTTTCAACAACGGCACTTTCAACGTCTGTCTTAGCGCAGCAACAGAGCGCGCAAGCAGATGTAGCGCTGGAAGAAATTATCGTCACGGCGGAACGCCGCGCGCAGAACCTGCAAGATGTGCCGATCTCGGCCACCATTTTGACGGCTGAGGATTTGGACCGTAAAGGCGTTGTGAACCTGGCCGACATTCAACAGGTCGCCCCGTCTATTGCCATCAACACCTTCAACCGTTCGACGTTCGTGAACATTCGCGGTGTGGGTATTGCCCAATCGGCCCCGACATCGAACCCTGGTGTGGCGTACTACATCGACGGGCAATTGATTCCGCACGAACAGTTCATTGGTCACAGCTTCTTTGATGTGGGCTCGATTGAAGTGCTGCGCGGTCCGCAAGGCACACTGACCGGCCAGAACTCAACAGGTGGTGCGATTTATGTGCGTACGCCCGAGCCTGAATTCAACAAATTTGCGGGCTCAGGCGATTTGACCATTGGCAGCTATGACCGCGTGCGTGCTGTCGCGACATTGAACGCAGGGGGTGAAAACATTGCCTTGCGTGCGGCCGCTGTGCACGAAGAGCGCGACAGCTTCACCAAAAACATTGCAGCCAACGCCCAAACCCAGCCCGGCAACCTGAATATGGATGCCATTCGCGGCAATTTAAAATTCCAAGGGGTTGACGGAAAACTGAACGCCAACGTGCGCGGCGAATACTTCAACGTAAAGACCGACAACAACGCGGTGAAGAACCGCAACGATTTGGTCACGAGCGATCCGTTCAAGATCGAGGAAGACGGCCGCGGCTACCAAGACCAGGCCGGGTATCGCCTGTCGGGTGAGGCGCGTTACGACATCGTCGAGGACGTGCAAGTGCGCGGGCTTGTCTCATGGCAGGATGGTCACACCTACGACCAAACCGATGGTGACCGCACCGCCACGGCCCTGCCGGTTCCCGCTGGCACAGCCACAAGCAGTGCCAACACAGCGCGCTTTCCGGGTCGCGTCAGCAATGCCTCAACGATCTTCAAAACATTGATCGGGGAAGTGAACCTGCTGTCCACCGGTGACGGCCCGCTGCAATGGGTGTTTGGTGGTTTCTATATGGACGAACAAGTGCCGGTGGTTCTGCTGCGCGACAACCGCAACACCCGCGACTTTGTGGTCTCCAACAGCGACATCATCACCAAGGCCAACAACAAATCTGAGTCCGTGTTTGGCCAGGTCAATTACTACGTCACACCCGAAATCGAAGTGCTGGTGGGTGGCCGTTATAGCTGGGATGAGCAGATTTACATTCGCTATGCTGTACCGGGCGCAGGCTTCACCCTGCCATTCACCAGTCAGATCAAATCTGACCAACTCACTGGCAAGCTGGGTGTAAACTACCACTTCAATCAAGATGGTATGCTGTATGTCACGGCCTCGAAGGGCTACAAGGCCGGTGGCGTGAACCTGACGCCGAATACGCCGAACTTTGAGCCGGAAAAAAACACCGTCTACGAAGCAGGCTTTAAGACCGAAGTGGCGGACAACCATCTGCGCATCAACGGTGACGTGTTCTATTCCGATTATAAAGACATCCAACTGTCCAGCCTTGTGAACGCGTTACCCGTGACACAAAACGCGCTGAAAGGGCGTGGCAAAGGCGGTGAGTTGGAAGTGACTGCCGTGTTTGGTGGTTTCAACGCCAACTTGGGCCTGGGATACCTCGATGCGAAGTTTAATAACTCGGCCTGTATCTCAGACACCAACAGCCCAGGCACTGATGCGGGCTGCCCAACCAACTTGCGCTTTGTACCTAAGGGCCGCGACCTGCCGTTCTCGCCCGATTGGACGATTAACGCAGGCGTTCAGTATACGGTGAACTTGAATGACATCGACGTGACGCCGCGCGTGCAGTGGTCACATCTGTCACGCCAGTACGCGACACCGTTCCCGAGCGTGAACACCACCGTGCCGGGCCGTGACATCTTCGATGCACGCCTGACCTTCGATTGGGGCACGGCGTATAAACTGGAAGCCTTCGTCAACAACCTGACGGATAAGACCTACATTGCCACCCAAATTCAAAACAGCTCCAGCGCAGACGGCGGCATCATCTACGGTGCGCCGCGCACGGTGGGCCTGCGGTTGAAAGTGGATATTGGCGGCTAAAATCGAGTGAAGAGTGAAGTCTAAGTATTTTTGTACTTCTGTTCTGACCACTGTTGCCCTGGCGCTTACTGTTACAGTAAGCGCCGGTAGCAACGATGCTCTCCCTTCATATGACAAAGAGCGCTGGTGGTCTCCCGGCGAAGGTCGCACCTTCCCTGCACAATTAGATTACGACAACGCGCACGGCACGCTGCGCACGTTGATCGTTGATGGGCCGCTTGAGACCAAAGGCCATCCCTTCTTTGAACCCTTAGGCCCCAATGGCCGCGCCTGCGTGAGCTGCCATCAGCCCGCCGACGCCATGAGCCTGTCTGCTGAAACCGCACGCACACGCTGGGATGAGACAAACGGCACAGACCCGCTATTTGCAGCGATTGACGGCTCCAACTGCCCAACGCTGCCGCAAGATAAAAAAGAATCGCACTCGCTGTTATTAGAGCGCGGATTGATCCGGATTGAGCGCCCATGGCCGGTGAAAAGCTTCAATGGCAAGCCGGTCAAGCCAGACTTTAAAATTGAAGTCGTGCGCGACCCCAATGGCTGCAATAGCGGGCCGGATTACGGCCCTGAGGCTGGAAAAATTTCCGTCTACCGCCGCCCGCGCCCGGTCGCGAACATGAAGTATCTGCTGGCTGTGGGCTTCCCGTTCGATCCCAAGCAAGGCTATGCGCTTCCCTTGGACCCCGATGACGGCAAGCCGCAATCAGGCAACTTGATGGCCGATAACCGCGCTGGGAATTTACGTCTGCAAATGGAAGACGCCGCCGTCAGCCATTTGCAAATGGTGAAGGCCCTGAGCGCTGAGCAGAAAAAGCAAATTCAGGACTTTGAACTGCGCATTTATACCGCTCAGCAGATCAGCACTGCGGGCGGCGCCGTGGATACGGCGGGGGCGACTGGTGGCCCAGTGAAACTGCGCGATTCACAAGCGGGCGCCCTTGGCAGTATCGGCACACCGGTGTGGAGCGAGTTTGCCGCCTGGGAGAAAATCTCTGACGCCGATAAAAAAACCTTAAGCAAAGAGCAGTTGGCGTTCCGTGAGTCAGTCGCACGCGGCGCAAAGGTGTTCCGCGACAAGATGTTCCTGATCACCGACACCGCAGGCATTAACTCGCGCATGGGCTTTGGCAACCCGGTGCGCAATTCATGTGTGTTCTGCCATAACATGACCCAGATGGGGAACGACGTCGCGCCAGGACAGGTAGACTTAGGCACGACGACACAGCCCTTCGCTGACCCCTGGAATGACTTGCCGCTCTTTAAGGTGACGTGCACAGCGGAACCGCACCCACATTATGGCAAGGTGATTTACACCTACGATCCTGGCTTTGCCCTCACCAGCGGGAAATGCGCCGACGTGGGCAAGATTACGCTGCAATCAATGCGCGGGTTGTCTGCCCGCGCACCCTATTTCTCCAATGGCTTGGCGAAAGATCTGCGTGAGATCGTTGAATACTATGAACGCCGCTATTCCATTGGCTACACCGAGCAAGAGAAGCAAGACCTTGTAAACCTCATGAGCGTGTTATGAGAAAGCTTGCCGTTCTTTTGGCGCTCTGTGTGCCGTTCAGCGCTGGCGCCGCTGAGGTGGGCGAACTGGTGCGCTTCATCTCATGCCCGATTTATCGTGACACCGACGCTGGGAAAAAATCTGGCTGTTGGCTGGCGGACGATTTGGCCAGCGGTACGCGCTACGACGTGAGCCAAAGCCCCTATAAGCCCGACTGGAACTTTGCCGTATTGGTGGAAGGGCGCGTGGCGTCGCTCGATACCAGTGCTTGTGGAGCACCGGTGTTGGATGCGGTGCGCACCTCGCGTCTTGCCACACCCTGCACGCGCCACATGCTGCCGGCTGAGAATTATCCGGGACGCAAATTTGTATTGCCCAAGCGCAACATTGATCCGCTGTCTGTGCCACGCAAGACACCGCCAGGGCCTTATACCGAGCGTGTGTTCCCGGTGTACTTCGAATTCGACAAAGATTTCCTCGTCTATCAGTACGACGATTACCTGATCGACAAGGCGGTCACCTGGATTAGAGCCGCGAAACCAAAAAAGCTGATCGTCACAGGCTTTGCCGCCACGAAACCTGAAACCGTGTCTGGCCAGAGAATTGCTGAACGGCCTGAAGTTGCCCGCAGCCGGGCTGAGGAAATTGCTGAAACCTTGCGCCGCTTAGTGCCCGGCCTCGCGATTGAAACGCAATGGGAAACGGGCGCCAAGGTGACGGATGAGCCTGATGCTGATGGCATTCCCGGCCAATCACAACGGCGTGCCGAAATTCGGGCTGTGTTCTAAGTCAACAGCGCGCCGACGTTATCGCACGCATCGAGAGCCAAAATTTTCGCAGCCAAGGTTTTAGCTGATGCGCTTTCGACAGGTTTTTGCGCTCGCGCCAAACAATCCACGAACTTTGCAATCAGCGTTTCGGCAGGCAACGGCCGGTCAGGGCACCCCAACGCGTTGTTTATGGTGGCTTTGAAGGCTTGGCCGTCTTTTAGTGTGATGCACAAGGCTCCACCCGCGCCACGCTGCCAAGGTGCGCTTGCATCCACATGCGGCGTCACTAAAGCCGAAAGCGCAAGGATATCTTTATGGTTCAAACTTTCTGGACCAAAGTCATCCAACGTCACTTTGCCGTTGTGCAGCGCCAGTGCCGTTGTGAACGGAATGGAGAATTTCGCATCAATCGCAACGGCAGGCGCGCGTTTGCGATCCAAGGGGTCCACGAGCATTGTCTGAACATCGTCCACACTCACATCAATGCGGGCGATACTTTCAGGGCGAATGTTGTGCTGCGCTCGCAGTTTTAGGGCCATTTCAATGAACGGATGTGTGCCGCGGCATGTGGGCCACGGCTTGAAGGTGAGTTCTGTCGTTAGGAACCTGTCACCCACATGCCCAATCAAATCCTCAGCGTCGAATTTTCCACCGGCATACAGTTCATAAAAGCCAGCTTTGCCTTCTAGCGGCGTTTCAAAGCCCGCCACCCCTTCGCGCGCGAGCATAACCGATAACAATGCCGCATGGGCTGGAAAGGCTTCTCTCACCGCACGCAGGACAGTGCCACGGCTGTATTTAATTTCGCCCGGCATGGTGATTTGGCACAGCGCAATCGACAGTGCGTCTTTGGTTTGCGCTGCGCTGAGTTTGAGCAAATTTGCAGCGCCCGCAACCGCACCGTATGCCGCAATGATCGGCGGCGGATACCACTTGCCGTCCTCCATGGGCTTGCGCAGTGCGAGCCCCATGCGGCACGCCACATCACCACCCACGGCCAATGCCGTGAGAAAACGCGGCCCATCCATCGGCCCTTCGGACTGCGCCAAAGCCAGTAGGACCGGCACCAGCGACGCATTGGGATGGCCGGGGGCGCGATCAAACGCGTCTTCGTAATCAACGGCGTGCGCGAGCGCGCCATTAGCAAGGGCGGCGCCAAACGGCATGACTTTAGTATCTGTGCCCAGCACCGTGCACGGCCCAGCCCCATTCGCTTTCGCCACGGATAAAAAGGCCCGCGCTTCAGCCGCCAAGCCACTGGCGGCATACATCACACCTGTGGCATCCAGCAGTACATGCTTGGCCGCATCCCGCGCATTCTGGGGCAAACGCTCCCACGTCATAGACGCGATATGCTGCGATAAGATGTCGCTAACGTTCATGGGTTTTCAGCACGCGCTGCTCTGCGTGGTGCCAGCGACAGTAACGCAATCGCTGCAATCAAAATCCCCGCGCCGATCAGCTCGGCCGGGCGCGGCATGGGCAATCCCCACACCCAAGCGAGTAGCACCGCGCCCCCAACACCCGCCACCAAACTCGCGGCGCGTTCCAGCGGCACGCAGTAGGCATTTTCGGCGGGATTCAAGAGAATGATAATCGCCAGCACAGAGATGATGGTGAGCGTAAAACCAATGCCAAACAGAGGCAGCATCACCGGGTCTGTCCACACCTGCACAAAGCCCCAGCTGAGTTCATTGGATTGCCCGCCAATCCCTGATGCTGAAATCAGCGCCAATACGACGATAGAAAGTGGCAGTGCGATGATTTTTTCTTCCACGAAGTAGCGCCGCACCGAAGCGGGATCACCGCTTTTGGAAATCTTGTTCATCACAATCAGGCGCAAGAAGTAACCAATCGTGTACAGCACGATAGTCAGAATGGCGATGGGCGGTAGATACAGCCCACCACGATCTGTAAAAGTAATGGTCATGGCGATCAGCACCATGATGAGAGCCACCCAACTCCACCACCGGACCTTGCGGCCGAACATCACATCCACCAGCGGCGCGATGATGAGAATATCGCCCCGCATGACTAACTGAATCAGCGGAATACTGACATCGGGAATGGTGAACGATAGCGGTACCGTAAATAACACCAGCGACGTGCCGATCCCTGACAGCATGGTCCAGAACGTCGGGATCGGCAGGCGAAAACCCAGGATGCTCGTGCCATTCGCATCGCGGTGCCAGCCCGAGAGCCAGATGAACAGCCACGTTGTCACCATGCTGACGATCAGCGATGCCGGCAGCGTTTCCAAACCAGTCAGTGGGCGGCCCAGCTCCGGGTGCACCGTGCTCGTCACCAATTTCGTGATGATAACGTTGGGCAGGTACGCCAACAAATACAGAACCACATACCCTTCTAACTGGAATGAAAGACGGCTGAGGTTCATGCTGTGGGCTCCAACAGCACCATATTACTATCAGCGCGGTAGCGGGCATTTAAGCCTGCCTCTTCCGTGACGGCGGAGATGTAGTCGACCACCGCGCTGAAATCCGCACTGCCCGGTGCGGCCAACCGTGGCACTGCATCGCGACCAATGTGTAAAGGCAAAAACCCAGCGCGCTGCACTTTGCCTTTTGCAATGTCGAGCTTTGCAATCATCGATAGGCGCGCGGCTTTGGGGAAATTATAGAGGCTCTCGAAATCCGGCTCCCACTCTTCGGCGAGCACTCGAATTTCGTTGAAGCTTTTGGAGGCGGCATGAACCGGGTCCATGCGCAGATCGGTGGCGAAATTGCACAGCGAGTAAAACACCGGCTTGCCGTTAATCAATTCGCAGCCTTTAAGAATATGAGCGTGGCCACCAAAGATCGCATCAGCCCCAGCCGCTATGGCTGCACGCGCTACCTCGCGCTGATAATCAGCGATGACGGCACGCACGAAGTGAATACCCCAGTGATGCGAGACCAACACTACATCGGCCTGTGCTTTAGCGGCACGAATATCCGCTTCCATAGCGGCCAAGTCTTCACGATGCGAGTAGGTGTGAATGCGCGCGGGGGTTCCGGGCTGATCGTGTTCGATTTGCTCATATACGGTAAACGCCCGCATGGGTGCGCAGCCGGGCCGACGCTCATCAGCCCAATAGCTGTGGGGCAAAATGCTGGAATACGCCAGGAACGCCACGCGCGTCCCGTCAGCTAATGTAAAAATAACAGGTTTACGCGCTTCAGTAATATTAGCGCCCGCTCCAACAACACGAAGGCCTGCTGCGCGCAAATGATCGCGTGTTTCAAAGAACGCCTCGTTACCCCAATCCATGCAATGATTGCCGGCCATAGAGATGACGTTAAAGCCCGCCCGGCCTAGCGCCGCCGCACCATCGGGCCGCGCGAGCACGGCGTGGCGCGCTTGCGGCAACCGCACGCCTTTTTTTGCGAAACTGGTTTCAAGTTGGCCGAATGTGATGTCAGCCGCCTGCAGCACAGCACATGTGGCCGCGAAGCTTTCGTCATAATTCTCGCGGTCCATCGCGAGATCACCGGTCGCTAATACCGTATGTGTCATGGGATGCGCGTCATTGAAACGGATCTTCTCCCCCGAGCAGATCTGATGATGTGGGATAGCGGTTTATGTAAGCGCTTTCAATTCAATTTAGCGAGACCTGTATATATATAAGCAACGCCCTTATAACCGGGCGCTAGGCGCGTTCGAAAATCGCCGCGAGACCCTGCCCGCCACCAATGCACATGGTTTCCAAACCGTAGCGGGCTTTGCGGCGCTGAAGCTCATGCAGTAGCGTCGCAAGGATGCGCGCGCCGGTGGCGCCAATGGGATGGCCCAATGAAATGCCTGAGCCATTCACGTTCAAACACTCACGGTCATCCCAGCCCCAGGCCTTCAGCACCGCCAATACTTGCGGCGCAAAAGCCTCGTTGAGTTCGACAAGGTCAATGTCTTTCCACGAGAGTTTTGTGCGCGCGAACAAACGTTCCACAGCAGGCACCGGCCCCACACCCATGCGCGAAGGCTCACACCCCGCCGCAGCCCAGCCCACAAACCAGCCCATGGGCTCGAGGTTCAAATCTTTCAGTTTGTCCTCAGCCACGACCAAACACGCCGCCGCCGCATCATTTTGCTGGCTGGCATTTCCAGCGGTTACGACACCACCTTTTTCGATGGCCGGCAGTGCGCCCAGCGTTTCAAGCGACGCATCAGCGCGAAAGCCTTCGTCTTTTGCGAACACAACCGGCGGGGCACCGCGTTTTTGCGGAATGCTGACTGGTACAACCTCCGCATCGAACTTGCCCGCAGCCCACGCCGCCGCTGCACGCTGATGGCTGGTCACGGCATAGGCATCACACGCCTCACGGGAGATGTTGAAATCTTTGGCTACGTTTTCAGCGGTTTCAATCATGCCCGTAATAACGCCGAACCGCTCAACCGGTTGCGACATCACACGCGCGCGCGCAATACGATCATGCATGGTCACAGAACCTGCACGCGCGCCGGCTCGCATTTCATTGGAATAGTATTCCACTTGGCTCATGCTATCGACGCCGCCTGCGATCACCACATCGGCTGCACCGGTTTGCACCATCATGGCAGCATCAATGATCGCTTGCAGGCCGCCGCCACAGCGTCGATCCAACTGATACCCCGGAACAGAGATGGGCAATCCCGCCGCGAGAGCAGCATACCGCCCAATGCCTGGTGCTTCGCCGCTGGGGTAACCTTGCGCAAATACAGCATCATCAATTCGTGCGGGATCAACCTTGCTGCGTTCAACAACCGCTTTGATCACAGTTGCCGCCAACTCACCTGCTGGAATTTTGGACAAACTGCCGAGATACTTGCCGACAGCCGTACGCACCGGAGAAACAATCGCAGCTCTGCGCATGGTGAACCTTTCCAGATTTAAATCCGGCTACAAAATCTCAAACACTTGAAGATGAACGGTCGACGCACGACGCTCGCCCTTTGCATAAGCCAACAGCATGTTTAGACGCCGCAAACGTTCAGATGATGTGCGGAGCCGAATGAACGTGCGGAAATAATAAAGATCAGGGGCAACGTGCTCACCTTTATTGAGGCGCGCCAGGACGTCCGGTGGCCCAGCACGCAACCCTGTAGACGTCACCTCAACGCGTTCGCCCAAGTCCGTTTCCAAGGCATAGTGTGCTGTCAATTCAATCGTGCCGTCGCTTAAAATGGTTTGCCAATCGGCGCCCGGCAGAATACGCCCCGACATATCACCACTGAATGTGCCGCCAATAATCGGGATATAGCGCCGCAAGCCTTCAGGCAGCTTGCCCACTTCAACCGGAGCCGCCACATCGACACTCAGCGTCAATAAAGGGCGTGTGGCAGCACTCATGCACTGGCCTTTTGCGCATTGCGCTTCGATGTAACTGGCGTGAGGCTGGGCCGCGTATTCAGCGCATCGCGGTCAAAGCCCGCAAGCTTTTTGTACGCCGCCGCACTTTGTTCCAACTCTTCAGGCGATAAAACTTCATGCACGTGCTTGAACCCTTTAGGTGCACGCTCATGGGCCAACTGCATCACTTGTTCAGGCCCGTTACCACGATTGGCTAAAACGAGTTTGCCCGTCAGCGGACGGCGGACGTCTTCATAACGGCGTAACGCGGCATCAATATCCTTTGTCGCCGCCAGTTCATACGCCAGCGTGCGCGCATCTAAAATGGCTTGTGATGCGCCGTTTGAACCAATCGGATACATGGGGTGAGCCGCATCGCCCAACAACGTGGTGCGGCCAAATGTCCATTGATCGACAGGATCGCGGTCTACCAGCGGGTACTCGTATACGGCATTTGCGGCACGAATCACCTTTGGCACATCCAACCAACCAAAGTGCCAATCTTCAAAGCGCGGTAAGAAATCTTCCAACGCGCCAACGCGGTTCCAATCTTCCTTGCGCCACAACTCCATATCAGGGAAGCGCAATTCAGCAATCCAATTGATCAGCGCTTTACCATCAGCGGCTGGGCGTGGATCAATCGGGTAGCACACGAATTTTTCATCCTGATGGCCCGCCATCACCATGGTGGCGCCGCCAAGGTAAGGCTCGCCCACGGTTACACCACGCCAGAGCACGCGTTGACTCCACTTCGGTGCACCTTCATTGGGATAGAATGTTGAACGCACCGCAGAGTGAATGCCATCAGCCCCCACCAGCACATCACCCTTAGCCGTACCCAGCACGTTGCCGTCGCGGTCTTCAAAATGAATAGCCACACCGGTTGCCGATGTATCGACGCCAGCGACACGATGACCACAGCGCACAATGTCGCGCCCAAAGCGCTCGCGCACAGCATCTAGCAACAGCATTTGCAACACGCCGCGATGGATGGAGACTTGTGGCCACAAGTACCCCGCAAAACGACCCCGCGACTCTCGCCAGATTTCTTGACCAAAGCGATTCGCATACATCAATGCTTCGGTCGCAATACCATGCGCCGCGAGGACAGAGCCTAAGCCTAATTCGGTCAGTTCACGCACGGCGTGCGGCAGCACGTTGATCCCGACACCGACAGGCCGAATTTCAGCCGCCGTTTCAAAAATCTCGACGTCCTCAAATCCTGCATCATGCAAGCTCAAAGCGAGTGTCAGTCCGCCGAGGCCGGCGCCTGCAATAAGTATCTTCATCATTCTGCCTTTAGTTAAATCGCTGCGATCCGTTTGAGCGCGGCCAGGACCACATCATATTGACCATCTACCGCGACACTGACCTTGCGGGTATGGCGCGTATGAGCTGCTTTTGCCTTTGTAAGAAGTTTGTTGCCCGCTGCTGTTAAATTCAACGCATACGAGCGGCGATCTTGCGGCGCTGTATCGCGGCGCAGCAAATTTCTTTGCTGCAGCGCATCAATGAGACTGACCAAATTCGGGCGCTGAATGTGCAAGGCATCGCCTATCGCCTGCTGGCTGACCCCTGGATTGGCATCAATCAGCATAAGAATCGAGAAATCAGTCGGCCGTAAGTCGCAATCTTTCAGTGCTGCGATCAAATCTTTGAACACGGCCACCTGCGCGAGCCGCAGCACAAATCCGATCTGGTTGTCGAGACCGCTCATATCGAGACCGCTTTCAGCGGAGGGATTATCACGAGGCATTGAACCAATCCGTGGGGCGTTGGAGTGACAGTCTATAATTGTTATGTTATATAATCAATTGACTCGGGGCCCCTAAAAGCCCGCGTCGGGGGATATTTTACGCGATGAATCGTACAACAGTCTCGAACCAAAACACCCCAATTGTCGTCATTGGCGCAGGCCCAGCGGGCATGCTGCTAGCGCATTTGCTGCATCAAGAAGGCATTGGCGTTGTCGTGCTGGAACACCGCAGCCGGGAGCATGTAGAAGGCCGCGTGCGTGCAGGTGTGCTGGAAAGCGTCACCGTTAATCTAATGGCGCGCCTCGGACTTGATGCGCGGCTACGCCGCGAAGGCCTGGTGCACGAAGGCACGAACCTGGTCAACGAAGGACGCATGTTCCGCGTGGACATGAGTGCACTGACGAATGGCGCAACCGTCACCGTGTATGGCCAATCAGAAGTGATGAAAGATTTGAACGATGCGGCGGAAACGCGCAAAGTCCCTGTTGTATATGAAGCGCTGAATGTTCAGCCGCATGACATCACAACCGACAGCCCTTACGTGACATATACGCACAATGGCCAAGCCTATCGTGTGAATTGTCAGTTTATTGCAGGCTGCGATGGCTACCATGGCGTCAGCCGCTCGTGCATTCCGTCTGACATTATCAAAACTTTCGAACGTGCTTATCCATTTGGATGGCTGGGCATTCTGGCAGAAGTGCCGCCGTGTAATCATGAGCTGATATATGCCAATCATGAACGCGGCTTTGCGCTGGCCAGCATGCGTTCGCCAACGCGTAGCCGATACTACGTTCAATGCCCGCTCGATGCCGATGTGGCTGATTGGTCCGATGATCGCTTCTGGGACGAACTGTGTTTGCGCCTAGGCGATGAGGCCGCGGCTGGCATCGTGCGCGGCCCTTCGTTCGAAAAGGGCATTGCCCCCTTACGCAGCGTCGTCACCGAGCCAATGCGCTATGGTCGCTTGTTCCTGGCGGGTGACTCTGCCCACATTGTGCCGCCGACAGGTGCGAAGGGCATGAACTTAGCTGCATCCGATGTGGCAATGCTGTCGGAAGGTTTGATTGCATATTTCAAACGACATGATTCGGCAGGTCTTGAAGCTTATTCGCAACGCGCTTTAAGCCGTGTGTGGAAAGCCGAACGTTTTAGCTGGTGGTTTACGGGCCTCACCCATCGCTTCCCCGACATGGATGCGTTTGCGCGTAAAATGCAGGTAGCCGAATTGGATTACATTCTGCATTCACGCGCAGCACAAACCACGCTGGCTGAAAATTATGTCGGCCTGCCGTTGTAAGTGAGTCATTTGTATGAGCAAAATTTACGCCTCGCCTGAAGCCGCATTAGAAGGTTTGTTGTTTGACGGCATGACGCTGATGTCGGGCGGCTTTGGTTTGACAGGTAACCCGGAAATGCTGATCCCGGCCATTCAAGCCAATGGCGTGAAAAACTTGACCATCATTTCCAACAACTGCGGCGCTGATGGCTTTGGCTTGTGGATTTTGCTGAACAACGGCCAGATCAAGAAAATGATCTCGTCGTACATTGGTGAGAATAAATTATTCGAGAAGCTGTATCTCGATGGTAAACTGGAATTGGAGCTGACGCCACAAGGCACATTGGCCGAGCGTATTCGTGCTGGTGGCGCAGGTATTCCCGCGTTCTATACGCGTACGGGTGTTGGCACTGTAGTTGCCGAGGGCAAGCCTACAGAGGAATTCGACGGCAAGGTTTACGTTCGTGAACGCTGGCTGCGTGCTGATCTGGCCATTGTGAAAGCGTGGAAAGCGGACCCCGAGGGCAACCTGGTGTACCGCAAAACCTCTCGCAATTTTAACCCGGTGATGGCGACCGCCGCCAAAGTGACTGTGGCTGAAGTCGAAGAGCTTGTGCCCGCCGGCGCACTGGACCCTGACCACATCCACACACCGGGGATTTATGTTGACCGCGTGATCCAGGGGCACAATTACGCAAAGCGTATAGAGAAGCGTACCACACGGCCGCGCCCAACCGCGGGCCCCGCCGCAGGAGGAGCATAGCAATGCCGTGGTCCCGCGAAGACATGGCGCGCCGCGCCGCCCAAGAATTACGCGATGGCTATTATGTGAACCTCGGCATCGGGATTCCGACGCTGGTTTCAAATTATATTCCACAAGGCGTAAACGTTACGCTGCACAGCGAGAACGGCTTGTTGGGTATGGGCCCATACCCGTTTGAAGGTGAAGAAGACCCCGATCTGATTAATGCCGGTAAGGAAACCGTGACGACACTGCCGACGTCGAGCTTTTTCTCGTCCGCTGATAGCTTCGCAATGATTCGTGGTGGGCATATCGACTTAGCTATCTTAGGGGCCATGGAAGTGGCCGAGAACGGCGACATCGCGAATTGGACCATCCCCGGCAAAATGGTCAAAGGCATGGGTGGCGCCATGGACTTAGTTTCCGGTGTGCAGCGCGTTGTCGTTCTGATGGAGCACACCAACAAGCAAGGTCACTCCAAAATATTGAAACGCTGCACGCTGCCGCTGACGGGCATGGGGTGCGTAGACCTAATCATCAGCGACCTGTGCGTTCTGGAAGTAAATTCTGAACGTAATGCATTGATCTTGCGTGAGTGCGCGCCGGGCCTAACGCCCGCCGACGTAAAAGCTAAAACTGAAGCAACACTGATCATAGGATAAGCGATGACGCTAATTGTGCCCTATCAGCCGGAAGATACTGGCCACCCACCGTCGCTGTACCCGGATTATAAATCCACGCAGCTGCGCTCACCTAAACAAGCCTTGGTCAAAGTGCCAAGCACTTTGACCGAAATCAGCGGCCCCGCTGATTGTTGGGCGAACCTGATGGGCCCCGCACTGGATGATCTAACTAAGCAGCATGCGCAGATGCCGCAAGGGCAGCGGATTATTGTCAGTGGACGCGTGTTGGATGATACGGGCCGCCCCGTCCCCAATACTGTCGTCGAAGTTTGGCAAGCCAATGCGGCGGGCCGCTATATCCATGTGCGCGATGACTGGGATGCCCCGCTGGACCCTTATTTCACAGGCATGGGCCGCGCCATTACAGATGAACAAGGGCGTTACCGCTTCGTTAGCATCCGTCCAGGTGCCTATCCCTGGGGCAACCACCACAACGCGTGGCGACCTGCACATATCCACCTCTCATTATTCGGGCCCGCCTTTGCTACACGCTTGGTGACGCAGTTTTATTTCGAAGGTGATCCGCTGATCCCGCTTGATCCGATTGCCAACGCGGTACCTGCATTCGCACGCAATCGGCTGGTGGCGCGCTTTGATTTAGAGACAACCCAACCCAGCTGGGCGCTGGGCTATGTATTCGACATTGTTCTGCGCGGGCCCAGCGCCACGCCGATGGAGCTCTAAATGGCAAAAGAACGTTTAGGCCAAACGCCTTGGCAAACAGTCGGTCCTTTCTTTCACTACGGTTTACCCTGGAAAGGCGGGGCCGATTTGGTGGGCGATGCCAATATGGGCGCGCGCCTTGATTTGGTTCCGACTGGTCACGACCTCCTCGCATCACCCCGCAAGCGCGGCAAGATTGATGGCGATGTCATTGAAATTTCGGGCGCGGTGATTGATGGCGCAGGCCAGCCCATTGCTGATGCGATGATTGAAATCTGGCAAGCCAATGCCGCCGGGCGTTATGCGGCACCGCAAGATGCCCGCACTGAATTGCCATTGGATGCAGATTTTATTGGCTTCGGTCGCGCTTCGACAGATGCCGAGGGCGTTTACCGTTTCCGCACCATCCGCCCAGGCCGTGTGCCAGGGCCAGGCAATACGCTGCAATCGCCCCATATTGGGGTCAGTGTGTTCGGTCGCGGATTATTGAAGCGTCTGGCAACGCGGCTTTACTTCCCTGATGCGCCCGAGAACGAGTACGATCCGATCCTGACACTCGTTCCACCCGAGCGACGCGCCACCCTGATTGCCAAATCAGATGGCGCGCAAAAATATCGGTTCGATATTATTCTGCAAGGCGAGCACGAGACCGTATTTTTAGATATCTAACGGATCAACGCCGCGATGAGCAGTTTTATCCGCGACCTAACGGCCGGAACGCCCGAGATGCTGGATGCATTCGGCGATGCATCGCTCATCCGTCATGCCTTAGCCTTTGAAGCCGCTTTGGCACGCGCCTCCGCCGGCGAAGGTCTGATTGGCCATGGCGCGGCAGAAATGATCGCGTCTGTCTGCGCATCCTTAAAACCTGATCCTGAAGCCTTGGCGCGTGAAGCAACTCATGCAGGCACACTGGCCATTCCTTTGGTTGGGTTGATCCGCCGACAGATCACCGATCCGCAAATTGCCGATGCCGTTCATCGTGGCGCGACCAGCCAAGATGTGGCGGATACGGCCCTTGTTCTGCAGATGAAGAATGGCGCGGCACTGATCGAGCGCGATCTGAAGCGTGTTGCCGCCGCTCTTCGCGGCCTCGCCCAGAAACACGCACAGACGCCGATGATCGGCCGCACATTATTGCAACCCGCTCTGCCCATCACATTTGGATTGAAGTGTGCAAACTGGTTCTTAGCGGTACATGATGATTTGGTGCGTTTCCAACGTGAGAAAAACAGTGCTTTTGCGTTGCAACTCGGCGGCGCTACCGGCACACGCAATGGCTTTAGCGGCAAGGGTGCAGCCGTCGCAAAGCATATGGCCCAGGCGTTGGGGCTAGCATCGGCACTGCCGTGGCATACACGCCGCAATAACGTCACCGCCTTTGCGAGCAGTATCGCCCTGTTGATCGCAAGCATCGGTAAAATTGCGAGCGATATCGCCCTGATGGCTCAGGCAGAGATTGATGAAGTGGCGGAGCCAGCACTTGCGGGGCGGGGCGGTTCATCCGCCATGGCACACAAGCGCAACCCGACTGGTTGCCAAGTGGCACTTTCCGCTGCTTTACGTGCGCCAGGGTTAATTGCAACTCTGCTGACGACCAGCATTAATCAGCACGAACGCGGCTTAGGCGGCTGGCAAGCTGAAGCACCTGTCATCGCTGAGCTTTTTATGATCGCGCATAGCGCGCTGATGGCAATGGCAACTGTGCTAGAAGGCTTAAGCGTTAACACAGAGGCGATGGCACGTCATTTAGACCACGTCGGCGTGGGCTCTGATCCAGGGGAAGCAGAAGCATTGATTACTGCGGCGTTAGCCGCACGTGGAGATTCATAGTGGCGTTTGCATCAAATAACGGCGTGCGCCTGCATTGGCGCTGGGATGGCGTCGCAGATGCGCCGCCTTTGGTTCTGCTCAATTCGATCGGCACCGACATCGCGCTATGGGACCGGGCCCTGCCGTATCTGACCACGCGCTATCGGACATTGCGGATCGATACACGCGGCCATGGCGCTTCAGATGCCCCACCAGGTGACTACACTCTCGATCTTCTGGCATCAGATGTTCTAGCGGTCATGGATGCCGCTGGCGTTCAAAAAGCAGCCGTCTGCGGTGTTTCGCTGGGAGGCATGGTGGCCATGGCACTCGCCTTGAAGGCCCCTGACCGCGTCAACGCACTTATCCCCACATGTACATCAGCATCGTTAGACCCCGCCGCTTTCGCAGCCCGCGCAAAACTCACCCGTGAGCAAGGCATTGCAGCTGCGGCCGACGTCGCGATCCCGCGCTTCTTCAGCGAAACCTTTATCAGCACATCGCCAGCGATCGTCGACAGTGTACGGACAGCGATGGTGGCAATGAGTGCCGCAGGTTACGCAAGCTGCTGCATGGCTATCAGCACCATGGATTTACTGTCGCATCTGGCGAAAATCACTGCGCCAACGCTGGTGATTGCGGGCAACCAAGACATTGCAACACCTTTTAAGGGGCATGGTGATGCGATTGTTGCGCGCATTCCTGGTGCACAAGCCGCGCATATTAATGGCGCGCATCTTCCCTGCCTGGAAAATCCTTCGGGGTTTGCGACTGCACTAATTTCATTCCTTGATACTTTGCAAGATGGCGGAGCGGTTACACGCGCTAAAGAAACGATATACGACGCCGGCTTAGCGATGCGCCGTAAAGTGTTGGGCGATGCGTGGGTTGATAAATCCCTGGCGAACCGCACACCGTTTAATGCCGACTTCCAAACCATGATTACACGCATTGCGTGGAATGAAATCTGGACACGCCCGGGACTGGATCAACGCACGCGCCGTCTACTCGTCATTGCAATGACGGCATCATTGGGGCGTTGGGAAGAATTTAGACTTCATTTGCGTGCCGGACTGCAACAAGGCGGCTTCACGCGTGATGAACTTAAAGAAGTGCTGATGCAAATCGCCATATACGCAGGCGTACCAGCGGCAAATACAGCGTTTACGGACGCGGCAGAAATTATGTCGGAACTCGACAAAGAAACTGGATGATTGATAGCGGCTTAGGGCCGCTGCGAGGGGGAGGATTTTAAATGTCGGACGTGACGGTGAATCAGCAACAGCGCTTTCGCACCATTGTGCTGTGTTTTCTTGTCGCTGTGCTCGAAGGCTACGACATTCAGGCCATTGGCGTTGCCGCACCGCGCCTCGCCCCTGCTTTGGGTTTGCAGCCCGAAGAATTGGGCCTGATTTTTTCTATCAGTAATATCGGGCTCGTTATCGGCGCATTGGTGGGTGGATGGTTGGCAGACCGCTTAGGCCGTCGCACAGTCCTGGTCGGCGCTGTGGTCACATTTGGCGTGTTCACGATTGCGACGTTATTTGTCGGCGGCTTTATTGATTTGTTCGCTGTGCGCTTGCTGACGGGGTTTGGCTTAGGCGCAGCACTGCCCAACATGATGGCCTTGGCCGCCGAGATCAGTACGCAAGAAAAACGTGGCTCAACCACGACCATGATGTTTTGTGGGATGCCCTTAGGGGGCGGCAGTTCAGCATGGTTTGTGAGCATGATCGACGTCGATGAATGGAAAGTTGTTTTCCTGGTCGGCGGCGTTTTGCCGTTGCTTCTGGTGCCTTTGCTGCATTTTTATCTGCCAAACTTGCGCGTAACAGCAGCACAGGCCGTTGAACGTATTGGAATTATACAAGGCTTGTTTGGTGATGGCCGGGCGATTCCAACCATCTTATTAGCCATTGTTTATTTCCCGACACTGTTGATCCTTTACTTACTGCTCAATTGGCTTCCGACATTGATGATGGCAAACGGCTTGCCCAAGTCACTGGGCTCACAAGTATCGCTGGCCTTTAACATCGGTGGCATTATTGGCGCATTGTTGTTGGGGTGGATTTTGGATCGCTTCGGGTTCCGATGGCCCGCCACCATTTGCTACGTGGTTTTGATTGCGGCGATGCTAGCGCTCTCTGGCGCTACAGAGGCGACGCAAGCCATTGTGTTTACCTGCCTCGCCGGGATCGGCTTGCTGGGGGCACAATACGGCCTTTATGGTGTGGCGGTATCTTATTACCCCGATCAGGTCAAAGGCTTGGGCTCAGGGTACGTCGTGGGCATTGGGCGGTTGGGCTCTATCGTTGGCCCGATGATTGCGGGCATATGGCTCGCGCGCGGCGAAACGGCTGCAAATGTGATCTCATCGATGGTGCCATATGCTGTATGCGCAGGAGTCGCCGTGTTCGCGCTCAGCTTCTTTGCCTTCGCAAAAGAGCGGCGTGGATAAGCTAATTCGCCCCACCCTCAGCAATCGCACGCGCTCGCAATAAATGCTTCTGAGGCTTCCCTGACGCTGTGCGAGGTACTTGATCTGTGAAAATAATACGCTTGGGGACCTTAAACTTGGCCAAGCGTTTAAGGCAGTGATTGCGCACATCGTCGTGGGCTAATTTATGACCCGCGACGGGGATCACGTAGGCCCAACCGACTTCGCCCCACGTATCATCGGCTACACCGATAACAGCCACCTCGGCGATGCCTGGCAATTCAGTGATTACAGCTTCAACTTCCACCGGGTACACGTTCTCGCCACCGCTGATGAACATGTCTTTTTTGCGATCAACCAGGAAGAAGTAGCCATCCTTGTCCCTTTTGGCAGCATCACCCGTTTTGAACCAGCCATCCTTGAAGACTGCTGCTGTCAAATCGGGCTGTCGCCAGTAGCCGCGCGTCACAGAAGGCCCTTTCAGCCAAAGCTCGCCGACTTCACCATCAGGTAAGTCCTGGCCAGCGTCATCGACAATGCGCGCTTCCACCGTCAGCATCGGCAATCCAATTGACCCAGCTTTATCGACCAATTGATGCATATCGCGAATAGGCACAGCAAAATTTGAGCACGTTTCGGTCATACCGAAACCATCGGACATGGGAATTCCGGCATCGATAAACCGACGCACTTGAGCTGCAGGGTTGGGCGCCCCCCCCGTGGCATAGGCCTTAAGCCCCGTCAGCATGCTTGGTTTAAAGCTCGGCTCGTTCCACAAGCGCTGCGCCATTTGTGGCACAGAGAAATAATGTGTAACTCCCAACGCCTGATCAGCAAGACGCGGCAACGTCAGCGCAGGATCAAAGCCACGAGAAATGAGAACAGCGCCACCGGCCAGCAGTGGCGTGCGTACTGCGGCCATCAGCCCCGCCGTATGAAACAACGGCATGTCACACAAGATCACGCTATCGAATGACACGCCGTAAGCGTGCATAAAGTTTGTGCCACCCCAAAAGACGTTGGCTTCACTGACCATAACACCTTTCGGACGGCCACTTGTCCCTGATGTATACAGTAGTGTTGTGGGCGCATCCCAATCTTGCTGCGCATCTGACGATACGTCACCGGCATCGTATTGCGAAATAGTGTCCAGCACGGTGTCGATATCCAGTGCCTTCTCACCAAGCGCTGAAAATTCAGCTTCATGCACAAAAAGCTTAGGATCTGCATCGGCAACCAATGCTTCGATTTCGGGTTTAGCTAAGCGCCAATTGAGAGGGACAACAATTGCCCCGGCCCGCATACATGCAAGCTGGATAATCACGGTCTCGGCGCGATTTTTGGCCAACACCGCAACGCGTGCGCCACTGCGTGGACCCAAGCGTTCCATTAGCCATCGCGCCGTTTGATTTACAGTGCGATGAAGCTGCCCCCACGTCCACCGCCGCTCAAAATGCAAATCAACCAGCGCCGTTGCAGAAGCACGGCTACGGCCGTGGCTGGCAATGGCGTCCATATGCATTTGCGCAAGCCCTATTTCTGACGTGAGGTATCGTAGGCACCAAGGCCAGGCTTGTAGCTTTTCTCGTCGATGAACTGACGGATGCCCTCTTTGCGGCCATCGTTATCGAAGCTATTGGCGGCTTCTTGCGCACGGACCAAGTAGTCTTCTGCATTTTCATAGGTCATTTCGCGCACACGGCGAATTGCGTCCTTCGTCGCTTTCAAGGCGACAGGATTTTTAGCAATCAAAACCTTTGCAACTTCCGTAACGCGCGCTTCCAGTTTCGCGGCAGGATGAGACTCGTTCACAAGCCCCCATTCAGCCGCGGTTTTACCGTCTATATTCTCACCCATCAGGGCGTGATACATGGCCCGACGGAAAGAGACGAGTTCAACGATAACTTTCGACGCGCCGCCACCAGGCAAAATACCCCAGTTGATTTCAGATAATCCGAACTGCGCTTCATCGGCCGTGAATGCCAAATCGCAAGCGAATAATGGGCCATACCCCCCACCAAAGCACCAGCCGTTCACCATAGCGATGGTCGGCTTGTGATACCAACGCAAGCGCCGCCACCACCCATACGCTTCACGTTGGGCGGCACGAGTTGCCCCTAAACCCTTCGCTTCATTCTCGCGGAAATATTCTTTGAGATCCATCCCGGCTGACCAAGCCGTGCCTTCGCCCGTCAGCACGAGCACACGCACATCATCGCGGTACTCTAGCTCGTCAAGCACGCGCCCCATTTGGCGATTGAGCTTGGGGTTCATGCAATTGCGCTTCTCGGGGCGATTGAATTTCACCCACGCAATACCGTCCTTTACCGATACGGCTACCGTATCTGCTTCGTCGCGTTCTATCGTTGTCATGGTTCGTCTCCGGTCCGAAGCTTAAATGGGATAATGCCCAGGCAAGGTTTCCATGGTGATCCAGCGTAATTCAGTGAAACTATCGATGCCGGCCTTTCCACCAAATCGGCCATAGCCTGATGCACCGACACCACCAAATGGCATCTGCGCTTCATCGTGAACTGTTGGCCCGTTCACATGGCACATACCGCTACGAATTTGGCGGGCAACGCGCAAACCGCGGGCAGTGTCGCGGGTAAATACCGCTGCAGATAAGCCATATTCGCTATCGTTAGCCAAGCGAATGGCATCGGCCTCATCTTTTGCACGGATAATTCCGACTACAGGACCAAAGCTTTCATCACGATAAAGCTTCATCTTCGCCGTAATGCCGTCAATCACTGTAGCCGGCATAACAACACTCTCAGCTTTACCGCCAGATAAGATTTTTGCGCCCTGCCCGACAGCGTCGTCGATGAGTGCATTAACGTGCGTTACAGTCTTTTGATCGACAACCGCACCCAACGGCGTTTTACCCTCACGCGGATCCCCAGCGGGCATTGTCTTTGCTTTTTCGGCAAACTTTGCTGCAAATGCATCGGCAACACTCTCGACGACAATAATTCGCTCGGTCGACATACAAATCTGGCCTTGGTTCATGAAGGCTCCAAAGGCCGCAGCCTTCACGGCTTCGCCTAGGTCTGCATCATCCAAAACAATCAATGGGGCTTTACCCCCCAATTCGAGCAGACATGGCTTCAAATGTTCAGCCGCACGTTTGGCGATAATTTTTCCGACAGCGGTGGAACCGGTGAAATTGATGCGGCGGACAGCCGGGTGGTCAATCAAAGCCCCGACGACCTCGCCCGCATCTTGCGGTGCATTGCTAACGTAATTCACCACACCATCAGGAAAACCTGCTTTTACAAATGCGTCCGCAATTAAAGAATGTGTTCGCGGGCATGTTTCAGACCCCTTTAGAATGACCGTATTCCCGCAAGCCAGTGGGACGGCGATAGCACGCACCCCCAAAATAATCGGTGCATTCCATGGTGCTATGCCAAGGATGACACCGACAGGCTCTCGCAAGGCCATTGCCATGCAACCGGGTTTGTCTGAGGGAATAACTTCACCACCGATTTGCGTGGTAATCGCCGCAGCTTCACGCAACATACCAGCGGCCAGCATCAGATTGAATCCAGCCCAGCCGGCCGTCGCCCCAATTTCGTTCATCATCGCATCAATAAAAGCATCACGTGACGCTTCCAATGCATCTGCAGCTTTATTCAAAAACGCACGGCGCGCGTTGGGGCCCAAGCCCGACCACGCTGGAAATGCGGCTGCGGCTTTATCGGCAATCGCTTGAGTATCGCTCGCACGCATGGCTTTCGCAGTACTCGCCACTTTGCCAGTAAGTGGATTCAAGCGCGTGAATTCCATCGATCCCTCCATCGCTGACGTTCATATCGCGGCGTTTGATCCCCATATTCTATGGCTATATAATTGTTATATACAATAACTATTTATAAAAATGGCATGGCAATACAGCGCTGAAGGCGCGCTGCTGCAGTGCAAAATACAAGACATACCGTAGTTAGGCTTTAAGCCCCAACCACGTGAGGATTTCCGCGCGATGTTCGTCTAACCGCGGCGGTGGCGTATGAGTTCCTGGCGCGCCCGATGTAGCCTGAAAGCCGAGATTAGGAATGGATACTGATGTATTTCCTGGCAAGCCCGCGATATCCATAGGTAGTAGCGCGCTATGGCGGGCTAAGGCGGCTGCTTCATCGACGCTACGCACCATTCCGCAAGGAATACCTTCAGCGCTCATCCCCGCTTCCCAGTTTGCGGCATCTTTCGTGGCAATGACTTTGGCTAACTCCTCTGTCATTGCATCAAAATTGCTACGTCGCGCTTCGGGGCTTGAAAATCGCACATCCGCCAACCAATCTTCCCGGCCGACATGCCGTGCTAACGCAGCAAAATGGTTTGGTTGCACAACCCCTAGCGAAATTTGGCGCCCGTCTTTCGCCGTAAAAAGTGCTGCCGTTGGTAACCCTGAGTAGCCTGTATTACCTGTACGCGGCATGGGCTTGCCAGTCACCAGGAAGGGTGTGAGCGTTGATGTCATAAAGGCAAGACTTGCATCAAACATCGATACATCGATGTAACTGCCAACGCCTTCTTTCGTACGCTTCATCAATGCAGCCAGAATAGCCATAGCTGCTGTTTGGCCGGTTAACGTATCGACAATGGGAAAGCCAATACGAACTGGTGGATCGCCCTCTTCACCACTCAACATCATCATACCGCTCGTCGCTTGCACAATGTTGTCTATGGCTGGCCAATCGCGCTGTGGGCTGTTCTGACCATACCCCGAAACAGAGCAAAAAATGATATCGGGGCGCACCCCCTTAGCGGCTTCATACCCAAGCCCGAGACGGCTAATGACACCGGGGCGAAAATTTTCAATAAGCACATCAGACCTTGCGACAATTGCGCGCGCAATCTCAAGGTCAGCTTTGTTCTTCAGGTCAAGCGCGATTGATTTTTTGCCTGCATTCGCCGCAATAAAAGCGGGGGACATGCCATCATAGCGGCGATCACTGCCGTAATTGCGGAAGTTGTCACCCGCCTTTGGCTCAATCTTGATAACTTCAGCCCCCATCAGCCGCAGCAAATGCGATGCATAGGGCCCTGCCATAACGTGGCTGAAATCGGCTACTCTAATCCCGGCAAGCGGCTGACTCATGGGGTCTCCGGAAATTGCTTTCGGGTGATTTTCCAATCGGCATTGGTGCAAAGGCCGCAGTCTTTGCCAACAAACCAGCGGGCTGCCTTTGCATCTTTCTTCAACTGCCAATCTAACCACGCGACACCCAGACGGGCCCAATCGCCGCCGTTTTCCAGCTGAAACGTACCGCCATGTCCCACAGCCAAATTGGCGGCAAAAACTGGCACATGGCTGATCCGCGCGACATCATCCATTCCATTGGCGTATGCAATGTCTGTCGGACCGCCCAAGACATAAGCGACTGGCGTATGTATTTTTTTCAAATCATCTTTGGTGATGTGAACACCGCTTAATCCGTTACCATCGCGGATATACACTCCGCTGTTGAACACAACGACCGCGCTGATACGAGGGTCCGCACCTGCTGCAAGCGCCTGCAACCCGCCGCAACTATGCCCCATGACAGCAATGCGCGTTGTATCGATGTGATTATAATATTCATTCGCCGACATCGTCGTTGCTCGCTCGGCCCAAGCAATTCCACCGAGAAGTTGGCTAACTTGCGTTTCATCAGGTGTCGGACGTCGGGGCGGAGGTTCACCACTTGCGGGCGCGTCCACTTGGGCTACAACCGGTTTCTCTTTACGAGGCGCACCATTGGCAATGACGAAATAGCCATGGCTGGCCACTTCGCGTAAGAAATGGCTGGCACTTAAACCGTTATCACGGCAACCACCATTGCCCCACAACACTAACGGTAATTTTTCCTTCGGCAGCACTTGCGGACGATAAAATGTGTAGCCAGGCGCATCGGCACGCGCTTCTGCAACGGCTAGAAACGATCCTGTACCTGCAGAGACACCAATAAGACCTGGCGGCAAAACAGGATCAGAGTTGATCTCTGCAGGTTGCGCGATCGCTGTAGACGATATTGTCATAAGACTAAGGACTAAACGCATATACATCGCTCACTCCTGACATTGAATTTGATCGCGCGCCTTTATACTTGCGCGTGCGGTTTGGAATACGGCCAACCCATCAATACCGAAACGCTCTAATGCACGTGCGTTCCGCTCAGCATCGCGCAAATACATTGCATCGAAACGCTCTTGTTCTTCAGGTGGCATCTCTGAAATCACGACTCCTCTCTTCGCGGCCTCATCAAAGCCAATACTCAGTGCGAGCCGGATTTCACGCGCCAGTGCCGCTTCCCAAATTTCTGTGGATTTTTCCAACAGAAGACGCTGGTCATCGCTTAGACTATTCCAACGCTTCAAATTCATAGCGCGTGCAGGGTATGCGCCACGCGGAATAACTAATGTATTGAAGTACTTTGCAACTTCCGCAAAATGCAGTGCACGAAACGTATCGGCCGGAGCAACGACTCCATCAATTACGCCTTTGGTCATGGATGAGTACACGTCTGCCATCGGCATATTAACCGGATCAGCACCCAATGACTGCAAAACAGTAAGTAGTTCTGTCGGTGCGCGGAGGCGCAATTGCTTGATATCTTCAAGAGTGCGAACAGGCTTCTCGCGCGTGACAATACCCGGCAACGACCCTCCCTGCACCGCCAAGACCTTTAGACCCACCAATTCTCGTTCAAACTGCGGATGTGTCACCGCTAGGCAGCGATAGAGCGCAACTTGTGATTCAACGCTCTCCACACCCGAATAAAACCCAGACTGAATGCGAATAAGATGCGTCCCACCACGGATATAAATCGGTGTAATTAAGCCAACATCTGCCACACCATGGCGCAACTCTTCCATCGACATATCAGATGAAAGCAAAGCGCCCGACCACAGCGGTTTAATGCGAATCGTGCCGCGAGACTCTTTTTCGACAAAGTCCATCCAGGTCCGATCAGCCTTACTAAAGGGATGGCTGGGACCATAAGGTGTCGCATACGTCAACTCTATAACGTTTGGCGATGTCGGCTCAGAACACGACGCGAGCAACAACAACAATGCGGCAACCACCAGCCTCATGACATAGCCTTCTTGTTCAAGCCTTTTTCGGTCAGGAAATCGGCAACAAGAGAAACCATACGATCATGATTCCAATTTTGTGCATCGACCATGTCTGCATCAATCATGAGAACGGGCACCTTCGACTGCTCAAGCGAGAGTGCGGTAAGTTTTGTGCCCGATTGAGACAGACGGTTATCGGGCGGTAGAAGGATGACGGCCGCATCAATACCGGCACGTTGCGCCTCGCTCTCCATCCAGCCATTCATCCATGGCGGTAAATGCAAGACTTCATTCATCGAGCAAATGCGGCTTGCTAAGGCATCCATGGGCTTGTTTTTAAGCTCACGAATATACTGTGGCCCTGCAAAGGGCATGTACATCGACCACACAAAAACGGCACCAATCTTGTCCTCGAGCGATTGGTAGAAACCTGGGTCATGCCATAATCCAGCGCCTATCCACATCAAGCGGATTTTTTCATTCTCACCAGCACCGAGCCCCTGACTAATCCGCTCCAGAACTTCATTACGAAATTTCTTAGCGTGCGCCACCGCCCAGTCTGATCCACGATGCCATTGGGGAATCATCGTGTTGGTCATCTGTTCGCCAATTGAAACAGGACACGGGCGCGCTTTTACAAGCGCTTGATTGGCTTCCCAAATATAACCTTCCTGCTCGTTAATACGCTCCATCAAGTGTTGAAGCTTCGCCTCATCAAACTTGCGCCCGGTGCGATTTTCTAGCAGCGTAATAAGATCACGCATTTCCGCGACCATGAGCGCAATGCGATCGGGATCGTAGATGTTTTCCCAGTCATCTTTTGAATGTGTGAACCAGCGCGGATCCTTATGGCGCCAGGCTGGAGCTTCCATTGGGAAGAAATCAGTATTCAACGCTTGAGCCCACTGCCCAAAAACGTGCTGGATGCAGTCACACGTTAATCGCGCCACCAGCACGGTCGGCTTTGGCAGCCCGCCCCAGGGTGCTGTCGCAGGATCATTGGCCAATGTGCATGCAAATCCCAGAGAACAGTACTTACAACTGTTCTCGGGAAATCCATGCTCGGCCATAACCTTAAAATATTTGCCCGATAGCTGCTTGGCCGAAATATAGGCCGACCACCATTGATTGGTGATAATCGGTATATCCATGGCATGAAAAATTTCGTGCGGCGTATCGGCTTGTACAATGGCAAACGGCTCGCCGTCTTCCACAACGCGCTTGCGTAACTCGATACCAAATTGCTTTTGGTATGCGTTAGCAGCTTGTGTGCAGGAAAGCGTTTTGCGGCTGCGCTGGCCGGTGTTCGTCATCATGTGAATACTCCAGACGCAGTAAGTTCAGCAATGCGCCCTTCAGACAGACCGCATATATCGCGCGCAATTTCGACAACGTGTTCTCCCATCGCTGGAGCACGATACGGCTTGAAATGATCACGCGAAAAACGAAGTGGCGTATTGATATGCCCAAAGCCCCCCAGCAGCGGATGATCAAGATGAACCAATGCGCTTCGGCCAGCCAGTTGGGGATCCTTCTCGATCATATCTTCGCTGTCCTGAACGACCCCGCACGCAATGCCTGCTGCCTGAAGTTCAATAGCAATCGCGTGGTCTTCGCGAGTGGCTGTCCATGCCGCTATATCTGAGCCAGTTATCTGCTTAAGCCGGGCATATTCCTCATCAGAGGCCACGCTGATCGCGACCCAGCGATCAACCCCTCCGGCTTGAAAGACATCTTGAAAAATAACATCTGCACTTGCATTTCCTGTACGCTGGGGCCGTTCGCCACGCTTGGCAGCGGCCAAACTGTCACGCATTTGCTGCACACAGATTTCGTACATTGAGGCATCGATATGACAACCCTTGCCTGTATCACGTCGATGCTGAAGGGCTGCAGCGACACCAGCCGCCATCACATACGGCACAATCACATCGCCATAAGGCACCGCACCGGGAATAACAGGATCGCGGTCGGCATATCCCGTTAAGTACGTGCGCCCCGAAAGCGCGCCTCCTGTGCCATCGACGCCCCATTCCTGGGCCATAGGGCCTGTTTGGCCAAACACACTGCCCGAGACCATCACGAGACCAGGGTTAAGTGCAGCTAATGCATCGTAATCCAAACCAAGCTTTTTCATTGTGCCGGGTGAAAAGTTTTCAACCACCACATCGGCCCATTCGATGAGTGGGCCAAGCACTTCGCGTGCATCAGGTTTTTTCATATCAAGCGATAAACATTGCTTTGATGAATTGAGATGTGCAAACCAAGGTTTGTCATCAAGATTGCCTGGCTTCGAGGCACTGACCTGCACATCGATGCGCGCAAGATCGAGCCGGCTACGCGTTTCAATTTTTACAACCTCAGCACCGAGATCTCCCAACGTTTTGGTCGTAATAGACCCTACAAGCGCCCATGCAAAATCAAGCACACGTACACCCGAGAGCGGCCCAGTGCGTTTTCCCTGACGCGGAGCAGGCTTTACAGCACTCTTACCTTCTCGGAGCGACATAAAACGCTCCGGCAAGCCCGAGCCGGTCTCAAAAAACTTGCGTGCGGCGAGGTGTTTATCTGCGAGGACATCAGATGGTTCATTCACCACGCAAGCATTAATGCCGCGTCGTAACCCTTCACTCGCAATTTCAGCTTTGGTTCTGCTTATAAAGAATGCCGCAATAGCGGCTTCCCAAACAGCGCGCGTATCTGCCGGCAGCGTCGAGCGATTGTAAGTTAACCAATCCACACCTTTCAGCGGGTTGGGCATGCCAACTTCATCAATCCAATCCGACAAGGCTTGGTTTGCTGGCGCACCAAGTCGACCCGTCATCAGCGAATGGAAGCACCAACCATCCGCCAATCGCCAAATCGCCTTTACTGTAGCTTGACCATACGCAAGCGCCCCGCCAACGCGAGAGAGCTTGCGCTTATCGAACTGCCAGACCAGAACGCCATTGAAGTTACGGCTGAAGGCCACTTGTTGGATCGAAACATCAACGTGCTGGCCCTTGCCATGTGTACCGCGTGCATAATGCGCTGCCATGGCCCCTGCCGCCGCCACCATGTCAGCATGGAACGTACAGGCATCAAGCGCTTCCTTTACAGGCGGCAATCCAGGCTCTCCAGTAACTCGGAGGGCACCGCCCATAGCAGAGGCAATTAGTTCGCCGCCTTTCCATTTTGAGCGAGGTCCACCTGAACCGAATGTTGTAACTGAAACATGAACCGCGCTCTCAGGAATGCTAACAGTCTGCAAAAGTTCAAGTCCAAGATCATCGATAACAAATGATGCACCTTCGACAGCCCCCCCTAATTCAGCGCCCAATGATGCAAAGAAACGCGCAAGTGGGCGCTCGACCATACCACCCATGATAGCAACACGATGACCAGTAAGGGGCTTCATGGATTTAGCTCTTTAAGAAAAGTAGCGATGCGAGAACCTGCCTCGTCGTTGAAGCGCCAATCACATCGTGTCAAAACAAGAATGGGAAGCGACGCATTTGCAAGCGATTTGCGCAGCTCAGGCAAATGCCAAATCTGAGCTTCGTCTTCTTCGATGTACCAAAGCACAACAGCTTTGGCCGCATGCTTGCGCACATTTTCAAGAATTGCTTTCGTGCGATCATAAAATGCGCGCGCGCCAGTGCGTTCATCATAGATTTGCCGCCCAATCGCAGCAGCGGGAGCGGGCGTACCTTCAGGGACGACGCTACCGAGCCAACGCCACGCGTCATCCAGCGTTTGTCCCACAGCGGTCCAGTGCGCTTTTTCTATTTCATGATGTACGCGCAAATCTGGCGGCGCACTTCCAGCAAGCAGGCAGACGTTCCCTTCGACCGTTGTTGCCCCATGCTGTTTACGCCGCGCATTTGTATCGCGAATGGCTTGCTCTAAAGCAGCTTGATTTACGTTAAGTTCATCAGCAAGTCGCTGTACAGCGGCGACAGTATGATCCGCACTCGTAGAACGCCCAATTTTGGCGACATCGAAAACCAATGGTTCTGGCCCGGCGATCAAGCCGCGGCGACGCAACTCTGAGACGTAATAATAAAGTCTGTGCGCACTATCATCGCCCCGTGAAAACACAACAGCACTGAGATGATTAAGCGCACCTGTCGCCCAATCTTCTAAAATAGAGAAAGCCCACGGCGGAAATTTGTTCTCAAGCCACCGCTCAGCGTGCGGAAATGGACGGTCGATATTCCAACCGAGCGGCCCGATATAACGGCCCGTCGCAACAAGCACATCGTGAGGTATATCTGTTCCAACAGCGGCGATTTTGGTCATTGTCCGAGACTCCATGACAGACCCAAAGCTGCCGCGGGGAACAATATGATCAGGACTAAATGAATAATGTCGCTAACGAGAAATGGCACCACCCCCTTGAAGATGCGCGCAATCGGCACGTCTTTCGCAACGCCCTGTATGACATAGAGATTCATCCCAAGCGGCGGATGAACGAATCCAATTTCCATCGCGCGACAAATGAATATTCCAAACCAAATCGGTGACATCCCCATATCGACGACAATGGGCAACAAAATCGGTGTCGTCAGCAACATCAGCGCTAGGCCGTCGAGAATCGAACCCAGTAAAAGCACGATCACCGCAATCACGAGCAAGGTGGCTATAGGACTAAGCCCTAGTTTTGTAATGCTGCCTCCGGCAGCATCTGCCAATCCCGTTACACTGACAAAAACAGAAAAAATAAGTGCGCCAATCACGACCAGTAAAATCATACCGCTGGTTCGGAGCGTCTCTTCGAATGCTGTGTAAAGCATTGCCAGACTCAATCGTCGCCGCCACGCTGCGATAAGAAATGCACCTGCCGCGCCGATAGCTGCCGCTTCAGATGGACTAAACCAACCCAGCGCAATACCGGCGATCACGATAACGATCATCAGAATCATATCAGCAATGCGACCCAAAGCTTTGAACCGCTCTGACCACGACGCGCGCTCGCTTTGCGGCGCGATAGACGGCTTTATGCGCACCAGAATCCAAATGACCAGCGCATAGAACAAGGCCTGCGTAATTCCCGGCACTATTGCTGCTGTGAATAACTTTCCGATAGATTGCTCGGCAATAATTCCGAAGACAATCAAAGCTCCTGAGGGCGGGATCATTTGACCAAGAGTTCCACCCGCGGCAATGGTGCCCGTTGCCAGTGCATCGGAATATCCACGTTTGCGCATTTCAGGCAATGCAACCAGACCAATCGTTACAGCCGTTGCAAGGCTTGACCCATTAATCGTTCCGAAACCAGCGCAGCCAGCAACGGATGCATATGCCAAGCCGCCGCGTTTGTGGCCTACGAGTTTCGCGGCTGCATCAAACAGATCGCGGCTAACGTTGGTGGCAAAGAATAACTGTGCCATCAGCATGAAAAGTGGCAGCGTACCCAATTCGTAGCGAGTCAATGTTTCAACGGCAACAACACCAGCTTTAATCAGCGCTGGCTCAAATCCAAGAATGATGACAAGCCCACCGATGCCCACGAGTCCCAATGCCGCGCCAATAGGAACGCCCAACACGAGCAGAACAAGAAGAATGCAAACACCAAACAGTCCGGTTTCTGGAGTGGCGTACATTAGTTGCGCCCCCTCAAACCTTGACGAACCAGAATGACCACAGCTGCTGCGAGACTGACATTGGCAAAGGCGCGAAGCCATCGCCACGGCACGCCAATGAGTTCGCTCACTTCATGTGAACTCCATAAGTCGAGTGAGATCCAGAATGATCCAGCAAATAGGCCTGCAAAAAAGAGTGCCATAAGCAAAGCCGACACGCGTATGGCGATCGCTTTTACATGCTTAGGCAAACGGTCGATCACCAAATGCACACGTGCATGATTTTGGGCCAACGTGGCTGCAACCAGCGCTAACGCCCCAGCCACCAGCACAGCCGTTTGAATCAATTCGATTGAGCCATGCTGCGCCAAGCCGACACTTCGACCGATGACCGCCAGCGTATCAATGATAGTGGCTGCCAAAAGGGCTAACCCACCCAACCAAACCATGCCCTTGGTCATGCAACAGCACCATCTGAACTTATACGAATAGCGGGCAGTCCTGCCGCCAGGGTTATTGATTGAACGTAAGCCGCAATTTCATCTGCGCGTACACCTGTTGCCAATACAGGGCGCCCTGGCGGCTCGACGTGCACAGGAATGATACCCGTTTCTATTCTGCCATCACCATGCAGCGTTAAACGGCCGAGAAATCCATTTACAGCTTCCGGGTGGAACGGTGCCAACGTATAGGCAGGATCAGGTTCGAACCCGAACATTTTTTTCCGACGCTCTGCCCATTCGCGTCGCGCGGGATGGTCTTGGGCTGGGCTAAGTGCACGCGTCACAACACAACCATTGCCAAGGCCATGAAAGATCGGCTTTCCACGATAAAATTCGATACCACGCACGATATGGGCATGATGCCCAACAACAATATCTGCACCAGCATCTATAGCCGCGTGCGCCACAGGACGTTCATAAGGAGCCAGCCTTGCGGGCGTATGGACAATACCTTTATGTAGGGCAACCAAGACTATATCTGCTTTGGTGCGCACCGTAGCAATGTCTATGGCCAGCGTTTTGAGCGCTTCCGGCGAGAGATGATCAAGCGGCGCAGCTGGCGCGATGGGTGAGCCGTCTTTAGTTTCAACGCGAAGATAGTTGCAGCCTGCCTTTGTATCGTTCGCCCAAGACATTTCTGGCCCGACACAATTATAACTAAGTAGCGCAAGACGTTGGCCGCTCTGTTCGATAATGGCTGGCGTTGCAGCCTCCTTTAGTGAGGCCCCGGCTCCGGTGTATGCAATATCAACAGCGTCCAAACCCGCACGCGTATCGGCAATGCCCTCGGCGCCACAGTCAGCAATGTGATTACCCGCTAAGCTTAATAAAGAGAATCCTGCTTCGGCGATTGCAGCCAAATTCTCAGGCGGCGCACCTGGAGCAGGAACATCACCCTTTAATTCATGGCCGCGGTTTGTATGCGGCACCTCAAGATGTGCGATAGCGATATCAGCTTTGCGTACGGCAGGTGCAATGCCCGAAAGCCAGTGGCCAGCGTCCGGCTCGTCCAGAACCAGATCACCGGCCACTATAAGTGTAAGAGTACGTGCTGATGTCATTTACGCGTACGCGTCGTGCTTTAACCCTAGAACGACTTCCGTACCGTCAACGCAAACATACGCCCAATCGGATTGGAAGCAGTGGCATCATATCCACCGCTACCGTTCGCGCTTGGCGCAATATTGACGTAAGGCGGATCAATGTTGAACAGGTTTCGCACCTCAAAGCCAACTGAAAGGCCATTCAAACTAAAACCCTTCTCGCCCGGCTCATCGTAACGCCACGTTAGCGCCACATCGATAGGCGTATAGCTGGATACGGCCTGGTTCGGCGTCACCGCCGTGTTGATGTAACCTCCAACATGATTGGCCAGAACACGCACCGAGAATGGCTCGTGATCCCACGTTACGCTGGCTCGACCTTTCAATCGCAAAGGTCTAAAAATCTGATCAAGTTGATCTAGGATCGGTGCGGTTGGGGTAATCGCAACCTTATAGGTCGTAAGATATGTCCCCGCAGCATTGAATGTAAATCTATCACTCGAACTTGCTTCCCACAGATATGTCATGTTGAAGTCAAAACCACGCGTGATCGAACGCCCCAGATTTTGGCTTCGGCCATCGACGAACAAGGTTACGTTCGCAGGGTTGCCACCCGGGAAAGAACCTGCTGCCAACGTAACGCCCTGCGCCAAGAACTGCTGAACACGCGCCGCTGCATCAGCGCCACGCAAGATAATGCCTGTACCCGCAAACTGACTCTCCCGCGTAAGGATCGCGAGATCAGAGAGATAAGCATTCACCTGATTTTTGTAATCGACATCGAAGTAGGTTACGCCGACTTTTAAATTCTCAATCAAATCAGAATCAGCACCGATTGACCACGTCGTTGCTGTTTCAGGCTTCAAGCCTAAATTCTGCCCTGACAGCGCATAGCCTTGGAGTGGAGCCCCACCGGCTGGGTTCTGATAGCTCTGCCCGAAGAAATTGTTACTGTTGCCGTAGATTTCAGGAATTGTCGGAGCACGGAATGCGGTTCCGTAACTGCCGCGAATTGTAAAGTCTGTGACCGGCGACCAGTTCAAACCAAACTTCGGGTTCGTCGTTTTACCTACGTCACTGTATTTGTCGTAACGAACCGCAGGGCTGAATTCCAAGCGCTGAATGCCCGGCATTGCATTCGCTGAGCCGACCAGCGGAATGAATGTTTCCGCGTAAAGCGAGTCGACTTTTCGATCAAAAATACGGAATACAATTGGCGTTGTCGGATTGCCGCGCGCCGAGCCCAATTCGGCCGTAAAGTCTTGCCGCTCATAACCTGCGGCGACTTTCACTTCGCCGCCCGGCAAGGTGAACAAAGGCCCGTTCAGACGAACTTCACCAGTTGTGAGTTTACCATTTGTTGGTGCGAAGAAAATTTGATTGGCAAGGTTAGCGAGCACCGTAGAGCTTGTGCGACGCAGGCCATATGGGTCGAATGATGTTGTCGGATCGCTACTGGCCAGAGCCGCATTCAGCGCTGCATTATTGACCCCGTTGTAAGATTCAGAATTGTCTTTGGTTTTGCCGAAGCCCACCAATCCTTCCAGCTGCCAGTCATGCGGTAACAAGAATTTCAAGCCCGGCGTAATCTGATAGCTTTCGGCAAAGCCTGAAGAGTTGTTTGGGGGCAGATCATTCTTAAAATTATAGTCGATGGTATAGCTTGTTCCCGTAAAACCCGCGGGACGCACAAAGAAAGCATTGGTTTGCGGCACAGTAATCGTAGCCGTCGAATAGGCGCTATGCCTGAAGAAATCACGCTTTGAATAAAACCCATCTGCCTCGAACTTCATCCACTCGGTTAGCTCATAAGCTCCGGTAAAGTTGACCGAGTTATATTTTTGCTCGGGGATTAAATCCTGAGCCGTAAGTTCATCGCAGCGATTGGTCGTGCCTGCGACAAGGTTCGCGGCAGTAGCCTGCGTCACTCCACCAGCAGGAATAGCATAGGTCGATGTGCCAGCACGAATCGTACCAGGCGCGCAGCGGGTCACGCTATAATCGTTGCCGCCTAAAGCCGTTTGGTTATTTCGGAAAAAATCCCTGTCATCACCGCTTAAATTTGAGCGTTCAACATGCTCAAACGCGAGCATGAACTGACCGCGATCAAAAACCTTCCCGACGGCAGCGCCAATTGCATATTCATCGAACGCGCCATCATCAGATAGGCCCCCGCGTGCAAAAGCTTCAGCTCCATCGAGTGTACGGCGCGGCACTAAGTTGACGACACCTGCAACAGCATCCGAACCATAAATGGCCGAGGCACCGTCCGCCACGACTTCAATACGCTCGACACCTAGCGAAGGGATCACAGACGGATCGGTAGAGCGGCTGTTGTTAACAACACGATGCCCATCAATCAGTACAAGCGTCGAATACGGGCCAATGCCGCGTAAGTTAACAGTATTACCGTAAACGATATTGCCTGAACCGCCGGCCTGACCGCGCGAGTTTTCTGACACGCCAAGGTCAAAGACTTGCGGGATTTCTTTAATCATTTTGTCGATCGTAATCGAACCAGAGGCTTCGATCTCGGTTCGATCCATAGAAATAATGGTCGAACCGACTGGAGCAACACCTCGCACACGGCTTCCCGTCACCACAATCTCATCCAGCGTTACGTCTTGGCTGGTATTTTGTGCAACCACCGCGTTTGAAATACTGAGCGCAAACATGCTGCAGCTCAGGCCCAATACGAACCTTAAATTAAGTCTCTTAAAACTTCCGTACATTTGCCTTCACTCCCCTGTTACGGCAGTACATCAGAACGTTGTCTCAAACTCTAATCTACGATCGGCAACTCCACGCGCGAACCGTCGCTTCCGCCGCGCAGAACTGTGAAAATAGGCGGCGGTGTCTGCATAATGTCTTTGAGATTGCGCTGGCGCGGGTCAGCCCCAGTGATGTTGATGCGCAGTCTACTGCCTACCGGCACAATGCGAGAGATCGGCGTTAAGTCTATGGCGAGATCAACTGTTTCACCCGGCTTTACTGGAGCCACATCGGTGCTTCGACCTGAATGCCATGGCAACCCCAGCACATCATATGGAGCGGATGATAATTTGCGATGCGACAGCGCTAGTCGTCCGAACGCTACAACTTCGGCGGTTCCATCATTTGCAATCTGATCAAGGTAAATCCACAGATCTGCATCTGGCTTATCGGCGATAACTTTTAGTTTTGCGACCGGGTAGCCAACCAGTTTTAGAGGCTTTTCGAAGGGCGCAGTTGTATAGCTAAGCCCATGTTGATCCATAGGCTTTGACCAGAACGCAAAATAATCGGGATCAGGTAAGTTGTAGTCTGTCGTAAAGTTATCTTTACCTTGCTTGGATACTTGTACCGAGAGTTGGCCATCATTGACGGATCGCGCCGTACCGCTCTTGCCGCCATTAAAGTACCAATAGGCTGGCTTTGCCGTGCTCCCCGGCAACTTATCGGTGTGAACCCAACCCTCACCCTCAACCCAATATGTTACACGCGGTGCATTTGCTACACCGTTGTCGATGCCCTTGAGGTGATAATCAAAGTAGCGCGTAACTTCGCCCGTAAAATCAAACTGCGGAGGCGGAATGCAGTGACTGCCTGGCCCCGCCAAGAATTTTCCACCGACGTTTGCAGCACTCAAGATTGATTGTGCTGTTGGCTCGTCTTGCCAATTGCTCCAGAAGTATGTGGCAATTCCTGATTTCCGGACAGCATCAAGATAGTTGTAAACACCCACTTCTTCCCAGAATGCATTTCCGGTGAAGGATGACACGCTGTCGCGAAAAGGCATGCCATACCACAAACCAGCCATTGGGGTGTTCTTTGCATGCTCGGCAACAGCGGCCTTCAACAACGCGCCATCTTTATCAGCATCAACGGGGATACTTGCTAAATCATCGGACAATGGCTCATCAGGGCGCGTGTTGAATTGCGCGGTAATGCCGCCGCGCCTGACGAACGCGTATTTGTCGAGTTCAGTGGCGCCGATAAAAGCCGCCTTCAATGACGGCGGCGCAGTCGTCGTTGTGTGAAATGTCGTACCGCCCAGATACGAACACCCAATCATGCCGACTTTGCCGGTGGAGAACGGTTGCTTCGCTAACCACTCCACAAGGTCGTACCCGTCGCGCGCTTCCGTGCGATCTTGGAATCCACGGCGTGTACCGAATGATGCGCCCTTACCGCGAATGTCTGCCGTCGCCACAACGTAACCAGCAGCAATCAACGAGCGCAGTGCCAAACGGTCCGACAGCGCCAATTCAACCACTTCTCCTTCAGGATTGGTGAAACGCGAGCGATAAGGGGAAAAAGCAAAGATAACCGGTGTAGGCGCTTGCATAACTTTGCTACCGCTCGCCGGTCGGTAAATGTTTACAGCCAGCCGGGTGCCATCGCGCACCGGCACGTAGATCGAATTACGGACGTAGTCTGGCCAAGTCTCAGCCGCCACGGGCGCGGCATATATAAATGCCAGCGCTACAAGAGCGCCTGCCATTTTGCCCATTCGAGCCTCCCCGCTCGGATTGTCGACAATTTCATCAGGCATACGCGGCGTTATTGCAAACGAAAAAGTGCCGACAATATTGTTGACAATGATGCAGCGCACCATTCATCATTCCTCCATGACCCCAGATATCGGCATGTCAGCGCCCCGCAGTCCCAGCAGCACAGAAATTGTAGACTGGGTGCGCGACGGCATTCGCAAAGGCCGGTTTGTGCCCGGCCAGCGCTTGATTGAAATCGACATCAGTCGCCAAACCGGGGCGACACGTTCCAAAGTGCGTGAAGCTCTCCAAAGGCTTGAAGGCGAAGGCCTAGTTACAATTGAAGAGTTCCGCGGCGCATCGGTGCGCACCGCAAGCCTAGAGGAAGTTCGGCAAATTTACCGCGCACGCATGGCGCTTGAAGGGATTTCCGTTGTGGACTTCGTGCACAACGCAAGCGCAGAACAAAGAACACGTTTGAACGAATTGCAAAAAGAATTGGAAGAATGCGTGGAAAAAAACGCACCTGAACGATTTGGGCGTCTCAACACTGAGTGGCACCGGCTAATTGTCGAAGGATCAGGAAATGCGATTATCTCAGAAGCGTTGCAACGTTTAAACGTCCCAATCCATCGTTTGCTCTTTGAAAGTTTCTACAATGCCGAACGCTTACGAACGGCTGTGGCTGATCACAGGGTGATTCTCACCGCCATTATGGCGGGCGATTTTGAACAAGCTGAAGCGGCTATGCGCAGACATATCGGTGACGGCTTCGAAACCATGGCGCACATTGACCGTGAATTCCATCGTTGAGCCAGAATTCATTTCTTAAATACGATTGTTTTACTATCGTTTAGCAAAACGCGGTCTTCAAGAATATGCGCAACCGCGCGGGCGAGCACACGGCGCTCGATATCGCGGCCCTTTCGCACCAAGTCGTCGGGTGTATCAGCATGACTAATATGCTCAACATCTTGGTCAATAATCGGCCCCTCATCCAAATCCGCAGTTACGAAATGGGCAGTAGCACCGATCATCTTCACGCCGCGTGAATGAGCCTGATGATACGGTTTGGCCCCTTTGAATCCGGGCAAAAAACTGTGATGAATATTGACGCAACGTCCGCTTAAATATGCAGACATATCATCAGACAGAATCTGCATGTAGCGCGCCAAAACGATCAATTCGGCCTGCGATTGTTCAACCACTTTCTTGATCTGCGCTTCCTGATCAGCTTTCGCGCCATGCACGATTGGAAAATGATAATAAGGGATCTGACCTAATGTAGTGAGATTCAGCGCTTCTTTTGGGTGGTTAGAGACAATACCCACCACATCCATGCTGAGTTCACCAATGCGGTAGCGATAGAGAAGATCACCCAAGCAATGATCGAATTTAGATACCAGCATTAACACGCGCTTCTTTTGCTGTTGGCTGCGAAGCGTCCAGTCCATCGCGAAAGTCTGCGCTATAACGCCGAATTTCTCTTTGAGTATGCCCAATCCGTCCGCGTGATCGAACACCACTCTCATAAAAAAGCGTTTGGTCTCGGGATCGCCAAACTGCTGTGCCTCGTGAATGTTGGCGCCGTTCTCAAATAATAAGCCTGCGATCCTGGCGACGATGCCCGGTTGGTCCGCACACGACAGTGTCAGGATATGCCTCTCGGTCATGCCACCCTCATATTGCATGCAATTTACCCTATCTATATATTTTATTTGCCATATAATGGCAATATTGCATGCAATTAATCTTGGGAGGCTTATATGTCAGCAAAGAACCTGGAAGAAGTTTTGCGCACGAGCGGCAACACCGTCGAAATGCTGCGTAACTCTAAAATCGGAGCGTATGTCTATCCGGTTGTGCCGACAGAGTTTTCCAATTGGCGTGATGAACAACGCGCTTGGCGCGATAAGGCCGTGCTGTTTGACCAAACACACCACATGGTCGACCTCTTCATCAAAGGCCCAGATGCGATCAAGCTCGTCTCACACCTCGCCATCAACACATTTAAGAATTTCCCGGTAGACCGCGCAAAGCAATTCGTACCTTGCAGTTACGACGGCTACGTTATCGGCGATGGTATTTTGTTTCACTTAGCTGAAAACGAATTAGTGTTTGTAGGCCGCGCGCCTTCCGCCAACTGGATCATGTTCCATGCTGAGACAGGCGGCTATAACGTCGAAATTACAAAAGACGATCGCTCGCCCTCTATGCCGATGGGCAAGCTGGTTACTAGGAAATTTTACCGTTTCCAGATTCAAGGCCCTAATGCGCAACAAGTGATCGCGAAGCTCAACGGCGGCACTTTCCCCGACATCAAGTTTTTCCATATGGGCTATATCACAATTGCTGGACGCAAAGTACGGGCGTTGCGCCATGGGATGGCCGGCGCACCAGGCCTTGAGATATTTGGCCCCTACGCAGAATACCTGGATATCCGGGACAAAGTGATTGAAGCCGGGAAAGAATTTGGCCTCACGTTGGTGGGCTCACGGACCTATGCCACCAACACGCTTGAATCGGGTTGGATTCCTTCGCCGCTACCCGCCGTATATACCGGTGAAAAAATGAAAGCTTATCGCGAGTGGTTGCCGGCCAATAGCTACGAAGCAACAGGTTCAATTGGCGGCAGTTTTGTGTCTTCCAATATCGAAGATTACTACATGACACCTTACGCACTGGGATATGGCCCCTTTGTAAAGTTCGATCACGATTTCATTGGCCGTGAGGCCTTGGAGAAAATGAACCCCGATACACAGCGCAAAAAAGTCACGCTGGCATGGAACGGTGAGGATATGGCGAAAATTTTTGGCTCATATTTTACGGGAACCGAAAACTACAAATACTTCGACCTGCCATTGGCTAATTACGCATCCTCCAGCTACGACGCCGTCATGAAAGGCGGAAAAACCATCGGCACATCTATGTTTACGGGTTATAGCGCAAATGAGCACACAGCGCTGTCCCTGGCATCGGTCGATCCAGATATCGCCGTAGGTTCAGAAGTAACTGTAATATGGGGGGAGCCCAATGGCGGCACACAAAAAACAACTGTCGAACGCCACAAGCAAATCGCAGTTCGCGCTATCGTAAGCCCTGTTCCATATTCAAAAGTCGCGCGAGAAACATACGCCGAAGGTTGGCGTACGGGCACGTAAGATGAACGTGACCACATCCCCGCCATACGATGGGCATAATTTGCTGACACGTCTGCTACACGAATACTCAGCAGAAGTCACTTCACCAGACCGCAAATCTCTTGATACCGCGGCACTGATGATGCCAAAAGGCGCGCGGGTTTATATCGCATCTTTGCCAAGTGATATGCCGGACGCTCAAGTACCGGTCGCAACGCGATTGAGGAATGCTGGACTTGTTCCGGTCCCTCACATTGTCGCGCGTAATATTCATAGTCGCGAAAGCTTAGACAATACATTGCAGAGGCTCACTCAAGAGGCTGGCGTCGACCGCGCACTAATTCTTGGTGGTGACCGCGACGAATCAGCAGGCGAATATCACTCAAGCCTACATATCATTCAAACAGGGTTACTCGAGAAACACGGTATTAAAAAAATCGCGATCGGGTGCTACCCCGAGGGGCATCCGCGCATTCCCGAAAATGTTCTTAACAGTGCCCTTAATGATAAAATTGAAGCAGCGAAAAAAGCTGGCCTTGAAGTTATCCTTATTAGCCAAGTTTGCTTCGAAGCAGCGCCGATTATCGCATTCATAAAAAAGATACGGCAACAGGGTATTGCCGCCCCTATCCGTGTAGGTGTCGCTGGGCCGGCGAAGCTTACAACGTTGCTGAAATACGCGGCTATCTGTGGAGTCGGGCCGTCGTTACGTGCACTCACACGCCAGAGTTCCATCACATTGAATTTGTTGAGTACTTCGACACCGGAAGCCGTGCTGACAGAGGTGGCTGACGCACAGGCCAAGGATGCATCTATGGGCATATCAGGCGTCCACTTCTTCACATTCGCGTCTCTTGCAAAAACAATCGAATGGACAGCACAACACGTTTGATAATCGCTGTCGCATCAAGCCAATTACGTTATAATTTCAGCACTCAAAGAACTGCAGCATAGTTTCACCGGCTTTTTAAAATTTGCGAATATGCCCAAACCCGGCGACGATGACACAAAAGAAGGTAACACACGCTCCCGCCAGCAACTTCATGCAATCATGAAATTGCGCGAGATGATCATTTCGGGAGCTTTCACTCCCGGAGAGCGTATTTCAGAACTGGGCGCTGTAGATAAATTGGGAATTTCTCGCACACCGGTCCGATTGGCGCTCAGCGAACTCGCCTTTGAAGGCCTTCTCCGCCCACTGAACTCAGGCGGCTTTGTTGTCCGTGATTTTTCCATTGCAGACATTTTTGATGCGATCGAACTGCGCGGCGTTCTGGAAGGAACCGCCGCACGTATGGCGGCAGAAAGATCCGGCACCACCAAAGAGACAGCAACTTTGCGTAACATTTTGGATCAGCTTGAAGCCATTGTGCAGCACAAACAGCGTAATGATGATACTTACGCGCGCTACGTTGAACTCAATGAAGCGTTTCATGATGAGATGCTGAAGCTTGCAAAATCATCGTTTCTCGAGCGTAGCCTCGCGCAAATCGTGGCTTTGCCTTTTGCATCCCCCAGCGCATTTTTCAAAGTGCAAAGCCAGCGCAATCAACACAACGATATTTTAGTGCTCGCACAATATCAGCACCGCTCGATTGTCGAAGCAATTTCAGCCGGCGAAGGCGCTCGCGCTTTTGCATTAGGACATGAGCACGCACACTTGGCCGCATCAAATTTACGCGAAGCCTTGAAGCAAGATAGCCTGCTTACCCAAGTCCCTGGCGCCCAATTGATCCGTATCCCGCGCTAGACGTTTACTCCGCAGCAGTTAGAAAAAACTCAATAAGATATAGCCAACTGGCACAGCAAATAACAGGCTGTCTAACCGGTCCATAATACCGCCGTGCCCCGGCAGGATACGGCCAAAGTCCTTTACGCCAGCAGCACGCTTAAGACCAGACGCAGCAAGATCGCCGGCGCACCCCGCCAACGCCAACGCCAAGCTTGCGCCGTAATAAACAAAGTCAGATGGCCCCGGAAGTACAAACCGCATCAGTGCGGCCGCGCCCAATGCGCCCAGCAGACCAAGCAGTGTTCCTTCGACAGTTTTGGCTGGGCTCAGACGAGGGAATAATGGTGTGCGCCCGACCAGCAGGCCACCAAACATGGCCATGACGTCGTTGAAACATACAACCAGACAGATCCATGCCACTACAGCAAAGCCGTCGGGGCGGAATCGTAAGAGCACCAGCAGTACCAAAGGAAGCGTAAGGTGGAGCAAAATTCCAAGGCCGCCATAGACACGTGCTAACCTATCGTTCTCAGGATTTAGTATTTGAGCAAAAAAATAACTGAGCAGCGCCACGAAAAGCGTTGCTCCAAATATTCGAGCATCCCCAAATCCTGCTGTAACAATAAGTATAGCCGAAACTCCTTGTCCAAAATGAACAGATACTGGCACGCCACCACGTTGGGCAACGCGACCTAACTCGCCATAAGCAACGACAGAAGCAGCCGCCAGCATCAATGAAAATCCAAGTGGGCCTGCAGCATCTGTTAGTAATATTGTCAACGCGATAACAACCCAAACACCGGCACGCGCCCACAACGACGAGACTGCCTTTTCTTTTCCATCATCTCTGCGGCCTCCAAAGTGTCGAATGGCACTCACGACGGCGACCATTACCGTGGAAAACAATACAACTATGGCGACGCGTATAAAAACCGGAAAGAATTCTGGAGGTGTCGACAACTCACTCATACCGCATCTCTGCTTTTGCGATTGCGGACAAAATGCATTAGCAATCCGCTGACAAGATAAAGCGCCAGTATTACCGCAGCCGTAAGAGGCGCCCCAAATAAGAAAGTTGCGATAAGTGGGATCAGCAAAGTGATATACGACCACTTCTTTGCCACATAGAATTGTGGAATATCCGCGTACGGCCAAGTGGATACCATCGCAGCAGCCGCGATTAAACCAAGAAGGAGGCTTTGCCACTCAGGCAAATGTAAAAGCGCTGCACTTGCCACCATCATAGCAGCACTGGGAGATGGCAGCCCCACGAAATACCAGCGAGGACCACTGTGGCCTGAGGTTTGCGCTGTATAACGGGCAAGGCGAATAAGCGCTGTCGACGCAAAGATAAAAGCACAGAGAATGGCCATAGAATTAGCGTAGCGGGCATAGATCAGAACAGCAGGCAGAGCACCGAACGTGATCGCATCACAAAGCGAATCTAGCATCGCCCCAAATGTACCGGTCGTTCCTAATTTCCGCGCGGCTATGCCATCCACCATATCAAACAGCCAGCCCAAAAAGATAAGGGCTGCAGCGATTGAAATTTTATCGCCCGCCTCACCATTCAAGACAATCATTCCACCAACACCACAGAGACCGTTGCCTAAAGTCAGGGCATTCGGCAAGGCCTTACGTGGGATTTTGAGGTTACCGATCATTGCGATCAGGGCCCGGCAGGAAGCGACTCACCACCGCCTCTGGCAGCAGAGATAAAACCATCGCTGCAATACGCATTTGCAATGGAAAGATAATTTTTGTGCGACCCGATTTAATACTCTGAATGATGATACGCGCAGCTTCATCTGGCTCCATAATGAAGGGCAACTTTGATGCGCGAAGGCTCGTCATGGGTGTGCGGATATAACCAGGGCACGCGATTGTTACATTAACACCATAGGGCGCTAATGCACGAGACCAAGCCTCACCATGAATAATCATGGACGCCTTACTTCCCGAATATGCAGGGCCGCGAGGAACACCAAAAAATCCTGCAACCGAAGCAACAATGCATATCGCTCCAGCGCGGCGTGACCGAAACTGAGGCAAAATAGGCTCAATGGTATTTAGCATTCCCATAACGTTCACCGCATAAATGCGATGGCTAACATCAAGATCATCACCCGGCGGGCGGCTCTCGCCACTCACTCCAGCATTCGCAATAACCAGATCTAGTGACTGTTCAGTATCCGCGTCGTTTACCCAGCGTCGCATCGCGACCACATCCGTCACGTCGATGACCGTAATTCGAACAACGGCACCCTTGCCTCGACATATTGCCGCAACATTCTCAAGCCTTTCGGCATCTCGTCCACCAAGCACAAGCCGCATGCCGGGTCGTGAAAGCTGCGCCGCGATTGCAGCCCCAAGACCACTCGATGCCCCCGTGATCAGCACAGATGAGATATGGTTGGTTATGATGTGCCCCCAATGATTGCCGCAATTTTTGCCTCGATCTTGCGACGAAATTCGGCATCTGTATTCATAATCGCGAGGAAATGCTGCCGGGCCAGCGCCAACCCCCAACCATCCGTTGTTGCCGTGACAGTCGCCGCACGGCCTTCGCTCCGGACGAGTGCGAGTTCACCGAATGAGTCGCCATCCACCAATTTGGCAACGATCTTGCTGTTACCATCCTTATCGCGAATACCTACGTCGCACCGGCCACGCACAATAATGTAGAAGTTATCACCAGGATCGCCTTGAACAACAATCGTTTGACCTTGAACCAAACGGACAGGAACAAACATACGCGCCAGATCGCGCAAGACTTCAGGTTTGCATTCCGACAGAAACGGAAGCATGGCCAAACGCTCAGGTGTGACACTCGGATGACCATCATCCGCATCGGTGTTCAAACCGCTTTGTTTGCTCCAAAGTGTGGCGTAGAGCCCACCAAGCGCTAACAACTCGTTATGGTTACCATTTTCGATCAAAACGCCGCTTTCGAAAACCAGGATACGGTCGTAATCGACGACTCCTGATAAGCGATGCGTGACAGATATAATTGTTGATTGCCCCGAAAAATCGCCAAGCGAACGATTAACGATCTCTTCGGAGGCAGCATCTAAAGCTGATGTCGCTTCATCCAGCAACAACAGTGGCGCACCACGCAAAAAAGCCCGCGCGCACGCAATGCGCTGACGCTCACCGCCTGAAAGCTCACCACCTGTTACTCTCGCTAAAGCATTGTAACCTAGGGGCTTACGCAAGATCGCTTCATGAATTCCGGCAGCCTTGGCAGCCATTTCAACATCGGCGTGTGTCACGCCCGGCCGCCCTGCAATAATATTCTCGCCAATTGTCGCATCGAAAAGGATCGGCACCTGCGGGACAACCGACAAGTTTCTGCGCAATGCCTCTTCTGAAATTTCGTCTAGCGGTACGCCATCAATTAAAATGCGCCCTGACTGTGGCCGATTAAGGCGCATCAGAAGAGAAAGCACTGTAGATTTCCCACACCCTGAAGGCCCTACCAAGGCCACCCGTTCGCCTGGTCGAACACGAAATGAAATGTCCGACAATATTGGTCGGCCTGAGTCATATGAGAATGTGACGTGATCGAACTCCACTTCCCCGGAAAATGTTTCAAGAGGGCGTGTGTTGTCAGCGTGGAGCGGAGCAAAGCGCTGATCCAGAAATGCCTGCAAACGGCCTTGCGCTGCTGCCGCAGGGATCAGCAGCGGGATTGCGGTTGAAAGCTGCGCCACGCCATCACTCACGCGCAGTAGCAGCCCGACAAATGCGACAAGAAAACCTGCAGTGATATAACCTTGGACCGCCAAGAAGGCGCCACTGCCGATGACCAGCAATTGCGACAGGCCCGTGCCAATAAAGGCGGTCCGGCCTACAAGGCCTGTGAAGCGATAAGCTGGCACAGTAGAGCGTTCTAGCGCTTTCAAACGCGCATCAAATTTTTCGCGGCGCATTTGCGCAAGATAGAACAGCCGCACGATGAGACTCGTCGAGATGGATTCTTGAGCAAACTCAAGAAGCTTCGCGGAATCTTCGGCGCGCGCGCCCTGCCATATCTTAGCTTTACTCGCGAACCCCTTAGGCATGAAGTAAACAATGGGCAGCGCCGTCATTGTGACAAGGAACAATTGCCAACTAATCAACAACAGCAGCAATAAGCTGAATACGATCACCCCACCCTGCAACACCGTAACAGGCACCGCACGAACCAGCGCAATCTCCACAGCAGCTACGTCACTACTGAAAAGGCCAGTTAATTCCGCCTCTGACCGCGCCGCTAGCGCTTGCGGCGGCATGGCTTGAAGCTTTGTAAACAAGCGTCCGCGCAGTTCATTCATTTGCCGAACTGCAAGATGCGCTATGCTAGTTTCTTGTAAAATCGTTCCGATAGCCTGCCCAATCAGCAACACTGCTAATCCACCCAGAGCAAACGTCAGAATATCGTTACGGCCCTTGCCAATCCCGTCGTCGAAAATCAACTTGTAACTGAGAGGACTGGCCAACTGATAAATGAGCTGTAAGACAAGCGCCGTTATTAGCGCCAAAAAACGGCCACGCTGACTGGTCATCGCGCGTAAATAAAACAGGAGGAAGCGCGTTAGCGTCACAACGCCTCCGTCGATGTTTCAATTAGTTCTGCGCGTATAGTTTCAGTCATGAAACTTTACTTACTCTTAGAGCCACCGCAACCACGGCTTCCAGATCAACAGCTTCTACGGGAACACCGGCTTTCGCTAACCAACGGAGTGTCCGCCGACTATCCATTGTCGGCAAAGCACCGCTCATGTACGCGTAAGCTGGCGCCCGCGCCGCACGGCCTGTCCTGAACAATGGCGTGAACGGGGCAAGCGGATTGCCAGCCTCAGTCGCCCGCTCCAACAACGCGTTGCACCAATCCGTTACAGGCAAAATTTTCGCACGAACACCGTGACGGCGCAAAATCGGAGCAAACCGACACGACAGAACTGGTCGCAATGACCCCAGATGTTGCACGCGCAATTTCCCCGGCAATGATGGTTCACGCAGACTTTGTCGAACTGCGCCGATAACAGTGCCTAGCATAACAAAATTCCAGCCATGACCACCATCAGGCACAGCACCTAAAAAGCGGCATGCTGCAATGAAGCGGGTCAAAAACTCTGCGCCATCGATAATCCAGCCTGGACGTAAGACATCGACCGCAAAACCACGGTCTGCGGCTGACCGCATTAATTTCTCACCAACCCATTTGCTTTGTGCGTAACCGACAGCGAGACTATCTGGGAAATCGAGTGTCGTATCTTCGGTCAAAGTTTGCCCAGCGCGGGCGGGCGCTTCAATCGCGCTAATGCTAGACAGATAAACATAATGTTTGGCCCGGCCACGCGTTCCTAGGCTCAACAACTCTTTCACCGCCTCAACGTTTTGCGGCCGCAACGCCTCATACGGCTTCAAGAAATCGAGTTCTGCAGCACAATGGATTACTGTCCCAACATCTGCGGCAATGCTATCGTATCGCTCCGCCGTTAAACCAAAGCGCGGACGCGACATATCCGCAGCGAAAACGACCAAACGACTTTGAACCCCACCTAAATTTAGGTGCGTATAAAGTCGGTTCTCAGCGACAGCGTCTGACTCACCTCGCACGAGGCAGTAAATTTGTGCTGTGGAATGCTCCAACAGATCTTTGATCAGTTGGCCGCCCACGACGCCAGTGCCGCCCGTCACAAGAATATGGCCCTTACCTGGCACGCCAGGATGCGGTAACACATCTGACGACAGTGACGCATCTGCCCAGAATGTTGCCGGCGAGCGCCGCTTGCTATCCTCAGGTCGCAATGCGTTAATGGGCTGATCAGCAAGCAGCATCTCGGTTGGCACCACCCAGCCCAACTGAGATTCCAAAAGCACCTGAAGTTGAACGACCTGTAAAGAATCAAGGCCCAATCCAGAGATAGGTAATGACAGATTGATCGTATCAACGGGGCAACGCATCACCTCAGCCAGAAGCGCTGCAATCGGGTGGGATGGTTTTGCAGGGTCGGGCCTCGATGTTGACGTTGCATGAGCTGCAGGCACCGCAGCAGGCGGGGGCGCCGTGAAAACATCAAGAGTTTTCGATAGATAAGAATCACGGCATGCCCGGCGGCGAACCTTACCACTCGATGTCAAAGGCAAAGCAAATGGACGCAGAAGAACAACATCTTTTAATCCGATACCATGGCGTGCAGACACAGCACTGCGGATGGCAGCTTTAATGCGTTCGACGTCTAAGTCACCGCGCCCTTGACGGGCAATTTCCTGAACGGCAACAACGGCCGTCTCGCCATTCTGGCCTGCGTCGAAGACTGCCGCGCGGTACATTGGAAGGGCCGGATCAGCCGCGCTGACAGTTTGCTCGATATCCTCAGGGAAATAATTCAAGCCATTCAAGATCATGACGTCGTCGCGACGCCCCGCCACGTACAACCGCCCTTCATGAACAAACCCAAGATCACGCGTGCGTAAATAGCATTGATCGTCATCAGCCAACGTATTGTAAAAAGCTTCAGCGGTTTCTTGCGGTTTGCGCCAATAACCTTGCGCAACGTGGGGGCCACTAATCCAAATTTCGCCAACTTGGTTTTCTGGCGCAGGTTCATTTGTAGTGGGATTGACGATACGCACAGTCCCTTCACCACTCCACGACAGATCACCACTCAGAACCAATTCAACAGCGTCCTTACTGGCACCACTTGAAGGCACGACTTTACCTTGCGTAAGTGCCGCAAGATCAAATCGTTTACTGAGATATGTGGGGTGTCCCATAGCAGCCGCTGCATAAAGCGTACATTCAGCTAATCCGTAGCAAGGCTGCAAAGCGTCTGGTCGAAATCCGTAAGGTGCGGCCGCAGCGGCAAAAGCAGCCAATGTGCGGGCACGGACCGGCTCTGCCCCCGTAAATGCTAGTCGCCAGGATGATAAATCGAGCGATTCTGCACCTGGATCAAGCGCAGCTAACCGTTTAGCGCAAAATTCAAAGGCAAAGTTTGGCGCACCCGATACATCAGCACGATACTTTGATATGGCGCGCAACCATGACAACGGATCACGCAGAAAGGCTGTCGGCGACATTAACGTTGTTGTGAGGCCGGCGACCAATGGCATTAGTAGTGTACCTATCAATCCCATGTCGTGATATGCAGGCAGCCAACTGACGCAGGTCGCTCCTTCTTTGGCGCCAAAGCGTCGCGCAATCATTTTGAGGTTTGCCAAAAGATTGTTATGACCAACCATCACCCCCTTGGGGCGTCCCGTCGAACCTGACGTATATTGCAAAAACGCCAAATCAGTTTGCCTTAAGCTACGCGCACTCTCCGCGCTATCTGTAGGGCCAGCAAGCTCACCAATTTCGACGACTGGCATTCCAAGGTTGAGTGCTTTCATCGGTGCTGCCTCGGCAACAACGGCAAGGGCAATGCCACAGTCCGCGACCATAACACCTAAGCGTTCACCGTCGTCCCCTGCTCGCAACGGCATAGCGGGTACGGGCACTGTTCCCGCCCACTGGCATGCGAGAAAAGCGACGACAAAATCGGGGCCCGGCTGGAACAATAATAACACCCGGTCACCAACAGAGGTCTGCTGTGCAATGCTAGCACCACACGCGCGGATGCGATCAGCTAGAACACCAAATGTGATTTCATCAGGATCGCCAGTTTGGCGCAAAAAACGCACGGCAACTTGAGCAGGTTGCTGGGCGCCCCAATACGAAACAATATCGGCCACCGGCACAGCCGGTGATCGTGCAATCAATGCCTCAAGCAAAGCAACGGGAGCTGCAGGCAGATCAGTAAACAAACTCATTTAAAGTACCTAACATGACAGATCCGGCCAACAGTGGGCCGCAATCCATGCGCGTGATTTCGTTTTCAGTTGGGACCCAATGCGGCCGATGCATACCATCTGGGAGCGTATCTGAAAGACGGATGCGATGACGAACCTCGTATAAGGGGGCAAAGGCTCAGTCCAGGCCCGCTTACTCAAGTGATTATAATTTCGGGAACAATCTTAATAGTAGAATATGGTGAGGGAAATACTCTATGTAATCATAAGCAAAAACACCGTTTTTTTGTCTGACGTACATACCGTAAAAAAGCTGGGAATTTGCTGAGTCCAGCCGAAATTTGAGCAACCTTAACGTGATGTGATGACCGAGTACGCGGGCGTTCTCACACAGTTTTTATCGCCTGACGAGCGCCGCCGTTTCACTCAACGATCGGCGACGCGCGCACTTGCTTGGCTCGTCCCAGAACTGCTCGCTTGGATTGCGTTTACCACCCTGGCCATTGCTCCCCTGCCTTGGCCCGTCCGTCTAATTGCCGCAATTTTGGCGGGAACAATGACCGGCATCATTTTCACTGTCGGCCACGACGCATCGCATCATGCGCTTACACCTTACCGATGGCTCAATGAAGTCATCGCTCGCATTGCCCTGATCCCATCAATCCACTCAGCTACATTGTGGGATATTGGCCACAACCGCATCCATCATCGCTTCACCAACTTGATGGGGGCGGACTATGTGTGGGAACCGATGACGCCCGCACAGTACGCCCAGGCCCCCGTATTGAGGCGACTCCTTTACCGCCTTTATCGCAGCCCATTTGGGCATCTGCCCTATTACTTCATCGAAATGTGGTGGAAAAAGAACTTCCTGCCCATTGCACCCGAAACACGGGTGGAATGGCGGAGACATATTTTTGACAGTCTCTTTGTCATCATCGCGCAGGCGCTACTAATATGGGGCATTATCACTGCAGGGCACGCACTCGCACCTCAGCACTCATGGCTTGAAACGCTCATATTTGGCTGGCTCATTCCGTTCATTCACTGGAACTGGTTGATGGGTGTGGTGATCTACATGCACCACACACACCCCGATATTGGATGGTTGGATCGCGCAGAAGACTGGACGATTTATCGGTCTGCGATCATGGGCTGCGTTGAAGCACGCATGCCGAGCCTTCTGGATCGTTTGGATAACAACATCATGCGTCACCAAGCCCATCATGCCCATCCAGGCATTCCGATGTACAGTTTAGGTGACGCACAAGATCGCCTTCTCGCAGTCTTCCCCGAGACAAAACGGATAAAACTTACAATGGCATCCATTGCCGCATCCGTACGATGCTGCAAACTATTCGATCCGGAAGAGCGGCGTTGGCGGGATTTCAACGGCAATGCCACCACGGCACCCATACTGCTTCCGCCACGACACAGAGCCTCAACAGAAAGCGACCATGCAAACTCTTGAGAAATTATATAAGGCTTTCAAGGCACTGCGTGGCAAGCGCGCTGGCGCTGTGGCCGCGGCGGTATTTATTGCTATCACTTGTGCGTGGTTGCTCAAGTCTGAAGGTACAGCGCCTATCGCTGCAGCATCACAAGATCAGCGGCCAACACGTAACCGAGTGCAAGCACTAGGCAGAATCGAGCCGGGCAGCGAAGTCATCGTACTCACCGCTCCGGGCCCCGATCGCTTAGAATCATTGCTCGTGCAGCGCGGCGATACCGTCGCCAAAGGCCAAGTGCTGGGATATCTGACAAGCCATAAACTGGCTGTGGCACATCGCGATGCCGCACAGATTCAGTTGAAACAAGCAACCGAGGTTGGGCCGCTCCGCGTTGCCGCACAACGCGCCAATGTGGCTGTGCTTGAAACACAGCTCGACAACAATCGCGACATTCTGAACTCACAATCGGCATTGCGTGAACGCAACGTCGTTTCTCGACGCACAATGGATGATCAGCAGGCTTTAGTGCGTCAGCAGGAAGCTGGACTACGTGCGGCACAAGCCCTGCTCGATCAGACAATCCGCCAATCTGAGTTCGAGCGCCTTGAAGCTGAGGCAAGCCTAGTGACGGCAGAAGCCTCTGTATCTCTGGCAACGCTGTTCTCTCCGATCGATGGTCAGGTTCTTAATGTGCTGATCCGTCCGGGCGGACCTGTGAATGGCCAGCCGATCTTGCGGCTAGGCGATACCGCACACATGCGCGTTGTTGCTGAAATCTACGAAACTGACATTGGCTTGGTGCGCGTGGGACAAACGGCGCGTGTTTCAAGCGCCGCAATCTCTGCCTCACTTACAGGTAAAGTCGTTGAGATCGGCAACATGGTGTTCAAAAACGATATCTTAAACGTCGATCCCGCCGCGCGGGCCGATGCGCGCGTTGTCGAGGTTCGGATCGCATTAGATAACGGCCAATCCGTACGTGGGTTAACCAACTTGACCGTCGACGTGGAGATTGACTTGAGCGCTGGAGTGGCCGGGGCGCGCCCGTGAAAGCCCTTATCGCCTTTCGCGTATTGTTTCATGAAAAAGGCCGCAGCATTCTTGCCATCACCGGCATTTTTGTGGCGACACTGCTGATTTTCGTACAACTGGGATTCTATAACGCCGTGCCACGCGGCGGACTACTTCTATACGACGCCATGAACTTCGACTTGATGTTGACCTCGTCAGGTTACGTCTACCAGAGTAATTCGCAAGCCTTTCCACGCAATCGCATATATCAAGCGGCGCAGCTTTCTGAGGTGCAATCAGTAGCCCCTATTTATCAAGCAACGACCGACTGGTTAAACCGCGAAGCACAAACTTTGCGCGGCGCTTTTGTGATCGGGTTTGAACTTGATAAACCGATATTCGAAGTGCCAGACATAACTCGGCAGATCAACGTCCTTCAGCTTACTGATACAATCTTAGCCGACAACGCTACCCGGGCCATGTATGGTCCGCTCACGCCGGGTCGCGTCATCGAATTGAGTGGCCGCGAAGTCACTATCGCCGGAAGTTATAAACTCGGCACCGGCTTTGTCGGGCTCGCCGTCGCATTAGTAAACGATGTGAACTTTCAACGCCTATTCCCCAGCCGCAACTTAAGCCAAGTTAATCTTGCTTTGGTGCGCCTTAAGGCGGGAAGCGATCCCGATCACGTCGCTACTCAGTTGCGTGCGCTACTTCCTGCGGATACGCGCATATTTACGCGCGAACAGCTATATGCTCACGAAGAACGCCATTGGATGACGCGGACATCGACCGGACCCATTTTCGGCTTTGGTGTCGTCGTCGCCGTCATTGTCGGCGTTGTTATTTTGTACCAAATGCTGGCAACCCAGATTAGCCGTCAACTCTCGCAGTACGCCACGCTAAAAGCGTTGGGATTCACGACAAACGATTTGACGGGCATTATCGTCTCTATTGCATTGATTATGTCTCTGATTGCCTACGTGCCGGCCTGTGGCCTTGCGATCGTCGTTTACAAATTCGCTGGTCAGGCTACAGCACTACCAACATTCATGACTTGGGAGCGGGTTTTCGGTGTCCTCCTGCTGATGATCGTCATGTCTGTGATTTCAGCACACCTGTCCATGCGCAAACTCGTGCAGGCCGACCCTGCAGATTTATTCTGAGATCGATGATGCAAAGCCATCTTGTGCGACAATTTGTGCATAATACCATCAGTGCGATTATCCATCGCCGCACCAACGTGCCGCTCGCTTGGCGCAATTTGGTGTCTGATCCAGGCCGTATGCTTCGCGCAGCCATGGGCATTGGTTTCGCTGTCCTGATGATGTTGATGCAACTAGGTTTTCGTGGTGCGTTTATGGATAGCGCCACCAGCGTCATTCGTGCACTGGATGGTGATATTTTTATTATGAACCCTGAAAAGAACCGCTTTGGAACGAAGGAAACGTTTCCGCGCGCGCAACTTTATCAAGCTCAAGGCGTCGACGGCGTTGCAAGTGTACGCCCACTCTATGCGGAATGGAGCGACACATTGTTGAAAAACCCCCAGACGGGGCAAACATTCAATGTGCAGGTACTCGCCTTTGATCCGGATCAACCGGTTTTTTTCTCTTCCGAAATTAACCAGCACCTGGACGCCCTCAAGCAACCCGGCACAGTCATTGCGGATTCACGCGGCCGACGCTTTCTAGGCGACTTTGAGCCCGGCCTTGAGACTGAACTGGGTCGAACGCGCGTGGAAGTGATTGGCACCGCGCCCTTCGGCCCCGACTTCCTTGTCGACGGCACATTCATTATGAGCGATAGAAATTTTCTGCGCATCTTTGCAAGCCGCAACCGCACAGACCCCAAACTCACCCGCGTGGAGTTCGGTATCGTTAAATTACAACCTGGCGCAGACGTGATAGAGGTTCAGAAAGCGCTAACAAAGGTACTTCCCCCCAATGTCATGGCCGTCACACGCGCAGAGTTTTTGGCAATTGAAGAAGCGTACCAATCCGGCGTTGCGCCTGTAGGACCCATTTTCGGCCTCGGCACAGTGATTGGCTTCATTGTCGGCATGTTGATTTCTTATCAGATCTTATTTGCTGATCTCTCCGATCAACTACCCCAGTATGCAACATTAAAGGCTATCGGCTATGGCCGCAGTTTTTTGATGGGAACTGTAGTCGAACAAGCCGTGCTGTATGGCTTAGCGGGTTTCATTCCGGCGTGGCTGGTCGCATTCGCGCTTTACTGGGTGGCGAGCGAAATCACGCTACTACCGATGCAGATTACATTTGAAATCACGCTTAAAAGCCTCATCCTTACGGTAGGCATGTGCATCGCCTCCGGCTTAGTCGTTGTGCGGCGCGTTATTGATCTTGATCCGGCAGAGGTCTTCTGATGGCCGACGGCGGATCATCTCTCGCGATAACCAACGCTGTTGAAGCGCAAGGTATCAACCATTACTTCGGGGCCGGTGAGTCGCGCAATCAGGTGCTATTCAACAACACGCTGTCGATCCCAACCGGGCAATTGGTCATCCTGACCGGGCCGTCTGGATCCGGCAAGACCACCTTGCTGACACTGATCGGCGCTTTACGCAGCCTGCAAGAGGGCCATCTGTCTGTGCTTGGCCGCCCCCTCAGTGGACTCGATGCTGCTGGTCTCGTGCAGGTTCGTCGAAATATCGGCTTCATCTTTCAGATGCATAATTTGTTCGAATCTTTAACTGCGCTTGAGAATGTGCGCATGGCAGCACAGCTTGTGGGCGCCACGGCTGAGCAAGCCAAACACCAGGGCCGTGAGATTCTGAAGCGGCTCGGTCTTGGTCATCGGCTGGATTATACGCCGCGCTCGCTCTCCGGCGGACAGCGCCAGCGCGTTGCCGTTGCGCGGGCCCTTGTCAATCGGCCGAAGCTCATTTTGGCGGATGAGCCCACAGCGGCGCTGGACAAAGATTCAACCAAGGAAGTCGTAAATCTATTAAAAGAAATGGCGGCGCAAGTCGGCAGCACCGTCATGATGGTGACGCACGACAACCGCATCCTTGATGCGGCTGATCGCATTATCAACATGGTTGATGGGCGTATTTCATCGGACGTTCATGTGCGTGAGACTGTGGCTATATGCCAATTCCTACGGTCCATTGAATTGTTTGCCGCGTTAAACGCCAATCAATTGAGCGATGTGGCCGAAAAAATGAAAAGTCGCTCTTTCAAACAAGGCGATGTGCTGATCCGCCAAGGTGAAACCGGTGATGAGTTTTTCTTGCTAGGCGCTGGTTCGGTCGACGTTATTATCGAAAGTAATGGCACAAAGTCGACGGTGGCGACATTTGCGCGGGGCCAGTATTTTGGCGAAAGAGCACTTCTTACCGGCGATGTTCGCAACGCAACGGTTATCGCACGCGAAGCCGGATATTCACACATCCTGGTGAAACCAGATTTCGATGCCGCGCTGAAAGCAAGCCCTTCGTTGCGAGAACAGATTCTACAAATTTCTTTCTTGCGTCAGCGGTAAGAACAAGCCGCGATACCAGCGAGCAACAAACTGATATAAACGCCCGATATGATGGGTTGGGAGAAGACATGAATAGAAGCGACAAACTCGCGCGCGATGCACTGCTATCTCTTTGGGATAAGATGTTGCGCGATACGCGGCTTGTCGTGCGTGATGAAATTGGCACTGAAATCATCGGATGGAAGGGTGATGCACCAGATACGCACGTGGTGGAAATGAATGTCCACAATCTGCGTGCGTATCGACGCATTCTGTTGCTTGGGACGCTGGGCCTTGGCGAGGCCTATATGGATCAGGACTTTGATTTGCCGGTGGGTGGCATGGAGGGTCTTTTTGCGGCCCTTGTGCGCAACAAAGCAAACCACAAAAGCCGCTTTGATCTGTCTTTTGCAATCAAGTATGCTGAAATTCTGCTGCGCAATCGCTTCAGAAAAACCATCGCTGAACGTATTCATGATCATTACGATATTGGGCACGATTTATACGAAGCGTTCCTCGATTCTCGAATGGTCTATACGTGCGGCTATGCCAAGACCCCCGATGATGATTTAGAGACCATGCAGATCAACAAGCTTGATCGCATCTGCCGCAAACTCCGCTTAGCAAAGGGTGAAACAGTTCTCGATATGGGTTGTGGTTATGGCGGCTTCCTGATTTACGCTGCGCAGCATTATGGTATCCGCGGCGTCGGCGTTACCATCAGCAAAGACCATTATGAAACCGCCCGCGCACGCGCCGCAGAAGCTGGCTTAAGCGATCAAATCGAATTCCGCTATGGCGAGTATCAGTTGATCGAAGGCAAATTCGACAAGGTTGTATCGATAGGCATGATGGAACATGTCTACCCAAGCGATTACTTAAAGTTTGTCGGTACGTACGCCAAACGCCTGAAAATGGGAGGGCTTGCGCTGATCCACACTATTGGCTGGGGCGGCGAGAAAAATCGGCACGACCCGTTCGTTCAGAAATATCTCTTCCCAGGCACTAACCAACCCCGCCTCGCCCAAATCACACGCGCATGTGAGAAGAATGGACTGCTGGTGTTGGATGTTGAGAACATGGCCCGGCACTACTATTACACCGTCAAACACTGGCAGCGGCAGTTTAACGAAAGCCGCCCCCGCCTTGACCAGAAGCGCTACGACGAAACATTTGCACGCATGTGGGATGTGTATATGGCGTGGGGCTTAGCGCTCGCGCGTTACTCACCAGCCGCACTGTTTCAGGTGCTTGTAACGAACGACCCCACCATGGATCATCCGTTAGTGCGGGTGTAAGGCGGAATCGTCGTGAAAGCGCGTTTGAAAACGCTTTAAACATCGGCGCGTAAATCGGCAAAAGTTACGAGCTGCCGCGGCCCAATACACGCAGATAAGTTTATCAGAGGCCTAACAAACGCGGCCAACAGATTTAAACCTTAGAGAAAATGGTGCTGCCGAAAAGGATTGAACTTTCGACCTCCCCCTTACCAAGGGGGTGCTCTACCACTGAGCTACGGCAGCATCTGGGGGCTCAGTGGCTGCTATATATAGAGTGAATATATAGTGCCGGGCCCCGGCGAAGAGGCGCGGAACATGCCATAAGCCCCCACCCCAGGCAAGCCGCCTGACGCATCAAAAAACCGAGGAAAACTGCGGGCTCAGCTAGCTGACCGCCCGCAGGTGGTCGCTGGTGACCCGCAAACGGGCGGCAATGGCCCGCGCCATGTTGGCGATCAGTTGCGCGGCCAGAACCGGGTGCTCGGACAGAATGGCCAGGAAATGCGCTTGGTCCATTTCGTAAACCACGATGGGGGTGGTGGCCACCGCATCGGCCGAACGTGTCTGGCGCTCTAGAAGCGCCATTTCGCCGAACATCACGCCGGGGATCAAGGTGGCAAGGCGCAAGGCATCACCATCTTCGCGCATGAGGCGAATAGTGACAGTGCCGCGCGCCAGCAAGAACAACGCATCACCCGGCGCACCTTCCTGGAACAACACGTGGCCTGCGTCAAATTCGCGGCGTTGAACGTAGCTGTTAATCACAGCGATATCGGACTCTGAAAAACCTTCAGCGATGCAGAGTTCAGGTAACGCTAATTCCTGCTCAGTGCGCGGATCATCGGTGTATTCCAGCACCAATTTATCTTCGGCCCATTCCAGCGCCGCATCGGTATCTGCGAAGCACAGCACGTGGTTGAATAAATGGCGGCCACCGATGGCAGCAATGAATTGCCCGTAGTCATTCAGGGGCGTGACGTGGGCTAGTAATAAATGTCGGCCACCGTTGGTGATGGCGCGCGCAAGAACTTGCAGAAGGCGTACACCGGTTGCGTCCATCTCCGAAACTCGGCGGAAATCGAGGACAATAATGTCAGCGTCCGCACTGCTACTTTCAGCCTGATGAAGCAAGGCATCCGCCGTGCCGAAGAACAAAGGCCCATCCAGCTCGACAACGGCAATTTTGTCGCCGTAGGTTGCAAGCAACTCGGCATCGTGACGGTCACGCACTTTCAGCGAGCGACGCTGATGGCCCGTATACACGCGGCGCACGATGGATTTGCTCATCTGTGTCACAAACAACACCATGGCGATCAGCATCCCAGTCGCCACAGCGACAATGAGATTCACGGCCACCGTGACGATGGCCACCGAAATCACAACCACTAGATTGGCCGAGACTTCGCGGCGATAGTTGCCTGCAGCTTTCAAGCGCAACACAAGCTCGCGGCTCCAGGCATCCATCATGCCCACGGCGACAACGGTGAGGACGGCGGCGAGTACAACGCGTGGCAGTGTGCCGACCCACGGGCCTGCGGCTAGCGTAATGAGGAGCACAAAGCCTGCATGCGCAATGCCGTTCAATCGCGAACGGCCGCCGCTGTGGTAGCTGGCGGCACTGCGCGCCAACGCGCCGGAACACGCCAAGCCGCCAACAACACCCGATGTCATGTTAGCCAAGCCTTGTGCAATCAGCTCGCGGTTGCTGTTGTGGCGTGCGTAGGTGAGTGAATCTAAAGCCGCAGCGCCCATCAGCGAATCAATGGATGCTATGACGGCCAGTACAAAGATTATGGGTGCAATATCGGCAATGCGATCCAACACCCACACCGATGTGCCTTCGTCAAAAATGGGCACCAGCGTGTCGAACGTAAACCCGCCATCAGGGATTTCGCCGACAATCGGCCCCAGCGCCTCTAAACCCACCTGGGATGCGACTGTATAGTAGGTGGCAATGCCAACCGCCAAGCCGACCACCAATGATGGCACGTGACGCGTGATGCGCGGGCCCAACACAATGGCAGTAATGGTGATGGCGGCAACAGCAAACGTCCACGGTTGAAGATTGGCGGGAATGCTACGCCAATCGGCCCAATGAAAATGCTCTGGCAAGCCCAACAAGAATTTAGCTTGCCCTAAGAACAACAGAATCGCCACGCCATTCATGAAGCCCGCGATGACCGGGTAAGGCGCGAACTTGATGATGCGCCCCAACTTGGCCGCGCCAAACGCAATTTGGATGGCACCTGCTGTGAACACGCCAAAGAACGTGAGCGCGATGGCCATAGGAATGCCGCCGTGAGCATCAATATTTGGGGAGGCGGCTAAAGTGGCGGTCATCGTCGCCATGATGACAGAGGTTGAGGCACGCGGCCCGCTGATGAGGTTTTGCGTTCCGCCAAAAAGAGCAGCCACAAACGCGGCAAAGATCGAAGCATAAAGACCGGCCATCACGCCTTGTGCGGCAGCTGCCATACCCAAGGGGGCAAACACCAAAAGCCCGTACGGAATGGATTCGGCGACACTGATAACGGCGGCCACAAACCCGCCGGTCAGGTCGCCTTTGATGGTATCGTTTTTAAAGCGCGGGCGGGGTGAGGAGGCCGGTAAATGATCCACAAGGCCGGTCATGCCTTCGGGCGCAGCCGTGTCGGCAATCTGCCGCGCATCAGGTGTGATGCGGTCGGGCGATGAGTCGTCTGCGGCGAGATCGGCCGGTGCCATTGTGTTCCCCTAAATGGCGGTAATCAGTAGGACCCGTTTTGTAGGGGCTCTTTGTATATTGATTTGCGATAGTTTATGGCCAGGATGAGCACCCGTTAAGCCTTGCCGTGCTGAATATTTTAAGTCTGCGATGACCGATAAAACACCGAAACCGCGTACACACAACCCAAAGTCCGATGACGGCCTCTCCCGGTCAGCCGAGGCGCTGCGCCAGAACCTCCTGAAGCGCAAAGCGCAGAAGCGGGCCCAGGCGGCTCAAGACATCCAGACAGATCCCGAATCCGGCCCCGAACCGGACCCAAAATAGCCCCAAAGCCCGATTACTTGAGGCTCTGCGCCGCCTGGGCTACAAGAACCAGCGTCTTACCGTTGTCCTGCAAGGTTTTACCATGTCTGTGATGCCTGATACCTGGATCCGCCAAATGGCGACCGAGCACGCCATGATCGAGCCGTTCACGGAAAACCTGAAGCGGGACAATGTCATTTCCTACGGCGTGTCGTCGTACGGCTATGACGCGCGGGTTGCAGATGAGTTCAAGATATTCACCAATCTCGACTCAGCCATCGTCGACCCCAAGAATTTTTCCACGCAAGGTTTTGTGGATCGTAAGACCGACGTTTGCGTGATCCCGCCCAACTCATTCGCGTTGGCGCGGACGGTGGAGTACTTCCGTATCCCGCGCGACGTGCTGGTAATTTGCTTGGGCAAATCCACCTATGCCCGCTGCGGCATCATCGTGAACGTGACGCCACTCGAGCCCGAGTGGGAAGGCCACGTGACGCTGGAATTTTCAAATACCACGCCGATGCCGGCCCGCATTTATGCCAACGAAGGGGCGTGCCAATTCATTTTCCTCAAAGCCGATTCACCGTGTGCGGTGTCGTACCGTGATCGCAAAGGCAAATACCAAGGCCAGAAGGGTGTCACCCTTCCGCGCCTTTAATTAAGTAAGGACTCTCTCGACGTGGATGCAATTCGGATTGAAGGCGGCAAGCCGCTTGTTGGCGAAATCGTAATTGGTGGCGCAAAGAACGCGGCGTTGCCGTTGATGGCAGCGGGCTTGCTGACCGATGAACCGCTGACGCTGACCAACATGCCCGAGTTGGCCGATATCACCACAATGGGCAACTTGTTGCGCCAATTGGGCGTGCGGATTGATCAATCTGCGTTGGGTGCTGGTGCCGATATTGCCGAAGCCGGTGCCACGGGTCGCACCATGACGCTGCGCACCGAGAAGATTGCATCCGTCACTGCGCCATACGACTTGGTGCGCCGCATGCGCGCATCTGTACTTGTACTGGGCCCGCTGGTTGCACGGCATGGTGAGGCGAAAGTGTCGTTGCCAGGTGGCTGCGCCATTGGTACGCGCCCCGTCGATTTGCACTTGAAAGCTTTGGAAGCTTTAGGTGCGAAGATCGAACTCAAACAAGGCTATGTGCACGCGACAGTCGATAAACGGCTGAAGGGCGCGCAGATCATCTTCCCGAAGATTACTGTCGGCGGCACCGAAAACGTGTTGATGGCGGCTTCGCTTGCTGAGGGTGAAACTGTTATCGAGAACGCTGCCCGCGAACCGGAAATCACCAACTTGGCTGAATGCTTGAATGCCATGGGTGCGAAAATCACCGGCATTGGCTCGGGCACATTACGTGTCACAGGCGTTGAGAAGCTTCATGCGGCCCGTGTGCCGGTGGTTCCAGATCGTATCGAGACGGGCACGTATGCGATTGCGGCGGCCATCACACGCGGTTCGTTGAAGCTGAAGGGCACGCGTTACGATTTGCTCAAAGCTGTGTTTGACTCGATGAAGCAAGCAGGCGTTGAGATCACCGAAATGCCGGATGGTATTCTGGTCTCTGCCAAGAACGGCCTCAAAGGCGTCGATGTGATGACCGAGCCGTTCCCGGGCTTTCCGACCGACATGCAAGCCCAGTGGATGGCGCTGATGGCTACCGCCGAAGGGGCCAGTATGATTACCGAAACGATTTTCGAAAATCGTTTCATGCACGTGCCGGAACTGACGCGCTTTGGTGCTGATGTGAACGTGCATGGCACCTCGGCCATTGTACGCGGCAAAACGAAATTATCAGGCGCGCCTGTGATGGCGACAGACCTGCGCGCGTCTGTGTCTCTGGTTTTGGCGGGCCTCGCTGCCACCGGCGAAACGGTGGTGAACCGCGTCTATCACCTGGACCGCGGTTATGAGCGCCTGGAACAGAAGTTGGAAGCCTGCGGGGCTACCATTGAGCGTATGGGCGGCGGCTAGGGGTATAAAACCCGTAAGTCTCTGAAATTTAAAGCTGATCCCCGGTAGTGACTCCTGCTAAAACCGTGTAAAACCACGGCACTCTATATATAAAGGGGCTCAATTCAGGTCCCATGCCGTCCCTTGGGATCAGTTATCGTACCGCTATGTCGCCCCAACCGTTGATCATTGCCCTGCCGAAGGGCCGCATTTTAGATGAAGCGCTGCCCATAGTGCGCCGCGCTGGGATCGAGCCTGAGCCTGCGTTGGGTGACGAAAGTTCACGCGCGCTCAGTTTTTCCACCAATTTGCCGCATGTGAAGATCATTCGCGTGCGCAGTTTCGACGTCGCAACGTTCGTGGCCTTTGGTGCCGCGCAGATTGGAATTGCCGGCAACGACGTGCTGATGGAGTTCGACTACTCTGAACTTTATGCGCCGCTCGATTTGGGGATCGGCAAATGCCGCCTATCTATCGCACAGCCGGTAGGGTTTGGCGAAGACCTTGATCTCTCACGCTTGAGCCACGTGCGCATCGCGACCAAGTATCCGCACATTACGGCCAAATGGTTTGCCGAGCACGGCATTCAAGCGGAATGCGTGAAGTTGAATGGTGCGATGGAACTGGCGCCGGTGCTGGGCTTAAGCCCACGCATTGTCGACCTTGTTTCAACTGGTGCCACATTAAAGGCCAATGGCTTGCGTGAAACCGCAACGATTGCCCAAGTCTCCTCGCGCCTGATCGTAAATCGCACGGCATTGAAAGTACGCTCGGAAGAAATTGGTGGCTGGATCGAGAAATTCCGTGCTGCGGTGGCGGGCTAGCCATGGCCAAGCTGTTATTCGCGACCGACAAAAACTTCGAAGCAGATTTCACAGCACTGGTGAACGCCAGCCGCGATGAGAAATCCGATGTCGATGGTGCCGTTGCGGGCATATTGGCGGATGTCAAAAAGCGCGGTGACGAGGCCGTGCTGGAATACACCGCCAAGTGGGATCGCCAAGCACTGAAGGCCGATCAATTGGCGTTCACGAAAGATGAAATTCAAAACGCGGCCAAGCAGTGCGATGCGGAAACGCTGAAGGCGTTGCATGTGGCCGCTGAGCGCATTACAGATTATCACCGCCGCCAAGTGCCGAAAGATGAGCTTTATACCGGCAGCGATGGCATCAAGTTGGGCTGGCGTTGGACGGCTGTATCCTCTGCTGGTTTGTATGTGCCCGGTGGTACGGCAGCGTTGTTCTCGTCGGTATTGATGAACGCCATTCCGGCCAAAGTCGCAGGCGTGCCGCGCTTGGTCGTCACGTTGCCCACACCTGACGGCAAAACCAATCCGCTGATGCTCGCTGCATGCCACATTGCAGGCGTGGATGAAGTTTATCGGATCGGTGGGGCGCAAGCGATTGCGGCCCTGGCGTACGGCACGAAGACAATTAAAGCTGTCGATAAAATTGTTGGCCCCGGCAATGCCTATGTAGCGTCTGCCAAGAAACAAGTGTTCGGCACTGTCGGTATCGACATGGTAGCAGGGCCGTCTGAAATTCTGGTGGTAGCTGACAACTCCAACGATCCAGCCTGGATTGCGGCGGATTTATTGTCGCAAGCCGAGCACGATCCATCTTCGCAATCGGTGTTGATCACCGACAGCGAAGATTTTGCGCGGCGCACGTTGGCAGCAGTGGAAGGCCATCTTGCCACGTTGTCACGGGCAGATATTGCCCGCACGAGTTGGAACAAGCACGGCGGTGTGATTGTCGTAAGCAAGCTTCAGGATGCCGCAGCGTTGGTTGACCGCATTGCACCTGAACACTTGGAATTGGCCATGGCCGATGCCGAGCCACTGATGAGCGCTATTACGCACGCCGGTGCGATTTTCGTGGGCCGCCACACACCTGAAGCGTTGGGCGACTATATCGCTGGCCCCAGCCACGTCCTGCCTACATCGGGTACGGCGCGGTTTTCGTCGGGGCTGGGCGTGTTCGACTTCCTGAAGCGTACTTCGATTGTCGATTGCTCGGCCGAAGGTTTGGCGGCGATTGGCCCCAGCGCTTTGGCCATGGCGCGTGCTGAAGAGCTTGATGCACACGCGTTGTCTGTCGCCATTCGATTAAATATCGGACGGACCTGATGACCGCGCCTGGCGATGACAACGCAGGCGACAATCCCTCCCAGAGCCGGCAGCGCTCGATTGTGAAACTTGTGCTGGACGAAAAGACGTTTGTGCGTCGCCGTCCTGAAGTTGAACACGAACGCGAAGTCGCGATCTTCGACTTGCTGGAAGACAACAACTTTTGTCTGAAGGGCGAAGGCGTTCACCAGGGGCCGTATCATGCCCGCCTCAAGCTCGCTGAAGATCGATTGCTGCTGGATATCCGCGACACGGAAGACCAGGCGGTTAAGGAAATTGTTTTCCCCGTGAAACCCTTCCGCAGCGTGGTGAAGGATTACTTCATCATTTGCGAAAGCTATTACGACGCGATCAAAACATCGTCGCCGTCGCAGATTGAAGCCATCGATATGGGCCGTCGCGCACTGCATAATGAGGGTGCGCAGATGTTGCTGGAGCGACTATCGATTGATGCGGATTTAGACCATACAACAGCGCGTCGTTTGTTTACGTTGCTCTGCGTTTTACATATTCGCGGGTAGTGCGGCGGTATGGTCAATATTCTGCCATCAGCTGTGCTGTTTTGCTGCACCATGAATGAAATTCGCTCGCCTATGGCTGAAGGATTGATGAAGCGGTACCATGGTAAGCGCGTGTTTGTTGACTCCGCTGGCGTGCATATGGGTAAGCTTGACCCGTTCATGGTTGAAGTGATGAATGAGGTGGGTGTGGATATGTCGCACCACAATCCAAAAACGTTTAATAACCTCACCGACGACTCCTTCGATATGGTCATTTCGTTGTCGCCGCATGCTCAACACAAAGCCGTAGACTTGACGCGTTACATGCATTGCGAAGTGAAGTTCTGGAATATTTTTGATCCGTCACTGGTTGAGGGATCGCGCGAAACAAAATTGACGGCATACCGCCAAGTGCGAGATCAACTGCGTCATAAAATTCTTGATCTCTTCCCCTTCCCCGACGATCCGAGGTTCTAGTGGCTTTGCAATTTATCCTCGCGTCATCGTCGCCGCGGCGTTTAACTTTACTCACCCAAATTGGGCGCAAGCCCGATGCCGTGGTCCATGCAGACTTGGACGAAACGCCACTAAAGAACGAACTGCCGCGTCTATTGGCGGACCGCTTGGCTTTGGCAAAAGCCCAGGTGGTTGCTGCCAAACATCCTGACGCCATCATTCTGGCCGCCGATACAGTGGTCGCATGCGGGCGGCGTATTTTACCGAAGGCCGAGACAGAAGCCGAAGTGCGCGAATGCTTGGCGCTGTTATCGGGGCGTCGTCATCGGGTACATGGTGGCATTGCCGTGATTTCACCCCGCAAAACCTGGGTGCGGCATGTAGAAACCATGGTCCGTTTCAAACGCCTTACTGAGGCTGATATTGAAACCTACATTAAATCGGATGAATGGCGCGGCAAGGCAGGCGGCTACGCCATCCAGGGTTTGGCCGCCTCCTATATTTCCTCGGTGAATGGCTCGTACCCCAACATCGTTGGGCTTTGCGTTTATACGGCTGAAAATCTTCTCAGCGCTGCTTTTCAAAACGCATGACGGATAAACCAGACCGCATTTTTGTGACGCGAGGGCCTGGGGAAACCCGGGCGGCCCTAATCTCGGGCGAAAGGCTGTTGGAAGCCGTTTTTCTGCGCGATGTTGAGGCGCAAACGGGTGCAGCCTATGTCGGCGTCGTTGGTGAACGCGTGCCGGGCTCAAGCGACGTGTTCGTTGATATTGGCATAACGCCGCATGGATTGCTGGAAACCAAAGGCCAGAAATTTACAGCCGGGCAATTGATTGCGGTTGAAGTTGCGACGCCTGCGCGCGCCGATAAAGGGCATAAGCTGAAGCTGTCTGCACGTCCGGTTCCCAACACCGCGCAAAAGTATGAATTACTTCAGCCTGCGCCACATCCGGTTTTAGGATGGTGGAGAACGCATCAGTCATCCATCAGCGATATCGTAGTTGATGGTATTGCACAGCGCAAAGCCATCACTCAACTGCTTGGTTCATCTGCGCCCATCGTTGGTGAAGTTGAGGACGAAATGACCTTCGCTGACATCGATGAACAAATTGATGAAGCGTTGCAAACCACGCTTCACTTGCGTAGCGGCGGACGTGTGACGATTGAGCAAACGTCAGCGCTTGTGGCTGTTGATATTGATGCTGGCTCAGCCAGTATTGACCAGACCAATCATGAGGCCATGGCCGTCATTGCCCACCAGATACGCTTGCGTAATTTAGCCGGGCATATTGTCGTGGATTTGATTCACACCAAGGGCAAGCAGCGATTCGTAAATACGCTGAAAGACCTCTGTGCTGATGATCCGGCTGAAACCCGTGTGATGGGGTTAACGCCCTCGGGTATGATCGACATCGTACGCCAGCGCATACGGCCCTCATTGGCAGAAATATTGCTGAATGCGGAGACGACGGGTTACCGCGCACTTCGCATGGCCTGTAAAGAGCTGATGGCGCGTCGCGTGGCGCGCATTCAACTTAAAGTCTCGCCCGCCGTCGCCGCGCTCTTGAATGAGAAACTTCAGCCTGCATTGGCTGAAGCCCGCGATCTCGCAAAGGGCGAGATACTTATTGAGCCCCAGACGGACTATCCGGTGAACCGTATTGAGGTGAGTGCTTAATCCGCTCGGCGCTTGACGTGCGCATTCAGTCACACGAAATATAGCGCATGGAAAAGACACCACCTCCACCGTTATCCGACCCACCGTCACGCCCTGATGGAGTGCGGGTGTCAGCGTCCAAATGCGTGCGTTGTGGCAAGCCTGTTGAGGCCCGCCACCGGCCCTTTTGTTCTCAGCGTTGCGCGGATATCGACCTGGGTGCCTGGGTAACCGGCACATATCGGGTGGCGACCGAGGAAACGCCGTCTGATGGCAGTGATGCCGAGGGCTCAAAATAGGCGGCTTTTTAGCCGCTGTGCCCGTTCAGGGGGGTGCAGGTGAAGCAGAGAAACCTCTTTTGTTTCATATGCTTAGATAAAAATTAAGGTGGCTGGACAGGTTCGGTTCTGGCGTTTATAAAGCGCGCCTCTTCTAGGCCCCGTCGCCTATAAGCCCAAGTAGCTCAGTTGGTAGAGCAACGGATTGAAAATCCGTGTGTCGCTGGTTCAATTCCGGCCTTGGGCACCATTTTCTCTCATAATTTTGAACTTCGATTCGCGGATCAGCGCGGCCTTCGCACGCGCCCTTCGCGGCCCAAAAATTACTGTGAGTAACTTTCCGATAGCGCTTGGCACTTCGCCGCGATTGTTTCTATTTTCGCCGCCCGTTTTATCTCGCGTCCCTTTTTGTCTAACGCACCCCTTTGTCTAACGCCCTTTAGGATTGTTATGGATATCAACATCGGTCTGAAGCATGCCAGAATTATCGCTGACGAAATCGGCGCGAAGCCGGTTCAAACGGCTGCTGCCATTGGCTTGCTGGATGAGGGCGCCACAGTCCCGTTCATTGCGCGTTACCGTAAAGAAGTCACCGGCGGTTTAGATGACACCCAACTGCGCACACTGGCGGAACGGTTAGGGTACCTGCGCGAGTTAGATGAACGCCGCGCCGCCATCACCGCGTCGATCAAAGAACAAGGCAAGCTGACGGATGATCTGGAAGGCAAGCTGAACGCGGCCACCACCAAGGCCGAGCTTGAAGATATTTATCTGCCATACAAACCCAAACGTCGCACCAAAGCCGAGATCGCGCGCGAGAATGGTTTGGGACCCTTGGCCGAAGCCATCATGGCGGACCGTGCCGCGACACCGACAGAGCTTGCGGCTGCTTACGTCAACGACAAAGTCGCCGACGTGAAAGCCGCCCTTGATGGCGCCCGCGATATTTTGACCGAACAATTTGCAGAAAACGCAGACCTTGTTGGTAAACTGCGTAATTACATGAAAGACCGCGCCTTCCTGCGCTCGAAGGTTGTTGAAGGCAAACAGACTGAGGGCGCTAAGTTCTCGGACTACTTCGATCATACCGAACGTTGGGCCACGACCCCCAGCCACCGCGCGCTAGCCATGCTGCGCGGCCGCAACGAAGAAATTTTATCAATTGATCTGGAAGTCGATGCCGATAACACGTCGAAGATCAAACCCGTCGAGCAGATCATTGCTGATACCTACGGCATTTCTGGCTCGCAGCCGGGCAACGTATGGCTGATGGGTGTGGCCACCTGGACATGGCGGGTTAAGTTATCGCTGCATCTGATGATCGATCTGATGAGTGAACTGCGCCAACGCTCAGAGCAAGAGGCCATCAACGTCTTTGCACGCAACTTGAAAGACTTGTTGTTGGCCGCTCCGGCGGGCTCGCGGACCACTATGGGCCTCGACCCCGGCATTCGGACGGGCGTGAAAGTAGCCGTGGTTGATGGGACAGGCAAATTACTGGCCACAAGTACTGTCTATCCGTTCCAGCCCCGCAACGATGTGCACGGCACGCAGTTGGAACTGTTCAGCCTGATCCGCAAACACAATGTTGAACTGATTGCGATTGGGAACGGCACGGGTAGCCGCGAGACAGAGAAACTCGTTGCCGACATGCTGTCTTCACTGCCTGCACCGAAGCCGACCAAAGTGATTGTGAGTGAGGCTGGGGCATCGGTGTACTCAGCATCGGAACTGGCAGCGCGCGAATTTCCTGATCTCGATGTTTCGTTGCGTGGTGCCGTGTCCATTGCCCGCCGCTTGCAAGACCCGTTAGCAGAACTGGTGAAAATCGACCCCAAATCTATCGGCGTCGGCCAGTATCAGCACGACGTGGACCAATACCGCCTGAGCAAATCGTTGGACGCCGTGGTGGAAGATGCCGTGAACGCCGTGGGTGTGGATTTAAACACCGCATCGCCGTCATTGTTGGCGCGTGTTTCTGGCCTCACCTCATCACTGGCGGAAGCCATCGTGACCCACCGCAACATCAACGGCGCCTTCGCAAGCCGCAAAGACCTGTTGAAGGTCACGCGTTTAGGTCAGCGCACGTTTGAACAATGCGCAGGCTTCTTGCGCATTCCCAATGGCATCGAGCCTTTGGATGCGTCTGCCGTGCACCCTGAAGCCTATGAAGTCGCGCAAAAGATTGTCTCGGCCTGTGGCCGCGATGTGCGTGCGCTCATGAACGATGGTTCAGCCTTAAAGGCGCTCGACCCACGCGTGTTTGTGGACGAGAAATTTGGTTTACCAACCGTGCGCGATATTATCGCAGAATTAGAGAAGCCCGGCCGCGACCCACGCCCCGGTTTTAAAACCGCCACCTTCGCTGATGGCGTGGACGATATTAAAGACTTAAAGCCCGGCATGTTGCTGGAAGGCACCGTGACCAACGTAGCCGCCTTTGGGGCATTCGTGGATATCGGCGTTCACCAAGACGGCTTGGTTCATGTGTCGCAGTTGGCGGACCGTTTCATTAAAGATGCACACGAAGTTGTCAAAGCCGGCGACGTGGTGAAAGTACGCGTTGTGGAAGTCGATATCCCACGCAAGCGCATTGGTTTGACCATGCGCAAAGACGGCGGCGAATTCTCAGGCTCGGGTGCACGGGTTTCAAGCCAGCGCGATGCAGGTAAACCGCAAGGCAAGAACTACAGCATGCCTCCGCCACGCCGCAGCGAGGCGCCACAACAAGGTTCGTTTGGGGCCGCATTTGCAGCCGCCCTCAACAAAAAGAAGTAGTTAAACCGCAACTGTTAAAGCAGGTTTGTTCAAACGCAGGCGGAACACCAGTTCGCCCGTCAGCAAACCTGCGATCAACAGCAGCAAGAATGTCACCGTTGATATGCCAATTTGTGTCGGGGTCACGACTTTCGTGGGCTCCGACAACCGCACTGCGATGTTCACACACACGAGTAGTAATGCCAGCGACATCCCGATGGAGTGACCCCACCCCAGCACCGTACGTGCGGCCGGATTGTTGACGTAACTGAGCGCACCCGTAAGCGCAGCGACGCCACCCGCGATCAAACCTATGCTTAAAAGCCACATGGCGATGGGACGCCAGACCGCCTGTACTGTGTAAAGCGAAGCCACATCGGCCATGAAGGCCCCCGCCAGCAGGATGACCGGGAATGCGCCGACAAAGGCGTGCAACTCAAACCGATCAAGGCTGCGGTCGATCAGTGGATTAAAATAGAGAAGCTTTGCGCGTGACATGGTGGTCGCTCGGAACTGCACCAGAGCCCCAATGGCCTTGGTGCAGACAGAACGTAAACCCTGACACTTGGTTTCACAGATCGTGAAAGATCAGCCCAGAAAGCTATGAATTAATGATGCTTTCCAGTGGCCTGCAACCTTTCGATTGGATCTCTATTGCTATGTCCCAAACCCTACGCCCGCTCACACAGCGCACCTGCACTGCTATTTTGTGCACAATATCGGATAGCCGCATTGCGCGGCTTGAGGAATACTGCGATTCCCTCCAGCTGAGGTCGTACATGGAATGAAAGCGCTTTTAAGTCTTCAATCGGGCGGACCAGAAACCTTAAAGCTTAGCGATGTGCCCGAACCTGTGGCTGGCATCGGCGAGATCCTCATTAAAGTCAAAACGTGCGGTGTGAATTACCCCGATGTTTTGATCATCCAAGATCTTTACCAGGAAAAACCAAAGCGGCCCTTTGCTCCAGGTGGTGAAGTCGCGGGAGTTGTTGAGTCTGTTGGCGCCGATGTGAAAGACATTGCGCCTGGCGATGCCGTTATGGGTCTGACGTATCACGGCGGCATGGCCGAGAAAATCGCCATTGCCACACCATTGACCGCAAAACTGCCTCCTGGCGTACCGTTTGCCGAAGCTGCGGTTCTGCAAACCACTTACAGCACCTCGTATTACGCCCTGAAAGATCGCGGCCAGTTAAAACCTAAAGAACGCTTATTGGTTTTGGGTGCCGCGGGTGGCGTTGGAATTGCTGCTGTGGAACTGGGCAAAGCCATGGGCGCTTATGTAGTTGGCGCCGTCTCATCGGCAGAGAAAGCAGACGTTGTACGCAAAGCCGGCGCTGATGGAGTGATGATATACCCCAGCGGTGAATTAAACGCTGATCAACAACGTGATCTCACCAAGTCATTCCGCGCTGCCTTTGGCGGTGAGAACGCTGATGTGGTGTATGACCCTGTGGGTGGCGCATACATGGAAGCTGCGTTACGTGCGACAAATTGGGGTGGAAGATATTTGGTTGTGGGCTTCGTCGCGGGTATTCCCCGCGTACCGATGAACTTACCCCTATTAAAAGGATGCTCAATTGTAGGCGTGTTGCTGGGGGCGCACGCCATGCGTGATCCTGCCGCTTATCGCAAAAATGCCCATGAGCTTTTTGCACTTTATCATGATGGCAAGATTAAACCCCTGATCTCAGCCCGATTCCCACTTGAACGCGGTGGAGATGCAATTGCCGCCTTACGTGATCGTAAGGCTATCGGCAAAGTTGTTGTGACGGTCAGCGAATGATTGACCGTGGACATATTGGAGCGCAGTCAGAACCGCGCTCGATTGATGTGGAAGCGGGCCAGCTGAAATTCTTTGCCAAAGCTACCGGCCAAACCGACCCAATTTATTTTGATGAAGTGGCAGCGCGCGCCGCTGGTCACCGCGCCCTCCCTGCCCCACCCACGCTCTCAATCAGCCTTGCAGCAGGCGCACCTGCGCAGCACGGCACGTTGGAGAGTATGGATGTAGATATGCGGCGCATTCTGCATGGTGAGCAGTCATTCACATATCACCGCATGATTTATGCTGGTGACCGCATTACGTTGGTGACAACAACAACTGATATTTACGACAAAAAAGGCGGCGCTTTAGAATTTATTGTACAGGATACAACGGTCACTAATCAGAATGGGCAACTGTGCGCAACATTTCGCACGGTCGTGGTGGTGCGCAATGGTTAGATTAACCAGCGCCACTGCCAAAGTAGGCGACAAACTGCCCATTCATAGCCAAGGCCCCATTACACGCACAACGCTGGCGCTATTTGCCGGAGCGTCGAACGATCATACGCCATTCCACATTGATACGGATTACGCCAAAGCCGCCGGTATGGATGATGTGATCGCGCACGGCATGTTATCGATGGCGTATTTAGGCCAATTACTAACGCAGCTTGTCCCGCAAGAAAAATTGCGCAGCTGGACTGTACGATTCAAGGCTATTACGCCAGTACATGCCACGGTCACCTCAACGGGCGAGATTATAGAACTGTATGAGGACTCTGGAGAATGGCGCGCTAAATTGCGCATTCAATCCACCATCGACGGCGGCGTTGTTACGCTTGATGGCGATGCCATTATCGCCTTGGACTAATCTTGGCTGTGGAACAAGAACGGCGAGACAGTCTTTAAGTTCTCATCGACAATCAAATTACGGCTAAGAGGCGGGAATGCGCGATGACTGCAGCCCTGGCGCTCGCACAAGCGGCACGTCAGGCCCACAGGCGTCACGCGCTTCAATCCATCTAAATTATATCCATCCGCATATGTCAGACGATGCGCACTTGAAATCTCGCAGCCCAATCCAATCGCATATTGTGGCTGCGGGGTATTGTGTCCAGCACTCACACCATCCGCCGTGCGCGCCATGGAGAAGTATGCGGTTTTATCGGGCATCTCGATCACTTGCGTGATGATCTTGCCAGGATTGCGGAACGCTTCATGCACATTCCAACGCGGACAAGCACCGCCAAAACGCGCAAAATGAAAACCACCTGCACTGAGGCGCTTTGAAATATTGCCCGCAGGGTCGACGCGAATAAAAAAGAACGCCACGCCTTGTGCACCGGACCGTTGCAGACTGGTCAAGCGATGGCAGACTTGCTCGAACGTTGCATCAAACCGCTGGCATAACAGATCAATATCATAGCGCAAACGTTCCGCAGTTTGCAGAAATTGCTGATATGGCATCAGCACCGCTCCTGCGAAATAATTCGCTAATCCAATGCGCAACATACGCCGCGTCTCGGGGGCCACATTGCCAGCACGCGCGACGATATCCTCAATGATCGAGCCATATTCAATGAGGCAAATTTGATACGCGATTTGGAAGTTCCGCGCAGGCCACGGCAGAGCTTCTGATAAGAACAATCGGCCAGAATGGCGATCAAAACGCCGCACCAACTGCTGCATAAACTCAACCGGCATGACCTGTACGGAGATATTGTGCGTGGCTTTTAAATATGCGCGTAAATTTGCATTCAATGTATCGGGCTTGTGCTGAATCTGAGCGCACAGTTGCTCAGCAGCCGTTTCCATTTCCGCAAAGTGATTATTGTGCTTCACGAAGAAGTCGCGCACTTCCTCAACCGCTTCAGCCGCGGACCAGCCCTTCACTTCCGATTTACCCGAACTGGTCGCACCCCAGTCGGTCATTTTCTCGGCCATATTGGCTGCGCGCTCGGCTGTAAGACGATACGCGCGATAAAGCGCAATCATGGCTTGGGCGACGGCTGGGTTAGACGCGCTGAGTTCAATCAGATCTTGCGAACTGAGACCCGTATTTTCCAACAGCGGGTCGCTGAAAATTTCAGTGAGATCAGAAACTGTGCGGCCAGTCTCATCACCAGCCAGACCGCGCAAATCCACGTCATAAGCTTGTGCCAACTTCAGCAATAATTGTGCACTTAATGGTCTTTGATTGCGCTCAACCAAGTTCAGATAGCTAGGCGAAATACCAAGGCCTTGGGCCATTTCGACCTGGGCTAAGCCCAAATCACGTCGGAGCCGCCGCAGGCGCGGGCCAGCAAAAATCTTCTGATTCGTCTCAGCTTTGGGGGCCACCCGATTGACATTCATGACAAATTTACATGATTTACAAGACCGGAATTTACATATTTACACTTTTAATTTCAATGACTTATATCATTATAGTGAAATTCAGTAAATAGTCTCTTTGCAATGCAGCAAAGGAGACGCTTGTGAACATTGAGGTCAACATGCCCAAAGCTCTTCTTTCCGACGCGATCATCAACGCGCCGGTCGTTGCTGGTGTGGATGAAATTCTCACCGAGAAAGCGCTGCAATTTATCATCGCCCTGCATCGTCAGTTTGAGACCACACGTCAAAAACTTTTGGCTGCGCGCGCCGACGTGCAAAAGAAACTCGATCAAGGTTGGCTGCCGGATTTTCCGACCGAGACAAAAGACATTCGCAATGGCACCTGGCGCGTGCGCATGGCCCCGCAAGACCTGCAAGACCGCCGCGTTGAGATCACAGGGCCTGTGGACCGTAAGATGGTGATTAACGGCCTGAACTCTGGGGCCAGCACCTACATGGCCGACTTTGAAGATTCCAGCACGCCGACGTGGGCCAATGTTATTGCCGGTCAAATCAATCTTCGCGATGCGATTGCGGGCACGATTACCTTTGAAGATAAGGCCCGCGGCAAAAGCTACGCTCTAAACGAAAAAACGGCGGTTCTGATCGTACGCCCCCGTGGCTGGCACCTCAACGAAGCGCATGTGCTGGTGGACACTCAGCCTGTATCTGCCTCGCTGTTCGACTTTGGCCTCTATGTGTTTCACAACGCGCAAGTGTTATTGGCCAAAGGCAGCGGGCCCTATTTTTACCTGCCAAAAATGGAAAGCCGCCACGAAGCCGCTTTGTGGCGCGAAGCTTTCTTGTTCGCCGAAAAACACTTGGGCCTTTCGGTTGGCACCATTCGGGCCACCGTGCTGATTGAAACCATTCTCGCCGCCTTTGAGATGGATGAAATCCTGTATGAATTGCGTGACCATATTGTTGGCCTGAATTGCGGCCGTTGGGATTATATTTTCAGTACGATCAAAAAGTTCCGTACACGTCCTGCCGCGTTCCCAGATCGCGCGCAGGTGACGATGGAAAGCCCGGCCATGCGTGCCTATAGCCGCTTGCTGATCTCAACCTGCCACCGTCGTGGCGCCCATGCCATGGGGGGTATGGCCGCGCAAATTCCCATCAAGAACGACCCTATCGCCAATGATGCCGCGTTCGCCAAGGTGCGCGCCGACAAAGAGCGCGAAGTAAAAGACGGTCACGACGGCACGTGGGTGGCACACCCTGATTTGGTGAAAGTCGCCTTGCGCGTTTTCAACGAATATATGCCGGGTGCAAACCAAATCGGCCGCATTGATGACTACGGCATCACGCAACAGCATCTCTTAGAGGTGCCGACAGGGGATATTACGGAAACAGGTTTGCGCGCTAACATCCGCGTCGGCGTACAGTATTTGGAATCGTGGCTGCGCGGCACCGGTTGCGTGCCCATCAACAATTTGATGGAAGATGCCGCGACAGCTGAGATTTCACGCGCGCAAATTTGGCAATGGCTGCGTCACAGCGCCAAGCTGAATGATGGCCGCTCTGTCACTAAAAGTTTGGTGACAGACATCATGACTGACGAGATGGCCAAGCTTCGCGCCATCGCTGGTCCAGACAGCAAGTTAGATGCTGCAGCGCAGTTGTTCCAACACATTACCCTTGCGGATGTGTTCGAGGACTTCCTCACACTACCCGCTTACGAGCAAATCATCGCCGACGAACGCCGCCAACTCTAGCATCTCAAACCAAGGAGAACCGTGATGACAACCCGCGTTTCGACAACCACAGATTGGTCTACTCTCATCCCCGCCGCACCGGCCGGGCGGTTTGATGGGGTCGCCCGCACGTATAGTGCGGCGGATGTCGTACGCTTGCGCGGATCTATCACGCCGCAATACACACTGGCAGAGCGCGGGGCCAACAAACTGTGGGAACTGTTGCACACTGAAAACTACGTGCACGCTCTGGGCGCACTCTCGGGCAACCAAGCCATGCAGATGGTGCGTGCAGGCTTAAAAGCGATATACCTTTCTGGCTGGCAAGTGGCGGCTGATAACAATACCGCTGGCGCGATGTACCCCGACCAGAGCTTGTATCCGTCAAACTCAGCGCCTGAACTCTGCCGCCGGATTAACCGCAGCCTACAACGTGCCGATCAAATCGATACAGCTGAAGGCAAGCACGATCGCGATTGGTATGCGCCGATTGTAGCTGATGCTGAAGCTGGTTTTGGCGGCCCACTCAATGCATTTGAGTTGATGAAAAGCTTCATTGAAGCGGGTGCCGCTGGCGTGCACTTCGAAGACCAGCTGTCATCGGAAAAGAAATGCGGCCACTTAGGTGGCAAAGTTTTGATCCCCACAGGCCAACACATCCGCACATTGGCAGCAGCGCGTTTGGCGGCCGACGTCATGGGCGTACCTACTATTGTCGTTGCCCGTACTGATGCAGAAAGTGCAAAGCTGATCACCAGCGACATTGATGAACGTGATCGTCCGTTCATTGTCAGCAACGAGCGTACGCCTGAAGGCTTTTTCCGCATCAACAATGGCGTCGATGCCTGCATCGCGCGCGGCTTGGCTTACGCACCTTATGCAGACCTGTTGTGGTGGGAAACATCAACGCCAAACCTGGAAGACGCACGCCGCTTCGCCAAAGCTATTCATGCGCGCTTCCCAGGCAAGCTGTTAGCCTATAACTGCTCACCATCTTTCAACTGGGAAAAGAACTTGAGCAAGCAAACCATCGCCGCATTCCAACGCGAGTTGGGCGCAATGGGCTACAAGTTCCAATTCGTCACCTTGGCCGGCTTCCATCAACTGAACCATGGCATGTTTGAATTGGCCCGCGGGTACCGTGACCGGGGCATGGCGGCGTATTCAGACTTCCAACAAGCCGAATTTGCCAGTGAGAAAGATGGTTACACAGCTACACGCCATCAACGCGAAGTCGGCACAGGTTACTTTGATACCGTCACTGAAATCCTCAGTGCTGGCGCGTCATCAACCCGTGCCATGGGTGAGTCAACCGAGACCGCTCAGTTCCATGCTCATGCTGCTGAATAACATCAAGGAGGCATTAGAAATGACCACCATGACCCAATCACTTGATCCCCAACAAATCGCCGCCGTTGACGAACTGCGGGCCCAGATTGCACGCATGAACGACGCCGTGAAGCGTGCCGTGGACTCTGGATTAACAATCGAGATCACACGCGCCTCGCGTCATCACTCGCCCCAATACTGCTGGGGCGACCAGATGAGCCCGAAGATTCTGACGGCTAATAATTAAGCGGGAGAGAGAACCGCGCCAGCCGTTAGATCGACGGCTGGCGTGCGTTATCAAGCTTGGCGTTGGCCGCGCCATCAATTGGCTGAATAAAGACACCGTCTTTATTGTAGCGCTCAATCACTTTGCGCAGTTCCGCCATTTTCTCGTACGGATTTACAGTCGGATCATCCGCCCACAAATTGTTGGGCAGTCCACGGCCGCTATTATAAAGCGCTTCATAAACGACCGAGTCATCCCACGGTAGCAGATTGGTTTTGAGATTAGCGCGCGCTGTTCGCAGGGCCTTCAAATCAATTGAACCCTGCACCGGCACAGCGCCCGGCCCATCGACCACCACTTGCAATGTGCCGTCAAAATTCACGACCTTGCTGTAGCCACGGTTCATGAATGTCAACTGAGACTGACTGTAGGCGCGGTATTCACCGCCATGACCAGCGGTTACAACATACGCCGTGTTTTCAAACGCACGCGTATGGCGGCCCATATCCCAGGCGCGGCGACGAATATTATGAGGCTCTGATGTGGGGTGAATGATCACCTCAGCCCCCTTATTCGCAAAGCCACGCGCCGTTTCAGGGAAGTTCATGTCAAAGCAGATCTTTGTGCCCAAAATGCCGATGGGCGTATCAACAACCGGCAACAGATAGTCGTGACCATACTTCTGCACATACTGATCATAGAAGCTGCCAGGTGTTGCATCCGGCAGCATGCCAAACACATCTGCACAGTGAATTTTGCGGTAACGATGGATCAGGTTGCCGTTGTCATCGAAGATAAATGCGGTGTTGAAGAAACGCCCCGGCCATTCCGGATCAAACTCAAACACGCCGCCAGCCACATAGGATTTTGTATCCTGCGCGAACTTCGCGATCTTATCGGCTTCAGGGCCAGGGAACGAAATACCGATTAGGTGCGCTAAGTGCGATGAGCGACTGCCCAAGGGGCTGGCAGCACCGGTCAGGAAGAATTCCGGAAACACGGTCAGCTTCACACCGGGCGAGCGCGACATCCAGCCAACCACATCTAGAGCTGCATCCAAGTTCTTCATGCGGTTGGGCAAAAGTTGCTCGGGCGTTGCCGAACCAACTGCGATGCTTTGGCATACGGCTACTTCGTAGCGATCAATCGCTTTCGCAGGCTCAGCTGCTTTTGGATATGCCGCCAGTAATTTTTGACCTTCTTTTATCCAGCCTTCACGGGTGCTGGGTGATGCATGCGGCGCGCTGGCATTGGCTTTATAGATCGGCCCATACACCGGCATACGCACTACAGCCGGGAAATTTCCCATGGGCTCTTGGCGCCGACGGCGTAGGTTCTGCAGATCAAGATCGGCTGTGAAAAACGATTCATCACCACCAGCGGCAACCTTGGTGCCCCACCATTCCGCAACCATGGATGCGGGCGACAATTTCACCGACACGTTGCCACGCGTGATGGACGTGGCAGAAGCCGTCGCGACATAGCACACATTCTCATACGACCGGGCTTGGCGAGCGAGCATGCGCGCTTCAAAGTTTTGATCGCGACGTTCGCGCGACGGGTTCAACACAATCTCTGCGCCGGTCGTAATCAACCCACGGAAAGCTTGCGGATACAAAATATCTTCGCCGCACAGCACGCCAATTTGCCCCAAAGGCGTATTGGCAACAGTTGGCTTATAAGGCTGGAAGGTATCGGCGACGGTGTCCGTAAACCCTTCGACAATATCGGGCAGAATTTTGGGGGCGCGGATCAAAATCTTCGTGTCAGGCCCAACCAAAAATCCAATGGTGCGCGGCGCAGGGTCGGCGGCCGTTTTCACATAGGCGGAGGCGCATATATATAAGTCGTGCTCTTTGGCCAGACGGCCCAACAGGTTCGCGACGGCCGACTCCGGGGCGGCATCCTGCTCCCGACCATCTGCATGGGGCAGCAAGGCCAAGACCGGCCCGTTTTCTACAATGGTGCGGCGGGCTTCGGCCAACACAGCCGACAGCGTGCCTTCGTCCTTCACGGTCCACGGTGTTTGAACAACAATCATCTTTTAAGTCCCCAGTCGCGCTTAAATTAGCGCAGTACGCCAATATCTTAGTGGCATAAAGATGCTGGGGGCCACTGCGCACAACAAGCGCATGATGTTTACTGCGGTCACACTGCGGCCTGAATTTCCCGGGCGTCATCACACAGCGAACGTTTTACCAGGCCGTCAGTTTGGGTTAGAACACCGCCGCTTCCGGCTCCACACACGACACGCACTATATATATGAACGCGTCCGCACCTTCGCCCATACGCACTGTCTCTCAGCTTCGCGACAGCGGGCTGGTTGATGCCGCGCAAGCCCAGGCCGTGAAGGGCGTAACCCAGCGTTATGCACTGTCGATTACACCGGAAGTTGCGGGCGTCATTCAGATACAGGGCGCCGATAGCGCTGTTGGCCGCCAGTATATCCCGCATACAGATGAACTGATTACGGCTCCCGAAGAAACGGTCGATCCAATCGGTGATACGACACACAGCCCGGTGAAAGGCATTGTGCATCGCTACGCTGATCGCGTGTTACTCATGCCCACGCAAGTATGCGCTGTGTACTGCCGGTTCTGTTTCCGCCGCGAAGCTGTAGGGCCGGAGCACGCAGGGTTGAGCGATAGCGAATTGCAAACGGCACTCGATTACATTCGCCGCACGCCTGCGATATGGGAAGTTATTCTCACTGGTGGCGATCCGCTGGTCCTCTCAGCGCGGCGTTTGCAAATCATCCTTAATGCGCTGGATGACATCCCGCACATCGCGACGATCCGCATCCATAGCCGTGTGCCCGTCGCGGCCCCAGACCGCATCGACGACGCGCTCTTGAACGTGCTGCAAACCGTTCACAAACCAGTCAACATTGCTGTTCATTGCAATCACGCCGATGAACTGACGTCAAACGCTGTGCATGCCTTACGTAAACTCCGCAAAGTGGGTGCGATGTTGTTTGGCCAAACCGTTCTGCTCGGTGGCGTAAACGACGACCCGGTTATTCTGGAAGCTCTCTTCCGGGGTATGGTGGCTGCCGGTGTGAAACCCTATTACTTACACCAGCTTGATCGCGCGCCTGGTACTGCCCGCTTTGTTGTACCGATTACACGCGGCCAAGAAATCGTCAAAGCACTACGCGGCAAGATCTCAGGCCTAGCGCAGCCAACCTACATATTGGATATCCCTGGAGGGGCCGGCAAAGTGCCCATTGGCCCCGGCTACCTTCGTACGCAGGGGGATACGCTGGTTGTTGAAGATCCAAATGGGTTAACCCACAATCTTTAGGCGCAGTACAATCCCCCCTGACATGCCACAAAAACATTGCGTCATTTTACTTTTTCGTGACGTTTCTTTCTCTTTGCCTCGAACCCCGTGGATTGAACTTGTGACGGGTTGGCTGGCCGCCACAATCAAGGTTACAGTAACGCCTCAATTCGCCAGAGGCTGAATCTCTGGGTCCACACCGCAGGTTAGAGGGGTTGTTATGGCGGGCGCACATCATCATCAGGTTCTCATAGTCGGCGGCGGTGCCGCAGGCATTACCGTTGCAGCCGAATTACGGAGCCATGATCACGAAGACTCAATTGATATCGCCATCATCGAGCCTTCGGAAGCCCACTATTATCAGCCCGCATTCACGTTGGTTGGCGCGGGCGCTTACAGTCTGAAGGCCACGCGCAAAGACGAAGCAAAGTTGATTCCAACAGGTGTCACATGGATCAAAGAAGCGGCCTCCGGTTTTGACCCCGACAACAATGCCGTGATACTCACCTCGGGTGAAAAAGTCACATACGATTATCTGGTTGTCTGCCCTGGCTTGAAATTGAACTGGGATGGTATCAAAGGCTTAAAGGACGCGGTTGGTAAAGATGGTGTTTGCAGCAATTACTCGCCCGATACCGTGGAGTATACCTTCCAATGCCTGGAGAATTTAAAGCGGGGTGATAGTGCGATCTTCACGCAACCGCCGATGCCGATTAAATGCCCTGGGGCCCCGCAAAAGGCCGCATACCTTGCCGCTGATTATTTGAAAAAAAGCGGCATCCGCCAATTTGTCGATGTGAAATTCCTGACGCAAACGCCCGCCATTTTCGGCGTACCGTTTTATGCAAAGGAATTGGTGAAAATCGCAGCCGGTCACAACATTGATGTGCGTTACAACCACAATCTGGTTGAGATCGATGCTGCTAATAAGAAAGCTATCTTTGATATCGTGGGTGGTGAACAGCAAGGCCAGAAACTGGTTCTGGATTACACCATGCTGCACGTGACACCGCCGCAAACGGTGCCAGACGTGCTGAAGGGCAGCCCCATCAGCAATGCCGCTGGCTTTGTCGATGTGCACGCCAATTCGCTGCAGCACGTGAAATACAAAAACGTGTTTGGCTTGGGCGATGCGGCCTCAACGGCCAACTCAAAAACTGCAGCGGCCGTGCGCAAGCAAGCGCCCGTCGTTGTGCGCAACATCAATCACTTGATCCGCAATAAGCCGATTGAAGAGGCCTACGACGGTTATGCGTCATGCCCACTGACAACAGCTTACGGCAAAGTGTTGATGGCCGAGTTCATCTACGGCGGCAAACCGACGCCGACGCTGCCACTGAATCCCGCCAAAGAACGTTGGATCAACTGGATCATTAAAACGACCGGCCTACCGATCCTGTATTGGGATTACATGCTGAAAGGCCGCGAAGCTTTCCCCGGCCACGACACCAAATTCCAACCGCCAGCTTAATTGCTTTCCTTCTGCCAGGACGACGCTGCTTTGGCGTCGCCCTGGCCAGAGTAAATCGCGGTCGCTGGGTACTGATACACCGGCCGCGAGAAAATGATTTGCTCGGGCGGCAGTGGAAACCGCTCTTCATGAGGCAACGGCACCATCTTCTTCAGCTTCGTTGCCGTAAGCTCCTCGGGCGCCGTGCCCTTCTCGACCCAATTTTCCATCACTGTCAGAAAATCAATCGCGTCAGGCCCCTCACCGCCACGGCAATGGCGCATGCCAGGGATCACGAATAAACGGAAGAAGGGGTCAAGCTTGTCGCGCCCACCAAAAGCTTTTTCATTGGCGGCGTACACATCAATCGCCGTAGCGGGCGTTAATGAGTCATCCGACCACGAATGATAAAGCAAGAGCTTACCGCCAGCTTTCTCCAAGCCTGAAAGGCGTTTGCCATCAGGTCCGAAACCTGGCAACGCATCAACCGGCGCCAAACGCACGGGATATTTCTCAAAATCCAAATCATTCAGCGTTTTGGGCACGACAGGACCATCGGTAAAGCGGCGCAGGTAATTGCGCGCGACACCCTCAAAGCCCGCAGGCTTGTCTGTCCGTACAATATTTTTCAGCCAGCCTAACTCGCCGCCCTTGGCAAACCCCTGACTGGCATACCCTGGCACGCCACCATAAATTTTTTTGGCTGCTTCAATCTGCTCTGCTGAAAGACAAGCGCTGCTTTTACCACAGGCCAACGACGATGGTTCAAACTTGCAGCTGGGCGGATCGCCAACAATGCCATCAGCCACGCCATCATCAAGATCACAAACCTTCAATACTGCATCGTGTAGCGTGTGAATGGCGCGCTCGTCTAAAATACTTGAGCCATCGGCCCGCGTATTTGCTTTCAATGCCCAAGCAATATTGGGGACGGCAACACCGGCAGCAGGTGCCCCTGCAATAATGCCGTCGTATTCTTCGGGATACAGCAGGGCCGCCGTCAGTCCTTGCCGCCCGCCCGTAGAACATCCCCGAAAGTACGCATAGTCTTGTGGCTTATTATAATAAGCCTTCACCGTTGCTTTGAGCAGCAATGTGGCCACATGTGTGGAGCGATGCGCAAAATCTTCCAGCGCCGCAGGGTCATTGGCAAATGCCATATCTGCTTCTGTGTGCCCCATATCAGTGTGGGCGACTGCGTACTTACGCACCAGCGCATCATCCGTACGCTCCATTTGAATCGCACCACACAAACCACCACAGCCGGCCATGAGAATGCGACCATTCCAGCCGGATACAGGAAGCCGGATCTCGACAGTGTTCTTTGGCGCAATCGTCGCCACCACCCGACAATACCCTGGCAGGGTCCTAGTTTCGGCTACGCGTTCAGACAATGAAACTATCACCCCCGCCCCGACATCGCCGGAGAAGTCTTGAATCTTCAGGCCTGCGCAAATGGCGTTGTCGACGGTTTCCCACGGATTGCCCATACCTTCCAAGGCCGAGGCAGGCGCGGCCAACATCAATAGAGCGAACACAGTTGCACGAACCATGGAAACCTCGGAATCATTTGCGCTAGTTTAATGTGATCAAGTTTAGCGTGAACACGGCAAAAACACAGGACAGAGATCATGCGCAAAACATACATTGATGGCCGCTTTGGCCAAATTCACGTGCGCATGTCTGGGGCTTCAACATCGCCCAAACGCCCACTCGTGTGCTTTCACCTCAGCCCTGTCTCTGGTGTGATTTATGAAAAATGGATCGATGCCATCGGCCGTGATCGATTGGCCCTTGCCCCCGATACCCCCGGCTACGGCATGAGCGACGCGCCCAGTACACCGCCGACGATTGGTGATTACGCTGGCGCTATGGGCGATCTGGTGGATGCCTTGAAGATCACAGAATTTGATGTGATGGGCTATCACACAGGTTCAAAGATCGCCGTGGAAATTGCCCGACAACGCCCAGCGCAAGTAAAGCACCTCGTGCTCATGTCGACACCGATATACACCGCTGATGATTTAAAAATGCAGCGTGTAGTAAATGCGATTCCACCTGAAGATGAAAGCGGGCAGTTTCTGGTCGAGGCTTGGAAGCTGTTACTTATGTTCCAAGATCGACGCGCCACTTTGCAAGATACGATGAAGCAATTCCCTGATCACTTACGCGGTGGCGATAAACGCGGTTGGGGACATCATGCCGCCTTCAACTATACATACCCTGAGACCATCATCGACGTCACTGCACCGATTTTAGTCTTCAATCCCGAAGATGACTTGCACGCCTTCACGCCACGTGTGAGGCCTTACCTAAAGAATGGCCGCATCAAGGATCTGCCCGGCTGGAGTCATCAATTGCTAGATTTCAGCACATTAGAAATGGCGGCAATGGTACGTGGCTTTCTGGACGAAGACCGATTTCCCGACTAATTTCGCCTCAACGACAGCACCAGAAAACAGGTTATCCGCCATGGCAAAAACCAAAGCAAAGAAAGCAAAAAAGAAAAAGCTCAGTGTTGTACCAAAAGGCCAAAGCACACCTACAGCGTATATCGGCGTGAAGGATGCTAATGCCGCCATTAAGTTCTACGCCAAGGCTTTCGGCGCCAAAGAATTGTTCCGCCTCACCGAACCTGGCGGCAAAGTTAGCCATGCGGAAATCGCCATTGGTGCGGCCACCATGATGATTGCTGATGAATACCCAGATTTTGGTTGCGCGAGCCCGCAAACTATTGGCGGCTCACCTGTGCAATTTCATTTGTATGTGAAGAATGCTGATGCAGCCATAAAGAAGGCCCTGAAAGCTGGCGCAAAGTTGACGCGGCCCGTGATGAATCAATTTTATGGCGACCGTACCGGCAGCGTAGTTGACCCGTTTGGCTACCGTTGGATGATTTCACACCGTATCGAAGCCGTGTCGCCCAAGGAAATGCAACGCCGTTGGCGCGACCTTTTGAAGGCAGGTAAATAAAAGAGGGGGCTGTAAGCCCCCTCTTTTATTTGATCATATATCTTCGACTTTACCGATACCCCAACTGGTTCGGCACACCGATGTTTTTATAACGTTCGCGCAACAAGTCTTGGCGTGTCGTCATGTTTTGGGCAGCCCCTTTGATAAACACAGCCGTTGGTTCCGAGGTGACCTCCAAAGGATCGCCATCCCAAATCACAACGTCTGCGTCTTTACCGACCTGTAAGACGCCGTGCTTGTCGGCAATGCCCCAAATTTCCGCGGGCGATTTTGTAATCGCGGCTAATGCCGCATCCCAAGGCAAGCCATTTGCAGCAGCAAGACCAGCGTAATACGATAAACTGCGCGCGTTATAGGCCAGTTGATCGCCCATGACGGCGAACGCCATTTTCACACCTGCCGCATGAAGCTTGGCGGCGTTTTCCAAAGTGGACCCCAAAGCTTCAAACCGAGCCGGCAGATTGTTCGTTGGGTCGATGATCACCGGAATATTGGCCTTCGCAATTTCTCCCGCGACTTTCCAGCCTTCCCGCACACCGACCATAATCACGCGCAACTTGTATTCAGCCGCCATTTTAATGACATTCTGAATATCGGCCGCACGGTGCACTTCCACAACCAACGGCATCTTGCCATTCAAAACGGGCAGTAACGCATCAAGGTCTGCGCGCGTTAGTGACGTAGTGCGGGCTTTATTTTCATCAAAGTCTGAACGATTACGTTCAAAGAACCGTGCGTCATCAAAAACTTGACGAATCAGCGTCCACACGGCGCCGCGCGATCCACCCCCCAGACTCTTTCCACTATCAGCCACACTCATGAACATGGCGACCTTAGGAACAACGCTAAACTGCCCGCCATCGCCCAATGTCAGCAAAGCCCCCTGTCCAGCAAAAATTGTTTTGCCGTAATCGGGCGCCGTGATGACCTGAGTCACGCCACGTTTTCGTGTGATGGGAATCATGTTCGCATAGGGGTTTACACCAGGCGCCACATCGAACGCGGCACTAAACAATGTTGTGCTTGCCTCCGTTTCGTTGGTGGTTTTCTCCAACTCAATCTCGAGAATTCCAACGCGCGTATACGAATTGATCAAGCCAGGCGTAACTGGGCCACCTTTAGCATCAACCACTGATGCGCCTGCTGGTGCTGCTAAGCCAGCACCGACAGCCGTAATCATGCCTTTGTCAAAAATAACGGTGCCATTGGCAATCTTAGGCCCAGAAACAGGATAGACCGTCGCATTGATAATTGCTGTGGGGGCAGCGATAGCTGTTGCCGCTAACGCAGTCCCGAAGGCAAATGCGAGAACAAAAGACGTTTTCATCGCACGTCCTCCTTATTGGTATGGCCAAGCTCGAAGTCCCCGCGCACCTGCTTTGCAGGATCATCGTAGTCATATGTGAGCGCGCCATCGATAAAGACCTTCTCCGCGTGAGCATACACGCTTAAAGGACTGCCACTCCACACCACCACATCGGCCATCTTGCCGGGCTCAAGCGAACCGGTTTTATCATCGATAGCGATGGATTTCGCCGGGTTGAGTGTGACCCACCGAATGGCCTGCCCATCAGTGATTTTCAAGCCCATACGACGGCCTGCGGCCATGGCTTTGGCTGCGTCTTGGTTTAAACGTTGGTTGGTCACATTGGAATCTGAATGCACCACTGCGCAGGCTCCAGCGGCATCCATCAGGGCGATGTTCTCTTCGATACCGTCGAGCGACTCAATCTTGAACCCCCACCAGTCAGACCACATGGCACCGCAGATGCCTTCTTTGGCCAGCACATCGCGGATTTTGTAAGCTTCAACAGCGTGATGAAATTGGCTGACGCGATAGCCGAACTCTTTCGACATATCGATCACTTGCATCATCTCATCAGCGCGGTAGCAGTGCATCTGCACCAGAATATCGCCACGTAATGCCCCCGCTAAGGTTTCTAGCTCTAGATCACGCTTGGGTGGCTTCGCGGCCGGATCGCCTTTTTGGCGTTTGGCCTCAAACTGATCCCACTCGTACTGATATTCCAGCGCCTTAATCCACGCTGTACGATAGCCAGCGAAGTTGCCCATGCGTGTGGCAGGTGTGCGATTTTTGCTGCCGTAGACCCGACGCGGATTTTCACCGCACGCCATTTTCATACCCTGCTTGGCGCCCGGAAACTTCATGCCCTGTACAGAGCGACTCCACACATTCTTCACCACCACCGACCGCCCGCCAATGAGGTTTGCTGATCCTGGCAAAATTTGCATGGCCGTTACCCCGCCAGCAAGTGCACGCGAGAATGCAGGGTCTTGCGGCCATAATGAATGCTCTGCCCAAACCTCAGCCGTATTTGGGTCGGTCATTTCATTGCCGTCACTCAGCGAATCAACTGTTGGCTCTGGATACACACCTAGGTGGGAGTGCGCATCAATCAAACCTGGCGTGACGAACTTGCCTTTGCCGTCGATCACCACAGCACCGGCGGGTGCCGCTGCGCCCTCAGCTACACTCACGATCTTGCCGCCACTCATCACAACTGTTGCGTTGTTGAGTGTCGCGCCAGTGCCTGTATGAACGGTGGCCCCCACAATAGCAGTGAGCACGGATGGTTGTGGCGTATAGGTGCTAGGAAATGGATCGCGCGGCATGTCAGCGAGGCGCTTACCAGCAGCGGAGCCTGAAAACTGGGCTTGCGCTGGCACAGCTAAAGCCAGCGCCACGGCGCTGACCGTGGCCAGAATATAAAAACGCATGAGAACCCCTCAAATTTACACAGACTTATTCGCGGCACTTAAAAGTGCGATTGCACTTACGGTGGCACGGCGTAACCTGGGCAGGCAAGACACCTTGACCGCATGAACACGTACAAACCCATCTTGACTCGCACATCTCGTCTGCGGCTGATCTGTCGCATGTATATGGTGTTGTGTACTCTGGCGTTCATGGCCAGCCCAAACGCACATGCACAAGGCCAGGATGCTAAAAACATCCCGCAGAAAACGCTCCGAATCGCGGTTACGGCCTTCCCAAACGATCTGGGTAACCCTTACGGCAGTATTTCGCTGCCCTCTCTTCTGCCCGGTCTGGCCATATACGATCCCTTATTCAAGTTCGATGAGGCAGGAAATTTAGAATCAGCGTTGGTCGACCGGTGGAAGATGACATCCCCGACGACTTGGCGATTTTACTTACGCAAAGACGTGATGTTTTCAAACGGCGAGCCGTTCAATGCGTCTGCCATTGTCCAAGCATTTGACCACCTCACATCGAAAGCTGGATTGTTGGAAGTCGTGGCGCAGTTGGTGGTGGATATTCAAGGCGCGTACGCGATTGACGACACCACCGTGGAGATTGAAACCAAAGCCCCGAACGTGTTGCTGCCGCGCCGTCTAGCGGGGCTGCGCATACCAGCGCCTCGATTATGGTCCACCATGGACCGCAAACAATTCAGTCGCATGCCCAGCGGCACCGGACCATTCAAAGTTGTGACCTGGACTCCAGGAAAGGTGACCTTCGCCGCACATCGTGCATCGTGGCGCGCACCCGTCGTGGACCAACTGGAACTTCTGGAAGTGCCCGACATGAGTGCACGCGTGCAAGCCTTGCGCACGGGTGCGGTGGATATTGCGATGGATGTCGGGCCGGAAGATCGCGCAGCTATTGAGGCGGGCAACGGAACGATCAAAGTGCGCCAAACAGGTCGCATTCAAACATTAGCTTTTGTCTCAAATAAGCCATCTGCTGTCGCTGACGTGCGCGTTCGCCAGGCTCTAAATTATGCCATCGATAAGCAACGCATTGTCGATGTGCTGCTGGCTGGCACCACAACCGTAGCCACCCAAGGCGCAGTAGCGCAAGCTTTTGGGTATGATCCATCATTAACGGCATACCCATACGACCCCGCCAAAGCCCGCGCGATGCTGAAAGACGCGGGATATGAAAACGGCTTCGACATCCTCATCAGTTTTCCGCCAGGTACCTTTGCGGCCTATGATGCCTATCATCAACAAATTGTATCCGACCTTCGGGCGGTCGGCGTGCGCGCTACCATTGAAGCATCAACGTTTGTCCAGCACATCACACGCATCCGTACGGGTGGCTGGCCGGGCTTGGGCTTCGCGATGGATTTTAACAACATGCCAACGCTGGACGCTCTGTGGTCGATCCGCATTCACAGTTGCATGTGGTCGGCGCCCTGGCATTGTCGGCCTGAATGGACGCCACTAATACAGCAAGCCGAAACCGCAACAACAATCGAAGAGCGATTGGCGCTAACCCGTCAATTGCTAAAACTATATCACGATGAACCGACGGGCATCTTCTTATGGGAAATTCCGGGCCTGGATGGTGTAAGTTCGCGTGTCGTAAATTACAAACCTGGGCTCGGCACCGTTAATCTTGATACGATTGATGTTCTAAAATCTACACAGCGTCGCAATTAGGTTATAAGCGTGGACGGCATGTGTGCGGGGGCGCGTGTTTAAACGATACTTTGAAAAGCCTTGGGCCATTCGCCGCAAACTCGCGTGGAGTCTGACGGCGGTGAATTTGATCGGTACGCTGGTGTTTTCAACACTGGCGTATCAGGCGTCACGCCAAGCCACGTTGTCAGACATCGACGACATTTTGTGTGCTGCCGCTGAAGGTGTGCGGGCCATCGTCCCACCGATCATCCTTGATCAAGCTGAAGATGGTGAACGCACAGAACCGTTGTTCACAGACACGTATCATGCGGCCCAGGAAGCATTAGAACGATACGTCGAAGCTGCACGGTTAGAGTTTTTGTATGGAATTGTGATCCGCAAGGACGGCACAGCATACGAACTCGTCAGCAATTTAACGCCTGAGCAACAGGCGGCGCGCGCCGACCCCCTCAAAGACATCCTCCTCAAACCATACGACGATTTATCACCAGTGATGATTGAGGCTGCTAAAACGCGCCAACGCCGCATTGACGTGGCGCAAGATGAGTATGGCTATTTCCGCTCATGCCTCGTCCCTGTCACGTCAGCCTCGGGCGCAGTCGCGCTGTTTGGCGCTGACATGGAAATCACCGAGGTCAATCAACGCCTCTTGCGCGATCTTATCACCAATGTTGGCATTGGGTTCCTGGTGCTGGTCGGCACGCTGTTCGTGATCCGCGTGGTCAGCAACAGCATGTCCCGCGATGTGAGTAAGGTTGTCACGGAAACCGAAGCCGTGAGCCGCTTAAGTTTCATGCCCGATGAAGCCCGCCTAAACAGTTCAACCTTAGAGGTTGATCAACTCTTCGGCGCGCTGTTTGACATGAAAAATGGCCTGCGCGCTTTCACTAAGTATGTGCCCACATCCGTCATCAAACGCGTCCTGGCCACCGGCAAGGCCGAGATTGGCGGCGAGCGGCGTGAACTATCGTTGCTCATGACCGATGTCACTGACTTCACGACGATCTCTGAACAACTGGACGCCGAGAAGGTGATGCTGGTGATGTCAGAATATTTCGGGAATGTCGTGGCGCCTATTTTAGAGATGCACGGCACGCTGGATAAATATGTCGGTGATGCGATTTTCGCTTACTGGAACGCCCCCACCGTACAAGAAGATCACGCCATCCTATGCTGCCGGGCGGCCCTGCGCTCCCGCGAAGCCAGCGATCTGTTGGCCGCACGGTGGAAAGACGAAGGCTTGTTCCCATGGTACACGCGCTTTGGGCTGCACGCGGGTGAAACCGTGTTCGGCAACGTCGGCGCCCCCGACCGCATGGATTTCACCGTCATCGGCTCATCTGTCAATTTGGCGTCACGTATTGAAGGGTTGAATAAGTTCTACGGCACGGAAATTCTGGCCAGTCAGCGCTTGCGCGATTTAGCGCGTGAGCATTTTGTTTTCCGCAGCATCGACCGCGTCATGCCCAAAGGCGCTCTTCATGACTTTGAAATTTTTGAGTTGCTGGGCGAGGCCGAAAACTTCGCAGGAAACACAACGGCTGCGGCGTACCTGTCACTATGGGAAAACGCCTACGGACTTTATAAAGAGCGCAAATGGCCGGAAGCCCTGGCGGCGTTCGAACGCTTGGTGGTTTTGCAAGCCGATGATCGCGTGGCACAGCTTTACGTGAAGCGCTGTGCTGACCTGATCAAGCATCCACCGCCACCGTCATGGGATGGCATTCAGCGCTTCGATACCAAATAATCAGGCTTGCGCAGGCAGCAACCCATGCTTGCGTAACGCATTGCGCAATTGGTGATAGGGCAACCCTAAGCGTTTGGCCGCAATCCGCTGGTTGTGGCGCGCCGCATCCAACGCTTCGGTGAGCACTTGTTTCTCAAACGCGGCCACGGCAGCTTTGAAGTCAGTGACATCTGTCGTGCTGACACGCGGTGCAGGTGTGTCAACGTCATCAGCAGCGGTCACCTCTTTCACTTTAGCGCGGCCGATGGTGGCCTTAGGTCGGAAGGGTGAGTCAAACGGATCAAAAACGACGCTTGAGATCGGTGTTGTGAGATCAACGCAATGCGCCACAGCGCGTTCCACCACGTTCTTCAATTCGCGCACGTTGCCGGGCCACGCATAGGCCTCTAACTCGGCCATGGCCTGCTGCGAGAACCCGGGGAATACATCCAACGACAATGCCTTGGCCATGGCGCGTCCGAAATGATCCGCCAGCATCAGCACATCGCCCACGCGCTCTCGGAGCGGCGGCAGCGTCAGCACATCGAAGGCCAAGCGGTCTAATAAGTCTTCACGGAAGCGCCCAGCGGCGGCTTCAGCGGGCAAGTCCGCGTTAGTAGCCGCAACAACGCGGACCGAGACCTGCAAAGTTTCAGACCCGCCCAAACGTTCAAATTCACCGTACTCAATCACCCGCAGGATTTTTTCCTGCACCGACATGGGCGCGTTGCCGATCTCATCCAAAAACAATGTGCCCGTATCAGCCATCTCAAACCGGCCCAGGCGGCGCTTGGCAGCGCCCGTAAAGGCCCCAGCTTCGACACCGAACAGTTCAGCCTCAAGCAACGACTCAGGCAGGGCTGCGCAATTGAGCTTCACCAATGGCCCGCCCCAGCGGCTGGAGAGATAGTGAATACGCGCTGCAGATAGCTCCTTACCCGTCCCGCGCTCGCCGATAATCAGTACGGGGCGATCCACCGGCGCCACCCGTGAGAGGTGGTCGATGTGGCTCATGAAGCTGGCCGATTGGCCTAAGGGGGCTGGAAGATCAACCATGTGACGGAAAATGACATGAATTGATATTTTTAGTCAAATTATAGCGTCGCAGATCAATGAGCGCAAATGCCCTGAATCAAATATATATAACTAAATCATATACTTAGATGTTTTTCGGCAGTTGGCACGGCCGTTGCAATTATAGGGACAGAACGTCGCCGGGGAAGGCGACTACAAACCCGAAGGAGACCACCATGAACCGCTTAACCGTTTTCTCTCGCCTCGCCGCCGCCGTGATTTCTGTCGGCATCGTTGCCACCGGCCTGCCGGCCTTTGCTGGCCAATCGACCTCGGACTGGTTTGCCACGCAAAAGCAGATCCTGACCCAAACCTTGGAACAGGCTCCGCCTGTCAGCTTCAAGTTCGTCGGCAACAGCATGGTGCCGGTGTTCGTGAAACCAGCCCCGAAGTTCCTGGTCTATGTCGAAAGCATCGACAGCCCCATCGGCACCTCGGCCAAGCAATTGTCACTGCGTTAATCCCCCCCCTCGTCACAACCGCCTAAACAGCTTATCGCTTTAGACTTAATCCGGAGGACTTCGTTATGGGTATCTTCTCTCGCCTGACTGACATCGTGAATTCCAACATCACCGCCCTTTTGGATAAGGCGGAAGACCCTGCAAAGATGATCCGCATGATCGTGCAGGAAATGGAAGACACGTTGGTCGAAGTCCGCTCGGATGCGGCCCGCTTGATCGCGGATCGCAAAGAAATCGCCCGCCGCCTGGGCAAATTGCAAGACGCCCAGACGGAATGGCAAAAGCGCGCTGAACTGGCCTTGAGCCGTGACCGCGAAGACTTGGCCCGCGCTGCCCTGGTCGAGAAGTCCAAGATCGCCGAATTGGTTAAAGCGTTAACCACCGACGATGCGATCCTGAACGAGCGTATGGGCAACCTGGATGCGGATATCCACCGCCTGCAAAGCAAATTGGCCGAAGCCAAAGCCAAACAGGCCAGCCTGATGGCCCGCGCTCAGACCGCGAACGCCCGTTTGTCAGTCCGCGAAGCCCTGTATGATGGCCGCGTGGATGGCGCCCTGGCCCGCTTCGACTTTATCGAAAAGAAGCTGGACGAAGTGGAAGGCCGTGTGGAAGCTTTCGATATGGGTAAAGGCAAAACCTTGGCCGACGAGATCGCCGAGTTGGAAGCCGAAAGCGAAATTGACGCCGAACTGGCCAAGTTAAAAGCTGGCGTCGGTAAGGCGTAACCAAGTAATGCGCTTGGTTCTGGGGAGAGTGCGTTATGGATCTGCCGATGGATACGACGGTCGTTGCGGTCAAGTTCTTCGAGATCATCAAGATTGCGACGATCTTCGCGTTCGTTCTGGCGATTATCTGGATGAACCGTCACTACAAATCGCGCCGTAACGACGCGAAGAATTTGTCCGAAGCTGAACGGCAAACACTCGACGACTTAGCGCGTATCGCTGGACGACTTGAAGACCGCGTTGCGACGCTAGAGAAAATTTTAGACGCCGACGATCCGAAGTGGCGCGACAGAGCCGCCTAAAGTCGGCGGCGTAATAGGGGAAAAGCGCCGATGGGCGACGTTGTTATCGCATTTATGGTTCCGATGATCATCTTCATGGTGATCGTGGCGCCGATCTGGCTGATCTTGCACTACCGCGCAAAAAATCAGTCCAACAAAGTTTTGAGTGATGAAGAGCAACAAACGTTAGATCAACTGGCGCGCGTCGCGGAGAAAATGGAAAGCCGCATGACCGCCCTGGAGCGGATCCTGGAAACAGAAGATCCGCGTTGGAAGGAGAAAGCCTAAATGATTTCGAAGAACACCATCTATCGCGACACAGAGCGCGGCAAGATTGCCGGTGTTGTGGCCGGTATTGCCACTCATTTTGGCTGGAACCTGACCTACACCCGCATCGGCTGGGTGGTGGCCACGGTCTTTTGGCCGCCGGTGATGATTGCAGCTTACATCCTGATGGCATGGCTGCTGGACCCGAAGCCACGCGATGGCCTGGCAAGTGCTGCCACGACCATGAACAGCAAGCTAGATGACATTGGCCGTGGCTTGGGATTAACGGGCGGCGCACAAGATTATTCGCCCGCAAAGAACCGCTTTGTTGACGTGCGTGATCGCTTCAGCCGCCTCGAGCAACGTTTGCGCTCGATGGAAAAAGTTGTGACCAGCCGCGAGTTCCAGATCGACCGCGAACTGCGCAAATCTGGTCAGGTTTAAGTCTGTAAAGCTTAGCGCTTAGTTTCTCGTTTTCACCTCAATCGATTTCACGCACCGCTTGAAACATGCAAGCGGTGAACAGGGGAAGTGTGTGCCATGATTGCCCTCTTTGTCGCCGCAATGGCCATGTTTTTCGGTTTTATCACCGGCAGTCCGTCGCAAGCGGCTTCGGTGGTGAAGATCGGCATCGTCGATTTGGGCATTGAGCGCGCTGATTACTCAGACATGGATAACGTGACCGTACGCACCATGAGCTTCTGGACGTCGGGCACTGGTGATGCGCGCAAACAAGACAAAAACCACCGCAACAACCACGGCGAAGAAATGGTGCGTGAAGCAGTGCGCAACTTCCGCACTATCGACAAGACCACACCGATTATCATTTACGTGGCAACGCCCTTCCGCGCCGACCCAGCCACGGGTGCCCTGAGCTTGAGCATCAACGATCTGGAATTCGCCTATGAATGGTTCGCCCATGAAGACGTGAAACTTGTGGGCCAAATGTTCGTGGGACGTGACACGGCCGACCAACGCGCTGCGCTGAATAAAGCCATGGACCGTGGGCTTGTTGTGTTGGCGTCGGCTGGCAATGGCCCCAGCGCCAATGCCGTGCCCCCATATCCGGCCGCTTACGACGAGGTGATTTCGATTTCGACAACGGCTTTGTCGGAAGAATTGTCACGGGAACCAAACCGCAACACATACGTCGATTTCTCAGTGGCCCCCAAGGTTATGTCGAAGATCACCTACCGCGTCGATCCTGAAGCCCAAAGTCTGCAGGGCTCGTCAGCGGCGACCGCATCAGCGCTCGGTATCTTGGCGGCCCTGCATGTGAAGGCGCCCGTGCGCAATCGTGAAGACGCCGTTGCGATGATGAGCTGCGTTGCGCGTCCGGTCGATACGGTTGCGGGCGGCAAAGGATGGGGCAATGGCGTGCTGGTGGCGTCTGAGGTGGCTGCAAAGATGGCCCATGGATCGCAACCGTGCATGCGCGCTGCCTAAGATGTATGGCGCGTAAAAAGGCAAAGAGGGAACAGCCATGAGTTTATATGACAACAATGATCACAGCCCGCCGCACCGCCATGACAAAGGCCGTGGCATTGGCACCATCATTGCCTGCTTCGCCATCGCCTTCGTGGTGGTCTCATTGTTTGATAGCAACGAGCATCGCCAAGTCAAACGCGTTGTGGCCAAGGAAGCGCATGAAATGCTGATGGCCGCCAACGATGTGACCGAGCGCACGCCGCCCGACAGCGACGATGTCGTTACCTACAAAATCAACAAGGGGCACGTGGTGATCGTACCGACATCGGGCGAAGCGGCGATTGATATGAAGGACGACATGCGCGCCCGCGCTCAAATTAAAGTGAACGGCAAGCGCACCACCATCACCATTGATGATGATTATTCCGACGACAGCAAAATCAAGATTTCTGTGCCCGCTAATGATGCGTGCCGCATTGAACTAAGTGCTGGTTTGTTAGAGGTCAAACGCCTGCCCTGCAGCAATTCAGAACTCATTGTGCGCTCGGGCAAAATGGAGGTGACCGATGTGCCGCAAGCACACGGCGTATTAACGGGCTCGGTGAGCGTGGGCACCGTGAAGATTGATGGCGGCAGCGGTAAGGTCAGCAAAAGCTCTGGCGTGGGCGACTTACGCGCCGAAGCGCCTGCCACCGGCAAGGGCCCAGCCCTCGTCGCCCGCGTGGATGTAGGCATGTTGACGGTGGATGTGGAGTAACATCGGTCAGACTGTAGCCCTTTAAGCGTGATAATCGTGATGGATGTCTTTGCCCGTATAGTCTTTCAGCATCGCGGTTGCGATCAGGCTGCACACCGCACAGGCGGCCACATAGAACGCAATAGCAGTACCCGTTCCAAAGCCTGCGAATAACGCAGCGGCAATCATGGGTGCTGGGCCACCGGCAATCAGCGAGGCCAGTTGATAGCCCAATGATGACCCTGAATACCGCACACGCCCTGTAAACGCTTCGGCGATCAACGCCGCTTGCGGGCCGTACATCATGTCATGCGGGACCAGCGACAGCACGATGGCGATGAAAATTAATGTGCTGTCCTTAGTATCGAGCATACCGAAGTAAACAAAGGCAAACACGCCAGTCAGGGCTGCGCCGATCATGTACATCTTCTTGCGGCCAATGCGGTCCGACAAATGGCCTGACAAGGGGATGGTCACGAACGAGACCAAGGCCGCCACCAATACAGCCGTGAGCAAGAAGTCACGGCTGACACCCAACGCTGTGGTGCCGTACGAGAACACAAAGGCCGTGAACACGTAGAACGGTGCCTGCTCACCCATGCGCAACAAGGCAGACAGCAGAATTTCTTTCGGATGTTTGCGGATCGCTTCCAGAACCGGTTGGCGCTCGACTTTCTTTTCCGTCACCAGTTTCGAGAACGTCGGCGTTTCTAAAATGCCAAGACGAATATAAAGCCCAACCGCGATCAGGAAAATCGACAGCAGGAACGGAATGCGCCAGCCCCAATCCAGGAACGCATCCCCCGAAATCGCGCTGAACACCAGCACAGCCGCGTTGGCCAGGAACAAACCGGCAGGTACGCCAAATTGCGGCCACGCTGCGATATAGCCACGGTGATGATTGGTGCGCGCCCACTCCATCGCCAGCAGCACCGAGCCACCCCATTCACCGCCCACGCCAATACCTTGAATGAAGCGCAATACAGTCAGCAGCACCGCGCCCCAAATGCCGATGCTTTCATATGTTGGAACCAACGCCACCAGGAACGTAGCCACACCCATCAGCAGAAGTGTCGCCACCAATGTCGCCTTGCGGCCGATTCTATCTCCATAGTGACCGAAGATCGCAGCCCCGATGGGGCGCGCAGCAAAGCCCACCGCATACACCATGAAGGCTTGCAGTGTGCCCATCAGCGGTTCGGACTCAGGGAAATACAACTTGGCGAACACCAAGCCGGTGACCGTGGAATACAAGAAGAAATCATACCACTCGATGGTGGTGCCGATGGTCGAAGCGATCACGGCGCGTTTGAGCTGCCGGTGATGTTCTTCATCAGATAATTTTGTGTGATCCATCCCAGCTCCCCAGCCCAGATAAAAGCACCTTTAAGGCAGGCGCTTATGTAGCATCATATTTAATTTCAACGATCTCGATGCTTTCATCGCCGCCCGGTGTACGGAGCGTCACTGTATCGCCCTCCCCGGCTTTCATCAGCGCCTTCGCAATGGGCGAGATCCAACTGACTTTGCCTTCGTCCAAATTCGCTTCGTCCACGCCGACGATCTTGACGGTTCGTTCTTCGTCTTTTTGATCGGCATAGGTCACGATGGCACCAAAGAACACTTGCTCACGATTCTTTTGCTGCTTGGGGTCGACCACCACAGCACTTTCGATGCGTTTGGTGAGGTAGCGCATGCGCCGATCAATCTCGCGCAGACGTTTCTTGCCGTAAATGTAATCGCCGTTTTCCGACCGATCCCCATTCCCAGCGGCCCATGAGACGACTTCGACCACCTTGGGTCGTTCGACACGCGCCAGGTTGTTCAACTCATCGCGCAGCATCTCGAAACCATGTGGTGTAACATAGTTCTTCAACCCAGCCGGAAGCCCTTGCGGTTCATCATCCGGCAGTTCGGTCTCGGCGTCGGTCTCTTTGGTGAAGGCTTTGCTCATGGAGTCGTTTTATCTTTGAGAGAGGCGCACGACAATTATGTGCTTGCACGCGGTCCGGATCGAATAGGCTGCTGTCATCGAGTCACCTCTCCCCCCTTGAGATTAGCCTTCCTGAAAGGCCCCGGCGTACGAGGTCAAAGCCCACTTACGGCCACCTGCCAGACCCTACGGCAGGCCGTGCCCTGCCTAAATTGTCTTTTAGAGCAGAAAAGCCACCTAAAGCCTTGGGATGTCATCATTCGCGCTTTATTAAGATACTAAAAATAAAGTAGAAACCAGTGGTTGGGGCTTGGCCCCGTAGGCAAACAACCTGCGGGGGTAAATGTTTGGCCGAAGTTAGAGAGTTCCCGGATTTAAGGGTTCGATGAATATAAAAAAGTTCGATAAAGACCGCCGCGGCGACATCGACATCTATCTCGGTGAGCCGAACGAGCAGGTGCGTGAGAGTATGCGTGCGATGCTGCGCGGTGAGGGTTACCGCAAAACCCGTACCTTTGCGCGTATGGAAGACATGTTGGCGGCGTTCAGCGAGAACTCGCCTGACCTGCTGATTTTGTCTGACGACCTGCATGAGTCAGCCTTCCAACTGGTCAAAGACATTCGCCACTTCAAAATGGGTCGCAACCCCTTCATCCTGATCACGATGATGGTGGGGGCCGATAACGACGCGAAGTTGAAAAAAGCCATTCTGGCCGGCTGCGATGACGTGATGATCAAACCCGTCTCGCCCGGTAAGATGTTAGACCGCATCATCCATTTCACCTTCAACCGCATCCCGTTCATTGTGACGACTGACTACGTGGGCCCGGAACGCCGCCGCACCACCGACCGTCCGTCGAAAATCCGTCAGTTGATTGTCGTGAATACCTTGCGCGACAAGGCCGAAGGCAAGCGCATTACCGCCGCTGAGTTGAACCGTCAGGTCGAGACCTGCATGACCGACGTGATGGCCTCGCGCCTGGATAGCCATGGGTTGAAGTTGGGTTACATCTGCAACCTGATTCTCAAAGCGTACGAAGAGAAGAAGGTCGACAAGCAGGTGCACGAAAATCTGCTGGTTCTGGTGAGCGTGCTGGAAGACGCTGGCCGCACTGCCAAGATTTTGGGCGAACCAGACTTGAACGACATCTGCCAAAACCTCGCCCGACAAGTGGAAGAGGTCTCGGAAACCTACGAAAGCCCGCCGGATAGCGGCTTGTCCACCTTGCGTAAGCTGACCCGTGCGTTTGAACTGGCCAAGCAAACAACCGAGAAGCGCTTCTCGGCCAATGCCATCAATCCTTCAGCAGAAGAGCCGGGGCCTAAAGGCGCGGATGTCACCATCCGTCCGGAAGACCTTGCGAAGGCTTAACCTCTGATGACCCGCGACATAATTTCATAGCAAAATTGTTACTTATGCGTGGGTTCCTGGTTATGAGTTCGCCTGATACTTGCATCCCCCCGTCGAATCCGGGATGATTAGGATGTTGGGGGACAACATGCTGGACATTACCTTGCCTCTTTCTTTTCCTGCGGACGCGATCTGAACCATGGCGCGTCTTGATAAGGAAACATTGAAGAAGATCACCGTCTACATCGGTGAGAAGAACTATTACGAGCGCCAGCAGCTGCGTGACATGTTCAAGAGCCAGGGGCTGACGCAGATCGTCTGTCACGCCAACCTTCAAGCCATGCGCGAAGTGATGATGCAGGTTCCGCCGGACCTGCTCGTGATCTCCGACGACTTTGACACCGATGTCTTCAAAGTCATCCGCGAGATCCGCAACCAGAAGCTTGGCGATAACCCTTTCATGCTGATCACCATGCTGGTCAGCGCCAATCGCCCGCAATCACTGAAGCAAGCCATCAGCATTGGGGTGGATGATATTATCGTCAAACCCCTGACGACCGAGCGCATTCAAGAACGCTTACGCCTCGTCACCTTCCATCGCCAGCCCTTCATCGTCACTGACGACTACCTGGGGCCACAGCGCAAGAACATGGAATACAGCGGCAATGTGCGCCGCATTTCTGTGCTGAACACCATGCTGGAAAAGGTGAATGGCCGCGAGTTCGACAAAACGGCGCTGCGCGATGCTGTTGAGGGCTCATTGCAGGAAGTGCTGCAGGCAAAATTAGACAGCCAAAGCTTCCGCCTGGGCGAAGTGTGCGAGCGCTTGCTGACCGCGTACGATACGAACCTGGTAACCGAGCATGTGCAGAATGACTTGGTGATGCTGGCCGATGTGCTGGATGAAGCCTCGGGCGTGGCCAAGAAACTGCGTGATAATTCGCTCGCAGCCTTGTGCGAGCAGTTGGGTGAAAACGTGCGCGGCATTGCCGACCATTATGACGATGTGTCATCTGCCGAAATCGACCTGATCCGCAAAGTGACAGCCGCCTTTAAGATGGCTATGAATTCAGGCTCGGCCGCTGTCGGTTCATCTTCCGACGACTCCTACGACGTGGCCGCGCTGAACTAACGCCTGCACGTCGCCCTGATTTGGCGCGTGTCATTTCGGGGGATCACGCGCTTTGATGTTGTCACGCCGCTCGTTGATGGCGACCACCTGCGGAGCTATGGCCGCCCCCGCCCTATCACACGCTGCTCCAACCACTGGCAATACAGCAAGGCTACGGTTTGGTGCGTATTTGGCACCGGTCAGCCACACCGTCACGCGCATCGTCAATCCGTGGATCAAAAGCATCAGCGATGATAGCCAAGGCCGCATCGGGTTTGATCTTTATCCCGGCGGTTCGCTGGGCCGCAGCCCCTATGCCCAGTTTGATTTGTTGCGGGCCGGTGTCGCCGATATCGCCTTCGTGCAGCCGCCCTACACCACCGGGCAGTTCAAACAACTGCAAATTCTGGAAACCCCTTTGTTAGTACGCAACTCTACCGAGTCATCACTGGTGGCGTGGGAGTTGTATCGACGCGGGCTTGTACAAGGCTTTGACGATGTGCATGTGTTGGGCTTCTGGACGGCGGAACCGGGTGTGGTGTTTTCGCGGGTACCAGTGAAGGGCTTTGATGATCTCAAGAACTTGAAGATCCGCAGTGCTGGCAGGCTTGAGGGCGATTTTATTGAAAGCTTGGGCGCAACGGCAGAGTCCATGCACCCGACTGACGTGTATGAAGCCCTACGCCGCCACACGATTGATGCCACCGTGCAAGGCTTGGTGGCCGTGAACACCTTCCAGGCCTACCGTGTCTCCTCGCATGTGATTAACGCGCCTTTTGGTGTGGTTTCGTTTGCGTTGCTGATGAACAAGCGCGCCTGGGAGAAACTGCCCGAAGATTTGCAGCAGATCATCACTATCAACTCAGGCCAGCGGTTATCGCTGTTGGGCGGCAACAGTTACGATGCCCGCGTCGCCGAGATTGATAAAAAATTCAGGGCCAGCGGCACGCTGACCTATATTGAACCTTCCGAGCACGACATTGAACGCTTGCAGCATGCTGTGAAGCCTTTGGTGGACGCCTGGATCGCCCGGACCCCGCGCGGTGCTGAAACCTATGAGGCGGCGAAAGAGATCCTCGCGAATTTGCGCAGCGTGGAGCGCGCATCATGAGCGACACGCCTATTAGCCCTACGGAACAGTTCATTGATAAGGCCGTGAACGGCATTGCCACGGTCGGCTTTCTGGCGCTGGTGTTCATCGCTTTCCTGACCATGATCGACGTGGTGTTGCGCTATCTCAACCTCGCGCGGCTTGATGGTTTAAAAGACCTCACCGAAGTGGCGTTTGCCGTGGTCGTGGCGTCGTGCTTTCCAGCGGGTTTGAAAAAGGGCAACGCGGTCACTGTGCAGTTGCTCGGCAAAGCATTAGGGGATCGCGGACATGCCTGGCTGGACGTGATTGGTGCGGCGTTCATGCTGGCCCTGTTCGGCTTGTTCGCATGGCAGTTCACAGCCCTCACGATGCTATACCAAACCGCTGGCCGCACGACATCAACGCTGGAATGGCCTACAGCACCGGTGTGGTGGGTGGTGTCTGTCTTAATGATGGCGTGCGTGCTGGTTCAGCTCTGGGTTCTCGCCGTATCGATTCAAGCCGCCTTTGCGGGCAAGCCCCGCCCATCACATAACGAAAGCATGTTGGATTAGAGCATGGCTTTTTTCTCTGACCCAACTGTAATCGGCTCACTCGCCTTGCTTGCTGTCTTGGCGATGATCGCAGTGCATGTGCCTATTGGGGCCGCTATGGCGATTGGTGGCTTTATCGGCACCGGCCTGATCATCGGCTGGGCACCTGCGGTTGCCATTCTCGGGATCGATCCATCGCAGCAAATCGCAAGCCCGGAGTTGGCCGTGATTGCGCTGTTCTTGTTGATGGGCAATTTCGCCGGAGCTGCGGGCCTTTCGACGGACCTTTACAAACTCGCGCAAGCTTTCATTGGTCATAAGCGCGGCGGTTTGGCGATGGCAACTGTCGCATCATGCGCAGGCTTTGGCGCGGTGTGCGGATCATCGCTGGCGACTGTCGGCACTATGGCGCGCATTGCGCTGCCCGAGATGAAACGCCGCGGCTACGCGGACGGGCTTTCCACCGGCTCTATCGCATCGGGTGCGACGTTAGGCATTATCGTGCCGCCATCGGTGATCATGGTGCTGTACGCCATCCTGACCGAGCAGTTCATCACGGCCTTGTTTGTCGCCGCCATCGTGCCTGCGGTGCTGGCAACCGTGGGCTACCTGATTGCTGTGCGTGTCTCTGTGGCCATGAACCCTGACGCGGGGCCTGCGGGGCCGCGCAGCACATGGCCTGAGCGCTGGAGTGCTTTAAAAGAAAGCTGGGGTGTGGTGCTGCTGGCGGTGCTTGTCTCGGGTGGTATTTACTCGGGCCTCTTCACTATCAACGAAGCCGCATCGGTGGGGGCTGCGCTCGCGATTATCTTTGCCTTTGCCCGCGGCAAACTGACGCGCACATCATTCTTCGCGAACTTGAAAGAAACCGCAGCATCTACGGCGCTGATTTATCTGATCATCATCGGCGCTAATATTTTCGGGTATTGCATCACGCTGTCGCATATTCCCGACATCATCATCCAAGCCATCGAAGCGCTGCCAATCCCCGACTTAGCGATCATTTATCTGATCCTGATCATGTACATCATTCTGGGTGCGATCTTTGATGAAGTGGCGGCCATGGTGATCACGCTGCCGTTCGTGTTCCCGCTGATCTTAGCGATGGGTTATGACCCGATCTGGTGGGGTATCGTCAACGTTGTCGTCATTGAGATCGGGATGATCATGCCGCCCATCGGCATCAATGTGTTCGTGATGCAAGGCATGGCGCCGGGTGTGAAGCTCGGCACCATCTACCGCGGTGTGGCACCGTTTGTGGTGGCCGATATTGTGCGCCTTCTCATCTTGGTGACCATTCCGGCGCTGACCTTGTGGTTACCGAAGTTGGTGGGGCTCATGTAGCTGTACCGCCCCTCCGGGGGATTGCGCGACTGATCGCTAAGCTCATGGCCTTTGGCCCCTCGCTAATCGATCAGTGCTGCTCATTGTTTCACGTGAAACAAGTTAAAAACACGCCTGAATGTTTTTGTGAGGAACGTGAAATCGCTTTTTGCAGCGCCCCTGTTAATGCAGACGAAGAACAGGGGGCTTACGTGGAAAACCAAGAACAGTGTGGAGCGGCACCACTCGCCTCTTAAGTGCAGCTTAGCGGCCCTGCGCTGCGTTTTTCTCACCACTGTTCACAGGTTCCACCCAGGCGGCCTTGCCGTCTTTCACGCGCTCGATGGCCGCTTGCAACAAGTCGCGCTCGTCACACTTGGCACTGCAAATCTTTTGCAGCTTTTCCAGGTTCGCTTTCGCTGCATCCATGTTGCCCAACTTTAAGAACAGCTCGCCCTGATACTCAAGCGCGCCTTTGTGGTTGGGGTCGATGCTGAGTGCGGTGTTGTAGTTCTGCATGGCCTCGTCGTTTTTGCCTTGGTTCCGCTGCGCGTAAGCCAGGTAATTCCACCCGCTCGCATCTTTCTCTTTTTTCTTGAGGTAATCGGTCAGCAACTTTTCAGCGGTCGCGAAATCCTTGCCTTCAATGGCTTTCACCGCGCGCTTGAAATCATCACCCGGCGAGGCTTGTTTGGAGTCAGAGCCAAAACTCCAAGCACTCGACGACACAAGAAGCGCAGATACGACAACAACGCCGAAACGATGCAACGCCATGGCAACCTCCGTCAGATTTGAAGCCTGAATATTAGACCTTTCGCGCCGCACCGTCGCGCCAGATTCCGGGGCAGTTGTGTGAATAAGGTGCAAATATCGGGCACCGCATTGCTTTCCGATTGCTGGCCCTAAAACCATCATTACGCTGAGAATATATTTTTTGGGGGAATAGCATGGCCGCAAAACGTAAAGCTAAACCTGCAAAATCACACGACATTCTAAAAGCTTACGTGAATCTGCCGAACGGCCAGATGCACTATCGCGAACGTCCTGGCAGCAACCCAGCCATTGTGTTCTTCCACCAAACCGCCAGTTCGTCGGGTTCGTTCCAAAAGGTGATGGAGCGCCTGAATAAACTTCCCAACCGCTTGATTGCCATTGATACACCGGGCTTTGGCGGCTCGTTTGACCCCACCGGCTGGCCGTCGATCAAGTTCTATGCCGAGCACATGATCGCGGTGCTGGATAAACTGAAAGCCAAAGACTTTCATTTAGTCGGGCACCACACCGGCACCAACATCGCCATCGAGATCGCGCGGTATTACCCCAAGCGCGTGAAAAGCCTGACACTGATTGGACCTGTGCCCTTGACGGCCCAGGAACGCAAAGAATTTCGCGGCGTGTTCGATAAACCGATTCCGCCGCGCCGTGACGGTGGACACTTGGTGGATCACTGGGGCTATGCGGCCAAGCATAATCCGAATGCGGATTTAGAAATCGTCCACGGCGAAGTGGTGAGCATGTTGCGCGCCTGGAAAGGCCGCGCGCAGGCCTATCGCGCGGTGTCGTATCACGACCCGATGAAGTACCTGCCCGGCATCAAGGTGCCGGTGCTGATGATGATCTCGCCCGATGATTACTTTTACCCGCGCTTCGATGCAGCACGCGCAGTTAGACCCGATGCGGACGTGTGTATTGTGGGCGGGGAAAACTTCCCCACACTTTCAGATGCACCGGGTGTGGCGAAGGGGATTGAGACGTTTATGCGAAAGCAAAGAAAGAACCGCTAACTCCATCTGTCACCCCCGCGAAAGCGGGGGTCCATCGTTCAGCAAACACCAGAGATGTTGTGAGATGGATTCCCGCTTTCGCGGGAATGACAATTTAGTTTCGTTGCGCTTAATAAATCACAACACTGCGGATCGACTTGCCTTCGTGCATCAGGTCGAACGCCTTGTTGATGTCGTTCAGCGGCATGGTGTGGGTGATCAGATCATCAATGTTGATCTTGCCCTGCATGTACCAGTCCACAATCTTCGGCACATCGGTACGACCACGCGCGCCACCGAAGGCTGAGCCTTTCCACACGCGGCCTGTCACCAACTGGAACGGACGTGTCGAAATTTCCTGGCCTGCGCCTGCAACGCCGATGATGATGCTTTGGCCCCAGCCCTTGTGGCAGCATTCCAAGGCCTGGCGCATCACCTTCACGTTGCCGATGCACTCGAAGCTGTAATCAGCCCCACCCTTGGTGAGTTCAATGATTTCCTTCACCACATCCGGCGAAGATTTGGCATTGATGAAGTGCGTCATGCCGAACTTGCGCGCCATCTCTTCGCGCGCTGGATTGATATCAACGCCGATGATCATGTCAGCGCCAACCAAACGCGCACCTTGAATGACGTTCAGGCCAATACCGCCCAAACCGAACACCACAACGGTCGAGCCCGGTGTGACTTTGGCGGTGTAGATCACGGCCCCAATGCCGGTCGTCACGCCGCAGCCGATGTAGCAGACCTTATCAAAGGGCGCGTCGGGGTGAATTTTCGCCAGCGCGATTTCCGGCAGCACGGTGTAATTGGCAAACGTCGAGGTGCCCATGTAGTGCAGCACCGGCTTGCCTTGGTATGAGAAGCGAGAAGTTCCATCAGGCATCACGCCCTTGCCTTGGGTTTCACGAATGGCTTGGCACAGGTTGGTTTTGCCCGAGAGGCAGAATTTGCATTGGCGGCATTCCGGCGTGTAGAGCGGAATCACGTGATCGCCTTTTTTCAAGCTCGTCACGCCCTTGCCGACTTCAACCACAACGCCAGCCCCTTCGTGACCAAGAATGGCCGGGAACGCACCTTCCGGGTCATCACCCGACAGCGTAAACGCATCGGTGTGGCAGATACCCGTTGCCTTTACTTCCACCATCACCTCACCATCCTTGGGCCCGCCCAATTGCACGGTGTCGATGACCAAAGGTTTGCCAGCCCCAACGGCAATAGCGGCGCGAACGTCCATTTACGAAACTCCTGATTAGAAACACATCAAATTCGGGCGGAGAGTGGCCCAACCCGCTTTCAGTGTCACGTATTTATCGCTTGAGGCTTGTTCGCAATTTTGAGGATAACCAAATACCCGACTAAAACTCTGACGGCGGACTTTTCTTGCCAGAAGCATAATAGAATAGCATTGCAATTAGCAGCATAACGATAGGCGCGCCAAAGCCAGCCAAAACCGCAATACCCACTCCAAACGCCGTACGCTCTAGCGCTTCATTGATCGGCAATTCGAATAATTGGGTAATGCCGGGCAAAAAGCCTACCAGAAAAATCCCAGCGGAAAGCTTGAGAGCATTTATGAGAAAACCTCTCCACGTTGCGAGCCTAATAAACCATAGCAGCATACGGTATTGCTCAGGTGTTTTGATTTTTGACTGGCTCGCAATCGACGCCATAATCTTGCGTTCTTTTTCCGTCTCCTGATCTGATTGCATCAATTGCCACATAGAGCACCCACAGCCCCCACCTCCTGCCACTTTGGCAGAGAGGTGGGGTCAGCAATAGTGACTTATCAATTACGCCACGCCGTTGGCTTTGAACCAGGCCAGCATGCGCTTCCAGCCGTCTTTGGCGGCATCCTCGCGATAGCTGGGGCGGTAATCAGCGTTAAAGCCGTGCGGCGCATCGGGGTACACGACGATCTCGCTCTTGGTGTCGCCAGCGGCTTTCAGGGCCGCGCGCATTTGCTCGACGTGATCGAGCGGAATGCCGGTGTCTTGGCCGCCATAAAGCCCGAGCATGCGGCCTTTCATTTTGTCGGCCACTTGAATGGCTTCGACTTTCGCTGGAATGCGGCCGGGCAACAGCCCGCCGTACCACGCCACACCTGCTTTCACGTTCGGGTTCTGCGCGGTGTAAAGCCAGCTTTGACGGCCGCCATAACAGAAGCCGGTGATGGCGAGCTTCTCGACATTCGCGCCTTCTGATTTGGCAAAAGCCACAGCTGCATCCATATCGACGCGGGTTTGCGTGTCATCAACCTTGCTGATGATGTCGGCAAACAGCTTTTGCATGTCTTCGTACTTGGTGGCATCGCCCTGGCGCGCAAACAGTTCCGGCGCGATGGCGTAGTAACCAGCTTTGGCCAAGCGGCGGCAGATATCTTTCACCCACTCGTGCACGCCAAAGATTTCTTCGATCACCAGCACAACGGGCGCGTTTTTGTTGGCTGCAGGACGCGCGCGGTAGCCAGGGATTTCAATATCCGTGGTTTTGAATTTCACTTCACCGGCCACCAAGCCTGCATCATCAGTCTTGATAACCTCGGCACGCACAGGGCCGACAGCCATGGCAAAGCCCACCGGCAATGTGGCTAATACAAAGCGGCGGCCCAGTGACGGGTTGTACTTCAAGCTTTCCAAGTGTTCGTTGGTATCGGGCGCGGTCTCGACAGGGGGGTGTGTGATTTTCGTATCCATGGCAGTCGTCCTTCCTGAAATAGAAATGGCCTCAGACGAAATTAACCGGTCAAAAAATTACGATTTAGACCCGATCATGGCGATGGTGATGGTGAGCAACACCAGAACGCCAATAATCCACAACGCAGCTTTGTTTGATTTATGCGGTTCGGTCATGATTGAGGTGCACTTGAAGCATGATTCTTTTGGGACGGGTAGTTAAGGCTACCCCACGTACATTCGTCCACACATTTTGCGTAACGACATGAGAAACGTCACCTTTCTGTCCAGCTATTGGGCTGGTTGGCCGTTAAGTCGTGGGGCTTTAAAAGCCGCAACACCACCCAATGTCATCGCCCGACTTGATCGGGCGATCCATCGCTCAACAAGCTCAGGTGCGAATTGATGGATGGATTCCCCGGTCAAGCCGGGGAATGACGAGTAAGAAAGTGGAAGGTTATTTCGCCAACTCCAGCTCTTCGTAATTGATCGTCGAGAACACTGGGCGGTAATTCTTCACGCGTGAAGCCACGGCATCAAACGTCACGTCGTCATAGAGCCAGATGGCAGGGGCATCGTCGCGAATATCGCGCACCAACTCTTTGGTCAGCTTTTCGCGCTCGGCCAAATCGAACGCGGCATAAGCCTGCGTAATCCGTTCCGCATAAGCTGGCGTGCAATTCCACGGCGTTTGCCACAGACAAGAGTGCAAGCGCAGTGACGCCAGCGCATCCATATACGGAATGCTGCCATACATCATGCTGAAGGCTTGGCCTTCAAAGCTACCATCGTAGGCTGCCCTGAAAATCTTGGACTGAGGCACCGAGCGAATTTCCATCTTCACGCCGACGGCCGCTAAATCCTGCGCGATCTTTTGCGCGATAGAGCCCGTAGGACCACGGCCACCCGATGAGGCTTCGGTAACGAACGTAAAGCCATTGGGATAACCGGCCTCGGCCAGCAGTTGCTTTGCGCGGGCCGGGTCATAGGGGTATGGCTTCAAGGTTTCATCGCGTCCGAACGAGCCCTTGGGCGCAGGTTGGCTGGCGACAACGGCCGCACCATCCAGCAGCGCATTCACAATGCCTTGTTTATCGACGGCGTAGTTGAGCGCCTGGCGCACGCGTTTGTCTTTGAGCGGCGAGTCCTTCACCGTGACGAACGCCATCACCTCCACACTGCCGCCCGAACGCGAGACAAATGAGCCGCCTTCGGATTCAATTTCTTTGCGCGCATCGGGGTTCATATACAAGGCGAGATCAATCGCGCCCGACAACACACCTTGCAGGCGCGCAGTTTCTTCCGGCAATTCGCGCACATCGAGTTTGGGAATTTTCGGCGCGCGCCAGGATTTGGGATTGGCCGTCATGCGAATGCGCGTGGCTTCCCAGCTATTCACGACATACGGCCCGCTACCGATGGGTTGCTTGGCAAAACCTGCACTTCCGACTTGCGCCCAATATTTGGGCGGCAGAATGCGAATGGCGGCAAGACGGCGTGGCAACAAACGGTCTGGCGGGTCGGTTGTGATTTCCACCGTCGTCGCATCAATGGCCCGCGAGCCCGTGATACCGCGATACGCGTTGTTCACGGACCAGCGCAAGCCTTCGGGCGTCGCCAATGTTTTGAGCGTTTCCACAACCGCCGTGGCATCCACCGGTTCGCCATTCGAAAAACTAATGCCGGGCTTGAGTTTAAAGTGCCAGGTGTTGGGGTTTACCGGCTCCCACGATGCGGCGAGCGCCGGCTGTGCTTCGCCGTCCGCGCCAATCACCGTTAAGCCATCGAACACTGCAGGCCAGATCATGAAGTACGGCGTGCCCACAGCGGCATGCGGAATACCGCGCGCTTCGGGCAGCGCCATGTTGGCAATTTTGAGCGTGTCATCAGCATGCGCCGATGTCGCCAGCGCAAGGACAGCAAAAGAAGCAATAAGTGCGTGTTTCATGGTGCGGCATTTCCCTCGTGCGAAAGACGTAGGGGCCTGCCCCGGCCGAGGCAAGCATCAATGCACAAGCATGATCGCAGACAGAAGCAGGCTTAAGGTTTTAAGCGCTTAAGCGTGCCAGTTAGAGATGAGGAACTGGGAAATTTCTGGCTTGATGTTGTACCAACGTGCGTCGTTTTTGGTGGAATCAATAACGACCAACTTGTCGTCCATGTTCATGTTGGTCCACACCTTGTTGCCGACGGTTTGGGCATCCAAGTCACCGTGCAGATAGAACACGTTTTTATTGATGCGCGCCCAGCTGCAGCCAAAGGCTTCGATGGCTTCGCGGATTTTGTCATCCCCGCGTTCCGGCCGCATCAGTTCAAAGGCAACGAAGATGTTGCGCATTGTCGAAGCCATAGCTGAAAACCCCCGTCGTGTATTTGACGTCACGTGTTGATCATCGCCCGCATGGATGCGGATCGTCATCAGGCGCCCCTGATGGATTTGGCGTACATTACCCCTGGAGGAGTTAAAAAAGGTTCAATGCGCGCGTCGGTTTTGCAGCCAGAAAATCTTTATTTTACCGTGAGATAGCGAAAAGGATCACGCAAACGGGGGAGGTCTTGCAACTATAAGGCAGGCTTAACCTCGGTCATCAATCGGGTCAGATTGGCGTGCGCTTTTGCAGGCTCGCCGATGACATCGCACAACACCGCATAGCGCTGGGTCCCCGTGCGCGCCATATCCTGGCGGAACCACGCCACCACATCCTCGACACTCCCGATCGGATTATTCGCCATCAACCGCGCCACTGTCGCATCTTCGGTCGCGGCTTTTTTGTCTGCGAAGGCGGCCAGTTCGGCAAGCCGGGGGTCGGGGCTGTTGCGATCAAATGCGCCCGAGCGGCCCGTTCGCAGCCAGTCTCGAAACCGCGGTGTGAATTCAGCAATGGCTTGCGCGCGCGTGTCGGCGATGTGCACACACGCACTGCCCACATGGCCGCCGGGGCTGGACGTCAGCGCTGCATACCGCTTCACGACCGCCTCGCGCTCGGCAAATGTTTGGTGCCACGACAACAGCAGCGACAGCCCACGCGCGGCAGCGATCTTCATGGTGCTGTCGGCTTGGCCTGCCACGAAAATCGGCGGATGAGGTGTAGTGAACGGCCGTGGATAAATCTGAACCGGAGGCAAATGGGACGAGGCCACATACGCTGATGACAGTGCTTGATGGATAAGGCTGATCCCATCATCCATCGCTTGGCTGAACTGATCGAGCGGACGGCCAAAAACCAACGCATCTAACGGGTATCCGCCGCGACCCAAGCCCAGATCGAACCGTCCGCCGGAGATGTTATCCAGCATGGCGGCACGTTCAGCGATGGACAGCGGGTTCTGTAACGGGATCAGCGAAACCGCATTGCCGACCCGCATCGTCGTGGTGTGCGCCAGCAGCGCCGCCGCCATGACCAGCGAGTCCGGGCAGATCGAAAAGCCCATGAAGTGGTGTTCGTTGATCCAAACCGCATCGCAGCCCAGACGCTCGGCCTTACGTGCGAGATCGAGCGCATCGGCATACACGTCGCGGTGGGATTTTCCGCCCGCGTCCGTCAGCGATAAAAACGCCCCAAAGCCCACCATGGCGGCTTAGGCAGCGGCTTCAATCACGGCTGGTGCATCTTTCAATTTGAACACCTTGATGGCGTTGTTGCGCAAAATCTTGGCTTTGGCGCCCGCGCGGAAGTTGTGCGCGTCCACCTCTTTCATGGCGCGGCGCGGGTCCACCACCGGCCAATCGGTGCCGAACATGAATTTATCCTGACCGTAAGAGTTGGCGTAATGCACCGCAGCGGGCGGCCAGTACTTGGGCGCATAGGCATCGCCGGCCATGAAGATGTTGTCGTGCTTCCAGCACATGGAGATCATCTCATCCACCCACGGGGTGCCAAGGTGAATGCCGACGATACGCAACTCGGGGAAATCAATCGCCACCTGATCGAGCAGAATGGGCTTGGCGACCGACGGCAAGCGGCGGTCTTTCTGATAGATCAGGTTTTGGCCCACCTGCATCATGATGGGAATATCAAGCTCGCAGCACTTGGCGTAGTACGGGTATATCTGCGCTGCATCGGGCGGCATGGCGAACCAGTGCGGATACCAATGCGCGGCCACAAAGCCATACTCTTTCACGGCCACTTCCAGATCGCGCAAGCCTTGCATCCCGCGCGTGGGATCGATACCCGCAGCGCCTGAGAAGCGATCAGGGTATTGCTTCACCACTTCCAGCACGCGTTCGTACTTCAGTTCGGTGGAGCCTTTGACGCGCAAATCACCGCAGCGCACGGCGCACAGGATCGAGCGCGATATATTCGCCTCGTCCATCATCGCCATGTATTCCTCAACCTCAACGCCTTGGCGGATGCTGGAAGACTGACGCACTTTGTCCTGGAAGGAGCTATCAGAAGAGACTGCGCCGCCCGAGAACTCCTTCGGTGTGCGCAAATTGACGACGATATCGATGGCACCATACGCAGCAGCGGTCATGACAACATCCTGTTCAAAAACGTGTGAGCATTAATGCGGTAAACGCTGCCCCACGCAATGGCATAGTTCAGCATAGCGCACGCTGTGCGAACTATGACGAAAATCAAGTGGACGCACCGCTGTGCAGCGCAAAAGATGCAGGTTCATCGCATATTCCTGGGGGGCATTCGAGATGCGCACACTGGCGTTTAGTTTTGTTTTAGCGGCTTTAACAGTCACGGGGGCGCCCATGTCTGCATCGGCCGCCAGCCCGAAGCCGGGGTCATTGATTAAAGACTGCGAGACCTGCCCCGAGATGATCGTCGTACCAAAAGGCGAGTTCAAAATGGGCTCGGACATCATCGAGAAAATGCGCGGCAACGAAATGCGCCCGCAAGGCCCCATTCATAAGGTCACGATTGGCAAACCGTTTGCCGTCGGTAAGTACGAAGTGACGAACAAAGAATTCGCAGCCTTCGTGAAAGCCACCGGCTACAAAGCCCCCGATGCATGCCAAGTGTGGGGCGGCGTTGATGTGGTGAAGGGCAAAACCTGGGAAGACCCCGATTACGGCCGCCCACCGGCAGAGAATGAACCGGTCGTGTGCGTGACGTGGTTGGACGCGAAAGCCTATGTGAAGTGGCTGAGCGAAAGTACGGGCAAAAAATACCGTCTGCTGACGGAAGCTGAGTGGGAATACGCCGCCAAAGCGGGCTCAAAAACAAAATGGCCCTGGGGCACCGACGGCCAGAAGATTTGCGAATACGCCAACGCGTTCGATAAAACTGGTCGCGCTGATCCGCGCCAAACCAACGACGGCGGCGTGGCCGATGCCGAGCAAGCACAGTGCGATGATGGCTATGCGATTGTGGCCCCCGTCGGTCAGTTCAAGCCCAACCGCTTTGGCCTGTACGACATGATCGGCAACGTGTGGGAGTGGACGGAAGACTGCTCACAGACATTGTACCCCGAAAAGCCGAATGACGGCAGCGCGGTACAAGTCGAGGGCAAGTGCGAGAAGCGCGCGGTGCGCAGTGCCAGCTGGCGCACACGCCTCTCGCGCCACATCCCAACGTTCCGCGGTCGCGACCCCGAACCGACAGCGTCGAACATCTTCGGATTCCGCATCGCACGCGATACCGAATAACTTCCTACGCAAATTTTTATGACAAAACCGAAAGCGGGGCCGAAAGGTCCCGCTTTTTTTGTGCGCCCTGCTTTTATTTAATACGCCTTCTTTTGGCCATTTTGAAAACGTCTGTTAGGCTAGACCTATACACATCAACTCCTTAGACCTCATGCACACACATATTTTGAAAAATACGGCCCTCAGCATTCTTCTTCTCGGCACTGCTGTTTCACTCAGTGCGTGCGGCGGCGGTCCGCGTGGGCCCAACGGCCGCGAAGCTGGAATGTTTGTCGAAGGCTTAGGTGGCGGCGGGCAGATGATCCGCCCCGGCCCCAGCGCCAATGAAGCCTATTCCGCTGGCATGGACCTCAAGAAAAAAGGCGATTGCAAAGCCGCCGCTGAAAAACTGAAACCTGTTGCCGAATTAGGCCCAGGTTACGAGAACGCCCAAGGTGCTCTGGGTGATTGCTTGCTGCCCACAGCACCGGGCGCGCCCGCAGATCAAACACTGGAAGCGATGATGTGGCTCAGCCGGGCAGCCGATGGCGGTTGGACCGAAGCGCAAGGCCGATTGGCTTGGGTGTACGCGCTCGGCCCGAGCGCACAACGCAATTTGGATGAGGCGGCCTACTGGCTGACGATTTACCGCATGAATGCATCGATGACGCGCATTGGCTTTGTGCCCATGGACCCAGCCCAAGAAGCCGCCGTTGAGAAAGCCGTTGGGCCTGATCGCTTGCGCGCAGCCGCCCCGCGTGCTGCGGCGTGGCAACGCAAAGCCTGGATTCCGCCGGCAAAGACCGAACAGCCTGGCCCTGAAATGCGGGGCATGCGCCGCGGTGGTGGCCGCGGCGGCCCACAAATGTAATTAGGCTTTCTTCTTTTTCTTCGCGACCTTTTTAGACTCGCTCTTCTTTTTTGGAGGAGCGGGTTTCTTCTTGGTTTTCTTGGGCGCCTTCTTTGGGGCTTTTTTCGGCGCGGCTTTCTTTTTAGAAGCGGGCTTTTTAGAAGCGGGCTTTTTGGGCGCCACTTTCTTCTCAGCTTTTTTAACGGCCGGCTTTGCCTTCGCTTTTTTAGCCTTCACTTTCGGTGCCGTTTTTTTCACTTGGACAGGTTGCGGCACTTGTGGCGATTCGCCCAAGCTTTGCGTGAATTCCAACATCTCCTCGTTGGGGCCTTTGACCATCATCATCAGGTAGGGCGCGCCGTCATCATCAATGCGCGTCGGCGGTGTAACAATCTCTACACCAAAGGCCTGCAGACGTTCGTACAAATCAACTACATCATCGCTGTCATGCGTGAGCAACGAAAAGCCCAGGTGCCCTGGCTTCATGCGATCTTTCAAAACCTTCCCGGTCTTATCAAAGAAATGCACGCACAGAATTTTGCCGCTGGCTTCGGGCTTCTTGCCAAACATCAGGAAGTGAATGCGTGTCCCTTGGGGCGTGCCTGTCAGATCATTCACCAAGTTACGATACTGCTCGGGCGTTTCGGCATCAGTGATCGTATCAAGGCCTAACAGTTCGCTGTAAAATTCACGGGTCGCTTCAATATCGCCCGCAACAATGGAAATCGTCGGCACTTCGCTGAACGGACCATGAGGCGCGCCTTTGCGCATCGATGTCGCCGCATGGCGATGCCCCACCATGATCAGCACCGGCACACCATCGGGGCCGGAGAATAAGCATTCTTCCGAAATGGAGTCCGCGATCTGGTGGTACACGGGCGGTGAGCGGAACGTGTAGCCATGCTTCTCAATCTTCGCGACAGCATCGGTGATCGGATCGGCCACATAAAAGTCGATGGCTTTAATGCCGACATCAGTGCCGGTATCCGCTTCCTTGCCGTGGGCGCTATGATCAATCCGCACGCGTTGGCTTGGTGTGGGCGTATATTGCACCAAGCGTAAGCGACCAATCGGATAGCCTTTGCACGACAGCTCGGCCTGAATGGCTTTGGTGCCTTTTGGTATGTGCCAGGCATCCAGCAAGCTTTGCGGCACGGGGCCTTCGCTTTCGACCTTCAGTTCCATCACATCGCGGAACAGGCCGAGTGCCTGTTTCATGCTACTGACACCCAACGTCGCCAAGCGCATTGCCGAAACCATGTGATTGCCCTCCCAGGCCGTTATCGCGTTCGTCATATCCCGCGTTCGATGCTTAACTATAAACACGCTCGCAATGTTCCTGCGAGAGGCAGAGACGTATAGTACGGGATACGGTCACAGGCTGAACTTGGGAGGGGATAAGGCCATGTTACGATTAGGTTTCGCATTGGGTTTGCTTCTTGCGCCCACATTGGCCTTGGCTCAGGCCGCCCCTATTCCGGTGGGTATGACAGACCGCACCACCACAGAATTAGCCCCCGGCCTTTATACCTTCGGCAATTTCTCCGCGCGCAGCATCTTCGTGGTGGGTGATGATGGCGTGATCGCCACCGACCCGGTGAGTACCGATTTTGCCAAAGACATGCGCGCAGCCATTGCAAAAATCACCGACAAGCCGGTGAAGTACGTGGTCTACAGCCATCAGCATTGGGACCACATCAGCGGCGGCAAGATTTTCAAAGACGAAGGTGCTGTGTTCATCAGCCATCGTAACTGTGTCGCGCATTTTAAGAACAATCCGAAAAACGATGTCATCATGCCCGACAAGGTGGTGCATGGCGGTGAAACTATCAGCGTCAAAGGCCAGTCGCTGAAGTTAATGTACTACGGACGCAATCACGGCGACTGTATGCTGGTGATGAACGTGCCCGGCACCGATGTGCTGTACGTGAATGATCTGGTCACGCCTTATTCGTTGGGGCTGGGCTTCATGCCCGACTACGACCCGAAAGAATGGCTGCGGACGTTGAAAGAATTAGAAGCCCGCACCGATTGGCAACGCCTCGTGGGCGGCCACGGCGCACCAACTGGGAACCGCGACGCCATGGCGATCCGCCGCGCGTTCCTGGAGCAACTGATGGCAGCGGTGAAAATTGAAATGGATAAGGGGCGCAGCGTTGAAGAGATCGGCGCGACGATTGATCTGCCCGACTTCAAAGATGTGCGCGGCTACAAAGAGCAAATCGCCCGTGCCGCCGAGCGCATTTATCACTACTACGAGATGGGGTGGTAAAAAGAAGTGTCAGAGAACCGCTTCTCTCGCCACCAAGATTTCCTCTTGGCCTCTGACTTCTTTCACACACCTAACAAGACTATCTGGCAAAAACTGCCAGTCCTCATCAGCACTCTCATAATCGGGAGTCGGAAGAACACGATAAACATGATCTGAAATCTGAATCCCACTCGTAGGCCGACACACAGAGGTGCCTTCGCCTAAAAGCGGGATGTAGATCGTTTCAAGTTTATCCATAAAGCTTCATCACACTAGCCACCTCGCTAGGGTGGAATGTTATCGCGCTGAAACGGATTTACGTGGGCGCCCGCCCTTTTGCCCATTCCGGCGCGCCGCTGCCGCCTTAAGCTTAGACTTCGCACGGCCCGCTTGAGATGCGCGCAAACGGTCCATGTATGCGCGTGTGCCCAGCGCACCGGCCATAAGGCCCGGCAAACTCAAATCAACATCCAACGCATCCCAGCGCAAACCATACCCAACGCCAAGAATTTCAACTGCGCTAAGTTGGGCATCTGTTGCGTGCTCAAGTCCTTCGCCTAACCGTGCCGGAAATGCAAAACCACATCCGTTAGTCAGTTCAACGATGATGCGTTCCGTTTTGCGGTCATAGCGGGCAGATTGCGCGCGCGGTTCCGCCGCTACGATTTTACGGCCACGCTGCTCAGCCCGCACAACAACTTCATCACGTACATTACCCATGAATATCGCTCCATGCTTCTAGGAACTTGTCTTGATGCGCGGTCACTTCTTGCAGCACGCGCCGCGCCTCAACACGCGACAGACCAATCATCCAATCCAGCCTTGGTGCCCCGGGTCCGAGCAAAACACGGGCTTCTGCGTCATGACCCACCACATGCACATGGGCTGGGCCGTGATCATTACTAAAAATGACGAACCGAAAGCCAAACGCGCGGTGAACCGTGACCATAGCAGATCATAACCTATCAATGATGGGTTTTTAAAGAGGTCGTGCGCGAAATGTTTGGCGGCAAATCTTACATACGAAAAAAGGTGAGAAGTTTTTGGCTCCTCACCTTTTTTAAATCTTAGAACTTGAAACGAGCGTTTAAAGCTTCGTCGGGGCTAGAGTTTTGTTGGATTAGGCGCGTCGCCGTACACTTCTTTCGGATCGAAGGTCTTTGACGTTTCGGTGTACTTCAGGCCTTCAATCACATTGCCGATGGGCTGGCCCAACGGAATGCTGCGATAAAAACAGCTCATAAAGCCAACGTGGCAGCTGGCACCCGAGCCCCCCACGCGCACGCGCAACCAGACAGCGTCTTGGTCGTCATCAATGCGCAGTTCTTCCACTTTCTGGACGAGACCTGACGTGCCGCCCTTATGCCACAACACTTGGCGGCTCCGGCTGAAGTAGTGCGCTTCACCAGTTTCGATGGTCAGCTTCAAGGCTTCAGCATTCATGTAGCCGAGCATTAATAAGTTGCCGGTTTCGGCATCGGTCGTGACAGCCGGGATCAAGCCATGTTCGTCGAACTTCGGCGCCAGGGTATGGCCTTCTTCCACCTGCTCGACGGTGATGCGTTTTCCAAAGGTCGGTTCAGCTTGGGCGGTCATGGGACAAATCCTATCAAACGAGGGGCCGGAAATGCCCCCCCGGAAGCCTAAAGTCAACCAATCGGTTGGCATATCAGCCCCTCATTCAGGCCTTCTATGTGGCGTTTTGCGCGGTTTTTGCAATCAGCCCTGGGTTAGGTTATCACCCAACACCCCTTTTCACCGTCTGCTGGGCCTCGTAAGATCGGCTATGTCATTGATTCTGTACAATACTTTGACCCGCCGGAAGGAGGCTTTTCAGCCTGCCGACCCTGCCCGCGTGACCATGTATGTCTGCGGACCCACGGTTTATAGCTACGCCCATATTGGCAATGCACGTTCTGCGGTGGCGTTCGACGTGCTGCACCGCTTGCTCAAGCACACATACGGAAATGTGGCCTACGCCCGGAATATTACGGACGTGGACGACAAAATTAATGCGGCCGCGAAAGCTCAGAATGTGCCGATCACGGCCATTACCGACAAATTCGCCCAAATCTACCGGGATGACATGGCGGGCCTTGGTGTGCTGCCGCCCACGGCTGAGCCCTATGCCACCGCCCACATGGGCGAGATTATCAGCATGATTGGCCGCCTGATCACCTCGGGCCACGCCTATGCCGCCGAGGGCCACGTGCTGTTCCACGTGCCCGCCTTTGCCGATTACGGCAAGCTCTCGGGCCGGAACATGGACGACATGATTGCGGGCGCACGCGTGGAAGTGGCCCCTTACAAAAAAGATGCCGCCGACTTTGTGCTGTGGAAACCCTCGACCGATGATCTGCCCGGTTGGGAGAGCCCCTGGGGCCGTGGCCGCCCCGGCTGGCACATCGAGTGCTCGGCCATGATCGCCAAGGAATTTGGCCCGACCATTGATATTCACGGCGGCGGGAATGACTTGGTGTTTCCGCACCACGAAAACGAAGTGGCCCAAAGCGTGTGCGCCCATGGCGGAGCACCACTGGCGCGCTTCTGGTTGCACAACGGCTTTTTGACCATGGACAAAGAGAAGATGTCCAAGTCACTCGGCAATGTGTTGCTGGCTCACGACATTTTAAAAACCACGCCGGGCGAAGCCGTGCGCTGGGCGCTCATCAGCGGGCATTATCGCCAGCCGATGGATTGGTCGGATGATCTCTTGGCGCAATCCAAGAAAACATTGGATCGGCTGTATTTGGCGCTGGATCAAGTGAAGCACATTGAAGCCGTGAAAGCCGATGTGCCCGCGCCCGTGCTGGCGGCCCTGAACGATGATTTGAATACACCGATTGCCTTGGCTGAAATCGCAAACCTGCTGCACAAGCTGAATACTGCGGCAACTGACGCTGAGAAAGCCCAAGCCAAAGGTGAGTTGTTAGCGACCGGCGCATTGCTGGGTGTGTTGCAACAAGACCCTGCGGCTTGGTTAAAAGGCGGTGGGCTGAAAGGTGATGCCGCATCTTCAAGCGTTGATGCCGCACACGTGGAAGACTTGATTGCGCAGCGGAACGCCGCACGCAAAGCAAAGAATTTCAAAGAAGCTGATCGTTTACGTGATGCGATTGCAGCCCTGGGTGTTGTGATTGAAGATCGCGCCGATGGCACACATTGGCGTATGGCAGGGTAGTGGCGAATGGCCGGTAAGGAAAACGCATGACCGACACGCCACAAGCGTTAGAGATGCTGCAAACGTTGGTCGGGTTCGATACCGTCTCGCGCAAATCAAATTTGGCGCTGATCGAGCATGTGAAAGCGCTGTTCGCGGCGCATGGCATTGAAAGCCGCTTGGTTTATAACGAGCACAAAACCAAAGCCAATTTACTGGCGACCGTGGGGCCCAACATTGCGGGCGGCGTGGTGTTGTCGGGCCACACCGACGTTGTGCCGGTGGAAGACCAGGACTGGCATTCCGATCCGTTCAAGATCGTCGAACGCGATGGCCGCATTTATGGCCGCGGCACCTGCGACATGAAGGGCTTCGTGGCCATTGCGCTGTCAGCCCTGCCCGACATGCTGAATGCGAATTTAAAGCGACCGATCCACTTTGCGCTGTCGTTCGATGAAGAAGTGGGCTGCATTGGCGTGCCGTCGCTGATCAAAGTGCTGAACGCTGAATTGCCAAAACCCAGTGCTGTGATTGTGGGTGAACCCACAGACATGAAGGTGGTGACGGCGCATAAGGGAATCATGGGCTTGCGCACCGTCGTGACAGGCCATGAAGCGCATTCATCGCAGCCGCACATTGGCGTGAGTGCCGTGATGATTGCCGCCGAGTTGATTGAGTTCTTGCGGGGCTTAAGTTTGGAAGCAGCAGCCAGCGGAAAGAAGAACCCGTTGTTCATGCCGAACCACACCACCATCACCGTGAACCGCATTGAAGGCGGCACAGCGCTGAACATTCTGGCCGGCCACTGCACGTTCCAGTGGGATATTCGCGCCCTGCCGGAAGACACCCCAGCGGATTATTTGGCGCGCTTCACCGAGCACTGCAATGCGGTGGTCTTGCCGCGCATGAAGGCGATCTCGGAAAATTGCAAAATCGAAACCACACAGCGCAGCAACACGCCTGCCCTGAAGCCCGACAGCGGCTCGGAAGCGGAACAAATCTGCCGTGCACTGACAGGCGATAATGAAACGCGCTCTGTATCGTTTGCGGCGGAAGCAGGCTTATTCCAATCGTCAGGCTTGGCGACTGTGATTTGCGGGCCCGGCTCCATCGCACAAGCGCATCAACCCAACGAGTTCATTGAACGCAGCCAAATGGATTTGGGCGTGAAGTTCATGAACGATCTGATCCGGCATTTGAGCCGGTAATCTGATCCTCTCACTTACGCTTGAGGCCCGGCCTTCCGCGGACGTGCCAGCGACGTGTAAACCAACTCACGGCCGAACAGACCGCCGAAATGCTTCATATCGCGCACGTCTGCGGGTGAGAGATGATCGCGCACCCAAACAGATTTGAGTTCATCCAAGACGGGCTTGAAGGCCGGCGCTTGCGGCACCAGAAGTGCCGCGATTTTTTCAAGGGCTGCCGTAACACGCTCCCCGTTGGCAGCACCCTTGCCTTCAAACTCTTGCTGATACGCCAAAGCTGCGTACTGCAACGCGTAGAATGATGCATCCAGTGCATCGGCAGCGCTTGCATCGTCCATCGGTGCAAAGTTTTTAGTGTGATCAATAAAATTCAGAATATTGGCGCGGTAACTGCGCAAGAAGCGCTCGTTAAAGGCCCACGAGTCCCGCGTTAAAGCTTTGAACCAACGCCAATCGGTTTCAAAGCGCGGGAACGTTGCCAGCATGTGCAGGTCAGCCCCCACTTCTTTCAGCACCATATCCAGCGGCAAGGCCACGTTCAGGAAGTGAGGGTTCATGACGCAATCATGCACCCAGTCTTCGTGACTGCGCGTCATGTTGGGCATGGTCGAAAGATGAGGGCCGAAAACATCGACCATTAACTTCGTTTGTTCAGCGAATGTGCTGCCGGGCTTTGCCAAGCGCAACGTAAACAACCGGCGCAGACTGTTGGCAAACACCCCACTGAGCGGCACCAGTGTGGTGACCAACACCCCCCCCGGCGCCACAAAGCCGGCAAGCTTCCGCAGCAAAGCCAGTTCGTTTTTCTGCCAGCCCAGCCAATTTTCGCAAATGACGATGTCGAATTGCGTGGTGGGGTTGAAGTCTTCCAAGCGCAACGGATGAATGGTCGGCTTGGTGTAAGGCCGATCCATCTTGCCGTAGGTATTTTCAATATCCTGACGGCCCGTGGGATTGGGCTCAACCAAGTCGAAAGACTGCGGCTGACACGACGCGACGTACAGGCTGTTCTGCCCCGACCCAGCTGCGACCTCAATGGCGCGCGCACCCTTGAACGCCACCGGCGGCAACCCCAGCGCACGATACAGTGCATCACGGCGATCAAAGTGCTCGTCTAAGTTGGCGGCTTTATAATGCACAGGCGAAATGTTGTGCTTTTCGTAGTAAGCAAGATGGCCCGTTTCGCCATTCGAAACATCGCCATTTGAATTGCCGCCATGCGAAGAGGTCATGAATGCCCTTGGATCTGAATGTGCCTTAGATGCCAGGCGATAAATTTGGAGCGGGTAGAGGGAATCGAACCCTCGCGTTCAGCTTGGGAAGCTGACAGGCTACCATTACATCATACCCGCAATCTTTGGCCCGCACTGTTAACCAGCGATGCTGGACCATGTTTCGCCCGATGCTGTACCGTGGCATTACGTGCAAATCAAGATAACCGAGGATTTTAACGTTGGCGCTGTTGGGCTTCAGCTTGTGGGCGTGGGGATGTTTCGCGGCTTTGACGGCCGCCCTGGGCACACTCTCGTACATTGATTTTCGAACCGGCTATTTGCCCGATGTGATCGTTGGCCCCTTGGCACTCGCCGGGTTGCTGATCGCAATTATCGGCTCGCCTATCGGTGTCGGTTGGCAGATGGCCCTGCTGGCCGCTGCTATTAATGGCGCGACATTCTATGGACTACGCTGGATCGTCAGCCGCATGAAGGGCCGCGAGGCTATGGGTTTGGGCGACGTGAAACTGATTGCCGCGGGCGGACTCTGGTTGGGGCCCCTGGCCTTGCCCTACATTATGGCCGTGGGCGGTATTGCCACGTTGCTGGGGGCATTGATTGCTGGCGTCCTTACCCGAAAACCTGTCTGGCAGGGCGAAATGCCGCTAGGCCCTGGGCTATGCTTGGGAATTTGGGGCGTGTTTATTGTAATGGCAATTCAGTAACTTGCTGGCAACCATCCGGGGCTTAAAATGCCTGACAAGATTACCAAGGTAGACCGCTATGCCGTTAAACGACTGCCGCATCATCGAACTGCCGCGCATTAACGACCCGCGCGGGAATTTGACCTTCATCGAAGGCGACAACCACATTCCTTTCGATATTAAGCGCGTCTATTACCTTTATGACGTACCGGGTGGCTCAGACCGCGGCGCCCATGCGCACAAACAACTTCATCAATTCGTCATCGCCATGTCGGGCAGTTTCGACATTGTTCTGGACGATGGCGATCGGCAGCGGCGGTTCCACCTGAACCGGTCGTACTACGGCCTTTATATCTGCCCGATGATGTGGCGTACGCTAGATAACTTCTCATCGGGTGCCGTGTGCACCGTGCTGGCTTCGCGGCCCTATGAGGAATCAGATTACATCCGCGATCACAACGAGTTCCTGACGCTCGCCAAAAAGAAATAAGAAAAATGAAAGTGCCGTTCTTAGAGTTGCGTCCAGCTTACCTTGAGCTGAAAGACGAGATTGACGCTGCGGTTGCGCAGGTGCTGGATAGCGGCTGGTATATCGGCGGGCCCGCGGTTGAAGCCTTTGAAGCCGACTTTGCGACATACACCGAGGCAAAATATGCAATCGGCGTTGCCAATGGATTAGATGCATTGCATTTGGCCCTGGTTGCGATGGGTGTGGGTGCTGGCGATGAAGTGATTGTGCCGTCGAACACGTTCATTGCCACATGGCTGGCGTGCAGTTATCGCGGCGCAATTCCTGTATCCGTCGAGCCCTGCGCCAACACGCACAATCTTGACCCTGAGAAACTTGACGCGGCCATTACGCCCAAAACCAAAGTGATCATCCCGGTTCACTTGTATGGTCAACCGGCAGATGTTGAGCCAATTTTGGTGATAGCGCGCAAACATAAAATCTATGTGCTGGAGGATGCCGCCCAAGCGCAAGGTGCGCGCTACAAAGGCAAGCGCATCGGCGGCCATAGTGACGCCGTGGCCTGGAGTTTTTATCCGGGCAAGAACTTGGGCGCCCTGGGCGATGCCGGTGCCGTGACCACCAGCAATGCCGACCTCGCCGATAAAATTAAAGCCTTGCGCAACTATGGTTCCCGCCAGAAGTACGTGCACGAATACCAAGGCTTCAACAGCCGTCTCGATCCGCTACAGGCTGCCGCATTGAGCGTGAAATTGAAACGCCTGGATGAATGGAATGCGCGGCGCGTGAAAATCGCGAACCGCTATCTATCGGACATCAAAAACCCGAAAATTACACTGCCTTTCGTACCCAACTGGGCCCAACCGGTGTGGCATTTGTTTGTCGTGCAAACTGAAAATCGCGATAGCTTGCAAAAGTTCTTGGGCGATGCGGGCATTTCAACACTGATCCACTATCCTACGCCGCCGCACCTCCAGGCTGCCTACAAAGATACACTGCAAGGTCCGCAACATTGGCCCATTGCCGAGCACATGGCCAAGACCGTGCTGAGCTTACCCATGGGTCCACATCTCAGTGACGATGAAGTGTCATACGTCATCGAGACAGTGAATAAGTTCTAGAGTTCGAAGTTATCGAGCACGCCCGGCGGATAACCGCGCGTGAAATGCGACGGCCACGGGTACGCATTGCGGCCCGTGCCATCCTTCAGTTTGATCTTCGATGTCGGGCAAATGAACTTGGCCGGGTTACCACCCACCACCGTGTGCGGCTCAACATCTTTCACGACCAAACTGTGTGCGCCAACCAGCGCGTGCTTGCCAACCTTCACCCCCGGCAACACAACTGACATAGTCGCAACCGCCGCAAAGTCATGAATTTCGCATCCAATCAAAACCGTGCTGGGTGGGTGCGGGTCATTGGTGAGAACGGTGTAAGGGAAAATCCATACAAAATTCCCAACCTTCGATTTTTGGCCGACATGCACATTGCTATGAAAGCGTACGTAATTGCCAATCTCGCAGTGGCCTTGGATGTCGCCCAACGTGCCAATTTGCAAGTTCACACCCGCGACCGTCTTTTCCCGCACCGTTACACGGTGGCCAGTGACTAATTTTTCACCGAAGACCGAACCTTCATAAAAGCAGCTATGCGAGCGGATCAGCGCATTCTTACCGATCTGTAGTGGCTTCCCCTCAGCCAAGGGCGTCGGGATGCCCATTTCGCAGTAATTCCCAATCACGCTGTCGTCGCCGATGTCCACATTGTCCGAAATAATGCTGAACGCACCAATCTGCACGTTCTTGCCCAACTTCGCCTTAGGCGAAACAATGGCAGTAGGATGGATCATCAGGAAATGCTCCGCGAAACGCGACTTGCTTGCCGCGCAATATTAATAGGCCCTAAACCAATCAGCCAGCGCAAAGCGTGCAATGCATTACGTTGACAGGTAAACCAGCGTTTCCTAATAAAGACAGCACTTTCACGACTATCTCATCAAGTTAGAGGCGCCGATGAAGATCGCCCTATGCGTCTCCGGTGATTTCAAACCCAGTAGCCAAGCCATCGCAATGGCGTGTCGCCAGCTGATGGGACAGCACATTGTCGACGTTTACGCCTTTCTGTGGACGGAAGCGAGCACCAGCAAGACCGGGATTCATTCTTGGCTGACACAGCAATTACCACCGAACGTGCGCCTGCGGCGATGGTCGTTTGACTCCATCCGCCCCATTCATGAGTGGGACAAGTTCATTAAAAACAACCCTAAAGCGTCGCCGGAAGAATTCGAGAAAACCTCAAGAAAATGGTTAGGCTTGCAATCTGTGAGCCAGATGAAGGCAGAGCAAGAACGGGTTGATGGCGCAGACTACGACGCCATTTTGTGCATCGATTCATCAGTTAATTTGATCAGCCCTGTACCGCTGCCACTGTTGCAGCCACTGCTCGCAGATCACGTTATTGTTGGTATATACAAGCCCATGCCTTGGTGGCCCGAATACGACTATCGCATTGCAATTTCCAGTTCGCGCAATATGGACGTCTATAGCGCCATCCAAACCCTACATCGTCGCCAATACTTCCTTCGCAATAACACACTCAAACCGGAGTTGGCTCTGGTTGATCATTTGCGGCACGCTCGACTGAAGGTCTGCGCGCTACCATTACCATTCGAGCAATGCTAGGCCACATATTGATCTTTAAGCCACTAGGCTCATGACAATCTCATCAACATGAAAACAGCACTTTGTCTTTCGGGTCAGGCCCGGTTTGGAAGCTATGCATTTCGCAGCTTGGCTGAAAATTTGCTGAAGGGGTTGGACTGCGATGTTTTTTTATTCCTCTGGCGACTTCCAGGCCAGACTGAACAAGAGGCGCTAGAAAGCGCCCAAAACTTTGTCGGGCGTTATGTGCCGATCAAGGCGTGCGTTGCTGCCGAGCAAATCGAATTCCCAGCGAAAGATTACGCGACCCGCATACATGCCGGTTCAAATGTATTTAACATCCAAAGCATGTTTTACGCTTTGATGGCGGCTGACCAGTTACGCGTTGAACACGAAAAGAAACATGGCTTTAAGTACGAGTGCGTCATTCGCTCACGTGTTGACGTATCCTGTTTTGCGCCAATGAACTTGAAGCAATATGCCGCCCTACTGCCGCATTATGTTTTCCTGCCTGAGGTGTCGTACTTTAGCCCGGGGCTGAATGATACCTTTGCATTCGGGTCCTCCGAGCTGATGGAGAAATTTTCCAAGGTTTACGACAAGCTCGACACTTACTTTCGCGACGACCACAAACAATTCAATCCACACGTCATGCTGCTGCATCACATGATGAAAAATCAAATCGGCCTGGCGTATCTTTCAATACCAGTTGAAATCGTACGTGAAGTATCTTTGCCTGAGGTATTTCACGGCTGAAGATATCGCACAAAAATACTTCTATATAGTTGATGCACATCTGCGGTTAGATCAAAGCCATGACTGCACATCAGTCACCTTGCAGCTGAGTTAGGACGCCAGACATTGGACCAAAATCTTATTAACCTCGTCTCGCAGACCCTTACAAATCTGCTCGGAGATAAAAACCAGCCGTCTCATAACGAGCGGCTCGCAGCGATTCAAACTGTCGTCGGCAATCTAACTGCACTGATCAGGCTTGATGATGCGAATAGAACAGCGCCCTGGACGGCACAACGCATCATGGCCGCGCGCGAGTATCTGATATTAGAGCCCTGGCTAAAAAATGGCGCAGCATCAATCCTATGCCGCGAGGCAGCGCATCAGATTGCAGCGCGGCTCAAAAACCCTCAGTTGGTTGCTTTCATTGAGCCACTTGCGCACTGGGCTTTGTTTGAAGACAGCGGCATTGAAAAGGCAGAAACCTTAGCGCTTCAGAAAAACCCCGCCCTTAACGGCGCGACGCGCTGGGCTGCGATTTATGAAATGATCGCAATTGGGATGTGGCGCATGCAGTCGCTCATGCCCTCGCTGGTACACCACGAAGATTTTCGTGATGTGAAGCTGCAAATCTGGAGCATGATCTATGGCTCTTTGCCTGACTTCATAACGCGATACGCGAAGTTGCACGAGATCGAAGTGCCGCTGCCGAAGGCCGACATGACACGCAAGGACCCTTCAGTCATCAAGGTCGGCGTATGGTCGAATAAAATTGGAGATTTTCTGTCCTCGGCAACGCAAGTGCATCCGTGGCTGATGACACTCCCCGAACCGGGGCTGGAGGTTTTTATTTTTTCTGAGCGACGTCGACCTGACGCGATCCAGAACAAATATCGTGAAATCTACAAGGACCATTTTATCGACTGTGATGGCTTGGATGACGCGGCTTTTTTGAAGCTAGTCACCGGCCTCGATTTAGATGTGATGATTGCCTTGCATCCGTCCCGCAAAGATCTGCTTGAAACACATCGCCTCGCGCGGTGTCATTTAGACACCTGGGCAGACATGGGCATCTTCGGCATGGCCGATATTTCAGTGGCATCCCAGGGCATGCTGGTTCCGGAATTTGTGAAGACGACAAACAGGAAGTTTATTGTTATTCCCGATCCGCCGCATGTTTATTCGGCGCTTCCTGCAATTGAATTAAAGGATCGCGCAGCCCCGGCGCAGTTTGTCTTCGGCGCATTTAATCGCGCTGCAAAAATGAACCCGCTCATTTTTGATATTTGGGCGCGAGTTATGAAAGAGTGCCCAAAGGCCGCATTGGCGGTGGCATTCCTTCAGGTCGATTTCATGACCGAATACATTTTAAAATCAGAGCTGGGAAAACGCGGCGTAGACCCAAGCCGTGTCGCAATTTTGCCGCGTGTCAGCCATCCAGAGCATTTGGAGCGCCATAATAGCATAGATCTTATGCTTGATACCGCGCCCCTAGGCGCAGGCATGACCGCCGTCGATACATTTTTTATGGGCGTTCCCTTGCTATCTTTAAGTTACGATTATCGCCCTGCGACATTACATACAAACAATGCATTCTTTAATGTTCTTGGTGATGTCGCAGGTGCATCGGTTAAATCAGCAGACGCATACGTGGAATACGCTAAAGCCTGCTATAACAAAGGACCCCGCAGCAAAGCGGCACGGCAACAATTGCGTGACGCGGCGACGCGGTCGGCCCTCTTCGATCACGACGGCTACATGCGACTGATACGGATGGTCATAAAAGCGGCGGTCGAGAATAATGGCGCGCAATTGACCTATATCAAGGACGATCCGCGGAGAAAGTCTGTGTAATTTAAGCACCTTTCCGCAAGACTCATGATGATCGGCTTGCTGGGTTTTTCGGATGGCTTAAAATAGACACACTCAAAACTTAAACTTTTAAGCAACCCATGACGTTTAGCACCACAGCTCTTAATGAGTTACATTCTCGCGGATACATACATACGCCGCTGCTGAGCAGTGACGAACTTGAGCAATTGCGCGAGTTTATTCGGCAATCGATCCATGACGCCATCGGCGTTCGCATTAACGACCTCGGCCAATACCATGCACAAGTGAGCGATGAGCAACATCGCATCATGGGAACGAAGCACAATCGCATCCTCAAAGCAGAGAATGCCGACAAGGTATTAGCCTTTTCATCAATCAAATCATTTCAAAGCCAACTGCCAGGGTATTCGCCTACTGCTGTAGTTTACGGCGAATTACAAAAAGAACTTCGCCCTGAAGTATATTTTCGCGTCGTTCGCCCTGGCAAAGCATCGGACGTCGGCGCAGCTCACTGCGACCGCTGGTTCAACGAACTCTACAAAGCTGATTTCTTGGGTTCTATCTCCTACAAAATGTGGATATCGGTTCAGACGTCTTCTGGATTAAACGGCTTATATATTTACCCAGGCTCTACCACCCATGGCTTAGCCTATAAGGCGATCGCCACACCTGATGGCCCGCGCCCAACACCAGATTTTGACTTGAGCGAAATCGGCGCGGAAGAGCTTATGCCCGCCAAACCAGGGGACGCCATTATTTTTAATGACAGGGTATTTCACAAAGGCGCCGTGAACGCCGCTGATACAACACGCGTCAGTGTGGAAATAACCATGTGCAAACCGGACGTAAAATCTGCTGCGCACTGAGCCCGCTATCATTAGTCTTAAAAGTCGAACAACATCAGCTAATGAAATAATTTGCTGACCGGGCGCACATTGTCGACCGGCGTCAATTGAACATCCAAGCCATTGGCAATCACCCCATTCATGGCCGGACAGACAAAGAAAATGTTTTTATAAGCGACAGTGCTGGGATTGGCTAAAGAGTGCGCCGCGGCCCCTAGGAATGTTGCAGTGTTGCAAAAGAAGTATGTTCCAGCCGACGCATAAGATGAGATGACCTGTTTCTCCACCGCACGCGTCACGCGGCCAGCCGCATTAACGTCGAAATAGCTGTAGCAACTTTCTGAGGACGAGAACCACGGCACTACACCACCAACAGTCTTGTCCGCAAAACGCTCAACAATTGTATCCGCGCAATCATACAAGAGGTCGACGAGATCAATGCATAGGGGCGCCTCTTCCGCCCCCATCAAAGCTGTCCCGGCCAACGCCGATAACAACGCGCCACCCGAAAGGTGCGAGAGCCACACGCGCTGAGAGCCTGGGAACCATTCATCAAGTCTTTGCGAAACAGCCTCGGCTTCAGGCATACGGCGCAGCACGAAAACCATATGCTCGGGCTTCAGCAGCCCCTTCTGCCACCACGCGCGCGATGTAATGGCACGTTTGACCAGCGGCTCACCATCAACCATCCACAACGGTTTAATACCGTGGACAGGATGAATAAAATCAGGCCCGGCAAGGGGGATGATGGCCTTCATCAGTCCTTGCGGACCTTTTTGCCGCGCGCGCCCAGATACGCTTCAAGATCCGCCGGCGTGCCAAGACCATGCATCTGTTCGAACTTGATTTCATGAACACCAATGCGCGCGCCGACCGCAACACCGTGGTTATACACCGGGCAGGTATAAAACTCGCCTTTTGTACGATCATTGCGCGCAATCATATCGACCGTCCAATCGATGAAGTCGCGGCCCCGCGCAAAGAAATACAGACCCACGGTCGCGAGATCAGAGATCGCCACCTTTTCGCGCACCTCCGTAACCATGCCATCAGCATCGGTTTTTGCAAACGACCATTTCGGATCACGATGATGATCCCGGAAGACCAATATCGATCCATCCCAACCGCCATCTAAGCATTCATTGACGTAGCGATTCACATCGAAATCAATCAACTGATCGCAGTTGGCAATCAATAGTGGGCCATCGGGGTCAATCTGTGTGCGCCCCAAAAGCACCGTACACGGCGTGCCCTCAGTGACTTGTTTTACTGGTACGATCTCGACATCTGGGCGGGCACGTAACCGCGAAGCAAACTCCGGGGTAGCCTCCAGATGCTCAGCCAATGCCAATAGGACATAGCGCGCGCCAGGAATGCGCAAATTGTCGAGCACCTGCTCGATCATCAACTTGCCTTCCACATCAATGAACGGCTTTGGGCGCTTGAAACCCACATCGGCAAAGCGCGACCCGCGCCCGGCCATCGGGATCATCACAGTTACATTGCGCTGACCGCCAGCACTGCGCTTGCCGCCATGCCCCAAAATTGCGCGGGCTTGTAGCGCACGTTCGTATTCCACCAATTTTTGCGGCGAATAGAAGCTATGATAATTGTCTGTCGCAATGCGTTCTGCGCCAACGCGCTTACCATCGAGCACCAGTTCATTCAGCGTCGCCGAAACATAGTAAATGCCCGACGTAGACCGGCCATGCTCGATCAATTGCTGACTGGCCCGCACGAAATCACGGCCGCGGCGGAACCAGTAAAAGCCTGCGATAGCCTGACGGCTAATGACGCGCTTTTCGGCCGTTTCGACGACGGAGCCCTGCTCATCCTGGCGCACATATGACCAGCGCGGATGCACGGAATCAAATACAATTACCCCGCCATCAAGTTCACGCTTGGCAAAGCTGCGTACCAATTCACCGACATCGGCGTCGATTACCTGATCACTGTTGGCGATAATCAGCGGCTCATCATCATCAATATGATCGATGGCCATCAGCGATGAACACACCGCCCCCTTGGTGGGATAGGACAACTCGACCACAGTGCAGCGGCCGTCAGTTAACAGCCGTAAAATATTATCCAGATTGTACTGACGCACATCGTCACGATTCACGACAAAGACAAAATGCGCGTTCGTATCAATGCGGCGTAAATTCTCAATCGCTAACTTAATCATCGGCTGGCCGTTTACTTCCACCAACGGCTTGGGGAAGAAATACTCTTCAGCTTTAAAAAACTGATCGCGCGCCGCCAAAGGAACTAGGATTTTCATTTCGCGGCCTCCGCTTCAGCGATGGCTGCTTTGATGCGCGGCAAGGTGACATCCGTGGGTGAGCCAACCACCATCACATGTGCGCCACTGGCTCGCGCAGCCCGGATGCCGTGATCGTTGTCTTCTACAATCAAACAAGCCGACGGCGGCAGCCCCAGCTTCTCAATTGCCTTTGTATAAATCTCAGGGTCAGGCTTCGCCTTCGTCACGTCTTCATTCGAGAGGAAGAAATCCAAATGCGGCGCCAACGCCGCGCGCTCCATCATCAAACGAACCGTCTCACGAATAGAGTTAGAACATACAGCTAAATGATAGCCTTCTTGGCGCAAGCGCGAGAGCGCATACTGATGCTGAAATACGGGGCGGCAACGCGCATAGATCATCTCGGTCGTATAGCTCTGCTTAAGCCGATTCAGAAACTCGTGCAATTTCACCGGCAACCCACGCGCACCAGACAGCATCTCCAGTTTACGACGTGTCGGCAGGCCGTCGTAGACCGCGCGGTGCTCGTCTGGCCCAATCTCCATCCCAAACAGCCCAAGAGCCCGATTAAGAGCCTCGTAGTGCCAGTCGCGTGCATCAATCAACACACCATCCATGTCGAACAGGATGGCTTGAACCGTGCCCGAAGCCGTCGATTTAGCCATGGAAGAAACGCTCCGCCTCGTCGGGAAAATCCGTACATAGCATAAGTAGATTGTTGGTGCCTGCCCGCTGCTCTAACTCCCGCCACGCGGCCCATTCGTCCAGGTGGGGGCGACGGTGCAGCTCAGGCGACACAAGAGCCACGGGCCGCCCCACCGCCATATGGCGCTCAATAACAGAGTCATCGGCCCAAGGGCCGTGAAAAGCATCGAGCCAAACGCCAGCCGCCTGCTCTAAGAATGCGGGCTGTGTTTCATATTCGCTCTGGCGCGTAAATGCCCTGATATCCGCTTTCAGATACCCCAGAGCATCGGGGATCGACATGTCGAATACAAAATAATTGTCGATCTCGTATTGCTGCAAAACGGCCTTCAGCAAGCTTTGGAGGCCATCGGCCTTAATATTGATGGCCAGCGTGCCCTGACAACCCGCCTGCCTATACAGCCCGAGTAAATCCCCGAAGGGGAATTTGCCCTCTTTCGGGGGATCGTGGCTGACGACAAGACCGCCCTGAAAGTCGCGAACGTCCAATTCCGCGCCCCAGCCATGCTCGAAAGATCGCTGAAACGCCTCGCGGCTGTTTTTCTCAGCATCGGTTTTCCACCACCCTCGGTGGGATAAAATGATCACAACGCACTCCCGTTAGAGCAGTCTGAACGCCAGAGCGATTTGGGCACACTCGAAGTACCGGATAGCCGAAGCATCTTTATCTGAATTTTATGCAATGCTCCAACAATCCCGCGCCGAAAAACTCTTGTTGCAGAGGCCTAATTTGACGTCAATTCCGCTTCACGGTATCAGACACGATGCAAAATTCACCCCCAGCCCCCGCAAATCAAGGTCTGCTTGAGGCAGCACAAGCGCAGCTTGACGCAGGAAATTTAGAGCAGGCCATATCGCTTGCACAGCAAGCACTGGCGCTCGATCCCCAAAATGGAATGATCTTAAACGCGCTTGCGGTTTTAACCCTGCGGGTAGGCAACCTCGACGCTGCAGAACGGTATGCGCGCCAAGCCACACAAATAAAGCCTGCCGTCGCCTTTGTTGTGACGCTTGCCGATGTGATGCGGGCAAAAGAGGGGTTGGAAGAAGCCGCGAAATATTATCACTTGGTGCTAAAGCGCTTACCAAACGAATATCAGGCGTTGTATGGGCTAGCGCAAATATATGAGCAAACGGGCCATCGCTCTTTGGCCGTAGACTATTACGAACGCGCGTTAATGGTACAGCCGCACGATACGGCTCTGTTTCATCGCTTTACCAAAATCATTGTTTTTGCTGAAGCGCCACGCGTATACGCCGCACTTCAGCGGGCAACCCCAAATTCGGACAGCTTTGCGGCTCAGTTGAACCATTTGATCAACCTGGCGCGCTGGAAAGAATATGCCACTAGAGCCGAACAAGGCCTGCAGCCGCATGCCAGATCGCCATCAGACCTATTTTTTACTTTCGCCAGTTCAATACGCGACGATCTCGAAGCAATGCTTGATCGCGCCATTGTTCCTGAGAACCTAGCAAAAATGTCAGAATGGAAAGCTATGTGTATGCTTGCGCGTGGCGCGCGAAAGGAGTCTGAGGAATATTATAAGATTCGCGCCGAGAATAAGCCAAATTCGCTTTATGAGAACATCGTCTTCAATGACGATTTTTACCTCAGCCTTGAAAAGCGCAGCGATGAAGACCTGTTTGGGTCATTGCCGCCAGTAACAGAGGCAGTGAGCGCAAATTTTGAAGACAAACCCATCATCTTTTTATCTTGCGATTTAAACTATTATCATAAATTTGCGCAGGCATTGCTGTTATCGATCAATGATATTGCGACAGTGCCGCAAGTTCACATGCACATCATGGATGCTGGGCCCGAACATTTCGCTGCCCTGCGAGCATTCTCAAAAAGACTGCAGCGCACAAAAATAGCGGTTACCGTCGAAAATACTGGTTCTTTGGCAAAAGGTATCGACGCAGCCAAGTGCTACTACCATGCCATACGCTTTATCCGTCTGTATCAACATGCGAAGCGATACAATAAGACACTCTGGCAAATGGACGTCGATGGGCTCATGTATCGGGATTTAGCCCCCATCTTTGATTCAATCAACACGTCTGACATTGCTTTGTGGGGCGCGCCGGGAAGGTGGGAGGCCTGGAGCCAATTTAATGCTAGTCTGATGGGTATTCGCCCAACCGAGAAAGGCTTTGCTTACCTGCGTTTAGTCGCGGCCTACATTGGACACTTCTACAAATTAGATAAATTGCGCTGGGGTATTGACCAGCTTGCGATGTTTGGAGTTCACGAATTTTTAAAGGACCAGGGGCGCGGCCCGAGCGTGGCCATGATTCCCTCTCATGCTATCGACGGTGAATACACCGAACAGGGCCTGATCTGGAGCAATGGCGGAGGTGGCAAATTTAACCCGCTTAAACTGTCAGCAGCGATTGCCGATACGCCGCCGGATTCGCCGCGCATCCGTTACGCCGAGTATTTTAAGCGCTATTCAGATAAGCTTGAACAGGGGCATTGAACGCCTTTGAGATCAACGGCCCCAGTAACATCCTATTAAGGTTCTGGGGCCAAATTCCGCTTTGCATCTGAGGCTTGATTCGCCGATGATGCGATCTCATTTGAGGTGCTGCAACCAGCGCGTCCTGCCTGCGCGACGGCGCTTTTTGGACTTCTTCTGCCGTCATGACCAAGGAAACAACAACCGTATTCGTTTCGGGCAACTTCTTTGCCCTGCACCCGGGGCATGTACGCCTACTGAAATTTGCTGCCGAATGCGGAGATTTCCTGGTCGTCGGCGTTTCTGCCTTACAGCCGTCCAAAGATGTACCGCCGCCCCATGAACGGGCTGAAGCCTTGCGCGAATTGGGCCTCGTGAACCGCGTGATCATATTAGAAAACGGTGTCGAAGCTTACTTGCGTGAGCTGCGCCCTGATGTGGTCGTGAAAGGCAAAGAATACGAAGACCGCCACAACCCCGAAGCTGCGATTTTACGCGACTATGGCGGACGCATTGTCTTTTCGTCAGGGGAATCGACTTACTCTGCCGCCGACCTTCTGGCCCAGGACAATAAAGCCGCAAGCCGCCTGCAGCTGAATATACCGGCCGACTACTTGCGGCGTCACAACTTGACGACTGAAAAATTGGCTCAGTCCGTTGCCAACTTCAAAAAGCTCTCTGTTGCAGTCATCGGCGACCTGATCGTCGACGAATACATCATGTGCGAAGCGCTAGGCATGTCGCGCGAAGATCCAACCCTAGTCGTCTCGCCACAGTCCACTGATCGCTTCATAGGTGGAGCAGGTATCGTTGCGGCTCACGCGGCGGCTTTGGGCGCGACTGTGCGATTTTTCTCGGTTATTGGCGACGATGCGGTGGGGCAAGATGCAGCAAAGCGTCTCGCTGACTACAAGGTAGAAGCTACATTGGCGGTTGATGATAGTCGCCCGACAACGCTGAAACAGAGATATCGCGCCCAAGAAAAAACCATGCTGCGCGTCAGCCATTTACGCCAGCACGAAATTTCTCTGGAACTCCAAGACCGCATGGCCTCGGCTTTTGAAGAAATCTGCAAATCAACGCAGCTTGTTATCTTCTCGGATTTTAATTACGGCTGCCTGCCACAGCGCCTTGTTGATCGCATGACTGCAACCGCTCAAAAGAATGGCGTTCTTATTGCAGCTGACAGCCAGTCTTCATCTCAAATCGGTGACATTTCGCGGTTTCGAAATTCAGCCCTAATGACGCCGACAGAACATGAAGCGCGCTTAGCACTACGTGATCAAACCAGCGGTCTTGCCGCGCTGGGGTTTAACTTGTTAGCCAAGACAGCAAGCGACCGGGCATTTATCACGCTTGGCGCTGCCGGTGTTTTGGTGATTACAGCCGATGCCGCACAACCCGAACACCAAACCGACCGCCTGCCCGCTTTAAACCCGCACCCCCGTGATGTGTCTGGGGCAGGCGATTCCATGCTGACCGCCGGAGCCATGGCCCTGGCCACAGGCGCTTCGACCTGGGAGGCCGCCCTGATCGGGTCCATTGCGGCGGCCATCCAAACGGCTCGGGTTGGCAATCGCCCGATCTCGTCCGACGAATTCCTGACATTCTTACGGCCGTAAGCCCATGCCCCCCCCACCTCCGCGCCGGGCCTTATTGCTGGCAGGCGGGTTTGGCACCCGGTTACGCCCCCTGACCAACACCATTCCCAAGTGTCTGGTGCCAATTAAAGGTAAACCCCTGTTGGGATACTGGCTGGACCGTTTGTTAGGGTCCGGGGTCGAGAGGGTTTTGGTGAATACACACTACCTGCCGCAGCCGGTCCGTGACTTTTGCGCCCAGAGCCCCTGGGAAAGCCGTATAGACATGGTTCATGAGGAAGAGCTTTTGGGCACGGCGGGCACTTTGCGGCACAATGAGGCTTATTTTCGCGGACAAGGCCCCTTTTTTATGGGCCATGCCGATAATCTGTCCGTTTATGACCCGGCAGCCTTTATGGCGACCCATGCGAGCCGGCCAGAGGGCTGCTTGGGCACAATGATGACATTTTTGGCCGACCGCCCGCAGGACTGCGGCATTGTCCAGCTCGATGAAACCGGCGTGGTTAAAAACGTGTTTGAAAAGGTGGCCAATCCCCCCGGAAGGCTTGCAAATGCAGCGGTTTTCCTTTTAGAGGAAGGCGTGCTCGACTGGGTTTGCGCCCATCCTGAAGCATCGGATTTTTGCCGGGATGTCGTACCGCCCCTGGCCGGGAAATGGTTCACGTTTTTTAACGACACCTTTCACCGCGATATTGGAAGCCCTGAAGCTTTGGCTAAGGCCGAAGCCGATTTTGTCTGGACCACACCATGAAACTGCTCGTTACCGGCGCCTGCGGCTACAAAGGCAACGTTCTTGTCCCAAAACTACTGGCCGTCGGCCACCATGTCACCGCCATCGACATCATGTGGTTTGGCAATGACCTGAAGCCGCACCCCAATTTGGAAGTGCGCCAGTTCGACGTGCGTGAGTCCGAGAAGCTCGATCTCTCTGGCTTTGATGCCATCATCCACCTGTCATCGGTGGCCAACGACCCTTGCGGCGACTTAGACCCGAAGCTGACCTGGGAAATCTCATGCCTAGCCACCATGCGCTTGGCCGACAAAGCCGTACGCCAGGGCGTGAAGCGTTTCATCTACGCTTCGTCGGGCAGCGTTTACGGCCTGAAGGACGAAGAGAAGGTCACGGAAGATCTCGAACTGGTTCCGCTGACCGAATACAACAAAACTAAGATGGTCGCCGAGCGCGTGCTGCTGAGCTACGCCGATCAGATGACCGTGCAGATCGTGCGACCGGCCACCGTGTGCGGCCTTTCACCGCGCATGCGATTAGATGTTTCGGTGAACATGCTGACCATGCAAGCGCTGACCAAGGGCGCAATTACGGTGCTGGGCGGCGATCAGACGCGCCCGAACATCCACATCGACGACATCACCGATCTTTACGTGTTCCTGTTGGACCGCCCGGATGTCGTTGGTATTTACAACGCAGGCTTTGAGAATCTCTCGATCCGCACTATTGCAGAAACCATTTCGGAGTTTGTTCCGGCGCAGATCAATGTGAAGCCGTCGAACGATCCGCGCTCATATCGCGTAAACTCGGACAAATTGCTGGCCGCTGGTTTTAAGCCCCGCAAGACAGTCAAAGACGCGATCATGGAAATTGCTGATGCGTATCGCTCAGGCAAATTGAAAGATGAAGACCGTTTTTACTGCCTGAAGTGGATGCAGGAGCACGTCGTAAAATGACGTTGCCGACCGACGCCCCCAAGACCGCCCGCGCTGCCATTCTGGTTGAGCAGAACAAACCGTTGGTGATTGATACCATCACACTGCCGACTGCTCTTGAAGCAGGTCAAGTGCTGGTGAAAATTCGCTACAGCGGGATTTGCGGCTCGCAGTTGGGCGAGATTGATGGCGTCAAAGGCCCTGATCCGTGGTTGCCGCATTTGCTAGGCCATGAAGGCGCAGGCCATGTGATCGCGGTCGGTCCCGCTGTGAAGCATGTGAAGCCCGGTGATACGGTGGTGCTGCATTGGCGTCCCTCGCGCGGCATTGAATCAGCTGCGCCCAAATACCAATGGAACGGCAAGACCGTAAACGCAGGCTGGGTGACCACGTTCAACGATCACGCTGTCATTTCTGAAAACCGCCTGACCGTTATTCCCGCTGGCTCTGACCTGAAAGCCGCTGCCCTTTATGGCTGTGCCATTACAACAGGCTTTGGCGTGATTGATAACCGCGCCCATGTGCGCTTGGGTGAAACGGTTGTTGTGTTTGGTTCGGGCGGCATTGGCTTGAACATCGTACAAGGCGCAGCGCTGGCTGGAGCGCGCGTAATTGTCGCGGTGGACCGTTTCGATAACCGCCTTGAACTCGCGCGCCAATGCGGCGCAACTGCTACCATCAACGGTGCGAAAGAAGACGCCTGGGCGAAGCTGAAAGAGATTTTCTCTCAACAAGCTTTAGACGTGTTCATCGATAACACCGGCGATCCCTCAATTATCATGAACGGCTACAACATGACGTCGAACAAGGGCCGTACAATCTTGGTGGGCGTGCCGAAAAAAGGAAATGCCGCGCAGCTTTATACGCTGCCGTTGCATTTCGGCCGCACCATCATCGGCACCACGGGCGGCGAAGCCGTGCCGCATGAAGATATTCCGCGTTACATGGCCCTGGCAGAGACACGTGGCATTGACCTGAATGATCTGATCACAGAAGTGGCGCCGTTAAGCGGTATCAACGATCTGATCGCAAAAATGCGTTCGGGTGAGTCTGCCGGCCGCTGCCTCGTCGACTTTACGCTTTAGCCTTTGAGAACCATATGACCAAAGCTCTTGTCCTCGGCAGCAATTCATTCTCGGGTGCCAGCTTCTGCGCTTACCTGATGAAACAGGGCGTGGACGTAACCGCCACCAGCCGTTCGCCGGAACCGAATGCAGTGTTCCTGCCGTATCGCTGGAACATCAAAACCGGCAGCGTGCGTTTTCAGAAGATCGACCTGAACCATGATCTGGATGCGCTGGAAAAATTGATCCGCGCTGAACGCTTTACCACTGTCGTCAACTTTGCAGCACAAAGCATGGTGGGCGAAAGCTGGAACAAGCCGGAAGATTGGATGAACACCAACGTGGTGTCTGCTTCCAAACTAGCTGAGCGCTTGCGCCACATCGACTTCCTGGAAAAGTATGTCCACGTCACGACGCCGGAAGTCTACGGCTCGACCGATGGCTGGATTACGGAAGAAACCCCGCCCAACCCGTCAACGCCTTATGCCGTGTCACGTGCGGCTGGCGACATGCTGTTCAAGATTTACCGCGAAGCGTTCAACCTACCAGTAGTCTCAACGCGCGCGGCCAACGTCTATGGCCCAGGCCAGCAGCTTTACCGCATCATTCCGCGCACGATTTTCTTTATCCTGACGGGTAAGAAATTGCAGTTGCAAGGCGGTGGTTTATCAACCCGCTCGTTCATCCACATGGATGATGTGTCGAACGCCACATGGTCAATTGCGCAAAAGGCACCTGTGGGCGAGACCTATCACATCTCCACCACGCGCATTGTCTCGATCAAGGAACTGGTCGAGATCATTTGCAAAATGCTCGATCGTCCGTTCGAAGACTGCGTTGAAATTGCACCTGATCGTATCGGCAAAGACAGCGCCTATTGGCTGAGCGCCGACAAGCTGCGCAACACGCTGGGCTGGAGCGACAAGATTAGCCTTGAGCAAGGGCTGACTGAATGCATCGCCTGGGTGAAAGACAACCTTGAAACACTGAAAGACCAACCGGCGAATTACATTCACCGGCCCTAATTAGGACGATCAACGAGCATGAACGCGACCTCTGCCCTTTCTACCGCTGATCTTGCACAGTTAGAGCAACTGGCCAGAACGCTGCGGTTCCGTATCGTGCGCACGTCGCATTTGTCTGGCACGCCGCACTTGGGGTCGTGCCTGTCGTGCCTTGATCTCCTGACATATTTTTATTGGAAGGTTCTGAAGGTTGACCCGAAGAACCCGAACGACCCGAACCGCGACCGCTTTATCTTGAGCAAAGGCCATGCAGCCCCGGCGCTGTTCCAAGTTTTGGCGGAACGTGGCTACTTCCCGGTCGAGAATCTTGAGAACTACGGCGATGATGGTTCGCTATTTGGCGAACACCCGCCCACGCCCAGCGCATTACCTGGCATTGAAGCCGCCACGGGCTCGCTGGGTCATGGTTTGCCCATGGGCTTAGGCATGGCGTTGGCCGCGCGTATCAGTGGCGCACCCTACCGTGTGTATGCTGTCCTCAGTGATGGCGAATGCAACGAAGGTTCGGTGTGGGAAGCAGCTTTGTTGGCCGCGGCCCAAAAGGTGTCGAACCTCACCATCGCTGTTGATTACAACAAGTGGCAGGCCACAGGCCGCAGTAACGAAGTGCTTGGTTTGGCGCCTTTCGCTGATAAATGGCGGGCCTTTGGCTGGTGTGTGACAGAGATCGACGGCCACGACTTCAACGAAATCGCAGATGCCATTGCGCGTCATGATAACGATCCCCGCCCGAAGGCAATTATTGCCAACACCATCAAGGGTCGTGGTGTCTCGTTTATGGAAGACGACAACAACTGGCATTACCGCACCCCCAATGCCGAAGAAGTGCACAAAGCTGCCGCTGAGTTGCGTATTGATCCCAAGGATATTCGTATCGATGGCCTAGCCGCCAAAGCCGCGCACTGATGATTGTGCAATGAGGACTGTGCCATGAGAAACGCATTCGCCGACGAAATCACCAAAATTGCCGAGACCGATCCAAAACTCGTTCTGCTCTCGGGCGATATTGGCAACCGTTTGTTCGATAAGCTGCGCGGCAAATTCCCCGAGCGCTTCATGAACTGCGGTGTGGCAGAAGCCAATATGATGGGTGTCGGCGCTGGTATGGCGCTCAGTGGTTTGCATCCCATCATCTATACCATCACACCGTTCACCACGACGCGCTGCCTGGAACAAATCCGTGTGGATGTGGCGTACCACAATGCGCCTGTCGTGATTGTGGGCACGGGTGCTGGTTTGTCGTACGCAAGCTTAGGCCCCACGCACCACTCGCTGGAAGACTTCGCAATCTTCCGCGCTATTCCGAATTTGCAAATTCTGGCGCCTTACGATGCGCCGTCGTTGCGTGTTCTGCTGCGCGATGTAATTGGCTCGGGCAAACCGACCTACATCCGCATCGGCAAAAAAGGCGAAAAAGATATCGTATCAGCAGATACGGCTGTGCCGGTGGGCAAATCTGTGACCATTCGCGAAGGCAGTGACGTCTGCATTATCGCGGTGGGCACCGTGGCGCCTGAAGCCATTGCCGCTGCTGACGCTTTAAAAGAAAAAGGCGTCTCGGTTCGCGTTGAACTGGTTCATACCGTGAAGCCGTTTGATACGGCCCTCATCGACAGTATCGCCAAGAAGTTCAAATTGGTGGTAACCGTGGAAGAGCACTCCAAAATCGGTGGTTACGGCGAGCAAGTGGCTGTGCGTTTTGCCGAGAAGCGCCTGGATACGCAAATTGTGTGTCTCGGCACACCAGACGAATTCATGCACAAGGTTGGCTCGCAAAGCTATGCGCGCGCGCACTTTGGTATTGATGCTGCAAGCATTGCGGCTGCGGTCTCCAACACTCTTTCGGCACGCGCGGCGTAAATGATCATCGGCCTTGATTTCGATAACACCATTGTGTGCTACGACGGGGCGATTGAACGCTTAGCAACCGAAGTTTTCACGCTGCCGCCCCACGTGAAAAAGAACAAAACCGGATTGCGCGATTACTTGCGTGCCGAAAATCGTGAACCCGAATGGACCGAGTTCCAGGGCCGCCTTTATGGCCCCGGCATGGATTATGCCGAGGCATTTCCGGGCGCCATTAAAACGATCATCGCGCTGAAAGAAGCTGGCCATCACTGCGTGGTGATAAGTCATCGCACCAAGCATCCTTACTTGGGCCCCAAGTACGATTTGCACGATTCCGTACGCAAATGGATCTGTGCGAACTTGGTCCACAATGGCGCACCTGTGTTTGCCGAAACCGACATCACTATGAACGAAACGCGCGACCAAAAAATTGCGGTGATCAACGCCAGCAAGTGCGACGTTTTCGTAGATGACCTGCTGGAAGTTCTGGAAGACAAGAACTTCCCGGCGACGACAAAGAAACTCTGGTTTTCAGACCGCGCACCGCCCGAAAACAGTGGCATCATTGCCATAAAACACTGGGATGACCTGTGGCGCCACTGCGCAGCATAGACAGCTTACCCCCAGACGTTCAGGCGTGGGCGCGAGGCTTTTTCCCGCGCCCCGATAACATTGTGATCGAACAGCTTTCCGGGGGCGTGAATAATATTGTATTCGCAGTGTCAGATAGTGATACACGCGTGGTGGTGAAGACTTATCCGCAGGCGACTGACCCAGCACAGGATCGCTATAAAGCCGAGTACGAAATTTTGTCGTTCGCGAACAAGGTGGCGCCGAGTTTTGTTCCAAAACTGCTCTCTGCCCACGCGCAAAGCCGCTTTCTGGTGATGGAGCATTTGGATGGCGTGCGCTTTACCAAAAGCGAGGACATTCACCAGCAGCATGTGGAGCACGCCGCCGCGTTTATTCGCGCGCTAAACGCCGACCGCGCTGCAGCAGCTAAAAACATATCCGTCTCAGCTGCAGATGGCTTTTACACGCTATCTGAACACGCAGAGAACGTAGCGGGGCGCATTGCAGAACTAACCACCGGCCACCTTCCTTTTGAATACCGCAGCGATGCCCAAAGCTTGGTGGACGATGTGAAACGCAACTGGGTCGATATCAGTGCAAAATTGGAGAACGCGATCCGCAACGGCGGCGTAAAGGATGAATTGGAACTGGGGCAAGGTTGCGTTTCGCCATCAGATTATGGCCTTCATAACGCCTTGCTGACACCCATGGGTCTCAAGTTTTTTGATTTCGAGTTTGCGGGTTGGGACGACCCCACCAAACTTTACGTCGACTTCTTTTTGCAGCCGCGCATTCGCGTTCCAGTGGCCTATGAGCCCATATTCCAGAAAGCTGTGACCGGGCTGCTTCCTATAGATGTCTTGCGCCTACGGGCAGCCTGTTTACGACCTGTGCTGCAACTGAAGTGGGTTACCATTGTGTTAGGCGTTCTGCGTCCTCAACGATTTGATGCGATGTTGCGTGTTACTGTAGAAACAGACACCGGAAAGTTGATAAAAGAGCGCCTTTCCACGGCGCGCAGTTTGCTATCTCAAGGAATTGTCCATGGCCTACATTGATTTTATGTCCCCCCTTCATAAGGCGACGAAACGCGACTATCTGGCGCGGGTGAATGATCCTGAATTCCCTAAAGCCAAGGCCGCAAGCATGGCTAAACAGTGGGCGTTTGATTATTGGGACGGTGACCGCCGTATTAACTATGGTGGCTACAAGTACATGCCAGGCCGTTGGCTGCCAGTGGCCAAGCTCATCGCTGAACATTACGGTTTAAAGTCCGGAAGCAAGATTTTAGACGTAGGCTGCGGTAAAGGTTTTCTACTGTATGAATTGACGCAAGCCGTTCCCGGACTGATTATTCGTGGCTCTGATGTATCAAGCTATGCAATTGAAAATGCGAAAGAAGAAGTAAAAGAGTTCATCGACCTCGGACATGCTGAAAAACTACCGTATAAAGACAACGAATTCGATCTCGCGATCTCGCTCAACACCTTCCACAATCTCTATTCGTACGAGCTCGAGCCAGCGCTGAAAGAGTTCCAGCGCGTCGCCAAACAAAAATATATTTGCGTTGAATCATACCGGAACGAAGAAGAGAAAACCAACCTACTCTACTGGCAAGTCACGTGCGAACAGTTCAACACACCGAAAGAGTGGGAGTGGTGGTTTAACAAAACCGGCTACACCGGCGACCATTCATTTATCTATTTCGAATAAGAAATTTGCGAATTTGGAGTTGGCCATGAGTTGCCGTGTTTGTAAGTCTAAAGATATTGAGTTGTTTTTCGATCTCGGCAAGCAACCCATTGCCCATGCGCTACTGTCTAAACCGTCAGACCCATCGCCGACGTACCCATTTAAAGTCGCCTACTGCCACGCTTGCGGCTTCATGCAGATGATTGACCACATCGCACCGGAAGATCTTTATAAAAACTACTTCACGGTCAGCGGCTGGAAGAACCAACCCCACGTACCTCGGCTGATGCAGTTAATGGAAGGCATCTTCAATCTTAATCCGAAGACGAAGATATTAGAGATCGGATGTAACGACGGCAGCTTTATGGAAAAGCTAGCGGCTGCGGGCTATAAAGATGTCATCGGCTACGAGCCGACGGACGATGCCTATAAAATTGCACACAGCCGCGGCTTGAATGTCATCAACACGTTCTTTGGGGCCAAGTCCGTGGCCGAATTCAGCGGAGCGCGCCAGCCCGATTTGGTGGTGTCACGCCAAGTCATCGAACACATTCCAGATTTGCACGAATTCTTAGATAGCATCGCTCAAGTATTAAAAGACGATGGCGGATTGGTGCTGGAATTGCCAGACCATGCGATGAATTACGAAACGCTCGACTACACATTCTGGGAAGAGCACGTCAATTACTTCACGATCAGCACGCTGCGTACCCTGTTACGCATGCATGGCTTCGAGGTCGTTCACCATGAAACAACCTTGTTTTCAGGTAAATGCCTGTGGGTGTTTGCGCAAAAAAGCCCGGCGGGGAAATCAACCTCAAAACCGAAGAACTACGACGCAGAAAGTGCCACGCGTTATCGCGACCTGTTCTCCGAATTGCGTAACGCCATGCATGGCTTCATGAACGATATCGCCAGCAAAGGCGCTTATTTGTACGGCGCAGGTGCACGCTCTTCGAACTTTGTGAACTTTCTCGGCATTGGTCAGTACCTGACATCGATTATCGATGACCAGCCGGAAAAGCAGAACAAATATGTTCCGGGCTGCAACTTACTGATCCATGGCTATTCGGATGACGTGAGGCCTGACGCCTTCTTCCTGCTGGGCGTGAACACCGAGAACGAAGACAAAGTAGTGAGCAAACGCAGCTTGAAGTCATTTGCGTCAATCTCGCCGCCGAGCCGTTATTTACCTGCGTTCTGGCGTACGCTTGTGCAAACAAAGATCATCGATTAGTTGGGCGTCATGAGTTCTGATTCAGAACTCATGATCATCGCATTCTTATCAAACGGCCCCAATTTCACTTCGATATAGATGCAATTCCGCCCGACTGCGCGCGTAATGTGAACAGTGCCACGCGGCACAAAGGTTGCTTTTGCAAGCCCTGGCTCTTGGCCAATTCTAATGATGCTAGGTTTCTGATCAGCGCCGCGATCCCAGACCATTAGTTCAAGAACACCAGTCACGACAGTTGAAAACTCGTCACTATCGGAATGACAGTGCGGCGGGAATTGCTCGCTCGCCTTACTTTCAACCACCATCACATGCAGCGGCGCGTCTTGTGCGCTGTGCAGGCAGATACGGCGCGTCCCTGTTTTCGAAAACGGCAATTGCGACAATGCACTCAATACATCCTCGTCGACCGCCACCGCATTCAGATATTGGACAGGGCTTGTCATGTGCCGATGACCTGCAGCTTAACCGCTAATGTGCCGTAAAATCGATTCAGGAGCTAAACCCGACAGATGACCATCAAGCCTTAAGGTTTGTCCTGTGACATTCGATGATTTGTCCGACAATAGGAAATCAACCACATTCGCGATTTCTGCCTTTGAACAAATGTGGCGCGACGGCGTGCAGCGTTCGATCATCTCGAATTTTTTCTGCTCTTGGGCCGTGTAACTTTCGCGGGGGTATTTCTCGAATTCGCCCAGGACAACGCTATTCGCGCGAATTTGCTTTTCACCATTACGTGCAGCGAAGAAGCGCGCAGAGACTAAACTAGCGGATTTTAAGACATGATATCCAAGTCCAATATCCAAGTGGATTGAGTCCGCCGCGACAGACGACAGAAGCACAAGCGAAAGCGGTTTGTGCTGCGCCGCGGCCTGCGCCACGTCATTCAAGGCGATAGCAGGCCCCAGCTCGACAGCAAGCCCGATCTGCATGGAATCCAGTTCCGCAATATCAGGCTTAGGGCGGTATCTTTGACAAAAGACAGCTCCCGCCGGCGTATGTTCTGCAAAGGCCATAGTAATGGCATGGCGAGTCTGGGTGACATCTTCAAAATCAACAGCGATGTGCGTGACATTCACGGGAACTGTAGCAGGTCTTGAGCGAGAGAATGTGACCACCTGATGAGACTGGGCCAGATGGGCGACTAGATGCGCCCCAAGCGCTTTCGAGCCTCCAAAAACCCAGTAGATACTCATTTTGACGCTTTCTCGATAATGCGGAATTCAGGCAACGGCGTGATGAATTTTCCACCGTTGTCGAGATACGCCTGATTGCGCGCAATAATCATATCCGCGAACCGCCACGACGAAATGAAGGTAACCGTCGGCATTTTTGCATGAAATTCTGAGTTTGAAACGACAGGTATTTTAACACCTGGACTCAAGCGTCCCTGGCGGGCCGCATTATCATCCACTATGAATGAAAAATACTTATTAATATCAAACATCGCATTTAACACAGTTGCTGTCGCAGATGCGCCGTAGGATGCGACGGTACCGCCTTTCTCAATTGTGCTCTGGAGCACTTGACGTGTTTTATCACCCAAAGCGTCCATCTCACGTTTTAAGTCGCTGTACGCTTTGTCTCCGTAGAGACCCAGTGATTCTTCCGCATCAATCGCGGCCTGAATTGCAGGTCGCTCCGTCCACTGCGATCCCTTAAGGGCGGCATAGCAACGGATGCTCCCTCCCTTTACTGCTACACGCTCGACATCAAACAAAATCATATCGAGCGATTCAAAGAACGTCTTAAACGGTTTGACAGAGTGATGCGCTAAGTGCTCGTGGTATACATAATCGATGACTTTTTTCTCAACCAAGTCGCGTAAGTACGAGACCTCAAATACAAAAACGCCGTCAGGCTTCAGCATCCCCTTTACGCAACGCGTAAAACCAATCAGATCGTCTGAGTGTGAATAAACATTGTTTGCAGAAACAACATCCGCAAGGCCCTTTTGATCGCGAATTTGAGTGCACGTTTCTTCGTTCAAAAATGAAACAATGGTTGGGATGCCCCTGCCTTTTGCGATCTCCGTCGCCTTCTCGGCTGGGTCAACAATCTGCAAGTTGATACCACGTCCCATAAATTTCGAGAGGAACAAGCCATCATTACCGCCCACATCAATCACAAAACTACCATCGCCCAGCTTCACGTAATCGATCACACGATTAGCATATGCGGTAAAGTGCGCGTCGAGATCCGGCGAACTGCTTGATGTATAAATATAATTACCGAAAAGTATTTTGGGGTCGACCACATCTAATAATTGCGCATGACCGCAGGCCCGGCATTGGTAAAGATCCATAGGAAAGGCAGGTAAATTGACATCTGCCTCATCCTCAAAACGATAGTTATCCACGGGCGCACAGGCAGGCATTGGATAAATTTTAATGACGTCACGCGAACCGCAAAGACGGCAATTATCTCGTCTTTTCAACATATTTCACCACCGCAAAGTTCATTTCGAGATAAAACTCAAACGCGATACGCCGCACTCTATCGACTGACAAGACTATAGCAATATCGAGATTAAAAATTGAGGCCGGACATCTCCCGCCAAAGACGCAATGCGTAATTAGGAAGGTCGCGGAGCTGATCTGCAAAATAGTTCTTCTCCCGATTGCCGATGACGCCCCGATAGATCGGATCAGAAATCATTTTTTGGGCCAAATCGACATAATGCTGCGGATTGGCTGCAGTTAAGATTTCAAGCTCCTCCAATTCTTCTGTGGATGGAGGAGGCTGATCCGGCGTCCGTAACGGCACCACTAGGCTGTAAAGCGTATCCGTTGCCTGCATCGACAAAAGTGGCGTGCCATGCCCCATCGCTTGATAACCGGTCACGCCACAACCGAACGGGAATGTTTCCAGGAAAATATCGATCGCTTCCGCTACCAAATTCGTATCGACCCAGCCGATGAAATGACACCGCGCTGCCACGCCGGCATTTTGAAATGCTGCAAGGACCGTCTCTGGCTGCTGTCGTCCAGTCCATAGATAGTGCGCGGTAGGATTACGGGATAATATAGTGCAAACTGCAGATAGAAATTCGGGCGAATTGATCTTTTCTTCACGCGCCAACGTACCCAACAGAACCACATCGTCGGGAAATTTACGACGGAACGCTTTTACATCCTCGGACTGATTGTCCTTTAACGCAACCGTTAAAGGGAATGGAGCGACGGACCAAGTATTGTCGTTGTAAATCCTAACACTCTCAGATTTGTGCCCTCCACAGATATGCACATCAACTTCGGGCACATATATCGGATGAAACTTAAGTGCCCAGAAAACCTGTCGCGGGGCCAAACGCATTGCTAAGGCATAACTCGCGGACGTCGGAACAGACACCCATACCACAGTATTTATGTTAAAGTCGTCTAGCTGTTGACGGAAAAGCAGAAATGCTTGTGATAATGGGATTTTTTGCCCTTTAAAAATCAAAGGCTCTATTAGTTTTATAGAACGCTGCTCAAGCAGCTTTGCGAAATTTGGATCTACGCCGCCAAATGCGGCCAGCCATATTTCGACATTAAGATTGGCGTCGATCCATGCGTCTACCGTCTTCAGCATTACTTCTGTGTGCCCAAGAAGAACAGCATTCTGAATGACAAAACAAATTTTTCGTGGATCACGATGCTGGCGAAGCGGTTTTTGTTGCGCTCTCCCGAGGCGCTGTAGTGTAGGGGCCCATAGCTTAAAACAATTATTATAGTGCTCTTCCGTTTCGGTCGTTTTTACGAACGCGCCATAGATGAGAACTTCCATAACAAAGCTGTTATCAATCTGGCCAGCTTTAGCAAAATCATTCAGGGCTTTAACGCACGCTTGGAAGCATGCATCACTTTCGGCCTTGAACCCCGCCAACTTTAATTTCTTCCCCACATTTGCAAGCTTCACGAGATCAACAGCAGCTGCACTGATGATCGTCGTATACTCTGCATACAGTTCATGGCTTGAAGTTAATGATTTCATTTTCTTATCTAAATCACTGCGCGCAACATGCATAAGCTAAAGACGAAAAACATATCCTGGTTTTCTTTAAAAAGGAGGCTCGCGAGGTGGGCGATCAGGCTTCGCGAGAATAGCAACAGCAATATCGGGCTCTGATACACTGTTTAGATCAAGCGCTATAACTTTTGGAAGTTGGATAACACGTTGCACGCCAACGACCGCGCCAATTTCGACTGGCTCGTTTTTGTTCGGCCATTCATCGGACCACAGCCCAGAGCCCCCCATAAATTTAAAGCGAACTTCATCACTGGGGAGAATCGCAATGAGCACGGGATCCGACGTATTCTCGGTATAAAAAAATGAAGCGGTATCGCTACGCGCATCTACACTTACGGACAATGTAAATGGGGTTGGACGGCCAGCGCGTGCGAAAAGTGGGTTAATTGTAAGCCCTGAAAGCTGTTGCGTATTGCCTTTAAAAACATAATTGCCCTCAGTAAAATCTGGCACGATTCCTCGCAAGGGCTCGATGAGCCTGTTTCTAGCAAGAATTTTCTTATCTAGATCAAATAAGAACGCCCCCAAGCTTGTCCGAAGATTAAGTACCAGCGACAGGCCTTGCATTAAAACAACGCTCAATAGCGACGCAATAATAAGAACCGTTATGACCTCAAGAAGCGTAAACCCCCGGGCGCGCTGGTCATGTTTACCAATATGATTCAGCATCACTGCGGCTGTCCCACAGTCGGTATAGATTCGAAAATGAATCCCATTTTACGAACTGGGTATACAAACCACTCCTTCTCATCACGGATAACTGACATATTTATTTGATATAAACCAACCTTCGTATCGCCAGCACGTGCGCCAGGCATTGGTTGCGTTGATGGCGGCACAATAATGTCTGTGACCCAACGAATGCGGATTTTGCTTGTAAACTCTACGTCACCCGTGGGCTTTTCGAGTGGATTTATTGTTTCCGCGAATGCCAACAAGGTTTGCTCTGTCAGTGCACGTTGCGTGGTATCGGCCGCGATCGCTAATTGTCGCGATGCGTTTGTCAAAAAAGACATAACAGGGATTAGCGCCACACCAATGATGACAAGGGCCACAATCGCTTCCAACAGCGTAAAGCCACGCGACGATGTATGGCTCGAAAAGCGACTCATCTGTTATGCCTACTTTATAACCGGCTGACAGTCTGGTGCCTTGAGTTCATATTGATAAACCAGCGAACCAACAGACACAGCAACTTGGCCGCCATTACAATACCCCGCCGCGCGATACAAAATTGGCGCTTCTACCGTGATCGACCAATCTGTAGGCAATACTAACGGTGCTGGTGCTACTAAAACCGGAACCTCGACCAAGCCACGAATCTTTGCATCTTTCGTACTTAGCACAATGCTGATACCGTCCTCTTCGCTTGGCTGCGGCGCTTTGGTGGACGCGGTTTTCGATGATTCGAGTATCATGTCTTTTTTCTGACGATAGGCTTCGTAAGGCATGGCAGCCAGAGAATGCTCCAGCTTTTCGCGATTCATTGCAAAAGCAATGCGATCAGTCATCGTCATCAGGTCTGGGGCCACTAGCCCAACCATAAGACCAATAAGGCTTAAGACGACCAGCATCTCAAGCAATGTGAAGCCTTTATGCACTGGCAGTCTCAGCTCTATTCGCTTGGACCTCAACTCCCGTAGGAAAGAGAGGTTGAACAACCTGAATTTAAGGCGTCAGCGCTTTCGTGTCAGCAGGTGGCAGCATACCAATATCAGCGTTGATCCCATCGCCACCAGCTTCGCCGTCCGCGCCATAACTATACAGAACCATCCGGGTTCCAGAGAGCGGGGCGTAAATATACGGATTGCTCCATGGATCTAGCGGCACCGCCTCTGACAAATAAGGCCCCCGCCAACGCTTAGAAATCTTCTCATCCTCTGGAGGGTTGACGAGTAAGTTTAGCCCCTCTTCTTGGGTCGGGAACCGGCCAATATCAAGCCTCATTGTCTCAATAGCGGCCTTTAGCATTTTGATCTGTGTGTCAGCGGCCGTCACTTTTGAGACATCAACCCGGCCAAGCAATTGCGGCCCTACCAAGCCTGCGAGCAAACCAATGATAACCAGCACCACCAGCATTTCTAGTAATGTAAAGCCTGCGCTCACAGAGTCGTGTGAGAACACCTTCAGGCGCTTTAGGAGAGAACTCATATTCATCTCGTTTGTTAATCTCATACAAAAGTAGAAGTCATCTTCACGGCTATAGGGGTACTTATAGAACAACTTGGTTAATGCTTGTAATCGCCAACATAATAGCGGCAACAATTCCACCAATCACGCCGCCAATAAGCAGAATCGCGATAGGCTCTAGCATGATCAGCAATCTTTTCATGCGCTGGCGGCCTGAATTTTCGTATAAATCAGCCATAGTCCTCAGAAGCGTCGCAAGACTACCCGAAGACTCTCCAACTTGAATAAGACCGATGGCGGTTAACGTAAAAACATCCTGCGCCGCAGCCGCGGTTGAGAGCGACTGCCCGCCGCGCACAGCTTTAGCCATTTGCCCGAGACGTTGATGAAAACGATCTAACGTAATCGCCTCACGGGCGAAGGTTAGGCTTTGAATCAGGTCGACGCCATTGGCTAACATGGTGCTGAGCATTGCGGCCCAACGCGCGATATCTGCTTCAAGAAGCCAACTTCCCACCAGAGGCATGCGATCCGCCCATTGGCGAAGGCGACGCCGGAACTTAGGGTTACGCAAGAGCCATACAGCGCCGGCGCCACATAGCAATGCCAAAAGCATAATAGGGATTTTGGCTGACTGCGCAAACATGCCCGTTTCAATCACCAGTCTCGAAATAAAGGGCAATTGGTCCATTTTCCCCTTCAGCATCGAGGAGAACCTGGGAACCACGACAATAAAGATAAATGTCACAGCCAGTACGCCGGTAAGAGCAAGTATGGCCGGATAGGTCAGTGCATTGCGAATGTCTTGAGCAACGTTGATGTCATAATTTAGCTGCGCAACGCCGTCTTTCAGCGCTGGACCAAGCCGGCCTGTGGCTTCACCTGCAGCGGCCAGTTGGTGAAAATATGAAGGAAGCGTCGGGAAAGCCAATTTTAAGCTGGCTGCCAATGGCTCACCAGCACGCAGCCTGGCATCAAGTTCCGACAACGCAGCCTCAAAAGCGGGATGAATAGATTGCGTTTCTAAGCTCTTAACCGCGTTTAATAGCGGAATGCCCGCTCCCAGCAACAGCGCCATCTGTTCCATAAGCAGCGCATATTCTCGCATAGTTGGCGGTCGCTGGAAGAGCTTCCGTTTTCGAGCTTTTAAGCGTGCAACAGAAAGCTCGACGGGAACGAGATTACGGACCTCGATTGTTCGCTGGGCCTCCCGAAGTGAACGCGCGTGAATTTGGCCGGTTACAAGTTTTCCGGACGCGTCAATCGCTTGGTAGTCAAACAAACTTCCGGGACCGGCTGCCATTCTAAACGCTCTTCATAGTGACGCGCCGTTGTAATGCGGACTACACGGCAGCTTGGCAATATTAAGCAACATCAACTTAACTTAGCGCATAACCCGGCCGCAGGCGGCTTAAAGAGCCGTAATTTCAATAAGTTATATGCAGCAATATCGATAAAAAAATCGCTTTGAGCTTAGGCAAAAGCGCAGAGCCCTTATCACAAAAGAAAACGGGGGGCTTATGCCCCCCGTTTCCGTAACAAGCTTTAAATCAGATTAGTTAACGGAGTTACGACGACCCGACAGATCAGTGAAGAAGCCACTGGTCTGGTTCCAGATCAATTGCTGAGCATAACCCGAGATACCACCGGTGATCACCAAGCGGTAGGTCTTGAAGGACGGGGTGATACCAGCTGCCGTTTCAATCTGAGCTGCCGTGTACTGCGCCGAAGCGCCGCCAGCGATCGAAGCGAGCGAAGAAGCGGTGCCGAGCAAGCTGCCGGTGGCTTCGTCGTAGACTGCGATGGTCGGAGCGCCGGTGATGGCACCGGTGTTGGCGATACGGATCACCGAGGTGTAGGTGATCGGATAGCCACCGCTATACACGCCGTTCAGGCTGATGGTCAGACCGTTACGCGTCAAGCCAGCGATCGGCAGGCCAGTGGCCGCGCCTTGCACTTGCATGTTTTGCGTACCTTGTGTCGGGCTGCTGATTGCAACATAGGTCACAGACGCCGTGCCAGCAGCAACGGTGTCAATTTCCTTCGTGCCGTTGAAGTCAACGTTCACGGTGAAGCGATCGGTAGCCGAGAAGAAAGCTGTCGACAACGAGAAGGTCACTGAGCCCGATTGGAACACCGATGACGTCAATGTCTGACCAGAGCCGGCGCCATTGACCAAACGGAATTGGTTGGTGGCATCGTCTTTGGTGATGTCGGTGGTCAACTTCACTTCGGTGTACGCAACTGCGTTAGCCGTTGTGATCGTGGTGCTCAAATCAGAAGCCAGAGCAGAGTTGAGCGAGATCGAGATGGTGCCCAGAACGGCCGAGTTAATGCTAGTGGCGAGAGCCGTGAAAGCACCCTTGCTAGCCGAAACGTCGATCGAAGCTGGCGTACCAACGGTACCAGAAGTCGTGAAGGTGTCACGTGATGTGATTTCAGCAGCAGCAGCAGTTGAGTCGAACACAGTTGAACCAACGCTGATGTCAGCAGATAACGAAACTGACGAACCTGCAGTCGCCAAGCCAGACAGCGCAGTAAAGGTAACACCAGTAATCAAAATGCCGTTAGCTGTGAAGCTAACGTTAGCGCCGTTTGAATACGAAGACGAACCGCTGCAGCTTTGGAGCAGCAATTTGTCGCTACCTTGGACAACGCTGGTGCAGACCGCACTAGGCGTAATTGAAGCAGAAACCACTGAGCCAGTGATCGTGCCCGAGGCGCTTTCAAACTTAACACCCAGAGCGCTACCAGCTGCAGCAGCGAACTGAGCACCAGTCACGGAAATGATACCCGTGAACGTAGCTGCAATCTCTTGGTTAAAACGCAAATACAGGCTCAATGTACCCGTGGTAACAGAGTTAGCTGCAGCTGCGGTGTTGGCAAACGCTTGAGCAGAAACGTTCAAAGCTGTTGAAAACGGAATTGGGCTCACAGTGCCTGGACCGCCATAAGCAGCGCCTGGCGACTTGATGAGGGCAATAGTGCCGGCATTAGCTGCCGTCGTCAGCGAGGTTGACGCGAGCAAAGCTCCGGCAACCAAATAAAGATTATCACGTTTCATTCTAGGGATCCCCTTAATAAGTTGAACACGCTGCCTTAGGTATTGGTTCTGACCATAACCAAAGGAGCACAGCGCCCGTCAGCGCTAGGGCGGATACTGACCCGGAATTTCAATTGTAGTCAAGGCGCTTTATCTAAATCTCAAAAATCCTGAGACCCGGCATAAGTGGTTTTAAAAATTGAAATTAATAGCTTCTATTTTTAATGAAAACTTAAGCTGTAGACGGCTCGACGTTGAGCGTCACACGATCTGATCTCTCGCTCGAGTCCGCCTATTTAGAAAATGATCTGAGCCCCTGTCCGCACAGAGATATTATTAAAAAGACTAAAATATTCCAATAGGTTAGATACATTTCGAAGACAATTTTTCGCGGAACCCTTACCCTAGTCGAGCCAGTTCCCCCGCCACCTGCCCAGCCACGTCAGCCCAATCACCGGGCGCTGATTGTCGAAAAATCCGCATCGATGGATACCACGGTACTGTCTGCCCAAGCCTGAAATACCATAAGGTGCCTCGGCCTTTAGACACCAGTGTCCAAACCGGAACATTTAACGCACCCGCAAAATGGACGGTTGTATTGCTAATAGAGATTACTAAATCCATAGCCGCGACCTGACTGGCGAATCCATCGACGCTGGCTAGCGGATTCACGCTATCGTCGTGGTATAAATTCAGACCCAAATCATGATTGGCTTTTTCGATCTCATCTCGCGTACTCCCATACTGAAGAGAGACAAAAAAGCAGTCCTCTCTCCGTAGGAATGGCGACAAATCTCGCAGCGAAGCCGTTTTGGCTTTTCCTGACTCTGGATTCACGCTTCGCCACGACACGCCAATAATACGTCGCCCCCCGGCTTCCTGAACATAATTTGATCGCAGGCGCTGTTTTTCAGTAAGGTCCGGTACCAAGAAGCCTTTGTGAACTGGAAAAGACTCCAGATTTGGCCTAAAAAATTCGCCTAAGTCTGCTATGGAAGTCTGGAAATCAGGTTTAAATTGAGCGATCTCGGCAATCGATGATTGCGCTCGCGGAACCACTTTAAATTCTGGAAATGAGCGGCGAAATAATTGCTCAAGACGCGATGAGCATTCTAACAGAATCGCTGTGCTTGGATAACGTGCGGCGACATCCTTTAGCATGCTTGCGTAAATAACCTCATCACCAAGGCCTTGCTCCGTCCACAAAAAAAGGCGTTTACCCGCAAGAGGTTCCCCTCGCCATTCTTGGTAGGACAACTGTCGCTTGGGCGCTAGACCAGGGCCATTGTCACGGAATCTGTAGAGGGGCCACCCTTCCGCGAATCTTCCGACCGCTAATAATGCTAATGCTTTGTTTCTCCGGATACCGAGTTCTTCATTCGGAGCGATTGGGCTGGATTTCAAAGCAGTGTCAAACAGGCTTAGCGCATTTTCGACACTATCAATTTCATTAAGTGCCTTTGCTTTGTTATTGAGCAAAAGCGCACGTCGGGACAGCGCCTCGACATTTGCAGGATCCCGTTCCAACACCCCCTCCAGAATCCGAAGCGCAGGCTCTATGGAACTAAGTGCGAGGTGCTCATTGCCGTACGTCGCGCGCTCAATACTTTTTGAATTCAGGGCTACGACTTTGTTTATTTGAGCCTCAGTGTTTTGTGGCTGATACTTTAATGCAATATCTAAAACTTCTATCGCTTCATCAAAGCGCCCCAGAATTTTCAAAGCTTCGCCTAAATTTACGTAGGCACTTAGAAAGTCGGGTCGCAAAGAAATAGCTTTCCTATAAATACTGACGGCTTCGTCGAATTTTTGGGCAGCTTGATGAACATTTGCCGCGTTGAATAAAAATTCTACGCGCTGCGGCGCGAGGCCACAGGCAATATTATGAGCATCGATAGCCTCGCTATAGCGCTCAAGCTCGGCGAGCCAGTTTCCGAGGTTGCTATAGTGCTCACCATTTCGAGGATCGATCTGAATCGCACGTTGAATTGCATCTATTGCCGCATCATATTTTTTCTGTGCTGCACTACATGATGCGAGCCGCACCATGCTATCCACATCCTTTGGGTTAAGATTTATAGCGCGCTGAAAAACAGGGATGGCTGCTTCAAAGTCTTTCTTTTCTTGTAGAGAGCAACCCCAATTTCTGTACGCCCTTGCATCTGAGGGGCATAGCTTTGCCATTTGACTAAAAATTTCTGCCGCGCGATCAAATTCATGATTGCGGTATGACAATCCGCCTAAATTTAGCCAAGCGTCCGCATAATCAGGCTTTATCTTAATCGCATCATTATAAGCATTGGCAGCATCAGCCATATGCCCCATTGCGGCTAGCGTAACGCCAAGATTGAAATGTGCTGTCGGCATATTAGGAGCCGACCGCAAGGCTCTTCTAAAATATTGCACGGCCTCAGCATTGCGCGAGGCAGCTTGCTCAATCAGTCCCAATAAATTTAGCGCGTCGGGATTATTTGGCGCGTGCAGCAGAATTTGCTTATAAGCGTCTTCTGCTTGCTGAAAATTTCCAGTTTGGTGCAATGCGACAGCAGATTGCAAAGCAGCCGCAATATCGAACGATAAACTCATAACCGTCCACTTCGCGTCAACCAATCAGACAAGTCCGCAGAGACTTTCTGCAACAAACCCTGCGACCAATGGTGGTGATTCTCGTCTTTCGCAACATGACGATAAATTTGTAACGACGGATACCATGGACTATTACGCTCTTTAGTAAACCAGTACCAAAGACTCATGTGACGTTCAGAGATTAACATCCACGTCGGCACACCTTGTGAACCTGCTACGTGGATGGTGGTATTCGATGTAGATATAACCAAATCCATCGCCGCGACTTGGGCAAAAAAGCTATCCATGTCGGTTAACGAATCAATCTCGGGATCATTTATAATCTCAATGCCAAAGCGGTCACGTATAACGGCAAGATCTTCCGCACAATCCCCATATTGAAGATTGACGAACTTAACCCCTGGGGTTCGTAAAACAGATTCCCAGTAGATCAGATCAGAACTCTTCTTGGTTCCGACATTCCGTGCTGCTTTGCTTCTCCATGATACTCCAACCAAAGGGCCTTCACCATACCGTGCCCTTAAAGCGCGAACTTTCGCGGAGTCTGCTTTCAGATAACTAGAACGTTTTGGAAAAGCCGCAAGATTCGGCCTAAAAAAACGACCTAAACTTACAACAGAACTTTGAAAATCAAGCTCTCTTGCAGGCGTAGAAGAAGTATTCCGCTTAATCCACCCCCTAACATCAACTGTGGGGAAAGAGCGCGCATAGACAGGCACCATTCTCGGATCGCATTCAAAAATAATCCGCGCGCCCAACTGAGCAAGGTCAGGGAGCATTGACGCATACAAAATCTCATCGCCAACGCCTTGCTCGCTCCATACGAGTATTTTTTTGCCGGAAAGATTTTCTCCACTCCAGTACATGGGAGGAACAGTTCTGCGAAATACCTGATCATCCGCGTACCAGAACCGGCCCTCATAATGTTTCCAGCCGGTCTCAAGATCGCCACGTTTGAGACTCACGAGGGAACTAATAGTCAATGCGCCCTCATTGCGTGGATCAATTTCGAGCGCTTTGGCGCACATCACTAACGCAGACGCAAGCCAACCTCGATCTCTGCAAATTTGCGCAATAGAAACAAATCCTGGAGCTGATTTCGGATCGGATGTAACGGAGCGCTCATACCACTCCATTGCATTTTGCCAGTCACCTTTTACGCGGGCGCAATTGCCAATGCACCGCTCAATTTCACTATTATCTGGCTTGAGTTCAAGGCAACGACGGTACAAAACATTAGCCGCATCCACATCTTCCAACTCAAAGCAGCATGAAGCTTTATTAAACAATGCTTCAAAAAGATTTGGATTTACCGCTAGCGCTTTATCATAACAAACAAGCGCTTCATGATATTGTTTGTTTTTCTTTAAAGCGGCACCGTAATTCACCATCAACGCAACATCGTTGGAATTAATTGCTTTTGCTTTGGCAAAGAGTTCTAGCGCTGGAGCAATTTGATCAGTGCTGTAACCAACCACAGCAAGCATATGCAATGCATTAAAATTTTTCGGCTCCATAGCCAAAACGCGGCGATACAAAACTTCAGCAACCGCAATTTCCCCCGCAGCATGCCGCCGATAAGCCTCGTTTAGCATCGCTGGAATTTGGCTGGGATGATCTTGGACGTGCTGCATTATTAACTTATGCCGGATGTTGTAGGCATACCTTTGGATTTATAGATGTCTCAAATGCGAAATGCTTGGATTACTTAAACAATGATCTCACATCACTCTGGCAACCCTTCAAAGCGTCATCCCATGTCCCATCTTCAGCTTGAAATACATATTTGATCGTTCTGTACCATTTGCAATCCCGGCTTGCTCGCAACCAATACCACTGTCGCCCCCGACTGAATGGCAAGAGCAACACTGTCGGGACACCCAGAGCACCAGCCACATGCGCGGTTGTATTACTAACCGTAATCACGAGATCCATAGCCGACACTTGCGCAGCGAAGCTATCGACATTTTTTATGGCATCAATTTCTCGGTCTAGAATAATTTTAGTCGAAAGAGCTTTGTTAACCTCTCGAATCTCAGCGGCATGGTCCCCGTATTGTAAACTGACAAAAGCGGCTGATTTACTATCCGCTTGGGTAAGCCCACTCATCAGTTGATATAGTGTCATGCTTTTCATGGCACCGATTTCAGGATTACCACTCGCCCAAGACAACCCTACTATAGGGCGATCAATACTCGCATATTTACGGCGAAGATTGCTCGCCGCCCTTTCGTCTGCCCGCAAGAAGCTTGGGCGTAAAGGAAAATGATCAAGTGTCTGCCGGAACGCGGCTCCCATTTCAGATATGGACATCTGAAAATCGAAGCGCGTGAGATCAAGCACGACTTGTTCCGAACGCTCCAGAATTCGGGCTGTTGGAAATGAACGTGTTAAAATTGGCACCAAGCGCTCAGAGCATAAAACCGTAACTGCCTCCGCTGCCGCGATAACGTCTGGCAACATAGACAGTGCTAAAATTTCATCACCCAGACCGTACTCGGTCCATACCAGAACTGTCCGACCGGCTAAGGGCTGATCTTTCCATCGCGGCGGCATATCGTCAGGTGGACGCTGTAAGTTCAAGATCGCCTTTTGGCGCCACCACATCTCAGGCCAGCCAACTGCAAACTGTCCAAGCGTTAACAAAGCAAACGCGCGCGATGTGTGCGCTTCGGCGTGATCGGGTTTCATTGCGATGATACGATCGCACACTGGTATGGCCTCAGCAGGCCGATTTATTTCAATAAGATTGGCCGACAGATTTTGCAAAACATCAAGGTTATCTGGCAAAAGCGTTTGCGCTTTCACATAACATTCATGGGCTTCCAGACCGCGGCCCTGCCGACGAACGGCAGTGCCTAAATTGTTTAAGAATTCACCAGTGTTTGGCGATATGCTTAAAGCATGACGATACTGATGCTCCGCAGCAATAAGTTCGCCCTTTGCCGCATATATCATGCCCTTCAGATTCAAGATGTGCGCGTTTTCTGGGTCGATCGCACGAGCCCGGTCGAGATACTGCAACGCCTCATCATAACGACCGAGTTGTTTACTATAACTGCTTAGTTCGGAAAGCGATGCGAGTTCCTGTCCTGGTATCTTTGCCAGTTGTTCGAGGGCAGCAAAGGCTTCAGTGACCAAAGACGAAGCGCGATAAGCTTTCGCTAGACCCAGCAAATAACTTATGCATTCATTTTTGTAGCCAGCATTTAATATATGCGCGACGACGCGCAGCACCACATCGCCAACAACAGATATCCAACTGTTAGATGAAGTTCTTGAAAACAATTTAACAGACGCATACCACGCACAATCATTCTCACGACGCAACCAGTGCCAGCGACGCCCCTGAACCGACGTCGCCGGAAGCATGCAGTAACACGACACACCCTGAGATCCGGCAAAATGTGCCGCCGTGTTACTGGAACTAATCACAATGTCCATGGCCGCAATTTGTGCTGCAAAGCCATCCAAATCTGTCAATGGATCTATTGATTCATCAGCGATAACATTAATGCCATGTTCAGTTTTAATCCTCGCCAGCTCAGTTTTGCAGTCGCCGTATTGCAAATTTACAAATCGGACCTTTGGCAAACTAAAGAACGGGCCCCACGCTGACAGCGGAACAGATTTTTCATCTGCACCATCGACACCACTGCTGCGCCAGGCGATACCAATCAAAAGGTCATCCGTGCCATCAAGATATGTGGCTCGCAAACTCCGCGTGCGATCATTATCTGCGACCAAATACGGTTTAGAACCTGAAAAAGACTCAAGCGTCGGACGAACAATTTCCGCAAAATCAACTAAACTACACTGCACGTCAAAAGATGCTCGAGCTTCTTGGGGCACATGTTCGGCAAAGACATCAATGCTTGGGAATGATCGTCGAAACAACGGCGCCATACGCGGCGAGCAAATGATGCCTAGGCGGCCTACCCGCGGCAAAATATCGGCGATCATCGTGCCGTACATCACTTCGTCACCAGGGCCTTGTTCCGTAAATACGAGCACCGCCTTCCGTCCCAAGTCCTCGCCATTCCACAACGGCACATCTGCAACGGCGCGCCCGATAACTGGGCGTTTGGCATCTTTGAATCGCCAGCGATAGGCGGACCACGCTTCCTTCAGCCGCCCCAATTCGAATAATGCTTCAGCACGATGCAGCCAGTGCTCTGCATTTGACGGCCAATTTTGCGTCGACCAGCGCGTTAACTGTTCTAATTCGTTTGCGGCAGCCAATGCGCGATAGGTATTGTAAAGACCAGCAATTGTTACGGTACTATGGGGGTCGATACGATGTGAGCGCTCAAGCTGAGCCTTTGCGTCCTGCAATTGCCCAAGCTGAAGATGCAACGCGCCTAGATTATTCAGGTAAACCGTATTGCTCGGGGCTAAACGACTGGCCTCATTGTAGTGCTTCAGTGCCAAATCTGTGATGTTAAACGCATTTAAGGCATTCGCCAGATTTGCATGTGCGTCATGTGACTTAGGATTAAGCGCGACCAGACGCCTAAAGTAGTCCAGTGCCTGATCTTTTTTTCCTTGCCTGGCAAAAATAACCCCAAGCAAATTAATCGCGTTCCCATTATTTGGTTGAATCTGCAAAATACTATTTGCAAGTTGCACGGCAGCATCTAGCTGACCAATAGAAAAGAGGCGCCGCGCCTCCGCTTCGAGTTGAGCAATGGATTGTCTGCCTGAGGTCACTGCGCACGCACCATGTGCTCAAGATTTTTAATCACGCCGCGAATGGGCAAATTCCATTCCCCAGAGCGTTGCTGCCGAAACAACCGCATCGATGAATACCAGGGGGAATAATCGCCGTTAATAAGCCAATACCACAGCGCCCCTTGCCCAAGTGGAATCATGTTCCAAACGGGCACATTCAAAGCTCCGGCGATATGCGCAGTCGTATTACTGACAGTGATAACCAGATCCATACTCGCAACCTGCGCCGCAAATCGATCCATATCGGCCAGAGCATTGATCCGAGGGTCTTTGTACAGATTAATTCCATGAGCACTTAAGCTCTGCAGGTCTGTAAAATCGTCGCCGTACTGCAATGAGACAAAGTCGGCCTCGCACAAACGCAACATTGCGGCGAAATCCTGAACCGCTATTGATTTTGATTTACCTGTTCTTGGGTTCTCGCTTTTCCACGACAAGCCAATAATTGGCCGACCACCAGCTCTTGCCTTATACTCAGCGCGCGTTGCGTCAACCAATGCATTATCGGCGCGCAAATGCCCACGCCCATTGGGAAAAGACGGCAAATCTGGTCGCAGTAGTGCACCGAGTTCGGCAATTGATATATGTGCGTTCGGCCTTAGCTCATTGATTGCTGGATCTAACGGGAGACTGCGCGGCACAACCGCCGCGCCAGTAAATGATCTTTTGAACAAGGGAACCAAACGTTTCGAACATTCCAGAACAATATTAACGCCCTTCTTTTGCAGGTCGGGCACCATAGACGAATAAATAAGCTCATCCCCCAAACCTTGATCAGTCCATATTAAAAGTTTGAGGTCAGGTACGATAACTCCATCCCATAATGGCAACGAAAACGAGCGTCGCTCAGCACCATAGATTTTTTGATCAAATCGGCGGTGATAAATGCCCCACCCCTCCTTCAGCCGTCCAAGGGCCATTAAAGCCTGAGCTTTATTAGTATATGCCCCTGGAAAATCAGGTTTGAGTGTAATGCACCGGTCATAATACTCTAAAGCATCGACCGTTTTCCCCTGACTGTGCAGACACATGCCAATATTATTCCAGCCTTCGGCAAACGTTGGCCTTAACGCCACAGCCTGCCTGAATAGAGCCTCGGCCTCAGTCGACCTCCCCTGCTCTTGCAATAACAATCCGAATGTCACCAGCGTCTCGGGGTTTTGCGGACTTAAATTATATGCTCGCAGACTCAACACTTCAGCTTCATTTAAAAGATTCAGATATGTCAGCGTCGCAGCAAGATGATTTAACGCAACAATGTTGTTTGGCATCAGAGCAACGAGACGCCGAAACAGAATTTCAGCTTCGCCGAATCTACCAGCACGAAAATGCGAACTTCCGAGTTGCAGCAACGCATCAGCATTGGTTGGGTGATGCGCAAGACAACCTTCAAAAACGACTGCGGCACGTTTTTCGTCTGAGCTGCGAAGTAGAAGCGCTCCAAATGCTAAAAAAATGTTTGGATCACGCGTTATTCGACTCAGGAACGACTCAAATTCTGTAATGGCAGAATCAATTTGCCCCAACTTTTCCAAAGAATTCGTAAGACCTAATAAAGCGAGCCCATCCTGCGGCTTTGCCGCCAGTACATCTCGATAATAGGTTAATGAGGCTTGATAATGCTCGGCATTGCTGAGCGCTTTCGCCAAATTGAATTGCGCGTCCACATCATTTGGCGCAATACGAACAACACTACTAAAGCAATTAACTGCAGCCTCGCGCTCCCCAAGCGCCGAGTGAATTGCACCAAGCATTGCCAACGCCGGAAGATATGAAGACCTTAGCGAAATTGATTTTTGCAGCAGCTTCTTTGCTTCATCAAACCTATGACGCTCATAGTACAATGATCCGAAGAGATAGAGTAACTGCGGATCATTAGGTGCCTGCTCCAAAACTTTACGATAATAAAATTCGGCGCGTTCGCGATCACCAGCCTGGTGCGCGCGTTTCGCTTCAGCAAAATTCTGCTCAAAAGAATTCTTTGACATCAACGACTTCTATACGGCCCGACAAATGCCGCATATATGCATACGCCACAAGACGCAACGTCTAATTTATTCTGCGTCTATTGCGGTTTGCCCGGCCACGCGAATAACGTCGTCCACACTCGTTTCGCCGCGGTATGCTTTGAGCAAACCATCTTCAAAAAGATCTCGAAATTGGTGTTGACGTGCGACTGCCATAAGCTCATGCGTGGGACGCTGTCGCATGACAAGATCTGCAATGTCATCCGTCATGGGAGATACTTCATAGATACCAAGTCGACCACGATAACCAGTGCCTTGGCATTGCTTACAGCCTGCTGCCCCGTACCATTGAGGCTGATCAGGTAACAGCCCTTCGAAGCGACGTTTAAGATCTTCGCATTTCATTTTAACCAGCGCACTGGGCTCTTGCGGCACCTTGCAGTGCGGGCAGAGACGCCGCACAAGACGTTGCGCCATAACCAAACGAACAGACGATGACACAAGAAAGGGCTCTACGCCCATGTCGGTCAAACGCGAATAGGCCCCAAGCGCGTCGTTAGTATGGAGGGTCGAAAATACCATGTGACCGGTCAGCGAGGCTTGCACAGCAATTTGGGCGGTTTCTAAATCGCGAATTTCGCCGATCATGATAACGTCGGGGTCTTGACGCAAAATTGATCGCAGCGCCCTAGCAAAAGAATATCCAATATCGGATTTGGTTTGCACTTGCGTTACGCCGTCAATTTGATACTCGACCGGATCTTCGACGGTGATAATTTTTTTCTTTCCGTCTTTAATATGATCAAGAGTCGCCTTTAGCGTCGTTGATTTACCGGACCCAGTCGGTCCAGTAACAAGAATGATGCCATGCGGCTCATTAGCAAGTTTTGCGAACAGTTCAAGATGATCAGAGGCCATCCCAATATTTTCTAATGAAAGTGCTTTTTGCTCTTTCATTAGCAAACGCATTACGATCGATTCCCCCCATAGGCCCGGTAGGCACGAAACGCGAATATCGAGTTCAACGCCGCTAATTCGTGTACCAATACGACCATCCTGTGGAAGTCGACGCTCAGCAATATCCATGCCCGCTATGAGTTTTAAGCGTGAGGCAACAGCGTCAAAACGTGATCGGGGCAATGACAGACGTTTTTGCAAAACGCCGTCAATACGATAGCGAATTTCGAATTCGCCTTCTTTTGGCTCAAAGTGAATATCGGAAGCACCCTGCCCAAGAGCCTGCGCTAAAGTATTAGAAACAAGCTCCACGACCGGCGCCTCTTCAGCAAGCTCACGCAGGTGCGCAACATCTCCATCCAAGTCACGATCTTCGTTCGACAAGTCGCGACGCACGAGATCAATCATCAAGTCCAGATCGCGTGCGCGCACAAGCCACCACTGAACTGTGCCAGAGAAATTGACGTTGATCGTTTCTTGCAAAATTGGCGCTAATGGATCGCGGCAAACGCAATTCAGAACTTCTTTGTCGTCAATCCAAACTAATGCGGACTGATCAAACCACCATTCGGCATCAATACCAAATCGCCTCACGGCGGTGACATACACTTGGGGGTCTTGGGGCAAAGTATCTTGCGTGATTATCGGAAGAGCCAACTGCGTAGATAAACACTCCAACACATAATCTTCAGATATCGCGCCAAGCCTGATCAAGATAGCGCCCAAACGACCGCCATACATTTGCTGAAAAGAAAGCGCTCTCGCCAGATCGCCTTCACTAAGCAGCCGGCGCTCAATAAGCAAACTCCCCAATCTGCGCATAGGCATGCCAGAGCCATGCGACGCTACTGCATTCGCGTTTCCCTGTTCCGGCTCTCCCACGCTGCTGGTGGATAACGAAGGCATAAGTAACTTTCTGATTTATTCAAAGGACTGACCTGACGTTATGTCAAATCGAGCATCAATTTTAGGAGCACCCCTAACTCATAAGAGGCGTTTCGAAATTATATTTACATTCCCTTCGGGCGACGAGGCTGCAATTGCGTCCCCGTTAACAAGCTAATGAGATGGGCACCTGTCGCAAGAACCAATAAGGACAATAAAACCATAAGCGGTCGCGCAGGAATAAGACGGACTTCCCCAAACTGAGCTGGCTTGCGACTATAGAAAAACAAAAAAACAAGAAGCGCTATTTCCAAGCACAGCGCCCCAATCGTTAGCGTAAGTTGCGACAAGGTTTAATTCCTTCCAGATGGTCGTGGCGCAATGAAATGATTTTAGCCGGTCTTTTCCACGGCAGGGTCTTGAATGTGAAGCTGCATCTCTTTTTTGTCATCGCCGTCAAGATTCGACTCCGGCGCAGAGCCTGGATCGCCAGCTTGCCACTTCACGCGTCCCTCCTCGATCATCAAGCGCAGATTATAACGCGCCTTCTGGTTATAAATACCAGTCTGCTTGCGACTAAGCGTATCTGCCAACCGATAATATTTCGCGGCCTCTTCATAACTGGGCTCAGAGAATTTTCCTTCGTGGAACCCAAATCCGGCCATGAATGCCGCATCGGTAACTTGATCTGACGCCGCAACAAATAGAGAAATTGCCGCACACCAGTCCGCCGCAATACCTCCATAGCCGTTAGCAATCATCATACCTAGCCAGAACTGCGCATTGGGGTATCCGTTTCTGGCAGCCTTTTCCCACAACTCAATTGCAACTACATCACTTTGCTGAAGCTCGACACCCTGGGAATAAGCTGTGCCCAAAAAAAACTGACCGAGCGGATTGTTCTTTTCTGCAGCAGCCCTGAACAGTTCGACTGCGCTTTTAGGATTCTTATCAACACCCGTGCCGTTAATATATCGCAACCCCAGTTCAACTTGCGCTGCAACCTCACCTTTATTGGCGTTTTCAATCAAAGTTTGAAGCGGCAGTTTTTCCGCTGCCGCGTGGTCAGCCATTGCCGCTTTCGTTGCAGGGCTCGGAGCGGACGAAACGCCAACACCATGATCGGTGCACTTAAAAGCTTGTTCCGTCTTGCCGCGCCCATTGGCACAGCCGCTCAAACTAAAGGTGACTGCAAACGTGATTGCAGCAAAAAGAATCTCATAACGCATCGTTATCTTTCCAAACACTCACGTAGATTTTCACAACTTTACTTCGCTGCCTCCGCAACCGGCGCCACCTCTTGTGAGGCGGATTGCGGCAGCGCTTTCAGCTGATCACGGAAACTATCCCGCAAAAAGCGCGCGGTTTCCGGACTCTCAATAATATAGGGCGTGAGAAGAACAATAAGTTCTGTGCGATTGCGTCCCTTCGATGTGGTTTTGAAAACGTTACCAAGAATTGGGATATCTTTGAGAATTGGAATGCCATTCTCACTGGCACTAACGTTCTCAGATATCAACCCACCCAAAAGCACAGTTTCGCCATCTGATAGCGACAGCTCCGTGCTAATATTACGCGTCAATATCAATGGGCTTTGTACATCGGAAATATTATTCACCTGCGCTTCGCTCACCTCTTGAGATATAGTGAGCTCTACCCTTCGATTGGAATTGATCGTTGGGTTAACGCGCAAATTCACGCCTGTATTACGGTACTGGATGTCTTGAAGCAAAGAACTGGTTCCACCTACCGTACTGTTTGCTGCCGTTTGCTGTGACGTGATAATCGGCACCTGGGTACCAATGTTAATCGTCGCCGGCTTACCGCTACGCGCCACGATGCGAGGATTGGACAAAATATTAACTCGGCTTTTATCCGCTAGAGCTTGTATCTGTGCCGTAAAACTTCCAGCATCGCGAACGAGATTAACGATCAAGCCATTACTAGACTTTATAACGCTTCGAGCAGTGGTAGACGCGACACCGTCGTCGTATTGCAAAACAGCACCAAGAGTTTGGCCTTGCTTGAGAGTCACTTCCGCGATTGTTGCCTCAATTAACACTTCCAGTGGGGCGCGATCCATCTGATCAACAAGCGTTCGGAATTGAGCATATTCCTCAGCTGACCCTTGAAAAATAAGTCCATTGCGTGCTTCGTCGACAATCACTTTTTTCGAATGTAGAGCTGTTCTCTGCTCAGCAGTGCTTGCGCCAGTCGCATTAACACCAGTATTCGCGCCAGCACTTGGAACGCTCGAACCACTGGGAACGCTAGACCCACCATCCAGAAGTTCCCCGATAATCGTGGAAATATCGCCAGCTTTCGTGTTGTAAACCGGATGATAGAAAACGCCCTTTGTATCGATTGTCTGACTTGGCTGATCTAGATCCTGCACCCACTTAAGAACGTGCTCCATAACCACATCATCTGTGCAAAACACAATTATAGTGTTAAGGGCCCGCACGGGAATAAGTTTGATTGCAGCTCCAGACGACCCGCCAATCGCAACGAAATAACCCTCAGCCGTAAGCACCTCGACAAGTTGAACTGCGAGTTTATCGATACTCCAATACACAGGCGTAATTTTCATGCTTCTGAAGCCTGCCATCGCCGGCTGATCAAGCACATCAATCGTATCCAACGCCGCGGCAATATCATCCGGCTTACCTAACATCAGCAATCCATTGCCCAACGGCATCGTTTGAAACTCAAGACGACCTGGGAAAGACTGCTGCAACCAGGATTGCATTATTGGGCCAGGGATCGAGCCAAGAGTGGCGTAGAAGAATACAGGCCTCATGTCATCCGGCACGTTAGGCAGCGCGCGAGTACGCACAATGCGTGGAATATCCTTGCGCATCGATGCGTTTTCTACGATCCGATAAACGCCGTTCTCGTAATTTACAGCTACACCGTAGTTGCCGAGGACTTTCTTGACGAGCACGAGTAGGTCATTTGGTGGCAACGCCGCACCCGTTCGTATCGTGACGATCTGGTCACGCTTTTGTATTGCACTATCAATTTCAAAAGTGACCTTCAAAATGTCGCCAAATACAGAGTTTACAAACGCCGGCAGAGGAATTCCCTCTAGATTGACGCTCACCGACTCACCCTGGAGCTTAGGAGCCGGATCCAACGTCTTTGGCAGAACCGTCGTGCGGCCCAGCGGCGTCTGCAAGCCCTCTTCCACAATGAATGACTTCTGATTGGCAGCGACAGGCTCAGTAATTACTCCATTTGGTGTCACCGCATCTTGGCGTGGTTTTACAATTTTCAATGGCTCAAGGATTGGGTCGTCAGTATTAACACACGAAGAAAGAGCAATGAGCGCAAGCAAGGGCAATCCTTTTTGCCAGCTGTTATTCGGCGGCTTACGCTTCGCCACGATAGAGCACGAAACACGATAAACGCTCATTGTCCTGTATCCTTGCTGTATAAGCGGCGCGTTTTTGGCGCGCCATCTTGCTCAACTGTTAAACTGCCTTCTTGCACGTCTTTGATCATGACGCCGGTGGGCAGCGTATCTCCAACTTTAAATGCCTGAACGCGCTTATCATCGGCGATAAGTGCATAGAGTTGACTCCCTTGCGCATACGTTCCGATAAATCGCCATTGCGCGACCTGGACCTTGAGCTTTGTATTACGCTTCACACGTGGCTCGTCGGACCAAAATAGGTCCGCGACATCATCTGGGTTCATCTTATTCGCCGGCAGAAGAGGTATAGGTGGCGCGGGCAACGCCCATGTATCTTTTGCCGCAGCTTTATTTTCAGCTGGGATCGATTTAACTAAGCCCAGACCAACACCAGCTAAAATTGCGACTCCAATCGCGACAAGCGAAACTAAATAATTGCGCCACGCGCCAACCAGTGCGCGGAGCTGAAATGGTAGAACATTCAGCAATCGATCAATCATGGCTGCCGCACCGGCTCATCTAGGCGGATGAACGTCGAGAAATCAATTTCCACAAGGGGATTCCGGCCTGACCTTATAAATAGTCTATCAACGATCATGATTTTATCGTTGCGCGCAACTTCATCTAAAATTTGCACTACCGCTTGCGGCTGAAATGGCATCGTAACCTTTGCCGTCATGCGCTGCACGCCTTTTAGCGAAACCTTGTCATCAGTTCCCGAACCGACAGCACTTCTTTGGATACGAATGGTATCAGGTTTAACGCCGTATTTCTCTGAGCGATCACGAAGCCAACGCTCTAACGTTGCCTCCGCCAACCCAGCGGTCTCCGCCTGCCAAAATCGTTCCGACAATGCCAGCCGTAGCGCATCACTTTGCCGACGCCGGTCCTCCCATGACCCCTCAGACAATTGGCGCGAAAGATTACTAAGATCGGACTGCACACGCCGCAAATCGCGCGTTTGATCATTTAAAAATGAATTTGCGCCGAACAAAACAATCAGAACGGCAATCACCGCGCCTGCTGTCAACAGCGGACGCAAATGGTCACCGCCATTCGTTTGCGCCTGCATCCATGCGGTTACGGGCTTGATTAGGTCTGCGAACAGTTCGCTTTTCATAAAAATATCTTTTTAGCTCGTACGCCGAGGTTCAACGACCATCTTAAGCTGCAAATCTCGTTCTTGGCCCACAAGCGTACCACTCACGCTCTGAAAGCGCTCATCTCGCTCGAACAAAGTGATGAATGCGGCAGGGTCGAATTCCTTCTTACCTCGGACAACAATATCTAAATTACCACGATCAAATGACCACGACAGAATTCGCGCTTCTGCCGGGCCCAAAATTGCCAACGCGGCGTTCAAAACATCAATTTGCTGCGGATAAACATCCAGTGCGAGCAAGCTATTAATTTCATCCAGATTGGCGAACGCTTGTGCGCGATTCTGGCCGAATGCCTTATTGGCCGCACGTAATGACTGCAGTTCAGCGACAACACTCTGCTTTTTAAAGGCAACGACCCCCATTTGCGCCACAATGAAGAGGAGCAAACAGCTTGCAGCAATTGCGACTGCCTTAACAGTGCGCGCAGATTGCAATGTGGTGGACAGCTGATCTAAAGAGAACGCGCGCTCAATCCAGGGGCGCTCAAGAAAATCTAAGACGATTGGGACTGGCACATCCTGATCACTGCGCTCGGCTGCACCGCTAGCTCTGGCGAACTGTTGCCACTCAACTGACGTCGGTACAGATGGCCACCACCGCGTCGCGACTAGAAATTGGCTAGACCAGAATTGCCCCTCATAACCTTCAAGCATCGTTACTAGACGCAACCCATCATCTCCTCGGGGGCGCGCAAAGGTCTCTGGAACGACAATTGTTGATGCGGGTAAACGGTTAATCTCAAACTCGGTATCGACGCGCGATTGATCCCATGCGTACACGGATGCCCGGCGCCCCTGGTACACAATACTGTAGCCAGGATTGGTGAACGGAAATGTCTTGCGAACTTGAAGCTTCAAATAGGCCGACTGTTGTGTCTGCGTTACAGCTTCAGGAATCGTAATAATTTGATGGCGAACTAACTTACGGCTGAGGATCCAGGCCGCTCGGCGCCCCCGATGAGTCTCCTTCGTTGATTGCAGACTCGTCTGTGTCCAAAGTGTCGGGAGCGGGGAAAACGTTTGCTCCAGCCACGTCTCGATCTTCGGCTTCAAGCGATCCGATACTTTCTTTATCTCGAGGCGGGAGAGAAACGACATAATCAATTTGCCAGGGGTTATTCTTGCCATTGAAGTTATTGATGGTTAACGACATTCGTCGCCGCACGCCACTCGGTTTATGCTCCAGCTCAGCTATAACGCAGTTGCCGGGAGAGAACACGTATAAGAATGGTTCATCTCGCAAGGCTATCCCGGCTACGGCCCCTAGCTCTCTGACGTTGCGGAAAGAGCGCAGCTGACGTCGCTCAATAACCTTGATCAGGTCTTCCTCCAGCAAACCAGGAAGATTAGCCAAGAGTGTTTCGCGCGTCGCTGTATTGGGATTAAAGCCTTGTCCAGTGCACGTGGTCAGGACGGGCTGGACCGCCTCCCGCCGCCATAAGTCCACTACCTGATCCCACCCCAAAACCGCTTGAGCCTCAAACGGAGTAACCAAAAGCGCATTACTTGGCTCAGCGCGATTAAAGCGTTTGTAATCTTGGGCTTCGGCTCCTGAAATTCTTGTTAGGTCGTCCCGGTCAATATAATCGTCCAGGGCATCGATCAAGCTATTGCGTTGCTGATCGGGCAACTGAAACAAGGCAAGAAGCCGTCGAACTGCATTTTGTGAAAATCCATTAATATTAACCAATCCACGGCCATCAAAGATTCGAAGCGTAAAGTCAGGGTGACTGCCGACCTGATAGGGTCGGCCATCAAGCTGAATCGATTTGTCGGTTTGGATATCCAAAGCCATCATGGCAAGAGCGTTCGACCTATCGATTTTTACAGTCGGCTTGCCTAGCTCTAACCCCCGAATCGTAACTGGCCGCGTGAGCATGTAAAATACAAGTTCATCACGGATTTCTGTCGTCGCCCGATCAATGTCGGCTTGCTCCTGGATGACTTGTGCGTCCCGGAGGCTCTGCAATACCCACTCGTTTACCGCCGCGATAACCAGCCCGATTGAGGCAATAACGACCAAGGCAAGCGGAAGTACAAAGCCTTTTTGTGCACTGGAAGAAGAGAGCTTCATGCCGAATTCATATCACACTAGAGCAGCTTCTTTAGAGCCCTTTTGGCGACGTGCCGTCTTGCAGATGAACACTCAAGTATCGCAATCATCATGCAATACTTTGCCCGCTATCGACGATTACAAAGCATTCAGCCGTCGCTGCGCAAATGAACGGCAAACAGCTCACCCACCCCGACATCAATTGATCGCTGGCACATCGACCTGACTCGGCGGCAGATGTTCAAGATACCTAATCCAAATGGCGTTATAGGCCCACTCCATATGCCGAACCATTTGTTCGGGGTCAAACATGGGCTCAGTGTCACGGGCAGCCACAAGCTTCTGCCGCAGCCCCATCAAGCTTTGACGATTGCTGCCGAATTGCACCGCACGCTCTTCATACGCCTCAAGTGAATCAGTTACTAACTCAGGTATGCCAGCAGATCGAGCCATACCAGCACCAACCCGGCTTTGGAAAACAATGCCAGCGCAGGTTAATACCGGACAACACATCCAAAGAGCATCATTGCCAACTGCCCCCGCATTTTGTGGAAACGTATCAAGGAACAAATCAGCACACGCCAAGCGCTGTAGATATTCTTCGTATGGAACGCGCTCTCCAATAATAATGCGATTAGGGTCAATACCCTGGCCTTGGGCCCACGCCCGTAACCTTGCCGCACTATTGGGCTCACTATGAGCTAACCAAAGGACACTCTTTGGCACACGCGCCAAGATACGCATCCAAACATTAAACATGGTCGGATTTAAGCGGTTCGGCAGGCTGAAATTGCAAAATACAGTGACGTCTTCAGGCAACCCGACATCCGCACGAGTGAGAGAGGGCGTCGGCTTGATAAAAGCATGGCGATCCCCCGCGAGCATGGAATGAGGTAAGCGAATAAGGCTCTCCTCCATGGCCAGCAGGTCCGCATATTCGCTCACAGTAGTATCTACAATTTGGTACTGAATAAAAGGCACGCCGAGCGTGCCGAGATATCCTGCGTACGTCACTTGGATCGGGGCCACCTGTTGCGCAAGAACATCCAGTCGATTGTTGCGCGTATAACCCGATAGATCGATCAAGATTTGCACGCCATCATTCATGATTTTCTGACCTGCAGTCGCGGCATCCATGCCATACAACTCATCGAAGGAATCGACATTCTGCTGCACAGATTGACGCAAATCGTTGTCAGGTGCGGGCCACGTTGAATAGGCACGCACAATGAACTTACTGCGATCATGATGTCGAATAAGTTCGGCCATCAATCGCCCGATGGGATGAGGATGAAAGTCAGATGACAGATATCCAATCGTAATGCGTGGCGCGTGCTTCCACACTCGCGACAGGTGCAGTCTTATATTTGCCTGACGCACAGCATCGACCTCAGGGTCCGATTTAAGCCGCGACGCAGAGAAACCGAAGGCACGAGCGACACTGGCCTGCAACGCAGGCACCGGCACGTATAACAACGCTTCAACAGGATCAGCTGCCTGGGGATGCTTTGAGAGAGCCTCTAAGGCGCGCGTTCGGATTTCATCAATTCGATCCCAGGCACAAATATTCAGTGCAAAGGACATAGCCATGTTCGCCGCAATGGCATGATCGGGCGAGGCATCTAGGGCGCGCAGCGCATACTGAAAAGCGTCTTCTTGTCGGTTCGATTGCTGCGCCTGGCTGGCGAGCAAGACCAAAGCATCGCTATTGTTTGGAGAAATTTGGAGCGTATAGACAGCGAAACGCTCGGCTTCGAGCTGCCGATTGTGACGAAACAATACAAGCGCGATTTTTACGAGACATTCGGGATGCGGCCCGTCTTTCGCGAGTAGCTCGCGCAAGGCGGCCTCATCGTACATATCATTGAGGATAGTGGGCGTATTTGGAGTCTTCGCAACAGTCGGCCAATAACTATCTGCAATACGCGCGGCTTCTTCGGGCGACGTCAAGCGTGCAAGCTGGGAGCGCGGCGCTTCAAATAAAGGCGTTAGTTTCAGGGCTGTCTGATAGCACTCAATGGCAACCAACTTGCTCCCTTGCACTTCAGCGATTTCGCCCTTAACCGCCCATGCCTCGCCATATGTCGGACACAAATCAATAGCCTGATTAATGAGTGCTAGAGCAGCAAAATGCTGGCCACTGAGGAGTCGCAAACTCGCCAAGAAGCAATAAGGATATGGATCTTCAGGGGATAAAGCGATCGCATTCAAGCAAAATGCAATCTTATCTTCCAGTGACTGCTTGTTAGCAATCAATGTCATTTAGCAATCCTCGTGCATGATCATTGGCGGCAAAGTTGAACGATGCGCTAAATCTTTTGCGCCACTTGGCGAACCGGGGCATAGGCCACTGACGCATCGCCAGCAAAAGCATAAGGACCGGTATGCGTCAGCTTACTCTTTACATCGATCCAAATTTCGCCGCCCAGTTTTCGCCAACGTTTGCAGAATGCATAATCCTCGCTGAGGTAATGGCCTGTTTGAGGGTCAATAATGCAATCAAACAATGCATAGTATTTATCATTTGTATTCTGATCGGTTGGAAATCCATGAACCGTCGTATACTTAGTTTCTGGATACGCTGCGATCATTCGTTCGAAGACGTGGCGCTTAATTAACAAACAACCCGTTCCAGCGTATTCAGCAGTAACAAAGTCGCCTTGCGACTTGAGTTGATCACCAACACAGTGCTCAGCCACATACACCATTCCAGCCTTGTCTATAGGCTCGCCATTCTGGACACGACGCGACACATTCGCCCAATCAAAATTCTTCGCCGGATACATTGCCGCGACAACATCTTTGTCGAAGGCAAGAAGTTTCATGATCTGCTCGGGCTCAAACGAGATATCCGCGTCAACAAATAAGAGATGCGTTGTATCGGGCTGATGCAAAAACTCAGCAACTACACCGTTACGCGCACGCGTAATAAGGGCGTCTCCACCAACCAAGTTAACATTAATGCCAACACGCTCTTTGCGCGCATGATTAATCAACTTAATGAGTGAAAGCGTGTAGCCTTGGGTCACAAGCCCGCCAAAACATGGCGTGCCGATAGTAACAACGGTCTTCATCTTATTCTCGCTTTAGCAACGCCTTTTTGACAGCTACAGAATAGGCAAAAAGAAAAAGGCACCTTTAATCGAATGCCGCTTATAACACGAAGGCCGATGCAAACTGGTAGTGAATTTAACTAAAAACCTTCTGAGCAAATTGCACGATTTCACCCTTCAACAGCCGCCTAACGTGTGTCATCAATCTGCACAAGATAAGATGAAATTGGGGCTGTTTGCGTGGATTGGTCTGAAGGCTACGTCACAGGTATTCAATATACCCGTGGCTATTACAAAGAGCTAAATCCTCTTTTGCAGTCGTTCGCTATGGCTCTGAAGGGGCTGAGCGCGCCTGATCTAAGCGCCCCTTTTGTGAAGGTGGAGCTTGGCTGCGGGTACGGCCTCTCGCTTCTTTTTGAAGCCGCCGCCTTTCCGCACGCGCAGTTCTTTGGTCTCGATTTTAATCCAGCCCATATTAATTGGGCCAAACGCTTAGCGAACGATGCTCAACTGAGCAACATCACCTTTTATGATGCAAGTTTTGCTGATCTTCACAAACCCACTCTTGGTATTCCGTCAGCAGATTTCGTGGCGCTTCATGGCGTTTGGACTTGGATTAACCAGGAAAATCGCAACCTGATTACTCGCTATCTTCAATCGCGGCTCAACCAAAACGGCATTGTGATGGTCAGTTACAACGCGCATCCAGGGTGGTCCGAGCTTCGGGGCTTGCGAGAACTGATGATGCGAAAATTTCGCTCGGTTGCGGGGCCTACTGAAGCACGCGCACAAGCCGCCGTAATTTTTGCACAAGAGATGACAAAAGTTGACGGTCCATACCTCCAGAGCCACCCAGGCTTGGTCAAAGCCATCGAAGACTTAGGTAAATTGCCACCACGCTATTTGGCGCACGAATACTTCAACGATGATTGGCACTTATTCAATCATCACGATGTGGCAGCGTCTTTGACAACAGCAAGCCTGTGCTTCGCAGCAACTTGCAAGCCGATCGAGAATCTTGATGCACTCTACCTCGACACGAGCGTGACAGCCTTATTAAGCGAACTGACCGGCAGCGATCGTGAGACGGCAAAAGATGTCTATCTTAACAAGAAATTCCGGTACGATCTGTATACAAAACAAACTGGAAGTTCGCACCGCGCCATCCACTCAGAGGCGCTTCAAGATTTTTGGGTCATTGCTAGCGATAATCAGCAGAACATAAACTGTGGCACAGTAACAACCTCCGTCGGCAATGTTTCGGTGCACGTCGACCTTTGGCATCTCATACTTGACTGCACCAAAGAAAAACCCATTTCTGCATTCGAGCTTGCCAATCTCAGCGCGAAGACAGCATCGAGCGTTGCAGAAACATTAGCGATCATGTTGGACGTGGACGCACTTCAAGTTGCTCTACCGCCCACATACTTTGAGGATAGAAAAGCATCAAGTTCGCGACTTAACGCTGCATTGATGCAACGGTTTTTACGCGGCGAGGATACAACGCAGATGTCTTCTCCTGTGACAGGGCTTGCGCACGCCGTAAGCGACATTGATCGCCTTTTCATGCAGTCACTTAGATTGAATAAAGAGCCCGCACCATACGTCTGGCAGGCCTTACGCAACATCGGGCGCGGCGTTACACGCGGGGGTAATTTGATTCAGAATACAGATGAGATACACAGCGAGCTCAATGCCCGCTTTGCTGCGTTTAAAGTCCAGACGCTGCCGCGCATGCAGCGCCTGGGTTTAGTATGAGGCGCGTTGCGCCCAAAATCGAAATGTTGGATTTCTAGGTTCGATTCACTGCTTTCAAAGACCTGGTGTTGTATGGCATCAATGGCGCAAACAAGCTTGGTAGATAAGGGGATACAGCGTGGATTGGTCGGATGGATACGTCACCGATTTGGGTTATACGCACGGGTATTACAAAGAGCTAAATCCGCTGCTCCAAAGTTATTCTCTTGCCGCTAGTGGCCGCGAAGGGCCCGACATTAAAAAGCCGTTCGTAAAAGTAGAGTTAGGCTGCGGATATGGACTGTCAGCGCTGATTGAAGCCGCTGTCTTTCCGCATGCGCAAATTTTTGCGCTCGATTTCAACCCCAACCATATTACGTGGGCAAAGCGGATCGCAAAAGAAGCTCAACTGGATAACGTGACGTTCTTCGACTCCAGTTTCGCGGACCTCTTGAAGCTTCCAATTCCACAAAGCGATTTTGTGGGTTTGCACGGCGTTTGGTCGTGGATCAATCAAGACAATCGCGACGCCATTACAGACTTCTTAACTGCCCGCCTTCAAAACGGCGGCGTTGCGATGATCAGTTACAACACACTACCTGGCTGGTCAGAGTTGCAGAGCTTGCGCGAGATCATGATGCGCAAGTACCGCTCCTCTGCCGGCAATACTGAAACACGCATTAAAGAGGCCCTTAGTTTTACCGAAGCGTTTGCAAAAATCGGCGGGCCCTTTTTTAATCGCCACGCAAGCTTGCGCAAAACGCTCGAGGATTTAGCCAAAAAATCAATCCGGTATATGGCGCATGAGTACTTCAACCTGGATTGGCATCTCTTCTATCATCATCAGGTGGCCGAAAGCCTGATGCGAGCAAAACTCTCTTTTGCGGGCACATGCAAACCACTCGAGAACTTCGAACGATTTTGTTTCCCCACAGAGATCATCGCGCTTTTAAATCAGGTCGCTCCGAGTGAGCGCGAGACAACCAAAGACCTCTATCTTGATCGGAACTTCAGATACGATTTGTATGGGCGCGGGATCGAGAAAGGCCAAATCATTGCAACGATCGATCGCTTGCGGGAAATGAACTTTGTGTTGATCGACGATGACGCGAAATTAGACGAGGCATCCGATAAGACACAGATCAGCAGTGTGAAACTCAAAAACGCATTGCTTCGGCCACTTCTAGACCGCCTCAGACAAGGCCCCGCGACTGGTGCCGAACTGTCAACGCGCAATGGCGCTGAAGTATTGTCTGCCTCAGCGCTGGCAGAAGTGCTCACGCTTTTAATAGAATCTAAGATCATTTCGGTCGGGATGCCGAACGAAGGCGCGGAAGCGCGCCGAAAAACAACAAGCCGCCTCAATGCCGCATTGATCGAACGCTATAATTATGGTGAGGACGTTGCCTTCCTCGCATCACCTGTGTCAGGCTTTGGGCATAATCTTAACGATATTGAGCGCTTATTTTTAACCGCCATATTGAACGGTAAAAACCCTGTCGAACATGCTTTTAAGACGCTGTCTCGTTTAGGTCGCCGCGTGATCCGCGATAATACTCCGCTGCAAGATGACAGTGAAAGCTTAAAAGAACTTAGTGCACGCCTTGATACCTTTACGGTCGCAACCGCGCCGAAATTAAAGCGGCTGGGATTCTTGTAACAGTACGCCAGATTCCGTACCCCGATGGCTGACCAGACCCCTGATTTTGCGCAACACCTGGACACGGCTCAGAATCACCACCGGAGCGGCCGGCTAAGCGAGGCTGAAGCAGCTTACCTCGCCGCTCTTCAAGTAGCCCCAGCGTCAGTCGATGTTTTACGTCTGTTGGGCGCGCTATATTTGCAACGCGGCGCGGCGCAAAGCGCAATCCCTTACCTCACACGCGCCCTCAGCATTGATCCAAACCAGCATGAAGCGCGCCTTAACCTTGGGCGCGCTTTAATCAGTGTTCAGCGTTACGGGGAAGCGTGCGCCGAACTTGCGCATGCTCTGCGGGTGCAACCCGACAACATCGATACGCTCATAAATTATGGGAACGCGCTTCATAAGCTTGGCAGAACTGATGAAGCTATCGCGGCTTATCGGCGCGCGATTATATTGGAACCAGGGCATGCGCTGGCGCAGTTCAGTTTAGGCCGCGCCTTTGCTGCCGAGGGCAGACCGCACGATGCCTTAGAGCATTACGATCAGGCGCTCGCCGCACAGGCAAACTACGCCGAAGCCCGCTGGGCAAAAGGCGTGACGAAGTTGATGCTGGGCGAATACCTGGACGGTTGGACGCTGTATGAAGCGCGGTGGCAGTCGCCCAGTTTTGGCCACAGCCCTCGGCAGTTTCCGCGCCCGATGTGGGACGGCGGGGGGATCAGCGGAAAAACGCTTCTGGTGCATGCCGAGCAGGGCTTTGGGGATACAATCCAATTTTGCCGGTATATCCAGCTGCTGACAGCACAAGGCGTGCGCGTATTGCTGCTTGCCCAACCAGAGTTACGCTCGCTATTGCAAGCCTCATTATCTTGCGATGTCTTCTCCCCCGGCGAGCCAATTCCCAAATTCGATGTTCATTGCGCCCTGTTAAGTTTGCCGCACCTCATGCGTACAACGCTTGAAACAGTGCCGCACACAACACCCTACCTAACGCCACCTTCAGATAAAATTACGCGATGGGAAAACCTACTCGGACCCAAGCAAAAAGTACGCGTCGGGCTAGCTTGGTCAGGACGTCGCACGCACATTGATGATCAGCGCCGTAGCATGACGCTTGAGGCATTGCGTTCGATTTTGGAATTAGGGGCGGAATTTCACGCCTTGCAAACTGAAATCAGTGCTGCTGATCAAGAGGCGCTGTCGCAATCAAATATCCGCACATTTGATGTAAAAAATCGCGACTTCGGCGATGCCGCGGCGCATGTCGCCGCTATGGATGTTGTTGTAAGCGTGGATACCTCCCTCGCCCATCTCGCTGGCGGGCTCGGCAAGCGCACATGGATCATGCTGGCTCACAAGCCCGATTTCCGCTGGATGCTCAACCGCGAAGACAGTCCATGGTACCCAACAGCGCAGCTATTTCGCCAAACCCAAAAGAGTAATTGGGATGATGTGATTGCGCGCGTACGCTCAGAACTCCAAAAATTGCTCTAACCTGCTTGGAGCATGCGATCACGTTCTGCAAACCACTCAGCGGCATAACCGCAGTTCTTGTAATTCTCGAAATAGGGCCCGCCCTCGGTGTAGTGCAGGAGTGAGATAGCCGACGACGGCAACGCCGGATCGTAATCGACCAAATGATTCCAACGCCCCGGTATAGCGCCAATCAAATTGTCATCGCCCAACCATTTGAACTGATGCAACTCCAAGCCGCTCGCGGTGTTGACATATTCTTTGGTGAGCGCGCGGCACTTGGCATTGTTAAACAAGATTACGCTGGACCAGTTCTTTTTCTCGTACTTGGTTTGCAGCTTACCCAAGAACTTTACATCGTCGGTGGGGTTGTGCTCGTGCTTCACCACTTGGGCTGCGTATTTGTCGTCACGCAATTTCCACAAGTTCGCAATGTCATCCAACATCAGCATGTCGCAATCACAAAACAAGCTCCACCCTTCGTAATTGCTCAAGTATGGAACGATGAAGCGCGAGAACGAAAAGTCGGTAGATTGCTTGGCATCTTTAGGGCGATCAAACACGGGCTTTAAGTTCAACAACGCCAGCGGCGTGATCTGCACCGGCTCAGATGATCGCGACAGAATGCTATGGGACAAAACGTGATAGGACACGGCCTCGCGCGGATCATAACCAATAAATACCCGGATCATTTCGAACCTCAGCCTTATAACGAGCGGTCGCAATTCATTTAAACTGCCATAACGTATTTACCATACGCACTAAAGAGCTCTTAAGGTTCTGCAACCTTGATATGCGTCAAAAAGGCAAACGGCACAGCTGTGGCGTCTTGACCGCTCGCCCAGACAAGGCTTACAAAAATGGCAGACGTCGTGGGATTTGCTGACCGGCTTGCGGCCACGTTAAAACCGCTAAAATTGGTCGAGGGCATGGTGCCCCCGCCTTTCCGGTCGGGGGCTTTTTTTATGCCTCCTATGGATCGAAGGAATATCGTTATGGCCACCGATTACGAACATCAGAAGCAATGGCAGGCCGCCACCCAATTGGTACGTGGTGCCACCGAACGCAGCCAGTTCTCCGAGACCAGTGAAGCGATCTTCATGAACTCGGGTTACGTGTACGCAACCGCTGAGGAAGCCGAAAATTCATTCAACGGCACCCTGGAGCGCTTTGTGTACTCGCGCTTCCGCAACCCCACTGTCGCGATGTTCGAAAAACGCCTAGCCCTGATTGAAGGTGCCGAAGAATGCCGCGGCGTCGGCAGCGGCATGGCGGCCGTGTTTGCCGCCCTGGCCTGTCAACTGAGCGCTGGCGATCGTTTGGTTGCGTCACGCGCGCTGTTTGGCTCATGCCATTACATCTGTGCTGAGTTGCTGCCCCGCTTTGGCGTGAAAACAGAGCTTGTTGATGGCCGTGACATCAACGCGTGGAAAAAAGCACTGTCGACACCAGCAAACGCCGTGTTCCTGGAAAGCCCATCAAACCCCGGCCTGGAAGTGATCGACTTACCGGAAGTCTGCAAACTTGCCCATGCGGCGGGTGCAACCGTCGTGGTGGATAACGTTTTCGCCACCCCATTGCTACAAAAACCCCTGAAGATGGGCGCAGATGTTGTGGTGTACTCGGCGACCAAGCACATTGACGGCCAAGGCCGCTGCTTAGGTGGCGCAATCTTGAGCACCACGCAGTTCATCAACGATAAGCTCACGCCATTCTTGCGCCACACCGGCCCGTCGCTCAGCCCCTTCAATGCGTGGGTCCTGTTAAAGGGCTTAGAGACGCTGGAACTACGCATGGAGCGTCATTGCGCCAATGCTCTGAAGGTTGCGACCTTCTTGTCCGCGCAAAAAGCACTGTCGAAAGTTTTGTATCCAGCGCTGAAATCACACCCGCAGCACGCATTGGCCATGAGCCAAATGAGCGCTGGCGGAAATGTGATCGCGTTCGAAGTGGCCGGCGGCAAAGAAGCAACCTTTAGATTTCTCAACAAGTTGAAGGTCATCGATATTTCCAACAACCTAGGCGATGCCAAAAGTTTGATTTGCCACCCCTCCACAACCACGCATCAACGCCTCTCAGCAGAAGATAAAGCTGTAGTTGGTATTACCGATGGCTTCATCCGACTATCTGTAGGGTTGGAAAGCGCCGACGACCTGATTGCGGATTTGCAACAAGCTTTGAAAGCTTGAAAAGATTTCTCCGCTCTCTCTTGACGATAGCGCTTTCATTTGTCGGAATCAGCCCCACGTATGAAAGCGCGCTCGTTTAAGGCTGCGCTAGGTTGTTGGTATGTACGAGAAGATCACCCACGATATCCGCATTAGTGTTCATCCGGTGTTTTTGGATGAGCAGTCCGCCCCAGACCGAAACCACTTTGTTTGGGCCTACCGCGTCAACATCGAGAACAAAGGCCACGAGACTGTTCAGTTGGTGAATCGCCATTGGCGCATCACGGACAAACTCGGCCGCCAGCACGAAGTTAAGGGCGCTGGCGTTGTCGGAGAGCAGCCGGTTTTGAAGCCGGGCGAGTCGTATGACTACACCTCGGGTTGCCCGCTAGAGACTCCGTCGGGCATTATGGTTGGGTCCTATGAAATGCGAACTCCTGATGGCGGCAGCTTTTGGGTTGATATCCCGGCGTTTTCCCTCGATAGCCCCCATGACAAGGCACGAATTAATTAACTGCATCGCACAATTAACCAATTTGGTCGCCCGACTGATCCGCGGCCACAGAGCCGCCGTAAAAAGATGCGAAATGAGATCAGGTCGATATACTTGCCTTCCCGGTAGACTGGCCTTCCACCGTCAGACGACCTAGATAACGTTCAATATCAGAAGCCTCGCGAACAGCGGGCCACAGCACGAACGTCGATAAGTCACAAGCCAGAACCGAAGAGAGAGGGTACGCCCATGTCGAGCTTCTCAAAAACCATGCCACCAAAAGTTCTTCGCGATCATCGCGAAGCACGCGCCGCATCGAGCCGCCCCACTCGCACTCAGGCTGAAGAAGCGGTGCGGACGTTACTGTTGTGGGCTGGCGACGACCCGAACCGCGAAGGTTTAATGGGCACCCCTGATCGTGTCGTGCGCAGCTACGAAGAATTCTTTCAAGGTTATAACCAAGATCCAGAAGCGATTTTGCGCACCACATTTGAAGAAGTCGAAGGCTACGACGAAATGGTGCTGCTGAAAGACATTCCGTTTGAAAGCCATTGCGAGCACCACATGGTGCCGATTATTGGCAAAGCCCACGTGGCTTATTTGCCCAACAACCGCGTTGTCGGCATTTCAAAGCTGGCTCGCGTTGTGGAAGCATATGCAAAGCGCCTGCAAATTCAGGAAAAGATGACAGCGCAAATCGCCAATGCCATCAACAATGTGTTGCACCCAAAGGGTGTTGCTGTGGTGGTTGAAGGCGAACATCAATGCATGACCACACGCGGCGTGCACAAAAGCGGCGTCAGTATGGTGACCTCTACGATGTTGGGGGCCTTCCGTGAAAATGCCTCAACCCGCCGGGAATTCTTGGCCTTCATCGGCAAGTAATCCAAGCAAAACCAGTTCAAAACAAAAACGCCGCAGATCAACTCTGCGGCGTTTTTTATTTCAATTGAAAAAGCCTTAACGAACGTATTGCCCCATGTATTGAGGCAATTGCGATTTCAACTCGCGGTCCACCGCGTCAAAACATCTGTTAACCAGTTCGACCCAAGTTGCTTCCTTTTCGGATTGCTTGGTGCCCTCGATTAGCGTTTGCGACGCCATGGCTGAGCTATCAACCTTGGTGATCAAGTTACCAGCAGGGTCGACAATGGCCACTTCCAAGCTCAGGGCAGCCTCATACTTCAACGATTCTTCTTTCTTGAACCAACCGCCGATGCCTTTTGTAATGGGCAGAATGGTTTCGGTAATGCGGCCCTCGCGCATGGTCACGCGCAGTTTGTTGACGCTATTGCCGGTCAGTTGAAAACGCTGGTTCGCCCAGGTTTTTAAGGCTGTATCAAAGCCGAACAAGGAAAGATGCCCCACTTGGGGATAGGCCTTCGGCGTTGAGTCGCGGTTTTCAATCTCAAGCGCAGTGCCATCCACGCGATAGAGCGTCGTTTCCGCAAAGCGCAGTTCGGGCGGGTTTACTTTGCTGTCTGCGGCCCACACAGATGTACTCAACACCATGGTGAGCGCGGCAACGAAAAAAGCTTTCATGGAGTATTATCCTCTTCAAGCGCACTATTGTCCGGCGCAGGCTCGCATTAGGCCCGACAGAGCATCAAGCCTGATCTCTTAACGTTAGTTTGTCGATTTCCGTTTCACTAAACACATAATCAGTGCGGCAAAATTCGCAGGTCATGCGGATCACACCATTTTCGGCCAACGCCCTCACTTCTTCTGCCGGAAATGAGGCTAAAATGCGTTCGCTGCGCTCACGCGAGCACCGGCATCCAAACTGAATAGGCCGCGCTTTCGTGGGGTTAACGCCAATTGTAGCGAATAATCGGTGTAACAACACTTCAGACGGTAACGTTATATCCACTATCTCTTTTTTCGTGACACTGCCCATCAGAATGACCGCCGTGCGCCACGCCTCTTCGGCGTCTTCATCGTTCAGGACAGGACGCCCGCCAATGTCAGGCATACGCTGAAGCACAATGGCAGCAGCACGCCAATCTTTATGATCTTTGTCAGGCGGCGCTACAGCAGCCATCATGGCCGAAGCAATCTGTTCTGACTGTCGGAAGTAGTTGTGCACTGACTCAGCAATGTTTGTGCCGCTCAGTTCGACAATCCCCTGATAACGCTCGGTATCTGGGCCTTGATCAACGGTAAACGCAAGATGACCGGTGCCCAACAAGTGTGGGGCCAAGTGCTCCGGCTTGCCGCGCATCATGGCTACATCCAGTTTATCTTCATCAAACTTTGCGCAGCCTCGCAGATGACCTTCCGACGTGATATCCGCCACAAGCGTATGCACAGGGCCGTTGCCTTGTGCTTGGAGCGTAAAAACACCGTCGTATTTGATGCCTGCGGCTAATGCGACAGCCGAAACCAAGGCTTCGCACAGCAACTCAGACACCACGTCTGGATCTTTGTGACGTTCGACAATTTCTGTAACCGACGATGACAGGCGAACCAAGCGGCCGCGAAAAGCTCCGCCCGCAACGACGAAGGTTTGGCAGACATCAAAACTCACGGCGGGGTGTTCGGCTGCCGCACTCACGACATGCACCACACCAAAATACCTTTCTGCGCGTGCAGACGATTTTCAGCCTCGTCCCAAACCGCAGAGCGCGGACCATCAATAACCGACTCTGTCACTTCTTCACCACGGTGCGCGGGCAAGCAATGCAGGAAGATCGCATCTGGCTTTGCCATCGCCATAATGGCGTCGTTCACTTGGAACGGCTGCAACAAATTATGCCGATTGCCTTCTTCATCACCCATCGACACCCAAGTATCGGTGGTCAGACAGTCCGCACCTTTGGCCGCCGCCAAAGGGTCGGTTGTTTCAACGATCTTGGCGCCCTTGGCACGCGCGGCAGCAATCACATCCGGCTTCACGGATAGCGATTTCGGGCACGCTAAGCGTAATTCAAAACCAAACAACGCCGCGGCATGGACCCAGCTAACGGCAACGTTGTTGCCATCGCCGCACCACGTGACCACAGCATTGCTGATGGACCCTTTGTGCTCTTCGTAAGTCATGATGTCGGCCATGATCTGGCACGGATGCGAATCGTCCGTCAGGCCGTTGATCACGGGCACAGTGGCATACGCGGCGAGCTCTTTTAATTTTGCCGAAGCATGCGTGCGCAACATGATGGCATCGACATAGCGCGACAACACACGTGCGGTATCGGCAATGGTTTCACCACGGCCGAGCTGCGTTTCTTGCGGCGACAGTACCAGCGCATTGCCGCCCAACTGAGTCATACCCACTTGGAACGACACACGCGTACGCGTCGATGGCTTTTCGAACACCAAGGCAATGGACTTGCCGGTCAGCGGGGGGCTTTTTAAGCCCCCCGCCTTTTGTTCTTTTTTCATTTTCACAGCGAGATCGAGAATTTGGCGCAGCGTTGCTGCATCCAACTTATCGAGATCAAGGAAATGCTTGGGTGTTTTGTTCTGACCAGACATTACGCTGCCGCCAATTCACTCGCTGCTTTATCAATGATGGCCACAGCCGCATCGATTTCAGCATCAGAAATAACTAACGGTGGCAAAATACGCACGACGTTATCGCCGCCTGCCACTGTCAACAAACCGTGATCTAAGAACTTGGCGATGATTTGGCTGTTCGGGATCACGCCCTTCAAGCCCAGCATCAACCCCATACCGCGCAACTCGGCAAACACCTTTGGATGTTTTGCCACAAGCGTTTTCAGCTTAGCCTGCAACTTATCGCCGGTAGCTTTCACCTTATCCAAGAACCCAGGCTCTAACATCACATCCATCACAGCGTTGGCCGCCGCCATTGCCAACGGATTGCCGCCGAACGTAGAGCCGTGCGTACCCGCAACCATGAACTTCGCGGCCTTCTCGGTCGCCAAGCACGCGCCTACTGGAAAGCCGCCGCCCAGACCTTTAGCGATGGCGCAAATGTCCGGCGTGATGCCGTACCATTCGTGCGCCAAGAGTTTGCCTGTACGGCCAATGCCGGTTTGCACTTCATCCAAGATCAGCAATAGGCCGAACTCATCAGCGACGGCGCGCAAGCCCTTCATGTAGTCTTGGCTTGCCGGCACGATGCCGCCTTCACCCTGAATGGGCTCAGCGATGATCGCAGCCGTTTGCGGGCCAATAGCCGCGCGCAGCTCGTTCATATTGCCAAACGGCACTTGATCGAAGCCATCAACTTTGGGGGCAAAGCCGTCCAGGTGTTTTTCCTGGCCGCCGGCCGAGATGGTGGCAAGTGTGCGGCCATGGAACGCCCCACGTAAGGTGATGACGCGATATTTGTCTTTCGCACCTTGGGCCTGGTGATAGCGGCGCGCCGTTTTAATGGCGCACTCCATCGCCTCTGCACCTGAGTTACAGAAAAACATGGTGTCGGCAAATGTGGCTTCAACCAAACGCGCAGCCAGCTTTTCCTGACCGGCAACGCGGTAAAGGTTTGAGGTATGCCACAGTTTCTCAGCTTGAGCCTTCAGTGCTCCGACCAAATGCGGATGCGCGTGGCCTAAGGCGGTCACGGCAATGCCAGCGCCGAAGTCTAAGAATCGTCGTCCGTCCGCGGCATACAGCCACGCCCCTTCGCCCCGATCAAAAACGATATCGGTTCTGGCATAGGTAGGCATAACAGCAGCGATCGACATTTCTCTTTTTCCTTCTCCGACGCTCTTACAAAAATCCTGTGGTTTGGTGACAAGCAGGCCGCGAATTGTGGCCCGAAAAAAATTGGGGCGGTTCGTGAAAACCGCCCTTTCTGCCGCTATTGATTGCGCGAGCCGCCGCTAAAGTCAACGGTGGCTCCTGTGAATCCTTTATGGTGTGGCGCAGCAGTCCGGGGCCTAAGCTTTGAGCTTATAGCCTCGTCGGATCATGAGGTAGGTGACGGCAAACAGCGCCAGATTGAGCACTGTCATCACAACAACACCCAAAAGCGGTTGGCTGGGCTCTTGGCCCAAGAAGCCATGCCGGAAGCCATCGATGTTGTAGAAGAACGGATTGTAGTGGGCGATGAACTGGCCCCACTCGGGCAGGCGATCAACGGTGTAGAACGTGCCCGATAAAAATGTCAGTGGCGTCACCACAAAGTTGGTGACCGCAGCCATGTGGTCGAACTTCTCGGCCCAGATGGCACCGATCACACCCATCGACGACATAAACAGCGCACCCGCCAAGCCGTGGAAGATGATCAGCCACACATTGTAGACATGAATGTTGGCGAAGAACGCCATGACGGCCAAGCACGCGATTCCGACTATCACGCCGCGTGTGGCACCACCTGCAATCCAAGCGATGGTGAGTTCACCTGCACTCAGCGGCGGCATCAGTACGTCGACAATGTTGCCTTGCACCTTCGATACGAGGATAGATGACGAGGTGTTGGCGAACGCGTTCTGCACCATGGTCATGATGACCAAGCCCGGCACCAGGAAATCCGCGAATGGGTAGCCAGCAATGGTCACACCCTGACGGCCAAAGGCGAACACCATCACCAGTAGGAACATCAGGCTGGTGATGACAGGGGCCGCGACGGTTTGCACGATCACCTTCCAGAAGCGGCGCACCTCTTTCAGGTACAACTCCCACAGGCCCAGCCAATTGACAGCACCCATGCTCCGCGGTGGCGGCACGGTAAACACTGTCTTGGCGCTGGCAACTTGAGTGTCGTGCATGGCAAATAAGAAGGCTTCGAAAATACGAGGTTTGCGGTTTATGCCTGCAGACCTCCCATGGCAAGAGAAGAAGTGACAGATCAGGGCCAAAAAAAGGCAAGGCTAAGGGTGCGAACGCCCGAGAGCGAAAGCCGGGCAAGCGCCCAGCCATGCTGCCGACCAAGCGCCGCCTGAATAATATCGCGCTGTTTTATCTCAAGCGGTTTTCGTCCAGTGCTGAAAACCTGCGTCAGGTTTTGCGGCGGCGCACCTTGAAGATGACCACCGAAACACCCGAATTGCGCGCCCAGGCGTACCTAGACATTGATGAAATTGTGGCCGCGTTTGTGAGCAAAGGCGCGATCAACGACGAGCAATATGCGGCAGCGCGCGTGCGGTTTGATCAGGTCATGAAAAAGCCCAAGGCCAAGACAGCGGCAAAGCTGCGCGCCAAAGGCATTGCACCTGCCACAATTAAACGGGCACTTGAAACCGAGAGCCACGCCGATGCTGACTTCGAAGCTGGTCTGGCTATTGCCCGCCGTCGCCGCATCGGGCCTTACCGCGTAGAGCGCAGCCGCGAGACCGATCAGAAAGATTTAGCGACCCTGGCACGGGGTGGGCTGGATTTCAAAACCGCTAAGCGCGTGCTGGCCTGGAGCGAGGAAGATTAGCTGCGTTCATGCAGCGCTTCGTTTTCGGCGTTAATCCTGATCCACAACACAATCGCATTCAGCGCGGTGAAGAACGCCGCGATGGGCCACGCGCCGATGACGAGCGGCAGCACTACGATCTCCATCGCGACCACAACATAATTGGGATGACGTAGATATTTGTAAGGGCCATGCTTGATCAATGGTGTACTCGGCACCGCGATAATGCGCGTGGTCCAATAGCGTCCCAACGACAGCATCACCCACAGCCGCGCTATTTGCAGCACGATGTAGACACTCAGCCACACCACGTCGACAGCGGATTGATACACCAGCACCCATGCGAAAAGTGCGGCCAACCACGCCATGTGTGTGAGCACGATGAGAGGATAATGCTCTGGCGCCACTTCATGCGCCCCCTCGGCCAGCAGGCGCTTGGTATTGCGCTGTGCGATCACAAGCTCGACCAAACGCTGCGCCACCACCAAACCCAGAATAATGAATGCTACTCTCATAGCAGCGTCACCACGTTAAACGCTGCCGAGAACCCCGGCCCCAGCGCCGACATGAGATGGCGGCCTTTAGTTTTTGTCTGCAGCGTTTCTTCCAACACCGCCAGAACCGTCACCGCCGACATATTGCCGCACGCCGCCAAAACATCGCGTGCTGTTTTAAGATGCCCGCGTGGCAGCTCGAAAACTTCTTCCAAGGCTGTGATCACTTTCTCGCCGCCGGGGTGAACAATGAAACCAGCGAAATCCGACAACGGTCGTTTTGCGCCACGCAAGAATGCGTCCGTGACCTCTCGCATATCGTTGCGGATCAACGAGGGGATGTGCCGCGAGAACACAACACCCAAACCGTTATCCTCGACACGCCAACCCATGATATCGCGCGAGCTTGGCCACGTGTGCTCACCCCACGCATCGAGTGTTGCGAAACCTTCAGATTGATCACTCGTCTTCAACAACACCGCCGCAGCGCCATCGCCAAAGATCGTGGTGCCGATAATGTTGGCTTTGCTGTCGTCTGATTTTCGGAATGTAAGACCGCACAGTTCAGTGCACAGAAACAACACCCATTGGCCGGGCATCGACTGCGCAAGGGCCGCAGCCCGCGCCAACCCGATGACACCTCCGGCGCAGCCCAAGCCAAAGATTGGCAGGCGCTGTGTTGTGGGCTTTAAGCCCAGCGGGCCTTGCAGCAAGGAATCTAAACTTGGTGTGGATATACCCGTCGATGAAACGGTCACCGTGGCTGCGACGTCACCAGCATTAACATTCGCGCTTTTCAAAACGCGCTGTGCCGCATCTGTAAAAAGCTTCAACGCATGCTCTTCAAACAACGTCATGCGCTCGGGCCACCCATGCTCTGCGGCATACCATTCGAGCGGCACACACGAATGTCGCGTTTTCACACCTGCGTTGCCGTAGGTTTGTGCCATGCGCGTCATTAATTCAGGCTTGTGACCAAACACCTCGGCGGCTTTAGCCATAACCTCATCCTGCCGCAACACATGAGGCGGATACGCTGTCGCGATGCTGTGTAGTGAAACGATCATGGGGGCCATACTACGCTTATAACGTGGCTGGCCGCTGCGATGTTTCTGCGGCGTTATGCAGATTTAATGTATTGCGCGACCGCATCAGCCCAGGCTTCGGGCTGCTCATCAACAATGTCATGCGTGCCGCCCGGCAGTTCCACATAGTCCATGTCAGGCCGCAATTGCCGCGCCCGTTGCGCGAGATGGTAGATATCATCGGTGGTATTGGTGAGAATAAGCGTGGGTACCTTCAACGCTAGAAAGTGCGCGCGCATGTCGTACTCGTAGGCAGCTTTGTGGCCGTACCAGAAGTTTTCACCCGACCATAACGTCTGCATGAAGTTCTTCTGCATGGCATCCAGACGCGTCCAACCGACCGTGACATTCACACGGCCCTGGAAACGCTTCGAGAGGTGACTGCCATCGCGTTCAAGCGCTATGGGGCCGGGTTTCGGCAAACGTTCAGCGCGCTCTTCGTCGGTGAAGACCGGTGGGCCATTCAAAATCAGCTTTACGACGCGCTTGGGTTCACGCACGGCAAAGGCCGTCACGTTGGCGGCCCCCGTGTGATGACCCAAGAAGTTCGCGGCCGTCCAATTAAAATGATCCAGCACCGGCGCGAACATCTGCGAGTAGTCGATCACCGACGGGCGATGATCGGGCAAATCGGAGTTGCCATACCCAGGCGTGTCAATCGCCACCACCTTGATGCCGCGCTTGGCCAAGGGCTCCAGACCCGCAATGAATTGCATGGATGAGCTGGGGGACTGATGCGACAGGATCAGCGGCACGCCCTCACCAGCAACACGATAGTGCAGTTGACCAAAGGGCCCGTCGACGTAACCGCGACGGATACTCATGACTTGCCCACAATGAAATCGGCAACAATCTTCGACCATGCCGCAGGTTCGTCGAAGACAACATGGTATGTGCCGCCGTCCATTTGCGCGTAGGTAAAATCGGGGCGCATTTTCTTCAAACGATCAAACACCATGTGCAACGAGTCACCCGTGTTTGAAATGATCAACGTCGGCGCTTTGATTTTGGCGATGTCCGGCGCGCTGTCATAACTGAAGGCTGCATGGTGCCCGTACCATTCCAACGGTCCCGCCCAGTAAAACAAGATCGTCGACCAGTTGATCGCTTCTAAACTTGCGGTGGGTGACATGCGCACACCGTTTTGAAAGCGCTTCTGCAAATGACTGCCATCTGTCTGCGGTGTTTGATCAAAGTGCGGGCGTGCTAAACGCTCAGCGCGTTCTTCTGGCGTGTAGAGCGGCACACCATGAAATGCGAGTTTCTCGACACGCTCAGGATAACGCGCCGCGAACGACACGCCTGTGCAGACACCTGTGTGATGCGCGGCGATGCTGGCTTTCTTCAAGCCCAGCTGATCGAACACATTCAGCAACACGTCGGCGTACTGTTCAATCGTCGGTGCTGACTTGAAACCATCGGACATGCCATAGCCTGGTGTGTCGATGGCAATCGCGCGAATGCCGCGTTGTGCCAGCGGTTCCATCACGTTCTTGAATTGCTTTGATGACCACGGGGTTTGGTGCAGCAAGATCAGTGGTGCGCCACTGCCATGTTCGCAGTAGTGAACTTGACCAACTGATGTATCGACATACCCTTTGCGCATCATACTCCTCGCCGACTGTGACAAATATGCCCCTGATAATAACAGGCAAAGAACAGAGAGAGCCTGGGGAAAACCGAGAAGAGTGTGGAGAAATCGGCGCGATACTCAAAGGCCGAACAAAACTTAAAATCCCGTGCCCGGTGGAAGCGGAAAATCAGCCGACTGCTCGCCCAGGTTTTCAATTTCAGTGACGAGCTTGGTTTTTAAGATCGGTTGCAGTGCAGTGATCACATGCTTGGCTTGCGCGGGTTGTGCGAGCGGCGCCCAGGCCAAGTACACTTCGCCATTGGGCCGGTACGACATGATTTCGGGAGTCAGGGCCGCAGCTGTGATGGCTATTCCCAAATTCTGCACCAGCGCCACTTTCAGCCATTGGGGCCGCACGCCCAGGTGCCAGATCGCCAAGAGGCCCGGCATGCCGTTCAAAAACACCGGACTAAAATTCACCAGCAGTGGATAAGGCTGTCCCACGGGCTGCCAGGGTGACGGTGTTCCATCACCTGTCAGCCGCTTGACCAACGATGAAAGGCGGCCGCCGAAAACCATGGCTATGGCAGGTGTTCCGGGGCCGCTTCGCGCAGGATAATCTGGCGGTAGAGCAGCAAGTTGACGCCCAGCACGATCAGGCCTGAGAACACAACATCGCTGAAGAAGTGCCCCCCTTGCGCAATCCGCACCCAGCCCACCACAACACCGAACACCAAGCCCACCGCAACACCAAGCCCTCGCCACTTCGGCGGCAGCATGAAGCCAAAGGCGGTGACCCAAAACGCAATCGCCGCATGGCCCGAGACGAATGAGCAATTTCGTTCGCATTCGTGGGCGACAAACAGTGGCGGCGTGTAATGCGCGCTTCCACCAAACTCCAGAATGTCCTTCGGTCGCGCACGACCCCAATTGGGTTTCAGCAGCGCTTCGACAATCAGCCCCGGCCCGACCAGCAGCGAGGTAATCAGATACGTGGCTCGGTGCGTGGTCATGCCCCAGAACCATTGCTCGTACCAAATGCCAGCAACCCACAGCACCACGCAGAAAACAAACACGCCCAGAATAATTTCAGGCATCGCATCGCGCGCGAATTCCAAAAACCCACCGCGATCCCAACTGAAGCCAATCCCCGGCTGGTAGTATTGCGCGCTGATCCAAATATCGAAGCTGGGGAAGAACAGGAAGAATAGCACGACCAACAATAGCCAGCGGCTAGGTTGCGCCTTCAGTTCGTGCCACACGCGGTCAATAAACGGCATCATACCAGTAACAATCTCATGCAACAGCTGAAGCTCAGTTTACCCGCGAAAGCCTGCCCACAGGAAGGCGTACAATGAAAATTAGGTGTGCAAAGTGGGGAAAACTCAACCGTCCTCGCGGTAAAACAGATATCCCATGCCCAAGCACATGGCCGTCAGTGCTGGCGCCCAAGCAGCAATCAGAATCGGCAGCGTGGAATTCAAACCCAAAGCATAGGTGAACTGGTTGTAAAAATAGAGGAGGAAGCCCGCCCCCACGCCCGCCGCACCCCGCATCGTCCACTCGGCCATGCGCGACTGTGTCGTGAGAAAGAATGAGGCGGCCAGCAGCACCATAGCGCACAGCAAAGCCGGGGTTGCGATCAGCGAGTGGAAATAAAGTCTGTGCGGCCTGGCCGAGAACCCCGCCGCGCGTGAGGTTTCGATAAAGTCCGGCAAATCCCAAAATGACATGGTCTCAGGGGCGGCAAAGCTGTCTTGCACCTGGTTCAATGTAATGGCCGTGCGCTGCTTATACTCGGGGTGATGCTGAGTTTCTTCACCCGGAAACATCTCAATCGTATTTTTCAGACGAAATGCGCCATCACTCAGCACGCCGGTTTCGGCTTCGACACGGCGAATGAATTCGCTTTTAGGGCCCGCGACCAAAATCGTGATCCCCCCCAGGTCCAAGCTGTCGTTGTTTTTACGCACATTGACGGCATGGACGATCATTACTTCGTTGCCGGCGTTCTCCCGCAACCAGAACCCCGTATCGCCAATATCAAGAGCCGTCATGTCATTGCGCATCAGCCCATCTTTGATGCGTTCGTAGTTGGCATAGAATCCCGCCGCGATGGGATTGAAGATCGTCAGGCTAATGACCCCAATTATGCCCGCCAACGCCAAGGTGGGGCCCAGCATTTGCCAGGCCGAGACACCGACCGCGCGAATAATGACCAGTTCGTGGTTGCGCGTCAGACGAAACAGCGAAAACATCACGGCGATCATTACCGCGAAGGGCAGCGTATCTTGAATGGTGTGCGGGGCTTTGAGTAGCGCCAAGCCAAACAGCATGATCAGCCCGGCATCATCCGCACTGGCCGTTCTGCGCAACAGTTCAATGGTGTCGAACAACAGGATCAACGCCAGGAATACCGACAGAACGCCTGCCAGTGTTACGAGGAACTGCATGCCGAGATAGACTGATAAAGCGGAGGCGTAACGATTCACGAGGCCCTATTCACAAGACATGTGTTCACGGCGTTGGAGTGGAGAATGTCGACATGATCATGGGCGGCAGTATACATATGCCGTTCGTAAAAGGCGGCACTCATGGTCAAACTGACAAAAATTTATACACGCGGCGGCGATAAGGGCGAAACATCGTTAGGCGATGGCGCGCGCGTAAAAAAACACAGCCTGCGTGTCAGTGCTTACGGCGCCGTTGACGAAGCGAACGCGATCATCGGCGTTGTACTCTTAAACGTTGCAGACTTGCCCGAGAATATCGGCAAAACGTTGGCCGCGATTCAAAACGACCTGTTCGATTTAGGCGCTGACCTGTGCACGCCTCAGGACGAAAATGAAAAACCCGGAAGCGCCTTGCGCATCGTCCAGGCCCAAGTGGACCGTCTGGAACGCGAGATCGATGCCTTTAATGCCGCGCTGGCCCCTCTGAACTCGTTCATTCTGCCGGGCGGCCACCCGGCGGCGACCCATCTTCATGTCGCCCGGACCGTTGTCCGCCGGGCCGAACGGGAGATGACCCTCCTGGCAGACTCGGAGGCCGTGAACGCGTGCGCCATCGCATATGTTAACCGGTTGTCCGACCACCTGTTCGTCCTGGCGCGGTACGTTAATAACACCTCTGGCGCAGGTGACGTTTTATGGGTGCCGGGCCAGAACCGATAATCGGCCCTGTAGGCGGTGCCGCGCAATGAGGCACCACATATAGCCCTGCCCAAATAATGAACTGTCGCGAACTCTTGTTGCGCCGCAATATCAATCCGTTTGACACCCCTATGACAACGGACTAACTCTACCGCCCACCCGCCGGAAAGACCGCATAACTGCGGCGCTGCGCGGGGTTTTTTTGGGGCTCCCAAGCACCTCTTACCATTAGCGGAAATGTGCCGATGAAGGTTCTCGTCGCTGTCAAACGTGTCGTCGACTACAACGTGAAAGTTCGCGTGAAGGCGGACAACACCGGGGTCGAACTGGCCAACGTGAAAATGTCCATGAACCCCTTCGACGAAATTGCCGTCGAAGAAGCGGTTCGGATGAAGGAAGCCGGCAAGGCGACCGAAATCATCGCGGTGTCCATGGGCCCCGCCGCCGCTCAAGAAACCATCCGGACCGCCCTCGCCATGGGTGCGGATCGCGGCATCCTGGTGCAGAGCGACGCCGAACTTCAGCCGCTGGCTGTTGCGAAGCTGCTGAAGGCCATTATCGCCAAAGAAAATCCGAATCTGGTCATCCTGGGCAAGCAGGCCATCGATGACGATAGCAACCAAACCGGCCAAATGCTGGGCGCGCTGTTGGGCTGGGCCCAAGGCACCTTTGCCTCGAAGGTTGGCGTCGACGGTGACAAAGTCGCCGTGACGCGCGAAGTCGACGGCGGTTTGGAAACGGTGTCGTTGAAACTACCCGCCATTGTCACCACTGACCTGCGCTTGAACGAGCCACGCTATGCGTCGCTGCCGAACATCATGAAGGCGAAGAAGAAGCCGATTGAAACTTTGGCACCTGATGCGTTGGGCGTGGATATCAGCCCGCGTCTGGTGACGCTGAAAGTTGAAGAACCGGCGAAGCGTAAAGGTGGCGTCAAAGTGGCCGATATCGCGACGCTTATCGATAAACTTCGCAACGAAGCGAAGGTGCTCTAACATGACCAATCTCGTTATCGCTGAACACAACAACACTGAAATCCGCCCGGCCACGCTGTGCGCGATTACCGCAGCCAAGCAAATTGGCGGCGACATCCACGTACTCGTCATCGGCAAGGGCTGCGCTGCGGCGGCTGCCGCGGCTGCCAAGATCGGTGGCGTGAGCAAAGTGAAAGTGGCCGATGGTGACGTTTACGCGCATCAACTGGCTGAGCCGACGGCTGCGCTGATCGTCAGCATTGCTGGCGAATACACACACATTCTCGCACCCGCGACCACCAACGGCAAAAACGTATTGCCGCGCGTGGCAGCGTTGTTGGACGTGGCCCAAGTCTCGGACATCTCGGCTGTTGTGTCGGCTGACACGTTCGTTCGCCCGATCTATGCCGGGAACGCCCTTGCCACCGTGCAATCGAAAGACGCCAAGAAAGTCATCACCGTTCGCACTTCCACTTTCGACAAAGCCCCCGCCGATGGCGGCTCGGCTGCTGTTGAGAACGTCGCTGCGGCTGCTGACCCGGGTGTGTCGAGCTTTGTTGGTCAGGAATTGTCGAAGTCGGAACGCCCTGAACTCACCTCGGCGCGTATCGTCGTCTCTGGCGGTCGTGGCATGGGCTCGGGCGAAAACTTCAAGATCATCGAAGCCTTGGCCGATAAACTCGGCGCTGGCGTTGGCGCTTCGCGCGCTGCCGTTGACGCAGGCTTCGTGCCGAACGACTACCAAGTTGGTCAAACAGGCAAGATCGTTGCCCCCGAACTCTACATCGCGGTCGGCATCTCGGGTGCCATTCAGCACTTGGCCGGCATGAAGGATTCAAAAGTGATCGTCGCCATTAACAAAGATTCGGAAGCTCCGATCTTCCAAGTGGCTGACTATGGCGTCGTGGGTGACCTGTTCACTCTGGTGCCCGAACTCACCAACGCCCTTTAATAAAAAAACGCGACAAAGAGCGCAAAGGACCGACCATGAACGACACCGCAGGCCGTGCGGCGGCGAATACTTCCGCCAAGCAGTCCAAACCGGCGATTACGATTAAAAGCGTCGCCGTCATTGGAGCAGGCCAAATGGGGTCTGGGATCGCGCACGTCAGCGCCGTTGCTGGCTATGACGTGCTGGTGGTCGACATCAGCGACGAGCAACTAAAAAAAGCCTTGGCGGGCATCGACAAAAATATGACCCGCCAAGTCAGCAAGGGCGCCCTGAGCGAAGCTGATAAAGCGGCAGCATTGGCCCGCATTAAAACAGCCAACACCATCAGTGCCGTAAAAGACTCCGATCTCGTCATTGAAGCCGCGACAGAAAATGAAGAGACCAAGAAGAAGATCTTCAAGGACATCTGCGCCGAGCTGAAGTCAGAAGCCATTCTGTGCTCGAACACCTCGTCCATCTCCATCACCCGTCTGGCAGCTGTGACCAACCGCCCTGAGCGTTTCATGGGCCTGCACTTCATGAATCCGGTGCCGGTGATGAAACTGGTGGAATTGATCCGCGGCATTGCAACGGAAGAAAACACCTACAGCGCGGTGCGCGAGTTCGCCGTGCGCGTTGGCAAGCAAACCGTTTCGTCGGAAGATTTCCCGGCCTTCATCGTTAACCGCATCCTGATCCCGATGATCAACGAAGCGGTCTATACGCTGTATGAAGGTGTGGGCTCGGTGAAAGCCATCGACACCGCCATGAAGCTGGGGGCCAACCACCCGATGGGCCCGTTGGAACTGGCCGACTTCATTGGCTTAGACACCTGCTTGGCGATCATGAGCGTGTTGTATGACGGCTTAGCCGACAGCAAATACCGCCCCTGCCCATTGTTGGTAAAATATGTCGAAGCCGGTTGGCTGGGCCGTAAGTCCGGCAAGGGCTTCTATGATTATTCAGGCCCAGAACCGGTGCCCACTCGTTAATTCAAAAGTTCACGTTAGACGCCCGTCATGTCTGCGAAAAAGCCGTTCGATGAAAATCGAGCGGCTTTTTGGTTTATCGTCCGCGTGAGAGGTCTATGATCAGGCCATGAATCTCGACCCGCGCTTTAAATCCGACGACCGCGCCAACCTCTCGCAGGCGGACCCGCTGCAGATTAAAATCCCGGCGTGGTTTCCAGCCCGTGGCATTACGACACTTGTCCTGGTCGCCGCCGCGATGTGCGTTGCCTGTGTTACATGGTGGGATCAGCCCATCGCGCGCGCCTTTGCACATCTTAAAGACGCGCCTTGGGTGACGTTTTTCCGCATCATCACGGTGCTGGGTAGTAGTGCCTTTTGGTACACGCCTGCGGTGATGGGGTTTGGCCTGGCACTCTGGATTGCCAAGCACAGTCCGCAAATGGCCGTGAATTGGGAATGGAAGCGCCGTGCGCGCTCGATCCTGTTCTTGATCACGTCAATGCTTGTGTCGGGTTCGATTATCAACGCGCTGAAGATTTTATTTGGACGTCATCGCCCGCCGCGGTTCTTAGACGAGGGCATTTACGGCTTCGACTTTATGGCCCTGAACCTGCAAAGCTCCAGCTTTCCATCGGGCCACACGCAGTCGATCACCGCCGCCATGGTGGCGCTGGGATTTCTCTGGCCCAGCGCGCGCGTACTGTTTTGGGGCTTGGCGGTAATCGTCGCTGCCAGCCGTGTTGTCATCACCATGCACTACGTCGCCGATGTCATTGCCGGTGCAACCATCGCCATCTCTGTCGCATGGGCGATGAAGCGCTATTACGAGCGTAACGGGATCGCGCTGCGCTGGACGAAGCCTTAAGCGGGACTTAGTTCGTGCTGGCCAGTTTGTTCAGCACGGCTTTGACATCATTGCGCGTCCAATCAATCGTACCTTCCAAGCGGCCCACTTCCTGGCCCGTTTGATCCAGGATGATGGTGGTGGGCAGACCGCGCAGCTGCGCATCGCGCTGAAAGCGCGATTTAGGCTCGTCGAAATAGCTGACGTCTTTCCAGCCGTTCTTCTGGATGAAGGGCACAGTCACTTTTGCGCCATCGCGGTCTTGCGAAATGGCGATCACCTTTAGCTTGTCGCCCATCTGGCTTTGCAGGGCGTTCAAGGTGGGCATTTCTTTCACGCACGGGGCGCACCAGGTCGCCCAGAAGTTCACCACCACAACCTTGCCTTTAAATGACGCCAATGTGACGTCTGCCCCGGCGGAGTCTTGGAACACCGTCGCTAAGGGGCCGGGGGTGGGTGTCGCATGCCACTCCACCGCGTTTTCCTCCTCGCCTGGGGGGGCGCCCGAGGCTTCAACCGGCACTTTCTTGATCTCGGGTGCGGCGGCACTGGTTACGGGCTCAGGTTTGCTTGCCAGCAACGTAATGGCGGTGATAAGCACCGCGGCAAGGACGACCGCGAGGGCGATCAAGCGGGATTGGCTCATAACTTCTCCTGGTCTCTCAACAGACGGTCTTAAAGCACGACTTCTTAAAGCACGCGAAGGTAGCACATGACGAGCAAGATGTGGGGCGGACGTTTCTCAGAAGGCCCTGCGGCGATTATGGCCGAAATCAACATCTCCCTGCCCTTCGACCGTCGCATGGCGGCCCAAGACGTGCGCGGATCAATTGCACATGCCGAGATGTTGGTCGCCCAAAAGATCATTTCAAGTGATGACGGCAAATCCATTGTCGAAGGCTTGAAGAAAGTTGAAGCCGAACTGGCTGCGGGTACTTTCCCGTTCAAAGATGCGCTGGAAGACATTCACATGAATGTCGAAGACCGCCTGAAAGAATTGATCGGCGCGCCGGCCGGGCGTTTGCATACGGCCCGGTCCCGCAACGACCAAGTGGCGACCGACTTCCGCCTGTGGACACGCGATGCGATCGACAAGTTGGACGGCGAGTTGAAGAAACTGCAAACCGTGCTGATCGACAAAGCCGAGAAGCATGCCGACACCATCATGCCGGGCTTTACCCATTTACAGGTCGGCCAACCCGTGACGTTCGGCCATCATCTGCTGGCCTACGTGGAAATGATCGGTCGCGACCGGGGCCGTCTGGCTGATGCGCGCAAGCGTCTCAATGAATGTCCGCTGGGTGCGGGTGCCTTGGGTGGCACGTCGTTTCCGATTAACCGCGAACTGACGGCGTCTAAATTGGGTTTTGATCGCCCCATGGGGAATTCCATGGACGCGGTGTCAGACCGCGACTTCGCATTGGAAGTGATGAGTGCGGCCAGCATCTTGGCCGTGCATATGTCGCGCATTGCCGAAGAACTGGTGATCTGGTTCAGCCCGCAGTTTGGCTTCATCAAATTCTCGGACGCCTTCACGACCGGCAGTTCGATGATGCCGCAAAAGCGCAACCCCGACGCCGCTGAGTTGGTGCGCGCGAAAGCAGGCCGGGTGATCGGCGCGCTGGTGGGCTTGCTGACGGTGATGAAGGGCTTGCCGCTCACATATTCCAAAGACATGCAGGAAGACAAAGAAGCGCTGTTCGGCGTGATCGACACGCTGGAGCTGTGCGTGGCGGCCACCACCGGCATGATCGCCGATATTGAGCCGGTTGCCGCGCGCATGAAAGAAAGCGCGCGCTCTGGGTACTCGACCGCCACGGACTTAGCCGATTGGGTCACGCAAAAGCTCAACGTCCCCTTCCGTGATTCGCACCACATTACGGGGCGCGCGGTGAAGCTGGCTGAAAGCAAAGGCGTTGAGTTGCGCGAGCTGACATTGGCTGAGTTGCAATCCATCGAGCCGCGCATCACCCAAGAGTGCCTCGACATTCTGACGGTTGATGCGGCTGCGGCCAGCCGCGTAAGCTATGGCGGCACCGCCCCTGAGAACGTGCGCAAACAAGCGAAAGCTGCGCGCGAACGTTTCTTAGGCTAAACAGATTTAGGAGCGCTGAGATGAAGAAGATCATCGTGACAGCCTTGATGCTTGTGATCGCCACCAGCGCTTTATCAGCTTGCGGTAAACGCGGCAGCCTGACGCCACCCGAAGGCAGCACCTACCCGCAGCAATATCCGAAGCAGTAAATTTAAATGCATCACTTCAGCTACAAGAAAGGCGTGCTTCACGCCGAAGACGTGTCGTTGGCTTTGATCGCCAGCAAAGTCGGCACGCCGTTTTATTGCTATTCGACCGCCACCCTCACGCGTCACTTCGACGTGTTCCGGGGCTCGTTCGGTCAAGCAGATGCCACCGTGCACTTTGCCGTGAAAGCGAACAGCAACCTGGCTGTGCTGCGTACGCTCGCCAACCGTGGCGCTGGTTTTGATGTGGTCTCGGGCGGTGAATTGAAACTGGCGCTGCAAGCCGGTGCCGATGCCTCGAAGATCGTGTTCTCGGGCGTGGGCAAAACCAAAGACGAACTGCGCTACGCTATTGATGTGGGTATCGGGCAGATCAACATCGAGTCCGAAAGCGAGATGCACACATTAAGTGCCATCGCCACCGCCGCTGGCAAAACCGTCCGCGTGGCCTTGCGCGTGAACCCGGACGTTGATGCGGGCACACACGCCAAAATCACCACCGGCAAAAAAGAAAACAAGTTTGGCATCGAGTGGACGATGGTCCCCGACCTCTACCGCAAAGCCAAATCTTTGCCGGGCCTGAACGCCAGCGCCATCGCCGTGCACATCGGCTCACAGATCACGGATTTGACGCCGTTTGAGAACGCCTTCTTGCGCGTGCGTGAAATGGTGCATGCGCTGCGCGAAGAAAACATCGAGATCGACCACATCGATTTGGGTGGCGGCTTGGGCGTGCCGTACGACTTCTCCGCTGAAGCACCGCCGCTGCCATCTGCTTACGGCGCCATGGTCACGCGTGTGTTTGGCAATATGGGCTGCAAGCTATCCTTCGAGCCGGGCCGCGTGATCGTGGCGAATGCTGGCATTCTGGTGTCGACAGTTTCCGTCATGAAAACCGGCAGCACCAAAAAGTTCGCGATTGTGGACGCGGGCATGAATGATCTGGTGCGCCCGGCGATGTACGATGCGCATCACGATATCATTCCGGTGATTGAACCCGCCAAAGGCAGTGCTGAATTTGCCTACGATGTTGTCGGTCCGGTCTGCGAAAGCTCGGACAAGTTCGCGACCGATGCAAAATTACCCGCACTGGCCGAGGGTGATTTGATCGCCTTCCTGACGGCAGGGGCATACGGTGCGGTGATGTCGTCGGTCTACAACACGCGGCCCCTGGTGCCGGAAGTGCTAGTGGACGGTGCGAATTGGGCTGTGGTGCGCCGTCGGCCGACCTATGAAGAAATGCTGGCTTTGGAACAGCTTCCGTCTTGGTTGAAATAGGGTCCACCTAACAGAACGGTCATGCTGGTCTGCGGACACAAAGCTGTGCAATCCGTTGCGCTGCCTTGGGGCCCACCCGTACACTGTTCGTCATGACGATTCAGCCCCCCCAACCTGTGACACTCACACTGCGCCTGCGTCTTGCGGCCGCTTGGGCCGCGTTGGTGTGGGAACGGTTGTGGGTGCGACTGTGGCTCACAACATCCGTGGCAGGCTTTGTGCTTGCCGTGGTGCTGATGGATCTGTTGCCCGCCCTGCCCGGCTGGTTGCACATCATCGCGTTGCTGGCTGCCGTAGTTGGCATTGGCTATATGGCCAAGCGCGCGCTCAAGGGTTTTCAAATTCCCTCGTGGGATGCCGCCCAATCGCGACTGGAACAAACCACCAGCCATCGCCCGCTGACGACGGTGCAAGATACGGCCCCTGAGAATCTGACAGCGTTCCAAATCACGTTGTGGCGTGCCCACCAAGAGCGGGCCCGCACCAACTTGCAGAACTTGAAATCGTTCTGGCCTGCCCCCGGCGTAGCTGCCATCGACAAACAAGCCATCCGCGCGGGCGCCATCATTGCGCTGTTTGTCGCCATCATGGGCAGTTGGGGCGATATGGGATCGCGCTTTGTGCGCGCGGCTTGGCCCACGTTCGACGATACGACCTCAGGCCCCAGCGTAAAAGTGTGGCTGACGCCACCCGCTTACACCGGCCGCTCGCCGATTTTTGTGGAATGGCCGACCCAAAACAAAGATCAGCCGAAAACATTGGAAGTGGCCGAAGGCAGCAAGATGCTGGTGGTCGTCACCGGGACACCGCGTGAAACCACAGCCACGGTGGATGATGCAGCATTTAAGCTCGAAAAACTGGCCGACAAAAGCCAACGCCTTGAGCGCGACATGCCGCCGCGCAGCGACAAACTACAAATCACGCAGCGCGGTCGCACGCTGGGGGAATGGAACATCGACACCATCCCCGACATGCCGCCCAGCATCAATTTTGTGCGCGAGGCGCGCGAGGCAGGCCGTTGGCGCTTGCGGCTCGATTATCACGCCACTGATGACTACGGCATTGAGTCGGTTAAAGCGCACATCGTAAAGCCCACCCCCAACCCAGACCCGACCAAGCCTGAAGAGTCGATTGATTTTGATTTAACCGTGCCGCCCTTCAATCCGAAGGACGCCACGCAAGTTAGCCTGCATGACCTGACCGCACACCCCTGGGCGGGGCAACCGGTTCTGGTGCAACTGATTGTCACCGATCAGGCCGGACAAAGTGCCCCGACGAATTTTCAGGAAGTGGTGTTGCCAGAACGGGTGTTCCAGCACCCAATTGCAAAAGATCTTATCGCTATTCGCCGGGCTTTCCTGTTGGCTGAGGACCCCAAAAACATCGTGGTGCCTGCGTTCAACCGGATTAACGAGATTCTGAAACAGCCTCAAGCTTTTGGGGGCGACCCCAAAGTTGTTCTGGGCTTGTCGACGTTGAAATATCGCCTTGCATACGACGAAGCAGCCCCCACCGATGGCTCTATGCCGCCGATTTTGTGGGCGTCAGCAACACGCATTGAAGACGGCAACTTGGCCGTCGCTGAGCAGCGCCTAGAAGAAGCCGAACGCGCACTGAAAGAAGCCATGGAGCGCGGGGCGCCGCAGGAAGAAATTTCACGCCTGATTGATGAACTGCAACGCGCTGTCGCCCAGTACACCAAAGAACTGGCGAGCCGCATGCCTGAGGGTAATCAGGCTTTGTTGAACCCAGGCAAAGATACCAAGACCATGGGCCCGGAAGATTTAATGCGCATGATGCAGCAAATGCGGCAGATGAATCAGATGGGGGCGAAAGATGCAGCTCGCGAGATGATGGCGGACTTGCAGAATATGCTGCAGGCTTTGAAGTCCATGTCGAACGGCAAGAACGACAACCCGGATGTCAAAGCCGCGCAAGACATTATGCGCGATCTGAAGGCACTAACCGGCGAGCAATCAAAACTGCTAGACGACACGTTCAAACAAGCACGCGAAAATCAGCTGAAGCAACAGCAAGGTCAGCAGCAAAACAGCCAACAACAAAACAGTCAGCAAGGCGCACAAAAACAAAGTGGTCAACAAAACCAAGAACGCGCATCCGAAGCCCAAGAAAAGCTTCGCCAACAACTGGGTGAATTGATGGCGCGCATGGCGGAAGCGACCGGCCAAGTGCCCAAGAGCATGGGGGACGCTGAACGCAACATGCGTCAGGCGCGCGACGCGTTAAAAGCGGGGGCCATCAAACCTGCGTCAGATGCACAAAGCGAAGCCTTGGCTAAACTGCAAGACAGCATGGGCGAAGCCAACGAAGAACTGATGCAGGCGTTGGAGCAAAAAGGAATGTCGGGCAGCATTTCTATGCCGGGCGATGGGGAGACGGGCAATGATCCGTTGGGTCAGCGCAACGGACCCAACGATGAGAACCAAGTAGAAGTGCCCACCGCCCCAGATACCAACAGCATGGCCGAACGTGTGCGTGAGATTTTGGAAGAAATCCGCAAACGTGCGTCTGATCGCACGCGCCCAACCGACGAGCAGGACTACCTACGCCGTCTGATGAAGCAGTTCTAATTTCTCAAAACTATTTTTTGGGCTCTTCGCCGCCGGCCCACGCGATGCGGTAATCTTTCGAGCGCGCTAATTGCGGCAATTCCAAACGCAACTCCACTTCCACTGTTTCGTTCGGATTCAGAATTGTCGCTGATGGTTGCGTTTCAGGTGATTCCTGAATCACTTCTTTCTTTTCGTTCAGCAATTGAATCTTCATCGCCGGAACAGGCTTCACGACCTTGTCTATATTTGAGACGAAACCGCGCAACACGAATGTTTCAACACCGCTGATGCGCTGCACGCGTTTGCTCGATTCAGCCCAGCGCAGACCATCGCCTGGGCGCGCTTCGGCAACGCCAGTTTTTTCGTAGAACGACTTCATCCACGGCAGCATGTCCTCGACAACGCCACGACCAAACCACAGCAGTGCGCCTAAGCTCAGCACTGCAAGTGTAGTCACAGTTGCCGTCAGGTAAGCGGGATTAACCGGTTTAGATTTTTTGCGCTCGCCGCGTTTGAAGTTCCCCCGCACGCCAGAGCGCATGTCTCCGCCAAAATCGCCATCTTCTTCAGCCGCATTCGGGCCACCACCGCCGAAGTCAGGGCGATCAGCGTCGGGATCAACCAAATCCGGGGCAGCGTCTTCATCGGTTTTGCCTTGGAAAAGGTCAGCGGCTTCTTCGTCTTCAGGGTTTACAGCTGCCTCAGAATCGTCTGCGCCCTTTTTCTTGGCTTCCGCTTGCTTCAATTCAGCTTCAGTCTTGGCTTTGCTTTCGCCCGGCTTCAACTCGGCTTCAGCTTTAGGAGCACCTGGGCCGCCCACAGCACCCATAGCTCCAGCATCGTCGGCCCCCTTGTCGGGCCCTTGGCCATCATTGCGCGCAGCACCCGGACCGCCAGCCGCGCCGGCTTGTCCTGGCCCACCTGCGGCACCAGCGTCTTTCATCGATTGGCCCGGAGCCCCTGGACCACCTTCAGCACCTTTGACCGATTGACCGGGTGCGCCAGGTGCACCGTCGGCTCCGCGGAGCGACTGGCCAGCTTGCCCCGGTCCACCGGCAGCGCCCATTTGCGATTGACCAGGCGCACCAGGACCACCGGGCGCACCGCCCATGGCAGATTGACCCGGTTGACCTGGGCCACCCGGGGCATTGTCGCGCATAGATTGCCCGGGTTGGCCAGGACCGCCCTGCTGCCCCATCATCGACTGGCCGGGGAGACCACCCGGAATGGTTTGATTCTGGTTCCACGAGAGTGCCGCATCGCCCACAGCACCCGCGCCAGCTTGACCGCGCATAGACTGACCCGCCAAGGCCGCAGCTTGTGGGCCACCTTGGGCACCGGGGCCCATCATCGATTGGTTCGGCCCACCTGGGACGCCTGGAACAGCTTGGTTCTGGTTCCAAGACACGGCCACGTCACCGACCGCACCGGCGCCAGCTTGGCCCATCATGGATCTTACTGGGCCGCCTGGGCCACCTTGCATGCCGCCCATCATGGACTGGCCGGGCATACCCGGAGCGCCCGGAATAGCTTGATTCTGGTTCCAGGATACGGAGGCATCGCCTACCGCACCGGCCCCCGCTTGGCCACGCATGGAGTTACCAGCCAAGGCCGCTGCTTGGGGCCCACCTGGCACTCCACCAGGGCCCTGTTGGTACATCATGCCCGGCGGTGGCATGCCGGGGCGTTGCTGGCCTGGCATACCTGGTTGGCCCATCATCCCCTGGCCTGGCATGGGGGGCATTCCCGGCACCGCACGGCCCCCTTGATTCCACGACACCGCTACGTCGCCCACGGCACCGGCACCCGCTTGGCCGCGCATAGACTGGCCTGACATAGCTGCGGCTTGCGCGCCCTGAGCACCACGCATCGACTGCGCCAATTGGGCGGCTTGGGGGCCGCCTTGAGCGCCCTGATACATTGTTTGCCCAGGCATACCGGGCATTCCTTGCATACTGGGAGGAGCGCCCATCGCGCCGGGGGGCATACCTGGCATCATTCCTGGCGGCATTCCCGGAGGGCCACCTATTGCCCCAGGCTGACCGACCACTTGCATTCCTGGCGGCAGACCGGGCGCACCCATGGCCCCTGGGGGCATTCCTTGCATCCCCGGCATTCCCGGGGGCATGCCCGGCGCACCGGGTGGCAGTCCCATAGCACCGGGAGGCATCCCGGGCGGGACACCCGGCTGCATGCCAGGCATCATTGAACGGCCCATTTGCGGGGCACCCGGCATTTGGTTGCCACGTTGCCCTTGGAACCACGATTGCCCCGCCATAGGCGCCGCCTGCACTTGGGCAACACCACCGGGACTAGCCATCATTGATTGTGCTGAAACAGGCATCTGCGCGCCAGCGATGGGCGGCACAGCACCACGGGGGCCCTGGGCCATTTGCGGGCTTTGCGCACCGGGCGGGCCAGCTTGGGGGCCAATAGGTGTTTTCTGCTGAACAACGCCCGACATGACAGCCTTGGCGCGCTCGGCGTATTCCTGGCCCATAATATCGGCAATATCGAGCGTTTCCACCTGAGCTGTCTGATACCAAGAATGGCCGCAACTCGCGCACTTCAGCGAGCGACCCTTCTTACCCAGCAACTCAGTCGGAATCTCGAAATGAGCCGTACAATTAGGACAAGTTATCCGCATCTTGCTTCCTGCGACACGACGGCATGCTTTTTATAGTGCCTGTTCTCGTGTTAAGGGGAGCCACTCCACCCACATAACGCCAGTCTGGAGTGAACTGGAAAATCTTCAAGCATTCGTTAATGAACGTTGAACCAGTTGTCGGCAATAGAAAATTCAGTGGCCTTGTTTCGGACAAAAACCAAAGATGCGGACGCAACCCCGATCCAACTGGAGGGGGTGTCCTTTCGTTATGGCAATAGTCCCGACATTTTGTCGGACGTCTCCCTCACCCTACCTGCCGGGTCTTTCCATTTTCTGACGGGTGCGTCCGGCGCTGGGAAAACATCCCTTTTAAGCTTGCTGTACCTCACCAACCTGCCAACTGGCGGGCATGTCCACTTACTGGGCCAGGATGTCGCCAAAGCCTCGCGCAATACGCGCGCGGAAATTCGCCGTAACCTGGGTGTGGTATTCCAAGATTTTCGTCTGCTCGATCATCTTTCAGCCTTCGATAACGTGGCCTTGCCGCTCCGCGTTGCGGGCGTAGCTGAAGACACCGTCAGTGAGAACGTTTCCGAACTTCTGCGCTGGGTCGGCCTCGACGGCTTGTTCGATGCACCGCCCGCAGTGTTATCCGGCGGGCAAAAGCAGCGTGTGGCGATTGCGCGCGCGGTTGTGGGTCGCCCGAAACTCATTCTCGCTGACGAGCCCACGGGCAACGTCGATGATGCGATCGCAGAACGTCTCATGCAGTTGTTTGTGGAACTGCACAAACTGGGGGCGTGCGTGATTGTCGCCACACACAACGAACGGCTGGTAGAACGTTTTGCTTTTCCACGTCTGCATATCGAGCATGGCACGGTGAATGTGCTGCCCGCCAAGACGCGGCAGGGCGGAGAATAGTCATGCGATCTGCTTTGCCATCCCCGCATCAATCGACCATGGGCAATTTCATCGCCGGTATTGTGGCGGTGTTGGTCTTTATTTCGGGTATTGCCCTCACCGGTGCAGGCTCGATTGCCGCGCTGCTGGACAGTTGGAATACCAGTGTCACCGGCACACTGACTGTGCAAGTTCCGGGCGATCCCGCCAGCGCCGATAAAGCAGCGGCGGCAGTTCTGAATGCCACATTGAAAGTCGAGGGCGTGAAACGCGCGTCAATTGTGCCACGCGCACAAGCACAGGAATTACTGAAGCCTTGGCTGGGGGACACAAAGCTGATCGCAGATCTACCGTTGCCCGCACTGTTGGATGTTGAATTGAGCGCACCATCTACGCAGTCTATCGAGCGCGTGACTGCGGCCGTGAAACAAGCCGCCCCCAATGCCTTGATTGATGATCACCGCATCTGGCTCAACCGTATTGCCGAATTTGCAACCGCGTTAAGTTACATTGCTTTCGCACTGATTGGCTTGTCACTGGCCGCCCTGACGCTGACCGTGATTTTTGCGACACGCGCGAGCCTGACCGAATACACGCAAGTCATCGAAGTGCTGCACTTGGTGGGGGCACGGGATAGTTATGTGGCTGCGCAATTCTCGTGGCGCGCAGTACGCCAAGCTTTATGGGGTGGGCTGATTGGACTGATTGTGTTTGCACCGGCCTTGTTGGCGCTGTCTTGGTTTGCGAAACGGATTGATCCGGGCATACTGCCAGCACTAACACTTCCGCTGCCGTATTGGGCGGCATTGGTGGCATTACCAATTGCGGCCGCCACGATTGCCTATGTTGCCGCTCGCGCTACCGTAGGCCGCGCCTTGGGCGAAATGGTCTAGCCCTATCGTCTTCATCTTGCGTGAACCACATTTCGTGTAATCTAGGCCTATGATCCGATTTTTAAAAATCGTCGTCATCACGATCATGACCGTGCTGGCGACATGGGCGGCAGGTTGGGTGTGGTTTGCTTCCACACTCCCGACAAGCGTTGTCGACACGACAACGAAGACCGACGCCATTGTTGTGCTGACCGGCGGCAGTGGCCGTGTGGAAGAAGGTTTGCTGCTGCTGCGCAATGACATGGCCGCGCGGCTGTTCATTTCCGGTGCCGGTGCCAAAGTCAGCGTTAGCGAATTGGTGCCTGATGATGTCGAAGATACATCGGATATTGAAAACAGCATTACCTTGGGCCGACAAGCCACAGATACCCCCGGCAACGCGCTTGAGACATCTGCCTGGGTTCAACAAGCCAATGTAAAGTCATTGCGGTTGGTCACGGCAGCATTCCATATGCCGCGCAGTCTTCTTGAACTGCACACAGCGATGCCCCATATCACCATTGTCCCGCATCCCGTGTTTTCAGATCGCATCAAGACTGATTGGTGGCGCTGGCCGGGCACAGCTAAATTGATCGCCCGCGAATACACCAAATTTCTTTTAACTTGGCTGCGCATCAAGATGGATGCCATAGCCGCAAACATTTGAGATACGCCTTATGATCATGGTGCGCTCATGGATCTATGAGATTGCGTATCTCGTTTGGATCACGCTTGTCTCGGTCCTTGGATTACCGTCGTTGGTGCATCGCACTTCGGCGTTGGGTGTGATCCGCTTCTGGGCGCGCACAAATACGTGGCTCGCGCGCGTTATCTGCGGCATTACGTTCCGCGTCGAAGGACGTGAAAACATTCCTAACGGCCCCTGCATTATCGCGGCACAGCATCAGTCTTCCTTCGAGACCTATGCGCTATTCTTCGAAATCGACCGGCCGGTTTTTGTTCTAAAAAAAGAACTGACGTGGATTCCGATTATTGGCTGGTACATCAAAGCAACCGGCCTTGTGCCGGTTGACCGTGGCGCGGGGGCTTCAGCCATGCGCCGGATGTTACGTGCCGCCACAGCCGCTGTCGCGAATGGCAAACAAATGATTATCTTCCCCGAGGGTACGCGCATTCCACCGGGCGAGCGGCGCCCTTATCGGCCTGGATTTATTGCGCTTTACAACACCTGCAATGTGCCGTTGATCCCTATGGCTCTGAATACAGGCTACACGTGGGGCAAAAGCCGGGTGCGAAAAAACCCAGGCGAAATCGTATTTAAATTCTTACCAGCATTGCCAACAGGCTTGAATAAGCAGGAAGTATTAGACACCCTGCGCGAGCGCTTGGAAACAGCAGCGGCGACACTACCGAAACATACCGCTGAATAAAACACACCTCTGAATAGCTGAGGGATTCTATGTCCGAGGCTCAATCTAAGATCGTGATGCAACGCGAACGTATGCGCTTAGGCCAGGTCCGCAAATCATTTGCCGCAGGATTAGATCAGCACGCCAAAAGCAGTGATGTGTCGATGGAATTCTTCGCGACGTGCGTGGATTACATCAAAGCATCCATGGACCGTTTGCACGATCAAGATCAGCGCATTCACGATATCCTTAAGCCGCACGTGACCGCGAACGACTCCGAAGGCAAAGCGATCTTAGCCAATCTCGACATGCGTTTGACAAAAAGCCGTGATGCATTGGCGAAGCTTGTGGTCGCGCGCGATGCTTACCGCGCAAAAGGGGCAATCGGGTGGGCTGATTTCAAAGCCAACGTCGATATGTTCATGGATGTGTACTTCAATGTGCTCTTGAAGGGTCAGCACTCCACCATTGAAATGCAGAGAAAAGTATTCACCGATAGCACATGGGACGATGTGGCTGGCGTCACGCAAGACTCGCAGCAAATCGAAGCCACGGAATTCGCTATGGTGCAGCGGTATGCGCCTGTAGGCGCGGACCCAGCAGGCTTTAAAGCCGGGCCACCTGTTGTTTAGTTACTCTTTATAACCGGGATCAGTGCGATCCAGGCGACGGATGAGGCCCGCCCACGCAATCGCATTATTTTTGCTGACAGGGCCTTTGGGTTTGGCTTGTTGGCGCACTTTCTCGCGCACGTCGTCACTCGGGAATTGCAGTTCACCACTTTGCGCCGCGATTTGGATTTGGCAGGCCCGCTGCAAACTGTAAGCACGCACAAATGCATCACCCACGGTGCCACCCGAGGTCAAAAGGCCGTGATTGCGCAAGATCATGTAATTCTTTTGGCCAAGGTTTGCATTGAGACGCACGCGCTCTTCCGTATCAAGCGCAATGCCTTCGTACTCGTGGTACGCTACATCTGCGGCCAACATCAGGGCCCCTTGCTGAAGCGGCAACAGCCCATTTTTCTGGCACGAGACCGCTACACTTTCGATGGTGTGCAGATGAATGACACAGTGTGCATCGGGACGCGCCTCATGCACGGCACCGTGAATCACAAAACCGCCGGGGTTAATGCCTAAGCCCGTTTCGTCCAGCAACACAGTGCCATCAGCGGCCACCTTGACTAGCGATGATGCTGTGACTTCATCGAACAGCAAGCCCATCGGATTGAGCAGATATTGATCCGGCGCATCGGGCACGCGCGCCGACATATGCGTGAAAATCAGATCATCCCAGCCGTATTGAAAAGCCAGACGGTAGCAGGCGGCCAGATCAACCCGCATACGCCATTCTTCAGCAGACACGCGGCTTTGCACGCTGGATGGCTTTACAGTTGCCAATGCAGAAACAGTGGACATGGCTCAACCCTTCGAAAGGAACCCAGGCGCGACAATTATGAAATTATTATGTCGGCCCTAGCGGCATGCGGCAATCATATGCTGCAATATGGGTTTGGTGCTCACTTTTTAACGAATAACGCGCATGCCCAAGGCCCTTGCATCGACCGCTTCCAATCTGCGGACACCCAGCCGCAGCGCAATGCCGCGACCAAAGCGTGCGCCACGTCACGCCGCCGCGCAGCCAGCGCGAGCGCTGACTCCGGATATGAATATCGACAACGCAATGGCGGCCGTGTTCGCTGACGCGCAAGCGCAATGGCTAGAAAAAGTGGGCCTCTCGAGTACTGGCAATCCTGAAGGAGTGCACCAGCTTCGGGTCGGGTTACGGCGATTACGGTCTGCGTTATCGCTATTGAAGGACTACATTCCGAGCAAGCAACATGAAGCGATCACGCAAAGCCTTAAATGGCTGATTGATGCATTTGCACCTGTGCGCGACCTCGATGTTTTCATGAATGAATTGCTGTCACCGCTGCAAGAGCACGGCAAAGCCATTAAGCATTTCGATCTTCTGACGCAGAGCGCAATTCAGGCGCGCAGCATTGCGCAGCAACAGGCGCACGCCGCGCTTGTATCAACCCGGCACCGCCGCCTCGTTCAACATGTTTCGACTTGGATTTCAACGCACGAATGGCGGAATGGCAAAATACCGAAGAAAAAACTAACAGCATCCGCAAGCGAAGTTGCCCGCACGTTACTAAATCAACGTGTTCGTAAAATTCGCAAGCAAGGCCGCCATATCGAAAAGCTACCGCCCGAAGACCTGCACGACTTGCGCATTAGCATTAAGAAGGTGCGTTATGGCGTGAGCTTCTTTAAAGCCGTTCTGCCGAAACGCGCGCGTAAACTTGGAAAAATCTTAGCCCAGCTTCAAGAAACACTGGGCAAACTGAATGATGCCGCCGTGGCGGAAGAAATTATCGCGCGACTAGCAAAAACCGCGCCCAGTGTGGACGAGCGTAAAAAGATCGCCAAAGCAGGCAAACAAGTGGTCGCCTATCACAAAAAAACCGCGGCGGATGTCAGACCTGACATCGCACCGCGGTGGAAAGCACTTAAAAAGTTTGGATCGCTTTAGGTTCTAGAACGCAAAAAGGTTTTAGAACGCGAAGCGCATCCCTGCGGTCACAGCATGGGTTTTGGTGCGGCCGTCAAACTCGAAGGATGGAATGGCAGACCCGCGGCCATCCATGGCGTAACGGCCCGAGCGTGTGAACGTATAACCCACATCGAACTTGGTCGTCGGGCTGATGTCGTACGCAACGCCTGCGGTTAAGCGATAAGCAAACTCGGTATCGTGATCGTCGACGATATCAAATGTGCTGGTAGTACCACTGTTCAAACGCGCCGTCGTTTCAGCGTCCAAGCCAGTGCGCAGGACGCCTAAGCCGCCGCCTACATACGGGTGTAAGTTATTGCCGACATCAATGTCGTAATAAGCCATCGCGAAGCCTGACCACGAGTTTAAGCTGCCATCAACAGCGGGTCCCAGACAGGGCTGTGCCGCAAGAGTGCCGCAAGGAACCGTGACGATATTATTTTCGGTATAACGCCCATCAGCATTGGCATGGAGATAGTCAACGGCAAGCGCTGCGCGGAAACCATTGCCGAAACGATAACCCCAGTCACCACCGATCTGCCAACCTGTACCCGGGTCAAGATTCAATTGCGCATTCGAACCCGTAGAAGAGTTGATGTTGCCCGGGAACACAGCACCACCGCGCAGCGTACCGTAGAAGCCTTCATCGGTTTGCGCTTGTGCTGTACCTGCGGTCGCCACAACAGCTGCACTGAGCGTTACGGCAGCAAATGCTGTCGCTTTCAAACGTGAAGCAAATGAGGATGTGGGATAAGTCATGACTGAAGCCTTTCACTGTTATGCATATCAGCGTGCGTTTGTTTTTTATTTCGCACGAGAGCCTTTTAACGAGTGAAATGTGGCCACTCTATGATGACCAGCACGAACAATACTGCATACCGTGATCGCGATTTTAAATCACCGCTCACCTTGGTTTTGCCGTATTTTCGCACGCGAATTTAGATGTGATTTTTTTATCGCGGTCGCAATTTTTTAAGACACTTGATGTGATGCAATACCCTCAAGAATAGGACATTCAGGGCGCTCATCACCCGCACAGCACGAAACGAAGTGCGATAACGTAGCCTTCATACGCTGTAAGTCTGCAATTTTCGCGTCAACGTCGCTCAAATGTCTTAGAGCAATCGCCTTTACATCTGCGGCATGACGATCGCTATCATCATAAAGCGACATCAACTCTGCGCACTGCTGGACAGTAAAGCCCAGCTCACGTGCATGCTTAATGAACTTCAACTTATGAACATCAGACTCGGAATAGTCGCGATAACCATTTGCCGCGCGGGCTGCAGGTTTGAGCAACTTTGAGTCTTCGTAATACCGGATGGTTTTTGGCGGCAAGCCAGACAGCCGCGCTGCGTCCCCGATGTTCATAGGCCCTAGACCTCTAACGTAAACACACACCCCGTCCGTTGCAGAATGTTCTTCTTATCTAAATCATCACCATGGGCTTCGTTGTTTTGCTTGGCGTCGAGGTTGCGATTGGTTTCGTTACGCAGCACCACAATCACGTGCGTGTCCGGCTCTATGGCAAACGGAAATTCGTGCCAGGTGCCAATATGCATGCAAAAGCCGTCATCCCCTGAGAACTGAAAGGCTTCAAGTTTATCCAAATCAGGCAACTCGCCCTCAGGTGTCGGCGCGCCAAACACCGCAATGTACGGCTTGCCACCCAGCGGGATAAAAGCCTGTGTGTGTTTGAAGTGACGCTCGAGATATTCAATTTCCAAGGCGCGTGGCTGCACAATCGCCAAACTTAAGCAAGTGTCGTCGTCGGATTTGAATTGCACAGGTTTCGAGGTAGCAACCTTGCCGTGATAGAAATTACTCGCGCCCGGCTTAACATCAGAACCCGGACCAATGATTTTACCGTAAGGCGCGACAGCCTCAGGCGTGGCCGGTTTCACTTTAATATAGCGCCGTTTCACTTGCGCTGTTGAGCCACCGTCCATCACCATCTCCTGTCGTAAACTGCCGAAAACTCAGACTTCAACATAGTGCGTGCTGCGTATGCAGCAACACTCTTTATGCATCTTGATGTTCGCAAAGCGAGACAAAGCGATAGGGCCACAGACTATAACTTTCGGCGCCAACCCTGACAGGCTATGGTCTGGGCAACCCCCATCTTGAGGATGCGGGCAAGAAAACTAAAGGAATGCTGAGAGGGACACATGGCCATTCAAATCACCCGCCATTTCGCAACCGTTAAAGGCGAGCGCCAAGTACATTACCGGCGCGCTGGCACAGGGCCAGCCGTGATTCTTCTCCATCAATCTCCCACATCATCACGTGAATACATTCCACTGATCCAAGAAATCGCCAGCTTGGGCTTTACCGTGTTCTCACCGGATACGCCTGGCAATGGGCTCTCTGATCCATTTCCCGGTGATGAATGGAAACCCATGGAGGGTTTTGCCGACGGCGTTGTGAACCTGATGGACGAATTGGGGATTAAGAAAGCCCCCGTCTATGGATTTCACACCGGCGGTGTATGTGCGCTGGCGCTGTGTTTACGGCACCCTGAGCGTTTCACGGTTGCCATCATGAACGGTTACATTCAGATGGATAAAGCCGAGGTCGATGAGATTCTGGAACACTACTTGCCCGAAGTGAAACCAGATTGGAGTGGCGCGCATCTGACATGGACATGGGCACGTTTCCGTGAACAATTACTGTTCTTCCCCTGGTATCGTAAAGATTTAGCGCGACGCATGAATTACGATGTGCCCCCACCGGCGCATATTCATATGTCGGTCATGGACTTCTTGAAGTGCCAAGACTATCGCCGTGCCTACAGGCCAGCTTTCCTGTTTGACTGCGCAAACGCGGTCAAAGACATGAAAGGCAACATGGTGATCACCACATCCAAGACGGATGTGCTGGATAAGTATCACCATATGCTCACGAACGTGCCCGCCAACGTGAGGTTGCTCAACCCCGCTAATCCGATCGAATCAAAAGACCAGTTCATCAAGGTTATTGCGGAGAATCCATCGCCGGAACAAGCGCCCGCGCAAACGGCAACAAAACCAATGCCAGGCAAGATTTGGCAGGAATATTTTCAAGTCGACGGGGGATCAATTTACGCGCGGCGTAACACAGACGGCAAAGGTCGACCCATCGTGTTTATTCATTCTAGCGCAGGCTCAAGCCGCAGCATGGACAAGCTAATGGCGCCGTTTATTGGCAAACGCCCGGTCATTGCATTCGATCTGCCTGGCAATGGCGATTCAGACAATCCCATGGGCGGCTCAGTGACAGTAGAAGCGCAAGCTAAGTATCTGGCGCAAGCCATCAAGGCGGCAAGCTATAGCGAAGTTGATGTTTTTGGATATTGGGGTGGCTGCACTGTCGCCGTCGAATTGGCTGCGCAAAATCCAGATCTTGTAAAGCACATTGCCGCACCGACGCTGATGGTTCTTTCGGACGACGTACGCGACGAATACTTAGCCCATTACACACCGACAATCGAACTGGACGAGAACGGCGCGCACTGGATTAAAGTCTGGAACATGGTGCGGGATCAGGAGCTTTTTGCCCCCTGGTACATCCGTAAAAAGGAAAACATAATTCGCGATCACGAACCTGACATCGCCCCCGATGTTATCCATCGCCGCACTGTGGATTTATTTAAGGCCTTGGATATTTACCAGTCGGCTTACGGCGCGCATTTTCGTTACCCTGTCCTAACAAAGCTGGCCCACGTGAAGTGTCCAATCTTGCTGAATGAAAAAAGCAGCGGTACACGTGAAGCCCTGGCCGTCAGCAAAACGGCCACGGCAAAGGCCGTTCCTTTTGCGCCGGATGCGTTGGCTCATGAACTGCTTGCATTTTTTGGGTGAGGAATAATGTCGGCGGAAATTTGGGGTTACATTCATATCCTTTTATTTGTGTTCTGGCTCGGCGCCGACGTCGGCGTTTTTATCAGCGCCATTTTTGCCAAGAACCCCAAATACAGCTTTGAAACCCGCATGACAGTGCTGCAAGCGGGCATGATTGTGGACCAATTTCCACGCGTGTGCTTTGCGCTAATTTTGCCTGTGGGTCTGCATCTCACCAAAGACCTGCAACTGCACCCCATTACAAACGGAATGCTGATTGGGGGTTGGGTAATTGGCCTTAGCTGGATTGCGGTGATTTTTGCGATCGGCGCCAATCAAGGCAAACCAATCGCTGAATTTCTCGGCAAAGTGCAGTTTGGGTTTCAAGCTATCATGGGGCTGATCTTCACCATCATTGGGCTGAACTCACTGGCCACAGATTCACCATTGTCGCAGCCGTGGTTTGCGGTGAAAATTCTGCTGTTTGGTCTGGTATATTGGGCGGCCATGGCAATTGATTTGTGCTTCCGCCCATTCATAGCGCCGTTCATGGAAATCGGCCAATTCGGCTCCACACCCGAGCGTGAAGAAGCCGTGAGCCGTGCGATCAACAATACTCTCGTCGCGGTGTTCACGCTTTATATCTTAATTGCCGCAATTGGCTTTCTGGGCAAAGTAAAGCCGTTCTAGAACCGAGCGTTTTAGTAGCCAGGCCAACCACAGGCTTTAAGAGCCTCAACCATATGCGGCGGCGGCGGCGCTGTGACGGCCACGGGCGGACGGCTGGGATAAAGCGGCAACGAAATGCCGCGAGAATGCAGCATCAGCGATTCACCGTCTTGGGTCTTGCTTTTGATGCCATAGGTCGGGTCGCCTACAACAGGGCACCCTAAATACTGTGTGTGAACACGAATTTGGTGGGTGCGCCCTGTGTGGGGCTTCAACTCAAGCCAGGTACGGCCTTCGCTCCGGCCCATCACTTTGTACTCTGTCAGCGCCTCTTGACCATCTTTGGCGATGATCATTTTCCAGCCCTGCTTGGGTGTTTCTTTTTTTAGCGACATGTTGACGCGGCCCTGCTCGGCGGGCGGCGAGCCCTCCACCACAGCCCAGTAGGTTTTCTCGACCCGGCCATTTTGAAACAGGATGCCAGCCTTGCGTAGCGCCTTGGGGTGGCGACCCAAAATAAGACAGCCGGATGTATCACGGTCTAATCGGTGCGCCAGCGCAGGCGGGCGCGGCAAACCGAAGCGCAGCGCATCAAAATACTGCTCAAGGTTCGGGCCGCCCTTAGGTCCGGCATGAACCGGCAGGCCTGCAGGCTTATTGATAATGATGATCAGCGCATCACGGTATAAAATGCGCGCTTGGATTTCGTCAGGGGTCATGCGCACCATTTACTGCCTGAAGGTCCTAAGTTCCAGTGATGAATGTAAGGTTTTGGAAAATTGCTTCTTAAGGCCATCAGCGCTATTCAATGAGCGGCTTTTTTATCTCCTTTCTATGCGGTGACGGCTTTGTCTTCCCCCTCTGCTCCCCCCGTCACATCAGCCCCCCTTCCACCTCAGCACTATTCAAATCAATTACTGGCGTGTCTGAACCAAGACAATCTTGCAGAAGCCGAGGCGAACGCACGGCGCATCGCGGCGCAGTCTCCGCAAGACGGCTGGGCCTTTGATGCATTAGGGCTAATTCTTGTAAAAACAAAAAAATACGAAGACGCCATGGCTGCTTTTGAGATGGCAACCCGCGCATCCAACGCAGCACCGCAATTCTTCTTACATCACGCCATGTGCCTGTTGGCCTGCTTTCGGCATAAAACTGCACTGACAGTAATAGAATCCGCCTATCACCGATGGAGCAACATTGCAGATATTTGTTTCGCTTATGCGCGCATCTTAGCGCAGTGTTTCCAGCAGGATGCGGCGCGCGCAATCTACAAAACGGTTTTGTCAGAAGACGCGCACCACAGCAATCGTTGGGTCGCTTATGTGCACGATATGCTCAGCCTGGGATTGACCACAGATGTTCTCGATGGCGCCGCAAAAGCTATTGCGCTTGATACCGCGAACTACACACAAGTAGGCTTGGTTTATTTCCGCACACTTGCCGCAATGGGTCGCAACACCAAAGCCAAATATGTTCGCGACCAATGTATTGCCCGGCTTCGCACGAATCCGAGAACGATTGTAAAAGCTATCGATTGGATCGAACGCAACGAAGGCATTGAAATTGCCGAACCCCTTTGGCGCGAAGAGGTGCAAAAGGTTGGCCCTACCGCGGACGCCATATTCCACCTTGCGCAAAACTTAGCCATGCAAGGGCGCTGGACTGAGGCTGCAACACTTGCACAGCAAGCACTTCAACACACACCCGGCGAAGCCCTGCAACTTCAAACGAAAATTCTCTTACGATCCGCAAACCATTATGCACCTCGCATTGCACAATGGGCTACCGCGCCGCCGGATATAAGACGCAAACCATCACCAGATATGATTGTCATTCGTGGCGGCTTAGAGCGCCGGTTCTTAGATATCGTGAAGCATTATCGCGCAGCGCATCCTGGGGTTTTCATAATTCTCTCTATTTGGACGGATACCGCGCCGGACTTATTGAACGAGATTGAACCCTACATTGATGACGTGGTTTTAAATGTGCGGCCACCACGGCCCGGCATGAACAATCTCAATTTCCAAATCGTGTGTGCGGCCAATGGCATTCAGCGCGCCAAAGAACTCGGTGCAGAACGCGTATTCTTGACACGCACCGACATTGCATTCCTAAAACCTGAACTCATAAAAACGCTGCGTGAAATGTTGGGACAAGATCAGCCTGATGTCGCAAAAACACCGGGCCTGCAGAAGCGCATTATTATTTCCGATCTCTATTCGCTGCTTCACCCTTTCTATCATGCCTCTGATATCTTCTGTTACGGCACGGTTGATGATGTCGCGAAGTTGTGGTCGCTTGATCACATCACAGATGCATGCTTACGCCCGGAAGTTATTTTGTGCCGTGGATTGGCCGCAAAAGTGGGACGTGAACTCAAGAATGACATTTTTGATTCACTTAGCGCATTTCGGGATTTGTTTATTGTGCGCGACGCAGAATCACTACAGCTTTATTGGCCAAAGTATCCAGCACTTATACGTTCAAGACTGCTCGATACACGCGCTTACGTTTCCGAAGGTGTTTGGCGTGGCACAGAGATGATCGATCTTGAGGTCAGCAGCGACGTCTTGCCAAGCTACACACCCTAAATGCTAAGCACCACCCATCGGGAACTGGATGTAGCCATCCATTGTGCCATTGGGTCCGGTGGACAAGAAGAAGTCCAACAACAATGGCTGGCCAGCCTGCACAGCATAGCCCGATAAATCCGTGATACCTTCGGCTGCCAGTACTTCGTCATCAATGTAGAAATTGCCCGTCGCCGACTTTGAGGGGCGCGTCAGGATAATGTGCGCGACATCGGCCAGAATGTCAGTGGTGCGGCAGTGTTTTAGAATCGACTTTCCACCAAGCTCGAACTCAATCGCGGCCGTTGCGATAGCCGTTCGTGGCCACAACGCATTGGCGGCAATACCTTCTTTCTTAAATTCTTCCGCCACACCCATGGCGCACATGCTCATGCCATACTTCGCCATGGTGTAAGCAAGGCACGGACCAAACCATTTCGGTGATAAATCAGGCGGCGGCGACAAGTTGAGAATATGTGGATTGCTTGCCTTCTTGAGGTAGGGCAGCGCCTTCTGCGAGCACAAATATGTGCCACGCAGATTGATGCTGTGCATCAAATCAAATTTCTTCATCGATGTTTCAGCAAGGCCGGAAATACTCACGGCACTTGCGTTGTTAATCAGAATATCGATGCCGCCAAAAGTTTCGGCGGTTTTCGCCATCGCCGCTTCCACCTGATCTTCAAATCGAATATCGACCTGCAACGGCAGCGCTTTGCCGCCGGCCTCTTCAATTTCTTTGGCTGCCGTAAAAATTGTACCGGGCAACTTCGGGTGCGGATCGACCGTTTTTGCAGCAATAGCAATATTCGCACCATCGGCCGCGGCCTTCTTCGCGATAGCCAATCCAATCCCGCGGCTGCCGCCCGTAATAAAGAGTGTTTTGCCTTTTAATGAACGCGCTGCGTCAGCCATAGGAACCCCGAGTCAAAGTATTGCTTTACATAACTTTATAGCGCGGGTCCGCAGCGGCAATGTCTAAGTTTGCCTTACCACCTATTAATACGCCGTAAGATGTGAAGAGGCCCCAATTGCCCTGGCCCGTTTTTATGCTTACAGTCTACCTCATTCAGGGACGATTCCTCATGCGCTTCGCACTTCGCATCGCAAGGCTATTAACAACTGCCCTCAGCATCTGCTTGGTGCTGGGCAGTGTGTTATCGTCTGCGCAAGCGAAAACGGCCCACATGGGCGGCGTTATTACAGCAGTTACGTTGCCATGCCATCACGCATTGAGCAGTGATGATGCATCGCCCATGCCTAAATCACCGCTCGACTTGTGCCGTGAACTCTGCCTGACACAAGCACCTGATGCAGCCCTTGCAGCGGTTGCGGTCACACCCGACACAACCGTAGTCACAATCGCTATTCCTGCAGACACATCAGCACGCGAAATCACAGTGCCGACACGTCCGGCGCAACATACTTTTGTACCGGCCCCAAAGCTGCGACGACAGCCCTACCCCACCACAACGCGCCTCCTGATTTAGACCAGCCATCAAAATGCTGATAACGCGCTTGCATACGCTTGCGCGCGAATTGTCGCTTTTGGTGAGTTACTATGAATCTCAATACTCTTGCTTTTCGTCTTTCGACAGCCAGCACCTTGGCCCTCCTGCTCGGCGCTTGCGCCACAGTAGATCAGAAGGTCGCCTTCGACGGCGTACGCTCTGCTGTTGGAACACGCGTGAACCACGATCTTGCATGGCGCCGTGATGCAGTAACCGATGCCAATGTTGCGCAAAAGGTCGATGCGCTGCTGGCGCAGCCCTTGACCTTGGATGCAGCTGTTCAGATGGCGTTGTTCAATAATCGCGCCCTGCAGGCGCGCTATGCCGAAGTTGGCATTGCCAATGCAGATTTAGTCGCCGCAGGCCTGCTATCGAACCCTGTTCTTGACATTATGTTGCGCCCCACCACCCACCCCGCCGAGGCCGCGAACTTGGAATTTGGCTTGGCACAAAGCGTGTTGGATATCTTCATGCGCCCGGCGCGCAAACGCGCAGCGCAGGCGGAATTTGAAAGTACTCAAAGCGAAGTCGCCAGCGCCGTCATCGAGACAGTCGCACATGTGCGTGAAGCTTATGTTGAAGCTATTGCGGCACAAAACGCGCTGACGGTGACAACCGAAGTTCATGCCGCCGCTGAGGCTTCCCGCGACATGGCGCAGCAGTTTCATAAAGCCGGCAACATCTCGGACCTGCAGTGGGCGGAAGAGCAAGCCTCTGCTGAAGATACAGCCGCCTTAGTGGACGAAGCTGTTTTAAAAGCAACTGAGACTAAAGAAAACTTAGCTGCGTTTCTGAACGTCGATTCAACAGCACTTAAATTGCCGCAGCAGTTGCCTGCTCTGCCGACAAGCGACCCCAGCCTTGAGAACGCGGAAAACTTGGCGTTGGATAAACGCCTGGACGTTGCAGCCAAACGCAAAGCCGTCAAAGCCAAACTGGAAACGCTGCGCCTGAAAACTGATTGGCGCTTGTGGCAAGAAGCTGGGCTTTCCATTTCGGCAGAGCGCGAAGCCGATAAACAATGGGCCATCGGCCCTACGCTCAGTCTGTCCTTACCGATCTTTGATCAAGGTGGTCCTGAAGTTTCACGTGCCGCCGCCGAAGTGCTGCGCACCGAAAATGAGTTGAAAGACTTGGAAGCGCATGTGCAGGCCGCTGTGCGCAAATCGCTGGCGCAAGTTCAAAGTGCGCGCAAGTTGGTAGAGCGATATCGCACGACCATTTTGCCTTTAAAGCAAGACATCGTCCGGCTGAAACAGGAACGATATAACTTCATGCTGATCGGTGTGTTTGATGTGCTGATTGCCAAGCGCGATGAAACAGCAGCTTACCTCAGTTACGTCAATAAAGTACGTGAGTATTGGCTCGCTCGCGCCAGCCTGGCTGATGCTATAGGCGGCGCACCTATTGAGGCGTCAGAAACACCTGTTGCGACCAAAGGAGATACGCCATGACCGCATCTCGCCGCAATTTCTTTTGGTCATCATTGACCGGTTTAGGCGCATCGCTGATTGGACGACAAGCCTTAGCCCAGGACACACAACAAACGCCCCCGCAACCACGCAGACAGGGCTACACGCCTGTGCGGACGCTGAATGGCGTTACGCTGCCCTATGAAATAAAAGACGGTGTAAAAGAATTTCATCTCACCGCAGAGGAATTCGAACATGAATTCGCACCAGGCTGCGTTGCAAAGTGCTGGGGCTATAATGGCCGCACACCAGGCCCGACCATCGAAGCCATTGAAGGCGACCGTGTGCGGATACTGGTCACCAACAACCTGAAAGAACACACCAGCATTCACTGGCATGGCATTTTATTGCCCAGTGGCATGGATGGCGTCGCCGGCTTAAACCAGCCGCACATCAAGCCGGGCGAGACCTTTGCGTACGAGTTCACGCTGCGTCAACACGGCACACACATGTACCACCCCCATGCCGATGAGATGGTGCAAATGGCCGTCGGCATGATGGGCATGTTCATCATTCACCCCAAGGACGGCGAACCTAAACCCATCGACCGTGACTACTGCATTCTGATGCACAATTGGGCCCTGCATCCTGGCACGTACCGCCCTGATCCATCTGTGATGCAGAATTTTGATTTGTGGACCTTCAACAGCAAAGTGTTCCCGGCCATCGAACACTTGGTGGCACGTAGCGGTGAACGCATTCGTATTCGCGTCGGCAATTTGTCCATGTGGAACCATCCATTCCATCTGCATGGTCATCAATTCCACGTGACAGGCGGTGATGGCGGCCGCTGGCCCGAAGGACAATGGCGTTCAGAGGTGACAGAAGTAATCGGCGTGGGTCAGGCGCGGGATATTGAATTTGTAGGCGTGCCTGGCGATTGGGCGATCCACTGCCATATGTCGCATCACACGATGAATGCCATGGGGCATGAAATTCCCAACACGCTTGGTGTGAAGCAGGGGGATGCTGTCAGCAAAGTGTCGGCCCTTCTTCCGGGATATATGGCCATGGGTGAAAACGGCATGGCCGAGCATCAGAATCATACGGGCCATATGCCGGGACCCAAAAATACGCTGCCTATGATGATGGGAAAAGGGCCTTACGGAAATTTAGAGATGGGCGGCATGTTTACGCTCATCAAAATTCGCGATGATCAGGCGGCTGGCGACTACAGCGATCCCGGTTGGTATAAAAATCCGCAAGGCACAGTTGCGTATAAAGTTGCCGGTCCAAAAGCGAAATCAACACCAGCGACAAACGATCATTCGATCATGGATCATTCCAAGATGGACCACTCGAAAATGGATCATTCACAGCATTAATTAGAATACACATCGCCTCAGAAGTGTCCTGCGGGTGCACTGGCAAACACGACCAGAGCCGAGTACGCTTGAAGCGATGTGGGGTTTAGAGGTTCACGTTTTACACAGGGGAGTACCAACGATGAAAAAGCTTCTTCTTGCTACAGTCGCCGCCAGCATGTGCGGGTTTATCGCCACCGCTTCGGCGCACAATACGCTGACGTCCATGGAAGGTTACGCAGGCTACGTGACTGATCTTGAAATGCGCGTTACGCACGGCTGCAAAGGCAGTCCCGTGAAAGAAGTGCGCATTAAAATCCCTGCAGAGCTTTCACGTGTCAGCGTCGGAATGACGCGCGATTGGAAAGTTGAAACCAAAATGCGCAAGTTAGATAAACCTGTTCCAGGTGAAGGTGGTGCCATGATTACGGAAGTAATTGATGAAATCGTCTGGAAAGATCCGGCCAGCGTTATTCCGGCCGGCGGAACGTTTGAAGGCTTTAAGTTCCGGGGCGCACTCCCGAAAGAAGAGGGGAAAATCATCTTCTTCCGCACCATCAACGTGTGTGAAAACGGCGATGACAAATACATCGATTTGCCCAAGGAAGAGATTAAAGTCACCGATGCCGACTTTAAGAAAAAGCTGTTTGCATTCCTTACTGCGACACCTGGCCCCTCGCCTTTCTTGATCACGACTAAGGCGCCGAAGCCGCAATATCCGTGGGAGCCCATTGAAGCTACTCCGCCGAAGCCTGCTGGCGGTCACTAATATTCAAATCTGCGGCGGGGTGGATCAACACTCCGCCGCGTTTCTCTTTTCGTTCTGATCGACTTTGGGTGGCGTTATGAATCGCATCTCTTTTGTTTTGCACGCGTTGGTTTTGTTTGTGATGTGTGGGTACACGCAGTCTGCATTTGCACACGCCGTGCTGTTGGGCTCAACGCCCAAAGCCAACGAGATGATTGCGACATCCCCCAAAGAATTGGTTTTGAATTTCAACGAAAACGTTGGGCCGATTTTCTTCAAAGTCTTGGATAAAAGCGGCAAAGAAGTTGGTGCAGCCGGCGAAATTAAAACCGACGGCAACAACCTGATCCTGCCGCTTGGCCAAGAGTTGCCGAATGGCACATATGTTTTGACCTATCGCGTCATCTCGGCTGATACGCACCCCGTTGGCGCAACCTTTGGCTTCTCAGTGGGCGAACCTATGGCCGACCTGTCGCAAATGAAGGCCAGCACTGAGCCTGCAAAAACGTCGTGGACACTTGCCGTCGCGTTTAATCGTTGGGTTCTGTATTCGGCAATGCTGCTAGCCGCTGGCTCGGCGCTGTTTACACTATTGATTCAAACGCCCGCGACTGTGACCGCATCAACCTTTAATCTGGGCAAGAGTGCCGCTGCTGTTGCTGCGATCACTTATGTTCTGTCCGTAGGATTTGGGGGCGCTGAGATGGTCTTAGGTGGCGCTGGCGCTTTGCTCTCGGGTGACACTTGGGCACGCGGGTTGCAAAGCACGCTTACGCCCAGTGCGGCGATTGGCATTCCCGCCATGTTAGTGTTGATCTATGGGTTTACCGGCGGCATTGAACGCCCGAAAAATGGCGCGCTAACCGTTGGCGCGGTGGCTGCTGTTGGCAGCTTCTTGGTCACAGGGCATGCAGCCACAGCACCACCAGTGTGGATGATGGCTACAGTTGTTGCCGTTCACCTGTTCTGCTCTGCCTTTTGGTTTGGCGCGCTGTATCCCTTGTACAAAACGACCCAAATTGCGGACGCAAACGCCGCTGGTACAGTAATGCATAAGTTCTCCATCTGGGCGATGTATTCTGTCGCGCTGATTGTGTTGAGTGGCCTTGTCATATCCGCTGTGCAAGTACAAAGCCCGGGCAACTTAACGACGACGGCCTATGGCTCGGGGTTGTTGCGCAAGCTGGCCTTGGTCGCCGTGATTTTAGCGTTGGCCACCTACAACAAGTTTATCCTTACACCCGCCTTACAAAAAGGCGATGACTCAGGTGCCATTCGCATCCGCCGCACCATTCGTATTGAATTCGTGATTTATATTTTCATTTTGGGTGCGGCCATGACGTTGACCTTAACAACGCCGCCACGCGCCATTGGCGATCAGAACGCGGCCTCCAGCGCGATGCAAATGGATGGATTCAAAACCACATTGAAAGCCCAAGAGTACTCAGTCGATCTTGAAGTGACACCCGCAAAGGCCGGCGAAAACATGATCATGGCAACGGTAAAGGGCAAAGATGGGCAAGTCTTGAATCTGGCCGATCTTGAGATCACCGCCAACTTACCGGCTGCCGGTATCGCAGACGTGATGCTGAAAGGTCAGAACGTCGGCAACGGCATGTGGCATGTTGTGTTCAAAGAAATGATCATCCCCGGCGATTGGACGTTGCGCATTGACGCGTTTGTCACGGACTTTGACAAGGTCAGTTTTGAAACACCCGTCTCAATCAAATAGGTCGCGGCGCGTTTTATGATCTGGTCCATTGCCAAGAAAGAGTTGGTCTCAGCATTACGGGACGGCCGCGTGATGTGGTCAGCCGCAATCTTTGCCCTGATGCTAGTTGCCTCACTGGCGTCGGCCGCACAACGTTACGCCGACATTTCAAAAGAGCGCGCCGCAGCCCAGGAGATTGTAAACGCGCAATGGCAGAACCAAGGTGAGAAAAACCCACACGCCGCCGCTCACTATGGGGTGTATGCGTTCAAGCCCGTAACACCTTTATCGTTTTTTGATACAGGTGTGTCGGGCTTTACGGGCGTTTCAATTTGGTTGGAAGCGCATAAGCAAAATATGGCCGAAGGAGAACCCGCGCGCGACTCAACCGCTATCGCACGTTTCGGTGAACTAACGGGCGCTTTCACGCTGCAGATGCTGCTGCCGCTCCTGGTGATCTTGCTCAGCTTTGCCGCATTTGCGGGCGAGCGTGAGCAAGGCACTTTGCGGCAAGTCTTAGCCATGGGCACATCGCCTTCGAAATTACTGCTCGGCAAAGCGCTCGGGGCAGCGGCTGCAGCCGGCCTGTTTCTGGCTCCCGTTTTTGCGTTGGGATTAATTGGCCTCATTCTCACGCCGGGCGGCGCAAACTTCATTGGGCATGGCGCTGTTCTTGTGGCGCTTTACACAATGTATGCCGCTATCTTTTTATTCCTGACGCTCGCTGTGTCTGCCGCCGCGGATTCTTCACGCACAGCATTGATTGTTATGGTCGCATTCTGGGCTGTTTCATGTGTGGCGTTGCCCAAGGTTGCCGCCGATGCCGCGCGTTTGATTTACAGCACGCCTACGGCCGTAGAATTTCAAAAAGCTATTGCTGCAGATTTAGAGAACGGCATTGGGGGCAAAACACTCGATGCGATGGTTGCCGAACGCAAAGAGCAAACCTTGCGACTTTATAAAACTGACAGCATCGAGAAACTGCCCATCAACTTTCAGGGCATTGTGCTGGGCTTGCAAGAGCAAGTCAGTAACGCGGTATTCGACAAACACTACGGACTCTTGAACGCAACCTTCAGTAAGCAAAAAGGCGTGTTTGAAACGCTGGGCGTGCTCTCGCCGCGCTTGGCGGTACAAATGGCGTCGATGGAACTATCTGAAACCTCGCTCGGCACGCACATTAATTTTGCCGGGCAAGCTGAGGCATTCCGCCGCAATATGATCGACACGATGAACAAAGCTATGACCATGGGTTCAAGTGGCACTAACCCCAGTTATCGCGCGGGCCCTGAGTTGTGGGCCAAGGTCGGCACATTCACCTACATGCACCAACCGCTCTCGACCTTGCTGGCGGGATTGGGTGCAAGCTTCATGACACTACTATTATGGTTGGTTGGCGCAATCGTTGCTGGCTTGCTGGCTGCGCGCAAACTCAAAGCATTGGCGGCCTAAGTGTAATGTTCAGCATCATTTTTCGTCAGGAACTAAAAGTTCTGTCCGCCAATCGCACGTGGTGGGCGATTTTAGGCCTACTCGTTCTGCTGACTGTTGGGGCAGCGCTGAATGGCAAAGCACGTATCGAGCAAATGAATGCGACCACAGCGAAACTCAACCAGGACGAAACAACAACACAGGTCGCGCTTAAAAGCAGCGTACAGCGCTATGACGCTAACCCTGTCGGCGATCCGCCATCCGTCGCAAGCCCCGGCAACGTGGGCCTTTCGATCTTGGGACATTACGCCGTGATGACACCAAGTGCACTAGCGGCACTATCCATCGGCCAAAGCGATGTGCAGCCATTCTATTACCGAGTGACGGCGCACCCCACACACACCTTTCTCAGCGCCTCGGAAATTCAAAACCCGCTCGCGCAGATGACTGGCAGTTTTGATGTAGCGTTCGTCATGATTTTCGTCCTGCCCATACTGATCATTGCTGTCAGTTTTGATTTAATGTCACGTGAAAAAGAGGGTGGCATGTTGGGACTGATTGCCGCGCAAGGCGTGACACTGCGTGCGCTGATCTTGGCCAAGGTTGCAGCACGCGCTCTGATCCTGATCAGCTTGCTGTTGGCTTTGATTGTTTTAGCGGCCGCATTGGTGGGCGCTGACTTCAGCGATGCACAAATCATCACGCAATTAACCCTTTGGTTCGCAGTTATCGTGGCGTACGCGGCATTTTGGTTTGCACTGGCATTCTTGGTGAATGCCATGGCCAAGCCGTCGGTCACCAACGGCGTTATTCTTGCGAACTTATGGTTGCTGTTTGTCGTTGTGCTGCCATCCGTGGTCAACGTGGTCGCTAGCACGCTGTATCCAGCCCCCTCGCGCGTGGAACTCACAACCGAAATTCGCGAAGCCACTGAAGAAGCCGACAAAGAAGCGGCCTCGGCGCGCGAGGCCTATTTGTTCGATCACCCCGACCTAGCCGCAGGTGGCGGGTCAGGCATGGATAATTTCTACATCCAGGTTTTAGCCACCGATGCAGCCGTAGAAAAAGTTGCAGCACCTATTATGGCGAAGTTCGCAAGCCAAGCCGATCAACGCGAGAGTATCGTCGGTCTATTGCAGTACACCTCACCTGCCATTGCCGCACAGCAAGCATTAAATGCGTTGGCCGGGACCGGGAATGAACGGTTCACAGACTTCGTCGCGCAAGTATTGTCATTCCATAGCGAATGGCGCGGCTTTTTCACCAGCCGTATCATGAAAGGTCAACGCCTGATGGCTGCCGACTTCGACGCCATTCCGGTGTTCCGTTATCAGCCGACCACAGTGAATGCCGTTCAAGAAAAGGCCCTTTCCCCAGCCCTCTTTATGCTGGTTGTGGCCGCACTGCTGATCGGCTGGGCGATTCAGCGCTACAAGCGCTATCCGGTCGTATAAAACTCGCGCACTTGGCGTTCTTGGTGCTCTTTGGCATCGCGCTCGAACATCTCTTCCAGTTCTTTCATGCTGGCTTTGGCACGAGCTTCAAGCTTCTTCTGATCGGTAATCTGACCATGGTCATCGAAAAGGCGTTTCACATCATGCTCGCGGAAGGCCCGCACGGTTTTATCAGCTTCGGGCCGCGATAAACCTAAGCCCAACAACACCTCACGCGTCACATCAAGTGCTGATAAGAATGTCTCGCGCTGAATCAACTTCACGTTCAAGTCCATGAGGCGATGGGCATGCTGACGATTGCGGGCGCGCGCATAAACTTTCAAATGCGGAAAATGTTTGGTGATCGTTTGCGCTGTGCGGACAGAGGCTTCGACATCATCTATGGCTAAGACAAAAATCTGCGCCGCATCGGCACGCGCAGCGCGCAGCAAATCAAGTCGTGAGGCATCACCGTAATATACTTTGTTCCCAAAGCGCTTTACGAAGTCTACTTGCTCAGCGCTGACATCCAACGCCGTAAAGGGAATTTTACGTGCCGTCAGCACGCGGCCTGTAATTTGCCCAAAGCGCCCAAACCCCGCGATAATCACCGGATTCTCCATATTCGGCAGCATGTCGTATGGCGCGTCTTTCTTTGACGCAAATCGTGCGGTGAGTTTGTCATTGGCAATCGTGAAGAACGGCGCCACAGCCATGGACAAACTGACCACCAGCACTAGGAGGTCGCTTTGCGACGCAGACATGACGCCCGCCACAGCTGCCGCGCTGAAAATCACGAAGGCAAATTCGCCGCCTTGCGAAATGCACACGCCCAAGTCTTTGGCTGCGGTTTTATCCAAGCCCCACGCACGGCCCAATCCGTAGAGCACCGTAAACTTCACGAACAACAACGCGATCACAATGAATGCGATGGTCAATGGCGCTTCCACCACCAATCGTAAATTCAAACCCATGCCGACAGAGATAAAGAACAGCCCTAGCAACAAGCCTTTGAAAGGTTCGATATCCGCTTCCAGTTCGTGGCGGTATTCAGAGTTGGCCAACAGCACACCAGCCAAGAAGGCACCCAGCGCCATGGACACGCCAACCCAGTTCATGAGCAATGCCATGGCGGTGACAATCAGCAAGGCCGTCGCCGTAAACAATTCCGGGATGCGCGTCCCGGCAATGGCACGCAAGATTGGGCGCAACAGAAATGGACCGCCGACCACCACGGCCACCATCACGCCAATCACGCGCAAGACCGACAACCACACAGGGATCTCGGTATGAATGGCTTCGCCTGCCAACAAGGGCAGCACCGAGAGAATGGGAATGGTTGCGACGTCTTGAAACAACAGAATGGCAAAGGCCGCGCGGCCATGACGGGTCGAGAGTTCGTTGCGCTCGCCCAGCGTTTGGAGTGAGAAGGCCGTGGATGAGAGCGCTAAGCCCAGCCCCACCACCGCGGCCGTCGCCACAGAGAGCCCGGCGAGATACATCAGCCCGCCGATGACGGCACCAGTCAACACCACCTGCAAGCCACCAAGGCCAAACACTTTGGTGCGGGCGCCCCATAATCTTTGGGGCTCCACTTCCAGGCCGATGATGAACATCAGCAGCACCACGCCAAATTCAGCCACATGGCTGATGGCTTTCACGTCATCGATGAGCGCTAAGCCCGTGGGCCCAATGGCAGCGCCTGCGGCTAAGTACCCCAGCACCGAGCCCAGCCCTAAGCGTTTGAAGACCGGCACGACAATAACCGCCGCTGCGAAAAAGATCGCCGCCTTGATGAGAAGGTCCATGTCGTCACCCCAAGCCCAAAGCATTGCGGCCAGTGAGGATCACCGGCCCAAATCACAAACAATGCATCATAACCGCAACGCAGAAAGATGAAGCGCTATATAAAGCGCTTCATGCAATCCGCGAGTGACGAAATAGAAAAATTTCGGCGCTGATTAAGAAGCCCGACCACCCGTTTTGGGCTCGTGCTTTTCAGCCTGTTCAACCGCCTCAATACCGTCCAAACGGCGTTTCAGCGCATTCAATTCAGCCGTCAAAGCACACAGGGCTTTGGCCGTCGGGTCAGGCAGGTCATCGCTCGGCGCACCGTAGGGTGCGAATGATTCCAGCCGTGCAGATTCGTTAGCTTCCACGGCCTGTGCCGGAATGCCCACCACCGTCACTCCTTCGGGGACGTCTTTCAGCGCCACAGCGTTTGCGCCGACGCGCGCATTCTTATGCACGGTAATGGGGCCCAGCACCTGCGCGCCCGCACCGATTACCACACCGTCTTCAATGCGCGGATGGCGGCGCTCGCCGATTTTGGTGGTTCCGACACCGATGCCGCCCAGGGTCACGCCGTGGTACATGGTGACGTTGTCGCCAATAATAGCCGTCTCGCCGATCACGACGGCAGTGCCGTGATCGACAAAGAAATTCTTCCCAATCACCGCGCCGGGGTGAATTTCAATCCCGCTGAGGATTTTTCCGAATTCCGAGGTCAGCCGCGCTAGGAAATACAGGCCCGACACCCATAATGCGTGCGCGACGCGGTAGAACAGCATCACGCGCACACCAGGGTAAAGCAGTGCCACTTCCAACCGCGAACGGGCGGCGGGGTCACGAGCTTTAATAGAGTCGAGGTAGGCCAAAATACGGGCAAACATCGGACGAGCCTTTTGGGGTCATAACTTAGGGCGAGGACTTAAGCGCCTCGCAGCTTTGGGGCAAGCATCCGAAAAGCGTGGCTGATGGTGCGTCTTGGAATAGGTCTACAGAGCTGAAAAGCTTGAAAAAAGCGGTTTTAGCGCGCAGCCGCCATATCCGGACCCTGATTGAACACTGGTCACGCGGGAAATTTTTTTCTGAAAAAGTGCATTGTGGCTATGGATTTTAGATGAATTTTCTCTTATAGCCCTTATACCCGGGAAACTGGGGAGCCTCTGCAAGGGCTATTGGAGCGAACTATGGACGCCATCGACCGCAAAATTCTTTCCATCCTGCAAACCAACGCAGGCTTGGCCATCAACGATATCGCCACCCGCGTGGGCCTGTCTCAGACCCCGTGCTGGAAGCGCATTCAGAAGATGGAACAAACCGGCGTCATCAAAAGCCGCGTGGCTGTGCTTGATGCGAAGAAGATGAACTTAGGGCTCACCGTGTTCGTCATCCTGCGCACCAATCAGCACGACGACGCCTGGTTGCAGAAGTTCGCCCGCGCCATTAAGGAAATCCCGGAAATTACCGCGATCTGGCGCATGGCTGGCGATATCGACTACTTGCTGCGCGTAGTGGTGAAGGACATGGAAGCGTATGACGCGTTTTATAAGCGCCTGATCAAACGCATCCCGCTGAACGACGTGTCGTCAGCCTTCGTGATGGAAGAGATCAAGTACACCACGGCTCTGCCCATCGAAAGCCAAGACTTGAAAGGCGCAACCGCTCTGCCGGTTGTCTAACGATTTCCAAAAATAAAAAGGGCCCCTGCACGGGGCCCTTTTGCTTTTTATCTCACACCTTTCGGGGCGCGCTGACCTTCAGGGATCGCGGTCTTCCACGTCAGTGGATCGCGCACGCGCTTGAAATCAGCCTTCGCTGCCGCCATCAGGGCGGGATCGGTGTAAAGATCAATGGCGGTTGCCGCCAAGACCTTGCTGGCCGTCGCCAAGGCTTTCGTACCGATAGACGTGCCTGTGGCTGCGATCACCGGCCAGGAGTGAATGGGCAAGCCATACCCATATGCAGCAACGGTAATACCGCCGACGGGCACATTCCACGAAATATCACCCACGTCTGTTGAACCCGCAGACGCGGGCACAAACTCGGGCGGCAGCGGTTCCAGCTTTGCGCTGAGATTGATGCCCGACTTTGTGTAATCAAACCCGAACGGATCTTTGAATTCTTTCTGGGTCGAAGCTGCAAACGCCAACTCGGCTTGCGTCCACTGCGGCACGCCGATGTCAGCAAAGTTCTTCTGCAGTGCTTCAGCCAAGGGGCGATTGCCCAGCATGTCGTGGCTTTCTGACTGCACCATCACCGTCAGCTGCGTTTTACTCATCTTGGCGGCAGCTTCGGCAATGTCTTTCACCCAGGTGAAATACGCATAGGCATCATCAAAGCTGTTGGCGCGCACGTAGTACCAAGCTTCGGCTTCGGCAGGCACAACGTTGGGCTGGCCGCCGCCTTTAGTAATAACAGAATGAATGCGCGCCTCTTGCTTGATGTGCTCGCGCATGTACTGCACGCCAACACTCATCAGTTCTACAGCATCCAGCGCACTGCGGCCCGCATAAGGTTGTGCGGAGGCGTGCGCGGCAACGCCTTTGAAGTTGAACTTCACATTGATCATCGCCTTGGATGATTTGTACTGAGACTCGTTTTTGTCCTGCGCGTGCCAGTGCAAGATCACATCGTCATCTTTGAAATAGCCGTCGCGCAGCATGAAGACCTTGCCGATACCGGTCTCCTCGGCGGGCGTGCCGTAAAGCTTGATGGTGCCTTTGATGGAACCATCCGCGATCAATTGCTTCACGGCCAAGGCCGCACCCACAGAGCCTGCGCCAAAAATAGAATGCCCGCAGGCATGTCCTGATTCTGGGTTGGCCCCAATATGCGGTGATGAACTGTCGTTTTGCGAAACGCCTAACAGCGCGTCGTACTCAGCCAGAATACCAATCGTCGGGCCGCCCTCACCGAACGTCGCCACAAATGCGGTCGGCATATCAGCCAAACCCGCCTTTACCGTAAAGCCATTGGCTTTCAGCAAATCCTGCAACTCTTTCGATGACTTGGTTTCTTCCAAACCCACCTCGGCGTAAGTCCAGATTTTCTTATGCGTGGCTTCAAGCGTTTTGGTGTTTGCATCAATCCACGACACCGCGTCTTTTTTCATTTGCGTTACGTCGGCGGCCACCGCGCCAGATGTTGACGCCAGAATCCACACAGCAGCAGCCGTACTACTCAGCCATTTCAAATGACTCATGGAATTCCCCTCAAAATGCCCCTTACCGCAAGCTTAGAGGCATCGGCCCAAAGCCTGCAACGCCCCAAAAGGCTTAAAGCACCCAATTCAGGCACGACTTACGACCACGCCTTAGACCAAGCCTTGGCCAGTTACACTTGGCCGCTTGGCCATCCGAAAAACCCCGGCAGAATTGGTTCTATAGGTTTGGGGAGGGACAAGATGCGCGCATTTATATTGATTGTCGTGCTCGCCGGGATGATGGGGGGCGAGGCGGATGCAGACACGCCACCCGCAAAAATGACCGCCAGCAATGTTGAAAAAGCCATGGCGTTAATCGAACGCTGGGTGGGCGGGAACTATTCCACCAAAGCCCAGTATGAAGCAGACCAAGCCAGCAACAAACCCGATAACGAAAAACACCGCATGATGTATCAGTTGTTTAAGCGCGTGGATGTGCCGGGTTTTGAAGGCACATTATTTTTTGAACAAGGTTCGCGCGATGGGTCCACTGACCCGGACATGATTTGGCGCTCTGGGTTGGTGCAAGTGATCGCTGATAAAAAGCTGGGTGTGGTGCGATACCGTGAACTTGCGTTCAAAGATCAGAAACCTTGGCATAACGCACACATGACGCCACAGAAATTCCAAAACCTCACACGCGATCAAGTGACGTGGGATGAGAATTGCGATTTCCTGGTGACCTTAAGTGCCGATAACAAGTCCATCGGCGGGCCCATCCCAAAAATGAAGTGCAGTCGTATAAATGACGGCACCGGTGAGAAAATGTATGCCGACGACGCAATTGTCATTAAGCCAGGAGAATTTTGGTTCTTAGGCCGTTATGTCGATGCCAAAGGCCAACACCTTTGGGGCAATGAGAGCGACGAACTGAATAAACTCGTGAAGTTCGCGGAAATCCCTTAGCTGCTACTGTGCCTTATGGCGCACACGCGAGACAAGGGTGCCGATCAACAGCGCAACCGTCATGGCTTGGGCTACCGCCATGAACATCATCTTGCCTTTATGCACCTTGATCGCAAAGTCCATCGTGTCCGGCTGAATCAACGGATGCGCAAATAAAATCTGCAAGAACGCGACATTCTCCGCCCAATCGCAAAAGCAGGGAAACAGCGCGAAAATCCACCAGCCGCGACGATAAAGGCCCACTAATGCTGGCGAGCGGCTTTTGGTGGCGAGCCACGCCCAAAACAAAATGAAGAACGACGCCCCAAAGAGAGGGAACGCAAAATCCAGGATCGCGAAATTGAGATAGGCTTTTGGTGTCGCGTCCGTCATCGCCCCCAGTTGGATGACGATCATTTCGATCGATAAGGGAAATTGCAGATCGAAGGGCACGAACCCGGCTGACACCGATTGATAAATCGGCGTCAGCACCAGGTTGAAAATCAGAATACTGAAGATGACCAAGGCCAGGCAAAGAATGACACGACGACCCGAAGCTTTGGATAAAAAGAAATCGCCAAGCGCCGTCACATGTCCCCCGTCCGGCCTTAAGTTCTATTCGTTGACCATGATCACCTTACCAAAGTGATTGCGGTCATCCACCATTTGATGCGCCTTTGCCAAATCGCGCATTGGCAGCACGGTGTCAATGATGGGTTTGAACACGCCCGCCGCAAACAGCGGCAGCGCCTGCTCGTTAAAGGTCTTCACCGTTTCGGGGTAGTACTTGGGGCTGGTGTCGATGCTCATGGACAACAGTTCCAGGTTCCGTTCGCCGATCCCCAAGTCGAAGGTATTCACCCGGCCACCGGTCGAGCCGTACATCATCACTCGGCCGCCATTCGCCATCACATCCAGCACGCGGCCGAAGGTTTCAGAGCCAATGGTGGCGCAGGTAATGTCGATGCCGTGGCCTTTGGTGTCTTCCTTCACCTGCTTCACAAGATCGCCGGTCTTGTAGTTGTAAACTGCGTCAGCCCCCCATTCTTTGGCCTTTTTCAGCTTAGCGTCTTGGCTGGCAGTGCCGCCAACCCAGCACCCACGATGCTTGGCAATTTGGAGGGCGGCCGAACCTACGGATGATGCCACGGCCTCGATCAGCACATTCTTGCCAGGCTGGGCATTGGCCATGGTCACCAACGCATGCCACGCCGTATGCCAACCGGCCGGAATAGCCGCACCCTGTTCAAATGACAGGTTCTCAGGGAGGTGCATGGTCCTGCGTGCATCGGCGATCACTTTTTCGGCGTGCGTGCCGCGTGATCGGGCCATAACACGGTCACCCGGTTTGAAGTCGGTCACACCTGGGCCCACCTTCTCGATGATGCCGCCGCACTCAATGCCCAGAACTTGCGGTAGCGTGATCCCTGAGTACGTGCCGGCGCGCATGCGCGTTTCAGCAAAATTGATACCTGAGGCCTTGACGATGATCGACACTTGGCCCGGACCTGGATCGAGATCCGGAAGTTCGGCCCAGTTCATCTTGTCGACGCCGCCAAATTCTTTAACCAACCAACCTTTCATCGAGGTGCTCCATATACCTAGTCGTTTTTGTTTTTAAGACGTCACGCCCAATCAGCGCGTTTTTATTATTGTTGTTCGCCGGATTTTTCGGCGAGCAAGGTTTGCACCTGATCCACATCGAGCCCTGAGGGGATCGGCTTGAGCAACAGATAGAACAAGCCAGCGCACACCAGCGGCACACCGGCCACCAAACTGTAGGCCATATCCCATCCGATTTTTTCCACCGCCGTTGAGATCAACAGCGGGCTAATGGCGGTCCCAATGTTCACCGCCAGCGATGTACACACCGCTAGACCTGTCGCGCGTAAATGGGTCGGGAACATTTCAGCGACGTAGGCAAACTTCACGGCGGCTGCGCCATAGAAGAAAAAACTCATGATCGCGAAGGTGACGACCGTGCCGATGTAGGACTTTGTGCCCCACACCAGGAAAAGGAAGCACGCGGCCCCCAGCAACGTCCAGATCACCACAGTTGTACGACGCGTGAGCACGAACTCACCCACATAGGCGGCAAGCATATAGCCCAGTACGCCAACACCGTTGCCGATGCCCACCAGATAGGCCGAGGACTGCAACTGCAAACCACGATCTTCCACAAAGTATGTGGGGAAGAAAATCGATGTGCCGCCATACGCCATCACGTACAGAAATTGCGCGATGAATAATGTGATCGTGCGGCGGCGCATTTGCGGTGTCAGTAACAACGCCAGCGATTCACGGAAGGTGCGCGCTTGGTTGTCAGCTTTCACCGTGCCAAAGCGCTCGGACTCTTTTAACAGCGCGCGCACCACCAGCACGTAGGGCAGCGACAGCAGCGCCACCAAGAACAGCGCGCGCCAGCCAAAAGCCGCCAGGAATGGTCCCGCAAACATCGCCGCCACAAACCACCCCATGGGGTACGCCGTTTGCAACAACCCCGCCATGATGCCGCGATAACGGGCCGGTGCGACTTCAGTGACGAGCGCACCTGTCGCTGGATACAGGCCGCCCCCCATGAAAATCGCAAGCGCCCGGAAGATAATAAGAGCAATGGCACTCATGGCGATGGAATGCAGGGCCACCATGATGGACGCCCCGGCCAGCGCGATTTGCATCATGGTCTTGCGGCCAAAACGGTCGGTCAGGTGCCCGGCCCACACCTGCAGCACGCCACCCAAGGCAAATGAAGCTGCAACCACCACGCCCATGTCTTGCAGCGACAGGCCCAGATCAGCCCGCATGGCTGGCACGGCATAGGCAAACAACGCCAAGTCCAACTGACTAAATGCATAGGCAAAAAGGCAGACGAAGAACGTTCGTTGAGGATAGCCGCGCGTTTCAGACCAAAGTGACATCGTATTTAAAGTGACATTGTTATACCAAAATACCTTTGTCCGAATTTATCGCAGGAGTGATCACCGCTGTCTAATCGAATTGACGCGTTATGGTGGGAATTTGGAACGCAGGCGCTTCAAAAGCCGGAGAGCGTAGATGATTTTTTTAAAGCCGATTCTTGCCGTAGTGGTGACACCAGGGACAGCGATGGCTTCGGTTGCATTTGGCGCCCATACGCTAGACGCCCGGCCGAATCAGAAGGTTCCGCACACCACTGAGCTTTAAAATCGGGCGCGATCTTAGGTGCCCCCAAGAATAGGAAAGCTTTGACGTAAGCCTTCCACAATATTGCTGACCGCGAGCGCGCAAAGAATGATCCCAAACACACGGGTGATCACATTGATCCCCGTCAGGCCCAAGATCTTCATGATGCGCTCGCTGGCTAGAAAACCGATCAGCACGAGCGCCAACACGCCAATCATGACCGCGCCGATGATGCCGCGTTCAGCCAAGCTGCCGCTATGCTGACTTTGCAGGAGGATGACCGACGCAATGGCCCCCGGCCCCGCGATCAATGGAATCGCCAGCGGAAACACCGTCACATCGGGGCGGTGTGTGGCTTCTTCTTCTTCATCGGTCGTGGTGGTGCGCAGCCCTGAGTGCTTCACCACCACCATGTCGATGGCCAAGAGGAGCAGCAGCAGCCCGCCAGCGATGCGGAAGGCCGGCAAGCTGATGCCGAGGTATTTAAGGATCGGTTGGCCCAGCACCGTAAACACCAGCAAAATGCCGGTCGCAATCAACACCGCTTTGATGGCGACCTTTTTGCGATGAGTTGGGTCCATGCCCGTCGTCAACGCCATGAATAACGGCACCACACCGACCGGGTCGATGATGACGAAGAAGGTTGTGAAGGCCGTGAGTGCGGTATCCAACATCCCCAGAGACTAGCTGAGGAATTTGGCGCCTGAAACCCCTGCGCTTCAGCCCATCCGCCACCCCCTCTGGCGTAACGTTAACTTCTTCCTACATGAGCGCTATGCCGCTCGACACCGACACCAATTCCCTGGCTCCCGACGCCCATCTTCTTGATGCCTACAGCCAGGCCGTCATCAAAGCCGTCGGCACCGTCTCACCCGCGGTGGCGCACTTGCGCATCATGGGTAAACCGCGTGGAAAAGAGACAGGGAATGGGTCTGGCTCTGGGTTTTTGTTTACACCCGACGGCTATATGATCACCAACAGCCACGTCGCTGGCGGTGCGAAAGAGATCCGCGCCACCTTCCCCGATGGCAGCGAATATCCGGCGTATCTCGTGGGCGATGACCCCGACACCGACATCGCGCTCATTCAAGTGCACGGCGGAAACTTCAAGCCTCTCACATTGGCAGACTCTGCCGCGCTGAAAGTGGGCCAGCTTGCCATTGCGGTTGGTAATCCGCTGGGTTTTGAGTGCACCGTCACCGCCGGCGTGATCAGTGCCCTGGGCCGCACACTCAGAACGCAGTCGGGCCGCTCGGTCGATGACGTGCTGCAAACCGATGCGGCGCTCAACCCCGGCAACTCGGGCGGACCGTTGGTGGACTCAAGCGGCCAAGTGATCGGTGTGAACACCGCCACCATCATGGGCGCGCAAGGCTTGTGCTTCGCCATTGCGGCCAACACGGCGCAGTTTGTGGCGATGGAAATTTTGCGTCACGGTCAAGTGCGCCGCAGCTACTTAGGCCTGCATGCGCAAACCGTCCAAATTCCCACACGCATCGTGCGCGCTCTGCATCGCACTGCGACAACAGGCGCGCGCGTGATGAACGTGGCAGCGGGTAGCCCCGCCGACATCACGCAGCTTCACTCGGGCGATTTGATTTTGACACTGGATGAGATTGAAATCACCGGCATCGACCATTTGCACCGCGAACTCAATGCCGCACGCATCGGCAAGGTCGTCACCTTACGTTTGCTCCGAAACGGGAAAATCCTGGAAGCGGCAACACGCCTGACGGAACGCAAGTAATTAAGCTTGCTTGCGCTGCGCGGCTTTTAGCTCTGTTAGCGTTTGCTGGGATGCTGGGGCCGACAACGCTGCCACCGCGCCGTCGATCAAAATGCTGACAAACAGCGACAGTGGGATCGTCTCGCGCGAGACAGGCGATACCAACAACCGGTGCCGGTCGGCCAATGAGTCCACCACCTGCACAATCATCAACCCGAACCGCAGTTGAAAGACCGGGGCCGGCACGTGCGGCACCAGTGCCTGCCCACGCTCGGCAAACAACTGCATGGCGGAGGCATGCTTACTGCGCGTCGTGCGCCCGATATCATGCGACGGATGCCCGCGCACTTGTGCGATGAACTTAATGTAGTGCTTGCCGCCCTTGGAGTTGTCGATCTGCTCCACCATCGGCCATACCACAGCCTCGACCAAATCACGCAAGCTCGCGGGCGTCTCGCGCGCATCTAAGGCTGCAAACATCTCCAGCCGGCGCGCATTCACGCGGGCCATGCGGTACTCGTAGATGGCTGCGATCAATTCTTCTTTCGAGCCAAAGTGATAATGCGCCGCTGAGGCGTTCTTCTGGCCCGCTGCGGTGTTCACCTGACGCAGGGACACGGCATCAACGCCCTGCTCTGCAAATAGCTTTTCCGCCGCCAGAATCAGGCGCTCACGCGTATCCGCTGATCGGTCATGGGGGAAGTCGGTGATCTGAGCCATTTAATTCAAGTAGATTAAACCGTGGATTAATGCAAATGAATTAACTCATCCGCTGCCCCGATTCTGTCCGTCAGAACCGCGCACCGCAGCGCCCTGAAGGAGGGATTACGCATGTTCATCAATTTTTGGTACCCACTCGCCCGCGCCCAAGACCTGGTTGCCGACAAGCCCATGAAGGTGACTGTGCTGGGCCAGAACCTCGTCGTGTTCCGCGACAGCAAAGGCGAAGCCCACTGCCTGTCCAACGTCTGCACACACCGTGGCGGCAACTTGGCCGGCGGCAAAGTGAAGGGCGATACCGTCGAGTGCCCCTACCATGGTTGGCGTTTCAATGGCGGCGGTGAGTGCGTGAAAATCCCATCCATCGGCAAAGACGGTAAAATTCCGGGCCGCACCCGCATTGATGCTTATCCGGTGCAAGAAAAGTACGGCATCGTCTTCGGCTTCCTGGGTGATCTGCCTGCAGCTGAACGGCCGGGGATTTACGAGATCCCTGAGTACGGCCAAGAGGGCTGGCGCGCGAACGAGGTGATGACGTTCGATGTGAACTACAACTACGAACGCTCCATCGAAAACGGGCTGGACCCCGCGCACAATGAATTCGTACACCCGACGCACGGCTATTCGGGTGAGAAAGAAGACTATGCACTGCCCAACTTCGACGTCGTGGAGAACGAGCAAGGCTGCCATTTCTGGATGACGTTCAAGTCACCGCCGCTGAAGGATGCGACCATGAACAAGGCGCGCAACTTCGACGGCGACTTAAAAGCGGGTGCTGGTCACTACGGCCCCAACGCCCTCCAGACCTGGATTCACATGACGGATACCAACTGGATGCATCAGTACTTCTTCGAAGCCCCAGTGAATGAAAACCAAACCAAAATTTTCTTCGTCAACATGCGCAACTGCTTGCTGGAGCCCATGCACGACGCCAAGATTCATGAACGCAATATTGTCATCGCGGACCAGGACGTCGTTGTCCTGGAAGCGGTTGAGCCGGTCATTACCCCGAAAGATATGACGCATGAAGTGATGATGCCGGCCGACCGCGTCATCGTGCGGTACCGTCAGATCTTGAAGGAATGGGAAGCCAAGGGCTGGCGCATTGATACTGAGAAGGTGAATGCCACGAAGGGTCAGGTGGCCTACGCCATCCCCTCGCCCGCGCGCCGCGATGTGAAGGGTTGGGCGCTCGATCCGGTGCCGACGGTGCAACCCGCTGGCGAAGCGGTTAAGCAAGCGGCTGAATAAGCCCGCTCATCTGGAACAAAACAAAAAGCGCAGGTTTTAAGACCTGCGCTTTTTTATTGCGGCAAACGCGAGTTGCTTTTTCGCGTTACTTTTTGCCTTTTTTGCGCTCAACCTTCGGCGGCTCCGATTTCACCAGCGAGGTGAACTGGCACGGCTGTCCTTCCACGATGATCGAACTAAAGCGGTCCAACTGGCGCGCACCGCGCCCCGTGTCGAAGGCAATGGTATCGGTGAAGTTCAGGCCGTTACACGAGCCCATTAATTTGGCGTAGTACCACTGATCGCCCGTGCCCTGCACATAAAGACCATTGCGCCCATCAGGGCGCCAATCGCGGATCGCGCCAAACTGCACAAACGGAATTTCAACTTCCGCCGCCGCATCGTTGGTAGCGGTTTCGGCATTCTGCGCCGATGCAAGTTGGGGCGTCGCCAAAGCAAACGCCGCCACGGCCAAAGTAGATATAAAGCGCATGAGAACATCTCCTGCCATAAGCCTAATGTATCTGAAGCTAGGACGTGATTGCGGCAAAAACCCGTCGGATTTGCAACTGAACGGCAACATAACGATTTTGTGAGTTAAAGGTTTCCGCCCACTTTTATGATCAAGCGCCCCATCACCTCACGCGCCTGGAACATGGTGTGGGCCTTCACCGCGTCTTCCAATGCTAAAGGTTCCGACACTGGAAAGCGCCAAGCCCCCGAGGCCAGCTTGGCCACAATCTCAGCACGCTCAGCCCCTTTGGTTTTGGCAATACCGTGACTGACCACAAACCCGCGAATGCCTTTCGAGCCTGCAATGAGCGACGCCACATTCACATCCGGCGCAGGGCCGTTCATGGCCCCAATCACGATCACTTGGCCGAGCGGTGCAAGGCACGAAAATTCCTGCGGCATATCGGCACCAGAATTCCCGTCCATAATAAAATCAACGCCGCGATTGTCGGTAATCTGCATCACGGTTTTAGGCCAGGCTTTGTCGGCCACGTAATCAATCAAATGATCCGCACCAAACTGCTTGGCCCATTCCACTTTCTTCGGGCCACCCACCAAGCCGATGACACGGCAGCCCATGTCTTTGGCAATTTGAGTGAGCATCAAACCCACCGCACCAGCCGCCGAATGCACCACCACCCAATCGTCTTTTCTGGCCCGCGCAACCGTGTTGAGCATGTGCCACGCGGTTGAGGCCGAGCCGACACCGAACGCTGATGTCCAACTCAACTCGTTCGCAATTTCGGCAACCGCCGCAACATTGGCGATGGCATAATCCGCATAGCCACCATGATGGCCACCCGCTGTGATGCGCTTGCCAACCCAACTGGCGTCAACACCTTCGCCGACTTTGGTGACACGGCCCGAACTGCCGTAGCCGATTGTCATCGGCAACGGCGGCACACCCCACTTCATCGCACCACTGCGCGCATTAATGTCCATCGGATGCACAATCGCGTAGGCCACTTGAAACTGCACTTGGCCGGGACCCGGCTCCGGCACTGGGCGATCCACCAGTTTCATCACATCGGGCCCACCATTCTGGTCAATAACAACTGCGCGCATGATGTCGTCCCTTATGAGTTTTTTGAAACAGGCGAGTTCCATTTATCAGTAAACCGCTCGAATAGTTCACGCACTTTCTCATGTGCGCCCGCCTGACCGAACAAAAACGACACCCCATCGTTTTCAAACTTGATCTGAACGAGCACATAACAATTCTCGGATAAGAAGTCGTCAAATGCACCAGCACCTTCGGGATCAGTAATTTGTAGAATCACCCCCCATTCTGGCGTCTCGTAAATCTTATGAGAAATATTGTTCATAACGAGTGCCAAAATCCCCTATTCCACAAACCGTCACCCCTGCGAAAGCGGGGGCCCATCCATCAGCAAGCACTGAGAAGCATGTTAAATGGATTCCCGCTTGCGCGGGAATGACAATTCAGGACTCTAGACTCTGCCCGCGAAGACAGGCCTAATATCCGCCGCAGTTGATCTGCTGAGACACGAGACATCGCTTCACCGGAATTGGGGAGTTCCATGGCGCTTGTATTGCTCGCTGCTCTGATCGTCGCAGCCCTGATTCACGCCGCACGTTCGCAAAACCAAACACCGGGCCGCCGCGCGGAACTGGTGCTGGTGTATGTCGTGGTCGGTTACTGCGGCGTGTATCAAATCTACACAGGTTTTGATCTTCTGCTTGAGCCAGACAAAATCCTCACACACTTAGGTCTGCCCACCGGCAACGCGGTGACGTATTGGACCGCGTCGATTTACTTGGGTGGTGCTTTCATGGCGGCGCTCGCGATCTGGTATCGCGGCAGTTATCTGCTCGCCCCTGTTGTAACGTGGGCGATTTACTTTGCCGGCGCAAATTTCGCGCACCTTCATGCGCTACAACTGAATAGCGTGACGCTCACCCCCGTTATCATCGGCTTTGTGTTTGCAACACACGGGCTCATATCTGTGATCTTGGTCGCGATGTGGGGCAGTTATGTTCGAAGCACCCGGCTTCGACTGAGAAGATCAACCGACAGACGCGGCGATTAACGCGGTCTATACCCGTCATTTCGTATTGCCGTCGCGAAAACTCAGCGTTCACTATTGTCAGTTGATGCCGTACTGACCCGGAGGCGCTGATGGATAAGTGGTTGTACTGATAGCTAAAGCAGCTCTTTCGCAGCTTCCGAAGCGGCACTTTTCAGCGCAATGGCAGGAGCCTGCTTTTCGTGCCATAACCATAGCGCGCATGGCTGCGACTTTATCTCTACTACGTCCTTTCTCTATGACAACTACCAGCCAGCACTCTTGGCTAGGCGGACCGGGTCTATATCCGTTGGGTCATGTCCCACATTTTAAAGAATCTGGTAGTGATGGACATGGACATGACACGCATCAGGATTAGGAGCGACGCAAGCGGCCTCACAACAAGATTCGGGGGCACTAACGCGTAGCAGATTGGCTGATTTTGCATTGAGGATTTGTTGAGTGGGTTTTATGACGTCCAATATTTCCAATGAAGACTGCAATGCGCAACATGACTGGCGCGTCAAAATCGCTGGTACGCTGATCAATCCTGACACTTTGCTGGCGACTGATTACATGAACCACTTCAACGAAGTGGTGATGCTGATCGAAATGCTACCCGACATGCCAGACATGCTGCCCGATTGCGAAGCCTGGAAATCAAAAACCTATGCCCAGCACTTTCTCGACAGCAGGCTCGACTACGGCCCCTTGGCGGCCCAAGCCTATGACCACGCGCCCGTCGACATTATCGGCCCCTTTGAACTCACTGTGGCACAACTCAATGCCGTCATCGCGCTGACGATCAAACGCGCCGCCAGCGCCATTGCCGCGAATGACCCCGCACAAACGCGTTTTGCCGTCGATGCAGGTGTGTCGACCTTACGCAAGCTCAGCGAAACGCTGGGTGGCATTATCAATGGCTCACAGCAAACCATCGACCAAGGACACATCGACGAAATGATGGCCGGCAGTGGCATTTCAACGTCCCTGGTCTCCAGCGGTGGCAGTGGCGGCGGCAGCAGCCAGGCTGATATTGATAGCTTGTTCGATTGAGGGCGTATCTGTTCTTTGACGTCATTCCCGCGTAAGCGGGAATCCAGGTCTCAGCGCGCACCGTGTTGTTCCAAGATGGACTCCCGCTTTCGCGGGAGTGACGTGCTCAATATAGACCAATCCACCCTACAGCTTCAGCGCCCCCGGATTAACAACACGGCTGGGATCCACCACGCTTTTCATTTTCTGCAACAGTGCCCACGCTTCCGGCTTCAGCGCCTTGTCATAGAGATAGAACTTGCCCAATTGGAAGCTCACCGCGCCTTCTTGCACAAACAAGGCCGCCAACTCTTCGCGCATTTGCAGAACGGTGGCGCGGGCCCCTTCATCAGCCGCGTGGGTTGGCAAGCGGCCTAAATGCTCTGGGCGCATAACCTTGCTGTACATCTTCAATTGCGCGTCGGGCCAGAAAAACACAGGCTCGATCAAGAAGCCGTAGTTCCCTACCGTCACCAGCAGGAAACCGGTCCGGATGTTGTATTTCGTTTTCAGGTTTTCATAACGCGCATACAAAGCCTGAACTTTTTCCAGAATGCTATCAGCCTGACTGTGCGGCACCACGCAGTGCACTGGCACCCAGCGCTCACCCTTGGGACCGAGGATCGAATCTGGCGGCACAAACGGATCAGCATGAACAATGCGTGTGATGGAGGCTGGCATCGGGTCACCGCCCGCAGCCTTGCAAATGTCACGCGCTTTCTTGAACAGCGCATTTACGCCTTCGGCGGTTTTATCCTCGATGGCCACGTGCATACCGTAAGGCACATTTTTCAAATAGCCGCGGCCCGCCAGCGCGACTTTGATACCGTCAAGAAGGCCGCCGTTCTCGATCACCTTGAACAGTGTGGCCAAATCTTCTTTCAAGCTACGCTTGGCTTCGACTGCGCGGGCTGATTGCTGACCGGCATCGAACCCCATGGCCTCGGCGGCAATACCTTCGCGCGACAGGCCCGACAAAGCCTTGGCCATATCGGCGGCGGTTTTGAAACCGTAAGCAATATGTTTGCGGTGTTCGGTACGGCGCATGAGACGCAGTGTAGCGACCGCCTTCATGCCCATGGCGCCCGCATCGGCCAGGAACAAGCCCATCATGTCGGGGCCATAGTGTTTCATGAATGGTTTGCCGTTCTGAATGGCGTGTGCGCCCAAAGGCTCAACTGTGCCGTCGCCTAAAACCACCGTGAGCCCGATACATTGTTCGACCGCCGAGCCGTACAGCCCCGAACCAAAGAAGATCGAGTTTTGCGACAGGGCACCGCCCACTACGGCTTTTAAGCCCGAGAGCGGACCCCAATACGGGGTGCGCAAATTCTTGGCTTTCAAGGCGTCGTTCAATTCCGCCCAGGTGCAACCGCATTCCACGGTGACGTACATATCGGTTTCGTTGATTTCGATGATTTTATTGAGGCGGCGCATATCAATGGTGATGGATGCGCTGCGCGTGTGCAAATAGCCGTCGGTGTAGCTCATGCCACCACCGCGCGGCACCAACGCGATACCATTGCGGTTACAGATGGCAGCGACACGGCTGAGCTCATCCACGCTGGCAGGCTCTACGGCGGCCAGTGGAGTTTCCAAACTGCGGAATGTGTCCTCGGCATAGAATAGCCGGTCCTCGTCGCTGGCCTTCACATGATCTGCGCCCACCACTTGGCGCAGCTGGTCGATCACACTGCTGTGGGTACCCAGTTCAGCAGGTACTTTTGGCGCACCGGCGGGGGCGATCGTGGAAACAGAACGTAAGACGTCAGACATGGCGAACTCTCTGGCTTTGAAAGTCTGTGGTTTTGAATGTCAGTTTTGTTATGTCGTGATGACGGGTCCTTTTCCACACATTTCACATCCGCACTGCAACATGCGAACACGGTTTGGTGTTGAGCCGGTTTTCACACGACCCCCATACTCCCCCTGTTCTTGTCTGTTTTTAACAGGGCAAAGAAGCAACAATGCATTGCACCCGGATTCAGTTTTTGTTCTGATAGCACCACCTAATAAGTGTAGAGCTGGGTCACGATGAATAAAGGCTTCATGCTAACGGCAGTGCGCTCACTCGTTTTTGGGTTGTGCGCCTTTGTTCTGATCACACTGTCGCGAATCAAGATTTCATCTTCAATGGATGTCGCAGGCTTTGTACTGGGGGCAGCAGTGTTGTGGTACTTGATCGAAGTTGTGTTTTTGAAAGCGGTCTTCAATAAAAAGCCGCCGCCGCGCTAAAGACTATTCGGTGCACCTAACGGATCAGTGTAGCCAGCACTTTGCAGGCGATAACGCCGCAGCATTTCAGGATTATCGTTGATCACTTTCAACGCCGCAGCACTGCGCGCAATCACTGTGGGGTCGAGACTATCCATCTCCTCACCGCGTGCGTGGTTATCTGCCAATACTTTATCAATGGCCGGTTTCACAGCGTTTTGGTAGGCCATCAAATGGCGTGTCACGGTTTCTGCATTTGCCATATCACTTGCATCGGGCATCACGTTCATCAACTTCGCGATACAGCGAATGGCGACATTCATGCCCTGCCCGCGCGCCGGGTGCATGGCATGGCACGCGTCACCCACTAGTACCGTATTTCCGTGCACCCATTTTGAGGTGTTGATCAGTTTCACCGGGTAGAAACCACCCAACTGCGCTTCGATATGCGCGAGTTGCGGGGCACGGTCGATAATCGCATTCTTACGCAGCTTAGGCGTGGCGGTTTTCCAAAAAGCAATGTCGCTCTTACGAATGGGGAAGCCGATCTTCCAGCCGCCGAAGGCGCGCGGCACCTTCGTAATAGTGCCATGCGCACCCATGTAGGTAATCACGCGGTTCAGTGGATCCATCTCGGAACGCGGGGCAAACAATACAACCAAGGGATTATCGTATTCGTGCGCTTGGGCTTCAAACTTCAAGACGTCGCGAACCCGCGACCCGCGGCCATCAGCGCCCACCACCATGCGCGGCGTGACAACCACCGTATCACCGGGTGTGAAGCCATCGGGGGCCGCATGGTCTTCAGGCAGCTTCAGCGTAAGCGAGCGAATGCCCTCAGGCCCCACATCAAACTCACGAGCGCGGGCAGGACGAAACAGCGTGTAATGCGGGTTTTCTGCCGCAAGTTTTAAGAAAGTCTCCCCGATCAGTTCGTGATGCAGATAGGCATAATACGGATGCGGGAGATCGAGATCGGTGTAGTCCGATTTCAGCAGCATTTCATCTTTGTCGGTGTAGTAGATCGCGCCGTGCCGCTTCTCAGCCCCGGCAGCCCAGAAGGCATTCAAGGCCCCCCACCGCTCCAGGATATCGACCACGACGCACTGGAAGTGATCACCGCGCGCCGTATCAAGCGGGCGGTCAGACAACTCCACCTGGACGACCTTGTAGCCACGATCCCGCAAAGCGCAGGCCAGCGCCGACCCGGCAATGCCGGCCCCGCAAATCAAAATGTCACACGGCAAGGTATGGGTTTTCGCGACCATCACATCATCACGGAATCAGAGAAACGACGTGCAACCTAGCGTTTCGAGTGCGTAGCGAAAAGGTAAAGCTCTTTACCGCACACGAACAACGCGACATTGTGCAAGCTATGCTTCAACAACCTGAAACGCCCGACGCTTACCTGGCCCAACAGAAAGTTGATCGCTTTCTGGCGCACTGGCGCTCACTGCCATGTCCGCCGCACCGGATCGCCCCACATGTTCGCACACTCCTTGATCACGCTGAGCCAACGCTGCAGCCCAATGTCGCGCTCGTCGACCTGACCGCGCCGGGCGTTTTGACTGTCCGACTTTTCGGCACCGGCCGCGAAGCCTCGTTCGGAGCCAACATCACTCACACCAACGCACTCGATGTGTTTGAACCGCATTTGCGCGGGCCGGTCTTTGAACGGGTGACAGCAGTTGCCAGCCAACCCGTCGGGTGGCTGACACAGCGGATCAGCACATCGTCACGGGGCATGGCGATGCGGTTTTTGTCGCTGAGCTTACCGCTCACCGTCGAGTCGGGTGCGAAGCCCTGCGTCGTCAATTTCGGGGCCACCATGGACGTCCGCTCCAAAGACGAGGTCAGCCCCATGGTCAATGCAGTGCTTGGCTGCCAATGGATTGACCTGGGTGCGGGCGTACCGTCACTCTCCCCTGCATTCTGATTATAAATCAGCTACTTATAAAATTTCGCGATTGTCTATGGGCCGTTGCCTGGCATCGGCAAAATCGAACTAACACATAAGTTAATTTCGTTTGCTTGCACCATGGCCCGCTGTAATGTGCGGCTTACTCGTGGGGACGGACCAGCCAAGCCACCACCAAAAAAAGTGGCGGTGATCCAGCCCGGTACAAACTGGTCGTTCGGTATCGGACGGGAGGGCATGACCCACCCGATAGGAGCCACGCGAGACTGTTGTGATGAGGCGGCGCCCAGCGCGGCGGCGCGAAACCGTTAGGATCGGAAACGGATAAGGTTCGATCGGGCTCCAATAACAGGAGGTCGGGCCACAACGGACAGAGACAGAACGAATAAAAAAATGCGAGAAAGCGCCCAGCCAAAAGCTGGGCGTTTTCATTTCAGACTCAGTCCGCCAACGTATAGGCGATGATGTAATCGCCAAGGGCGGTTTCCACCCGCGAGTGTCCACCGGCGGCAATCACAACATACTGTTTATTGTTCGCCATATAGGTCATTGGCACGGCCATACCTGGCACGGGCAGCTTAGATTGCCAAAGCTCAGTACCCGTTTGCACATCAAGCGCGCGCAAATGCTCGTCCATCGTCGCAGCCACGAAAATCAAACCACCTGCCGTGACCATAGGGCCACCAATGTTGGGCGAGCCCCACCCGAATGAGGCCGGGATGGTAACGCCATACTTCTTCACCTGGCCCAGCGGAATCTGCCACTTCATTTTGCCGGTCGACATATCAATCGCGGCAAGAGTTCCCCACGGTGTAGGCGTACATGGAATACCCAGCGGCGACATGAAAATTTCGCCTTCAACGCGGTAAGGCGTACCTTTCAGAGGACGTGTGAGGTAATCGATCCCCGGAACATCTTCTTCCTTCACACCGTCTTCGCGTTTGATCATCTTCAACCGCGTTGCCAAATTCTCAGCTTTGATAATCAGCGTGTTGGATTTTGCATCGTACGCAGCGCCACCCCAATTGCCGCCGCCAAGTGCTGACGGAAACAACAGTGAACCTTTACCGCTGGGCGGCGTGTAAAGACCGTCATAGCGCATCTTATCAAACTCGGCTTGGCACCACGCTTTATCGACGGGCGTTAAACCAAACAGTTTGTCGCGCTTAATCTCTTGGCCTGCGAATGCATCGATGCCCACAGGCACAGGCTGGGTGGGTGACGATTGTTCACCCACAACATCAGACTGTGGTACAGCGCGCTCTTCGATGGGCCACAGTGGCGCGCCGGTTTCGCGGTCATGCACAAACAGCCAGCCCATTTTGGTTTGCGTAATTGCGACATCCCGTGGCTGGCCATCCTTGGTGATGTTCACCAGCAGCGGATGTCCCACCAAGTCGTAATCAAAAATGTCGTGATGAATGGTCTGGAACGACCACACCACTTCACCAGTTTCCGATGAAATCGCAACCGTCGCATCAGATAGCGGAATATCGAACAACCGCCCACCACCGTAGTAGTCCGTCGAGGGGCTGGTGGTCGGCAAGAACACGAGCTTGCGCACAGGATCGACGCTGATGGTCGACCACACGTTTGCTGCACCTGTTTTATCGCTCTTATCGGCAGGGATCGGATTGAATTCCCACTTCATCTCTCCGGTGCGCGCATCGAACCCGCGCACAACACCGTCGGCCGCATTACTCAGGCCATCGTTCGCGGACACCGTCGCAACAACAACATCACCTGCGATCCCCACAGGCGAACCCATGCCACCGGCATTGCCTTCGCCATGATTGTCGTAGTCTTGGTGTGACGCATACCCAGGATGACCTTTGGCCGCACCAAAATCTGTGCACGATGCACCCGTGTCGGCATCAATCGCATAGATGCTGCCATAAGCATCCCCTTTGAAGATGCGCCGCTGGCACGGCGCATTGGGTTCTGGGTTTGCCGCTTCCCAATACGAGACGCCGCGACACGTCGTGCCACGTTTTGGTTTTTCTAAGAGCGGTTTGCCATTCGGGCCCTTGACGATGGTCGGATCAAACACCCACTTTTCTTTGCCCGTGGCTGGATCAAGCGCGAACACGCGATTAAATGGTGTGCAATAGTAAAGCGTGCCATTGGCATGAATGGGGGTAACTTCCAAATTGGTGCCGCCCGTGGCGGAGCCCGCATAAGAATAATCGCCCGAGCGATGCGTCCATGCGACTTTGAGTTTACCGACATTGGTTTTATCGATTTGGGATAATGGCGAGAACTGGCTCCCACCAGGATCGTTCCCAAAATTGGGCCAATCCGCGTGACGATCTTGCGCAACCGCAGACGCACTCACAACCACCAGCAATACGGCACAGAAACGAGACAGCATCGAGAGCCCCCACAGCAGCTTTCACCCTGCCCCAACGTTAGCATGACGCCGCGCGCGGGCCATGCAGCAATGCGGGGTGATCAGAATGTGAACACTTCGGACTACGAACTTTTAAGCTGGGAGCAATTTCCCGCCACGGCGGGTTTGTAACCATGCTGATAAAGCCAGACAGCAACCCGAAAACAATACTAACAACGTGGCCAGCGCATTGATTTTTGGACTTACACCAAGACGCACCGACGAGAAGACAGCCATCGGCAACGTGGTGGATTGCGGTCCAGATGTGAAGCTGGCGATCACCAAGTCATCCAATGACAACACAAACGCCAACAACCACCCCGCGCCAATCGCGGGCATCAGCAGCGGCAGTGTAATCGCGGTAAACACGCGCCATGGCGGCGCACCTAAATCAGCCGCCGCCTCTTCATACTGGCGCGACATTCCTACAACACGCGCTTGAACAATATAAGCCACATAGGTCATGGCCAGGGTTGCGTGTGCCGCAATGACCGTGGCTAAGCCACGGCCTGACGGCCATCCAAAGGTTTGCTCCACCGCCACAAACAATAAGAGTAACGATAAGCCTGTGATGATCTCGGGTAATACGAGTGGCACCGTAAGCAAGCCGATAAAAATGGACCGCATTTTGAACTGACGCACACGCGCCAATACAAGGCCCGCGGCCACACCTAGAATTGTTGCCAGCGTCGCAGACGCAGCCGCAATGATGAGGCTGTTAGCCGCCGCGCCTAAGAACTGACGATCAGACAAAAGCTCGGCGTACCAACGTACCGAAAAGCCGGTCCACACGCCTGCGAGCCGCGAGTCATTGAACGATGTAACGACCACCAACAAGGTCGGCACATACAGGAAAAGCAGCCCCAAAATCAGAATTGAAAACGTGACACGTGGAATTTTCATTCCGCCATTTCAACGCATTCACGCGGTGCCGTAAAGGGTGATGAGTTTCGCGCGCAGCGCCCGCACGTCTCTCGCGACCCTCTGCAATCTGTCATCTTGAAAAATAACGCCATACAGCCCGGCCTTGCGATCAATCCACGGATAAGTGCCAAGTGCGCCGGGACTTGATTCCATGGTGCATTCTGAATCAACACGACGTTCACACCAATGGCCGATCATGTACTCGACTGCTGTATCGCCGGCACCCGGCGGGACAAAGCCTTTGGCGACATTGAGTGTATGAAGTGTCGAAAGTTGCTGCAGCGACTGTGCCGACAATATTTGGCGCCCACCAAACTGACCATTCTGAGCCAGCATCTGCAATATCATGCAGATGTCCGTTGCTGTGCTCCACGCCCCACCTTGTAGCAACGGATTGCGCACTGCGGTGCGATGTGCAGGTTTTTGACGAACGCGCCCCCAAAGCGTTTGAGTCATGCCAAGCGGCACAGCCACATCTCGCTCAAACACCTCGGCCCACCGCAGATTATTGACTTGCTCAACCGCCGCACCAATAAGCTGAAGGTTTGGTCCGCCATAGTCGAATTGAGTTCCTGGCGTGGTTTGCAGCGGAACTTCCGAAATGCGTTGTGCAGACTCCGTTAAATCCAGATCGACTGATTGTCGCATGTCGATCATTTGCATCAGACTGGGGAGACCAGCCGTGAACGACAACAATTGATCAAGCCGCAAGCCAGCATAGGATGGCGTTAGGCCCGGCACATATTTTCCGATAGGCGCGTCTAAAGCCAAACGGCCAGCGTCGACCTGCACCATCACCGTTACGGCCACCAGCCATTTCGAGGCAGATGCGATACAGCGTTGCGTAGTCGGACCATAGGAACCGACATCACGGCTATAAAGAATTGCGTCGTTGCGACCAACGCGAACAGAGAAGTCGGCGACCCCCGATACTTTTCGATAAATATCGAGCTCTTGGTCAGCGGGTAATGAGCCGATGAAACCCTGTTCTTGAGTTGCCGCGCGCAAGCGTTTGGCGATGCGGCGCCCCATGCACCCTGAAAGCAACAGGCTTGCACCGGTCGCTATCAGAAGATCACGTCGTTTTATGCTGCTTTTAAGGAATGCCATATCTGTGCCGACAATAGTGGGAGGCCCAACCTACATACGGCCTAAACACGCACCCCCTACGCGACGAGGTGCCTTTTTCTCAGTCCTTCAAAGCGGCGCAGTCGCACTCGTCAGGGTGCTCGGGCTGAGCGCGCTTGAAATAAAGCCACAGGAATTGCCAAGACCACCAGCAAAACCGCAGCTACGGCCGCGCTGACAGGCCAGTCGCGATTGGTAAAGAATTCATTCCACATCACTTTACCGATCATCAACACGTCGGCCCCACCCAACAACTCGGGGATCACAAACTCGCCCACAGCAGGCACGAATACCAGCAAGCAACCGGCGATAATGCCGGGCCATGAGAGTGGCACGGTAATGCGCCAAAACGCTTGTGTGGGTGTAGCGCCCAGATCGAGGGCCGCTTCTATGAGACGGCCATCGAGTTTTTCCAGACGCGCATACAGCGGCAGCAGCATGTAGGGCAAATAACAAAATACCATGCCCAGAAAGACAGCAAACTCGGTGTTGAGCAATTTAAGCGGCGCATCAATCAGGCCCAGCATTTCCAATGTGCTGTTGACGAGACCATTGGGCCGCAGCAAGCCAACCCACGCATACACACGGATGAGAAATGATGTCCAGAACGGCAATAAGACAAGGATCAGCAGCGGCGTTTGCCACTGTCGTGGCGCGCGCACGATGGCATAAGCCATCGGATATGCAATGAGCAGCGTCAGTAATGTCGTGATCCCAGCAATACGCACAGAGTTAAAGTAGGCTTTGAGATAGAGTGTATCAGAACTGATCAACGCGTAATTCGAAGTGCTGCCCAGCCATGTGGTTTCGCCTGCCTCATTAACACCAATCAATGGCGTATAAGGCGGCACACCCAGCTGCATTTGCGAAAAGCTGATCTTGATAATCAGCAATAGAGGCAGAAACGCAAAAACCATCAGCCACAAAAATGGAATACCGATAGCTGTGCGCCGTAAACCATCAGATTCAAGCGGCGTCATGACGTGAGCACCACGACCGCATCGGCAGACCAGCCGATGTTCACCCGCGCACCACATTCGAAGTTATGTCCAGCATCATTCTGGCGGGTCACACGCACAATGGCACCGTGCGGGGCCCGCACTAAATAGGTTGTTACTGTGCCGAGATAGACAACATTCTCCACTGTTGCATCTGCTAACACATTATCACTGGTCAAAAACTCGCGGCTTATTGAAATGCGCTCAGGTCTAACGGATACCGCGACAGCAGTACCCTCACCCGGCACACCAGAACTTGCCACCACCGATACGCCCAGGACCGGACACGCAATGCGCCCCGCCATGACAGCACCGTCCCATATGTTGGCCTCACCAAAGAATGAGGCCACCAATCGCGAGGCCGGGCGTTCGTACAAATCACGGGCACTGGCCACTTGCACAATCTTGCCTTTATCCATCACGGCCACTCGGTCCGCCATGGTCATGGCATCTTCCTGATCGTGAGTCACAATGACGAAAGAAATGCCAAGGTGTTTGCGCAAGTTCATTAACTCAAGGCGCGTGCGCTCGCGCAAGGCACGGTCAAGAGCCGCCATAGGCTCATCCAGCAACAGAACTTTCGGCTGCTTGGCGATGCAGCGCGCTAACGCAACGCGTTGCTGCTGGCCACCTGACAACTGATCTGGGCTGCGATGCGCCAGTTTGTCCATCTCCACCAACGCCAGTGCATCCTGCACGCGCGTGGTGAGAATCGCACCGTTTAAGCCATCTTGTTTCAATCCAAAGGCCACGTTCTGCGCTACCGTCATGTGCGGAAACAGTGCGTAGGATTGGAACATGAGATTGACCGGGCGCACATGCGGCGGTGTGAGTGTCATGTCTTGACCGGCGATCATCACACGACCGCTGTCAGGCAACTCAAGCCCCGCCAACATACGCAGCAATGTGGTTTTGCCGCAACCCGAAGCCCCTAACAGCGCTAAGAACTCGTTGTTGGCAATATCAAGCGAGACGCCATCAACGGCAGTTACACCACCGAACGATTTACGGATGTCATTTAAAGAAATCATCGGCAGTGACGTCACAAGGTGAAGGCAATTGTCACTTACGATCCCGTCTTTACGCGCGTCCACAGACGTGTGCGCAGCCGCTCGATCTCAGGTGTGGGCAGCGTTTCTGTCAAAAGCTTTGCGGCCACATCCGGCGCCGGATAAACGGTCGGATCTTCAAGCAGTTCTTTATCCATGAACTTCGCCGCCTTGAGATTGGGATTGGCGTAATAGACGGAGTTCGAAATCGGCGCGATCACGTCTGGACGCAGGATGTAGTCGAGAAATTTATACGCATTAGCCGCATGCGGCGCATCTTTAGGGATCGCCATGAAGTCGAACCACATGATGGCGCCCTCTTTCGGGATACTGTAAGCGATCTCAACGCCGTTCTTGGCTTCTTCCGCACGCTCAGCCGCCTGGAACACATCGCCCGAATAACCCATAGCCACGCACACATCACCGTTTGCCAACGCCGTGATGTATTCCGAATTGTGGAACTTCGAAATGTACGGACGCACCTTTTGCCATACGGCCGCAGCGGCTTCGTAATCCGCAGGTGTTGTTGAATTGGGGTCTTTGCCGATGTAACGCAACGTCAGTTCAAAAACGTCGGCGGGCGAATCAAATGCATAGATGCCGCACTTGGCCAGCTTCTCTGCATTCTTGGGGTCCAAGATCAGTGACCAACTATCAACAGGCGCATCTTTGCCCAGAATCTCTTTCACCTTCTTGACGTTGTACCCAATGCCCGACGTGCCCCACATATAAACAATGCCGTGCTTATTACCGGGGTCTTGCACGGCGGCTTTCGTGATAATAGCCGGGTCTTGTGTTGCGATGTTGCTGAGCTTGGCTTTATCAAGCGGCTGCACGATGCCTGCTTTGATAAAACGGCCTAACACAGGACCATTGGGGACAACCACATCATAACCCGAGCCCCCAGCTAGCATTTTGGCTTCCAACATCTCGCTGGAATCGAAGTTATCGATATTCACCTGAATGCCAGTTTCTTTGGTGAACTTGGAAATGGTGTCTTCGGCCAGATAATCCGACCAGATGTAGAGGTTGAGCGCCTTGTCTTGCGCCTGTGCATGGGCAGAGACCAGGCCGACTGAAAACGCAGCCGCGAACAGCATTGCACTTAAACGAAGGCTAAACATCGTCACACCCCGACATGATCCGCAAGACAGCGGATATTACGAAGGGGATACGGCGACGTAAACGCTTTGCTGTGTTATGGCGCTTTTACTTTACCGTTCAGCAAGCCCCAAGCGGGCTTGTCTGGCGGCGGATTATCCAGACGGTCCATGCCCGTGGGCAGACCGAACTGGCGGCGGCCAAAGTTCAGCATGTGCACATCCCAGTTCACGGCCAATTGGTTCTGCATCACGCTGAGATCACGCGCAAAGCGTTGCACCGGATTGGTGTCATAAATGCCGACCGCACCCATTTGCTTCACCAAGCGCTGCACCAGATTGTAACACAGACGCGCAATATATGATCGCTCGCGGCCTGAATCGATGAACTCATCGACCGCGATATTGAGGCGTGCCGCGCCGCGCTCGTGGAGGAATTTATTGTGCTTATCATAAAGCGCACGCGCCGCTTCGAGTTCGCAGTAAGACTCGGCTAAGCGTTCTTGCACCGTTGGCATTTGTGCGACCGTAGATGCGTATTGCACCATGGAGCCCACGCGGCCTTGTGTATTGGCACGGTAGGTTTCATAGGCGCCTTCAGCGGCCCCCAGAATCGGCCCCAACAACCAGCTGGAGAAATACGGTGTGAACGGCACGTCGTACAAATAGCAGTCGGGGTTCACCGCGGCTCCAGCCGGACCTGCGCCAAAATTCGGCTGCGAGTCGAGCACATGATCATCAGGCACAAACAAATTGGTGAATTGCAGATCTTTCGAGCCTGTGCCCTTCATACCCGCCACGAACCAAGTATCAACAACAGTAACGTTCTCTGCTTTTGTGATGATGCGCACATTGGGACGATTGGATTTGCTGCCATCCTCATTCAGCAGTTCACCGTTCACCATAATCCAGTCGGCATGATCGCAGCCTGACGCAAAGCGCCAGATGCCGTTTACGATCACGCCGCCTTTCGTTTTGGTGATGGTGCCCGTGGTTTGTGCTGATGCAGTGACGAACAATTGGTTTGGACCAGCGGCAAACAATTCGTCCTGCAAGTACTGCGGCATACGACCGACAATCGCGCCGTGCCCACCGACGACCGCCACGATCCACGCCGTTGAAGGGCAACCACGCGCGATGATACGCGCGACTTCCGGCAGCGCTGGCCAATCCATCTCCAAGCCGCCGTAGCGCTTGGGCACCACGACACTCAGTAAGCCCGCATGGTAGAGGTCAGCCATGTTCTCTTTGGGCACATGGCGCAAGTTTTCGGTTTCGGCTGCGCGCGCAGCAAACACCGGCACAAGCGCCTCAGCATTCGCTTTCAATTGGTCCCATGTCAGTTGATGCGGCAGCCAAGAGGCGGTGGGCTTTTTCTGAGCAGCAGACGGAAACGCCATGGTAATGGTCCTGCGAATTTCTTTTTTGCGGATGGCGTTTGAACTGGCCTTCACTCCCCAGCCCTCGCCCCTCATATATCATCATATCTCTATGACCTTAGATGACGAGAGAAAAACAGAGACTTTTCTTCCACGCTCGATCCTTGAGCAGTCGAGAAAAAAGGGCAGAAAACTGCGGATTTAAGCTAAACCGGCTGCGCCGATGGGATCACGTTTAATAAATTTATAGGTGAGCACGCGCCAGATTAGCTTGGGCGTCGACAGCCAGTTGATGCGCGCCCCGGGCTTGGTGTTGGTGAGCACTTTCTCAGCAATGAAACTGGCGACGGGGGCCACGGGATCGCCGAACATCATCACGAACTTCTTTTTACTGCGGATATCTGCAGCTGGTTCGCCCCACGCCTCTCCGAGGCCAAGTTCCGTTACGACGATACCGGGCTGAATGTAACCAACGATAATGCTTTTGGCTTTCAGTTCCTTTGCTGCCGCACCGGTAAAATACGTCAGCGCACGTTTCGTTGAACCGTACACAGACATGCCCGGTCGCGTCATGCCGTCTGAGCCAAAGCCTTCAAAGTTGTAAATTGCTCCCCGCGTGCCATTCACCAGCTCTTGCGCTTCCATAGCTTTGGCGGCGACTTTGGTACCATTCATCGCACCCGACAGATTGGCTTCGACAACACTGCTGATATCAATCGGATCAAGCTGACCGACGTTGCGGTACTTGTTAATCAGCCCGGCGTTGTTAATCCACACATCAACACGGCCGAATACTTTCGCCGACTGCCGCCACAAATTTTCGACCTGCGCCACATCCACCATATCGCAGGCAATGCCGATGGCGCGGCCACCTGCGTTGAGCTTCGTCACCACGGCATCCACTGTATCTTGGCGTCGCCCGCTGATGACAACGTTATGACCGCGCTTCAAGAATTCTTCCGCGAGGCCAAGGCCAATGCCCTTGGTGGAACCCGTGATAACGATGGTGTGCGGCATATTATGCTTCCAAAGCTGCCTTTCGCTCGGCCTTGCTCAACGCTTTCGGACCGGGCGCTATTTTGCACACAATCAGGCCAAACAAAAAGACACAGAGATTCATTGCACCCACAAAAACAAACGGACCAGACTGCATCCACTCGTCAAACAAGCGCCCACCGACACCCGTCGCTAATAAAATGCCCAAAGCACCGCAGAACCCAAAGAAGCCAATGACAGAACCACGCTCAGCGCGCGGTGCTTCCTGGCCGATCAAAGCTTGTGAGGCAAAGAAAGCGCTGATTTGTCCCACACCCAACAACATGAAGAACGGCAGATTGGCGTTATCGAGCGGGTGATCAATCAGGCCCATGCAGAGATATCCAGCCGAAGCCAAGAACATCGCAAATGTCAGCGCAAAAACGCGGTTGAAGCGGTCCAGAATGATGCCCATGAACGGAGCCCAAAGCGTGGCCGACGTTTGCACCGTGGCAAACAGAATGGCGGCGCGCCCTCCTGCCTGAGCTGGCGTCATACCATCGGCAATACCTGCCACTGACCCCCACAGCGTAATAAAGACGCCGACGATCACCAAATCGCCGCGCGCAACGAAGGCTGATGAGTATGCTAAAGCGATGCGCATATTTTTGGCATTGCGTAAACCCGACAACACCAGGTCTTTAATGGCAAGTTTTTCTTCGTGTTTCACGGGCGTGCCTTTTTTCAGGCCCGTCGCGATGATCACTGCCGAGATAATACAAATTCCCGCAACAACCCAATGTGCATACTCAATGGCGTGGAAAGTATCAAAGCCATTACGTTCTAGCACCGCTGGCAAGCGCCCCAGTACCAGAGCGACAGTAATAACGCCGAGTGCATTGAAGATGCCCGTCACGGCAACCATTTTGCCGCGCGCTGGCTCTTGCGGATAATCGTTGATGATCGTGCCGATCATCCCGGTGGCCGCTGCCGTCCCGACGGCGTAAACAAGGCGATAGACAGTGAGGTTCTCGATAGATTGCGCCAACGGGTAGAGAAAATATGCAATGCCCATCGCGATCATGCCGAAGGCATACACGGGTCTACGACCAATGCGATCCGATAAAATACCGAAGGGGGCGATTAGTGCGATCGTGACCATCTCGGTCACAAATGCGAGATTGCCAGCAACTGTGCCCTGCTGATCGGCCGGCAAGTTCAGCACAGCACTCATGACGAAGGCTTGGCCGTTATTCACAAACGTCAGCAAGCCGATGGTTACGTAGGCCGCATACATCAGCACCCAGCCGTTGGCTTTGCTGATCCCAGGCTCAAGCCACAGGCCCAAGCGCTTCGGGCCTACATATTCGGCGGATGTATCGATTTTCATTGATGTCCCTTAAATCTCAAGCCAGCCTAAACGGCCCGATGCTCTTAGGGCCGTTCAAGTATGTACGCAAATCACACACGCGCGGTTTAAAGACTGCAGCGTGATCTAACCATTCTGTGGTGCAAGCCCGCGGACACTTAAGCCAGGAGACTTAATGCGGATCGTCACCGCCGCCACGAACAGGATGATGTTGGCAACCCCCATAATCACAAACGGCGCATAGGGTGCCCAGCTATCAAACAAGCGACCACCGGCCCAGGTAGCGAAAAGTACGCCAACACCCCCCCACAGCGTGAACATGCCAACCACCGCACCACGTTCCTTCGGCGGAGATTCCTGCCCGATCAGCCCTTGCGATGTAATCAGGGCGCTGACTTGCCCAATGGCCAGAATGATGAACACGATCATGCCGGGACCTTCGATGGGCGAGTCCAGAAACATCGTGCTGAGGTAGCCAACGCTGGCCAAAACCATGGCAATGGCAATGGCCGTGACACGGTTCACCTTGTCCATGATCCACCCCATGATGGGCGACCAGAGCAGCGCCATGGTTTGCGAGATGGCAAACACCTGCACGCCTTTTTTGTAAGCCTCGCCGCTATCCAGCCCCATGGCGGTGCCCGCTTGCACCGACCACAACGACACGAAGACACCGACAACCACTAAGTCACCGCGCGACGTAAAGGCCGCTGCGTATGATAGCGCGATACGCGGGTTGCGCATGGCTGAGAAGCCAACGCGAATGAGTTGTGCTAATCCAACGCGCTCGGTTTTGTGTTGAACGGCAGGCACGCCCCCTTTCAAGCCAATCTGCAAAATAACTGCAACCACAATGCAGAAGCCCGCAGTCAGCAACATCATCCAAGTGCCTGCTTCGACGGCGTCCATGCCACCGTTTCTCAGCGTGTTAGGCAACTGCCCCATCACAGCACTCAGGACGACTATGCCCAACGCATTCATGACCGAGCTGACACCGATCATTTTTCCACGCGAGGCTTCTTGCGGATAGTCTGCCCCGATGGTGGCGACCATCCCCGACCCTGCGGCCGCGCCGACAGCGTAGACGATACGACCGATGGTCAGCTCGCCCACTGTAGTCGCGTAGGCATAAATGATGAAACCAGCCGCAATTGATAACATCGCTCCAACAACAATCGGGCGTCGACCAATACGGTCCGCCAGAATGCCGAACGGGCTTGCCAGCAAGATGATAATGATCTCGTTCCAGAACGCGAGATCACCCGAGACCGTACCCTGAATATCTTTCGCAAGCTGCAGATGTTCGGTGAGGATGTAACTTTGCGCGACGTTCAAGAATGCGAGCGTGCCGATGACGGCGAAATTCGCCAACATGAACGTCCAGGCGTTGGCGGTGCTGATACCGGGTGCCAGCCACAGCGGAAACGGCTTTAAGCGCGCGCAAGATTTATCAATATCCATCATCTGCGCGTCCCCCATTTTTTGCGCCTGCGAATGCAGGCCGCTACCGTAACCAAGCCCCTCGCAAACCCATAGACGGCGATTGAAACAGGGGTGTAACCAGCCCCCGTCTGACCACTTTGTGGTTGATTATCAGAGGTTTCATCCGACATTCGGGCTTTGGTAAAGCTCGGTTCAGCCGGACATATTGATATAAATTGATTGTTGCGCGGATACATCCATTCCTCGGATATTGGAAAATGTTACTCGACCGTTACATCCATGCGGTTGACGAATGTTTGCCTATGGCGATCATGGTAGCAGGGAAGCAAGACCAGACCGAATTTGAAGCGCGGCACGCGCAGGATTGGAGACAAACATGAGCAAGATCGACGAACTCCGCAAACTGAAGCAAGATCAACTGCGGGCAGAAATGCCGATGTACGTTCAGGGCGAGGGCGTGTGGGAAGGCACCTATCGTCACTTGGACCCGGACGCGAAGATCATCGACGAGCACAAGTCGCGATTGATTATCCGTATGCCCGATGAAGGCGAACACCCGATCATCCAAACCAATTTGTACTATTGGCCCGATGGTCGCATCGAAAAGCGCGAGTTCAAAGTAAAGTACGAGAACCGCCGTATCGTTTATGATAACGATCTGATCAAAGGCTATTTCTGCGAAATCGCCGAAGACGATCATAACCAAACCTTGCTCGGCTATTGGCGCCGTCATGGCCTGGATGGCGTGTTCTTCTACGAACTGATCGTCCGCCAATCCGCAACCGGCCACCGCACCCGCACTTGGCAATGGGTGAATGACACGGGTGGCGTGTATCGCCGCACGCTGATCGACGAAAAGAAAGTATCAAACGACTGGAAGACGCACGCACATCATCTGAATGATGCGTAAAACAAAAAGGCGGCTGGGTAAGCCGCCTTTTTTATGTCTCTAAGTGGCCGAAAGCCCATAGCGCTCAAACAAATTGCGCTTCTTAAAGCTCGCCATCAGGAAGCGACCCGCAATCTTGCCGCCACTCAGCCAGGCAATGTGCTTCGCGTTCTCGCCTGCAGCCACAGCCGCCAGCATTTGATCCACCAGCCACGGCGTTGTGGTTTCGACATAGTCGCCCATCACATTAATCGGCCACAGTACTTTTTTGCGTTCGGCAGGCGTTAGCGCCTGCACTTCCCGCAGCATACCGTCGGTGATGTTCACACCGGGGCTGATCATGCACACTTTCACCACGCTCTCTTTGCCCAGCTCTTTGATCAGACTGTCGGTGAAATAGCGCACCGCGCGTTTGGTGGTGCCGTAGCCAATCATGCCCGGGATCACGCGGCCATCGTGCCCGCCACCGAGCGTATTAAAGATCGTGCCGTGGTTTTGCGCCTGCATACCGCGCACCGCTACTTGGCTGCCATTAATCGTGCCAATCACGTTGGACTCGACCATGGTTTTCATTTCTTCGGGCTTTAATTGCAGCAGCGTCACGCCCGTGCGCGCGAAACCCGCGTTATTGATCCAGATATCAATCTTGCCGAATTCTGCTGCGGCTTTGTCCCACACGGCTTGAACCTGTTTCAGATCGGCCACATCGCACACAGCCCCCACAGCGCGCGCGTCACCGCTTGCATCTTTATTCAGCGACACCACAGCCTTGGCCAAATCATTCTCGCCGCGCCCTGTAATGAACACGTTATGGCCGCGCTTGATAAACTCGTGCGCGTAGCCGTAGCCAATGCCTTTGGTGGACCCGGTGATAATGACGTTTTTCATGGCAATAATCCCTACTTCGGGCTGCATAGAATGTCTTAAAGGCATGAACCTCAATGCAAGCCCAGGCCGCGGACCAACACGCGGCCACTGCCCCCCGCCCCGCGCGCATCTTAAAAGCCCCGAGTTGAAAGCGGGTCAGGCAAACCGTCATAATTGGCCAACAGATTGACATGAGGATTCGCTATGGCTGGCAAAGTTGTCGTTGTAACAGGCTCAACCAAAGGCATTGGCCGAGGCATGGCCCGCGAATTCTTAAAGCGTGGGCATAGCGTGGTGATCTCGGGCCGGAGCCAAGGCGCTGTCGATGAAGCCATCGCAAACTTGAACAAAGACGCGGCCAATGGCGCTAAGGCCTTGGGTGTTCCGTGTGACGTCACCGATTACGCACAAGTCCAAGCGATGTGGGACAAAACCGTCGCCACATTTGGCCGTGTCGACATCTGGATCAACAATGCGGGCATGTCGAACTCCCGCTTCCCCATTGGCGAACTGTTGCAAGACGAAGTGGAAGCCGTGCCGCGCACAAACCTGATCGGCACCATGAATGGCAGCCAAGTGGCGCTGAAAGGCATGAAAGCCCAAGGTAGCGGCGACATTTACAACTTCGAGGGCTATGGCTCGAACGGCACCAAGCAAAGGGGCATGAGCCTTTACGGCTGCACCAAGTTCGCAATCACCTATTTTACCAAGTGCCTGATTAGAGAAACCAAAGATACACCTATACGCGTCGGCTATATGAGCCCCGGCATCGTCATCACAGATCTGTCGATCCGCGACAAAACCAAAGTGTCGCCCAAACAATGGGCTTTCACTGTCATGATCTACAATATCCTGGCCGACCGTGTTGAAACCGTGACCCCGTGGCTGGTGGAGAATGTGCTGGCCAACACCAAGCACGGCGCACGCATTGCTTGGCTGACGCCAGGCAAGAGCATTTGGCGCTTCTTGAAGTCACGCTTTGTAAAGCCAGGCGAACGGTTCCCTGAATTACGTCTCAGCAACGCGGCTTAAAATCATGCCTAAGAATATTGTCATTACAGGCTCCACACGTGGCATTGGGTTTGGCCTCGCCAAACAATTCATTATGCGCGGCCATAGCGTCGTTATCAGCGGGCGCAACCAAGCGAACGCTGACAAGGCCGCGGCTGAACTGCAAGGTTTCGCGACAAACGGTGCCAAAGCTTATGGTTTTGCCTGTGACGTGAGTGATTTGAAGCAAGTTGAAAACCTATGGGCCCATGCCAAGCAAAGCCTGGGCCGCGTTGATATCTGGATCAATAACGCAGGCGCCATTAACACTATGCGCCCGATCAGCGATCTTGACCCCACCGACATCCTATCAGTACCGCGCACGAATTTGATCGGTACGATGTACTGTTGCCAAACTGCGTTGAACGGAATGAATGCACAAGAGACCGTGAATGGGTTCAAAGGCGCTCTTTATAATTTCGAGGGCTTTGGCTCTGATGGTGCAAAAAGCGACGGCATGAGCATTTACGGCGCCAGCAAGTTTGGCCTCACTTATTTCACTAAGACTTTGATCAAAGAAACCAAAGGCACACCTGTGCTGGTAGGCTTCATGAGCCCCGGCATGGTAACCACAGATATGTTGCTGAAAGCAAAGCACGATGTGAGCCCCGAGCGTTGGGCGCGTATGAAGTGGCTCTACCGCATTTTGGCAAACGATGTGGACACCGTGACCACATGGCTGGTGGAAAACGTATTGGCTAACACAACGCACGGCGCGCACATTGCCTGGCTGACGCGGGGCAAAGCGATGCTGCGCTTCTTCAAAGCCTTGGTGATTAAGCCTAAGCCTCTGCCGGAACTGGAAGCGGCGTAACAGTTGCGATATCCGGCTGTATCGCCTTTCCTTACTAAAAACCCACCTACCCTTATTTAGATCATAGGGCTTCGCCATACTTGCCAAATCCCCAAAGACCGGGGACAAAGTCGGGGCCTGATTTTATCAGGACCATTTCTGACACGGGGGCAGTGCGGGAACATGTTGAGCAAACGAGAAGAGTTCAAACGCGCGTGGCCAGTTGTGCTGGCATCCGCCGTTGGCGCTGGCACCGGCGTTTCCGCGCTCACCTTTTATAGCCTTGGCGCATTCGTCGCTCCTTTAAGTACAGAATTTGGATGGACGCGTGCAGAAGTAACCGCAGCTCCGTTGTTCATGACAATTTCATCGCTAATTATGGGGCCCATTGTCGGGTGGCTGTCAGATAAACATGGCGCACGCCCCATTGCCATCATCAGCCAAATCTTGTTTGTCCTTGCTGTCGCATCGTTGTCCTTCGTCACCAGTAACGTCACAACGTTATATGTAGGTTTCTTCCTGGTGGCCCTGCTGGGTGCGGGCACAATGCCGATTACCTGGACACGCGCTATCACCGGCTGGTTCTTCTCCGCACGCGGGATCGCGCTCGGGTTGGCCCTGATGGGAACCGGCGTCATGGGCATGATCGCGCCAGGTTTGGCAAACTACCTGATCGCAGAATACGGATGGCGCATGGCTTACGTCGGCCTTGCTGCCGTGCCGCTGATCTTCGGCGTACCGCTGTCATTGGCTTTTTTCCGCGATTCTGCAAAACAGGCACATCCAGATTCAGCGACGCCGGACAGCGAAACTTGGGGCTACACACTGCCTGAAGCCGTGCGCACATGGCGCTTCTGGCAAATGGCCATTGGCTTCTTCCTAGCCGCAGGTGGCATTGGCGGCGTGCTTGTGCATGGCTTCCCCTTCTTGACCGATCGCGGCATTGATCGCGGCAGTGCGGCCGCAGTGGCGGGGCTGCTGGGGTTAGCTGTCACATTAGGCCGCATTTTCACAGGCTTCTTGCTCGACCGCTACAATGGTCCGCGCGTAGCGTTTATCATGCTGGTGATGCCGACGCTGGCGTGCGGTATATTGCTGGTGTCCAGCAACAACATCGTGCTGTGCGCCATTGGCATTATGATGGTGGGCTTGGCGGGTGGCGCTGAGTTCGATATCGCGGCCTACTTTGTCTCGCGCTACTTTGGGCGCAAACATTACGGCGCTGTGTACGGACTGCTCTATACGATCTTCGTGATTGGCTCGGCCGTCACCCCACCGATTGCAGGCAAAGTGTACGACACCTTTAAAACCTATGACCCAGCTTTGATGGGCGGCGCAGTGTTATTCTTGGTGGCAGCGATTATGTCGGGGACTTTGGGCAAGTACCCCGACGAAAATACCGGCAAATAAAAGCAATGTAACGAAGAGGTGCTTAGTGCATCTCTTCGCCGCCCGAGACGTTCATCGATTCACCCGTGATGTAGCTAGCTTCATCAGAAGCCAAGAATACGCACGCATTGGCGGTATCGTTGGCTTGGCCGACGCGACCCAACGGAATCTTCGCCGTACGGAACGCGATCACATCATCCTGGCTTTGCGCGCCAATCACTTTGCCGCGGAATGCATTTTGTTTTGCACCCAAGCCCGTTGTGACGTGGTTCGGGCACACAGCGTTCACAGTGATGCCATGCGGCGCCAACTCTACGGCAGATACGCGCGTCAGACCGACCATGCCGTGCTTCGATGAAGTGTAGGCCACCAACTGCGGTGCCGGGCTTTTGGCAGCTTGGCTGGCGATGTTGATGATACGCCCACCTTTGCGGCCGGCTTGACCTTGCTTGATCATCTGGGCACCTGCGTGCTTGGTGAACAAGAACGGGCCACGCAGATTTACGTCCAACACCAAGTTCCACTCTTCGATGCCGAATTCCGTCAGCGGTTTCATGATGTAGCCAACACCGGCGTTATTGACGACGATGTCCAGTGAACCGAACTGCTTTACGCAATCCGCCACAACGCGCTTGATGTCATCCTCGCTGCGCACGTCGCAAATCATGGTGGCAACCGTAGCTTTTGTGGCGTTGCGAATTTCAGCGGCCACCTCTTCCATTTCAGCCGTAGTACCAATGTTATCAGCCGTCAGATGCGGACCCGAGGGCGCACCAATATCGGTCAACACAACAGTCGCCCCCTCTTCGGCAAAACGACGGGCAATGGCTTCACCCAAACCCTTTTTACGGCCCGCCCCAGTGATGACGGCAACTTTGCCTTGCAAACGGCTCATGATCTCGAACTCCAAGCAAACTGATGTAATAAACCCGTGATACAGAGCCCGCAGCGTCGCGTCTAGGCCTTGGTCGAACTGCATATTGAGCGCAATGCGGACAGGATACCGAACCCTGAATTGACGCCGTTTATGCTGCCCCTCATGCTTTGACTATATTCATGCGCGGGGGGATAAACCCTAAACCCCTGTGAATAAGAAATGCTCGGACGTGCCATGAACGCTGATCCAACCAATAGCGGCACACAACTGACTGATGCACTGATCCCGCTATTCCGTAATGCGCAAACAATGTTGGATTTGCCTGATCGGATCGTGAAGCATTTGAAAGAGTTGGATAACGAACCACCGTTGGCTGGGCGCTTTGGCGCCGTTAGTCGTTTCAAACATTGCTTGCAAACAGCCACACTAGCATATCGCGCCGGTGAAGATGACGAATACGTCACCATGTGTCTGGTGCATGATATTGGCGATATCTTAGCGCCTTATAATCACGGTGAGTTTGCAGCCACATTACTTGCGCCATTCCTCTCTGAAGCCAATCACTGGCTGGTCGCTCATCATCATTGCTTCCAGGGTTATTATTACTTCAAGCACATGGGACTGGATCAGAACATGCGCGACCAGTTCAGAGGGCACGCCCACTTTGAACGTACAGTGCATTTCTGCGATGCCTATGACGAGAAAGCGTTCGACCCAACCCTCGACACTCTGCCCATTGAGGCGTTCATGCCAACGATGCGGCGCGTACTGCTGAATCCTAAACGGACTATTTTTATTCCCGGCAGCGCTGTGCCAGGCACAGTCTTTTAGGCTGCTAAGCCTCTGATATCCTTCACGCTGTTACGAGGCCGTAACATTCCAGCCGCACTGTGGCTATGCTGTCTGAAGCCTCTCTCACCTAAAATCCACCGGACATAGACTTCGTATACAGAATCGATGCCGTCGAGAGCCATGGGAGGGCCGCGCATGTACATCAATTTTTGGTATCCAACCTGTTTAAGTGAAGAACTGACGGCGGATAAACCGCTCTATATCACAGTCCTCGGCTGCGATCTCGTCGCCTTCCGTGACAGCAAAGGTGATGCGCACGTGCTGTCTAACGTCTGCGTGCATCGCGGGGCATCGCTCGCCCACGGAAAAATAAAGGGCGACACCATTGAGTGCCCTTATCACGGCTGGCAATTCCGCGGCGACAACGGTACATGCACCAAAATTCCATCGCTCGGCAAAGACGGTAAAATTCCCGCTCGCGCAAAAGTCGATAGCTACCCCGTGCAAGAAAAATACGGCTTGGTGTTCGCGTTCTTAGGCGATCTGCCGGAAGAAGAACGCCCACCTCTCATGGACATCCCTGAATGGGGACAAGACGGCTGGAAAATCACGCGCATGAACAATACTTGGAATGCCAACTACCTACGCAGCCAAGAGAACACCCTTGACCCCGCCCACACAGAATTTGTGCACCCCTCGATGGGGTATCAGGGTGACCGCGAAGACTACAACGTTCCCGACCTGACGGTTATCGAGCGTGAATGGGGCGTGGGCACTATGACCACGTTCGTATCACCTGACTTGCCATCGTCATCGATGAAAGGCGTTAAAGGCGCAGGCGGTATGGAGGCTGGTGCAGGTCACCACGGACCAGCTCACACGTGGACGTACCTGCACTTCAGCCCCGTTGCACATGCGCACCAGTACTCGTTCAAGCGTCCCATCGATCAGTTCAATTTCCAGAGCTACTTCATTCAATTCCGTAATTTCAAGCTGGAAGATGCCGTCGATGGCCCCATGTACGAGCGCAGTCTCGCTGTTGCCGAGCAAGACCGTGTAGTTGTGGAACGCTTGGTCCCCGCACTAACGCCAGAGTCATCAACTGAAGAAGTGATGGTGAAGGCCGATTTGGTCATCACCAAATTCCGCGAACGCTTGCAAGAATGGGAAGATAAAGGCTGGCGCATCGACGTTGATAAAATCAACGCCTTGAAGGGCAAGAAAATCTTCGCCATCCCCTCCCCTGCCCGTCGCAACAACAAAGGTTGGGCAATTGATGCTGTGCCATTATTGCCAGGAAAAGGTGGTGCTGCAGGTGCGCGTGAAGCTGCTGAATAAGAATTTGGGTAACAAAATGTTACGGCAGCGGATCATCTAGAGCCATCTGCTGGTCGTAACGGAATCGTGTATGGGCGTGGCCGCAGCATGCGGACATAGTCCTGTCTAAGGGAACGCTTAGCGTCTGTTTGGGCGTGCGCACCAACGAGGGGGAAACAAAAATGGCTGGCAGTAGCTTTGTTAGTAATGGTCCGAAGTTACCGCCAGATCCGGCAGGTTTAAAGATTGGACCGTATTGGTTCACCCCGGGCATTAACCCAATCAATATTGTGACTTGCTTGTTTGCCGTCGGCTCTGCCCTCGCGATGATGACGTTTATGAATTTTGTACAGCCTTACGTGCTGACCGAAATTCTCGATATTCCAAAGGACGCACAAGGCAAGCTGACTGGCTCTCTTGCTTCAATGCAAGAAGTCGTGGTGATTGCACTCATGGGCTTTATCGGCGCGCTATCTGATAAGGTTGGCCGTCGCATCATTTTTGCTGCCGGCTTCTTTATTTTGGGCGTTGGCTATTTTGTTTATCCGCTCGCCGAAAGTGTCACGCAGCTTTTCATATACCGCATCATCTTTGCGACAGGCACAGCGATGATCCCCGTGATGATGAGTGCATGTATCCAGGATTACTCGCAGGAGTTTAGCCGCGGCAAGTGGGTTGGCCTAACCAGTGTATTTAATGGCGCTGGCGTTATCTTGATGGCCACAACGCTCTCAAAACTGCCCAAGTATTTCCAAGCTGCGGGGTACGATGGCGCAACCGCAGGCATTTATGCGTTCTGGGTTGTCGGTGGGGTTTCCATTGTTATTTCTGTGATCGTCTTTGCGGGCTTGGCAAAAATAACAGGCGCGCCACGTGCGCGCCAACCCATTCTGAAACTGATCAAAGAGGGTTTGGGTTGTGCTGCGGGCAATCCGCGCGTAGCTCTGTCGTACTTCTCAGCCGTTGCCACCCGCGGTGACGTCGTAATCGTCGGTACATATTTCTCGGCTTGGTTTGTCGCTGTTGGCCGCGAGGATGGCATGGCTGTTGGCGACATCATGGCGAAGGCTGGCTTCTTGTTTGGTGTTGCGATTCAATTCTCGGCTTTCTTATTTGCACCCATACAAGGCTGGATTTCGGATAAGATCGACCGCACCACCGGCATGATAATCGCATTCACGCTTTCGACATTGGGTTACGGCTTCATGGGTCTGATTGGCGATCCGTTCTTGAGCTTTTGGATCGTACCAGTTTGCATTTTGCTAGGCTGTGGTGAGACAGCAAACGTGGTCGCTGGCGGTGCGTTGATTGGTCAGGAAGCCCCCGCTCGTATTCGCGGCTCTGTGCTCGGCGTATTCAACCTGTTTGGCGCCCTTGGTATTGCATTTTGCGTGGGCCTGGGCGGATGGCTATTTGATCATTGGTATCACAACGCACCTTTTATGATGATGGGGATCATTAACGCGTCGGTATTGCTGTTCGCAGTTTTCATTCGTTTGAAATACGGCCCAAGCCGTGGCGCTGGTGCCGCAGCCGATGCGGAAGATGCCGCAAAGGAAGCTCAGGCCGCGCAAACACAGCCCGCGCAGTAAACTCAAAAGACTAATCCAATAAAAAGGCGGCCCGCAAAGGCCGCCTTTTCTGCTGGACTGAACTGGAATTAACCAGCGTATTCTGCAAAACCTGCCAGCGAACGCTGAGCGGGAACCTGGCAGCTACCGACAACATTGCCGCTGTCTTTTTCAAACTTCAGGCACAAACCTGTGAAGAAGCTGTTTACAAACACATGCTTGCGGTCGAGCGATTCTTTAATGATGGCCCAGCCCGGACCTTCGAGCGGATAGGTGCGCAACACTTTGCCACTTTCGTCTATGTGTTCCCACTTCGGGCCACGCGTTACGACAATGGTGCCGTCAGCGCATTGCCCTAAGCAGAAAATAAATTCACGCGCTTCGTCTGGAAGCTTTAGCAGATCAGGAAGCTGACGATTGTTAACAATATCGAACTTCATGATGCGTTTTGACGTTTCAGTCGTATAGAAAATATACTGCTCACTTGGATGCAGAATGCAACTGGTCACTCCTAAAAAGCCAGCAAAGCTTGAGCCCGTCTCAGTTTCATAAGTGGCCAACAGTTCACCCTTCGGACTGAACTTGTAGACATTGCCATCGCCAATTTTGGTTGTTCCTGGCAACGGCTTCATCATTCGATGGTATTTTTCCGGCACCGTCGACAAATCGCCCGTTACATGTTCGTGCATGTAGAGGTTGCCCGCTTTGTCCCAGAAGGCTGATGACCATGGCCGCTGCGGGAAATTATAACCAGGGTTGACTTGCTTGCCTGTTTTGGGATCGACCCAAAGGACCATGTGCTCGGCTGAGTCAAACGCCCACAGCAATCCGTCCGGACCAAATGCAAGCCCCTTCACCAAGTGCGTCGTGCCTTCAGTGTAGAGAACACCTTTAAGGTTAAAATTCTTGTCGAATTGAAAAATACGTCCATCACCGGCGTGATCATCCTCCGGTACGTTCAAGTCGGTCGCACTAAGCAACAAGTCGCCTGGAGCAAACGGCTGCATGGTCGACACTTTGGGTTTTTTCGCTGCGTCATCGGGCATGTGTGCCTCCTTGAAATTGTGTGGCGCAATCAAAGCCTGAATGCGGGTGAGATCAACGTCTTTCGCCGACGTTTGACCAAAGACTGGTCGTGTAACAGAGACCAAAATTAGACTTTTTGTTCTTTCTCAGCTTCGCGTGGATCCTTGATGCTCTTGGAACTCCAAGGCAATTCGGCTAAGCCGCGCACTGTATAGGCGCTTTCAAGCTGCTGGATGTCAGCAGCCGACAAATTCAATGCAGCCGCAGCGACCACGTCATCAATATGGCGGTCTTTTGTTACGCCTGCGATGGGCACAATACCTTTGGCAATAATCCAAGCCAGCGATACCTGCGCCGAGGATACGTTGCGTTTCTTGGCGACATCCGCAACTTGCCCCAAGATTGGATCGGTCGGCGGACCATAAAGTGTGTCCGCAACTTCGTCATCTACACCGCGCGATGTATGATTTGTTTGCCCCGCCCGGCCTAAACGTCCGCGTGCAAGAGGGCTCCAGCACATTAGGCCAATCCCTTGATCTGCGCAGAACGGAATCAGATCGCGCTCGTCTTCCCGATATAAAAGGTTGTAGTGGTTCTGCATCGTGGCATAACCACGGAAACCAATTTTCTGGGCAGCCAATTGCGATTTTGCCAAATGCCACGTGCGCATGTTTGAGGCACCCACAAAACGTGCCTTCCCGGCTTTCACAATTTCAGCCAAAGCCGCCATTGTTTCATCAACTGGTGTGTTTTCGTCCCAACGATGGACTTGGAATATATCAATGTAATCAAGGCCTAATCGGTGCAATGAAGCATCGATGGAACCGACGATATTCTCGCGCGTCAAACCCGTTAAATTGGGAGCATAGCCATTCGGGTAAAAGCCCTTAGTCGCCACAACGACATCTTCTCGCTTGGCAGCACCACGCAGAAATTTACCGAGTAACTGCTCACTGACACCTGCGGAATAGACGTTCGCGGTATCAAAAAAGTTCATGCCCGCATCATGGGCTTTCCCGAGCAAGCGCATGCTCTCAGGCTCATTCAAAACCCATGCCCGCCATTTGTCGGTACCGAAGCTCATACAACCCAGTGCAACCGCAGAAACGGACAGGCCGGTTGATCCTAAGACAATCTTTTTCATGGTGGCAGTCTATGCAGTGGGATGCGCGATGGTAACAACTCATGTATTATAATGACGCAAAATAGTTGTTAGGACACAACCGATGGAACTTAGACAGCTTCAACACTTCCTGGCGGTGGTCGAAGAAGGCAATTTTCATCGTGCGGCTGAGAAGGTGCATCTGACCCAGCAAGCTGTCAGTAAAAGTATTGCTCAACTCGAAACAAATTTGGGCGTACGCCTTTTAGATCGCGACAGGCAATCCGTCGACCTCAGCCCCTTCGGCGAATTACTCCTGCCCCATGCACGTACAGTCGATGCAGAAATTCGCCGCTTTCAAGACAACCTCGCCACAATGTTGGGGACAAAGACGGGTATTGTGCGCGTCGGCGCGACACCGACAATGCTAAACCAGTTGCTTCCCAAAGCTGTGATGAAACTTCATGCTAACCGCCCTCAGATTCGTATCCACGTGGAAAGTGGCGACTTCGAACGCCTCGCAGGTTCATTACTTCGCGGCGAACTGGATATGGTTCTGTCAACTGAACCATCGGAGCAAACCGACGAACTGATTGCCATTGAACGGTTATGTGAAGATCACAATATTGTTGTCGCGAGGCCTTCGCATCCCCTGACCAAAGTGCGCGCTGTCAAAGCCAAGGATTTAGCAAGTTATTCCTGGGTTGAAATCTCAAACTTTCCCAAAGCCGCACAGGACTACAAATCACTGTTTGCGACCGACAAAGTCAAACCACCTCATCCAACGCTTTCAACAACAGCTGTAGTGTTTGCACTGAATTGGTTGGTACAAAGCGACGCTCTCTGCCTGCTGCCAAAGCAGTTGGTAACGCGTGAACTTGAAGCAAAATACTTGATCGAGGTTAGCACGCAGCTTAAGGCGAGGTCGTGGCCTCTAGTGGTCGCCTACAGGCGTAATGCCACGCGCTCACCCGCAACGCTAGCTCTGATCGATGCCGCAAAGAGTGTCGCAAAAGAGGTTTAATTAAACCTGCGTTCCTAAGATTGCTTGGGTCGCCGCCCCTTTAAGGGGGCCTTCGGAGGGCGCATCAACCATCGGATCGCCGGTCTTCAGCCCCAATAGATACTTTCCTGACGGCGCCATAGAATGATCCCAGTTCAATTCGATATGTGTCGAGACTGTACGGCAATCGCGGAATAAACGTTGCACTGGGTTGCGTCCGCTTTGCGCAGTCACGCCCATCATCGCCGATAAACGTTCAAGAGCCGAAAGGCACATATGCGCTGCTGTTGTGACAGTGCGGCGCGAGCGCAAGATATCCTCTCCGATAATGTCCTCACCAGCCCTACCCTTCTTATGGAGGAAGCGCAGGTAATTCTCGAACACTTGTGCAGCCACATCGATTTCCGCCATAGATTCACCGAGGCGAATTTGCACCGGCACTTGATCAGCGATCCCTTCACCAAAAAGTTGGCCAATGCGCGATTTTGTTTGCGCACAATATTCATTCAGGCCGCCCAACGCCGTGCCAAGCACGACACCCGGGAACCAACTTTTCTGATAAAGGGCCGGGCGCACCTTGTAGACATAGCTGTCGTGAATTTTTGAACCCGGCGGGCTACGCCCCAACAATTCATCGCGCTCGACCGCGCGGTGCGCTGGGATGAATTGGTTCGTCACTTTGATATGGTGACTACCCGTACCGCGCAAACCTTCCGCATCCCAATTATTCTCAACTGTATATTCACCCGGCATCATCATGACGAAATGTGAGAACAACTTATCGACTTCCGTCTTCGCAACTACCATCGCGCCAGCAGCATGATTGATGCCTGATACAAACCCCCAACGACCATTCAGAATAAAGCCCCCTTCGGTTGGGGTGAGCAGGCCGCCGCCCGCTGAGCCAGTTCCCAAAACGGGATCGGGATTGGACCCAAAAAATTCTTCCTGTGCCTCTCCCGGGAATCGGGCAGCCCACATGATGTGCGAGAACACCAGCGACACAATCCAACCCGTCGAGCCACAGGCTTGAGCCACTTCGCGAGAGACAGCGTAATGCGCGCCCCAATCCATTTCGTAACCGCCATATTTGCGCGGCATGTAGATTTTATGCAGCCCGGCCTTCTTCAGCGCTTCAACCGAAGATTTTGGTAAATCGCGGGTGTCTTCTGCCTCGTTTGCATTTGCTTTAATCAGCGGAACAAGGTCACGCGCGGCAACCACCAACTCATCGAGGGTTGGAATGTAAGAGACTGGTTTTGCAGCAGCCATCAAAATCTCCGGGTCAACAGTAAGCCGGAACGATGAAGGCGAACCGCCGTAATAGCTAACAACTCATGGTTCAATTTGTAAAATAATGGGTGTTAGTTTGCTGGTGGAGCAGATTGTGTATCAAATGCCCCTTCCGCACTTGTTTTCAGGCCTTTAATCGCCGTGTTAACCAAGTATGTCACATCAAACCCCGGCTTAATGGGTTGCCGCCCTAAGGCAGGCCCAATCCGCACAACGATTAGATCTTGTGATGGCACCACCCAAACATGCTGCTGACCGCGCCCCCAAGTCAGGAATGTATCACGCGCTAAATAAGGGCCAGATGCAATTGCCCCCGTCGAGCCTGCACCCTCTGGGATCGGCGGATTGTCGTACCCTAGCCAGGTTTGCAAACCATAGTGACGCGCTGTGGGTGAACGCTCGGTCATCTTGGCAATCCAGTCGGCTGAAACAACGCGGTGCCCGTTCACTTCACCTTTTCCCAAAAACATCATGCCGATGCGGGCCCAATCCATCGCAGGGGCACCTAAGCAGCAAGACGTATAGGCACGCCCCCCGGGTCGGTCGGTATGCACAAATGCGCGCTCCCCGCCCATAGGTTGCCACAGCTTTTCAAGCAACACATCAGAGTAGCGTTTCTTGAAAACTCTCGTGATGACCATCCCTAAAAGTTCTGAATTGAGATTGTTGTAATGATACTTCGAGCCCGGTGCCCATGTGTCCATTGGCGTGCGCAAAATAACATCGGATGAATAACCTGAATTCATCCATTTAATACCATCACTGAATGGATTGGGACTAAAACCAGGCTCGGTAAGACCAGAACTCATCGTCATAAGTTGATAAAGTGTAATTTGACCGCGCGGATCATTCGTCCATTCACCGATATACTTGCCTACCGGATCATCGATAGATGCGATTTTACCTTCATCAATCGCTACACCGATCAATAATGCTTGTAGCGTTTTATGCATGGATTGCGATTGGGTAATTTTCTTGGCGGACCAGAACTCCGGGTACCATTCATCTTGAATAACGCCATTATGAATGACGATCATCGCATACGAATTGTATTCGCTGGCGTAGGCTTCCATTGCCTTTAGCGCTTCATCGCTAATCGTGCGCGTTTCTGCCGTAGCAACGGGCAACACAAATGAGCCGTCGCCGCGAATTTCTTCGTCAGGCTTTAAGCGCTGATCGCTCGCGATATCCGAACCTGATGTGATGAAATTGTAGTAGCCGCGCCACAGCCAAGGATCTTGCCAGTAAATAACGTTGGCAATCACACTCAAACTCAGAACAACGACGCCAAAGGCTTTAAGAATGCGCATCTTTGAAACTCCTCCCCCGAGGGTATCAGAGAAGCTTCAGCCGTTCCTGCCAGCCATTCAAGAGCTTATGAGGGCCCGTGGCCCACTGTTGGAGCCCCAAAGCACTGCAGAGCGACCAGCCGAGGCACAAATTGGTCGACAGTGCAGGCAGACCTGTCTGCTTTTCAGCCTCAATAATTGCGCGCAAGCTTGGCATGCCGCTGCCCGTAAATAACACACACTCGGCCCCCTTGATGTCCATGCGCGGTAGGGCCGCGATGGCATCAGCGCTCGTCAGTTCGTAAATTGAGCGCGTATCAGTGCTAGATGCGGTTTGTATTTGAAGAATTGACGTGATCGTAAAGCCAGCATGTTCGTAATAAGTCTTACAAGCGTCCAGAGTCCACTTGGGATAAGGCGCACCAATAGCGATGTGCTTGATCCCTAGATGCTTCAAGGCGGCAATGATCGCTTGTGCACCTGTGACGATAGGATAACCACGTTTCTTCGCATGAGCCGAAAACTCGCGCTCTTCTCGCTCATGGCCAATCAAGTAAGACGACGCCGTGCAGGCAAACGCCAACACATCGGGCTTTAGTGTGTCATAGCACTGCAGTGTTTGATCAAAGTTGTCGACATAAGCCAGCATACGATCTTTCGCTTCGGGACAGGTGCTGGTTAGGCGAGATACCACCATCGATACGTGAGGCGGGAGGCATGCACCAATCTCTGGCTCAACCGTTGGATTAGCCTGAGGCGGTGCAACCCCGACGCGGCCCCTTGATCCATAATCGCGTGTCGACATTCTGATCCCCTTTCGCCAACTTAGTTCATATCTCAAGCATCGTCCGCCGCGTGGTCAACAGCAAAGGCATAAGCGCGTTCACGCAATGAGCCACCTACAGTCCGCGCGGCTGCAGTGATCTTGGGGATGCTGCGTATTGAAAGACTGGCGCTGTTATGTGCCGCAGGGGACTTTTATGAAGATTCTATTTTTTGTGATTTTGCTAGACCTGATGGGCATCGGGGTCATGAACCCGATCTTCCCGTTCATTGCCACGCGCATGGGAATCGAGCCCAGCATGGTCACGGTGATATTAGCGATTTATCCGATCGCGTCGTTCATCGCAGCGCCGGTGTGGGGTCGTCTCAGTGACCGTTTGGGCCGTCGTCCGATTTTGATGATCAGTCAGGCTGGCGCTGTCGCTGCGTTCATTATGCTCGGGTTTGCCGACAGCGTTTGGATGCTAATAGGCTCGCGCTTCATTGGAGGCATCTGCGCAGGCAACATCGGTGCTGCGTATGCTTATATTTCGGACGTCACAACCAACGAAAATCGCGCCAAAGGTATGGCGATGATTGGCGGCGCGCTGTCGTTGGGCTTTATCATTGGCCCCATGATTGGTGGCTTATTGGCAGGTGGCGATAAAGAAACAGCCAACCTAACATTGGTTGCTTTTTTCTGTGCGGTCACAAATTTCATCGCGCTCCTCAGCACCATCTTCTTGCTGCCAGAATCATTGAAACCTGAAGTTCGCGATAAGCTGAAAAATCGCCCGCATGTGTCACGTTGGAGCCAATTCAAAAAAATCGCTGCGCGTGCTGGTTTATTGATGCTGTTCTTGGCGGCCTTCGCATTTGGAACTGGTGGCAGTGTATTCGAAACCACATTCCCATTGTGGGGCGCTGCCGCCATGGACTTTGGTCCACGTCAGGTTGGTTGGGCACTATCATTCGCTGCAGTTGTAATGGTGATAATGCAGTTGATTGTCATGCAATCGAAGTGGGGCAGCGGACTTCTGAAAAAATTCGGTGAACTACCTGTTATAACAGTGGCCTGTATTATTTACGGCGCGGGCTTGCTGATTGTTTCGACGTCTGAAACCTGGACACAACTGCTGATCGCACAAGCGATGCTACCGATTGGCTTGGCGCTGTTTAACCCTAACCTCACCAGCTTGGTCTCAAAGCAAGCTGCGGATACGGAACGCGGCATGGTCATGGGTTTCTACGCATCGTGGGGTAGCCTTGCGCGTGGCGCAGGTCCACTGTTCTCCGGAACGCTATTGCAACTTAATCTGCACTACCCATTCTATTACGGCGTTGCCGCCATGATCGTAACAATGATGTTGATTTATATCGTCCGCGCCAAGGACGCCCCGAAAACGGCTTAGTCCTTGATTCCTGCAATAAGTGGGTTGATGATCTTTGAATCATCCCAGGCGAAATTAATTCTGCCGACGCGGACAATGGCGAGATTCTGTGATGGAATCCACATCGTCCGCTGGCCGCCCCGGCCTTCGAAATAACGCACATCATTTGCCGCAAACGGCTCAGACGTTTTGGTGGGTTGCGCACGCCCGCCGGAATTACGTCGTGGCTCTGGCTGGCCAAGGTACGTGTTGAACCCGAACTTTGGATTTAATGCGATGGGCGTGGTCATCTCATTGATCCAGTTTTCTGAGACTACTTGCACATCACCTACACGTCCACGATCCAACATCAGCTGCGCAATTCGCAACCACGACCGCGGCGTGGTTTGGAAACAGCAAACCACGCGCGTTTGACCATTAGGGACATCCAATCTCACTTGTGCGGCGCCATTTCCCAATTGCGGCCAAAGGAACGATTGCAAAATATCGGGATAAGACTTGCCGCTCGCGCGCGTTAGAACTGCGTGCAGCACTTGGGCATTCACATGATTGAATAAGAATTTTTCATCGGGTTGATTTTGCGATGGGACGCTGAGCGCAATACCGTCTGGATCGTCCGCAATAAATAAGCGATAGGCTCCCGACCATGGGCGCTCTGAAAACTCTGGTTCAGCTAACCCACTCGTGTTGGCAAGTAACTGACGAATTGTGATTCTTGCACGCCCATCGTTCTTCCACTCGGGTAAGTAAGTGGCTGCTGGGACATCAATGCTTGGAATGAGTTGCCGATCAATAAGCGTCCCAAACGCCAAGCTTAGCAAACCTTTGTGCATCGACTGAGAATCAAATAGCGAGTCTGGCCCAAACCCATCTTTGTAGTATTCGGCTTCGATCTTTCCATTGCGTGCAACAATGAAGGCATAACTGTCGAGACTGCGTGCATATTCGATAACTTGAGCCAGTGCCGCAGGATTAATGGTGCGTTCGGCGTCTGTTGCTACAGGGATGTCGCGCCCCGCCCCTTCACCAATGCGGGCTTTGGGCTCGTACCAGTCAAAATCATAAATAATGGTCTCGTCCGTCGGGCTTTGAAAATGCCGTACCCAGAAACGCCAATCATAAGCAAAGTAAGCTGCAGCAATAACAACCGCAGCTGCTGACCACATCATGAAATGCTTTCGCACAGTCACAGTCCCCTGATTATATTACCGTGTACAACTCTACCATAGCTACGCCAGGGGCCTATGAAGACACGCAAAGTTTGATCATACTCCGGCATAGATGGGGGAGATAAACCAATGAGCCGCTTAACTGTAATAATTGGCGCCGGCGCTATTGTCATTCTGATTGCGGCTTACTGGATTTATCCACGCATGATGGCCGTCCCCCGCATGGGCCCACCGGCAAAATCATTCGATGGATATACTCGCCCGACACCACCGAATTATGCCGATCCGGCAGCTTGGGCCGCATTGCCCGGCACAGACCACAAAGACTCTGCCGATTTAGTGCCTGAAGGTGAAACCGTCGGTGATCGCCAAGAGGTCGCAGATGTGGATGTTTTCTATCTTCATCCCACCACATTTCGCGGCAATTACAATTGGAATCAGGAACTAAACGACGCAGAAACAAATCAGTGGACTGACGACAGCGTCATTGCTCGCCAAGCCGCTATTTTTAATGGCTGCTGTCGCATCTATGCGCCGCGTTATCGCCAAGCCACCAGCGCAGCTGTCGGCACGACAGATGATAGCGGTGATAAAGCGCGTGCGGTGGCGTATGAGGATATCAAGGCTGCCTTCCAATACTATCTGGATCACTTTAATGATGGGCGCCCATTTATTCTAGCGGGACACAGCCAAGGCACCTTCCTCATTCAGAGGCTCCTTGAAGAAGTGGTTGATGCCTCGCCCATTCGCCCGCAATTGGTTGCAGTTTATGGCATTGGCATTGGTTTCCCCACAGGCACATTTGGCCGCCAATACAAAACCATTACAGCTTGCACAAAGCCTGACCAAACCGGCTGCGTTGTTTCATGGCTTACTTTCGGCCGCGGCGGCGATGGCATTGGCACTACGACCCGATATGCGGACCGCTATGAAGCACGATTTAAAACCCGAGAAGGCTCGGACACACTTTGCATCAATCCTTTAACATTCGACATTGATCAACCTGACGCACCAGCAAGCGCAAATCTGGGCGCATTACCTGGAAAAGCTGGACCAGGCCCGCTACCACGTTTGCAACGCGGCGCGCTGGGCGCCACATGCAAAGATGGCGCATTATACGTAGATATCCCGACTTCGAAGGACTTTCAGTTAGTTTTGTTGCCAGGTCAGAATCTTCACTTCCATGATATGGATTTATTTTTCAAAAACATCAGGGATAATGCAATCTTACGTGCTGAAACATTTGTAAAGGCACGTGGCAATGTTGCGGGCGGTCACTAGTTTTATTTTTATCAGCGCACTCTGGGCGGCACAGGCATCAGCGCAATGCATCGTCCCCTTGTCTGAATTACAAAATGCGATTTCTGTTGCAAACTCAAAGCTAGAAAAAATCGCAGCAGACGCTGTAAAAACACGATTAGCGCAGCAGAGAATATCCTCGGATATCTCTAAAACTTCGCAACAATTAATAAATAAATTATCTCAACATTCAGCATCGGGGCATCGTGAACTAACTACGTTGCGCGCAGCGCAATCGAAGTACGAAAAAACTGCGCAAGACGAGCAGTCTCTAATCATTGCAAGGTTAGAAACCGAGCGCACATTACGTGGTGCGCGCCAATCCTTAAACGAAGCACTTAAATCGTATCGTGCGCAGGGCCAAGCACTTGTCTCGGCAGCAGAACGCGCTGCACAAGGTCAAGTCGCGCCATCATTGAATGATACCCTTGCGTGCGAACAAGGTGATTGCGAACGAATTGGGAAGTCAGAGCATGCCGCTATGGTTGCAATAGGTGCCATTGCGGAGACCGTGGATCCTTCGGCCTGGCCATTACAAGATCAAACATGCGATTTCACAATCTTTCGACCGCAAACAGCTCGGCGTAGCATTTGGCGCAATCTTTATAAAACTCAAATGGCTGCACAACTTGCAGCGCAGGATGCCGACTCTAAAGCGCGCAATGCGGTCCATACTCTATCTGAGGCCACCCAAGCGCGAAATATAGCGTTAGCTAGGGTTCTACAAACATCTCATGAGCCAGAATCGAATTTTTTGCGTATTGCGACAAGAGAGCTCGCTGACCATGAGGTTACATTGCCATCATTAATTAGAGCACGCGATACAGCTGAAACAGAAGCCCGCACTGCACGCGACAAAGCATTAGAGATGACGAGAAAGTTGCAGCAGCAATTGAATTATTGGACCGATATCGGACGCGCAATCATTGCCGCTAGCTTGCAAATTGAGCGGGACGACAAAAAGCCGCGAAACGATTTAGAGACTGCTGCGCTTGTGGTTATGGGTGCAAACCCACCGGGCAAAGCGAAAACTTGCGTGTTCGAAACCATGACCGCGCGGAAAGCGTCGTTGGTTTTTACGCCCATACCAGCGGCGCAATGCTAAAACATAACTAACCAGCGCCCGACGCGCCCGTGGCAATGCCTTTTGCAGCGCACTTTTTTGGATGGCGAGCTTATGCATTGTAGAAGTCCTGCATTGCTTTGACGCGGCCCACCAAACCTTCCGCTCGCGTTATCAATATCTTTCTCGACCCAGATACTAGTTTTACGGCTTCATCCAGATACACATGCAACGGATCGGGCTCTGAGGCCATAAATAGCAATGGAACGTTTTTCACCTGCGCCAAGCGTCCTTTGGTGTCATGCCGGAACACTGCTCGATAGCCATTGTGATAGGTCGTCAACGCCTTCAGCACTTCGGTCACTGAGCGATGCAACATATCAGCTGGCGGCACAGGATTATTAAGCTTGTACGTCGGCTCCCGCAGGAAGTAAGGGAAGTGCAACGATTGATCTCGCACGAAATTCCACGCCCATATCAGGTGGCGTCCGAACTCATCAGGCCCAACTTCCGGCGCATAGTTGGCCAACATCGTCTTTTTCAGGCCATCTGGAAAAATCCCAATGCCGTCAAAGATCACTTTGCGAAACCTATCGGGGCGCGTCAGCAATAACTCAACGCCGATATGCGCACCTGTGTGCGTTCCGAAATAATCAACCTTATCAAGCTTAAGGGCATCCATGACCCGCAATACGCTATCAGCGTAATATGTCAGGTCAGGGTCTTTTACCGATGGCCCAACAGAATCACCGTTCCCTAAGGTATCGGGAGCCACGACAAACCGATTACGGCCTAATTCTGCAATCAAAGATGCAATGCCGGCTGATGAGCCTGGGCCCGCGTGTACCATATAAAGGGGCAGCCCATCATCGTTGCGCTCACCGGCGTGCCGGTAATGCACCAAACCTTCTTGAATACGAATGAAAGCACGGTCTACGTCTGGCGTAGTCGCCATGATTTGTGCCCCCGACAATTGCGCGCGAACCTTAGAAAACCGCACACCACGATGTTACGCAATTTTCCAAAGCGCTCGCATTCTGGACAAGGTAGAATCTGTTCGAATCGCCTACCCTAAAAGGGCGAAAAGTTTGGGGATTTTGAAACATGCCGACAAGCGGTCAAGCTTCTCTTGCCACCGTTACGCGAGGATACGCAAAAGGCCGTTACGGCCAAATTCATTACCGTGTCGCTGGGTCGCATGGCAGCCGTAGCCCCTTGCTTTTACTGCATCCGAGTCCCCTGTCAGGCTATGTCTTCGAAAATCTCATGCGGGACATGGGGCGAGACCGCTACGTCATTGCCCCCGACACGCCCGGATTCGGAATGTCTGATCCACCGTCCACGCCACCAGAGATCAGCGATTATGCTGAAGTGATGCTCGATTTCATGGCCGAGATGGGATTAGGCGTTGTTGATGTGATGGGATATCACACGGGCTCGCTCACGTCGGTCGAAATGTCGCGCCAAAACCCGGGCGTGGTACGGAAGATTGCAATGATTTCGGCCACGGTATTCACCGCTGAAGAAACAGATTCGTTTCGCAAACAGTACGTCCCGAAACCAATTGATGAACGCCCCGCAGCAATGGCTGCACGCTGGCCGTCATTTAAATCTGAATTCTGGGCCATGGGCCCTGATGAAAATCAGAAATTCAATATTTTCTTAGACGGCCAACGTAATCCAGATTGGTCACCTTGGGGGCATCGCGCTGCATTCAATTATAACATCGCGAAGGCACTCCAGGAATCGGAGCACCCTATTTTGATTCTGAATCCGGAAGACGATTTATGGGCATACACACCTCGCGCCGCACCTTTACTGAAAAATGGCAAAGTGCATGATCTACCGGGCTGGACTCACGGGTTCTTGGATGCCAAGACAGCGGAAGTTGGAACCATTTTGCGCAGCTTTCTCGATCATTAATTCAATGCGCCATAATGATCGGGATTTGACTATGGGTAATCATTGATTCAGTGACACCCCCTAAAATGAATTCACGCAAGGCGCTATGCGAATAAGCACCCATTACTAAAAATGTCGCTCTATTTGTCTTGGCAAGATCGGTAATGACGGTCGTTGTTTTTCCTGTTTGATCCGGCGCGGTTAGCAACCGCGAAGCAATCCCATGCCAGCCTAAATAATTTTGCAAAGACCAGGCGGATGCGGCACCTGGCTTAAGGTCTCCGACCTGGATGATATCGATGCTTCTCATTCCCTCTAAGAGCGGCAAGGAGCCTTCTACGGCAGCACATGCTTCAGCACTACCATTCCATGCAATCGCCGCATGATCACCAATACTTTGGCACTGTGGCGGCACTAACATCACTGGGCGTCGGGTCGTGAAAACAGCTGCTTGAAAAGCTTGCTGATCCCCATAGCTTGATTTTTCGCCTGGATGATTCAGCACAATAAGATCACACAACCGACCCAAGCTTGAAACTGTGGCACCGTTATAAGCTTCTCCAGAGAGCCATTCAGCTGTTGCGCCTGCAGCCAAGCCCGGGCGGTCGACCAATGGAATACCCGCAGATTTCCTAGCTGTTTCAAAGGTGGCTGCTGCGTTCGAACGTTTTTGATGCTGAACCTTTTCAGCTGTTTTATAAAGATCCGCGTAGTAAGACGGCATCATGCCGATGCCAGCCTGATCTATGAAAGGGCCCGCATCTGTTACTGTGTCGGTTCCAATAACATGAGCCCCCGACTCGCGGGCGATCTCGAACGCCAAGGCCGGAACCTGGCTAGAGTCGGCCTCACCCGTTAATGCGACCAAAATCTGCTTGATTTTCATGGCCATCTCCCAACCTTTTGTGGATATGTAGTCAGCCTGAGATAATTAACAGTAGCCCGCGTTGACACAGGTCAAGAACGCGTTAGACCTGCCTATATGGCGCTTTTGTTCTGGGACATGATTTGTGGCTAAAGCCCCGCGCACATCGACTGCGACTTTTTCGTTCGACGTTTCACGCTGCCTAATTTGTAGTGCGCGAAACCTGAACATGTGCGGCGCACTTGAACCTGATGAGCTCGCCAAACTTTCATCAATGGCGCGGTGCGAATCTTTTGGCAGCGGTGATGTTTTATTCCATGAAGGGGATGCAGCCAGCACCGTCTACAACATCACGGATGGAGCTGTTCGTCTTTCCACGATGTTAAAGAACGGTCGACGCCAAGTAGTTGGTTTTTTATTTTCTGGCGATTTCATCGGCTTTTCTGATCGCGCTGAATATCCATGGACTGCCGAAGCCGTACGTGGCGCAAAGGTATGCCGGTTTTCACGCGGCGATCTCACGAAAGCCACACAAGAATTGCCGAAAATTGAACACCGCCTTCTTGAAATGGCTTCTGCTGATCTGACAGCAGCACAAGATCACATTACGATGTTAGGGCAAGGCTCAGCGGCTGAAAAACTCACTTCGTTTCTACTCATGCTTTCGCGTAAAGCCGCAGACCGCGGAGGCACACCCAATCCGGTTCATTTACCTATGACACGGGAAGATATCGCCGATTATTTAGGATTAGCTTTTGAAACCGTAAGCCGTTGTTTTTCTCGCCTTGAAGCTGAAGGTCTGATCACAGTGGAATCATTGCGGGTTATCAGAATCAATGATTTTGAAGCGATGGCCGATTTTTGTGATAGCGAATGATGCGGCGCAAAATCATTTTTGACATAAGAATCAATATTTTACTGCATATTTACGTCCAAATTTTTTGACTTTTCTCAAGGCCGCTATAGGCTTGCCTTGATACGCTTACCTCTTACGACATCAGCCGAGATCGTCACTCGGCGCGGTCCATGATACGGGACCCCATCTGGCCATAAGGGGGGACAGATGAACGCCATTGACCGCCGCGCTTTTCTGGCAGCTGCAGCCAGCTCTGCTATTGTGACAAACCTTAAATATGCTTCGGCAGAGGAAACGACAAAGCCTGCTCAGGTTTATCGTCGATTTGAAGATCTCTACCGCAACAAGTGGACATGGGACCGGGTCTCGCGCGGTACGCACGGCACGAACTGCGCCGGCACATGCGCATTCAACGTCTTTATCAAAAACGGTGTCGTGTGGCGCGAGGAGCAGCAGGCCATGTACGACGGGCACCCGGAGTCTGACACACCTGATTATGGCCCGCGTGGGTGTCAAAAGGGCTTGCGTCACGCCAAGTACATGTATGGCAAGCAGCGTATTCTTTACCCCATGAAACGTGTTGGTAAACGCGGCGAGGGCAAATGGGAGCGCGTAACGTGGGAGCAAGCAGCACGCGAAATCGCCGATAAGTTTTTAGATGTCTCAGCCGAGTCCGGCCCACAAGCTATCTCGTGGGGGTCCGGCACACAGATGTCAGTGAAAGTGGCTTCATATTCCGCGCTCGCCCGCTTCGCCAACATTTCTGGCGTAACAGTTCCTGAGTTTTATTCAGGGGTCGGCGATCTCCCGACAGGCGTCTATATGACAGTCGGCCAAGTGTACTTGGGCGATGTTATGGCTTCGGTTTACAAATCAAAATGCGTGCTGGTGTGGATGGCCAACCCAGCCGTCACGCGTATCCCGGATGCACATTTCTTCTGGGAAGCCAAATACAACGGCACTGAAGTAATTGCCATTAGCCCGGAATTTACACCGACAGCGATGCATTCATCGATGTGGGTCAACCCGAAACCGGGGACCGATATCGCGCTGGCAATGTCTATGGTGCATACGATTCTAGAAGATAAGTCGTACAATGCGCCATACATTAAAGAACAAACCGACATGCCGTTTTTGGTGCGCAAAGATAACGGACGGTTCTTGCTCGGCACTGATATGTCCATCGTAGGCAAATTAGCCGTTGATGAAAATGTGTTCTACGTTTGGGATCAGAAAACCAATAAAGTAGTTCAAGCTCCCGGCACGGGGATGTCGGAAAAGCCACTGAATCGAGAACGCCGCAAGTACGACACCATTGCTTTGGGCGATATAGACCCAGCACTTGAAGGCGCGTGGAAAGTGGACACTTTGGATGGCGAAATTGAAGTCACAACAGTGTTCGAGATTCTAAAAAAGCACGCAGCTGAACATTCGCCCGAGAAAACACAAAGTATTACTGGGCTACACCCTAGCGTGGTGAAGAACGTCGCGCGCAAATTTGCAGCCGCTAAGCCAGGGATGATTTATTCAGGCTATGCTAGCTGTAAGTGGCTGAACGGCGACATGCTTCAGCGTGCCATGATGATGTTGCTGGCGCTGACAGGATCTACAGGACAAGAAGGCGGCGGTATTCAATTTGCCAATGCGCCCAAAGCTGGCGGCATGCTGGCCTTTGCGTTCGCCGATGTGGGCCCAGCCACGCGCATCGTTTCAGCGACAACGTGGGATTATGACCACGGCAATATGAAAGCGCTGAACGAACAAGTTTATGGCAAGGAATTAGCCGAGCGCTTTGACGCCAAATATAAAGAATCTGTCCGCGAAGCCTACTTCCCCAAGTACCACGAAAAGGGCTGGCGGATGGGCTTTTTCATGGGAAACAATGGCGCCAACTGGCGGGCTTCTGGCAAGAAATGGCGCGAAGACGCCTTTGAAAAACTTGAAATGATCGTGGCACTTGCCCCGGATATGGGCGTGACGCCGTTCTATGCTGATTATGTTTTGCCAATTGCGCACCATTACGAACGCGCCGATATCATGTTCCAGTCGCGCACGCCTTATATCCAGATTCTAGATTCAGCGGTGCCGCCTCTAGGCGAAGCGGTAGATGACTGGGACGCCATCTACATTATTTCCAAAGCCATCAGCGCCCGCGCAAAGGAGCGCAACATAAAATCATTCTTTGATGATGTTGATGGGCGCTCCGTACGTCGTGACCCACAGCGCTATCACGATCTTTACACGATGGATGGCCGCATCCGCAGTGTACGCGACGTGATTCAATTCATCATCAATACCACGCCGGGCGTACCGAAAATGCCATTCGCTGAGATGGCAAAGAAAGGCATTGTTCGTGTAGACGACTCAGAAATCGCAGCATGGAATGGCGATCATTCGCCTTACCATAATGATGTGTTTCGCTGTGTGCGCGATAAGCGACCATACGAAACACTAACAGGACGCCAGCAGTATTACGTCGATCATCCGTGGTTCTTGGAAGATGGCGAACAATTGCCCAGCCATCGCGCACCCATGCGTATTCCAGGATATCCCATGCAGTTCATGATGGGGCATGCCCGTCATGGCATTCATTCTATGTGGCGCGATGACCACTTGCTACTCCAACTGCAACGTGGTGAACCTGATATTTACATCAATCCGAGGGATGCATCTGCACGCGGCGTTGAAGATGGCGATTTAGTTCGCGTATTCAGTCCCTTGGGGGAGTTCTTTGTGAATGCGCATCTTTCAAATGGCATTCAGCCGGGCATGTTATTCATGTACCACGGCTGGGATCCGATGATGTTTAAGAATCGCCAGAACTTTGGTGCCGTTATCACGACTGCGGGCTTAATCAAACCGACCTCGGTTGCTGGCGACTATGGCCACTTGGGTTATCGCGTTTTGGCATTTGCACCCAATCAAACCTACAAAGACTTCACCTGTGAGCTTGAATTGGCGGAGCGCCGCAATATGCGTTCATCTACATAAGGCGCCCACAAGCAATGGCGCCAACCAACACCTCGCACGCACCGGTTATCTTTAATCCACTCACACCAATTGACATTCGTGACGTGGATAGTGCGCGTGCGCGCGCCTTCGCGTATGCATTGTTCTCAAACCTGCTCGCATCACCATTCGATGCAAAGGTTTCTTACGGATTATGTGATCTCGCGCAACAATTGGCTGACGCTGCGCACTTGATGCCATTTTGTTTTGATGCCGCGGATGTTCTGGACGCCGCAAAAAACTTTGATGATGCAGATATAGGTCTTGTCCGACGTCAATACAGTGGGCTTTTTGAAGTTGGATCTGACGGGCCACCAGTACCTTTGCGCGCCGAGCTCGTCCGCACCAATGAGTCTGTCGCGAAAGAAGAAATCATTCGGTTTTATGAGCACTTCAATTACACACTGGATGCGAGTTACCAGTGGGCCCCCGACCATCTATCGATCCTTCTGGAATTTGTGCAAACGCTGGCGCGCCATGAAAGTGAAGCGACGGATGCACGCTCGCTACTATCATATCAATTGGCGCAGCGCGACTTTGTCCATCGCCATCTTGCGGATTGGATGCCGGGCGTGATGGACCGTCTTTCGCGCAATACACAGCAACCGTTTTTCTTCGGCGCTGTTCTAACAGCGCTGGATCGTTTTATCCGGGCCGATCTCGCCTGGCAGAGCGAAACACTCGATGCTTCTGTGGAAGGAGCCTAGAAATGCCGCGTCAAGTTGCCATGGTCATCGATCTGAACAAATGTATCGGCTGCCAAGCCTGTACAGCAGCCTGCAAATCACTCTGGAGCGATGAGCCTGGCCAAGAATACATGTTGTGGAACAACGTGGAGACGCGTCCAGGCAAGGGCTATCCCCGCAATTGGGAGCAGCACGGCGGCGGTTGGAAAGACAGTACGCATTTGCGCGAAGGCAAACTGCACGATCCCACCGATTACGGCATTGCCTCAAAGCTCAATCACCAGGCTGTCTACTTCGATGGCACAGCACAGCAACTTCATACGGAAGAGAAGATGCTGTGGGGGCCAAACTGGGATGAAGACTCAAGCTCAGGTGAATACCCCAATAACTACCATTTCTATGTTCCGCGACTGTGCAATCACTGCACCAAGCCATCATGCATGGAGGCATGCCCTGTGCGTGCTATTTACAAACGCGAGCAAGATGGCGTGGTATTGATCGACCAAGATAAATGCCAAGGCTTCCGTGAGTGCAACAAAGCCTGCCCGTATGACAAAATTTACTATAACTACGTCACTAAAAAATCGAATAAGTGCATTTTCTGCTTCCCACGCGTTGAACAAGGCGTTGCCCCGGCCTGCGCACGTCAGTGCCCCGGCCGTTTGCGGTTTGTTGGCTTCTTAGATGATCCAGACGGTCCGATTGATAAGCTTGTAAATAAGTGGAAGGTGGCACTGCCCCTGCACCCGGAATACGGCACCGAACCAAACGTTTACTATATCCCGCCGATTTTACCGCCCACCTACAACGCAGACGGTACGCTGTCCGAGCACGCACGCGTTCCCATGGAATATCTGGAATACCTCTTTGGCCCCGCCGTACATCATGCTCTTGATACCGTGAAATCGGAAATGGAGCATCGCAAAGGCAGCGGTCAGTCGGAACTGATGGATTTGCTCATCGCGAAGGATTGGAAATCACTGTTTAAAATTCCTGATGTGAAATTCAGTTAAGGCACCTCACCGTGACAGATACCATCGCCACAGCCGCTGTCCTCGCCAAGACATCAAGTGAAATTTCGACCGCGCGACGAATGTTTATTATGACAGCGCTGGTGCTCTCGACCGTGTTAGCGAGCTTGGACTCAAGCTTCGTGCCGATCGCATTCCCAGATATGATCGACAATTTGGATACATCGACTGCAATGGTCGTGTGGGTCGCACTTGGTTATCTGATTGCCGCAACGGGTCCGCAGCTTTTTTTGTCGCGCGTTGGCGATGTTGTGGGTCAGGTGCGAATGTTTCAAATCGGAACAACGGTCTATGCGCTGGCGATGATTGCTTGCACCTTTGCTCCAACCATTGAGATCCTGATCAGCTTGCGCGTTATTCAAGGCCTGGGAATGGCGATTTTCCTTCCATTCACCTTTGCACTGGCAACAAAAGTTTACCAGCCTTCCGAGCGGGGCAAAGCTCTCGGCATTATGCAATCCGCCAATGCGTTTGGTTTTATCGCGGGTCCCGTCTTTGCCGGTGTTTTGTTGGATGCTTTTGATTGGGACGCGATCTTTGCTGTACGTATCCCCTTCGCGATCGGCGCTATCGCTATAGCTTGGACGGCATTTGGCGATACGTTACCGAAGACTGAAGTTAAACGCGCCTCCACTTACGATTTAACTGGCGCAATATTGCTAACCATAGGATTCTTTGGCCTGCTGTTCGGTTTCAATCGCTTGCCAGTTGAAGACAATCACTTGGAGATTACAGCCTGGCTGATTTTTATTTCGGGGTTTGTATTTTTTGGTCTGTTTGTGGCGCAAGAGAACAGATCCGCGAACCCGATCGTACCGTTAAATTTGTTCAAGAATACCAACTTCACTAGAGCAGCCATCGCATTTACTGCGGTGTTTGCCAGCTTTCCTGTTTATCTTTTCGTCATGCCTATCTTGCTGATCACTGGCATGGAGATTAAGTCATGGACCGTGGGCATGGTGCTGTGCTCTTCCGCTCTCACAACTGCAGTTATTAGCCCGTACGCCGGAAAGTTGGCCGACAAATTCGGGGCTGAAACGCTATGCTTTGCGGGCACCTTATTCGCGGCGGCTGGCTACTTAAGCATGCTCTTCATTCACCTCGACACGTCGGTGTGGTATCTGCTGGTACCTATGATCTTATTAGGCATCGGTACGGGGTTATTCTTTTCACCCAACAACAGCCTTCTTATTTCAAACGTTCCACCAAGCATGGCACCTATTGCATCGGGGATGATTGGGACACTTCGCCAGGCCGGGTACGCCGTTGGCTTCGCGGTCATCGCGTCGATGGTCACCGCGCTACAGGATACTTACGAAGCGAGCATTACTAAATTTTCAGTGACTAGTATTCCAGATCAAGACGCTCAAACGATTTCTGAGTTTTTTGAGTTTGGTGGTGTTTGGTCGCCCGAAATGCTGGTCAGTATGTTTCACATGACTGTTATTGTTTGCACGGCCATGCTGCTGATCGCCATCCTAAACTCCGTTCCGAAGCTTAAACTTGATGGCATCAAACAATTTGCGACGTTAAGCTTCGCGGCCGTTATGGGCATTGGGGGCATTTTAGTCTTCGGTGCTGTGTCAGATATTGATTCGCGCCTTTTTTCAGATACACGCCCCACAGCCCGTGTCCATGGCGATAGTAATGTAAGGGCCTGGGTATGGAATGCACGCCAGCACGATATTCCCGGTAAAGTCTTTTCCAGCAGCGCAAAACAGACGTTTATAGACAATTGTTCTGCATGCCACGGCGAAGATGCGCGCGGCATGAAAGACACAGGCGCGAATCTCATAACCAGCGCATTTGTTAAAGGCTTGAATGACGCCGCATTAGCGGCGTTCATAAAATCAGGCCGTCAGCCCGACAGCCCCGACAGTAAGATGAAATTGCTTATGCCTGCATTCGATTATCTTACTGATCAAGAAATCGAGCAAGTCATCGCCTTTATCCGCAATCCCAACTAGCTACACTCTCGCTAACTGCTCAAACTCAACGCGCAAAGGAATATGGTCTGAGCTGCGAATATGACGCATGCATGTGGCACTCTTCAACGTCATGCCGCGATAAAATACATGGTCCAAGACCTGATTGAGATGACGCCACTGTGGTGCACCAACGGGAACGCGGTGCAATTGGTGTTTCTCAACAGCATTGAATAGAATGCGGCGGCGCTTTGGATTCCACGTATTGAAGTCACCCGCCAAAATCACCGGCCCTTTGTGTGCACTCAGCGCGGAATCGAGCTGCGCAACTTGACGCGCAAACTTGCGGGACGATGTAATATTGATCGCATGAATGTTAAGAACCAGAAGATTTCCGGTCGTATTTAAAATATCGTATTCGGTAGCAAGCATTGTTTTCGGCAAATCGATAATCGGTTCGCGATCGAGGGAACGAAGCACAGTACGTTTGATCGCTGCAATACGACTTCCGGTTTTCACGCCGCTAGTCGCCGCTGTAGAGTGGTATGCAAAGTTCTGAGCCATCACCCACTCGAAGCCACTCGCGACATGGAAAGGGTGCGCCTTATCCCCATGAAGCATCGCTTCTTGGAGCAGCACAAAGTCGGCATCTGTCACCATCATCGTTAAATCGTCGAGCCAACCACGGCGACTGGCCTTGTACATATTCCAGCAGATCATCGTGAAGTGATGGCCCAGGCTTTTACGAGTGGCTTGTCCGAGCACACGCACAGAATCGTCTTCGGGGACGATACGGTATAAATTTTTATGGTTAAGAGCGCGGATCATAGCGCATACATTTTACAAATACGGGCTAAACAAACGAGCGAAATTATTGCGCAATCGCATCCATAACGGCATGCTTTGAACAGTTTGTAATTCAAGATGACGGGCGCTTGCTTTTTTGCCGTCAAAATAGCGTTCAAGCTCTGCGCCCATGGCAGAATCAACGCATTCTAAATTCGCCTCAAAATTCAATCGCAAACTGCGTTGATCCCAATTCGTTGATCCTACAAGCGACCACCGCCCATCCACGACCATCACTTTACTATGGTCGAATGGCGCAGGACTGAGATAAATCTTCACGCCATGGGCGATTATTTTCTCAAAATTCGCTGCCATAGCCCAATCAATGCCAGGAATATTACTTTTTACTGGCACCAGGACTTCCACTTCCACGCCGCGCAAGGCGCAAACGCACAGTGCGGTCACCAAACCCGCGTTAGGAATAAAGTAGGGCGTCATAATACGTACGTGCTTTTGGCTCACTGCCAAAGCACCTAAAATCAACCACTGCAGCGTTTCAACGCGATGATCTGGACCTGCAGGCGCCAAGCGTGCTTCTACAATTCCCGGATATGCGACAGTTTCGGGCCACCTTGGCAAGTTGATTTCCTCAGTGGTCGCAAATTCCCAATCTTCCTCAAACAGGGCCGACATCTGATCCAGTACAGGGCCCCGCACTTTGAAGTGAATATCCTGAACTGGGTGGGGCGGCTTTGCATCGAGCACATTGCCATGCCGAATGTTCATCCCCCCGATAAAACCCACCTGCCCGTCTACCACCATAATCTTGCGGTGATTACGTAAATTAAAGAAGCGAATGAATCTTAAATTATGCGGAATAAAGCGAGCCGCTTCAACGCCGCCCCTTGTTAAGTCTTCGTCTATGGCACGCTTACTGTAACGCAGGCCCACATCATCAATGAGCACGCGCACCCTTACACCACGTTCAACGGCCGCAATTAAAGCCGCAACAAAAGCTTGTCCGGTTGCATCGTAGTCAAAAATATATGTGGAAAGTGCGATGGTATGTTTAGCTCCTGCGATCGCTTCCAACATCGCCGGATATGCCATGTCACCATTCATCAAAGGTGCGACTTGATTGCCGGGCAAGAACGGCAAATCGTTCACAGCCGTTGTCACGCCCAGAAAACGAGGGTGGGCTTTTGTGGTCCATGGCATGAGAATGGCTGATATAGAGAATCTCGCGCCAACTTCTGCACGGCTACGCAATTTTCGCGCACTGCGTTCCACACGGTTAATACCAAACAACAAATACAAGACGCTCCCTAAAAAAGGAGAGAGCAAAATCAGTGCAATCCATCCGACTACAGCTGGCTCATTATCTTTACGCAGCAACACATGAGCACAGAGCGGAACCGCAATGATCAGATGGATAATTGTAAATACTGATACGCCCAACATAACTGCCTCAAATCCAATATCTGTAATAACATCGTGGCATTAACGATACTGCTTAAAACGGCATGGAGTTTTCAAAGTGCCCGATATTCTCTTGCAAATAACACATCCCCAAGAGCCGCCCGAGAGGGCGTGATAAAGCATTGAAATCAGGCACTATTATTACTCATGGGCACGCAGGTAAGGCCTTGCCGACTGTTTCTGTAAGACGCACACTTCACATAGCGACTCTGTATTGGGGTAAGGCATGCCATTCAAACAATATGCACTTGCAATATTAGCGGCATGGGCTTTCAGCGCGCGGGCCTTTGCCGCACCTGTCAGTCCGCTCGAACATATAGCGATCGCGCCTGACATTGCTGTGAATGAGAAAGGGGATATTGCCGTCTTGTGGGTCGATAAAGCTCCAGAGAAACAAAGGCAAGATAGTGGCGGTGCGCTCGATCACCATTTAGCCGTGACCGACTTATATATGGCTTTGTCGCGAGACGGCGGCATCACATTCGACGTACCAACCAAAGTAAATCGCGAAGCTGGGGTTGTTTGGGGCCAACAAGTTAGCCGCCCGCGTATCGCAAGCACAGTGTCCGGCTCATGGCAGGTTTCGTATACAGCAAACGAGATTCACCCCAAGCTCAATAAGCCTGCTTTGACCATCCATCACACACGATCCTTAGATGGCGGAAAAACTTTTGAACCACCACGTCGTATCTCCAGCCTGACTGACGTTGATCTGAGCGCTGTAATTCATGGCGGATTCACCACCGCAGCCGCATTTGGCGCCATGGCGGTTACGCCCGACAACCGCATTCACGTGATATGGATAGATACCCGCTACATGAAGTCGGAAGCAGACTCAGGCGCCCTTTACAGCGCCGTGTCCTATGATAACGGAGCGACCTTTCAAACTGAGGTACAGCATCTTCAGTCGGGCGTTTGCCCCTGCTGTCAACTTATGGCTGTCGCTGATACACAGTCAAATCTCCTCATTGGCTCACGGAATGTCACCGCCGACGGATTCCGACCTTCGACATTCGCTCGAATGAATGCGAAAACCGGAAAAATGAGCGAGCGGATTGAAACGGGAGGAGCCGCTTGGAAGATTGCCGGTTGCCCTCTTAAGCCAACAGCGGTTACGTCTGTAGGTAATACAATATTTACGGCCGTATATAATGGCGCAGAAGCAAAACCCGGCGTGTTGTTCTCAGTTTCAAGAGATGGCGGCAAAACATTTAAGTCCTCTACGGCTCACCCAGATGCGCAAGTGTCCGATGCCCCATCCATTGCCACAAACGGTCGATATGTTCTGCTGGCTTGGCACGGCAAAACAACAGGGGCACGCCGCGTATTCTACCGCATATACGACATTACGGGTGAACCAGCAGGCGATATTACCGAACTTGCAGCCGGGCCTGAGAATGCACAGAACGCCGTTGTAGCGGCACGCCCTGATGGAAAATTTCAGATTGTTTATCAGCAAGCAGATCGCATCTATAGTGAAGCATTAGCCGCCGGACCCATAACGCAAGTGGTGAAAAACTAATGGAACGTTTGCGTGCGCTGATTGTCGTCATCGCTATAAGCTGCCTTAATAGCATGACAATTGATGCGGCAACGCCGACTAAAACCTTGAACCCACAGGAACTCAAATCATTGCTTGAAGCAGAGCGCGGCAATATCATTGTTGTAAACCTGTGGGCGACATGGTGCACACCCTGTTTGGCTGAAATCCCCGATTTAATTAAAGTTACAGACACGTTGGCCCATAAAAAAGTCAAACTGATCGGCATAGCCACTGACGACGCAGGCCCCGCAACAAGACAGATCGAAAATTTAAAACAACGTTACTTCCCAACATTCCAAACTTACGCACGTGATCAAACGGAAATCGATTATTTGGTCAGCGTCATTGATCCAGCATGGAACGAGGTTGTGCCAACCACATACATCTTAGATCGGCAAGGCAAAGTAAAAAGCCGTATTCAGGGGAAGAAATCGGCAGAGGAATTTAAAGCAGAGATTTTGGCAATCGATTAACGATTGCTATCACGTGATAGCATAATTTCTTCTACCATAACTCTCATTCTCTGACGAGGGGAGTCCGCAATTCCGCTCGTAAAGCGAGAACGTCAAAATATATATCTATCATAAATAAGTGATCATCTGCTCTGTTTGCGCTCAGATACGTAAACTGATGTAGAGAGTCACATATGCGATCATTCATATACGTAAGCATTCTTACTGTCTTATGCTCGGCAACTGTTTCTGCCCAAGTGGTTACCGCCCCCATCAAGACTGACACTGGCCTCGTTACTGGTCTTGAAGATCAAGGCGTTGAGAGCTTCAAAGGTATCCCCTTCGCGGCCCCGCCTGTAGGCGCACTGCGTTGGCGCGCGCCACAACCTGCTCCGACATGGGCAAACACTTTTGCCGCCAATAAGTACGGCTTTATCTGTATGCAAAGTCCACGCGTGGACTCGAATGGCAACGGCACACGTCGCGAAGACATGAGTGAAGACTGCCTGACGCTCAATATTTTTCGTGCCAAGGGCGCTGCGGCAAAACCATTACCCGTTATGGTCTGGATTCATGGGGGCGGCATGGTTGCCGGCGCTTCATCAGTTGCCGCGCATGATGGTGCAGCATTTGCGCGCGGCGGTGTTGTGCTGGTCTCGATAAACTATCGCTTAGGCCGATTGGGCTTATTTGCTCATCCCGCCCTTACAAAAGAGAATGCTGACAAGGGGCAGTTCGGCAATTATGCGCTGATGGATCAAATTGCGGGTTTAAAATGGGTTCAGCGTAACATTGCTGCCTTTGGAGGCGACCCTACCAACGTCACGATTTTTGGCGAGTCAGCCGGCGCTTACTCAGTCGATGCCTTGATGATTTCTCCTGAAGCGCGAGGGCTGTTTCATAAAGCTATTGCACAATCAGGATATGGCCGCGGCGCCTACCCGCGTCTGTCTGTCCCAACACCTGATGGCAAGCCTTCCGCAGAAGCCGAGGGCATGATCGTTGCCGAAAGCCTTGGCGCGAAAAATGCCGACACCAATGCTCTGAGGGGCTTATCTGCTGACGATATTATTGAGTCCGCGAAAGGTATGATGGGCATGAACTATATCTTGGACGGCAAATTTATTACTGGAGATTTATGGGATGTCTTTCGCCAGAACAAGGCCGCACCGGTACCTTTCATTTTAGGTTCTAACAGTCATGAAACACCAATGAGCGACATCAATCGTCCGCAATTGCGCGAACTGGTTCCGGCATCTGAAGATGCAACCCTCGCACAAGCTTATGGCGGCCAGGACATGTACTTAGCGCATCTGGGTAGCGATGTGGCCTTTACCGAACAAGCGCGAGGACTGGCCCGTCTACACCAGAAGAATGGTTATCCGACGTACCTCTATTTGTTTAGCGTGGTTACAGCTGAAGACGCAGCGGCAGGTAAGGGGGCGGCTCATGCCGCAGAAGTTCGTTATGTTTTTGACAATCTAAATGTCGGCACAAAACCATTAACTGGTGACGCTGAAAAAGCAGCGGCGAAAACCATGAATGCGATGTGGCGCGCTTTTGCTGTTAGCGGCAACCCCAGCATCCCCGGCCAAACGTGGCCAAGATATGATGGCCACACAATCCTAGAGTTTACGCGCGAAGGGCCAAAGGCCCACGTCGATCCGCGCGAAGCACGACTGGATGCGCTTGCCAAAATTCTGGGACCCAAATCCTAGCTGCCGATCACTAATAGGATCACGCCATGCGGCATGCATTTCTTGCGACAGCCCTTACTCTCTCCTTATTAACATCAGCGCAAGCTGCCGAGACCAAATCAATTGAAACTGAAACCGGTGTGGTTACTGGCGTCAACGCAGAAGGAGTAGAAAGTTTTAAAGGCATTCCCTATGCGGCTCCGCCGGTTGGAAGTTTGCGCTGGCGCGCGCCACAGGCGGCAGCCGCATGGCAAGGCGTGCGTAAAGCTGATGCGTTTGGCCCCGCGTGCATGCAGGTCTATCGGCCAGGCCCTGGCGCAATTCCGCGCGAAAACATGAGTGAGGATTGCCTTACATTAAATATTTACCGACCAGCTGCTGCAAAAAAGCCCCTGCCCGTAATGGTTTGGATTCACGGCGGAGCACTCGTTAGCGGCGCGTCGTCGCTTTCTATTTATGAAGGCGATGCGTTTGCAAAGGGCGGCGTGATATTGGTCTCCATCAATTACCGCTTAGGACGATTAGGTTTCTTTGCGCATCCCGCCTTAACAAGCGAAAATTCAGATCAAGGGCGTTTAGGCAATTATGGCCTGATGGACCAAATCGCCGCCCTTCAGTGGATTCAACGTAATATCGCTGCCTTCGGCGGCGATCCAAAGAATGTAACGATCTTTGGCGAATCAGCAGGTGGCTTATCAGTCAATGGTTTGATGATTGCGCCCGAAGCGCGTGGATTATTTCATAAAGCCATTTCCCAATCAGGTTATGGGCGCGGTTTTTTTGCGCGTATTTCGCAGCCCACACCCGATGGCAAGCCATCTGCCGAAGCAGAGGGGCTTGAGTACATGGGCTTGTTGAATTTGAAAGATGCAGACCTCGCGACATTGCGCGCAACGCCGGGCGATAAGATTGCCGACGCTTTTAAAACGGGCAGTTCACTCAATTTTTATCTGGATGGCAAAACCATCAAGGGTGATATGTGGCAGGTATTTCGCGAAGGCAACGAAGCGCCCGTACCATTTATGCTGGGGTCCAATGGATTAGAGTTTCCGGGCGGAGCCTCTGGATCAAGGGTGATTGATGAGTTTCTAACGCCTGCAGAAGAAGTTGCGCTGAAAGGTTTTTACGGAGAACCCCCCGATAACATCGGCCACTTAGGGAGCGACATTCTGTTCACGCAGCAAGCACGAGCCTTGGCGCGAATGCACCTCAAGAACGGCCATCCAACGTATGTATATTTATTTGATGTGTTAACAGAAGATGACGCCAAAAAAGTGACGGGGGCGCCACACGCAGCTGAGTTGCGATATGTCTTCAATACGTTGCACCTCGGCACGAAACCAATTCTAGGCGCTGGGGAACAAAGCATCGGCAAAGTCATGAATGCGCAGTGGCGCGCTTTTGCATCAACCGGAAATCCAAACGGGCCAGGGTTACCGCTATGGCCTCGATATGATGGAAAACTAATTATGGAGTACAAACGCGACAGCGCTCAGGCTCACGAAGACATTCGGAATGATCGTTTGGATGCCTTAAGCAGATTGATTGATCCGAAGTCTTAAATTCAACTTATCTCGAGTTGCTTTTCTCAAGTCCTGCCGCAATATCTTGTGCGGCTGATTGCAACAGCGGAACGTAGTCAGCGCGCACATGCTCCCGCCTTAAAGCCTTTGTAAAAAATTGCATGGCGATCGCTGCAAATACGCCGCCCTTGGTAACAACGGGAACTGCAACCATTGAAAGCTTGGCATCTCCTACAAACGCGTATCCATCTCGGGCGATGTCCTTGAAGCGCTTTGTCCAACCCGGAGAATTCAGTTCGTTAATGTCGGCTGTATGAGGGGATGAATGTTTTACCATATCCATCAACAAACGACGTTGATCATCGTGACTGAAAGCCAAATACACCAAGCCCGCAGCACTTCGTAATAACGGCACACGATGGCCAGCATAAGTTCGTGACTGAGCAAAAGGGCTGCGTGAGTCAGTGCTCGCTCGAACCAGCATTTCAAAACCGTGAAGCGTGGCTAGTTTTAACGGCCACTTTACATCTGCCGCCAAAGCATAGAGCCGGTCCAAGGCGTAGTCTTTCAACCACTGCTCATCGGCATAGCCATCACTTAATGACCGCACACGGTGACCGAGCTTATACCCCCCTGTCGCCGTATCACGTTCGACGTAGCCTTCATCGCATAAGGTTTCCAAGAGTCGGTATGCCGTACCTCGTGAAAATGAAAAGACGTGCGCTAACTCTGCTAAGGACAGCCCCGGATAACTGTTGAGATACTCCAACAAGCGCAGAGCGCGCGTTGCACTCTGAACGCGGCTTTTCGGTTTGCTGGGCGTGGCAAGGCGCACCCGCGGGGGTTGGTTAAGAGGCTTTTTCATGCCTATATGGCGAATTTAGAACTGCTCGGATTCCGAACATCTTGACCATCTCGCATGCGAAGCGCAAGTCTTTGGGCTGAAATGATGTCTTCAAGGGACCCGCAAGTGGCACACGGCAGCACCAGATTCTTATTTTGTAGCAGTCTTATAATTTCGTTGATCGCAACACCCGCATCAGCAGAAACCCCGTTGCGCGTGGCTTATGGCAGCGGACCAAGCGGCCGCAACAACCCACACGATTCGGCATCAATCACGCGTCTATGGTACTACTCTGCCACCTATGATGCGCTGACATACATTACACATGACGGCACGTTAGAGCCTTGGTTAGCGCAGGAGTGGACCCAGGAAACGCCTACGGCATGGATATTCCGCTTAAAACCGAATGTCGTGTTCTCAAACGGACAACCGCTGACCGCGCAAGACGTCATTAATAATGTCACGTATTTAACCACGGCTGGGAAAACAGAACCTGTCGCCGGCTACGTTAGCGGTGTGACGAAGGCCGATGCTATTGACCATTTGACTGTACGCTTCACCACCGCGCGTCCAGATCCAATGCTTGCGCGAAAACTCAGCCTCATTCGCATCGCAGCGCTTCCGAAGGGCCAAGCGTTTACACACGACGCTCTTGTTGCAAATGCTATCGGCACAGGCCCTTACAAAGTCGACAATTGGCAGACTGCAGGCATGAAATTCAGCGCCGCCCCCAATGCTTGGCGGCAGGCCCCGACCCAGAAGCTGGAGGCCATTAGCGCACCCGATCCAACCAATCGCAAAAATGCACTCACAACAAAGCGTGTTGATATCGCAATGGCGGCTTTCGAGCCGTTCGAAGCGAATGATAAAAACCTGCCTTACATTGTGAATGTCGAACAACTGCCAGCAATTGTGGGCATGGCCTATAACACAATGCGTGAAGGCCCATTGCGGGATGTCCGTGTTCGGAAAGCCATAGAACTTGCCGTGAATCGCGAGCAAATTATCGGCGCGCTATTCTCTGGCCTCGCAAAGCAGGCCACACAGCCAGCGCGGCGTGAATTCTTTGGTTTTGATCCGACGCTTGCGCCACCCCCTTACGATCCCGTCCGCGCAAAAGCCTTACTGGCGGAAGCTGGTTATAAAGATGGGTTCAAAATGACGATGACGCTGACCAGTGGCGCCACAGTGTGGGATCAGATCTTTCAGGCTGTTGCCGCCGATTTGCGCAAAGTTGGCGTGAATCTGATCATCGAAATGGCACCCGAACACACGGTCGCAAACTACAATTTTTCGCAAGGCTACCCAACCGATGCCTTTGGGGCGACTTACTTCTCTCCGTCGTTTGACGCTCTCGATGTAATGCGCCAACATTCCTGCGCGTGGCCCGTGGCATGGCACTGCGACAAGGATGTGTCAGAAATGATCACGCGCGCTCAAAATGAGCCGGATTTGAAAGTCAGGGAAGATATAACACGCCAAATTATGCATCGCACGCGCGACACCGCCATGGGCATGTTCATGTACGAGTCTATTGGCTTTACGGGATACAATCGTCGGATTAGCAATTTTCAATCCGACTTTCACTTTATTCGCTATGAACTGATGAAAGTCGCAGAGTCAGAATAGTAGCATTATCCCTGGCTACAGCGTGTGCCGCCCGTTCCATTGACCATGAACACCTCTGCATCGCGCGCGGTCGTAATGGGATCTTCCATCACAAGTTTATGACCCAAGTCTGGATACATAATGACCCGCACGTCAGCGCCCTTAAAAGCGCCCGCAATTTGGCAATGTAATTCTGGGGGCAATACCGGCCCCGCCAATCCCCATTGAATGAGAATAGGCGCGGTCACACTGGCCGCCGTTTCATAGTCCTTCGCAGCACCGCCATTTGCCTGCCATGTCACGATACGTTGACGATGCTCAGCGACCTGCCCAGCGCGACTATTCAACATGCGGTAGCGCGTCACCATCTCATCGGTCACACGTTGCGGATCTGCAAAAATCCCTTCAAGAAAAGCACGCCAATACCAGTTGGTTGCTGTCGTTCCCAGAACATTGTCATGCAGCCAAAAAATCGCGCTGTTATAAGCTGAAATCTTATTCGCTGTAGGCAGCCTCAACGGCACCGTCGAGAGCACCATCCGCTCAACACGTTCAGGATGAATAGCTGCATAACGCACGGCCTCTGTTGCACCTGAGGACGTTGCACCAATTATGAACCGGTCTACACCGAGATGTTCAAGTAACTGGGTGAGAAGATATAGCTGTCGCGTGGTGGAATAGTCACCCTTCGCATCGGCGCTGGTGAGGCCATGTGCGAGGCTGTCAAAGCGGATAATACGAAAGCGATGCCGCAACTCAGCCACCCAACCATCCCATTGATGCAAACTAGCCCGAGAGCCATGCATTAAAACCAACACAGGTCCTTGCCCCTCATCGCGGAAATGAACACGCGTGCCATCGATTTCTATAAACTGCGATGGCGGCGCGCCATACCGCGCCATGGCTGCGGCAGGGTCAGTATCGAGCACACCGCTGTGCGTGTAGATTAGGGCCGTCAAAATGGCCGTTACAACAACGCCTAACGCTACTTTCGTTTTCTTCATGTTTCGCGCTCCGCCTTACAAACATTATACTGGCGTACATAAACAGCAGAGAGCTTATCGCTTCTGGGCGCTCGGATACCGAGCACTTGCGGCCTCCTAACTTGAGCCAAGGCTCTATCTTTAAAAGACTGCGTCCGCTTCAATAGTGTGTATGCTCAAATAGGATTACGCCATGTCCATCCAAGTTCTTGGACTCTTCTCGCACCGCAATAGTGCGGAACATCGCCCGCAACCGATGTCAAAATTTGAGCTGCCATTCTTGGGCGAACTTGCGAAAGCCTATGACCGCAACGGCTATGATCGCATGCTCATTGCAAATGCAGCGACATGGCCCGATAGCATTCCGTTTGCGGCATATATTGCTGGGCTTACAGAGCGCGTTGGTTTTATGATTGCGCATAGACCTGGCTTTGTGCAGCCAACTATGGCGGCACGAATGCTCGCAACAATCGACCAACTGAGCCAGGGCCGCACCGCTGTTCACATCATTACCGGCGCGAACGATAAAGAGATGGAAGCCGATGGTGACTTCTTGACCAAGGCTGTGCGATATGATCGCAGCGCAGAATACGTTGATGTCATGCGTAAAGTTTGGACAAGCGACCAACCATTCGATCACCAAGGTCAGTTCTACAAATTCAACCGCGCCTTCTCAGCCACGAAACCTTACCGCGCAGGAAGCTTGCCAGTGTTCTGGGGCGGCTCATCGCCTGAATCTGTTCAGCATGCTGGACGCTGCGCAGATGTTTATGCAACCGGCATCGAAACCCTAGATAAGACGCGGGAATTGATAGACAGCGTGCGCGCATCAGGCCGCCAACACGGACGCACACTAGAGTACTTACTCTCCGCACGTCTCATTATTGCTGACACTGAGGAAGCCGCCTGGCAAAAAGCACGCTATATCCTCGATGGCGTTATGGAGAATATAGAGCAACTTAATCAACATGCCATTAATCCTCGCACCCACGAAAGATTCGGCGACTTGGTAAATCGTGAAGATTGCCTCGATACACGTCTTTGGATTGGAATCACAAAAGCCACAAATGGTACCCGCGCAGTAACCAGTTTAGTGGGGACCCCAGAACAGGTTGTCAACGAGCTCATGCGTTATTACGATATTGGCATCAGGCACTTTCTAATCAGCGGCTTTGATTTCGTTAACGATCCTGATGAGTTGGGCCGCGACGTCATTCCCCGCCTGAGAGCAAAAGCTGCTGAACGCGAAAACGCCGCCACAAAAGTAGCAGTTTAACGATTACAGGATATTCAATGCGCCGTGTTGTTCTGCCCTTGCTGCTGATCTTCGGACTCACCAGCGCCGCGCAGAGCACTCAAGCGCAAAGCGAAACGCTCAGCATCGTTACGGCATCACTGCCTGAAACACGCGGGAATCCGTTTTCTTATAGCGGCTTGCCCGCAGGGCTTGTCACTCAGGCAGCCTTCGAGCCCCTGATTAAAATTGATGAAAATGGCGATGTCACACCGGAGCTCGCGATCTCATGGAAACAAGAAACGCCGTTGCGCTGGATATTTAAACTCCGTCCCGATATTTTTTTCTCGAACGGCGAACCATTTGATGCTCAAGCGGTTTTGGCAGCCTTTGATTACATCAGGGGCTCGCCGTTGCCACCTGATGCTTTGGCCACGCAAGTTTTGCGTGATCACGTGGCAAGAGTTTCAGCACAAGACAGCCATACAATCACCATAGAAACGAAAAGCGTCGACCCTATTCTACCGATTCACATGATCGCGTTGCGCATTCCCGCACCAAAAGCGTGGTCACAAGGACTGAATGCATTTTTAGCTGCGCCTGCTGGAACTGGGCCTTACCGTATCGATAGCTGGAACGCTAACACAGTGATGCTGTCGCGTAATGCTCGGGCGCGGCATCCAGGCAAAGTCGAGAAGCTGAAAATCACCGAGATTCCAGATCAAACGGCTCGCGGACTAGCGCTGTTATCGAAGTCAGCCGATATCGCCATGGATGTCCCAAATGATTTGGACATCGACTTACAACAAAACGGTATGCGTCTAGCTCCGCGCGCCTCAAGCATGGTGATGTTTTTCCAATTTGTCACAGCCGTTGGTGACAGCCCCGCCAAAGATGTCCGCGTACGTCGCGCGTTAAATTATGCTGTGAACAAAGAAGCCATCATCAATGCGTTTCTCGACAATGCCGTAAAGCCAGCAACGCAGTTTACCAGCGAAGAGGCTTTCGGATTTAATTCTGACCTCAAAGCTTATCCCTATGATCCCGATAAGGCCCGCGCACTTTTGGCCGAAGCGGGCTTTAAAAATGGCTTTGAATTCCCGGCTTTGTATGTGGGGGGCAATGGCGCGGACCGCTCGTTGTATCAGCAAGTCGCCTCCGATCTTGCCCAGGTGGGGGTGAAAATGAATTTGCGAGAAATTACCCTCACCACTTGGATGCAGTACTTGTTCTCTGGGGAATGGCCGGTCCAGGCGTTCGTAACAGGCGTACAGGGGTGGGACCCGCTGCTGGCCTTTACCACACGCAGCTGCAATTGGGTGAAACCGCATTACTGCGATCCTGATGTTCTGCCGCTGCTCTCCCATGCACGCGCAGCCCAAGACCCAGCAACACTGAAGGAACGTACCAAAGTTGTCTTGGCGTATGAACGCGACAACCCGCCTGGCATTATGCTGTGGCGCAAAGCTTCATTCGATGGCCTCTCTGGCCGGGTCACGGGTTACAAAGCCACATTGGATCGGGTGCAATTTACCGAGCTCGGATTGCAATAGAAGTCAGAATTGGCCTTTATCATTATTCTTATGAATGCGAGCTGACTGGCCCGCATTCGTTTTTCTCTTCATCTGCCCAAAACACTCCAAGATTGAGTACCGCACAAGTTCCCTTGCGGCATTTTAGCTGTTTCAGCTACTTTTAGGCAGGCAATCCAGCTATGCGGCGACTGATGAAGCCCTCTCCTTTGAGGTGGGTAAGGTTTTTGGAAAGGGCCACACGGTACCTTTGCTTCAGTTTTAAGAACGAGTTCGAAATCATGTCTCCAAACTTTCAGCGCGACGGTTATCAAATTTTTCGCCAAGTTGTTCCTAGCAATATCATCGAGAGACTTCGAACATATCTTGAGCGGTCTGTGGCGAGCCTCACAGAAGCGACAGAAGCTACGGCAATTGGGCTCCTACCTCTTAAGAACCGACGAGAACCCATATTATGGGAATTAGCAAAGGCCGAAAGCGTACAGAATATTCTTAAGGAAATTCTAGATGCAAAAAGCCTATGCCTGTCGCTCGCTCCAACAGCACGGTTTGTTCCTCCTGGCGACAGAAGACCAATGGTCCCAGCACATCAGGATAGTTCCTACGTTACTCATCTGAGTAATTTTGTGACGGTGTGGGTGCCATTAGTTGAAATCGACGAAAAATGTGGGGGCGTATCTGTTTTTAAAAACTCACCTGCAGAAGTTTTGCCAACGCGAGCCGTCGGCAACTGGCATGAAGCGCTTGAGACGAACCCTTCACTGAAAGTCGACTGCGCTCCTATGTCTCCGGGAGACATTCTGATTTTCAATAAATTTATGATTCATCAATCGATGCCGAATCTCTCTGACAGAACAAGGTATAGCATTGACTATCGTTTTTTCAGCTCCAGCATTCCCAGCACGAGAAGTTACTTAAGCATCGATGACTGGATGATTTATGATGAAATTTGCCATCCCGAAACAAAGGAGATGTTTTTGGTGGAGTTCGAATTTGATCAATACATGAATTACATAGCAGGACGCCCTGCAGAGGCTCGTCCGGTCAAACAATGAATATTTACCTGCCGTTGGCGCAAATAAATCAATTAACTTTCTCGCTCTGCACAACAGCTAAAATTTCGTTTTAAAAACACCCTGCTCGCATACAAAATAGTCGAGCCCGACACGTAGCGCCTCTTCGACGGCTTCGCATGGCGTCTCTACAATTGGAACATTCTTTCCATTAAATGATGTGTTCACCAAAACACCATATCCCGTCAGCTCTTTGAAAGCGGTAAGGATATTAAATATAATTCCGCACTCTTGATTGACCGCTTGCGCTCGCGCAGACCGATCACGATGGGTTATTGCGGGCAGTTTTTCATGTTTTACTTTATGAGTAAAAAGCATAAACCGCGATTTCAAGTCGCTACCTTCAAAGTGCAGCGCCATGTCACTCTCAAGACAAATCGGCGCGAATGGGCGCCACGGCTCACGGTCTTTAACTTTATTTACGCGCGCCCAATTTTCTGCCAGCAGAGGAGAAGCTAAAATTGAACGGTGTCCAAGTGCGCGCGGCCCGATTTCAGATCTGCCATGAAAAATACCCATAATTGCGCCATCACGAAGCAACATCGCAATATATTCGGGCAGGAAGTCACTGACTTTCTCTAAGCGCCCGACCGCCGCAGAAACCTGCTCTTGAGTATAGATTGGGCCAAGATAGACACTCTTGTAGTCTGTTTCCGGAAGAGGCGGAAATTTTCCAGTGCTCGCAAAATAACTTGCCACCGCATTGCCAAGGGCCAGTCCTTCATCATTACAGGCCGGAGGAACGAAAACTTTCAAATGCGGGTAGGCCTGATGAACTTTGCTGTTCGCGGGGCAATTGAGGGCGCCGCCCCCCACTAGAACTATACCATCAATCGGCTTCTTCAGCGCCTCCACCAAGTTAAGCCCTGTCTCTACATTTTTGAGGATATTTTCTTCAAATATTTTTTGCGCTGAAGCGGCGACGTTAGCAGCGACACGTGGGATGGTCGTATCGTAAGTATTCCAGGTCATCTGAGCGGGAATGCCACAGGCTTCTCTGTGCCAGGCTTCTACGATCATAGTAAGTTCAAGGCCGAATTTAGCTTCTACGTCCGCAATCGATCCAATCAAATCTTGTGTGAAAAAAGTTGGCTCGCCATACGGGGCCAGACCCATCAATTTTCCAGCCTCTCCAACGCCCACAATCTTAGCAGTCGCATCATAAAGTTTTCCCATCCAGAATCCGCCCGGCAACAGTGGGCGAACACCTTCCGTCTGCGACGCAAAGAAGTATCCTCCGCCACCCCAATTTACAGATGCGGTACCGTCATATGAAATGACGAGAGCATTTCTTAGGCCCGATGCCCAAAATCCATAAGTTGCATGTGATAAATGATGCATCAGAAAAACGCCGTCAAATCGCATATCATCAATGCTTAACTGGCAATCTGACATTCCGAGAAGTGAGGTTTCGCTAGAATCAAGATATCGATTTAGCGACTGAGCGGCATCGTCACCGTTGGCACCAACAAACAGCTTCATACGCCTTAGCGCATGAGAATGTCGCAAATGACCATATTTTTTTATCCTAGAACCCCAATCTTCATCTACTTTTATCGCTGCGCAATTTTCCTTGCCTGCATTTTTGATCCAGCCAAAACGCCCAACTGGGTTGAAAATGATATCGTCGGGCCATACTGAGTTGAACTGAAGGTGTGGACTGGAACTCTGGATATGAATGCGACCACGAGCGTCAACGATGGGACCAAACCTATCTTGAGCTGTGGAGATCGCGATCGATGCACGACTGTTGCTTTTTAGCACGGTCGCTAACGTGTCTAGATCCCACCCATAGGCGGCCTTACAGCGCGATAAACGTTCTTTACTAATGTACTGTTCAATTCCTTGATCACTGACAACAGCAATTCCAGCATCATGCCCAAAGTTGATCCCAATAGCTTTATGCATTGTTTTACTGTTACTTAAAGTTGCTCTGATCGGTCGCTAAGGACATGCAGCTTAAATGCTACTTAGATTGCCCGCCCCTCTAAACTAGTAGACAGGCAGAATTAATACACAGCAGCACAGGGGAAAACAGCAGTCGTTATGTCTTACAACACGACAATCCGGCTGGCATTATGCTGTGGCGCAAAGCTTCATTCGATGGCCTCTCTGGCCGGGTCACGGGTTACAAAGCCACATTGGACCGGGTGCAATTTACCGAACTGGGTTTGCAATAGAATCTTGGGAGGCAGCACACTGCTTCAATAGTCGACGGCTCAGTCTATTGAGAAGGCTCTGACCATCAATTTAGAAAATGGTGGGCGCAGTAGGATTCGAACCTACGACCCGCTGATTAAGAGTCAGCTGCTCTACCAACTGAGCTATGCGCCCCTGAACGGTTCTTTTTGAGGGGCTGGGTTGAAGGCCCGCCCGGACCGCGAAGGAGCCGGGGTTATAGAGGGTGGCGCGCGCCCTGGCAATACGGGTTAAACTATTGATTATATGTCGGAAAATCCGCCCCGCGCCGCCATTTGGACGTCGCGGTGGACCCAGACGTTCATCAAAAGTCCGGCACAGAACATCAAATTGAACAGTGCCGTACCGCCATAGGAGATCAACGGCAGGGGCACGCCCACCACCGGGATGAGCCCCATGACCATCGCCATATTGATAAAGAAGTAGAAGAACATGGTGCTGGTAATGCCGGCCGCCAGCAGACGGCCGAACTGATGACGTGCCCGGAAGGCAATGGCGAAGCCGTAGATCATCACAATCACATAAAGTGCGATCAGGACCAGCGCGCCAACCATGCCCAGCTCCTCGGCGAGCATCGTGAAAATAAAGTCGGTCTGGCGTTCTGGCAGGAAGTTCAAGTGGCTTTGCGTGCCTTGCATGAAGCCTTTCCCGAACAGCCCGCCTGACCCCAACGCAATTTTGGACTGCAGGATGTGGTAGCCAGCCCCTAACGGGTCGCGCTCAGGGTTCAAAAAGGTGAGGACGCGGTTTTGCTGATATTCGTGCAGCATACTCCAGGCCACGGGGATCGCCGCCAAGCCCGCAGCGCCGAGGGTGAGGAATTTCCAGAGCCGTACACCCGCCAGGAACATCATCACCGTGGCACCCATCAGCACCACGCCTGCTGTTCCCAAATCGGGTTGTAGCAAAATCAGAACAAACGGCACTCCCACCAAGGCCAATGGAATGGCCAGCACCATGGGGTTGCCAATGTCATCCAAGCTCACACCCTGAAAATAGCGCGCGAGTGCCAGAACGATACCGGCTTTCATCAGCTCTGACGGCTGCAGATTGATTACGCCCAGGTCAATCCAGCGCTGCGCACCACCACCAATGACACCTTTGACATCGACGACGATCAGCAACACGACCACCGCAAAATAGAACGCATAGGCGTAGCGCATAATAAGCCGGATATCGACCATGGCGACGACAGCCAGAATTCCCAAGCCGACGCCGAACCGTGCCAGTTGAGGCAACGCCCAGGGGTTCCAACTGCCATGTGCGGCTGAGTACAACATGGCAAAGCCGAAGCTGGCGATGCAGCAAATCCAAAATACGAACGACCAGCTGATCTGCCACATCTTTTCAGAAGCAGACATATCGCCACGGCGCAGACGCGCATTTAAAAAGCCAATGTCGCTCATGCGGGTTTCTCTGGCGTATTGGATGCAACTTGCTCGTCATCAACGCGCGGCTTATGTGACGGATCGAGATCGAGCAATTTTTCCATAATATCGCGCGCGATGGGGGCTGCGATTTTACCACCGCCACCCATAGCGTGATCAACCACGACAGCAATGGCGTACTTCGGCTGATGCGAAGGCGCGAAAGCAACGAACAACGCGTTATCCCGCAAGTGCCAGGGCAATTCTTCCGGGTCCCGCGCACCGGCTTCACGCTCGGCAATACTAATGCGACGCACAGCAGCTGTCCCAGTTTTGCCACTCATCGTCCATTCGCGGCGCTCAGGGTCTTTAAAGTGCAGACGGGCCGAAGCGGCCGTGGTCGCACCCGGCGGACCGTTCACCACATCGAACATGCCTGCTTTGAGAATATTGATATGCTCGGCGGAAATCCCCAATGCTGGGAACTCTTCTTGGCCAGCACCGGGGCCTTTTTCGGGATCGACGCCAATGGCAGGGCGAACTAACCGCGGTTTCACTGCCAAGCTGCCGTTCGCCACACGTGCGGTCATGACGGCCAATTGAAGCGGTGTCGCCAGCACGTCACCCTGACCGATGCCGACGTTCAATGTATCACCCGGCGACCAGCGTTCGTTGCGTGCAGCCTTCTTCCAGGCTTCGGTCGGCACCAAACCTTTTTGCTCTCCGGGCAAGCGAATGCCCGAGGTTTCGCCCAAGCCTAAGCGGCGCGCCATGGCGGCAATTTTGTCGACGCCCAGACGCCGCGCGATTTCATAGAAGTACACATCGCATGAGACCGAGATCGCACGCGTCAGATTCACAGAACCATGCACTTTGTGGCAGCGCTTAACGTAGCTGCCCAAGTTATAACGGCCACTGCAAGAAATGGTTTGGTCTGGCGAGATCACTTGATGCTCAAGTGCCGCCAGCGTCACCACCAGTTTGAACGTTGAGCCGGGCGAGTATTGGCCGGCCACAACTTTGTTCACCAGCGGCTTGTGATCGTTGGTGGAGAGCGCCTTCCACTCGTCGGTGGTGAGGCCACGACTAAATGCATTGGCATCGAACGATGGATTAGAGACGAGCGCCAACAGGTCGCCGGTATTCACATCCATCACAGCGACCGAGGCACTTTCTGGGCCCAAGCGCTCGGCAGCGAACTGCTGAATGCGCTCGTCGATCGTCAAAACAACGTCGTTTCCAGGCTCACCAGAATTACGTTCCAGCTCGCGGATGACCCGGCCATAGGCATTCACTTCCACCTGGCTGGTGCCAGCTTTGCCACGCAAGGCCATATCGTAAATTTTTTCGATGCCTTCTTTGCCGACACGGAAGCCCGGCAATTGCAGCAACGGATCGCCGGTTAAGTCGGCTTCATCGACGGCGGCCACATACCCCAGCAGGTGCGCTGCGTTTTCACGCTTCGGGTAAAAGCGCGTGAGGCCTTCGTCGATCATCACGCCAGGCAAGTCAGGAGCATTGACCTGAATGCGCGACATTTCATCCCAGGTCAGGTTCTCGCGCACTGTCACAGGCAAGAAACCACGCTTACGGCTGGCTTCTTTTTTCACGCGCTCGCGGTCGAAGTCCGACAACGGAATAATGTGGTTCAGTGATTCCAGCGTCGCACTGAGGCTGCCGGCTTGTTCCGGTACAATCAGAATGCGGAAGTTCTGTTGGTTGATCGCGAGCGGTTGGCCGAAGCGATCCAGAATGCGGCCACGCGGCGGCGGCAGCAACTGCATGTTAATGCGGTTATCTTCCGCCAGCATGGTGTAGCGGTCAGATTCAATCACCTGCAGATAATACAAACGGGCTACAAGCGCTGAAACCAATGCAGCCTGCCCGCCCGCCAGCACAGCAGCGCGGCGGTTGAACATGCGGGTCCAGTCACTGTCGCGATTGATCATCATGGCTGGTGCATGAGCCTCAATTGCGCGCGGGCCAACAACCAGCCCACGACCGGATAAAACACAATCGTCAGCATGAACGAGGTGAACACGTTGCCTACCGGCGGAAAGCCTGAGCCAATCACGCCGGCAATGAACCAGCGTAACATCGATGCGCCCAAGGCAATTACGGTAAAGGCCAACCACACTTCCAAGAACGGACGATTGGCGAAGAACTTTTGTTGATTGAGCACGACCCACTGACAGACGAGCAACGTCAGCGCGGTTGATCCAAGCGGCGTACCGACCAACAAGTCTTCAATCACGCCGATGGTGAAGGCCGCGCCAAAGCCAAAGCCTTCCGGCCGATAGACCGCCCAGAAATACACAGCCATGAGGGTGTACATCGGCGACAACGATGGCAGTCCCGGCGCATGCAGCGGGATCAAGCCCAGGATCAGCAAAAACACGGTAACGCTAATGGGCACGCAGAGCCGTGCCACATGATCAACCCGCTGCCACACTGTCGTGCGATGCATGGCTTACTGATCCGTAACAGTCGGTTGGGCAACAGTCGGTTCAGTAACAGCAGGTAGCGTCGCAGCGGGTGCCGGTGCTGCGGGTGCTGCAGGCTGCGTATTCAAAATGCCTGTCAGGCCGTAATCGACAATGCGCACGTGCTGCAATTTATCGCGCGAGACATAGGGCTCAACTGTAATGATGCCATCTTGCACGCGCGCCACACGACCTACCGGTAAACCAGGAGGAAACGCTTCGGCGTCACCCGACGTCATCACCTTGTCGCCCGGCGTGACGACTGTTTTTGTCCCCACGTACAATAAGCGCGGACGCAAGCCATTGTCGCCGACGAGAATTGCACGATTGGCCGCTTCGCCCACAACAACCGGAATGCGCGAGTTGATGTCAGTAATCAGCAGAACGCGCGATGAGCGCGCACCCGATTGCAGCACGCGACCCACCAAGCCTTCGCCGGTCATCACGACATCGCCCTTGCCCACGCCTTCGTTGGCGCCAGCAGTGACGATAATACTCTGGGCGAACGCGCCACCCGTATCGCCCACCACACGCGCACTCACGAATGCGGCGGTCGGTTCAGGGGCCAAAGCCAACAAGGCCTTGAGAGACCGATTTTCAGCTTCCAATCTTTGTGCAATCGCCTGCCATTGCAGCAAGCGGTCATTGGCTTCACGCAGCTCAGAGTTTTGTTCGCGGATCGCCGCCAATTCGCGGAAGTTCGAGATCGCCCCTGCCACCGCATTGGCTGGTTCTGACAGCACACGCAAAATCGGCACGACAGCATCGGTGATTGCAACGCGCGCGCGCTCCACCAGCACCGTGTCGGCTTTACCAATCAACATCAGCGCGAAGGTGAGCGCGATCAGGGACAGGAAAGCGAAGCGCTGAATCAGCGTCTTCAGCGTTCCTAACCGGGTAATCTGTCCGGTTGATTGCCTGACCACGTTTCCGTCCCCTTCTTGGCTTAAAGCCCTATACCGCCAAACCGCTCAAAACTTCGTAAACTCAAGCTTCGTAAAACCGCCCGCTTAGTACACAGACGTCAGAACGCTGTGGTAGCGCTTGTCTTCCAAGGCTTTGCCCGTGCCCAACGCAACACAGCTGAGCGGATCGTCAGCAATCGACACCGGCAAGCCCGTCGCATGGCGCAGCACGAAATCGAGGTTGTGCAGCATCGCACCACCACCCGTCAGGACAATGCCCTTGTCGACGATGTCAGCAGCGAGTTCCGGCGGCGTGTGTTCCAAGGCCATCTTCACCGCGTCGATAATGGCAGTCACCGGCTCGGCCAAGGCTTCGGCAATCTGGCGCTGGCTGATAACGATTTCCTTCGGCACGCCGTTCATCAAGTCGCGGCCTTTGATCACCATGGTTTCACCGTCGCCGTGTTCCGGCGGGCAGGCGCAACCAATCTGTTTCTTGGTGCGCTCAGCCGAGCTTTCACCAACCAGCAAGTTATGGTGACGGCGGATGTAGTTGATGATGGCATCGTCCATCATGTCGCCCCCCACACGTACCGACCGCGCGTACACAATACCTTCCAGCGACAGCACCGCGACTTCGGTGGTCCCACCGCCGATATCTACCACCATTGAGCCCGTGGGCTCGGTAATCGGCAAGCCAGCACCAATGGCGGCCGCCATCGGCTCTTCAATCAAGAACACTTTGCGAGCACCGGCCGCTTCGGCGGACTCTTGAATGGCGCGGCGTTCAACGGCGGTCGAACCCGACGGCACGCAGACGATCACGAGCGGAGCCGCGAACGAACGACGGTTATGCACTTTGCGGATGAAGTGCTTGATCATCTCTTCAGCGACTTCGAAGTCGGCGATGACACCATCACGAAGCGGGCGAATAGCCTGGATGTTGCCAGGGGTACGGCCCAGCATCAGCTTGGCTTCGTTCCCGACGGCGACAACTTGCTTACGGCCCTTCACCTGCTGCAGCGCCACGACAGAGGGTTCGTTCAGAACAATGCCCTTGCCCTTCACATAAACCAACGTGTTCGCTGTACCCAGATCGATGGCCATGTCGCTTGAGAGCCAGCCAGTCAAACGCGAAAACATCCCGTACTTTTCCTTTTTCTACTCTTTGTTCGTGCCGGACCCCACATGGCCCTGCACTCGGGTTTAAAGCAGGGCCGCCCAGGCATGCACCTGAGCGGCCCCGTGAACTTTTAAAAACGTGTCCTTACATGCGCCATCAACAAGCTATTCATCAACCCATTAAGACGCATGCGCCGTAATTTCAGCGGGCGCTGATTTTTGCCGCTTCACGAGCAGCTTGTTCAGCGCGTTAATGTAAGCGCGGGCGGAGGCCACCAGCGTATCGGTGTCTGCACCCTGGCCTTGAACTGTTTTGCCGTTTTCTTCCAAGCGCACCATCACTTCGGCTTGGGCATCGGTGCCACCCGTGACCGCGTTCACTTGGTAGATTTGCAAATTCTGTGTGGAGGTCGTGAGGTCCTTAATGGCGTTGAACAGCGCGTCCACGGGGCCATCGCCTGTGGCAACCGTCGACTTCACTTCGCCGTCAATATCCAGCTCCAACTCGGCGCGTTGCTTTGCGACTTTCGTGCCCGCAACGACTTCGAGCGATACGAATTTGATGCGGTCGTTATCACGCACCACAGCATCGTCCACCAACGCGATGATATCGTCGTCGTAGACGTCTTTCTTTTTATCGGCCAAATCCTTGAAGCGCTTGAACGCATCGTTCACTGCATTGTCGCCGAGGCTATACCCCAACTCTTCCAATTTAGCCCGGAACGCATGGCGGCCCGAGTGCTTGCCCATCACCAAGTTGGATTTGCGCAAGCCAACCGACTCAGGGGTCATAATCTCATACGTCTGCGCGTTCTTCAAAACACCGTCCTGGTGAATCCCAGACTCATGCGCGAATGCATTGGCCCCGACGATGGCTTTGTTCGGCTGCACCGGGAAGCCAGTGATGGTCGACACCATGTGCGAGGCGCGCGTAATCAGCTCAGTGTTGATATTATTTGTGAACGGCATGTGGTCTTGGCGGGTGCGCAGCGCCATGACGATTTCTTCCATGGCCGCATTGCCTGCACGTTCGCCGAGGCCGTTGATGGTGCACTCAATCTGACGCGCACCGGCTTTCACAGCGGCCAATGAGTTCGCAACCGCCAAGCCTAAGTCGTTATGGCAGTGCACCGAGATGATGGCCTTATCGATGTTGGGCACACGGTTGAACAGCATGGCGATCAACGCCGCGTATTCATCAGGGACCGTGTAGCCAACAGTATCTGGAATATTGATGGTGCGGGCACCGGCTTTGATGGCCGATTCAACGCAGCGGCACAGGAAATCGTGTTCTGTGCGCGAGCCGTCTTCAGCCGACCATTCCACATCATCGGTGTGTGTCCGCGCACGCGTCACACTATCAATGATCATTTGGTGCACAGCCTCGGGCTCCATCTGCAGTTTGTATTTCATGTGCAGAGGGCTGGTGGACAGGAACGTATGAATGCGGCCACGCGCGGCAGGCTTAATGGCCTCAGCGCAGCGGTCGATGTCATTTTTGGCCGCACGGGCCAAACCACAGACCACAGAATTTTTGATTTCTTTAGCGACAGCTTCCACAGCTTCAAAGTCGCCTTGGCTGGCAATTGGGAAACCCGCTTCGATAACGTCCACCCGCATCTCTTCCAAAATTTTGGCGATGCGGATTTTTTCGTCTTTGTTCATGGAAGCACCCGGAGACTGTTCGCCGTCTCGCAAGGTGGTGTCGAAGATGATGACGCGGTTGTTGGTATTCATTTTTCTGCTCACGACTGGGTCAAAGTTGCGCTTTATTGGAGCGACGAAACCAAACGTGTTGCCCTTAAGCGCGTGCCGCTCACTCGTGAACAGCGCTTAAGGGTGGTTAAGTCGCAGACCCTGATCCGCGAGACGCGCAAACGCCGCACCCTCGATCCCACCGACAAACGTCAGCGCCACCACGGCCGTTGCCAGGTGTGTGACATTTTTGCTGGTGTGAGGCACGAAAGCCACGCGCAATCCCCCGTCCGAAGCCACAATATGCCCAAAAAATCAGCGGCTTATTGTAACTCGTTAAGATCGTTTTTCCAGGCCGCTTATTAAATAATTTGGGCCTGAGGGGTTAATTTGATGTGAAAAACCGAGGGCCTGCCCTTCAGGGGCGTACCCTCGGTCCATCAATGCTCTTTTTGGCGGTAAATTGGGCCCTATTGTGGCCCAAAAGCCAAATGAGTGAGTCCGCGCTTAGTTACGAGCGCGGTCAACCATCTTCTTGCCCTTCAGCCAGGGCATCATAGCGCGGAGCTTCGCGCCCACTTCTTCAATCGGGTGTTCAGCCCAAATACGGCGGGTGGCCTTGAATGACGGCTGCCCCGCTTTGCACTCGGTCATCCAGTTGGCGACGAACTTGCCGGTTTGGATGTCTTTCAACACGGCCTTCATCTCTTTCTTGGTTTCTTCGGTGATGATGCGAGGGCCGGTCACGTAGTCGCCGTACTCAGCGGTGTTCGAGATCGAGTAGCGCATGTCGGCCATGCCGCCTTCGTACATCAGATCGACGATCAACTTCACTTCGTGCAAGCACTCGAAGTACGCCATTTCCGGCGCGTAGCCAGCTTCCACCAGCGTCTCGTAACCATACGCGATCAACTGCGTCAGACCGCCGCAGAGCACAACTTGCTCGCCGAACAGATCGGTTTCGCACTCTTCACGGAAGGTCGTTTCGATAATGCCTGCACGGCCGCCACCAATGGCAGACGCGTACGACAGCGCGATTTCCATGGCGTTCCCTGAAGCGTTTTGGAACACGGCCACCAAGCACGGTACGCCAGCGCCACGTTGGTATTCAGAGCGCACCGTGTGGCCAGGGCCTTTCGGCGCGACCATGAACACGTCCAGGTCCGGGCGCGGCTCGATCAGTTTGAAGTGCACGTTCAAGCCGTGTGCGAACACCAAAGCGCCACCTTGCTTCAGGTTGTCGCGGATGTCGGCAGCATAAATGTCGGCCTGCAATTCATCCGGGGTCAGGATCATCATCACATCGGCCCACTTTGCGGCCTCAGCAGGCGTCATGACCTTCAAGCCTTCGCCTTCAGCTTTTTTGCGCGTGGGCGAGCCCGCCTTCAGCGCCACCACGATGTCCTTCACACCGCTGTCACGCATATTGAGGATGTGGGCATGGCCCTGGCTACCGTAACCGACGACGGCGACTTTTTTGCCTTTGATCAAGTTCACATCGGCATCACGGTCATAATACACACGCATGGTCTTAGATCCTTTTCGTTACTCTTCGTTTCGTTTGTTTTTATTTAAGCGCCACCAAAACTTAAGGCGCCAAAATTTCTGGAATTACTTTTGCCAATTACTCTTGAACGCCTTTGGTGCCGCGCGCGATGGCCGCAACACCAGTGCGCGAGACTTCCACGAGGCCCAAGGGCTTCATGAGATCGATGAAGGCATCAACCTTCTGATCAGAGCCCACCACTTCGAACACAAATGATTCGATCGTGGAATCAACAACGTTTGCACGGAAGATGTCACCGATACGCAAAGCCTCGACGCGCTTTTCGCCAACGCCGCGCACCTTCACTAGCGCCAATTCGCGCGACACCGACGGGCCTTCGTCCGTCAAGTCATGCACGATGTGCACCGGCACCAAGCGGCCCAGTTGCGCTTTGATCTGCTCAACCACTTGGCGCGTGCCAGACGTGACCAAGTTGATGCGCGACAGTTTCTTTTCTTTGTCGACTTCCGAGACCGTCAGGCTTTCGATGTTGTAGCCGCGCCCCGAGAACAAACCCACGACGCGCGCCAGCACGCCGGACTCGTTGTCGACCAGCACCGCCATAACATGGCGATAAATGTCTTTGTCTTTCAGGCGTGCGAGCGGAATCGAGCCTTCATAAATATTGGCAGCTTGCTCTTCCGGCTCAGGTTTTTGTGGTGTTTTACCCATGTTCATCCCTATCGCTGTGGTCTTGGCTTAACGGCCCTTAGACCAGCGCCAACCCGCCGCCCGTGATCGCTTTTTTCACCGTGTCTTCTTGGCTCAAGATCATCTCGTTATGAGCCTTGCCAGACGGGATCATCGGGAAGCAGTTTTCTTTCTGATCAACAATCACATCCACAATCACAGGCTTGTCGATGGCCATCATTTCCTTAATCGCATCGTCCAACTTGTCAGGGTCGGATACACGCAATCCAGCGCAGTGATACGCTTCGGCCAGTTTCACGAAATCAGGCAAAGCATCGGAATAGCTTTCCGAGTAGCGCCCACCGTGCAGCAGCTCTTGCCACTGACGCACCATGCCCATGTACTGATTGTTGATAATAAAGATTTTCACTGGCAGGCGGAACTGCACCGCCGTCGACAATTCCTGAATGTTCATCAGGATCGACGCTTCACCGGCGATATCCACCACCAATGCATCGCGGTGCGCCATCTGCACGCCCACCGCTGCGGGCAAGCCATAGCCCATAGTGCCGAGACCACCCGAGGTGAGCCAGCGGTTTGGTTCTTCGAAGCGATAGAACTGGGCCGCCCACATTTGGTGCTGGCCCACTTCTGTGGTGATGAAGGTTTTGCGGGTTTTCGTCAGTTCGTACAGACGCTGAATGGCGTACTGCGGCTTAATGATCTTGCCCTTCTGCTCGAACTTCAGGCAATCACGACCACGCCACTCTTCGATTTGCAGCCACCACGCCTTATGCGTTTTGGCTTCAACCTTCGAACCGCCCTTCTCTTTCCAGATCTTGATCATCTCTTCCAGCACGTGGGCGCAATCGCCCAACACCGGAATATCGACGATCACGTTTTTGTTGATCGAGCTCGGATCAATATCCACATGGATTTTCTTCGAGTTCGGCGAGAAGAATTTCAAGTTGCCGGTCACGCGGTCATCAAAGCGCGCACCGATGTTGATCATCACATCGCAGTGGAACATCGCGAGGTTGGCTTCATATAAGCCATGCATCCCGACCATGCCCAACCACTGTTGGTCAGCCGCCGGGAACGCGCCGAGACCCATGAGTGTTGAGGTGATCGGGAAGCCCGTGAGCTTCACCAACTCGCGCAACAATTCAGAGGCGCGCGGGCCAGAGTTGATCACGCCGCCGCCCGTGTAAAACACAGGACGTTTAGAATTGCGCATCAGCTCAACAGCCGCCTCTAGGGCAGCACGCTCAGGGATCACACGCGGCTTGTAGGCGGTGTGCTGCTTCGACGGCGTACTGGCCTTCGGGGCTTCGGTGTACGTGCCCAGCGCCATCACCACGTCTTTCGGCAGATCGATCACCACCGGACCAGGGCGACCAGATTTTGCGACAAAGAACGCTTCGTGCACGGTGCGCGCCAATTGGTCCACGTCCTTCACCAGGTAGTTATGCTTGGTGCAGGGCCGCGTGATGCCGGTTGTATCGGCTTCTTGGAACGCATCGTTGCCAATCAAGTGTGTGGGCACTTGGCCCGTGAGACACACGACCGGAATTGAATCCATCAGCGCATCCATCAGGCCGGTCACGGCATTGGTCGCACCGGGGCCAGACGTCACCAGCACCACCCCCACTTTGCCCGTGGAACGCGCATAGCCTTCGGCTGCGTGGACCGCGCCTTGCTCGTGGCGCACCAGGACGTGGCGGATGCTGTTTTGCTTGAACAGCTCATCATAGATCGGAAGGACAGCGCCGCCCGGATAGCCAAAAATGACATCAACCCCTTGTTCTTGAAGGGCTTTGAGGACAATGGCGGCGCCGTTCAGGCGCTCTTCTGTGATCCCGGTATCGGGCATGACACGACTCTTCAGACATTAAAAAGGCCCGGAAACCCGCAGAAAAGCTGGGGATAGGACCCTGGAAAGGCGCGTAACCTAGTCGGCACCCCAGGTCAGGTCAACAGCAAATGACGAATTTCTGGAAAGATATTTTGGAATAAACTTTCTAAAAATTTCGTATCGATCCGATAATCCGCACGAAACTGATTTCTGAACCAGGTTGTCTGCCGTTTGGCATATTGCCGGGTCGCGGCCTGGGCCAATTCCGTGGCGGTGGATAACTCCATCGATCCTGATGCAACCTGGGCCAGTTCGAGCGCCCCTAAGGCGCGCATGACCGGGGCCTTGGTTGAGACACCGCGAGCTATGAGATCCTGCACCTCGGCCATGGCCCCCAACTCCAACATCATCAGGAAGCGGAGATCACAGGCGTTATAAAGTTCGTCGCGTTCAGGCTGGACCAGGATCGAGACATAGTTGGCCTCAATCGGGCGCTTGTTGGGTTGCGCCTGCCAGTAAGACAGCGGCTGGCCGGTGGCTTCGAGCACTTCCCAGGCGCGTGAAATCCGTTGCGTGTCGCCAGGCTTCAAACGCTGGGCTGTAATCGGATCGCGCATCGCCAACTTCGCATGAAGGGCCGCGGCCCCAATGTCGGTGGCGAGTTTGCGCGTGGCATCGCGCACATCGGCAGGAACAGCGGGAATGTCCGACAACCCCGCCATGAGCGCGCGCAGATAAAAGCCATTGCCGCCCACCAAGATGGGCTGCTGACCCGCTGCAACAACGGTGCGGATTTCATCAGCCGCTTTGGCGGCCCAGGCAGTGGCCGACAAAATCGCGGTCGGCTCTAAGAAGCCGTACAGCCGATGCGGCGCATACAGTTCATCACCGGCACTGGGACGCGCTGTCAGTAAAGGTAAGTCGCGATAGCACTGAATGCTGTCGGCATTGATGACTACACCGTTCAGCGCATCGGCGAGACATAAGGCGAGGGCTGACTTTCCGCTCGCGGTCGGACCTGCAACGACAATGACTTTCGGCAGGTCCCCACTCACTTAATAAAAGCCCATTAATCCAACACGTGCGAAACCAAGCCATCTGCCAGCTTGGGCTCGAACCATGTGGATTTGGGCGGCATCACTTCACCCGCATCAGCAACCGCCATCAACTGATCCATGCGGGTAGCATGCAGCGCGAAGGCCACGGCCATCTCGCCGGAATTCACGCGCGCTTCCAGTTCGCCAAGCCCACGAATACCGCCCACGAAATCAATGCGCTTATCGCGGCGCGGATCGGCAATGCCCAAAATCGGCGCAATGAGGTTATTTTGAAGAAGGCTCACGTCCAGTTGGCCCACCGGATCTTTCGCGGGGATGAGATCGGGTTGGATCACCAGCTCGTACCACTGACCCTTTAAATACATGCCGAAATGCAACGGCGCTGGCGGCGCGTATTGCTGATCGTGCTTTGTGACGATGAACTTGGTGCGGATTTTCTTTAAGAAATCCTCTTCCGACAAACCGTTCAAATCTTTGATCACGCGGTTGTAGTCGAAAATGCGCATCTGATCGTGCGGGAACGCGACTGCTAAAAAATACGCTGCACTGTCCGTCTTCTTCGCTGCCGACACACGCGATGCCGCCGCCGAGCGATGGTGACCATCGGCGATATAAAGCGCATCCATGGCATCAAACGCTGATGTAATGCGCTCCACCGTTGCCGCATCAGAAATGCGCCACATGCTGTGGATCACGCCGTGCTCGCCCTTTACTTCGTAGAGCGGTTCAGCACGGGCGGCTTCTAACAGGATGTTCTGCAACTCCACGTGCTTGCGATAGGCCAGCAAAACCGGGCCTGTCTGAGCATTTAGGGCTTCGATCTGGCGCACCCGGTCGTCTTCTTTATCGGGGCGCGTGAACTCGTGTTTGCGAATGCGGTTGGTATCGTAATCGGCCACCGAGGCCGCGAACGCCAAGCCTGTTTGCGTATGTGCGCCCATTTTCATGCGGTAGACGTAGTAGCTGGGCACATCATCGCGCACCAACACGCCCGCCTTGATCAACGCATTGAAATTCTCGGCCCCTTTTTGATACACGGCCGGGGCGTAGGCGTCGGTGCCATCGGGTAAATCAATCTCAGGTTTTGAGATATGCAGGAAGCTGTGGGGCTTGCCATGGGCCTTTACCTTGGCTTCCGCCGAGCTGAGCACGTCGTACGGAGGTGCGGCCACGTTTGCGGCAGCCGCAGGGGTTGGGCGCAAGCCCCGAAACGGTCGAACAAGCGTCGTCATGTCAAAGAATACCTACAAATCAAAGCCTTCTGCCTGGCCTCCCCAGCCTGACATACGAAGGGTTTAGCGCGGCCTGACCTAATCCGCAATCGCAGCGGCATACCTCCAAAAAGCCATGCAACCCCTGCCCGATTCTGTGCGTATTGTCAGCCGATAAGCCCCAAATGGGTTAATCCCTTTAGCTGCCGCGACGGCCTTGGAAGCGAGATTATGTCGAAGAGCAAATCTGAGATCCTGGATGACATTAGTTCATTCATTGGTCGCAATGGCGGCAATGTGCGCGAGTGGTACGTGGGCAGCGCCAAAGACCCGAAGGATCAGCTGTTCAAGACCCATGGGTTCAAAAAGGGTGACTACGGCCTGGCCCGTCAGGCGCCGTCGGAACTGCAAGCCGGTGAGATTGCCGAGTTCTTTGTCGGTCAGGGGGCCAAGGGTGATCCCGGCGTGAAGCCCGGCAACGACTGCGTGTATGCCTATAAAATGGCGTCGCACCACAAGCCCGGTGCTGCAAAAAAGTAGTCGCGACCGCACCCGACTTTTCCACATTTCAGCCCACCCTGCGGCCCTGTTATGTGCAGACAATAACAGGGGGAGTGTGTGAGGACTGTGCATTGCGGGAAAACATTTTCCACGCACTCCACATGCCCGCGCCGTTGCACTTAGCCGCTTATCTTCATCCAAAACCTTAAGGCGTTTTCACGTCCATCATGTGGCTGAAACATCTGTCCCACGCCTCGCCCGTCGATGCCTCATGCTAAGGCTGATGCAGATCGCGTATTGGGGAGAATGGAGATGATGAAAAATATTCTGGCGGCACTCGCGGCGCTTACGTTTTCTTTCTCAGCGCACGCCGCCACGGTGCTGATCACCGGATCAAACCGCGGCATTGGTCTCGAGTTCACCAAGCAGTACGCCGAGAAGGGGTGGGACGTGATTGCCACCGCCCGCAATGTGAAGGATGCGAAAGAGCTGCAAGACCTCGCCGCCAAGCACAAGAACATCAAGCTGGAAGCGCTGGATGTATCGGACTTCGCCGCCATTGATGCGCTGGCGAAAAAACTGAAAGGCACAGCAATCGACGTGCTGCTGAACAACGCGGGCATTTTGGGCGGTGAGCCCGAGACGCAAAAATTAGGAAGTGTCGATTACGCCGCCATGGAGCAGGTGTACAAAACCAACGCCATGGCCCCGGTGAAAATGTCCGAAGCCTTCCTGGAGCACGTCGCCGCCAGCGCGCAAAAGAAAATCGTGGTCATCACCTCGGGTACAGCCTCGTTGACCAACGTGAAACCCGGCCCCTACTTCGCGGCCTTATACGCCTACCGCATGTCCAAAACCGCCGTGAACATGGCCATGCGCGTCATGGCGGCCGAACTGGCCCCACGCGGCATTTTTGTGGGCATCCTGGCCCCCGGCATGGTGGAAACCCGGCTGTTACAACAGGCTGGCTCGGGCGGGCGCGGCATTACCGCTGACAAAAGTGTGACAGGGGTGATCAAAAACATCGAGAATCTGAATGCACAAACCAGCGGGCAATATATCATCTACACTGGCGATACGGTGCCCTGGTAAGCGGGCCCGCAGCGCCGGAAGATCAGCGTGCGTACTGAAGTGAGTGTCTCAATTTAGAATCACATCTAATTAGAATCACAGCGGAGGCAGCATGGCGGCGAGAAGTGGACGCCCTTCCACAGCGGGGCGCGCAGCAAAACCAGCAACGGCGAAGGCCAAATCGCCGCCTGCCGCGAAACGCGCAAAACCAAAAGCAGCGAAGCCTGCATCTTCTTCTGCAAAGAGCGCTTCTTCTGCAAAGAGTGCCGCCAAAGCCAATGGCGCAGCTTCGCCCTCTGCACCTCAATCTCCGCCACGTCTGATTATTTTGGGGGGCATGGCAGGTACGGGCAAAACCTCTATCGCCGAGATCATGTGCAAAGCGCTGCACGCCGCCCACGTGCGGGTAGACACCATCGAGCACGCGCTGCTCAGCACGCTCGGCAAAGACTTTGAACTCAAAGCCCTGGGCTACCGCGCCGCCTACGCCATTGCCGAAGACAACTTGCGCAACGGGTTATGGGTTGTGGCCGACAGCGTGAACCCCTGGGGGGTGACGCGCGCAGCGTGGCTGCGGGTGGCCGCGCGCTGCGATGTGCCAGCGGTAGAGATTGAGGTGATTTGTTCCGACGCTGCGGTGCACGAGAAACGCCTGGCCAACGCCAAAACCGATGCGGCGGGCGTGAAGCCGCCGACGTGGTCTGAGGTGATGAGCCGCCACTACGAGCCGTGGTCACGCGACAGAATTGTCGTCGACACGGCAGATAAAAGTATTGAAGAAAGCGCCGAACAACTTTTGGCTTACCTCAATACATAAGCGGCTTCATTCATGCGTAAGACTGTTTTGATTACCGGCGCCAATCGCGGGATTGGCCTGGAACTGACGCGCCAATATGCCACCAAAGATGCGGGTGCGTGGACTGTGATTGCGACCGCCCGCAGCCTTGCCACGGCTGATGAGTTGCAAGCGCTGTTCAGCCAACACGGCAACATCACACTGGAAGCGTTAGATGTGGCCGACCATGCCAGCATTGATGCGCTGGCAGCGAAACTAAAAGGCACATCCATTGACGTGCTGATTAACAACGCTGGGGTTGGCGGCGGCAGCCGCGCGCAGCAGACCTTTGGGCAATTGGATTACGCGACCTTAGAGGCCACCTACCACACCAATGCCGTCGGCCCCTTAAAAATGACCGAAGCGTTTTTGGAACACGTGGCGGCAAGCCAAGATAAAAAAGTGATCGTCATCACCTCGGGCACCGCATCGCTGACCAATGCCAAGGCTGGCCCCTACTTTACCGCACTGTACGCTTACAGAATGTCAAAGACCGCCGTGAACATGGCGATGCGCTTGCTGGCCGCTGACCTTGCCCCGCGTGGCATTAGTGTGGGCATCTTCGGGCCGGGCATGGTGGAAACGCGCATCTTGTGGGATGGCGGCTACAAAGGCATGGGCATTAGCCCAGAGCAAAGCGTGACAGGCGTGATTGCCAACATCGATGCGCTGACGGTGGAAAGCACCGGCAAGTACGTGCTGCACAATGGCAGTGAACTTCCTTGGTAGGTTGCCGTAGTCATTTCGCAAATCATTAAGAATAGAAATTAGATTCTCACACGCACATTCAAACACAACACGTCACCCCGGACTTGATCCGGGGTCCATCTTTGCAACAGGCTCATAGCCTGATTGGCCTATGGGTAAACCATGAGAACACGCACCGCCGTTCGCATCTTGCTCCTGAATACGCGCGGGCAAATATTGCTGATGCGCGTTGATGCCCCCACCTGGACGCATCAAGACGGACAAGTCGGCGGCAGCTTTTGGTGCACCATCGGCGGCGGCATTGAAGCAGGTGAAACGCTAGAGGCCGCAGCCTACCGTGAAGTGTTTGAAGAAACCGGACGCAAAGATGTGCGCTTAGGCCCGCCTGTGTGGTTCGGCGAAGGGCCGATGATTATCGACGGCGAGACGATTCTAAAAAAGGAAACCTATGTCGTCGGCTGGCTTGAAACCGACGATGTTTCACGCGATCACTTCACAAGCGAAGAGAAAGAACTGGTGAAAGAATTGCGCTGGTGGGATGTGGCCGATATCGCACGATCAACCGAACGCATTTATCCGTCCAAGCTGGCAGCACTGATGCCGGATGTTATGGCGAGTAGGTTTCCGAAGGAGCTGGTGAATTTGAATAATGGCATTTAGATACATCAACGACGAGCTAAACTTATATTGAAGTTGATCTAATTATACTCAAATATTGCCAATTAATGGTACAATATCCACTCACCATTTCATTCATCATATATGCCTGAACACACAACCCTTAAAGAGTTTATTACTGACCTGGCGCTCTACCAACCAGTGGCACTGGAGAGCAAGCATCTATCTATACTTTTAAGTCTTTTATATTCGGGCACCCTGCTGGATATGCATTGCCCAGATTGTAAAAAAGATCGTCCCTTTAAATTAAATCCAAACTCACAACGCACTAAACCAGCTGTCGCAGAATTAACTGAGGACCAAGGCGCTAATTTTCTTGGTGATAAATATTTTACGACGAGCCTGAGTTGCACTTGGAGCGGCAGTCATAGCATTGTTATTTATTGGGCTCTGGTAGATAGAAAATTACAAAAAATTGGGCAGTTGCCCTCACTAGCAGACTTAGCTCTACCAATAGCAAGTAAGTATGCAAAGCAAATCGATTCAGCTCTTCGCAATGAGCTACATAAAGCGATCGGTCTAGCCGCACATGGAGTTGGCATAGGTTCTTTTGCCTATTTAAGAAGAGTCTTTGAACGCATGCTGGATAAGCATCGTCTTGAAGCAGATCCAAAGGGCACAGATATTGCGAACTATGAACGCATGCGTGTTGATGAGAAAATTGAAGCGCTAAAAGCCGTATTACCCGCCTTTCTGGTAAAACATGCAAAGATTTATGGCTTGCTCAGCAAGGGAATTCACGAGCTTAGCGAAGAAGAATGTCTTGAAGCATTTCCCGCCATTAGAAACGGGATAATTCTAATCTTGGAACAAGACTTCCAAGAGGAAGAACGAAAGCGGATAGAGGTTGAAGCAAGTAAGGCTATTTCCTCATTGTCATCCAAATACAGCTCTTAAGGTTGCCAATCCGCTTTGGATAAAGATTGGCTTATATCGGCATCTGCCGACCCATTGGTATCCGAAAATTAAGGTTTTTGGGGCAAAGGGTTAGTTTGCTGCCCCAGGTGTGCCACCATGCCTGGGCTACACCCATGATCGGAAGCTGGGCCTGCCATGTTCGACGACATCAAAGAGCGCCTTGAAGGCTGCGTTTACACCATCTTCACGCCGTTCGGGCCTGACCAGAACATCGACTATGAAGCCCTGGATAAGTACATCACGCACCTGTACCGCACGGGCGCGCGCAAGTTTTATGTTATGGCCTATAACTCGCGCTATGGCCTGTTGCGCCATGCCGAGATTATGGAGTTGAACGCGCACTGCATTAAGACGGTCAAGACACTCGATAAGAACAACCTGATTATCGTGGGTGACCCCATCACCTGTTCGACCGCCGAAACCATTGAATTCACCCGCCACGCCAAAGAGCACGGGGCTGACTTGGCCTCGCTGATTTTCAGCGAGAAGCATTATTGCGACGAGCAAGTGGTGGAACACTACGCCCAGGTGGGCCGCGAAACCGGCATGGCCATTCTGGTGCACGAAATGCAATTTTTGTCGGGCTTTAACGGCAAGCAAATGCACTGGCCGGCCTCGCTGTTCAAAAGCTTGCCCAAGGTGCCGGAAATTGTGGCACTGAAGGAAGATGCGAAAGATTTTGATGTGACGTGCACGGCCCTGTCGCTGGAGCCGCGCATTCGCATCGTCATCTCGGGGCTCAAGGGCGCGTTGATGAAGTATCGCCCCCACGGGGTGCGCGCGTACTTGAATGGTATTTCGATGCTGGATGCGCGCATTGGGGAGCGCTTCTGGAAAGCGTTTACAGCGCACGATGACGCCACCACCACCGCCATTATCGAAAAACTGGAAGCGCCGTTCTTTACATCGTCCGCCGCCAAGTTTGGCTGGCACCGCGTGAACAAGGCATTTTTACAAGCGGCGGGCTTCATGCATCGCCGTGACCGTATGCCGCTGATGCACCTGAACGATGAAGAATACAAACTGGTGGAAGCCGACTACGCCAAGGTGGCCGTGGCCGTGCGCGAATTTTTAGGCGCTTAAAATACAATTAGGTTTTCAGCACCATGGGCGTGACAGCATTTGTTCCGGCACGGTCGGGCTCGAAGCGTTTGCCGGGCAAGAACATCAAACCCTTGGCAGGCCGCCCCCTTGTGCTGTGGACGTTAGCCGCCTGCGTGAATGCCCCCAGCATTGATAAAGTTATTTTCTCCACCGATAGCGAAGAATACTGGGACTTAGCGTGCCGCGAATTTGGCAAAACCAAATTGCAGCTGGATTGGCGCGATGCCGATGAAGCGGGCGATAAGGTGAAGATTTTCGACTACATCAAGGGTGCGCGGAAAAAAATATTCGGTGATCTGGTGCAAGATAAAAGTGCCAGCTTTTTTATGGGCTTGCCCACAGCCCCCTTCCGCAACACGCAGCACATTGAAGAGGCGATTGCGCTTCATACGTCGCGCAACAAGCCTGTGTTCTCGGCCAACGAGTACGGCTTTGCAGTGTCTTGCGCGTTCTACATGGAACCGGGTGGGGCGTGGACCAGTGTTGCCCCCGGGAACCCCATGGAAACCGGCAACACCCGCAGCCAAGACCAGCGCGTGGCCTACCACCCCAACGGTGCCATTTATGTGCGCAAAATTGCGGACCTTGAAAACGAGCACATGAAAACGCTGTACGACGATGCCATTACCTACCTGATGGACCGCAAGTTCATGGTGGATATTGATACCGATGCCGACTTCATTGTGGCCGAAGCCATGGTGACGGCAGGTATTATCAAGAAATAGCGTGCGCTCAATGTGTAAGCATTATGCACGCTGAAGCGATCTCCACACTTTTAGAAATTGAACGGCGCTGCGACACGACGGCGCTGACCTATAACGGCGTGTGTTACTGGCCGTTGGCCAGATTACGCATTTGGTCATCCCTGATGTCGCGTATGGTGTTCGAGAAGAATGCGGGCACGAATGCCGTGCCGAACACTCAGCCGACGTTTGAGGTGCTCGACACGCAGGTCGAGATTGCTTCCGTTGGTTCGCCCATGCTGGGGCTGTTACGCCAAGTGAGCCCAGAGCCTTTTGAATCAAAACGCTTGCGGCCCGAGGCGTTGTTTTTTGCGCGCCCCGAAGAGCACAACGACAAGCTGAATGGGCAGGCGTATGCCAAAATGTCCGACAGCGTGAACCGTGAAGCGGCCAAGCGCTTCCAGACGCTGAAGCTGGAACTGGCGGATGCGAAGTCCATCAACTTTGCGCGGGCGGTGCCGTCGGTGTTTCTGGATATCGGCACGGCGGGGCAAACGGTGTTGTACGACGCGCCGTCGGTGTTGCAGAACTTGGATGCGTTACTGGCGGCGATTGGCGCGATTGATCACGCCATCGTGCTGGATACGGCTGCGCTGCACACCGACATGATTAAAATTTTCAACTTCGCGCGCATCTTTGAAAAGCTGCTGACGGTGCTGAACCCGCGTGCGCTGTTTCACTCGGTGTATTATCACCCGGTCGGCATGGCGTGGATGCTGGCGTGCCGGTGGCTGGGCATTACCACAGTTGATCTGCAACATGGCCGCTTAGGGCCACATCATGGCTGCTACACACAATTAAGTGCGGCACCTGAGGGCGGGTATGAGTTGCTGCCCGATGTGGTGTGGACCTGGGGCGCGCAGACCAAGCACGACATTGAGGTGGATAAAAATAAAGAGTGTTTGCGCCATAGCGGCCTTGTGGGCGGCAACCCGTGGCTGCACCTGTGGAAACACGGCGACACGGCAGGATTAGAGCCCGACAGCGCGCGTGATTTTGCGAAAGCACATGAAGGTCAGACAAAAATTCTGGCGAGTTTGCAGCCGCTGGAAAGCCCCATTGGGCCAGCTTTGCTTGAAGCCATGCAAAAGGCGCCAAAGAATTGGCTGTGGCTTTTACGGTTGCATCCGCTCCGCCGTCATACGGCGGGCGAGGTGCTGACGATGTTGAAGCGTGCGGGCGTGAGCAATGTGGATGTGGAGAACGCAACCGCCTTGCCGCTGTTCACGCTGCTGAAAATGGCAGATCACCATGTGACTGTGTTTTCATCGGTCGTCGTGGAGGCCGCGAGTTTCGGGCTCCGCAGCAGTGTGATTGGGCCTGAGGGCCGCGAGATTTTTAAAGGCCGCATTGACGCAGGCAGTGCGGCCTATACGCCGACGGCTGATGAGCTTCTGAAACACATCACCGCGTGCCTTCAACTGACACGCGGTGAGATAACTGATGATTTTATCGACATGCGCCCCGATGTGATGACGGAAGCCATCGACACCATTATGAGCGGCGCTCTTTATTCGTAGTTAGCTCATTCATAATTATCTGCGACGAACTTATCCAACAAGCGCACGCCGTAACCGGTGCTGCCAGGGGCCGCCAACGGCGTCCCCTTCTCGTTCCACACCACGCCAGCGATATCCAAGTGCGCCCACGGCGTGTTGTCTTTGATGAAGCGTTGCAGGAATTGCGCCGCCGTAATGCTACCCGCACGGCCGCCGCCGATGTTTTTCATATCCGCAATCAGCGACTTTAAATCGCGGTCGTATTCATCGCCCATGGGGAAGCGCCACAGGCGTTCTCCCACAGCCTGACCAGCCGCGATCAATTTTTCCGACAGCTCATCGTTGTTGGAGAAGAGACCCGCATAGTGTTCCGACAAGGCTTGGATGATGGCCCCCGTGAGCGTGGCCAAATCCACAATCGCGCGTGGCTGATACTTTTGCTGCGCGTACCACAACACATCGCACAAGACCAAGCGCCCTTCGGCGTCGGTGTTTTGCACTTCGATGGTTTGGCCCGACATGGAGGTGACCACATCGCCCGGGCGCTGCGCACCCGCATCAGGCATGTTTTCCACCAAGCCGCACAACGCGACGACATGCGCGGTGGATTTGCGACGGGCGAGGGCGCGCATCAAACCGGTCACAGCACCCGCACCGGCCATGTCCCACTTCATGTCCCACATGCCAGCCCCGGGCTTTAAGCTGATGCCGCCCGAATCAAAGCAAACACCTTTGCCGATGATGGCCAAGGGTTTTGAGCTTTTATCTTTGCTGCCGTTCCAATGCATGACCAGCAGTTTTGATTCCCGCAGACTGCCCTGCCCCACGCCCAGCAATGCGCCCATGCCAAGCTTGGTCATTTCCTTTTCGCCCAGCACTTCAACCTTCACGCCGTCTTTGGTGAGTTGCTTGGCGAAAGCGGCAAAGCTTTCCGGGTAAATCACGTTCGGCGGCTCAGAGACCAGATCGCGCGTGAAGAACACGCCGTCAGCCACGGCGGCCAGCGATGCATTGCGCTTTTTCGCCAAGGCCGGATCATCCGAGAGGATGTTGAGCGCTTTTAATTTCGGTTTCGCGTCTTTGCTTTCTTTGGTGCGGTACTTATCGAAACGGTATGATTTGAGTTGCGCGCCAGAGGCCAAACGCGCCGCCGTGGTGGCGGGGTCAGGGACGCCTTCAACGATAATGGTAGCAGCTTCGTCATTCTTCGTGTGCTCGTACAACGCAGCACCGGTTTTTTCAGCGGCAATGGCGTCGTAGGTTTTCACATCACCCACACCCACCACCAGAATGCGCTTTAACTTCGCACCGGCCGGGGCCGGAATGTTCAAAACAGCATCGCGCTTACCTTTGAAGTCGCCCGTTTCAATGGCGCGGCTGATGGCCGCTTTGGTCAGCTTGTCGAGCTGTGTGCCGGTTTTGCCGAGTTTCCCGCCCGACGGCACCAAAACAACAGCGGTGCCCGTGGCCGGCAGATCAAGTTTCGAGAAGGCGATTTTCATGAGGGAAGGCGTCCTGAAATGGAAAAATATTTGTTACCCCTAACGTAGCAGGCAAAGCCCGCAAATCAACAGTCCCACGCGTGCAAAAACGCACGCCAAAGGCCGTAGACATCCGGGCTTCGCGCGCTATGTTGAACCTATGTTTTGCAGGCTTTGAGGGACGTTCGCGCGATGGGTAATTTCGGTATTGGCCAGGCCGTGCGCCGGGTGGAAGACAAGCGGTTTTTAACCGGCACCGGGCAGTACACCGACGACATTAACGTGCCGGGTCAGGCGATCCTGTACATCGTGCACTCAACCTATGCGCACGCGGATATCCTCAGCATCAATACCGATGCAGCGAAGGCCGCCCCTGGCGTGGTGGGTGTGCTGACACAAGCCGATTTAGATGCCCTCAACATCGGCGACATCTTGAACCTCGCCGCCCCGCCCGACATGAACGGCAAAAAGCTCGACGTGCCTGCACGCCCTGCCCTGGCCCGTGGCCGTGTGCGGTATGTAGGTGAGCCGGTGGCCGCCGTGATTGCGGAAACCCTTGCTCAAGCCAAAGACGCCGCCGAGCTGATTGAAATTGATTACGCGGAATTGCCTGCAGTCGCCGACTTAAAAGCCGCTGTCGCGGCTGGAGCACCCGAGGTGCACAGCGCCGAGGCCAAAGGTAACGTCTGGACGCACTGGCAGTTGGGCGACAAAGCCGCCACCGAAGCCGCATTCGCCAAAGCCCACAAAGTGGTGAGCATTGACCTCATCAACAACCGCATCGCACCCACAGCCATGGAGCCGCGCGGCTGCATTGCTGAGTACGATGCGAAGTCGGAACGCTATACGCTTACGCAAGGCACCCAAGGTGGCCACAAAATCCGCGATTGGCTGAGCAAAGTGATCTTGAAAGTGCCTGCCGATAAAGTGCGCGTGGTGACACCCGATGTGGGTGGTGCTTTTGGCATGAAAAACTTTTTGTTCAACGAACCCATCGCCTGCTTGGTCGCTGCCAAAATGTTCGGTCGCCCGATCAAGTGGATGGCGGATCGTGCGGGCAGCTTCTTGAACGATGCTCATGGCCGCGATCAGGTCAACCACGCGGAACTGGCGCTAGATAAAGACGGCACGTTCTTAGGTTTGCGCGTGTCATCGCTGGGCAACGTCGGCGCTTATTTATCACAATATGGCGCGGCCATCCCCACCATGGCGGGGTGTGCCATGCTGACAGGAGCCTACCGCACACCTGCGGCTTATGTGGATGTGAAAGTGGTATTCACACACACCACACCGGTTGATGCCTACCGTGGTGCAGGCCGCCCGGAAGCGGCTTACGTGATGGAACGCTTGGTCGATAAAGCATCCCGCGAAATGGGAATCCCGGCTGCTGAGTTGCGCCGCAAGAATTTCATTCGCCCCGAAGAGTTTCCGTTCAAAACTGCACTCGGTCATAAGTTCGATTCAGGTCGTTATGCCGAACTGATGGATGCTGCCTATTCACGTGGTGATGTGGCGGGCTTTGAAGCACGCCGCGCTGAAAGCAAAAAGAAGGGCAAGCTGCGCGGGCTTGGCGTCTCGTACTACGTGGAAGCGTGTGCCGGTGGCCAAGGCGAGCAACCGCATTTGAAATTTGACGCCAATGGTAAACTTCAAATCCTGATCGGCACGCAAGACAACGGCCAAGGCCACCGCACGGTCTATGCGCAAATTGCCGCTGATGCGTTTGGAATTCCGATTGAAGATATCACTGTCATTCAAGGCGACACCGATATCGTGCCGACAGGTGTAGGCACAGGTGGTTCACGCTCAATCCCTGTGGGCGGCAGTGCCGTGCGCCAAACCGTGATCAAAATGCTCGAGCAAGGCAAAACCATTGCCTCGAACCTGCTGGAAGCGTCAGCCCAAGATATCGAGTTTGAAGGTGGCGCTTTCAAAATTGCCGGCACCGACCGCAAAGTAGATTTGAAGGATGTTGTTGCAGCCTCGTTTGATGCGGCAAAGCGCGGCGATGCGCCTGCCGGTTTGTATGCCGCGGAAAGCTACGCACCATCAGGCGCAACATTTCCCAACGGCTGCCATGTCTGCGAGATCGAGATCGACGAAGACACCGGCGAGTTGGAGTTTCTGAACTACACCATCCAAGACGACCTGGGTTACGCGATGAATCCATTACTGATGGAAGGTCAGATATTCGGCGGTGCGGTTCAGGGCTTGGGCCAAGCGTTGTTTGAGCACGCCGTGTACGATCAAAGCTCGGGCCAGTTGATGACGGGCTCGTTCATGGACTACACGATGCCACGCGCCGACAACACACCGCGCTTTAACTTCGCCTACACAGAAGTTCCGACACCGCACAACGCGCTGGGCATTAAGGGTGCTGGCGAAGCTGGCACCATCGGCGCAACACCGGCTGTGGCGAACGCCGTGATTGATGCGTTGGCGGCCGTGGGCGTGACACACGTTGATATGCCCATGACGCCCGTAAAGATTTGGGAAGCCATTCGAGACGCGAAAGCAGCTTAAAGACGTGAGCAATTCGATTTCTGTGCCGAGTAATATTGTTGATTACGCCACCTTGAACGGCTGGGCTGATGCGCTGAGTGTCACTGCCCGCAACGCAGGTGCCGCGATTATGGAGATTTACCACACCGATTTTCAGGTGATGGAAAAGAAAGATGAGTCGCCCGTTACGATCGCCGACCAGCGCGCGGAAAGCATCATTCTGGCCGACTTGAAAACCTTCACGCCTGCATTTCCCATCGTTGCCGAAGAAGATGTCGCCGCGCACGGCTTTCCGCAGTTTGAGGGCACCAGTTTCTGGCTGATCGATGCGTTGGACGGCACCAAAGACTTCATTAAGAAAGGCAACGAGTTCACGGTGAACATCGCCTTTGTGCAGAATGGAACACCTGTCCTCGGCATCATCTACATTCCGGTGCAAGAAGCTTGGTATATCGGCGTAAATGGTCCCAATGGCGAGAAACGCGCACAAATGATGCGCGGTGGTATTTCAAGCGCCTTGCATTGCCGCCCGCGTCCGCAAAAAGTTGTGGTGGCCGGGTCAAAGAGTCACGAGACATCCGACAACATGGCGAAGTTTCTAGCCGCGCACGATGTAGCCGAGCGCATTAAAGCATCATCGTCGGTCAAGTTTTGCATGGTCGCCGAAGGCAAAGTAGATTTGTACCCACGCTTTGGCCCTACGAGTGAGTGGGATGTGGCCGCTGGCCACGCCATCGTCCGTGCGGCAGGCGGGCGCGTGCATGATCAGTCAGGTGTAGAACTGCAATACAAGAAGCCCAATTATCTGAACGGGCGGTTCTTGGTTGAAAGCTGTGCCCCAGCAACCAACACATGACGATTGTTGCGCCAAGCCCTGAGATGATTGCGCGCGCGGCCGCGTTTTTGCGCGGCGGCGACCTGGTCGCGTTTCCGACCGAGACTGTGTACGGCTTAGGCGGAGATGCCACACAAGACGCATCGGTTGAAAAAATCTACGCAGCTAAAGGCAGGCCATCTTTCAATCCGCTCATTGTTCACGTCGGCGCGCGCGAATGGGTGGCGGGCATTGCCGAACCCGATGGACGTTTTGATAAGCTGGCGCGCACGTTTTGGCCGGGCCCTTTAACGCTGGTCATGCATCGGCGTAGTGACTCGCCCATTTCCAAAATTGTGTCTGCTGGTGGCGATACGGTGGCTGTGCGGATGCCCGATCATGCTGTGGCGCGCGATATCTTGACAGCCACACGCCGGCCTTTAGCAGCACCCAGCGCAAATCGCTCAGGCTTTGTCAGCCCCACGCTGGCGCAACATGTATGGGATGGGCTTGATACCAAGCCCGCGCTGATTATCGATGGCGGGGCATGCCGTGTCGGGGTTGAGTCCACCGTGTTGGATCTGACACAGCACATTCCGGCTATCTTGCGGCCGGGTTCGATCACACGTGAGCAGATCGAAGCCGCCATTGGCGACGTGCAAATTGGCAAAGACAATGCCACGGCACCCAAAGCGCCAGGTCAGTTGCTCAGTCACTATGCGCCAGGCTTGGCTGTGCGCTTGAACGTCACAACACCCGAACCAAACGAAGCCTTTATTGGGTTCGGCCAACTCACAGGCACTCATACTTTAAGTGCGACCGGAAATTTGGATGAGGCCGCCGCAAATTTGTTCGCGGTGCTGCGCCAAGCCGACAATGCCGCCCTATATAAAGGTATCGCAGTAGCCCCTATTCCTGACACGGGGATTGGGCTTGCGATTAATGACCGCTTGCGCCGGGCCGCTGCCCCGCGTTAACACGACCCGAGTTCAACGACTCTTATTAATAGAGCCCGACACCATGCCGCTCGATCACGCCCTGCGCAGCCAACTCACTGATATTGTTGGCGTAAAAGCCGTCATCTCAGACTTGGCCGAGATGGCCCCGTACCTGCATGAAGAGCGCGGCCTTTATCAGGGCAAGGCCGCTTTAGTGCTTCGTCCGGGCAGCACAGAAGAAGTGGCGGCAATTGTGAAGGCCTGCGCCAAAGCCAATGTGCGCATTGTGCCCCAAGGCGGCAACACTGGCCTCTGCGGTGGCGCTGTTGCCAACGACGACGTGGCCGAAGTGATCGTGAACCTGGGCCGCATGAACAAAGTGCGCGGCTTGGATGCAACCAACTACACCATCACCGTCGATGCGGGTTGCGTGTTGGCCGATATCCAGCGTGCCGCATCAGATAAAGATTGCTTGTTCCCCTTAAGCTTAGCCGCAGAAGGCAGCTGCCAGATTGGTGGCAACCTTTCGACCAACGCAGGCGGCATTAACGTGCTGCGCTATGGCAACACGCGTGATCTGGTGTTGGGCTTAGAAGTTGTGCTGCCCGATGGCCGCATCTGGAACGGTTTGCGTGCGCTTGGGAAAGACAACACCGGCTACGCCCTGCGTCATTTGTTTGTGGGGGCTGAGGGCACACTTGGCATCATCACTGGGGCAGTGTTGAAGCTGTATCCGCGCCCCAAAGAAACCGCCACGGCATTGTGCGCGATTCCGAACCTGGACGCCGCCACACAGCTCCTGAACCGCGCGCGCGCGATTTCAGGTGATAGTGTCACGGCATTCGAACTGATCCCGCGCATTGGCTTGGAAATGTGCGTGAAGCACATTGCCGGCGTCACCGACCCGCTGTCTGAAAAACACGATTGGTATGTGCTGATTGAATTTTCCACCTCGCGCCCCAACGCGGGTGTGCGCGCAGTGTTCGATCAGTTGCTGGAAACCGCTTTTGAAGACGGCATTGTCACCGATGCTGTGGTGGCCGAAAGCTTAGAGCAGGCTAAGGGTCTGTGGCGCATTCGTGAATCTCTGCCGGAAGCACAGAAGTACGAAGGCGGTAGCATTAAGCACGATGTGTCGGTGCCCGTGTCGTTGGTGCCGAAGTTCATTGAAGACGCCATGAAGGCAGTCACCGCGCAATTCCCCGGCTGCCGCCCTGTGCCGTTTGGCCACGTGGGCGATGGCAACGTGCACTTCAATGTGTCGCAAACGCCGGGCATGGACAAAGACGCCTACTTAAATCAGTGGGAAGCCATGAATCGCGTGGTGCATGACATGGTGGTGGGCATGAATGGTTCGATCTCAGCCGAGCATGGCATTGGCTTGCTGAAGGTTGAGGAGATGAAGCACTACAAAGACCCGGTGGAGCTGGATCTCATGCGGAAGCTAAAAGCTGCCTTAGACCCGGCCAACCTGATGAACCCCGGCAAAGTGGTCGATTAAGATTTTGGTCGCGCCCCTACACCCGCCTTCAGAAGGGTTAACTCGGGTCTAAGTGGGGCTATGACACTTTCGTGATTGTGCTGCCGATTGTGTTTATGGGGCCGGAATAGGCCTTGGCTTGGGGCCAATGTATCCGCTGCCTGGACACATCGCATCCTATTGATTTTATTAACTGTTCTTTTTTGGAACCAAATTCCACCCCAGGTATTGTTATGGGGCAACACTGGGGAAAAGAATAATTTCGCCATGGCTTTAAACCTTGCCAATAGCAAGGTGTGAGACCATGTTGCGCAAGACTGTCAGGACTATTGGTTTCGCGTGTCAGGAGAAGCACAATTATGAAACATCTTAAAACTGCACTGTTGGCCGCTAGCACTTTTGCTATCGCCAGCACCGCAATGGCCACTGAACCGGGCGGCTACGTCAGCCTGGGTGCTGGCTTGCATAGCCCGCGCGATTCTGGCGTCCTCGTCAACGGCACAGCCGGTGAGCTGCGCTTCGACGACGGTCACATCATCACCGGCGCTTTCGGCTACAAGTGGTCGCAAGGCTTCCGCACCGAATTAGAAGTTGGCTTCCGTTCTGGTGAACCCGACAGCCTGTTGAACGCTGGCGTGAACCGCGGCGTCACCGGCCAACAACGAACCTGGTCAGGCATGGCGAACTTCTTGTACGACTTCGACAACGAAAGCGCCTTCACGCCTTACTTAGGCGCTGGCTTGGGCGTGTCGTGGATCGGCTGGAAGAGCGGCTTCCGCACGTCAACGATCCCGAACCTGGATGGCACGGATGAGCGCTTCAGCTGGCAAGGTATTGCCGGTCTGAACTACGACGCCACCAAGAACCTGGGTCTGTTCCTGGAATACCGCTACATCGGCGCGAATAACGCCCGCTTTAGCACTGCGACGGCACCAGCTATCGTCGTCAGCGATCATGACGACCGCAGCCACAACGTGTTGGTGGGCTTGCGTTGGTCGTTCGGTGGCCCGGAAGAGAAGAAGGTTGCTGCTGCCGCTCCGGCCCCAGCTCCGGCTCCCGCTCCGGCGCCAGCTCCGCGTCCGGCACCGCCGGCTATTCCGCAGAAGTTCCTGGTGTTCTTCGATTTCGACAAGTCGAACCTGCGTAGCGATGCCTCGAAGATCGTTGCTGACGCTGTCGAATACGCGAAGAAGAACGGCAAAGCGCGCATCACTGCAACCGGTCACGCCGATACCTCGGGTACGCCTGCTTACAACTTGGCTCTGTCTGAGCGCCGCGCCAAGGCTGTGAAGGCCGAGCTGGCACGCTTAGGGATTCCTGAGAGCGAAGTTGTCGTGCTGTTTAAAGGCGAGTCCGAGCCGCTGGTCGCCACCGGCGACGGCGTGAAGGAACCGCAAAACCGCCGCGTCGAAATCGTGATGGACTAATTTAAACGCAGACTCAGCGTTTACTGAAAACGCCGCACCCGCAATGGTGCGGCGTTTTTATTTGCGGAATGCACATAATAAAAAGCGAGGTGTTCAACACCTCGCTTTTTCTGTGCCGCAGATGTGAGCACTTACTGTGTTTTCGCCGCTGCCTGCTTTGGTTCAACTGACTTAGCTTGTTGTTGCGCGGGCTTTTCAGCCGGGATCGCGCAAGGTGCGGGCTGACTAATGGCCGGTAGCGGATTGGCCGCAGCGACATCCAATAGCACAGCAGGTTGGTCTTGCAGTTCCAAGAACATGTTCCAAGTATGCGTGCAGAACGCCACCGGATCTTCCGAGCGGATAGACGCCGCGGCGTTGGCCAAATCGGTCACATATTTATTCAGCGCCGCAGCGCCGCCAGCGCGGCTATAGTACTTAATCAGATGCGGACCGTAGTTGCCGAGCGTCGACATGTTGGCGGTCACAAAGGTGTTATAAGCATCCTTCTGGCCACAACTTAAACCGGCTACCATTAAACGGCTTTGCAAGTGGCGCAGTCGAAACGCCACACTTTCATCTTTAGACGCACATTGCGACTTCGGAGCTGCCGCACTTTTGGCGACCGCAGGCTTCGGGGCTTGCGGTTTTGCTGCACTTGCCGGGGCGGAATCAGCACCCAGCGCCAATGCCGGCGCGAGCAGCCACGCAGCTGCAACCGCAGTCATCGCTTTGATCGGTGAATTCACAAATACTCTCCCATAGTCCCGCCATGATACGACATTAAGAGGTCACCGCAACCCGAGGCACCGCGGGCCGAATCGGCCCAAATTCTCGTGTCTTGTGAAGTCCTTAGCGTTTAGGCCACATTAAGGATGCCCACTTAAAAGTGAGTTTATGACCGGCATTACGCGATACATCACCCGCCAGCTTTTGATCGGCACGGCCTTGGTCAGTGTCGTGCTGGTGTTCATTGTCTGGCTGACGCAGTCATTACGGTTTTTGCAGTTCGTCATGAACAAAGGCCTGCCCTTGGGGACATGGCTGAAACTGACGGTCTACATGCTGCCCGGTTTCTTCACCCTTATTTTGCCCAGCGCATTCTTCTTCGTAGTGCTGTTTGTGTACAACAAGCTTGCTATGGATAAAGAATTGGTCGTCGTACAAGCCGCAGGCGTGAGCCGGTTGGGTGTCGCGCGTGCGGCAACCATTACAGCAACCGGCCTGACGCTCTTTGGCCTCATTTTAAGTTCGTTGATTGTGCCCGCCTCGGTGCGCGGTTTCAAAGACCTGCAATGGTTGATTCGCACGGATGTTTCACAAGTCCTGCTGCGTGAAGGCGCATTCAATGCATTGGGGGAAGGTCTGACAGTGTATGTGCGCGAGCACGCCAGCAACGGCGAATTGCTGGACCTCATGGTGAACGATGCGCGCAACCCGCAAAAACCGGTAACGCTGTTGGCCGCACGCGGCGCTGTCCGCGAGACCGAACAGAATACCCGCGTCGTGATGCTCTACAAAGGCAGCCGCCAAGAACGGTTAGGGCCGGAACAGCTTTCGGTTTTGTATTTCGATACCTACTCGCTCGACCTTGGCAAAATTGCCGCCACCGAGGGGCAGCGTAGCCCGGACAATCGTGAGCGTTGGACGTGGGAGTTGTTAAGCTTGGATGAAAGCGATGGCTTTACGGAAAATGCCGTCGACCGGATGCGCGCCGAAGCGCACCAGCGGATCACAGCCCCCTTTGCGGCCCTGGGATATGCCCTTCTGGCCGCGGCCTGGCTGCTCTCGGGCAGTTTTGACCGCCGTGGGCAATGGGCCCGAATTGGGGGGGCCGTTTTAAGCGTTGTTGTGCTACAAGCGGCGGCCTTAAGCGCCATGAATGCGACGGCTAAATCAGCAGGCTTCGCCCCGCTGATGTACATTGTGGCGGCTCTGCCCATTATTTTGTCGGCCTATATACTGGCCCGGGGGCTAGGGCGCGGGGTACCATTAATGCCGTTTATAACGGCGAAGAATAACGCCGCTTAAGTGAGCGGCTGTTGCGGTGAGGGGTTTGGGGTTCGTGTTAGCGCGGTTCTCGGTACGTTTGGCGTCCAGTGTCTCGGTTGCAGCGTTGCTGTCTATCAGCAACATGGGCCTGAGCAGCATGGCCCATGCCCAGAAGGTCACCGAGGCTGCCACGAAAGGCAGCGACAGCGCCACTGAACTGCGTGCTGATGAAATGAACTATGACGAAGCCTCGGACACGTTAAAGGCCGTGGGCCACGTGGAAATTGCCCGCGATGGCCGTGTACTGCTGGCCGAAACCGCCACCTATAACCGCACCACTGACATAGCGACAGCTGAAGGTAACGTCAGCCTGCTCGATAAAAATGGCACGGTGATGTTCTTTGATCGCCTCGAGATCAAAGGCGATATGAAGGACGGCTTTGCCAAGGAAGTCCGTGTGCTCTTGGCTGACAAGTCGCGCTTGCGCAGCAAAGAGTTCCGCCGCACTGAAGGCCGCTACAACGAGCTGAAAGATGCCGTCTATACCGCGTGCGATGAGTGTAAAGATCACGATCCCGTCTGGCAGATCAAAGCCGATCGCGTGCAATATGATGATGTCGATGAGATGGTTTATTACCGCAACGCCTGGGTGGAAATCTTGGGCGTGCCGATGTTTTACACGCCATACTTGGCGCACCCCGACCCCACCACCGAGCGTAAAACCGGTTTGCTGCTGCCAATCATTTCAGCGGGCAGCAACTTAGGTCTGTCTTATCAACAGCCTTACTACATCAACATCGCGCCGGATAAAGACGCAACCATCAGCCCGCTTGTCACGACAAGCGCCGGTAAAGGTGTTGTGACGGAATATCGCCAGCATTTTGGCAGCGGCGAATTGCGCATGTTTGGAAGCTTGGTGGCTGATGACCCCGAAGCTGACAAAGATGTGCGCGGTCACATCCAGGGGCGCTTACGTTGGGATATGGATGACAATTGGCGCAGTGGTGCAGACGTCCATTTGGCGTCAGACCGCACATACTTGCGCCGTTACAATTTCGAAGCGCCAACCTGGCTGACCACCAACGCCTTTGCCGAGCGCTTCTCATCAAACTCGTACTTCTCGGCCAATACCTATTACTTCCAGCGCCAGCGCCGTGCGGTTGCTGCCGGCACAACACCAATCATTGCACCACTTCTTCAGTATAGCTATGTGGGCGATCAAGACAGCGATATGGGGTACTTCCAGGCCGATGCAAACGCGCTGGTTCTGGTGCGTGAAGACGGCACCGACAGCAATCGTATCTCGGGCACCATCGGCTGGCATTTGCCCTACACCAGCGACATGGGTTCAGTTTACACCTTCCGCGCCACGTTGCGCGGCGATGGCTATTACGTTCGAGATGTCGTGCAATCAGCCAGCAGCACCTTCACCGGGTCTGTAGGCCGCGTTATCCCCGAAGCATCGGTGGAATGGAAATTCCCGCTGGTGCGCAACGATGGCAACGCGCACCAAATTATCGAGCCGATCATTATGGGGGTGGTCAGCCCCACCGGCCAGAATTCGACAAAGATTCCCAACGAAGACAGTGTGGATTTCGAATTCGATGATTCCAACCTGTTCGACTCCCAGCGCTTTACGGGCTACGACCGCGTGGATGGCGGCGCACGTATTAACTACGGCTTACGCTGGTCCGCTTATGGCCGTGGCGGCGGCAGCGTGTCGACATTTGTGGGGCAAAGCTATCGTTTCACCAACGAAAATGCCTTCTCAAGTCTATCGGGTTTGGATGAACACCTGTCAGACGTTGTGGGCCGCATTGAAGTGAACCCCAATCCATACGTGAATTTGATGTATCGCTTCCGCCGCGATAAAGACACGTTCGCTGATCGCCGCAACGATTTGACGGCCATGGTGGGACCGGAAACCTTACGCTTTGGCGCAAGCTACATCTTCTTGAAGCAGGACCCCACCACGACCACGCTGCAAGAACGCGAAGAACTTTATACGTCTTTATCAACGCGCCTCACACGCTATTGGAGTCTGTACGCCAACAACCGTCAGGACTTAAGCCCTGGCGGCGGTCGCATCCGCACGGCCATTGGCTTCACGTATGAAGATGAGTGCTTCATCTTTGGCCTCGATCTTGCCGACGACAACACCGAAGACCGTGACTTCAAGAGCGGCAAGTCTGTCATGCTGCGCTTTAACTTGAAGACCGTGGGTGACATTAAGTTCAACACCAATGTCGGCACCCGTCAGTAACATGCGTAAGCTTTTCTGGATCATAACAACCACGTTGGCTTTGATAACGGTGCAAGGCTTAGCGCAAGATGAAGAATTGAATTTGCGCGAGCCTGCGGCTCTTGCTGCCGCAGCCGATCGTTACGCGACAGGCACTGGCGTGATCCAAAGTGATGAACGCGCTGTGCAGCTTTATCACCAAGCCGCCGATTTGGGTGATGCCCGCGCGTTATTCAAACTGGGTGAAATGTACGCAGCCGGACGCGGCGTCATGCGAGATGACGCCACCGCCGTTGAGTATTTCCGTGCGGCGATGGCCAAGTCCTATGGTCCTGCCATGACAAGCCTGGGGATTTGCTACGCCGAGGGCAAAGGTGTTCCAGTTGATCCTGCCACCGCCTACACCTTGCTGCAGGGATCAGCCGCTGCGGGGGATCAACGCGCGAAGGATTACCTCGTGCGGGCGCGTTTACGTCCGTAGGACTTTTGTGCCAAAGCCACGAGGCATTCGTCAAACACATTGAAAAATAACACGAATTCCAGCTCTTCCCGGTCTGGTTTTCGCCATCGTTCATCTTTATGTTAGCCGCCTTATCTGGCGGGGTTGTAAGGCGACGTAGGCTAGCAACATTCGTAAAAATCGAATGTCTGGCCTGACGTCCCCAAATCGGTGATCGAGAGAATGAATAAGATTTCGCGTTTCGTTGCTGTGTTCACGGCCTGTGCCGCTTCGATGATTGTATCAGCAAGTGCACAACAGCTTGCCCCTCAGCGCCTGCCGCAAGGTGGCGGCGCAGCAAGCAGTGCTGGCGGCGGCAGTGGCGCAGGCGCCATGGGCATCGCAGCTGTGGTCAACGAAGACATTATCACCGTTTTCGATGTGCAATCACGCTTGGCGATGTTCATGGCCACATCGGGCCTTGAGAACACCCCCGATTTACAACGTCGTGTGTTGCCGCAGGTCATTCAAAGCCTGATCGAAGAGCGCTTGAAACTGCAAGAAGCCAAGCGCTTGAAGATCACCACCACCGAGCCTGAAGTGCGCAATGCGATGGAAATGATCGAAGGTCAGAACAACATGCAACCGGGCAGCTTCCGTAAGCTGTTCACCGAACGCGGTGTTGATATGGGCACGCTGTATTCGCAGATTGAAGCAGACGTGGCCTGGGTGAAAGTCGTGCGCCAGGAACTCCGCCGCAACGTGCTGGTGGCTCCGGAAGAGGTCAAGAATGTAATGGAGCGCCTGAAGGCGAACCAGGGCAAGCCTGAGCATTTGCTGTCTGAAATCTTCCTGCCGGTGAATGCGAACTCCAACGAAGGTGATGTACGCCAATTAGCAGATCGCTTGGTTCAGCAAGCCCGTAGCGGCACGCCCTTCCCAGCCATCGCGCAACAATTCTCGCAAAGCCCAACCGCTGCTGTCGGCGGTGATTTGGGCTGGGTGATGCAAGGCGAGTTGGAAACCGAATTGGATCGTGCTGTCGGCGGTATGGAGCCGAACGAAATCTCCGATCCGATCCGCTCGACCACCGGCTACCACATCCTGGCTCTCCGTGGCCGCCGCGCCTCTGGCGCGCCTGACCCGATGATGTCGGCCGTCACACTGGCGCAGATTTATTTGCCCACAGTAGGTGGCCGCGCCCAAAGCGAAGCGCAGTTGGCGCAGAACAGCAATACGATCATTACACAAGCAAGCGACTGCAAAAGCATGCTGGAGATCGGCAAACGTATTGGCGGGCCTGGTACGGGCCCGATTGATCCTCTGCGTGTCGGCGCTTTACCTGAAAAAGTCCGCAATGCAGTTGCGCCTTTGCCAGTCAACCGCGTCAGCCCACCGATTGAGATTCCCGGTGCACGTCTTTTTGTGATGGTTTGCCAACGCTTTGAAGACAGCGGCTTACCTGATGAAAACCAAATCGCTTCGAAGCTTGAAAACGACAAGCTTGAGAATTTGGCCCGTCAGAAGCTGCGCGACCTGCGCCGCCAAGCGCTGGTTGATGTCCGTATCTAACAGCGGATCCCGCCCCACATGAGCACCGCGCCCATAGCCGTGACGATGGGCGAACCCGCCGGGATTGGCGGGGAAATTACGTTGCGCGCTTGGAACCTGCGCCAGAACCAAGGCCCGGCGTTTTTTGTGATCGACAGCTTGGCGCGCTTAAAAGCGGTCGGCAAAACACTGAATATCGAAATGCCGGTGGAGCGTATTGAGTCGCCAGCGCAAGCCGCAGATGTTTTCAGCCGGGCGTTGCCTGTACTGGAAATTCCAGAAGCGGCTAACACCATGTTCTTTTTAGGTTTGCCCGAACCCGGCACGGCCAAAGCTGTGATTGCGTCCATCGACAAAGCCGTAGCATTGGCGCAAAGCGGCGCTGCAAGCGCCATGGTCACCAATCCAATTCAGAAAGCTATTTTGCAGCAGGCTGGTTTTTCTTTTCCGGGGCATACCGAATATCTGGGCCATCTGGCCGGCGGGTTGGCATCGGTGATGATGTTAGCTGTTGAACGCCCGAGCCCGCCTTTGCGCGTGGTGCCAGTGACCGTTCACACAGCCATTAAGAACGTGCCGAAAGAATTAACCACCGAGAGTATCGTGCACTGTGGGCGCGTGACGGTGGCCGCTTTACAGACAGATTTCGGTATCGCAACGCCACGTTTGGCAGTTACAGGCCTCAACCCGCACGCGGGTGAAGATGGCAAAATGGGCGACGAAGAAATCACCATCATTGCACCAGCCGTCAATCAATTGCGCGCTGAGGGAATTATTGTCTCTGGCCCGGCCCCCGCCGATACATTTTTTCATAGCGCAGCGCGCGCGAAATACGATGCCGTCTTGTGCATGTATCATGACCAAGCCTTGATTCCGCTGAAGACCTTGGACTTTGCCGGTGGCGTTAACATTACGCTGGGCCTGCCGTTCATTCGCACGTCACCCGATCACGGCACGGCAACAGATATCGCGCCCAAGGGCATTGCCGACCCCACCAGTTTCCTGGCAGCTCTTGATGCTGCTTACGCTTTCGCACAACGTCGATGACTGACAATTTGCCACCGTTACGCGATGTGCTGACCAAGCACGGTTTGCGCGCCGACAAAAAGCTGGGCCAGCATTTCTTACTGGATTTGAATCTCACGGGACGAATCGCGCGCGTGGCGGGAGATTTAACCGTGGGCACGACCATTGAAATCGGTCCAGGCCCTGGAGGACTGACGCGCTCATTATTGGCTGCAGGCGCGACTGTTGTAGCCGTTGAGCGCGATGAGCGGTGTTTGCCGATCATGGCCGAGATTGGTGAAGCCTATAAAGGTAAGTTCAGCGTCGTCATGGGGGACGCGCTGAAGGTGGATTTACGACAAATCGCGCCTGCCCCACGACGTATCGTGGCCAACCTTCCTTACAACGTCGGCACGGATTTGCTTTTAGGTTGGCTTGAATACGCGACGGCATTTGAATCCATGACGCTGATGTTCCAATCAGAGGTGGGGGACCGTATTGCCGCGCCGCCAGGTTCAAAAACCTTTGGCCGCCTGAGCGTGCTCGCGCAGTGGCTTTGTGATGTTGAACCGCAGTTCCGCATCAGTCCGCAAGCTTTCACGCCGCCGCCGCAGGTTGAATCGACGGTGATCAAACTGATCCCCCTGTCAAAACCGCGGTATGAGGCGGATCAGAAAACACTAGAGCGTGTGACAGCCGCAGCCTTCGGGCAGCGCCGCAAAATGTTGCGCCAAAGCCTGAAAACATTGGCGAAAGATTCTGGATTCGCTGATGGCTCAGCATTGTGCGAGATCGTCGGCATTGATCCGCAAGAGCGCGCAGAAAATTTATCGGTAGAGCAATTTTGCGCGCTTGCACGTGAAATTGCGCGCCAACCCTAACTATAGATTCTTTACAAAATCACCCAGGCCAATGAGACGGGTGCGCTTCAAACGTTCGGCGTATAAAATACTTTGCACTTGTGCGATGGTTTGCTCGATATCGCGGTTCACCAACACATAGTCATACTCTGACCAGTGGCTCATTTCATCAGCAGCGCGGGCCATACGCTTTTGCACGACCTCTTCACTGTCTTGGCCACGGCTCCGCAAACGACGCTCTAATTCCTGCATGGACGGGGGCAGAATAAAGATGCTGACCAAGTCATTGCGAGCATTCTCGCGCAGCTGCCGGGTACCTTGCCAATCAATATCGAACAACACATCTTTTGACGCGTTGAGTTGCTTTTCAACATGCTCACGCGGCGTGCCGTAGTAATTGTCGAACACACGCGCACTTTCTAAGAATGCGCCCTTGGCCCTCATATCCTCAAACTTCGGCACATCGACAAAGTAATAATGCACGCCATCGCGCTCACCCGGACGAGACTGACGCGTCGTGGCCGATACCGAGAGCACCAAGTTCGGGTCACTCTTCAGCAACGCAGCTGCGATGGAGCTTTTGCCTGCGCCCGAAGGGGAGGACAGCACCAGCATCAAGCCACGGCGTTGGAAAGATTGAACCACTTAATAAAGTCTCCGGGTTATTCGATATTCTGAATTTGTTCGCGCAGTTGATCGATGGTCGCCTTCAGGTCGAGACCAATACGCGTTAAGTCAACGTCTTGCGCCTTCGAACACAGCGTATTGGCTTCGCGATTGAGTTCTTGTGTCAGAAAATCCAAACGTCGCCCACTGGGGCCGCCAGCATTCATCATCTCGCGGGCCTGTTCTAAATGCGCTTTCAACCGGTCAATTTCTTCGCGGATGTCGGCTTTCACCGCCAGCAACGCAACTTCCTGCGCCAGACGTTCTGGCGTAAGGGCACTATTGCTATTGGTGAGCTCGGCAACCTGTCGTTCAAAACGCGCTTTGATGGCGGCCGGTTGCGCCATGGAATGCGCAGCTGCAGCAGTGGCAAGCTCACCCAAGCGTTTCAAGTGACCATCGACAATGGCGGCAAGACGCGCACCTTCTTCGTTGCGCGCCTTGGCAAGACCTTGCAGGGCCGTGCGCAATGAATCGAGCAAAATGCGATCGCGTTCTATTAGTGCCGTGGAATCGAGCTGCGGCTCGATAGGTTCAATGACGCCACGAATGGACATCAATCCATCCAAGCTTGCGCCACTAATACCGGCAGGAAGCGATTGTGCTTTTTTAGCGGCCAACTGAATGAGGTTATCAAGCACATCTTCATTGATGCGCACGCCCAAGGTTTGCGGCTCCCCCGTGAGCACCAGCGACAACGAGACTGAGCCACGCGTGAAGATTTCAGGCACAAGCTTGCGAATGGCGAGATCGAGCGAATCAAAGCCAGGGGGCAAACGCAGGCGCAGATCTAGGCTTTTGCCATTCACACTGCGCGTTTCCCAGGCCCAGGACATGACAGCAGGCGCGGTCATTCGGCCCTCAGCGCGGGCAAAACCCGTCATGCTTGCAACTGGCCGCGCACCCATTCTTACCGTCCCCTATTTCGGCATTTCATAGCCGTCAAAGTATGGGCACGGTTATATCGGTGGGCGCGGGTATTTCAAGGCGTGGACGTACTAGGCATGGCCAAAAATCAAAGGGTTAGGCGTCAAAACCCTGAAATTCACGTACGAAAGCAGCGAAAGCTGCAGGCGGCAGGGGTTTAGAGACCAGGAAGCCTTGAATTTCCTCACACCCGCAGCCTTTTAAGAATCGCGCCTGTTCCTGGGTTTCCACACCTTCGGCTACGACACGTAAGCCTAAACTTTTGCTGAGGCCAATAATCGCTTCAACGATTTTCTCGTCATCCTTGCGTTTGCCGATGCCCGCCACAAATGATCCATCCACTTTCAAGCGGCGGACCGGGAATGCCTGCAAATTCGAGAGCGACGAATAGCCCGTACCAAAATCATCCATCGAAAAGCTAACGCCGGCATCATTCAAGCGGCCAAAGTTTTCACGCACTTTACCTGTGCGTTCCATGGCAACGGATTCTGTGATCTCAATATCAATATCCGCCGTTGAAAGGCCGCTATCTGCCAAGCGCGCCATAACATGCTCATGCAAATTGCTCCGACGGAACTGAACGCCAGACACATTGAAACCCAATTGCAGTTTGGGCAGGCCGGAATCTTGCCACTCTTTGGTTTGACGGCAAATTTCATCAACAATCCAATCGCCAATGGCAATGATAAGATCTGATGACTCCGCAATCGGGATAAATTCATTGGGTGGAATCACGCCGCGCTTTTCGTGCGTCCACCGGATCAGTGCTTCAGCCCCGACCACACGGCCCGAGCGGAGATCAATCTGCGGCTGATAGGCCAACCACAACTGCTTGCGCGCAACAGCGTGGCGCAAATCTTCTTCCAAACTCAAACGCTTGCGAATGTCGGCATCGCGGTCGAAGTAGCACAACGCGTGGCGGCCTTGCGACTTGGCTTGGTACATGGCTAGCTCTGCGTCAGCCAGCAGGTCATTCGGTTCGGTATCGTCCCTGGGATACATCGACACGCCAGCTGAGGCGCCGGGTTTCAATGTATGGTCATTGATCGCCACAGGCTCCCACAACGCATCGAACAGGCGGCGAATCGTGGCGTTGGCCGAGCCCATGTCCTTTACGCCCTCAATTAAGATCGCAAACTCATCGCCGTCCAAACGCGCTAGGGTGTCAGTGGTTCGTAAGTGCGCGGACAACAAGTCTTTCGCCGCCACCAACAACGCATCGCCTGTTTGATGGCCGAAGTTGGAGTTCACCAGTTTAAAGTTGTCTAGATCCAGCAACATCACAGCGACCATGTCGCCAGCGCGTTTAGCGCGTGCAATGGCCGCCTGCAGATGTTCCATGAACAACGCGCGGTTCGGCAAGCCCGTCAACATGTCGTATTGAGCCAAGCGAATCAGCTCATCCTGTGCACGCAAGCGCTCGGAAATGTCTTCCTGAATGATCACAAACTGCGTGATACGGCCTGCCGAATCACGCACGGGGCTAATGGTTTGCTCGGCTGTGTAAAGGTGACCATCCTTATGACGGTTGATCACACGACCGCGCCATACTTCGCCCTTGAGCGTGCGATGTTTGATGTCTTGGTAGAACGATTCAGGGTGGTGACCCGAGCGCAACAGATTGAGATGATGCGACACCAACTCGGCCACGCCATAGCCCGACATCTCTGTCATGGCGCGATTGGCCCATGTAATTATCCCCTCCGGATCGGTGGTAATAATGCCGTTGGCCACAGCCTCCATGGCTTGCGTGCGCAACGCCAACGCTGTTTCGGCATCGCGCACCTGAGTCATGTCATGTAACACGACCAACGTTGCATCCTCGCCTTCCCACGAAATAGGCGCAGTGCGCATTTCAACGAAGGCGAGACGGTTGCCTGTCATCAATTCAATAGCCGTAGCGTTCCCTTCCGCTCCGAAGGGCAACCCAAACTCTTGGCCTTTGAGCAGTTCGCCGGACGACCCGAGCAAAGCTGCGCCCGATGGATTGGCAAATGCAATGCGCCCATGGTGATCAATAACTAAAAGGCCGTCGGCTGATTGCTCGACGGCCCTAAAATACAGCGGGAATCCTTTTGCCAATTCGCGGTCAAGATCACCGCGCTTATTCTGATCAACCAGCATGACCAAAGACGATGAAACATCGTTATCGCTATCCGCGCGTTGCACCGGAATGACAGTCGCGTCACACAGCACGGCTGCGCCATTGGTTTGGAAGCCCATGAATTCACCCTGCCATGTCCGGCCGGCTGAAATGGAAGAGGCCAAATCAATCCACCCCGAATCACCAACCGTGTCGGGCCCAAGCAATCGTGGCTTGCTGTTAAGAAGTTCGAGCGGCGTCAGCGACAACAAATCAGCACAGGCATCATTCGCCCATACAACATTTCCAATATTGTCTGTGACAGCGATGGCCGTCGCTGATCTTTCGAACAACGACGAAACTAAGCGTTGCCGTGCAGGCTGCGGAAAAACATCAGGAAACGATGCTGCAGCAGTCGCAATGACGCCTTGCATGGAACTTTGGCCCTCTTCCCACTCTGAGGGGCCGGTTAGGTCTTTCGACCGGTCCGGTCCACGATTAGTTGATATTTGGTTAATTTGTTTTGCGTCGAAACTATAGAATGGCTATAAATGGCGTCAACGGGATTCGAGATCCTGGGGTCGGCACAAGCCACCGTGCGACGCCCAATACTCCCCGAATCCCATACGCTTCAATGTTCACCATCAAAGGTTATGCGGATGGGACATGTTCTGATTATCGATGACGATTCGGGTGTTCGTGATACTTTCTGGCTGACACTCGAAGCTTGCGGCCACAACGTGACGACAGCCGATGGCGGTGCCGAAGGTTTAGCTGCTGCCAGTCAAAGCGCTCCGGACCTAATTTTCCTCGATCTTAAAATGCCTGGCATGACCGGCGTTGAGATTTTGCAGCGTCTGCAAAACATATGTCCGCAGACCCCTGTTTATATCGTCACGGGATTCTACGAAGAATTCTTAGGGCCCTTGCGTGAGCTACAAAGTAAAGGCGTGCCATTTGAAGTGGCGCGCAAACCGCTCGGCTTTAACGAGATAAAAGCCATTGCCGATGCTGCCTTCGCACCGAAAGGTAAACCCATTTCCGTGACGGCAGGAGCGTGAGTATGAACGCAGTAACCACTGCCAACCGGCGCATCGTTCTGCGATTGTTTGTGGCGGGCACCACAGCCAGCGCTGAAAAAGCCAAGGCCGCGCTGGAAGTTATCTGCGCCCACTTGCGTTCATCCGACGTGACAGCATCCGTCGATTTGCAAATTGTCGACGTACTGGCCGATCCCGACACGGCCCTGATGGACCAGGTGTTCGCTACACCGACAGTGATTCGTGTATCACCCGGCCCCTCACGCCGCCTCTTCGGGGACTTGTCATCGCCAGAGATGGTTATGATTGGGCTGCAATTGGCCCCGGAAGCATCCCTCGTCAGCTAAGTCTCGCCGCGGCTAAGTTCATCTCGCGCTTGATTGAAGCGCTGAACGCCCCCAGCATATCTCTATGATCTGGAGGGGTATTATTTCATGGCACATATTCTCATCACTGGCGCATCATCGGGCATCGGCGCAGCATTGGCGCTACATTATGCCAAACCAGGCGTGCTGTTGAGTTTGCTGGGCCGCGACCTCGCGCGCACCGCAGACATTGCAACGCGTTGCACGGCGCAGGGCGCGACGGTGATTGCGACAATCATGGACGTGCAGAACGAGGCCGCCATGAAAGCCTGGATGCTAGAGCGTGACGCAGCGCAGGCTCTGGATCTGGTCATTGCCAATGCTGGCGTGTCGGCAGGCTCAGGGGGAGCGGGCGAAACACCCGAGCAAACACGCCAGATCTTCTCGATCAATGTGAACGGCCTGCTGAACACTGTTCTGCCTATCATCGAGCCGATGCAACGACGTAAACGCGGACAAATTGCGGTGATGGCATCGATTGCAGGTTTTCGCGGGCTCCCCAGTGCACCAGCTTATTGTGCATCAAAAGCAGCGATTAAAGTGTGGGGTGAAGGCTTGCGCGGCGCACTCGCAGGTTACAACATCAAAGTCTCGGTGATTTGCCCCGGCTTTGTCGTCAGTCGCATTTCCGAACGTAATCGCTTCCCGATGCCGTTTCTGATGCCTGCGTCACGCGCCGCACAGATTATCGCCAACGGCCTCACAGCAAATCGCGGGCGTATCGCGTTTCCCTGGCCCATGGCGATCATGGCGTGGATCATGACGGCACTACCCGATGCGCTGATAGGCGCTATAACCGCGCGCCTACCGCACAAGGAAGCGTTACCGGAACAGCCGTCGTAATGGGGCTTTAAGCACGCTCGCTGTTTTTTGCGCGCTTCGCTTCGCCGTGCCGCACCCACATGTTCAACCCTTCGACCGCGATTGAGAATGCAATCGCGAAATAGAGGTACTCACGTGGAATATGGAAGTGCGCCGCATCAGCGATCAATGCTGTCCCGACCAAGATCAGGAAGGCGAGTGCGAGCATTTTCACCGTCGGGTGACGGTTGATAAAGCCTGAGACACTGTTGGCCGCAACCATCATGGTGATGATCGCAATCACAATGGCCGCAATCATGACCGGTAAATTGTTGGTCATACCGACCGCCGTAATGATGGAATCGAGAGAGAATACAAGGTCCAGCACCATGATCTGGCTGATCACAGCCCAGTATTTGGCATAGCCCTTCACGGTCGGGTCCGAGCCACCTTCAACGGACTCGTGAATTTCGGTCACCCCCTTGTAGATCAGGTACAGCCCCCCGACCCCCAAGATCACATCGCGCCAACTGACAGCGAAGTCGACAATAGTAACAACAGGTTCAGTTAAGCCTGCAATCCACGTCAGGCTCATCAGCAGCGCAACACGCAAGAACAACGCAAAAAACAGGCCGATGCGGCGGGCCGATTGCTGTTGGCTTGGTGGCAGGCGCGACGAGACAATGGCCAAGAAGACCAAATTGTCGATGCCGAGAACGATCTCCAGCACCGTTAAGGTAAACAGAGCGGCCCAGGTTTCTGGATTTAAGAGGTACTCAACCATGGCTTAAAGGGTCTTCTTCTTTCGTTTGCGTGAGGCCAGCAGATTAAGCGTTTCGATGAGCGCTGAGAAGGCAATTGCGAAATAAAGATAACCGCGCGGAATGTGAAAATGGGCGGCGTCCGCAATCAACGCAACACCGATCAGCAGTAAGAAGCCCAACGCCAACATTTTGACAGTGGGATGACGGTTCACGAAATCGCTGACGGGCGTTGCCGCAAACAGCATGACCAGAATCGACGTGACCACCGCTGCAATCATCACCGGTATATTGTCGGTCATACCGACTGCGGTAATGACTGAATCCAGCGAGAACACCAAGTCGAGAATAACAATTTGAACGATCGCCGCCGCAAAAGTGGTGGTGACCACGTTCTGCTCTTCCTCGTGACCTTCCATGGTGGTGTGGATTTCATGCGTCCCCTTATACAGCAGGAACAAACCACCCACGCCCAAGATCAAATCGCGCCAGGACAGATCAAACCCTGACACTGTCAGAATTGGTGCAGTTAAGCCCACAATCCACGACAAACTCATTAACAGTACAACGCGCATGCCAAGCGCCAAGAACAGGCCGATCCGGCGGGCATTCGGCTGCTGATGTGCAGGAAGCTTTCCTGTGACAATCGACAAGAAAATGATGTTGTCGATGCCAAGGACGATTTCGAGCGCGGCCAGAGTCAGAAAGGCAGCCCACAGGGCTGGGTCGGTCAACATCTCGATCATCGGTGGGTCACGCTTTTGCCATTATGAAAACTGAAGGGGTCGTACAGATAAATACGGCACAGGAACAATCACAAACCAGTAAGCCCAACACACCCGCGGGGGTGACTTATTTCGCCTTGGTTTCAGGCTTAGTAGCTGCGTCAACCTTCGTTGATGCAGGCCCATCCGTTAACTTTCGCCAGCGGGCGACGTTTTTATTGTGCTCAGCCAGTGTTGCCGCAAATGCATGCCCACCAGTGCCATCGGCGACAAAATACAGCGCATCTGTCATTTCTGGATTGAGAACCGCCGCGATGGATGCGCGACCTGGATTGGCAATCGGTGATGGCGGCAAGCCGTCAATCACATAGGTATTAAATGGTGTGGGGGCCGCCAAATCCGCACGCGACAACTCACGATCAAGCCCTGTGGGACTAATACCATAGATGACGGTCGGATCTGATTGCAGGCGCATTTTCTTTTTCAGGCGGTTGATAAATACGCCCGCGACTTTGGGCCGCTCGGCCGCAATGCCCGTTTCTTTTTCAACGATGGACGCCAGCACCATAGCTTGTTGCGGGGTCGCAATAGGCAAGTCAGCTGCGCGTTTCGGCCACAAATCTTGCAGCAAGGCTTCGCGCGCCTTACGCATGCGCTCGACTAGCCCACTACGCGTATCGCCCCATTCGTAGCGATAGGTTTCGGGCAATAAATCACCATCTGGAACTTGAGCGGGTGGTTCGCCTTCCAACCCCTCCGCAGTCCTCAAGATTTTCACGATATCGTTGAAAACCAAACCTTCGGGAACCGTGACAAATCGCGCTACGACATCGCGCTTCACCAACTTCTCCAGAACTGCGGTGATGCTGATGCCCGCATCAAACTTGTACTCACCCGGCTTCAAATTTCCGCCTTGGTTTGTACGGCGCGCTTCCCATTCAAACAGATAGTTGTTCATCACCACACCAGCCTCATCCAACTGGCGCGCAATCGTGGAAAGACCTGAACCTGATTTAATAATCAGTGTTGTCGGTTGCGCCAGTGGGCCAGGCGCTGTGACTGCATGCTGCGACCACAAATACGCGCCAATCAGGCCGGCAAGAGCGAGAGCAATGAGCGACAGAAATGCAGTAAGCAGACGGTCGCGCATAACGTTCACCTGAATTAATTACGGCGCCGGACCAAGCACGAGGGCCGCATTCGTGCCCCCGAAGCCGAACGAGTTAGACAACGCGTAACGGATTTTACGTTGCTTTGCCTGATGTGGCACGAGATCGATGTTCAAGCCTTCTGACGGATCATCAAGGTTCAACGTCGGCGGTGCAACTTGATCACGCAACGCTAAGATTGAGAAAATGGCCTCGACAGCACCAGCGGCCCCCAACAGGTGGCCAATGGCTGACTTGGTGGATGACATTGAAAGCTGGTTCACCGCATCACCAAATAAACGCTTCACAGCATTCAGTTCAATCTCATCACCCTTTGGCGTCGATGTGCCGTGGGCGTTGATGTAGTCGATGTCCGAGAAATTTAAGCCAGCATCACGCATGGCACCGCGCATCGCACGGAAACCGCCCGAGCCGTCCTCAGATGGCGCCGTGATGTGGTACGCGTCGCCCGACAAGCCATAGCCCAGAATTTCGCCATAAATTTTCGCGCCACGCTTTTTGGCGTGTTCGTATTCTTCCAATACGACAACGCCTGCGCCTTCGCCCATGACAAAACCATCGCGACCTTTGTCCCACGGGCGGGACGCTTTAGTCGGTGTGTCGTTATAAGAGGTCGACAGCGCTTTGGCCGCCGCGAAGCCCGCCAAGCCTAAGCGGCTGAGGGCCGATTCAGCGCCGCCGGCCACCATCACGTCGGCATCGCCGTACTTAATCAGGCGGCACGCATCGCCGATAGCATGGGCGCCGGTCGCACATGCGGTGACAGGCGCGTGGTTGGGACCTTTGAAGCCGTGTTTGATCGACACCTGACCCGAAGCCAAGTTGATCAAACTGGCCGGAATAAAGAAGGGGCTCACGCGACGCGGGCCTTGGGCTTCAAGTGTAATTGCCGTTTCGGCAATCATAGACAAACCACCGATGCCCGAACCGATCATGACACCGGTACGTTCTCTTTCTTCATCGGTGGGCGGAACCCAGCCAGAGTCTTTGACTGCTTCATCGGCTGCGCCAACAGCGTACACGATAAAATCATCCATGCGGCGACGCTCTTTTGGGCTCACCACATCATCGAAAACGAAACGATAGGGGTGGTCTTCGGCTGTCGGCACAGCACCACCGATACGGCACGGCAGATCATCCACCTTAAATCTTGTGATGGTATCAATGCCTGACTTCGCAGCCAGCAAACGTTCCCACGTGCCTTTCACGCCATTCGCAAGCGGCGTTACAAGCCCGATGCCAGTCACAACGACGCGTTTATTTTCAAAAGCCATGCCGATCTGCCTCACTCATGGATCTGAACTTCACTCTACGCCGCTTATGTAGGGGCCTCAAATTGCCTTGGAAACTGCCCCAAGCCCACAAACGGCGATGGGACCCGGTTGGCCCAGGTCCCATGCTAAACTTTTATATAACCGGCGAACACGCATGTTCGCCCAGGGGAGTTCCCCAGTTATTTCTTTGCGTTCGCGTCGATAAACGCGATGGCGTCTTTCACGGTGAGAATTTTCTCAGCCGCGTCATCCGGAATTTCCACGCCAAATTCTTCTTCGAACGCCATGACCAGTTCGACGGTGTCCAAGCTATCGGCGCCCAAGTCGTCGATAAAGCTGGCATTGTCCGTCACTTTGGCTTCTTCGACGCCCAAGTGTTCGACGACGATTTTTTTCACGCGCTCGGCGACCGTGCTCATTCCTCTTTCCTCACGCTCTTATTGTTTGATGCGAGTAGTTTGTGATGCGACTAGAAGATGTTCGTTCAAAATAAACGGATTCATCGCTGAAGGGTTTGGCATGTCCGCCCGGCCCTAAAGTGACAGCGTGGTAGCATATCCCCTTTGGCTTGGCTAGGGCCGCACCCAGCCCCTTAAACCTCTGATTTTTCGGCTAAATCATCGCCAATCCGCCGTTCACATGCAAGGTTTGGCCCGTCACGTAACCAGCTTCCGCGCTGGAGAGGTATGCCACGGCACCCGCGATATCATCGCCCGACCCCATGCGTCCCTGCGGAATAGAATCCGTAATGCGCTTCTTTTGTTCGTCGTTCAGCGCATCGGTCATGGCACTGGCGATAAAGCCGGGCGCCACAGCATTCACCGTAATATTGCGGCTAGCCACTTCTTGCGCCAGCGACTTGGTCATGCCGATCAGTCCGGCTTTCGAAGCCACGTAGTTCACTTGGCCCGGGTTGCCGGTGACGCCAACCACGGATGAAATATTGATGATCCGGCCATAGCGGCGTTTCATCATCCCCTTCACAGCTGCCCGCGACAGCCGAAAGGCTGTGCCCAGATTGACGTTAATGACGTCCCAAAAATCCTGGTCTTTCATGCGCAAAATCAAGCCATCGCGCGTAATGCCCGCGTTATTCACCAGGATATCGAGCTGGCCCATAGCAGCCTCTGCGTCAGGCACCAACTTTTCCACAGCTTCAGCGTCCGAGAAGTTGCAGGTAACAACGTGCGCGCGCTCTTTAAGTTCGTTCGCCAGTTCTTCCAGTACTTCTTTGCGTGTGCCGTGCAAGGCAACGACAGCGCCTTGCGCATGCAGTGCTTTTGCAACCGCGCGACCAATGCCGCCGCTAGCGCCTGTCACAAGAGCTGTTTTACCAGTCAGATTAAACACGGATCGCCCCCTATACGCGCTTCAAGAATTCTTCGACGTCTTTGGGCCCCTGAATGCTGATGCCCGCAACGTCGCCGTGAATACGTTTCGCCAACCCCGTCAGCACTTTGCCAGAGCCCACTTCAATCAGGGTGTCAACGCCCGCTTGCTGCATCAATAAAACACTCTCGCGCCAGCGCACCATCGCTGTCACTTGCTCGACCAACAGATTACGAATTTCATCGGGGTCAATGGCGGTGGCTGCCGTGACGTTAGCGATCACCGGCACCGACGGCGCCATGATTTCAACTTTCGATAGCGCCTCCGCCATCACGTCAGCCGCAGGCTTCATCAGCGCACAATGGAACGGTGCGCTCACGGCCAACATGATCGCGCGCTTAGCCCCTTTTGCTTTGGCAATATCAATCGCGCGCTGCACGGCCGCCGCATGGCCCGAGACCACAACCTGGCCCGGTGCGTTATCGTTTGCCGCCGCGCAAATTTCACCGTTGGCGGAGGCTTCCGCTGCGACCGCTTGGGCTTGATCCAGTTCCAACCCCAGCAATGCCGCCATGGCGCCCACACCCACCGGCACAGCTTTTTGCATTGCCTGGCCACGTGTTTTGAGCAACCGCGCTGCGTCCGATAATGACAGAGAACCAGCTGCGGCCAGCGCAGAATATTCACCGAGCGAGTGCCCCGCCACATAACGCGCGGTATTACGGATAGTGACTTTGCCTTGCTTCTCGAGAACTTTCACGACGGCCAGACTAACAGCCATAAGCGCAGGCTGCGCATTTTCTGTGAGCGTCAGATCGCTTTCGGGGCCTTCGAACATCAACTTGGACAGGTTCTGTTTGAGTGCCTCGTCCACCTCACCGAAAATCTCGCGGGCTTCCGGGAATGCATCGGCCAAATCTTTGCCCATGCCCACCGCTTGCGACCCCTGACCGGGGAAAACGTAAGCCCAACTCATGCTTTCGTGTCCTTCGTGATGTTGATGCGTCTGGGGCAGATTATCACCATGCCCCGAATGGCCGCGTGAAGTGCGGGGAAACAGCCAAAGTGTCAAGGCAGATGGGTCCATACTCAACCGCGAAGTACCTGATAGAGCTTGAATTTTTGGGACGATTTCCAAATTTGGGCCTCCCCCGTGAATGTCTGTTTTATGGGAATTGATTATCGTTTTATTTTAATTTATTAATGCAGGGCTTGGGCTAAACCTTGCTGTTCGCAGCGCCTCGTGACCGATTTGGAACCGTAAATGACCGATTTAGAACGTTTAAGTGCCGTGAGCCGCATGTTGGGGTGGGTGTGTCTGGCCCTGATGATTGCGCTGCCCTGCTGGGTCATTACCGGCTGGTTGTCATTCGAGACGTGGGGCCCCAGCATGGCCAGTCGCTTAGGGATCGGGCGCGACTACTCCATCCCCACAACGCTTGTGCCCGAACAGATCGCGCTGGGCATTGCCGTCACCATGGCGCCTGTCGGCACCATGATTTTTGGCCTGTGGAATTTACGCAAACTTCTGATCGGGTTTGGGACTGGTCAGATCTTCACCCTCGAGAACACGCATTACCTCAAAGTGTTCGCGTGGTCGGTGCTGGCCGTAATCATCATTCAATTTTTCACCGACGGTTTGTTGTCTGTGGTGCTGACGCTGAACAATCCGCCGGGCCAACGCATTCTGGCCTTGGGCGTGTCGAGCGATCAGGTGGTCGCTTTCTTCTTTGGCGCTGTGTTCGTGTTGATTGCCAAAGTGCTGGAAGAAGGCCGCAAGCTTGCTGATGAAAACGCCTCGATTTTATAGGCTCTAAAGCAATGTCTATTGTTGTGAACCTTGATGTGATGATGGCGCGCCGTAAGGTGAAGTCGAAAGACTTAGCTGCCTTCGTTGGCGTGACGGAGCAAAACATGTCGCTGCTGAAGTCTGGGAAAATTAAGGGCGTGCGCTTCTCAACGCTGGAACGCATTTGCGCCTATCTTGATTGCCAGCCCGGCGACATCCTGGAGTACAGGCCATCGGAATCGCTGTCCACCGACGATGAACCACACGCAGAAGCCGCGGAGTGACCAGAATGACTCACACCACAAATCTCGCCCAAACGTTGCCGTCGGTTGAACTATCCATTGCGGCCACAAGCGAAGAGTTGGAAATCCTGGCGGCTGCCGCCCAACGCAAACACATGTCGCTGAAAGACTTCCTGCGCGTGCAGTTGGTTCTGGCCGCTAAAGCCGCCACCAAAACAGCCCCCGAATCACCTCGGGGCCAGCCGCCAAAAGCGCCTGAAAAAGGGGCTTTTGAACGCAATCAAAGCGCGTTGACGCACGCTTTTCTGCCCTAACGAGTCCTTAAAAGCCGCTAAGCTATTGAAATAGCTGATAATTAAATTTTCGGGCGGCCTTGTCTGGGGTCCGGAAATGTATATATTCCGCGCCTTCCATAGCTCCTTGCCGTTGGCCCTGTGCCTTCGGCTATGTCGGGCGCCGATGGTCGGCGACCAGACGAGACAAGCCACAAGGAGTCCAGAGCCATGGCTTTATACGAAAGCGTGGTGATCGCGCGTCAGGATTTGTCGACAACTCAAGTCGACACCCTCGCCGATGACCTCACCAAGATCCTCTCTGAAGGCGGCGCCAAAGTCACCAAGCGTGAAAGCTGGGGCCTGCGTTCATTGACCTTCCGCGTGAAGAAAAACCGCAAAGGTCACTACGTCCTTTTCAACCTCGATGCTCCGGCTGCGGCCATTCAAGAGTACGAGCGTCGCATGCGCATCAACGAAGATGTGTTGCGTTACCTGACCGTGAAAGTCGACACCCTGGAAGAAGGCCCCTCAGCCGTTCTCCAGAACAAAGACCGTGGCGAACGTGAAGAACGTCCGGGCGGCTTCGGCGGCGGTGGTCGCGGTGGCTTCGGCGGCGGTGGCCGCGGTGGCTTCGGCGGCGGCGGTGGTCGCGGCGGCTTCGGCGGCGGTGACCGTGGTGATCGCGGCGGCGATCGTGGTGGCCGTGGCGGTCACTTCGAATCACGTCGTGGCGGCGGTGCTCCTGCTAGCGAAGGTGGAGAATAATCATGAACAAAGCACGTCGTCCGTTCTTCCGTCGTCGCAAGTCTTGCCCGTTCACGGGTGAGAATGCCCCGAAGATTGATTACAAAGACGTCCGTTTGCTGCAGCGCTACATCTCTGAGCGCGGCAAAATCGTCCCCAGCCGTATCACGGCTGTGTCGACGAAAAAGCAACGCGAGTTGGCCCGTGCGATCAAACGCGCGCGCTTCCTGGCTTTGCTGCCGTACGTTATCGCTAGCTAACATGAGTTTGACTGAGGGCCGTGCACCGCATGGCCCTCGGTTTTTGCCATGAACCGCTCCGCGCTCCTGGCTGTTGCTGCCGGCGTCTTTGGCGCCACGCTTTTGGTTGCAGCACTGCAAGGGTCTTTGATTGGAGTTACGTTCGGGCTGTTGTTTTCATCGTTGCCGCTGGCGATGGCGGTGTTGGGCTTAGGCCCCGCTGTTTTGCCAGTTGCTGTGATGGGCGGTGCAGTCGCCGCGACGATCCTGACCGGTTCGTTTGTCGGCGCGCTGCTTTACTTTGTGATGGACGTTTTGCCGATCGCGTTACTCGCGCGGTTTGCCCAGACAGAAGCACAAGGAACTTTGCCACGCGGCATCGCGCTGGGTTTAGGCGCAAGCTGGTTGGCAATCGCGGCAGCCGCCGTAGTGGTTTTGGCTTTGATCCTGATGCCCTTTGGCCCCGATGGCCTGGAAGCATCGCTTAAGGCCGGATTGGATAAACTTCTTGCCGAGGTCGTCGCGGCCAAAGGCGAAACGGAACAGACGGCGCAACTGACAGCGATGCTGAAAGCGGCTGCGGTCTGGCTTCCGGGAAGTGCTGGATTGAATTGGGGCTTGCGCGCAATTGCAAGTGTCACGCTGGCTCAGGCCATGTTGGTGCGCTTGGGGTATGCGTTGAACGCCAGCCCCGCGTATCGCCGTATGGCGGTACCGAGTTGGTTTGTTGCGGTGCTTGGCGCAAGTTTCGCCATCGGCGGTTTGGCTGATGGTGACATCGGCTTCGTCGCCAAAAACATCGCGATGGTGTTGTGCTTACCCTTGCTGCTGCAAGGCCTGGCGGTGGTTCACTGCGGTCTTGGACGGCTTGGAAATGCCAGCATGTTGCTGGCGGGATTTTACGTACTAGCGTTTCTGACGGCAGGTTTGTCGTCTGTCGTGCTGGTGAGTTTGGGTCTGGTCGATCATTTTTTGAAACTGCGTGAGCGCATGGACGCTCGTTCGCAAGGAGGCGTGTGATGCAGGTGATTTTGTTGGAACGTATCGAACGTTTGGGCGCCCTTGGTGACGTCGTGAACGTGAAGCCGGGTTTCGCCCGCAACTTCCTTCTGCCGAAGAAGAAAGCCTTGCGCGCAAACAAGGACAATGTGGCGTACTTTGAAAGCAAGCGCTCGGAACTCGAAGCCTTGAACGCCAAGAACCGTGACGCAGCTCAAGTCATTGCAGGCAAGCTGGACGGCTTCAAGCTGATCCTGGTGCGCCAAGCTGGTGAAGGCGGTCAATTGTACGGTTCGGTGAGCGCGCGCGACATCGCCGACGCTTTGGTCGAGCAAAAGTTCAACATCGAACGCACGCAAGTTGCTCTGCCGAATGCGATCAAGGTGTTGGGCGTAAACAAAATTCCGGTCCGCCTGCATGCCGATGTGAAAGTCACCATTGAAGTGACCGTGTCGCGTTCGCTGGAAAAGGCTGACATCGACGCCGCTCAAGCTGCCAACCTGCTCGAGCGTCCGGAAGACGCCGAGAAGTTGCTGGCGGCTGCCGCTCCGACCGAAGGCGAAGACGCTGACGGCGTGGACGAAGCCGAAGAAGAAACGGCTGCCTAAGCAGCACTTCAGGCTATCATTTCGAACCGGCGCAGGGGCAACCTTGCGCCGGTTTTGTTTTAACTGCGTGGTATTATGGGGTGTGGCCCTTCTAGCCCCCTGACCTATATAAACGCTGCACGAATCATACAATTTAAACGCCAAAGACTTCTGGAGCTTCCGATGAGCGAGCAAATCCCCGTCACGGTTCTGACCGGTTACTTAGGCGCTGGCAAAACCACGCTGTTGAACCGTGTCCTGTCGGAAGATCACGGCAAGAAATTCGCTGTCATTGTGAACGAGTTCGGCGAAATCGGTATCGACAACGATCTGGTGGTGGGTGCCGACGAAGAAGTGTTCGAGATGAACAACGGCTGCATTTGCTGCACCGTGCGCGGCGACCTGATCCGAATCATTGCCGGGTTGTTGAAGCGTAAAGGCAAGTTTGACGCGATCCTGGTCGAAACCACAGGGCTCGCCGACCCTGCCCCCGTAGCCCAAACCTTCTTCGCCGATGAAGACGTAAAGAAGCGCACCAAGCTCGATTCAGTCCTGACAGTTGTTGACGCCAAACACGTTCTGCAACGCTTGGCCGACAGCCCGGAAGCCAAAGACCAAATCGCGTTTGCCGATATTATTCTGCTGAACAAAACCGATGCCGTGTCTGCCGATGAACTGAAAAAGGTCGAAGAGAAGATCCACGCCCTGAACCCGTTCGCGCGCGTTCATAAAACCGAACGCTGCAACATTGGGATTGATAAAATTCTCGACCAAGGCAGCTTTGATCTACAGCGCATTTTGGATATCAAGCCGCACTTCCTGCCGCAGGAAAAAGCACACGATCACAAACATGATCACGATCATCATGACCATAAGCATGATGATCATTGCGAAGACGAAAATTGCGGCCACGACCACCACAACCATGATCATCACGACCATGATCATGCTGATAACGCACATTATCACGATGAAGATATGGACAGCATCTCACTGTCCACCGACAAGCCCTTGAACCCGGCCAAGTTCAACGATTGGATCAACGATGTGCTGGCCCAGAAAGGCCAAACCATCTTGCGCTCTAAAGGCATTCTGAATTTAGCCGACGCCGAGAACCGCTATGTGTTCCAAGCCGTGCATATGATGTCGGAAGGAGCGTTTGCCGGTCCGTGGCCCGCCAAAGATAGCCGCAAGAGCCGCATGGTCTTCATCGGCCGTGATTTGGATTTCGATGCCCTGAAAGCTGGCTTCACAGCCTGCGAAATCGCCTAAAGCACGGCCATGTCTTCAGCGCAGAAGTCATCTAACGCCCCGCTGATCGAAAGCATGGGCATGTCGTGGTTTGCCGATGCCTACACCATCGGCGCGTATGCAACGCCTGACAGCCGTTACTTTGTCTGTAACTTTGGCGACGGCACGGTGCGCATCCTTGATCTGACCAACACCGCCGATGGTTTTAAAATCATCGAAGCACACAAAGGCGGCGCGCAGTGCTTATCGCTCGACTTTGAAAAAGGTGCGGTTTTATCGGGCGGCGACGACGGCAAACTTGTGCAGGTGAAAGTCGATGGCACCACCGAAATTATTGCCGACATTGGCCGCAAGTGGGTCGAGCACGTCACCGCGTCCGACACGGGCTACCGCGCTTACGCGTCAGGCAAAGACGTCTTCATTCAAGGCAAAAAGAGAAACGAAGAGCCGCGCAAAGTGACGCACGCGTCTTCCGTGGGTGGGCTGGCCATTAATCCCAAGGGTCGCCGTTTAGCGGTCGCGCACTATGACGCTGTCAGCTTGTGGTGGCTGGCCACCAAAGACAGCACGCCGCAAACATTACCCTGGAAGGGCTCGCACCTTCAGGTGGGCTGGAGCCCCGATGGTGATTACGTCGTCACGGCAATGCAGGAAAATTCGCTGCACGGCTGGCGCTTATCAGACGGCCAGCATTTCCGCATGGAAGGCTATGCCGCCAAAGTGCGGGCGTTATCTTTCGTGCGCAAAGGCCAGTTCCTGGCCACCGGAGGCGCCGATACCGTGATCTGCTGGCCCTTCACGGGCGGCGGCCCCATGGGCAAAGCGCCGCAAGAATTCGGCGGCATGATGAACGGCCCGCCGGTCACGTGTGTCTTAGCACACCCCAAGATGGACATCATCGCGGCGGGTTTTGACGATGGCAAAGTGATCGTTGGTCAACCTGGCAGCCCGCGCGTGATGCCAATTGCCGAGCCGTTCAAGGACAAAGAGAACAGTGCTGTGTCCGTATTGGCGTGGACACCGGATGGTCACCGCTTATTGGCGGGCACCGAGAACGGCGATATTCATTTGGTCGATTTCCGCCTCGTCCCGTAAATAGGACCGTTAAGTACGATCTGCAGGCAGTTTCATTTTGTACGTCAGTGCGAGTGCAATAAGAGAGACGCTGGCCGCAATGATCAACGCCTGATCAGGGCTGGTTGATTTTGCCACAAGCCCCCACATGGGCGAACCAAACGCATAGCCGCTCATCAACACCAAATTGATCAGCGCCATGCCACGCCCGCGCACCTCATCGGGAAGCACCATCTGTGCGCCCACTTGGCTTGCCGACATGACAAAAAACCACGTGCAGCCCAGCACACACGTTAACAATCCCAGCGCAACCACGGTCGCAACATAGGCCATTGCCAACAAGGCCAATGCATTAATGGCAATGGCAACCGCGACAATCACATCGCGCGAGAAATGATGAGAGATGCGCGAGAAACTAAGCACCCCGACAACAGCCCCCAACCCCATGCCGCTAAAAATAAGCCCGAAGTCGCCAGGATTTAGCGCTTTTACCGGCAAGATTGCTAAAATGATGGACGACACCACGAAGAAAATACCGCCGCGAATAAGCAGTGCGCGGAACGGGGCTGAGCTTTTGGCAAAGGCGATTGCGCCAAATAGCATCAGCATCAAGGACTGCGGTGCGCGCGGAACGTGTGGCTTCGAAGGTCGCCATGTCATCAACGCGACGATGACCCCGATATAAGCCACAGCATTAAAAGCCGTCATGCTGACGGCTCCCAAGACCGGGATCAGCGCACCGGCCAACGATGGGCCCACGATGCGCGCGAGATTGTTGGTTAGCGAATAAATCGCAACCGCCTGCGGCAGGTCTTTCAAGCCTACCATCTCGGCCCAGATCGCCGATTGTGTGGGGATGTTCAGCGCATATCCGACAGCAAACAGCATCAACAGCGCCAGCAGTAGCCAAGGATTATGCAAGCCGCCAAGAATAACCACCGTCAACGCCGCAGCAGCCCCCATCATCCACGCTTGGCTGAAGATCATGAACTTGCGCCGGTCCAGCATATCGACGAGCACACCGGCCAGAAGCAGCAAAAGCACGGGCGGAATAAAAAGGGCCGTCTGCACCAGCGACACCATGAACGGGTCGCCATCCGACCACAGCCGCATCAGATAGGCTGCCGCCACCGTCTGCATGAAGTAGCCCATGTTGGCCACCGTCACCGTGACCATGAGATTGCGGAACGGCGGATACCTTAAAGGTGCCCATAGGGAGGCTGGTTTGGAGGACGAGTCGGACAAAACGAATCTCAAATTGCACAGAAATCGGCGTTCTTCTTAGCTTGCCCCGCGTTTTCAGAACCAATGAGTTTGTCGCCTTGTTCAATAAGCACTACACCTTGAGTCCGCCCTGGCTTATCCACAAATTTCACTTCTTATCCCCGCTATTCACAGGTGAAATTGATAAATTTCAATGGGTTAGGATGTTAAAAGAATAACATCATGAACACACCGATTTTAAAACCCGTCGAGCCGGTCTCGTCGGCCTTCCGCTCGCCTCCGCAGAACATCGACGCGGAGAAGGCGCTGCTGGGCGCGATCATGATGAACAACCGGTCTTATGAAAAAGTATCGGACTTCCTGTTGCCGACGCATTTTTCAGATCCGGTCAATGCGCGCATCTATGAGTCCATGATCAAGCTGATCGAGCAAGGCCATCAGGCCAACCCGGTCACGCTGAAAACATACCTTGAACGCGATGAAGTGATCATTGCTGCCGGTGGTATGCAGTACATTGCGGCCCTCGCCGGCTCGGTTGTCACCATCATCAACACGGCTGATTACGGAAAACTGATTTACGATTTGCACCTGCGCCGCGAGCTCATCGCGCTTGGTGATGACATCGTGAATGACGCATTTGATGTGCTGCCCGATGAAACAGCCATCAATCAAATCGAAAGTGCCGAGCAGCGCTTGTTCAACTTAGCGGCTGACGGCGCAACCGAAGGCGGTTTCCAAAGTTTCGAACGGGCCGTCGTGACAGCGCTCAACATGGCCGAGGCAGCTCACCGCCGCGAAGGGGCGCTGGCGGGTGTGACCACCGGCCTTGTGGATTTGGACCGTAAGCTTGGTGGCTTGCACGAGTCAGATTTGCTGATTTTGGCCGGTCGTCCGTCGATGGGCAAAACCGCACTCGCCACAACGATGACCTTCAACGCAGCGCAATATTACGCCACCACCGACAACCCCGATGATCGCGGCAAGGCGGTTGCGTTCTTCTCGCTCGAAATGTCTGCGGAGCAATTGGCTACGCGTATTTTGTCCGAACGCGCACGCGTTTCCAGCCACGAAATCCGCACCGGCAAATTATCCAACGAAAACTTCGCGCAGTTGGTGGGCGCATCCCAAGAACTGAACGATTTGCCGATGTACATTGACGATACACCGGCTGTAACTGTCTCGACCATTCGCACACGGTGCCGCCGTTTGGCCCGTCAACCCCGCAAAGGTATGGCACCGGACCCCACGCGCAATAACTTAGGGCTGATTGTGATCGACTATTTGCAGCTGATCGCGGCCAGCAAAACCGAGCGCAGCGAAAACCGCGTGCAGGAAATCTCATCCATCACGCGGGGCCTAAAAGCGCTGGCAAAAGAACTGAACGTGCCCGTTATTGCGCTCTCGCAGCTCAGCCGTGCGGTTGAACAGCGTGAAGATAAGCGCCCGCAATTGTCTGACTTGCGTGAATCAGGAAGTATCGAGCAGGACGCCGACGTGGTGATGTTCGTGTTCCGCGAACAATACTACCTGGAACGCGCCGAGCCCTCGCAGCGGCCCGAGGAGTCCGATGAGAAATACCATGAGCGCGTTTTGAAATGGCAGCAGTCTTGCGAGCGCGCCCACAACATCGGTGAAGTGATCGTGGCCAAGCAGCGTCACGGGCCCATTGGCACGGTGCGGCTGCACTTCGAACCCAACTTCACGCACTTCTCAGATCATATCGACCAAGAGATGCTGCCGGAACAGATGGAATAAGGCCCGTCAGGCGCAAATCCATCCTCAAGAAAGCCTCATTTCAATCAGAAATGAGGCTTTCTCTTGCGCCCGTTTTGTGATTCTTAATTTGTGATGTTTTCCGCCGCATCACCGCCCGCCCGTTCCATTTCGCGCCCCGAAGATCGCGCTGGCGCGATCCTGACTATTGATCTGGTGGCACTGACCGAGAACTGGCGCATTCTGAAAAAGAAAGCCGCACCTAGTTGCGACGTGGGCGCGGTCGTCAAATCAGATGCCTATGGATTAGGATTAGAACAGGTTGGCCGCGCACTTCATGCTGCAGGCTGCAAAACCTTCTATGTGGCGCATTTGGATGGCGCCATTACCTTGCGCCAAATCATTGGCCCCGGCCCGCGCATTGCCTGCTTGAACGGCCCTAATAAGGGCACCGAGCGCGACCATGTGGCCCATCGCATTATCCCGGTCTTAAGCACGCCTGAGCACATCAAAGCCTGGTGCACATACGCTTTGAAAGAAGACGTGCTGTCGGAAAGCATTGTACAGGTCGATACCGGCATGCATCGGCTGGGTTTATCAGAGCGCGAATTCAGCAAGCTAATGGATGACCCCGATGGTTTTCTGGGCCTACACCCGCAAATGATCATGAGCCACTTGGCTTGTGCGGATGAGGCAGCCAGCCCCATGAACAAACAGCAGTTAGACCGGTTCCGCAGCTTCAAAGATCGGTTCCGCACCCGCTTCCCCGACGCCAAGGGCTCGCTGGCCAATTCGTCGGGACTGTTTTTGGGCCCTGACTGGCACTTTGAGTATGCGCGGCCCGGTGTGGCGCTGTATGGCGTGAACCCGACACCTGGGCAGCCAAACCCAATGCTGCCGGTCGTGAATTTAAAGGCCCGGATCATCCAAGTGGGCCGCGTTGACTCCCCCGGACACGTTGGATATGGTGCCGCCGCAAGCGTGCCGGAAGGCGCAAAAATCGCAACAGTTTCAATGGGTTATGCCGACGGCTATTTGCGTTCTTTAAGCAACGCAGGGGTTGGCGTTTTAGACGGGATCAAAGTGCCCGTCCTGGGCCGGGTTTCGATGGACCTTATCACCTTCGACGTTTCCAACGTGCCCGAGAGTGCGGCCCAAGTGGGCGGCTTTATTGATGTTATCTCGCATGTGGTGACCGTGGACGACGTGGCCAAGGCCGCCGGCACAATCGGCTACGAAATCCTGACAGGACTTGGTACACGTTTCCATCGCCGTTACCTCACGGCTTCTGGTCGAGTTTAGGTTCGGATTTAAACGCTTATGAATTTCCTCGCCCTGATCGGCCGCGTTGTTCTGGGCTTCCTGGCCCACTTAGGCCGCCTGACCATCTTTGCCGGTACCGCCATCGGGCACTGTTTACGCCCGCCGCTCTATCCGCGCCTGATCGGGCAGCAGATGATCGACATTGGCTATTACTCACTGCCGGTCGTAGGTCTTACGGCCATTTTCTCCGGGATGGTGTTGGCGCTGCAAAGCTACACCGGCTTTGCGCGCTTCTCAGCCGAGAGCGCTGTGGCGAACGTCGTCGTTCTCTCCATTACCCGCGAACTGGGCCCCGTGTTGGCGGGCCTGATGGTGGCAGGACGCATCGGCGCCTCTATGGCCGCCGAGATCGGCACCATGCGCGTGACCGAACAAATTGATGCGCTGAGCACACTCTCGACCAATCCGTTTAAGTACCTCGTTGTGCCGCGCTTGCTGGCAGGCCTTTTGATGCTGCCCCTCTTGGTGTTTGTCGCCGACGTGATCGGCGTGTTCGGCGGCTATTTGGTCGGCGTGTACAAGCTAGGCTTCAACCCCGGTGTGTATATCAACTCGACGGTTGATTTCGTGGAACCTCTGGATGTGATTTCAGGGTTGGTCAAAGCATCTGTGTTCGGCTTCATCATTGCCTTGATGGGTTGCTACAACGGTTACCATTCTAAAGGCGGCGCGCAAGGTGTCGGGGCTGCGACCACCAACGCTGTGGTGTCTGCGTCGATCCTGATCTTGATTACCAACTACATCCTCACCGAACTCTTTTTCTCGGCGTAATCATGACCACTGCGCCCAAAATTGAAATCAAAGATGTTCGCAAGGCTTTCGGTGACAAGCACGTCCTGAATGGCGTCGATCTGGATATCGCACCCGCTGAATCTGTTGTGATCATTGGCGGGTCGGGCACGGGTAAATCGGTCCTACTCAAATCCATCCTCGGGATTATCACCGCCGACAGTGGTTCGATTAAAATTGACGGCGAGGATGTGACGCACACGCCCGCCACCAGCCGCGGCGCTGTGGCCAAGAAATTCGGTATGTTGTTCCAGGGTGCGGCGCTGTTTGACAGTTTGCCGGTGTGGGAGAACGTGGCGTTTGGTCTGATCCAAGGCGAGCGCTTGCCCCGCAAGGAAGCCAAAGACCGCGCCATTGAAACGCTTGCCAAAGTCGGGTTAGCCGCCAGCGTGGGTGATCTGACGCCCTCGGAATTATCGGGTGGCATGCAAAAGCGCGTCGGCCTTGCGCGTGCGATCGCCGGCAATCCAGAAATTGTGTTCTTCGATGAACCGACCACGGGCCTCGACCCGATCATGGCCGATGTGATCAATGACCTGATTATCGCCTGCGTGCGCGACAAAGGCATTACAGCGCTGAGCATCACACACGACATGCACTCGGCGCGCAAAATCGGCGACCGCATTGCGATGATTTACGAAGGCAAACTGATCTGGGTGGGTGACGCCAAAACAGTCGATCACTCAGGCAATGACTTTGTCGATCAGTTCGTCAACGGCCGCGCTGAAGGCCCGATTAAAATGCAGCTTCGAAAATAATGGCGAAAGCAAAAGCCGTATTCGTTTGTCAGTCGTGCGGGGCCACCACCACCCGCTGGCAGGGCAAATGCGACTCATGCGGTGAATGGAACACCATCGTCGAAGAAGCCACGCGTGCCCTGCCTAAGGGTGCGACCGGCGGCAAAGGTGGCGCCAAAATTCAGTTCGTGAGTCTCAAAGGCCAAAGCGAACCACCGCCGCGCCGCAAAACCGGCATTGGTGAACTCGACCGTGTCTGTGGCGGCGGGCTTGTCGCAGGCTCTGTGATCCTCGTCGGCGGTGATCCCGGCATCGGCAAATCCACCATTTTGTTGCAAGCCGTGGCCAGCCTGCCCGGTGCCGCGTGCGCTTACATCACGGGTGAAGAAGCGGTGGACCAAGTGCGCTTACGCGCGGCGCGCTTGGGCCTTGATCATGCGCCGGTACATTTGGCGGCAGCCAGTAACGTGCGCGACATTGTCGCGAGCCTGGAAGCGCTGCCGCAGTTGGATGTGGTGGTGATCGATTCCATCCAAACCATGTATGCCGATACGGTGGATTCAGCCCCCGGCACAGTGACCCAAGTGCGCACCTGTTCGCACGAGTTGATTCAAGTCGCCAAGAAGCGCGGCTTCGCATTGTTCCTCGTCGGTCACGTCACCAAGGAAGGCACGCTGGCGGGCCCACGCGTGCTGGAACACATGGTTGATACCGTGCTTTATTTCGAAGGTGATCGCGGCCACCACTTCCGGATTTTGCGCGCGGTGAAAAACCGCTTCGGTGCCACCGACGAAATTGGCGTGTTCGCCATGACCGATGGCGGCTTGCGTGAAGTGCCCAACCCGTCTGCTCTCTTCCTCGCTGAACGTCGCGGCAATGTCAGCGGCAGTTGCGTGTTCGCAGGCATCGAGGGCACGCGCCCGATGCTGATTGAAATTCAAGTCCTCGTTGCTCCCACCAGTTTCGGCACACCCCGGCGCGCCGTGGTGGGGTGGGATATGGGCCGCCTGAACATGATTACAGCGGTTTTGGAAGCGCGCTGCGGGGTTGCGCTGGGCAACAACGATATCTATCTGAACGTCGCGGGTGGCTTACGGATTCAAGAGCCTGCAGCGGATTTGGCGGTCGCCGCCGCACTGTTATCGGCGCTGTCGGGCGACCCGGTACCCGCCGAAGCAGTGGTGTTTGGCGAAATTGGCTTGTCGGGCGAAGTGCGCGCGGTCGCACAGCATGATCTGCGCTTAAAAGAAGCGGGTAAACTGGGCTTCAAACGCGCCTGGGCGCCGAAGCAAAGTGCGGCCAGTGATAAGCGCGGGGCCAAGCCCAATCCTGAGATTGCCGTAAAGGATATCGGACACGTGCAGGACATCGTTGCGCTCTTTGGCCTGGACGGCACCACACGCAAACCAGAGAAGGGCGAATGATGGACAGCATCCCCATCAACGGCCTTGATCTTGCCGTCATCGTCATCCTGCTGGTGTCGGCGCTCTTGGCGTTCATGCGGGGCTTTGTCCATGAGGTGCTCTCCATCGGCGCTTGGGTGGGGGCGGCGCTGACGTCCCTTTATGGCCTGCCCTTCGCGCAGCCGATTGCGCGCAAAATGATCCCGGTCGATTGGGCCGCCGATGCAGTGGCGGCGCTGGTTCTGTTTTTGGTGGCTCTCCTGGTGCTCTCGATTATCACCAACACACTCTCCAAATCCGTGCAGGCGAGTGCCCTCAACAACCTCGACCGCTCGCTGGGCTTCCTGTTTGGCCTGGTCCGGGCTGTGGTGATTCTCTCGATTCTCCTGATTGCGGCGGACTGGCTGATGGATAAATCGGCCCGGCCCCAGTGGATGGCCAAGTCCAAGACCCTGCCGGCCATTGAAATCGGCGCGGACGCCTTGAAAAACCTCATTCCTGAAAGCTTTATGGGCGCGAAGGATGCTGCTAAAGAAGCCGCCGGCGCGGCCAAGGATGCACGGGACTTAAAACAAACGCTCGACCGTTTGACCCAGCCTATCCCTAAAGCCGAGGCCCCGAAGCCAGACGGGACCAAGCCTGAACAAAAACCTGGCTACGACAACAAAGAGCGACAGGACATGGAACGACTGCTTCAAAGCACGGAGACCCCGCAATGAGCAGTTTGATTCGGCCGAATGCCGCGCTCACAACGAACCCCTTTAGCTGGGGCGATGATGACGACCATCCGCATGAAGAATGCGGCGTCTTTGGCATCATCGGTGACACCGATGCCGCCGCCATGACCGTGCTGGGCCTTCACGCCTTGCAACACCGTGGACAGGAAGCGGCTGGCATCGTCACCTACGACGGCAGCCAGTTTCACAGCCATCGCGGGCTGGGCCATGTGGCCGAAAACTTTAACGACGATGTGACCGCGCGCCTGAAGGGCGACATCGCCATTGGTCACAACCGCTACGCCACCACCGGCGGCACCATTTTGCGCAACGTGCAGCCCTTGTTTGCCGAGTACGAGTTCGGCGGTTTTGCCGTCGCCCACAACGGCAACCTGACCAATGCTTTGACCGTGCGCCGCGACCTGCAAAAACGCGGCTGCTTGTTCCAATCCACTTCTGATACCGAAACCGTCACTCACCTGATCGCACTCAGCACCGCGACCACCGTGGAAGACCGCCTGATCGACGCCATGCGTCAGATCGAGGGCGCATATTCGTTCGTCTGCCTCACCAATGGCGCGCTGATTGGCGCGCGTGATCCGTTAGGTCTTCGTCCGTTGGTTTTGGGCAAGCTTGGCCCGGCGCACATTCTCTGCTCGGAAACCTGCGCGCTCGACATCATTGGTGCTGAATTCGTGCGCAACATCGAGCCGGGTGAGATTGTCATCATCACCAAGGACACGGTGCGCAGCTTAAAGCCGTTCCCGAAGCGCAATCAGCGCTTCTGCATTTTCGAGTACATCTACTTTGCGCGCCCGGACTCAATCGTCGAAGACCGCAGCGTCTACGAAGTGCGCAAACTGATTGGCGGCGAGCTCGCCCGTGAAGCACCGGTGGATTGCGATGTCGTTGTGCCGGTCCCCGATTCAGGCGTGCCTGCTGCGCTGGGGTTTGCCAGCGCGCTCGGCAAGCCATTCGAGTACGGCATCATCCGCAATCACTACGTCGGCCGCACCTTCATTCAGCCGTCGGACAAAACCCGCCACCTGGGTGTGAAGCGTAAGCACAACCCCAACCGCGCCATGATTGCAGGCAAGCGCATCGTGCTGGTGGACGACTCCATTGTGCGCGGCACCACGTCGATGAAGATCGTCGACATGATGCGTGAAGCAGGCGCCACCGAAGTGCACATGCGCATTTCATCACCGCCCACCGCGCACCCCTGCTTCTTTGGCATTGATACGCCCTCTTATGATGGCCTGTTGGCTGCGCGTTACAGCGTCGAAGAAATGGCCAAGAAGTTGGGCGTGGATAGCTTGGCCTTCATCTCGATGGATGGCCTCTACCGCGCTGTCGGTGAAGCCAACCGCAACACTGAACGTCCGCAATATTGCGATGCCTGCTTCAGCGGTGACTATCCGTTGCCACTGACCGACCACAAAGCTGGCTCGCATCCGAAGCAGCTGTCGCTGCTCAACGAAGAGCGCGGTTAATCATGAGTGCTCCAGGTCGACTGCAAGGGCGCGTGGCCCTGGTCACGGGTGCCTCTCGTGGTATTGGCCGTGCGGTTGCGCTGCGCTTCGCCAAAGAAGGCGCAACAGTGATCGCGCTGGCCCGCACCACCAAAGATCTGGAAAGCCTGGATGACGAAATCCGCGCTGCCACGGGCCAATCAGCTGTGCTGGTGGCCGAGAACATCACAGACTTTACGAAAATTGATCAAACGGCAGCCGCCATTTACCAGCGCTATCAGCGCCTGGATATTCTGGTGGGGAATGCAGCGGTGTTAGACCAACTCTCACCCATGGGCGATTACACGCCCAAGCAGTGGGACAACATCATGGCGGTCAACTGCACGGCCAACTGGCGTTTGATTCGCGCCTTCGACAAATTGCTGCGCGCCTCGGACGCGGGCCGCGTGATTTTCGTGACGTCCAGTGTTGCACGCTCCAGCGAGATGTACTGGGGACCCTACGCCGTTTCAAAGGCTGCGCTGGAACGCATGGCGCAAATCTACGCCGAGGAAGTGGCCTTTACCAATGTGAAGGTCAACATTCTCGACCCAGGCCGCGTGCGCACACAAATGCGCGCCATCGCCAAGCCAGGTGAAGACCCGGACACGCTACCGGCACCGGACAGCACCACAGATACGTTTGTATCGCTCGCTGAACCGGCATGCACGCAAACCGGCCAGATCATTAAAGTTCCAAAGTAATTTTTCATTTCGTGCATGACGCCCTAGACTCTCGGGTCAAGCCCGAGAGTGACGACTGTATTGAGTTGCACTGTCGGCACATAAAACTCTGTCATGCTCGCGCTTGACGCGAGCATGCAGGGCAAACAGCGCTTAGCCCCGCCAGCCACGCCGTGGAATTTTGACCTTCTTGCCTTTGTTGGCATTCTTCGCCCGCGCCTTCAAGCTGCGCGGCTTGGGCGGCAATTTGCCGCGCTTTTTCTTTTGCTCTTCGCGACGCGCCTTCTGCGCCTTTTGATGGGCTTCAAGCTCGCGCTGCTTGGCTTCTTTTTGCTGCGGCGTTAAGCGCGGCCCTTCACTCTCGTATTTCTGCTTCAGGGCCGTTTGGAATTTTGATTCCTTCGGGGGCGCTTTGCGGAATCGCGCACGGCTGTTGTCTTCATCATCGATGAACGGATTCTTGGGCTTACGCAAGCTCAAGCGAATGGGAATGCCGTGCAGATCGAACGCATCGCGCATCTCGTTGGTGAGATAGCGCATATAAGATTCCGGTAGGTCATCTGCACGCGTGCTGAAGAACAAAAACTCTGGCGGACGCGACTTCACTTGCGTCATGTAGCGCAACTTAATGCGCGTCTTATGAATCGAGAGTGGCGGCGGATGGTGCACCATGGTCGCTTGCAGCCAGCGGTTCAACGCCGATGTCGGGATATGGCGTGACCACACCTTATGAACACGAAACACCGCTTCCATCAGGTTGTCGATGCGCAAACCGGTCTGCGCAGAGAGAGTAATCACCTCTAAGCCCGGTAACTGCGCCAGCGAGGTTTCAAGCTTGTATTCGATCGCCTGCAGAACTTTGTCTTTCTCTTCCACTAAGTCCCACTTGTTCAAGGCCAGCACGATGGCGCGGCCTTCTTCTTCAACATAGCGAGCCAATGTCAGGTCTTGCTTATCCAAGCCCACAGTCGCGTCGACCGTAATGACAACCACATCGGCCATGCGCAACGATTCAAACGTTTCGCCCACCGAAATCTTTTCAACAGCGTCGGTAATATTCGGGCGCTTGCGCACTCCGGCCGTATCAACCAGGCGCAACTTACGATCCCCATACACAAACGGGATCATCACCGAGTCACGCGTAATGCCTGCTTCAGGACCAGTTAGTTGGCGCTCTTCACCGATCAGTTTGTTGATCAGCGTCGACTTGCCAACGTTCGGGCGTCCCACAATCGCAATGTTGAGCGGGCGCTCTGGCAAATCAGCCGGTGGCATGCCATCGGGGGAAAATTCGGGCGCAAGTTCTTCAGCGCCAAAGTCCTCATCATCGTCACGAGGTTCGAAGGCTTCCGGTGGCGCGTACCCTGCAATGGCGTGGTAAATGCTTTCCAAGCCTTGGCCATGCTCGGCGGAAATGTCGATGGGATCGCCCAAGCCCAAACGGAAGGCCTCATAAACGCCTGCCATATCGTTTTTAGATTCGCACTTGTTGGCCACCAAAATCACTGGTGTTTTTTGCTGGCGCAGCAAGTCAGCAAAGTGTTCATCCGTCGGGACGATGCCGGCTTTGGCGTCGATCAGCAGCAAGGCCACATCGGCATCGGCGACCGACTTCAACGTCAGGCGCCGCATGCGGCCTTCAAGTGAATCGTCATTGGCGTCTTCCAGGCCAGCTGTATCAAACACGCGGAAGTTCAAATCACCGAGCGAGGCAAACGCTTCTTTACGGTCGCGCGTAACCCCCGGACGATCATGCACAATGGCCGTGCGCCGCCCCACCAGGCGATTGAACAGCGTGGATTTACCCACGTTGGGACGCCCGACGATGGCAACGGTGAAAATCGGCTCTGTCTCAGCCGCTTGTAGTCTTGGCTTGCGGCTCATGGAGGCCCCAGTTCTAGGCTATAAAGCTTTTTAGCAATCAAGCTTTATAGCGGCAGCGTTTTTAACGATAAGCGGCGAGATCGCCGTCATCTTCCAACAGGTACATGGTGCTATTTGCCAACACCGGCGGCAGCGTTGTCGGCGCGTTCAATTCCAAACGGCTTAGAACTGAACCCGTATAAGGCGACAACGACAAGGCTTGTTCGTTCGAGCCGACGACGATCACGCGATCCGATGCAACCACCGGGCCGGCCCAAACAATGCGGCCTTCTTTGTCTTCTTCGTCTTCAAAGCGCGGCAACTGTGTCACCCACAGAATACGGCCCGAGCGCACGTCGATGCACACAACTTCGGCATCAATGCTGATGACATACAAAAAGTCACCGGCGATCCACGGCCCATACACGCCAGACACAGGCGCATCCCACACGCGCTGACCCGTACGCAGGTCGATGGCAACGATCACCCCTGAGTGACCCACCACATAGACGCGGCCACGATCAATCACCGGGCGCGCGGCAACCGCAGGCAAGCTGGCGGCCGCTTCCGTACGGCGCACAGCAACAACAGTTTCGTTCCACAGCACGGCCCCGTTATCGACACGCAACGCAACCACTTCACCATTCGTGAAGGGCGCGATCACAACGCCACCATCGACAGCCGGAGCGGCAGCGCCCATCAGGATGGTGGGCGTTGAGGCGGCAGAGTAGGTCCAAAGCTGTTTGCCCGTCGACGCGGCCAACGCGATCACTTGGTTTTCAACGGTGACAACAAACACGCGGCCGCCGTTCACAGTCGGTGCCGAGCGGATCGGCGCTTCAACGGTTACGCGCCAGACTTCTTTGCCTGTCGTGGCATCGAGCGCGACAACGTTGGCAAAGCCGGTCGTGGCATAGATTCGGTTGTTATCGAACGCGAGGCCGCCACCTAAGAACGAGCCCTCATCGTCATCTTCCGGCACCACGCTCTCTTTCCACAAACGCTCGCCGGTGCGCGCATCAAGTGCGCGAATGCGCGCTTCAGCATCCATGGTGTAGATGCGCCCATTAGCAACAATAGGTTCAGCGAGCATGCGGTTGCGCTTGCCAGAGCCAGTGCCGACACTTTCTCGCCATTGGCGCTCGGGGTTATCGCCCAAAACCATGTGGTGCATGGCGTGATGCGACAAGCCACCAGCTTGCGGCCAGTTGGCCGTGTCTTCGGGCTTCGGTAAACGGATGGTCGTGTCAATCGCGCCCAAATCGGGGCGCAGTTCGCGCTCTAAGGCCAAGACCGAGATACGCGTCCCCGGCAAAATATCCTTATCGCTTTCGCCCGTAAAAATGTTGTTGTCACATGCCGACAATAACAGGGCTGCAACACCAGCAAGAACAAGGCGCGTGGTCATCCGCGTCATCGGTAAAACTCTTTACGGTTTTTTGGGTGCAGCTTCAGTTTTTGGGGTCGCTGGCGCAGCAGCAGGAGCCGCAGCAGCGGTCGGTGCCAAACGGTACATGGCCGCCAATTCCTCAGCGCGTTGACGCACACCTTGCGGTGCTTTTGCATCAGCCGCCAAGTTTTCGGCGATTTTAAGCGCGCGCGCTGGATCGCCTTGCTTGCCAGCTAACAGAGCCGTCAGTTCAAGCGCGCTATGGCGCAGCGGATTTGCCGGATCAAGAAGCGGCTTTAGGTTCGCTTCCAACTGCAACGCGTTTTCCGTGTCGATGGCATGTAGCGTGTAAAAGACGACAGCCAGATCACGGAACAGCGGATCAGCGCTGACATCGTTCTCAAGGGTTTTGTAAGCCGCCAACGCACCGGCCTTATCGCCCTTTTCATTCGCCAGGGCGGCTTTTTGCAGCTGCGACAACGCCGCCAAACCAGCGCCATGCTTTTCAGCAACGCCAGCATAGACCGTCATGGCTTCATCGAACTTCCCATCGCGCACAAGGTTGCTGGCCACTTCGTATTGGCGCGTCAGCTCCGCTTGTTTCGCGTCTTGGTCTTGCTTCCAGAGTTGCCAGCCGATCACGGCCACGATGCCAACCACCAGCACGCCGATAATGAGGTTGCCGTACTTCTTCCAAATCTTGGCAATCTCTTCGTCGCGCAAATCCTCTTCGATCTCACTCATGAGACCGTCGAGCATTGCCTCCTCATCAGACTTCTCAGGCTTTTTGGATTTGGCTTTGATGGGCGCCGGGACTTTCGAGGCGTCCTTGGATGCAGTCACGTCAAAATTCCTTATCGCAATCGGGCTTTAGCGAAATCCGGGGGTGTTCAAAGTTCAGACGGATCAGTCCGCGAAAGCCCTTAAGCTTTCAACAGACCCCCTCCCGACCCCTTCCAACGCCACCCCGGCGCGAGAGATGAAAAGCGGGGGCGAACATAATGACTTAAAGGCACTGGCGCAATTGCAAGGGCGATGGCCTTTGGACCCAGTTAACAATCTGATCTTTCAGCGATTTTAAGGTGGAATTGAGGCAGCACCGGAAGTGGGCGGATTCAACGTTTCTTAAGAGAAGGGGAATAGACCCAGGATGTGTCGAAATCTGCCCCCAAGACCCGACAAAGGACGCCCATGACCGCGCTTTTCCACAATCTCGGCTTAAAGCCTCTTCTGGCGGGTGCCGTGCTGGCTTTTAGCTTGGCCGCGTGTGGGGGAAAGCCCGATCCAATTATGGCCCAGGCCTTTGGTTATAAATGTACCGGTGAGGATACGGGCAACCCGCTCTGCTCGATCCGGCCCCCTGGCGAGGGTGGCGCTGAAGTCAGCCGATTCTGCTATGGCACCATCGGGGATGCGAACTGCTTTGACCGTCCAGACCCCGACCGTAAAAATCAGGCTTTAGGCTCATCGGGCTACTAAGCTCGCGCGCGCCTTCAGAATATAGCTCTCCGGAACCTCAGGAATCGGGGCCTTGCTTGAGCGCGCTCTTGATTGAGCCCGCCAATGCTCGCAAAATAATGCCATGTGCCGTGTCGTCTCATTTTAAGGCCCGATAAGCCATGGCAGCCGTTGTTCCCATTGCGGATTACCGGCCCAAGACGCCGTTTCTGTCGTTTACACGCCAAGAACTCCAGGCCCTGTTGAACCTCTATACCAGCCGCGTGATGCAGGGGGAGTGGCGCGATTACGCCCTCAATATGGGGCCCACCATGGCCTCGTTCTTCATCTTCCAACACACCCACGAAAACCCGCTATTCGTCATCTCGAAGCTCCAGACCAAGGGTAAGCACCGCGTGGCCGCCGCCAGGCAAGGCGAGTACGTGCTGTTCAGCCGCGAGAAGAAGCTGAAGCAGGCGCACAATCTAGATGATGTGTTGAACGCCCTTACGCGCACCCTAAGGCTTGTGCGGGATTAGGTTGTAATGCGGGCTGGTTTCGAGCCCAACCGAACATGTTGCATTGCAGCATGGTTACGAATCGGTGAAAACAGAGTTAAAATTCTATTATTGATCAATATCATAGAAGGCCCTGTCATGCGCACGGCGAGGTTCTGCCATGCAGACTTTTCGCAACGCAAAATCAGCGGACGCAATTATATTCCGCGCATCTCGAGGGCATAAGCCCAAGGGGCAAAAACAAGAAAAAAGGACTTTTGTTATGAAAACTTACTTTGGCGTTTTGGATAACCTCTTTTCGGCAGCCACTTTGTTGATCGTCGCAATCTCGACCGTCAACGCCGTTACCCACCTGATCTAATCCACTCAGGTTGAACGATTACAGCTTAAGGCCGTGGTTGAGGCGTGCTCTTAAGTCTGGCGGTTTTCCCGCATGTCCCCAAGAGTGATCCGTAAGCAAGGCGGGTACTGCTTGGGGAGCGGGATGGACCCCTTCCCAACCGACTTTTCCCCACAGCTTACGCTGTCCTCACAATCCCCCTGTTATGGTCTGTTATTATCAGGGAGGGTTTTCCACACTCTACTTCAGTTTCGCAGCCGCATAGGTCTCGGGCTTGAACCCGACCAACAAGGTCTTCCCCGATTCGAGCACCGGGCGCTTGATCATCGATGGATTGGCCATCATCAGCTTGATCGCTTTGGCCTCATCGATATTGGCCTTCTCGGCATCGGACAGCTTCTTAAAAGTCGTTCCGGCCCGATTCAGAAGCACGTCCCACCCGACCTGCTTCGACCATTTTTCCAAATGCGCCTGGTCTATGCCTTCGGTTTTGTAGTCATGGAAGGTGTACTCAACGCCCTGTTCTTCAAGCCAAGTGCGCGCTTTCTTCATCGTGTCGCAATTCTTGATGCCGAAAACCGTGGTCATCACTGAGCACTCTTCAAATGAAGATGGGCCGGCGCTTCTCCGCGGCGATGAAGTTGAACGACATGAGCTAAAGCCGTTTCAAAATCGATTGTGAATTCAGTTGTATTGAACACAGGCGTAAGACCGCGAAGCAATCCAATGCTCTTCTTCAACGATTGAACGACTTGAGGGCTGTGCGCCAAACGAACAGCTAGCGCCTCATATTCCGACAACGACGGCGCAATCAGATCTTGCATTTTCGACGCCTTCAACAGGCTCGCGCCCATGCGCCCAGAGAACGTGCGACCCGAGCAGGTCAACACAGGCACGCCCGCAACCAATGCATCTATCGTTGCACCAGCACCATTAAATGGCAGCGTATCTAACACCAAATCGGCCACAGCGAGCCGCGACATATGTGCATCGTGATCTGTTGGCTGTGCAAATACTAAACGCGCCGCCGATATACCATGCTGCTCGGCGTAGACTTTCAAATTGGTGACCTGCACATCATTGTCTTGCAGAAGCCACAACACACCATGCGGCACCTGACGCAGCACGCTTAACCACACATCGAAAAGATCAGGATTGTATTTCGCTGGCTCTGCGAATGCTGCAAACACAAAGGCTGCCGGGTCAAGACCAAGCTGCTCCCGCGTCACAACCGCAGGCGCTGTACGCCGCCGATCAGTGATCTGAAATATGTCGGCCATGTAAATAATTTTCTCGGCGTACGCAGGCAAAGTGGCGTCGGCAATAACAGTGGTATCGGCTACGAGGTAATCCAAAACACCCTGCCCCCGTGTCATCGGATAGCCAAACAAACCGATCTGAAGGGGCGCTGCACGACGCACAAAAATACCGGGTCGACCATGCGCGCCATACCCTGCGAGATCAATGGCGACGTCTAAGTCGAGTTCGCGTGCTTTTGCGACCACTTCCGCATCCGTAAATGACGTTACGTCAATAAATTGATCGAAAGCTTTAATGAATCGATCACGCAATGGATCTGGGTCATCGGGACCGTACGAAAATCCAATGACTTCGAAATTTGCCCGCGAGTGCCCTTCAATCAGGCGAATGAGCGCTAAACCAATATTGTGCGTACGGAAATCGGGCGAGAAATAACCAACACGGATTTTTGCATCTGACGTCGCGCGTTCTGCAAAGGGTTGGGGCGTAACAGAAAAAGCTCCACGCAGATGCACATCTGCGCAGGCACGATGCTGTTCTACCGTCGCCGGCAAATACAACAACTCACGTGGCGCAATCACCTCACGCCCATCATCGACAGCAGCTAAGATTGCATCAACCGTATCGTCATAATTCGACCAATCGCAAAGCTGCATTTTGTTGAACAGCACCTTGCCCGCCAAGAAGGGGGCATCAGGCGTTAAGGCATATGCTTTATTGAGATGATCAAGAGCTTCAGGCCACAAGCCCATGTCTTGTTGAACCAGACCGAGCGAGTAGTGCGCATCTGCGTCGTCAGGAGCGGCGGCGAGAACCGCAGCAAATCCATGCGCGGCTTCTGCAACGCGGCCCAACTGCTGCAAAAGCTTGCCACGATACGCATGAATGAAGCGATCATCGATCGCGGTCAGCATCGCGCGATTGATGCTCTCCAATGCTTCACGCGTCTTATCACGGCGCGCGAGAAAAACGCCGCGGCTGAACCACGTATCTGAATCTGTCGGCCCCACTTCGACCGCTTGATCTAAAGCAGCCTGAGCTTCATCCAAACGATTAAGCCCCATCAGAGCGGAGGCCAGATCGACATGGTAACGAGGATTGGTGGGATTAAGAGCGATGGCTTGCGTAATCCGGTCCGCACTAGCTCCATAATTCTTGCGCTGCTGCGCAGTCAGCCCCAGCAAGTGGTACACATTGGCGTTATTTGGATCCGCTGCAAGAAGCTCACGGTACAACACATCAGCCATATCCAGTTGGCCCGCGCGATGCAGCGCCAAGGCTTCTTCCAGCTTACGATTTATAACAGCCGATTGAGTCACCACTAACAATCCTTCGTTCACCTCAGGCCAAGAGCTTATTTGGTTTCGGCCTCGGATTTCGCCAGCCCGACCCCACCGATGGGAATAGTGGTCGCGCCGTCACTCATGCCCGCAATCATCGGGCGGCCTTTACTAATGGCCTCTTTCACCGCAGGCAATGATAACGATGCATCATGGCTGGCTTTACTGTCCCACACTTCGGTCACCCATATGGCATTGGGATCATTGGCATCTTTGGCCACGACATAGCTGAGGCAACCCGGCATGTCGTTCACACCCTGAAGCAGCAGTCCAATAAAAGCATCGCGCTGGCCAGGAACGGTGGTCATTTTCCCAATCAACCCATAAAGCTCGGCTGCTTGCGCGTGGACAGTGTTTGCGATCAGCACGCCCATCACCACGAAAATCTTTGAAATCTCACGCATTCTTGGTCCCCCCGGCTCAAAAAAGAGATGATGGCATTTTAGCGGCGGAACAATTGCGCGCCAGCCTTCGTTCCATCAGAACGAGAGGAGACTGCTGTATGATCGAGATTCTGCCAGCCCCGGAGCACATTTTTGCGGCCAAGGTTTCTGGCACTTTGGATGGTGCAGACTACGACCGCATAATCGCTGAGGTAGAATCCAAGTTGAAGTTACATGATCGTGTAGGAGCGTTCGTCGATGCGCTAGAGGTTCGCGATTTTACTGTCGCCGCTGGAATGAAGGAAGCGGGATACTCCTTGCGTAAACTTGGCGACAGCGCGCAGTTCCCGCGCCTTGCGATCCTTACCGAGAAAACTTGGCTGCAAACGGCTGCAAAAATGGCAGGGCCTCTGATCCCTTTTGTTGAAGTGCGGACCTTTAAAGAAACCGAGCGCGATTATGCTCTGACGTGGGTCGCTGAGGTCAAAGCATGACACACATCGCAACAGCAGCTCCACTGCGCGCAGATCGACCCGCGCCCCTCGTCTCGAACCCTGATCAGGACGAAATCCAACGCATTATCGCGGGTCAACTTCATGCCGTGTGTTCCAAAAATATCGACGGCATCATGGCGAACTACGCCGACGACGCCGTGATTTTTGACGTGAAGCCGCCATTCCGGACCAAAGGTAAGCAGGCTTGGCGTGAAATGTGGAATACCGTGCTACCGTTCTTACCTGATTGTCTTGATGCCCAAACACGTGATTTAAAAATCATGATCGATGGTGAATTGGCGGTCGCCCACTGGATGTTCCGCTTCCGGGCCCAAGACAACGGCGAAGCACGGCCCCAAACCTGGATGCGCGTTACCAGCGCGTACCGCAAACACGAAACTCACTGGCGTATCGCTCACGAACACTCATCGGTACCGTTCGATCCTGTCACGGGCAAAGCGATGTTCTCGCTCGAAAGCTGATGAAATCCAAACTTAGCCGTTAGGCGTTTTCATCATGGCGTTGAAGAAGCGAATCATAAGTGTTGAGGCCAGCAGCACGCCTTCACGGTCAAAGTCAAATCCATGCCCCAACAGCGGAAATACATGTAGTTCCGTCGGCACGCGGTGCTCGCGCAAAGCTTTGTAGAGGTCATGCGATTGCGATGACGGAACGCGGGCATCGGCATCACCTGTCAGCAGCATCACGGGTGGCGCGCCTTTGCGCACATTGAACAACGGGCTTGCAGCATTCATGGCGGCCTCATCTGCAACGCCACCAAACAACGCAGGAATCGTGTCCTCCTTGTTCACGCTCGCCAGCGAAACCAAGTCTGTCGGCGGATAGAACGCACAAATAGCGGCCACACGCGGTTCTGCCTCGGAAAACCCCGCCATGAGCGCCAAATGTCCACCCGATGAGTTGCCTGAAATACCAATCCGATTGGGATCAACTTTATATGCGGCCGCGTTGGTGTGCAGCCAAGTAAGAGCTGAGGTCACATCATCCAACTGCGCGGGCCAAATAGCTTCACTGCTCCAGCGATAGTCCGCGGCAACGCAAACAAAACCGGCCTTAGCAAGTTTAATGCCGTAGCCTTTTTGCTGGCTTTTATCGTTTGTGCTCCAGCCTCCGCCGAACACCAAGACGACAGCCGGTCGCAGTGCATCACCTTCTGTTTGCGGCAAATACAAATCCACTTTTAATGGTCGTGTCGCTGTGACACCGATTTGAACGTCGTTGGTAATCGCAATATCCATAGCTGCAGAACCTTTCTTGCAATGACAGTTATTCTGACGAAACCGATTTACGGCGCAACCTTTTCCCAAAACAATACTTAGGTATTACCCTAAGTATTAGAATCAGCCTATGTTGGGCACAGATTCAACGACTCGCTGATCGAAAGACTGACTGCCATGGCCGCCGCCGCACTTGCTGCTGAACCGATTGATGAGGTATTTCGAGCCCTTGCTGATGGCACGCGTCGCAGTGTTGTTGCGCGCCTGACCAAAGCGCCCACCTCGGTCAGCGACTTAGCCGCACCCTATGACATGGCGCTGCCATCGTTCATGGAACACCTCAAAATCCTGGAAGCCAGCGGCCTTGTGACTTCAAAGAAAGTTGGCCGCGTGCGGATTTATCAATTAGCGCCAAAGCGCCTGAAACTTGCCGAAGATTGGTTGAGCCAACAACGGGAGATTTGGGAAAATCGCCTCGACCGCTTGGATGCTTACCTGCTCTCACTGAAAAACAAATAACGAAAAAAGGACTGCACACCCATGGCTGCGAAATCTGTTGTGAACGTGAACCCGAAACTCGATTTAGTATTAGAGCGCAGCATTGATGTACCCGTGGAATTGGTCTGGAAAGTATGGACCACACCTGAACATTTGAAACACTGGTTTGTGCCGAAGCCCTGGACGATTACACAATGCGAGATTGATTTACGCCCTGGTGGCATCATGAGCACAACCATGCGTTCGCCCGAAGGCCAAGAGTTTCCTAATGCAGGTTGTTATCTGGAAATCGTGCCCAATAAGCGCCTTGTGTTTACGGATGCGTTAGAAGCAGGGTTCCGGCCTTCACAAAATCCGTTCTTCACAGCCGTGCTGGAACTCGAACAAGAAGGCAACGGTACGCGTTATGTTGCGACGGCCATTCACCGCGACCCGGAAGGCCGTAAAAAACACGAAGAGATGGGCTTCTTCGAAGGCTGGGGCACCGTGGTCACACAGATGGTGGAGTATATCAAAGCCGGTCATGTGAAGTGAGGGCCTAGCAACCATGACCTCACCTCATTCTTATAAATTCAATCCCAAAACAGACTTGGTACTCGAACGCACAATCGATGTACCTGTCAGCAAAGTGTGGATGGCCTGGACGAAGCCAGAACACCTCAAGCCCTGGTTCTGCCCCAAGCCGTGGGTGATTACGCATTGTGAGATTGATCTGCGGCCGGGCGGCGCGTTTTCGTTTGAGATGCAAGGGCCTGAGGGGAATAAACAATCATTCGCCGCCTGTTATCTCGAGGTCGTGCCAGAACAACGTTTAGTGTGGACCCTTGCACTGGAACCCGGCTTCCGCCCCACGGCGAAAGAAACCATGCCAGGCGTGAAAAGTTTCACAGCGGTTATTGAATTCACATCCACTCCGGCCGGCACAGCATACAGAGCAACAGCTCTTCACCCGGATGAAGCGAGCGCCAAAACCCACGACGACATGGGCTTTACCGAAGGTTGGGGCACGTGCCTCACGCAGATGGTGGAGTATATTAAAGCGGGCGGCGTGATGTCTTGAGATGCGTCCACACCGCCGCTGTGGCGCCTTAAAGTTTGTTATCGCTGCGGCGGCGTCCAGTCATCAGGCGTGGCAGAGCGACGGCTGAGCCTCAGAACGAGGCCACAAATTGTACCGACGGCAATTGCAACGGTAAGATCGGCAAACACCGTAAGCACCATCGTGAGAAACATCAGCGCCACATCGGCTGGGGCCGCACGTAATCGTGCGGGCCAGCGATGAGGCTCGCTCATGGTCCACGCCGTAACCACCAATAATCCAGCCAACGCAGGCATAACCAAATACCCGGCCAGCGGCGCAGCTAACGCCATGACAACCAAGATGATCAATGCGTGAATCATACCCGCTACAGGCGTTCGTCCGCCCGCACGCACATTGGTCGCCGTACGCGCAATAGCGCCAGTCGCAGGAAGTCCACCAAATAGAGGGGATGTTAGATTTGCCACGCCTTGCGCGAGGAGTTCGGCGTTAGAGCGATGCGCCCCACCGATCATGCGATCAGCAACGATAGCGGACAGAAGAGACTCAACCCCCGCCAGAAAAGCGATGACCAAGGCGGACGGCAAAAGCTCAATCACACGATCAAGGGATATGACAGGCAATGTAGGGAGCGGCAAACTGCGTGGCAGTGCGCCAAACCGCGACTGCACACTATCGATTGGCCACTGAAACACCGCGACCAAAACGCTGGCTAGCAGAACAACAACAACCATACCCGGAAAGCGGGGGAATAGCCGCCGCGATATCAAAATCGCCGCCACCGTGCCCGCACCGATGGCAAAAGCTTTCAGATTGAATGTATCGCGCGCCGTCCACAGCGCACCCATTTTTTCTAAGAATGCAGCGGGAAGTGCTGTTGTGTGCAAGCCCGCCAAGTCAGCAATTTGGCTTGATGCGATGACGATGGCGATGCCAATGGTGAAACCTTCAATCACGGCCTCGGGAATCCATGCGATCAAACGACCAGCCCGCAGGAGTGCGGCCAGAACCAGAATTCCGCCCGCCATGAGCGTCGCCAACTGCAGCCCATCAAAGCCATGATCTTGTATGATCTGATAAACAATGACGATAAATGCGCCCGTGGGGCCACCGATTTGAACCCGGCTTCCGCCCAACGCTGAGATGAGAAAGCCAGCGATAATGGCTGTGACTAGTCCAGCCGCAGGCGTAGCACCTGAGGCAATGGCAATTGCAATACTGAGCGGCAAAGCCACCAAGGCAACAGTGACGCCCGCAACCGCATCACCTGCGAACTGTTGGGCCGTGTAACCGGGTAACGTCGTGAGGAGCTTAGGTTTCACACTGATTTGGCCTCACAATGAAAGGCATCTTTCCATTCTGAGACTCATTGTACGCCTAATCAAGCGACACAGCATTAACTGGGATGCTGCGGCCTTGACGTTCTATAATGTTCTAACGCTCGTCATCGGCGGAAACAAAGCCACCAGGGGGTGCTTTGTGGGGCAAGTCCCATCCGAAATAAACCTGGGTGTCGACAATTTTGTCGCCGCGAACGATGTGAACTTCCGCATTACGAAAGCGTTTCTGCGCGGTAGAGCCTTCGTAAACCACCCACGCACGCTCACCGTCATTCACACCGTTAACAAGCGTCATCCCCGTTATTGATGTGCTGTTGGGCCAGCAGCGCTCGAAATATGTTTTGCGGCTTAATTGATTATCGAGGGGGCTGGTGAACTTATAGTCATCGCCGATAAGCGCCTCGATGGCAGCGCGGTCTTTGTCGACATAAGCTTGCAAAGCTTTCTTTACGATAGCGACAGGGCTGGTCATTGCTAGACTCCGTGTCTGATCGAAAAAGGGCTGATCGGAAGAACCCTTTCAACGACAATCTAGGCAAGTTGTTCCCCGTCAGAACAAACGCGGGAACAAATTATCCTGGATGCAGGCCCGGTGCCTCATGTCCGGTGCGGGCCACATATTCCGTGTAGCCACCGCCGTACTTGTGCAGGCCCTCGGGTGTCAGTTCCAGCACACGATTGGACAGCTGGCTGAGGAAATAGCGGTCGTGCGACACGAACAGCATAGTACCTTCAAAGCTTGAGAGAGCTTCGACCAGCATTTCTTTGGTTGCCATATCCAAATGGTTGGTGGGTTCGTCTAGCACTAGGAAGTTCGGCGGATCATAGAGCATCTTGGCCATCACAAGCCGCGCCTTCTCGCCCCCTGAGAGCACACGGCACGGCTTTTCAACATCATCGCCCGAGAAGCCGAAACAGCCTGCCAGCGTACGCAAAGTGCCCTGCCCCGCTTGGGGGAAGGATGTATCCAGAGATTCAAACACCGTCTCGTCGCCGTCCAACAAATCCATCGAGTGCTGGGCGAAATAGCCCATCTTCACGCTGGCGCCCAACGTGACCGAGCCTTTATCGGGCAACGTGCCGAGGTCAGGCGTGTGTGCGCCTGCCACGAGTTTCAGCAATGTCGATTTGCCCGCACCGTTGACGCCCAGCACGCACCAGCGCTCTTTGCGGCCTAACTGAAAATCAAGATCCGCATAAATGATGTGGTTGCCGTAAGCCTTGTGTACATTTTTGAAACTGACCACATCGTCGCCCGAGCGTGGCGGCGTGCGAAACTCAAATCGCACCGACTGACGGCGCTTGGGAGGCTCGACCTTTTCGATCTTATCCAGCTTCTTTACACGGCTCTGCACTTGGGCAGCGTGGCTTGCACGCGCCTTGAAGCGTTCGATAAATTTGATTTCTTTCGCTAGCATGGCTTGCTGGCGTTCATACTGCGCCTGGCGCTGTTTTTCGGTCAGCGCACGCTGTTGTTCGTAGAAATCATAATTGCCGGAGTAGGTTGTGAGGGATCCAGCATCAATTTCGACAATTTTATTCACGATGCGGTTCATGAACTCGCGGTCGTGCGATGTCATCAGAAGCGCGCCGTCATAGCGCTTTAGGAAATCTTCGAGCCAGATCAGGCTTTCCAAGTCCAAGTGGTTGCTTGGTTCATCGAGCAGCATACCATCGGGCTGCATCAACAGAATACGCGCCAAGGCCACGCGCATTTTCCAACCACCGGACAGCAAACCCACATCGGCATCCATGCGCTCTTCGCTGAAGCTTAAACCCGCCAGCACCTCACGTGCACGGTCCTCAAGCCCATAACCGCCGAGTTCTTGGAAGCGCGCCTGAACCTCGCCATAACGCGTGACGAGATCGTCCATCTTGTCAGCTTGGTCGGGGTCGACCATGGCCGCTTCAAGTGTGGCCATTTCAGCGGCCAACGAACTTAAAGGCCCTGCGCCGTCCATTACTGCGGCCACAGCGCTTTGGCCCGACATCTCGCCAACATCTTGGCTGAAGTAACCAATCGTCATGCCGCCGTCGATCAGCACACGACCATCATCAGGCTCTTCTTGCCCAGCGATCATGCGGAAGATGGTGGATTTACCCGCACCGTTGGGGCCGACGAGGCCAACCTTTTCGCCCTTCAGCAGCACCATGGAGGCGTCGATGAAGAGGATTTGGTGGCCGTGTTGTTTCGAGATGTTATCGAGACGAATCATGGGAACGCGCAGAAATCAGATCAGCTGGCAGCGATAACGTCGATATTGAGCGGCGCGCCACCAGCAATGATCTCAAACAAGCGATCAATATTAGGGTGCGCACCGGGCCGATTACGCGCATCTGCCGTGTGCTCAGCAAACACAGCCAAGCCGTGCTCGGCTGCTTTGGCATCCAAGCTACCGAAGGCTTGCTTCAAGTATTGATAGACCGCGAGTGAACCTTGCTTGCCCGGTTGGTTTTCGATGCTCGCCACCACCGTTCCCGCCTGGTCGACGAGATTGATGCGTTGCACGCCGTCAATCGGGGGCAATTGCTGAAGGTTCTCTTTGAATGACGCACTAAGTTGAATCATCTCTACTTCTCTTATTCCCACTCAATCGTACCTGGCGGCTTCGATGTCACGTCATAGGTGACGCGGTTGATGCCTTTAACTTCATTGATAATGCGCGTGGCAACACGGCCCAGGATGTTCATATCGAACGGATAGAAATCTGCCGTCATGCCATCGGTTGAGGTGACAGCACGTAAAGCGAGTGCGTAATCGTAACTCCGTGAATCACCCATCACGCCGACTGTTTTGACAGGCAGCAGCACCGCAAACGCTTGCCAAATCGTATCGTACAAACCAGCTTTGCGGATTTCATCCAGGTAAATCAAATCAGCTTTGCGCAAGATATCAAGTTTCTCGCGTGTAATTTCCTGACCCGGAATGCGAATGGCGAGGCCAGGCCCTGGGAACGGATGACGGCCCACCATTTCCTCGGGCAAGCCTAATTCGCGACCCAAATCGCGCACTTCATCTTTGAACAATTCACGAAGCGGCTCGACCAGTTTCATATTCATGCGTTCGGGCAAACCGCCGACGTTATGGTGCGATTTGATCGTGACACTGGGGCCACCCGCGAACGACACAGACTCAATCACGTCCGGGTACAGCGTGCCTTGCGCCAGGAAATCAGCGCCGCCGATTTTCTTGGCTTCTTCTTCGAATACGTCGATGAAAGCTGCCCCGATGATTTTGCGCTTCTTCTCGGGGTCGATCTGGCCCGCGAGTTTACCCAAGAACAAGTCCGATGCATCGCGCGCAATAAGTTTCACGTTAAAGCGGTCGCGGAACACGCGCACCACTTGCTCGGTCTCGCCCGCACGCATCAGGCCGTGATCGACCAGAACGCAGGTGAGTTGATCGCCAATGGCCTCATGAATGAGTGCTGCAACGACAGATGAGTCCACGCCGCCCGACAAACCGCAGATCACACGGCCGATGCCCACCTGTTTGCGGATCGCATCGATGGCCTGTTGGCGGAAAGCCGCCATGGTCCAATCGCCCTTACATTGGCAAATCTCGCGCACGAATTTTTTATAAAGTTTCGCGCCGTTAATGGTGTGGACCACTTCGGGGTGGAACTGCACGGCGTAGAATTTGCGGCTCTCATCAGCGATGGCAGCAAACGGGGCACCTTCCGATGTGCCGACAACGTTAAAGCCTGGCGGTAACGAGACGACCCGGTCGCCGTGGCTCATCCACACGGTTTGCTTCTCGCCTTGTGGCCACACGCCATCAAACAATCCACAATTGCCGCTCACATCGACAACAGCACGACCGAATTCACGGTGATGACCGGCCTCAACCTTGCCGCCCAATTGCGCGACCATGGTTTGTTGACCGTAGCAAATGCCCAAAATCGGCAGGCCCATGGTGAACAGCGCATCAGGTGCTTTGGGTGTGTCGGCTTCGATCACCGAGGCCGGGCCGCCCGAGAGAATGACGCCCCTTGGGTCGAACGCTTTGATCGACGCTTCAGTGACTTTGTTAAACGGGTGAATCTCGCAATACACGCCTGACTCACGTACGCGACGCGCGATTAACTGCGTAACCTGAGAACCAAAATCGATGATGAGAATACGGTCGGACATCACACTCTCTTCGTCTTACGAAATACGTTCAAGTACAGCGAGGAAAAAGCCATCGCAGCCATTGCGCGCGGGGCTTAAGGTTAAATAGGGGAACGGCCACTCGGGCATGGCGGTTTTGACCGCAGCTGGCCAAATGGTCTGCCAGGGAATAGCTTTGAAGCGGTTGTCTTTTTCCAAAAATGCATCAACGCGATTTTGGTTTTCTTCCGGCAGCAACGAACAGGTCGCATAGATCAAGCGCCCGCCCTTTTTCACCGCGTTTGCACCCTGCTGGATGACGCGGGCTTGCACGATGGCAAGTCTTTCCAAATCTTCTGGCGTCAAACGCCAGCGCGCATCAGGGTTACGACGCCACGACCCGACACCCGAGCACGGCGCATCCACCAGCACGCGATCAAATGAGTCCTTCTGGCGTTTTACCCATTTGTCGTTATCGCCCTCTAAGATGCGCAAGGTGGCGTTATGTACACCCGCTTTTCTGAGGCGCTGTTTGGAACGGATCAAACGGCCTGTGGCGACATCGCACGCAACAATACGGCCTTTGTTCTTCATGGTGGCCGCAATCGCCAGCGTTTTACCGCCAGCCCCTGCGCATAAGTCCAACACGGCTTGGCCAGGTTTCGCATCGACCATCAGCGCGCAGATTTGCGAGGCTTCGTCCTGCACTTCGAATTTGCCGCTGCGGAAATCTTTGTGTGACGCGAGGTTCATGCGCCCACGCACGCGCATGCCCAGCGGTGACAGTAACGTAACTTCAACTGCGTGACCTTCTTCGCCCAACTGATTGAGCAGGCTTTCGCGGTCGGCCTTCAGCGTATTCACGCGCAGGTTCAATGCAGCTTCATTATTGAGAGCCGCGATTTCCGTATCAGCGCGATCACCAAAGGCTTCATCCAACTTCGGCAGGACCCAGAACGGTACTTCAAGGCGCACAGCACGCGGCATTTCGGTGCGGGTTTTGTATTCCTCAACCCGGTGTCCCATGCGCCGTTCGTTTTCAGACAACTTCGGCGCACCAAAGCGCGCGCCGGAGAAGAAGCCAGCCACACGGTCTAGCGTCATGTCTTCGTTGGCGATCATATCCGCCATGACCAACAAGCGCCCATTGGGGGCTTCCGTGCCCAACAGCCAACAGAGTTTTGCGTGTGTGCGTTGAATGCGCCACGCTTGGTCTGAAATCGCACGGCGATCTTTCGCACCCACAAACTTGCGGCCACGGAAGAACGATAACACCGTGCCATCAGCAGGGCGCGACGAATTCAGAATAGCGTCGATAAGTTCAATAGCATCTTGGACGCGGGCGGACGGAGTCATACTGCGGGCTACTTTTTCATTTTGGGCATGATCTCATCGGAAAACTGGCGACCACTTTTCCGGATCATGCCCCCTCTCGCCCGCAAAGCGCGGAAAAGATTAGGAGTTGTTGACGCGATAGTTTGGCGGTTCACGGGTGACCATCACATCGTGCACATGGCTTTCGCGCATGCCCGCCGATGTCACACGACGGAACTTCGAATTCTTCTGCATGTCCGGGATCGTGGCATTGCCGGTGTAACCCATGGAGGCCTTCAAGCCGCCCACGAGCTGATGCACCACGCCGCCGACGGGGCCTTTATAAGGCACACGGCCTTCAACGCCTTCTGGCACCAGCTTCATGTTGTCGCGCACTTCTTCTTGGAAGTAGCGATCAGCCGAGCCACGCGCCATAGCACCCAACGAACCCATGCCGCGATAATCTTTATAAGTACGCCCCTGATACAGCACCACTTCGCCTGGACTTTCATCGGTCCCGGCAAGCAATGAGCCCACCATCACTGTGCTAGCGCCAGCGGCAATAGCCTTCGCCACATCGCCTGAGCTTTTGATGCCGCCATCGGCAATGACTGGCACGCCGCTTTTGCGTGCTTCTTCGGCGACTTCCATAATGGCTGTTAATTGCGGCACGCCCACACCCGCGACAATGCGCGTGGTGCAGATGGAACCAGGGCCAATACCCACTTTCACTGCGTCGGCGCCAGCTTCAATCAAAGCACGTGCAGCTTCAGGGGTTGCGATATTGCCAGCGACAACTTGTGCGCGGTTTGACAACCGTTTGATCAACTTCACGGTATCAACCACCCCAGCCGAGTGACCGTGGGCGGTATCTACCACCACAACGTCCACGCCAGCCGCTAACAAAGCCTCAGCGCGCTTCACGCCATCGGCACCAACTCCAGTCGCCGCAGCCACCAGCAAACGTCCTTGTTCATCTTTCGCGGCTAAGGGATGTGCGCGGGCTTTGTCGATATCCTTCACCGTCACCAAGCCAACGCAGCGGTAATCTTTGTCGACCACCAGCAATTTTTCGATACGGTGCTGATGCAGTAACTTAATGGCCTCATTGCGCTCAACATTCTCAGACGCCGTGATTAGTTTTTCCTTGGTCATCAAGTCGCTAACTTTTTGCGTCATGTCTGTGGCAAAGCGCACATCGCGGTTGGTGAGAATACCCACCAGCTTGCCCGAACCACGCTCAACGACAGGGATGCCGGAAATACGGTTTTGTTCACGGATCCGGAATGCATCGGCCAATGTTTGGTCTGGGTGAATCGTCACCGGGTTCACCACCATGCCGGATTCAAATTTCTTCACGCGGCGCACTTCCTGCGCCTGCAGTTCCACGCTTAAGTTTTTGTGCAAAACGCCAATGCCGCCCACTTGGGCCATGGCGATAGCGAGGCCTGATTCTGTGACGGTATCCATCGCCGCTGAGATCAGCGGAATGTTCAACGATACGGTTTTGGTGAACTGGGTCGCAGTATTGGCTTGGGCAGGAAGGACCGAAGAGGCCGCGGGCACAAGAAGGACGTCATCAAACGTCAGGGCTTCAGCGATCTCCATGGGCACCTCTTTTTTTGGGTCGCGTTCTTCACGTCAAGTGGATGGCCACTTCGCGGGGAACGCTCCCTATTTTTGTCCGGTCGCATTCCCCAATTGGAAATGCGCCCTAAATCCAGGGTGCGCGGGCTTATGACACGGTTTTTTGGGCGGGGCAACCCGGCAGATAAGCAAGCCCAATATGCAGGTTTGCTAACCCTTAAACCCAGTCGCCAAGAGGTAAATTTCTGCCGAATCCTTACGACTGGCGCCCGGTTTCGCGTGTTTGGCAATGGCACACTTGGTTTTGATCTGCTTCAAAAGGTCGCCTTCGGTGCCGCCCTGGAACACCTTGCACACGAAGATCCCGCCGGGGGCCAAAACCTCTTCGGCGAAAGCCCAGGCCAGTTCGGCCAAAGCCATGATTCGCAAGTGATCGGTGCCGGCATGGCCGGTGGCCGGTGCGGCCATATCGCTGAGCACAACATCGGCTTTTGAACCACCCAGTGCGTCTTTCAGCACGTCGGGCGCCTTATCCAGTGTGAAATCCATGGTGAGGCAGGTCGCCCCCGGCACAGCATCCCATGGATTAATGTCGATGCCGACCACGAGGCCTTTGGTTTTTTCCGGCTTTACGCGCTGCACGGCCACCTGCGTCCAACCGCCAGGAGCCGCACCTAAATCCACCACCTTCTGGCCGGGTTTCAGGAAATGGAATTTGTCATCCAGTTCGATCAGCTTGAAAGCTGCACGGCTGCGATACCCTTCCGCCTTGGCCCGATGCACATATGGATCATTAAGTTGGCGCTGCAGCCAACGTTGCGATGAAATGGTGCGACCACGGGCGGTTTTCACCTGCACCTTGGCACCGCGCATATCCATGCTGCGCCCGCTGGAACCTCGTTTTTTCTCGCCGCCGCCTGATTTAGAATTTTTCATCGTCGCCAACTCAGACTCTACTTGGCGCGATTTATACCGCACACGCTGATGATTGCACGCGCGACCTTGCGGGATGGATCATTTCCATCAACAAACCTTCGCGTAAGCCCCGGTCAGCCACACGCAATTTGCCCACTGGCCACATGGCACAGATAGCTTCTAAAATAGCACAGCCCGCCAACACTAAATCTGCCCGTTGCCAGCCAATGCAGGGTTCAGCCGCCCGCTGATGGAGCGACATTTTGCACAAGCTATGGCTTTTATTCATCAACGTCTCAAAATCGAGCGTAATACCGTCAACAGCAGTACGGTCATAGCGCGGCAAGCCGAGAGACAGTCCACCCAGCGTGGTCACCGTGCCCGACGTGCCGATCATTTGAATGTGGCCCTGATCAATCAACGCCCGCAGATCGTGCTTGTCTTCAAAGGGTTCCAATAGTTTCGTCGCGTGCCCTGCCACTTCTTTATATGTACGTTCGCACAAATCGCCGCCGCCGCAATCTTCCGCCACGGTGACAACACCCATCGGCAGCGAGATGCAATCGATCACCGCAAGTGAACCGTCGGCTTGCACCTTGACATAAAGCACTTCGGTCGAGCCGCCGCCGATATCGAACAGCAACGCATGCGGTACGCCATGGTTCAGCAACGCCGCACAACCCTTGAGCGCCAGCGTTGCCTCTTCTTCAGCAGAAATAATTTCCAGATTCAGTCCTGCTTCCTGTTTTACGCGCTCTAAGAACTCATCGCAGTTCTCAGCGCGCCGGCAGGCTTCTGTGGCGACATGGCGTGAAAACGCCACGTGGCGTTTGAGCATTTTATCCGAGCAACGCTTCAACGCTTCAATGGTGCGATCCATCGCGTCGTTCGATAAACGACCTGACCTGCTTAGACCTTCGCCCAAGCGGGTCACGCGTGAAAATGAGTCGAGCACATAAAAATCACCGCCACTGGGCTTGGCGATGAGCATGCGACAATTATTTGTGCCAAGATCAAGGGCTGCAAAAATGGGCGGCGCGCGGTCGACCCCTCTTACAGGCGCTTCACCTTCGCACATGTCCGAGCCCACCGGCGCATTCTCGCCGGACCAGCGACCATGATTCATGGTCGACCTTTCCTATATTCACACCGCGCAAAGCAGCACGTGGTTTCCGGCGCCGCGGTGACCAAAAGAGTTTTCCCAGGGTTATGCTACTGGCTTACCCGCCTGGGGTGAAGGGTTTCAGCAAATTTTATAGGGTTTTTCAGCAGGTTGGCGGGCACCTGCGGCCCGACACACATATATATAGTATGTGTGTCGGAACCGGATGCCGGTTACGGAGGCGACGAGGCGGCTGGTTTGCCTTCTTGGGTTTTATTCGGCGCCGCTATCGGTTGTTTTGGACCTTCTTTCACAAAGCGCCATGCCTGCGCCACAATGAAGATGAGCAGCACTGAGATGACGATGTACATCGCGCGGAAACCGAATTGTTGTGTCAGAGCGCCTGCCAACAACGTCCCGACGATGCGGCCACTCAGTTGCGTAGATGTCGTCACCCCTTGAATCACCCCCGAGAAACCTTCGGGGGCATGACGCGAAATAACCGATGCAAGCACCGTGCCCCACAAAGGCGCTGAAAAAGAGACGATCAAGAGCAAACCGAACGCATACTGTGAGTCCGACAAAACGGCAAACAGCGTGATGCAGATAAAGTCTGTGGTTGACGCAATCAATACGGTCTTCTCATCACCAAAGCGTTTGGTGAAAAAGCCTACGAGGGCAAAGCTTGTAATGAGAAACCCCAAGCTGAGCAGCGAATAGAAATAGCTGGTTTGGCTGGCCGACCACCCCACCGAAATGCCCCAAAACGGATATAACAGTTGCTCCGAATTAAATTTAAAACCCGACGCAAAGATCATGGCTGTGAGAATGAACAGTGACGGTGTTTTGAAGATTGTTTTGAAATCAGCTTTGGGCTTCGGTTTGCCCGGCGCGCCCACCGCAGCAGGCTCTTTTTTCGCATCTTTCATGAATAGAAGAACAACCAGACCCGCAAGCAACGACAAGCTACCCGCAACCATGCAGGGTAAGAAGTGATCGAAATCCGCTTCTGCACCCGACATAAAAAAGCCGCCGAGCGACGGGCCAATTGCCAGCCCAGCGCCCATGGAACCGAAGACATAGCCCATACCTTTGGCCCGTTCTTTTGGTGGGGTATTATCCGCAATGTACGCAAGGGCGATCGAGTTAGAGCCGTGGAACACGCCTTGCAACGCACGCGTCGCAAATAATGCCCATAATGAATTAGCAAATGCGAAGGCCATGAACGCAACGGCGGTTCCAATCAACGTGCAGCTCATAGCCGTCCGGCGGCCCAGTTTATCGGAGACGCGTCCCCACAACGGGTTACCGATAATGCCCACCAGCGGCATCAGCGAAAACAAGATGGACACTTCAAATGCAGAGGCACCGTAATGCTGTCCTAAGTACGGTAACATCGGCAGCACAAGACTGACCGGAATAGCGTTGATGAGAACCGCAGCAAGAACCACCGGCATCCGCTTCCCCTTTTTAACGGATATTTTCTGGCCTGCAGCGCAATCTCGCGTGCGGCCAACTGAGAGTTCACCCTACCCCCCCACTTCAACGCTCAAAAGTCCGGGGGCCTCCCACCGCCAAGGGCTGGTCAAAGCCCCGCATCAGCATGCCGGTATACGGGACAGGGGCGTAACGACCGTAAGGTGAGCATTCAACGCTGTACGCTTGGTGTGGCGCATGCAGTGCGCCCCTGGACAGCCTATCTGGACCGTGGCACTTCACACTTTATATACATCTTCTATGTATAGCGCTGGCACTCACCGATATCCGCTGACATAACGGAACCTGCTGGTGGGGGATCGTCTAACGGTAGGACCCCAGACTCTGACTCTGGTTGTCTAGGTTCGAATCCTAGTCCCCCAGCCAACCATTCACGTGCAAACCGGCACTCGCGTTCTTTAGCGCTGAATGTGCGCTTTTACGGGCGTAGTTACGCAGTTTTCGCGCGCCAGAGATTCTCAGCCAGCCTTGTAGTGCCGTTCTGGCCAAAGTGCGCCTGATTTGCTCAGTGGGCCCTTTCGGCACTCGCGTTGTTGGTCGTTCGAGGATCAAATTTATGGATCAGATGCTCAGGTTGTTGCGGAGCAACAAGACTGGTTGCTAGGCAAAGAGTCCAAGTTCGAATCCTAGTTCTCCAGCCAACCATTCATGTGCAAAGTCGCACTGGCGTTCTCTGGCGGCAAAAGCAGCCAATTACGGGGCAATTTGCCCACTTTACCTGCCGGCGAGATTCTCAGCTCATTCGCCTTAGGCATTCCCGCGCAATTTAGAGCCACTTTGCTCAGTGGGCTATTTTGGCACTGCCATACTCAAGGTTTGTCGACTCTATTCAGAGCTTATTCAGCCAACGAATTCAGCGCATGTCGCACAGCAACACCTGGGCGCACGTTGCTCAGCAATATTGAAGGGGGGAAAGTTAGGCTACGAAGCCAAGTTGTTTACGTTGATCGGCCCACGCTGGTGGCAAAGGCTTTAGCAGCTCTTCAACTTTGAAGCCTTCGGGCTGGCGGCCATCAAGAATGGCTTCGGTAATATCTGGAGCTAGGTGAGCAAGCTGCACCACTTGTCCCACATAAGTACGATTTACGTTTTCCTTCAAAGAGATTTCGCTAATCGAAAGACCGCTCTGGAGTTGTTCATCCCAAAGATGAGCTCGGACAATTGCCTTAATCAGACTTGGATTAATAACTGTAGCTGCACGACCCAACGCTAACTCACTGATGAGAATTTTACCTGGTCGCCCACCTTTCTTCACACTGCCGACATCACTCGAAATGCCACAAGCAATCGCAGGATTAATTGTATATTTTGCGATGTATCGCTTTACGCGCTCATTATCGGCATCATCATCTCCAGGAAGCTTGCCGCGCTGTTGCTTCAAAACACTCGCGCACTGCCATGTCCGACGAATAAGATCGCGCGTTGCCCCCTCGGCCTGAGCGCCCGAAGACACAATCGAAATAACGCCCATATCTTGCAGGACATCAGTTGCGCCGATGGTTTCTCGCCGCACGCAACTATCAATTAATGCAACATCTTCAGGGATCGCAGGATTAAGTCCACGCTCGACCATAAGTGCACTGACTTGCTCATCAATTGTATTAATACTGTAGGGTTGCGCAAAAATGCCACTTGATGGCAATACATTTGGCAGTCCGCATAACTTGAGAACATCTGGGGCATGTCCTCTGCCAACGCCACCCACATCAATCGCAAAAATTGAACGCCCCTTCAACGCCGCGATCGTATCTTCAATAAAGCCGCCTTCATTGTATGTATCTGACAACAGAGCGGCTTGAACATCGTGCTGCTCAGCTATGGTCAAGGCACAATCTATGGTCATTGGGGCCGCCCCCGCATCGTCGTGAATCACCAACGAACTTGCCCCAGATTGGATTTGCTCGACGAGCGCTTCGGGCAAAGATGCAGAACCGCGGCCCGCGAAACCAATGTTCATTGGCAAATTATCTGCAATTTCGATCATGCGTTTTAGATGCCAAGGCCCCGGTGTGCCCGCAACAGAGCGCGTTGCACTTGTTGCGCCCGTACCGCCACCAAACATTGTGGTCACACCGGCCGCAAGCCCTTCGGATATAACGCCTGCATCCGTAAAATGAACTTGAGTATCAACCGCTCCTGATCTGCCCCCAAAGAAGTGGTCCTCCCTGAAGTATGATTTTCTCATGAAGGAGGACGACGATGGCAAGGAAGAGACACACGGCGGAAGAGATTGTTGCGAAGCTTCGACAGGTTGAGGTTTTGAGTGGTCAGGGTCGACCGATCGCGGATGCGATCCGGGCGATAGGTGTGACGGAAGTTACATATTACCGCTGGCGGAACGAGTACGGCGGTCTTAAGGGCGACCAGGTAAAGCGGCTGAGGGAACTGGAGGCCGAGAACTCCAGGCTACGGCGTACCGTCTCCGACCTGACGTTGGATAAACAAATTCTTCGCGAGGCTGCCAAGGGAAACTTCTAAGCCCCGCACGCCGCCGGGCCTGCGTGGATCATGTGGTCGTGGAGCTGGGCGTGTCCGAACGGCGCGCCTGCCGTGTTCTGGGCCAGTATCGATCAACTCAACGCAAGGCCCCCACAACACCTGACGACGAAGCGGCGCTGATTGCGGACATGATCGAACTGGCCCGGCAGTATGGGCGCTACGGTTATCGCCGCATCACCAAGATGCTTCGTACGTCGGGCTGGTCGGTCAACAAGAAGCGGGTTGAGCGACTGTGGCGGCGTGAGGGGCTTAAGGTTCCCACCAAGCAACCAAAACGAGGCCGTCTGTGGCTCAATGACGGATCATGCATCCGTTTGAGGGCTGAGCGGCCCAATCATGTCTGGTCCTACGACTTCGTCGCCGACCGGACCCATGATGGAAAGGCGTATCGCATGTTGTGCATTATCGACGAGTTCACTCGGGAGGCACTGGCCATCAAGGTCGCCCGGCGCCTCAACTCCACCGAAGTCATCGCGGCATTGTGCGATCTCTTTATTCTCCGCGGCATCCCGACCCACATCCGTTCAGACAATGGGCCTGAGTTTATTGCCGTCGCACTTCGGGAATGGATCGCTGCTGTGGGTGCGAAGACGGCTTACATCGAGCCGGGCAGTCCTTGGGAAAACGGCTACGTTGAATCATTCAACGGAAAGCTGCGCGATGAGTTACTCAACGGCGAGATCTTCTACACCCTGGCAGAAGCCAAGATCGTGATCGAGACCTGGCGCAAGCACTACAACACCATCAGACCGCATTCCTCGCTCGGCTACAAACCGCCAGCGCCAGAGGTGCTCAGCTGGCCGGCCTCGCCTGCAGCGTTAACCGGCGCTCGACCGGAGAACCAACCACTGGCCGAAAAGCCACCGCTAAACTAACATAACACTCGGACCACTCAGTGGGGGCCGGTCAGTGCGATCAGCGTGTGCAACAAAGCTCGATAATGCTACAAGCGCAGCAATTGCAGTTGCAACAATGTATTTTGCAAATCGCAAGTGGCGCGCCTTGATCATGAAACGACCTATATATTGCGTTATATTAGTCTTATGCGGAAATCAGACCAAACTTTGCTGTTGATTTATTGCGATCTCATTTTGAGCATCAGGACAGATAAAATTGGCGATGAAATGCAAACATATCCTCGAATGTACAGAATTCTGGCGCACCTAACTCAATAACTGGTACACGAGTTGCAACCATTTCGCACCATTGTCGCAAAGTTGATCTAAAGGCCTCATTTTCCGATGGCTCAAGCCATTCGAATAAATATCCCAGCGTGATATGAAAGCGGTAGGCATCATGGCCAGGTGTACGCACACCTGTTGCATCGGACAGGCGATCGCGCAGCATCCTTAAGCGTTTGTTCTCAGCCTCATCTAATGGCAGCAAACGTAAAGTGAGAGGCCTTTCTTCTGGACCTGGCTCTGCCAAATCAACACGCATTTTAATCGGTAAAGACACATTTGTTTTAAATGTGCGAAGTCGATCTGCAATAATTTTGTGGCATTCAGCGATTGGCAAATCCAGAGGTACATTTCTGGGCCAAAGCCCCGCGACACGCTCCGCGTTGTTCGCTGCACCAAAAACCGTCATATGATAACTGGATGGCGGCAACAGTGTAACTTTGCGCATAAATGGGTGCGATATCGCATCACGATAAATATCAAGCAACGCATTAAAGCACGCAGCTTTCTCACCTTGCTGCTCTAAGTGGCAGATCACGGTATTGCCCGCAAACTGCACAACATCACCGTCAGCATTAAATTTTCGGCCAACGTCCGGAGGTGTCATTGGCCGCGTTTGCTGCGCCAAAGCGGTCGCTACCGTCGCCATAACCGATGTCAAACCAGCAATGCGTAGGAATTGCCGCCGAGACCCATGATTCGGGGTGCAATTCTGAAGAAGGATTCTCATCAAAAATCCTTGAGCACGATAATGCCAACATAACGACTGTCATCACGTGGCACAAAACGTACAACGCCACTGCCAAAGCGGGTCAGAAACGGCGAGTAAGAACGGTCTGTAATGTTCTTGACAACAGCTGTAATTTTCCAGCCGTCGCGTGTCCCAACACCAGCTGATGCATTCCAAATCGCATAGCCGTCTTCAATCGTATCTGCTGTTTGATTAATGCTGTACTGCGTCTCTGTACGCCAGTTCACATCTGTGCTCAGCAATAAATCGAGATCATCACTTAATGGTGCCGTCCAGTTCGCACGCAATGAGCCACGCCATTCCGGTGCGTAAGGCAGCGTATAGCCATTCACATTGCATGATGCGGTCGTGCCTACAGGGCAGGTGAATTCATCGATCTGCGCATCGGTATACGTCAGCGCACCGGTGATCAAAAATTGATCAGACAAACGCGCGGTTAGATCCCCTTCAAAACCACGTGTGGAAACGCGGCCTGCATTGATTAACCGCGTGATCGGTGAGCCATTGAAACTGTCGAAGAAAGGTACTTGATAGTTTTGAAGCTTTTGCAAGAATCCAGCTGCGTTGAATTGCAGCTGGCCATTCCAAAATGTTGTTTTGAAGCCCGCTTCATATGAATCAGATGTTTCCGGTTTCAGCGCCAGCGTATCTTGCGGCAACATACTAAAGGCCGGGTTATAGGCAGGGCCCTTATAACCGCGCGAGTATGTAGCATAAACCATAGCCGACGGCGTAAAAGCAAACTGCAAACCACCGCGGCCCGCCACATCTTTCGATGTCACATTACCATTAGCCGTGAAAGCCGTTTGGATGCCCGGAACCGCCACAGCGGAGGTTGATGTGCGTGCGAAGTCAAATTTAAGGGCATCACGCACCCAGCGCAGACCAGCAATGGCATTCAACTGGTCTGTAATGTGCGCATTGCTTTCACCAAATACGGCAAAGTTTTTATTGACCACGCCATAGTTGGCAACCCCACGGTTTAGAGTTTGCGTTGTGCCGGCAACTGTAATTGTATCGCGCGCATAAGTCTCACGGTTGTGGCCTTCGAAATAGAACGCGCCAACAACATAGTCGAAAGTTTCATTTTTTGGCGACGCTAGGCGCACTTCTTGCGAATACTGATTGAATGTTAAGCGCCCCACATCATGTTGCTGCGGGAATGCAGCGAGTGGGCGCGGCAAGCGGTCTTGATCCTGATATTGTGTATTATGCCAACCGCGCCAAGCTGTGATCGACGTGAAATCGTGATCGCCCAGGGCCGCGTTCAATTCGGCCGATACACCTGAATTGCGATCTGTCGCATGCGTGTCGTAATTCGAGTTAATAGTGCGGCTCTCATCTGTCGGCACCACAGGAGCAATCGCGGTACCGAAGGCCGGAAATGTACTGACCGCATTAGTTGGAAAGGCAATCAACGACGTGCGTGTAACCACACCTTGCGGCGTGTCGTCCTTCGACCACACGTGGTCACCCGTTACAACAATCTCAACATCGTCAGCAGGTACAAATAATAAGCGCACGCGACCGCCTAATTTCTGTGCGCCGTTAACATGCGTATTATCAAAAACATTTTCGACATTGCCACGCCAGCTTGAGCCCAAAACACTCACGCTCGCAGCAACTTTCTCAGGCAGCAACTCGCCCGACACACCGGCACGCACGCGGTATTCTCCACCCGTAAAGGCACTAGCATCCAAAAAGCCCGTCGTGTCGAACGTTGGCTTTTTAGACACGATGTTCAACACACCCGCCGATGCGTTCTTACCGAACAACGTGCCTTGCGGCCCCCGCAACACTTCAAGGCGCTCAATATCCAGCAAATCAAGCGTAGCCTGGCCCTGGCGCGCAAGCACAACACCATCCAGTACCGTCGAGACCGAAGGCTCAACGCCCGGTGATGTCGATACCGTGCCTAAACCGCGCAGGAACAATGCTTGGTCTTTGTTCGAAGCGGCCGTGCGGAAATTCAACGCGGGCACTTCAGATGCAACGTCACGCAGATTGTTCAGGCTGGCTTCGCGCAAGCGATCACCGGTCACAACCGACACGGCAATCGGCACTGATTGCAACGGTTCAGCCCGGCGCGTGGCGGTAACAGTCACCTCTTCAATCACAACATTTTGCGCGCGCGTTTGGGTCGTCATCCCCCCGAAAGCAAGTACAAAAGAGCTACCCGCATATAGCACCGCTTTTAAGGAAGTGGGTTTTGTGTTGCTCGCCATGTCGCCCCCGGATTCACTCGTCATATGTTTAATTTTCAGGCTCGAGCGACATATTTCATTCATAATATGTGCTAATCAGCCGAAAAATCGTCTTTCGTCTCCCATTTTACACAAATGATAAGTGAAATATGTGACAGTATGGATAAATATGAGGAATAGCGTGTTGCCTTCATATGAAGGCTGCCGTCAAACCTGGGGGTAGATACTTATTTTGTTGAGCCTGAGTGATGGCGGATGTTGAGCGGTAAGAGATGATGGTCAGTACCTTTGAGCTGACGCGTAGTGAGCGGCGCGTTTTGGGGCTTCTGTTCCGGCGCGGCGCATTGACACAAAGCGCATTGGCGGACGAAACCGAACTAACCCAGCAATCCATCTCGCGCATTGTTACGCGGCTTTCCGATGAAGGCATGCTTCGCCTCAGCGATAAAACCGCCCCAGGAAAACGAGGTTATCCCAGCAACGTTTTGGAATTGATACCGAATTACATCTATGCGGTTGGCATTGCGCTGATGGCCGATGCGGCTGCGATTGCCCTGATAGATTTCGCTGGGCAAGTGCGTGCTGAACGCAAACAAACGTTCAATACGCTATCACAGGTTCGCGTCTTGGAATGGGCCAGAAGCGCAATGGCTGAGGTGACCACTCCTGATATGCGTATGGCCGGATGCGGTATTAGTTTGGCAGGATCGTTCATCGGCACACGACCCGGCTTTAATACACCGCATTACCTGGAAGAATGGGCCGACGTGAGTATCGAAAAGATTTTTACAGATGCTTTTCAACTCCCCGCCTGGGCCGACAATGACGGTAATGCCGCGGCTTTATGTGAAAGCATGATCGGTGTAGGCCGATGGGCTGCCAACTTTGCTTATATATATGTCGGCGCTGGCGTCGGTGGCGGGTTGGTTCTGAACAACGAGGTGTGGCGCGGCCGGTTTGGAAATGCGGGTGAATTTGCAGGTGGATTGCCGCCGAACATTTATCCCTTCCCAAACCTAGAACTGTTACGCCAACTCGTGGCAAAAGAAGGCCAGCATTTCCAAAATGTCGATGAAATGTTGGAGCATTGGAACCCTGAATGGAATGCAATTACCGACTGGACAATGCGTGTGCGCGATTCACTTTCAATTATCGCATCCAACGCCACTGCCATTCTTGACCTTGAAGCAATCGTGCTCGGCGGACGCATGCCACGATCCCTTGCAGAACGAATTATTCCGATGATTGAACTTTATGATCAACGGCGGCGCGCCGTCTCACGGCCCATGGCGAAAATCGTGCCAGCGGAAGCCGAAGGTAACCCAGCGGCTATCGGCGCTGCGATGTTACCGCTGAAGAATACGTTTTTCGCTTAATAGCGGCTTCACTCTCCGATCTCACCACCATCTTTCTTTGTAATTGCAACAATCGCAGGTCGTGGCGGCATGTTAGGCTTAAAGTCGGGCCAGCGTGTGGTGGGCATTGAAAATGTACTGCCACTTTCATGTGCCGGGTGTTGCACCGAAACAAACAGCGTCTTGCCATCAGGCGTGAAGCAAGGCCCGGTCAGCTCAGCCCCACACGGGACACCATAGAAGTGCTTGGGCATCGGCTTTTCAGCCGTTAAGTCCATCACCCATAGCCCGTCATGTACGGCAGGACGTTTTAGTTTCTCCATGGCATCAGGGATGCCATCGGTGGCCACCCATAACCGACCATATTTATCAAACACGAGATTGTCTGGGTTTGTGAACCAATACTGCGGTGTTGTTGCATCAGTCCTTTCAGGCAACGCCGCGATCAAGTCATGGCACAACACAACCATCCGCCACTCAAACGTTTCCGCGGTATGATCTCGCGCGCCATCGGTACCGGGCGGCGTGATCTCCAAAAGCTGACCCCAATAATTTTTGGCCTCAGGGTTTGGCCCATTCACCAACTCTGGAACACGAATAGGGTTCTTCGTGAGCGACAAATAAACGCGATCAGTCAGCGACGAGACTTCAATGTCTTCGGGGCGGTCCATTGAGGTGGCCCCTGCAGCGGCGGCATGCTGCCGCACATCAATGAGTACACTGCCGGGATCTACTTCGCCCTTCCCTGTTAGTTTAATCCAGCGACCTGTTCCGTCAGCATTAAACTGCGCCGCATACAAATCGCCTGCCTCAAGCAGGTTCGCGTTACGGCGTGAGGTGACATTCTGATCGCAAACATCACGCGATACGAATTTATAGATGCATTGATACTCTTGATCATCACCGGAATAGACAACAACCTTTGTCTTCGGCTTCACAACGACGGTCGCGGACTCGTGACGGAAGCGTCCCAAGGCTGTGCGCTTTTTAGGCGTTGACGTCGGATCATACGGATCAACCTCGACCACCCAACCAAACCGATTGGGCTCGTGCGGCTCTTTCTCGATGTTGAACCGATCATCAATCCGGTACCAGCCCGCCAAAGGCCGCTCGCGCGGTTCGCCGTCCGACAGCTCTTTGCGTTTGCCGGATTTCTGACCGACACTGAAGCTTTGCCACGACTTGAGTTCGCGCGGGTTTTTCTCGCCCGCTGCCGTTTGATCACCCCAAAAGTATTCCTGAATATTTTCTTCGCCCGAGAGCACCGTGCCCCAGGGCGTCATGCCACCAGCGCAGTTACCGAGCGTGCCGAACACATTTGTACCAGCTGGATCCGCGCTTGTTTTCAAGCGCTGATGGCTCGCTGCGGGGCCCGTGATTTCAAATTCGGTTTGTGGTGTGAAGCGGCGCGCATATTTACTGTCTGGAACCACACGCCATTCATTGCCATGCTTTTTAATTTCGACGACCGATAGCCCCACGGTCATCTGCTCGATCTCGAGTTCAGCGGGCGTCATCTTCTCTGCGGCATCATTCCGTGATGTGTAGCCGGGGAACATCAAGTGCGGCAGCGGATATTCGTGGTTGACGAACAATAATCCGTGATCTGAGTTTTGTGATCCACGCGGCAACGGCAGAAAAGCGATGAAGTCGTTGTTGGTGCCGAAGCTTTCCGCTTGCTGCTTTGCCGATGGATAGTCAGGCGTAAATGCACTTCCCTTGCCCGTCACCGCATCGCCCCAAGCAATCAACACGCGTGCATCATAACCTTCAGCGACATGATCGCGTTCATCATAAACATACGGCACATCGCGAAATGAGAGTGCTGGAGAGCTTTTTGCACGAGCACTGTTGACGACGACACTTGCAGAGAGCGAAAGGCCTGCTGTGAGCGCCGTAAGGTCCTTCAGGCTTCGACGCCGAGAGTACCGTTCACGCAAAATCTCTTCTAATGCTGAGGGCATATAACGCTCTGGTGAGGATCACTTGAGAGGTGAAGGTGTGACATATTTGCCCCTGATAATGCAGGCCAATATCAGGGGGAATGTGTGAAAAAGATGAAAAGTGTGGGGGTAAGAATTGAGGGGAAATATTTTCCCCTCAGCTTACACGCTCATATTTGCAATCTATTTTGTCGCATCTCGATTATCCCTCACAGCGCCTACACTCACCGTTAATCCAGATCCGTGGTGCAATGCGGTCGTGATGGAAAAGGATTGTAAACGTTGTACAAACCTCTCACCTGCTCCCAAACGTCAGTGCGATCTGTTGTAACAACAATGGTGTTTCCGAGATAAAGACTGGCTGATTCGAACAATGGGTCACCGCGGTGATCTGTACTCGTATTTTTCATTTCCCATTTTGCCTCACGATTCACAATACCGCGCGACCCAACCGGCTCTTCAGCAAACACGCCACCACGTCGGCCGGTGGTTTGGTGCAAATAGTCAAGAATATTGATGTAGCAATAATCCCAGTCAAACACTTGGCGTCGACTGTCACCATCGTCCTTATAATTCGTCTCGAATGCGGCGATCACCTCATGCTCGGACTCCCACGCAGCGATGTAGTCCAACGAGCTTCTGATCCAATTCATAGTCCCCATACCAGTTGGATACTGCGAGGACGTGGACTCATAGTTATAGTATCCATTACTCGCCACTTGCGGCATCCACCCTACTTTCCTAAAACTATTCTCATAACTACCAAGATTTGCTTTGATAAAGGCAGGACTGAAAGATGTTTTAAAAACAAGCTGCGCAAGTAATTTGTCGCCGCCTATCGTCTCGGCAGCATGTAAAATGCGGCGCGCCATTAATACCCAGTTTACCGCAAAGCTTGCTGGATCATTTACCGTCGGCCGCTGCTTGATATCAACAAACACTGTAAGACCAGTTTCGTTCGCCGTAACCAAAGCCTTGCGAACGCTTGCAACGTCTTGATCCGACAACGAACCGTCGCGGTTCAGCAGCTTTAGAGTTTGAATGTCGTCCTTTGTTTTATCAGGAAAGCGCCAAGACGTTTGTGCGCCACTGGCATTGGTCAAGCGATGTACAACATAGTCATGCGACAACACACCGCCTGATAACTGATCCGAAGCTGTAACCTCAGCCGTCGGCATAAAATCCAATTCTGTCCATGGATACTGTGCCAGCATCGCGATATATTCGATCGCCGCGAGCGAATTCTCAGGCACTTTAGAGTTTGTGCCCATGAATGGATTACCCCACAGGCCACGATGCGGAAGAATAACAAGATCCTCCTTTTTATTCTCACCCAATTGGATTTTTCTCAATTTCTTCAAATTATCACAAATCCAATGTATGTTTGTTGCGCAGTAATGAGCACTTGGGAAATCGCCACTCTCTGTCGCCCAATCATTGGAGACTGCTGTATTTGTTTGGGCCGCCTTTTTGATTTGCGCTGCAAGACGCGCTCCAACGGCATCAGCGCCCGCATGATCCCAATGCGTGCGATTGGGTTGGGTCACATCCATTTTCCCCGTGCTCGAAGAGCGCGTAATATAAATATTTCTGAGTTCAGTAGGCGCATCTGGAAGTGCGCCAGCCGCCGCATATTCCAGCAATCGTTGATTAAAGCGGTGCGCAAACGCAACGGCTTCCTTGTCGGCTAATCTGTTATTGCCCGTCCAATCCGGCTGCGTGCCTGTCCAGACATTCGGATCAAAATAGGGGATTTGAACTATATGAATCGGCAGCCTGTCTCGCTGAGCCGCTGAACACGAACTCGATCCACAATACTTGCTGTAGACCTTGAGAGATTCGCGAAGGCTCTGATTGATGGCGAAGAGCGCATTCGCCGCATCACTTGGGTCTGAATATGTATAGTCCTTGCTCGGATCCCCGTGATACAACGCATCACTTTCACCGATCACCCAAATAATTCCAGCCAGGCGCGGCTGCGACGATGTGCGGGCCGCACGCTCAACAAACTTTACTGCCGAATTATACAGATTCAACGCAGGCGCGGCCGTAGGATTATCAAGGTCAGTAAAACACGGAACGTTCGTTGTCGGGCATTGATGGTTCTTGTCCCACTGGTCGATTGTTGTTGCACCGCGCGCGTGGAAAAGAAGCCCCACTTTTTTAGTATCACTCACATCGAGATTACGAAGAAGACTAAGCCCAAAATTATACCACTGCTCTTTATCGGCTTTGCGAACAGGCGAGAATCGATTGAATCCTAAATCGAGATTATTGCCAGAGCTAGGTAAGTTTTGAGCCGGCGCAACCCAATTCGTGCCATCGAACAATGCTGTCGAAGCTGTCGCCCCCGTATAAGGTACATGCGCAAAATCAGAGGTAGTTGAGCTAAATGCAACGCGCCCTGCTGCATTAGATTGCCCAAGCACAAGATAGAAATCAAATTCAGATGTTTGAGCTGCAGCCCCCCCACCCAACAAAAGAGCGATTACAGATTGCATCGCCATCATCTTAATGGATTTCATAGCTGCTTTATGAAGTGTCATGGCACGCCCTTGATATATTCTTGAAACACCGGATGCTTGATTCGCGATCTAGCGAATAGCCATAGTCAACGCAGCCGCCTTCGGACCGTGATTCATGAACGGATAAGGAGGCGAATCAGACGTCCATTCCTGCAAATCCCGGCCATGTGCTTTACTTCTATTTTGTAAATAGGCTTGCAGATCTGAATATTTGAATTTGTAAACTTCAATGGGACGACACTGGGCACGTGTGAAATTTGTATCGATCTGGTCTGAAATCACGTCCTTTGCAGTCCAGGTCAAAGACAACGCATTATTCAAACCGGGCTGAAGGTACTGTTGGAGCTTTCTTCCGTAGCCGAAGAACATTGGCGTTCCATATTGAACCGCCAATGAATTTGAAAGATTCGTCGACTCAACCCAGGTGAAATTCTCAGACAGGTATAGCGTGACATGATTTGAATAAACGTTGACGTAATTGTAGAGGCGCGCAACGCCAGGATCCCATGTTTGATAAGAAAGAGAATAGTGAGTGGACTGGCCTTGAGAATTGTTAGGCAGCAAAATATCGCGCGTTATACGGGGAAGCCAATCCGCAAGACCCGGTGTATGCGGCATATCAACTTGTTCATAAGTAATTTTATATGGCGCACCGACAAATGAAGTCACTGAGTTTGGCAGTACGGCCCCAAGTGTGAAGACGTCTTTCTTCGTTTCCGAGTGATAGCTCTTACTCGTGAATCTCAGAGCTAATCCCCACCCTTCTCCCCCCGTAAGCGAAGGGATAAATTGTAGGCTTGGCCCATTCATAAACGGGCAGATTTCAGCGACAGGGACTAACGGAATCTCTGCGCTGATAGCAAAGCGGCTCGCCATGGCAACGGCAAACGCGCCTGCAACCACCAGATCACGGAATAAGCCGTATCTATGGCAAGTGTTCCCAAACTTCATACTGACGTCTCCATAGGCGTCACACCCGTCAGGTGTGCTATTGGCACAACGCGTCATCAATATCCGCGCACGTGCGCACATTAACTTGGGCAGCCGTCAGCCCCTTGCAGCTTGATCCATATGATGCGATCGTGACATTCGCGCCCGAGAGATATGCAGCATGAAGCGTATTGTATATGCGGTTAAAACCATGCTCTTCATGCTGACTCGCATTCGATGCTGGCTGCGTAATCGTGATCATAGATGCAGCGCCCAACTGATCATAATACGATGATGGCGCTGGAAGGCTGGCTGGTATGATGATGAGATTTTCAATTGCGCTATAACCGTTCCCGGCGTGCCCTTGGTTAAATCCGAATACTTTAATATGGCCCAGGCCACATGAAGCCGCAGCATATGCCTGCCCACTTTGCATCAACAACGCAGCGGTCAGAAAAACTGTGAAACTCTTTTTCATGCGAATCTCCTCGTGATTAATTTGAACTGATAAACACGTTGCTTAATTTTTCGCTGTAGCCAGAAAGTGATGCAGTGTGCACCACGCTCAACTTTAGAGTGTCGATGCGATCTGGCTTTTCGACACAGTCAGGCCGTAAGCACGCATTCGGTTTCTCATTTGCATGACTTAATCGCCCTAATGCTGACCACATAATGTCATCCAGCAACTCAAGATGCAGTTTCTTGGCCGCCTGTGCATCCGACACCAAGATTTTCTCCACTATACCGTCTAGCCGCTGTGCTGTTTTTTCTGGATCGAACATGATGGATGATCGCAACCGCCACATGTGATGGAACACTGTCGCAACAACAGGCTCCAAACAAACGAAGAAGCGATTACATGTTGCTGACAGAATAGTGTGATGCACGTGAATGAAATGTTGAGCGGTCACTGTACTTGACGCTATAGCGTGCATGAGTGCATTTGTTTTTTGCCTGAGATCTTGGCGTTGCTCGGCATTCGCGATCAACGCAGCCAACGCGCTTGCTTCAGGCTCTAACGCCGCACGCAATTGCAGTAGCTCCAACAACGCATCTAGTGCATCTGTTTGCAGCAAGCGCCAGTGCAGCACATCAGTATCAAGATTGTTCCACCCGCGCTCATCGTTCACAACTAGCGCATTATTGTGTCCCAGCTTGATCAGGCGTTTCGCAAACAGCACAGTCATCGCCGCAATTACTTGATCGGGTGTGGCCGACATTTTCTCAGCCAGCGTGGCGGTATCGGGCAGGCGCTGCCGTGCAGCGTAGGCGCCCATGACGATGCCAGACCCCACACGCTTCATGATGGAATAGGCTTTTGCATCAAACGTCTGAGCCTTCACCACGGGAGCAGCTGGCATGATGGCCTTACCTCTTTTTCGTCGCGTTGAGATAAGCCAACAATTCGGCTGGTTTGTCGGTTTGAATGACACTGGCGCCAAGACCAATGAGTTGACCCCATGTGCCTGCCGGGTCTTTCACCGCCGCCGCATCGACAATGCCTGCACTATGACGCGGCTCGAGCGTATTCACCCATAGGCGGCGTTTGGCTTGGGTGACTGCAGAGGCATTGTTTTTCATAAACTCCAACGTGTCGAACACCAGTTCGTACGCGATGGGGTTTAGCACTTTGTAAGCTTCCACGGATGTGTTGAGCGGCCCGTTACGCTCGTACACGATGGGCATGTACAAGGTTTTCGCCATGGCGACTTTTAAACTGTCGGACAGTTCCTGCGGGCGCGCGGGCGATTTGAACAAAATCTGATCCAACGTGCCGGTTTTGACGGCCACTTGAAGGGCCGGCTCGTACAAGGCTGGGTCCTTGATATCGAGGTTAACAAGCACGTGCCCACGTGCCGCCTCTAAGGCTTCAGCAAGTGTTGGAATGGCGCGTTTGGTGATGGGCTGATCGCCACCATTGGCGTCGCGGAGCTTCAGCTTGCGGATCTCGGCGAATGAGAGCTCGGTTGTGGCACCGTGACCTTCGGTCATGCGGTCGACGGTTTCGTCGTGCATTAGCACCAATTCACCATCGGCCGTGCGGCGCACATCAATTTCAACAATATCCACACCGAGTGCCACGCATTGACGAATGGCATCGACCGAGTTTTCCGATGTTTGCTGCCAGCACGCGCGATGTGCTGTCACCAACACGCGTCCATCAGCACCGTGCATAAATGTTTTGCGTAAATCGGTAACACGGCTTGATACGGGCTGGGCCTGCACTGCTGCTGCACCGAGCACAAGGCCCAGTATAGTTACGAGTGCAGTGACGCAGGCACCCTTGGTCCAAGAAAAGCTAAGCATTGTACAGAAGCTTTCTTACATCTTGGCTTTAAGGCCAAGGATGAAGGTGCGGCCTGTATCGCTCCACACCATCGGGCGCGTCGGCAGGCCGTCGTATTGATAGCCTTTAGCACGCAACAGATTGATGGCTTCGAAGCTGGCTTGAACGCCGCCGCCCAAATCGTACTTAGTGGACATATCAAGCTGGCCATATGCTTTTTCAGATTCAAGACGTGCGTTCGAGCGGATGTTGAACACAAAGTCATCACGCCAACTGTAAGCCAGGCGAATGCCGAAAGGCCCCTTCTCGTAATACCCCACAAGGTTAAACGAGTTTGGCGATTGGCCCGGAATGCGCGAAGTTTGATCAACACCGTTGATGTTCACGGTCACCGAACTATCCGCATAAGTGTAGTTGGCCAACATGCCGAAACCATCGAAGGGAGACGGCAAGAAGGTGAACGGCTGTTGATACGAGAGTTCGAAGCCTTTCACGCTGCCGCCTTTGCCGTTGATGGGTTTGGTCACATCAAACAGCTGGCCGCTGATGTTGTTGCCGTTGCCATCGAACAAGTTATTGCCGGTCACAACTTCCTGGGTGGTCACGTTAACGACGAACGATTTCACGTCCTTATGGAACAAAGCCACCGACGCGAGACCTTCGTTGGCAAAGTACCATTCCAGCGACGTGTCAAATTGCGTAACGCGATACGGATCAAGGTTCGGATTGCCAAACGTGGCGCGGCGCGTGATCGGCGTAATGGTTTGGCGCGGCGACAAATCCAGCAACGTCGGACGCGTCATGGCCTTGGAGCCTGCAATGCGCCACACAAAATCATCGCTGAGTTTAAAGCGTACATTGGCCGCCGGCAGGGTGTCGGTGTAATCGCGGTTAATCGTGATGGGCACAAACGTTGTGCCAACCTGCTGGCTGCCTTGCGAGGTTTGCTTGGTGCGCACCACACGCACACCAATATCGGCTGTTACGGGCACGCTGCCCATGTCCCAATCCAGATCCGCCTTGATGTAGCCGCCTGTGGTTTTTTCGCCGACTTCAAAGCTGTTGATCGGGTTAAGCACCGGCCGTGCCGCAACCGGGAACGTGGCTGCGTCGTTGCGCGCCTTGCTGACATCAACGGTGACAAAATTCCGCAACAAACCTGGCGTGCTAAAACCTTCCAGGAAGTTTTTGAATGGGAATTCTTGATAAAGCTCTGGGTTAACTTTTAAGGCCGTGTTGGCGAATTGGCCCGCTAAGCTGACACTGGTGAGTTGGCGGTCGCCATACTCGAAACCACCGCTCACGCGCGTGAGCGTACCATCAAATTTACGACCCAGATCGATACGACCCGAGTACGACTCATTTTCGTTCTCGCTTTGGTTCCAGACCGTGAGGTTGTGGTTGTAAAGAGCCTGGTTCGACAAATCTACGGCTGACGTTAATACAGCGGCTTTATCAACCACGGCATAGCTGATGTTGGAGCGCGCGGCATACACCGCACGCACATCGTCCACACTGCCCTCGCCTTTTGAGTAACCGCCTTTGGCTAAAATATCCCACAGATCAGACGGCGTCCATTTGGTATCGAGATTGATGCCGGTGATTTTTTCAGGCTCAGTCTGCAGCACGCTTTCGCTTTGCTGCAGGATGTTCGAGAACGTGCCAGAGACAACGTTGTTGTTTTGTACAACCACCGAGATTGGCGTCACCGGGCTGGTCATGACGGCTTGCAGGTCATAACGTTCACGCACATCTTTGAAATCCGCGTACAGAACATCGACAGCGGCTTCAAACTCATCTGTGGGCTTGAATTGCAGTGCGCCCGACAAGCCTAAACGCTCGCGATTGCTTTGTTGGCCCAGCACGCGCGGCTGAATGGCTTGATCAACGTTGGGGTATTCAACCGAGCCGTTGGCGCCAATATCGAGATTACGCGTTTGCCAGCGGAACCCTTCCACGGTGTCAAAGCGCGACAGACGCTCAGAGTAGGCAGCCGAGAACAAAACACCAAAACAGCCGTCTGCGAAGGTATTGGAAATCAGCACTGCACCGCGCGGATCATATTTCTCGCTGAGGTCGTTGTACGAGCCCTGCAGAGAACCAGCCATTTGGAAGCCGTCGAAATCAAACGGACGAGGCGTGCGCAGATCAATGGTTGCGGCCATGCCGCCTTCCGTCATGTCAGCAGAGGTCGTTTTCGCCAGCGTGACAGATGAGAACAACTCGGATGCAAAGGCATCAAAATCAACTTCGCGGCCACTGTTGCCCGACATAATCGGCTGGCCATTCACCGTTACGCGCGTGAATTGCGGCGCTAAACCACGCACCGTTACGCGCTGACCTTCACCACCGGTGCGGTTGATGGTGACACCTGTAATGCGTTGCAAAGATTCTGAAATGTTGAGATCGGGAAAATCTGCGATGTCCTCAGCAGAGATCGCATCAATGACCCCGACCGCATCGCGTTTCATATCCAGCGACTTCGCTAAACTGGCACGAATGCCGGTGACGTAAATTTCCTCGATCGGCGCTTGCGCTTCCGGTGCTTCAGCATGCGCATAGCCCACAACCACAACACTACACACCGAAGCCAACAAAGCCCGCTTCGACCATTCACCCACAGCAAACGACATCTTCAATCCCTTCGCGATACCCGCCACACCCGTGGCTTCCTGACGCGTGGAGATTTCTAATAAGTCACACTGTGTGTACAGTTATCGTTTTGTGAATGGAGGGTGACAGCGCTTTTTGGCGCAAAATCAGGGAATCCTGCCCATGAAAAGACCGAAATATGCAAATTTTCATGGCATGAAATGTCATAATTAACACTTTTTGCGTGACTTTAGTGTGACGGGACTGTGGGAATCGGCAAGCGGAATGGCGTCAACGGAAGCCCCGCACGGCTGTACAGCGTCACAGGTTGGGGATTATCGGCCCAGGCAAACCGCACTTCCGTGGCAGCAAAATCACCCGGCAATGTGAGCATAATCGATGCCCCATCAATACGTGGCTCTGCCCAACGGCAATTGGCCCCCGCATCACACAGCGTGAAGCTGTTCACGATATCTGTATTTGTGCTGAGCCAACCTGCATCGACATGCGCGAAGATAAGCCGGAGACGGCCTTGCTCTCGCTCAGCCTTCACAATGTGCGGGCTGAGGGGGGCCGTATTATCCCCATACGACAATCGCAACGCTGCCAGCGCGGCCCGGCGCCCAACCTCTTGCTTATTGCGCGGATGGATATCGTGCTCATCGCCGATATCAATCGTGGTAACGAGCGCAACGTGATCCAGCTTCTGCGACACAAGACGCTGCGCTTCTCTGATCTCGGCCCACGGCGATGCTTGCGGCAGATTGTGAGGCGTCAGGTAATTGGCTAGCTGAATAACAACGAAATCAAGATCGGGTTGGAATCCCTTTCGCCAATCTGTGATTAGCGTTTCCAGCAATGTTTCATAGCGCTCTGGCTTGGTGCGGTTCGATTCGCCCTGATACCACACAACACCACGGAGACTGATGGGGGCGAGCGGCGCAATCATACCGTTGTACAACACGCTGGGGATATTGGGGTGATGCCACTCATCCTTTGGAACGGGTGTGGTGTTTTTAAGGTCCGCGGATAATTTGGCGCGCCACACGTTGCTGAGAACAACAAGCGCGCGATGAGATGCAGTCAACGTCGGCGTCCCCTCATCCAGTGCCAGCCCACCCGTACCACCGGAATCAAGCACACGCACCGTTACGACATTGCGGCCCACACGCAAAACACCTGCTGGCACTGCGTATGATCGCGACACACCGTGATGATTGCTCGCACCAACACGTATGCCATTCACCCATACCGTATCGCGGTCATCGATCATGCCGAGCCTTAATGTTGCCGCGAGCCCATGCCAATCCTGCGGCAGATCAAGGGCTGACCTTAACCACACAATACCATCGAAAGCCCCCAGCGGATTACCCTGCCATTTTCCAGTGGCGCTGATCTCTAACCACGCACTGTCATCAAAATCGAACGCGGACCACTCCGCAACATCAACCGGATCATTCGCTGTCCACCACGCCTCCATCGCCTGCGTGAGTGCATTATCTGCGATGCGTGGATTGCGCGCATGGGCAGCTAACGCGCTGAGATCTTCTTTAAACCAGGGTAATGGCGCAAGCGCATCGGCGCTTGTCCACGCCTCTGCAACCGTTCCACCCCACGAGGCATGAATCAGACCAACAGGGACACCCAGTTTTTGTCGCAAGTCACGGCCGAAGAAGTAACAAGCTGCAGAGAAGCCGGAAACAGTTTCGGGCGACGCCTGCTGCCACTTTCCCGCGCCAGGAATTTTGGTAGATGGCGTATAGGCAAGTGACCGTGCGACTGTGAACAATCTCAAGTCAGCATCGTTTGCCGCGGCAATTTCCACACCGGCATTGATCGCATCGCGTACCGGAAAGAACATATTGGATTGGCCAGAGCACAACCACACTTCGCCGATTAAGACATCGCGCTGCAGAACCACTTTACCTTGCTTAACCTGCAAAACGTGCGGACCCGTTTGTGAGATTGCAGGCACTGAAACGCGCCACCGGCCTTGCTTGTCAGTTCGGGTCCGCACTGTGTGGTCAGCCAAGTGCACATATACGCTGGTGCCAGGCGCGGCTGTTCCCCAAATCGGCAGCGCATGATCTCGCTGAAGGACCGCTCCCTCCGCAAAAAGCTCACTTAATGACAGACGTGATGGCGCGTCCGCCTGTGCGGACAAAATCTGCAAAAAAATGAAGCCGATAGCCGCAAAGATAATTTTCATGAATTTATCGCCACAAAATAGTGACGGTAGTCGTATTTACACTCAGAGTGTGATAAATTTTTAAGTCATTGCATTTCTTAAGATTCTCAACAGTCCTTACCCCCGAGAGCCTGTTTCGTATGCCTCCTGCCAACCACTCACCACAGTTTCTAGATCGCCCCTATTTTGCATCCGTCACCGACAATGAGCGCCTACTCTTGGGGCTCATCATGCGCAAAGGGCCGATGACTCAAAGCGCAATTGCCCAAGAGATTGGCGTTACCCAGCAATCCATCTCACGCATTGTCAGCAGCTTGCTGGACCGCAACATCGTGCGCACCGGAGAGCGCGTTCAAGAAGGCAAGCGCGGCCTCGCCAGCGCCACCGTCGAACTGGTCCCTGAGTTTGCCTACACGCTTGGTGTGTCCATCATGGCGGATGCCATATCGATTGCTGTGATGGATTTTGCGGGCAAAGTGCTCAGTGCATATCAAGGGCCCATGGAAACCATGACGCGCGCAAATGTTATGGAAGAAGTTCAGGCCAGAGCAGAGAAAATGATTGCAGAGAAGGTGCCTGATCGGTCGCGCCTGTTTGCGGTTGGCGTTGGCATATCTGGTTATTTGGTTGGCGAAGGTGCGCGCTTTAATACGCCCGCGACATTACAAGATTGGGCGTTAGTCGATGTCGAAGAAATTTTCTCAAGCGCTTTTCATCTTCCCGTCTGGGTCGATAACGATGGCAATGTGGCCGCCATTGGCGAAAGCATGGTGGGTGTCGGCCAATGGGCCAAGAACTTCGCCTACCTTTATCACTCCAACGGGTTTGGCGGCGGCTTGGTGATGAATGGCGAACTCGTGCGCGGCGACAATGGCAATGCCGGCGAGTATTCCGCCATTCTGCCCTATTACATTTATCCGCATCCCAATCTTGAACTGCTGCGACAAACCATCGCACGCCACGGTATTGACGTGCCGACGGTCTACGATCTCGTCACCAAGTTTGATCCGAATTGGCCCGGCGTTGATGAATGGATTACGAAAGTGCGTGATTCATTTTGTCTGATCTGTTCTGCGATCTCGGCCATTCTGGATAACACGGCCATTGTTCTTGGCGGTCGAATGCCACGTGCGCTCGCCGAGAAAATTATTACCTCGATTGAGTTTTACAACATGCCACGCCGCTCGAAGCCACGGCCCGTGCCAAAAGTTGTACCCGCAGAAGCTGCTGGTGAAGCCACAGCCATTGGTGCTGCGGCATTGCCATTCAAGAAAACGTTCTTTGGCTAAAGAAAAATCAGCAATCGTCACATAACCTTCACCTTGCGCGCGCAAAAGTACGGCAAAACTCGGCCGAAAATTCAGGCTGCTGTTTATGACTCAACCACAAAATTTAGGCCTCGCGCGCAAGGTTGGGTATGCCAGCGGCAACTTCGGCAAAAGCGTCGTCTGGTCATCGATTGATTATTTGCTGCTGTATTTTCTAACAGACATTTGGGGCATCCCAGCCAGCATTGCAGGGCTGATTATTTTGGCGGGGTTACTGTGGGATGGCATTACCGATCCCTTAGTCGGTTACATTGCCGACCGTACCGATTCACGTGCCGGAAAATACGGTCCTTTTCTTGTCATTGGCGCGCCGCTGTGCGCACTTTCATTCACGCTTTTATTTCTTAATCCCGGCCTCGGCCCAGAAACCATCGGCTGGTACGCGCTGGGAACAGGCTTATTATTTCGCACGTGTTATAAAATTTGCGATGTGCCGCACAATGCATTGCTGGCGCGAATATCGACCACCAGCAAGGACCGTTCGCTGATTTCGGGTTTGCGATTCTTTTTCAGTTCCAGCGGCGCGTTGTGCGTTGCCGTCGCGGCGTCTTTCATTTTCGCGATCCATGACACTCAGGAACAATCCGGCCGATTTACGTGGGTGTCGGCCTTTGGCGGTGTTGCTTACTTTGTAACGGTCTACGCCGCCTTTGCCTCAACACGCATTCTGGATCGTACACTCCCTAACAAATCCAAGGCCTTCGACCTAACATCGGCGCTATCGGCGCTGTGGCAAAACAAGCAGCTCTGCTTACTGTTTTCGCTGGCCCTCATACAGGTCATTACCGTGCCCTTTTTCGCCAAAGGCGTGGTCTACTTTGCGAAGTATGAAATCAATGACGAAACCTGGATCGGGCCGGCGTTAATGGCCATGACGATTGGGCAAGGCATATCCATGCCATTGTGGATATGGCTTTCGCACATCAAAGATAAACATCACGCTTTGTGGCTTGCTTATATGCTTGCAGCCTTCAGCATCTTTTTCTTCTTTGTCTTCGGCAAACAGATCGGGGAACTGCGGTTATCCCTTATCGTCAGCATTGGAATTGCCTTTGGCGGCATGAACATGCTGATCTGGGCCATGTTGCCAGACTTGGTTGATTACGGTGAATGGCAAACCGGGCGTCGCATTGAAGCCTTATCGTTTGGCTTTTTCACACTGTTCCTGAAATGCGGACTGGGTGTAGGCACAGCGCTGTTTGGCAGCGTGCTCACAAGCGTCGGCTATAAACCGAACGTCAGTCAGGACTCTATTTTTAGCGACTCACTCATGCTGCTCATGTGCGGTGCGCCTATTGTGGGCGTTTTGTTGTGCGCGGCACTTTTGTCAAAATATACGGTTGGCCATAAAACCCACGCCGAGATCAGCGGTAGCTTGGTGTCTTAAGCGAATAGTTATTCAGCCAATCCGTAGTAAGGTTGTCCCTTCTCTGCGGCTGCCCAACGTGCCGCTGACACCTTGTCCATTTTCGCACGCCATGATGTGACCCCAGGCTTTAAATCTGAAGCCTTGATTTCAAATGGTGACCACGCTGGATTTCCCAGCGTATCAATCAACGTAAACCGCAATGCGGGGTCAGATAGCGTCATGTCAAAATCAATCACGCCAGCGTTTGAACTGCGCGCGTAAACCTGACGGATGCGCGGGATCGCTCTGTAGTTCAGCCAACTGCTGGCTGTATCTTGAGCTAACGGCGAACTGACAAACTCATAAATGTCGTAGCCCGCACCATAGGCTTCATTCTGCAGCACATTCAACTCGCCCACATGCGTGTCGCCAGATGCGAGCACAACGCCAGATATTTTGTTCTGCTGAATGTGGTCCAACAGCATTTTGCGCTCTGTCACGAATGACGACCATGACTCTCCGCCCGGCAACTTGCCGTCATTCCAGGGTTGTCCAGCCAGAATCATTTTAAATGGCGTGCGGCTGGCTTTCAGGCCGTCGAACAGCCATTCACGCTGCGCTTGGCCCAGAGTTGTTTTGTTCAGATCATCCAGTTGATCGACAGGATCGCGATGATAGCGATTATCAAGAAAGAAGAAATCAACGCCGCCGTACGTGTATTTAAAGAACACGCCAGCCGTTTGCGGCAAGCCGTACCCAGGGTTAGCCCAGTAGTTTTTGAACACGCGCAGCGCATCATCGCGAATGGGGTTGGTGCGATCATGGTCGTTTAAGCCGTAATCATGGTCATCCCAAATCGCGAGCTGGGGCACTGTCGCCATGAACGGCTTCAGATTCACCACATCACGTTGGCGGCGATACTCTTCGGCCAGAATTGTGGACTCTAAACTGTCGCCATAGATATTGTCGCCCAGCCAGAAAAAAAGATCTGGATTCATGCGCGTCAGCGCATCCCAAATCGGCTGCACGGGCTGGCGCTGCACGCGAGCGCACGACCCAAAGCCAACACGGAACGCAGTGGCACGCTGCGGCGCTGTTTTAAAGACAGATGCAGGCTTGCCCAGAATTTCCGGGTCAAGCGCGCCATTCACTAGAACCCGATAATGAATATCTTGCCCTGGCTTCAAACCCTTTAATTGATGAACCACTGTAAAATCGGTCTCGCGCATGGCCGTAATAATCTCGGACCGAAGCCAGTCATGGGGTTTGTCGGGGAAAGCATATTCGATCTGCGTCGTCACAGGAGCCGATACGCGTAACCATATCGCTGCAACGTCAGTCGTGACATAACCGATCATCGGACCTTGCATGATGCGCGGGGAGCCATCGGGATCGGGCCCCGCAACCGCAGTAGCGGCCACAGCGGTTGCCGACATTCCACCAAGTACGGCGCGGCGATCAAGTGCGGTCATGAATGGCTCACAGTTTCAGAATGGAAGACCTAGCGTAGTTCGCGCTGCTGCAGATAACGAATTAAAGTTTTTGGTTCGTCGGTTTGAATGATCGACACCCCCATATCGATTAAACGACCCCAATTTCCATCTGGGTCATTGAGCGCTTCATGGTCGATGAAACCAGCCGCATGCTCAGGGCGCAGGGCATTCACCCAGATGCGCTTTCCAGTTGCCTTTAATGCAGCCTGGCCTTCCTGGAAGTACGGCAACGTTTGAAAAATAATTTCATATGCCACCGGCGATAGATCTGCGTATCCACCCGCAACACGGCTTAACGGTCCATAACCCTCACGCTCGTTAATCACAGGCATAAAATGTGCCATACGCATGAGTGGTATAGAGCGCGGCTTGGGGTCAGATGGAGGCGCAGGCATTTTCATCAGAACTTGATCCGCCAAGCCCATGCGCTGCAACAAGGCCGCCACGTCCGCATACACATCGGCTTTGGCGTCGATATTGATCAGCACACGCCCGCGTGCCACCTCAAGTGCTTGCGCAAGCGTAGGTACATACTGATCCGTCAGTGTCGTACCCGCTTCACCCTGGCTTTGTTTCAGCTTCAACCTCTTCAGGTCGATACTGTTGAAGTCAACAATCGCGCCCTTTGCGGGGGTCATGCGGTCAACGGTCGCGTCGTGCATCAGAAACAGGACATTATCATGCGACCGTTGAACGTCGATCTCGACCATATCAACACCCAAATCCGCGCACGCTTCAATCGCAGCCAGCGAGTTCTCAGGGGCTTCATGCCAGCAGCCACGGTGCGCAACCACCATCACGCCTTGCTTGGCGTCGATAAGCTTGGCCCGGAGCGTGGCAATATCGGAAGCAACAGGGCTGCCACACCAAGCAACAGCAAGTGCGAAGACATACAAAATAGGGAAACGCATACCGGCCCTTTAATTCCGGAACGAGAAGCCAATCCAGAACGAACGGCCGTAATCAACCTGTTCGATCAGGCGATTAAGCCCCGTGCCTTCAACAATGTATTGGTCTTCATTGGTGAGGTTTCGCGCTTCAAACCGTAATGTCCATTGATCGTCCAGGTGATAGCGGCCCGTCAAATCCCATTGCTTTGCGCTCGGCGTACCGCGGCTGAGCCACGGGCTTGTCGTATTCACAGAGCTAAAGTTATCGCCGGTATAATTATAAGCCAAACGCAATTCGCTGCCTTCCGGCCATGCATAGAACAGCGTGGCGTTGTAAAGGCGCTCGGACTGCTGAATAAGACGGTCGAATGTCTCGATTTGCCCTGCAGCATTCAGGTAATCGAATGAACCATCCAAGAAGGTCGCATTGGCAGACACACCAAAGCCATCAAACGGCTGTGGCAGGAAATCAAAAGCGCTTTTTGTAAAGCCTAGCTCGAGACCACTGACTTTCGATTTGGAAGAGTTGACCGGCTGCACAACGCTGACCGTGCGGCCTTCAAAAATCTCCGTCGAGCGCGCCGAGAAAATGTCGCCTTTAATATCTTTATGGAAAGGCGTGACACTGACAAAACTGTTGCCATCATCGAACATGTACTCGAATGCCACGTCGTAATTGTTCGATTTCCGTGGCTTTAAATCTGGATTGCCGCGCGTGATGGTTAACCCATCCGTGCTGATAGATTGCTGCTGCGCGATATCGCTGGGGTTCGGGCGCCCGACACTGCGGCTCACCGCAAAACGCGTGCGGAATTGACTGGTCCAATCCCACGACACGTTCAATGACGGCAAGACATGTTCATAGGAACTATCCAACGGAACAGGTGTGAACACATCAGGCGTCGGCTGCGTTAGCCGGCGATAAGTCTGCCCCGATACATTCACGCGCTCGTACCGCAAACCTGCAATCAGCTTCAGTTGTTCTGTCGCAAAGCGGGCTCCCGCGTGGGCTGAATAAATGTCTTCCACATAGCGAAAGTCGGCACTCATGGAGTTTTCAAAGCTTGACACCGTGTTCTGAGTGAAATTAGCGCGTTGCGATTGGAACAGCGATGCGAAGCGGTCGTAATCAAAGAACATATACGGCACGTTGCGACCCGGCGGCGTATAGTTTTCGTTCTGCAGCAGGCCCGTCAACGTCAGTGTCGGGTTGGTATAAAATTGCTGCTCGTTATTCACTTCGCGCGTCAGTTGTCGCCAGCCCGCGCCCGCAATAACACCCCAGCCCACATCATTTTGCTCGGCATTAAAGTCGTAATCGACCTTGCCTTCATAAATGCCTTCGTCTGTCCGCAACTGACGATAATCAAGCTGGAACAGCGTATAGTTAGCCGGGTTTAGCCAGTAGTTCGGGTCATTGACAGTGAACGATGGAATGAAATTAGACGTATTATATTGGACACCCAAACCTGCCGCACTTGGCGTGCGGAACTGAAGGTTTGGCGTATCGTGGGTAAAGTCAGAGAATGAGTAACCAAAAGTCGCACCAACATGATGATCAGTGTTAGGCGTGTAGTCGGTTTTCCAATTTACACCTGCACTGCGGCGTTTAATTGGGAAAAAGCTATACGTTGTTTCACCCACGCCACGCGCAAACGTGCCTGTATCGCTGGTTTGGTTGCTTAAACCTGTCAGGCTGAGGATATGGTGGCCATAGCGGTTTTCGGCATTTTCCTGACGGTAAAAATAACCGCTGATACCTGTATTTAAGGCATCGCTGATACGCGCTTCAAATTTCGCAAGCGAGCCCATACGCTCCAGCTCATCATCATACATAAAGAAGCGGTATTGGTTAGGAACCGCATACCCGTTTCCTACAAGCGGAGACGCCGTGCTGGTGCCTGAAGCGTTAAAGTAGCTGTACCCATCAGGGATGATTTTGGTTTCATCGCGTGCTTTGCGATCATAACTGGCCGACAGCAGCCAGCCATACTTACCATCGCCGAAAGTGTCGCTCAGCGTAACACTCGCTTTCCCTTCAGGATCATGGTTCGTGCTGGTCGGCAAAGCACGCAATGTGTAGCGCGCAATCGACGCATCAGCGGCGACTGAGAAACCTTCCGCGTCGAATGGACTGCGGGTGACGAGATTGAGATACCCACCAACCGCATGGCCGTCGATATTGGACGTGAATGTTTTGTACACTTCCAAACGCTTCACGGCAGAGTTTGGAATGACTTCCAAGTTCACACCGCGCCCACCACCGCCGAATGCATCGTGTGTGGCAACAGCAAGCCCATCTAAAGTGACGTAGTTCAGTTCGGGCCTTAAGCCACGCACCGTGACAAAGCGGCCTTCATCTTCATCGGCAACGGCTGAGGCACCTGGCAAACGGCGGAAGGTGTCAGACACGTTCATGTCGGGCAGGCGCCCCATGTCGTCCTGCCCCACACTGTCGACAATTGCCAACGCATTGTGCCGCGCGCCAATGGCATCGCGCATCCGTACGCGCTCGCCGGTGACGACGATTTCTTCAATCACACCCTCAGCACCTGACGCATCCGCCAGAGCCAGACATGGCGTCAGGGCAGTGCCCGCCATCAGCGAAGCCCATATAAAAGTGTGCGACTTATTCTTCATGGCGAATCATCCTTCTGCGTTGCGCACTCTCCCTATCAAATTATTTCCTCACCTTGAGTGAATATTTAAAGACATGCTATAACCCGCGTGCCATCAATTCCCGTTTTGGTCGCTAAATGTCTGTTATTTCAAAAGATATTGCCCGCAATAGCCTGATCCCGGCTGCTTTCCGGCGCCGCGCGGAGTCCGAGACCGTATCGCCGAATGAGCGCTGGCTGCTGGAATTAATCCGCCGCAATCAGGTGACCAACCGGGCCGATCTGACCCGCGCAACCGATTTAAGCCCGCAGTCCATTTCACGCTTGGTCGACGCTTTGGCAGAGCGCGGCTTCGTCACGTTTGGCGAAAAACTCGGGCACGGTCGGGGGCAGCCCAGCCTGGCGGTGCGCTTGGCCCCCGAGGCAGCCTATTCGGTTGGTATTTCAATCACCACCGATCAACTCTCACTCTCTTTAATGAGCTTTGACGGCACCGTTATTACCGAACGCCAAGTGGTTATTCCCGGCATGGCGATCACAACCGCTATTGATACGGTAAGGCAGTGCCTGCGCGAGATCGTTGATGAAATTAAAATCGATCAGTCGCGCATCTTCGGCTTTGGCGTGGCGATCAGCGGCTTCTTTGCCGCAGACGGCAGGATTAATCCGCCCGATCCGCTCGCACACTGGGGCAAGGTCGCGATTGATCAGGTTTTCATGGAAGCGTTCTCTTTACCCGTGTGGGTCGAGAACGATGGTGCTGCATCAGCAATTGGTGAAAGCTTGTTTGGCATCGGCCTTGAAATCAAGTCATTCGCTTATTTGTACTTCACCTATGGCTTTGGTGGCGGTGTTGTTCAAGATGGTAAACTTGTGCGCGGCGCACATGGTAATGCGGCTGAATTCTCCGCTATTCTCTCACCGCAACGGCACGAAGAACGCCCGACTCTGGAACTTTTGCGCCGCATTCTCAATGACCATGGCGTTATGTTAACTTCAATCGCGGAGTTGATTGAAACGTTCAACCCGGATTGGCCCGGCATTGATGTCTGGCTGGAACGTGTGCGTGGGCCGTTATCGGACATCGTTTCAGCGATCTCGGGCGTGCTTGATCCGCAGGCCATTGTATTGGGCGGCGCGATCCCTAAACCGCTTGCTCTGCGCCTGATGAATTACGCTGAATTCTACAACCGCCGGCGTCGCGGTGAAACGCGTCCAACGCCACGCATTATGGTCAGCCCTATGAATGGCAACGTGACAGCCATAGGCGCGGCGGCCATGCCGCTGAAGTACTCATTCTTTGAATAACTGCGCCTCTCAAAACCGTGTGGTATCAAATTACACAGCCACTCACTGTTTTAGGGACGAGCCATCCCTGCTCAATACCAATAATTTCCCTGATCTCGCAGCTAGGGAATTGGATCTCTGAACAGCTGAGTTTCTTGAGTTATCGAGACCGTTGCAGAGCAACAAATCGGTCAAAATTGGCGAAAGTCCCTGTAATTACCCTGTTAAACAGGGAATACGACCTGAGCTTTCGTCGGCGCAGACTACGGACACAGCCAACTGTTCTTGTGATTTTCAAAACTTCGTTTTGCGGAGCGCAAATTGTTTCACGTGAAACAATGCCCGAACAGCGCTGGCCGAAAATGTGGAGAACGTTTTCGGTGTGACAAAAATGCCCCTGATAATAACAGACGATAACAGGGGGACTGTGTGAGCGCCGCAAAATTGTGGGGAAAAGAATTGTGTGGAGAACCGCAGCCTTTAAAGCGCGAAAAACCCATACAGCATAAACAGCGCAAACATGATGGTGGCACGAATGCCGAAGACAACCGTCACGCCATCGGTGGGATTTAAAAATCTAGACATCGCGCGTTCGGATTTCGGTGTCGGTTAAGACCGTGGACTGCGGGCTGGTGGGGTCCGTGACGGTACGAAATTGGGCGATAAAGTTATCGGGCCGCACGTCGCATCGCAAATAGCCGCGTTGCGCGCCGTTAACGTAATCCACATGCGGGTTATAGGCCTTCGCCGCATTCAATTGCTTCCACCACGTACAATGCGATGAAATTGAGGTGCCGTTGAAATTATGGCCCACGCGTTTAGTGGCGGTATCCCACGGGTCTTGATGAATGCGCATGGCCGAGGCGCAGTGCCAATCGCCGCCCAGCACAACCGGGTTTGCAACGCCGTCTGCTAAGACATCGGTCAATCGCTGGCGCTGCAACGGATAGCCATCCCACTGGTCCATGTTCACCTTTGGACCTTCGGGCTGCGGATTATAGCGGTACGGCGCAAACCAAGTTTGCGACGCAATCACATTATATGAAGCACCTGATGCTTTAAGCGCATGAACCAGCCACTGCTCCTGCTCGCGCCCAGTCATGGTGCGCGTGGGGTCGGCCAGAGCGTCGCACATATTGCTGCCGGGAAACTCATCCTCGCAGACTTGGTCAGAGCGGTATTGCCGCGTATCCAGCATATAGACTTGCGCCGGGCCAAACCGGTAGGCGCCGTACATTTGCAAATGGGCATTGAGCCCGTTCAACACTGGCGGCTCTTCCAACGGCGTGTGTTCATAATACGCTTGCAAGGCCGCAAGTTTGCGCACTTGAAATTCCAGCGGTGTTTGCGCCCACGGGTCTTCCGGGATGTCGGCCGCCCAGTTGTTGTCGATCTCGTGATCGTCCATGGCCATGATCCAAGGACTGGCCGCATGTGCCGCCTGCAAATGCGGATCGGACTTATAAAGCGCGTAGCGATTGCGGTATTGCCATAAGCTGATGATCTCGCCGCTGTTGTGCTGACGTACACCTTGAATCGTAACGTCATCCGCGCCAGCCTTCACGGTGCGCGGGCCAATAGGATTGCTGCCGCCCTCATATATATAGTCACCGACATGGATGACGCAGTCAGGGGCCCAGGCCGCCATGTCGGCATAGGCCGAGAAGTAACCTGCTTCATACGAGTTACAACTGGCGAGGGCGAAGCGTGCTGTTTTGTCTTTGGGGCTCGTGGTGCGCGTACGGCCCACAGGGCTTTCGGCACCCGCAAAATAAAACTGGTACCAGTATTCACGACCTGGCTGGAGCCCGCGTTGGAGTACATGCACCGCGTGTGCTTTGGCATCGGAGGTATAAACCGTGCCTTCAAACACGGTTTTCTTCATGGCCGCATCGGCACAGACACGGTAGCGCACCGGCACGGCACCAACGGGCATGCCCCCGCCCTTCAATGGCTCGGGCGCAAGGCGCGTCCATAACACAACGCTGGTGTCACGCGGCGAGCCTGACGCCACGCCCAAGGTGAAGGGGTTTTTCTGCACCTGGGCGTGGATCACGGCAGACGGCAACAGGGTTGAGACTGTTGCGCCTGTAAGAAAGAGCCGGCGGGTGGGCATGATCAACCGGCTCCCGACCTTAGAAGCTTGCAGCCAACGAAACGAAGAAGCTGCGCGGCTTGCCTTCAAACGGATAGCCATAGAAATAGCGCGGATCAGTTGCGGTATATTCTTTGCGGTTAAAGGCTGAGCCATAAAGCTGGTTCTGATAGCCATAACGCTCGGCATAGTATTCGTCGAAGATGTTCACAGCGCGCAGTGTCAGGCGATATTGGCTGTTCTCGCCCATGTAGTAATTGATGTTCGCGTTCACGACTTGGTAATTGCCGAAATCATACCGGAACATCGGCAGGCCATTCACCGTCGGGCCGCCGGTTGCGTATTCCGCACCCTGCAAGCGCGGTTGCAGTTGCAAGACCAAACGCTCGTCCTTCGAGGTCCAGCTTAAAGTGCTTTGAATAAACCAAGCTGGCGTTTCGTTGATCTGCCAGCCCTTTTGCGGGCCGCTTGTCAAAGCCGCGTCTTGCTGCGTGTACGAGACGTTGATGCGCCATTGCTTATCAAACGTGGCATCGAAATCGGCTGTGAGGCCCTTAATTTTGGTTACCGCCGCATTGTTGAAGTATGTGTTTGGCGTCAGGCCCGTGGTGGTTTGGATACGGTTCTTGATGTTGGTGCGGAAGGCGCCGATTTCCGTCGACAACAACACACTGCCCAGATCGCGATTGTAACCAAAGCCAGTATTGTAGGTTTCTGTCGTTTCAGTTTTCAGGTTGGGATTGCCGATAAGTGTCGCTGAATTGGCATTCAACTCTGTATTGCGCGGCAAGCTGTACGATGTGCCGCCGTTCGCGCGCACATAGAAGCCATCCAGGAACGGATGCTTGATGCCGAATTTCCAGATTTTCCGATCTTGGAAATCAGACGACGTATCAATACGACCGGCCAAAGAGATGCCGGTATCTGGGCTAAACGGCAATTTCGGGCGCAGATCAACGAAGAAGCCTGTGACCATCGTTTTTTCGTCACCCACAGGATAAACCGGCGCAGAGTCATCCTTGTACTGCACAGACTGCACACCAGCCGCAACTTCAAGGAAGTCACTGACTTGCATGGTGTGGCGCACCGATGCGCCCATTTCCTGGAAGCCGCCCTTGAATTGGTTGGTTGAGCCGAAGCCCTTATTGGCAAACGGCTCGACCGCGCCCGTCCAATCCCCATACGCAACGCGGCGTGTGGGCACGTTCGGATCAACGCAGCCCGTGGCGATCATGCAGATTTCGGCTTGCAGTTCAGTGTTCCGCAGCGACGGGTTGCTCCAATACACTTGGAACTCGGTATTGGCACGATCGCTCCAGCTTTTTTCTAAGGTCGCATCGACAATCGGGAATCGCACATCGTTTGGCGAAAACACCTCGGTGCCCGGGAATGCATCTTGGAACCAGACTTGCGTGTACTGGCCGTTGACGCGCAGCGTTGTGGTGTCATCCATCCGCCATAAATACTTCGCACCAATGTTATTGCGGTTCAGCGGATAGGGTTGAATAGCACCCGCCGCCGCCACGTTATCAACGAACAAGGCCGGATTGAAAATGCGCGGGCCATCGGTATTCTGCATGCTGCCATAGAACATCACGCTGTGGTCACCATTGGCATCGAGCGGGAACGTATAATTGCCCCACAGCTCGCGCGTATCGAACGAGCCGTAGTTGACGCCGAATTCACCCTTGGTGCGGCCATCGGGCTTCTTGGTGACGATGCTGACAACCCCGATCCCGCCGTTGCTGCCGTAGAACAAGCTGTTGCCACCACGGAACACTTCCACGCGCTCGATCATGTGCGGATCAACTGTGGTCGCCCCCCAGATGTCTTCCAGCGCTGGGCCACGGTCGTACAGCGGCACGCCATCAAGAACGACCAGCGTGTCACGGTCACCGCCACCATCGAGGCGAATGGTGTATTCGCCCTCGTCCGGCGAGTAACCAATATTCACGCCCTTCACCAAGAACTGCATGGCTTCGGCGAAGTTCGTTGCACCACTGCGTTCAATTTCTATGGCTGGCAGAACTTGTACATAGTTACCAAATTGCTCGGCTTTTGCGGCCGCGACACTACGCTCGGCTTCGCGCTGACCCAAAACTGTCACTTCTTCCATGCGGCGGCCCTGCGCCAGCTGTTCACTTTGCGCCACTTGATCCGCGCTGGGTGCCGCAGGTGCTGTTTGCGCAATTTGCTGATTTTCAGATTGATCTGCGGACAGCCCTGGCACCGCCTGTGCAATAGCCATGGATGAATAGCTGCAGGTTAATAATAACAACGCCACAAATTTGGCGCGGCTGTCTTTTGCGCGATGGCTCAGGTGAAGTGATTGAATCACAGGCGGCTCCTTTTCTCTGTCACACGCAACAAGCGCGCAGGACGTTTCAAAAACTTGTGCAACTGACGTGGGGTATACGCGGCGGCTGTGACAACGGCATGAAAACGTTGTGACGTGAATATGAATTTGACTCAGTTTATGTTCATCCTATAAATGACTAATATTCATTTTTGAATCGGATAATCGTCACGATGCGCAATTCAGAACTTGGTCCGCTTAGCGCCGTCACGTCAGTTGAAGCCGGAAATACGTTGTTAGATCGCGCCAAAGGAATCTTGCTGGATTGGGATGGCTGCACCGCCACGGCCAATCGACCGCGCGCCGATGCACTGGCTTTTATTGCGCGCTACAAATCGCGAATTGCTATCGTTTCAAATAATTCAACAAACTTGCCCGAAGATATTGCGGCCATCCTTGCAAAATCGAACATCGATTTTCCCCGCAATCAAATCTTTCTAGCAGGCACTGAAGCCATTGCTTTCACCGCTGAAACCGAGCGTTCGCGCGTCATGGTTCTGGGTGCGCCGCGCATGAAGGCCCATGCCCGCAACATCGGAATAGAACTTGTTCGAACAGATGCCAGCGTTGTTGTGTTGCTGCGTGACACCAAGTTCTCGTATACCCGCCTTGAGCGCGCCGTTGCGTCATTAGCGCGCGGTGCGCGCCTGATTGTGGCGAATCCGGACAACACCCACCCCGGCCCTAGCGGCACGATTGTCCCTGAAACAGGAGCGCTGTTAGCCGCAATCAATGCCTGTATCAATCTATCGCAGCTAGATGTGCAATACATCGGCAAGCCATCGCGGATTCTGTTTCAACGTGCGTGTGCCGCACTGAATATCATTCCGCAATCGGCCGTGATGGTGGGCGATAACATTCATACCGATATTGAAGGGGCCGACCGCTTAGGGATGCCATCGATTCTCGTGGCTCCTGGGTCAGAATTGCTATTCAACGACCTGATTAACGCCCCCCAAGCCCAGCACCTCGCAGCGAAAGCCAAAGCGCGCCACGTCACTACACCGCGAAACACAAAGCTGAACTAGAAGCGTTTGATTGACAGCACTTCGAAGGTTTGGCGTAGCGTTTCGGTGGCGCGGTCGTAATCAGCCAATGCAAGGGCGGCGATTAAGGTATCAATCACGCATAACTGCGCGATACGGCTGGTCATCGCTTCGGTGCGGAACTTGGTTTCGCGCGCCATCGTAAACAGCGTGACATCGGCATGCGCATGAATGGGCGCCCGCGCGAAGTTGGTGATCACAATTGTTTTGGCGCCGGCTGTTTTGGCAATTTGCGTGGCCGTCACCGTTTCATGCGTGGCCCCAGAGTGCGACACCGTTAGCACGGCGACCTTAGGGCTCGTACGCGAGGCGCTGATGGCTTGAATATGGCTGTCGGTGACCGCCTTCGCATCCAAGCCAATGCGCAGCATGCGGTACTGCGCATCTTCTGCAATGGGAGCTGATGACCCGATGCCATAAATCTCGATACGTTGGGCGGCCCGCAAAATATCGACAGCTTGTGTAATAGATTTCGGATCAAGCACCGATAATGTATCGCGTAGCGCCTGAATGCCTGAATGAAACATCTTGCGGCAGACAACTTCAGCGCTATCGGACTTTTGCAAATCTTCGTGAATGTATTGAACCGGTTTTACAACTTCCTGCGCAAGGCTGAGCTTTAACTGCTGAAACCCCGACATGCCGAGATGGCGGCAAAAGTTAATGACACTGCCCTGGCTAGCGCCAGTGGCTTCGGCTAATTCCGTCACCGACATGCGCACCACCTCATCGGGCTTGCGCATTACGAAATCAGCAATGGCGCGCGAACTGCGGCCCAACGATTTATGCTGGCTGCGGATACGAGGAATAACGTTCTCAAGCGGCGCTTGTTCTGGAATACGCGGGCGATTTTTTTGCGTTTTCTTGCTTGTCTTGCGCACGGATTGAATCCCAATGCTTATGGCAACGTCTGTTGATGGCGAACCATACCCCAGTCTATCGCCCGCATCAAAAGTAAGATTGCTTACAAATAGCGTTGGCGGAGGCGCGCGCCCACTTGGTCGATGATAAAGACCATGATGAATATGGCCACCAGAATGGTGCCGACGTGGTGATAATTGAACATATCAAACCGGCCCTTGAGCTCCTGGCCGATGCCGCCAGCGCCTACAATGCCGATGACTGTGGCCATACGCACGTTGCGGTCCAGCACGTACAACGTATAGGCAATGTATTGCGGCAAAACTTCCGGCAAGATGGCGTAACGCAAAACCTTGAGCCGGTTTGCACCAATGGCCTGCAGGGCTTCCTGCGGTTTTACGTCGGCATTCTCGATGTCCTCGGCATAGAACTTGCCTAAAAAACCGGCCGCATGGAACGCAAGTGCGAGAACACCCGCTATAGGCCCGAACCCATAAGCCATGACGAGAAACAACGCGCTCACCAGTTCGGGGACGGCGCGGAATAAACTGACGATCCCGCGCGCAATGACATACAGACTGCGGTGTGGCGTTAGATTACGCGCCGAAAAGAAGGCGACCGGCGCACTGAGCAACACAGCAATCACCGTACCCCATAGCGCGATCTCAAGCGTTTCAATCAGTTTTGCGATGACGCGGAACAGATAACCCGCAGGCTGGACAAGATATTCGACTTTTTGCGCAGAGCTTTCCACTTGCAGCGTTTCACTGTTCAAACGTTGCGCTGCGGTTTCAATGACTTCGATATGCGAAAACAATGGCAGATTGTTGCGATCAAAGTTCTCGATGCGCGCGACTTCGGTACGCTCCTCAATTTGCAACGGCCACAATGAGGCGCCGATCTTCGCCATGCCACGGGCAACCTGCGAATCTACGTCGAACCCGATGGCGGATGCGACTGCATCGCCCGTCAAGTCGATCATGCGGTCGATCTGCACGTTGCGTCCGGTATAAAGCAGCACGAGGGCAGCCATAAGCAACAGCATCAGGTTGCGCGTGTTGAGGCTGCGCGGGTAAATCCACACCTTTGCAGGCTCTGTGCGTAAAGGAATTTGTGCAGCGGTCATACGGAATGCGCCAAAGCTAGCGGACGCTGATCCTCGCGCGCCTCAATTTTATGCTCTTCGCCCGCGCCGACATAAATGCTGGCTTCAATCACACGCGAAATGTTGCTGGGGTGGCCATCGTACACAATGCGGCCCTGCCGAATCGCAATCACGCGATCCGCAAATTCTTGCGCGAGGTCCATTTGATGCAAACTGCACAGCACTGTTGCATTACGCTCACGCGCTTCTTTCCGGAGCAGGCTCATAATGTCGCGGCTGATTTTCGGATCCAGACTCGCCACAGGTTCATCAGCCAAAATCAGATCAGGATCATTCATAAACGCACGGGCAATGCCCACGCGCTGCTGTTGTCCACCGGAAAGCTGACTGACACGACGTTTAAGATGCTCGGGCTGCAAGCCAACAGTGGCAAGAAGTTCACACACCTTGGTGCGGTCTTTCTCGGAAAATAAACCCAGCATGGCACGCCACGTGGATGTTGCGGCCAACATGCCAGAGATCACATTGTGCGCAACACTGGCACGTTGAACCAAATTGAACTGCTGGTAGATCATGCCGGTGCGCAGGCGCATTGTTTTCAGCGTGTGGGGTGTTACGGCCACACCTTCAATGCGGACGGTTCCCTCGTAGCCAGTGACCAAGCCATTCACCGTACGCAGCAACGTGGATTTACCGCTCCCCGAGGGCCCCAGAATGACGCAGAATTCGCCGGCCTTCACAGTGAAGGATGCGTTCTGCAGCGCCTGGGTCCCATCAGGGAAGCGTTTGCTGACGTTCTCAAAAGATAAAAATGGCGGCGGCGAAGTCATTATTATGGCTGTGCCGCTTTTTTCAGAACTTCGCCTTTCAAGCGGTCGTCAATGGTTTGCATCATCGCGGCAGGTACGTTGAATTGATCTTCGGCGAAGTTCGGATCATATCCTTCAACCTTCTTGCCGCCGTAGCCGCGGATCATATCCGGTGTGACACCGGGGGCTTTTGCAACACCGCCGAATGCCGCCTTCAATTTATCCTTCATCTCTTGCGGCAATTTCGTGTTCATGCCCAATGGCGGATTGGGAATTGCCACGCTGCGTGCGACGACTTTGATATCTTCTGCCTTCGCTGCACCTTGGTTGATGGCTTTTTCAAACGAATCAAACGACAGGCTGGCGGCATCCACTTGACCCTGCGTGAGTGCGGCCAAGCTGTTGGCATGACTGCCGGTTAAGCGAATGGCTTTGAGGTCACGGATGGGATCAAGCTTCGCATCCAGAATCATTGCCATCGGGAACACAAAGGACGAGGCTGAGTTGATGTCACCGAAGGCAACGCTTTTGCCCTTCAGGTCGGACACTTTGTTAATGGGTGACTTGGCGTGCGTGAAGATGCCCGCGAAATAGGTGGACTTGGCATTCTCAACCGCAACGGCCAGCAGTTGCGCGCAGCCGCGTTCGCGCGCTTGCACGTACGCTACCGGCCCGAAGAACGCGACGTCGGCCGAACCATTGCACATGGCTTCGACAACGGCGTTATAAGATTGACCAACGCGTAATGTAAAATTCAGTCCACTGGTGCGCGCCACCGCATTAAACACTGGCTGGAAATCAGCCTTGGTCCCTTCTTCCGTGCCGCCATCAGCCGGGATCAGCACCACTTCCAACGGGCGCTCGGCTGAACCTTTTTCAGCAGGTGCTGCAAATGCAACAGCCGGAAACAGTGCAGTCAGTGCGAACAGGCGGGCCAAATACATCATGGGGTCCTCAAATTTGAGTTTTATGCAGATGGGTTCATTTCAGAAATGAGGTTTCTGCATTATGCGTTGGCGCGCGACTTATAAAGTGATCGTTTCGTTGCAGTCGCGCCATAGCCCGCAAAAGCGGTATGAACGTCATTCAATATTCATTTGAGTTAATATGAGTAATTTTCATTCATAGGCGCACCCCTATCACCCCCCTGCCCGGGAGCCGTCCGCCATGGATACGCAACGCCGCTCATTCTTAAAGCTTGCCAGCCACGCCACCATGGGTGCCGCCGCCCTGGGCAGCCTTCCCGCTGTGATCAGACAGGCCCTCGCCATTCCCGCCAGCCAGGTGACGGGCACGATTAAAGATGTGAAGCACGTTGTGATCCTGATGCAGGAGAACCGTTCGTTCGATCACTATTTCGGTACGATGCGCGGTGTGCGCGGCTTTGGGGATCGGCACACTGTGCCCTTGGCTGGTGACAAAACCGTTTGGCGTCAATCGGACGGCACAAAGGAAGTTCCACCATTCCACTTGAACACCGCCACGACTGATGCGCTGCGTGTGCCGAGCACGCCGCATTCTTATGCCGATGCACAAGGCGCTTGGGGTCAGGGCAAGTTGGACCAATGGCCGCGCTATAAAACCGCTTATTCCATGGGCTACTACAAACGCGAGGACATTCCGTTCCAGTTCGCGTTGGCCGAAGCCTTCACCATCTGCGATCACTACCACTGCTCTGTGACCGCCGGTACTGATCCGAATCGCATCGTGTTTTGGTCGGGCTCCAGCGCCGACCCCGAACTGCGCCGTCGCGGCGTTGATTGCACCGACGAACATTCCGAGCCCGATAACTTTCGTTGCTGGGTCAAAGGCAGCCTGCCGAGCCCCGGCTATACGTATGTCGGCAATGCGTTGAAGTGGGATACGATCCCCGATGTGCTGGAAAAGGCAGGCATTAGCTGGCGGATCTACCAAGACCCGAATGACAACTGGACCGGCGCGATGCATGGCTGCTTGGCCTTTGAAAGCTTCCGCAACTGTGCCCCAGACTCGGCCCAGTACAAAAACGGCATGACGCACTGGTCGCTCGACCACCTTACGCAGCATGTCAAAGAAGGCACCTTGCCTGCCGTCTCATGGGTGCTGCCGTCTCCGCCGTTTTCCGAACATCCGCACGGTTCAACCCCCATTCAAGGCGCTGAATTTACCGCAAGTGTTCTGAAGGCCCTCACCTCCAACCCCGAGGTCTGGGCGCAAACTGCGTTCTTCCTGACCTTTGATGAGAACGATGGCTTGTTTGATCACCTGCCGCCGTCAGCACCGCCATCGTTTGATGCGAATGGCGTTTTGGCAGGTAAATCCACGCTCGACTTAAAAGGTCACTACTTCTCAGACCCTGAGCGCAAGCACATCGACAAATCAGACAATCTGAGTGGCACATTGCGCCCCTTCGGCATGGGCCCGCGCGTTCCGATGTATGTGATCTCTCCATGGAGCAAAGGTGGCTGGGTCAGTTCGCAGGTGTTCGATCACACATCGGTGGGCCAATTCCTGGAAAAGCGCTTTGGTATCACGGTGCCTGGCATCAGCCCGTGGCACCGCGCAGTCTCGGGCGACCTGACCTCGGCGTTTGACTTTGCCAAACCGAACGATCCTGTGTTCCCCAACCTGCCCAACGTCACAGGCTCATCTGCTGTGGTGCTGGAACACAGCCAACGCCCTCACATTGTGCCGCCACAACGGCCTGAGACTGTCATTCAGGAGCCTGGTGTGCGCCCCTCTCGTGCCTTGCCTTATGAACTGCATGTGACATCCAAATCCGACGCATCCGCTAGAACACTAACATTGGATTTCAAGAACACCGGCAAGGCGGGCATTGTGTTCCATGTGTACGATCATCTGCATCTTGATCGCATTCCGCGTCGTTACACCGTCGAAGCCGGCAAGAGCTTAAGCGATGCGCTAAATATGACCGAAAATAACGGCAAATACGATTTGTCTGTGTATGCCGCCAACGGCTTCCGCCGCGATTTAAAAGGCGAGATTGGTGCCAGCGCACTTGATGTGACGGTACAGTACAAGCCTGCTCAACAAAAATTGCAGATCAGCGTTCGCAATACAGGTCGTGATAAATGCGATCTGGATATCTCGCACAACTCGTACGGCGAGACCAACGAGAAGATCAGTCTTCCAGCCGGTCAGAGCACAAAGCGTGAATGGTCTATCGCAGACTCTGGCTGGTGGTATGACGTCTCCGTCAACGCAGCAGGATACACACTTCGCGCTGCCGGCCGCATGGAAACAGGCCAGCACGGCATCAGCGATCCAGCCATGGGCACTTAGCTAAGTGCGCCTCACAACATTCCTTGTTGGCTTACGTCAACGCGGTCTGCATCGCCGACAACTGCTCTGCCGTCATACTGGCAATTTGGGTTTGCGTCAGGGCATTCACCTGTTTCGGATAAAGCGATGCAATCTGGGTTACCGATAGCGCGTCGATCTGCGTTTCTGTCAACGCAGCGACTTGCGTTGACGTCAGGCCACTGAGTTGCTGAGCCGTGAGAGATGCAATCTGCGTTGCCGCAAGATTTTGAATCTGGCTTGCAGATAAACCGCCTGACTGGCTTGTAACGGTCGTAAGATTCTCAATATACGTATACGAAATCCCGCCGAGCTGCGTAGCGGTGAGCGCCGCAAACTGCTTCGTACTTAAGGCCGAAACCTCGGTCGTCGTAAGGTTCGAGATTTGTGTCGGCGTCAGGGCAGCAATCTGGGTCGACGTCAGCGCCGCAAGCTGTGCCATTGTTAAGCTGCGCAACGGCATGCGGTCCAGCGCACTAATTTGAGTGGTCGTCAATGCTGCGATGTCTGTCGTGGTCAGCCCAGCGATGGCATTAGCGTTCAGCGCATTAATTTGCGTGGCCGTCAGTGCGCGGATCTGGGTTGTAGTCAATTCGGCCATCTGGGTCGCCGTTAATCCCCCGATCGCCGAGGCCGAAAGCGCACTGATTTGTTTTTCGGTGAGCGCGTCCATTTGCGTCGCTGTCAGGACCGCGAGTTGGGTATTGCCCAAGCCGCCGAGGGCCGTTGCTGACAAAGCGCCGATCTGTGTGGACGACAGTGCTGCGAGTTGTGCGACTGTCAAGGCGCTGGCGCCGGTTGAGGATAACGCGCTGATCTGTGTGGTCTTGAGCGTCGTCAGTTGCGTGCTGGTAAGGCCGCCAACGCCATCCGCTGAGAGCGCATCGATCTGTTTTGTTGTCAGCGAAGCAATCTGCGTGCTCGTTAATGCGGCAATTTGCGTGGCTGTGAGACCAGAGATTGTCGTCGTCGACATGGAGGCAATCTGTGTCGCTGTCAGCACTGAAATCCGTGTTTCTTGCAGACCGGTGATGCCAGAGCTGGACAATGCGGCGATCTGCGTAGAACTCAGCGCGTTGAACTGCGTGGTGTTCAGGGCCAAAACCTGTTCTGATGAAAGCCCGCTCACACCTGTTGTCGACAACGCTGATATCTGGGTGGATGTCAGGGCGCCAAGTTGTGCGGTTGTCAATGCGGCCACGCCACTTGAGGACAGCCCGTTGATTTGGCTCGTTTTCAGAGCAGCAATCTCGGTGAGCGTCAACGCGGCAACGGCAGTTGTTGTCAGCACGCCTAACTGGGTCGATGTCAAACCTGCTAATTGCGTCAATGTCAGAGCTTGAACTTGTGTTTCCGTTAATCCCTTTAATGCTGCGTTCGTGAGCGCAGAGAGTTGCGTTGCGTTCAGGGCCGCCAATTGCGCAGATGTAAGTGCCGTGAGTTCCGTTGAGGTAAGCCCGGCAATCTGCGTCGTAACGAGAGCAGAGATTTGTGATGCACTCAACTCGCGAAGCTGATCTACGCTCAATGCACCAAGTGCGGTTGATGTCAGGGCGGTTAATTGTGTGCCCGCGAACCACGAGATTTGTGTTGCCGTCAATCCTGAAATGCCGTTTGACGACAATGACGCGATCTGCGTCGTTTTCAGCGCTGTTAACTGAGTCTGCGTCAGGGCCGCAACTTGGGTGTCCGCCAGGCTTGCAACCGCGGCTGCAGACAGCGCCGTCAGCTGCGTTGTGTTAAGTGTTGCCACCTGTGCGGCCGTCAAACCGTCGATGCCCGTCGCCGACAGGGCTGCGATCTGTGTAGCTTTCAATGCCGTAAGCTGCGTCGCTGTAAGAGCTGCGATATTCGATGACGTCAGCATGGCGGCTTGCGTCGTCGTTAGCGCCGCAATTTGGGTCGCATTAAGCTGTACAATTTGCGTCGCATCCAATTCCGCAAATTGCACTGAAGTTAGCCCCTTCACCTGATCTGCCGTGAGCTGCTGTATTGCTGTCATCGTCAGGCCATCTACACCCGATGCAGAAAGGCTTGCGATTTGTGTGGCTGTTAGCGCTGCAATTTGTGTGTTCGTAAGTGCGGCAACTTGGGTATCGCTCAGCCCACTTACCGCATTGCCACTCAAGGCCGCAATCTGCGTCGATTTCATCGCAGCAATCTGAGCCGCGCTTAGCCCGGAAAGTTGCGCCGCAGTCAGGCCTTTGATTTGGGTGGTGTTTAGTGTTGTGATCTGGTCTGGCGTGAGCGCTTCAAGCTGATCTTGCGTCAATACGCCAAACTGAACGGCCGTCAGCGATGCGAACTGGGTGGCCGTCAGGGCCGCGATTTGGTCTGTGCTGAGGCCCCCAATTGCGGCACTGCTGAGCGCAGCGATTTGCGTATCTTTCAGTACCGAAAGCTGGCTGGTTGTCAGGGCCGATAAATCGTCCGCATTCAAGCGCGCAATCTGCGTTGTGGTGAGTGCGATTAATGCGGCATTGGTCAACGCTGCAACTTGCGTTTCGTTCAGAAGAGAAACTTGATCTGATGTCAGGGCCGCAATCTGCGTCGCCTTCAGGTTGGTAATCTGAGATGTCGTGAAACCTAAAATTCCGTCATAGGAAATAGCTGCAATTTGCGTGCTCTTGAGTGCGGCCAACTGCGTATTTTCGAGAGCCGCCACTTGCGTATCGGAAAGGCCACCTAAAGCCTCGGCAGATAACGCCGCGATCTGCGTGGTGTTAAGGATTTTAATTTGCGTTTCGTTCAACCCGGCCACACCCAGTGCGGAAAGAGCCGCAATTTGGGTGGTTTTCAAAGACGTGATCTGTGTGACGTCAAGCGCTGCAATTCCTGTCGAGGTCAGGTATGCCACTTGCGTAGCGGTTAACGCAGCCAATTGACCAGATGCAAGTGCATCAACCTGCGTCGCCGTTAAAACTGATATCCCCGTGATCGACAGCGCACCAACCTGCTCGTCGCTCAACAGCGATATTTCAGTCGCGGTCAACCCGCTGACGCCGATGGCCGAAAGAGCTGCGATTTGTGTGGTGGAAAGATTCTCAATTTGGCTGGCCGTCAACGCCGCAACTTGGGTTTCCGTAAGACCGCTAACAGCGGCAACCGTCAGTGCAGCAACTTGCGTGGTTTTCAAGGCCGAGATTTGCGTTGCATCAAACGCAGAGATTTGCGACGCGTTCAGCCCTTTTATTTGCGTTGTGGTCAGGGTTGCAATTTGGCCGGACGTTAATGCACCTAACTGATCGCTGGTCAGCCCGCCAAACTGTGTCGCTGTTAGGGCTGCAAACTGGGTCGCCGTCAGGGATGCAATCTGCGCCTCGGAAAGCGCCGCGATTGCAGTCGAAGAAAGTGCGGTGATCTGCGTGGCGTTCAAAAGACCGATTTGAGTTTGCGATAGCGACGTCAACGAATCTGAGCTGAGACTGCTGAGTTGTGTAGCCGACAAACTCTCGATCTGCGTCGATGTAAATGCGGCAATCTGCGTTTCAGTTAGGTCTACAAGCTGTGTCCCTACCAGCGCTGCAACTTGTGTCGTCTTGAGTGCGGCAATTTTACTGACAGACAGCCCCGCCAACCCACTTTCAGAGAGTGCTGAAATCTGTGTCGTTTTCAGAGCCGTCAATTGATGAGTCGTCAGCACTGCAATTTGTGATTTATCGAGCCCACGAATTGCGCTAGTCGACAAGGCCGTGAGTTGCTGCGTCGTAAGCGCTGCAATTTGCGCTTCGGTCAAGCCCGCGGCCCCCGTGGTAGATAAGGCGGCAATCTGTGTCGACGTCATTACGGCAAGCTGTGTCATCTCCAGCACGGAGACCGTATCAGCGCTTAGGCTGGCAACTTGTGTGGCCGTCAATGCGCTGATTTGCGATGTACTTAGTGTTTCAAGTTGTGTCGCATCCAACGACGATAGCGCACGTGCCGACAACGCGCTGACTTGGCTATTGGTCAACATTGCAATGGCCGTTGTATCAAGGCCATCGATAGCTGTTTCTGAGAGCGCGCTGATTTGCGTGGTCTCTAATGCGGCCAACTGCGTGATATTGAGGGCTGCAGCCTGCGCTTTCGAGAGACTACTGATCGCATTTGTCGTCAAAGATGCGATCTGCGTGGTTTTAAGGGCCGCGATTTGTGTTTCAGTCAGGTTTGAGACCTGCGTGGCTGTCAGGCCCTTAATCTGAGTGGCGGTTAAGGTTGTAATCTGTTCAGCGGTCAGATAGCCCAACTGGGTATAGTTCAAACTGCCGACCTGCGCGGCGCTGAGGGCCGCAAACTGCGCGGCTGTAAGGGATGCAAACTGCGCATCAGTCATCCCCGCCAATGCAGTCGCCGACAACGCTGCCAATTGTGTCGTTTTCAGAATCGCAAACTGAGTTGCTGATAACGCTTCGATATCGGACGAATTCAACCCTTTCAAAGCGGAAACGGTAAGAGCCGAAAGCTGTGTCGTGCTGAAATCATCAATTTGCGATGCGGCCATCCCGTCGATCTGTTTGGACGATAAGGCTGAAATCTGCGTGATTTTCAAAACTGATATTTGTGTCTCGGTCAGCCCCGAAACAGCTGAGGCATCCAGGGCCGCGATCTGCGTGGTCTTGAAGGCGGATAACTGCTCAGTCGGAATGGCTGCAACTTGCGTGTCGACCAGGGCTGCGACTGCCCCTGCAGAGAGTGATGCGATTTGTGTCGCTGTCAGCGCCTCGATTTGAGTTTCTGAAAGCCCTGTGACTGCTGCGGCACTGAGAGCGGCAATCTGCGTCGTGGCCAGCACTTTTAATTGGCTGGTCGTCAGCGCACCGATGGTATCGGCATTGAGGCTTGTGATTTGAGTTGTGGTTAAAGCCAGAAGTTGCGTCGTATTCAAGGCATTGATCTGCGTCGTCTCCATGCCAGCTAATTCAGCCGCGACCAGCCCCTTAATCTGGTTTGTGCTTAAGCTTGCGATATCGGTCTCAGACAAGCCATCAATACCAGTATTGGACAAAGCGGCGATTTGCGTCGACGTCAGAGCTGCGAGTTGCGTGTTGTTGAGCGCATTTAACTGGGTATCAGTAAGACCTTTGATTGCAGTCACCATTAAAGCCGCAATCTGTCCTGTACTCAAGGCACCCATTTGCGTCTCAGTCAACTTCGCGGCCTGCGCTGCTGTCAGCCCTTTGATTTGAGTTGTCGAGAGCAACGTCACTTGCTGTGTCGTGAGCGTACTGAGTTGCTCATCCGTCAACGCGCCAAATTGAGTTGAGGTCAGTGCCGCAAACTGGGTCGTCGTCAACGCCGCAAGCTGTTCAGCCGTTAAGCCTTTGATCGCTGTTGACGTTAATGCGGCAAGTTGTGTGGTTTTCAGAACGCCAAGCTGTCCTGCCGTCAGCGCCGCAAGCTCAGTCGAAGATAGCCCCTTCAGCGCTGTTGCCGTTAAGGCGGCAAGTTGTGTCGTCGAAAGGCTGGCGATCTGCGTTTCACTTAAGCCTTTAATCTGCGCTGAATCGATGACGGCAATTTGGGTCGAATTCAGGGCTGCTAACTGCGCCTCACTTAACCAACTAATTTCATTGGCTGTCAGTTGATCAATCTGTGTCGTCTTGAGATTTGCAATTTGCTCGGCCGTCAGGGCCGCTACTTGCGTATCCGATAGCGCACTTAGGCCTGTCGTGGATAATGCACTTATCTGCGTGGTGGTTAAGGCAGCAATCTGAGTATCTGTAAGACCTTTGAGACCCGGTTTTACCAAAGCGCCGATTTGGTTGGTTGACAGATCATTAAGCTGAGTCGTCGTCAGCAAGCTAACGAAGTTTTCGGTTAGGTTTTTGATTTGCGTTGTAGTAAGTGCGCGCAGCTGAGCCTTGCTTAAGGCTCCAATCTGCGTCGCATTTAAATTTGCCAACGCCGCATTCGAAAGGCCCGAAATTTGGTTCTCGTCTAACGCGAGGATATCGCCGGTATCAAAGCTGCCAATCGCCAGGTCGGACAGTGCGTTGATCTGCGTTGATGTAAATGCGGCCAGCTGCGCATCGCTCAACACATCAATTTGCGTTTCGGCCAAGCCGCGAATGCCGGTATTGGTTAAGGCGGTGATCTGTGTCGTGGTGAGTGCTGCAATTTGTGTTTCGCTGAGAACTGCTACCTGCTCGGATTTAAGCCCTTTGATCTGTGTCACAGAGAGCATGTTGAGTTGCTCAGGCGTCAACACCTGCAACTGCGTATCCACCAGCGCGCCAATTTGGCCGGCACTTAGCGATTTAAGTTGTGTCGAGGTTAAGGCACTAAACTGTTCGACCGTCATGCCAGGAATGGCCGTAACCGACAATGCTGTTATTTGCGTGGCATTCAGAACAGCTAATTGCGCCGACGTCATAGCTGCGAGTTCAGTGGCATAGAGCCCCTTCATGGCAGTGGCCGACAGCGCATCAATTTGCGTTGTGCTGAAGGATGCGATTTGACTTTCGCTAAAACCTTTGATTTGCGTCTCATTCAACGCAGCGATTTGCGTTGCCTTAAGAATAGCGAGATCACTTGTACTGAGTTGCCCTAACGCCGTGGCCGTGAATTTCTGAATTTGGGTTGTCGTAAGGGCGGCCAGTTGCGTTTCTGTCAGCGCCGCAACCTGGGTTTCGGATAGCGATTGGATGTTCGTTTTCGTTAACGCATTCAGTTGCGTCGTTGTCAGAGACGCTATTTGCGATTCCGACAAAGCCTTAACGCCAGTCGTTGAGAGATACAGAAGCTGTGTGGCGCTGAGGGATGCTAACTGGGTCGCAGCAAGGGATTCGATGAATGACCCGGTTATGCTTGCAGCTTGGGTCGATGTTAACGCCGCGATTTGGGACGTACTTAATGTCGCGATTTGCGTTTCGTTCAATCCGGCGAGCGCTTTAACCGCCAACCCTTTGATCTGCGTCGTACTTAAGGCCGCAAGTTGCGTAACGCTAACGTCATCGATTTGATCAACAGTCAGCGCATTAATTTGCGTTGATGTGAAAGCTTTGAATTGCTTGGTACTCAGTGCGGCCAAGTTCTCAGCCGTAAGGCCTTTGATTTGCGCGGTCGAGAGCGATTCAATCTGCGTAACCGTCAGCGCTTGAATTTGCTCGCTTGATAAGCTGGCAATCGTCGTCGCACTGAGGCCGTCGATCTGTGTCGACGTCAATTCCCTAATCATCGTGGCGGTAAATGACGCAATTTGATCTGTCGTCAGAGCACCAAGTCCCTTCGACGACAATGATTCAAGCTGCGTAGCCGTCAACGCCACGTACTGCGCTTCGTTTAAAGCCTTGACCTGCGTAGCAGCCAATACTGACATCTGCTTTGTTGTCAGCGCCTTTATTTGCGTCGTGTTTAGTTCTTCGATGTCAATCGCTCTTAAACCCGCTATTTGCGTGGTGGTAAGTTCTGCGATCTGCGTTGCCGTCAACAAACTGACTTGCGCTTGATCCAGCGCAGAGATCGCAGACGATGCGATAGCGCTACGCTGATTTTGACTTAAGGCTGCAAGGCTCTCGGCGGTTAAGCCCGCGACTTGGGTTGCGGTGAACGCCGCCATTTGCGTGGTCGTCAGCGCTTTTAATTGCTGCGATGTCAGCCACCCCACAATGGTCGAATCCAGACCCTTTATCTGCGCCGCAGATAACGCGGAAATTTGATTGGCAGACAGACTGGTTATTTGCGCGGCATCCAGGCCATTTAAGCCCGAAATCGTCAAAGACTTGATTTGTGTGGTGCTTAGCGCTGCTAGTTGCTCGGCACTGAAGGCATCCATCTCTGTCGCATCCAGCGCTGATATCTGGGCTTTAGTCAGAGCTTCAATTTGGCTGATGGAAAGCGATAAAATTTGCGTTTCAGTCAGCGCCTTGACTTGCGCCGAAGATAACGTGGCGATTTGTGTCGCATTAAAGCCACTAAGTTGAGTTGCCGTGAGTGAAGATATGACAGTAGCCGATAGTGAGCGGACTTGAGTTGTCGTTAAGGCCGACAACTGATAAGGCGAAAATGCAGCCAACTGCGAGGTGTTGAACGCATCAAACTCGTCACCCGTGAGCCCCTTCATTTGCTGCGTGGACAGGGCCTGAATATCTTCAACACCGAACGCTTCAACTTGCGCATCTAACAAGACAGAAAGCTGCGACGACGTAAATACGATTTGGGAGGACGAGAGTGCCGCAATTTGATCAGCAGAGAGCGCTTTGATCTGGGTTGTCGACAGCGCTTGGAGTTGCGTCGACTTCAGAACCTGGATCTGCTCGATAGTAAAAGCGCTGATTTGGTCAGCAGTCAGTGCAGTGACGTCGGCCTTCGACAGAGCCGCGACTGCGCTGAGAGAAAGTGCTGCGATATCCGCCGCACTATATGAAGAAATAGAGACCACGTGTCTGCACGCCTACTTTTCGCTCAAAACCATGATGATGCGGCGCGTTGGTGGTGGGCTCTGCAATCCAGATCGGCTCTTCAACGTTTCTGAAAGCTGGGATTATCCCGTTGGCGCACGCGTTACCGCTTCATACGACGCGCTCAAAGCGCCTTTCTGTCCCGCCCAAAATTTAGTTTGGGTGCGGCAGTGTGTTTTGTACGATAGGGTGTTTTGTACGATAATTTTGCCCGACGTAGCGCTTTGGTCATGACAAAGAATTGCACCTTCATAGGCGGCTCCTTGGGCTAGGGGGATAACGTCCCGGAAAAATACAAGTCCAGCTCAAGCCGCAGGGCAAAGTTCTCTTTTCCCTAAAGCCTTACGTTAATGTGACCACGCGTTACTTTTGAGGAAACGTGCGAACACACGATCTCCTGCGAAAGTATTTTAGAAAAACTCAGTTTTTTTCGTTCAGGATGGTTTTGGGATTCGCGCGTTATCGCTTGCTGAGCGAGCACATTTATTCCCGTTCAAAGCTGCGCAGGAAAAGCTCACGCTCGCCGTCTTATCGACTTTTTTACTACCCTCACTTAGAGATCGCGCGTTGCCGCGATATCCGCGATCCCTCGCCTGCCATCAGCACGGTCCAATTGGACGATGTAATCAATGACCGATTTGGCATAGGCAATTGTATCAAGCCGCGAGAGGCCAATACCCGTCTGCATCACAATCAGCGCTAACTGCTCTAAGGCCGCGCGCGGCGAGTTTGCATGAATGGTGCTGAATGATCCAGGGTGGCCGGTATTAATGGCACGCAAGAAGCTCACTGCTTCTTTCCCACGAAGCTCACCTAATACAATACGATCTGGACGTAACCGCAAACTTGCCTGCAATAAGTCATCAGCGGTGATACGCGCTTCACCCATTTCGCCCTTCACCGCCACCAAGCCCAAGCTATTGGGCGCATTCAGTACAATCTCGGGCGTGTCTTCGACCAAGATGATACGCTCCGCCGGATCGATTTCGCACAGCAGCGCATTCAAGAATGTTGTTTTGCCAGTGGATGTGCCGCCACTAATGAGGATAGTTGCGCGAGACTTGACGGCTTGACGCAAGAAAGCCACCAGATCAGCAGGCGGGTTGCTAGTAGCAGCCGGTTGAGACGACGATGACGGTAGCCGCTTTGCATAAGCATCCAGGCCTACAGCAATCTGACGATGACGGCGAATTGCCATGGCCCAATGCATCCGCGTTGCTGGTGGTCCCACAAGTTGCACGCGGGCACCCCCCGGCAAAGTCGCCGACAGTAAGGGGTTTTCGCGATTAATCCCTTGGTGCGTGACGCGTGCGATCTGCGTTGCCAAGCGGCTCATGTACCTATTATCGATATCGGGGCTCGTGATGCGCTGCATGCCCGGCTTTGTGATGTCCTCAATCCAGATTTCGCCAGGTTGATTGACCAATATCTCGGTAATATCTGGATTCTCCAACCACGGACGTAACAAACTTAAACACGCTTGCAAATAGACATCGCCCACAGCTTCGCGTGCAAATGCAACCTCGGGCACCAAGCGCGCGATATTATTCATGACGTACCTTTATTTTGCGTGACGCCCGCAAAATCGAGATCACGCGATGTGAAGACGCGGATGTGCTGACCAAGTGGAACTTTCACAGTTGGCGGAATTTGCGCATCACGCTGAGCTGCGACAGCCGCAGCGCTTTGCGAGCCCGACAACACAACCGTGGCATTGCCCACGGCGCTGGCCGCGCCAACAACCGACAACAAGATCGCCGAGCCAAAACGATCCATGAAATGGCTGTCCACTTTGCCTGATAATCCGGTCTGTCCATCAAAACCGACCGCAGGCGACGCCAGAGCCACCGAGACGCCGTCAGGCCTGATCAGGCGCGTCCATAAAACATAAGCCCGGGTTTGGCCCGCCGCGAGGCCACTTTTATATTGGCCAATCAACCGAGATGTGCGCGGGATCAAAATTTTCGAGCCATCGAAGCTGGTGATGTCTTCCGTCACCATAGCGCGCACATAGCCAGGCAAGTCGGTATCAATCGCGGTCTCTAAGATCGCCGCCATCATGGTGCCTTGCGCGACCGTCGTGGCTGGATTGAACGTCGCCATGGCAGGCGTTGTATTCGCACCACTTTTACCAACACGCTGCGCGAATGCTTCGTCACTGCTAAGGGTTCCGTCCGCCGGTTGCGTCGGCGCGTCTGCCGCAGGCGTCGTAGACAGTGTTGCGGCGGGCGTTGCGGCCGGAGCCTGAGGCATAGCTAATGTATCGAGCACCAAAACGGGCGACCGCGCACGGTCGTATATACGTTCCCGATCATGCGCGACGCCAACAGGCACCGGAAGATCAAGCTTCGCAACCGGTTGGGCTGGCGATAGCGGGATGACGGGCTGCACCAGAACCGCCTCGGGCTCAGGTACTGCAGGTGCCGACTGTTGTGGCTGCTCGCGATTTTCTGAGAGCATCCAGAATGTGCCAATGCCCAGCACTAGCGCGATCACAAAGCCAAACAACGTTCCCAGTCGATCTTGGGTATGCCGATGGGCTGCAACGACCGGAAAGCCATTATGCCCCGCCAGCACCAAGGCATTGCGATCCATTGTGCTGCGCGGATCGTCCGTCGTCGTGAAGTCGCGGAAGGTTGTATCGGTCATTATCTCAATCCTTCACCGCAGCTGTTTGGGTGCGCACTTGGGTTAGGGTTGCCGTCTTCTTGCCAGAGCGAAACACCAGAGAGCGCGTCGCGGCATCAACCACGATGTAGTCACCTTTGCTGGTGTAGTTGACCGGGCCTTCTTTACCGTCGGGCCCTAAAGACAAAATCGCCGGGATATCGGCATCAGCTTCCCATGAGAGGTACAAGAACCGCCCGTCATCAAAACTGTGCGTGGGAAATAGCTTCTTATCGCCGTCCGCTTCCCAGCCAAAATTGAGCGATGCCATGGGCGGCGCATCATCTGGCTTGGACACAGGCTCTGTAATCGGCGCTTCAACGGGCGTTGATGGTTGCGCAATCACTGGCTCTGGCTCAGCTGGATATCTGAATCGCAATGTATAAAGCGCCTGCTTTTGCGCCGCCGAAAACACCAAATCAAATGCATAAGTGCGCTTATCTGTCACCACCTGCATGTTGGTGTTGGAGTCAGGGATGATCGGCTTCACGAAAATCAAGTTTCCGCGCTTATTCGGCGTGACCTGCCATGCCGCACTATCACCGACGGCCACATTCTCTACTTTCTCAGTGTCGGCAAACTCGATGGTGGCCTGATAGCCACTGCGCACTTGCACGTTAAAAATCGTGTCCGCGTCATAAAGGACTTGCTTGATGCGAGCATCCGCCATGGCACCTGATGAGACTATGATGGTCGTCATCAACACTGCGGATAATAAACGCGTCATGGGGTTTTCTCCGTCCGGCGGAAAGGGACAATGTTGGGTGATGGCAAAGGCGCCGTTTTGCGTGAAAAAAGATTTGTGCGTGCCGCCATCAACGGTGGCTGTGCGGTGACGTGCTTCAATGAGGATTGGTACTGCACGCTTGGCGCACGCTCGGCGGTGGCTACAGTATTTATGGATTGCGTCATGGCCGTGTACCCACGCGCCTGGGGGACGGCGATTGGCGCCATTAGCACGGGCACATGCTGTGTATAAGGCATTTGCGCCGGTGTTGCTTGAACGTTGGCACTTGTTGAGGCAGTGAACTCTGGCGGCAAGCGCCAACCCGATGTAAGAGCGGTCGCGACCTTTAAGGTCATCAACATTACAGCGACATACACTGCAGCACCAACAAAGATACCCACCGCAACCTGCAAGCTTGGTGCGCCGCCCATCACATCCACTGACTCCATGAACGGCCGCAACATGACGAGCGCACTACCGCCGATCAGGGTTGTGAGCAGAGGGATTAAGCAGAATAAGACCGCGCCCTTAAGCCAGCCCTCGAAAAGCCCGCGCGTGCCGCGAAATAGTGCCAAGAGAATAAAGGCAGGCCCCAACGCCAGCAACGCTGCCAGAACAATGCGCGAAACGACTAGCACACCGACAGTACTAAGTAGCAACATCAACGCCGATGCGCTAAGAAGCTCCGTAGGTTTGGCCAGGGCAAAAGATGCACCTTGTGATGATTGCGCTTGCGCTGTTTGTTGCGCGGCAATGCCCAACTCAGAGATTGACGCAAACAAGCCATCCAATTCGTGAGCCAAAGCAACTGTTGCACTGCCATGTGATCCCATAATCATGGATGCGATGTAGTCTGGCGCCGCTGAAAGCAGGTTCCACACCACTTGCTGATATGCTGTCCACGAGGTTGCGAATGTTAAGACCATACCCAACGTCAGCATACGCGGCGTTAACGCAGCCACACCCAAAGTCGCGCGGCCTGTAAGAACACGCACTGCCACAACCGCGACATATAAAGTCAGCAGTGCGGTTAAAATGCTGGAGAGCGTGCTGTGCGCACCGAACAAACGCTCAAATGCTTGGTGCGTTGTTTGTTGGGCGGTGCAGTCAACGGCCCCCAGCAAATCAGCAATGCTGGATGTGCCGTCTGCGATAAGAGATTGACACTGTTTCATTCTGCGGCCACCGCAAAATCAGGGACCACAGTAGGGGTGCCGGGCCAGGGCTGATTGACGAGCAGCGGATACCAACGTGATGGATCATCCCCCACTGATGCTCGCAAAACGTCGAGGCGCCGCACCGTGTTTTCGTTGCCCGACAGAATTTTCAGACATTGCGGCAAGCCTGAAAGATCCAATCGCAATACCACGCTATGATTCGCATGACGCACGAGGAAGCAGCGTGCATGCGCAGGTAAGGTGCGTATGATGTTGAGCTCGTGCTCGGTTAAACCGAATCCAGAGCAATAGTCTTCAGCGCGCGCTTTGGCGTTGGGCGTAAATATCGCCGTCGCTGTTTGCTCAACAATGGCAGACGAAATTCGGCTATCCAAAGCATCACGCGCACTTTGCGTCCCAAACCCAACAATCGCATTGCGCTTGCGCAGCGTTTTCAACCAATCGCGCAATCGGCTGGCAAAAAAATCGTCATCCAAGGCCTTCCAGCCTTCATCAATGAGGATAATGGCCGGGTCGCCTGTCAAACGTTCATCGACGCGGTGGAAAAGATACATCATGGTGGGTGTCCGCAATGCAGGAGCATCCAGCAAGGCCGTCATATCGAATCCCAACATGGATTGATCAACACGTAGTTCATCCCCGATATTGTCGAAGAGCCATGCATGTTCACCTGCGCCAATCCACGGTGCCAGTCGTGTACCTAAATCACCCGCTTCAGGCTTTCGCGTTCCGACTAACAACTCCGCAAAGTGGCGCAGGCGACGTAAGTACGGCTCGCTTTCAAAATTGAAATTCACCGCATCGGCGATCACGTTACGCTCGTGCGCATCAATGGGCTTGAGAATGACTGCAAGCCATTCGCGTAAAAAAGCACGGTTAGTTGGCGTATCGGGCAATTGCAACGGGTTCATACCCGTCGGCTGACCTGGAACCAGACGTGTATAGAATCCGCCGGACGCCCGAATAAAGATTTCGGCGCCGCGATCTTTGTCGAATACAACGGTTCGTGGCTCAATCTTCTGCGACTGCGCAACCAGGAAATTCATTAGCACGGTTTTCCCGGAGCCTGAAGGGCCAACGACCGTGAAATTACCTAAGTCGCCTTCGTGGAAATTAAAAAAATACGGCGTGGCACTGGTGGTCTCGAAGACACCAATGGCATCCCCCCAATGATTATGTGTCGGCTTGCCCATAGGCTGCCCATGGAGCGAGATGAAGCCTGCCGCATTGGCCGATGAGATAAGCGAACGGCGTACAATGAACGCTTCGTTCCCTGGGAATTGCCCCCAAAAAGCCGGCTCTAGATTGATGTCCTCACGCACCGCGACCATGCCCGCATCAGCCATGATTGACGCAGCCGACGACATGATCCGGTCAAGATCGCCTAAATCATCGCTGCGCAACAACAGCGTTAAATGATGATCACCGAAGGCAAGTTGGCTTGAATCGAGCGCATCTTTAGCGGCTTGCAGTTCTGTGCGTTGTGTGACGCCGTCGCTATCCGCCGATTTTAGTCGGCGCAATGCCAAATCAATACGTTCACGGGCGATTTGCCGATCTGCCGGCGCATAGGTTTCTGTCAGCACCCCTTCGCACGGCAAGCGCAACATGCCGTCGATAATACCGGGGTATGTTGTGCTCGCGTATTCTTTGATGGACAGAATGCCCGCAAAGCTACTACGGCCCACACCATGAAGCTCTAGCGCTTTTAGCCCAAAGCTCACACGCTTGTAGGGTAGATAGTGCCCAAGATCTTTTGTGGGATCGGGCAGGCTTACGGGTTGAGTTTCGCCGTTATAAATGGCCGATAAGAATTCAAGCGGCTCTGACCGTGTCGATGTCGGACCTGCATACAAACTTGCAATACGTGCCCCATAAGCCCCCAAGCTGGCCAACAGCGCCGACGTTGCAGCATGCAGTTCACTTAGAGCCTCTGCGTTGAAGCCCGCCTCGTTCGTGCCATGGAAGACCTGTCCCAGCCGCTCAAGCCAACCGGTTTTACCCAGGGCTGGACGGCGCACGATAGTGAGGTACTGATCATTCACATACAAGCGGCGCGCGGCCAATTGATCATGCCAACTCTGGCTTAGATGCTCGGCGAATGGTTGGCCGACAGTCGTGGGCAACGATAGCGCGATACGACGGCGCACAATGTGGTGATACACAACAAAGCGCGCATCAAGCGCACTGCGCAACACAACCTCGCGCACCATCTGACGATGATTCAATTCCTCCACATCGACGGTTTCGAAAGGCGTGCCATCCAGCTGGATAATCTGCATCAACGCGCCGTCACGTAACTTTATCGTGCAATCGTCAATATGCGTTTCGTATGGAAGGCGATCTCCAGCGCGTTGTTCACGCGCACGCCACGCTGCGGGGCCGTTCCAATGCATAACGCAATTCTCCGTGCGATTACTCAAAGATCACATCGACTCAAGGGGCGTAACTGTTGCAACCCCAACGCTTCCAATTGGAAACGCGAGGGCACTTGCTGACACGTGTCAGCCAAAGATCAAAAATGCGCGGCTCACGTAAGCAGGCCATGTAACCAACGCCGTGAATTAGGATCGCGGCCAGAATGGCAAAGACCGAACGCGTCAGCAGAAAAACCTCGGTCGTCGCAGCAATGTTCAAGACAAAGAAGCTGTACGTGACGCCAGCAAACATTTGCGGACGCGTTAGTGCACGAAATACAGGATGCGACGACAACATGCGCATCTACCGCATCGCCGTAGCGGCGGACTGAATGCCCGAGACGATGGCCGCCGAGCCAAACAGAATGAAACAGCCGATAATGACTGTGGCGCCGAAGCGCCAATTCATACGCCCCGTCAGCATCATGAAGCCGACCATCGCTACCGCGATGACCGCAACCGCTGTTGCAACATTGCCGAGCAGCGTTCCTTGCAGCCAGACGAGGGCTGCTAAAATCGGACCCGATCCTTGCGGATCTGCAGCAAAGGCCGGGGCCGGAATGGCCATAAACGCAGCCAAAATCAAACGAGGGAAACGATGGGTCATGCACGTACGCTCCGTGGTTAATGAAGCGCAGTCTGGACACCTCGGTTTGCGGCTGGATGTCAGTAAAGTTGCAGGTATGTAGCTTGTTCGCGTGTGGCAGGCGACCCGACATTCGGGCGTCTAAGGTACGGTATTTTATTGATATGGCTTGTGGTTAGCGGGACCCGTCGCTTTTTCAAACCACTGTGGCGGGAATGCCACTGTTTATGACGCCATGTTGCAGGTTGGAAATTTTTAGGGAACATGGGCTTTCTAATGTGATCGGATGCAATGCACTACCGAACACCCTGTCGACCGCATGGATTTCGCCAAGCGAATCTTGATCGTTGATGACGATCCTGACATCCGCTCGTTGATGTCGGGCTTTTTGCAACAACATGGATATCGCGTCGATTCCGCCGAAGATGCCGCTCAAATGCGCGGGCTGCTCGGTCAGTCCCGTTACGATCTGATCGTACTTGATATTATGATGCCGGGCGAAGATGGCTTGTCTGTCTTGCGAAGTATGCAGCGTAAAGAAGCGCCGCCCGTTATTATGCTCTCTGCAATCGGCACAGATATTGATCGCATTATTGGTCTGGAAATTGGCGCAGAAGATTATTTAGCAAAACCCTGCAATCCACGTGAGCTCTTGGCACGCATTCGGACTGTATTGCGACGCCGATTAACCGCGGAACCATCAGCGGAATTGACAACTGGAGGAAACGTACCTGCAGAGCAAACCATAGGCTTCGCAGGCTGGAAGCTGGATTTAACGTCGCGCTTGTTACATGACCCTGACGGCGTTCTGATTAATTTGTCTGACAGTGAATATCGCCTTCTGAAGGCGTTTATTGATCACCCCCGCCGTGTGTTAAGCCGCGACCAACTGTTAGATTACGCACGCGGGATTGATTCCGAACATTATGACCGCGCAATTGACGTGCAGATCAGTCGCCTGCGCCGTAAGCTCGGGGCAAGTGATGACGGCAATGCGCTGATTCGCACCGTGCGCAATGAAGGCTATATGTTCGTCCCGACTGTTATGCAGCTATGATTTCACGTTCAATATTCAATCGATTTAGCCCATCGGTATTATGGCGGATTCTGGGTTTGGTCATTCTGACCCAGGCTCTCTCTATTGTTGTGATTCTGCTGTTCACCTTCAACGGCCCGCCGCCTGTTGCAGCACCCTATCGAACAGATGACATCGTAAATGCTCTGCAAGGACGCCCCTTGCAGGAAAGGAGCGGTCTCGAAATCGGTACTTCGATCTTGCCCGCCGCTCCGAACCCCGGCCCAGATTGGATCGAGCGCACGGACTACGCACCAACATTGGCTCGTTTGCTGAATGTTGCAGAGACAGACATTCGCGTATTCGTTCCGCGCCAGAATTCATTACCGCGCCTGATGGCCGCAGGCAGCACAAATCGTGGTCCCGGCCCTGGCCCCAATGAACCGCCGCGCGAGCCTCCGCGCAATATGTCACGCCCTGGCGATGGTCCACCGCCGATGCCGCCCCCGAACATGAACGGCGAACGACCACCACCCATGCCGCCAGATATGGGCGAGGCCCCGCGCATGGGATCACGCAATAACTTCCGTACGCCGATGTCGCTGCGCGACGGATTCATGATCGGTGTTCGTGAAGGCGAGACGTGGCGCGTCATCGCAACAGCTTTGCCGCCGCTATTTACGGAATGGCACTATTATTTGTTCGGGATCGTTGGCGCGACATTCTTATTGCTGATGGTACCCGCTTACTTAATCGCCCGGCGCATTTCACGACCATTGGCTCGTTTGGCACAGCAAGCATCGCACGCTAAACCAGGGTTGGTTGCTGCATATGATGAAGCTGATGGTCCGCCCGAAGTACGCCAAGTTGCGTCTGCGTTTAAACGTCTTCACGACGCCCTGAACCGTTACCTCCAAGACCGCACATTAATGCTGGGCGCGATTGCGCACGATTTACGCACACCGCTGATGCGTGTGGCATTTCGTATTGAGCAATTACCCGATGCCGAACGAGAGCGGGCCATGAATGATATTGCTGAAATGCGTGAGATGATCTCAGCAACCTTGGATTTCATGGCCGGCCAAGCCGAGTTAAAAAACGCTGTACGATTGGATTTAAGTTCACTGGTTGCAAGCTTAGTCGATAATCAGGCCGCAACCGGCGCACGTGTGCAAATGGGTGACCTGGAAAAAACCATCGTACGCGGCGATATGACAGCGCTTCGCCGCCTTTTCACAAACTTAATCGAAAATGCCCTGCGCTATGCCGGGCATGCCCTGGTAAAGGTTCAAACGACACCTACGGAAGCGATCGTCATCGTTGATGACGAAGGGCCAGGAATGCCTGCGCATTTGATCGAGAAGGCATTTAAGCCGTTCTTCCGAACCGAGGAATCGCGCAATCGCTATACTGGCGGCATTGGCCTGGGCTTATCAATTGCGCAAGCCATTACCGAAGCCCATGGCGGTAAAATTGAGCTTTTGAACCGGCCTGAAGGCGGGTTCCGCGTCATCGTTAAGTTGCCGCTCTATACATAAGTGTAAGGTTTAGCCGCAATATTTCTGCAACCTATCGTCATAAAGCCGACATTCGTACGCAAATTGGCGCGCTTAGTTATGAAGCCACGGCAAGCTCTTTCGCCCCGAAATGAGCGCCTGCAGTCGGAGACGAAAGATGACGAAACACCCTAAGCATGAAGATAACGCATTAGAAGACCACGACCGCGGCCTACAGCATGATTTAACAATGTTGACCCGCCGCGTTCTGGAACGCCGCTCCACATTGGCTTGGTTAACATCAGCGGGCGCAGTTGCATTGCTTGCGGGGTGTGGTGGCGATTCTGGATCTGACAGTAGCTCCAGCAGCACAACGACGACGACCACAACAACAACCGGCACGACGACAACTGGCACAACAACGACCGGCACCACGACAACAGGCACGACGACCACATCGAGTTGCACAGTCTATGCGACCGAGACAAACGGCCCCTACCCAGCCGATGGTTCGAACACAGCCAATGGGTCAGTTGTAAATGCGATGATCCAAAGTGGCATTGTGCGCACTGATATGCGCTCAAGCTTCGGGAGTTCAACCACGACTGCTTCTGGCGTAAAATTGACACTGACAATTAAGCTTACAAACACCAACAACAATTGCGCAGCATTGTCGGGCTACGCGATTTACGTGTGGCACTGCGACGCGGTTGGCCGTTACTCACTCTATGATCTTCCTACGGAAAACTACTTGCGTGCCGTTGGCGTGACAGATGCAAACGGCGAAGTGACGTTCACCAGTATCTTCCCGGGCTGCTACGATGGGCGCTATCCGCATATTCACTTCGAGGTTTACCCATCAGTAGCAACAGCAACGACGTACCTCAACCGTTTGCTGACATCGCAATTCGCCATGGCTGCGGCGGCCTGTACGGCGGTCTACTCTGGCGCTTCGTCTACCTACACAAACAGCACAGCAAACTACAATCGCGTTTCGATTGCGAGCGACAACGTGTTTGGCGATAACACTGCGGCGCAAATTGCGGCGATGACATTAACTATGTCGGGTGATGTCACGAACGGCTACACGGGCTCGGCTGTTGTCGGCCTAGCGCGCTAAGCACGCTGAAGTTCAACCAGCTGATGATGACAGAGCGGCTCTTGGGTTGCGACATGTGGATTACGACACGCGCCGCGCCCAGAGCCGCTCTTTCTTCTTTTGCGCTTCATATTCCAGATTCGCGAAGTTAATGCCTTCATCGAAAATCGCTGCTTGGCTGTTCGATATTTATCTGTGCGGAGCGGTGTAGAGTAATGGCGCTTTTACGAAGCGATATTGAACAGGCCTTAAGGTCCCATAAAGGGAATTTCGTTGGAGTGAGCTTGCGGACGTTTGAGCCACTTTTGTGACGACTTCAGGGCCTTCTTGGCCCACTTCAAACTACCGTCCCACATGTTGGCGGGTTTTGCGGGCTTAATGGGCAGCCCATATTTGGCAAGCATAGCCTCGAAAATAATCTTGGGCACATCAAGCCCGGTCGCACGCTCAAGACCTTGGAAGCCTGGCGCCGAGTTTGCTTCACAAATACGGTAACCATCGCGGTCCAACAAAATGTCAATTCCAGCAACATCTAGTGACAAGGCGCGCGCTACTTCTGCGGCTAAGTTAGCCATGTCCTTGGGCATATCGAAGGGCATGGCATCGGCCCCTAACGAAACATTGGACTTAAATCCGCCGTCAGAGGCGCGGCGCTCCATGGCGGTGACCGCTTTGCCATCCACGACGAGAACGCGAATGTCGCGACCATGGCTGGCGCTAATATACTGCTGAAAAATAAATTCACTGCCCGTACCTGTATCAACTAACAAACTTGCGAGATCATTGAACTGCGATTTATCTGGGCACAAGATTACGCCCGCACCGCGCGTGCTGCGCAACGCCTTCACCACAACGGGAAAGCCCAGCTTTTCTTCCACCAGATTCACATCCACAGGGAATTTACCCAAGATCGTGCGCGGAATGGGCAACCCGCACTGCGAAAGAATTTGCAGCGTATGGAATTTATCAGCCACCGCTTCGATCGCGCTTGAGCCATTCACAAGTGCAATACCCTGGCGCTCGAAATAGCGCAGAACCGCAAGCGTAAAATAGTTCGTCTCACTGCCGGTACGGCAGATGATAAGATCGGGCCGTTCTAGTTTCCGCCCTTGGTACAGCGCACTCCAGTGCTGCTTGGAATCCACCACCAAGTCAAAATCACGCGGCTTCAAAACATGCAGCTCGATATCCATGTCGGACGCGGTTTCGATAAATCGCAAAATTTCAGGCGCTTCAGGCGCACCAGACTCAATATCGTGATGGAAGAAAATCCAGCAACGCATAAAACTTCTCCACACACTAAATCTGGAATCTTACAGATCTGGAATCTTACGATAACCACGTTGGCTGTTTGATGCGCCCCGCATCACTGAACCGTGGCGAAGACATAAACGCAGAACAGTGCCGAATGTTCCGCATAGTAGGAATTTGAAGTAATCTTCTCTTTACATCCCAAAGTGCGCTTTAAATATGGTCCGGTTCGGTATGCATTGCGCAATTATGCAGCCCGCACAGATGAAGGGTGCCCCAGCGCAATCAACCGGCAGTGGCTATACAGCGCGCGGTGTGGGCAGCTTGCCGATTATCTCTATGACTATGCGATGACCAACGGATAATGCATCGTCCCTAAAAGAGATGGCAGCACCCCGCACGCCACCTAGGCGCGAGCTGGCAACTAAAGTGAAACTGAAAGATTAAGCATCATGCGTATGATCAAATTTCTAGCTTTGGGCTGTGGGCTTTCAATGATGGCCGTGCCCGCCATCGCCGCCGACTCTCTGTCTACATGGCTCGGCAAGTCCGATTTCAAAATGTACCATATCTACACTGGTCCCGAGGGACGTTCAGTTGTCGAGGAAATTGATGTGGCGGTCGGTGCCGCTGGTCCTGCGGGCAAGTACGCCATTATCGACCGCGACGTGAAGAACATGAACATAGGCTACTACGACAACGGCTGGTTTTCGGATTGGCATCCACCCAATGCAAAGCGCCTGAATTTGGTACTGCAAGGTGATTTTATTTTCGATGTGGGCGACGGCAAAGAATACCGCATCAAAGCAGGCGAGATGATTCTGGCCGAGGACTCAACCGGCAAAGGCCACACATCCAAATGCGTGGCGGCTAACAATCAGCGCTGCATTTCTATGTCTGTGGTGTTAGAGCCGCATGATGGCAAAAAGACAGTTTTACGAACGCGTTAACTACCACGCTTCAGGTAACACAATATCTTTAGGCCAGCCGAGAAGACGCGCAGACAACGATTGCACCTGTACCGGGCTCATCATCAGGATCAATGCATAAGCAGGATGCGGGCCAATCACGTTCGTCAGATGCCCCTGCCCTGACGCATCCAACGATAATGAAATATCGCCAGGTGCCGAGCGGCGCACAAACGCTGAGCCGCCAACGCGCGTTTCAACCACACCCTGCAGTAGCACCGAGATAGCGGGATTGGGATTAGGGTGCCACTCGCGCTGGCCCGGCTCCAACCGCGCGGCTTTCCACGCGCTCATATCAAAAATGTCGGTCCACCAGGATGTGCCTGCTTTGGTTTTGCCGACATACGGCACGAAAACATCTGTGAAGTACGACAAGCCATCGGCTTTTGCGTAAACGCACGACAAACACAGCTGCTCGGATGAATGAGCCGCCGATGAATACGTAGAGAGCGGTTGTTCAATCATGGCTTCAATTCGACTTTATCCCAACCAACCACATCTTCCGTCGCCGCATAGCCACGCACAGCAGAAGATAAAGCGTCAAAGCTCACACCGCGCCATAGCGGAATACCGGGTGGATTGTCGCGCTCGTGCGCCAAAGCTGCTCGGGTCGCGGCCAGCCTGTCCTGAACTGTGGGCGCATTGCTGGCCTTTGCAATCAATGGTGTCATCGCTGGATCACACGTGTAGGGATGATGCCACCCGCACGATCGGAACAGATATCCACGCAGAGAATCAAACCCACTGAAGGTCCAGCCAAAGGCTTCTGCGGACCATTGGCCGCTTTGCACACTTTCTGCTATGCGCATCGTCGGCGTAGACCGCACAGAGAGCCGCACACCTATGGCGGCCAAGTCCTGCGCGATTTGCTGATAGAACTCGGCATAGCCACTGGTGGCTGGGTCAATCAGGACAGTGAACGAAAAGCCATCTTTGAATCCGGCCTCGTTCAACAGCGTGCGCGCTTTCGCGGGATCGTAGGCGTATGCCGCGATGTCGGGGTTAAAGCCGAAGGCGCCCTCATGACTAAATTGGCTGGCGGGCTTTGTGGCGCCATCAATTAACGCCTCAATAATGGCCTGCTTGTTGACCGCATAATTAAGCGCTTGGCGGACTTTTGCGTTCTGAAGCGGCGAATCCTTCACGGTCACAAACAGCATAAACTCGATCTTGGGAGCGAGCCGCGACACAAACACCGCCCCCATGCTCTCAACGCTGGACTTGTCTTGCGCACTGAGGCTGATCACCACATCAACTGCATTCGAGGCCAAAGCTTGCAGGCGCGATGATGGCTCAGGGATCACGCGGATTTCAGCCGCTTTCATTTTGGGCTTTTGCCGTGCGTTCTCATTCACCACCAAGTTAATGCGGTTATCCTGCCACTGTGCAACCTTGTAAGGCCCAGTGCCGATGGGGTTACGAATGAAGCCATCTCGGCCCAGGGTTTGCCAATGGCGCGGCGCTGGAATCCGCATGAAGCTGAGGTGTAAGGGCAAAATCGGATTCGGCGTTTTTGTTTTTACTTCGACCGTATGGGTATCTCGGGCCCGAACACTGGCGATCTCTTGCCCTACATCCATGTTGGCTGATGAATCGCGCTTACCTTCAGGTGTTTTCAGATACTCAAACGCCGCAAGCACAGCCGTCACATCGAACGGCTCGCCATTCGAGAACTTAACGCCGCGGGCCAGACTGAATATCCAAGTTTGCGCATCTTCTTGTTGCCATGCTGTTGCCAATCCTGGCCCGACCTCGCCGTTGCCAATCAATACAGTTAAAGGCTCGTAGATCATTTGTGCTGGCAAGGCTTGAGGCAGCGACACCGGACCATAGGGATTACCCAACGTAATGGGCATAAGAGGTGTGGCCACACGCAACATCTGCGCCTGAGCCGACGTTGCAAAGCATAGCGCCACAAGACCTAAGACAATGGATTTCATGAGCGCGTGTTACTGAAAATTTGATGCAACGGTGCCCGACCGGCTTTTATTTCTGCCACTTGCGCGCCAATGGTCAGTGCGGCCTCTTGCAATCTTGGAATAAAGTCATCCTTCAACGCATCAGGCTTTACGCTCGCCGGAAGGAAGCGCAATTCCAACCCCATCACGAAGCCGTCCCCACACACGACAGGCACAGCAACACTACTTTCCTTCGAACGCAGCGGCTCAAACACCACATAAGCCTGCTTGCGCACACGACTTAGCAGTGAATCTCGGTAGGCCTCGCTGTGAGTCAGCAGTTCTGCGGCGTATTTTTGCTGGGTGCGTTTGTTAATGCGCTGCGCTTCAGCTGGATCGACAAAGGCTTTACAAATTACGCCCGCCGCGCGCCGAAATTGCGGCATGCGATCACCACTGTCGATACGCTTTAAGTCACGTTTCACCAACACATCTGTTGTTTCGATCACCGCTAAATCAATGTCATCCAAATGACCCAGCAGCACCGGCCAACCGGTTTTCTTGGTGATATCGACCATCAGGGGACGCGCGATTTCGCCGATGATCGCATCATCAGGCAACGTCGCGGCCAAACGTAATGCTTTGATTGTGGGGCGATATGCTTCGCGTTGCGAGCGGCGATAGACAAAGCCGGTACGGCTTAAACTTTCCATGATGCGGTAGACAGCCTGTCGGCTGAGTGATGTGCGCGCACTAATTTCCTGAACGCTACTGAGCCCATGCTGCGTAATGTTCTCGAGCACCATCAGTCCGCGTTCGAGAACTTTTGTACTTTCAGCACGGCTTTTTTTCATTACGCGAACCGATTTGTACTTAGTGCGGCTTCGGCCAAATAACCGGGAAAAACTCACCCACGGGCTTCTCGCCTCTCGGCATCTCAGCGACTCCAGGAATCGGCGCGCGATCAGGGGCCGGACTCCACACCACGTCATCGCCAAACCAACGGGTGGCAAGGCCAGCGCGCGGTCTATTCTTGCTGTCGTTCCCTTTCGAAAAATGCGGCGTCAGGGGATGGAAAATCACAGCATCACCGGGCTCGAGATCGTATGTGACAAAGCGTAAATCAGGGTTACTACGCTGTTGCTCGAAATCAGGGCACATGTTGACGGTATCATACTTAATGCCCCGCTCCATGCAGTAGGTGTGATGTCCCGCCAGATACTCGACACGGCCATTTTGCTGATCGATGGGTGTCAGCGCGATGTACGTATTTGGCACATGCTCGCCGTCGACAGGCCACAACGTATCTGCATGCCAGCGCATGATACGGGGTGACTCCGGCCACTTCACAAACAAATGGTCGTGATAGATCGACACTTTCTCGGACCCAATAACACGCGCCGTAATTTCAGCGACAGGCGACTGAAAAATAAAATCGCGGAAGACGCCGGGCTTACGCCACAAGAAGGAAACTGATGTCATTGTCTCGCCTTGAGAGCGGCTGATCGTGCCGTAAGCACCCGGATCTGCGGCAACTTTTTGTGCCTCGGCCCACAACGCATCGGTCCAACTGCGATCAATTGCGCCGCGCACACAGACAACGCCATCACGCTGATAATCAGCAATATGTTGCGGGGTAATGATCTGGCTGCGATTGGTGTCCATGGAAGGCGCTCCGAAACTGTGGATGCTGGAGCGTGCCACGTTCCTCCGAGCCCGCGCATACAAATCTTCCGAAAATCCGAAATTCGGACAACACATAGATGCAGCTTATCTTAAGACCGGCGACGTTATTTACTCCATGGCATGATCGGCACGGTGCTAATGGCGTTCTTCGGCGAGCCTTCCACAATTTTGTCGGAGTAGCTTAAGTACACCAACGTGTTGTTAGGTTTGTCGTAAAACCGCACCACTTGCAGTTTCTTGAATAGCCACGAGCGGCTTTCCTTAAACACGTCTTCGCCGTCTTTGAGATTCCCGCTGATGGTAATCGGCCCCACCTGGCGACAGGCCAACGAAGCATCCGAAGTATCCTCGGCCAAGCCCACAGCACCTGACACGCCGCCGGTTTGCGCGCGGCTTACGTGGCACACCACGCCCTCGACTTTCGGGTCTTTGAAGGAGTCGACGCAAATTTTGTCGTTCGCCAACCCCAGCATGCGGAACGTGGTTGAAACACACCCCACAGGCTCAGCCTGAGCTGATTGAACAAAACCCAGAACAGCAACCATAGCTAAAATCGGTTTCAGCATTGCGCCCTCGTTCTACAACTTATGACTATAGATGCGCTTCTGTGTGGTGAATTTAAAGAGGGCTGAACATCAGCAGTGTGGAAAAAGTGGATCGTCGGACGAAACCCTTGCACCTAACCTTGGAGGGGGGGAGGAGGGAGTGGCCAGGCAAAGCGCTTCGGTCCGACGATCCGTTCGCGATGGCGCCGTTATCGCCACCGCTGAACCCTCAAAGAGCCGCGGGAGGCCCTTGAGGTGCACGCGAAGTTCCAAGTTCGCAAACGCACTATCGGTGCCCTGTTTTGCCGCCGAATGTCAGGAAAATTACAAATGTGCCGGTGCGTGACTGTGGCTGTTACACTCCACCGGGCCATCAACTAGCCCGCCAAATCCCTTTGCATACAGGGCTTTAAGCGCATTGCTGCTTTTTCAGGTCACAGTGTCTTGAAAGCCACGATTTGTAACGTCATGTTGCACAATCGACATTTTTGAGGAACATGCGCGCCTTATTTATCGGCGCATGTACATTACCGCCGCACATATGGACTATGCCACCCGCATTCTGATCGTTGACGACGATCCCGACATCCGCACGTTGATGTCGGCCTTCTTGCAGCAGCACGGCTACCATGTCGATGCGGCCGAAGATGCGCTGAAAATGCGCGATCTCATGGAGCGTGGTCGCTATGACCTCCTGGTCCTCGACATCATGATGCCGGGCGAAGATGGGTTGTCGATTTTGCGCAAAATGCAGCGCAAGGATGCACCACCGGTCATCATGCTATCGGCCATCGGCACCGATATCGACCGGATCATTGGTTTGGAAATCGGGGCCGAGGATTACATGTCCAAACCCTGCAATCCGCGAGAGTTGTTAGCGCGCATTCGCACAGTGCTGCGCCGTCGCAGCGCCACTGAACCCAGCCCAGTTCAAACTCCCCGCGCTATTCCAGAGCATAGCGAAAAAGCATTGGGTTTTGCGGGTTGGAAGCTCGACTTGGTATCGCGTCTGTTGCACGACCCGGAGGGCGTGCTGATCAATCTCTCTGACAGCGAATTCCGCCTGCTCAAAGCGTTTATTGATCATCCGCGCCGGGTGCTGAGCCGTGATCAATTATTGGATTATGCCCGCGGCGTTGACTCGGAGCATTACGACCGCGCCATTGATGTCCAGATCAGTCGCCTGCGCCGCAAACTCGGAGCCAGTGACGACAACAATGAACTGATCCGCACCGTGCGAAATGAAGGCTACATGTTCGTGCCGGTTGTCACGCAAATCTGAAACATTGTGCAAACACCACTGATCGAAAATGTGGAAAGCACTTTCGGTGTGGCAAATCTGCCTCTGAAAATACAGGCCCAGATCAGGGGGACTGCGTGGACATCCGAAACATAAGTGGAAAAAAACTATGTGGAGAACAGTGCCCGCAATTCACACGATTTGAGAACACGCTCAAAAGGCCCGATCAAAACCATCGCTTCGAAATGCAAACCCCTCCCGCAAACTTCGGTTTGCCGGGAGGGGGTTGGTGGAGCCCTTAAGGGGCTCCGCAAGCTTGTCACACACCGGGGTGGGGGGCGGGTTGTAGGTGACAAGCTGTGTCCGTCGAAGGGCCCCGGTGACAGGGCCAAAAATTCGTCTACATCATCGTCTCAAATTCCAAACGACACTTGCGCACAAAAGTTCCGCCGCCCGCCCATGCCCCCTATTTCATTGATTCCACAGGGATTCTTAGGGTCCGCCCCGGCCGGTTGCTGAGTGCGCCTAAGTCTTTGCATTTATGGAACAAAATACCAGGGTTCGCGTTTATTCCTGCAATGGGCGTTTCAGATATCGCAAACGAGATCAGCGAATCGGGCGCACCCTTTTCGGCCACGGGGCGGCTTCACGTAAGTCGAAGTGGCGGGATTGAAAACAACAGGGAAGCTGTCGCGCGATGTTTACAAATCAAAATCCGGCCCAGAACGCCACCGATGCGACCGCGCAACAGCAAGCGGCGGCAGCCCAGATGTCCAACACACACTTTGCCAACAATGGCCCGGACAAGAATTTGTTTGATCGGTGGCTGACAGAAAAATTGCACACAGTGTTCGACAACATCGCACAAGAACCGTTGCCGCCGGACTTACTGAAACTGGTGCAACAGTTGGAAGACAAAGAGAAGGCTGCCGGAACCTAATCGACTGCACTGCGTTGATACCTCGCGAATATATCTTCACACCCGCGAGGTTTTTATGAAAACGACATTCATTACTTCATTCATTGTTGGCGCTGTTGCTTTAGCTGGCGTCACGGCTGCGTATGCCCAAGGCGCACCGCAAACCGTTGTCAGCTATTCTGTCGATGTGGCGCGCGTGGCCAACGGCTACCGCGCTTCCAAAATCATTGGCGCAACCGTTTATAACGACACCAAAGAAGAAATCGGCAAGATCGACGATCTGATCGTCAATCGCGATGATCGCGTGCCTTATGCGACGGTCTCGGTCGGTGGCTTTTTAGGGATCGGCGACAAGTTGGTTGTGGTTCCATTCGGCAGCCTGCAACTTACACCTGAGCGCATTGTCATGCCCGGCGCGACCAAAGCTGCGCTGAAGGATTTGCCGAAGTTTACATACGCGACAAAGTAACTTCGTCTAATAACGCAAGTAAAAGGGCCGAGGACATTCCTCGGCCCTTTTCTATTTCACGATATTGACGCCCTAAATCTTTGGCGCATCCTTGCCTGGCGCTTTACCAATCTCTTCAGCCTTTTTCAGATCGGCCTTTTCAGAACCATCTAAGGCTTTCTTCGCTGCATCAGCGGCCGGCTTCACTTTGCCGGATTGAGCGAATGCCGTTTGCGCTTCGTTGTATTCGCGAGCTGCGGTTTTATTGCCTTCGCCTTCGTTACGTTGTGTGGTGGCCATCAAAATTCTCCTTGTATGTAAGTAACAATATCAACAGTGGTATAACTGGCAGACTCGCGCTTGAGTTCCGTCTGCGCGAGAAAGCAAAAAGGGCGGCCGTACATCCGGGCCGCCCCTCGCTTATCTTCGAACTGTGAAGTTCAAAGCGTATTCGGTGCACTGGTTGTTAGTTAAGGGTGCGTTCCCAATCTTTTACGTCGGCTTCAGCCTTATCCTTGGCGATGCCATAACGCTTCTGGATGCTGCCCAGCAATTGATCGCGCTTGCCTTCGATGACATCCAAATCGTCATCGGTCAGCTTGCCCCACTTTTCTTTGGCTTTGCCTTTGAGAACTTTCCAATCGCCTTTAATCGTGTCGCTGTTCATTGCGTCTTCTCCTGAAAAGCGCGGGAGTTTGTGGTGCATGTCGATGCACGCCGCCCCGCGTATGACAAAGGATAAACGGCAATAGAGCTAAAGATGTTCCGTTTCGTCACCGGCATGACGCGCTTTTAAGATAGCCTGCATTCGCTCTGCCCTTCTTTCGCCAGGAACTTTTCAAGCAATGATCGCGTTGACCATGCACAGTTCATCAACAACACCGCGCATGCGTTTTACGCATGGCGCATTTTGAGAAAAAAGGAACATGTCATGACCGACATCACCAAGATTACGGACGCGACACTGATCGCTGCAGATAAAGTGAAGGGTGCGGACGTTTACAATCTGGAAGGCGATAAGCTGGGCAAGATTGAAGACACCATGATCGACAAAGTTTCTGGCCGAGCGATTTACGCCATTCTGTCGTTCGGAGGGTTCTTAGGCATCGGCGACGATTACTATCCGTTGCCGTGGTCGACCCTGAAATATGACACGTCCAAAGGCGGCTATGTCGTGAACCTTGATAAGGAGCGCTTAAAGACAGCGCCGTCTTACAAGGCGGATGCTGATTTTAAATGGACGCCGGATTACGGCAAAAGCGTTGATACGTTTTACAACGCCCCGATGATGTGGATGTAGAGCTACATCATCAAAGAATTAACTCAGCACATAATTCATTTGGCAAATGGAGATCACCCATGACCCTCACGACCGTATTGCTGATCGTTCTATTGCTTCTGTTGATCGGCGCTTTGCCAGCGTGGCCCTATAGTTCGGGCTGGGGTTATTACCCTAGTGGTGGCTTAGGCGTATTGCTGATCGTGCTGGTGATTGTGTTGATCCTCTAGCCCTAACGATCATGCGCAAACAAAAAAGCCCGGTGACAGATATCACCGGGCTTTTCGTTGCTCAAATTCTCAGTTTAGAGGTTTTTGAACTCGCCCTTATCGGGCAGTGCGATATACAAAACCTTGCATGCTTCATCGCCACCAAAGCGCACCATGTGGCCTTGGCCCGTCGTATCCCACATCGTTACCATGTCACCGCGCGCAAACTGGCGGGTTTCACCGTTACTGACCGTGATATCCATTTGGCCAGAGAACACCGCCACGAACAGCAAGTCCGGGGCTTTGGCAAAGTCTATGGTATGGCCCGGCTGCGAAACGCTCATTTTCCACCAAAGAACATTTTGATTCTTGGATGAGATGCGCTGCGGCGAACCATACTGCGGCAAGTCGATGTCTTTGAAGAACGAATGGCCGTGCTCATCCACATCAATATTTACGAATTTCATGTGTGCGGCCCCTTATTTCTTGAATTCGTAATCGACAGTGCCAGGGAACGTGAGGCTGAGCGTGATCACCGGATCGCGGCTTTTAGCGAACGATGAGTGGTGCAAGGCCAAGCCATTCACGTAGGTGCATTCGCCCGTGGCGGAACGACGCACTTCACCGCTTTGCAGTTTGCTATCGAGATGCCCCGACATCACCCACACAATGCGCGGCTGATTGGTCAGGTGCATTTCTTCCGGGCCACCGCCAATGGGCTCGCCTGGTTGGTTGATGGAAATGCCCCAATAGGCCCCATCCTGCTTTTCCGTCTCCATGTGCAGAGGCGTGACTTGCTTCATGGGGATATCAATTTCTTTCCAGGTTGAACGCTTATTGTCGTCCAAACCAAAACCTTTGAGTTTCATGATAGGTCCCCTGTTTATTTCGCGGTGGCCGGCAAACGCGGGCCGGTGGCATTGGTGGCGATGAACACAAAATCTTGCGACACATCCCAGTTGGTCGGCTTGGCAGCTTGCTCACGAATCATGTCGCCTGCACTGACGGGCTTTGTTTCATCGCCCACCGTGAGCGTTGCAGCGCCCGAGACGATATAAACAATCACGTCATCACGCGGCACAGCGCTTGTGGTTTTGCCTTTGCCAGACAGCGCTGCCACACGGATAGAGTTGCCATCAAACGTGTAGCGCTTCAGTTTCGTTTTTGCGCCATTCGGATCAGCGCCATTGTTCAGGTCAGTCGCTTTCACGTCTTTACCCGCAACCAATTGCGCCTTCGCGTTCGGCACCGTGCTGCCCACTGTGTAGGCTATAACAATGGTGTCTTCACCCTTCTTGCTGGCGTTACGCATTACACCAGAAGGCAGGTTCACCACATCGCCCGCGACGATTTTGGTTTGCTTGCCAGCCACACCGACCGTGGCTGAGCCCTTCACCACATATAATAAAGTCTCGGTGGTAATTTGGTGCAGCACGCCCCCATTGGCCTTGGTGAACTTCAGCACGCGGGCCGAGCCCGAGGGGAAGTTGAAGGTTTGCGAATCGTAGCGCACGGCATCTTTCGGCGCTTTGGTGAGTTCTTGTTCACCGGCGGCAATGAGGATACGGGCACCTGTTTGTTCGGCAGCGCCCTTTTGAACCACTTCCCATTCGGCCATCGGCACTACGGGGACATCTTTCGCAAAGAGAAAGTTGCTGGGCATCGGCAAGCTGGGCGCAATGTTTTGGGCGGGTGGCTGCTGCGCGTTTGTAGAGACAGCCATAAGCGCGGCCATAAGGCCGGCGGCAATAGATAAGTATTTCACTGGAACCTCCCCGATATTCGGTGACTGAGACTCTAGATCAATGCCTTGGGCGGCCAAGATATGCGCAAAACGCGTTCGCCCACCGGACCGCGCCATGGCGCATAACACACTGTGAACGCGAGGTTTTTATAGGGTCAGGAAAAGGCCTGTTTAGGCACCGTTTACGGTTTGCACGGCGGGCAGTTTTGCCATGTTACATAGCCCTGGGAGGTGAATTACCTACAATGGGTTCAATGCCGTGCTGGGCCAGGACCTGGACCAATACAATGGGTTTGCGAATAGGTTTAGTTTGCGGCTTCGGATTTTAAGACCGCGCCCCACGTAGGGCGCGCTCTTGCGTTAGGGTGGGTATATTAATGATGATTCGCGTTGTTTCGTCGTCACTGTTGAGTGCGTTGTTGTGGGTTGCTTCACCGGTTCACGCGCAAGAGCAATCTGCTCCTGGCGCTGGCGCGCCGACCGCCTCGACCATGTCGAAGGGCGAGTATTTGGCTACTGTCGGCAACTGCCATAGCTGCCATACCAAGCCAGGCGGCGCTGCGTTTGCAGGCGGCGTGCCCTTCACCACTGATTTCGGCACGATCTATTCCACCAACATCACCTCTGACCCCAATGTCGGCATTGGCAAGTGGACCAAAGAGCAGTTCATTCGCGCCATGCGCGAGGGTTTGGACGACGAAGGCAAGCACCTCTACCCGGCCTTCCCGTACCCGAACTTCACCAAAGCCAGCGACGAAGACCTGAATGCGATTTACGACTACATCAAAACCATTCCGGCTTCGACTTACGTGCCACCGGAAAACAAAATGCCGTTCCCGTTCAATCAGCGCGTGCTGATGAAGTTCTGGAACACGCTGTTCTTCAAGAACGAGCGCTTTACGCCCGACGCCAAGCAATCAGCCGAATTCAATCGCGGTGCTTATATTGTCGAGGGTTTGGCACACTGCGGTGCTTGCCACACCCCGCGTAATATCCTGGGTGGCGAGAAAACCGACCAAGCGTTGAGTGGCGGTACCTTTATGGACGAAGTGGGCAAAAGCGACGAAGTGCGCCCATGGTACGCGGTTAACCTGACGCCATCGCAAGATGGCTTGAAGGCTTGGACGGAAGCAGACCTGATCTCATACATGAAAACCGGTCACGGCGGCCGCGTCGGCTCGCACGGCCCCATGAACGAAGTGATCCAAGGCTCAACGATGAAGTGGACCGACGAAGACATCAAAGCCGTCGCCGTTTACTTGAAAGGGCTTAAGCCGATTGAGCGCGGCACCCAGCAACCCCCATTCTCTGAACGCGAACTGGGCCGTGCTGACACGGTGTACACCATTCACTGCGGTACCTGTCACTTGCCAACAGGGATGGGCTCGACGATTGGTAACGAGTTGGGTGCCCCCTTGGTCGGCAATCCGGTTGTGCAGGGTGATGATCCGTCGTCGCTGATCAACGTGATCCTGTACGGCGTGCAAGTCATCTCGCCCGCCCCGCCGAAAGGCTGGCAGAACATGAAAGCCTTCGACAATGTGCTGGATGACGATGAAGTGGCGCTGATTGCCAACTACATCCGCACCCAGTGGGGCAATAAGGGCTCCAAGGTCACCGAAGAACAGGTTGAAAAGCAGCGCCTGAACTAAGGCAGCTTAAAACCAGACATCAAAGGCCGTGGCTTACCCCACGGCCTTTTTTATTGGGGGCCCGCCACCACCCCTTTAAAAGGAGGCCCGGATGCCGACTAAGCCCGACATTTGGGCGGGCGGTCACAGCCAAATGTGCGATGGTTAAGCCTGGGGTTGAGGGGCGGACCGGGGGCCAGAAACATGCTGAAATGGTGGATACTTCTGCCGACCGTCGCGGCGTTGACCGTGACGGCGCTGGGTGCGCAGGCACAAGACACAGGCGATTGGCCTGCCCTTGGCAATGACCCCGGTGGCAGTCAATTTTCAGGCCTTGATCAGATCAACACCAAAAACGTGGATCAGCTGAAGCTCGCCTGGACGCACCGTTCCGGCGACGTGTCGGACCGCAAAAGTGAGACCGGGGCCACGGCCTTAGAAGCCGTGCCGATTCATGTGAACGACACACTGTATTACTGCACAGCCTTTAACCGCGTCTTCGCGCTGGACCCAGCGACGGGCCAAGAGAAGTGGGTGTTTGATCCCCACACAGGAAAAAATGGCGCAAAGCCCTTGATCAGCCAACCGCGCAAATCTGGGATTTGCCGCAGCGTGGCGTACTGGGAAAGCAAAACCAAAACCGGTGCAGCCTGCGAGAAGCGCATTTTCAAAGCCGACATTTATGGCAACGTGTTTGCGATAGATGCCGATACGGGCGCAGCGTGCGCGGGCTTCGGGGCCGAAAAAAACCACGCGGGCTACGTGACGCACGTTGATTATGAAGCCCGTGGCACCAACGATACCGCGCGCGGCACCACATCAGGGCCACTCGTCATTGGCGATGTGTTGGTGACGGCAGCGGGTGCGCGTGATTCGTTGGTGGATGCCAACAATGGTTTTATTCGCGGCTTTGATGTGCGCACCGGTGCCTTGAAATGGGAGTTTGATCCGATCCCGCCTGAGCTGGCCCACGAGACAGGGGCCGCAAACGTGTGGTCGACCATGAGTGCCGACCCTGAACGTAATCTGGTGTTTGTGCCCACCACCAGCCCCTCACCCGATCATTATGGCGCCAAGCGTACCGCCGATATTCCTTATGCCGATGCAACTGTCGCCTTGAACGCACAAACGGGTGAACCTGTGTGGCATTACCAAGCCGTGCATCATGACTTGTTCGACTTTGATTTGCCGGGCCATGCACTGGCTGTGACCATTCGAAAAGATGGCCAGGATATTCCAGTCGCCATTCAGCCCACCAAGCAAGGTCGCGTGATTGTGCTGAACCGCGATACCGGTGCGCCGGTGTTTCCCATCGAAGAGCGCAGCGTTGCGGCGTCTGACTTGCCGGGCGAAGTGGCAAGCCCCACACAGCCCATGCCGGTGTTGCCCGAGCCTGTATCACGCCAAGTGCTGACCGAAGACGACATGTGGGGGTTAACCCCCTATGACCGCGCGATGTGCAAAAAGGCGTTTCGTGAGATGCGCTACGAAGGCCCGTACACACCACCTGCAGAGCGGGGTTCAATCATCTTCCCCTTCGGCGGCACCAACTGGGGTGGCGTGGCTTTTGATAAGGCGCACAACCTGCTGATCGCCAAAAGCCAGAACATGGCCTTGCGCGTGAAAATGGTGAAGAAGGACAACCCCGAGCCCAACACGCCGCCCTACAAAGCCGAGCCTGCTTTGTTCTTAGGTCCCTTTGGCGCGCCGTGCACGCCGCCACCGTTTGGCACCATAACGGCCGTGGATATGGATACCGGTAAGATCAAGTGGCAGGTGCCGCTGGGTCAGGCCAAGTATTTAGGGATCACCGCACCAAAGTTTTTGGGCTGGGGATCGCCGAATATCGGTGGGCCCATGGTGACCGGCGGCGGGCTGGTATTCATTGGTGCCAGTTTAGATGCGAAATTACGCGCCCTTGATGTGACGACAGGCCAAGAACTGTGGCAGCATGCGCTGGCCGCGCCAGGCATGAGCGTGCCAATGACGTATTTGTCGGGGGGAAAGCAATACGTTGTCATTTCGGCCGGGGGAAATTCACGCGTGACGGACGACATTTCAGATGCGCTAACAGCGTTTGCGCTTCCTGATGCGAAATAATTTTTGAATTAAGGACTGCAAGAAGGAGTAGCGATGCAATCCGGGACATTGGACGAGTTTAAACGTGGCTGGCGTACGTTGCTGGCTTGCGCCGTGGGGAACGGCTCTGGCTTGAGCGGTTTGGCCTATTACACCATCGGCATTTTTGTGGTGCCGCTGGTCACCGCGTTCGGGTGGAAGCGCGGTGAAACATCCATCGCTGCAAGTTTCCTGATCGTCGGCACGGCCATCACGGCGCCGATCATCGGATCGATGATTGACAAGTTTGGCGCACGCCGGGTAGCGCTGATTTCGATGTTCGCCATCAGCGTAGGATATGCCTGCCTGACCCAACTGGGCGGCAGCATCGCGATGTTTTATGCGGCGTGGCTGCTGATCTCGCTGGCGGGCGGCGGAACAACCCCGGTTGTATGGACACGTACGGTCAACATTTGGTTCGACAAAGGCCGCGGCCTTGCGTTGGGCTTAGCGTTGGCAGGTTCAGGCGTGGCGGGTGTCGCCGCACCGGTGCTGATCGCCAAAGTGATTGCCACGGAAGGCTGGGAAGCGGGGTATATCGCGCTGGGGCTGTTCATTTTCTTTGTCTCGTTGCCGCTGCTTTTCATCTTCTTCAAAGATCACAAACCCGGCGAAAGCCACGACCAACCGGCCACGACAGGTTCACAACATCTGCCGGGCTTAACGCTCGATGAAGCGCGTAAGGAAGTAGCCTTCTGGAAAATCGCCATTGGCTTCTTCTTCGTGGCGGGCGTGATCTCAGCCATGATGGTCAACCTCGTGCCGCTGCTGATTGATCGCGGTGTGCCTCAGGTTGAAGCTGCAGGCATCGCCAGCATCATGGGCATCGCCGTTTTGGGTGGCCGTGTGGGTATCGGATTCTTGCTTGACCGTTTCCATGCCCCTGCCGTGGCCCGCACGCTGTTGTGCTTGTCGGCCTTAGGCTGCTTCTTGCTGTCCATCAGCAATACCCCTGAATGGGTGGTCGCAGTCAGCGTGCTGTCGCTGGGCTTTGCGGCTGCGGCAGAAGTAGACTTGGTCGCCTATCTTTCAAGCCGTTTCTTCGGGATGAAGTCCTACGGCAAGATTTACGGCTGGCAGTTGTCGTGCTTCTACGCTGGGGCTGCGCTCGGGCCCCTGGGCGCAGGCTTGGCCTACGACTATTTCCAAAGCTACATGCCGATGCTGTACTTCTCGGTCGCCTGCTTGATCTTCGGGGGCATCGTGATCGGCACCATGGGCAAAGCGCCGAACTTCGACGGACGCTCAGGCCACTAAAAAATCTCCGTCCAAACACAAACGGCGCGTCTCGATGTGAGACGCGCCGTTTTTATTTATCTGACAGATGGTGCGATTAACCGCCGACGCTGACACCTTGCATCGGTTGGCCCGACCGCATGATCGCTGACCACGCGCGGTCACCACCAAAGCGAATGCCCTTAAAGTCGCTGGGCTTCTGATCCATCTCGTTCGTGTAGATGCGCTTGCCTTTGTACGACCACTGCTTGCGGCCATCATCAAGCGTTACAATGTCCCAACTGCCCACAGGTTGCGCGCCTGCAGCAGCCAAGTACGGCTTCCACAAGTTGCCGTCGATGCAGTCTTCTTCTTTGGCGCAGCCTTGCGGCCCGCGGCGATTGTTCGGGTTGAAGTCGTAGGCATAGACCGTCATGCCCTTTTCGTTGCCGATCAACTCACCGGCGTCCGAGGCTTGCACGGTCGCCCACGAGGGTAACGGTGGGGCCGGCTCCAGCACGACGGCTTGCCATCCCTTCACTTTGTTGCCCTTCACTTCGCCCGGTGAGACGTCATCGACAAAGCGATACAGCGGCTTACCCTTGAAGGCCCACTGACGGAAGCCATTCTCGCCCGACACCACGGTCCAATCACCAAAGCCGTTGGCGAGCCACGGCGCCGACAAAGGCTTCCAGGTATTCAAGCAATCATCCGTGCATTTGCCGTCGGTCGTGTAAAGCGTAAGACCCTTCACGTCCTGCATGACTTGGCCCAGAATCGTTTGACCGATCTTGGCTTCACCAGGCACCGCGATTTGTTGGAACGCCGTGCGCCACACCGTGCCGACACCATCACCGAACGCACCGCCGACCATTTTGTCGCCAGCATAGTGATAGAGCGGGAAGTCTTTATAGGCCCACTGCAGTGAACCATCATCGCGTTTGATCACGGTCCACGGACCTTGCGGCTTGGCATCGGCTGCAGCCACCATGGGCGGCCATGCCACGGCGCACTGGTCTTTGCAGGTTGATTTGCCTGGCGTGGCTTCATCACGATCAAACGTGTAAAGCGTCATGCCTGTAGCTGCATCAGCGAACATCCAGCCATCGCCACGTTGCTTGGCTTGGATCGCAGACGGTACCCCATCGAGGGCGACAGCTGCCGAAGACAAAGCCGGCAGCGCAAATCCCATCATAGCCGCAGCTACCACCGTAGCTGCACGAAACACGGTCATGGGTCTACGCCATCACTTCAGTGATGCTCTTGGCGGTCGCCAGCGAACGGCTACCCCACTTGTCGAGCGGCAAGCCCATCACTTGCATGGCGGTCAAACCAACGCGCGTGATCGGGTCACCGTTACCAACAATGTGCATGCCGGTCTTCATGCGGCCACCAGCTTTCCCCGCCGTGAAGATCGGCGTGCCATCGAGTGAGTGCACGCGAGCGTAGTTGGTTTCAGTCGCTGCGAAGATCAGCATGTTATCAAGCAGCGTGCCATCGCCTTCCGGAATCGCCTTGAAGGTTTGAATGAACGTCGTCAACGCTTCCATCGAGCGCGTGTTGAACCAGAAGGCCACCGGCTGATAGCCCAGTTCCTTGTCCGGCGTTTCTTCGTGCGTCAACAAGTGGTGCGTATAGGTCTGCCCCGGACGACGCATGTGCGAGAAGTTATCGCTGAACACCATGTTAAAGACTTTAGTCTGGTTACATGCCACCGCCATCGCCATGATCTTGGCCATGATCTTGTGGTTGTTAATAACCGTGTCGATTTCCAAGCCCTGCGGCATGTTTTGCTCGGCACCATCACGTGTCGGGCTTGGCGGGATTGAGCACGCCATGTTCGGCTCGGGCTTTTGCATTTGCAGCTCGAGCTGATTCTCAATCTGACGGATCGAGGTGAAATACTCGTCCATGCGAATCTTATCGGCGGCCCCCAGCTTATTGTTGAGGGATTTGCTTTGCTCGCTGACGGCCGAGAGCACGCTTTTGCGCACCATTACGCGCGGATCGGGCGTGAAATCGGCACTGTTCGGGTCCACGAACTCAGGCCCAAACACGCGGGCGTACAGTTTCTCGGGCGAGGCTTCAGCAGCGGCACGGCTGTTGGTGCTGCGCGCACTGTAGTTTTCACGGGCGATCCCGCAAGCCGTGCTGTCGATGGTTACAAAGCGCGTCGGCTGCGTCATGGAGTCCGCGATCAACAAATCCAGCGTGGGCGCCGGAATTTCGTTGTTGCTGGAAGGCGCTGTCCCCGTACGCGAGGCGACCCAACCGGTGAAATGGGTGTAGTTCGAGCGGCCATCAAGCGGCATGTTGAACCCGCCGTAGAAGTTGATGTCCTTCTCAACGGCTTTCAGTGACTTACACTCTTCCAGGAAATCGATGCCTTCAGAGGTGGTGGTCTTCGGGCGAATGGCGTGGCCTGGCGTATGACCCAAGCCCCAGTACCACGTGCCGAACCGCACTGGCAGCGGCGCGCCACTAGCCGCCAAGGCTGTGCCACTATTGTTCAGGAAGGCGTCCAAGAATGGCAGCGCGACAGTTACAGCCGCACCACCCATCATACCGCGTAAGACATCGCGGCGCGTAGCCGCACGAGGCAACAACACTGTCATGACTTATCATCCTTCTCGGTAACACTCGACGCCGACCGTACGGGCGGCATCGCCACAGCATACAAATTATCACTTAAAGCCAATTCACGAAGCAGCGGGATTAAGCGGTAGCCGTCTTCCACAAAGTTCTTGGTGTAGAATTTCAAGGCCGGGCGGTCTTTGCGCTCAGGTTCGCGCGCTGTCGCATAGGAATATAACTGATTGACCAAGCACGCCGGTAACGCCGGGTTTTCGCGCATCGCAACACCCAGGCCCACAGCGTCGCTGTAAGGCACGCCATCGAGATTGCCTGCAGTTTCGATCACAGCATCGTTCTCGGTGGTACGGAACTGACCCGCGCCATCCAGTTGCTCAATCCCCAAACCAATCGGGTCCGTCAGTTTATGGCAGCCCGCACAAGCCGGAGCCGTAGCGTGCGTGGTCAGCCGTTCTTTGGCCGTCTTGTTGGGCGAATTCGGGTCATTGAACAAATCGAAGCTCACATTGCCCGGCGGATCGGGAACATGTTGGCACAACAGGGCTTCACGGATAGCGCGGCCACGCAATGTTGGCGAGCTACGGCCCGGATGTGAGTGTAATGCTGTAAAGCTGATTTGGGTGAGCAAGCCCGCACGCGGATCGCCCTCGGGGAATTCAAACCGGGTCCAGCCGCCATCGGGGCGTTCCACGGGCACGCGGTAAATACGCCCCAGAGGACCGCTCATGAATGTTTTGCGTGTCGTGAACAGATCGCGATAGTCACCATTTTGAGCGATCAGGATATCAACAATTGTCCGCAGTGTTTGCTCGCGAGCGTCTTCGGCGACAGCCGCGCTGAATGAAGGATAGATGATTGAGTCTTTCTCGATTTTCGCAAAACCTTCAAAGCGCAGCATGTCTTCAAAGAAAGCCCGCATGCCCGTTTCCAGCTTGGGCGACGCCAGCATGCGATCAACTTGCTTCTTTAAACCGCGATCAGTGTTCAACTCGCCCTTCTCGGCGGCGAGCAACAACTCATCATCTGGCGTGGTATTCCAGAGGAAGTAGCTTAATCGAGACGCCTTGGCGTAATCGTCCAGGCGCAACTTGCCTTCATCAGCTTCGACCGTATCCATATTGAACAGGAAGCGGGGCGAAACCAGCATCCCAGATAAACCTGATGCCAAACCGTCATAGAAGCTGCCGAGCTTATTGGCGGCGGCACTGGAAATCTCAACCGGCACCTTAACTTCGTCTTGGCTTAAGGGGCGGCGGAACACCAAACGGCCAACGGTCGCAAAAAACTTCGTAGCGCAGGCTTCATCAGCTTTCGAAACATCCGCTGGTTTGCACGGCACAAGAATGTCACGATTCTTTTCGCCGGTGACTTGGGCTGCAATCGACCGTGCCATGCGGTCGAACTGCTCTAAGCCAGCAGGGCTAATATGGGCACTGGTCGTGCCCACAGTGAGCAGTCCATTCGTCCGGATCAAGGGGTCGAACGAACCGCCGACCACGATATTCGCACCGAACAAATCAGCAATCGTGTTGCGGTATTGCGCTTCCGAGAGCAAGCGCATGCTGGGCTCAGCACCCTTCACAGCCGGCGCATCTTGATCGCAACCGCTCAAGAACAGCGACACGCCCGCCGCTGCTGCCAATACACTTAAACGCATACGCTGATATTTCATTTTATAAACTCAAACGCTTTAGCTTCTACGTTTTAACGCCCGCCCGACTTCGAACCTGCGCTGGCAGTTTTCGCTTCAGTCGGATGGATGATGAACGCCGACACGGCGGCGAAGTTATAAGCAGACGAAAGTGCCGTGCACTTGCCCGTCTTCGGGTCAGGGTAACCATCTGCCAACTCATGTGCGGCGACATAAATCGCCGGGCAGTTTGAGAACCCTGAAGATTGAATCGGACCAATGCCGGTGACATAGAAAAGCAGTTGATCAAGGCCGTAGTAGCCAGCCGCTTGGCCCTTGGCGCCTGTGCCATCGGGCAAGATTTCCAGCTTCATCCGCATGTCTTTGATTTCTTGATTCATATATGTGTAGTTGCCGTAGAATGGCAAATTCACATCGCTCGGCTCGGTGATCACAACACCGTCAACAATCTTGCCTTTCTGCGTACTTGAATAGCGGGGCTTACCGTCGGCCACGTCGATGCGGTAGCTGGCGAACGGCGTGAAACGGCCAGCGCCATCCAGCGTGTACTGATCAATCGCGCGATAGTACGAGACGGTTACATCGTCATCATTCTTCATATCGTCGATGCCCGTCACTTCGATCAGCGTCATGCCATTGCCGTTCGACTTGCGGTTTTCGTTGGCATTGGCTTCGTACTGACCATACGAGCGGAAGCCATACGTGCAGCCCAGCAGACGATACACTTGGTTGTCGACACCTTCAGTGCCGTCAACGCCAGTAAAGTTTTCGTGCTTGCAGGTTTTAGGTGTGGCGCTGCCGTCGGTGTTGCCATCGAGGTTCATGCCATACGAGGTCTTACCTTCAACGATCAGCAGCGGCGGATCTTTCACCACCGAAGGGTTCATGCAGACGTCTTCGCCCTTGGGGCCACGACGGATCGCGTTGAAATAACGATCCAAGCGCGACTTCAAACCGTTGTCGGTGAGTTTGCCGCGCTGTTCTTTCGACAGACCACGCCACCATACTTCGTCATAGCCTTGTGCGAAGCCTTCGGGGCATTCGTCGATGAATTTCGACTCGTAGATACCGGTGTTCCAGGTGGTGACAACAAACCCCAGCGTCTTGCCAGCAGGCTTTGCGGCTTTGCTGTCCGCCGCATGCGCGGGCAGAGCGCTAACGCACAAACCTGCCATCAGCGCGGCAGTCGCTGCACGTGATGAAAAAAGACTATTCAAAATCGTCTTTACACTTCTCTTCACAGTAACGCTCATCGGTTTTCCTACGAGCGAGATATTGTGAGGGCTAAAAGCCACCGCAAGATATCTCGTTGGTCTTTTACATTGTCTAAGCACAGCGATTGTGCGAGGTGGAATCTATCGAGGCCTTCACTTGCCATCACCCACCCCTAGATCGCTTGATGAACGCATGCTGGCCCTTATGTAGGGTTTTGTCCAATCATCGCGAAATCTGCGCTCGAAGCGTGGACCGATTTTCTTGTAAAGATGCCAAGGGCCTAAGCGCAGGCCACAATTGCGCCATTGATCACGGATTTTTGAGGCTCGCTTTGTTAACTTTGCAACGAATTGCGCTAAGCGCACTGGCCCTTGTAACGCTGGCCACAGCGACTATGACCGAATGTCGGGCAGCGGACGACGACATCATTTTTACCGCGGTGATCTCGGACGACGAACAGAGTTCGCCAACCGAAAGCCCTGGCATCGGATTCGCCGAGGTGCGGTTAGAGCGCGCAACTTTGAAGATCACGTGGAAGGTGACCTACAAGGATTTGACATCGCCACCAATTGAAGCCGGTTTATACGGCCCTGAATACGTCGGCGGAAACGCTGGCCTACTGGTGGACTTGGCACCAAAAGGTTTCGGCAGCCCGCTGGAAGGATCGGCCGTATTATCTGACGGCACGTTCCAATACCTGATCACTACGCGTGTTTATGTGAATATCAAAACTAAGAAATTTCCAGAAGGCGAGTTGCGCGGCCACCTCCGCCGTCAGCGGAGCAAAGAGCCGACCACCAACTGATCAGATACCCAAAAAGTCAAAACTAAAAAGGCGCGTTCTTGTGAACGCGCCTTTTGTTTATATTGATCTTTGCAAAGCGTGGCCGATTACTGCTCTTCGTAATCGCGCTTGCGTTGAATTGGCGACCATGTGCCGCCCACGCCACCGACACCGGCCGCGAACTTATCGCCGCCCACTGCGCCAGGCACCTTATCGCGCTTGTGTGTGTAAACCACGTTGCCTTTATAGGCCCAACGCATGTTGTCGCCTTGCTTAACAATGGTCCATTCGCCGGTTGGCTTTGCATCGGCTGCGGCGGGAACCCAATCCCAATACTTGGCGATGCACGCATCATCGCACATCAATTGCTTCACTTTCTCCAGCGAGCCACTCACGGTGTAGAGCGCCAGGCCTTTTTCGTTCGCGAAAATCTCGCCCATGTCGGCGCGCTGCACCGTCACCCACGATGGCAACGGCGGGGCCGGATCAAGCACCACTGCGCGCCATACTTTATCGACACCATCGCCCGATGTTTGCGCGGGCTTGAAGTCGTTCGTATTCAAGTACAAGCGCTGGCCCTTGTAGGCCCATTGCAAAGAGCCGTCTTCGCGCTTCACGGGCGTGAAATCGCCTACCGTGTTAGCCATGATCGGCGCGAACAACGGTGTCCAGGTGTGCACACACTTTTCAACGCATGCGGGTTTGCCGCCCGGCTTTTCGTCGCTCCGCGCGTACAAGGTAAGACCGCGTCCATCAACAAGAATACGGCCCACATAGGTCGCGCGCACATTAATGCCAGGAGGCATCAGGATGGGATCGAAGGCCACATTCCATGCATTGCCCACGCGGTCGCCCAATGCGCCACCCGGATAGGTATCGCGCACATAGGTGTAGACTGGCTTTTCGTGCAGGGCCCATTGCAGTGAGCCATCGTCACGTTTGATGACGCTCCACTCACCTTGGTTTTTCGCATCCGCCGGCGCAACAACAGGTGGCCACGCTTTCGCGCAGTCGTTATTGCACACCGACTTGCCAGGCTTGTCCTGGGCATAGGTGTAAAGCGCCATACCTTTGTCATTGGCAAAGTATACGCCCGCCGGTGTTTCACGCGCGGTGATACCCGCAGGAACTTCAGTGGCTGCTAACGCTGGAAGTGCAACCGCTGAAGCAAACAGAGCCGAGACAAACAAACGCATTGGGAAGATGCACTCAGTATTAGGCCAGAATTTCAGTGATGGTCTTCGAGGTGCTCAGCGACCCCGTCCCCCACTTCTCGATCGGCAGGCCCATGGCTTGCATCGCCGTCAGGCCCACACGCGTGATCGGATCACCGTTCCCGACAATATGGTTGCCGGTTTTGATGCGCCCACCTGCATTACCAATCATAAACACAGGGATGTTGTCGACCGCGTGAATCTTGGCGTAGCTGGTTTCAGCATGGGCGAAGATCAGCATGTTATTGAGCAACGTGCCGTTACCTTCTTTAACCTTCGAAAACACGTCAATAAAGCTGGCCAGCGATTCCATGACGCGGCAATTGAACCAGAACGCTTCCGGCTGATAGCCGGTTTTTTGATCAACCGCTTCTTCGTGCGTCAGCGTGTGGTGTGTGTAAGCAGTGCCGGGACGGCGGATGCTCGACAACGCATTGCTGAACGCCACGTTGAACACTTTGGTTTGGTTACATGCCACAGCCAGCGCCATGATTTTCGCCATGGCATCATGGTTAGCTTGCACGTTGGGCAGTTCGTACCCGACCGGGCCTTCTTCAGGCGAGCGCGGCACCGAGCAAGCATCAGCCGCGGCTGGCTTTTGCTGAGCCAGAACCAACTGGTCTTCCAATTGACGCACGGACGTGAAGTATTCGTCCAGACGAGCCTTATCGGCAGCGCCCAGTCTCTTTTCAAAGTTCTGACGCTGGTCGGTAATGCCGCTCAATACGCTTTGCTGCAGCATCAATTCTGGATCGGGTTTGAAATCAGCGCTGTTCGGGTCAGCAAATTCGGGCCCGAAGATGCGCGCATAAAGCGCCTTTGGAGACACTTCAGCAGTGTTTCGATTGTGCGTGTTACGCGCGGTAAACGTATCGCGCGGATTGCCGGTGCAGGTCATATCCAACGACCGGAAGCGGGTACCACCACCGATAGCATCGGCCACCATAACGTCGATGGTCGGCGCCGGGATGTCACCGCCCAGCGCAGGAGCCGTCCCCGTACGCGTGGTCACCCAACCGGTGTGGTGCACGTGGTTGGGGCGGCCATCTAAAGGTGAGTTGAAAAGACCGAAGTAATTGATGTGTTTGGTATACGGCGTGAGCGCTTTGCACTCTTCCAGGAATTCGAGTTTCGAGTGATCGTTCGACACCGCATAGCCCGGCGTATGGCCCATGGACCAGAACCAAGTACCAAAGCGTGTCGGCAACGGCGCGCCCGAAGCTAATGCTTCGCCATGACCATCCAGGAAGCAATCCAGGAATGGCAAAGCGACAGTGACAGCGGCGCCGCCCACTGTGCCACGCAGGAATTCACGGCGACCGAAGGGTTTCTTCAGCAAAATGCTCATGATTTTGGTTCCTCATTCACTGTTCCAGCCGAACGCACGGGGACCGGGCTTACGGCATATAATGCATCACTTAAGGCAATTCGGCGTATCAAATCATTGAAACGGTAATCATCGTCAGCAAAAGCACGCTCAAGATAATTGAGCCACTTGCGCTCACCCCGCTCCAACGGACGCGCGGTGGCGTAGTTATAAGCACGACGAACCACGCAATCGGTCGCGGCCGGATCTTGGCGCAAGGCTTCGCCTAACCCCTTGGGATCATCGAACCGAATACCGTTCAAATTGCCCGAAGTGTCGATCTTCACGCCGTTTTCGGTCCAACGCGATTGGCCTGCACCATCAAAGGTTTCCATCGCCAAACCAATGGGGTCGACCAACTTATGGCACCCAGCACAAGCCGGGTCCGTCGCATGGGCGGTCAAGCGATCGCGTGCGGTTTTGTTCGGCGTGTTGGGATCGTTGAAAATGTCAAAGTTCACGGTGCTCGGTGGATCTGGCACTTTTTGACAGAGCAGCAACTCGCGGATCGCTTTACCACGCAAGGTTGGAGAGCTTTTACCCGGATGCGAGTGAAGCGCGGTGAAACTCAGTAGTGCTTGGATGCCCGCGCGCTGATCGTTTTCTGCGAATGTATATTTTGCCCAGCCGCCCGGATTGGTGGCAGGCAAACGGTACACCAGCCCCAACGCCGAGGTCATAAAGGTTTCGCGGGTGGTGAACAAATCACGGTAGTCTTGATTCTTTACCACCAAAACATCGATCAGTGTGCGCAGGACTTGCTCTTTACCGTCTTCGGCCGCAGCCAAGCTGAAGGCCGGATAAATTAGCGTATCTTTTTCAAGCGTCGAGAAGTCATCCAGCGCCAGCATATCAGTAAAGAATGCGCGCACCCCGCCTTCGTAACGCGGTGAGGACATCATGCGGTCGACTTGCTTCTTGAGACCGCTGGACGATGATAGTTCCCCCTTCTCGGCGGCCGTCAGCAGCTCATCGTCGGGGCTGGAGTTCCAGAGAAAGAAGCTTAAACGCGTGGCTTTAGAGTAATCGTCCAGTTCTTCCAGTGCCTTGTTCTTCGCATTCAGCATGGCGTGTTCGCTGATGAATAAGAAATCAGGCGATTGCAACATGGCCTGCAATCCGTATGCGATACCGGCGTAGAAATCATTCCGAGTAGCAATCGCGTTATTGGCGATCTTCACAAAGACGTTCACTTCGTCTTGCGTCAGCGGACGACGATACAAGTAGCGGCCAACTTTGGTGAAGAAAGCAGCTGCGCATGTATCATCAGCCTTTTTAGCGGACACCGGCGTGCATGGCAGAATGAGCGCGCGGTTCTTTTCATCGACGACTTGCTGCGCAATGGATTTGGCGAGCGCGGTGTAACGCTCGACACCTGCGGGCGAAATCGTAGCCTGGCTGGCGCCGACACCCAACAAACCTTCGGTACGGATCAACGGATCGAAACGGCCAGCCACAACGATATGCGCGCCAAACACATCAGAGATGATGTGACGATATTGCGCTTCCGTCAGACGGCGCACCGTAGCCGGCCCACCCGTCGTGGCCGGACCACCGCTATCGCAGGCACTCAAGCCCAACAGTGCTATCAGAGAAACCGCAATGGCGCGGGTATGACGGAAAATGCTCATGTTATTGCGCAGTCGCTGTATTCTTTTCATGCAACACAAATGCTGGCACCGCATCGAACTTAAACGCCGATGAGATGGCCGTGCACTCCCCGGTTTTCGGATCTGGGTAGCCATCGGCCAATTCTTTCGCGGCGACGTAAAGGGCCGGGCAGCTCCAATCGCCGGTCGCGATGAGGAACTCGATCTTCAGCATGTACTCCCACCACTTATCGAAGTCGTAGTAACCGCCCACCAAGCCGTACACCTTGCTGTTGTCATCAACAGTCAGGTTCAGCTCCAGCTTCATGTCGCGCAAATCCATCTCAGCGTAGGTGGCATTACCGTAGAACGGCAGTTTGACGTCTGCCTGCTGAGTAATCAGCACGCCGTTGACGATTTTACCTTTAACTTTGGTGCCGTAGCGCGCCTTGCCGTCATGAGTGGTGTCAACGCGATAGCTTGAGTACGGCAAAATGCGGCCCGAGCTATCAATTGGGAACGGATCAAGCGCACGGTAAAAACCAACTTCGACGTCCGGTGAGTTTTGCGGATCATCAACGCCTGTCACTTCAATCAGCACAACACCGCGACCGCTGTTGCGACGCTCTTCGTTGCCAAAGCCATCCATGATGCCGTTGCGCCGCCAGCCGTAATAGCAGCCCAGCAAACGATACATCTGGTTATCGACGCCCTTTTCACCGGTCACGCCGGTGAAGTTCTCGTGCTTGCATGTTTTTGGGGTGGCGGCGTCATCTGTCGAGCCATCCAAATTGAATCCATAAGACGTCGGGCCTTTTGCTGTGCGCAACGGCGGATCTTTCACGATCTCCGGATTCCAACACACATCTTCACCCTTGGGGCCGCGCAGCACCGCAACGTTCTTGCGATCCACCGGCTGCGTAAGGCCCTTGTTGGTATGCTTGTCTTTGTCGGCGCGCGACAATCCGCGCCACCAAATTTCATCGTTGCCGATGGCCGGACCTTCCGGGCATTCATCCATAAACTTGGTTTGATAAATCGCGTTATCAAAGTTCGCGATCACATAACCCAGCGTTTGCTTTTGCTTGCCTGCCGGTTGCGCCAGCGCAACGCTGGCCACAACACAGCCAAAAGCCAACAACGTGCTGCGCACAACTATTCGTGTAGTGTTTTGCATGAACGGGCTCATTTCAAACAAGTCGTTAGCAGTTCTAGTTAATTCGTTAGCGGAGTCGGCGGCGGCACGCGCTGAATTTGTCCGCGCAGCTCACCGGTTGGGTTTTTTGTCGTGTGGACATTCACGTACATACGACCTGCGAGTAAGTACTCAAGCTGCGCATCAGTGAGAATGACCGAGCCCTTCAACGGCACACTCATTCCATTTGGCGCCAAGTCAACTTGCACGCCCGCGTTTGTCCCGACACGCTGTGGACCATGAATGTGCGCCGCAATCGCTTGCGACGTCAGATCCTTGTAAGTCACTGTCCACGACAAAGTTACGGTTGCACGATCCAACGTAAAGTCGGCACGGCCCACGCCATCACTAATTGTCGTTGCCGCTTGCTCAGCCGCAGACAAGTCGGCGTAAAATTTCACCGGACCTAAATTAATATTGGGTTCGGCCACGATTGGTTCAATGGCATTTGCCGCTGTTGCCAGAAATAAGACTGACAAGAACAAGCATGGCAAAACTCGACCCAATGTGTGGCGACACACTTCCAGAAACGACCACCGACACATCAACGCCACGCACCTTTTTCAGCCACACTGATTCGACAGATTAGACGGTAAGGATACGATAAAAAAATCACCAGTTTGCCTAAGCGTTCCGACCGGATGATGGGCGCAAGATTGCTGTTTTCATTGTGAAATTTCATATGCTTGGCTAGCGTTTGATCACGAAGTCGCGAGACAGAAATTCACACACCGGGCACATGTGTGCGCAAGATCACACAGCGGGCAAAAAGGGCGAGCAAAAACATGACCAATTCACACCTTCAGCTTTCGCGACGCGGCGCTTTAGTCATGGCGGCTGCAGGCTCCGCAATTGCATCGCAAACCATTGGCGCATTTCAGGCGTTTGGGCAGGACAAACCGAATAGTAGCTATCCAGGCACGGCTATCGGACGCTTTCATACCGATTTCGTGCCATCCCAAGTGGCGCCGGGCCGGGTCTTGGGCGAAAACAATTCGCAGCCCGGCGTGAAGGGTGATGCATTGTCGTACGATGCAAAGGGTAACAAAGCGGTGACGGTTATCTTCCGCTATCCGACAAACTGGTCGATGCCAAAACCGCACTATGTCAACAGCGATCAGGAATTCTACATCTTAGAAGGCAGCGTGAATTTCGACGGCACGATCTATAAAGCCGGTGACTACGCTTACCTTCCCGCAGGCTATTATCACGGCGTGATGAAAAGTGATGACGGCTGCACAATGCTGAACTTCTATGAAGGCGAGCACTTGGCCTTCTATGAGCAAACGCCAGCCGGCATGTATGTTCCTGCGAAGCTGATTAAGAAAATTCAGACCGGCAAATTGAAATGGAAGGCACTGAAATACGCCGCCGCAGAAGCCTGGGGCCACAAGCCACAAATCAAAGTGCTTCGTAATGATGACGTAACGGGCGAGACGACGTTCCTCATTAAAGTAGCAGCTGACAAACCCGACAAGGTAACCAACCGCCGCACAGCAACACATAGCGCTGTGGAAGAAATGTATGTGATCGACGGCGAAATTTCGACGCCGCGCGGCGTCATGAAAAGCGGCGCATACGTTTGGCGCGCGCCCGGCACTGTACGTGGGCCATTTGGCTCAAAGACTGGCTACACTGCACTTGTGCGAAGCAAAGGCGGCGCCTTAAACACAAAATTATCAGATGCATCGGCCCAAATTGAATGGGATGCGCCTTATCAACCGATCATTTCCGACAGCGCGCGCAACTTTGCGTTTAAAACTTTCGCGGCCGACCAGAAGTATTAGACCAATATTCGGTTATGCAAAATCTGCATTACGACCCTCCGTAAGCGCTATAAACGCTTATTAAACTATTGATATTAAAAGATTTTATACCCTCGATCAGCAACCTTGCGCCGCCCGGAAAGCGGACACCTGCGTGTGTCCTGAGAGTCACATGCAAGTTTATTGCATTTCGTGTTTGGCAGTGTGGGCTCAAATCAAACGAAGAGTATGGTGATACTAGGTAATTGTCCTAGCGTTCACGGGTCTGTGACTATTTTTGCTTTCAGGAGCTGCTTCACAAGTTTTTTGATTTTTTCAACAGCAAAGGGGGTTCGTTACAATGAGCAGATCAACACGTCTACTCGGCTTGCTGGCCACAGCAAGCATTTATGGGCTAAGCGCAGGGGGCGCGTATGCTCAACAACAAGCACAGGCTCAAGGCCTAGCGCTTGAAGAAATCACTGTTACGGCTCGTAAGGTTGAAGAAAACCTGATGACCGTTCCGGTCGCCGTAACCGCGTTTTCTGAAAAAGATATCGAATCTATCAACATTAAGCAGTTGACCGACGTCATGTTGATGACGCCGAGCTTCAACTTCGTGAACCAAGTCGGTGGTTCGGGCCGTAACGATCGCGGCACCAACTCGCTCGTGTTCCGCGGCCTCTTCCTGGCCAACAACTCTGGCCTCAACGGCGGCGGCCAGATGTTCATCGACGGCGCACCGGTGATCGGCGCGCATGCTCCGGCCATCGCTGACGTAGCCCGTATCGAGGTCTTGAAAGGCCCGCAGTCTGCTTACTTCGGTCGTTCGACGTTCGTGGGTGCAATCAACTACATCACACGCGACCCGAGCATGGACGAGTTCAAAGGCCGCTTCTCAGCGGAAGCGTCGAGCTGGAACTCGCACGACTTGACGGCTAGCTTTGAAGGCCCCTTGGTTGAGGATAAAGTTGCCGCGCGTGTGACTGGTCGCAACTATCGCCGTGGCGGTCAATACACCAACTACGCCAACCCAGGCGCAGAGAAGCTGGGTCGTCAAACAACTGGCTCTGTGTCTGGCTCGTTGCTATTCACACCGTCTGACGCCTTCAAAGCCAAAACCTACGTGAACTGGTTTGAAGATAATGATGGTCCGCCGGCTCAAGGCGCATTTAAATCCGACACCTTCTCTCGTGTGAACGCTGATGGTTCATGCACCCCGTTCTCGGCGGCTAGCCCGGCGGGTTCTGCATATGGAACTGCCGCTGCGAACTCGCGTGCATCGTTCGGTTACCTCTGCGGCACTGTGCCGAAGATGAGCGATTCAGTGAAAAAGCTGCTGTCGGGCGACTACGACCTGAGCAACAGCGTGACACGTAACGCGATCTTCAATCCGAACCCGAACTTCATCATCTTCGATCCACAGTTTAAAACCGATGGCGGCATCAAGCGTCACGCCTTCCAAGCCGACTTGCGCATGGATTATGAGACGTCGGGTGGCTACACGATTAGCTCATTGACCGCGCACCACCACGATCGCGCGATGACCATCATCGACTTGAACTATCGTGATGGGCATGATCGCGTAAACCCGTTCTACGCGGCTTCTCCGACGACCCGCGTGCCATGGATGCAGTTCATCCAGGTCTCGCAAAACAAGACCCGCGACTACAGCCAAGAATTGCGCGTCACCTCACCGCAAGACCAATCGTTCCGTTGGACATTCGGTGGTAACTACCTCGACGCTCACACGCCGGGTGGTCCGGTGTACGGCATCAGCCAAACCGGTGCTAACTTCTCGTCATCGATCACGGCAGGTGACGTGAGCACTCCGGCTGTGTTCGGTGCGGCTTACTTTGACTTCACGGATGCTCTGACCTTGAGCGCTGAAGCTCGCTATCAGTGGGATAAGATCAAGAGCACGCCGAAAGTCAGTATTGCTGGTGTCCCGGTGACGAATCCGACAATCCTTGAAGACACCTTTAAGAGCTTCTCACCACGCGTTTCGTTGGATTACGAGTACGCTGAAGGTTCGACGGCTTACGCCTTGTTCTCACGCGGCTATCGTCCAGGCGGCTTCAACGCTGCGTTAGTTACGGCCTCACCAGCCGTGCTGGCTGCATTGCAAGCAGTTGTGCCGAACGCTGGCGTTTCCTACGAACAGGAAAAGTTGGACAACTACGAAATCGGCTTGAAATCGACTTGGCTTGATGGTCGTGCGCGTACCGTGTTGACGGCCTTCTATGACGAATGGATTGGCGGCCAAGTTGCCAACTCCATCCCAGTCACGGCTGGCGGCATCACCAACCTGATTGGCTTGACCGTGAACAACGGTAAAGCTGCGCTGAAGGGCTTAGAGTTCGAGGGTCAGTTCCAAGCGACCGAAGAACTGAAACTCTCTGGTACGTTCGGCTTGAACGACACCGAGATCAAGACCTACGGCCTGGGCGTTGGTAACTGCTCTGACTGTAACAACATTTATGGCAGCTTTGGTGGCGCCATCGGCAACCGCTTGCCGACGACACCGAAGTACACCTGGACGTTGTCAGCTGAGTACACCGACGAGCTGACCGCCAACTACGATTGGTACAGCCGCGTTGACTACATGCACCAGGGTTCGAAATACACCGACTTCTCGAACGTCTTGAAAGTCGGCAGCTCTGAAAACGTGAATGCCCGCATCGGTGTTCGTAACGATGTCTTCTCAATCGAAGCTTTCGTAACGAACCTGACGCAGAACAAGGTTATGAATGCAGCCTTGCTGGGTGTTGACGTGTTCACCTTCCTGGTGCCGCCGAATAAGAACGAAGTTCGCTTCTCGCCGCCGCTGCCGCGCTCGGTTGGCGTTCGCGCTTCGTATAACTTCTAAGCAAGCACTGCTTAAAACGACAAAGGCCGGGGAAACCCCGGCCTTTTTTGCTGCTTTATTCTTTGCTGTCACTCTCAGAGCAGCGTAACGATTATCGAGTTGTTTGATTTGCAGAACACAACCCCATGCACGCCGCATCGCGCCGCTAGTATCGCTTACATGAAGTAACGCCAAACAGTCGTCATCAAAAATTCCCGCTATTCAGCCAATTGTGACGATGTGTGTGACTCACATGTCACACGCAAGTTTATTGCAATTCTGTTTGGAGTGCGGGCTTGAACAACACAAAGGGTGCCGCTGCCGCATTGCTTTCCATAGTGTCCCGCCCCGATCGGAGGGGGCGACTTCACGCCTGAAGTCGACCCATATTTTTTTGTCAGTCCTCAGGGGTTTTAGTTCTTATGACGTCTACCCGTTTAATTGGTTTGCTAACGACGGCCAGCATTCTTGCTTTGTCGACGAGTGGTGCCTACGCCCAACAACAAGCACAGGCTCAAAGCCTGGCGCTTGAAGAAATTACTGTTACGGCTCGTAAGGTTGAAGAAAACCTGATGACCGTTCCGGTCGCCGTGACCGCCTTCTCTGAGAAGGACATTGAGTCCATCAACATTAAGCAACTCAGCGACGTCATGTTGATGACGCCGAGCTTCAACTTCGTGAACCAAACCGGTGGTTCGGGCCGTAACGATCGCGGCACCAACTCGCTCGTGTTCCGTGGCTTGTATTTGGCCAATAACTCAGGCTTGAGCGGCGGTGGCCAGATGTTCATCGACGGCGCACCGGTGATCGGCGCGCATGCTCCGGCCATCAATGACGTAGCCCGTATCGAAGTGCTGAAAGGCCCGCAAAGCGCTTACTTCGGTCGTTCGACGTTCGTGGGTGCAATCAACTACATCACACGCGACCCGAGCATGGACGAATTCAAAGGCCGCGTGACCGCCGAAGCTTCGAGCTGGAACTCACATGATCTGACAGCAAGCTTCGAAGGCCCGATCGTGGAAGACAAGTTGGCTGGCCGCATCACCGGCCGTAACTTCCGCCGTGGCGGTCAATATACCAACTACACCAACCCAGGCGCAGAGAAGCTGGGTCGTCAAACGACCGGTTCAGCTTCAGGCTCTTTGGTGTTCACACCTTCTGACGCCTTCAAAGCCAAAGCCTACGTGAACTGGTTTGAAGATAACGACGGCGCACCGGCTCAAGGTGCTTTGAAGCAAGGTGAATTCACGGGCCGTGCCAATGCGGATGGCAGCTGCACGCCGTTCTCGACCTTGGGTCGTGGCGTTGCTTCTGGCAGCGTAACCGCCAACAGCCGCGCTTCGTTGGGCTATTGGTGTGGCGAATTACCAAAAGTGAACGATTCGGTGAAAAAGCTGCTGTCGGGCGACTACGACCTGAGCAACAGCGTGACACGTAACGCGATCTTCAATCCGAACCCGAACTGGGTCATCTTCGATCCGCAGTTCAAGAAAGACGGCGGCATCAAGCGTCACGCCTTCCAAGCCGACTTGCGCATGGACTACGAGACGACCGATGGCTACACCTTCAGCTCGTTGACTGCGCATCACCATGACCGCGCTCAAACCATCATCGACTTGAACTATCGTGATGGACATGATCGCGTAAACCCGTTCTACGCGGCTTCTCCGACGACCCGCGTGCCATGGATGCAGTTCATCCAGGTCTCGCAAAACAAGACCCGCGACTACAGCCAAGAACTCCGCGTCACTTCGCCGCAAGACGAAGCATTCCGTTGGACGTTCGGTGGTAACTACCTCGACGCTCACACGCCGGGTGGTCCGGTGTACGGCATCAGCCAAACCGGTGCTAACTTCTCGTCCGGCATCACGGCTGGCGACGTAAGCACTCCGGCTGTGTTCGGTGCGGCTTACTATGACTTCACGGATGCTCTGACCTTGAGCGCTGAAGCTCGCTATCAGTGGGATAAGATCAAGAGCACGCCGAAGGTTGGCGTGAACGGTTTACCGGTTGCCTCTCCGATCGTGTTGGAAGACACCTTCAAGAGCTTCTCACCGCGCGTGTCGTTGGATTACGAGTACGCTGAAGGTTCGACGGCTTACGCCTTGTTCTCGCGCGGTTATCGTCCAGGCGGCTTCAACGCTGCTTTGGCAACTGTCAATGCGACCACCTTGGCCGCTTTGCAAGCCGTTGTGCCGAATGCCGGCATCTCTTACGAACAAGAGAAGTTGGACAACTACGAAATCGGCTTGAAGTCGACTTGGCTTGATGGCCGTGCGCGTACCGTGTTGACGGCGTATTATGACGAATGGATTGGCGGTCAAGTTGCCAACTCCATCCCCGTCACCGCTGGCGGCATCACCAACCTGATTGGCTTGACCGTTAACAACGGTAAGGCTGCACTGAAGGGCTTAGAGTTCGAAGGTCAGTTCCAAGCGACCGAAGAACTGAAACTCTCTGGTACGTTCGGCTTGAACGACACCGAGATCAAGACCTACGGCATCGGCGTTGGTAACTGCTCTGACTGTAACAACATTTATGGCAGCTTCGCTGGCGCCATCGGCAACCGCTTGCCGACGACACCGAAGTACACCTGGACGTTGTCAGCTGAGTACACCGACGAGTTGACCGCCAACTACGATTGGTACAGCCGCGTTGACTACATGCACCAAGGTTCGAAGTTCACCGACTTCTCGAACGTCGCATGGGTTGGCGCATCCGAGAACGTGAATGCTCGCATCGGTGTTCGTAACGATGTCTTCTCGATCGAAGCTTTCGTAACGAACCTGACACAGAACAAGGTCATGACCTCGGCTCTGCTGGGTGTTGACGTGTTCACCTTCCTGGTGCCACCGACGGCGAACGAAATCCGCTTCTCGCCGCCGCTGCCGCGCTCGGTTGGCGTTCGCGCTTCGTATAACTTCTAAGCAAGCACTGCTTAAAACGACAAAGGCCGGGGAAACCCCGGCCTTTTTTGTTTGTATCTTAATCGGCGTTTAGATCGGCAAACAGGTCGTCACCTTCACCTGCTTCAAAGCAAAGCTGGTATCGACCGTGTCGACACCCGGTAAGTGCAAAAGTGTCTGCTTCATGAATTGCTCATACTGGGCAATGCTACCCACCGCGATGCGCAGCAAATAATCGCGACTGCCACTCATCATGAAGCATTCGATGATTTCTGGGCAGCTCTGGACGGCTTTCTCAAACGCATTCAGCGTCTCTTCATGATGATGCTCAAGTTCAACTGTGCACAAAGCATTCACGCCTTTGCCCACGCGCTCGCCATCAACAATCATGCGTTTGCCCAGAATCACGCCCGTCTCTTTCATACGGCTCACGCGGCGCCAGCAGGGCGTGTGGGACAGGCCTACTTTTTCGGCCAAATCCTGCATGGAGACGTCTGCGTCTTCCTGCAAAATCCTCAATATTTTCAAATCAGTAGCGTCGAGTTTGACGTCGGAAGATTCAGTCATATTAGGATGCCTATCCTAAGTATAGCCATTTCTACGAAATAGAATGCAAAGAATGACCTAGAAAGTCGTGATAGCGATAACGCATTCAGCCAATAGTGCCAAGACCTCAAGATCTGGTGCTTTGGCAGACCAAAGCAAAAGCCCATGGGAGGGTTTGGTCTATGCGTGATGTAACGCTTGATGATCGTTATGCCGCGACAAGCTGCCAAGTTTTAGCGACAGGCCTCCAGGCTTTGGCACGCCTCCCCCTCGAAATTGCGCGGCTCGATCAGGCGCGTGGGCTTAACACCGCAGGTTACATCTCAGGATATCGTGGCTCTCCTTTAGGTGGCTATGACCAAGAGCTTTCCGACGCATCATCGTTTCTGCAAAGTGCGAACGTTGTTTTTCAGCCTGGCATAAACGAAGAGCTAGCCGCCACAGCAGTGTGGGGCACGCAGCAGGTCAATTTTCTGCCCGGCGCAAAATATGATGGCGTGTTTGGCATTTGGTACGGCAAGGCACCTGGCGTTGATCGCGCGATTGATCCCATGCGCCATGCCAACTTTGCGGGCACCTGGTCGAACGGTGGCGTGGTTGTGTTGGCGGGTGATGACCCTGAATGCAAATCATCCACACTGCCCAATCAAAGTGAATTTGGCCTGATCCACGCCGAGATTCCGGTCCTCAATCCCAGCGATGTGCAAGACATGCTGGATTTCGGCGTTATTGCCCTGGCGATGTCTCGTTATTCAGGTTGCTGGATTGGCATGATCGCGACGACTGACAACGTCGACAGCCATGCCGTCATAGACGTCGGCATTGAGCGTTACACGCATTTGCTAAGGCCAGAAGCTAACAAAGGTGCGCCTGACGTTCATATTCGTGCGCAAGATAATGCGATTGCCCAAGAAGCGCGGATGCGGATGGTAAAATTGCCGGCAGTGTTAGATTTTGCGCGCACCGCAGGGCTTAATCGCATCGTCATTCGCGCCGCTCAGCCACGCATCGGCATTGTCGCCACAGGTCGCGCTTATAGCGAGACGATGCAAGCTTTGCATGATTTGAAGCTTGATGTGGAAACTGCTGCTAGCTTGGGCATCAGCGTTCTGAAAATAGGAATGTCCTGGCCGTTGGATCAAGAGGCCATGCGGGAATTTGCAAGAGGGTTAGATACGCTGCTCGTGGTTGAGGACAAACGCGCTCTGCTGGAAAGCCAGATTAAAGAAGCGCTTTACCATACTCCTTCCGAGAAGCGCCCGCAGATTATTGGCAAGCATGATGCGAAAGACCAGCCGCTCCTTAAAGACAGCGGCATTTTGACCGCTACAGAAATTACGACAGCAATTGCGAGCATTTTACCACAAAACGTCGTACCGATCTTAAGCCTTCAGCAAAAGCCGCGTGTCACGCGCGGCCAAGGCGTGATTGAAACACGCGATCCATTTTATTGCTCGGGCTGCCCACATAACCGCTCAACAAAAGTTTTATCAGGAAGCCATGCGCTCGCGGGCATTGGGTGCCACTACATGGCACGCTGGACCAGCCCTGAAACAACCTTCTTCAGTGCCATGGGTGGTGAAGGTGTGCAGTGGCTTGGGCAAGCACCCTTTACAGATACGCCGCATATATTTGCAAATTTAGGCGACGGCACTTATTTCCATTCTGGTCTACTGGCGATCCGGCAAGCCGTCGCAGCGAAAGCCCGCATCACATACAAAATCCTTTATAACGACGCCGTCGCAATGACGGGCGGCCAGAGCGTCGATGGGAAGCTCGACGTTCCGGCGATCACGCATCAACTTGCCGCTGAAGGTGTTTGTCGGATCGCGGTTGTGGCGGAGGATGTCAGCCGCTACGGCGATGTAACGAGGCTCGCTATGGGCACGACAGTTCACCCGCGCGACGACCTTAAGATCGTCGAAACCACTTTCCGGGACACGGAAGGCGTCACTGCGATCATCTACGATCAAATGTGTGCAGCCGAAAAACGTCGTCGCCGGAAACGCGGACTTTTAACAGATTCTCCAAAGCGTGCCTTTATTAATGAGCTGGTGTGCGAAGGTTGCGGTGATTGTTCAACCAAATCAAACTGCATCTCCGTCGAGCCGATTGAGACTGAGTTAGGTCGCAAGCGCCGCATCAATCAATCATCATGTAATAAAGACTTTAGCTGCGTTGATGGTTTCTGCCCCAGCTTCGTGACCATCACGGGGGCTGAACCGCATTCATTCAAGGCAGACGTTATTCTGTCTGATGCGGCGGCATTGCCTATGCCGACTCCGAGCCCCTTACATACACCGTACAACATCCTGGTGTCTGGCATTGGCGGATTGGGTGTCACAACTATAGCCGCAATTCTAGCCATGGCCGCACATATCGAGAATCGCTCGGTGCGCACTTTGAATCGTACAGGTTTAGCTCAAAAGGGAGGCGCGGTGGCATCCCATGTGCGGATCGCACTAAAATCCACCGACATGCCAACACCCGCTGTGCCCATGGGCGAAACTGATGTGCACTTGGCCTATGACATGATCGTGGCCGCCAGCCCCAATGCCATCAGTCGCAGTAGCTCTGGTCGTACAGTTACGTTACTGAATACGCATATCAATCCCACCAGTGCGTTTGTGCGCGACACGGCAAAGACATACGACGTGACTGGTTTAGAGACGAAATTGCGAAACACCTCGCGTACTCTGCAAACGATAGAAGCACGCATGCTAGCGGAAACGTTCTTGGGCAACGAACTTTACGCCAATATGATTATGCTGGGCTATGCTCTGCAAAAGGGCTGGCTGCCGCTTACAGTAGCGGCGCTTGCGAAAGCTATTGAGCTTAATGGCGCCTCATGCAAACAAAATATGAAAGCTTTAGCTTTGGGGCGCGTGGCTGCAGGTGCCCCTGAGAAAATCGCGCAGTACAGCGATAATTCAAAGAAAATGCTTTCGCCAAAACTTACCGCCTCGGTCGATGAAATCATTTCGACGCGTGTGCAATACCTCACCGCCTACCAGAACGCAGCATATGCGCATCAATATGAATCCTTAATCGCTCATGCGCGCACGATAGGGTATAAGAAACTGGTTGAGGCGCTTGCGCGCGGTGCATTCGCTGCGATGATGATCAAAGACGAGTATGAGGTTGCACGCCTTTTGACCGATCAAGCCTTTACAGATCAGATCAACGCCACATTTGAAGGCAATATCGCAGTCTCTTATCACCTTGCTCCGGCATTTTTAGCGAGAAAGAGCAAGGCCACAGGCGAGTCTGGAAAAATGACATTTGGGCCATGGCTGAAGCCGGTTCTGAAGATTGTCGCCAAGATGAAGAGGCTCCGCGAGACGCCACTCGATCCATTAAAATTTGACCCGTTGCGTCGTGCTGAACGTCACTTCCGCGACGAATACTTAAAAGAAATGTCAGAGATTCTTGATCGCGTGAATCCCTCAAACATCCAAATTGCGATTGATATCGCCGTACTTCCATTAGATGCACGCGGCTATGGGCATATAAAAGAAGCTTCGCTAATAAAAATGAAGGAGCGGTTTGCCGCCTTGGTCACTGCCTTTAAAACAACACCAGCCACAGCCATCCCAGAACCAGTCCGCCGCGCCAGTTAGATTTATCGCCGTACGAGAGCAAGCGTACGCTGCGCTTGCTTTAAATGTGGTGCGTCAATCATCTGGCCATCCAAGCTAACAACACCAAGCCCAGGCTGTGCATCGAACAGGTCAACGATCTTTTGTGCATGCGCAATTTCATCTGCCGTGGGCGTAAAGACCTTGTTGATAACCGGCACTTGAGATGGGTGAATTGCCAACATGCCGACGAACCCCTCTTTGCGGCCGCGTCTGGCGTAGGCTTCTAAGCCATCCAAATCCTTGAACGTCGGATATACTGTTTCGATCGCTGGCACATCAGCAACGGCCGCTCCTGCCAAACATAAGCTGCGTGCCATACGGCAAAGATCCGTGAAATTGCCGTCTTCCCACCGATTGGTCGAGGCGCCGATGGCCGCAGGCAGATCTTCCGCACCCCACGTTAGGCCGACCAAACGGCGGGACGCACCTGCATAGGTGTTGAGTGTAAAAATGGCTCTCGCCGTTTCTGTTGCGATGGGCATAATTTTAATATGCCCCAAGAGCACACCATTGACTGTTTCAAGCAAATTAAGACGGCGATCAAGCTCGCGCACATCTTCACCTGAATCCGTCTTTGGCACGAGAATGCCATCGGGCCCCGCCCCCACAATGATTGCAAGATCCTCATTGGCATATACTGTTGAGAGCGGATTAATGCGAACCCACAACTGAGTTGTATGCTCCTCTTTGTGCACCAACAAAAAGTCACGCACCATTTCACGGGCTTTTGCCTTATTGGGCGAGGCCACAGCATCTTCTAAGTCCAGAATGAGCGCATCAGCACCAGACGCCAAAGCCTTTGTCATTTTGGCAGAGCTATCGCCAGGAACAAATAACCAAGACCGAAGCATTAGCGTGCACTCTTCAACAGCAATGCCGAGCGGCGGCACTGACAAACAAGATCATTCTTCTGATTATACATCCGGTGCTCAAAAGCAATAATCCCGCTATTGGGGCGGGATTTACTATCACGCTTTTCCAGCACCGTCGTTTCTGCCCGTAACGTATCACCAATAAATACAGGGTTTGGCATGACCACAGCGTCGTAACCCAAGTTGGCCACCAAAGTGCCCAACGTTGTATCGCCTACAGAAATGCCGACCATCAGGCCAAAGGTGAAAATGCCGTTGACAACAATCTGGCCAAACTCTGTGGTTTTGGCGTATTCCGCATCTAAGTGCAGCGGTTGTGGGTTATGTGTCAGCGTGGATATCGTCAGGTTATCTGTTTCAGTTACGGTGCGACGAAGTGCATGAACGATCACTTCACCGACGGTAAATTGATCAAGATAACGTCCTGCCATCAGCTTGCCTTTTCCAGCCGCGCCAATACGGCCCCTTCACTTACTTTTTCTCCCCTCTCCACTCTAATCTCGATCACCCGCGCCGCGAAGGGCGCGTTAAGTGTATGTTCCATTTTCATGGCTTCGAGTGTGACGAGCGGCTGCCCTTTCGCAACTTGATCCCCTGCCTTAACCGCAACCGAGATAATATGACCAGGCATTGGCGCCTGAATGATGCCATTGGTTGATATAATGTCACCGCTTGCTTTGAACTGCGGCAAAGAAAATACATGTGCAGAGCCTTGTTCAAATACGACGACTTGATCTCGCGTGATAAACGTCGATAAAGCCGCATTACATGATAAGCGCGCTTCATGCATTTGGCCATGATACTGAATCTCAACAATATCTTGAGGTGGCGTATTTAATCGAAATCCACGGAGATCCGCCCAAGGTGAGGCTGAATTCTTGCTGTGATGACCTGCGGCTAAGGCACAGGCAGCCGAGTTAAGCGCACTCACAGATGGCACATCAGCTGATGCGATTTGATTTAAATGCGATGGAATGAAATTGGTATCAATATTGCCGGCCAGAAAATCTGCGTTGCTTAATGTACGCGCCAGAAAGTTGGCATTTGTTCTAACAGGCCAAACTTCCACATTCCCGCATGCGACCGATAGCGTTGCCGCCGCATTGGTCCGCGTATCTTCACAAGCGATGATCTTCGCGATCATTGGATCGTAGAAACTAGTGATTTCATTGCCCTGCTCAACACCAGTATCTATCCTCACATTCTTGGGCAACTTGAAGTGCGCGAGGGACCCTGTAGAGGGAAGAAAGCCCGCGTCCGTATTCTCAGCATATAGACGTGCCTCGATGGCATGCCCCCGCATCTTTATTTGATCTTGGCTTAAAGGTAATCTTTCGCCAGACACCACACGCAACTGCCACTCGACCAAGTCCAATCCGGTTATCATCTCCGTGACCGGATGCTCGACTTGAAGACGCGTATTCATCTCCATGAACCAAATCTGGTCAGCGCGTAATCCTTCACGAGCGTCGGCAATAAACTCTATCGTTCCAGCTCCTTCATAGTTTACGGCCTTGGCGGCGCGAACAGCCGCCTGGCAAAGTGCCTCCCGCGTTCTGCTATCCATTCCTGGCGCAGGTGCTTCTTCGATAACTTTTTGGTGGCGACGTTGTATCGAGCAATCGCGCTCAAACAGATGCACAACATTTCCGTGCCGGTCAGCGAATACTTGCACCTCTATGTGGCGCGGGCTTGCAACATATTTTTCCAACAACACACGCGCATCGCCAAAGCTGTTGGCCGCCTCGCGCTGACATGACTCAAGTGCGGATACAAAATCAGCTGCAGCATCAACTCGGCGCATTCCCTTACCGCCACCCCCGGCGACTGCTTTGATCAGCACAGGATAGCCAATAGTATTCGCTTTGTTTTGCAGATGGGTTAATGATTGATCATCGCTCCAATAGCCAGGAGTCACGGGCACACCAGATGCCGCCATAAGTGTTTTAGCTGCGTCTTTTAGCCCCATGGTACGAATTGCTGCTGGCGGCGCCCCCACCCATATAAAGCCCGCATTGATGACGGCATCAGCAAAACCCGCGTTCTCGGACAGAAAACCGTAGCCGGGATGAATAGCTTGCGCGTTTGTTTTACGTGCGGCTTCAAGAATGTTGGCTTGATGAAGATAACTCACAGCGGCAGGCGGTGCGCCAATGCATACACTTTCATTGGCTTCACGCACGTACGGCAATTTGGCGTCAGCTTCAGAGTACACGGCAATCGTCCGGATACCCATGCGCTGAGCGGTACGAATAATACGCCGCGCAATTTCACCACGATTGGCAATCAACAAGCTTTCAATCATGGCGCTACATCCGAAACACGCCAAAGCGGGTTTCAGGGATAGGCGCATTTAAGCTTGCAGAAATCGCGAGACCGAGAACATCGCGGGTTTGCGCTGGGTCGATAATGCCATCATCCCATAACCGAGCCGTTGCATAATATGGGCTCCCCTCTGCTTCGTAACGCTCCCGGATAGGGGCCTTGAATGCAGCTTCATCTTCAGTTGCCCAGGCCTGCCCCTTCGCCTCCATGGCATCACGCTTCACGGTCGCCAGCACTGATGCAGCCTGCTCACCGCCCATCACAGAAATACGGCTATTGGGCCACGTAAAAAGAAACCGCGGGCCGTAGGCACGCCCACACATGCCGTAGTTACCCGCGCCAAAACTGCCGCCAATCAGCACCGTAAATTTCGGCACTTCAGCCGAAGCCACAGCCGTCACCATTTTAGCGCCATCTTTGGCAATACCCCCGGCTTCATACTTCCCACCGACCATGAAACCTGAAATATTCTGTAAGAACACCAGGGGAATCCCTCGCTTACATGCCAACTCGATAAAGTGAGCACCTTTCAGCGCACTTTCAGAGAAAAGCACACCGTTGTTGGCCAATATGGCGACTGGCTGCCCCCAGATATGCGCAAAACCACAAACCAATGTGGTGCCATACGCAGCCTTAAACGGATCAAACCACGAGCCATCGACAATACGCGCGATGACTTCATGCACATCATAAGGAGCGCGAACATCGGGTGGAATAATGCCGTAAAGCTCAGATGGATCGTACGCTGGAGCCTCCGCCTCGATGCAATGTAACTGCTGAGGTTTGATGCGGTTCAGATTGGCAACAGCACGGCGCACGATTTGCAATGCATGAGCATCGTTTTCCGCGATGTGATCGACAACGCCTGATTTGCGGCCATGCGTATCAGCGCCACCCAATTCTTCGGCCGTTATAATTTCACCAGTTGCTGCTTTCACAAGCGGCGGACCACCCAGGAAGATTGTTCCTTGATTCCGCACAATAATAGTTTCGTCCGACATTGCGGGCACATACGCCCCACCCGCCGTGCACGACCCCATGACACATGCAATTTGCGGAATACCTGCCGCACTCATACGCGCTTGATTATAGAAAATACGACCGAAATGATCGCGATCCGCAAACACTTCCGCTTGATGCGGAAGATTTGCACCACCGCTATCGACCAAATAAATACAAGGCAAATTATTTTGGTGGGCGATTTCCTGGGCGCGCAGATGCTTTTTGACTGTCAATGGAAAGTATGCGCCGCCTTTCACGGTAGCGTCATTAGCAATGATTAACACCTCTTGCCTAGAAACGCGCCCAATACCTGCAATGACGCCAGCAGATGGAGCCTCTTCGTCGTACATACCGTGAGCCGCCAACGCACCGATCTCCAGAAATGGCGAACCAATATCAAGTAGTTTTTCCACTCGTTGCCGTGGCAGTAATTTTCCACGCGAGGTATGGCGCTGACGTGCGCCTTCACTGCCTCCTAAAGCTGTTCGGGCTGTTTGCTCGCGTAGCGTATCCACAAGGCCCTGCATCACACGCTGATTGGTGCGGAAACCCTCAGATTGGACGCTAATGACAGATTCAATAATGGGCATGACTTACATCGTTTCCGTAAACAACTCGCGGCCAATAAGCATGCGACGAATTTCTGATGTGCCTGCGCCGATTTCATACAGTTTGGCATCACGCACCAGACGCCCTGTTGGATAATCGTTGATATAGCCATTGCCGCCCAAGCACTGCAGCGCCTCTAACGCCATCCAAGTCGCTTTCTCAGCGGCATAGAGAATAACGCCAGCGGCATCTTTCCGCGTCGGCCCATTGCGGTCACAGGCCTTGGCCACCGCATATGTGTAAGCCCGACAAGCATTCATGGTGGTATACATGTCGGCCAATTTCCCCTGCATCAGCTGGAACTCACCGATGGGTTTCCCGAATTGCTGGCGATCATGAACATACGGCATGACAACATCCATGCAGGCCTGCATGATGCCGAGTGGTCCACCCGCGAGAACCGCGCGTTCATAATCAAGCCCACTCATAAGCACGCGAGCGCCACCATTGAGTTGTCCCAGAATGTTTTCGTGCGGTACTTCACAATCCGCAAATACAAGTTCGCACGTGTTTGAGCCGCGCATGCCTAACTTGTCGAGCTTCTGCGCGCGCGTGAATCCTTTAAAGTCACTCTCGATAATGAAGGCTGTAATGCCTTTGGAGCCAGCGCTTAAATCAGTTTTCGCGTAAACCACTAACGTAGTGGCGTCTGGCCCGTTGGTGATCCACATTTTATTGCCGTTGAGAATCCAGCGGTCACTTTTCTTCACAGCTTGAAGCTTCATGGACACAACATCGGAACCCGCATTGGGCTCAGACATGGCTAGGGCACCAACGTGCTCACCTGAAATCAGTTTAGGCAGATATTTCCGCTTCTGTGCGTCGCTTCCGTTTAGTTTGATTTGATTGACGCACAGATTGGAATGAGCGCCATAACTGAGGCCGACAGAGGCCGACGCCCGGCTGATTTCCTCCATCGCGACGACATGCTCGAGGTATCCCATACCTGCGCCGCCGTACTCTTCTGACACAGTAATACCCAGCAGACCGAGATCACCGAACTTTCGCCACAGATCACTCGGGAACTGATTGCTGCGATCAATCTCCGCCGCACGTGGCGCAATTTCGGCGGCAGCGAAATTCGCCACCGATTGCCGCAACATGTCTGCGGTTTCACCGAGATCAAAATCGAGACTGTTGGCTTGAGAAGACGGCATTTGTGTGCTCATCAAAAGACTTGCGATTCCGTTGCTATCACCTTTATTATAAAAACAATCGTACGTTCTTTTATTGGCTGCAAGTGCGATAAATTCCATATATTATACAATAGGTTAGAATCTTAATATGGCGCGCACTAAGGGCTCAACCGGCGAGAAGACGCTGGCAGCGATTCGTAAGGCCGGTCTGAAGCTGATTTATCAGCATGGCTTTGAAGCCATGAGTTTGCGCGATCTCGCGCGTGAAGTAGGGATACAACAAGGCTCGCTTTACAACCACATCGACACCAAGCAAGCGCTGTTATTCGACCTTATGCGCACGCACCTCGAAAACCTTGTGACGGAACTTGATGCAAGTTTACAGGGCGAGAATGACCCGACTGCACGCTTAAAGGCTTTTGTGAACTTTCACTTAAGCTACCACATGGACCGCAAGAGCGAGGTGTACATCAACAATTCAGAGCTCCGTAGTTTGGAGCCTCAAAATCTAGCCACCATCAAAATGCTACGGAAGAATTATGAAACGCGGCTCATTCAAATTTTAAAGGCCGGCCAAGCGCGCAAGCAATTCTCTGTTTCTGATGTCAACGTTACAGCTTTCGCGCTGATCGCTATGCTGACAGGTGTGTGTGCCTGGTACAAACCAAAGGGACCTTTAAGCCAAGTAGAAATTGTAAAGATTCACACTGACTTGGTCCTTCGCAGTGTTACAGCGTAGTGCGCTTTGCATAGCGTTGCGCCAATACAGCACATGCCAACAATTGAATCTGGTGGAATATCATCAGCGGCAGCACAACAAAACCGACACTGGTGGCGCTGAATAATACTCCTGCCATCGGCACACCCGTTGCGAGTGATTTCTTCGACCCGCAGAACACAATGGCGATTTCGTCTTCAGTACCGAACTTCAGCATCCTACTCGCATACGTTGTCGCCAACAAAATCAGGACTAAAAGTAAACTTGCTAACATAAACAATACGAAGAGGCTAAAACCCGATATATCGTGCCAAAGCCCGCCGACAACAGCCGCGCTAAAAGCACTGTAGACCACCATCAAAATTGCGCCGCGATCCGCTTTATTCAGCCAAGGTTGATAACGCGCGACCCAGGCGCCAAACCAAGGGCGCAATACTTGGCCTGCCAAAAATGGAGCGAGAAGTTGAAGTGCAATTGATTCTAACGCGTCTAACGATATGCCATCTCCCGCCGCGTGAACAATCAACCCCGCCAAAAGTGGGGTTAGAAACACACCCAGTAAGTTCGATGTGGAGGCGGCACAGACTGCAGCAGCAATATTACCCCGTGCGATAGATGTGAATGCAATGGACGATTGAACAGTTGAAGGCAGCACGCACAGAAAAATAAAGCCGCTCCGCAAATCGGATGACAAGACATCACCTGTCGCGGAAGCCAAAACCACGCCAAAGACAGGAAACACGGCATACGTCATTGCCAGTACAGTCATATGCAACCGCCAATGCATCAGCGCATTGACCAACTGCTCACGGGCTAGCCGCGCGCCATAGAAGAAAAACATCGCCGCGATGGCAAATTTTGTAAAAAAACTTAATCCTGTGGCAACATCGCCCGTGACGGGAAACAGACTTGCCATCACAACAACGGCCAGCAGGGCTAAGGAAAACGAATCAAGCTTCAAACGAGACAGCACGCCAACGCTCCATACGGCAGAGCAGTACTGTCTCAGATTGCCGTGGCTGTGGAAAGATCAGGTTGAGGTGCGAGATCGCGATAGACAGGCTCGAAGTCCTGGTATGTCTCTTTCAGGAGATCATCGAAACTTTCGACGAGGAAATACATATCTTGGAAGCGGTCTATGCGGTAGGGCGTGCGCATGACACGCTTGAGGTTGAATGCTTCTCGATGCGGAATAGGACTTTCTAATGCATACACGGATTCAGCATAGGATGAGACGATCCCTGAACCATAAATCCGCAAGCCGTCCTGAGTGGCAATCAAGCCAAACTCGACCGTGTACCAATAAAGCCGCGCCAAGCGATGGAGGCAGTCAAAAGACAAGGAGCGCAAACCGCCCTCACCGTATGCCTGCATGTAATCAGCAAACACAGGGTGCGCCAACATCGGGACGTGGCCGAAAACGTCATGAAAGACATCCGGCTCTTGCAAATAGTCCAATTGATCAGACCGCCGGATAAATTGCCCGGCTGGAAATCTGCGATTTGCGAGATGTTCAAAAAACGCTTCATCGGGGATCAAGCCTGGCACACCGACAACCGTCCACCCCGTAAGGCGGCTCAAACTATCGCTTAAGCGACCGAAATGTGGAATGCCGTTTTGGCCCAATTCCAACACATGCAAGCCATTCAGGAATTCCTGACAGGCACGGCCCTTCAGCATTTTTGATTGCCGCTCGAAAAGATAACGCCACGTGGCGTGCTCCTCGGGCGTATAGTGTTCCCAGTTCTGCGGAATAATGTGGTCTTGGTGAGCTTGTGCATCAGAAGCCATCAGCGCCTCGCTGGAGCAGCTTAACCTTCAAAATCCGGTTGTTTTTCGGGAGCGGCTTTCGCAAACGCTGGCAATCCTCGCAATTTCTGATCAATCGCGACAAGATGAGGAAATAACGACGGATTACACCCAAACCGTCTCGCGTTGTTCATTTGCGGCACTAGCACAACGTCAGCGAACGAAACTTCATCGCCGTAGCAATAGGTTCCACGCATCGGCGCGCGAAGCACCAAAGCCTCAAGAGCCTTGAAACCTGTTTCGATCCAGTGCCGGGCCCAGGCTTTGGCACCGTCTTCCGTTTGCCCATATTGTGATTGGAGATGCTGCAATACGCGTAAGTTCTGGATGGGGTGAATATCTGCTGCAATCAGCTGGACCATGGCCCGCACACGAGCGCGATCTTCGGCGATCTTGGGTAACAATGGCGGTGTGGGGTACTCTTCGTTCAGGTATTCAATAATCGCGATGGATTGCGTCAGAACTTCGCCATCCACATCCAATGCTGGCACCAACTCCTGTGGATTAACCTGGCCATAAGACGGACTGTGCTGTTCACCACCGCTCTTACGCAGATGAATGGGAAGCGCTTCAACGGGCACATTCTTTAAATTCAGCGCAATACGCACGCGATACGCAGCAGATGAACGCGCAAAATCATAAAGTCTAATCATAACGCACCTTTCAATGGAACAACGCGTTGGGTAATCGCCCCGAAGATCGAGGCCCCATGCGCATCGAACATTTCAATGCGCACATCATCACCATAACGCAGGAATGGCGTTTTAACGGCACCATCTCTCATATGTTCTAGTGTTCGCGCCTCGGCCAAGCATGAGGATCCCACGTCAGCGACATTACGATTAGCTACTGTGCCTGAGCCGACAATCGTACCTGCGCGCAAATTGCGCGTTTGCGCACAGTGTTCAATCAATTGTGGGAAGTTAAATGCTAAATCCTGCCCAGCGTTAGGACTGCCAAGTTTCTGGCCGCGCACATGGCTCACCAGCGGCAAGTTTATTTTACCTGCCGACCAAGCCGCCCCCAGTTCATCAGGCGTTACAGCAACAGGTGAAAACGCCGTCGCAGGCTTGGAGGTGTAAAAGCCAAAACCTTTGGCTAATTCATTGGGAATAAGGTTGCGAAGCGACACATCATTAACAAGCATCACCAGCTGAATAGCGTTTAAAGCTGCTTGATCTCTCGTTCCCATTGGCACGTCGCCTGTAATCACAGCCACTTCCGCTTCAAGGTCGATGCCCATATCCTCGCGCGGCACCACAATGTCATCACACGCACCCAGGAAGTCGTCGCTACCGCCCTGATAAACCAGCGGATCGTGGTAAAAACTTGCAGGGACTTCAGCGCCACGCGCTTTACGCACAAGCTCGACGTGGACCAGATAGGCACTTCCATCGACCCATTGATATGCGCGCGGCAAAGGTGCCGCAACGTCACGCGGCGTAAAAGCAAACTCACCCGTCACATGGCCAGCATTCAAATGATCCGACATATGAATGAGTTGTTGCTCGACAACGGACCAATCATCTAGCGCTGCTTGCAGCGTAGATGCGATATGCGGCACGGCGATAGCGCGCGTTAAATCACGGCTAACAACCACCAACGTTCCATCTCGCCCACCGCGCTTAAGGCTCGCGAGTTTCATGGGTGCTTCCAACTATCCACGTAGCTTTTACGTTCGACATCAAGTGCGGCATCTCCGATATCCAACGCATCACGCGTATCAATCATCACCGCATACTCTTCCGTTACAGGTTTAGGCTGCTGCAACATGTTCTTGAGCGCTTTAGGATGAGGGCCGTGCGTAAAACCAGACGGATGAAACGTCATCATTCCCGGCTTGATATCATCACGGCTAAAGAAATTGCCGGCGTGATAGAAAATCACTTCATCGTAATCGTCGTTGTTATGAAAAAACGGCACTTTAAGTGCACCGGGGTCCGTCTCAAATGGGCGCGGTGTAAAGGTGCACACCACAAAGCGATGACCAACAAATGTTGTGTGAACTGATGGGGGCAGATGGTAGCGCGCACTGACGACAGGTCGAATATCCTTCACGTTCAATCGCGCCACTGACAAATCGCCATGCCAGCCCACGGCGTCCAGCGGATTGAAGGGAAATATTTGAGTGCTGACAACGCCGCGCCGCTTCACCTCAACCGTCCACGCCTGGCTCTCGTTTTGTTGATCTACAAAAAGACCGTCGATTTTAGGTGTATCCAACATGGCCATATCGAAAACAGCCGTTGGGCCCAGCACCCCGCGATCGGGCACTTTGTAACTGTTGTTTGTGCATTCAATCATGAGGACTTGCGTAGGCTCATGGCATGATAAACGCCACATCGTTCCGCGTGGAACCACGATGTAGTCGCCCGCCGTGTAAGCCAAATGACCATAGTCACAGAATAGGTCGCCGCGACCACTGTGAATGAACAGGAGATCATCGCCATCCGCATTGCGTACAAGCGACGTCATTTGGCCTGAAATAGACCAGATCCGTATACTGACTGAGGCATTGTGCAAAATGCTTGGTGCCGCCCAAGGCGATGCGCTTGATTGAGGCAACGCATTTAAATCAAACGCGCGCGGCCGCAAGGGTCCTTCGAAATTCGTCCAACTGGTTGGCGGATGACGGTGATAAAGGAACGAAGCGGGCCCAAAGAACCCTTCTTTGCTGATTTCGCGTTCAAACGTACCTTCAGGTAAGTCTGCATGGGCTTGGCGCGATGCAACGCCTTCGACGCGGGGGAGGCGAATATATTCGCTCATGCTTTCACCTTGCGCGCATCAGCGCTAGTATCTTGAAGCACACCACGGCGTATTTGATCGCGCTCCATAGATTCAAATAAGGCTTTGAAGTTGCCTTCGCCAAAACCCTCATCGCCTTTACGTTGTATGATCTCAAAGAAGATCGGACCAATGACGGTATCGGTGAAAATTTGCAGCAGAATTTGCTGATTGTGCCCGTCGATCAACAGGCCGCGCTTGCGTAACTCGGCCACAGTCTCGTCATGCTCCGGCAAGCGCTCATCAATCATATCATAATACGTGCTGGGCGGCGGCGGCATAAACCTGACACCACGCGCATTCAGTTGATCACAGGTGGCATAGATATCTGCTGTGGTGAGAGCAATATGTTGGATACCTTCCCCACGATAGCGGTGCAGATATTCTGCGATCTGACTTTTCTCATCAGCGGACTCATTGATGGGGATGCGGATTTTACCGCACGGCGCTGTCATGGCGCGTGACTTCAAACCGGTGAGCTTGCCCTCGATATCGAAATAGCGGATCTCACGCATATTAAAGAGCCGCTCATAGAACTCGGCCCAGTAGTCCATGCGCCCGCGATAGACGTTATGCGTGAGATGGTCGACATCCAGCAGGCCAACGCCTTTTGGGTGACGTTCAGTCCCCGGCAGTATTTGGAAATCGACGTCGTAAATGGTGATGTCGCGATAGCGATCCACCAAGTAAATCACGCTGCCACCAATGCCTTCGATGGCGGGAATGTTCAATTCCATAGGCCCTGCACTGGAGGGCACATCTGCGGCACCTAACGATAAAGCGCGTTTATGCGCGGCGGTCGCATCAGCCACGCGAAACGCCATGGCACAGGCGCTCGGTCCATGCTCGCGCGCAAAACGTTGCGCACGGCTTTGCGGCTCAGCATTAACGATGAAGTTGATATTGCCTTGGCGGTACAGCATGACGGCCTTTGACCGGTGACGCGCAATGGCGGCAAAGCCAAGACCTTCGAACACATGACCTAACGCAGCGGGATCGGGCGCGGTGTACTCCACGAACTCGAAGCCATCCGTCCCCATTGGATTAGCTTGCGTTGTCGCAGGTTCGGTCATGCCTCAATCCTCCCAGACAAAGTATACCGGGAATGATTTTACGGCCGATCATTAGGCATTTCTCACCTACACACGCTTGAAAATAGCCATATTGAGCAATATTCTGCCATTATAATGGACTACTGAGGCTTAGAATTGCTATGGACCGCGTCGATCAGAAGATTTTGAGCGTACTGCAAACAGATAGCGGCATATCCAATGCAGAGTTGGCGGCACGCATTGATCTCTCGCCCTCACCATGTTTGCGGCGCGTAAAAGCGCTGGAGGAGGCGCGCGTAATTGAAGGTTATGCAGCACGCCTTAATCGCCAAGCTCTGGGCTTAAACGTCCTGGCCATTATCGAAGTGCAACTGGAGCGCCAGACCCTTGGCGTGACAGATGAGTTCATCGCTGCCATCGACAAAATGCCAGAGATTGTGGCGTGCTATCTCATGACCGGCACTCTGGATTTTTTATTGCAAGTCGTGGCGGCAGACCTGACGGCATACGGCGAGTTTCTAACGAATCGGATGTTGAAATTGCCGGGCGTAAAGGACGTTCGCAGCAGCTTTGTCCTTAAAGAATTGAAGCGCCCAGGGGCCCTGCCCTTAACACATTTGCCATAAAATCCTGACGTCACAGCGAGAAGAGAAGGATTTTTCTAAAGTCTACCGAATTAGTAGGTTTAGTGAAAATGTAACACACGAAAACCTCCAAAAACGGATACATCTCCTGCCACGCCACGGTGCGGAGTTTTCCTCCCTTGCAGGGCCTCCCCCCTTCCGATCTCTCCGTATCGTGGCGCCCATTCCGAGTACACCGTCCCCACATAGCGATAAGACCGGTTCTCGCTTATAAATGTCCGCAGTTTGTTTTATGTGCGGATCCATGAAGAACACCAACAGCGTTTTATCGGGCGGCGGAATCACAATCTTCGAAGTAATGTCGCGACTGGCTGTCGAGTACGGCGCGGTCAATCTGGGCCAAGGCTTCCCTGATGGGAATGGACCCGACGACGTTCGCGCTAAAGCACAAGCGTTTCTGGCCGATCAGCCGAATCAATATCCGTCAGCCATGGGAGTCGCAGATTTACGTCAAGCGGTTGCGGCCCACGATAAACGCTTTTACGGCTTAGAGATTGATCCTGACCGCGAAGTATTGGTGACGTCCGGAGCCACAGAAGCCCTGGCCAGTGCGTTCTTTGGACTCATCGAACCCGGCGATGAAACCATTATATTCGAACCTGTGTACGACAGTTACGCACCAATCATTTTACGGGCGGGCGGCACCATTAGACGGATCCGCCTGGAGCCGCCACACTGGGATATTCCACGGAAGGAATTGGCGGCTGCGGTTTCATCCCGCACCAAATTGATCGTCATCAATTCACCCACTAATCCATCAGGCAAAGTGTTCAACATCGATGAACTGACATTCATCGCGGACTTAGCAAAGCAACATGACACCTATGTTGTCTGCGATGAAGTCTATGAGCATCTGGTATTTGATGGCCGCCCGCATACGCCCATCATGACACTTTCAGGCATGCGCGAACGCTGCTTGAAAATCGGCTCGGCGGGTAAAACGTTTTCACTGACAGGTTGGAAGGTGGGATACATCACCGCTGCCCCGCATTTATTGCAGGCGGCCGCTAAAGCCCACCAATTTCTGACCTTCACAACACCACCGAATTTGCAGCGTGCTGTGGCTTATGGTCTCAACAAAGACGACAGCTATTTCCAATCACTCACCAACGACATGGCCCGCAAGCGCGACGTCCTGGCCGCAGGATTACGGGATGTCGGCTTCGAGGTCTTCGCGACTCAAGGGACGTATTTCATTTGCGCAGATATTCGACCGCTGCATACAGGCTTGAATGACGTGGAGTTCTGCCGTGAACTTACGATCAAAGGCAAAGTAACCGCTATTCCTATTAGCGCATTTTACGAGACAGATGGCCCGCAGCACTTCGTACGTTTCGCCTTTTGCAAAGAAGATGAAACGCTGAGCACCGCGATTGCGCGCTTGAAAGATTATTTTAAGCGTTAGAAGTCCAACTCGAAAGGAACGCCTTCGTTGGCGTCTTCCCCACGCCCGATGCGCGCAATGGCCGCAATCATGGCGCCACCACGCCCCAGGAGTTCGTCGGCCAAAGCCACCACAAGCGGATTGGGTGTGGCCATGGGAGAGACCATTCGTAAATTCTGCGCAATCGCTTCTTCTGCGCCAGCACCCATGCGTTGACAGGCCAGCGCGAAGCCTGCAGCCGTTGAACGGCTGATACCAGCCCAGCAATGAACCAGCAAAGGCGCAGCGCCACTCCATGCTGCCCCGAAAGCAAGTAAAGAACGCACCATGGCTTCCGAGGGTGCGACAAGCCCTTCCATGGGTGATGCAATATCGTTGAACTTCAAAATAAGATGGTTTTCGGGCCAATCTCTTGTCCGCTCTGGCGCCTCCATATCCGGGGAAAGGAGCGAGAGAACGTGTGATGGCCTGTGAGCTGAAATCAACGGCGATACGTGCGCAAAGGGCGAAACCAGAATCGTCATCTCTTATATCGTTCTTGCTGACGCGGTTAAGGCAAGGGCCGAAACGCCAAGCAAAAAACCAACCTCAAACACCTGTTGAACACCACCCAGCACATCGCCAGTTTGTCCACCAATAAGCTTACGCGCTGACAACGCAACAAAGCCCGCGAAAACAACTCCTAAGCACACACCATAGAAGGCTGGCTGGGGTGGAACGAGCATGAACGCCGCAACTCCAAAAAGGGTTGCAAATGCACATTCGCCCCAACGTACACCTATGGGTGTAGGCTTCACCTTGGCAGCATCTGCATTTCCGGCATACGGCAGCGCGCACATGACAATCACTGCCGCAACGCGGGACACTGTATGACCCGCGATCAAACACAAAGCTGCCATCGATGCTGAAAGTGTCGCTAAAGCAGATATTTTTAAAGCCAAGCACAGCATCAGCGTAACCGCGCCATACGTACCAAGGCGGCTGTCTTTCATAATCAGAAGGCGCTTCTCTTTATCCTGTCCGCCGCCCAGACCGTCGGCTGTATCAGCCAGCCCATCTTCATGGAATGCACCCGTTATGAATACGCTGAAGGCGGTTGATAATAGGGCGGGTATCCATCCACTCCACACCTGCGCCGCCAACAGCAATATACCGGCCGCAAGCGCCCCCACCAATGCGCCAACCAATGGAAAATACTTTGCACTTCGCGCAATCCAGTCAGGCTCAAACCCTTGGGGTGCAGGCACAGGAATACGTGTCAGGAATTGAATGGCGCAGAGGATAAGATTGAACTCTCGCCCCATATCTACAACCTGCCTGCGATCACATCGTCCAGCGTTGCAACATCGGACAATAACTTTGCAGCAGCACGCACCAATGGAATTGCCAAAAGCGCGCCCGTTCCTTCCCCCAAGCGCAGATCTAACTGCACCAATGGCTTTACATTCAGAGCTTCGAGCATGCGCGCGTGCCCGGCCTCTGCCGAGCAATGCGAGAACACGCAATATTCAGCCGCAGCAGAATCAAGGCGAATCGCTGCTAAAGCTGCAGCCGACGAAATGAAGCCATCCACAATAACGACACGACGCGCAGCAGCAGCGCCGAGCACCGCACCAGCCATCATCGCGATTTCACAGCCCCCAAATTCTGCCAGCACGTCCATCGGCGTGGTCACAGATGTTCGTGCCGCAGCACGTTCAAGAACGGCTAACTTGTGGGCCAATCCCTTTTCATCATGACCCGCCCCTCGCCCCACGCACTGCCTAAGTTCAAACCCCGTAAGGCGATGCATGATAAGTGAGGCTGACGCTGAGTTACCGATCCCCATTTCACCCAGAGCAAATGTATCGAAGCCTTCGGCGGCGGCCTGTACGGCAATGTCGATACCACTTTTCAAAGCTTGTTCGACTTCGGCGGATGTCATAGCAGCTTCGCGAGCTGCGTTCCGCGTGCCACGACGGACTTTGGCCTGAATCAAATTGGGATGCGCAGGGACATCACCCACGACACCAGCATCAACCACGCGGACATCGGTTCCTGAAATGCGGGCAAAGGCATTGGCACTGGCTTTGCCTGCCAAGAATGTGGCGACCATCGCCATTGTTACGCTGGCGGGATAAGACGACACACCATCTTGCGTTAAGCCATGATCGCCAGCGAACACGAGAAGCAAAGCGCGCTCGGCTGTGGGTGTCAGTGAGCTTTGAATCAAACCTAAGCGCAGCGCGAGGTCTTCAATGCGTCCAAGCGACCCCGGCGGCTTCGCCAATCCATTCAGGCGCGCCTGCAATGCCGGAGCCAACTCAAAATCAGGGGATGTAATTTTAGGGAACATTATTCAGTCCAGCCAGTTGCATCAGCGCGGGCACATCTAGGTTCTTTTCCAAGCTCGCGGCAATATCATTTAGCAATTGATCAACGAAGACATCATGCGCCTGACCATTTGAGGCCACACCAAGCTGCGCCAACAGCGCTGCTCGGGCTTCGGGGTGGTTAAACAAGCCATGAACGTAGCACCCACCAACGCGCCCATCGGCAGAGATCGCCCCGTCAGGTCCATTTTGAAGTTGCAACAACGGGCGCGCGAGGCCCAAGCCTGTCGTTCGGCCAACATGAATTTCATAGCCTGTCACATGCGCTTCACTGCCCGCCACAACACCATTGGCAGGCTGCAATACTTTATCTGACGTCAGCGTCGTCTCTACATCCAGAAAGCCAAGACCACGAATTGCTTCTGCCGGACCTTCGATGCCACTTGGATCACTGATGTTCTGGCCGAGCATCTGAAAACCACCGCACACGCCCAGGACACGTCCACCACGGCGCACATGTGCCGCCAAATCGATATCCCACCCTTGGGCGCGGAAAAATTTCAGGTCAGCAATCGTCGCTTTTGTCCCAGGTAAAATCACTAAGTCCGCGTCACCCGGCAATGGCGTGCCGGGTGGGATAAAATCGAACTGAACGCTCGGCTCCATCTTCAATGGATCGAAGTCATCAAAGTTGGCGATGCGCGAGAGCATTGGGACCACAATCTTCACGCGTTTGACTGCAGTTGAAACACTGCGATCCAATGCCACAGCGTCCTCTGCAGGTAACATGCGCACTTGTGGTAACCACGGCACCATGCCGAAATCGTGCCAGCCTGTCCGCGCGCTAATTTCACGGATGCCTTCCTCGAATAATGCTGGATCGCCGCGAAATTTGTTGATGATAAAGCCGCTGATCATTGCGCGGTCATCGGGCTGCAATACAGCGTGTGCACCCACCAGTGATGCAATGACGTGGCCACGATCAATATCGCCCACAAGGACCACCGGCACATTCGCAGCCCGCGCAAAGCCCATATTGGCGATATCATGGAGGCGTAAGTTGGTTTCAGCAGGGCTGCCAGCACCTTCGACCACCACCACATCTGACTGCGCTTGAAGATGCGCGAAGCTTTCCAACACGGTGTTCAGCAGTGTGATTTTACGGTCTTGATAGCTCCGCGCCTCCCACGTACCGACCACGTGCCCGCGAATGACAACCTGCGCGCCCACATCGCTTTGTGGCTTCAGCAACACGGGGTTCATGTGGACACTTAAAGGTACACGGCAAGCAAAGGCTTGCAATGCTTGGGCGCGACCGATCTCGCCGCCGTCCGCCGTCACAGCGGCGTTGTTGGACATATTCTGCGGTTTGAAGGGCCGGACATTAAAACCACGGTTCACCAGCGCGCGGCATAGCCCTGCGACAAGCACGGATTTTCCCACATCAGATCCGCAGCCTTGGATCATCAAAGCCGCCACATCACACCTCCGACCGCCAGCAACAACCACATTACAATGCAGGCATATATATAGAGTGCGAGGCCATGTGAAAGATGAGATGTGGTTGGAGACACACCATCGCCAAACACTGGCCGCTGATGTTCAACGCCGTCGTAGGCTGCGGGCCCACCAAGCTGAACATTCAGCGCACCAGCCATGGCCGCTTCCGGCCAACCCGCATTGGGGGAGGCATGCTTGGGGGCATCGCGCCACATCACCCGCCAACCGCCGCGTCCCACCAGCGCAATTAAAACACCCGAGATCCGCGCGGGGATAAGGTTCAAGAGATCATCCGTGCGCGCAGCCGCCCAGCCAAAATCGCGCCAGCGCTCTTCTTTATGGCCCACCAAACTATCGGCCGTGTTCATGGCTTTATAAATAAAGAGGCCAGGCAAGCCGCCGACACAGAACCAGAACACCGGCGCCACAACACCATCGTTGAAACTTTCAGCCAAGCTTTCCAGCGCGGCGGCGGCAACACCGTTTTCATCAAGCGATTGCGTATCTCGGCCCACAATTTTGCCAACAGCATCACGCGCCGCCATGATGTCATTGTCCTTCAACGCTTGCGCGACTGCGGCCACATGATCATAAAGACTGCGTTGCGCCAAACCCACTGTCGCAATGATGACAACACAGACGCTTGGCAAGGCTTGCAAAGCATAGCCAGCCGATCCCGCAAGGGCGATCAATACAACAACCAGAGCAATGCCATTAAATATTTTCGCAAACCGCAAGAGTTTGGGGTTATTCCAACGCGTCTCAAGCGCGTTGATCACTTTGCCAACCCACACGACAGGGTGCGGTATACGCTGATGCAGTGCATCTGGATAGCCGACAGCCGCCTCGAGAATCAACGCCGTCAGAACAAGTGCGGGGTCAAACACGCCGTCCTACAATTTCAATCAGTGGGCCAGAAGCACCATGGCTGAAGCGCGCGTCGATCCCATACGCTTGGGCAAGCACTTCAGGTGTTAAGGCCGTGGCGGCATTGTCATCGGCCAGAACTTTACCGCCAGACAAAATCAATATGCGATCAGCAATCCGCAGTGCCATAGAGAGGTCATGCAGTGTAATAATCACGCCGCGTTTCTGATCGTGTGCCAGTTTGCGGAAGAGATCAGCTGCATCTAACTGATGCCCAGGATCAAGTCCTGTCAGCGGCTCATCGGCCAACAGCCATTCCGGCTGACCTGCTAAAGCGCGCGCGAGCAAGACGCGAGACCGTTCACCGCCAGATAATGTTTGCACATTGCGATGCTCAAGATCGAGCGTATCGGTCAATTCTAATGCACGCGTCACAATAGCATCATCATCTTGACTCAAACCGCGCGCACCCAAAAACGGTGTACGTCCCAAGCCGACGAGCGTACGCGCTTCCACCGCCCAGGCGATCTCGGGGATCTGCGGCAGGAAGCCGATACGTTGCGCCCTTTGACGTGCGGGCAAGCGGTAAATGTCAACATCGCCCAGCTTCACGCCACCTGCGTCAGGTTTCCTAATGCCAGCCAAGCACGTCAGGAGGGTCGATTTACCCGCACCATTAGGACCAATGATCGCCGTGACTTGGCTATGCGCGAACGTTGCACTGACGCCCCGCAGAACGTCCTTCGTTCCAAAGCTAACATGGGCTTCCTGCACTGAAAGATAAGTCATGCGAGCCACTTCTTCATGCGAGTCTCCGGCGCATCTTCAAAAGCAGTCCTAAGAAGAATGGCCCGCCTAAGATCGCCATCGCCACACCCAACTTCACTTCAGCCGCAGATGGTGTGAGGCGCACAGCAATGTCAGCGGCCAACAAAATCACTGCGCCAGCAAGGCCGCTGGGGATTAACAAAGCACTGGGCTTTGCGCCCACCAAAGAACGCATCAGATGCGGCGTGACCAAGCCGACAAAGCCGATCACGCCCGTGACAGCCACGCTGGCCCCCGCGGCTAAGCCCACACCCAACGCAATAAGGCCTCGGATCTGCGCCAAGTTAATGCCCAATGATCGCGCGCCCACATCCCCTAAAGTCAAGGCATCCAGCGCGCGAATGGTGAATAGTAACAACACGCACCCAACCACCACGAAGGGCGCTGCCATGGTGAGATCACCCAGGCTGCGATCCGTCAAAGAGCCCATCAGCCAGTTCACGATCTCATTCACGGCCCAAGGATTTGGCGCCAAGTTCAACGCCAGTGAAAAGCCTGCTGTGGCAACCGAGTTCAACACAGCACCTGCCAGAATAAATGTCAGCACGCTGGATGTTGCGCCTGAGAGCAACAACAACATGCCAACCCCCAACATCGCCCCCAACATCGCCCCCAAGGGCAGCACATAGGGCATCGTGCCCGCCACACCGAGATAAAGCGTCAATACCGCACCAAGAGCAGCCATAGATGACACACCCAACACTGCGGGGTCCGCCAAAGGATTACGCGTGTAACCTTGCAGTACTGCACCACAGAGACCCAACGCAAAGCCGACCATGATTGCGAGCAATGTGCGCGGAAGGCGTAATTCTAGAATAATCACCCAGCCCGGATCATCGCCCATGGTCGTCCAAGCTTGCCACGGCACCCACACTTTGCCCGCCGCCACGCTGACAACGCTGAGTGCAATGATGGCCGCAATCAGAAGCGCATATAAAAGCGTGCGAGACATTTCCCTCATGGATGGGCCGCCAGATATTTTGTGCGCGCAGCCGCCAGCGCCGCAGAAGATTCGATCAATACAGGGCCGCCGCAGTAAAGATATTTATCTGGAAACACAGCGCGCATCATCTGACCCGATACTTTTTGCAACGCCGGATGCAACAACACCAAATCAGCCCAGGTGCGTTTGCCTGTTGTAATGTCTTCCGCCAGAAGAACCTGTGGCGGATGATTGATCAGGCGCTCCAACTCAACACTACCCCATTTGCCAATGCCAAGATTTTGGCCCGCTACGTTTTCAAAACCTGTGTGGTTCATCAGTTCCGCTGCCAAGGTTCCAGCGCCCGGCACAATACCGTTGCGCTGCAACACTACGGCACGCACTTTGGGGGCATCGGCTGGAGCACGTGCAGCTTCTAACGCCACATGAATGCGGGCAATAACCTCTTCAGCTTTCTCTTCTCGGCCAATCAAGGCGGCAATCTCACGGATTTGTGCGATGCTTTGGTCAATTTTCTCCGGCACGGGAAAAAGCTTCGTTTCAATACCCAGTGTTTTAAGGGCATTGCGCGTCGCCAACGATGAGTGCCCACTTGTCAAAACCAAATCTGGCTTCAGCGCAATTACCTCTTCTGCGCTCTCATATGTATAAGGCAAGGTCTGTGCGATTTCAGTAATGGTCGAGCCCCCGGGCAAGCGTGAGTAGTGGCTGATGCCGGCAATCTGCTCGCGCTCTGCAATGTGCACCAAAACCGTATCCAGGCACGGGTTCAGCGACACCACGCGCACAGCGGCCTGGGCTGATGCTGCGAACATCAGTGCTGTTAAGGCGACCGTGATAAGCGCGCGGCTCTGCATCAGAAGTCGACCCCCTTCTGCACTTTCATGCCTTGCTCGAATGGGTGTTTCACCGCCTTCATTTCCGTCACCAAATCCGCCATGGCGATCAGATCAGGGTGCGCGTTGCGACCAGTCAGGCACACATGCTTATCCAGCGGACGCTCTTTCAAGGTCGCTAATACATCGGCGATATTCAGATACTCGTAACGTAGCGCGATATTGATTTCGTCTAGCAGAACGAAGTCTAAATGAGGATCGGCGATCATGGCCTTGGATGTGGCCCAGGCCGCTTCAGCGGCAGCAATATCACGGGCGCGGTCTTGCGTTTCCCACGTAAAACCTTCGCCCATCACTTCGTAACGCACTTGGTCAGGGAACTTGGCAAAGAACTGCCGCTCGCCGGTTTTCCATTTGCCTTTAATATATTGCACGATACCAACGTGCATGCCCCAGCCCAGCGCGCGTGCAACCATGCCGAACGCCGCCGTAGACTTGCCCTTACCATCGCCGGTGTTCACAATCAAAAGGCCGCGCTTTTCCGTTTTCGTGCGCATCAATTCCGTGCGCTCAGCCTTTAAGGCTTTCATGGCCTCGGCATGCAGGCGGTTTTTTTCTGTCTCATCAGTCATGAGCAATAGTCCAAAGCGGCCGTAAGACGTGGCCAGTGTGATGATCCCGGCAACCCAAAGCGCAACCATGTCGGGTGACCATCAAACGCACGCACCAAAATGCCGCGGGCTGCGAGAATGCGAAATATATTGTGTGCATCGGGCCGCGCAACGAGGCGAAAGAGCGCAGTCCCGCCGACAATACTAAAACCATGCCTGATCAACAGTTGATCGAGTTGCTGGGCTTCAGTAGCCAAACGATTACGCATTTGCGTCTGCCAGTTCGTGTCTGCATAAGCTGCGGTGCCCATAGTCACAGCATCCGCACTGATCGGCCAGTCGCCAACCAGCTTACGCAGCTTGGCAACGATGGAAGGATCAGCAACTACGAACCCCAAACGTACGCCAGGCAACCCAAAGAATTTACCGAATGAGCGTAGGACAATGATATTGCGATGCGCATGCGCCGCGACACTTAAGCCAGGCGTGAGATCACCAAACGATTCATCAACAATAACCCATTTGTTTTTGATGATAGCAATGTCACTGGGCTTGGCGATTTTACCATCAGGATTATTGGGGTTCACCACAACAATCGCCTCCGCCGAAGCCGTGAGAGCATTCTCATAAACTACGCACTGTATATCTGTGCCTGCAGCGGTCCACGCTTCTGCATGTCCGCTGTACGTTGGCGAGGCAATCGCAACAGATTGCGCGCGAAGAATATACGGTAACAGACGCAGCGCACTATCTGCGCCGCTCACCGCTATCACATGAGCCGGATCAACACCAAACACACGTGCTGCGACCGCTTCCAGTCTCATGATGTCAGATGGATCAGGCAGTGATGCTAATGTATCCACACCGGATCGCGTACCCGACCATGGGTGGGGATTAACGCCTGTCGATAAATCAAGCCATGGCGTTGGCGCATGCGGGAATACGTTTTGCGCATCCCGCAAACGACCACCGTGACGGGTGAAGAGAGCCAATCCCTCTTCACCGTCTGTCACATGCTTAGAATTTTGCGCGGATACCGGCAAATGCGCCTCGCCCTGGTGAGCCGTAGTTACGCGTGGTTGCGTACTCTTTATCAAACAGGTTCTCGATACGGCCGTAAACCTCGACCGTTTCGGTGATCGGCACCGACGCACGGATGTCAACCAATGTGTAATGCTCTAGCACGAACGAGTTGGCGGCGTTATCGAAGGTATTGCCGACATAACGTAAGCCAACGCTGGTCGACACATCTTGCGGCCACAGGTACGACACCCACAAATTGCCCATATTCTTGGGGCGGCGAGCCAAGGCTTTGCCACGGTTTGCGCTGCCAATCGAGTCATTCTCTGTATCAGTATACGTGTAGTTGGCTTGCAGGGTCAGTTGCTCGAACTTCGCCGAAGCCGCCAACTCAACACCGTCCGCTTTGGTGCGCGCAGTGTTGTCGTAAACACCCGACTTACCAGGTGTGCACAGCACGTTGGCACTGGGGCAAGAGACGAAGTCGATCTGGTTTGTGGTATTGCGCTTAAACCAAGTGGCCGACAACACAATGGCATCATCCAGGAAATGCTGCTCGATGCCCGCATCGTAGCTTTCAGCTTCTTCCGGATTCAAACGCGTGTTGCCGTAGATGCTGTAGAGTTGATACAGCGTCGGCGCCTTGAAGCCTTCGCCGTAGCTGGCCCGCAAGATGGTGTCACCATCGTTGAACATCCACGCTGCAGCCGCTTGACCCAGCGTTTGTTCGCCGAAGGTGTCGTGATCATCATGACGTAAGCCACCGGTCAAGGTCAGACCTGTGACGATTTCACCCTGCACTTGAGCATAGCCGCTGGTGATTTCAGCCTTGGCTGTAGATGGCGTCGGGTTTGGTGTAGTTGCGCTAGGTGACGCGGTACGGAACTTTGAGTTCTCGTTCTCCACACCGAATACAGCTGACCAGCCTTCGACGATTTCAAGCGTACCTTGGTATTCGAAACGCTTGTTTTTACCAGCGGCATCGAACGTCACAGTGGTGTTGGCTTGGGCCGGATTAAAGTTATCACGGTCCGTGTCAGTGTAGGCATAGCCAACACGGTTTTGCAGGCGACCTTCGAACAAACCAAAGTTCAAGCCTGTGTAACCCACAAACTCTTTCGTTTTGCCATATTCGGCGGTGTCAGCAAACGTGAAGGTAGGGGCCGGGAAACCATCGAACTCGTTGCGTCCGTCGGAGTACACAGCGCGCGCATCCAATGACACACCTTCAGTCACATCAAAGCGTAGACGACCGCTTAAGCCAGTATTGCGATAGCTGTCTTCTTCCGTGCCATTCACATACGATGAAATGCCATCTGTTGTGTAATGACTGCCAGCCAAACGCCAGACCAAACGATCTGACTTGCCGCCGACAGCACCTTTGATTGAGCCGGTTTCGCGCGAACCACCTTCGATGCTCACGTTGCCTTCGAGCTCTGTGGTCGGCACTGCGGTTTGAATACTGACAACGCCACCGATGGCTTGGCTACCCCAAAGTGTCGATTGCGCACCGCGCAGAATTTCGATGCGCTCAACATCGCCGCTGAGCAGGTTCGCAAAGTTATAGCCACCGCCTGTAGATGACGGATCGTTCAGTTTCACTCCATCGATAAGCACGACGGTTTGATCGGTTTCAGCACCACGGATACGCAAGGATGTTGAGCCCCCGACGCCGCCGTTCCGCGAGAACGAAACACCTGGCGTTTGCGTAATCAGATCAGAGACCACAATACTTTGTGTGGCTTTGAGAACATCAGCATTCAGCACTGTGACGGATGCGCCTACTTTATAAAGCGGTTGCGGTGCGCGTGCGGCCGTCACCACAAACTCCTCGATGGGCGAAGATGTGGCACCGCCGAAGCCCGCCGTACCGCCAGCATCATCAGCTAGGGCTGCGGTTGCGATTACACACGGCGACAGCGCCGTAAATGCTAGTAAAGTCGAGATACGTTTCATGGTCTTTAGTCTTCCTTCGTGACGACGAAAAGCGCGAGCACGACGAACGAAACCTGAAACGAAAATTCGCAGCAGACGTCGCCCGCAGTTACACACGCGGTTACAAACAAACTGCCGTCACACGGGAAAACCCGTTCGCGCGACACACCCCGGACGAACGAAGGACGACTGCAAAAGGCAGGTCTCCTGGCTCGCGGGTCGGTGTCTAAAGGCGCATCACCTTCCCGGGTTTCCCCAGTGGTATTTGATGCACAGACTCGCCGCTTACAGTTGCGGGGGCAGCCCAGGTTTTACACCTAAGTTCCCTTTTGATCCTCTTATCGAGGAACCTCTTGCATTCCTCCTTGTATATGGTGCATCGCAAGCGGTCAACGCGGAGCAGATCATGGCTTTTACAGTGGTTCTCGGTGGTGCCCGGTCAGGCAAAAGCGCCTATGCGCAACAGGAAGCCGAACGTTTAGGCCTTGGCTGCATCATGATTGCGACAGCGGAAGCACTGGATGCAGAGATGCACGCCCGCATTGTCCAACACCAAGCCGAGCGTGGCCCCCAATGGCGTACCGTTGAAGCGCCGGTTGATTTGGTAAAAGCCATTTCATCACTGCAGCCGGGTGATGTTGCGGTTGTCGATTGCTTGACACTCTGGGTCAGCAACTTACTCATGCGGGAGAGGGACATAAATGTTGAGAGTGCAGCACTGGAAGTGGCGCTCTGCAAAACACCGGCGACTGTTTGGGTGGTTTCAAACGAAGTGGGTTGGGGCATTGTCCCCGACAACGCGCTTGCGCGTCAGTTTCGCGATGTGTGTGGGCGGCTACATCAAAGGTTAGCGAAAGCCGCCGATCATGCGGTTCTGGTTGTCGCAGGCTTGCCGACCCAGCTGAAATAGCGCGTCAGCTTTTCTTCACAAATTCGGCGCGCAGGACCAAGCCTTTGATGCCATCATACTTGCAGTCGATTTCTTGATCGTCGCCAGTCAAACGAATGGATTTAATCACCGTGCCGCGCTTCAATGTCGTACCGGCGCCCTTCACTTTCAGATCTTTGATGAGGGTGACTGAGTCACCATCAGCCAGTAGGTTGCCAGCTGAGTCACGCACCTCGACAACGGTCGGCGCCGCATTGACTGCAGCACGCGCGGCCAGCTCGCTGGCTGGCAACCATTCGCCCGAAGCTTCATCATAAACATAGTCGTCGTTATCACTGCTCATAGAACCCTCGGCGCTGGATAGGCCGCCTGCTTACGGCCTAGATGGCGATAAGTCCAGCTTTGGCCTATAGTTGGGCCATGAATACATTCAAATCACGCATTGCATCGTCTGAGCATCTGGTCGGCACATTTATGCGTGCGCCTTCGCCTATTGTTGGGGATGTGCTGAGCCGCACCAATCTGGATTTTGTGTGCATTGATTCCGAACACGCACCTTTTGGCCCATTAGAGATCGACACATGTTTGATGCCGTTTCGCGCATCACAAAAGCCTGTATTGGTCCGCATTGCTGCCTTTGAACCGCGTCTGATTTTAAGTGCATTAGACAGTGGCGCGATCGGCATTCTGGTGCCTCATGTCACATCGGCTCAACAAGCTCGAGATATTGTTGCGGCTTCGCACTTTGGTCCTGGTGGGCGCGGGTACGCCAGTTCATCGCGCGCCGCACACTACGGCCTCAAGCCCATGGCTGAGCACTTAAGAGACAGTGCAGTCAACACCACCATCATCGTGCAAATCGAAGATATCGACGCGCTGGAAGCGCTAGACGAAATCGCTGCTGTCGATGGCATTGATGGCCTGTTTGTGGGCCGTATGGATTTAACTGTCGCTTTAGGCGCCTCGACCCCACACGCGCCACGTGTTTTAGCGGCTGTCCAGAGCGTGTGTGATGCGGGACGCAAACACAAGAAAGCGGTCGGAATGTTCACACCAACGGTCGAGGAAACGGCGCAGTGGAAGAAAGAAGGGGCCAGCTTTTTTATTCTGGGTTCCGATTTGGGCTTTATCAGTACCAGTGCGAACACTCTTAAAACAGCTTTCGACAAAGCAGTTTAAAGAAGTCCCACAGCACCATCCCACGCCAGTTTCGCACCGATCAGGCACAGCAGTGCGTAAATAAGATTGTAAAAGCGCGCGGCGGGCACGCGCTTCACCAACTCAACACCGCCCCATGTCGACAGCATCGCCAGCGGGCACAGCACTGAGGCTGTGCTTAAGTTTTCCGTTGTGAACTGGCCCAGCCAGAAATAGGGCGCGACTTTGATGAGATTGATGATCGCAAAAAATACACTGGTCGTGCCCGCAAAAATCAAGGGCGGCAAACGTTGCGGTAGCACATAGACCTGATACGGCGGCCCGCCCGCGTGGGCAATCATACTGGTGAAACCACTGACAGCGCCCCAAAACCACCCAGCAACAACATTGGGCGGCGCTTGTTCTGGAACATTTTGGCGACGGCTGAGCCACCATTGGCGCGCGGCAAACGCCATGGAGATCATGCCCACGGCCAGTTCCACGGCAGCATCGGAGACGTACGCGGCTAGCGCATACCCCAGGGCAATTCCCAAGCATGCACCGGGCACCAACAACATAAGGTTGCGTTTATCGAAGCTACGCCGATAAGCGTAAACGCCCACCGCATCCTGCGCGATCAGGATCGGCAGCATGATAGCTGCAGCCTGAACAGGCGAGATCACCAACGCCATAAGGGGCAAGGCCAGCACACCCATTCCGGTGAAGCCGCCCTTGGACAAACCAAGGAGAATCACTGCCGGAACGGCCGCCATATAAAAGGGGAGCGTGTCGATCATGGAAAAACGGTCTTGGCGCTATGATGAAGCGGTGTCAAGTTACGCCATAAGCAATCAAGACTGAACTAGAGTAAGGGCCACTTTTCTCGTGCCGTCACGTCCGAAGAAGTCAACGCGAACTGGGTCGACGACGAAGGCCCGCCTTCCCGCCGCGACTGCCGCCAAAGCAAAACGCAGACCGACCATCAACGATATCGCCCGCATGTCTGGCGTATCGAAGAAGACGGTATCGCGCATTATCAATGACTCACCCGTCGTCAATGAAGAGACGCGTGCGAAGGTAAAGCAGATTATCGCCGAGACGGGGTACGTGCCCGACCCGCAAGCGCGAGGCTTAGCATTTCGCAAGTCCTTCCTGATCGGCATGATCTACGACAACCCCAGCGCTGAATACGTTGTCAGCATGCAAAAGGGCATTCTCAGCGCCATTGAAGGGACGAGCTTTCAATTGGTTGTACGCCCTTGCGACCGTGCAAAATCAAGCTTTTTAAGCGATATGCGCACCTTTGTTGAACGGCAACGTCCTTTCGGTGTGCTGTTGCCACCATCGGTTTCTGAAGACGAAGGCTTGGCGAAAGTCTTGCGTGAATTGAACTGCGACTATGTGCGCATTGCCTCAGTTTCACTTGATCAGCACGACGTGATGTTGGTGACCAATGACCACAAAGGCGGCTATGAAGCCGGACAGCATTTAGCTGGGCTCGGTCATAAAATCATTGCGCACGTCTCGGGTCCGCGCACGTTCCGCTCTGTGCATGAACGCAAACAGGGTTTTGCCAAAGCGCTAAAAGGACATGGCTTAGACTTGCTCGAAAAATACGTGATCGAAGGTGCGTATACGTTCGAATCAGGGTTAGCGTGTGGGCAGAAGTTGTTCGCGATGAACCCGCGTCCTACGGCTGTATTTGCTGGCAATGATGAAATGGCCGCAGGCATTTATCGTGCAGCGCGTGATCATGGTTTGGAGATTCCGCGTGATTTGTCTGTCATCGGCTACGATGACTTCCCGACTTCACTGCGCCTATGGCCATCCCTTACGACCGTACGCGTGCCGGTCGAAGAGATCGGTCGTTTGGCGGCGACCATGCTCATCAAGAAAACCGGTGTGCCGCATTCGGAAATTATGCCGACACTGACGTTGCGCGATTCAACGGCAAAGCCTGTGTAAGCTCCCTCACGGCCCCTGTTAATAACAGAAAATAACAGGGGGATTGTGGGGATCGCGTGAATTGCGTGGTGGGATTTTTTGCACTGCAAATCCCAAGCAAATTCCAAATTCGCCCACCTGCAAACGCGCTTGTCTTGCTTTATGACACCGGTTACCGTATAGGCGGTTTCATCTGTCAAAATCTGCGCTCATACTCACATCCGCGCGTCTTCAGCGAGAACACCGCCATGTACAAAAAGATTTATCACGCAACACACCCCGACATGATGGATGGGGCCGACAATGACCAACTGCGCGAGCGCTATTTGATTGACGGTCTGTTTCAGCCCGATCAAGTGACGCTGAACTATTCCCACAATGAGCGGTTCGTCATTGGCGGCGCTGCCCCCGTGAACAAAGTGATTGCGCTGCCAACCCAGCAAGAACCGGAAGCCGCCAAAGGCTTGCCGTTCTTGGATCGCCGCGAGCTTGGGGTTGTGAACGTCGGCGCGGGTGACGGCAAAGTGGTCGTGGACGGCGTGACATATGACTTGAAGCCGCGCGATGGCCTTTACGTGCCCAAAGACACCAAAGAAGTCACATTCGCTTCGGTCGATAAAACCAAGCCGGCGCAATTCTACTTGGCCAGCACGCCGGCCCACGCGCGGTATGAAACCAAGCACATATCCATCGACAAGGCTGTACCGCTGGAGCGCGGCTCGCTGGCCACATCGAATGAGCGCACGATTTATCAGTACATCGTCCCCGCCACCTGCAAGTCGGCACAGTTGTTGTTGGGCTTAACGATCCTCAAAACCGGTAGCGTATGGAACACCATGCCGCCGCACCTGCACGACCGCCGCTCAGAAGTGTATTTCTACTTTGGCCTTGAGAACGATGACCGCGTGTTCCACTTCATGGGCGAGCCCGATGCAGCGCGCCATATTATTGTGGCCAACAACGAAGCAGTTGTGTCGCCGCCGTGGTCGATCCACATGGGCTCAGGCACGCGCAGCTACAACTTCATCTGGGCCATGGGCGGTGAAAACCTGGATTACACCGACATGAACGTGCTCGATATCTGCCAACTGAAGTAAGCAGAAAATAGAATGTCCGCCGATCTGTTCAGCTTGAAGGGCCGCACGGCCATTGTTACGGGCGCTAACACAGGCCTCGGCCAAGGCTTGGCGATTGCCTTATCTCAGGCCGGGGCCAGCATTGCGCTTGTCAGCCGCTCTGCGCCTGATGAGACCGTGAAAGCCATTCAAGCCATCGGCGGCAAAGTGCATGTGATACAGGCAAGCTTAGATACGCTAGAGCCCATCGAGCGCATTGTGGCTGAAACCAAAAGTGCCTTCGGCAGCATTGATATTCTGGTGAATAACGCTGGCACCATTCGCCGCGCCGATGCGCTGGAATTCTCTGAAGCCGACTGGGACGCCGTCATGGGCGTGAACCTGAAAACCGTATTCTTCCTCAGCCAAGCCTGCGCCAAGGAAATGGTAGCGAGCAAGCGCGGCGGCAAGATTATCAACATTGCTTCAATGCTGTCGTTCCAGGGCGGTATTCGGGTGGCATCGTACACCGCCAGCAAAAGCGGTGTGGCGGGCCTGACCAAACTGCTTGCGAATGAGTGGGCCAGCAAAGGCATTAACGTGAATGCCATCGCGCCCGGTTATTTTGAGACCAACAACACCGACGCTTTAAGAAAAGACGAAAGCCGCAACCGGGATATCTTGGCGCGCATTCCGGTCGGTCGTTGGGGCAAACCCGATGACTTGGGTGGGGCCGCAGTGTTCTTAGCCTCGCGCGCATCAGATTACGTTCACGGCATTACGCTGCCGGTCGATGGCGGTTGGCTCGCGCGTTAGCGCTTCTTCTTTTTCATTTCCTACCGCTCAGTATCCTTATTGCACTGCAAAAATTTTTCGCATTGCACAAAGTATAAATGCAACAGCGCCTGAAAATTCGCGCTCAACTTCACCTAAGCATCTTGTCAGCACACACGTGGCAGCATTAGTGTCAGTGATACCGGTGTCAGCGACCGTTACGCTGTGAAATGACACCGGTATCATTTGAGGGAAAGTGGTGTTTTCTGTGCGTTCGTCCTGGGAGGGATTAAGTTCGCACAGGGAAGATCAGCATCTTGGTCTTTAGGGGAGGATATCGATGGACCGGAGTACATCTCCGATCGCCAGCTACCGCGTTGGCGCATCAACAGCCGTAATCGCATGGGCGCTATCTATGGCAGCACCCGCTGCAATGGCCCAGCAAACCGCACAAGCCGATAGCGACAACAAGTTGGAAGAAATCGTTGTCACGGGTTTCCGTTCAAGCTTGGCCAAAGCCATCGACTTAAAGCGCGATGAAGACAGCCAATTCGACGCGATCTTGGCGGAAGACATCGGCAAATTCCCGGACCTGAACTTATCAGAATCCATTCAGCGCATCGCCGGTGTAGCGATCACGCGCGATGGCGGCGAAGGCCGTCAAATTTCGGTGCGTGGCTTAGGGCCGCAGTTCACACGCATCCGCATCAACGGCATGGAAGCGTTGACCACCGCAGGCGGCACAGATGCCACGGGCGGCACCAACCGCGGCCGGTCGTTCGACTTCAACATCTTTGCATCTGACCTCTTCAACTCGATCGGCGTGCGCAAAACCGCCGAAGCGACGACAGAAGAAGGTTCGTTAGGTGCAACCGTTGACCTGCAGACGGCCCGCCCCTTCGATTATGACGGCTTCCGGTTCGCGGCCTCAGCACAAGGCGGCTACAACGACCTGTCGGAAAAATTCAATCCACGTACCTCGGCTTTGGTGTCGAACACCTGGCATGATGGTGATTTCGGTGCATTGCTTTCTGCCTCGTACACCAAGCGCAAAATCTTAGACAACGGCACGTCAACTGTTCGCTGGGCTACTGGCAACGCGTTTGCACCGGGTTTTGCGAGCGCCCCCGCCGGAACAACACTTGCCGCAGTGAACGCAGCTTACCACCCGCGCTTCCCGCGGTTTGACCAGTACAAGGCGGAACAAGAGCGTTTGGGTTTAACAGCTTCCGTGCAATGGCGCCCGACCGATAAGACCTTGGTGACGGTCGACGGCTTGTACGCTGACTTCGACGGCACGCGTGAAGAGCAATTCTTGGAAGCGCCCTCCTTCAGCGTGGGCGGTGCGTGCACAGCAGCTAACATTTCCACCACTTGCGGCATTGCGAATACGGCCGTCACGGCTGCGACCATCGACAGCAGTAACACGCTCGTGGCGGGTACCTTCAATAACGTCGACTTGCGTGTTGAAGACCGCTTCGACGTACTGGAAACAAAGTTCACACAGCTGAACATTCAGGCCGAGCATGAATTCAGTGACATGTTGAAGGGCCATATCATCGCGGGCACCTCGAAATCGGATCACGATAACCCGATCCAAACCACGGTGACCCTCGATCAGTTCAACGTGCAAGGCTACAGCTACGACTACAGCAAAGGGCGCGTGCCGCTGATTAGCTACGGCAATGCGCAACTCACCAACCCAGCGGCTTGGACACTCACCAGCATTCGTTTGCGCCCGCAAACAGCATTGAACGAATACGATACCCTCAAAGGTGGCTTTGAGCTGAAGCCGAATGACATTTTCAAATTCAACGCTGGCGTTGACTGGAAGAAATACAACTTCGAAACCACCGAGCAACGCCGCTCGATCGGCACCACCACCAACCAAGAAAGTGTCATACCTGCGGCCTTGGCAGCCATTCCGGTCGCAAACTATAGCAAGGTCATTAACTTCAAAATTAAGGGCTTAGGTGCACCAGCAGGCAATGTGACCGCGTGGTTGGTGCCGAACTTAGACGTGGCGCAGAACGTTTTAAGCTTCTACGACCAAACGGCTTATAACGGCGCGTTCCGGTTGGGCCGCGAACCGGCCCTGACGAATAACAACCAAGTCGGCGAGAAAGACTTCGGCGGTTACGTGCAAGGCAGCTTTGTCACGGAAGTCGGTGACGGCATGACCTTGCGGGGCAATGCCGGCGTGCGTTACGTCGAGACAAAGCAATCCACTCGTGGCTTTGCCTTTGTGGGCGGCAGCACCAATGAAATTAGCGTCGAGCGTAAATACGACGATTGGCTGCCATCTGCGAACTTGGTGTTTGAACCGATTGATGAGTTCATCATTCGCGGGTCGGCAGCCCGGGTGATGGCACGCCCCAACCTGGGCAACTTGCCGCCAGGTGCGACAGTGAGTGTGTCTGGCTCAACGCGCACCGTGTCAGCGGGTAACCCGAACCTCGATCCGTTCCGGGCCAATGCTTATGACTTGTCATTCGAATGGTACCCTGAGACCGGCACCATCTTGTCGTTGGCCTTGTTCAAAAAGGACATCATCAACTTCGTCCAGACACTGTCGACGAGCGGCACGTTCAGCTCCAACCCGTTTGGTTTGCCGGACAGCGTGGCCATTGCGGCCTGCGGCAACGTTCCAGGTTGCAGCCCCTCATCTCAATGGAACTTCTCAGCGCCGTTTAACACGCCAGGCGGAAATTTGAAGGGTTACGAAGTCAGCTACCAACAACCGTTCAAGTTCTTACCGGGCCTGTTAGCGAACACCGGCGTGCTGTTGAATTACACGCGCGTGAAGTCGTCTATCGACTACTACAATGCCTCGGCTGTGGTTATTGCGACGACCGATCTGACAGGCTTGTCGCGCAAATCGTATAACACCACACTGTATTATGAAGATGAGTTGTGGAGTGCCCGTGTTTCCGCAGCTTACCGTTCAAAGTACTTCACACGCATTCCGGGCCAAGAAGCAGGCACGGATAAAGACGGCACCAACTCGACCTTCAACGTCGATGCGTCGATCCAATACTCGTGGAACGACAATCTGAAGTTTACGTTGGAAGGCGTGAACCTGACCGACGAGTACTCTGATCAATTCAACGATTCTGCGAACCGACTCACGTTCCGTCACCACACGGGCCGCGAGTTCTTGCTGGGCGTACGTTACACTTACTAGCGTTGTAAGTTTTAAAGCACGCCGATTCCCACCTTCGGCCGCAGCACATTCGTCTGCGGCCGATTTTTTTGACCATTCATATATTTCATCCCTTTCCTTCTGGCGTAAAATGGGGACAAACTTACAATCTCACGCCAACATGCCTTGCCGAGAAAGTTTAAGCTCATGGGTCGCGTTGTCTGCTTTGGCGAAGTCCTGCTGCGTATGGCAGCCCCTGGCCACCAAGTTTTTTTGCAATCACCAACCTTGGACGTGCACTTAGGCGGGGCTGAAACCAATGTCGCCGCATCGCTGGCGCGCTTTGGGCACAAGACATCCATGGTTAGCACGTTGCCCGACAACCCGGTGGGCCGCGCCGTATTGGGCGAATTACGCCGCCACGGTATCGACACCACTTATGTACAAACCGGCGCGGGCCGCATGGGGCTTTACTTCGTGACGATGGGCGCGACGTTGCGCCCCACGGAAGTCACCTATGATCGCGCGCACTCTGCCTTTGCAGATGCCGACCCGGAACGTGTGAACTGGGATGAGATTTTGAAAGGTGTAGATTGGTTTCACCTGTCCGGTGTTACGCCTGCATTAGGAGCCAATGGTTCTAAAGCTGCGCAGCGTGCGGCCGATGCCGCACGGCGTTTGAATATTCCAGTGTCGTTTGATGGAAATTTCCGCGCAAAACTTTGGGCCGCATGGAACGGCGATGCGCCAAACATTTTACGCGGGCTGATGACCAACGCTGACTTGGCCTTCATTGATGATCGCGATGTGAATGTGATGCTGGGCCACAAATGCACGGCCACAGAGGGCACGGCACGCCGTCGTGCGGCTGCCACAGCCGCCTTCACCGCCTTTCCGCAACTGAAACGCATTGCCTGCACCTTGCGGGTCACGGGGGCCACAAACCAACACCAATTGTGCGCCGTGATGTTTACGCGCACCGGTGAATACCGCACGAAAAGCTACGACCTCGATGGCGTTGTCGATCGCATTGGCGGTGGCGATGCTTTTGCCGCTGGCGTATTACACGGCCTAATGAGCGGCCTGGATGATGCCGCCGCGTTGGAATTCGGTCTTGCGGCGGCATGCGTGAAGCACTCGTACCCTGGTGATATCAACCTCGCGACCGTTGCCGAAGTGCAAGATTTGCTGACCGGCGCAGGCGGAGATATCCGGCGTTAAATTCACAGCATGTTGAAAGATGGATTCCCGCGTTCGCGGGAATGACGGATTGATTTTGGTGCCCAAGCCGTTGAATTAACACTTCATGTCACCCCCGCGAAAGCGGGGGTCCATCTATCCAAATGCTAATATGTCCCTTTCTGGATGAACGGTACTTTCGCGAACAAGCGTCGTTCATCGCCGCGCGGGTCACTGGCTAAACTTGGCGACACATCAAAAATCATCGTCTTGCGCGTGCTTAACTCATACGGCGTCCAAGCTGGAATGCCCGGGTGATTGGGATCTCCAGTCTTTGCAAAATTCAGGAATGCGTTGCTGATTTGCTCTGACACATTACGCGCATCAGCGCTATTGCCGGACAATGCATTTGTTTGCGCCGTATTGCGAAAAGCCAATGGAATATCCAACGTGTGCGCCGCCCCATACACACCGCCATCAACCGGTGAGCGCCAGTTGAGCTGATACATGAACACTGGCGCACCAGCAACGGCACGCATTTCCGCTTCGATCAATGCGCCGCGCCAAGATCTGCCCGCTGTTGTCGCCGCAAAGTAAATCTCAATCGGGTTCGCATTGGGATAGAGCTTGCGGTACTCCGCCACCACCATGTTCGCATCAATATCCACGCGCATCTCGATGGAGAGGCGTGCAGGCAGCGTATCCCACGTCAACTGAAACACAGACGCATCATTGCGGAAGAAAAAGCGCGTTTCATCTAATGTATTGCCGATCATCATTGGGATGTTGTGCGATTGCGGCGGCGCATCAGGGTAAAACGGGTGACGCGGCAAAGCGCCTTCATCCAACACCGGCCCCCAGTAGATGTTACTGCGCGGCACTGTGGGGTCGGGTGTGGCCATGGCGACAATCAGCTTCTCCAGCGGCACATTTACGACGTCGCCCGCACGTTCCTTGGGGATATTCAGTTTATCCAAGAACGCCAGCGCGCGTGTCGTGGCTGCATAAGGCCCCGAGGCCGTGACCTGCTGACCACTCATGGTGATGGCGCGATGAAATAGACCTTTCGCTGCTGGCATGGCCATAAGAGTTGCGATTTTTGCGCCACCGCCCGACTGGCCAAACACCGTGACACAATTAGGATCGCCCCCAAAATTGGCGATGTTGTCGCGCACCCATTCCAACGCGAGCACAAGATCAAGAATGCCAATATTGCCTGATGACACAAATTCAGGGCCCGCAAGTTTCGCAAGAAAGAGATGTGCCAACACCGCCAAACGATGATTGACAGTGACGATCACCACATCGCCATGGCGGCATAGGTTTACGCCGTCATAAATGGGATCAGAGCCTGAGCCATTGCTGAACTCGCCGCCGTGGAAATACACCATCACTGGGCGTTTTGCTTTGTCGGCAACAGATGGCGTCCAGACATTGAGATACAGGCAGTCTTCGCTCATCGGCCCTGCGTCACGCGATTGCGGTGACGATGGGCCGTAGCTTAGTGCGGCGCGAACGCCGCCCCATTTTTGTGCAGGCAGCGCCGGCCGAAAGCGCCGCAGGTGCGTGTCTGCTCCATAAGGAATGCCTTTGAAGACGTGAATGCCTTGATCCGTGTATCCGCGCACTTTGCCGGTGCGTGTTTTTGCCACTTGCGACGATGCGGCAAAAGCCGCACCACCGAGGGGCATAATACTCACCGCACCTAAGAGTGTCCGGCGACGCATGTTAGGTGCCCTTTGCGCCAGCCCCTTTATCCAACGCTTCAGGCTTTAAGGGAGCCATCGTGTTCAAATCCCACAGCTTCGGATCAAACGCGCGACGCGTTTCTTTCTGCACCGGATAACCGTGTACCTCTTTTTCACTGTCGATAATCACACCGCGCGCCTCGGCCACATCGGCGGTAATGCGGATGTCGTTATAGTCACGGTCCCAGGGCCTAGCGCCCGCATCAGCCAGCACAGCTTTTTGCACATCAGCTGACGGCATAGGCTTCAAGCCTTCTGGCCACAACGGCGGCGCGTTCACTTCAATGATCTTGGCGGGCGATGTGGTGTAGGTGCCCAGCATTGGGATTGCGCGTCCGATTTGATCGATCGCAACGTTGTCTTTTCCGTAATACTCAAGATTGCCGTACCCGCCGATGGACAGGAAGGCGATGTTGGCCGGTGTAGAGTGCCCCGCGCGCAGTACGTTGCCTACCGCAACCATCTGACCCGTTTGATAGGGCATGTTGCCCCATTCGTTCGCCATTAAATTATAATGCAGCGCCTTCGCACCGGGATTGAAGATGACGTTGTTAACGATGACCCCGCGCACGCCGCCTTTGAACAGCGGATTCCGTTCTTCATTGTGCGCGTACAAGTTTCCGACAATCAAAATGTCCGACACGTTGTCGTGAATAAGTGAGCCCTTTGAATGCTCGAGTTTCGCGTGTGTGGAATGCGACAAGCCCTCGGCGATGATATTATTGCTGAATGTGATGCGATGCGATGTGCCTTTGCGCCATTCATCGGGCGTATTGCCGGTAAAGCGCGGACCTGACGCTGACAAGTTTTCATCCGTGCCCCACGTTGACGACACGTGATCGACAATCACATTGTATGCCGCGACGGTAGAAATTGAATCTTCATCCCAACCGCTCGACTTTGGCTGATCTGCTTCGCCTGCCCGCACACGAATGTGTTGGATCACCACATCGTGCCCGCCAATATCAATGCCGCCTTTGATCAGCGTGATGCCAGGAGATGGCGCGGTTTGCCCTGCAATGGTGAGGAACGGTTCGGTGATCTTGATCGTCTTGCGCTCAAGATCAATTACGCCGCCCACCTCAAACACGATGATGCGCGGGCCTTTGGTTTCGATGGCTTCGCGTAAGGAGCCCGGCCCCGAACCGGCCAGCGTGGTAACCTTGATGATCTTGCCGCCGCGGCCACCGGGGGTTGTTGCCGCCCAGCCTTGAGCACCCGGAAACGCAAGTTGCGGTGCAGCAGAGGGTTTCGGCTTGGCATCGGCTGCAAAGCCCGCACCAAACGGCGCAAAAACCATCAAGCAACCAAGGGCTGCCGTTTTGAAAGCACTTTGGAAGCGCATAGAACCCCTCCCCAGGGATGTAAAAAGCGCGCGTAAAAGCCTGCTGAGCCCGTCTCGTCTTAGGACAAACCGCAACCAAAAACACGCTGCAAAAGTGTCACGGAATCATTTGAAAATGACACCGGTATCATATACAGAAATGATAGGTTTTTAATGGGTTTGAGACAAGCGCTTCGGGACGCGGATTCGAGATGAATGTGGCCATGGAACACGCTGCAGCGCAGCAACCAGCAGAGATCGCGAGCCGACTGGTCCAGGCCCGTTTGACTGCAAAAAGCTTGAATGCTTTTCCCGGCATACAGCCCGATAATTTGGACACTGCTTACGCATGCCAGGACCACGCCATCAAGATTTTCCCGGATGAGATTGCCGGTTGGAAGATCGGCCGCTTGAGCCCTGACCAGGAAGCAAAGTTTGGCCAGATGCGGTTGTCCGGCCCGATCTTCAAAAAAGCGGTGCGTCAGGCCAGCAAAGATTCCAGCATTGCGTTTCCCGTCTTTGATGGCGGCTTTGCGGCCGTGGAATCAGAGTTTGTATTGCGCCTAGGCCGCGATGCCCCTGCCGACAAAACCACATGGACGATCAGCGAGGCCGCTGACTTGGTGGCTGCCATGCACATCGGCATCGAAACCGCTGGCAGCCCCATGGCTGCGATCAACGATCTTGGTGGCACAGCCGTGATTTCAGATTTCGGCAACAATGCAGGCCTTATTTTGGGCCCTGAAATTTCCGACTGGGCCTCACGCAAGCTCGATACGCTAAAAGTCGCAACCTCCATCAACGGCGTTGTAGCCGGACAAGGCAATGCGTCAGGCATTCCCGGTGGCCCTGTTGAAGCTCTGCGCTTCTTGCTCGAGCACACCGCCAAACGCGGCCGCCCCTTGAAGAAAGACATGCTGATTTCAACTGGGGCTGTCACTGGCATTCACAATGTTGTCGCGGGACATACGGGCCTCGCTGACTTTGGAGCTGATGGCCGCATTGCGTGCCACGCTGTGAAAGCCATCCCGCAAGGATAGTGCATAGATTTTGAGACACGGCTTCGACTGTGATGATTTAATGGGAACCATCGGCTCTGCGCCGCCGGTGGCTAGACTTGGGGAGGTATCCCATGAACACCGACGCAACACGCACTGCCGCTGAGCAATCTGCCATAGCAAAAGCGGGGTATCGCCGCTGGGTGATCTGCGGGCTTTTGTTTTCAGCCGCGATCATCAATTACATCGACCGCCAAATTATCGGCGTTTTGAAACCCACATTGCAGGCTGAGTTCGGCTGGTCGGAGATGACCTACGCCGACATCGTATTCTGGTTCCAAACTGCGTATGCGGTTGGTTACCTGGTGTTCGGCGCGATCATTGACCGCATCGGTGCACGATTGGGCTTTGGCTTCGCGGTCATCATCTGGACCATTGCACACATGGGCCACGCAGCGTGCTCCACTGTTTTGCACTTCATGATTGCGCGCTTCGCACTGGGGATTGGTGAGTCCGGCAACTTCCCGGCGGGTTTAAAAAGCATCGCGGAATGGTTCCCGAAGCGCGAACGCGCCTTTGCAACGGGGATTTTCAACGCCGGCACCAACATCGGCGCCATCGTAACGCCCATGATCGTTCCGGTGCTGACATTAACGTGGGGCTGGCAATCAGCTTTTATCGTCACGGGCTTGCTCAGCGTCGTGTGGATCATCGCGTGGTTCGCGCTCTACCGCAAACCGTCGGAAGACCAACATTTGTCCGACGCGGAACGTGCGTACATTCTTAGCGATCCACCAGATACCGATGCGCAGCAGAAAATGCCGTGGATGCAATTGCTGCGCTACAAGGAAACCTGGGCTTATGCGGCAGGCAAATTCCTGATCGATCCGATCTGGTGGATGTTCCTGTTCTGGCTGCCGGATTTCTTGGCCAAGACTTACAGCCTGGATTTAAAAACCTTCGGCCCACCGTTGATCGTCATTTATCTGATCTCGGATATTGGCAGCATCGGCGGCGGTTGGGCGTCATCGAAACTGATGACACGCGGATACTCGCTGAATGCCGCACGCAAGCTCACGATGTTGTTCTGCGCCATCTTGGTTCTGCCGGTGATGTTTGCGCAATACGCAGACAACGTGTGGCTGGCCGTGCTGATCATCGGCCTGGCGACAGCGGCCCACCAAGGCTTCTCGGCCAATCTTTACACGCTACCATCTGATGTGTTCCCACGCGCGGCCGTCGCTTCGGTTGTCGGTATTGGCGGTACTGTTGGCGCCATCGGTGGTATGCTGATGACGCAGTATGTGGGCTATGTACTGGAAGCCATTGGCAGTTACACACCCATTTTCGTAGTCGCAGGCCTTGTCTATCTCTTGGCATTGTTGGTCGTGCACGTTTTGCTCCCACGCTACGAGCCCGTCAAAACACACGAGTAGTCACATATGGCTGGATTACCTGCTGAGTTGTTAGAAGACCGTGTCGTTGCCGTTCTGCGCGCGCCATCGCTGGCGAACGTGGACGGCATCGTACTCGGTTTGGCAGAGGCAGGTATTCGCAGCATTGAACTCACCTACACCATTAGCGACGTGCTGAAGCATGTGGAGCATGCCGCCAAGCTTCCTGGTGTCAGCATCGGCGTGGGGACAGTGCTCAGCGAACAACAGGCCATCGATGCTATCAATGCAGGTGCGGCTTTTTTGGTCACACCAGCCGTGCGCCCCGCCGTCGGCATGGTGGGCACGTCGAAAAATATCCCCGTCCTCATGGGAGCTTGGACCCCCACTGAAGTTGCGGCAGCTCTGGACTGTGCCCCTGCGGCGGTGAAACTCTTTCCCGGCGAAATGGGGGGGCCAAATCACCTCAAGGCCCTGCGTGGTCCGTTCTCGAAGGCCACATTTGTCCCCAGCGGCGGCGTTTCGGCCGCGAATGCCAAAGATTGGCTGGCAGCAGGGGCTGTGGCGGTCTCGGCTGGGGGAAGTTTGGCACCTGCCGAAACCCTGATTCGAGGGGATGCCACCCCCATTGTCCAAGCAGCTAAAGTGTTTGTACGGGCCCTAGAATCCGCCTAAATATCTGACAACGCTGTCAGATGGTCTGATTCCTGAAGGCCACCGATAGGGTGATTTTTCACTCTTTTTCTCTCTTCCCAGAGAAGAACGTTTTGCAAATTTAATGTATGCGGAAAGGTGCGGGAAGTTTTTCCCTCTCTGTGGACCCGAAGCGTATGACGGGGCCTGATCAGCATACCTTATAGATATGAGGAGCCGCGGCCATGGCCGCCCCGACGCCGTACTCAACACCCGCCCGGAACGATGACCGGGCCACCACCCTGGGTAAGGCCCAGCCGGTGCTGATTGTGGGTGCCGGTGCGGGCGATGCGGGCGACCTGACGTTGCGGGCGCTGGCCGCCATTCAAAGCGCGGATATCATTTTCTACGACGACCTTGTTGATGCCTCGATTCTGGCTCTAATCCCTCAGCACGCCGAGCGTGTATTTGTGGGCAAGCGGGCGGGCAAACCCTCGACGCCGCAAGATGAAATCCATGCGCGCGTCACCACGGCTGCGTCCACAGGGCAACGCGTTGTGCGCCTGAAGGGTGGCGACCCATTCTTGTTCGGGCGCGGCAGCGAAGAAGCCGATGTGTTTGCGCAAAGCGGCTTAGAAAGCGAAGTGATCCCAGGCCTGTCAGCGGCATTCGTATGTGCGGCGAGTGCAGGCATTCCCCTCACAGACCGCCGCCACGCGGCACAAGTCACGTTCATTACCGCAACGCGCTCAAGCGGCGAATTGAATGACCTGCGTGGTCTCGCAGGCCCGGGTCGTACGCTGGTGATTTACATGGGCGCGCGCGTAGCCGCTCGCATCGCGCAAGCCTTGCGCGCTGACAATGTTGCTGATGCCACACCACTGGTCATCATCGAAAATGGTGGCCGCGTCACTCAACGCATCACCGAGACAACCATTGGCGCTCTCGCCGATGAAACAACCGCTGTGTCTGCGCCCTCTTTGAATTTTAGGGGCCCAGCACTTCTAATTATTGGCGACGTTGTGCGCGCACGTGTTGCCACAACTCGTTTTCCCTACACTTTTAACGAAGCCGACCTGAAACATGTCTAAAGAGTTTGCGAAAATTGTAACTGCGAACCGCTTGCGCGATGGCGTAGTGGTTTTTCTAACCGACAAGAACCAGTGGGTGGAAAAAGTCGATACGGCTGTTGTTGCAAAAACACCTGAAGAGGAAGCCAACTTGTTGGCCATTGGCGCAGCTGCCATTAAGGCTTGCGAAGTCGTAGACGTAAACGCAATTGAAGTGGCGTCTGTTACGACACACGAGCCGAGCCGTTTGCGCGAACGTATTCGGCAGATTGGCCCCACCTGTCGCCCCGATTTAGCACGCAAAATCTAAACGTCGATCATTCAATCCCGATACAAGTGAAGAAAAGCAGCGCCGATGTATCAATACGACAAATACGATCAGGCCATGGTGGACGCCCGCGTGGCGGAGTTCCGCGACCAAGTAAGCCGCCGCTTGGCTGGCACTCTGGCCGAAGAACACTTTCGGCCTTTACGCTTACTAAACGGCCTTTATTTGCAGCTGCATGCTTACATGCTGCGCGTGGCCGTGCCTTATGGCTCTTTGAAATCATATCAACTCCGCATGCTGGCTAAAATTGCCGACAAGTATGATCGTGGTTATGGCCACTTCACCACGCGCCAGAACATTCAGTACAACTGGATCAAGCTGGAAGATGCGCCGGATATTCTTGCGGATCTGGCATCTGTCCAAATGCACGGCATTCAGACCAGCGGCAATGTGATCCGCAACGTCACGGCTGACCACTTTGCTGGTGTCGCTGAAGATGAAGTGGAAGATCCGCGGATTACGTCTGAGATCATTCGTCAATGGTCGACCTTTCACCCGGAATTCTCGTTCCTACCGCGTAAATTCAAAATTGCCGTAACCGCAGCAAACAAGGATCGTGCGGCTATTCGGTTCCACGATATCGGCATCGCCATCGTCCGCGCACCGTCGGGCGAAACCGTTTATGACATCTACGTCGGCGGCGGCATGGGGCGCACGCCTTTTGTCGGCCCACTGATCAAGAAGCACCTGCCGAAGGGCGAGCTGTTGTCATACTTGGACGCAGCATTGCGCGTGTACAATCGCTATGGTCGCCGCGACAACCTGTACAAAGCCCGCATTAAAATCCTGGTGGATGCTTTAGGCCCCGAGGAATACGGCCGCCAAGTCGAAGAAGAATGGCAGCAAACACGCCAAGAGCACATCAACCTGCCGCCCGAAGAAGAGAAACGCATCCGCGCGTTCTTTGAACCGCCGCAATACAGTGCTGATGCTGCCGATTTCGCCGACCTTTCCACGGTGAAAGATGCTGGCTTCCAGAACTGGCTTAAGACCAACGTTCACAATCACAAAGTCAAAGGCTATGCGATTGTCACCATTTCGCTGAAGCCCATCAGTGGCATTCCCGGCGATGCGACCACTGCCGAGATGAACACGGTTGCGGATTTGGCGGATAAATACAGCCTGGGCGAACTGCGCGTGACCCACGAGCAGAACCTGATCTTACCCAACGTGCGCCGCTCACAACTGCAAGCTCTGCACGCTGACTTAAAAGCCGCTGGTTTGGCTGTGGCGAACGCTGGTCTGATTACCGACATTATCGCCTGCCCTGGCCTTGATTACTGCGCACTGGCCAATGCGCGTTCGATCCCGATTTCGCAGCGCATCTCTGAACGCTTCGCGGACTTGGACCGCCAGCATGACATCGGCGAGTTGAAGATCAAAATCTCGGGCTGCATCAATGCGTGCGGCCACCACCACGCTGGCCATATCGGCATCCTGGGCGTCGACCGCAAAGGCGAGGAACTTTACCAAGTTCTTCTGGGCGGTTCGGGCGCAGAAGATGCGAGTATTGGTACGATCTTAGGCCCAGGCTTCACCGCCGACGGCATTGTCGACGCTATCGAAACCCTTGTGAATACCTATGTCGAACTGCGTCAGCCGGGCGAGACATTCCTTGCCGCATCGCGCCGTCTCGGCAATGCCCCCTTTAAGGAGCGCCTCTATGCCCGTTCTTAATACAACTGGCGTCATTGAAGACAACTGGGTGACCGTTGAAGACGGCGCACCCATTCCGGGTAGTACGCCCGTCGTCTTGTCGTGGGAGCGCATTACTGCGGAAGGCGAAGCCGTCTTGGCCGGAAACGCGCCGCGTGGCGTAGTGATTTCGTCTGATTTTGAAGTCGCAAAATTACTGCCGCTGCTTCCGCGTTTGGGTTTGATCGTGGTGCGCCCCAACAACTTCAAAGATGGCCGCATGTTCTCGGTCGGCCGTTTGCTGCGTCAACGCTATGGCTTTAACGGCGATTTGCGTGTGCAGGGCGAGTTCATTCCCGACCAAGTGCCCTTCTTAGTCCGCTGCGGCTTTACAACGTTCGATGTCCCCCCCACCTTTGATATCGCTGCGACACAACGTTTGTTGAAGAATTTTGCCTTCAACTACCAAACAGGCGTTGCGGACCGGAACATTTTTGCCATGCGCCACGGCAAGCCAGAGCGCTTGGCCGGAAACGCTTAGAAGGTCAGACGAGAAAGTCCATGAGCGAAAATCTTGATCACTTGGCCCACGACTTGAACGCCCGCTATGAGGGCGTTGCAACGCAAGACGTGTTGGCGGCTGCGATCAAGACCGAGTTCGCGGATGGCATTGCGCTGGTATCGTCATTCGGCACGGAGTCCGCCGTGCTGCTGCAGATGATCGCCAATATCGACAAGGCAACACCGATCGTTTTCCTCGATACCGGTAAACTGTTTGGCGAAACCAAACGCTACCGTGATCAGTTGATCTCACACCTGGGCCTGACGGGCTTGCGCAACATTACGCCTGATGCGGGCGAGCTGGCTGCAGCTGATCCGAAAGGCGTGTTGTGGTCGGAAAGCACTGATGCATGCTGCGATGTACGCAAAGTAAAACCGCTGGACCGCGCGCTTGCGCCCTTCAAAGCATGGATTACGGGCCGCAAATCCTACCAAGGCGGCGAACGTACAGCGCTGCCTTTGTTCGAAGCTGATGAGCATCGTATCAAAATCAACCCGCTGGCCGGTTGGCGACGTGCAAAAATCAGCGCATACTTTGAAGAATTCAAGTTACCGAAGCATCCACTGGAAGAAGACGGTTACTTGTCGATTGGGTGCTTGCCCTGCACATCGCGCGTGGAAGAAGGCGAAGACCCACGCTCGGGCCGCTGGCGCGGTAGCCAAAAAACCGAATGCGGTATCCACGTCTCACGGCTGACGAAGACCGCCTCATGACCTTTCCCGCACTGAACAAAACACCTGAAACGAACCAATCTGCGCTGGTCCAGACGCCGCAGCCTTTTGGCTTTGGCGCATTCTTTGACAAGGCCTTGGGTGATTTAAAAACATCCGGCGCCTACCGCACGTTTGCGAAACTGAGTCGCGTGGCTGGCGAATGGCCGCGTGTGATGCTGCATGACGTTGACCGCCCACGCATGGTCACATCGTGGTGCTCGAATGACTACTTGGCCATGGGCCGCCATACCATCACCATGAACGCCATGGCCGAGGTCGCAACCGCGCAAGCTGCGGGTGCCGGTGGCACACGCAACATTGCTGGCACGCATGAAGTTCACACAGCACTGGAAGCCGAGTTGGCGACCTTGCACGGCAAGCCTGCCGCGTTGCTGTTTACGTCGGGCTATCTCGCCAACTTAGGTGCGCTGACCACGTTAGCCACCAAAATTCCCAACTGCGTTGTGTTCTCGGACGAGAAGAACCACGCCTCGATGATTGCGGGCATTCGTGCCGCGCGTGTTGAGAAACATATCTTCCGCCACAACGACCCTGCGCATTTGGAAGAGTTACTGAAAAAGCATCCCATTTCGCGACCCAAAATCATTGCGTTTGAGTCCGTCTATTCGATGGACGGTACCATCGGTAACGTGGCTGCGTTCGTTGATTTGGCCAAGCGCTACGGCGCTTTGACATACTTAGATGAAGTCCATGCTGTCGGGCTATATGGCCCGACCGGCGGCGGCATTAGCGAAGCGACGGGCTTGGCGGCAGAGATTGACTTTATCCAAGGCACATTGGCCAAGGCCTTTGGTGTTGTGGGCGGCTACGTAGCAGCATCGGCGCAGGCAATTGATTTCCTCCGCAGTTTCTCGGGCGAATTCATTTTCACCACGTCGTTGCCCCCGCCCGTGGTGGCCGCAACCTTGGCGGCCGTGCGCTATGTGCGTGAGACAAACGATTTGCGTACGCGCCTCCATGAGCGCGTCGGGAAAGTAAAATCAGCTCTGGTGGAGGCTGGCTTGCCGGTGATGGAGAACCCAAGCCACATCGTACCCGTCCTGGTGGGCGGTGCCGCGCGCGTAAAAGCCATTTCAGATCACTTACTCCAGGCTCACGATATTTATGTTCAGCCCATTAACGCGCCAACTGTCGCGGCGGGGACTGAACGCCTGCGCATTACACCAGGCCCCTACCATACCGACGCCATGATTGATCACTTGGTCGCGGCCTTGCGCGATAGTTTCCAGCACGTGAAAGCTTAAGTTATGACACGCGTTCTTAAACTCGGCACACGTTCAAGCCCGTTAGCACTGGTGCAAACTGAACTGGTGAAGGCCGCGTTGATTGCCGCGATGCCGGAATTAAGTGACGCCATCGACATCGTCACGTTCGAAACCAAAGGAGATACGCATCGCGAAGCATCAATTGATGACATTGGTGGGCGCGGCGTATTTACAGACGAATTAGATGATGCGGTCATGGACGGCATCATTGATGCTGCTGTGCATTCGGTAAAAGACTTGCCCATCAAGTTGCGTACAGGGACGTTATTCGCAGCCATGCTGGAACGCGAAGACCCCCGCGAAGCCTTTGTATCGCACGTCCATGCAAACTTGGCAGCGGTGCCTTCAGGCGGCGTGTTTGGCTCGGCCTCTGTGCGCCGCGCTGCGCTGCTGAAAGCCCTGCGCCCTGATGCACAGTTTGCGCTGCTGCGCGGCAATGTAGGTGAACGCGTAGCGTCTTTGCCTGAGCGCGGGCTTGATGGCACCATTCTGGCTGTGGCTGGCTTGAAGCGATTAGGTTTAGCCCACCACATTCGTGAAATCTTAGAGCCCGACACGTTGATGCCCGACCCAGGTCAGGCCGCTATTGGCGTGATTGCGCGCCACAACGATTTAGCAACCCGCCGTATTTTTGCGCGCATTGATCATGCCGCGACATCTCAGGCCGTGACCGCAGAACGCGCCTTACTGGCTGGCACTGCGGCCCATGCCGTGTGCGGCGCATTAGCGACGATTACCGATAGCATTATGACACTGCGCGCTGTAGCCGCCGATCACGACGGTATTATTCGAGCTCGCGCAGAGATATGTGGGGCACCAGACGAGGCTGCCGCGTTGGGCACGAAGCTCGCGCAAACCATTGTGCAGAAAATTCTGCAAGAACGTGTGGCATGATTCTAAACACACGCCCCGCCCGTTATCAGGATGCGTTTGCCAAGAACTTTGATGGGTTTGGGCATGAAGTAATTGCGTGCCCGATGCTCAGTATTGAGGCAACCAACGCGCAATTCCCGGCATCTGATGCGTTTGACACTGTGTTGTTGACCAGCCAGATTTCTATCGAGATGTTTCCGGCGGATAAGGCCTGGCGCACAAAACAAGTTTTAGCGGTTGGTAACGCCACCGCCATCGCCGCTTTAGAAGCAGGATTTACCGACATCACGTGCACCGGTGAAAACGCTGCAGATATGATGCACGCCTTAGAGCGCACATCGTTCAAGCGCGCACTTTTTCCGTCAGGTCAGCACGTGGCGACTGATTTGGCAGCGGCATTACCGGACAAGGTGACACGCGTTGTGGCGTATCAGGCTATCGCAACACCTTTTTTACGCAGCAGTTTGGTGCACCGTCTGCAAGCCGGCGAGATTGCCTACGTTCCACTGTTCAGCCCGCGCGCGGCTCGCGCTTTTTGCGAAGCTTTGCAAAACGAGAATGTTACCAACGCGCGCATTATTGCCATTGCCATGAGCCCCAATGTGGCCGCTGTATTGCCCCCTGCGTGGGGCGCTATCATCGCGCCGCATATGACCGCCGAAGCTATGGCGGAGACGCTGGCCCATATCGTTGGCATTTGGCCAGCAGCGGCCTAGCAACAAACATGGTGTCGGTCTCGCCCTCATTCCCAGATGTCCGTTTACGCCGCCTGCGCGCCGCTGATTGGCGTCGGCGCCTGTTCCGCGAAACCGTGCTGACGACCAATGACTTGGTTCTGCCAATATTCGTGGTCGACGGCACCCATCAAGCTATCGACATTCCCTCGCTGCCAGGAGTGCAGCGCTTGTCGATCGACAACGCGGTAAAGCGTGCAGAAGCCGCCTATGCTGCGGGCATTCCGGCCATCGCGCTGTTTCCAGCAACCGACCCCGCACTGAAAGATGGGCGCGGAAGCGAAGCTTTGAATCCCAATAACCTTGTCTGCCGCACGATTAAAGCTGTGAAGGCTGCCGTGCCCGACATTGGCCTCATCGCCGACGTGGCTTTGGACCCCTACACCGATCATGGGCACGATGGCCTGATTGTTGATGGCGATGTGGCGAATGATGAAACCGTTGCGGTGTTAACCCACCAAGCGCGAGTGTTGGCTGAAGCGGGTGCGGATATCGTGGCGCCGTCCGACATGATGGATGGTCGCGTCGGTGCTATTCGCAAAGCGTTGGAAGAGCACAAACATACCAATACACTTATTCTGTCTTATGCTGTGAAATACGCATCTGCGTTTTACGGCCCGTTCCGCGATGCAGTGGGTTCAGGCGGGCGCTTGGGAGCCAAAGGTGCGCCCAGCAACAAACGCACATACCAGATGGACCCGGCCAATACGCGCGAAGCCTCACGCGAAGCTTTGATGGATGTGAGCGAGGGGGCAGATGCGGTAATGGTGAAACCTGCCGGCACATCGCTTGATATTATTGCCAACCTTTCCCAAGACGTTTCACTGCCTGTGTTCGCATACCAAGTGAGTGGTGAGTACGCCATGCTGGCGGTGGGGGCTGCCAATGGCCTCTTCAATCGCACGGATGCGTTTATGGAATCGCTTGTGGCCATTAAGCGGGCCGGGGCCACTGGCATCCTTACCTATGCTGCGCTTGAAATTGCGGATGCACTTAAACCCGCTGGTCGTTAGTTCTCGGACACAAACCCATGACCAACACCCCCTTGCCTGAAACAGCGCGCGCACCCTTGTTGCCGTTGATGCTGGACGTCACCGATATTCCGATTTTTGTGGTTGGAAACGGCGGTTCAATTGTCGGCCGGTTGGCTTTCCTGGCCGAGCACGGGGCCGGCCAGGTGCACGTTTTTGCCCCTGAGCCCACACCTGAACTCGCTGTTGCTGCGAAAACATTGCAAAGCCGCTGGCCCACGCCCTCAGACTTCGAAACGTTGCGCCCACGGCTCGTCTTTGTCGCCGACACACCTACTGAGGCTGCTGAGGAGATCGCCGCCCTCGCGCAGTCCCACGGCGCTCTGGCCCATGTTCATGATGATATCCCGCTATGCCGGTTCCACCTGCCTGCACGCCTGCGCCGCGGGCGGCTTCTGGTCACGGTTTCAACCGATGGGGCCGCCGCTGGATTCTCGCGATTACTCCGAGATTATTTAGCGGCGACGGTCTTCGGACCTGAGTGGGCGGGCCGCATGGAAGAAATTTCTTCTGCACGGCGTGCTTGGAAGGAGAAAGGCCTCTCAGGTGAGAACTTGTTCAATGCGATACGTAAGATGACGTTCGAACGCGGCTGGCTTCAGGCATTTTCACCCTTCGGAAGGGATGAGTCGAAATAGAGGGCACGCGTCTGCGTGATCCCTCTGGTCAGCTTTACCTATTCCGAAAGGACTATCCTATAAGTTGAACAAGCCGTTGGCCTGGAGCCTATCGTTGTGAACGATTTAGACGTTTTAGAAGCGCGCAGCGTTTATATTTTGCGCGAAGCATTCAGCAAATTGCGCCCGTTAGGCCTTCTATGGTCCCTCGGTAAAGACTCTAACGTATTGATTTGGTTGGCGAAAAAGGCGTTCTTGGGCAAAGTGCCCTTCCCGGTCGCCCATCTCGATACTGGCCTCGAATTTCCTGAGACCTATGCGTTCCGTGACCGCTACGCCAAGGAATGGGACCTTGAGCTGATCGCCGATGCCTGCCCACCCATTGAATTGACAGACCCAAGCTTGCCGCCCGATACGCGCCTGGCCGCGCGCAAATCCTTGGGCGTGAGCCAAGCCGTGGAACGTTACAAATTCAAGGGCCTGATCACCGGCATCCGCCGCGACGAACAATCCACGCGCGCCAAAGAGCGCGTGTTTAGCCCGCGCGGCGGGGGCAATACATGGGACTTCCGCGCACAACCCCCTGAGTTCTGGGATCAGTACACGCTTGATGTTCCGCTGGGGGCGCACGTTCGTGTTCATCCGCTGCTGCATTGGACGGAAATCGACATTTGGCGCTACATCAAGCGCGAGAAAATTCCGCTGGTACCGTTGTACTTTGCCAAAAACGGTGAGCGGTTCCGCTCGCTTGGCGAAATCGGCATCACCCGACCGATCAAGAGCAATGCCGCGACGGTGGATGAAATCATCTCCGAACTCAACATCACGCGCGCCCCTGAGCGTGCGGGTCGGACCATGGATCATGAGTCTGAAGAAGCCTTCGAGCGCTTGCGTGTCTCTGGATATCTCTAAAATGGCAAACGATAATCTTCCGCGAAACGCCCCGTATCCGATTGTGTTCGTGGGCCACGTAGACCATGGCAAATCGACACTCATTGGCCGCTTGCTGCATGACACGCAATCGCTGCCCGACGGCAAATTTGAAGAACTGAAGCGCGCCGCCGACAAGCGCGGCGGTGTGTTTGAATGGTCGTTCGCGCTGGATGCTTTGCAGCTTGAGCGTGACCAAGCCATCACCGTCGACTCAACCCAAATCTGGTTCCGCTCGACAGAACGCAGCTACCTCATTATCGACGCCCCAGGTCACCGCGAGTTCCTGCGCAACATGATCACCGGTGCGTCTTTAGCAGAAGCGGGCGTAATTCTTGTGGACGTATCGCAAGGTGTGGCCGAGCAAACCCGCCGCCATGCATATTTGCTGAAACTCTTAGGCATCTCGCGCACCGTGGTTGCGGTGAACAAAATGGATTTGGCAAACTATGACGAAGCCACATTTGCCAAAGTTTCAGACGAAATCAAAACCTACCTCGCGTCATTAGATCTTAATGCAGAGCATATTATTCCGATTGCTGCGCGTCACGGCGACAACTTGGTCAATCGCTCTACGCATATGGCATGGTGGCAAGGCCCAACTTTGATCGAGGCCCTTGATAAGCTACCGCACCGCGTGGTGCCCTCAGGTCAACCCTTCCGCTTTCCCGTCCAAGACGTGTATCGCCGCGATGAAGAGCGCATTCTGGTGGGTCGCGTTGAGAGCGGTACGGTTCGTCTGGGCGATACCATTTCGCTGTGGCCCACAGGGCAGACCGCGAAAGTGGCCACGTTTGAGAGCTGGAATGTTGAAGCGCCTGTTGTTGCAGCAACTGCCGGACAATCGATTGCCATTACGCTCGACCGCGACCTTTTCGTTGAACGCGGCCAACTTATTACGGCACAGGCCGACAAACCAAAAGCCGAGAACGGTTTGAGTGTGCGCCTGTTCTGGCTGTCGCACACACCATTAAAAGTAGGGCGACGCCTGACACTTAAAATTGCAACAGCAACATACGATGTTGTTGTGAAGTCGATCGACCATGTGATTGACGTGAACGATCTGTCTCCGACCGCCGATCGCGACATTCAACATAACGACATCGGCCAGGTAACGATCATCTCAGAGCGCCCCATTATCCATGACTCCGCAGGCAATAGTTCGGCGCTTTCTCGCGGCGTGCTATTCGACAAATTTGATGTTGTGGGCGGATGCGTTATTGATCGCCCGGCACAAGTTGCAGCGACTGTGCGCAACATTCATGCTGTTAAACAATCTGTATCGCGCGAAGAACGTGCGACTAAAAACGGCCATGCCGGAAAAGTGTTATGGTTAACGGGCCTGTCAGGCGCCGGAAAAACCACCATTGCCATGGAACTACAGCGCAAGCTGTTCGACGCTGGCGAGCAAGTCTACGTTTTGGACGGCGATAATGTCCGCAATGGCCTGAACGGTGATTTAGGCTTTAGCGATACGGACCGCGCTGAAAATGTGCGACGTACCGCTGAAGTGGCCAAGCTGATGGCCGATGCCGGACTGGTTGTGATTGTATCGCTGATTACTCCGACAAACACATTGCGCCAAATCGCGCGTGACATAGTGGGTGCCGATTACCACCAAATCTTTATCGATGCGCCGCTCGAGACGTGCCAGAAGCGCGATCCCAAGGGCCTGTATGGTAAAGCAAAGACTGGCTCTGTTGTCCAAATGACAGGCGTGTCATCCGCCTGGGAAATGCCGGATCGTGTCGAATTGCATATTAACACCACGGCCCAATCTGTGTCTGACAGCGTCAATGCGATTGTTGGTTATCTTGGCGATGTGCCTGGCGCTAAAAAGCGCGCATAAATGCCCAAGCAAAACGAAAATAAAAACGGCGGCCCGTCAGGGCCGCCGTTTTGCATTTCAATATCGATCAGATTAGTCGTTGATCGTGCAGATTGTTGTCAGGTTAAGGGTTGCGCTGCCAAGCGTATTGTTGCCAACGGTGTGTGAAATCGTGGCATTCGGCGGCGCTTCCGGAGAGGCATCAAACAAAACGTTCAAATGGTAATCGGGCGTACCCGCGGTAAATGAAACGTTGTTTTGAATCTGACGTGACGTAAACGCATATGTTGAATTTGGTTGCGCTACGAATGAGAAGCGGCCCAGCAAACGCCCACTCGGGCCATCGTGAACACGCAATGTCAATGTCGTGGCTGTAGCGTTCTTATTGTGAATTTTCACAGTGCTCGGATACATCGTTTCCAGATTTGTTGTGTGAACGTTCACAACGCCAGAAACCGTCGGCAAGCTTGAGATCCCGTCAACGAAAGAGCACACGCTCATATTCTCGAAGAAGCCAGACGTGGAGTTATAATAGACGTGCTGAACCCCCGTGAAAAACTGATTGCTCTGAATATACAGCGTGATGCTTGTATCGGTAGAATCAAACGCGCCACCTTCGATACTTTCCAGCAACTCATTGACCGTTAGCTGTGGCGACGAATACGGCTCTGATACAACTTGTGCTGTACCGTAATTGCGCCCCGTCCGATCGCCAACCATGGTGATGTTTGCCGTTGAGGCCACATCAGAATTGAAATTGGGGAATCGCAGGAAGCTGATGTTGTTGTTCAGACCAGGGGTGACGTTTGGAATTACGGTATAGCTGCCTGGAATAACCGCAGCTGCCTTTTCGATCGTCTCCGCTGACGCCGCCGCAACGGCATTCGAACGCGCAGGTTTTGAAGATTGAAATACAATCGGCTTTTCAGGGCCGCGACCAACCAAGTACTGCTCTGGGTTGGTAATGACGTAAACATCATCTGCCGCATATGCGGGGCTTGCGACCGCAATAAGAAGCGCGCTTGCACTTACGACCATTCTGATCAATTTCGTTTTGTCTTTCATGACTTTTCCTCTGTAGTCTCCGCAGATGCCCGTCGCTACTTCATGCGCGAAGTTGTTTAAAACTCATTAAACGTAGCGATCACAGTTTCAAGCTGTTGCTACCTTTCCTTCGCTGCATCTCTAGATTTAGAAACTATTGCTTAAGTAATTCTTAGGACTCACTTCTTTGAGATTTTTTCCCAAAGCCGTATTCACTTTGGAACATCACTTCCCACATCTTTATACATCATGCGCGACTGAAAAATATGGCGTTCCCATCACGCGCGAAACCTCTCACGAAAGTGAAATTTTCCCAGATGCGCCTCTATGTATTCAGTGCGGCCTCGATAGCCTTAAAGTGGAATTCTTTGGCTAACTGTTCTCGCCCTGTGCGTTCATAGATCTGCGCCAATCCCAACAGCGTACGACGGTCGTTGGGCATCGTATCTAGAACGCTTTTGAAGAACCCTTCCGCACCCGGCAATTGGCCCCGCGCAAGAAGCACTTCAGCAAGAGTTATCCCATAAATAATAATAGGTTGCTCAGCAATTGCGCGGCGGGCGAACCCCTCCGCGACCTCTGGCTGTTGCGACCGGAGCATAATTCGCGCGGCTAAATCTAAAGCTTCGGCGCTTTTGGGCTGACGTTCCAGACATTGAGCAATGAGTGCGCGCGCTTTGTCGATATGGCCATGTTCGAGAGCTTGTGCTGCGCGATTTTGCAGGCTCGCGATGCTCTCTGTGGCGCTGACATTGCCAATTTCCGTGCGCCACAAACGCGCATCTGGGCGAATAGCCTCAAAATTATCGCGTTCAGTTAATTTCGTCAGGTAGAGATCGTTGTAGTTCCTGACGGCAAGCAATTCGACATCGTTATTGTCGAGTTCGACGCCAATATCGTTATAGATCTCTAGATTCGAAAGATCAGCGCGCGGCAAACGACCTGCTTTGAACTCCTCCCACATATGCGCGTAAAGAGTTTCAAGACTTGAAACGAGCAGGGGCATATTAAACAGAACGCACGAGTCGCGGTTCTCGGCAAGTTTCTGGCGGTATGAAAGGAGCTTTTGTTTGTTCAATCCAAGCTCGATTGCTAAGCGGACATAGTCTTCCGGTGTATAGACAACAAGCTCTTCCAAATTTGCTGACTTAACCAAGCTTCCGCAGACACGTGATGCGAAACTGCGCCCAGCCAATGTCAGAACGGGAACCCCCATCCACAGCGCATCAGACGAGGTTGTATGAGCGCCGTATGGCGACGTGTCCAAGAACAAATCCGCAAGCACATACCGCGCCAAATGATGGGCATTCTTGGCCTTCGGAGCAAAAATGATGCGCTCTTTCGCAATACCGTGTTGCTCAGCCAGTGTTTTAAGCCGGCTACTGACGCTCTCGATCGAATCAAGAAGCCACAACACGCTGCCAGGCACATTGTGAAGAATTGTCATCCAGCGGCGCCATGTGAACGGCGTGATCTTGTGAACGCCGTTGAAGCAGCAAAACACCATAGCGTCTTCGGGCAAACCAAAGTCTGATCTTTTTTGCGGTTGATCAGCGATAATGCGCTTACGGTCATTGGGCTGATAGCATGGCAGCCGTAATACTTTCTCGGCGTAGTAGATTTCGTTTTCTTTAGGGATGATGAACTCATCCGCGACGATGTAGTGATGGCTGGGATTACCCAACGTACCAGGGAAACCAAGCCAATTGACGATGATCGGCGCTGGGCGCATGGCAAACATTTTTGTGCGGCCAGCATTGGTATAACCGTTTACATCGACCAGAATTTCAATCTGATCTGCGACGATACGCTCCGCCGCTTGCTCATCGGTCATCGTCCCGAGATCAATCCAGTGATCACCGGCAGCCTTGATGCGATCCTGCATGTAGTCTGGGGAATTGTGGCCGCAGTAATACAGAAAAACTTCAACATTTTCGCGGTTGTGAAGCTCGTACACTTCGGCCGTTAAGAACCCAACAGCATGTTCGCGCAAGTCTGACGAGACATAACCAATACGCCGACGTTTTGGCGATGCCGTTTTGAGAAGATGCGCGTGCCCTTGATTATAAAGGCGCTTCGGCTGACCGATGTTATGCTTGGTATAATGAGCTGCGTTCGCCAATTGAAGCAGCGGGTCGTCTGTATAGGCGGCCAATGAAAGGGCTGAAATGCCCTTCAAAAGATGCTCTTTGGTCACCACGCCTGTCGGCACAATCACGGGCCATTTACATTGCCGTTGGCGTAAACTGACATAGTGCTGCACAACATCAGACTGGTGCGGATTCATTTCAAGGCTGAGCCGCAGCGCCTCCTCGGCCTTTTCATCGACCTGAAAGCGCTCAAGCACACGGCCAATCTGTTTCAGAGCTGTCGTCTTATACGTCACGCTGTCGCCCGTCACGATGCCGAGGCGATTGGCGGCTTGGTACCAAATCTGCACAGCCTCGCCAGATTGCCCCAGGCGCTCTACGACATTGCCGAGGTTGATATAGGGGGGGATGAAGTCAGGATTAATCCTGATGGCTTCCTCTAACGCAGCTTTGGCCCCCGCCAGATCTGCGGCAGCGCTGAGAATGACGGCATGATTGAAGTGGATCGCCGGCAGCATGGGATCTGCGGCATTGTTCTCGATCCAGGTGCGGTAAAGCAGAGATAACGAGTCAGATTGCCCGGTGGCAGCAAGTTGCCCCGCGTAATGCAGTAATTCGCCAGCCGTTAAACTATGCTCTTGGGCCCGTTTAAGGGCCGTCGATAACAACTCAGAACTCATCGCGCTCTCTATAATACAGAAAGGGCCAAACCACCGCTGGTTTGGCCCCTTTTGTAGAGCAGCTATCTTAACAAGATATCAATTTAAGAGCGCCGCAAGCTGTGTCGTGGTCATGGCCGCGATCTGAGTGGTGGTAAACGCGCTGATCTGCGTGGCGTTCAACACATCCAAGGCGGTCGAGCTCATCGAAGCAATCTGCGTGGTGGTAAACGCTGCGATATCCGACGTTTCCAGACCCGAGAATTGTGTCGATGTCATGCCCGTGATTTGGATCGTGCCGAGCGCTTGGATTTGCGTCGTCACCAGGGCCTTAATCTGCGTCGACGTAAAGCCACCCAACTGCGTTGTCGTCAGGTTGGCGATGTTCGTCGTGTTCAGGTTCGCGATTTGCGGAGCCGTCAACACACTGAGTTGTGTCGTGGTCAGGCCGCCCAACTGGATCGTCCCCATCGCGGCGATATTAGTCGTGTTGATCGCCTTGATTTGGGTTGTGGACAGGCTCGCCAACTGTGTCGTGGTCAGTGTGGTGAACTGAGTTGTTGTCAACGCATCGACCTGGTCATCCGACAGACCATCGATCTGGGTGGTCGTCAGGTTACCAATGCTGGTGGTTGTCAGCGACTGCAGCTGTGTAGTCGTCAAGGCGCCGACCTGGGTCGACGTGAAACCACCCAACTGTGTGGTCACGATGCCAGACAACACCGTTGTCGTGAGGTCGTCGATTTGTGTGACCGTCAAGCTGCCAATTTGAGTTGTGGTCAACGCACCGAACTGAACGGTCGTCATCGCACGGATCTCGGTGGACGTCAGAGCCTTCACTTGAACAGCCGACAAGCTGCTGATTTGCGTGGTCGTTAACGCCGCAAAGTTTGTGGCATTGAAGCCAGCAAGCTGCTGCGTGGTCAGACCGCCAAATTGCGTGGTCGAGATGGCCGCAACAGCCGTTGTCGTCAATGCATTCAACTGAGTTGTCGTCAGTGCACCAACTTGTGTCGAGCTAAGCCCATTGAGCTGGGTCGTCGTCAACACACCCAAATCCGTCGTAGAGATAGCTTTAATTTGGGTCGTCGACATGCTGCCCAATTGTGCCGTCGACAACGAGCTGAATTGCGTCGTGGTCAGAGCCGTAATCAGAGTCGCAGCAAGGCCATCAACCTGTGTCGTCGTCAAATTGCCGATCGTAGTCGTAATCAACACGGCAAACTGCGTGGTCGACAAGGCACCAAGCTGTGTTGAGGACATACCCGACAATTGGTTGGTCGTCAGACCCGCCAGGTTTGTCGTGCTCAAGCCTTTGATTTGCGTCGTCGAGATGCTGCCGACCTGAGTCGAAGACAGTGTACCGAACTGCAGGGTCGTCATCGCGCCGATTTGCGCAGACGTCAGGGCCTTGATCTGTACCGCAGTCAAACCGCCAATTTGGGTGGTGGTCAACACGGCGAAGTTGGTGGTGCTCAGGCCCGCGATCTGGCTGGTGGTTAACCCGCCAAACTGCGTGGTCGAGATGTGGGCAATCAACGTCGTGGTCAGAGCATTGAGCTGCGTATTTGACAGCGCACCCAACTGTGCCGAGCTCAAACCATTCAACTGTGTGGTCGTCAAAGCGGCCAAGTTGGTGGTGTTGACGCCCTTAATCTGAGTTGTCGACAAGCTGCCCAATTGCGCGGTGGAGAACGTCGTGAATTGGGTCGTCGTCATGTCATCGATTTGCGCCGTTGTCAGGCCATCGATTTGCGTGGTGGTCAGATTGCCAATCGAGGTGGTGGACAACACAGCAAACTGCGTCGTGGTCAGCGCACCAATCTGCGTCGATGTGATGCCCGACAACTGATTGGTCGTCATACCAGCGATGTTGGTGGTGCTTAAGCCCTTGATCTGAGCTGTGCTCAGACCCGCGATTTGGGTCGTGGTGATGCTACCGAACTGATTGGTGGTCAGCGCACCAATTTGAGCGGATGTCAGCGCCTTGATTTGCGTCGACGTCAGCGCACCAATTTGTGTCGTGGTCAGGGCCGCGAAGTTGGTCGTGTTCAGGCCAGCCAGTTGTTGCGTGGTCAAGCCGCCGAACTGCGTGGTCGAGATGTGTGCCACGGCGGTCGTGGTCAACGCGTTCAACTGCGTGGTCGCCAAAACCGCAATTTGCGTTGAAGCCAAGCCGTTCAGCTGGGTCGTTGTCAACGTAGCCAGGTTGGTCGTGTTCACGCCCTTAATCTGGGTCGTCGACATGCTGCCCAGCTGTGCCGTCGACAGCGAGCTAAATTGCGTCGTTGTCAGCGCACCAATAGCGGTGGCGCCCAGGCCATCAATTTGGGTGGTCGTCAGGTTGCCGATCGTGGTGGTGATAAACGCCGCCACTTGCGTCGTTGTCAAAGCACCGATCTGAGATGAGCTCATGCCCGACAATTGATTTGTCGTCATGCCGGCAATGTTGGTGGTGCTCAGGCCCTTGATTTGGGTCGTGGCCAAGCTGCCAATTTGCGTGGAGCTGAGCGTGCCGAATTGCAAGGTCGTCAGAGCGCCAATTTGCGTCGACGCCAGAGCTTTCAACTGGGTGGTCGTCAGGCTGCCGATCTGAGTCGTGGTCAGAACTGCGAAGTTCGTCGAGCTTAAGCCCTTCAATTGGGTGGTGGTAATGCCGCCGAATTGAGTGGTGAACAGGCTCGCGAATACCGTGGTGGTCATCGCGTTCAATTGCGTCGAGGCGAACTGACCGATCTGAGTGGATGTGAAGCCGTTCAGCTGCGTGGTCGTCAACACGGACAAGCTGGTGGTCGAGATGCCCTTCACTTGCTTGGATGACAAGCTGCCAAGCTGCGTCGTGGTCAGCGCATTGAACTGCGTTGTCGTTAACGCCGTAATTTGCGCCGCCGACAGGCCAGCCAGCTGAGTGGTGGTGATCCCGCCGATGGTGGTGGTGATCATCGACTGCACTTGCGTGGTCGACAGAGCGCCAAGCTGAGTCGAGGTCATGCCCGACAATTGGTTGGTCGACAGACCCGCCAAATTGGTCGTGCTCAAACCCTTTATTTGGGTCGTCGCCAAGTTACCCAACTGCGTCGATGAGATGCTGCCGAATTGGGTGGTGGTCAGTGCGCCAACTTGGCTCGAGGTCAGCGCCTTAATTTGCGTGGAGTTGAGGCCCGCGATCTGCGTTGTAATCAACGCCGCGAAGTTGGTTGTGTTCAGAGCCTTCAATTGCGTTGTCGTCACGCCACCAAATTGGGTGGTCGTGATGTTCGCGATCAGCGTGGTCGTCAACGCATTCAGTTGCGTTGAAGCCAGCCCGCCCAATACCGTGGAGGTGATACCGCTGAGCTGGATGGTGCTTAAAACCGCCAGATTGGTGGTCGTCAAACCCTTCAATTGGGTCGTTGACAAGCTGCCCAACTGCGCTGACGTCAACGCTCCGAAGATGGTCGTCGACAACGCCGTCAATTGCGACGTCGTTACGCCATCGATTTGCGTGGTCGTCAGGGTTCCGATGTTAAGCGTACCCAGCGCATTGAATTGGCTGGTGGTCAGAACGCCAATTTGCGTCGAGCTGAAGCCCGTCACTTGCGTTGTCGACAAGGCCGACATCGCTGTGGTGGCCAGCGACTTTAATTGTGTGGTGGTCAACGCATTCAATTGCGTGGTCGTCAGACCACCAATTTGTTGCGTCGTAATGGCCGACAGCGCCGTGGTGCTGAAGCCTTTAACTTGCGTGGTGCTGAGAACACCCAGCTGAAGCGTGGTCAGCGCCTGGAACTGTGTGGAGGTTAAGTACCCCAGCTCCGTCGCTTCGAACGCGGCCATTTGCGTTGTTGAAAACGCGGCAATTTGCGAAAGCGTGAGCGCCTGAATAAAGGTCGACGACAAAGCCATGACGCATCACTCCTTCGAGAGGTCGTTAGTTGTAGTGGCGGTGAATGGAGACCGAACGAGTACCAACGATGAGTCGTTGCAATGCCGAGTGGCAATAAGGGCTACGGTCGTCATGCTCATTTATCTCCATTCTAGAGATGCTTTAAAGCAGATATCAGGCAGGTACTTCGTACCCGCACCACAATACTGCCTTTTTTAGTCCATCTCGGTCTAGTCATCAAGCTAAACTATTAGGCGATTCTGTTAAGAAAGCGTTTCGTATGCATGCTGTCTTATACTTTTTTCTTCTTGCTATATGTCGTGGCTCTGCTGTCGCGAAACGCTCTCTATAGGTCATGCGACGATATAAACCGGGGCTTCTGACGCTGTTTGTAACACCTTGATTCCACACCATTGTTCCTGGCTATGGCTCGCGAATACTCTCGCGTAGACCACGCGTAATCGGATTCAGGAAGAACGACATGACGCTGCGCGATCCCACCTTAATTTCGGCGGCCAGCGTCATTCCAGGTATTAACTTTGCGCCTTCTGGTAGATCTTCCAGCTTGGTATCGAGCATTTTCACGATGGCACGATGAACAGCACCGCTTCGATTCGCGGATTGATTTCCCGCCATATTTTGGCCATTGGAGCCCGTGGTCGAGAACGACTCTTCGCTGACAGAGAGCAACTGGCCACGCAGCAAGCCGTGGCGCTGCCACGGGAACGCATCAACCTTAATAACCACATCATCGCCAGGCTTGACGTACCCGATGTCGGCAGAGCTGATCATAATCTCAGCAATAACGTTCGCGTTTGCGGGACTAATTGTGATTAACGGCTCAGCACCATTCATCACTGAGCCTACCGAACGTTTCGCCACATCCAAGACCACGCCATCTTCCGGCGCACTAATCACAACTAAATTGTTTACCAATGTGGCCTTGGCCTTACTGTCACCGATAATTGATGCTTCGGTGCGCCCATTCACGAGATTCTCTAAAATCTGCTGACGCCACGTGTCGATAAATGACTGACGCTCGGCCTCTTTGGACTGCAAATCATGTTTTGCTTCAGTGAGTCGGTTTCCAGCATCGAGATAACTTTGCTCAACTCGCATGCGCATTGATTGCGCTTCGAGATAATTGAGCTTCGAGCCCGATTGCTTCTCAAGCATTGTCGCACGCATCGTCTCGACTTCTTTGGCGATCGTGAGCTGTTTGGCTTGCGCGGCACGCTCGTCTTCAATGGTTGCAATGTTAGCGCGGCGACGCTGAATTTCTTCGTCGAAAACCCGAAGTTGTGATGCGTATTGAGACTGACGTTGATTAAACAGCGTCTCTTGCAATTTCTCTTCCACAGACGGCGTCGCACTGATGGTAAAGGGTTGATTATTTAATTCGGCTTCCAGGCGACGGATTTGCGCCAGCAATGCAACTTGCTTGACGGATAATGATGCCAAATCTGCTTGTGCAAATGTCGGGTCAAGCGTGGCCAGCACCTGGCCTTTTGTGACCACATCCCCCGGACGTACGTTCACTTCGCGAATGATCGCGCGATCCAGCGGCTGCAACATGATCGGTGGCGTTTCGGTGGCCAAGCGTCCGTTGCCGACAACGACAACCTCAACGTTGACCAATGACGCGACAAGAATTGTCAGCACAAACAATCCAAAGACCACATAAAGCATGGACCGCATAAAGGGCGGCGGCAGCTCTTCGCAAATTTCGTCAATGGGATCTTGAAACGAAATTGCTTCCGTCAGCACGGCTGGGCGCGCAGGTCCCATGTTTTGCGAGATGCCCGCAATCCATTGGCCGCCACTCACAGCACGGCGGCGCAATTCGCGAGCACCATCCGCTATCTTCTTAATTGGGGGGGCAAGCAGCTTAATCACTGGAGGTGCCTTGTCTGCTGTTCCCACAAGTGACGATAAATCTCGCAGCGTTGCACCAGCGTGGCGTGAGGCGCAAAGTCAACAACAGCCCCCTTATCCATCACCAAAATCGCATCGGACTTCACCAGCGACGATAAGCGGTGAGATACGATAATCATTGTTCGTCCGCGCGCGATTTCGTCCAGGTTTTGTTGAACGATGGCTTCGCTCTCTGGGTCCAAGGCGCTGGTTGCTTCATCAAGAAGCATTAAGCGTGGACGCAACAGCAAGGCGCGTGCAATGGCGATCCGCTGCTTCTGCCCGCCTGAATAGTTAGAAGCACTTTCTTCAACGAACGTTTCATAAGACATCGGCAAGCGATCAATGAATTCGTTTGCGCCAGCTAAACGGGCGGCTTCCATCACTTCATCAAGCGTTGCATCTGGTTTGCCAGCGGCAATGTTTTCGCGAATTGTGCCACGGAACAAAATATTATCTTGCAAGACAACGCCGATACTGCGGCGCAGATGCGGCAAATCAATATTGCGGATATCAACGCCATTCAGGCGGATCAGGCCTTCTTGGGATGTCATAATCCCCTGAATAAGCCGCGTTGCAGTGGTTTTGCCTGAACCAGACCGGCCAACGACACCGATCATTTGGCCTTCTTCAATCTTAAACGAAACGCGATCGAGAGCTGGGGCACTGGCACCGGGATACCGGAAGGTGACTTGCTGGAACTCAAGCTGGCCCGTGATTTGCGGGCGCACGCCGCGCTGATTGATATCGCGCTCGGGCGGATGATCCATGACAGTACCTAGCATTTTCACAGCAAGGGCTGTCTGCTGGTATTCGTTGATGAGACTGACGATTTGGACCAACGGGCCTGTCACACGACCAGACAGCATGTTGAACGCAATCAAGGCGCCCATGCTAAGGCTGCCATCAAACACCATCGTGGCCCCAACGCCCAAGATGGCCATCTGCATGGCCCCCTGGAGCGTACTGGTTAGCACCATGGCGGCTGCGCCAAAATAACCAACCGTCGCACGGCGACGAATGGAACCCGCAACCTTTTCGTCCCACGACTTCATCCGCAGCGACTCAAGTGCCAAGGATTTGACCGCGCGCATACCGTGAATGGTTTCAACCAGATCTGCTTGGCGTGCGCCTTCAGCCGCGTACAGAGCCGACAGGTAGCGCCGGAACGTGGGCACCATGATGCCAATGACCGATGCAATGGCCACGGCAAACCCGAATACGACAAGCGTCAGAGCCCCGCTATAGAGCGCTAAACCCACCAGCAAGAACGGCAAGGCCGTCGTATCAAGTAATGTTTGGAATAACCGGCCCGTCAGGAATGCGCGGATTGATTCGCCTTGCTGCATATGGCGCAGCAACACGCCCGTTGGATGGCTTTCGAAGAACTGCAGCGGCAGTCGCAAAAGGTGATCGAAGGTCTTTGCCGCGAGACGCGCATCGATTTTATTACTGGCGAAAATCAACAGATGCTGCCGCATGTAGTTGAAAATCGCATCAAAGGCCATGCAAATGACAAACGCCAAAATGACCGCATACAAAGTCTGATAACTTTGGTGCGGAATGACTTTGTCGATGATGATTTGGAAAAAGAGCGGGATTGCGACGGCAATCAGGTGCGACATCATGGCCGCGATTGCGATATCGCGGAAATATTTTCCGTTGCGCACAATCTCCGGCATAAACCAGCGAAAGCCAAATTTCTGCGCCTCATTGCTGACGAACATTTTGCGTTTCGTCAGGATGAGACGGCCGGACCAGATCTGTTCAAATTCGTGGCGTTGAAGCAGCGAAATGCCGTTCTGCTCGGTGACTGGATTCAGCACCGCAGCGAGAACCTTACCTTCAACACCGGGCATAACGCTGGCGACAATCACCCAACCGCCATCTTTAAGCTGCGCCATAATTGGGAAGGCGCTGCCCATAGACGCCAGTTGATCCCACGAGCAGGCATCCAGCACACGGCCGGACAAGCCCACCTCGCGCATCAAACGCATCAATGAACTGACGATGTCAGCGTCCGAAGCGCTTGATAGCTTTTCTGGCGCAACCTGAATCCCATGATGCATCGCGACGAGAAAAAAACATCGCAACGCCGTAAGATAGGGCGGCATTTGAACATGCGGTATCTGGTTCATGGTCGCATATATGGTTTACAAAGCTTAACAACATGCAAATCCGACCAAGCAGGAATGCTTGGTTTTGCAGAATGTACGCTCAACTGGGAAAGAAACGTTTTGTAAACGAATTTGCGCCTGCAAATAACGGCCGAACAATTGGCTCTAACGTCAGGGCCCTTATACAACGAAGCGTTATTGTATCGCTCCCCCGTGAGGGGGCCTACTCAAAACATTCTGACCGACAATGCTGGACGTGCGCTCACGCTGCCGCGAGTCGGGCCACGTGCTCGGCCATGGCATCGATAGCGGGCGCCCAATCGTCAATTTTCTGCTGACGAATCAATGTGGCGCTGGGGTACCAGCGGACTTTGTCTGTATTGTGCCCCCAGTACCAGAATTTACCGACACCGGCCGCGATCAAGATCCAGACGGGAACACCAAGAGCGCCAGCAAAATGTGCGGTTGAATTCGAAACAGTCGTAATAAAGTCGCAGGCCGCTGTCAGGGCGGCGAACCCATCCAGATCGTCTTTCAGATCCAATCCTTCGATTGTCGCAATTTTCACGCCCAGTTTGCGCTCAACCTGCTTCAATTCCGATGCCGTATCACCGTACTGCATGTTCACGAAACGCACGCCCGGCGTGCGAAGCACTTTTTCCCACTGCATGAGTGTTGTGCTTTTACTTTTACCGAACGCGGCATTTTTGCTGAGCCACGATATGCCAACCAGTTTTTCACCCGGGGAAAGATTGAGCTGAGCGCGGAACGCTGCAACACGTTCAGAATCGGCCTTCAGATAGCTTTTACGATCGGTTGGGAATTTTGAAACGTCTTGACGGACATACCGACCAATACTGCCGCCCGCCACATGCCCGCCGATATTATATCCTGGCGGAGCTTTAAATGGTGGCGGCTCACGCGACACGACCGCGACATGCGGGAATGATCTTTGCAGGAGCGAATGCAGTCTGGGGTCAACCTCCCACACAACGCTATGGCCCAACCCCGTAAGGTCATCCATCATGCTGGCTTGCAAGATTTCATCGCCGATCCCTTGCTCGGCCCACACAAGAAGCTTCTTGTCGCCTAATGGCTCGCCGCGCCATTCTGGGAACGCATAATCGCGCGGCATAATTTTGTCAGCGACCCAGCGCCAATCGTACTCTTTCCAGCCCTCGGCAAATTCACCGCGCAGAAGCTGCACTATGCCAAGGTTTTTGTGTGTCATCGCCACATCGGGCTGCAGCGCAATGGCGCGGCGGAATTGCGCGACACCGTCCTCAAGGCGGCCTAAGCCCCAATACGCTGTGCCAAGGTTGGTCATGGCTTCAACGTAATTAGGTTTCATCTCAATGGCGCGTTCAAGAGCTTTCGCCCCTTCTGCAAACCTGCTGAGTTTGACCAAGCAGTCGCCATAATTATTCAGCGGTTCCGGGTCTTCCGGCACAATCGCCATGGCGCGCGCAAAGGCCCCAAGTCCTTCCTCGAGACGATTTAACGCACTTAAAGAGACACCGAGATTGTTCAGCGCGAGCGATAAATTGGGGTCAATCGAGATGGCTTTTTTATAAAGCGGAATTGATTCAGCGACCCGGCCCAGCGAATACACAACGACGCCAAGATTGCTGTAAAGCAGCGCGACCTTCGAATGTAACGCCATCGCGCGCCGATACATGGCCTCGGCTTCAATCAACTGGCCGCTTTGCTGTAACTGAAGCGCGGCGTTGAATATTTCAACAAAACCCGGCGGATACTCTGTCGCGGCAGCGGCATTCGCGCGGCGTTGTTTGCGATTCATCGGATAAGCCTTAGAACTTGAAACGTCGAATTAAGCCGCCATTTTGGCTGCATAAAGCTGATAAATGGGCGCGCCGCGCACTATTATCATCTTGCGCTGAAACAAGTTCAAGAAAGCATCGATCGCAGGCTTCGGCATGTTCAGCGGATCCTGCTTTCCGACCGGCTCCATGGCCCAGATGTAGTCGTCAAAGATCATCAGCCCGCCAACGCGAAGCAGTTGAAAAGCCATCACGCAATCCGTCAGCACATCTGGGGCCTGGTGCGAACCATCAATGTAAATGACATCGAATTCTTGAAGCTTTCTTGCGGCAATAAGATCGGCCAACGCAATTTGCGAGTATTTCTTGTGTTTTGTCACACTCGCACGGTTATCGACTTTTGATTGGGCAATCGCGACGTTTTTATTGAATCGACGCTCGACGTCCGACATTTCCGATTGGTCGTGCTCGACGCCGCCCGCCCATGTATCGATGCAATGAAGCTCGATGGGGGCCTGCATCGCGAATTTTTCGATGAAATGGCAAGCGGATCGCCCCTCATACGACCCAATCTCAAGGAACTTCCGTGGCTCGTATTGAGGGATCAGTTTATCCCAGACAGGGATGTTTTGAACGAACCATTCATTCGTAAATTCGTATTCGTCAGATACCTGATCAACGCTCATTGTCATTCCCTTAGCCAGCCCCTGCGCTGGTAGATGATTTGCCTGATTGTTCAGGCTTTTATTATCCCTCCATCATTGCGGTTTACTGTTAGGAAATCTTTAAGACCCCAGGCAAATCGGCACGAACCCAGAAAAAACGCCCTTCCCTCTCTCTCGGTTCGTGTAGTCTCAGGTGCAGAAGACCACGGAGGGGGCATGAATATTGGGATCGTTGCGCATGATGGCCGCAAGCAAGCCATGGTGGAGTGGGTTTCAAAGCAACAGGCAAAGTTAGGGAATGCGAAAATCTATGCCACCGGCCAAACCGGCGCGCTCGTCCTGAAGACTTGTCCACATCTTGATATCACGCGGTTGAAAAGCGGCCCCTTGGGCGGCGATCAGCAATTGGGGGCGATGATCGCCGAAGGCCAGCTCCATATGCTGATCTTCTTTGTCGACCCGCTCTCTCCCCATCCGCACGATGTTGATGTGAAAGCACTGTTGCGTTTAGCGACACTTTACGATGTGCCATTTGCCTGCAATGCCTCTACGGCCGATCTCCTTTTAGGCCTGTAACACCAAGCTTTTTGAGCCTTCCGCATTCCCCTACGAATTGGCCGTTGAGACAAAACGGGAGGTGCTTGCAAGCCCCTCATCTCGTAGTATTACTTCCGCAATCTGTGGGGATTGGGCAGTTAAATCATGCGAACGTTGCGGTCTTATTTTGTCATGGCCACCGTGGCCTTGGCGGCTTCCGTGGCTTGGGCCCAGGAGGCAACACAGCTTCCATTTAAATCGACAGCTGTTCATTTGGGGGTATCGTCTTGCGCCGGCTCAAGCTGCCACGGCGCGCTCGAACCCTGGCCCAATTCAACCGTCCAGCAGAACGAATTTGTGATCTGGCAGGACAAAGACCCCCACGCTAAAGCCTATAAAACGTTGATGTCCGAGCAGTCCAAACGAATTGCCAAGAACCTTGGGCTTGCCAACGCTTATGAAGCAGACATGTGCCTGGATTGCCATGCCGACAACATCCCGGCCGACCGCCGCGCCAAGGGCTTCCAGATTTCCGACGGTGTGGGATGCGAGTCCTGCCATGGTGGGGCAGTGGATTGGCTGGGGGTCCACGTCTCGGGCCAAGCCGATCACAAAAAGAACGTCGCTGCCGGGCTGTTTCCGACCGAAGAGCCCTTGGCCCGCGCCAAGCTGTGCCTGTCATGCCATGTGGGTGACAAAGACCGCGTGATCACCCACCGCATCATGGGGGCGGGGCACCCACGATTGGGCTTTGAGCTTGATACCTACACCATGACCCAGCCGGCGCACTTCAAGATGGACGCCGACTACACCCAGCGCAAAGGCCTGCCCGACCACATCAAGACCTGGGCCTTGGGCCAGGTCATTGCCGCGGACTCATTGCTGGACGGCATGCTGGACCCGAAGCGTAATCAGGATGGCATCTTCCCCGAACTCATCTTCTTTGATTGCCATTCGTGCCATCACCCTATGTCCAATGTGCGCTGGGAAGCACGTGAGAGCCATGGCATTGGCCCCGGCATTCCGCGCCTCAACGATGCCAACCTGATCATGCTGGCGACGCTCTTGGATAAGGTCGACGTCAATTTAGCCCAGCAATTACGGGCTCGGACGAAGGCTTTGCATCAAGCGTCGTTGAAAGGCCACGAGGCAACGTTAGCCGCTGCACGCAGCTTGCGTGATCTGACAATGCCACTGATCAGCCGCTTGAGCACCATGACGTTCCAATCGAACGACTTGCGCGCTTTGATGACGACGTTGATTGAGCGTGGCATGAAGGGTGAGTACGTCGACTATGCTGCTGCCGAGCAAGCCACCATGGCGTTGTCGTCGATCCTTGATGCGATGAAGATGGCCAAACTGCTGACCGAGCCGCAGTACAAGGACCTGTCGCATGTTCTCGATCAAGCCTATACCGCTGTGGAGAAAGATGAGGCCTATAACCCGCGCCAATTCATGACAGCGTTGCAGGCCTTTAGTTCTGCAATGACCCGGACTTAACGCATAGCTCAAAATTGCACCACAGCGCGGCCCTGTTATTTACAGAAAAAGAACAGGGGGATTGTGGGGAGAACTTTTGCGCGCTCACGATGCGACAACGAGCGTTGCATACAGTGCATCGCTATACCGCTGCGGATTTGTCAGCGACTGCTGATCTTCTTTAGCGCCGGTTTGAAATCTTCTTTGCGGATTTGATCGGTCACCGCCCACACCTTGCCGAACTTGGTATAGAAGGCGCGCTGTTCATCTTGCGTGAACGGGCGCGAGCCCAAGCGGCCAAAGACGGCAATCTGCCCACCGGTTTCATCAACACCACGGTCGCGGTCCAAACCTTTGGAAAGCGACAATGCCGGCCACTTGGTTGGCCACCAGGCAATAACTTCGGGCTTGGGGTCAGGCGTGAAGCCATAGAAGCCCGGCTGGCTTTCAGGTGAGGTGAGTTGCAATACCTTCAACCCGTTCTTGCCATCGGCCACGTAAGCGAACAGTGAGGCATTGGTGGTGCCGACAATCACATCGCGCGCGTCGGTGATTTTGCCGCCCCCATTGAACATCTGATAGAGCGTCGGTTTTTCAGGCTTTTCCACATCAATGATCGCCAAGCCTTCTTTGCCATTGGCGACATACGCAAACGTACGCGCCACATAAATGCGGTGCGCATCGTTGAGCGGCACCGTCGCACCTTCCACCACGCGCGGCTTTTCGGCATCGGTCACATCGACCGTATGCAGGCCTGCATCATCCAACACGAACAGATAACGGAATTGCACGGCGGTGGCGCGGGCCCCTTTGAACGGTAGCTCGGCCAACACTTGTGGCTTCAACGGGTCGGCCATGTTCAGCACCACAACACTGCGGTCTGTCGCAATATAGAAAGTGTTGCCTGCGATGGTGATGTGACGCGCACCGGTCAACACACCGCCTTCATTCCAGGTCAATGCGCGCTTCAGGAAGTTGTTGCGCGGCTCGCCATCGGCCAGCGTGTTCACATCAACCGCAATCAAACCTTCTTCGGCATCGGTGATAAACGCGTAAGAATAAATCGAGTGGAACGGTTGTTCCTGATTGTCCTCGCGCATCAACTTTTCACGATCGCCCATCATGCGCGTCGGCGCGATAGATTGATTGGTCGGCAACGCCATGCAGGTGGCGTTTTTGGTTTTGATGTGTGTGTCGTGCCCTGCGCCCGAGAACGGTGCCGTAATAATGCGTTGTGACACGCCTTTGTTGGCGATGGAGGCGACATCGTACACGCGGAAGCCTGCGCTGCCTTCGGCCACATACATATACTCACCGCGCAACTGCAAGCACTGTGCTGTGCCACCACTGTGACCATGGCTTTCTTTCAGTTTGCGATCACGCTGCTGATGTTGCTTATACCAGTCAGGATAAGCATAGCGCTGCAAGTAACTGCCGATCACCGCTTGGGGTTCATCCCATTCCGTCACCGTCACCGCTTCAATGCCGCCATCGCCGCCAATCCATGCATTATGGCCGACGAAGTTGACGAAGTTTGTGCCCTGTAACAACAGCTGCGCCATGATGGCGTTGTTGTCGTTGTCTTCCGAGATATGGCAGTCCGAGCAGGTCTTGGTTTCTTCTTTGCGCTCGGTGTGTGGGTAGTGCGGCGCGAACGCTTGGCTTGAATACCCCGATGCCGCAATCGGTGGCTGCTGAATGTAAATCTTTTCGCGGTTGATGTTGGTCGACGACAAGACCAATGCAGATGTCGAGCGCACAGGCGCAATGGTGTTGCCCTTCGTGGTCTGGTGAATACCCAACTGGAACATATCATCGCGCGCCACTTGCGGATTGTAGGTGGCGTAATTGCGCGTCTCGCCACCTTCAAAGTGGTGGCGCTCGGTTTTCCAGTTGGCTTGGATCGGCAGGTGGCAACCTGCGCACGATGTGGTCCACGAGAGGTGGCAGGTGTAGCACTCCATCTCTTCGGGCTTATGGGCACGGTCTTCCGGCGCAACACCCAAGCCCCAGCTTTGCTTCGCATCAGCTGTCGAAATCTTGCTCATCAACTTTGCGCGGGCGGCTTTTTCGTTATAGCCAGCCTTAGCCGGGTTCACGCTGTCTTTCACCAGGCTCATATCCCACTCGAGTCCGATGTTCACCGCCGAGCGTTGAATGAGTTTGCAATCACGGTCTTCGGTCGCGGGCTTGTCGCACTCAGAGCCCTTCCATTCAAAGCGCTTCTTGCCGCCTTGAATGCGCAACGTCGTGAGATCCAAACCACCCGGAGGCGCCGCCGGACCAGACGTGCGCATGGTTGGATAAGTTGTCGCGGTGCCATGGCAATCCTGGCAGCGAATTTCGATGGCATTGGCCACTTCGCCGTAGAGATACCCTGAGCCGTGCGCGTCTTGCTCGAAGTGGCAATCCACGCAGTGCATGCCTTTCTCAACGTGAATCGACTTCATGATCACGCTTTTGGTCCACTTGTCCGGATCATCGAAGGCGACTTTCGCGCCCTCGGCATCGAGCAAGTTTCCTTTGCGGTCGCGCTTCATGATGGCGCGGAAGTTCCAACCGTGGCCGTGGTAGTCGGCAAACTGCGTATCTTTTAAGGTCGGATTCAGCTTGGCAACGTCTTTCAGAAAATCCACATCGCGCCACTTACCGCGCACCACTGCTTCTTCCGGATTACGATCCAACACCGCGCGCATTTCAGCAGCGGTTGGGTAATGCTGCTTCTCGGGCCACATGGCAGGCGCATCAGATTCGTAATCCCACATCGTGTAACCCAACATGGAATTCAAGAAGATGTTGGGCTGGTGCATGTGGCAGACCATGCACTGGCTGGTGGGAATAGAGCGCGTGAATTTGTGTTCTAACGGATGACCGGATTCCGTTTTTGAAATCGTCGGATCAACCGTGATGCTTTGGCCCATGTTGCCATGCGCGGCATAAGGCCCGCTGTGCAACGGGTCGCGGTCATTCGCATAGACAACGTGACACGATGTGCAGCCTGAGGAACGCCAGTCACCCGGCTGGTCGTTGGTCCCCATCATCCAGGTGAACGGGTCATTCAATCGCGTTTTGTGAATATTGATCGACGGCACCGCGATGCGCAAACCTGTACCGGGGCCACGGTTGGATTGGCGAATATCGGGGCGGCCCGGTTCTTCCAAACGCTGAATGTTGCCAACTTGGGTTGCGATATTCGGCAAGCCGATTTCCGGGAATTGCGTGACGATGTTACGGCCACCACGTTCGAACACACGGAAGATATCGCCGGGCGGTGTGGTTTCCCATGCGGGCAGCGGCACAAATTCTGGCAACACGCCGCGCTCGGTTGTCATCCAGCCTTCGTAGCCGGGGCTTTTGATAGAAGCCGGTTCACCTTCGCGCGTATAGGCAGAGCCGAGAATATAGTTTTTGAACGGCAGAATACCGTTGTTGTAGGTGGCCCCACCCCACAGCATGGCACCGGTTGCCATCAGGCTGCGTTCAGCGGCTTGAATGATTTCCAAATGGCACGCACCACAGGCTTCGCGCGCCACACGGTAATCACCCGGATTCACAAACCGAATGAACTCAGGGCTTTCGCGGTTAAGCAGCGTGTATGTGCGTTCAGGGTTGCGGCTGCGCGGATAGTGCCAGCTTTCCGGGAACAGCGGCTGCACGTGCGCCGCATCCAGCGTTTCGCGGTATTTGGCTGATTCTTTTTTCACGCCTGCCGGAAGAGCCACCTTAGCATCACCGCCATGACAGTCGGTGCAGCCGATGATCACACCCGGCACATCGTGCATGGTGCGTTGATCGGTCTCTGTATGGCAGGTCATGCAGCCTGCACCCTTGGCGTCAGCTTCTTCCTGGCTTTGCAGTTGCGGCGTGGGTGGATAGACAGGGTATGTAATGTGGCGCGCGTGCTCACCGCCCGACGCCATCACTGCTGATGCGCCGATGACCGCGATAAGTGCCGCCCAGCAAAGCCCCCAAAACGCCCGCATTATATATGCGCCCAACCTTTAGCTTTAGTACGTGACGATTAAATTCAACAAAACAGTGTGGAACTGCTTGCCGCTGCTACCGTCCACCGCGAACAACTCTTTGAATCCGCCACCGCCAAACAGCGTTGCGCCAGAAGCGCGAAACACCACGTTTTGAATAAACGTGGGGCGATAGATCGCCGCAACCGACGCATCCCAGCCGATGCTCTTTGAGGTCAGCGGCTGGTTGCGCAGCACTTCGATCACGCCGCGCTTATCAATCGAGATGTGATTGAGATTGGCCGACAAGCGCAACTCGGGCCACACATCAAAGTCCGCACCGGCCCCCAGCAAGATCGTGCCCGGATTGATGAAGTTCGATTGGCCGTGCTCTTTAGAGGTTCGCAGGTTCACCAGCACACCATTACGAACAGACATGGCGACACCGCCACCGCCGATCAGTGGCACAGGTTGGCGTATCCAGAAGCTGGTTTCAGCGCCTGCGAATTGTGGGTTTTCAAAAATCGCATCAAACCCGCGCGCCTTGTTATCAAACGGGTCGCTATCACCGCTGGCATAAAGCGCTTGGCCGCGCACGCGGATCCAATCGAAATCAATGGAGGGCTCAATGGCGGCAAAGAGCCCACGGATTTTTGCCTTCTCATCCTGCGTGATCGACGCGTAAGGGTTGGCCGCCACATCACCGAAGGCTGCATATATAGAGTGCGTGAGGTTTAAGCGGCCAAAGTGGCCATCGCCGTTAAAGCCCACGTAATAGACATCGTAATCAGACGGACGCTCGAACCCTATGGACGCGGGGCGCTGCAAGAACCCGTTGCTGTCATAGAACGGCTTGTCATTGCCTTCCCGATTGCGATTGTAGGCCACCACCGCTTGCGAGGTGTAACCGACCACCGGAAAATCTTGGCGATAGAGGTTCGCGAAAAACACATCGTCATCGCGGACTTTAGACCCAAAGGTATTGAGCCCAGAGTTGGTGTCTTTCTCCAACCGGCGGAACCACGCGACGTTGTATTGCCAGTGGTTGTTGTCGCGGTTGCCGAACACGCGCACGCCGGGTTGCTGGTCCTGGAACAGGAAGCCACGGAAATCGACCGTAATCGGCTGAATGCCGACGCGAATGGAATCAAAATCAAATCGGTCAGAGACGTTGCGCAAGTGGTAGTCCAAGAACAGCTCTTGAATGCCCACATGGCCATCGCCGCGCTTGGTGCCCGTGCGCGGGTCGATATTGAGAATCCGATCTTCTTCTACAGTCACGTGGTTGTAGTTAAAGACCGGCGTGATGCGGAATTCGATATCAGGTGGCTTGAAGGCCGTATCACCTTTAATCAGCGACAGCGAGGTAATCAGGTTCTGGTTAAAGATCGTCTGATCTTCGCGGCCAAACAGATCAACCGAGTTCGGACGCTCGCTGGACTGGAACCCAACAGGTGTCGGCAAGCCCCGCAACTCGTACACCGTGTCAGAGATCGCTGCCACGTTGATGAACCAATCATCAAAGATCGGGCGATCAGCCTTCAGCGTGTTTTGATTGTAAGGATCGTACCACTTGGCGTTCACACCCACGGCTTCAACGATGCGCCAGCGATCGGGCACCGGCGCCATCTCGCGCGGCGTTGACCGCGACGGCGGTGGCACAGCGGTTGGGTCCACTGGCGGCAAATCGCGCGGCGGCTCTTCCGGGCGGCCGGGACGACGGCGCGTACTGTCTTGGTCGTCTGCGCCTACGTCTGCCGCACTTTGTTCAGGCCCAACTTGGTCCTGCGCCCACAATGGCAACGACCATAATGTTGTCGTTGCCAGAAGAAGCGCGGTTATTTTCCGTCGCATACGCGCTGCTCCTTTGAATTCAAGAACGGTGTGAAGGGGCAATTCACATACCGCAACCCTGCGCCACCCACTTCAAGTGTGTCAGCGCGGCGATCTTGCGGGGCATTGCCGATGCCGGTGTTCAAACGCTGGCCTGCGTTGTGCAGACCTAAGAAGGCGATCATGTCGTCTTGATCGATGCCATCACCCGAGACACCGATGGCACCAATGAGTTGCTGCCCGCGATAGATCGGCACGCCCCCTGAGAAGATTTGCAAACCGTTGGCCAAGCGTGTCGGCCCTGGGCCAACACCAGACGCTTGAGGTAAAGCAGTGCAGCCTTGCGGCGGCGGGGCTGAGCCATCCAGGCGCGCAACAATGTCAGCAATGACCAAATCCAATTGCAAGCCGGTGTTGAAGGGGCTCCACACGGCATAAGGCTTAGATAAAGGCCCATTTGCTTCGCCGTTAATGCCATCGGGATAGAAGGGCCGCGACAAGTTGCCGACAGTGCGCTCGGCATAGGCAATGCCATTCGACAGTGCACCTGCGCCAACGGATTGTTCCATGGCAGCGACATAGCCCGAGAGCGGCGCGATAGAGAGCACGCCGGGGATTAAATCCTGACGGCCAATGGCCCGCAGTTCAGCCGCCGTGGTGGTGCGCGACATGAACAACGCACTACGTGCTTTTTGCAATGACACATCGGTGCCGAACACAGGCGCATCTGGTGTGCGGGCCAGGGCCAGAATGTTGGACTCAGTGTCCACCACAGACACTGTCACTTGCGCATAACTTCCGAGCGGGCGGCGAATTTGCGCACGCGCCGCAAAGGCGACACTTAAGGCATCGGATACAATGGTGCGCACTTCCGCCGCTGTCATACCGCTGTTGGCAGGCAGTGGCGAAATGCTGGCGCGCGGCGCGTAACGATTGGCGCCTGTGCCGTCATCCAGCACCCAAGCCTCAAGGCCTGTGTACGTTGCGCCGCTATCAGCGCGCACACCTGAAGCAGCCGAGCCATACACCGTACCGGCGCGACGGCCCGCCGGGGTGTAGCCGGCAACGGCGACATAATTGGTGGGCGACAAGGCCGCAGCCGTGCTGGTGTTGACGTTGGTCAGGTCCACATCGGTGTAGCGGAAGACTTTGCCTTCAACGGTGATGCGGTGGCCTTTGATGTCGGCGGGTGCGTCGTACCCACGCAAGGCTGCGGTTGCCACCAACTCATCGGGGTTGCGGTCGTAGTCGGTAATATTGAGATCAAGCCCATAAACGCCATCGACCACAACGCCAACGCCGCCCACCACTTTGCCGTCTTTATAAAGTGGGAAACCGCCCGGATCAGCGGACAGACCCAAGGGCGAACGGCGCGGGCCGGTTCCTAAACCAGCGCCAAAGCGCATGAGGTCCGAACACGGCAATTGGCTGAACTGCACACCCGAGAGCGGGCCACCGGGCGCGCCGCGTTCACCGGGCAGGAAGTTTTCTTGCACGATCAAGCTGGCGGTGCGCGTGGAGAACGCGTTGCCCGACGAGGAGAGATACGCACCGGTAATAGCTTTCGCGATACTGCCGAACACGGCGGGCAGTTGAATTTGCTCTAACCCATTGCCGACCGGAATGTTGCGCCCGGATGAGACCGTCATGGTGGGTGCAGTTGATGTGTTCAGGACATACACACCCAGCACGTTGCCCGAGCGGTCGGTGACCGCGATGGCGCCATTCGTAATGCCGCGTGATGAGGCTTCCGACACCGCTTGGCCGACGATCCGGTCGACATCCTCAACGGTGAGCTGCTGTGCGCCTGCCGCGCCTGAAGCCAGCAACGCCGCGCATGTCACTGAAATTTTAAGGAGAGATTTCAGTGTCATTGGCCATCAACCGTGAAATAGCCGAACTTCAAACCTTCGGGTGATTTGTAGCCGATGGTAAACGTGGACGGGCCAAGCACATCTTGCGTCGGCCATGCACCCACAGGAAACCGCAACACGCCATCCGGCGCATAAATATTGATGAAGGCGAGTGTCGATGCATCGCCATCCCACGCTTGCCACGTGCCATCGGCCACTTTCATCAGCGGCTGATTGTTCTGGAAGCGTGCAACAATGAAACCTTGTTCGGTATAGCTGCCGTCACCCGAGGCCATCAAGTCCACCTGCTGCGGCAAGCTGCTGCGATTGATGCGTCCCAGATCAATGCCGGTGACACTTAATGACTCGCCCAAGGCTGTACTGGTGAACGCGCACCCCAGAACTGCGAGTGCGATAACGCCGCGCATCATGGTTGTGCCTCTGCTTTGTTCTCAAAAGCCGCTCGCGCCATTTGCACAAAGCCAGCATTGCTGTGCTGCGGCAGAGGTGCCGCTTTCTTTTGCATCTTGTCGCCAGTTGCGGTTTTTTCTGCTGGCGCGTGCATCGGGTCTAAGTCTTGGCGATGGAACACGTGGCACGAAATGCACGTGGACGGCACCTTGTCGGTTGCAGTCTCGCCGCCATGGCATGAGCGACAATTGGCGATGGACGGCATCAATACGTCGGCGGACTCAACGGAGTTCTTCGCATCGTGGCAGCTGCCGCATTCCATATCGCGGTGACTGCTGTGCGCGAACTTTGACTTAGGATACCACTTGTTCGAGGCCGAAACCGGCTCAACGCCCCAACCCGCACCGGTAGTGCCACCAGAAGCGGTTGATTGGTACGTCACGTGGCAGCCTTCGCACAGCCCCTTGCCATTACGCCCGCTTAAAACTGCAGCCGCCTTTTCGGCAGACCAATCCAGGGCAACTTTCTTTTGCTCCGGCGTCAACGGTGCACCGACGCGGCGACGAATGAGGGCAGGCGCTTCCGGCTCCTGATAGCCGCCGCGCATCCCGACACTGTCGTAGATATCGCGCACCTGCTTGAACATTTCTTCCGGTTTGCCGTGGACGAGTTCACGGTCCGGGATGAAGGTGTCGAATTTCAGCTTGTGGCACTGATGGCAATTCTTCTCGAACGAAATTGGCAGCATATAGCCGCCACCCGCATCGGTCTGGTGGCAGTCGACACAGCCCAGATTGATGTTGCCGCGCTCAGGATGCCGCACGCCACCGGCCCGGATGTGGCGGTTGTGCGGGAACTTCAACGCCGAATCTTCACGCGGCGCTGGCGTGTCTGTCATCGCACGGCTGCGGTCAACCACATGCAAGGCGGCATCGACAACAATTGTCGGGCGGAAATTAGGGTGGTCCGTGCCAAAATCAGAGACCGACCGCAGCGATGATTTTGGCGCGTCTTTGGCGAAATCCTTGTGACAGCTCGCGCAGAAGCTTTGATCGGACAGTGCAATGGCGTTATGGCCTTGGTGTTCCTTGTGGCAGTTCTGGCAGGATTTATCCTCGAACGATGCGAACTTGAACTGGTTTGAATCTGCGTGGTGCTCAACGCCCTCATGGCACGTGAGGCAGGTTTTATCTTCCACGGGCACAAACGGTGTGACGTGGCAGGTCTCACACGAGTCTCCAAAGAAGCGATGCGCGGCTGATACGCTGCCCGTGGACCACACGTTTGTCGGCGCTGCCGGAAGCGCGCGGTCGCGCGTGTTCAGAACCGATAAAAGAGCTGGCGATTGATGGAACCAACTTGCAACCCACGGCGCGGCAAACAAGGTCAATGCGACGATCAGCGCAAAAGCCCAGGACAATGTGCGCGCAGATATTTTCCCGGTTGAGATGGAGGCTTGCGCCATCACACGGCTTAAGTCATCGCCCAAAGGCTGCACCAATTCGGCCGAGATGACGACACCGCCCTGGCCGTTGTTTTCTTCGATAATTAATTCAAAAGGCCCGACCGCAATTTTGTCACCCACGGCCACGCGCGTCATTTGCGTGATATTGCCGTTTAAGCGCACATCGGCGCTGGGCTGCGGTGCGACGTAAATGTCGCCACTGCGTAAGGTTAATTCGGCGTGATGCAGGAGAACGCGCGGGTCTTGCAGGTGGATGGCGCAATCGTTGCCGCGCCCGACCATGAGAATTTCAGACTCAACATGCTGTTCTTTAACAGCGATGCCGCCGCGGGCTTTACGAGTGATGTACCGGATCGTCGACTGCATTTATGTCACCAGTAATAGAACACAGTGACAACGTGGATCACCAATGCCGCCAGGGCCGCAATGGAGAACGGAATGTGGAACATCAGCCAGAAGCGCAAAAGGCAGCGTAACTGCACATCGCGGCGGGCGCGGTGCAGCAGTTCCTCTTTGCGCACCAGGCGTGTGAGGAGTTGGCGGCGGCGCGTATCTTCGCCTGAGCTGGCACTGCGCGCGACAAACGCACGCGCGGCCCCTGTCGCGCAATCGGGGTCGTAGCCGCGTAATTGCTCAAACAACGTCTGACCGATGATTTGCTCTTGCGTTGAACGCAAAACAATCGCGTTTGTGTCGTTGTCCAAGCCCATGGCCAATTGGCGCACTTCACGATCAAGGTCCGCGATTTGCGTCAACATAATCTCGGTTGTCATGCCGCGGCGGTTTTCCGTCAGCAGCAGCGGAAAGCGCACGTAAAAATAGACACCGAAAATGCCACTGACGATGACGATCAACATCAACACATACAGCGCGGTATGTACGTTCCACCCCACTTGAAAGCCTGCATGCAAGGTGGAAAGAATTGCCAACGCCAGCCCCAGGTAAACGTGCGCCGAAAGCCAGTCTTCCAGGCGCAACTTCCCGACCCCATACATGCGCTTACGCACACCAAACCACGCCAGCCAGATCATCAAGCCGCCGGACAACACCCCCAGTGTGTACCCCAACCACGTGCCGCCGTTGGGTTCTCCTAACGGCTTGTGAATGATGTAGGCCAACGCCGACAACAACACCGCCACAAAAGCGATCTTGAGATAGAGGTGGTTGCGATAAACGAGAATGGATTGATGCATGGTGTTGCCCTTATTGCGTCAACAAGGCAACAGACATGAATTCTTCCGGGCTGACGCGCATGGCGGCCCCCGTCGGACAGGCGCGCACGCAAGATGCACCGCCTTCGATACCCTTACACATGTCGCACTTCACCGCGCGCTTTTGCTTATCAGGATGCGGTTGATCAGCATACTTCTGCTCTTCGTACGCCATGGCTTCGCCAGGCCCCGGACCCTTGCCGAACAACAGCCACGAGAAGATGTTGAACTTTTCTTCAGGCGGCGCTGCCAACTGAATGACTTTGTATGGGCAGTTGCGCTCACAGTTGCCGCAGCCAATGCAACTGTCATCAATATACACTTCACCGCCGGGTGTGCGATGGATCGCATTGGGCGGGCAATCCGACATGCAGTGCGGGTGTTCACAATGTCTGCAAGATGTGGGCACGTGAATGGTGGCAAACGACGGCCCGGCTTCGCGGTCCAGCCGCGAGATGCCCCCGTGTGTTTCCGCACACGCCTTTTCGCAGTTGTCGCAGTGAACGCAGAGCGACTCATCAATCAGGAGAACGTCAGTGCCTTCACCAACACCCTGCTCGATCAGGAACTGAATGATGTTGCCCGCTTCGGGGCGGCGCTGCATCTGTTCGTTCTGCATGATGCGCTGGCGGAACTTAGCTTCAACCTTGGCCTTCAAATACGGCTGCGCATTCAAAAGGGCTTTGAAGGCATCCCCCTGAATACGGATGGTTTCAGTCGCGTGGGCTGCTTTCACGGTTGCCGAGCGTGGCGCATCCGAGAGCAACGCCATTTCGCCGATATAATTGCCTGAAGGCACGTAGCTCAAAACGATGTCGCGGCCCCCCACACGCATGGAGACCGTGCACGATCCGGACCGGATCAAGTGCATGTCATCGCCTTTGTCGCCCTGTTGAAAAATAATATCGCCCGGCTTGAAGCGTTTCAGCTCTGCGGTTTCCACCAGCGGCTTCAAGGCTTCGGTCGGCACGCCTGGCGCCAGATGGGTTTGCACCTGGCGCATAATGGCAGTTTGATCCAGCGTCCGGCGCACGCTCTCTGCGGTGCCAATCAGCTTCAACATTGTGCGGCGTGGCGTTTCCACCAACACGCAATCCGATGCTGCGACAACCGTCGCCGTGCGACGGCGGCCCGAGATCAACCCCATTTCGCCGAAGAACGCGCCGGCTGGCAACTTTACAACTTGGGTGTCGTCGGTCGGGTTTAGTTGAATCGCAACCGCGCCCCGTAAAATGGTAAAGAAGCTGTTGGTATAGTCGTTACGCTTAAAAACAATGTCGCCCTGCTTCAGGACGCGCACGTCTGAGTCCAACATCACTTCGCGCATCACCAGCGGATTCAATTCCGAGAACACCGGAATGGTTGACCGCACCTCGTTGATCACCGCATCAACATCAGTTGTTTTGAGGCTTGCGATTTTCTTGCGCAGCAGAGGCTCGTCAGCCGGGGCAATCTTATTGCCCATAATGTATTCGATAACTTCATAGCCTTGGTTCATGGCTTGCTTAATCAGCGGATAACCACCCAAAGCGCCGATGATGTAGAGGCCGGGAATATTTGATTCGTAGGTGGACGACACCTCAGGCAGCGCTGAACGGTCCTTGCTGGGGAACAGCACGCCGCACGATTCAACAAACTTACGGGGTGCAGATGCACCTATGCGCGCGATGATACGGTCACACGGCACGCGCGCTTCGCCATCTGCCGTATTTAAGATCAGAACCTTGCCTTCAATGCGGGCGGGTTCGGAACTGTAATAACACTGCACATCACCCTTCTCGATGGCGTTGAGAATAAGCGTGAGGTTGCCTTGCTTGACGCGTGCGAATTCACTTTCGCGGTTTAAGATGATGACGGTGTTTTGCTTGGCCAATGCAATAGCATTTTCCACGCCTGCGTCACCGGCGCCAATCACGACAATTGTCTCGGCTTCATACTCTTCCGGATCGTCCAGTTGATACTGGACCATGGGCGAGTCCGCACCGGGGCACGTCAGCTTGTTAAGGTTGCCTTGCAAGCCAATCGCCAAAACAACATTCTCGGCTTGCAATGTGTCGCCGCTGGCCAGGCGAATATCGAACACATCGTTCGTCTTCTTAATTTCAACAACGTCGGCGTTAAAGCGCACGTTGGTTTTTAGGTCAGCAACTTGCTTTTCCCAATTGCCGAGAATGCCTTCGCGCTTACCGGCAGCAAATGAAACATCCGCTCGTAACGGCAGCACATCGGGGGTCGACATGACGAATTTGCCGCGTTGGTACTTGTAAATCGTATCTGAGAGGTGGTCGGTGCGCTCTAACAAGACATGGCTAATGCCCAGCTTGGCCGCGTGGGCAGCCGCGCTTAAACCGCCGGGACCTGACCCGACAATGGCAATACGAAATCGATTTTGCGACAAAGGCCCCACCCAATATCTCCCTCAAGTCGCACGAAGGAGACAATCCCGACATACCCGCAGCTACGCAGGTTCAATTAATATATCAATCCTGTGATTTCCATAAGAAAAGACATCTCAAAACCGGGGCAAATCACCAGCAAACTTCAGTAAAATCGGGCCTTTAGTTGGTGTTGATTGCTATCAACCAGAATTTACGCCGCGAAATGCGCGATTTGTTGAGAAGGCTATTTGTCGAAGGGCGTGTTGGTTGGTGTGAAGCGCCATTCACGGAACCGGCGGCCATCGCGAAATTCGTATACTTCTAAAGACGTTTTCTCGACCTTACCTTCGGTTTTTGAATCGTATTTATCCACTTCAACCTGCACCAGGATGTTCCCAACCATAGCCAAACGGTAGACTTTGGATTGATAGCCAGCAGGCGTCTCTGTGAAGAACTGCGAGAGCATCTTTACTGTGTTTTCGCGGCCTTGTACGGCCAGTTTCGGGCCATCGGGCATCACGCGGTACCAGCTAAAATCTTCTGTGATTGAATCGCCTAAGCGCACGGAATCTTTCGCAAGAAAATCTGCCTCCCCCTTTTCAATCATGGCCAGAACGTCTGGCTTGATCCGGGTAAAAGCGCTGGTGTCTTGAACCACCTGAGTTTTAACCGTATCAGCCGCGATGGCCTCAGCAGTCAGAGCATAGGCTCCGTAAATCGCCGGCAAGGCCAAAAGCCCCACCATCACAGCTAAGCGCCGTTCCATCGCGGTTTTAAACATGATCGCCCCCCACTACATGTCGCGACTACATATCAAACGGAAATTTGAATTCGCGGTCGATGGCCGCCAACGTCTTGCCAATCGTCTTGTCGTCGTCCAACGCCTTGACGATCAAGCCCGCCAGATCAGCGCGTGTGATGATCCCAGACGTTGTGCGATCTTCCGACAAAATGCCACGGCCCGTGGCTTGCGCTGTCTTCAAACCGCCCGGACGGATGATGGTGTAATCCAACCCCACCGACTTCAGATGATCTTCAGCCTGCGTCTTTAAGGGTAACATTTCTTTTAAGAACATCCGTGCGGGAAGCGGCGCCGCATCAAAGCTGTCGCCCGCGCCAATGGTTGTCACCAACAGAACACGGCGCTGATCAGCTTCCTTGGCGGCGTCAAAAATGTTCTTGTTGCCCAAGTAATCTGGTTTCGGGTTGCAGCTAAAGCAGGCAATGGTGGTAATAACCGCGCGATATTTTTTGCCCGCCATCGCAGCACGGAGCGATTCCAAATCCATCGCATCACCCGGCACCAATGCTACACCCAGCTGTTGTAATGCTTTGGTGTCAGAGTTAGGACGCACGACAGCGGTAACTTTATCGCCGCGCGCCACCAGTATTTCTGCCACGTCCAAACCTGTGTTGCGCGATGCGCCAAAAATCAAATAGCCGTCATCAGGCGCTGCCGCAGGATCTTTCGGCACGACAGGTGCGAATTCAAAAGCTGCAACGTTCTGATTGTTGCTGGTCACATACACCCACGACAACGCGCCCAAGAACAATACAACAAGGGCAATCATCAGAATGACAATGCCGGTGATAATTTTTTGAAACATCGGAAAACCCCAAAAGTCGATACTGTTTAGCCAGAGAGCTTAATCAGGAAAGCGCTTAGCCTGGAAATTGAGCAACGCCAGACAACGACCGTTTTTCGCCGATATTCGCGCGAGCGACAATAGCGCCATCCTTCACGCTGACTTTGGCGACATCGCCATCCATAAAATTGCCCACCAAAATATACTGACCATCAATAGATGGTGTGGCCGCTGCCCAGCCAAACGAGCCCATTTTGTATTCGCGTAAAACTTTGCCTGTATTTTGATCAATCGTGACCATATTGGACCCCGTAATGGCGAGCAGTGATTTGTCCGGCATTTGCGTCATCCACAATAGCATCTTCACCTGCGGGTCGTCATTGAAGACCGCCAAGTCCGGCATCTGCTTATCGTTCTTCAAATCGTACTGCAGAATGCGATTGCCAGTTTCAGAGATGTAAATCGCGCGCGTGTCATTATCGGCGAGAACGAGGCTGGTGACAGCATGGTAGCCTTCCATGCCGCCATGCACAGCCGTGTGGTATTCAGCGAGTGGTTTACGGTCCTTGGTGTAGCGGAAAATGTAACCATCACCGATCACATCGCGGCCTTTGAGCAATGGCAGCTTGGTCGAGACATAGCGAGATTCCGTTTTCTTCCCCGCTAAGTGTTCGCCGAAATACATGGTGCCGTCTTTCCCGAACGACACGTTGCTGAAAGCACGATCCGCAAATTGAAACAGCGGCTTTTCTTTGGCTGATGGGTCTACTTCGATGACTGCATGGCTGAGCGGCGCAAAACCATACAATGTTTTGTCGGGTCCAAATGTGAGGCCGCTCAGCTTGTGGCTTGTTTGCTTAATCCACAGCGTGCCTTTTAAATTCAGGTTTGCATCGTATTGCAGCAAGCGCCCTGTCCCGGCGTGATCATCATCGGGATTATCCATCACTGTCGCCGCGACAATGATATCGCCTTTTGCGAATGGCGTTGCGGTTGATATGCGCTCTTCAGCACTACGTGCATGTAGCGGCGCCAAGAAGGCTGCGCTCGCGGCAGCACTTAAAAGTGTACGGCGATTAAAAGACGTCATGTGCATCTCCAGCACGAGATTAAAACGACTTTGAATTTAGCTTTTAACGTCAAGGCAACGGATGGATGGTGGTGCGGCGGCCTTATCGAAAGACCAGATATAATTTTGCGGCTTGCGTTCAGAGGGTTCGATAAACCCGCTGAAGTTCGCATCACAGTAAAACTCCAGCATGTCGTGCGACATGTTGGTTTTTGGGGCCCATCCCGATTTTTCCGCATCAATCATTTTCAAATCAGCGGGTCCAGTTGCGGAAGGGGTTTTGAGGGCGGCAAAGGTTGATTTCTCTTCGCCTTCCACAGTCAAGCCAACCAAGACGCCAACATTGGTTTTACCTGTCGCGCTGCCCATCGCGTAACTGCGGCGCACGACGCCATTATTGCGACCCACAAGCCCGCCAACCGTATCTTCGCCAGACACAGCACCGGTGGCGTAACTGTTGCGCACCAAGCTGAGAGAGTTAAAGCCCACCAATCCGCCGACATTGCTGGTTTGGCCTGTAACCGTAGAGCTGGAATAACTGTTGTTCACCGAGCCATCGGTGTTCATGCCCACGAGGCCACCGAGATCGCTAGTGCCCGTCACAGTTCCGGTCGAGAAGCTATCGAACACCATGCCGAAAGTGCTTAAGCCGACGAGCCCGCCCAGAGCGCGATCCCCTGTGACGTTCACATTGGCATTCGAGTGATACACACCGCCCGTCATGTCTCCCACAAGGCCACCGGCGGCTTGTTGAGCCGTTAAATCGCCCTCGGCCGAACTCATCGCCACAAGGCCCGAGTTGCCACCGACGAGGCCCGCAATGGCAAGGCTACCCTTCACGGTCGCTTTGGCATGAGCGTTGTAAACAATACCCATGTTCGCGCCGACAACAGGCGCTGTACCGGCACGGCCTTCAATGATGGCATTCTCCACCGTGATATTCATCACAATGCCCGATTCACCCAAAACGCCGAACAGGCCAACACCGCCCCGCTGTGGCAGCGAGATCTTCAAATTGCGAATCACATGGTTGCGTCCATCAAACACACCCATGTAGCCAAATTTACCGCGGGCCATCATACAATTGTCGTCTGGCCCGCAACTGCCGATGGGCGTGAAATTATCAATCGCGGCAGCGTCAATATCTTGCGCAAGTTCATAACTGCGCTTTAAGCGATCATTGACCGTGAGGGTGGTTTTCTTGCCATCGCCTGCGCCCCCATTGCCCGCACCGAACGTAACGATGGCCTGCATTTGCTGGATGCTGCAAAGTTCAAAGCGCCCATCGCCGTTTACGTCTTGGACAAACTCGGCAGCATTATCAGGTGCGGCGTCATAGGCATCAGCCAGGCCATCGCCATCGCTGTCTTTGTTCGCAGCCGCTGCGTTTACTTTGGGACATGCCGATGCTTTGAGCGGCTTGGCCTGTTGGCTGGCTTGTTGTGCCAAGGCCAACATGCTGACGAAAGTGGCTTTACGTTCAACCTTATCGACGCGAAGCGCACCTGCGCTTGACGGCTGTTGCTGCGGTGCTGTTGTTGGTTGGCCATTCGGATTAGCCGGTGTTGGTTTGGGCGTTGCTTCGACAAAACTTTTTTGACTGGCGTAATACGCAGCCACATCTTCAAGCTCTTGCGTGGTCATTTTCAACACCGCGCCGCGCATGAGTGATTCTTTACGTACGCCGTCGCGATAATCTTTTAGCGCCTGAAAAATATAGCGCTGATGCTGCCCGCCGATTTTTGGATTCACCGGCGATGGGCTGTTGCCGTCCTTCCCATGACAGGCAAAGCATTCAATGGCGATGGCCCGTCCGCGCTCAACATCACCAGCAGCCTTGGCAGATGCTGTCCCCGCAATGACAATAAAAGCAGACAGGCTGGTCAGAACAACCCATTTACGCATCCGAAACTCCCCCGATCCCGGCGCGACCACCATCCTCAAAGCATGGCCGATTTAAAGCATGGCTGGAATTCAAACCCTCAGCAGTAGCCGGATGGTAACCCGACCGAAGCGTGGCAATATTTCTTAAGAAAATCGCTATTCGGGGGCAAAGCCCGCCGCATCGATATCAAGTGTGGTGGTATCCAAAGACTGTAAGAACGTAGCTTGCGTGATGGTTTTGGGCAATTCGGCCTGAAAGAAGAAGCGGCAAGCCATCAGTTTCCCTTGATAGAATGAGCGCTCGGTCTCGGTTGCGGCCGTCGCTGCTGCCGCTACCACGGCCTGGCGCAGCCACATCCACGCCAGCACCACATGCCCGAACATGTCGAGATACATGGTGGCATATGCCAACGAAGCGCGCGGCTTGTCCTTGCGGGCATTCAACAGGGTGATCGTCACTTCGCCGACGCGGCCCAGGGCTTGTTCTAATAGAGCAGCGAACGGCGCCAAAGCTTCAACGCCTTGGGCTTGCTTGATAGTGCCTTTCATTTCAGCGCTTAAAACTTTCAGCGCGGCACCATCCAGCATCGCAACTTTGCGACCCAACAGATCAAGCCCCTGAATACCGTGCGTACCTTCATGAATCGCATTTAAGCGATTGTCGCGATATAGACGCTCGACCGGGAAGTCACGCGTATAACCATAACCACCCAAGATCTGAATGGCGTGCTTGTTGGCTTCAAGGCAGAATTCTGACGGCCACGCTTTTGCAACGGGTGTGAGAATTTCCAAAAGCAAGCCGATGGCATCGCGCTTTTGCTTGTCGGGCTCTGTGCGCTGCTCGTCCACTAACGTGGCGCAATAGAGCGCAAGCGACAACGCGCCTTCCACATAGGCTTTCTGTGTGAGCAATAGGCGGCGGATATCTGCGTGCTCGATGATCAGAACTTGCGGAGAGTCTGGAGCTTTGTTGTCGGCATGACGGCCTTGGCGGCGTTCACGGGCGTACTGCAGGCTTGCAAGATACCCAGCGTAACCAAGCATCGTGGCGCCCAAGCCAACCCCAATCCGCGCCTCGTTCATCATATGAAACATATAGGCCAAGCCGTGATGAAGCTGGCCAACGAGATAGCCGTGACACGGGCTACTTTCGCCAAAATTCAGCAGTGTATTAACCGTGCCGCGATACCCCATCTTGTGATTGAGGCCTGCCAGCACAACGCCATTACGCGCACCTAACGACCCATCATCGTTCACACGATACTTTGGAACAATGAACAACGAGATGCCCTTCACCCCAGGACCGCCGCCGGGTGCTTTGGCGAGCACCATATGCACGATATTTTCCGAGAGTTCATGATCACCGCACGAGATCCACATCTTTGTGCCAGTGATGAGGTAGTGCCCCGCGTCGGTCGGTGTGGCCTTGGTGGTGATATCAGCCAGTGATGAACCGGCCTGTGGTTCGGACAAGCACATGGTGCCGAACCATTTGCCCGCCACCATGGGCCGCATGAATTTTTCTTTTTGCTCGGGCGAGCCCACAGCACCAATCAGATTGGCTGCGCCCATAGTGAGGAGTGGATAAGCTGCCGTACCGACGTTCGCGCCATACAACATGGCGTTGGCGGCTTGCGTCACCGCCATGGGCAATTGCAGGCCTCCCACATCTTCATCGAAGGCCGCACCCATTAAACCCGCCGCGACATAAGCATCTAACGCGACTTTGACGTCGGGGATGATGTCGACGGTTTGGCCATTGAAATGGGGCTCGTGGGCGTCACCCTTGGCCGCATGGGGCGCGAACATTTCGGTCGCTAGTGCTTCTGTCGTGTTCAGGATGGCATCGAACGTTCCACGATCATGCGCAGCATAACGCGGCCGAGCGCACAAACGATCAACTCTGAGCACTTCGTACAAAAGAAAATCGATATCGCGGCGATTGAAATACTGCGGCGTCATGGTTTGCGGTCACCATTTGTAATCAGTGTCGGCGAAAACAATTCGAATGACGCAGAATCTAGCCGAAATAAGCCGAGGCGCATCTATAAAAAGCGCCTGATTAGGACTTGCGCTTTTCCAACGTGACAAGCAGGCGGAAGCCCATGAGCGGACCTAGCACTGGCGCTAAAACATTTTCCAGTTTCAGCACAGGCCCCACCAGACCGTGGGGGATCAGGCTCCAGGGCTTAAAACCACCCGACAGCGGATAAGCAAACAAGCTGAGCCATTGCTTCGACACGACTTTGAAGTCTGGGAAGGCTTGGGCCAACCGCCCTTTGTCGCGTCCAAACAACAATGTCGGGATCGCCTGATTGGCATCAAAGGCATCACGGTTTGGGTTTGCAGCGCCGTCAATCAATGGATCATCCCCCATGCGCACAGGCTCGGGGTGCATGAAGTGATAGAACGGCCAACTGAGCGGTGAAATGCCCGGTTCCACCATAATGATACGCCCGCCCGGCGTGAGCACACGCTGGGCTTCGTTTAAAAATTTGCGCGGGAATTCGATGTGATGCAGCACATCAAACATCACGATATTGGCGAAGCTGTTATCACTAAAGGGGAGTGTCTGCGCATCCGCGACAACATCAAGCCAAGGTGCTGGCAGAATATCTGTGCTAAGCGTATCGGGCGCGAACTCTTTAAAAATGCCAGAGCCCCCACCGATCTCAAGCGTAGCGCCGGGCACAAGTTGTGCGGCCATGCGGCGATAAAGATCAACGTAAATATCCCGCAGCGCGGGCTTCTTGCGCCATTGGCGGCCGTGTTCGGCAATACGGCCATCAACCTCTTCAGACATGGCTAGAACGCCTTCAACTTACGCCATGCGAAGATCACCATACGCAGCAGGAGCCAGCCATGAGCAAAGCGCGAAATTTGCGTTTCGCCATATTCGCGCCCCGCATACCGGATCGGCACTTCGACGATACGTAAATTTAATTTCGCGGCGCCGAAAATGAGGTCGAAATCACCAAACGGATCGAAATCGCCGAAGTAATGACGATTGGCAGAAATGCGGTCGTAATCACGTTTCCACAGCACTTTTGTTCCACACAACGTATCGGTGAACCGCTGATTCAAAAGATACGAGAAGATTTTTGCAAATCCACGATTGGCAATGTTGTTGAGCGTACGCATGGCAGTGTCTTCCATCGGGTAGACCATGCGCGTGCCATTCACGAATTCACCCCGACGCGTAACCAGCGCGTTATAGAACTTCGGCATATCTTCGGGCGGCACGGTTAAATCTGCGTCTAAGATCATCAGAATGTCGCCGCGGGCTTCAGCAAACCCTTTGCGCACGGCGTCCCCTTTGCCCTTGCCAGGCTGGCGAAACACTTTGATGTCACGGTCCGGGTAAGCGGCCTTAACGCGCTCGCACTCTTCATACGTGCCGTCTTTGCTGTGGCCTTCGACGAACAGGATTTCAAGATCGGGCGCGAACTGCGGCAAGCGCTTAACCGCATTCTCAATGTTTCCCTTTTCGTTCCGACACGGCACCAGCACTGTGGCCGATGCCGGATTGTCGGAGGGCTTCAAGCGCGGCAGGGGGCGTGCCACCACATAATTGCGCAAGCACAATTGGCGAATGCCCGGCAATGTCGCAACAAAGCGATTAATGAACGGTCCGATACCAAACGCATGACGGGGCAACAACTGGCGCCACTCGCGACGCACAACTTCATAATCCGACAACGCTAACAAAGCCTGCATATCGCTGGTCGAGAGCCAGTTCTGTTGGATTTGCGGCATTTTTAGGCCCAGCATTTCCGCAAGCCGCAACACCGGCTCCCAAAGATGGGAGTAGTACGCAAGAACCAAACGCGTTTCAGTCGTCATCAGCGGGTGAAGCGCTTCAAATAAGCCTTCAACATCTTCAACCAAGCCGATGGTGTCTGAGATCACGATGTAATCGAACGGCCCCTTAAGCTTTTCTAAAACATCAGCGCTTTCGGCGTTACCAACATGATACTCGAATTCAGGCGCATTTTTTTGCGCAGCCTCGATCATGGCTGCACTAAAATCAATTCCAACACCGCGTGAGGGCTGCAATGCTTTCAGCAATTGCCCATCACCACAGCCAATTTCCAATACGTTTGATCCAGCCGGGATCAAGAACCGCATATAGGCGTGATCGGCATCATAGAAGTACTGATTGCGCGCAAGCCATTGGCCACGCTCGGATGCCAAGCGATCAAACAATGCACGCACAGCTTGCTGGCGTTTTGTCAAAACAGTTTCATTCATCGCAACGTTAACCATGTAAATCCGCCAGGCAAAGCCGATATCACCACAGACAGCCCAAGCAATACAGAGATTAGAAATGCATCGCCTTGCGCAATACCAAAGAGCGCAAAACCCGCTACCATGACTCCCTCACGGATCCCCCATCCATTCAAGGAAATTGGCACCGCCGCAGCAATCAAGGCCGTTGGAACCACCAAAACGCTTGGCATCAACATACCGTCAATTTCTAACGCAGAGCCTACGGCAACAACGACAAAAATCGTCATCACATGAATGACAATGGAAACACCCAACGCCAAAAGCCCTTCGGCTGACGCCAAGCTTTTGCGGGTTTGGCCAATCAGGACGAGGATTGTGCGCACAATCGCGCGATCCTTCAGACTACCTGGCAATGGCACCTTATCGACAAACAAACCTGCGATTAGGATCAGCACCAACGCTGCCGATATCCCTGCTGTCCAAGTGAGCGCGCCCAGCGCTTGGCCCAACATCCACGGCATTGCCAAGAGAATCAGAACAACGGCAGCTAGCAGCGCAATCACGCGGTCCAGAATCAGGCTTGAGACAAGCGGCTGCCAAGCAACACCGTTACGATATGCAAGGTAACCGCGGACCACGTCGCCCCCAATGGAAGCGGGCAGAACCTGACCAAAAAACAAACCAGCAAAGCTTAATTGAAGTGCAATGCGGTATGACATTGCGGCCCCAGTGCGCTGGGCCAACAGCATCCAGCGAAATGCTGCAAGCGGCACTTCCAAGGTGACGATCACAACGGCAAGCGCCAATAGCACAAGAGAGGCTGACTGCAGGCGCGCGACAACACTTGAAAGATCAATCTTCGTCGCCAAAAAGCCCAACAGAGCGACAGTAATGATGCCTTTAATCAGCAATAAATGGCCACGCCGCGCGGATGCGGCTGGCGGCGTCACGGTGCTGTCTGGAGTGGGCACGCCGGATGGCGCAGACATTCGGTTAACAGGCCTTAAGCTATAGAAACAAATATAACTATCGGGCCTTATAGGAGGCCTCAGCAAGAAGCGCAATTCTTAGCGCCGATTGCTGAAAAGCCTCCGCCATCAAAACTGCCCTTAGACGCTAAATTTCAGCATTTTCTGGCCAAGCAAGCGACCGAAAGTGAGGGACGGCGTCACCAACATCCCCCCACAATAAGAGCGGCCCATGGTTTGGCCTGCGCCCAGCAATTCGCCCGCTGCGAAGAGATTTGGAATAGGCGTGCCATCCTGACGGATCACCCGCAACTCCTTGTCCACGGCCAAGCCTGCGAACGTTGCCAGCAGCCAACTTTGTAAACGCACGGCATAGAACGGGCCTTTGGCAATTGGCACCGGCATATGTGCACGGCCGAATTCGTCTTTGCCGCTTTTTTGACCCCGATTGTAGCTGGCCACCGTGGCTTTTAAGCCTGCGGGATCAACGCCCGCAGCTTTCGCCAATTCTTCGATGGTATCGGCGCGGAAAAAGGCTTCGTAGTTGCCAACTGCTTCCATTACCTCTTGCTTGGTCCAACGGCCCACAAACGGCGGCGCTTTATCTAAAATCTCAGTATCGAACACGACCCAGCAGCGCTCATCGGGTTGCGCCAACAGCGCCTGCTCGTGTGCATCGTGACTGGCGACATCTTCTTTCATGAAGCGCTTGCCGTCGACGTTGACATAAATCCCCCACGGCGGATTATCCGGCGGCCACGGGCGTACCGTGACAATCATGGGGCTAGGAATACCCGTGTCGCGCATCACGCCGCCAAATAATGGCAGATGATGTTCGCCGCCACGCACATAACCGCCAGCAGATACACCCAACTTAATGCCTGCACCCTGACTATAAGGATACGAGACGTCGCTGTAGTCTTTCGCGCCTTCCAGTTCAGCGAACATTTGTGAGTTCGATGCATAACCGCCAGCACTGAGCAACACATTGCGTCCCAGATGCTGCGCGGTCACACCGGCATCATCTTTTGTCACAACGCCTGTGACGCCACCTTTCGCATCTTTCAAAAGCTCAGTGACTTCAGTGCTCGTCAGGACCTTCACCTTACCGCTATCGGTGAGCGGCTTCAGTTGCTTTTCCAAAACTTCAATAATTGAGATGCCACCTTGGGGGCCCCACGCATAGCGCGCCGTACTATAGGGCTCATGCGTTGTCCCGGTAACTGGGTGATCCTTGCCGACAACGAGACCATTGTCCGTCAACCAATCGAATGTGTCTGCGGCATTGAAGACGGCCAACCGCACGATCTCGGGGTTTGCCGTATTTTTGCTAATGCGCATAATGTCGTCGTAGTGATTTTGTGGCGTATCAACGATGCCTTTTGATTTTTGCAGTTTGGTACCAGCCGCACTCATTTGGCCTGACGACAAGAACAACGTGCCCCCCACTTGGCCAGCTGCCTCGATAATCAAAACACGCGCGCCACGCTGACCGGCAAAAATGGCGGCCGGTAGTCCGGCTGTGCCACCGCCCACGACAATCAAATCCCAGGGTTGGCCCTTTGGTATCGCCGACGACGCGCTTGGGGCAGTCAACCCCACAGCACCTGCCGCCATGGTTGATAAGAATGTACGCTTTGAGACCCCACCTCTTAACCGCGACGCTTGTGACTGAGTTGTGCGTTTTTTTATCGTGGCCATGCCCCCACCCCTTCTTCTGGCGCCCCGGTGACTATAAGCGTAACTTTAAGCGGGCGGCAGCGTTGGATAGAGCGTGTTCGCTTGTTGGGTCCGCGCGCCTGGGCTCGAATTGAACACCATTCATGTTGCCTGTATGGTGCGCCGGAACATACCCTTTCTTTGAATTTTACAGCGCCTTATGCACATTCCAGAAAAATGCCTTGTCCTTGGCGGTAAAGGCTTCATCGGCTCGCACTTGGTTGATGCGCTCGTCGCCCAGGGGCGTTCTGTGCGTGTGCTTGACCGTGCCAACCTGGCACCGTTAAGTGCACCCGCAACCAATGCGCAAGTTGAGTGGTTTGACGGCGACTTCACCAGCGAGACCGATGTGCGCCAAGCCCTGGAGGGTTGCGATACGGTATTTCACCTGGTCTCAACGACCCTGCCAAAATCCTCGAACGCCGATCCGCTGTTTGATGTTGAAACAAACTTGATGGGCACCTTGCGCCTGCTGACACATGCCGTGTCGTCAGGGGTAAAGAAGATTGTGTTTTCATCCTCGGGCGGCACTGTGTACGGCATCCCCTCCATTGTGCCGATCCCTGAAACGCATCCAACCGACCCCATCAGCTCGTATGGCATCACCAAGCTTGCCATCGAGAAGTACCTTTATCTCTTCCGCGATTTACACAAACTTGACTACACGACCTTGCGTATTTCAAACCCATACGGCGAGCGCCAGCGCACACGCGCCAACCAGGGCGCGATTGCAATTTTCTTAGGCCGTGTGCTGCGAGGTGAAACCATTGATATATGGGGCGATGGCACGACCTTGCGCGATTACGTTTACATTGGCGATGTCACAAACGCGCTGATCAAAGCAGCTCATTACTCTGGCACAGAGCGCACATTTAATATTGGCTCGGGCGTGGGGCTATCGATCAACCAAGCGCTGGATGAAATTGAACGCGCCACAGGATTAATCAGCAAACGCAACTATGCTCCTGCGCGTGGGTTTGATGTACCCCGCAGCGTGCTGTCTATAAATCAAGCGAAAACGATCCTTGAATGGGAACCGCTGGTGGCGTTCCCTCAAGGTTTGGCGAAAACTGTCGCTTGGCTGCGCAGCAAGCCCGACTCAGAAATTTAAGATTTTCTGGCTAGACACAGCCAGTTGATGGTGTCGTCTGTATCGGGGTAGCGTCGATCAAGCCAAAGTGCCACGCCGTTGATCAGCTTGAATAAGGGGCGCTTGAGAATTCTGCGTTCTACGAGCGCGCTGCACAGAATTTGGCCCAAGAGCGCAAACACGCCGCCCGTTGAGGCGATGCTTTCGACCTCAAAGCCTGCACGCTTCAACAAGCTTTCGATCCCGTAGCGTGTGAAGCGATAATAATCATACGGCACTTCATGATGTCGCCACTGCATTGGCGCGGTCAAAATCAAATGACCCCCTGGCCGCAGCATCCGATACGCTTCTTGCAGATAAAAAAGCGGGTCTGGGACGTGCTCGAGCGTTTGCGATGAAAGCACCGTGTCGAGGCTTTCATTCGGCAGCGGTACTGGCTTGCCGGGTTCGATCATCACATCGACGTTGCGCCCTGGCGTTGCTTGCACATCGGCGGCAAGATATTTCTCAACACGCGTTTCAAATAGGCTGCGATAGGGCTGACCGCCACTGCCGTAATCCAGCAGCGTGCCTTGAGCCCAGGGCAAAGCTTTCGTCACCAGCCATTCATGGATGAAGCTTAAGACGATATAGTGAAAATCATCATCGCGCAGTTCCATATTATGGCGACGGATCATGTCTTGCGTGGTGTCGGTCATCTGCCGTCACCCTTAATTGCCCCATCTTGAATTGTCCAAGTGGCAGGATGATAGATTTTGCCCCAGGTTGGAAAATCTGTACGCACGCTGAAGTGAGCATTCAATTCCGTTAGCGCGTAGCAAATCGACAGATCCGACGAATAAGCTCCAAAGGCAGCCGCGTAGTCGCCCGGCGACAAAAGATTGCGATCCAAGCTTAAGCGGCCTTTTGCTAAGTCACCCACGCCGAGAGACTTCCAACTGACTTTGGCTTCGCGGCTGGTTTGACCAATCAGCCAGTCGCCGTCAGCGCGGTAAACACTGACCGCAAAAACCGGATCGGCGAGCGCTTGCAGCGCTTCCAATTCAAAATCGAATTCGATGTTGTCACCAGCCCCAAATCTTGCGCCTTCGCCGCGACGCAAACCAAACACTGTAAAGCGCGCTTGTTCGGTGTTTTGCTGCGGCACAGGCGGACGCTGAACCGTGCCCGCACCTTCTGCCGCCGTACCCGCCGCATGATACTCCTGACTGATGTGAACAGGATCACCCGCGCCAACCAATGCGCCTTTATCGAGCCAGATTGCGCGGTCGCAAATCAGTTGCAATGTCGACAGATCATGCGAGACAAACAAAATCGTGGTCCCAGCATTGCGCAGTTCCTGCACGCGTTTGATGCATTTATTGCGGAAAGCAAAGTCACCCACACTGAGTGCTTCATCGACAATCAGCACATCCGGGCTGGTGTGAATGGCGACAGAAAACGCAAGCCGTACGAACATGCCACTGGAATAGGTTTTCACCGGCTCATCGATAAAGTCGGCCAGTTCTGAGAACGCGACGATGTCATTAAAGCGCGCGGCGGTTTCTTCGCGGCTGAGGCCCATAATCGAGGCGTTAAGGTAAACATTCTCGCGACCCGAGAAATCAGGATTAAAGCCAGCCCCCAATTCCAACAGTGCTGCGACACGGCCATTGACTACAACCGTGCCCGATGTTGGCGTGACGGTGCCACAGATCATTTGCAGCAGTGTCGACTTGCCTGCGCCGTTGCGGCCAATCACGCCCAGCACTTCGCCGCGCTTGACCTCGAACGATACATCGCGCAAGGCCCAAAACTCGCGCGCATAATTGCGGCCCCGAAAAATGGATTGCAACAGCCGATGATGCGGCTTGGCATACGTGTGATAGCACTTCGATAAGTTTTCAGCTTTGATCGCTATATCAGAGGGCTTTATGTCAGAGGACATCGGCAAAACCTTTCCGCGTCTTCTGGAACCAGACAAAACTGAGCCACATGACGATGGCAGAGGCGAGTGTAAACCATCCGAATAATGCCCAATCTGGCGTACGGCCCCAAATCAGTACATCACGCACCCACCCCACAATATGGGTCATGGGGTTGAGCATCAGCCAGAATTGAAAGTCCTTCGGCAGCAATTCGATTGGGTAAAAGATCGGCGTCAGAAATAGAAGCGTACTGGTCAACACGCTGATCACTTGAGTGACGTCGCGCAAGTAAACGCCCAGAGACGACAGCAGCCACGATGCGCCCATCACCAACAACACGAGTGGCAGCAAAACAACTGGCAGCAATATGGCGGTGGCGGGCGGTGCACCAAACAACACCAAGTAAGCCGCCAGCCACACAAAGAAGCTGACAATCATATGAAAGAGAGCGGCCCCCAACGACACCCACGGCAAAATTTCCAGCGGGAACACCACTTTCTTGACGTAGTTGACGTTTGATAAAATCAGTGTCGGCGCGCGGTTCAAGCACTCGGCTAACATCACGTACACCATCAACCCTGCAAAAAGCACGAGAGCAAATTGCGTTTTAGATTCGTCGGTGACACCCCAGCGCGCCTGAAACACCACGCTGAATACAAAGGTGTAAACCGCCAACATCAACAGCGGATAGAATAGCGACCAGGCCAAGCCCATGACCGAGCCTTTGTAGCGGCCGACAATTTCACGACCGATCAACAGCTTTAGTAACGATCGATTGGTCCAAAGACTACTCAGCATTTCGCCAGGGTGAAACCCGGATGCGATGAGCCCGGGCGTGCTCATTACGCGAAAACCTCAGCCGCTTTAAATGAGGGCGCTTGCTTGTCTTTGCTCGACAAGGCGGGCTCACCTTCAATCGGCCAAGGAATATTCAAATCCGCATCATTCCAAATAATTGCGCGCTCATGTGCCGGCGCATAATAGTCGGTCGTCTTATACAGCACCTCAGCCGTCGGTGAGGTGACGACAAAACCGTGCGCGAAGCCCGCCGGGACCCAAAGCTGTTTTTTGTTATCGGCAGAAAGCGTTTCAGCGACCCATTGGCCGAACGTTGGCGAGGATTTGCGGATATCCACCGCCACATCGTAAATCTCGCCTGACACAACGCGCACCAACTTCCCTTGGGCTTGTTGGATTTGATAATGCAACCCTCGCAGCACGCCTTTCACAGACTTCGAGTGATTGTCCTGCACGAACGGCAGTGTAATGCCCGTCAATTGTGCGAACGTCGCTTGATTAAAGCTTTCCATGAAAAAGCCGCGCTCATCGCCGAAGACTTTCGGCTCGAGCACAATGACGTCAGGAATGTGAAGGCGCGTCGCTTTCATTAGAACGGTTCTTCTTTAAAACAGGCGCTCATTCAGCAAGCGTAACAGATATTGACCGTATTCGTTCTTGGCCAAGGCCTTGCCCATCTTTTCAAGCTGAGCGGCATCAATCCACTTATTGCGGAACGCAATTTCTTCGGGGCACGCCACTTTCAAACCTTGGCGGCGTTCCAGCGTTGCGATGAACTGACCGGCCTCGAGCATCGACTCATGCGTACCGGTATCGAGCCATGCGTAGCCACGCCCCATGATCTCGACCGACAAGGCTTTGTCGTTGAGGTACAGCTTATTGAGATCTGTGATTTCTAATTCGCCGCGCGGGCTGGGCTTCAATGATTTGGCGCGGTCCACAACTGTGTTGTCGTAGAAGTACAGACCCGTCACCGCGTAATTCGACTTTGGAACTTTGGGTTTTTCTTCCAGGCTAATCGCTTTGCCGACGTTGTTAAATTCCACCACGCCATAACGCTCAGGGTCGTGCACATGGTATGCGAACACCGTCGCGCCATCGGTGCGGATGTAAGCCGAGTTCAACAGCTCGGGGAAATGGTGGCCATAATAAATGTTGTCGCCCAAAATTAGCGCGGCTAGATCGTTGCCCAAGAACTTTTCGCCGATGATGAAGGCTTGCGCCAAGCCATCGGGAGACGGTTGCACGGCATATGTAAAGTTCATGCCCCATTGTTCACCCGAGCCCAACAGTTGCTCAAAGCGCGGGGTATCTTGCGGCGTGGAGATGATCAGCACATCGCGAATACCACCCAACATCAGCGTGCTGAGAGGATAATAAATCATCGGTTTGTCATAAACAGGCAGCAACTGCTTGGAGACGGCCAATGTCGCAGGATGCAAGCGCGTCCCAGCGCCACCAGCGAGAATAATACCTTTACGGGTCATGCGAACAAATGTGCTTTCAAAATCAGCAAGATTAAAGTGGGATCGTGGCAATGACGCGCCGGGCATGGAGTTCCCATGGCGGCAGATCAATCTTCAACGCTGCTTTTAGCTTATCCGTGTTCAAACGGGAATTGGCTGGGCGCTTGGCGGGCGTCGGATAAGCCGATGTGGGAATAGCTTTAACCTTTTCCGGGCCCGCGCGCAGCACTACACCACGCTTTTGCGCTTCAGTGAGAATAAACTGCGCAAAGCCGTGCCACGTGGTTTCACCGGCCGCCGCTAAGTGATAGAGCCCCTGCATATCGCCAGCTTTGATGGCCTTGGCGGTCACATCCGCCAGCAATTCAGCCGAGGTCGGCGCGCCGTGCTGATCGGCGATGACCGTCAATTCATCGCGCTCTTTGGCCAAACGCAGCATGGTTTTGATGAAGTTATTGCCGTGTGCCGCATACACCCAGGTAGTGCGGAAAATGATGTGGCGGCAACCACTGGCTTCAATCGCCAGATCACCGCGCAACTTGGTAGCACCGTAGACGCTTAAAGGATTGGTCGCGTCAGTTTCCACGTAAGGCGTGGGTTTCGTGCCATCGTAAACATAGTCAGTCGAGTAATGCACCAGCAGCGCATTGGCACGCTTGGCTTCATCCGCCAACACCGCAACGGCATTGTGATTCAAATGCTCGGCGATGTCTTGTTCGGTTTCAGCTTTATCAACAGCCGTATAGGCGGCTGCATTCACAATAACTTCGGCACCGACGCTGCGTACAAGCTGACGCAAGCTATCCGCATTTGTGAAATCCATCTCGGGGCGATCAAACGCGGCAATCTCACCCAAAGGGGCGAGGGCGCGTTGTGATTCTGTGCCGACTTGACCGGCCGCTCCGAGCAGAAGGATTTTCATGGCTGTTTTAAGCGTACTGCTTCTCAACCCAGTTGCGATAGTCGCCGCTGGTGACGCTCTTCACCCATGCGTCGTTCTGCAAATACCACTTCACAGTTTTGATGAAGCCGCTCTCCGGTGTTTCGGCCGGGCGCCAGCCCACTTCTTTTAAGATTTTCGTCGGATCAATCGCATAGCGACGATCATGGCCCGGGCGATCCTTCACAAACGTCATCTGCTCGGCGTACTTCTTGCCGTCAGCGCGTGGCTTTTCTTGGTCCAGAATTGCACACAGCATTTTGACGGTATCAAGGTTGGCGCGCTCGTTATTGCCGCCGATGTTATAAACCTCGCCCAGTTTGCCACGCTCCAGCACAGCCGCAATCGCAGAGCAGTGATCGCCCACATACAGCCAATCGCGGATTTGCTGGCCGTCGCCATATATCGGCAAGGGTTTTCCAGCCAGCGCGTTATGGATGATCAGCGGAATCAGTTTTTCCGGGAACTGATAAGGCCCGTAGTTGTTCGAGCAGTTCGTGGTCAAAACCGGCAAGTGATAGGTGTGATGATACGCACGGACCAAATGATCTGACGCCGCTTTTGATGCTGAGTACGGCGAATTCGGTTCGTAGCGCTTGGTTTCAGTGAACGCCGGATCGTTCAGTTCCAATGATCCGTACACTTCGTCGGTCGAGACATGCAGAAAGCGGAACTTCGCCTTCTCGTCATCATGTAGACCGGCGTAATAGTGCCTTGTGGCATCCAGTAAACGGAAGGTGCCGACAACGTTGGTTTGAATAAAATCTTCCGGCGCATGAATAGACCGGTCGACGTGCGATTCAGCTGCAAAGTTGATGATGGCACGCGGCTTGTGTTGCGCCAGCAGGCTTTCAACCAAGTTCGCATCGCCAATATCGCCCCGCACAAACACATGCGAATTATTGCCATGCAAGCTCGACAAACTTTCCAGATTGCCAGCATAGGTCAGCTTATCGAGATTGATAACGGGCTCGCCGCCCGCTTTCAGCCAATCCAATACGAAGTTAGCGCCGATAAATCCGGCGCCGCCGGTCACGAGAATGGTCATTCGCTTAAAGCCTGTTCAATGCCGCGGCGATGTAAAGGCCGAGATTGTCGATGAAGGACTGCCGGTAGATGCCAGACCTCGCCACGCCAATCAACCGCGGGATCAGGGATTTTTGCGCCCTGGCGACCTTAAATGCCTCTAAAATTTGGCGATTCTGGGGTGTGAGGCGAGTTTCGATGCAACTGAGCGCCTTTAGGTTCAAATCCGCCCATAATTTAAAACGGCCCTCCAGCAACAACCCCGCCCGAAATAGGCGCGCGGACAGCCCCAAGTTGGAGCCAATCTGATTGCCGCCATGTTGCCGGTACTGTAGCGAAGGGGCCGGATCGCTAAACACAACCCCACCTGCTCCAGTGACGGCCATATAGGTCCACCAGTCGTGGACCACGACGTCCACATCATAGCCGCCCACACGCAGTACCTCGCGCGCCGCCTGATTGAACACCATGGTGTTGCCACCGCCGATATTTTGAACAAGCGCGTTCTGAAAACTGGGCTGCCGTGTGTAAAGACGTGACACGCCCGTTTCCCGGCCCGCTTCATCAACCAATACGGTCCGCGAGAAATAGAGCGCTGGCTTGTCTTTGGGCACCGTATTCAACCACGAGACTGCGCGGGATAATTTATCGGCATGCCAAATATCGTCTTGGTCGGAATAGGCAAAGTAATCGGCAGTAATCGTCGCATTGCAAGCCAGCGACAGAAAATTGGGCGTTGAGCCCCGACCAGGCCCGCGCAGAATTTTCAGCTTCTCTGGGCCCCACGCACTGCGGCGTTGCTCTAGCAGGGCAAGCGTGCCATCGGTAGAGCCATCATCCGAGGCCCAAACCGTCCACGCGCCATGGGTTTGGGACGCAAACGAGTCTAATTGTTCGCCCAAAAACCGGTCGCCGTTTCTTGTACACAATAAAATCGCGACGGAAGATGCGAGAGCTGATGCCTGCGGAGCGGTCGTCATGGGTCTTTGAACAATGAACGGTACTAGCGACCCATTATAAAAGTGACTGCGTATAAAGACCACGCTTTAGGATGCGTGTTTTTTGGGGAACTAAAATGAAGAAAACCTTCTTAACCCTCTGTGTGGCTGCGTTGCTGGGCACAACCAGCACGTCTGCTTCTGCGCAGCCCGCGCAAGCCAACACGAACCCCGATGCACCGTCATTCCGCACACCACTTGAAGTGGTGAAGGGCGATTACAAGCCGCTGCCACGCGCAACATCAGCTTTTGATTTTACCGCCGCAGAAGAAATCAACGCAAAGTACGACGCTTACTCGCTGCTGATCTGGCACAAAGGCGCAGTGATACTGGAAAAATATTGGAACAACACAGGCCCCGACACCCGCGCTGAATCAGCTTCGATGCATAAAAGCGTGATGGTGACGTTGCTGGGCACCGCCATTGCTGACAAGAAAATCAAGAGCGTGGATGATCCGGTTGGCAAATACATCGCCGAATGGAAAACTGACCCTCGCGGCAAGACCACCATCCGCCAAACCCTCAGCATGGCAACAGGCTTATCGGCTCTTTCTACAGAGGGCGGACCCCAAAGTGAAAATGCGCGCTTTCAAGCTGGCGTGAACATGCGTGAGCTGACGTTGGGCCGTACACAAAAAGTGCCGCCAGGCACGGTGTTTGATTACCGAAACCAAAATAGCCAAGTTGCGGGCTATATCATCGAGGCCGCGACTAAAAAACGCTACGCGGATTTCTTGTCGCAAAAGCTGTGGGTGCCGCTTGGCGCACAAGATGCATACGTTTGGCTGGATAAAGAAAACGGTTCGCCGCGCACGTCGGGCTCATTGTTTGCTCGCGCCGAAGATTGGTTGCGCTTTGGGGTGATGCTGAAAGACGGCGGCGTGTTTAATGGCAAGCGCGTTGTGCCTGCTTCGTGGGTTGATGAAATCACCAAGCCCTCGGTCACCAACCCAAGCTACGGCATGCAGATTTGGCGCGCGACCCCGTTCGAGAAAGAGCGCTTTTATAACGCGGCCAAAGAAGGGGCGATGGTGCCCTCGGCTGAACCGTGGCTCGACCCTGACATCTTCTTCTTCGATGGCTTTGGCGGTCAGCGCGTTTATATCAGTCGCAAGCATGATCTGGTTATTGCCCGCCTGGGCCGTGCGCGCCCCGATTGGGACGACACTGCCCTGCCCAATGCCGTGATCAAGGCCATTACAGCCACCACGCCTTAACGGTCAAAGCCTTAACATTTTTGCGGGTTTAGCGAGGCCTACCGAAACAGGTCTCAGCGCCTTATCTATGGTGCTACACTAGCCCCACTGACGAAGGAGCAAACCCCATGTTCTTTACCCGCACCAAAACCGCGATGCCGACCAAAGCCGATGCCTTGCCAGGCCGCGCTGAAAAAATGCCGGTACCAGATACGCATTATGTGAACGGTAACCGCATGACTGAACCGTTTCCGACTGGATTAGAAATGGCGATGTTTGGCTTGGGTTGCTTCTGGGGTGCGGAGCGCATGTTCTGGAAAATCCCGGGCGTCTATTCCACGCAAGTGGGTTACGCCGCAGGCTTCACGCCCAACGCCACATATAAAGAAGTGTGCACGGGCCAGACCGGCCACAATGAGGTGGTGCGTGTGGTGTTCGACCCCAAAGTTGTCTCTTACGATACACTGCTGAAAAAATTCTGGGAAAGTCACAACCCAACGCAAGGCATGCGCCAGGGCAACGACGTAGGCACGCAATATCGTTCGGGTATTTATGTGTACTCACCCGAGCAACGCGCAAAAGCAGAAGCCTCGAAGGCTGCTTACGCACAAGCTCTGGGCAAACATGGCTTGGGTGCCATCACCACGGAAATTCTGGATGCGCCAGAATTTTACTACGCCGAGGATTATCACCAGCAATATCTGGAAAAGAACCCGGGTGGGTATTGCGGCCTGGGTGGCACCGGCGTGACCTGCCCAGGCTAAGATTCTAATTCACAAAATAAAAGGGCCGCATCGCTGCGGCCCTTTTGCATTTCTGGCGTCCCCCGGGGGCTGCACGCACTTGCACTACTGAAACAGACAAGTGCGCGTAGCGCTCGTTACCAAGGAATCGTTTCGCCATTGTAGTTGATCGGCTTTGAATTGTTTTCGAAGGTCATGCCGTCGATCACTTTGATCATGCCGGTCACACTCTCTTCCGGGCTGATGCCTTTGCCCGGGAAGTTCGATGCACGCAGGAGAGCCGTTTCCACCATACCCGGCGCAATCAAGCCAACCATGATGCCGTCCGCCTTCCAATCCGCCGCCAAGGCACGGAAGCCGATGTTCACGGCGGCCTTGCTCATACGATACGCATAGAACCCACCACGGCGCGCCGTTAGTTCCGATGAGCCCAAACCGCTGGTCATGCCGAAGGCTTTTTTTATTTTGCTGGCGGCCAAGTTTTCTTTGAATGATTCTGTCAGCTTCAAAGCGCCAAAGGCATTGGCAACCAGTACATTCTCAAACTCTTCTTTATCCAGCGCACCGATCGTTTGCTTCGGCACATCGCCCAAAGTGCCCGCGTTGTTGATCAGCACGTCAACCGGCTGGCCTTTGTACTTAGCCGCCAAGGCCTGGATTTGATCGACTTCGGTTACATCCAGCTTTTCAATTTTGATTTTCTTGTGCTTCTTGGCCAACTCTTGCAGTTCTTTGGCTTCGTCAGGCTTGCGGGCGGTCGCGATCACGTCCCAGCCTTTTTCGGCGTACTGCTTCACGAACTCGAGACCAATGCCACGATTGGTGCCGGTGATAAGAACAGTAGAGGCGTTGGCGGCACTGGTTAAAAGACCGAACGCCACGGCAGCGCTAACAAGAATGCGGTTCATGAGGGGACTCCCTTTGTAGACATTAAGCGGCGGAAAATTGATGGCGCACACTAGCGTTCAATACCCTCAGGCCAACAGCGGAAAGTTTCCGGCACCACGCCTCGGTCGGGCCTTAAGTGCCGCAATCACCGCACGAACAAAGGGTTATCCGCGCTGTCCAGAATACGCCTTTGTATACACGGTTGATTGCACCGCACGACCAAGACCGATAAGAATACGCCCGACGAACAATTCTTACTGAGGGACCATTAAAATGCATCGTCACGCTGTGCTGTTTAACCTGAAAGACGAACTGTCGGATGCCGAGAAAACACGCATCATCGACTCCATGCAAACCTTGAAAACCATTTCGGTGGTGAAGGGTTACGTGCTCGCCAAAAACAAATTGCCTTTGGGTGAGAAAGCGCCGTTCGAATGGCAGCTGATCGCCGACTTCGCCAACGACGAAGACCGCCAAACTTATGAGAAAGACGCGCATCACGTCAAAGTCATCAAGGGTGACTTTGTTCCGAACGTGAAGAACTACATTATTTCCGACGTGAACTTCTAAGTTCCAAAGGGCCGGTTCGGTGAAAACTGAACCGGCTCTTTTAATATCTGGCTTCAACGAGGCAGAGCGCGATGAGCATGTCCATTCCGACGGGTGCGGTTTTATTGCTGATCGATCTGCAACAGGCGATTGATCATCCCAGTTGGGGCAAGCGCAATAACCCAGATGCTGAAAATAATGCCGCACGCTTACTGGCCTTGTGGCGCGAGAACAAATGGCCGGTCTGGCATGTACGCCATGATTCAACCGAACCCAAGTCGCACTATCGCCCCGGCCAACCAGGAAACGACTTCAAACCGGAAACCGCACCCATTGCGGGCGAGCCGGTGATTGCGAAGCGCACCAACAGTGCGTTCATCGGCACAAACCTTGAGAGCCAGTTACGCAGTGCGGGGCACACGGCTCTGGTGGTTGCGGGGGTGATCACCAACAATTCTGTCGAAGCCACGGTGCGCATGGCCGGCAATTTAGGCTTCGAGACATATTTGGTCTCGGATGCGTGCTTCACTTTTGGTCGCGCCGACCTCAAAGGCCACTTTCACTCGGCCGAAGAGATTCACGACATGTCACTGGCTAACCTGCACGGCGAGTACTGCACCGTAACAGATACGCTGACAGTTCTGGGCGCTGTCTAGCTGAAGCGCACACCGTAAATCGGCGGTAAGTGGGCCGTGATGAGCCGCCAGCTTTCGCCACCATCGGCTGTGCTCCACAAGCTCCCCGTCGTTGAGCCCATCGCAAGTTCATTGCCAGTGTCGTCAACGGTAAGGCCATGGCGATAAATCAGGTCGAATGCATTGCCTTGCGGCAACCCCTTCGTCAGCGTCTTGAACGTTTTGCCGCCATCTTCTGTGCAGTTGACGATCATGTTGCCATCAACTGGAAAACGGTCTTCGTCTTTCTTTGCAGGCACAAACCAGGCTGTGTTGGCATCTTTCGGATGCACGGCGACGGCAAAGCCAAAGCTTGAAACAGGGGCTGTAATTTCGTGCCAGCTTTTTAAGTTATCGGTCGAGCGGAAAATACCATTGTGATGTTGCGTCCAATATACATCCGGTGCGCTCGGGGATTGCACCATCATATGCGGATCTTGCACATCAGGATCGAATTGCATATCGGGCGGCATAAACGCAGCGCGCATGCCATTGGCCCCAACATTCCATGTTTTACCGCCGTCTTCCGTAACCCGCACACCACCGCACGACACAGCGATAGCGACGCGGTCATTGTTGCGTGGGTCGACGCAAATGGAATGCAATGCTGGGTGTTCCGTCCCACCGCCCATCCACTTCTGGCGTTCGGGGATGTTCCACAAGTTTTCGTTCATCGCCCAGGTGGCGCCAAGATCGGGCGAATAGAACAGGCCGCCCGGTGCGGTGCCGCACCACAGCGCTTTTGGGTTTTTAGGGTCCGCCCATTCCAGTGCCCACACACCTTTGAGGCTCGGCGCTTTCTCGTCTTTCTCGCCGCCCTCAACAACGGGATACTGCGGCGGCGCGAATTCAGTCCAAGTTTTGCCGCCGTCTAAACTGCGATGCATCTTTACGCCGAAGTGGCCAAGGTTGAGGGCCGCGACAATTGTTTTTCCGTCAACACTGGGCAACGCCAGCGACGCGTTCGATCCTAGAAAGTGCGTGGCGTCATGCACCCAGGCGCCCTCTGCTTTACGAAAGATCATCAGCCCTTTGCGGGTTGAAACATAAAGTGTGTTGGCCATGGCCTATCCCCCCGATAACGCCTGCATGATGTAAAGCTCGCTGTCACACGTCACTGGTTGATCCAAGATATCGCGGCGGATATGGGTGTTATCGAGAAACACCGCGATGTGCACCCGCACCCGGCCCTGATCATCCAGCACGTAGCCTTTAATGGCGGGGTGCTTCGCAAACACATCGGCCAGTACCTCGCGGATCGTGGCACCCGATGCGGTAACTGCGCCGCCCGGCGCCACATGCCGTAGATGGTTGGTAAAATGCACCTGGACCAAACCCAAAGCCTCCCCGCGTCAGCGTGCTTTCTTTTTAGCATGGGTCTGCCGTAGAATCAGCATATGACGCAATCTATTGAACAGTTACGCGCGCTTTATCAGGCCGGGCTTTATTTCTTTTCGCCCGAGAACCTGCTGACCCACAATTCAGGCTGCATCATTGAAGGCCTGTTGGATCTGGGCATTAAAGTGCGTGCCAACACCGCCGAGATCACATCCCGTGATGTCTCAAAACCATTGGTGAATACCGATAAGGCTTCGCTGGTTGCCCAGCCTTCCGCTGGCTATGCGGCGTTTGTGATCGATATCTCGCACTCCAATGCCTATGTGCCACTTGAGAGTTTGCGCGGCGGGCGTTTGGCGTATCTGACCAACAGTGACATCAGTTTATTTTGCGATGTGCCCGAACCTTTTCCGCTGTTTGCCGTGCATGAGAGCAGGTTTGCGAAGAAAGGCGGCAAGCGCTTTGCCCTCGCGTTTGGGCCGAGCAATGGCCTGATTGCAGCCACGGAAAACCGGATACCCTTTGAGCACCGCAAGCTCACCGCCTTGCGCAACTTCCGCCCCACCTTTAGCCAAAGCGTGCGGGGGCTTTTGGATATCGCGTTTGTACCGCATCTTCAGAAACATATGCCGGTTGATGCATCACTGCTAAGCCCGACTGACTACTTGCAATCGATGATGAATTCGCAACTGTGCTTGGCTTATGGTGGTGATTTCTACACCTCGCAATCCAACAACACCTGGCTGCAATCAAAGCAGCCTGATGTGTTCAAGGTGCACACCTTCGCATCATTCAAAGACAAAGCTTTGGTGATGCGCTGGGACAGCTGGCGCTTCTGGGAAAGCTTGATGGCCGGATGCGTGACGGTGCATCTCGATTTTGAAAAGTATGGCTTCGATTTGCCAGAACTGCCGAAGCCTTGGGTGCACTATGCGCCGATTGATTTGGATGATCTGAAGGGCAGTGTTGAGGCGATTTTAGATCATCAAAAGCAGTGGCCCGAGATTGCCGAACAGGGGCGGATTTGGGGGATAACTCACTATGCGCCGAAGCCCACTGCGACCCGGTTTTTGAACCAACTGTTGTAAATCTGCCCTGTAAATAACAGAAAATAACAGGGGACTTGTGGGGATTGCGACAGTTGTGTGCATGAAATGTTTCACGTGAAACATTTTCATTTCTTGCAACCGTAACACAACTTCTACGTCACGCCAGAAGCGTCATTCGCTTTTCATGGTAGCATCAGAATGTTGTCTTGGTTTGTGGAGATAGTGCGCGCGACTTCAAGGACCCGATAGCCCCCTTCTCGGTTTGAAGTCACCCCTCTCGCAAAGGAGACTTCTGATGAAACTTTTCACCTCGTTCGTTGTTATGGTGGTGCTTGCATCGACCGCCGCACACGCGCAATCCAACACCAGCCCATCCAACACCGTTCACATGATGATGATGCCTGCCACTGTGGCTGGCAGCGCCGATATCGAAGCTGGTGCCATTACCCAGGGCATTGAAAAATCGTTACGCGCCGCCCAAAGCCGCTCAGCGACGCAACGCGCGGCCGCGTATGCCAACCTGTGCATCGGCTATGCCAAGCAAGCCAACTACGCCGATGCGCTGATCTATTGCGACAAAGCTGTCGATGAAAAGCGCTTTGAAGCCATCGCCCACGTCAACCGGGGCGCGGTGCACTACTTGATGGGTAACTACACCAACAGTGTGTCGGACTTAGAGCGCGCGCTGGCCCTGAACAATACCGTCGTTGAAGCGAAGAAAAACCTGGCCCGCGCTGAACGCAGCTATGCGGCGCTGAACCAAGGCCGTCAGAACCTGGCTGAAGTGCCACAAAAATAGTTAGATAAGTAATTGCGTGGATAAATATCGGGCGCGGCCAGACCGACTGCGCCCGATTTATTTTAAGTATTTTCTTTACGCGATGGCCGGCGTGTAGTGTTTCTTCTGGCTTGTCACGATGTCTTCAAACGCGATTGTTTGCACACGTGGGTCTTGCTTGCGCACCAGCCCCGCCATGGGGTCAGTCATCACGTTCAAGACCGTGGTTTGATCTGCCGCAAACGCCCGACGAAGAGCGGGCGCGATATCTTCGGGCTTATCAATCCGTTCGCCCTTAAGGCCGAAGGTGTGTGCAATGAGGTGGTAATCCCACTGCCCCAGCTCGCAGTTGATGGATTTGCCCACCGCTTTCAGTTGGCCGTGCTTCTCGGTGCCCCAACCGCCATCGTTGGAAATCAGGCAGATGATCCGAAGCCCTTCCAGTGCGGCCCCATTTAATTCAGCACAATAAAAACCAAACGAGCCATCGCCCGTCACCAACACCACCGGGCGTTCGGCTTCACCTGTTTGTTCTGCGTGCTCGCGGGCTGCGGCAGCAGCGCCTAAAGCCAAAGGCGTGCCCACACCCATGGAGCCGAGCGGATAGTGATCCATGAATGCGCGCTCAGAGCGAATGCGCAGTATCGCATGCATCCAGTTTTGAATGTCCGCACCGTCACCCACATAGATCGCGTTCTCGGGCATCTGTGCCATCAAGTCCCGCGCCATGCGGTATGGGTGAATAGGGGCAGCGTCATCACGGCCAAGTTCATCAATGCGCGCCATACGCACTTCCATGGCCTTGTTCACCCATGTCGGCTCACCGAGGGCTTTGTAGTTCTTCGCAGCCAATGCAGTGCTCAACGCTTCAAGCGCCAGCTTGGCATCGGACACAATCGGTACATCGACATGTCTATTGCGGCCAATCTCGGGCGCTTCCACGTCGATCTGGATGAACTTCGCATCGGCGGCAAAGCGCGGTGCTAGGCCGTACCCCATGCGCTGGCCCATGCGAATGCCGACGATGAGAACAACATCAGCCTCTTTTGCGGCCACTTGCGCCAAGGGCCAGCCGAAGCCCAGCTTCAAATCTTCCGGCACCAACCCACGGCCTAAATTGCTACCGAACACGGGCAGCTTATAGGTCCGCGACAATTGACGCAGCGCTGCGCCCGCCCCCGATAACGCGCCACCGCTACCCACCAGCACCAAGGGGCGTTTAGCGTTGGCAATCAACGTTGCGGCCTGTTCAATGCTTTCCGCGGAAGGGCCAGAGCGTGTTGGCACAAACGCATCTTCGTTTGCGCGCTCGATATAATCCACCGCAGCGCCTTCAAACTGGTGCGGCACACCCAACACCGCAACGCCCGGACGGCCCGATGTGGCATGGCGCAGTGCTGCATCTACAAACTCGGCCAATCTGTCAGCCGACGGCACAACACGCGCCCACTTCACCGAGCCTTTGACGAGGTGAAGCTGATCGCTGTCATGCCCGCCATCAGCTTCCAGCGTGTTTTCGGGCGTCAGCGACACAATCACCACCACCGGCGAGCACGCCATGTTGGCGGTAATGATGCCGGTCATGGCATTGGGCAAACCTTGATCGGCTTTGATCAGCGCCACACCCACCTTGCCTGAGACACGCGCATAACCATCCGCCGCCGTGACAGTGGCCGTTTCGTGTCTTCCTGAGACGATGCGGAATTTTTCATCCTGAGCTGCGAACAACACGTGCGTGTGCGCTGTACCGGACAAACAGAAAATGGTTTTGATGCCGGTCTTCTTCAGCGTTTTGACAATCACTTGCCCGCCATTGAGACGGTTTGATGGAGCATTTGTCACGTATCTTACTCCGCCGCGTGTTTCGAGTCAGAGGGCGCGGTTTTATCCGGCACAATGCGCAATGACACATCACCGCTGTTCAGGAACTCAACACCTGTTTTGGTGACGCGCACAGTGTCTTCCACGTGCAAGTTGCCCCAGCCCACTTCGTAGTAGGGCATGTCGAGTGTGAAGACCATGTTCTCGTGGAATACAAAATCACCTTGGCTGCCCGGCATTTGCGCACCAATCGGCAACGGGTGGTCGGTGTGCTCTAAGCCCAGTGAATGCGGTGTTACGACAAAGAAGCCAGGGAAGCCTGCTTTGTGAACTGCATCAATGACGGCCTTGCTGACATCCTTGCCCAGCACGCCCGGCTTAATCATAGAGTACGCGACATCGCAGCCCAGCTTCACGGCTTCGGTGCGCTTCAACACTTCTGGTGAAGGTTCGCCCACAACAGCCGAGCGGCCGATGTCCGCATGATAGTATTTATATTCGCATAAGCCATCGAAGGTGATGACCTGGCCACGCTGCACCGAGCTTTTGCGCTTACCATTGGTGCCCGTCGACAAATAGACGGGTCTGCCGCCACCCTTGGACACTTCAATATTGTAGATGATTTCCAGTTCCCCTTGTGAAATGCCATCGCGCAAAGATGCGATAGTGGCGTTCACGGCATCTTCGTTGATCTTCGACGCGCGGCGCAGAATTTCGATTTCCGCGTCTGTTTTGACCATGCGGATTTCGCGGAAGATGCTGGTGGCTTCCACGCCTTTTAAATCCGGCAGGCCCATGCCATTTAGCCAGGTGATGACACGCGGATCATCAATACCAACGTTAGCTTTGGTTAGCCCGGCATCCTTCAAGGCTTTTTTCAGCGCATAGGTGGGGTTAACCGAATACTTGCCGCGGTATTGTTCGATCCACTTCACGTAATCTAAATCGGCCGGGGCCAGTTCACCTGGCTTCACGGGCCAGCGCATGCCGTCTTGGCCCGCCATGGGCTCTTCGGTGTCGGGATCAAAGTCGCGCTTATCCAAAAAAATTGGATGCGTATACGAGCAGATGTTGGGCACCCACGTGGCATCGGGTGTTTCATGCAGACGCGTTAACTCAACAGATGTCGCAATCAACGCTGCGGGGGCAGATTCATTCCGGGGCAGAAGCCCGTAATTATAAAAGGACCGCCGCATACGCATCAGCGGTCCCCAATAATCGGTCAGGTAATAGATGTTAACCTGATTGACCGCGATCAACGCATCGAGGCCATATTTATCCATGACCTCATACGCACGGGGTTTGTTCAGCAGCATCGCTCCCTCCCTCTGCCTAAGGTCGGGAGCGATCTACACGGCCCCCGAAGCTTAGTCGAAAATAATCACTTGGCGCACTGTGGCGCCTTCCGACAGTTTATCGAAAGCTTCGTTGATGTTCTCCAATTTGATGCGGTCGCTCATAAGACGATCAACGGGCAGCTTACCGGCTTTGTATAGGTCAATATATGTTGGGATATCGCGCACCGGAACGCACGAGCCCAAGTAACTTCCTTTGATCGTCCGCTCTTCACCCACCATCTGTGCTGGCGAAAATGACAGCGTTTTTTGCGGATGCGGCAAGCCGCCGGTCACAGTTTCACCACCACGGCGGGTAATTTTCCACGCCAGTTCCAGAGCCGGGATCGAGCCCGCCATTTCGAAGGCGTAATCGACGCCGCCCTTGGTGGCCTCTTTAATCTTCGTCACCACATCCGGGTCGGTCGCATTGAACGTATGCGTTGCCCCGAGTTGCTTGGCGAGTTCCAGTTTGTCCTCGCGCAAGTCGATGGCAATCACTTGGCGCGCACCTGCGGCCATTGCACCCAGCAAGCTGTTCAAGCCAACGCCGCCCAAACCGATCACAGCCACGCGGGCGCCCGCTTTCACGCGCGACGTGTTAAGCACCGCGCCAACGCCAGTGATGACCGCGCAACCAAAGAGGGCTGCTTCTTCGAACGTCAGCGACTTATCAACTTTGACAACTGAGTTACGGCTAACGACAGCGTGGTCAGCGAAGGCCGAGACCCCGAGGTGGTGGTTCACCGGCGTGCTGCCCGATTTCAAGCGGCGCTCACCCGAGACCAAGGTGCCTGCGGTATTGGAGACAACAGCGGGTTCGCACAAAGCTGGGCGGCCTTCGGCACACGGCACGCAGTGACCGCATGAGGGCACGAACACCAAAACGACGTGATCGCCCACGGCGATGTCCTTCACGCCTGGGCCCACTTGTTCGACGATGCCAGCCGCTTCGTGACCCAACGCCATGGGTGTGGGGCGCGGACGGTTGCCGGTGATGACCGACAAGTCAGAATGGCACAGGCCAGCGGCTTTGATTTTAACCAGAAGTTCGCCTTCGCCCGGCGGTGCTAATTCCAATTCCTCGATACGCAAAGGTTTGGATTTTGCATAAGGGGTGGGTGCACCCATTTCATGCAGCACGGCGGCGCGGATACGCATAGCTTTATCTCCTGTCGGACTCGGACTTGAATAATTTAAGAAGCCAGGGTGACCGCTGCCAAGTTACACATTCTCGGTGTAAACTGTGGCGAACGCCCAATATTGGAATTCAAAATGCCTTCGATTGGTTTGTACTTCCTGGCCGCGATTGTGGTGTTGATTATTGTCATGATGTCGGTGCCCAGCGACAGTCACACACTCATGCCCCGCCCGGCATCCGGTTATGTGAATACTGAATTTAATCTGCACCTTAAGTCGCGCTAGGCGAGTGGAACAGTTGCCACTTGCCGCGCTGCAACAGCTTCGCGGTAAATAATAATCAGCCCCGCCGCCACAATGAACGCCATGCCGATCATGGCGGTTTCATCGGGCAATTGGTTGAACAAAATCCACCCGAAAAGCGCAGCCCACACCAGTGCGGTGTAATCAAACGGAGCCAGCACCGACGGCGGCGCATAGCGGAATGCAAAGGACAAGAGCAGGTGGCCGACACCGGCACACAAGCCTGTAATCGCCATGGCAATGAACGCAGGCCATGTGAGGGGTTGCCACACAAACGGGGCAATGAACGCGGACACCACCAGAATACCCAGCTGCGGATACAACGTAATGGCCGTCATCGATTCTGTACGGCTTAAGATGCGGTTGGTGAGCATGTAGGTGGCGTACCCCAGGGCCGCGAACACCGGGAACATGAACATCGGATCGAACATCGCCGTGCCGGGACGGATGATCACCAACATGCCCACGAAACCCAACACCACCGCACCCCAGCGGAAGATGTCTACTTTTTCTTTCAACACCACAACGGAAAGCGCTGTCATGCACAACGGCGCGCACAGGCCAATGGCCGTTGCCTCCGCCAATGGTAATTTGGTGAGGCCAAAGAACCACGCGTACGCCAGGCTGACGAGCAGAATAGAGCGCAATAGATGCGCCACGGGCCGCGACGTTTTGAGGGCCTTCAGGCCCCCTTCGCTGCGCGCAGTCGGCAGCAAGACCAGCAACGCAAAAAAGCCACGGCAGAAATTCAATTGTGCGACGTGATAGTCCTGCACCACCCATTTTCCGGCGGCATCAGTGATGCACATGGAGATCATGCCCAGGACCATCAGCATGATCCCCAGCGGGCGATTGTCAGCGTGTGGTGTGGCGGCAGATGACATGCAATTTGTCTCGCACGAAAGCCTGACGGAATCCAGCCGCTGTGCTATCAGAGCGTTATGTCGCCAATTACACAACTTCGCGATTTCAAACCGCAATACAGCTTCGAGGAATGGGTGAAGTACACCCTGGTTCCGCCCAAGCTTTACATGTGGCGTTTGTTACGAAAGCACGCAGCGCGCGGTGAGCGCGAATTAAAGCTGCTGCCGACACTGGTAGACCCAAACAAAATTGCCATCGATATTGGGGCGAACAAGGGGGTGTACACCCATACGCTGTCGAAATTGGCTACGCACGTCCATAGCTTCGAGCCACATCCGAAAATGTTTCCGTTGCTTAAGCGTGCACTGCCAAAAAATGCGACCGCTTATCATGTGGCTGTATCCGACACCAATGGCACGGCGGAACTGGTGATCCCCAGCTACAACAAGCGCGGATTTTCAAACCAGGGCGCATCGCTGGACCCAAAAAAGAAGAATGCGCCATTTGGCTTTATGACGGTCACCATCGAAAGCCGCACGATTGATTCGTACAACTTCACCAATGTTGGCTTCATCAAAATTGACGTGGAAGGTTTTGAGCAAGCGGTTGTGCGCGGCATTTTGGAAACCGCAGCGCGCGAAAAGCCGTGGATGATGATTGAGATTGAAGAGTGGCACACCAAGCGACCCATAGAAAACTGCTTGGCCGATATGAGCGTGCTGAACGCTGATGTGTACTTTGCGGCCACAGGGGACTCGGGCAGCGTTGAGCTGCGCCCCATTGCCGACTTCGACCCCGAAACCGACCACCGCCAACGCCGCAAAAAGCCCGGCTATGTGGGAAATTTCTTCTTTAAACCGCGCTAAACTGTGATTTTTCGGGCCTATTAAACTTTAGAGTGCGTTCTGACACCCTTGTCCGCACTGCGGTGAGATGGTAGACAGCCGCCCATGACCACGATCCCAAAGACAGTGCGAATGCTGACCGCGCGAATTATGGCCCCGATTCTCTAACGAGAGTCGGGCACCGTTATTTCGCGCTTGTAATCAGCTTTCTTCGCACCTCTTTCAGGATACCCGCGTCATGTCTTCCGTTGCTAAATTATCTGTTGATACCGTCCGCAAAGCGCGTGAGCGCATTGCTGGCAAAATTGTCGTTACCCCCACCGTCTATAGCGAAGCGCTTTCGCACGTCACCAAAGCCAACGTGTATGTGAAGCTCGAGCACATGCAGCACACCGGCGCGTTTAAGGCGCGCGGTGCCCTTGCAAAGCTGAGCACATTGACGGAGGCGCAAAAGAAAGCGGGCGTGATCGCCATGTCAGCCGGTAATCATGCGCAAGGTGTGGCGTTCCATGCGGGTAAGCTGGGGATTCCAGCGACGATTGTGATGCCCAATGGCACGCCCTTTGTGAAAGTTCGCAAGACCCGCGACTACGGCGCCACCGTGCTGCTGGAAGGTGAGACTTTGGTGGAAGCCGCCAACTTCGCAGAAAAACTGTCGGCGGAAAAAGGCTACACCTTCATTCATCCCTACAACGACCCGGAGGTCATTGCCGGCCAAGGCACCATTGGTTTTGAGATCCTCGAGCAAGTGCCCGAGCTTGATACGATTATTGTGCCCATCGGCGGTGGCGGACTGATTACCGGTGTGGCGTTGGCTGCGAAAGCCATCAAGCCCAGCATCGACATCATTGGTGTTGAGCCAGAGCTTTATCCCTCCATGAGCAACGCGCTCAACGGTACGAACCGCCCCTGTGGTGGATCGACAATCGCGGAAGGCATTGCCGTGCAAACGGCTGGCGAAACGTCGGTGCCCTTTGTGCGGGAGTTGGTGCGAAGCGTTGTGACCGTTACGGAAACCAGCATCGAACGCGCCATTGCGATGCTGGCCACCAAAGGCAAAACCGTGAGCGAAGGGGCCGGTGCGGCGGGTTTGGCTGCAATGCTGGAATACCCCGACATGTTCACCGGCAAGACCGTGGGGCTGATTGTGTCGGGCGGCAATGTTGATGCGCGGATGCTGTCCTCGGTGTTGATGCGCGACCTCGTGCGTGAGCGCCAGGTGCTCACACTCAATATCGAAATGCCCGATAAACCCGGCCAGCTGCATGCGGTCTCTGGCATTTGCGCGGAAGAAGGTGCGAACGTACTGGAAGTGATCCACAATCGTTTCACGCTTGATTTGTCTGCGCGCTCTGCCCGTTTAGGCATTACGATTGAAACGCGTGACGAGGCCCACGCCAAGCAGGTGATGGACCGCATTCGAATGTCGGGCTTCAAACTAAGCTTGCGCGATCCGAACGAAGAATAGGTTTCAATGAATCCAGTTCTCGTTGAAGTCACACGCGGTGAGACGGTGGAGAGCATCCACCGGGGCGCGGCGTGTGTCGTCGATGTTGAGGGCAAAGTGGTTCATGCGTGGGGTGATGTAGAAGCCATCACCTGCCCGCGCTCGGCCGTGAAGCCGATGCAAAACGTGCCGCTGATCGAAACCGGCGCGGCGGAGGCATTTGGATTATCTGAAGAAGAATTAGCGCTGGCCTGCGCGTCACATAGCGGTGAGCCCGCACACACCGGGCGCGTGGCTACGTGGCAGAAACGTGTTGGGTTAAGTGTTGATGATCTCGAATGTGGCGCGCATCCACCGACGCACATCCCAAGCGCCGAAGCGTTGATCCGCGAAGGTGTGTGCCCCTGCCCCTTACACAACAACTGCTCGGGCAAACATACGGGCTTCTTGTGCCTCGCGATGCACATGGGCGCGGACACCAAAGCTTACGTTTCACCTACACACGCTGTGCAACGCGCAGCTTTAACGGCTGTGGCTGATATGGCAGATGTAGATTTAAGCGCGATGCCCTTGGTGCGCGACGGCTGCAATGCACCCAATGTATTTATGCCTCTCAGGAACTTGGGCTTGGCTTGGGCCCGCTTTGGCGCACCCGACAAACTAGATGCGGATCGCCGCACGGCGAATGGCAAATTATTGCGCGCGATGAAAGCAAACCCGTATTTGTTTTCCGGTACCGACCGCCCTTGCAAAATTCTCACCGAGAATTTGAAAGGTGCGGGTGTGGCAAAAGTAGGAGCCGAAGGTATTTTCGCGGCGTGTGTCCCTGAGTTGGGTTTTGGTGTTGCGGTAAAAATTGACGATGGCGGTGCGCGCGCATCGTCTATCGCCATCACCGCTATTTTGAAAAAGCTTAAGGCGCTCAAAGACACCGAAGCGATAGAAAAACTGCTAACCGTGCCACACCACGCCTGGGCGGGTGCCCAAACCGGCGTGATGCGCGCGGCAGATTTTATTTGATTAGCTTACTCAGCTCTTTGAATTCTGGCGTGCCTGCGATGTGCAGCCATTCGAACAGCGCCATCTCGGTTGTGACAACATTCACACCCGCATGGCGGTAACGGCTTAAAGCCACATCCACGCTCTCTTGCGTGCGGGAGGTTGTGGCGTCGGACACCACAAACACATCAAGCCCCATGTCTTTGAACCCGAGGGCCGTTTGCAGCACGCAAACATGCGCCTCGATGCCTGCCAATACCACCTGACGCGCGCCTGTATTCGCGACGCTTTGGACGCGATTCACAATGGCCGTATCAGCTGCGCAGCTGAAATGCATTTTTTCCAGCACGGGCGCATCGCCCTTTAAGTTGCTGAGGCGATCAATGGTAGCGCCTAAGCCCTTTTTGTACTGTTCAGACACCGTCGTCGGGATACCTAAGCGCTGTGTGGCCTGCATTAAAACAGCACACCGCGCGATCATGCGTTCAGCTTCATGCATGGCAGGCACAAGGCGCTCTTGCACATCCACCAACAAAAACTGACTGCGGGCGCGGTCGAGCAACATTTAAACGGTCTTCTGCTTGTTAAAGAGATTATCGAAAGCTTCTTTATCAGGATTGCCCAACTTCATCACATTCTCAAGCAGCGCGCAGCCTTTAATGACAGCGGGCCGCGCGCCCACGGCCTCGCGCCAGCGCTTCACGTGCGGATAGTCTTCAATATCAATCTCATGGAATTTGTTGATCTTCACCCACGGATACGTCGCCATATCGGCAATGGAATAATCACCGGCCAAGTACTCTTTCTCGGCTAAGCGTTTGTTCATAACGCGGTAAAGGCGCTTGGTTTCGTTCTGGTAACGATCAATGCCGTACTGAATTTTTTCTGGCGCATACTGCAGGAAGTGCCCGCACTGGCCAAACATCGGGCCAACGTTGGCCACCTGGAACACCGTCCACTGAATCACTTCATACTTACCGGCGATATCTTTCGGCATGAACTTTCCGGTCTTCTCGGCCAAATACATCAGGATCGCGCCTGATTCAAAAACCGCGTAAGGCTTTCCACCCGGCCCGTCACGATCAACGATTGAAGGGATTTTGTTGTTGGGATTGATCTTCAAATATTCAGGATCGAACTGATCACCCTTCAGCATGTTGATGGGGTGCGTTTCGTACGCCAGCCCGCATTCTTCCAGCATGATGGGAATTTTGTGGCCGTTGGGTGTGGGCCAGTAATAAAGGTCGATCATCGGACAACCAAATTGTAGTGATTAAACAAGGCTTAAACTTAGTGACAATTATGGTGATGTGAAAGGCGCGAACCGCATTGCTGTCTGGAAGACTTTACATAACTTCACTACAATACGCTGCATGCCGAACCGAACTCCCCTTTCCCGTGCTGTGCCGACGCGTGTTCGCGGCGTTGGCCCCACCATGAACCGCAGCCGCGTCATTAAGTGGATGACAGCTGGCGTGTTCTTCACACTGATCTATCTGATGATCATGGTGTTCGATGGCTTCCCGCCCTGGCCGGTGCTGTTCTGGTTCACCCTCAGCCATGTATTCTTCTGCGCGGTGATTTGGAAAGTTCGCGCCTTTAAAGGCCCGTACACGGAACCTACGCCCGAGCGTACGACAGAAGACTGGGAAAGTTAGCGGCGATCAAATTCAAAAGCGCCGACGCGGGGTGTTTGAAACACAACTTTGCCCGAGCCATCGGCAATGCCCGACTCCTGATACCAAATTTTATTGGCCCCAATAATCGTGCGTGAATTGATCGCCATGGCGATCCCGTTCTGCTGTGCCACAATGCGGCATTGGTCACGCGGTATTTCGCCGATGAATACATCGGCCTGACGGCGGTACGGCACATCGCACGCCGTGGGATAGCCCAGCACATCATCCAACGTCATGCCCCGCACTTTCTCGGGATTCAGATGCGCATCAACCCAGGCTTCCGGGTTCTTTAAGGTGTAGAACTTCATCACAAGTGCGTTACGGGCCGGATCAGATTTAAAAACCCAAATGCGCTGCCGCTGCAATTTTCCGTCAGGTGCTCCGATAGCCCATTGCAGATAAACCACATCACCATCGAAGGCAGGTATGTCGATGCGTTTAAAAACAGGGAACAGTAAATCGGGCGATGCTTCTGCTGTTGGCGGGCTTTCTGACAATGCGTTTGAAATTTCGCGGCGCTGGCGTTCATTGCTGAACTGCCCCTGCACCCACCGCAGCAATATCGCCTGATCTGCCCCGAGATGATCAACAGGCTGTGCCACCGCCCCGCCTGAGATCACCGCCGCAAAAATCAACCCAATCAATTTCATGTATTTCTCCCGCAGGGGTTTAACTTTAACGGGGTAAAGCTTGGAATCTAGTGTTTCTGGCGATCATGCCCGCCGAAAACTGTTTGAGCCGCGCTGAAAAGCCCCGCAAGATACAAACGTGATGGGTGAGATCGGGGCAGACATGCAAGGCGCTAAAAATTTTCTGGATCGGTTGCGCACTGTTGAGCAAGCGTTGTGCTTTATGGCGTTCATGATCATGGCGGGCGCATTGATCTACGATGTGCTGAAACGCCAGCTGACAGGGTCGGGCGCATTTGGCGCGCCGCAAGTGGGCGTGATCGGCATGATTATCGTCTCATATATTGGGATTGGATTAGCCTCGGCTTCGGGAAGTCATTATCGCCCGCGTTTCGCCGACAATGTATTGCCAAAAAAATTCCACCGCGCCTTGGATCGCCTGGGCGAATTTGGTTTCGCGCTGTTCTGCGCTGTCTTGGCAGGCGTCGCCGCCAAGGTCAGCCTTGAGAGCTACAACCTGAACGACGTCGCGCCGGTTTTGCGCAATCCCATCTGGCCGGTTCAAATGGTGATCGCGCTGGGCTTTGGGCTCGTTGCGTTACGACATTTTTTATACGGCCTATTTCCAGCAATAAAACCTGAGCCCTCAGGCGAAGGCGGCGAACTCGCATCAGAACAACAAGCCGAAGAAATCCTACACGCCAATGATAAAGCCGGAGACAAGCCATGAGTGCTGTCGCTGGATTTGCGCTACCGGTCGTTCTGATTGCATTGCTGATTTTACGCCAGAACATCATCGTCATTCTGGGTGTGGCCACGTTCGCCGCCTACTACTTCTGGGGCGGCGGCGAGGTAATGAATGTCGTTTACGATATGTGGGAAGCCTCGAACCGCGATGTCCTGCTGTCGGTACCGCTATACATTCTGGCTGGCGCCCTCATGTCTCAGGGCTCGATTGCAGCACGGCTGATTAATTTGATGACCGCGCTGATGAAGCCCGTGCCCGGTGGTTTAGCCGTTGCGTCGTTGCTTGCGTGCGGAGTGTTTGCGGCCATCTCAGGCTCGAGCATTGTGACGCTGCTGGCCGTCGGTTCCATCATGTACCCGGCCATGATTAAAGCGGGTTATGCGCGCACTTTCTCCATCGGCATGCTGTGTGCGGGCGGCACCTTGGGCATCATCATTCCACCCAGTATCCCGCTTATTCTGTACGGGATCATGACCCAAGCCTCTATTGCCGATCTCTTTATTGCGGGCGTCGGCCCCGGCTTAATGCTGCTTGGCGTTTTTATTGGTTACTCGATTATTGTGAATTGGAACCGTGACCGCGGCCAGTGGTGGTCATTGAAGGAAATTACCAGCGCGTTCGTTAATGCATTGGGTGCCCTGCTAACGCCCGTGGTCATCCTGGGCGGCATTTATTCTGGTTATTTCACACCGACTGAGTCCGCCGCTGTTGCGGTGCTAACCGCCATTTTGGTGGAAGCATTGGTACATAAACACGGCTTTACGAATGTGGCCCGTGGCCAATGGAATGCCCTGGGCAAAACCATGAGCGATATGGGTGCGCTGATTTGGCGCACCGTGGGTGAGACATCGACCATGATGGGCGGCCTGTTCCCCATTCTGGCCATTGCACTGTCATTGAACGTATTCCTGACCTACGAGCAGGTGCCCAATCAAATCGTGGAATGGCTGACGGCTTATATTGATTCCAAGGTCACGTTCCTGCTGCTGGTGAATTTGTTCTTGTTGGTCGTGGGCTGCTTCCTTGATGCCGGATCGGCCATTTTGATCTTAAGTCCATTATTGCCGCCTATGGCCCAAAGCTATGGCATCGATTTGGTCCACTTCGGGATCATGATGACGGTGAACCTGGAAATAGGCTATCTCACGCCCCCCATGGGACTAAATCTCATCGTCGCTATGGGCGCCTTCAAAGAGGACTTTGTCACCATCTGCAAAGGCGTTTTGCCATTTATAGCTTTGATGATCATTGTGCTAATGATCATCGCCTTTTATCCGCCGCTGAGCTTATTCCTCATTCAATAAGCTCAGCCTTCATTCCTGGGGAGGAGTGAACCCGTGAACCGTTTGCTGTGGCTTGTTATTGCTGTGTTGGGTGCCTTTGCATTGGGGCTGTTAGCCGTCACACGCAATGAAACTGTGAATGCGGCCTGGATCGTGATTGCCGCGACCTGCTGTTATTTGATTGGCTATCGCTTCTACAGCCAGTTCATCGCGGCCAAGGTTTTGGCCCTGAACGATGCGCGCACCACACCCGCTGTGCGCTTAAACGACGGCCTGGATTATGTGCCCACCAATAAGGTCGTATTGTTCGGCCATCACTTCGCCGCCATCGCAGGCGCAGGCCCGCTGATTGGCCCTGTGCTCGCCGCACAAATGGGCTATTTACCCGGCACGTTATGGATTTTGATCGGCGCTGTGTTTGCCGGTTGCGTGCAGGACTTCATCATCCTGGTGTTCTCCACCCGCCGTGACGGCGCATCGCTTGGCAAAATGATCCGCGCAGAGTTGGGGCCGACCGCCGGCATTATCGCGCTGTTTGGCGTGATGGCGATCATGATCATCCTGTTGGCTGTGCTGGGCTTGGTGGTGGTGAAGGCCTTGGCGCAAAGCCCGTGGGGGACATTTACTGTTGCCATGACCATCCCCATTGCCGTGGTGATGGGCGTGTACATGCGCTTCATCCGCCCTGGAAAAATTGCGGAAGCAAGTGTGGGCGGCTTTGTGTTGCTGATGGCGGCCCTGGCGGGGGGTGCATGGGTCGCAGCCCACCCAACCTTTGCCGCGTGGTTCACGCTGACGGGCACCCAGCTGGCCTGGGCACTTATTATATATGGCTTCATCGCGGCTGTATTACCTGTGTGGCTCATCTTGGCGCCCCGCGATTACCTCAGCACGTTCCTGAAAATTGGCACCATTGGTTTGCTGGCCCTCGGCATTGTCGGAACACTGCCTGAGCTTTCCATGCCCGCAGTGACAAAGTTTGTGGACGGCACAGGCCCGGTGTTCTCAGGGAACCTCTTCCCGTTCCTGTTCATCACCATTGCCTGCGGTGCTGTCTCCGGGTTTCATTCGCTCATCTCATCGGGCACGACGCCCAAGATGCTGGAGCGCGAAAGCCATGCGCGGTCCATCGGCTACGGCGGGATGATTATTGAATCGTTCGTGGCCGTGATGGCGATGGTCGCCGCGTGCGTGCTGGACCCTGGCTTGTATTTCGCGGTCAACAGCCCTGCTGCGTTGATTGGCACCACGCCTGCCGAAGCAGCACAAGTGATTTCAAGCTGGGGTTTTGTGCTGACACCAGAAACCTTAGAACAAACCGCCAAAGCCATTGGTGAAAGTACGGTGTTGTCACGCACCGGCGGCGCGCCGACGTTGGCGATTGGGATGGCGCAAATTCTGTCTGACTTTATTGGCGGCGAAGGTCTGATGGCGTTCTGGTATCACTTCGCCATCCTATTTGAAGCGCTGTTCATCCTCACCACACTTGATGCAGGTACGCGCGTTGCACGCTTTATGATTCAGGATTTGCTGGGACTAATCGCGCCGCAAATTGGTGAAACAAAATCATTCGCAGGCAATATCATCGGCACGTTCCTGTGTGTCGCCGGATGGGGGTACTTCCTTTATCAGGGTGTTGTCGATCCGTTGGGGGGCATCAACACGCTGTGGCCGTTGTTCGGGATTGCGAACCAAATGCTGGCCGCCATGGCGCTGACGGTTGCGACCGTCATGCTGGCCAAGCATGGACGCACGGTTTACGCGTGGGTGGCAGGTGCACCGCTGGCATGGCTGTTGATCTGCACCATTACGGCTGGCTGGCAGAAACTGTTCCACCCCGATCCGAAAATTGGCTTCATTGCCCATGCCAATGTGTTTGGCGATGCGCTGGCGCAAGAGAAAATCATCGCACCGGCCAAGTCGCTGGATCAAATGCGGCAGTTAGTGTTCAACGATTGGGTCGATGCCACCATGTGCGGCATTTTCCTGTTCGTGGTTGTTACCGTGGCGCTGTTTGGATTGCGTGAACTGTTGAAACTGCGCGCCACCTCAACAACGCACGCGGTGGCCTCATGAGCCAGAATATTCTCAGCCATTGGTTCAAACCGCTCGCTTTTAAAGAAATGTCCGCGCAAATTGCAGCGACCGCGCGGCTAATGGTGGGCGTGCCTGACTATGACGCTTATGTGAATCACATGCGCAGCACTCACCCCAATGAAACGCCGATGGACTACACATCGTTCTTTCGCGCCCGCCAAGATGCGCGGTATGGTGGATCGCAATCGCGCTGCTGTTAGCCTCATATCCATAAGAAGAATATGTTCCGCCGCATTTATGACTTCATGATCCGCTTGGCCGAGCACCCGCGCTCGCTGCACGCTCTGGCCGTTGTCTCTTTCGCTGAAAGTTCATTCTTTCCTATTCCACCAGATGTGATGGTGATCCCCATGGTGTTGGCACGGCCAGCCATGGCGTACGCCATTGCGGCTGTATGCACGATCTTCTCGGTGATCGGCGGCCTTGCAGGGTATGCGATTGGCTACTTCTTGTACGACACACTGGGTGCGTGGCTGATCAATCTGTATGGCTTGCAAGAGGCCGCTGCACAGTATCAGCACTGGTATGCGGAATGGGGCCTATGGTTGATCCTGATCAAGGGCCTTACACCGATTCCTTATAAGCTGGTGACCATCGCCAGCGGTGCTGCGCACTTTGATATACTGACCTTTATGCTGGCTTCGATTGCGACGCGCGGCGCAAGGTTTTTTATTATTGCAGCGCTGCTCAAACGCTACGGCCAACCGGTGCGGACCTTCATTGAAAAGCGCCTGGATCTGCTGAGTTGGATTGCCCTGGGCCTGATTATCAGCGGCTTTGCGGTGATCAAGCTGCTATAATGCAGCTATGGCCAAACCTAAAAAGCCTGACGCCAAGAAACCGCTAATCAAAAAACCGGAGCCCGCGAAAGCTGAGCTTCCGGCGCGCACGCTGGATGACATTGATGCCAGCCGCGGGCCCAAGCGCGTGAAAGCATTGCAGGAAAAATTCGCACAAGCGTTAGAAGACCCGGACACGCGCGCAGCTATGGCGCGGTATCTGCAAAGTTTGCTGCGTCAAGGTAAAGAGTAGATCAGCCTTTTTCAGGCCCAACAGACACAATTGCCTTACCGATATTTTCACCGCGCATAAGTTTCAAGAAATGCGCAGGCGTATTTTCAATGCCTTCGACGCGATCCTCTTTGAAGCGCAGTTTGCCTTCGCGCATCATTTGCGCTGCGACGCGCTGATACCGCGGCAAATCATCTTCGTAATCATAGACAACCATGCCACGGACATTTGCCCTTTTGCCGATAATAGGCCCTGCGTTTAAGCCTTCAAAATCGCCCGAGTGATAATCACTGGGTCGGCCACACAACACGACACGCGCATAGAGATTGAAATACTTCACCAGCTCATTGAGCAAACTGGCGCCGACATTGTCATGATAGATATCAATGCCATTGGGGCATGCGGCCACCAGTGCATCCTGCCAACCATCTTTTTTGTAATCGATGCAGGCATCAAACCCGTAGATGCGCGAGACCAGATCACATTTTTCTTTACCACCAGCGATACCCACAACACGCGCACCGGCTTGTTTTGCCAACTGCCCCGCCGTGCCGCCCACTGGCCCCGCTGCCGCAGACACGACATAAGTATCACCCACATTGGGCGGAGCGACGTGCGCCACGCTGCCCCACGCTGTTAAGCCTGGCATACCCAAAACGCCTACAGCCGTTGAAAGCGGGCCGAGCGCTGGGTCGATGCGCTGTACGACCTTCGTTGGCACAAGCACGGCGAAGTTCTGCCAGCCGGTTTCAGCAACAAGGTAATCGCCCTGTTTGTATTCCGCATGACGGCTGCGGACCACGCGACATACACCGCGACCATAAATCACCTCGCCCGGCGCAAGCTTGGCGTGCCCCGGATGATCACCACGCATGGCTTTGCGGATATAAGGATCGAGCGACAGATAAATGGTGCGCACCAGAAACTCGCCATCGGCGATGTCTGGTTGCGGGACAACATGCACCTCGAAGTCATCGAGATCGGGCATGCCGTCGCGTTGAGCCTTCAAGCGAATTTGCGTGTTACGGGCGGGCGCGCTCATGCCTTGAGATTAACGCGACAATTTGGTGGGACTAAGCTTTTTCAGGGCCAATCACCACCAACGCCTTACCGGTGTTCTGGCCGTTCATCAGCTTTACGAAATGTTCTGGTGCTTTTTCAATGCCGTTCACGCGGTCTTCGTGGAATTTCAGACGCTTCGCATTCACCAGTGGCACCACCGCTTTCATGAATTCGTTCATGCGGCTGTAGTAGTCGTACACCACAAGGCCCAACAGATTTGCGCGCTTTCCCACAAACGGCCCCATGTTGTGACCGTTGAAAGCACCCTCAGCACCACGATTATATTGCGACATTAAACCGCACAGCACGATCTTGCCGTAGAGGTTCAGTTGCTGCGTCACCGTGTCGAGCACGGGGCCACCCACGTTATCGAAGTATGTATCAATGCCATTGGGGCATGCGGCTTTCAGGTCATCAGCCCAATTTTTGTTTTTGTAATTCACGCACGCATCAAAGCCGTATTCTTCCACAACGATGCGGCATTTCTCGTCTGAGCCAGCAATACCAACAGCACGGGCCCCTTTTGCTTTGGCTAATTGACCCGCTGTACCACCCACGGGCCCTGCGGCTGCGGTCACAACAAACGTTGAGCCTAAGCCTGGATTTGCGAGCTTCTCTACACCGGCCCACGCCGTCAGGCCCGGCATCCCCAATGCACCGATATGTGCCGACAACGGCACGCCCAAACTCGGGTCTACTTTGCGGACCTCGTCGCCATGCCCGCCATCGGACACATAGAACTGCTGCCACCCTGACTCGAGCACAACAATATCGCCTGCAGCATAATCGGAGTTTTTGGATTCCATCACCTCAGCAACGCAACGTCCGTAAATGACATCGCCTTGGTTCAAGCGCTGATGGCCCATGTGACGACCTGCAATCGCACCGCGCATGTAAGGATCCAGCGACAAATAGATATTACGCACCAAGAACTGGCCGTCTGCCACTTTCGGCATCGGTGTTTTCATCACCTGAAAGTCGTTGGCTTTCGGGTTGCCTTCGGGTTGGCGAGCGAGCTGAACTTGGATGTTGGTCACTGATCTGATCCGAATTTATTGCGGGTTATAAGTTTGAAGGGCCTCGGTGAGGTCTTCGATATAAAGACGCTCATAGTAGTTTGGCGCTTCCTTACCGACAGTATCCAACATTGCAAGCATCTGGTCTTTAGAGAGTTGCACTTTGCAGCCAGCGAATTTGCCCTTTACCACATGGCGTATATAGCTGATGCGCGCAGCTTGACGGCCGGCTTGCGCTGATTTCAACCAATATTGCTCGACCAAACATATATCTGTGGGAGCGAAGGGACGTTTGTTGTTGATGAACGCGCCGAACACAAACTGCGCCTGACGATAACCCTTATCAGCGGCTAACCGCACCTCTTGGACGGCTTTTTCATTCTGCTTGTTATAGAAATACAAGCGGCCCAGAAGATAGTGCAGGCGCCCATTCTTCGGATCGGCCTTTAAGTCGGCTTCGCACGCAGCAATGGCTTTATCGAATTGCAAATCCTTGGTTTCGACAGCCACACCCACACGATCTGGATCTTCCGGGTGCGCGGCGTAGCGATCACAATTCGTAATCACATCAGCGGCCATTACGGGGCTTGCTAAAAACATCGCAACTGCCACCCAAAAAACTCTTTTCATCGCAAAGCCCCTACTTCAAAGCTATCAACAAATTTTCAATCAACAAGTCACCCGGAAACGGCAAATGCGGCTTTGCTTTTTCGGCGAATGACCTTTGCTCATCCTTGCTGGCCACATCGGGCAAATCATTAAACGAGCCCCGCGTCGCCAAGGTAACGTACGACACTTGCGCATTGAAGTGATCCATGCGCGCCGCCTGACGCCAATGATACTCAATGCGTTTCATGTCCTGGGGCACGCCGCCAGATTGGCGATAGCTAATCAGTCCAATAATAAAGTGCGCCTGGCGATAGCCTAAGTCAGCCGCCTGTTTGAACGACGCCATGCCCTCTTCAATTTGGCCTGCATAGAACAGGCAGCGCCCCAGCTGATACGAAAACCGGGCCACATTGGGGCTTGCCGCAACCGCCGCGCGGCACGCTTTTGTGGCCAATGGCAAATCCATATCCTCACGCGGCACGCCGCGCACAATGCGGTCCGGATCTGGCGGATTAGCTGCCAAAAGATCGCAGTCCGTCACGCCAGGAAATTGCGCGTTCGTAGAAGGTTCGGTCATTTCAGCCAGGATGTTGTGCTTTGTAGGTTCATGCTATACGGGCGCCGCGTTTGACTGCAACAAGGCCTAGGTTGTGGCGCGTACTTTCGGCGCACGTATGGGTTAGGTCTTTTGATAACAAAAGGGGAATAATGAATGAGTGTCGGTATCGACAGCTTAATGCTGCTGCTACACGTCATGTTTTTTGCATACTGGCTGGGCACGGATTTGGGCGTGTTTTATTCCGCCCGTTTCATGATGCGCGCCGACATCAGCGTTGAAGCACGCAGCTACTGCGCGAAGATCATGAACTTTCTGGACCAAGCGCCACGCGTGAGCATGCCGGGCATTGTTGTCGTTGGGGCCACTTTAGGCATTTTGCGCGGCCACTTTGATGCAAGCCTGATGTGGATTTGGCCGATCTGGATCATCGGCCTCCTGTGGGTGTCGGCGGTGATCTACTTATACATTAACGAGCACCACCCGGAAAAAATCAAAACCGTGAAGTACATCGATTTCCGCTTCCGCATTTTGATGATCATCTTCCTGGTTTACTTGGGCGTTTCATCGCTGATGGGCATGGAAGGTGCTGTGACCGCCAGCAACTGGCTGGCTGCTAAAATCCTGGTGTTTGCAGCGTGCATGGCCTCGGGCGTTATGATCCGCGTGTATATGAAAGACTTCGGCCAATACTACGGCCCGATGTTGCGCGGCAATGCCACGCCGGAGCAAATTGCCATTGCGCAACAGATGATGGGCAATGCCAAAATCTTTGTGCTGGCGATCTGGGCACTGTTGGTTGTTGCCGCTGCACTGGGCCTTTGGAAGCCCTTCTAAGCTTCTGAAGGCTTTTCAATCACAGCCAAGATCGCTGTGAGCGTTGCCATCATGAATACTGTCACCGTCGTGGGCCAAATCATGCCCATGATGGTGCCGGTATAAAGCGATCCAGTCACAATCGTAAACAAAGCTGCGGCCGCCATGGCCAGCGCGCCGCACAAACCAGAGGCGGTCCCCGCCAACTGCGGCACAGCGCCAATAGCCCCCGACAACACTGCGCCCGAAATCACACCCAAGAGCCCCGATAAAATTGCAGGGGGCGTGATTAATGTCAGCGGCGTGGGCTCCAAAAATTGCATCGCAATCGGCCAGAGTGCCGCCAGCACAGCACTGAGAAGAATAATCAGCCGGATCATGGTGGTGCGGCCCAATTGTCGGATCAACCGCGGCGAAATCATTGTGCCGGTAAAGAACGTCACCGACATAACCGACCAATACAGCCCAAAGGTGGCTGCCGATGTGCCAAAGTGTTCAGCAAAGTACCCAGGCGCGACGGCCAAGAAGGCAAAGAACGGCGCGCCCGTGAGTGCGAAGAGGCCTGCATAACAGAGAAACACGGGTGATTTTGACACATACCAGTTGTTCGCCAGCATGTGCCCGATGCCAAATTTCATCACCCCCGGGTGGAACACGCGCGTTTCCGGCATGCGGAAGTATGTGACAATCACCATGATCAGCCCCAACCCACACAAGAGGCCGAAAACGGCGCGCACGCCAAAGCTTTCTCCAACATAACCGCCCACGACGGGGGCCAACATGTGCGCCATAGAATGCGCTGAGGCGATATATGACATAGCGTTCACGGCGGCATCGCCTTTGTACACATCGTGCACCGTGGCGCGGCACACCGCCGCACTGCCCGCTGCACCACAGGCTTGCAGGAAGCGGGCGACAATTAGCATTTCCATGCTAGTGCTGGCGGCACACACGACAGACATGACGGTGTAAACAATCAAAGACGTGAGCAGCACCACGCGCCGCCCGAAGCGGTCTGACAAAGCGCCTAAGACAATTTGCGCTAAGGCCAGCCCGATCATATAGACCGAAATCACATACTGCGCCTCACCTGTGGGCGCATCGAATAAGCGGCTGAGCTCCGGCAGCAATGGCGAAACAATCACCAGAGCGAAGGGCGATAGAGCGCTGGAAGCCGAAAGCTGGATGGATGAGAGGCGAATATTCGACATGACTATGGTGTAGCGGCTGGCGCAGACGGAAGAAACAGGTGCTGCACCTTATCCAACAGATGACAATGGTGTGTTTAATCTCTGTGGCAGTGGTCGTTCAGCGGTCTTGAAGTGGTCGCAACACGCGATTCTAGGTTGATTTGCGTAGGGCCTCTGGCCTAAGCCGGTGGCATCACCGGGGAGCGAACGAATGTACAATCTCAAAGGCAAGGTCGCGATCGTAACCGGCGCAGGGCGCCATCATGGCTTAGGCGAGGCCATGGCCAAACGCTTGGCCGCTGATGGGGCTAAGGTTGTATTGCACGATATCGGAACCCTGAAAGGCGATATCGCGCCAGCACATGGTGTAGGCCAGAAAGCCGAACTGGACCAAATCGTCGATGAGATCAAAGCAGCAGGTGGCGACGCAGCGGGATTTACCGGCGACATGCTGGTTGAAAAAGACGTAGAAGCGTTGATCGCGTTCACCGTCAAAAGCTTCGGGCGGTTGGATATTTTGGTGAACAATGCCGGCATTGGGTACTTGTTTGGCCCACTGGTCGACATGACCCAAGAGCATTGGGATGCCGTGTTAGGCGTAAACTTGCGCGGCTGCTTCTTCGGTATCAAGCACGCCGCAAAACAGATGATTAAACAAGGGCAAGGTGGGCGCATTATCAGCATTGCCAGCCAGGCTGCAAAGTCAGGCTTCGCGCAAGCGGCGGCTTACTCAGCTTCGAAGCATGGACTGGTCGGCCTTACCCGTGCAGCGGCTTTAGAATTGGCCCAGCACAAAATCACTGTGAATGCCATTTGCCCCAATCACGTCACGACGGGCTTGGGCGCATGGCAAAACGATTTTATGAGCAAAGCCCAAGGCAAATCGGTTGATCAGTACTTAGCTGACATGCGCGCACGCATTCCGATGGGACGCCCCGGCCTGGTCGATGACATTGCCAAGGCTTGCGCGTTCTTAAGCTCGGACCAAGCCGATTACATTACCGCCGAAGCGATGAACGTTTCCGGCGGCGAAGAGTACCATTAGGCGCATTTTCAGGCGAAGTGTGAAGCGGTTCGCCGCAGAAAATGCGCAAAACATATAAAGTGGAGAGTTGATATGAGTTCGTTTAAATGGCCGGGCGACGCCCGCTTGGCTGTGTCATTGGTTGTGAACGTTGAAGAGGGTGCCGAAGAGAATATTTTGGATGGCGACCGCGGCCCCGAGCCGGTTGATGAGTTCCAGGTCGCTTTGGGCAAGCCCATCCGCAACTACGGCAACGAAACCAACTACCAGTACGGCATCAAAGCTGCAGCCCCACGCGTACTGAAGCTGTTGGAACAAAGCAAAGTCAAAGCCACGTTTACGGCAGCTGCCGTTGCTTTGGAGCGCGCACCGCAAGTGACCAAACAAATTGTCGCAGGTGGCCACGAAGTTTGCGCGCACGGTTATCGTTGGACCGCACAACACCGCTTTGATGAAGCCACTGAACGCGAGTTCATTTCAAAGGCGGTTGAGTCGATCACCAAGACCACGGGCAAGCGACCAGACGGTTGGCTGGCGCGTTATCTGATCACTGGCAACACGCGCAAACTGTTAATCGAGCAGGGCTTCACCTATCACATGGACGATTACTCAGACGACGTGCCGTTCTGGGATACGACGGGTGAAAAGCCTATCGTGGTCGTGCCCTATGCGCTTGATACCAACGACATGAAAATGTGGATGGCCCCGGCCTACACGCCTGACCAATGGCTGAAATACATCACCGACACGTTTGACGAACTGTACGCGGAAAGTGCTGATGAGCCGAAAATGATGTCGGTTGGCGTGCACTTGCGTATTATCGGTCGTCCGGGTCGCTTTGGCCAACTGCGCAAGTTCATTGAGCATGCCAAAAGTAAGCCGGGTGTGTGGTTCGCCACGCGCAAAGAAATCGCAGACACCTTCGCCGCACAAGTGAAGCCTAAGTAAGTTAAAGCGGGTGAAGTAGAGTTAACATCAATCAGGAGGCCTGGACATGGTCGCAGAAGCCATAAAAGTAGGTGAGAAGCGATATCGTGAACGCGGGGGCCGCTATTTCGAAGACTTCGAAGTGGGCGCCACCTACGAGCACCGTCCGGGCCGCACGATTACTGAGACCGACAACACCTGGTTCACGCTGCTCACCAATAACACGCACCCCCTGCACTTCGATGCGGAGTACGCCAAGCACACCGAGTTTGGTCAACGGCTTGTGGTTTCAACGCTCACATTATCTGTCGTGACTGGCATGAGTGTCTCGGACATGAGCCAGAAGGCCATCGCCAATCTGGGTTGGACTGACATCGTGATGCCGAAACCTGTGTTTGCGGGCGACACGCTGTACGCCGAATCGGAAGTGCTAGAAAAGCGCCCCTCGAAAAGTCGCCCCGGCCAAGGCATTGTGAAATTCAAAACCACCGGTAAGAACCAGCGTGGCGAAGTAGTGTGCTCGTTCTATCGCACGGTCCTCGTCATGGGCCGCGAGAACGACTTAGAAGCCAAAGCTGGCTATTAAGCCCGTATTCAGCCAGAGCTGACGTAAGCAGCCGATTCGGACTTACGGATTAATGTTACGCGGACGTATCTTTTATGCCGCAAAACACGTCCACATGATGGTCGTAATGTTCCGTATACGACTGCGCACACCGGGGATTGTTGAACCCTGGGCGTGTTTCGCTAGATTGCCCCACCTTTCGTATCCCGTTTTATAACTTTTAAGCCGTATCAGTTGAGCTGTCCTCATGAGCATTACGCCAGAAGAACTTGAAGCCATTCGCGATTCCGTCCGCGCCCTCTGCGCCGAATTCCCCGCCGAGTATTGGCGCGAGACAGATCGTAACCGGGAGTACCCGACAAAGTTCGTCGATGCCATGACCAAGGCTGGCTTTCTCGCCGCCCTGATTCCGGAAGAATTTGGCGGCTCGGGCTTAGGCTTGCGTGCCGCTTGTGCGATTTTGGAAGAAACCCATAAGTCGGGCTGCAACGCGGGCGCCATCCACGCCCAAATGTACACCATGGGCACGGTGCTGAAGCACGGCAGCCATGAGCAAAAGAAAAATTGGCTGCCGAAAATCGCCAGTGGCGAAATTCGCCTGCAAGCGTTTGGCGTCACCGAACCAACCTCGGGCTCGGACACCTTGGCGCTGCAAACCACGGCTGTAAAAAATGGCGATCACTACGTCATCAACGGCCAGAAGATCTGGACCAGCCGGGCTGAATATTCCGACTACATGGTGCTCTTGGCGCGCACCACGCCGAAAGATCAAGTGAAGAAAAAGGGCGAAGGCTTAAGCGTGTTCATGCTGGATATGCGCGAAGCAAAAAAGGCGGGACTTACCATCCGTCCGATCCGCACCATGATGAACCACGCGACAACCGAAGTGTTCTTCGACAACGTGAAGGTGCCTGCTGAAAATTTAATTGGTGAGGAAGGCAAAGGCTTCAAGTACATCCTGGACGGCATGAACGCGGAACGCACGCTGATTGCCGCCGAGTGCTTGGGCGATGCGCAATGGTTTATCAAGAAAGCCGTGGATTACGCGAATGATCGCAAAGTATTCGGCAACCCCATTGGCAAGAACCAAGGTATTCAGTTCCCCATCGCCCGTGCATATGCACAGTACAAAGCAGCCTCATTGGTGGTTGAAGCTGCGGCGAACAAAGCCGATGCGAACGAGCCGATGGCTGAAGAAGCCAATATCGGCAAAATGCTGGCGTCGGAAGCATCTTGGGCTGCGGCTGAAATCTGCATTCAGGTGCACGGTGGTTTTGCATTCGCGGAAGAGTTCGACATCGAACGCAAATTCCGTGAAACACGCCTGTATCAAGTAGCGCCAATTTCAACCAACCTGATTTTGGCTTACATCGGCCAGAACATCCTTGGCCTCCCGCGTTCGTACTGAGCAAAAAGTTAACCCATGCCAAAATTACCGCCGTATTTTGCTGCGCTTGACCTGAACCAAATGCTGACCGATCACCCGATCGGTGATGACTTCATTCAGCGTTTCTCCAAAATCAGCAAAGATGAACTGCGCGCACAGCAAAACCGCTTGTTCATGAATTGCGTGCGCCGGGCATGGGAGATTCCGTTTTATCAACGCCTGTGGGGCAATGCGGGAGCGAAGCCCGGTGATGTGAAGTCATTAGACGACATCACCAAGCTGCCAGTATTTTCGAAGTCCGACCTTATGGACAGTTTGGCTGCGAAGCCACCGTTTGGCGATTTTGGTGGCTTGGACTTTAAAGATCCCAATCACGTCCCTGCCGTCATGCACACCACATCGGGCACAACAGGAACTCCACAGGTATTGCTGTTTGGACCCAAGACGCGAGAGATGCAGAACTTATTGGTAGGCCGTGCGTACCTTTGGCAGGGCATGACCGGTGCCGATGTCGTGCATTCTGTGTATGGGCACGGCATGGTGAACGCAGGCCACTACATGCGTGAAGCGGTGTTGCACTTTACAAATGCGACATTCATGTCGGCGGGTACAGGCGTGGAAACACGCTCTGTGCAGCAAATTCAAAACATGAAGCGCTTTGGCGCGACTGTAATTGTAGGCTTTGTCGATTATCTGAAACGTCTGGCGCAAGTCGCCAACGAAGAAGGCATCATTCCAGGTAAAGACATTAACATCCGCATGATCTCTGGCCACTTTGGCCGCGAGAGCAAAGCTGACATCTCGGCCATGTGGGGTGGGGCCAAGTGCTACGATTGGTATGGCGTGGGTGACACCGGCATCATTTCCAGCGAAGGGCCGGACCAAGACGGCATGTACGTGTTTGAAGATGCGCACTATGTCGAGATGTTGGATGTAGATACGGGCGAGCCTGTAGCTGACGGCCAATCGGGTGACATTGTGACAACCGTCTTATTTAAAGACGACATCTACCCGATGATCCGTTTCAACACCCATGACGTGTCGGCATTCCGCGCTGATGAAACAGGCGGTCTGGTGAACTTCCGCCGCATTCAGGGCATTTTCGGTCGCTCGGATAACATGGTGAAACTGCGCGGCATCAACGTGTTCCCGCACGGTATTGGCGGCGTTTTGAACGCCCGCCCTGAATTTATAGGCGAATTTTTCTGCCATGCTGTGCGTGATGCCAACGGCCGCGACGAGATGACGGTAAAGATTGAGGTTGAAGGCGAGCGTTCACAATCCCTCAAAGAGGCGTTTGAGACCTTGCTGAAAACCCGAATCGGCGTTGAAATGCATGTCGAACTTCATGCGCCGCGAGCGCTGGCGGATTTAACCGAAGTCGATAAACGCCAGAAACCGAAACGTTTGCTGGATGAGCGCTTCAAAAAGGCCTAGCCGCAAAACATGAATGCAGACGCCTATACCGCCGACCTCGCTTTTCTTAGTGTCTCAGAGTTAGGCGCGCATTTGACCAGCGGTGCAATTACGTCGCGCCGCCTGACTGAGTTCTATCTGCAACGAATTAAGACATACAAAAAGCTCAACGCCTATATTGCGGTGATGACTGATGAGGCGTTAGCTGCGGCTGACGCCTCCGACAAGCGCCGCAAAGAAGCGCGCGCGCGCGGGCCGCTGGATGGGATTCCCATCGCACTTAAAGACAATATCGACGTCGCTGGCGTGGCCACCACCGCTGGCGTGGAAGCGCGCCGCAACCATATCGCCAAAGAAGATGCGCCAGTCACAGCACGTTTACGGGCGGCAGGGGCCGTCATCTTGGGCAAGCTGAACATGCATGAGGCCGCACACGGCGCGACCACTGCAAACGAGGCTTATGGTTTTTGCTACAATCCGCATCGTGCTGAATTTACACCTGGCGGCTCATCGGGCGGCTCGGGTGCTGCAGTTGCTGCTGGTTTATGCGCAGCCGCCCTGGGCAGCGACACTCTCGGCTCTATTCGCATTCCAGCGTCGTTTAATGGCATTGCAGGTCTGAAGCCGACATTCGGCTTGGTCAGCGCGCGCGGTGTTGTGCCGCTAGCGTTCACACTGGACCACGTAGGCCCTATGGCCCGCACTGTGACAGATTTGGCGCTAATGCTGGAGATCATGGCAGGCCCAGACGCGGGCGACCCGTTCAGCCAAATCGCTGTTCGACCACAACAAGCCACATTCCAAATTCCAAGCACACTTAAAAGCATTCGCATTGGCCGTTTGCGCGACCTAGATGAATTTGCGGCCGACCGCACACATCCGGATGTTGCGTTAGGTTATGAAGCCGCCTTGGCACAACTGGGCCAGCTTGGCGCTGAAATTATCGACGTGACACTGGACGGCTATAAGCACAATGCCATTCGCCCCAAGGCAATGCTGGTGATTGAGGCTGACCTAGCCATTGTTTATGGCAAAGCGCTGGAAGAAAACCCGCTGGGGCATACCCAGATTTTTCGCGATGGCATCGCTTACGGGCAACAACAAAGCGCGCCCAAATTAGCGCTGGCGTTCGAGACCATTCGTAGCGTGAAACCGATTGCGAACAAGTTATTCGCTGACGTTGATGCGTTTGTAACACCCACCACGCCCTGCCCGGCGTTCGACTTCAAAACCGTAATGCCCAAGACGCTTACGGCTTTTACCGCATTTGCGAACTACATTGGCGCACCATCGGTGTCAGTCCCCATGGGCTTTACGCAAGACAAGTTGCCAATGGGCTTGCAAATCACCACGACGCCCGGCCACGATGCGACCGCTTTGAAAATTGCGGGCGCATACGAAAAAGCTGCCAACTGTCGCGCGAAACCACCCGGGTACTAAAACCCGCAAACTGTTGCGGATCAAAAGCGGCCCCGTATGATGCGGGGTCGCTTTTTTATGCTCTTGGGGAGAAATGAGATGAGTTCAGCCGCACCGATTGCCGGAAAATCAATCATGCAACGCGATCATAAGGTTTATACCGGCATTATCTCTTATATTTCCCACAAGCCCGAACGCATGAACCAGGAGCGCGGTCGCGAGTTTTATACGCTCGTAGTGCACGGCGATGGCTCGCGCACCATTACGGTGCACACCGAAATCGATGACCGCCCCAGCGTACACCGCGATGCTGTCTACTCGCTGGATAAAGACTGGATGCCCTTGGATTGCATGATGCGGCTTACTGTGGGCGATAAGTTCATGGGGACCGGCTGGATGAAGTTCTACGACACCTATGCCGAGTGCGAAACCTTCACCGCGACCGAAGGCCGCGTGTCACAGCGCTATGAACTGAAAGCGCCCCTCAAAACCTTCCAGAACCACGCCATTGCCTGCGATAGCTGGCACTTCAAGCATTACGACATCAAGAAGGGCGGCATCCAGAACATCGGCCAAATTTTGCTGTCCTCGCCAGACCATCGCGGTGCCACGGGCCCGTTGTTCTATGCCATCAGTATGCAGCTGAATTATGTGGGCAAAGAAAAGGTCACTGTGGGCGCTGGCACGTTCGACGCCTACCACTTCGAATTCCCTGGCAATACCGAATTGCCGCAAGAACACCCGCCTTACGACATTTACACCACTGCCGATGGTGAGTTCACGTTCCTCAAAGGCGGCGTGAAGGGTTACATGCAAACGTACTATGAACTCATCGAGTTCAAAGACGTGACCCCAGCAAAGGTTTAAGGAGGCGCATGATGGCTTTGCCCGAATATCTGCAGCGCGATCACAAGATCATTCACGGACGTATTGATTACACGTCCAACAAGCCGGATCGTTTAGGGTCTAACCGGGGCCGTGAGAAATTCACGGTCACCGTGCACAACGATGGCCGTCGTTCATTGCTGGCGCATACGGAAATTGATGATCGCCCGAGTGTGTTGCGCTTCGAGCAACTGAATATGGATGCGAAGTGGCGCCCCACCGACGCATTTATTCGTATCACTGTGGGCGATCAATTCCGTGGCTCGGGGTGGTTCAACTTCACGGATACGCATGTCGAATGCGAAACCTTTACCTCGGTTGAAGGCCGTATAAGCCAGAAATTTGCCACCCAAGGCCGCGCGCCGATGTTTGGTGGCCACGCCATTGTGAACGATGGCTGGGTAACCAGCTTGTTTGATCTCAGCGGACCGAAGACCCAACACTCACCCAACTTTGTGGTCTCATCCACCGACCACCGTGGCGCCACCGGCCCATACGTGGCGCCCGTAAGCATTTCGCTGACATTACTTGCTCGCGAAAAATTGACAGTGAAAGCGGGCACGTTCGATTCACTTCATTTCCGGTTTGGTGATATGGCTGGTCTGTCTTCCGAACACCCCGTGTATGAGGTGTGGGTGACAGACGATGGCAACTATACCTTCCTGAAAGGCGTCGTGGGTGGCTACATGATGACCGCCTACGAACTGGTAGAGTTGACCGATAACATCTAAGGACGGTTATGAAAGCTCTTATCGCGGCATTGGTTTTCGCTTTTGGTTTTTGCAGCATTGCCCAAGCCTTAGAGATCACCGCCGGCGGCACCGGCGTTCGCAACACTAAGGGCGAACAAAAGTGGCTCTATTACCGCGATAAAGTCGAGAAGGACTCCAACAACCAGATTAAAGTGAAAATGCTGGTGTTTGGTGAGTTGGGCGGCGAGGAGAACCTTGTCTCAGGCTTGCGACGCGGTCGCGTGCAGATCGCCAATTGGTCGGGGGCTGTAGCAACTACCGTCGTTCCGGAACTGGCGATTCTCTACACGCCGTATCTCTTCGACGATTACGCCGAAGCCGACTTTGTAATGGATAACTTCCTGTTTCCGGCTTACGCAAAGTTGTTTGCCGCCAAAGATGTCCACTTCCTGTCATGGGATGAGATCGGCTTCAGCGACGTCTGGGCAAAAACACCCATCATCGAACCCGCCGACGCCAAGGGTAAACGTTTTCGGATTGCCTCGAGTGACGCCGCGCAATTGTTCGCGAAGTCCTTGAGCGCAGATGTGATTCCGTTGGCCTTCACCGATATCGTGTCATCCCTGCAAACAGGCCTGATTGAAGCGGGCGAAACCGGTGCGGTGATGTACTTGCGCACCGGAATTGCATCTGATGCCAAACACCTGACGATGACCGATCATTCCTTTGCGACCTCTGTGATCGTCCTTCGCAAAAGTTGGCTGGATAAATTGCCCGAAACTGATCGCAAGGTCCTGACAGAGTCATGGATGCCCATGGTGCAATCACGCCAGTGGACACGCGATGAAGTAGCCGGTGATTTGGCGCGGGCGAAAGAGCTGGGCATTACCGTTCACACCATCACGCCAGAACAAAAAGCACGCTGGCGTGCTGCAACAGCGCCTGTGGCCAAACAGCTGATTGATAAAGTCGGTGGCGATGCGCAAAAAATCTGGGACATCGCGCAAGAAGGCAAAAAAGCCTACGCCGCACAAAAGGCCAAGTAACTTGGATTAGGACACTGCATCGTCAGCGGCGATGACAGAACATCGCTGCGCCGATATCAGATGCGCCGATGATAGCCTTCGGAACAATTCGGTTGTGTGCATAGCGCCCGATCTGTAGTGGTGCCGCATCTTCGTTATAAGGTGCGTCGATGTTGTCACCCGCCGAAACCGAACACGCTGCGCGCATGCTTGATGCGCAAAGCAAATATAGCGTCGATGCTGGCTGCCCCACCTATGCAGCTATTCTGGATGGCTGCATTGCAGATGTGCGCGCCGGCGGCCCGGTATGCGATTTATTGCAGTTGTGGGATCGTAAGGCAGAAAGCGTTTTTGCTTTAAGGTTATTGGGCGCACTCCATCGGCTCGCACTCGATGGCAAAGCGCCAGCATTGGCCAAATTCTTCCTTACGACTGGCGGAATACAAAATCCAGCACAGGTTTGGCCCGTCGCGCGTGAGACATTCGTGCAGCATCGGGATTATGTAATCGCCTACACCCAAAGCCCGCCGCAGACCAACGAGGTTGCCCGCTCAGCTGTATTGTGGGGTGGGTTCTTGGCCGTAGCCGCACAGTTTCCGTATCCACTGCGCCTGCGTGAAATTGGTGCCAGCGCAGGGCTGAACCTGATGTGGGATCAGTACCGGGTGAATGCCGGTTCGTTCACCTGGGGCAACCCTGATGCAACACTAGAACTAAAAACCCGCTGGGAAGGTCCTGCGCCCGCCGCACAATCAATCACCATTGCAGATCGCGCTGCCTGCGACCGCGAACCGATCGACATTCATACTGATGATGGCCGCGCGCGACTGCAATCGTACATCTGGCCCGATCAACTGCACCGCATGCAACGCTTACGCACCGCCTGTGATATCGCGCTGAAAACACCGTTCCGGCTGGACAAGGCTGATGCGGCTGAGTGGGTGGAACAGGAATTGGCCGCATTACCGCACGGCCAAACCACCGTGGTTTATCATTCGATCTTTCGGCAGTACTTAAGCCCTGAGACAGATAGAAAGCTTCAGGCCGCCATGGAAGACGCAGGTCGGCGCGCAACGCTCGCATCACCGTTGGCATGGCTATCGATGGAAATTCCCAACATGAAGTCGTACCCCGACATCATGCTGACGACATGGCCGACCGGAGAAACCCGCAAGCTGGGGACCGCGCACTATCATGGCGATTGGATTAAGTGGGGCGTTTAACGGCGCTTGCGACGTGTAACAAGTGCACGTGAGCGTCGACGCGGTTTCGCGACCGATGTGGCCTGCTTTTTCAAAGCGATATCGTAGGCCTTCATAGCCCAGTCTTTGAGATCATCAGGATTTTCCAAAATCTCACCCGGCACGCGCCAATACGACATACTTATGGGCTTGTTTTTACCTTCGTACACAAACGGCTGCGACTTACGCGTTTCATATTCAGCACGATTGGTCTCATCAACTTTGAAATAAAGTTCGTCGTTTGCAATCAAACCAAACATCACGCCAGCTTTGTAAAGGCCAAAGCCACCGAACATGGCACGTGCACCAACGCCGCCAAAACTGCTCAGTTGATCAACGACATAGTCTTTGAAAGATGCATCAGCCATGGCAAATCTGCTTAAGCGGTGAAATTCGGTTTGCGCTTTTCGGTGAAGGCCGCGAAGCCCTCTTTAAAATCTTCGCCTTTGAAGGCATCGACAAACAGCGCGCGCGTTTCAGCGTTATCATCGCGCTGGCCGTCCAGCAGCATTTGCACAATTTTCTTGGTGCCGCGTGCGGTAAACTGAGAGGTCGCGCAAATTTGCGCTGCGTATTCAGCCACGACTGTATCCAAATCGCCAGGCGCCACCAAACGATCAATCAAACCAATTTGGAAGGCCTCTTCTGCTTCTAAGATGCGGCCCGTATAAAGAATGTCTTTGGCTTTGGCGGGACCTACAGCGTCCATCAGACGCGAGGTGTCGGCTACGGTATAGATCAAACCCAGCTTCGCGGGCGTGATGCCCATCTTGGCGGTCGTATCGGCAAAGCGCAGATCGCAGCACAAAGCCACCCCACAGCCCCCACCCACGCATGCGCCGCGAATTTTGGCAATCGTGGGCTTAGCATTGCGATGCAAGCGCTTTTGCGCACGGTAGGTGATATCGGCCGTGGCTTCGGCCGCTTTGGGGTCGGTGAAGGTTTGGCGGAATTCATCAATGTCCGCACCCGCGGCAAAAGCCTGCCCCTCACCCGTCACTACAATCACTTTTACTGCTGGGTCAGCATCGGCCTCTTCCACCAGTTCCAGAAGCCGCAGCCACATGGCCTGGGAGAGCGCATTACGCTTCTCTGGGCGATTCAAATGAATGGTAGCCACGGCCCCATCACGGTCCATATAAACGGCAGGCTGAGTACTCATCTGGCAGGTAAACCCCAAAGCGAACGGGCGAGCGGCGCAAAGCAGTGCTGGCGCAGGGTTTAAAGCCTGCGGGCCTGAATTTCCAGAGGCAGGTTCAGTGCCAAGCTTATGTTGCCCGCCGCCGTGGTCGGGCAAGACCGGTAAGGCTATTGATCAGCCGGAATAGCGGCGAAAGCCGATTTCCATCCATCCAGCTTCGGATGAACAATGCCGAAGATTGAGACCGTCTTGCCTTTGGCATCGGGGTTCACCAGGGCGTTAACCGCCACAGCCGCCACATCAGCCCGCGCAATCACGCCCGGAACCTCCACATCACCCTTCATAATACCGATTGGATTTTTGCCGCCCTCGCTATCGACCAAGCCCACCGGGCGAATGATGGTGTAACTTAAGCCGCTAGCGCGCAGGTAGTTCTCGCCTTCAAGCTTGCTGGTCAAAACACGGGCCATGGTTTTTTGAAAATCCGTTTCGGTCTTGTGGTTGCGTGTCACACCCACCGATGACACCAGCACAAAGTGCTTTACGCCATTTTTCTTGGCCTCATCCACCAATGTAATGACGCCTTGCTTGTCCACCGTTTCCGGTGTGTTGGTGGCATCTTTACGGCTGTTAGAACCGGCTGCAAAAATAATCCGGTCCACGCCCTTGGTGATATTCTTCAACGTCGCCGGGTCACGCAAGTCGGCTTTCACCCACTGTACGTCTTTCACATCTTCCTTCGCAGCCTCAACATTGCGCGAGAAAGCACGCACGTTAGCTCCTTGCGCCTTTAACAACTCCACGGCCACTTTGCCGGTGCGGCCAGTACCGCCCACGACCAGCACCGTTTCGCCTTTTAACGATGGTAATTCCGGGGCTGGTTTCACCGCGCCCTCTTGGGCATTTGCATGCTTCATAATCGAGACATTGCCGCAGTGGGCAAAGAACGACAGCGAAGCGAAGGTAGCAATCAGTGCGCGGCGTTTAATCATGTGAAGGTCTCCAGAAAGAAGGTGCTTTATACCTGCACAATATCAGCACAATTACCAACGACACACAAAGCCCCAAAAAGAAACCGGGGCCGTTTTGCAACGACCCCGGCCATAATCTTCTCGATGAAAAGGCGGTTTAATGTTTTTCGTTCTTGCCGTCATGTTTGTTGCCGAGGAACAAACCATTGGCAGCCCACAAGCCCGCCAAAGCTGCGCCCACCAAGGCCACAATGGCAGGCGAGGATACAATGGCATCCAATGCTGTCTTCGCCTGGGCCCCAATATAGTCGGCTGCACGATAGACCGGCACGTCGATAAAGTTTTTGGCTTTATACTTCGTCTCGGTATCGAGCTTGCTGAACAGCATCTCGCGGCCCGGACGAATAAACGCGTACTCACCCCAGCGACGCAGTACAATGACAACGGCCAATACGCCGAACACGTTGACGACTGACAACGTGATAAAGCCCAGGATCATCACAATCGGAACAAATGTGAGCAACGCGCGCACACCGAACGTTGAAGCAATGCGGCCCGTCAAGAAAAGCTGTGTGATGATGGTCAAAGACTGTACGATGAAGTCGATGTTGGCGAACACTTCCGTACGGCGCGTCGTTTCGGTGAAGGTTTCCTCAACGATACGCAGTTGCTCGAAATACAGGAACGTATTTGCCGCCGACAGCAACACCACGAAGGTGGCGATTGCAATCAGATACGGCGACTTCAGCACGATGGAAATGCCCGCGAATGGGTTGCCACCTAAAGCTTTATCAGACTTAGCCCCTGAACTTGCTGCGGACCCCGCCTCGTTACTTGGGGCGCTCGTCGTGTTCCAGATATTCAACAGAATGCGTTGACATACGATGGCCCCAACGAACCCAGCCGCCCCCATGAACATCACGCCAGAGTTGCCAATTGCATCAACCGACAAGCGGGTGACAAGCGGTCCAATAAGTGCGCCCAGTGTTCCGCCGGCAGCGACAAAACCAAACAGGCGTTTGGTTTGCTCGCTGCTAAACATTTCGAGCAGAAAGCTCCAGAACACTGATACCAACATCAGGTTCAGAACGCTGATCCAGATGTAGAAGAATGAGCCGACAACCTGGCTTTTCTCATCGATTTGAAAATATAAGCCGATAATCACCATGATGATGGCGACGACACCGTAAATCCACGGCAGCAACAAGCTACGGCGGACTTTACCAATGAGCCAGCCATAGATCGGAACAATGGCAATCGAGAAGATGGCGGTATAGAGCCACAAGTCCGCAACATATCCGCGACCTAAAATGGTGCCCACTGTTTCGCGTACGGGGCGTACAGCAAAGTAGCTGCCGAGTACGAAAAAGAACAAAAAGAACGCAGCCAGTACGCTGGATGCTTCGCGCGGCTCAACCTTCGCAAAGCGCAAAAGTGCACGTTGCAAGGCCGTGGGTTCGGCAGCAGTACTCATTCAACCTCTCCTCGACTCTTCACCACGACAAGGTGATAAAATGGCTATGATGGCGGGCGGCACTATAGTGAACGGCCCATCAATGCGGGAGTCCTGGCTTCGGATACAAGCGAATATCGGCCAACCCGTGGTCTTGGCTTGACTGTACCTAACGGGGGCTTCTCGGCGCATGCTACCTGCGGCTGTGACACCGCGGCCGGTGTTACAAAACAATGATGCGAACCAAAGGGGAGTGAACTGATGATGGGATACAGAAAATATGTGGCACTTGCCATTGCGCTAATGGCAGCCACAAGTGCAGTTGCGGCCGACCAAGGAACCGTTCTCGTGACGGGCTCGAACCGCGGTATTGGTCTGGAGTTTGTAAAACAATACGCGGCGAAGGGTTACAAAGTGATCGCGACCGCGCGCAAACCAGAGGACGCCAAAGACCTGCAAGAGCTGGCTAAAACCGACAAGGACATCGTTCTGGAGAAGCTGGATGTCAGCGACTTAAGCTCGGTTGATGCGCTGGCCGCCAAGTACAAAGGCCAGCCCATCGATATCCTGATCAACAATGCGGGCATTACCGGTTACCCGGAAAAGCAGAAATTCGGCACCATCGATTATGAAAGCTTCACTGACGTGATGCTAACGAACGTACGCGGGCCATTGAAAATGTCCGAAGCGTTCGTGGATAACGTGGCGGCCAGTAAACAAAAGAAGATCGTTGTCATCACATCCAGCGAAGGCTCGATTGCCGATGTGAAGTCGAACCGCCAGCCGTTCTATCGTGGCAGTAAGGCCGCTGTGAATATGGTGTTTAAGAACATTTCATACTCTTTGAAAGACAAAGGCATCAGCGTAGCGTTGCTGAACCCAGGCCCCGTGGATACCGACATGATGGCAGCGGCCCGTGGCCGCATGCCCTTGCGCACCACTGAGTTGGCGGTGCGCGAACTCAGTGCGATCACGGAAAAGTTGACGCTTGAGCAAACGGCAACGTTCTTTAACTTCGATGGGACAACACTCCCCTGGTAATTTTCCTCCGATAATTTTGAAGCGAGGCTGAATTGAACGACCGGGTCATTATTGTTGGTGGTGGCCCGGTCGGTCTTGTCACCGCGCTGAAATTGGTACGCGCAGGCGTTACCGTTACTGTGCTTGAGCGTGCCGCCGAAATGCACGCAGAGCCCCGCGCTTCCACCTTCCATGCCCCCACACTCGAACTTCTCGATACATTAGGACTGGCCGAAAAAGTTATTGCCTTGGGTCGCCCAGCGCCGCAGTGGCAATACCGCATGTTTGAAACCGGCGAAGCCGCTGTGTTCGACATGAATTTGATCGCTGACCAAACGCGCTACCCGTTCCGACTGCAATGCGAGCAGTTTCATCTGGTGCGGGTTGCGGCTGAAGCGTTAGAGCGCGAAGCCCCGGACAGCGTGATCTTCGGCGCCGATGTGACTGATTTTGCGCAAAGCAAAGATGGCGTGCGTGTAACCTTCACACATAAGGGTGTAACCCAAACATTAGATGGCGCATGGTTAATTGCCGCCGATGGCGCTGCGTCCACCATTCGCACCAAACTCGGTATTAGTTTTGAAGGCTCTACATACCCACAAGTGTCATTCACCGTGGGCACCACGTTCCCCATGCATGACCACATGGAAGGCTTGCTGGGCGTAAATTATTTCTGGTCTGACTTTGGACCCTGGGGGCAGTTCAGAACCGGGCTGATGTGGCGCGTGGGGTGGTCACCACCACCCGACAGCATCAATGAAGATATTTTGTCGGACGATGTGGTACAGGCAAAGCTCGCAAAAATTTGCCATGCGGGCGCTCCATACGATCTGATTACCGCGCGACTTTATCGCATTCATCGGCGTATTGCGGGCGCCTTCTATCGGGGACGCATTATTTTGGTGGGTGATGCGGCGCACCTGAACAGTCCTACCGGTGGCTTTGGCATGAACGGCGGCGTACAGGATGCCTTCAACCTCACCGACAAACTGGTGAAAATTTTAAACGGCGCTGCGGCAGAACCCCTGCTAGATCACTACACACGCCAACGCCGCTCGGCAGCAGTTGATGATATTCAATCGACGTCCGATACCAACTATCGGCGCCATCGCGAGAAAGATGCCGACAAACGCCGCGAAGCGTTGAAAGACCTGCAAGCCATTGTCGCGGACCCTGACAAGCACCGGGCGTACTTGCTGGAAAACGCGCTGATTAATTCCTACCGGCGATCAGAAGCTCTGCCATAGTGCTAAATTCTTTAAGTAAAACGATAATTTAGCCCTAGAAATTGTCCCAAAACACCGCCCTTTGCTTGTCCCCCGGTTTCCTGCGCGATACCCTGACCGTCAGAATCGCAACTGATCCTTTTATGATCAGTTTCATCGACGTTTGGGGAAAGTCGTCATGAAGCGTGTTTCCAGTTTCTGCGCTGTTTTGTGTTTGTGGGCGGCATCAGCATTCACACAAGAACCGCCTGCGCCACCAGTTCCACCCACGCCACCCGCACCACCAGTCGCGCCCAGCACGGTAAAAAAGGTGGAAGTGGATAGCAGCAAAGACGTTTCGGTAATTGAGAGAAACGTAAAAGACATCATCGGTTTTGGCGGGCGCATTAATGTGCGCGATAGCCGCGCCAAAGTTTTGGGCGGTGCTGCGGGCGATGTCACAACCGAGAACGCAAGTTTTGAAACTGTGTTGCTGGCCGCAGGCAGTGTCGACATGGTGGGCGGTTCGGTTGGTGAACTGAAAATCGCCGCAGGCAATGTCGATCTCAACATTGCGGTATCCGGTGACGGTGTTGTCGCCGCCGGTGAGGTCCGTTTGGGCGAAAACATGAGCGTACATGGCGACATGACTGTAAAAGCGGGCACCGCCGATATAAACGGCAGCTATGGGGGCGATGTGAAGATTGATGCCGAAACCGCGAAGCTGTCCGGCAAATTTGGCGGCGACGTACGCATCAATGCACAGCGCATCAACATTGAACCGGATACAAAAATTGGCGGTGATTTGATCGCGCCCAATTTGATGTCATTGCGTGACGACGTCACCGTTGGTGGCGACATCAAGATCAATAGTGCTGGGAAAAAAGAAAAATCCGTTACCATTGTCGTCGATAGCGACAAAGTTAGCGAGCGCGCGATCAGCCGCGCCGAACGCAAGGCCCAATTGGATGAAGCAAAAGCCAAGGTCGACGAGGCCAAAGCCAAAGTCGATGCTGCGTTACGTGAAGTAGATATTAATCAGTCGACAAAAGACGCCATTCGCGACGCTATTACGCGAAAGGTCGCTGAGCATGAGGACCCTGACACCGTTGACCATGAGGACAACGATGTGGGTTTGATCTCGCCCGAGCCCATGGGCATGAAGGCTTGGCTGACGGTGCTGGTGACATTGGCCGCCTGCGGTGCGCTAGCGTTGGGTTTTGCGCCGCAGTTTTTGGTGCAAGCGACCGAACGCTTGGCCAAAGAGCCACTGCCAAGTTTTGGTGTGGGTGCCGCCAGCCTGATCGCCGTACCCGGCATTCTGTTGGCCGTGAGCATCACGATTATTGGCATCCCCTTCGCCATTTTGGGCGCGGCGGCGTACGTCATCGGCATTGGGCTTGGATTGATTGCTTTATGTCTCTGGGGCGGACTCATGGTCCGCACGCTCGCCAACCAACCGGGCCAAGAAACACGGTTGTCTAAGTTGGTGGGCTGGACTTTGATGGGCTTCTTGGCGTTAGCCTTGATTGGTGCTGTGCCCTTTGTGGGCCGGGCCATTCAGGTCATCGCCATCATTACCGGTGCCGGTGCGGTAATTTCCACCGCTTGGGCCGTACGGAATGCAAAGAAGGCGCAAGCAGCTGCCGCGGCAGCTGCAACAACTTAGAATTGGTACACATATAAATGGCGCGGCCGCATATCGAGTTCATCCAAAGTCAGGCCGTGCCATGGGAAACAATGGGCGCAAACAGTACGCGCCCCGGGGCTTGCGCCAAAACACTCTCTGCTGATGCTGATACGGGTGCCGCCACACTTGTCATGAAATACCCAGCGGGTTGGCATATGCCCGACGCGCATTACCTGGATAGCGACGAAGAATTTTATGTCTTCGACGGGTCGCTGTGGGTGGGCAGTGTAGAATACAAAAAAGGCGACTACGCCTACTTACCCGCAGGCATGCCACGCCCCAGCATGCATAGCGATGATGGCGCTGTCGTGCTCACCTTCCATGAAGGCGCGCACAACATGGTGGCCAGCGAAACGCCCGGCCCCATGTACGACGCAGCACGGCTGATTGCGAAAATGGAAAGTAACGCGATGCCCTGGACGCATCCGGCCGATCCGATTGTTGCTGCAACTGCCAACGGCGCAGGCCGCAAGCTCCTGCGTGAAGATCCAAGCACCGGTGAACGCACCTGGCTATTGCAATTTGGGCCCGATGACCCGGACAAGATGACGCATGGCCGCGTGGAAATTCACCCCGTGGTGGAGGAAGTGTTCTTGATGTCGGGCGAAATTTCCATGCCCTACGGATACTTAAAACCTGGCTCGTACTTCTGGCGCCCGGCCGGTATTCCCCACGGCCCTGTCGGGACATTGAAAGGCCTGTTTGGCTTTTTCCGATGCAAAGGTGGGCCACTGACGACCGAGTGGTCAAAAGATGAACTGCCCATTACTTGGCACCCACAGCATAAACCCATGGTGCCGCCACAATATGCTGCGTACGCCACCACCACCTACGACGCATCGCTGCCTTACTAAGTCTACATAACATAAAGAGTCGCATCGCATGAGCTTGGTGATTAAGCTGATGCGACGAAAACTGGCATGCGATTCTGGTACGGTGCAGCTATGGCCAAAGAAGTGACAATCAAAAAAGGCTTCGTGAATGTCGGTAAGGGCCAGGTGCACTACCGCATGGCTGGGCATGGTCCACCGATTATCCTGCTGCACGATTCACCGCGCTCATCGGTGCTGCATATTCCGCTGCTGAAAGAATTCGCAGATCAATTCACGGTCATTGCCATCGACACACCAGGCTATGGCAATTCCACACCATTAGATTTAGGTCGGCAGCTTGAGATCCCCGATTTCGGCACAGCCTTAGCTGAAACCATTGCTGCCTTCGGTGTCGAGCGTTGCCCTGTGTACGGGTACCACACCAGTTCGAAAATCACGCTGGCGTTTGCCGCCAAGCACCCCGAGCGTGTTTCTGTAGCAATCATGAATGGTCTGTCGCTGCCCAAGGGCGGTGCTGAGCCTTCGTTCATTACCAGCTACATGAAACCGTTCACCATTACAGACAGCGGTAGTTATCTGGCGGAAGAGTGGACTCGCGTGCTGGATTTTCAACGCTGGTTCCCGTGGTTTGCAAGAACTAAGGAAACGCGCCTACCGTACTTGGGCAAAGATATGAACGCCCTCCATGAATACAGCATGGACTTGTTCATGGCTGGCCCACATTTCTCGGACGCGTATGCCGCTGCTATGCGCTACGTGGCCTTGCCGATCGTTAGCCACTTAAAAGCGCCGACCATCATCATGGCGCAGCAAGACGATGTGCTGCATGCGTACTTGAATGCGTTGCCCGATCCGTTGCCCGAAAGTGTTCACAAAGAAAGCTTAGGCGTTGGTGACGGGGCTTTACGCAAACGCTTGCGAGAAATTTTCCTGCAATACGCAGACTTCAAAGGTGCGGCCAACTTCACGCCGCCCGATCCGCTTAAGCAGCCTGGCAAAAAGGGTACGATTACCTCAGGCTACGTCAACTTCCCCCACGGCCAAGTTCTGGTGCGCCGTGCTGCCGACACCAACGGCCGCCCCCTCGTTCTTCTGTCTGATCTGCCAGGCTCGAGCCGCCAGGATGCAGATTTGATTCTGGAGCTGGCAAAGGACCGCCCGGTCTATGCCATCGATTTGCCCGGCTGTGGTGAATCAAGCCCGCTGGCTAATCCATCGGCGCAACTTTATGCGGACGTGATTGCGCGAACCATTGAGTCGCTGGATCTCAAACAAGCTGATGTGATTGCTGAAGGCATGAGCACCCCGATTGCGGTTTGCTTTGCGGCCTCACACCCCGGCCATGTGCGCGCGTTGTTGTTAGACGCCATCGCCAATGCCGACATCGATTTGCGCACCGAGATGCGCATCAATTATGTGACCGATTTGCGCCCGACACGCGAGGGCCTGCACCTCCATCGCGCGTTCCATATGCTGCGCGATCAGGAAGTGCAATGGCCGTGGTACGACGAAGGCGATGGTGCGATTCGCAAAATCACACCGCGCCTCGGCGCTGAACGCATTCACACGCGTCTTGTCGATACCTTGAAACAATACGCCTATCACGGCGATGCGATTCAGGCCGCGTTAGACGTCGACGTACCTGCGCTGTTGCCCGCCATTTCAGCCAGAACGATTGTGTGCACTGTCGATGGCGATGTGCGCTATGGCGCAGCTGAGAAAACGGCAAAGCAACTGAAGAACGGCACAACGCTGGCCCGCCCGCAAAGCGTGCCAGATCGCGCAGCTGCTTTTCTTTCGGCGCTTGCATGATAGAACGCGCCTGATTTGAATCGCACACCTGATACGGCCATGCCCCATCTGACCTTCCGCATCGCAACCGAGGGCGACCTTGATTGCATTCTACGTCTTCTCGCCGACGACCCCTTAGGCCGCTACAGCGAACTTAATGGCGCCTTCGACCGCACTGCCTATGTCCGCGCACTAAAGAACATCGAGGCCGAACCCCACAGCGACATGATTGTAGGCGAACGCGCGGGCGAGATTGTTGCATGCCTGCAACTGACACTGATCCCCGGCTTCTCGCGCGGCGGCGGTTGGCGCGCCCTGATTGAAGCTGTGCGTGTGGCATCCGACAAACGCGGCCAAGGTATCGGCACCGCCATGATGAAACATGCGATTGAGCTGGCCCGCGCGCGGGGCGCGAAAATGGTGCAACTGACCAGCGACACACGACGCACCGATGCGCATCGTTTTTACAAGAACCTGGGCTTTTCTTCGATCCACACCGGCTTCAAGCTAGATTTGTAAAGTCTTCAAACTCGACCTGTAAAATCGGTACGGCTTTTTTGCATGTTCGCCATCTGAAAGACGATGGTCTTAGACGCTAGCATGGCATGCATGTTGCTTTATAAGCATCGGCATGACCGATAAAGTTCCGACCGATAAATCGAGAACCCGTTTTGCAGTCGATCTCTCAGCGATCCGCGAGACTCTGAGCAACCGTAACTTCCGCACCTTCACGGTCGGAAATTCACTGTCGCTGCTCGGCACGTGGGTGCAACGCATGGGCGTTGGCTACTTAACCTGGGACCTAACCAAATCAGGTACATGGTTGGGTGCTGTGGCGCTGGCCGAGTTCTTACCGGTTTTATTCTTAGCCCCCATCACTGGCGTGATTGTCGACCGGTTTGATCGCCGCCGCATTGCGGTAACAGGACAATACCTGGCTTTGGTGCAGGCTGGAGCCTTGGCCGCACTAACCATCACCGGGCACATTAGCGCTGTTTTGATTTTACTGTTGCAGTTGCTCTCGGGCCTCATCCAGCCCTTAATCCAAACCGCGCGATTGGTCCTGGTGCCGATGATGCTGCCGCGCGAACGTGTCGGCAATGGCGTGGCTATTACTTCGCTGATCTTTAACAGTGCGCGTATTCTAGGCCCCGTCGTCGGCGGCGTGATTATTACATCCGTTGGCGTGGGCTACAGCTTCGCCCTCAATGCCGCCAGCTACATTGGCGTTATTGCTGCATTGAACGCGCTGCAACTTCCGCTGCACATTCCCTATACCAAAACCAAGAATATGTTTGCGGGCATGCTAAACGATATGGCCGCCGGTTGGCGCTATACCTTCAAACACCCGATTTTGGGCTGGGTGATCCCAACAGTGGGCGTTTCCAGTATGCTCACGTGGCCGATTGGCGATTTGATGGCCGGCATTGCCGATGAAATGTTTAACCGTGGCGCTGGCGGTTTGGCAGCACTGACGGCCGCGCAAGGAATTGGCGCCATCGCTGGCGGCCTCATTCTGGCGCAACGCTCGAACGCTGAGGGTTTAAGCCGTCTCGTTATTGGCGCGATGGTCTTAAGCGGACTGTGCGTTACGCTGTTCTCCGTGAACAACGCTGACACATATTTTCTCGCGCTTGGCATTTTGGCCGTGTCGGCCTTCTTCGGTGTGATCGTGGGGGTGGGCTCGCAGTCGCTGACGCAGTCGGTTGTTGATGATGCCATGCGGGGCCGCTCATTAAGTGTGTGGTACACCATCACACGCGCAGGCCCTGCCATCGGAGCGTTAATTTTAGGGACCTTGGCCAGCAAGTTTGGCTTTGAAGCGCCGTTGTTTGCGGCGGGTGCGATTACGGCAGGGACGGCCGCCTTCATGCTGTTTATCCGCAATCCACAAGGCGCGCCCAAGCCATCAGGCGATGACGACAAGGCCGCGTCGAACGATTAGGCCGTTATGTCACGGCTTTGCGCGTATTGACCTCGAAGAAAAAGCCATCGGGGTCAAAGAAGCTCATCGTCGTGAGTTTCACGACGTTCCCTTGCGCATCTGTCACTTTGTCATCCACGGGCGGCGTCATAATGCGGACTGGTGCATTTTGCATACGTTCATAAATGGCGTGAACGTCTTTTGCGCTGCAGATGAAAATCGCATCACCTATGCCAAGGCGACGATCTGGTAACGGCGGATTCTCGAGCGGCGGGTCAAGAAACTGTGTGAGACCCAACATACCGACCTGCGGATCGTCACACTTTAGAATCGCCACACGCACTTTGGCATCGGGCACGCCCGCAGGCAGCACTTGGCCACCCACAGACATCACGTTGTCATACCAAACGTCCATGCCCATGACGTTCTTGTAGAAATCCAAGCTTATATTGATATCACGTACCAACAACGTCGCCCGACGCACCGCAAACACAGGCATGTTCGGCACATTGCGCTTGGCGTTCACTTCCACAAAAAAGCCATCGGGATCAAAAAACGACAATGTCGTCATTTCCACTTGGCTTTTGCCGTCCGGCGCCGGCACCGACCAATCATGCGGCGGGCAGACGATGTGGCAATCTTTCGCCTGCTGAAGGCGCGCATACACGCCCTCAATGTCGGGCGTTTCGGTAACGATCACGATATCGCCGATGCCCATGCGCTTGCGGTATGGTGCTTTGGGTTTATCTAGCGGCGGATCGACCCATTCCAGAAGACCGATCTTGGCAACATCCTTGTGGTTGCCCTCCATGATACCAAGCTGAACTTTCGCCCCCGGCACACCTGCGGGGATGATGTTGCCCGTCACGGTCATGGCCTGATCGTAATAAAGCGTCATGCCCAATACATCGCGGTAAAACGCAATGGAGCGCTGCGCGTTCTCAACAATGAACGTGGTACGTTTAATTAACGTATCGGACATGAAAAAGCGGCCTAACAACACAAAAACCAGTTGGATAAAATCCGGGCTGGATATTTGCGTGTTAGCGCCGCTTTTTCAAAACGAAATGATTTGCGTTCGTGCTTCAAGGCGCAGAACGCAAATAGATTCTACTCCAGGCCCAAAGATTTAGGGTTGATCAGGCGTTTGGGGTCCACTGCGGATTTTACTTTCTCCAGCAGCGCCCAAGCGTTGGCCTGGCGATAATCTCTGTAGAGATACGCTTTGCCGATTTGGAAGTGTGCAGCACCCAGCTCAGCAAAATGCACGCACAGTGCTTGTTTGATTTTGTGCACGGCAGCGGTCGCGGCTGGGTTAGGCGCAGATTCTTTTAACTTTGCTAAATGGCTTTGTTCAGGGGTGCGGCGTTGCACCGGCTGCCATTGATCGGGCCAATAGAACACCGGCTCGAACACGAAGGCGTTGTTGCTGATGCCCGCGAACATATAGCCCCACTCGATGTTATGGGCATCTAAATCAGCTTTGTATTTATCGAAGAACTCATGCGTGACGGCGATCACACGCGCCACGTCCGATAACGGGAATAATCCATGAACCGGCAACCAGCGCTCACCCATAGGGCCCAACATGTTGTTGAGCGGCGTGAACGGATAGGCGCGTACGGCTTTGGGGATGGTGTTCTCGATCTCGCGGCCCCCGAATTTCTTCACCACCGCGCGGCAGAAGTTTAACCGCTCTTCAGCACCGGCAGCGGTGCGGTCTTCGCACGTGAGGTGAATAGAGTACTTCACATCATCCATGAAGCTACGACCGGCCAGCGCCATTTTCGCGCCTTCCAGCAAACCTTTGGCGATGGACGTTTGTCCGGTGACAACGTTGGCGAAGGTTTTCACATCCTTCATCAAGCTTTCACGGCGCATGCGCATGGATTGCAGCACGGGGTCAAACCCCATGAGTTCCGAGGTAATACCTTCGCGGGCAATTTCCGTGATGGCTTCAATGCACGGCGTCATCTCATCGAAAGCAAATGAACCGTAAGAGATTTCCGCAGGGATGCGCTCTAAACGTAAGCTCACCGTGGCTTTGAGAGCAAGCGCGCCGGTATCCCCCAAGAACATGCCCGTCAGATCAGGTCCATAATAACGGAAGAACGGCTTGGCTTTCGTCTGGCCGAACTGACCTGTGGGGACGATGGACCCATCGGCCAACACAACCTCCAAGCCCAGGATGGATTCGTGTACCGCGCCGCTTTGACCCGAACCAAAAAACATCCCGCCTTGCGATGCTGTGCCACCCACGGTGGCATGAATACCCGAAAGCGTTCCAAAGAACGGCGTGCGCACGCCCTTCGGTTTCAGTTCTTCGTACAACTGCTTCCAGGTCACACCCGCTTCTGCAACCACATACATATCTGCGGTGTTAACCTCGATGATGCGGTTCAAGCGTTGCAGATCAAACGTGACCGATTGCTCGCGCGCAGGTGTATAGCCGCTGGTATACGACATGCCGCCGCCGCGCGGCACCACGGCAAAGCCTGCATCAGTGGCGGCTTTAACAGCTTTGGCTAATTCGTCCTTGCTGCCCGGGCGGACAACTGCTGCGCACAGCGCACCATCGGAATACACATCCGATGAGACAAAGCGGCGCTCGGTCTCATCAGTGATCACATGCGCCGCGCCGACAATGGAACTTAAGCTTGCAACAAGGGCTGATATGTCGGCCATGGCGGTGTCCTTCTATTTAAATCCCAATACCCCAGGATTGAGTTGCCGGTTCGGATCCAGCATGTCTTTGATTTTTGTCACAAGCGTTTGGGTTTCGGGCTTGAGGGAACCGAGATACGGGTATGTTTTGCCAATCTGGTTCGATGAGCCGCCGTGCTCCGCGAACAGATCAGCCAGTTTTAATCGGATTTCATGCACCAGCGCTCGCGCTTCCGGGTTGGCGGGCGGTTCTTTCAAGGTCGCCAGGTGCTTCGGTTCCGGGGTGCGTTTGTGAACCGGCAACCATTCATCGTTCCAGTGCAGTACCGGCTCGTAACTGAACGCATAGGAGTCAATGGCGATGAACAGGCGCGACGTCCAGATACCTAAGGGCTTCATGCGGTCGCGGTAACTATCCAGCAACTTCTCGCCAGCGGTGATCAGCTTCATAGCATCCGAGTGCGCGACTTTGGCGTTCATAGCAGCCCAACGGTCGCCGTGCGCACCGAGAACACTGTTCAGCGGCTTGAACGGATCGGCGCGGACGGCTTTGGGGATCGAATTAGGAATTTCCTCACCGTTAAACTTGGCTGCGATCTCGCGCGCGAGTGCCAAATCCGTTTCAACGGCGGCATCAGAGCGCCCAGCCAGCACCATGTGAAGCGAGAACATGCCTTCCTTGGCGAAGGAACGGCCCGCCAACACCATTTTGGCGCCTTCAACCAAGCCCTTGAAGAATCCGCCCTGGCCCTTCACCACATTAGCCAGCGTTTTGATGTCGGCCACAATATCGGCGGCGGCCAAGTTTTTGTCGGTCGATTCCGGATCGAAAACATAGGCTTCCTCGGCAATGCCCGTGCGCGCGACTTCCGAGAGTGCTTGCGATGCCATGTCGATATTCGGGAACACAAACGAGGCGTAACCGAGAGATTTGGGCGTGCGGATCAGTTGCAGCGTGGCTTTAGTTTTAATGCCAAACGCACCACCATCGTGAATGAAGAGCCCCGTCAAATCGGGACCATAGGTGCGGTAAAATGGCTTGGCGTTTTTGAAACCACCTTGTCCCGTTGTGACCACGGATCCATCGGCCAGCACCACTTCGAGGCCCAGCACAATGTCAGCCCCTTGGCCATAACGCGCCGTGCCCATGAACAGCGCGCCTTGCGACAAGCCGCCGCCAACGGTGGCGACCATCCCAGAGAACGTGCCGAAGAACGGCAGGCGCAAACCTTTCGGCTTTAGCGCGTCATAAATTTGTTTCCACGTCACCCCGGCTTCGACGGTGATGTACATATCGCTTTCGTTGATTTCGAGAATGCGGTTAAGCGCACCTACATCCACCGTCACGGTGTCTTCGCGTAACGGCGTGTAGCCGTTGGTGTACGACATGCCACCACCACGCCCAATGAGCGCGTATCCCGCTTTGGTGGTCGCGGCGATAGCTTTCGAGAGCGACGGAACATCTTTCGGACGAATGGCCGCCGCGCAGGTGGAGCCAGCCGCATACACATCAGCCGAATAATACGCCCGGTCTTGCGCGTTGGTGATGACCGCATCAGCACCCAGAATGGCCTTTAATTCATCGACCAGACGGTCGTTACGGATGTCAGCGTTCATCTTCATGTTCCTTATTTTCGGGGCGGTAATTCTTTGCGGACAACCTTGCCGTCAACCAGATCCCAGGTTTTGCCACCCAGAAGCGTGCCAATGACCGGCGAGAAGGCCATCATCTCGTACCTTTCCCAAATCTTGTTCTTAAAATAGGGATCGCTTTCAAGCATCGAACGCGCGGCTTTGTCATCCGGCGCGTCCAACATCATCATGGAGCGGTCTAACTGCTTCGAGCCCGGCTCAAAACACGGCCCGCCGACCATGATGTTGTTGTACTGACTTTCCGCGTACGTCAGGTGCTCGATCAAATGTTGTACGCGCAAAGCGGTCTTATCGCCGTCGTCATAGGCGAAACACAAAAACGCTGGCATCACTCCCCCAGTTCTAAGATTTAAAAGAAAGCCTGAATACCGGTTTGAGCCCGGCCCAGAATGAGCGCATGTACATCGTGCGTGCCTTCATAGGTGTTCACAGTTTCCAAGTTCATCGCATGCCGGATGACATGGAACTCATCCATGATGCCATTCGCGCCATGCATATCACGCGCCACACGCGCAATATCGAGCGCCTTGCCACAGTTGTTGCGCTTGACCAACGACACGGCTTCCGGTGCGGCGGCGCCCGCATCAATGCTGCGGCCCAATTGTAGTGACGCGAGCAAGCCCAGCGTGATTTCGGTTTGCATGTCCGCGAGCTTTTTCTGGATCAATTGATTGGCCGCCAAGGGCCGCCCGAATTGTGTGCGGTCCAACGTGTATTGCCGCGCAGCATGCCAGCAGGCTTCTGCCGCGCCCATAACGCCCCACGTGATGCCGTAGCGCGCTTTGTTCAAGCAGCCGAACGGTGCCTTCAGTCCTTCCGCGTGGGGTAATTTATTTTCATCGGGCACAAACACATCAGCCATCACCACTTCGCCGGTGATGGAGGTGCGCAAAGAAAACTTGCCTTCGATCTTGGGCGCACTTAAGCCCGTCATACCTTTGTCGAGGATGAAACCACGAATTTCATCTGCGTCATCCTTGGCCCAGATCACGAACACATCGGCCACGGGCGCATTGGAAATCCACATCTTGGTGCCGTTGAGAACGTAACCGCCGTCCACTTTTTTCGCGCGCGTGGTCATGCTGCCGGGATCAGAGCCAGAGTTGGGTTCGGTCAAACCAAAGCAACCGATGAATTCACCCTTGGCGAGTTTGGGTAAGTATTTTTTGCGCTGCGCATCACTGCCATAGGCATAGATCGGATACATCACCAGCGAGGACTGCACCGAGAGCATCGACCGGTAGCCTGAATCGACGCGCTCGATCTCACGCGCGATTAATCCATACGCCACGTGGCTAATGCCCGGCCCGCCAAACTCCGGTGGAATCGTCGGGCCCAGCAAGCCCAAGGCCCCCATCTCGGAGAAAATCGCCGTGTCTGTGGTTTCGTTGCGGAAGGCGTCTTTCACACGCGGCAGCAATTTGTCTTGGGCATAACCGCGCGCAGTGGCTTGAACCAAGCGCTCCTCTTCCGAGAGCAGGCCGTCAAAGCCCAGTGCGTCTTGCCAATTGAATTTCGCCCACTTCGATCCGCGTGGTGTCTCACTCATCCCCAAATTCTTTCTTTTTGATTATGTAGTCGCGGCTCTACTTCACAGCACCAAAGAAATAGAGCGGCCCGGCTTTTTGAGGCGCAGGTGTATCGCCAGCAGCCTTACGCGCATCGGTCATTTTGTGTTCGGCCTCATGGCGGCCCACAGGCTGCGCCCACGATGGGTACGCATTCGGCTCAGTCACTTTCGGCGCCCAGGTCTCAAACACTTTATCCGCATCAAAGCCCGCAGCGGCGGTTTCTTTGGTGTAGCTGAGGGTGTGTAACTTTGCCCAGAAGGGCTCCGCGTTGTACCAGCTATCCCAGTCGCGCATGAAGCGCTCGAACACGGGCGTGTTTTCATCAAAGTTCGGCTGCTCAAAATTCAGGAACAAACCACCCGGCTTCAACACGCGGTGAATTTCTTTCAGCATGGTGCGAAAACCAGTCAGCGATGTTTCGTGCCACAGCATAGCGGTGACAACCACATCCATGCTGTTGTCGTCATAGGGCAAGTGCTCACCGCTGGCTTGCAGGAACGTGACATTATTAATGCCCATGGCTTTGGCGCGCGCGTGGCCATAGCGCAGCATGGGAGCTGCCACATCCAGCGCGATCACTTCGGCATCGGGGAAGGCTGTGGCGAGTGGCAGTGTGTTGAAGCCGCCGCCCGCGCCCACATCTAAAATACGTTTTGGGTTCAGGTTCGGGTATTCGGCTTGGATATAAGCCGCGAGGCTGCGGCCCAGCGCATCACTCTTTCCACCCGTGCCGCCACCCGCAATCACAAAGTGACCCGCTTCGTAGTTGGCAGCGACAGACACATCTTCATCGTGCAATGCAGCCACATAACCGCCCGGCGCGCAGTGATTATCCACTTGCGTCACATAACCCGGCAGTTCAAGCGATGGATCCAGCTGCAATTTGTTCGAGCCCGCATTCAGCGATTTGGCCACTGCGTTGACGCGGTCAATTTGGCGGAACGTCATGTAGCGGCCGATTTGCTGACGCATCTCTTGCGCGTTGCGGCGCAACGCCGACCACGATTGATACATCGGGTTCTTGAGCATCGCATCACGCACTTCGCGGCTGCTGCTGGGGGCGCGGCCATGCTGCTTTTCGAAATCAGGCGCGACGCGCTTTTCGTACACAGCTTTCATGCGTGGGGCCACTTTGGCACCCAGATGGCTCGTCAGGTTGAGCAGAAAATTCATGTGCGCGGTTTCGTCGTGGGTCGCCTGCGGCATCACGACGTGGCGGCTGATGCAGGTGTACGGCGGCGGCAGCGTCACCTGTGCCGATGCATGTGGCACTGCAGCAGGTTTTGAAGTTTGATTTTGATCAATCTTGCCTTCATCAAGCATAACAGTCCTCCGCCGTTTCTGCCCCGATTATCCGCTGATTTCGGTGTATGGACCAGAGCCATGTGCTTGTTTGCCGCGCCGCGAGCACGCCCCTAATATAAGTCTCAGAATCGGGGATTTCACGGCTATGGCACAGACTTTAGTAGAGAAGATTATTGCACGCGCCTCGGGGAAGGACACCGTACGCCCCGGCGAAATTGTGACCTGCAAAGTCGACCTCGCCATGATTTTGGATTCGGGTGGCCCGCGCAAAGTCTGGCCCCGTATGAAAGAGTTAGGCGTTGGCGTGTGGGACCGTGAAAAGCTGATCGTGGTCAGCGATCACTTCGTGCCTGCGGTGGATGCCGAGACCGCCAACATCCTTAAAATATCGCGCGATTTTGTGCGCGAATTCGATATCAAGCACTTCTATGACATGAAGGGCATCGGCCACATCATCTTGGCCGAGAATGGCCACCTGCAACCCGGCATGTTCACCTGTGGCGGCGACAGCCACTCCACCATGGGTGGTGCTTATGGCTGTTACATGTCGGGCTTCGGCGGCATTGAAATGACGGGTGTGTGCATTACGGGCGAGATTTGGACGCGCGTGCCGGAAACCATTCGCATTGATTGGTCAGGCAAGTTCAACCAGGCGGTCGTCGCCAAAGACATCATGCTGCACTTGTGCCGTGAACTCGGCATGGACAACGCCTTCAAAGCCATCGAATTCGGCGGCGAGACTGTGCGGGGCATGTCCATGAGCGAGCGCGGCGTGTTGTGCAACATGGCCGCAGAGCTGGGCGGTGAAGCGGGTTTGATTGAGCCCGATGAGATTACACTCGCCGCCATTCGTGCGGCTGGCAAAGAACCCGCCGCCGATGCCCTAAAGTGGCGCAGCGATGAAAATGCGGCGTATGCCAGCAAGCATGCGTTTGATGCATCAACACTCCAACCTCAAGTGGCCGCGCCGCACGCGCCCTCCAATAGCGGGCCGGTGGGCGACTACAAAGGCCAGAAGATTGATCAGGCCTACATTGGGGCCTGTGTCGGCGCGAAGCTGAGCGACTTGCAGATGGCCGCCGAAGTGCTGAAAGGCCGCAAGGTTGCAAAACACGTGCGCCTTCTCGTGGCTCCCGCCACGCAAAAAGTTTACGCCGATGCGGCAGCCGACGGCACGCTGAACATTCTCACAGACGCTGGTGCCACCATGCTGGCCTCGGGATGCGGCGCATGTGCTGCGTTGGGCGCAGGCGTGTTAAGCGACGGTGAAGTGTGCATTTCCACCACCAACCGCAATTTCCAGGGCCGCATGGGCTCGAATAAAGCACACGTGTATTTGGGCTCGCCCTACACCGTTGCTGCTGCGGCGGCTGCAGGAACTATTGCAGATCCGCGGGAGTTTTTGTCATGAGTGCACAACAAACTCTTCTCGTCATCCCGGCACTTGTTGCCGGGATCCAGAGCAACAACACGCATCAGGAATTTTTACCCTGGATCCCGGGAATGAATCCCGGGATGACAGTGGAGTTCCATCAATGACCATCGTATCTGGCAAAGCGTGGCGCTTTGGCGATGAGATCAACTCTGATCTTCTCGCCCCTGGCCTTTATTTAAAGTCCGCCAACGAGATCATGGCGCAGCATTGCTTGGAAACAGTGGACCCCACGTTCGCGAAAACCGTGCAAGCGGGTGATGTGATCGTGGCAGGCCATAACTTCGGTGTCGGCAGTGCGCGCGAGCAAGCAGCGCTGAGTTTGCAATTGCTGAAAGTCGGTGCGGTGTTGGCGGAAAGTTTTGCGCGTATTTTTTACCGCAATGCTTTGAACTTCGGCGTGCCGTGCTTGTTCTTCCCGCAGTACAACGAAGTGAATGCGGGTGATAAATTGGAAGTCGATCCCGTTGCGGGCACAGTGAAGAACTTGACCACCGGAAAAAATTATACGGTTGATCCCATCCCGGCGCACTTGATGGAGATGATCACCGACGGCGGCCTGATGCCGCACCTCAAGAAAAAACTAGGCAAAGGTAAAGCAGCATGAGCCACGCCAAAGCACTACGTGATCTGCTGAGCGCGCCGGGCGTGATTGTGGCCCCCGGCATGTACGATGCCTTTACCTCGCTGATGATCGAGCAGCATGGCTTTAAGTGTGCGTACTTGGGCGGGGCCAGCATTTCCTACACGCGCATTGCGCAGCCGGATATTGGGCTGACATCTGTTTCCGAAGTGGCGCAAGTGGTGAGCCACATCCGCGAACGTATTTCCATTCCCTTCATCGTTGATGCCGACACCGGCTTTGGCAACGCACTGAACACACAGCGCGCTGTGAAGTTGCTGGAACGTATGGGTGCATCGGGCATTCAGCTGGAAGATCAAACCTACCCGAAACGGTGCGGGCACTTGGCCGGAAAATCTCTTGTCTCCACAGAAGAGATGGTGGGCAAACTCAAAGCCGCCGTGGATGCGCGCGCTGATACGAATACTGTGATTGTCGGCCGCACCGATGCGATTGCCGTAGAAGGTTTCGAGCGCGCCGTAGACCGCGCGCACGCCTACGTTGAAGCCGGTGTAGACGTGCTGTTCATCGAGGCACCCCAAACCATCGAACAGATGCAGATTTTGGGCAAAACGTTTGCGGGTAAAACCCCACTTCTCGCCAACATGGTGGAAGGCGGCAAAACGCCGCTGAAGTCGGCCAAGGAATTAGGCGACCTGGGATTTAAAGTTGTGATTTTCCCCGGTGCCATGGTGCGCGTGTTGGCCTACGCGGCCAACGAATATCTCAATATATTACAAACCGATGGCTCCACAGCGCGGATGCGGGAGCGGATGTTTGATTTCGGGCAGGTGAACGGTATTCTCGGCCTCGACGACATCATGGCTGCGGGCCAAAAGTACGACCACAATCTCGCTCTCGCAGCCGACAAAAAAAGCCAGTAATAAACCGCCTCTTCGACCGGTCGCTCAACTGGCCTTCTGATTAAGGGAATGCACGCTCATGGAAATGTCCAACAAAACCGCTCGTGAAATTTATGCCGACGTGAAGGCCAACCCGGCCCGCGCCAAGTTCGGCTTCGGCCAGAAAGCAGCCTTGATCAACATCGACGTGCAAAAGGCCTACACCCGCACCGACCTGTACAAGACCGCCTACGAAACCGACCCCAACCAGATCAAGTACATCAACGAAGTCTCGGCCCTGATGCGTGCGCGCGGCTGGCCGGTGATCTGGACGTACGTGGCGTATATGGAATCAGGCGAAGATTGCGGCGTGTGGGGCACCCGCACCAACACGCCTGACAGCTTGCAAAACATCAAGTTCGGCTCGGATCGCTCCAAGTTCGACGAGCGTTGCGAAATTGACCACGTGAAAGACGTGATCTACTGCAAAAAAATGCCAAGCCCGTTCCATGACACGGCCCTGGTGAGCCTGCTGACGTTCCACAAGGTCGACACAGTGCTGATTACGGGTGGCTCCACATCCGGCTGCGTGCGCGCCTGCGGTGTCGACAGCTTGTCACACGGCTATCGCACCACCGTGATTGAAGAATGCGTGGCCGATAAGCACGAGAGCTACCACTTCGCCAACCTGACCGACCTTGCGCTGAAATACTGCGATGTTGAATCGGTTGAGACTGTGAAGAAGTGGCTGAGCGGGAAGTAAATCAACACCAAGCCGTCATCCCCGCGAAAGCGGGGATCCACGGCCGTTAATCTGGATTCCCGCGTTCGCGGGAATGACATTTTGAGCATACGGAGACAGACGTGAAACCCGATCTCGAACTTTACGATTATTGGCCCTACGAAGGCCGCCCCAAGATCACTTGGCCCGGCGGCAAGAAAATCGCCTTCTGGGTGGCGCCGAACATCGAGTTCTATGAACTCAATCCGCCCATCAACCCGAAGCGCACGCCGTGGCCGCGCCCGCATCCGGATGTGAATTTGTACTCCAACCGTGATTACGGCAACCGCGTGGGCCACTGGCGCATGATGGAAGTGATGGACAAGTACAACGTCCGTGGCTCTATCTCGCTGTCAGTTGCGTTGATCGAACACCACCCGGAAATCATTAAAGAGTGCGTGGACCGCAAGTGGGAGTTCTTCTCGCACGGCATCTATAACACACGTTACTCATACGACATGGATGAAGCGCAAGAGCGCGCCATCATGGAAGACAGTATCGAAACGGTGATGAAGGCCACGGGCCAACGCATCTCGGGTTGGTTAGCGCCGGCCTTGACGCACACCGAGCGCACCATGGATTTGCTGGCGGAATACCAATTCCTCTATACCTGCGACTTGTTCCAAGACGATCAGCCGCAGCCAGTGAATGTGAAGAAAGGCCGCTTAATCTCGATGCCGTACTCACTCGAGATCAACGACATCATTGTCTACAACAGCTACAACGCAACGCCGCGCCGTTACGGCCAGATGATCAAAGACCAATTCGACCTGTTGGCCGAGGAAGGCAAAGAGTCCGGGACCGTGATGTGCATTCCGCTGCATGCGTATGCTGTCGGCCATCCGCACCGCTTGGCGGCGTTCGATGAAGCGCTGGAATACATTACGTCGCGCGATGATGTGTGGGTGACCACCGCGCGCGAAATTGCTGAGTATTATTACGACAATTACTACGACACGTGCGCTGCCGACATTGCAGCACGGAAGGGAGGCTAATCCCATGACCGTCGCGAAGGAATATTTAGAGTATCCGCTGCGCCGCTATGGCATGGACCAAGACTTCTACGAGTGGTCTTTGCTGGTGAACCGCCCGAAGGTGAAGTGGCCCAATGGTGCCCGCATTGCCTTGTGGATTACGACTGATCTGGAATTCTTCCCGCTCGATCAACCCGCCAAACCGTTCAAGGCTCCGGGTGGTATGGTCACCGCGTACCCGGATTTGCGCCACTACACCACGCGCGATTACGGCAACCGCGTCGGCATTCAGCGCATCTGGCGTTTGCTCGACAAATACAAATTCAAGTCATCGGTTGCGATGAACTCGAAGGTGGCCGAGCGCTATCCGTATCTGGTGAAGAAAATCAACGCACGCGGTGACGAGATCATCGCCATGGGTGTTGACCAAGGTAAGTTGCATTACGGCGGCATGGATGACGCCACCGAAATCGCGCAAGTGACTGAAAGCGTGAACACGTTGCGGAAATTGTCGGGTCAGCCCGTGCGCGGCTGGATGAGCCCGGCGAAGTCTGAAAGCTGGAACACCCTGAAGCACGTGAAGAACGCCGGCATTGAATACGTCTGCGATTGGGTCGCCGACGATATGCCGTTCGAACTGAAAGCACCGGATAATGCTGGCAAGTTGTGGGCGATGCCGCACACCAGTGAAATCTCGGACCGCAAAATCATCATCGACAACAAACACAGCGAAGATGAGTTTGTGGAGCAAATCCAAGATCAGTTTAACGGCCTGTACAAAGAGACCGAGAAATACGGCGGGCGCATTATGTCGTTGTCTTTAACGCCCTACATCTCGGGCCTGCACTACCGCGTGAAATATCTGGACCAAGCTTTGGGCTGGTTGGCTTCGCAAAAAGATGTGTGGGTGGCGACCGGTTCTGAAATTCTGGACGCCTTCAAAAAGCAATAAGCCTCCGCAGGCTCCGCACAATTCAAGCCCGCCAGGGGAGACTCTGGCGGGTTTTGTTTTATAATTCGCGCATGAGAATCTGTTTCTTTGGTGAATCGTATGTGGCGGGCGTCGGCGACCCCACCACCCAGGGCTGGGTGGGGCGGTTGTGCGCCGATGCGATGTCACAAGGCCACGACATCACGCTTTATAACTGCGGCATACGCGGGGCGACCTCGACATTAGTCCGTGAAACATGGCTGGCCGAAGCGGCTGCGCGCTTCAAACCCACCGAAAAGTTTGCGGTGGTGTTCAGTTACGGCACCAACGATTGCTGGCGCGAGGGCGGGACTGCGCAAGTGCTGCTGGAAACACAAATGAACAATACGTTCGCGATTTTGGATGAGGCGTCCAAACGCTGGCCGACACTGTTTGTGGGGCCGCCGGGGTTGCCCGCCTATGCAGACCATACCTTGCGCGAAGATGATCACGCTGCACGTTGTGATCTCACCAAAGCGCTGTGTGCTGAATTGAACGTGCCCTACTTTGACACGCTGGCAGTGTATGACAGCTTCAAACAGTGGCACGCCGAAGCGGAAAAAGGTGACGGTGCGCACCCCGGTGCGGGGGGCTATGCGGAGATGGCGGCAGCAATTTCCCTGTGGGATGCGTGGAAAAAGTTACTCACGTAGCTTTGCGTTTTCCCCACACTCCCCCTGTTCTTTCCCTGCAAAAACAGGGGCTCTGGCGCGACCACCCTGCTGACGCTGTTCACCCAAGAGTTGCTGGCCCCCCGCCTTCATGTTGAGGTGAGGTTTCAAATTTAGAAAAGGACTTCGCTGTGGCCACACCGCTCCTGAAACGCATCAAGATCGCCACTGTCTCGGTGCCCAACATCGATGAGGCCAAAGACCTCTACAAACAATGGCTGGGCTACAAAGCCATTGAGAGCGGCAAGATCAGCGCAGACCTCGCAGCATTATGGGGTGCGCCCGACATGGTGGGTCGCGCGTTCGCGACACTCCAACCGGCCAGCAAAGTCGATGTGTACATTCGCCTTGTTGAAATTGAACGTGTGGGCAACTACCGCGCTATGACCACATGGGGATGGAACTCGGTTGAAATTCTCTGCGAAGACCCCGAGAAGCTTCATGCAAAATTGGGCAAATCGCCCTTCATGATCATCGGCAAGCCACGCCGCTTGAAAGGCTATCCCACCATCTGCGCCACACAAGTGCGCGGACCCGGAAATGAAATCCTTTATCTCACCAACGACCTGGGTAACCCAGGAACTGGCTTGTTGCCGAAACCGCAAAGCACGGTGGACCGCCCGTTCATCATGGTGCTGGCCACAGGCGATGCGGTCGCAACACAACGCTGGTACTGCGATACGTTTAAAATGAAGCGCCACCCCATCAACGGCAATCCGGTCGACATTATTCAAGATGCGCAAGCGTTGCCGCCAACGCACGAATTCCCCCTGACAATTGCAAGCTTGGCCGAACACGGCAACCTGATCGAGATTGATGGCTACCCGGCTTTGACCGGGCCGCGTCAACGCAACCATGGGCAATTGCCGCCGGGCGTGGCGATGACCAGCTTCACGGTAAAATCGCTGGATGCCCTAAAACTAAGATGGCTCAAGTCTCCCGCAGTTGTGAAAAGTGCAGGCTATGACGGCAGACGTGCAGCGTGCACCATCGGCCCAGCGGGCGAGATCATTGAGTTGGTCGAAGAATAAATTTTAAGAGACTGATGATGGCGCAAACAAATACACCACAACAAAGCACACCCCAGCCAACGCACAACGATGCTGTCAAAGCCGTTGCGCCCATGATCAGCCGTATCCGCATTGCGACACTGCACACGTCGGATTTTGAAGGCACGCTGGATTGGTATGCGAAGTGGTTTAACTACTACACACACGAAAACGGCGCGGTAGATCAGGCCCTGGCCTACAGTTGGGGTGCGCCCGGCATGGCAGGCGCACGCTTTGCGTTGCTGTCATCGCGCGGCAGTACGGATGTGTTTTTGCGTGTTGTCGAAGGCAAAAACCTGCCCGCCTTTAACCCCCGCACCACCTTCGGCTGGGGCTCGCTGGAATTCATCGTCGATGACTTGGACTTGCAATTCAAAAAGATGAAAGACGGCGGCGTGAATATTTACCGCGAGCCCGCATCTTTAGGCGGCCAGTTCGCGAGCATTCACGCCATGCAGCTTTATGGCCCCATGAACATCACGCACAATTTGAGCGTTGATAAAGGCGACCCTGCGAAATCGAATTTGCCAGTGGCAAAATCGCAAGTGGACCGCATGTTCCTGATCGGTATCAACGGCCCGGACCTTGCCGCCATGCGGAATTTTTATGTTGAGACCTTCAACATGAGCAAAGGCCCAGATTACGATTATCCGATTCCGGCGCTCGCGGACGCACTGAAGTTGCCGAAGGACCATCTGTTCAAACTGACACTGGTTCGCAGCGCCGAAAAAGGCAACACATTGGAACTGCATGATCTGCCAAAACCCGGCGGCCCGCGCCCGACAACGTTGGGATTGTTGCCGCCCGGTGTGGCCATGGTGACATTCGCGGTGAAAGACCTGAATGCCATTGCTGGCCACTTCAACAATCCACCCGAAGTGCAAAAGGGTGTGGCCTACGGCGGCAAACCGAGCGTGACCTTAAAAGGTGCTGCGGGCGAGTTGATCGAATTGATTCAAGCGTAATGGGGAGAGTAAACATGAGTTATTTGAATAGGCGTGGATGGATTGCCGCAGCGGCATCTATCAGCTTGCTGAGTTTTGTAAATGTCAGCGTGGCGCAAACAACGCCAGCCGCAGCACCGGTTGCCGTACCCGCAACAACGCCAACACCGCTGATTACACGCATTAAAATGGCCACGATCGGCGCACCGAGCGTCGCCGAGATTGAGAAACTCTACACCGAATGGCTGGGCTACCAAGTTGTCGAGAAAGGCAAAGTGTCCGACGCCATGGCGAAAAGTTGGGGCGCTCCCAAAAGTGCGGGCCGTCCATTTATTTTGATGCGCTCGGAAGGCACCAAAGATGTGTTTATCCGTGCGGTCGAGATTGATCCCGTCCCCGGCTACAAGGCCATGACGACACTGGGCTGGAACTCGATTGAGATTCTGGTGCAAGACCCGGACAAGGTTTTTGAGAAGTTGTCGAAATCGCCGTTCAAGCATGTGGGGGGGCCGAAGAACTTGAGCCCGCCGTTCAACACCATTCGGGCCACCCAGTTCAAAGGCCCGGCCGAAGAAATTCTGTATCTTACTGCCGAACAGGGTGATCATTCGAAATCACCGCTGCCGCCAGCGGCTTCGTTTGTGGATCGTCCGTTCATCATGGTGCTGGCGGCAGCCGATGCTGACCAAGTCATGAAATTCTACATGGACAATTTCTTGATGCGTGGCGGGCCAGCACGCCCCGGCACCATCGACATTATTGCCAAAGCGCAAGGCTTGCCTGCGGATACGAATATTCCGTTAGGCCTCGCCCGCGCCGCCGAGAAAGGCAACAACATCGAAGTTGACGGCTACCCAGCGCCTGCGAAAGCACGCCCCAAGAACGATGGCCAATTACCGCCAGGTGTGGCCATGACCAGCTTTAACGTGAACTCGTTGGATGGCTTGAACGTGAAGTTCATCACGCCGCCTGCAGCCCTGTATGGCCCGAAACGTGCGGCCACCTTCATCGGACCGGCGGGTGAGCTGACCGAACTGATCGAAGAACCAAGACCTGCACAATAAATTGTAAAAGCAAAAAAGGCCGCAGCGAGACATCACTGCGGCCTTTTTTATTTTACGGAAACTAGAATCTATTCAGCGGGCTGCGCCCGGAAGCCCGCACCAATTTCGCCGCGCTGTAAGCCCACCACAGCGCCAACACCCATCGCGATCCACCCGATCATGGAACTGAAGCCGCCCATCGGCGCTAAAGTACCCGGGCCGTTGTATGACAATGAATAGAGGCTCCCCGAGAACAGAATAATGCCAACGCCCATCAGCACCGCAGACGCGATGAGAATTTTGCGCGAAAGACCATCGACAAAACGGTCGGTCATGATCGCCAGCAGCATAATCGCCAATGTATGATTCATCTGGAAATCGGAAGCCTGCGTAAACCACGCCACAGCTTTCAAACCTGCAGGCGCATTGTGTTCTGCGCCGTGAGCTGCAAACGCAGAAGCCGCAACCGCCGTCACACCGGTCAGTGCCGCGAACACCAACATAACAACTGTTGATCGTTGTAAGGTCATCGCCGTCTCCTTCCCCAAACTTGATTGGCCCCAAACTTGCTGGTGCTATTTTAGCGCGATTCCAGTTTCATCGCTTGTTCAAGTTTTCTAAAGCCCTCTAAGAATCGCTTTTCAGCTTCGGCCACCGGCAGGGGCGTCAATTTAACGGTCTTCAACGGCAGCTCTTTGAAACGCAGAACAGTCCGGCATTCTTTGTCCGAGAATCCGGCCAACTGCACCGCTTCGGTGGCCGCAGCAATATGATCGGCCTTCTTGATCAGCTTCTTGTCGGCGGGCGACAGGACCGGCGGCAGACTAAAACGAACAAAAATCGCCCGCGTTAGCCGATTTTCCAGTTCCTTGAACACGTCACCGACTACAGCTTTTAAGGGTGTGATCATGTCATGGGTCACATACTCGGACGCATCATGCAGCTTGGCCGCCATCAGCAATTTGGCCGAGGCGCGGGGTTTGAGGCTGCGGACGATCTCGACAACGAAGTCGCTGTGCTGGGCAACACTCCAGGCGTGCGGACCCTTCGTTTGGCCATTCCAGCGCGTGTTTCGCGCTAAACCCAGGGCAATATCCTCAATCTCGATATCCAGCGGCGACGGCTCGATCAGATTCAGGCGACGACCTGAGAGCATGCGTTGCCACGTGCGGGGGGCGGCGGCGGCCAAGCGATCTGCAGCAGAACTTGAGGTGGAAGAATGGGGGGTAGAATGGGCGGACGGCATAAAAACGTCGATTCAAGAGGGTCTAGGGGGTACTCAGAGGCGTTCACAAAGTTGAATTTTTCAGGAAATAGAATACGTTATGGGTACTTTGGGATCCGTGGGGGATTCCTGACCCGCAAAGCTTATCAGCGCGGACCAATTCGCGCGACAGAAGGTTGCTGTAAAGATTCGTAGCGATGGCGCTGGTTACGACAGATTATCTGAAGCCTATCTCGTTCCTGGTGGTTGACGACAAACCATACATGCGTCGCCTGATCAAAGGCGTGCTGGAAACGCTGGGCGCAAAAATGATCGACGAGGCGGATAACGGCAAAGATGCGCTGAACTATGTCCGCAATGCCGCCCCTGATGTTGTGCTGACGGAATTTTGGTTGAACCCACTGAACGGCGTCGAGTTCTTACGCGCTGTGCGCAACGACAAAGGCCCGATTCGTTTTACACCGATCATCATGATTACCGGCGAAACACGCCGCGAAAAAGTGATCGGGGCGCGTAATTGCGGCATCACCGAATACATTGCCAAACCCATCACCGCCAAAGGCGTGTTCTTGCGCATTCGTGAAGTGATTGAACGCCCGCGCCCGTTTGTGGATTCGAAGGCCTACTTCGGGCCCGACCGTCGGCGCCGCGTTGAAGTGATGGCCGAAGGTCAAGATCGGCGCGGCATGGATACCGCACGCCCACGGCCCGTGGGACCGGAAGGCAACGAGGGGCTCACGCAGGAGCAGATCGACCGTTTGGTGGCAGGCGAAGAAATCAAGGATTTCGGCCTGCGCTAAAGCAGCCTACCTCTCCTCACCGCTCTTTATTTCTCTGGATTAAAACCACACGCCATGACCGTGAACACTGTCGTTATCATTGGAGCTGGTGAAGCAGGCGGGCAAACCGCCATCTCGCTGCGCCAGCAAGGCTTCCAAGGCCGCGTGATCGTGATCGGCGACGAGGCGTATGTTCCCTACGAGCGTCCGCCACTGTCGAAAGCGTTTTTGGCGCGCGAAACGGAAATGGAGCGCATGTATATGCGCGGCGCGCAGTTTTATCCCGAGAACAACATCGAACTGCGCTTATCGACCCGCGTTGACAGCATCGACCGTGCAGGTAAGTCCGTGACGCTGCAGGGCGGCGAGAAAATTGCTTACGACAAACTGATGATCGCAACCGGCGGCCGCGTGCGCAAAATGACCTGCCCTGGCGCTGACCTGCCGGGTGTGCAATACTTGCGTAACATTGATGATGTGCTTGGCTTCCGTGATGACGTGCAGGCGGGCAAAAGCCTCGCCATCGTCGGCGGTGGCTACATTGGTTTGGAAGTGGCGGCTGTGGCCACGAAGCGCGGCTGCAAAGTTACAGTGATTGAAGCAACTGAGCGCGTCTTAAGCCGCGTCACATCACCTGAAATGTCCGCCTTCTACACCGATGTTCACACCCGCGAAGGCGTTAATATCATTACCGGCGCAACCGTGACCTCGTTTACCGGCAACGGCCGTGTTGAAGGCGTTGTGTGCAGCACAGGACAAACCATTCCGGCAGACCTGGTGATCGTCGGCATTGGCATTATCCCTAATGTTGAGATCGCACAGGCCATTGGCTTGAAACTTGATAACGGCATCGTCGTGAACGAGTTCGCGCAAACCGAAGACGAAGATATTTACGCAGCAGGCGATTGCACCAATCATCCCAACGATCTTTTAGGGCGTCGCTTGCGGTTAGAATCCGTGCCCAATGCCTTGAGCCAAGGCAAAGCCGCTGCCCTGCATATTTTGGGCAAGCCTGAGAAGTATTCGGAAATTCCGTGGTTCTGGTCGGACCAATACGATCTGAAACTACAGATGGTGGGCATTAACGACCCCGGCGATCAGATTGTCATTCGCGGCAGCATGGCGGAACGCAAGTTCTCGGCTTGCTATTTGCGGGATGGCGTATTGGTCGCGGTCAATGCCGTCAACATGAGCAAAGACTTCTTGCAGTCGAAGAAGCTGATTGCTGCGAAAACCAAGCTCGACCCGATCAAACTGGCCGACGCCGCGGTGGCCCTTAAAGATTTGGCGGCATAAGTGTCTGGCTTGTTCGACCTGTTGCGGTCGCGGTTTCCGGCTGATCTGACGAAGCCTTTCCTTATTCTGCGTGACGGACATGTCGTCAGTTATGGCGACATTGACGCGCTATCGGCGCGCTTTGCCAATGTTTTAACATCATCAGGCGCGCAGCCCGGTGACCGCGTGGCTGTGCAGATTGAAAAAAGCGCTGAAGCTGTTGCCCTCTATCTCGCGTGCTTGCGGGCAGGCTTGGTATATCTGCCCCTCAATTCTGCCTATCGCGATGACGAGTTAGAATATTTTTTTACGGATGCAGAAGCCCGCATTGCTGTGGGCGACCCGACGTCGACCCAATGTGCGAGTGTTGCGGCCAAGTGCAACATCGCAACTTACTTAACATTGGGCATTAAGGGTGATGGTAGCTTGGCGGACGCAGCACAAAGTGCTTCCCCGACACACCAACCCGTTCCGCGCACCGCAGACGACTTAGCCGCGATTTTGTATTCGTCAGGAACCACCGGCAAACCCAAAGGCGTGATGCTGAGCAACGGCAATTTGGCCGCCAACGCGCTGACATTGCATACCTTGTGGGACTTCAAACCCACCGATGTGCTGCTGCATGCCTTGCCGATCTTTCATACGCATGGGCTTTTTGTCGCGCTCAATACGACAATCTTAAACGGCACGCAGATCTTGTTTCACACCAAGTTCAATGCCGATGAGGTGATTGCGGATTTACCGCACGCCACCGTGATGATGGGGGTTCCGACGTTTTATGTGCGCCTGCTGAGCAGCCCGAAGCTGACCAAAGACTTGTGCAAAAACATGCGACTGTTCATCTCAGGTTCTGCACCGCTGTTGGATGAAACATTCCGCAACTTCGAAGACCGCACAGGCCACGCGATCTTGGAGCGGTACGGTATGACCGAGGCAGGCATGATCACCAGCGCTTTGCCGCATAAACCACGCCGCGCCAATACCGTGGGCTGGCCACTGCCGGATGTGACGTTGCGGATTGTGAACGAGCAAGGTGCGGATATTAGCGGCGATGAAACAGGCGAAATTCGCATCAAAGGCCCGAACGTCTTCAAAGGCTATTGGCGTAAGCCTGAGAAAACGGCGGAAGATTTTGAGAATGGCTTTTTTAAAACCGGTGATCTCGCGCGCTTTGAACCGGACGGCATGGTGTCCATCGTCGGCCGCGCTAAGGACATGCTGATTTCAGGCGGGTTTAATGTGTACCCGAAGGAAATTGAAACCTTGATCGATGGCCTGCCGGGCGTTGAAGAATCGGCTGTGGTCGGCATGCCGCACCCAGACTTTGGCGAGGCAGGCTTAGCGATCATTACCATGAAGCCGGGTGCAACAGCCCTAACCAGCGATGCCGTAACGGCGGCGCTGAAAGCTGCGCTGGCGAATTACAAAATCCCCAAACTGATCGTGTTCGCGGAAAGCTTACCCCGCAACGCCATGGGCAAAGTGCAAAAGAAAGAACTGCGGCAAACGTATGCCTCCTTATGGGACGCACACATCAAACGAGGTTAAGCCGCGTTGACGGCCAGTTCAGGGAAGTAACGGTTGAGCATACGGTCCGTGTGCTCGAGCAAATTGCGATGCTTTGCAGTCTCCGTTTTCAGCGGGAAATCCCAGGGTGTGTGCAAGATGCAGCCGATTTGCGAGAACATGACAGCATCACATATCGTCGGCTGATCCCCGAACGCGAACGTGCGGTTGCCAAGCCAATGGCTAATAGATTGGACGTCAGCAATAGCAAGTTTCCAGATATCTTCAATGCTGTGACGGCCAAGACCGTGGTTCCACAGCGCCTTCTTCACGCCACTCTTCAGGATGCGCGGCACAATGGCGCCAAGCACACCCTTCAAGCCAGTCGCAGCTTGAATATAACTTAATGTCTCTGCGGGCTTTGCGGGGTCCACCCACCGCGCATAAACCATGGCCCAGTAGAGGTGCTCTTCCATCATGCGTTGAAACGCAAGCGACTGTCCGCGCTGCTCAAGCGTCAGTTTTCCATCAACAGGATGGCCGTGTTTTTGTTCGAGATGTGAAATGATAAGCCCAGAGTCACACAGCACTTGGCCGTCAATCGTTACGTAGGGCGCTTTTCCGGTGCTTGATTTCGGTGGCCCACGAAGAAGCTCGACCTCGTACTTGAGGCCTGCCATACGCAAATATGTTTCAAGCTTAACGCAGAACGGGCTTGCGTTCGGCAAGCCATACAACGGAATGAATTGGTGCAAGGTAATTGTCATTTGGATATGGCCTCCGCTCCATTTATCTCAATCGCGACGCTACACTTTTACATACAGCCGCTTATTACATAAAGCCGCCAACTTGGCGCTGCCACATCTGCGCATAGATGCCATTATGAGCCAGCAAATCTGCATGAGCACCTTCTTCGATAATACGGCCATCCTGCAGCACAACAATCCGGTCCATGCCCATCAGTGTGGAGAGCCGGTGCGCGATGGCAATGACAGTGCGGCCTTTCATTAAATTTAGCAAAGCATCCTGAATGAGGTGCTCGGCTTCACTGTCCAGCGATGATGTGGCTTCATCTAAAATCAAAATTGGCGCGTCTTTCAAAAACGCGCGTGCAATCGCCACACGCTGCTTTTCGCCGCCCGAGAGCTTCATACCGCGTTCGCCTACAATGGCGTTATAGGCATTCGCCCGACCTTCGATAAACTCATGACAATGCGCCAACTTGGCAGCTGCGATCATCTCGTCATCGCTGGCCCTCGGTTTGCCGTAGATGATGTTTTCGCGCACGCTACGGTGAAACAGGCCAGGGTTCTGCGGCACTTCGGCCATAGCGTGATGCAACGACTCCCACGTCACGGCGGCGATATCTTGCCCATCAATACTAATGGCGCCCGATTGAATGGAAAAATGGCGGCGAATCAATTTCACCAACGTGCTTTTGCCTGCACCCGAGGCACCCACCAGCCCCACCTTCTCGCCAGGCTTGATGGTGAGGTTAAGATTCTCGAACACACGGGTGCCGTCCGGGTAGTTGAACGTTACGTCCTTCAGGACAATTGCACCGCCCGAAACCACCAATGGCGTGGCATTGGGAGCATCGACAATTTCGTGCTCAGCCAAGATCGTCTCCAGCGCGCTGGAGATGTTGCCGTAGGTTTCAAACACCGCAAACAAACTGTCACCCAGTGTGTTCACGTGCGCGGAGACCAGCAACGACAGTGAGATCAGCGTGGTGAAAACGGCAAGGTTAATAGCGCCCGTGGTCGTGTCTTGCAGTGCCAGCCACAAAAACCACCCGAGGAACGCGACCCCCAGCACATGCAGAACCACACGCATGATGGTCGCGACAATACGCAACTTCACGTGTGTCGACGCTTCGTTTTCACTGAACGGGAGCAGCGTGTCGCGCTCGTGGGTATTGCGAGCAAAACTTAAGATCGAGTCCCAGTTGGTCACGGTATCGACAATGCGCGCGGATTGCTTGGCCGCGGCTTCTGAAGCTTCCTTGGCGTAGAGGCGCAGCTTTTGCGCAAGCCAGCCTGAAATGGCAGCAAAGACAATCAGGAAAACAATAAAATACGGCAACACGTTGGGAACTGTCGTCGCCATCATGTAGCCCGTGAGCGTGAGCAGCACCGTAAATCGCGGAACGTTTGAAATGACGTAATCAATCAGCGTTGTGCACGACCCTGCGGCTAACCGGATTTTATGAGCCAGAATGCCTGACGCGTTATCTAGGAAATAGCGCGGCGCATGATGCAAAAGGTATGCGAAAATCTCATCATGAATGCGTACGCGCATCGTCATGAACGTGTACGATGAGAATATGCCGTAGCACCGCTGAAACAGCATACCCAGCAGCCACATGGCGGCGAAAATCAAAAACCAGGATGTGGCGCTGCTCTGCGCTGAAACGGCCGCCACGACACGCCCCATGGCAACAGTTTGGTAGGCTTCCAACACCGTACCGATGAACACAAACAACGCCATGCCCAAGAGGTGCCAGCGAAAACTGCCCTTGGTGTAATGCCAGACGAAGGCCGCCGGATTACGTGGCACCGCAACGTCGTTGATGGCGGCTATACTCAAAGCAATTTACTCAAAGCGATTTACTCTAAAGCGTCTTGGCCCGCTCGCGCAAAACGAACTTCTGAATTTTGCCGGTGGAGGTTTTTGGCAACTCAGAGAAGACGATTGTTTTGGGTGCCTTAAAGTGTGCCAGGTTGGCCCGGCAAAACGCTATCAGCTCCGCTTCTGTCGCAGATTGACCATTCTTCAGCGTCACGAAGGCACAGGGCGTTTCACCCCAGTGCGCATCGGGGCGGGCCACCACGGCGGCTTCCAGCACCGCGGGGTGTTGGTACAGCACACCCTCCACTTCAATCGTGGAAATGTTTTCACCACCTGAGATGATGATGTCTTTCGAGCGATCCTTCAGTTCGATGTAGCCATCCGGGTGCATGACACCTAAATCACCCGAGTGGAACCAGCCGCCGCGTAAAGCTTCTTCGGTGGCTTTCGGATTTTTCAAATAGCCCTTCATGACCACGTTGCCGCGGAACATCACTTCGCCCATCGTCTGACCATCAGCGGGTGTAGGTTCCATGGTTTCAGGGTTCATAACCGTCAAACCTGCCAGCACATGATACGGCACACCTTGGCGTGCTTTCAGCACAGCGCGCTCTGTGAGCGTTTTGCCGTTCCAATCGCGATGCCACGCGCAAATGGTGGCTGGGCCATACGTTTCAGTAAGTCCATAAGCGTGCGTGACATCAAAGCCCATGTCTTCCATGGCGGACATCACCGCAGCAGGTGGCGCAGCACCCGCTGTCATCACGCGGATGCCTTTTTGCAAACCGATTTTCAAATCGCTCGGCGCATTTACCAGCATGTTCAACACGGTCGGTGCACCGTTGAAGTGCGTGACGCCACGATTGATGATGGTGGTGAGAATCAAAGCCGGATCAACTTTGCGCAAGCATACGTGCGTTCCGGCCATGGCCGTAATCGTCCACGGGAAGCACCAACCATTGCAGTGAAACATCGGCAACGTCCAGAGGTACACCGGATGCATGGGCATTTCCCACGCCAGCGCATTGCCAATGGCATTCAGCGCCGCACCACGATGATGATAGACCACCCCCTTGGGATTGCCTGTGGTGCCCGATGTGTAATTCAGCGCAATGGCATCCCATTCATCGGCCGGCATGATGCCGGTATAGGTGGGGTCACCGCCTGCAATGAAGCTTTCGTAATCCACTGTCGCTAAGCGTGGCTCTTTCGGACCGAGCGCATCAACGATATCCACCACCAAAGGCTTCGCGTCACACAACTTCAAGGCTTCACCAGCCACCTTGGCCAATTCGGTGTCGACCATCAGGACCTTGGCTTCGCCATGATCGAGAATGAAGGCGACAGCTTTCGCGTCCAGGCGCGTGTTGATGGCATTCAGCACAGCCCCCGTCATGGCGACCCCAAAGTGCGCTTCTAAGTGCGCTGGGATGTTGGGCGCTAATACGGCGACCGTATCGCCTTTGCCGACGCCCGCTTTGCTAAGAGCCGAGCCTAAGCACGCGCAACGGTCTGCGAGTTGCCGATAGGTGTAGGTCAGATCACCATGCACGACGGCCGTGTGATCGGGATATGTGCGAACACTGCGCTGCAGGAACGTCAGCGGGGTCAGCGCATCAAAATTGGCGGAGGTGCGCGGCAGATCAAGGTCGTAAATCGAGTTTGTGGACATAGAACTGGGCATCGGGGTCACTGTTAAATTTGCAGTGCAGCATGGATACCCGATATTGGCGAGAAATCCGCCCCAAACGCAAGACCGCTGGCCTTGGAAAAAGTGCCCTAACCTCTCAGGGACATAAAAAGAAACGGCGGCAGGCGCCTGAACTCGCCGACCGCCGCTTAAAATCCACTTTATTGCTGAACCTGGCTTATTTGGCCGCAGCGATTTCGGCCAATAAGGCTTCGGTCTTGGCGTCGGCATGGTAATTCGCCGGTTGCTGCTTTTCAGCAGTCACAACAATTTCTTCCAGCTTTGCCAGGCGTGCTTCTGCGTCACCTTGCGCAAGGGCAAGAGACGGTGCTGCAAAAGCGGCAACAATCGACAGAACAATTGCTTTCTTCATTTGACGACCCCTTTGTGTTGTCGGTCATTTGCGGCGTGGCGCGCCGCGCGCTCGGAGGCCATGCGCCATTCTTCGGCTCTGACGGCCGGAACATAGTCCGGCGCATGATCCCAAACTCCTTGATCTGATATCGAATAGACAACGCGTGCATGCGCGTACGAAACGGGCCGTTGCAGACCCATGATGCTATCGAGCACAATGACGTCGGCATCATCACGTACCGCAAGCCAGGCGTGCCAATCGCTCTCCTGACCATCCCAGCCAATCAGCACACGCAAATCTTCTGCGGCCCAACCAAGTTTGCGCAGCGTTTGATATTTGGCGAGTGCGATATCTTCACAATCGCCAGCGCTCGTTAGAACCGTGTGATACAGCGTTGACCACGTATCACGCGCATCGTTGGTCCAGGTAATGGTGTTGAAGTAGTGATGTACCAAGCTCAGTTGTTCGTTCTTCGGCAACCCTTGCGCGATCTCCATCATCTTGCGGAACCGAATAAGCCCTGCGCTGGCACACGTTTCTTTATCTTTAAGACATGCCTCTAACGCCACATCATCGGGTGCGGTTTGCGCAGCAAGGGCAGCCCACGGCCCAAAATCATCGGCTTTGGTCAGCGCATCGGGTGTGAAATGAAACTGCGACATGCGCGGCGCGGTTTGAAACACGCTTCCATTTTCACCTTTGGCAAGGCGCGGTGCAGCACCCGTGCATGCTACAAGTGCCGCACTGATAAGGGTGAGCACGATAACAGAGAAGAAAGATCGGCCGACGCGCGGTGTTGCAGTCTCAAGGCAGTTCGTCATGAGACAATCTTAATTTCGTAAAATTGTAATCTTCAAGTTATGCCGTGTGAAAAGCTAACGTTTCTGCGGGCTGTGGCCCCAAGCCCACATTTGACCTAAGACTGTCCTGATACAATCAAGGGCCTGGACATAGAGCAACGCGTTAGAACAAGGCCGTGTAAAAACTGCATAACGTGTGCCGTGAACCGCAGGGTGGGAGTGCTTTTTTCGTCTTCTATAAAGTGTGAAAATGTCTTCTGCGCCAGGTGATTAGCGAACCTTTGAAGGGCCCGGCTGATGCGTTCCAACACTTTTCCGTCGGGTTGTGTTTGTGCTGACAGCCGCCTATAGATCATTGAGATTATAGTGTTTTTTGCCGGTCTTGAGTCGGTTCGCCGAGCATTTATTCACCATTTGCTCCACCGCTTTGGCCATGATTTTAGGGGAAACGCCCGCATGGCGTCCTTCAATGCGCAGGCAATGCGCGCGCAGTTATCTCGCAATTTTGAAGCCGTTATCGAGCGCTGGGCGATTTGGATTGGCGCGATTGTCATCGGCGGCGCCTGCGCGGCCTTAGGCTTCAGTCTCTTCCGGCGCATGCCGTCGTCGTACCCTGACTTTATTGTTGGCTACCTGACACTCACTGGCGGCGGCAAAGCCCGCGACTACGCCATGCTACTGGGGTTCATCCTCGGCGCAGTAGGCTTCTTCGCGGCCATGGGCGCGCTGTTTCAACGCCTATCCGCGCAGCGCGGCACGACTGTGGCGGACGATGTTTATCAGCGCTTCATTATTGCCATCATGCCCGCCATGGCCTGGGTCGGCACATGTCTCATCCCGCGCGCAGAAAATATTGGGCTGTTTTGGATTTCAGTGACGCTGGTGTGTACCGCCAGCATTGCGTTAGCGCTGAGCGTTGCAAAGCTGAAAGCCTGGTCCGGCGAAACAAACCCTCGCATCTCGGCCGTATTTGACAGCATCACATTATTGCCCATCGCCGTTGTTTTAAGTGCGCTGGCACTTGGCATGATCAGCAACCGCTTGGTCATTTTGAATGCTCAAGCCTGGACGTGGGTGAATACCCCAAAAGTCCTGTACGATGTCTGCGTCGTTGCCGGACTAATAGGGTTGATTATAGCAAGCACGATCATCGCGCGTGCGCGCACGTCTGAAAAACCCTTGCCGCATCTGCGCACGCTTCTGGTGCTTGGTCAGGTTTTAGTGCCTGCGCTTTTACTAGCTGTGTTGCCGTTGCCGGAAAATTTGGGCGACCGCAAATTCGCTTATCCGCACGAGATCGCAACGTCCGTATGGGTGCTGTTGGGCACACTAACGCTGCTGACATGGGCCGATCTGGTCCGCCTGTGGCGCAAAGCGCAACGCAGCAATGCCGATCCGCAAGACGTCGTGTCGATCTTCTCGTTGATTGCCATTGTTGTGTTTTGCCGCGTCACCAACGTCGGCCCCATTGGTGTGCCGGTCGATGACTATCACGCTGGCGAAGATCTGATCCCATGGTGGGCTTGGATCAAGCACGGTATGTTGCCCCTGTGGGACTTCACGCCACCGCGCGGTTTGATCAATTACAAGTCGGGCCTGTTTGCAGCGCTCTTCACCGAAAACACAACTGCAGGCCAACTCAGTGCCATGCCTTATTACGCAACAGTGCTTTATGCTGTTGTGTTCGTCCCTGTGTCGTTCACCATTGGGAAATGGCGCGCTGCGTTTATTCTCACGTTCGCTGCCCTTGATGATCGTTTGGGCGATATCGATGCATTAATGGCCGCAAGCTTGTGCATCCTCGCTTACGCCTGGATTCAACAAACACACGTAAAGTGGCTGGTGACGTGGCTGATCGTCGGCACCGTGGCCGTACTGATCGCACCCGGCCAGGGTGGCATTCTGGTGATCGCCACCCTGCCCGGCGGTTTGTGGCGCTTGTACCAAGCCTGGCGTGAAGACCGCGCACACCTGATGAAAGTTGCTGGCATTACGTTCGGCGTTTTCGGGGTTCTGGCCCTTGCCACACCCTTAGGAAAAATCATCATCGGCGCCGTGCGCTACGGTATGGGGCAATCGGCTGTCAACGGATTGGCCAACGGCATTCCGTGGCAGTTTGGCACCGCGACTTATATGCACCCCTGGCTCTTTGAAGTGATCCGCTTCTCCTGGGTAGGCGCTGGTGCGGCTGCGATTATTCTGACCGTGTGGGCGTGGGTGGGTCCGCGCCGTCCAAACCACAGCGCCGTTCTGTTTGTCGGCACAACTGTCGCCATTCTGTGCGTGGTCTTTATTATCCGCTCGGCTGTGCGCATTGATGCCAACGGGTTCATTGGTCGCCCCGGCTGGGCATCGATTTGGGCCATGACACTTTTACTGCCACTGTTGGTGACATTTTATTTCCGCGGTGCACGTGGCCTGTTTGCCCTGACGCTCGTCGTTGCGTTGGGTGCGCCTTTAAGTACCGATTTTGGAACTTTAGGCATCGATCGTGCGTTCCAACGTCCATTCATGCAACAAGGCCCTTTTCCAACAGCTACGGTCACAACCTACGGCGCAGAGCTTGGCATGGCCAATCTTGGCACCGTGAGCTTAGAAAAAGCACATCTTGATCGCTTGGTAACGGTTAAACGCACACTGGATAATGTGCTAAAGCCCAAAGAAACATTTCTGGATATGACGAACCACGGCGCGTCATATTACTACTTCGACCGCAAGCCGCCGTCGGATTTAAGCTCGTTCTACAACACCATCACACCCGCGCAGCAACAGCGCGCGGTGATAGGCATGGTGCACAATGATGTGCCGCTGGCCATCATTGGGCCCGATGTCGTGAAAATCGATAGTCTGACTGGAAGCTTACGTGCCCCGTTAGTCTACCGCCACCTGCTCCTGAATTTCGCGCCGGTTGTGATTGATGGCTACGATTACATGGTACGCAAAGACCAAGCTCAGCGGGTTGGCTTGACCACTCCAGCAGATGACAGTCAGACATCAGAAGACGACTTCACGATCTTAGAGCGCAATTTCAAGCCCGTCGATTTTGATCGCATGCCGCTGACATTCGGTAAATCAATCGATCGGCTGGAAGATCGTATGCGCACGGTTGTGGCATTGGATAAAGCATACATCGATACGTTGCTTGATGCGGAAGCCACAGGAAACGACCTTTATCGTGTCACCGGCCCAACGCCAGGGCTGACGTTTGATTTAAGCAAAGCGAACATTCGCGGCCGTGATGCGGGCCTGCTGAGCTTTGACTATGAGTGTCAAAATCGCAATGCAAAGCCGGCCATTGAACTGCAGTGGGCTCCGGCCGGCGCTGCATTTGATCCACGCACAGCAGATTCACGCATGACGATGGCGTTTCCGGGCGGTAAGGGCACGATGATTGTGCCACTTGATACAACCCCACGCTGGTTGCTCTCGCCCACTTTGGGAAAATTGCACATTCAACTTAAGACGCCTGACGGCTGCACCATCTTCAAACTCAGCAATATTGTCCTTGCACAACGCGTCCAGTTCGATGAGATGGATGAGATACTGCGTAAGGATGGCTTGCGTTGAAATATTTTATCTTCGTCGTAAAGCTTGCCATTAGCGCTGGCCTTGCGTGGCTTTTGTTGCGCCGGGTTGATTTCGCCCCCGTAGGTCACTTCCTGCAGTCCAATCGCGCCATTGCTGCACTTGCGATTTGCGTAAGCGTTCTGGCCGCTCAAGCCGTTCTTGCGGCAGTCAGGCTGCGCTGGATCATGCGGCTAATGAATTTACAACTGCCCGTCTCGGTCGGCTTTTCGATCTGGATGATCGGCCTGTTGATCAGTCAAACACTCGTGACGTTTATTGCAGGTGATGCGGCACGTATTTGGCAATTGGTGCGGCGGGGTTATGCGCGGCGATTGTCCGGCAGCACAATTTTTCTAGAGCGCGCGCTTGGCTTTGCCGTGCTCATGGCCATGGTGCTGGTGTGCATTCCCTATCTGCTGTCGCATGGCGCCACCGGCGCGGTAGCGACCGGCCTGATGTTGGTCGCCGCGGCTTGTGCGGCTGGCATTCTTGGGTTCATCGCATCAGGCTTTATGCACCACGTCGTCAGCAGATTTGCCTCAGGACTTAACATGCTGCGCATCGCGGCAGTGCTGGTGGATGTCACGTCAGCCGCACGTCACTTAGCCGCTAACTGGAAGCTCACTGCAGGTATCGTTGGCTTGAGTATTGTCATGCATTTACTGAATGCGGTTGCGTTTTATGTATTGGGCAAAGCCGCAGGCATTGACCTCGACATCCTGACAACAATAGCCATCTCACTGCCGGTCATGCTGATCGCGCTCATGCCGATTGCCTTAGCAGGCTGGGGCGTTCGCGAGGGAGCGGCCGTCGTGGGCTATGGATTGTTTGGCATCGCGCCGGAAGCAGCCTTGGTCGTTTCAGTAGCCTTCGGATTAGCCCTGCTGATCGTCAGCTTGCCAGGCGGCCTTTATCTCTGGAACAGCAAGCCGACGTCTAAAGGTTCGCTTGAAACCGCTCCAAATGAGCAATTGCCTGCTTAAGCTTTAGACGGATTCAATTTATTTTTTGAACAATATCAAATGATGCAGACCTCACACACCGCCACACGCACTGCACTTGTTCTCACATCCATCAACCCGCCCAACGCAGTTATGACGTCACTTCGCGATGGCGCGCGCGCCAATGGCGTGCGCTACCTTGTCATGGGCGATACGAAAAGCCCGGCTGATTTTAACTTGGACGGCTGTGAGTACTTCGATGTGAATGCACAGCGCGCCACGGGCCTGAAATTCGCAAATCTTTGTCCCACCCGTCACTATGCCCGCAAAAATATTGGCTACCTGATTGCGATCCGTGACGGCTCACAGCTCATCATCGAAACCGATGATGACAACTACCCGCGCCCGGATTTTTTTGGTCCGCGGCAACGCAATGTAAAAGCATCCATTGTGGCCGAGAAAGAGTGGGCCAACCTGTATCGCTACTTTAGCGATGCATCAATTTGGCCACGTGGCCTGCCGCTGGATAAAGTAAATGCGGCCCTGACAGATTTTGAGAAGCTGCAATCGGTCACTGTTGATTGCCCGATCCAGCAAGGCTTGGCCGACGAAAACCCGGATGTCGATGCAATCTACCGCCTGCTCCTGCCGCTGCCACAAAATTTTCGCGCCGATCGACGCGTGGCCCTAGCGCCGGGCGCATGGTGCCCCTTCAATAGCCAGAACACGACATGGTGGCCGGAAACATTCCCACTTTTGTATCTGCCGGCTTATTGCTCATTCCGGATGACAGACATTTGGCGCAGCTTTGTCGCGCAACGCATCGCGTCTACCAACAACTGGCACATCCTGTTCCATGAAGCGACCGTGTGGCAGGAGCGCAATGAGCACAATTTGATGCGCGACTTTGCCGATGAAGTCCCAGGTTATCTGAACAATGCCCGCATTCGGGATACCTTGGATGCGCTAAAACTTGAATCTGGGGTGGCTAACATCCCGGCGAATTTGCGCGTCTGCTATAAGGCCTTGGTTGATATTGGCGTTATTGGCGCTGATGAAATTCCGTTGCTCGAGGCATGGCTTGAAGATCTACAAGCCATCGCAGCCGGGGCGAAGTAATGAGCGACACAAAGGCTGTGCGCTTAACGTTGTGTTTGCTGACGTGGAACGAGATTGACGGCTGCAAAAAAGACGTGCCGCATATTCCACTGGATGCATTTGATGAAGTGTATGCTATCGACGGCGGCTCGAAGGACGGCACGATTGAGTACCTGAATGACCGCGGCATTACGGTTCATCAGCAAGACACCCGAACATATAACGGCGCTTATATCTCTGCCTTTAAGCGTTGCACGACCGATGCGTTGATCTTCTTTCATCCCAAGGGGTCGATTGATCCGGCCATACTGCCAAAGTTCCGCAGCTACTTTGAAAACGGCCATGACATAGTCATCGCCAGCCGCATTGTACCAGGCGCTGTGAACGAAGAGGACGCGCATTTCTTCCGCCCGCGCAAATGGTTTGTCCGTGCTGTTGCAGTAGCCGCCGCCATTTTATGGAAGCGTGATTCAGGCCCGTTGATTTGGGATGTGCTGCATGGCTGCCGTGGCATGCGCCGGGATTCCTTTTATCGCATTGATCCAATTCCGATGGGCGTATCTTTGGATTTAGAAATGGTGGCGCGCGGCTATCGGTTCAGGATGAAGCAGGCCGAGTTCCCCGTGGAAGAAAAGCCGCGCCCCAGCGGGTCCACACACTTCAAAGCATGGCCCACCGGCAAAGCGCTGCTGAAGTATCTGTGGCGCGAACTGAGCCGCCCTGCACAAGGTTAGCGGCTTTAATCTTCTTCGATCCGGCTGTGATGCTTGGTGTCGCGCATCGATGCATATACAATCAGTGACACGCCAATCATGATCGTCACGTACCAGAAAAACCAGGTTTCGTGGCCAGCTTGCTTGAATTTCAATGCCACAAACTCTGCCGTGCCGCCAAAAACCGCATTGGCAATGGCATAGGGCAACGCAACACCAAGTGCCCGAATATGCGCAGGGAAAAGCTCGGCCTTCACCACCGCATTGATTGACGTATAGCCGGTCACGATGAGTAGCCCCGCGAGGCATAGCCCGAACGCCGCAAGCGCACTATCTGTCGCGGCAATTGCCGAGAAAATCAGATAGGTCAGCAAAACCCCCAGCACACCGAACCCCACCATCAACGGCTTACGGCCGATACGGTCTGACAAAGTACCGGCCAAGGGCTGGCACAACATAAAGACAAACAAAGCAGCCGTTGTGATCTCGGTCGCAGCTTCTTTGGTGAACCCTGAAGAGTTCACCAGGAACTTTTGCATGTATGTGGTGTAGGCATAGAAGGCGAGCGTGCCGCCCGCGGTTAATCCCAGCACCATCAATGCTTCGCGTGGGTGTTGTGTGATCAGCGCCCAGCCACCGGAAGATTTGCGCGCAACCTCTGCCACATTGGTGAACGATTGAGTCTCAAGCAAGCCACGGCGTATATAAAACACCACAATGGCCAGCGCGCCACCGATCGCAAACGGAATACGCCACCCCCATTGATGCAAATCTTCAGGCGACAAGGCACGCTGTAAGAGAAGAAGAACGGCCAAAGCTAGCAACTGACCCGAAATAAGCGTGACGTACTGAAAGCTTGAGAAGAACCCACGATGCGTTTTGCCCGCCATCTCGCTTAAGTAGGTCGCACTGGCCCCGTACTCGCCGCCGACGCTTAAGCCTTGTAACAGGCGCGCGGTTACTAATATGGCCGGAGCGAACGCCCCGATAGCCTCATACCCTGGCGTCACCGCAATCAGCAACGAGCCAATGCACATCAGGCTTACAGACAGTGTCAGGCCCGACTTGCGCCCATAATGATCTGCATAGATGCCCATGATCCATGCGCCGATGGGCCGCATGAGAAAGCCAACTGCAAAGACGGCGGCGGCACTCAACAATTCGGCTGTTTGATTGCCCGAGGGGAAAAAGATCGGTGCGAAATAAAGCGTGAAGGCTGAATAGACATACCAGTCATACCATTCGACCAGATTGCCTGCCGATCCACCGATGATCGATTTCAGCCGCGTCTTTTGTGATAAATCGCCCTGCACCAACTGATTCATTGCGTTGAAACAGCCCCCTAAGCCAGTGCAATGTTTTTCACCGCATCAGACTAATCATAAAGATACTGAAATGCATCTTACACATGACCCCAACGCCGCACCCGCACCGGCCATCAACTTTGAGCAATTCCTGACGGTGGATATCCGTGTGGGCACGATCATTGATGTGCAGCCCTTCCCCGAAGCGCGAAAGCCAGCTTTCAAACTCAAAATTGATTTCGGCGTTGGGATTGGCGTGAAGCAATCCAGCGCCCAAATTGTGGCACGTTATGAAATATCGTCGTTGATCGGTCGGCAAGTCGCAGCGGTGGTGAATTTCCCGCCCCGTCAGATTGGCAAGTTCATGTCGGAAGTATTGACGCTGGGCTTTCCGGATGAAAATGGCGACGTGGTGCTGTTTTCACCGGACCACAAAGTGCCTAACGGCGCGCGGCTGTTTTAGCCTCGGGTAGTTAAGCTCAAAGTATTGGCGGGGAGTTCTGTGAGGAAAAATAAGGAAAAATGGCGCACCGCGCCGGGCTAAGAGGAGAACTATGTATGCGCTATAGCTCGCTTTTAAAAGGTTCCGAGTCTGGCGGCCAAGTCGCGCAAATGCCACGCGTTCATCGCTTAGTGTAGAGCGCTTACGCTCGAAGTTAAAGATTTTGACATATTGTTGCATGTCATTATGACATACCATATGTCGTAATTGTTGCGAGGTCGAAATGATCGATAAGCACCCTATTGTGCGATTGGTCGCATTACTCCGACCAGCTTTTCATTCCGTCTATAGAGCCGTTGAGCGCAATCTTGACGGCACAGGGGTATCTGCCCCCATGAGGGGTTTGCTGGAGCAGCTGCTCGATGATCGCCCTAAAACAATCCCTGAACTTGCGCGCATGCTTCAAATTCCGCGGCAATTCGCTCTCAAGCTGACCGCCGATCTGGAAAGGAAAGAGCTGCTATCCCGGCACCCTAACCCTGCGCACAAGAGGTCAAATTTTGTTTCGCTGACAGACGAGGGGCGCCTGCTGATAAATCGGATTCTGCAGAGCGAATGGGACGCACTGGCCCCGATCGCCGCTCAATTCACCGAAGCCGACGTCACAGCCGCTGTTAGGGTTCTACTTGGCGTGAGTCATCATTTCGAGGTCGAAGCTGGATGCCTGCATGGAAAGAGATGAAGTCAATCTGGGCTTGCCAGTGAAAGTCTGGACAGGCGGAATTGGCTCTCCTCTCTTGCTTCTTCATGGTGGGTGGGCTGGAGCTGCCGCTCATTGGAGCTGCGTCTGGAAGAACCTCTCACTGCGTTATCGCGTCGTCGCACCCGAACTCCCGGGGATCGTTTCGAACTTTGAACAGGCAATGACCAGCTACCATGACTACGCTGAGCTTTGCAGCAAACTGATCGATGCGCTACAGCTCCAAGAGGTTATAATATGCGGCAACTCTCTTGGTGCTTCGATCGCATGGGTCTTAGCCTTAGCTCATCCCGAAAAGATAAATCAGCTTGTCATGGTCAATGGCAACCCACCACGGCGCCTCGCAAAGCCGATGCGGTGGCTGCTGCGGAACAGCCGACTTCGTGCAGTCGCAGAGCACACCTTGAAACGTGATTTTTACAGCTCCCAAGCCATGTCTCGGGCTTTCGTCGATCAAGCTAACGTGCCTGATGAGGTCCGTCACAATCTTGAGAACGTCGATCCACGAATAGTTCAGGTCATGCTGCAGTTGCTCTTGAACGCGCGCGATAGCCCGTGTCAGCCGATCATGCCGGTGCACTGGATCTGGGGTGCACAAGACAGCTTGCCAGGCGTTTCCATTGACATGGGAAAGCGGCTATCAAGTCAGTTTCCTGGCGGCAGATTGCAGGCGATTGACGGTGCCGGGCACCTGCCCCAGGTCGAAAAACCCTCCGACTTCATCGCCACCCTCAACACCTGCGTCAAAGCAACTTAGATCGGCATGGCCGATAAGGTCGGGTGACGAAATGGTGCTGCCGGACTCATTAAGCTCGGGGGCAGAATCAAGCACTCTCGAAAAGAGATCTGAAAATCCATCGTGACGGCCCGCGACGACGTATAAAATAGGAACAATTTTTTCTAGATGAGCAAAGTCAAGCAAGCATCTGAACACCCCGATCCTCAGTCTGATTGCAAGCTATAATGACAGCGGGCCTTGCTGCGTCGGAGCAGGAGTTGGAAATACTGGTGGAGCAGTGAAGGGTGGAGCCCGATTTCCAGGGCAGAGAAATTCTCACTTGGGCGCTGCTTCGACTGCCTCGTGAAATGGTCGTTCCGCGACTTGTCGAGGAACTGGCAATATCTGAGGCGCAGGCACGGGTCCAGGCTTTGCATACGCTCTCCAAATCCGGAGTTTCCCAGACTTGGGAGGTTGTTGTGGCACGGCTCGATGACGAGACGATAGCGTAACCCAACTCAGTCTGAGCCGTGCCCTCACGGGGCTACCGGACGTAGAGTTCTTGCAACCATTGCTCTCGACCCATTGGAAGCGGTTCAGCAACACTCTGAAGCAACCCGAAGAATGCGCGATAACCCGGACTTGGCCGTCGCATCAGTGCGCACGACGTGAGATGGCTATGGGATGAATAAAGTCGACCAGGGGATAAGGCGACTTACTGGCTGGTACCACTTCCGATGCATTCCTGCTTGCGGGAAACAGCTGAGGTGGGCGCTCTTTGAATTTGATCGTAAAAATGGCGCACCCGAAGAGATTCGAACTCCTAGCCTTCTGATTCGTAGACGCTTTTAACCAGCAGCCACTGAGGCTGTTTGACCTTGTTTGGCGATTGCTACCAAGAGCTTTTGGGATTTTTTGGCCCCCATAGGCCTGCAACGTATCGGTTTGACAGCCTTGCACCGCGGGGGGCAGGCGGGGGCCAGCCCCGTGACGTGACACGGACCCACCTTTACGTGCAAGGGTCAGTCTTTACAATGCCATTTCCCGCCCCATATGGGCTTAGCCACATTTTAGGGGAACTTACAAATGGCAAGATGCACAGCACCATCGCGGGGTCATCGCACATCGAGCGGGCGAGCCGCCTGCCCTGCATGTGGCGGCGGCGGTTACAGAAGCTTCGGCGGTTACAACTCATATTCACCATCGTCCTACTCTTCCCCTTCCTACTCTTGGTCAGAGAGCAGCGCCGGGCGGAGCAGCAGCGGGTCCAGCAGCACAAGACCGCGCTGGTCGCGAGCGGGCTCGTCCGTGGTGTACACGCCTGCCGAGGTGCGGGCGCTCACACCCATCCGCGAAAGCGTCGAGAAGCGAGCACCGCTACCTGACCCTCGGGACGTCTTTCTCTGCCATGCGTGGGATGATCGGCAGGGGGCGGCCAAAGACCTGCACGATTTACTAGTGTCAGCCGGTGTCTCGGTCTGGTTTAGCGAGAAAGACGTCGCACTAGGCACGTCGTTGCTCCGCGAAATCGACAAGGGGCTGGCGAAATCGCGAGTCGGAATCGTCCTTGTGACCCCCGCGTTTCTGAGCCGCGTTCGGGGAGAGGGCATCGCAGATAAGGAGCTGTCAGCACTCCTTGCGCGCGACCTGCTCGTTCCCATCGTTCATGGCACTACGTACGAAGCTCTGCGCGAAGTCAGCCCTCTGCTCGGTTCACGAAGCGGGTTGAGCACTGCAGAAGCGTCGATGTCAGCTGTCGCCGCCAAGCTCGCCGAGTTGGTCGCCCCCTAGCTATCGGTGCACCGACGCTGGGAGGTATTTGCCCAACGTCGGTGACTGACGTACGCGCTTCGCGCGCTATGTAGACCGATGCCGATCATCATCCCCGCCCCTACAAGCCCCCCGGCCAGAATGGATCAAAACGCGGCAATCTAGGACGCTTGAGGCTTACTTGCCTGGTCGTCGCCGTCGCAGACAATTCCCGCGCGTTTTTCGTTGCAACAATTTGTGATCTCGGGCGCGTGGGCGCGACTTACAAGCCCGCGCCGGATTTTCGCCGTCGCTCAACGCTTTTGTTTCATGTTCTCTTGTTGCCGCGGTGTTTTCCGTGTGTATTTTCCTTGGCTCCTTCGACGACTGGAGAGAGCCATGTTTACTACTTCGCGGCGACCGACACCGCTCGCAGCGCTTCCGCAAACCACCCCAGTTCTGCTCGACCGTATCGTTTTGCGGTTCACGAAGCCGGTTGACCTTGGCCTACCCGAGCCTCGGGCCAGCCTTCCTGACGGTCACCCGATCCTGCCACTGCTGCGCAGTTTGGCGACCGAGGGCTTGTGCGACCAACCGCCAGACTCACCCATGCCGCCGCGCATCAAGCAACGGGTTAACGCTTGGGTTGACGTGCCTGCTGGTGGCGGCGTCCGCGTAGGCGGCGAGTTGATCTTCTCTTTCATCAGCAGGATCGGCTGGGCACTAAACGCTAACAGCAAGCTCTGGTGCAACGGCATGGAGTTACTGCGCTCACGTCTACCCGACGGCGGCGACTCTCTCGGCCTTTCGCTTGACGGTGCAACCAACTGGATCGGACCGGCCGACGACAACTGGCGGGCGCTCGGTTCAACACAGGCAGACGATGTCGCGTACGCCTTGTGCTCGGTCTGGACCAAGGTACGCAGCGGACTGAGTCTTGCACGACGCGTCGCTGACCCTACAGTGGCGTTGCGAGATGTTGAACTGTGCCACGACCTTGATCACTCCAGCGCAATCGCCACAGTGGTCGCTTTGCACGGCAGCTACCCAGAAGGCAGTCGCCACGTTGTTGAGACCTTTTACCCTGAAGTGCAGTCCAACACGCTGTCTAGCCACGGCGCTGGTGTTCGCTGGGCCATGGACGGTAGCGGGGAGCTGGCACTCAAAGCTTATGCCAAGTGCCGCCGCCTTCTGCGGCTCGAAGTGGCAGCGTCGAAAGGGCGTGGTGTAAGCAAGCTCATCGAGGCCGTACCCCAGCACACCAATCGCGACGTCGTCCTTTTGCAACAGCCCTTAAGCAGCCTGCTCCGACGCGTGATGGCGGGTGGTGCAGTCCACGTAGATGCGTTGCTAGGACACGTCGTTGAGACGCGCAACGATGACAGTTTGTGGGCAGACCTACTTGAAGGTCTAGCACCACTGCTGGCCTTGCGCGGCACGCCTACGCGCAACAGACCCGGCGCACCGGTTACAGCAGCAACGCTTGCACTAGCACGGGACACTTTGACGGACCTGCTGTTACTGGGCTGCGCACGTCCGCTTACATCAGCAGGCAAGCTAGTACCCAGGGGCAACCCAGTGCGCGATGCCTTAGATGCTATGACGCGGCCGCACGGCCCGCTCGTCTTCAGGCGGGGGTACCGGCGCAACTTTGTCTTACGTCCTAAGTTCGCGGGTGCACGCCATCGGCTTTCGCAGGCTCTGCTAACAGAGCTGCGTTGCGCTCCCACTGTGGCCTTGGCCGCTGAGTAATCCGCTGGCCCCGTAATAACCCCGAAGACCAGCTACATTTCATTGACCTGACCTCAGCCCGAGGTCAGGTCGCAACTGGCGGCCGTAGTCCCTTAAACGCGCCCGCAATGCCCGCACCACAAACTCGGCCAACGCCGACTTTCACTCAACTACTTGCCCGTTATAGCGCAAGCGTAAACGACGCCGACGTCACAGTCGTGTCGTTGGCGGCCTGCCTAAAGACAGGCGACGACCCGGCCAAACTGCTCACTTACTTGGCCGGGCTTGGACAAACAGTCGCTAGCCTCGATGACCTACTCAACATCAACAGGCTCGACGATGAGGACGAGCTTGGAGCTTTCAAAGTCACGGAGGGGGTAGCGGTTTCAATCGCGAGCCACGGCGCTTGGGTCTTGTTTCAGCCCTAGCAGCCTGGCGCGCGCCACCCCCTCACCCCAGCCCCGCGGTCCGCCATGGCCGCGGGGCTTTTGTTTTAAAGGAGCCCTACTTGCATGATCGACCTAAACCCCGCCGACATCGTTGCAGAAGCCCGCGACGTGACCGGCCGCTTCGTTCTCTTCTTCCGCACCGACATCCCGCCAAACTTTCCTCTAGCCTGGTGGGCCGTTTGCCTCGACACGACTGGCGACGGCCACACCGCGTTGGTGCGCCCGACCCCACTAGACGCCGGTGACGGCTGGACGGCCGTCGAGCTACTGCAAGTCGCGGTAGCGCGAGCGCAAGCTGAAGTGGGCATGCGCGTACGCCACGAAGCTTGCGCCCTCTACTTACGGGCAGCGTTGCGCGGCTACGGCCCAGCAGCACGTAAACACAACGTCACGTTCACGACTGTGCCCACCGGAGTAACCGCAGTCGCACGCGGACAAGAACTGCCCTTCTGCTCCGATCCCTACGGCAAGACCGAGGGGCTGACGCTGGACCAAATCGTTCTGGTACTGGACCGCCTTCACCACGACTGGGTAGGCGCACCTGGCAACGCGCGCAGTGCTGTCCGTGCAGCAGCCGGGTGCTGTGTGCTCCGTAGGCGTGGAGCGAACCGATGAGTTGGCAGATCATAGCGAAGCACACAGTCGAGGTGTTGCTGCATGTCGCTGCTTGGTGGCTGTCAAACCAACACCAGGCGAATGTCGCTCAAAGCGCTGACACCACGCCAAAGCAGTCACAACCTCCACCAACTGCACCTAAGTAGCATCGTTACTGTTCGTAACAGCTAACTTTTCAAAAAAGTGGGCCAACGAACAAACCCTTAGGCAACGGGCATCACTCAGAGCCACTTACCCACAACCCTCAACCAAGGAGACACTTTTGCCACGCTTGTCCAAAGCGTTGCTGGACACACCGCCCACCATCCCGGCAGGCAAGCGCAAGCTCCGGGCTTTCCACCCGAGCGTGCGCGGGCTGTTTGCCGAGTTACGTCCAAGCGGCGTCGCGACGTTTTACCTCAAATACCGGGACGCCCGCGGCCGCACACGGGAGTTCAAAGTCGGTCGCTACGGCGACATCACTTGGGAGCAGGCCCTGCGCCGCGCCCAGGAGTTGCGCGCCAAGGTTACGCTCGGCGGCGACCCCGCGGCCGAGTTGGCTGGCTTGCGCGCTGTGCCGACCGTGAAAGAGTTTGTCGAAAACTCCTACCTGCCGTACGTCCGCGACCGGCTGCGCTCTTACAAGAACCTTAAGAGCATGGCCGACAAAAAGATCATCCCAGCCTTTGGCAACAAGGGCCTGGATGAAGTAACGCCCCAAGACGTCCAGACGTTCCGACGCGACCTAGCAGCAGAAGGCATGTCCAACGCTTACGTCAACCGCCACCTGACCTTGCTCCGCCGTATGTTTACGTTGGCCTGTGACTGGCAACTTCTCAACGGTCGCAACCCAGCGTCAAAACCAGGGCTACTACCGGAACGCCACCGCGAACTTTACCTCGACCATGCCCAGTTGCGCGCGTTGCTGGTGGCCCTAGGTAACGACCAAGACATCGTGGCCTCAGCACTCATCGCGTTCCTAGCCCTAACCGGCGCACGGCGCGGCGAAGCGATGCAAGCGCGCTGGGAACACATAGACCCGGACCGTGCCCAGTGGACCGTCCCGTTGTCTAAGTCAGGCCATGCCCGGCACATCCCTTTGTCAGACACTGCGCTGGAACTGTTAGGGCGCCTACCACGTGAAGCAGGCAACCCGTTTGTCTTTGTCGGTCGCAAAGATGGCACCCACATCACAGAAGTGCGTAGCGCGTGGGTCCGCGCAAAGACAGTGGCGGGCATCCCTCAAAATGTCCGCCTGCACGACCTGCGTCACAGCTTTGCTTCAACACTGGTCAACCGCGGCACGCCCTTGCTGGTCATCTGCAAAATCCTTGGGCACAGGCAACTAGCTACAACAACGCGCTACGCGCACTTGGACCAGGACAACCTTCTCGCCGCGGCTACCGCCGTCGGCAAGATCGCGCTCGGACAAGACGCGGACTGACTGGTCCGCGTCAAAGCCGCACGCGCATGAGCCCCAACCGGGGCTCTTTTTTTTAACCTCAAACAAAGGAGACAGCTATGTTGCCATCTAAGCGCAAACAACCAGACCTTTTTGACAACACCCCTCACGCGCCGCTGCACGAGGCGGTGGTTTCTACAAAGCTACTGACCACAGCCGAACCTATCCCCGCTGGCTTCGACGTGCTGCTTACACCTAAACAGTGCGCCGTGCTGGTTGGCGTGAGACCTAGCACCTTGCAGACGTGGCGGGCACTGGGTGCTGGACCGCGCTTCGTTAAGTTATCGCGGCGTACCGTCCGCTATCCCATGGCTGGGCTGATGGACTGGCTCAACGCTGCGGCGTGACACATTCCACAACTAATCACCGTGGCAGGTTACTGCATCTACGCTGCATTGAGCCAACGGACAGGAGCCGTTGGCTCAATGCTGGATGAGTTTGAAAAACTCACATCCTCGCGGTAAGGAAAACTCGACCAAATAAGTCTAGACCGCGCCGTGCCACGGAAACATCCACTCTCTCTATTGATGACAACTTCAGCAGCGCTTCTTCCATTTTGAGGTTATACTGGGGCCTAAAGCACCAACGGACACTTAAAGATGCTGGACAATCAATATTCTGGTGAAAATGCTGCGGGCCTTACTCAAGATAGGTTTGAGAAGATTTTATCCGCGCTTGGTCCTCCAGCAGCACGAGGGGATAAGTATGCAATCTACCGTGGAGATTGTACCGATGTGCTTGCGCAGATACCGCCTTCTAGCTTGGATCTTGTAGTCACTTCTCCACCCTACAATATCGGCAAAGAATACGAGCAAGTCCTTCATACAGACGAGTATCTATCGTGGTGTGAAAGTTGGATTGCTTTGACGCACCGCGCCATCTCGCCTAGTGGAGCGTTTTGGTTAAATCTTGGATATTTGGGATTAGCAGGACAGGGCAAGGCAGTTCCGATATCTTACTTGCTATGGAATCGAACGCCTTTTTTCTTGATTCAGGAAATTGTTTGGCACTATGGGGCGGGCGTAGCAGCGCGGACTTCTTTCTCGCCGCGGAACGAAAAGTTCCTTTGGTACGTGAAAGATCCAGAGCATTACGTGTTCAATCTCGACGATGTGCGCGATCCAAACGTCAAATATCCTAATCAAAAAAAGAACGGGAAACTCAAATGTAACCCGCTTGGAAAAAACCCCACTGATGTTTGGCAGTTCCCAAAGGTCACTTCAGGTCGGGATCGAAGTTCCAAAGAGCGCACTGCTCACCCTGCCCAGTTTCCGATCGCCGTTGTAGATCGGATTGTGCGGGCCTGTAGCAACACTGGTGATGTCGTCATCGACCCTTTCTTGGGCTCAGGCTCCCTAATTGAGGCTAGCCTTAAGAGCGGACGATACAGCATAGGCGTCGAGATTAACCGAGAGTATGTATCTCTGGCGAGGGAACGCATAACTAGATACCTGCAAGAGCAGGCACGCCTAGCAACACAGGGGCGTCTATTCTGAAGTGTATATAGTGATCAGTTTCCGCCGATCACTATCTGGCGACACCCGCGCTTGCTGTCCTGTTGCGGCTTTCTGACCAAGCCAGTCAGTGTGATCTAGCCAGCCGAATCTCACCTTGGTTATCTTTGGCGGATCGGCGCCAACGAACTTTGTGAAATTGACGGCCAGGTAATATCCATTCTTGCTTTTACCTTGCCCGGTTTGTTCTTGGGCATAGCTTCTGTTTCCAAATATCTGTGAGGCGTGGGACGAGGTCTTTATCTCAATAGAAAACTTTGAGTCAGGAACGTAGACTATGTCCTTGTCTCCCTTTGCTTTCTCAGGACGCCAAAGTTTCGGCTGACGATCCGCAAGCTCCAGTGGGATTAGTTCGTGTAAGAAAAATCCCATTATCTGCGGCTTTGGCTGGATATCTTTACCTATCGTGAGTTTGCCGCCGATCTTTGATTTTAGAATTGCCGACCAAGAAGTAAGGACAACATCCACCGCTTCCTCTGTGGAAAGCGGATGAGCTGCTATAAGTTCCTTTGTACAGGCTTCCCATTTTTCCGGGGCCAGCTTGGCATAAGGTGATTTTTCTGGCGCGGGCTTTGGAACGGCACACATACCAGCAGGCTATTGGTTCTGCTGCGTATTTCAAGCCCGACGAGCGAAACTATTAACTCACACGTCTTTGAAGGACTAGTTAGCTAGCGCTTGCTCCAACCGCGGGGCATATCGGGGGACACTGCATAAGCGGCGGCTCGAGGTTGTGGCTAAAGCCTTGGAGAAAATGGCGCACCCGAAGAGATTCGAACTCCTAGCCTTCTGATTCGTAGTCAGATGCTCTATCCAGTTGAGCTACGGGTGCGTGCCGTCTTTTTCAATCGTCGTGCGGGGCGGCCGGTTGACAAGCCAATAGCCGAGCTGTTGACCTGCCGCCGCGCTGACGGGTTTCCCTAAACGTGGAGAAGGAGCCGTATCGGCTCCTCAGTCCCATCCAGGGAGGTGTGGGGATACTCAGATTGCAGGACCGTTGCAAGCAAAACATGGAGAGGGGCCTGCCCGCGGTTCGGACCGCTAACCCCTTCCTAAGGTTGGCGAATACAATTGGGCAGTTTTGCTGAAATGCGCCTCATCTGGCAGAAATGGCGCTTATGCCTGTTGTTCAAGCAAAAAGCTTTGAGTAAAGTGATTCGAGGTGCCGCGTCGGGCCTGATTCCGGTGCGGACTCAAGCCTTTAGGGGTTTGATTCGGGGAAACCAAAACATCACGGTCTGGGCGCAAACCCAGAACCACGTGGATCGTGCCACGACAGGATTTGGGGCTCATGACGTTTGAACGGGTAGCGACTAACTTTCGCCGCGGTGCAGTTTTAGCGGCGCTGTTTGCTCTGGGGGGATGCTCGTTCGCAAGCGACGCTTTATTCCCTTCTTTTAACGAGACCCCGGAAAGCGCTGCCGCTGCCCCGCCGCCGCCCGCTGAATTTACGGCTGCGCCCGCACCGTCTCCGGTTGCTGCTGCGCCGATTACGGCTCCGCCGTCGAACGGGCGTGGATATAACGGCACCACCGTTGTCGGCTTGCGCGTGACGCAGTTCCGCAGTGAATACGAGCAGATCAAAAACAATGCTGGCGCCCGCAGCTCGCAATTTACCAACATTCGTGCGCAAACCGTGGCCAATGCCGGCGCTTATAACGCTGCTGTCGGTGTAATCCGCTCGCGCCTGCAAATCGGCACCACCCCGGGCAACCCGGAACTGCTGGCGCAATGGCAAGAAGCGCAAGCGCGCTTAACCGCCAGCGATACCGACTTGGCCAACATGAACCAATTATCGGCACAAGTTGCGGCTGATGCAGGCTCGGTTGCTTATCTGCTCGACAGCGTGCGCTCGGCCTTCACGCTCTCTGGTGCTGTGGATGAAGACCACCGTCAACTGCGCATGCTGGAAGACGAGATCGCGCAAACCAACATCACCATCGACCGTTTGCTGCAAAGCTTGAACGGGGATATCGCCCGCCAGCAACAATTCGTCACCAACGAGCGTAACAGCCTGGTGGAATTGGCAGCTGGTATCAACGTTGGCGGCATGTATCAGTCGGGTATTGCACGCAGCGCCTCGGCTGCCTCACCGGGTCGGACCGCGCCGGTACCGAGTAGCGCTAACTTTGCGGACCGCAAGCCGCTGGTTGTGATCCGTTTCGACAAAGCCGATGTGGCCTATGAACCGGCGCTATACCAAGCTTTGAGCCGCGCTCTGGAGCGTCGCCCGGATGCCGTATTTGACTTGGTTGCGGTGTCGTCCAGCAACGCCAGTTCAGCTGCGGCCCGCCGCAATGCGGAAGGCGTGATGCGGTCGATGACGAATATGGGCTTGCCGCCGGATCGCGTGGTCATGGCCACCATGAGCAGCGGGACAGCTACCAGCCCAGAAGTGCACGTTTACGTCCGTTAAAACGTCAAATAACGGCGAACAGATTAAGGGCGTTACGTCGAACCGGCGTAACGCCCTTTCTATTTATATCGCCAGATTATCAATGAGACGGGCACGCCCCAGATAAGCAGCCGCAAACACGCGGCCACCTGATTCGCCTGGATTAAGTTGCGCCAACGTCGTTCCATTGCGCGCATCGATATAGTCAATCGAACGGAAGCCCGCTTTCAGTACGTCATTCTTTGCCTGAGCCGTCGTCGCCAATGGATCCCCGCCCGCCGCAATACTTTGAGCAGCCTTCGTAAGTGCCGCATATAAAGCGGGGGCGATTTTGCGTTCTTCTGGCGTTAAGTACGCATTGCGCGACGACATCGCCAAGCCATCTGCTTCACGTACAGTCGGCACACCTTCAATAGAGACCGGAATATTCAAATCTGTTGCAAAGCGCTTAATGACGGCTAGCTGCTGGAAATCTTTTTCACCAAACAGCGCCATATCGGGAAGTGCTTGAAGCAAAAGTTTCGTCACCACCGTTGCCACGCCCTCGAAGTGTCCCGGACGGAATGGGCCGCATAAGACATCGGTCAGTCCACTGACTGTGACCTTTGTAGCAAAGCCAGGTGGGTACATTACATCTGGCGTGGGGGCAAACAGCGCATTCACGCCCGCAGGCTCCAGGAGCGCGACATCTTGTGCTTCCTGGCGGGGGTATGCTGCAAAATCCTCGTTGGGGCCAAACTGCGTTGGGTTGACGAAGATGGTTGCGATTACACGGTCGGCTTTGGTCTTGGCTGTTTCCATCAATCGAATATGGCCACGGTGAAGTGCCCCCATGGTCGGCACCAGTGCCACAGACTGCTCGGCCGCGCGCCATGCCTTAACCAACGCGCGCAATGCGGCAACATCGCGCACAACAACAAATGAGTCTTGCGAGGCCATCGGGATTACTTTTTCGGTTTAGCAGTTACAGTATGCTCGGTGCCCGGAAAGCGGCGCGCGCGTACGTCGGCGGCATATGTTTGAACCGCTTTTGTGACCTGTTCGCCCAGCTGGGCATAACGCTTCACAAATTTTGGCGTGAAGTCGCTGAACAGGCCTAGCAAATCTTCCGCCACCAACACCTGACCATCGCACGCGGGCGAGGCCCCGATACCGATAGTGGGAATAGCGATGTTTTCGGTAATGGCGCGCGCCAAAGGTTCCAGCGTGCCTTCAATCACGACGGAGAAAGCCCCCGCGTCAGCGACAGCCTGTGCGTCGGCTGCGATGTCATCAGCTTCAGATGTTGAGCGGCCGCGTGTGCGATAGCCCCCAAATTGGTTGACCGATTGCGGCGTTAAACCCACATGTGCCATCACGGGAATCCCGCGCGCGGTGAGAAAGCGAATGGTCTCGACCATCTCGCGTCCACCTTCCAGCTTCACGGCCGCACACCCCGTTTCCGACAACACGCGTGCACATGCCTTAAAAGCATCGGCTGGTGAGGCTTGGTAGCTTCCAAACGGCATATCAACCACGACGCACGCATGCTTCGAGCCCCGCATAACTGCAGCACCATGGTTGATCATCATGTCCAGCGTCACTTGCAGCGTGCTGTCAAAGCCATACAGCACCATGCCGAGCGAATCGCCGACTAATAACAAATCAACCGCCTCGTCCATGAAGCCTGCCATGGGTGCCGTGTACGCCGTCACGCACACAATGGGCTCAGCCCCCTTGCGCGCTGAAATATCGCGCACAGTGAGGCGTTGAGATTTGCCAGTCTTAGTGCTCATTCATGAGAATCCTGTTCTGCGCGGGCTTAGGACCGCGAGCGGTACAGCCACAGCACAACACCGATGGCGACCAGTAAAAAGACAACCCCAAGGGCGGTATTCATATCGACTCTTCCTTCATCCGCCTAACTGACGGGCAGGCGAACGGCAAAAACAGTTCCAGCAGGCGATGTAGACCTCAACGCGATATCGCCGCCCTGCACGCGCAGAGCTTCACGCGCAATCGGCAACCCTAAACCAGTGCCGCCTGATTTAGCCGAACCCGCGAACGGAACAAAGAGATGATCTTTCGCGCGTTTGGCCATCCCCGGGCCATTGTCGCTGACCACGACAATATGATCAGCCCCTTCTTTCGCGTGCGAGATTCGGACTTCTTTGGCCGAAGCTTCACCAGCGTTACGAATAACATTCTCAAAAGCACGGTGCATAAGTTCGGAGTCCGCGAAAAACACGACATCCTCAGGCAGATCAATAACGATATCCGTTTTAGGCAAAGTGGATTGAAGCGCAGCCCTTACTTCTGTCAGCACGTCACGTAATGACAGTTTTTGTTTGTGCGCAGCAGGCAAGTCTTCTTTGGCGAAGCGAATGGTACTGGTCGATAGACGCACAGCGCGGTCAATGGCCCGTACAATCCCAGACGTAATCACTTTGACATCGGGATCAACGTTTGGCGCATTTTCCAGCCGGTCTGATTCCAACTGCGCTGTCGCCAAAATATTTTTTAAGTCATGCGAGATTTTGGTTACAGCCGCTCCTAATCCAGCCAGTCGTTCTTTTTCCAACAGCGATGCGCGCAGACGCATCTGCATATCAGCCAAGGCTTGCTCGGCGGTACCCACCTCATCGCTGCGATCTTCGGGCACAATCACGCGGCGCGGGTCTTCAGGGTCTTGCTGAAAACCCGTCATGTTCGCCGTAAGACGCTGCAAAGGGCGAACCGTCAGCCACTGCACGGTGAAATACACTAATGCAGCTGCCGTAATTGAGATGAACACGCTCAGCGTGATGATTCGGCGCAAGTAATTCCACAGCGCATCAGCCAAGGGGGCCTCTTCTAATACCACTTCAACGATCACTCGCGGATCGGACTGGCTTAGGCCCGTTACACCCATCACGGTTGGGTTTTTTGTGAACATCGTATGCAAGGTGTCGACCACCAGCATGAACGGTGTGTCCTCGCGCAAATCCGAAAGCTTAGGGATGGTCGGCGGCATACGCGGACCCAAAGTGCGGGGCGCCATATTGGGTCTTAGAATCGTCAATCCCAGCATCCCAGCCTGGTCCAACAATCTGTCACGCAAGGTCGGATCGATCCGTCCCGAGACCGGCTGTCCTGGGACTGCCTCCAGGGCCGAAATGATCAGGTGCGCAGCATCGATCTTTTCTTCCAGGTAATTGACCCGGAAACGGGCCAAAGACGGGGCTAGAAACAAGGCCTCGGCCAGCATGACGAAGATGACGGTCAGCACCAAAAGCCGGCCTGACAGGCCAAACCGCCGCCCCAAACCACGGTCCCGCTCTTGGGCTGGGGCCGTAGCAGAGCCTGAGGGGCTAAGATTTGAGGCAACTTCTTTAGTGGCAAGGTCCATAAGTATCACCTTAGCAGGTCGAGAGGGTGAAAACCCCGCTAAATGGCTAAAAAGAGCCAGTTTTTGCCCTGTTCACGTGGTTTTGGCCTGACTCCTGAATTGACTCACAGGTTTGACCCCCGTATACACCCCCCAGCTTATGCTAGGACGCTCTGCCAGACTGGTAGGGTGTTCTTTTTTTTCTGATTTGCGGAGTTTTCAACGTGAAACGCACGTATCAACCAAGCAAGCTGGTGCGTAAACGTCGTCACGGCTTCCGTTCCCGTATGGCAACAGTTGGCGGCCGCAAGGTCCTCGCCAGCCGCCGTTCTAAGGGCCGGAAACGCCTGTCGGCCTAACACCCGCCGGCTGCCGCCGGGAGCTAATGCCATGGGCAGAGCCTGGCGCTGTCTTCAAGATCGCAGTGACTTCCTCAGAGCCGCCGGAAATGGCGTGCGCAAAGGAACTCCTGCGTTTTTGATTCAGGCTGTCTCACCCGCCGTTACAGACGACGGTGAGCCCAAATCCACATCGTTGCGCGTGGGCTTTACCGCTACCCGCAAACTGGGAAACGCTGTGATTCGCAACCGCGCCAAACGCCGCTTGCGGGCCGCTGCAGACGTTGCTTTGGCGGATATGGCCACGACACCAGCTGATCTCGTTTTAATTGCGCGCCCCGATGCATTGTCGCGCACCTTTACCCATATAATCGATGATCTGCGCCGCGCAGCCGAGCACGTGATACGCCAGATCACCGCCAAAACACCGGGTAAAGCGACCTCATGATCTCGCGCACCAAAATTTCAGTAGGCATTGGTTTTATTTTACGAGCTTTGATCAAAGTTTATCAGTGGACGCTCTCAGCCCTGATTGGCCGCACCTGCCGCTTTGAACCTTCATGCTCAAACTACGCATCTGAGGCTATTTTGAAGCACGGCCCCGCCAAAGGTTCATGGCTTGGTTTGAAACGCATAGCCCGCTGCCATCCGTGGGGTGATTCAGGCTACGACCCAGTTCCTGATGGGCTAACCCCGGATACACAAACAAGCAAAACCTGCTCTCACAAAAATTGTTTGACCTCTAACGCACATACACACGCTCATGTCTGATCAAAAAAACATCCTCGTTGCTATCGTGCTGTCGGCGATCATCCTGATCGGCTGGGAGTTCTTCTTTGCCCCCAAGGCGCCTCCTAAATTGGCAGAAACACCTGCAGCTGCTGCACCAGCAGCAGCGCCCAATGCACCGACCACAGAGTCTGGCGCAGCCCCTGTGGCAACGCCCGCAACGGCCGTTCCTGAAACAGCCGCTGCACCGGCGGTCGAAAGCCCGCGCGTGAGCATCGAAACGGCCAAAGTAAAAGGCTCACTCTCGCTGGCTGGTGTACGCTTTGATGACGTGACCCTGCTGAAGTATCGCGAGACATTGGACGCCAATAGCCCGCCGATTGATCTTTTGTCGCCGATGAGCGCAACAAAGCCCTACTTCGTCGAAATGGGTTGGCTCGCGAGCGATTCGGCAACCAAAGTGCCGAATGCTTCAACCGTTTGGTCCGTCGAAAACCCTTCCGCACCTTTAACAGAAACCACCCCTGCTGTTTTGACCTGGGATAACGGCGCTGGGTTGCGCTTCACCAAGAAAATCAGCATTGATGCCAACTACATGTTCACAATTGAACAGACAGTAGAAAACGCCGGCGCCGCCTCTGTGACCATGTATCCGTACGGCTTGGTCGCCCGCATGGATACGCCTGCGACTGCAGGCTTTTTCATTCTGCATGAAGGGCCCTTGGGCGTGATGAACAACACGCTAAAGGAAGTGAAGTACAAGGACCTTCAAAAAGAACCTCGCCAAGTGGAGCAATCGACCGGGGGCTGGATCGGCTTCACCGACAAATACTGGCTGACGGCGTTGGCCTTTGACCCGGCACTGCGTATTGATGCGACCTTTAACCACAGCACCGTAAATGGCCGCGACCGTTACCAAACCGATTTGCGCGGAGAAGCAATTACACTGGCCGCGGGCGAAACCAAGACTGTGAAGTCCTTTATGTTCGCGGGCGCGAAAGAGGTGCAATTGTTGGATGCCTACACAGAGAAGTTGGGCATTCCGCGGTTCGACTTGGCCGTGGACTTTGGCTGGTTCTATTTCCTGACCAAGCCATTCTTCTACATTCTGGAATGGTTCAAAGGCATTTTGGGCAACTTTGGTTTGGCGATTCTGGCTTTCACCGTTGTCTTGCGCGGTTTGATGTTCCCACTGGCGAACAAGCAATTCGCAGCAATGAACAAGTTGAAGAAGCTGCAGCCGGAAATGCAGAAACTTCAGGCGAAATATGCTGACGATCGCGTGAAATTGAATCAGGCTATGATGGATCTTTATAAGAAAGAGAAAGCCAACCCGTTAGCGGGTTGCTTGCCAATCTTGATCCAAATCCCTGTGTTCTTCGCGCTTTATAAAGTGTTGTTCGTCAGCATCGAAATGCGACACGCGCCCTTCTATGGCTGGATTCATGACTTGTCGGCCATGGACCCGACCAACGTCTTTACGCTGTTTGGCCTGATCCCCATCACGATGCCAAGCTTCCTGCATATTGGTATCTGGCCGCTGATCATGGGGGTGACCATGTGGCTGCAACAAAAACTGAACCCGCAACCAGCCGATCCGATCCAAGCGAAGGTGTTCATGATCTTCCCATTCGTGTTCACCTACATGCTCGCGTCGTTCCCGGCTGGTCTGGTGATCTATTGGGCGTGGAGCAACACCTTAGGGATTATCCAGCAATGGGTCATCACACGCGGAAACAAGACGGCCTAAAAGGTAATATATTTCCAAGTGAGCAACCCCGCCGAATCTTCACCGCTGTTTAAGCCAGACGCCTTGGCGGCAGGCCATCACCTGTTTACGCGCCCAGTGAGCTTTGTCACTGGCGCCTTGGCCGAGCAATACTTGCCACCAACCAATTTGCCGGAAGTAGCCTTTGCTGGGCGTTCAAACGTCGGCAAATCAAGTCTGATCAACGCACTGGTCAACCACCGCCAATTGGCGCGCGCTTCCAGCACACCGGGCCGCACTCAAGAAATCAACTTCTTCAACTTAGGCGAGCGCCTGATGATGGTGGATCTGCCGGGCTACGGATTCGCACAAGCTCCACGCGATAAAGCCGAAGTATGGTCAGTGTTCATCCGCCGCTACCTGAAGGGGCGCCCTCAACTGCGTCGGGCCCTGATTCTGATCGATAGCCGCCACGGGGTGAAAACCTTGGATGAAGACATCATGAAAATGATGGACGAGTCGGCTATGAATTACCAAATCGTGTTGACCAAAACCGACAAAATCAAGCCAGCCGAGGTAGAGCGTTGCTTGGAGTCAGTGGCAGAAATCGCCTCAAAACATACGGCTGCGCACCCTTTGATCTTACCGACCAGTTCCAGCGATGGAGCCGGTTTGGCAGACTTGAAAGCCGCCTTGTCAGAACTGGCCTTGCCAGAGTAGGTGTAGCGCGCCTGAGAGTCGGGGATGCCCGGCTTAGGAGCGCACCCGACCTTATTTTGAGCCGGAGACGAAGACAGACATGAGCGGTGAGACGCCCACCTCCCAAGACGCCACATCTCAAGACAATTGGCTTGCAAAAGCAGGTGTTCTGGCCGATGCGCTGCCGTTCATGCGCGAACACGCCGGAGAGACAGTTGTGGTGAAATACGGCGGTCACGCCATGGGTGACGACAAAGTCGCCGAGAATTTCGCGCGTGACATCGTACTCTTAAAACAAGTGGGCATTAACCCCATTGTCGTTCACGGCGGCGGCCCCCAAATCGGCGCCATGCTGGAACGTTTAAAAATCAAGAGCTCGTTCATCGACGGCTTACGCGTCACCGACGCAGATACCGTCGACATCGTGGAAATGGTGCTCTGCGGCTCCATCAACAAGCAAATCGTCAGCGCCATTAACCGCGCTGGTGGCTTTGCAGTGGGGATGTCGGGCAAAGACGGCAACCTGATCCGCGCAGAGAAAGTGCGCCGCACGAAGCGCGACCCAGGCTCGAATATCGAGAAAATTCTCGACCTCGGTTACGTGGGCGAACCGAAAGAAATTAATCCACACATTCTCGACACCTTTGAGAAGTCCGACATCATTCCCGTCATCGCGCCCATTGGCGTTGGCCCGAATGGTGAAACGTTCAACATCAACGCCGACACAGCCGCCGGCGCAGTTGCCGGTGCTGTTGGCGCAACGCGCTTGCTGATGCTGACGGATGTCGCAGGCGTATTAGACGACACTAGCCGTCTCATCAAAGAAATGACGGTTGAGCGTGCCAAGACGCTTATTCAAGCCGGTACAATTTCGGGCGGTATGATTCCAAAAGTAGAAACCTGTCTGGAAGCTGTAGCCTTGGGTGTTGAAGCCGCCGTCATCCTCGATGGTCGTGTACCCCACGCAGTACTGCTGGAGCTTTTCACACCCTCGGGCGCAGGCACGCTCATCAAAAAGCGATAATGGCGAAGATCGAAAACCCACCTCGCACGCGGCAAGTATTTGAGACCTGGATTTTCGATCTCGACAATACGCTTTACCGCGCAGCGACGCGTGTATTCGATCAAATTGACGTCCGCATGAAAGCTTTTATTTGCCGTGAACTAGGCTTAACTCCGGACGATGCTTTCAAATTGCAAAAACAATATTTCCACGCACATGGCACTACGTTGCGTGGGCTGATGCTCAATCACGGCACCGACCCAGAAACGTTCCTGGATTTTGTACACGACATTGATCACTCCGTTTTAGAAGCTGATGCACGATTGGGGACAGCTATTGCGTCCTTGCCAGGACGTAAAATCGTTTTTACCAACGGTACGCGCTATCACGCTGAACGCACAGTCGAGCGGCTAGGCATCGGGCATTTATTCGAAGATATTTTTGATATCCGGGCGGGCAATTATGTCCCAAAACCCGCGCGCGAGCCTTATGACGCGCTCGTCTCAGCGCACAAGATTGATCCTAAGCTTGCGATCATGTTTGAAGACTCGACCGCAAACTTACTTATTCCAGCCGAACTCGGCATGACAACAGTTTGGGTTAAACACGACACAACGATGCATCGGCAGATTGACCCAGATCACTGCCATCATGTGACGGACGATCTTAGCGCTTGGCTGGAAGAATTCGTAAGTCCAACAACTAAGCACCGGGACGGCGCGCGTTAGAAAATTCAGTCGCAGCTTGTTTAGCTGCGTCCTTGAACATATTAAGTTGCCATTCCATCTCAGCTTCGGTTGCATCAAACCAACCATCACTTCTTGGCTTAATGACCTGACTAGGCATGACGCGCGCGACTTTAAGCTGCAATAGCTCTGCTTGATCAGCCGTGAAGTCACCAGCCCAAGCGACTGCTAACATGCCTTTAGCGCTTGATGAGCGGACAACTTCTGCGACTGTCTCGACCGATAAGTTTGCCCTTGCCGCCAAGGCTGCAATGGCTACAGTTGAAACCCCATCCTGTGCAATCTTCATGATAGATGCGGGCGTCAGTTTGCCAGCTTGCATGAGATCAGCCGCGCGCGCAGAGGCGATTTTGAGTGCTGCCGGATCTAACGCCGCCGCCAGTGGGTCTGGTGTAAACGACGGTGTGTCTTGGCTAAGCTTTTGTCTAACGATGAGGCCCAGAGCAGACGTGGTCGCCGCATCTAAATCCTGACGGGCTGCGAGTTTTTGCAGTAAGGCTTCGGCTACAAACCCAGCAATACGCAACGCCGCACGGCCGGGCAATTGGCGCCGGTGGACCAATGGTTCGTGCCAAGAGGGATAAACGGGTGCGGCATCAATTATCGCATCCAAAGTTGCTTCACGGATTTGAGCGCTTTGGTTGTTCAACAGTGCCGTGATGGCATCGACATCAGCAGTACCGACAATGGCGTTCGATACCTCTTCACCAACATTAATGCGCTTCGAAATCGCCACCAAAGATGCAGTGAGCGGACTGCTTTGAATGATGTCGAGTAAATCTTCATCTGTCAGAACCGGTGAAAATTCCAGAATCGGAGCTGCGACGGAAACTTCCGGGTCACGCGCTAACTGCAGAACGATATCACGCGGCGCATCAGGCAGATATTTGAGCGAGTCAGATAATACGCGTCGCACGCGCGGCAACTGATCACGCACCAACAGGGCCAAGACCTGATGAACCGTGCGCCAAGCCTTATCCGCATCAGCTTTATCAAAGCCCGGTATAATTTTGCCCAAGCGCGCTGCAAGGTCGGCGCGCACATCGCCATCGGCGTCGTTTGCAAGGATCAGTGATGCTTTTTCCGGCGCCTTACTATTGGCCGCAATAATCCGCCGCACGGAGGAGTCTGCATCTCGAGCAAGAAAGAATAGAATTTCAGGCTCAAGATCATCACGCTGTGCCAGGGCGCGGCGCACATCCACATCAGGGTGATCCAGCAAATCACGCGCTTGTTCATACGTGATTTTGTGTCCAGGCAAGCCTAGCAAATGAATCAAACGAGCTTTTGCGGGGCTCATGACTGCGGCTCTGCAGGATCTGCGACGATAAAGTGGCCCTTACCTCCACGTTTGGCCTGATACATGGCTTGATCGGCGCGAGCCATAAGTTGATCAACTGTCTCATTTGCGCTGGGCTGCCAAACTGCCAAACCGATAGACATCCCGACTGGGCGCGTTGGCGAGCCTGAGTACGCTGCGAGTGCCTTGCTACGCTCTAAGATTTGACGACCGCGCATTTCACCGGCTGACTGGTCAGCACTGACCAACCAAATTGCAAATTCATCGCCTCCCAACCGGGCTACGACGTCAGTCGGACGGGTTGTTTGCAAAAGAATATCACGCACACGCACCAGCAGCTCATCGCCAGCTTGGTGGCCACGCACGTCATTCACCTGCTTAAAGTTATCTAAATCCACGTACATCAGAACTGAAGAGCCTGTATCGGGGCGCAAGCGCGAAAGATGTCTGGTTAAAGCTTCAAGGAACGCTCCGCGATTCAGCAAACCCGTCAGCGCGTCAGTACGCGAGATTCGTAAAATATGTTCGTGATGTTCCAGTTGCTCAATCGTCACGCCAATTTGGTTAGCGATATCGGCGATCAGCAAACGATCATCGTCACTCCAAGGGCCGCGATTAATATCACGCCACAGCACGACAACACCATTTGTGGCGCCTTGAAAGCGCGCAGGCGCTGCTAACACCTGCCAGTTTTCGCGTAAAATTTCTGCAGCTCCAGCCCCACCTGAAAACAGCGATAGAATATCAGTCGCATCAGGAGGAGTTACATCACCATATCTTGCCGCTAAGACGTATTCGTTTTTGCCGTCCAAAGCTGCGGGCGTTGCATAGGAATTTGTAGCACGGAACACTTGGCTGTAATCGGCGCCCAAGCCTTTAGCAAGCACTTCGGCGGCAACAGCCAGCATCGCTTCCGGATTCACTTCATCACGGAAAGCCCGTACGATGCGTGTGAGAACACGTTCGCGATTATTCACCCGAACGAGTGCAGCTTCACGCTCGCGCAACTCCGACACATCACGGCAAACCCCGCGTGCTCCGCGCCACACCCCCTCTACGTCAATCAGTGGCAATGCGCTGATCACCATGCAAGCGGCATGACCATCGCGATGCGTCACCCAAACTTCGTGATGTTCCAGGCGTTCACGTGTGAGGAAAGGATTATCCCCGGCTGATTCAGCTGCGATTAAGTCATCGGGATTTAATGCGAGCAAATCATCAACCGTATAGCCTAAGGCGCCATGCGGCGTGACATATGCAAAACGACCATCAGCCGATGTTTCCCACGTGAAGTCGCTGGAGATTTCGACAAAGTCACGATAGCGCCGACGGCTATCTACCAACGTGCGGCGCAGGCTGTAATCGAGGGTCAGATCGCGCACGAAGCAAAATGCAGAGCTGCGCCCGCTGACGGGAACCAAGGTAATTTGCAGATGTTGAACCTGAGAGCCTTCACCGACATCGACCAAATCAACGATCGCCCGCTCTTGTTCCACCGCTGTTGCGGCAAGACCAGCAATCTTGCTGCGATCATACGCAGCTAAGCGTTTTTCAAGCTGCACGGCGAGAGCATTGAGGGGTACGAATACGCCATCGCTGGCGATTTCAAGAACCGCTTCCTCGTGGCGTTGAAGGGCCGCCCGCGACAACGAGGCCGCATCGGCAGGTAACCCCAACGTAGCTTCGCTTTCGGCGGAGGTCACGTTGCTGACCATGGCAAAATTCTTTTGTCTCCCAATATCTTAGGTATGCCCCGAGCGTCGTTTTGAGTCAAAAATTTTCCTAAGATATTTGCGTATCAATTTGTATTTTACGTGCCCATCGTTGACACGCGACCATGTGCCGGTATGTTGCCCCGACTTTTGCATCACACTTGGACAAGCGACGAAAAGAATATGGATATCAATAGTTTGGAGAAGTCCGTTGAATCGGCATGGGACGCGCGCGACGGCTTGAGCACCAAAAGCCAAGGTAAAGAACGCGAAGTCGTGACTGAGGCCCTCAACCTATTGGATAGCGGCAAGGCTCGGGTTGCCGAAAAGCGTGATGGTAAGTGGGTCGTGAATCAGTGGCTGAAGAAGGCGGTGCTGCTGTCGTTTCGTCTGAATGACAACACCATCATGCCAGGCCCTGGTGGCTCAAACTGGTTCGACAAAGTGCCATCAAAGTTTTCGAACTGGACAGATGCGCAGTTCCGCGATGCCGGTTTCCGCGCGGTTCCCGGTGCCGTTGCGCGTCACTCGGCCTTTATCGGCAAAGGTGTTGTGTTAATGCCGAGCTTTGTGAACGTTGGCGCATATGTTGATAGTGGCGTCATGGTCGATACCTGGGCCACCGTCGGCAGCTGCGCGCAAATCGGTAAGAATGTTCACCTTTCCGGTGGCGTTGGCATCGGTGGCGTGTTGGAGCCCCTGCAAGCTGGCCCCGTGATCATCGAAGACAATTGCTTCATCGGTGCGCGCTCAGAAGTCGTCGAAGGCGTTATCGTTGAAGAAGGTGCGGTATTGGCGATGGGCGTGTTCATTAGCTCGACCACTAAGATCATCGACCGTGCTACAGGCGAGATTTTTGTTGGCCGCGTCCCCTCGAACTCTGTTGTTGTGCCGGGGACATTGCCAGGCAAAGCCTTGCCAGACGGCTCGCCGGGTCCGGGCTTATCATGCGCCGTGATTGTGAAGCGCGTGGATGCCCAAACCCGCGCCAAGACATCTATCAACGAATTGTTGCGCGATTGACCAACACGACCTCTTCTTTAGCTTTGGATTTATCTCGGGCGTTAATACAACGCCCGAGCGTGACCCCGCTTGATGAAGGGGCAATGGATGTGTTGCAAGTCGAACTGACGAAGTTGGGCTTCACCTGTCATCGCTTGGTGTTTGATGACGAAGGCGCGCCGCCAATCGAGAATTTGTATGCGCGTTATGGCACCACCTCACCTAATTTTTGTTTTGCGGGCCACACGGATGTTGTGCCTGTGGGCAATGGTTGGACCACAGAGCCGTTCAAAGCTGATGTGATTGACGGCTACCTTTATGGGCGCGGCGCATCAGACATGAAGTGCGCTATTGCTGCTTTTACGGCAGCAACTGCACAGTTCATTGCTGACAATAAGGATTTCAAAGGCTCCATTAGCTTCCTTATTACCGGCGACGAAGAAGGCGATGCTATTAACGGCACCAAAAAAGTGCTCGATTGGTTGAAGGCGCGTGGAGAGACCATTGATCTCTGCGTCGTTGGTGAGCCCACGAGCCAAACAAAGCTCGGCGATATGGCTAAGATTGGCCGTCGCGGCAGTTTAACGGCGAAACTGACAGTGTATGGCACGCAAGGGCACTCTGCGTACCCGCATCTCGCGGACAATCCGATTCCGCGCATGATGAAGATGCTAGGCGCTTTGATTGAAAAGCCATTGGACAATGGATCAGACCATTTTCAGGCCTCGACACTTGCGCTGACGACATTCGATGTCGGTAACGCGGCCTCTAACGTTATTCCTGCGGAAGCACGCGCGGCCTTTAACATCCGCTTCAATGACCTGCATACCGGAGCCAAGCTTCAACAGTGGCTCAAAGAAACTCTGGATGCCGCGGCCGATGGCAGCCATTACGATTTAAAGACACGCATCTCGGGTGAGTCATTTCTGACTCCTCCGGGCCAGTTGAGCGAATTGATCACGCAGGCAGTGAAAGACATCACGGGACGCACACCAGAGCTATCGACTACGGGCGGCACATCGGACGCGCGCTTTATCAAAAACGCCTGCCCTGTTGTGGAGTTCGGGCTCGTGGGTCAAACGATGCATAAAGCTGATGAGCGTTGTGCTGTTGCAGACCTTGAAGCCATCACTGCCATTTACAAGCGCATGCTCGAGCGCTTCTTTGTAAAATCATGATTGATGCTGCCCGCCTTGCGCAGGTTGTTTACGGGCTGCGCCTGATCCTGCGCGTGGAACCAGCTGGTTTACAATTCTTTGAACGCACTTATGACGGCTTTGTGCGGTCTTTCTTTCCGGCCATTCTGCTCGCCCCACTGCACATTCTCCACAGCGCGCTGACCTATGATGCGATGGAAAAAAAACCGGAGTTGTTATCGTACGGGATTATTGAAATTCTGAGCTATGTCCTCACATGGACATTGTTTCCCTTTGTGATGATGTATGTCACACAGTTGCTCGGAAAGCCCAACCGCTTCTTTGATTATATGGTGCCATACAACTGGTTGCAGTTAATCGTGGGGCTCGTTGTATTGCCGCTGACACTGCTGGTGGATTTGCGACTGATGGGAGCAGATGGCGCAGCGTTCTTTAACCTTATCATCCTTGGCTTATTCTTAACCTACGGCACGTTTCTAGCGCGTGCGGCACTCACTGTTGTCACCTCTACAGCCTTTGGCATTGTGATCTTAGATATCTTGCTCAACCTTTTGAGCAACGAAATCATAGACAAGATTCAGTAACGTCCACCGGGTATTTTACTGATACGAGATATAAACCGCACGCAGGAGCGGTTTGACCTGCTTTCGAACGATCACGCGCCTCAAGCGCTGCCGCAACATCACTTCGCGTCCACTTACCCTCACCGCAGAGCTTTAAAGTGCCGATGATGTTGCGTACCTGGTGGTGCAGGAACGATCGGGCACGCACGCGCATGATGATATCGCTGGCTTCGCGTGTGACAGAGATTTCGTCGATACTGCGGATTGGCGAATCCGCCTGGCATTCGGTCGCACGAAAGCTTGTAAAATCATGCTTACCAATTAACGCCTGCGCGCCATCGTGCATAGCCTCTGCGCTTAAAGGATAGGGAATCGCCCAGGCGCGATTACGCTCAAGCGCCAACGGCGCACGGCGATTAATAATCCGATATTCATACGCACGCTCAATGGCAGAAAATCGTGCGTGAAAATCTTCCGTCACCCGCTCTGCGCTAACAATAGCGATCGGGTGAGGACGTAAGTGCGCATTCAAAGCATTGGCAACGACTTCCGGTCGGTCATCGCGCGGAATGTCGGCGTGTGCGACTTGGCCTGTTGCATGCACACCAGCATCGGTGCGGCCTGCGACGAACAATGTGATGTCAGTTTGGCAGTAGGCTTTGAACGCAGCCTCAATGGCACCCTGAACTGACGGGCCATTGTCTTGCCGCTGCCAGCCAACATAATCCGTGCCGTCATACTCAATGGTCAGTTTATAGCGCGGCATTAAACGACAACGCCGAATTGCTTGCGAATTTGCCGCGTCGACAAGCCGCTGGCGTCCAGCCATTCCTCAGCCAACATCGCCCAACGCTCGTGATCGCGCCATACGCCATCGATTTGCAAGAATGCAGGCGAGAAACCTTCTTTACGAAATCCCAACCGCCGGACAAGAGCCAGAGAGGCTTCATTGTTCGGCTGAACGTTCGCTTCCAAACGATGCAGACGTAACGTCGTGAACGCATAATCCAAAACAAGCGCCAGAGCTTCGGACATATAGCCACGGCGGGAATAATCAGCGCCGATGTAATAACCCAAGGACGCTGATCTGAAGCCACCGAAAATCGGATCGTTGATGTTGATCACACCCAGCAACTGGTTGTCTTCAATGCGTCCAATCAAAAAGCCGTAAGCACGGCCTTCGGCGACACGGTCCAAATAACCTCGGTAGCGGCGTTGCTCTGTGGCTGGAAAAACCCACGGCTGATGAAACGATACACTGCCTTGTGTCATGGCCAGGAAGTCGTCCTGGCAGTCGCGTGACGGCTCGAACAGATAAACCGTATCGCCTTTGGCTAACGTTTTGCGGCGCCCAAACATGAGTGGATCGACCTAAACCAGATGCCCAACCAGATCCCTCGAATTTACGCGAGGCTGGTTCCCTTGGGCAATGTGAAGCCACGTAAAAAATCGGCCAATGACACAACAGCGCGGCCCGCGCGCTGCACCATAACCGGCTGAACGGCTCCGCTCAGGCAAGCAATAGTAAAGGCATCGTCTAGGGCTATGCCCGGCTGCCCCTGGCCGGGAACGGCTTTGGCTTTGAGAATCTTCAAGCGCTCGCCCTTTACCTCAAGCCATGCGCCCGGAAATGGCGACAAACCGTGAATGTGGCGCACCACATCTTCGGACGGGCGACCAAAATCAATTTTCGCTTCAGCTTTATCAATTTTGGCGGCGTACGTAACACCTTCTGCGGGCTGCTTCTGAGGCTTCAGCATCTCCAGCTTCGCCAGCGCCTCGACAATCAAATCACCACCGACAATGGCCAATTCATCGTGCAAGCTTTGGGCGGTCGTCTCTGGCGTAATGGCGACCTTACGCATCAACAGCATGTCGCCGGTATCAAGGCCCACATCCATCTGCATGATCGTGACGCCCGTTTCGGCATCGCCGGCCATGATGGCGCGCTGAATAGGGGCTGCACCACGCCAGCGCGGCAGCAACGATGCGTGAATGTTGATACAGCCATACTTCGGCGCATCCAAAATCGCTTTGGGTAAAATCAATCCGTAAGCGGCGACCACAGCCACATCAGCATTTAAGGCTGCAAACTCAGCTTGGGCTTCCGGTGACTTGAGTGACTTCGGAGAGCGAACTGGAATGTTGTGCGCTTCAGCCCACACTTGTACCGGTGACGGTCGATCAGCTTGTCCACGGCCTGCAGGACGTGGGGGCTGCGTATAAACGCACACAATCTCATGAACAGGCGCGAGCTTAGAAAGGGCCGCGACAGAAAACTCAGGCGTACCCATAAACACAACGCGCATGGATGAGTTCCGGCGGTTACGCCGTCTCCATGGCCGTACGGCGTGTGCCGAACTTCTTTTGCTTGGTCAGACGACGCATGATCATACTGCGCTTCAAGCTTGAGATATGATCGACAAATAACACGCCTTCTAAGTGATCCAGTTCGTGCTGGATAATCACCGACAACAAACCATCAGCTTCTAATTCTTGCGGCTTGTTATTTTCATCGATGTACTTCACCCGAATTTTGTCTGGGCGCTCGACGTTGTCGTACTCTTGCGGCAGCGACAAGCAGCCCTCTTCGTGCACTTTTTTTTCTTCTGAGGCCCAGATAATTTCCGGATTTGCCATCTTGAGCGGGCGCGGCGTTTCTTTTTCGCCCGCCGGATCAGCCACAATAATGCGCTTGGTCACCCCCACTTGCGGCGCGGCCAAGCCTACACCTGGCGCGTCGTACATGGTCTCGAGCATGTCAGCCATTAATTTCGCTGTCGCAGCATCAACCGTTTCAACAGGCTCTGACATGCGTTTCAAACGCGGGTCCGGTGCGACGATGATTTCCAGTAAAGCCATGTTTTTGAGCAATCTTTAATTGGGTTCGCCGTGAGATAAGGCCGATGCCGCCCAAGGTCAACGTCCTTAAAAAGCTAAGAGAATCAAGGGCGGATAAACAGCTTATAAGCCTAGAACGACAGCCCAAAGGACGCCCGCGACAATAAGAACACCTGCGCCTGTAGCTACAATCGCCTTGCGACGGACCTCAGGGTCTGCAACGGCCATACTCTGCAAGCTGACCTGGGGCGCAACAACACAAAAAGCCCCCTCAGCTAACAGCAACCAGCCAAAGGCTGAGAGCACCAAAGCCGGTCCATCCCAGGTATTGTGAAACACCACCACCACCGCGCCAATGATACCGACGGCAACGCCGTGCCCACGTATGGCCATAGCGCCGTGTGCCACCAGCGCTTGGTAATATTCAGCCCAGAATTGGCTGCGGTAGATTTGGCTTAAGCCCGTCGCACTTAGAACAAAGGCAGCGATGACGATGAACACGGCACATTAAGGGGTTAGAGGCTGATCTTTACGGCGTAATCCAGCACCACCTGGCCCTTGGCAGGAACAGTAACAGTCCACTGTGCAATCTGTGCATTGGCTTTGTCGTGGGGCTGGCTTTCCCGGGTGATTTCCCATGAACCGGCGATGGGTTCAATCACTTTGACGGTGACCGGTTTGGATTTTGCATTCTTCAGTGTAACAGCCCAAGCTGCCAAAGTGACACGATCAGAGGCGCGCACGAAGCTTTTTTGTTCTCGCTGTGCCGTCACATCAAAATCACGTCCCGTGACAATACGCACATCTGCCCCTTCAGCTGTATGCTCTAACTGGCTTTCGCCTAAGAACTGCGGCGCACCACTTGCATCTTGCCCATACACGCGCACAACCCCTGCCGGCAAAGGCAAACCCAGCCCAGCGGCTTTATCATTCTTCAGCGTAATGACGGTTTCGGCCTGCATCACTGGTGGGCGCTCAGGCATTTGCTGCTGATAGAAATAGCTTTCACCACGTACGGTGTATTCTTGTTGTGCAGCAATTCCAGTCCCGCCCAGCAATGACAATTGCTTAGTACGGTTGTTATCAACACTGACCGGCATCGCGATGTCATACATATGGTAGCCGCTCAATGACTGCTCTTGGATGTCAGCCGCAGGAGCCGCTGCCATCGCCATCATTTCCGGGGCGCCACGACGGGCAACCTTTGGCATCGGGACCGGACGTGGAGCCACACTATTCACTTGGCCCGACACCAGCTTTAGTTTTGCGTTCTTAAAATCACCACCTGTGTTGTTGGTAATGGTGGCCCAGGCTGCAAGATCAAGCTTCTTGGCATCCGCGTCATATTCCGCGACATAATTTGTCTGCCACGAAAGTCCGCTGGTGAGATAGCTCAGCTCTGCTTTCACGTCTTTATTGGCTGCGCCACGCGCTGTAATTAACAACGTTGGTGTTGCCCGCAAACCCGGCGGCAAACTGTCAAACACGATACGGCCTGCAATTTGGCTATGAATCTTACCGCCCATATCAAGAACCACGCCTTGATCAACACCAATCACTTTTGCGCGCTCAATAGTGTCACGGCCTGTTGACGGATTGGCGGTATAAACACTGACCTCTTGACCCAAGGAACGCTGCAATAACGCCTGTTGTGAAATGACATCGAAGTCAAATGTTTGCTCAACGATTTTTAACGGATCGCCAGACAGCGTGCGGAACAGGACCGTATCCGGCTGCAATTGACGGCTAACGTCTGCAAAAGCCAATGTAGTTTCAGCTTTCGGCAGTTTGAAATCACGCTGATCTTTCACCAAAGCCAAGTTGTTTTCATAAATCGTCAACTCCAGAGCTTTGCGCGCTTCGGCGGGGACCACCACTTCTTGCGCATTCACGCTGAGCGCAATCAAGGCGGTGGAGACAAAAGCGATGTGGCGAAGGGTCATTGCGAAACTTTCAAATTGAAGGGCGACAAGACGAACGAAGACGTTGGCCCACAGACTCGTATGGAATAGAATCACCAAAATATTGGCTGCATCATGGCAGCGAACCCTCGGAGCATAAAGCCGTGTTAACGATGTCTGTGGCCTTAACCATTGTTGCAATTGCCTTGGCTGCGGTTGCGATTTTTGCAGGCATACGCGCCATGAACTCTTCTCGCCAAGATAGTGACCGTATGAGCATGCTGTCGGAGGCCATGACACGCCTGGCGGAAAGCCAAGCCTCGTTACAAGGGCGGCTGTCACAAATGGCAGAGGGCCAAGTCGCTGGCCAGGCCAGCATGGCTGAGCGCTTGCAATCACAAGAACGCAACGTCACGAAAATTTTGGACGAGCGCTTGGCCGAGGTCACACGCCGCGTGGGCGAAAACTTGGTGAAGGCCGGCGAGAAAACGACCGAGACCCTAACACAACTTCAAGAGCGCCTAGCCGTGATTGATTCGGCACAAAAGAACATCGCAGAACTGTCGGCCGATGTGGTGAGCTTGCAAGATTTGCTTTCAAACAAGCAGGCGCGTGGCGCAATTGGTCAAACCCAAATGGAGGACTTGGTGCGCAATATGTTGCCGCCCGGGGCCTTCGAATTTCAATACACATTGACCAACGGCAAACGCGCGGACTGCGTGATCAAACTGCCTAATCCGCCCGGCTTGATTGCTGTCGATTCCAAATATCCGCATGATGCTTATGCACGCATGATGAGCGCCGCTGACGACCGTGAACGCACACTAGCGCGTCAGACATTCAAATCTGACGTGCTGAAGCACATCAAAGACATCGCCGAGAAATACATTATTCAAGGTGAGACATCAGACTCGGCCGTGATGTTTGTGCCTGCTGAATCCGTATTCGCCGAGATACACGACAACTTTGCGGATGTCGTGGAAGAAGGCTTCCGCCGTCGCGTTTATATCGTTTCACCGACGACACTCATGGCGACACTGAATACTGTGCGTGCCGTATTGAAAGACGCCCGTATGCGCGAGCAAGCGCATTTGATCCAACGCGAGATCGGCGAACTAAGCAAAGATGTGGTACGGCTTGATAAGCGTGTCGGCGAACTGGCGCGGCATTTTGGCCAAGCGCAAACCGACATCAAAGAAATCCAAACATCGACCGAGAAGATCGTCAAACGCGGTCATAAAATCGAAAACATCCCCCTGGATGCCACTGGTGAAGCCGTCGCACAGGCCGATCTGCTGGCTGAGACATTAGCCGAGACGCCGCAACTCCGGCGTGAATTATTACAATAACTGCCCGCATCACTTGATTGCGACGAAAACCAGCTTTAAATGAATTGAGGTTGTTTTTTATGGGGGCACCGTTATGGACGGCTCTATCGTCGTTATCAGCGTCGTTATTCTGGCCATTTTGATCGTATTCAAAGGCGTGGTGGTGGTTCCGCAAGGCTGGAACTACACGGTTGAGCGCTTCGGCAAGTACATGGGCTCGCTCACACCAGGCCTACACCTCATCACCCCTTTCATCGAAACCATTGGGCGCAAGATGAACATGATGGAAGTGGTGCTAGATGTGCCGTCACAGCAGGCGATCACCAAAGATAACGCGGTCGTAACCGTCGACGGCGTTCTGTTTTTTCAAGTGCTTGATGCTGCTAAGGCGGCTTACGAAGTCAGCAACATCAATGTCGCCATTTTAAACCTGACCATGACCAATATTCGTACGGTTATGGGCAGCATGGATTTGGATGAATTGCTGTCACAGCGCGATGCAATCAATGCACGTCTGCTGCGGGTTGTTGATGAGGCCACGAGCCCTTGGGGTATCAAAGTCACACGCATCGAGATCAAAGACATCTCGCCACCGAAAGACTTGGTAGATGCCATGGCGCGCCAAATGAAAGCGGAGCGTGAAAAACGTGCGCAAATTTTGGAAGCTGAAGGTGCGAAGCAGGCTGCGATTTTGCGTGCTGAAGGCCAGAAGCAGGGTCAAATTCTGGAAGCCGAAGGCACACGTGAAGCGGCCTTCCGTGAAGCTGAAGCACGCGAACGCTTGGCTGAAGCAGAAGCAAAAGCCACGGCCATGGTTTCTGACGCCATTGCCAAGGGCGATGTGCAGGCCGTGAATTATTTCGTCGCACAAAAGTACGTCGAAGCGCTGAAAGATGTGGCTTCCGCCCCGAATGCAAAACTGGTCTTGATGCCGTTAGAGGCTAGCGGTGTTATTGGCGCGATTGGGGGCGTGGCAGAATTGGCGCGCGAAGCATTCGGGAAAACGGCGGCGGCCACCACGGGCGCTGCACCACGCAGTGCCCGCGTTCCTGAAACACGCATCCCTTAATCCATTAAACCGGAGGGCCGCATGTTGGCGTATCTGGAGACCATGAACTTTTGGGGCTGGTGGGTTGTGGCGGCTGCCCTTTTTGTGATCGAACTTCTGGCGCCCGGGGTTTTCTTTTTATGGCTGGGTTTAGCGGCAGTTTTGGTCGGCTTTATTGTGCTTTTGCTGCCCGATTTAGGGTGGCAAGCTGACTTCGCAATTTTTGCCGTACTGAGTGTGATCTCGGCTGTTCTTGGACGCCGTTTTTGGAAGCCAAAAAATGGCGAGAGCCCCGATCCAACATTGAATCAACGCGGCAACCAATACATCGGGCAGGTGTATACACTCGAGACCGCCATAGAAAACGGCCACGGTCGCATGACCGTGGCCGATGGATCTTGGTTGGTTTCAGGCCCCGAATTACCGAGCGGAGCGAAAGTCCGCGTGGTTGGGGTCGAAGGCGCTAAGCTGAAAGTCGAAAGCGCCTAAAGCCAGCTCTTAGTAGCTAGAACGCGGGCTCGGCGCAGTCGTCGTCTGTCCCGCTTCGATGTCACGCGGCACTTCCACACGCACAGTCCGGGTGGAACCCGAGGCACCCGGGAAATCGCGGAAGATCGCATCCAAAATATACGGCATCACAGGCAGTAATTGCCCGTTCAGACCTTCGCTTAAAGCCCGGCCTTCAAACACACGCTCTGGCTTATCGGTTGCGTAGGTTGCACCCTTATACATCGTCAGCTCAACACGGCGTGTGTAGATCTGCTCGGTCGTGGTGTAATTGTCGTACCATGGATCATAGGCGCCACCGAAAGCCCACGCATTGTGGCGACCGTAGTAACCTGAGCCAAATCCGAAGCCGACACTGACATTGCCAGTGCGGGAACGCACATCAGGTGTGGGACCATTCACATCGTAATCTAGCGTCACGACATAGTCAGCTTTGCCCGAGCCGCCCGTGAATTGCTTTAAGCCCAATGCTGTCAGCTTGGCATTCACCAAATCTGCATATTGGCGATATTCCAGGCTTTGCTCTTGATCGCGATTCAAGGCGGTAATCGCGAAGGTTTGTCCCGACGGTGCCGCCGGCAACGTATGAAAGCGTGTCACATCTGAGGTGACGTATTTAGGACTAACGCACGCGGCGAGCCCGAGAACTGCAACAGCAGCGATGATAACTGAACGAAAGTTCATCTCTTCCTCCTGACGCGACGATCCCATTCTTGGCCCACAATTGTAGCCCAACCCGCGCGTCTTTTAATAATGTGTTGCATGAGTACAACCTTGCGACAAGTGTGGTTGCAGCCATCGCAATTCAAGAGCGATTGTCCGATTCAAATATGGCTGTCCTGTGGCGGCATAGCAGAGGCGAATCGGCAATCGTGTCCCCCGTAAGGGCCCTGTTACATAGGGCGGCGTGCCTTGAGCGCCGCCGAGATCGTTCCATCGTCCAGGTAGTCCAATTCTCCGCCCACAGGCACACCATGCGCCAAACCTGAAATTGTAATTCCGGTCTCTTTTAAGCGGTCGGCAATGTAGTGGGCGGTTGTCTGGCCATCGACAGTAGCACTGAGGGCCAACACGACTTCCTTCACAACGCCACTGTTTACACGCCCAAGTAATCGGTCGATTTTCAGATCATCCGGGCCAATGCCGTCGATGGGCGACAGCAATCCACCAGTCACATGGTACTTGCCCTTAAAGGCCGCCGTGCGTTCCAAGGCCCAGAGGTCCGAAACCCCCTCGACCACACACACGAGCGAACCATCCCGTCGCGTATCGGTGCAAATCGAACACGGATCTTGGCTGTCGTAGTTGCCGCAGGTTTGGCAAATGCGCACGGCCTCAGCTGCCGCCTGCATGGTGCGGACCAGAGGATCGAGCATACTTTCGCGCTTCTTCAAAAGTGCCAAGGCAATGCGGCGCGCCGAACGGGGGCCCAAGCCTGGCAATTTTGAGAGATGCCGGATCAGCGCTTCGATTTCAGCGCCAGCCATGTGGCGTCCACCAAATTAAAACGGCATTTTGAATCCGGGCGGCAGCGGTAAGCCCCCAGTGATTTTACCCATCTCGCTTTGGGCTGCGGCGTCTGCTTTGCTCTTGGCGTCATTCACAGCCGCAACAATTAAATCTTCCAGCACTTCTTTTTCAGCCGGATTGATCAGTGACGGATCAATTTTAAGCGCACGCAATTCGCCTTTGCCGGTCACCGTGGCGTTCACCATGCCACCGCCCGACGCACCACTAATTTCCATATCCGCCAGCTTCTGCTGCATCTCGCCCATACGAGATTGCATCTCCTGCACCTTCTGCATCATCTGGCCGATATTCTTCATAACCGCGTCTCCGACTTCTCTCTTCAGAAAATAGATTAATCTTTGGCAGGATAAATACGATCAACCTTGGCGCCCGGAAAGGCTTCGATCAGCGATTTAATCAGCGGATCTTCTTTCACGTGATCTTCTTCCTGCTCATGTAGGGTCTTTTCACCTGCAGCATTCGACACGCTGACCACCCAACGCTGGCCCGTCCACTGCGTGAGCTTCTTACCCACCTGGCCTGCCAAATCAGACGGCGCCTTTTCGGGGTTAAACTCGATGCGGCCTTCCTCAAACTTCACCAAGCGCACACCGCGCTTCAGCGACGCCCACATGCCGACTTCGTTTTTCTTTTCAAACAGCGCCACCACATCAGCAAAGGATTTGAGCGCAATCACTTCGGCTGGTTGTGCGGCGATCGGTTGCGCCACAGCTTGCGGCTGCGCGACGGGCATGGGACTCGCGAGGGCGGTCATGCCGACCGCCATAGCACGCGGACTCGGTGATGGCGCAGAGGGTGCTGATACTCTGGCGGACGCTGCGACAGCACCGCCACTTTGCAGTGATTTCAGGGCATCACTGGGTGTGGGCAGATCAGACGCATACGAAAGCCTGATGAGCAACATTTCCACTGCTTGCAATGGCAACGGTGCAGAACGCGCCTCGCCTAACCCTTTCAGCAGCATTTGCCAGGCACGCGATAACACTGCGACAGACAGACCCTTTGCCATATCCACGCCGCGTGTGCGTTCTGTTTCTGCCAAGCCCGGATCTCGCGCCGTTTCAGGCGAAATCTTCACGCGGGTTAGCCAATGCACGAGTTCCAACAGGTCTTGAACGACAACAATAGGATTTGCGCCAGCAGCATACTGATCGTGCATCATGGCAAGTGCGGCTTGCACATCGCCCTTCATGACAGCATCGAACAAATCAAACACTCGGGCGCGGTCAGCCAGCCCTAACATGTCGCGCACGGCTTGTTCGGTAACTATCTGATCACCACCACCAGTGGCTTGCGAGATAGCTTGGTCAAGAATCGAAAGACCATCACGCGCAGACCCATCAGCCGCGCGTGCAATGAGTTTCAACGCCTGATCTTCAATCTTGGCGCCTTCTTTTTGCGTCACGCTGGCGAACAACGTTGCCAGTTCTTCTGACTCGATACGGCGCAAATCGAAACGCTGGCAGCGCGACAATACCGTTACCGGTACTTTGCGAATTTCAGTGGTCGCGAAAATAAACTTCACATGCGATGGAGGTTCTTCCAGTGTCTTGAGCAAAGCGTTAAACGCTTTCTCCGACAGCATGTGCACTTCGTCGACGATATAGACTTTGTAGCGCGCAGAAGTTGGGCGATAGCGCACGCCATCTAATAACTCGCGAATGTCATCGATACCCGTGCGGCTGGCCGCATCCATTTCCAGCACATCAACGTGACGATCTTCGGCGATACCAACGCAATGCACGCACACGCCACAGGGGTCAGTCGTCGGACCACCGGTGCCATCCGCACCAATGCAATTGAGTGCGCGTGCAATCAGGCGTGCTGTCGTGGTTTTGCCAACGCCGCGTACGCCGGTCAGCATATAGCCCTGGGCAATGCGGCCTGAGGTAATGGCGTTGGTGAGTGTGCGAACAACAGCTTCCTGGCCGATCAGATCGGCGAAGCGTGTGGGCCGGTACTTGCGGGCCAGCACCCGATAGTCGGCAGCGCCTTTGTCGGATGCAGCGTCAGTCATGGGCCCAATATGCCTGAATACCAGAGTATTTTCCCGAGACGTGGGAACCACTTGGCGTGGAAAATACGACCATAGCAAGAAGCAAGGCGAGAGACTGAACGGCGACCCGGCTACGCTCGTTACGGCTGCTTCCTTCCGGACCTGACCGGGTTGGCGAGGTTTCCGTCCACCGCCAGCCTCTCAACGGCATATATCGACTATCGCGGACCGCCACGCAAGGGCGGGAACATGTTTTTTATGGATTCAAAATGTTTCCCAACAGGTTGATATATCATACCTTTTTGATATTGATTTGTCGGCCGCATACGCGCACACAGTGAAGCCTTCTCGGCCCATTGGCTGACTTGTACCTATATTCGTTGGCATCATGAGCACCACACCCTCCCTGCCCCGCCCGAAGCCTCTGATTCTCTGCATTCTGGACGGCTGGGGCTACCGCAGTGACCCGCAAGACAACGCCATCGCGCTGGCGCATACGCCCAACTGGGACCGCTTCCTGGCCACCTATCCGCATGCCCTGGTCGAAACCAGTGGCCTGGATGTCGGGCTGCCCACGGGCCAGATGGGCAACTCGGAAGTAGGCCACATGAACATTGGCGCGGGCCGGGTGATGATGCAGGAATTGCCCCGCATCGATGCCGCCGTGGCGGATGGCACACTGGCCAAGAATCCGAAACTCGAAGACTTCATTGCGAGCTTAAAAAAGAGCGGCGGCGTGGCCCACATTCTGGGCCTCGTCTCGCCAGGCGGGGTACACTCGCATCAAGATCATATCGTCGCTTTAGCCAAAGCGATTAGCGATGCGGGCGTGCCTGTCCGCATCCATGCCTTTATGGATGGTCGTGATACACCACCGCAATCGGCGGCTGGGTTCATGGAAAAGTTTGTTGCTGACTTAAAGTCGCAAGCCCTAACCCAAATCGCGACCGTCGGGGGACGCTATTACGGCATGGACCGCGACAAGCGTTGGGACCGTGTTGAGAAAGCTTATTTAGCAATCACGGAAGGCCAAGGCCCGGCCGCAACCGACCCGCTCACGGCCATTCGTGCCTCGTACGCAGCTAAAGTCACCGACGAGTTCATGATCCCGGTTGTGATGCCGGGCTATGCCGGCATGAAAGACGGCGACGGCATTTTGATGGGCAACTTCCGCGCCGACCGTGCCCGCCAAATTCTGACAACGCTACTGGACCCGAACTTCGATGGCTTGAAGCGACCACGCGCCATTCACTTTGCCGCGGCAACGGGCCTAACAGAATATTCCAGCGCACTGAGCAAATTCATGACTGCGCTCTATACATCTGAAAGCCCAAAAAATGTGCTGGGCGAGGTGTTAGCCAATGCGGGTCTTAAGCAGCTGCGGATTGCAGAAACCGAAAAATATGCCCACGTCACGTTCTTCTTGAATGGCGGTGTGGAAACGGAATTTCCTGGCGAATCGCGCATCTTGGTGCCAAGCCCGAAAGTCGCAACTTACGATTTGCAGCCTGAGATGTCGGCCAAAGATGTCACCGCGCATATTGTCGAAGGCATTCAGAAACAGTCGTACGACGTGATTATCGTCAACTACGCCAACGGCGACATGGTGGGCCATACCGGCATTTTGCCTGCGGCTATTAAAGCTGCGGAAACGATTGATACGTGCTTGGGTCAATTGGAAGCAGCAGTTAAAGCCAGCGGCGGCATGATTTTGGTCAGTGCCGATCACGGTAACCTGGAACTGATGCGCGACCACGATACTGGCGAGCCGCACACCCAACACACCGTAGGTGTTGTGCCGGTCGTTCTGGTCAACCCGCCAGCCAGTGTGAAGTCACTGAACGATGGCCGTTTGGCTGATTTGGCGCCGACTGTCTTAAGCTTGATGGGCCTTGCCCAACCGGCGGAAATGACAGGACATTCATTAGCGTCCTCAGCCACTGCGGTAAACAATCAGCGCCGTGTCACGGCTTAAGCTCACCTCGCTTTATCTTCCTGCCACCATTGCACTTAGTTTGGGTTTTGGGGCCGGTATTGCGCGTGACCCTATTTCAATAACGTCACGTGCGCGGGCTCAAGATTTCACCGAAGAGCAACGCCTACAAACGATTGAACAGCAACTCAAAGACAGCGAAGCTGAAAAGCAACGCCTGGCGGCGCGCCAAGATGCCGTCAGCAAAGAACTTGCCGCATTGCGCACGGATATGATCGGGCTGGCCAAGAATATTCAAGACCAAGAAGCTGCATTAACGGGCTTAGAAACGCGCTTGGATGAGCTGGAGCAGACCGAGCGTGGTTTGAAGAATCGACTGGGTGTGCGTGACGAGCAATTGCAGCAAGTTGCCGCAGCGTTGCAGCGCCTAGCGCTGCGCCCCAGTGAAGCTGTCAATTTATCGCCATTGAAGCCCGATGACGCAGTGCGTACAGCCATTCTGCTGCGTGCTGCCGTTCCGGAGGTACAGTTATCGGCCAAGCAGTTAGAGGGCGAACTGGCCGAGCTTTATACTGTGCGCAAAGATGTTGAGGACCAACAGCAGAAGGTGGCCTTGGCCGCAGCTGGCTTGGTTGATAAACGCCGCAGCCTTGAACAAAAAGAGCAAGACAAAGCAAAGCTGCAAATCGAGCTGTCGGGAGCCACCGACGCAAACAACGCCAAGCTGCAAAAGCTCGCCAGTGAGGCGGCCGATTTGAAAGACTTGGTGGCTAAGATCACCGCTGAGCGCGCCAAGCGTGAAAAAGAGCGCGAAACAGCACGCCTTGCGGCTGAGGCAAAGCGCCAAGCCGAACTGGCGGCCGCCGCCAAAGCCGCCAAGCCGACAACGGATCGAATTGTCTTGAAACCGCCAGCGGGTGTGGAAACCGCACCTTCACCGGCGGAACCCCAAGTCGCCGCCCTACCGCCACAATCGGCCCCCATTGCAAAACAAGCTGGCAAACCGGCCGATTTGCGCCCCTTCAGCAAGGCTCGCGGCACCATGCCCACCCCCGCTACAGGGGCTTTAAAACGGCGGTTTGGCGAGGCCAGTGATGAGCCTGGCGGTTTAAGTAAGGGCATTGTCATCGCCTCGCGGTCGGGGGGCCAAGTGACAGCCCCGTTTGATGGAACCGTAGCCTTCGCTGGTCCGTTCCGCGGATATGGGCTTCTCTTGATCATCGAACATAGCGAGGGATACCATACTCTTCTTGCTGGCATGGGCCGGATTGACTGCGTGCTTGATCAGCGCGTATTCGCTGGCGAGCCAGTCGGCGTGATGAGCACTCAAGGCGCGTCAGATCTCTACGTCGAACTCAGACAAAATGGACAACCCATAAACCCACTTCCTTGGTTAGAAAGCCGAACCGGCAAGAGCAGCGGATGACCCCCAATAAAATGAAAATGAATAATAAAAAAACCAAATTCTCCACCGTCCTTCTTTTCTCCGCAGCGAGCGCATTGCTGTCTGCCGTTCCGTTAGCTGCGCAAGCCGCTGACGCAAAGTTCTCCAACGATACGTACAAGTATCTGGAGCTGTTCGGCGATGTCTTTGAGCGCGTACGCCGCGACTACGTGGAAGAAGTGACGGATCAGGATCTTCTGGAAAACGCCATCAACGGCATGTTGACGTCACTTGATCCGCACTCGGGTTATTTGCCCGCGAAAAGCTTCCAAGACATGCAAGAGCAAACCAAAGGCGAATTTGGTGGCCTGGGCATTGAAGTGAACATGGAAAACGGTTTGGTGCGTGTGGTGTCGCCGATTGACGACACACCGGCTGCTAAAGCTGGCGTGCAACCGGGCGACTACATTATCGCATTGGATGCCAAGCCGCTGGTGGGGCTAACGCTGAATGAAGCGGTTGATAAAATGCGCGGCGCGCCGGATACGGAAATTACCGTGACAATCCGCCGACAAGGCGTAGATCCGTTCGATCTGAAATTGAAGCGCGCCGTGATCAAAGTGCAGTCTGTGCGGTCGCGTGTTGAAGGTGACATCGGCTATCTGCGTATCACCTCGTTCAATGAGCAGACGCAAACCGGCCTTGAGAATGCAATTAAAGACATCAACACCAAACTGGGCAGCAAACTGAAGGGCTATGTTCTGGACTTGCGCAACAATCCAGGTGGGCTGTTGGATCAAGCGGTTTCTGTGTCTGATTCATTCCTTGAGCGTGGTGAAATCGTCTCGACCCGCACACGGCGTTTGGAAGATACCCAACGCTATAACGCCAAAGCTGGTGACCTCGCCCAGGGCAAGCCCATGGTTGTGCTGATCAATGATGGTTCGGCTTCAGCCTCAGAAATTGTCGCCGGGGCCCTGCAAGATCATGGCCGCGCGGTGCTGTTGGGCGTGAAGTCCTTCGGCAAAGGTTCCGTGCAGACCATTATCCCATTGGGTCGTGGTGAAAGTGCGATGCGCTTAACCACGGCGCGCTATTACACCCCCAGTGGCCGTTCGATCCAAGCAACCGGCATTGAACCTGATATCGAAGTAAAACAGGCCGTGGTTCAACGGGCCAATGGGCCGCGCTTTAACCGCGCGGAAGCCGACTTGCCCGGCGCTTTGCGGAATGATGGTCAGCCGCGCACGCCCACAGTCACGCCCGCACCTTCGCCAGCTCCGGCGCCGCCGAATGCGAAGCCGGCTTCGCCAGGTGCTTTGGGTGCACCGGGCGCGTCCAATACGTCGACTGATCCTAACGCTCCCGCGGCTAAGGGCGGTACGGAAGATACTGATGACTATCAGCTGGCGCGCGCGCTCGACCTCTTGCGCGGTATTTCGATTTACCAGAAGGCCAGCCTGGAAGCGAAATAGACGCCCCCGGCCTCTTTCAACAGCTTTTGATATGCAAAAACAGGGCGTTAGGGTGAAAACCTTAGCGCCCTGTTAAGCTTTGGTACGGTACAACAAAGTTGGGATAAACTGCGCCGAGCTATTACATATGGCTTGCGGCAACGATCAGTCTTCAAGGAATTGATAGGCACTCGAATGGCCTTTTCCGACACTGTATCGGGCGTCATGGATAAAGTGCGCGGAGTCTTCCAGCGCAAATCTAAAGCCATGGACGCATTTGGCGGCGACGATTTGTTCGACGGCAATGGCGATGCTGAAGAAAAAAACTTGGGCCCCAAGATTGCCTTGGCCGTGAGTGGCGTGATGCTGCTGGCTTTGGCCAGTTTGATTGCTGCCGTCGTCATGACGAGCGACGAAGGCGCGTCTTCGGGCGGCTCGCTTGCTGACGTCCAAGTTGAGCAAGAACCCGATGCGACCGCGGCAACCGACCGTTCAGTTGAACGCCGCCCATGGTTAACGCCCACAGATAGCGGCAGCACTGCCCCACGCCGATTGGGTATGGATTCAAGCGCAACACCGCCCGCGGCCAGCACGAAGCCTGGCACGCCTCCGGCTGCGGCAGCACCGACTGTAGCGCCACCGCCTGCATCACCAGCGCCAACGCAGGTGGCCGCAGCAATCGAACCTGCAAAGTCTGAGCCTGCGACGGCTGAGGCCTCAAAGTCTGAGCCTGCGAAAGCGGCCGATGCTCCAGCGGGCAAGCCCGGAATGCCTGCGTCACCCCCAGAGCCTGCCAAGCCAACGGGAGCAGCCTCAGCGGCAGCAAAGCCTGAAGCAGCGAAGACCGAGCCGACAAAGCCTGTTGAACCTTCAAAAACCGACGCGAAGCCTGTGGTAACGGCGTCTAAAGACGAAGAATCCGAGGAGCAGGACGCACCTATACCGTCACTTCTGGCACCTGCTGCAACTGCGCCCGGTGCCCCGCGCCGGTTTGATACAGCCGATGTTGGCGCCGCAACAGCGGGGGGCCGCCCGCGTTTGAATGATCCGAAATTACCCCCCACCGACCGTGCCAGTGTGGGTGCTCCGCCCCCGCGGTTTAATGCGTTTGCCGACATCAAAGCCCCTCCGCCGGGTGATGCAAAGTCGCCCAAGCTTGCCATTGTTGTGGAAGGCTTAGGGCTAAACCGGTCCGCCACAGAAGCGGCTTTGGCAAAATTGCCGCCTGTTGTGACGTTAGCCTTCAGTCCCTATGCGCGCGATTTGAAGCGCTTGATGGAACGCGCCAAGGCCAAAGGTCATGAGGTCCTGATTGAAGTGCCCATGGAGAGCAAAAACTTTCCGGCGGAAGATCCAGGTCCGTTGGGTTTACTCACCGGCCTTGAATCGAAAGACAACCAAGAACGCTTGGATACGATTTTAAAAGAAGCGACAGGTGCCGTTGGGGTGTTCGACGGCATGGGCTCGAAGTTCCGCGAGAACCCCACCAATATTGGCGAGGTCCTGGCCAAGCTAAAACAGCAGAATTTGTTCTACGTGCAAGGTCGACCGGGTGTGCGCGTGGTAGAGTCTGAAATTCCTTCGGCAACAACAGATGTCGTGATTGATGAACGCCCCTTCCGTGCAGCTGTTGATGCTCGGTTTGATTTCGCAGAGAAACTGGCGAAATACCAAGGCACCGCTGTTGCTGTGATGACGGCACGCCCCGTTAGCTTCGAACGCTTAGCGTTGTGGATGGACCAACTGCCCAAAAAGGGCGTAAGTCTTGCACCTGTGTCGCAAGTCTTGGTGAAGTAGCAGTCCATCTCTTCCATGTCTGAATATATTGAAACACGCCCCTATCGGCGCGGTGTCGGCATTGCCTTGATCAACGCTCAAGGCTTTGTGTTTGTGGGCCAACGCTTTGATAGCGCCGAGCCTGCCTGGCAAATGCCCCAAGGTGGCATTGATACAGGCGAAGAGCCGCGCGCGGCGGCTTTACGCGAAATGCTGGAAGAGATCGGTACCGATAAGGCCGAGATTATTGCCGAGACATCTGATTGGGTGCGTTACGATTTACCGCTCGATGTGTCGAAAAAGATTTGGAAAGGCAAATACCGCGGCCAAGAGCAGAAGTGGTATTTGATGAAGTTTTTAGGGACCGACAGCGACATCAATATCGTAACCGCGCACCCTGAATTTTCACAATGGAAGTGGCTACCCTTTGCGGAACTGCCCAATGTGATTGTGGGTTTTAAGCGCGATATCTATGTGCAGGTTGTGAAAGCGTTTCAGACAACCGTCGATCAGATCAAGCTCGCCTAATAGGTGAGTTGCCCCCCTGTTAATGCAGGATGGATACAGGGGGAATATGTGGATTGCGCGCAAACCCCGAGTGTAAGTTGTGGGGATTAAGCCGTGCGGAATTTGCGGCCCGTAAAGCCGATTACCAGCCACAGCATTTTTTGGATCAGCTTGCCGAAGACGCCTTCAGGGTTAAAGCCAACCGCTTGCGCGATCATATGGCCCGCACGTTTGGTGTGGCGCTGCTGGTAATACCCAAAAGCGCGTTCACTATAAGCCGTAGTGCAGGCTTTGCGATCATACGGCACAGTGAGGCCGTTGCCGGCGAAGTACGCGGTGGCCAATTCGTCATCATCGGCTTCTTGCAAGCGCCCCACGGCCACTTTCAAACGACCCCAGAACGGAATTGATTCCGTGGCCAGGTAACGTTCCATATGCGTGTAGAACAGTTTGTAGTGCCGAAACTCGTCGGCGGCGATTTTGGCGCAGATCGCTTTTAACAGGGGCTCATCCACCGCATCACGCAAGGCCGAATAAAACGAGCTGGTCCCGGTCTCAACCACACAGCGCGCGCAGAGTTCACCTGCACGTGAACCACGAATGGACGATGTTGCGTCCACGGGGATGCGGTACATCTCTAAGAATGTCGCAAAAGCATCATCAAATTTGAAGTTGGGATCGGCTAATTCAGCCCATCGTCCCAAGGCCATGCCATGCTGTTCTTCTTCCACCGCCCATGTTTGGGCGATTTCACAGAATTGCGGATCATCGGCAAAGACGTTGGAGAGATAACGGCCATAGTCAGAGCCGTTACGCTCCACCATGGCAGCGGCCTTGATGACCTTCAGCAAGTCTGCATCAACCTTGCTGGCATCAAACTTGTGCCAGGGCAGATCATCCAAGGTCCAGTGATGTGGCGTAACGCGCTGGGTCATACTGCTAGAACGTTTGAAACCGGCCCAAGTTCTCGCACGAAATTTACGAAGGCTTTCAACTATAAGCTAGCAAACTATAAAACGGCAAACGCCTGCCGCAAGGGCGGCAAACGTGGGCAGTCTACAGATTGGCGGACGCAGCAGGCTTAAAAAGCTTTAAAGCCCGCCCCTTTTTCACGCGAACTTGAGGGTTCACGCGGCTTGAGAGATTAGGCTGCGCGGCCCGCGAGCGAGGCCATTTCCTCAGCGACCAGCAGAGCCGCAGCTGCGCGGCGCTTTTCGTCGTCTGAGGAAGCTTTATCGAGCTGGGCTTGCGCAGCCGCACGGCGTTCGTCGGCCTTGGCTTTGCTGAGATCAGACAGCGGCAGGGCTTCGTCGACCAGGACGGTGACGCCAGACGCATTCACTTCGGCGAAACCGCCAGCGACAAAGTATTGCTGAGCGATCACGCCGCCGCGGTAAACGTCAATGACGCCCGGACGCAGTGTCGAAATCACCGGCGAGTGCTTAGGCAGCACGCCAAAGTAACCTTCCGAGCCAGGCACGGTCACCATCTCCACTTGCTCAGACAGCAAGAGGCGTTCCGGCGAGACCAGCTCGAGTTGCAGGGTATCGGCCATGGTTAAAGTGCCTTACGCGAAAACCAAAATTAAGCAGCTTCAGCGGCGAGTTTCTTCGCCTTCTCAACCGCCTGCTCGATCGTGCCAACCATGTAGAAGGCTTGCTCGGGCAGATGGTCGTAGTCACCGCGGACGATGCCTTTGAAGCCCTTAATGGTGTCTTCGAGCTTCACAAACACGCCGGGGTTACCGGTGAAGATTTCAGCCACGTGGAACGGCTGCGACAAGAAACGTTGGATCTTACGCGCACGAGCGACGGTCAGTTTGTCTTCTTCCGACAACTCGTCCATGCCCAGGATGGCAATAATATCTTGCAGCGACTTGTAGGTTTGCAGAACGCGCTGCACTTCGCGGGCGATGGTGTAGTGCTCGTCACCAACGACCAGCGGATCAAGCGCGCGCGACGTTGAGTCAAGCGGATCGACCGCCGGATAGATGCCCAATTCAGCGATGGAGCGCGACAACACGGTCGTGGCATCCAAGTGCGCGAACGACGCAGCAGGTGCCGGGTCGGTCAAGTCGTCGGCAGGCACGTAAATGGCTTGCACTGAGGTGATCGACCCCTTCTTGGTCGACGTGATGCGCTCTTGCAGGGCGCCCATATCGGTGGCCAAGGTCGGCTGATAACCGACCGCCGAAGGAATACGACCCAAAAGTGCGGACACTTCAGAACCGGCCTGTGTGAAACGGAAGATGTTGTCGACGAAGAACAACACGTCTTTGCCTTCCGCATCGCGGAAGTATTCAGCTTGGGTCAGACCTGACAGAGCGACACGAGCGCGAGCGCCCGGCGGTTCGTTCATTTGACCGAACACGAGTGCGACGCGGCTGTTCGGGCCGTCTTTGTCGATAATGCCGGCTTCCAGGAATTCGTGATAAAGGTCGTTCCCTTCGCGCGTACGCTCACCCACGCCGGCGAACACCGAGTAACCACCGTGTTGCTTCGCGATGTTGTTGATCAGCTCTTGAATAAGCACGGTCTTGCCGACGCCCGCACCACCGAACAGACCGACTTTACCGCCCTTCACGTACGGCTCGAGCAAGTCGATGACTTTAATGCCGGTGACGAAAATTTCAGCCGAGGTTGATTGATCAGCAAACGCCGGTGCTTGGCGGTGAATCGGGTAGTAGTCTTTCGCGTTGATGGGACCGCGCTCGTCGACCGGCTCACCGATAACGTTCATGATACGACCCAAGACGCCCGGACCCACAGGCATGCGGATCGGGTTGCCGGTGTCGGTGGCTTTTTGACCGCGGACCAAGCCATCGGTCGTGTCCATGGCGATGCAGCGCACGGTCGATTCACCCAAGTGTTGGGCGACTTCGAGGATCAGGCGCTTGCCTTTATTGTCCACCTCAAGGGCGTTCAAGATGTAAGGAAGTTCGCCATCGAACTTCACGTCAACCACGGCGCCCGTGATCTGAGAGATGCTACCAACGTTATTGTTCGCCATTGCTCGCTCCTATCGTGCTCGCATTTCGTTTTCCAGAACCGGCTTTAGACAGCCTCGGCCCCGGAGATGATTTCAATCAATTCCTTGGTGATCATGGCTTGACGCGTACGGTTGTACTTCAGCGTCAAGGCGCCGATCATTTCGCCCGCGTTACGCGTGGCGTTATCCATCGCCGTCATTTGCGCGCCATAGAACGAGGCCGCGTTTTCCAGCATTGAGCGGAAAAGTTGGATCGCCAGATTGCGCGGCAAAAGATCTTCGAGAATTTCGTTGTCCGAAGGCTCGTATTCGTAAGGTGCTGCAACCACACCCGCACCAGCATCCAGTTCAGGAGCCGGGAACGGCACGATCTGTTGCTTGGTCGGAGTTTGCGTCAGAGCCGACTTAAAGCGCGAGTAGATCATCGAGCAAACGTCGAACTGACCAGCCGCGTACATTTCGGTGATTTTGGTTGCGACTTCCTCGGCTTCGACGAATTGGATCGTTTTGCGACCGAATTCAGTGAAGCTGTCGACAATCAGGTCTTTGAAATCGCGGCGCAGGTTGTCGCGGCCCTTACGGCCCACGGCCAAGACTTTCACAGTCTTACCTTGGCCCGTGAGCTCACGGATGGTCTGACGCGCCAAACGGATGATGTTGGTATTGAAGCCGCCGCACAGACCGCGATTGGCGGTCATCACGACGATCAAATGCACATCGTCCTTACCGGTGCCCGAAATCATACGGGGACCACCAGCTTGGCCTTTTAAGCTGCCAGCCAAATTGCCCAGCATCTTTTCCATTCTTTCCGCGTAAGGACGAGCCGCTTCAGCGGCTTCCTGCGCACGGCGCAATTTCGACGCCGCCACCATCTTCATGGCGGAGGTGATTTTTTTCGTCGACTGCACCGAAGCGATGCGGACGCGGAAGTCTTTAAGACTTGGCATGAGTGCTCTGCGCTAAGCCAAAACCAATAACACTAACAATTAAGCGAACGACTTCGAGAAATCGTCCAAGAACGTCTTCAGGCGCGCTTTGATCGCGTCGGTCAACTGCTTCTCGGTACGGATCGATTGCAAGATGTCGGGCGCCTTGTCGCGCATCGTCGACAGCATGGTCTTCTCGAAGCGGCCCACATCACGCGTGCCAATTTTATCGAGATAACCTGAGGTGCCGGCGAAGATCGACACAACCTGCTCTTCAACCGGAACCGGTTGATATTGCGGCTGCTTCAACAACTCGGTCAGACGCTCACCGCGAGCGAGCAAACGTTGCGTCGCAGGATCGAGGTCAGACGCGAACTGCGCGAAAGCTTTCATTTCACGGTACTGAGCCAGTTCCAGCTTAATCGAGCCAGCGACTTGCTTCATGGCTTTGATCTGTGCCGCTGAACCGACGCGTGACACCGAGATACCGACGTTCAGCGCGGGGCGGATACCTTGGTAGAACAGCGTGGTTTCAAGGAAGATCTGACCGTCGGTGATCGAAATCACGTTGGTCGGAATGTAGGCCGACACGTCACCAGCTTGGGTTTCAATGACCGGCAGAGCCGTCAAAGAACCTGAGCCATTGGCTTCGTTCAATTTCGCAGCGCGTTCCAACAGACGTGAGTGGAGATAGAACACGTCGCCCGGATACGCTTCGCGGCCCGGCGGACGGCGCAACAACAGCGACATTTGGCGATACGCAACGGCTTGCTTCGACAAGTCGTCATAGAAGATGACAGCATGCATGCCGTTGTCGCGGAACCATTCACCCATCGCAGCACCGGTGTACGGCGCCAGGAACTGCATCGGCGCCGGATCAGAGGCGGTGGCAGCAATCACGATGGTGTACTCAAGCGCGCCTTGGTCGGCGAGCGTCTTCATCACTTGTGCGACGGTCGAGCGCTTTTGGCCGACGGCGACATAGATGCAGTAAAGTTTATCTTTCTCGTCGCCCGATTGATGCGCTTTCTTCTGGTTCAAGATGGTGTCCAGAATAACAGCGGTCTTACCGGTTTGGCGGTCACCGATGATCAACTCACGTTGGCCACGGCCGACGGGGATCAGAGAGTCGATGGCTTTAATGCCGGTTTGCACGGGCTCGTGCACCGAACGACGCGGGATGATGCCCGGCGCTTTGGTTTCAGCGAGGCGGCGTTCTTTCGCGTTCAACGGGCCTTTGCCGTCGATCGGATTGCCGAGGCCGTCAACAACGCGGCCCAACAGTTCCTTACCAACCGGCACGTCGACGATGGTGCCGGTACGCTTCACCGTGTCGCCTTCTTTAATGCCCGAGTCGTCACCGAAAATAACGGCGCCAACGTTGTCGGATTCCAGGTTCAGCGCCATGCCTTTCAGGCCGCCGGGGAATTCCACCATCTCACCGGCCTGCACGTTATCGAGGCCGTGGATACGAGCGATACCGTCACCGACGGAGAGCACTTGGCCCACTTCGGCTGATTCGGTTTCAGTGCCGAAATTGGCGATTTGCTGCTTAAGAATTGCAGAAATTTCTGCGGCGCGGATATCCATTATCCGACCCCTTTCATGGCGAGCTTCAGACGTTGAAGTTTGGATTTAATTGAACTGTCCACCATCCGTGAACCGACCTTCACGATCAGGCCGCCCAGGATGGATGGATCGACTTTTGCGCTAAGCGCAACGGTGCGCCCAACGGTTTGCTTCAAGGCAGCCGAAACGGCGCCCAATTGTGCTTCTGACAACGCCGTAGCCGAAGTGACTTCGGCCGCAACTTCACCGCGGCGTGTCGCCAGCGTGGTCAGGAAGGCAGTGATCATGCCAGGCAGCGTGAACAAACGACGGTTCGCAGCCACCAGGCCTAAGAATTTTTGCGTGAGCGCAGACAGACCCGCTTTTTCGGAGATCGCTTTGATCGCGCCACCTTGCTCGGCACGGGTCAGGACCGGACTTTTAATGAAGCGGCGGAAATCGTCGCTGTCATCAAGCATCTTGCGCAATGATTTCAAATCACCTGCGACGGTGTCGAGCGCACCTTGCTCGTCGGCCAGATCATAAAGGGCAGACGCATAACGCGTTGCCAGCCCGCTTACTTGTTCGACTTGTCCCGACACTTAAGAACTTGTCCCTTTAGCCATACCACCAGCCTGTCTAAAGCCCGAAAACCAGAGCGCCCGGGTAGGCTTGACAGGCTATTATTAAGCCATTGATATCAATGAATTTTTAGACCGCCTTGGAGGGGCCGCCTAATGACGGCGGGTTGGTAGCATACAGAGATTTGCGTTGCAACAGACCGGGGCCCACAAGGGCGCGATTAATTGAGGATATCTGCGCTTTTAAAAGAAACTGTAGGGGTCCACGTCGATCTGGACCCGAACCGCGTTCGGAACCCGCACCCTAGACAGCCATTCAGCCACCAGGGGTTGTGGTTTGATATCGCGCCTTGTTTTCAAGAGCATACGCATCCGATGGCGCCCCCGTAACAGTGCCATAAAGGCTGGCGCAGGCCCCAAGACCTCGATTCCGTCACCTTGGGGAGCGGCTCGGGCTAAGGCTTCACCCACCGTCTTAACTTCAAGCTCGTGTGGGCCGGATAGTATTAAAGCGGTTAACCGGCCATAGGGCGGCATGGCCAGCATCTCGCGCCCCTCGGATTCGCGGGCATAGAACTCGGAATCATTGCCCGACACCAACGCCTGCATGACGGGGTGATTCGGATCATGGGTTTGGAGCAGTACCCGCCCCTGGCGCTCAGCACGGCCCGCACGGCCCGACACCTGATGCAGCAATTGGTAGGTACGCTCCGCCGCACGCAAATCCCAACTCGATAGCCCTAAGTCGGCATCGACAACCCCAACAAGTGTGAGATTCGGGAAGTGGTGGCCTTTGGCCAGCACTTGCGTGCCCACCAGAATGTCGATCCGGTGCTTCAAAATATCATCGATCAATTCCGCCACAGCAGAGGGTCGATCCAGCGTATCGCTGGCCACCATTTTCACGCGGGCCTCGGGCCAGCGCGCTTGCGCTTCTTCGGCGACGCGCTCAATGCCAGGCCCACAGGCGACAAATGAATCGGTTGCACCACAGGCACTGCACGATGCGGGCTTAGGGGCATTATACCCACAGTGATGACACTGCAGCCGTTTGGTCAGGCGGTGTTCCACCAGCCACGCCGTACACTGCGGACAGTGCAAACGGTGACCGCACGTATTGCACAACGTCAGTGGTGCATATCCACGGCGGTTCAAGAACAGCAACGCCTGTTCATCCTGCCGCAGCGCTTCATTGATCGCGTTCACCAGCGGCGGCGCCAACCACGCACGGCCCCAGTGGCCCTTCTCGGGTTTATGTACTTTCAGATCGATGACGTCGATTTTGGGCAATACGGCCGCACCAAACCGCGTGGGCAAGCGCACTTCGCCGTAACGCCCAGCCTGCACATTAATCATCGTTTCCAAAGATGGCGTTGCACTGGAGAGCACAATGGGGATTTTGCCCTCACGCGCCCGCACCACAGCCATATCTCGGGCATGATAAATCACACCCTCTTCTTGCTTGAATGCGCCTTCGTGTTCCTCGTCCACAATCATCAGACGCAAGTCTTTGAAGGGCAGAAACAACGCTGAACGTGCGCCGACAACAACGTGGGCTTGGCCATTGGCGCAATTGAGCCAATTTTCGCGCCGTTGTTTGCCAGTTAAATCGGAATGCCATTCGGTCGGCGCAAAGCCAAAGCGTGCGATAAAGCGCGACATCCATTGCGATGTCAGCGCAATTTCAGGCAGCAACACCAATGCCTGCCCACCCTTGGCAATGACCTCGGCAATGGCTTCGAAATAAACTTCGGTTTTGCCTGAGCCCGTAACGCCATCGAGCACCGTTGTCGAAAAACCCTGCTCGAGTTTTTCGCAAATTTTGTCAGCCGCATTCTTTTGCGCGGCTTCCAACTTGGGCGCTGAGGGTAAGCGTGCCGCCCCTTCGACGTCGGTCACAACTTTTTGTGTCAGCACGCCCACATCAATCAAATCGCGAATCACACCAGCACTGACACCAATGGCTTTTGCCATTTGGCTCATGGTCTCAAATGTTTCGCCCTTCGCCACAGCTGCCATAATTTTTTGGCGCGCTGGTGTTGGTTTCACACCTGCCGTTTCAAGCGTGGGACCAGCTGCGGCAATCACAGTTAAAGGTGTCGGGGGCTGCCACCGACGCGCCGGATTGAGGGTCATGCGCAAAACAGCGCCTGTGGGCTGCAGCGTGTATGCTGCCACCCAATCGATAAAATTGCGCGAGACATCGGGGATCGGCGGTACGCCCACGCGCTGCACAACCGGCTTTATTTTGTGCGCAGCCACATCGCCTTTGCCGGGGCCCCACACGACACCCACTTCAAAGCGGCGGCTTAAGGGCACTTCCACCACATCGCCCAAGACCAGCACTTCGTGCTCGGGCACTTTATAGTCGTAGGCCGCCTCAATCGGCAGCGGCAGCACCACGCAGACAATCTCACCCGGCTCGAAGCGGGTTTTTGGATATGATTCGTCAACCCCAGAGTTATTCACAGGGGCTAATAAATCCGGCTGACGGTTGGTGGTAGGATCGGTCGGCATCTATTACACTGTTGCCTTGCAGCGCGCTTGGGTGCAACTCCTAGCCGCACAAAACTCCACTCTATTTAACGACGAAAGCTGCCATGAAATTTTTTATCGACACCGCCGACATTAAAGAGATCAAAGATTTGGCCGCGACCGGCATGGTCGATGGTGTCACCACAAACCCGTCTTTGGCGGCCAAATCGGGCAAAAAGTTCGTCGATCTGATTGCAGAAATTTGCGCGGTCGTGCCAGGCCCCGTCAGCGCGGAAGTAACCGCGCTCGATCACGAGACGATGATGAAAGAAGCCGCCGTGCTTCGCAAAATTGCCAAAAACGTCACCATTAAAGTGCCACTGACACCCGATGGCTTGAAGACGTGCAAGGCGCTCTCGGCTGACGGGTGCATGGTCAACGTCACGCTATGCTTCTCACCCGCGCAGGCACTCTTAGCAGCTAAAGCTGGCGCATCCTTTATTTCGCCGTTCGTCGGCCGTTTGGACGACATCGGCCAGGACGGCATGGGCCTAATCCAAGAGATCTGCACTATATATAAAGCCTATGATTTCAAGACCGAGGTGTTGGTGGCGTCGATTCGCGGACCCCAGCATGTTGTGGCCGCCGCCAAGATGGGCGCGCACGTGTCCACCATGCCGCCCTCAACCCTTCGCCAAATGTTCAACCATCCGTTAACCGACAAAGGGTTAAAAGCATTCATGGATGATTGGGCCAAAACCGGCCAATCCATCATTTGATGGGCAGTCATCCTTAAATGCCGACGCGGCGGGACAATGATCGGTCTGGGCGACCCAAAGAGAACAAATCTCTGAAGGTCGAAGAAACCACGGACCACCCCGGACGCGTCAGGGGAAAGGGTGCCATGGCTGATCATTTCAAGTTGGGTTCAAAAGCAAACGCAGACCAACAGGTCGAATTGCGTGAGCAGGATGTCATCGCGTACTTGCGCCGCAATCCGCGCGTGCTGTTGAACAACCCCGATTTGCTGTCCGCGATTTCGCCCGAGCGCTCGTTCGAAACCGAATCCGTTGTCGTCGACATGCAGCGCTTTGTCGTCGAGCGGTTGCGCCGTCAGGTTGATGACTTAAAGAATTCCTCGGAAAGCCTTGTGAACACCACCCGCGCCAACATGTCGCTGGTGGAGCGGTCGATGGAATGCACGCTGGCACTTTTATATGCGCGCGACTTTGCCGAGCTGAATGAAATTCTACGCGATGAGCTGCCGCTGCACTTGGGCGTTGATTCGGTCACCATCGCTTTTGAAACCGATACCTTACCCGTCGATGCCGGTCACGCCGTGCGTGCGCTGGAAGCGGGCTCGGTTGAATACGTGATGCAGGGCAAAGCCAGCCGGGTGCGCCCCGAGACTGAAGGCGAGCCAGCGCTGTATGGTGCCTCTGCTGATCTCATTCGCTCTGATGCGCTGATCCGCCTTGAAGCGGGCGAAGGTTTGCCGGAAGGCCTGTTTGCTGTGGGTTGCCGTACACCTGGGTTCTTCGACATGGATCAAGGCACTGAGCTGATTGCCTTCCTGGGGCATGTGACCCGCTACGCTGTGGGCCGCTGGTGGACCCTGCAACTGTAAGCGGCACACCTTTAGCTGACCGCGCAATTCATTTCGCGGCGGCCAAAGACTTAATCAAAGCCATTGAAAGCTGGCGAGACTGGCTGCGCGCGGAACGCCGCGCCTCTGACCATACCATTGACGCGTATTGCCGCGATCTCTCGGCGTTTCTGACTTTTATCACGCATCACATCGGCGATGACCCAGATGTGGCGGCACTGGCGTCGTTAAAGCCAGCTGATTTCCGCGCCTACTTGGCCCATCGCAATACACTCGGCATTGCGCGCAGTTCGGTGGCGCGCAGCATGTCGACGTTGCGCAATTTCTTTAAGTATCTGGAACGCGAAAACATTCTGCACAATCCGGCCGTCAATACGGTGAAAACACCGAAGCTGCCCAAGAGTGTGCCGAAAGCGTTGCGCGAAGATGATGCGTTGGATGCCATCCGTGCCATTGGCGAAACCCACGACGACCCGTGGTTAAGTGCACGCGATACTGCGCTGATGCTGCTGTTGTATGGCTGCGGACTGCGTATTGGTGAAGCACTTGGCCTCACGTGCGGCGATATTCCGAAAGGCGATACTTTGCGTGTTGTTGGTAAGGGCAACAAAGAACGCATTGTTCCGGTGCTCGGTATCGTACGCGACGCATTGCATGAATATCGCCGTTTGTGCCCCTTCGCCGCTGATAAAGATGCGCCGCTGTTTGTGGGTGCGCGCGGTAAAGCCCTGAACCCAGGCGTTGTGCAGCGGCAATTACGGCACGTGCGCGCACTGCTGGGCTTGGATGAAAGTGCCACACCGCATGCGTTGCGCCATAGCTTTGCAACACACTTGCTCTCGAAGGGTGGTGACTTACGCACCATTCAAGAGCTGTTGGGGCATTCATCACTTTCAACAACGCAGCGCTATACGGCTGTCGATGCTGCGCAATTGACGAGCGTGTATGCAAAAGCACACCCGCGCGCTAAAAAGTAATTAGTTTTTGAGCCGATAGCCCGTCTTGAAAATCCAGGCGACAACGCCCAAGCACAGCAGCAAAAATCCAAAAATGGCCGCGATGCTAAGCTCAATGGCCACATCGGATTTGCCGTAGAAGCTCCAGCGGAAGCCACTGATCAAATACACAACCGGATTGAAGAGTGTGACCGTGCGCCACGCTGGCGGCAGCATATCGATGGAATAAAATGCACCACCCAAGAATGTGAGTGGTGTCACCACCAACATCGGGATGAACGACATTTGCTCCCAGCCCTTGGCCCAGATACCGAGAATGAAGCCGAACAAACAGAAACTAAGCGCCGTCAGCACCAGGAAGGCCACCATCCAGCCCGGATGGAGAATTTCAATAGGCACAAAGAAGGCCGATGTAGCGAGAATGATCAGCCCCAAGATGATCGATTTTGTCGCAGCAGCCCCCACATAGGCCGCGACAATTTCCAAATACGACACCGGAGCTGAAAGAATTTCGTAAATCGTGCCAGCGAACTTCGGGAAATAAATTCCAAAGGACGCGTTAGAAATGCTTTCCGTGAACAGCGATAGCATGATCAAGCCCGGCACAATAAATGCGCCGTAGGGCACACCGCCCACTTCGCTCATGCGTGAGCCAATGGCCGAGCCGAACACGATGAAATAGAGCGACGTGGTCAAAACAGGTGTGAGCACGCTTTGAATGCCAGTGCGCAAGAAGCGCGCCATTTCGAAACGGTAAATGGCCCAGACACCGTAACGGTTAAATCCAAAGTTGCTCATTTGGCATCTCCCGCTTTGGTATGAACGAGGCTGACAAAAATATCCTCAAGCGAGCTTTGCTTGGTGTGCAGATCGCGGAACCCAATTCCCACATCCGTCATACGTCGCAGGAGCGACGCAATACCTGTGCGTTCGGCATTGGCATCAAACTCATAATGCAATTCGTAACCGTCGGCTTTGAGTTCCAAGTGCCACTCGCTGAGTTCAGGTGGGATGGACTTCATCTGATCTTGGAGCTGCAAAGTCAGCTGTTTCTTACCCATCTTTTTCATCAGCGCGGATTTGTCTTCCACTAAGATCAACTCTCCCTTGCTGATCACACCAACGCGATCCGCCATCTCTTCGGCTTCTTCGATGTAGTGCGTGGTGAGGATAATGGTAACACCGTTCTCGCGGAGTTTGCGGACCAACGCCCACATATCGCGGCGCAATTCCACATCGACACCCGCAGTTGGTTCATCGAGGAAGAGAATTTGCGGTTCGTGCGATAAGGCTTTGGCAATCATCACCCGGCGCTTCATGCCACCCGAAAGCGTCATGATCTTGTCGTTGCGCTTTTCCCATAACGACAGATCGCGCAGCACTTTCTCGATATAAGCTGGATTGGGTGCACACCCGAACAAGCCGCGGCTAAAGGTGGTGGTCGCCATGACCGTTTCAAAAGCATCGGTGGTTAGTTCTTGCGGTACGAGACCAATTTTTGAACGCGCAGCGCGATACTCTTTAAGGATGTCATGACCGTCCGCCAACACCGTCCCAGACGTCGGGTTCACAATGCCGCATACGATGCTGATCAACGTCGTTTTGCCCGCACCGTTTGGGCCTAGTAGCGCGAAAATCTCGCCTTTTTTGATGTCGAGTGAAACGCCTTTGAGTGCGCTTAACCCCGAGGCATATGTTTTAGTGAGATTTGAAATTGAAATAATGCCGGTCATACGTTCTTAGTCCGATCAATTTAATCCCAGGGGCCTTTTGGTCCGCCCGAGCGCGGCACAGAACCACCACGCCGAATACGAATAGGGCGTTCATAGTGAGAGAATGCTTTCGTTTGCGCAGGCTCGAAGGCGCGCACGGTACGCTTCTTGAAGAAAAACACCAAGACAGCACCCGCGATAAACCCGCCGATATGTGCCATAAACGCGACACCGGGCTCACCCGGGTCAACATTCATTGAACTGAGCAATTGCCCACCGATCCAGAACCCCAATACGACAAAAGCCGGAATATTCCATACGGAAATATAGATCAGCAGCCATACGAAAATGCGAATGTTGGCCCTGGGGTGGAGCATCATATAAGCGCCCATAACGCCTGAAATCGCGCCAGATGCGCCAACCATGGGCACATCAGAACCGGGCGCCGCGATAATTTGCGACAATGCCGCAGCAATACCGCAGATCAGATAGAACATCAGATAACGAAATGAGCCTAATGAGGCTTCGATATTGTCGCCAAAGATCCACAAGTAAAACATGTTCCCCGCAAGGTGCATGAACCCACCATGCATGAACATCGATGTAAATGTGGTGATCAACGCGGACGGCCGGTCAATCATGCGCGACATGCCCAGTAAATCGCCAGGAACTAAACCATAGGTCAGCACAAAGATTTGTTCTTGCCGCGCATTCAGTGTGAATTGCCATGCGAATACCGCCACGCACGCCGCGATAATGGCATAGTTAACGATGGGAAATTTGGAATGCGGATTGTCGTCGCCGATGGGCAAAAACATGTGGTTCTAAGCCCTTCCCGCTAACCGTTCGACATGCATCAGGCGATCTAAACTCACCTGCTTCATCTGCTCGGTCATCACAAAACCATCACTAATGCCGCTTTTGGAGAACTCGGCTTTTGACATGGAAAGCTTCTGGCGTTGACGGTCCAGCGCGTTGCCAGGCGAGATGAACTGCTCGCAGGTTTCGATATCGAGCTTCTTGTGCTTCACCAATTTACGAAGGCACATGCGGTACAACGTATCTTCGGTTCTATACGTGCGGAAATCGTCTTCTTCCGCGAAACCTTTGATCCATTCATGCCAGACGCGCCGCACACAGAAGTTGATCGGGCAGCTTTCATCTAGTGAATCGTGCCAATCGGGATGCATTGGCATGTCAATTTTCATGCGCGTAAAGACATAGCCCAACGCATCGTCCGCCAATAATGCCGATAAACATGCATGAATATGGTTATCGTAAAACACATCATCCGCATCGAGAAAAAACAGATACTGCGCTGTTGTATTGCGCACGCCTTCATTGCGCGAAAAGCCTGGGCCGCGATTTTCAGCATTGATGCAGAGTTTTATGCGCGGCTCTTGCTGTGCCAAACGCCTAACGATGTTCGGTGTATCATCGGTTGAGCGATCATCGACCACGATGATTTCGGCATCGGCTTCAAGCTTCTCAACATCAATACAATGACGCAGTGACGCGATGGCACTGCGCAACGTCCGGTCAAGCGTATTGGCTGCGTTGTAGGCAGGGATAATGACGGCAATGGAGGGCGGGAAACGGGACATGGTGCGTAAATCTACCATGGCCCGTCCCTGTTAATGCAGAGGATTTACAGGGGGCTTACGTGAAGACTGCGGATTGTGCGGAGAAATGCGCGATTAAATGTGAATGGCGCGTTTCTCGACGTTCAAGGCCGCTTCCTTTACGGCCTCGCCCAATTGCGGGTGGGCATGACAGGTGCGGGCAATGTCTTCAGATGATGCGCCAAATTCCATGGCCACCGCGATTTCCATAATCAGGTCGCCGCCAGAAGGGCCAATGATGTGGCAGCCCAGAACGCGGTCGGTCGTGGCATCAGCCAACACCTTCACGAAGCCATCCACGTCGCCGTTGGCGCGCGCGCGGCTGTTGGCGGTGAACGGGAACTTGCCCGACTTGTACGCCACGCCCGCGTCTTTCAGTTGTTCCTCGGTTTTACCGATACCCGCGACTTCCGGCCATGTGTACACGACCGAGGCAATGGCGTCGTAATTGATGTGCGCGGTTTGACCGGCCATCAGTTCGGCCACGGCCACACCTTCGTCTTCGGCTTTGTGCGCCAGCATCATGCCGCCGATGACATCGCCAATGGCAAAGATGCCTTCGATGTTGGTTTGATAGTGCGTGTCGGCTTCCACGAAGCCGCGGTTAGTCATCTTCACGCCAACCGTATCCAAGCCCAAACCGGCTGTGTATGGACGGCGGCCCACAGCCACTAGCACGGTGTCAGCTTTGATTTCTTTCGCATCGCCGCCTTTGGCAGGCTCGACCGTCAACGTCACGCCGCCTTTGGCTGCGACAGCTTTTGTCACCTTTTGACCCAGCTCGAACTTGAGGCCCTGCTTTTCCAGGATTCTTTGCATGGTCTTGCGCACTTCACCGTCCATCGGCGGCAGGATGAAGTCGAGGAACTCAATAACCGTGACTTCCGCCCCCAAACGACGCCAGACCGAACCCATTTCCAGGCCGATCACGCCAGCGCCGATGACGACCAGCGACTTCGGCACCTTATCGAGTTTTAACGCGCCAGTGGACGAGACGATTTGCTTCTCATCAATCGTGATGCCCGGCAGTGGCGTCACTTCCGAACCGGTGGCAATCACAACGTACTTGGTGGTGTAGGTGGTTTCTTTGCCGTCAAAATCTTTCACGGTTACTTGATGTGCGCCGCGTTCCGCCTTCACGATTTTGCCAGTACCCTTCAGGTACGAAACCTTGTTCTTCTTGAACAGGAATTCGATGCCTGTGGTGTTTTGCTTCACCACGTCGTCTTTGCGCGACATCATGGTGGGCAGGTCGAGCTCGACCTTCGAGACTTTAATGCCGTGGGTAGAGAAGCTGTGGTTGGCTTCTTCAAACAGGTGCGAGGATTGCAATAACGCCTTCGACGGAATGCAGCCGACGTTCAAGCAGGTACCGCCGAGCGTGCCGCGGTTTTCAACGCAAGCCGTTTTCAAGCCCAGTTGAGCCGCGCGGATCGCGCAGACGTAACCACCGGGGCCACCACCGATCACGATGACGTCAAAAACTTCAGACATATCTCGCTCCTCAGAACCTTTATCGCCGTCGTCCTCGGGCTTGACCCGAGGACCCAGGGTTATACGCGCGACTTATGCCACGCCGATATCATCGTAGAGATCCCGCCACGTCGGGTTTGTATTTTCAATCAACTCGACCTTCCAGCGCCGAACCCAATGCTTTAGGTTTTTCTCACGCTGAATTGCCGATTCAGAGTCTGCATATTCTTCAAAATGCACCAAGCGGTGCACTCCGTATTCTTTGGTGAAACCGTCGATCACGTTGCCTTTGTGTTCATATATCCGCCGGATCAGATCGCTCGTAACACCGACATAAAGGGTGCCGTTGCGTTTACTGGCGAGAATATAAACATGAAAGGTTTTAATCACCGTCCGGGCCGACCACCCTGGACCCTCGGGTCAAGCCCGAGGGTGACAAGATAAAATTGAAGCGCCGAGCCTCACCTTACTTATCCAGCCCGCTTACATATCCAGAACGAGACGGCCCGGATCTTCCAGGCCTTCTTTCACGCGCACTAAGAACGTTACCGCTTCACGGCCGTCGATGATGCGGTGATCGTAGCTGAGCGCCAGATACATCATGGGGCGGGCTACGATGGAACCGTCATCCAACACCACCGCGCGTTGTTTAATGTTGTGCATACCCAGAATGGCCGATTGCGGCGCATTCAGGATTGGTGTGGAGAGCATCGAGCCATAGATGCCGCCGTTCGAGATGGTGAAGGTGCCACCCGTCATTTCTTCGATGGTCAGCTTGCCGTCGCGGGCCTTGCGGCCAAAGCCTGAAATTTCAGCTTCAATTTCAGCGAATGACTTGCCATCGCAATCACGTACCACCGGAACCACCAGACCTTGCGGCGTGCCGACGGCAACGCCGATGTCGTAGTAGTTTTTGTAAACCATATCTTCGCCGCGAATTTCAGCGTTTACCGCCGGAATTTCACCCAAAGCAGCCACGCAAGCTTTTACGAAGAACGACATGAAGCCCATCTTCACGCCGTGCTTTTTCTCGAAGCCGTCTTTGTACTTGTTGCGCATGGCCATCACGGCCGACATGTCGACTTCGTTGAACGTGGTCAACATGGCCGCGGTGTTTTGCGCTTCTTTCAAACGCTCGGCGATGCGACGGCGCAGGCGCGTCATCTTCACCACTTCTTCGCGCGGACCGCGCTGCGGCACGGTCGGCTTGGCAGCTTTTTCGCCGCCAGCAGCGATGTAGGCAATCACGTCCGCTTTGGTGAGGCGGCCATCTTTGCCGGTCGCCGGAATTTTGCGCGGATCGAGGACGTGCTCATCAACCAAGTGACGCACCGACGGCGCCAACGGGAAATCAGACGCATAAGAAACTTTCGGCGCTGCAGCGGCAGCCGGAGCAGCAGGTGCCGCCTTTGGTGCGGGAGCAGGAGCAGCCGGAGCAGCGGCCTTCGGCGCAGGTGCAGCCGGAGCGGCAGCTTTCGGAGCTTCAGCTTTCTTGGCCGGAGCCGCGGCAGCAGCGCCAGCCGCACCCAACAGGCCCAGCACCGCGCCGACATTCACGTTTGAACCTTCGGCGGCCACAATTTCCGTAAGCGTACCTGCAGCCGGTGCGTTCACTTCCAACGTCACCTTATCCGTTTCCAGTTCCAACACAGCTTCGTCAGCGGCGACATTGTCGCCCACTTTCTTGAGCCACTTGGCGACGGTTGCTTCCGTCACCGATTCACCCAAGGTCGGAACTTTAATTTCGGTTGCCATGGTATCCCTGCTCGATTCTGATTTTTCTTAAATGTGTTGCGCGCTTGTCGTGGATTATTCAGCAGCCATCTTGCCGATCTTGGCAACACGGCGGAACGGTTGTGGAATTTGCGCAGCCGGTGTGGTCAGCGCCCATTCAACCAACTGGTTTTGTTCCTTCACGTGCGTCTTCATCAGGCCGGTGGCCGGCGAAGCAGCCGTTGCACGACCGGCGTAGATCGGACGCTTGGATTTCACATCCAAGCCTTCCAATGCGTACTCGATGCGGCGGTCAACGAACGTCCAAGCGCCCATGTTGGCAGGCTCTTCTTGGCACCAGACCACTTCGGCGTTTTTGTACTTGGCCAGTTCCTTCGCCAAAGTTTCCTTTGGCCACGGATAGAGCTGCTCCACACGAATAATTGCGACGTCGTCGACGTTCTTGTCTTCGCGCGCCTGCAGCAGGTCATAGTAGACCTTGCCCGTGCAGAGCACGACGCGGCGCACTTTGGCCGGGTCTTGCTTGGCATGCTCACCGATGACGCGTTGGAATTTGCCCTTCGGGCCCAAATCATCCAGCGTAGATACGCAGCGCTTGTGACGCAGGAGCGATTTCGGTTCAAACACGATCAAGGGTTTACGGAAGTTGCGGCGGATTTGGCGGCGCAAGGCGTGATAGAGGTTCGCCGGTGTAGTGAAGTTGCAGACTTGCCAGTTATCCTGACCCGACATTTGCAGGTAGCGCTCAACGCGTGCCGATGAGTGCTCAGGCCCTTGGCCTTCGTAGCCATGCGGCAATAGCATCACCAGGCCCGACAGACGCAGCCACTTGCTTTCGGCTGATGAGATGAACTGGTCGATGATCATTTGCGCGCCGTTCGAGAAGTCCCCGAACTGGGCTTCCCACAAGGTCAACGCATTCGGCTCGGCCAAGCTGTAGCCGTACTCGAAGCCCAAAAGCGACAACTCAGACAGCGGGCTGTCTAACACTTCGAAGCGGGCTTGCTTGCCTGGACGAATGTTGTTCAGGGGCACAAAACGCGACTCATTTTCCTGGTCGACCAGGACCGAGTGGCGTTGCGAGAACGTGCCGCGACCGCAATCCTGACCCGACAGACGCACATTCGAGCCTTCGACGAGCAATGTGCCGAAGGCCAAGGCTTCAGCGGTGGCCCAATCAATGTCTTTGCCAGTCTCGATGCTTTCGCGCTTGGCCTTCAATTGGCGCACGATCTTCGAGTTGACGTTGACGCCCTTTGGCACTTCCGAGATCGCCATGCCGACTTCCTTCAGCACGTCGAACGAAACGCCGGTGGCATCGTCACGGAATTCTTCTTCCTCGCCCATAGAGGCAAGGCCCTTCCATGCGCCTTCAAGCCAATCCGCCTTGTTGGGCTTAAAGCTGGCCGAGGCTTCGAAATCAGCCTCCATCATGTGCATGAATTTGCTCATCATCATGTCGGCCTCTTCTTGCGTGTAGAGGCCTTCTTCAACGAGCTTTTTGGCGTAAAGCGTGCGCGCCGTGACGTGGCTTTCGATCTGCTTGTACATCACAGGCTGGGTGAATTTCGGCTCGTCGCCTTCGTTGTGACCGAAGCGGCGATAGCAAACGATATCCAGCACAACATCGATACCGAACTCTTGACGGAATTCGGTGACAATGCGCGCGGCATGCACAACAGCTTCCGGATCATCCGCGTTGACGTGGAAGATCGGCGCTTCGACCATCTTGGCCACATCGGTGCAGTACAGGCCCGAACGCGAATAGCGCGGTGTCGTGGTGAAACCGATTTGGTTGTTGATGACAACGTGAATCGTACCGCCTGTGGTGTAGCCTTCGATTTGCGAGAAACCAAAGCACTCAGCGATGATGCCCTGGCCTGCGAAGGCCGCGTCACCGTGGATCAACAAGGCCAGGTTTTGCTTGCGGGTCTTGTCGTCCGATTGGTCTTGCTTCGCACGGACCTTACCCAAGACGACCGGGTTCACGACTTCCAGGTGCGATGGATTGGCGGTGAGCGACAAGTGAACGACGTTGCCATCGAACTCACGGTCAGCCGACGTACCCAAGTGATACTTCACGTCACCCGAACCTTCGACGCTATCGGGGTTGGATGAATTGCCTTGGAATTCCGAGAACAATGCACTGAACGGTTTGTGCATGACGTTGACCAGCACGTTCAAGCGGCCGCGGTGGGCCATGCCCAACACAACCTGCTTCACGCCCAGCTGACCGCCGCGCTTTAGAATTTGTTCCAGCGCCGGAATGGTGGCTTCACCACCGTCCAAGCCGAAGCGCTTGGTGCCGGTATATTTGATGCCCAAGAACTTCTCGAAGCCTTCAGCATCAACCATGCGTTCCAGGATGGCTTTTTTGCCTTCCGGAGAGAATGACGGTTGGTTGCGGTTCGGCTCGATGCGGTTTTGCAGCCATTCACGTTGCTTGATGTCTTGGACGTGCATGTACTCGACGCCAATCTTGCCGCAGTAGGTTTGCTTCAAGGCATCAACCAACTGGCGCAACGTGGCTTTTTCAAAACCCAACACCCCGCCGAGCACGATCTCGCGATCGAGATCAGCGTCAGTGAAGCCGTGATAGGTGATATCCAATTCAGGATGCGACGTTTCCCGTGTGAGATTGAGCGGATCGAGCGTCGCCAGTTGGTGGCCGCGCGTACGATACGCACGCACGAGAGCTAATGCGTTGATCGAGTATTGCGCCTGCTTCATCACAGCCGCTTGGTCGATGGCACCACCAGCGGCCGGAGCGGCAGCTTTGCCACCCTTGTCTTTCTTCGGCGGTGTCGCGTCAGGATCAGCGACGCCGATGACACCGGGCTGCTCTTGCGCCCAGCTTGCGCCCTGCAGCTCGCGGATCAGTTCGGACTGACCATCACCCAGATCACGGAAGAAGGTGGCCCAACTGGGGTCCACGCTGCCCGGATTCTTCAAGTATTGGTCGTAGAGTTCAGACAAAAAGACGGCGTTGGCGCCGGAGAGAAAGGTTGTATCCACGGTTGGCTTCCTTGCGGGGCGGCCTTGGTCCAAACGTCCCCACCGATGAGGCGGCCGCACGAGCCCCGAGTCATAGCCCAATTACGTTGTCCGGACAACGCGCCAAAGGCCAAAAACGGCCCTAAATCCTTGTGTTTTCAGCGTGATAGCTTTGCTTTTTCCGGCTAGCCCGCACCTTGAACTTTTCCTTGCACCCCAGGTTGGACTTTTGCTGCACCTGCGAAAGGTTTTGGGGGCCAAAAGCCATGCGGAAGATGCCCGAGCGCCGGGTCCGGTTGGTCCCGCCGCTCGACCGCTCTTTGGTAAAAATGGGGCATGACCACCCTGACGGGTGGGCTGTTGGCTTAAGGTTCGCGCCGTCAATTTGTCGGGGAGGACAGCGTTATGTTGATTGATGCGATGACCGCGAGCTTAGACGCCATGACACGGCGCAAGTCATTAGGCTTAGGATTCGGCGCAGCGATGTTGCCCGTGGCTTTGCCGCTAGCGGCCGAAGCAACAACGGGTGGCCAGGGGAAGACACTCGATCTGACCACCACACGCGACAACTTGTACGCCTTTGCAAAGTTGTGGGGTGCGTTAAGCGACAACGACACTGACGAATTAGTATGGGGCGGCCACCAGGGCACGTTCTTCGCCGTCATTCCCGGCCAGCGCATTGTGCCGCTGGTGGGGTATGTAGGCTGCGGCAGTTTGCAGTTCCGCTGGCGCCCCGATGGTGGACTGGATTATCGCGGCAAGGACGCGACGTTCTACACAGATCTTAAAACAGGCGAGATTATCGACACCTGGAAAAATCCGTGGACGGGCGAGCTGTGCAAAGTCGCCCCCTACATTCACGAGAAAGTCCGCACCACGTTGCCAACCGAGTGGCCCGACAATGTGTTCTCGACAGATTTTTATGGGTTTCAAACCAACGTCGGTTGGGCGACGGAAAAAGACAAATCCAAACTGAAGAATGCGGGCAAACGCCCCTACATTCTGCCGTGGAAACAACTTGGCGGGTACACCATGCTAAGTTGGGATTGGGCCATGGAGATTGATAACCCGGTGACACCGGAAGGCTGGCCCAAGTCATCCACCGGCGCGATCATCGGACCTTCTGAACATTTTGTGTTCTACACACCGACCGCAGAGTTGGAAGATCGAAAGCGGAATTGGTCGACCATGCTTGCAGGCTTCTTCCGCTCAACGCCATGGCTGCCGTGGATGCGCATGGGCGAATGGCAAAAAAAGCCAGGCAATTACGCCACACTGTTCGCGCGCTCACACAGCCACAAAATTACCGGCACGCTGGATGATGTGCCCAAGGTGGTGCGGGCGAAACTGGAAAAAGATTATCCGCACATGCTGGATAAGCCGACGGATTGGGAGATGACGCCTGTGAACTCCACATGGGGGTACTATGCGAAGATCACACCGCCGGAAAACCCGAACTATAAGCCGGGCGGCAGTTAAGCTTCTTCCGGCGTAATTGGCAAAACATGAGTCTTGACCCACATCAAGGCGATGTCAGAGCCACTGTGAAATGCTGTGTCCTATGGCACAGATCCTTATTGTCTACGGGTCGACGGATGGACATACCGCGCGGGTGGCTGAGAAAATCGGCACCCACTTGCGCGGACTGGGACACGCGGTCGCGCTTTACCAAGGCGACCGCGTCCCGCAGGATATTATCGTTGGCAATTTTGATGCTTATATCGTCGGCGCCTCGGTTCATTACGGCAAATTTCAGCCGTACATCGGCACCTTCATTCAGAAAAATTTGAGCCTGCTGCAAAATAAGCCGTCGGCATTCTTTGCCGTCAGCGGCGCATCTTCAAGCGGCGCATTGGGTCGGCAGGAAGCTAAAACGTTCTCAACGCCGTTTTTGGAAAAATTGAAATGGGAGCCCTTGCGCGTTGAGCAAATTGCCGGCGCGTTTCCGTTTACCCGTTACGCCTTCTGGAAGCGCTGGATGATGCAATACATCGTGCGCCGGGCAGGCGGTGAAGCGCATGCTCGGAAAGATTACGCGTATACCGATTGGGAACGTGTAGAGCGCTTTGCAGTTGAGTTTGCCGCACTGATCGCACGGTAACGCTGCTGCCCGTTACTGAATCGACACCAGTTCGATCCGCACCCCTTTGCGGTCATGCGCCACACGTAACACCACGCTTTGGCCTTCCTTCAGCTCTTGGGGGCTGGGGAACGGATAGAACAAGGGCGTCCAGTGTTTGGTGCGCGTGGCCTTCTCGCCAACAGGCGCATTCTCATACGGCGTTTCATCATCAAGCATGAGACGCAACCACTGCACAACACCGTGGCAAAGACCGGACTTCATTACCCGCACAGCAACTTGCGTGTCTTCGGCGGGGAATGTGTCGTTGTTGAGGAAATCGAATTCCAACAGTTCGATACCGTTTGACAACCAGTTCATCACTAAGTCGGGCGTGTCGAGGTTCATCAAGAGCGGCGCAAAAGCGTTGAAGCCCGACATGTCAAAGCCTTCAATGGTTTCAACACGGGTGAGGTGCGCCACATCACTGCTGGATACGAGCGCACCGACCATGGAGCCAGACGCGGGAATTACCAGCGCGTCTGATTTTAGCAATCGTGCTTTTGCATCTTCAAATGTGGGGATCACTTCCTCGGATAAAAATTGCGCCGAGAACACTTCTGCGATCAGCACATCAGCCGGCTCAGGCAAATGCTCGCCCACTTCGACTTCCCACGACGGCGCTTCAATGACCGTGATGCGATCTGAGAGATTGTTCTTCGCAATAAGTGCGCGCGCGGTTTGGGCTAATACTGAATTCGCTTCACAGGTGTAAACCTTTGCTCCGGCGCGGGCAGCCATCATGGCGAGCAGGCCTGCACCTGTGCCGATTTCCAAAACAATCTGACCTGGCTTTACTTGGCGCTCGATGGCTGCGCGAAACGCTTTATTGCGCACATCATCGTTCATCATGTTGAAGTGCCAAGCGGGCACGGCTTCGGTACGGATCATGCGCGCGGCATAACGCACATCAGGATCGTTTGGCACCAAAGCCAGTGCGCGCTCCATGCATGCCCAAGCATTTTCGAGGTCTTCAGCGCTGCGGAAATGCTTGGCCGCCTCCGACCACAATACCGGATCGTTCTGCTCAATCTCCAGCGCTTGCTTGAAATAGGCGGTGGCCTGTTCGGTTTGACGCGCAGCCGACGCCGCATTTGCGGCAGCTAATAAAATGCGCACATCATTCGGGTGCGCATTTAACAGGGCTTCGGCATTGGCAAGGGCTGCATCCAATTGCCCGGCCATCACTTGGGCATCAATCAAATCCACGCGCGCGCCCAAATAATCTGTGACGTTGTTTTCAAGAGCCGTTTGCAAATCAGCAATGGCGTCGATGGGCTCGCTTACATTGAGATAAAGCTGGCCGCGCTGGTGGGCGGCGTCGCCATACTCGGGCTCCAACTCCAGCGCTGCATCGAGATAGCTTAAGGCTTCTTCCGCATCACCACGCATAACGGCCACACGCGCCATGCAGGTTAGAGCGCGCGCATTATCTTGCTCTGCGTCCAGCACATCGAGAAAGCATGTCTCGGCCTGATCGACATCTCCCACTTCTAACAGAGCGAGGCCTTTATCGAGGATTTCAGACGAGGTGAGTTGCATCAGGTTTTGGTCTTGTAATGGAAGCCGTCTTTATCGGTGACAATTTGCACCGCATTGGGTGCGGCAAAGTGCGCCGGGATAATCCAGGCCCCAGTGTCGGCGACATTTTCCACAAATTTGGTGCGTGTGTCGCGTGACATATCCGCATCCCAACAAAACTTGCTGGACCACTGCGGGCGCTCGATCTGCACGGGGTGGTGAATGGTATCGCCCACCAGATACGCTTTGTCTTTGCCATCATCAATCACCAGCACGATGTTGCCGGGGCTGTGACCGGGCGCCGGCATTAGATAGATACCGGGCTCGATCTCGTAATCACTTTCCACCAACACCGCTTGTTTGGCATCGAGCACCGGCTGCACAGAATCAACCCAACTTTTGTGGTTGGGCGCTTTCTCAGGATCGCGCTGCACCTCTTGCCAATGCTCCACCTCCTTGCGGTGCATGATGTACTTGGCATTGGGAAAGGTTGGCACCCAGCGACCGTTGATCAACTTGGTGTTCCAGCCCACGTGATCGGCATGCAAGTGCGTGCACAGAACATGTGTGATGGATTCCGCTGGATAGCCCGCTTCCGCCAAGTCTTCCAAGTACGGGCTATTGCGCATGTGCCATTCCGGCAGCATCGGGCGGTGTTTATCGTTGCCAATGCACGTATCCACTAAGATCACGTTGCGTTCTGTGCGCACGATGATGCTGTGGAATGAAAACATCAGGCGGTTGGTGCCGATGTCATAAAAGCGCGGGTCTTTGGAGGTTTTGGTTTCCGCAAAAGTTTCGGGTGTGGCTTCAGGGAGAATGAATTCGGGCGCGCGAAACGGCCCTGCCATTTCAGTAACAATGGAAATATCAAACGGCCCCGGAAGTTTCGTCATTGTTCCACTTTGCTCCATTGGCCTTGTACCAGAAACCACTGCCCTCACCGACAATCTGCACCGCGCAGGGCGCTGAGAAATGTGCCGGGATTACCCATGCTTTTGTATCAGCCACGCGTGACAAAAATTGTGTGCGTGTGGCACGCGACAAATCCGCATCCCAGCAAAATCGGCTCGACCAATCGGGTCGCTCGATCTGCACGGGATGATGCATCACATCCCCCACCAAGTACGCCTTGTCCGTGCCATCATCCAGCGCCAGCATGACGCTGCCCGGTGTGTGACCGAACGCAGGCACAAGCCGCACACCCGGCTCGATCTCATAATCGCATCCAACAATGAGAACCTGCTTTGCATCCACCAGCGGCTGAATGGAGTCAGCCCAGACACGGCCAATGAGCGGCGTTGAGGTGTTGTGACTTTCGCGCTCGGAATGTTCGAACTCGGTACGATGCATCAGATACTTTGCATTGGGGAACGTCGGCACCCAGCGGCCATTCAACAGGCGCGTGTTCCAACCCACGTGATCGGCATGCAAGTGCGTGCACAACACATGCGTGATGTCTTCCGGCGCGTAACCTGCTTTCGCGAGTTCTTCGAGGAATGGTGTCGCGCGCATGTGCCAGTCAGCAAGTTCTGGCCGATGCTTATCGTTGCCCACGCATGTATCCACCAGAATAACGTGACGCTGGGTCCGCACGATCAGGCTGTGGTTCGCCATGATGAGCGTGTTGGTGCCGACATCGACAAAGCGCGCATCTTTGGCGGTGCGCGTCACACTCAGTTCGGCGGATGTAGCCGTGGGGAGGAGAAAGTTGAGGTCGCGGCGCGTGCCTTCGGTTTCAGCGACGCGGGTGATGTGAAAGGGACCCGGCAGTTTCACTGAGCGGCCCCCTTCACATTAGACGACGTTAGAATTCAAACCCAACAGTACCCATCAGGATGTTGGTGCCGCGGTTTTTCTTGTGTAGCAGCGTAGCATTTGAAACGTGGGTGATACCAACGCCAGCGCGCACAAATTCAATCACGCGCACCGAGCCTTGAATGCCCACATGGAACTGTTCTTTACCACCCAAGAATGTACTGTCGCCTTGGTGATAGAGACCGATCCCTGCTGAAGGCTCCAACTGCCACATATCGTTTTTGCCCCATGAGAACGGAGCCGCAAAACCGATAAACTCGAAATGCCCATCGTCGCCGTTCACGAAACCACCAATGAGCGGCTTAATGCCCATGAAGTTTTGGCCCAGCCAGCCCTCGCCGAACCCCCAACCAAAACGGTACTGCGCGTAAACCGCAGCCGACTTGTTGTCGTTCGGGATAATGTCGTATTGGCCCGCACCGATCAGCAACAGGCCTTTGTCTTCAGCGGCGTGAGCTGCCCCCACGGAAAGAAGCAGCCCAACGAGACCTAAAACAAACTGACGCAACATGACGAGATCCGCTTAGCCCTTCATGGCCTTCAGCATGGTTTGGCCCAGCGATGCCGGCGAATCAGCAATCGCAAAACCTGCTGCACGCATCGCATCGAATTTGGCTTGGGCTGTGCCCTTGCCGCCCGAGATGATGGCGCCCGCGTGGCCCATGCGGCGGCCCGGAGGAGCTGTCGCACCAGCAACGAAACCAACAATCGGCTTTTTCTTTTTGTGATTTTTGTAGAACTCGGCCGCGTCTTCTTCAGCCGAACCACCGATTTCGCCGATCATGATGATGCCTTCTGTGGCGTCATCGTTCAGGAACATATCCAAGCAATCGATGAAGTTGGTGCCGTTCACCGGGTCACCACCGATACCGATGCAGGTGGTTTGACCCAAGCCAGCAGCAGTGGTTTGCGCCACAGCTTCATACGTCAACGTGCCAGAGCGTGACACGATGCCAATTTTGCCGGGCTGGTGAATATGGCCGGGCATGATGCCGATTTTGCATTGGCCTGGCGTGATAACACCCGGGCAGTTGGGCCCGATCAAACGCGTCTTCGAGCCTTGCAGGGCGCGCTTCACGCGCACCATATCGAGCACCGGGATACCTTCGGTGATGCAAACCGCCAGCGGAATTTCTGCATCAATCGCTTCCAAAATCGCGTCAGCCGCGAACGGCGGCGGCACATAAATTACGGTTGCATCAGCACCGGTTTGTTTGCGTGCATCAGCCACGGTGTCAAACACCGGCAGATCGAGGTGCGTGGTGCCGCCTTTGCCTGGCGTCACGCCGCCCACCATTTTGGTGCCGTATGCGATCGCTTGCTCAGAGTGGAAGGTGCCTTGGCTGCCGGTGAAACCTTGGCAGATGACCTTGGTGTCTTTCCCAATCAAGACGGACATTTATGCAGCCTCCTTCACGGCTTTAACAACCTTCTCGGCTGCATCAGACAAGTTATCGGCAGTGATGATCGGAAGGCCTGAGTCCTTCATGATTTTCTTGCCGAGATCAACGTTCGTACCTTCCAAACGCACAACCAGCGGCACATTCAGGCTAATTTCGCGGGCCGCGGCCACAACACCTTCAGCGATCACGTCGCAACGCATGATGCCGCCGAAGATATTCACCAGAATGCCTTCCACGTTCACGTCGGAGAGAATGATCTTGAACGCGGTGGTCACGCGCTCTTTGGTCGCACCACCACCCACGTCGAGGAAGTTGGCAGGTTCGCCACCCTTCAACTTGATGATGTCCATGGTCGCCATGGCCAGTCCAGCGCCGTTGACCATGCAGCCGATGTTGCCATCCAGCTTCACGTAGTTGAGGTCAGCTTTCGAGGCTTCCAGTTCGGTCGGATCTTCTTCATCCACATCGCGCAGTTCCATGATTTCCGGATGGCGATACAACGCGTTGGAGTCGAAGTTCATCTTGGCGTCAAGTGGTAACACATCGCCGTCGCCGGTCACGACGAGGGGATTGATTTCCAGCATCGACGCATCGGTTTTGACGAAGGCGTCGTACAGTGTGTTCAGCAACTTCGTGCACGATTTAATTTGGTTGCCCGTCAGGCCCAAGCCGAATGCAATTTTACGGCAATGGAAGCCTTGGATACCCGTGGCCGGATCAATTGTTTGCAGAATGATTTTTTCGGGCGTGTTGTGCGCCACGTCTTCGATATTCACGCCGCCTTCGGTGGAGGCCATGATGGTAACGCGGCTTGAATCGCGATCAACCAGCATCGAGAGGTACAGTTCGCGAACGATGTTGCAGCCCGCTTCCACGTAAACGCGCTTCACAACCTTGCCAGCATCGCCGGTTTGGATGGTGACCAGCGTGTTGCCGATCATCTGCTTGGCGTTTTCTTTTACTTCAGCGATGGACTTGGAAAGACGAACGCCACCTTTTTCGCCGGCAGCTTTTTCTTTGAACGTGCCCTTACCGCGACCGCCTGCGTGAATTTGCGACTTCACGACAAATGGTGGCTTGCCCAATTTTTCGGCCACCTTCTCGGCTTCTTCCGGTGTGTAGGCGACACCACCATCGAGAATGGGCACACCAAACTTCTTCAACAGTTGTTTGGCTTGGTACTCATGAATATTCATGCTGGTCGCGGCTCCCTGTACGCGGTCCGTGTTGAACTTTCCCCAGTTCAACCGACCGCCCCTTATGCCCTGAAATAGGCCGGGTGGTTTAATCTGTTCGTCTTTTATAGCATCGCCAAAGGCACGAGCAAGCACGCCTAAGCATAACAAATGCGCAAAAAAGCAAAGGGCCGGAAAGGTTTAGCCCTTCCGGCCCAAGACTATTTCATTAAACTTGAGGGTGATTATTTACCCAAATTCGGGTCGATCTTTTTGCAGGCTTCGACCAGGCCGCGGACCGAGTCCACCGACTTATCAAGCATGGCTTTTTCTTCGGGGCTCAGTTGAATTTCAACCGTACGCTCCACGCCACCAGCACCGATGATCACCGGCACGCCGACGTAGATGTCCTTCAGACCATACGGACCGTCCACGTGGACAGCGCACGGCAGCAGGCGCTTTTTGTCTTTAATGTAGGCTTCGGCCATTTGGATGGCTGACGCAGCCGGAGCGTAGAACGCCGAACCGGTCTTCAGCAAAGCCACGATTTCAGCACCGCCATCGCGGGTCCGTTGCACGATCTTGTCGATCTTCTCTTGCGTCGACCAGCCCATCTTCACCAGGTCCGGCACCGGGATACCGGCAACGGTTGAGTAACGGGTGAGCGGCACCATGGTGTCGCCGTGGCCACCGAGCACAAACGCGGTAACGTCTTCCACCGAGACTTTGAACTCTTCAGCCAGGAAGTAGCGGAAACGGGCGCTATCCAGCACGCCAGCCATGCCGACCACTTTGTTCTTCGGCAAGCCTGAGTATTCGCGCAAGGCCCAAACCATCGCATCCAAAGGGTTGGTGATGCAGATCACGAACGCGTTCGGAGCATGCTTTTTGATGCCTTCGCCGACTTGCTGCATCACTTTCAAATTGATGCCGAGCAAATCGTCGCGGCTCATGCCAGGCTTACGTGCCACACCGGCGGTGACGATGATCACGTCCGAACCCGCGATGACAGAGTAGTCATTGCCACCTTTATAGGCTGAGTCTTTGCCTTCCACGGGAGTCGATTCTGCGATGTCGAGGCCTTTGCCTTGCGGAATGCCTTCGGCGATATCGAACATGGCGACGTCGCCCAGTTCCTTCAAGCCAATGAGGTGCGCCAAGGTGCCGCCGATGTTACCAGCGCCAACGAGACCGATTTTCGTACGAGCCATGTGTGATCCCTTTCGTGGTGCCCCACCGCTGCCACGATGGCTTTGCCGGGGCTTTTTTTGGGGCTTTAGCTGCCCCTGAAGCGTTATAAAGGTCGCAAGAGGTTGCGACTGAATTGCGGGGCCGGGATAGCCCGAAACTTTGGCTCTCGCAAGGGTGACGCCAGACTTTGGCCGCCAGAAGCCGGGGATTGGCTATAAATGGTAGGGGAAGCGCGGTGAGTCTGACGAGAACCAAGTTGGGGCTGATGAACCACAAGTTAGGGTTAAATATACTCACCATGGCCGCATTGGTTTTGGCCGCCCCGAGTCTCAGCGGGTGCGCCTTTGGGCCCGATGTCTTTTTCACGCCGGCCCCGACTCCGGGCACAGTGTCTCCGGCCAAGACATCGCTGAAAGACCTCAACGACTTCGCGCTGTTTTATACGGATCGCGGCCAGGTAACGCCGCGCCCGACCGATGTGGCAGAGGCCAGCGCGATTCTCAAAGACTTTGATGTGATTTTTATCGGCGAAGAACATCGTCACCCCGGCAATCACATTGCCCAGATGGCACTGTTTCGCAGTCTCCACGAACGCAGCCCCGACATGGCGCTGTCGATGGAGCAGTTTGAGCGTGATGTGCAAAACGTGGTGGATGATTTTCTGGCTGGCAAAATTGGTGAGACGCCGTTCCGCGATAAATCACGCGCTTGGGATAACTACGTCACCAGCTATCGTCCGCTGGTGGAATATGCCCGCGACTTTGGATTGCCTGTGATCGCCGCTGAAGCGCCCACCATGGTGGTGCGCTGCGTGGGCGAGAGGGGCCCTGAATTTTTAAACACCATGAAGCCCGAACAACGCGGCTGGGCGGCCGCTGAACTGAATTTGGGCGATGGCCCTTATAAAGAAAAGTACATGGGCTTTGCGGCAGGCAATGCGTCTCACGGTGAAAACACCAACAAAGACAAAACCGACAAGAAGGCCCCCAGCGCAGCCGCCTTACGCAGCTTTGCCGCACAGGTAACGCGCGACGACACCATGGCGGAATCGATCTATCTGCATTTACAGAAAAATCCTGGCCGCAAGGTGGTGCACTTGAATGGCTTTTTCCATACCGAGTCGTTTTTAGGAACCGCAGAGCGCCTGCAATTGCGCGACCCCAAATTAAAGATCGCGGTCGTGAACCCTGTGCATGTGCAGAAGGATGAGATTTTGAGCGTTAAGCCAGAGGACGCCAAAACCGGCACGTTTGTTTTACTGATTCGCGAAACGCCCAAAAGCTATGCGAATGATGATGAATTGAAGGCTTCGATTTCAAAGCAGATGGAATTTCGCGGCAAGAATAAGTGCGAGTTATAGGGCTCTTTGTTTGTCGCATTTCTCAAATCGATGGGCGAAATGCGACTATTCCTCAACATGCCGCTGTTTGATGTAATCCACCGCCTGCATTTCAATCAGGCGTGATGCGGTGCGGTGAAATTCAAAGCTGCCTTCCTGGCCTTTGTATAATTCTGTCGGCGGAACAGCGGCCGCGCACACCAACACCGTGCGATGCTCATACAACGCATCAATTAAGGTGACAAAGCGGCGGGCGGCATCCTTCTTTTCTTCATTCATTTGCGGAATGCCGCTCATGATGATGGTCGAGAATTGCGCAGCAATTGCCAGATAATCCGTAGGCCCCAGCGCCTTCTCGCATAAATCTGAGAACGCAAACCGTGCCACCTGATGTGCAGCCGCAGGCACCTCGACACGACGCCCATTCACCGTAAGGTGATCAGGTTTGGGCGGCGCATTGTCGGTCAGGCGCACCCACGCCTCATCCAAGGCCTTGTCTGACACAGCGCTAAGCGGTGTGTAATACACCGGCGATCCCATCAAACGGCCCAAGCGATAGTCTTGCAGCGATTCGAGCGCAAGCACATCAAGCTTCGTTTTCATCAACGCGATGAATGGTAAAAATTTCTCGCGCTGCAGACCATCTTTATACAAATCATCAGGATGTCGATTTGACGTCGTGACAATCACCACGCCGCGCTCAAACAACTTTTGGAACAAGCGGCCCACGATCATGGCGTCGGCAATGTCACGCACTTCCATTTCATCGAAGCAAAGCAGGGTTGTGTTATCAGCAATGCCGTCGGCAATGCCGGGGATCGGGTCGCCCGCATCGTCACCTGGCAATTGGCGCATGCGGTGAATTTCTGCATGGATATCGCGCATGAACGAATGGAAGTGCACGCGGTCTTTGGCTTTGATGGGAATAGTTTGAAACAGCAAGTCCATCAGCATGGATTTGCCGCGCCCAACCCCACCGTACAGATAAATGCCCAGCGGCGGCGGATCGCCAGCGTCAGATTTCAAGCCGAAGCGCTGCATCCAGCCTTTTTTGCCGCTTTTTGGCGTATACCGCAAAAGCGCGTTGTGCAGGCTTTGCATGCGCTCAGCCGCAAGTTCTTGCGCGGGATCAGGTTTGATCTCACCCGCTGCCACTAACTCACGATATTTGAAAATCGGACCTTGAGTCACGGAAACTCCGCTGTCGTCCTCGGACTTGATCCGAGGACCCAGGGTTACGCACTCGGAAGGTGATTATTATCCTGGACCCTCGGGGCAAGCCCGAGGGTGACAAGATGTGTTTATCAGCCGTCGGCGTTGATCGTGTTGATCAAATCACCCAACGTCTTCTCGGCCTGATCGTTCGGCACTTGGCACGTACCAGCAGCCATGTGGCCACCGCCGCCGTACTTCAAGCACAGCTCGCCCACATTGGTTTTGCTTGAGCGATCAAAAATCGACTTGCCGATCGCAAACACAGTGTTCTGCTTCTTCAAGCCCCACATGACGTGGATCGAAATATTGCATTCCGGGTACAACGCGTAGATCAGGAAGCGATTGCAGGCCCAGATGGTTTCTTCGTCACGCAAATCCAACACGACTAAATTTTTATGAACCTTCGAGCAGCGCTTGATCTGTTCTTTGGCTTTGGCTTCGTGCTCGACATATAGATCCACGCGCTCAACAACGTCGGGCAGCATCAGGATTTCATCGATGGGAATTTCGACGCACTTGTCGATCAGTTCCATCATCAATTGGTAGTTCGAGATGGTGAACTCGCGGAAACGGCCCAAACCTGTGCGTGCATCCATAATGAAGTTCATCAAATCCCAGCCTTGCGGGTTCAGAACTTCATTCTTGTTGAATTGCGCAGCATCGCCCTTATCGACCGCCAGCATCAGGTCATCACCGATGCGCGGCAGCTTTTTCTTGCCGCCAAAGTAATCGTACACGACACGGGCGGCTGACGGCGCTTTCGGGTTAATGATGTGGTTGTCTTTCTCGCCGACGCGGACGGTTTCGGACAAATGGTGGTCGAACGCGGCGCGCACGCCTTCCACATAAGGAAGGTTGGTGGTGATATCGCGGCTGGAAATCTCGATCACCCCGTCTTGCATGTCTTTGGGATGCACGAATTTGATTTCATCAATAAGTTTGAGTTCCTTCAGGATCGCGGCGCAGACCAGGCCATCGAAATCACTGCGAGTAACCAAACGGAATTTCTTGCCTTCTTTAAGAAGGTCTTCGGCAGACACGCCCATAAACTATCCCCTCGACAACGGTACGTCCGGGCTGAAAGATAAACACCTGGACCGGGCAAGACAACGCCCCAAAAGAAGCGGTTTGCCAAGGAATTTCATGGATTTGGAACAATTAAAGAGGCCGGTCATGGCACCCCTCCCCCAGAAGCCCACGTTAAAACAGGCTTTGTTAGGGTTTTGTATCGTCTTAGCCTTGGGTCCCGCATTGAGTTCTTGTGGCATGAAACCCTTCGTGGATGGCCGCCGTGAAGCAGGCCAGAAAAACACAGTGGGGCCCTCAACACCCGACCGTGTGGCGGTGTGTTACTCCAGCCAAGGTTCAACCCCAGCGGAAATTCTCGCCCTCGCTAAAGAAGAATGCGCCAAAACGAATCGGACGCCGGTGTTCGACGGGCAGGACCAATTCCAATGTGCGTTATTTGCCCCGACCCGGGCGTACTTTAAGTGTGTGGCACCGTAACACGAGCAACAGGACGCGGGGATGTTGAAACAATTCATTGTCGCAGCTCTGGTTTTGATAAGTGGCTTTGCCCACGCGGCCGAGTCTGCCTGCAATATGCCCGCCCATATGCTGATCATGGGCGGCACGCCCGACAACATGACGCTGACCGACGACATGAAAGCGGGCTTGCGCACGTACGCTGTGGAAGTGCCGCCATTGGTGGCGAAATTTGGCGGCGTATTCAAAGCGCGCGGCCGCGCCAGCGCGGTGATTGAGGGCGATTGGCCAGCCTGGAAAAACATCGTGGTCAGCGAATGGCCGTGTTTAGAGGCCAGTCACAAATTCTGGTTCTCTGACGATTACAAAAAGATTCACCATCTGCGCACCAATGCGTCGGAATACCGGATCGCGCTGTATCCGGCCGTCAAGAAAGACCCGCGTGAGACAGGCACATGGAGCGCTGAAGGCGGGCCTGCGGCAAAGAATCTCGCATGCGATGCCCCGGTTTATTTACTGGTAACAGCCGAGACCAAAGACGACGCCAAGCTTGGCGCCTATCGCAAAGCGCTCTCTGAATCAGGCATTATGTATGCTTATGGCGCGGTCGATATTTTACAAGGCGCGCCCGCGGAAATTCTGGAAGGCGATTGGCCCAAAACCTTCAATGCCAAAGTTACGCGGTGGCCCTGCCGTGAAGCGTTTGATGCGTTCTTTAATTCGGCCGACTACACCACAAAATTTAAGCCGCTTAAAAGTGGGGCGGCTGAGTTCACAGCAATACTGGCGGCTGAATATAAGCCGAAATGAAAAAGGGCCGCATGTGCTGCGGCCCTTTCTGAATTCGTATCAGGCTAATACTTAGCCTTGGCGTTCCACCATCTTCATCTTGATGTCCGCAATGGCTTTCGCCGGGTTCAAACCCTTCGGGCAGGTTTGCGTGCAGTTCATGATGGTGTGGCAGCGGTACAAGCGGAACGGATCTTCCAGATTGTCCAAGCGCTCGCCGGTGGCTTCGTCACGGCTGTCGTTAATCCAGCGTGCGGCTTGCAGCAGAATAGCCGGACCTAAGTAACGGTCGCCGTTCCACCAGTAGCTCGGGCACGAGGTCGAGCAGCAGAAGCACAAGATGCACTCCCACAGGCCGTCGAGTTTCGCCCGTTCTTCCGGCGATTGCTTACGCTCTGCACTCGGCGGGGCAGGTGTATCAGCTTTCATCCACGGCTCAATCGAGGCGTACTGCGCGTACACGTGCGTCAGATCGGGCACCAAGTCCTTGATCACCGGCATATGCGGCAACGGATAAACCTTCACATCGCCCGTGCACTCATCAATCGGCTTCAAGCAAGCCAGTGTGTTGCGGCCATCAATGTTCATCGCGCATGAACCACAGATGCCCTCACGGCATGAGCGGCGCAACGTGAGCGTTTGATCCATCTCGTCTTTGATCTTCAATAGACCATCGAGAACCATGGGGCCGCAGGTGTCCATGTCTACTTCGTACGTATCAAGACGCGGGTTTTCACCCGTGTCGGGATCGTAACGGTAGACCTTGAAGTTGCGGACGTTCTTCGCTCCCGGCGCCGCTTTGTGCGTCTTGCCGGGCTTAACTTGCGAGTTCTTGGGCAGTGTAAATTCAGCCATGTCAGACCTCTATGCCTTGCGCTTAGTACACACGCGCTTTCGGCGCGATGTACTGAACTTCGTCGGTCAACGTGTAGGTATGGACCGGGCGATAATCGAGCTTCACGGTGTAGTTATCGTCCACGTAAGCCAGAGTGTGCTTCATCCATTCTTTATCGTCGCGGTTTGGATAATCTTCATGAGCATGCGCACCACGGCTTTCGTGACGCGCTTCGGCGCCAGCAATCGTCGACAAAGCGCACGGCACCAGATTCTCCAACTCCAACGCTTCGATCAGGTCGGTATTAAACACCAAGCTACGATCGACGATACTGATGTCTTTCAGCGTCGCGGCCACGTCGCCCATCTTGCCCAGACCTTCTTTCAGTGTCTTGGCGGTGCGGAACACGGCAGCATCATTCTGCATCACGCGCTGCATAGACTTGCGGATTTGCGCCGTGGTCAGCGGGCCTTTTGAATAACGCAGCTTATCAAGGCGTGAGAGCGCCTTCTCGGCCGAGTCTTTCGGTAATTGTTTATGTGTGGCGCCAGCCTTTACGATGTCTTTGCAACGCAGAGCGGCTGCGCGGCCAAACACAACCAGATCTAACAGCGAGTTGGTGCCCAAACGGTTTGCGCCGTGCACCGAGACGCACGCCGCTTCGCCGACAGCCATCAGGCCCGGCAGAACGTTGTCGGGTGAACCCGGTTTTGGGTTGATGACTTCGCCCATGTAGTTGGTCGGCACGCCGCCCATGTTGTAGTGAACGGTCGGGAGCACCGGGATCGGCTCTTTGGTCGCATCGACACCGGCGAAAATTTTCGCGGTTTCGGTAATGCCCGGCAGACGTTCCCACAACACATCAGCGCCCAAGTGCTCGAGGTGCAACATAATGTGATCGTTTTCAGCACCCACACCGCGACCTTCACGGATTTCCATGGTCATCGAACGTGACACAACGTCACGTGATGCGAGGTCCTTTGCGGTCGGCGCGTAACGCTCCATGAAGCGCTCACCGGCCGAGTTGGTCAGGTAACCACCTTCACCGCGTGCGCCTTCGGTAATCAACACGCCAGCGCCGTAAACGCCAGTCGGGTGGAATTGGACGAACTCCATATCTTGCAGCGGCAAACCAGCGCGCGCCACCATGCCCGAACCATCACCAGTACAAGTGTGCGCCGATGTGCACGAGAAATAGGCGCGGCCATAACCACCCGTGGCCAGCACGGTTTGGTGGGCGCGGAATCGGTGGATTTGACCCGTGGCCATATCGATCGCAATCACGCCACGGCAGCCGGTTTCATCCATGATCAGATCAATGGCGAAAAACTCGACAAAGAACTCAGCGCGATATTTCAAGCTTTGCTGATACAGCGTGTGCAGAATGGCGTGGCCCGTACGGTCAGCGGCCGCGCAGGCACGTTGCACCGGCGCTTCGCCGAAATTGCGCATGTGGCCACCGAAAGGACGTTGGTAGATCTTACCGTCCGGAGTACGCGAGAACGGCACGCCATAGTGTTCCAACTCGTGCACGGCGGGAATAGCTTCGCGGCACATGTACTCGATAGCGTCTTGGTCACCCAACCAGTCAGAGCCTTTGACGGTGTCGTACATGTGCCAAACCCAGTTGTCCTCGGCCATGTTGCCAAGAGCGGCACCAACGCCACCTTGAGCGGCAACGGTGTGCGAGCGGGTGGGGAACACCTTGGTGATACAGGCGGTTTTCAAACCGTTTTGCACCATGCCGAACGTGGCACGCAGGCCAGCGCCGCCGGCGCCCACAACCACGACATCATAGTCGTGGTCGATGATCGGATAAGCGGAGGGATTATACGGCATGGGAGATCAACCTCCGAACGTCACGATAAGAATAGAAACAGTCGCCAATGCGCCCAGTAAGGCGCACAGCAATTTCATGATGAGCAAAAACGCAAAGCGCCAGGCATGATTGGCAACGTAGTCCTCGATCACCACCTGCAAACCCAATTGCGCGTGATAGAAGCCCGCAACAATGAACAAGATCATCAGCGTGGCGTTGATGGGATCGTACAGCCAGTTGGTGAACTCAACAAAATTAGCATCGGCCATCGAGAGGATCGACCACACCAACCAAAAGGTCAGGGGAATCAGCGACAAGGCCGTGACGCGCTGCGCCAGCCAGTGATGGGTGCCTTCTTTGGCAGAGCCCAAGCCGCGGGCACGGCCCAGCGGAGAACGAAGCGACGAGGTTGATTTGCTCATGTGCCTAACCCTTCGCGATCAGCCAGGTAACTGCCGTCAGAATGATAGCGGCCGCGAGCACGATGAAGTTGCTGCGTTGGGTTTGCGCGATCTCAAAGCCCTTACCAACATCCCAGAACAGGTGGCGAATACCTGTGCAGGCGTGGAAATAAAGGGCGATCGAGAAGCCAAGCAGGATGATCTGGCCAATCAGCGATGAAATGATGTCGATAGCAACCGCATATGTCTCTTCACCATACGCCGCAGCGGCGACCCAGCCGGTCAGCAGAATGAGGCCAGCGAACAGGCCAATTCCGGTCACGCGGTGGCCGTAAACCGACAACATGGCCGCAAGCGGCAGGCGATATACTTGAAGGTGCGGCGATAAGGGCCGCGAGTGCGGTTTTGTGGCGGTGGACATGACTGCCAAATCCCGATCTTTGCTAGGAGTTACAAGGTTTTCGGCCACCCCTGGCCGAGTGCCGATACGTGTACCCCCGCCGATGACTTGAAGTCAAACGGCCCTCTCAGAAACTGTGCGGAACCAGTGAATATGTCCATACTTTGAGCGATTGCAGGTCCCAGTTCAGAATCATTCTTATCTTCTGATCGAGCACCAGACTATGAGTCGAGTCTGGGGCAAAGCACACGTGAGAATCAGTGATCGTACTGTGCCTACGCGCTCAAGCCAGGACAAAGCCACACGCGAAAGATGGGCTACAAGACCGTAAGGTGAAAGCGGGTGGGCCTTGCATAGACAAGGCTGGCCTTGAGGCCTGATAATTTGGCCATATGTTGAGATCAGTGCTGAACCGCACGTCGCGCGCCATTGCGTGCCCCAGGAGAACGTCATGACCGAGAACGTCAACCACGATCTGAAAGTTGAATACACGCGTGATGAAAAAGCGCGCCAAGGTTTTGTCTCTGGGATGCGCAGCTATGTGCTCAACAGCCTGTCGGGCAACATGCGCACGGTGTACGAAAAGAAAGTACAGCCTGCGTTTAAGAAGAAGAACAAGCGCGCACCGAAGACAGCACCTGAAATTCACAAAGCGCTGAAACCCGAGACAATTTTTAAATTTTATTCGTCCATGCGCTGCAACACGCAAGAGATGTGCTTCCGCAGTGTCATTCCCGGCGTTGAGCGCGAAGCCGAAGAATTGGCGCGCCGCACCAAAGTGCTGGGTCAATCGACTGAAAAAGCCAGCGGCACATTAACTGTCGACCCCAAGATGCAAATTCCGCGCTACGTCTCGGAATTGGATGTGCACTTGATGGCCGGCAACTATCATGAAGAGCATATTCCTGATGACGTGAGCCAAGGTGCCATTTTCGATAACGGCTTGTCGGTGTTCGCCATGGGCTTCTTGGGCCCGCGTATGGATGACATTACGCAATCTGTCTCCACCTACTTCGCAAAACGCTACCCCGACTTCAAACCGAAAAAGATTTTAGACCTTGGTTGCACGCTCGGGCATTCCACACTGCCGTGGAAAGAGCGTTATCCCGAAGCTGAAGTGCACGGCGTTGACGTGGGCGCGCCCTCTGTGCGCTATGCCCATGGCCGTGCGCAAAGTTACGGTGTAACCGCGCACTTTGCGCAGAAAGACGCCGAGCACACGCATTACCCGGATGAAACATTTGATGTGATTTACTCGTGCATGTTCCTGCACGAAGTGCCGAAGAAGAACATTCGTGCAATCTTCAAAGAAGCCTACAGAATGCTAAAACCCGGCGGCGTGATGCTGCATTACGAATTGCCGCCGAACAGCATGTTGAACGCTTACGACAGCTTTTATCTAGATTGGGACAGCTTCTATAACAAAGAGCCGTTCTACAAAGCCTTCCGCGATCTGGATCCGCAGGAAGAATGCGTGGCCGGTGGCTTTAAAAAGTCGAAGTACTTTCAGTTCGTCGCACCGTCCATCAACTTCTATGGCGAAGACGCCATCTCAAAAGCTGTGGCGGACGACACCATTGCCACCAAGAAGGGGGAAAACCACATGGGCCGCCTGGTTGATGGCGTGCAGTGGTTTACCTTTGGCGCTTGGAAATAAGTGCGGCTTGGAAATAAGGTTTTTCAAATATGTTTTCGGCAAAAGTGAAGAAGACGCAGACCAAACTGCGCGACACCGTTAAAGGCAAACAGTATCGCTTCTTCGACGCGCAAGGCGTTGATGAATTAGTATCGATCTCAATGCAACTGGCCCAAGAGCTTTGGGTAGTGAAAGAGCGCTTGGCTGCCGTGGAAGCGGCCGCTGCCAAAAAAGGCGTGCTGCTAGGTGATGACGTTGAAGGCTATGCCTTTACGCCAGAACAGCGCGCCATTGTGGAAGATGAAAAGAAGCAGTTCATCGACCGCGTGTTTTTCACACTGCGTGAGCAGTCGGAAGCTTTGGATGCAGATATCGACGAGCCGGATGGTCCAAAGCTCGCCTAACGCTACTCAGGAATACCGGACCACTTTTCCGGACGCTCGCCTGCGTCTGCTTTCGCCAAATCCCATTCGATCAGATTGATCTTCTCGCCATCGGGCCCGCGCAGCGTCATCTCGCGTTGCTTGACATGGCCGCGGACACGCAGCGGAACCGGCGGTGAGACAATGTGAAGACCATTGGCCTGTGCATACTCATGTACCGGATCAAGATTGTCGCAGTAAAATACCAGGCACAACTCGCCAACATTTGAGCTGGCGTTATCGCGCTTTATGGGCGGCGGTGATGGGTTCTTCACCTCAAACAAACCCACCATGCCGTATTCGGGTTTGCCCGCGACTTTTAAAATGGCAATGCGTGTGGTGATGCTGGACGGCATGCCGATCAGCGCATGCATGTTGCCGCCACTCGCTTCACCTTCCAGGTACACATCTGTCAGACCTAAAACTTTAGTGTAGAACGCGCGGCTTTTTTCGAGGTCCGAGACCATCAACGCTGCGCGCACCATTTGACTGATCGCCATTGCACCACTCCTGATTTGTGTTGCGGCTAGGCTTGAGACATCCCGAATTCTTGCGCAATCAATTCGTACGAGCGCAGTCGCGCCGTGAAATCGTGGCAGATGGTCACCACCAGAATTTCATCCAAGCCATGTTCTTTAGCGATAGCCTCCAACCCTGCGCGCACAAATTTAGCATCGCCGATTAATGCGGCTTCACGCGACTTATCAGCCACGCGACGCTCAAAGTCCGTGTACGGATAGTTTTCCGCTTCTTCCGGTGATGGATATGGACCTAATGCGCCCTTCTCTAACATCACACGCCAAAGCCCACGTGAGAGGGCTAACCGTTCCGCTTCGGCTTTGGTAGGTGCACAGATGACACCGACACACATATTTGCTTTAGGCTCTTTCAACACATCCGACGGCTGAAAGTTGTTTTTGTAGTCCGCGATGATATTGCGCGAACCATTAGGATTGATGAAGTGCGCAAAGGAAAATGGCAGACCGATCATTGCTGCCAGTTTTGCACTTTCGCCGGACGAGCCCAGCACCCACATTTCAGGCGGCACATCAGGCCGCGGAGTGACTTTTACTTTGGCTAACGCTTTGTTGGCCGGTTCCGTGCCGTTCAGGAACGCCTTCAAATCAAGCAGTTTGGTGGGGTAGTACTCTATGCCGATCTCAGAGCCGTACTGCATGGCGATAGTGGTCAGCTGATCGCCGCCGGGTGCGCGCCCTAAGCCCAAATCGATGCGGCCCGGATACATAGTTTGGAGGAGCGCAAAATTCTCTGCCACCTTTAGCGGGCTGTAGTGCGAGAGCATCACGCCACCCGCCCCCACTTTCATACGCTGCGTCGCTGCTGCTACGCGTGCGATCATGATTTCCGGGGATGACCCCGCCAGCCCTTCGGTGCCGTGGTGTTCGGCCAACCAATAGCGATGATAGCCCAGCTTCTCGGTAATTTGTGCGAGTTGGATTGTTTCATTGATAGCATCTAACGCCGTCCCGCCGGAACGCACGGGCGATTGATCCAGAACTGACAGCGTAAGCGCCATAAATTTATGCGCTCGCTAATGCCGCAATATCGTCAGCGTACTTGATCAAACGCTGCGCTTCGGCCACGTGCAGCACTTCAACCAAGCGGCCATCCAGTGTGGTGACACCGTGGCCTTTTGCGGCAGCTTCTTTGTGCGCTTCGACTAATCTTTGTGCCCGCGTGAGTTCATCGGAGCTTGGTGCGTAGACACCGTTGGCGATATCCACCTGCTTCGGATGAATGAGCGTTTTGCCATCAAAGCCCAGGGCACGGCCCTGGCGGCAGGCCGCTTCATAACCAGCTTCGTCATTCAGATCTACGTGGACGCCATCCAGCACATACAAACCATACGCACGCGCGACGAGAATGCAGGTTTGAAGCGCCATCAACATCGGTGCGCGATCCGATGGATGTGCACAGTGTAAATCTTTCGCTAAATCTGCGGTACCAACACAGAAGCCAGCTAAGCGCTCTGATGCTTCGGCGATTTCACGCGCATTTAAAATGCCTTTGGGCGTTTCCATCATCGCCCAAATCGCCAGGGTATCAGGAGCACCGGCCGCATGAAGAACATCGGCTGCAATTCTAATATCGTCGCCGTCGTTCACTTTGGGCAAGACAACGCCGTCAGCGCCCGATACGGCAATTGCCGTTAAATCATCACGGCCCCACGGGGTATCGAGGCCGTTGGCGCGAATCATCACTTCGCGCTTTCCGTAAGCCTTGGACTGCACAGCGGCCACAGCCGCAGCGCGTGCGCTTACTTTCGCATCTGGAGCGACTGCATCTTCCAAATCAAAAATCAGGCCATCAGAGGCAACTGTTTTGGCTTTTTCCAGCGCTCGGGCGTTCGAGGCGGGCATATACAGCATGCTGCGGCGCGGCCGAGATGGGAATGTCCGGGATGGAAACGTCATGGATATATCCACATATATTTAATGTTGTGCTTTGATATCTGAGGAGACTTCCGCGGTCCAGCATGCTTGGTAACTGCGTGTGTCTTCGCTATAACGCAAAGACTAAAATAATAATCGTCCATACCGCACCGGATTCGAACAGCCCTTAGACCTATGTTAGATAGTGTTATTATTAATGACCCCATTTTGCGTGGATTGGTTGTGGGGATGTTGATGGCGGCGCCAGTTGGGGCCGTTGGGGTGATGTGCATTAAACGCGCCCTCAGTGATGGGTGGCGGCGGGCAATGTCTGTGGGCTTGGGTTCAGCCTGTGTGGATGCGATTTTTGGGGCCGTCGCAGGTTTGGGACTGACCTACATCGCAACCTTTGTCACCAATCACCAACATAGCATTGGTCTGTTCGGCGGGATGATTGTCATTGGCATTGGCGTGGCCACATACCTGTCACCGATTAAAACGGAAGACAACAGCCCTGTGGTGGGGCGCAAACGCCGCGACTTCGCCGCCGGGTTTATGCTGTCCATCGCAAACCCAGCAACCATGTTGGGTGCAATCGGTTTATTTGCGGCCCTCGGCCAAGTCGACCCGGTCACAGCACCGCAATCAGCCGCCGCGCTGATTGGTGCTGTATTCGCGGGTTCTCTGACGTGGTGGGTTTTCCTTATTTCCATGGCGCGCATGTTCCGCCATAAATTTGTGCCAGAACGCTTGCAGAAACTAAACAAAATCGAGGGCGCGGTGATTAGCCTCATTGGGTTATTGCTGGTCATCATCGTCCTCAGCAACGCACTTCCAATTTAAAAGATGGTATTTTGAAAGATGGCGCCCTGACATGCGGCATACGCTCTTCAATCCTTCGCCATCGGAAGCGTTGAAGCGGGCCCTTGAACGGTTTGAGTCTGGGTTTTATCCCCAAGCCGCCACACAGTTTCTTGAAGTGCTCGCCAAAGAGCCCGGCAATGCAGATGCGGCTTTTTATTTTCGACTGATCGAACGCAAGTTTGCCAAGCGTGAAGCGCGTAAGCCAACATTAGTTTGGCAGTTCAATCCTGCGGGTGCGTGGGAAACAGATTGGCTGCGGCTGTTGCTGGCAGACACCGCTGGCAGCGAAGTCATTGACAACAAATGGGCGCACATCAGCGACCCCATGATCGTGGTTGATAATCGCTTAGTCCCTGAGAAAACCTCGTACTACCGCGAAGCATTCGAAAAGGGTGCCCGCATTATTCTGATCCATCTCAGCGATGAAACATTCCGCGATGATTTAAGCGCCTATAAATATTGCGATGCCGTGATCCGCAATTATTACAGCGCGCGTCTAACGCAGTTCGCAAACATCTTCACGCTTCCCTTGGGCTACAAAGCCGGATTTGCAACCACACAAACCCATAAGCCCGCAGCCCAACGCAAATATATGTGGGCATTTGCCGGAGACAGTAAAAAACTGACCCGCGCCGAAATGCTGGCCGAAATGAGCACCGTGCCAAAGAGCTATACGCATCTCACATCTGGCTTTGGTGCCGCTGATGCTCTGAGCACAGCAGATTATCGCGCGATATTCGATGACAGTGTGTTTGCGCCCAGCCCAAGCGGCTGGTCGAATATTGATTCATTTCGCGTTTATGAAGCACTTGAGGCGGGCTGCATTCCCATCGTCGAACGACGCCCTGCGTTTGATTACTTCACCACGCTTTTGGGGCCGCATCCGATTCCAACCATTACAAGTTGGGCCGAAGCACCCGCTTTAATCAGTCGCCTGAATAGCGAAAATGAAACCGAGCGTATGCGCTTGGCCTGCGCAAACTGGTGGGCAGACTACAAACCAAAATTAAAAACGCGGCTGACAGAATTCATCAGCCGCGTTCTTGAAAATCCTTAGGAGCATTTTCCCGACAAGTGGGAACAGGTTGGCCCAAAAAAAGCTAATCGTGAAAATGCGACCAAACAAAACCGTCTTAAGCGTTGACGCTGAGGTAATCGCGCGCCAGCACTTCGGCGATTTGCACGGCGTTCAGTGCAGCGCCTTTGCGTAAATTGTCGGCGACGATCCAGAACGACAAGCCATTTGGCACTGTTGCATCTTTCCGGATACGCGAGACGTACACGTTATCTTCACCCACGATCTCAGAAGGCGTAACGTAGCCTTCATCGACGCGATGATCGACCACAGTGACGCCCGGGGCTTTAGACAGAATCGCGCGGGCTTCTTTATCGGTGATCGGCTTCTCGGTTTCGATATTCACGTACTCAGCGTGACCAACGAACGTGCCAACACGGGCACAGTTGGCATGCACTTGGATATCGCGATCGAGAATCTTTTTGGTCTCAACAGCCATCTTCCATTCTTCTTTGGTCGCACCATCATCCATGAAAATGTCGATGTGCGGGATGACGTTGAACGCAATCTGCTTTGTGAATAGCGACTTCGTGTCGTGCGGCGATTGATTGGCGTAAATGCCCTTGGTTTGATTAAACAGCTCGTCCATCGCGGCTTTGCCTTTGCCCGAGGTCGACTGATAGGTCGACACCACCACACGCTTGATCTTGAAGGCATCGTGCAATGGCTTCAAAGCGACAACCATTTGGATGGTCGAGCAGTTCGGGTTGGCGATAATGCCGCGTTTTTTGTAACGGGCGATATCCTGCGGATTCACTTCCGGCACCACCAACGGCACATCGGGGTCCATGCGGAATTGCGAGGTATTGTCGATGACCACGCAGCCTGCTTTGGCAGCACGCGGGCTATGAATAGCCGAGACTTTGGCGCCGGGCGATGACAGTGCAATATCAACACCTTTGAAATCGAAGGTTTCAAGGTTCTGCACTTTCAGAATTTCATCATCACCAAATGATACTTCCGAACCGATCGAACGCTCGGACGCCAAGGCATGAACCTTCGACACCGGAAACTGACGATCCACCAGCGTTTGCAGCATTTCGCGGCCGACGTTGCCCGTGGCCCCAATCACCGCAACGACGTAACCTTCGCGTTTAGAGCGTGATGAATCGGGCATGGCGAACATCCTTGTTTGAAGTTTATGAAATCAGAAAGCCGGTAACGGTTTTCTTAAGCCAAAAGGTGCGGCAAACTACGCCCACAGGCCCTAAATCGCAAGGCAATCGCAGGTTTTCACGATGAGCAACAAGATCACGGAATACAGCGAATTCTGGCTCTTTTACTTGCGCGAACATGGCAAGCCAGCCACGCGGGGCTTGCATTACATCGGTACGGCACTGGCCCTTCTGTGCCTCTTCATCGGCATTTTTTCAAATGCCACGTACCTGATTTTCGTACCGTTCGCAGGCTATGGCTTTGCGTGGGTCGCGCATTTTTTAGTCGAGCACAACAAGCCCGCCACGTTCACGTACCCCGGCTGGTCGCTCTACAGCGACTTTCGCATGTTCGCGCTGTTCGTGACCAACCGCTTAAAGCCGCATTTAGATGCTGCGGGTGTAGCTTAACTATTTCGCGAGCTTCGTCAGTTCCGCAACGATGGCATCGGCCATGGCGTTGGTGCCAACCGGCGTTTGGCCTGGCTCAATGATGTCACCGGTGCGAATACCCGCCGACAAAACATTCTGCATGGCTTTATCCAGCAGGTCGGCTTCCGCACCCATGTTAAGCGAGTACTTCAGCATCATGCCGAAGGACGAAATCATGGCCAGCGGGTTGGCAATGCCTTTGCCTGCGATGTCCGGCGCCGAGCCATGTACGGGTTCGTATAACGCAGCCTGACGACCATCAGCCGCCACGGCACCTAAGCTGGCTGACGGCAACATACCGAGCGAACCGGTCATCATCGACGCCAAGTCCGACAAAATGTCGCCGAACAGGTTTTCGGTCAGGATCACGTCGAATTGCTTGGGTGTACGCACCAGCTGCATGGCGCAATTGTCGACATACATGTGGCTGAGTTCGACATCGGAATATTCCGCCTTGTGCAGCTTGGTCACTTCATCGCGCCAGACAACAGAGGCTTCCAGCACGTTGGCCTTATCAACCGAGCACAGACGTTTGTTGCGTTTACGGGCAAGCTCAAAGGCCGCACGGGCCACACGCTGAATTTCGTGCGTCGCGTAAGCCATGGTGTTGTAGCCGCGGCGCGCACCATCGGCCAAATTCTCAATCCCACGCGGCTCGCCGAAATATGCGCCACCAATAAGCTCGCGCACGATCATGATATCGAGACCACGCACCAGATCAGCTTTCAGCGACGACGCACCCACCAGCGCATCCATCACGATGGCGGGTCGCAGGTTCGCGAACAGGCCCATTTCTTTGCGCAAACGCAAGAGGCCACGTTCGGGACGCAATTCATACGGCAGCGTGTCGTATTGCGGACCGCCAATGCAGGCCAGCAGCACGGCGTCAGACGCCATGGCTTGTTTAATGGTGTCGTCCGTCAGCGGCACTTTGTGCACGTCGTACGACGCACCACCGATCAAACCTTCGGTAATCTCGAACTTGGCGCGGCCGGTGGATTGGAACCAATCCATCACCCGGCGCGTGGCGTTCGTCACTTCGGGACCGATGCCGTCACCGGCCAACGAGAGAATTTTGCGGACGGGCACAGACATGCGGCGACTCTATAAAAAGCGAAGGACAGAAAAAATGAAGCGTGCGCCTTGATTTAAGCGTACAGCCAGGGTTGTTCGGCTTTTTGCTTGGCTTCGAACGCAGCGATCTTGTCAGCGTGCTGCAAGGTCAGCCCGATATCGTCCAAACCATTCAGCAAGTTGTGACGACGCGTAGCGTCGATTTCAAACTTGGTCACGCCACCATCCGGCGTTGTGATGGTTTGCTGCGTCAGATCAACCGTGAACTCGCCGCCGGTGGCTTGCGCGGTAAGTTTATCGATCTCGGTTTGCGGCAGCGTGATGCACAGAATGCCGTTCTTGAAGCAGTTGTTGAAGAAGATGTCCGCGAAGCTGGGTGCAATCACGCAGCGGAAACCAAAATCGTGCAGACCCCACGGGGCATGTTCGCGCGATGAGCCGCAGCCGAAGTTAGCGCCAGCAACCAACACCTTGGCATGACGATAAGGAGCTTGGTTCAACACGAAGTCTGCCTTTTCCGAACCGTCATCGTTAAAGCGCATGTCGAACAACACGGCCTTACCCAGGCCCGTGCGCTTGATGGTTTTCAGGAACTGCTTGGGCATGATCATGTCGGTATCGACATTGACCAGCGGCAACGGTGCGGCGACGCCCTTAAGAACCGTGAATTTTTCCATCTTCTTTGCTCCCGTTCGGCACTTGCCGATTCAATTAATTTTTGCGGCGTGCAAACGCCGACAAGACTGCAAATTCCTTCAAGCTTTCCAATTTGCTTGAGAAATCTTCAATTTCAATGGACTCGCGTTCAAGTGCCCGATCTGCGCGCGCCTGACGCAAGGCCGCGATATCAACAACAATCGGGTCTACATTCAGAACTTGCGCAAGGTGTTCAGGCATTGTCGCCCCCCGCTATTGAACTTTGCGGACGTCAGTGAGGTAGCCTGTCACCGCTGCTGCCGCCGCCATACCGGGGCTGAGCAAGTGCGTACGGCCACCACGGCCCTGACGGCCTTCGAAGTTGCGGTTCGATGTGGATGCGCAACGCTCGCCCGGCTGCAAAATGTCGGGGTTCATGCCCAGACACATTGAACAGCTCGGCTCACGCCATTCAGCGCCCGCAGCGATAATAATTTTATCCAAGCCTTCTTCTTCGGCTTGATGCTTCACCAAGCCAGACCCCGGCACCACCAGCATGCCCACATGTGAAGCGATCTTTTTGCCCTTCAGCACAGCAGCTGCCGCGCGAATGTCTTCGATACGGCCGTTGGTGCACGAGCCGACAAACACTTTATCGACCTTCACTTTTTCCAGCGGCATGCCAGGGGTGAGGCCCATGTATTCCAGCGCGCGTTTGGCAGCCGCTTGCTTGTTCGGATCTTTAAAATCACTCGGGTTCGGCACATTGGCCGTAATCGGCAACACGTCTTCGGGGCTGGTGCCCCAGGTGACGTGCGGCACGATCTCAGACGCATTCAGGCGAACTTCTTTGTCGAACTTCGCGCCGTCGTCGGTCTTCAGCGTCTTCCAATAGGCAACCGCTTGTTCCCACTGGCCAGCCTTCGGCGCATGGGGCTTGCCTTTGAGGTATGCGAAAGTCTTTTCGTCAGGTGCGATCAAGCCAGCGCGCGCGCCAGCTTCGATGGTCATGTTGCAGACCGTCATGCGGCCTTCCATGGTCAAGTCCGTGAACACTTGGCCCACATATTCAACCACATGGCCCGTACCGCCGGCGGTGCCCATCTTACCGATGATCGCCAGCACCAAATCCTTCGCGGTTACGCCTGTGGGCAGAGCCCCGTCCACAGTCACCCGCAGATTTTTAGACTTCTGCATTTGCAGGGTTTGGGTCGCCAGCACGTGTTCCACATCGGACGTGCCGATACCGAACGCCAATGCGCCAAATGCGCCGTGGGTCGCCGTGTGCGAATCGCCGCAAACAATGGTTTTACCCGGCTGGGTCAAACCTTGTTCAGGGCCGATGATGTGCACGATACCTTGGCGGATGTCGGACATCGGAATGTACGGCACACCGAAATCGCGCGCGTTCTCTTCCAGCATCTGCAGTTGCAGGCGGCTTTCCGGGTCGTCGATTTTTTGCAAGCGGTCAGGCGTGCTGGGCACGTTGTGATCCGGCACGGCAATGGTTTTATCCGTGCGGTGCATTTTGCGGTGCGCATTGCGCAAGCCTTCAAAGGCTTGCGGCGTCGTCACTTCGTGCGTCAGGTGCAGGTCGATATAGATAAGCGCATTGCCATCGGCGTCGCTATGAACCAAGTGGCTGTCCCACAATTTATCATACAGCGTACGCGGCGCGGCCATGGCAAATGTTCCCTTACCTTTAAGCGTGGTCTTTTATTTTCTTAGCTTTAACTGCAATTGCGGGCGCCCCACCCATACCAACAGGGGCGCCCTCATCTCTTTATATAAGCGCGCTATTAAGATGCGCGCTTTGGCAGCTTAGGCTTTCTCGCCTTCGCCACCGGCAGCTTCGTTGCCCATGTCTTCAGCAATACGGGCAGAACGGCCACGACGGTCACGGAGGTAGTACAGCTTCGCGCGGCGCACTTTACCACGGCGCATCACTTCCACCTTGTCAACGACCGGGGCGAACAGCGGGAACACGCGCTCCACGCCTTCACCGAACGAGATTTTACGCACAGTGAAAGACGAGTTGATGCCAGCATTCTTACGGGCGATGCACACGCCTTCGTAAGCTTGCAGACGGCTCTTATCGCCTTCTTTCACTTTCACGTACACGCGAACAGTGTCGCCCGGCGTGAATTCAGGAATGTTCTTACCGCTCGTCAACTGAGCGATGTGGTCCTGATTGATTTGATCGATCACATTCATGGTTTCGTCCTTTGTGTCTCTTTACGTCGATTAAAACTCAAAAACTTTATCTTACGTTTTCGTCTCAACCTGGCTTCTTCTCGTCCTTATGGGCCACGTACGTTGCCCATAAATCAGGCCGCCGGGTTTTGGTTACCTCTTCGGCTTGCTGCCGCCGCCACGCCGCCACTTTGGCGTGGTGACCTGATTTCAGAATCTCCGGCACCGAGCGCCCATTCCAAGTGTCGGGGCGCGTGTACTGCGGATACTCCAGCAAGCCAGTCTCAAAACTTTCTTCATCCAAACTCTCGGTGCGGCCGATGACCCCCGGCAGCAAGCGCACAACAGCATCCAACAACATCAACGCTGGTAACTCGCCACCCGAGAGCACGAAATCGCCAAGGCTAATCTCCTCGACATTCCGCGCCTCCAACACCCGCTGATCGACGCCCTCAAACCGTCCGCAGATCAGCGTGACCGCTTTATCTGCTGCAAGCCGCTTTACGCGGGCTTGGGTAAGTGCAGCACCCCGTGGCGTGAAGTAGATCAGCGCACCTTCGCCCGCATAAGACGCAGCAATTGCCGCATCCAGAACATCGGGCCGCATCACCATGCCGGCGCCACCCCCGAAGGGTGTATCGTCGACCGTGCGATGCTTGTCGGTGGCAAACCCGCGAATATCGACGGGCTTTAAGCTCCACACACCTTCTTCTAGCGCCCTGCCCGCCAGCGAATGCCCCAGGGGACCTGGAAACATTTCGGGGAACAGCGTCAGAACCGTGGCGTTGAAACTGCTACTCACGACGTTTTACCGCAGTACCACTCGTTAAAGTGTCGTCCAAACCAGTGTTGTCTTCACCTTCCTCATTCGCCGCTTCGAGGGCCCCTTCATCCTCATCTCCCTCACCGTCATCAAAGATGCCGGGTAATGGTTCGATGCGGATAAAGCCGCCTTCGATATTCACTTCAACAACGGCATCGTCCGAAAACGGCACCAAGGTTGAATCTCGTTCTCCGTGCCCCACTTCGATGATGTCGCCAGCACCGAAGTTATAAAGTGCGAGTACGGAGCCAATCTCTTCGCCGGTTGTCAGCACTGCCCTCAAGCCGATCAAGTCAGCGTGATAGTAAGTGCCGTCATCAGCTTCAGGCAGTTGGCTGCGATCCACGTACAGCTTCTGGCCTTTCAAAGCTTCGGCTTGGTTCCGGTCGGTGATGCCTTTCAGTTTGGCGGTCACCGTACCTTTACTTTCGCCGACAACTTTCACCGTCCACGTGTTCGCTTTGTCTTCGCTTTCGACGGGGCCGTAAGACCCAACATCGAAGGGATCTTCGGTGAAGCTCTTGATACGAACTTCGCCCCCAATCCCCTTGGCGCCAACAATGACGCCGAGACAAATGCGCGAGCCGGGATCGGCCATAGCCGAATGCTGCCGCAGGTCGCTGCTTACTCAGCCGCCGGAGCTGCTGCGGCTTCGGCTGCTTCAGCGGCTTTCGCTGCTGCGGCTTCTTCAGCTGCCTTCAAACGCTCTTGCGCTTTGGTCTTCGGCTTATCTTTCTTGGTTTGCGGACGGATCGTCGGAGCCGCCATCACACCCAGTTGCGCCAGGAAACGTTGCACGCGATCCGACGGCAAAGCGCCGACGCTGATCCAATGCTTGATGCGTTCCAGCTTCAACACCACGCGGTCTTTGCTTTCGCGCGGCAACAGCGGGTTGTAGGTGCCCAAGCGCTCGATGTAACGGCCATCGCGCGGCGAGCGCGAGTCAGCAACAACGATACGGTAAAACGCGCGGTTGGTTGTACCAGCGCGCGACATTCTGATTTTAAGGCCCATGCGAGATATCTCTCCTGTTGAACTTCAGTCTTGAATTGAAAACGAAAACTTAAACGAACTTAACTCTGACTCGATTTATCGACGGCCAAATGGCGGACCACCCGGCAGTTTCATTCCGCCGGGCATCATGCCCGGCAAACCCTTGCCACCAAGGCCGCCCATCATCGCGCCAAGCGCGCCCAGGCCGCCCATCTTCTTCAGACGTTTCATCATGGTGGACATATCTTGATGCTGCTTCAGCAGCTTGTTCACATCCGCAACCGTCATGCCTGCGCCCGTTGCAATACGCTGTTTGCGCGAGGCTTTGATGATGTCGGGGTTGCGGCGTTCTTTTGGTGTCATCGACAAGATGATCGCTTCTTGGCGTTTGACCATGTTGTCGTCGATCTTGGCGGCGGCGGCTTGCTTCATGGCAGCGCCTAAACCGGGGATCATGCCCATGATGCCTTTCAAATCGCCCATCTTTTGCACTTGGCGAATTTGGCTCAGCATATCTTCCAGATCGAACTTGCCGTCCATCATGCGTGCGGCAAGTTTCTCGGCATCTTCTTGCTTAATCGTCTCGGCGGCACGTTCCACCAGATTGACGATATCGCCCATGCCTAAGATGCGGCCCGCAACACGTTGGGGCGAGAACACATCCAGCGCATCAACTTTTTCGCCCAAACCGATGTACTTGATGGGCTGGCCCGTGACCGCGCGCATTGACAGCGCAGCACCGCCGCGCGCATCGGAATCAACGCGGGTTAAAACGATACCCGTCAGACCCAGCGTTTCATGGAACGCTTTCGCCGTATTGACTGAGTCCTGACCAATCATTGCGTCAGTGACCAACAGCGTTTCATGCGGCTTGATGAGATCGCGCAAGGATTTCACCTCAGCCATCATCTCATCATCAACGGTCGTGCGACCGGCGGTGTCGAACATCACCACATCGAAGCCGCCCAACTTGGCTTCGCTAAGCCCGCGCTTGGCAATGTCCAAAGGCTTTTGGCCTTCGACGATCGGCAGCGACATCACATCAACTTGGCGGCCCAGAATGGCCAATTGTTCTTGTGCGGCGGGACGGTAAGTATCCAACGACACCATCAACACGCGCTTGCGGTCTTTCGACTGCAGACGATTTGCAACTTTAGCCGTGGTGGTGGTTTTACCCGAGCCTTGCAAGCCAACCATCAAAACGGGGACCGGCGGCTGTGTGCCGAAATCGATGCCGCCTTGCGCCGCTTCGCCACCCAGCATTTGCACCAGCTCATCGTGAACGATCTTCACGACCATCTGGCCGGGGGTGACGGACTTGATGACTTTTTCACCGACCGCTTGGGCCGATACTTTTTCGATGAAGTCTTTAACGACCGGCAACGCGACGTCAGCTTCCAGCAGCGCAACGCGCACTTCGCGCATCGCGGCTTGCACATCAGACTCGGTCAAAGCGCCACGTCGCGTTAAACGCGACAGCACTCCGCCCAAACGATCTGAAAGAGTATCGAACATTACTGGTCCAAAAACCGGTCATTCCAAAACCCGTGCCCGAGAAGACATTTGCGCAAAGCACAAATGACGCCAGTGAGCGCAACGCGCAGACTGACGGGCCCCCTCGGGAGCGGGATAATTAGCAAAGTTGTGAAATCACAACGCCTTAGCTGGGTACAAAGACCCTGCCGAAGCGGGGTGTGTGTACGCCGTGGGCTTTCCAGGGTCAAGATAAGGGCCCCGGTTTTTGGGGTTTCAATGGCTCAAATCCCCCATTCGGTCAGTTTTTAAGGGATTTTATATATAATAATCATATACTTATTTGAAATATCCGCCCAGCCTGGCTACCTCGTCTTGCTTATGTATGGGCTTGCTAGACAGCCCTGAGGCCCACACCTATAACCCGCGCCATGACCACCACATCCCCCACGAGTCGCGCCCTCCAGCCGCGCGAGCTTCCGTTCCGGAAGATGCATGGGATCGGGAACGACTTTGTCGTTCTGGATGTGCGGGCCCGTGCGCTCGATTTGCCCCAACCGACGGCCAAGTTGCTGGCCGACCGCCGCTGGGGTGTGGGCTGTGATGAAATTCTGATTATCGAACGCCCTCGTAACGGCGGCGATGCCTTCATGGGTGTGCGCAACGCGGATGGCACAGTTGCCGAGCAATGCGGCAATGGCGTGCGCTGTGTTGCTGACGTGTTGATGAACGAGTTGGGCAAGACCAAGCTGGTGATCGAAACCCTGGGCGGCGATGTGATTGCCACACGCACCAATGATGGCTTGGTCTCCATCGACATGGGCAAAGCCAAATTAGATTGGCGTGAGATTCCGTTATCGCAAGAACGCGACACGCTGCACTTGGGTATCAGCGAAGGGTCTTTAAGCGATCCTGTCGGCGTCAGCATGGGCAACCCGCACGCGGTGTTCTTTGTGCCCGACGCTGAAGCCATTGATCTGGAACATGTGGGCCCGAAGCTGGAACACCATGCGTTGTTCCCTGAGCGCGCCAACATTGAAGTGATTCAAGTGTTGTCGCGCACGCACTTGAGAATGCGGGTATGGGAACGCGGCTCGGGCATCACGCAAGCCTGCGGCACAGGTGCTTGCGCCAGCGGTGTGGCTGCATTCCGTCGTGGCCTGACGGAACGCGCAGTGCGCATTACATTAGATGGCGGCGACCTCCGCATTGAATGGCGTGAAGACGGTCATGTGATCATGACTGGTCCAGTGGCCTATGTGTTTGATGGCGTGTGGACCATTCCTTCTTCAAATGGCCCGTCATGAACATGATGAAAAAAACAGGTGGCATTGAAGTCGTCAACTTCGGGTGCCGTCTGAATGCCTACGAATCAGAAGTGATGCGCGAGCACGCGCAGTCGGCTGGCCTCACGAATACCATCATTGTGAATACTTGCGCCGTCACCAAAGAAGCCGAGCGCCAGGGCCAGCAATCAATTCGCAAATTAAAGCGCGAGAACCCAGACGCGACGATTATCGCAACCGGCTGCGGCGCACAGCTTGATCCTGCCAAATACGCAAACATGCCCGAAGTGGCCCGCGTGATTGGCAACGAACACAAGATGAAGCGCGAAAGCTTCCTGCCGGAAAACGCTGTGCCTGTGCTGGTCAGCGACATCATGGACGTGCGCGAAACCGCCGAGCACTTGGTGGAAGGCTTTGATGGCCGCACACGCGCTTTTGTTCAAGTACAACAAGGCTGCGACCACCGCTGCACCTTCTGCATCATCCCGTTTGCACGCGGTAATAACCGCAGCGTGCCCATGGGCCGCATTACCGAAGAAGTGCGCGCACTCGTGGCGAAGGATTTTAAAGAGATCGTCATTACGGGCGTTGATATCACCGGCTACGGCAGCGACTTGCCGGGCCAACCCACGCTGGGCCAAATGCTACGCCGTTTGCTCGCTGCGGTGCCTGAACTGCCGCGCTTGCGTTTGTCGTCGATTGATCCCGCCGAGTTGGATGATGATCTGCTGGCTGTAATTGTCGAGAATGAACGCGTGATGCCGCACATTCATATTTCGGTGCAGGCCGGCGATGACATGGTGCTGAAGCGCATGAAGCGCCGCCACAGCCGGGCTGATATTCTGGCGTTCTGCGACAAAATCCGCAAACTCCGCCCGGATGTCGTGTTCGGCGCTGATATTATTGCAGGCTTCCCGACTGAAACTGACGAGATGTTTGCGAACTCATTAGCCTTGATTGATGACTGCGGGCTGACCCACTTGCACGTGTTTCCGTATTCGATCCGCCAAGGCACACCTGCCGCCAAAATGCCGCAAGTGAATGGCGCTGTGATTAAAGCCCGCGCTGCGCAACTGCGTGAGAAGGGCAAATCTGCCATGGCGGCGTATTTGAAAACCCGCGTGGGTTCGACCGCACGCGTGTTAATGGAAGGCCATGGCGCTGGACATTGCGAGCACTATGTACCCGTGGATATCGCCGACGCCACGCACGGCGAGCTGATTGATGTACGCATCGTCAGCGCCACAGACTCCAAATTATTTGGTGAACGTATCCCGTCATGAGTGATCAATCTGAAGCGCCGAAAACAGGCTGGTTTGCGCGCCTGAAGGCGGGCCTTGCGCGGTCATCGAACCGTATCGTTGGCGGCATCGCCGACCTCTTCACCAAAAAGAAATTGGATGAAGAAACGTTGCAGCAGTTGGAAGAACTGCTGATCAGCGCTGACCTGGGTTCGGCAACGGCATCGCGCTTGGTGCAAGACCTTGCCAAAACGCGCTTTGGCAAGGACGTGGAAAGTAACGAAGTGCGCGCGTTCTTTGCAACAGAAATTGCGAAAGTGTTGGAGCCGGTTGCGCTGCCGCTGTCGGTTGATCCGGGCAAGAAGCCGTTTGTAATTCTGATGGTCGGCGTCAATGGTGCGGGCAAAACCACCACTATCGGCAAGCTGGCCCAAATGTATAAAGACCAGAAATTGAAATCGACGCTGGCTGCGGGCGATACGTTCCGCGCGGCTGCGGTGGAACAGTTGAAGGTGTGGGGCAGCCGCACCGGCTCGCCCGTGATCGCACGGGATACGGGTTCTGATGCAGCAAGCCTCGCGTTCGATGCACTGGTTGAATCACGTAAGCGCGGCGATGATGTGCTGCTCATCGACACGGCTGGTCGTTTGCACAACAAAGAAAACCTGATGAACGAACTGCAAAAAGTGGTTCGCGTCATCAAGAAGGTCGATGAAACCGCACCGCATGCGACGTTGCTGGTGCTAGACTCCACCATCGGCCAGAACGCCCACGCCCAAGTGGATGCCTTCAAACAAATGATCGGTGTGACAGGCTTGGTTTTGACCAAGCTTGATGGCACGGCCAAAGGCGGCGTGGTGGTAGCCTTGGCCGAGAAGTTTGGTTTGCCGATTCACTTCATCGGGGTTGGTGAAAGTGCCGAGGACTTACGCCCCTTCACATCCCACAGCTTTGCCCGCAGTTTGATGGGCTTAGAAGCCTAACCGAGTTGAACACAACGCATTGAGAGCGATGCGTGCTCATAACCTTCGTAGATGAATTTCAGTTCATCAGCGCTGTCTGCCGCACCCAGCACATATAGCAGTGGCACATAGTGCTCTGGCGTCGGGTTGCTGAGGCGTGCGGCTTCTGCCGTCCAATCATCAACACACAGCGCCTTGAAATTGCGCTGCTCTAGCTGTGCTTTCACCCACACATCAAACTCAATGGTCCAGGCATATGGTTCTGCGCCCGCATCCCAATTGATTTTGCGTAAGTTGTGCACCACGTTACCGCTGCCGACGATCAGCACGCTTTCATCGCGCAGCGCTTTCAACTTCGCACCCACTTCGAAATGCTGCTGCGCCGATAATGCACGGTCCATGCTCAGTTGTAGCACTGGAATATCAGCGCTTGGATACACATGCCGCAACACAGACCATGTGCCGTGATCCAAACCCCACGTTTCATCGAGACGCAAATTTGGAATCAGTTTCGTGATGCGCATCGCTAATGCGGCGTCACCTGGCGCTGCGTACTGCACATCGAACAAACTTTGCGGGAAGCCACCGAAGTCGTGAATGGTGCGCGGCTGCGGCATGTGTGTGATAGCAGTGCCATGCGTTTGCCAATGCGCTGAAATGCAGAGGATGGCTTTTGGTTTTGGGAGTTCGTGACCCAGTGCGTTGAGGCGTTGCGTGTAGGCATTGTCGGCCAAGGCATTCATGGGGCTGCCGTGACCTAAAAACAGCACTGGCATACGCATTTAAATCGTCCTTATTCCGGCTCCCCCAGCACATCTAATACGCGAAATGCAAAAAGCGAGATCGGGCGTAAATACGGGTTCCGCCCCTGATAATAACAGACCCGAACAGGGGGATTCTGGGGAGAGCGGGCGTTACAGGGAAAACCCGTATCCCCGCAACTCACAGGCCCTAGCCAAGCTTCAAGCCATCCAGCCAGCCGTCAAAACACAGGCGCGCCTGCGTCTCGAGAGCCGCGCCATAGCGCTGGGTATCGCCCCGCAAAATGCGCGCATTTACACCTGCTGTTGCCCCCAGCTCTGCGGCATGGCCGATGAACCAGTTTTCCAGATCGCGCGCGCGCACTTCAGGGTGAAACTGCAGCGCCAGCACCGTATCATGCCATATGAACGCCTGGTTCGGGCAAGCCGCAGTGGAGGCCAGCAACACGGCATCATCGGGTAAATCGAACGTATCGCTGTGCCAGTGGAACATGAATGTCTGCTCGGCCGACAGATGCTTCAGCGGCGAGGCCTTCCCCGCGCCCACAATCTGCAAGGGGCTCCAGCCAATTTCCTTCACACCAGCTCGGTAAACGCGCGCGCCCAACGCCGCCGCGATTAATTGCGCACCCAAACAAATCCCCAGCGTGGGTTTCTTTTGCGCGAGGCGCGTTTTTAAGAACTCAATTTCCCGGGTCAGAAACGGATAGTCTTCGGCATCATACACGCCAATGGGGCCGCCCAACACAACCACCAAGTCATCAGACAGGGGATCAAGTGTGGCCCAATCCACCGTACCAGCCTCGACATAGCGCGTAGTCCACTGGCGCGCTTTAAAAATATCGTCGAGCGTTCCTAGATCTTCAAACGCCACGTGGCGTATGGCTGTAACGGTTGTCACTTTATGTACCCATCCTTATTTGTGTTCTTCATTTTGTTTTATTGTTTTTGCGACTTACCGTAGCCAGTGCATGTCGGGCGGTTCGGTAAACGGTGCAAAGCCTGTTTGCCCTTCCACTTTGCGGTAATCCTGCAGGGCCCACCGCACGGACGGAAAAGCAAGCTCGGACCAGGGAATATCATCCCAGCTGAATAGCTTCACCTCGAGACTTTCCGGCCCCGCCCCAAAATCAGCCGAGAGCATACGCGCCCGGTACACAACATAAAGCTGCCCAATGGCGGCAATGTTGTAGAGCCCAAGCAAGCCTTCGGTCTTCACACGTGCGCGCGCTTCTTCCCAGGTTTCGCGCACCGCGCCAGCTTCAACGGTTTCACCGATTTCTAAAAATCCCGCAGGGATCGTCCAATAGTTCTTGCGCGGCTCAATGGCACGGCGCGCCAGCAACACTTTACCGTCCCACACCGGCACAGTGGCCGTGATGATGCGGGGATTGACGTAGTTCACAAACCCGCAATCACCGCACACCAGACGCAAGCGATCATCGCCTTGAGGAACACGCTCGACCACTGGTCCTTTAAGAGAAGTGGCCGCTGCCCCTAGTTCTGACATCAGGAAGTTCCGGAAAACAAAATCAGCGAAGCGTGAGATAAATTAAGGCGCAGAAATTTTAGGTGACAATATTCAGATTGCGGCCCTTGCTGGGGTCCACCGGCAGGGTCGCTGTATTCAGGTCCTGCGCATTACGCGCTTGATCACTGATGTCGCCAGCGGCTTGGCGCGCGCGCTGCTGTTCGCTGGCTTGCGCGGCGTTGCTGAGTTTATTCAGCGTATCAGCGCGTTGTGCCACCAGAACCGATTCAAGCAGAGAGGAGTCAGGCATTACGCTTACAGCCATCAGGCATAATCCTCCGTGCGTCAAAATCCATGTGGATGGACGCTATTGTGCACAGGCTTTGCAATGCACAACAAGCACGCGGCTATCAATCTTCTGTGACACGATCCGATTGATAGGCGCGCGCTAACGATATCAAGCAGATACGGTCTCGGAGGCCACGGTGCCATGGCAGTGCTTGAACTTCTTGCCTGAGCCGCACGGGCACGCCTCGTTGCGCGCCACACGGCCCCACGTCGACGGGTCCGCCGGATCACGGGCCGGTAATGCGCCCGTGGCGGTCGGTGTTGTCAGCGGACGTGGTGGCGGTTGCTGTTGTGCTTCTTGGTGTGCCTGGGGCACTTGCAGCTCTACGTGCGACAAAATCGACGTCACCCGCTCCCGCAACGAGTCCAGCATTTCTTCGAACATCACATAGGCTTCGCGCTGATATTCAAGCAGCGGCGTCTTTTGGCCGTAGGCGCGTAAATTCACGCCCTGACGCAAATAATCCAAACGCGCCAAGTGGTCGCGCCAGCCATGATCAATCGTTTGCAACAGCAAGCTCTTCTCGACACGGCGCATTAAGTCGGGCCCAAAGTTGGCCGCTTTTTCCGCCATTTTGGTGTCGATCGCATTCATCACGCGCTCGCGGATTTCTTCATCCGCAATGCCTTCTTCCGACGCCCACTGATGGAACGGCAGGTTCAAGCCCATAATGCGCAAGACTTCTTCGTGCAAACCCGACGTATTCCATTCTTCGGGCATTGCACGCTCAGGGATGAACTTCGAGATCAGGTCGTTCACGATCTGATGGCGCATATGCTCGACCAGGCCGGAGACATCATTGGTCGTCATCATCTCTTTGCGCTGATCAAAGATCTCGCGGCGCTGAACGTTCATCACGTCGTCGAATTGCAGCAGGTTTTTGCGGATATCGAAGTTACGCGCTTCAACCTTTTGCTGCGCTTTCTCAATCGCCTTGTTGATCCACGGGTGGATAATGGCTTCGCCCTTTTCCAGGCCTAAGCGCACCAACATGCCGTCCATGCGCTCGGACCCGAAAATGCGCATCAAATCGTCTTGCAGTGAGAGGAAGAATTTCGATGCACCGGGATCACCCTGACGGCCCGAACGGCCGCGCAGCTGGTTGTCGATGCGGCGTGACTCGTGACGCTCTGTGCCCACCACGTACAAACCACCGGCTTCGGTGGCGATACGTTTCTTCTCGGCCACATCGGCCACAATCGCGGCCTTTTCAGCATCAGTCAGGACACGGCCCAAACGTTTTTCTTCTTCATCAATACGGTAGGTAGGATTACCGCCCAACTGAATGTCGGTGCCACGGCCCGCCATATTGGTGGCGATGGTCACATTCCCCGGCATACCGGCTTGCGCGATGATGTAAGCTTCTTGCTCGTGATATTTTGCGTTCAAGACGTTTGGTTTCACACCAGCTTTCTTGCGCAAACGATCCGCCAGGACTTCTGATTTCTCAATCGACACCGTGCCCACCAACACCGGCTGTTGGCGCGCTTGGCACTCTTGCACCAGCTTCACGATGGCATCGTATTTCTCATCGGCGGTACGATAAACTTCGTCGTGTTCGTCTTTGCGCGCCTTTGGACGGTTCGGCGGCACATCCACCACGTCCAAGCCGTAAATGGTGTTGAATTCTTCTTCTTCCGTCATGGCTGTCCCGGTCATGCCGGCCAGTTTTGGGTACATGCGGAAGTAATTTTGATAGGTGACTGTGGCCAGTGTTTGGTTTTCGTTTTGAACCGACACACCTTCTTTGGCTTCAATCGCCTGGTGCAAGCCTTCAGAGAGGCGACGACCTTCCATGATACGGCCGGTGAATTCGTCGATCAGGTGCACGCGCTCATCGCGGACTAAGTAGTCCACATCGCGCTTGAACATGTGGTGCGCTTTCAGCGCCTGGTTCAGGTGGTGCACCAACTCGATGTTCTGCAGATCGTACAGATTACCCTCGAGCAGGATGCTGTGATCACGCAGCAATTGCTCGGCGTGTTCAGAGCCAGCATCGGTGAACGTGATGGATTTTTGTTTTTCGTCTTTTTCGTAATCTTCTTCTTTAAGCTTTGGGATGATCTTGTTCACTTCATCATACAAAGCGCTGCGGTCTTGTGACGGGCCGGAAATAATCAACGGCGTGCGCGCTTCGTCGATCAAGATCGAGTCCACTTCGTCGACGATGGCGAAGTTAAAGGGGCGCTGCACCATTTCTTCGATCGAATACTTCATGTTATCGCGCAAGTAATCGAAGCCGAATTCAGAGTTGGTGCCGTAGGTAATGTCGGCAGCGTAAGCAGTGCGACGGTCGCTATCCATCATCTGGCTTTGAATGCAGCCAACACTTAAACCTAAGAAATTGAAAATCTGACCCATCCAGGTCGAGTCACGCTTGGCCAAGTAATCGTTCACGGTAACCACGTGAACACCTTTTCCACTCAGCGCGTTCAGATACACCGGCAATGTTGAGACCAGGGTTTTACCTTCACCGGTGCCCATCTCGGCAATCTTGCCCATGTTCAGCACCATGCCGCCCATCAGCTGCACATCGAAATGGCGCTGACCGAGTGTGCGCTTCGCCGCTTCACGGACAGTCGCGAACGCATCTGGCAGGATTTTTTCTAAGGTTTCGCCTTTGGCCAAACGCTCTTTGAGCCAGTCGGTCCGGGCGCGGACACCAGCGTCATCCAGGGCGGCGATTTCGGCTTCTTTGGCGTTGATGGCTTCAACAATCGGGCGCAGGGACTTGATGATCCGTTCGTTGCGCGAAGGAAACAGGCGTTTAAGGGCGCCGAGCATTGAAACCTCGATAGGTCGTGAAAACGATGGCGGGGAACATAAGGCGTTTCAAAGCCCCCCGGCCTTTTGGCATGCGTGAGACAGATAGAAGTGCTTCCCCCATAAGTCAACGGAAGCAGGCAACATTTGACGGAAATCGGCGCGTCTTTTTTGGGTATAATTCTTATTTATTTGTAATGGGTTATGGGAAATTGATAGCCGTATGACAAGGCCCGTTCTGTGCTTGTGGGTGGGTTTTAGCTGTGTCATTGAAGCGCCCGCCTGAATTTTGTGTTTTGTAACGCCGATTAGGACCCCCCGATGAGCCACGCTGTTTCCCCCCTGGCCCCGAAAAGTATCCCCCCCGTACCGGGTGTGGCGGGTGTGCGGTTTGCCACATATGCCGCCGGGATTAGATATGCGGACCGCACCGACCTGATGGTGGCGGAGTTCGCGGAAGGGACCACCGTGGGCGGTGTATTCACCAAGTCGCTCACCGCGTCGTCTGCCGTGGATCTTTGCAAAGAAAACCGCAAAGGGGGTTCGGCGCGGGTATTGGTGGTCAATGCTGGTAACGCCAACGCCTTTACCGGCAAAAAAGGCGTTGAGGCTGTTGCGAAAACGGTGGACGGCGCCGTGGCCACCTTCGGCTGCAAGCCCAGCGAAGTGTTTGTGTCGTCTACCGGCACCATTGGCGTTCCGCTGCCCTACGAAAAAATTACGGCAGCGCTGCCGGAGGCAAAGAAAAAGCTGACCGGCGACAACGTGCTTGAAGCCGCCAAAGCCATTATGACCACCGACACCTTCCCCAAAGTGGCGAGCCGCACAACCACCATCGACGGCAAGCCTGTGACGATTGCAGGGTTCTGCAAGGGCGCGGGCATGATTGCGCCCGACATGGCGACGATGCTGGCGTACATCTTTACCGATGCGAAGATAGATGCCGCAACCGTGCAATACCTGGTTTCCAGCGGGGCCGATAAAAGCTTTAACTGCATGACGATTGACGGCGACACTTCAACGTCGGACACGTTGCTGATGTTTGCGACCGGCCAAGCTGGCCACGAGCTTGTGGGCCACCCGCATGATCCGCGGCTTGCGGATTTCAAAGCGAAACTTAATGACATGATGATTGAGTTGGCCAAACTTGTAGCGCGCGATGGCGAAGGGGCTACGAAGTTTTTGGAAATCAATGTCACCGGCGCCGAACACGATAAGGCCGCGCACCGCATTGCCATGAATATTGCCAACTCACCGCTGGTCAAAACCGCTGTGGCTGGCGAAGACGCCAACTGGGGCCGCATTGTCATGGCTGTTGGCAAATCTGGTGAACGTGTCGACCGCGACAAGTTGGCCATTAAAATTGGCGGCGTGGATGTGGCGCGCGACGGCGAAGCGGTGCCAGGCTATGATGAAACACCCGTGGTCGCGCACATGAAGGGCCAAGAGATTGTGTTCGATGTGAATATCGGATTAGGCCATGGTCGTGCGACCGTGTGGACCTGCGACCTGACCCATGGCTACATCGACGTGAACGGCTCTTATCGTACCTAATCAGAATGTCAGCTGATAAACCTGTCGTTTTGGTGGTCGCAGTTGCGCTGATACAAAATCAGCGCGTGCTGTTAGCCCAACGCCCCGAAGGTAAATCCATGGCCGGGCTGTGGGAGTTTCCGGGCGGCAAGGTTGAAGCAGGCGAAACACCTGAAGCGGCCTTGGTACGCGAATTGCGAGAAGAGCTGGGCATTGCCGTAAATGCAGTGGATTTAAAGCCACTTACTTTCGCGTCACATACCTACGAGAAATTTCATCTGCTGATGCCGGTATACGCGTGCAGCACGTGGACCGGCGACATTGTGCCGGCCGAGAACCAAGCCGTTGCCTGGGCGACGGCAACCGAACTTGAGACCTACAAGATGCCGCCAGCGGATATTCCGCTGATCGAACACTTGAAGCGCGCCCTGCAATAGAGCGCAGCCTTTAAATTGCGCAAAGTACGCGGCTTGGCTTACAGTGTGGCCATGACAACATCTACTCCTACAGCCTGCGTCTTGATTATCGGCGACGAGATTCTTTCGGGCCGCACGCAAGATGTGAACTTAAAATTCCTGGCGGAACGTTTGGGCCAGTTGGGTATTCCGCTGCGTGAAGCCCGCGTGGTTCCGGACGTTGAAGCCAAAATTGTTGAGGCCGTGAATTATGCGCGCCGCGAATACACCTATGTGTTCACAACCGGCGGCATTGGCCCGACGCACGATGACATCACCACGCCGTGCGTGGCCAAAGCCTTTGGCCGCAAGGTCATCCGGCATCCTGATGTGGAAAAGAAACTGCGCGATTATTTTGGCGAGCGTACCAATGACGCACGTTTGCGCATGTCTGAAGTGCCCGACGGCGAGGGTGTGAGCCTGATTGAAAACCTGATCAGCGTGGCGCCAGGGTACCGTATCGAGAATGTGTTCGTGCTAGCGGGCGTGCCTGCCGTGGCGCGCGCGATGTTTGAAGCCGTGGCCCACACGCTCAAAGGCGGGCCGCCGGTGTATTCACAGAGTGTGGACAGCCACGTGCGCGAGGGTGATATCGCCGCCCGGTTGTCTGAGATTCAAGATGAACACCCCAATGTGTCCATTGGCAGCTACCCGTTCATGCGCCTGGATAAATTGGGGACATCCATTGTGGCGCGCTCGACAGACAAGGCCGCCATTGCCACCGCCATTGAAAAAGTGGCCGCGGCCATGCGCAAATTAGGCGGTGAGCCGGTGTTTGGGCCTGCGCCCTAACACGAGCACCATAGGGCGAAAAAGACCTTAGCATTTCGGTGCTAATCTGTTACGAAACGCCCGCACTGCTTTTATCAAAGCGCAGATCCGCATAGAGCATATGTATGTCAGGCGCTTTGCCCTCGTGGCGGAATGGTAGACGCAACGGACTTAAAATCCGTTGTTCGGTAACGGACGTGCCGGTTCAAGTCCGGCCGAGGGCACCATCTCATTTATAAAATCCCGAGATCGGCACAAGCTTTCTTAGGCTCGCATGGCTCGCCAACGAAAGCTAAGTGTCCGGCCGAGGGCACCAATTTTACTTAACGACGCTTAGCTTTCCGTTAGCGAACAATGTGAGCTTACGGAAACTTGCGCCCGGCGAAGCTGGGACGAAGTGAGATTAGGAAAATTGAGTGCCACGGAGCGGCGCGATAGCGACGCGAGTGGGCACCAATTCTCCAACACTTTGCTTGGGCACGAGCTTTCCTAAACTCGCCAAGCCTCGTTAATGAAAGCTAGGTGCACGGAGCGGCGCGATAGCGACGCGAGTGGGCACCAATTCTCCAACACTTTGCTTGGGGCTAAGCATGGTGCCCTTGCGCGCGAGCGGGCTAAGCTCGCTCAATCCCAGCCCACGCCAGCGCATCTTCGCGCTTTGCAAATGTACGCCACTCAACGGCTTTGCCGCCGCGGAAAATAAAGGTGTCGGCAAAGCGGGCATCGATCCACTCTGTTTTGCCTTTCAGGCGCACATACACGTGCAGAAACACGACGACCTTTTCGCCCGCGACCTTAATATCTTCGGGACTGCACGTGCCTTCAGCCCATGTTTGGCGCGCGGTCCACACATGGGTCTTTATGTCTGCTAATCCGCGATACGTGCCCGATGTGGGAAAGCCTTCGGGCTCAACACGCACAATCTCGGGGGCGAAGAATGCAAGCATAGCATCGACGTCGTTGCGATTGATGGCCGCGTAAATTTCATTCACCGCATCAATAACAAAGTTGTCTGACATACGAACTAGCCCTTCTTCGCCGCGATATAGGCATTCACACGTGCTTCCAACAAACCCAAAGGCAACGCGCCATCCAGCAATACAGCATCGTGAAAATCTTTGATGTCGAACTTCGGCCCCAGCTCTTTGCGGGCTTTGGCGCGCAACTCGATGATTTTCAGGTGCCCCATTTTATAGCTGGTGGCTTGGCCGGGATTGGTGAGATAGCGATCAATCTCACGGCCGGCATCCAGATCAGACAACAGGCTGTTATCTTTTAAGAAGGCGAGTGCTTTTTCGCGGCTCCATTTTTTGGCATGCATACCAGTGTCGACCACCAAACGCGCCGCACGCCATAGTTCTGAGGCTAAACGGCAGAGATCAGCATAGGGGTCTTGGTAGAAGCCCATTTCTTTAGCCAGTTCCTCGGCATAAAGCCCCCAACCTTCGATATAAGCACCCGGGCCATTGAAACGGCGGATTTTCGGCATACCCGTTTGTTCTTGCGCCAAACTGATTTGGAAGTGATGGCCGGGCGCGCCTTCGTGGTAGCTCACATCTTCCACGTGCGGCTTCAAGGTTTGCGACAGGTCCGCCAAGTTGAAGTAGACAATGCCCGGGCGCGAGCCATCGGGCGTGCCGCGATTGTAGAAGGCAATGCTGGCCGTTGCCTCACGCCACTTTTCGACCGCACGCACTTCTAACGGTGCTTTGGGCAAGTGGCTGAAATAGTCCGGTGCTTTGGCCATCACCTGCGCAATGAAGCCGCGCGCATCGGCAAGGTACTGTTCGCGGCCTGCATCGGTATTGGGGTAATGGAATTCAGGGGCGGTGCGAACGTGCGTGAGGAAGTCCTGCAACGTGCCTTTGAAGCCCACCTTGAGGCGGATCTCTTCCATTTGTGCGCGGATACGCTCGACCTCACGCAAACCAGTTTGGTGAATCTCTTCCGCCGTTTGGCTTGTGGTGGTCCAGTTTTTCAGCCGGTTCGCATAGAACGCATCGCCGTTGGGCAAGCGCCACACGCCATCATTGGTGCCCGCACGTTTAGCTGCGGCTTCAAGCCCTGCGATCATTTTCTCATAACCGCGTTTAAAAGGGCCAATGAGTGCGGCTTTGCCCTCGTTCAGAAGCTTGGCCTTGGTGGCGGCATCGGTATCTAACTTTTCAACCTTGGCTTTGAAGTCCGCCCACAGCGCCACATCCTTGCCATCGATAAAGGGGGCGCCAGCCATAACATTACGCGCATCTTTAATCGCGGGTGGGAATACCAAGGCGGGCGTGAGTATGCCTTTATCGGTACGGTCGGCAAACTCGGCTGCAATTTCCGTCATCACGCGCTCAACGTCTTTAATGCGCGACACATAGTCTTGCGCATCCTTCACGCTGTCCACGCGGTGATTATTAATCAGGAACACCGGAATATTGCTGGTGGGCGTGCCATTGGCGGCAAAAATAAAATCGTGCGATTCCCATTTGTGATTTTCGATGCCTTGCGTGGCCTGCCACTCAAACATCGCATACGACAACTTGGCTTGCTCACCCAGCTTTGCCAAATCGAAGTCGCGCTTCATGGCATCCAGCTGCGATTGCGCAAGATCGGCCAGACGTTGATCACCGGCGGGTGTGTAATCATTCAAGCGGTCGTAAGCGGTTTTTAAGCCCAGGCTGGTCATCAATTGAGGTTGAAGGGCTGCGCGGTCATCGAATGCTTTATCCAGGAATGCATTCAGCCGCACATCATCTGATGTTTGCGCGAAACCATAAGACGATGAGATGCAAAGCGCTGTCAGGACGGCCACGCAAAGATGTGTGAATTTCATGTGTGGCCCTCCCCAGAGCCATATGTAAAAGCGCCGTACGCTAGAATGTCTTAGCACAAACTATCGCGCACAGATCGGCCCCGGAGCAAGCCATTGCAGAAGCTGAATGCGAAGAAAGGGGAGACAGAGAGTGATACCGCACACGACTCGCATGGGGGCCTAAGCCCAAAGCGTGGGATTTGAGGTCGGACTGATATAAGTTTGCTCGAATGCAAAGCTGCGAATTGTGGCGGGCCCTGCGTTGCGCGATTATTTATTCGCGCCACCCAAATAAAGTTAGACTTTTACAGCCTCTCGCCAGAACGACAGTGTGAGCACTGAAACCACATCACGGCCTTCATGGCTTGCGATGTCCTGAAGCGTTGCGCAAAGCTGTTCTGCAAGAGCACCTTGCCCAACATGCTTTAGAAACATCAGAATCCGCGTGAGTCGCAGATAATTATGATTCAGCGGCGTCAGCCAATGTTGGAGAGAATCGAAGTGATCTTTGCGGGTAATACCTGCAGCTGTGCGGGATAACCCGTAGAAATTCAACATGACATCAAGCGCTGAGAGCACTTTCGTTTGAAGATTCGGTAATGTCCGAAACGCTTGGATATCTGCTTGTGTCAGCACCGGTGCGTGGGGATTAAAGCGACTGGCCTCGGGCAGCGGGAACAACCACTGAATATAATCATGAACCATCTCAAGGCGGCGATGATCCCAACCGAGGATTTCATCAATGCGGCGTCCGGCATGATCTGGGCCTGCGCCCGCATAAAACAAAAGAATGGCGCTATGGGTCATGCGACCAATCATAGCGCCAACATTTGGGAAACCAAAAAGATCGTTCTTAAAACCGAAACGCTTTCAATGAAGCCCCTGCGGCTGGGGATGTTTAAGAGAGGGGGGATCCCTTAAACAATGAGGGGGAAAGGACCAGCCGCAGGTATGTTCACTTACAAGCTTCGTCAATATTCAGATATCTGACGGGATATCTGCCTCAGTATGTTAGGCGGCTTTCGCTGCCGTCAGTGTTGGAGCGCCTTGGGAGGTGCTCGTGGTAATCTGAACACGTCGCGGTTTAAGCGCTTCCGGTATTTCGCGTTTGAGGTCGATGTGGAGCATGCCGTTTTCCATTCGCGCCCCGACAACGTGGATATGGTCGGCCAATTCGAAGCGGCGTTCGAAGGCACGGCCCGCAATGCCACGATGGAGATACTTCACATCATCGGCTTCAGACGCTGTCTTGCCTTTAACAGTCAGCGTGTTGTTTTCGACCTGAACGTCGATATCGTTCTCGCCGAAACCAGCGACAGCAAAGGTAATGCGGTAATCATCAGCACCGTTCTTGGCGATATTGTAAGGCGGATACGAGACTTGCGCTTCATCCAAGCGCGTCACGGTATCGAACACGCGTGACAAATTATCGAAGCCAACGGTGGCACGGAACAGAGGGGACAAATCAAAGGTACGCATAGGTTATTCTCCAATGAGCAATAACAATCGGCGCAATTTGGGTCGCATCAGATTTGCATCTGAGATACGCGCCCCATGGGCCGCGCCGTTTCACCCTGCCAAGCCCTTCATAGGCACCTGACACTTATGCATTTAAGGTGCGACGCCTGACCGTCAAGCCCGGGCCGCACAAAAAAGCTGAGAAAAAAAGCGCGGGGAATCAGTGCTTTATGAAAGCGGTATAATTTTACCGCTAACATCCATAGGCCCCATGGTGTTGTTCAAGAGCGCTTTGCGGCGCACATAACGCAGCACACCCTCGGGCCCGAAGCGGCTGGCCCCCATGCCCGACAGACCGAACGACTCGTGCGCTGTATCTTGCACCATAGCGGTCAGCGAACCATCGTTGATACTGACAGCACCACCGTTTAAGCGACGCGCCACCGGCATGGCATCGTCCACTGCGCCGTACACAGATGCCGACAACCCATAAACAGTATCATTGGCGAGGTTTACCGCCTCATCCACCGTGTCAAACGGCATGATCGGGATAACGGGCCCAAAGGTTTCTTCGGTCATCACTTTCATTTTGTGATTCACATCCACCAACACCGTGGGATGCAGCCACTTGCCGCCTTTCGAGATGATTTCACCACCGGCCAAAATCTTCGCACCCTTCGCCACAGCATCACGGATGTGATCAGCAACAATGTCGGCCTGACGATCAAAAATAAACGGGCCAACAAAACCGTTTTCAGCATCGTCCATATCAATGGTCACGGCCTTTGCCTTCTCGGTTATTTTGGCGACGAACTCATCGTAGATGGGCCGAGCTACATAGACACGTTCCAACGACTGACAGGCTTGGCCTGTCGCCGCGACAGTTGCGCGCAAAATGCCAGAGGTTGCCATTTCAACATTTGCTGATGAAAGCACCACAGCGGGGTCTTTGCCGCCCAGTTCCAAAAACACCGGGATGAATTTTTTGGCGGCCGCTTCTGCCACTTTGCGGCCTGTGCGTACACTGCCGGTGAAACTGACAAAATCGACACGCTCGATCAGGGCCGCCCCCGTATCACCGGGGCCGCGCGCAAAAGCCAAAACGTTTTCGACAGCGGGAACGTCTTTCAACGCTTCACGGATGGGGTCAACCCAGCGAGGCGTGATTTCACTGGGTTTAATGATGACGGCATTGCCTGCAATTAGCGCCGGAAATGTATCGATGAACGACAACAGTAATGGGAAATTCCACGGTGTGATATTTCCCATAATACCGTAAGGCACGTAATGCCCTGAACCATGAATGTGCGGCACCATGGTGGGTTTGGCGGGCACATCTTTCAGCATCGCCAAGGCATCAGCACCGACACGGTCCAGCACGCTACGCAAGGCATGGAATTCAAGTTGCGCAATACGCACGCGGCCCGTATCGGCTTTCAGTGCTTTCAACACATGCTCGCCGCGCTTCTCAATCGCACTGACGAAATCCTGCAACGCCTTCAAACGCTCTTCCACCGACAACGCTGCCCAGACAGGCTGCGTTTTGCGCAAGCGCTTGACGATCTCATCAAGTTCAGCAGACGTCGTATGTTCGCACTGATAGTCGTGAACACCGGTGCGGGGATTGCGCGCAGAGAACACAGGGCTTGCCATGGGGACGTCCGTTCAAACGAAAGCGTGCACAAAGAAAATCGGCGCTGATGATACAGCGCCGATTGCAAAAACCAACAAAACTGAAGTTTTGAGTGAGAACGAATAGACCCTTAGAACGAATAGACCATCCGGCCGACGACAGCGTGGTCTTTGCCATCCGAACGGTCCACCGTGCCTTCATAGTCCAGCGTGAAGGAAAGGTATGAATTGGCTTGGATGTTCACGCCAGCGCCCACCAGGAAGCGGTCATCGGTACCTGTGCCGCCGCGTGCGCTGCGCACTTGGCCGACATCGTTGGTGATCGAGACCAGATGATCCAGCTTATCCAGTTCGTTTTCGTACACAACGCGGATATGTGGTGCGATCGCCGTGCCCCCCGATGAGAACACGCCCGAAGCTTGCAAGCCGATTGAGCCAATCACGCCCTTGTTGCTTTGCTCGGCCGCTGAGGTGTTCAGCATGGCGGCATTGGTTTCAGAATACGCATCAAGGTCGGCATTCAAGTAACGCACGCCCGCGATCGGGCCAGCCGTCCATTGACCTTCGCCCAACAGGTTCACGCCCGCATCCAAGGCGACGTAGAAGCTGTTGCCACTGGGTTCAGCCAATGCCGTTGGGCGCGGAGTGAAGCCGGTGTTACGGAGCAGGTCATAATTTTCCCAGCTGCCGGCACCTGACAAATCAACCCACAGGTTGTTCGCGCGGTAACCGAAGTGCGCCGAGAACGCAGTCGACGTGAAATCCTGCGAGCCGCGGGCGCTATCCAAATCCACATCGCCGTCGATGTAGTGCAACGCACCGCCCAACACGAAGCCATCGCTATACACCCGGTCAAAGCCCAAGGTGTACGAGATCATATCGTAATCAAAGCCCGCAACGTTGGTGCCGTTATCGCGGTCACCGGTTGAATACTTTGCGCTGGCATAGACGCTCATGGGTTGGGTTGAACGTTCACGGCTGTTGGTGATGCGCAAAACGTTCAGGCGGTCGTAGGTGGTTTGGCGCAAGTTATCGAGCACCAGCGGCGCGATGTGCGACGTAACTGCACCGATGCGCGCAATATTGGCATCTTGATCCAATGTTGCAGCGGCAAAGTTCGCGACGACAGCGTGTGCAGCCGCCGTCGGGTGGATCGGGTCAAAGAATACGCTGGCGTTGGCAGATGCAGCTGTAGCGCAAGCCCCCGTCGCACCGGTTGTGGTGATGCATGGAATTGTTGTGTTGGCAAAGCCATAGACCGACGGATTGTTCAGCACGTCTGTAATCAGACCAAACGTATTCAGCACAACAATGCGGGTGTTACGCGCCGTTTCGATGGCTGGCAACTGCGCGACCAGCGAGGCGTTGTAGGCTTGCGTTAAAGCGCTGAGCGACGTGCCGTTGCCTGAGGCAATCCCACCGGGGGTGCGGCCCAAATCCGGCAAGTTGCCGACGAGAATGGTTTTTGCACCGCGCGCAGCCAGCGTGCTGATGTTGGTGACGTTGTTGGTGACGGTTTGCGCAATCAGGGTGGCCGATGGCGTTGTGGCCGCGCGGTTTAAGAGATCATTCGCACCGGCCCAATGTACAACCAGCGTATTCGCGCCAATAGCTGTCGTGGCTGACAGCGCATTCACCTGCGTGCTGACACCCACAGGACCGCCCGTGCCGCTTTCAGCGCCGCCGACCGCAAAGTCGGTTGCCGCATTGAAGGCAAAGCCCAACTTGGGCGCCAACAATTCAACCCACACCGGGCCGTTGGAGAAGCGGCCATTCACGTACGGCGGGCTGGCGGGGCTGGTCCCTCCCGTAAGCGCAAATAAACGCCCTGCATCGGAGAGCGAGTCACCGAACACGATCATGTTGCTGTATTGCTGAGCTGCAGCGGGTTGAACCAAGGCCGTCATGGCCAACAAACCCGCGCTGAAACCCAATGCAATCGAACGTTTCATTTCTACTCTCCCCAATATCGGACCGCGTATCGCGAGAGGCCGCGTGCATGACCTTTCGCAAAACGTGCTGATGCCCCCGAGATGCGGAGGCTCACTTGAGGTCAGATTACGGGCAAAAAGTGGTTGATTTCAATAGGTTTTCAGCCGTTTCGAGTGTTCGCAACTGCGGAATCATCAGCTTGTGACCAGCTTTCATTGCGGCTGAGTTTCGAAATGTCATATGAATAGAACAATGTCCGGCACGGTGATCGGCTTACGGGGGGAAGAATGATCGACGTACACACCATCAAATCATACGTGGTCCTGGCCGCTTTTGCGGTCTGCACTGCGCTGAGTGCCAGTACCGCAAATGCGCGCATGCTCGATGTCAACGTGCCTGAGGATGCGCTCGTGGTGTCGCGCAAAATCATCTGCGGCAATACCGAGGACGGCAAAACGCGCTTTAGTACGTGGTGGGGCCGCGCCTACGGCCGGGTGGCGTGGGAGAAAGACCGCGTATTGTTCAACGTGGTCGGCGCCAATATTCGCCAATGCGAAACCGTTACCGACAAAGACCGCGGGCCTGGATATCGCTCGGTCAGTCGCGAAGTAATGTTCTACCTCGATCCCAAGACGAACAAAGTGTTGGAAACCTGGGATAACCCCTACACCGGCCAAAAGAATACCGTAGTGCACGTGGCCAATGACCCCGTGAACATGCGCGAACCGCAATTTGCGCGCAGCAAAAACGGTGAGCCGCTAAAGGTAGAGTTGGAAAAGCTTGATACCGACCTTTACGTCAGTCGCGCCGAATATCCGCTGTATTACGACAACCCGTTGCTAGGGCCGTACCAAAAGGAAATGGGCGGCACCTATCAGGCCATCGAAATCTTTACACGGTTTTATCCGAAGAACTTGCTGGACTCGACCAAGAAAGAACTGACCGGTTCACACTTGGCGTGGAACCGCGTGTCGCAATGGTTGCCGTGGATGATGATGGAAGGCCGCCCCGGCACAATGATCTTTGTGACAGCGGGGAACACCGTGAAAAGCTTTGATGAGCTTGATCCGACTTTAAAGGATCAGATCACGCGCAATTTCCCGAAGTACAAAGAACCACCCCCCACCAGCGACACACGCCCCAACGAAACCAGCTGGACGTACTTCAAGAAAATCAAAGACGGCACTGAAAAACAAACTGTGAAGTGAAGCAAAGCGTGAAGTAATCACGCTGATTCTTTTTCCCCATGCGCCGCCTCCCACGCCAAAATGGCGTGGCGGCGTGTCGGCGACCATTTGTAAGCTTTGAATAGGCCGGTTGAACGCAACACACGGTGGCACGGCACCAGCACGGCCACTGAATTGTGCGACAGTGCCTCACCCACAGCTCTGCTCGCATTGGGTTTGCCGATGGCTGTGGCCAGATCGCCGTAAGAGACAGTGGCGCCTGACGGCACGCGCATTAATGCCGACCACACCTGCACCTGAAAGTTAGTCCCGCGCAGTAGAAGTTGCGTGGGCTGACGTTGAGTGGTGGGATCAAACAACTGATCAATGACCGCTTTGGTTCCTGCTTGATCAGCCACAAAGCGGCTCAGCGGCCATTGCTCGTGCGCGACACGAAGCGCGGTTTGATCATCGACGTCGAGAAAATCGAGCCCACATATTCCGCGATCCGTCATCAGCAACAAAGCGCGACCGAACAGCGTGTCGTGAAAGCCATAACGAATAAGCAAGTTAGCCCCTTGCGCTTTGTATTCACCGGGCGTCATCGCTTCGTGGGTGACGAACAGATCATGCAGCCGCGATGGGCCCGACAAACCGACGTCGTAAGTCACATCCAACACCGATGATGAATCGCGCATCAGCGCCTTGGCGTGATCGAGCGTCAGGTAACTCATGAATTGCTTGGGGCTGACGCCTGCCCAGCGCTTAAACAGCCGCTGCAAGTGAAACGGACTTAAGGCCACATGAGCAGCCACTTCGTCGAGGCTGGGATGGCGGGGGCGTTCGCCGATAATAAAATCAATAGCCTTAGCGATGCGCGCGTAGTCACGTGACGCATCGCTTAAAGGGTCATTGTCAGGCATCAGAATCGAAGACGGCTTGGACATAAAAGTCATTGCAGCACCTTTATATATAGTGCTGCAAGCCTAGGTGGTTGCCCGTGCCCCGCCGACCCGATTCTTGCGATTTTTGACCGGAGCCTTCTTTTTAAGAAGGCGGCCTTTTTATAAGAAACAGGCGTCTTAGGCCTTTTTAGGAGCCGGTTTGCGCTGCTCTTTATATTGGAAATACATGTTGGTGAAACCGGTCCACGGATCGGGGCGGGTAAACCAGGCCGGGTGAATTTTCCGCACAGTCTCAACCACATCGCCCGGTGCTTCACTGAGATCAAACAGCTTTTTGCCCGAAGAGTGCCATAACACGTAGCCCGGTGTTTGCCCCATCAGCATCCAGGGCAGCCAATCAGACGTCGCAGCATACGAGAAGTCCGTCGGTGCTGCAGCAATGTCAGGGTTCACGACATCGGCCCACTTGGCTTTGAGGTTGGATGATGTTTGCACGTACAGCTTTTCGCCCGATGTTTCCATGGGCCATTCATCCTGCTTCAGCCAATGCGGCGAGCTGATGTAGCTATCTTTCGTGAACCAGACGTCATCCCCTGCACGCTTGGCCGGATAGTTAAACGGTTTGCCTTCTTTGGGCAGAATATCACGCACACCCACAAGGCGTGGCTCGTTTTCCGTAAACAGGAACGTCACGGGCCCTTCGCGATAATGCAGCGGACGCACCTTTTGGCCGGTGATCGGGTTGTCAATTTCACCGTCGACGATTTTGCCCGTGCCAAGCTCACGGTAGAACGTCGCCTCCCAATCAGTCACATGATATTTGTAGTCTTCAAGTTTCTGCGTACGGCGCAGGATCAACGTTTCGGTTTGGATGATCGGCTTGATGGGTTGCCCCGGCACGGCCAGATCCAGCGTGCCCGTGAACCAGTAATACAAATCTTGTGTTACGGTTGAAGCGCGCAGCTTCACATAGGCGAACATCAGGTCGCGCGGATTATTCAAATCCAATACCAGTTCTTTCTTTTTGGTTTTTGCCAGCGCCGTGCCTGATGCCATCACCAGCGGCGCAACCGCACCAGCCTTCAGTAAGGTGCGGCGGGATTGAGATGTCATGTCGACTATTCCTTTAAATCATTAAACTGGTTGAGCAGTAAGTTTGTCGGGATCGTTCTTTTCGAGCAGAGTTAAGAAGCCACGCAATTTCACCATCGCGGCCAGTTGATCCTCAGGCTAGGCGAGGTCGTAAAGGCGTTGAGGGGGTGCGGCTTGCGATGGCGTTGCCACGAGAGCCGACACCGCCATAGCCGATGCCCCAAACCGAACGCATGACGACGTGAAAGTTGTGTGTCCATGACCGAAGCCCCCTCTTCCACGAACAAGCTTCAATGTGAAGCGCGTCGACTTTTACGCTGAGGCTTTGGGCTGACAAGATTGTGGCGTGTAACAGCAACGGATCTGACGAGACACAACCACTAAGTGGGCGAGCGATACCGGATCATGATATAATCATATCCATGTTGACGATTCGTGCCGCGGAAGTGAAAGACGCACCCGCTATTGCCAAGGTTCATGTGGACACGTGGCAGATTGCGTACCGTGGCATTGTGCCGCAGGACTACATCGACAACCTGACGGTTCAAAATCGCACGATGAGTTGGGTGCGCTTGCTGGAACGCAATACTGATTTAATTACGTTGGTGAGCGAGAACCACGAAGGGCGCATTGTGGCGTTTGCCTCGGGCGGACCCATTCGTCATCGTGAACCGCGCTACGAAGCAGAAATTTCAACACTCTACGTTACACCGCATGCCCAACGCCAAGGTCACGGGCGGCGTTTATTCATGGCCCTATCAAACCGCTTGGCAAAACGTGGGCTAAATGGCCTGTTTGTGTGGGTCCTGGCCGAGAATGATGCCAGATCGTTCTATGAAACTTTAGGGGGCCGCGAGGTGAGCGAAATCACGCGCGATTTTGCGGGAGCGCCGTTACGCGAAATTGGCTACGGCTGGGCCGACACCCCAAACTACGACAAGCTGTAAAACCTTAAGCAGGCAAATCGCTCTCACTGGGAATCGCATCTTCGCGGCGATCATCGGCGCGGTGCGTCATGGCGATACGGCGCAAATCTTTCACCACGCGGTCAAACTCTTGCAATTTGCTATCGAGTTCCTGTTTCAATTCAGGCGCGATGGCGGTTTGCATAAAGCGTGTCACCAGTTCGCTTTGCTTTTGCAAACTCGTGACAGAATCAAGCAGAGTGCGCGATTTCGGCGTGTAGGAATCGTGCACGTTGCGCAAATTGCTCATCAGCATATTAATCAGCGCTTTGATGAACGGATCGGATTTACGCATTTTGTCCGACAGCGCTTCGATGGAGATCACCATCAGCGTCGATTCTTCCAGCGTGAATGCGGTGGCCATACGTGGGCTATTATCAATCACCGCCATTTCGCCAAACAGTTCGCCCTTGCGCACAGTCGCCAATGGTATTTTACGGTCCCCGGCTTCGCGGAAAATGCCAATGGCGCCCGATTCAACGATATAAGCCGCCCCACCGCGCTCTCCCTGGCGAAAGAGCACTTTGCCCTTGGGGTACGTTACGGTTTGGATGGACGCTTCATCAAGAAGGGTCATCGTCATGGCGATGGCACCGGAGTCATTAAGAACACGGCGGTAGTTGTCACCATCCACAGCCAGAAAGTCAAAGCTTTCTCGCAATAAAATTCGCAGACAAAACGGTTAAGCTTGCGCGGCTACAGTCCAGGTTTTACCAGCCCGCATCATTTTATCAATGTCACCCGGACCCTTGGCCTTAGCGGCTTCGTTCTGTGATTGAACTTGCTGCTCGTAAGATTGCGCCGCCGGATCGCAATAAATTACGCCCATCACTTCGGGGAATTCTGGCGGACGCAAAGCTGCCAGCAGTGTGGCCAGCACTTTGTTCTTTTCATCGTGCACCAGAATGTCGGCTTCGGTGACACCGTTCTCGCCAAGCGTCACGATTTCGAGGCTTAAAGTTTTGATATTCAGCCGTAGACCTTTGTTTTTGGTTTTGCCCCAAATCATGGGTTGGCCGTGCTTCACATGAAGCTGCATCTCATCGGCCACGGGTTTTTCGGTAAAATCGGCAAAGGCGCCGTCGTTATAGACAATGCAGTTCTGAATAATTTCTACGAACGACGCCCCCTTATGATCGCGCGCACGTTGGAATAACTCGCCCAAATTCTTGGCTTGAATATCGATGCCGCGCGCCACGAACCGCGCGTTACAACCCAAGGCAAAGCTGCATGGATTGGCCGGACTATCGAGCGAGCCCATAGGTGTCGACGGTGATTTTTGGCCAACGCGCGAGGTGGGTGAATACTGGCCTTTCGTCAGGCCATAAATTTCGTTGTTGAACAGGAGAATGTTCATATCCACGTTTCGGCGCAGCACATGAAACAAGTGATTGCCGCCAATCGACAGCGCGTCACCATCGCCTGTGACCAGCCACACATCCAATTCAGGCCGTGCAATTTTTAAACCCGATGCAATGGCCGGTGCGCGACCGTGGATCGTGTGGAACCCGTACGTGGCCATGTAGTACGGAAAACGCGACGAGCAGCCGATACCAGAAATGAACACCGTGTTTTCAGGACGCGCGCCCATGTTCGCGAGCGAAACTTGCACGGCTTTCAAGATCGCATAATCGCCGCAGCCCGGACACCACCGCACCTCTTGATCAGACGCAAAGTCTTTCGGTGTCAATTTTTCGGGTGAGGTTTGGATGTTCATGCCTGCATGCTCCTCACGCGTCTAAGTGCGCGCGTATGGCGCGTTCAACTTCATCGATCTTGAGCGGCTGACCCGAGACTTTCAGCAGCAGTTTGACATCAAGCAGATACTGGCTTTTCAGCAACGTCACCATTTGACCGTTGTTCATTTCAGCGACCATCACTTTGTCATAACCCTTCAACAGTGTTTCCAGGTTGGCAGGAAGCGGCCAGATATGGCGGATGTGAATGTGCGCTACATCCAAACCCTGATCGCGCATGTTCGAAACCGCGCGGTTGATGGGCCCGTAGGTCGACCCCCAGCCCACCACAGCCAACTTGCCTTTGGTGTCACCCAATTCCGGTTTTTGCGCGGGGATATCGTGCGCGATATTGTTGATTTTCGCGGCACGCATGTCTGTCATCTTTTGATGGTTAGTGTCGGCGTAGGAAATATTTCCGGTGAGAGAATCTTTTTCGATACCGCCGATGCGATGCATCATGCCGGGCGTTCCTGGCTTTACCCAAGGTCGCGCCAATGTTTTTTCATCGCGCATGAACACCTGATAGTTTTCAGGATCGGTGCGGAACGTGACCGGGAACGGTGTGTAGTCTTTGATGGATGGAATGCGCCAGGGCTCGGCAGCATTCGCGATATAGCCATCGGATAAAATCATCACCGGCGTCATGTATTTGGTGGCCAGCCGCACGGCTTCAATCGCTACATCAAAGCAATCGCCGGGTGAGCGTGAAGCTACGACCGGGATCGGCGCATCGGCATTACGGCCCCAGACGGCCAAATACAAATCCGACTGCTCGGTTTTGGTGGGCATGCCTGTGGATGGCCCGGCGCGTTGTGTGTTCACGATCACCAGTGGCAGCTCGGTCGAAATGCCGAGACCAATGGCTTCGGTTTTGAGTGCTATGCCAGGGCCGGATGATGCAGTGATGCCGAGTTTGCCGCCAAACGATGCGCCAAGGGCTGCACAACAGGCGGCAATTTCGTCTTCGGCTTGGAACGTGGTGATGCCGAATTGCTTCAGCCGCGCGAGAATATGCAAAACAGGTGATGACGGTGTGATGGGGTAGGAAGCTAATACGGCTTCGAGGTTGGCAAGCTGCGCACCCGCAACCAACCCCCACGACAGCGCCTCAGCCCCTGAGATCAGACGATACTCACCGGGCTCATGCTTCACCGCTGAAAAATGTGTGGGGCCGAGTTCACCTGAGATTTCGTGAATGTCGCCGTAGGCATGACCCGCTTTGATGGCCGCCACATTGGCTTTGCCCACCGGATCGTCAGCACCAAATTTTTTCTCGAGGTTATCAATGATCGGCGCAATATCGTGATCGTACATCCACGACACCAACCCCAGCATCCAGATGTTCTTGGTTCGCAGCGCCTCTTTTTGCGACACACCAAAGGGCTTCGCGCATTCCAGCGCTTGCGCCGAGATATCAATTTCGATGACGCGAAAATCGGACAAGGCACCATTGGTGCGTGGATCAGAATCCCATTCAGCACGTTTGATGTCTTTGTCCTTGAAGGCGCCTGAATCGAGAATCACGATGCCGCCAGGGCGCAGCATTTTATGATTCACTTTCAGCGCCGCCGGATTGAAGGCCACCAACACATCGGGCTGATCGCCCGCAGTTTTGATGACACGGCTACCGAAGTTGATTTGAAAGGCTGAGACACCATACGTCGTGCCTGTGGGGGCGCGAATCTCGGCGGGAAAATCAGGGAACGTGGCGAGAGAGTTTCCGGCGAGCGCGGTTTCTTGGCTGAACTGCGAGCCCAATAGCTGCACGCCATCACCTGAGTCACCGGCGAAACGAACAACGACGGATTGGCGCTCGGCTTGTGACACTTCACCAGCCGCGCCATTTGATGCGCGGCCAGAGCCGGTCTGTACGTTCATCTTTAATACCCTTTACGATCCGGATTTCACCACACGGCAAAACCCGTCTCCCCACACAGATATTAAGCAAACAAACTACGGCGACTAAGACAGGCCGATATTACGAGGAAAGCGGCTTAAAAGCACGCAAAAGCGAGGCTTTCAAAGGCCCCGCTGCGGTTAATCGGTCAGAATGTAAGCAAGGTCGGCGTTATACTGCGTCGCACAACTTACTCGATAGCGTCACAAACGCGGCCCGTTTGCATAATCACGCCCTTATCGTGGCTGCGCAACTTCAAGCCTGCCTCTTCCAGCAAGTTTTCGATGCCACATTTCACGAAGCCGAACGCATAAGGTTCGCCGTTGTCGGCCGCATCCATCAGGCCCGCAAACCCGCCGTACCCTTGCATCTGCGGTGTGGTGGTCGGAAAGTCGAACATCACATACGTGCCACCCGGACGCAGGACACGGCGAATTTCCTTCAGCGTTTTTTTGATCACTTCCAACGGAATTTCATGGAACAGCAAATGTGATGTCACGAGATCGAACGAAGCGGTCTCGAACTCCATATCTTCGGTCGCCATTTGGCTTAAATGAATCTCGGTGTTTTGTTCTAGTGCGCGCCAGTGGGCGTAACGCAGCATGGCCGATGAAATATCGATGCCGTGTACTTCCGCGTCGGGGAATCGCTTCTTCAACTCGCAGGCCAACTGGCCAATGGATGTGGCGAGATCCAACACACGCTCAACTTTGCCATCCTGGGGAATGGCGCACTTGGCGGCGAGCTTCTTGTGCAGCACATCGTCTTTGCCACCGTCGCCAAAGAATACTGAGGTGCCGTAATCGTAATACAACCCCGCCAAGGGGTGCCCGGTGTAACCGCCGGGCTGAATGTGAATCTCAACCGTAGCATAGTCGGGATATTGGAACTGAGGATCGTACGTCAGCGTTCCGGGCCCACGCTTTTCCGCGTCTTCAATTTTGCGAATGAAGTCGTCCTGCTGGCGATCGTACGATTCGATGATGCGCTGCTTGTAAATTTCTTGGGCGCTGCGCTTCACGCGCAAGAACGCCGCGAGCTCCGGCACGCCGGCAGCAATAGCGCGCACTTTATTGATCGTGTCATGATCCAGCGCGTAGTCCACGCCATGTTCTTTCATCGCGGCGTCAGCCACAGCTGAAATCTGTTTAAAGGGCTGGTGCAACAACAGATCGCGGGTATCGCGCATGAAATCGGCATAGGTTTCATCAGCGCGCGACAACAGGGCCGGGGTGTTCCCGACCTTACCGCGGTCGATCACATTGTTTCGTAAAGTCATACCCTGTCTCCGCATCCCGCATCTTGGCGCGTATCATAGATATGATACGCTTGGAAAGGTTATAAAGAGAAGATGAATTCGTGTACTTATATATGATGTAAGACCTGCCCTCACTGCGCACCGACCAAACGTTCAGACAGGAGACTGCCCCATGCTTGTGCCTCCACCTTTAGCCCGCCACGCAATCAGCCCCGATTGGTCGCATGATGATCGTTCGCGCCAAGCGTTCCAGCGGACATTGCGCGAGAACGTCATTCGCAAGCTTTCTGCGGGCAGCCGCGTTGTGTTTGAAAATCGCGTGAAGCCCGCGTTCGAGAAAGAGCATGGCCGCAGCTTCAAAGACCGTAACGAAGCGCGCAAGGAAATGCGCAAAGACAGCTTCTATCAATCGCACTTGAGTATTCAACGCGCAGCCCAGGAATTAATGTGGGCTTCGATCACCTATTCGCTAGATCGACAGATTAGCGATCTGATGGCCAAAGCCAAGGCAAGCGCCGCGAAGCTCGGGAGCTTGAAGCTGAACCCGGAGTTAAAAATTCCGCGCTACATCGACAGCTTGGATATTCATTGCATGCCAGGTGGATATACAACCGACCTTGGCGATGGCGACGTGGCAGCGGGTGCTATTTACGAACAAGGCACTTATATATATGGCAGCGGGCGCGGCGGTGCGTATGGCGACCGCCTGGGCCAAGCCATCGCGCGTTATGTTAAGCGCGCGCACCCCACCTTCAAACCGACACGCATCTTAGATATGGGCTGTGCGACCGGCAGCAACACGGTCCCCATGGTCGATGCATTCCCCGGTGCCGAAGTGCATGGCATCGATTTGGGTGCAGCACTGTTGCGTTATGGGCATCTGCGCGCAGAGTCCATGGGCAAGGCTGTACACTTCAGCCAGCAGAACGCCGAGAACACCGATTTCGCTGATGAATCGTTTGATCTTGTGATCTCCAACATTCTCTTCCACGAAACATCGCGCAGCGCCTTACCCCGCATTTTGGCGGAAACCCGCCGCTTGTTGAAACCGGGCGGTTTAATGGTTCACTTGGAAGTGGACCAGTTCTCCGCGCTCGATTTATGGCGCCAAATTGTGTTCGACGCCGAGACCTACAACAACAACGAGCCCTTCTGGTCCACCTACCGCGATATGGATTTGGAAAAAGTCGCCGAAAGTGCGGGTTGGCCCAAGGGCAGCATAAAGCTTGATTCCGAGCCGATGGAACACGCGCCCGTTACATCGCAATCGCCCGCGCAATTGAAGTCAGCTGTGCCGGGTTTCTTGATTATTGCAGGCCAGAAGTAAGGGGGAAGATCATGAATCACACCGCAAAAGTTCATGTGCCGCAAACGGCCAAAGGCCACCGCCCCAACTTCTTTGCTGATCCGGTGAACGACCGGATGATGGCGATGATGATGGCTTTGATCACTGAAGTCTCTGTATTGCGCGACCGTGTTGATACGGTTGAAGCCATTGCGGAGAAGAAAGGCATCATCCTGGCCAACGAAATTGAAACATACATCCCCGATCAGGCCCGTGCCGATGCCCGCGAGCGCACGCGCCAGGAATTTCTGGATCGTGTCCTGTATATTTTCCAGGAAGAGGTTGAAGACCTTGCACGCAACGACACCCCCGAAGCCTACGAGACGGCCGTCAAGATTAGCTCTGAAAATTAATCCTCACCTCAGTGAGCCTTCACAATAAGCGAGATCAGGCACGATGCGTTTAAGCCGCAGAACCTTCATGGCTGGCTCTGCGCTGGCTGCGGGCAGCGCCCCCTTTATCAGCCACGCAGCTGACCCGAAAATCTTGCGCATCGCGCTGGGCGGCTTTCCCTCGGACAAAGCCAGTGCCTACGCCAGCATTCAAACCCCGGCGATTATTCTAAATGGTGGGCTGTTCGATGCCCTGACCCGACTGAATAAAGACGGCAGCCTTTCCCCCAGCTTGGCAACATCATGGGAAGCCGTTGACCCGCTGACGTGGCGCTTCAAACTGCGCGATGACGTTTATTTCTCGAACGGCAAAAACTTTGATGCGGGCGCTGTGGTGCACGCTGTCCAATATCTGGTGGGGCCTGGCCCCGCCACAGAACGCGTGCGGTTTGATCTGCCGTTTTTCGCAGGCGCTAAAGCGTTAAACAAATACACGGTCGATATCACAACAAAAATGCCCGTGCCGTCTTTGCCACGCTATGCGGTTGCTCTTTTGTTTGTGGAACCCGAGGCGTTCCAGGCGTTGGGCACACAGAAGTACGCCGAGCAACCCATTGGCACGGGGCCTTTCACACTCAAAAGCTGGGAAACAGGCCGCATTCAGTTTGAAGCCAACACCAAGTCATGGCGCGCACCGAAGATCGACGGCATTGAGTGGTTGATGCTCCCGGACATTCCATCGCGTCTGCAAGCGTATCTGTCGGACCGCTTAGATGTAGTCTATCAGCTTCCCCCAGAAGATTTTGACACGATCAGAAATTACAAAGGTAGCGTTGTACGCACCAGCGATGCCGCCGCAACCGCAGTGTTCTTCCACTACCTCAATAAACCCAGCTCGCCATTGGCTGATGTGCGGGTGCGCCGCGCCCTGAACATGGCTGTGGACCGCAAAAGCATTGTGGATGTGCTTTTGAATGGCGAAACCAAATTATCCAGCCAACCCGCTGTGCATGAATCCTTTGGCTATAATCCAAGCCTTCAGCCTTATCCGTTTGACCCCGCCGCCGCAAAAAAACTTTTAGCTGAGGCTGGTTATCCCAACGGCTTTTCCATGACACTGGAAACCGCTGTGGGGTCCACCAATAGCGTTCTGATTGTTCAGCGCATCGCCGATGACTTGGCCCGCGCGGGCGTGAAAGCCGAGGTGCGACAGAAGGGTGTCATTCAGTTCTTATCTGATTTCATGGCGGGACGCTTTGAGGCTGATGCCACGATGCTGCAATGGGGCTCGTACCCCACGCTGGACGCAATTCAGATGACAAGCATGAACTCATGCCGCAAAAAAGAGCCGTGGTATTGTAACCCAGAGATTCAGCCCACCATTGATGCGGCATGGGTAGAAGCCGACCCCGCCAAAGCCTTAGCGCTGCGTCACAAGATCATGACGTTTTACCACGACGATGCGCCTGGATTGTTTTTGTATGAGAACGTCAACTTCTTAGGCTTAAGCCCGCGTACCAAAGGCTACGATTCTTATTTTGGGTTTGTACCGTTCGAGAACATCAGCCTCAGCTAGGCAAATATCATAGCTTGCCACCCTCGGGCATGGACCGAGGATGACGAATAAACAAAATTGCGGACAAACAAAAAACCCCGGCATCGCTGCCGGGGTTTTTCTTTAACTGATCAATCGGTTTAGAAATCAATCGCCGTGCGCAGACCGAATTGACGTTTGTTTTGCGGGCTTACCGCGACACCCTGGTTTGTGGTCAGAGTTGCGAGGCTTGACGCGGTATCGAAGTCAGTCCACCGCGCGCAAGCGGCCCAGTTGTCGTCGTTGAAGGCATTCTTGACGAACAACTCAACCCGCAGCCCGTCTTTTTGCATGCCGGCACGCGCGTTAGCGATAAAGTAGTCGTTGCATTGCGCAAGGTTCGATTCATCAACATAGGACTTGCCGGTGTAAACCAAATCACCGTTCACGAACCAATCCCAGGTGTCGTTAAACGCTGTCTGATAACCGCTGTTGATGGCACCTGACCACTTCGGGAAACGTGCGTTCGAGTTGCCCTTCATTTGTGAGTAGCCGGCAATCGGCGCCACAAAGTTGAACAGGAAGTCTTTGTACTTCGAACGGGCGTAGGTCACGGTCAGCTTGGCATCCCAAGCTTCGGTGATGGCTGCTGCACTTTCCCACTCAACGCCCCACAGCTTAGATGTGCCAGGAACGTTGACGTTGCGTGAGTTCAGGAACGGCGTGCCGTTGGCGTTGACGGCCGGAAGGCCCGTCGCACCGTTGGCGCACCCGTTGGCTGCCGTTGCACCAGCAACGCCGCCGTGGCTGACGCTGCCGCAATCTTCTTGAATGACTGCGACCGAACGGCCCTTCTGGTTCTTCCACTCGCCATAATAACCAGCCACGTTGAAGTTCAGGCGATTGTCGGCAACAGACTGCTTCCAGCCGATTTCGTACATATCCAGCAGTTCGGCTGGCAGTTCCGAATCAACATTCGTCAGCTGGGTCTTGTACTGCGCCAATTCACGAGCTGTGGCTGACGCAATTTGTGCGTTTGGCTGACCTTGGATCACGCCCTTCGCATAGCTGGCGTAAATGTTGGTCTCGTCCGTCGGCTGATACCGCAAGATCGCGCGCGGCAAGAAGTTTTTATCGATCTTCTTCAACGGCGAGGTCGTCAAGATAGCTGTTGCCGCATCGTTGTGTTGATAACGACCTTCAAAGCTGGCGGTGATCTCTTCGGTGATGTCGTAAGACGCAGAACCGAAGACACCCCATGCTTTAATGCGGTCGGTATTTTGCAGAAGTGTTGACGCGGTGAAGAACGGATTACGCGTGCAACGCTCGCCCGGCGGCGGTGCTGAAATGACGGTGGTGCAAAGTGACAACGAGTCACCACCCGAGCCGGATTGGATGAACTTCTGATGGTAGTAGTTCGCACCCACAAGCCACTTCAATGGTTGGTCTTGCGGTGAGGTGATACGACCTTCGAACGAATAGTCTTTCGCGTCTTGCGGATCGCGTGAATACCAGTTCTCAAGCGCCGAAAGACCGAAGTCGCGCACCCAGTTCGCACGCAGACGGTTATATCCGCCCTGCAGGTCGAAACTGTAGCCTTCGGCGAATTCGTAGTTCACTGCACTGGACAAGCGCATCACGTCGCGCTCCAGGCCGATACGATCTACATCCGGCACATTCAATACCGATGCTTGCGGACGCGTGATCAGGCTGGTGATCAACAGATCAGGCTGACCGATGAAACCCAGCTGTTGCGGACGCAAGGACGTATTGCTGTCGATGATCTGGAACGTGCCAATGTTTGAGATCGCTTTGCCTTGTTTCGGAACAACGCCGCAGATGTAGTTGCGCGGACGTGCCGAAGGCGTGGCAGGATCTTGCGTCGAGATGGTTTTACCCGTGCAGCTATCGTTGCGGATGCCGCCCACAATACCACCCGCAGCCGGACCGTCGTCGTCCTTGTCATAGAAGCCACGGAACTTGACGGTAAGATTATCGGACGGTTGGGCGAACAATGTTGCGTTCACGCTTTTTGAGCTTTCCTCACCCAGGGCACCACCGTCGGACGCAGTGAACATGGCCCCCTTCGAGTACAAGCGGGCGCCCAAACGCGCCGAGAGTTTGTCTTCCACCAGCGGGCCTTCAATGCTGCCGGAGACATCGTATTCGCTATACGTTGCACCCGACGCGTTGACCTTGCCCTTCACGTCCGTCAGTGACGGATTTTTGGTGATGTAGTTTACCGCGCCACCGAAGGTGTTGCGGCCGAAGTACGCCGACTGCGGGCCTTTGATCACTTCGATACGTTCCACGTCATCGAGCGGAATGGATTGCGTACCACCCAACACATACATGCCATCGATGAACAGCGAGCCCAACTGCAAAGACGGACTGTCTGAGTTCACATTCATGCCGCGGAAGCGGATGGCCGATGTATAACGGCCGGGAATTTGCCCACCTTGGTTCGAGTACTGCATACCAGGTGCAGCTGTGGCGATGTCTTCAAGCCCCTTAAACCCTTTCTCTTCGATGTCTTTCGCCGAGAAAGCGGAAATTGAAAGCGGAATTTCCTTTAAGTTTTCTTCGCGCTTACGCGCTGTGACAATAATTTCTTCCAGCGCTGGCTGCGCATAGACAGGTGCTGCCATGGTCAGTGCGAGCACGCTCGCAGCCGTCATGGTGGCAAAACGCGACTTGTTAGCCATCGAATTCCCTCCGCGATAAAAAAATCTCTTAAAGATTTAAGAGCACTCTTTGAGAAAGAGTCCTTCGCGCTAAGCCCCCGCCGCGCGATAGGTGGCCTAAGTCTGAACCAGTCTGGCCTTCACGCTCAACACATCCATTCACAGAAATGTGAGATCATTATTTGATGTGGCATTTAAAACACGGCCCCTGAGGCGCTAGCCCCTAACCCAGGGTATTTCTGTGTGGCTTGTCATATAAAGACATAAGACAAAGGACGCGTAACCCTTGCGCAATAAAATGATTTTTCCCCAAAGACCGATGGGCGCGAACAGCTTTAAGGATTGTGCGCCGCCCGACGGCGCGGTCGTCATATAACCAAAGCGCTTATCTATAACGCTTCAGAATCGGCTTTAGGGTTTCTTGCATTATGTCTTTACTCTGGATGTCTTTACTCTGGCGCGCAGCATCTCGTCTCATGGCCGTGATGGTGGTGATGCTGGCCACAGCATCGGTGTCACGTGCAACCGAGCAGCCAAAGACTGAGAAAACGCTTCGCATTGCCACAACAGTGATGCCGCAGTCGGGCGGCAATCCATATCGCTTCACCGGCATTCCCAACATTTTCACGTGGTCTTCCCTGTTCGATGGCTTGACGCGCATCGATGCGCAAGGCCGGGTCATGCCTTGGCTGGCCACATCCTGGCGAAACATTGATCCTTTAACATGGCGCCTGACGCTGCGGCCCAATGTCGTGTTTTCGAACGGCGCGCCCTTCAACGCCGATGCCGTGATGAATGCGATTGCGTACTTTCAAACGCCCGAAGCCACGCGCGAGCTGGTGGCCCGCGAAATGAAATTCATTAAAGCAGCGCGCCGCATTGATGACTTAACCGTGGATCTGATCACCGATGTGCCAGCACCCCATCTGCCGCGCACGCTGCCGCTGCTTTACATGACCGAGCCCACACAGTGGCAAAAACTGGGCCCGGATCAATTTGCGCAAAACCCTGTCGGCACGGGGCCGTTCAAACTGGATAAGGCTGATGTGCAAGGCTGGAAAATGTCGGCGTTTGCGCAGTCTTGGCGCCCGCCGCAGGTCGACAAACTGAACTGGGTTGTGGCTGCTGATGCGACAACGCGTGTGCAAGCCGTGTTGGCCAATCAGATCGACATTGCGCTCAACATTGGCCCAGAAGAAGCAAGCAGCATTGAAGCGGGCGGCGGCAAAGGGTTGCATTGGAAAACCGCGTCGGTGTGGGCGATCAATTTTCTTCATACCAAAGACACCCCCCTGAAAGATGCCCCGCTTAAAGATGTACGCGTACGTCAGGCCTTGAATTACGCCATCGACCGCAAAGCGTTGGTGGACGGGTTGCTGCAAGGAGCCACAATCCCTGCGACCCAGCCGGGAGCCAGCACGGCCTATGGGTACGACGCATCGATTCCGCAAATTCCGTACGACCCGACGCTGGCAAAAAAATTGCTGGCTGACGCGGGCTACCCCAAGGGTTTTGCGTTTGCCATCCAAGGCGTTGTTGGCATCGGGTCGGCGGATGGCGCGGTCTACCAAAAAGTCGCCCAAGATTTTGCCGCTATTGGCGTGACAATGGAGATCAAACCGTTTCCGGTAACCGAACTTATGAGGAATGCGATGGACGGTGGCTGGAACGGGGATGGCTTTGGCCTCACCTATTCTTCCGAGCCGACCATCGACGTGATCCGCGGCATGCAGAATCATTCCTGCTTGTGGACGAAGCCCTGGTACTGCGATGAAAAAATCATGCCCGCCATTCGCACCGCCATGACGACCTTTGATGAGGCCGAGGGCTTAAAAGCGCGCCATGAGGTGATGCGGTATTACCGCGATCAATATGTGTCGTTGTTCCTCTACGAGCTGCCACGCTTTGCGGGTATGCGCGCGGCTGTGAACGGCTTCCAAGAGCTGCATGGTTTTATCAATCTCGACCGTATCAGCTTGCAATAACGTACATGTTTTGAACTGAATTGTGGGGAATGCGGGGAATTGTGGGGAAAGCGCGAAGGTGTCCGCTTTCCGCGCACTCCCCACTGCTCAACCTTGCTGCACGTGATGCCGAAGCGTAGTTCTGGTACTGTTTTCAAGCACGTAACCACGGCTATGGACCAGGGCATCGGATGCGCACGCTCATCGGCAATTGGATTTCATCACGTCTCCACGCAATCCCCACATTCCCCCTGTTATTGTCTGTTATTTACAGGGCGAGACTGCGAAAAGCGGCCATGCTTTTCAGTTTGGGATTTGCTGTTTCAGCGCAGGCAGAACCTCTCCGATTAGCTGTAGACATTTTACCTCCGTCTTTGGGCAACCCCTACCGCACCTCACTGCCACCGACAGTGTGGACCAACGCGGCCATGTTCGATGCCCTGACGCGATTTGATGACGCAGGCAACGTGGTGCCATCACTGGCGTTGTCGTGGGAGAAGATCGACCCCACTACATGGCGCTTCAAGCTGCGCCCAGGTGTGAAATTTCAAAACGGCGAACCGTTCACATCGCAAGCCGTCGTCAGTGCGATTAAATATATTTTGTCGGATGAAGCCATTCGTGAAGGCATTCGCCGCGAGATCAATGTTTTCAAAGATGCGCGTGCTGTTGATGACCTTACGGTCGACATCATCACCACCGAACCAGCCCCGCAAATGGCGCGTTACATGACGGGGCTGATGTTGGGCGAACCCAAAGCCTGGGCAAGCATGGGGCGTGATGCCTTCGCCAAAAATCCGATCGGCACGGGCCCTTTCAAGATGGTGGAGATGCAAGCCAACTTATGGAAGTTGACCCCCTTCAAAGAAGCGTGGCGGCCCACGAAGTTAGATGGCCTGGACGTGATTGCCGTGCCTGAAGCTGCAGCCCGCACATCGGGTATTCTGGCAAACCGCATTCACATCGCCATGAGCTTAAGCCCCGATAACCTGCAAGTGCTGGAAGATGCGGGTCACAAAGGCATGCGCACCATTGACCCTGCGGTGTTTGGCTTCTCGTTCATTCTGTTCAAGAAAAGCCCGCTGCAAGACGTACGTGTGCGCCGCGCGCTGAACATGGCGGTCAATCGCAAACGCATTATCGACGCCCTGTTGGGCGGCGTGACCGTGCCCGCCTCGCAACCTGCAACGAGGACAGTCTTGGGATACGACGCCTCCATACCTGAGTACCCCTATGATCCAGCCGCCGCCAAAAAACTGCTCGCCGAAGCAGGGTATGCGAACGGCTTTTCATTCGTGATGGAAGGCGCCACGGGTGTTGATGCGAATGACACGGCAATCTTCCAGCAGGTGCAATCAGACTTACGCGAGATCGGCGTGAATATGGAAATCCGCACCATGCCAGCTGTGCAGTATTACAATGCGTTAGGACGTACTGATTTTGCAGGCGAGGCTTTCCCGGTGGATTGGCAAGCCTGGCCGATTAATGATGTAACGCGGTCAATTCTGGCGCATTCGTGCGACCGGCCAACACCCTGGTACTGTGACCAAAAGATCATGCCCACCATAATTGCGGCGCGCACCGAGTTTGATGAAACAAAAGCGTTACAATTGCGCCATAAGATCGCGCAGCACTATCATGACGAAGCGCCAGCATTATTCATGTATGAATCGCCCGCATTTGTCGGGGTGTCGTCGAAAGTGAAAAACTATAAGCTGATCAACGGAACACATTTTGTGTTTAGTGAAATGGAATTGGCGAAATGAGATTTGCGGCTGCGGTTTTGCTTGGTTGCGTCGCTTTATCATCGGTGGTGGGAGCCGCCGATATTAAGCCTGGCAAGATCCGCCTTGGCATCGACAGCTTGCCACTTTCGTTTGGAAACCCCTATCGCACAGCGCAGATCCCCAGCATTTATGTGCTCTCGGCGATGTACGATGGGCTGACGCGCATTGAAGTTGATGGCACCTTAAAACCGTGGCTGGCGACAAGTTGGGACAGTGCCGATGCTGTGACATGGCGCTTTACATTGCGTGATGGCGTCGTGTTTTCCAACGGCACACCTTTGACAGCGGAAGCTTACAAAGTCGCCGTGGATTATCTGGCCAGTGATGAGGCGTTGCGCGAAGGTCTGGTGCGCGAAATTCCGAAACTGAAATCCGCCCGCGTGATCGACCCCAAAACCATCGAGATTACGCTGGCAGAGCCTGATGCGCTCTTTCCGCGCTCCGCGTCTGCTTTGGTGGTGGCCGAGCCAGGTGAATGGCAGCGCTTGGGGCGCGACGCTTTCTCGAAATCACCCGTCGGCACCGGCCCTTATAAGGCTGTAAAATTTGACAGCAATAAAATCACGCTGACCGCCAACGAGAGTTCGTGGCGCAAACCCAAAGTCAAAGACTTGGACATTATCGCGATCCCCGATGTGGCCTCCCGCGAGCAAGCGTTGCTGGCCGACCAGATCGACATCGCGCTCAGTTTGAATCCAGAAAACATCTCGTTGCTGAAAGAGAACGGCCTGCAGGCGAATTTAGTGCCGACAGCACAAGTGTTCGTGTGGGCTTATATGTTACGTCGTGACGGCAAGCGCGTTGACTCGCCACTCCAGAAAAAGGCCGTGCGCCGCGCGATGACCATGGCCGTGAACCGCGATTTGATCGTCGACAAAATTTTGGGGGGCGCGGGTAAGGTGGCCAGCCAAGGGGCAACACCCATTGTATTCGGGTATAACCCTGATCTGAAACCACTGCCGTATGACCCGGTGACTGCAAAGAAATTATTAGCCGACGCGGGCTACCCGAATGGTTTGTCATTTACGATGCTGACGACGCCCAGTGCGATTGGCGCTGAAACGGAAATTCATCAACGTATTGCTGCCGACTTGGCCGAGATTGGCGTGAATGTTGAAATTCGCACCACCCCTGTGCCGCAGTTCCTGACCCATCTCAGCAAGGCCACATTCCCGACCGACATCTTCAGCGTGACCTATCCGGCTGATCCAAACATCGATGCGATTCGCCCGTTGCGGATTCACTCGTGTTTGCGTCGTGAACCGTTCTATTGCGATGAACGCATCATGCCGAAGATCAAAGCCGCTTTAGCAGAGCGCGATACGGAGAAAGCACTCAAACTGCGCCAAGAAATTATGCAGTGGTATCACGATGAAGCCGCATCGCTATTTATTTACGAAGGGCAGCGTTTCACCGGTTTAGCTCGCAACATCCGCGGCTTTGTCGACGCGCACGGTGTGATTGCCTACGACCAGCTGGATTTGGCGCATTAGCTTTTTTTGACCTCATAGGCCGCTAAGAACACACGCACCACTTCATCAAGGTGGCGGTCGATTTGCTCCTGGGTCATCTCAACGTTGATGCCGCACGCCGTCCACAGGTGACGATCACCTGAGGCCATGCTGCAAAACAGCTCAGCCGCCAAGTCGACATTAGGAATCGCCAACACACCCGCTTCAACTTGTTTGGTGAGGTACTCGGCAACCGATTTGATCCCAGACACCGGTCCGTTCTCATACAACAGGCGCGCAAGCTCGGACGACTTGCCACCTTCCGTCATGACAATGCGAATGGCCGCACTAACATCCGGGCCGAGCTTCAGCGCGATCAGACGCGCCGCCACATCGCGCAACACGACTGCTGGCGGACCAAGATCATGGTCAGGGGTGTCGTCCTGCATCGGCTCAGAGATGCGGTCGCAATGGCTGAGCACTAGCTCACGCCACAGCCCTTCTTTGTTACCGAACAGCTGATAGAGAGTCGTCAGCGACCCCCCAGACTTGGCCACCACGTCATCCAAGCTGGTCGCAGCAAAGCCCTTGCTCAAGAACAAAACCCGCGCAGCCTCAAGCATGGCGGTTTTTCGTTCGTCGCTCTTAAGACGTTGTTTTTGCTTTGGTTTCATCGCTCAAATCTGACTCATTTGTGGCTCTGACCGTCACGCACATAACGCATAGCTCTTATTCAAGATACCACATTGTTTGTTTGTGTAATCAGGGCTACATTCTAATATGTAATGTAGGTTACACTACAATATAAGATGGTTGAGGGAATTAAGCTATGACGACCGCACCGCAACAACCCCCTGTTGGGCAGGGCCTGAATAAGAGCACAAGCAAAGTAGCGGCGTTGCGCCGTGGCCTGATCAATCAGGTGTCAGAAACAACGATGTCGTTGGGTCCGATCCTGGTGGGCTTTGCCCTGCTGTGCACCGCCGTGGCCTTAAGTGGATGTGATGTCGAATCGGCCACCCCGCAAGCTTCGATCCGCCCAGTTCGCACTGCTGTTGTGAGCTTGAGCGATACGACGGCCGCCGCCAGCTACCCCGGCACCATTCAGTCCGAGCGTGAAAGCCAATTGGGCTTCCGTGTCACCGGCAAAGTGGCTGCCCGTTATGTGCAAGTCGGCGACACTGTCGCTGCCGGCACAGTATTGGCGAAATTAGAGCAAGATGATTTTACCCTGCGTTTGAAAGCGGCCGACGCCCAGGTGCGCGCCGCTGCGGCCGATGCAGAACAAGCCCGCATTGACGTGAAGCGTTATGCGCAAATCAAAGAAAGCCCCGCTTTCTCGCAAGCCGAGTTCGATAAACGTCTGAACACACTGGACGCCGCAGAAGCACGTTTGAAAGATGCACAAAGCCAAGCGCAGTTGGCCAAAAACCAGCTGGAATACTCGACATTGGTGGCCGATGAGGCTGGCGTTGTGACACTCAACAACATCGAGCCCGGCCAAGTTGTGACTGCTGGTCAAGCCGCCATGACCTTGGCGCGTTCATCGAAGTTGGAAATTGCCGTCAGTATTCCGGAAACACGCCTGGCTGATTTAGAGCGCGCGAACGCTAAAGTGTCTGTGTGGTCGCAACCTGGTGAAACCATTTCAGCACGTGTACGTGAAGTGGCCGCCAGCGCCGACCCCGTGACCCGCACCTATGCGGTGCGCTTTGCTTTAGACCAGATGCCTGCCAACTGGCAGATCGGTATGAGCGCCACCTTAACACTGGCTGCAAAATCAGACGCGACTGTTGCTGAAATTCCGTTGAGCGCTGTGTTTGAAAATAATGGCCAGCCCAATGTTTGGACTGTAAGCGCCGATGGCAACTTGAACTTAGTACCCGTGACTGTGGCCGGATACCGCAGCACTTCAGCTTTGGTATCAACCGGCCTGAAAGATGGCGACGTCGTTGTCACCGCTGGCGTGCACAAATTAGACCGGTCGCAAAAGGTACGTCCGTTGCAACAAAACGCAGCGCTTTAAACATAACGATAAATTTTGGGGACGAATTTACGACTTTAAGCTTCGGCGCCTACTTCCACCCTCCCCCTCAACCCCCAGGGAGTAGGCAGCCATCCCGGAGATGGCTCTGAATGAGCCATCTCCGGTTCAAATTAAAAGATCGGGCGGTGACTTTGAAATGAGTCACCGCCGGTTCAAATCTCTCTCACTGCGGTGATGATCATATGACTTCATTGAATCTTTCTGCCTGGGCCCTAAAACACCGCGCCCTGGTGCTCTTTGCCATCATCGCGTTTGTCGTTGCAGGCACACAGTCCTTCACCAAACTGGGCCGCTCGGAAGATCCTTCCTTCCTGGTACGCTCGATGATCATCAGTGCCACTTGGCCCGGCGCAACAGCGCGCGAAATGCAGGAACAAGTCACCGACGAGATTGAAAAGACTCTCCAAGAGGTGCCGTGGTTTGATTATGTAACGAGCCTGTCGCGCCCGGGCAGCGCCATCATCACCTTGACCCTCCGTCAGGACGCGCCGCGGCCTGCTATTGCTGACGGCTGGTACCAAGTCCGCAAACGCGTTTCGGATATGAAAGGTCGTTTGCCCCAAGGCGTACAAGGCCCATATTTTAACGATGATTTCGGGGATACTTTTGGCAACATCTATGCGTTTTCTGCCGACGGCTTCACACCTGCTGAGTTGAAGAAGTATGTAGAAGCTGCGCGCCAAAAAATATTAAGTGTCCCAGGTGTGGCGAAAGTGAATCTGGTCGGCGATCAGGCCGAGCGTATTTTTGTCGAGTTTTCACACCAGCGTATTTCGACACTGGGCATATCAACGACCGCTTTGATCGAGGGTTTACGCAAACAAACTGCCGTAGTGCCCTTTGGTGTGGTGGAAACACCTGGCGAGCGCGTCGTCCTTCGCTTAGAAGGCCCTGCCGAACGAGAAACGGCCATTGCAGCCCTGCCCATTGTCGCAAACGGCAAAACACTCCGCTTAGGTGACGTCGCTGAAGTAAAGCACGGCTACGAAGATCCGCCGAGTTTCTTGATGCGCTTTAACGGTAAGCAGGTGATCGGCTTGGCCGTGTCTATGGCCGAGGGTGGCGACATTCTGGCTTTGGGTCAGCAGCTTGAAACGGTGATGGACAGCGTTAAAGCCCAACTGCCTGCAGGTATTGAGGTGGAGAAAGTCGCTGATCAACCGCATGTGGTGACAGAATCCATCGGCGAATTTACGCGCTCGTTGCTGGAAGCTTTAGCGATTGTATTGGTGGTAAGTTTCGTTTCGTTGGGGCTACGCACGGGCATTGTGGTAGCGCTCTCGGTTCCCCTCGTGCTGGCCATTACGTTCGTTGTGATGAAAGTGGTGGGTATCGACCTCCACCGCATTTCTTTGGGCGCCTTAATTATTGCACTCGGTTTGCTGGTGGATGACGCCATCATCGCGGTTGAAATGATGGCAGTGAAATTAGAGGAAGGCTGGGACCGCGTAAGCGCGGCCAGCTATGCCTACACGTCCACCGCGTTCCCTATGCTGACAGGGACCCTTGTCACGGCTGTCGGCTTTGTTCCTGTAGGGTTCGCCAAATCATCGGCCGGTGAGTACACCGGTGCGATTTTCTGGGTGGTTGGTATTGCGTTGATCGTGTCTTGGATTACAGCCGTGATCTTCACGCCGTTCTTGGGCCACGCCTTGTTACCCGAGATGAAAAAGCACAGCGGCGAACATGATATGTATAATAAGCCGATCTATCAGAAATTCCGTGTGCTTGTGGCCTGGACAGTCGCAAATAACCGCAAAGTTATCATCGCTACTGTTGCGGCCTTCTTCGCGTCAGTGATTGGCTTTGGCTTGGTCCAGCAACAATTCTTCCCAGCCTCATCGCGCCCCGAAGTGGTGGTCGATATGCGCCTTGCGGGTGGATCATCCATCACCGCCACCGAAGCGCTGGGCAAACGCCTGGAAGAAAAACTAGCCAAAGACCCGGATGTTGAAAGTATTGCCGTGTATGTGGGCTCGGGTGGTCCGCGCTTTTATCTGCCCTTGAATCCTGAACAACGCGACGTTGCTTACACTCAAGCCGTGATCATGACGCACAATATCGCCGCGCGAGAGCGCGTCATGGCGCGGATTCAAAAAGCGTTAGATGAAGAATGGACCGATGTCACAGGCCGCGTAGCGCGCCTGGAGAATGGCCCCCCGGTTGGATACCCCGTGCAATTCCGTGTCATGGGTGGCGACCCCACCAGTGTCCGCGCGCAAGCCGAAAAAGTGCGCGATGTGTTTAAAGCCAACAAGCATTTGCGCGATATTAACTTCGAATGGTTTGAGCAATCGAAGAACATGACGCTGCAAATAGACCGCGACCGCGCGCAGGCCTTAGGTTTGACAGCTGAAGATTTGGCGCAACCCCTCAATACCATTCTGACCGGGCAGTCGGTTGCGGAAGTGCTGAATGGCACCGAATTGATTCAAGTGGTCGCACGCGCACGCCCCGAAGAACGCTTGAACCTCGAAAATATCGGCACGCTGAACATTTCTATCGCCGCGGCTGATGGCACAGTCAAATCCATTACGCTCGATCAAGTCGCTAACATTAAACCGAGCTTTGAAAGCCCGGTGTTGGCGCGTCGTAATCGTGATTTAGAGTTAACAGTGCGTGCTGATATTGCCGATGGCACGCAAGCGCCAGTTGTTTCAGCAGAACTCGACAAAGCCCTGAACGAGGTGCGCGCGCAAATGCCTGAAGGCATGCGCATTGAATTGGCGGGTGCCGCCTCGGAAAGCCAGAAAGCACAAAAATCCATCGCAGCCGTGATGCCGACCATGATTATCATCATGCTGACGATCTTGATGATCCAACTGCAAAGCTTTGGGAAATTGCTGCTGGTGGTGCTGACTGCGCCGTTGGGTTTGATCGGCATGACAATCGCGCTGCTATTGTTTCAACAACCCTTCGGTTTCGTCGCCACATTGGGTGCGATTGCGCTGGCCGGGATGATTATGCGCAACTCGGTGATTTTGGTGGAACAGATCGATATCAATTTAGCGAAGGGCATGGAGACTACAGCTGCCATTATTGATGCGACAGTACATCGTGCCCGACCTGTGATCCTGACCGCTGCGGCGGCTATGCTGGCGATGATCCCCTTGGCACGTAGCGCATTCTGGGGCCCGATGGCGATTACAATTATCGGCGGCTTGGCCGGTGCAACCGTTCTCACGTTGGTGGTGTTGCCTGCACTGTATGCGGCTTATGCAGCGCGTGTAAAACCCGCCGCAGTTTCATCAGAAGCGGCCTGATCTGCGAAAGACGGCGGCAGCACACCGCGTTGTTTGAGCTCGTTTAAACAGCGCGCGAAGTGGCGCGGTGTGTATGCGCTATCGGGAAGCTCCAGCCAGTTTTGCTCGGCGAATGCAAGAATTGCAGGTTCGTCGTATTCGACTTCCCACAGAATACCGAGAAGTGACGAGAGATTCTCTTCCTCTTCCTTGGTCGCGTTATCGACGCAGGCCACGCTGTTAGCATCGGCAATGCGCCCAGACTCAGGACCAGCACCTAAACCAAAGTCATAGAGTGTCCGCCGTTCAGTCGGCGCGATTTGCCAGTGCGCAATCTCGTGAAACACAACACTGGTTTCCGAGCGCGTGCGAATGCACTCACCATCCCAACTGAACGCCACAGCCGGGTCTTCATCACGTACGGCAATGCCCATACGCTTCGCAAGATCGATAGCCTTTTGACGCCCTGCATGCAGATCGGCCTTCAGGCCAGGTGCGTATTTTTGCGTGGCTGCGATACGCGTAAACACCGCGCGCGCAAAGGCATCTTCGCCCAAGCCTTGCTCAAAGGCAGCGAGGATGCGGGGCATTTGTGCGGGGTCGATGGGCGTCAGAATCATAAGCTGAATATGGTAAGCAAAAGCGATTGTTTACGTGCGCCGGTTGGTACACGCTTCACGCCACTTGGTCTAGGCTCACAGCAGTGCTGTCAGGGAGGATGTTTAAGTGTCGATCATTAAAGAGAAAATGCCGCTTCTAGTGCGGCATGCCGGAACCTGGGCCGGCACCTACCGCTTCATTACACCGCAAATGCAGTTGCTGGACCAATACGATTTTAAAATCAACGCGCTGTTCCCGGACGACGGTAAAGGCGGCATCACTTATCGCCAGGAAAGCTTTTACACATGGGCCGACGGCCGCACGCGCGAGCTGGTGTACGAGGGCACCTATAAAGACGGCATCGTGAGTTTTGAGGGCCGCATCTCCGGGTGGGTGAGGGAATTGAACGACCGCACACTTAACATGCGGTTTTGGTTTGAAGATCAGCCGGGCGTTGACGTATTGGAAGCCATTCACTTGGCTAAGAACAACAACGACCGTGGACGTACCTGGAATTGGTTTAAGAACGAAAAGTTATTCCAGATCACGTTAGTTGATGAAAAGCGTATTGCTTAATTTAGCGCAATTTGTTCTGGGTGCGTGGCTTCGATCATCGGGCCGTTCCGCATTGTGATCCAACCCCGCACTTCGATGCGCTTTTCTTTCAAAGAAAGGAGGTCGAGCTTTGCTGCGTCGAATGCTGGCCAGTCGCGCTTCTCTACAGACACTGTTAAATCGCTGCGGAAGTCATCACCAAAATTTAGATAGATGCGGTCTTTGGTTTTGGCTGCATCCTTCACTATGCCCTCAACGATTTGATACGTGCCTTTATCTTCGCTGAGTGAGAGTGATGACGCATCACGCACCGCATAGAACGGGTGTGCCCAAATGCCACGCTTGGCTTTGCGGGCTTCTGTTTCCAGCGCCATCATCTCAGCCGCAAGTTTACGATTATCGGGGAACGTATAAACGCGCGCCATGCCAAGGCGCAGCATTTCACCCTGCACCCACAGATCGTCTTTACGCACGAGATGGCCGAGAATGCGGCCATGACGATCTTGCGGCACTGTGCCTAAGCGCACTGTGACAGTTTGATTCAACACCAGCTTTTCCAGCGCATTTTTGGCTTCGTCTGCCAATGGCCAGGTTTTGAAGTTCTTGCGGCCCAAGGGAAGCTTCGGTGCTTGCAGGCCAATGAGGCGAATATCATCCGTGCCATCTTTCAACCGAACAGTGTCGCCATCGACAACAGTTGCAACAATGCCTGTATCACCTTTTTCAAGTATGTCCGGCGGCGCTGCAAAAGCCGGTCCAATGATGAAAAGTGCAAAGATGATTTTAAGAATGCGCATGCGTCTGTCTAACATGAACGACACAAACAAAAACGGCCCCGATGACACATCGAGGCCGTTTTGAATTTTATCAAAGCCCTGATTAGGCCGCGTTCAGCAGCTTTTCCAACTTGGCCGTAGCAGCTTCCGGCTTAATCTTTTCAACGGCAGCCATTTCATGGGCCAAGCGCTCGAGCGCTTGTTCATAGATTTGGCGTTCGCTGTAGGATTGCTCGGGCTGGGTCGCGCCACGGTGCAAGTCACGCACCACTTCGGCGATCGACACCGGGTCGCCGGAGTTGATCTTGGCTTCGTATTCCTGAGCGCGGCGGCTCCACATGGCGCGCTTCACGCGGGCGCGGCCCTTCAAGGTCAACAAAGCGCTTTCCATCACTTTGCGGGTCGAGAGCTTACGCAAGCCCGCACCCTCGGCCTTCATGACCGGCACGCGCAGGGTCATACGGTCGCGTTCAAAGCTGATGACAAACAGTTCGATTTTTTGACCCGCGATCAATTGGTTCTCAAGCTGGGTCACTTTGCCGACGCCATGCGCCGGATAAACAACAAAATCACCAGCGGCGAACGGGGCGGCGGCCTTAGACGATTTGGCCTTAGGTGCGGCTGGCTTTTTAGCGACAGGTGCTGCAACGACTTTATTAGTATTGGGCATACGGACTGCTCTCCACATTTGTTGTTGTTGCCACTTTGGCTGCGTTCTCCCCCGGGCCAATCCACGACGCCTGTGGATTAGCTTTTGTTGCGCCGCAGCAAAGCGGTGACCGAGCGGCCCTAAAGACCACCACGCGAGACTCACCCGGTCCTCATTCTCGCCCATTGAAGTTTTTTATATTTCAAAGGCTTACGCGAATTTTCGCGTGCCCTGGGGTCGAGAAAAAATAATCCGCCGGTTCCCCGACGGATTAAAAAGAAGGTATCATAATTCTGTGGAAAAAAACAGCCGAAAACCCCAACCGAAGGCTGTTTGGCAGATCAAAACTGCTTACGAACCGTCACCCGGAGCGGTGCTAAGGTGTTGTTTTTTATTGGGTTTCCCCTTCCAGTCTTCGGCGTCAGCCGGGGGGTTGCCCTTCACCGTGATATTAGGCCACTTATCGGCATATTCCTTATTCATTTCAGTCCAGTCGGCGGCTTGTTCGTCCGAGTCGGGGACGATGGCTTCCGCCGGGCACTCGGGCTCGCAGACCCCGCAGTCGATACATTCGTCCGGGTGGATCACCAGCATGTTTTCACCCTCGTAGAAGCAGTCCACCGGACAGACTTCAACGCAGTCCATGAACTTGCACTTGATGCAGTTCTCGGTCACCACGTACGCCATGAGCGGTATCTCCTTCTGTCACGATTGCGGCAACGTTTTGGTCCGCTAACGTGTTTGTTCAATTCATGTGTCGGGTACTCGATTTAAGCGCGAGACGTCAAGGCGTGCAATCCTGTCGACCGGAAAATGAGACCGTTTTAACTGAGAGTGTATCGCAACAGGTTCAAATATGGGCTGAAAGTTGGGTGCGCTGTTCGAGATATTGAGATGTTATGAGCCCAAAACAGACACCACCTGCAGCCGTTCGCAACACGCCGTTTCTGATTGATGTGTTGAAGCTTACCCTGCCCGCACACGGCCTAGTGCTGGAAATCGCCAGCGGCTCTGGCTATCACGCGGCAGCGTTCGCACAAACATTCCCCAGCCTCACATGGCAGCCGACCGATCCAGATACTGAGGCCTGCGACAGTATTTCCGCGTACGTGGCTGAGATGAAGTTGATGAACGTGAGATATCCACTGGCAATGGATGTGAGGGCACTGCCGTGGCCGATGACCGCTGCTGATGCGGTACTGTGCATCAACATGATCCACATCTCACCCTGGGCTGCGACTGAGGCCCTGTTTGCAGGTGCGTCCCGCATTCTGAAAGCCAACGCACCGCTGATCACCTATGGCCCGTATATTGTGCAGGGCGATTACATCGCCGACAGTAATGTCGCTTTTGATCAATCGCTGAAAGCACGTAACCCAGCTTGGGGGTTGCGCGAAGTGGATGACATCACGCGCGTGGCAAAAGAGAATGGCTTTGGGTTTGAAGGCATGACAGCGATGCCTGCCAACAACTTCGCATTGGTGTTTCGCAGAAACGCTTAGGTATCTTCATAAAACTTATCGATTGCGCGTCGATCACGCTTGGTGGGGCGACCTGCGCCCCTCTCACGCTTGAGCAAGGGCCCAGCCTTGTGGGCCAGCACACCGTGGTCATCACGGTGGAGGCGTTCAGGCGGTGTGGGCTCGTCGTACAGCAATTGCGCTTCCGGCGCAGGACCACGCCGCTCACCGATGTCTTTGACAATGACGGTACGCTTGACCGGCCCTAACACCGCAACAAGTTGATCGCCCAAGCGCACTGATGCGCTGGGCTTTTGCGCCTTCTGACCATTGATGGTGATTTGTCCGCGCTCGATAACTTTCTGCGCTAGCGCACGGCTTTTGCAGAAGCGCGCGAACCACAGCCATTTATCCAGGCGGATAGACGTCGCGGTTGGCGCTGTATCGCTCATTCAGCCGAGGCGGGTGTTTCTGCTGCTGGGTCTACGGGTGCCTCAGGAATTGCTTCAACTGTAGGCGCTTCAGCAACAGGTGCCGCGTCAGGTTTGGACTTCGCCATCAGTGCCTTCAACTGTGCAAAGGGCGAGTCCGCGTTGACAGCTGGCTCAACCTTTGCCGGATGCTGATGGCGAGGTTTGCCACCGTGATGCTTACCCGAGCCGCCTTTATTGAATTTGCCGCCAGGCTTGCCGCCGCCCTTGTTGCGCATGATCGAAAAGGTCAGTGCCTCGTTCTCAATCACTGCGCCAAAGCCCAGGGCGCGCAGCACCGGAATGGCCGCTTCGGCATTAATGCCCAACAACGACAACGTGGCCGGGGGAAACACTTTCTGGCCTTCGCGGGCAAACTTGCGGGCTTCGGCGCCAAAGCGCTCGAACATATCGATGCGATAGCCAACGCCTGAAATCGGACGGAAGCCACAGGCCGCATAGAAAGGGCCTGGAACTTCTTTCTCAAGCGGAATCGAAACGCGACCCGCTTGCGGCAAGGCAGGAACGGGCGTGTCGGGGTTTGCCGCGATCCACAACTGACCGCGCAAACGAATGGGAGCCGCCTTTAACAGAATCGGGAAGAACACTTGATCCAGCCCGAAACGAATACCTAGCTTCGCCAAGGCTTTGCGTTGCTCTTCGTCCAAGGCTTTCAGTTGATCTTCTACGACGTCGCGGCGGACGCTGCCTAAACCTTCGGATAGCTGGAACACGATGCCACGCACATATCCTGGCACATCGGCATTGCGGGCCGCGACCAAGGGCTGCAGCACAGTGTTGATGTGAACCTGCAGCCACAGTTTCAAGCGCTCTTCCACGCGTAGGCGCTGCGGTGCTTCCAGACGTTCATCGAACAATACCTGGATCACTGGCTTTAAGCGCTCAGGGCCTGGGCCCAAGGTGGCGATCACAGGTGTAACGCCTTCCGCGCTTTTCCAAACGATGCGGGCTTGATCATCCAGCATGATGGCTTCGTCAGGTGCTGCGCAAATCGCATCCACGCGCGCAGCGATAACCGGGCGTAACGCTGCGTTGGCCGCATTGATTACGGCCCGATCAGCGACCTTCAGGCCCGTGCGTTCGGCGGTGAAACGAAGGCCATCTAAACGGCCCAGCTTATGGCCGTCGACATGGACGGAACCATCTTCGGAAATCTCGGCAGACAGGACGTCGTCTCCTCGTAATTTGCGCACCAAGTGCGCGGTGCGATTATCGACAAACTGATGCGTCAGCTTTGCGTGTAAAGCGTCGGATAACCGGTCTTCTACTTGGCGGGTGCGTTCTTGCCATTCCAGGGCGCGTTCTGTCCAGCCTGGACGATGGGCCAGGTACGTCCATGTTCGGATCGCGGCGATACGGTCCATCATAGTATGGATATCACCATCGACCCGATCAATGCGCTCTACTTGCGCTTTCACCCAGTCTTCCGGCAGGTGTCCACGGCCCTGCGTGAGGTGGTGATAGACTTGCGACATGAGGCGCGCGTGTTGCTCGGGCTTTAATTTGCGAAAATCTGGCACCTGGGACACATCCCAGAGAAGTTTGATTTTTTCGGGTGCTTTGGCACGATCGCGCACATCGCCGTCACGAAGCATAGCCTCTAGCACCAATTGATCTTCTGCCGGTGGGGGGCGCACCAGCGCCTTATCCGGCGGCATGGCCTTTAAATCATTCAGCAGCGTTTCAACTTTTACGAAGCGCAAGTTGGTATTGCGCCAGAAGATAAAAGGCAGGTTCTGGAACTCGTGGTTCTCGACCCGATTAACGATATCAGGGTCCATCTCCAACACATCGGCCGTGACACCAAAGGTGCCTTCGTTCATATGGCGCCCAGCACGACCCGCAATTTGAGCAACCTCGGGGGCCAGCAGTGGCCGCGGTTTGGTGCCATCAAATTTATGCATGGAGGCAAAGGCCACATGGTCCACATCCATGTTGAGGCCCATCCCAATGGCATCTGTCGCCACAAGGTAGTCCACCTCGCCAGCCTGATAGAGATCCACTTGCGCGTTTCGTGTGCGCGGACTTAAAGCGCCCATCACCACAGCCGCGCCGCCACGATGACGGCGCAATAGCTCAGCAATGCCGTAAACCTCAGAGACTGAAAATGCGACCACAGCCGAACGACGTGGCAGGCGTGTAAGCTTTTTGGCACCTGTATACGAAAGCTGCGAGAAACGGGGCCGCTGCACAAACTGCACGCCGGGTACAAGTTTGCGGATCAGCGGTTTAATCGTCTCGGCCCCTAAGAACATCGTCTCCGTGGTGCCGCGCGCATTCAGCAATCGGTCCGTAAAGACATGCCCACGATCAGGGTCTGATGCCAATTGTATTTCATCGACACACAGGAATGCAGTCTGCCGGTCCACCGGCATGCTTTCGACGGTACAGATAAAATAGCGCGCCTTTGGCGGAATGATTTTTTCTTCACCGGTGATGAGCGCAACCGCGCTCTCGCCTTTGATGCGCACGACTTTGTCGTAGTTTTCACGTGCGAGAAGCCGCAAGGGAAAGCCGATCATGCCCGAGGCATGACCCAGCATGCGATCCATCGCGAGATAAGTTTTACCTGTATTGGTGGGGCCCAGAACGGCAGTGACCGAAGCCTTAGAGCTGCCCGGCGGAAACGTAGAATGATCGGTCACGAAACAACATGCTCGACGATGGGGCGTTGGTTATAGCAGAACTTGCACACTAAAAAGCAACGGCTCTTAAAGTGAAATGCCCCTCTTGCCGCGCCCAGCAGGCAAGAGGGGCAAATCGCGTGTGATGTCTACAGAAGCTTATTGCTGCATTTCGACTTCGGCGCGGTGTCGCGCATCGTACCATCGACGGCGCACATAATCCTTAAGACGCCGCTCCATCGTGGTGAAAACGTCACGCACGGCAATGTTGACGTCATCGTGGTCCTCTAGTTTCTTGTCATTCTTCACAAAGAGCTGGTCGCCAGGCACAGAAAGCTTCACGGACACGTGGAAAGGCTTGTGCGTAGGGTTCAATTGCGAGTGCGCTTTATGTTCGCTTTCGATCACAACCCGGCAGGCCGTAATTCGGTCGAACAATCGATCGAGCTTAGCAACACGTTCGCGGACGTTGGTTTCAACCGCATCAGAATGGTCGAGGCCGTGAAACGAAATCTGAACCTGATTTTGCATTACGCTTGCTCCTTGTGCTTGAACCGTCACCTGAACCAACATCATTTACGCAATGTTTGTTTTAGGTGTTCGCGACAAGCCGGACGGGGCCCGAAACCCCCGGAACCGTCGGAGCCTTTACATCCAGCGCCGACAGTCTTTGGAGGACTGCGGTATACCCGCCGGTGTCAGGCCTTATGTGTCTTTGACACGTTGGACCATGTAGAAATCATGACACCGCTTTGGGGCGCTTGGCAATCAAATCCGCACGAGTCGCACGTTAAACACTTGAAAATATTTGGGCTGAAAAATGGCTAAAACCCTTGATTTTCGACCCCCTAGCCCACATATGACCGCCGCATAAAACAACCTTAAATTTTGACTGCAGAGATAGACAATGGCTGAAACGACACATTCCACTGAAACAAAATCGGCAGAACAGAACCTGCAATTCCAAGCCGAAGTGGCGAAGCTGCTCGATATCGTTGTGCACTCGCTGTACTCAAACACCGAGATTTTTCTGCGCGAGCTGATCTCAAACTCATCGGACGCTTGCGACAAGCTGCGCTATGCCGCAATCACCAATCCGAAACTGTTGGAAGACGGCGCCAGTAATTTTGAAATTCATCTCAGTGTTGATAAGGCCGCCAACACCTTAACCATCGCCGATAACGGCATTGGCATGACGCGCGATGAATTGATCGCGAACTTAGGCACCATTGCGAAATCCGGCACATCGGAATTCATGAAAGCCTTGAGCGGCGATAAAGCCAAGGACGTATCGCTGATCGGCCAATTCGGTGTCGGCTTTTATTCATCATTCATGGTTGCGGACAAAGTGGATGTCTACACCCGCAAAGCCGGTGAGACCCAAGGCTGGCGCTGGTCATCGGACGGCAAAGGCAGCTTCACAATTGCCCAAGAAGACAACGTTCAGCGCGGCGCAAAGATTGTGCTGCACATGAAAAAAGACGCGGAAGAGTTTTTAGATAAATTCCGCCTGCGCAACATCGTCAAAACCTATTCTGACCATATCGCTGTGCCAGTGATTCTTGATCCCGCTCCGGGTGAGAAGGTGAAAGATGGCGACGGCGAGAAAGACGCTGCACCGGAAACGCTGAATTCAGCCTCGGCGTTGTGGATGCGGCCTAAGAACGAGATCACGCCTGAACAGTATAAAGAATTTTATCACCATGTCGGCCATGCCTTTGATGAGCCGTGGCACACACTGCACTTCAAGGCCGAAGGCGCAATCGAATACACGGCGTTAATGTTCATTCCATCGACAAAGCCGTTTGATTTGTTCAATCCAGACCGGAAGAACAACATCAAATTGTACGTGAACCGTGTGTTTATTTCCGATCAGTTGGAAGGCTTGATGCCGCGTTACTTACGCTTTGTGCGTGGTGTCGTGGACTCGTCCGATCTGCCGCTGAACATCAGCCGCGAAATGCTGCAAGACAACCCCGTTTTGCGCAAAATCCAAAACGGGCTGGTGAAACGCTTGCTGAAAGATCTGAAAGAGCGCGCTGAGAATGCCCAAGAATACAATAAGTTCTGGGACGTCTTCGGCCCGGTGATGAAAGAAGGCCTGTACGAAGACTTCGAGCGCCGTGAGGAATTGCTGGAACTCGCGCGCTTCCGCTCGTCACTTCACGATGGCTGGGTGTCACTGAAAGACTACGTGAGCCGTATGAAGGAAGGCCAAGACTTCATTTATACCATCACGGGCGATGACGCAGGCTTGTTGAAAAATAGCCCGCAGCTCGAGGGCTTCATGGCTAAGGGCATTGAAGTGTTGTTGCTGACAGACCCGATTGATGAATTCTGGGCGTCGTCAGCGGGTGCTTATGACAAGAAATCATTCAAAACCGTCGCCATGGCCGGTGATGATTTGAGCAAGATCAAAGGCGGCGAGACGGACGAGAAAAAAGAAGAAGAAAAAAGCCCAGCTTCAGAGCAGGCCATTAAAGACCTGATCGAGAATCTGAAAAAATCGTTGGGTACGTCTGTGTCTGATGTGCGCACGACCGATAAATTGAAAGGCAGCCCGGTGTGCTTGGTGGCAGACACGGCCGGCATGAGCCTGCATATGGCACGCATGTTGAAGCAACACGGCGAAGCCGGAAACCTAGCGATTCGCAAAGTCCTCGAAATCAACGCTAAGCACGCGCTGATCAAGCGTTTGATGGTGTTGTCAGGCACGGCCTTCGACGACGCGGCGGCATTGCTGCTGGATCAAGCGCGCATCGTCGAAGGGGAACCGGTGGCTGATCCCGTTGCTTTTGCCAAACGCCTGTCGGCCATGTTAGAAAAAGCCCTGGTCTGATTGCAGTTGGGGGAGAAGCCTATTTGAAGGCTTCTCCCTTCAACATCACCATGGCATAGGCGAGCGGCAGCACGACAGCCGCCTGATTGCCGTAACGCATGCTAATGGTTTTCTCGGACTCTTCACGCGCCCCCACGACAAATACCGCCGGTATGCCTTGGGCATGGGCTTCTGCAATTTTGCGGCTAATGCGATCAGAACCGAGGTCGGCAACGGCGCGAAATCCTTCCGCCTGTAATTCAGACACACAGTATTTCGCATAATCATTCTGCGCGTCTGTAATCGAAGCCACGACGATTTGATTAGGGGCTAGCCACAGCGGCAGCTTACCGTCGTAGTGTTCCAGCAATACAGCGATGAAACGCTCGATACTTCCCAAGACGGCATGATGCACCATCACCGGACGTTGCTTGATGCCGTTCGAATCGACATACGCGACGTCCAAGCGTTCAGGCAGCACCATATCCAACTGCACGGTGCCGCATTGCCAATCACGCCCGCGATTATCGGTCAGCACAAACTCGAGCTTGGGGCCATAGAACGCACCTTCGCCGGGTTGGAGCTTATACGACAGGCCAATGGACTTGGCTGCGTTCTCTAAAATTGCCTCTGCGCGGTCCCAAGTTTCGTCATCACCCGCACGCAATGCAGGTCTGGTCGAAAATGCCACTTTTACATTTTTGAATCCGAAATCCGCATACACTGCCGAGAGCATGCGGCAGAACTTGGCAATTTCCTCTACCGCCTGATCTTCCCGGCAGAAGATGTGAGCATCGTCTTGAGTAAAAGCGCGCAGGCGCATCAGGCCTGATAATGCACCCGATGGCTCGTTGCGATGACATGCCCCAAACTCTGAGAAGCGCACCGGCAAATCGCGGTACGAATAAAGCGCTGCATTGAAAATCTGGATATGCCCGGGGCAGCTCATGGGCTTCAACGCATACATGCGCCGTGCTTCGATGTTGGCCGCGCCAAACACATCGTCTTCGCCGTCCTTGGCGGAGAACGAAAACATGTTGGCGCCGAACTTTTCCCAGTGACCGCTTTGTTCCCACAAGCGCCTTGAAAGGACCTGCGGGGTGCGGATTTCAGAAAAGCCTGCGCGTCGCATACGACTACGGATGTAATCTTCAATAACGCGGTATAACGCCATGCCGCGTGGGTGCCAGAACACCATGCCGGGACCTTCATCTTGCTGATGAAAGAGGTCCATGCGTCGCCCAATGCGGCGATGGTCGTTCGGGCTTAAGTCTTGCTGTTCATTCAATACTGCGATGCTCATGGGTGTTCTCCGTTGTGTGTGAAAAGCTTTTTTGAAACTCACTGGCTCGGAGAAGCCCACTTGCGCACATGCCAGAATGCACAAAGGCCCCGCCGTGTCCGGCGAGGCCTTTGGGTTGTGCTTTGCTTGTTCGCGAAACGCTTAACGCATGCACCACCACACGGGCCCGCCGGAGCGGATCGTGGTTTTCGTCGTCGTGGTGCGCGTTGTGTGTTGTGCGAATTTAAGCATGGCTGGCGAAATACGCCTGTTTTTGAAAAGAGTCAATTATCCAGCACGGTAGGAGCGATAACTTAGCGATCACCCGCTTCCAGGAACGGCAAGAAGCTTTCGCCCCAACGGTTGAAGTCTTCATCCAATAATTGGAACTTCGCATCAGGTGCGGCTTTAGCGGCGGCCTGAGAATGCGGATTGTTCGGATCCCACTTGGTCGTCGCAATCAGCGTTGGCACCGGAGACTGTTTTAATTTCTCGTACGTCGGGTACCTGAAGTGCGCCTGGTAGGCGGTGCGGTACATATTGCCCGCCTTCAGCATCGAGCACACGCGTTCATGCACCATACTTACATCCAGATACGGTTCGCGTTTGATCACACCCTTGGCCGTGCGATCAAACCACGGATAGTAAATCCCCTGGTCGCGCATTTGGTGCCAGCACTGCATTAGGTGCCCGCCGTGCCAGACAGGTTCGATGAACGGCGTATAGTTATCCTGAAACCATTGGCGCTCATCACCTTGGTGCTCGAACACGTTTGATGTGACCAAACGCCGCAAGCGCGTGGGCTGCATGAGGGCCAGTTCAATCCCCACAAAACCGCCACCCCACATGCCGTAGAAATCAACTTTCTCTAGACCAAAGGTTTCCAGCACTGAATTGAGCACTTCAGCGTAATGGCTGACCTCAATCCCGTCATACCCCAGTGTGTTATCAGACTCGCCCGAGCCCGGCAGATCAAACGCCAGCACTGTACGCCGCCCGATGAAAGAGCGCGTGATGGGTTCCACCGTGCCGATAGATGACGCGGCATCGTGTTGCACCAATAAAGGCACCGTCGACACGTCATCATTCATCTGCACATGAATCTGGCCACCCTTGATGGGTACAAAATCTTCCCATAGTGCGTGCGGCACAGGCTTTGCGGGTGGCGCAGGCGGCGGCGCATCGGCGCGGCCGATGTTCGCCGTAATAAAGTCGATAGCCGCGGCACGCGCCTCCACCAGATTTGGGGCCAGCTTGAAGCTGCAGTTTTTAGAGGGCGACGATAACCGCGCAAGTGAAACGTGTTTGTGAAACGTGGGTGAACCTGTGAATAGCATGGGCACGTTCACATTGGGTAAGTGCGCCTTGGGTTTGAATTCAAGCGCTGAGATAATCCCCAAGTGATAGCCCCGCCCATGATGGCCACCATCAATACTGGCTGTTGCACTTTTGGCAGAGCGCGATGGACCGGGGCCTATGCGTCCGTCCGCCAGGAATTGCACCAAGCGATCTTGCAGCTCGACCGCATCGGGCATGTCTTTATCGATGCGCGTTTCAAGCTTGGCGGTCCACCACGGTGAGAAGCAGTTTTCTTCACGCAAGAACGACCACAACCACGCGAGATGGCTGCCATCCCATTTGGGTTCAAATATGGGGATCGAACGGCGCGCGATGGCAACCTCGGTATCGGAGAGCAGCATCAAACCATCGAGTGCCGCGCAGGCGTAACGCTTGGCATCGCGCATCACCAGCTGAAATGCGACGGCGGCCCCTTCGCCTTCGCCGTAAAGGGCTGCGCGCGTAATCCCCAACTCCTTCACGAGGTTGTCGATGTCGTCGACATACTCACGGAACGGCGGAACGTAGTTCACTTGTGCCACGGGTGGCGGGTTGAGTTGCCATGAGCTGCCGTAGCCTGCGAGATCAGGCGCGATCACCGTGAATTTCTCGGCGGCGGCTTGCATGAAAGCCACCATATGCTTCGAAGATCGTGGCAAGCGGTGCAATGCGATGATTGCAGGCCCCGAACCCATGCGCCGGTAATGCACCTGGCGATTGCCAAGTGTGACAAAGTGACGCGTGAGACCCGGAATCGCAGGCTCGGTCATAGGATCAACGCTAGCCTAAGAACGCCTGATAGGTCAGCGCACGCATGTCTTCTTCGACCGTATTATTGAACGGCTGCATTTGGGTCATAATCAGGCCGACAATCTTGTAGGTTGGATCGACCCAGAAGTGCGTGCGATTGTAGCCCGACCATTGATAACTGCCCTCACCTGCATACATGGCGCGGGCACCCGTCGTCATATCAATGCCAAAGCCCAAGCCGAATTCGCCATTACGTGCTGCGACAGCGGCAGGGGGTAGCATGTTGGTGCGCATAAGCTTCACAGTCTGCGGGCCCAAGTAGCGGCGGCCTTCAAACTCACCTTCGTTCAGCAGCATGGTGGCAAAGCGCAAGTAATCATCCGCCGTGCTGGTGAGGCCCCCGCCGCCTGAGTGCGGCTGCTTAGGATCAATGAAATCACCTTCTTGATCTGGGAACAGCTTCAAGCCTGTGGGCGTGGTCACATAGCAATTGGTGAAGCGTGCACGCTTTTCTGGCGCAACGGTGAAAGCGGTATCCACCATGCCCATGGGCCCCAGGATACGTTCTTGCAGAAAATCGCCGAGCTTCTGGCCCGTCACCACTTCGATGACTGCGCCTAAGATGTCGGTAGAAATGCCGTAACTCCACATCGTGCCCGGCTCGAACATGAGCGGGAACGCGGCAGCCGCATCGGCAAATTCTGCCAGCGTTGGGAAGAAGCGCGTGTAGAGTTTTTTCTGTAGTTGCAGTTTATCAACCGGCGTGTTGGTGAACACACCGTACGTGTAGCCCGATGTGTGCGTGAGCAAATTACGGATTTGAATTTGGCGCTTAGCTGGTGCGGTGACCATGCTGTCGCCTTCGCCGCTCACATACACATTTTGCTTTGCGAACGACGGAATGAATTTCGAGACATTGTCAGTGAGGCGAATGCGATTTTCTTCCACCAGCATCATGGCCGCCACCGAAACGATTGGCTTGGTCATCGACATGATGCGGAAGATGGTATCGCGCGACATGGGGGTTTTAGCTTCGATGTTGCGATAGCCCACCGTATCGAAGTGCAGGATCTTGCCTTGACGCATAATGGCCGAGATATAGCCCTGCGCTTCGCCTGCATCGACGCGGCGTTGCAAGGCCACATGAATACGTTGCAGACGTTCCGGATCAAAGCCCAGTGACTTTGCGCTACCGGTCGGTAAATCACGTGCAAAGGCACTGCTGCCACTGAAAGACAATGACGCAAGACCAGCAGCACTTGTAGCCAAAAGCTGGCGGCGATCCAGATGCATGATAATTCCCCATGAAATGCGCAAAGAAAAACCCCGCGCCTAGCATAAGGCGCGGGGTTGATCTTGAGTAGATGATACGTGAACTAGGCTGCGAGATTACGAAGCACGTAGTGCAACACACCACCGTTACGATAGTAATCCAACTCACCATCCGTATCGATGCGGCATTGGACCGTAATCGTTTCTGACTTCCCGTTAGCGCGGTGAATTGTCACTTGCACATCGCCGCGCGGCTTCAAGCCTTCGATAGAGACATCGAAGATCTCGGTGCCATCTAAGCTTAAGGTCTTGCGGGTCATGTCGCCTTTGAACTGCAAGGGCAGAACGCCCATGCCAACCAGGTTTGAACGGTGAATACGTTCGAAGCTTTCCACCAGCACGGCTTTCACGCCGAGCAAGTTGGTGCCTTTGGCCGCCCAGTCACGCGATGAGCCGGTGCCGTATTCTTTACCCGCGATAATGACCAGCGGTGTGCCAGCCGCTTGATACTTCATTGACGCATCGTAGATGGCCAGTTGTTCGCCGCTTGGTTGATGTTTGGTCACGCCACCTTCAACACCCGGCACCATTTCGTTTTTGATGCGGATGTTGGCAAATGTGCCGCGCATCATGACTTCGTGGTGACCACGGCGCGCGCCGTACGAGTTGAAGTCTTTCGGCTCAACGCCGTTCGCAATGAGATACTTGCCAGCGGGGCTGTCTTTCTTGATCGAACCAGCCGGAGAGATGTGGTCGGTCGTGACCGAATCGCCCAGGATGGCGAGCGGACGCGCACCCTTAATGCTGGTGATCGCTTTGGCCGTCTTACCCATGCCCGCAAAGTATGGCGGGTTGGCAACGTAGGTCGACTTGGCCGGCCATGAATACGTCTCGGTCTTTTCGGTCTTCACGGCCTGCCACGGGGCGGGGCCTTTGAAGACGTCTGAGTAACGCGACGCGAACATTTCCTTGGTCAGGAATTTCTCGATGCACTCGGCGACTTCAGCCGGGGTCGGCCAGATGTCCTTCAAGTACACCGGCTTGCCGTCTTTTGAGGTGCCGATGACTTCCGTGGTGATGTCCTTCGAGATGTTGCCGAACAGCGCGTAAGCAACCACCAACGGCGGCGAGGCCAAGTAGTTGGCTTTGATGTGCGGGCTGATACGGCCTTCAAAGTTACGATTGCCCGAAAGCACGCCAGCCACAACCAAGTCACCGGTTTCGATGGCTTTGGCAATGTTGTCATCCAACGGACCAGAGTTACCGATGCAGGTGGTGCAACCATAACCAACGGTGTTGAAGCCAATGGCATCCAAGTCAGCTTGCAGGCCAGCTTTGGTCAGGTAGTCGGTGACCACTTGAGAGCCAGGAGCCAGCGAGGTTTTCACCCACGGCTTGCGCGTGAGACCCAAGGCGCGGGCTTTACGCGCCACCAGACCAGCGGCGAACAACACTGAAGGATTGGATGTGTTGGTGCACGACGTGATCGCGGCCAGCACAACATCGCCGTCATCCAATTTGTTTTTGGCGTAAGGACCAGAGAGCCCCGTCACATCAGCCGACACCGGTGCGGGATGCGCAAAGCCGTCTTTCAATGCTTTGCCGAATTCAGCGCTGGCGTTTGCTAAGGTCACGCGGTCTTGCGGACGCTTAGGCCCTGCGAGCGACGGCTCGACAGCACCCAAGTCCAGATCCAAGGTATCGGTGAAGACTGGATCGGGTGTTGTTTCATCGCGCCACATGCCTTGCGCCTTTGCATAGGCTTCGACCAACGCAACGCGGTTCGGATCACGGCCCGTGAAGTCAAGGTAGCGGATAGTTTCTTTGTCGATCGGGAAGAAGCCGCATGTTGCGCCGTATTCGGGCGCCATGTTGGCAATGGTGGCGCGATCGGTCAGCGACAGATCGTTCAAGCCCGGGCCATAGAATTCCACAAACTTGTTCACGACACCTTTTTTGCGCAGCATTTGCGTGACGGTGAGTACCAAGTCCGTGGCCGTTGTGCCCGGCTTCAACTTGCCAGTCAGTTTCATGCCAATCACTTCAGGGATCAGCATCGGGGTCGGCTGACCCAGCATGCACGCTTCAGCTTCGATACCGCCGACACCCCAACCCAGAACGGCTAAACCGTTCACCATGGTGGTGTGGCTGTCTGTGCCCACCAGCGTATCCGGATACGCAACCGCCTTGCCGCCTTCTTCAGCAGTCCAAACAACTTGCGCCAAGTATTCAACGTTCACTTGGTGGCAGATGCCCGTGCCCGGCGGCACAACACGGAAGTTGTTGAAGCCGACTTGGCCCCATTTCAAAAACTGGTAACGCTCGCCGTTACGTTCGAATTCAAGATCAATGTTTTGCGACAGCGCTGTTGTGCTGGCGTAGTGATCGACCATCACCGAGTGGTCGATGACCAGATCGACGGGCGAGAGAGGATTGATCTTCTGCGGGTTGCCGCCCAGCGACTTGATGGCATCGCGCATGGCGGCCAAATCGACGACGGCGGGAACGCCGGTGAAGTCCTGCATCAGCACGCGGGCCGGACGGTACGCAATTTCCTGATCAGATTTGCGGTCCTTCTGCCAGGCAGCGATGGCTTTAATATGATCGACGGTGACCGAGCTACCGTCTTCGTAACGGAGCAGGTTTTCCAAAAGCACCTTCATGGAGAAGGGGAGCTTTGAAATGTCGCCGATTTGAGCGGCTGCATCCGGCAGACTGAAGTAATCGTAGCTCTTTCCACCCACGGTCAGAGATTTGCGAACTTTCAGTGTGTCGTGTCCGGTTGGCATTAGCGGTCCCCCTTTGGAAGGCTGGTTGTTGACCCACGGCTTGAAGGCCCTGGTTGCCCGCTTTTTCACCCAAACAAAAGCGCAGCGCAATATGAGGTCGCATCATCCACATCCTTTTATGGATGTCTAGGCCGATCCCTGTGGATAACGCAGCCAAGTTATTGGGTTTTCGGGAAAAATTGCCGATTCGACCACTGATAAGTCTCACAGTTTTGTCATGCGGGGGTCCGGGATTTCGCCACATTTGGGAGCCACCTTACCATCATAGACAGCGGCTCAGTCTTGGCTCCTTCGGACCCTGACGCTGTCTGGCAGGGTGTATTCCCCTACCCCTGACACGAAACCCTATCGGTGGTCGGCGCTGGGACCCTCTCCCCCCTCAAACCCCAACCCGCGTCGGCCACCGTTTTTTTTCAGCCCTCCCGCGACCACTTCTAAATATGCGTGATTGGCCATTCACGGCTGACGCCTGAACCATTTCTGGTATGGTCCGCCGCGTTTAAGGTTTCGAGGCTATGGATCACGTTTTCTCTGCCGCAGAATTTTCAGGAACGAGCTTAAGCTGCCGCCGTGGCGGCCGCGTGGTGTTCGCTGGTTTGAACTTCACGGTGAAATCCGGGGAGGCCCTGATTCTGCGCGGACCCAACGGTGCGGGCAAAACCACACTGCTGCGCTTGATGGCCGGGTTAGCCCGCGCCAGCGCCGGAGCTTTGAACTGGAACGGTGCCGACGTGAGCGAAGACTTTGCCGCTCATGGCGCGCGATTAGGTTTCGCTGGGCACTTAGATGCCGTGAAGCCCGCCATGACTGTGCGTGAGAACTTGGCCTTCTGGGCGGATGTGCGCGGCAGCAACGCAAACGACATTGATAAAGCGCTAAAAGCTTTTTCCCTGTCTCACTTGGCCGAGATGCCGGGGCGCGTGCTCTCCGCCGGGCAGCGGCATCGCGTTGCTTTAGCACGCATAGCCATGAATGGCGCGCAGTTATGGCTATTAGATGAGCCCACAAACACGCTGGATGATGCGGCGCTAAGCGCCTTGCGGACCGTGATGCAAAATCACCTGAAAAATGGCGGTATGGTGGTCATGGCCAGCCACGGCGACACGCTACTAGCCCAAGCCAATACGCTTGATATCCGCACTTTCATTCAACGCGCGCGCATCACTGACATCGAGGATGCAGCATGAAGGGTTTTGCTGCGATCTTGCGCCGCGATCTGACACTGGCGGTCAGAAACCAAGGCGAAATGATGATGGTGATTGGCTTCTTCGCTATCGCGGCCACGTTGTTTGCGTTTGGTGTTGGCCCCGAAGCCAACGTGCAATCGCGCATGTCATCCGGTGTGGTGTGGACAATGGCGCTACTCGCGGCACTGTTGTCACTCGAACGCTTGTTCGCCATCGACTACGAAGACGGCACATTAGATCAGCTGATGCTCAGCGGTGTTGAACCCGCCGCTATGGTGTTCGCAAAAATTATCGCGCACTGGCTGACGACCGGCATGGCACTGTTGATCGCAGCCCCAGCGGTCGCATTAAGTTTACAACTTCCGTCACAGGCTTATGGCGCGCTGATGATCTCTTTGCTGCTGGGCACGCCAACGTTGAGCCTGCTGGGTGCAGTGGGCGCGGCCTTGGTGTTGGGGTCGCGACGCGGCGGTGTGTTGCTGTCGCTGCTGCTCTTGCCCCTCTATTCACCGATTCTGATTTTTGGCGCGGCCGCCGTGGAAGGTGCGATTTTGGGCATCAACACCACAACACCTTATGCCGTACTGGGCGGGCTCTTGATTCTGGCGTTAACCCTGTGCCCCTGGGCCGGTTCAGTGGCTTTGCGCCACGCAGTGGAATAACCAGTAAACCCAAACACTTAGCCTACTTCTGCAGCGGATTGTGTGTAACCTGCCAATGTCGCGTTCTTGATAACTTTGTTGAGAGTTATCAATGCATTGGCCAGCAGCCGTACCATATTCGGATTACCCTTGAGTGCTCTTATATGGGATGCGACAACGCCCTGCCTTTTTGACAGCAATTCTTAAGTACCGCGCATCATGCATAAGTTCGCCAACCCAACGTTCTTTATGAAAATCGCCAACGCGATTTATCCGTGGGCGGCGGGCATCAGCGCACTGTGCTTTTTGGTAGGCTTACCCATTGCGTTAGTATTCTCGCCGCCTGACTACCAGCAGGGCGAGACCGTACGGATTATGTATATGCATGTCCCTGCCGCCTGGATGGGCAGCATGGTCTATGGCGTGATGGCAATTTCCAGTGCCACGTACCTGATCTGGCGTCACACGGTTGCGCACATTATCGCCCGCGCCTCTGCGCCGATTGGCGCGATGTTCACCGCACTGTGCCTTGTTACCGGTATGCTGTGGGGAGAGCCCATGTGGGGCACGTGGTGGGTGTGGGATGCGCGCCTCACCTCGATGTTAATTCTGTTCTTCCTCTATCTCGGTTACATCGCGCTGGGTGATGCCTTTGAAGATCAAGAGCGCGGTGATCGTGCCGCTGCATTGCTGGCGTTGGTGGGCTCAGTGAATCTGCCTATCGTTCACTTCTCGGTGGATTGGTGGAACACGCTGCATCAGTCTTCGATCTTGAGCATGAAGGGCATGTCGCTGAGCAAGGAAATGGTGTTGCCGTTGTTGCTGATGGTTGCCGCGTTCCAGTTCTACTACATCGCGGTGCTGGTGATCCGCCTGCGGTCTGAATTGCTGGCGGCAAAAATCCGCACCGCGCGCTTTAACATTGCTGCCGCAGGTTAAGACCCATGGAAAATTTCAGCGAGTATCTGCACATGGGCGGCTATGCAACGTTTGTCTGGCCCGCCTATGCCTTGGGGGCCGCCGGCTTAATTGGTATTTTGTGGCTGTCTGTGAAATCCTGGAAAGCGCGCGAAGATGAGTTTGCGAAGCTGAAGGCAAGCCGTGATGACGGAACATCCTCATGACACGTAAACGTCGGCGTTTATATTTTGTCGGATTGGGTTTACTTGGCCTGTTCGCGGCGACGGCCCTCATCTTGACGGCCGTCGAAGACAACATCGTGTTCTTCTTCTCGCCCAGCGACTTGAAAACACGCACGGTAACGCCTGATCAACGCTTACGCATTGGTGGCTTGGTGGAAGATGGCAGCGTGCAAAAGAACGGTGACACGGTACGCTTTGTCGTCACCGACACCGCTGAAAAGCTAACAGTGCAATACACAGGCATTCTTCCCGATCTCTTCCGCGAAGGCCAAGGCATCGTCGCCGAAGGCAAGTTGGGTCGGGATGGCGTGTTCATGGCCAGCGATGTTCTGGCCAAACACGATGAGAATTACATGCCGCCGGAAGTGGCCGAGGCGTTGAAAAAGACCGGACGCTGGCAGGAAGGCCAGCAGGTGCAAGACGCGACAAAGCCAAAAGAAATTTCGACATCCAATTAATGATCTGAATTTCAGATCATCCTTATCAAGGCTAGCCCATGCTGATCGAACTTGGACACTTCGCCCTGGCCCTCGCACTGATCGTGGCCGTGGTGCAAGGCACATTGCCGTTGCTCGGCGCGCATCGCGGGAATCCCGCATGGATGGCGATTGCCGAACCTGCCGCCATTGTGCAGTCGCTGCTCTGCGGCTTTGCGTTTGCGACCTTGATGCATGCTTATATCGTGTCTGACTTCTCAGTGATTGGTGTCGCAGAGAACTCGCACACTGCCAAACCGTTGCTCTATAAAATCAGCGGCGTATGGGGCAATCACGAAGGCTCTATGGTGCTGTGGATTACCGTGCTGAGCTTGTTTGGCGCAGCAGTCGCCGTATTCGGCACAAACCTGCCGCGCTCACTCAAAGCCCGCACGCTCGGCATTCAAGGTTTAATCGGCTTAGGCTTCATCGCCTTTATTTTGTTCACCTCGAACCCATTCTTGCGTTTGAACCCCGCGCCAGCGCAAGGCAACGGCTTGAACCCGCTGCTGCAAGACCCTGGCCTCGCGTTCCATCCGCCCATGCTCTACCTCGGCTACGTCGGCTTCTCGGTGGCGTTCTCGTTCGCCGCCGCTGCCTTGTTAGAGGGTCGTGTTGATTCGGCGTGGGCGCGCTGGGTGCGGCCCTGGACACTCGCAGCGTGGACCTTCCTCACGCTCGGTATCGGCCTTGGCAGTTGGTGGGCCTACTACGAACTGGGCTGGGGCGGCTGGTGGTTCTGGGACCCGGTTGAGAATGCATCCTTCATTCCGTGGCTGACGGGCACCGCACTTCTTCACTCCGCCATCGTTGTGGAACGTCGTGAAGCGCTTAAAAGTTGGACCATTCTTCTGGCCATCATCACCTTCTCACTCAGTTTGCTTGGCACCTTCCTCGTGCGTTCAGGGATTCTGACGTCTGTTCACGCCTTCGCTGCCGATCCCACGCGCGGCGTGTTCGTGCTGATGCTGCTGGCGGTTGCGATCGGTGGATCGCTGACACTCTATGCCGTGCGTGCACCCGCTGTTGATGGCGGCGGCGTATTTGCGCCCATCAGCCGCGAAGGGGGTTTGCTGATCAACAACCTGCTTCTGACCACAGCCGCAACGACAGTGCTGCTCGGCACACTCTATCCGCTCATCGCTGATGCATTTGAGCTGGGCAAACTTTCAGTAGGTGCGCCGTACTTCAATGCGGTGTTTGTGCCCTTGATGGTGCCGCTGGTGATCCTGACCGGTATTGGCCCCATGCTGGCGTGGAAACGCGGCGACCTGACGGGGGCCTTTCAACGCCTCCGCGTTGCTCTGGCATTCGCGATTTTGGCTGTGGTTGCCACCATGGCGATCAACGGCACGACACTGACCAACATCGCCGCCGGTGGCGGCATGGCCTTAGCCGCATGGCTGATTGTGGCAGCACTGACAGAATGGGTTTTGCGTATCACAAACAATGACGGCTTAAGCTGGCAACGTATGGTCAACCTGCCGCGCTCGGCCTATGGCATGACGCTCGCGCACATCGGCATGGCGGTGCTGATCATCGGCGTGACCGGCTCAACCGCGTGGAAAGAAGAGCGCATCGAAAGCTTAAAGCCCGGTGATTACATCGACGCTGCAGGCTACCGCGTAACATTCGTGAACGCCGAGCAAGTGCAAGGCCCCAACTACACCGCTCTGCAAGGGGAATACAAAGTCACCAAGAACGGCGAGCTGGTGACAACACTGCGCCCCGAGAAACGCAACTTCAGCCAACCAGTGCAACAAACCACCGAGGCCGCCATTTACACGACCGGCCTGATCGATCTTTACACCGTGATTGGCGATGCAGACCCGGCCAAGGGTGCGTTTGTGACGCGTGTGTTTTATGAACCCTTTGTGCCATGCTTGTGGTACGGCGTGCTGTTGATGGGCTTGGGTGGTTTGGTGTCGCTGTCTGATCGTCGCCACCGGATTGGCGCTGCACGCAAAGCCGGCATCACAGTTGGCCCTGCTGCTCAACCGGCAGAATAAATATGTCCTCTGACGTTCCTGTGTCCGAAAATAAGACCGCGAAGCGCTGGCCGCTTGTGGTGCCACTCATCATCGTGGTGGTGCTGCTGGGCATCTTCGGCAAACGTTTGGCTGATGTGAGTGGCGGCGATGATCCGCGCATTGTGCCGACGGTTTTATTAGACACGCCTTTCCCTGAGATGGACTTGCCGACGTTGCCGGGCCGCCCCCAAGGCGGACTAGCGACCACTGATTTAAAAGGTGAAGTGAGTTTAGTGAACGTGTGGGGCTCGTGGTGCGTGGCCTGCTTGGCCGAGCACCCGACACTGGTTGCCCTGAACCGCGAAAAGCTGATCCCCATTCACGGCATTGCCTGGCGCGATACGCCGCAAGCGAGCATGGCATGGCTCGCCAAGCATGGCGACCCTTACACCCGTATCGGCCAAGATCCCCGCAGCGTTGCTGCTATTGCCTTGGGTGTTACGGGTGCGCCTGAAACTTTTGTCGTCGATGCTGAGGGTGTCATTCGATACAAACACGTGGGGCCCATTACGGCCGATGTGTGGCAGAACAAACTGGCCCCGCTGATTGCGCAATTAAGAAAATGAAACGCATTATTCTCTCCCTTGCGGCTTTATTGATCTGCACTGCTGCTTTTGCGGTCGAGCCTGACGAACGTTTACCCAACCCAGCAGACGAGGCCCGTGCGCGCGAGGTTAGCAAAGCCCTTCGCTGTGTCGTGTGCCAAAACGAGACGATTGATGATAGCCACGCTGAGTTGGCCCGTGATATGCGCCTGTTGGTGCGTGAGCGCATTCAAAAAGGCGACAGTAACGAGCAAGTGCTGGCCTATATGGTGCAACGCTACGGTGATTTCGTGCTGCTGAAACCCCGCATGACAGGTGAAACACTGGTGCTGTGGTTTGGGCCGTTTCTGGTGTTGATTATCGGCGGCTTTATTGTGTTCCGTCGGATGCGTAAATCAGGTCCTGCCGGTGCGCCCCAAGCTTTAAGCGCAGAAGAAACTAAAGCATTAAACGAACTCAATAAGGATGCTGCGCCATGATTTGGGCCCTGCTCGCCGGTCTGGCGCTGGCTGTTGTTGCGGCGTTGATCTGGCCGCTCATTCGCGATGCATCAACACCCGATGACGGCCCCCGCGATGTGATGGTGCTGAAAGACCAACTGGCCGAGATTGATCGTGACCTGGCACGCGGCGTCATCAACGCCACGGAAGCCGATGCCTTGAAATTGGAAATTCAACGCCGTTTGCTAACGGCGGCGCGCCGTCCGGCCTTGGCTGTGTGGCGTGAAGGCGCTGGCCTGCGCTCAGCCCTCACAGCCCTACTGGCCGTGGCGGTGCCATTGTTTGCTTTTGCGATTTACATGAACCTGGGCGCGCCAACGCTAAAGCCCACGGTGTCGCAAGCGTCAAACGCAAGCCAGCCCAGCGCGCAAGACCCTGAAATGGCAGGTTTGGTTGACCAATTGGCTGAACGCTTGGCTGGTGACCCCAACAATATCGAAGGCTGGACATTGTTGGCGCGCAGCTATCGCCAGATGGAGCGCTATGAAGATGCGCTGCAAGCTTACAAACATGTGGTGAGCTTGCAGCCCAAAGATGCAGAGCCTTATGCCAACTACGGCGAAATGCTGATGACGGTTGCCAACGGCAATATCAGCCCCGAAGCCGAGCAAGCGTTCATGGCAGCGTTACAACGTGATCGCAATGATCCGCGTTCGCGCTTTTATGTGGGCTTGGCGGCGGCGCAAAACGGCGATGCCAAAACCGCCATTGCCATCTGGCGTGATCTGACCGCAGGTGCCCCACAAGATGCACCGTGGCTTGAGATGGTGCGCGGCCAGATGTTTCAAGTGGCGCAAAGTGCTGCTGTGATGCCGATGAATGTGGAGCCCAAGCATCCGCTTGATTTGAAACCGGTGAGTGGCAAGCCCGTTGCGCCCGCGCCGAAAGTAACGGCAGCCACACCGCCTCCTCAACCGTCCGCTGTTCAGCCGGGCGACCCGGACGACATCACTTCACCTGATGTGAGCGCCATTAAAGAGCAGTTCTCGGACGAAAACTTGGCGCAAATTCAAGCCATGGTTGGAAGCCTGGCCGGGCGTTTGGAAAACGAGCCTGGCGATTACAACGGCTGGATGATGCTGGGCCGCTCGTACATGGTCTTGCGCAATTCTGATGGCGCTAAGAAGGCCTTTGAAAAGGCCATGAGCTTACGCCCCGACGATATTCAGCCTAAGCTGAGCTACGCGGGCGTGCTGATGAACGAAACGAATTTGAACGCCCCGACACCGCTGCCAAAAGAATTGGTGAAAATCAGCGCCGATATTTTAAAGCTGGCCCCCGACCATGCCGAGGCGTTATTCGTGCGGGGCTTAGCTGCCTTTAAATCAGGCGACAAAACATCCGCGGCGCGCGATTTCACCGCCGCCAAAAAGAATGCCAACAAAGCCTTAAGTGCCGAGATTGATCGCTGGGCTGCACAAGCGAAGTAAGATGCGTCAACGCCTTTAAACTGCGAGAGCCAAGATGAACGCAAAGAAAATCGCGCAACGCGTGGTGGTCCCGGCCATCATTGCCATGGGTACGCTGTTGCTGCTGTTGATGTTCATGCCGGGCTTACGCCCCGTGCCGAAACCTGCGGTGAATACAGTGCAGGGCAGCGCTGCGATTGGCGGGGCATTTACGTTGGTTGATCAGCGGGGCCAAACCGTCACCTCTGAGAGCCTCAAGGGCAAATACAGCTTAGTGTATTTCGGCTTCACGCATTGCCCAGACATATGCCCGGTATCGCTGCAAACGATCACGCAAGGGTTGGAGATTGCTGGACCCTTTGGTGAAAACGTCACGCCGGTTTTTATTACGGTGGATGCCGCACGCGACACACCGCAAGCCATGGCGGATTATGTGGCGAATTTTCACCCGCGCTTCCTGGCTTTAACGGGTACACCTGAACAAGTGCGCCAAGCCGGTGATGCCTACCGCGTCTACTTTAAAAAAGCCCAGGAACAAACACCGGGTGAGTATATGATGGAGCACTCAGGTTTTATCTATTTCATGGACGCAGAGGGTAAGTATGTGACGCACTTTTCGGCTGATGCAACTGCCGAACAAATTGCAGCACGTTTGCGTCAGGAATTTGGATCGAAGCGCTAAACATCTTTAACACGTGGCTCGAAACGATTTGGCCCGCAAGCACGACAGCGAAAAACCAACCTCCGATCAGCCCTTTTGGCGCACGAAAAGTCTGCGCCAGATGAGCGATAAAGAGTGGGAAAGCTTGTGCGATGGCTGCGGCAAATGCTGTCTGCACAAAGTGCAGATCAAAGGGATTAAGCTCAAGATCACCAACGTCGTCTGCCGGTTGATGGATATCGATACCGGCCAATGCACCAATTACGCCCGCCGCAAAACCCTAGTGCCCGATTGTGTGGTGTTGCGTCCCGATACCGTGGGCGGCCTAGGCTGGCTACCAACGACATGTGCGTATCGCCTGCTCGATGAAAAAAAAGAGTTGCCCGACTGGCACCCCCTGATCACCGGTGACCCTGAGAGCGTGCACAAGGCCGGTATTTCAGTGAAGGGCCGCGTGGTCTCGGAACGCGATGCGGGCGAGCTGATCAAACACATCGTGCCTTGGAAGGATTACTAATGAGCAAAGACTATTAATGCCGCCGACAGTGCAACGGGCCAGCGCCGCTGCGTTACTGATGGACGATGCTTTAGGAAGCCGCATTCGCAGCGAGATCAATCCACGCGCCCGGCGCATCAGCTTGCGTGTCGATGTGGCCGAGGGCTGCATCGTACTGGTACGGCCTACACGCGCGTCAGACAAGTTGGTGGGCACGTTCCTCAACGAGCAACGTCGCTGGATTGAAAAACATTTGGCAACACTGGCGCCCAAGCAGGCCATTGAAGATGGCAGCGTGATTTCGCTGTTAGGGCAAGATGTGATTATTCGCGCCGTGCCCAACGCGAAGCGGGGGGTGTGGCGCGAAGAGGACACGATTTATGCCAGTGGCAACCTTGAGTATTTAAGCCGCCGCGTGCGTGATTTTATCAGAGAGTATGCGCGGACAACGTTTGCAGTTTGGGCGCGTGATTTTGCAACTCAGCTTGGCGTGAAAGTGACGCGGGTTGCTGTACGCGATACCACAACGCGCTGGGGCAGTTGTACGCGCGAGGGGCATTTATCGTTAAGCTGGCGGCTGATCTTTGCGCCTGAAATTGTCGCACGTTATGTGGTCGCACACGAAGTGGCGCACTTGAAACACATGGACCATTCGCCATCGTTCTGGCGCGTCGTTGAAATGCTAATGCCAGGCATGAAGTCGTCACGCGACTGGTTGCGCCGCAACGGCGCAACCTTGCATCGCATGTTCTGATGATCAGATGTAATTAACGCGCAGCAATTTTGCGTTCGCTGCTGCCAATGGTAGCTGCAGCAGTTTTGCGCTCGGCCTTAAATTCAGCAAACGCATTCAAGCGTTCGACGAACGGCTTGCGCTTTGGCTGATCGCCGATTTCCATCGGTTCACGATAAAATACGTGCGTGCCGATAATGGTGGTTGATTCGTAACCCAACGCCCACGATGGACGTGTGAAGTCAGCGTGATACCAAAGCGCGCCATCGGTCGGATCAGGGATTGCTGAATCTTTTTGCAGAACGGCGGCTGCGATCTTGATCGAATCGCGCCAGACTTTCGGATCATACGGCACATCGGTTTTGCCGTCGCAGTACCACGAGAATTGGCAGCGATGCAGAGCGCCACTGACGCGGCTTTGCTTCACAACATCGCAAATATTTGACGGATAGCGCGGGTCCATCGCGCGATTCAAAACAACACGGGCCACAGCAATGCGACCGGCAATCACTTCACTGCGCGCTTCCCAATAGTCATTGAGCGCAAGGCAGATCAGTTCATCTTTGGAAACAACAATGCTGGAAAGATCGATTTTAAGGTCGTCAGGAATATCGTTGGCGTAGACAAAAGCTGGATTTAAAGCTGAAAAGAACGCGGCCACTGTTGCGGCGATAACTGTGAAAAAGCGGGACCATCGTTGGTGCGCAGCCGAAAGTCGGCGCGGCATCAGATGCATGAGGGTCATGCAATCGCTCCTCGTAAAAGCCAAAACTGTTAACGCTGCGACGTTTCCAACGTCGTGACCCATTCTTGGGTTCCGTATGCCGACCCTAAAACTACTTATCCTGACACTTTTGGTTTGCAGGTCCTAAGCAGCCCGAAGAACCTTAACGAGGGTGGTCTTAACAAGACCTTGCCATTCGCTGGCTCTTTCGTTGAGGTGCGAAAGGTTTCTCCAAACCTCATGGCACCTTTAGGTAACGCACGCCGATATACCATTCCGGCGCTGGCGGGCCGGATTATCCAGGTCGGTCGGTCGAGGGCAACAAAAATTAACTTTCTTAAGATGGTGGACTATGATTGTTTTCGTTCGATGATGTGCGAAATCGCGTTACGATATTGTGTATTTTGCTTCACTGCGTGGCCAAAGAATTGTGACAGCTTTTTCGGAAAGCCTAAAAACATCGCGATTTCAATTCGTTGCTTGACGATAATAGCCAAAAGGCGCTCAGTGCGCAAAATCGGCCGCTTGATGGCCGTACAGGTCAGTTTTCCACAGAAAAATCGCGTTTCTTCGGCACTGCACACACAAGATTTATGGCTCAGAAGGCATCTTTCACCACAATAGTAGTGCTTCTGACGATGTTGGTCGCTTTAGGTCCGACATCCACAGATCTCTATTTACCCTCTCTTCCCAGCATTGGCGTGTTCTTCGGCGCCAGCGTTTCGCAAACCCAACTCACACTCAGTGCCTTCATGGTGGGTTTATCGGTCGGCACACTGTTTTATGGGCCGGTCTCTGACGCCTATGGGCGCAAGTCGCCTATGGTCTTGGGGCTGGTCGTATTCACGCTGGCTTCATTTGCGTGCGCCTTTGCCGACACCATCGACCATCTCATTGCATTGCGATTGGTCTCGGCTGTTGGTGGATGTGCCACGGGCGTTTTAACACGGGCCATGGTGCGCGACATGTTTGCGCGAGACGAAGCCGCGCGCATTTTTTCGTACATGGGCGGTGCCATGGCACTGGCACCTGCGTTAGCGCCAATTGTGGGGGGCGCAGTGCATGTCGCTTTTGGCTGGCATGGACAATTTTATGCGCTGGCGACGATTGGCTTCTTCCTCACGGTTGCGACTTTGTTTGTGTTGAAAGAAACCAACAAGCAGATGAACCCGCAAGCGATTGATCCCGTTCGCTTGGCGCGCAACATCGCTTACTTGTTGCGGCACAAGGGATTCGTCGGCTTTGCACTCACCACTGCTTTTACATACGGCGGCTTGTTCAGCTTTATTTCAGGCGGGTCGTTTGTGGTGATCGATATTCTGGGCGTTGCGCCTGAGAATTTTGGCTACTGCTTTATCTTTGTTGCAGGCGGCTTCATCAGCGGCAGTGCGGTGGGTGCGCGCCTGACCAAGAAACTTGGCATTTTAAAAATGATGCAGCTGGGCGTGTGGGTGGGCCTTGCCGCGGGCCTTACGGGGCTCACGCTTTCATTGCTGCACATTCAAACCATACCCGCCGTGATTGCTCCGGTCGCGTTTGTGTTCTTTGGCTGTGCGCTCGTGTTCCCGAATGCGTTGGCGGGCGCACTTGCCCCCTTCCCTGACATGGCAGGCACTGCATCAAGTGTAGCGGGCTGCATCCAGATGGGCACAGGCGCATTGATCGGCGCCAGCGTGGGCAAGCTGCTTGAGAACACCACAACGCCAATGTTTGCGGTGATTACTGCAACAACCTCAATGGCACTATTGATGTACTACGGTATCGTCCGGCGCACTCAACATGATTATCTCTAGGCGGGATTATCTTTAGCTAATCATCCGTCGATGTCGGCTCGGGGACTTTTTCGTCACCGACAATGGATTCCCAGAATCGTGCGATCAATCCACGTTCATCTTCAAGACCGGGCAGTTCCTTGCGCTCATAGCCTTTGTGCGCGGCCAACATCACGTCGTGCCAGATCCGTGCCGGCAAGCCGCCGCCCGTGACGCCTTTCATGAATTTGCCGTCGTCATTGCCGACCCATACGCCGGTGATGAGGTCTGCTGTGTAGCCCACAAACAGTGCATCACGAAAATCAGAACTTGTGCCGGTTTTACCCGCCGCCGGAAACCCGAAGTTCGCAGCCTTGCCGGTACCGTGCATGATGACGTTGTTCATGAGCCGATTCATTACAGCCACGTTTTCTTCCGAGATCACGCGGCCCAAATCATTAGCTTGGCGTTGATAGAGAACGGTGCCGTCGCGGTCTGCGATACTGACAATGGCAAACGGGAACACGGCGTAGCCAGAATTGGCGAACGGCACGTAGGCCGTGGTCAGCTCCAACAGCGTGACTTCGTTCGATCCCAACGCCAGCGACAATTCTGGCTTCAAATCTGACGTAATCCCTAAGCGATGCGCGGTGTTCACCACCGTTTTCGCACCAACATCCTGTGCCAGCCGAACAGCAACAGTGTTGATGGATTCCTGTAACGCGTATTCAACCGTCACCGGGCCCTTATAGTCACCCGAGAAATTCTTGGGCTTCCACCCTGAGATATTGATGGGTGCGTCGGTGACCATGTCATCCGGTTTGTAGCCGGCATTGAGGGCCGCCAAATACACAAAAGGTTTGAACGATGAGCCCGGCTGGCGTTGGGCTTGGGTCACGCGATTAAATTGACTGTCGCCGTAATCACGACCGCCCACCATCACCCGCACCGCACCATTGGGTGCCAGGGTTAAGATGGCCCCTTGGGTAACTTTCTGCGATTTCTCAGCCGCTTCGATTTGCTTATCAAGGATCGCTTCCGCTGCCTGCTGCATCGGCCAGTTCAGCGTGGTCTTTACCACCAAGTCGCGGTCCACCGTGCCGACGTAACTTTCAACTTGAGTCAAAATCCAGTCGGCAAAATAACGCGCCCGCTGTGGCTTTGAATTTGCCGATGCGGTTTTGAGAATCTGCGCACCACTTTTTTGGGCAGCCTTGGCTTGCGCATCCGTGAGCGCGCCGGTTTCCACCATGGTTTGCAGCACAATCTCGGCGCGCTTTTGCGCCAAGGCTGGATCAGCCGCTGGGTTGTATCGCGAGGGTGCTTTCAGTAGGCCCGCAATGACGGCCGATTGGTATACGCCCAAATCTTTTGCGGACTTGTCGAAGTAGCGTTGCGCCGCAGCTTCGACACCGTAGGTGCCCGCACCCAAATACACACGATTGAGGTAGATGGTTAGAATTTCATCTTTGCTGAAATTTTGCTCCAGCCACAGAGCCAGCATCATCTCGCGCAGTTTGCGGCTAAGTGTGCGTTCTGGTGTGAGGAACAAGTTCTTCGCCACTTGTTGGGTGATGGTAGACCCGCCTTGCACCATGCCTTGAGCTTGCGCGTTCACAAACATGGCCCGCGCTAGGCCGCGCACATCAATACCAAAATGGTCATAGAAGCGACGATCCTCTACCGACACGACTGCTGCAGGCAGATGCTTCGGCAAATCCTTCAATGAAACACTGCGGCCATAGTTGTCGCCGAAACTGGCCAATTCAGCCCCAGCATCGTCCAGGATCACCACATTGGGACGGCGGGTGAGTGTATTCACATCAATCGGCGGCAACGTCAGGGCCAGATACGCAATGACGATCAGCCCCGCAATGGCCGCCCAGACGCCAGCCGCAGCAAGGTTCGTGACAATACGCCAACCTAATGTTTGCGGGGCCGCTGTGGACGCGGTTTTTGCCGTCTTGCCGCCGCTTTTTCTGGCCGCCTTTTTCTTTTTCGGCTTCGGTGCGTCGTTATCGTCGTCGAGATCGTTATCGTCTGACATCAGTTTATATGAATGCCCATATTTGAGATAAGTGTGCGTCTAAGATGAGTGTGATATAGCAGAGGGCATAAAGCCCCCCGCGTCGTCCCTGATGCTGTCGTCCCTAACCTTGTAGTACGGGGCAATTGCGGCAAAGTCTCGGCGTAGATGGTGATGCGCCAAAATCGATAGCGTGTTGAAGCAAACAGAGTGTGAACGTCATGGCGAAAAAACCCAAAAAAGCGGCAAAGTCGAAAGCCAAAACCTCAAAAAATAAATCGTCAAAATCGAAGCTAAAAAAAGCGCCTGCGAAAACATCGCGCGTTAAATCGAAAGCAAAAGCGAAACGCGCCGCTTCCAACCGCACAGAAACAGTGCTGCCGAAGGAACTGGAAGCGCGTTTGATGGCCTTGGCCGTTCAGATGGATAAGAGCATGGATGCGGTTTTGATCCAGGCTTTGTGCGAGTTTGCCGATGCCTGGGAAGAGCATTTCCGCACGGTCAATGTGATCATCGAAGAAGACGAGCGCGTGCAAATCGTGGTGAAGCCGGAGGAGTAAACGCCCTCATGCCCGCCCTCTGTTATTTACAGAGAATAACAGGGGGATTTTGGGGAGAGCGTGGAAAACCGGTTGCGGCGAGGGAAACCCAAGCCCTTGAATTTAAATAAAAAACCCGCTCCGGAATTGTAAATCTGGATGCGGGATTTTTTGTAAATCGGCCTAAATGAACGCAAGTTTGAGACGCCCAGGGGTCCGCCTAAACGTCTAAGTTCCGCACCGAAAGCGCGTTGTCTTGGATGAAGTCGCGGCGGTGTTCAACGATATCGCCCATCAACGTCGAGAAGATTTCGTTGGCTTCGTCCGCGTGGCTGACTTTCACCTGCAACAGCGTGCGCACGTTGGGATCAAGTGTGGTTTCCCACAACTGGCCGGGGTTCATTTCGCCCAAACCTTTGTAGCGTTGCAGCGACACGCCTTTTTTACCCGCCGCCATAACGTCAGCGACCAAACCAACCGGGCCGTTGATTTTGAATTCTTTGTCTTTGTACTTCAGGATTGCGCGCTGCGTATAAGTCACTTGCAGCTCAGAGGCCATTGCATCCAAATGGCGCGCCTCGGTGGAATGCAGCGTGCGTGCATCAAGCACATAGGTTTCCGTCACGCCCCGTAAGGTCCGCGTGAACTCCAAACCGCCGCCCGCAGCCGCCGTGCCAACCCAACCCTTTTCGTACTCGGTTTCAAGATGATCGAGACGCTTGGCAACGTAGCCTGCGGCTTGCACGGCCATTTCATCTTTCGAGAGCACGTCAGGGTTAAAGGCGCCCGCAATGGCGCATTGCTCGACAATTTTTAAGGGCAGCGTGCGGCTTAAGTTTTGCAACGACTGCTTCACTTCGCGCGCGCGGATCACCAGACGCTTCAAATCCTCGCCCGCCACTTGTGCGCCGCCATAGGTGGTCAGCACGGCATCCGATAAGCCACCGCTCATCAGATAGTCTTCCATCACCTTGTCGTCTTTCAAATACACTTCCGACTGGCCGCGCTTGGCTTTGTAAAGCGGCGGCTGCGCGATGAAGAGGTGACCGTTCTCAATCAACTGCGGCAGTTGACGGTAGAAGAACGTGAGGAGCAGCGTGCGAATGTGGGACCCGTCGACGTCGGCGTCCGTCATGATAATGATTTTGTGATAACGCAGCTTGGCGATGTTGAATTCTTCGGGGCCAATACCTGTGCCCAAGGCTGTGATCAGCGTGCCGATTTCAGCCGACGATAACATCTTATCGAAGCGCGCCCGTTCCACGTTCAAGATCTTACCGCGCAACGGCAGAATGGCTTGGAATTTCCGGTCACGACCCTGTTTGGCAGAGCCACCGGCGCTATCGCCCTCGACGATGAAGATTTCAGACTGCGCCGGATCGCGGCTTTGACAATCGGCCAACTTGCCAGGCAGTGAGGCGAGATCAAGCGCACCTTTGCGGCGTGTGAGCTCGCGGGCCTTGCGTGCGGCTTCGCGGGCGAGTGCCGCTTCCACGACTTTGCCAACAATTTTCTTGGCTTCGCCAGGATGCTCTTCAAACCAGTTGGCCAATTGCTCACCGACGATGCTTTCCACCACCGGACGCACTTCAGACGACACCAGCTTGTCTTTGGTTTGCGATGAGAACTTCGGATCAGGCACTTTCACAGACAAGACGCACGTGAGGCCTTCGCGCATATCATCGCCGGACAGTTCAATTTTATCTTTTTTCTGCAACCCACCTTCAGCCGCGTACTTGTTCAGAGTGCGCGTCAGCGCGCCACGGAAGCCAGCCAAGTGCGTGCCGCCATCGCGCTGCGGAATGTTGTTGGTAAAGCACAGCGTGTTTTCGTGATAGCTGTCGTTCCATTCCATGGCGAGTTCAACGGTAATGCCGTCTTTCTCGCCGCTCATCACAACGGTTTCGTGCAAGCCTTGCTTGGTGCGGTCCAAATACTTCACGAAGGCTTCAATGCCGCCTTCGTATTTCATATCCACGCTTTTGTTTTCGGCGTGACGCGCATCAGACAGGCACAGGTAAACGCCCGAGTTCAGGAACGCGAGTTCGCGCAATCTGTGTTCAAGTGTGCCGAAATCAAACACGGTCTTGGTGAAAATTTCTGCCGACGGGAAGAACTTTACTTCCGTGCCGGTGAGGAGTTTGCCTGCGCGGCTGCCCTCTTTTACGACCGGCGCATCACCTACCATTTCCAAGGGCGCAACGGCTTCACCGTCCTTAAACGCCATGAAGTATTCTTTGCCGCCGCGCCAAATGCGCAGCTCCAACCGTGTCGACAGCGCGTTGACGACCGACACACCGACGCCGTGCAGACCACCCGAAACCTTGTAGGAGTTCTGGTCGAATTTACCGCCCGCGTGCAGCTGCGTCATGATGACTTCAGCCGCCGAGACACCTTCTTCTTTGTGGATGTCGACCGGAATACCACGGCCGTTATCACGCACCGTGCAACTGCCGTCGCCGTGCAAAATCACTTCGACTTTGTCGCAGTGACCAGCCAAAGATTCGTCGATGGCGTTATCGACGACTTCGTAAACCATGTGATGCAAGCCAGAGCCGTCATCGGTATCACCGATGTACATACCGGGGCGCTTACGGACAGCATCAAGACCCTTCAAGACTTTGATTGAGTCCGAGTCATATGCCTTTTCAGCGGCAGCAGAATCCGGGGTTTTTTGGTTGGCAGCAGGTGCAGTCATGCTCAGTCTCAGACCTAAAACTCAGAACCTAAAATCATCGAATTTATGGGCGTACAATAGGGCTCAAATGGCGCTCTGGCGAGCGTTTGAAGTGAGTGTATTTTGCTTCACCCGCAAGTATTGAGCTTGACTTCCGAGGCCTGCAAAAAGCTCTTCATCGGTGCCCGTCATCCACGCCTGAACGCCCATATTTACGATCTCGGCAAACAGCGCATCGCGGCGTTCGGGGTCCAAATGTGCGGCAATTTCGTCCAGCAAAAGAACAGGCGGAAAGCCCCGTTTTTTGGTCTGTAGACGCGCAGACGCCAAAACAATCGAAACCAGCAACGCTTTCTGCTCACCCGTAGAACACATGCTTGCGGGCAAATTATGGCTGGGGTGACCCGGGCAACCAAAGGTCACCATCAGGTCTGTCTTATGTGGGCCCGGATCAGGCGTTTCGCCATAGCGCGAGGCCGCCAAAACATTGCGGAGTTTTTCTTCTGCATCCACGGCGGGCATTTCAGCCAGCCAGCGGTCCGTATCGCCAGCCAAGGCCATAATGGCCCCCGGAAACGGTCCCCGCACCTGAGCGAGGGCCGTATTGAGGCGACGCACCAGATCGGCCCGCGCGGCTGAGATTGCGATCCCATAGCGCGCGAGGGTATCTTCAAGGGCTGCAAACCAGGCTTTGTCGTCGATGCCATCACGCAGCAACCGCATACGCTGGCGATGGGCGTGTTCGTAGGCGGCAATGCGGCCCGTTTGGTCTGGGTCAAAGGCCGTAACCAAGCGGTCCAGGAATTTGCGGCGTGAGGACGGCGCATCCAAAAAAATGCGGTCCATGGCGGGCGTCAGCCAGACCACGCCCAAATGCCGCGACAAGGCCACTTGGCCCTTCACGGCCATGCCATTCACATGAACAGCCCGTTTATCTTTACCGTCGGTCGACAAACCTGTGCCGAGGCGCACTTCGCCGTCGGGGTTTACGGCCAAGGCCGATACCGCCCAGGGATGGATGAGGTTTTTCTCTGGCTCGGTTCGGGCGACCGAGATGAGTTTTGCCCCGCGCAAGCCCCGGCCTGGCGCTAAGAACGACACGGCTTCCAAAAGGTTGGTTTTGCCCGCGCCGTTCGCCCCCGTCAGCACAATGGGGCCCAAACCCACCTCGAGGCGTAAGTAGGGGTATGAACGGAATGAGGTGAGATCAAGCCGCACCACTCCTGCTGTGCCAGTAGGGGTGTGTTGGGAGTGTGCGTTCACGCGCTCAGGTGAGAGTGATCAGACTGCGCGTGATCAAACGCGCATTGGCATCAGCACGTACACCGCCGAGCCATCCGCCACATCGCGAATGACCGTGGGCGAGGCTGCGTCTGACATCGAGAAGCGGGCCGCATCACCTTCGATCTGTTGCAGGATGTCGAGGAGATAGCGCGAGTTAAACCCGATCTCGAGGTGGCCAGCGCTGTAAGACGCTTCTACCTCTTCGGTCGCACTGCCAGCTTCGGGCGACGACGCGGACAGCGTGATCATGCCCTTTTCGCACGCCATTTTGATCGAGCGCGATTTTTCAGAGCTAATGGCAGAAACACGATCAACAGCGGCCGCCATGTCCTTGCGGTTGGCTTCCAGCGTTTTATCGTTTCCTGAAGGTATGACGCGCTCGTAATCAGGGAACGTGCCGTCGATGAGCTTCGAGGTCAGAACAACATTGTCGAACCCAAAACGAATTTTGGCATCTGACAGCGAGATGGCGATATCAGAATCGGTTTCTTCGATCAGTTTGCGCAGTTCACCCACGGTTTTGCGCGGGATAATCACACCCGGCATGCCATCGGCACCCTCAGGAAGCGGCACTTCAACCCGCGCCAAACGATGGCCGTCGGTTGCAACCGCGCGCAGCACGTTCACGCCATCGTTTTTGGCGGCATGCAGATAGATGCCGTTGAGATAGTAGCGGGTTTCTTCGGTTGAGATCGCGAACTTCGTGCGATCAATCAGACCCCGCAGATCAGCAGCAGCAAGATGGAAGTTGTGGCTTAAGTCACCGCCCGTCATGGCCGGGAAATCTTCCACCGGCAAGCAGGCCAGCGTGAACTTCGAGCGGCCTGCCGTGAGGGTGATTTGGGTGTTGTCCGCCGAGGTGGTGAGTTCGACTTGAGAGCCATCGGGCAGTTTGCGCACAATTTCATAGAGCGTGAGCACCGGCGTGGTGGTGCCGCCCGCCTTGGCCACTTCGGCCGCTGTGCTTTCAGCGATCTCGATATCCATATCGGTGGCATGCAGGGCCAAGTTGCCGCTTTTCACATCGATGCGGACGTTCGACAGGATGGGAATGGTGTTGCGGCGTTCAACGACGCTTTGCACGTGGCCCAGAGACTTGAGGAGAGCGGCGCGCTCGATGACGAATTTCATGAGACGGAAAAACTTCTATTTTTGTTGGTCCTGCGGCAGCCGAACGGCAGCGCCACCCCCGCGTGTTTGCAGGACTGCCGACTATATCAAGCAGGTGATTCAGGGCAAGTTTTTAAGGCGAAACCAGGGGCTTGGGTGAAGTGCGGGGAAAACCAAAAAGGACTGGGTTTCCCCAGTCCTTTTATGAAACAGATGATAAGGGCCTTTTTCCGAAACCCTAGTTTTCCAGCATACGCGTGAGGAGTTCGACGTCCTCGGCGAAGGCTGTATCGTCGCGGCACAGCTCTTCCACCTTGCGCACGGCGTGCATGACAGTGGTGTGATCGCGGCCCCCGAAGGCGCGGCCGATTTCCGGCAAGCTGCGCGAGGTCAGTTGTTTGGCCAAGTACATTGCCACCTGACGGGGACGGGCCACCACCCGCGCACGGCGGGCAGAGCTCATATCCGAGAGGCGAATTTTAAAGTGTTCAGCCACGCGGCGCTGGATCTCTTCCATGGTCAATTTGCGGTCGTGAGCCCGCAGCAAATCCTGCAACAGGTCTTGCGCCGTTTCCAAGCTGACTTCGCCACCCACCAGCTGAGCGTGCGCACACAGGCGGGTTAAGGCCCCTTCCAGTTCGCGAACATTCGAGGTGATTTTGTGAGCCAGGAACTCCTTCACCTTCGGCGGCACAGGGGTGCCCAGGCTGTCGGCCTTGGCATCCAAAATCCCTAAGCGCAGCTCGAAAGTGGTGGGATGCAGATCAGCCACCAGGCCTGAGGCCAGGCGCGAGCGCAGACGGTCACCGATTTCTTCAATATTTGAAGGCGATTTATCGGCGGACAGCACAATCTGGCGGCCTTGATCCACCAGCGCGTTGAAGGTGTGGAAGAACTCTTCCTGGGTTGCATCTTTGCCGGCGATGAATTGCACATCGTCGATCATGAGCACGTCAACCGCACGGAACTGTTCCTTGAACGAGACCGTGTCCTGGTTGCGCAGGGCGCGGACGAACGAGTACATGAATTTTTCCGCCGACATGTAAATCACGCGGCGTTGCGGATTACGCTGACGGATTTCCCAGGCGATCGCGTGCATCAGGTGGGTTTTGCCCAGGCCGACGCCGCCATACAGGAACAACGGGTTGAAGCTCACTTCGTCGGCTTCCGCCACACGCTTGGCGGCGGCATAGGCAAATTCGTTGGGTTTGCCGACAACAAAATTAGCGAAGGTATAGCGCGGGTCCAAGGACGCCGAGAGTTCCGAGCCAAACGGTACCGCCGCACGTTGCGGCGTGGGCGGAACGGGCATGTTCAGAGCTGACGGGCGCTGCTGGGGGGCCGCTTGGCCCGCTTGTCCAAACTGGGCAGAGCCAAATTGAGCAGTTGCTTGCGGCTGGGGCGCCGGCATGCCCGAGGCCACTTTAATGCTGATGCGCTTCACAGCCGGGTTTTCGGACGCCCAAAGCGCGCGAATCCGGTCGGCATAGTGGGTCTTCACCCAGTCGCACATAAAGCGCGTGGGCACAGCCAGCTCAACCTCGCCGTTTTTGATGCCATCGAGCGTGATCGGCTTCACCCAGCTTTTGAAAGCGGAATCACCGAACTCTTTTTTCAGGCGGGTTTTGATGCGGTCCCACTCGGAATGGTCGACCGCTCCGTATTCCCCTCGCGTCACCCGAACTACCCCTTATCTCTTATCGGTTACCAACGCCTGGTTTTACACACTCACCTGTTCACATCATTCACTTGGTCAAAAGACCTCTCATCGACCGCGATCTGTTTGTGACAGCCGCCCCACTTTTCCGGCTGCGTCGCGTTCCGTGTTTTTTTAAAAAACGGTGATGTCGATGTGATGAAATGTTTTGGTGATTTTCGCCCAGTCGTCAAACTGTGTCTCAAACTCTGTCGCCACACTGGCGATGAGTCATCGTTGTCGTCAAGTCGCTTCGTTGAAAAACTCAAAAACAAATTTTGCTCTCAACGACGCGGCGCAATTTAGCCACGGATGTTTTGCGCTCAAGCCCAAAGATCGCTTGACACTTTCATTGATAAAGTCGGTGTGAAAATGCAGGTGACGTGTTCATGTGAAACGTCATCTTGTTGATTTGCAAGGGCATGGCACTGAGTGTTGCGTCAGAATCGGAGAATCGCGTTGGCCGCGTTGAGGCCCATTTTACCGAACGAATCGCATGATCGGTTTTTCATGAAAAAACATCATGCAACGCGTCTGGCTGTTCACGCGTTGGCGCTGTGGCGAAAAACCTACGCGCATTGCGCGTGATGCCGTTGACGATAGCCGATGTTCGGCGGTTTTCGCTGTGATGCGCGAATCGATGAGACGATTCGCTGCCATTCTCAAAAAAATGTTGCAGTTGCGACGGCCTGAAATTTTCCGCGCAGCACAAAATGTAGGTGCCGATTTATTTTAAAAAAGCAAAAGGCGGTGAAAGAATTCACCTCCCTTGATTCACGAAGCACTAAAATGTCGCTGGGCTTTAAGCCTCGGCAAACAGATTAGGCGCCGATCTTTTTGATGCGAGCCGACAGACGCGACAACTTGCGCGATGCGGTGCCCTTTTTCACGACGCCCTTCGAGGCGCCCTTGGCGATGGCTGGCATAGCCTTCTTGAAGGCAGCTGCAGCAGCGGTCTTGTCGCCAGAAGCGATAGCCGTTTCCACGGCCTTCACAGCGGTACGGATGCTGCTCAAGCGGGACTTGTTGATCACCGCGCGGCGCGCGTTGCGGCGAATGCGTTTCTTGGCGGACTTATGTTGAGCCATGGATCAGTCTTCTTAAAGAGCTTTGAATTGGAGTGAAAACAGGGCCCCCACACTTAGGCGTGGGCCCCGAAAATCGAGCGCGGGTTATAGGCGGCTGTGGACAACCCGTCAACAGGCGGCCCAAAGCCACGCCATTTAGGGGGTACAACCGCCAAAACGCCAGTTTTAGCGGTGCTTAAAGGCCGGTTGGCGCTTTTCCACGAAGGCCGCCATACCTTCTTTCTGGTCTTCCAGGGCGAAGGTGGCATGGAACATCCGGCGCTCGAATCGCACCCCCTCGGCCAGGGTGGTTTCAAAGGCGCGGTTCACGCTCTCTTTGGCGATCATCACCGCTGGCAATGACAGGGCCGCGATTCGCTCGGCGGCCTTCAATGCTTCCTCCATCAGCTTGTCTGCGGCGACAACGCGGCTGACCAAACCGCACTTTTCGGCTTCGGCGGCATCCATTTGACGTGCGGTCAGGACCATATCCATCGCTTTGGCTTTGCCCACGGCTCTGGTCAGGCGTTGTGTACCGCCCGCACCGGGGATAATGCCCAGCGTGATTTCGGGCTGGCCGAAGCGTGCGGTTTCAGCCGCGATAATGAAGTCGCACATCATGGCCAATTCGCAACCGCCCCCCAGCGCGTAACCGGCCACGGCCGCGATGATGGGTTTGCGGAAGGTGGTGATGCGCTCCCAACCTTTGGTGATGAAATCACCCACGTACACATCAACGAAAGATTGGGTGGACATTTCTTTAATGTCTGCTCCCGCGGCAAAAGCTTTTTCACTGCCTGTCAGAACAACAGCGCGCACATTCTGATCAGCTTCAAAAGAATCGAGGGCCGCCCCCAGATCGCGCACCAGACCCGACGACAGCGCATTGAGCGCCTTGGGGCGATTGAGGGTCACAATACCAACGGCACCCTTTGTCTCGACCAGAATGTTTTCGTACGCCATCCCACTCTCCTTCTCTCTCAAGAACGCCTTCTCATGAGGCGGTTTAATTCGGCCGTGAAATTATCGCTGAACGCTCAGCTTTGCCTGCTTATTTTTGACAATGCGGGCAAAAAAAGGTCGAGCGGCCCCCTTGGACGATGCGCTTAATCGTGCCAGGGATTTTTTTATGTGCAGCAGCGTTGCGGCACGGCTCGTTCTCGCGGCCATAGACACGCCAGTTGTGCTGGAAATAGCCAAGCTCGCCGTTGGGCTGGATGTGATCGCGCAAAGACGAGCCACCGACTTTGATGGCTTCATGCAAGACCGCTTTGATTTCCGGCACCAGCTTTTGCGCGCGCTCTAAATTGATAGTGCCCGCTTTGCGCTTGGGCGAAATCCCAGAGCGGAACAACGCCTCGCACACGTAGATATTCCCCAGCCCCACGATAATGCGTTGGTCAAGAAGTGCGGCCTTGATCGACGTGCTGCGGCCTTTAAGCGCCTCCACCAGAAATTCAGGCGTGAGCTCGCCCGTGACGGGGTCGGGGCCTTGGTCTTTGAAGAACTTGTGGTCATCAAGCTCGGATTTGGGACTGAGCGTCATCAGGCCGAATCGGCGTGGATCGTTGAAACGCACTTCCACACCATTATCGAGATGAAAGACCACATGATCGTGCGCATCGAGCGGGTCGCCCTGGTTTACGGTGGTCATGCGCCCCGACATCCCTAAGTGCGCGATGATGTTCTGGTCGTTATCCAAATCAATAATGATGTACTTGGCGCGGCGGTAAATGCGCTCCACACGCCGACCCGTCAGATTGGCCGCCATGTTGGGCGGGAACGGAATACGCAAATCCTTGCGGCGCACATCGACGCGCTTAAGTACGCGCCCTTCCATAAGGTGCGAGAGGCCCCGGCAGACGGTTTCGACTTCAGGTAATTCAGGCATAAACGTTGATTTAATGGGCCCCCTGGAAGATAGCGAGGGCAGAATGACAGGGGCCACCATTTACACTATTGTGCGCCGCAAATGACCCAAGAAAACACATCCTCTTATAACAGTAATGACTCTGGCGCCGATTTCGGCTTCCGCCGGGTGGGCGAGCACGAAAAAGCCGGGCTGGTGCGCGGCGTGTTTAACGCGGTCGCGCCGAAATACGACCTCATGAACGATCTGATGAGCGTGGGCGTCCACCGCTTATGGAAAGCCGCCATGATCGACACGGTTTCGCCCCGCCGGGGCCAGAAGATCATCGACGTGGCGGGCGGCACCGGCGACATCGCGTTTCGCATGCTCGAGAGAATCGGTGAAGAGATTCCCGTCACCGTCTGCGACATCAACGCCGAGATGCTGATGGTCGGCCGTGACCGCGCGGTAGATCGCGGCATTTTAAAAGGCGTGGTGTGGAACTGCGGCGACGCCGAAGCCCTGCCGTTCCCCGATGCGACGTTCGACATCTACACCATTGCGTTTGGCTTGCGGAACGTCACCCATATTGATCGCGCTTTAAGTGAAGCACGCCGGGTGCTGAAGCCTGGCGGACGCTATGTGTGCCTGGAGTTCAGCCATGTGGTCGTACCGGGCTTTGATAAAATTTACGATACCTACTCGTTCTCGGTGTTGCCGTGGTTAGGTGAAAAAGTGGCTGGCGATCGCGCCGCCTATCAATACCTGGCTGAAAGCATCCGCAAATTCCCCGCGCAAGAAAAGCTGTGCGGCATGATGCGCGATGTGGGCTTTGGTAATGTCACGTACCGCAATTTAAGTGGCGGTATTGCGGCACTTCACTCGGGCTGGCGCATTTAAGCCTCATGTTCACATCTTTTAGCCATATCGCCCGGTTGATCGGCATTGCACGCGTGCTGGCCAAGCACGACGCAATGATCTTTACCGATATCCATCCGGCGACAGATTTTGGCGCGAAGGTTATCAAGTTTTTCTGGCGGCCCCTGCCCGACGTGAAGGGCTTACGCACCGGTCAGCGTTTGGCCATGGCGTTGGCAAAATTAGGCCCCACGTTCATCAAGTTCGGCCAAGCGCTCTCCACCCGCAGTGATTTGCTGGGCGAAGAGGTGGCCGCCGATTTGGTGGAACTGCAAGATCGCTTACCGCCGTTCCCGTTCAAAGACGCGGAAAAGCAAATCATCGAAGACTTCGGTAAGCCCATCGCCAGCCTTTACCAGTCGTTTGACCCGGTCCCCGTCGCGGCCGCTTCCATCGCGCAGGTGCATTTTGCCGTCACCACCGAGGGCGAAGATGTGGCGGTTAAAATTCTGCGCCCGAACGTGCGAGATGATTTTGCCCGCGATATCGGGTTGCTGTATTGGCTGGCCGACAATGCCGTGCGGGCGCGCCCGCAGTTACAGCGCTTGAAACCACGCGAGGTGGTGGCAACCTTTGAGAACACCACACGCCTGGAAATGGATTTCCGGTTTGAAGCTGCTGCTGCACAGGAAGTAGCCGAGAATTTTGCTGCCGATCCCACCTTCAAAGCGCCGACAGTCGATTGGCAACGCACTACCGAGCGTGTGCTGACACTTGAACGTGTCTCTGGCTTGCGTGTGGATGATCGGGCGAGCATTGAAGCGGCGGGGCTAGACCCCATCGCTGTTGTAAAGACAGCAGCGGAAGTGTTTTTCAACATGGTGTTCCGCGACGGCTTCTTTCATGCCGACATGCACCCAGGCAATTTGTTTCTGGATGTCACCGATGGACAACCCGGCGGCAAAGTCATTGCTATTGATTACGGCATCATGGGCCGCATTGATCAGCACACACAGCGCATCCTGGCTGAAATGCTGTTGGGCTTCCTGACGCGCGATTACAAAAAGGTGGCGCAAGTGCACGTGGAAGCCGGCTTTGTGCCTGCTCACAAATCGGTGGATGAATTTGCGCAGGCCGCACGCAGCATCGCCGAGCCGATTTTGGGCAAACCCATTGCCGAAATTTCCGTAGCGCGCTTGCTGGGTCAATTGTTCCAGATCACCGAACAGTTCGACATGCAAACCCAACCGCAGTTGCTTCTGCTTCAAAAGAGCATGGTAGTGGCCGAAGGTGTGGGGCGTACGCTGGCGCCTGAAACCAACATGTGGGAACTGGCGCGCCCCATGATCGAACGTTGGATGCGTGACCAGTTGGGGCCGGAAGCGCGCTTGATTGATGGCATAGAAGCCGCCATCACCACCGTGACCAAGGTGCCGCGCATCATCAATCGCCTGGACGCGATCACGGCGGACTTGGCGACCAATGGGTTGCGTTTGAACCCGCAATCGGCCGAAGCCTTACGCGGCAACGGCGGCTGGGCCCGCTGGATACCCTGGGTCATCAGTGCGGCCTTGCTGATTGCGCTGTTGGTTCAAGCCAGCACATAGTTCATTATTCGCAGCCTATTAATTTTACCGGACCCGAATTTCAGTGCTGAACGGCAAGCGCATTTTATTGATCGTCAGCGGCGGCATTGCCGCCGTAAAGGTGCCCGATCTTATCCGGCGCTTGCGGGAGCGCGGGGCATCGGTGCGCTGCATCCTCACCAAAGGCGGGGCGCAGTTTGTGACACCGCTCACACTGGCCGCACTTTCGGGCCAAAAGATTTACCAGGACCTCTTCTCACTGACCGATGAAGCCGAGATGGGGCACATCCAACTGTCGCGTGATGCGGACATTCTGTTGGTGGCACCCGCCACAGCCGACATTATGGCGAAGATGGCCGCAGGCATTACCGATGACTTGGCCACGACTGCGCTGCTGGCCACTGACAAGCCCGTCATGATTGCGCCATCCATGAACGTGATGATGTGGACGCACCCGGCGACACAAGCCAACTTGGAAACACTTAAAAACCGCGCGGTTGAAGTGATTGGCCCTGGCGCGGGCGATTTGGCTTGCGGTGAAGTCGGCGATGGCCGCTTGGCCGAAGTGAAAGATATTATCGCTGCCTTGAACCGCTTCTTCCAACGCCAGCGCGGCGAAGGAGCGCTTGCAAGAATGCGCGTGCTGGTGACCAGCGGCCCGACACATGAGCCGATTGACCCCGTGCGCTATATTTCCAACCGCTCCTCTGGCAAACAAGGCCACGCCATTGCCGCAGCCTTGGCCGAACTTGGCGCGCAAGTAACGTTGATTTCTGGCCCGACAACTGAGCCTGACCCAGATGGCGTGAACATTGTGCGCGTGGAAACGGCTGCACAAATGTTGAAAGCCTCGCGCGAGGCTTTGCCCTGCGATATCGCCGTGTGTGCCGCGGCTGTTGCTGATTGGCATGTGGCCGATGCCAGCAAAACTAAAATTAAAAAAGGCTCCACACCGCCACGCATTAACTTAGCGCCCAACCCGGATATTCTGGCGACAATCGCCACACCCGGCCCGCAACGGCCCGGCTTGGTGGTTGGGTTTGCCGCCGAGACCGGCGATGTGATTGAAAAAGCCAAATTGAAACGCGCGAATAAAAACTGCGATTGGATTATTGCCAACGACGTCTCACCGGGCTCGGGCACCTTTGGCGGCGATAACAATACTGTGCATGTTATTACCGCAGCAAATGTGGAAAGCTGGCCCACCATGCAGAAGCGCGATGTTGCTGAAAAATTAGCTAGCGCTATCGCAGCACATGCTGCGAAATATCTGTAACCTCGATATTTCTATGACGGATTAGAGTTTGCGACATGTCCCAACACGTATTCATTCCCATTAAACGCCTGCCCGGTTCTGAAGATTTGCCATTGCCGCAATACGCCACACCGCAATCAGCGGGCATGGATTTGTGCGCAGCTGTGAGCACCGACATCGTGATCGCGCCGGGCATGCGCGCGCTGATCCCGACCGGCTATGCCATTGCGTTGCCGGTGGGTTATGAGGCGCAAGTGCGCCCACGTTCGGGCCTGGCGCTGAAAAACGGCATTACGGTTTTAAATTCACCCGGCACCATTGATGCTGACTATCGTGGCGAAGTGGGCGTGATTCTGATCAACCACGGGACCGAACCATTCACCGTCACACGCGGCCTTCGCATCGCGCAGATGATTGTCGCTAGTCACGCCACTGTGGCCTGGCAAATGGTGGAAGACTTGTCCGAGACCATTCGTGGCTCGGGCGGCTTTGGGTCCACCGGCACCGAAGCCAAGAAGAGCTAACTCGCACCGCAACTGATGGATTTTACCGAAAACCAAATCCAGCGCTACGCCCGCCACATCCTGCTGCAGGAAGTGGGTGGTGTGGGCCAAGAGAAACTACTGAACGCCAAAGTGCTGGTGGTGGGTGCGGGTGGTTTGGGCTCGCCGCTCATTCTGTATTTGGCGGCAGCCGGTGTCGGCACCATCGGCGTGATCGATGACGACACGGTCGATCTTTCAAACCTGCAGCGCCAGATTTTGCACACCACTTCACGTATTAATGTACCCAAAGCCTACAGCGCGCAAAGCGCTGTGGCTGCAATTAATCCCGATGTGAAGGTGATCGCACATAAAGAGCGTTTGAATGCGGCCAACATTAAAGCACTGATTGCGGACTACGATATCGTGGCCGATGGCAGCGATAATTTCGCTACACGCTTTTTGGTGAACGATGCGTGCTTCTTCGCCAAAAAAACATTGGTCAGCGCGGCTGTGCTGCGCTTTGACGGCCAGTTGGCAACCTTCAAGCCGCACCACCATGGCAAACCGTGCTACCGCTGCCTGTACCCCGCCGCACCGCCAGCGGGCCAAGCGCCCACGTGTGCGGAAGCAGGTGTGCTGGGCGCTGTGGCCGGTGTGATGGGCACACTGCAAGCGACCGAAGTGTTGAAAGAAATTTTGAGTATTGGCGACAGCATGGCTGGTCGTTTGCTGATTTACGATGCGTTGTCAGCCACACAAAGAACGGTGAAGGTAAACCCCGACCCCGAGTGCGCGCTGTGTAGTGCAAAGGCAACGATCAAAGATTTATCGGGTTACGCTTAACTGAAACTCTCATTTCAAATACAACACTGGTCGTCCTCGGACTTGATCCGAGGACCCAGGGTTACCATTACTAAATGTGCATTTTGCTCTGGACCCTCGGGTCAGGCCCGAGGGTGACAATGTGGAGTTTAAACGCCGCTGTTGACCGCCACACCTTGGCGGACGAATTGATTGGTCGTCACAGACTTCAATAAAATCTCAGCCACATCAGCCCGGCGAATACCGGCCTTGGTGCCGATCACTAAATCCGCGCCAATCTGGTAAACGCCTGTTTTCGGGCCATCCAGTAAACGCGGCGGGCGCACAATCGTCCAATCCAAGTCGCTGCTTTTCACAACAGCTTCTTGCGCCCGGCGGTCCATCATCATGCGCTTCATGGGCCCGATCTCGAGCAAGCGGATGAGTTTATAAACCCAACCCTGCATGAGTTCAGGCGGGTGACCGACCATGCAGCCCGTGACAACGGCCAAGCGCTTCACGTTATGAAGCTTCATACCGGCGATGATATTGGTCGTGCCAAGCGAACATGTGTCGGTGGGGTCTGATGGTTTTGCGCCCAGTGCGCAAATGACTGCATCGGTACCGGCAATAACATCGGCCACAGCCGCCGCATCACGCACATCACCAGCGCGCATCGATAGTGATGGAATTTCAGGGCCGAGTTTGGAGGGATTGCGTGCGAGGGCCCGCACCTCATGATGCGCACCCAAGGCTTGGGCCAAGACCTCGCGGCCCACACCACCCGTAACGCCAAATATGGCAAGCTTCATGGCACGCAGCGGATTAGATTTTATTTCTCGAACACCACATCGACGCGGCGGTTCTTTTGCTCTTTGGCGCTGTCGCCGGTTTTCACAGCCGGGCGTTCCTCACCATACGCTTCGATGCGCATTTTCTTTTGTTCGATGCCTTGCGCGGTCAATGCATTGGCCACCGTCTCAGCGCGTTTTTGCGAGAGCACGATGTTGTAGTCGCCCGAGCCTGCGGTGTCGGTATGGCCGACGATCAGCACTGTAGCCGGGTTATATTTTTTATACGCCGCGCCAATATCGGAAACAGTTTGGCGCGCATCGGCGTTCAAAGCCGAACTGTTGAAGTCGAATTGAATTTCGAACTGGCTGGGTAACACCACTTCAGCTTTTGGTGCGGGTGGTGCAGCCGGGCGGTTGACGACCGCTTGTTCCAGCGCACTTAACCCTTGTTCGAAGAAGCGTTTGCAGTCCGCAATGTCTTTGGGTTGGAAGTTTTCTTCCTGTTGTTCCATCCAGCAATCAAATGCTGTTTGAGCAAGTGAGGCTTGCACCGGCAATGCACGGCGGTTGTCGTCCGTCAGCACCGCCATCAGGCGCGCACGCGCTTCGCTGATGTCTTTGACGGTGTTGGCCGGTAAACGGCGCTCGGCCACGGCTTGCGGCGGAAAGGTTTCGCCATTGGCGGCGCGGCGCGCACGGCCCGCGTAATAAACCGTATCAACCCAATCGGCCTGGGCGCGTTCGTCTTCGGCAAGGTCGGTATAGTCTTTTTGCAGGGCCTGATGGAACGGCGTGCCCTTGTTGGGCAGTGCGCGAACAACTTCAACGCTGTTGGAATCCGCGCACGAACTCAGGACAGTCGCGAGCAGGCCAGCGGCAACCAAAGCCGTGCCGGCTTTGAAAAGCGAACGATAGCGCATCAACAAACCCTCTCCCTGAACTCGTACCCAACCCTGACGTGTTTTTGTTTTGCGTTGAAGGGTTGTTATCAGCGCCTTTCCGGCTTAACCGCCCCTTCTCAGGTTCCCATAGTTTTATCGTCCACCACCGTTAGGAGCAATAAGAACCAAAGCGGCCCAAGGGCTTACAGGCTATGGACCGGCCAAAAACACCCTTAAAAATCGCACATCCGGCCTTGCTGAGGGCTGAAACCGACCAAAATAGGCGTGAAATACTGGAAAAACCCCCATTCGGTTTGGATTTGGCGCGGTTTTCGGCGTATAGGACCGTTTATGAACCTGAATCCCGCTATTTCTCTGCCCGATCCTACCCCCGCCAGCACACAACAAGTGCGTCCGGCCCTGGTGGGCTTAAGCAAGCCAGAGCTGATCGAGGCCATGGCGGGCCTGGGCCAGAAGCCCTTCCGCGCGAAGCAGATCTGGCATTGGATGTACCATCAAGGGGCGAAGACCTTCGCCGAGATGACGGATCTGTCGAAAGATTTCCGCACCAAGCTGGATGATCATTACATTGTTGGCCGGCCCGAGGTATCGCGTGAGCAAACCTCCACCGACGGCACACGCAAATGGCTGATGGCTTTTGGCGACGGCCAAAAGGCGGAGACCGTTTTCATCCCCGATGAAGACCGGGGTGCTGTTTGCATTTCATCTCAAGTGGGCTGCACGCTCACGTGCCGCTTCTGCCACACCGGCACGCAACGCCTGGTGCGCAACCTCACCGCGGCGGAAATCGTCGGCCAGTTCATGGTGGCGCGCGACAGTTACGGCGAATGGCCGACCCCGAACGATCAACGCCGCTTGTTGTCGAACATCGTGATGATGGGCATGGGCGAGCCCCTGTATAATTTCGATAACGTCGCGAAAGCCTTGAAGATCATCATGGCGGATGATGGCATCGCGCTGGGCAGACGCCGCATTACGCTTTCAACATCAGGTGTTGTTCCGGAAATTCGCCGCTGCGGTGCCGAGCTTGGCGTGAACCTGGCAATCTCGTTGCACGCACCCGATGATGACACGCGTTCGGTGATTATGCCGATCAACAAGAAGTATCCGGTAAAGGAACTGATTCAAGCCTGCCGCGATTACCCAGGCTTGAACAACGCACGCCGCATTACATTTGAATACGTGATGCTGAAGGGCCTGAACGATACACCGCAACAAGCCAGAGCGCTGGTGAAGCTGATTTCGGGCATTCCCTCGAAGTTCAACCTGATCCCGTTTAATCCGTGGCCAGGTTCGAACTACGAATGTTCTGATGCCACGACCGTGCGCAACTTCGCCGAAATTCTGAATAACGCGGGCTACACTGCCACCGTGCGTACGCCCCGTGGGCGCGATATTCTGGCGGCATGCGGGCAACTGCGCACCGACTCTGAGCGCCTATCAGCCAAAGAACAACGCCTGCGCGACGAGCAGGAACGCAAGATCGCCGAAGCCGCCTGGCAGGAAAAAGAAGCGGCTCTTTAATCGCCGGGTGGCATTAATCGCCGGGTGGCAATGCTGAGGTTGCGTCCCGCCCCGCTGTGACGAGGGCCGCCAGGACCAGCATGGGCAGAGCCTAAAGGTTTGCCTTGGGCGCAAAAGGACAGTGGTGACTGATGCACCAACACCCGCTGACCGCCTAAATGCTTTCAAAAATTCATAGATTCATCATGCCTTGAAACGCTTGCCCGGCGGTTCGCGCTCCCTATACTGCGCGCGCATTGCCACCCCTGTTTTCCCTGATTTTGCGAGCTCTCATCCATGGCGACGTCGTCCAAAAAGACCCCCAAGAAAGTCGTGCTGGCCTACTCCGGCGGCCTTGATACTTCGATCATCCTGCGCTGGTTGCAGGTGGAAAAAGGCTGCGAGGTGGTGACCTTCACCGCCGACCTGGGCCAAGGCGAAGAGCTGGAGCCCGCGCGCAAAAAAGCCGAGCTGATGGGGATTAAACAAATCTACATCGAAGATTTGAAAGAAGAGTTCGTCCGCGACTTCGTGTTCCCGATGTTCCGCGCCAATGCACTGTATGAGGGCGTGTATCTTTTAGGGACTTCGATTGCGCGCCCACTGATTGGTAAGCGCCTGATCGAGATCGCCAACGAAACCGGTGCTGATGCCGTCAGCCACGGTGCCACCGGCAAAGGCAACGACCAAGTGCGCTTTGAATTGACCGCCTACGCCTTGAAGCCCGAAGTGAAAATCATTGCACCCTGGCGTGAGTGGGATTTGGCCTCGCGCACCCAAATGATCGAATACGCTGAGAAGCACCAGATTCCGATCCCCAAAGATAAGCGCGGTGAAGCCCCGTATTCGATGGATGCGAACCTGTTGCACATTTCGTACGAAGGTAAGGCGCTGGAAGATCCGTGGATCGAAGCCGACCCGGATATGTTCCGTCTGACTGTCTCGCCTGAAAAAGCACCGGACCAAGCTGAGTACGTGGAAGTGGAGTTCGCACACGGCGATGCGATTGCCGTGAATGGCAAGAAGCTTTCGCCCGCCAACTTGCTGGCCGAATTAAATCGTCTGGGCGGTAAGCACGGTGTTGGCCGTTTGGACCTGGTGGAAAACCGCTACGTCGGCATGAAGAGCCGTGGTGCTTACGAAACGCCGGGCGGTACCATTTTGCACGCCGCACACCGTGGCATTGAATCGATCACGCTGGATCGTGAAGCGATGCACCTGAAAGACGAACTGATGCCGCGCTACGCCAAGCTGGTGTACACGGGCTATTGGTTCGCGCCAGAACGTTTGATGCTGCAAGCAGCCATTGATCAGACGCAAAAGCGCGTGAATGGCGTGGTACGTTTGAAGTTGTTTAAAGGGTCCGTATCGGTTGTGGGCCGCAAGTCACCCAATTCGTTGTACCGTATGGACTATGTGACCTTCGAAGAAGACAGCGTGTACGACCAACACGACGCTGAAGGCTTTATCAAGCTGAATGCTCTGCGCTTGCGTTTGGGCAAAATGGCGGGCGGCGAATAGCCACCTGCAGCGGGTATTAAAGACAAGACTGTAAGGAGAGCGCCGCCATGACCGAATTCATTCAAACCGAGCGTGACGGCGCGATCCTGATCTTGCGCTTTAATCGCGCGGATAAAAAGAACGCCATCACCGCCGCTATGTATTCGGCCAAAGCAGAAGCCTTGAAGGCTGCGGACAACGACCCAAGCGTGCGCGTGGTCATCATCACCGGTGCTGGCGATGCTTTTACCGCTGGCAACGACTTAAAAGATTTTGCCGAGAACCCGCCCAAGAACAGTGATGCCCCTGTGTTCCAATTTATGGATGCGTTGGCGAATTTCAAAAAGCCCGTGATCGCAGCCGTGAATGGCGTGGCTGTCGGGATTGGCACAACGTTGTTGCTTCATTGCGATTTAGCTTACGCCGTACCCACCGCGAAATTCGCGCTGCCATTTGTGAATTTAGCCTTAGTGCCTGAGTTTGGGTCGAGCTTAATGCTGGAACGCTTTGTAGGCTTGCGCAAAGCACAAGAACTGTTGCTGACAGGCGAAACCTTCACGGCCGACGTTGCACATAATATTGGTTTAATCAGCGCGCTGGTCTCGGCAGAAGAATTGTTAGCTACGGCAAAAGCCAAAGCGGCCCTGCTGGCGGCAAAGCCGCCCTCAGCTTTGCGGCAAACAAAGGCGTTGTTGCGCGGTGATATTGCCGATGTGAAAGCGCGCATTGGCGCTGAAGCCAAAGTATTCGGCGAACGTTTGCAATCTGCAGAACTGCAAGAAGCCGTGTCGGCCTTTTTCGCAAAACGCCAACCCGACTTCTCGAAGTTCAACTAAGTCTGCTTACTGGTAAGTCTGCTTACTGGCCTGTGCCCATAGTGGAGGCCGCACCAACCTGACCGTTGGTCGCACCCTTCATGTCGGTCATCTTGGCGGCGTTCTCTTTATTCACGCGCTCGATATCATCCCACTCTTTGGCGGTACGACATGTGCGTGTTTTGTTAAGGCGCGAGCCTGTAACGCCTTGGGTTTTGCAAATCTTCTTTTCTTCCTTCACCGCATCGTCAGCCGAAGCAGTTTGAATTTGCGCTGTCGCACCCAGCATCAGGGTTGCAGCGAAAGCGATAGCAACAGCAGAACGCAACATCTTACACCTCTGATCATTTGATAATTTTACACAGTGCTCTGCGCTATTGGCCTTTAGTGGCACCGCGCACTTTGCTCATATTTTTCGCGGCTTCCTGATTGTCTTTTGCTTCCTGCTGCCATTCAGCGGCAGTTTTGCAAACACGTTCACCCCCGACACGAGAGCCAGTGGTTGCAACGCGACGGCAAATTTTTGGATCTTCGGCTTTGGGGGTAGGCCCCATATCAGGGGCTTGGGCAACATTTTCAGCCCCCGTTGCTTGAACAGCAGATGGTTGAGCTGACGCTGAACCAGACGCAAACAACACAACAGCCAACAAACTCAAAACAAGAGAACGTAACATTGTGCACCTCAAAAGCGATTTGAGGTCATCATACCCATAAGATAATGCAGTGCAAAAGCCCGACGATGGTTCACAAGGCCGGGATTTAGGCACCTTAAACAAGCTATGCAAAAATATAGCTCTTCACCGCTGCTTAGCGCAGCTTAGGCCCGCGGCGGTAGGCGGGTCGGAACGGGAACGTCTTTAATATTATGCGTGTGACATGCTGCCTTCAGGGTGTTGACCATGAGGCATGCAATAGTCATGGGACCGACACCGCCCGGAACGGGGGTGATGGCGCCAGCCACCTGAGAGGCTTCGGCATAATTGACGTCGCCCACCAGCTTGCCCTTACCGTCAGGCGTTGGGATGCGGTTGATGCCCACATCAATCACAATGGCGCCGGGCTTAATCCAGTCGCCGCGCACCATTTCAGGGCGACCCACGGCAGCCACCAAAATATCAGCGGTGCGGCACAGGGCTGGTAAATCTGACGTTTTAGAATGAGCCATCGTGACGGTGCAGTTTTCGTTGAGCAGCAACAGCGACACTGGCTTGCCCACCAGAATCGACCGCCCCAATACGACTGCATGCTTGCCTGCAATGTTGGGCATGACATCCGTGATCAGCATCACCGAACCTGTTGGCGTGCAGGCCACCAACGCATCACCACCGGCCAGCAAACGCCCGGCACTGATGGGGTGCAAGCCATCCACATCCTTGGCCGGATCAATGGCATTGATGATAGCGAACTGATCGATGTGCTTGGGCAGCGGCAACTGCACCAAAATCCCATGCACAGCAGGGTCAGCGTTCAGTTGACCCACGAGCTTCAGCAAGTCTGCCTGTGACGTGTCACCCGGCAAATCGTGCTGAAAGGAATTCATGCCAGCCGCGACCGCGGTTTTTTGCTTGTTGCGCACGTACACGTGGCTCGCCGGATCATCGCCCACCAACACCGTCGCCAAGCCAGGCGTGACGCCGTGCTTTGATTTCATCAATGCGACAGATTCAGAGATGGCGGTTTTCAACCGGGCTGAGGCTTCTTTCCCATCAATGATTATTGGCGTGCTCATGCTTTGACCCAACCCTGTACGGCAGCGACCAGTGCGGTTGTGTCCCCCGACACATGCACGATCTTGCGGCGATCTGTGATGCCAGAGATGACCGCCACGGCACTTTTTGGCAAGCCCAGTTTTGCGGCCAGAAGATCGCACACCGCCTGATTGGCTTTGCCTTTATCAGGAGGGGCGGACACAGACACTTTCAGTACCACCCCATCGGGCATGGCGATCGTGCCTATGACGTCATCTTTCGAGGACTTGGGGGTTACGCGAATCGCGAGGTTCAGCCCATCGGGGACCGCGCGATAAAACGACATATTTTATTTGAGCGAGACTGACGGCCTAACCAACCATCAGTTTGGCGGTGGCAATCATCAGGTACGAGCGCACCAGATAAATGGCCAGCAGCAAAATGATCGGTGAGAAATCAAGCCCGCCGAAGCTTGGCACATACCGGCGGATAAAGCGCAGCGGCGGCTCGGTCATTTGATGAACGGCGCGGCCCACCATATCAACAAAGCGGTTATGCGTGTTGATGACGCCAAATTGCACCAGCCAGCTCATAACCACCGAGATGATCACAATCCACCAATACAATCCCAAGATCATATCGATGACATTGAGGACGGGAACGAGCAGTACCATGGGCAGAAAATCCTAATCTTTGCGGGCAACCTGATGACAGCGGCTAGCCCCCGGAAACGTCTGAGGGCTAAACTAATCAGCCCATCGCCTTTACGCAAGAACAGCAGGATATGCGATGGAACCGGGGGGACCGCATGAATCGATACATCTTTGCGGGCGCAGCGCTTGTGTTTGCGCCTTTTCTGATCACATCCGCGGCCCGAGCCCAAGCCACACCCGGATATGACAAATCCGTGTTAGTGCCGCCCTTAGCCGGGACAACCCCAGGCACATCGGTTCATGGCATCAGTGGCATGAATTTCGGTAAAGACGGAAAACTGTACGCCGCAAGCGTGGTCGGCGCTGGCGTTCATCGCATTGATGTAAAAACAGGTACGATTGAGCAAGTTGTACTGCCCCCTATGGGCGAATCCGATGACGTGGCCATGGCATCGGACGGCACACTGGTGTGGACGGCTATTTTAAGTGGTGAGGTTCGCGCGCGCCGCCCCAATGGCACAATAGAAACACTTGCGACAAATCTACCCAGTGTGAATCCAGTGAATTTTGCGGCCGATGGTCGCTTGATTGTCGGACAAATCACGCGGCCTGATACGTTAGTCGAGATTGATCGGGCCGGCAAAAAATCACCGCGTATCTTGGGCAGTGACTTGGGCGCCATCAACGCCTTCTGCAGTGATGGCAAGAACGGTCTTTATGTGCCGTTGCGTGAAAAAGGCGCTGTTGGTCGGTTCGATTTAACCACGAACACCATGAGCATTGTAGCAGATGGCTTTGATCAGCCGGTTGCCGTTAAACGTGATTCCCACGGTAACATTTACACCATCGAAACCTTTACCGGCAAAGTGGTCTACATCAACCCTGAAAGCGGCGAGACAATTAAACTGGCAACTGTCTCGCCGCCGCTCGACAACATCGCCATCGCAGCTGATGATACGATTTATGTATCGCGCCCGACAGACAATACGATCATCGCGATTGATCACGAGACGGGAAAGCAAACACCGCTGATCCAAGGGGCGTTCTCTGCACCCGGCGGACTGGTCGCCACGCAGCTGAACGGCAGACCGACATTGTTGGTCGCAGATCCATTCGGCTATCGCTTCACGGACCCTGTGACAGGCGTTACGGAAACACTGCCTTTCGACCAGCCTGCGCGCTCATCCACATCGATTGCCGCGAACGATAAGCTGATTGTGACCAGTAACGTGCGAAATTCGAACGTGGTGGTGATCGACAAAGCCTCGGGACGCGTATTGCATACGGTAAAAAGTTTTAAAGAACCCATGGGCGTTGCCGTGACCGAAACCGGCGAGATTTATGTAGCGGAATACGGCAGTGGCGAGATTTTGAAAGTGTTGCCCAACGCGATGCCTGATCGCGTGCGCATCGCGGTCGATCTGCAAGGACCAGTGGGTTTAGGCCTAGATAAAGCTGGGAAGTTGGTTGTCAGCGAAGCAGTGGGCGGCACCATTGCGCGTATAGACCGGATCACCGGACAAAGAGAGGTGATCGCCCAGAACCTAATGCAGCCTGAAGGTTTAGTTGCTTTAGCAGATGGGCGCATTGTGGTGGCCGAAGTGGGCAAGAAACAAATCACGAGCATCGATGATGCTGGCGCAACCACACCCCTTGCGACCGACCTGCCACTCGACACCTTCATCACGCGCACACCTGCCCCTGTGTATTTGCCAACGGGCGTTACTGTTGATGCAAAAGGCGCGGTTTACGTGACGGTCGGTGGCGACAACAGTCTTTTGAAATTCACCCCTCGCACGAATTGATGAGCACATGGCACGCCGCTTTGCACTGACCCTTGGATTATTGCTCGCCACATCACAAGCGCACGCAGCCTATCGTGGGCAGGTTGTAGTGGCGGCGGGTCCCTTCTTTAATGCCGCGCCGATTGTCTCGGGCGAAGGGACAGATGTGCGTATTCGTAACGACCTTAACATTGAGGATTTAAAATCTCATTTGGCGGCACCTGGGGGCGTGAGCGTGGTGCGTGGGCCTGATGCAGATCGGGTTTACGTTGCTGATGTTTTTACAATCCGCGAGATCAATAGCGCGACGGGTACGATTAAAAACGTTCTGCCGCTGTCGTCGGGTGATTTTTACCCAACCACTGTCACAACCACAAAAATAGAGGACCGCGAGATCGTGGTTGCCGCCAGCTGGATTTCAGGCCGCGTTCAATTTATTGACGCTGCAAGCGGCCAGGTTTTGCGCGATGAGGGAAATTTCTCTCAGCCTTACGATGTTGTAGCGTTATCCAACGGCACGGTGATTGTTGCTGAAACCGCCCGTTTGGTTGCGATCGCTACCGATGGCACACGGCAGGTTTTCGCTGAGGGTTTCCAAAAGCCGATGGGGCTGGCGCTGGCCGCCGATAACACACTTTACTTCACCGACCGTAGCGCTGGAACACTTACCACCATCAACACAGACACCTTGGCGCGGCAGATAGTCGCAGACAGGCTCGCAGCACCTGAAGGTGTCGCAATTCTACCTGATGGCTTAGTTGCTGTGGTGGAAACAGGTACGCGCCGCATCATCACCATCGATTCAAATGGGAAACGCGCCAATCTGGCGACCAACTTGGCGATCGGTAATGAAGCAGCCACAGCGTTTACGCCCAAGTTGGGACAGCCCGCAGATGCGCGCCTTTTTAATGGGCTGGCCGTCGGCTCGGATGGGAATGTGTATTTGACGTCGGACATACAAACCGTGCTGTATGTGCTGACGCCGGGGGGCGGCCCATCGTCGTTTAGAGCGATGATCCGCAGCTTGACTTCAATAGTGTTTCGATAAAATATCCGCGCCCTTCAGACCTTCCGCAGGCGCCTTTTCGCCAGCCCAAAGGCGGGTCTAACCCTTTGATGGATAAGGGGCTGTAGCTCAGTTGGGAGAGCGCGTCGTTCGCAATGACGAGGTCAGCGGTTCGATCCCGCTCAGCTCCACCATCATTTCCCGTCGATGAAAATACGCCGTCAAAATCGCTGATGCTATCCAACGCCACAAACACTGCATGTGGGCGAGGGCATTCGTCGCGCGCGTCATCACGGCACCGCCTCATCGCACATTGTGATGCGCATTTTTATTTTAGTACTGTGTTTTGGAACTCTCATTTTGAAGTCCCACAGAAAATATAAAACGCCGATGCCGTGACCCGTCGACAGAGACGCGTGCATATTTTTCGAAAGTGATTCTGCAACCCGTTCGCATTTTTAAGCGAAGGCCTGAAAATGCGAAGCGCTATCAAACCGTGAACAAAACGTGACGTTCGCGGCCTGATGTGAGAAAGTGCGCCAAGACGTTTTAAAAATTTGCGCGAGGTGCGTTATGCAAGGCGACAAACAGGTTATTCAGTTTTTGAATGCCGTTCTGAAGAACGAACTGACCGCGATCAACCAATACTTCTTGCACTCGCGCATGCTCAAACAATGGGGCATGAAAAAGCTTGGGGCATATGAATACAAAGAATCCATCGACGAAATGAAGCACGCCGACAAATTGATCGAGCGCGTATTGTTTTTGGATGGCCTGCCAAATCTGCAAGACTTGGGCAAACTTTACATCGGTGAGAATGTCGAAGAGGTCTTGAAGGCTGATTTGCGCTTGGAAATGGAAGCCATAAAACCATTGAAAGATGCTATCGCGCATTGCGAGAAAGTCGCGGACTATATCAGCCGTGAACTCTTCGAGGATATTTTGGAATCAGAAGAAGAGCACATCGACTTCTTGGAAACTCAGATTACGATGATCGAGAAGATGGGCCTGCAAAACTACATTCAGCTGCAAAGCGAAGCGGCTGGCAGCTAAGCTCATTCTCAAGGCCGTGAAGTAAATAAAGCCGCGATGCAAATCGCGGCTTTGTCTTTTCTGGCGTGGGAGCGCTTATTCTGCGGCTTGGAGCGCGCAAGTCTGATGGCAGCCTTCGCGCGCCTCGGTGATCACATCATGCGCTTCATCGCGGCATTGGCCGCATTGCACCTTGGCATCGCATGCCGCATAGGCCGCATCGACCGTCATCGCGCCGTTTTTCGCGGCTGCGATAATTTGCGATTTGCGAAGCGCGTTGCAGATGCAGACGTACACCGAAAGGCCCCCTTGTCCCGTTAATGCGAGTAAGTCGCAATAACGTATGATACTTAGCGTCGGGTAAAGGGAATTTCAAGGCCCGTGGGCTGTGGGGAAAATCAACAAAATCAAATACTTAATGAATAGCGCACTGTGTTTTAGCACCGGCAGGCTGCAAGGGGCGGTGCGAATCTGCCATCTCATCTGTCTCACGTCAGATGGCAGATCCGTACGCGTTACCGCGCCCCGTTTATCTTACCCCGCCCATCATGGCGGTGATGCGCTTGGCACACAGGAACATGATGATGGCAGCGACAGTTGGAAGAAGACTGACCACACCGAACAACTGCACCAACGACATTTTTTCGTAGTAGGCCGACATCTGACCAGCGAAGAAGTTGCCAACCGAGGCCCCTAAGAACCACACACCCATCATGGCGCCGACGATTTTAGCCGGGGCCAATTTGCTCATGGAGCTTAAACCCACCGGGCTGATGCAAAGCTCGGCCCACGTGTGAATGAGGTAGACCAGCACCAACCACATCGGACTGACCAACGCACCATCACCGGTTTGCAACGCTGCCAGGGCCATGATCCAGAACCCGATCGCAGCACCAATCAAACCCATCGCGAACTTTACAGCACTGGAAGGCTGACGCGGCCCCAGCTTGATCCACACCAATGCAAACAATGGCGCGAACATGATGATGAACAGCGAATTGAGCGATTGAAACCAAGCGCTGGGGAATTCAAACCCGAATAGCGCGTTCTCAGTGTTGCGGTCCGCAAACAAGTTCAGTGTTGAGCCTGCTTGGTCAAACACCGACCAGAAAATCGCCACCGCCACAAAGAACACGAAAATAATCCAAAGCCGGCTGCGTTCTTGCGCGGTCCAGCTTTTATCGGTGAATAACATGCCGAAGAACACAACCGTGATCAGCAACAATGAATAGCCTGCCATATCGCGAATCAAGAGCGGCGTAACATTGATCAACCCCGTGCTGTTCGCAAAAGCCCCCAGCAATACGATGGCGGCAATCACCGCACCGTAGATCAACGCTTGCTTGCGGAATTTCGCGGCCAATTCAGGGGTCGACGCGCCTCCGGCCGCAACACCAGCGGTGCCCAATGTACCGCCGCCGCGGACGTACTGAATCAAGCCCAATGTCATGCCGACACCGGCAGCCCCAAAGCCCCAATGCCACGCATTGTTGGGATCAATCCCCCAGCCTTCCAGCATGCTGCGGAAGCCAGCATCTTGCGCGAGGTAGCCCGTAATCAAAGGCCCCAAAAAACCGCCGACGTTGATGCCCATGTAGAAAACGGAAAAGCCTGCATCGCGGCGCTCATCTTTCTCCGCATACAACTGGCCAACCATGGCGCTGATGTTGGGTTTTAGCAAACCTGTGCCGAGCACGATCAACACCAAGCCCAATGGAAAGAACCCGTTGTATGGTACAGCCAGCGAAAAGTGCCCGCACGCAATCAGGATGCCGCCGTACAACACCGCCTTGCGCTGGCCGAAAACTTTGTCAGCGAGCCAACCGCCCGGCACGCTCATCAAATAAACCATCGCCGTATATGTACCGTAGATGGCACCAGCAGTGGCCACATCTAACCCCATGCCGCCGTTGGCTGCACTGGCGGTCATGAACAAAATTAAAAGCGCACGTAGACCGTAGTAACTAAACCGCTCCCACATCTCGCTGAAAAATAGCGTCGATAAACCGCGTGGATGACCAAAAAAGGCGCGATCATGCGCGGCATCGCCGAGTCCGATTTGACCCGTTTGAACGTCAGACATTGAGGTCCCCCTCGACCTTAAAAATGTTTGCCCCAGTAGGGCGATTGACGCCCAGTGAACTGTTTTCCGCGCAGCCTGAAAAGGTCTTTCTCGCGATAGGGTCAACAAACCTTCTTGAGGTGCAAATAGCCGCTAAAAAATGATGCATGGCACCATAGGAATGCCGTAAACTTTGGCGACCTTTGCTTGGTCGCCAAGGTCTTCCGGAACACGAGAGGCCAGAATACACAGAGCAACGTGCATCACATGCGCGGGATTGCGCTGCTGTAAGACATTATGTCTGTAGTTGTGTGCTTAAGACCGCCTCGGAGTTTCGTGCCCGGAGTTTTATGGATGAGCATGTTTCGATTTTCTGTGATCGTTCTGGCCATCGCCGCCCTGTGGGCCGCCCCAAGCCAGGCCCAAGACGATACCAACATTGCTGAGATCAAGGCTGCCATTGCTCGCGATGGATCAGCCCGCGTGATTGTCGAGATGACGCTGCCCGATGCGGTGACGGCGGTAGAGCGCAGCCAGTCGGAGGCCCGTGAAATCACCCGCGACCAGGTGCGTGAAAAAATCCAGCGCCGCCGGAGTGCGGTGGCCGAGCGATCACGCGACATGAAATCAGCGTTGGCACAATCCAACATGCACATGGAGCAGGAATACGAAAATCTGCCCATGTTCACGACGACGGTTGATACAGCAAAACTTGAACGCCTGATGCGCATGCCGCGCGTGAAAACGATCACCCTGGATAAGCCGGTCAGCCGACGCCAGATAACGTTACCCGCGATGCTGCTGGAAAAGGTTGCGATTACAGATTCCAGCATTGAGCCCGAAAAACCATTGGTCGATCCGGAAACTGAAATTGCAACACGACGCAGTGCCACAACCAACGCAACAGACGATCCCGAGACAGCAAAGCTTTCAAACACGGTCACATATATCAATGCCGATAAGGCGTGGGCACGCGGCTACACCGGCCAAGGGCAAACCATTGCCGTGTTAGATGAAGGCATCGACCCGACCCATGAAATGTTCCTGGGCAAAATTGTAGCCGAAGCCTGCTATTCCACTTTAGTGCGCAGCGACGATCAATCGCTGTGTCCGGGTGGCGCTGCATCATCGACCGCAACAGGCGCGGCCAGTGTCTGTAACGGCAGCGGGTATGCCGCAAGCTGCGAACACGGCAGCCACGTGGCTGGCATTGCGGCTGGCAATGACACCACAGGGTCGTACACCTTAAAGGGTGTGGCGTACGGCGCGACCTTAATGCCGATTCAAGTGTTCACGCGCTCGAACAATCAAACCGATTGCGATGGCGCGGCCCCGTGTTTGGTGTCGTATTCATCGGCCATCTTGAATGGTCTGAACTTTGTCATCTCACAAGCCTCAACACGCACCATCGCGGCTGTGAACATCAGCATTGGGGGTGCGCCCGTCACGCCACCCTGTGATTCTGATGTGCGTAAAAGTGCGATTGATACGCTGCGTACGTTGGGCATTCTGACGGCGATTGCGGCTGGCAATGAAGGACAACAAGGCCGCATTGATCCGCCGGGCTGCATCAGCACCGCCATTACGGTTAGCTCCACTATCATCACTACACCCGATCAAAGCATGAACCATGGACCGACGGTTGATGTGCTCGCGCCTGGGTTTTTGGTGAACTCGGCCGATGCGGGCACAGTATTTAACTACACACAGAAAACCGGCACCTCTATGGCGACACCACACGCGGCCGGTGCCATTGCCATTTTGAAGTCGGCTAAACCCACGGCCACAGCCGACCAGATTGAAGCTGCCTTAAAGAATGGCGGCATCAGCACAACAGCAAGTGGGTGGACATGGTCAACACCCAGGCTGGATGTGAATCGCTCGCTCGATATGTTGAATGAAGCGCCATTGGTGGGCGTTGCCATGCCCGGCGTCTTCGGGTCGCGCAACAGCGGTGGCACATCGTATTTGCGATTCTTCAATCCTGAAGCAAACCAATCATTTATATCTGTGCAAATTTACGATGACCTGACGGGCAGCCGCGTCGCGACATGGACAAAACCAATCAACGGCATGTCATCGCCGCAGTTCTCGATGGCGGAGATTGAAGCGCAAGCATCGCCAGTCATTCAACCTGTCGCCAGTACCTCGCAGTTCTATACGCTGTTTGTCGATGCGTTATTTGCGGGGTACGCACAACACGTCCTCTGGAGCCCACAAACCAATTTACTGAGCAACGTCACACTGTGCGACACAGGCATTGCAACGACGGGGCGCTATATCAACAACACCCACACGACCTTGATTGGCGGATACACCAGCTATGTCTTAGTGCACAACACGGGCAGTGCGCCCGCCCGCCCCAGCTTCAATGTGCGTGATGCCCGCAATGGCACCGATCTCGGCACGTTCAGTGTGACCACAGATATCAAGGCGCACACATCGAGCCTGATTAAGGTCAGCGATGTTTTGCAAACCTTGGGACGCACACCTGATAGCACGCAATTTCACCTCAATTTAATCATGAACAGCAGCTTTACCGGCTTTGCCCAGCACTGGGTGCGCAACGAAGCCGCAGGCACGATCACCAGCCTCGCGGCCAAGTGCGATATCTAATGTTCTAAACCACGCATTGGATGTGAGCCTGAACCCAGGCTTCCAAGTGGGACGCACTCTTGCATAGACTTCTGCCTTCGTGAGTTGTCGAGGGGGAAGCGGCAATGTACTTTAAGATTTCAGTAGCCATTCTTGGTGTCGCGCTGACGACCAGTGTCTTTGCGCAAGATGCGCAACAAGACAAAGCGCAGGATCGCAACTTAGGCCCGAAGGGCGAGGCCGTCTGTGTTGGGCATGAAGCCAACCGTGATCTTTATTTCAAAGTGCTGGCAGAGATTTTCAATAAGCGTGATCTGACCAACGTTGAGAATTATTTCGCGCCAGAATTTAGAAATCACAATGCGCCGTCGTGGGCCGCACAAGGCCCTGATGCGATCAGACAGTATTTGCCGATGTTGGCCGGTGCTTTCCCGGACCGTGCCGTTGTGCATGAGTTTGTGTTGTGCGACGGCGATTACATCATTGCCCGCACCCATGTGACCGGCACCAGCAAAGGCCCCTACATGGGCCAACCCGCCACAGGCAAAACATACAAGGTCACAGGCACGGACATTTACCGCGTGAAAAACGGCAAGTTCACCGACCGCTGGGGCAATGAAGATGCGTTGGGGATGATGCAGCAGTTGGGCTATGTGCCAGAACGTGGCGGCCCGCCCGCCAATGTGAAACCAGCCGATCAACAATAGGTGTTCTGATGAAGAAGTTTCTGTTCGCAACGGCAGCGCTGCTGGCGATGACGCCCGCAGCGATTGCTGACTCGCTGGATAACCCGGCAGGTATGGACCCATCATGCAAAGGCCATGAGCAAAACCGAGAAACCTATTTGAAAGAATTAGAGTGGGTGGTGAACGGCGGGCGCATGGAATTGATCAGTGAATTGGTTGCACCCGAATACCGCAATAACAGCGCTCCGCCCGGTGCGGCCCAAGGGCCCGATGCGATCAGACAATACTTAGGGATTTTGAAAGCTGCATTCCCTGATCGCAAAGTGCGCAACGACATGCTGTTGTGTGCGGGTGATTTTGTAATTGTGCGCTCAACAGTGACCGGCACATCCACCGGTCCTTACTTCGGCCAACCTGCGACAGGCAAAAGCTATAGTGTCACCGGTACAGATATTTATCTGATCAAGGATGGCAAGTTTCGGGCCCGGTGGGGCAACGAAGATGCCATGGGCATGATGCAACAGTTGGGCTACCTTCCTAACGAACGCCCTGCGTTTGGCGGCCCACCAGGAGGTCCACCGCCTGGAGGTCCACCACCTGGAGGGCCACCGCCGAGTAGCAAACCAAAACCGTAAAAGGGTCTTGATTGAGCATTCCCACCTTAATGACAGCACGCTTGGTGCTTCGCAGTTTTCGCGAAGATGACTTGGATGCTGTGGCGGGAATGTATGCCGACGAAGACTTCGCGCGCTTCATCACACCCGACGGCAAGCCCTATAACCGCGCCACAGCCTGGCGCACGTTGTGCGGCTTTGCAGGCCACTGGGCGTTACGTGGGTATGGCTTTTGGGGCGTGGAAGAACGAAGCAGCCGCACGCTGATTGGGTCTGTTGGCTGTCACTTCCCCGAAGGATGGCCCGCCAAGGAAGTCGGATGGTCGATCCATAAATCGCATTGGGGCAAAGGCTATGCCACTGAAGCGGCAAAAGCAGCACTGCACTTTGCGGCCAACACATTGGGTTGGCCCCATGCGATTCATGTGATCAATCCCAACAATGTGCGGTCGGCGGCGGTTGCGACAAAATTGGGATCAAAGCTGGAAGGCGAGTGGAACCGTGATGGTGTTCTGCTGCACCTGTATGGTCAGGATTTAAGACCAGACACCATGTGAATAACTGAGAGAACGCGCCGATCAGCCCCTGTTAATATCAGAAAAGAACAGGGGGATTTGGTGAGTCATGTGAAGTGTGGGGCCACAGCCGCAACTGGCGCGTGTGGCATCTTTACTCAGCGCTTTCTCAGCAACGCCGCATAGAACCCATCGAGCCCGCCGTGCTCGGGCCAGTGACTGGGCAGCGTGCGCAAATCACACCGTGAGTTTAAAAACTCAATGGCGCCCCCCAGCACAGAAGCCGGGATCGGTTCACGGCGCAACGTATCGTCATCGGCCAACACCGCATCAACGACGGCTTCGCCTTCATCGGTATCAAGCGAGCAAACGCTATACACCAGCACACCACCGGGTTTGAGCATCTCGGAGGCGGCCTTTAACATATTGCGCTGACGCTCTGACAAGCGTTTGACGTCTTCGGCTTCTTTTAAGTACGGCAGATCAGGGTGACGCCGCACAGTGCCGGTTGACGAACACGGCGCATCCAGCAACACCGCGTCTAACTTTTCCGCCGGACGCCACGTGAGAGCATCGGCCTTGATCACATCGGCGGTTAAGCCCACGCGTTCTAAATTCTGTGACACCCGCTGCAAGCGCTTGGGCGACATATCAACGGCTGTCACCGCACACCCCGCGGCGGCCAACTGCATGGTTTTGCCGCCGGGTGCCGCACACAAATCAGCGACATGTTTGCCTTTAGGCTGATTGAGGGCACTCAACAAAACGCGCGCAGGCAAAGCAGCGGCGGCGTCTTGCACCCACCACTCGCCACCTTCAAAACCCGTCAGCTCGGTAATGCGGCCCGCATCTTTGATGCGTAAGGACCCCGTGGGCAACACATCTGCGCCCAAATCCTTGGCCCATTGCGCTGCTGTGGCATCATCTTTCAGCGTCAAATCAACCGGCGCTTCTTGCAGGTGTGCGGCAGCGATGGCGTGCATCACCGCTTCGCCGTAGTGATTGCGCAGACGCGTTTTCAACCACACCGGCATGTTGAAGCGTGCCGGATCTTGCTTGGCGACAAGCGCCTCGCCTTTTTCAGACACACGGCGGAGCACCGCATTCACCAACCCCGCAAACTTAGACTGCGGCGTGCGTTTGATGGCTTCGACAGCCGTATCCACCGCCGCATGAATAGGTGTGCCGATAAACAACATCTGCGCCACACTGAGGCGCAAAATGTCGTGCGTCAGCGCCGGTGGTTCACGGTCGAGGTAATTGGCCAACACCGCATCAATTTGGCCGAGGCGGCGCAATGTTGTGGCCGCAAGCAACCGGGCAAAGGCACGGTCACGATCTTCCAAGTCTTCCGTCGCCGCGTCAAAAATCTCATCCAGCGCTTTGCCCTGGCGCAGCGAGCCATTGAGAAGCTTTAAAGCCGCACCCCGCGCATCGGGCTTATGTACGTTATTAACGCGCGGGCCCCGCTGATGCGGGGCCTTGGAACCACTTCGGCGTTGTGGCGGTCGATTATGCGATCGTGGTCCATTTGGACGTGAAGGTGCGGGCATTTAAATTGAATGCAATCTACTTCGAGGGAAGCTGGGCAAAGCTTTGGGTCCAAGCCGGGTTAGCCGGACCGTCGCCGTTTATCACGGTAAAGGCTTTGTTGTCTGCCGCTGAATTGCTTAAGGCTTCAATGCAGACAGTCGCCGTGTCAGCGCGCGTGATCTTCTGACCTGCCACATAATCTTTACGCGCAATCAGCTTGATCTCTTTGCCCGCAGGCTCGTCGGTCATGCCCGACGGCCCGACAATGACATACGGAATGCCAGAGGCGATCAAAGCTTCTTCCGCAAGGCCTTTATAAATCAGCACATCACGGCCGACTTTGTTCAAGAAGTGATCTTTCTGGCCCGAGACTGATGATGTGATGATCACATACTTTTTTACGCCCGCAGTTTTGGCTGCGGCGATCATGTTTTTGGTGCCTTCCAAATCCACTTTCTCGGGGATGTTGTCGCCCAGAATACCGGTGGCCGCTTTGGCATCGATGATATACGTCACCCCTTGCAAGGCTGCGGTGAGCGTTTCGGGCTTCAACACATCGGCCTGATGCCAATCAGCAATGTTGCCAAACTTTTTGACCGCCGCCTCTTTATCCCGCGTCATGGCGCGGACCACATAGGGTTGGCCGGGTAATGCCGCCAATGTTTTCACGATCACGCTGCCGTTTTTGCCCGTACCGCCGGCCACCAACACAACAGGTTTAGTGCTTTGCGCAAACGCGCCTGACGACAGTGCGCCCACTGAAAATGCAACTGCGAATGATGCAGCTAAAAATGCGCGGCGTTGAAACATGGTGCTTAGCTCCCCAACAATGATGACTGCCTATTATCGCGCAAGGTTGCGCCTACGCCTACAGCGCATAAGGTCGTTTAACCGGACTCAGGGCAGGTTTAAGGCTTAAGCGCGTGTTTAAGGCTGAGGGCCTGTTTAAATCAGGGCTTATCTAAGAAGCCACGAATGATTGCCGCGGTTTCTTCGGTTTTCACATCCAGAAAGCCGTGGCTCCAGCCCGGCAGATCATGGATATGCCCGTTCTTGAGATGGGCCTTGGCGCGTGGCGTGAAGCCCCACAAATCGTCCTGCGGATTAAGAATGAGCGTGGGGTGCTCGATTTTATCCATCGCCGTGGCCGAATTGTAATTGAAGGCTGCGTTGTGCCCCCACCAGGAAATCGCCGGGTTCATGGTGCGTGCATGAAACGTATACGCCATTTGCTCGAGCGTGCGGCCTTGCATGCTCCAATGTTGAACCGAGCGCCACCATTTCACCAAGTGCGATCCATCGGCGGTGAGTTCTGTTTCAGCGAAGGTTGCACGGTGCTCGGCTAATTCTGCGTCGGTGAAAATCGCCGCCGACACCATGATGAGTTTGCGAATATGATCGGGCCGTTGGAGGCACAACTCCTGCGCAATCATGGATCCTGTGTGATAGCCCATCACATCCACACGACGCAGCTTTAAGCCATCCAGCACATCACCCATGGCGGCGGCATAGTCTGAAATGTCTGGCGGCGCGGGTGGGGCATCGGAATTGCCAAAGCCAGGCGTATCCACAGCAATAACCGTGCGGTCATGCCCCAGCGTTGCCATTAAATTTTCATAGATCACGCCCGAGTACGGGCTCATGTGAAACAACAGCAGCGCCGGTTTATCGCTCACAGTATTGGGCGTGGCTTGGCGGTAATGAATTTGGCCAAACCGACCTTCAATATAATGTCGCGTGATGCGTGCCATGAAATCCTCGTTCGTTTCAGGGCACGTTATAGCGCTTGGTCGGGCTTAGCCCCAGGGCCCGCGTGGTTTGTGTTGAGCCAGTGGACGCGAGGCTTGCGATACTGGACGCACGCTTCCGGCCAACTGCTCTAACCGCGCGACACGGTTTGCGGTTGAGGGGTGTGTCGCAAACAAGCTGTCAGACGCATGACTATGAAGCGGGTTGATAATAAACATGTGGGCCGTGGCCGGGTTGGCTTCGGCCTCGTGGTTATCAATGCGCTGTGCACCGTGCTCCAATTTCTGCAACGCAGATGCTAACGCGAGTGGATTGCCGGAAATTTCCGCGCCACCACGGTCTGCGCCGTACTCACGCGTGCGCGAGATCGCCAGTTGCACCAATGTGGCCGCCAAGGGCGCCAAGATTGTCACCAGTAACACGCCAACAATGCCGAGCGGATTGTTGCGGTTGTCGTTGCCGCGCAGGAAGAACGCGAAGTTGGCCAGCATGCCAATCGCGCCCGCCAGTGTGGCGGTGATGGTCATCACCAACGTATCTCGATTTTTGACGTGGGCCAGTTCATGCGCCATGACGCCCGCAATTTCCTCGCGGTTCAACATGCGCAGCAGGCCTGTCGTCGCAGCCACAGCCGCGTTCTCGGGGTTGCGGCCCGTCGCGAACGCGTTGGGCTGATCATTGTCCATAATGAACACTTTAGGCATGGGCAGTTGCGCGCGCGCGGCCAGTTCTTGCACCAACTGATAAAACTCAGGGGCTTCGTTCGGGCCCACTTGGCGCGCGCCATACATGCGCAGCACCATTTTATCCGAGTTCCAATACGCAAACGCGTTCATGCCAAGAGCAACGATAAAGGCAATGAACATGCCTTGCTCGGCCCCGAGCAGATAACCCACACCCATGAACAAGGCCGTCATGGCGGCAATCAACAACCCAAAGCGGAATGTCATTGTTGAGGTCCTAAATCTCTTTCGCTTCTCATCAAGTATGTCTAAATAAAGCCTGTGCAAGGCATCCGGTTTTATGAAGTTTTGCACCTGACACGCTTGTGAAGACAAAAAATACTGTGACCACACCTAAAGCTCCGCCGCCACTCGGTCTTTCTCCCGAAGCCGCCGCCTTGAAACCCAAAGCGCCGGAGACTTCTGCCGCGTCACCCGCAACGCCTGGCAAAACGCGCGAGACCGGCGGCCCGAAGGGCCCCGAGCCCACCCGATTCGGCGACTGGGAACGCAAAGGTCGCTGTTCCGATTTCTAGATATACCGCGTTCGCGGCCACTAGGTTTAGTGGTGCTGCCACGATACATCGCCACATAACGTTTTCTGGGCGCTGTAACGCTGCAATATTTTATTAAATCGACCCTGCTAACACTTTGATTCAAAGTTCTATTTCAGAGCGCGCCAACGATTGCGCGCAAGAGCTGGTGAACCAGCCGCTGAACAGAGAGCCTGAAGAAGAGTTTGTGGGGGACGACCAGAATGGCCATTGGCGCACTGATAGATCGTTTGCGCAAACGCGGCGACGTAAACGCCGCGCCCATGATTGCGGTTGAGCCAGAACACTTCGGCGGCGAACCCTTACGCGTCCTCATCAGTCCGCTCAGCAGCGATATCGAGAATCGCGCAGCACGCCACATCCATGATCGCTTGGCCGGTCGTTTGGGTTTGAATGTGCGCATCACCGAGCGCCCGCTGACGGCACCGGGTGCTGAAAATTCTGAGCCGGTGTTTTTGTCCATGGCCATGGACTTGGGCCGTCGCTGGCTGCACCGCGAGAACGCTGACCTGTTGATCTGGGGTGATGTGGTCCGCGCTGCATCGCTGACCAAAGATCAAGCGCCGGGGCAATCTTGGCGGTTGCGGTTCTTGAGCCTATCAACACCTGTGCAGCCCCTTGGGGCCACCTTCAGCGCGCTGGAGCGGTTGGAAGTTCCGGCGTTCTTCGGCACGACCGTGAGCGACTTGGTGTTTGGTGCGGCACTGGCTGCTGTGAATGTTGAAACGCAAGAGGGCTTGCGCGCACGCGCATCATTGTTTGGGTCGACCCTGAAACGCGCCAAACACTTTGCCGAAGGCGATATGCTGGGCACGGTGGCCGAGTGCGCAACAATGCAAGCGTCATATGCTGCACTGTTGTTGCTGGATGGCGCACGCACGGGCGACACGCTGACATTAGAAAAAGCTGTGTCCGTGTATCGGGGTGCGTTGATTTTGGGTGATGATGCTTTTACTGCGCATGAAAAGGCGATGATTGGCGCGCACATGGCCGATGCTATGTCGCTGATTGCCGATGCGACGGACCATGCGCGTTTAGCCGACAAGACCGCAGAATACTACCGCACCGCCCTGACCATGGTGCGCAAAGATATTTTCGCTGACGACTACGCAGCCTTGAAAACGCGGCTGGGCTTGGCGTTGAACATCCTGGCCGAAATCCACAAAGATGCGCGCTATTTGGATGAAGCGGCCGAGGCGTTCAACCAGGCCACATCTATATGGACCATTTCAGAAGCCCCCGCGCGCTGGGCTGATATTCAAAACTCATTGGGTGGGTTGCTGATCACCATGGGTAAGCTGATGAAACAGCCGACTCTGTTCGACAAGGCTGTCGCTGTGTTCATCAAGATTGCTGAGGTGATGAACCGCAAAAAATCACCCGTGGTGTGGGCCACGACATTGGCCAACATTGGTTCTGCCTTAAAAGAAAAAGGCGAAGCGGTGCAAAGTCAGGACTATTTGAAGCAGGCTGTTGTTGCTTTCAACCAAGCTGAGCAAGTGTTTTCGGACTTGCACATGGAAGGCAACGCGCGTGTTGTTGGCACACAGCGCGCAGCTGTGATGCAGTTCCTGGAATCAAAAATCTAGGCTACTAAAATTTAGGCAGAGAGCCGCACTGTTTATTTGACAGCGCGGTTTTTCACTAAGTCATCCACCACGGTAGGATCGGCGAGCGTTGAGGTATCCCCCAGGTTGCCGATCTCGTTCTCGGCGATTTTGCGTAAAATACGGCGCATGATTTTGCCCGAGCGTGTTTTGGGTAAGCCCGGCGCCCACTGCAACACATCGGGTTTCGCGATAGCGCCGATGTCTTTGCCGACCCAGGCTAACAATTCAGTACGCAATTCATCGGTTGGCGCGACACCAGCTTTCAGTGTCACGTAGGCATAAATGCCTTGGCCTTTGATGTCGTGCGGATACCCCACCACCGCGGCCTCGGCGACATTCTTATGGCCGACGAGCGAGCTTTCCACTTCTGCTGTGCCCAAGCGATGGCCAGAGACGTTGATCACATCATCGACGCGGCCAGTGATCCAGTAATAGCCATCTTCATCGCGGCGGCAGCCATCACCGGTGAAATATTTGCCAGGGTACGTTTTGAAGTACGTGTCGATAAAGCGCTGATGATCACCGTACACCGTGCGCATTTGGCCCGGCCATGAGTCAGAGATGCACAAATTGCCGGTGCACGCCCCGTCCAGCACTTTGCCTTCGGCATCAACAATCTCGGGCTTAATGCCAAAGAACGGCAATGTCGCCGAACCTGGTTTTAATTTGGTCGCACCCGGCAGTGGCGAAATGAGAATGCCGCCGGTTTCAGTTTGCCACCAGGTATCGACAATGGGGCAGCGACCGTCGCCAACGACGCGGTGATACCACAACCACGCTTCCGGATTGATCGGCTCACCCACGCTGCCGAGAATTCGTAAAGTCGCACGCGACGTGCGCTTTACCGGCGCATCGCCATCGCGCATCAGCGCACGAATAGCTGTCGGCGCTGTGTAAAAAATATTCACGCCGTGCTTATCAATCACTTGCCAGAAGCGCGAGGTATCGGGGTAATTGGGCACACCTTCGAACATCAATGTGGTGGCGCCGTTGGCGAGCGGCCCATAAACGATATAGCTGTGACCCGTGACCCAGCCCACATCGGCGGTGCACCAGTAAATTTCGCCCTCTTTGTAGTCGAACACATATTCATGCGTCATGGACGCATAGACCAAGTAGCCGCCCGTGGTGTGCAGCACACCCTTTGGTTTGCCAGTTGAGCCCGACGTATAAAGAATGAACAACGGATCTTCCGCGTTCATTTCGACCGCATCGCAGAACTTGTGCGCGGATTTGGTCATCACCTCGTACCACACGTCGCGCGGCGCTTTCATGTCCACCGCACCGCCGGTGTGTTTGACAACAATCACGTGCTTAACCGACGGTGTATTTTTCAACGCCTCATCGACATTGGCTTTAAGCGGGATCTTCTTGCCACCGCGCAAGCCCTCGTCGGCGGTGATAATCACTTTGGCTTGGCAATCATTCACCCGGTCCGCCACAGAATGGGGCGCAAAACCGCCAAAGATCACCGAGTGCACAGCACCGATGCGCGCGCAGGCCAGCATGGCCACGGCCGCTTCGACAATCATCGGCAGGTAAATGCAAACGCGGTCGCCTTTTTTCACGCCCAATGTTTTGAGCACATTGGCGAGGCGGCACGTCATTTCATGCAATTGATTATACGTAACGTTTTTAGACTCTTTCGGGTCGTCGCCTTCCCAGATGATCGCCGTTTGCTCGCCCCGTTGGGCCAAGTGACGATCTAGGCAGTTCATTGAGGCATTGAGTGTGCCGTCATGATACCAGCGGATGTGTAAGTTCTTTTCATCAAACGACACATCTTTCACCGAGCGATAGGGCACGAACCATTCCAGGCGTTTGCCGTGCTCGCGCCAAAACCCTAATTGGTCTTTGACCGAGGTTTCGTACATCTCTTTATAGGTGCGCGCATTGGCATGAGCGGTCTGGGCCAGGTTGGCTGGCACGTCAAAGATTTGATCGTCAGGCATACTGAAAGCTCCCCAGACATATGCACGCTTTTATGACGCCGGAAGATAACCGGGCCGCGCAAAAAGTCACGCCTGGAGAACAGTGCCGTCCACCACTTTCACTGTAAATTGTTGCAAAGATTTGCCTTTGCAAGGACCGCGCACGCATTGGCCGGTATACACATCAAAATACGCCGCGTGATTGGCGCAGAGAATGTAATGCCCCGTCACATCGAAGAACTGATCGTCACGAAAGTTCAGAGGCAGGCGGGCGTGAGGGCAAGAATTGACAAATCCAACAATCTTGCCGCCGTAACGTGCAACAAACACTGAGATGCGCGCGCCATCATCATCGTTGAAAATAATTTCTTTCGCTCCCGTGGCCTCCAGATCAGCCAGCTGACACAAGACGCGGGTCATAAGACCGATAACGCGTCGCCATTTTTAATGACGCCGCCTTGAAGCACGTCAATATAAATGCCGCAGTCCATATGACCGTAGGTTTTTTGTAAGAGTGCTGGGATTTCGATATCGCGCGTGGCCGTGATGGGATTTACCGATGTGGCGACGCATCTTTGGATGCGCTTCATCACCTTGAACGTCGCATCACCAATTTTCAGCGTACGATCAATCCAGTCGAACTCGGCCCACGGTTTGTTGGTGTCGATAATGATGTTGCCGCGAAAGCGGATCGGATCGAGCGGGCTTTGTGCTTTGTCACTGATGTCCCGAATGGTGGCGAGGTTGATAACAGAGAGGTAGGGTTGAATCACATCCGTGAGTGAGATGTCGCCCGCATCAACCAACTGCACCGGTCCGCGCGGATCCTTCAGCAGCGTGTTGAGCACCATCTCGGCACCACGCCGGCCGGCGTTGGTGTAAACATTGCCAACAAACAACTCAGACCCATTGGCCGTTATATGCATGACACCTGTGGCGTCATTGAGCTTGGTGTGCACCTTCACCAAATCAGCGGTGTGCGCCAGCTGCAGAAACTCGCGCTTCTTGTGCCAGACAGGTTGCGCCTGATCGAAGGCACTATTGGCGTGCTTTACGCCAAAACGGCGATCACCCGGAATGGTCTTGTGCGCTGTCAGGGCAACGCTATTCAAGCTCTCGCCGCTAAAGCCTTTGATCGGATAACGATAAAGCGCTTGAACGTTCGTCACTTTAAGCCTTGATCACTTTAGTCCTTCGGGAAAACCTTACGCGTCGGCTGGATCACAACCTTTTCGAACAAGCCAGCATGCGCATAAGGATCACGCGCGGCAAAGGCTTTGGCGGCGTCCAAGCTTTCAAAGTCGCAGACAAACACCGAACCAATGGGCGTTTGGCCGTCATCGGCCAGCATGGGACCAATAAAAATCGCGTTGGGATTTTCTTTATCCATCCACTCTAAGTGGCTGGGCCGCGTTTTCATGCGCAGGTCCACGTGATTTGGTTTGTCGAACGCGATAATGGTGCAGAGCATTTCTAAATCCTTCTAACCCGCAAATTGGGCAATGCCCGAGATGCATTTCGGGGCAATTTTAATTTGCGCCGCCACAGTGCCATCGTTGAGTGAAATCTTTGCCACATCGCCGGTAAACCAATTTCCGACATACGCAAACTGACCATCGAACGACGGTGTAATGACAGCCCACCCAAAGCCCGGCAATGGGTAGCTTGCGATATCCGCACCGGTTTGTTCGTCGATAATGCTGAGCTTATTGCCGACGGGCAGCAGCACTTTGTTTCCAACGCGCGTCACATCCAGGAACATGGCCGGCGGCCCACCTTGTGACGGCGGCAATACTTTCAGATCAGGCAATTGTTTCGCGGCCTCCAGATCATAGCGCATCAGTCGCGGGCCGGTTTCAGAGGTGTAGATCAGTGTTTTGCCGTCGCTGCCCAACACCGCATGCGTGATCGCCATGCTGCCCGAGACACCGCCGTGCACATCGGGCTCGTACGTGCGCAACACTTTTCCTTTTGAGTCGATTTCGTACAACAAGCCTGTGCCGACATCGCCATTGGGCAAAGTCTTGTAACGCGTGGTCAATGTTTCGGGCTGTTGATGGCCTTTGAAGTATTCCGTCAGCAGCACATGGCCGTTTTTCAAAAACACGGCCTTGCCGATGGCGCGATTGAATTTATCGGCGGGCTTGGTTTGTTTACCGGTCTTATCAACCTCGAACATCAGCCACGCGAGGTTATCAAACGCCCACAAAGTGCCGTTAGGCGCGAAGCTTAAACCGCCCACCAGATGCGACGTGCCCTCAACCCACAGCACGCCTTTTTCATTCAAGTCCGCATCGTACTGAATGATGCGGCCTAAGCCTGCGTGGTCGTCTTTCGGGTTATTCAGCAGCGTGGCGCCCACAAACACATCGCCTTTGGCGAAGGGTTTGATGGTGGAGACGCGCTTCTCATCTGCTTTGGCCATGACGGGCACCCCACTGATGGCGGCAAAACCCAGCGCCGCAGTTCCCAGGACTGTTCGGCGATCCAAACCTGTCATAGCCATCTCCCCAAAAGTTAGCGGCGGCGTGTTGTACGCCGGCGCGCACCGCGGCGATTGGAGGGCACGGCCCCCGCTTTGCGGCGGACTTTTATTTTTAGTTTGGGTTTCTTGGCTTTGGCGATTTTCTTTTTGGGCTTTGTCTTCGCCGTGGTTTTTGCAGCAGTCTTGGGCGCTGGTTTCACCTTCTCGGCCCTCTCGGGCGCACGGCCATAATGATCAGCAAGCCGCACAATGTCGTCTTCGCCCACATAAGAGCCCGATTGTACCTCAACGAGGTGCAAATCTTCGGGCCACGGATTTGCCAGGCGATGCACACCACCCACAGGGATAAACGTCGACTCGTTTTCGTGCAGTGTGAAATCTTCGCCGTCACACGTCACCAGCGCTTTACCACTGACCACCACCCAATGTTCCGAGCGATGCGCGTGTTTTTGCAAACTCAGCTGACCGCCGGGGCGCACGCACAGGCGCTTCACCCGGAAGCGCGACCCCTCATCCATCGTCTGGTACCAACCCCAGGGACGATAAACCCGCGCTTGGGCGGTGGCTTCGGTGCGGTTTTGTTTTTTCAACTGGTCGACCAGTTTTTTCACATCTTGGTCGCGCGATTTATCAGCGACCAGTACCGCATCAGGTGTCACCACCACGACCAGGTTTTTCACGCCCAACACGGTCGTAAGCTGCTTATCGGTGCGCACATATGTATTTGTACTATCAATCGCAACAGCATCGCCCGTCAGCGTGTTGCCATCGGGCGTTTGTTCCAGCTCGGCATGAAGGGCAGACCACGAGCCTACATCGGACCAGCCCATATCGACCGGCACGACCGCAGCTTTATCCGTGCGCTCCATCACACCGTAATCGATAGACTGACTGGGCACTTGCGCGAACACATCGGCATCAAGGCGGAAGAAATAAAGATCGGCCTTGCCCTTTTCTAAGGCCTCCGCTGAGCCGCTGCTAATGGCCGGTTCGTACTTCGCCAACTCTTCCAGATAACGTTTGGCCGAGAACAGAAAAATACCGGCGTTCCACGAATACACGCCTTCATTCAGGTACGCCGTTGCTGTGGCGGCGTCGGGTTTTTCAACAAAGCGTGAGAGGACGTGAACGCCATTATCATCCAGCGGTGCGCCGCGCTTGAGATAGCCATAAGCGGTAGACGGCTGTGTCGGCGTGACACCAAACGTTACCAAGTGACCTGAGCGTGCCGCTGGCAGTGCGGCGGCTACCGCTTTGCGGAACACATCGGCCTTGCGGATGATGTGGTCAGACGGCATGACCAGCATTAGGGCGTCGGGCTCGTCTTTCAGCAGCAACGCAGCCACAGCAATGGCAGGTGCGGTGTTGCGGCCTATGGGTTCGATCACAATACCACGCGGCTCGAGGTCAATGGCGCGCAATTGTTCGGCCACAATAAAGCGATGCGCTTCGTTACACACAATGATTGGCGCTTCCGCTTGAAGTTCAGGCCCAGCCAAACGCAAAGCTGTTTCCTGCAACAGGGTTTTTCCTGTCACCAGCGGCTGCAATTGTTTTGGGAAATCTTCACGCGACAACGGCCACAGGCGCGAGCCCGAACCACCGGATAAAATGACAGGATAAAGCTTGCCAGATGCTGCCACGAAACGCTGACCCTAAAATCACGCAAATCAATATGCGTTTTGATACCGCATCAGCGCCGCTGAAACCAGTGGCGCTGCGGATCGCAGGATCTAGGCGTCCAGTTCGTCACGCAAGGGGCGCGTGAGCAGTGCGTGCAGTTCCTCATCGATACTGGCGTTTTGATTCAAAATGCGGTCCATGGCGCTCATAATCGGCATGTCCACGCCTTTTTGGCTGGCCAGTTTCACCACCGCTTCAGCGGTATAGACACCTTCGGTGACAGCCCGGCGTGTCCCCAATATCTGATCCAAAGTTTGGCCCTGACCTAACGCCATACCGAGCGAGTAGTTGCGCGATTGCATAGACGTGGCGGTAAGCACCAAGTCGCCCAAGCCAGCAAGGCCAATGAGAGTTTCGGATTTTCCACCGCAGGCCACAGCAAGACGCACGATCTCGGCCAGCCCCCGCGTTAACAATGCAGCGCGTGCATTCGCACCTAAACCTTTGCCATCGGCAATGCCGCAGCCAATGGCAAGCACGTTTTTGGCAGCACCGCCCACTTCAACACCCACCGGATCGGTCGAGACATAGGGCCTAAAAGTTTTGGTTTTCAGCGCCTCAGCAATTTCGCGACCTAAGTCCGCGTGTGTCGTGGCCAGCGTCACAGCCGTCGGCAAACCCAGCGCCACATCTTTTGCGAAAGTGGGGCCTGATAAAATCAGGACCGGATGATCGGGCAGCGTTTCTTCCACAATTGTGGTCATCAGCGCGCAGGTTCCACGTTCAATCCCCTTCGCACAAATCACGATAGGTACTTTTTTGGGAAGATGCGGCTTAATCGCCCAACATGTGGCGCGCAAAAACTGCGCAGGCGGCACCAGCAGCAGCACATCGGCCTTTGAAGCTACAGCCGGGTCTGTGGTTGCAATAAAGGACGGGTTTAGCGTGATGTCGGGCAGAAATGCTGCGTTACGATTTTCTTTCGCAATGCTGTCGACCACTTCGGGCTCACGCGCCCACAGAATCACACTGCGGCCAGCACGGCGCGCAGTTAAAGCCAGCGCTGTGCCCCAAGCACCGCCACCAATCACGCCAAAACGTTGCATTGAAATGTGATCAGTCATGCGGGTCTATGTGTCATGTTCAAAACGATAAGTCATAAAAATCACCGATGGCGATGATCTTGGCAAGCAAGAGATAGCAACGTGCAGATAGCTTTATTATAAAGAACCACAAATAATACGTGCGGTAGTGTTTTATGACGAGAAGCGGTCAACACATTGTTGTAACGGGTGCGGCAGGCTTTGTGGGGGCTGCTGTTACAGAACGATTGTTGAACGATGGCGCGACCGTGACCGGCATTGACAACTTCAATGCTTATTATGATGTCGCTCTCAAAGAAGCGCGTTGGGCGAGACTAGCGGGTCATCCGCACTTTGCAGGTCAACGTGTTGATTTGGCCGATAAGGCCCTGACGCTGGCCGCCTTCAACACCATAGCACCGACGCACATTGTGCATTTAGCAGCACAAGCAGGCGTGCGTTATGGGTTGGAAAATCCGCAAGCTTACGTGGAGAGCAACTTATCGGGTTTTGCAAACATTCTAGAGGTGAGCCGCATACATAAGGTGCAGCACTTGGTGTTTGCATCATCGAGCTCTGTCTATGGCGCAAACACGACAGTGCCATTCGCAGAGAATCAGAGCGCAGACCACCCGATGAGTTTGTATGCCGCCACAAAACGCAGCAATGAGTTGCTCGCTCATTCTTATGCACATCTTTTTAAAATCCCCTGCACGGGCTTGCGCTTCTTTACGGTATATGGCCCGTGGGGACGGCCTGACATGGCGCCTTATAAATTCACGGCACGCCTGCTAGCGGGTACGGAGATTGATGTGCATCATGGTGGCAACATGCGCCGTGACTTCACATTCATCGACGATATCGTTGAAGGTGTTGTGCGTGTGATTGATCATATTCCGTCAGCTGATGATACGGCAGCATCACCGGAAGGCAGCCCGGTCGCACCTTACCGCATCTTCAACATTGGCCGCGGAGAGCCGGTGGAGTTGATGGATTTCATCCGCACGCTTGAGAAGCACACCGGACAAAAAGCCAACATCAACTGGGTACCGATCCAACCGGGCGAAGTGGAAGGCACATGGTGCGACACATCAGCTTTGGACCGCGCTGTAGGGTACAAACCCAAAGTGTCATTGGATGAAGGCTTAGCCAAAACGGTCGCGTGGTTTCGCGACTTTTATAAAATCAAAGCTTAAGCATTTACGCTTTAAGCTTTTACACCGGCTCCGTGCTTCGGAGCAGCCGTAGGGTCAAGCGGCCAACGCGGACGGGGTTTGAAGTCCATCGTATCAACCAGGCCTTTGCGTAAGCGTTCAACACCAGCCCAGGCAATCATCACGGCGTTGTCGGTGCACAGCTTTAAGGGTGGTGCGACAAAATCTAAACCCAGTTTCGTGCAGGTGTTTTGCAGCATTGTGCGCAAGGCTGTGTTGGCCGCAACACCACCGGATACAACAAGCGCGCGGCCATCAGGGTATTCGTTTTTAAAACGCTCAGCGGCGCGCTTCACACGGTCGGCAACCGACTCAACGGCCGCGGCTTGGAATGACGCCGCTAAGTCGGCCACGTCTTGGGACTGGAATGGACCTGGCGGCAATTGTTCTGCGGTTTGACGCACGGCTGTTTTCAAACCCGAGAATGAAAAATCGCAGCCAGGTTTGCCCTTCATAGGACGCGCAAAGGCAAAGCGTTTTGCATCGCCGGTTTTGGCCGTGGCTTCAATGGCGGGCCCGCCGGGATAACCCAGGCCCAACATTTTCGCGACCTTGTCGAAGGCCTCACCGGCAGCATCATCCACCGTGGTGCCCCAACGACGATACGTGTTCACATCTTCCGCCACCAGCAACTGGCAGTGCCCACCTGAGACCAACAGCAGGAGGAATGGAAATTCCACATTATTCGTCAGGCGCGCCGTGAGTGCGTGGCCTTCAAGGTGGTTCACCGCCAGAAATGGAATTTTATGCACAGATGCAATTGCTTTGGCGGTCATCACCCCCACCATCACACCGCCGATTAGCCCCGGACCGCCCGTGGCTGCTACGGCTGACAAATCACCAAAGCCCATCTTGGCGTCACCCATGGCTTTGTGGATCAGCGCATCCAAGTGCGTGAGGTGCGACCGGGCCGCCACCTCAGGGACAATGCCGCCAAAGGGTCTGTGCTCGGCGATTTGGGACAGCACGGCCTCACCCAAAATGCGGCCCGCACCGCTTTGATCATCACATGACACAACGGCGGCGGCGGTTTCATCGCAACTGGTTTCAAGGCCCAAGACGATCATGGCGGTTTGTTTAACTGTCTTTCTTTTAGTCTTTGGCTTTTAGTCTTTGGTTTTATTGGCGAATCGGCTTTTCCGGCGCACCCTGACACTCTACAAGTATGCACCAATATAAGAGCGGGAATATAAAAGTAGACCCCGGATGCGGCTTCTCATCACACGACCGGCAGGGGATGCGCAAGCGGCAGCAGAGGCCTTAAAGGCCCTGGGCCACAGTGTACTTGTATGCCCGCTTATTCGTGTAGTGCAGACAAACGAAGCCAAGCCCAACCTTTCGGCCATCCAAGGCTTCATCGTGTCCGATGCGGACGGCGCCCGTGCGTTGGCCGACGCTGTGGGGGTGCGAACCTTCCCCGTGTTCTGCGACAGCGAAGGCACTGCTGCGACCTTAGAGCGGTTCGGTTTTAAAGATGTGCGCAGTGCAGACGGCGATGCATCTGCCCTGGCCAAACTAATCGAGCGGTCACTAACGCCTAAATTGGGTGGCCTTGTGTATGTGTGCAGCACCACAGCGCCTGTGAACCTGCATGCGATGCTCGGCAACATGGGCTTCGCGGTGCGCATGTGCGCGCTGTATGAAGTCAAGCGCGCCGACACATTACCTGAAGCAATCATCACGGCACTTCAAACTGACGCCCTTGATAGCGTTGCTTTCTTTTCTGCCGACGAAGCCCGCGCCTTTGCGCAATTGGTGCAACGCGCTGGGCTGGACGGAACAACACAGCGCTTGGTTGCGATAGTCGCAGCCCCCGTTGTGGCAGCGCCTCTGACAATTTTGAAATTCGCAAAGGTCGTGAGTGCGCCAAAATCTGATGCGCTGTCAGTAATTGAGGTTGTGTCGGATGCGCTATTGCCACAACCCGAACCAGACCCGTTACCCGCGCCAGAACCTTTACCGGACCCTGAGCCGTTAACTGCGCCAGAGCCATTACCGGACCCCGCGCCTGAACCAACGCCAGAGCCAACTCTAGAGTCAACGGCGGAACCCGCCATCGTTGCTGAAGCAGACTCAGCACCCGCGCCTTTGGAAAAAATATCCCCACAAGATGACGTGCATGCGCATGTGCATGTTGGTGCACCGAACGACAGGTCCGAACTTGAATCAAAGCTCGAACTGGAAGCGGTGCCAGAACTTGAAGCGACGCCAGAACTTGAAGCGGCGCCAGAACTTAGGGCAACGCCTGCCGCTGAGACGGAAACAGTCTTAAGCGAAGCCGTAGATGTGAAAGAGCCAACGCCTGAGCTAATTGTTCAAGAGCACCGGGCAAAGATTGGTCTGTTTGCAACTGTAGTTGGATTGTTGCAAAGCTGGAAGGCACGCCGTGCCGCAGCGCACGCCCCTCAAGATATGCCGCCTACACAAGAAACGGCGGAGGCGCTGCGCGAAGAGATTGCCGTGACGGATACGGTTCTTCCGTCTGTCACCATCGAAACCCATGAGATTTCTGAAGCCGCACCACATATTGAAATCACGGAAACAGAACCGCTGCCCGAGCCCGGCATCGCCGAGCCGATTGTTGTGAGCGGTTTAGAAGCTGTTCCGGTACCGCTTGAACCAAATGCTGTCGAAAGCAGTGTCGCCGCTGCGGATGAAGAGCCTGTTGGGGCCGCAGCGTCAGGACCAGAACCCGAAATTGCTGTCGCTGAAGTCTCTCAGGCGGATGAACACACCGCGTTCGCTGAACCTAATGCGTTCGCTGAACCTGTTGTGGCGACAGGCTTGGAAACTGTTCCCGTCATTATTGAGAATGAAGAGATTGTTGATACACAAGAGCCTGTAAGAGAAGAAAGCGTTGCGCCAGAAGCAACCATCGACGCGCTGCATGACGGCGACCCCGTTAGCGACATACCGCCGCAAATCACAACACCCCGCGTCAGTATCTTCAAAAAATTCGCAACCTTCATGTCGCGCTATCGTGGCAAAGACGAACCCGCTGCCGAAGAGCCCGCGATTTTAGAAACGGCCATTACAGATAACGCACCGCTACCGTTAGCAGAGGTTGCGCCAGCGGCTGAATCCGCACCAAGCGAAGAGACACAAGCTCAAACCACCTCAGAGCACGTTGAAACAATCCCCAATACGCCACAACTGGCTGATATGACGCCTGAGGTTCTGGAGCACGTTGTTGATGATGCAATGGCGGCAGAAGATAAAATTGTTCTTGAAAGTGCTACTGCAGAAACCCGCGTTGAGAACAACATCGATTCTGAATCTGAGACTATAGACTCTGTTGTTGTGCCTGAGCCGATTCAAGACATGCGCGCGCAAGAAACACCAACAATAATTACGGCACCGTCAGGGCCAAAACAAAGTCTGTGGTCGAAAGCCAGTGCATTCTTTGGGCGCTTAAGCACGAACCGCGACGAGGACATGCAAGCGGCAACCTCATCGCCGGCCACGGATAGCAAGACCGAAGACAAGACCGAAGAGATGCCGCCGATTCCGGATATTCTTGCGGAACCAGAACTTGAGATTACAGAGTCTCAAGTCACAGTGCCTCAAATCACAGAGTCTCAAGCGAGAGAGTCTGAGGTTACAGAGCCTGAGATCATTGCGCAGAGTGTTGAACAAGATGTGGCTGAAACAGCCGAGCCTGAAATTACGGCAGCACAAGAAAGTCTCGATTTTGTGACAGAGAAGAGTCCCCCAGAGGGGCCGCCGCCCACTATAATAATACCACCCGAGACATTACCGCCTGAGACACCGCCCCCGCCCAAACCTTTAGAAACACCGCCTACAGAAATACCTCAAGATAGTTTAATTATTCCGATTGTTGCTGCTGTGGATCAGATCGACGTGAACACTGACGACATACAAACCGGTGAGCCGAAATCAAACGCCGAGCTTGCGAAGTCTCGCACCGGCGGGCGTTCAGCGCGGTTGTTAGCGGAAGATGCCGCTGACGCGCGGGCGCTGAACCAGCGCTTTAAGTTTGGCGGCGAAAGTACAGAAACCGAAGCTGCATCTGCAGAAGCAACATCAGCACAACAGCGGGCAGCACCCCGCCGCCGTGGCGCCAGTGTTGTGCCATATGTGGCCGGTGTGATTGTTGTTGGTGCCGTGGGCTATTACACCTCGAGCTGGTGGTCGCCGCTACTCAAAGGCACGGCAAGCGAGGCACCGCGTGTCGCCTCTGCCCCTGCAGCGACAGCAACACCCCAAGCCTCTATCGATCAGATGGCTGCGCTACAAGCCCGCGCCGATGCGTTAGCCGCTGATGTGGTTGCGTTGAACAAACGCATGAGTGCAGTGGAACAACGCCCAGCGAGTGCCGGCGATGCCACTGGCTTGGCAGAGTTAAGCAAACGAATTGCAGCCTTGGAAAGTGTGCCTGCAGTAGACGCCACCGCACCTGAAGGCTTGAGCTCGTCGGTCACCAACCAAGCACGTCAGTTGGCCAGTGTGACAGCGCGTGTCGCGACACTAGAAGCCGCGCTGGGCAATGCGGCGAAATTAGAAGATATCGCCAAGCGACTTTCGGCCTTAGAAGGCAAGAGTGCCGAAGCCAACAGTGTGTTGGCGTTAGGTGATCGATTGGCGTCGCTTGAAAAGCGCGATTCCGTAGCCGCCACAGCCCTGGTGTTGGCAACCGCACAGTTACGGGAGGCCGCACAAAGTGGACGGACCTACGTGATTGAATTGGAAACCGTCGGTCAACTGGCGGCCCGCGCCGATGTGACCTTTGATGCGAGCCCACTGAAAGCCAATGCAGGAAAAGGCTTAACCCAAATTGCCGTTCTGAAAACGACGTTCCCTGATGCCGCGACCAAAATTGTGCGTGCTGATGCGCTGCCCGAAACGACAGATTGGTTGAACCGCATTTTGGATCGTATCTATGCGATCATAAGTGTGCGGCCCTTTGGCGCCTTAGAAGGCGATTCTGTTACGGCCATTGTCGCGCGCGCCGAGCAAGCGTTGAAAAACGACAACTTAGCGCAAGCGGTGACAGAGCTTGAAACGTTGAAGGGGGCTGCGGCAGAAGCCTCTCATAGCTGGCTTGTACCGGCCAAAACTTATGTAACGGCACAAAAAGCGATTGATGACTTATCCGCCCGTAGTGTCGGCGCCATGGGTGCCATCAGTCGCACATCTCCTGCGGTCACTGCGCCGGTCGCGCCTGTGCCTGCAGTAGCGGAGCCCAAAGCGCCATGATCCGCGTTGTGCTTTATGTCGCCGCACTGATTGTCGCGGTTCTGGTGGCAGTGTGGTTTGCTAACAATCCAGGTGATGTGACCGTTGTTTGGCGCGGCTGGCGCATAGATACATCGGTTGGCATTTTGTTGCTGCTTATCATGTTGACTGTCTTGATCATGCTGGCCATCGCCAAAGTGATCGCAGTTATTCGTGGTACAGCGAAGGGCATTGCATCGGCACGCCGGGAACGTCGCATCACGCAAGGTATTAATGCGTTGGGTTATGGCTTTGCCGCAGCCCACGCTGGCCAGCCGGCAGCCGCACGCCGCTATGCCAAAGAGGCAAGCGCGCTCCTGAACGGCAACGCGGCCACGCACATGCTGCAAGCCCAAGCTGCCCACGTGAACGACGATGCCGCAGGTTTGCGCAATGTGGCTTTAAGTTTGCTAGAGCAGCCTGAAACCGAATTGGCTGCACTGCGCGATCTTGCGTTACGCGCACAGCACGAAGGCGATGTGGTTGGCGCCCTCAATTATGCCAAGCGCGCGGTAGCACGCCGTGATGCGCCGCGCTGGGCCATTGAGATGGTGTTGGATTTGGACATTGCGCAAAGCCGATGGAATGATGCGCTGCATGTGCTGGAAAGCAAAGCGGCGAAAGATCAGTACAGCGCGGAAGATTACAAAAAACTGAAAGCCGCAGTGCTGACAGCCAGTGCTGAGCAAACCTTGGCACAGGGTGATGCGAAGTTGGCCGAGAGCCAATCCAAGAAAGCGATGGATTTAGGTGGTGGTGAGCGCGCGCTCGTCACCCATGCCCGCGCCCTGTTCTTGCAGGGAAATAACAGGGGGAGTGTGCGGGATGTGGAGAAAGCGTGGAAAACACATCCCTCTCCTACACTCATTCGCGCTTACATGGAGTTGGTGGCCGATGAGCCGCCTTTAGAGCAGGCGCGCCGTGTGGAAAAGCTGATTGCAGACACGGCCGATCACCCGGAAAGCCGTTTGGCTTTGTCAGAAGTATCATTGCGCGCGAAACTGTGGGGACAAGCGCGCAATCGGTTGTCGCCCCTCTTGGGCGATGATGTGCCGCAGGATTTACACGCCCGTGCTGCAATTTTGATGGCCGAGCTGGAAACGGCTGAACGCAATGACCCGGCCGCCGGTGCTTTGTGGTTAAAGCGCGCGTTGGACCGCACGACACCCGCTGCCATAGCGGCTGCCACACCCAAGTCTGTCAGCGATATTCTACGTTAAGCATATTTTGCTGCGGTCGCCGCAGCGTGCGCTTTCATCTCAACTGACATCATCGGCACAGGCAACGCGTCGTCGCTGATGACCGGGTACACACCGCGCGGGCGGAAGAGTTGATAATGCCACCACTCGTTACTGAAAAAATCCCAGCCTGCCGCACTCATAATACCCAGCAGCAACAGCCGATTGCGCTGCGCTTCGACTGAGATTTCGGTATTGGCGTGGTGCGACAGCGGCGTGAAGGCATCAAAGCCGGTGCCCATATCAAGCTCGCGGCCACTCCCATCAATCAATGTGAGATCGACTGCTGCGCCCATGGAATGTGGTGAGCCGCGCTTGGGGTCGGCCAGAAAATCCGGATCAGGCGTATGCGCCCACAGCGCCCACTGCGCTTCGGAGGGGCGGAAGGCATCGAATATCTTAAACCTGAGGCCATGAGGCTTGGCCAACGCAATCGCGCGCTTGAGCAATGCCGCAGCATCGGCGTGCAAATAACATCCGGGGCGGCTATAGACAGGCTTGCCGGTAAAATTGTCGGATGTGGCATAAGCGATGTAGAATTCCACATCGTATTCGGGTTTTGTGATCTCGACGAACGACATACGTTTCAGGCCCACCTTCTTATTCGCTCAACCATGCATCAGCCACGCGCCTAACTCAATTAAAAGCCCGAACTCATTCAAAACAATGCGATGAAAATTTTAGCGTTCGATACATCACTAGGAGCATGCACCGCAGGCCTGTGGACTGAAGGCCGCGTGATTGCGCATGACAGCAAAATGATGACGCAAGGCCATGCTGAAACGCTGATGCCCATGATCGAGCGCATGATGGATACAGCTAAGTTAACGTATGCGGATTTAGATCGCATTGCCGTCACAGTTGGTCCGGGCTCGTTCACAGGCTTACGCGTCGGCATTGCGACCGCACGGGGTTTGGCAATGGCCGCCCAAAAGCCTGCCATTGGCATTACCACCACCGAGGCGTTGGCCGCTGGCGTCAAAGGCGCCGAGACGCACATCTTGTCGGTCATCGACAGCAAGCGTGGTGATGTGTTTGCGCAAGTGTTTGATCACGCTGGGCACGCGCAGACTGAGATTGTGAATATCCCGGATGCTGAATTAAGCGCGTTGTGTGGGGTAGCGCCTATTGTCGTGGTGGGTGATGCGCGTGCGCGCGCCATTGCTGTGTTAGGTGCACAGGCACGCACTTCAAGCGCACCTGACATTTGCGACATCGCTGCACTTGCCGCAATGGCTGCAACCCGAACACCTGACCCACATGGCCCGGCACCTGTTTATGTCCGCGCGCCCGACGTTACGTTGTCGCCCACCGGCGGCTTATTGCGTCCTTCATCTACCTGAACTTGATGCGCACATGGGCACAGAAGCCATTATCGTCACCAAAGATGCGGCCCTGTTGGCCAAATTGCATGCTACGAGTTTTGAGGACTCCTGGAGCGCGGTGTTCTTTGAGGCGATGCTGAATCAGATGGGTGTGACAGCGCTGGCGACATCGCATGGATTTATTTTAATGCGCTGCATTGCTGGCGAAGGTGAAGTGTTGACCGTCGCGGTTGAGCCCACGCAACGTGGCCAGGGCTTAGGCTATCGATTGGTGGAATCAGGTCTGGTGTTGGCTTTGGCCCATGCGGTGACGCGCTGCTTCTTGGAAGTGGCCGCAGATAACGCGCCCGCCATCGCCATATATAAGAAGGCGGGCTTCACCCAAATTGGGGAGCGCAAAAACTACTACCACCGTGGGGATGCGAAAATTGACGCGCTGCTGATGGAATGGCGCAAATGATAGAAGTGTGGGCGCAACTAAATCCTTAGTTGCGCGTTAGACTCTCTTGATCGTGAGAATGTGTGGAAACACATGATCGGTCTGAGATGCGATCTCAGGGACAAGGGAGAGAACCTCATGACCATGGGCCACAACCGAGCGCGGCACGTTGTCGAGCGGCTCGATTCCCTTCAGCCGAACAGTAACCACCGCACCTGACGGCTTCTTTTCCAACATCAGTTTGGTTTTCACAAAAGTGATGGGACACACGTCGGGCGTGATATCGAGATCGTATTTCGCGTTTTCATTCATGATATGACGGCTTAATTTTGATGATATGAGTTTTGATCATCGCGGTTTTTATTTAAGTCGACGTCAGTTGAACGCAAACTGTGTTCAAATTATACGGACAACATATAACCTCAAGAACAACCGAGGACACAATGTCAGCTGAAAATTCCCAAGATTTATTGTCGCTCACGAGTCAAATCGTTGCGGCACACGTGGCCAACAACACGGTGGGAATGGAAGAACTGCCGAAATTGATTCAAGACGTGCACCGCGCGTTGAGTTCGGTCTCGGAAGGCGGCAGCCTTGAACGCCCCGAGCCTGCCATTGCGATAAAGAAGTCCGTCACGCCCGAATACATCGTCTGCCTGGAAGACGGCAAAAAGCTGAAAATGCTAAAACGCCACTTACGCACGTCATACGATATGACCCCGGAAGAGTACCGCCAGCGCTGGGGCCTGCCCCACGATTACCCCATGGTGGCCCCTAATTATGCCAAACGCCGCTCTAGCCTGGCGAAGCAAATTGGCTTGGGCGTTAAGGGCCGGAAACGCCGGAAGGGCTAAAAACCTAAAAGCTGAAAAGCTTAAAAAGCCAATCCCCTGCGCGTGCCCTTTGCCAAAACCATTCATATCAATAAAGGGCCGGAATAAAGGTACATATTGAACGCTTTTATCGGGCGAGCCCCAACATTATGATGGTGGCTTGTGATAAGAGCGGTTCTGGCCATCGTGCTTAGCTATAAGGTGCTGAGCTATAAAGTGCCGGGCTGTGGGAAGCGGCCTGGGGAGAGATGATTATGCAGCGTAGCGAACCAAGTATGGCGTCCCGCATCGAAACACGGTGCGTCGATAAAGGGATGAAAATGACCGAGCAGCGTCGGGTTATCGCCCGCGTATTGTCTGCTGCGGCTGATCACCCCGACGTCGAAGAAGTGCATCGCCGCTCCATTGAAGTAGACCCGCGCATCAGCATTGCCACCGTCTACAGAACGGTGCGCCTGTTTGAAGAGTCAGGCATCGTCAAACGCCATGATTTCGGAGACGGTCGTGCGCGCTATGAACCTGCGCCGGAAAATCACCACGACCACCTGATTGATGTTCATTCCGGAAAGGTCATCGAATTCCGCAACGATGACATCGAGCGCCTGCAGCACGAAGTGGCCAAGGCTTATGGTTATCGCCTGGTCGGCCACCGCTTGGAATTGTTCGTGGAACCCTTGGATCGACCGGCCAAGACCGCAACAGAACAATAACAAGATCGCTACAGAACAATAACACAACAGATTGTGTCTTTTGCGTTATACCATTGCGACACAAGGGGCATGCCTTATATGGTCCGCCTTAATGCTAAGGTCTGCCTTAATAATGCCCCTGTGCCATGGTCTTGGGGGCCATTCATACTCACTTAATGGGGTGTCATGACGGTTTTTCAGTCCTCCCCGATGTCGCAACCGGCCAATGGTTTATTTACGGCCACCGAATTCAAGCCATTAACGGCGGGGCACCAAGTCCTTCGTTTGGCTGAGAATTCTGCGGATATCGAAGCGGCGCAACGGTTACGCTACCGGGTGTTTTACGAAGAGTTGGGTGCCCACCCTTCGCCAGAAACAACCGCCACACGCATGGACGTCGATCAGTTCGATAGCGTGTGTGAACACTTGATCGTCGAAGATATGTCGCTGCCCGCCGGTCAACGCGTGGTCGGCACTTACCGCTTTATGCGCCGTGAGCACGCTCAAATCGCTGGCGGCTTTTACACTGCGGCTGAATTCGACATTAGCCCGATCACAAACCGCGAAGGCGCGGTGATGGAACTGGGGCGTTCTTGCGTGGATATCGGCTACCGGGACCGCAACACCATGCAGTTGTTGTGGCGTGGTATTGCTGAGTACGTGATGCAGCACCGCATTGAAGTGATGTTTGGCTGCGGCAGCTTGTCGGGCATTGACCCAGACAAACATGCTTTGGCGTTGTCGTACCTGTATTACAACCACTTGCCGCCCGAGGAACTGCGCGTGCGTGCGCTGCCTGAGCGTTATGTGGAAATGCGCCGCGTGAACCCGGAAAGCATTGATGCCCGCCGTGCGTTGGTGGCATTGCCGCCCTTGCTGAAGGGGTACTTGCGCGCAGGCGCTTTCATTGGCGAAGGCGCTGTGATCGACAAACAGTTCAATACCATTGACCTGTGCGTCATTGTGAAGACCGACTTGATTACGGGCCGCTACACACGCCACTATGATCTGGGCCAAGGCGAGACCAAAGGCAACTAAGGCTCGGATTGAGGCGTTGTTCTTACTGATCGTGTCAACGTGCGGCTGTGAATACGCGGGCTTTAACATCTGAAATTACGCTTCCGTCAGCGCCGACATACACGGTGCTGGCGGCCGCGCGCCTGGCGTTCTTTTTTGTATTCACAATCTTCATTGTGTCGTTCATCGGCCTTTTACGGCTGATGTTCATCGAAACCGCGGGCGTGCGGCGAACCTACTATCGCTTTATGTCGCGGGCCTTGGGCTTTGATTTGAAAATCAAAGGCCATCAGGTGAAAGACCGCCCCCTTCTGGTCGTGTGCAATCACATCTCGTACCTCGACATCATGGTGGTGGGGGCCGCAGTGAAGGGGGAATTTGTCGCGCGCGGCGATATGGCCGACTGGCCCTTCTTTGGGCTGATGGCCAAGGCGGGCCGCACCGTATTCATCGACCGCAAACGCAGTTCAACCAACGTGGCCCGAGACGCCATTCAGAAACGCCTGGATGAAGGTGGCCGCCTGATCATGTTCCCCGAATCGACCTCGGGCGATGGCAACCACATGCTGCCGTTCAAGAGCGCGCTATTCACCGTGGCGGAGCGGACGGTGAACGGCAAACCGGTGACGGTTCAACCTATGTCGATTGCTTATACCCGCCTGAACGGCTTGCCGATTGGGGTGGGGTGGCGATCATTTTATGCTTGGTACGGCGACATGACCTTGGGCCCGCACCTGTGGCAGGCGCTAAAAATGGGCCGGACCACCGTGGAAGTGGAATTCCACGAGCCGGTCACAGCGGACCAATTGGGGGGGCGTAAAGCGCTGGCGTCCCACTGCCATAAAGTGACCTCGGAGAGCTTTTCCCGGCTTTTATCCGGTCGTTCCAAGGCCTTAGCGCCTGTTCACAAGGCGTAAAAATTAGCGGTTTTCCACAGGCTTTCTTTGCATTTTAGGGCGCATCCGGGATATACAGCGGCCCTCAAATGAGCAACGACACACCTTCACATCCTTCGGCGCCCAACCCAGAGGCGCCTCCAGCGAAGCGCAAGCTGTTCATCAAAACCTACGGGTGCCAGATGAACGTCTACGACAGCCAGCGCATGGCCGACGTATTGGCCCCGCAAGGGTTCACCACCACTGACACGCCTGACGATGCGGACGTGGTGATCTTGAACACTTGCCACATCCGAGAAAAAGCCGCTGAGAAAGTGTTCTCGGACTTGGGCCGCATTCGACCTTTAAAAGAAACAGCCCAAGGCAAAGGCAGTGACGTGATGATCGCCGTTGCTGGCTGCGTGGCGCAAGCCGAAGGTGCAGAAATTACTGCACGCGCGCCTTACGTCGATATCGTGCTGGGTCCGCAGACCTACCATCGCTTGCCAGAATTAGTGGCGCGCGCCTCACGCGCTCGGGCGCAGAGTAATGGCCGCGAGAAAATTTCAGTCATCGACACCGAATTTCCGGCCGAGCCGAAATTCGACTCTCTGCCGCCCCCGCGCGCCGATGGCCCCACAGCCTTTTTATCGGTGCAAGAAGGCTGCGATAAATTCTGCACCTACTGCGTTGTGCCCTATACGCGTGGGGCTGAGTTCTCACGGCCCGTCGCCGACGTGCTGCGCGAAGCGCGCGGTTTAGTGGCCGCCGGCGTGCGCGAGATCACGCTGTTGGGCCAGAACGTGAATGCCTATCACGGTGACGCTGAAGGCCATGTGACGTGGGGTTTGGGCCGCCTGATCCGAGCGCTGGCCGAAATCGATGGCTTAGCGCGCATTCGCTATACCACATCGCACCCCAGCGACATGGATAACGACCTGATCGCCGCCCACGGTGATGTGCCGCAGCTTATGCCGATGCTGCATCTGCCGGTTCAGTCAGGGTCTGACAGAATTTTGGCCGAGATGAACCGCAACCACACCCGCGATGATTACCGCCGTGTGATCGAGAAATTGCGCCGTCATCGTTCTGACTTGGTGTTGTCATCGGACTTTATTGTGGGCTTCCCCGGTGAAACGGACCAAGAGTTTGCCGACACCATGGACTTGGTGCGCGAAATTACCTTCACGCAGTCCTACTCGTTCAAATACAGCAAGCGCCCCGGCACACCTGCCGCCGCCATGAAAAAGCAAGTGCCCGACGATGTGAGTTCTGCGCGCCTGGCTGAATTACAAGAACTGCTGGATCAGCAACTGCGCAACTTCAATGCCTCGTGCTTGGGCCGCACGATGGAGGTGCTGCTGACAAACCCCGGCCGTCACGCAGGGCAGATGGGCGGTCGGAGCCCCTATTTGCAAGCCGTGCACGTGAACGCGCCCGCATCATTGCTGGGTCAAATCGTGCCGGTGCGAATCACCACGCAAGAGTCGTACAGCCTGGGTGCGGAACTTTGTGATGCAAAAGCCGCTTAATATGGTGGTGCAACATTTAAGGGTTCTAACACCGTGACAGCCCCCGCAAGGCTTGCGTGTGAGTTTGATGATAACGCCATTGTGCAAGATGTTGTGGGCCCGCAAAACCGCAACCTGCAGCGCCTGGAACTGCGCCTGGGCGTAACGCTGGATCTCCATGGAAATATCGTGGCTATCGAAGGCCCCGAAGACAACGCAACCAAAGCTCAGACCGCTCTCATGACATTGTATCGCCGCGCTGCAGCCGGTAACGCCATTGATGATGGCGACGTGGATGCCGCCGCACGCTTATCCGCCGATAAGAATGACGCCAATGACTTAACACTGCGCACGCGCAAAAAACACATTGCGCCACGGACACCAGGCCAGACGGAATACTTCCGCGCGCTGAAAGATCACGAGTTGGTGTTTGCGTTAGGTCCTGCCGGCACCGGCAAAACATATCTTGCTGTCGCAAAAGCTGTGGCCATGAAAATCGCTGGCGAAGTCGACCGCATTATTTTGTCGCGACCCGCTGTGGAAGCCGGCGAGCGTTTGGGTTTCTTGCCCGGCGACATGAAAGAGAAGGTCGATCCTTACTTGCGCCCGCTTTACGACGCATTGTTTGATATGCTGCCGGGTGATCAGGTAACGCGGAATTTAGAATCCGGCGACATTGAAGTGGCACCTTTGGCCTTCATGCGCGGACGCACGCTTTCAAATGCGTTTGTGATTCTGGATGAAGCGCAAAACACGACGCCCGTGCAGATGAAAATGTTTCTTACGCGCCTTGGGGAACGTTCACGCATGGTGGTAACGGGCGATTTAAGCCAGATTGATTTGCCGTCGGGTATGAAATCAGGCTTGGCTGATGCGCTAGATGTTTTGAAGAACGTCAAAGGTGTGGGCCGCGTAAACTTTACATCTGCCGACGTTGTGCGTCATGATTTGGTCGCACGTATTGTCGAAGCATACGATTCGCAAAATCCGGAGAAGCGCAAACCGCGATGAGTAAGTCGTCACCGCACCAAGCGGACAACGTCCGTATTGATGTTTCAATTTTAAGTGCGGCGTGGAAAAAGCGCGAAAAAACCATTGCCGCGTTCTCAAAGCGCATCGCCACACACACACTGAATTTCGTGAAATGGCAGTTGTCGCCACAGCACTTCGTCAATCAGGCAAAAGACGGTCTGGAAATTTCCATTGTGCTATCTACGGATGCGCGCGTCCGGACGCTGAATCGCGATTACCGGGGCAAAGATAAGCCCACAAATGTGCTCTCCTTCCCGGCCGTTGATGAAGAGAGAATGACACCGGGTCCGTTAATGCTGGGCGACATTGTTTTGGCCCTGCAAACCACGCAAAAAGAGGCCAAGGCCGAAAATAAACCCTTTAAAGCGCATGTGGCACACCTTGTGGTGCATGGCGTTCTCCATTTGCTAGGGTATGATCATGAGATTGAGCGTGATGCGCTGAAGATGGAACGGATGGAACGTCTTATTTTAGCGGATCTTGGCATTGCCGATCCTTATGCAGACACGGTGGTTGTGGCGCGTGCAAAATCATTCCGCAGCCCCATCAAGAAGAAGGCGGCAGTCAAAAAGAAGCGATGAGCGAAACTCACCCTAAATCGCCGGACCTTGTCGAAAGTGATGATAAGGGCCCCGGCCTGATGGAACGCTTGCGCCGGTTCATAAAGCCGGAAACCTCCGAGCAAGAGACCGTTCGCGAAGTTATCGAAGAACTGATCGAAGACCGCATTGAAGACGCGGCTGACAGCGATGCGCCGGTCATCGATCCGAACGAGCGCCTGCTGCTCTCGAATGTCTTGAAGCTGCGTAACATGACGGCCGCCGACATTATGATTCCGCGTGCGGATATCGTGGCTGTTGATGCTGATACGCCGTTTCATGAAGTGCTGAAATTACTGGCGTCTGATGGTCACACTCGTTACCCGGTGTACCGTGGACGCCTGGATGATGTCATTGGCATGATCCACATGAAAGACTTGGCGCTCGTTGTGGCCGAGCAAGGCAGTGCCGTCGCCTACGAAGGCGCGGAAGATGCCGAGCCCTTACCCAAACTGTCTGACCTTTTACGCAAAGTGATGTTTGTGTCGCCGGCTGTCGGCGTGCTTGATCTCATGATCGACATGCGCCTAAAGCGCACACACATGGCGCTGGTGGTCGACGAGTTTGGCGGCATTGACGGCTTGCTGACCATCGAGGACGTGGTCGAACAGATCGTCGGCGAGATCGAAGACGAGCACGATGGCGACGCGCCGCTGGAATTGTCGCAAGCCGCTGATGGTAGCGTGACAGCAGATGCACGCGTTTCGTTGGAAGAATTTGAAAATCGCTATGGCGATTTGTTCACCAGTGATGAGCGCGATGAAACCGACACTTTAGGGGGGTTGGTGATTCGTTTGGCCGGTCGCGTGCCCAGTCGCAAAGAGTTGGTCAAACACCCGAACGGCTTGGAGTTTGAAGTGATTGACGGCGATCCGCGTCGCGTGCGCCGTCTACGCATCAGAAATATTCCTGCATCACCGCCGCAAACCACGCCGGAAACATGATCGCAAAACTTCATGCCCAACTGCTGGGTCTCAGCACCTGGCAGCGCGTTGTGCTGGCTGCCATGTTGGGGGCCTTGACCACGTTTGCGATGCCCCCCTGGCATGCAGTGCCGCTGATGTGGATCACTGTGCCCTTGCTGCTGTGGGCCCTTGAAGGCAGCAAAACGACGGCTTCTGCCGCACTTGTAGGGTGGAGTTTTGGCTTTGGCCACTTTGCTGTGGGCTTAAACTGGATTGCCAACGCATTCTACGTGGATGCTGACACGCATGGCGCCTTTGCCATTCCAGCAGTGGCGGGCTTATGCGCGATCTTCGGCGTTTATATTGCCACAGTCACGATGATTGTTCATCGCTTGCCGCGTGAACCGCGGTACGTGCGCCCCTTTGGGTTTGCGTTGGCGTGGATGAGCGTCGAATGGGTACGCGGTTGGTTGTTCACGGGCTTCCCGTGGAATCCCATGGGCTCGGTGTGGACGGCGTGGCCTGTGATGATTCAGATCACCACGGTGTTTGGCACGCTGGGTTTGGGGCTTTTCACGCTAATCGCAGCAGCCGCAGTTTCTATTCTGGTCGCCCCTGTCAAATCGCGCGCGACATGGATTATGGGTTTGGCCCCGACAGGGCTGCTTGTGCTGTTCGGCATTTTTGGCGTGGTGCGCTTGTACGAACAGAACGTGCCGATGGTGCCCAATGTGAATTTGCGTTTGGTGCAACCGAATATCGCACAAGCCGACAAGTGGCGGCCGGGTTTGCGCGAACAACACTTTATGGATCATGTGCGGTTGAGTGCATCGAGCGGCGTTGAACAAATCACGCATGTGATTTGGGGTGAAGCCGCAATCGCCTACACATTAGACCGCGATGAAACACGGCGTGCGATAGCGGTCTCGATGCTGAGCCCAGGCGCGTCTCTCATTACAGGTGTTCCCCGCGTCGCAGCCAGTGCCAATGGCTTGGAAGAGATTTTCAATTCCATGCTTGTCGTGCGCTCGGATGCCAGCATTGCAGCGCTCTACGATAAAACGCACTTAGTTCCGTTTGGTGAATACTTGCCGTTGCGCGGCCTCATCCCTTTCCGAAAATTGACCGAGGGCACGATGGATTTCAGTGCCGGTCATGGGCGCACCACGCTTGATATCGGCACCGCACCACCGTTCAGCCCATTAATTTGCTACGAAGCGATTTTTTCCGGTGAAGTCACAGGGCCCGACACGAAAGCGGGTCAGCGTCCGCAGTGGATGCTGAACATCACCAACGACTCATGGTTCGGTGATAGCTCTGGCCCGCGCCAACATTTAGCAGAAGCACAACTGCGCGCCGTGGAAGAAGGCTTGCCGCTGATCCGCGTCGCCAACACCGGCATCTCTGCCGTGATTGATCCCTATGGCCGGATCTTAGGAACCATTCCCTTGAACGAGCGCGGCGTGTTGGATTCGCCGCTGCCGCAAGCGCCGCAAGACCGCACGCTCTTTGGCCGAACTGGTCAATCGGGGCCTATGACGTTGATATTATTGGGCATCGCAGTGCTATGGGCGGCTTATAGGCGCGCTGTACCCCATCCGTAGCATTTTTTTGACACATTTTAGTGTGCTAAATCAAACGCTTAGGGACGGGCTTGGTTTGCTCTACCGCAGATTTTGTGTCAAAAAGTAGAGGTGTGGCGTTTACGCTACAACGATTGGTATATATAGCCGTCGCGAAGATATCATTCGTACCTGTTCCTTGGACCGATTGCTCTCACAGCCAAAGGATGCCGCTATGGCGCTGCCGCAAGAAGATGATTTCGATGAAGCTGGTTTTTCGCGCTCCTCGCGCGGTCGCATGCCATCGGGCAAACCAAACCCGGTCGATGTGCACGTCGGTTCACGCGTGCGTTTGCGCCGCACACTCTTGGGTATGAGCCAAGAAAAACTGGGCGAAGCACTGGGCCTAACGTTCCAGCAAGTTCAGAAATATGAGCGCGGCGCCAATCGCATTGGGGCCAGTCGCTTGTGGGATTTAAGCCGTGTACTTGATTGCGCTGTGCAGTTCTTCTTCGACGAGATGGATAACGCCACGCAAGATTCAAGCCCGCGCAACTTGTCTGAAACCTCTCGCGACATCGAGGTGCCGGAAAGCGACCCGATGACCAAGCGTGAGACGTTGGAATTGGTGCGCGCTTACTATCGCATCAAAGACTATCACGTGCGTCGGCGCATTTATGATTTGGCGAAGTCGTTGGCGACAACCGAAGAAAGCCCCGACAGCGACGAGTAGTCGTCTGTTTCCAGCGTTTAAACGCCGCTACAAATTCAAACACCAGCGCGTCGCTTCTGTTCGAAGCGGCGCGTTTTGTTTTTAATCTCGTTTAACAAACTCATAACGCGCTTAACTAATTTGATCTGTCGGCATACGCGCATGAGTTGGGGAAAGACATATAAAGGCGTGTGATTCCTGACACGTTGCCCGGGAATCTGATGCTTTGCGAAAAGTCAAAGGCCCAAGAAGCATTGAGGATCAATGGCTTCTATGTCACCCATTCTGCCATCACGTTGAGGGGTAGGTTTTTAAGCTGCAAAAGCACCCCTGAATTAAAGCGGGACTTTCAAATCTTAAGATCGGAGGGAAAAATGTTGCGTCAACATTGGTTATCGACGGCTGCCGTCGGCGTTATGGCAACGATGTTCACCACTGCGGCATATGCGCAGTTGGAAGAGATTGTTGTGACGGCTCGTAAGACTGAAGAAAAATTGCAAGACGTGCCGATCAGCGTATCCGCTTTCACGGCGAAAGATCTGAGCGAGCGCGGCCTGACCGACGTTTCGAAGGTCGCTACATTCACCCCTGGCTTCTCGTTCGAAAAAACCAACCGTTATGGCGCGCAAGGCGGCACCAGCCGTCCGGTCATCCGCGGCCAATCGAACATCCTGGGTGAAGGTAACGCCGCCATTTTCGTGGACGGCATTCTGTTCACCGACAACATCTTGTCGTTCCCGTTCGACATCGTTGAGCGCGTTGAAACCATCAAAGGCCCGCAAGCCGCGCTGTTCGGCCGCTCGACCTTTGCCGGTGCGATCAACCTGATCACCAAAAAAGGCACCAACGACTTTGAAAACAAAGTCAGCGTGCGCGCTGCCGAGTACGACGACTACGAAGTCAACCTGATGTCACGTGGCCCGATTGTCGAAGACAAAGTCTTCTACATGGTCCAAGGCCGTTACTATGATTTCGGGGGCCAATACCGCAATAGCATCGGCGGAAAGAAAGTCGGGCAAGAAGAGTCAAAAGGCATTAACGGTGCCCTCGAATTTAAACTGACAGATAATCTGTCGGCTAACATCAGCATGGGCTTCAACAAAGATGATGACGGTATCGCCGCCATCGCGTTGCAAGACCGATTCAGCAACAACTGCTTCCTGAATAAACCGCGCCAGTATTATTGCGGCGAAGTGACGCACCCGAACACGATCGCGGCTGACGTTGCCGGTTTGCAAGGCACCGAAGGCGTGCACCGTGAATCAACCCGCGTATTCGGCAACATCATTTATGATGATGAAGATTTTATCTTCACGTCGAACACCGGCTTGTTCTGGACCGATACCCAGTACGGCTATGACTCGACGTTCCAAGGCGGCACCGCTTTCAGCTTGACCACCGTTCCGGGCACAACCGTTGCACGCGCAGCTACCGACCCGATCCGCGTGCAATCAACGCTGCGTAATGAAGTCACCGACCGTAACGAATGGTCGCAAGAATTCCGCGCGCAATCGGCACAAGACAAAGCCATCCGTGGCCTGGTGGGCGTGTTCTACTATCAACGCCGCCGCGCGTTGGAAGAGCGTCACTTTGCCGTGACGGCTCCGACAATCGACTTCGGCACTGACCGCGTCGACAACAAAGCCGTGTTTGCGTCTTTGACGGGTGACTTCACCGATCAACTGACCGGTTCGGCTGAACTGCGTTACGCGCAAGACAAAATCGGCAACTTCAAGAAAACTACCACCGTTGCTGGCGTGACCTACACCGACTTGCTGATCGAAAAGAAGTTCAAGTCGTGGTCACCGCGCTTCACATTGGATTACAAGCCGATGGACGACACGTTGATCTACGCTGTCGCCGCAAAAGGCAACAAGCCGGGCGGTATCAACGGCGATCCGCGCTTCCCGTCGAACATCACGTTCTATAATGAAGAAAGCAGCTGGAATTACGAAATCGGTACGAAAAACTCCTTCATGAACAACACGGTCGTGTTGAACTTGGCGGCGTACTACACCGATTGGAAAAACCAGCAAGTCACCACAAGCTTCGTCTTCCCGACCGGCGGCACGCAGTCTTACCTCACGAATGCCGGTAAATCGCGCGTGAAGGGCTTTGAAGCGTCAGTCTCCGCATCCTTGAACGACTACTTCACGGTGGGCGCTGGCTATTCGTTGAACGATGCGAAGTTCAAGGTGCTGAACGATGCTGAAGCGAACGAGTTGTTCGGCAATCCTTCAGTCGCTGGCAAGCGCATGCCGAACGCACCGAAAGAACAAGCAACGTTGAATGGTAAGTTCACCTATCCTGTGAACGACGATATCAACGGCTTCGTGCGCAGCGACTTTGCTTACACCAGCCGCAAGTACGACCAGATCTACAATCTGGCGCACACCGGTGAGCAATACCTGCTGAACGTAAAGGTCGGTGTTGAAAATGACGCATGGAACTTCACGTTCTTCGTCGACAATCTGACCAACGACAAGTCGCCGACGACGATCGTGCGCTATGTCGACCAAATGAACTTGAACGTTGCCCCCAATGCCAACGCGGCCTTGAACAACGTTGCTGGCACCACAACTCAGGAACGCGCGTTCCAGTTGGGTCTGCCCGATAAACAACGCTTCGGCGTTACAGCCAGCTACAAGTTCTAAGCTCCGCCAGCGTCTTTAAGCCTCTCGAAGCCCCGCCCTCACCGGCGGGGCTTTGTTTTTGGGCCAAAAGCACCTTAGACACGGCGCTATCGGGGACAGACGCCCCCCAAACCCTTGCCAAATTGTCGGATTTTCGGTACGCCCGACGCCCTCACCTTGGATGTGGCCCCTTTCAGGTTTTGGGCATGGGGCCGTTGTCCAAATGGAAGTTTTTCCTCCCTATACGGAGAGTATTGTGGCGAAGACCGACTACATCTTCACGAGCGAGTCTGTGTCCGAAGGACACCCGGACAAAGTTGCGGATCGCATTTCTGATTCTATCGTCGATTTGTATCTGGCGGCGGACCCCCAAGCCCGCGTGGCCTTGGAAACACTGTGCACCACTAACCGCATCGTTCTGGCAGGTGAAGTGCGCGGCCCCGGCAGCATCACGCACGAACGCCTGATCGAAACCGCACGACAAGCCGTGAAAGACATTGGCTACGAGCAAGAAGGCTTCCACTGGAAGACCGCTACGGTTGATTGCCACGTGCACGCCCAATCGGCCGACATTGCTGTCGGCGTTGATGCTGCTGGCAACAAAGACGAAGGTGCCGGCGACCAGGGCATCATGTTTGGCTATGCCGTGAATGAAACCCCGGAGTTCATGCCGGCCCCCATTCACTATTCGCACCAAATCTTGAAACGCCTGGCCGATGCCCGTCACTCAAAAGACGTGCCCTTCTTAGAGCCTGATGCCAAAAGCCAAATCAGCTTGAAGTACGAAAACGGCAAGCCGGTGCGCGCTACATCTATCGTTGTGTCAACGCAGCACAGCGAAGGCGTAGATCAAGAAACCTTGCGCAACTATGTGCGCAAAGTGGTGCTGGATGTTCTGCCGAAAGGCTGGATGTGCCCGGAAGACGAGTTTTATGTGAACCCCACAGGCCGCTTTGTCATCGGTGGCCCCGATGGCGACACTGGTTTGACGGGTCGTAAAATCATCGTCGACACATACGGTGGTGCCGCCCCGCACGGCGGCGGCGCCTTCTCAGGCAAAGACCCCACCAAAGTGGACCGTTCAGCTGCTTATGCTGCGCGCTATTTGGCCAAGAACGTTGTCGCCGCTGAATTGGCCGACAAATGCTTGATCCAGTTGGCCTATGCTATTGGTGTTGCGAAGCCGCTGGCTGTTTATGTGGATACGCAAGGCACGGGCCGCGTCGACGAAGATAAGCTGTCGAAAGTGTTGCAAGACCTGATGAACTTGAGCCCGCGCGGTATTCGCGAGCACTTGAAGCTTAACAACCCGATCTACACACGCACCTCGTCTTACGGCCATTTCGGCCGCACCCCTGATGGTGCGGGTGGCTTCACGTGGGAACGTTTGGATTTGGTTCCTGCATTAGAATCTGCCTTCGGTGTCTGAGCGTAAAGAAGGTCAACGCCTTCTTTATTACGGCCGTCGCAAGGGCAAACCCCTTAGCACTGCCCGGCAGAGCGTTACCGATACACTGTTACCGCGTTTGAAAATCGACCCACCCCCTGGTGGGTCGATGATCGACGTTGCGGGCTTGTTTTCGCATACACCAAAAGAGATCTGGCTTGAGATCGGCTTTGGGGCGGGCGAACATTTGGCGACACAAGCCGAACGCAATCCAGATGTCGGCATCATAGGCGGCGAAGTATTCTTGAACGGTGTGGCGTCACTGATTCGTTACGTCGGCGAAAAGAATTTGAACAACGTGCGCGTTTTTAATGATGACGTGCGGTTTTTATTGCCCGCCCTGCCCGATAAAAGTTTATCGCGCGTCTTTGTATTGTTCCCTGATCCGTGGCCCAAAGTGCGTCATGCTAAGCGCCGTTTCATTGGCCCAGAGAACCTCAATCACCTCGCACGCCTGATGCCCAAAGGCGCCGAGCTTCGCATCGCAAGCGATCATCCGGTCTACATCCAGTGGGTTATGGAACAAGTGCCACCCCACCCTTGCTTTACATGGGATGTGAAAGGGCCTGAAGATTGGCAACTTGCCCCTCCTGACCATGTGGAGACTCGGTACCAGAAGAAGGCCATCCGCGAGGGCCGAAAACCGGCTTTTTTCCGCTTTATACGAAATGCGACACCCGCCCCCACCGCATAAGTCTACCGGCTGAAACCCTTGCAAAATGGGCACAATCGCAGTATATCCAGCCCATAAGCTTTCACTGTCGATCGACTGGAAAGTGGCCCCAACCGGCCACTTTTTTTATTGCCTAAATTCCGGCGATTCGACGGGAAAAGGCTATATTTATCTGAGACTTACTGACTTTCTAAAACGTTGCGGAGCCTGCTTGGAACGCCTGCTGGCCTTAGAAGAACGGATTGCACCGACCCTGGACGCCATGGGCTTCGAGGTCGTGCGCGTGGCCCTGCTGAACGACAGTGGCGAGCGCACCGTTCAGGTTATGGCAGACCGCGCTGATGGAACGCTGATCGGCATTGATGAATGCGAAGTGATTAGCCACGCGCTGTCGGCGATCTTCGACGTCGAAGAGCCGATTGCAGGAGCGTACAATTTAGAAGTCAGTTCAGCTGGGATTGATCGTCCACTGACGCGACCAAAAGATTTTGAAAACTACGCGGGCTTTGAAGCGAAGATTGAAACCAAGCTGGCCATCAATGGCCGCCGCCGCTTCAAGGGTCCCGTAAAGGGTTTGAATGAGACGGGCGATGTTGTGGTGACGGTGGACGACGCAGATGTGACGTTGCCGTTTGAGAACATTGCGACCGCGAAATTAGTTTTAACCAACGAGCTGATTGCTGCCACGTCCAAGGGACGTCCTGATAAGGACGCGGCACAAAAAGCGAAACAACCAAAGAAGCAGAAAAAGTAGGAGACATCCATGGCTCAGAGCATTGGTATGGCCCGCCCCGAACTGATTCAGGTGGCCGACACTGTTGCCCGCGACAAGAACATTGACCGCGAGGAAGTGTTTGTCGCCATGGAACAGGCCATTCAAAAAGCGGGTCGCTCTAAGTACGGCCATGAAAAAGATATTCGTGCCAACATCGACCGCAAGACTGGCGAAATTCGTTTGGCGCGCTATATCGCTATCGTCGACACGGTGGAAGATGAGAACACCCAAACAACCTTGGACAAATCCAAGAAAAAATATCCCGATCTGAAGGTCGGTGATGAGATTGTCGATCCGCTGCCACCGATTGATTTCGGCCGCATCGCTGCCCAGACAGCCAAGCAAGTGATCGTGCAGAAAGTGCGTGATTCCGAGCGTGCACGTCAGTTCACCGAATACAAAGACCGCGTGAACGAAGTTGTAAACGGCTTGGTAAAACGCGTTGAATTCGGCAACGTTGTTGTAGATTTGGGCCGCGCTGAAGGCATGCTGCGCCGCGATGATTTGATCCCGCGCGAACACTTTAAAAACGGTGATCGCGTGCGTGCGTTGATCCACGCCGTGCGCCAAGAGCCGCGTGGCCCGCAAATTTTCCTGTCGCGTACAGCGCCTGATTTCATGAAGGCGTTGTTCACGCAGGAAGTACCGGAAATTTATGACGGTATTATTGAAATTCGCTCGGTCGCGCGTGACCCGGGCAGCCGTGCCAAGATTGCTGTGATCTCGAATGACTCCTCGATTGATCCGGTGGGTGCGTGCGTGGGTATGCGCGGCAGCCGCGTGCAGGCGGTTGTGGCCGAACTGCAAGGCGAGAAAATCGACATCATTAACTGGAGCGAAGACCCGGCCACGTTTGTGGTGAACGCGTTGGCTCCGGCTGAAGTGTCGAAAGTTGTGTTAGATGAAGATGCATCGCGCATCGAAGTTGTGGTGCCGGACGAACAATTGTCGCTGGCCATCGGTCGTCGCGGCCAGAACGTGCGCTTGGCCTCGCAACTGACGGGCTGGTCTATCGACATCCTGACGGAAGCCGAAGAGTCGGAACGCCGTCAGCAAGAATTTACCGTGCGCTCGAAACTGTTCATCGATGCACTGGATGTGGACGATGTGTTGGCACGCCTGCTGGTCACCGAGGGCTTTACGTCGGTGGAAGAAGTGGCGTTTGTGCCGGTGGAAGACATTGCCGAGATCGAAGGCTTGGACGAAGACGTGGCAAACGAATTGAAGAGCCGTGCTCAAGCTTTCATTGAAGAAGAAAACAAGCGCACTGAGTCGCGCCTGAAAGAACTGAAAGTCTCCGAAGACTTGACCGGTGCTGAAATTGAGGGTCTGGACATCAAAAAGATCGTGGCTTTGGCCGAAAAGGGCGTGAAAACCCTGAATGATCTGGCTGATCTGGCTGGCGATGAACTGGTGGAAATGCTGGCCCCGATCCCCATGACCCTGGATAACGCCAATAAGATCATTATGGCAGCTCGCGCTCACTGGTTCCCGGACGGCGAAAACGCGTCCGGTGCGACCAGCAAAGCGTAAGGGTTTATTGGTCAGAACTGGCGGCAGAACGAAAACAACCATGCCGCGCGAAGACGAAACGGTCCGACAATGCATTGTCTCGGGTGAAACCCACCCGACAACGGCTATGGTGCGCTTTGTGGTCGGCCCTGACGACGAGATTGTGGCCGACGTGGCCGGCCGCCTGCCTGGCCGTGGTTTGTGGTTGAGCGCCAAGCGCGATATGATAGAAACAGCCGCCGCAAAACGGCTGTTTTCCAAGGCTGCGCACCGCCCAGTCCACGTTTCCGAGAATCTGGCGGATACGGTGTCCGAACTTCTAAAACGTCGTTGTCTCGATACGCTTGGCCTTGCCCGTCGTGCCGGTTTGACGGCGGTAGGAGCCGATAAGGTCCGGGCTCAAGCGGGGTCCGGTCAAACGGCTGTTTTGATTGAAGCCGCAGATGGTTCTAAGGGCGAGCGGGACAAGATGGTGGCTGCGGCCAGAGGTGCTGCCGTGGTCGATGTGTTTGATCGTCACGACATCGGGGCCGCGCTGGGTCGTGAAGAAGCCGTTCATGTGGGATTAGCACGCGGCGGACTGACGACGGTGTTTTTAACGGAAGTTGCACGCTACGAAGGCGTGCGGAGTAGACCTGCAGTGCCATGAACCAGTTCACATATCGCGATAGCACGCACTCTGCTCAGTAAGCCCGGCTGCTGAATAAGCCCGCAACGTTTTAAAGAGACAATTGAGAACCGAATGTCAAACGACACCCCGACCGATACCAAAGCAAAAACCCCCTTAACCTTAGGGCGTGGCAAGCTTGGTTTGAACAAAACCGAGGTCGAAACCGGACAAGTCCGTCAAAGCTTCTCGCATGGCCGTTCGAAGGTTGTGCAGGTTGAACGCAAGCGTCAACGCAAATTCGAAATCGGTGCCGACGGCAAAGTGCTGGAAGTCAAAGCACCGATCGCAGCCGCGCCCGTTAAAGCCGAAGCGCCTGTGAAAGAGACCGCTGCGCACGGCACGCTGACGGGAGCTGAACAAGCACACCGTTTGAAAGTGCTGCAAGACGCGCTGAAGCAAGACGAAGAGTCGCGCCGTATTGCTGAGGAAGAAGAAAAGCGCCGCGCTGCTGAAGAAGCCGCGCGCATCGAAGAAGAAAAACGCATTGCGGCTGAAGAAGCTGCACGCGCCAAAGCTGAAGCAGCCCAAGCGGCCGCCGCAGCCCCAGCACCAGCCCCCGTCGCACCGAAAGTGCCCGAAGGCCCAGCTGGTGTGACGCGTATTGTGTCCGAGCCGCGCCAGGTGCAGGTGCAAACACCGGCCGCCCGCGCAGCCGCGTTGGAAGAAGAAGAGGAAGAACCCCGCCGCAAGGTTCCGGGTAAGACGGGCCACAAGGCCCCGTCGCCTGGCCGTCGTGGCGATGCCCGCCGCCGCGAAGGCAAGTTGACGATCTCGGCAGCCTTGGATGCGGATGACCGTGTTGAGCGCAGCCGCTCAGTTGCGGCCATGCGTCGTGCGGTAGAAAAAGAAAAGCGCAAGATGCAAATGATGCAATCGCGCCCGGAGAAAATTGTGCGCGAAGTTGTGTTACCTGAAACGATTACGGTTCAAGAACTGTCGAACCGTATGGCCGAACGCTCTGTCAACGTCATCAAGTCTTTGATGAAAATGGGCGTGATGGCGACCATCAACGAAGTGATTGATGCTGATACCGCCGAGTTGGTGGCCCAGGAATTCGGCCACACCATTAAGCGCGTCACCGATGCCGACGTTGAAGACAGCTTGAATATTATTCCTGATGACGACCATGCGCATGTGACGCGTCCGCCGGTCGTAACCATCATGGGTCACGTCGACCACGGCAAAACATCACTGCTGGATGCTTTGCGTCAAACCGATGTGGTTAGCGGCGAAGCTGGCGGCATTACACAGCACATCGGCGCGTACCAAGTAAAAACCGATAAAGGCATCATCACCTTTATCGACACACCGGGCCACGAGGCGTTCACCGCCATGCGTGCGCGCGGTGCCAAGGTGACTGATATCGTTGTGCTGGTTGTGGCCGCCGATGACGGCATCATGCCGCAAACCATCGAAGCTATCCGTCACGCCAAAGCCGCTGAAGTGCCGATTATCGTGGCCATCAACAAGATGGATAAACCGGGCGCAAACCCAGGCCGCGTACGCCAGGAACTTTTGAACCACGAGATTGTGGTTGAAGAAATGGGCGGCGAGACGCTGAGCATTGAAGTGTCGGCCTTGAAGAAAACCAACTTAGATAAGCTGGTTGACGCCATCCTGCTGCAAGCGGAAGTGTTGGATTTGAAAGCCAACCCGGACCGCGAAGCTGCTGGCGCGATCATCGAAGCCAAGATGGAAAAGGGTGTGGGCCCCGTCGGTACGGTTCTGATTCAACGCGGCACCTTAAGCGTGGGCGACATCTTCGTCGCCGGTGCGCAGTGGGGCCGTGTGCGTATTCTGATCGACTACAACGGCAAGCAAATTAAAGAGGCTGGTCCGTCTGCGCCTGTGGAAGTCGTTGGCTTCTCGGGCGTGCCATCGGCGGGTGATGATTTCGTGGTCGTGGCTGATGAAGCCAAGGCGCGCGAAATTTCCGAGTTCCGCACCCGCAAACAACGCATCGCCGGTCAGGCGGGCAGCGTTGGCGCGACCACGATGGAACAGATGTTCGCCAAGATCAAAGCTGGCGAAGCAAAGGAACTGGCCATCGTGATCAAGGCCGACATGCAAGGCTCGGTCGAAGCGTTGACCGGCACCTTAAACAAGATCGGCTCGGACGAAGTGAAGGTGAACGTGATTTATGGTGCCGTTGGCGCCATCAACGAATCTGATGTCACGTTGGCTAAGGCGTCGAATGCGGTCATCATCGGCTTCAACGTTCGCGCCAATGCGCAAGCCCGTGAAGTGGCCAAGCGCGATGGTATCGACATCCGCTACTACTCGATCATTTACGAAGTGGCCGACGAAGTGAAGAACGTGCTGACAGGCATGCTGTCGCCCAAGTTCAAAGAAAACTTCATTGGCTACGCCGAAATTCGCGAAGTCTTCAACATCACCAAGGTCGGCAAGGTCGCTGGCTGCCGCGTGACCGAAGGCGTGATCAAGCGTGGCTGCAAAGTCCGCTTGCTGCGTGACAACGTCGTTATTCACGAAGGCGATTTGTCGCAGCTCAAGCGCTTCAAGGACGATGCGAAGGAAGTGCGCGAAGGTTACGAGTGCGGTATGGCGTTGGCCAACTACAACGACATCCAGAAGGGCGACATGATCGAGTGTTTCGAACTCGAACGCGTCGCAGCCACTCTGTAATCGCCACTTTGGTTTGAATAATTTCTTCAGGCTGAGTCAGAAGCTCAGCCTGAAGTAAGACCGACGGGAATCGATATGCCCCGCAATCGTAATAGCAAACAACCTCCTGGCCAGCGCTTGCTCCGCGTCGGCGAGGAAATGCGCCATGCGCTGGCCTACGTGTTTGAACGCGAGACCTTCCGCGATCCGGCTTTAGCCAATGTCACGCTGACAGTAACAGAAGTGCGCCCGAGCCCTGACCTGCGCCATGCGCGTGTTTATGTGGTGCCCTTGGGCGGCGGCGATATGAAAGCGATCATGGAAGGTTTGCGGCGCGTAAAGCCATTCCTGCGTCGTCGTATCTCGGAAATGATGACCATGAAATTTTTGCCCGACCTGGTGTTCGCGCACGACACCACGTTCGATCAGGCTGAACATATTGCCACCCTACTTCATCGCCCCGAAGTCGCGCGTGATTTACAGCGCGATGTCTATGACAATGATGATGAAGCGCGCGATGACGATGGCGATTCTGCTGCGCAGACCTCAAAGCGCGACGAAGAAGAATAATGGCGAAACGAAAAGGACAGCCGGTTCATGGCTGGCTGAACATCGACAAGCCTGAAGGTATTTCATCGGCTGCTGTCGTGGCGCGAGTCCGGAAATTATTGAACGCCGCCAAAGCAGGCCACGCCGGTACACTTGATCCGTTGGCGACCGGCATCATTCCGATCTGTCTGGGCGAAGCTACCAAGACCATGTCCTTCGCTATGGACGGCGATAAGCACTACACATTCACGGCCATCTGGGGCACGGCCACAGATACGGACGACCGCGAAGGTAAAGTGATCGCCACCTCAGACGTACGGCCGACTCGAGGCCAGATTTTGGCGGCGTTGCCGAAGTTTGTCGGCGAGATCGACCAGGTGCCGCCGATTTACTCGGCCATCAAAGTCGACGGCGAACGGGCCTATGCCTTGGCTCGCGAGGGCGAAAATGTCGCGCTAAAGCCGCGCAAAATATCCGTCTATAGCTATGATTTAATTGGAGAAACTGCGTCAGAAATTGACCAGTTCCGGGTCCATTGCGGTAAAGGCACCTACATCCGAGCGCTGATCCGCGACCTGGCCCAAGCCCTTGGAACTGTTGCACATATCGGCACTTTGCGGCGCACCTCGTGCGGCCCTTTCGATGAAAAGACCGCAATTTCGCTGGATAAATGGGAGTCCCTTGGGCATAGTCCCGCCGCCTTGGCGCATCTGAGGCCGATCCGAACCGTGCTGGACGACATCCCGGCTCTGGCTCTGACCGATCAGGAAGCGCACCGCCTTCGCCACGGACAAAGCTTGGCTTTGTTTCCGCTGGCCCAGCGAAACCCTCAGGCCAAACTCGCACAGGGCATTCCTGTGCAAGCTGTGCTGGGAGAGACGTTGGTGGCGTTAGCCGAGGTAGGGACCGGCATGCTGCGTCCCTTGCGCGTCATGTCATACGATTAACGCAAAAGGAGTACCCGATGTCGATTACTGCAGAGCGCAAACAAGCGCTCATCAAAGACTATGCCACCAAAAAAGGCGACACTGGTTCGCCGGAAGTTCAAGTGGCTGTGCTCAGCGAGCGCATCAAGAACCTGACCGACCACCTGAAAGATCACAACAAGGACAACCACTCACGTCGTGGCTTGTTGGTGATGGTTGGCCAACGCCGTCGTTTGCTCGACTATCTCAAGGGCATCTCGACTGAGCGTTACGACTCTCTGATCAATCGCCTCGGCCTGCGCCGCTAAACAAGCGCATGCACCATACAGACCGTACATGACACAAAACGCTGCCTGCATGGTGCGGGCGGCGTTTTTGTCGTTTTTGTACATACGGCAACAGTCGCGTATGTGAGTGCCTTAAGTTACCTGCCGTGCTTGTCTGGCCTTTCAATCGCCAGATGTGCTGCTGACCGTGATGCATGACGGAAAGGTCTGTCACGCCACGGAGGATCGAAACCCCAGCTTAGGGAATCTCGTGAAGGCACGAGACTTCTGACAGCGGGCTGGGCGCACAATCCGGTGCCGGTCCATGACGGAAAAGGAAAACCGAAATGTCGATGTTCAAAACGTTCCGCAAAGAAATCGAGTGGGGCGGCCGCAAACTGATTCTCGAAACTGGCAAAATCGCCCGTCAAGCTGACGGCGCTGTGTTGGCCACCTACGGCGAAACCACCGTGCTGTGCACGGCAGTTGGCGCCAAAGCCCCAAAGCCCGGCGTGGACTTCTTCCCGCTGACCGTGAACTACCAAGAAAAAGCTTTTGCCGCCGGTAAAATTCCGGGTGGCTTCTTTAAACGCGAAGGCCGCCCGTCTGAAAAAGAAACGCTGGTGAGCCGCCTGATCGATCGTCCGATCCGTCCGCTGTTCCACGATTACTACCGCAACGAAACCCAGGTCGTTTGTACCGTGCTTTCGCACGACATGAAGAACGACCCGGATGTGGTTGCGATGATCGGCGCATCGGCGGCGCTGACAATTTCGGGTCTGCCGTTCCTGGGCCCCATCGGTGCAGCCCGCGTTGGTTACATCGACGGCCAGTATGTGCTGAACCCCGTGCAGGAAGATTTGCCGAAGTCGGCTTTGGACCTGGTTGTCGCCGGCACCACCGAAGGCGTGCTGATGGTCGAGTCAGAAGCCAAAGAACTGTCGGAAGACATCATGCTGGGCGCGGTCAACTATGGCCACGACCAGATGCAACATGTGATCAAAGCGATCATCGAATTGGCTGAGCGTTGCGCGAAAGACGCCCGTGAATTGACGCCGCCAGCTCCGGCTGTGGCTGTTGTTACGGAAAAATTCAAAGCCTTCGAAGCCGACATGGCTGCTGCGTATAAGCACGTCGTGAAGCAAGAGCGCTATGCTGCAGTTTCTGAAGTGAAGAAAAAAGCCATCGCCAGCTTGGGCGACAATGCTGAAGAAATCGCCGTCGCTGGCGGCATCTTGAAGCAGCTGGAAGCCGACGTTGTGCGCGGTGCCATCTTGAATACTGGCATTCGTATCGACGGCCGCGACACCAAGACCATCCGTCCGATCGAAGTGGAAGTGGGCGTTCTGCCCCGTGCTCACGGTTCAGCGTTGTTCACTCGTGGTGAAACGCAAGCCCTCGTCACCACCACGCTCGGCACTGGCCAAGATGAACAAATCATCGACGCGCTGGAAGGCGAGTACAAAGAAACGTTCATGCTGCACTACAACTTCCCCCCCTATTCAGTGGGTGAAGCTGGCCGCATGGGCAGCCCGGGCCGCCGCGAAATCGGCCACGGCAAACTGGCTTGGCGCGCGGTTCATCCGCTTTTGCCGACCGCTGAGAAGTTCCCGTACACGATCCGCGTTGTGTCTGAGATCACTGAATCCAACGGCTCTTCGTCGATGGCCAGCGTTTGCGGCTCATCACTGGCGCTGATGGATGCGGGCGTGCCGTTGTCACGCCCGGTGGCTGGTGTGGCCATGGGCTTGATCAAAGAAGGCGACAAGTTTGCAGTTCTGTCCGACATCATGGGTGATGAAGATCATCTGGGCGACATGGATTTCAAAGTTGCAGGTTCGGAAGCCGGTATCACCTCGCTGCAGATGGACATCAAAATCACGTCCATCACCCGCGAGATCATGGAAATCGCGCTGCGCCAAGCCAAAGATGGCCGCTTGCACATCTTGGGCGAAATGAGTCGTGGTCTGACGGGCGCCCGCGAAGGTGTCTCCAGCCATGCGCCGCGCATCACCGTCATCAACATCCCGAAAGACAAGATCCGTGAAGTGATCGGCAGCGGCGGTAAAGTGATCCGCGAACTGCAAGAAACCACAGGCACGAAGATCGACATCGAAGACGATGGCACGCTGAAGATCGCCTCGTCTGATGAGAACGCCACAAAGCTGGCCCTGCAAAAGATCCGCGAGATCGTGGCAGAACCAGAAGTCGGCGAAATCTATGAAGGCAAAGTCGTGAAGATCATGGAGTTCGGCGCGTTCGTGAACTTCCTGGGCAAGCGCGATGGCCTGGTGCACATCTCGGAGTTGGCTGCTAACCGCGTCAAACAAGTAAGCGACGTGGTAAAAGAAGGCGACACCGTGAAAGTGAAGTGCTTGGGCGTCGATGATCGCGGCAAGGTGAAGCTGTCGATGAAGCGCGTTGACCAAGCAACGGGTCAAAGCCTTGATCAAGAGTCCCCGGCTGGCGAAGCTGCTCCGGCGCAAGCCTAGCAGCCGAACGCAAACACTTTAAACTTCAGTGAGTGGCAAACCGCGCGTGAGTGTGACGATTCCAAAAATCATCGCTCACCGCGGCTCGCCGCGAGAAGCGCCAGAAAATACTTTGGCTTCGTTTCGCAAAGCCAAAGCGGCTGGTGCGACATGGGTTGAGTTCGATGTGGCGCTCACCAAAGATTTGCGGCCTGTGATTTTTCACGATGACGGGTTAGAGCGCACATCAGACGGTGAAGGCTTGCTGGCCGATCTGGAGTTCGAGACTGTCAAACACCTGGATGCTGGAAGCTGGTTTTCCCGCGAATTTGCAGGCGAGCCGATTCCAACGCTGGAAGAAACATTAGAGCTGCTGGCGGAATTGGAATTAGGCTTCAACATGGAGCTGAAAACCGATCCGGGCCGCGAGGCTGAGTTGGCAAAAATCGCGCTGCCCATAGCACGGGATGTATGGCCAACGCATTTACCCACGCCGCTCATCTCCAGCTTCTCACGCATCGCCATTGCCTCGGCGCGTGAAGTTGCGGCCGATTGGCCTATGGATGTGATCTATGATCGCGTACCGCCTGAATGGGCCGAAGACGCCAAAAAATTAGAATTGGTTGCTATTGGGGCCAATCACAAACACTTGACCCGGGAACAGGTCATGGAAATTCGCGGCGCGGGCCTGAAGTTAAGCACCTATACGGTGAATGACGCGGAACGCGCAGCAACCCTGTTCCAATGGGGCGTTGACGCCATATTTACCGACATTCCCGGCGAAATGGTTCAGCGATTCGGGCCATAAGGCCGCTATGTTAAGGTGTGTGACAAAAGCTGTTTGACCGGTGATCAGCACCCTTAAAATCCAGGGGCATCCTTGGTACAGCAGGTGAAAAGACCTATACTGCTAAGAGGTCAAGAGACTGGGTGGAGACACGCGCTGTAAATCTAGGTGCTGCAACGTCAGCGACAGCGTGGCTTGTGTGGGACGTATAAGGAACGACAGCCGTGAAGGTACTGAATTCGATTTTGATGTCTGGCGCAGAAGTTTTGCCGTTGATTGAAGGCGGCAAAGGCGTTGCCGTATCGACGGGTTTAACCTCGGGTTCATGGGCCGCCGCAGGCGGCATTGGTACGTTCTCGGGCGTCAACGCAGATTCTTATGACACCAACGGCAAAGCCATTCCGCAATTGTATCATGGCCGCACGCGTCATGATCGCCATGAAGAGTTAATCAAGTACGCCATTCAAGGCGGCATTGAACAAGCACGCATCGCGCACGAAACGCGCGGCAATGCGGGTGCGCTTCATATCAACGTGCTGTGGGAAATGGGCGGCGCTGAGCGCGTGCTGCACGGCATCTTGGAAAAAGCCCGCAACATCATTCACGGCATCACCTGTGGTGCCGGCATGCCGTATCGCTTGGGCGAAATCGCCGCCAAGTACGGCCTTTATTATTACCCGATCATCTCCTCGGGCCGTGCTTTCCGTGCTTTGTGGAAGCGCGCTTATCACAAGTTCTCGGAATTGGTGGGCGGCGTGGTTTACGAAGATCCGTGGCTGGCCGGTGGCCACAACGGTTTGTCGAACTCGGAAGATCCGCGCAAACCGGAAGATCCGTATCCGCGCATTGTTGAGCTGCGCAAAGTGATGAACGAAGCGGGTTTGAACAACACGCCAATCATCATGGCTGGTGGTGTGTGGTGGTTATCAGAGTGGGAACACTTCTTGGATAACCCGGAAGTGGGCCCGATTGCGTTCCAGTTCGGTACGCGCCCGCTGCTGACCAAGGAAAGCCCGATTTCCGATGAGTGGAAATCAAAGCTGGTGGATTTGAAGCAAGGCGACGTGCTGCTGCACCGCTTTAGCCCTACGGGCTTCTATTCATCGGCTGTTAAGAACAGCTACTTGCTGGAACTGGAAGCGCGCAGCGAACGCCAGATTGCGTTCTCAGTCGATGCGGTCGGTGAACACACCGCGCCATTCGACATGGGCTTGCGCAAAAAAGAAGTGTTCGTAACACCTGAAGACAAAGCGCGCGGCGATGCCTGGCGCAACCAAGGCTTCACCGAAGCGGTGAAGACGCCAGATTCGACACTTATTTTCGTGACGCCTGAGAAAGCCGAAGAAATTCGCGCCGATCAAATCGCCTGCATGGGCTGCTTGTCGGCTTGCTCGTTCTCGAACTGGTCACAAAGCGAAGAAGGCTCGACCGGCCGCAAGGCTGATCCGCGCAGCTTCTGCATTCAGAAAACGCTGCAAAACATTGCGCACGGCGGCAACATCGATAACGAGCTGATGTTTGCAGGCCATAATGCGTACCGCTTTGGCTCTGACCCCTGGTACAAAAACGGCTTCATTCCGACGATGAAGCAGTTGGTCGAACGCATCGCTTCGGGTTGGTAGAACCAGATAGAGCGAAGAAATCAAACGCCGCGACATTAAATCGCGGCGTTTTGCTATTTGGACTTCAAAAGCGTTAACCCTGCAGCTTCGAAATCTTGGCGTATTCTTGCGCCAAGATGGAATACACCACCGTTGACCACCACTTGCCACGGGCGTGTTTCACATCACGCAGCATACCTTCGCGCGCCATGCCAAGTTTTTGCATCACACGAATGACAGCTTTGTTGTCGGGTGCGCACTGCGCAAACACACGGTGCAGTTTGAAGTGCTGAAACGCTGTATGCAGCAGCATCGCGCCAATTTCAGTCGCGTAGCCCTGTTTCCAGAATTTGCGGCCAATGCCAAAGCCCATTTCGGCCTGGCCATTGATGGGATCAGTGATGCGCAGCACCGCTTCACCAATAACCTGACCGTTATCTTTGCGCGCTGCGGCGAGATAATAGTTTGTGCGGGGCTTCAGGCTTTGTTCCTGCACGGCCCACACCACCAGAGCGGCAATTTGCTCAGCCGAGGGTGGCTCCGTCGGGTGATATTCCCAATAGGCCGGATCACGCACGTTCTCTTGCAGCGCTGGCGTATCAGCCGTGGTGTATTCACGGATGCTCAAGCGCCGGGTGGCGATGGGAAGCGTGGGGGCTGGGATATCGGGTACGGTGACCATACGCCGATTCTACACACGCCTTATCTTGTGAGGAAGCGCGAGATGAAGTCTTCGATGGCAGGATCAGCCAGCCCCTTGCCGCGCAGGTCTTTGCGGATGGCATGCACATCGACGTAGGCATAGTTATGCACGGCTGTATCGGGCGAGCAGGGCTTGCCCTTCACATCAACAATTCGAAAATCAAAAGCGCGCTTTTCGCTCTTGAAGACTTCGTAGGCCAGGATCTGGTCGATGTCGTTGTTAGGCATGAACGTCACGACCTTGGGCTTTACGTCATAAAGCTGGTTGGGCTGCAGGTCGTCGGCAGCCGCGATGATCAGCTCGTCACCAACCTGACACGTACGTGCGGCAGCACCGTTTAAGATGCAGCAGCGCGAACCAGGCTCGCCGTGAATCACATAGGTCGATAAACGCGCGCCGGAATTCTTGTTCCAGACATCCACGAACTCAGTCGGGTAAATGCCGGCCGCTTCGCAGTGTTCGGGGTCGAGCGTGATGGAGCCGTGGTAATGCAGATCGGCCATGGTCACGCGAATGCCGTGCAGTTTGGCGCGAATGACTTTGGGCATAGGGGCTCCTCTGGGGTACCAGCCGCACAGGTATATAGGTTCAAAAACCCTGTGCGGGTGCGAAAGCGGCGCCAACATAAGCCCAAAATCCGGCCCGTCTACTGCTGAGTTCAGGTGCTCTTCATGTACCCTTGCCCGCAGAAACCTTGCGGTTTACAGTCCCCTCAGGCGAACATTTGACGAACATCGACATGTCCTCTTCTCCTCCCGACTCGGAGTTGCCGCTCAATGGGTTTCGGCCCGGGCTTCGCACCAAAATGCGCAGCCCCGACAAACCTTGGAGCGGTGCGGCAAGTACACACGTCTATGACCCAGCGGCCGTCACGGCGGCGGTGACGCGTGGTGTGTGTCGATGGTTGGAAGACTCAGGGTTCATCACGTTACGCGAATTCAAACTGGGCACCGGGCGGCGCGCTGATGTGGTGGGCTTAAGTGCTGACGGCAAGATCGTGATGGTCGAAGTGAAAAGCACCGCCGGTGATTACCGCTCCGATACGAAGTGGCTGGAGTATGTGCCCTATTGTGATGCGTTCAGCTTTGCGGTGCCCCCTGAGTTTCCGTGGCAGATCCTGCCCAGCGATTGCGGCGTGGTGATTGCCGATGCGCACTCGGCCACTGTGGTGCGTCATGCAACACCCCGTAAGCTACACTCATCCCGTCGGAAAGCACTTACGTTGCGCTTCGCGTTGGCGGCAGGTCAGCGTTTATCGACGCTGCTGGATCCGCGGTTTTGAAAACCGGTTCTCTGTTAATACAGAGAATTTACAGGGGGATTGTGGGGAAACGAGAGAATAAGTTGCCTTACCCACACGCGAGGCCGACAACCCGGCCATAGGCATCCAGCTCGACATTCAAACGCTGCGGTGAGCGGTCCTGCGACAAGCGGTCGCCCGGTCGAATGATGCGATAGGGAACGGTCAGCCGCTCTTCACGGATGTACTGGCCTGTGGTGGGTGCGGGGGCGTTCTTGCCCACGAACGTCATGCCAAGGGCCGGCACCAACACATGCCCACGGCAGCCCACCAAGTATTCGGGCAGCACAGGCTGGCGGATCACGGGCGCCGGGATGGCGGGCGCGCCATTGGCCGCAGCGGTCGGCGTTGTGGCAGCGGGTGTTGCGTTTTCAGGGAATGCGGGGAACATCCCCGCTTGGCCTGCGCAGCCTGCAAGCAATGCAGTCACAGCAACAACGCCGACACATTTACCGAAAGACTGAAGAAGCATGGCCTCACCCAGATTTTTTAGCGGCCCACTTTTAACGACCAGTTGTTTTAAGGGCCGCAATGGTTGCCGTGGTGGAGTATGACGGGACAAGTTCAGCAAGCAAGACTTTCCCGCCGTAGCTTTCGACAAAATCACCGCCAACCACGTTGGCGCGTACGTAGTCTGCCCCCTTCACCAATACATCGGGACGGATGGCTTCGATCAAATCCTTTGGGGTGTCTTCACCGAAGACCACCACCAAATCAACGTTGGCCAGCGACGCCAGAACCGTGGCGCGCGCGGACTCTGTTTGCACCGGACGTGTGGGGCCTTTCAAGCGGCGCACAGAGGCATCAGCATTGAGGCCGATCACCAGCTTATCGCAGGCCGCACGCGACTGATTGATCAGCGAGATATGGCCGGGGTGCAGCAAATCAAAGCAGCCATTGGTAAACCCAATCTTATGGCCTTCACGGCGCCACACCGAAAGCTGCGCAATGGCGGTGGGTAAATCCACGCACTTGGCCTCAGCGGGTGTGAGGTTGTGGCGCATGAGTGCCGTTGAAATATCGTGCGTTGTCGCAACAGCTGTTGAATGACGCGCGACCACAACACCTGCGGCAACATTGGACAAACGCGCCGCATCGGCCAGCGGCACCTTTGCCGCTAAAGCAGCCGCAAGCGTTGCAACCACGGTATCGCCTGCACCTGTTACATCTGCCACTTCGCGGGTTTGCGCAGGCAAATGCGAGATAGTAGCGCCATCAATCAACGTCATGCCCTCGCCAGAGCGCGTGACCAAAATTGAGTCTGCGTTGATGTCGCTACGCAGTTTCTGGGCTGCGGCCACCAACTTGGCTTCGGTATCGACCGCCACACCTGCTGCATCTTGCAGCTCGTTGCGGTTGGGTGTGATCACCGTGGCCCCTGAATAGCGTGTGTAATCAGACCCCTTGGGGTCAACAATCACCGGCTTACCCGCCACTTTTGCGGCTGCGATAATTTTTGCGGCTAATGAGCCAGCAAAGACGCCTTTGCTGTAGTCAGATAACACCACCACATCGACGTAAGGAATTTGCGACAACGCCGTGCGCGCCAAATCGTCTTCGTCAGCGGCATCAATGGCGTGCACCGTTTCACGGTCGGCGCGCAGCATGTGATGACCATCAAGACTAAAGAAGCGATTCTTGATGGTGGTTTCGCGGTTACGCGTGACCCGCAAAAACGGCTCGACCAAAGAAAGGCTCGACAACAGCTCGGTGATTTCACGGCCCGCGCGATCATCGCCGATGACCGACACAAACGACACATGCACGCCCAGCGCCGCCAAGTTGCGTACAACGTTACCAGCACCGCCCAATTCACGGCTCTCACGCGTGATGCGCAAAACAGGAACAGGTGCTTCCGGCGAAATGCGGCGCACTTCACCATAGATGAAGCGGTCTTCCATCACGTCGCCAATGCACAGCACGCGCTTGCCCGCAAAGTGGCTTAAGTACGCTACCAGTGAAGCCGAAGAGTCGTTGGCAGGTGCGGGCATATTCATGAGGAGTGGCGTATTCTTAAGCGTTGATGGATTTGAAGTAGTGGATGGTTTTCAGCAAACCTTCTTCCAACGGCACCACCGGTTTCCAGCCTAGTTTTTCTTGGGCTTTGGTGATGTCGGGGCGACGCCGCGTCGGGTCATCGACGGGCAGTGGTTTATTGATAAGCTTGGACTTCGAGTTCGACAATTTAATGATCTTCTCGGCCAATTCCAGAATCGTACTTTCGACCGGATTACCAAGATTGATGGGCCCCGTCACATCATCGGGTGCCCCCATGAGGCGGACAAACCCCTCGATCAAATCGCTGACAAAGCAGAATGACCGGGTTTGCTGGCCATCGCCGTAAATGGTGATGGGGTCGCCCTTGATGGCCTGGACGATAAAGTTTGAAACCACACGGCCATCGTTCGGCAGCATACGCGGGCCGTATGTGTTGAAAATGCGCGCCACGCGAATACGCACTTTGTGCTGGCGGTAATAATCAAAGAACAATGTCTCAGCGCAACGCTTGCCTTCGTCGTAACAGGCACGCGGGCCAATCGGATTGACGTTGCCGTTATAGGTTTCGACTTGGGGATGGACCGTCGGGTCGCCGTACACTTCGCTGGTGGAGGCTTGGAAAATTTTTGCCTTCGTACGCTTGGCTAAACCCAGCATGTTGATGGCGCCGTGCACCGAGGTTTTGGTCGTTTGCACGGGGTCGAATTGGTAATGCACCGGCGAGGCCGGGCAAGCGAGGTTGTAAATCTCGTCGGTTTCAACAAACAGCGGGATGGTAACGTCGTGCCGGTTAAACTCGAACGCCGTGTTCGACAATAACGGCGCGATGTTATGGCGGCGACCGGTAAACAGGTTATCCACGCAGAGGACTTCGTGACCATCGGCCAAAAGACGCTCGCACAGGTGCGAGCCAATAAAGCCAGCGCCACCCGTAATCAGGATCCGTTTACCAAACGCCATGTGTCATCACCTTGTGCTGTAAGCACGCCCTAAAACCCGTCTGAAATCTGACCGTCTTGCAGCCGCCCCCGCGGTCCAGGAACGGCTTTTCCACCATTTAATGCAGCCGTTATCTCTATGGAGCCAATGAAAGACTATTTGTTAATCTTTTCCAAATAGTTACCATAGATGTGGGGGCTTTTCTCTAGTTGTATCTTAGGGCACTTATACCCCAAACAATTGAGGCCGCTGGAGTTCGGAAAACGCCAGCGCGTCATGCTATTTCGATACGTTAATTTCGCTTTTGGGATGTTCCGAGTTTAATGAATACGCAACCCCAAGGGGCAAGAGGATATCAGGAAGGCTTGCTGGTCGACACGCTCGACCGTATGCGCCGGAATCCTGAAGGACGAAAGGTTGTGCACCTGCGCCTGTCGCAGTTGCTGCCACACAACCGTTCCCCGGTTCGCATTCGCATCATCAACCGTATGTTCCGCAACCTGGAAAGCGGCCGGAATGCCCAGTTGTTCCCACTCAGCAACGATGACTTGGTGATTATCGTCAACGCCGGAGCACAGCGTGATGCGGCGAATATCTGCGAACGTATTCGCACGCTGTTCGAGAGCGACCCCATCACCCACATGAAAGACGGCGAACCGGACAGGTTCATCTTGTGGTTCGATTTGGGCCTGGACTCAGCCCTCGCGATCCATGCCGCCCAGCAATTAAAACAGCGCGCGCAACAAACCCCGCCGCGCGCAGAAAACACGCTGCCGAACTTAAGCCCGGCCACGTTGGATGACGTGCAGAAGAAACTCGCCTTCGCCAACGTGGTGCCGTTCATCCGCGATCAGGTGGCTGTGCGCATTGACGCACAAACCAATGCGGCATCCATTGAGTTCTATGAATTCTTCATGGCGATTGCTGAAGTGCAGAAAATGTTGGCGCCGAACATCAACATTTTTGGCGACCGCTGGTTGTTTCAAGACTTAAGCAGAACTATGGACCAGCGCATGCTGGAGATGATTGCGCGTCACCCCAATGCACGCGGGGCGCCGGCCATCAGCTTGAACCTGAACTTGGAAACAGTCGTCACCCCCACCTTTGAAAGCTTCATCAGCCGGGTTGAGAAAGGCCAGAAGGTTATTGTTGAAGTGCAGGCTGTTGATGTGCTGACAAACTTGGGTTTGTACAACGACGTTCAAGCTGCCTTGTCTCAGCTAGGCCACGCAGTCTTGATTGATGGCCTGACGACCACGGCCTTGAGTGTGCTGGATGTGGGCCGGTTGAATCCGGACTACGCCAAACTGGTGTGGTCAAACGAACTCCTAAACACCATGGACCCGCGCGGATCACGCGCGACATCAATGATGAAGCAGCTGGGCGGCAATAAAGTGGTGCTAAGCCGCGTGGATTCTGCTGATGCATTGCAGTGGGGCTTGCGCTCAGGGATTGGATTGTATCAAGGCCGCTTCTTAGATTCATTCAGCAAGCCTGCGCGTAAAGCGCCGGTGCGCCGGTAAGCGGGGGCGCAATGTCTGACGTCGAAGCACCAGATTTCATGCTGGTCCACCCCTTGGGCGAAAGCCACGAGGGCAGGTTCCTGAACGATTTGCGCACAATCTCGTCGGACCCGCAGCAGCATGGGATGCTGCGCCTTCATATCTCGCGCCTGGCCGAGAACAACCGTGGCGTTGATGGTTGCCGCGCGGCGGAAACTGCTTTTGATGAGATGGTCCGCACGCGGTCTGCGCGCCTGTATCGCCTGCGCAACGCCGACCTAATGGTGATGTACGAGCCCAGCCAAGTCGATGTGGTTGAAAAGTGCTTGATGAAGCTGTTGCGCTTGTGGAGCGCAGACCCGTTGTTGGTGAAATTCAAAGCCGACCCGCGGAAGAACAAGCTGACCAGCTGGTTCGATATGGGCCAGGACTTCGAAAAATTGATGTCATTTGCCGAGAAACAAGTCGGCGATGAAAAATCTGTTGGCAAAACTTTGCAGGAACTGGTGGCTGAAAGAGAAGTCGCCAAGGCCAATATGGAACGTGGCCAACCGATGACCCCGTTAGGTCTTGGCCGCGCGGAAGAATCGTTGGCGCGCGTGGACCTTTCAAGCTTCACGCGCCGCCAACCCATCTGTGCTTTCGTTGAAGACGGCAAGCCCGAAGCAATTTTTACCGAGGTTTTCGTTTCGATTGCGGACTTGCGCGAAACCCTGATGCCCGGCACTGACTTTGCTGCAAATCCATGGCTGTTTCAGCGCATGACGCAAACGTTGGACCGCCGCGTGATGTCGCAGATGTCGCGCAAGGAAGATAAGTCGCTGCTGCGTGATGGCTTTAGCGTGAACCTGAACGTGGCGACGTTGTTGTCGGAAGAGTTCCTGACGTTTGACGATAACTTTGCGCCATCTTCGGGCGATATCGTTTTGGAAGTGCGCCTTGAAGACATCTTCTCAGATTTGAGTGCCTTCACCTTCGCACGTGATTTCGTGCATGAGCGCGGCTACCGCATTTGCATCGACGGTGTAACGTACAAAACCTACCCGTATGCTGATAGCAACCGGTTGGGTGTTGCGTACGCGAAATTGATGTGGACGCAGGAGTTGGCGGCCATGATGGGAACCGATCGCGCGCAAAAGTTCAAAGATTTGATCCGTGAGCGGCGCCGCGGCCGCACGATTTTGTCCCGCTGCGATTCAGATGCAGCCGTGCGTATTGGCAGCCAGTTGGGCATTACGCTGTTCCAAGGCCGCCACCTCGACACGCTGCTCCGCGAGCATAAGCCATAAGTTGCGCGCGCCACCGTAAACAGCGTATCTAGCTCTGCTTTTTAAAAGGACAGCAGAGCGTTGGCGGTGTCTTCAGATTCATCCTCAAATGTTGCAGTACGCGTTGCCGCGCTGACCAAGAAGTTCAGCGATGTGACAGCCGTAGACGGCATCAGCTTTGATGTCGCGCGTGGCTCGGTCACAGCGTTACTGGGCGGCAATGGCGCGGGCAAAACCACCACCATCATGATGGTTTTGGGGTTGCTGCTGCCCACATCGGGCCATGCATACGTGCTGGGTCACGACATGGCCCGCGCGCGGCACCTTGCACTGCCGCGCATGAACTTCTCATCGCCTTATGTGGATTTGCCCGGCGGCTTGTCGGTGCGTGAAAACTTGGCGGTTTATGGACGACTGTATGCGATTGCCAATGTCAAAGCGCGGATCAGCGCCTTGGCCGAGAAACTGCAATTCACGGAATTACTGACCCGTGAGACCGCAAAATTGTCCGCCGGTCAGAAAACCCGTGTTGCGCTGGCCAAGGCCCTGATCAACGAGCCTGACGTGCTGGTATTGGATGAGCCGACAGCTTCACTTGATCCTGACACCGGCGATTGGGTGCGCCGTGTGCTGGTGGAGTATGCGCGCGAGAAGGCAGCGACGATATTCTTTGCGTCGCACAACATGACCGAAGTTGAGCGCATGGCGGACCTGGCCTTGGTGATGAAGGGCGGGAAAATTCATGATCAGGGAGCACCCGCTGAATTAATCAAGCGTTATGGTCGCACCACCTTGGAAGACGTGTTCCTGGATATTGCGCGGGGTCGCACCCCTGAAACGGAGCAAGCGTCATGAGCGCGATTGAACATCCCGGATTTTCATGGCGTCGGATTAGCGCTGTTATGCTGCGCCATATCTATTTATTGCGCCGCTCGCCGTTGCGCCTGATGGAGATGTGGTACTGGCCCTTTATGAATATGCTGATGTGGGGTTTCATCTCGGTCTATTTGCGCGGCAACACCAGTGGCATGGCGCAAGCGGCGGGTATTTTTCTCAGTGCGGTCATTTTGTGGGAAGTGCTGATCCGCTCGAACATTTCCACCAGTTTGTCGTTCATGGAGGAACTGTATTCACGCAACCTAGGACATCTCTTCATTAGCCCGTTGCGGCCCTATGAACTGATTGCGGCCTGCGTGTCGATGAGTTGCCTGCGCACAGTTGTGGGGCTGATTCCCACTGTGTTTTTGACCGGGCCGATTTTTGGCTATTCCGTATTTGATTTAGGGCTTCCCTTGATCGCGTTCTTTTTCATTCTGTCGATGTTCGGGTGGGCCTGGGGCATTTTCATCATGGCGCTGTTGATGCGCTGGGGTTTGGCGGCTGAGGGGTTTGCGTGGGCCTCAATGTTCATCTTCATGCCGCTCGCGGGCATTTACTATCCAATTTCGGCGCTGCCAGAGTGGATACAGCCTATCGCCTGGAGTTTGCCCACGGCTTATGTGTTTGAAGGCATGCGCGCCATTGTGCTGGAAGGGGTGGTCCGTACAGATTATTTATTAACGGGCCTTGGCTTGAATCTTGTATATTTTGCCATCGCGGCGACACTTTTTATGTGGATGTTTCGCACGGCACGCACGCAAGGCTTGTTGCTGAGTGTTGGTCAATAAATCGGCTTTGGTGGAGATTTTTAATGTCTCAGATTTTTTCGCGTCGTGAGTTTTTAGGCGCATCGTTGGCCGTGGCTGCCGTCAGCGCTGTGAGCCTGCCCGCGCTGGCCGATGATGTGATGGATGCGCGCCACGTTATAGATGAATCAGCGATCACAGTTGAGCGCGTACGCCAAGGCCAGAAAACCACCGCGACAATGGATGACTTCCTGCGCCGGTCGAAAGGCGTGTTGATCATTCCTAACTACTACAAGCTTGGTTTCATTGTCGGCGGAAGTTACGGCGATGGTGTGTTGTTGAAGCGTCAAGCCGACGGAAACTTTGGCGACCCAGCGTTTTATCGCATGACCGGCGGTAGTTTGGGTTTGCAGATCGGTATGCAGTCGGCGGAAATCGTGTTCATGATCCTCACCGACAAAGGTTTGGACTCTGTCTTGAACGATGAGTTTAAGCTGGGGGCCAATGTCGGTATTTCAGTGGGCACATTGGGTGCGGGCGCAGAAGCGGCCACGACCACCAACGTCGGCAACGATATCGTTGCGTATTCGCTAAATGCTGGTTTGTTCGCGGGCGGCAGCTTTGAAGGTGCGGTGATTAAACCGCGTAAAGATTGGAACGCCGCCGTGTATGGCGTGAACAACGACGAAACCCGCGTGATTGTAGAGCGCAATCAGCTGCAAGCCGCGCAAACGGTGAAAGACGCGCTGTCTAAGAACATGTATCCGGCACAGCCGGGCGTTCAATAAATCAAGCGCGCTTAATACTGGACATCCTGGAAGTCTTTCGGTGCGGGGCGAAGGACATCGGCCCCGTCGCGCGTGATCTGCATGATGGCAAAGCCGCGTTCGGACAGGCCATTGGCCCTAAACCGAAAGATACCATCAACCCCTGAGAAGCCTGCGGGGTCTGCAATTGCTTCCGGGCGGAACGGATCAGCACTGCCGCTGCGCACCAGTACGGCGGCCAAGGCCACAGCATCGTAACCATGGTTGGCTAACGCGGTCGGCGTGCCGCCAAAGGTTTGCCGGTAACGTTGTGCGAAATCGCGGTTGGCCTCTTGCGCGGGAGCCGGATAAATTCCACCGACCATGGCGGACTCGCGCCCCAATCCACGTGTGGCCCACAGCATCGTGCCCATAAGCTGCACGCGCGTGGTGTCGATATCAAAGAACGGCAACAGGTTGGCCACCTGAATTAAGCGCGACCCTGATTCCGGGATGAACACCGCATCAAAATCCACATCGCCTAAGGTCTCGTGTTGCTCGAGGCGCTTTAACGCAAGCTGCGAGACTTCGTCAGTGCTAGCGGAAAGTGTGTTTTTCTCTTGCTGAAGTGCTGCTTTGCGTTTGTCGAAATCAGCAAAGCGGCGCACGACATCTTCCAAGTTGGTGCCGGTAGGGTTGAAGTACGTCACACGGCTAACAGTGCCACCCATGGCGGGCACCAGCGTGTTGATGGAATCCACCACCGACTGACCGTAGACATTTTCAGGGGCCAATACTGCAAAGCGTTCGTGGCCCTGACTGCGCGCATAGGCCAGCACTTCACGCACTTGCGCTTCCACCAGGAAGCCCAGCACAAAAACATTCGGTGCTTGCACCGAGGGGTCGGTGGTGAAGCCGATAATGTTCACGCCTGCGGCTTGAGCCATGGGCGTAATGGCTTTCACTTCACCGGCAAAGAGCGGGCCCAAAAATAGTTGCGCGCCTTCGTTCAGCGCTTTGTGCGCGGCTTCAATGGCACCTTCCGGTGTGCCTTGCGTATCGTAGACTTGCAGCACCAAATGCTCGTCAGCGATTTCAAACAGTGCCATTTGGGCCGCATTTAAAATGCCTTGGCCCGTGGGGGCTGAGGTGCCCGACAGCGGTACCAGCAAGCCGACCCGGACCAAGCCCGACGCATCGGTGCGTGGGCGCAACTGACGGCCTGCCGGTGTCGGGATAGTTTGCGCACTGCCGATCAACGGCGCTTTTTGCGACCCTTTTGCCGCGGGAGCTGCGGCCGCAGCCGGGGCTTTGGCACGCGGCGCTTGGGGTGCTACACCTGTGTCGGAAGCGCACGCCGCCACAATAAGCGCCATCAATCCGGCCAGCAGCAACGAGAGCGAACGGCAACGATACGGCATTGGACCCCAATTCATCGATAATCGGTCGTTAGGCTAAACAATCAAAATTCAATATGGCTTTATCACGTTTACATCAAGCTTCTGACGATACCGCAGGCTCATCACCTAAAGGCCCAGGAAATAAAGGTCCCGGCTGCCTGTATGTGGTGGCCACACCCATTGGCAATTTGGGCGACTTATCGGCCCGCGCCACCGCGACATTAAAGAGCGTTGCCACCATTGCCTGTGAAGACACCCGTGTCACAGGCGTATTGTTACAACGCTTTGGCATTACCACGCCCATGCTGGCCTACCATGATCACAATGCCGAGCGTGTGCGACCGCAACTGTTAGCCCGCCTTGGCAATGGTGAATCCTTTGCCCTGGTCAGTGATGCAGGCACGCCGCTGATTTCCGATCCGGGCTATAAATTAGTGACCGACTGTGTCGAGAATGGGATTGCGGTGGTGCCCATTCCCGGCCCGTCCGCTCCTGTAACGGCACTGATGGGCGCTGGGTTGCCCACCGACCGCTTTTATTTTGGCGGATTCCTGCCCAACAAAAGCAAAGCACGGCGCGAAGCTTTAAGTGATGTGAAAACCCTGAAGGCCACATTGGTGTTTTTTGAATCCCCGCATCGTCTGAGCGAAACATTGGCCGACATGGCCAGTGTGTACGGCGCACGCGAAGCCTCGGTGTGCCGCGAGCTGACCAAACTGCACGAAGAGTTCAAACGTGGCCCCTTGCCAGATTTAGCTGCGCACTACGCTGAGACCGATGCCCGCGGCGAGATTGTGATTGTGATTGCAGGGGCAACGGAAGGCGAAACCACGCCCGAGGTTGATGTAAGGGCGGCGTTGGTGGACGCGCTTAAAACCATGTCGGTGCGTGATGCCGCCGATGCGGTCGCAAAATCCGCCGACGTACCGCGCCGCGACGTCTATGCCCTGGCCCTGCAACTGGCCAAAGAGAAACACGACTAACATGAGTCTCGCCAGATCGGAGCGCGGGAAAGACGCAGAACGCCGCGGTCGGTTGGCCGAGATCATGTGCATGCTACGATTGTGGCTGACAGGCTGGCGAATTGTTGCGCGACGCCATGCTGGAAAACGTGGCACCGGCCTGGGCGAGATTGATATTATCGCACGCCGTGGACGCACCTTAGCGTTCATTGAGGTTAAAGCCCGCACCTCAGTTGAAACTGCATTAGAATCCATTAACGCAGCGCAGCGTGCGCGAATTCAATCGGCGGCGGCTGCATTTTTGGCCACGCGGCCACAATTTGCGAACTATACCATTCGGTTCGATGCCATGATTCTTGCAAATAGATTATGGCCTGCTCATGTAGCGGATGCATGGCGGCTCTTCTGAAATGTAAAGCCCTCCTCAGTCCGTAAAGCCTATGTTGGACGAAATCGCTTTATCGGGTACAGAATCCCATAATGACGACGATCCAAACCAAAGCAGAATTGCAGCGTATTGCCGACCAACCCGATGAACACATCGATTTGGGAGAGGCTGCGTTGCTGTTTGCGTCCTTGGATTTACCGACCTCCGACGTGTCATTTTACCGCGATCATTTAAGCGCCATCGGCGATGCTGTGGGCGACTATGCCGCCCAGCATGATTTTGGTGACAACCCCACCCCAGAGCAGATGATTGAAGCCATCAATCAAATTCTGGTCAGTCACTTTCATTATGTGGGCGATGACGAAACCTACGACGACTTGGACAACGCGAACCTGATGCGTGTGATTGACCGGCGGCGCGGATTGCCCGTGGCGCTGGGTATTCTGTATTTAAGTGCCGCGCGAGCCCAAGGGTGGACGGCCGCCGGGCTGAACTTCCCCGGACATTTTTTGATCCGGATTGAAAGCCATGATGGACGGCGCGTGATTATCGATCCGTTCCACGAGGGGCGCGTGATGGAGCCGCCAGCCCTACGTGACTTGCTGAAAATTGTCGCCGGCCCCGGTGTTGAGTTGGAAGCGACACATTATCGAACAGTCAGCAACCGCGATGTGCTGATCCGTCTTCAGAACAACGTGAAAACGAGGCGCCTTGATAAAGGTTTGTTCAAGGATGCGGTGGATGCGGTGGAAGGCATGCTGCTGCTGGCCCCGCAAAGTTTGGCGCTGTGGCGTGAAGCGGGCGTGTTGCATATGCGCACGGGACATTTGAAACGCGCCATTGAATCGTTCGAAAAATTTGTATCCCTTGCGCAAGACGGCCCAGATCGCGCGAAGATCGCCAAGGTCGTCAACGAACTGCGCGAACGCATCAACTAGAAACCTCTCCCCTTAAACACGTCTGAGGATGTTCCCATGAGCCTGACTGTTGCCATTCAGATGGACCCCATCGAGTCCATTAACATCAATGGCGATTCAACCTTTGTGCTGGCTTTGGAAGCGCTGAAACGTGGCCACACACTGCTGCATTATTTGCCAAAACATCTTTCGTTCCGGGATGGCAAAGTTGTCGCGCGTGCACGGCCCATGCAGTTGCGCCGTGAGTTGGGCAACCATCACACCATGGGAAGTTACGAGACTGTTAATTTGTCGACGGTTGATGTGGTGCTGATGCGCCAAGATCCACCGTTCGATATGTCTTATATTACGGCCACACACATCCTGGAGCACATTCACCCGAAAACATTGGTGGTGAATGATCCCGTCAGTGTGCGCAATGCGCCGGAAAAATTATTTGTGACACATTTTCCAGGTGTGATGCCGCCAACGCTGATCTCATCGGACCCAGAGGAGATCAAACTTTTCCGGAACGAACACAAAGATATCATCGTTAAACCGCTTTATGGCAACGGCGGCGCTGGCGTGTTCCACATTAAACCTGATGATGAAAACTTGAATTCATTGCTGGAAATGTTCACGACCACGTGGCGCGAACCAGTGATTGTGCAGAGATATGTTCCCGAAGTGCGCTTGGGCGATAAGCGCATTATTCTGGTGGATGGCAAAGCGGTGGGCGCCATTAACCGGGTGCCTGCGGCTGGTGAAGCGCGCTCGAACATGCACGTGGGCGGCCGCCCGGAAAAATCGATGCTGACCAAGCGCGAGCAAGAGATTTGCGAAACCATTGGCCCGGCGTTGAAAGAACGCGGTCTGATTTTTGTCGGCATTGATGTGATTGGCGAATACTTGACGGAAATTAACGTGACCTCCCCCACCGGCATTCAGGAAATTAATCGCTTCGATGGCGTGGCGTTAGAATCTTTGGTGTGGGACGCTATCGAATCCAAACTGAAATAGGCTTAAGCTGATACGGGCGTATGGATACGATGAACCCCATCAATATCGATCAAGTGAAATTAGAGCGTCAATTCAACCAAGCGGTCGACACTGGCATTAGTGTCGTCACCACCTATGGCCTCAAGGTCTTAGGTGCGGTGATTATTCTGATTATTGGCTGGTTGATCGCAGGGTTTGTCAGCCGCGCCATCATGCAGGCTTTTGGCCAATCAAAGCGCATTGATTACACCGTCATTTCGTTCACAGCGTCGTTGGCCAAGTACACGGTGTTGGTGTTCACGCTGATTGCCGTGCTGTCGAGTGTGGGTGTGCAGACCGCCAGTTTCGTCGCGGTGTTGGGTGCCATTGGTTTGGCCGTTGGTTTAGCGCTGCAAGGCACACTCAGTCACTTGGCCTCGGGGTTTATGCTGGTGATGTTCCGCCCGTTCAAGGTGGGCGATACGGTTGAAGCGGCGGGCGTGACCGGGTCTGTGCGCGCGATTACGATTTTTACCACCGAACTTTCCACGGCCGATAACGTGCGTGTGGTTGTGCCCAATGGCGCAGTCTGGGGTGGGATTATTAAAAACTACTCGGCCCACAACGAGCGTCGGGCTGATGTGGAAATTGCCATCTCGCATAACAACGACATCGAGAAAGCCTTAACCATTGCGCGTAACGTGGTGCTGGCCGAAGAGCGTATTGTGCAAACCCCCACCCCATCCATTAGCGTCGCACGCCTGACGGAATCTGCCGTCATCATCAGCGTCCAGGCTTGGACACGGAATTCTGTTGTGGTCGACGTTCGCGCAACGTTAAATAGAGCGATTAAAGACGCCTTTACGGCTAACGATATTATGTTCCCAGGGCCGCCCGTTCCCTTTCGATAGAGTTACGCCACTTCGGTGATTTATTTTCATAAGGCTTCATGACCGCAGTCGTCCGCACCGTTGCGTTTGCTGGAATTGAAGTACTGCCGGTCGAAGTGCAGGTTGCCATTGGCACGGGCCTGCCGAGTTTCTCTATCGTAGGATTACCTGACAAAGCCGTTGCAGAATCGCGCGAGCGTGTACGCGCGGCGTTAACAGCCATTGGTTTGGGCCTGCCGCCCAAGCGCATTACCGTGAATTTGGCCCCTGCCGATGTGCAGAAAGAGGGCAGCCATTTTGATCTGCCCATCGCATTGGGTCTGCTGGTGGCTATGGGTGTGATCCCATTAGACGAGATGAGCGGCTATGTGGCGCTGGGCGAACTGGGCCTGGATGGATCGATTGCCGCTGTGGCGGGCGTATTGCCCGCAGCCATTGCTGCTAACGGCGATGAGCGGGGTCTGATTTGCCCGGCAGCCCAAGGCGGTGAAGCGGCGTGGGCCGGGGGCACAGGCGTGCTGGCCCCGCGCACATTGCTGGAATTGATTAATCACTTCAAAGGCGGTGGCGGGGTTTTGTCGTCACCACGACCAGCACCCATTCCGGAACCACCCAGTGTGCCCGATTTGAAAGACATCAAGGGTCAGGAGACCGCCAAACGCGCGCTCGAAATTGCCGCAGCGGGTGGACATAACATTTTGATGAGCGGCCCACCGGGGGCTGGCAAATCTATGCTGGCGCAACGACTGCCAGGTTTGTTGCCACCCATGACGGCTGAAGAGTCGTTGCAAGTAAGCATGATTCATTCCGTGGCTGGGCATTTGGCTGGCGGTAGCATTGTGCGGCATCGCCCGTTCCGCGACCCGCATCATTCGGCTTCCATGGCCGCATTAGTGGGTGGTGGTTTGCGCGCCAAGCCTGGCGAAATTTCTTTGGCGCATCGCGGCGTGCTGTTTTTGGATGAATTGCCCGAGTTCAATCGGCAAGTGTTAGAAGCCCTGCGCCAACCCTTAGAGACCGGCAAAGTTGTTGTGGCGCGTGCCAACACCCACGCCACGTACCCAGCACGGTTTCAGTTGGTCGCCGCTATGAACCCTTGCCGCTGTGGTTATTTAACCGATCCGCAACTGGCGTGTTCCAAAGCACCAAAGTGTGCCGAGGATTATCAGAGCAAAATCTCTGGCCCGATGTTTGACCGCATTGATCTGCACATTGATGTGCCCGCGGTGGACCCGTTGGATATGTCTGCCCCACCGCCAAAAGAAACCAGCTCGGCTGTTGCTACACGCGTGGCCAAGGCGCGGGAGATTCAAGTGGCCCGCTATAACGGCACGGGTGTCACCTGCAACGCTGAAGCCGATGGTGAGTTGTTGGAAAAAGTTGCCGCACCCGATGCCGATGGTCGCGCACTCCTCACCCAAGCCGCCGAGAAGATGCGTTTATCGGCACGCGGCTATCACCGCATTTTGCGTGTGGCGCGGACCATTGCCGATTTAGATGGCAGCGAGACCGTGAAGCGCCAACACATCGCTGAGGCGTTGTCATACCGGCGCGTGATGCCAGGCCGGGGAATAAATTAACACCACTACATAATGTGGCTGTAAATAAGTCTGATATACTATAGAGCGAATTTTCTATTAAAAGTTGATTCACGAGTAGAGATTCTTGTGTTACGCTATCTTGAGCCATAGGGGACCTGCGTATGCAACAAGATCGTGATGCAGAAATTGATAGAAATTTCCATGCATTTCAAAAAGTTGTCGGAAGTCTTATATCTACCCACGCTGGCGAATTCGCTATTTTACGCCATGGCAATGTAGACGCCTTTTTTAAGTCCGCATCCGATGCGCTTACAGAAGCTTATAAGAAGTTTCCTGACGGTATTTTTTCTGTGCAAGAAGTGGTGACTGGTCCTTTAGACCTTGGGTTCTACTCGCATGTGGCAAGCGTCCGGTCGGACGGTTGATAATCAAGCCATCATCCGCGTTGGGTTAAAAGAGTTCTTACCGCAGGTTCCTTCGGTAAGGCCTGTTTCGATTCCAATGGGCTACCCAGTTACATCTTTTCAAGCGCTTGTAGATACTGGTGCTCAAATTTCATCCATCACAAAAAAAGCAATTTCCCAGATGGGCCTCCATAGCCATGGCAAAGAATGGATAAAAGGCTCTGGGGGCGATCACGTTCATAAGCGATATTATTTTCATCTCGGATTTTTTTGTAAAAATATGACTCTTCTAGAAGAGGACCCGCCCGAGACTTATTATCAATTAAGCGATTTATTTTCTGCCGTTGATATTGAAGATAATGCGAATTTTGATGTGATCGTCGGAATGAATATTTTGCGACACTGCGATTTAGAGTTCAAAAGAAATGGCGACTTCAAGGTAATAATTCCCGCCTAATCCTGCAGCTGCCTAGTGCAAATCAATTTGCGCTTACGGTTATGTGATGCCGAGTTACGCACTTAACTGAATAAACATTAACTAATGAAGCGCGGCGCAAGAAAAATCGCCAGCGCCACCAGCACCTACACCGCTAGCGCCGCGAGGATCGCTGCGCGGTAATCCATATGGTCGATGGCGAGATAACACACGCCTAAGAACGCCAGGTATGCCGGAATTGTTTTCGCACCCGCGATGGCTGCGTCTTTGAAGCCGTCAGCGCTACCTTTAGCACCGACGACAATCAGCGCGATGATGGCGAACGTGGGGAATAGCGGCAGGATGCCCGGCAACACATTGCCGCGTTTGGACAGCCACACAATTAATGCTGTGACGAGACCGCCAACCAGGCCCTTCCATAAGATGTCCATGCTTCAAGCATGAGCATGGACCTCGATTGGTTCAAGAGCCGATGGATTAAACTGGAACAGTTTTGACGTTGTAATCGAACAAGCCCAACCGCAGCTCGCCCGATGTGCTGCCCTTCAGCGACATCGGATCATCGGATTGGTAAATCTCGCCTTGCTTGCGCGAGTTGAGCAAAACTGTAGTGGTGCGATCTTTACGCGCGCGTTCATAACGCTCGACCGCTTCATCAATTGTGCTTGCGGCTTCGAAGGCACGGCCCAGAATGGCCCCATCTTCGATGGCCATGGCCGCACCCATGCCGAGGAACGGCAACATGGGGTGGGCGGCATCACCCAACAAGGTCACGCGACCTTTAGTCCACACGGGGATCGGGTCACGATCAAACAGTGCCCACTTGAACAAGCGTCCTGGCGGCGCGCTGCTAATGATGGCGCGGACGTGTTCGTTGAAATCGCCGTAGATCGACAGCATTTCATCCACGGTCGCGGGAATGCTCCAACCTTCTTCTTTCCACTCGGATGTGCGGGCGATGCCGACAAAATTGACCAGCTTACGCTTGCGCACAAAGTAGCGCGTGAAAATGCGGCCCGGCCCCATGGAGGTCGCCGATGGTGTTGGCACAACATGCTCGCGCACAGGCTCGGCATCGACTAAACCACGGAACGCAACCTGACCGGTAAAGCGCGGTGTTTCAGCGCCGAATAATGCGGTGCGGACAGCCGAACGAATACCATCGCAACCAATAACCAGATCGGCCTCGTAGCTTTTGCCATTGGTGAAGGTAGCGCTGACTTTGGTGCCGTTTTGGCTGAAACTTTGGAACGTGTGGCTGAGGTAGATGGCCTCGGGGTCATTGGCGCGCACGGCGTCAGCCAGTGCGGTGTGAATGTCGGCACGGTGAATTTGGTAGTAGCCAGCGCCGTACTTGTTTTTGAATTCGTTGCCCCGCTGCGTGTGGTACAGCACTTCACCCGTTTTGTAGTGAACGCTGGCTCCTGATTCGGGAACATCCCCATAGGTTTCCATGAATGGGCCTAAGCCCACATATTCCAACGCATGGGTGGCATTGGGGCTGATGGTTAAGCCCGCACCCACTTCGCCCAGTTGCGGCGCAGTTTCGAACACCGAAACTTTATGGCCAGCGCGTTGCAATGCCAGCGCCGCCGTAAGCCCGCCGATCCCCGCCCCAACAATCAAAACATGCGCTTTTTTCATTAATTTAACCGACAACATCTTCAATGACTTAGCCGCACATTAGAAATCGTCTGTTACATGAGCAATGCGCCTTACGGCGAGAGTCCAATGCATGATCAGTGCGTACCCTAGGAAAACAGCGAATAAATATGCGTTCATTGACTTATGTCTGGTTTTTGCGCCCACACAGAGGTCATGAGGAAAAGAGCCGACGATGCGCAACCCTGCGCACACGTGCTGCAACAGCGAAAGGCTTTCGGAAAAGGGCTTTTACAGACAATAGCCACCGCTGCTTCGCCACAGCATTCACTTCGGCTTAAGTAGATTGGGCTTAAGTAGATTGGGCTTAAGCCTATGAAAGACGCTTTTGGGAACAAACATCTAAGGGCTCACGGGATTAGCGATGCGCGTGCGGATTGATCTTTTACTGACAAGTTTCATAGTGGCCGCCAGTATGCTGGCTGCTTCTCTGCTGGCCTCTGGGCGCGCATCAGCACAAATGCCACTGGCCCCTCCGCAGAAGCCATTATCGCTCGAGCGGCTGGCCATGCCGCTGTTTCCCAGCGACTGGCAAGAAATCATCACGGACCGCGGCAACATTGACGTGATCGAATACGTGCCAAAAGGCGAGACCATCACGGCGTGGCGCAATAAGATCACCCTCGAAGTTTATCATGAGATGAACACGCTGCCCTTGGATGCCATGCAGCGCCGGGCCCATGGCCAACACCGTGATGCCTGCGAAGGTACGATTGAAGGCCGCTTTCAATCGGGTGTGAATAATGGCTATCCATCGGCCTTCTGGATTTTGGGCTGCAAGAGGAACCGCGACAGCGGCATGGGCGAGATGCGCTATACCAAAGCCATCCAAGGCGATCAGCGCATGTATATTCTGACGCGGGCCTGGCGCACGCCTGCGTATGGAAATGATGGCCCAGAGATTGCGAAACGTGAGTTGGAAGATGCTGTGGCGTTTTTAACAACAGCCGTGGCTTGCACGGACGGCAATAAACAGCACCCGTGCCCGACACCAAGCGCCAAGTAAATCTACTTTTTCAAAACCCTATTTCTTTAAAACCATAGCACCGAGCGGTGCACCACCGATGATGTGGATATGGAAGTGCGGCACTTCCTGGCCGCCATTCAAACCAGTGTTCGCGATTACGCGGTAGCCTGATGTCGTGACGCCCTTCAGTTCAGCGACCTTGTGAATGGCGCGGTTGAACGCAACAATTTCAGCCTCGGATGCCCCAGCACTGAAATCCGTTACCGACACATACTTGCCCTTCGGGATGATAAGCGTGTGAACTGGTGCGGCCGGGTTAATGTCTTCAAAGGCCAGCGTGTGTGCGTCTTCGTAAACTTTTTTGCACGGAATTTCGCCGCGCAGAATACGAGCAAAGATGTTGTTATCGTCGTACGCCATCACGACATCCCTTGTAAGCAACTACTGACTTTTTTTACGCGCTTCTTTAACGGCCAAGCCTGATGTGCCGAAGCGCTTGTCCAGTTCTTCCCACACCAATGATGGCTTAATGCCTTTCGACGACCACAAGACCATCATGTGATAGAGCAGGTCAGCGCTTTCGCGAACCAATCTCTCTTGGCTTTCAGAGACGGCGGCGATCACCGCTTCAACGGCTTCTTCGCCCATCTTCTGCGCGATCTTTTGCGTGCCTTTGCCGAACAGCCGCGCCGTATATGACGATTCGGGATCGGAAAGTTTGCGACTTTCGATCACATCATAAAGTTCCAGCAGAATTTTTTCAGTCGGCATTGTTTTAGTCCCCCGCATGTCAACAAAGCGGTGCGATGATTTAATGATGTTAGCTTAGCAAATCGGCGTCTAACGAACTGGCAAGCCAGCTTGGCTTAAATGCGCTTTGGCTTGGCGAATCGTATATTGACCGAAGTGGAAAATGGAAGCGGCAAGTACGGCTGTGGCATGGCCTTCGCGCACACCGGCAACCAAATGGTCCAAATTCCCCACACCGCCTGAGGCGATGACCGGCACCGGCACGGCGTCGGCCACAGCCCGGGTCAGCGGGATGTTATAGCCCGCCTTCGTACCATCGCGGTCCATAGAGGTGAGTAGAATTTCACCCGCTCCGTATTCAGCCATACGTTTCGACCAGGCTACCGCATCAAGCCCGGTGGCATTGCGCCCGCCATGCGTGAAAATTTCAAATGTTCCGGGCCCAGTCTGCTTGGCATCTACCGCCACGACAATGCACTGATTGCCGAACTTTTCGGCAGCTTCCTTCACAAACTCAGGGTTTTTCACAGCTGCGGTGTTGATCGACACCTTATCGGCGCCAGCCAACAATAATTTGCGGATATCCTCGGTGGTACGCACGCCGCCACCAACCGTGAGCGGCATAAAGCACTGCTCGGCGGTGCGAGCCACAACATCGAACAGCGTGTCGCGGTTTTCAGAGCTTGCTGTGATATCCAGAAAACACAGCTCGTCAGCCCCTTCCGCATCATACAGTCGGGCTTGTTCCACTGGGTCGCCTGCATCTTTCAAGTCAACAAAGTTCACACCCTTGACGACACGACCGTCTTTCACGTCGAGGCAGGGAACAACGCGGATTTTCAGCACGACTTTAAACTTTCAATACGTCGATGGCGGCTTTGATATCCAAGCGGCCATCATAGATGGCGCGGCCGGTAATAACACCGCACAAACCAGATTTTTCGTGGGCCTTCACAGCTTTGATATCATCCAGGGATGACACACCACCCGAGACAATCACCGGGATCGGCACGGCCCTCGCCAAATCAGCCGAGGCTTGAATGTTAGGCCCACCCATCATGCCGTCGCGATCAATATCGGTATGAACAATCGCAGCCACACCGGCATCGACGAACTGTCTGGCCAAGTCCACTACCGAGACATCGGACACATCGGCCCAGCCTTCGGTGGCCACCATGCCGCCACGCGCATCAATACCCACCGCGATTTTACCGGGGAATTTTTTACAAGCCTCTTTGACAAACTGTGGGTTTTTCACTGCAGCGGTCCCCAAAATGGCGCGTGACAAACCAATGGAAAACCATGCTTCAAGGGTCGAAATATCCCGAATACCCCCACCCAACTGAACCGGGACTTGGGCATGAGAGAGGATCGACTTCACCGCCGCTTCGTTGACGGGCTTACCGGCAAACGCACCATTCAGATCAACCACGTGAATCCATTCGGCACCGGCGTCGACAAACGCCTTGGCTTGCGCGCCAGGATTGTCATTGAACACAGTAGATTGGTTCATGTCCCCCTTACGCAGACGCACGCATTGGCCGCCTTTTAAGTCGATCGCAGGAAAGAGGATCATTTAGGGCTTCCAGCTCAAGAAGTTCGCGATGAGCTTTAAACCCGTCGCTTGGCTTTTTTCAGGGTGAAACTGCGTGCCCACCATATTGTCGCGGCCAATCAGCGCTGTGACAGCACCACCGTATTCAACTGTTGCCAATTGCTGCTCTGGCTTTGCGCAGCGCATTTGATAGCTGTGCACGAAGTATGCGTGATCGCCGCTGTTGATTCCGGTCAGCACAGGATGTGACTGAGTAATCCGCAGTTCGTTCCAACCCATGTGCGGAATACGAAAGCCCGTACCGCCAGGGCCTGCAGCCTCAGCGTTTTCAGGCGTTTCCAGCATCACCACGTCGCCCGGAATCCAACCCAAGCCTGCGGTTTCATGATGCTCGAGCCCGCGCGTGGCCATGAGTTGCATGCCAACACAAATGCCCAGGAAAGGCCGGCCCTTGGCAATCACTGCATCATTCAACGCAGCCACCATACCCGGCACGGCATCTAACCCTTGGCGACAATCTGGGAACGCGCCCACACCGGGCAATACGATGTGATCCGCTTTGGCGACCACATTGGCATCAGCTGTCACGGCGATGTCAGAGTTGTAGCCAGCGTCGCGGGCCGCACGCTCAAAAGCTTTCGCCGCCGAGCGAAGGTTGCCCGACCCATAATCGATAATTGCAACGGTCATTTTAGTTTGTCGTATTTTCCCGATTTGAGGTTGGACCAACCGGTATCCACTTGTCGGGAAAATACGCCTTAGAGGCTGCCGCCCAGCACGCCTTTGGTTGATGGAATCGCGTCGGACTTGCGCGGATCAATTTCAATGGCTTGGCGCAAGCTGCGGGCCAAACCCTTAAAGCATGACTCAACGATATGGTGGTTGTTCTCACCGTACTTGTTCCACACGTGCAGCGTGGCACCTGCCGATTGCGAGAAAGCTTGGAACCATTCTTTGAAGAGTTCCGTGTCCATATCGCCCAGCTTCGGTTTGCTGAAATCAACTTTCCAAATCAGGTACGGACGATTGGACAAATCAATCGCAACTTCCGACAGCGTTTCATCCATGGGAATCGTCGCTGATCCGTAGCGCGTAATACCAGCGCGCTCCCCAAGGGCCTTGGACACGGCTTCGCCGACACAGATGGCGACATCTTCTGTGGTGTGGTGAAAATCAATGTGCAGATCGCCCGAGGCTTCGATCTCAAGATCCATCAAGCTATGGCGCGAAAGCTGCTCCATCATATGATCGAGGAAACCTATCCCAGTTTTAATCTTGTATACACCCGTGCCATCGAGGTTCAGCGAAACCCGGATTTGCGTTTCCTTGGTTTTGCGTTCAACTGAGGCGCGGCGCGTTGCTGGTGATATAGACATGGCTTATTCAACCCTGTGGCGAGTGGCCGTCTCATAACGTACTGATACTGCGTACAAAACTGAAACGACCACGCTGTTGCGTGCGCCTTGTAGCAGGTTCACCGCGCTCGCGCTATTTCCCAAAACAGCAGGTTTTTGGTCAACAATCCGTCCACAGATTACATAGCATCCGTCAGTTTGCTATGCGAGCACGGCAACCTGGGCGTGTTGGCATATTTATATACTTTGATACACCAATATGGCGACAAGGCAGTCACGTTCACCTAGACTTTGTTGCCCGTTGTGAACACACAGCGGCCCTAAACACAAAAAATATTGGGATACGGAATTGGCAGTCATCGCAATGAAAAGTCGTGGCAGAGGCCGGCAGCCTAGCGCTAGAGGCGGGGGCCCTGACCCCGTTGATATCCACGTCGGTAAACGTATCAAGCTGCGCCGCACCTTGTTACACATCAGCCAGGAGCAATTGGCTGGTGACGTCGGCGTTACCTTCCAACAAGTCCAAAAATACGAAAGCGGTCATAACCGGGTCAGCGCAAGCCGCCTGTTTGACATTTCTCGTGTTTTAAGTTGCCCGATTTCTTACTTCTTTGAAGACATCAACGACGACACGACGGGTGAACGTAAGACCCCGTCGGCGCGCGCACCGGAAGGTTTAAGCGAAGCCGCTGAAAGCTTCGAAAACGATCCGATGCAACGCACAGAAACGCTGGAACTGGTGCGGGCCTATTGGCGCCTGCATAACGCTGAGCTGCGTCAGAACGTACGCGACTTGCTCAACAACATTTCACGCCGCGAGTAGAATTAAGGACGCATTCGCCCACTGAAGCTGATGAGGCGAATGCGACCAGGAATTTATAGGCTTGCTGAATTTAAGCAGGCCTCAAGGGTTGAGCCGGTATCCACCGGGTTCGGTCATCAAGATCCGAACTTGTGCAGGATCCGGCTCTATCTTTTGGCGAAGCCTATAAACATGGGTTTCCAGCGTGTGTGTGGTTACCGCTGCATTATAGCCCCACACCTCACCCAACAACGTCTCGCGTGAAACGGTTTTGTTCCCGACACGGTAGAGATACTTCAAAATCGCTGTTTCTTTTTCCGTCAGGCGAATTTTTTTCTGGCCATCCGTGGTCATCAGCATTTTAGCGGCCGGTTGGAATTTGTACGGGCCGATCACAAAAATCGCATCGTCTGACTTTTCATGCTGACGCAGATGCGCGCGAACACGTGCCAACAGCACGGCCATGCGGAACGGCTTGGTGACGTAATCGTTCGCACCCGCTTCAAGCCCCGTGATGGTGTCATCATCAGAGTCAGCCGCTGTCAGCATAACGATGGGCGATCGCACGCCGGCATTGCGGAGCTGGCGGCAGACATCGCGACCATCCATGTCAGGCAGCCCGATATCCAACAGGATCATGTCGTAAACTTTATCCTGGGTACGGGTGACAGCTTCAGCACCCGTTCCAACATCATCGATCTGGAAAAAATCCTGCTGCGCGGTGAGCTGATCTTTCAGCGCCCGGCGCAAAAGTTCGTCGTCCTCAACGATCAGGAGGCTACGGCCTGACGACATGTATGAGAGTCCCCCAATAAGGCTGTGGATGGTGTACCACAGACCGAGATTCATAATCAAAAACAAAGGGTTTGCGGCTAGACCAAGCTTTGGGCGAAATTCAAAGCCTGGCATGGCCCATTAACACTTCGAGGAGTATATAGGCGCCATGACGCGCCCTTTCTCAGAAAAAACAGCCGTGCCCGCCACAAATTCCCCTGCCGCCCCAGCCGAGATGCTGGAGGGCGTAGAGCGGGCCTTGGCAGAAGTGCGCCGGGGCAGTGCGTTGGTTGTTCTAGGCGACGGCGAAGCCTCTTTGATCCGCGCGGCCGAAACGGTTGATACTTGGCCGCTGCCCTTTTTCACGCGGCCTGGGGTGAACCCCATGCGATTGGCCGTCACTGGCAAGCGCGCAGCGATTCTGGGGTTATGTGACGCTGGCACCCGCACCATTATTTTGGACAGTGCGGAGGATTGGACTGAGGCGCGCATCGAACCGCTCATCAACCCTGAAGCGCAGGGGCCAATCCCACCGCAAGGCGTGAAAGCCAACACAACACCGATCGGTAGTTCAGCTGATGCGGCTATTCGGTTGATGAAAATTGCACGTCTGTTGCCGGCCGCGATCATCGCGCCCCTCAGCGTCGATGATGCGACAGCCTGGGCCAAAACCAATGGGCGCTGGGCGATCACGGTGCAAGCCATTGAATCGTACGAACGCATGCAGGCTGAAGATTTGCGTGTGGTCAGCGAAGCGCGTGTTCCACTGGCTGATTCAGAAAACACCCGCATTGTTTCGTTCCGCTCGCGCGATGGCAGTGCGGAACATTTGGCCATCGTGATTGGCACACTTGATGCGACAAAGCCTGTATTAGCCCGTCTGCATTCGGAATGCTTCACTGGTGATTTGCTGGGCTCGCTGCGGTGTGATTGCGGTGAACAATTGCGAGGCGCTATTCAGCGCATCGCGGAAGATGGTTCGGGCGTGTTGTTGTATTTGGCGCAAGAAGGTCGTGGCATTGGTCTGGTGAATAAACTGCGCGCCTATCGTTTGCAGGATTATGGCTTCGACACGTTAGACGCCAACGAGCAACTGGGTTTTGATGATGACGAGCGCGTGTATTTGCCGGCGGTGCAAATGCTGCGTCAGTTAGGAATTAGCAAAGTGCGTTTGCTGACCAACAACCCCGCCAAGGTGGGGGCCTTAGCCCGCCACGGGATTGAAGTGACAGAACGGGTTTCGCACGTATTTCCGTCGAACGAGCACAATCGCAATTACTTGCTGACCAAAGCCAAGCGCAGCGGGCACCTGTTCTAGGTTCCGGTCCTTCGGTTTTAAGCCCTGCCATCAGGGCAAATGGCCCTTGCCAAAACGCCCCGGCAAAACTTGCCGAAACGGGCAAAATCAGCGCTCCCGAACGAATTAAACCATTGAAAAATAAAGATTTTATTTGGCATCGGTCTTGCGAGAGTACTCGCAAATAACGTGTATTCAAAAAGAAACACGATAAGGCCATGTCAACCGTATCCGCAGTCAGTGCGGCCTATCAGTATCCGCTGGTGCAGCGGAACCAGGGCGCGCGCCAAGCTATGCCAGACGACCGGGTGTATGACCCGGTGCTGGACCCTGCGGTGAATCCGGCGCTGCGGACGAACAGCACCAATACCGAACCGACCGAAGAAGTGGTCGTAACGGCAAAGAAGCCCACGTCAGAAAGCGGTTTGAGCTTTTGGGACTTTTTGGATCTCATCAACCCGCTGCAGCACATTCCTGTCGTCAACACGATCTACCGTGACCTGACCGGAGACACGATCAAAACGCCGATCCAACTGATCGGCTCGACCATTGTTGGCGGCCCCATTGGTTTTGCGACCGCAATGGTCGATAGCATTATCGAAGAAGCGACCGGCAGCGATATGGGCGGTCATGCTATGGCGCTGCTGAAAGGCGAGAAGCCCAAGCCCAGCACCGCCCCCATGGCTGAGCCGCAACCGCAACTGGCGGAAGCCAAAGAATTTGTACCGGAAGATCCCAACGCGGCCCCAGCCCCGGCCACAGCGCCTACGATGCCCGTAACGGCATCGGCACTGCCGTCACCGCAAACGGCCGCGCCACAAACAACCGCCAACCGCACACGTGATCTGGCGGCTGTGATGCAAGCTCAGGCCCGCGCACCGCAACAAATTGTACAAAATGCGCAACAAGCACTGCCCGGCCAGCCCAACGAAGCTGATGCCTTTGTGAAGACGGCCCAAGTCGCAGCACAGGCCAACGTATTCCCAACGTTCAAACGCACCAATGCATTGCCGGGCGGTCAAACAAGCCAAGCGCAAGTTGCTCAAGCACAAGCGGCTCAGGCACCGCAAACCACCGAAAGCCAAATGAATGCGGCGCGCACTGGCCGTTTTATGCCACTGAATCGTGCGGCCATGGCGGCACCGGCCCGTAACGCCGAGCAAACCGCGACATCCCCTGCCGAGTTGCGCGCGCGCGCACGTTTCTCACCGGGCCCAATCAATCCCGGGGGCGCCACGTTAGCACCTGCGACGTTGGCCGCCGCTACTGCCGCACAGAATAAAGTTGTGACGCCACCTGCAACGGCACAGGCAAATCCTGTGACCGCACAACCGATAACCGCACAAGATGCTTACAGTTATGGCCGTGATGCGGCGAACAGCGCCGCCACACGCTCAGGACCAGCTGAAGTTCCCGCGTGGTTCGATTCAGCCATGCTGAACGCCATCGACAAGTACAAAGCCATGCAAAACGCAAAATAGATTACATCTGTAAGATCGTTTGCTTGTGCTAGTAGCCGCGATAAGTTGCGGCCATGAAGATCATCGTTAAACCGGATCCTGAAAACCCCACACGCGGCACCTTGTTTTGCGGTGAAGCGTCATACCCGTGCGCCTTAGGCCGCAGCGGTGTATCTGCCGACAAGCACGAAGGCGATGGCGCAACACCAATTGGGACGTTTCCATTCCGTGAGGTTTTTTATCGCATTGATCGCTTAGATAAACCTGCGACAAAACTTCCAGTTTCACAAACAGATCCCAACGATGGCTGGTGCGATGCGCCAGAAAGCGCATCTTATAATCAGCTTGTGCGCTTAAGTTTCCCCCACAGCGCGGAAGATTTGTGGCGTGATGATGCCGCCTACGATGTGATTGTGGTGATCGGTTACAACGATGCGCCCGTTGTGCCGGGCAAAGGCAGTGCCATTTTTATGCACGTGGCCAAGCCCGGGTACACGCCGACAGAAGGTTGTGTCGCCTTGAATGTCGACGATCTGTTGGCCGTACTGAAACTGCTCGGCCCATCATCGACAATTACGATTGAGCCTCTTCCGCTTCGATAAGCGTGGGATCGCTAAAAGAAGAGCGGGCACCAAAAATAGCAGTCCCCACACGAACATGCGTTGCGCCCAAACGCACGGCACTTTCGGCATCGCTGCTCATGCCCATGCTGAGCGCCTTGAGGTCATAGCGCTGTGCAAGTTCACGCAAAAACGCAAAGTGCGGGCCCGGTTCATCGCCCACCGGCGGAATGCACATTAACCCAACAATGTTGAGTTTTAAGTCATCTCTGCATTGCTTCAGGAACGCAGGAAAGTCTTGTGGGTCTACGCCCGCTTTTTGCGGTTCACGGCCTGTGTTGACCTGAATAAAGCATGGCACGGACTTGCCCTGCTTTTGCATTTCCTCGGCCAGTTTTTCGGCCAACTTTGGGCGATCAACGGTGTGGATCACATCAAATAACGCCACTGCCTCTTTGGCTTTGTTGCTTTGAAGCGGGCCGATCAGGTGTAAGACCAGATCGGGGTGAGTAGCTTTCAAAGCAGGGAACTTGGCTAGCGCTTCCTGCACACGGTTTTCGCCAAAGTCGCGCTGGCCCGCAGCAATGGCCTGTTTGATCGCGTCTGCGTTGTGGGTTTTTGAAACCGCAATCAATATCGGCTCAGTTGTGCGCCCGACGTTACGGCAGGCTTTACGTAAGCTGGCCCGCACCTCCTGCAAGGCGCCCGCGATGCTCTGGCGATTGATACTGGGGCGATCATCTGTTTTTGGTTTCGTGCTCATCGTTGCTATGATGCCAGAATGTTAAAGCGCTTCTCTACCCTTGTGGCCGGTTTATCGAAACCCAAACATACGTTTCCCATCCGTGCGTTACCGAAGCTATGGGTGATGACAGATGTTGTGCGTTTACCTGATCCGTCACCCATTATCGCACAGCTGCCCGTCAACAGCGCGGTTGTGATCCGTCACCCTGACGCAAAAATTCGCCGGGCGTTGGCTGTGCGCGTTCATAGCCTATGCAAAGCCCGGCGCGTAAAACTTTTAATCTCGGATGATTGGCGTAGCGTTGCTGCATTAGGTGCTGATGGCGTGCACCTGCCTGAACGCAGCACCACATACATGTCCGCAGGTTTGCGTCTTTTTCACCGCAGCAAGCGCATCATAGTTACAGCCGCAAGCCACAGTGAGCGCGTGATCCACAAGGCTTATGTTGCAAAGTGCGATGCGGTGTTTGTATCGCCTGTTTTGCCAACACAAAGCCACCCCACTACTCGCGCATTGGGCCGTGTGCGGTATGCTCAGTGGGCCAGAGGGGCACAGATGCCGGTCATCGCCTTGGGCGGCATTACATTCAATACACTGCGCAGTTTGAACGACACGTGCACGTCAGGCGTTGCCGGAATCAGCTTTACCGAAAAATCTGATTAGAAGCGGAGCTGAACGCCCACGCGCGCACCAGTGCCTTGCGGGGTGCTGGTGCCGGGTTGTGCTGACGACAAGCCGGGGCTTGAGAAGCGACTGCCAACGAAAGCATCAGCATTGAAGCGAATGCCGGGGCTGAGTTGATAGATACCGCCGAGCATCCACTGGTTATTGTCGATGCTACGGTTGTTATTGAAGGCCGCTGAGCCTTCACCCATGGAGTAGGTCAGGCGCACATCGAAGGCGCCGATGCCATACCCGAAGCCCGCTTGCCACGACTGCCAGGATTGGAAGTTGCGCATCAACGCATTGTCGTTAAAGCCCATCAAAGCGCCCTGGACGTAGAAGCCCGCATACCCGACCGAAGCGCCGAGATTGTAGGCCGAGGAGGCCTCAGACGCCCACAGCAGCGGACGATCAGCCACACGTGCGAACACGCCCACTTCACCGCCGTAAATCGATGTTGAATACCGGGCCGCGAAATCTTGGATGAGGGATGACGTCCCGGCGAGGTATGAGACCGGGTCGGTGGCAGACATCGGTAACGTCACCATGCCGTAAGCGGGGGTGAGCGTGCCAATGGTCGGCTCTGAATTGTTAGTCGATGCTTTATCGCCACCCACGAGGCGCGCGTCTTGGGCGCCGGCAGAGGCAAAAAACGCCCCTGCGGCCAGCAGGCTCATCCCAAAAACGGCTGATTTCAGAAGAGACATCACAACACTAACCTATGGTTCGAACACTATTATCCACAGGTCCGAAACCCAGCAATACTAACGGCACCGTTTCGCACAAGTTACGAAACAATGTGACAAATAATCCACAAAACAGGGCTTTAGGGCCGAGTCCTGTGACAAGATTGCCGGGTGTTTAAGGGGGTTTGGGCGGCTGTTCTAGGTGAGAGGACCAGACCATCCACGATACGGCGACTCGAGCTTAGATTGTTTTAAGTGCCGATTTAGCCTTCGCCTTTAGTCTTGGTTTTGCCGGGTTCAGCATTCTTTTCCAAGAACTCGATCACCATGCCGGCGATGTCAGTGCCCGTGGCTTGTTCGATGCCTTCAAGGCCCGGCGTGGAGTTTACTTCCATTACCACCGGGCCATGGTTTGAGCGAAGCATATCGACACCGCACACGTTGAGCCCCAGAATTTTTGCGGCGCGCACGGCCGTTGAGCGCTCTTCCGGCGTGATTTTAATCGATTGTGCCTTACCGCCGCGATGGAGGTTTGATCGAAACTCACCGGGCGCGCCCGAGCGCTGCATAGAGGCGACCACCTTGCCGCCGATGACAATGGCGCGGATATCCGTGCCTTGTGCTTCCTTGATGAACTCTTGCACCAGAATGTTCGCTTCCACGCCACCAAAGGCTTCGATCACGCTCTTTGCTGATGAACGGGTTTCAGCCAGCATGACGCCAATGCCTTGCGTGCCTTCTAAGAGCTTAATCACAACAGGCGTTCCGCCCACCATGTCGATCAGATCATCGGGCTGATTGGTCACATGCGCAAAAGCCGTAACCGGCAAACCAATGCCCTTGCGTGAGAGCAACTGCAGGCACCGCAATTTGTCGCGTGAACGACCGATAGCCACTGACTCATTGAGCGGATAAACGCCCATCATTTCGAATTGGCGCAGCACAGCCAAGCCGTAGAACGTGATCGACGCACCGATACGCGGGATGACCGCATCGAAACCTTCAAGACTGCGGCCCTTGTATTTTACTTCGGGTCGGTGCGAGGCGATGTTCATGTAGCACTTGAGTGTATCGAACACTTCAATCTCATGACCGCGCGCGCGCGCTGCCGCCACCAAACGTTGGTGTGAATAAAGACCGGCATTGCGCGCCAGCATGGCGAGTCTCATTACAGAGGCCTTGTGATTGTTCTGCGTGTTTATTTTGGCGTGTTCATAAATGTGCCTGAGAGGCAAACCTTAAAGCCTGCCGACAGACAAAGACCTTACCTTTTGCCCCTTCGAAGGCAAGCCCTCATCAGGCAAAGAAGTGTTGATTCACAATGTGTTAACAGAAATTCCCCCCAGGGATAGTGGTCCTGCGTCCGCTCGCCTCAAACGGCTTTCGTACGGTGAATTTTCTTTTTCTTTTTTGCTTTTTTGCGAATCACGAAAGACCGGCTGGGATCGACCAAGTATCGCCGTTTCAACGCCTGGCGCCCCAGCAGCAGCCGAAACCCCATGACGTCACGGTTAGTTAATGTGAGCTCGATGGGATAGCGGGATTTGCCAATCTTCAAAGTGGTTCGAATCACCGGGCGCTCTTCGCGCCGCCCGCCAGAATCTGTCACCACACGTGTATCAATCAACAACGCGACACATTTTACTTCAGGTGTGCTCGTGCGTTGAATCGGATGAATATAAAACCGCACATATGATGCGCCGTCGCGCGTGAACGGTGTAACGCGAAATGCATGCAACGCTGATGTACGCGCACCTGTATCCATTTTCGCTTTGATTTTATCAACGTGCAGCCCAGGCAAATGCACCCACTCACGCCATCCGACAATTTTGCGTTTTACTTTGGTTGCAGCCTCAGTTTTTTTCTTAATGGCAACCATAGGATCAACGCCGCTCTTTCGCCTTGTCATAACCGGCTTTGAGTTCAGCTACGAGTTCATGCGCTGACTGGATGTTTTTAATGGCGCGAACGCCATGACCCGCCGACCAAATATCGCGCCACGCTTTGACTTTCTGATTGCTTAAGCCCGCACTGTCAAAATTGCGCTCGCCGGCGGTGAGTGCCGTCGGATCAAGACGCATGTTGGTGATGCTGGTGCGCAAATAGTTTGCAGGCACGCCGGTAAAATGCGGTGTCAGCACTATGTCTTCTTCGGTGCTGTTCACCAGCATGTTGCGGTAGTCATCAGACGCTAAACTCTCGGCAGTGGCGATAAAGCGCGTTCCGATATAGCCAAAGTCTGCGCCCAGCACTTCGGCCGCACGCACGCCAGCGCCATCAACAATGCCGCCGCCCACAACAATGGGCCCAGAGAAGAACTCACGCACGGCAGGCACAAACGAAAAGGGCGTCACAGCACCCGTATGACCGCCAGCCCCAGCTGCCACTAACACCAAACCATCAGCACCGGCCGTTGCAGCCTTGCGGGCGAATGGAATGGAGTTCACGTCGGCGAAAACCAAGCCACCATAACTGTGTATGGCGTCGATCACGCGCGCGGGTGAGCCAAGTGCGGTGATGACAATTTCGGGTTTGTATTTCAGTAAAACTTGAAGGTCTTCATCGCATCGTGGGTTCGTGCTGTGCACGATCAAGTTTGCCGCCCACGGCGCGGGCTTTCCACCAGTAGCTTTAAATGCATCAAGCTCAGAGGTAATTCTCGCGCACCATTCATCAAGCTGCGCAACGGGCCTGGCATTCATGGTGGGAAACGAGCCGATCACGCCGGCTTTGCATGCGGCGATGACAAGATCTGGCCCGGAGACAAGAAACATCGGCGCTGCGATAACCGGCAGCGCCAGACGTGACTTGATATTTGAAAGTGTTTCCGCGGTGACGGGATTCATCACCGCGGAAGATACTTAAAACGCGAGCTTTGCGCCACCCAGCATTCCAACACCGTCATAGCTGATGCCAGCTGCATCACGCTGATCAACGTAGAAGCCGGTTAAGCCAACAACAATGCCCGGACCCAGTTTGTACGAACCTTGGACTGAAGTGCGGTCAACAACTTCTTTGCGGACGGCGTTCGGTGTCGGTTCACGTGTGCCATGGAATTGATGCGCTGAAACCTTATAAGGTCCAACCGAATACATCACACCTGCGGTCCAGGCGCGTTCGTCGCGGCTGTTAGCGGGGTTCGAAAACACATAGCTGCCGCCCACATCCCAAGCGCCGTAGTTGACGCCGACAGTGGTGCTCCAGGCTTCATTACCATCAGTCCCGCCAAAGCGTGAGCTGGAGTGGAAGTAGCCGGTCGCGACACGGAACTTGCCGCCTGTGAATTTATATTCGTAACGACCCGACACGTCGATCGCGTCGTGGGCCGACGTAGCATTATCAAGTGTGCCTTCCGCATCGCTCGTGCTGGGATGATAGGTCACACCAAAGGCAACGCCAGGCACAATAGCCGGTGTTTCATAAGTGATGCCCAACACGTCGCCCGCATAGCGTTTGAAAGTGAAGGCATCCTTTACCGTGACGCCAGTGCGAGCGCGCATGGCGTCGCCCAAGACTTCTTCTTCCGTTGTCAGGAAGGCTTGCGGTACAGGATCTTCAACGATGGTCGCGTTGATGCCTTCTTTTTCACCGACGCGGATTTTGCCGAAGCCAGATATGAAATCGATGTAGACCTCGTCGGCATTACGGTCATTGCGCGCTTCAGCTTCAATTTCGATCACCGCGCGAACGGTCAGGCCATTGTCGAGGACGGTTTTGCCGTCAAAATAAACTTCAGCATCGCTCAGCATGCCGCTTTCGTTCAGATGCTGACCAGTTTGATTGTTCTGATCAGTTACAAAGAAGTATTGGCGAAGCTTACCGCCAACGCTGAGTTTGATTGGCTCTTCTGCGTGTGCAGTGGCCGCAAATGTCATGGCTGCTGTCAGCAGACCGGTCGTGGCGAATAAAAATGAACGCATAACTAAACCCTTGCCCGTATTATCGAAAGTCCCGTGGAGCATATGGCACAAAGGGTTGCCGCAATAAAAGCGTAACAAAGACTCATAGCTGCACCCGACTACCCGAAAGAATAAAAACCACGGGTAGAGCAACCGGTTCCAAAGAAAAAAGAGGCGACCACGCTGGTCGCCTCTTGCAAGGGAGCTCTGCCGCTAAATCTCAGCAACGACAGGGCTTGAGGGGGTATTTATCGAGCGGGCTACATATGGGCCCGCTCGAAAACTCGTGATTTTAGAACTCGAGCTTGGTGCCAACGACCACGCCTGAACCATCCCATTTCACAGGGGCAGCGGCGGCGGCAGTTGCACGGCCGGTTTTTTGATCGGTGATGAAGCCAATGACGCCAACGTCGATACCGGGGCCAACTTTGTAACCAGCTTGCACGCGATAGATTTCAGACTTTTCGCGGTTAAGCGGGTTCACAGTGGCGTCGCGCTTGCCCAAGTAGTAGTCGGCCGAGAAGCTCCACGGGTAGCCTTTCCAGAGGATACCGATGTTGTAGTTTTCTTCGTCAAGGCTGTTCGCCGGGTTTACGTCCATGTACGTACCGCCGACGCTGAATTGACCCACAGTGACGGTGGTGTTGATGTTGAACGCTTCGATGCCATCATTGAACGGGGTCGTCTTACGGCTGTCGATGTTCAAGTAACCACCGCCCACGCGAACGCGGGTTTCACCGAAAGTGCCTTGCCAACGGCCCGACACGTCAACCGCGTTGTTACGCGCGGTGGCAGCGTCGAAGGTACCTTCCGTGTCGCCAACGGTCGGGTGATAGGAAACACCAGCTTGGAAACCATTGATTTCAGGTGTTTGGTATCCAACACCCAAAGAGTCAGACACATAGCGCTTGAAGGTCATGGCGTCGGTGATGGTCACGCCGTTGCGCGACTTGATCGCCATTTCGCCGATAATACGTTCGTCGGTTGTACCAAAGGCTTCCGGGATCGGATCGCCAATGAATGATGAGTTCCAACCTTCTTTTTCACCGATACGGAAACGGCCCCAGGTATCGCGGAAGTCGATGTAAGCTTCGTCAGCGTTACGGTCAGAGCGGGACTCTGCTTCTTGTTCCATCACGGCGCGGACGCGCAGACCGCTGTCCAAGGTCACTTCGCCTGACAGATAGAATTCGGCGTCAGTCGACATGCCGGCCGTGTTCAGCTTTTCTGTAGCCAGTTCGTCCTGATCGGCCACCCAGAAGAAGTGACGCAGCTTACCGCCGATGGACAATTTGATCGGGCTTTCTTGAGCCATGGCCGGTGCGATCATCGCAACCGACATCAACGCCGTGGTCGCGGCGAACAGCTTTTTCATCAGGACGCTCCTTAGATTTTTTTGACTTGTTTGGCCCCCACATCCCACCGATGTGATGAGGTAAGGCCAACACCCCTGCTATCGCGGCGCACCATAGGAAGCGTGTGTTACAGTTATGGTGACGCTTATGTGACGGTTTGATGAAAGGGGGGTTTTCCTGCGCTGTGTGGACAACCCCTGCCACAATTAAAAAAGACTTTGTGCTCAGGGGCTTAACAGGGCTTCGCAAGGCCTTTGGGCTTAGCTATAACTTCCGGCCCCCAGGGGCACGCTTTTGGTAGGCTGCTACGTCTATTAGAGGCAGATTTCCGCCCTCTTACAGGAATTAAGATCCCGACCATGACTTTCATGATGCGCGTGAGCGGACTCCGTAAAGCTGCTGTGATTAGCAGTGCAGTTTTGACCTTGGCTTTAGCGGGCTGCGGCAGCAGCGGCTCATCAGACAGCTACCGCACATCACCCGATTATCGCGCGCAAAGTCCGGGGGAAGCCGACAAACGCGAAACGATTTTCAGCGAGGGTGGCATCGGCAACATCAACTTGTTTGGTGGTGACAAAGAAGGCCGCGACGGCGCTGTGGCGGTGAACGCGTTCTTGTGGCGTGCATCGCTTGATACGCTGTCGTTCTTGCCGCTGGCTTCGGTTGATCCGTTTGGTGGTGTGATTATCACTGAATGGTATGCGCCACCCGAAACGCCCGATGAACGCTTCAAAGTGAACGTTTATATTCTGGGCCGCACATTGCGCGCTGACGGTTTGAAAGTATCTGTGTTCCGCCAAACAACAGACGGAAGCGGGCGTTGGAGCGATGCAGCCGTGGGCGCAGACGTTGCACGCGAATTTGAAGATGCGGTCCTGACACGTGCGCGCCAACTTCGACTTCAAGCCGTTGCGGAAAAATAGCGCGCTTTTTAATCTCGGCTAACACAACCACGACCAGCGAAAGCGGATACCCTCTTTATCCTCGGCCGGCACCGGCTTTCGCCTTTATCGAAAGTCGGCCACATCGAGACCCGATGGCATGAGGATATTGATTTGAGTATTCGAAATGTCTGCTGTCGAAGAACGTTATAACGTCCGCGAAACCGAAGCGAAGTGGCAAAAGGTTTGGACCGAACGCGGCTGCTTTAAAGCCGAAGAAAATTCCACAAAACAAAAGTACTATGTCCTTGAGATGTTCCCGTATCCGTCGGGTCGCATCCACATGGGCCATGTGCGCAACTACACGCTGGGCGACGTCGTCGCGCGTTTCAAGAAGTCGCAAGGTTTTAATATCCTGCATCCGATGGGCTGGGATGCGTTTGGTTTGCCCGCGGAGAACGCGGCACTTGAGCGCGGTATTCATCCGGGCAAGTGGACGCGCGAAAATATCAAAGTCATGCGCGAGCAGTTTTATCCGCTAGGCTTGTCGCTGGATTGGGACCGCGAAGTTTCAACCTGCGAGCCCGAATACTACAAACACGAACAAAAGATGTTCCTGGATTTTGTGAAAGCAGGCTTGGCCTATCGCAAAGAATCGTGGGTCAACTGGGACCCGGTTGAGCACTCTGTGCTGGCCAACGAGCAAGTGGTTGACGGCAAAGGTTGGCGCTCGGGCGCACCGGTTGAGCAACGCAAGCTCAATCAATGGTTCTTGAAGATCACCGCGTTTAACGAAGACCTGCTGCAAGCCTTGGAAGGTTTAGAGCGTTGGCCCGACAAAGTGCGCTTGATGCAGCACAACTGGATTGGCAAATCCGAGGGGGCGCGCGTTTTCTGGCCGTTGTTGAACGCTGATGGGTCTGACATGGGTCAGTCGCTGGAAGTCTTCACGACGCGGCCCGACACTTTGTTTGGCGCGTCGTTCTGCGCCATTTCGCCGCAGCATCCGTTGGCCGCGACCTTGGCCGAGAAAAACGCGGCCCTCACCGCATTTATTGCTGAATGCTCGAGCGCGGGCACATCTACAGCCACTATTGAAGCGGCCGAAAAGAAAGGCGTTGATACGGGCCTTCGCGCTAAGCACCCGTTTGTGCCGGGCATGAGCGTGCCGGTGTTTGTGGCGAACTTCGTGCTGATGGAATACGGCGCAGGCGCGATCTTTGGCTGCCCGGGTCACGATGCGCGCGATATGGAATTTGCGCGCAAATATAAGTTGCCCGTGAAGTGCGTGGTTGCGCCGAAAAACGAAGACGCGAGTTCGTTTGCCGCCCGTTTGGAAGCCAGCAACGAAGCCTTCACGGACGACGGCGTGATTGTGAACTCTGACTTCTTGAACGGCTTGAGCGTTCCCGAAGCTAAATCACGTGCCATCGCCGAGTTGGAAAAGAAGAACCTGGGCAAAGGGACGGTGCAATATCGTCTGCGCGACTGGGGCGTGTCGCGCCAGCGCTATTGGGGTTGCCCGATCCCGATCATTCACTGCGAATCTTGCGGCCCGGTTGCGGTGCCCGACAAAGACTTACCAGTGAAGCTGCCGGAAGACGTGACCTTCGATAAGCCAGGCAATCCGCTGGACCGTCATCCGACCTGGAAGAATGTGTTCTGCCCCACCTGCGGCAAAGCAGCGCAACGTGAAACAGATACGTTTGATACATTCATTGAGTCGTCGTGGTACTTCGCGCGCTTCTGCTCGCCCAACGCTACTGATAAGCCGTTTGATAAAGCCGAGGCCATGAAATGGCTGCCGGTGGATCAATACATCGGCGGCGTGGAACATGCGGTACTGCACTTGCTGTACTCGCGCTTCTTTACGCGCGCCATGCAGGTCTGTGGTTATCTTGACTTAAAAGAGCCGTTCGCAGGTTTGTTCACGCAAGGCATGGTCTGTCACGAGACATACAAAGATGCCAATGGCCTGTGGGTTGAGCCGGGCGACGTGACGAAAGAGGGCGATAAAGCCACACGCGTGTCGAATGGTGCCGTGGTGACCATCGGACGCTCTGAGAAAATGTCGAAGTCCAAAAAGAATGTGGTGGACCCGCAATACATTATCGACACCTATGGCGCTGATGCGGCGCGACTGTTTATGTTGTCGGACTCGCCGCCAGAACGCGACCTGGAATGGACGGATGCGGGCATCGAAGGCGCATGGCGTTACATCAATCGCCTGTGGAGATTGGCGGCAGCCTCGCGCGATATCAAACCGCAAGAGATCCCATCCTTTGAAACATTGTCGACTGCGGCACAAACAGCTTTGCGTCAGTGCCATAAAGCCATTCACAACGTCACCGAAGACTTAGAGCGCTTCCGCTATAACTCAGCTGTCGCACGCGTACGTGAATTGTCGAACGCCATTGAAGCGATTGATCGCACGCAAAATGGTGGCGAGGCCGTATTCCGCTTTGGCGTGGAAACATTGGCGCGCTTGGTCAGTCCGTTAGCGCCGCACATCGCTGAAGAGGTATGGCAAACGCTGGGGCACAAAACCATTCTGGCTGATGAACTTTGGCCGAAAGCAAATACAGCCCTGATGGAAGACGATAGCTTAACCGTTGGCGTTCAAATCAACGGCAAGCTGCGCGGCACCATCAATGTGAAGAAAACCGACGATCAAAAGACTTACGAAGAGTTGGCCTTGGCTATCCCGGCTGTGCAAAAGCACCTGGATGGCAAACCACCGCGTAAAGTGATCGTGGTTCGCGAGAAGATCGTGAATATTGTTGCGGCTTAAGTTACGCTGACAGCTATATAAAGAAGCAAAGCAGGCCTCATGAGTTCTTTGGTACGCCGCTCTTTTGAACGCAGAAGCGTTGTTTTAGGGTTAGGGGGCATCGCCGCCTTGGCTTTGGCTGGTTGCGGCTTCCGCCCGCTGTATGGCACGTCGAGCGTTTCAAACAGTCCTGACGTACTCAACGCCATGGCACAAATGCGCATCCGGCCCATTGCCGACCGGCAAGGCCAGCGCTTGCGCCAAATTCTCACCGAGCAAGTTCACACCAATGGCCCGGCAGAACAGCAGCGCTATGAGCTGGAAATTACCCTGACCAAGCAGATCGTTGAGTTGGGCGTACGCCCGGACTCGACCACATCGCGCGCTAACCTGATTATGACTGCGACATTTGTGATCTATGAAGCGGGTGCGCGCATCCAGGGCGATACCGCACAAGCAGTGGTCAGCTACAACATTTTGGATGATCAATTCGCGACCGTAACCTCGCAATCGGCAGCCGAAGATCGCGCTCTGCGTCAGTTAGGCGACGACATCAAAACCCGCATCGCGGTGTTTTTTGATCGGCGCGCAAAGCCGAAAAAAGACTAGAGCCAGATGAAAATAACCGGAGCGCGCGCCGACAGCTTTATCGCAAAACCAGATGCGGTGAAGGCTGTGTTGCTGTTTGGGCCCGATGGCGGGCTGGTGCGCGAGCGCATGAATGCGCTGACCAAAAATATCGCCAAAAGCTTAGATGATCCATTTCGGGTTGCTGAGTTTGCGGCATCTGTTCTGCGCGATGACCCAGGAAAACTGAGCGATGAAGCGGCCTCCATGAGTTTTGGCGGCGGCCGACGTGTCGTGCGGGTGCGTGATGCAGACAGCGATGCACGGCTGGAAACCACATTGGCCAACTTGTTTGAAACGTTCTTTGAAAACCCTGTGGGCGACGCCCTGTTAATTGTGACAGCGGGTGATATCGGCAGCCGCGCGAAGTTGGTGCAGGTGTTTGAGGAAAGCGATCATGGCGCGGCGATTGCCTGCTACGCTGATGATGCCCAAACCTTAGAGCGCGTCATTCGCGACACCTTAAAGGCCCAAGGCCTCAGTGCCACACCGGATGCGTTGTCATGGCTGACGGATCGTTTGGGCGGAGACCGCGAAGTTAGCCGCCGCGAGTTGGAAAAGCTCGCCATGTACAAAGGTGGGGTTGGCACCGTCACTGAAGAAGACGCTCGCGCTTGCATTGGCGATACGGCTGCCCTGGATTTGGACGATTTGATTTACGCGGTTGGTGACGGCGACCATGCCACCGTGCAACGCGTGTATGGGCGCATGATGAGCGAAGGCAATTCGCCCATTTCAATTATCACGTCGGTCGCCCGGCATTTTTTGAAGTTGCACGAAACCCGCGGTCGCATCAAAGAAGGCAAAAGCCTGGACCAGGCGCTGACCATGCTGCGCCCACCGTTGTTCTTTAAAGTGAAAGAGCGCTTTAAATCACAGGCAAACAGATGGTCGGAGGCCAATATTGTGCGGGCCTTGGATTTGCTGGGCGAAGCTGAGATGCAATCCAAGTCGACTGACATGCCGGCAGAAGCGATCACCGAACGCGCACTGATGCAAATCGCCCAAGCGGGCGCACGTAGATCACGTTGAACGCAAAAGCCAAAACGAAATTAAAACCCAAAGCATCCAAAAAGGATGCGGTTGCCAATCGCCTGCGCAAAATCTGTTTAAAGCTGCCGGAAGTGACCGAAGGTGTGAGCTTCGGCAACATTGCCTTTCGCGCCGGTAAACGCCCCTTTGTGGTGCTGGACCATTACAAAGGTGCGGACTGCATTTTTCTGTATGTCGACCCCGGCCAGCGCGAGACACTATTGAAAGATCAACGTTTCTTCGCAGCCCCTTATGATCCAAAGGAAAAGGGCCTGTGCCGATCATTCGCGGCCATTGATTGGCGACAGATGAAATCACTTATTCTGTTCAGCTACCGCAGCGTGGCCTTGGCGCGAATGCTCAAGGCGCTGGACGTCTAAGCTGGAACCGTAAATCCAGCTTTTTGAACGGCGACTTCCAACTGCGCCTTTCCAATCACTGCGTCATCAAATTCTATCGCCACGGTTTTGTTTTCCAGTGACGCTTTAGCACTTGATACACCCGGCTGGTTGCCAAGTGCGCGTTCCACGCTTTTCACACATCCGCCACAGGTCATGCCTTCAACTGGAATTACAATTTGGGTCATGAATGACTCTCCTTAAAACTTTGGCGACCAACGTTTGAGAAACAAAGCATTGGTCACAACGCTCACACTCGACAGCGCCATAGCAGCACCCGCTAATGCAGGTGTCAGGAAACCAAGTGCCGCCAGTGGTAACCCGACGAAGTTGTATATAAATGCCCAGAATAAATTCTCACGAATTTTGCGCCACGTTGCCTTGCTGATGTCAATCGCTGCAGGAACCAGCCGTGGGTCGGGGCGCAACAGCGTAATCCCCGCCGTTTCCATCGCCACGTCCGTCCCACTACCCATAGCAATTCCCACATCCGCAGCGCTCAGGGCCGGCGCATCGTTCACGCCATCGCCCACCATGGCCACTACGTGTTTGTGTTTTTGGAGTGTGGCAATGTGCGCGGCCTTATGATCGGGTTTCACCCCGCCAATGGCTTGGGTAATACCAACCTCGGTCGCAATGCGTTCGGCAACTTGAATGTTATCACCACTGAGCAGGACTGACTTGATGTGGCGCTGGTGCAGAATTTTTACTGCCATCGCTGATTCAGGCCGCAGTACATCGGCAATGATAAAGGCTGCATGAGCCTGGTTGTTCACAGCCATAACAATAAACGTGTGCGACGTCTGCGGCAGGGCGGGCACGGCAATGTTGCGCGTACTTAGAAACTCAAGATTCCCCAGAACAACACTTTGACCATTCACGAACGCCTCAACACCAGCGCCTGTCGTGCTGATAAAATCTGTAATCGGTGAAGCTTTAATGTTTTTATTTTTTGCGTAATTAACAACGGCCTTTGCCAACGGATGTTCACTGGCAGCTTGCACACTGGCTGCGAAAGCAATGTTTTCCAGCTCATCCCCCGCCAGATTGACCATTTGAACAACGCTCAGTTGGCCTTTGGTCAGTGTGCCGGTTTTATCGAACACCACAGTGTCGACCGCATGGGCGCGTTCCAGCGCTTCGATATCTTTAATCAGAATACCATGCTTTGCCGCTGCACCTAAGCCCGTGACCAAGGCTGTGGGTGTGGCCAAACCTAAGGCACATGGGCATGCAATTACCAAGACTGAAACAGCGGCTACAAATGCTTGGTCAAATGTGTGGCCAGTGATGATCCAACCACCGAATGTTGTTGCAGCAATCACGACAATGACCGGCACAAAAACCGCAGCGATCCGGTCCACCAGTCTTTGGACAGGCGCTTTACCGCTTTGTGCACTTTGCACAAGGGCAACGATCTTCGCCAAGGCGGTTTCAGAGCCTACCGCTGAAGTGCGCACAATCAATCGGCCTGCGCCATTCATCGCGCCGCCGATAACCGCATCTCCCACAGTTTTTGAAACCGGAAAGCTTTCGCCTGTGATTAGCGATTCATCGCAACTGCTGCGACCGTCTTCCACAAGGCCGTCTGTTGGAATTTTCTCGCCGGGGCGAATAACAACCGCATCGCCTTTTTGCACAGCCGTAATGGCAACTTCGGTTTCGACACCGTTGCGCAACACGCGCGCGGTTTCAGGCCGCAAGGCCATGAGTGCGCGAATTGCACTGGCGGTGCTACGCTTAGCGCGTGCTTCAAGCCACTTGCCCAAAAGCACCAACGTGATGATGACAGCAGAGCCTTCAAAATAAAGTTGGCCAGAGACACCCAAACCTGAGAGCACGAGATAAAGCGAATATAAAAATGCGGCCGAGGTGCCTAAGGCTACCAAGACATCCATGTTAGCTGCGCCACTTTTGAGAGCGCGAAAAGCACCAACATAAAACCGCGCCCCTAAAATAAATTGCACAGGTGTTGCGAGCACCAGTTCCATCCATGGTGCGAGATGAAACATAAAGCCGAACGTATGAGCCGCCATTTGCAGCAACAGCGGCGTAGTCAGTGCCGCACTAATCAGCACCATCAGACCGTCATGATTTGATGCGCTTTCAGGTTCCGTGGGTTTTGATGCGTCGATCAGTTTTGCGTCGTAGCCTGCATCACGCACCGCCTGCACAACATCGTCGTTGCTGACGCGCGCTGGATCGAGGCGCACATCCGCACGTTCCAGCGCCAAATTCACAGAAGCGCTCAACACACCATCAAGATGCTTAAGATTTTTTTCGATGCGCGCAGAACATGCGGCACACGTCATGCCTTCGATGGCAAAAGCGGTTTGAAGAGAAGAAGTAGACGACGACATATGTGCAAGGCCACAACCGATTAAAGATGGCCTTGTGTCTACACCTTCCAGAAACTGGAAGGTCAAGCGCTCTTATTTATGATTATATATCAATGGTATAGAGATGGGTCGAATCGCTATACCAACGCAGCGTCGAGTCCCTCGGGCGTAAAGACCCGCTTCATTTTCCAGGTCTCCTCGGCGCTTTGTGGGGGAGCCATGGCAATCAGTTCGCAGTTGCCGGGGCGGAAGTTGGCATTGTTCAGCGCCCACTTTCGGATCGCATAGAACACACCGCCGTGCGAGATGATCAAAACCGGACCCGGACTTTCCAGCGCTTTGTTGATACCAGTGAGGGAGCGTTCGAGAAAATCGCTGTAGAGCTCACCGCCCGGAAGCTCGGCCCCCTTCAGCCAGTCGTCACGCCACGACCCACTGGGGTGACCTTCGTATGAGCCAAAGTGAGATTCTTTCAGTTCGTGAAGCTCGACAATTTTCACGCCTGGCAAATGCTTGGCCACAATATCGGCCGTGTGTTTCGCGCGCCGTAACGGGCTGGTGACAATGGTTGCGATTTTACGCTTCGCAATCACTTGAGCGACTGACTCGGCCTGAAAAATACCCGTCGTGTTGAGCGGCGTATCAGTCTGGCCTTGCATCAGGCGCAACTTGTTCCAGTCCGTTTCACCGTGGCGGAGAAAATAGAACGGCGTCGGCGTGAACATGAGGTTCTTATATATCAGTTATATTAGTGATGGGTGGCGCCATCAGATCCAACATCATCACGGCTTGGATCTTCGTGCAGCCCATCAGCAGCTTTGTCTTGGCTATGATCTTCTTTGAGACTACCCAACCCAAATCCACTCATAATGTCATCGGATTTTTCATCGAATTCATCAGACGTGCTGTACTCATCCCGCGCAAGAATTTCTTCGAGATCGACAGTTCCATCATCGCGATTATCGGCTTTGCCTTTTTTGCCACCGCTTGAAAGGCGACGCACAATATCATCCAGCTGCTCAAGGTTTGAGTAGTTGATCAGCACCTTGCCGCCCTTGCCGTTAAAGCTGATATCAACCTTGTAACCGGTCGCATCTTCCAGCGTTTGTTCAAGGGCGCGCGTATCGGCATCTTTATCCTTGCGAATATGCACGCGCTTTGCGGCACCGTAACTTTTCGCAAGGCGTTCGGCTTGGCGCGCGCTCATAGCTTTGCGGATGATAATCGTCGCAAGTGATTCTGCATTTTTCAAACCGATCAATGGGCGCGCTTGGCCTGGTGTCAGTTTGCGATCATCGATTAATTTTTGCACATGGTCCGGCAAAGCCAACAAGCGCAGTGTGTTGGCCACATGCACGCGCCCCTTACCGACAATCTCGGCGACTTCCTCTTGGGTATGGCCAAAGTCATCCATCAAACGCTGATAGCCGCGGCCTTCTTCGACTGCCGACAAATCTTGACGCTGCAAGTTTTCAATCAGCGCAACTTCAAGAACTTGCTCGTCATTAAAGTCGCGAATGATAACGGGCACATTATGAAGCTGTGCGCGTTGAGCCGCACGCCACCGGCGCTCGCCGGCGATGATTTCAAAGCGGCCTTCGGTGTTCGGATCGGGGCGAACGAGGATCGGCTGCAAAATGCCTTTGTCGCGAACCGATGCAGCAAGTTCAGAGAGCGCATCTTCACTAAAATAAATGCGCGGCTGCAACGGTGATGGCGCCATGACATCAACCGGCAATGTGTCGGATGTTTTTGATGGCGCGGCCGTTGCGGCTGGTGCCGCAGCAACTGCATTCACGACATCGGTTGAATCTTCTTGCTCACCAAACAGCGCGTTTAATCCGCGCCCGAGTGTTTTGCGTTTAACGGTTTCTGCATTCATGCTGCTACAGCCTGTTCGCGCTTAAGCACTTCGCCCGCAAGATTCAAATAAGCCTGCGCGCCCTTTGATCCCAAATCATAGATCAAAATCGGTTTGCCATGCGAGGGGGCTTCTGAAATGCGAACATTGCGTGGAATTACAGTGGTATAGACTTTTTCACCGAAATAGCTGCGTACATCGCTTTCAACCATTTCAGATAAGTTGTTGCGCTTATCAACCATGGTCAACACGATGCCTTGAATCTCCAGCGTCGGGTTGAAGCCTTTGCGAATGCGCTCGATCGTCCGCACCAAATGGCTGATGCCTTCGAGCGCTAAGAACTCCGCTTGCAACGGAACCATCACCGCATGAGCGGCAACCAATGCATTCAACGTCAGCAAACCCAATGATGGTGGGCAATCAATCAATATAAAGTCGTACTCGCCACCTTGTTCCGCGAGACCATCTTTCAATCGCGCGTGGCGGTTCTCGACATCAACAAGTTCCAACTCAGCGGCCGCAAGATCAACGCCCGAAGGAACGACATGCAAGTTCGGAATTGCCGTTTCTGCAACGGCGTCCTTCAGCTTCGCATCACCAACGAGCAAGTGATACGTGTTGATGGTGCGATGCTTGTGATCAATGCCCAAGCTGGTTGATGCGTTTCCTTGAGGATCGAGATCGATCACCAAAACTTTTTTGTTCACCGCCGCCATCGCAGTGGCGAGGTTCACAGCGGTCGTTGTTTTGCCAACGCCACCCTTCTGATTTGATACGGCCAGGATGCGCGGTCGCGAAACCACACTTATCTGCTCGGCTTGAGGGGACTCATTAGAAGTCAGATCATACATGGCTAACCTCGCGAACGCGCACCACTGAACCAGTAGGATCAGACCGACTTGGCCAACGATCCACAGATATTGTCCACATTTTGTGGGCTTCCGTCAATTCAGCATCAATATGTTGGCCTTTTAGGAAAAGGCAGGTCGTATTTGGACCAATAAAAGGTGAAGCGAGAGTTAAAAGCTCTGGCAAAGATGCCAAAGCCCTGGCCGTCACAACATCCACCGGTCCAGGGGGCACCGTCTCGGCCCGCTGATTTAGGATAGTCGCACCCGCCCCCGTAATCCGGGAGGCCTCCCGCATAAAGGCGCATTTGCGGGCGTCGGACTCCACCAGCCGCACCCCCTTCACGCCCATGATCGCCAGGACCAGACCTGGGAACCCGGCACCGGACCCGAGATCCGTGAGGCTCAAACAATCCTGGGGAATAAGGGGATAAAGTTGGGCACTGTCCTGAATGTGCCGACGCCAGATATCCGCCTCTGTGGACTTCGAGATCAGGTTGATCTTCTTGTTCCAGGTCAGAAGCAGGTCGACGTAGGCTTGGAGCTTTGAAAATGTTTCACGTGAAACATTTTCGCTCTTCAGGAAGTCATCTGCTTGGTACTTGGTGGGGCCGTAATTCGCCATGGGACGGTTCAAATTGTTTCACGTGAAACAATTTGGTGCATTTTTGAGGGTCTGGGAAGAGCTGACTGGCAAAAGCTGGTGTATTTTGTTTCACGTGAAACAATTTAGTGCAGATTTGGGGTCAAAATGGGAGCCAAGCCGGTAAACCCTCCGATTTTGTTTCACGTGAAACAAAATGGAGCGCCAAAACCGCCCCTGGAAGCCAAAGGATGCGAAAAGTGGTGCAAATTGTTTCACGTGAAACAATTTGGTGCGTTTTTATGAGTCTCGGGGTTTAGGGGCAGCTAAGCCGCCGTCGCGGCATCCTTAGATGCCGGCTTTTTGACAAACCGGAGAAGCGCCGTCAGAGCGGCTGGGGTCACGCCAGGGATACGGGCCGCCGCCCCCAAAGTCGCCGGCCGAGCGTTAGCCAACTTTGTTCGAACTTCCGTGGATAGCCCGCCCACTTGGCCATAGTCCAGGTCTGGCGAAAGGCTCATGCCCTCGTCTTTTCGGAACGCGCGGATGTCGGCATCTTGGCGGTCGATGTACCCTTTATAACGGGCCTCGATTTCCAGTTGTTCCACCACATCTGCCCGGGTACCTACCAGATCTGGGGCCAGTCGGCAGACTGCCCCCCAATCCTGGTCTGGCATTGATAAGATATCCATCAGCGAGCGGCGGATACCGTCGGCATTTACCACAATCCCCAAAGCTTTCAGTTGGGGCGGCGTATAGGTTTGCTCCGCCATCACCTGACGGGTCCGTTTCAGGGTCTCGCGCTTTTCGGTAAAGCGCTTTTGACGATCGGCGCTCACGGAGCCCGCTTCGACACCCCGGTCGGTCAGACGCAGGTCGGCGTTGTCGGCGCGGAGCAAAAGGCGGTACTCGGCGCGGGAGGTAAACATGCGGTACGGCTCAGACGTCCCCAAGGTCGTCAGGTCGTCGATCATTACCCCAATGTACCCTTCGGCCCGGTCCACCGTAATGGGCCCTGAGCCGGAGACCTTGCGAGCGGCATTGATCCCGGCCATGAGGCCTTGGGCTGCAGCCTCTTCATAACCGGTTGTCCCATTGATCTGCCCGGCAAAGAAAAGCCCGCCGACTTTCAGGGTTTCCAAAGTCGGGCCTAATTCGCGGGGGTCAACAAAGTCGTACTCGATGGCATAGCCCGCCTGCAAAATGACGGCGCGCTCCAAACCCGGGATCGACTGAACCAGCTGGCGCTGAACATCTTCCGGCAGAGATGTGGAAATACCGTTTGGATAAACCGTATGGTCATCCAACCCTTCCGGCTCCAGGAAGATCTGGTGGCGCTCGCGATCAGAAAAACGAACAACCTTGTCTTCAATCGACGGGCAGTAGCGCGGGCCAATACTCTGAATCTGGCCGTTGTACATCGGGGCCCGATGCTTATTGGCCAAGATCAGTTTGTGGGTCTCGGGCGTCGTGTAGGTGATGCCACATTTAATTTGGGGCGTGGTGATCTTGGTCGTCAGGAACGAGAACGGCAGCGGCGGGTCATCGCCCGGCTGCATTTCGAGGGAATCCCAATCAATGGTCCGGCCATCCAGGCGCGCTGGTGTGCCGGTTTTCAGGCGACCAAGGCGAAATCCAAATGATTCCAATGTATTAGAAAGTTTCAATGCCGGCGCTTCGCCAATCCGGCCCGCCGGAATGCGCTCTTCACCGCGATGAATCAGGCCATTTAAAAAGGTCCCCGTGGTCAAAACCACAGCACCCGCGGCAATGCTCTCGCCTTCAGCAGTGATAACGCCTTGAATTTGCTTGCGATTTTGGTTGAGGATCAGATCCTCAACAGCGGCTTGCTTTATATATAGGTTCGGCTGCTCGTTCAGGATCTTCTGAATGGCCTGCTTATAAAGTTTGCGGTCGGCTTGGGCCCGAGGCCCCCGAACCGCCGGACCCTTGGACTGGTTCAACATCCGGAACTGGATGCCGCCCTGATCGATGGCCCGCCCCATGATGCCGTCGAAGGCATCAATCTCGCGGACCAGGTGACCTTTGGCCAAACCGCCAATGGCCGGATTGCACGACATTTGGCCCAAGGTGTCGGCGCGATGCGTAATTAAAAGCGTGCGCGCGCCTACCCGCGCCGCAGCCGCCGCAGCTTCACAGCCCGCGTGCCCGCCGCCCACAACAATCACATCGTATTTGGAATCCGCCATCATGATGGGCGGATATATAACCCTGTGGATATTTTGAATCGAGATGGATTCTTGAGGCTTTTAAACGCCGACCGCGTCGGCCAACGCGGCCAAACTATAAAAAGTCAGGTCAGGTTTTACGGAAACTGCAGCCCCTGCGCTGGCCCCGCCCCCTTTTCCGTAGCGGCGGTCAATCCAACAGGTCTTCAAACCCAAACTCTGCGCTGGCACATGATCGTGGAACAGGCTCTCGGCCACATGCAGGACTTGGTGCGGTTTGATGCTCCGATCATCCAGCCGCTCTAATAATGTGCGAAAGTTTCTCAGGTTTGGTTTGTAAGTTCCCACATCTTCAGCGGTAATAATCAAATCAAACTTCACATCCAACGCACGCTCTGTACCCGCAAACGACTCATGGTCAACGTTCGAAAGAATACACAGCTCGAATTTGCGCTGTAGGCGTTTCAACGCTGGCGTTGAATCCGCGAAGGGCGGCCACGTCGAAACCGACGCACCAAAGCTGCGCGCTTCATCATCGCTTATGTGCACATTCCACTTTTGCGCCAATGTTTTGGCAACAGCTTCCAAAATCAGCGGATAGGGTTTTTCTGGAGTGCGAGCTTCTTCATAAGCTTCGGACTCCGCAAAGGCCTGTAACGCCGCATCGGCGCCAATGCTGGTTTTATCCAAGAGCGGTTTAAGTGCACACAGCAGCCCGGTCTCCCAATCCACGATGGTGCCGTAGCAATCAAACGACAAGGCGCGAAACGGGGAGAAATCGAAAGCCACTTTATTTCCCGCTTTTATTTGCCGATACAGAACTCGCGGAACACAACATCCAAAATCTCTTCCACGTCGACGCGCCCGGTAATGCGGCCCAGGGCTTTGGCGGCCAGGCGTAAATCCTCAGCTGCCAACTCTGGCAAATCTACTTTTTGAGCGCGGTTCAAAGCTTCAACGCATTCTTCCAAAGCTTTACGATGACGGGCCCGTGTCAGCGCCACCGACGATGCACCATCAAATTTTTGTTTGATGATATTTACCAAGCGCTGCAACAGCGCCGTCATACCAAAACCAGATTGCGATGAAATGAAATGCGTCGGGCGCATATCATTTGCAACATCCAACTCTACTTCGCGTTCCTGATCCAGAAGGTCGGCCTTGCTGAACACACAAATAGTGTTTTCATCCACCAGTTTGAGCGTGGTTTTATCGTGGTCGGGGTAAGCTGCCCCATCAAACAACGCAATACGAATATCGGCCTGTTCGGCCCTGGCTTGGGCGCGTTTCACACCTTCTTTTTCAATGGCATCTGATGTCACACGTAAGCCCGCGGTATCCGCCACCGTGACCGCGTACCCGCCGATATCCATGTGCAAATCAATAATGTCGCGGGTTGTGCCGGGCGTTGATGAGACAATCGCGGCATCGCGTTTTGCCAAGGCATTCAGCAGACTTGATTTGCCAGCGTTCGGCGCCCCCACAATGGCAATCGACAAACCATCACGAATACGCTCGCCGCGATGCTTATCATCCAGGAACGTCTTGATGCGCGCTTCCAAATCACGCACCTCGCCCCAAACCCGGTCCGCAACATCCGGCGGCAAATCTTCGTCGGGAAAATCAATTACGGCCTCCAAGTGCGCCAAAGCCTGTACTAGCCGATGCCGCCAATCATCGGTAAGGTCTTTGAGCGCACCGCCCATTTGCTGCAGCGCTTGCTTTGCCTGCGCGCGGCTTTCGGCATCCACCAAATCCGCCAGCGCTTCGGCTTGCGTGATATCCATTTTGTCATTGGTGAAGGCGCGCCGCGTAAACTCGCCCGCTTCAGCTGGGCGCACGCCACCAATGCTGGATAACGCCGCCATCATGCTGTCGATGACTGCGCGTCCGCCGTGAATGTGCAGCTCGGCGACATCTTCGCCGGTAAAACTGGCAGGCGCTGGAAACCAAAGCACGAGGCCATCATCCAAAAGCTCTTTGGTCGTGGGGTCAGTGAATTTCGCGCGCGTAGCTAATCTTGGCTTTGGCGTTTTGACACCTAAGCGTTGCAAAGCCTTCTCGGTCTTGGTGCCAGATACGCGGATTACCGCAATACCAGCGCGGCCAGGCCCCGAGGCCAGCGCAAAAATCGTATCGGAACTCATGGCTTATAAATGAGACTAATTATTCGGACGTTTTGGTGAACTGCGCCCAGAAGGCCTTTTGCATTTCAGCTAAGTTGTCTGGACGGACAGGAAATAACATCTTCATCATGCTTTCCATATCCATGCCTTGCGTGGCTTTTTCCATCTGCTCTTGCATTTTCTTCATGGCAGCCTCCTGGATCGGCGCCACGTTGGGTAACCCCATAAACGCGCGGGCTTCTTCCGGTGTGCAGTCCACGGTGATGTTCACTTTCATGGCAAGCTCGCTTACATAGTTTAAGTTGGCACAGTTTTTGTTGGCCTATCTCATTACTTTAGCTCACGTTACGTAGATGCGTGAATCATTCAATCGTCTCAAGACTGAAACCAGCCCTTACCTTCGCCAGCATCAAGACAACCCGGTCAACTGGTGGCCCTGGGGCGACGCTGCTTTTGCAGCCGCCCGCGCCGAAAATAAGCCGGTTCTGCTGTCCGTCGGTTACGCTGCCTGCCACTGGTGCCATGTCATGGCCCACGAAAGTTTTGAGGACCCAGAGACCGCCGCGCTGATGAACGAAAAATTCATCAACATCAAAGTCGACCGCGAAGAACGCCCCGATGTGGATGCAATCTACCAAAAAGCCTTAGCGCAGATGGGCGAAAACGGCGGCTGGCCGCTGACGATGTTTTTACTGCCCGATGGAAAGCCGTTTTGGGGTGGCACCTATTTTCCACCTGCCCCCAAATACGGTCGTCCCAGTTTTCAGCAAGTCCTTACCCAGCTTTCGCGGGTCTGGTCTGAAGCGCCAGAGAAGGTGAAAGAGCAAGCTGCAGGGCTCACATTTCAGCTCATCACCGATGACAAAGAAGTCCTCAAAGATGGCCTTTCGTTGGCGATGCTCGATGAGGGATGCACGCACCTGCTTGATTTCGCCGATACGGAAAACGGCGGCTTAAAAGGCGCACCGAAGTTCCCTATGCCATTTTTGTGGGAGTTTGTCTGGCGCGGTTATAAGCGAACCAATGACATCAAGCTGAAAACACTTGTCACACATACGCTCGATCACATTTGCCAGGGCGGTATATACGATCACTTAGGCGGCGGTTTTGCGCGCTATTCAACCGATGCCCGCTGGCTCGCACCTCATTTCGAGAAAATGCTCTACGACAACGCGCAGCTCATCGGATTACTGGCAACCGTATGGCAAGAAACAAAGTCAGAGCTTTACGAAGCGCGCATCACCGAAACCATTGCCTGGCTGGAACGCGAGATGGTGGGCGAAACAGGCGCTTACGCTTCAGCGCTTGATGCAGACTCAGAAGGCGAAGAAGGCAAGTTCTACGTCTGGTCAGAAGCTGAGATTGATGCAGTTTTAGGCGCAGACTCACCCGCTTTTAAAAAAGCCTACGATGTTTCCAAAGACGGTAATTGGGAACACAAAAACATCCTCAATCGCCTGGTTGATGTGGAATTCGACGCCGACGAAGATGATGCTTTAGCCTCCTCTCGCGCAAAATTGCTTAAGGCCCGCGCCACCCGCATCCGCCCCGGCCGTGATGATAAAATTCTCACCGATTGGAACGGCCTCGCCATCGAAGCCCTCACGCATGCAGGGTTGGCCTTCAACAACAAAGAGTGGATCGAAATTGCCAAACGGGTGTATGCCGCCATCACCAAGCACATGGTTTGGACTGACAGTTCCGGCCAGCCACGCCTCGGCCATAGTTACTGCGATGGCAAATTGCAGCAGGTCGATGTACTTGATGATTACGCCCACATGATCAATGCAAGCCTGCTGTTACACGCGGCCACCGGCAGCAAAACTTATTTGGCCGATGCCATGCGCTGGGTGGCGACCATCGATGAGCTGTTTTGGGACGATGCGGGTGGTTATTTCTTCACCCCGTCCGACCGAAAAGACCTGATTTTGCGTACAAAAACGGTGAATGATTCTGCCCAACCGTCCGGCAACGGCGCCTTAGTGAAAGCTCTGACGCGGCATTATGTTCGTACCGGTATCGAAGCGCGGCGAAACCGCGCCGATGTGATTGTGCAGAACTTTGCCGCAGACGCGTTCAAAGCCTTCCCGCACGCCACTGCACTTTTTAATGGCTATGACCTCTTAGCCAACCCTGTCAGCGTCGTGATTATGGGGAAACGAGGGCTGGCTCAGACCGAAAACCTCATCCATGCGGCCTATGCCATATCAGAACCAAATCTGGTTTTGTCTGTCATTGATGGCACTGACACTTTACCGCCATTACATCCGGCGTACGGTAAAAAGGCCCTTGATGATCAGCCAACCGCTTATGTATGCCGGGGGACCACGTGCTCCGCGCCGGTTACAAAGCCGATCGGTGTGATGCGCGCGATCACGCGAAACACTTAAAAAGAGGCTTCACTATGCCGCAGCTTTCTTTTCACTCGCCCGTCGGTGACTTAACAGTCAGCGAACATGACGGTGCGATTGTTTCGGTCGATTGGGGCTGGTCGAGTTTGAATGAACCCACCCCGTTGTTGCGCAAAGCCAAAAAACAGTTTGATGATTATTTCGATGGCAAGCTGGAAGCGTTTGATCTGCCGTTAAACCCCGAAGGCACGGCTTTCCAGAAACGCGTGTGGGATCTGATGCTGAAAATCCCCTACGGGCGCACCAAAACCTATGGCGATCTCGCCAAGCGCTTAAAGTCAGGGGCGCGACCGGTTGGAACAGCGTGCGGGCGCAATCACTTGCCGATTATTATTCCCTGCCACCGTGTGTTGGCGTCCAACGGTGGTCTCGGGGGCTATTCGGGCGACGGCGGGTTAGATACAAAGCTCGCACTTTTGCGCATCGAAGGTGCAGTTTTAAAAGGGATTTAAGACCATGGTGAAGGCAATTGTCTGCCGCGAGAACGGCGGGCCTGAAGTTCTGAAACTGGAAGATGTTACTGTGGGCGAACCGGGCCAAGGCGAAATCAAACTGCGCCAGACCATTGCCGGTGTAAACTTCATCGATACCTATCACCGTTCAGGTCTCTACAAACTCCCGATGCCCTTCACACCAGGTCTTGAAGGTGTCGGGATTGTTGAGAAGCTTGGCCCTGGCGTGACGGACCTCAAAGTGGGCGACCGCGTTTGCTATGGCAACGGCCCCATCGGCGGTTATGCGGAAGAGCGGATCATCCCCGCCGCGAGTGTCGTGAAGGTCCCCGCCGGTCTCAAAGACGAGCAGGTCGGTGGCAACATGCTGCGTGGTCTCACAGTTTGGTACTTAGTGCGCGCGCTTCACGACTTGAAAGCTGGACAAACCGTGCTGTTCCATGCCGCCGCTGGCGGGGTTGGCCTGATCTTCTGCCAATGGGCAAAAGCATTGGGTGCCACGGTCATTGGCACTGTCGGAAGCAAAGATAAAGCCGAACTCGCGCGCAAAAATGGCTGCGATTACACCATTCTTTACAACGAACAGGATTTTGTTGCGGAGGTGAAGTCCATCACCGGCGGCAAAGGTGTACCGGTTGTGTACGACGGTGTTGGTAAAGACACGTTTTTTAAGTCGCTCGATTGCCTAAGCCCACGCGGTCTTATGGTCTCATTCGGTAACGCCTCAGGCCCGCCGCCCGCTATCGAAGTGGGTTTGCTCGCCGGCAAGGGCTCGCTGTTTGTCACGCGCCCTACGTTGGGTCACTACGTTGGTCAACGCGCTGACTACGAACGCGCGTGCAATGACTTCTTCAATGTCATCTTAAACGGCAGCGTCAAGTTCGAGGCTGCAAACTCGTATAGTCTCGAGCAAGCCGCTCATGCCCACAATGATTTACAAGCCCGTAAGACAACAGGCTCTACTCTGCTTACGCTTTAAACTGAGTTCACATAGACCAAACAAAAAGGCCGGTTGTTACACCGGCCTTTTTTAATTTCACAAAAACAAAAGAACTTATTTGTTCATACGATCGAAGAACTCGTTGTTGTTCTTGGTCTCGCGCAACTTGTCGAGGAGGAACTCCATACCATCCTGAACACCCATCGGGTCCAGAATACGGCGAAGCACCCACATCTTCGACAGATTGGCTTGGCCCACCAGCAGTTCTTCTTTGCGGGTACCAGATTTCGTGATGTCGATAGCCGGGAAGACGCGCTTGTCCGACAACTTGCGATCCAACACGATTTCCGAGTTACCGGTACCCTTAAATTCTTCGAAGATCACTTCGTCCATACGGCTGCCTGTATCAATCAAGGCAGTGGCGATGATGGTGAGTGAGCCACCTTCTTCAATATTACGAGCCGCACCGAAGAAGCGCTTCGGGCGTTGCAGCGCGTTCGCGTCCACACCACCGGTCAGCACTTTGCCCGATGATGGCACAACCGTGTTATAAGCGCGCGCCAAACGGGTGATTGAATCCAGCAAGATCACCACATCGCGTTTATGTTCAACCAAACGCTTAGCTTTCTCGATCACCATTTCAGCAACCTGAACGTGGCGCGAGGCCGGTTCATCGAAGGTTGATGACACGACCTCACCTTTTACGGTGCGGTCCATATCGGTCACTTCTTCGGGGCGCTCATCAATCAGAAGAACGATCAGATAGACTTCAGGGTGATTGGCCGCAATCGCATTGGCGATGCTTTGCAGCATAATTGTTTTACCGGTACGCGGTTGCGCAACGATCAGGGCACGTTGCCCTTTACCAAGCGGAGAGACTAACTCGATCACGCGACCGGTCATGTCCTTATTCTTGGTGTCCTTCATCTCCACTTCCATGGACAATTTCTTGTCCGGGTAAAGCGGGGTAAGGTTATCAAAATTAATGCGATGACGGACTTTATCCGGGTCATCGAAATTGATGCGGTCAACCTTCAGCAGCGCAAAATAGCGTTCGCCATCTTTGGGACCACGAATTGTGCCTTCTACCGTATCGCCGGTGCGTAACCCAAAACGCCGGACTTGGCTGGGGGAGACATAAATGTCATCCGGCCCTGGTAGGTAATTTGCTTGCGCAGATCGCAAGAACCCAAACCCGTCTTGCAAGATTTCAAGCACACCATCGCCTTCGATGGTCGTGTCTTTCTCTGCTAAGACCTTCAAAATTGCGAACATCATGTCCTGACGGCGCAGGTTTGATGCGTTCTCAATTCCAAGTTCTTCTGCAAATGAAAGTAGTTCTGCGGGCGGTTTACGTTTGAGTTCTGATAAGTGCATGGGCAAAAACAGGAGTTAGATGATAGACGGGGAAGAGGTAACGTCCGAAACGCCAGAGAGGCTGAAAGGCTTGGACGAAGGTACTTTGAATTTCGATCAGATGCTGAGTTTCGATCAGAAGCGATCGGCGATGATGTCCAACACCTACTCTAACCCTGGAAGAATGTCAAACCACGGGTCTGTCAGGTGATCCACTGTTATCCCTCTATAATCTTAGAATCTTACTTAAGGTGGTAGTAGTGAGATGGTCCTGGGAATCCTGTGGATTAACGATTGTCTAAAGCTTATCCACGCAATTCAGGGATTAAATTTAACTGCCATAATTATTCATGGGATTATGGGGACAGAATCATCGACTCCCATAATTATGGTATCAAACATCCGCAGCCCAAAATGTTCCCCGGCTGAATAAGAATGTCTTCGCTATCCACCATACCCATGATTCATCTGTTCACAGCCCGCTTTGCATCTTTCGCATAAGTCGCGGATGATAAAACCGATTGGCTGAGTACAGTTTGCAGAAATATGATTAAGGCCCCAGTTATCCCCGTTCTCAAATACGTCCCACAGCCCTGTTGAAAACCAAATCTCATGAGTGAACAGGCTCCGTTCAACTTACACCTGGTCTCCGATTCGTCTGGCGAAACTGTTACCAACATCGCCCGCGCATGTTTGGTCCAATACACCGGCACACCTGTCACAGAACATTCCTGGTGGTTGGTGCGCACACCTGGCCAAATGACACGCGTGTTAGAGGGCATCAGGTCTGCGCCTGGTTTGGTGATTTACACACTGCTGAATTCTGAAATGCGCGTGCAGCTGGAAAAAGCCTGCCGAGACTTAAAAATCCCAACTGTGTCGGCACTCGACCCTGTGATGCAAGCCTTAGGCCGTTATTTCAAACGCGAAGCGGGATCCGAAATTGGCCGCCAGCACATCATGGATGACGGTTATTTCCATCGTATCGATGCGATGCACTACACCATGCAGCATGATGATGGCCAATCGATGGAAGGCATGGTGGATGCGGATATTGTTTTGCTCGGTGTTTCGCGCACATCTAAAACACCGACCTGCATGTATCTGGCCAATCGCGGCTATAAGGTTGCCAATATTCCATTAGTGCCGGGCCTGGTTGTGCCGGACTACATTATCAATGCAACAAAGCCTTTGTTTGTAGGGCTTACGCGTGAGCCTAAAAGTTTAAGTGACATTCGCCAAAGCCGCCTGCGCATTATGAATGACACCCGCGGCGAGGATTACGCAGACGTTGATAAGGTGCGTGAAGAGGTGACCGAATCTCGCAGGCTCTTTACCAAACACGGCTGGCCGGTCATCGATGTAACCCGCCGCTCGATTGAAGAAACGGCCGCCACTATTATTCAGCTTTATAACCAACGCCATTCTGGTTCTGCTTAAAGCTGATTGGACTAAACGCATTATGCCTCCTTCCGTTATTCTCGCCTCAACCAGCAAAAGCCGTGCCTTCGTTTTAAAAAACGCAGGTGTGCCGTTTACAGCTGAAAACTCATTCGTGGATGAGGACAGCATTAAAATCGCACTGCGTGCTGAAAACGCGCCGGCTGCCCAATGCGCTGAAGTATTGGCTGAAATGAAAGCGGTGAAAGTCTCGGCGAAATACCCGCAAGCCTTGGTCATTGGCGGCGATCAAATGTTGGAATGCGAAGGCCGGTGGTTCGATAAACCGACAGACATAAAAGTTGCTCGCGAACAATTAATGGCGCTGCGCGGCAAAAAACACCAACTGATGAACAGTCTGGTCGTTGCCCTCGGTGGGCAGCGCATTTGGCATTTTGCGAACAGTCCTGAACTGACTGTGCGTAATTTTTCGGATGCATTCTTAGATGATTATTTGGCGCAAGTCGGCGATGCCGCCCTTCACTCTGTGGGGGGCTATCAGTTGGAAGGCTTAGGCGCGCAGTTATTCAGCAAAGTCGAAGGCGATTTCTTCTCGATTTTAGGTCTGCCCCTGCTTCCGTTGCTTGCGTTTCTGCGCGAACATGACGTCTTGAAAAAATAGTCTCAAAAAAAAGAGTTTCACTGTTGAGCGCGTTCATTTCAGGCAAAGCCAAGGTTGCTGGCATTATGGGTTGGCCCGTCGGGCACTCCAAATCTCCAGCCCTGCATGGCTTTTGGTTGCGTGAGTACGGCATCGATGGGGCATATGTGCCTATGCCGGTTCCACCCGAAAGTTTGTCACGAGCCCTTAAAGCATTGTTTTCATTAGGTTTTAAGGGTTGTAATTTGACCGTGCCGCACAAAGAAGCGGCGATGAGCATCGTCGACGAAATCACGCCCGTAGCCAAAGCTGTCGGCGCCATCAACACCGTCTTTGTACTCCCTGACGGCCGTTTGCAGGGCACGAACACCGATGCGTTTGGCTTTATTGAAAACATCCGCAGCACTGTTCCTGACTTTGAGGCCAAACGCGGCCCCGCAGTTGTGCTGGGTGCTGGTGGTGCAGCGCGGGCGGTGTGTGCGGCCCTGATCGAAGCGGGCGTGCCCGAAATTCGCTTGGCTAATCGGACCATCGAACGCGCTCAAAAACTCAACGCCGATTTTGGGCCAACCGTAAAAGCCGTTGCATGGTCTGAGCTAGCAACAGCATTGAAAGATGCCGCCCTGTTGGTGAACTCCACCAGCTTAGGCATGACGGGCCAACCCCCGCTCGACATTTCTATCGATACTTTACCCACATCGGCTTTGGTGACGGATTTGGTCTATGCCCCGCTGGAAACAGGATTGATTGTTGCAGCAAAAAAACGTGGCAATAAAACCGTCGATGGTTTGGGTATGCTGTTGTACCAAGCGCAAAAAGGGTTCGAAGGCTGGTTCGGTGTGAAGCCCGAAGTCACGCCTGCCTTGCGCAATCATTTGCTTTCGCTGTGATGCATCGCTTTTCCAAAAGAAGAGCGCGCAGAAGAACGCCCATCATTATTGGCCTGACAGGCTCAATTGCGATGGGAAAATCCACCGCAGCCAAAATGCTGCGCGATTTGGGCATACCCGTTTTTGATTCCGATGCCGCCTCGCGTGCGACAACAGCACCCGGCGGTTCAGCGCTCGCGGCTATTGCTGAGCGTTTTCCGGATGTAATGGTGAACGGTGTGCTGGATCGGCAGGGGCTTGCGAAAAAAGTGTTCAGCAATGCGCACGATCTTAAAGCGCTTGAGCGTATTATTCATCCTCTGGTGCGCGCAGACCGCCAGCATTTTATCAGGCGTGTCGCGCATCAACGCAAACACCTGATGGTGTTTGATATTCCGCTGCTGTTTGAAACTAAGTCCGAGCACGAATGCGATGTTGTGTTTGTGGTTACGGCGCCGACGTTCCTGCAACGCCAACGCGCTCTGGCGCGTCCAGGGATGGATGAGGCGCGGCTAAGGGGCGTGCTGGCCAAGCAAATGCCTGATGTGCAGAAGCGCGCACGGGCCGATGCGGTTATTCCCTCTGGTTTGGGCAAAGCGCATACCTTGCGCTGTCTTAAAAAAGCACTCATGTTGATTTGAACGTAAAACGGCGGAAAACATGCGCGAAATCGTGCTTGATACAGAAACCACTGGGCTTGACCCCTTAAACGGTCACCGCGTCATTGAAATTGGCTGTGTCGAGCTGATCAATCACTTGCCGACAGGCAACACGTTCCAAACGTACTTAGACCCAGAGCGCGATGTGCCCGATGAAGCAGCCGCCGTCAGCGGGCTCACAACCGAGTTCGTGAAGGGCAAGCCGCTGTTTGCTGATAAGGTCGATGAGTTTTTGGAATTCATTGGTGATTCCCCCATTATTGCTCACAACGCAAATTTTGATATGGGCTTCATCAACGCTGAACTGGTGCGGCATAGCCGCGAAAAACTAGCGCTCGACCGTGCCATCGATACGGTACTGCTTGCGCGGCGCAAATTTCCGGGCGCGCCCGCAAGCCTCGATGCGCTGTGCCGTCGCTTCGGGATTGATTTGTCAGCGCGTGTTAAACACGGCGCGCTGTTGGATGCCGAATTGCTGGCCAAAGTTTATTTAGAACTGGTGGGCGGCCGCGAACCAGGCCTGCTGTTGGGGGCCAGTACAATAACTGTTGTTGATCAAACCACGCGCGCCAATCGCCCTGTACGCGAAGCCAGGCCCCACAGCGCCTCTCCGGAAGAATTAGAGGCGCACAAAGTCTTTATCAGCAAAATGAAAAGCGCGATTTGGATTAAGGCCGCGACTTAATTTTACAGCGTTTAAAATTAAGCGTTTCCAACCGTCGGTGTGTTGTTGCGCATAATCTTGATCGGCGTGTTACCGAACTTGCGCGTGTACATGTCGGTGAAATCCATAGGCTGTAGGAACAGCGGCGGGAACCCACCACTGGTCGTCATGTCACCAATCACTTGACGCACAAACGGGAACACAAAGCGCGGCACCTCAATCAGCAACACGGGGTGCAGTTGATCTTCCGGGATTACGCTTTCATCCAGTTCCACGGTGGTCGCATAGGCCAGCTCTAGAATAAATGCCGGTTTATCGCCGACCGTCGCATTAACGCTCACCGCCAACGTAACTTCGAAAACCGAGCCTTGAATGGGCTGCATAGCGACATCGAATGACACCGGAATTTCGGGGGCCTGCTTGCGTAACTCGCCGAAAATCCCCGGGGCATGGGGCACTTCGAACGATAAATCCCGAATGTATTGGCCCAAAATACGGATCGGCAAACCTTGAGGGGCTTGTGAGTCGGGGTTCGGGGCGGTGGCGCTGGTCTCGCTCATCGACTACTTCCAAACGGCAAGAGAAGGACAAAACACGACGAACATCGTGCCTTTTTACAAGGGTCCGGGGCGTAACATGCCCGCTAAAACCTTACAAGCGGAGGCAAACGGCCACGTTATACCTTGGGATTTGTAACCCCCAGATTGCCTTATGTTTGCCACGCTGCGGGCGTTCTTTCTCACGATGTTCAAAAGCGGCTGAAACTGGGCCGTTCGCTTGCCCTCCCCCGGTTCAGAGCCTATGTTGAACATGTACCTTGGCTTTGCACGTATAAGTCTCAAGGTGCTCGTAAGTCTAAGCTGCTCGGCCAAGTCTACGGCCATATTTCTAGAGTGATGACGCCATGGATGGCTTCCAGTTTATCGACATAATCCTGCTGGCAATGGTCGCTGGCTTTATTGTCTTGCGCTTGCGCAGCGTGCTTGGCCGCCGCACCGGTCATGAGCCGGGCCGCGATGGCGTGCCGACCGAAGGCCGCGCGCAGGATTTAAACAATGGCAAAGTTGTCACCCTGCCCAATCTGCAACGTCGCCCGCAAGCCAACCCCAGCCAAGATATCGAACCGGCCTATGTGGGCACGCCGCTGGAAGCTGGCATGATCGCCGTCAAAACGGCAGATCCCTACTTCAGCGCCGAACAGTTTTTACAAGGTGCCGCCAAGGCTTTTGAGATCGTCATCGCTGCTTATGCGAAAGGTGACACCGATACGCTGCGCCCGCTGTTGAACTCAGACGTCTATGCCCAATTCGCCCGCGCCATTCAGGAGCGCGAAGAGCGCAAGGAAACGTTGTCTAGCGAACTCGTTGTCTTGAAGCCGCCGCGCATCGACAGCATCGAGATGAAGGGCTCGGCCGCCACTGTGGCTGTGATCTTCCAAAGCGAACAAACCAACGTCGTGAAAAATGCCGATGGTCAGGTGATCGAAGGCTCGCCCGATCATGTGGAAAGTGTCACCGATATCTGGACCTTCTCGCGCGATACCAACAGCCCCGATCCCAACTGGGTGCTGGTGGCCACCCGCAGCGTTGACTAGCTGCAAAGCTACTTAGCGTTTGTTGTGATTAGGAAAAACGCGCTTCAACTTGCCGCTGCTGCTCTGGTGGGTGCTGCCCTTGGCGCCACTGCCATGTATTGGCTGCGGGCTCCCATCAACACTGAAGTCACCATCACGCCCATTGCGCCGCCCACAACGGCGCGGCCCCAAGTGGCCTACGACCTTGTCAGCTTTAGTGCCTTACCCGGCTGGGCTGAAGACAACATGCAAGAGGCCGTGCCAGCGCTGCAAAAAAGCTGTGCAGCGATCGCCAACACCTCACCCGATACCACCATCGATATTGGCACGCTGAACATCAAAGCCGCCGATTTTATCGCCGCGTGCAAAACAATATCCGATGCCGGCAGCGGCACCACTTCCTTACGCATTGCCATTGAGTCTGCCTTCCAACCATATGCCGTCAGTTTTTCCGGCAACCCCATCGGCACCTTCACCGGCTACTACGAAGCCACACTGCGTGGCGCGCTTTATCGTGATGGCCTTTATCAAACGCCGCTGTACGGCGTGCCGCAAAATCTTATCACCGCCTCGCTGAAAGAATTTATTCCCGCCGACAAGTTGGAGGGCACGGCCGTGCCGCCCAACATTGTTGGCCGCGTGGCCGAGCAAAAACTCAAACCCTATTTTACGCGCAGCGAAATTGATGCGGATAATGCGCTGGGCGATCAAGCCAACGTGGTGGCGTGGGTTGATAGCGCTATTGATGCACACGTGCTGCACATTCAAGGCTCAGGGCAAATTGCACTGCCCGATGGGACAACGATGCGTGTCGGCTATGCCGGTAACAATGGCCACGCGTTTAAGGGCCTCGGCCGCATTCTAATTGATGAAGGTGTGCTGGCCCCCAACACGGCGTCCATGATTGCGGTGCGCGACTGGTTGAAGCAAAACCCCGAGCGCGCGGCCAGCCTGATGAACCAAAACGCGCGCTACATTTTCTTCCGCAAAATTGAGGGCGATGGCCCCATCGGCGCGCAAGGTGTGGCCCTCACGCCGGGCCGCTCGCTGGCGGTCGATACACGCTATGTCGCGTTAGGGTTGCCGCTGTGGCTCGATACGGTCGACCCCGATAATGGACCCTTGCGAAGGTTGGTCGTGGCCCAGGATGTGGGGGCAGCCATTACGGGGGCGGTGCGTGGTGATTTCTTCTGGGGTGCGGGTGAACCTGCTTTTGCCAAGGCCGCGCGCATGAAAAGCCAGGGCCGCTATTACGTGTTGGTGCCCAAACCGGCGGCGAAACCTGCGCAAGGCAACTAGGGCCGTGGTTCCTCGCGGGGCTGCTGAAAATTCACCCCTTTAGGGCGGCAGAATTTAGACTCAGGTAAGACTTTCAGCTTAGGTTTTCCTCAAAACGGCCCCGCTTTTAAGGGAGCGATCCCTTGATTTAAAATAACGGGGCGAAGCTAAAATGTGGGAACCGGCTGGGTTGGTTGTGATTGGTCTCAATCAGCCTTTGGCCGTTTTGCGGCGAAGTGATGAATACAAAACCGCCATCAGAAAAAAAACGCGACCGCGCGCTCTATGCGCGCTTGGTGGAATCCTACCAGGCCGACCGTATCGGCGTGTTTGTGGATTTTGATCGCCTCAATCACCCCAAGTCGCCGATCTGGAGCCCGTGGGAAAACGTGGCCCCCTTGTTATTCCTGTTGGGCGCATCGCTCACCATTATGTTTTTGGTTGATCTGCTTCTGGGCACGGCCGTCATGGTGCTGGGCGTGTTCTTGTATTTGTTCATGATCCGCCCGTGGATTTCGCAGCGCGTGTATCGCCGCGCCATCGAAGCGGCCATGGACAACCTGCACAATTGGAATGTGCTGTGGCGCTTGGGCGGCTTGGTCATCACGCTGAACTACATGAACAAGACGCGCTGCGTGTCGCCTGATGGCGATTGGCGTGCGTTTGTGACGCGCTACCTGCCGGAAATGGAAATGGAAGGGTTGGATGCTTACAACTCTTTCAACAACACGCCCAAGCAGGAAGACAAAGAGGTTCGTACCCTCGACGCCAATATGTAGGTTGGCGGGCGTGCCATCATCGTTCATGCGTGGTATGGCACCTTTATGCGCAAGCTTAACCCCGAAGAACGCCGCCTCTGGGATTTTGTCACCCGCAGTGTGACCCCCTTAAAAGGCCGTCATCACAGCATGGATGACCCTGTTCCGGCAGATGAGCCTGCGCCGCAGCAGAAACCTCAAAAAATCCCGCTCGATCACGCCGCATTAGAACAGTTGTTCAGTGCGGGTGTTTCAAATGTGCCCGCACCCAAAAAAGAACACGTGGCGCACAAGCCGTTGCACATCGGCACGGCGGTGGACTTAGATGCTGCGACGGCCCGCAAATTCAAACGCGGCAAAATGCCGCAAGATGCGAAGCTTGATTTGCATGGGCTCACTCTTGCGCAGGCCCACAACGCGCTGATCAATTTCATTCGCACGCAGGCTGATCGCGGCGCGCGCAGTGTGATTGTGGTGACGGGCAAGGGTTCGCCAAATGCCGAACGCCCCACAGGTAAAATCAAAGCTGAACTGATGCACTGGCTGAATGCAGCACCGGTGCGGCCGTACATTCTTGCTGTTACCGAAGCGGCCCCACACCAGGGGGGTGCAGGCGCCGTTTATGTCCTGCTGAAAAGAAAAGACAGAGTTCGGCTCTAGCGTCGGCCCAACTCCTCATGTCATCCCCGTGAAAACGGGGATCCATGTCTCAGTTAAATCCGATGCGCGTTGAAACATGGACCCCGGATCAAGTCCGGGGTGACATCTTGAGCATGCTGCGCTGTCGCGGGCCTGATCCGGAAAAGTGGGAACCTGTTTTCCGATCAGATCAGGCCCAAGATATTAAGGCACCCACGCGCGGGTCTGATCGACCATCGTGGTCATGCTGGGCGTGTGCAGGTCGTACATCATGCGCACCCAGTTTGCTGCGGGGTGACGGGCCAGGGCCGAGGTGCCAGCCATGCTTGCCATTGGGCTCCAGTTTTGCCCGGCCCAAACCCAACCTTGTTTGCGCACAATAGGTGCCAACACCGTCGCTGCCGTAATGTCGGCATGGGTGGGGGCGTTGCCAAACAGATAGCTTTGCTGCGCACACAAACTTTGCACCACATCCAGGGCCCGCATGGTGATGGCGGTCATGAACTGGTCCGCAAACAGCGGAATGTTTGTTGCACCTTTTGCTGCAGCATAAGCCGCAGCATTGTTTTGCGGTTTCACAGGAGGCCGCAGCAAACACCACATCACCGTGTCGGCCACTTCGGTGGTAAACCAGCGTTCGAATGCCAAGGCCTTCTTCCGGGTCTCGGCATCTTTGGGCACCAGGGCCGGCGTGGGGCGCAGCCCTTCCAGCGAACTCAAAGCCTGTTTCAGGCTTAAGTCTTTGGCCGGTATAAGCTTTTTATCAAACCGCAGGGTAAAGCGCTGGCTGCGCGCCAAAATCTCAACAGCGTTGCGGCCCAAGCCCTTCATGTGCAGCGACCAGAAGAGACGTTCCAGGCTAATCGCATGGGCCAGCTCGGGTGGTACGCTGCGGCGCACCTTCGGGGCCTCGGGCATTTCGCGCGGCAGCTCCCGCAGCGAGCGGTAAAAGCCCTGGTCCCCCGGTAAAATCTCACCCAATTCAGGCGGTGGCGGCATCGACGTATCCCCTTTGGCCTTATAGAATGATATCTGACATTCTATATGATAACAAACATATGAAACGTGCTTTGGCTGGTCTCGTCGGCTCTAGCGCGGTTCACTTCACTCGGTTTTTCTATTCTCTATAGACGGCTCAAACCCCATGCCCCTGTCCCCTCATGCCTCTTTCTAAGGAACACAAAGCAAAAACCCGCGAGACCATTCTGGCGGCAGCCAGCCAGATGTTTCGCGAACATGGGTTCGACGGTGTCAGCATTGAAGACATCATGGCCAAGGCAGGCCTGACGCGCGGTGGCTTCTACGCGCATTTCGCCTCCAAGGCAGACTTATTTGCAAACGTGCTCGACCAGGAGCCAGCTTTCACGCGCATGTTGCGCGAACGCCAGGCGCCTGAAACGGCAGACGCGCGCACCACAAAAGCCGCCGCAAAAGATGCAGCGCTCGATGTGCTTGCAACGTACTTGGACCCTGACAACATCGCCTACGTAACCTCTACATGTCCCATGGTCAGTCTGGCCCATGATGTCGAGAAAGGCGGCGCACCTGCGCGCCAAGCCTTAACCAATGTCACAACCCAACTCGCCTCACTCCTAAAGCGCGGAATGAGTGAAGCTGATGATCCAGCTCGCACAGACCAATGTGATAGCCGCGCACTCGCCGTTCTGGCGCTTTGCGTCGGCGGGGTGACTGTCGCCAGAACCGCCGCCGATCCGGTTCTTGCGCAAAAGATGTTGCAGGCTTGTGAAGCCGAAGCCCGGCGCTTGATGGCGCCTTAAAGCCTGCGCGCCTTGCGGCGCATATCTAAAAAAGAGGTTCGTTGTTAGGCGCAGTATCACCAGACAATCGTGTCGGCAATGTGACGCCATCATGTTGGCGCGCAACCTATCTGAAATTTTAGAATTTGCGCGTTACTTTTAAGACATGCAGCGATGCAAAAAATTTGCTGTGCATGTGGCGGTGATTCAAAAGTGCTCTTACCAAAACTTTGGCCGTATAACTTTATAAGCCGTAACTAAATTACGCATGAAGCCATACGAAAATTAAGAGCTGTGGCAGATGAAATGATGTAGGCCATCAATTTCAGACAGCTCGCGTCCACCACGACACGTCAACCCCGGCAAAAGCGAGGCTCCATCTTTCTATAAGCGCCAAATTTAATTGAGAAATGGATCCCCGTTTTCACGGGGATGACATGCGGCGTTTGTTGCACGCTTTCGTGACCACACAAAACCAAGCGCGTGACCAGCAAAAGTGGGTTTCCGGTTTTGCGTCAGGTCACGCGCAAACAAAAACGGAGCTACAAAATAAACGTGCTGAGGTCACCCTTCTTGGCCAAATCACCAAGCCCGTGACCAGCAAAAGTGGGTTTCCGGTTTTGCGTATCTTTTTGCGAGAAATTGGCACGCGCAAACAAAAACGGAGCTACAAAATAAACTTGCTTAAGTCGCCCTTCTTGGCCAGTTCACCGACATGGCTTTGCACATAGGCGGCATCAATCGTCACGGTTTCACCACCACGGTCTGTCGCCGTAAAGCTGATTTCTTCCAGCAGTTTTTCCATCACCGTGTGCAAACGCCGGGCGCCGATGTTTTCAACACTGCGGTTAATGTCAGCCGCTAAGTCGGCAATGGCGTCAATCGCATCATCGCCGATGTTTAAGGTTACGTTTTCGGTGCCGATCAGCGCTTTGTATTGCTTAATCAGGCTCGCTTCGGTTTGCGTCAGGATTTTCACAAAGTCATCACGACTGAGGGCTTTAAGTTCCACCCGAATGGGCAACCGGCCTTGCAGCTCGGGCAACAGGTCCGAGGGTTTCGCAAGATGGAACGCGCCCGAAGCCACGAATAAAATATGATCGGTTTTCACCGCACCGTGTTTGGTGTTCACAATCGTGCCTTCAATCAGCGGCAATAAATCGCGCTGCACACCTTCGCGGCTGACGTCTGCTCCCCGCGCATCATCGCGCCCGGTGATTTTGTCGATCTCGTCCAAAAACACGATGCCGTTGTTTTCCACCAGCGAGATTGCTTCGCGGGTCATGGCTTCATTATCAAGCAACTTGTCGGATTCTTCGCGCAGCAGCACGTCATAAGACTGCGCAACCGTCATTTTCCGCGCTTTGGTGCGGCTGCCCATCATGCCGCCCAGCATATCGTTTAAATTAATCATGCTCATGGATGCGCCGGGCACACCGGGAATATCCATCATCGGCATGGAACTGGCGGCATTTTCCTGCACTTGCACTTCAATCTCACGATCACTCAAACTGCCTTCGCGCAACATCTTGCGGAATTTCTGGCGCGTTTCAGGTGTGGCGTTGTTTCCCACCAAGGCATCAATCACGCGCTCTTCTGCCGCCAGTTCGGCTTTGGCTGTCACTTCTTTACGCAGTCTTTCGCGCGTCATGTTCAGCGCGATCTCTAACAAATCGCGGATAATGCTTTCCACATCGCGGCCCACATAACCCACTTCCGTGAACTTAGTGGCTTCCACTTTCAAAAACGGCGCGTTCGCTAACTTCGCCAAGCGGCGTGCAATCTCGGTTTTGCCGACACCGGTCGGGCCAACCATCAAAATGTTTTTGGGCATCACCTCTTCGCGCAAACCTTCGGGCAACTGCTGCCGGCGCCATCTATTTCGTAAGGCGATGGCCACAGCACGCTTGGCGTCATGCTGACCGATGATGAAGCGGTCTAATTCCGAAACAATTTCACGCGGCGAGAAAGAAGAGGACATAACTTAAAAGCTTTCGACGATTAAAGACTCTCAACGATCACATTGGTATTGGTGTACACGCAAATATCAGCAGCAATCTGCATGGCTTTGCGGGCAATGGCTTCGGCTTCTAACGGCTGATCCACCAGCGCGCGGGCCGCAGCCAAGGCATATGTGCCGCCCGAGCCAATGCCGATCAGCCCGTCCGCCGGTTCCAGCACATCACCAGTGCCTGTCAAAATCAGCGACACATCTTTGTCGGCCACGGCCATCATGGCTTCCAAGCGGCGCAAGTAGCGGTCGGTGCGCCAGTCTTTCGCCAGCTCCACGCAGGCGCGCATCAATTGGCCGGGGTGCTTTTCCAACTTTGCTTCCAGGCGCTCGAACAAGGTAAACGCATCGGCCGTTGCACCGGCAAAGCCCGCAACAATCGAGCCATCAGCCAAGCGGCGCACTTTGCGCGCGTTGGATTTAATCACCGTGGCCCCCAACGTCACTTGCCCATCACCCGCAATGACAACCTTGCCGTTCTTGCGCACCGACAAAATGGTGGTGCCGTGCCAGGGTTGGCTTGTGTGGGTCGGATCGTTGGAGGACATGCTAAAAATCTCTGCGGGATGTGATGCAAATAATGTGGGTCGTTTAAAGCCTCGATGCAAGCGAGGCTATACCGAAACGTGCATACACAAACTAGCTTTTGAGTTTGACCAAAACAGGCGCATGGTCTGATGCGGGCGTCCAGTGGCGCACATCCACCAGCACTTCTGCACTCTCGATGTTGTCTTTCAGGCCCGGCGACACCCAAATGTGGTCGAGGCGCCAGCCTTTGCTGTCCACCTTGAACTCCGATTGGCGGTAACTCCACCACGTAAACACGGGGTCATTGGGTGACAGAATTTCACGCACCGCATCGGTCCAGTTCAGGGATCGGCGCAGCCGATCAAGGGCTGCAATGTCATGGTCGGTGTGGCCAATGCGCTTTTGCATTTTGTGGTGATCCCACACGTCTGATGGCAACGGCGCGATGTTGAGATCACCGGTAAGGATCACCGCATCACGGAACCCGTAATTGCCCGCGAAGTGATCGGCACAGCAATCAATGAACGCCAATTTATCGGCAAACTTGTCATTGATGCGCGGGTCGGGGGCTTCACCGCCCGCGGGCACATAAATGGAATGCACAGATATGGGCACAGCATTTTCTGGCGTCATCACTGCGCTGATATGTCGGCCATCGCTTTTCTTGCGGCGTTCGTGGCGTTGAATATCAGACAACGGATGGCGCGATAAAATCGCCACCCCATTGTAGCCACCGTAACCATATGTCGCGATGTGTTCAAACCCAATGCGCTTCACATCGTCGTAGGGAAATGTCGCATCGTGCGTTTTGGTTTCCTGCAGGCAAATCACATCCGGCGCATAGGTATCCATCATCCGTTCCAGATGAGAGATGCGCTTGCGGATCGAATTGACGTTCCAGGAGATGATGCGGGTCATGTGCACTGATTAGCACAAGGAAGGCCATGCACAAAAATACACGCTTCGTCCGGAAAAGTGGGAACCGGTTTTTGGATAAGGCCATGCACCGAAAATAAAAGCGCCCGGCGTTTGGGGGTGCCGCCGGGCGCATAATCTTGGCCTATCCGGCAGGGGATACCGACAATAGACCCATCGTTGCCGTTGCGGCCGCGATGTTGAACTGAATATGGGGTGGCTGTTCTGATTCTCAAGACACGGCGGTGTGAGAAACGCGGCCCTCGCGCCGATGTGAAGCACATGTAAGAAAAGGTGTAAGTTGCAGGCGCATCTCAAATGCATAAATCTGTTGCGATGAGAGTTGCTATTTTCAGTCCTAAAGCTGGGCTGGTCGCCGCGTTTATAATTCTTTCGGCCTGGGCCTATGTTTGGCTTGCAGGGTCCGTCATCGTTGTCGATGAAACGCAAGGCGTTCAAACCGTCGTGCTCACGACAAACGGCGGACCTGATCAAAATTTATATAAAATATGGAGCGGCTTTTTTTTCGCCATCCCGCAACATGATGGCGCCATCGAAGTGAGGTGCCGAAACGGAATCCTCAAAACGTGGGATTACTTCAGTGCAAATATGCACACGACGCTTAAGGTGGTGGGCGCGACACCATGCGCGCAGTTGATCTCTGGCGATTGACGGTTTTTGAAATTATTTAGCGACTCTCTAATCGCGCTAATTCGGTTTAATCGCCGCGACGGTCTGGGTCGCGTTCGTCTTTGGGCTTTTCGTACTGGAACAACTTGGGATCAAGTTTGCCGCCGTAGTGTGGCTCGGCCAACGTCACAGACACTTCCTGCTTTTGCGCATCCAGCACACGCCATTGGCGCAACTCAAACGGCGCATCGGAAAACACAAACGTCAGCAACCCGGTCGAACTATCTTTGCTTTGCGCGGCACTGATTTCCACCGTGCCTTTGCCCAGCTTTACGCCCTTCAACTGAATGGCTTTGTCGGTGAACGACATATTGGGCTTCAGCAAAATCCCAGCGGGCGTGTCGTTCAAATCAAGGTAGCTGGTTTCATTCACGTCCTTGTCGACATAAATCAGCCATTTGCCGTCGGCCACTACAAGCATGTTCGCGGGCGGGTCGTAGTTGATGCGCATCTTGCCGGGGCGGGCCACGAACAGCTCGCCTTCATGGCTGCTGCCATCCGGGTTCACCTGAATGAACCGCGATTGCAGGTTGCCCAAATTGTTCATGTAGTCTTCGGCGCGCTTCACCGCGGCTTGTTCAGCATCGGTGAGGGCGAAGGCTGAAGGCGCGGCCATCAGCAGAAGGGCAAGTGTGAGGGCGATTTTTTTCATGGGGGCGAACATGCAGGCAAACTAAGGCGAGGTTATGGCCAAGTCCAGCCGCGCAACACCATGTGAATTGCGGGGAGAGTGTTTTACACAGATGTCACATAACCCCCGCAGTCCCCCTGTTCTGGGCCTGTTATTAACAGAGGGACGCCATCTGTTTTGGTGTGTGGAAAACTGGATCAGTTCATCCCGACATGTTCGGGCAGCAGCACTTCACGTTTACCAACGTGGTTTGGCTTGCCCACCATGCCTTGGGCTTCCATGTCTTCAATGATGCGCGCAGCGCGGTTATAGCCGATCTGCAGGTGACGCTGAATAAAGCTGGTGGACGCTTTGCGTTCCCGCGCGACCAACGCCACCGCCTGATCAAACAGTGAATCCTCACCCGAGGTGTTGCCACCGCCCGCCCCGGCAAAGCCCGGAATGTCGGAAAGATCGGGCTCTTCCGTGACATCTTCAACGTACGACGGTTCTTGCTGATCGCGCAGGTGACCGGTGATTTTCTCAACTTCCTTATCGGTCACAAACGGACCGTGCACACGAGTAATGCGGCCACCGGCGGCCATGTACAACATGTCGCCTTGTCCCAGCAGTTGTTCCGCACCCTGCTCGCCCAAGATGGTGCGGCTGTCGATTTTGCTGGTGACTTGGAATGAAATGCGTGTCGGGAAGTTGGCTTTGATCGTACCGGTGATCACGTCGACCGACGGACGCTGTGTCGCCATGATCACGTGAATGCCAGCAGCACGCGCCATTTGTGCTAAGCGCTGCACAGCCGCTTCAACATCTTTGCCTGCGACCAACATCAGGTCGGCCATCTCGTCGATGATGACGACGATGTAGGGCAGTGGCGTTAAGTCTAAGTCTTGCTCTTCGTAAATCGGCTTGCCGGTGCCCGGATCAAAGCCCGTCTGAACGGTCTTCTTGATCACTTGGCCTTTCTTGGCCGCGTCCTGCAGGCGTTGGTTATAACCAGCGACGTTACGCACCGATAACTGCGACATGGCGCGGTAACGGTTTTCCATCTCGCGCACCGTCCACTTCAGCGCCATCACAGCCTTGCCGGGCTCGGTGACCACAGGGGCCAACAGATGCGGAATGCCATCATACACTGACAACTCCAGCATCTTGGGATCAATCATGATGAAGCGCACATCAGCGGGCGTGTTGCGATAGAGCAGCGACATGATCATTGTGTTCACGGCCACCGACTTGCCCGAGCCGGTGGTGCCTGCGATCAGCAAGTGCGGCATACGCGCCAGGTCAGCCATGATCGGCGCACCGCCGATGTCTTTGCCCAACGCCAGGATCAGCTTGCCATCATTCTTCTCGAACTCTTCTGTGCTCAGCATTTCGCGGAAATACACCGTCTCACGGTTTGAGTTCGGCAATTCAATGCCAATGACGCTGCGGCCCGGCACAACGGCAATACGCACAGCCACCGCACTCATGGAGCGCGCGATATCGTCAGCTAAGGCAACGACGCGTGATGTTTTGGTGCCGGGGGCCGGTTCCAATTCGTACAAGGTCACAACCGGGCCTGGGCGCACTTTAACGATCTGGCCCTTCACGCCGAAATCTTCCAACACGCTTTCCAACATCCGCGCGTTGTTTTCCAAGGCTTCTGTCGAGGGGCCTTTGTTGCGGCTGTCGACAACCGGCAACGCCAGGAAGTCGAGTGGCGGCAGCGAGAAGCCTTTGTTCGATGCCGGTAACAAGCTGCCTTGGCGGGCCGCCATATCGCGTTTGACCTGCTTGGCAGGCTTCACCGGTTGAACCACCACAGCCGTTTTGGCCTTCGGTGTTTCCATTTCCGGTTCATCGTCTTCGTAACTCTCTTCGTCGTCTTCATCCATCTCGACGACTGGTTCAGATTTAGCGTCTGGGCCAACGCCCATCACCGGCTCAACGCGCGAGCGTTCTACTGAAGGCTCTGCCCGTTCTTTCTTTGCGCGCTTCGGGGCGGTTGCTTTTTCAGTTTTGGTTTCGCGCGCTATGAAGCCCTGCCACACGTTGGCAAAAGCATTTAAGGCCGCGCTGATGCTGCGTCCGGCTGCTGCAACACCGTTCATCGTGGTGCTGAAACTGATGGTCGCCGCCATGAACATCAGCCATACGCCGATCACGCCAGCGACACCGGCGATCACAAGGTGTTGGCTGTGCATTAAAAAAGGAATGGTCGTGTCAAAGGTCGTCAGCGACAAAACAACGTGACCGACTGAGCCGCCGAGGCCCGCATCAATCGGCCAGAAACCGGGCGACGGAACCGCGGCCAAAGCCGTTGCAATTAAAATAAGCGCGCCCAATGCAGATAATGTGCGCAGCCAGAGCCACTCCACGGCTTCGCCCTTCATCAATGAAATGCCCCACGATGCAACCGCGAACATGAGTGCGCCAATGCCTAAGCCACCAATTTGCAAAAACAGATCGGCGATAACTGCACCCGGCATGCCCAGTGCGTTCTGAACCGGTGCACGCGAGGCTGTGTTGAGGGATGGGTCCGTCGGTGTGTAGGTAAATAGCGCGGTGAGGACCAAGCCCAACACGAGGAACACGCCCAACCCACTTACGGTCCAAGCAGTGCGTTTCAGCATCGCTTCCCAAGCGGGCGGCAGGAACGGAACGTTCTGAGTGCGGCTGGCAGCAGGCATTGTCGTCCTCGCTAAAAAAGCAGTCTCAATTAAAAGCCAGATTCTAATACGCGGCGCATGCGTTGCAGCGCTTCGGCGGTGCGGCCCCGATCATGCACCAATGCAACGCGAATAAAGGCGCTGCCGGGGTTGTGTCCACTTGCATCCGAGCGCGCCAAATAACCGCCAGGTAAAACTTTGATGCCCGCTTTGGCCCACAGTGCTTTGGCGGCTTTCTCGCCATCACCGACATCGAGCCACAGGAAGAAACCACCGTCAGGACGGTAAAAGCCATACTTGCCTGCGAACACCTGCGCGGCATCGTCAAACTTTTCCGAATAGAGCTTGCGGTTTTCAATCACGTGCGCTTCGTCATTCCACAGCGCAATCGATGCCGTCAGAACCGGCACAGGTTGAACCGCGCCGCCATGGCTGCGCAGTTTATTGAACTTCGAAATCAAATCAGGGTCACCCGCCACAAAGCCAGACCGTAAGCCTGGCGCGCTCGAGCGCTTCGAAAGTGAATTGAAAACCAGCACGTTTTTTAAGCTGCCACCCAAAGCGGCGCACGCTTCAAGCGCACCCGGTGGTGGGGCTGCATCATAAATCTCGGAATAGCACTCATCTGAAATCAGCACGAAGTCATGCTTGCGGGCGAGCTGCACCATTTCTTTAAGGCGCTCCAGCGTGGCGACTTTTCCTTGCGGATTGGCAGGTGTGCACACATACGCCATCGCGGTGCGATCCAGCACCTCGGGCGAAACTCCAAGATAGTTGGGCTGATAGCCGGTCTTGGCAGTCGCCGACACAAACACCGGCTCAGCGTCATTCATCACCGCTGCGCCGAAGTAGACTTGATAGAAGGGGTTCGGAATCAAAACCGCGGGCGCTTTGCCGTGCTTCAGCGGCGGTACACACAATTGCCCAGCCATGAACAACGCTTCGCGACTGCCCGCGACGGGCAACAAATGTTTTTCACCGTCGAACATGCCCGCAGGCAAATTGTAGCGGCGATTAATCCAGGCCGAGACGGCCTTACGAAATTCCGGAGTGCCTGGTGTCGGCGGGTACTTGCCCCAGTCGTTCAAGTTCTGGGTGAGTGCCGACAAAATCATCTGCGGCGGTGTATGCTGCGGCTCGCCAATCGACATGGCGATCTGCTCTGCCGCGCTCACCTCGGGTGTGACACCGACCAGAAGACCAGCCAAGCGTTGAAACGGGTATTCTGTCAGCCCGTCCAGGCGGATGTTGTACATGCTCTAATATCGCCGCGTCTTTTTGCTCAGCCAGGCCTCTACCCGAGACAACCCGAGTCGCCCTGCTAAGGGGAGAGTGAAGACTTAATATTCTCAAGGCAGCGTAAACGAAATCTGAACAAAAGGCAAAAAATCACTATATTTCAGTGGTATCTGTGGATTGTGTGAGAAACTACTAGAAAAGTGATGGTCGAGAAAAATCAGTTAAACATCTGATATTATTATGTTTTTAAAAACATCATCCAACACCCGTTTTGCACCGTAAGCCGGTTAAGACACCGGCCACCCGCGCCGCGAGAGGCGCAAGCATGGCAGGGACAAAGGTCAGTATTTTTTTGGGTGGGTTCTATGGCTGGAAAATCGATTTTGCTGTTCGGCGCAACGGGCGGAACAGGGGCTTATATATTAGAGCAGGCGTTGGAGGCTGGGCACCGGGTGACGGTAGTGGCCAGAACCCCCGCTAAAATCACCACGCAACACGCCGACTTACGCGTGGTTCAGGGCGATATGCTGGATGCCGAAAGCTTAGAAAAAGCCTTCGATCAGCCTTATGACGCGGTGATCTCGGCCCTGGGCGTGTACTTGAAAAACCCCGGCACCACGATGACGGACGGCACCAAAACCATCATTGCCGCCATGAAAGCGAAAGGGTTGAAGCGTTTCATCGTTGTTTCATCCCTAGGGGCTTCTGAAACCAAGGGCGTCGGACCGATGTGGGTGCGGGCGGTGCAGCACTTCATCTTGAAGAACACGCTCATCGACAAAACCGCACAAGAGCAAGCGATCAAGGATGCAGGCTTAGATTGGACATTCATTCGTCCACCACGTTTGATGAACGGCCCGAAGATCGGGCGATATGTGACATGGACTGATGCGAAGCCGCCAAAGCACCTTAGATTAAAGTGGCAGGTCAACAGGGGTGATGTCGCGGCGGAAGCCTTGCGTTCACTCGATGATCCCAACAGCATTGGCAAGGCTGTGCAGATGTCCGATCCAGCCTAAAATGCCGACGGTATTTAAAAGGAGATGTATCAATGGTCGCAGCGCCCGGGTTAGGCGGACCCAAAGAAAAAGTCTGGGTCGCCAAAGGCAAGCAACCGCAGTTCCATGAAGACCGCGCGATTGATCAATTGATGGCGATGGTCACAGCCCTCACGGCTGAAGTTTCGATCTTGCGCGATCGTTTGGACACGCACGAACGTCTGGCCGAGGCTGGTAAGCCGTCGCGCCGCGCAGATGTAGATGCATTTGTGCCCGATACAGGCGTGATGTCTGAACGCTCAGCCCAACGCCAACGTTTGCTGCGCAAGGTCTTCCGCGTGCTGAAGGAAGATTTGGCACGCCATGACAATCCTGCCGACGATGCCGAGCTTGATCGCTTGGCCGATGAAATTAACGCTGCTTAAGCGGAGAATAAAATCATGACAACGCAAGGTACCAATCTGGTTGAACCGCATCCGATGATGCCGAAGGTCAATCACGACGAGATTGCCGAACAGATGTTCGTCTCGGACTTGAAAACCTTTATTGGCCGCGAAATTGAATCAGGCCAGCGCAACCTGATGAACAACAAGGTGGTCCCAATGATCACCAAGAAAAAAGGTCAGGCGCCGGCCAACCATATCGAAATTCGTGGCGAGATGGAAAAAGAGCCTGACTATCAAGCCTGGGCGACCTTGAACCGCACCGCTCAAGAAATGATGTGGGACAGTGTTGCTTCATGCGTTGACCGCCAGCTTGATACGCTGGTGGACAAAAGTGATGTGGCAAACCCGAAGGGCTCACTAACGCTGGACCCTAACTTTGTCGTGCCGCGCTATATCGACGCCTTTGATATTCACTGCATGCCCGGCAACTACCATGCTGTGACGCGCCCGAACGATGTACGCCAAGGTGCTGTGTTTGACCGCGCGGCGGCGATCTATCACATGGGTCGTAATGGCGGCTTCATGAATGATATCCGCGGCCACACCATCGTCTCGCACCTGTTCGAGCGTTGGCCTGATTTAAAACCGCAACGCATCCTGGACATTGGCTGCACGGTTGGTCACTCCACTGTTGCGATCGCCAGCTACTTCCCCGAGGCGGAAGTGCATGGCATCGACGTTGGTGCCGGCCTGTTGCGTTACGCGTGGGCGCGTGCGGAACATGTAGGTGTTGGCATTCACTTCAGCCAACAGAATGCGGAAGAAACCAACTTCCCAGACAATCATTTTGACGTCGTGGTGTCGTCTGCCATGTTGCATGAAACGTCGCATGCAGCACTGCCGCGCATCATGAAAGAGTGTCACCGCGTGCTCAAGCCGGGTGGCGTTGTCATTCACCTGGAAGTGCCGGGCCAATACAGCCAACTCGATACCTGGGGCCGTATCCGTGGTGATTTTGAAATCTTCTACAACAATGAGCCCTTCTGGCGCGGCGCGTTGACAACGGATTTCAAGGCGAAGGTGACCGAAGCTGGCTTTAAAGATGTGCAGTCGGGCTTCCAAGACGCCACACCTAAAGCGGTGCGCGGTGCGCAGCCAGCCTTCCGTGAGAAATCGAAGGGTGTGCACCAGTCGTGGTTTATTGTCTCTGGCGTAAAATAATCTAGTCAGCCAAAAGCTGACGCAGGACTTCGTTGAGGGCCAGGCGGCCAGCCACCGTGGCCCTCAATCTATTTTGGGCAAACGTCACAAAGCCTTCTGACTCTAACAGCGTCAGTTTGGTTGGATTCAACAGGGTGCGCAGGTCCAAACCTGTCAGGCGCTCAAAGCGCGTGGCATGAATGCCTTCAGTCAAACGCATGCCCATCATAATCATTTCTTCAGCGCGCGATTTTTGGTCAAGCGGCTCAATCTCTTGCGTGCCGTGGTTTTCTGCGTCCACGCGTTTCAGCCATAACGATGGCGCTTTGATTTGGCGGGTGGCGCGCGCGCCGTCATTCAAGGTCAAACGCCCGTGCGCACCGGGGCCCACACCCACGTAATCACCGCCGCGCCAATAGACCATGTTATGGCGGCATTCTTGGCCTGGGTGCGCGTGGTTTGAAATCTCGTACGCCGGAAAGCCCGCATCGGCACAAAGCTCATTTGTAATATCAAACATATCGCTGGCATCGTCTTCGGACGGCAGCGTGAATTTCTTCAACGCATAATCCGCTGCCATGGCAGTGCCGTCTTCCATGGTCAGCTGATACAGCGATAAGTGCGAGATATTGTTGTCGCGCACTTCCTTCAAGGCGGTTTCCAATTCGCCACGCCAGCTCTCAACGCTTTGTCCAGCGCGCGCATAAATTAAATCGAATGACACACGCGGAAAAATCCTGGCGGCGGCACGCCAGGCCTTCTGTGCTTCTGCGACGGAATGTTTGCGGCCTAGAAAGCGCAAATCATTTTCATTCAGCGACTGCACGCCCATTGATAAACGGTTTACGCCTGCCTCATGGAACGCTTTAAAGCGCTCGGTATCAACAGTGCCGGGGTTGGCTTCCAGTGTGATTTCCAAATCTACACGGGGTCGCCAGTATTTTTTCGCCGCTTCAATGACAGCCGAAGTGGTGGCCGGATCCATCAGCGATGGCGTGCCACCGCCAAAGAAAATACTAGTGAGTATGCGATTGGGCGTTTGCGCGGCAAAGTGCGACAATTCTCGCAAATAGGCATCGTGCCAGGCCCGTTGATCGATGCGATCAACCACGTGACTATTGAAATCGCAGTACGGACATTTTGACACGCAGAACGGCCAATGGACGTAAAGGCCAAAGCCTTCATCGCGTGGATCGGCGGTTATGATATCAGGCGCGTTCATAGGTCGAGGTCGTAGGACGAAATCCACAGCAAAGCGACTTGAATCTTTATGGCTGAGAGCGAAACTGCAGACAGAGGAGAATGTATATGGGCCGTCCGCTAACAGAATTCATTTTTGCGCAGAACTTACCCTGGGCCAAAGGCTTGCCCGGAGATGCGCGGGCAGATGTGGATGCGAAAATTCTTAGCCTCGACACTGAAACGGGCGAGTTAACCGCGATTGTGCGTTATCCGGCAGGTTGGTCGCGACCTGAAGGCGAAGCACTTGCCGCCGAAGAAGAAATGTATGTGCTGGATGGGGCCATCACCATCAACGGACATACTTATAAACGCGATAGCTACATGTGCCTGCCGCAAAACTTTAAACGCAGCAGCGCGATGAGTGCGAAAGGCTGTGTGGCCCTCACGTTCTTTGATGCAACACCAACCAAATCAAAACCGGGCAGCACGCACGACCCCAAAGCCCCGCACGTGGAAGGCTTAGATGTGTACGCCATGCGCTGGGATTCAAAAGTGGCTGACCCCTCGCTGGAATGGATGGGCAACCGGCGTAAGGTTTTACGCATGGACCCGGTGCATGACCAAAAAGCCACCTTCATTATTTCCACGCCGCCGCACATCTACCCCGAGAATTGGGCCTGTCCCACACTCACGCATCCATGCGCGGAAGAATCGTTCATGTTGTCCGGCGATATGATTGGCCCGCATGGTCGTATGACGGCAGGCTCATACTTCTGGCGCCCGGCTGAAATTGCACACGGGCCTTTTGGTACACGCGATGGGGCTATGTCGTTGATCAGGTTCCGCCACGGCAAACACGTGAACGTGTGGGGGGCCGAGCAAACGCCGTTCAGTTACGACACGCCTTATCAGCCTGCCATTCCTGATTCATTGAAGCCAATTGCAAAGCCGTATGAAGGTGCGGAACGCTATTAGGCTTTAAAGCACGCTGCCACGAGTTGCTTAAACGCATGCGCCCGGTGGCTCATGGCGTGTTTGGCGTCGGGCTCCATTTCCGCAAACGTGGTGCTGAAGCCTGTCGGCACAAAAATCGGGTCGTAACCAAAGCCCTTTTCACCACGCGGCGGGAACGTGAGCGTGCCGTGCACTTCGCCTTCAAAGGCTTCGCAGTGACCATCGGGCCAACACAGAGCTAAAGCACATACAAACTTGGCAGAGCGATCGGTTTTACCCTTTAATTCGTCTTCGACACGGTACATGGCGAAGTTGAAGTCTTTGTTTGGTCCTGCCCAGCGTGCAGAATAAATGCCGGGCGCGCCACCCAGTGCAGTAACAGCCAAGCCCGAATCATCAGCAAGTGCAGGCAGGTTACTGGCTTTGGCAGCGGCCAGTGCTTTGAGTTTTGCATTGCCGATAAATGTGGTTTCGGTTTCATCGGGCTCGGGCAACCCGAGTTCGCCCGCAGAGACAACATCGACCTTAAAAGGAGCCAAGAGATCGTTGATCTCACGCACCTTGCCTTTGTTGTGCGTTGCTAAAACCAACCGTCCGCCGGAAAAAATGCGCGCCATTTCAAACTAATTTCGCGATGGCAGCGTTTTGCAATGTCACAAGTTCAGCGACGCCCTTTTTGGCGAGCGTCATCAGGTTTGCAAACTCGTGCTCCTCGAACGGCTGGTCTTCGGCCGTTCCCTGCACTTCGACGATCTTGCCCGAAGCTGTAAGCACAAAGTTGGCGTCAGCCTGGCATTTTGAATCTTCAGCGTAATCCAAATCCAGCACGGGCGTGCCCTTATAAAGGCCGCATGAAATGGCCGCGACATTCTCCCGCAGCGGAATTTTGCCGATCACGCCCATCGACTTCATTCTGTGGAACGCTTGGTACAATGCGACGTACGCACCCGTAATGCTGGCGGTGCGCGTACCGCCATCGGCTTGCAACACGTCGCAATCAAGGCGGATTTGCACTTCTCCAAAGCCCGTCAGTTCTGTCACCGAGCGCAAGGCACGGCCCACCAGGCGCTGAATTTCCTGCGTGCGGCCCGATTGCCCGCCCTTGGCGGCTTCTCTTTGCGTGCGGGTATGGGTGGAGCGCGGCAACATGCCGTATTCAGCCGTCACCCAGCCTTTGCCGGTGTTTTTCAAAAACGGCGGAACCCCCTCTTCCACACTCGCAGTGCAAAGAACATGTGTGTCGCCAAAGCGGATCAAGCACGAACCTTCGGCGTGTTTGGCAAAGCCCATTTCCAGGCTGACAGAGCGAAGGGCGTCGGGGGTGCGGCCAGATGGACGGACAGACACTTGGGTTGAAGCCATGTGGAACTAAGCCTTTGGCGTACGGGTTTATGAAAGATAGCGCCGTCTAACATCCGAGGCCGATGACGGCAAGCAAATGCCCTGAAATCGCCCCAAAACCAACACGAAACCATTGGAACTGCTAGGTCTGACATATATGCGTGCATTGACGGGCTATCCTGCGGTGCTTACATACCGGGCCAAGAGGAACCGTGAAGAAATGCCGTCGCCCGTAACCCCAGACGCCAATAGTGTCGTTGCGCTGAACGAGCGCAGCCGGGAGATTTTCCGGCACATTATTGATGCGTATATGGAAACCGGTGAACCGGTGGGTTCGCGCACCATTTCGCGCAAACTGGGGGGCTCGCTTTCGCCGGCCACCATCCGCAATGTCATGTCGGATTTGGAGTTGTCGGGGCTTCTTTATGCGCCGCACACCTCGGCGGGCCGTTTGCCGACCGACGCTGGCCTTCGCATGTTTGTCAGCGGCCTTTTACAGCTTGGCGGTCTTGATACGGACGAACGCAAAGCCCTTGAAGCCCATTGCCAAGCCTCAGGCCGCTCGATTGAAGAAGTGATGAGCCAAGCGACAGCCACGCTTTCTGGTCTGTCGCAGTGCGCAAGTCTTGTTTTGGCGCCGAAAATGGAATCGCCACTTAAGCACATCGAATTTGTCAGCCTGAAACCAGGCCGGGCGCTCGTCGTCATGGTCAGTGAAAGCGGCGTGGTCGAAAATCGCCTCGTCGAAGTGCCGGCGGATTTACCTGTATCGGCCTTGGTCGAAGCTGGGAATTTCCTATCTGCGCGCCTTGCTGGCAAAACTCTGATTGAAACGCGCAGCGAAATCTTAAGCGAAATCGACAGCCGTAAAGCGCAGCTCGATGAACTGACAGCCAAAGTGGTGCAAGCGGGCTTGGCTACACCCAGCGGGACAATGCCCAGTGATGGTGCCTTGATCGTGAAAGGTCAGGCGCATCTATTGAACAACATCACCGCTCTGGAAGATTTGTCGCGTATTCGCCAGTTGTTTTCAGCACTCGAAACGCGCGAAGAAATGTTGCGGATCGTTGATTTGGTCGGCCGTGCTGACGGAGTACAGATTTTTATAGGCGCGCAGAATCAGCTCTTTGGTATGGCGGGCTGCTCGATGGTGGTCGCGCCATTCTTGAACGCACGGGAACAAATTGTGGGGGCCATCGGCATTGTCGGCCCTACACGCATTAATTATGCACGCATCATTCCCATGGTCGATTACACCGCCAAGCTGATGACGCGTATGCTTGGACAATAAATTTCAGACAATACACTTTCTACAAATAAGAAGACGCACACCATGACTGATCAGAACGAACAACCTTTTGAAGCGCAAGCCAGCGACAACACTGCTGATAACAGCGGCGTTGATGTGCATGCCGTTATTGACGCGCTACAAACCCAAATCGAAGAGCTTCAAAAGCAATTAGACCAAGCCAAGGCCGACAAACTGATTGCGCTGGCTGATGCTGAAAACGCGTCGAAGCGCGCTGACCGTCGTATTGCTGACAACGCGAAATATGCCACCTCGAACATCTGCAAAACCTTGCTGCAAGTCGCCGACAATCTGGGGCGCGCACTCTTGGCAGCGCCAGCTGAACAACGCGCAGCGAACGAACCCCTGAAGAACCTCGCGATGGGCGTGGAACTGACAGAAAAAGAACTGCTCAAAGTGCTGGAAGATCAAGGTGTGAAACGCATCGATGCACTCAATGCGCCGTTCGATCCAAATCTGCACAATGCCGTACAAGAACAGGAAAATGCGTCCGTGCCCTCGGGCACCGTGCTGCAAGTATTCGTGGACGGCTACACCATGCACGACCGTCTGCTGCGTCCAGCCATGGTCGTGGTATCGCGCGGCGGCCCCAAGCGTGACGCAAGTGCAGCACAAGCGTCCGGCGGCGCTCAAAGCGGCGTGAACACGAGCGTCTAACATCATTTCAGTTTAAAGTTTGCTTGAGCGTTGAAGCGGGGCCGTGCAACATCGGCCCCGTTATTTTTTGGCGAGGGGTCAAGTTATGCGGACAGCAGGTCTGATTGTTGGAATGAGCCTGGTTGCAAGTGCGGCGTTCGCGCAGACTTTCGAGCAAGCACCGGGCACCAAAATCAAAATCGATCCGGCGACAATGCCGCAGCCGTATTCCCCGCCCAGCCCTGCCAACCCGAACCGCAACGTGCCGCGCCCTGCGGGTGCAATGCCCACGGTATTGCCTGGCTTTAAGGTGAATATTTTCGCTGAAGGCTTAGGGGATGCGCGCAATTTGCTCGTCGCACCCAATGGCGATGTATTTGTCGCCGAACAAGGTACGGGCAAGATTTCAATTTTGCGCGACACCGATGGTGATGGCAAAGCTGACAAAACCGAAACCTTTGCCGAAGGTTTCAACAGTCCCTTCGGTATGGATTTTGTCAAAGATGGCGTGCTGATTGGTGATACCACGGCCGTGTGGCGCTTGGCCTATCGTGCCGGCGATATGAAAGCGACCGGTAAACAACAACTCACCAAAGATGGTGCGCTGGCTGACCCCGCCGGGCATTCTACGCGTGCAGTTGCTGTGCATCCTGATGGCTCGAGGTTTTATGTGGCCATTGGCTCACGCGGCAACATCAACGAAGAACCTGAACCACGCGCGACGATCCAAGAATTCAAAGCCGATGGCTCAGGCCAACGCACCTTTGCAACTGGTTTGCGTAACGCTGTGGGCACTGCGTTTTATCCCGGTACGACGGATCTCTATACCGTTGTGAACGAGCGTGATGGCTTGGGTGACGAGTTGGTGCCGGATTATTTGACCAAAGTGCAAGACGGCGGCTTCTACGGTTGGCCTTACAGCTACATCGGCAAGAATCCGCAGCGTGATCCGGTAGGCCAAAACCCCAGCCGTGATTTTGCCAGTAAGCGGCCTGACTTAGTCGCAAAAGCCATTGTGCCCGACACGCTGTTCCGCTCGCACTCAGCACCCGTCGGCTTGGCGTTCTCCACCGGCAAGATGTTCCCGAAAGAATACCAGGGCGGTGCCTTCGTGGGGTTGCATGGCTCGTGGAATGCAGCACAAGCGCGCGGCTATCACGTTGCTTACGTGCCCTTTGAAAACGGCAAAGCCAAAAACGAATACATTGTCTTTGTCTCGGGTTTTTGGATCGCAGGCGAAAAGAAAGCTGAAACCTGGGGTCGGCCATCGGGCGTTGCGATTGCCAAAGACGGCGCGCTGTTGATTGCCGATGATGTGGGCAACATGGTCTGGCGTGTCAGCACAGCTTCGAAATAAAACAGCTGCGAAGTAAAAGAGAGAGTAGATAGATGTCTGATGTTCCCCGTCCTACACCGGCTAAAGTTGAAGCGCTGAAAGAATTTTTGGCAGATGCACGAAAAGCAGCACCATCAGAATATATCGGCGATGTGGTGCGCCCGCGCTGCATTGGCTTCAATGCTGAAACCGCAAATGCCATTTTAAGCTTGGTCGCTTCAGGCGATAAAACCGGCACCTTCTCGGCCGTTTGGATGCACGAGAAAAAACCAGAGACACGCCCCTTTATCGCTGACCTTGTCGCATTGTGTGATTTTTCAGGTGTGCCCAAAATTCTTGTCACCACCATACGCCTTGATCTGGTGAAGTGGCGCGACATCACGACGGAACACACCGCCATTGATGGTCCGTCGGTGCGAGCGCTGGATGTATGGAAGCCCATGCATTGGAAGCTCTGGACAGGCCAATTGGCCGAGTTCGGCGTGCAGACAACGGAAGATATGCCGGTGTGTGTTGAACGCTTCCGTGTGCTTCATAAAGTACTGTGACGATTCGCCTTCTGACATCTACTGACCAGTCCGCGCTTGATGCGTTTCTGTCCAGGAACGCTGCATCAAACATGATTCTGCGCTCAAATATCCAGCAGTATGGCGTTGATGAAGGCCCAGAACTTTATCAGGGTGCTTACGCAGCGTATTTTGAAAACAACCAAATCGCTGCTGTTGCCGCACATTACAACAATGGCAACATGTTCTTTTTTGCACCCAAAGCCGCAGGCGAACTGGCCGCATTCTTAGCGCAGCATACCAAGCGTCCCGTCATGGGGTTGATTGGCCCCTGGGCCGATTGTATTGCGGCCCTTGATCATTTGGGGTTGCGTGATCGCACTATCGATCAGCCACCACATCAGGAAATTCTTTACGACTTGAACTTGGCAGATTTGCGCATTCCGCGACAGCTCAGCAGCGGTGCTGTTGGATATCGGCTTGCAACCCTGGACGATGCTGAAACGCTGATTGGTTGGCGGATTGATTATGAACTGGAAACCATCCGTTATGAACGCACGCCTACTTTAGAAGAGCGCGTGCGTAAAATGATGTTGCACACGATTGGCCAGAAAAGCTGGTGGGTTGCCACACTTAACAATACGCCTGTGGCTATGAGCAGCTTTAACGCGCGGTTGTCGGATATGGCGCAGGTGGGCGGCGTGCACACGCCCCAGGCCCATCGCGGTAAGGGTTATGCACGCGTTGTTGTCGCAGGCTCGCTGATGGATGCGCGCGCAAAAGGTGTCAGCACGGGCATTCTATTCACCGAAATCACCAATATACCCGCGCAGAAAGTGTACGAAGCGCTCGGCTTCAAACGCATTGGTGATTACGCACTGCTGATGATGCGACCCGATTAAAGCGCCTTCCTGAATGTTAGGCTGTAACGGCCGTTGATGCCCGCGATAGGGCTGGTGCCGCCAAAAACTTTACGAACACCATGAAAACGCATGCGGCTTTCACCGCCCATCAGCAGCACATCACCGCTATGCACGCGCACGTTCACATACTTATCGCCGCGTAAGGCTCCGCCAACTTGAAAGTCAGCATCATCGCCTAAGCACACCGTAATGATCGGATGGCTGAAGTCCTTCTCGTCGCGGTCCTGGTGAAGGCCCATCTTGGCATCGGGGGAATAGAAGTTGATCAGGCAGGCATCCGGTTCGAAATCGGGCCACGGCGATTTTTGTGCAGCTGCCCTCACTGTCTGCCAAAATATCTGAGGCATGGCAGGCCAGGCTGCGCCAGTGGCTGGGTTGGTGGTTTCATACCGGTAGCCTTTGGCGTCGCTCCACCAACCAGCGGTTCCGCAATTGGTCATCGCGGCCGACGTCAGCCCCCCGCCTTTGGTGCGCAAATGATTTAGGGGCGATTTAGCCTCAACTTCCCGAATGGCCACTAAAAGGCCCTTCTGGACCCCCAAATCCACCGCACCCGGCTGTAAATAGAACCCTGGGGGAAGTTCCGGCCCCAATAAGTCGTTAAAAAGGGTCGTTTGGCGCGTCATAGGAGTCGTTTGAATCCTCATCGAGTCGTTTTGGGGTCAAAACAAGTCCCCCGCGGGCTCAAAAACCGAGTTTTTCACCTAAAAACCCGTCGTTCTACAGTTGCGGGGGTCTAAGCCCCCCTTATATAACCCCCGAACTTCAGGGGTGCGCCTCGGATTTTGGGTCCGAGGTCGCAAAGTGCGGGAGGCTATATGGAACACTGTTCCAAAAGCCACCCTCTCTTTGTGACCCAAGACTACGGGATGCATCTCTATTCTAACCAATGGGGACATCCAGAAACGCCGGTGTCGGGTTTCGGAACGTCTGCCGCAGAAAGGATAAAGTTATGGGCAAAGTAATTGGTATCGACCTTGGTACGACAAACTCATGCGTCGCCATCATGGACGGAAAAAATCCGAAAGTGATCGAGAACGCAGAAGGCGCGCGCACCACGCCGTCGATCGTTGCATTTACAGATTCAGGTGAACGCCTTGTGGGTCAGCCGGCCAAACGTCAGGCTGTGACAAACCCTGAAGCCACCTTGTTCGCCATTAAACGCCTCATGGGTCGCCGTTACGACGACGCCATGATCGAAAAGAGCAAAAAGCTCGTTCCCTATAAAATCATCAAAGGCGAGAACGGCGATGCTTGGGTTGAAGTGCATGGCGAGAAGAACGCCCCCAGCCAAGTCTCCGCGCAAATCCTGGTAAAAATGAAAGAGACCGCCGAAGCGTATCTCGGCGAAAAGGTCACTGAAGCGGTTATTACCGTTCCGGCCTACTTCAACGACAGCCAACGCCAAGCCACCAAAGACGCTGGCAAGATCGCAGGCTTGAATGTTCTGCGTATCATCAACGAGCCGACGGCTGCGGCGCTTGCTTATGGCCTGGATAAGAAAAAGAACGGCACCATTGCTGTGTACGACTTGGGTGGTGGTACGTTCGACGTGTCGATCCTGGAAATCGGCGATGGCGTGTTTGAAGTGAAGTCTACGAACGGTGATACGTTCCTGGGTGGTGAAGACTTCGACAGCCGCATTATCGATTACTTGGCCGACGAGTTCAAAAAAGAGAATTCAATCGACCTGCGTAAAGACCGCTTGGCTCTGCAGCGCCTGAAAGAAGCCGCTGAAAAAGCTAAGATCGAATTGTCGAGCTCTATGCAAACGGAAGTGAACCTGCCGTTCATCACCGCTGATCAAAATGGTCCGAAGCACCTGAACATCAAACTGACGCGTGCGAAGTTAGAAGCGCTGGTTGATGATTTGATTCAAAAAACCATTGAGCCCTGCAAGCAAGCCTTAAAGGACGCTGGTTTGAAAGCCAGCGAGATCGACGAAGTTGTGTTGGTCGGCGGTATGATCCGCATGCCCAAAGTGCAAGAAGTCGTGAAGCAGTTCTTTGGCCGTGAACCCCACAAGGGTGTGAACCCGGACGAAGTGGTGGCCATGGGTGCCGCCATTCAGGCCGGCGTGCTGAAGGGCGAAGTGAAAGACGTTCTGTTGCTCGACGTGACGCCGCTGTCACTGGGGATCGAAACCCTGGGCGGTATCTTCACGCGCCTGATCGAACGCAACACCACGATCCCGACACGCAAGAGCCAAGTGTTCTCGACCGCTGAAGATAATCAGACGGCCGTGACCATCCGCGTGTTCCAAGGCGAACGCGAAATGGCTGCGGATAACAAATTGCTCGGTCAGTTCGACCTGGTTGGTATTCCATCAGCTCCGCGTGGCGTGCCGCAAGTGGAAGTGACGTTCGACATCGATGCCAACGGTATCGTCAACGTCTCGGCTAAAGATAAGGCAACCAACAAGGAACAGCAGATTCGCATTCAGGCGTCTGGTGGCTTATCGGATGACGATATCAACAAGATGGTGAAGGACGCCGAAGCGCACGCTGACGAAGATAAGAAACGTCGCGAAGCGGTCGATGCTCGTAACCACGCTGACTCGTTGGCGCACACGACTGAGAAAAACCTAGCTGAACATGGCGACAAAATTCCGCCGGCCGAAAAAGCTGACATCGAGGCGAAGTTGAAAGAGCTGCGCGATGTGATCGACTCTGGAGATGCCGAGAAGATCAAGGAACGCACCAATGCTCTGATGCAAGCATCGATGAAGATGGGCGAAGCCATGTACAAGTCTGATCCGGGCGCTGCGGCGGCTGGTGAAGCTGCTGGTGCTGGTAGTGATGCAAAGGATGATGTTGTCGATGCTGACTTCGAAGAAGTCGACAAAGACAAAAAATAAGTTCGGGCATAACGCGTGATTATTCCGGCTTAGGACGACTTTAAGTTCAACGCGCTCGGGCTGATTGATTTTAGCCGAGCGCGTTAGCTTATCGACTTGAGCTTATCGAGACTGGACTGATTAGGACTTTGAGACCTCGATGGCGACGAAAACGTGCTATTACGAACAGCTTACTGTGGCCAAGGGCGCTTCTCTTGATGATATCAAGAAGGCCTACCGCAAGCTCGCTATGCAGCATCACCCCGATAGAAATCCGGGCGATAAGGCGGCTGAGGCCAAATTCCGCGAGATCAACGAAGCTTATGATGTTCTGAAAGATGAACAAAAGCGCGCAGCCTACGATCGCTATGGCCACGCAGCCTTCGATCAAAATGGTGGCGGTGGTGCTGGCGCCGGCGGTTTCGGTTTCGGCGGCTTCGGGGACATCTTCGAGGAAATGTTCGGCGACATGATGGGTGGCCGCCGCAGTCGCGGTGGCCCGTCGCGCGGCCAAGATCTCCGTTACAACATGGAGATCACACTGGAAGAAGCTTACTACGGCAAAAAAGCTAAAATCACTGTGCCATCATCGGTTGCCTGCGAGCCGTGCAAAGGCACCGGCGGCAAAGATGGTGCTGCGCCCAAAACTTGCTCTACATGTAGAGGTGCGGGGAAAGTCCGCAGCCAACAAGGTTTTTTCACGATCGAACGCACATGCCCGAGCTGCCAAGGCCAGGGCCAGGTCATCAGCGATCCGTGCCCGTCGTGCCGCGGCACAGGCCGCACACGTAAAGAAAAATCATTGGAAGTCACAATTCCGCCTGGCGTGGAAGAAGGCACACGTATTCGCTTAGCTTCTGAAGGCGAAGCTGGCATGTCTGGTGCTCCCGCAGGTGATTTATATATTTTCCTGTCTATCGCTCCACACCGCATGTTCCAGCGCGATGGCGCAAACTTGTTCATGCGTCTTCCGATTGGCATGACAACCGCGGCCTTGGGCGGTGAAGTGGAAGTTCCCTGCATCGACGGCAGCAAGGCTAAAGTGAGTATTCCCAAAGGATGCCAGCATGGCCACCGCTTCCGCTTGAAGGGCAAGGGCATGACGGTGCTGCGCTCGACCGCGCGCGGTGATTATTTCTTGGAAGCAGCAGTGGAAGTGCCGGTGAACCTTACCGACAAGCAGAAGAAGCTGCTGCAGGAATTCGAGAAAGAAAGTGATCGCAAAACCTATAGCCCTGAAACCCAAGGCTTCTTCGATCGCGTCAAAGAATTCCTGGACGACTTAGCAAAGTAAAGTCATCGTCATGAGCATGTGGGACGCCTGCTCATGACGCATATTCTCGATACACCTATCTGGACAGCGCTGACGACACGGCAAACTGAGTTTGCAGTGGGCGATGAACGCGCGTGGCGCTTCATGCCCGATGTCGAACCGTTTGTAGCTGCGCGTGATCATGACCTTGAAAATACACACGCACTTTCGAATCTCATTCAGCCCGCCGAACAGATTTACATGCTCCAGACGGGCAAGCATGTTTTGCCACTTGGTGCCATCATTGAAAAAGAAGCGTCGATTGTGCAGATGGTTGCGGATAAATTAATCGCGCCACATCACACCCCATCTCATCTGACCGCAGCCATTGTGCCTTTAACAGATGCTGATGCGCCTGAGATGTTGGCGCTGGCCACCCTCACGCAGCCCGGCCCTTTTAAACCGCGGACACACAAGCTTGGGAATTTCTGGGGTATCAAACACAACGGCAAGCTTGTCGCTATGGCGGGCCAGCGCATGAAAGCGCCTGGTTATACTGAAGTCAGTGGTGTCTGCACCCATCCAGACGCGCGTGGAAAAGGCTATGCCAAAATTCTCTCGGCCGTGGTGATGCAGCATATCTTTGCGGTCGGCGAAAAAGCATTCCTGCATGCTTACGAAACCAACACCAGTGCGATCAGGCTTTATGAAGGCCTGGGCTTTTCGGCCCGCACCACATTGAATGGCACGGTATTCCGCATCCCCTAAATACCGAATTCGCTTGATTTAAGGACCACATTCGCCGAAAGACCAAGGCATAACATTCAAGCGGATCAGATGTATGAGTAACGCCCCTTTCAAGATCGGTATTGTCGGTTGTGCAGGCCGCATGGGCCGTATGCTCGTGCAAGAAGTGCTGAATACTTCTGGCTGCGCGCTTTCAGGTGGTACGGAACCGGCCGGTGCCGCTGTGGGCAGTGACATCGGCTTGCTGGTGGGCTCAAAGACCATCGGTGTTACGGTTAGCACCGATGCGGCAGCACTCTTTGCCGCATCTGATGCTGTGATCGATTTCACGGTACCGGCGGCGACACTCTATCACACTTCACTTGCTGCCAAGACTGGCAAGGTACTGGTGATCGGCACGACAGGCTTGGGTGCAGATGCTGTCAGCGCCATTGAAGCGGCCGCGAAGTCAGCACCCATTGTGTACGCATCCAACTACAGCGTTGGCGTGAACGTGCTCTTCGCATTAACCGAAAAGCTCGCAGCGACGTTAGGCCCGGATTACGACATCGACATTCTGGAAATGCATCATAAGCACAAGGTTGATGCGCCTTCGGGCACAGCCTTGAGTTTGGGCGAAGCGGCTGCGCGTGGTCGTAAGGTCAATTTGGCCGATGTGGCGCGTAAAACTCGAGACGGCCAAGTGGGCGCGCGGCCGGTGGGTGAAATTGGTTTTGCGACGTTACGTGGCGGCGATGTGGTCGGCGATCACACCGTCATGTTTGCGGCAGATGGTGAACGTGTGGAACTGACACACAAAGCCTCATCACGCGGCGTGTTTGCAAAAGGGGCTGTTCGTTCGGCGTTGTGGGCGCGTAACCAGAAGCCCGGCCTTTACAACATGCGCGACGTGCTTGGTTTATGAAACCAGCTGCAGTCCACGAATTCTACAAGCGGCTGAGCGAAGCGAATCCTGAGCCGTCGACGGAACTGAAATACGTCAACGCCTATACGTTGCTGGTTGCGGTGGTTTTGTCTGCGCAAGCCACAGACGTGGGTGTGAACAAAGCCACCGGCCCGTTGTTCAAAGTCGTCGATACGCCTGAGAAGATGGTGAAGCTCGGCGAGATGGGTTTGCGCGAGTATATCAAAACCATCGGGCTTTTTAATGCCAAAGCCAAGAATGTTATCGCGTTGTCGGAATTGCTGATTAAAAACCACAACAGCGACGTGCCCCAAACCCGTGAAGAATTAGAAGCGCTTCCGGGCGTTGGCCGTAAAACCGCCAACGTGGTGCTGAATGTGATCTTTGGTCATCACACCATTGCTGTGGATACGCACATTTTCCGCGTCGGCAATCGCACCGGGCTCGCGCAGGGTAAAAATCCGTTGGAAGTTGAACTAAAGCTGGAAAAAGTCACGCCTGGCGAATTCAAGCGGCATGCGCATCACTGGTTGATCTTACACGGCCGCTATATCTGCAAAGCCCGCACGCCAGATTGCTGGCGCTGTGTGGTGGCTGAATTGTGCGCGTTTAAGCCAAAGACACCTGCACCGGATTCTGTCGAAGCACAGAAGGTAAAAGCGAAGAAGAGCGCTGTAAGAAAAGCCGAAAAAAAGAAAACGACTAAGAAATTTGCGTAATGTTGCCAGCCAAGCTGCCGCCGTTCGCAACGCTGACAGACCTGTACGAAATGGTGCCCTTCACTGAAGCACCCGCCGCTATTTCCAAATGGCCGTTTACAGCTAATGTTCCATCAAAGCTGCCATTCACAAGTGCCACGTCGACTTCGCATTTGCCAGCAACTTTGCCGCTTGCAGCGATTTCGATTTTCTTTAGGCCCGTAATTGTTGCATCCACACTCCCTTCAACAACCAACCGATCACAGCCTGAAATCTCGCCACTTACTTTAATGTGCTTGGTGATGGTTAGCTTGTTGGCCTCATTTTGGGCCTCGGCTGCTTCGCGCACAGATTTGAGATTAGGGATTTCTGTGATGCGCCGTTGCGGCGGCGGTGTGTAATTGGTTGTAGGCGCCATTACACCCATACGCTCTATGAAGGCGCGGTCGCCACTGGGGCGCTCTAACGCAGCTTTTTCATTGAGCGCTTTCTGCGCGCTGGTTGCTTTGAAGAACGGTTTTGCCGGTGGGCGCAAATTGCTTGGCCGCATCGCGAAATGCGGCAGCGAGCTCACATTGGAATTACTGATGGATGCGTTCGTCGGCAACTCGTCGCGCATCGTATGCGTGGTGGAATCGGAAGCGTTCTGATCCGGCATAACGTCCTCACCCTGTTTTGCGCTCGCCGGTGCCTCGTGGGCAAATGTTCTGATGGTGATCAGCCGGTCGAACGGGGCAATTCTACACTAGAGTGCGTTAATTTATGGAAAAGATGCACCATCGCCCCGATACCCACGATGGGGGCCACAAGGTTAACGCCAGGGATTGTCAGCAGGGCCGTGGTAATTGCGCCGGCGCCTAAAACGCGCATTTTGAACTGCCTGCGTAGTCCTGCGACGGTTGGCGAATCATGGTGTCGCAAAGCAACCGTCTCGAAGTACTCTCGCCCCAGCAATGTTCCGTTTAATCCGTAAAACAACAACAGATTGAGGGGGGGAATAAAAAGAAACACTAAATACAGTGGTAGACAGAGCAAGTTCAGGCCGACGGTGTACGCTAGCAATCGTAGGGCGTTGCTTACACTTTCCATCAACGGCACCGTCCGCGCAGGGCGGGCGTTTGGAAAGGAACGCTGTTCAATGGCTTCGGCGACGCGCTCAAGAAAAAGCGCCATGACGCTGGTGACGACGCCCGGAAATAACAGCCACGCCAAAATAGCAGCTCCGATCCCCACGCCCAGATCTAACAGAGTATCGAGCCAGGGGAGTTGCGTCAGGGTTGTGGTCTGTAACGCCCAACCCAATCCTACGAACAAGGTCAGATATACAATGATCGTGATTACGATGCACAGCAGTACAAATTTGAAAATACGCGGGTCACGCAATTGGAGGAACGCGATCGTGAACGCCTGAATCATTCATGCACCTTATAACGAAGACAGAGTAGCGATTAGCGCCGCGATAGATATACTCACTCGCGAGTGATCAATCAGTTTCACACCAACTCATTTTTGTGAGCAGCACAGGTCTTATAGGTTTCTTATGCCAAATAAACGGTATGACGTTGTCGGTATCGGCAGCGCAATAGTTGATGTTCTTTCCAAAACCGACGATGCATTCTTAGCCGACAAGGGCATGGTGAAAGGTACCATGGCTTTGATTGATGCAGAGCGTTCAACGCTTTTGTATGAGTCTATGGGCCAAACCGTGAACATCTCGGGCGGCTCAGTGGCAAATACGATGGTCGGCGTTGCTTCGCTCGGTGGTACGCCCGCATTTATTGGCAAAATCGGTGCGGATACGCTGGGGCGATCGTTTGCCCACGAAATCAAAGCCGCAGGCGTTGATTACTATGAAGGCAAGAACAACTCCACCACGTTGCCTACGGCCGTGTCATTCATTCTCGTCACGCCCGATGCACAACGCACCATGAACACATATCTTGGCGCCTGCACGGAATTGGGCCCCGATGATATTGATGACAAACTGATTGCTTCTGCTGACGTCCTCTACATCGAAGGCTACCAATGGGACACGCCGCAAGCGAAGGAGGCTATCCGCAAAGCCTGCACGGCTGCAAAGGCTGCAGGAAACAAAGTTGCATTGTCGTTGTCTGACCCGTTCGTGGTCGATCGCCACCGTGAAGACTTGCTACAACTGATCTATGACAACGTTGATTTGTTGTTTGGCAACGAAGAAGAAGTATTCCAGCTTTATAAAACCAAAGATTTTGACACGGCCGTGAAGAAGCTGCGTCAATCCAACACGCTTGCCTGCATGACGTTGGGTGCGCGCGGCGCCATTGTGGTCGACACCATGACGACAGCGACTGTGCCAGCCACACCAGTTGATAAGGTTGTCGATACGACGGGTGCGGGCGACTTATTCGCCGCGGGCTTCTTGTACGGTTATACGAGTGGCCGTGATTTGGTGCGCTGCGCCAAAATTGGTGCGGTTTGCGCGGGCGAGATCATCGGCCACATGGGTGCCCGTCCCGAAACGCCGCTCCGCGACCTTTTATTAAAGCATGGGCTTTGATTATAAGGTCTAGGCTCTAACCCAGCTTTACCAGGGAATTGGCCAAAAACTGGTTCCCTGGCGTGCCTTGCTTTCGGGCTTTTCCACAGGTATAGAACCGCCCGCATGCAGAGCGGATGCGTTGGCACAGCCTAACGCCCATTTTGTTATCTGAAATCAATGAATTAGGACCTCGCAGCGTTCCCATGGATCTGCGCAACATCGCCATTATCGCCCACGTCGACCACGGTAAAACCACCCTCGTCGACGCTCTTTTGAAACAATCGGGCAGCGTTCGCGCAAATGCCCGAATGCAAGAACGCGCCATGGATTCCAATGATTTGGAACGTGAGCGCGGCATCACAATTCTGGCCAAGTGCACCTCGGTCGATTGGAACGGCGTGAAGGTGAACATTGTCGACACCCCAGGCCACGCTGACTTCGGTGGCGAGGTGGAACGTATTCTCTCCATGGTCGATGGCGTCGTATTGCTGTGTGATGCGGCCGAAGGCCCGCTGCCCCAAACAAAGTTTGTGCTGTCGAAGGCGTTAGGGCTCGGCATCCGTCCTATCGTCGTCATCAACAAAGTCGACCGCCAGGACGCCCGCCCGCACGAAGTCCACACCGAAGTGTTCGATCTCTTCTCGGTGTTGGGTGCGACGGACGAGCAATTAGATTTCCCGACCATGTTCGCTGTCGGCCGTGAAGGTTGGGCTGTGCATGATCTGGAAAAAGACAAGCCGACTGATCTGACACCGCTGTTTGAATTAATCGTCAAACACGTTCCGCCGCCGAAGCGTGACCTTGATGCGCCGTTCAGCATGTTGGCCACAACCTTGGAATACGACTCATTCTTGGGTCGCATTCTGACCGGTCGTGTGCATTCTGGTATCGCGAAGGTCAACATGCCGATGAAGGCCATGACCCGTGATGGCAAAGTGATCGAGCAAGGCCGCGCGACCAAACTCCTCTCATTCCGTGGTCTGGAACGTGTCCCGGTCGACAGTGTTGAAGCTGGCGACATTGTTGCCATGGCTGGCCTGGAAAGCGCGAACGTGGCTGACACACTCTGCGCCCCGGAAGTCACCGAGCCATTGGTCGCCCGCCCGATTGATCCGCCGACCTTGTCGATGACATTTGCCGTGAATGACTCGCCGCTTGCAGGCCAAGACGGCGATAAGCTCACTACCCGTATGATTGCAGCTCGTCTTGAGCGTGAAGCTGAAGGTAACGTTGCGATTAAAGTGACAGAGTCGGCCGATAAAGATGCCTATGAAGTCGCCGGTCGTGGTGAATTGCAGCTGGGCGTCTTGATCGAAAACATGCGACGTGAAGGCTTCGAGCTTTCAATCTCGCGTCCGCGCGTCCTCTATCAAACAGACGAAAACGGCAAGCGCCTTGAGCCAATCGAAGAAGTCGTGATCGACGTGGATGATGCCTACACCGGCGTTGTCGTCGACAAGATGAACCAGCGCAAAGCCGAAATGCAGGAAATGAAGCCTTCGGGCGGCGGTAAAACCCGCATCGTGTTCCACGCTCCGTCGCGTGGCCTCATCGGTTATCATGGCGAATTCCTGACCGATACTCGCGGCACCGGCATTATGAACCGCCTGTACCACGGGTATGCGCCTTACAAAGGCGCGATCGCTGCCCGCCGGACAGGCGTTTTGATCTCGACCGATTCTGGCGAGGCCAACACCTATGGTCTGTTCAATCTCATCGACCGCGGCCCGCAATTCGTTGGTCCCGGCGATAAGGTTTATACGGGCATGATTGTGGGCGAACACACCCGCGATAACGATCTGGAAGTGAATCCGCTGAAAGCTAAACAGCTCACCAACTTCCGCACCGTTATGAAAGATGACAAGCAATCCATGCCGCCGCCGCGCGTGATGACATTGGAAGAAGCGCTTGCCTACATTCAAGATGATGAACTGGTAGAAGTGACCCCCAAGCACATCCGTCTGCGGAAACGCTACCTGGATCCGAACGAACGCAAGCGCGCCTCCAAGCAAGCTGCCGGCTAATCCAAATTAATTTTCTTTTACGACTGAAAGGTCATGTGCCATAACCGGCCCATGACCTTTCGCGTTTTTGCACCTCTTCTGACCTCAAAGTCGCTTCGACTTTCCTAAGGCCTCCGGTTCTGCGTCTCAGCAGAAAGCGCCCGGCGGCTGCAAATAACGCGCGCCCTCCCTTTCTTCCTAAATTCATACCTGTACGCAGATTGTGCGGGTTTTCGAGGTCATTATGTCTGTCGCCAACGAAATCTTAGAAAACGCCTGGATTCCCATCACGATTGCAGCTGCCGTTATGCAAACGGCACGTACGACGCTGCAAAAAAACCTAGCCACCAATCTCAGCACCAATGCCAGTACACTGGCGCGGTATCTGTATGGTCTGCCGGTGGCTGCGATTTATCTGGCTATTGTCCGGGTGATCGACAATGCCCCCGTACCTGATTTCAATTCCGCCTTTGCATTCAATATTGTCATGGGTGGATTGGCCCAAATTGTCGCGACCTCACTGCTGATTATGGCGCTGACGGCGCGCAGTTATGCAGTGGGCACCGCACTCTCGAAAACAGAAGCCATCCAAGCCGCGCTGTTAGCAGTGGTCTTTCTCGGCGAACACATCAGTTGGGGCGGTGGCGTGGCGCTGTTTATCAGTGCCGTTGGCGTCATGACCATGTCAGCTCCAGGCAAAACGTGGTCCTTCACCTTCGACCGGGCAGCTATTTATGGACTGCTATCCGGGACCATGTTTGGGTTTACCGCGGTTGGCATTCGTGGTGCCAACCTGGCGCTTCACACCAGTTTTGTCACAGCGGCAGCCCATACTCTGACGATCATGATTATTTTTCAAACCTTGATCTTGGGTGCATATCTCATCTGGTTTGAAACGCCGCAGTTCAAAGCCTTATTGAAAGCGTGGCGACCATCATTGGGTGTTGGCGTCTTCAGTGCTTTGGGTTCCATCGGGTGGTTCACCGGCATGGCGTTGGAAAAAGCTGCGTATGTGCGTACGCTGGGCCAAGTGGAATTGGTGTTTACTGTTCTCGTCTCGCGCTTTTACTTCCGTGAAACGCTTCGCCCTCGCGAGCTGACAGGTATGTTGCTGATCGTGACCGGCATTATCATTCTCGTTCTACTGGCTTAAAGAGCGCGATTCACAACGGGCTTCGCTTATGCGACAAACACGTATGGGCGAAGCTACAGCATCTGTAAAAACCCGATGGTCTAAAGCGGCTGCGATCTACTTTGATCGCAAACTTATTACCATTTTAGCTATGGGGTTTGCTTCAGGTCTGCCTTTTCTGCTGACGTCTGTCACCTTATCTGCATGGCTGGCGCAGGCCGGCATTGCCAAGACACTGATCGGCTTTATGAGCTGGGCCAGTTCGGTCTATGCACTGAAATTTCTGTGGTCACCGATTGTTGACCGCGCCAATCTGCCGTGGCTCACCAAACGCCTTGGCCGCCGTCGCGCTTGGATGTTTCTCGCTCAACTCATGTGCATCGCCGCTATGATTGGGCTCGGCCTGACAAATCCGGGTGAGAACCTCAGCATCACGGCAGCCTGGGTTGTTGCCTTGGCTTTTGCATCAGCTACCCAGGACATTGTGATTGATGCCTACCGCATCGAATATCTAGAGCAATCTCAGTTCGGTGCGGGGGCCGCGATGACCACGCTGGGCTATCGCATTGGTGTCTTGGCTTCCGGGGGTGGTGCTCTCATTCTCGCTGATGCGGCGGGGTGGGCCGTATCATATGCGGTTATGGGCGCTTTAATGGTGATCGGCTTGTTCACAACGTTGATCAGCCCAGAACCAAAGACTGATGCTCAACCCCAAAGAATCGAGAACTATACGCTGTGGTTTAAAGAAGCTGTCGTTAATCCATTTTCGGAATTCATGACACGCCCTAACGCATGGGCCATTTTAGCTTTCATCGCATTATATAAATATGGCGATGCCCTGCTCGCGATTATGTCTAACCCCTTCTATGTCGATCTCGGCTTCACGTTAACGCAAATAGGTCTCGTCACCAAAACTTACGGCGTGGCTATGACGATGGCGGGCAGTTTTGTCGGTGGCATTCTCGTCATGCGCTTTGGCCTTATGCCTACGCTTTTCTGGGGCGGCGTGGCCATGGGCGCATCAAACTTGTTGTATGTGCTGCTTGCTGCTGTTGGTAATAGTTTACCAATATTTGTTGCGGTCATTAGTGTCGAGAACTTCGCGAATGGCTTAGGCGGGGTTGCGTCTATTGCTTACCTCTCAAGTCTTTGCAATGTCGCCTTTACGGCTACTCAGTATGCATTGATGACTTCTTTCATGGCATTCACACGCACCATACTTGCGTCTGGTGGCGGTTGGTTGGCCGACAAAGTGGATTGGATGACGTACTTCACCATCACAACATTCGCAGCTATTCCAGGATTAGCCCTGCTGTTGTGGCTGATGAAAAGGTATCCTGCGGTGACACCCGCAGAGAAGCCCATTGCCGTTGACGACTAAGCGCCAGCTATCGGCAAATAGACCGAGAAGGTCGAACCCTTCCCTATTTCACTTTCGATCGTTAGCACGCCGCGGTGACGGTTGGTGATGTGCTTTACAATTGCTAAGCCTAAGCCAGTACCGCCAAGTTCACGCGAGCGCGCTGTATCAACGCGGTAAAATCGCTCGGTCAAGCGTGGAATGTGTTCTTTCGGAATACCTTCACCATAATCGCGCACGGATATTTTAACGCATGGTCCATGCCCAACCATTGAGGGCGGCCGAGAGGACACTTTTTGCGCTGTGATTTCCACAGGCCCGCGCTCGCCACCATACTTTAGGGCATTGGTGGTCAGGTTGTGGAACACCTGGCTTAGTTCTTGCGGCTCACCAATAATCATCGGCAAGTCTGGGGTGGCCTCGATTTTAATTGAGGACTTACGCTCGCGGGCTTGTGGTTCTAACAGTTCAGCTGTCGAGCGTAGAATTGTCGTCACATCAATTGCAATTGTCGGGCGGGTGTGTTCGCGAATTTCAATGCGCGAGAGCGATAATAAATCATCAATCAGCCGCGTCATGCGGTTAGCTTGTTTCAGCATAATCTCAAGGAATTTCTCACGCGCTTCAGTGTCGTCACGCGCCGGACCGCGCAGTGTTTCAATAAAACCCAACACACTGGCCAATGGCGTACGCAACTCATGGCTAGCATTCGCCACGAAGTCTGCGCGCATGCGGTCCATTTTCAATAGTTCAGTTTGTTCCTGAAATGCCAAAATCAAGGCTGTACTGTCACGCGTTCCGGTTTCTGCTAAGGGCACCAATAATGTGCGGAAGGTCCGTTCCATGGGGGCTGATAAGCTAAACTGCGCATCTGTCCGTTTGTTTTGCGTCAACGCTTCAACGGCGGCTTCCAAAACTTTGGGGTCACGGATCACACCTGCCAAATCGCGGCCCAAAAGCTGGCGCCCCGTCCCCACACCGCCTAATTCGCGGCCCAGCAAGTCCAGAGCTGCGATATTTGCACCAACGACACGCCGTTGGCGGTCCAGCAGCAGTAACGGATCGGGCAAGCTATCTAGAATATCCTGACGCGACTTCGCCAGACTGGCCGCTTCATCGCGCCGCTCTGTCCAGACCCGACGCAGCGAATTCAAGGCGGTCATGAGGCGCTGTGCCATGGCCGAAGAGTAGGCGGGCGGTGATGGTGTATCCGGATTTTCGAGTAAACTTTCGCCGTAACGGATAAGGCGTTCAAAATCTCCCAAACGCCGAAACGACACAAAAAGCATCAATGCAAAAATCACGTACGCCGCAATTATAGCATCTAGCCACGACACACGATTAAATGCCGCCATGACCAGGAAAATCAGCCACGTGGGTATACATAGTCCAATCGCCCAGACAAGAAGGCGTCGGAAGGATTTTGCGGGAAGGCGATCTTTATCCGGCATGACCAAACAAACTACACCAAACGCCCAACGCCGCCGTGCGCAGCCATCAGGGCCATTTGTACCAAGTCAGATACGCCCGCATCCATCGAAACAATCTGAACGTTTTTATCCAGGCCTGCTAAGACGGGGCCTATAGTTGTGGCCGATCCAAAGCGCTGCATCAGCTTTGTGGAAATATTTGAGGCATGAAGCCCGGGCATCACCAATACGTTAGCTGGGCCAGTCAGACGGCAGAATGGATAAAGCTTGCGCTCAGGGTCTAGGGCCACATCAACACCCATCTCACCATCGAACTCGAAATCAACCTTAGCCGCATTCAGCAGCTTCACAGCTTCAGACATCGTTTCAGCAACAACGCCCGGCGGATTGCCGAAGTTGGAATACGATAAAAATGCTACACGTGGCTCATGCCCCATACGGCGCGCCATGGCAGCGGTCTCAATGGCAATCGTTTTCATTTCTTGTGGTGTGGGGCGTTCAATCACAGCACTATCGGCAATAAATAGCGTACGTCCACGCACGATCATAATGTTTACGGCAAACACCAAACCGCCGGGCTTGGCATCAATGACACGCCGAATTTCGCCCAAAGCCGAGTGATAGTTTCGTGTCAGTCCCGTTACCATGCAATCCGCATGGCCAAAGGCCACCATGCATGATGCGAAAATATTCCGATCGATATTCACCATTCTTTGGCAATCGCGTTGCAAGTGCCCATGGCGCTGCAAACGCTTATATAGAAAATCCATATACGCTTCGTTGTGATCTGACTCGCGTGCGTTTGTGACCCTAATGCCGAGGGAATCGAGTTCTTCAGGTTTGATATTCAATTCGCCGAGCTTTTCCTCCAGTTTACGGCGGCGGCCCACCAACACGGCCTTACCGTAACCAGCGTTGCAATAAGCTACAGCCGCGCGGATTGAACGCTCTTCTTCGCCTTCAGCAAACACAATAGTTTGTGGACGGCGCGCCACTTCCGCCGCAATGGTTTGCAAGCTTGCAACGGTCGGGTCTAGGCGTGCCGCCAGTTCTTTGCGGTAAGCCGCCATATCGCCAATGGGTTTGCGCGCAACACCTGAATCCATGGCCGCTTGTGCCACAGCAGGGGGCACCGTGGCGATCAGCCGTGGGTCAAACGGCACAGGGATAATATATTGACGGCCGTATTTAAGCTTACGGCCTGAATACGCCGCCGCCACTTCGTCAGGCACATCCTGCCGGGCGAGTTCTGCCAAGGCTTTCGCGGCGGCCACTTTCATTTCATCGTTAATGGTCCGCGCGCGCACATCTAATGCACCACGGAAGATGAATGGAAAGCCTAGCACGTTGTTTACCTGATTGGCGTAATCTGAGCGACCTGTGGCGATAATCACGTCATCACGCACTTCGGCGACGTCTTCGGGTGTAATTTCGGGGTCTGGGTTCGCCATGGCAAAAATAATGGGGTTTTTGCCCATGCTCTTTACCATCTCTTTCGTAACCGCTCCCTTCACACTCAAACCGAAGAAAGCATCCGCGCCATTCAACGCTTCCGCCAAGGTGCGTTTATCTGTTTCAACAGCGTGGGCTGACTTCCACTGGTTCATACCGTCTTTGCGGCCTTTGTAGATCACGCCCTTTGAATCGCACATGATCACGCCATCCGGGCGCACACCTAAAGCCTTCACCAGTTCGACGCAGGCTGTAGCAGCAGCACCTGCGCCATTCACCACCAGTTTAATGTCCGATAATTTGCGCTTGGTCAGATCACACGCATTAATAAGGCCAGCTGCCGCAATAATGGCCGTGCCGTGTTGATCGTCGTGAAAAACTGGAATGTCCATCAACTCGCGCAAGCGCTGCTCGATGATGAAGCACTCAGGTGCCTTGATATCTTCTAAGTTAATGCCGCCAAATGTGGGGCCTAAAAATCGCACGCAGTTAACAAACTCATCCACGTCACGCGTATCGACTTCCAGGTCAATGCCATCCACGTCGGCAAAACGTTTGAACAAAACCGCTTTACCTTCCATCACGGGCTTGCCGGCGATAGCGCCCAAATCGCCCAAACCAAGAACGGCCGTGCCGTTGGAAATGACGGCCACTAAATTTCCTTTGGCGGTGTAGTCATAAGCTAACGATGGATCGCGCGCGATTTCCAAGCAGGGAGCCGCCACGCCTGGTGAATACGCCAGCGACAAATCGCGCTGTGTTGTCATGGGTTTTGTGGCCGTGATCTCGATTTTGCCCGGACGACCCATGGCGTGGAACGCCAAAGCCTCGCGGTCGAGATTACGTTGTGTGCGCTTAGTCATCTTGAAGCCTCATCCCCATTCGTTTTCCACAACCGCTTCTTTTCCACAGGCATTGTGCGCGGGTTCCAAGCTAAAAGCAAAGCGCTGAAAAGCCACGAGAAACAGGCGTTTGAAGTCGCATGTAATAATGGTACGTCACTAGCTTGTCATCTGCCCTGGCTCTCGAAGATATTTGCTCTGTAATGAATCAAGACATTCAAAATCAATCTGGCCCAGATCAGTCATCTGATACGACGCCCATGATGGCCCAGTATTTGGCTGTGAAAGCCAATTACCCAGATGCGGTTGTGTTCTATCGCATGGGCGATTTTTATGAGTTGTTTTTCGACGATGCGGTTAAGGCTTCAGCTGCGCTTGATATCGCGTTGACGAAACGCGGCAAGCATCGTGGCGAAGATATCCCGATGTGTGGCGTGCCTGTGCACAGTCACGAGGCTTATCTGGCGCGCTTAATCCGCAAGGGCTTCAAGGTCGCGGTGTGCGAACAGATGGAGGATCCGGCGGAAGCCAAGAAGCGCGGCTCTAAATCTGTTGTGCGCCGTGATGTTGTGCGCCTCATCACACCTGGCACACTGACCGAAGACACGCTGTTGGATGCACGTTCAAACAACTATCTTGTAGCGCTTGCCCAGGTTCGTGCGGAAGACTCAAGCAAAGTCGGTGTGGCTTGGCTTGATATGTCTGTGGGTGATCTGTGCGTGGAGGCAATTTCCGTCAGCGCTTTGGGTTCGGCCTTAGGGCGTTTAAACCCCAGTGAAATTATCACGCCTGACAAGTTTCTCTCAGACGAAGATTTAAAGGCGCAACTTGAGCCGTGGAAACTGTCGCTTTCTTTGTTGCCATCGCCACGCTTTGATTCTGAAAATGCACGCCAACGCCTCCATACATTATATGGTGTCAATACACTGGATGCGTTTGGAAACTTCTCCCGGGCTGAGGTTGCGGCAGCGGGCGCGTTGGTTGATTACGTCGAGCTAACGCAAAAAGGTAAACTGCCACGCCTGGGACAAATCACACGGCAAGCCAGCGGCACAAGTTTGGAAATTGATGCGGCGACACGCCGGAACCTTGAGCTTACACAAACGCTGGCTGGTGAACGTCGTGGCAGCTTACTTGCAACACTTGATTTAACAGTTACGGCGGCTGGTGCACGTGCGTTTGCGGCACGTTTATCTGCGCCACTGACAAATCCTGATGCGATCAATGCACGCCTTGATGGCGTTTCTTTCTTTGTGTCTGCATCATCGACGCGAGACCTGGTACGAGAGCAACTCAAAGCTTGCCCCGACATTGAGCGCGCCTTGTCACGCATCACGTTGGGGCGGGGTGGCCCGCGTGATTTGGCGGCTTTGCGCGATGCTTTGGGACAAATTCCGATATTGCGCAGCACTATCGGTCAGGCCCAAGCGTCTCTTTTGCCGCCGCCCGAAGTCATCTCTACCGCCCTCAACAATTTGGGCGATCACACGGCATTAGTCACAAAGCTGGCGCAGGCGCTGGCGCCAGAGTTGCCGCTCCTCTCGCGAGATGGCGGCTTTGTGGCCCAAGGTTATTCGCCGGATCTCGATCAGCTGCTGTTGATGCGAGACGATAGCCGCAAACTTATTGCGGGGCTTCAAGCGGCCTATGCCGATGTCACGGGTATCAACACGCTGAAAATCCGGCATAACAACGTACTTGGCTATTACATCGAAGTGACCGCCAAGCATGGTGAAAAAATTGTAGAAGATGCGCGCGCATCTTCTTCTGAAAATTCATCTTCCGAGAAAACAAAGTTCATCCACCGCCAAACGCTTGCTAATGCGATGCGCTTTACGACGGTGGAATTATCTGAGCTGGAAGATCGTATTCGTTCTGCTGCAGATAAAGCCCTGGCGCTGGAAATGACGATCTTTGATGATCTCATTGCTGCAGTTACATCTAATACCGAAAGCGTTGCGCGGGCAGGTTCTGCACTTGCGGCGCTTGATGTTCTTGCTGCACTCGCCCAATTAGCTGTCGATCGCAGCTACTGCCGGCCTGTTGTTGATGACAGTTTAACTTTCAGTATAACTGGTGGGCGTCACCCTGTTGTTGAAGCCGTTCTGCAAAGCTCAGGTGCTTCTGCGTTCGTGGCGAACGATTGCAATTTGGGCGCCAAAACAAATCAAGGCTCGGGCCGACTGTGGCTCATCACTGGTCCCAACATGGCCGGTAAAAGTACGTTCCTGCGTCAGAACGCACTGATCGCGATTATGGCGCAAGCTGGTTTTTATGTGCCGGCTGTCTCTGCGCATATCGGTGTGGTCGATAAGCTATTCTCGCGTGTGGGTGCGGCGGATGATCTCGCGCGCGGTCGGTCGACGTTCATGGTCGAGATGATCGAAACTGCGGCGATTTTGAATCAGGCGACAGCAAAGTCCTTTGTGATCTTAGATGAAATCGGTCGCGGCACCGCCACTTACGATGGTCTTTCTATTGCCTGGGCTACCCTTGAACATTTGCACGATGCCAACAAATCCCGTGCGCTGTTTGCAACGCACTACCATGAACTGACATCGCTTGCGGGGCGCATGGCGGAATTGGCTCCGCACACGATGAAAGTGCGGGAATGGCAGGGGGACGTTGTGTTCCTTCACGAAATTGGCCCCGGTGCGGCAGACCGCTCTTACGGTATTCATGTGGCTCAGTTGGCCGGGATGCCAGGGGCCGTTATCGAGCGTGCCGAGCAAGTGCTTGATAATCTTGAAAAAAGTGAGCAAGCGGGGGCCGCCCGGAAGCTGGCCGCTGATCTTCCTCTCTTTGCGGCGACCCAGCGTCCTGCCGGAGTCAGGTCAACCACAACGAGTCGGGGGCCTTCGCCTTTGGATGAGGCTGTCGCGGCAGTCAACCCGGACGAGCTGACACCGCGCGAAGCGTTAGAGACGCTTTATCGCCTCAAAGCGCTCAAAGCCGATAAATCCCACTAACTTAAATCCAAAAATCGAAATCCAAAGATCGGGCTACCCAGGGCCTTCTGGTACACTTATCTATCTGGAAGTAGCCCATGATGGTGGAGGCCCTCGATGTTCGACGTCGATCCTGACAAGCCTGATATCCCAGCGCTGGCTCGTATCCAGCTCTGGATGGGGGTGCTGTGTATGGTTGGCTCCATTATCTCGCTACTGCTCGCATTCTCTGGTTATGAGTGGATCAACGAGGCCTATGCGTTTGTGGCGGCCATTGCAATTTTTATGATCGGTTTACTGTTCGTGGGCCAAGCCAAAACGCTTGAACTACAAGCCGTGATCAGTGCGCGCGTAAAATCACGTTTTGCTATGGAAGGCATGGCGCGCAGCATGACGACTGGTACATCAGAGCGGAAGTTACCCGTCATCCCTCAGGTTAAGGGCGAACGCGTGATCAAGGTGGGTGAACAAGAAGCACGCGATCAGGGGCTTCGTTTGAAGTAAGTGAAATAGTTTCGTGCGCACCATTTTAAAACCTCGCGATATTCTCGACCGCCGTGTGCTTTCAACACAGCTTGATGCCATTGCACATGAAGATGGTAATGAAAGTTCGCGCCGTGCAAAATTTTTAGAAGCGCTGAAAGCCGCCCTTAAAAAAGGTGAAGATGAAATCCGCAATCGCCTCGAAAGCGGTAAACATTTAGGCGATGACTGCGTTGCTGCCCGCTCATACATGATGGATCAGCTGATCCGTGTGCTATTTGATCACGCGATAAATCACCTTATCCGCCGCGGCGTGCCCACAACCGGTGAACGTATTTCAGTGCTAGCGATTGGTGGTTATGGTCGTGGTGAATTAGCGCCGCTCTCTGACGTCGATCTGTTGTTTTTGTATCCTTACAAAGAAACGCCGTTCACCGAGCAATTGGCTGAATTCATTCTTTATTCGTTATGGGATTTGGGCTTGAAAGTTGGCCAAGCTGTCCGGTCGATTGACGAAAATATCGTTCAGGCCAAAGCCGACGTCACCGTGCGCACATCGTTGTTGGATGCGCGGTGGATTTGGGGTGATCAAGAGCTCGCGTCCGAATTCAAAAAAACGTTCCAGAAAGATATCGTGGACGGCAGTGGCGCACAGTTTGTGCAAGCCAAACTGGCTGAGCGCGATGCGCGCCATGAAAAAACGGGAGATTCTGGTTATCGCCTCGAGCCAAACGTGAAAGATGATAAGGGTGGCTTGCGCGATCTGCATACGCTTTATTGGATCGCAAAATACCTCTATGGCGTAGCCGATGTTCGCCGGTTGGCCGACATGGCCTTAATTGATGATGATGCGTCAACACGCTTTGCCAAGGCGCACGACTTTCTCAATACCGTGCGCTGTCACCTCCACTATCTCAGTGGCCGCGCTGATAACCGCCTGACATTCGATCTACAACGCGAAATTGCCAAGCGCATGAACTATTCAGATCGCGCTGGCTCCACGGCGACCGAACGGTTCATGAAACACTACTTCCTGATTGTACGCGATGTCAGTGATCTCACGCGGATCTTCATCACGATGCTGGAAGAAAAGGGTCGGCGCAAACCCCTGATCCGCCTGCCTGCAGCCCTTCGCCGTCGCAAAGTCGATGACTTCTTGGTCGATGGGGGGCGTATTGCACTGACGGATTCCGAAGTTCAAAAAAATCCGCTCAAACTCTTGCAAATCTTCCGTATCGCGCAAACCCACCAGTTTGATTTTCAGCCCAATGCGTTGCGTGTCATTACACGCAACGCGAAGCGTATGACGACATTGCGTGATGATACGGCCGCAAACGCTATCTTTATGGATATTCTGACCGAGCCCAAAGGGGCAGAGAACATCTTAAGATTGATGAGTGAAGTTGGCGTGTTCGGTCGCTTCATTCCAGATTTTGCCCGTGTCGTCGCACAAATGCAGTACGACATGTACCATGTGTACACGACAGACGAACACACCATCCGCGCTATCGGCATCTTAAATCGCATCGAACAGGGCAAGTTGGTTGATGATTTGCCGGTGGCTTCTGACGTTATTCACAAAGTTCAGTCGCGGCGCGCGTTATATGTAGCCGTGATGCTGCATGACATTGCTAAGGGCCGCGGTGGCGACCACTCGGAGCTGGGTGCGGATATCGCGCTTGAACTCTGCCCACGCTTGGGGTTGACGCCAGAAGAAACAGAATCAGTCAGCTGGCTTGTCCGCTATCACTTGCTGATGAGCAACACAGCGTTCAAGCGCGACTTGGATGATCCGCAAACAATTGCAACGTTTGCCGATGCCGTGCAATCGCCGGAACGTCTGCGTTTGTTACTGGTTCTGACGTGCGCAGATATTCGTGCCGTTGGTCCGAACGTCTGGAACAATTGGAAGGCCACGCTGTTGCGTGAGTTGTACCACCGCGCTGACGAATATATGTCTGGCGCGCAAAATACCGCGACGCGTGATGCCCGTGTGGCTGCTGCACGCCAAGCGCTCGCGAAGCGCTTGACCGATTGGCCGGAAGAGTCGCGAGAGGCCGCCATTAGTTCTCCGTCGCCAGCGTATTGGCTCACGTACGACACCGACACACAGGAAAAGCATATGCGGTTTATCCGCAATGCCGAAGCCGTTGGTGAAACGGTTGCGATTTCCTTTGCGGTGGAAAGCAGCCGCGACGCGACGTCTATGATGATCTATACGCCAGATCATCCAGGCCTATTCGCTAAAATTGCCGGCGCTTTGTCCCTGTCAGGGGTGTCGATTGTCGACGCCAAAATTCTGACATTGGCCAATGGCATGGCGTTGGACACGTTTTACTTCCAAGATTACGACGGCGAGCCCATTACCCAGGATTCTCGCCTCGCACGCATTAAAAGTCGTATCGTCGCCGCTTTAGAAGGTCGCGTGCGCTTTAACCAGGAACTCTCAAAAACTTCTGTCGTCCGTGTGCCCGCCCGCGCCAAGGCCATGGAAGTTCCGCCTCGTGTGTTCATCGACAATACTGCGTCGAAGGTTTGCACGGTGATCGAGATCAACGGGCACGACCGACCAGGTTTCCTATTCGACGTCACCAAAACGCTGACCGACTTGGGTGTACAAATCACGTCTGCACATATTTCCACTTACGGCGAACGCGTCGTGGACGTATTTTATGTGAAAGACGTGTTTGGTATGAAGGTCGAGAACGAAACCAAACTGCGCCAAATTCGTGATGCGCTGGGCAAAACCATCGGCGTCGCTGCGGGGGATGTGTCGATCCAGGCTAAAACCCAACCTTCTCAAGCCGCGGAATAATCACAATTTCGCTGTCTTCTTGCCCCGGATTCACGCGTGGTCGGTTTTAGGTTACACCCATCCCCATGACACTCCTTCGCTCCTTCACCACGGTGGGTTCCTTCACCATGCTCTCGCGCGTTACCGGCCTGATCCGGGACGTGCTAACGGCCACCTATTTAGGTGCGGGTGCCGTGGCCGATGCATTCTTTATCGCGTTCCAACTTCCCAATCTCTTCCGCAGTCTCTTCGCTGAAGGCGCGTTCTCGGCAGGCTTCGTTCCAATTTTTACGCAAATTCTTGCGCGCGAAGGTCAATCCAAAGCCAAGCAATTTGCCGATGATGCTTTTGCTGTCCTCTCGGCCACGTTGTTGGTGTTCAGCATTGTCATGATCATCATTATGCCGGTTGTGCTTTATATCATGGCGCCGGGCTTTGCTGATATCCCCGGCCAGATGGAAAAAACCACTGACCTGGCGCGTATTGCATTTCCTTATCTCTTCTTTGTCTCACTCACATCGCTGCAATCGGGCGTTCTGAATGCATTTGATCGCTTTGCAGTGGCCGCCGCCGCCCCGGTTTTGTTGAACATCACGCTCATTGCAGCACTTCTGACAGGTGTTGGTGCTGGCGGTGATCCGGCGACGTTTTTGGCTTGGGGTGTATTTGTTTCAGGCATCGTGCAGTTTGTATGGCTCGCACAAGACTGCAAACGGATTGGCATGCGCTTTAAAATGCACATGCCGCGCCTCACACCAGATGTGAAAATGCTGCTCTACCGCATGGCACCTGTAGTATTTGGGGCGGGTATTTATCAGCTCAATCTTGTCGTCAATAAAATGGTGGCCACACTCATCTCTGCGGGTGCGGTTTCGTGGCTTTATTATGCCGACCGCGTGAACCTTCTTCCCGTAGGCGTTATCGGCGTTGCGGTAGGCGTCGCGTTGGTGCCGCTGCTTTCGCGCAATATCCAAAGTGGTGATGAAGCCGCAGCTCTTGGTAACCAAAATCGCGCCATTGAAATATGTTTGCTCTTTACGTTGCCCGCAGCAGCAGGGATTGCGATGCTGGCTGAACCAATCACATCGGTGTTGTTTGAGCGCGGGGCGTTTGAACCCTCAGATCGTGAAGCTGTGGCTGCAGCATTAGTAGCCTTTTCGTTTGGCTTACCAGCGTATGTTTTGAATAAAGCGCTAACTCCTGGATTCTTTAGTCGTGGCGATACACGCACACCCGTTAAAGCTGCGCTAGTTGCATTCTTTGTAAACGTTGCGCTGAACTTAGCCGCTCTCAAATTCTTAGGGCATATTGGTATCGCGCTTGCTACATCACTCTCGGCTTGGATGAATATTCTTATTCTTGCGGTTGTACTTCATCGACGGTCTTATTTGGTGATGGATAAACGATTGCTGTGGGGCATTCCAAAAATGCTTTTGGCCTCAGCGCTTATGTGTGTTGGCCTTTGGTACGGTACACAGTTTGTCTCAGATACGTTTGGTCCATTGTTCGGGGCCACCAATCAGCACTCAGGCCCCTTTCTGCAACGCGCGCTCGCATTGACGGCATTGATTGCAGGTGGCGGCCTTATTTATGGACTCGGCATTCTCATTACAGGGGCCGCACGTTTTAGCGACTTGCGCCGATTACGGCGTCAAGGTAACTAGCTCTCGCTTTTAGCGCCGTGGGTCCATCCCGTGCGTTACGTTCATTGAAGGAATGACAGTCATGTCCACCAGCGGGTCCACACCGCCCCCCCGGAACAACGGCCAAAGCGCCGGGCGCATCCTCTCCGGCATCCAACCCACCGGAAATCTCCATCTCGGGAACTATTTAGGCGCCATTCGGAATTGGGTCGGCCTTCAAAAAGACTACGAGTGCTTTTTCCTGATTGTGGATTTGCATGCCATTACGCTGTGGCAAGATCCAGCTGAACTGCTGCGTGCCACCCGTGAAGTTGCCGCCGGTATGATTGCCTCGGGCGTCGACCCCGTAAACAACGCACTCTTTGTACAAAGCCATGTGCCTGCGCATGCGCAGCTGGCGTGGATTTTTAACTGTGTTGCCCGCATCGGCTGGCTCAATCGCATGACACAGTTCAAGGATAAAGCGGGCAAGAACCGTGAGAACGCGTCTGTTGGTCTGTATGTCTATCCGAACCTGATGGCCGCCGATATTTTGGCGTATAAAGCCACGCACGTGCCTGTGGGTGAAGACCAGAAGCAGCACCTAGAACTCACACGCGACATCGCGCAGAAATTCAATAACGACTACGGCACAACACTTTTCCCCATGCCCGAGCCTGTCATTCGTGGGCCGGGCACGCGCGTGATGAGCTTGCGTGATGGGTCAAAGAAAATGTCGAAATCAGACGAGTCTGATTATTCGCGCATCAACATGACCGATGATCGCGATGGCATTGCGCTGAAGTTCCAGAAAGCCAAAACTGATCCACTGCCATTGCCGACGACAGAAGCCGAACTGGAAGGTCGCCCGGAAGCTGCGAACCTGATCAACATCTACGCAGCGCTCACGGATAAGACGATCCCTGAAGTGTTGGCCGATATTTCTGGCCTACAATTCTCGGCCTTTAAAAATAAGCTGACAGAAGTCGCGGTATCGGTGCTAGGTCCGATCAATATGGAAATGAAGCGCCTTATGAATGACCCAGCCGAGATCGACAAAGTGCTGGCGCGGGGCGCAGAAAAGGCCAACGCCGTCGCTGAACCGATCTTGAAAGAAGTCTATAAAACCGTAGGTTTCTTGGAGCGAAAATAGGGTTATAGTTGCAGGTATCATGGCCGGGGGATTAGGAACGCCATGGAACTGCATCAGATAAAATATTTTCTCACGCTGTGCCGTGAATTGAATTTCACACGCGCGGCCGAGGTCTGCCATGTCTCTCAACCCGCCCTCACCAAAGCCATTAAAGCATTGGAAGATGAATTGGGCGGTGAACTTTTTCGCCGCGAGCGAAACAACACGCATCTCACCGATCTCGGGGTGTTGATTAAGCCACATCTCCAACAAGTTCTACAAGCTACAGAAGCAGCGCGTGAACATGCGCAAGGTTTCAAAGCGGCTACGAAAGCACCGTTAAAGTTGGGCGTGATGTGTACAATCAGTCCGCAGGTGATCGTGAACTTCCTGCGCGATGTACGCGAGCGCTTGCCCAGTGTTGAGCCCACCATCATCGAACGACCTGGGCGACAACTACTCGAAGAGATGATGCGCGGCGAAATGGATGTGGCTTTGGTGGGCATGCCGAACCTGCCCGAACGGCTTGATGTAATCCCTCTGTATAAAGAACGTTACGGCGTGGCTTTTGCCAAAGGGCATCGGTTTGAGGGTTTTAATGCCGTTGCTATCCGCGATCTGCAGGACGAGCGTTATGTTCAACGCGTTTCATGTGAGTTCGACGATCACTTCGACGCGCTTGGTCTTGCTGACTTTCCAGTACAGACCGTGTTCCGCAGCGAACGGGAGGACTGGGTGCAGGTTATGCTCGCGGCTGGCTTTGGTTGTGCCGTGATGCCTGAATTTTTACCGCGTCTCTCGGGGGTGGTGTTGCGGACGCTGATTGAGCCTGAGATTTCGCGCACCGTTTCATTGGTGACGGTGTCGGGCCGCCAGTTCAGCCCTGCCACGAAGGCCGTGGTTCAATTGGCGAAAGTCCACAAATGGGACGTCGTGTGAGCAAGCCCATCAGTAAGCCACTGATATTAAGTATTTTATCTCCTCTTTGTCTCCATAACTAAAAGTTATTGAATCAAGAAGGAAGCGATATTGGCTGCCTTAGGCGCATTGGGCGTACCTCTGAGGCCGCGCAAAGGCCGGGGAGGTCCATCGGTCGCGCTTAACCCCTCTCAAGGAGTTTCGATCATGCCGAACTACAAGATTATGCCGTCGATCCTGGCAACAGCGGTTGCTGGCGCGACGCTGATGGCGCTGTCTTCAACGTCTGCCGTTGCCCAAGATAAAAAGCCGGTCGAAAAGTGCTATGGCATCGCCAAAGCTGGTGAGAATAGCTGTGCCGCCGCCAACGGTGCGCACGGTTGCTCCGGCCAAGCAAAGACTGACTATAACGGTCAGGAGTTTAAAGACGTCCCCGCAGGTTCATGCGAGCAGATGAACGGCCAGAAGACGCCGTTTCAGGGGCAAAACCCAAAAATGAAAAGCTAAATCTAAAATTTTGTCAGTCCGCCATGACGGGACGGCCTGCGTGGAAATTTTGAATCCAGGCGCCGTCATGGTTCGGCGTATTCTTAATTTATTTAGGCGTGGTCAATGACCCTTATTGAAAAAACCGTTTCTCTGTATCGCACAGCAACTGAAGTTATCAGCCAATTTATCGCCCCCTTATTTGATGCAGGGTTGCGTATCTTTATTGGTTTGATCTTTTTTCGCTCAGGTCTCGTCAAGGCTAAAGACTGGGACGGTACGGTTTTTCTATTTCAAGACGAATTTAAGCTCCCCCTAATTCCACCCGAAGTCGGCGCGGCACTAAGCTTGGCTGTTGAAATCACAATGCCACTGCTTCTGTTCGTAGGTTTGGCCTCGCGTCTCGCTGCTCTTCCATTGCTGGGCCTTGTTTGTGTCATTCAGTTTGTCCTTGGTGCACAGAACCCAACCTATGATCTGACCGAGCATTTTTATTGGATGTTATTGTTGGGAACAATTGTTGTGCATGGGCCAGGGCGTTTGTCGCTAGACCACCTCATCGCCAAACGCCTCGCCGCATAAATAATCTCAGGTTAGATAATCTGGCACGCGCGCTCAAACGGCAGGCGTGGGCTGCGAGCAAACACTTGTTTATCGTCGCCGTAACCGATGTTGCAGATAAAGTTCACCTTCACGCGACCCTCGGGCCAAAACGCGCTATTTACCTTGTCTTTGTCAAAGCCGCTCATGGGGCCGCAATCCAAACCTAAACTACGGGCCGCCAACATCAGATATGCGGCTTGAAGCGAACTATTACGGAATGCAGTTTCTTCAATCAACGCTGCATTGCCTGTGAACCACGCACGGGCATCTGTATGCGGGAACAATTCCGGCAAATGTTCATAAAACTGCATATCCATGCCGATTAACACTGTTGCCGGGGCTGACATCGTTTTTTCGGTGTTGTTCTTCGACAAAGCTGGCTTCAGCTTCTCTTTTGCGGCGGGTGTGGTCAGAAACACAAACCGCGCCGGGCTGCAGTTGGCGCTGGTGGGTCCTAGTTTGGCCAAGTCGTACACTTTGTGCAGAAGTTCTTCGGCGACACCTTGCGGATGCCAACTGTTTTGCGTACGCGCTGCGCGGAAGATAAGGTCAAGATCCTGTTCGTTTAAAGATTTACGCATATGCGCCTCTTAAGTGAAATGATGATACAGATTAGCAAATTTCTATTGCTTGGCATGTTCTTTTGCATATCCGCCCGCGCGGCTGAAACATCTGCTGTTGTTTTGATGTATCACCGTTTTGGTGAAGCAAAATATCCTTCCACTAACACTACCTTGGCGCAGCTTGAGGCCCACATCACTTACCTGCGGCAAAATAACTTCAACGTTGTTCCATTGCCCTCAGTTGTTTCGGCGCTCAAAGACGGTCAAGCGCTACCACCTAAGACCCTCGCCATTACTATCGACGACGCATACAAATCTGTTTTTACGCAAGCATGGCCCCGGCTTCGGGAAGCTGGCTTGCCCTTCACGGTGTTTGTTGCCACGGAAGCGGTTGATCTGAAATATTCAGATATTATGAGCTGGGATGACTTGCGGACGCTCAAAGGCGCTGGTGTCAATCTGGAAGGCCATAGTCATGCTCATCCCCATGCACCAGCGCTGAGTGCTGAGGATCTGGTGAACGACTTAAACGCAATGAAGGCGCGCTTTAAGGCGGAGCTTGATTTGGTGCCGACGCTTTATGCTCATCCTTATGGTGAGGCAGGTGCGGAAGATTTATATGTCGTCCGTAAAGCAGGTTTTATCGCAGCATTTGGGCAGAACTCTGGGGCCGTTTATCCAGAAGCCAATCCGTATTTACTGCCGCGATTTGCACTGAACGAAAACTATGGTGCCATGGACCGATTTGCGCTGGTGGTGAATAGCAAGCCGTTACGTGCCGTGAACATAAAACCCAGCGATCCGGTTTTGCGCGTTAATCCACCTCAGATGATATTTGATGTTCTGGGCGCGCCTAACAATCTATCAGCGCTCTCATGCTTTGGACCGCGCAGTGAAAGATTAAACACTGTGGTAAATGCTGCGTCAGTGAAGATTGAACCCACAGCGCCATTCCCAAAAGGCCGCACCCGCGTGAACTGTACGCTCAAATCGAACGGTCAGTGGTATTGGTTCGGGCAGGAGTTTCTTGCTGGCGGCGTGACTGAAGGTGTTCCAGTTCATCCGCGATACAAAAACTAATTCACCGCCAGTTATAGAGGCCTGGTTCCCGTTGCTAGCAAAGCCGTTGTTTGCGATTTTTGCTGATCAGCAAACGTTGCACGATCAAGTGCGCCTAAGTCATTGGCGCGGATAATGCTCCGCAGCGCTTCTACATAAGCCTGGCCACGGCCTGAGTATTTCGTCAAAGCGCCCGCCAGCACACGCCCATCCAGAACACCTTTGGCATTCAGCATGTTGGCGCGCATGTGGCGGAAATTCTTATAAGCACGATGGGTGTTTAAGTTGTGGGCGTACGACAGTGTTGATTCGTAGATATCACGGAAGGCACGAATGCTGTGGGTTTCGCCGTCACGGCGACCCTTGGGAATAATTCCTGCGTCGTCATTCCAGACCCACTGGCCATAAAGCGCATTGCCTTCGGCGGCAAAGCGCGACAAACCCCACGCACTTTCTTCGGCGGCTTGCGCGATCACAAGTGAAACCGGCAAGGGCGCCACGCGCAACAGCAGTTCATCCACCATGTCGGCAGGGTTTGTGGTCGCAATGTCAACGGCTGGCGCTTCATCATCCGGGCTGTCTTCAATCACTTCATAAATTTTGCCCAAGCGTTCCAGCTCGGACATATCATCATCAGACAGTGCTTCTTGAAACTTCAGCTTCTTGGCAATGGCTTCAATCTTGGTGCGCTCACTCAAGATTTGTTCATTCACAGCCAGCACCAATGGCAAGACCGAGCCAATGAACAAATCTTTACGACGATCAACCTCCGGTACTTGGCCTAAATCTTCAGGGATCGTGCGCACCAACACACGTGGCACACCCTGGCCCGCACGAATGCGCGTCAGGTCGTAATCGATGTTCGTAAACGCTTCTTCCAGGCGCGCCACCATAAACGGCGTATCGCTGTGGCCCACTTCCATGTCCCAGCGCTGGGCAATGGCGTCACTTAAGTTGAATTTCTGATAGAGATAAACGCTGGTCGCGGCACTGAAGGCAGCCGCTGCCATCAACGCAACAATAGCGCGCTTTCGCAAAGGTGAGAGCGGGGGCGAAGCTGTCATTCGTCGTGGGTCCGACGAATGCACATCCTAATTTATGGCTTCCACTTGCAGCACTTCGGGAACGTAGTGCCGCAGCATGTTTTCAATGCCCATCTTCAACGTCGCGGTCGAACTGGGGCAACCCGAGCACGAGCCGCGCATGTGCAAGTACACCGTGCCACTTTTGAAGCCCTTGTAAATAATGTCGCCGCCGTCTTGCGCCACAGCCGGGCGCACGCGGGTATCGAGCAACTCTTTGATCTGCGAGATGATCTCGGGATCAATGCCGTCATCATTGAACTCTTCGGTGTCGTCATCAGCAGCCGTGCCGCCCACAGCCGGTTGGCCCGAGGTGAAGTGATCCATCACCGCGCCCAGAATCATCGGCTTTAGGGTTTGCCACGATTTTTCATCCGACTTCGTCACCGTGATGAAATCGCTGCCTAAGAACACGCCCTTCACGCCGTCCAAGCCGAACAAGCTTTTGGCCAGGGGCGAACGCTCGGCGGCTTCATAAGAAGTAAAGTCCGCAACCCCCGCAGCCATCACATCGCGACCCGGGAGGAACTTTAAGGTGGCGGGGTTGGGGGTTTCTTCGGTTTGAATGAACATCAGACAGCGGTCCTTTTGAGGGCAAAAGCTACCTTTACGTATGTCCCTTACGTCCACCAATCAAGCCATCCCAGGTGGGGCGAAGACTGACAGCCTCGTCAGAGGCTTAGGTCATATTATCCACCTGTTGGTCGCTTAAGTGCCCGGGCACAATGGTCACCGGAATCCGAATCTTACCGGCCAGCTTGCCAGATAGGGCTGCCACCAAGGCGCCGGGTCCTTCCGGGCCTGTGCCGGCACCCAACACTAAAACCGAAATGCTGGGGTCGTCGTGAATGACGGCCAACAATTGTTCCATGGTGTCGCCTTCGCGCAAATACACCAGCGGATAGGTGCCGGTCTGGCGATACACATCACCTGCAACGGCCTTCAATACCTCTTCTGCTTCGCTACGGGCTTCGCGTTCCATTAATTCGCCGATGGTTGCAAAGAAATGCGAGTCACGTTGGGGTACATTGTAAAACAGCACAATAATGCCGCCCGTATGCACGGCGCGGCGGCAGGCAAACCGCACGGCTGCGTGCAACTCAGCAGAACTATCGACCACCAGCAAAAATTTGCGTACGAATTTCTGTGGGTCGACGTTTGACGTTGCAGATGTATCGCTCATGATCAGGCTCGTCTGAACGCAACACTGGCGGTCCAGCCGGCCGCTGCAGCCAGGAGGATCGACAACAATCCGTAAACTACACTGTAGTTGTGCGAGAAGTCGTACACATCAGCCCCAAAGCCAATTTTGCTGATGTTAAACGGCACAATCTCAGCCGCAGCCACAGTGCCGTTACGGAACAAATACACTTCCACGAAATATGTGCCTGTAGGCACATTGGCTGGAAACAAAATGCGGGTGCGAAACAAACGGTTCGATGTGGTGTTCACCGAGCTCAAGCCTTCATCATAAAGCTGCTCCTCAGTTTTTAAGCGCACCAAAGCACTGCGGTATTCCGCCAAGCTTTCCGGTGTCACATCACTTTCATCGACAGTTTCAAGGCGCAGATTTTCAGTACCAATTTGAAAGCGTGACAACAAATTGGGCGGCGCAAACTCTTCCAAGGGACGAGTTGAAGCGATGCGGTAAAACGACGGTACATCGCGGAAGGTGACAGATTCTGTGTTCACCCATACTGGTCCCACGCGGCCTTTTTTACGCAGCGTAATTTCGCGCGCTGGGCCCTTTACGACAATTGCAATATCACCCGGCCCATCGGTCGCGCCAAACAGCAACACCTCTTTGCCTGTGAAACCAGTAGTGATCGCTACCAAGTTTTCAGACACATCGGCCACCAGTGGCGCTTCTTGTGCGTCCGCTGCCGCGAACCCAAAGAATGTCAATAAAACCGCGATCACCATTTTCATCGCTCACCACCCGTGAACGAATAAATATCAGATGGTGTGCGAATGAGGTCGAACGCTAATTGCCCTGCCATGCCCAAGACCAGCAAAGCCAACAGCAACCGTAGTTGCTCATTGCGTAATTTCAACGCTAACCGCGTCCCCAACTGTGCGCCAATCACGCCGCCGATCAGCAACAACAAGGCCAGCACCACATCGACGGTGTTGTTCACAACAGCTTGCAGGAACGTGGTATTGGCCGTGACAAAAATAATCTGAAATAGCGATGTTCCGATGGCGACAGTTGTCGGCATGCCCAAAATGTAAATCATGGCCGGAACCATGATGAAGCCGCCGCCAACCCCCATCAGGGCCGCTAAGATGCCTACTAAAAAGCCTAAGCCCAGCGGTACAATGGCCGAGATATACAGCTTCGATTTGTGAAACCGCATTTTGAAGGGCAGACCGTGAATCCACGTATGACGACCCGCCCGCGTTTGTGGCAATGGTGCCGTCGTGGTCGCGCGTTGCTTAATGGTGCCGGGTAAACTTTCCCAGGCCATCAACCCTCCAATGACGCTCAGGAAAATGACATAACAAAGACCGATCACCAGATCGATCTGACCAAGGCCTTTTAAAATCGAAAACAGCCACACACCAAGGCCCGAGCCGATAAAGCCGCCGATGGTGAGGACCGTACCCATACGCAAGTCCACATTGCCGCGGCGCAATTGGGTAATGACACCTGAAACCGATGTCGCAACAATTTCATTGGCTCCGGTACCGACGGCCACAGGAGCAGGCACCCCTAAGAAAACCAAAAGCGGCGTGATTAAAAATCCGCCGCCCACGCCGAACAGACCTGAAAGCAAGCCAACCCCGCCGCCCAAGGCCAGGACGACAAAGACATTCACCGACATTTCGGCGATAGGCAGGTAAATTTGCATCCTCGACTTCTAGGCGCAGCCTGAAGTCGGATCAAGTGTACATATGATATGAGTATTAGCAGCTACCGCTTCGGCAGATCGTAGTCAGTGGTCGACTTGGCGCGATCCTTGGCGAAGGCTTTTAAGGCCTCTTGTGCCTCGGAACTCCCAACCACGGTTGCGATTTTCTGACCCAGCTCTTTTAAACGTTTGCCCCAGGCTTGTTCGCCTTTGGGGTCTGTCAGGCGGGGCAAAAAGGCCCGAAAGTCTTTATCCCGCACCAGCATGGGCCATAGCACGTTCAGCAAATCCAGGCCCACCGTACCAAAACAGCCATATGTGACATGCACAGTGCCGGGCGTCATCGCCAGGGCTTCATGATAAATGCCGCGGGGAATGTACAGGATATCACCCGGTTTCATCACAAAGTCGGCAATGACTTCGCCGCGCTCTTCAGGTTTGGGCTGCGTGATTTGCCGTTCAAACATATCGTGGCGAATAGGGTTCTCTGCGCGGCCGTTATAAATGCGCCAGCGTTTCTCGCCTTCTGTGTGAAATACCCAGGCATCGTGGTGATCGGCATGAGCCTGAAACGCCTGCACACCCATCCATGAGCAGTACAGGTTGGCCTGGGTATACATGCCCAGTGCATCCCGAAATGCATTGGCGACGTCGCGCAATTCAGGCGTGAGAGAGTCGATATAAAGCAGGTTCAGAGTCGCTCCGCGTTTCACCATCTCCATCACGCGCGCAAATTCTGGCGTATAAGCTTTCTCACCGCGTATATCACGCACACGACAGTATTGATTGGGGTGAACCTGCTCTTTGTTCAGCGTCATCATGAACGTTTCACGCGTCCATAATGCTGTCTGCGACATGATCGCATTCAGTTGCGACCATGGCATGAGGTTTGCGAATTTATGAGATGTGTCGGCTGGAATATGCAAAAAGCGCTCGCCAAAATACTCGCGGAAAAACTGATCCTCAGATATTGGCGCAAGGATGTCGGCAAAGCGGGTCATTATTTGGCCGTGTTTATTTTCAAACAGCGTTTGCTTTATACCATTCGTAGGTGCTGGCAATGCCGTCACGCAAGCCAATCTTAGCCTTCCAACCCAGAGCGTGAATACGACCGCAATCTAACAACTTGCGCGGCGTGCCGTCTGGCTTTGTTGCATCAAACGTGAAACCACCTTTGAAACCAATAACATCGGCAATCAGTTCGGCCAATTCGCGGATGGTCACGTCAGAACCAACGCCCACATTCAGGGGTACATCGCCCGAATAATTCTTCAAAAGATACACGCAAGCATCGGCCAAATCATCCACATGCAAAAACTCACGCATGGGTTTGCCTGAACCCCACAATTCCAGCGCCGATGAATTCTGCAGTTTGGCGTTGTGCGCTTTCACGATCAAAGCCGGCAACACATGACTTGAAAGCAGATCAAAGTTATCGCCGGGACCATATAAGTTGGTCGGCATCGCACTAATGAAGTCTTTATTATATTGGCGCCGATAAGCTTGGCACAATTTCACACCCGCGATTTTTGCAATCGCATACCATTCGTTAGTGGGTTCCAGCGGCCCCGTCAGCAACGAGTCCTCGTTGATGGGCTGAGGTGCAAGCCGCGGGTAAATGCAGCTTGAGCCTAAGAACAACAACTTCTCAACACCAACCTTGTGAGCGTTGGTGATGATGTTGGATTGAATTTGTAAGTTTGCGTCCAGAAAATCCACCGGTCGCGTATTGTTGGCATGAATGCCACCCACAACAGCGGCCGCTACCACAACCACTTGCGGCTTTTTATCTGCCATCCACGCTTCCACATCGGCTTGGCGTGTCAGGTCTAACTCTTGGCGCGTGACTTTAAGGACATCACAGTTTTCAGATGCCAAGCGGCGCACAACGGCGCCGCCCACCATGCCGTTATGGCCCGCAACCCAGACTTTTTTGCCAGCAATCGAAAAACTCATGAGGCTGATGCCCGTTTCTGATCGCTGATATTATTGTTCGTGGCGCGCAAAGCGCGCGGCTTCGGTTGAGACGACTTGTAAATCGCTTGCGACCATTTCTTTCACCATTTCACGCAAGGTCGTCTTGTGCTTCCAGCCCAACACTTTGTGCGCTTTTGCAGGATTACCCAGCAGCAAATCCACTTCGGTGGGGCGGAAATAACGAGGGTCGATTTCTACTAGCACTTTGCCGGTTTTCTTATCGATGCCTTTTTCGTCGACGCCCTTGCCTTGCCACTCAATCGTGCGGCCGATTTCCTGGAACGCCAGTTCCACAAATTCGCGTACGGTTTGGGTTTGGCCGGTGGCCAGCACGTAGTCATCGCCTTTGGGCTGTTGCAGCATCATCCACATGCCCTCAACGAAATCGCGAGCATGGCCCCAATCGCGCTTCGCATCGATATTGCCAAGGTACACGCGGTCTTGCAGACCCTTTTCGATAGAGGCCACAGCGCGCGTAATTTTGCGCGTCACGAACGTTTCACCGCGGATCGGGCTTTCATGGTTGAACAGAATGCCGTTGGAGGCGTGATAGCCATAAGCTTCGCGGTAGTTCACCGTAATCCAATAGGCATATAGTTTTGCTGCTGCATACGGGCTCCGCGGATAAAACGGTGTCTTTTCGCTTTGTGGCGTTTCTTGAACCAAGCCGTAAAGCTCAGACGTTGAGGCCTGATAAAAGCGCGTTTTATCTTTTAAGCCGAGAATGCGCATGGCCTCTAACAAACGCAGGGTGCCAATACCGTCGGCATTGGCCGTGTACTCGGGTGTTTCAAAGCTCACCTGCACGTGGCTTTGAGCAGCCAGGTTATAAATCTCATCTGGTTGCACTTCTTGAACCAGACGGATCAAGTTCGTGGCATCGGTCATGTCGCCGTAATGCAGAAACAAGCGCACATTTGCTTCGTGACTATCGCGATAAAGATGGTCGATGCGGCCGGTATTGAACGAAGATGAGCGGCGCTTTACGCCGTGTACGATATAGCCTTTGCTGAGCAGAAGTTCAGCAAGGTATGCGCCATCTTGCCCGGTGACGCCCGTAATCAATGCAACTTTATCGGCCATGAGACCCTGTAAGACTTTGGAAAAAAGTTGAGAGGAAAGGTCAGAAACGGGGTTACCCAATCCCGGTAAACGAATGTTTGATGGTTATGTCTTGTCCCTCCTGCAAACTCAACCGGGGTGAAGAGGCTCCATAAATGTGCAGATCGGTCCAAAACCAACGACGAGATGTTCTAACCACATTTTTTTAAGCCGAAAACCCCACCTCGCCGTTTTAGAAGTGCGGTTTAGACCGCATAAGCCCTTCGATTCGCTTTGCTTAATGACTTCATGGTATAAACTAAACCGGCCTTAATGTTCATGTTGTCCCGCGTGAAAACCCTTCTTCAGCCGCGCAATCTTCTGGTTTACGCCCACGACGTCGCCATGACGTTTTTGGCCTTCCTCGTGGCCTATGCCCTGCGCTTGGGCATGGATGCCGGTTGGGACAGCATAAGCTTATACCAATCCGCGGCGGCCTTCGCGGCAGTTGGAGCTGTGGTCTATCTGTTTACAGGGCTGTACCGCCATGTTTGGGAATATGTCTCAACGAAAGACGCAGCGAACATTCTGCGGTCTGCCACATTCGCAATCTTAGTATTCTTGCTAGCGCTGTTTTTTGTAACGCGCCTGGAAGCTTTCCCACGTTCGTTGCCGGTCATCACTTGGTTTGTCTTAGTTCTATTTTTAGCTGGGCCCCGTTTGGTGGTGCGCCTTGCGCGAGACCGTCAATTCGGCGGTGGCTGGAAAACCAATGGCGAGGGCACGCCTATTCTTTTGATCGGCGCAGGCCCCGACGCCGAACAATTTTTGCGCGCGGTCCAAAAATCTCCCTCAGCCTCCTACCGCATTCTCGGAATGGTGACGGCTGACCCAAAACGCATTGGTCAGTTGATCCAGGGTGTTGAAGTGTTGGGCCTTGATCGCGACTTATCGACAATCATTGTCAAACTCGCACGTCGTGGCCTGAAGCCTGAAAAGATCGTGGTGGTGCGGGCCAAAGTCAGTGGCGCTGAACTGACGCGCTTTTTGGATATTGCCGAAATTCATGGCTGTACGCTTGCCCGCGTACCGCCAGCTGCTGATTTGCGCGATTATGATGACGTTGCCCTTAAGCCGCGTCCCATTGCAATTAACGATGTGTTAGGTCGATCGCAGCACAGCCTAGATAGATCAGCTATGGCAAACCTCATTCGCGGTCGCCGTGTGTTGATTACAGGCGCGGGCGGGTCTATCGGTTCAGAACTTGTGCGTCAGGTTGTCGCCATTGGCCCTAATCACCTCACGCTGATCGATAACGGAGAATTCAATCTCTACAACATCGACCGCGACATTCGCGATTGGCGCCCGAACCAATCGATGAATACGATTCTGGCCGATGTGCGCGATGCGGGCCGGATCAGAGACATCTTCGCCAAAGAAAAGCCTGACCTCGTCTTTCATGCTGCCGCTTTAAAGCATGTGCCGCTGGTGGAAATGAATGTGCTGGAAGGTCTGCAGACCAACGTGTTGGGCGCGCGCAATGTGGTGGATGCGTCTATCGCCGCACAAGTGCGCGCCATGGTGCTGGTCTCAACCGACAAGGCTGTGAACCCCGCCAACGTTATGGGCGCATCAAAACGTATTGCGGAAATTATTTGCCAGTCGGAAGATTTGCGCCAATCAGCCACGCAGTTCATTACAGTGCGGTTTGGCAACGTGCTCGGGTCAACGGGCTCCGTCGTACCGCTGTTCCAGCGTCAGCTCGAGCAGGGCGGGCCGCTGACAGTTACGCACCCTGATATCGAACGCTATTTCATGACGCCGCACGAAGCGGTGGAGCTGATTTTACAGGCCACTACACTGGGTACAACGCGTAACGATCAGGGTGCGATTTACGTGCTCGATATGGGTCAACCCGTGAAGATCATGGATTTGGCCAAACAAATGGTGCGCTTGGCTGGCAAAACACTGGGCGTGGATATCGACATCAAAATCACTGGGTTGCGTCCGGGTGAGAAGTTGTACGAAGAACTTTTCCATGGTGACGAGCCACCACTGCCAACAGGTCAAGATGGGATTCTGATCGCACGGCCTCGCGTGGTAGACCATGGTATTATCGCCACTAAAATTCATGCGCTTGAAGAAGCGTGCAAAAAACGTGATGAGAAAGCGGCCTTAGATATTATTGGCGTACTTGTGCCAGAGATGCGTCGCATCACGAACACAGCGACCGCAAAACCTCACCTGACTGTTGTGAAGTCATAAATACGCGAAGTCATAAGTGGTACAATATCCCTTCACTGATGCGCCTCCGCCAGGTCAACTGATCGAAGTTGCGCCGCGTATTCAGTGGCTACGTATGCCGCTGCCGTTTGCGCTGAACCACATCAATCTCTGGCTCCTGGACGATGGCGACAGCTACACGCTGGTGGATACAGGGATTGATACCGACATCACCCGTCAGACGTGGCTGCAGTTAATGGCGGGCCCTTTAGCGCATAAGAAAATCGCTCGCGTTATCTGTACGCACTTTCATCCCGACCATATGGGCCTCGCAGGCTGGTTTTCGCGGGAATACGGTTTGCCTATCCATATGACTCCGCAAGAGTACGAAGCGGGTCAGAAGTGGCACGGCAAGCGTAATCAAGCATTGCTGAACAAACTTACAGATTATCTCGCACACGGCGGCATTGATCCTGAGATCGCGCGTGGTGCGGTGGAAAGTCGCGGCAAAATGCCGACGCTGGTGTCGGCGGTGCCCGATCAGGTTGTGCCAATTAATCCGACAGAGCCTATCACGGCTGCGGGCACAGAGTGGCGCGTGCTCATCGGTGAAGGCCATGCGCCGCAGTTGGTCACGCTTTATAGTGCTCAGCACAATGCACTGATTTCATCCGATCAAATCCTGCCGCAAATTTCGCCTAACGTTAGTGTGTCGCTGTTCGATCCGATGGCAGACCCTTTGAAGTTGTTCATCACTGGCTTTGCGAAGTTTAAAGAGCTGTCGGAAAACACACTGGTGCTACCTTCGCATCGGTTACCGTTTTATGGCCTTCATCAGCGGGTTGATACTTTAGTGTCACACCACGATGATCGCTTGGCCGCAGCCAAGGCCGCCTGCACCGAACAAAGCACTGCGTATAAAGTCATGTTGAAACTGTTTCCCCGGATGCTGGACGCGCATCAAACATTCTTTGCATTGGGCGAAACATTCGCGCATTTGAATTATCTGATTGGTCGCGGCGAGGTGCGCCGTGAAACACGTGTTGATGGTGTGTGGCTATATCAAGCTGTTTAAAGTCTGGGGGATAAGATGGGCGCAGTTATACGGTTTGCATTTGCAAGCGTAATGTTGGTTTCAAATTTTGCTGCTCAAGCCCAAGATACCCCCCGGCCCGTTGTCAACACCGATGGCACTATTCAAGGCACGCTCTCGTCCGTGCCGATGTCGGACTACCTCTCGCCCGAAGCCAAAGCGCAATTGACGGAAAGATTGCGCATTGCGCCTGCCGCGCCAAGCACTGACCTTGAAGCGTTTCGCAAACGCTCTGACGATATTGCAAAAGTATCTTTGGATGCTTGGTTGAAGACGTATCCGTCAAAGATCACCGATACAAAAATATCTGGCGTGCATGTGCACGTGGTTGAGCCCGAAGCGGGCATTGATCCAAAAAACAAAAAGATTGTGCTGATCAATGCACATATGGGCGGCTTTGTGACGGGTGCGAAATACGGCGGTCAGTTAGAAGCTGTACCGCTGGCAGGTCGCGGACGTGTGAAAGTAATCGCGGTTGATTACCGCTTGGCTCCGGAAGCCAAATATCCAGCCGCCACTGAAGATATGGAGGCGGTGTACCGCGAGGTTCTTAAAACCACGAAGCCTGAGCACATCGGCATTTATGGTTGCTCGGCCGGTGGCACGCTGATCGCAGAGTCCATTGCAAATTTCCAAAAGAAAGGCCTGCCGTTGCCGGCTGCGGCTGGCATTTTCTGTTCGGGAGCCATGCCGACCTTCTGGTACGGGGGTGATTCTGGGTCGGTTACGCCCTTCATGAATGGCAACAATCCGCAGAAGGCCAACATTGTCGCCGCCACGCGCGGTTACTTTGAGGGCGTTGATATGAACGACCCCCTGGTTACGCCGGGATTGTATCCTGATGTCCTGGCCAAGTTCCCGCCGACGCTGGTTTTGGCAGGCACCCGCGATATCGCGATGAGCAACGCTATCATGACCCACACCCGGTTACTGCAAGCTGGCGCGCGGGCTGAACTTTTCATTCAAGAAGGCTTAGGCCACGGTCACTTCTTTTCGTTCCCAGGCACGCCGGAGTCGAAGGTTGCATACGACGTCATCTGGGACTTTTTTGACCGCCATTTGAAACGCTAAACCAAGCCGTTCGCTGGGCTGTTTCCCCTGATTCTGGGCTGTGCTACATGGCGGGCCTTCCTGCTTGTCCGTGAGGTTTTTCATGCCCGCTCCTGCCGTTCGCCGCGCTTTGTTTTCAGTTTCGGATAAAACCGGCCTGATCGAATTTGCGACCTTTCTCAGCGGCTTAGGGGTTGAGTTGATTTCCACCGGAGGCACGGCCGCCGCAATACGCAACGCCAAGTTGCCGGTGAAAGAGGTCGTGGACCTGACTGGCTTCCCGGAAATGCTGGATGGCCGGGTAAAAACGCTCCACCCCAAAGTGCACGGCGGCTTGCTGGGCATTCGCGGCAATGCCGAGCACGAAGCGGCCATGAAGCAACATGGTATCGAGCCCATCGACCTGGTGGTCGTGAACCTCTACCCGTTCGAAAAAACCGTCGCGACCACGACTGACTTTGATACCTGCATTGAAAACATCGATATCGGCGGGCCCGCCCTCATTCGTGGCGCTGCTAAAAACCACGCGGGCGTGGCTGTGGTGGTGGATGCCGAAGACTACGCAACTGTCATCGAAGATATGAAAGCTAACAAAGGTGCGATTTCGGATGATCTGCGCCGCACATTAGCCGCCCGTGCTTACGCGCGCACTGCAGCGTACGATGCGGCGATCTCGACATGGTTCGCGGGTGTGTTGAAAGATGAGTATCCGCGCCGCTTGTCGTTCGCAGGTCGCTTGAAACAAACACTGCGTTACGGCGAGAACCCGCACCAAACCGCAGCATTGTATGTAACGGAAGAACAACGCCCCGGCATTGCCACCGCGCAACAGCATCAAGGCAAAGAGCTTAGCTACAACAACATCAACGATACCGATGCTGCCTTTGAGTTGGTGGCCGAATTTGCTGAGCCCGCTTGCGCCATCATCAAGCATGCCAACCCGTGCGGTGTAGCCTTGGGCAAAGATTGCCTGGAAGCGTACTCAAAAGCTTTGATGTGCGATCCGGTCTCGGCATTTGGCGGTATCATTGCTCTTAACCGCAAAATTGATGGTCCGACGGCTGCAAAGATTTCTGAACTGTTCACCGAAGTGGTGATCGCCCCTGAAGCCGATGATGAAGCCAAAGCGATTTTTGCGAAAAAGAAAAATCTGCGCCTGCTCACGACGGGCGGTATGCCTGATGTGAACGCGGCTGGCCGTACCGTGCGCAATGTCGCTGGCGGTTATTTGGTCCAAGGCCGCGATAACGGCCACATCGCTGCGAAAGACTTAAAGCAAGTCACGCAAAAGAAGCCGACCGATCAGCAACTGAAAGACCTGCTGTTTGCTTTCACGGTCTGCAAGCACGTCAAATCCAACGCCATAGTGTATGTGAAAAACGGTGCCACGGTCGGCATCGGTGCTGGTCAAATGAGTCGCATTGATTCCGCACGCATCGCGCACATTAAATCGAAAGAAGCCGCACAGGCCGCTGGCTTGTCGGAAGCACTGACGGTGGGTTCAGTCGTCGCCTCCGATGCGTTCTTCCCGTTCCCCGATGGTTTGCTGGTCACTGCCGAAGCTGGCGCAGTTGCCGTGATTCAGCCGGGCGGTTCCATTAAAGACGATGAAGTGATTAAGGCCGCAGACGAAAAAGGTTTGGCGATGGTGCTGACCGGTATGCGCCACTTCAGACACTAAGATCAGGCGCTACAAAAATTTATTATAACTGGATCGGATGCTTGGGCTCTTTCACGCCGCGCAAGATCCATAAGCCGATCGCTAAAAACACCAACACGCTGGCCAAGCCCCAGCGCTGACTGCCGGTGGCCGCTGTGCCCCAGGCCACAGCAAGAGGGCCTAAAAAGGCAATGGCTTTGCCCGTCAGCGCATAAAGCCCAAACATTTCGGTGCGCACTTCTTCTGGGGCGAGCCGCGCCATCATGGTGCGGCTCGCGGCCTGCACTGGCCCAAAGAATGTGCTGAGCACTAGGGCCCACGCCCAGAACCAACCTTTGCTCGGGGCCAAAATTGTCAGCGCGCCAAACAGTATCACCGCTATGACGCTGATATAGATCGTGCGCTTCGAGCCCAAGCGATCATCCACATAGCCGAACAATGCCGCGCCAATGCCTGCGGTCACGTTGAGTGCGATGCCTAACTGAATCACTTCGGCAACGCTCATACCAAACGTACCCGCCGCAAAAATACCGCCGAATGCAAAAATGGTGTTCACACCATCGTTGTAGAATGTGCGCGCAATCAGGTAGCGCACAATGTCGGGGTAGTCGCGCACCTTGCGAATCGTTTGAAGTAATTGTGCCATGCCGTTCTTCAGCGCTGCGCCAATATTTTGCTGATGCAATGCGTTGTCTGGCACCCACAAAAAGAATGGGATGGAGAAAATCCCAAACCAGACGGCAACAATCAAAGACGTTGCGCGTACCCCTCCGGCCTCAAATGCGCTCACACCAAAGGGGGGCGTGTCAGCTTGAATAAAGCCAAACAGGCACAGTGCCAGACACACCAGGCCGCCAAAGTAACCGCAGCCCCAGGCCCAGCCTGAAATGCGCCCCAGCTTGCTTTGTGGCGCCACCGATGGCAGCAGCGCGTTGTAAAACACCTGGCCCACTTCAAAGCCGATGTTGGCAATCACCACGGCGGCCAAAATCCACAAGATGCTTTCGCTTTTGGGTTCGGCGTACCACAACAGCGATGTGGCAATCAGTGTGGCAATGGAACACACGGCCACCCACCACTTGCGGCGACCAGAATAGTCGGCGATGGCTCCGACGATGGGGCTAATAATCGCGATGAGAAGCGCAGAGAGTCCTTGCGCCGTGCCCCACAATGCGGTGCCGGTTTCAGTGTCAGGGGCAACGCCCTGCGTAAAGTAAGTCGCAAAAACAAATGTGATGATAACTGTCGTATATGCCGAGTTGGCAAAGTCAAACATGCACCACCCTAAAATTCCCCGTTTCTGGGTGGCGCTGGGTTTGCTCATCGTTTTTGCCTAACTAATTGCGACCAGATATGGCGTCAAGAATACGCCAGGCCACACGCATGGATCTTAAGGCATGCTCTGGCGTGACGCGTGGGAATTGCTTGGTTTTTACAGCACTTAAGAAGTCGGCAATTTCGGCGCGCAACGCATCGCGCTCCTGTACATCTAACGTTTGCGTGCCATTCGCGTTGCTTGATGTTTTTGAAACAGCGCGGCTCATAAAATCCAGTTTATAAGAATAAGACGGCGTGCGGAATGTCAGCTCACGCACGCGGTTCTCAGCCTTGCGGTTGGCTGCCACCATAGCTGACGTTCCATCGGCGAAGTTTAATTTTGCCGTCGCATGCGCATCTGGCTCGCCATGAGCAGCAACACTGACGACATCGCTGTTCTTCAGCGCCAACACAACATCCAGGTCGTGGATCATCATGTCCGACACCACATCCACCGGCACTTGGCGTCCACCGGCGGGGCTAAAGCGCTTTACATCAAGCCCGGTGATCTCTGTACTTTTGATGCTTTCTGCCAACAACGCTTCGGCGGCGGGGTTAAAGCGCTCCACATGGCCCACGGCCACAACAGCTTTTGTTTTAGCCGCCGCCGCAATAATGGCTTGGCAATCAGCTTCGTTCATAGCCAAGGGCTTTTCGATCAGGCACGGAATACCCATGTTCAGCAGTGGCACGGCTGTGGCCGCATGGGCATCGGGCGGGGTTGCAATAATCACGGCATCCACAGCGCCGATCAAACTTTCGACCGTATCAAAGCCCGCACATTTAAATTGTTTGGCGATGTCTTCGGCGTGACTTTTTTGAATGTCGACGACAGCAACTAATTTGGCCGCCACCAAATCATTCACGGCACGCACATGGTGCATGCCCATGGGACCTAAGCCCACCACGGCCACGCGCATTGGAAAGTGCGGTTCTGACATGGGGCTTCTAGGACACTGCTTTGGCCACGGCCGCAACAATGCGGTCTTGGTCTTGCAGGGTGAGGTAAGGATGCATCGGCAGGCTTACGACGACTTGCGATAATTCTTCTGTCACCGGCAGGCCGCCTTCAACCACCGGGAACATGCGGTATGCCGGCTGCACGTGAATGGGCTTGGGGTAAAACATCGCTGTCGGAATTTTTTCCGCAGACAATGTCGCCACGATCTTATCGCGCTGTTTCGACTTGATCGTGTACTGCGCCCAAACTGATGTGCGATCTGGCCGCACCACAGGCGTTTCAACAATATCCTTCAGCAAGTCATTGTAGCGCGCTGCCACGTTCTGGCGTTCCACGCACTCGGCATCAAATATCGAAAGCTTTTCCAGCAGCACGGCAGCTTGAATCGTGTCTAAACGTGCGGTCAAACCAATGCAGACGTTTTCGTTACGGTCTTTGCCTTGGCCATGCACGCGAATGTGCGTCATGCGTTGGTATAGCTCGGCATCATCGGTGAACACCGCACCGCCATCGCCGTAACAGCCCAAGGGCTTCGACGGGTAAAAGCTGGTGGCGCTGACCTCAGCCAAGTTGCCGACGCGCTTGTTTTTATAGTTCGCGCCATAGCTCTGGGCGGTGTCGGCTAACACCCACACGCCTTCTTTAGCGCAGAGGGCATTGATCTCATCCATGTCCGCGGGCTGACCAAACAGATCAACCGGAATCACAACGCGCGGATGCAACCCTGCTTTGCGCGCCGTCATGATCGCGCGCGCCAAGCTTTTGACATCCATGTTGTAGGTATCGCGCTCGACATCCACGAAGACTGGCGTTGCCCCCGCCAGAACCGCCACTTCGGCGGTGGCGGTAAAGGTGAATGAGGGCACAAACACCGCATCACCCGGACCAATGCCTTTGGCCATCAAGGGGATCAGCAGGGCATCGGTTCCGCTCGAGCAGCTTAAAACGTATTTCGCACCACTTTGTGCAACCAAGCGGCGTTCCAGCTCTGCCACTTCCGGCCCCATGACAAAGCCGCCATGGGCCAACACTTTTTGAATAGCGGCATTTACGCCCGCTTCAATGCGTTTGCGCTGGGTTTGAAGGTCAATAAAAGGGATAGGCTTTGCCGCGGTCTCAGCGGTCAGGGCAGGCGCGGCGGCTGTATCGGGCATTCTTTGGTCTTTTTGCGTCTTTATATAGTCCGGCCCGGTCGCAAGCTTGCGCGGGGTCAGGGACCTTGGTTAGCGGTGTTAGGTGGTGGTGGGGCAACCTACTCGGACAATCCATTAATGAAAAGACTTTGACGAAAAAATGGCGGTGGACGCCCCCTGCCAACAGGGGTATTTCCGGCTATATATCTCAAGGTCTTACCCCGCGACGGAGACCACTATTTCCAAGCCGCTCAACAGTTCTGCATCCTCACCCGGCACCGCGCCTCAAGCGGGTGTATGGCGCCGTCTGATCAACGACGCTGTTTTTCCCTACCTCGGCCAGTTCCTGCTGGCGGGCCTGTGCATGATTGTGGTGGCTGTTTCAACGGCGGCACTGGCCTGGCTGATGGACCCTGTCGTCAACAAGGTCTTTGTGGAGCGCCGTGGTGATTTGCTATGGGCGGTGGGTTTGGCGGTGTTCGCCAGCTTCGCCTTCAAGGGTGTGGCGGCGTACGGTCAGGCCATCATCATGACGCGCGTGGGCCAAACCATCCTGACGGACCTGCAGAACAAACTCTTTCAACACGTGCTGGCCATGGATCTCGCGTTTTTTGCGCAGCACAAAACCGGATCGCTGATCTCGCGTCTGACCACCGACATCAACTCCATGCGCCAAGCGGTGTCCACCTCGCTCACGGGTTTGGGGCGCGAAGCCTTGTCGATGGTGTTTCTGATCGGCGTGATGTTTTACCAAGATTGGAAACTGGCCGCGATTGCCTTCGTGGTATTTCCGCCGACTGTGATTGGCGTAACCGGTTTGGGTCGCAAACTTCGCAAAGTCACGGCCAACACCCAAGCGCAAACCGGTCAATTCATGACGCTGGCCGAGCAAAGCTTTACCGGCATTCGTGTTGTGAAGGCTTATGGCCTTGAGACGTACGAAGCCAAGCGCGTGCTGGATATCACCACAACGATCCGCAATCTCATCATCGGTGCTGAACGCATTAAAGCCATTGCCAGCCCGCTCATGGAAACCTTTGGCGGTGTGGCCGTTACTGTCATCATCGTTTACGGCGGATACCGCGTGATCGAAGGTGTCACCAGTGCTGGTGCTTTCTTCTCGTTCATTACCGCGCTGCTGATGGCCTACCGCCCTATGAAAGCCCTCGCAAACGCCAATGCGCAAGTGAACGAAGGGTTAGCCGGCGCCGAGCGTCTTTATGCTATGCTAGATGTGTCACCAGCGGTGGCCGATAAGCCCGATGCACAAACGCTTCATATCCGCCAAGGCGAACTTGCCATGGAGAATGTTTCATTCTCGTACGGGGAAGGTATTGCCGCGTTGGATGGCCTAACCTTGTTGGCACCCGCAGGCAAAACCACAGCTTTGGTTGGTCCCTCGGGTGCGGGCAAAAGTACCATCTTCAATCTGCTCCTGCGATTTTATGAAGCCAATGCTGGCCGTGTCGTGATGGATGGTCAGAACATCGCTGACGTTACACTGGCCTCGCTGCGTCATAACATCGCTTTTGTGGGCCAGGACGTTGTGCTGTTTGACGATACTGTGCGCGCCAATATTGCTTATGGAAAACCGGGCGCTGACCACGCCGCTATTGAAGCCGCAGCCAAAGCCGCTGGCGCACATGATTTTATTTCCGCGCTTCCAAATGGTTATGACACGGTGGTGGGGGAACGCGGGCAGTCATTGTCTGGTGGCCAGCGCCAGCGCGTGGCCATTGCCCGTGCTCTGTTGAAAGATGCACCCATCTTGCTGCTGGATGAAGCGACCAGTGCACTCGATACCGAAACTGAACGCCAAGTGCAGGCGGCGTTAGAACGCCTGATGCAAGGGCGCACCACTTTAGTTATTGCACACCGTTTATCCACAGTTGCCCGCGCCGATCAGATTTGCGTGATTGATCAGGGCCGCGTGACCGATCAAGGTAAGCATGAAGAACTTTTGGCCCGGGGGGGCCTCTATCGTCGCCTCTATCAGCTTCAATTTGCTGATGCGGCGCAGATAGCTGCGGACTAATTAAGTTTAAAAAGAAACCGATGCCGTCACAGTCTTTGATTACGCCGTCTTTCAATCTTGCCGTTGAGCAGTATCAGGCTGGAGACCGCACCGGGGCCAAGGGCACCGCCAACGCACTGCTCAAGCTCAATGCCAATGATAGCGCAGCGCTTAATCTCATGTCGATCTTGGAACAAGATCAGCGCGATTGGGCAGCCGCCGAAGCGTTTTCGAAGCGCGCCGTAACGCTGGAGCCGAACAATCCGATTTATCTCAACTCGCTTGGTAATGCGCTAATCGCGCAAGGCCGTACCGACGAAGCGATTGTCGTGTTGTCGCAAGCGGCCAAAGCCGCGCCGGATGAAGCAGATATTGTGTTCAACCTCGGCAACGCCTGCCGCGAAGCAGGACGTTACGATGAAGCGGCTGCGATTTACCGTCAAACCATCGAGCTGCGTCCGGGTCACTTGGGGGCCTATAATAACTTGGCCGTTGTATTGCGCGCGCAAGGCGACTCCGAAACCGCACTCACGGTTTTAATTGAGGCTTTGGGTTATGCCCCGCGGTCGGCCGAACTGCGCTTTAATGTTGGCAATGCCATGCGCGCTGTGGGGCGACTTGATACGGCTGAAGCCTCGTTTCGCCGCGCCTTGGAACTGAACCCCAAGCATGTTGATGCGCACATCAACTTAGGCCATGTGCTGTTGCTGCAAAATCGCAAAGCCGAGGCCGAAGCTGAATTCAAAAAGGCCATCGCGCTTAACTCTAACCTCAGCCAGGCCTACGTGGGCTTGGCGGACTTGGTCGATACCGGCGATATGAATGGGGTGGCCCATCGCCGCGCGATCTTAGAGATGAAGCCGGATTTGGCGGTCATCCGCTCTAGCCTGTTGATGTGCCTGCAGTACGACCCCAACGCCACGCGTGCTGAAATCGCGAAAGAACATAAAGCCTTCGGGAAAATGTTCGATCAAAAGACGACAGCGTTCTCAAAAACGCATGATTTTACGCCGGACCGTAAATTAAATATCGGCGTTGTGTCGGGTGATTTTCGTTTCCACGCCATGCTGTTCTTCGCACTCCCTGTCTTCGAGGCGCGGGATAAAGAAAAATTTCACCTCACCTGCTATTCCACAACTGCGCACCCGGACGAGAACACGGCAAAATTCCGCGCCGCATCGGATCGTTGGCGCGATGTGCGGCAAATGAGCACTGATGATCTGATCGCGCTGATTATAAAAGATGAGATCGATATTCTGATCGATTTATCGGGTCACGCGCCGCACAACCGGCTCTTGGCCTTTGCGGCCAAGCCAGCACCGCTTCAGATCGCCTGGGGCGACTATGTCGACACCCGTGGGTTAAAATCGATTGATATTCTTTTAAGCGATGCGGTTCACACGCCGGAGGCTGATGACAAGCATTATGTCGAGCGCGTGGTGCGTCTACCCAAAAACTATGTATGTTACCGCGCGCCCGATTATGCGCCGACGGTTGCCGCAGCACCCTGTTTAAAAAACGGCTATCTCACTTTTGGTTGTTTCTCAGAAGTGACCAAAATTAATCCGGCGACGGTGCAGCAATGGGCGGCTGTTTTGAAAGCTGTGCCAACTGCCAAGTTCCTGGTGAACAATAAACTGTTCACCGATGGGGCCATGCAGGGCCGCTTGCTCAGCCAGTTCATGGATGCGGGCATCGGTACCGACCGTTTGAAAATCTCCCTCGGCGGGCTGCATGCTGATTTTCTATCGCAGTATGCTGATGTGGATGTGATCCTCGATACCACGCCTTATTCGGGCGGGCTCACGACCTGCGAATCCTTGAACCAAGGCGTGCCGGTGTTGACCGTGACGGGCGATCGCTTCTGCGGACGTCATGCCACATCGCATCTCCTCAACGGCGGATATCCAGAAGGCGTGTGCAAAAACATCACCGAGATGACGAAAAAGGCTAAGGCCTTGGCCGAAAAGCCCGATGAACTGGCGGCCTTACGCCAAACACTGCGCAAGGTGTTTAAAAGTTCAGTGGTGTGTGATGTTGAGGGATTTGCGAGCGCGTTTTATGGCGTTATGCGCCAAGAGTGGCAGGCGCTCTGCGAACGCGCGTGATCCGGAAAAGGGGACGCCGGTTTTCCGATCAGATCACGCGCAAACACAAAGCAACAGAGCGCCTGACCCAATTTAGCTGGTAATTAATGAACTGAGCGAACGGTTTGCGACCGTCAGCATCGCCAAGTTCAAGCCATCGGTAGAGCGGATTTCGCCGTACACCGCATCATAGCGTTCGGTGTTGGATTTGTTCGCATCCACCCAGGCTTCAACGGCCTTTTCCCCGGCAAGCTTTTTCCCCTTCGCCTGCGTGATAATGCGTTGCGCCAAGTTGCTTTGGTGGGTGTAAAGCTCTTCCACCGCTGCCGACACGGCCAAGCGGTCCCAGTGGCTCGCGCGCACCATGCCTTCCGTACGGGCGCGAAGTGCGCCCATACCAAAGCGTTCGCCGGTCAGGTAGTAGATCTTCGCCACCTGTTGAATTGGCTGTTTCACAGTGTCGGCCAAGCGCAGGATGTCGTTGGCGGCTGCCAACCGATAGAGTGACGCTACAGTGAACGCCAAGTCGGCCGGTACCCCCTTGGCTTTGTATTTATCAGCTTGTTTGTTCACGTACGTCGCCACTTCGTCGGACCACACAGATTTAAAGTTCTGGCGCAGCTCTTTCACAGCGGGCGCCAGCTTCGCGATTTCTTTTGAGATATCAATTGAACCGCTGTTTTGACGCAGGAACCACAACACGCTGCGCTCTACCATGCGCGCCACTTCGTTCAGCATATCGGTCTGCACCTCGGCGCTAACTTTGTTGTCCAGCGCTTCAATAGCCTTCCAGATATCCCGCAGTTCAAACGCCGCGCGGGTGACGACGTAGGCTTTTGCTACATCCACCGGCCCAAGGCCCGTGCGATCCATCAGTGTTGTCAGGAATGATGGGCCGACGCGGTTCACCAGACTGTTGGCTGCAACTGTGGCCACGATTTCACGACGCAGTTTATGGCGGCGGATCGGCTCTAAGTATTTTTTGCGTAAAGCTGTCGGGAAGTAATTGACCAAATCCTCTTCGCCGGTCGGGTCATCGGGCAGGTCAGAGTTGATCAGCTTATCGTACAGCCACATCTTGCCGTAGGACAGGAACACAGCCAGTTCTGGCCGCACCAGGCCTTGGCCTTTGCTCATGCGCTCTTGCAGCTCTTCGTCATTGGGTAGGTATTCGACGTCGCGATTGAGTAAGCCTTCGCGCTCAAACAGTTTCATGGTGCGCTGCTGGCCTTCCAACAATTCACCGGCCCGGCGTTGCAGCATGCTGATGGTCTGCGATTGCTGATAGTTGTCGCGCAACACCAGCTCGCCGACTTCGTTGGTCATTTCAGCCAGAAGTTTGTTGCGATTGGGCAGCGTCAGCTTGCCCGCCGCCATCTGTGCATTGAGGAGAATCTTGATATTCACCTCATGGTCCGAGCAATCCACGCCCGCCGAGTTATCAATGGCATCGGTGTTTAAGCGCACACCCGCCATGGCCGCTTCAATGCGTCCCCGCTGGGTCATGCCTAAGTTCGCACCCTCGCCGATCACCTTGGCCCGCACGTGCTCACCGTTAATACGAATAGAATCGTTCGCGCGGTCAGACGCATCAGCATGAGATTCGGTCGAGGCTTTGATGTAGGTGCCAATGCCGCCGAAGAACAGCAAATCCACCTTCATGCGCAAAATCGCATTCATAATCTCAATGGGTGTTGCTTCGGCTTTGTTGATCTCCAGCAACTCTTTCATTTCGGGGCTGAGCTTGATCGACTTCGCCGAGCGCTCGAAAATCCCGCCGCCTTTTGAAATCAGCTTGGCGTTGTAGTCGGTCCAGTTCGAACGCGGCAGTTTGAACAGCCGCACGCGTTCTTCAAAGCTTTTGGCCGCGTCCGGTGTGGGGTCGATAAAGATGTGCAGATGGTTGAAGGCCGCCTGCAGTTTGGCGTGTTTCGACAGCATCATGCCGTTGCCAAACACGTCCCCCGACATATCGCCCACGCCCGCCACTGTGAAAGGTTGGCTTTGCGTATCCACACCCATTTCGCGGAAATGGCGCTTCACGCACTCCCACGCGCCCTTCGCCGTGATGCCCATGGCCTTGTGGTCATAGCCCACAGAGCCCCCCGACGCATAAGCATCGCCCAGCCAGAAATTGTACTCGGCTGAAATCGCATTCGCGATATCGGAGAATGTGGCCGTGCCTTTATCAGCCGCCACCACCAAGTACGGATCATCGGGGTCTTTGCGCACCACGCTTGCGGGCGGCACGATTTGTTCGTTCACCACGTTGTCGGTGATATCCAGCAAACCGCGCTGCAACGTTTGGTAACACGCAATCCCTTCGGCTTGGAACGCTTCACGGCCACCGGTTGTCGGCGGGCGCTTGACGACAAACCCACCTTTCGAGCCTGTCGGCACAATCACCGCGTTCTTCACCATCTGCGCTTTCACAAGGCCCAGAATTTCCGAACGGAAATCTTCGCGGCGATCAGACCAGCGAATACCGCCGCGCGCCACCTTGCCGCCGCGCAAGTGAATGGCTTCCACACGCGGTGAGTACACAAACACCTCCACGTTCGGGCGCGGCAACGGCAACTCGGGGATGCCTTTGCTATTCAGCTTGATCGACACGTAAGGCTTGATCGAGCCATCAGCCGCTTTTTGGAAGTAGTTGGTGCGTAAGGAATTTTCGACCAGCGTGAGGTAACGGCGCAAAATGCGGTCTTCATCGGCATTCGTTACTGCATCCAAGGCAGCCGTAATGTCTTTGATCAGGTTGTCCGCGTGCGCAGCCGTAATTTTGGCCTTCGAGCCAGTGTTCTGTGTGGGCTCAAAGCGGGCCACAAACAAATCCACCAACAGCCGCGCGACATTGGGATGATTTTCAAAGGCAGTTTCGATGTACGTTTGCGAGAACGGGAACGCCACTTGGCGTAAGTATTTTGCATAACTGCGCAAAATCACCACTTCGCGCCACTTCAGGCCAGAGAAGGTGACAAGCTTGTTGAACCCGTCGCTTTCCGCCTCGCCGTTCCAGACGCGCAAGAACGCTTCTTCCACCGGTTCGCGAATAGCCTCGATGTCGAGCACTTTGCCGCCCGCGACTGTCATTAAAAAGTCGTGCACCCACACGCTGCCCGACGCGCCCGAGCCTTGCGGCGTAATCTCGTGGTTTTCTTCACCCACGGCCCGGAAGCCTAAGTTTTCAAGCACCGGGATCACGTCCGACAACGCCATCACGCCACCACAGTTGTAGATCTTGATGGCAATGGTGCCAGCGGTGGAGCGTGGCTTGTAAACGTGAATGTTGACGTTCTTATCCGCGCCGCATTTCAGCACACGGTCCACATCACCCACAGCCTCATCGGCGTTGAAGCGTTCTTTGTACGATGTGGGAAAGGCATGGGCGAACAAGTTGGCGCGCTTCACGCCTTCCGCCTCACCATGCGCTTTAATCAGCGCATCTTTAAGGCCGTCGTTCCACGCGCGGCTGGCTTGAACAATTTGCGCTTCAAGGGCTTTGGTATCAACCTTCGGCACGGCACCGGGTTTTGTCGCGATAATGTAGTGTACGCGCGCCTGGGCGGCGTCACTTACTTGCGTGTAGAACTGCGACAGGCGACCGTTGAAGGCCTTCACCAAAATATCGCCGATCACACTGCGCAGCTGCGTATCAAACCGATCGCGCGGCACATACACCAAGCACGAGGCAAAGCGCTCGAACTGATCGAGGCGAATGAACACAGCGGTTTTGGCGCGCTCTTGAAGGTGCAGCAAACCCAACGCTACGTGTTGCAAATAGTCGTCCGAGCTTTCGAACAACTCATCGCGCGGCAAGTTCTCCATAATATTTTGCAGGCGCTTGCCATCATGGCCATGCTTGCGGAAGCCCACTTTGGCACGGATGCGATCAATCTTACTGCGTAAGATCGGCACAAAATTGGGGCTATTGGTGTACACGTCAGCCGTGAACAGGCCGACGAACATGCGTAAGCCCGAGACTTTGCCTTTGTCGTCGAACATCTTCACCGCCACGACGTCATAGTGCACGCGGCGGTGCACGGTGGCGCGGGTGTTGGCTTTGATCACCAGGAAAATATTCGGGCTATCCAGGAAGTAGGCAAACTGTGCAGGCACTTCAGCACCATCCACCAAGCCGTCGAACACGCCAATCTGGCGCTTGGTCAAAACGCCTAAGCTTTCATCCTGTACAATGTTGATGATTTTCTTCGCACCCTTGCCGTCCAGCGCATAACGCCGGTAGCCTAAGAAGGTGTAGTGGTCATCGTGCAGCCATCGTAAGAAGCTTCCCACCTCTTCGGCGCGCTCGCGGCTCACACCCGGCGAAGGTCCATCAAAGTCTGCCGATAAGCGCCCGGCATGACGGCGCATCAGTTGCCAATCGCGCACAGCCAAACGCACATCATTCAGCACGGCATTCAAGTTATCGCGCAAACGCTCTGCCATATCTGGATCGCCAATGGGGCTGATCTCGATATGCATGACAGATTCATTCAGCTGGCCGTCCTGGGCCGATGACTCTTCATCATCGCGTGAGTCCAGCAGTGCGGTCAGTTTGCCGCTGCCATCACGCACGACAGTCAGAATGGGGTGGATCGCTAAATGGGGTTGCTCTTCCATGCGGTCCAATTCGGCGGTGACGGAATCCACCAGGAACGGCATGTCATCGTTGACGATAATAATGGCGGTGCGACCTGATCCATTGGCGCTGCCATCTTTCTCGGTGTTGGGGATGACGCGGATTTTCGCTTGGCCCGGCGTGCGCGATTGCATCGTTTCCCACACCGTTGCGACGGTGGCGTATAACTGCTCGGGGCTGCGGCCGCGCAAATCATCCGGCGGGCTGCCCGCATAAAATTGTCCGATGAAGCGCTTGATATTGTCGCGGTCTGCGGCGCTGGCTTTCTTCGCGGCCACGTCTTGCGTTTTTTTGATGATCTCAGCGATGTCGCTGTTGGCCCAACCCACCATGTACGTGCGCTCCCAAAATGCTGGGGCGGCCTTAGTGCGTAACGGTCGCGGGTGGCCGCCCGTATTACGAGAACCTTAGCATAGTCAGGACGTTAGGGCAGGGTTCGAAGGGTTAAACTGTGTGAATGCTGCGTTGCAATATATTGCGCAGTGGTTTTACGCGTCACCAAACAGGTGGGGCACGAACCGGCTGCGATTATGGGTGATCAGTTTTGTATCCTCGCGGATGCCGATGCCGCGGCTCACATGGTCAATCACCCAACTGCCGATCACCGCATGGTGCGTGCGGCCTTGTTCATCTGTGCTTTCAGCCAAGGGTGTTAGCGCCTGGTACACATAGCCTTCATCACCGTATGCACCTTCCAGGCTTTCAATTGGTGCACCCACCACTGTGCCATCGGGCCCCAGTTCTGCGATGGAAATGTTGGCCCCTTCGCGGCCCAGCAAGGGCTTTGCCACAACCTTACTGCCGGCCGGGAAAGCACGGCGGTCCATAAAGGCTGGCAATAAATTGGGATGGTCGGGGTACATTTCCCACAACACCGCTAAAATTGCTTTGTTCGACATCACGGCTTTGTAGGCAGGTTCGATCACCGTTAAGCGGCGTTGCATAACAGAATGAGCAAGTGCCGGGCCAAACTTGTCGTTCAACAACCAATCCCACGGCAGAATTTTAAACAGCGTGGAAATGGTTTGGTCATCGCCGTCGACAAATTCGCCGCCCAGTAAAGATGACGGATCAGAATCAACTGGCGTGGTCCAGCCAATGTCCGCCGCACTCACCAGTTTGCCCGATAAGCCTGCTTCCATAGCCACATCCAGCATGTAGCGCAGGGTGCCTTCGTCTTCGGCGTGCGGCATCATGCAGGTGAAGTGCAGTGCTTCGGGTGCACGCATATTTTTTAGTTGCTGATCCACCTTCGCCCACGCGGCCACCAGGCCTTCGTGGATTGAATTGAATTGGTCGTGCTCAGGGAAGCGTTCTTCCAACCACGTCCATTGCACAACAGATGCTTCATACAGGCCTGTGGGCGTATCAGCGTTGTACTCTAACATTTTGGGTTCGGCGTCACCGCCTGTGTACGCCAAATCAAAGCGGCCATAGATGCTGGGCTGGGTGTCTTTGCGGTTGAACCAACTGTGTTCAATCACCGCAATCATCTCTGGTGAGAATCCAAAATACGGAAGAAGCTTTCGCTCAATCGCATACGCTGTCGCCGCCGTGCACATGGCGTGCAGGTCTTCGGTCACACTCTCTAATTTGTCGACTTCGGCAGAGGTGAGGTGCCAGTACGCACTCTCATCCCAATAGGTGCCGGGGTCTGCGGCAGTTGGAGATGAGTGCCACTCGAAGCCTAAAGCTTCAACCTTCGCGGCCCAATCGGCGCGCGGTGCAATAGAAACACGTTTCATGGATGCAGCTTATTAGCTGCCGCCACCGCTGGCAAAACGATTAGCGCTTGAACCAAAGCCGCCACGTTCTGGCGTGCGCATGGCCACCCGGCTGCCGCTTAAAGATGTTGTGCCGGGGGCAACGCGGCCCACGTTTGTACCACCGGTGTAAAGGTAGCCATCACGGTTGGCGTAGACCGGGCGCGAGGCGCCGCTCCAACCCGGTTTACCACCGGCTTGCGGGGGCGCTGTGTTTGTATTCGGCGCGCCACCCATAAAACCGCCGCCGCCACCCATCATGCGGCCCATCATGTAACCCATCATCATCGGCATAAACATGCCGCCGCCACTGCTGGCGTGTTGGGTTTGCGTGCCATCGGGGTTGGTAATGGTCGTGTTTGCAGGCACCACTTCGCAGGCACTAAAGCCTGCCGCTTCGCATTCTTCCTTGGTGGTGAATTTCGGCGCTTGCTGAATGTGCTCTACCTTGGCGGCGTTAAACGCATCGCTGCAGGTTTGCGCATCAAAGTCCTGCGCGCAGGTGGCCGTGTCGCCGTAAATATTGTCGCTGCTCATGTTGTTGGTGCCGTCATCGCAGGCACTCAAGGCCACAGCGGCAGCGCCAGCCAGCAGCACAGTCACATATTTGGATTTGCGAAACGGGGTCTTGTTCATTTTTTAATCTCGATCATTTCAAGAGCTGAGTGCGCCAGCGTTCAGCACGCCCATGGCAATGGACAGCGCACCCAACAGGATGCCGTACGCGGTACGGTCCTCGGTCAGGCCTTGCTTCAAGCCCGGGATCAGCAGCGAGACGACGAAGTACACCAACAATTGGCACGCCACGCCGATGGCCCCCCACACCAACAATTCGCGCACATCAAAGGTGCTGGCGGCGGTGGAATACAACACCAAGGCCATGCCAATGGCGGTGCCGCCTAAGCTGTAGGCCGCGGCACTGTTGCCCTGGCGGATCAGGCGAATTTCGTGGTGCGGCGTAATCAGGATGTACAAGGCCAGGCCACCCACCAGAAGCCCGACAGCGGTTCCCAAAAACGTCAGATACAGCGGTAAAGATTGAAGCATCGCGCGTCCGAAAACAGGTTCACTCTAGATAGTGCAGGCATCAGGTAGGGCAAGCGGACCGGTCGGTCAAATGACAAGAGCGGGAGCGGCAGCGCCCACACCGGCAGCCGCAAAGCTGGGCCTTTGGGGCGGGCCGGATACAAATTTACATCGCTTTACACGACAGCGTGAGCCAACCAGCGCACATTTAAGGCCTGGGTATACATAAAGAGGGGCGCCACCATGTTCGATCCAACCACACTTTTTGATCCAAGAACGCTGACTGGTTTTCACACACTCATGAGCATCATCGCGATCATTCTCGGCATCCCCGCCGTGATCGAGCTGTTTCAAGGTAAAGTGAAAAGCCCGTGGTCCACCTCATTCCTGGTGCTGGCCATCGGCACCAGTGTGACCGGGTATTTCTTCCCCTTCGTCGGCATTACCCCGGCGCAAATTACGGGCGTGATCGCGCTGGCCTTCTTGGCCATCGCGTTGGTGGCGCGCTTTAAGTACCAACTCAGTGGCAAAGCCCGCTGGGTGTATGCGGGCTCTATTGTCGCATCAGAATATTTTCTGGTGTTCGTGGCGGTGGTGCAGGCGTTCGCTAAAGTCGGTGCGCTGGCTGCCTTAGCGCCCACACAATCCGAACCGCCCTTTGCCATCGCGCAAGGCATTACACTGGTCATTTTCTTGATCGTCGGCGTGAAAGCCGCGAAGGCGTTTAAACCCAAAAATATCGCCGCTATTTAGGTTTATCGTACCAGTAGGATGGTCCGCCGCTTGGCAATGCGACGGCCTGTAATCCATCGACACCGCTAAAGCGCCAACCTTCATAGCCGCTTGAGTCAGAAATAATTTCAAGCCTGAGGTCGTTGCCGAATCTAAGTATTAAGTCGCTGGTGTCGGGCTGTATCGTGATGGCGGTGATGGCTTTTTCTCCGAGGCGCTTTATCACCTCGGCGATGCAATCAATTTTGGCAGGTAAACCATACTGATGACCGTAATCATCACGGCAAAGAACAATCTGGCCATCAGATATGATCCTCCACAGCGAAGGGACAACGAGAGCGGCACCGTTCGAGAACATGAATGCGTAGTAACCGTGTTCTAGACGTTCAGCGGATTTTAGACGCGCACCAATAAGGCTATTTGCAAATGTGCGGCCCTCATCCCAGGTGTTTATATTCATGGACTTGCTAACGCTCGACGATAAATCTGCCTCGTTTCTTATAACATGTAACGAGGCAGATTTAAAATTACACAGCGTTCGCGGCACTCAGCAGCGCACGTACAGATGTCGCAAGCCCGCCAAGACAGCTCTAAATTTCCACAAAATCAAAGCTTCGTCACGAGCCCACATATAAACGGGTTCCTTTTTCGTTGCGACTTGTATCATAACAGTGCTGGCGCGAACGAATGGTGCTAACGAAAGTCAGTCATGAGTAGCAATATCCCCGAGCTCTTAGATGCTGCCCAGCATCAGATCGACCAGGGTCAGATCTCAAAGGCCATCGAAATCCTGCAGTATGGCCTTGAAACCGCGCCTGCAGATCTCAGAATTCTCAACGGTCTAAGTAAACTCACACTCAATCTTCGCCAGTATGATGCCGCGGCGAACTACGCGATGCAGCTGTGCAAGCTGGCGCCGACGCTTCAGAACTTTCACAACTTGGCTTATATTTCAAAGCGCCAGCGTAATTACAAAGTGGCGCGAACTGCTTATTTGGAAATCCTTAGGGTTTTCCCATACGATTCCGAAGCTCTGGTCGGTATTGCTGATCTTTATGCGCGCACAGGCTATCAGTCGCTTTCCGCAAAATATTATGAACTGGGCTTAACACAAAACCCAAGCCTGGAGGTTTTTGCTCAGTATGCCAAATCTGCGTCGTTTGAGGCCGCGCCACGCTTGTTAAAAATGCTTACAGATATGCGGGCCAGAATCTGCACCAGCCCCAAACAAAAATTATTGTATAATTTGGAATACGCCACTCGCAAAGAGCACGCAGAACGTGCCGCGCGGTCTATGCCGCAGTTAGCACAGTCAGTTGATGATTTATTTTTTAAGTATGCAGTAGATGACCGCAACAATGCGGCGCTGTTTGCCGACACTTTGTTGGAAGAAGAAAAAGAAATTCAATTAGCAATGCTGGTAAAGGCTCTGTCGCTCACGGCCTGTGATCAACTGGAAGAGGCAGAGGTTTATTATCAACGCCTTGCCAAAGACGATCCGACCAAGCTCTATGCAAATATTGTCTTTAATGATCGGTTTTTCTTTGGTTTGGAACAGAAATCAGATGATGTCCTGACAAATCAGTTTCCGCCGATCACAAATATCAAAGAAATAACATTTGGAGAGACGCCAATCATCTTTCTTTCGTGCGACTTCAATTATTTTAAAAATTTCGCACGACCGCTGCTGACATCGCTTGATCGCAAAAGTCCGCATCGCGATGTGCAATTACACGTTATAAACCCGCCCGCCGAGGGCGTTGAGATGATCTTGGCCTTTTGCGCGACGCTTACCGCGACAAATATTGCCATAATGATCGAGCATACACCGACGCCAACCCGCGAATACTTTCATGCGGCACGTTTTGTGCGTCTTTATCAGCATATGCTGCAACACCGCAAAACAGTTTGGTTGCTGGATGTTGACGGAATCCTCAACCGTGACATTGCGCCGTGGTTTGAGTTGATCGCAAAAGCCGACATAAGCCTCAGAGCACACACAGGCATTTGGGCACCATGGAATCAACTTACCGCAGGAGTGTTCTCCGTTACACCTACTGAACTAGGGTTCACTTTCATGAAGTTGGTGGCGCACTATATTGGGGTGTTTGTAGAGACTGACCTACTGCGATGGGGTGTCGATCAGATCGCCATGTACGCGACTTATGCATTTCTCAGGCGCCACGGACGCGCACCGACCATAGGCTTCTTCGATGACCTTATGCTTGATGATAAATGCAGCGATGACGCAGTGATGTGGAGCAATAGTGGGGTTGGCAAGTTTGACCGCATGACAATGATTGAAGATGCGTCCGTGCCGATGGATGCGCCCAAGGTGAAGTACCTCAAAGCGCTCAACGAGCTTGGGTATTCAATTTAAACGGCCCCTATCGCGTTGGCGCGACAGGGGCCATTAACTTAAACCGCGTTCGCGGCACTTAAGAGCGCACGCACAGATGCGGTGGACACATCGCTATCAATGCCCACGCCAAACACTTTGCGGCCATCGGCGGTTTTGCATTCCACATAAGCAGCGGCTTGCACATCGGTGCCGTGGCCAATGGCGTGTTCTTGGTAGTCAGCAATCTCTAATCCAATCCCACAGCTTTCTTGCAAGGCCGCCAACACGCTGGAAATCAAACCATTGCCGCGCCCGCTGACGGTTTGCTCTGTGCCCTTCACTTTAATGCGGCCACTGAACTGGCGTTGTTTGGCATTGCCGGTTGCGGTGGTGGCGTAATCAATCAGGGCAAATTTATCGCCGTCCTTCATGTGGTAGGCGTCTTGGAACGTCTCCCAAATATCAGCCGCCGTCATTTCTTGCGCTGAGGCATCGGCTTTCGCCTGCACCACGCGGCTGAAGTCCACTTGCAAGGCGCGCGGCAATTTCAGGCCCCGGTCTTGCTCCAAAATCCACGCCACACCACCCTTGCCCGATTGGCTGTTGACGCGAATCACAGCCTCATAGCTGCAACCCAAATCCGCCGGATCAATTGGCAGGTAGGGCACATTCCACAGCGTGTCGTTCTGCGCCTCTTGGGCCGCAAAGCCCTTCTTGATTGCGTCCTGGTGCGAGCCGGAGAACGCGGTGAACACCAACTCACCCGCATACGGGTGGCGTGGGTGCACGCTGATCTCGTTGCAGTGTTCAACGGTCTTCACAACGTTCTGGATATCGCTGAAGTCCAATTCAGGGTCGACACCTTGCGTGTACAGGTTCAACGCCAGTGTGACCAAGTCCACGTTGCCGGTGCGCTCGCCGTTGCCGAACAAGCAGCCTTCCACGCGGTCCGCACCCGCCATCACCGACAACTCAGCTGCAGCCACGCCTGTGCCCCGGTCGTTGTGGGGATGAACACTGATGATCACTGAATCGCGGCGCGAAATCTGACGGCCAAAGCGTTCAATCTGGTCGGCGTAGATATTTGCAGTCGCGGCTTCAACAGTCGCGGGCAAATTCAAGATCACGGGCTTTTCAGGTGTTGGCTGCAACACATCCAACACCGCTTCGCATACTTCCACAGCAAAGTCGGGCTCGGCGGTCGAGAATGTTTCGGGCGAGTATTCGTAAATCCAATTGGTGCCGGAATACTTCTCGGCCTGCTCGCGCATGATCTTCACGCCATCAACGGCGATCTGTTTAATGCCTGCGCGATCCAGCCCAAACACAATGCGTCGCCACGCTGGCGAGATTGCGTTGTACATATGCACCACGGCTTGCTTGGCCCCGGCCAGCGATTCGAACGAGCGCTCGATCAAGTCGCGACGTGATTGGGTCAAAACTTGAATCGTCACGTCATCGGGGATTTTGTTCGTCTCGATCAGATGCCGCACGAAATCGAATTCAATCTGCGAGGCCGACGGAAAACCAACTTCAATTTCTTTCAGGCCGATTTTCAACAACAGGTCGAAGAAGCGCTGCTTCTTCTCGTGGTTCATCGGGTTAATCAGCGCCTGGTTGCCGTCGCGCAAATCGGTCGACAGCCACCGCGGGGCTTTGGTGATGCGTTTCGAGGGCCATGTCCGATCAGGCAAATCGACATGGGCAAAAGGACGATACTTCGAAGAAGGGTCGCGCAACATGGCAGCGTCTCCACACTTATAATTTATGAACTTGGAAAAAAGAGAATACGGCGCTGCGAACAGCCGTCGGGCTCAGCCGTCAGTCCCGGCGGCTGCCGATAAGTCGAAGTGTGGCCAGCAGGGCGCTGGCGATGTGGTGTGACGGCGCGAACATCGCGGGGTCAAATCCTTCATCAAGTGAGCCGCCTGACTATCACGCGGAATTCTTAAGGTCGTGCAAAAAAATCAGCGGCGTTCATTGCACTTTTAGGTGGGCTCACGCATCAGCCGAAACAATCCCAGCGCAGTGAATTATGGGGAGATTTGAATGTGAGAATCGAGGGGGTGGGGATGGTGGGGAATTCGAAATAAAGCAATAGAATCAATATCTTAGCCCGAAAAAGCCAAAAAAGTGAATGATTTCAATGTTCTCCCCGCAATCCCCCTGTTCTTGTCTGTTATTAACAGGGGCGGCTTCGAAAAGCCCACGCGCCAAAACCGCCCATAAAGGCGGGATGACGATTCACTTAAAAGATGAGTGAAAATGGAGCGGGCGAAGGGATTCGAACCCTCGACCCCGACCTTGGCAAGGTCGTGCTCTACCCCTGAGCTACGCCCGCGTTTTTAGCGCGATACGCCCCGAAAAGAGGGCCGGACTATAGTCATTTAGCGAGTCAATGCAAGCGCCCTAAAAGACAAATTCTCATGCAAAATGGGGCGTGAAATTGGACCCTAAAACTGGTGGAAAACCGGTCGCTCCTCTTGCGTTTGGGGCGATTCCGGCACATTTAACCCTCAAGGTTTGTAAGTTTTTCAGTTTGTAAGTTTCTCAGAAGGTACGTTCATGTTGATCGGTGATTCGAACGGCGATGCGCTTCCCACAGCAGGTGGTGCCGACCTGATCAAAGAATCGGGCATGGCCACGTTCATGCACGACGTGATCGAAACCTCGAAAGACGTTCCCGTCATCGTCGACTTCTGGGCGCCGTGGTGCGGCCCGTGCAAACAACTCACCCCCACACTGGAAAAGCTGGTGAAGCAGTACGCCGGCAAAGTGAAGTTGGTGAAAGTGAATGTCGATGACAACCAACAGCTCGCGGCGCAATTCCGTGTGCAGTCCATTCCAGCTGTGTACGCGTTCAAAGGCGGCCGTCCGGTTGATGGCTTCATGGGTGCGATGCCCGACAGCCAAGTGAAATCGTTCATCGAAAAGCTCACCGGCGGCGGCGGCAACCCTATCGACGAAGCCTTGGCAGAGGCAGAGGCCTTTATCGCCGAAGGTCAGATCGACACCGCGATGGAAATCTATCAAGAAATTCTCGCGCAAGATCCGGTGCATGTGAAAGCCATGGCCGGTGCCTTGAAAGTTTACATGGCGCAAGGCAAGGATGACGAAGCGCGCAACATCATCGCGCAGTTGCCTGAGCCTTTGAACAAAGCGCCTGAGATTCTGTCGATCAAAACAGCGCTGGAGTTGCAGGCACAGTCAGCCGGTGCCAGCGGCGAAGTCGAAGCCCTTGCCGCGAAAGTTGCAGCGAACCCGAAAGACCTTCAAGCTCGCCAAGATCTCGCCATGGCGAAGTTTGGCGCTGGCGACAAAGAAGGGGCGATGAACGAATTGCTGGAATCAATCCGCATTGATCGTAAGTGGAGCGAAGAAGCAGCACGCAAGCAGCTGGTGAAATTCTTTGAAGCCTTTGGCCCCACCGATGCATTAACGGTGCAAGGCCGCAAGAAGCTGTCGTCTATTCTGTTCTCGTAATTTCTCCAACTCTCTTTGTAGAAAAGCATGCGCAGTCCAACGCAAACCCGCTACGAAGACTTACCCCAAGACCTGGCGATCTTTCCGCTTTCGGGCGCGCTGTTGCTGCCCTGGGGGCGTTTGCCGCTCAACATCTTCGAGCCGCGGTATCTGAACATGGTCTTGGATGCCATGGCCAATGGCCGCATGTTCGGCATGATCCAGCCCGACCAAACCAAACTGAGCCGCACACGTGAAGTGGCGGCCGACACCAACATCATCACCCTGCAATCAGAGCCGCCGGTGTATAGCGTTGGTTGCGCGGGCCGTATTGTCTCGTACGAAGAGACCGATGATGGGCGCATCCTGGTGTCTCTCAAAGGCCTGATTCGCTTCCGCATTGCCGAGGAGCTGCCGGGCCAGAAGGGCTACCGTCGCGTCAAGCCGCGGTACGATGAATTCAAAGCCGACATGGACGACGCACCCAAGATCGACTTGGACCGCGATACGTTGATGGACCGCTTAAAGCCCTATCTCGATGCACAGGGTATGAAAGTGAACATCGACGTCATCAAGAATTTGTCGGATACCACCCTGGTGACATCGCTGTGCATGATCTGCCCGTTTGATCCGCGCGAAAAGCAAGCATTGCTTGAAAGCCCGACATTGCAGCACCGCGCCGAAACGCTGATGACACTGCTGCAAATGGGTGTGTTCGATTTAAGCGGCAAGCCTGATGGCCCCAGACAATAAGAAGACAAGACATGCCCACCGAAATTGATGCAAAGCTTCTGGAAATTCTGGTGTGCCCCTTAACCAAGGGGCCGTTGGAATACGACCGCGCCAAACAGGAACTGATCAGCAAAAAAGCGGGCCTTGCGTATCCGGTGCGCGATGGCATTCCCATCATGCTGGCCGACGAGGCGCGGAAGCTAGACGCCTAATTTCTTATGGCAAACGCCGAACCTTGGCCCACTGAAATCAATTACGATCCGGCCACAAAAATTGTGCGCATCGTTTTTGATGATGATCGCATTTTCGATTTACCCGCTGAATATTTGCGCGTCGAAAGCCCTTCAGCCGAAGTGCAGGGGCATAATCCGTCCGAGCGTCAATTCGTGCCCGGCCGCGCCCATGTCGGCATCATGAATATGGAGCCGGTGGGCAATTATGCCGTGCGGATTATTTTTGATGATCTGCACGACACCGGCATTTATTCGTGGCGCTATTTTTACGAGTTGGGGCGCGATTACGCTGAACGCTGGCAGTTCTATCTCGAAGGCTTAAAGGCGCGCGGCCTGAAACGAGAGCCTTAAAGGCTGACGCCGCGCAAAAGCTTGGGCAGATCGCCCACATTTCCCATGGCATGCCGCATGAAGAATTTTTTGAGCGGCGGAATCCGGTTCACCACGCCCAAACCTAAATCGCGCGCAATCCGAATAGGCGCGATGTTGTTCGAGAACAAACGGTTCAGCACATCCGTTACACCGGCCATCAGTAGGTTATCGCTGCGCCGCCAACGTTCGTACTGATCCAGTACGCTGGCATGGGCCGGGTCTAACCCCAACCGTACCGCATCCACCACCACTTCAATCAGCGCGCCCACATCGCGCAAACCTAAATTCAACCCCTGACCCGCGATGGGATGAATACCGTGCGCCGTATCACCGACTAAGGCCAAGCGGCCCTTCACATATGTTGCGGCATACTGCAGGCCCAAGGGATAACTAAAGCGCGGGCCCACCAAACTTAACGTGCCCAAGAAACCGCCAACACGGTCATCAATCTCTTCAATCAGTTCGGCATCGCTCATCGCCAAATAACGATCCGTACGAGTTTTGGCTTCGGTCCACACCAGAGATGATTGATGCCCGCCTTTCAGCGGCAGAATGGCGAACGGCCCTGCGGGCAGGAAGCGCTCATGCGCGATGCCTTGGTGTGAACGCTCGTGCGCAATGGTGGCAACGATTGCGGTTTGCGCATAATCCCACCCTGTCAGGCGTATACCTGCCGCGTCCCGCAGGACTGAGGTGCGCCCTTCAGCAGCGATCACCAGTTTGCCCGAGAACGTCCGGCCATCGTCTAAGGTCACGGTGCCTGAATCAGCATTTTGCGCGAAGGTCTTCACCGTCGCTGGCGCAACGACCGTGAGGTTATTTTTTGCACTCAGCTGCTGGGCCTCAAACCCTTCGGCAATCGCTTCGCGCAAATGCCGATTCTCGAGCATGTACCCCAGCGGTCCTTCGCCCAGGTCTTTGTGGTCGTAATGCAAAAACAGCAGAGAGGTATTATCCGACACACGAATATCGCAAATGGGTTCGGCCTTTGCGGCCAAACGCGCCCACAAGCCCACACCGTCCAACAATTTTTGACCTGATGCCGCAATGGCCGAGGCGCGCCCATCAAATGTCGGGCTAATGCCAGCACGCGGCGGCAATCTGTCGATCACGGTGGTGCGCACACCATGTTTGGCCAACCCCAATGCCAAGGCTCCACCCACAAGTCCGCCGCCCACAATAAGCACATCTGCAGGGTCTGACGGCGGCGTTAAGGGGGTGTTTGTGGTCATGGTTTTGTCAGTGCACAGTTCTGAAGCCCACCATAGCCCACTTTGGGGCCGGGCCCAACGCTGTCCGGTCTTAAAGAAAGCTTTAATTCCAATACGTTACTTGTCTTGCGCTTTGGGCGCGGACCGCCTATGGTCCCGCCGCTTTTCGCAGCCGCGCCTGCCTGCAGGTTACTTGCCTCCAGTCAAAGCGGTGCTCAAAGCCCACCCATTCGATCTTAAGCGACTGACCTTAAGAGATCGATCAAGGCCGATGTAGCTCAGGGGTAGAGCAACTGATTCGTAATCAGTAGGTCCGCGGTTCGATTCCGCGCATCGGCACCATTTTCCGAACCCGCTTATTTGCAGTTCTTGAAGTTGCGCTCGAAGCACGCCTTCGCGCGGGCTTTGCCCTCGGCTTGTTGGGCGGGCGTCATCTTGTTGCCTTCGATAATAGTATCGCGCAGGGGATTAGGCATATCCAAGAATGCAAAATCTTTTTTGCCGTCCTTCATGCCGTACTCCTGGGCTTTGCTTAAACTCGCATGCATATAGCCTCTGACGGGATCGCGCGGGTAGCCACCAGGGCCATTGCCGTAAATAATCCCAAGATTGTTATGCGCATACGAGTAGCCTTGTGCTGCAGCCTTTTCAAACCACTCGGCGGCTTTGGCGACATCGAACGCCACGCCATCACCAGCAAGATAAGAGATGCCTAAGTTGTTTTGCGCTTCGGCATTTCCTTTGGCGGCGCTTTGCAAATAAAGCTCGATGGCTTTTGTTGAATTCTTTTCGATCCCACGTCCCAATTGATACATGGAGCCCAAGCGGTTCAGGGCCTTTGCATCGCCCTGCGCGGCCAATGGCTGAACGATCTTCAATGCAGTGGCAAAATCGCCAATGAAATAAGCCTTCTCGGCGTCGTCAATCGGGGCGGCCTGTACGGGGGTCAGGGTTGCGGCAGTAAGGCTAGCAAAAAGAACGGCCGGAATAAGCAGATGACGCACGTTAGAGCTCCTGAAATGGCAGAACGCAAGAAAACCATAGCCCTGCTGTGTGGCAGATTGTGGGCCGGGGCTCAACCTACGAGATTGAAAGGTGGCTGATGGGAAGGCAGCGTGACTAAAAGATAGCCTTGAGATGAAAAACCCCCGGACGTTGCCGCCCGGGGGTTTGTATTTGGTCTCTTATGATCGGCCTGTTTATTCGCGGTTACCGAGGAGCGACAACAGGAACTGGAACAGGTTTACGAAGTTCAAGTACAGCGACACCGCACCCATCACGGCGGCACGGTCTTCTAAGCCCGAGCCACGGATGTCCAGGTACTGGTTCTTGATGTTCTGCGTGTCATAGGCAGTTAAGCCTGCGAACACGATCACACCGCCCACCGAGATCACGAACTGCATCATCGAGCTGGCGACGAAGATGTTCACGATACCAGCCAGCATGATGCCGATCAGGCCCATGAACAGGAACGAGCCCATGCCCGACAGGCTACGCTTGGTCGTGTAGCCATAAAGGCTTAAGGCACCAAACGATGCGGCCGTGATGAAGAACACGCGGGCCACACTTGTGCCCGTGTAGGTCATCAGGGCGACAGCGAAACCAATACCCATCGTCGACACCAAGGCCCAGTAAAGGCCCTGCAAGGCGGCAATGCTAAGGTTACGCATGAAGCTCATGGCCAGGATGATGCCGATGGGGGCAAACATCGCGATCAGGCCTAAGCCGGTTGACCCAATGCGGCCATTGGCTTGCTGCGCGAAGAAGAGTTCCTGCAGTCCGGTGTTCGCAACCACAACGGCGACGATACCGCTGAGCAGCAAGCCCGACGCCATGTAGTTATAGACCCGCAGCATGTATTTCCGCAGGCCGACATCAATGTCTACCGCTGCGGCCTGGCCCCAAGTCGCCGTCCCATACGGCGCTGACGCCCTGCGATCTAAATCAGCCATGTGAGTCCTCTTTCAGTAAAACAACCACCGGGCTAGACGGGCCCAAGCCCAGGTCTCTCCGGTTGGCTTTAATATTGTGGTGGTAGGGCCTAACTTCAACCGGAATCGGTCGTGCTCACGCAGTATTCATCTCGGCAGGCCAACTAAAAGACATTATGAATCAATGGTTTGCCGTGGTCTGACGACACCTGCTCTATGAAACGGCTGTAACCCTGCAATCGTTCCCCACTTCGCACTTAGTCATTTCTCAAAAGCGGGGCTGCTTTGGTGCCTAAGGCCCGCCACGTCCCGGCAAAGCCAGCCATCAGGGTGACGATAATGCAGACTGCCACCACGCCAAAGGCCAGCGGATAGACCATCTGCCATTCGAGTTTCATGATGTGCACCACCACTGCCCATGAAGCGAGGGCGCCCACGCCCACCGCAATACCACCTGTCGCCAACCCTAACAGACAGAACTCGAACACAAAGGCACTCAGCACATTGGTGCGGGTTGCACCCAACACTTTCAGAACCACAGACTCGTAAATGCGGCGCGCGTGACCTGCGGCTATCGCGCCGGCCAACACCAAGGCGCCGGCCACTAAGGCCACAGCTGCGGTAATGCGCACAGCGACACTTAAGCTATCCAATACGTCTTTCACCATTTGCAGTGCATCGCGCACTTGAATGACCGTCACATTGGGCATGGTTTCCAGCACGGCGTTCTCGATTTTTGATTCGGTCCCGACATCTGAATTCACGGTGGCGATATTCATGCCCGGCGCCCCTTGCAGCGCATTGGGCGAATAAATCAGCGTGAAGTTCATCGTGCCCGATTGCCAACGCACATCGCGCGTGTTGGCAAGTTTAGCGGTGATTTCACGGCCGAGAATGTTGAGGCTAATGCTGTCGCCGAGTTTCAGTTTCAAGCCTTGCGCCACACGTTCATCCAGCGAGACTAAATTCTCGCCCGTGTAATCTGCGGGCCACCACGCACCTTGCACCAGCTTTGCATTCTCGGGCAGCGACGCAGAATACGATACGCCGCGCTCGCCGCGCACAGCCCAGCGGCTGTCGGGGTCAATCTCGGCCTTCTCTACCTCAACATCTTTGATCTTCGAGATGCGCCCACGAATCATCGCGGCGGTGATGATCTTGTTAACACCAGGGACAGCTTGAACAGTCTTCTTGAAGTCTTCTACTTGTGCGTTCTGAATGTCGATGAAGAACATACTTGGCGCATCTTTCGGTAAACCTTCCGACAAACGCGTATTCAGATTGCTTTGAACCAGGGCAATCGCAACCAGAACCGACAGCCCCAAACCTAACGAAAGAACCACAGATGTGGTTGGTGCGCCGGGACGATACAAATTTGAAAGCGCCAAGCGAAGTGTTGGTTTCCCGGCGACGGCACTCTTGCGCCCAGCACTGAGTCTGCGGGCAAAGCTCATCACGGCCTTGGCAGCACCAGCGAACAAAACCAACGCCAAGCTTGTGCCCACCACAAAGAAGGTGGCGTAACGCGGCTGATCGGCCGTCCCGATGGTGTACGCAGCCAAGGCGCTAGCCAGCACTGCTAACGCAATCATGTAACGGCGCCGCGGCCAGGCGCGTGTCGGCGCCAACAAATTGCGGAACAGTGCCACGGGTGGAATGTCACGCGCCCGTGCCAAGGGCCATAACGCAAATACTGCAGCGGTGAGGATGCCGAAAACAAATGCCTTTAATAATGAAGCTGGATAAACACCAAACTGTGCATTCACCGGCAGCATGCCATCCAGTGCACGGCCCGCAATCAGCGGAATGATCGCGCCGATGATCAGCCCCAGGCCGATGCCAATGGCCGATAAAATGGTGATCTGCACGACATACATCTGGAACACCATGTCCGCCGGTGCACCCAGGCACTTCAAGGTCGCAATGGTGTTGATACGCCCCGCCATATAAGCGCGCACGGCATTTGCGACGCCAATACCGCCCGTCAGAAGTGCGGTCATACCCACAAGGGTCAAGAACAGCGTGACGTTATCCAAGAACGCTTCAACACCTTGCGCTGCATTGTTGGTGCCGCGCAAACGCCACCCCGCATCTGGGAAGTCGGCGGTGAGCTTGGTGCGCAAATCGGTGGCGGACCCTTTCTCGACCTTCACATTATAAATGTGGGTGACAAGGCTGCCGGGTTGGACCAAGCCTGTCGCTTCAATGGACGCGCTTGAAATCATCACGCGCGGACCGGCGCTGGTGAATGTCACCACGCGGTCTGGCTCTTTGGTGATCAGGGCGCGCACTTCAAATGCGGCTTCGCCCACATTGATCACGGCGCCCACTGCAATGCCCAAACGCTGCGCCAGGGCAGCATCGATGGCGGTGCCCCATTGATTGTTTTTCTGGCTTAAAATATCAGCAAGAGGCAGCGCAGGTTCAGTGATCAGCTCGCCGTAAAGTGGATATGCATCATCGACCGCTTTTACTTCCACGAGGGCGCGCTGCTGCACTTCACCATTGGCATCTTCAACACGGGCCATCGAGCGCAGTTGTAGTTGGTAGCTTACGGGCCCAGCCGCTTTCAGCGCGCCGATCTCAGCATCATTCAATGTGCGTGTTTCGTGGCGGGCTTGCAGGTCGCCGCCCAATAACGGCTGTGCATCGGCATCAATACCGGCCTTCACCGCATCATTCAGCGACCCTGCACCAGCGATGGCGGCAACCCCCAGCGCCAAGCAGGCCAGGAAGATGCGAAAGCCTTTAATGCCGCCGCGCAGTTCACGTAATGCAAAACGGACCGCGATGGATGATGTCAGCGCCATGATATTACTCAGCAGCCTTGCTTAAACCTTCGGGATTTATTCCCTCGCCGGCAATCAAGCCGTCGGCAATGCGCACAACCCGGTCGCACCGCGCAGCCAGTTTCATGTCATGCGTGATCAAAACCAAAGTTGTCTTGTGGTGATCGTGCAGCTCAAAAAGCAGTTCGACGATTTGTTGTCCTGTCGCCCCATCCAGGTTGCCGGTGGGTTCATCGGCCAACAGAATTTTCGGCTCCACGGCGAAGGCACGCGCAAGTGCTACACGCTGTTGTTCGCCGCCCGACAGCTGGCCCGGATAGTGATCGATGCGGTGTCCCAGCCCCACGCGCTTTAACTGCGCTTCAGCGCGGTCAAAGGCATCGCTACGCCCTGCAAACTCCAACGGGACGGCGACGTTCTCTAAGGCCGTCATGGTGGGAATGAGGTGGAACTGCTGAAACACAATGCCGACATTATCACGCCGGAAAAGAGCCAAGCCGTCTTCATTCAATGTGCTGTAATCCACGCCGGCCACGTGCACTTTGCCAGACGTGATGCGCTCTAATCCCGCTGTGATCATGATCATTGTGGTTTTGCCCGAGCCCGAAGGCCCTACCACGCCCAAGGCAACACCTTGGGGCACATTCAGGTCGACCCCGCGCAAAATGTTGACCGGCCCAGCCGGGCCGTCCAATGTCAGATGCACATTTTCGAGCGTAATCGCGGAAACGGGATTTGAAGACGTCATAGGGGGCGCCAATATCCTAGGCAATAAATGGGAATGATGATTAAGAACCTAATGGCACTGAACGTATTATCAATGCGATACCGAATGATGACAAATCTCCGCTTTCTGGCGCTAGCTCTTTCAATCGTGATCGCACCACTATTTGGTTACGCGTCTGTAACAGCGGCGGATCAACCACCCATTCGCATTCTTGCCTTTGGCGACAGCTTAACAGCTGGCTACGGGCTTGATGATCTTGGCAATGCGTTCCCGGCGCAGTTGGAAAAGGCGTTAAAAGCCAAGGGTCATAACGTCAGTATTTTGCCCGGCGGCATTTCGGGCGACACCACAACCGGGGGCTTAAACCGTATCGACTGGTCGCTGTCCGAAAAACCCGATGCGGTGATTGTGGAGCTGGGCGGAAACGACGGCTTGCGTGCTGTCGACCCCGCGGTGACGGAAAAAAGCCTGGATGGTTTGGTCGCACGTATTCGCAAAGATGATATTCCGGTGCTTGTCGCAGGCATGTTGGCGCCGCCAAATCTGGGCCGCGATTACGCTGACCGCTTTGGCGCGATCTTTCCGCGTGTCGCGAAAAAGCACGATGCCTTGCTGTATCCATTTTTTCTGGATGGTGTGGCGGGCGATATAAGCTTGAACCAAGCTGATCGTATTCACCCGAACCCCCAGGGTGTGAAGGTGATTGTTGAGAAGATATTGCCCTCCGTTGAGAAATTGATTGCCCAAGTGCAGAAAAAACGCGGGGCTTGAATTGAGTACCGCACAGCCCCAAACAAAACCTTCGCACTTTGCACATGCGGTCGCGACGGGGGCAGATTGGCGCACTGCCATTAAAGAGATTGGCGATGCTTTAAGCGCGCAAGGGGCTGTCGGGGCATTAGGCCTTATCTACGTCACTGAGCCATGGGCCGAACACCTCGCTGATATGGCGGCCACACTTCAGCAACGCTTGAACATATCGCAATGGGCTGGATGCGCAGGCTTTGGCATTTTTGGCGGCGGCGGTGAAATGCATCGCGATGCGGCTGTCTCGGTGATGGTGGCGCCCTTTGCCGCTGCTGATGTGAGTATGCTGCCGGGATTGTTGGATGAAGCAAGCGCCCGTATGACATCCACAACGCCGTGGTGCCGTTTGAATGCGCCGGTGTTTGGCATTGTTCATGCCGATCCACGCAATGCGCAGCTTGATGCAATGATTGAAGCACTGATGGATGATGATGTGGGCGGTGGCTATGTGGTCGGTGGCCTTACGCCCGCCACACAACAGCCCATGCAAGTAGCCGATGGTGCGACAACCGGCGGCATATCAGGCGTGTTGTTATCATCGCGCGTGCCGGTGGCTGTAACGCTCTCGCAAGGGTGCACACCTATTGGCCCGGTCCATAAAGTCACGGCAGGGCGTCGCGGTGTGATTTCCGAACTCGATGGCCGCCCAGCCTTGGATGTGTTGAAAGACAGTGTGGGCGAAATTTTGTCGCACGATTTGCGGCGCATTGCAGGTTACATTCAGGCTGCCCTGCCGGTGGGTGATACCGACAGACGCGATTATGCCGTGCGTAACCTGATGGGCATTGATCAGAAGTCTGGGCTGATTGCGATTGGTGCTGATCTGAATCCCGGCGACCGCGTGATGTTCGTGCGGCGCGACCCGGTCAGCGCGCAAAAAGATCTAACACGTGCGCTGGAAGATTTGAAAAAGCGCATTGGCGACCGGCATATTCTGGGCGGTCACTATGTGTCGTGTGTGGCGCGCGGCCCGCAAATGTTTGGCGATATCGGCGCTGAAGCCAAAGTGATTCATGATTGCTTAGGTGATTTTCCGCTGGTGGGTTTTTTCGCCAATGGCGAAATCAGCGGGCGGCGCTTATATGGATATACGGGCGTTCTGTCCGTTTTTCTTGATCGTGCGTTATAAAAATGATCCGTCTTTTTGTAGGCTTATCCGTCCCTGAAGACGTCGCGGACGATCTGTTTGATCTATCCGACAACACACCCGGCGCGCGGTGGATCGACCCTGAAAACATGCATGTGACGTTGCGGTTTATTGGTGAAGTGTCAGAAGCCGATGCGGAAGACATTCACAATGAGCTGAGCCGCATCAGTGCCAAGCCCTTTGCATACGACATTCATGGTCTTGATACCTTTGGCCAGGGTCGAAAAGCCCACACGCTTTACATGAAAGTGGGCCTTTCTCCGGAATTGGAATTACTCCAGGGCCGTGTCGAATCAGCCGTGGTGCGCGCCGGTCAGCCGCGCGAGCCACGTAAATTCAAACCGCACGTTACATTAGCCCGGTTAAGCAACCCTGACCCCGAACGATTACAGAGTTTTATTGAGGGCAATAACCTCTTTAGGGCTGATGCTCTCGCGGTAGATCGATTTGTGCTCTACGAAAGTAAAATGGGCAAAACTGGCTCGGCCTATTTTCCGATTGCGGAATATCCACTTATTTAAAAACCAAATCGCTGGAGTGTCGCATCCACTTGCGTCACATAACTTCCGCCGAACAACCGCACGTGCACCAGCAACGGATATAAATTGTAGAGCGCGCAGCGTTCTTCAAAAAATCCGGCCGCAATGGGTCGGTGTTCGGCGTAGCGCCTGAAAAACGCATCGCCAAACGTGCCGAACAAAGTTGAAAAAGCCAATTCGATCTCTGGATCCGCGTAGTAAATCGCTGGGTCTACAAACGCGGCAATCCGCGCTTCGCGGCATAGAATGTTACCGCCCCACATATCGCCATGAATCAGCGACGGCGGCATGGGCTCTGTGAGCCAACGATCTAACTGCGCACACAGTTTTTCCACTCGCGCATAAATCGGCACAGGAAGTTTGCCCACACGCACCGCATCGCGCGCACGATGCATAAGCCGCTGATCGCGAAAGAACGCCATCCACGATTCATTTTGTGCATTGGGCTGCGGCAAACCGCCGATGACAGTGTCGCAAGAGAACCCAAACAGCGGTGCAGATATGCCGTGCAAACGGGCCAAATGATCGGCCGCATCTTCCTGGGCTGCGTTATTCAAACGCCCGCGAGTAGGAATGAACTCCAGTAGCAATAGCGTATCATCACTAAACAGAACGCTGGGAACAGGCAGGCGAGAGTTTTCAACCAGATACTCCAGCATGAAGCCTTCAAGCGCCAACCCAAACCCGATCTTTGCGACAAGCGTGCGGCCATCGGCCAGTGTGATTTTGCGCACATCGCCTACACAGCCACCGCTTAAATGCTCTTCGCTTAAGACATCAGTGTGCAGCAAGCTGCGCACCCGTTCTTTCAAACCCATGTTCTCAATCAAGGTTTGATTTTGCTGCGTAAAGCCGTCAGCAGGCCCTTGCTGGCTTCTTCCACCAAGTCCAAAACGGTTTCGAAGTCGGCTGCATCCCCATAGTAAGGGTCGGGCACATCACGGTGTCTGGCCGCCGCGTGATAATCCAAGAACAGGCGTATTTCAGCTTTGTGTTCTTCCCGCCGCATGGCCCGAAGATGATTAAGGTGGCTATGGTCCATCGCCAGGATTAAATCGAACGCGTGAAAATCTTCTTCGCGAATCCGGCGTGCTTTGAGAGCTGAGATATCAATGCCGCGTGTCGCCGCAGCTGCTATGCTGCGGGCGTCGGGCGCATCGCCGATGTGGTAGCTGCTGGTTCCAGCCGAATCGATTTCAAAATGTGTGCTCATGCCAGCCTCGGCCACAGCAAGGCGGAATGCGCCTTCCGCTGTGGGTGAGCGGCAGATATTGCCGGTGCAAACAAAGAGAACGCGGTAAGCCATGGGTTTCAAGATGCAGTCGATAGCGAGCAGGGTTGATCTATAATAGCAGCTTCCTACATAAGCCCGCATAGCAAACCGTCTGATGACATTATGAAAAATGTTTACAAACCTGTATCCATTTACAAGCCAGAAGCTAATGCGCGGATTGTCATTCTGACCGGCGCTGGAATTTCGCAAGAATCGGGGCTAGAGACCTTCCGCGATGCTGATGGAATTTGGGCCAAAGTGCGCATTGAAGATGTCGCGACACCCGAAGCCTTTGCCCGCGATCCAGATAGTGTGCACGCCTTTTACAATATGCGTCGTAAACGGGCGCTTACGCTGAACTTAGAACCGAATGCAGCGCACAAGGCGTTGGCAGACTTAGAAGCACGCTGGCCTGGTGATGTGCTGGTAATTACCCAGAATGTGGACTCGTTCCATGAGCGCGCTGGCACGAAGAAGCTCATTCATATGCATGGTCGCCATGCCGAGGCGCGCTGTAACGACTGTGGTCATATTGTGCCGTGGGTCGGAGATATGTCTGTTGATGATGTGTGTGTCGGCTGCCACCAGTCCGGCGGTATGCGACCTAATGTCGTATGGTTCGGCGAAATGCCTTTGGAGATGGAGCGCATTCAGGCCGCACTCTTTGAATGCGATTTGTTCATTTCCATCGGGACATCAGGGAATGTGTATCCAGCGGCGGGGTTTGTCTCACTCATGCGCAAAATAGGCCGTGGGCATACCGTCGAGCTGAACCTAGAGCCTTCCATGGGGGCATCGCTGTTTGCGGAATCGCATTATGGCAAAGCCACCGACATCGTGCCGCGGTATGTGGCGACACTGCTCGATGACCAAACTTAATGATCTTCTAAGCAAGGTGCGCAAGTGTACCCTGTGCACAGATTTACCGTTGGGTCCGCGCCCGGTGTTGCGGATCAAAAGTAGCGCCAAAGTTCTCATCATCGGTCAAGCGCCCGGCACCAAAGTGCATGAAACCGGTATTCCCTGGAATGATCGCTCGGGGGATCGTTTGCGGGAATGGCTCGGGGTCGATCGCGATACATTTTACGATGAGCGCCGCATCGCCATTATGCCGATGGGCCTCTGTTATCCAGGCGTTGATAAAAACGGAGGTGACTTGCCGCCACGGCCAGAGTGTGCACCCACATGGCATCCGCAATTGTGGCCGTTCTTGAGGAATGTTGAGCTTGTGTTGTTGGTCGGAAGTTACGCGCAAAAACGCTACTTACCTGACGGTCGCAAAGCGACAATGACGGACACCGTGAAAGCCTGGCGAGAGTACGGTGCGAAATTTATGCCGCTGCCGCATCCGAGTTGGCGCAACACGGGCTGGCTGAAAAAGAATCCGTGGTTTGATGAGGACCTCGCACCCGAATTGAAAGCACGTGTGCGGTTTCTATTAAAGCGCTAAGCGCTGTGAGTCTCTTCAGCGTCTGCCTCAGCTTCAAGGGCTTCCATATCTTCATCTGAGAAGCCGAAATGGTGTCCAATCTCGTGGATGAGCACATGGCGCACCACGTGACGCAGGTCTTCACCTGTTTCAGCCCAGTAATCTAAGATCGGACGCCGATACAGAAACACCATATTCGGCAAACCACCCGAAGCTTCTATCGTTTGCTCAGGTATACTCACGCCTTGATACAAGCCCAGAATATCGAAGGGGCTTTCCAGCTCCATCTCGGCGCACACATCGTCATCTGGTAGCTCAACGACCTGAATGACAATGCCCGTGGTGAATTGCCGCAAACGCTCAGGCAATGTTTGCAGCGCGTCATGAGCTAAGGCTTCCATATCGTCTAAGCTCGGCGGTAAAATGGCGGTCATGGCGTCGCAGTTTTTCTATTGTTGATGCGTCTTATAGCACGGGTATAGCAGGAGGAGGATACGATGGTTGCAAAACTCGATCCGACTACACGTAAGAACGCACTTAAAAAACTTGTGCATTGGAACGACGTCATTGGGCGCGATGCCATTGAGCGCACGTTTGTGTTCGGTGACTTCGCCCAAGCCTTCGCGTTCATGACGCGTGTGGCGGCCAAAGCCGAAGAGATGAATCACCACCCTGAGTGGACGAACATCTACAAAACCGTAGAAGTGACCTTAAGCACGCACGATTGCGGCGGCGTGAGCGATCTTGATATCAAGCTTGCGACCTTTATGGACGAAGCTGCCCATATGTAAATTACTCTTTGGTTCTATTCTTTAACCGGTGGCGGCGGTGGTTTTTGGAGCCTTGCCTCGCGGAGAAGAATGTACATGGTTGAGGCAATAATCACGATCGCACCGACACCCGTCCAAATACTTGGCACTTCGCCGAAGAGCCAAAACCCGAAGAGCGCCGCCAGCAAGATTTGCAAATAGTCGATGGGGTTCATCACGGTTGCTTCGCCGTAGGTGAATGCTTTGATCATCATGTACTGGCCCACACTGGCCATGACACCTATGGCGATGAGAAACACCCACTGATCTGATGTCGGCATCTGCCACACAAAATACGCAGGCACTGCCGTAATGATCGCGGTGCCGGTGGCAAACCACGCCATGATGGTGGCGGGGCCATCGACAGCCGCTTGTTGGCGTACCACGCTCATGGCACCAGCAACGGCCAGCGCCGAAACCAACGCGGCAACAGCGGGCAATTCCACGGGCACTTCGGTCGGTCGCAGCATGATGAGCACACCAATAAAGCCCAACAATGTTGCAAGGCCGCGCCGCCAGCGCACCACCTCGCCTAAAAACATCACCGCCAGCATGATCATGAACAAGGGCCGCGTGTAGCCTAGGGATACCGCCGTCGCGAGCTCCATGTGGGTCATGGCGTAAAAGCCTGCATTCATGCCCACCGCGGCACAGCAGACGCGCACCAAGTGCAGATCGGGCCGTGCAGTTTTGTAAACTTTAAACCCGTAGCGGATGATGAATGGAATAATGATGCTCAATCCGAAGAAGCAACGAAAGAACACCATTTCCGGCGCCGGGATTGTTTGGCCCATCTTTTTGATCAGCACCGAGACGCCCGAAAACACGAGCGCACTGCCGATCATCCAGATGGCGCCTTTAATGTTGTCGATGGGCAGTGGGGCTGAGGATGCGGCCATAATCCAAAAGGTTTCACATTGTGATGTGTTTTGAAACGACTTAAACCTGCCGCCGGTTTCCAGCAATGCCCCTTTCTGTATGTCTGATACCTGCTGAACGCCGAGCTATGATGTATAATGTCGCCCAGCTTAATGATGTGATTTTCGATGTCCCAAACTAAATCCACCCGTAGCCCTAAACACAACATCCAACCTATGCGCGGTTTCTTCGGTATTGGGGTTGAGGGCATCAGTAAGTCATTCAACGTCGGCAATCTATTCCGTTCAGCTCATGCTTTTGGAGCCAGCTTTGTGTTTACGGTGGCGGCTGCCTATCGCCGCCGCGATGGCAAGCAAACAGATACGTCCGATGCCACCTCGAATTTGCCGTTTTACGCCTTCCCCGATGTGGCGCACATGCAGCTTCCCACTCGATGCGCGCTGGTGGGTGTGGAATTTTTAGAAGATGCGGTGGATTTGCCCAGCTTCCATCATCCGCGCCAGGCCGCTTATGTGATGGGACCGGAGTTGAGTTCCCTGTCACCAGAAATGCTGGCGAAGTGCGATCACGTTATCAAAATTCCCACACGCTTTTGTCTAAATGTGGGCATTGCCGGCGTGCTGGTCATGTATGATCGCATGCTGGTACACGGCAGTTTCCCGGCGCGGCCCATGTTGCCTGGCGGCCCCGGCACCACCTTGCCAGATGAGTATCGCACCGCTCCGCCTTTGGCAGAGGTGGCCTTCGCAACGCGCGGCGGTGGCCGCAAATATAAAGACTAAAAACGCGTTCAAATTCTGAAAGCAAGCCTTGCGCGATGGGCACGGCCCTTCGCATAATTGCCTAATCACTTTATCTTTCATCGCGGTGATGGTCATGCGTCTCTTCCGAGTTGGCTTTTTGGTATCAACGGGTGTGATGCTGATGTTGCCTGCGGCCGCACAAGACGTGAAGGTGCTCAGCACCAGTGGCAAGTGGACGGCTTACACGTATCAAGAAGACGGCAAAAACGTGTGCTATGCCGCCTCGAAGCCTGTGAAGTCCGAGGGTAATTACAAGGCACGCGGCGAAGTGCTGGCGCTGGTGACACATCGTCCAGCTGAGAATGCAACCGATGTGGTTAGCATTGTAGCTGGTTATGCCTATCAGCCCGATAGCGATGTGGCCGTGCAAATTGGTTCACGCAAGTTCACGTTCTTTACGTTTGGCGAACGCGCTTGGGCGCGCGACAACCAAACTGATAAAACAGTCGTGCAAACAATGGTGAAGGGAACGTCGCTGACCATTCGCGGCGCCTCCTCGCGCGGAACACCAACGATTGATACTTATTCCTTGCAAGGTTTTGGTGGGGCCTACAAAGCGATCAGTGATGCCTGCGGTGTGAAGGGCTAGGAGCATTCCCCTGACAAGCGGTGGCTGTGCTTGCCGCGATTAAAAAGCAGGCAAGCGATGCGCCAAATATTAGATATTAGAGCCTTGCCGCCAAGAGCTGCGTAATCAACCCTGGCTCACCGTCACCGATTGGCTCACCATCAATCGCAATAACGCTGCGTAACCCCAAAGCGTTTGAGACAAACACTTCGCTTGCGGTTTTGAGCATCTCAACCGTTAATGGCCGCTCCTCCCCGCGCGAGAGTTTCAGTACATCAGCACGCATCACGCCGGGCAATGCGCCCTCGGCTATAGGTGGCGTCACAACGCCGCCATCAATGAGCGCAAAGACGTTGGCGATGGTTGTTTCGGCCACCCGCCCCTTTGTATTTAGGATGATCGCATCATCAGCGTTCCGTTCGGCTGCGTCTTGCCGGGCGATAATGTTCTCAAGGTAGTTTGTGTTTTTGATGACACTGAGTGGGGAATGCTCATTCCGAGTTACCATATCCGTCACCACGACGCTGATGGGCACACTCATGTCAGGTAGCTGTGCCGCCGTAATCAGTAGTGTTGGGTCAGATTTTGGAGGAGGTAGCAACCCACGTGGCCCTGCGCCTCGCGTGATCGTCATGCGCACAGCTGCATCGGTCATCTGATTTTCTTCGCACACACGCTCGACCAACGCGGATAAGGTCGTATCTGGCCATGGCAAATCAAGACCAATGATTTTCGCGTCGTTGCGTAGGCGCTCAAGATGGGCGTGCAAACGGCGTGCTTGGCCACGGTGGACAGCTATGGTTTCAAAAATACCATCGCCCAGCAAAAAGCCGCGATCGTTGGGGGCGATCCGCGCGTCTGCCTCATCCATTAGTTTGCCGTTCAGGCAGACTCGCATGTAAGTAAACTATCCCCGCTCAACAACTCAGCTCTGCAGCGCCGCTAAAAGTGGCCTCGCCTTCAATACACTCTCGGCATATTCCTGTGCAGGATCAGAATCCGCAACTATGCCGCCCCCCGCTTGCGCCGCAAGCTGGCCCCCCGCCCTAACGAGGGTACGAATGATGATGGAAGAATCCATAGCACCGTCAAAGCCGAACCACGCGACAGATCCGCAATAAGGCCCCCGCGCCACCGGTTCAAGCTCATGAATGATATGCATGGCCCGAATTTTTGGGGCACCCGTAATGGACCCGCCCGGAAAACACGCCGCGAGCAGATCGACACTTGAGCACTCAGGTCGTAATTGGCCGGTAATGACGGACACTAAATGATGCACGGTGGCAAAGCTTTCCAGCCCACACAGCGTGGGGACATCGACCGATCCCGGCACGCATGCCCGGCTGATATCGTTGCGGAGTAAATCCACAATCATCAAGTTTTCGGCACGGTCTTTGGTACTGGTACGTAGCCCGTCGGCAAAAAAACGATCCTCTTCAGGCGTTTTACCCCGTGGACTCGTACCTTTAATGGGTCTGGTTTCAACACGCCCTTTTGTATCAACGCTGAGGAAGCGTTCGGGTGAAGCCGAGATAATTTGCAAATCATAGGCCAGCGAAAGATAGGCCGCAAAGGGGGCCTTTGATTGCGTGCGTAAGCGTTGATAGAGCGCAAAAGGCGCTAAGTCGGTTGGCCAAGGCGCCGTCCAGCGCTGCGTCATATTGGCTTGGTAAATTTCACCTGCCCGTATGTACTCGATAATCCTAGAAATGCTGTGTTTGTAATCAGCTTCAGTAAAATCAGCAGTCCAGGAGCCTGTTGCTGCAGATGGCGCAGGGAATGTCGGTGTATCTAGTTTTGCAACAATGTCCTCAGCGCGCCGGTGTGCGCGGGTCTTTTGCGCAGCTTCGTCGTGTTCCGGAAATCCAGACGACATCACCCAAGCCACCTTGCGGTGAAGGTCAAACGCCACAATGACGTCGTAGAGACCAAAGGCGAGATCAAGCGGGAACGCAGGGGTTTTACGGGGCGGCAGTTTTTCAAGGGCGCTCCCGACTTCGTAGCCAACAAAACCCACGGCCCCACCAATGAAAGGTGCAGGCAAGGCAATATCAGGTGTAATGCGGAAGTTGTGTAACGCTTGGCGTAAATCAGCAAACGGATCGGGGGTTGTATCTTGTGGCGCCCGTGTAATGACTTGAAACGGGGCGATGGCAATATATGCGAATTGTGATTGCTCGCCTTCGCCACTGCCATCCAGCAGCATGGCATAAGGTTCGTGCGCGACGGCAGCAAAGGCAGCCGCTGGATCGCGATAGGGGATTGATTGAACAACGATGCGAGACGCTAAGGTCACGGCACGCTCAAAAAAATAAAGGTGAAATCGCTAACCCAGCGTGGGCAAAACGCGATCCGGAAGCGCATGGCCATCCATGTACGCGCGGATATTAATAATAACTTTCTCGCCCATATTGGTGCGGCTCTCGAACGTGGCCGAGCCCATGTGCGGCAAGAGCACGACGTTATCCATATTCAACAGTTTTGGATTTACGGCCGGATCGTGCTCGAACACATCCAGGCCTGCTCCGGCGATTTGCTTGGCTTCAAGCATCTCAATCAGCGCATTTTCGTCCATCACTTCGCCACGCGCGGTGTTGACCACATAGGCCGATGGTTTCAACAGCTTCAAGCGGCGCTCGGCGAGCAGATGGAACGTGGCCGGTGTGTGCGGACAGTGGATCGACACGACATCCACGCGCGCCAACATTTGGTCCAAGCTTTCCCAATAAGTGGCTTCCACTTCGGCTTCCAGGTCTGGGGCCAAGCGGCGGCGGTTGTGGTAGTGAACAGCCATCCCAAACCCACGGGCGCGGCGGGCGACTGCGGTCCCAATACGGCCCATGCCGATAATACCTAAGCGTTTCCCCCACAGGCGGTGGCCTAACATGTGCGTCGGGCTCCAGCCTTTAAAGCGGCCTTCGCGGATCATGCGGGCCCCTTCCACAATCCGGCGTGGCACAGCAACAATCAGGGCCATGGCCATGTCGGCCGTATCTTCGGTTAGCACATCGGGGGTATTGGTGACGCTGATGCCCCGTTTGTGGGCAGCGGCCACGTCAATATGGTCTACGCCGTTGCCAAAGTTGGCGATCAGTTTCAGCTTGGGTCCGGCCTGCGCCAACAGTTCCGCATCAATCTGGTCGGTCAGATTGGGCACCAGCACGTCGGCAAATTTGACGGCTTCAACCAATTCATTGGTATGGAACGGGTGATCGTCTGCATTCAGGCGCACATCAAACAGCTCCATCATCCGTGTTTCCACAGATTCAGGCAGTTTGCGCGTCACAACAACCAGTGGTTTGGATTTCAGCGGTTGAGGCACTGTTAGAACCGTCACAGAGGCAAAAAGTTATTCTCATGTGTAGAGTTGTCGCGCACGGTCTGCAACCGGGTTGATGCCCTTGTTCTCACCTGTGGCGGCATGACAGCAATGCAAGCCTGTTGTGCAGTGCGTTGCCAAAAGGCCTATTCCCAGGCCATAAAGACAAACCGGGTTTTAAAAGTCGAAGGCTGTTGGTGGTGGGCTTGTTTCAGTTGAATGCGCGCAGATCAGTTGGGATAGCGACGGTTTTAGCTGTGCTTCTGGGCGGTTCCATGGCCTATGCCCAAACCGCGCCAAAACCTGACGCTGCAAAATCCAAGCCTGCTGCGGCAAAACCTGCGACCCCGAAAGCCGACGCGGCAAAGCCAAAAACCGATAAGCCTGCAACCAAAACAGCGGAGACAAAGCCGAAAGACACGGCCAAACCTGCAGACACAAAACCGGTCGAGACGAAACCAGCCGAGACCAAGCCAGCTGAAGCTGATGTTTCAGAAACGGCCCCCGCAGCCGCCGAGCCGTCTTTGCCGATCCCGCGGTTTGTGTCCTTCCGCACCGAGCCTGTGAACGCCCGTACCGGACCTGGCGTGCGTTATCCGGTGGACTGGGTCTATATGCGCCGTCGCTTACCGGTCGAGATCATTGCCGAGTTCGAAACCTGGCGGCAAATCCGCGACCCCGATGGTGCGGAAGTTTGGGTCCATCAAAGCATGGTCAGTGGGCGCCGCACAGGTGTGATCAAAGGTCAGGCGCAAGGCTTGCGGAAAACCAACACCGACATTTCCGACACCATTGCCACCTTAGAGCCCGGCGTGATTGTCGATGTTGTACGTTGTCCCGACGGCGTGTTCTGCCGTGTGGAAATCAATGGCCTGCAAGGCTGGCTGAAGCGTGATCAGTTCTGGGGCGTCTATCCCCAGGAAACGGTCGAGTAGATACTTTTGTTTGGTGCTTGGTGTATTTTTCCACACCAACCGATTCCCACTTGTCGGGAAAAATACACCTTAATCTAAATCTTTCGCCAGTTCGGCGCGCACATTCTCCGGCATCACGGCGATATGCCCATAATTGGCGTGCGAAACACCCAATAACACCTGAGTACCCGCGGCCTTGAACTTGGCCGCTTGGTCAGCCGTCATGCTGAAGTGCAGAAAATGCACTGATGATGTTTTACCTTCAGGCGTCGTGCGTTCAGTGTCGTCAGTGGGAACAGCCTGCACGGTTTCACCAGCAAACGTCAGGCTGATTTGGTTCTCGATGTGGCCCAACGTCGCCAAAATGCGCGCACGTTTAATTTCGTCTTCAATCTGGATCAGCATGGTTGCGACAATCTCGCGCCCTTGCGGGATTAGCGGATTGTACGATTCCAGCTCGCCGTCCAGCTGCTCATCACCACCTTTTTCGATGTACAGCATCTCGTGAACTTGTGCCCACATGGTGTCGTAGTTCTCGAAGAGGAACGTGCAGAAGGGGCCCACTTCCAAACGACGATTCTTTTTCACCTGCACCAATTTACGGCGATGTTCGTGCCGAATTTTCCCATACTCAGTCATGGGCATAATGTCGGCAGGGGTAATTTTGCGTTTGGGTGCGGTCATGAAATTCTGTCGTTCAAAGTCGATTAAAGGCCGTAGGCTTTAGCAAAAATTTGAATGGGATGCAGTGATTCCAGGTGCTTCGGGTTATCACCTGTCGCCATTCCTTGCGCGATGTGCTTCCCTGCAAGCGGGCATTCTGACGCTAAATAGGTTTTGTTGGCATCAGCCGCTTTGCGCACGGTTTGGCGCGCAAACTTTGTGGCAGTGGGGAAGTTTTCTTTCTTAATCCCCCACGAACCACCATGACCCGAGCAGCGCTCGACCACAGCTACATCAGCCTCGGGGATCAGCTTTAGCATTTCGGCGGCTTTCGGCCCCATGTTCTGGGCGCGGGCATGACAGGCCAGATGTAACGACACACTAGCACCCGCTTGCAAACCGGGCGCCAAGCCTTCTTTTTTCGCGATATCGACAATGTACTCGCAGATGTCGAACGTTGCGCGAGATAATGCCTTCACGTTTTCATCGTCTGGTACAATTAACGGCCATTCGAACTTCATCATCAGGCCACAGGACGGAACCAGCGCAATTACGTCTTTACCCGCATCAACATGGGGGCGCAGTGCTTTGGCAATGTCTCTGGCTTTCTCGGCAACGCGCGCCAAGTCACCTTGCTCTAATTGCGGCATACCGCAGCAGGCAGGGTACACAACTTCGGCTTCAACGCCGTTCTTGGCCAATACGGCCAGCGCAGCATTGCCGATATCGGGATTGTTGTAGTTGGCAAAGCAAGTGGCGTAGATCACAGCCTTGCGTGTTTTTGCGGGCGCTTCTTTGTTTATAGCCGGCGGGTTCGCCTTGGCTTGCGAGACGAATGTCTTGCCATGGAATTTCGGCAGTTCCGCATCTTTATGAACGTCGGCAATTTTTTCCAACAGCGGGCGTGTCATGTCGTTGCCGCGTTTCGATGCCCAATTTGCCAAGCCGGGTGCGATCGAGGCTAATGCGCCATTACGGTCTGTTTCGGTCAGTTGCTTATCCCAGAAGGGCGTTCCCTTCTTGGCGCGCTCGGCCACGCGGTAGCGCAGCATCAGATGCGGAAAGTCGATATTGAAAGCGTGCGGTGGAACATAAGGGCACTTTGTCATGTAGCACATATCGCACAGCGTGCAGGCGTCGACGATGGGCTTGAAATCGACACTTTTCACACCATGCAGTTCTTCATCACCGGCGGCATCCACCAGATCGAACAGGCGCGGGAATGAATCGCACAAATTAAAACAGCGGCGGCAGCCATGGCAGATATCGAACTGACGCCGCATTTCGGCATCAAGTTTCGCTTCATCAATAAAGTCCGGGTTTTTCCAATCAATGACGTGCCGAGTTGGCGCTTCCAGACTTCCTTCACGCATCGTTTTTCATCCCACCTTGAGAACGACGTTTACTCTGTTGATGTGCCGCACAGAGTTGATCTGCCGCACAAACGAAAAACCGGCCGATGCGTTTTCCCCTGCACCGGCCGGTTCTTAGAAAAGTTGTGTTAGGCCAGCGAGTCTAAAGCTTTTTGGAAACGACCGGCGTGGGACTTCTCGGCTTTCGCCAGAGTTTCGAACCAGTCGGCGATTTCTTCGAAGCCTTCTTCGCGAGCAGCTTTGGCCATGCCCGGATACATATCGGTGTATTCGTGCGTTTCACCTGCGACCGAAGCTTTCAAGTTCAGCTTGGTTTCGCCGATGGGGTGGCCCGTCGCCGGGTCGCCGACGACTTCCAAGTATTCCAAGTGACCGAACGCGTGGCCTGTTTCACCTTCCGCAGTGGAGCGGAACAAAGCTGATACGTCGTTGTGACCTTCAACGTCAGCCTTTTGTGCGAAGTACAGGTAGCGGCGGTTTGCTTGGCTTTCGCCCGCGAACGCGGCTTTCAAGTTACCTTCGGTTTTTGAGCCTTTGAGATTTGCCATGGTTAAGCCCTCCTATGCTTAAATTTTCAGACGGCGCGGTGAGCGCTCACCGCACACAAGAATTGGCGGCGCTGAGATTGGAACATGCACCCACGCGCACAGCCAAAATCAGATGGCGCTGACTTAACGCCTGCGCGGAATCCATGTCAATTAAATCTAGAATAATTCTAATGTGAGAATGATTCTCAAGTCTGAAATGGCTTAGTGCGCGTGCGTTTCGTGGATGTCGTTTAACGTGACAGACGAATGACAACGTCAACGCGCTCAATGGTTTCGCCCATGGGGGCATCCGGTAGGCTTGAGATTTGAATGCTCTCAAGTGGAACATCCTGCAGCTTACCAGTCTTCTCGAAGTAGAAGTGGTGATGTGCTTCGATGTTGGTGTCGAAGTACGATTGTCCAGATTTGATCGAGATCTCGCGCAGCAAGCCCTTCTCGGTAAAGTCGTGCAGTGCGTTGTAAACGGTCGCCAGCGACAAATTGATCCGCTTGCCGCGCGCTTCGTTGAATAGAGATTCCGCTGTGACATGACGCGGACCTTGGGCAAAGAGCAGTTTGGCCAAAGCCAAGCGCTGGCGCGTAGGGCGCAAACCAGCCTGACGCAACTGATCAAGCACGGTTATATCGCGAGACGAAGAAACGGATGCGCGCATCAAACAATGTCACAAACGGCGATGAATTGACCCGGTGAATGTAGTCGCTTTTAATGCCCCTGAAAAGGCCAGGGCAACATCTAGTGGTTATCGCAGGGCACATGAACAGTTTAGTGGAAAGCCCCAACCGCCAGATGCGTCACAAAACCACTCACGCTCGCTTTTGCGGGCGCCAGCAATGTTCTATACAAACTTCATGACACAGTCCTTTGCATCCCGGATTACAACATCGCGCCTACTGCGTAACATTTTGGCCATTGGTGCGACGGTGGTGATCGTGTTTTTTGTATTTCGGGCTGTAGCGGCCTTTAACGACGTTTTGAAGATGTACAATTCCATGCCGGTGGTATCGCCGCAGGCGTATACGTGCCCCAAAGGCTATGCTTTGGTGAACATCGGCAAAACTGACAAAAAAGAATGCATACCGGCTGCCTCTGCAACGCCGGGCGTCGTTGCCGTTGGTTTGGCACCAGCAGAAAAAACCGCTTCGAAGCCAGTGCCCCCTGCCACTCAGCCGGGCCTTCCTAAGCCCACGCCTCCTAAACCTGCACAATGACCTCAGCGCCGGGCTTAGAAAATAGAGGTACGCTCACGGTCGGCATTCTGTCACTTGCCCAGGCTTTGGCTATGACAGGTGTGTCCATTGTGACGCTGACTACAGGGCTAGCAGGCGCATACCTAACGGCCAACCCTGTGCTGGCTACGGCACCCATGGCCGTTCAATTTCTCGCGACAATGCTATGCACTTATCCCGCCGCCATGATTATGCGCCGCTATGGCCGACGGCTCGGTTTTACGATGGGCCAAGCGATTGGCCTGATGGGGGGCCTGCTTTCGGTTTATGCGCTATTGCAGCAATCGTTTGTCTTGTTCGTTGTCGGTGGGGTGGTGCTAGGTATTCACAACTCTTTTTGGGGATACTACCGCTTTGCTGCGGCGGAGGCTGCGGACGTTAAATTCAAAAGCCGTGCAATTTCTCTGGTCATGGCGGGCGGGGTTTTGGCCGCGTTTGCTGGGCCTGAACTGGCAAAGCTGACGCGCGATCTGTTTGCGCCAATCTTATTTGCAGGTTGCTATGCCGTCATTGTTGCACTGTGTGCGGTAAATATATTCCTTTTGCAGTTTGGGCGCCTTCCAGGCGCACCCCCTGTGGCCTCAAAATCAGGTGGCCGCACATGGCAACAGCTCCTGCAAGATCCCCGTTATCTCGCGGCCGTGGCGGCGGGTATGGCCAGTTACGGTGTGATGGTGCTGGTGATGGCGGCAACGCCGCTGTCGATGGCTGATTGCGGCTTAACGTTCGATGACTCAGCGTTTGTGATCGAGTGGCACCTGCTCGCAATGTTCGCGCCCAGCTTCTTTACCGGCACGCTGATTCAGCGGTTAGGCACCACGCGCATTATCGCGGTCGGGGTTGTACTGAACATCACCTGCATGATCGCAAACTTAAGCGGCACGCAACTGATCAACTTCTGGATTGGCTTGGTGACGTTAGGATTGGGCTGGAACTTTATGTATGTGGGTGCCACGTCCTTACTGACGGATTGCTATTATCCGGAAGAACGCGATACAGCCCAAGCCACCAATGACACATTGGTTTTTGCCAGTATTGCACTGGCTACATTTGCATCGGGCGCACTTCAGCACACGCTCGGCTGGGCTGCTGTGAATACGATTATCGCGCTCCCACTTGTTTTGGCGGTCGCTGCTATGCTGCGGTTACGCAAAAGCAAAACCGCCGCTTAATTAAAAGCAGCGTTTCCACATTTCAAATTCAAATGACTAGTGGCCGCCTTTCGGCGGCGGACCTGAAAGTATTTCGATTTTTGTGGCCATAGGCCCGCGTTTTCCAGGTTGCACGTACATGCGTACTTTCTGGCCGGACTCGAGGCGGTCAAGGTTAGAGCGCTGCAAGGCACCGATACCGATGAATACATCAGCTCCCCCACCCATGGGGACACCAAAGCCGTAGCCTTTATCGGGCGCGAAGAATTTGATCTCGCCTTCAATCACGCTTTCATCGCCATTCGATGGCGGTGCGTCATCGACGACAGAACTTTCGTCCACTTTATCGATGTTTGAAACTTGAAGACCGCGTGGGCCATCGCCCAAATCGCAGATCAGTGTCGCGCCTTGGCGCAATGTGCGTAATCCTGCGCGCTGAACAACAGACACATGAAGGAATGCATCCGGCGACCCGTCCGTTGGTGCAACGAAACCGAACCCCTTAGCCGGATTGAACCATTTCACTTTCGCTGTGACCCCCGATTTGGTGGGGGAACCGCCCGAACCCTGCATCGAACCAACGAACCCTGAAAAAACCGCCCGCAAGCCCTCACTAAAACTCTACACGAAACTATGGGTCGGACCAAACCGGGGGCTGTATTCAGGGTTTTAAAAGAGGCGTGAAACGCCCCCAAAATAAGGTTCTTTTCGAGGGCATCGAAAGTGCGCTGGCGCCTAGAAACTCAACACTTTTTTACGGATTCCCGGGGATAGGGCCACGCACGCGTCGCACGGCTTCAGCCCACCCTTTTAAGACCGTTTCGCGCGCCTCGGCGGTGATGTCTGGGTGTGCCGTAAAGTCGCGAGTCCAGGCCGACTCGACATCAGCCAGAGACGCAAAAACCCCTGCTCCAAGACCCGCCAAGAAGGCGGCCCCAAGCACAGTTGTCTCTCTGTATTGGGGGCGCTCAACAACTAATCCTGAAATATCAGCCAAGAATTGCATCATCCAATTATTGGCAGACATTCCACCATCCACACGCAGTGCCGCTGGCTTTGCTACGCCATCGGCCATGAATGTCGCCAGCAAATCTTGCGTTTGCAGACACACCCCCTCCAATGCCGCACGTACAATTTGTGCTGCTGATGTGTCACGCGTAATGCCTAAGATCGCGCCGCGCGCGTCGGGGTCCCAGTGCGGTGCGCCAAGGCCAGTGAAAGCTGGCACAAAATATGTTCGGCTTGTGCCGTGCGCAGTTTTTGCCAACTCTTCACTTTCAGCCGCAGTGCCGAAGAGCTTCAACTGATCACGTAACCACTGCACTGCTGTGCCCGCATTGAACACGCTGCCTTCCAATGCGTACGTTGTTTTGCCATTCAGGCGATAAGCAATTGTCGTGAGCAGTTTATTCTTTGACGTGAACGCCTTCGCGCCAGTGTTAATCAGCACAAAGCAGCCTGTTCCGTATGTGCATTTGATAAGGCCTTCGCGAAAACCCGCCTGCCCCACCAATGCGGACTGTTGATCGCCGACTAGCGCTTTGATGGGAATACTTTTCCCAAACAAATCTGGTGTTGTTGCTCCAAAATCGTCAGCAGTGTTTTTCACTTCGGGTAATAACGAGGGTGGTATGTTGAACAGATCGGACAATTCGCGATCCCATATCCCCTTGTGGATATCGTAAAGCATGGTTCTGGATGCGTTTGTCGCATCTGTTGCGTGGATCTTGCCGCCGGTCAATCGCCACAACAGAAAAGTGTCTATAGTCCCAAAGGCCAAATCATTCTTATCCGCAAGCGCACGAGCACCAGGCACATTTTTCATCAACCACGACACCTTGGTGGCCGAAAAATAAGAATCGATCACTAATCCGGTGCGGGCTTGGATCAGATGATCCTTGCCTTGCGCACGTAGTTCATCGCATTGCGGAGCGCCACGACGATCCTGCCAGACAATCGCATTATGTATGGCTTTGCCTGTTTTGCGGTTCCACACCACGCTCGTTTCGCGTTGGTTCGTAATGCCGATAGCAACAACACCATCAACACCGCCAGTTTGTGCAATGACATCGCGACAGACCTGAACGGTTGCCGCCCAGATTTCTTCCGCGTCGTGCTCCACCCACCCATCGCGCGGATAAACCTGTGGTAACGGAATTTGCGCCGTCGCCAGTGGTCGCGCCTTATTGTCAAACATCACCGCGCGTGTGGATGTAGTGCCTTGGTCAATGGCTAGAATACGTTGTGTCGTCATGGTCATGTCTCCCCGCGCCTACTCGAACAGATCGCCTCTGCCAGAATCAAGTCGTCAGGTGTGTTGATGTTAAAAAAGGGATCTGTGGGTGTTATCGGCCAGGATACTTCCGCCACGCGAAATCGATTTTGCAGCGCATGAATAGAGCGTACCCCGTCTTCAATGGCTTTTTCCACATCTGCGGCAATTCTTGTGCGCCATAAAGCGATAAGGTGATGTCGTTGTCCGAGCGAGACGGCCACTGCGATATCTATGTCAGAGGCTAAAGCCTGGTGTAATCGCAAAGCCAAGTTGTTCGGTAAGAATGGGCTATCGGCAGGTGCCGTGAGAACCATGACGGATGTTGAGCGCAATGCCGACAAGATCGCGGCGATGCTCGCCACTGGCCCGACATTGCGATGCGTATCAGTAATGATCGGCAATGCAAATTGTGCGGCCCAATCGGTCGGCTCACGCAAACCCAATACAAGGCGCGATGTTTGTGGTGTCAGCGCATTAATGACGTGACCGATGATCGGCAGCCCACGAAGCAGGACCATAGGTTTCACGGCATGGTTTAGGCGTGTGCCCTCACCGCCTGCGAGTATTGCTGCGACAGGAAAATCAGACGAGTCTTGAAAACGAGGTGCGCCAGACATCGTTGCACGATGGCTGGCTCTGAAGTTTAGGTCAATTCAGTTTGGGTGAAGCTTACGCGACGCGGGTAATGCCTTCGCTGCTGTCGAAATCACCAATAAAGGGTGACAGAGTGTCATCAAAATCCGAATCAGACATGAAGCTTTGTGCCCAAACCGGCTCCACCACGTGCTTTTCAGCGGTGGTTTGAATTTGTTTTTCGGCGCGGTGCAAGTTGCGCTCGGTTACAATCGCCATTTTACCAGCACCATGATCCTTGTAGACCATCAAGGCATAACGGAACGCATCAGAAGACTGTCGCATGTATTCCCACTCGCCGGTGTGCTTAGCTAAAAGGAACAGTGCTGAGCCTAACGTGTTCTGAATGGCAGCCCATTGCAGTGGTGCCGTATCGGGTGTGCGCACTTGTAGTGCGGCCGCACAGCACTTCACGGCGTATTCCAGCACCGGCACGCTGCGTGCGTTGTCGCCATACACCTGCAGAATTTGTGACAGCGTATTGGAGATTTCTGACCAACGGATCGGATGCGTATAACGGTTGAAGACCTGGCGTGCAGATTGGCAAGCGTGAATAGCTTCACGCAGAGCGTTGTCGTCGCCGGCCGCCATATCAATTTTATAAAGCACGCAGCCTAAGCGGTACTTCATCAAGCCCCAGTCTGCGGGCTGCTTGCGGCGCGAAATATGAACGAGTGCGCGGCGATAAGCGTCGGCTGCATTTTCCAGTGTGTCGGTATCGTTGGTGCGCTCGGCAATGATTTGCAGCACCAAGCCCATTTGTTGATAGAGCTGACCAACCACAGCGCCTTCGATATTGCCATACAAATCAATAGCCATGCGCCAAGCATCAGCAGCAGTTTGATACCACGACCGATCACCTTCCAGCTGTGCACACATGGCTGCCGCGTTGCCATAGCAGAACAAAATGGCAGCACGTTCATGCGATTCCATGGCGGCGGATGGGTCCATCCCCATAGCGCGGCCACTTTGTGCGACAGACGGCAAGACAGCGCGCAAAATGCGACCTTGTGCAAAGCTACGCGGATCAATTGCGGCAAGCACGCAAGCGCGAATCATTGGCTGCCATTCGCTATAAAAGTCGACTGGCAAATAAAGTGTGTTTAGTGATGTGAAACGGCCAGGACGTTCGCCGGGGCTTGAGGCCACGGTGACAAAATGCAGTTCAACGTTCCGGCCTGTGGGCTCCATTTGGCCCCAGATCAAAAGATCAGCATTGCGTTCTGCCAACCAGGCGCGGCCTTCGCGATTGATGCGTTTAACCGTATCATCGTTGTTCAGGGCGTTGGCTTCCAACACGCCCGGCACAAAGCGGCTGAACTCGCGCTCAATCAATTCCACGCGCACGCCGGGGATGCCGCTTAAAGCTTCGGCGAGCAATTTGCGTTGCGTATTTTCGTAATCGTCACGCAGCAAGCAAACCAGAATTTGAATATCGCCTGGGGTGGGAGCTTTGGCTTTCTTGCCCGGGCGGCGGGTTTTATCCTTCACCACGGTATCGAGGATGCGCTCGAAGAAGTTTGATTTGCGCTCGCCGATCAAGTTGGGTGGAATCGCACGGCCCAAACGTGGTGTCGGCGTAACGTTTACGCCAGTATCAAGCGGAATCGGAAGCTTAGCTGTGGTTTCGCGCCAGACGTCCGCTGGGATCATTGATCCTTCATTGCTGCGCATGCGTTTGGCCAGCTTGGTCATGACCTTCAACGCAGTCGTTGGGTCTGACTCAACGCGCTTTAAAAATTCGTCTTTGCCGATGGCTTTAACGGTCACAAGCCCACGGGCGCGGGCTGAGTTGGTGCGCGGGCTCGAATCCAGCACGCCCATTTCGCCGAACATCTCGCCAGTCTTGAGGCGGGCTAAAACTGTCGGGCCTTCGTCACCGTCGCCGATAATCTCGACAGAGCCTTCCAAAAGCTCGAATGCCCAACGGCTTTCATCGCCGCGTGCATAAATGAGTTCGCCGTCTTTGAATGTCTTTGTTGCTGTCTTCACCGTTGATCCCCGAACGCGCGCTTCTGCGTGCTGATAGAGATTGAGGTGAAATGGTTAACGGGCGGCGCTTAAAAACCCCTTAATTGAGGCACGTCTACCGCACATTCGATTTTATCGCCGTATTCTGCCACTTATCCCCGACTCTCCTGGGGATATATATCTGAATAAATGTATATACATTAATTAGCGCCATTTATGCTGTAGGCTGGTCCGAAATGTGCTCCAGCTTTTCTAGCATCTCCAGCGTACGCCCAATTTGTGCTTCGCCAAGCACGCTCGCCACATAGCCTTGCGCTGATTTCCATGCCGTAAGCGCGCTATTTAAGACGTCTGCACCATGGAGTGTGAGGCTGAGCATAAGCCCGCCCCGGCCTCGTCCGCCAAAGGTTTGGAGCATATTCTGCGCCCTCAGAGGCTTTACAGTTCGGCTGAGAGTTGATGGATCGATATCCAAGACTTGCGCGACCGTTGTCAAAGGGGCGCCATCTAGTGCGGCGACAACGCTCAGCAGGTTAAATTGGGTCGTATCCAGGCCATATGGTGCCAAAGCGGCATCGAAACGGCGTGTAATGCGCCGGGCGGCGCGTCTGACATGTAATGCCAGACAAACTTCAACGATGGTTCCAGGGTCGGTGCTCATTATAAATGTATATACATTATTATAATGCGAGTCGAGCTGTAGCTTGCTCAAAATTGGGGAATCAGGTGGGTTCAGGTATGGTGCGGTATCATTTTGTTAAGTGGGTTGGTCGGGATGAGAACGATACGGCTATGGGCGGCATGCATTGCGGCCGTGATGTGCGTTGCAGGTGGTGCGCAAGCGCGCAACCTGATGGAAAGCGTCAAAGACGCTGGTTCCTTTAAGCAGTTGCTACATGGTTTCGAGGTTGCAGGGTTAAGCGACCTTCTGACGGGCGAGGGGCCTTACACAATTTTCGCTCCTAGCGACGAAGCCTTCCTAAAACTTCCCAAAGCAGCGGTGAATGATCTGATGCAACCGCATAATCGCGACAAGCTGAATAAGCTTCTGCGCCATCATATGTTAGGTGGGTTGGTGCTGTCGCGCGATTATGCGGGCAAACGCTTGGAGGCGATTCCCCTGGCGGGTGATGCCTTACTGCTCGACGCGCGGACACAACCAAAAATCGCCGGCGCAAAGATTGTCAGGTCCGACATCATCGCCGACAACGGTGTTATCCACGTGATCGACACTGTGTTGATCCCGAACTTCGACGATCTGAAATAAACATAGCTGCGGCATTACACCTGTTGCGGCTCATTAGACCAGGAGCCCAGCGAATGACCGCCTATATTATCGCCAACAATCACACGACAGACTACGAAGCCAATTTGGGTGCTTACCGTGGTCGCGTTACCGATGTGGCTGTTTCGTTTGGTGGGCGCTATCTCGCACGTGGCGTGCCGACACAAGTGCTGGAAGGCCAGTGGTTGCCACGCCAACGCAATGTAATTTCTCGTTGGGATAACCAGGCAGCTGCCGAGAAATTCTGGTTCTCGGACGTCTATCAAAAAGAAGTGCGCCCGAACCGCGTTGGCACGGCTGTGAATGACATCGGCTTGTTCGAGGGCGAGGGTGAACCCGCACTAGCGCCGGCGAACGATGAAGTATACATGCTGGTAATCGCACAATTGGCTGATGGGCCCGAGAAATTGATTCCGTATGCCAAGGCGGCTGGCGCATTGGTGACCCAATTTGGGGGGCACTATTTGGCCCGCGGCGCTGCTGCCAAAATGCTAGAAGGCCAGTACTTAAACCGTACGCGCTTGGTGCTGTCGGCATGGCCCAGTATGCATGCAGCCCTGAAATTCTGGAACTCAGATGAATATCAGCACAATGCCAAGCCTTTGCGTGCAGGTACCGGAATTTTCGATGTGGCGCTCTTTACTGCTGAAAAGCATTAGACTTCAAAGCACCTAAGCTTTGGTTTTTTCCAATTCCAAACGGGCGCGCGCTGAAAGGTACATGATAAACGCGCCCGTGGGGCACAAGACGAGGCCAGCTAGTGAGATGGATGATCCCACGGCGGCTTCGCTTTGAAAGACATAGTCCGTCAATGTGCCAACCAAGAGTGCGCCGAGTGAAATACCAACCAAGTTGGTCACCGCATAATACAACGCCGTCATGCGGCCGCGGAGACGGTTCGGCGTGATCTCTTGAATTGTGGCTAGCGACGGACCGGATGGAAACACGAACAGTGTGACCATGGGAGCCGCGAATGCGAGGCTTAGCCAGCCATTTGGCATTTGCGTTGTAAGTACGGCCGGGACCGTCAGCAATGCATTACCTACTGTGATCGCGAGTAAGTTTGCATTTGCACGACCTTGGGCAATAAATGTTTTAGCGAGTGCGCCGCCCGCTAAGCCGCCCACAATTGCGAACACAAAATAAACAGCGCCATAACGCAAGCCGACGTCTGTCAGCGTCCAGCCATGTTCACGCATGAAGTACACTGGCAACCATCCGGCCGCGCCATACCCGAATGTGTTGTAAAAACAGTACCCGAAGAAATGTAGCCCCACGACTTTGCGGCGCGAGCTGACGAATTTAAACAGTTCGCCCCATGTTGCGCCATCGGCAGCGACCTCACGCCGTGCTGGTTCTTTCACCAAGAGGAACAGCAATGCCCAGAGGAGACCCGGCAGACCTACGGCTAAAAATACGATCTGCCATGGTTGTAGGGACCCAAATAGCGGAACCTCGACTGCACCACTGGCCAAGGCGGCGGCGCCGACGAGGCCACCAGCGATCAGTGCAACTCCTGCGCCAGTCGATGCGACGAGGGTCAATACACTTAAGGGTAATGGCCGGTTTTTGGCTGGGAAATAATCACTAATGATCGAGGCTCCAGCGGCCGCCAGTGTTGCTTCACCCAAGCCAACACCAATACGTGCCAGGAAAAGGTCGGTAAATGAATCGGCCAAGCCACACATGGCCGTCATGACCGACCAGAACGCGAGACCCAACCCGACTAAACGCACGCGGTTGCCGTTATCCGCGACCCAACCAAAGGGCAGAATCATCAGTGTGTAAAATACGCCAAAGGCGGCACCCTGTAATAAGCCGATTTGTGTGTCACTTAACAGCAGGTCGGCCTTAATGGGCGCAACAAGCAAATTCAGGACAGTGCGGTCCAGGAACGAAAACAAATTTGCGATGCTTAACACCGCAACTGCAAACCATGCGCGCGATGGTGCAGGCCAAGCCGAAACATGTGCGGTGACGGTCATCAAAAACCTCTATGGCGCGTGCTATTTTCAGGCATCACCATTGCGTGGTGAGATTCGCATTTCAAGGCCTGGTTTTGCGCGTCCACGATGTGCTTGCGACGCCGATCACGTCTTGCGCTGGATCAAGGTCGGTCTTAATCCGCACAGGTAGACGGGAATGGACTTTAAACTGTTGCGATGGAGAACGACGTGAACGCTCAAGCCGCCCAATCCGCTGACCATAAAAAACGCGATGTGTTGGGGTACCGCGCCAAAATTGGCGTACTGGTGCCAGCTTCAAATACTATTGTCGAACCGGAAATGGCGTCGATGCAGCCGCCTGGCGTTACCAATCACGTCTCCCGCATGAGTCGTGTAAAGCGCCCGGCCCATGACTTAGAACTTTACAAAAAGTTCCTGGGTAAATCCGTCGATATGGATGCTGCGATCGATTTGCTGACAGCCGCTGAACCCAACATCATCGTTCACGGTCATTCGGTTGATTCGTTTGTTGGCGGCATGGCTGCGGCAACCGCCATGAAGAAACATATGGAAACCGTAAGCGGTGGTATCCCCGTGATGTTGCCGTCGTTTGCGATTCTCAAAGCGCTGGAATTATTAGGCAAGCCTCAGAAGCTTGGTATTTTGACGCCCTGGATGCCACCCGCGGACGAAGCCTGTGCCGCTTTTTTCAAAGAGCAAGGGTATGACGTGTTGGCTATTAAGGGTCTGCAACATCCAACTCCCTTAGATATCGCTACCGCTGATGAAGCGTTGCTGAATAAGACTGTTGATGAAATCAACGCGCCGGGCGTTGAGTGCATCATTAAAGTCGGTACCAACTCGTCTATGGCCAGATTAGTCGCTGATATGGAAAAACGCATTGGCAAGCCAGTCTTGACAGTAAATACAGTGACATATTGGGCCGGTCTGCGCGCTGTTGGTGTTCAGGATAAGCTCAAGGGATTTGGCCGTTTGGCTGAAACGTTCTGATAAAATTCTTAAAGGGAAACAGCATGGCCGTTTATCAAGTCGCGATTATCAAAATGACGAATCGCACTCCTGGTTTGATGGAGTACGTAAAGAAGTCTGGCGAATTGGTCGCGAAATACGGTGCCGAGTACATTGTGCGCGGACCTGCCGATACCGTCAACGAAGGCGATTATTTGTCGGGTCGCTCGGTGGTCATTTCCAAATGGCCTTCGCTGGAAAAGGCCAAGGAATTCTGGAATTCCGAAGAATATCAAACGATCAAAAAGCTCCGTGAAGATACGGGCGTTTATGATGTTGGTATTTTTAACGAAGTTCCAAAATAATACGCGCCGCACATCATTGCACTTGCTCTGATTTTCGCTTCCCGCCACTTTATCGGTGGCGGGAATGCTTTTTTGACCTGCTGGACATTTAAGGATCAGTCATGGCGCGGCGCTTAGCCGGCATTACAGGCGCATTAACACATGATCCGGCCGCTGCGGCCTCAGCCGCTATTCGGGCCGGAGACTTTGTTTTTATCTCTGGCATTCTGCCCCGCGATGACGAGGGCAATCTTGTCACTGGTGATATTACGCATCAAACCCATGCCGTGATGAAGAGGTTGCAGGCAACGGTAACCCAGGCCGGCTGTAGTATGGATGATGTTGTTAAATGCACGGTTTGGCTGGTGCATGCCGAAGACTGCGACGAGTTTAACCAAATCTACGCCACTTATTTTAATGAGCCCCTGCCTGCCCGCTCGACCTTGCGCGCAGATTTAATCGCCCCAGGCGCGCGCGTCGAAATCGAAGCGGTTTGTCACAAAATTCGCACCAGAATCTACCCGCACACTATAGGTTAGGCAGCCCTGCAGGTTCGGCCGGTCAATTCCGCTTTTTCTCTGCGCCTTGGAACCTTTCACACGTTTTTTGATTAAATAAATGGGGGCAATGTGTTGATGCTATGGCTTTCCCTCAACACCGGGCTATACATTCTATCACATTCGACACTATGTTGTTCGTAACCCTATAGGTCACATTGCCTAAATTACACTGGCTGCAAAACCGCGCAGGCGCGGAGGATGGCAGATGAGCACTGATGCGCTGAAATTTTTAAGTTACGAGCACACCCACGGACCTGCGTTTGGCGCGGTTGTAGGTGATGAGATTGTAGATTTGTCTGATGTTGGCCCATCCTTGAAGGCAGTGTTGGCAACCGGTCCGCTCGACAACTTGAAGACGGTCATCGCAAAGCGCAAACCCAGTGTGCGCTTAGATCACGTTGTGCTGCATCAAGTTGTGCCTGATGCGCAGCGTATTATTTGCGTTGGTAAGAACTATCGAGATCATGCGATGGAAATGGGTGGTCCGCCCCCGGCGGATCCCACATTGTTTATCCGCACACCTCAGTCTCTGGTGGGGCATAAGCAGTCGATCGTTTGTCCGAAAAACTCAAGCCAATACGATTACGAAGGCGAACTCGCCCTCATCATAGGCAAGGGTGGGCGTCATATTACCAAGGACAAAGCCTTATCGCATGTTGCAGGTTACACGTGCTTCATGGATGGCAGCTTGCGCGACTATCAAAAGCACTCGTTCACGGCCGGGAAAAATTTTGATTCCTCAGGCGCGTGTGGCCCCTGGTTGGTTCCTGCAACGCAAGTGCCAAACCCACAAGACTTGCGTTTGATTACGCGCGTTAATGGTGTGGTTATGCAAAATGATAGCACCGCACAGATGATCTTCACGATCCCCGACATCATTGCATATATCTCGGCCTTCACCCACCTTGAGCCGGGTGATGTCATCGCAACGGGGACCCCAGCAGGTGTCGCTGCGGGTCGCACACCGCCGCCGTGGTTGAAGCCTGGCGATCGGGTCGAGGTGGAAATCGAGAAGATTGGCACGCTAGCCAACACAGTGATCGGCGAAGCAGGTTAAGCTGCGGTGTCGGCGCCTCAGCGCACCCTGCACATTCTCAATTTGATTCTTTGTCTTGTTTGGCTCGCGTTGGCGCACCATGCCCATGCACAGCCACATATGCTAGACCCACAGCGCGCCGTTACGACCGCAGATCATGTCTTATCTCGTGCGGTTTATATGGGGCTCGTTACGCGCGATGCAGATGGACACATCGTGCCGGGCTTGGCGAAAAGTTGGCTTATCAGTGCTGATGGCTTGAGTTATCGCTTTCAACTGCATGATGATTTGCGGTGGTCTGACGGGCAACGCATCGACGCGTCAGACATAGTCGCAAATTTCAAACGTGCGCTTGATCCTGCAACTGCAGCACCATTTTATCGGCTGCTTATGCAAATCAAAAACGCCGAAGCATTCCGGTCGGCGATACTGCCAACAGGGACAACGTTGGGTGTAACAGCGCCGGATGCTGATACGGTTCTGATTGAACTTGGCGCGCCATCGCACAAATTTCTAGGCATATTGGCAGAGCCTGTCGCGATGTTGTCAAGTGCAGTCCATTCTGTCGTGGTTCCAGAAGGCGCATTTACGCCACAACCTAATCCGAACGGAGCACGCTTTCTATATCAACTCTTGATTAACGTTACACACGCTCCACTGGACCAACGCGATGTCCGACATGCACTTGGTATGGTGATTGATCGCAGCGCAATCGTTACCCAGCTTGGATTCCAAAACAGTACAGAGGCTTATGGCTTTCAAGACGCGCCAACCGCTTCACAAGCGCCTTATGCGCGCATCCCACCGCAGGATCGTAAAACTGTCGCGTCCGCGTTATTGCTCGATCTCAAGCGCGATACTGCGCCATTGCGTATTGTTGTCCCTCAACAGACCATGCATTTAGTGGTCGCTGACGCGCTTGCAAAGTCATGGACTGCTCTGGGCTTGCGGGTGAATATAGAGGCGTTGCCGGTCGAAGCTTATGAAAGGGCGCTTCTGGCTGGTGAATTTGATGTTGCATGGGCCCCATTGCGGTCACCCCCCTGGCCAGCTGACCAGGCTCGCGAACAAATGCTTTTTATGTTCAGCAAAGCAGCTGGTCCCTGGAATATGGGCCAATACAACGAACCGGTTTTTGATCAATTTCTCGCGAACGCTGATGCCGATATCACCCCAGCACACCGCGCATCGCAGTGGCGCTCGGCCGAAAGTGTCTTGATTGAGGATCAGGCTGCTTTTCCGTTGTTCTTTTATTCCGCAACAATTCCCACGGCGAACGATGTGATGGGTAAGGCCATCCACCCCGCAATAATCCACCGCTAATCAGACTGACAAATCCGAAACACCCCAGCTTGCGACTTTTGCTTGGCGCAATCGTAGGAGCCGCCTATGGTTTGCGGCAGTTCTTTATGTCGCAAGACACACCGCCGATCCTGAGGGAGGGGGCGACACACGCTATGTTCTCGTTTATCGTACGGCGACTTCTCATCGCCATTCCTACTTTGTTGGCGATCATCACCGTCTGCTTTTTCTTGATGCGCTTAGCCCCCGGCGGTCCGTTTGATGCCGAGGCGCCTGTTCCACCGGAAATTCTGGCCAACATGCGCGCGGCATACAATCTCGATAAGCCCATCGTGCAACAATATGCCGATTACATGATCAAGCTGGTGCAAGGCGATTTCGGGCCATCGTTTAAATACAAAGATTTCACCGTCACAGAACTCATTGGCCAGGGCTTTCCTGTTTCAGCACAAAACGGCTTCGCGGCGATTGTCTTGGCAATCATTATTGGTGTGCCGCTCGGTATTCTTGCGGCCCTGAAACAGAATACGGCGACAGACTATTCGGTTATGGGTTTTGCGATGACGGGCATTGTTGTGCCCAGCTTTGTCATGGCGCCTATCTTAATTCTAATCTTCGCGATTTTTCTCAAAGACACCCCGTTCCAGTTACCTGCGGGGACCTGGGAGGGTGGAGCTTTTAAGCATCGCATTCTGCCGGTGTTCTGCCTCTCATTGGTTTACATCGCCTATCTGGCGCGTATCACGCGGGCCAGCATGATTGAAGCGTTACGCCAAAACTATGTGCGGACAGCGCGCGCAAAGGGACTGCCGTTCCGCACCGTCGTTGTGCGCCATGCTTTGAAAACGGCCCTCATTCCGGTGGTGACATTCTTGGGCCCTGGTATCGCATTTTTGCTTACAGGCTCCATGGTGGTGGAAACCATTTTTGGTTTACCCGGCGTGGGCCGTTACTTCGTGCAAGGCGCGCTCAATCGTGATTATACATTAGTAATGGGTGTAACGATTTTAAGTGCATCGCTGATCATTATTATGAACATCGTTGTCGACGTGCTCTACGGCATGCTCGATCCGCGCGTGAAATACGAGTAGTGCGCCATGAATAACCCTACAAACATAAATCTTACATCGCCTCACGCTGCAGCATTAGACGCAGCTCAAGACATTCAAGGCCGAAGCCTGTGGCAAGATGCATGGCGCCGATTGCTTGCTAATCGTGCAGCTCTGGTGAGTCTTGTAATTCTGATCATCGTGGGTTTCGCATGCTTTGTGTTGCCACACTTTTTGCCGTGGACCTACGAGCAAATTGATTGGGAGCGCATGGAAGCAACGCCGCCCAGTATTGAGACAGGCCACTATCTGGGAACAGATACGCTGGGGCGCGATCTACTCGCCCGCGCGTTATTTGGTGGGCGTATTTCACTCACCGTTGGCCTACTCGCCACGTTTGTTGCCCTGCTGATTGGCGTTACGGTCGGCACGATTGCGGGATTTATTGGTGGCCGCGTCGATCAGTTTCTGATGCGGTTTGTCGATTTCATGTACACAGTGCCACTCACCTTCTTTGTCATCATTCTGATGGTACTGTTTGGCCGCAACTTCATTCTGATGTTCCTAGCCATTGGTTGCATCGAATGGCTCACCATGGCGCGCATCGTGCGTGGTCAAACACTGACGTTAAAAAATAAGGAATTTATCGAAGCTGCGCGCGCAGTCGGGGGGTCCACAACGGCCATTATCGCTCGCCACATTGTACCCAATGTGTTGGGTGTTGTGATTGTCTATGTAACGCTGACAATCCCGCAGGTGATTCTGATAGAAAGTTTCCTGAGCTTCTTGGGCCTTGGCATTCAAGAGCCTATGACAAGCTGGGGCATGTTAATCAACGAAGGGGCGGCAGAAATGGAGTCAACGCCGCGCGCACTTCTGGTGCCTGCGGGCCTTATGACACTGACACTTTTTTGCTTTAATTTTTTAGGTGATGGTCTGCGCGATGCGTTGGACTCGAAGGATCGTTAAAACATGTCGATCCTTGATATCCGCAATTTAACAGTCAGCTTTAAAACTCAAGACGGTACGGTCTCGGCTGTAAATGACGTGTCCCTTTCACTGCAAAAGGGTGAATGCCTCGGCATCGTTGGTGAATCGGGCTCAGGCAAAAGCCAAACATTTATGGCTGCGATGGGTCTGTTGGCCGCAAATGGTAAGGCCAGCGGCGAAATCCTATTCGACGGCGAAAACCTTATCGGTGCTGATGAAGCCACACTGAATAATGTGCGCGGTAACCGCATGGGCATGATTTTTCAAGATCCCATGACTTCGCTGACGCCGCATATGAAAATAGCCAAGCAGTTGGGCGAGGTGGTGATTAAGCACCGCGGCGCTTCGCCAACACAAGCGCGCGAACAAGCCCTGGCCATGCTCAAACGCGTGCAAATCCCAGAAGCCGAACGCCGCTTGGATATGTATCCGCATGAGTTGTCAGGCGGTTTGCGCCAACGCGTGATGATTGCGATGGCGTTGATGTGCAGCCCTGAAGCCATTATCGCAGATGAGCCAACGACCGCGTTGGATGTAACCGTACAGGCGCAAATCCTTGATATCCTGCGCGATGTCAAAGAACGCTTGAACACGGCCATTGTTCTCATTACGCACGACTTGGGTGTAATCGCTGGGTTAGCGGATCGGGTCGCTGTGATGTACGCAGGCCGTATTGTTGAAGTGGCAGATGTGCGCAGCATATTCTCTAACCCCCAACATCCTTACACCAAAGGGCTATTGGCCTGTACGCCGCGTCTTGACGATCCATCTGAGGGCAAAATGACAACAATTGCGGGTCAGCCCCCAAATCTCCAACGTTTACCGTCAGGATGTTCATTCCATCCGCGTTGCAGCTATGCCTTTGAAAAGTGCATTACTCAGCGGCCAGATCTAGAAGGTATCGACAACAAGCACGCTAAGGCGTGTTTTAAAGATTTGAGGGCTGCGTAATGAATCTGCCGCTTCTCAAAGTACGTGATTTAAAAGTGCATTACCCTGTGCGTACAGGCGGTGTGATCGTACGTCAATTTTCATCACTCAAAGCGGTCGATGGCATTAGCTTTGATTTGAATGTTGGCGAAACTCTGGGCGTTGTCGGTGAATCGGGCTGCGGCAAGTCCACGCTGGGTCGCGCTGTTTTACAATTGGTACCCACAACGGCAGGGTCAGTGTCGTGGTTGGGCACGGATCTGACAAAAAAATCAAAAGCAGAAATCAAAAGTTGCCGCCAGGATTTGCAAGTCGTGTTTCAGGATCCGTTGGCGAGTTTAGATCCACGCATGACGGCGGGGGATATTATCGCCGAGCCGTTGCGTAATTATTTTCCGTCCTTATCGTCGGCGGACCGTAAAGCCAAAGTGCAAGATATGATGGCGAAAGTCGGGTTGCTTCCAGCCATGATTAATCGCTATCCGCACGAGTTCTCGGGCGGGCAATGTCAACGTATTGGTATTGCGCGGGCGATGATCTTGAATCCCAAGCTGGTGATTTGCGATGAGCCCGTCTCGGCGTTGGATGTATCTATCCGCGCGCAGGTCATCAATTTGCTAATGGACCTGCAAAAGACGTTCAATCTTTCTCTCATATTCATCAGCCACGATCTGGCCGTTGTGCGGCACATCAGCCATCGGGTGATGGTACTGTATCTTGGTAAGGTTATGGAACTGGCCGAGCGCAATGCGCTTTATGAGGCACCGCTTCATCCATACACACAGGCTCTCATGGCAGCAGTGCCAATCCCCGATCCTGAGAAAGAGCGCGCCAAGAAACGTGTGATTCTCAGCGGTGATCCGCCATCACCGTTGAATCCGCCATCAGGATGCGTATTCCGAACCCGCTGCCCTAAAGCGACAGACATTTGCGCATCGCAAACGCCCGCTCTGGAGACGGCTACGCGTGCACATGACGTTGCGTGTCACCACTGGCGCGTTTAAATCTCATTCTTACGACGTCTAAGGATTTCCAATGTCTGCACCCGATCCAGCCCCATACTTTGCCTGTCACGTTTTCTCTTGCACCAACGTGCGGCCTGAAGGTCATCCGCGCGGATCGTGCGCCCGGAAGGGCTCGGTCGCTTTGCGGGATTACATGAAAGACAAAGCCAAAAAAATGGGACTGAAAGGTATTCGTATTAATGCGGCCGGCTGCCTGGATCGCTGCGAATTAGGCCCCACGTTGGTCATTTATCCCGATGGCATTTGGTACCGATTCGCCAGTGAATCAGACGTTGATGAGATTCTAGAAACGCACATCAAGAACAAAGGGCGCGTTGAACGTTTGCTTTTGAAGCCTGAAGACGGCCCCAACAAAGCCGAAGCGAAAACAAACGAATGACCTTCCGTATAGGGTGGGGCGGAAAAAAGTACAAAACTCCCTTAGGTTGACCAAAGATCAGCCTTCTCTCTTTATCGTGATTCGCCCATAAAAAACGCATTGAAATACTCCTGTTCCATTGAGGGGAACTCTGATGCGTTCAGTTGCCATGTTTGCTGTAGCTCTTGGGCTGTGCGCTATTTCGGCGCAAGCGCAAGAAGACGCATCTGAAAAAACATGGACGCCAACAATCAATGTTGCCTACACCAGCCAGTGGGTTGATCGCGGCCTGACGCAGACCAATGCCCATGCAACTCCGCAAGGAGGCTTACGCCTCGAGCACGAAAGCGGCTTTTATGTCGACTCGTGGGCCACGGGCGTCGACTTCGGCGACGGCACAGACGCCGAAATTGATCTCGGTATTGGTTTTGCCAAAGAACTCGAGAATGGGTTGTCGTACGATCTGTCTTTTTATTACTACCTGTTCCCTGGCGCTCCGAAGGGCAGCAAGTCAGCTTTCTGGGAAGTGATTCCTTCCGTGGGCTACGACTTTGGCCCCGTGGCATGGACCGCAGCGGCATTCCTGACCACCCGCAACGGCGGCGACAGCGGCGAAAGTATTTATCTGACAACCGGCTTAAGTGTGCCGATCACAGAACAGTTGAGTGTCGATGCAAACGTGGGCCGTTCAGAGTTGGATCCGCGCGGTGGTGACGATTACTGGGATTGGAACGCAGGCGTAACGTATTCTGCGCCCTGGTTCGATGTTGATGCACGCTATCACGATGCGGGCAACATCGCATGCGGCGGCAAATGCAAAACCCGCTTTGCTGTCACCATCAGCCGCAACTTCAGCTTCTAAATTCTAATCAGGTAATCGCGGCCGCTTCGCGGGCCATATTGATGAGCGATGAGTTCATCAAGAACCCTTTGTGACGTACAGGATCGTCAGCTGTCTTGCGTAACTCCTCAAACCGCGCATTGGCTTTCGATGGATCTTTGGCCTGCAGCGTCTCTTTGTTTTGGATGGACTGTGCTTGAACGTACTTTTGCGCCAGCGGGCGGCGCTGGCGGTCGTACAGATCAAAAATGCTGTCATCAGCTTCGCCCCGCCAAACCTTCACAATCTTCTCAGCCAAGTTCAAGCCATCGGCGATCCCCGAATTCATTCCCATGCCACCGAGCGGATTGTTGATGTGGGCAGAATCGCCAGCCAACAATGCTCGACCTTTACGGAAGGCTGCCGCAACGCGCTGGTGCACGGTGTAAAGATTACGGTGAATAATTTCGGTGTCGCGGGCATAAGGGAAGCAATAGTCCAGACGTGCCCTGATCCATTCCTCCGAGGTTACAACCTCTTCCGGCTCATCACCAATTACCGGGAAAAGATTACGCCACATCCCTTTGCCATCTGGGCCTGGAATTTTAAAGACCGAGCACCATTGGTCCGGGTCAGCGATGTAGTTGCGATAACGGTAGTTATCGGCTTTTTCGTAATCAAACAGAGACGCGACGATGATAAAGCGCTCTTCCCAGGTGAAGCCTGGGAAATCGATGCCCTGGGACTTACGCACAAAGCTGCGACCGCCATCACAGCCGATTATGTAGCGCGCGGTGTAGTCCTGCTTTGCACCATCGGGTGTTTCACTGACGACCCGCACATGATCTGTGCCGTTGTCCAGTGCGGTGATGGTGTGCTCGCGTTTCAGTTCAAAGTGCGGAAACGCCTTCAGCATCTCCTGCGCAATAGCCACTGTTTTATGCTGTTCCAACTGCACGGCGTAGGGATGGTTGGTTTCGCCTTCTAAGCGCTGGAAATCGAACTCGGCAAAGACTTCATTGGTTTCTCGGTAGCGGTATTGGAAGTAACGCGCTTTCAGGCCTTGTTCGATAACAGGGGCGCTCATGCCAATGCCATCTAACAGGTCGAGCGTGGATGAATGCGTCGTCGCCGCGCGGTGTGCCGTCGGCGTTTCCGCTTGGGCTTCCAACTGCAGAACCGGGATGCCCTTTTGCGCCAAGGCCAAGGCGGTGATGCTGCCTACAGGGCCGGCACCAGCAATAATCACGCGATCAGACGAGGACATATTTCTAAAAGCTCTTCGCAACAACTACATCAAAACGTGAACCGACTTCACCTGGGTGTAGCTTAGCAATTCCTCCAGGCATTCTTCACCGCCCAAGCCAGAATTGCGTGCCCCCCCGAATGGTAGGCCGATGTGATGCATCGCCGAACCGTTTATGGCAACTACGCCCGTTTCAATGCGTTTGGCTGTCGAAAGCGCAAGCGTTATGTCATTGGTGAAAATACCAGTAGTCAGGCCAAATTCCGTGGCATTGGCGATATTGATGGCTTCATCCACGGTCTTAAACTTGCCAATGGACATGACGGGGCCAAAGATTTCCTCCCGGGCCACGGTCATATCCGGGGTCATGTCGGCGAACACGGTGGGTTCCACCCAGAAGCCTTTTTTGAACATATCGCCTTTCGGGCGACCGCCGCCGGTCAGCAATTTGCCGCCTTCGGTTTTGCCTTTCTCGATAAAGCCCATCACACGCTTGTAGTGACCGATTGAATTCACAGGGCCCATCTCTGAGGTTGGGTCCAAAGGATCTCCCAGTTTCAGGGCAGCAACCTTGACGCGGGTCAATTCGACCGCGCGGTCGTAAAGGGATTCGTGCACCAGCACGCGGCTGGTGGATCCGCACGATTGACCAGCCCATGAGAAGTTCATGCCAGCCACAGCAGCATCTACAGCTTTCTCAACATCAGCATCCGGAAAAATGATCAGCGGGTTCTTGCCGCCCAGTTCCAGGGTCACATGTTTCACCGAAACATCGGCCGCCGCGCGTTGAATGGCTAACCCCGTACCAACCGAACCGGTAAAGCCGATGCGGCGGATTTTGGGGTGGCGTACCAGTGTATCGCCAACCGGCAAGCCATAACCTGATACGATGTTCACCACGCCCGGTGGCAGAATTTCCGCACAGACTTGCGCTAATAAATGCCCCGACAGTGCGCTGGTTTCAGGCGTCTTGATCACAACCGTATTGCCCGCTTGCAAGGGGGCTGCCAAGTGCGCGCCCGCAAACATGAACGGGTGATTGAATGGCACAATGCGTGCCACAACACCAAACGGCTCACGCAGCGTGAAGTGAATACCTTTGGGGGTGGCCGGAACCGTTTCGCCCTTCATTTCGCTAGCGAGGCCCGCGAAATATTCCAGGTAACCTGCCGCGATTTCCACGTCAGCGCGCAATTTGGCAATTGTGTTGCCGGTGTCAGTCGCTTCCATGGTCAGGATTTCTTGTGCGCGGGCACGAAAACCTGCTGCGACTTTTTTTAACAGGCTCGCACGTTCCCAAATCGATTTTGCATTCCAACCGGGCTGGGCTTTTTCGGCGGCTTCGACAGCGCGGTTTACGTCTTCGGCAGTGCCAGCAGGCACGCGGCCAATTTCTGCCTCGTTCGCCGGATTGACCGACGTGATCCATTCTTTGCTGCTAGCGGCAGTGAATTCGCCGCCAATGAACATCGGGCGGTCGCCAAATTGATGGCCCATCGTAAAACGTCCTTATCTTCTGCTTAGCCGAGATTGGATTTTAAAAATTGCAGCGTGCGTGTATCGGCCTCGGTCGCGCAAGCACCATTGAACCATTTACCGCCTGGGTTCGCGAAAGCGTGATTGGCATCATAAAAATGTAAATCAAGCGGTTTGCCAATTTTCTTCATGTTGGCGGCAAAATTATCGACCGATGCTTTTTTCACGATCCGGTCTTGAATCCCAAAATGTCCTTGTACTGGGCCTTTCAGTTTCGACAAATCTTCGGCCGGGCGATCAACCGTGCCGTAATACACAACCGTTGCATCAACTGTTGTGGCGATGGATGTGTTTAAGGACCAGCGGCCACCAAAGCACCAGCCAATGGTACCAACCTTGCCATTGCACTCGGATGAGGTACGTAAATAGTTCACCCACGACACGGCAGTGTCTTGGGTTTTTTCATTCCTCAAGAACATCATGCGCAGCATGGCCGACACAACCCCGTCGGACGTTTTGCCGTCCATTAAATCAGCAGCAACTGTCACATAACCTTGGTCTGCATATTTAACGGCGAGTTCTTTGAATTCATCCGTCAGGCCTTTGAAGGCATGAAATAGCACAAGGGCAGGTGCCGGCATCGTGGCGGGCTTGGCAATCAGGGCGGACACTGTCCGCCCAAGGCCAGTCGTGGTTGTTACTGGCGTTAAACGGCTCGCGATATGTGCATCTAGCGGCATGAAACGTATCCTGCGTTCAGAGCCCAATTTCTGTATGCAGGTGTTATGCCGGTAAACCGAATTTTTGGCGACCGCTAGGCCAACGTTCCGTCAAATCGCGTCCATGCAGTGGCGCCAATTGGGCCTTAAAATCTAACCACGTTCATCCAGTAGATTTTGCGGGAATTCGGTAAAGATATTGGGTTGCACCTTGGGGGGCACGCCCAATTGCAGCGCCCCCGGATTCATCAGGTTTTTTGGATCAAGTGCGGCCTTAAGGCTTTTGACGAAGAGCGTCGAGGCTGAAGATAGCGATTCCATATAGTCGTAGGTCTTCCCGACCTGCAAGTGCGAGGCACCAAAGGCATCCCACAGCATGGCCAAGTCATGGCGTAGCGTTGCAACGGCTTGGCGCGCGGCAGCATTGGGCTCCATGGCGCTGTAGCGCGCGCGCTGTTCATCGGTCACGTGCTTTTGATGGAAAGCATGTAAGCGATCCTTCCAGAAGAACATTGGCTCAATGATGAACGCATTACTTAAAGCGCTCGTGATGTAGGAAATCTTTATGCCGTGCTGATTCAAAATGTCGCGGTGACGCACGAAATATTCATCCGTGATGGCTGCGATTTCCATCGCACGTGAGAACGGGAAGATGGCATGAACGGGTAGCCAGTTTTCACCTTCAGGGCCCAACAATTGTTTGATGCTGCGGAATGGTTTTGAGCGCGTCACTTGCGGAATGGTGTTCGGCAATTCCTTAATGGCCATTGGTATCAGAATGCGGCGCGCACGCCCTACTTTGAGTTCCAGGTCTTTGGCTGAATCGCCCTCGATCACCATGTGCAGCGAGAAGCCGCCACGAATGACAGACCGCTGACCATCGACCAACGTACGCGACAGTGTGGCGAGTTTCTGGTTTCCCCCACCTTCAACTTTTTCCACTTCACGTACGAACGAGACGCCTTGGAGGGCCTTGAAACCGCGCGCGGCTAAATTGTCGTTTGCGTTCGGGTCAAAGCCCCATTGTTCGGTGACAATGCCTTCACGAGCCAGCGCCACTTGCGCTTCGGCTAAATCCTCAAAGCGTTCAAATGCGAATGACAAATAATCCTGTACGGCGGGCACAGGGATCAGCGGCATCGTAATGCGCGCTTTCACGCCAAACGCACCACAGTCACCTAAGAATATACCGGTTAAATCGGGGCCCAAGTGCCGGAAAAACGGTGTACGTCCTTCGGCAATCGCAGCCCCGGTTTCGATAATACTGCCGTCGGCCAAGACCACGTCAACGCTCAGCACGTTGTCCGACATCGTGCCGTATGTGCCAGAGCCATAGAAGTAAGCGTTATTGCTGGCGGTCCCGCCCACAGTGGCTTCGCGGCCTGACAACGGCCCAAAGAACGGCGTGCGAAGACCGCGCTCTTTCAAAGCATCGTGCAGCGAAGCCCATGTGCAACCCGCTTCCACCGTGACATAGCGATCAACTTCGTTGATCTCACTGATGGCATTTAAGTCCGTCGTATCAACAATCGCACTTTTTGGCTGCACGGGCTGATAGCCGCGTGTAGATGAGTACCCCGCACCGCGCGGTACAATGGCGACGCCTGCAGATGTCAGCAAACCTACCGCGCGCGATAAGTGATCAACCGACGAGGGCTTAATTGCCAAAACGGGGCGCACATCAGCTTCGCCTGCGATGTCTGTGGCGTAATAGGTCAGTAATGACGCGTCAGTAATGACGCGCTCAGACCCAATAATGTCGCGCAAGTCGCTTAAGACATCGGCGGGAACGGAATTGGAAATGGGCTTTAATTTGGCCATGCGGTCTGAAATCCGATGAAATTACGCCCGGCCGAGATACGCCTCGCGGACTTTGGGGTCGCTTAACAGGGCGGCACTGGTGCCGGCCGCAACGATGCGGCCCGTTTCCAGCACGTAACCGCGCGAGGCGACTTTTAGCGCTAGGGCCGTGTTTTGTTCAACTACCAACACGGTCACGCCCCCCTTGGCGATCTCTGCCACGCGGTCAAAGACGTCTAAGGCGATCTTGGGGGCCAAACCTAGGCTCGGCTCATCCAGCAGTAATACCTTGGGTTTGGCCATCAAGGCACGGCCAATAGCCAGCATTTGCTGCTCGCCTCCGGACATAGACCATCCCAATTGCGCGCGCCGTTCCCGCAAGCGGGGCAGGAAAGTGTAAATTTTCTCAATCTCGCCACTTAAGTCTGCGGTCATGCCTGCCCAGGCACTGGCCGCCACCTTCAAGTTTTCCTCGACCGTCAGCCCGCCGAAAATGCGGCGACGTTCGGGCACGTGCACTAAACCCAACCGCACGCGGGCCTCAGCACTTTTCAGAGCTAAATCATTACTGTCCAAGGCTATAGAGCCTCCGGCAGGTTTCGCTAGGCCCGAAAGCGTGCGCAGCAGTGTGGTTTTACCTGCGCCATTGGCACCCAATAGCGCGACCGTTTCCCCAGCTGCGACGTTCAAGCTCACGTCGTTCAACGCCTGCACAGCGCCGTAATTAACCGAGAGGTTCGCAATATTAAGCATGAGCGACCTCAGAGCCTAAATACGCTTCAATGACTTTGGGGTTTGCCTGCACTTCAGCCGGCGTGCCTTCGGCAATCTTGCCGCCGAAGTTCAGAACGGCAATACGGTCCGACCACGACATCACCAAACTCATATCGTGCTCTATCAGTACAACGGCCATACCCAACGCTTTCATGTCATTGAGTGTGTTCACCAAAGCTACGCGTTCGCCCAGGTTCAACCCCGCAGCAGGTTCATCCAGCAGAATGATTTTCGCATCAGCCGCTAACGCGCGCGCGATTTCTACATTGCGTTGAATGCCAAAGGGCAATTCACCCACGTACTTGTCACGCATATCCCACAGGTCCAAACGCTTTAGGGCGTCGGCTGCGCGCGCCATAAGCGCATTTTGCCAATCATTGTATGAGCGGCGTAATCCCAGCACATTCAGCAGCCGTGATGTCTCGCCTGGGCATGCGCCCGTCATGACGTTTTCCAACACCGTCAGGCGTTGGAACAAGCGCCCGTTCTGAAATGTGCGGGCCATGCCAGCTTTGCGTAGGGTGTGCGCAGGCGTGTTGGTGACGGCCATACCGTTGAGATAAATCTCACCACGTGTCGGTGGCGTTAAACCCGACAGCAAATTCAACAACGTGCTTTTACCAGCACCGTTCGGACCGATGACAGCGAACGCTTCACCAGCGTGCACAGCCAGCGACACATCATTTACGGCCACAAGACCGCCGTAGGCTTTGGTCAGGTTCTTGGTTTCGAGAACGATGTTCATGCGCGCACCCCGCGCGCACGTTGCACAAGCCCCGCCAGTCCTTTGGGCATGGCAATGAGGACTAATAATGTGATTAGGCCGTAGATGATCAGGTAGCCGTCTTTCAACAGCTTTGCGAAAACACCCTTTTCGTCGCCACCCGCACTAATGTAGCTCGCTGCCACATCACGCATCAGCTCGGGCAGGAAGGTCAGCGCAATAGCACCTAAGATCGCACCCACGACAGAAGCTTCACCGCCGACGACCAGCATCATCAGGAACAAGATGGATTGCGATACGGCAAAGTCTGTTGGTGAAATAAAGCCGGTGTAGTGTGCATACAAAACGCCACTCAATGCACCAATCACTCCCGATAACGTAAAGCCCAGCACTTTGGTTCGGCCCGCATCAATGCCAACTGTAATGGCTGCCGTTTCATCGTCGCGTACGGCAATCATGGCGCGACCCACGTGCGAATGGCGCAGTCGCAACGCTAGCCACACCACAATCAGTGCCACGACACTGACAATCGGCAGGAAAGCTTTTTCGGGCGAGGGGGTAGCCACCAAATCTGTCAGGCGCGGAATGCCCGGCACGCCGTTGTAACCGTTCGTCACGGCTATCCAGTTTTTTGCCACCAATTCCAGAATCACGTTCACGCCCACAGTCGCGAGTGCCAAGTAATGTCCTTTGAGGCGGATCAACGGCGCACTCACAATTAGTGCGAATAACGTTGCCGCAACCAAGGCTGCCGGAATGCTGAAGAAAAGTGGCCACCCTAACTTTACAGTCGTGAGCGCGCTGACATATGCACCGATGCCTACGAACGCGGCCTGACCTAAGTGAATAATCCCGCAGTAACCAAAAGCAAAATTCAAGCCGATCACGGCAATGACGTTCAGTAGTGCTAGGTTCAGCAGACGTAAGCTATAGCCTTCCAACAAAAACCCAGCCGCGGACAGCGCAACGCCGGCGACGATAAACCAAATTACCTGACGCATATTCTGGCTCATCCGCGGTCTCCGCGCATTTCTCGGAACAGTCCTTGCGGTCGCGCGATTAGGAACGCCACCATCAGCAAGAACACCAGCGCGTCTTTATATGTGGATGAGATGTACGCAGCACCCAGCGACTCAGCCAAACCCACAATCAGACCGCCAAAAATTGCGCCCGGCACACTGCCGAAACCGCCGATGATTGTTGCGGCAAAACTTTTCAATGCCAACGCATCGCCCATACTGGCGTCCACAAACCACACCGGGCCCATCAATAATCCGCCTAATCCAGCCAAGCCGCCAGCCAAGGCCCAAGTGAGGGCGTAAATACCTGCGACATTAATGCCCATCAGTTTCGCGGCTTCAGCGTCTTGCGCAACCGCACGCATACGTGCGCCAAGCACAGTTTTATAAAGCAACAGGTACAGTCCGCCGACGACCAGTACCGTAATGCCGATCACGGCCAGGATGTGTGCAGAAATAACAATGCCGCCCAAGGACACGGGGGCCACACCAAACGGCGAGGGCAAGCGTTGCGGCAGCGGCCCCCAGATCAACAGGCCGATATTTTGAACAATGATCCCCACAGCAATAGTGCCCACTATTACCGTCACCACAGGGCTTTGTTGTAGCGGTCTATAAACAACAAAGAAGAACAAGATACCCAAGGCGATCATCGCTACCAAGGCCAGCACTGTCCCTGGCACTGTAGCGCCAATTACGGCAATTGATGAGATGCCAAGGAACGCGCCAATGACGACAAACTGACCGGCGGCAAAGTTCACGACACCTGTGGCCTCGTACACCAGTACAAAGCCCAGTGCCAACAGTGCATAAATGCAGCCAATGGCAATACCGTTAAACATGGTTTGCGCAGCTGCGCGGAAAGCTGACGGGCGCTGTTGAGGCGCAGCTGTTGTGGCTGCTATCGCTTGTGGTGCAGTTGTGTCGCCAATTTCAAAATGACGGATTAACGCAAATTCTTTGGTGCCTGGCGCGAATTTAACGATATCAACCGAGTGCCCCAAGTTGCCAAAGCTATCAGTTGTGTAGCTACGGGTAATGCCCGGGCGGTCTTTGAGTGTGCTTAAGTATCCGCGCAAGGCTTGTGGATCAGGGCCGACAGTGCGTAAGCCATCAGCCAGAATTAGCGCAGCGTCATAATAGTTAGTGACGAAGGACGCATCAGCCGCAATTCCAAAGCGCTGTTGATAGCGCGCCATAAAGTTTGTGGTGTCGAATGATTTGCGATTAGGCAGATACGCATCAGTTACCGCATAAGCCCCATCAATATCTTCTGCTGACAGCAGCGGCATCGTGGAAGGAACCGTTAGAGTGGAATTGCCGATGATTGGTAACTGTGAACCCATGGCGCGGCGCGCACTTAACATAAGGGCCATGTCTCGCACATAACTCACGGCCATGAGCGTATCTGCACCTTGATTGGTGATGTTCAAAAGGTGCGTACCAAAATCATTCTCATCCAGCGGGTACGATTCCAAAATCGGCTCAATCCCTGCGGCTTTGAACAACTTCTCCATCTCTGTGGCCATGCCCTGGCCGTAGTCGTTTTGCATGTATAAAATGGCAGGCTTGCGGCGCTTCAAATCCGTCAGCGCAATATCCACCATAGCCGCAGCTACAACGCTATCGGGTTGCTTAATGCGAAACATCCACGGATTGTTCAGCTGGTGCAGTCCATCAGCACCACCCGCGTATAATGTCGGAACGCCAGCGCGCCGTACCTCAGGTTCAGCGGCAAAGTTCTGCGGCGTGTAGCTGGACAGGAACATGGCAACCGGGTTCTGATCCTGCACGATCTTCACATAAGCGGACACAGCCGCAGAATTTGAGGCTTGCGCATCTTCAAAGGCAAATTTCACCGGCACGCCATGGATGCCGCCGGCGGCATTAATGTCCTCTTCCGCCATTTTCAGACCGTTGTAATAGAGCAAGCCGGATGCAGCAGTAGATCCCGTGATGGGAACGGTCGCACCAATTACAATCTCTTTGCGGTCAATTACCGGCGCGGACTTTGTTGCGGGCGTGGCGCTGTAAGTGCGCACAGGAATTTGCGTCTTGTTCTCAGCATAGCGTACAATCACCACATCGTTGGTCATGTTGCCTTTGGCGTCTGTCGTGTAAGCACGAGTCAGAGCGTTGTAGTTCTGCAACCCCGCAATAAAATCGCGAACCTTCTTGGGGTCTTCGCCCACCTGTCTGATGGCTTCTGCCACCATGATTACGCCGTCATAGTAGTTTGTGATGAATGACGGATCGGGCTTTAAATTGTGGCGCTCTTGATAGCGGCGCAAGAAATCGGTTTTATCGTACGCTGTGCGGTCTTCCAACACGGCATCAACCAGCGCATAGATGCCGGTCAATTCATCTGCTTCCAGCAGATCAGTGGTGGCTGAAACACCTAAGGCCTGTTGGCCGACCACGGGTAATGTAATGCCCATCGCCTTGCGCGCGCGTAGCACCAATGCAGAGTCGCGATTAAAGCCGGCCATCAGCAATACATCTGCACCCTGATTCACCAGGCTTTGCAGTTGGGCCGACATATCATTGTCGCCAGGACCGTAGGACTCTTTCATCATTTTTATGCCGCGCGCGGCAAAAATCTCATCCAACTGGCGTGCAAAGCCTTGGCCGTAATCATTCTGCACGTACATCAAGCCGGGTTTGGATTTCTTCAAATCGTCCAGCACCACGCTTGCCACAGCTTTTGTGTTCACTTGGTCTGGTGGTTTGATGCGAAAAAGATAAGGATTATTCAGCGCTTCAATTTCAGTAGCACCGCCTGCGTGCATGGCGCCGATGCCTGCACGTGCAATTTCTGTCGATTGCGCAATAATTTGTGGCGAGTAGCTGGAAATAAATGCGAACGGAACTTTGTGTTGCTGCACCAGCTTAATATAAGCCGTCACCGCGCTGGAGTTGGATGAGCTTGCGTCCTCATTCACGAGGCGCAGCTTTTTTCCGTTTACACCGCCAGCAGCATTCACATCTTCGACAGCCATTTCCAGCGCGTGGAATACCGTTAAGCCAGTGGCTGCTAACTGTCCGGTGACCGCACACGTAGCACCAATGATAATCTCGTTATCATCCTGGGCATGAAGTGGGCTGAACCCAAAGCCTGCGGTAATAAACCCCAGGGCTAGACCGAAAACACGAAAATGATGGCGCATCAGATCTTGCGAAGCTCTGTTTTAAGGACTTTACCGTTGGCATTGCGCGGCAGATTTGCCACCACGCTCATATCCTTGGGCACTTTGTAGGCCGCTAGTTTGCCCTCACAAAAGCGGGCAAGTCCATCGACATCAAGGGTATGATTGGGCTTAAGCACCACAACTGCTTTTAGGCGTTCGCCCCATTTTTCATCGGGCACACCAATCACGGCAACTTCGGCAATATCCGGGTGTGTGACCAGCACTTCTTCAATTTCGCGCGGGTAAACGTTCACGCCGCCCGAGATCACCATGTCCTTCTTGCGATCAACAATATAGATGAAGCCTTCGCTGTCTTTGCGGGCAATGTCACCCACGGAAACCCAGCCATCTTTAAACGTTTCTGCGGTGGCTTCGGGTTTGTTCCAATAGCCATTAAATAAATATGGCGACAGACTAAACAATTCACCCGGCACATCAGGCGCACACTCTTGTCCTTGATCGTCTAGAATTCTGACCAATGTGTTGGGAAAGGCTGTGCCGACGCATTGGTTTTTGCGCAGCTGATCAGGCGGGCGCATGTTGGTGACGATGCCGCCCTCGGTGGAGCCATAAGTTTCGTGCAGAATGCCTTCCCCGAAATAGGCGACGATCTTTTGTTTTAAAGCTTGTGACAGCGGCGCCGCATTAGAGATGATGGTTTTAATCGCAATACCCTTACAATCATCCAGCACGGCCTGCGGCAGGCTGAACACTTGGTGGAATTGTGTTGGCACCATGAACACGCCCGAGAAGCTCCCCGCTTTCAAGCGGCGCAGCAACGTTTCGGCATCAAATTTATCCATGAACTCCAATGTACCGCCGCCAAATAGCGCGGCCAGTGGAAAGCAAATGCCAGCGCCGTGGTTCATGGGCGTGGTGCCTAAGAATTTGTCATCAGGTCCATAGCAGCCATATTCCAACGCCATAGCCAGGAACGTAAGAATGCGCGAACGGTGCGAGATGAGCACGCCCTTTGGTTTTCCGGTAGTGCCCGAGGTATAGGGAATCGTCCACACATCCCACTCATCCACTAGCGGGCGCTCGGCAGGTGCTTCACCGTTATTCAGCCAGGCTTCGTAGTGGGAGCCGATCACGACAATCTGTTGAACGCAGTCAGGCGCATGCAGGCGCATTTTGTCTGCCAAGCTCTCTTCGCAGAATACTACTTTGGCTTTCGCATCCTCTAAAATCGCAACCAGTTCCGCAGGTGTAAGGCGTGGATTGATGGTGGCAATCGCAACCCCAGCTTCCGGCACACCACACACAAGCTCGATGTACTCGATGCAATTGCGCGAAATAATGGCAGCGTTGTCGCCTTTCTTTAATTTTAGGTCATTGATGGTAGCGTTGGTTACGCGCTCAACACGCCGCACCAACTCGGCATAGGTGCGCTCAACCTTATCGTGCCTTACAGCAACTTTGTTGGGATTGCGCTCCATAGTCGCGCGCAAACCGCGTGCCATAGTCATGGGTTGAAAGCCGGTGGGCAATATTGTGGTACGCGGATTGCTCATGCTTAGCGCGGGATTTTCTTAAAAATGCGCAATGCATTCTCGCGCATCATCAGTTTGTGGGCTTCAGGCTTCATACCCAGTTCCGATACTTCTTTGACGGCGCGCTCGGGGTCGATCACCGGCCAGTCGGTTCCGAACAACACTTTTTCGCGGCCGTAGCTGTTTGCATAATGCACATATTGTTTCGGCCAATGCTTCGGGGCATAGGCGTCGCCTGCCGTAAACACATTCTCATGCTTCCAGCACATAGAAATCATCTCGTCGGTCCACGGCACGCCGATATGAATGCCGATCAGCGCCAGCTCGGGGAAATCAATCGCCACCTGATCCAACAAAATAGGTTTAGCGACAGAAGGTAAGCGCCGGTCTTTTTGATAAACGAGGTTATGTCCCACTTGCATCATGATCGGAATATCGAGCTCGCAGCATTTGGCATAGTAGGGGTAAATTTGCGGGGCATCGGGCGCGATACCAAACCAGTGCGGATACCAATGCGCACCGACAAAGCCATACTTGCGCACAGCTGTTTCCAAGTCGCGCAAGCCCTGCAGACCGCGCGTTGTATCTACGCCCGCCAAGCCAGAGAATCGATCAGGGTGTTTAGCGCAAATCTCGGCTACCATCTCATAAGTCACTTCGAAGGAGCCTCGAACACGTAAATCACCGGCACGTACGGCAATCAGTAAGGACCGCTCAATACCTGCCCGGTCCATGCGTTTGATGTAATCTTCAATGGTTACGCCGGGCCGCATGGGTGGCGGCATACGCACCTGTTCTTTAAATGTTTCGTCAATCCCGGTGCGGCCTTCGCGCACAGCCTCGGGTGTAAAGACGTTACAGACGATGTCGATAAAGCCAGACAAAATGTTCCCCCATAAATGTTGTCCGCATGATTTAAGCTTGGATCAGCTTGCGAGCCTCCCCCCACAAGCTATGCTGACGGCCAATGTATAAGACTGGATGCATATAATGACCCGTCTGCTTGTTTCGGCCCTACTGGTGGTCAACATCGCTACCATAGTCGGTGGCGCTATAGCACAAGACTATACCGCCCCTGAGGCGGCAACGGGGCGTATTGAAAAAGAAGGCAAGCTCGCTAAATCCTTTATGGTGGTTGCGGCTAACCCTGTTGCCACGGCGGCAGGGGTCGAAATCCTGAAAAACGGCGGCAATGCTATCGATGCAGCAGTAGCAGTGCAATTGGCTCTGAATCAGGTAGAGCCGCAATCCTCCGGCATTGGTGGCGGTTCCTTCATCGTATTTTGGGACGCAAAAGCCAAGAAGCTCACAACATACGACGGCCGTGAAACGGCACCGGCTGCTGCGACCGACCGGCGCTTTTTAAAGCCCGATGGCAAGGTGATGGATCGTGACGAAGCGGTGATTGGTGGGCATTCCATCGGCGTACCGGGGACCGTGCGTGTACTTGGTATGGCGCATAAAGCCCATGGCAAGCTCACGTGGTCCAAGCTTTTCGTGCCGGCCATCAAAATTGCCGAAGATGGTTTTGCGGTTTCGCCACGCTTAAATGGCTTGCTGATGAATGAGCAGGCGCTTCGCAGTCTTCCACCAGGTTCGACACTTTATTATGCGGCGGATGGCCAACCGAAATCTGTCGGCACAATCATCAAAAATCCGGCCTATGCTAAAACGCTCAAAATGCTGGCCAAGAACGGCCCGGATGAATTTTATACAGGCGCTATCGCCAAAGATATTGTGAAGGCGGCGACATCGGCCCAACGCCCCAGCGACATCACGCTGGCGGATTTGAAAAACTATAAAGCTGTCGAGCGCGCGCCTATTTGCATGACATACCGCGACCGTAATGTGTGTGGCATGGGCCCACCAACCTCGGGCGGTATTGGTGTGATGCAAACACTGGGATTGCTTGAGCGCTTTGACTTAGCGGCGCTGGGACAAAAATCTGCACAATCGCAACATCTCATTATTGATGCGGGACGCTTGGTATTTGCTGATCGCGCGGTCTACATCGCTGATCCTGATTTTCTGCCGATCCCGACACAAAATTTAATCTCGAAAGATTATCTGCGTCAGCGCGGTGAGCGGCTGAGTTTAGATAAACGCATCGAAAAAGCCGATGCCGGCACGCTAGCTCAAAAGTTTGCCTGGAAACCAGCCGATAGTCCGGAGCAAGTCTCGACCAGTCATTTCTCGATCATTGATGCCGAAGGAAATGCGGTGTCGATGACCACATCTATCGAAGCAGGCTTTGGCAGCCGCGTTATGGCGGGTGGTTTTTTCCTCAACAACACGCTGACGGATTTTTCCTATTCCGATATTGCGAAAGGCGAGGTGGTTGCGAACGCTGTGGGCCCGAACAAGCGCCCGCGCAGTTCTATGTCACCAACGATTGTTTTTGATAAGGACGGTCAAGTTGAGATGGTGGTGGGCTCACCCGGCGGCCCCGCCATTGTCGGCTTCGTTACCCAAACGCTGATCGGCATGATTGATTGGGGCCTTACTCCGCAACAGGCGGTTTCAATTCCGCATGTGGTTGTGGGCGGGCAGGGCGCGATGATTGAGCCTGAGTTAGCGCCCGTGAAAGACGCACTGACGGCCATGGGGCATCAGATTCGTATCGGTGAATTCCCATCAGGGATTCACGCTATCCGCGTCACAAAAGACGGATTGTTAGGCGGAGCCGACCCACGCCGCGAAGGCAGCGTGGGCGGGGAGTAGTTTTAGCGGCTCGGCTGGACCACTTCGATCAAACGGCCATCGGGGTCGTACACAAACATGCGCATGCCGCTGGCAACTGACCCGTCAGGATTCGGGTTTGTGTATTTGGCGGGCCCGCGATGAAAGCGCACATCGATTTGCTGCAGGCGGCTATAAGCCGATTGTACGTCAGGCACTTCGACCACAATCACAACGTCGCCCGTACCTATGCCCATGAGGTTAGAGCGTGCGCTTGCCAGGCGTGGTTTGTCGTAGCCGAGCAAACCAATTAAGCCCATACGCTCATCACTACCCTTTAAGACCACCAAACGCCCTTCTTTCGGATCTTCGGTGAGGGGGAGGGCATCTGCACCCACAACACCACCTTCTGAGCTGCTATTGGTGGCTTTATCGTAGAATTTCGTCAGGCCTAAGCGCTGATAAAAATCGACCGATTTGTTCAAGTCTTCCACAATGAGTGTTGTGCGCCGCACCGTAGGTGCCGCAAATGCAGTCGAGCGATCCTGTGCAGATGCTTCGTTGGCCATCGCACTTGCTGTCATAAGAACAGCGCAGCTCAACAGGGCCCAACGGCGTTTGAAAATGCTCATGCGAAGGTCCAAATCCTCATTTGAAGTCGCCGCCCATTGCGGGTGGCCATGTCGAAGGGGCAGTTTAATTTAAGAAGTCGTGCCGTAGCAAAAGATGCCACGGCCTACCATCACCCTAAAAGGGGCGTCAATGCGACGCAACGTTACGTCATAGCCATAGTTGGGGCCGATAAGAAATACCCCCATAGGCCTGCAAAAGAGCGCCCAACCGCCGGGCGAGACATTATATATGCATAAGCCTGCGCATAATTGTCCACAGGACAAGCGACGGGTCACATATCGTTAAGAATGTGGTGTGCGCTCTTGAGTGGTGCCGCATCAACCGCTAATGATTGTCATATAACCCGGACAACCGGGATGCCTGCATTCCGAAGACCGGCCTTAAGAACCGTTTTATGACCTCAGACCGCGAGCGTTTTGTAGCTTTCGCCTTTTGTTGGGCAGATATTCTGATTGAACTGGATCAGAATAAAAAAGTCCTGTTTGCAGTTGGCGCACTGAACCCGCTGATGGGCTACGGGCCGGAAAAACTCATCGGCAAAAACTTCATGGATGTGGTTTCGCCGAAGGACAAAGTTCTTCTCGACCAACTTCTGCAAGTGACCGCGCGCAAAGGCCGTATCGACAATTTAAGTGTACGGCTGGTCGGCGATAAAGGCACAACGTTGCCGCTGACGACAGCGGGCTACATGCTCCCTGATTTGAAAGACCACTACTTTATCGCCATGCGCACCACAGCCAAAGTGGATGCATCGGGTCAAGCCGATGGTAAGCGCGATAAGAACACCGGTCTGATGGCGGGCGATTCGTTTACGGAGCTGGCCGCGCAAAAACTGAAAAACGGCAACGCTGGAAAAGAAGTGGAGATGACCTTAGTCAATCTCCCCAATTTCCAAAGCTTCGCAGACTCGCTGCCAGAAGATGAAAAGCAGGTCTTGCTGAATACCGTCGGCACAACCTTGCGCGCCAATTCGCTGGGTGGCGATTCCGCGGGCGAAATCGGCGATGGCAAGTTCGGCGTTGTGCACGATAAGGGCTTAGACGTTAAAGCCCTCGAATCCAAAATCGCTGAAGCGACGCGTGCTTTTGATCCCACGGGCAAAGGCATCGATGTACAAGCGGGCACGTTGGATATCGAAGCGGGCGCCATCTCGGAAGAAGATCTGACCAAAGGCTTGGTCTACACCATCAATCACTTCAAAGATCAGGCCGGTGCCAAGTTCAACGTGAAGGACATTGCGTCCAACATGAACAATTTGGTCAAGGAAGCCGTCAATTCCTTGAAGACGTTCAGAACACTGGTTGGTGACGCCGACTTCCAAGTCGCTTTCCATCCGATCCTGGATGTGCGCACAGGGGCAGTGCACCACTATGAAGCACTGGTGCGTTTTGGTGGTAACTTCGAAGTTTCACCATACAAGTACATCACCTTCGCAGAAGAAACGGGCCTGATTAACGAGTTCGATATCGCCATGGCCCGCAAGTGCGTGGACTGGCTGCGCAAGCATCGCGGCGATAAAGTCTCGCTGGCCGTGAATATTTCCGGCATGTCGGTCGATAACCCGCAATATGCCAAAGAACTGCATGCGTTATTGGATGCTGATACGTGGCTGCGCAACTTCCTGGTGTTTGAAATTACCGAGTCCGCGCGCGTGGCGGATTTGAAAAAAGCCAACGTGTTTGTGCAGTCCCTGCGCGAGCGCGGTTTCCATGTCTGCTTGGATGACTTCGGTGCTGGCGCCGCCAGCTTCCAATATTTAAGTGTCTTGGAAGTTGACGTGGTGAAGCTCGACGGCTCGGCGGTGAAAAACGCGCAAGCAGCGCCTAAGGGACGTGCGTTCCTCAAAGCGCTCACGACACTTTGCAAAACCATGGAAGTGGAAACCATCGCTGAGATGGTCGACAGCAAAGAGACATTAGAGTTTGTGCGCGATTGCGGAGTGGAATACGTGCAAGGCTTCCTGTTCGGCAAGCCCGACCCCGATCCTTGGCAGTTCATCACGAAGTTAGACCGCCGCCTCTTCGCCGATACGAAGCGCTAGCAGCGCAACTCAAGACGAATAAGAACATTTTCCTGAGAAATCCCCTGCGGTGAAGCCGCCAGGATTATAGCTCGGCGCCTTCGCGTCCTCGCAGTTGGCGTGGAACGCCGCGCCAAAAAAGACTCAGCGTGATTGCGCGTACTGCTTAATTTTCTCGACCATGGCGACCAAGCCGTTACGGCGGTTGGGGGCTAAGTGTTGTTCAAAGCCTAACTCACGCAAGGCTGCCTCGGGGTCAATCTTTGCAATGTCTTCAGGCTTCTGGCCTGAGAACAAAATCCCCAGCACCGCAATCAGGCCCTTCACAATCACGCTGTCGCTATCGGCGGCAAAGGCGAACCGGCTGGGGTCATCCGCAGGATGCCCAGGCACCAACCACACCTGACTCATGCAGCCGCGCACTTTGGTGGCGTCGGTTTGTAAGCTGGCCGGAAAAGGCGGTAATTTGCGGCCCAAATCAATAATGTATTCGTAGCGGTCATCCCACTCGTCAAACAGCGCGAAATTCTCCTTCAGGTCGTCGAAGGTCATTTCTGGTTTAATCATGATGGGGGTGTCGGACATGCCCGAAGCTTTATATAACAGGAACCGCAATTCTAAGGCGTCGTGCCCTGAAGAATCGTTATAAGTGCAGGCTTACAGCGCAAGCCCCGATATAACAACTGCCTTCGGTCTATTTGGTTTCATGAGCGAACAACGTATCCCGATTACTGGTCGTCTTTCGCTTGATCCGGCGGAAATTGAAATGACGTTTATCCGTGCCAGCGGGCCTGGTGGGCAGAATGTCAATAAAGTCTCAACATCAGTTCAATTGCGCTTTAACGCAGCCCGTTCACCGTCATTACCGATGGATGTGAAGGAACGTCTATTAAAAATTGCCGGCAAGCGCGCCACGAAAGATGGCGTGATTATATTTACGGCCAACGAGTTTCGCAGCCAAGACCGCAACCGCGAAGTGGCGATCCAGCGCTTGGTAGATTTAATCACGCAAGCAACGTTTGTGCCCAAAAAACGCGTTGCCACCAAAGCCACGCGTGGCTCGAAAGAGCGGCACTTAAAAACGAAAAAGAAACGTGCTGAAGTGAAAGCGGGCCGCCGGTCTTCCGGCTGGGATTAGTCTCTTTATTGTGCAGCGTGCAATACAGGCGTCGATCTTATGCCCACGGTGGGTAAGTCAAACCAGAAGGTCGTCAGCACATTGGGTTCGCTATCAAAGCCCATGATCCCATTCATTTCTTCCACAAGACGTTTGGATAACGCCAAACCAATGCCCGTACCTTCCACGCCCTGACTTTCAGCGCCGAGGCGATTGAATGATTGGAACACTTCGGCTTGACGGTCGCGCGGAATACCGTGCCCTGTATCGGTGACGGCGATGCGTACAAGGCGTTCGCTTATCGCCGAAATATCGATGTTCACCGATCCCCCAATACGATTGAACTTAATAGCATTCGAGACAAGGTTGGTCAGAACCTGTGTCAAACGTATGCGGTCACCGCTTACAGTTTCAGGGGCTCCGCCTTGTGAGATTGCGCTAAGGGAGATATCGCGTACACCAGCTTGTTGCGCAAAGCCCTGGAGCACTTCATTTGCGATCAGCAGCAGATTTACGGGTTCGAATGACAGCGTTAAATGGCCACTGTCGATGCGCGATAAGTCGAGAACGTCGTTAATCAAGCGCAACAAGTGCTCGCCGCCACGCATGATGCTGGCCACGTATTCTTTCTGATCTACGTTCAATGTGCCGCGCGTGCCGAGCGATAATAATTGGGCGAAACCGAGAATCGCATTTAGTGGTGTACGCAATTCGTGGCTCATGTTGGCCAAGAACAATGTCTTGGCACGATTGGCGGCTTCGGCTTTTACGCTCTCGCGGCGCAAAGCGTCCTCGCGCACCTTGGCATCGGTAATGTCTTGAATGGTGCCGATCATGCGTTGCGCGCCGCGCGAGTCGTGCACAGGCATGGCCCGGCCAATGACATGACGAATGCTGCCATCAACCCGAATCAGCCGGAATTCATGACTCAACCCCATTTGGCCATCTCGAATTTGGTCGATCATCGCACGAAAACTGGGGACGTCATCGGGATGAACGTGTCGTTCCATGCGGTGCCCGCGCACAAACCTATCATCCGGGTTGTAACCGACAATGCGGCACATCTCTTCGGACCATTCAATTGTTCCTGTACCCGTATGCCAGACCCAGTGTCCGATTTTGCCAATCGTTTGCGCCACGTTCATTAGGCTCTCGCTGTCGCGCAAACGTTCTTCAGCTAAGTGACGATCAGTTAAATCTTGGATGACGCCGATAAATTCCTCAGTGCCATCATTGCGCATATGCAAATTGATGGTCAGGCGCGCCCAAACCAAACTGCCATCACGATGGAGATAGGGTTTTTCCACATCGCGTTTCACGCCACCTTCGCCCGCGCGCATGCCGCGCACCATTTCGAAGGTCGAATCTATCCAGTCAGGCGGAGAGAGTGAGCGAATCGAGCGGCCCAAGAGTTCTGAGGGCGCATAGCCTAACAAATTAGCGAACGCTTTATTGACGTATTGAATGTCTCCGCGCGCACCGGTGATGACCATGCCGGCGCCCGTGGTTTCAAACAGCGATGCAAATCGTGTTTCGCTGGCTCGTAACGCCTGCGCTGTTCTTAAGGCCTCGGTGTTGTCATGGAGAATGCCGTAGGCAAAAATGTGGGTGCCAAGATTATCGAATTCACGCTCGATATGCGCATGGATATGCCGCACATCACCATCGCTGCGTACAATGCGGAACTCGATGATCTTCGACAGCCATGACTTGTCGGCTTCAAGCTCGGCCAGCCACGCGCGATCATCGGGGTGAAAACTTTTCTCGATAAATTCAATACTTGGGCGGCTACGGGTAGGGTCCAGGCCCCAAATGTCGTAAGTCTCGGCCGACCAGGTGAGGCGATTGACCAAAATATCTTGAATGAAATAGCCAAAGCTACCAACGCGCAAAGCCATCTCCAAAAGCTTGGAGCGCTTCAGGTCAGCATCGTGGCTCAGTCCAAGATTTGGCATTGAGGTGCGCCGTTTCGGGCCAGATCAGATGCATTGGGCGCAAACCTTCCCCGCACCCATGGGCTGGATTGTCCCTTGGATAATACGGCCAAGTAAAGGGGGTTGTGAGGGTATAAGGGCTTATAAACCTTAAGTTTTCGCCCTCAGACCACTTTTATTCGACGGTTATTGCGCTGCCTGTTCTTGGACGGCCCTTAGACCTGGATCAGCTGAGAATTGTAGGGCAGCTAAGCGCGCATACATGGGGTTTGAGCGCAGTAATTGATCATGGGTGCCGGTGTCGATCAGGCGGCCATCATCAATCACGGCAATGCGGTCAGCGCTGACCACAGTGGCCAAACGGTGCGCAATCACCATCGTTGTTCGACCTACCATCAGTTGCTCCAGTGCTTTTTGCACCAGGCGTTCATTCTCCGCGTCTAGCGCACTGGTTGCTTCATCGAGCAACAGCACACGCGGGTCGCGCAGAATTGCACGCGCGATGGCAATGCGTTGCTTCTGTCCGCCGGACAGCCGCACACCTTTTTCGCCCAAGAAGCTGGTCATACCATCGGGCAGTTTATTGATGAACTCCATGGCTTGGGCAGCTTCGGCTGCTGCGCGTACTTCGTCGTCGGTTGCTTCGGGGCGGCCGTAACGAATGTTTTCAAGGGCGCTTGAGCCAAAGATCACCGGATCTTGCGGCACCAAGCCGATGCGTTTACGTGCTTCGCGTGGATCAACGTCTTTCAGGTCGACGCCATCAATGCGGACCACGCCGCTTTGCGGATCGTAAAAGCGTAACAGCAGTTGAAACACGGTGCTTTTACCTGCACCCGATGGACCCACTAAGGCGACATGCTCGCCAGGGTTTACGGCCAACGATAAGCCATTCAAAGCTGCTGTGTCGGGCCGCGATGGATAATGGAATGTAACATTCTCAAACGACACCTCACCACGCGGTGGTGTCGGCAATGTCTTGGGGTGTGCGGGCGGTTTAATAGCTGGTTCGGTTTCCAAAAGTTCCACTAAGCGTTCAGTCGCGCCCGCCGCGCGCTGCAAATCGCCCAAAACTTCACTTAAGGCACCGACACCACCGGCAACGGTTACAGCGTAGAAAATAAAGGCCGACAGATCACCCGGCGTAATATCGCCGCTGATAACATCGCGGCCACCGGCCCACAGGACGACTGCGATGGCGCCAAACACCAATAAAATCACGACCGAACCCAGCATGCCGCGCGCAAAGATGCGGCGCATAGCGGTGGTAAAGGCGCCTTCCACTTCGGCGCCAAACTTGGCGGTATCATGTTGCTCGTGCGTGAAGGCTTGCACGGTGCGAATGGCATTCAGTGTTTCTTCGCCATAAGAACCCACATCAGCCACACGGTCTTGGCTTTCGCGCGACAATTTGCGCACTTTGCGGCCGTACCAAATAATTGGCACCACTACAGCAGGCACCACCAGCAAGACTAATCCTGTCAGTTGCACGTTGGTGATGATCATCATCGCCACGCCACCCAACACGCTCAGCATGTTTCGAAGCGCGATGGAAAGTGATGAGCCAACAACGGTCTGCAGAAGCGTGGTGTCGGACGTTAAGCGCGAGAGGATTTCGCCGGTTTTGGTGGTTTCATAAAAGCCTGGGCTTTGCTTGATCACTTGATCAAAGACAGCCTTGCGCACATCGGCCACCACGCGCTCGCCCACCCACGAGATGTAATAAAACCGCGCATACGTCCCGAGAGAAATAACAATGATGATGGCCAGCAGAACCAGGAATCCCAGGTTCAGAAAATTTTGATCACCCCCGCTTAAGCCGCGGTCGATCAGAAATTTTAAACCCACCCCAATGCTTAAGGTTGCGCCAGATGTCAGAAGCAGTGCTAGCCCCGCGAAGGTCAGCTTTGTCGTGTAGGGCTTCATGAAGCCCCAGGTGCGTTTCAGGTAGGATAAGTTCTTGCTGCGGGGCCGGTCGGGCATACCCCAACGTCCGCCGCCGCCACTGCCGCCGTGTGGATGATCACTCACCTGCCAACCCTATACCCTGAAAGTCCCCAAAATCGCCCAGCACCGCGTCTGAAATGGGCCTGACTGAAATCGTCCCTCGATAGCTAAGGCGTTAAGTATGATTTGTCATTAGCGCGGTTACAAAAAAGTCGGGAAAACAGGAGCGAAATCCGAGAAATTTGTTCACCGCACCTGAACGCATTATCCTAGCCCTGCCATGACTGCCAAGAATACCACGTCCGTTGTTTCGCTGTGTCGCGACTGCTTGACCGAGTTCACGCAGAGCCAGCGAATCTGTGCGCATTGCGGGTCAGACCGGATCATCACCCATCCGGAATTGGGTGCGCTTACCTTGGCGCATATTGATTGCGATGCATTCTATGCGGCCATTGAAAAGCGCGATGATCCGTCGCTGGTCGATAAGCCGGTCATTATCGGCGGCGGCAAACGCGGTGTGGTGTCCACGTGCTGCTACATCGCGCGCCAGTATGGCCCTAGGTCTGCTATGCCGATGTTTAAGGCGTTGAAAATGTGCCCGCAGGCGGTGGTGATTAAACCGAACATGGCAAAATACGCTGAAGCCAGCAGGCAAGTGCGCGCGATTTTCGATAGCGCAACGCCATTAGTTGAGCCGCTGTCATTGGACGAAGCGTTTCTGGATCTCAATGGTACGACCACACTCTTTCAGCGCAGCCCCGCAGCCACATTGGCCTATGTCGCGCGTGAGATTGAACGTGTGGTCGGCATCACTGTGTCGATTGGCCTCAGCTACAACAAGTTCTTGGCTAAGGTTGCCTCTGACCTTGATAAGCCGCGCGGTTTTGCGGTGATTGGTCGCAGTGATGCGGTGGCCAGATTGCACGATATGCCGATCACCAAAATTCCTGGCGTCGGTCCGTCCCTGGCAGATCGGCTTAAAATCGATGGCTTCTTTAAAATCGGCGATATCCAAGCCCGACCTGAGGAAGAGCTGGCCCTGCGATATGGTGAAACAGGTGCACATTTAGCGCATTTGGCGCGTGGCCAAGATTCGCGCCGTGTACATACCGAGCGAGAATCAAAATCGGTTTCATCGGAAACGACATTCGAGACTGACATTGCCGATGCCGCTGAGTTGCGGCGCCAGTTGTGGATTCAATCCGAACGCGTCTCAGAGCGCTTGAAGAAAAATGAACTGGCCGGGCGGGGCGTCGCCTTGAAATTGAAAACCTCGAAGTTCAAGACCGTCACCCGGCATCAGCAGTTGCAATCGCCCACGCAACTGGCGGAGATGATTTTCCGTGCCGGTGAGGCGCTTTTGCTGAAGGAAGCCAGAGGCACAAAGTATCGCCTGATTGGCATCGGGGTTGATGGTCTGTGTGACGCGCATTTGGCTGATCAGCCCGATCTTTTCTCTGATGGACCGAAGCATCATGTGGGGATTGAAAAAGCCATGGATGCGGTACGTGCTAAATTTGGGCGCAAGGCGATTGGAAAAGGCCGCGCTGCGCGGACCAAGTAACCACATTGTCATGCCTAAATTGGCGTCCTATACCCTATCGCAACATAAATGAAGTGCGGCACGCATTTCACATAACCCCCAGATTCCCCCTGTTATTGTCTGTTATTATCAGGCGTAACAGGCGCGCACTTTGTTGGAGTAGACATCCATGGATATGAAGGGTGAATCCCTTATTCCCGTTCCGCGCCAGGCGGTTTGGGAAGCTTTGAACGATCTCGATGTTCTCAAGGCCGCGATTCCTGGGTGTGATTCTATTAACCGCCTTTCACCCACAGAAATTGAAGCTACAGTCACCGCCAAAATTGGCCCGGTGAAAGCGTCATTCAAAGGTTTGGTGACGCTGTCTGATATCGACCCGCCCAACGGCTATACTATTCGTGGTGAAGGCAAAGGTGGTGCGGCAGGCTTTGCCAAAGGTGGCGCGAAGGTGCGTCTCACCAATGCGCCGGGCGGCACAACGCTCAGTTACGAGGTTGATGCCTCGGTTGGCGGTAAGCTCGCGCAAATCGGCGCGCGACTAATTGACTCAACCGCAAAAAAACTCGCCGATGATTTTTTTGAAAAATTCGGTCAGTTGGCGGCAGCAAAAGCGGATAACGCATTATTGCCGGATGCGCCCAAAAAGCCGCAGTCAGGAGGCGAAGATGTAGCGCAAACCACAATGACACCGCCCGATGCATCGGCTAACGTTAATATAGAAAAAGTTGCGAAGCCCTTTGCCGGGGCACCGCCAAGTACGTTGAAGTTTGACGCGCCTGAATACAATACGACAGTCGTTTGGATTTTTGGCGCTATGATCGTGGCGATGCTTGTGGGCTTGGTGGTGGTTGGGTTCTTGCGGTGATGCCAATAATGACAAAAGTAAAAATCATAGTGAATGGCCAGACGCACAGTGCCGATGTGGAATCGCGTACACTCCTGGTCGAATTTCTGCGACAGACATTGAATCTCACCGGCACTCATGTGGGCTGTGATACCAGCCAATGTGGCGCATGTACCGTGCATCTGAACGGTAAGCCGGTGAAATCTTGCACCATGTTAGCGGTCCAAGCCGATGGCTTGAGTGTCACCACCATTGAGGGAGTCGCAACTGGTGATGAGATGCATCCCATGCAAGCTGCCTTCAAAGAATGCCACGGTTTGCAGTGCGGCTTCTGCACCCCCGGCATGGTGATGACGGCTTTGGGTATCGCTGATCGCCATAAAAATGACGGACTAGACGAGACAACAGTGCGCCATGAACTCGAAGGCAATTTCTGCCGCTGTACAGGTTATCAGGGCATCGTGAATGCGGTGCTGCTGGGTGCTAAGAACATGGGAATTAAGGTCGCGTAAGCCATGTACAATTTCGAGTACATCAAACCAAAATCTGTTGCTGATGCTGCAGCTCAGCGTGCAGGTAACGACGACGCCAGTTATCTGGCTGGCGGGATGACGTTGATTCCTACCCTGAAGCAGCGTTTAGCGCAGCCCAGTGCTCTGGTGGATTTGGGGCAGATCGCTGATCTCAAAGGGATTAGCGTTGTGGACGGCGTTATCACGGTGGGCGCAATGACGTGTCACGCCGATGTGGCTTCCTCCGCAGACGTTCGTAAACATATCCCCGCTCTGGCTGACTTGGCGGCGTCTATCGGCGATCCGCAGGTGCGTAATCGCGGCACACTTGGTGGCTCTATCGCCAATAATGATCCATCAGCCGATTATCCGGCGGCGGTTGTAGGGTTGAATGCCACCGTGCACACCAATACGCGCACTATTGCTGCCGATGACTTTTTTACGAATCTTTTTGAAACAGCGCTGACGCCGGGGGAATTGGTTCTAAAAGTCTCATTCCCGATCCCGAAGCGTGCGGCGTATGCCAAGTTCCGTAACCCAGCATCTCGTTATGCGGTCGTTGGCGTAATGATCGCCGAGACATCGGCCGGTATTCGTGTTGCTGTCACGGGTGCTGGCGCTTGCGCGTTTCGTGTCGCGGAAATGGAGGCTGCCTTAAGCACCTCATTTAACGCAGATGCAATTAAGAATATTGCTGTTCCTGCCGACAACTTGAACAACGATATGCACGCAACCGCGGAGTATCGAGCTCATCTGGTCAATGTGCTGGCGCGCCGTGCTGTTGCGGCAATTATGTAAAACTGAGCATGGCATCCTCCATCACATTCTATTTCGATTTCAACTCTACTTTCTCGTACATCGCGATTCATAAAATCGACGAGCTTGCAGCTCAGTATGGGCGGACAGTCGATTGGCGTGTGATATCATTGGGGCACTTGTTTCATGCGCAAAATATTGTCCCCCCGCCGACCATACCGGCAAAGTTCAAATATCTTGCGCGCGACTTTACCCGCAGCTGCGAATTTGCGGGCTTGCCCAGCGCGCTTCCGCAAAACTTTCCGCCCGATGTGAAATTTTCACGCCTGATGTTCTGGGCGTTGAAAGCTAAAGACGATGTCCTTGCACGACATTTTGCAAAAGTCATTTCAATGGCCATTTTCGGTCGTGGTGAAGAGGTTGTGACCCCTGAGCAGATTGCCCAGGTGTGTCATGATATTCCTGGCGTTACCGTTGAAAGTATTCAAGCCGCGGCAACGGATCGTGCGGCTAAGCGCGCTATTATTGATGCGTTGGATGCTGCGGTGGCTGACGGAATGGTCGGCGCGCCGTATTTTGTATTAGATGGTGAGCCATTCTGGGGCGCTGACCGCATGGATCAGCTTGAGCGACGTTTGGCGGGATCAAAATAAAGCGCTCGATTGGTGAACTTAACCAAGTTGGGGGTGGCTTAAGCCCGTTACCGGTCTTTATCATCGCCAGCAGTAATACGGGGTGGTGTTCATGATCGGCGTGTTTATTCGCACACTTGCAGTCAGCGTTGCTTTGGCAACAACCTCAGCGCATGCCACCACGCTTAAAATCGCCTCAGCATCTCATCCGCCTGCTTTGGGTAATCCTTACGGCTCTATCGCGCAGTCGGCTAGTCATACACGTACAACGATCTTGGATGGCCTGACGCGCATTGGGCCCGGTGGTGAGTTGCAGCCTGCGTTGGCACTCTCTTGGGAACCCATCGACAAAGTGACATGGCGCTTCAAACTACGCCCGAATGTTTTTTTCTCGAATGGTGAACCGTTCAATGCCGCCACCGTCAAATTCGCCATCGATTGGTTGAAAACGCCTGAGGCGCAAAGCCAATTGATGGCAACCGAAATGCGCAGCATCACGAGTGCGCGCGTTGTCGATGATTTGACGGTTGATCTGATTACCGCGCAAACCGATGCCGTATTGCCCAAGCGCATGACGTTGATCCTGATGGTCGCACCGCAAGCATGGACCAAAATGGGCGTTGAAGGCTTCACGCAAACGCCTGTGGGAACTGGCGCCTACATTCTCAAAGATTGGGGCTTAAGCACGGGCAAAACCGTGATCGAGGCCAATCTGAAATCATGGCGAGCGCCTAAAAACATCGATCGGGTTGAGCTTTACCCTTTGAAAGAAGCCGTCAGCCGTATGCAGGCGTTGACCAGCGGCAAAGTCGATATGACGCAAGGCTTAGGCCCCGAAGATGTGACGCTGGTCAAAGAAGATGGCTTCAATATTTACATTGAACAGCAGCCGCAGATCATGACGATGGCCTTGCGAAATACGGAAATTGCTGGCCCAGCTTTGCGTGATGTGCGCGTCCGCCAAGCCCTCAACTATGCGGTTGATAAAGATGCCATCGCGGATGTGATCCTGCGCGGTACGGCAAAGCCTGCGGGCCAGGGCGCTATCCCAGGGGTGACGGGTTACAACCCTAACATTGCGCCGTACCCGCGCGATGTCGCCAAAGCAAAAGCACTCTTGGCCGAAGCAGGTTACGCCAAAGGCTTGAAATTGGTCGCGCGTGTGGGCTTGTCAGGCCCCACGGAAGCGCCAGCTATTTTCCAAAAAGTTGCAACCGATCTCGCTGACGTAGGCGTAAATTTGGAACTGCGTCCGATCTTGCCGCAAGACTGGGTGCGTATGTACAGCACGGGCGATTGGGGTGGTGCTGATATTATTTCATCAACGTGGAATGCGGCATCTTATCACGACACCATTCGCGCTATTGAGCAGTATTCATGCCGCAAGCCGGGCGTCCTGTTTTGTGCGCCAGAAATTGAACCGATGATCGACGCCAGCAATGCCGAGCTTAATCCTTCGGCGCGTGAGAAAATTCTGCAAGACACGATGGCTAAACTACACGACTTGGCACCAACCATCTTCCTGGTGAACTTTACCAGTGTCTATGCCTATACCAACAAACTGAATAACGTTGTGTTGGGATCACAAGGTTTGTTGTTCGAAGAGATGACACTAAAAGAGTAATGCGTTTACGCCGCGCTGGCTCTTTGCGAGCGACGTTGCTCGACGACCATACGCAACTTTTCTGCTAACTGCTGGCGCCGGAACGGCTTGCTGATCAATTGCACACCCTGGTCCAATCGCCCCTGGTGCACAATAGCATCTTCCGTATAACCAGACATGTACAATACGGCGATGTCGGGGATACGTTGTCGGATAGTGTCCGCCAATTGTCTCCCATTCATCATTCCTGCAAGCACGACGTCAGTTAGTAGAATGTCTGGCTCTAATCCGTCATCAAGTGCCGCCAGTGCGCTGGCCGCGCCACTGCAGGCCGTTACGACATATCCCAAATCTTCCAATGCGGCTGCGACAAACTCGCGCACCATGTCTTCGTCTTCCACCATAAGGACAACTTCAGTGCCTTTTGGCGCAGGCTTAGCTGTTGTGTCGATGGGGGCAGCCAGCACCCCTTCCGCAGCGCGTGGCAGAAAGATTTTCACGGTCGTGCCAATACCCACTTCGCTGTATATGCGGACGTGACCGCCTGATTGTTTGACGTAACCAAACACCATGCTCAGGCCCAATCCTGTGCCGCGTCCGGGCTCTTTGGTGGTGAAAAAAGGATCAAAGGCCTTGGCCAAAACATGGGGCGGCATCCCGGTACCCGTATCGGTCAAGGCCAGTAATACGTACTGCCCCGATGCAATATCGGCTTGTTGGACATAGCCCTCATCAAGATCGGCATTGCTTACCTCCAGCGTCAGCTTTCCACCCTCTGGCATCGCGTCGCGAGCATTGATGACCAAGTTCAATATTGAGTTTTCAAGCTGCACGGGGTCAATATTTGCTGACCATAAGTCTGCAGCCAGAATAATTTCCATATCGATGTTTTCGTTCAAGGTGCGCCGCAGCAAACTTTCCATTTCTGAGACAAGCTCACCGATCTTTGTGGTGCGTGGTGCAAGCGGTTGTCGGCGGGCAAAGGCTAACAAGCGTTTAACTAAATCGCTCGCGCGCCGCGCGGCATCCATAATCAAATTGGCAGAGCGCCGTGCTGGCCCTGTATCGCGCTCCAGCAACTCGGACAAAATATCGGCATTCCCAATGATGACGGTCAGTAGGTTATTAAAATCGTGCGCAACACCGCCGGTCAGTTGTCCCACCGCATCCATTTTCTGAGCCTGGCGCAACCGGTCTTCGGCATCGCGGCGTGCAGTTACATCACGTAAGTATGTTGTTAGTCCCGTGTCCGTAGGAAAGGCTCGAATCTCGATTTTACGTGCCACGCCTGCAGCCGTGAGGATGGAATCCTCAAACTCAACTGGCGTGCGCGTCTCCATGCATCGCCGCAGATAACCTGCATTCAGCTTTGCCGTTTCGCTGAGTTTTGGACGATCCGCCAGAACGGTCCAAACGGTGTTGCCAATCGTATCTGCTTCCGTCAGACCAGTAATCTCAGTGAAGCGTTCGTTTATGAATGTATATTTCCAATTCTCGTCTAATACGGCCACGCCATCAGACATCGATGTCATGATACCAGCGATCTTGGTGTTAACTTGGGCTGCTGCGGAAACTGCTTCGACCGCTTCATCGGATAAGCGTAATGAATCGAGTGCAATCGAAATCACGTTGGCGATCTGAACCATAATCGCCTCATCGGCGGCATCGTATTCACCGTCGACCCGATCTGATAACTGGATCAATCCAAAACTTTTGCCATCGGCACTGCGCAATGGAGCAGCGAGCCAGCCGCGCAGCGGCGGGTGGCGATGTTTGGCTTCACCAAAGTTTCTCCATGCCGGGTGACTTTCCAATTCAGCTTGCGTCATGCGCATAACCTGATTGGTTTCTGTCACGATGCGATAAATACCCGACCCATTCGGAACTTCAGAATAGTCCTTCCAAGCGTTATATTTATCGGAGAAGGAAGTCGTGCGTATGGATTGTGCGAAGTCGCTATTGCGGTTGAAGCTAATCACCGCTTGATGGCTTGGAATCAGGGCGCGCGCGATTTCGGTGGCGCGCTTTAACAACGTGTCTCGATTACGAATAGAGAAAATGTCTCCAAACGCCGACGCCAATCGTTCTAAACGTTCAGCGTAATCGCTTTGAGTGCGTGCTTCGCGCTTCACGCTGGCCCGTACCGACATTGCAGCAATCAGCAGAATGGCTGCAAAGGTCACAAGACCGATCGCTTGGATTACGACACCGCGCCACCAGGGCGCTAGAATATCACCCATATCACCGACAACGTACGAAATGATGGGCATGCCGGGCACTTGTCGATACGCGGTGTAACGCGCATCGCGATCTGTTGTCGGCTCGGACTCGACAATCCCTGCTGCGGGGTTGGCAATGACGGCGTTGAAGAATTGGGTGCCTGCGTAGTTGCGTCCGACATAGTTTTCACTATTGGGCGCTCGCGCCATAATCGTGCCGTCGATATGTAGCAGTCCCACAGCACCGCGCTCCCCTAGCTTGAGCGCGCGCATAAATTTTTCGAGCCATTCGGTGGAGTAGGTCGCTCGTACGTATCCGGCTAACGTTCCGTCGCTTCGCCTTAAGGCGCGACTCATGACAAAGATGCGCTGGCCTTGCGCAGGCCCGAATTTGGCAACAAAAGGCGGCGAAACGTACACGCCACTGTCAAAATTTGACGCTAAATTTGCAGGCGACTCAACGTTGATCGCCAAGCCCTCAGGAGGCATTCCGAACGATGCACTCAGGACTTTGCTTTCAGAGTTAACGATAAAAAACTGAAATATGCCACGTGTTGCTTTTACGCGTTGGCTCAGAAGTTCATCATTTGTTGCTTGAAGTGCGGTGTTATCCAGCCGGTCAATGTTAATTGTCGCAGCTATTGCAGCAAGGGTCTGGTCCGCGGCTTCGAGTGCCTCGCGTGTATGCTCCATGGTTATTTCTGCAAGATTGCTTGCTTCGCGTTGCGCGCTTTCAAGGCGCTGGCTGCGATCCCAAACGCGTTCGACGAACAACAAAGAAGCAATACCGAGAATTACAAGTATTGCTCCCCCAACCAATGAGGTGCCGGGGCTGTCCAAACGAAGCGAGACTTTGCGTGACTTGGACATGATATCTTCCGTGGCGTGAAGATCAGGCCAGAAAAGCAAATCACTTTACCCGCAACGTTTCAACTTCTCCGTGTTGTGCGATGCGCTCACATCCCGTTCAAAGCGAGCGATGCATTTTCAGGGCTAATTAAAATCGCAAATTTCAAGATCTTACGATGTTTGTACGGGTTCAATGTAGCCCGCCAAATTAGGTGCGAGTCGCTGCAAAGTGTTCGCTCAATCACGCGTAAGTGGTCGCGGCAAGACCAACTTTCTACCGAGTCTCCGCGCTCAATTTGACATCGATTCGGCGGCTATTCTTGAGCGGCCTGCACATAAAAATAAAAGCTCACAGCCAAGCCAACTCACGCAAATAGTCACTGCAACACGAACTAACCTACCAACAGCTGCGCTTAAAAAGTGAGACACAATTTTTGAAAAGTCCCAGAGCAGCACACCAACGAAACACACAAAGGAGGGAAAACGTGTGGGCGTTAGGGCGCTGCTCTGGCTATTCCAGCACCGGGTATGTGGGTGGGCCGGGCTGGCATTGCGTCCTATTCAGTGCAGTCGGGCTGAAAGGGAACGCAAAGAAATGCGAGTAGAATCATGTGAAGCGGCTGGGTTTGAATACGCAGCGCGATCTGGAAGTACCAAACCAACGACCGCGCAGGACCAGGCAAACGATGTTAAATCCGCGAGTAAGATGCGCGCTGCGCCGGGGGCTAACCACGCCCGCAAGGTGTGCAGCGCTTTCGCTGTGTCGTCACGCTGGCAGTGTGCAAGAACGCGCAAATAGCGGGCTTCTTGAGGGGTCAGCGTAAGATGATGCGGTTGTTCAATCCATGCTGCCTCAGATTGCGCAGCATCAATTAGCGTGACCGCCCGGTCGAAACTTTCAAACTCAGTGGCAAGTAAGCCTGCAGCTTGAAATCCATTGCGCAGCAAACTGCGGCAACAACATTGGCCCTGATCTTGGCGGGCTTGGCTCCACAAGCGCAAAGCTGAGATCAGAAACTGCTCGGGTGTTGAGAGTTTCATCAACGCGGTCTGGTTCTCTGTATGACCAACGGTAAACGCTGATGCTTTCGACTTTGCTGAGACTTGCGCACTCATGCCCAGACCCCCGTGCTTGATCGCGTTAGCGCATCGTTGACGGACGGTGACGGCAGGGCGGTTTGCAGCTTGCGCCGTTCGTATCAGTCTGCGTTATCGCATTTGGCTGAAGTGAGGTGGTGTGTGTGGTGCCAGTCTGATGAACTAAAGGCTCGCTTTGCGTGGCGCTCGCGGGAGCGGTCATAAACGTAGCTAAGATCGAAAAGCCCACCAGCTTCGTCAGTTGTTTCAACACTGTTTCATCCTATCTGCGTAATTGCAAATCATTCGCAATTGCATAAATGCATCGGGATGGGGAGTCAACAGCAAATAAGAGTTATTCTCAATAAAGTCATTATTGTCACAAGCGGTTAATGTCTCTGGAGAGGGCCGACCGAAGAGTACCCTTAACGGGAAGGCTGCCAAAAAGAGGCTTTAAGCTGCCGCGCTCAGGGCTGCATGCGGGCACTTCTTAAAGTGCGATGGACAGATGCGTTGGCCACCATCAGAGCAGATGTGGGTGTGCGAACGCGCAGCGTCGGCCAGTTCTAACAAGCTGTCGATGAACGTAGCGCTCGTTCCAATCGCAGCCACACGGTCGTAATGCTTCACGCCGTTTTCCGCCGCGAAGGTTTTCAATTCATCGTCCAGTTCGACGACGGTTTCTAAATGCTCAGATACAAATGCGATTGGCGCCAGCACAATCGCACGCTCATCGCGACCTGCGCGCGCTACTTCTGATTCTGTGGTCGGGCCAATCCATGCCACCGGCCCGACGCGGCTTTGGTAGCACACGACAACATCCAGATCGGTCCAGCGCGCATCACGAACGATCAAAGACTGATGGATTGCAGCGGCACTTTGTTCCACTTGCCATTGGTATGGATCGCCGCTTGCAATTGTTTTTTCGGGTAGGCCGTGCGCGGACAACAGGAGGCGCGGGCGTAACCCGGTGGCTTCTGCGCGACGCAACGCCGGCTCAATTAAATCAGCCATTCCCTCAATAAAGCCGCCAAGCTTTGGGTAACAGCACACAGCGTTTACCTTCGCTGTCAGACCTTGAATTTTTGCCTGAGCGCGAAGCTGTTCCAGCACCGAGCCCGATGTGGTGGTAGAGAACTGCGGATACAGCGGTACCACCAAGACTTCGTCGGCACCCCATTCTCGAATTTCTGAAATCGCTTCAGCCGGGAATGGATGCCAATAGTTCATGGCAATGATGACTTTTACATCCCATCCTGCTTTCGCCGCAGCTGTTTCAAGTGCTTTGGCTTGCGCGCGCGTTTCTTCCATTAAAATCGAACGGCCGCCAACCTTGGCGTAAAGCTTGCGCGTGTGGGGTGCGCGCAAAGTTGAGATCAGCGCAGCTAAGGGGATGCGCACGAAACCCGGCAGCGGGATGATGTTGCGGTCGCTGAAAAGATTGTAGAGGAAGCCACGCACACTCTCAGGGCCATCGGCACCGCCCAGATTGCACAGGACGATAGCGCGGCGCGGACGCATTGCGATTGAATCAGATTGAGAAGCGACTGACGACTGCATAGCCGCCTTATAGGCGAACAACATAGCTCAGTCATGTATTTTAATCTATAAATTACTTATAATTATCAATTACTTATAAAATAGAACACACGCGTCTGGCTGTTACAATCAAACCAAGAGGGCGTGGGGTCTAATCTTTGTCTGCTATGGCGCGCTCGGCGCGCCAGTCGGCCAATTGCTTGGCCATGCGAGTGGCCGATTCTTTCAAAGGCCCGACAAATGTATCAGCGGCTTGTTTCAACGTCATGGCTGTTGGGTAGAACGTCACGCCCAAGATCGAGAACACTTCACCATCAACCATCACCGGCACGGCAATAGCGCAGTGATTTTGATCGGGCACTTTCATTGCCGCAAAGCCTTCAGCGGCAATCTTCTCGATGCCGCGGATGTAAGCTTGCATCGTCGTGCCAGCTTTAGTCAGCGAATTGGGATCTTCCGACAAGGCTTGGTCTATGAGCGGTTGGCGTAAATCTTTATCGACGAAGGCCAAGTACGTTTGACCTGCAGATGTGTGCAGCAATGAAATCGTGAAGCCGCCGCGGTGCCGCCACATCGCAAAAGGGCTTAAATCATGAGTGGAATCGCGCACCAACATTTGCGAGCCCATGTTGGTGGAAATCGTCACCGGCCACAGAATTTTTTTGCACAGTTCGACCATGATCGGGCGCGCGATCTTCGGCAGCCACTCTTCTTGATCGTAGCCATGACTCAGCGAACGCACTTGCGCTGTCAGGCGATATTTTTTGTCTGCGTCGTCACGGAAGATGTAGCCCAAGCGCTCTAACGTGCGCAGCAAACGGAACGCAGTGGGTCGCGGCAGCGAGACCTGTTCGGCAGTTTCGGTGACGGTTAAACCATTGTGACGATTCAGCAGACGTAAAATATCGAGCCCGCGTTCAAGCGAGCGGACCGAGAAGGAATCAGAGCGTCGGGCTGGGGCGGCGTCAGACATGAACTTAACTTGGCAAGTGGTCGATCGTCCGTCAAGTGAACGCATTAAAGTGCTAATAACATTACTTAATTTTAAATATATACCATTTTCCAGAGAAGGATTTCCTGCGCCGTCACATAAAAAATCGGCCCTATCGATGCGACAGGGCCGACCCTTAAAGATGATTATTTAAAGCGACTTAGCGGGTGTCAGCTTACAAATCGCGCGCGATCCGGAAGCCAAACACCTGCGAGACGAGATGATCAGGGTCGCGACCACGAAAGGTTGGGCGTTGGCGTTCAGGGGCGCTTCCCCAGCTTCCGCCTTTCGAGACGCGACGGTCGCAGCCTTGGGGACCTAAGTATGCCTTGCCATCTTTTGGTGTGTCTTCGGGGTATGGGAACACATAGCAGTCTTCTACCCATTCCCACACGCTACCGATCATGTCGTGCACACCAAATGCATTGGCCTTTAAAGCGCCGGCGGGGGCGATGAACGAGAAGCCGTCATTGCATGTCGCAGGTGTAAAGGGGCGCGGCGTAAACGGCGGGGGTAAGTCTTTCGTTGCTTGGTCGCCAATGTTTGCAATCTCGCAGCCACCGTTCATATCGTCACCCCAGGTGTAATACGTCGTGCTGCCAGCGCGCGCGGTGTATTCCCATTCCGATTCTGTCAGAAGGCGATAGGTTTTGCCGCTTTTCTTTGACAGCCAATCAATGAACGCTTTGGCATCAACCCAAGACACGCACGCAACGGGTTCGTTATCAGCGGCTGGGCGACCATAGCCAGGATTGCGCCAGCCGGTGTCGGGCGTGGCTAAAGCGGTTTTGCCATCCCAGATGTTGCAGGTATCATTGGTTTTGTAGCCTGTGGCGTCCACAAACGCACGGAACTGTCCGGTGGTTACTTCGGTTTTCCCAACCGCGAAGCTGTACCCAATGTTCACCTGGTGCGGTTTGCCTTCGTAGCGTTCAGGCTCACCGCCATCGAAGCCTTTGGTGAATGTGCCGGGAGGAATGACAACCAACTCAGGGCAGGTTTCGCAATCTTTCAACACCGTGCCGGCTTTAGGCGCCGTAACTTTTGGTGGCTCTTTGGCATCGCAGCTTGCCAACGCGGTAAGCATCACGATACCGAGTAATAAATGTCTCATGCGTTTCCCTCTCCGGAAAAGACGAATTAACCTAAGTAGTGATAATCAACTTTCTGCGGCGTGCGCGATGTCCCCTTCTTGCCTTGCGCGGCCAACACTTCAGCAACTTGTGCTGCGGCAAACTCTGGCGTGTCGGGGCCGACAAAATCTTTGTTGAAGTGTGACGTGACCGAGGGGCGCTTCAAAGCTTTGTTCCACCATGCTGTCAATTTTGGGCGACCTTTACGCCAGTTATAGTTTTCAGGCACAGGTGGCTTTAAGCCGCGACCACACTGCCGATCCAGATAGCTTAAGGCATGGAGTGTTGAAGCTTGTCCGATGTCGAACCCTTTAAATTTGGCGGCATCTTTTTCCATCTGATCCAAGGCGCGTTCCACTTTGGGCCAGTACCAAGAAAAGACTGAAGCGCGCATCGGCACTTCGCCTTTTTCCAACGTCATCGTCACCGTAACCTCAAACATCGTGTCGGCCAGGGCTAAGCGGCGCAATGCATCCCAGCGCGCAGGTCCATTTTTCGGGTATAATTTCTTCTTCGTTTTCCCAACAGTATCCAGGTACTCGGCAATGGTCTGGCTGCCGTAAAGGACAGTGCCGTCTTTCAAAGCCAACGTCGGAACCTTGTGCAGCGGATTGATGGCGGCCACCGAATAACCGTCCCGCATGGGATAAATCGGCACAAATTCAATATCATCCCAGAGTCCTGCTTCATGGGCCACCACCAGCACTTTGTGAATAAACCCGTGAATAGGTGAATAGAACAGCTTCATGCTCTTCTTTTTTGGCGCCTTCGGTTGAGGCGCTTTTGCCGGTTTGCGTTTTGCTTTGGCCATAAAACAGTCCTTGGTCAGTAAAATGCGGTGAGCCCATCATAATAAGGTGCTGAGCAGGGTCTACGGCGAACCGGTTCGCTTTCACTGGATGAAAAGCAGAAGATGAAAGCACATGCTCCACGAAGAGGAGTATTGCAGCAATAGCAGTTGCGCCAAATTACGTTTGGGATTACGCCCGCGCGCAATCACATTCTCGTTTTTTGAGCGAACAAGGATCACGTTATGAAGATCGCACTTCTGGGCAATGGCGCTATTGCCAAGCTGGTCAGCCAGTTTTGTGCTGCGCGGCGCGACAAATACCAGGTGGTTGCCGCCCTAGGGTTGCCGACTGACACCGTATCTGTTGGTACGCACCCTATTGTGCAGACGTTGCCCGAGCTTCTGGCATTCAAGCCGGATTTGGTGGTGGAAGCCGCAGGACACGGTGCTGTGAAGGCTTATGGCCCGGCGGTCTTGAAGGCCGGCATTAACCTCATCGTAGTGTCAACGGGCAGCTTGGCAGACCAAGCGCTGTGGGATGAAATCAGTGCTGCGGCTAAAGCTTCAACCGCGCAACTCAAATTGCCGGCTGGCGCATTGCCTGGCGTTGACTCACTTGCATCGGGTAAGCTTGCAGGCATTGACCGTGTGGAGTTGAAATCATCCAAGCCGCCGAAAGCGTGGTCGGGTACGCCCGCTGAAAAGTCGCACGACCTGTCCAAAATCACGACACCGACCATCATCTTCAGTGGAACAGCGCGCGAAGCGGCGTTGGCATTCCCGAAAAATGCAAATGTTGCCGCGACAGCAGCTTTGGCGGGGATTGGTTTTGAGAAAACACGCGTCACATTGTTGGCTGATCCGGGTGTCACACAAAATGTGCACCGCTTAGAAGCGGATGGCGCTTTCGGTTCACTGCGCTTGGAAATTCAAGCTAACCCGTCACCAGATAATCCGAAGACATCGCACATGGCGGCTTTAAGCATCATGCGTTTGTTGGAACACGAAGCTGCAGCTATTGTAATTTAGGCTAGCGTTTCGCTGGTTTCGGCAAACAGTCGCCGTATTCACCTAATCCCCTTGCGCGGGCTTCAACAGTTTCCGAGCGCGTGCGGACATATGGGCCAGGTTTTGAAGCTGACCATTTTTGTGGGCTCGGCAAAACCGAAGCTAGTAAAGCTGCTTCATTTGCATTCAGTGCGGCGGCGCTCTTGTGAAAGTGGTATTGCGCTGCAGCTTCTGCGCCATACACGCCCGTGCCCCATTCGACGATGTTCAAATACACTTCCAATGTGCGCTGCTTGGTCCATAGCGTTTCAATGTAAAGCGTGAACCACGCCTCTAGCCCTTTGCGGATGAACGTGCGGTCGGGCCATAAAAACAAATTTTTCGCGGTCTGCATGGTGATGGTGCTGCCACCGCGCAGCTTCCCGCCTTGCTCGTAACTTTCCCACGCGGCTTCCAGTGCAGCGTGATCAAAGCCATGATGTTTGCAGAAGCTCATGTCTTCAGCGGCGATAACGCTGCGCTGTAAGTCGATGGAGATTTTGTCGAGCGGCACCCAGTCTTTGCGTATGCCGGCCCCCTCAAAGGCGCGGATCAGCATCAGCGGCGTCAACGGTACAGGGATGACCGCAAACAATAATGTCAGGGCCGCGGGTACCAAAAGAATGGCCGCAACTGTGCCGCTCACCCACTTCAACCAACGCTGTTTTTGATTCGCCATGATGTTGCGTATAGCCGCCAGGGGCTATTCGCCCAACGAATTTTTGACCACCACACTAGATATTGTAGAGATCCGAATCAGAGAACCACAGGCGGCAGGGGTGCCTTGGAACCCGCAGAAAACTGCGATTTTTCATGGATTCGCAACATCTGGTGGCCTATCTAAAGGCAATAAACGCCGCTCTTCAAACGGCGAGAAACGATTACGAGGGCATAAGATGTCCATGGTGCAGCAACCTTGGTACAAACGTTTTGCAGCCTGGCGCCGCCGTCAATCATGGTGGCCGACAAAGATCATCACCGAGCGCCAATCGTCCGAACCTTATCTGGAACGGATTTCGCTAATCAAAATTCCCGGCATTTTCCAAATCGCCATTCATCGCTTCTGGAAGTCTGACGATGACGGTGGTCTGCACGATCATCCGTGGGCCTTCTGGGGTTCGTACATTTTAGAAGGCGGTTACACCGAGCACACACCCGAAGGTGCGTTTCGCCGTGAGCCCGGTCAGTTCCGCATGCGCCATGGCTGGAACCAGCACCGCATCATGCTGCCGTACGAAGGCGCAGAAGTGTGGACGATCTTTATTATGGGCCCAAAAATTCGCAGTTGGGGTTTTATCCCCGATGCGACGAAGCGCTGGATGCACTGGAAACCCTATCTCGAGATGCGTGCCGATGAAGGACGCCGTCTCGCCGCCGAGAAAGCAAATCAAACAGCTGTATCGGCGGATCAGAAACTCGCGGCGTAATGCCGAAGATATAAAGTCCAAATCTAAAAATTGGACGCACGGCAACTGGCCCGACCTTCATTGGCGGGCCAGTTCGCTTTCTGCCGAAAACTAATCTCGCTTTGCGGTGTGGCCTGCGTAAATCAACGCGGCGAAAAACACGACACCCGCCGCAACCACATAAGCCAAGAAATACATTTCATGAGTTGCCATAAGTCACCTATTGCTTTGCTTCGATAGCGGCAACACGATGCGCTTAAGCGCGTAAAGTCACCTTGACCCAGGTCAAGAACGCTTCTGGCTCATAAAGGCGTCAAATGGCTTAGGTTTTTCTGAACAAAAACGACGCGGCATATATAGAAGTGCAGCACTAGTCCGGGCGCCGATCAAATTTGATTTAGATCACCTTCCCAAAAATTCAGATCGCCACTACACTTAACCCTATGAGCCGCCTTCGCCTCCTCATTGCTGCGCTATTGCTGGTGTGGTCGCCCCTCTCGGGTGCGGTCGCACAAAGCTTGGGCATGACCTTGAGCCATCACCACTGCAATGATGTCTGGCACGATCACGCTGGCACCAATGGTGTCGTTGTCAAAGGCGATGAATGTGGTTCAAAGGCCATCGATCTCGAGGCCTCATCTTGTGATGACTGTCAGTTTGTTCTGGCCGCGTTGCCGTTAACGCAAATCACGCTAGAGCGCAGCGACCTGCCGCAATTCCAGGCGATGCCTGTTGCTGTTGCGCAAAATACGGTCGTGTTTGCGCTATTCCGCCCACCCAAAGCCTAACAACGCCACACATCTGTCTGCTTGAAGCCCTGAAAAGGGGCGGAAAGCTGTGCGTTCTCAAGCGGCTTTGGACTGTTTTGGTCCGCGGTAGGTTTTATGCGTCGAGTCATATGTATTTGCGCTGCGTTGCTTTTGGGTGCGTTGAGTGCTGCCGCCCAAACGACGGCACCTTTGAAAATTTCACTGCATGATGCGTTGCAACTGGCTGCGGAAGGAGATCCCCGCTTGCAAGGCCAAACATTTTTGCGCCAAGGCGCGGCCGCGCGCGAAGCGCATGCTGGTTTGCGGCCAGCACCAAAACTTTCTGTCGAAGCTGAGAACGTTCTGGGCACCGGAACTCTAAGCACGTTTGATGAGACAGAACTTACGCTCAGCCTTGGTACGACTTTGGAGTTGGGCGGAAAACGCAGCAGTCGTAAGGCCGTCGCCGCGCGCGAAAGCGAGCGATTGGAAATTGAATTGCAAGCCGCTCGGCTTGATGTGCTGGCGGACGTCGCCAAGCACTTCATTGCTGTGCTGCAGGCTCAAGAAATGCTGAGGATCGCGCGCGAAGATAAGGCCTTAGCCTTACGCGCTCGTCAAATCGTCGGAAATCGCATCAATGCCGGCGTCGCATTGCCGGTCGAGGGCAGCAATGCCGAAGTTGCCAGTGTGCAAACCGACCTGGCCGAGAAACAAGCGCAATCCAATTTACGTGCAACATGGGGGCAATTGGTAATCGCTTGGGGCGGTGCGCCCGAATCATCCGGTGAAGCGGCAGGAGATTTGTTTGCAACGCGCACCTTACCCCCATTCGCGGGTCTGCAAGACATGATCGACCGTAACCCCGACATTTTGCGGTTTGCTTCAGAACGTCGCGTGCGTGAGGCTGCAGTGCAATCAGCCGAAGCTCTTGCCATGCCAGATGTTGATGTGTCTGCAGGCATCCGCAGGCTACAAACGTCACGTGATCAGGCGTTTGTATTGTCAGCGGCTATTCCCTTGGGCACTGCGGCACGTGCGAAACCCGCTGCTGATGAAGCACGCAGCAAACTGGGTGGTTTGGAGGCTGAAGAAAAAGCCCGCCGTAATGAATTGCTGGGCACCTTGTATGCTTTGAGACAGCGCGCCGATATGGCCCGCGACAGCCTTGATCTGTTGCAATCAAGTGCTTTGCCTGCAGCACAGCGTGCTCAGGAACAGGCTGAAACGGCCTTTAAAGCAGGGCGTTCATCTTTGTTAGAGTTGAATGCAGCGCAACGCCAGCTTTTAGAATTGCGCCGTGATAAAATCGAGACTGCGGCCTCCTATCATCTTCTTGTCATTGATATTGAACGGCTGGTGGGCGAGCCCCTGGCTACAGCTTCAGGTGGTTTAAAATGATGTTTTTCCAAAGCCGTCACAAAAAGCCCCTCGCTCTGATTGCAGGTGCAACGTTGATTCTGGGGTCAGCGATTTTGATGATCGATCCACCTGCACCCGCCAGCGAGCACAGCCATGAGCATGGTGATGAGCATGCGGATGAACATGGCCACGATCATGGCGCCGGCGGGTTACCCAGCCATGTCGAGATCACACCACAAGCCGCAAAAGAAGCGGGCGTTGAAACTGCAGCCGCAGGTTCTGCCAAGATTGCCAATGCCGTGACGGTCATGGGTTCTATTGTATTAGATCCGACAGGCCATGCCCGCGTGAATGCGCGGTTTAATGGCCTTATTCGCGAAGTGCGTAAAAACATCGGCGATAAGGTCGCGGCCGGTGAAGCGTTGGCCGCAATTGAAAGCAACGAAAGCCTTCAGGCGTACCAGGTCAAATCACCCATCGACGGCATCGTCATTGGGCGCAACAAAAACGTCGGTGAAATCACAGGGTCAGAACCTTTGTTCGAAGTGGCCAACTTAAGCAAAGTTTGGGCTGAACTGCACATTTTCCCGCGCGATCTGGCAAAGATCAAAACCAGCCAGCGTGTGCGCCTGACCACAGCGGATGGCTTGATTGTCGGCGAAGGTGAAATTGGCGCATTGCTGCCGATCGCTGAAGCGTCCAGCCAATCCGTTATTGCCCGTGTCGCGCTTGAAAATCCACAAGGCCAATGGCGCCCCGGCATGGCTGTGCGTGGTGAAATCATCGTCTCTGAAACTGAGGCGGTAGTTGCCGTGCGCAATGACGCCATTCAGTTGATCAACAATAAGCCCGTCGTGTTTGTCGCAGCAAAGGATGAGTTCGAAGTGCGACCGGTGCTATTGGGTAAAGCTGACAACGTCTGGACGGAGATTCTTGAAGGTCTTTATGACGGCGATATTTATGCGGTGAAGAACAGCTACTTGTTCAAAGCCGACATCGGCAAAGAATCTGCCGAGCATGAGCATTAGGAATTGAGAACAGTCATGCTCGAACGCATAATTTATATCTCAATCCGGCAACGATGGTTGGTGCTGTCTGTTGTTTTGGCTTTTGCGGGCCTTGGGGTTTACAACTTCACCAAGCTGCCCATTGATGCCGTACCGGATATCACAAACGTCCAGGTACAGATTAATACAGAAGCCTCGGGTCGGTCACCGCTGGAAGTGGAACAGCAGATCACGTTCCCAATTGAGACAGCGATTTCGGGTATTCCACATCTTAACCACACGCGCTCTTTATCACGGTATGGCCTCTCGCAAGTTACGGTCGTGTTCGATGACGGCACCGATATTTACTTTGCGCGCCAACTTTTAAGTGAACGCCTGCAAACGGTCCGCAATCAATTGCCGGTTGGAATTGAGCCTGAAATGGGCCCGATATCAACGGGCCTTGGTGAAATATACATGTTCACAGTTGAACCCGAGGGTGGTGCGAAGAAGCCCGATGGCTCAGGTTGGACGCCGATGGATTTGCGCACGCTGCAGGACTGGGTGGTGCGCCCACAGCTGCGTACGCTGCGCGGCGTATCAGAAGTGAATGCCATTGGTGGTTACACGCGCCAAATTCACATTACACCTTACCCTGAGCGCTTAGTGGCTTATGGGCTTACGCTGCGCAATTTGGCTGATGTGATTAGCGCCAATAATAACAATATCGGCGCGGGCTATATGGAGCGTAATGGCGAACAGTTTTTGATCCGCGCCCCCGGCCAGGTGCGCTCTTTGGATGAGATTAGAGAGATCGTCGTTCTTAAAAGTGAATCGTTTACACTGCGTGTGGCTGATATCGCCGATGTGAAAGAAGGTGGCGATCTGCGTACAGGGGCTGCCACCGAAAACGGTCAGGAAATCGTACTTACCACCGTCATGATGCTGATTGGCGAGAACAGCCGTCAAGTTGCCCAGCGCGTGGCTGCAAAGCTGGAAGACGTCAATCGTAGTTTGCCCGAGGGCGTTGTGGCCAAGACGGTCTACGATCGTACGGCCCTGGTCGAACGCACTATCGCAACCGTGCAAAAAAACTTGGTTGAAGGGGCGCTGTTGGTGATTGTGGTGCTGTTCTTGTTGCTCGGGAACATTCGGGCAGCACTGATTACGGCCGCTGTCATTCCGCTGTCGATGCTGATGACTGTGACAGGCATGTTGCAGAACAAAGTCTCTGGCAACTTGATGAGCCTTGGCGCGCTTGATTTTGGTCTTATTGTTGATGGTGCTGTTATTATTGTCGAAAACTGCCTGCGCCGTTTTGGCGAGAAGCAACACGCACTTGGCCGTTTACTGACGCGCGATGAACGGTTTGATACGGCAGCGAGTGCTGCAGCTGAAGTTGTGCACCCCAGCATCTTTGGCGTGGCCATTATCGCCATTGTTTACATCCCTATTTTCACGCTTACAGGCGTGGAAGGAAAGATGTTCCATCCCATGGCCTTTACGGTGGTAACCGCATTGATCGCCGCATTGGTGCTTTCCATCACATTTGTACCTGCCGCAATTGCACTCTTTGTCACAGGCGAAGTAGCAGAGACAGAAACCAAGGTTCTACAACAAGCACGCAGCCGCTATGTTCCTTGGTTAAAGGGCGCGATCGAAAACCGCGTCGTCGTTGTTGCTTTGGCCAGCGCTTTAGTTGTGATTAGCGGGTTGTTAGTCACCCGCCTTGGTACTGAATTTATCCCAAGTCTCGATGAAGGCGATGTGGCGCTTCATGCCATCCGTATCCCTGGGACCAGCTTAAGCCAAGCCGTGGCGATGCAGGCGCAACTGGAGAAAGCCCTAATTGCAATCCCAGAGGTTGACCGTGTGTTTGGTAAGATCGGCACTGCGGAAGTGGCGACAGATCCCATGCCCCCTAATGTTGCCGATACTTATGTGATCATGAAAGATCGTTCGGCATGGCCCAATCCGCGCAAACGCAAAGCAGAACTTGTCGCAGAACTTGAAGCGGCTGCTCGCAAAGTTCCCGGCAATAACTACGAATTCACACAACCTATTCAGATGCGTTTTAACGAGCTGATCTCAGGCGTGCGCAGTGATGTTGGGGTGAAAATCTTTGGCGATGATTTGGATATCCTGGCCAGTAGTGCCAATGATGTTCTGAGCATTATTAATAATACGCCCGGGGCAGCAGACGCCCGCGTTGAACAAATTTCGGGGTTATCACTGCTCAGCATTACGCCGGATCGCGCGGCACTTGCACGCTTTGGGCTGAATGTCACCGATGTGCAGGATGTGATTGAAGCCGCCATTGGCGGAAAACAATTTGGTGAATTATTTGAAGGCGACAGGCGCTTCCCGCTTGTGATCAAATTGCCTGAAAATTTGCGCACTGATCTAGATGCCCTGCGCTTGCTTCCCATACCGCTGCCAGTGAAACGCGAGATTGATGATATGTCTGCCCTTGTTATTGGGGCTGATGGAAATGGCCCGCGCTTTGTGCCGTTGAAGGAAGTGGCCAACATCGAAATGTCGACAGGTCTTAATCAGGTTTCACGCGAAAATGGCAAACGTCGCGTCGTGGTTACAGTCAATGTTCGCGGCCGCGATCTCGGCACCTTTGTTGATGATCTTCAGCAACGTCTCAAAACCAATGCACAACTGCCTCCAGGGTATTGGATCGAATATGGTGGCACGTTCGAACAGCTTATTTCGGCTACCAACACCCTCAAGCTTGTCGTGCCTGTGGCCCTTCTGCTGATTTTTGGCATGCTTTATACTGCCTTTGGTTCTGCTCGGGATGCATTGCTGATTTTCAGTGGTGTTCCTTTGTCGCTCACCGGTGGCGTAGCGGCCTTGTGGCTCACAGGCATTCCGTTATCCATATCTGCAGGTGTGGGCTTTATTGCCTTATCAGGGGTGGCGGTGTTGAACGGCGTCGTCATGGTATCGCTGATCCGGCAGCTCATCGCGGAGGGTAAACCGCTTGAAATTGCGGTGGTTGATGGTGCGGCTGCCCGCTTGCGCCCGGTTTTGATGACAGCCCTGGTGGCAAGCCTGGGGTTTGTGCCCATGGCGCTGAATGTCGGTGCCGGTTCCGAAGTGCAACGACCACTTGCAAGTGTGGTAATTGGCGGAATTATTTCGTCGACGATTTTAACGTTGTTCGTACTGCCTGCTCTGTATGTGATGTTTGCGCAGACACAACGCATCTTTTCAAAAGTGAGGGGGGAGCCTCAAATTAATCAACAAGGAGAACAAACATGAAATCGATAAAACCGCACATTGCAGCCTTAACATTTGTCGTCAGTTTGTTTTCGTTCAACGCTCATGCCGATGGCCCGCGTGGGTTCAAGGCGGATTGGTATCGTTCTGAAACCGCAGTGACAGATGCTTTGTCTGCGGCTTATGAAAGTAATTTTGATGAAATGCGCAGAGAGAGCAAGATTGCCAATGACGCTCTGCTAGATCTCGCCACTTACGCTGCCGAGCTTCCGCAAGAAAAACGTCCATCGTATACGCAAGCGTTAGATCAAGTGCGTATCGCTGCTCAGCAACTGCAACAGTCAGACGTAGTTGCGTCTAAAGATACAGCAATTGCCGCAGTTCAGCGCACTTTACAAAAGCTCACCGCTGCACGTACGTCTATTCCTGACGATTGGTTCCATTCAGATACTTGCACGGGTATCCGTAAGCAGCGGCACCGGTGTTGATTGGTGCGGCAATTTATAATTTGTCGCGGGAGATAAAGATGACGCGTTGGATTGCGATAGCAGCTATGCTGGCAGTGTCTGTTCCAGCCGCATACGCCAAAGAGGCCGAGCATACGCACGAGCCCAAGAAGTTTGCTTCCATTGACGCTGGTTTGACAGCGTTGGATGCGGCCATCGCCGACGCCAAATCAAAAATTGCGGCTGGCAAATTTGATGCCTTGCACAGCACATCTGAAGATCTTCACAGCATCGCCGGCGGCTTAAAAGCAAAGTTGCCTGACGTCGCGGCCGATACGAAGGATCGCTTTAAGTTCAATGTAGATCAATTAACAAATCTGCATGAGCAAATGGAAGATGCTCACCATGATGCCAATAAGGCTGATGCCGAACGCGTGATTAAGCGCTTGGAGGATGTAGCCGCGCGTCTCAAAGCGCTATCTCCGACAAAGTAGAGATATTTACGCTTGGCTGGGTTCGTAAAAGATCAGGAACGCCGCTCCGATTAACAGACAGAACCCAGCTAAGTGATTCCATTTTAAGCTTTCGCCTAAGTATGTCACCGAGAATACGGCGAACACGATCAGAGTGATAATCTCCTGAATTGTTTTCAACTGCGCCGCTGAGTAGATGCCGTGGCCAATGCGGTTGGCGGGAACGGCGAAGCAGTACTCGATGAAGGCAATGCCCCAGCTGATGATGATGGCCAGAAATAAAGGGGCTGCCTTGTACTTCAGGTGGCCGTACCATGCGAACGTCATGAAGATGTTCGATACGCTCAACAGAACGATGGGCCACACATGAGCAGACAGTGTCGGCATGGCATGTACCTTTGGAAGTTATAGATGAATGTGAGAACTAAATGAGATTGCGAGAATATAGTTCGTCTTTGAGATACGCGTAATAAACGGGCGCGGCGATCAGGCCCGGCAATCCAAAGAAGGCTTCCATAGCCAGCATGGCCACTAAAATTTCCCACGCATGGGCGCGAATGCGTGTGCCAATGATGCGCGCGTTTACGAAGTACTCAAGCTTGTGAATGATCACCAGGAAGGCCAGAGAACTTGCGGCCACCAGCGGTGAGACGCTTAAGCTGACCACGACAATGACAGTATTGGAAATGAGGTTTCCCAGCACGGGCAGCAAGCCAGCCAGGAACGTCACTGCAATCATCGTTTTCAAAAACGGCAATTGCACGTCGAAGGCCGGCAGAATGATGGCGAGGTAAATCGATGTTAGGGATGTGTTCAGCGCTGAAATACGAACTTGCGAGAACACGACGCTACGAAATGCCCCGCTCAGGGTATTTACGCGGTCGATGAGAACTTGCGCCAAGGGGCCGGGCATCCGTGTCGGCGTTGCGGCTTGTTGAAAGGCGACAATGCCACCGACAATCAAGCCGATGATCAAGTGGAACAGAAATTTGCCGATATCCTGGCCAATCACCCCCACTTGGCCCGCATTGGAGCTGAGCCAGCGCGCTGCAACGGTTTGCACCTCTTCCATGTTGTTGGGCAGGTAATCCACCGCCCAGGCGGGCACTTGGGCGCGGGCAGAGCTAATGACGTCGGCCATTTTTTGCATCAGCACCGCGACATTACTGAACCCGCGGGTGAGCACCGAGATCAACTCGATTATGCCAATGGTGATGGCCAGCCCAATCATTGTTGCAATCAGGGTCACGGCAAGGGTGGTCCCGACGCTCCGATTCATACCCAAACGCTGCAGGGTTGGGGCGGCAAACTGCACCAATTGGTAAATGAGCAGGCCCGACAGAAGGGCCGACAGCAAGCCGAACTCGAGGATGGCGTACAGGGCTAACCCTGCAAAGGCCAGCGAGACCAACTCTAATTTTGCTAAATCTGGGGTGTCGTGCGCCGGTTTGTGCATGGCCGTAGTATCAAAACAACTGTGCTAAATTGAGCCGCTGGTGTGAGTGGGCGTTGTCATAAAAGCATGACGCATGTTTCACAACGAGCATACAGAATCCTGCCCGGAACTGCGAGGGCTCATCCCCCTTTTTCATGCTCTTCCCACATAAAGAAGTATGCGCAACCCTTTGCTGCAATGCTATCGTTATGGCAACCGAAACATATATGAATGAAGAGTGAGCCTTGAATACTGTAGTTTCTCATCCGAAGGCTGTTATTGAAGCCGAAGAGTTTGTCGATGCCCGCGTCACCCCGCAGGGCAGTCTTGAAATCCTCTCTCACGATGAAGTCGCCAAGCTGCTTGATCGTGGGCAGGGCGGTTTGTATCCGTTGTTCCGCCGCTGCGCGTTGGCCGTTCTGAACTCGGGCAGCAATAGCGATGACGCACGTGAGCTATTCGAGAAGCATAAAGACTTCGAACTGCGCATTGTTCAACAGTCGTGGGGTATCAAGCTTGAGATCACGCATGCTCCGGCCGTCGCGTTTGTCGACGGCAAGATGATCAAGGGCGTGAAAGAGCACTTGTTCGCCGTACTGCGCGATATTGTCTATATCGCCAATGAAATCGTCGAAAGCGGACGCTTTAATCTGCTTGAGCCCGAGAGCATCACCAATGCTGTGTTCTGCATTCTGCGTAACGCCCGTGTTCTCGATACCAAGGGCAAGCCCGATCTTGTGGTGTGCTGGGGCGGCCACTCGATTTCGCGCGATGAGTATGAATATACAAAAAAAGTCGGATACGAGTTGGGCTTGCGCGGTTTAAGTGTGTGTACTGGGTGCGGCCCTGGCGCCATGAAGGGCCCCATGAAGGGTGCTACGATCGGCCATTCAAAGCAGCGTGTTGTGGGCGGTCGTTATGTGGGCCTGACCGAGCCCAGCATCGTTGCCGCCGAATCACCTAACCCCATCGTCAATCATCTGGTCATCATGCCGGATATTGAAAAGCGCCTGGAAGCGTTCGTGCGTTTAGGGCACGGCATTATTGTGTTCCCAGGCGGCGTTGGGACGGCTGAAGAAATTCTGTATTTGTTGGGCGTATTGCTGGACCCCGCCAATATCAAACAGCCTATGCCCGTTGTGTTTACGGGCCCTGCGTCCGCAGCGGCGTATTTCCAACGCATGGATGAATTCATTGGCCTCACGTTGGGTACGCAAGCTCAATCGCGTTACAAGATCATTATTGACGATCCCGCCGAGGTGGCGCGTGTGATGAGCTCTGGCCTTAATCATGTTTATAACCACCGCCGTGCGACCGGCGATGCTTATAATTTCAACTGGACTTTGAAGATTCCACCCGCGTTCCAATTACCGTTCGAAGTAACCCATGAAAGTGTCGCAGCACTAGACTTGCATTTTGATCAGCCGATTCATGCACGCGCTGCCAATTTGCGCCGCATGTTCTCAGCGCTTGTGGCTGGCAACATCAAGGAAAACGGCATCAAGCAAATCGAAGCCAACGGCCCGTTCGAAATTCACGGTGATGCCCGGATGATGAAACCGATTGATGAACTGCTGGCGCAGTTCATTGCGCAAAACCGCATGAAGCTGGCAGGCGATTACAAGCCGGTTTACAAAATTGTCTAAACAAAAAAGCCGCATCCCAGAGATGCGGCTTTTTCTTTGAGCTCATAAAATAGATTATTTCGGGGCGTCCGCTGCGGCGGGTGCAGGGGCTGCATCAGCGGCTGGCGCAACTGCTGCCACCGGCACTGGGTTCGCTTCGCGCCATTTCTTCACAGCGGCCAAGGTATTGCCCACGTGCTCATCGGCGCTGAAGGCCGAGTAGGCATAGATAATTTTGTAGTCGGGCGAGATCACGTATGACGTGCGATCTGACATGGGCAGAATTTTCAACAATACCGCGTCATACGCCTTCATGATTTTCTTATCGGTGTCCGAGCCCACCGCAAACTTGCCGCCGCATTCAGAGACCGAGAACTTATGCAGCGTCTCCATATCGTCCTTCGACATGCCGATCACAGTCGCCCCCATGGACTTGAAGGTATCATTGGCTTCGGCGAAGGCATGGGCTTCGGCGGTGCACCCTTTGGTGAACGCGGCGGGATAGAAATAAAGAACCACCGGGCCTGTCTTTAAAGCTTCGGCCAGGTCAAAGGTGAATTCCTTACCAGCCAGTGAGGCTTGGGCTTTGAACGCAGGTGCAGCATCGCCCTCTTTGAGGGTTGCAAAGGCGGGCGTTGCGAAAAGGCTGCCGACCAGGGCCAGTGTGATCGCGTGTTTCATGATGTCCTCCCCATATTTCCTGACATTGGTGCCGCAGATCCAATGAAATCGCGGCATTTCGCGCATAGAGCGATGCGAAAGATGTTAGGGGCTTCTCCGATGCTGTGGAAGGCCGTTCCCCCACACTGACCAGTATATAAAGAAGGCTATCAAAAAGGCCTGTCAGAGGTGGGGCGTTAACCTATTGATAAAGCAATAAAATAACAGTTTCGGTCTGCGACGCATTATTGACTCCGGATATTGCCTTTATTTATGCTCCTACGACTTTTGCTATGGGTTCGCCTCGCTTCGCTCGATACCAGAGTTAGCTTAGGACGCACCTGTTGTTTGAAGTTTGTGGCCCGCAGCGCAGGTGCGCGGTGGTGATTTTAAAATTCTGGAGAGCGGCATGGCGACCGGTACAGTGAAGTGGTTTAACGGCCAAAAGGGTTATGGCTTTATTCAACCTGATGGCGGCGGCAAAGATGTGTTCGTTCATATCTCGGCAGTTCAACGCGCGGGTTTGACGGGCTTGAATGAAGGTCAAAAAGTTTCGTACGACATTTTGACTGAGCGCGGCAAAGAAGCCGCCGGTAACTTAAAAGCTCTCTAAGAGCGAAAAAAACGGGGCAGTTTCCACTGCCCCGTTTTCGTTTCTGTATTTCTTATTTCAAACGCGCGCTACTTTGCGGGCGTGTGTGCTTTCAGCAACTCAATCTTGAAGATCAACGCTGAGTTGCCTGGAATGGCGCCCGGTGCGCCGCGCGCGCCGTAGCCCAGGTTGGCAGGAATCGCGAATTCCCACGTTTCACCTTCGCTCATCATCGGCACAGCCTCTTGCCAACCCGAGATAACACCATTCAATGGGAACGAGATCGGCTCTTTGCGCGCGTACGAGCTATCAAATACTTTACCGTCAATCAAACGGCCTTCGTAGTGCACGGTCACTTCGCTGCCCGGTGCTGGCTTTGCACCCGGTTTCGCTGCGTCTTTTAACTTGATGTACTGCAAGCCGCTGGCGGTGGTTTTCCAGCCCGGTTGCTTGGCGTTCTTTTCCAAGAAGGCCGCCTGTTGTTCAACCCAGCCGCCTTCGGCAGCCTTCGCATCTTTATTTGCCATACCTAAAAATCCTGCCGTAAAGGCCAGCGCCATGGCGCCAGCGATAAACCAACTTTTCATGTGATGATAAAACCCTTGGTTAGATCCCACTTCTATATCGACCGGCAGGGTCAGTGCCAAGCCCTGTGAAACGTCGCATATTATTGCGGAAATAATGGGGCAAAACCGTGCTTGTCAGCCCTTATAACGTTTCAGTGAGGAACGTGAATGTGGCCCTTTGCCGTCTTGGCCTTGTGTAACTTAGCCCTACATCCACTGCATGAATTGCACACACACGGAGTCGCTGCACATGAAATGCCCCGTTGATAACGAAACCCTGGTGATGACTGACCGCAGTGGGGTGGAAATCGATTACTGCCCCAAATGCCGTGGCGTTTGGCTTGATCGTGGCGAGCTTGATAAGATTATTGATCGCGCGGCAGCAGCACCTGCCGCGCAACAGGCACCACAGCAAAATTATCAGCCGCAACATCAGCACCCGCAATATCAGCACCAGCACCCCGGCCACAAGCCATACTACAAAAAGCGCGAATCCTTCCTGGGCGAGCTCTTTGATTTTTAATTGAGACTTTGGAACTGCACAGGCTTTCCGAAGAACACAGTTGCAAAAGCGCTGGCGGTGCTGGGGTCGCCGCTGGTGAGGAATGTGGTTTCGGGCGTGCCAGAAACGTCATCCAAGTTCGGATGACGTTTGAGGTAATCAATCAAACTGCCCGCGACAATTTCAGGCTGCGACAGCACGTGGCATGCTGGTGGCAGCATCTCGGCAAATATATCCGCAACCAACGGATAGTGAGTGCAGCCCAAAATGACGCTATTGGGAATGGTACCGTTCATTTGCGCCATAAGATCATCAACGTGCATGCGTACAGCGGCGCGAAGCTCAGATCGTGGTGCTGATTTTTCAATCAAGCTGACCAAACCCGGACAGGCGTGTTGAACCACAGTGATATGTGGCGCGCGTTTACGGATTTCCTCAACGTACACGTTGCTGGCAACCGTGCGGCGGGTGGCGAAAATCGCGATGGTTTTGTTTTCTGACAAAACATCACTTGGTGTAGTTTGCGCCCAGGGCACGCCAGTTGCAATTTCAACAGTTGGCACCAACACGCCCAGAATGCGATGATCGGGATAATGCGTCGGTAACCATTGCTGTTGCAGGGTGCGCAACGCTACGGCTGCTGCCGTATTGCAGGCCAGCACAACAATCCGACAGTCCCGTTTGAACAATGCCTCCACGGCATTTTGGGTCAGTGTCAGAATTTCTTCTGATGTGCGCTCGCCGTATGGCGCGTGGGCGTGGTCGCCTAAGTACAAGAACGAGCGATCGGGCAATTGTCTCGTCAGAGCATGCAGAATTGTAAGGCCGCCATGGCCTGAGTCAAAAACGCCAATCATCGAAACGCCAATCATTCCAGCTTGCAAGCTTCTCTCATTCGAGTTGTAGCCGATATGCATAGTCATGACAGAACTATTTCGTGCTGTGCATTTGGTGATGATGGGAGAAGGCAGACTCTCTGAAGCGGGCGCGACGTGTCAGTGTGGGATGATTGTTCTAACAGCCGTATCGCCGATGCGTTAAGATAGCCCCGACGTGGACACCAAGGGTGTCGTGCCATAAAGGGGATTAAGTATGCCTGGAAAGATTTATGTTGGCATTGGCGGCTGGACGTTCGAGCCCTGGCGCGGCACGTTTTATCCGAAGGACCTCACGCAAAAACGCGAACTGGAATATGCCAGCCGTGCGCTCACCTCGATCGAGATTAATGGCACGTATTATTCCAGCTTCAAGCCGCCCAGTTGGATGAAGTGGCGTGATGAAACGCCTGATGGCTTTGTATTCTCGGTCAAAGCCTCGCGCTACAGCACCAATCGCCGAGTGTTGTCTGATGCCAAAGAGTCCATCACCAAATTCTTAGAGCAAGGTCTAACGTTGTTGGGCGACAAACTTGGCCCCATCAATTGGCAATTCATGGGCACGAAGAAATTCGATGCAGAAGATTTTGAAGGATTCTTAAAGCTGCTGCCCAAGAAATTAGATGGCATAAAGCTACGCCACGCCCTGGAAGTGCGCAGTCCCACATTCCAGGATAAAAAGTTCTATGACCTCGCCAAAAAATACAACGCAGCCATTGTCTATGCGGATGACGATGATTTCCCCGAGATTGATGAGCCCACAGCCGATTTCACTTATGCGCGTCTAATGCGTACCAAAGAGGATATTGAAACGGGCTATTCCACGACGGATTTGGGGAAATGGAAAAAGCGTGCGGACGCCTGGGCCAAACGCGGTGATGTTTTTATTTATTTCATCTCTGGCGCCAAGGTGCGCGCCCCGGCAGCAGCACAAGCGCTTATTAAAAAGCTAAAGTAATTATGGTTTTGCGAAAATCATCGCCAAAAGCGTGTCTAAGCCTTGGCGGGCATTGTTGCGATGCTCTTGGTATGTCGCATGGGCCGCATTGTCGGCCGTGGGTGAAACGCCAATCGACCAAAGCGCGCTGATATCATTGGGTACAAACGAATAGCGTACATCAATAATGCGATTGGCCACCACAGGGTCCATCGCCAGAAAATTATCACTAAAGCGGCGAAAGCGTTCGATATCGCGGGCCTGTTGCGACCTGGCATCCAACCAGGGCAGATCGCGCACGATATTCAGTTTTGCAATCTTCACGCCTTCGAAGATTTGCGGATCAAAACCGGTCCGTACCGCGTCCACATAAAATTCATCTGTCGTTTCGTAAATCGTTTTCCAGACCAGGATATTGCCAAAGCTGGGTTTGGCTTCGACACGTAAGGTGTCATGTCCCCGCGCGGCAGCAATCCCTTCCGCCATCTTCAGCGCCACAATGTGTTGATAGGTCGCCACGCCAAAATATAAAGCCCCCCATGCCATGGCGGCCTGGGCGTAGCGTGCATTCTGTTTGACCATGGTGATGATCACCAGCACCAGCATGGGCAGGGTGACCAAGGGGTCGATAATGGCGATCACGTTCCAGGCAATGCGCGCATCGCTGAAGGGCCACAGCAACATGGTGCCATAGGTGGTGCAGGCATCCAGCAGCGCGTGCGTGGCATAGCCGAGTGTCGCGAAAATATAAGTGTCGCGAAACGACAGTTCTGTTTTCTTACGAAAGAAGAAATGCAGCAAGCCCGCGACCATCAAGCCGCCGATGGGAATAAACGCCAACGAATGCGTGAAGTGACGGTGGAAATCCAAGAATAACAGTGGGTCGGTGTTCGAGCGGATCAGAACGTCGATATCTGCCGCTAACCCGCCCAAAAACCCAAATGCGCCAGCAATGCGCACTTGTGGCTTCTTTTTAATGAGTGCCTGCGTGAACGCCGCACCCAGCGTGCCTTGGGTCAGTGGGTCCATTTACGGTTTGCTCTTTGTAAACACCGCAACCAATTCCACATGGTGTGACCAAGTGAATTGATCGACCACTTTGATGCTATCGAAGGTATAGCCGCCATCTACCAGCACGCGCGCATCACGGGCGAAGGTATTGGGATTGCACGACACGCCAATCACGCGCCGCACTTTGCTTTGCGCCAAGATTTTCACTTGCTCGGCGGCACCGGCGCGCGGCGGGTCAAACACCACCGCATCGTATTTTTTGAATTCATCGGGTTGCAGCGGATTGCGGAACAAATCGCGTTTCACGGGGTTCAGTGGTTTTGCTGCGCGCGCTTTGTTTAGCGCCTGTATAGCAGATTCGTTGTTTTCAAACGCATCAACCGTACCGCGCTCCAACATCGGTCCACTAAATGTGCCGCAACCCGAAAACAAATCCGCAAATTTTCCCTTTTCAGGAAGGGCGCTCATTACCGCATCACTCAGTGCTTTTTCACCCAACGCGGTGGGTTGTAAAAAGGCCAAAGGCGGCAGGGGAACGCGCAGTGCACCAAAATTGGCATGGATTGGGCTTGCCTCTAACAACACCTCCGGCTCATTGGTTTCACCAGCGCGCCATGATATGCGGCTGACCTTGGCGTTTTGGATGATCGCCGTGGCGGCCGCATAAACTTTTGCATCTGGCACACCCTTCGCGCCCACGGCCCCGGTGATCACGACATCGTGCAATCCATTGACGGACTGAATAAACACCTCTGCAGGTTTACCGCCTTGCAGGATCGGCACAAGTAAAGGGGCCAACGTGGTGCGCAATTCCATAATGCCGGAGTCAGCCACCAAACAATTCGCGATTTCCGTTACGTTATGAGAGCGCCGACGGAAGTAGCCCAATGTTACGGCCTTGGCAGATTTGAACGCCGCGAACGTCACGCGGCGGCGTGTGCCGGGCTCAAGGTACGTGGGCTCAAGCCAAACTTTGGGTTCAAGGTCTACTTTGCTCAGGGCGGTACGGACAATGTCCAATTTCCAAGCGCGATAGAGATCGTCGGTCGCGTGCTGCAGGGTGCAGCCGCCACAGACCGTGTAATGTGCGCACGGCGCTGCGATACGATCAGGCGAGGGCGTGGTGATCTGCGTAATCTCGCCGCGCAACGCGCCACCACTACCGCGTTGAATGCTGGCCACGATCTTTTCGCCGGGCAGGGCGCGTTCCACATACACCGGTCCATCCGTGGATTTATGAATGCCATCGCCTTGAGGGCCCAGAACATCGATCACGAGTTCTTGAGCTATCGCGGACGACGTAGTGTTTTTGGGTCGGTGACGGGGCATACAATGTGAATGGTTATCGCAATTCACGCCCTTCTACCCGAGTTTTGGGCGGATGTGAAAAAGGAAACTTTCAGGGCCGCGGCTTGTTGCGTACCATGTCGATCTCTTTTCCAGTGGGGGCTCGCCATGACCAGCCAAGACATTGAAGATGTATGTGGTGACGATTGCTATAACGTGACACGGCGCGATTTGGGAACCATGGCTCTCGGGACCGCTGTTGCCATTGCTATTGATGGTAGCGCGCAGGCCGCGCTTGATGTGACCGAAACCGACGTGATGATTAAAACCCCTGACGGTGAATGTGATGCGGTATTGCTGCATCCTAAATCAGGCACGTACCCCGGCGTGCTTGTGTGGCCTGATATTGGAGGTTTACGACCAGTATTCCGCGACATGGGCAAGCGCCTCGCCGCCGAGGGTTACACCGTACTGGTTGTGAACCCGTTCTATCGCAGCGCCAAGGCTGATGCGTCGGCGAATGCATCGCGTGAAGAGCGTGGAAAAATGCGCGAAGCCTTGTTTGTTGAAGGTGGACCAGAGAAAGATGCAGGCGCTTTCGTTGCGTTCCTCGACAAACAGGCCGCGACCAAAAAATCTGCGAAAATGGCGACCACTGGCTACTGCATGGGCGGCCCACTCACCATGCGCACAGCTGCGTCTCAAAGTGATCGCATTGCCGCAGCAGGTTCATTCCACGGTGGCGGGCTCGCTACAGATCAGCCCAACAGCCCGCATCTGTTGGTACCAAAAATGAAGGCGAAGTTTTTGATCTGTGTCGCCGAGAACGATGATCAACGCGACCCCGAGGCGAAGAATATACTCCGCGCGGCGTTTGATGCGGCCAAGAACCCCGCTGATATTGAAGTGTACGCAGGCGCCAATCACGGTTGGTGCGTGCCAGGCAGCCAAGTTTATAACGAAGCGCAAGCCGAGAAGGCGTGGGCGAAGTTGCTGGCGTTACTGAAAACCACACTCACTTAAGATTCTGATTTTATGGCTGCGCGCGAAAGTTGTGGGGGACTGCACGCAACTCACACTTTCCCCCAAATCCCCCTGTTATCGTCTGTTATTTGCAGAGGGACAAAGCAGCACGGCTGCACGTTATTCACAAGAACAGTCACGACTGTTTTTAACTTGTTTCACGTGAAACAATTTGATGCAGTTTTACTTATCGCGGTGAATAGGATCGACCCAAAGAACAGTCTCTGGTTTTTCAACCGGCTCGATCTCTAAGTTAATGGCAACCGCTTCGTTATCGCTGCGCACCAGCACGCATTCTAAAGTCTCATCGGTACTGGCGTTTATTTCCTGGTGCGGCACATAGGGTGGCACAAAAATAAAGTCCCCCGGCCCTGCTTCAGCGGTGAATTCCAGCTTCTCACCCCAGCGCATCCGCGCCCGGCCCTTCACAATGTAAATCACGCTTTCCAGGTGGCCGTGGTGATGTGCCCCGGTTTTGGCGTTGGGGTGAATATGCACAGTGCCGGCCCATATTTTCTGCGCTCCAACCCGCGCTAAGTTGATGGCTGCGGCACGGTTCATGCCGGGAGTTTGAGCAGTGTTGGTATCAAGCTGATCGCCGGGGATTACCTTTACGCCATGCTGTTTCCAATCTACATGCGCGTCGTGAGGATGATCATGGCCCATGGCATCAAACTTTCAGAAAAGGTGGTGTACCTTAAGTGATGAAATAGAGAACTCTTGGAGAGTTATTGTCAAAATCTAGAACGACAGATTTTTCCTTCGTTTTCAAAAGTTCAAGATCATCTTATTTAGCAGACAAGAGTGCATCAGCGCCGAACGCCCGCTCGTGGGTTAAACTAAAGCTCGGCGCTAGTGGTGCCAGACGGAATTTATATCGTCGAGGCAGTTTAAGCGTCCTTCAGCAGCCCCGCCAGAAGCGGATTCGGGAAACGGCGCTTGGGCACGATGGCATAGAAGCTTTCTTCGATTTCGCGCACCCGGCAGTATTCCACCAGCACGCCCGAGGCCAGTTCGTCGCGCACCACAATGGGCGGTACCAATGTGACGCCTTCACGCTCGCGGGCGAGTAGGCGCAACATCGCCATATCATCGACCTCAGCCAGGATTATAGGCCGGATCTCGGCCTGCTCCAAAATACGGTCAAACGCGGCGCGAATATCGCTGTCGAGACTGGGCAGGAGAATCGGCGTCGTCGCCAGATCCTGCGGAAAACGGAAGCGCTGCTTTCTCAATTTCGGCTTCGGCCGCCCCACGAGGCTAACGGGTTGTTGATCGAGCAAGTAGTTGCGGAACTCTGAACGCGCGTCCCGCGGCGCGGCGCTGTTAGCGAGTACGACGTCGATCGCGTGAGCTTCAAGTTGGGACAGCAATTCGCGTAGCGTTCCCGAACGCACGATCAATTCCACATCGGAGCGCCCTACCAACGGCTTGAGGAACTCCAACTGAAAGTTCCGCGACAGCGTCGTCAGCGCCCCGACCCTGAGCGCGTGGCGGTTAGCGATGGGACGATCCTGCAGGGTGCCCATCAGTTCATCGCCTGCCTTGAAGATGCTGTCGGCGTAATCGAGCGTGATGCGGCCCGCCTCCGTCAGTACCAATTTTTTCCCGACCCGGTCGAACAGGCGGTGGCCGATTTGATGCTCGAGCTTCTGGATTTGAACCGACAGCGCCGATTGCGACAGGTTCAGCCGCCGCGCAGCTGACGTGAGGCTGCCGTCGTGAGCCACGGCCCAGAAGTATCGCAGATGATTGAAGTTCAGTTTGGACACATCGTTATATTTAAACGAACGATACGTAAGAAACAATGAATTTTTAATATATGGCCCGCACCCCTAAAAGCGCGGTTGATATTTCGCCGTTCAAGGAGACGCAGACATGACTACCTATCTGCCCGTGCTCGCGCCTTTGATATATGTTGCTGCTGCGCTTCTGGCGTTTCTCAGCCCAGGGCTGCGCCCGCGCTTCGCTTTGATCAGCGCGCAATCTGCCTCTCTGATTTCATTTGCGGCATGTGTCGCGACGGCGGCGCTTGTCGTCATGCAGGGGCCTACGACTGTCGAGCTGGCCATCATCAACGGTTATGGACCGACGCTGCGGCTGGACGCGGTGAGCGCGGTCATGGCGGTGCTGGTCTCTTTCATAGGCTGGGTCGTCGTGCGCTACGCGGCCAGCTACCTCGACGGCGAAACCCGACAAGGCGCATTCACTGGCTGGCTGTGCCTAACGTTAGCTGCGGTTTTGGTCTTGGTAACGTCGGGAAATCTCATCCAGCTCGTCAGTGCGTGGATCACCACAAGCTTGTTTCTGCACCGTTTGCTGCTGTTTTACCCCGAGCGTCCTGGAGCTCAACGCGCCGCACGCAGCAAGTATGTAGTCGCTCGCGCGGGCGATATCGCGTTGGCCAGTTCAGCGGCTTTGATGGTGTTTGCTTTCGGCACTATCGATATCGCTGCAATTGCTGATGCGGCGCGCGATGGCGCAGGCGGAGGTTTGGCGGTGGGCGCCGCCGCACTGTTGGCGATTGCTGCAGCCTTAAAGTCGGCGCAGTTTCCCACTCATGGCTGGCTGATCGAAGTGATTGAAACGCCCACACCCGTGTCGGCTCTGTTACATGCGGGCGTGATCAACGCCGGCGGATTTGTTCTGATCCGGTTCGCTGATGTCATGTTGACTGCGCCCAATGTGTTGGCAGTGCTGGCCATTGTCGGAGGTCTGACCGCCCTGGTAGGTGGCTTGGTCATGCTGACGCAATCGGCGGTGAAGACCTCGCTGGCGTGGTCCACTGTCTCGCAAATGGGCTTCATGATGCTTCAATGCGGACTGGGTTTGTTCTCGCTGGCTTTGCTGCACATCGTTATGCACTCGCTGTACAAGGCCCATTCGTTCTTGGCTTCTGGCGGCGCGGTGGAGCGAGTGGCGGCAATCCGCCGACCGGGTCCGGTTGCGGTTCCCAATGCCCGCGCGGTCAGCCGCGCATTTCTTGTCGGCTTGGCGATCTATGTAACGGTTGGCATCGCCTTCGGCTTTGTAGAAAAGCCACCCCAGACCCTGGCGCTGGGCGCAATTCTGATTTTCGGCGTTGCCTACTTATTCGCACAGGGTTTCGCCGACGCAGCCCCGCGCGCCTTGACCCGGCGCACGACGATTTATGCGCTCGCCAGTTCTGTCACCTACTTCGCACTGCAATCCATCGCCACGTGGATAACGGCTGGCGTCATTCCGCCGCCGCCTGCGCCGGGCCCGCTGGAGTGGGCGCTGATCGTCGTGGCCGTTATGAGTTTTGCAACCGTCGCCGTCGCTCAGGCTCTGTTTCCGATCTGGGCCTATCACCCGGCCGCCGCAGGCTTGCGCACACACTTGGCCAACGGGCTCTACGCACAAGCGATCTTCGACCGGCTGCTCGGCGGCTGGAAACTGACTCCCAAATCCTGATTGGAGCCGAACCATGATCGCGCAGCACAAAAACATGACTGAAGCACTCGCCACTGTGGCTACTGCGGCAGAAGTCGCAGCGCGTTCCATTCCTCCAGCGTGGCCCTTGGCCTCCAGCGTGGCGGTCAATCCATTTCTCGGTCAAATCGAGCAAGGGCTTGCACAAACAGGTGCGCAGTTGGCGCGCGTCGCGGGGTGTAGGATAACGATGCCTCGCAGTTGGTACGCCACGCGCATTGCCTCGGGTGAAATTTCCGATGCAGACTTGTCGGCTGCGCTAAGCAATGCCGCACCTGATATGCGTCCGGCGAATCTTACAGCGCTAAAGGCAGCTGCACTTCAGCCTGAGCCGGAATTGCGCGCCGTGCCCAGTGTCGCTGAACTGGCGTCAAAGGTCACTGGAACAGATTGGACTCATGTAGTCGCTGATCGCATTGGTCATTGGGCCGCGAGTTACTTTGACGAAGGCCAGGCGTTATGGGCCGCTCCTCGCGGATCATCTGCGTATCGGGCATGGCGAGATTTCGCCGTTCATGACCTGACGCCAGAGATCGCCGGGCTGAAAGGCTTCGCTGCCCACGTTGCGCACACTTCCGAGAGTCCGCACGACGCCTTGGTGCGCGCCACCGAACGCCTGAGCATCGGTCCTGACGCGCTGAAGAGTTACTTTCATCAAAGATTGCTCGCGCTCGGCGGCTGGTCGCAGTTTGCCCGTTACAAATTATGGCAGGCAGAACTGGCTGGTACGACTGACAGTACGATCATTGATCTGTTAGCCATTAGCCTGATTTGGGAAGAGGCGCTATTTGCGTGCTTTGGCGATCAGATCGCCGAGCAGTGGGCAGCCGCCAAGGCCGCGCACGCTGATGTGACGGGCCCCAGCGCGGACTTGATCGTTAATACCATTTTGCAGGACGCCGCTGAACGCGCGGCCCAGCGCGCGCTGGCTGTGCGCCTCGCCCTTCCGACCCTACCAGAGTCCGAAGCGCCGCCCGCGCTGCAGGCGGTGTTCTGCATAGACGTGCGCTCGGAAGTATTTCGCCGCGCACTAGAGTCCCTCAGTCCGGCGATTCAAACCATGGGCTTCGCGGGCTTTTTCGGGCTCACCACCTCGCACCGGAGATTCGGGTCTGACGTCGAAGAACTGCGGCTGCCGGTTCTGCTGAATCCCGGGCTGAGTACGCTGACCTGCACTGCTGAGAATGCCCCGGCAGAACAGGCCGCGCGCATCAAGGCCCGGGCCAAGCGCGCCTGGGGCCGGTTCAAGTTGGCCGCCGTGTCGTCGTTCGCCTTTGTCGAGGCTGCCGGGCCGATCTACGTGGGTAAGCTGCTGATCGATGCATTCGGCTTGAAGGGCGCGCCCATTCCCAATGATCCGTCGCCGCGCACGGAGCCGAACTTGCTGCGCGAGGCGCGGGCCAAAGCCGCCAAGAGTATCCTGCAGGCCATGTCCTTCACTCACGGCTTCGCGCGGTTGGTGCTGCTGGCTGGGCACGGCGCGAACGTGGTGAACAATCCCCACGCCAGTTCGCTGCATTGCGGCGCGTGTGGCGGTTACTCGGGCGAGGTCAACGCACGTCTGCTGGCACAACTGCTCAACGACGCCAACGTGCGAATCGATTTGGCCTCGTCGGGTATCTACATTCCTGCCGATACGCTGTTCTTGGCCGCGCTGCACGATACGACCACCGATGACGTAACGCTCTATACCGATGGTCAATCGCTCAGCGCGCATCAAAAAGACTTGGCCCAGGCCAAGTCATGGCTTGCTGCCGCTGGTCAACTCGCCCGCAGCGAACGGGCCTTGCGCTTGCCGCGTGCTTCCAAAGCCGCGCATATCCCCAGGCGCAGCCGGGACTGGGCTGAAACGCGGCCCGAATGGGCGCTGGCCGGATGCCAGGCGTTCATCGCGGCGCCGCGTGCGCGTACCGTCGGCAAGTCGCTGGCAGGCCGCGCCTTCCTGCACGATTACGACTGGCGGCGAGATGAAGGCTTCGGCGTGTTGGAACTCATCCTCACCGCGCCGGTAGTCGTGGCCAGCTGGATCAGCCTGCAGTACTACGGCTCGACCGTCGCACCTAACGTGTTCGGTGGCGGCAACAAGCTACTGCACAACGTCGTCGGCGGTATCGGCGTGGTGGAGGGGAGCGGAGGCGTAATGCGCGCCGGGCTACCGCTACAGTCGGTCCACGACGGTGAAAGATTTGTGCATGAACCGCTGCGCTTATCAGTATGCGTCGAAGCGCCGCGTGATGCGATCATTGATATCCTCGGTCGCCATCCACAGGTCCGCGCATTGTTCGATAACAACTGGCTGCATCTCTTTGCGCTAGACGACAAGGGCCGCATGGCTTGGCGCTATGGCGCGGGCATGACGTGGAGTGCGGTGAACTGAGTGAATATGGGAAGTGACCACTTTACTTTTGCGAGACGCGGTGCGGCGGCTATTTAGGCTGTCACAAGCCTTGGGCTGGGCGACAGTTTTCCCTTTTGTACAGGAATGGTGTGCGACCAAGGATACCCGCAGGAACTTTTGGCGGATAGCCGTTAAACGACCATAACATTATAAAAGGGAATAACAGAACAAACGCAAACAGTGCGCTAACGCATTGTCGGAAGGGGCATGATATTTTTCAAAGTGTATTGTGATTCGCTAGCGATATCCTGGGAGAGCGATACTCTAAGGCAGGCACTTGGGGAGATGTTATGCCGCACATTGCAATTTCTATATTGTTAACGCTGCTTTTATTCGCGCTACCCGCAAAGTCGCAGCAATCGCCGTCGCAGCAATCACAAGCCAAGCCCGTTCAAACCCTTGTCATCTATGCCGGTACGCTGCTTGCGGAGCCGCCCTTGCCGCCAGTCAAACGCAAGACGATCATCGTGCGTGGCGACAAGATTGCCGAAGTCCACGATGACTTCGTTGACCCTAGTAAATTTGCAGAACCCGGCCAGCCATTGCCTCGCCTCATCGACTTGTCCTCGCATTTTGTTGTGCCCGGCCTCATAGACGGCCATACGCATTTGTCATTTCAGTCCGGCGTAAATCCGATTGTCGCTTATCGCCAATCAGACTCTGAGCAGGCACTGACGGCCATGATCTTTGCGCGCAGAACACTTGCGGCGGGATTCACGACCGTGCGCGATCTCGCCTCGGGCCGAGAACTCATGTACGCGGTGCGCAATGCTATTAACGCAGGTCGGTACATCGGGCCGCGCATTTATGCGGCGGGCCTGCCCATTACTGCGCGTGGCGGCCATGGCGACTTCCCCGGCCTTCGCGAGGATGTTTGGAGTGACAAAGCAGAGCGAGAATCCGGCGTCTGTTGGGATGAAGGCTCGTGTCGAGACGCAGTTCGGCTGCAAATCAAACGTGGCTCTGACGTCATAAAACTCATGGCCAGTGGCGGCTTCGCTTCCGGCACGGGGCCATTACAGCAATTGACCTTTCCAGAAATGAAGGCCGCGATTGATGCCGCACATATGCGTAACGTCAAGGTGACGACCCACGCCTACGCGACCTCTGCAATTGCTGATGCAGTGCGCGCGGGTGTTGATTCTGTCGAACATGGTATTGGCCTTGATGAGGATACAGCGCGCGAGATGGCAAAGCGCGGTACGTTCTTTATCCCGACACTGATGGTTTATAACCCGCCGCCGCCCAATGCCGGTCAAACGCCAGTACCGCAGAACCCGATGGCAAGAAGCTCACAAAGCATGTCAAACCGCGCAATGAAAATTGCCATTAAACATAAGGTCAAAATCGCATTCGGCACTGATGCAGGTGTCGGTTCGCCGCACGGTTCGAATGCTTATGAATTTAAGTTGTTGGTGGATGCTGGGCTCACGCCGTTGCAGGCGATTGCCACTGCAACCACAACGGCGGCGGAGAGCTTGGGGATCACCGATCAAGCTGGCCGGATCACCGCTGGCGCGAGCGCCGACCTTGTTGCAGTGACGGCGGATCCTTTGTCGGACGTGACAGCGTTGCAGACGGTGGACTTTGTTATGAAGTCTGGGCGTGTCGCCAAACAAAACGGACAAATGTTGCCCGCTGAACGTTGGGATGATCCATATCTTTATCCGTAAGTTGTTCTCTATCTCGATTGGCGGGCGGATTTAGACAGCGCGAAAATCAATAGCGTAGTGATGGTGTCCCCGATGCGATTTGAACGCACGACCCCCAGATTAGGAATCTGGTGCTCTATCCAGCTGAGCTACGGGGACACGTTGGCACAATATGAAGCGCACGCTTTATATCAGCCCAGTGGCTCAAAAAATAGTTTTAGAACGAAAAAAGGCGCGGGGGGTTAACCCTCGCGCCTTTCAGTCTCATGTCATCCAGCTGCGTTTTAGTGAACGCGCATCGGTTCCAGATTGTTCTGCAAGATTGCACCCCATGCCTGTTCAAAGGTCTGGGCCGCACCCAGCGTATCGCCGGAGGCCGAGTAGATGCCCCACACCGGCGTGTCATTGACGACGGTTTTATGGGTGTAGGCGACCTCGTTCAAACCTACGCGGGCGAAATCGACCGGCGCCGAGCCAATACCGTCAGCGGCAGTGGCTTCGTTTTCCGTTTCGTCATCCAGGTCATCGAGATCGTTGTCATATGTGTCGTTGAAACCATACCCTAGTGACTAAATTTTGTAGAAAATCAATAATCATACATCTTATGGGGGAGTCGTTGGGATGAGAAAGCTAATCGCGCTAACGCTGGTATTTACCACTTTCTCAGCAGGGGCAGAGGCGGGAATAACCTGTCCAGAGCCCCCTAAGCAGGTGAGCAACGACTTAGTGACCGATACTAAGGCTGAGATTGGAAAACTCGGTCCTCTAAAAGGTGCGGAATTCGAGAATAAGACTAAGATAATTGCGAAAAATATTTACGAGCAGGCACCCAATCAGGACCTGCTTATTATCTCTCAAATGGCTGCAAGCATATTTTGCCAGTTTCTTGCGTCTTCTACACAGCTTAGCGACGAGGAAAAGCTGCAAAAAATTGCAGCATTTAGTGGTCAACTGTTTGACGAAGCCCGTAAACGGAATGCTCCAGCCAATCCAACTTTGCCTTCGGTGTCACAGCCAGAGGTGAGCGTGGAGGTTCCAAACCCAGGAAAGATCAAGCTGCAATACAATGGCGCTAAACCAGAAAATTTGGACGTAAAGACCACCTTCGAATTCTTTATGGCCGCAGCTCCAAAAGCTTGCACTTCGAATCCCAACCATGATCCCAACTGGGTCTTAGGCACTTTTCTAGCAACAGGGTTTTGGGACAGCGACGGTTCCAACGTCGGAGAAAACGTAATCGAAAATGTAAATATGTCCTGGCCAAAAATGAAATCCATAGTAGATGGGCCAAAAGGTTGCTTGTATTTTATCGGCTTTAATACGCATTTCCTGATCGAGTTCGAAGGTGTCGACGGAAACACCAGAAGACGATATTTCGAGATTCAAGAAACGACACAAGACGGAAAGCATTGGACCTCGGAGGTAAAGAAGCACAACGCGAAAGACTGGCCTACATATGAGGAGGGTAAAATGATTGTAGATGCATGGGGTCACAAAGCGCAGAAAGAATTAATCCAGGTTTCTGAATATTTCGCAGAGAACTACACGGCGGCAAACGCCAGAGGGTATTAAGCTCATTTGCGACACTAATCATATACGGATCGTATACGGATCTAAGAACCGTCGCTCAATTCGATAAATTAATCGACTTCCCATGTGTCAACCGGATCGTTCAAGAACGTGAGATTGTCCAGCAAGTCTACCTTAGATTCCGCATCTGATTCCTGGACTAACGCCTCGTAAAGAAATTCCCGAAGCAATTCTACTAACCCATCTGGAACACCATTCTTAGGCAGCGGCTTCCAGTGAATTTTTATATTCTTAACGCCCTTGCGGGTTGGAATCGAAACCACCATCGGCTCTGGCGTGCACATTTCGCGATGCCTGTTCATGCGCCATATACTCCGGGTCGGCCGATAAAGTTTTTAAAGAAAGAGGAAAGAACGTCGTGCAAAACGCAGCAAATGCGGAAGAGAAGATAACGGATATCCCATCAATCATGTTCAGCTGGCTGCTCAAAAATATTTGGAGTGTAGCCGAGTATGCTTTCAAATTGGCCGCCTGGGGCGTACTTTGCGGCGCGTTGGTCGCCTTCACGAAAACATACAATGTCGCAGACAGCCTTACTTTTGTGGTCTATTGCCTCTGTGGGCTGTGGGTGGCCACTTTCTTCATCACAACGTTAAACGGCCTTGCATATCTTCAAGATAGAATCTTTGAGACAGTTCACTCTGGCAAATTCACTTTGGTAAGGTTCTTCACATCTAGCGTGCTTACTTTAAGTCTCGTTTGGTTAGTGCTTGAATATGTGTGGCCAAACGTTCTTTTGCTTTTTGGGACAATTTTGGAATCTGGCGCCTTCAAAATCAGATAAACGAACCGACTTTACTGATTGCGGAACGTGTCAGGAGGCGGGCGGATCATTGTGACATAAGATTACACGTTGATACTGGTTTACGCGCAGCCATCGAACACCTAAACGGTTTCGATGTTTGATGAACGAAAGATTATTTCAAGTCGAAAACTAGAAAGCCGAACCTTCAAAGAAGGATTGATTCATCTATTCCGTCGCACCGACTACAAGAAGCCGATCTGGCAAGCTCGAATTAAAGTGCGTGGTGCAAAAGGATATATATTTAAGTCTACACAAACGGCGGACGAGCATGAGGCTTATAAATTTGCGGAGGACGTGTACAATAAGGCGTTAATTAAAGTTCTTAGTGGAATTGGCCTTAAAGAGAAGCGCTTTGAGAGTCTGCTCTTAGAGTATGAATTGGCGCTCCAAGCTAATCCATTGCGGCTGCACGATGAGTATGCGCTGCGCACCTTAAAAATATATGCAGGGGTATATTTTAAAGGAACCTACGTTTCGGAGTTAACGACGCAGCAGGTTTCGGCATTTCTTCAGTGGCGCATCGCGAACGGAAGAAAAAAGAGCATCGTCTCAGCCAACACACTCAGGTGTGAGCTATCCTATCTACAAGGCTTTTTGTCGTGGTGTACAACTGTTGGCCATACACGTCATCTGATAGTCGTTAATCGCCCTCCCGCAACAAAAAATCGCCGCCCTCACTTTGACTATGAGGACTGGGCTGAGCTTCGCGAATGCATGCGGGACTTCTGTGACACAGATAATCCTCGTGTAAATCGGCAGCGAAGGCTTTTGTGCAACTATGTGAAAATCCTCTTTGATAGCGGAATTCGCGTGGGCGAAGCCCGGACCCTTACATGGCGTGATTTGGCCGAGTATTACTCAGACGAGGCAAATACCTCCTTCATCGTCTTGCGCGTGAATGGAAAAACAGGTTCGCGCGACGTTGTGGCAGCTAGCAGCCTGACGCGAACGGGGCTCCAAGATACTTGGAACATGCGTAGTGAAGAGTTGGGGCGCTCGCCTGATCAAGATGAATATGTGTTTTGTAGTCAGGTTGGACGGTCAATTGCTAGCTTCAAAAAATCATTCGATGCGCTGACCGTGTTCGCTGGCGTTCAGTTCAGCAGACGTGGAAAGAAAAGGACCATTTATTCGCTTAGACATACTTATGCGACGTTGAGGCTGCAGGAGGGAGTAAATGTCTACCTATTGGCGAGAAACATGGGGACTAGTGTGGCTATGTTAGAAGAATTTTACGGCCATACATCCAACATCGCCGTCGCTGGGGAATTGATGAAGGTAGGAGTCGGGAGCCAAGCTAACTTAGACAAGCTAGCTTGGCTAAATAGAGAGACTACTTCGCCGACTTGATAAGCTGATCCAGCTCCTCTTCGGCATGAGAAAGTTCGGTCTCGATAATCTCAGGGTAAATGTTCAGTTCGTCGACCGCATAGTCATATGCATTCTCTTTGAAGTCGGTGTTGAAGTACTCGTGTAAGTTTTGCTGGGTTGTAAGAATTGCGCTCTTCGAAGTTGCACTGCGGCCCATCTGGCTGGCAACCAGCTTCTTAAGTGCTTTGATATATGCTTCATCCAATTTTTCGCGACGGGCATGATATGAGCTGTTTAGTTTTTGATAGGCGGCAGCAAGCTTCTTAGCTTTTACAACTTTCTTGTTCTTTTTGAGCTTCGCCGGAATTTTCTTCGCGATTATCGCTGCTTCCAAAGTTTTGAGAGCCATTTTATCCCCATCTACATCGAGATTTCTAAAAGGTTGAAGACGGGCAATTGGCTACTTTAAATGGTGCCTGGGCTGCAAGCAGTCTAAAGCCTTAGAGCTGTGAGCTGGTCATATAGCAGTTCGAATATATTCACCGGTGAAATTCATAGAGTTCATTTGTTGTAGATTGATCATTTAAATGACTGGCCCAGGAAACTTATTCGAGCCAACGGAAACGATTCAGTTTTTTTCTGAGCGGATTGCCGAACGTTGGAAAAAAGCTACTCGGGGAATTCTCGAGGTTGCGGAAATATGCTTCCAAGCAAGTGAGAAGCTTAGCGCGAACCAACGCAAGATACTGATCCAGTCGCTTCCGTTCGGTCAGGCAACGTTCAGTAAGCTTGTCGCGATTGGTCAAGATACACGACTGAAGTCACCGCAGGTTGCAGGCCTGCTTCCTGCGAAATACTCGGTACTGTACGAACTCACTAAACTTAGCGATGCGCAAGTGCAAACCGCGCTAGAGATGAATGCAATCAGTCCCAAACTGCGGAGGACTGAGGTTGCGGCAATTTTTGATCAGTTTGAAAAGGATGCTGCTAAAAACCCCGTTCAAAGTATCGAAGCAACTGCGTATGCCGCCTTCTCACTGGAAAAAGAACTCTCCTATGAGCAAATGCAGTCTCTTCATATGGCGCTTGAAGAATTGACCGAAAAATTTGAACTAAATTTTACCTACAACGATGAATTTCCTACTACCCTTTCATTGTATTCGCGTTTTGAAGACGAAGTAGGAAAGCGCGAAGCAAAAGTTCAGCTAAGGGTCCGCCAACTGGCGAGAGCTCAAATTAGAAATTTGAAGAAGCACAAAATTGGTAAGGGTGAAAAATGGGGCTTTGATAAAGACGAGATTTATATTGGTGCGGAATTTGATGAGGTGCAGATCGCGCAGGTCTTCAGTCTCGTGGGTATAGATACAGGTGTGAATAACTTGGTGGAGCAGGCAAGATTGTTGACGCTTCCAACTAAGCGAATGACGCAGTTAGAGCGTCAGATTGCCGCGCTGCCTAAAAAATTTAGTCCCATTAATGTGGATCAAAACATAAACAAAAATAAAGCGCGTGAGTTGGCCATAGTAGCGGATGAATACCTTTGGCCGAGCAAGAAACGGGCATTATAATTAAGCTAAATAAGTTTAATTGCTAAGCGTCACTCATATAGCACTAACCACCGTTTGAGACTGCAGTGAGATTACTAGCCGTCAGATGCTACGGATGTGCACAGACTCAACTTCGCAATAGCGCGTACTTTGCGCACGATCTAGGCAACGCCACCTTGCGACCTAGGAGCTCTCCACTGTAGTTGTATTTGCTCTGGAAGAAGCTACCGTTGTTTAAGCGGAACGTAATGGGGAGACAGGATAACCGCCCCCAACCAGACTGGTGTTTCCAATACAATTTGTTGATGGGTGCTATACTCAAAAACACTTAACCTGCGGATAGGTTAAGTGTGTCTCAGGAGCACAACCTCAAAGAATATAGAATTAGACTAGATAGTTACCTTTTTAACTTTTTAACTCACTAGATTATTCACTATTCTAATCACTAATTAATTCAGAAATTTATTCATTAGCTTCACGAAGTATGCGAGCTACAAGGTAGCGAGCATTACCTATTAAGCCATAGATTTTCAGAACCGCATTCTAACTATTTAAAGATTAGCTGTTTCAGATTTTGCAGCTAAATAAACTATGCATAACTTAACAAATCTAGTTTGCTCAATTGCAAACATTAACAAAAGAGATTTTCACTTGAGAATAAAATCTACCGATAAGGTGGCTGGCTTTAGAGCCCCATACTCATTTCACCAGAAAGTCACGACGTTTTGCGCATATCACGACATGACTCCTAGCCAACTTTTTAGAAAAGCAACCAACGCATACATTGATGCTGTTGAGTCATCCGACCTTTCTATTCAACCAAGTTTAACTCGCGAATTTCAATAAATCAGACGGACGAGGTTTTTCTCTAAGCGTTAAGTCTTTCTAGCTAGCGAGCGTAGCTATGGCTTTTGAGAACACGATTTAGAACGGACGACAGGTGATTTAGCCACGCTTCGACAATGACGCATTTTCTTATTTTTCAATGAAAATGTCTCACATTCGCCAGCTTTGGTTCTTTCCTCGGATCGTCTAGTTCTCCAATTACATTCACCTCTCGCGGATGCTTCCATAGTGTTCGTGGAGGAGCAGGTTGCCTTTCCTCTTTAGGATCGCGACTGTCCCTTCCGCTACTGCCCTTTGAACCTTCATCTGCACGAGCAAATGGAGAAATAAGCGCCTGCTCTGATTGTCCAATCTGACGTAGAAAACTGCTTAGATTTTCCAACTGTTCAACAACGACATGGATGACTGAACCTTCACGCTGGATACGACCCACACAGCCGATTAATCCTGCGGTTAGAACAATAGATCTGAACTTCTCGAACAGGTTTGGCCACATCACTAGGTTTGCATTTGCTGTTTCATCTTCAAGCGTAATGAACGTCACGCCTTTTGCGGAACCGGGACGTTGGCGGACGAGTACCAAACCTGCAATACGCACTCTATGGCCATCACGACCATTCCCCACTACTTGCAATGAAGACCATCGTTCTGATGTAAGCTGTTGACGAATGAAATGTAAGGGATGGTTGCGTAAGGAAAAAGAAATGGTCTGGTAATCTTGCAGGCATTCTCCACCTTCAGAAAGTGCCGGCAAGTCTACAGTTGGCTCAAGTAACTCGGGTGTGTGATTAGCTTCGCGTTTATCAGCTGCGGCAAACAAGGGGAGTTGATCTGATCTCAAGCCTTTAATAGTCCAGGAGGCTTTGTGGCGATCCAACCCAAACGACGCGAAAGCATCACCATCTGCCAGCAACTCAAGTTGTGCCTCTCTTGTTCCACTACGTCGTACCAAATCTTCAATAGATTGGTATGGTTCATAACGGGCACTTACTACGCGCGCTGAACTTTCTTCGTTAAATCCTTTGACGTACCGAAATCCTATACGAACAGCATAGCCCTGCGTAGTAGCTTCTAGCGTACAGTCCCAGCGGCTGATGTTCACATCAATCGGCAACACCTGAACGTTGTGGTTTTTAGCGTCTCGCACTAGTTGCGCTGGTGCGTAAAAGCCCATCGGTTGAGAATTCAGAATGGCGCAAAGAAAAATCTCCGGGTGGTGATGCTTAATCCAGCACGACACGTAAATAAGAATGGCAAACGACGCTGAGTGGCTTTCAGGAAAGCCATACGTGCCGAACCCTTCGATTTGGCTAAAGCAGCGTTCGGCGAAATCGTGCTGATAACCTCGCGTCACCATGCCGCTAATAAATCGCTGCCGGAATGTTGCGATAGTGCCTCGTGAACGAAATGATGCCATTGACCGTCGCAGTTGATCGGCTTCGCTTGGTGTAAAGCCCGCAGCAACAATTGCGATCTTCATTGCCTGTTCCTGAAATAGCGGGACGCCCAAGGTTTTCCCAAGAACGCTTTCAAGCTCCTTGGAGGGGAAAGTGACTTTTTCCTTTCCTTGTCGACGTCGAAGATATGGATGCACCATGTCGCCTTGTATTGGGCCAGGACGTACAATCGCGCACTCAATAACGAGATCATAAAACGTTCGAGGACGCAGCCGTGGCAACATGCTCATTTGCGCACGGCTCTCGATCTGGAAAACGCCAATCGTGTCTGCTTCGCAAATCATGTCGTAAACGGCAGGATCTTCTGCCGGGACGGTGGCTATATCGAGTTGCAGACCTTTTAGGTCGCTTAGGTACTCAAATGACTTACGGATACAACTCAGCATCCCGAGCGCTAGGATATCGACCTTCAACATGCTCAGTTCGTCGAGGTCATCTTTATCCCATTCGACCACAGAGCGATCTTCCATGGACGCTGGCTCAATCGGCACCAACTCATCCAGACGGTCACGGGCAATAACAAAACCACCAGGATGTTGCGACAGATGACGGGGAAACCCAATAAGCTGCTCAGTCACGCGCAATGTCATCGCCAAACGATACTCGTTGGGGTCCAGGCCAATGGCGCGCACCTGCTCTTGAGGGATGCCTTCGTTGCCCCAACCCCAAACAGATTTTGCGAGAGACTCTATAACGTCTTCCGATAATCCAAGCGCCTTGCCGACCTCTCGCACTGCGCGTTTGCTTCGATAATGTACGACAGTAGCCGCTAAGGCTGCGCGCTCCCGACCGTAGGTTTGATAAATCCACTGAATGACCTCTTCCCGACGCTCATGCTCAAAATCAACATCAATGTCGGGTGGCTCGTTACGGTCGGCGCTAATGAAACGCTCAAACAGAAGATCAGTGAACGCCGGGTCTATCGAGGTAATGCCCAAGCAAAAGCAAACCGCTGAGTTCGCCGCACTTCCGCGCCCCTGACATTTAATTCCTTGCGAGCGCGCAAAATCAACGATGCGCCATACCGTCAAAAAATACGGGGCATACTTAAGCTGCGCGATTAGCTGCATCTCATGTTCGATCTGTTTTGCGACCTTTTCAGGCACACCGTTCGGATACCGCTGGCCGGCACCTTGTGCAGTCAAATCAACCAAAGCTTCTTGGGCCGTTTTCCCAGGAAAGAAATGTTCATCGGGATATTGGTACTGCAATTCATCAAGTGAGAATTTGCACCGGTTCGCAATTTCAACACTGCGCGCAACGGCATCGTCATACCCTCGAAAGAGTCGATACATTTCCGCAGGTGGCTTTATGTAACGATCAGACGAAACTTCGCGCTTATGGCCAAGTTCATCAATAGTCACCCCTTCACGAACGCAGGTGACGACGTCATGTAGAATACGGCGTGAGTCGATGTGATACTGCACATCGTTTGTCACAACGGTTGGAATGCCAACGATAAATGCCAATTCGTTTAGATTATGCAGCCTGAGTTCTTCGTCAGGCTGATAACGGCGTGTAAGGGCGACGTAACATCGTCCTGCAAAATCACGTCGCAAGTCAGTCAAGTTTTCTCGAAGCACGTCGTTAGCTTCGTCAGCAAGTTCCACGACGATCTGACCTTCGCCGAAATTCTTGAGGTCATCATACCAAAGCGAGCACAGTCCTTTGCCGCCACGACCCTTGCCCAGCGTTAGCAGGCGCACTAATCGTGCATAAGCCGCTTTGTCCTGTGGAAAGCAGAGGATGCTGCGGCGTTCCATGTCGAAGTTGAGACGGCAGCCGATGACAACCTTTATGCCAAACTCGCGGGCGGCAGCGTGCGCCTTCACGACGCCCGCAAGTGAGTTGTGGTCGGTCACTGCAATTGCCGACAGCCCCAGTTCTGCAGCGGTATAGACCAATTCAGAAGCGTGCGAGCCGCCCCGAAGGAATGAATAATTGGTAGTAACTTGGAGTTCCGCATAAGCGTTCATGCGAAAAATCCATGCATGTACCAGCGATAGGTGCTGTTCTGCGTGAGGCGATTATCCCGATATATCCAAAACCGTTCGCCGCGCTCATTCTCAACCTTGAAGTAGTCTCGTATCTCGCCGATCTCATTGGCAGCGCGCCACCATTCGTCCCGCATACGTTCTGGGCCGGTCGCGTGCTTGATCTTATGAATGCGGTGACGCCACTTAAACTGCTTCGGCGGATAGTCCGGCAGCATGGCGGTAACTTCGATAATTTCAGGCTGTTCTAGTAAATGAACAGGTCGAGCGTGCGCTTTCGGCCAATCATCTGTGACGTCTGCGGTTATTGGGTATCGTTTGACGGCTAGTTCAGGCTTGGCGCTTTGTGTAGGGCCAACTTTGAACACGTTTACTGAGCCATGCAGGTTGGATAATCGGTCGGCTAGAGTTGCAAGTTCGCGGTGATCAACGTCTGCATCCTTAAGGACGGACGATTGCTTGGGGTTCACCAATTCTGTCAAATTTGCCGTGAGCGTTGCGACTTCAATCCCGAAGCCAGGATCAACCGTCTCGATTTTCTCAACAAACATTCGTGCAATGTGTTTTGCGTCGTATGTGGCTTGAGCCGTGGACACCCGAATAGCTTCTGAATGTCCGTCAACGCGCAGAAACATCAAGTCTATACGCTTGGCTCCCTGCATTACGAGTTCAAGGCGTCTGCATAGGCGATCACAAAGCGTAACGGCTGCATGTACTAAAGCTTCGCGTGTTGCTATTGGGTCAGTGAATTTCATCACCTCGCTTTTGGCGTCTTGAGGAAAGACAGGGTTGATAGCTTCTGGCTTGTCACCCAAGGCTTGGTCTAAGCGCTGCATGACATCGCGCCCAAAGCGATGGGGTATTGTTGCCCTTGGTATACGTAACAGGTCGCCAATAGTGCGAATGCCAACGCGGTTCAAAGACTCAACAACTGGCTGTTTAATTCGCAACGCGGCAACAGGAAGATGTTCTAGTGCTGAACGAGTAGCGCCATTCGCAATTACGCCCTCGTTGCCATAATGGGCGCATGCCCAGGCCGCGCCAGGTGTCTCTGCCATAGCGATTTGTGATGAGATTTTGTCACGCTGTAGGCGCTCGATGATCTTGTTTAGCATTGCCGCTTCACCTCCAAAAAGATGCGGTACGCCGGTAGCATCAATCATCAGCCCGTTAGGATGATCTGGAGCGACGAGCGGACTGAACCGGAGAAACCAACCAGCTAGACGATCAAGAGCGCGTGCATCATCAAATGGATCAGCCCGGCCAATTGCGAGTTTTCCTGCATATGCGGAGCGCGCATGAGCAAGTGTCATGCCAGGGCCGATGCCTTCAGCCGCAGCGCGGGGGCATGCCGCGTATATGACTTGTGTATGTCCGTTGGTGTCTACGACAACAAAAGGATGATCAGGCAGTTTGTTGGCGCGCGCGAGCCTGCGCAGCCTCATTTCGACTGGCCATAGCCGCAGATAAATTGAAATGACCCGCCGACGCATTGGCTTCAACCAACCACTCACCTAAACGATTTCCACGACACCTCAAAAGTTCAACACGCCATCTAGATCGACCGACGCCAGCAACAGGTAATGGGCCCGCAGGCGCGCTACTAAGCTGCCAGCGCGAACCACACGCGACCTGTTCATGCTTTCGTTTGGCTATTGGAGGCCGGAGAGTGAAGGCCGGAACGCCTGACTTCTCAGATGCCAGGATTAGCCGCCGACTTGAATTGAGAGACAGGCGCTTTACTTCACCGACAACAGCACCGAGTGAAGAATAACGTAATCCTTCCTCCATCGCGGCAAGCGCAACTTCATCACTGCGCGCATAGAAGAAGTGAATTTTGTTGGCAGATAATCCGAGCGCTGAAATTGCGGGTGCATAAAGCTGACTTTTTCCGACACACCACAACACGCCACCAGAAAGTTTGGATGCGATGAACGCAACGAACGCATTGGCGACGGCAAAATCAGCTTCGGTCTCTTTGCCATGGATTTCATGGTGGCCAGGAAAAGGGAATTGAACGCTCGCCAATGCTTCATCTATGGCTGGTACAGCAAACCTGAAGTTATGTAGGCGGCTAGGACCAATGGTTTGCTGAGCACTTTCCAACGCTCGAATTTTCTCCGAGAGCCCAACGATTACTGCTGATTTGTCTGACTGTTCCAACATTTGCGCGGTCTTTTGCCATCGCTGAATGTTCTATCTTTGTTCTTATTCCAAAACGGAGTCAAAGCAGAATTTTATTTCTTTAAATCCAAGTGCTTACATTAAGCACTCCAATTAAATACGCCTAAAATAGGCCAAGAATCAGATCCAGTACCCCAAGGTTTTGAGTGAAAACAAATAGCGAACAAACGCTAACGGGCACTCTGATTAAAGGCTATAGTCTTGCGGGGTTTGAGATTTGAGCAGTTGAATCGCAAATCTATGTGATGCCGTTTGGGTAATCGTCTCAACTACGACGATTGATCCATGTACGGCCAGAACTGTGACAGACGTTCTCGTGTAGTTCGAAGCACGATCATGTAACCGCATCGAGCTGTACGAAAACCGTACAACGATCGGCGTAGTTGTAGCGAACCAGAATGGTGCGCAGTTAATCACCAACAGAAGGATGGTTTGTTATGACTCGAGTGCCTTATTACGAGCTGTACTTAGATGGCCTTGGCTTCTGGCGTTGGCGTTTTCGTGGTGCAAACCATGAAATCATCGCGAGTGGCGAGGGATACTACAATAAGAGCGATTGCCGTAATGCTATTGCCCTTATCTCTACTTCGGGGACCTGCAAGGTTCACGAAGTCTAAGCTGGGCTCTAGGTGACGATCTAGAGTAACGGGGTCCCCCCGGAGTAAGTCCTCCGGGCGGGATTTTTTATCCCCAAACATAAAACGATGAACTGTGCGCTACTAAGGCTTTCGGCTTTTGCCGGAGTGCTCAACTAATGTTTCGAGCATTTCAACAGCCAACTGAAATTGGCTTCCGCTCAACTTTGATCCAAGCTCTTTAAGTTTCTCGGTCGCTTCTATCTTTGAACGACTCAAGCCCTTGTAGTCGCCAAAATCCTCAAAGAAGAATGCCATAGGCACTTCGAGCGTTTGAGCAAGCTTCTCTAAAAGTTTTAAGCCGACATAAACGCTACCCCGCTCAATGTTAGAAATAGTTTCGGGGTATTTTTTCACCTTCTCAGCCAAACGCTCTTGCGTAAGCCCCTTCAATTTTCGGGCTTGCTTCAAGCGCGTACCAATATGGCGTTTCAAATCAATGCTCATGCTGCGCATATGATTGCGCGTACATGAAAACGGCCATTATGTAATATTCGAGCTTTCTACAAAACTCGTAATATTATATTAAGTTCCCAAATACAACTAGGACTGACGGAAAGTGAAACCCGTCACGTTCAAATGATTGGTGGGGGCAGATGGATAAGAAGAGCCGAAATCTTCTAACGTTTTTTTGGCTTACCTCAGGTTCAAAAGAACAGCGCGAATACAAGCAGGGCTTGGTGTTCACATATTTCTTTTTTGTCCCGGTTGCCTCTATCTGCCTCGTAATATGGTTAGCCTTCTCAGGCATTGCATCGTTAAGCCAATACGTTGCCGCAAAATTTAACGAGCCCGCAAAACTTGCTGCAGATGAACGCGGCAGGTTAATTTTCAACATCGCTGCAAAACAGAACTTTAATTCCTCGGCGATTCAGCAAGCTACAAAAGAGAAATTTCTCATTCTAACAAATGGATATTTACTTTGGAACGACGATGGAAATGGCTCGCTGCTTCCTGAGGACTCGTCGAAAGCCATAAATGTTCAGTATGTCACTTCCGAAGACCTCGCAGCGATGCAAGAGCAGGCCCGAAAAAATAATGCAGCTATGGAAAAATACCAAAGCACCTTGAGCAATTGGACAAACATAAACGAGGCTCCGCCTGGAGGGCCCGTCGCGATGCGCTCTCCGCGAGGTTCTATCGAAATTGAAACTTGCCCGATGAATGCGCTGGAATCTCAGGGAACGTTTAAAATCCAAAATTATAGCTGCGATCAAGAGAAAGCTGGTCAAGGAAAGTGCCGTTGGAGCGGCCAAACTTTCCATTTCCGAAGGGCGTCTGTGCAAGTTTATCGAGGTTGTGATGCAGGACTTCTGCTCAATTACTGTGATCACACAGTTAAGCCTACGAACCAATGTTCTGATGCTTCCTAGAAGCTAAAAGACCAACAGCCACTCGCATTAAACCTAGAGCGACCCAAATCATTCTAAAACTAAACAATAAGAATAGGGAGAAGGTGCCTCTTAAAACCGCAGAATCTAGCCATCCCTGATCGAGAAAGATGGACACCTTTTAGAATACTTCCATTACTCCCCTAGAACCGTCCGCCGAGAGCTTCTAATATCTTCGGGGAAGTGGGGGCCTAATCCAGTTCTATTTAAATGCCATTCTATTTTAGGCGTCTTACGAGCCGCATTAAATATGCTCGACTGAGTATCTGACGCATGAAAAAGTCAAAGCTTCCCTGGACTGATGCTTCGAGCATGCCGACGGACTACAGCGTTCAGAAAATGGCGCCGTACATCGGTAGATTGAAGACGACAATCGCCAGGCATTTAATAGAAAAATACTCAAATCCCTTAGAAACTGTCGTCGATCCCTTTTGTGGTAGTGGTGTTGTTCCACTAGAGGCAAAAGCGCTAAATCGCAACGCGATTGGTTTTGATTGGAACCCTTACGGCGTTATCCTTTCAAAAGGAAAAGTGGGTACTCCACTAAAGCAAAGCACTGCGCTTAAGAGATTTAAAAAAGTTTGGTTAAGAAGCCGCGAACTGTTGTGCGAACAAGATTTAAGAACAGTGCCAATTTGGGTGCGCAAATTTTTCCACCGAGAGACTTTGCGTGAAGCGCTTGCATTTCGTGATGCTTGCGTGGAAGCGGGCGATGACTTTCTTCTCGCTTGCCTTCTGGGAATTCTTCATCATCAACGACCTGGGTTTCTATCCTTTCCTGCCAGCCACTTGGTACCGTACCTTCGGACGCGCAACTTTCCCCGATCAAAATACCCACACTTGTATCGCAAGCGGGCACTCTTACCGCGAATGGTAGCTAAGATTGTGCGTACCTATAAAAATCCGCTGCCTAAAAACAATGCTGTGGCACGTATTGCAAAAGGTGACTCGAGAAAACTTGCCATAAAAGAGAAAATTGGCGCTGTCATTACGAGTCCTCCATACATGAATGAGTTGGACTACGTTCGTGATAATCGATTGCGCCTATGGTTCATTGAAAAGCACATCGACTATTCGAAAGAGCTTTCTTCCAAAACTCGTGAAGACGCATTTCAGCAATTGATGTCTGCTGTCATCAACCGACTAGCACCCAAAATTACAATCGATGGATTCTTCGTCTTCGTCGTAGGGGATGTAACTCGTCGTCGTAAGAGTAAGCGTGCGCCTGATCAGATCATTCAAGAAATATTTCAGAATGATCAACAATTGAAATCCTTCAAGTTGAAGACCGTATTGAAAGATAAAATACCTGACTTGCGCCGCGCTAGGCGTGGCCTAGAGGGTACGAAGAACGAGACAATTCTAATTTATAAAAAGAATATTGAAAAAAATTGGCGGGGTAGGGATGGCAAAGCCACCAAGCATTGACGATTTGAAATCGCTGGCCGGTCAAAAGGTCGGCGAATATATAATTGATGAATATGTAAATAGAGGAAAAGTAGGCGCAGTGTTCAAAGCTCATCGCGAAGAATTTGGCGATGAAGTTGTCGCGCTAAAGTTGATGTTCGGCGAGCAGCGCCCGAATTGGGAAAATGAAATCAAAAAAGTAGTGAAGTTGGCCCTTATCAAGAATGTGGTTCACTTCAAAAATCTGGGTCAGGGAACCGCGCTGAATAGGTCGGTAACATACACTGTTTGGGACTATATCCCTCCAGGGCGAAATTTAAGACAGTATCTGGAGGCGACGACCGAGAAGTGCAGCCCAAGCCGATATGTAGCAATAATCACAACAATTTTGGCAGTGCTGCATGCAGTCCAGCTAAAGGGCGTCAAAAGGCATGGCGATTTACACCCAGGCAACATACTGGTTGGCGATGCAGACGTTGCAGATATCAATCCAGCAACGGGAGTCGTGTCGGAGCCTATCTATGTGTCGGACTTTGGATATGGGGCCAGTAATGGAGAACTCCAGCCAAAGGATGACTATCGCGGATTAAAAATTATATCTGACCTTATCCTTGAGCATATAGATTTGGATAATGCTACAGCAACGGACCGTCAGACTTTAACTGAAATCACAAGACTTCTATCAAAGCTACTTACAGAAACTGATGTGCATGAGCTAACAGACCCCAAGAATATATTGGCTCGTGTGCAGGACATCATAGCTAAAAGTAAAAGACCTTCTGTAGCAAATGAAGCGGATACGCTAACTCCAGCGGCTCACAAAGTTCAGGTGGGCGATTTTCACGTTAGCGAAATGCTCGGCGACAACTGGAAGTATTGGCGCGAACTTTTTGTGGCAACAATTCCAAAACGGCTTGGCATATTGGATTCCGACCTTACGACTGTTCTTTGCGGCCCCAGAGGATGTGGTCGTACCATGATATTTCAGCGCTTGAGTAAGCGTTTGATGATTGCTTGTGGCCCAGTGCCGGAAATGCCCGAAGCAAACGATGTTGTTGGCTTTTACATCAATTCAAACGATATAGCCGCTCCATTTCCAGCGTACCCCAGCAGCACAACAGAGTTACAACAGCGTAGATTAATTGCAGGATTTCACCTGTGCCTCCTTTCTGAAGTTCTAGCAACACAAGTCGCCGTATCATCAACAGATGTGCCGGAAGAGCTTCTAACTTACTTGAACGAATTGTTCGGTAACCATCCGTCTGCTTCGCACATCTTGGAGCATGAAAACAGATTGGACCGATATCGATATATTATCGAAAAGCTAAAGCCGAGCTTAATTGCGGCCGACGAAACCTCTTTCCCTGGCTTCCGAGTGCTTTCGTATATTGGTTGGTTCCAGCAGTTCGTCCAATCTGTCTTGCGTCCATCCTGTAAATGGATTGATACGCGTAAAATATTTTTATTCGTAGACGATTACTCAGCACCTCGTGTGCAAGAGTCTATGCAAATTGTTCTAAACCGACTTCTATTCCAGCGCTCTAGCGAATTTCTCTGCAGGATATCCACGGAAGCTTTCACCACCTTTATACCGAGAGATATGTCGGGAAAGACTCTCCAGCAAGGTGATGACTTTCGATTGATTGATATGGCTGCGGAGACAATTGTTTTAAAGGACGATGAGCGAGAGGAATTTCTAAATGAAGTATTCAGACGCCGCCTTAAGCTAGACAATAGAACGTCGAGCAAAGTTGCGTCTCTCAAAGATCTATTAGGAAATCAAAAGACTTCAAAGACAGAGTTTGCGCGACTGCTACGGTCGAACAGCAACAAAGGGCAAGATTCAGATCAAGGAAACCTTCGCCGCGGAAAAGCAAAAGCTAAAGCGCTATACGCGGGTTCTCAGGTGTTCGCGGGACTTTGGTCAGGCGATACACGTCAGATGGTACAATTGATGCAGGATATAGTCTCCGCTAATGAAAATTCTGACGCGTCGTTCCCAATTCAAGCGGAACTGCAAGACAGAATATACAGAACCGGTGGCGCAAATTGGCTAAGTGCAATAACACGCAACGAACCAGACTCTCGCATTAGTGCGCTCGTTGAAAGTAATCCGACGGCTATTTTTCCTGGCTACGCTGGTGGATCGTACGGAACCCATCTGAAGGCAATCGCCGAGGCTTTTAAGGATGTTGCTAGAGAACTGCTAAACGGTCCTACATATGACATTGAGACGCCAAATGGCCCCCCGAGAGTTGTGCCTCGAATGGCTTTTCGAATTGAGATTGTAGATAATTTCAGGCTGAACGAGTTGGCAACGCATGTTTATAACGACCTAATCCGTTACGGAATATTCTTGCTCGACGAGAGAGGAAAAAGTGTCCGGGGCGCGATGGTGCCGCGACTATATCTAAGACGATTGCTGTTACCTTACTCACTCCTTGCGCTGGCTGCGCGCGACAACGTTCTTCTCACATCTAGCGAATTTGAACAATTGCTGCTCGATCCCGATGCGTTTAAGTCAAACTGGATGCGAAAGTTTGTTTCTCGAAACCACAGTGATAAAACACCTGACTTATTCGATCCAAAACCACCGTTAGCTCCGTCTGATAACTCAATCACTCGTGCAAATGACGATTACGATGACACAGGAGGTTAATTTTTCTGTCGGTTACTTGCCGATGCCGTCCTTACGGCAAGCGGAGCCTGTGCGTTTGGAGCAAGATGAGGCACTGATTGTTGCTGCTGGTTTTGAAGACCGAAGCCTAGCTTTCGCGAGCTTCTTTGATTGCAGTCGAGCAAATGCCCTATTTCTGCGCTACGTGCCCGACCTGGAGAATAAAATACATCAAACAGCTAAAGCTCTTGAAAATTGTGGACTCAAAACAGGCGATATAAATGAAATTGAGTTTTCACGATTTGAGCCGGGAGGCTTTTGTGAGCAACTTACGAAGTGGTTGGTAGAGCGCAAGATTGAAAAAGCCAAAATAGATATCTCCGCCATGTCTAAACTGGCAATCTGCTTAATTCTGGATGTGTGTAATTCACTAGACGTAGATTTAACTATATTTTACGCCGAAGCAGCATCTTATGGCCCAACAAAAGCTGAGTACGATTCTGCTAAGAAAAACGATAAGATATTTCAACCTAGTATCAGAATGTTTACCGGGCTCGAAGATGTTGTTGTTACTCGACGACTAAGTAGCACGGCAATGCAAGGGCAACCTATAGCCCTTATTACGTTCATGTCGTTCAACGAGAAATTTACGCAAGCACTTCTTAACCGGATTAATCCCCGTAGACTCTTTCTGATAAATGGTCGTCCGCCGGAGTTGTCCTGGCGGGAAGAGGCGACCGCATGGATCCATGAGACTTTAAGAAGTGAATGGAACGACGATAATCCCATCCATGAAGCAACTAAGCTGCCAGTTCGTTCGACTTGCACAAGAGATTACCAAGCTTCGGTATATCAACTCCTATCGCTGTATTGGGAGTTGAGTGTAGAGCATAAAGTGCTCATCGCGCCGACCGGCAGTAAGATGCAAGCATTGGCATCTTATATTGTTAAAGCGATGCATAAAGATATTCACATGGAGTACCCAACTCCAAAAGGATACTTACGCGATTACAGCTCCGGCATAGGAAGTTGTTGGATGGTGTCGTTCGGAAAATTCAATCACGCGCTTGAAGGCTGGAAGAAAATGGACTTGCGGCACAATCTTCTAAATCGAATCGATTAGCCTTCAGGCGATGGGCGCAAGAAAGTATAGACGGTCTCAACGCCTATCCGTAACTCCTTAGCAATTCGCTGTACGCCCCAGTTCAAATCATTACGCAAGTGATTAACTGCACTGCGAGTTCCTGGACTGATATTTGATGGGCGGCCCAATTTCTTACCTTGAGACTTTGCTCGGCTTAGTCCCGACATTACTCTCTCTCGCAATATTTCGCGTTCAAATTCGGCAAACACTCCGCACATTTGAAACATCATTTTGCCGACGGGAGTCGAAGTGTCGATCCCCTGTTGGTAGAGAAATAAGTCGATCTGCTTGCCGTGAATTATCTGCAGTATTCCGACCAACTCTTGTAAAGAGCGCCCAATTCTAGATACATCCCACGCCATAACTATGTCGAATTCTCGTCGGTTGATCGACAGCAGCATATTTTTTAAAGCGGGGCGTTGGGAGGGGGGCTTCATGCCAGATATGCCATGATCTATAAATTCTCGGCATACAGACCAGTTGCTTCTGGCAGCAACTTCTCGCAATGAGATCAGTTGATTTTCAGTAGTTTGATCGCGAGTAGATACTCGTGCGTAGATGGCGGCCTTTAAGCCCATCGATACCTCAACACAAATGATCAGTATCGATAAGCTGAAAATCTTTCACAATAAACCACGAACTATTTTGAAACTCTTTGTGCGCGATAGAGTGTTGCGAAGTGGTTTGTATTTTCTAACCTCTCGGACCTATAGGACGCGTCACCACCGTCGTAACTAATAAAATTATGCAAATAAATCTGCGTATCATAGACAGTTGCTGCGATCTCAAAGAATGGAGTGATATCGGCCCCTTTCACCTCATCAAACTCGACTTGATGATGCTTATTTCGATGGATCTCCACCATTCCTGGCTTTTGTTGAAAGAGCGCGGCCTGCCGCTCGTCGTGTGAGAAAGTGCGCGACGTGATTCTTGAGTCATGCAAATTAGTGTGACCGTAATAACCCCCCGAAAATGCCTTATCCTCACTAGGCAACCTAATTGGTTGATATAGCCAAGCCGCAGGTTTGCACAAACGTATTGGAGTTATCGGATTAGATACGTCTTTCGAATACCCAATCCCGTCGAGCCGAATGCGAGCCATATCGTTTAAAAAAGTAATGCTCGTAGGATGAGGGAGGCCGCACCCAGCACTACAAAAGAAATCAGTAGAAGCATTTAATAGAAGTATGTCGTTGATCCTCATTCCAAAACAACTTGGCATATCACCAAAAATCATACTGTCGGTGCCCAGGAGATTAATGCCGCGGCCTTTGTCAAAAAAATATACGGCAACCATTCGATCTTTCTGCGCTATTCGGGAGTCAATGTAGAAGTTTGGTTTAAGCGATGCGGGATGCTTCTCGATCATGTGACGCAGCAGCCAGGATCCGACCCTCACCTTATCTAGCCAGTCCATAAGAGTTATGTATTGCGATACTAGAAGGGGTTTTCGCGCGGACAGAAGCAGGACTGCGTCTTTTGCGTCTTCTTCAAGCTTTGAATAGCGTCCGTTACAGGTGTCGCAAGCTGGGGCAACGAAACTAGACCAGGAGTACGAGATAGATTTTCCGGTTTTGTAATTGTGCCCAAATGTAACTACGCGTCTGGGGTCGCCGGTATACTCTAGTGCCCAATATGGAACGACATGCTCACGAGTTGTTTCATTGGGCTTATTGCCACAAAATATGCAAATACGATTGTCGTGCAGAGACATTTAATGACTGCGGATGTTATTGCGAGTTGGGGATTTGAAATATACGGATCGTATACGTTAGCGAAATGAGCGCAAACTCAGTAAATTTAAGAGTGGGTTAAGGGCCAACCCCTTAATTAGGAATCTGGTGCTCTATCCAGCTGAGCTACGGGGACACTATTAAAATTAATGAGGCACGCTATTTAAAGCCCCAGCGTTATATCAGCCCTGCCATTTGAAAAACAGTTTCAGAACGAAAAAAGGCGCAAGAGATACCCTTGCGCCTTTCAGAATGATTATGAAATCAACCCGCGTTTAGTGAACGCGCACGGGTTCCAAGTTGTTTTGCAGGATTGCGCCCCAAGCTTGTTCAAAGGTCTGGGCCGCACCCAGCGTATCACCCGAGGCCGAGTAAATGCCCCACACCGGCAGGTCATTCACAACAGTCTGGTGGGTGTAGGCGACTTGGTTCAAACCCATGCGGGCGAAATCGACCGGTGCTGAGGCTACGCCGTCAGCTGTGACAGCTTGTTCGCTGCCTTCCTCATCCAGATCATCCCGATCATTGTCATAGGTATCGTTCATGAGACACCACCTTTCTAATTTTGTTCCGACGGATTTACGTCGATTGTTTTCGTTGGTCTCGCTTTCGTGTTCAAATTCTTGATCTGCACTTGCGTGACTTTGGGCTGCGGCACCGGTCGTTCAAGGTCAATGTGAAGTAAGCCATTGGTAATAGCAGCGCCACGTACTTCGATTCCTTCTGCCAGAACAAAGCTGCGCGTAAATTGGCGCGAGGCAATGCCCCGGTGAATATAGATACGATTAGACGTGTCTTCCTGTTGCTTGCCGCGGATCACCAATTGGTTGTCTTCAACGTTCACAGACAAGTCTTCATCACCAAAACCCGCCACAGCTAATGTGATGCGCAGGCGATGCTCGCCGGTTTGTTCAATGTTGTAGGGGGGGTAACCTTCGGCCGCGGTTTTGTTGGCGCGGTCAAGAACCCGTTCGATATGCTCGAACCCCAAAAGAAGTGGGCTCGAAAAAACAGAAACCCGTGTCATTTTTTCTCCGTCTCCTCCTAAGAGCGAGACCCATTTTTCCGGCTTTTGACGTCCGGCCATCACCCGCCCATGCGGCATAATGGATGACCCTTATTTTGGGCCGAAAAGCGGTTCCGTCAAGCCCATCGAGGGCGAAAATTCACTAGCGTTGTGAATAACTTAAGGGGTGGTTACGGGCTTTCGTGTTCAACCGCTCAAGAAGGGCGTGAGTACATTATGCCAGTCCGCCATCTTGGGCGGCAGGTCGGCCATCTGGGCACCCGGCAGCAAACCAGCACACTCAGCGTTCTTTGCATAAATCGGCTCCCAGGTTGGCACCGCCAGCAAAGCCGGTACTTTCACCAGCGGCAACTTCGCACGCATCGGGTAGCTCCACATCGCGGCATAGGCCTGCTGATATTGGTCGCCGATTTTCAGCATTTCCATCACGCGCAAGTGAATCAGGTTCACGTCAATGGCATGATCATTCCAGAGGATGCCGCCTTTGGTGCGGTTGAACCACGGCCAAAACAAGCCTTGGTCCCGCATAATGCCCCAGGCGCGAATAAGGTGCGACCCATCCCACTGCGGCGCGATAGATGGCGTGTAGTTGGCAAGCAGATTTTTCCGCTCATCCCCCTCATAAATGCCGACACCCGCGAGGACCATGTGTTTTACCAACAGCGGTGCTCGAAAACTCATCTCCATCGCAATGGGTCCGCCGGAGTAACGGCCAATCACATCAATCTCGGTGACGCCGATATTGCGCAGCGCCTCCAAAACGATCTCAGCGTAAGCCGTCGATGTGATATTCTTCCCATCCATCAGGTTGTCGGATTCTCCGTTGCCCGGCAAATCCAACGCAATCACAGGCCGTGCACCGACATAGGGTGCAACGATAGGCTCCACGAGATGACAGGAGCCTGCGGGATCATGCAGTGCCAGCAGCGGTCGGCCTGTGCCACCCAAATTGCCCCGCGCTCGCAGTTGGCCGCCTGGCGCCGGGATGTAAAAATTCTGTACGGCATTCAGCGCTAGATCATGATCGGCCGGCGGCGCTGGTGGCGCACTCAACCCCGATGTCGCGGCAAGAGGTTTCAAATAATCATACTGAACTTGAAAGCGATTAGCGGGTTCACAGTGCAATACGGTGAAGTTATCGGGCAAACCTTTTGCGATCAGCGCGTCTGTATGCGGTGTCACGGGGCTGGCGGAATTACGCACTACAGCAGTTGAGACTTTCACTTGTGATGTGGTTTCCCATTTCTCTACCACCATCGCTTCGGCATAGGCCTTTTTGTAGTTAGGGCCTGCACGCAAATAGTCGTCGACATGCTTTTGAATAAGCGCAGGTGATGGCACATCCACAGCCATGCGGTCAGCTTTGCGATCAGACTGCCACGGAAAGAACACAGCCAAATGACGGCACATGTCCCACACTTTGATCAGGTGCGTGCCATCACGCACGGGCGTGATGTCTTGGAAATAGCCGTCGACGATGTGATCTTTCACATCACCAAAATCACCTACAGCATCCAGAACAAGGGCGGTGACCCGATCCTGATATTTGCGGGCAAACTGAATGCCGATCTGCGCTCCCGTTGCCGCGCCATATATAAATGTGCGCCCAATGCCCAGCTTATCGAGAATCAGGGCCAGTGCATCGGCATAGCCCCAGAGTTCAGTCGCGTTCTCTACAATGTCATCGGAAAGGCCATACCCCGGTGTATCGATGGCAATGCAGGTGAACGCGGCTGAGAACGCGTTGATCGCAGCCGTCATGCTGGCCGATGAGTTGGGCGAGGGATGCATAATCACCAGCGGTGGGCCAAACCCAGCGCGGCGATAATGAATCTGCTTGCCGCTGCCCATTGGCAGAAAGTGACGCGTGATGTGTGCAGTCATCATGTTATCCAAACAAAAACCCCGCACAGGGTAAGCCTGAGCGAGGTTTTCGCGAAGATATAAAGTAGGTGCTGTTCTTACGTCGAAACTTTTCTATTTTCCGGCCTCGGCCACTTGGTTCAGAGGCTTCATGCTTTTCGACAGTACTGTGTCAATTGCCTGCGCATAGGCTTCAATGATTGGTGCATTGTACTTGCCCACCGGAAGGCCGTTATAAATCACCTCGGTCTTTTCAATCTTGAAGGTGCGGGTGTAAGGCACTGACCAATCCGAATAATCAATCGGCTGGTAAATGTCGTAGCCTGGGAAGCCTTCAAAGTTGAACATCGCATGACTGAACAAAGTGTCGGTATTCTCGGCGAAGAATTCGATCGGCAGGTTCACAACATAATCGTAACCAGCCTTCACGCCATCCCAAGAGGCTTTGTTGGTCGACAAATACTTGCCCTTCGGGTCGCTGTGCGGATCAGCAAAGTGATCTTGGCTTTTCACCACTTCGGTTTTGCTGAACTTGAACTCGTCGCTCAGCACTTTTTTGGCAGCCTCAATTGTGCCATCCACGTATTTCGGCGCCAATTCAATCCAAGCTTCGTGCGGTACGCTGTCCCACGCCATACCATGGATCGAGATCAGCACCTTTACAGATGCATTCTCCGGCAGCGTCTTCAAGCGATCACGCAGCATGTTCATATAGGCTTCTTTGAGGACAGGAAAGTCGCCCAATTGCGGCGTAATGATCAGCTTGATCTGCTTGTTGTGCTCATGCTCCCACTCTTCAATGTAATGCATTGTGTGTTTGATAGAGCCGTTGAATTCTTCGTGGTGAGAGTAGATCGGGCGCGGTGCAGCCATAACAATGGTATCAACACCTTCATCCAACAATGAACGCAGTTGCCTGCGGGCTTCCCCAAAGTCCTCGGCGGTGACAAAGCGGTAAGGCACGTCGCCGTACTTGGCTTGGATTTTTGCAATACCGCCTTCAACAATTGCGCGTTCACCCGCTTCGTGTGGAATGCGTCCATTCACGAGGCCCTTACCCGCACCGTAGTAGTAAATACGGGCCTTTGTGGCGAGCTTCTGTGATTGCGTCGGCATGCCACCTTGGCGGCCTTTGTAGAGGAAGTAGCCGTGGTCGAAGTGCATGTTGGGGTTCGGCGGCACCCATGTCACGTCACCGTGTTCATACTTCTCCATGTATGACTCACCATCCACATCGACGGTATTGCCATACACATCCATCAGGTTCGTCGGTTTGAAAGGCTTGAACTCGTAGAACTTCTCGGTGTCCAACAATAACACGCCACGATCCGCTGATGCGGTATTGCGTATGGGCCACGGAATGTACTGCAACTGCTTTAATGCCAGATTGTGGAAATCGGCCATGCGGAAATGTTCCGGCATGATCAAGCCGGTAACAAAAATCCCTACTTTGCCAACCGGCGTCGTGTCTTGGTTTTTGTAATAAGAGAAATAGTTCGGTTCTTTAAGTTGTGGTGGCGTCCGGTTCATGTACCAGAAGGTGCTGTAACCAGCGGCCCCCAACACCACAATCAGCACAGCAAGGCTGATTGCGATTCTTTTTAAAATCCCCATCTCAATGCTCCCCTGCAACAGCCCTAGCGGGCCGCTACACGATATTTACGTAAGGATGAGAAAGCGAAAGCTGTCAGCGCGATGACAACCACCAAGAGGCCGAACAAAGAAGGTGATAATCGTGCGATCACATCGCTAAATGGTTCTTCGACATAGCTGAACTGTGGCACTTGATCAAATTCAGCTGTCGTCAGCGGCTCACGTTTCAAGAAGCGTGGCGTAAAGAATGCTTCCCATTCCGCATGAAATTTAAAGACCTGCTTTAAGAAGTTCTCGTAGCGATCCGCACTGGTCCCAGCCACTTCGTTCATCGCTAGTTGCATCATGATGGCAGGCGACAAGTACTGGAATTTTGATACAGCGTCTTCCTGACGGTTCAATTGATTCTGAAATTGGTCGTAAAGCGGCTTCACAGCTTTCTCGACAGATTTGTTATTGGCCAGGGCAAGCGTCAAAAAGTCGTTCGCTTTCTCTGCTCCACCCGGAACGAGTTCCAAGTGGTCGTAGTAGTATTGATCTAACGCTTTCATCCGTTCGAATTCAGCGGCTGTCTGCGCTTCCCGCGAGGCGGCGATAAAATCAAGGCGTGACGGTGCTGGGTACAATGTGGTGGCCACGACGCTAACGAGTGTGGGGATGACCACCACAAACGCCAGCCAGCTTCCAGCGAGTACGATACCGTTGGTGGCCGAGCTTTTGCCAGCTGCGTTCACCAGCACTGCCAGCGCGAACCAGAAGATGCTGTAAAGCACGGTGGCGCCCAACCAGAAACCTAACCGAGTCCAGGTTTCCACAGCATTGAGGTCTTTGCCCACGGCCATAACTGCCCCAAGTCCAAAGGCAATCACAACAGCCAGCAAGATCACAATCCGTGAGACCAGCTTTGAGGCCATCAATTTGCGTAAGCTAATGGGATGGGCCATGACCATGGCGAGTGTCCCGCGCTCTTTCTCGCTAGAGAGAAGATCGTAGCTCATAGCCATGATAAAGATGGGCAGCAGGAAAATAATGACGAAGGCGATATCGAAAGAACCTGTTTTCAGGTTCACTGGGTTTTCGATTTCGTTGTCCTTCGTCGCATCAATGATGTTCTTCATGCTGACGGGGATATAGTTCAAGTTGATGTCGCTTTGTCCGATAGACAAGGCAGACAGCCCTGTGGTCGGCAGAATCGCGAAACTTTCCGTTTCACTGCCTACAGCGCCAGCGTTAGTGGCTTGCGGAGCGCCTTCACCAGGGGCGTGATTGACAGCAGCAAACTCCATTTTTCCACCGCTGGCCTTCACCTTCTCTTCGTATTTCACGAGATCCGCGCGCATTTTTTCGCGTAAACCATTTTCGTATTTTGAGATGGCGGCAGCACCGTAGGCTTGGCGTTCAAATACATTTGTTGCGGCCCAGGCACCAAAGGCAATGGCGGCGGTCAAGAGAAGCAAGATCCACAACAAGCTTGGTGTTTTGGCCAGCGTGCGTGTTTCGTGCGCGACAATAAGGCTATACATGGTCAATCTCCCCTTAGACCGATGCTTTGCGGGCGCGGCTAACGCTAATAGCTGCGAATAAAATGGACGCCAGCACCCAAGCAGCCAAAATCAGGAAGGCGCTACCGTACTCATTGATCACTTCAGCCAAAGTTGGCGGGGTGTATTCAAACGGTGGAACGATCGCGAACACCTTTTCGTCCGCTGTCATGTAGTTGGATGAGTTTGATACACCGTTCAAATCGACGGCGGCTTTTGAAAGGTAGCTGTTCATGCGCGACACCATCATGCGGCGATGTTCTTCAGCCGAGCGGGTATAGCGGTCATGATGAAGCAGGTCAGAGCCCGATAAGCCCATAGAGAGAGATTTCAATGGCATCAGTGGTGCGAGGATTCCAAAGGCATCCTGCAGGCGGCGCTGATCACGGTATGTGTTGCGCAGGCCGTTGTAGTGATGATCGAAGACCTCATGGTCGAACTCTTCCAGCTTCTGCATACGCACTGCTGGGAAGTACATCGGTAGCTTTGTCGGGTTATCGACGTTGTATTCTTTCATTAGGTCGCGAACATATTTGCCGAATTTTGCAGCGGTCGGCACGCCATCAAGCCCCCGAACTTGGTCGGCTTTCATGGTGGCTGAGAATTCGCCAAAAGATGGTGACGGATAGACAGCCTTCGATATTTCAGCGGCCGACTTCGGTACCATGAACACGCTGAAGGCCCAGAAGCCCACGAGCGCGATCAATGATGTGCGCGGTGATGAAGACAGCGCCGATACGCCCAGGGTCAGGAATAAGAATACAAGCCCGTATCCCGTGTAGATTAGCGTCATCAGGGCAATCCGCGCGGCAACGTTATCGGCCGTATGCGAGATTTGCAGAATGCTGAGCACCAAGGCCCCTAAGATGATGCACGGCGCGATGGCCAGTAGAGCTGCACCACCGATGCCGATGGCTTTACCCCACAACAGGTCACGTTGGTTCACGCCCATGCTCAGGAGCTGACGCAACGTACCGCGTTCTTTTTCTCCAGAAAATGCAGTGAAGCCCAAGAAGATGATCAGCAATGGCATTAATACTTGCAAGATCATTGCGCCATTCAGATCGCCAAACCGTGAGATCGCACTGCTGTCGTTGGCTGGGCGCGAGATGGCGAGGTTCTGCTTGTGCGCTTCCATGAACAACAGATTGCCCGTGTAGGGTTCAATGCCGTTGTCAAAGAAGGACAAAGGCCCCGCCTGTTTGAAGGCGTAGTTGCCATAGTGGGCTGCAGAATGAGGGTTTTTATCACCTTGCTTCAGCCATTGATGGTTGGTTTCACCTTGGGCGGCGGCCTGCATTTCGCTGTAGGCCGTATATTTTTGCCAACCCGTTGCGAGCGCCGTTAATAACAGCATGATCATAATGATGGCGGTCCACTTGAAACGGCCATCGCGGATGATTTCAGTAAATTCTTTGCGTGCGATAACGCCAACCATGCTCGGCGGCGTGACACGTGACAGGCTTGCTTCAGCCATTGCGGTTCTCCCCGAAGAAATGTGTTGTTAGTGCATGTGCTCGAGGTAAATGCGTTCCAGGTCCGCGTGCGATACTTCATCGGTCGACAATTGCTGCATCAAACGGCCTTCGCGCATGATGCCGATGCGCGTGCCGGTTTCTTTGGCGCGGAAGAGATCGTGCGTGGCCATCAGAATGGCCGCCCCACCGCCTTGCAGTTGCTTCAAGAGTTCTGAGAACTCGTTACTGGCTTTAGGATCAAGACCTGAGGTGGGTTCATCCAGCAACAACGCCTTGGCTTGTTTGGCGAGCGCAATGGCAACACCGACTTTTTGGCGCATACCTTTGGAGTAGGCGGAAACGCGTTTTTCAACAGCACCGTCTTGCAGACCGACGTGTTTCAAGAAATTTCGCAAGTCTGAGTCGCTGTATTCGTTATGACCTCCTAATTTCGCGAAGTACGACAGGTTCTCCAGACCGGTGAGGTTGCCATACAGCATCACGGTCTCGGGGATGTAGGCGAGGTACTTTTTTGTTTCCAACGGATAGGTCGTTACATCCAGGCCATTCACCTTGGCTTGGCCTTCGGTGGGATCAATGAAGTTCAGGAACAAGTTGATTGTTGTGCTTTTGCCCGCACCGTTGGCGCCCAACAGGCAATAAATGTCACCTGCGTTGATTGTCAGATCGAGGCCCTTTAAGGCTTCGAACTCGCCATAGGTTTTTTTCAATTTAATGGCTTCAAGCACGTGACATCTCCCCCGAAGAATAAAAAGCGCGCGTCAGCCCCCTGCGGCTGAGCGTTCGGGACCGACTGTCGACGGTTTACAAATGCGAGTCAATAAAAATTGACCACTCGGTCAGTTTTATCTAAAGTGCTACGAGTGCGAGCTCATGGACACGATGCAAAAAACCTCAGAAACCAGCCCTAAACCCGCGGAAAAAGTGGGCAAGGGCCGCCTTAAACGCCAAGCCAAGGAAGCCGAGATTATTGCAGCCTTCGACCGCGTTGTGCGTCGGGATGGTTTGCGCAATGTCGGCGTCAATGTGCTGGTGAAAGAAGCGGGCGTTGGCAAAGGGCTGATTTACGAATATTTCGGCGGACTCTCGGGTGTGGTGAAAGCCTGGGGTGAACGCAACAAGCTCTGGCCATCAACGGCTGAGTTGATGGGGCTAACAGACGATGCCTATGCGCACCTCCATGCGCAAGGCCAGCTCCATGTTCATTTGGACCATGATTGTCCGTGCGAATCGTTTTCGGGTCTAAATCCGCGGGATCGTATCCGCACAGTCGTGCGCAATCACATGCAAGGGCTGCGCAATAATCCGGTCAGCAGTGAAGTGTTGGCCGATGAGTTGATGGCCCCGACAGAAATTACAGAAGCGCTGCAAGGCGCGCGCCGTCGCTTAGGCGAAGAACATGCCGCCATTCATGCGCATAATGACTCAATGCGTGATTACGATCATCGTTCGTTGGTGATGATCTTGCTGGCGGCATCGAATTATTTTGCCATGCGTTCTGTGCGTTCGCCCCGCTTTATGGGTGAAGCAATTGATACGCCCGAAGGCTGGGAAGCGCTGCTCAGCCGTTTTGACCGTGTGATCGATACGTTCTTTGACAAAAAAGACGCGGCCGATAAAAAGCACGCCGCCAACGCGCCCTCACTCGAAACTCACGCCGTGCAAAAGCCTGTCACACCACTGCGTTCGTAAGATTTCAGCCTTAATTGGCTTTTTTCGGTACACTGCTCAGCAGGAGCATCGCAGGAATAACCAGCGCCGCAGCTACCAGGAACGGGGCGACTGCTCCCATGCTGGCAAATACAACGCCGGAGAAGGCCGGGCCGACAATGCGGCTTAAGGCTGTTGCGCTTTGGTAAGCACCCATCACTGCGCCGCGTTCGGTATCGTCAGCTTCCTGCGACACTAAGCTTGAAATTGTGGGATTAAACAGGCCTGAACCAATCGACAAAATGGCGCTGGCGAGTAGCGTGGTCGCTAAGTCAAAAGCAAATGACAAGACGATATAGCCTAGCGCCAAAAACAGCAGTGCCGTGAAGGCAAGTTTCCGCTCGCCGTATTTCTTGGTGAGTTTGCCAATTGCGCCGCCTTGTACAATGGCGCCAATGACGCCGATGAAGGTCAGCAACAAACCTATGTCGCGCGGGCCGTATTCCAATTTTGCATGGGCCCATAAGGCAAAGATGGTTTCAAATTGCGCCCACGCGGTCACAGCTAGGAAGCCGCAGAGTGTGAGAAGAATAAGTGTCTTACGGCTCATTGCGGCGCGGATTTTATCGCCCAGTTTAAGTTTTGGGCGACGTGCCAACGCATCACGAATCTCGGGGCTTAAACTTTCTTTCAAGCCGAACTGCGCGCCGAGCGCACCGACAATTGTAATGGCAGCAGCCACCAACGACGGTATAAAGAAATTGGCTGTTGCGGCATCGTTGCCACCCAGCACGCCACCGATGGCAGGCCCAAAGATAAAGCCCAAACCAAATGCCGCACCTAGCATGCCCATGCCCTTGGCGCGCGTTTCGGGTGTTGTGATATCGGCCATATAGGCCTGCGCTGCCCCAATGTTGCCGGCCATAATGCCGCCAACCACGCGACTGACAATCAACCAGAACAAGCTGTCATCGGCGAACGCGACGATAATATAAGACAAGGCCAAGCCATAACTGGTGATCACAAGAACCGGCTTGCGTCCCCACGTGTCACTCAAGCGTCCCCATAAAGGGGCTGCCACCAATTGCGCCAGCGAATATAGCCCCAACACAATCGTAATCACTTCAGGGCCAACGCCAGAGCGTTCAACGATGAACGGCAGCAGCGGAATTAACAGCCCAAAGCCGACCAAGTCGACAAAGGTGATCAGAAAAATCGGCAGCATTGGGGGGGGCCTTTATCGAATCAAAAGCAAGAATGGGCGATGTTACACCTTATGGCGCGGGACCATAGAAGCGTCACTTATATATAGAAACAGGCTGTGTAAACCTGCCCTCGGTATGGACGTGCAAAAATCATAGGGCTTCGCATCGATTCCAGTTACATTTGTATTGGAATTAAGACATGCGTGATGATGTTGCCGCAGGTTCAAACGTCTTTCGTTATTTCTGTTTTTGTAACGTCTCGTTTGTAACATTGCGGCATGCAACAGGAGTTTTCGCCATCGCTGCCCTAGAGCATACCGGGTTGCCGCAAGGTGGGTCACCAACGTCACCGCGTTTACGCGACGTTGGCGAGCGCCCTTTGTACCCACCGCTCGAACCTTACGAGAGCGGCATGCTGGATGTTGGCGGTGGTCATCGCTTGTATTGGGAGCAAAGCGGAAACCCGACTGGCGTTCCGGTTATTTTCCTGCACGGGGGGCCGGGGGCGGGAGTAGCGCCAGCGTATCGCCGATTTTTTGACCCCACCCATTATCGTATTGTGTTGTTTGATCAACGTGGTTCGGGCCGTTCAACACCAGACGCAGAAATTCAAGACAACACCACAGCTCATCTGATTGATGACATCGAAACCCTCCGCACCAAGTTGAAGATCGAACGCTGGATGGTATTTGGTGGCTCGTGGGGCTCAACGCTTGCACTGGCTTACGGTGAAGCGCACCCAGATCGCTGCATTGGTTTTGTTTTGCGCGGCATTTTCCTCTTCGGTGAGGACGAGGTGGATTGGTTTATTCACGGCATGGCGCGGGTGTTCCCTGAAGCTTACCGGGCTTACTCGCAATATATCCCTGCGGCCGAACGCGATGATTTGTTATCAGCATACTACAAACGTCTGACGGATCCTGACCCGGTCGTGCACATTCCAGCTGCGCTGACATGGTGCACCTATGAAAATGCCTGCTCACGTTTGTTGCCTTCAGCAGCCATTGCGGCACCTGATTCCGTCCGCAAACGCACACCGACTCAAGATTTGGCGCAAGCTGGTTCGCTCGCCATGGCAAGGATCGAATGTCACTACATGATCAACAAGGGCTTCATGTCGCCAGGGCAGTTGCTGGAAAATATTGGATCGTTGCTGAAGCACCCTGCCGTTATTGTACAGGGTCGCTACGACATGGTGTGCCCGATCATTACGGCTGATCGTTTGGCGCAGGCGTGGCCAGGTGCCCAATACCGCGTTATCCCGGATGCCGGGCACTCATCGATGGAGCCGGGTATTCGTGCCGCTTTGGTCAAAGCGACGGATGAATTTCGGATTTATGCTTAACGTAATGAAATTGTGCTTCACGTAATGAAATTGTGCTTCGCACTACGCCCCCCCATTTAGGGCATTGCTGACGCCACCTGTCATAAATATCAGGCGCATTAGAGCCTTACCTGTAGGAACTGACAGGTCCGCGCATCCAGACATTATGAGAGAACAAACCTGTGTCGACCATCGATACGGAAGACACAACTGCTGACAGTTCCATTACCCAACTTCACCCCGCCCGTTCGGGCGGGGTGTTTTTTTGGCGAACCGTCTAAAAGTCTTTAGAAATAGCAGCCGGGAAAAGGCAGTCTCGCTAGGCCGCTTTCTTTTGCGGATTGACCCAGTTTTTGGGCTTTCGCATGCCATGGCAGAACCACACGCCACCTTCATCACGACGGATATGCTCGGCAAACATTGCATCATCCGGAACGCCAGCATCCTTCATGATTTGCTGCACGTTGGCATCGGCCCAGCCCATCCAGAACGGTTCGCCGTTATACTTCACTTGCCAGTCGTTCAGCACTTGATCTGATAGCTTCAAAAAGCCTGGTTGGTTTGGCACGTCGACATTGAACGCAACGCCGCCCGGCTTCAACACACGCCAGGTTTCAGCAATCCACTTCGGCAAACCTGATGTCGTAGTTTCGTGGCCTAAGATGTGCGAGACGACGAGATCAAACGATTCATCGGCGAATTCAAGTTCACGTGCATCCATTTGTGCGAAGTGAATGGCTTGGCCTTGGTTCTCGGCATAGCCATGCGCAAAGCGCAGTAAACCTGCAGCGATATCAATGCCGTACACTTCGGCATCGGGGCAAAGCTGTTTGTAGGACGGTGTATTGCGGCCCGTGCCGCAGCCCAATTCCAGAATGCGTGTCGGCTTAAAATCGGGATAGCGTTCTTGCAAAATGCTCAACACAAAGTCGCCGCCTGATTTGCCGGCCATAGCTTTGCGTCCGCGGCCTGCGGTGTACATCATGCCGCCGCCGTTGTAGCGCGCACCAGCCGTAATATCGTCGGCATGCGTTTCAAAGCAGAAGCCGCCCGGTTGACGGTGAATTTCTGTCTCCGAAATATTACGCGGCAATTTCAAGTTGGGGTTCAGCTTCAGCGAACCCAATTTGTTCGGGCGTGCCTTGTATTCGTTGTATGCGGTTTGCAGCCGGTGGAGGTCGTGATCCAATACGTCGTCAACGATTTCCCACATCATGCCTTGCGAGATGTACGTCATCGTCGCCCAGGCTTTGTACTGGTGCGTGCGCTCTAATGCCGCCTTCGCCAGTTTGCGATCAGCTTTATCAACGTCACTTAAGGTGTGCCCCACTTCCTTGGCTAGGGCAGGGCCAATGTTGGTTTCGAAATCTTTACGGATCTGGCCACCCATGGTCAGATTCACGCGTTTTTTGAAAGCGATCAGGAAATGCTGCCGTGCCACATCGTCGTGGTTCATGTGCAGGTTCATATCTAGGTCGTTAGACCCGCGGGCGGTGACTGTATCCAGCATGCTCTGATCTCCTCGGTTCTTCTCGATGTCGAGCTGGGCCAATTGTATCGGCCTTATAACCATTATTTTGCAAGTTTTATGTGAGGTCAAACATGAGATAAATCAATGAATTCTGCTCTCATAGCGCGAACACAAATCAGAGAGCGCGACATGCACAACGTCTTGGATGCCATAGTCTTTTCCACTAGGGTGGCAGCCCATGAAAAACATTAATCGCTCATTTTTGGCGCGTTTCGGGTTTATTGCAGCAGTTACGCTGAACCTTTCCGCGCCCGCCCTGGCCCATCCTCACGTTTGGGTTACAGGGGCCGCAAAACTGCAGTTCTCCGACAACAAGTTGTCGCGAGTCGGAATGACATGGCAATTCGATGGCTTTTTCAGCCAGGTTCTGTTGGGTGATTTTGATACCAACAAAGATGGAAAATTCGACGATACCGAGCGTGCCGCCATGAAAGAGCAGGTGTTCACCTCGCTCAAAGAATACGGCTACTTCACGCACTTGCGCATTGGTGGACAAGAAACCGTGTTCGACCGCGTCGAAAATTTTTCAACCGATGTCGATAAAGGCGAACTGATTTACAAGTTCGATCTGGTGCCTGCGGCGCCATTGGATCTGACGAAATCTGAGACGGTCTTAAGCGTTTATGACCCCACAATTTACGTCGATATTATTTTGGGCGGCGATAAGCCGGTGACGATTGAAGGCGTTGCTCCTGACAAGTGCAGTTGGTCGTTCGCATCGGGTAAAGAAATTTCAAACCCTGATGGTATGCTGACACCGCAATTGGTGAAACTAAGCTGCAAAGCTTAAATGAGCCCGTGCATTTCCAGTGCGCCACCGAGCAACAATCCACCTAGAAACATTACGCCTGCCGAACCCGCAATGGTCAGCGCACGACTTAGTATCGCGCGTGTTGGCGTTGGGGCTTTGCTGCCGCCCGTAATGGCGTGACGCAGCACAATCGTGCCAATCCCCAGAGCGGAAATGGTAATCGCAACACCAAACGCAATCAGCAGTGCAGCCGCAATTCCTAAAAAGAAAACCCCGTTCGCTAACGCAAAAAGCAGCACTAAAATTGTGCCGGTGCAAGGCCGCACACCCGAGACAATACCCACGGCAATGACTTCGCCGTCGCGGCCCGCCAACATACGTCCCGTACGTGCAAGCCAGGTTTCACGGGCATTTGTGCCGCCATGGTCATGGCCGTGATGGCCATGATGATCATGATGGTCATGTCCATCATGAGCGGCGGCATGATGATCATGCGTGCAGTGTTCGCCGTGAACATGGGTGTGATGTGTGTGTTCATGATGATGTTCATGGGCGTTGATGGCATCATCAAATGTACTGGCGGCGGGGCCATGATCATGCGCAAAAGCTTCGCGCCCGACTAAGGCGCAATAGGTCATATACGCGCCCATGCCGAAAATGATGGTGTAGCTTGCGATCTCCAGCCAGTTGGCATCGTCCATAATTTGCATTTGGCTGCGCCCGACAATCAACGCCAGAACGCCCACCACAACAATGGCAACCACTGCTTGCGTCAGCGCAATTACGCTGCCCATAAGAATACCGGTTTTGAGTGGCGCTTGTTTGGCTGTGAAGTACGAGGCTACCACCATCTTACCGTGCCCGGGGCCCGCAGCATGCAGCACGCCGTATAGAAAGCTCGCCAACAATACGCTGGCGGCTGCGATCCAACTGCCGTCAGCGCTCGATTCACGTAATTTCCCGCTGAGGAATCGATTCAGATCGCGCTGCCAATCTGCCACTTGGCGAAAGACGGCGAGAACAGGTGCGGGCAATGTGATCAGCGGTTCGTGAACAGTTTCATCGCCAACTGTTGGCGGCGGAGGACTGCTTTGCTGTGGTGCGCTGCGTCCTCCGAAGGGATTGTTCTGCGCAGATGCCGGCAAGTTAAGAAACGCACAAGCGACCAGGATGCAAATGATGAATAAGCGCATATCGTGGGTTCTCAGCGACCAAACCAAATTATTCGTGCACGCATGATACACAGCCCTGCCTGTTTCGTACCCATGACAAGCCAGCAATGTAAGTGGGCCCTCTGCCCAAAATCCGGGCAGCTTGCCGTTCCGGACCTTTATCCGGGCACATTCAACATTCCGGCTTTAGCGGAGTAAAAAGTGCAGGTAGGACAAGCCGCTGAAGCCCTGTATGACGGTACAGAACATGCTCAAAGTGCAGGGTTTGAGGGAAAATTAATCCTTTTGTTACAGCTGGTTACACGGCTTAGATAGCCGGTTAACCCAAGCGCGGTTATACACCGTACAAACGACGGCCTATTTGATCGGGCCTCTTTGAAGTTGGTTGCGGCTCGCGCTGTCAGGGGAAGCCGCTAAAGGTATTTTTGATGAAGCTTAATCGCAATGTTCTCGCTGGTATTGCGGCTGCCGCTGTTTTGATCGCCGGTGGCGCATATATCGCTTTTCCAGGTTCCAAACCTGCTGGTGGCCCGCCAGGTATGGGCGGGGCTGGTGGTGGTCGTCCACAAGCTGTTTTAGCTGGCCGTGTTGCCTATGAAGTTTTCGATGATCACATCGAAGCTATCGGAACATCCGCAGCGAATGAATCAATCACCGTCACGGCAAAAGTCACGGGTGTGATCCGTACGGTGAATTTTGACGACGGACAGTTCGTCAAAAAGGGTGAAGAGATTGCGGCTGTTGATGCAGGGGAATCCGATGCGCGTTTGAACGTTGAGTTGGCGAACGTCGATGAACAACGCAAAGAGCTTGATCGTATCATGGGCTTGGCGAAATCCAACAACGTCAGCCGCGCACGTGTAGATCAACAAGTTGCCGCACTGAGAAAAGCCGAAGCGAATGCCGCGGCTGCGCGTGCCCGTGTGGGTGATTTCCGCATTACAGCGCCTTTCTCGGGTGTGCTGGGGCCGCGCCGTGTCAGCTTAGGTGCGCTGGTGCAGCCGGGCACTGTCATCACAACGTTGGATGATATTTCCACAATTAAACTTGATTTCGCCGTGCCAGAAACATTCCTGGCCACGCTGCGCCCTGGTCTTGATATCGAAGCGACCACAACCGCCTATGCTGGTGAACTCTTCAAGGGCCAGGTCGTGTCGGTTGATAGCCGCGTTGATCCGGTCACGCGTTCGGTTGGAATTCGCGCGCTGATACCAAATCCGGAAGCACGCTTAAAACCGGGCATGTTGATGGTGATTGATCTGATCAAAAACCGTCGTCAGTCGTTGATGGTGCAAGAACAAGCCTTAACGCCCGAGAACAACAAGAACTACGTCTTCGTCATTGGCAAAGACAATGTGGTGTCGAAGGTTGAGGTTACGCTCGGTCGCCGTCGTTTAGGCACGGTTGAAATTCTTGAAGGCTTGAAAGAGGGCGACGTCATTGTTGTTGAAGGCATCATGGACCTTCGTCCGAATTCAAAAGTCGACATCAAGAACAAAGAGAAGATTGGCGCTGGGCTGCCGTCGGCTGATATGCGCGATGGCTCAAAAGGCCCAACCTAGAAGAGGGCTAAGCTAAGCCCAACCGCTAAACATACAGACGCGCATTAAAGTCGCGCCGTGTAGGGAGAGCACCGATGGTTTTGTCGGATTTTTCAATCAAACGTCCTGTCGTGGCGATTGTGGCCAGTTTGCTGCTGGTCGTGTTCGGCATCTTTGCGGTCGTACAACTTCCTGTGCGTGAAACACCGAACATCGAACGCCCCATCGTTTCGGTGCGCGTGCAATATGCTGGTGCTTCTGCGGATATTCTTGAAACCCGCATGATCCAGCCGATTGAAGATCAGATCAGCGGTATCGAAGGTATTAAAACCATCAGCTCGTCGTCGCGCGACGCCTTTGGTTTCGTCACGATCGAGTTTGAGCTGGACCGCGATATTGATGATGCGGCCAACGACGTACGCGAACAAGTCGCGCGCGTGGTTCCGCGCTTGCCGCCCGAGGCTGACCAGCCGGTGGTGCAAAAAGCCGACCAAGATGCCGACCCGATTTTGTGGATGAACATCTTTTCGGCCACGCGATCACCGATGGAATTATCCGACTACGTTGAACGCTATATGCGTGATCGGATTGCGTCGATTGATGGCGTCGCGTTCACCTGGTTTGGCGGCGAGCGCAAAAGATCATTACGCGTCTGGATTGATCGCCGTGCGCTGGCGGCGCGTCAGATCACGGTCACGGATATTGAGGCGGCCTTGCGTCGTGAAAACATCGAGCTTGGCGCGGGTTTGCTTGAGTCTGAAAATCGCGACTTCAATTTGCGCACAGCACGTACCTATCAAACACCCGAAGATTTCGCACAGTTGGTGATTGCGCGCGGCCCCAACAATTATCTCGTGCGGTTGGGCGAGCTTGCAAAAATTGAAATCGGCGCTGAAAGCGATAACTCTAGCTTCCGTGCAAACGGAGCGCCTGCGGTTGGCTTAGCGATCATCAAGCGCCCCGGTGCGTCCACGTTGGCGGTCGCAAGCGCTGCCAAAAAAGAGTTGGAAGAAATTAAGAAATCACTGCCGCCCGATATCGAAGTGGCCGTATCGATGGACTCTTCGCTTTATATCGCGGCTGCCTTGAAAGAAGTCGGCATCGCCATGGGCGTTGCTGCTGTGCTGGTGTTGGTTGTCATTTACTTGTTCTTGGGCTCACTGCGGGCCGCACTGATTCCATCCGTCACGGTGCCCATCAGTATTATGGCTACTTGCATCGTGCTGTGGCCTTTGGGCTTCTCCCTCAATATTTTGACTTTGTTGGCGCTGGTGCTGGCCATCGGGCTGGTGGTCGATGACGCCATTATTGTGCTGGAGAATGTGCATCGGCGCATGAAGCGTGGTGAGCCCGCGCTCTTGGCCTCGTATCGCGGCACGCGTCAGGTCGGTGTGGCGGTGGTGGCGACAACATTGGTGTTGGTGGCTGCGTTTGTGCCGATCACACTGCAAGGTGGCACCGTTGGGCGCCTCTTTACCGAGTTTTCCATCACCATGGCTGCTGCTGTGTTGTTCTCGATGTTCGTGGCATTAACCCTAACGCCCGTACTTTGCAGCAAAATCCTTACTAATGATCTCGATGACACCAAAGTTGCGCGCAGCGCCATGGCGGCCTTCGAGAAAATGAAAGACTTCTATAAAAAGTCGCTCATCATTGGTTTAGAGCGCCCCAAACTTGTGATGCTGGCTTTTGTCGGCATCGTCACGATGACGGCGCTGATGTTCACCTTTGTGCCCAAAGAGTTCTCGCCCCCAGAAGATCGGGGCTCGATCAACATCATGGTGCGCGCACCGGAAGGCTCGAGCTTAGAATTCACAGACCGGCAGGCACTGGTCGCGACAGATATATTGAAAGACTATCTTGGCAAGGGCGAAGTGGCCCGCATTCTGCAAATGTTGCCTATGGGTGAAAGTGTTTCGGGTGCGTCAACGCACTTGGGCCAGATCATCTTGCGGTTAGAGCCGTGGGAAGATCGCAAACGCTCCGCATCTGACATGATGCGTGAAGTGGCTGGTAAATTGCGCCAAGTGCCCGGCGCGCAAATGATCCCGACACCTAGCGGCGGTCTGGGGCAGGGCATGGGCGGCGGTGGTCTGCAATTGGCCGTGGGCGGCGACACGTACGAACAGCTTCGCGCTTGGCGCGATATCATGCTGCCCGCCATGCGCGATAATCCGCGCTTATTAGGCGTACGTTCGAACTTTAACGAAGCCAAGGCGCAGATGCGGATCAACATTGATCGCAATCGTGCGTCTGACTTAGGTGTTTCGATTAACACCATCGGGCAAACACTATCGATCATGTTAGGATCGCGCCGTGTGACCACGTTCATCGAGCGTGGCGAGGAGTATAACGTTGTACTTCAAGGGCAGCTGAGCGATCGCCACACACCGTCCGATGTAACGAATATTTATGTGCGGTCGGACACAACCCGCGAACTCATCCCGCTTTCAAGCTTGGTGACGATTCAAGAGTTTACAGGGCCTGATTCTCTCAATCGTCTCGATCGCCAACGGTCTATCACGTTAATGGCGACGCCCGTCCCGGGCTACACGCTAGGCGAAGCCGTGGAGGATTTACGCAAACTGGCGGCCGAGAAATTGCCACCGGAAGCAACGCTGACGTGGCGTGGTGAAGCAGCTGAATTGAACGAAGCCAATGTGCTGATGTACATGGCCTTTGGCTTGTCGCTGTTGGTTGTTTACTTGGTGTTGGCTGCGCAGTTCGAAAGCTTCATCCACCCCTTCATTATCTTGATGACGGTGCCGCTGGCTGTCGCTGGTGCGTTGGGCGGGCTTTTGCTCTTTGGTCAAAGCTTCAATCTCTATTCGCAGATCGGCATTATCGTGCTGGTGGGCTTGGCTGCAAAGAACGGTATTCTGATCGTCGAATTCACAAACCAATTGCGCGACTCGGGCATGGCATTCCGTGATGCACTGGTTGAGGCCGCCAGTATTCGTCTGCGCCCCATTGTCATGACTGTCTTGGCCACCGTTATGGGGGCCGTGCCGTTGGCGTTAGGCACTGGCGCAGGGGCAGAAGGACGCATTGCGATTGGGATCGTGATTATTGCTGGCGTTAGCTTTGCCAGCTTCATCACACTGTTGGTTGTGCCGGTGTTCTATCAAGAGCTGGCAAAACGGACAGGGTCGCCGGGCCGCGTTGCCGCAGAACTGGCAACCTACGAAGCTGCCCACCCCGTGCGCCGCTTCGATAAGGAAGATCATCAGCCTGCGGAATAGCTCAAACCGCCAAGAGCTTAAACGCAGAATCCCACTCACATTTTATATGCATCAGCGTGTATGATGGGCCGGTCGGCGGAAGACCGGCCAAGGTGGGACGTGAGCACGTGAAAGAGAAAGAACTTCGTTTTGCGTTGGTGTGTTACGGCGGTGTTTCGCTGGCCGTGTACATTCATGGCGTGACGAAAGAGATTTTAAAGCTCGTTCGTGCGTCACGCGATTATCACGTTTTTGCCAACACCAATGATCCCGATCACGGCCATAGCCAGCCCGCCCCTCAGCGCGAAGACCCAGCCGATACAGAGAAAGCGTATTTCGCGTTATTGCGCGAAATCGGGCGCACGATTGATCTGCGCATTGTCGTAGACATCGTTGCGGGGGCCTCAGCCGGGGGCATTAACGGCATTATTTTAGCGCGCGCCCTCGCGCACGATCTGAACATTGATCCGCTGCGCGATTTTTGGCTTAAGCATTCCGACGTGTGCGAACTAATGCCCGAGCACGTAAAGGCAGGCCCATGGCGGAAGTGGTATTTTCGCCCCTTCGTGTGGTGGTTCTTGTGGCGCTACCGCAAAGATTTCGGTGGCAACAAAGAGATGCGCAAAAACGTCTCGATGTTCCTGCGCTCACGCTGGTTCAAGCCGCCTTTTGATGGCGCAAGTCTGACAAAAGTTTTGTTCGATGGTTTTTCCGCTATGGGCGACCCCATGGAGTTTGGCAGTTCATTGGTGCCTGCGGGGTTATCGCTCGATTTGTTTGTGACGATGACCGACTTCTACGGCTATATCACCGATACCCCGATCCATGACCCGCCAATGGTGCGTGACCGCGAACATCGGCAGACACTAAAATTCTCGTATCGCCATTGGCCCAAGGGCTACGAACAATCTGATTTTGGGCGTGATAACTTAGCGGGCCTCACGTTTGCTTCGCGCGCCACATCGTCATTTCCCGGCGCGTTCCCGCCGATGCAGTTCAAGGAAGTGGAAAACCTTCTTGATGAACGCAAGTTGGGGTGGGGCGCTCGGCCGTCATTTCTTTATAACAACTTCCGCCAATACCTGCTTGCAGGGTTAAACCCCAGCGAAGCCGCGTTCATTGATGGCAGCGTGTTGAACAACAAGCCCTTTGCCCAAGCCATTGCAGCTATTGGCGGACGTGCAGCTTATCGCCATGTGGATCGGCGTTTGCTTTATATTGATCCGCATCCACAAGGTGCCAAAAACCGCAATTGGGGCCGTGTTCCCGGTTTCTTTGAAACCATCAAAGGCGCGCTGTCAGATATTCCCCGCAACGAGCCGATTCACGATGATCTGGCATGGGTCAACGACTACAACAACGAAGTACGGCGTCTGCAAACCATCATCGACAGTGCGCGCATTCACATCCGGACAATGTCGCAAGCCATTGCTGGTGATGCGTTAGATAAGCCCATCACCGCCGAGCAGCTGGGCAAGTTCCGCGACGAAGCCAATAACATGACGCGCGCGCAGACGGGCTTTGCCTACGAAGGCTATCTGCGATTGAAGCTAACGGCCGTGTTGGAGGATGTAGCCTTCTTGGTGGCTGAAATCTGCGGCTTCGTGCGCGAATCTAAAGAAGCGCAGCGTATTTTTGCTCTGGCGCAAACCTGGGCAGCTCATGTCGGGGCCACGCCCAGTAACGATGAATTACTAAAACCCACCGATCCCACGGGCACACTGGCCACGTGGGTGAGATTCTTACTGCGATTTGATGTGCGTTATCGCCAGCGTCGTGTGCGCTTTGTGATCAGGGCGATCAATCAATTCTATAGCCGTTTGAATGAACCCGATTTCCGCGACATTAAGCCAGAACGTTTAGACCGCATCAAAGCTGGCCTTTATGATGCGCTGGGTTTCTTACAGCCCTTATCAGCCAAAGGCATCGCTGGATTTGACGGCAAGGGGACGCTCAGTGCTGATACCATCGCCAAAGTTCAAGCCATGGTGAAGGGGTTGGAAGGTGTCGATGAACGTGATCTGTCATGGGTCGACACGCATGCAAAGTCCATGACGGAAGGTTTAGCCGCACTCGGCGACGATATGGCGCTGGAAAGTTACAATAGTCGTTCCGATGCGCTTATGGTTGCGCTCATTGATGCGAAGGGCGCGCCGCTCCCGTCCTCCGTTCGGCGCGAGGTGTTAGAACATTATATTGGCTTTGCCGTGTGGGACGTGTTGACGTTCTCGACCACCAATTGGCGCGATTTGAATGAGTTCGACGAAATTCGTGTTGATCGCTTAAGCCCTAATGATGCTCAAACGCTGCGTAAGGGCGAGGCAGCGGCAACATTGAAGGGCGTGCAGTTCTACCATTTTGGCGCGTTCTTCAGCTTGGCGTATCGCCAGAACGATTATCTGTGGGGCCGCTTACACGCCTCGGATCGTTTAATGGACATCGTGCTGGATGCCGCCCGTGTGGAAGGGGCGGCAGGTAACGTTGATATTATTTCGCTAAAGAAAATGGCGTTTAAACTGATCCTCGATGAAGAGGCGCAACACCTCAATCTTACGACAGATTTGATTACAGAACTGCGTGCCGAGCTGGATAAAATATAAGCCCGCCTAAGATATAGATGGGAATAGGTCTAAGCGGGCATCATCGCAACGCCGCTTGATTTCTGAAGTGCTGCCCTGACACTATTGCGATGCTTGGTTAAGGATACAGCATGCGCAAAACTTTTCTCGGACTGATTGCGGTCGTTGTCTTGGCGGCAGGTTGGTGGTTCATCCAATCACCTGCGCCGCAGGAAACAACCGCGCCATCAGTCACGCCGCAAAAAGCTGCCAGCCCAAAGACATTGCGTGTCGGTGTGCTGACACTGCCGCCCGACAAAGGTTACCCTTATAACTCGACGGGTATTCCTACCATCTATACCTACCGCGCCATTTTTGATGGCCTGACCTACGTCACGGAAGCGGGGCAGGTGGAACCATTCCTGGCAACATCATGGGAACAGATTGATCCCCTTACGTGGCGTTTTAAGCTGCGCGAAGGGGTAACGTTCTCTAATGGTAAGCCTTTCACCGCAGAGGCCGTGGTATTTGCTGTGAATTACGTGGCGCGACCTGGCAGCGAGGGCGACGCGATTTCACGTGAATTGGTGGGGTTGGACTCAGCGCAAGTCGAAGGGCCTTATTCGGTTCTCATCAAAACCAAACGCATTGAACCACTTCTGCCCGCTTCACTTGAGCAGTTGCTTATCGTTGAGCCCGAGGCGTTCAAAGCCTTGGGCCGAGAAGGTTTTGCCGAAGCCCCAGTTGCGACAGGGCCGTTCAAGGTGGTGAAGTGGGATGCAGCCCGCGTTGAAATGGACGCATTCAAAGGCTCATGGCGCGCACCCAAGGTCGATAAGCTTGAAATTATCGCACTTCCTGAAACTTCAAGTCGCGTTCAGGCCATTGAAGCTGGTCAATTGGATGTCGCGGTGGCTTTGGGGTACGAAAACCAAGTCGCCCTAGAAGCCGCCGGTGCGCGGGCGCATGTCAGCGGGACGGCCAGTACGCTGGCCGCGACCTTCGTGCTGACATACATCCCAAAAAACCATCCACTACAAGACAAGCGTGTGCGCCAAGCGTTAAACTATGCTGTCAATAAAGACGCTTATATTGCAGCGCTGTTTGGGGGGCTGACGAAACCGGCCAGCCAGCCCACCACGCCCAGCGGCTTTGGCTATAACCCTGATGTAACCCCTTACCCATATGATCCGGAGCGCGCCAAAAAACTCCTGGCCGAGGCGGGTTATCCCAACGGCTTTTCGTTCACAAACCAGATCACTAACGGCGGCGGCGCCGCGCTGGCAGAAGTCTATCAGCAAGTGGCGGCTGATTTGGCCAAAGTTGGCGTGACTATGAACTTGCAAGTGATCAGCATTGCGCAACTCCTTCGCCTGACACAGGAGGGTTCGTGGTCTAGCGAAGCATTTGGAATGAATTTCTCGGCTGAACGCACGACCGATGCTCTTCGTCCCACGCGCATGCATTCCTGCTTACGTCCCAAGCCCTGGTTCTGCGACAAAGCGATCACCGCGAAGATCGAGCAAGCCTATAATACGGGCGATTTGGACGCGCGCCGCAAACTGACGCAAGAGATTATGCAGGCTTATCACGATGAAGCATCAGGTATCTGGCTGCATGAAGTGATCATGTTTGAAGGCTTATCAAAGCGCGTGCGCAATTACCGTGTTGATAATACTGTTATTCGCTACGACCAGATTGAACTGGCGGACTAATGTGAGCGCAGATCTTCACGCTGCCATAAAGGCGTGGGCGTCAACCTGGCAAAGCTGTGATTCTGCGCTAATTTTGGCGCTGTGGGATAAAGCTGATCAGCAAAGCTGGTATCTGCCCGCTGACAGTGTTGATGCGCACATCGGTACCGCAATTATTGGGGTTATTCAGCGGCGGTGTATTCGTTTGCGCGCCGCAGTTTATGAACCTCAAAATATTCAAGTCCGCTCGTTATCGCCTGATGTCGGCTCCGCATTCTTCGAGTTGAATTGGATGCGTAGCTATGACGGAAAAGCGCCGATGGGTGGCCGTGTGCGCGTGACGATGGTGATGCGCCTTGTGGACGAAGTTTGGCGCGTGTTTCATTACGCTGAAGCGCCATTGGCGCCACTTTTAGAGCTTCAAGCGTTTTATGAGCGCGTTGCCGCGCAAGGCTTAGATGCCATCCCAAGGCGCGACTATGACTGACGCGTTGAGCACAGAACTGGCCGCTTTGGTTGCGACATATGTGTCGTATTCAGAAGGCATGAACTTTGAAGGCAAGCGCAGCCTCTGGGATCAGGATGATCCCGCGCCACTTCTGATGCCCGAGGAAGCGCATGCGCCGCTCAATGGTTGGGATGCGATCAATGCTTACTGGTCGCGGTCGCCCGTCATTATGGAAAGTTTGAAATCTCGCAGTGCTAATGTCCGCGCGCGCTTGATTGCACCTGATATCGCGTTAGTTACATACGATATGCGTTGGGTCGCAACATTAGCTGGGCCTGCAAATGTCAAGCGCAAACCCCTCGCGGCGGATGTGCGCGTGACTGCGATGCTTCGGAAAAAGCCAAATGGCTGGCGGTTCTTTCACATTATGGAAGGGCCGGTGGATTTGCAAACCATGGCCGCTCTTGCTGCGGAACAAGCGTAACCTTCGCGGCTTAGTTTTTGACATCCGCGGTATGATACATGAAGTTATCATTCCATGGTGCCCAGTTTGTCACGCGGCTCGCCACACCATCCAAGCTTACAACCGGGTACAGCATCACATTTGCAGCTGTGTCTCGGTAATGCTGCACGGCTTTTTGCGTTAGCGCTGTGCGTTCCGCTAAATCGAATGTGCGTTCAGCTGCATCAATAGTCGGTTGGATCTCACGGTCGCAGTACCATGGCGCCGTCCATCGGCACGAATGGCGATTAAATGCGCGCATCATATCGAGCGCTGGTGCACTGGCGAAATCGGTGAGCAGGGCATGACCTTTCCAATCGCCAGCGGTCATGTACTTCACGAGTTGCGGAAATGTGATGGAACGAATTTCCACTTGAATGCCGACCGCACTTAAATCCGATGCAATCTGCTGCGCAATCGCAGTGTCATTAGCCAGTGAGCCCGTGGGCATTTCCGCGACAAACGAGAACCCGTTCTCAACGCCGGCTTCTTTCAACAGCGCTTTGGCTTTTGCGGGGTCGTAAGGGTAGGGCTGCAGGTTTGGCACGTATCCTACGGCTACAGGCACGGCAGGTTGGCTGGCCGGTTTGGTCAGCCCAGCTAATAAACTATCGACAATGGCTTGGCGGTTGACGGCGTAGTTCATCGCTTGACGCACTCGCATGTCTTTGAATGGTGTGCCCGCTTTAATGTTGTCCAGCGCCATCACCATAATGCGTGTGGGATTGCGCGTATGGAAGCGGTTGCCCGCAGCTTCTAACGCAGGCACATCGTCAATGTTGATATTGGTCGCAATATCAATGCGCTTGGTGGCAATGGCTTGCATGCGTGCGGTGGCATCCGGCAGCGCTAATATTTCCACACGGTCTAAGCGCGGTGGCCGCCACGATGTTTTGTTGGCGACCAACATGGCTTTTTCGGCGCCCCAGGTTTCAGACTTAAAGGGGCCTGTGCCCACAGGTTCTTGCGCCAGACCTTCAACGCCGACTTTCAGGAAGTGCTGAGGGGCAACAATGTTGATCCCCGACAAATAACGCGGCAGCAGAATATCTGGGGTCTTGGTGGTGATTTCCACCGTCAGATCATCAATCACACGTGCGCCATAAATAAAGTCGATATCGCGTCCCACACTTTGTGTCGCAGATGCAGGACTGACCAGAAATTCAAGCGCAGTTTTGACGGCAAAAGCATTAAACGGCTCGCCGTTCGAAAACACGACATTGGGCCGCAGCTTGAAGTGCCACGTGGTCGGGTTTTGCGGTGCCCATTCCAGCGCCAGCCACGGATGTACCACGCCTTTGTCGTCGATGACCGTCAACGTATCGAAAATCGCCGTAAACATTAAATACGGCGTTGTGGCGGTGGTGGCATACGGGTTGCCTTTGGCGGGGGGTAAATTTGTCAGGGCGACGCGTAAAGTTTTGTCGGCAGCCATGGCCGGATTTGCAAAAAACAGTCCCAGCCCCAAAACAAATCTTAATGCGTGCCGTACGTTCATACCCTAGCCTGTTACATCCCGGTCACTGCTTTTCAACACTGACATTGTGATACGGAATTATCCCATTCACCTGGTCGTAACCCACAATGTGCGGGCTTACGCCGTCCAACCCTAAAGGTTCAAATAGAATAAGCGCCGCAGCGTCATCGCGATAGCCGCGCAATATCTTATGCACCAAGTCCAACCGCTTGGTGGGATCAAATGTACGTTTGGCTTCGGCAATTACAGGCGTCAGTGCGCTGTTACAATACCATGGATGTGCCCAGGTGCAGGAATGCAGACGGAACGGCCGCAAAGTTTCGCCTGTCGGCAGCGTTTCATATTCAAAGCCAAAGGCTTGGCCTTTCCATTCGCCTTGTTGCACGCCACGTACAAACTGTGCCCATGGAATGGGCCTAATCTCCATGGTTATGCCCACGTTTGCCAGGTCGTCGGCCACTTTCTGCAGCATGCTGTTGTAGTGGCTACCAGTGGTGCCGCTACTCATTTCAAAAACGAACGAAAACCCTTTCTCGTATCCCGCCTCTTTCAGCAATGCTTTCGCTTTGGCAGGATCGTAAGGGTAGCCTTGTATGCTGGAGTCGTACTCGGGGTTAGCGCGCGATGCATTTTGCGTCGCTGGGGGCACTAATCCATGCATAATCGTCTCAGCAATGGTTTGCCGATCGACCGCATAGTTCAGCGCCTGGCGGACACGCACATCTTTTAGCGGGCTGTCGATCATATTGTTGAAAGCGATCACTTCAATCGAGCTGGCGGGGCGTTGATAAATTTTAAAGCCATCGGCCTTCAAAACGTCGATCTCTTCCGGGCCAATTTCAGACGCAATATCTACCCGCCGCGACAGCAAGGCTTGCACGCGGCTTGAAGTTTCCGGCAGTGCGATCAGTTCTGCGCTCGCTGCTTTCGGCGTACGCCATGACGTTGTATTGGCTTTTAAAACAACACGCGCCTTTTCCCACTTCTCGACCACATAAGGGCCAGTGCCGATGGGCGCTTTCACAAAGCCGTCACGGCCTACTTTTGCCCAATAGGCTGGCGGCACAATGGCCAGGGTCGCGAGTTGTCGCGGAAACATTGGATCGGGTTGTTTGGTGGTGAATTCCACCGTCAGCGCATCCAGCGCGCGCGCACCCGCAATATTTTCAACTTCGCGCGAAATTGTGTCTTGGACCGCTCCTGGGCTTTGCAGATAGGCGACTGTCGCTAATACAGCATCGGAATTTAAGGGTTCGCCATTGGAGAACGTTGTTTTGGGTCTGAGTTTTATCACCCACGTTTGAGGGTTAGTGCTTTGCCACTCCACAGCCAAGGCCGGTGATGGGACAGCACTGGGTCCCAACTGAATCAGGGTGTCGAACATGGCACGCCAGGTATACCAAGATGTGCGCGACGGTGATGTGAACGGGTTGCCGCCACCGGGCGGTAGCGAGGCCAAGCCATAACGAACCGTTTGCGCTTGAACAGTGTGTGGTGCACCCCACACAGCCATACTACACGCGAGGACACTGATGCTGTATTTAAGGCCTGACATGTCCATAGCTTTCTGTTGATTCCACAAATCTAAAAGCCAAGCCTTCTATCGCGCAAACGATTTGCAAATGTTTGCCCGCTATACCGTGCCAGATCGCAAGATCATGATATGAAAGCCTGCAAGCCGCAGATAGTCATCAAATGAACGTCGCCCGCTTAAAGTCTCAATTGGTATGTCAGGGCATGGCCCTGACGTTGATCGGTGTTGCCGCGATGAGTGCGCGTGCGGTCGCACAAGATTCGTTCGAGGATTATTTCTGGTCTTCGCGGGTGACCACGGGCTTTGATTACAGCGCAGGCAAATATGGCCAAACCGAAGCCACGCAAATCGCGTTCTTGCCGGTGATGCTGCAGACCGCGCGCGGCCCGTTGACGCTTAAACTTTCAGGCGGCGGTTTGCGTGTCTCTGGGCCTGCGCTTATCCTCGATGGTGAAGCAACAGCGGGCACCACAGCTGTGAGCCGCAATGTGTCGGGTCTGGCGGATACTAGCATCTCGGCCATGTACAGCTTTCAGCAATTCTATGATCGCGGCATTTATATTGATCTCACCGCGCGCGCAAAATTTCCGACAGCCAGTTTCAAAAAAGGTTTGGGGACCGGCGAAGTAGATGGGGTTGTTCAGCTTGATGGTGCATTTGCCTGGGGCGACGTAATGCCCTTTGCAACGCTGGGCTATAAGGCCAATGGCTCGCCAGATACGTTGGCCTTGCGTCACATCACGTTTGGCAGTGTGGGCTTGCAGTATGCCTTGAATGAGCGCGTGTCGACGGGCGTTGCTTATGATTACCGTCAAAGTGCAGTGGCGACGTCAGCAGATCCGCAAGAAGGCATGGCGTACATTAGTTATCGTTTCACTGATACCTGGTCGCTGAATCTGTATGGTGTGGCGGGCTTCTCAAAGAACAGTCCCTCCGCAGGCGCAGGACTGACATTTACGTACCGCGTCAAACCGGGCGCGGTCAGTATCCGTTAAAGTCTACTCTCTTAGACCATCGCTTCTGGGCGCTCGCGATCGGGTCGCGTTGGAATGTCGGGCTTGGTCGGTTGCTCAGGGCGTGCGGGCGGTGTCATGCGTTCAGGCCGCGTGTTGCTATCGGGGCGGATCGAGGCCGGACGCAACGAGCCGCGGGCCCGCAAGATCGTCACGAACGTGCGCACCTTATTGATATTAGTGGCGTTAACTCGGTCTGGGCCTGTGACGCTGCCCTTCAAGACAACACGGTCGCCTTCAGCGGTGCCGGCAGGCAATGCAGCGCCGTCAATCGTAATGCCTTCAATCACCAACGGTGCGGAGGCCGTATTCGGTGCATAAGCTTCAATCGACACATCATTCACCGCATCATCGAACGGTAACGCGCCAGAACCTACGATCACATCAGGTACAAACTGACCATTGACCATGCGGCCCGAGACAAACACGCGCGCCCCGTCTTTCACTTCTGATGTTGTGGTCGCGCCGTTGAACGGAACTTCAAGGCCGCCCACAGTCAGTGATGTCATGCCATTCAGTTTTGCTAAACCACGCACTATGATGCGGCCGTCATCGGGCTGCTGATCAACGCGTGTCGCAACAATGGTGCCGTCGGCCTGGCGTAACCCAGAGATACTGACCACATCGCCTTTGGTGAGTGTCTTAAACGATTCGATGGCGGCCTTATCACCGGATAAGTTCACGCGCACTTTCTGGCCCAAGACCGTAAGTGTTTCTTTCGCATGATCGATACTGTCGATGGGGCCGGTGACGGCATGCTGCATCTCGAGGGTGTCGAGATAAAGCTTCGTCCCTTTCATGCGAGCCACACCTTGCACGACTTGGCCGACTTTTAAATCTTCCAACATTGCAGGCGCGCCGTCGATTTCAACGGTGGTGGCGCGGTCGTATTCCAGTTCTAAACCATTGACGATGATGGATCCGAACCCTGAGATCGTGCCCAAGATGCCGGTGCCGCCCAAACCATCTCCAGACTTGGCACGGTTTTGCGCAACCATCTTTTGTTGCGTAATACCGGTGCCGCCTAACCCGTCGCCAGGTTTCGGGTCAGCGTTTGCCGTATTGTATGACGGCGATGCAGCGCAGGCTGATAAAAGCGCAAGCGCCAAGGCGGCAGTCAGGCTGCGCCATGCGTGTTGCGAAAATTTATCAAGCCTTTGATTCATTTCACCGAATCGCTTTCTGTCGATCCATCAAAAGTGGTGGCGCCGTCATAGAAATACAAGCCGAAATTGACTCTACGTGTCGCTTCGGGCTTTTCTTTGTCTTTCTCCGACAAATCTAAGGCCAACCTGTTAACGGCTAACAAAGACTGCATGCCTAAGCGCTCTGCAGCCTCAGCCACAATCTTGGCCGATTCTTCGGACAAGCCTGTGTAATGCACACTGCGTTCCATCGAAGGCGTTTTACCGCCAAGAACGTTATCGGTTGCAGCGGAAAGATGGTCGTGAATATTACGGCCCAGGAAGTACGCTTTTTCATCAAACCCTTTTTCAGGGATGAAAGCGCTACGGTTCAAAACCACACGCTCTTGCGCATCCAAGCGTGCCACACCTAACCGCACCCACTCATCTAACAACGCACGCGGACGAATGTCTTTCGACACACTTTCCACCAACGCGTCGAACGATGGCTCGGTTGCGGTCGCCGACTGACGTGGCAACGGCAAAGGCTGGCCATCGGCATTCGTTGTGTTCGCGCTATTCAGCCAGCGCGCCACCACTAAAGGACTTAAGCCCACCGAACGCGGCACCGTGAACGACTCGGGCGCCATCGCGCGTAACCGCTTCACATCCTTACGATGTACGCCTGTGAGAAGACTAATACGGCTGTCGGTTTGGCGCTTTCCCTTCGTGGGAAACTCTTCCTCGGCGACATTCACATAAACTTCTTTGACCAGCTCAATGAATGACGGCAGCCCAAAGCCCTTGGCGATCAACAGACGCACCAACGGACGGATCAGCCGTTTTATGGCTGAAATCAACGCTTTAGGGGGAGTGGGAGAGTTCGGGTCAGTCACGGAACAAAGAATATCCAAGAATAGCGCTGTAATCACATGGCATGCTTATAACAGTTTGTGGGATAAGTTCCCACATTTTATTTGACGCTACCTAAAAAAGAGGTAATCTACACTTATTAGTGGGAATAGTTCCCACGTAGGCCAGGGAGCGTAAACCTTACGTACACAGCGAACCAGAGACCGTGTTCAGGAAGACCTCGTGACCAGCCTTATTGTTGCCACCCACGAGTCAGTTCCTACCCCGGTGACATAAGGCTTTTTCTTCTCCCGTCCGTCTCGGTTCCCCGTGCGGCGAGCCAGACGGCGGGGGAAGTTCTTCCGAACGTATCGCGGACTCTGGATTAGAATTTTCGGCTGCGGGGGTGTGACGCAAGTGGTCAGGTCTTTGCACCAGTACGAGGCAAGGTCTCGTGGCAGATGCAGAGCGATATGAGGCCCGAAAGGGATTTGAGATCAGAGGACTGAGAAGCCAAGGAACTTGAGGTCAGAGTCGAGCCGATTTTCATTAATTTCCGCCCGTCCGCGTCAATGAAAACCTACTTCGGCTCTGACCTCAGGCTCTTTGCAAATGCCATTTAAAAAACAGCATCAACGCTGCTAAGGCGTTGCTGTATGCGTGCGTCTTGCAATCAAGGTGGATTGCACTACAGGCGTGCCGGATTTTTTCTGAAGTTCAGGGTTGATGGGTTGTGGTTGCGGCAACATTCGCAGCGTCACATCAAGCCAGGCCCAAATGCCAATCAACAGCAAGGCAATTCCAAGCGCCAAACCCCACCGCGAGAGCGCGCGATAGGTACGCGCCAATGCTGCGCCGATCTGTAAAAAGATTTTCATGCTTAACACCCTGTGCCCACGTAGGCACGCCCGGCCAAACGGCAAGGCCCCACTCTACACAGAGCCCATTCTGATATTTATCTGCGGCGGAAATTCGCACCAATCGTGACGAATGTGTGGTGCGCAAGCGCACGGCAGAAATAGAAGGAGCTATGACGCGACGTTCGCGTCATAGCTGTTCGGTCACATCTCGGCTGTGTTGAAAATTGAGTTGCAGCTTAGAACGTGTACATCACGCCAACGCCGACCACACCTTGGAAGCTATCCCCGGCTTGACGGACGATGGACGAGCGTTTGGCTTCTTTCAGCAATTGTGCGGCTTGAATACGAGCCAAAACGGTCCAATCCTTGCTGACGCTGTAGCTTGCGGTCAGGCGCACAGCAGCTTCGCGGAAGCCAGCTGATGCGTCGTAAATTGCAAGTTTAGAGGCCGCAGAGCCCGTGGGCGTCACGCTAAAGAACGCATCCATGTAGCGTTCATTGCCCCAGGTCAGCGCGATTTCCGGAATAACCGAGAAGGTTTCCTTCTTATCGCGCAAAACAATGCCCAGCGACGGTGTCACCGTCACGCCGTTGTGTCCACCTGCAAATTCTTTGCGCGCATTCAAACGGAAAGCGACTGGCCCGGCGACACGACCTTCAAGCACGAAGCCGGCATTAACGCCGCGGTCTACGTCTGGCAAAAGAGACACAGCCGACGTGCTATCAGCTTTACGACTTTCAGACATGCCCGCGACTAAACGTAACCGCCAGTTATCGTTCTTCCATATGCGCACGCGCAGCCCCAGGGGATCCAACGTGATTTGATCTTTGTATTTGATTTGGAAAACCGGCAGCACCAGCTCTTTGTAGTTGTCACCACCCGGATAATCGGGGGCTGCTCCTACACCAACGCCAACGCCAAACTGCCAATGCTCACGCCTGCCTTGGCTGATTTCATCTAACCAGTCGTCAAAACCATCCATCCATGTTGTGGAGTCAGACACCAAGCTTTGGGCTTGGGCGGTTCCAGCAAGAGCGACGACCGAATAAGCAGCGATGATGATATTGCGAACAAATCGATGAGGGGCCATGTGAGAAAAAAGTATGTGATGCCAAAGCGATAATTGAAACGTGCTGCGGAGCAATAAGTTGCCTAAAAGCTGCCCCGAAGCGACCATCGGCGTTAACTTTGGGCGAACACCTCGGCCCAGTCAACGCACTCAATATACGCCAAAACCCCTTCCGAAGAGATGAACGACAAGCTTCACATTTTCGTCAGACTTTGAGTCGTTTGAGGTCGCGGATCAGGAAACGGCCCGGATGTAACGCAACGGCCACGTCCCGTTCTACCGGTAACGGCTCTCCGGTGATCTGGCAGGCCAAGATTTCAGCCGCCAAAGGCGCGGCCACCACGCCTCGTGCGCCTAACCCTGCCAACACATAAAGCCCCGGATGATATGTCGCAGTTCCATAGCGCGTCCACGGATGACCGTGCCGTAGTTCAGCAAAAGTCTCCATGTAATTGGCCTGATCGGGCACGGCTCCGACAACGGGCAGGTGGTCCGGCGTCGTGCAGCGAATGGCCGCGCGGCCGGTCATGGTGGCCGTGGCAAGATTTTGCGCTAGCCACGGCAAGGCGCGGGCCAAATCATCAGTATTGCGGATGTGATCTTCCGGCACGACGGGCTGGTCAGCAAGGGCGTCCTCAGTCCAGTCGAATGTTGCCCCCACACAATGTTGGCTTTTATACGCAGGCGTAATGTATCCGCCGTACCCCAACACACAGTGCAATTTCGCGCTGACAGAACTCGCCCCCACAAAACTGATCTGCCCGCGCCGTCCACTTAAAGGCAGCCACGATAACTGTGGCACTTGGGCCGCATGCATGGCATTGGCAAAAACTACCGCATCAGCACTCGTGATCAGTTCGCCCGTAACACTGTGCACATTCCAAAGGCCATGATGATGTTCAATGTGGCTAACCGTTGTATTGCCAATGAACGTGCTGTTGCGCGCCAAGGCTGTACACAGAAGTTTGGGGTTCAACCAACCGCCTTGCGGAAAATAAAGCGCACTGTACGGAAGCTGCGTGCCTGCAATGTCCGAGGCTTCAGCGGCACTCACATGAAACAACAATGGCTCGGGCAATGCGCCCAGGGCCGCAATAGCTTTTAAGCGCGTGTCATCGCCTTCAGTGGCTAGTTGCAGCACACCGCAGCGATCACGCGAGATGTTTAGGCCTGTCTCGGCTAGCTCCTCCAGTTGGTCGAGGCACATGCGCCACGCGCGTGCATAAAACCGCCCATCCAAATTCTCGGCGGCTGTTAGACGCGGCATCAACACGCCCACACTATTGCCGGATGCTTCATCAGCGATGGTACTGCGCCGATCAACAATGGTGGTGCGCCAGCCGCGTTTGTGGAGGGCATTGGCGACATTCGTCCCTGCAAGCCCAGCACCCACAATTACGGCATGGCCGTTGTGCGTCGTACTGACAGGTGGGGCCGCAAACCACGGCGGTAAATGCCCTTGATGTGCGGGATGTTCTCGACCTGCTTGCTCTCTAAATGTGGCGCGCAGCATTTCGTTCTTCGCGCCAAAGCCTGGTGCCTTCACCACATCAAAGCCGAATGATGATAATTGGCGGCGCACTTCGCCAGCCACGGTGTAGGTTGCAAGTCTGGTGCCGGGCTTTGACAGGCGCGCAATTTCCCCCAAAACCTCGGGCCGCCACATGTCGGGGTTTTTGTCGGGCGAGAACCCATCCAGGAACCACGCATCCACATGGGCATCGAGCGCGCTGAGCATCGGTAGCGCTTCACCACATAGCAGTGTAAGCACCACGCGATTGTTTTCAAAAAAGAAGCGTTGAAAACCAGGTTGGGGATGAAGGTAGGCGCGCGCCAGTGCTTGGCCCACGTGCCGCAGCTCAGGCCATCGCGCCACGCACTCTTTCATGTCCTGGTGGCTGATGGGGAAGCCTTCAACGGCAATATAATGCAGGCGGGCATGATCGTGACCCAGGCCATGTTTTGTCCGGCGCCACAGGTCGTATGTGGCCAAAAAATTCAGACCCGTGCCAAATCCGGTTTCGCCCACTGTAAACAGATGCGCATCAGCCCAGGCGTTTGGCAGGCCACAGCCCTCTAGGAACACCGCCCGCGATTCCGCCAACGCGCCCTCACGGCTGCGGTAGACGTCGCCAAAGCGCGCAGAAAAGGGCGTACGGTGCGGTAGCCACGTCAGTTGGGGCGACGGTAAATGAAGGGTCATGCGATTAAGGCGTCATGTAAATTAAGGCAGTAAAACCAGGTCTTGGTGCGTTTGATCCACCACAATATTGCCGCACTATAACAACAATTTCAGGTGGGCGGACTTAACCTGGATGTCACAGAGGTTTAGGGTCCGGCGAAAATGTGGCGGGGCCCGTCTTGAGATTGGTGAGCCGCTGCTGGGGATTATTCAAGGGTTTGACGACGCGAATGCCAAGAGTGGGGATAGTCCTAAGGCTGATTGTGTTTATGGTGCTTGTCGCGTCCATAAGCGTTGCGTCCGCACAAACCGCATTCGCGCAAAATGCCGTACCGCGTCTGTCGGGCCAACCCATCACGCAAGAGGTGATCACCATCACCACGCCCGATGGCTTGCAGTTGCCTGCTGTACTGACAACACCTGCGACCGGCTTTAATGCATCGACACCGGCCATTGTCTTTATCCCAGACGGCCCTGGCGGGTCACCGATCAAGGCCAGCGATGCCGCACGCTTTTTGGCCGATGCTTTAGCTGGGCAAGGCTATGTCGCACTCAGTTTGGAAACGCGCCTGACCGCGCGCTACGCCTTCAGCCGTTTTGATGAGTCTGCCACAGACATTAAAGCCGCCATTGATGCACTGGCCTCACGTGGTGCGTCGACCGTTGTGTTGGCCGGTGCTGGCTTGGGCTCGCTGCAAGCCGCCCGCTACATGATCGAAACCAACGATACGCGCGTGAAGGCATTTATCATGGCCTCGCCCAGTGAAGACTTGGCTGAGGCCTGGCGCAAGCAAGCAGGTGAAGAACGTTATTGGAAAATGGTCGACCAAGCCTCGAAGGCTGTGAATGAAGGCGAGCGCAAATTAATTGATCTCGGCAACGGGCTCATCTTCACGCCGTCAGTATTCTTGGATTGGTATGGCCCCACCGCCAAAACATCACTCACGGCCAACATGGCGAGTTTAGATAAGCCCATTCTGCTGCTCGCGGGGGGCAACGATGCGCGTGTGCCTAAGGGGCGCCTGGAAGCTCTCAAAGCCATCGCGTTTCTCAGCAAAGATGTTGATGCACTCATGTACCCAGGTGCGGGTCGCGACCTTTCTGTGCAGCGCGACGGTGTGGCCAGCGATGTCTTGAAATGGCTTGAAGGCAATAACCTCATCGTTCCGGCGCGGGTGCAGACACAAATTGTCTCTGCCACAGCGGCCGACGGCGTAAAATTGGATGGCGTGTACTATCGGCCCTCAACCTATGTTGACCCCGTCAAGCCTGCGTTCATCCTCACGCATGGCTGGGCATCCGATGTCATGCGGTCGACCTCGCACTGGCTGGCGCAGCGCTTAGCGCAGAAGGGATATGTGGTGCTGTCGATTCAACATCGCGACTCTGGCTTCAAGGGCGCTGTCTTGGGCAAGATGGAAGATGTACCGCAGGATATTGCGGCGTGGTCTCAATTTATGGGCGGGCGCGGCCATCGCAATTTGGTGGGCCTCGGCCACTCGGTCGGTGGTCTGTGGCTGACGGACTATGTAGTCAAAACCAAAGACCCACGCATCAAAGCCATCATCTACCTTGCCCCCATGCGCGATCTGCCCAAGCACGCGCGTCTGGCCATGGGTGAAGATCGTTATGCACGTACAGTCCTGGAAGCTGATGAAGCTGTGCGCGATGGCAAGGGCGCCACGCATCTCATTGACGCGCCGTTCCCGCAAACTGTGTACGAGGAAGATCCGCGCCAGCCGATGTTCCTGTCTGCCCCTGGCTCGGGCTTTACCTACTATTATGCCGATGCGTTCTTAAGTTACTGGGGCCCAAAGTCGCGCGCGCTTCACACGCAACTCGTCAAACAGGTGAACTTGCCCATCTTAGCCCTGGGCGGCTCGCGCGATCCGTTGATGCAAGGTGCCTTCTTGATCGAGTTCACCCAAGCTGCTGGGCCCAAAGCCAAATATATTTTCTATGGTGGCCCTGGCGGGGCCCCTTCGTCATTTGAAGGTTTTGAAACCCGCGTCACAGACGATATCCTGGCCTGGATCGCACAGACGCTCCCGCGGTAACGTGGCCGCGTTCGCGCACGACGGCGTTGGCCCTGGATTGTTTCTGAACGCACCATGATCACTGAATTTGAAACGTACTTGCGTCTGGCCATGGCGTTCGGCATCGGCCTTATTGTCGGCATCGAGCGCGGGTGGCGCGCGCGTGACCAACCCGACGGCAGCCGCGCGGCCGGAATTCGCACCTTCACGCTGATTGGATTCCTCGGGGGTGTGGCTGCCTTAGTTGATGGCGACGCGCTGGTGATCGCCATAGGGCTTGCCGTGGTGTTAATGCTGGGGGCGGCTTACATCACCGGCCAGGCGAAGGATCAGCCACGCGGTATTACCAGCGAAATCGCGGCCCTTCTGACATATGTTCTTGGTGTTGTCGCTGTGCGCGGTGACATGGTGGCCGCAGGGGCCGCGGCGGTGGCCGTTGTGATGGTGCTCGGCTCGCGGGAAGCCATTCATGGTTGGCTTCTGAAGATCGAACAAGTCGAACTGAAAGCGGCCACACAGCTTTTGGTGATCTCGGTCATCATTCTGCCTGTTCTGCCGGATCGCGGTTATGGTCCGGGCGAGATCATCAATCCCTTCGAATTGTGGTGGATCGTTGTTGTCATCACGGGCATCTCGTTCGCCGCCATGGCCGCAAAGAAATGGTTGGGGCATCGCGCGGGACTATTCTGGGCCGGGCTCTTGGGCGGGCTGGCCTCATCCACTGCCGTCGCGGTTAGTTATGCACGAATGGCGCGGACAGAACCGTATCTCACCACCTCGCTGGTGGTAGGGGTCGGGGCGGCCACATGCGTTAAATTCATTCGTGCGCTTGTTGTTGCGGCAATCATTTTTCCCAGTGGTGCATTTATTCTCGCCCCCAGCTTGTTGTCTGCGGCCGCGCTGTCGGCACTGACCACATGGTTGATCGCGCGCGCGCAAAAGATTGCGCCTCAACCAAAGCAGTTGGTTGATACGACAGAAAGCCCCGATCTTACGGTCGCCTTATCCTTTGCTGTTGTTCTTGGGGTGGTCACCATCGCCGAGCACTACGGACGCGAATGGTTTGGCGCAGCCGGCGTCTACGCTGTGGCGGCCATTTCCGGATTTGTCGATGTTGATGCCGTGACCATTTCGACCGCGCGCCAAGCCCTGGCATCGCCCCAACAAAGTGCGGCTGTGTTAGCGTTGGCCGTGCCCATTGCGGTGGCCGTGAATACCCTTGCAAAACTGATCTATATTTTTGCCATTGCTGGTGTTGATATGGCGAAGCGTTACGCCATGATTGCTGGTGCAGGCGCGATCGGTCTCGCCTTAGGCGTTGCACTGCAAGCGTTTTAAAAACGCATTTCTGCTGCAACCGCTTAATGCAGCAAAATGGCCTTCGCATTTCGCAGGGCGGCAGGTTTAATGAGCTGCTGGCTTGCGACCCGTACCGAGTGCAGCTTGCCGTCCAGATTTTTTTCCCAAAACTCTAAAAACTTGTGCAGCTCGGGAAATTTTGGAGCCAGGTCCAAACGTTGCCAGATGAACTCCTGCAATAGGCTCGGATGATCTGGAAGGTGATAGAGAATGTGCGCCGTGGTCAGGCGATAATCTTTCAGCTGTAACGCCAAATCAGACATGCAAACTCCTTTTAAAAAGTCAGCATGAAAACCGTGCCAGAGCTGCGCTGAAAGCTCAATTCTTATTTTAAATCAATATCTTAGCAGCATTTTAGCGAGAGTGCTGCCACCCCCTTGCGCCGCCAAAATTTTTTCCTAATTCATTTCTCGGTCGGCCCCGCATCAGGGGAGACCTCTCAAAATTTGTCACATCATTTGCTTCAGGAAAGGAATGACCTGTCATGACAAACACATTTCGTCCCTTGCATGACCGCATTTTGGTGGAACGCATCGAAGCCGATGCCCGTACACCTGGCGGCATCATCATCCCTGACACCGCCAAGGAAAAACCGATGGAAGGCAAAGTTGTCGCTGTCGGTTCTGGCGCGCGCGATGAGAAGGGCGCACTTCACCCGCTGGATGTGAAGCCCGGTGATCGCATTCTCTTCGGAAAGTGGTCCGGCACGGAAGTGAAGATCGACGGCAAAGAGCTGTTGATCATGAAGGAATCAGACGTGCTGGGCGTGATCGAGCAAACCGCGACCCTGCGTAAAGCAGCTTAAGGTCGCCTCGCATTCAAAAGTGATCAGGAGATAGCATCAATGTCTGCAAAAGATGTTCGTTTTTCCGCTGACGCGCGCGAGAAAATGCTGCGCGGTGTCGACACCTTGGCCAACGCTGTCAAAGTGACATTGGGGCCGAAGGGTCGCAATGTGGTTCTGGAAAAATCATTCGGCGCGCCGCGTATCACCAAAGACGGTGTTTCTGTCGCCAAAGAAATCGAACTGAAAGACAAGTTCGAAAACATGGGCGCCCAAATGGTGAAAGAGGTTGCCTCTAAAACCGCTGATGCAGCCGGTGACGGCACCACCACAGCCACCGTGCTGGCTCAGGCGATTGTTCGCGAAGGCGCCAAGGCGGTTGCTGCGGGCATGAACCCGATGGACTTAAAGCGCGGCATCGATTTGGCCGTTGAAGCGGTTGTGAAAGATATTCAATCACGCTCGAAGAACGTGAAGAACAACGACGAAGTGGCCCAAGTGGGCACCGTGTCGGCCAACGGCGAACGCGAAATTGGCGACATTATCGCCAAGGCTATGGATAAGGTTGGCAAGGAAGGCGTCATTACGGTGGAAGAGGCGAAAGGCCTTGAGACCGAATTGGACGTGGTCGAAGGGATGCAATTCGATCGCGGCTACACGTCACCTTACTTTGTCACCAACAGCGATAAGATGACGGTGGAGCTGGATAATCCTTACATCCTGATCCACGAAAAGAAACTGGCCAGCTTGCAGCCGCTGTTGCCGGTGCTGGAAGCGGTCGTGCAAAGCAGCAAGCCATTGCTGATTATCGCTGAAGATATCGAAGGCGAAGCATTGGCAACACTGGTGGTCAACAAACTGCGCGGTGGCTTGAAAGTTGCGGCCGTCAAGGCCCCTGGCTTTGGTGATCGTCGCAAAGCCATGCTGGAAGACATTGCTGTCCTCACCAACGGCACGGTGATCAGCGAGGAAACCGGCATCAAGCTTGAAAGCGTGACACTGAATATGTTGGGCCGTGCCAAGCAGGTCACGATCGATAAAGACAACACCACCATCGTCGACGGTGCTGGCAAAAAGACGGACATCACAGCGCGCTGTGATCAGATCCGCCGTCAGATCGAAGACACCACCTCGGATTATGACCGCGAGAAACTGCAAGAGCGTTTGGCCAAACTTGCGGGCGGCGTGGCTGTCATCCGGGTCGGTGGCGCAACCGAAGTGGCCGTGAAAGAGAAAAAAGACCGCGTTGATGACGCGCTCCATGCAACGCGTGCGGCTGTCGAAGAAGGTATTGTGCCGGGCGGTGGTGTCGCCTTGTTGTACGCCGTGCGTGCGCTGAAAGACATCAAGACAGCAAATGATGACCAGCGCGTTGGCGTCGATATCGTGCGTCGCGCACTTGAAGCGCCCATCCGTCAGATTGCCACCAACGCAGGCTGGGATGGTGCTGTTGTCGCCGGCAAAGTGTTGGAGTCCAATGACACGGCTTGGGGCTTCGACGCGCAAGACGGCCAATACAAGAACTTGGTCAAAGCCGGTATTATCGACCCCACCAAGGTTGTCCGCGTGGCATTGCAAGACGCTTCATCAGTTGCGGGCTTGCTCATCACCACCGAAGCGATGGTGGCTGAACTGCCGAAGAAAGAAACCCCAGCCCCTGCTGCGCCGGGCGGCATGGATTTCTAAGCTTCAACGTTTTCGTTCCTCTCAACCGTTCTCGGACGGTTAACTTTAGGGCCGCTGGTGACAGCGGCCCGCTTTTTTTCATACTTCGGTTTGAGAAAAAATAACTGATCGCAATCGCGATTACTTCGGCTTGTTCTCCATCGGCCCGGTGGCTTCGCGCTTTTGCAACAGCGCTTGGAAATCCAAGTTCTTGCCCCATTCCGATTGTTCGTCTGAGAACAGGCTAATGGCTTTGCCGTTGTATTGGTCGCTGTCGGTTTGCGCCAAGGCAAAGGCTGCAAAATCGGCAAATGTAATAATCGGGCCGGCACCTTTGGGCGACGTATCATTCACCGCGATCTTCAAGTTGTTGGCTTGCGGGCGATCAATCATAAAGCCGGGACGCAAAATCACATACTGCAGACCTAAGCCGGGCATCATCTTTTCCATGGCGAACATGTCGGCGTACAGTTTGCGCGCATTCCACAGCCACATATCGCGCAAGTCCGTGCTCTTGGGCTTTTCAGTGACGACATGCTCAGCGCCAATGGAACTGGTGACGATCAGTTTCTTGTTGCCCTTCTTTTTCATCGCCGCCGCAATGTTGGTGGTACCGACGGTGTAAAGATCCATAAACTCGACTTCCACACGCGGATCGACACGGGGGCCAATCAGCGAAATCACAACCTCATCGCCTTTTAAGGCGGCTTCAATGCTGCCTTGCTCGCGCACATCACCCTTCATGATGATCAGGTTTTCATGACCCTGGCCTGGCACATCATCAGGGCGACGCGCCAACGCTGTGACTTTGCGACCCTGCGCCAAGCCTTGCTTGATGATTTCCGGGGCTGATTGCGCCGTGGCGCCAATCACCACGATATTCTTTAGCGTTGCGCCAAAAGCGTTCTGACGTGTGACAGCCAAGGCCGTCGCACTGATCAGTGCAGCGCGGCGCGTAAACACGAATGGTGTAAAGGTGTGATGTGGCATCGCAAGCTTTCCCCCAAAAGCAAACAACTGGGGCAAGCCTAGGCCTAAGATGCCACCTTTGAGAAGGTGAAATGAGAAAACAAAACCAAGGCTGTACCACGCGGTGGTTGGTGCAGCCCTGATTGGCGACTAGGGCTTCTTGCTATCCTCTTTATTCCCCTCATCTTTTTTAAGCGCCTCGTCCATGTCTTTCATCATGTTCTTGGCGGGCGGCACGGCTGTGCGCGAAACGTCCAGCCGTGCAGGTGTGATTTTTCCTGGCCAGGCATTGTTGCCGGTATCCACGTCTGATGTTTCGAGCCGTGGGTCAATTTCAACAGAAGTGATCTGTTTCTTGCGTACGATCAACTTGGCAAACTTCTGCGGGTTCTGCCGCCACACCTCGGCAGGGATGCGCAAATCTTCCGTGCTGCCATCTTTGTAAGTCAGACCTAAAATCACCGGCATCACCAGCCCGCCGATATTGCGAACTTCAAATATATAGGCGTAATCGCCTGCTTTCAGCTGCTCGCGTTCCCACGGCTCCAAGCCTTTCACCAGCGCATTATATTTGTTTCGATCTGCATTCGTGACAGTGAAGCGGTCGTTCTGATTATAAAAGTCTTTCAGCTCTGGTTTTTCGTCCACTTCCAGTTTGTAAAATACGTTGTGCTGTGCTTCTGCTGCATTGCGCTCTTCCGTCAATGACCGCGGAGCTTCTTGTGCACGCTTGCGGGCTAAAGCCTGCTCAATCTCAGGGTCTTGAGTATTGATGGTGTATTCCGTCACGCCATCCAGCGCGAGATCTACATAGTCGGTGCCGTAAAACCAGCCGCGCCAGAACCAATCCAAATCTTGGCCACCGGCATCTTCCATGGTGCGGAAAAAGTCGGGCGGGTTGGCCCGCTTGAACATCCACCGTGTCGCATATTCTTTGAATGCAAAATCGAACGCGGCGCGCCCCAAGATTGTCTCGCGCAAAATATTCAAGGCCGTCGCGGGTTTGCCGTAAGCATTTGCGCCTGTGTTGTCCAACGACTCCCCATCCGTCATGATGGGGCGTGCGGTGGGCGACTTCATGTACTCCACAATATCTTTGGGCTCGCCGCGTGTGGCGGGGTAGTCCTTCTCCCACAATCGTTCTGCCTGAAACTGCAGGAAGGTGTTCAAGCCTTCATCCAGCCACGTCCAGCGGCGCTCGTCAGAATTCACAATCATCGGGAACCAGTTGTGGCCCGCTTCGTGAATGACAACGCTAATCAGCGAATATTTTGCGCGGCTGGAATACGTTACCTTGCCGGTGCGCTTATCTTTTTCTGGGCGTCCCGCATTGAACGCCAGCATGGGGTATTCAATACCGCCAATGTTGCCGTTGATGGATTGAACGGTGGGGTACGGGTAGGGGAACGTGAAATGCCCATACACATCCAGCGTATGAATCAAGGCGGGTGTGGAATACTTCTCCCACAGTGGATTGCCTTCCTTCGGATAGAAGGACATCGCCATGACGATGCGGCCAGGCTCAACCTCATGGCCTTGCGCGTCCCAGATGAACCTGCGGCTTGAGGCCCAGGCAAAATCGCGCACGTTACTGGCTTTGAATTTCCAAATTTTGCGGTCTTTGGCCGCACTCTTTTCTTTTTCTGTCGCCTCCTCCTGGCTGACAATAATTACGGGTTTCTTTGCCGTTTTGGCTTGCGCCAAGCGTTCGCGTTGGCTGGCCGTCAGAACATCGTTTGCATTCTGCAGTTCGCCTGTGCCTGCCACGATGTGATCAGCCGGAACGTCGATCTCTACCTCGTAATCGCCAAACTCAAGCGTGAACTCGGTGCCGCCAAAGAATTGGCGCACGTGCCAGCCATCGCTGTCGGAATACGCGGCCAACCGTGGAAACCACTGCGCCATGTAATACTGGTAGTTTTTATCTTCTTTGAAGTACTCGTATCCCCCGCGCAGGAAGAACGTCTCCACTTCCGGGATATCCATAGTCCAGGTCACATTGAACGTTGTGCTGTCGCCGGACTTTAATGGACTGGGCAAATCCACCCGCATCATCGTGCCGGTGATGGTGTAGTTTAAAGCTGTACCATTGGCGTCGGTTACGGTTTTGACGATCAATCCCAAGGTGGATTTGTCATAAGCTTGGGACAGACGCAGCGAACTGAATGATTCCTTGGCATCGCCATCATTTGTGCGCGCATTGATGTGGCCAGACTCTTTCACCAGTTGGTTTTGGTCTAAGTTCAGCCACAGGTATCGCAGCGTGTCGGGTGAATTGTTGGTGTACGTAATGCGTTCACTGCCGGTGGCTTTCTGTTTCGTGTCGTCCAGCGAAACTTTGATTTTGTAGTCCACCTTTTGCTGCCAATACTTCGCACCAGGCGCCCCCGAGGCCGCGCGCGTCTCAGTGCCTGTCGGCCACACATCATCCAACTGGCGGAACTTGTCTTGCCATTCACCCTTGGGCGGCAAGGCTGCGCCGCGTTGTTGCGCGGAAGCCGTTGCAATGAGTACAGGTGACATTAACAAAAACACGGCCACCGTAACCGAGGCCGTAAATCCAAGCCGCTTCATTTCATGATCCCCAAAGTCCCAGGCGCATAGCGAAACAGATGACAGCTTTTGATTCAATGCTGAATTCAGCGTATCAACATCATAATTCGTAACCTTTGAAGCGGCAGTGCTTCGCAGAAATTGGTACTCACACTTTCATGAATCGCAGTAAAAAATCGCGCCGTGTTGCGACCCGCCCCCGCGTCACCCGCGATCTTATGATTCGTCCGGCAACCTCAAGCGATCTTAAAGCACTGGTGCGTTTGGCGGCTGAGGTGAACGAGCCTACGCTTACAACGACAGTCTTGAAGCGGGAGTTGTTCGAACGTCCCGCTATCGTGGCCGCATTGGTGGCAGAGTTGGATGGGAGTGTGGTGGCCGCAGCATTTCATGTGCCGACGTTTGATGTGCCGTCGGGCAAACGCGGGCTTTTTCTGCCCGCACTGTTGATCGGGGCTGCGGCCCGTGCGCGCGATGTGGGCCGGGTGTTAATCGCCGGGTGTGTGGCGCTTGCTAAAAATACCGGCGGACATTTCGTACATTGGGACTCTGGGGCTTGGAATGTCGATGCGCACGATTTTTATCGCAAAGCAGGGGCGGCCGAAGTGCCGATCATGGCGCACAGTGTTGACGGCGTAAAATTCACCAAGCTTGCGAAAGAGGGTGCCAAGTATTTGTTGAGTGTGCGCTCTTAGGTATCCCCAACTTCCACATTGTTGCTGTTTATCAACACTGCGCTGTGCGGCTGAGACGGCGCATACTCTGTTTCGTTGCACAAACACATGCGTTGCGTTTTGTGCATGGCCCGGAAAATCCGGCGCCTGTTCCGCTCTGTTATTAACAGGGCGCGTAGTTACAGCGTGAACGTAACCAATGCAGTTTTATAGGATGACGGTTTTATAGGATGACGGTGTGGGCGAAGAGGCTAAATCGTCGGCGCCAAAACCCCCGCCAGGTGCGTGGCCAGGCCATGCAACTGCGTCGTACCAGTGTCATTGCGGTCCACATCGACACTGGCGAACAAGGGCTCACCGGCCAACCACCGCGCCTCGGCATTTTCGGTGGTCATGGCGATGGCAAGCGCTTGGTTCAGTTCATAGTGCTGCTGCGGTAAGCCGCACATGGTCAAAGCCGCTTTCATCATGATGATGATGAACGAGCGGATGATGACGATATTATCGACGTACTGAAACTCGGCAGATTGACCATGCTTCAAAATCTTCTCGCAGACCTCCAAGGATTTCGACAAGAGATAGCGGCACGAGACCGGGCGGTTGGCGTACTCGGAGCACGCATGGTTCTCCAGCATCGGGCAGATCACGCGGTTGACTTCGCGGTAGAGCTGCGGCGTTGCTTTGCAGGTTTCAGCGGCTGCCAACACGCGCTCTTTACGCACAATGGTGCGGCGGACAGTGTTGGCAAGATTCAAAATTTCCGGGATCGTCGCGCTGACATAGGTGGTGCAGCAATGACTACAGCCTTTCGAACACGCAATCGGCGGCTTGGCGTGTTCGTACATAATCGTATCCATCAGCTGTTCGGCAAACGCAGCTGCACGGCTGGCGCGCAGCTCCAGTTTGGTGTCCAGCAGCATCAACACCATATGGCGCGTATTGGCCTGAATGGCGCGCGGGTTGGCCGAAACATCAAAGGCTTTGCCCACCCATTGTTCATCTTCGCGCAACAGCGCCTGGCGCTGCTCGGCGGTAAGACGCGGCCGCGCTGGATCGGACAAATTGATCATCAACCAAGACCCCCCACACACATGGGTGGGATGATACGGCTGAATAGTTAACAGGATGATGAAATACGCATACCCGCTTTCGAAATCTGTCGCTTGGGCCCAGGGCGTGGAGGCGTCAGAATGGTAGACAATCTGACTTTTCAATCAGGCGTATGATGACCCAAACGCTCTATTTAGATGATCTCTCGGTCGGCCAGCGCTTCAAGAGCAGCACCAGTATTACGGTGACCGAAGCCGACATTATCGCCTTTGCCCAGCAGTACGATCCGCAACCTTTTCACACCGACCCAGAAGCCGCGAAGAGCACATTCTTTGGTGGCTTGGCGGCCAGTGGTTGGCACACAGCAGCGCTATCGATGCGATTGTTGGTCGACAGCAGCTTGCATATTGCCGGTGGTCACATCGGCGCAGGTGGTGAAATTTCGTGGCCGCGGCCTACACGGCCAGGTGATACGCTGAAGGTGGTCTATGAGATTCTCGAGATTAAACCGTCAAAATCTCGGCCTGATCGCGGTATGATTACCGTGAAAGCTGAAACGCTGAACCAGAACGACGAAGTGGTTCAGCTGTTCACAGTAAAAATGGTGGTGCCCAAGAAGACCTAAGGGCAAAGTCTAGACGGCGAGCACGCGTGTCGCGCGGGCCTTGCCAATCAGCAGCACAATCAAGCCCAGGCTTGATGCAGCCAATAAGCTCGCAACGGTTGGTACAGCATTTGTTGCGTTGAACAGGCCAGTGGCGGCAGACGACAGCGACGATAAGCCGATCTGCAAAAACCCCATCAGCGAAGACGCGCTGCCGACGTTCTTAGTAAACGGCGCCAAACACAACGCCGCCGCATTGGGGTTCGTCAGGCCCAGGGACGACAAGTAGATGAAGAAAAACGCCACTGTTTCCCATAAGCCCAGCCAGCCGTTGATGGTCGCAATCAAGAAGCACGCCGTGATGATGACTTGTGCTGTCATAGCTGCTTGGAAAATCTGGTCCGAACGGAATTTACGCAGCAGGGCAATGTTCACTTGGCTACCGCCAATGAAGCCTACCGACAGTAATGCGAAAATGCCGCCGTACACATTGGCACTCACATGAAACATTTCCATGAACACGATGGGCGATCCAGCGACATAGACCAACAGCCCTGAGAACGACAGCGCACCAGAGAAAGCATACGTGTGGAACGCAGGCTCCCGCAGGATCGAAGCAAAGTTCTCGATGATCGGCATGGGTCTCAGTGAGAATGTCGGGTCAGGCGCATGGCCTTCGGGCAACGCGAACATCACGACCGCCAGAATGATCGCAACAATGACAGCCAGCGCAATGAACACGCCGTGCCAACCGAATGCAGTCGTCACAACACCGCCCAGCGTCGGCGCCAGCAATGGCGATACCGACAGCACCAGCATCAACAGCGAGAAAATTTTGGCGGTGTCTTTGGCGGGGAAGAAATCACGCACCATGGCCATAGACGCTACACCGCCTGCACAGCCGCCGATGGCTTGCAAGAAGCGGAACGCGATCAGTTGGTCAACGTTGTCGGTCAGCACGCAGCCAATCGAAGCCAGCACATAGATTGAAAGGCCAACATACACCGGGCGTTTGCGACCAAAGCGGTCCAGCAGCGGGCCATAAAACAATTGCCCTGCCGCCAAGCCTGCCAGGTAACTCGACAGCGACAACGATACGCGGGCTGTCGTTGTCCCCAATGCATCTGCGATCAGCGGAAACGCCGGCAAATACATGTCGATGGAAAACGGGCTTATGGTCGTCATCGCGCCGAGAATCAGAATGATAAAAACATTGCGGCGTGACGCGACGGTCATGGTTGAGATCCAGATCTTCTTTTTGGGAGCGGCGTGCTGACAAAAAAGCGGTTAATGCCGCTTCGCAGCAGGTTGAGAAAGCTTTTTTAGCGACGTGACCTAGGGTTGTCAGATGATGTTTTGGTAACGATCGCATCGCGATTTACGTGAGCCTTCAACACCTTGCACCGGCCATCATCGCAAACCAGCCATGCGATTTATGCGCAGAAATACGCCTTTTGCGCGCATCACCTATACCTTCGCTCAAATGACTACGGCGGCCTGTTGGCGCATTATCCTTTTCATAAGCGCTGGCTGTTGGCCCTTCTCCCCCCCCCCCAAGGGCAAGTCTCAGACAGCACTTAAAAGAATAAGGACCGAAGCCGGGGCCGGCGGACGAAACATTTGAGCCCTCCCCCTCGCTCAATCTCCCCCTCATCCGCGGTGCCCGGCCGAGGTCCTTATTACCCCCCCCCCAAGCGCCTCTCGACGGAGTGGCGCTTCTTTTTTTGCTGGATTGGTGAGTAAATTAATACCCGGGTAATATTGACGGGGTAATTTTACCCGGATATATATCGGAGATGAGCCCAAACCCATCGAAAACCTACACAGCCTTCCAAGGGCATCAGCAATTGGCGACTGGGTCACTCGCCAGTGTAGCAGTGGCCGTTAAGCATGCTGCCGATGTTGGCCATCCGATTCTGACCTACGATGATGCCACCGGGCGTGTGGTGGATTTGGATTTGCGCGGGACCGATGCCGACATCATCGCGCGCTACGCGTCACAAACAGAATCGCGCGGACGCGGGCGGCCCAAGCTTGGGGTGGTGGCGCGGGAAGTCACGTTGCTGCCGCGCCATTGGGATTGGCTGAACAGCCAGCCGGGCGGGGCGTCGGTTGCTTTGCGCAAATTGGTGGATGATGCCCGCCGCGTGAATAGCGCTAAAGATCGAGCGCGTGCCGCCCAAACCATCGCTTATCAGTTCATGTCGTCTTTGGCGGGAGACTTTGTGAATTTCGAAGAAGCCTCGCGTGCGCTGTTTGCCAATGATCGCGAGAAACTCGCCAAACACATTCAGTCTTGGCCGTTGGATGTGCGCAATCACGTGCTGAAACTCAGCGATCCGGAACGGCTATGACTTACACAGACGCGGCAATTTAATGAGTGCGTGGCGTACTGCCGCTCTCTCTTTGCAGCAATGACATCAATACTAAGGTCATCAAAGCGACGATGGTAAGGATAGATGACGCAGCAAAGGCCCCCACTGCATTATAATCGTTGAACAGCAATTCAATCTGCAGCGGCAGCGTGTTGGTTTGGCCGCGAATTTTACCCGACACTACGGACACAGCACCGAATTCACCCAGCACACGCGCATTACACAAGATGACGCCGTACATCAGCGCCCATTTGATATTCGGTAATGTCACGCGGATAAATGTCATCAGTCCGCTGGCGCCGAGCGACAATGCAGCCTCTTCATCCTCGCGTCCCTGCGATTGCATCGTGGTGATCAACTCGCGTGCGACAAAGGGCGAGGTGACAAAAAGACTCACCAGGAAAATTGCAGGAACTGAGAACATCACCCGTATGCCGTGCTCGGCCAGCCATGGGCCGAACAAACCCTGGCCGCCATAGACAAACAAGTACGACAGACCTGCAATGATGGGGGACACCGAGAATGGCAGTTCAATCAGCGTGATCAGTAATTTCTTACCCGGAAATGTAAAACGCGTAATGGCCCAGGCCGCACAAATGCCAAAGAATGTATTGAGCGGAACAACAATCAAAGTCGTGAGCAAAGAAAGGTAGATTGCGTGTTGCGTATCAGGGGCCGCCAGCTTTTCAGCATAGACGCCAAGCCCGCTGCTCAACGCCTTACTGAAAATCAGTACTACTGGCAGGCCGAAAATAAATGCGGATAAACCCACCCCTAAACCAATGAGTGTCCATTTAACGATAGGCTGGTCGCCTGCACGGCGCGATATACTGACGTCACTCATGCGTCGCGCCCCGTCACGTAACGCAAATGCCATGCTTGGATGGTGTTGGTTATCAACAGCATCACAAATGCGGTTGCCAACATCACCATGCCCAGCGCTGCTGCGGCCGGATAATCAAATTCTTCCAGCCGAATAATCGCCAGAAGCGCCGTGATCTCGGTTTTGAGCGGCGTATTGCCCGCAATGAAAATCACAGCCCCGAACTCACCCAAGCAGCGTGCAAAGGCCAGCGATGCGCCTGCCAGGAAAGCTGGGAATATTTCCGGGAACACAACGCGCCGGAACACTTGCGCATCACTGGCGCCTAAGCATTTTCCGGCTTCTTCCAACTCAGGCTCTAAATTCGCGAGGACCGGCTGAATGCTCCGCACCACAAAGGGCACACTCGTAAAGGCCATAGCAATCGCGATGCCTGTCAGGCTGTAGACCACACGAATATCAAATGCAGCAAGCGGGGCACCTAACCAACCATTGGCCGCAAACAATGTTGTCAGCGTTAAGCCCGCAACCGCGGTGGGCAGCGCAAAGGGCAAATCAACTGCGGCATCCAGGATGCGTTTGCCGGGAAAGTCGTAGCGCACCAGAATCCATGCCAGCAGCAAACCAAAGGCAGAGTTAAAAAGTGTCGCGAAAAACGCAGCCGACAATGTGACTTTGTACGAAGCCACAGCGCGCGGCGATGTGGCGGCGGCCACAAATTCAGGCCACGTCATCTCCATAGATTTCAGCAATATGGCGCAGATGGGCAAGAGCACGATCAGCACCAGATAAAACACGGTGCATCCTAGTGTCAGTCCAAATCCGGGCAGGGCGTGGCGGCGGCGAATCATAATCTAGGCAGTATCCAGAAACGTTTGTGGCCGCACCTGTTATCAGGCGCGGCCACATCATTCGTCAAAGGAGAATTGAGCTTATGTTTACTTAGCCACAAAAACCTGATCGATCAGGCCGCCGGCCGCGAAGTGTTCTTTGCTGATCTTTTCCCAGCCGCCCAACTCGTCTGCTGGCACCAGTTTCACATTGGGAAATTGGCTGGCGTATTGCTTCGTCACCTCGGCATCTTGCACGCGGTAAAAATTCTTGGCCAAAATCTCTTGGGCGGGCTTCGAATACAGGAATTGCAGGTAGGCTGTGGCAACATCCCGTGACCCACGGGCATCAACCACCTTATCAACCACCGCTACCGGGAATTCGGCAAGCAGGCTGATGGAGGGTGTGACAACCGCATACTTTTCTTCACCGGCTTCACGACGCGTTCCATATGCTTCTGCTTCAAACGTAATCAGCACATCGCCAATAGCACGCTCGGTAAAAGTGGTGGTCGCGGCACGACCGCCGGTATCAAACACTGGTACATTAGCGAATAACTTTTTCACGAACTCGAGGGCTTTGGCCTGGTCGCCGCCAAACTTGGCTTTGGCATAGGCAAACGCTGCCAAGTAAGTGTAACGGCCATTCCCTGACGTCTTCGGGTTTGGGAACACCACTTGCACGCCGTCTTTCACTAAATCATCCCAGTCCTTGATGTTCTTGGGGTTGCCTTTACGAACCAGGAACGCGGGCAGCGAATAGAATGGTGAAGAGTTGTTAGCAAATTTCGTCTGCCAATCAGGCGAAATCAGCTTGCCCTTGTCGAACAGCACTTGCACGTCAGTGACTTGGTTGAAAGTCACAACATCGGCTTGCAACCCCTCCAAGATCGAGCGGGCTTGGCTGGAAGAACCGGCGTGGCTTTGTTTAATCTCGATCGCTTTCTTGGATTTCGATTGCCATTCTTTAGCGAAAACCGGATTCAATTGTGTGAACAGCTCGCGCGAGACGTCGTAAGAGACGTTTAAAATGTCAGCCGGCGCGTCAGCGGCGGTTGCAGCGGTTGCACCAAAAGTGCCTGAGCCAAGCGCGCCTAAGCCAAATGATAATGCGGCGGCGGCAATCATCCGTTTCATGGGTCTATCCTCAAGAAAAAAGCGTCAATTTCTAATCTCACCTGGAGACTCTGCCGGACCAAGTTCGCCTTCAATCGCGGTTGGCGCATAGCAGGTGTGCATTCACACCTTATAACGTTTTTAACCCGTTCGGGCCTCACAAAGAGAATACTTTTCTGTTGGCCCGTTCTCGGGCAAAACGCATCAGCTTATTCGCATTCACCGCATTCGTATTCTCAAGGCAGTAGATGGCGACCGCCGCTGACGATTTAGCCCGGCAATTTGATGACGCGTCACAAGCCTTTCGCGCAGGGCATGCAGCGCAGGCTGAAACGCTGTGCCTGAATATTCTCAAATCCGATGCTCACCATTTTAATGCGCTGAATTTGCTGGCGACACTTTACGCACAATCATTTCGCTATACCGATGCTGTTGGAATTTTCGAGCGCGCGCTGGCTGTGCATGACAAGCACGCGCCGCTTTATAACAATTACGGCATTGTTCTTGAGCGCTTAGGCCAAATTGAAAATGCCATCGCTGCGTATGATAAAGCGGTCAGTCTTCAGCCCGCATATCCGCAAGCCTTTAACAATCGTGGCTTTGCGTTCAGCAAACTCAGAAATTACGACGCGGCGCTGGCCTCGTACCATCGGGCTTTAGAAATAAAGCCTGACTTCGCCGAAGCGCAGATGAACCTGGGTGTGGCCCTTAATCACCTTGGGCGCCACGACGAAGCCTTGGCAATTTTTAAGCGCGCTTTTGCCGTGATGCCGAACAATCCATTCCTGCTGTCGCTGATTGCGCAAACCAAAATGCGCATCTGCGATTGGAGTGATCATGCGGCACTGGTGGATCAACTCGTCCGCGCAATTGAGGCCGGGACTGTTCTGGCCACACCGTTTTCATTGTTAGCTTTGGTGGATAACGCAGTCCTTCATCGCCGAGCTGCAGAAGCATGGATGCGCCATAACAACCCGGAAAATCCTGCACTGGGGCCACTGTTGCCGCGCCAGACCAATCCGAAAATCAAAGTCGGGTATTTCTCGATGGATTTTCGCGAGCATCCGGTGGCGCAATTGGCGATCGAGCTGTTTGAACATCACAATACAGATGCCTTTGAGGTAACGGCGTTTTCATTCACAGAGCATACGGGGGATGCACTTCAGCAACGTCTTAAAAGGGCTTTCCCGCAATTTATCGACGTCAACGCCATGTCAGATGCGGAGGTGGCGGCGTTCGCGCGCAAAATGAATATCGATATCGCGGTTGATCTGGCCGGGCACACCATACGGTCACGGCCCGGTATCTTTTCGTATCGCGCAGCGCCGCTGCAGGTGTCGTACCTGGGGTATCCCGGCACGTTTGGCGCCCCGTATATGGATTATGTGTTGGCTGACCAGACAGTAATCCCTGAAACCGCTTGGCCCTACTACACCGAGAAAGTGGCGTATCTGCCCTACAGCTACCAGGCCAATGCGGCGTGGCACGCTATCCCCGACCCAGCGCCACCACGATCACAACTTGGCTTGCCGGATGATGCCTTTGTGTTCTGCTGCTTTAACAATACGCATAAGATTACGCCGGATGTGTTTGATACTTGGATGCGGATTTTGAAAGCCGTGCCCCAAAGCGTGCTTTGGCTGTTGGGTGATAACGATGTGGCGATGCGCAATTTGCGCAGTGAAGCCCAAAAGCGCGGCGTGGATGAACGTCGGATCATTTTTGCATTGCGTGCGGATCGGCGCACATACTTAGCGCGTCAACAGGCCGCCGATGTGTTCTTGGATACGCTGCCCTATAATGCGCACACCACTGCCAGCGATGCCTTGCGCTATGGCCTGCCTGTGCTCACTTGCATGGGCGCAACGTTTGCCGGGCGTGTGGCTGCAAGTTTGCTGAAAACACTTGGGGTGCCTGAACTCATCACCATGTCATTGGCGGAGTACGAAGCCAAAGCCATCGCATTGGCGTCACACCCGGATGAGCTTAAGGCCGTGCGGAGGCGATTAAACGAGGCCGCAAAAACAGCACCGTTATTCGACCCCAAAACTTTTGCGGGTTATGTGGAAGATGCGTATCGGCAAATGATGAGCCGTTATCTATTATCACAGCCTCCTGGGCATCTTTATATCAGGCCCTCATTATTTCAGTCTTCATGATCGGAGTTCATCATGCGCAGTGCAGTTCACACCAGCTTTGGTGATCCGGCTGACGTCCTGCAGGTGACTGATATGCCCAAGCCCGAACCGGCTGCGGGCTTTGCGCGCATGCGGATGATCTTGGCGGCCATTCACAACCACGACTTATGGACCGTGCGCGGCAGTTACGGTTACAAGCCCAAATTACCGGCCATAGGGGGCAGCGAAGCTGTGGGCGTTGTGGATGCGGTGGGTGAAGGTGTTGATGCATCGTTGATTGGCAAACGCGTGGCCTTTGCCGGTGCACGCGGCGCATGGGCTGAATACTACACAGCGCCGGCCGCGGGTTTGGTGCCGGTGCCTACCGCCATTTCTGACGAAGCCGCCGCGCAATTGATTGCGATGCCCTTCAGCGCACTCACGCTGCTTGAGTTTTTAAATGTCATGCCAGGCGATTGGATCATCCAAAACGCAGCGAACGGTGCTGTGGGCACTATGCTGGCAGGGTTAGCTAAATCGCGCGGGGTTCACTGCGTCAACCTTGTGCGCCGCGATGAAGGTGTGGCCGAGATGGAAAAACTGGGCATTGCCAACACTGTCTCAACGGCCGCGAAGGGCTGGAAAGATCAGGTTCGCAATCTGGTGGGTGAGGGCAAAATTCGGGCAGGCGTTGATTCCATTGGCGCCAAAGCGACGGAAGATATCGCAGGGCTTTTGGCCGAGAATGGATTGCTTGTCTCCTTCGGCAGCATGACCGGCGAGATGATGCAAATCTCATCGGGCAGCATGATTTTCAAGCAACTCACGTTGAAGGGTTTCTGGGCCAGCACGGTCAGTGCGCAAATGGCCCCGGAAAAACGCGCCAGCCTGATGGGTGAGTTGATCAAGCTGGTTGCGAGCGGCGAGATCAAGCTTCACACCGATGCGGTGTTTGATCTGGCGGATATCGCTAAAGCTGTCACGCGCTCGCTCACCCCGGGGCGTGCGGGCAAGGTATTGCTGCGGGCTTAGTTATTGCGGCGGCTTGAAGGCTTTGCGGTCGCGGGCTGCTTTTTTATGAAATGCGCAGTCAGCGGCATGATCGTTCACCATGCCCATGGCCTGCATGAACGCATAGACCGTCGTAGGACCAACAAATTTCCAGCCGCGTTTTTTTAAGTCTTTCGACATGGCAATCGATGCCGGTGTGGTTGAGACAACTTTGGGCGTTGTCACGGGCGGCGCTTCAAACCGCCACACATATGCGGCCAGTGAGCCTTCGGCTTTTACCAACTCTTTCATGCGCTGTGCGTTGTTGATGACCGCCTCGATTTTACCGCGATGCCGGACAATGCCTTCATCTTTCAGCAAACGCGTCACGTCTTTGGCGGTGAACTTTGCCACGCGGTTATGGTCGAAATTATGAAATGCTTTGCGAAAGTTCTCACGCTTCATCAGAATCGTGCGCCAGCTTAAGCCCGACTGAAACCCTTCCAGGCACAGCTTCTCGAACAAGCGGCGATCCTCGTCGACCGGGAATCCCCATTCTGCATCGTGATAAGCGATGTACTCAGGTGTCGAGAGGCACCAACGGCAGCGGTGTTTGCCATCAGGACCGGGAAGGGTTGTGCTCATGGTGCATGACTCAAATAGCGTGATGCGCAAACTCTATGGCATAAAGCCCGCATTACACAACGCGTTCTCCTCGCAGGTAGTAGCGGGCTGATTGGCAAAATCGTGGGCGCCCGGCTTGCCGCACGCTCAGATATCGATGTTGTTTCGTTAGTGCGGGGCGGATCGTCTGCGCCTGGTCTCGCGATTGATTTTGAAAAACTGTGTGACGCGCCCGGGGCCACGCTGAAATTAGCCGTGCCTGAAAATATTGATGTCGCGATCTCGTGTCTTGGTACGACTATCCGAACAGCCGGGTCACAGGCGGCCATGTTTCGTGTGGATCATGACTATGTCCTCGCCATCGCCAAAGGGGCGCAGGCCCTGGGTGCGCGCCAGTTTATTCTGGTCTCTGCGGTTGGGGCTGGCGGGTTCGGGTTCTATTTGCGAACCAAAGGGGCGATTGAGCGGGCTGTTACCGCCCTTGGCTTTGATCGGGTCGACATCCTCCGCCCGGCATTTCTGCTGGGCAAGCGTAGCGAAATGCGCCTGGGTGAGGAGATTGGCCAGCGCTTGTTTGTAGCGCTGACGCCGCTCTTAATTGGCCCGCTGTCCCGTTACGGCAGTATTCAGGCTGAAATGGTGGCTGAAGCCATTGTTCGGCTGATCGGGACAGAGCAGCCTGGGCACTATATCCACCACAATGTTGAGCTGCGGCAGATCGCTCGCGATTAAGCGTCAGATGAAATGGCGGAGGGAGAGGTTGTCTCCCGCCATAATGAATTCAAGCACTTAGACTGGCAACCCGCGTTAAGCGGCTTCTCTGAAAACAAAAGCAATTTTACAGCACTGGCAAACTGCTCTGGTGCGCGGTGTTCGCAATGAGCCCCGCACAGACCCGCTCTGCAAGTGCGAGCACGTTGGTCGGCCTTCAAATCAGCCCAGACCAGGCCGCCGACCTTCTCCAACGCGCTTCGGAACTCACACGAGAGCTACGCAAGGCAATAGAGCGCCAAAAAGATTTAACTCGCGTCGGCCTCGTCCAAGAAACCTGGGCAGAGGCGACTGCTGCTCGCAAGGCAATGTGGGCTGAGGTTGGCGCAGAATGCGCCGCGAAGGTCCGCGATCAATGCAAAGGTAAGACTGCTCGTAAAGTTACTATCAAACAGCTTGCGACTGAGCGCGGACTTTCAGCCGAGTTTCTTGGATTTCTCATCGGCCAAAGTGAACGCAAAACACGATATGCCCGGCTAAAGCATCGTCAGTTGCTCGCTGTAGGTTTGTGGGTTCGCGGCTTCTCCGCACAGCAAGTTGCCTCAGCACTCGAAGTAACGACCCGCCAGGTTCGTTACTATCTGGCGGCTGAAAAACAACTTCTGGAAGCCCTGCTTTGGCTTCCAGAAGCGCTCTCTAAGCAACGCCCACGCAAGGTAGTGCGGGGGCTGCAATGAGCGCCTGTAGTTGCCACCTCCCACAACGCCGAATGCTGGCTTGTGACTCAACGGACGCGCACGTCATAGGGCGTTCGCAGGGACCCGTCTGCACAAGCGTAGCGAGCGTAGCGAGCAAAGCGCGGAAGATGGGTGGAACGTCCCTTGACGGGCCGGCGTCTCCCCAAGCTCCGCTGGCTGGGTGCGTGACCGAAGGGCATGCACCCCTGCCAAGCGGCGAGCGTTCTTCCTTCTTATCAATTGAGCCCTTCGCGGCTCACCCGACGTTATCGACTACACCCAAAAAGACCGTTTCACTTATCAGTGTTCGGCTTCGCTGCTTCAGCAAGAACGTCTGCGCATTTAAAGCCTTCTTTTATCTGCGCGACTTCTATGTCGCTAACATCGGCCCCTTTATTTTTAAGTGCTACGTAACTTTTACACATCTGAATGCGCAAATAGGCATCTACTTTGTCATTGCGCTGCGCTTTCTCAATAAGTTCATCCCGTTCCTTCTTAAGGCGCTCGGCCTCTTCCTCCAATCGCTCAAAATTTTTGGTGAGGCGCGCCGATTCTTGCCCCATTGCCTTGATTCCGTCCCATGCTGGGAAAGCGAAGTAAAAAATCAAAGTAAAAATTGTTATGCACAATTCCACTCTGCGCCACAGCAGCAGTTTTTTGGCATCCACAACCCCAACATTTTCGGCCGCCGCTCGCTGAATATTCTCCACCTCTGTGCGAATGGCGAATTCTCCAAATGCACAAAAGCCTGCGCAAAAAAAGAAGGTGCTGAGACAGTTAAACAAAATGTCTCTCAGCAGCTCTATTTCCCATGCATCGGCCAAGTTCGACACGACAACGCCTGCACTAACGAGGCTAAGCGTTCCAACTACTACAAGGGGCTTTTGAAGCAGTCCGCGCTCAGACTGAAGCGCGTCATCCAGCAAGTTCATGCATTTCTCTCCCACACAAATGCCATTGGAGAGACTTTATGAACATCTCCCTTGGTACATGGCAAACAACTTTACCCCCCACGACTATCTCCCTGAAATCTCATTGGATTTGCGAAGGGATGGCGAAGCGCCCCGGTAAGTCCCGGAGCCTTGATAAACACGGAAGTATTGCTTCACCCGCCCAAGCTGATGGCGAAGGCCGCAAGGCCATGCGCCACCGCCTGCGCCGGGCGTCAGGTCAAATCCTCAATCCTCTCCGTGTCGAAAAATCATGGCGCGTGTGCTTTTGTGGTCAGCGCGCCATCGGTTCGCTGGTTTCGTTACATAAGAGCGGTTCCCAAGGCCACTTTGGCAGCGTTGAAACCTGCGGCTCAATTTGGACCTGTCCGGTTTGTGCGGCGAAAATTACTGAGAAGCGCCGCGAACAAATCGACCATGTGCTTACCCAGCACTTTGCCGTTGGCGGCACTGCCTATATGGCAACGCTTACGGTCCCACACGATGAGTTTCAGACCTGCCATGAGTTGCGGAGTGCGGTATCGGACGCATGGCGTGGCGTTAAAACAGGGAAAGCCTGGGGAACCATCAAGGAGCAAGTTGCATGGCTCGGGGACATACGTGCGCTTGAAATTACGCATGGTGGGAGCGGTTGGCACCCTCACCTGCACGTTCTTGTGCTTTTTAAGCCCGAAGCCACTGGCACCGCCGCTAAAGCGTTTGGCGGCTGGCTCTATGACGCCTGGGCGCGTTCCGTAAAACGGCAGGGCTTAGGCGATTGCTCCCCCAATGCGTTCAAGTGGGATGTCGTAGACGGCATTCGAGGTGCCGCCGATTATGTCGGCAAGTGGGGTGCCGCTCTTGAGCTGACAAAAGCCCACACCAAAAAAGGCCGAGGTGGTCGGACACCTTGGCAAATTCTCAGCGACTTTGCCGACAATGGCGAATTCAAAGACGCGGAACTTTTCCGGGAGTATGCGGCAGCATCAAAGGGCTCAAACCAACTGACGTGGAGCCGCGATATACGCCGCGTTTACGCTTTGCCCAATGATGTTTCAGACGAAGAACTAGCGGTCGAACCGTCTGCACCTGAAACCCAGGTCGCCAACATGGACGGGACGATTTTTAAAGCGGTCGTAGCTCGCAAAGCGACTGCACAAGTTTTGTCGGCATTGGAGCGCGGCGGAATCGAAGCCGTTGGCCTCGCTCTCACCCGACTACACATTCCCTGGCGTCTATCAAATTCGCCAGGGTTTCAGCGTGACACCTATGTCCCGCTGTTCATCTGGGGACGCTCCCCGGAATCTCCCGGGGATAAGGAAAACTGCGGTTTTTCGTGCCCTGGGCCAACTTATTATCCAAAGGAAACAATATGACCTCAGTTCAAAAAGTTAACTCGCGTGTCGATTTAGAAACTACCGACGATCATCTGTCTGTTTCGGGTTTGCCAGAGCGCCTGAAAGCTGCCCGCGAAGCCGCTCGCTATTCTCGGGCGCAGGTAGCACAGCAAACAGGCATTCCCCAAAAGTCGATTGAGAAGTTTGAAGGCGGTGACCAAGAGCCATCGGTATCACGCCTCATCACACTCGCTGATTTTTACGGCACATCGACCCAACAGCTTCTGGGAACTGTCGAGCAAATCGACGAACTTCCGCAGCCGTCAAAACAAACTTCAGAATCATCAGAACTAACGAGTGCAATTGACCAGGCTCGCGCGCTTCTAGATGAATTAGATGAACATCGCGAAAACACATTTATCGACGCTACTCGTCGTGGTGTGGCAGCCGCCACTGAACTGCGAAGTGCTCTTAAATCAATTGAGCCCGATGGGTTGATCGCTTTGGCTCGTGAGCGGGACGTCTACACTCCCACAATGCCAACACTACCCCAGCTAAAGAACCTATTCGTTACTCAGTTTGAAGCGGCTCAAGGTAGCTGCTCTAAGCTCGAAGATCGCATTATCGACACCGCCATTCTTGGCGTCGATTTACACTCGATAGGCTTGGCAAGTCTCGACACCCTTGCAGACCAGCTTGAAATTGATGAACGACCCTGGGGTGGCTGGAAAAAGCATGACGCTTTGGTTCCTCTATTGCGCCAGCGTCTGCACATCCTTGCTTTTTCAGGCAAGGGAGAAGATTTCGCGAATACAGAAAAGTACCCGTATCGTGATAATGCGGAACAGTCGGAATAATTTTTGCTGAGATCGTTCCAAGTGCCGTTTAACAACGGCACTTGACCTTCTTAATGGAGATACGACGAGTGACCTCTACGTCCTTAAATCCAGTGATGGTCGTAGCCGCTGGCTGCCGATTCACTGAATTTAGTGATGGTGCTCCATCACTCGTCTCAAAGCATTATCTACGGGGTGGCGTTGACCCGGTAATTTGTTGGCGTCCCATTGCAGGGAGGCCCCAGTTTTAGCCGACCGGCGTGGTATTCGCGGGTCTGCATCAAACTTCTGCCGTTCGTAGACCAAGCTGTTCGAGCAACTTGGCTCACTTTTGCCTCTATCTCAAATTCCCCTAGTGAAGCACTTCAAGCTCAGCTCGAACTAAACAAGCCGCTGAGATCGGGGGTAACAAAAAGGCTTGCAAAACCGCCTCCTTACTCCCCTGCTTGTGGAGAGTGGGGAAAAGGTATCAAAAGTTCCATTCAGGCGCAACAAGTGAGCCTAAAATGCAAATGGCACCACAATATCTAGAAATACGTCCGATATGACGTTGACACTAGCCCTATTTGACAACTAATATGGTCCAATAAGGCGTTAATTTTAACCCCATCGGCAGTTTATTTTGGCTAATAAAGACGACAATTTGCTGGTCACCCGTGACTACCAAGACGGCCCGACTGAACCTCGGACATTCGGAATGTTCATTGAGGAAGTCCGAAAAAAGCGCGGCATGACTCGCGCTGCTTTGTCGCAATTATCAGGCATCAGCGTTCACACACTCAACAATTGGGAGCGTGGCAATAAAATGCCAAGTGCTGACAACTTGGCGCTTCTGTGTCTTTACCTCCGATTGGACCCGCGAAAAGCCCTGCTATACGCACTTGGGCGAGGCCAAGGTGAATGGAACGATTTTTATCCGCCTGGCTATGGCGGAGAAAACGCAGAAAAAGACCGCGATACTTGGGCGGCGTTCTTGGCTTTTCTGGACGACCTCAATACGTCGCCTCCCATTACTGACCCCGCAATTCAAAAACCTTCTCGGACGAGTGAGGGGGCGCGAGATAATCAGATCGCCCAACTCGCCAGCGCCGTGGCGCAACTAACTACGACAGTTGCCCACCTACTTCCCCATGTTGCCTCAAAAGAAAACGGCCCGGTTCAAAACGAACCGAGCCGCTCCACTGTTCAAACAAAACCCGAAGAAGCTGTTGGCGCAGCTTCGAAACACACCTCAATGAAAGCGCGTCTCAAATGAGTTCGTTTATAAGTTCGGACAATAACGCCCAATTTCTTGGGCAGCAAGAAGGCAAGTTCACTCAACTTTGTTTCGCCGCGTAGGGTTCAATGTCTCGCGGCCCTTCTACTTTTCGGCAGCGCGATTTGACCGCTGGGCTCAAAGCGGCGAACGCAGCAGGTTATATTATTCAGCGCGTAGTCATTGATCGCGCTGGGCGCATCGTCATGGAAACCCAACAATGCGGACAGCGCGTTGTTGAAGCGCCTGAAAAGAATGAGTGGGATGACGTTAAGTGACCGTTATCCGACTTAAATTCGTCCACGAGTTTAAAGATCGCCATGGCGTGATCCGGCGATATTTCCGGCGTGATGGAAAGCGAATCGCATTGCCAGGATTACCGGGTTCCGAGGAATTCATGGCGGCTTATCAGCTTGCCCTAGATGGGCAAGCATCAACGCCTCAGATTGGGGCTGAGCGCACGAAGGCAGGAACTGTAAACGCCGCTGTAGTTGGTTATTTCAGCTCCGCTGCTTTCCAGTCGCTCTCGCCATCAACTAAGGCCACCTATCGAGGTATTCTAGAAAACTTCCGTGCGGAGCATGGCGACAAGCGCCTCGCATTGCTTGAACGCCGACACATTGAAACAATCATTTCAAAGCGCGCAAACACGCCAGCCGCGGCAAATAACCTACTGCGCATGGTCCGTACGCTGATGCAATTCGCGGTCGCCACTGATTTACGGCGCGATGATCCAACAATTGGCGTTAAGCCAGTCCGTGTGCGTTCTGAGGGTTTTTACACCTGGACTGAAGCCGATATTGCCGCTTTTGAGGCGAAGCACCCCATCGGTTCCCGTGCGCGTCTCGCATTTGGGCTTTTACTTTACACCGCGCAACGACGCGGTGACGTGGTGCGGATGGGCCGTCAGCATATTCGCGATGGGGTGCTCAGCATTCGTCAGCAAAAAACTGGCACTCAGGTTGATATTCCGCTGCATCCACATTTGCGTGAAATCATCGACGCAACGCCAAGCAATCAACTCACCTTTCTCACGACAATAGATGGCAAGCCATTTACGGCGGCGGGCTTTGGCAATTTGTTTCGAGAGTGGTGCAATGACGCTGGATTGCCCAAGTGCTGCGCCGCGCACGGGCTACGTAAGGCAGCTTCCCGGCGATTGGCAGAAGCTGGCTGCACTGCGCACGAGATCATGGCCATTACTGGCCATAAGACACTTAAGGAAGTGACCCGCTACACGGCTGCCGTTGATCGGAAGCTTATGGGCAAGCGTGCCATCGAGAAGATCACAACAGGAACAGGGAGTGGCAAACCCGAGTAAACGGTTTGCCAAAACGGAGAAAAAAGTGAAGCAAATGAACGGCGTTCAAGTGAAGCTGGCGGAGGGAGAGGGATTCGAACCCTCGATACCCTTTTGGGGTATACACACTTTCCAGGCGTGCGCCTTCAACCACTCGGCCATCCCTCCGGCGCGGGCGATTCGCATCAGCACAGCGTGCTAATACTGCCCTTCAATGTGGTCCCAATATTTTGGGAGCGCGGAACCTACCCGAGCGACCTTAAGCCCGCAACCAGTGCCTTAACGATTCAATGCGGATTCAGCCGCTTTTTCGGCGTTTGTATAAGTCTGTGGATAGAGTCGCGCGCGCTGACCGTGCGAAATAAAATTACGTCAAGTTGTTTTTTGTCGAAACCATAGCCGATCATATTGATTTATTAAGTGGTTACCGCGTATTTTAAAAGCTGTGGGGTAAGAAACGACGGACACGTGGGGCGGGTTACCGTGGTGTTTGGGCGCATAACAGGTTGGATGATGGTTTTTGTCGCCATCATCATTGCATCAGCTGAGGCCGTGATGGCGTTGGGCGCCAGCGGTCATCCCGGCTTGGCGACATCTGACATTGTCACATTACTAACGGGGCAATCGCCGCAATTTACTGCGTCGCGTTGGCCGGAATTATTTTCTGCACTCGGTGCAGCTGTGATGGCGATGCCAGCGTGGCTGGTCATCGGTGCGATTGGCCTCGCTCTGGCACATGCGTTCCGTGCACGCCGTGTGCGCCGTCGTGTCAGCAGTATTCGCCCGCTGTAATTTTTTCTCTGATCAACTATCCGGCATTTTCAGCGCAGCGATAAACGCAGATTGCGGAATATCAACGCTGCCAAACTGGCGCATGCGCTTCTTCCCTTCCTTCTGCTTATCCAGAAGTTTGCGCTTACGCGTGATATCGCCGCCGTAGCACTTCGCCAAAACGTCTTTGCGCATGGCGCTGATGGTTTCGCGGGCGATGACTTTTCCGCCAATCGCAGCCTGCACGGGAATCTTGAATAAGTGCCGTGGAATCAGGTCTTTTAAGCGTTCGCAGATTTGACGGCCACGGCTTTCAGCTTGGCTGCGGTGGCACATGAACGACAGTGCATCCACCACATCGCCGTTCACCATGATCGAAACTTTCACCAGGTCGGCTTCGCGGTAATCTTCAACTTCGTAGTCGAAGCTCGCATACCCCGACGAGATGGATTTCAAACGGTCGTAGAAGTCGAAGACAATTTCATTCAGCGGAATGTGGTACACGGCCATGGCGCGTGAGCCGACGTATGTGAGATCGGCTTGCTGGCCACGACGGTCGTTACACAGCTTCAACACCGGGCCCAAATATTCATCGGGCACCAAGATGGTGGCTTTCACCCACGGCTCTTCAATTTTTCGAATCGTTGTTACATCCGGCATGTCCGCCGGATTGTGCATCTCGATCTCTTCGCCTTTGTTGGTCTCGATCCGGTAGACAACGGACGGCGCCGTCGTGATGAGATCCAAATCAAACTCGCGCTCCAAACGTTCCTGCACAATTTCCATGTGCAACAAACCTAAGAAGCCGCAGCGGAATCCGAAGCCCAAGGCGGCACTCGACTCGGTCTGATAATGGAAGCTCGAGTCGTTCAAACGCAGCTTGGCCAGGCTCTCGCGCAGCAATTCAAATTGGGATGCGTCGGTTGGGAACAGGCCGCAGAACACAACGGGCACCGATGGCTTGAAACCAGGAAGCGGCTCGGCAGCCGGTTTCACGTCGTCGGTAATCGTATCCCCGACCTGACAATCTGCGACCGACTTGATGCTGGCGATGATAAAGCCCAGCTCGCCTGGTTTTAAATCCTGGGTGTCGATCATCTTAGGTGTAAAATATCCAATGCGATCAACGTTGTAGGTCGCATTATTGGACATGAATTTAATCTTCGAGCCCTTCTTGATCACGCCGTCTTTCACGCGCACCAGAATGACGACGCCCAGGTACGTGTCGTACCAGCTATCCACCAAGAGCGCCTTGGTCGGCTCGGCGATTTCGCCCTTGGGCGGCGGCAGGCGGGTGACAATGGCCTCAAGCACCTCATCAATGCCGATTCCAGCCTTGGCTGAGGCGGGCACCGCGTCAGACGCATCAATGCCGATCACGTCTTCGATTTGCGTGCGCACCCGCTCGGGGTCGGCGGCGGGCAGGTCAATTTTGTTCAGGACCGGTACAATCTCGTGGTGCGCATCAATGGCCTGGTAGACGTTGGCCAGGGTTTGCGCTTCCACACCTTGGCTGGCATCGACCACCAGCAGCGAGCCTTCGCAGGCGGCCAGTGACCGGCTGACTTCGTAAGCAAAGTCCACGTGTCCGGGCGTGTCCAGCAGGTTCAGCTGGTAGGTCTTGCCGTCTTTCGCTTTGTAGGTCAGGCGCACGGTTTGCGCTTTGATGGTAATGCCGCGCTCGCGCTCGATATCCATGGAATCGAGCAGCTGTTCTTTCATTTCGCGATCAGCAATGGCGCCGCAGCGTTGAATCAAACGGTCTGCCAACGTCGACTTGCCATGGTCGATGTGTGCGATGATCGAGAAATTCCGGATATGCGAAAGGTCAGTCATAAGGTTGGTCTAACTTCTATATTCTAGCCACGCAATTGCCCGCCAACCTTCTCGACGGCGGCGACAATCTTTTTGGCGACAGCTTCAATTTGTTCGTCCGTCAGGGTTGCGTCTTTCGACTGCAAGGTCACGGTGATCGCGACCGACTTCTTGCCTTCACCCACGTTCGGCCCTTCATACACGTCAAACAGACCAATGTTGGTGACAAGTTCGCGTTCAGCGTTGCGAACAGCCTTCAACAATGTCTCAGCGTTGACGGTGGTGTCGGTTACAAATGCAAAGTCACGGTCGACGGGCTGATAAGGTGATGCTTTCAGCAGAGGGCGGGCGGTGCCACCTTTGCCCTTCTTGGCTTCGGGGATGCGGTCAATCGCCACTTCAAACGCCACAACCGGGCCTTTGACGTCGAGGGCCTGCAACACGCGCGGATGCACTTCACCGAACCAGGCGAACACTTGGTTGCCTTGCTTCAGGGTCCCGGACCGGCCTGGATGCAGCCACTCAGGGGTGCCTTCTTTTGCGCCCACACCGGTTTGCAAACCGCTGGCTGACACGCCAGCCGCTTCCAGCGCGGCCAAGGCATCAGCTTTGGCATCCATGGCATCAACCGGGCGGCGCGTGCCGGCCCAGTGACGCTGCGATGTATGGCCCGAGCGTACGCCCGCAGCCATCAACATCTGTTCGCCAGGTTTGAAGCCTTCGAAACGCGGGCCGATTTCAAACAGGTTCGAGTCATGCAAGCCGCGTGCAGCGTTGCGGCCAGCGCCTGCAATCAGGTTCGGTACGACGGATGGACGCAAGATGTCCAAATCAGCACTGATGGGGTTCGCCAACGGAACAAGCGGACCACCGTTTGCGAACAGTTCAGCGTGCGCTTTGCTGAGGAACGACCACGTCACTGTCTCAGCCAAACCGCGTGTCGCCAACGTACGGCGCACGTTGCTGACCAAGCGTTGCTTGGCGTTCAGGGCTGGTTTTTGTGGAATAGCGCGCGGCATCGGTTCGGCTTTGATGTTGTCATAGCCGTAGATGCGCAACACTTCTTCCACCAGGTCTTGCCACACCGTCACGTCGCTGCGCCATGACGGCGGAGTGACTTGCCACGGAGTGCCCGTGACGACCGTGAAACCCAAGCGCTCAAGAATATTTTTAATCTGTGGCTCCGGCACCGTCACGCCGCCCAACTTGGCAACGCGCGCCGGATCAAACGCCACAGGCTTGAACGGTGCAGGCGCTTCACCGCCGACAACCAATTCAGAGGCTTCTCCGCCGCATAGCTCCATCACCATGCGTGTGGTCAGTTCTACGCCCTGAATGACTGAGGCAATATCAACGCCGCGCTCGAAGCAGTAGCGCGCATCGGAATTAATTTCGAGCTTGCGGCCCGTCGACGCGATATTTGAGGGGTCGAACCATGCCGATTCAATGAAGATGGTCGTTGTACCATCACTAACACTGGTGGGCTCGCCACCCATGATGCCACCGATACCAACGGCTGCAGCATCATCGGCAATCACGACCATGCTGTTATCCAGCGTGTACGTCTTGCCGTTCAGGGCCAGCAACGACTCACCATCATTGGCCAAGCGCGGGCCCACATCACCCTTTAACTTTGCATCATCAAAGGCGTGAATGGGCCGACCCAGATCAATGTTGATGTACTGTGTGATGTCAACGAGTGCAGATACCGGGCGCAAACCAATGGCCTTCAAACGATCCTGCATCCAGGCGGGGGCCTGGCCGTTCTTCACACCCTTTATAGTGCGGCCTGCAAACTGCGGGCACTTGGTGCTTTGATCAGCGGGCAAGCGCATCGCAATCTTGCGCGACGCCGGGAAGGTGCCTTTCACGGCGCCATCGTTCAGCGGTTTTAGCGTGCCCAAACCAGCGGCCGCCAAATCGCGGGCCACGCCGCGCACGCCCAGCGCATCCACACGGTTCGGCGTTAAGTTAATCTCGAACACCGGATCAATGTTCAGCACGGTGGTGACAGGTGCGCCAACCACTGCGCTGTCCGGCAGTTCAATAATGCCGTCGTGGTCTTCGCCCAGTTTCAATTCACGCGTCGAGCACATCATACCTTGGCTTTCGACGTCGCGGATTTTGCCCTTCTTCAGCTTCTCGCCGCTTTCAGGGATCACATCGCCAGGACGTGCCAGCACAACCTTCAAGCCAGCGCGTGCGTTCGGCGCACCGCAGACGACTTGCAGGGTTTCCGTGCCGGTCGAGACTTTGCACAGCTTTAAGCGGTCAGCGTTCGGATGTTTATCAGCTTCTAATACGTGCCCGACGATGAACGAACCCAGTGCTTTGCCAGGGTCGTGCAGGGCGTCAACTTCAAGACCAATAGATGTCAGCTTTGCCGAAATTTCATCGACAGAGGCTGAAGTGTCCAAATGAGACTTCAGCCAAGACAATGTGAATTTCATCGATTCAGCCCTCCCGTCAGAGACGGAACATCTAAGGCTGCAAACCCATAGTGCTTCAGCCAGCGCAAATCAGATTCAAAGAACGTGCGCAAATCAGGGATGCCATATTTCAGCATGGCAACACGTTCCACACCCATGCCGAACGCGAAGCCTTGGTAGATTTCAGGATCAAGGCCGCATGAGCGGAGTACATTCGGGTGCACCATGCCGCAGCCCAGAATTTCCAGCCAATCGCCGTAGTTGCCGATTTTCAGTTCGCCGCCTTGGCGCGAACAGCCGATATCCATTTCGGCTGATGGCTCCGTGAACGGGAAGAACGACGGTCTGAATCTAATCGTCAAATCATCAACGCCAAAGAAGCTGCGCACGAACTCCTGCAAGCAGCCCTTCAAATGCGTCATGTTGGTTTCGGTGTCGATCACCAAACCTTCGATCTGGTGGAACATCGGCGTGTGCGTCATGTCGTAGTCGCAGCGGTACGTGCGGCCCGGAATGATCACGCGGATCGGCGGTTTCTCACTCAGCATCGTGCGGATCTGCACCGGCGATGTGTGCGTGCGCAAGAGATAACGGTTGCCATCCGGGGCTGTCGGCAAAAAGAACGTGTCGTGCATTTCGCGCGCCGGGTGGCCGGGCGGGAAGTTCAAGGCCGTGAAGTTGTGGAAGTCGTCTTCCACATCCGGGCCTTCAGCGATGGTGAAGCCCATAGCGCCGAAGATGGCCGCCATCTCATCCATGGTCTGGCTGATGGGGTGCAGTGAACCTTTGAGTTCCGGACGGACCGGCAAGGTTACATCCATCTTTTCAGTGGCCAACTTCGCATCCAGCGCTGCGGCATCTAACGTTGCGCGGCGTGATGTGATGGCGTCTTCGATCTCGGTTTTCAAAACATTCAGCTGTTGGCCGAAGCTTTTGCGGTCCTCAGGGCTCATGGTCCCTAAGTTCTTCATCAGGCCGGTGACACGGCCTTTTTTGCCAAGGGCGTCGACACGCACGTTTTCAAGCGCAGGTATGTCGGCTGCTGCCGTTACGGCCGCCAGCACTTCACTGCGCAGTTGATCGATCTCGCTCATCGTTTTTCAAAACCGCTATGTAAAAAACAAAACAAAAGGGGCTACCTCGCGGCGGCCCCTTTTGCGGTCCCACGGTATGTGTGGGCGAAGTTTGTTCGTATCCGAACCAGCGCTTAGAGAGCCGCCTGAGCTTGTTTCACCAAGCCGGCAAAGCCTTCCGGATCACGCACGGCGATATCGGCCAAAACTTTACGATCCAGCTCAATGCCAGCTTTCTTCAAGCCGCTCATGAAGCGAGAGTAGGTGACGCCCAGCAAACGAGCGCCAGCGTTGATACGTTGGATCCACAGACCACGGTAATCACGCTTCTTGCGTCGGCGGTCGCGATAAGCGAACTGCAAGCCGTGCTCAAGGTGGTGCTTTGCCGTTTTGTAGGTCTTGGAATGGCGGCCACGATAGCCTTTGGCAGCCTTCAGAACTTTTTTGTGGCGGGCGTGCTTGGTTACGCCGCGTTTTACACGAGCCATGTGTTTTCTCCTCTAAGCTTTATGGTCTGCCGTAGGGCAGGAAACGCAGCAATGCTGGCGTATCGCACTCGGCCAGCACGAACGTGCGGCGAGATGTACGCTTCATTTTTTGCGATTTGCTTCCGAGGTTGTGGCGCTTCTTGGCCACGCCGGCCTTCACTCGGCCGGAACCGGTCACGCGAAAGCGCTTCTTGACCGCGCTCTTGGTCTTCATCTTGGGCATTTTGTGTGTCCTTAACGTTGGATGTTGTTGCGCCGTCGGGTGGGCTGCCCCGGGATTTAGATCTATCCCTGCCGTACCGCCGTCGGGACAGTTGGTCATTCAAGACCGGTCGTCCCTATGTTTTCCAGCCTGAAGCAAGCCTCAGGCGGAGGCGGGCTTATACCTGTAACCCCCTGGCGACGCAAGGATTGTGCCCGTATGGCGCAGGGCGGCCGAGGCGTTTAAAAGCAAAACGGCGGAAGATTTAAAAATCTCCGCCGTTTCAATGGTTTAGAGGGCATTTCTGCCCAGGATTTTAAGCCCTAGCGGGGGGCGAGCACCATGATGACCTGGCGGCCTTCCATGCGGGGCTCCATCTCGACCTTCGCGAACTCTTCGTTGTCTTTCTTGATTCGCTCAAGCAACTGCTGGCCCAGTTCTTGGTGGACCATTTCACGACCGCGGTAGCGCAGGGTGATTTTCACCTTGTCGCCTTCTTCGATGAAGCGCTTCAGGGAGCGCATCTTCACTTCGTAGTCGTGACCGCCGATGGCCGGGCGGACCTTCAGTTCTTTAACTTCGATGACCTTCTGCTTTTTCTTCGCTTCATTCTCTTTCTTTTGCAGCTCGTACTTGTACTTGCCGATATCGAGAATTTTGCAGACAGGCGGCACCGCACCCGGAGAGATTTCCACCAAGTCGTAGCCAGCTTCGTCAGCTTTGCGGAGGGCAGTTTCGCGATCAACGACGCCGATGTTTTCGCCGTCATAGCCGATCAGGCGGACTTGGCGGGCGTCGATTTGATGGTTGACGCGCGGCCCATCGTCTTTGGGCGGCGCAGGTCGGTTTTGGTCTGGGCGAGCTATGTCGCAATCTCCTGTTTCAGTTCATCCAAAAATAAAGCGGTGTCTTATAACGGAATAAGATGCGCTTCGGATGCGCATCCGTCCCAGCTTAATCCATAAATCCTATTGGAATTCCGGCCTTATGCCGGGGGTGCGCATTCGGCGCGGAGTCTATCGGTGGCTTCGGCCAACGCAAGGATTTCTTGGTTGTTTCCCCCCAAACGCCGCAGGGCAACCGTGCGGTCCTCGGCCTCTTTTTTGCCCACCACAGCAATGATGGGGACTTTCGCTAAAGAATGTTCACGCACTTTGTAGTTAATCTTCTCGTTTCTCAGGTCCGTTTCCACGCGTAAACCAGCCTTTTGCAAGGTCTTGGCAACCTCAGCGGCGTAGTCGTTGGCGTCTGAGGTAATGGTGGCCACCACCACCTGCAAGGGGGTCAGCCACAGCGGCAGTTTACCGGCGTAGTTTTCGATCAAGATGCCGATAAAGCGTTCGAATGAACCCAAGATTGCCCGGTGGAGCATGACCGGGCGGTGTTTGGCGCCATCTTCACCCACATATTCGGCGTCGAGTCGTTCCGGCAGCACGAAATCGGCTTGCAGTGTGCCGCACTGCCAGTCACGGCCGATGGCATCACGTAAGACGAACTCCAGCTTCGGGCCATAGAACGCACCTTCACCAGGGTTCAGTTCCCATTCCAAACCTGCCGCAGCGGTTGCGTCTTTCAACGCAGTCTCAGCGCGGTCCCACGTTTCATCAGAACCAGCGCGTACGGGTGGTCTGTCCGAGAACTTCACTTTGATCTCGGTGAATCCTAAATCTTGGTAAACGCTACGCAGTAACTCGATGAACGATTTGGTTTCTGCCTTCACCTGATCTTCGGTGCAGAAGATGTGCGCATCGTCCTGCACAAAGGCGCGCACGCGCATTAAGCCGTGCAATGCGCCTGACGGTTCATTGCGATGGCAGGCGCCAAACTCAGCCAAACGTAATGGCAAGTCGCGGTAGCTTTTGATGCCTTGGTTATAAATCTGCACGTGGCAGGGGCAGTTCATCGGCTTGATCGCAAGTTTGCGTTCTTCCGATTCCGAAGTGAACATCGCGTGGCCGAACTTTTCCCAGTGGCCTGACTTCTGCCACAGAACACTGTCCACCAGCATGGGCGTGTTTACTTCCTGATAGCCTGCATCTTCCAACCGGCGGCGGATATAGCTTTGAATGCCGCGATATACTGTCCAGCCCTTGGGGTGCCAGAACACAGCGCCGCGTGCCTCTTCCTGCAGGTGGAACAGGTCCATTTCCTGGCCGAGGCGGCGGTGATCGCGCTTCTCGGCTTCTTCCAACATCGTCAGGTATTCTTTCAGCTGCTTTTCGTCACCCCATGCGGTGCCGTAGATGCGCTGAAGCATTTCGTTCTTGGAATCGCCGCGCCAATACGCACCGGCCAGCTTCATCAGCTTAAAGGCTTTGCCCAGCTTGCCGGTGGATGGCAAATGCGGGCCACGGCAGAGGTCGAGCCACTTGCCTTGTTTGTAAACCGTGATGGGCTCCGATGCGGGCAGGCCTTCAATCAATTCGGCTTTGTAGTCTTCGCCGATACTCTTGAAGTATTTGATCGCGTCCGGGCGGCTCCACACTTCGCGGATGATTTTCTCATCGCGGTCGACGATCTCGCGCATCTTCTCTTCGATTTTGCCCAGATCGTCGGGTGTAAACGGCTCGGTACGCGCGAAGTCGTAGTAAAACCCGTTCTCAATCGCCGGGCCGATGGTGACTTGGGTTTTTGGGAACAGCTCCTGCACCGCTTCGGCCATGACGTGCGCGGCATCGTGGCGCAACAGTTCCAAGCCGTCGGCGTCTTTCTTCGTGACAATAGCAACCGTGGCATCGGTCTCGATGGTACGGGCGAGATCGAGCAGTTTGCCGTCGATCTTCATGGCCAGAGCCGCCTTCGCGAGGCCAGGGCCAATGTTAGCCGCTAACTGTTCGCCGGTAATGGCGCCTTCGAAACGACGCACGCTGCCATCGGGGAGGGTAATCGCAACCATTTCAAGCCGTTAGATAAGGGTTAGAGGGCCAAAGAAAGCACCCAATTCTGGCGCAATCTAAGGGTTAAAGGCTTTAAGTCAACTTGGCCTTAAGCACCCACGCCGGCGTCCAAATCTGCCAAAAGCGTGAAGATTTCGCCGGTGCCGATCTGCGCCAAGTGTCCCCGGTTCAAGACTTGAACGCGTGATCCACGGGGCCCGTCGATGGCGGGGTCAGCCCCCGCGCCACACAACACAACGCACCGGCAGTTCGCGATCGCGGCGATGTGCATGGCGGCACTATCGGGTCCGATGGCCGCAGCTGCGGCCCACGCCAGAAATACCGTGTCGATCACAGGCGCTTTGCCGGTAAGGTCGATAGCATCAGGGCAACGACGTGTGATCTCGTCCACCAACTGGGGATGCGGCTTGAAACCGATCAACAGCGGGGTCAGTTTGCGGCTGAACAGCCACTCCGATAAACCAGCGTAGCGTTCCGGCGGCCAGGTGTCGGTGTTTTCGTGGTCGAGGATCAGCATGGCGAAGGGCTGGTTCATGCGAAATGGCGCCGAGAACTCACGCACTTGTCGCGCAGCCCACGACACATCGGCTTTCAGCACTTCATAAACGCCTGCGACCTTCAGCTGATCCTGCAAACGGTCCGACACGTGCATGCTGATTTTGCGGGGGTTGTTGTGATAGAGCGCGGTGCCCGGAATATCGCCCGACCACGGAATTACTGCCAGCGCATCGGGCTTGGGGCGAAGGCCGTACATCAGGTGGAAATAGATGCGCGATGAAAATGACTGCGCGAAATCGTACACGCGCAAGAACGGGACAGAGCGCAGCTCAGCGCGCAGTTCTAAAAGGCCGCACACATCCCACGTGGAGCGTCGAGGGTCCAGCCACACGTCGTCCATGTAGGGCAGTGATTTCGCAATGAACATCGTGGCCGATGTGCACAGCCCGATGATGCGCGCGTCTTTATGATGCGTGCGCAAGGCTGCCAGCGCGCTTAAAGCGAGCATCAGACGCGCAGGGCGCTCGGGGCAGATGACGAGAATGGTCTCGGTCACTGCATTTGCTTCCGACTCAAGACCTCGTCATAGACGGCCAGTGTTTTGGCACACATTTCGGCTTTGGTGAATTTGGTGCGCACGCGCTCCATGGCCCGTGCTCCTAATACTTCACGCTCAGGCTGGCTTATGCTGAGCGCGCGCTCCAACGCGTCGGCCAGCGACACCGGATCACGCGGTGTGAACAGCCAGCCCGTGACACCGGGCTCGATAATTTCAGGCGCGGCCCCGTGCGCCGGTGCCACAACCGCGCGGCCCATGGCTTGTGCTTCCGCGACCACACGTCCGAAGGCTTCAGGATCGGTTGAGGCCGACACGGCGACATCTGTAATCATGTACGCAGCGGGGATGTCGTTGCAGTCCTGAACAATCTGCACCCACCCGCTCACACCTTTTTCGTCGGCGTAAGCCAACAATGTATCTACGAGATGCGGGCTTTCGGTGGGGCCCACCATCATGCAGCGGATGTCGTGGTTGTCGGGGTGGCGCTTTTTCATCACGCCCAGCGCATCAATCAGCAGCCGATGCCCTTTCCAGCCGGTAATGCGCCCCGGCAGCATGATCACGCGCGTCGATTCAGACAATCGCCATTTCTGCGCCAACTGAATCAGGCGCATGGAGGTGACGGCCGCCGGGTCGAAGCTCTGCACATCCACGCCGCGATAAATCAGCCGTATTTTATCGGCGGACACACCGTAATTGCCGATCACATGCATGCGGATGAATTCCGAGATCGCAATCACCACATCGCCCTCGGCCATAACCCGGTTGTAGAGTTTTTTGAGGCCAAACGGCCCCAGCCCATACGTGCCATGAAACGTGGTGATGAACGGAATATTCAATTTCTGCGCAGCCAGCTTTGCACTCCAGGCCGGCGCACGGCTGCGGGCATGCACAACGCTGACGTTGTGCTGTTTCATCACCGCCGCCAGCACATCCACGTTGCGGCGGATATTCAGCGGGTTTTTGGACTTTAGCGGTAATGTAATGTGGGTGGCACCCACGCGTTCCAACTCGCGGACCATGGGCCCGCCGGTGGAGGCGACAAGTGCGGTCCAGCCCGCATTCACAAGGGCTTGCGCGACATCAATGGTGCCACGTTCCACGCCGCCCGCGATCAGCGACGGCAGCACCTGCAAACAAACACGCTTAGATGTGGCGTTCTCGCCCATGTTTCGCCGTATAGAACCTGTTATAACCCGCCACCGGTCTTAAACCGCCGGTGTATGCTTTGCTTTGTATCACGACTGACGATGTTGTCAGGAGTTTCGATGACACTTTCTGCTGCCCAAAATGCCCAACATCATTAATGCCCGACACGAGCGTTCCGATGGTCAGGTCCTGGCCTATGACTTAAGTCCCGGCAACAGCCCCACCATTGTCTTTCTGCACGGCTTGAAGTCAGACCGCAACGGCACCAAGGCTGACGTTCTCGTGAAGCATTGCGCCGAGAAGAATTATAGCTTTCTGCGGTTCGATATGTATGGCCACGGACACTCATCGGGCCAGTTCGAAGACGGCACCATCTCGCGCTGGGTGACAGATGCGGTGGCGGTGATCGACGAACTCACCCAAGGCCCCGTCATTCTCATTGGCTCCAGCATGGGCGGCTGGGTGGGCCTTAAAGCCGCCATCGCGCGGCCACAACGTCTCGCCGGGTTCATCGGCATCGCAGCGGCGCCCGATTTCACCGAAGATCTGATGTGGGCCGAACTCAGCGAAGCCCAGCAAACCCAAGTGATGAGCGAAGGCTTTATCGATCTGCCGTCGGAGTATGATGACGAACCTTACCGCATCAATAAGGCCTTGATTGAAGATGGCCGCAATAATTTGGTCTTGCGGGATGACATCAACATCACCTGCCCGGTGCGCTTGCTGCATGGGCAGCGCGATACCTCCGTGCCGTGGCAATTGGCTCTCACGTTGTCGGACATGATTGTGGGCGAGGACGTGCAGACACTTCTGATCAAAGACGGCGATCATCGCCTGTCGCGTCCGCAAGACTTAAAGCGCCTGACGGCTGTTGTGGATGATCTGGTGCAGCAGGTGAGCGCGTGATCCGCTATCTCCTCATCGCGCTCTTGGCCGCCACGCCTGCATTGGCGCAAGTCAAATCGAACAACAAAGGCACGCCCGCACCCGATACGCTGGACCCGGCCAAAACCTACGAGCTGTGTTTGGACACCGCGCGCCTTTATCCGGAACAGGGGGTTGAGTTCGCGGGCAAGTGGGTGGGTTTGGGCGGCGGTGAACCGGCCAAGCATTGCCAAGCGGTGGCCATGTTAGGCATGCGTGAATACGGCGAAGCGGCAACGCGATTAGAAGAGCTCGCGCAAAATTCCAAACGTAGTAACGACGTCCGTGCCGGCATGTTAGCCCAGGCTGGCCAATCATGGATGTTGCTGGGCGATTACGAACGCGCCAATGCGGCCCAAACATCAGCCCTGCAATTAAAGCCGAATGATCCCAAATTGCTCATCGACCGTGCGGTCACACGCGCCGAAGCCAAGAATTATTGGGAAGCGATCGCGGATTTAGACGCCGCCATTGCCGCTGATGCCAAAAGTGCTGATGCCTATGCGTTTCGTGCCAGCGCTTATAGAATGGTGTCAGAAGATGAGCTTGCGATTGATGATGCCGACCGCGCGCTTGAGCTCGATGCCAACAACCTGAGCGCCCTGCTTGAGCGCGGCATTTTACGCCGCATGAAACGCGACGACAAAGGGGCCCGTCAGGATTGGCTGCGTATTCTGCAAATTGCGCCTGAATCTGATACCGCCAGGGTGGCACGCAGCAACATTGAGCGGTTGGATTTCAATCCGGATAAATAGGGCACATCGCTTGCCCAAAACTTCTATCGTTATTCCCGCGAAAGCGGGAATCCATCTCACAACGTCTTTAGTGTTTGTGGGACGATGGACCCCCGCTTTCGCGGGGGTGACAACATGAGTTTGGCCGCTGCTAAAAATCCAAGTCCGCGTAAATTGGCGCAGGCGGAATGCCCGGCACGGTTTCGCGCAACAGGCAGCGGAAGCTAGGCCTTGATTTGATGCGCACGTACCACTCTTTCGTCAGCGGGTGGTCGTCCCATGGCACATCGCCTGAGTAATCAATCAGCGACAAATGTGCCGCCGCGGCAATGTCTGCAACACTCAAATGATCGCCCGCCAGCCAGCTGCGGCGATCTGTCAGCCAGGCGATGTATTGCAAGTGTGTGTGGATATTTTCGCGGCCCGCTTTGAGTGCGCGGCTGTCCGGCGCTTCGTTGGTCAGAAAACGGCGGTTCAGTTTTTCGCCCGCCAAATTCACGGTCACTTCTTCAAAGAACTTGCGGTCAAACCAGGCCTCTAAGCGCCGGGCCTCGGCGCGCTCTTTGGTGTCGCGGCCGATCAGCTTAGGCTCGGGCTGTAAGTCTTCCAGGTATTCGGCGATGGTAAAGCTATCTGCCACAATGGTGCCGTCGTCTTCCAACAGCGTTGGCGTCTCACCAGCAGGATTGATGGAAAGGAAACCGGCATCGTAGTTCCAGGTTTCCTGTTCGACTTCGGAAAATAAAATACGCTTCTCGTGCAGCAGTACACGGACTTTGCGCGAAAACGGGCAGAGCGTATGGTGATACAGCGTAGGCAACGACAAACTTCCGAGCGAACAGTAGCTTCACAACAGTGTGCTGTGTTTAGTCCGTTAGGCGAGAAAGTTCCAGGACTGAAAAATGCCGGGAGCGGGAAATTTAAATGCAACCTTTTGCTGGTTGCGAATGGTTTTTAGCCGACGGCCTTGAACGGTTTTTGTCTAGCGACCGGCCATCTTCGAGTACATCGACTTGACCAGCTCCGTCAGCGTCACGCCGATTTTGTCACCCGAGGTTACGACCACTTCGCCCTTGGCGATCAGCACGTCGTTGGCATAAATCTCGACCGGGTCCGATGTGTGTTGTTCCAGTTCCACCACGGCGCCACGACCCAACTTCAGCAGTTGGTGCACGCGCAGGTTCGATTGCCCCAGCACGACTGAAATTTCGACATCGACGTTATTAATTGCGTGATGCGTTTCGCTTTCGTCGTCGTTTTTCTTGGCCATGTTCTGTGCTCAGGCGGTGCTTTTTGGGACCAAACGGACCTTACCGGGCTCAATATGCGCGCATCGCCGGAATCCGGCAAGCATGCTGTTATAAAAGCGCTTTTTGAGCCTCCGGAACGTGCTCTAGAAGGGTTAGAGAGGGGTTAATTGGGGTCACAAAACCCACCAATCCGTCATTCCCGCGGTTCGACCACAGGTCAACACTGCTCCATCTGTCACCCCCGCGAAAGCGGGGGTCCATCGTTCAATGCACGCGGTGCGCATTGAGGAATGGATTCCCGCTTTCGCGGGAATGACAAATAAAAGAGACTGATCGGAATGTCCTATTATGTCTACGTCCTTGCTAGCCGGAAGAACGGCACTTTGTATGTTGGTGTAACTAACGATTTAATTCGCCGTATTCATGAACATAAGACAGACGCTGTTCCAGGTTTCACAAAGCGCTACGGCGTAAAGACGCTGGTTTATTTTGAACAAACCGACAGCATTGAAGGTGCGATAGAGCGCGAAAAACACATCAAGAAATGGGAACGTGCGTGGAAAGTTGAGCTGATAGAGCGAAATAATCCGGAATGGACGGATTTGTATCCAGGCTTACTGACCTAGCTTCTGCTGTCATTCCTGCTGTTCGACCGAAGGTCGACTTCAAATAATATCCCGCCGATGAACGGCGGGATGAGAGAATCCATTTCTCAGCAATTTCAGTATTTGTGGGCCGATGGACCCCCGTTTTCACGGGGGTGACACGTTGAGTGAGACGAAAGTGGGCACCTACAACGCTTTCAACTCAAAGGCCGCAGCCATCAGCGCCTTCGTATAAGCTTCCTGGGGTTGGGTCAGGATTGTTTCGGTCGGGCCAGCTTCCACCACTTTGCCCTGGCGCATCACCAGCACCTCATCGGCCATGGCGCGGATGACACGCAAATCATGGCTGATGAAAATATAGCTTAAGCCCTTTTGTCTCTGAAGGTCGCGCAACAGCTCGATCAGTTGCGATTGCACCGACACATCCAAGGCACTCGTGGGTTCATCCAAAATCAGCAGCTTGGGCTGCAACACCAAGGCCCGTGCGATGGCTATTCTTTGTCTTTGCCCGCCTGAAAATTCATGCGGATAACGGTCCAGCATCGCGGCATTCAAGCCCACATCTTGAAGTGCTGCGATAATGCGCTGCTCGCGCTCGGTGGCAGGCAGTGTGTCGTGTACGTCCAGCCCTTCGCCGATAATATCGCGCACGGTCAGGCGCGGGCTCAGTGCGCCGTAAGGATCTTGAAACACAATTTGCATGTCGCGGCGCAGTTTGCGCATTTCGGACGGCGGCAAGGTATCAACGTGTTGGCTGTTGAAGGTGATCGCGCCTTCACTCTCAGTCAGCCGTAAAATGCTAAAGCCCAGCGTGCTCTTGCCCGATCCGCTTTCGCCGACAATGCCCAGGGTTTCACCGGCTTTCAGTGTCAGCGACACCCCATCCACCGCTTTGATGTGGCCAATCGTTCTCTTGATCAACCCCGTGCGGATCGGGAACCAGCACTTTAAGTTTTCAACGCTCAACAACGGCGCGCTAGACCTGGGTGGTTTATGCGCCGCAGGTTTAGGTTCGGCCTGGACCAGTTGCCGCGTATAGGCTTCACGTGGGTTGCTTAGCACATCGTGTGCTGTGCCATCTTCCACGATCAGGCCGTCCTTCATCACAATCACACGGTCGGCGATGGCGCGGGCGATGGCCAAGTCGTGCGTAATGAACAACAACGCCATGTTGTGTTTGCGGCGTAAGTTTCGCATCAATTCCAAAATTTGCGCTTGGATGGTCACATCCAACGCTGTGGTGGGTTCGTCGGCAATCAGCAGGTCGGGGCTGTTCGCCAACGCCATAGCCAGCATGACACGCTGGCGCTGTCCGCCTGATAATTCATGGGGCAATGCGTTCAAGCGTTGTTCGGCATCGGCAAAGCCCACATGGCCCAACAATTCGATCACACGTGCTTTCAAAGCTGGTCCGCGTAAGCTGCCGTGTACCTCTAATACTTCGCCGATCTGCTTGGCGATGGAGTGCAAGGGGTTCAATGACGACATGGGTTCCTGGAACACCATGCCAATGCGGCCGCCACGAACGTTTTGTAATACGGCATCGCTTGCGCCAATCAACGCTTGGCCATCAAACGTGATTTTTCCAGATGGATGGTGCGCCTTGGGGGATAGCAGCTGCAGAATTGAAAGCGCGGTGACCGACTTGCCCGAGCCGCTTTCGCCGACGATGGCAATCGCTTCGCCCTTCGCGATGTCAAAATTAATGCCCCGCACCGCTTCAACGGCATCAGCGCCGTGACCAAAGGTGACGCGTAAATCATGAACCTGAAGCAGACTCATGTTTGCGCCTTTCGCGGGTCCAGCGCATCACGGATGGCTTCCCCCACAAAGACGAGAAGAGTGAGCATAATGGCGATGGCAAAAAAGCCAGTGAAGGCCAGCCACGGCGCCTGTAAATTTTCTTTCCCTTGTCGCAGTAACTCACCCAACGAGGGCGAGCCGGGCGGCAAGCCCAGCCCTAAGAAGTCCAGCGATGTGAGGGCCACAATCGCGCCAGACAGAATGAAGGGCAGGTACGTCAGGGCTGCCACCATGGCATTGGGCAATACGTGGCGCACAATGATCGTCGCGTCAGATACGCCTAGCGCACGGGCGGCGCGGACATAATCAAAGTTTCTGGCGCGCAAGAATTCTGCACGCACGACGGCCACAAGGGCCGTCCAGCTGAACAGCAACAGCACACCCAATAGCGTCCAGAATCCTGGCACCAACACCGCCGAGACGATGATGAGGATGAACAACTGCGGCATGCCGCTCCAAATTTCGATGGCGCGTTGGAAGATCAAATCCAGCCAGCCGCCGAAATAGCCTTGCACGGCGCCGGCGGCGATGCCGATGAGGGAGGAGACAACAGCCAGGATCACGCCAAACAGCAGTGATAAGCGAAGCCCGTAAATCAGCCGCGCCATCACATCGCGGGCTTGGTCATCGGTGCCAAGCCAGTTTTCGGCTGAGGGCGGTGCTGGGGCGGGCACAGACAATTCAAAATTCACGGTGCTGTAAGAAAAGCGAATAGGCGGCCACAGCATCCAACCTTTGGCGTTGATGAGATCGGCCACATAAGCATCGCGATAATTGGCGGCGGTGTCGAATGATCCGCCAAAGGTGGTCTCGGGGTAATCCTTCAGTACCGGCGCATACAAACGGCCGTCGTACGACACCAGAATCGGTTTATCGTTGGCCAGAAATTCTGCAAACAGCGACACCATAAACAACGCGGCTAAAATCCACAGCGAGATAAGCCCGCGTTTGTTGGCTTTAAAGTTCGCCCAGCGGCGACGGTTAAGTGGCGAAAACTCAACCATGAGCTCGGCTTTCAAAGTCGATGCGCGGATCAACCATGTGATACGCAATGTCGGTGATCACGTTCAGCAACAGGCCAATTAAGCTGAAGACATACAGCGAGCCAAACACAACCGGGTAGTCGCGGTTCACCACAGCTTCAAAGCTGAGTAACCCCAACCCATCGAGAGAGAACATCACTTCAATCAGCAATGCGCCGGTAAACAACGTGCTGATCAGGGCTGCCGGAAACCCCGCAATCACCAATAACATCGCATTGCGAAACACATGGCCATACAGCACGCGATTTTCGCTCACACCCTTGGCACGGGCCGTAAGGACGTATTGTTTGTTGATCTCTTCCAGGAAGGTGTTCTTGGTCAACATGGTGAGCTGCGCCAAGCCACCGATGGTCAGCGCAATCACGGGCAACACCATGTGCCACAGGTAATCGGTGATTTTGCCGAACCATGACAGATCAGCCCAGTTCTCAGACGTGAGACCTCGCAACGGAAACCAATCGAGGTAACGCCCACCCGCAAACACTACGATCAGCATCAGCGCGAACAAAAAGCCCGGGACCGCGTAGCCAATAAAAATAGCGGTGGAGGTGGCGGCATCAAACGTTGAGCCATCGCGCACGGCCTTGCGGATACCTAATGGAATGGACACGCCGTAGATGATCAGCAATGACCACAAACCCAACGACAACGACACCGGCAGTTTTTCGGCGATCAGGCTGAAGACGGACTGCGACTTGTAAAAACTTTCGCCTAAATCAAATGTAGCGAAATCTGTGATCATATCCACGTAACGCTCGGCGGCGGATTTATCGAAACCAAATTGCGTGTTCAGGTCATCGATGAATTTCTGATCAATCCCTTGCGTGCCGCGATAAAGGCTGGTGGACGCCCCTGATTCTGTCGTGGCGCCAATACCGCGTAATTGAACGAGCACGCGCTCTACCGGCCCACCTGGCGCAAATTGCACGATCACGAAATTGATCGTGATGATCCCGAGCAGCGTGAGGGGGATCAGCGCTAAGCGTCGGAGGATATAGACCAGCATTTATTTTTGCGGTGCTGCCGCCGCAGGGTCCATCCACCACAGCGTGTCAATCAGTGTGCCGACAGAGCCCAAGCCATGAATGGGCGTGCGCGCGGGCGATTTGATTTTATTCCAGATGGCATATCGCTCGGTGCCCGATGAATAAGTCAGCAGGCGAAAGTAATTCCAGGTCAACACACGGTCGAAGGCGTGCGTGGCGGTGATGACGTCTTCGCGTGTTTGCGCACTGATGACTTTTTCCGCCAGCGCATCCAAGGCCGGGTCTTTCACGCCGCCGTAGTTGCGGGTGGATTTTTCATCAGCTGTGGCGCTGCCCCAATCATCGGTCAATTCGTTGCCCGGGCTCAAGCCGTAGGGCAGCACCAACGATGTGACATCGAAGTCGTGATTATCAAGCCGGTTCACAAACTGCGTGTAATCCACGTTTCTAATCGTGGCCTTGATGCCAAGGCGTTGCAGATTTTGTATGAACGGCAGCAGCACACGTTCCATACTGGCTTGCGCCTCCATAATCTCAAACTCAAAGGGCGCTTTGGTGGTGCTGTTTACCAGCTTGCCGCCTTCAATCACCCATCCGGCGGCCCGCAAAAGCTCGGTGGCTTTGCGCAAATTATCGCGCGCATTGCCTTGACCGTCTGTCGTGGGTTGCGTGAACGGTGTGGTGAACACGCGCTCGGGGATTTTACCGCGCAACGGCTCTAGCAATTTCAGTTCAGCGGGTGTCGGCAAGCCTGTGGCTTCTAACTCGGATTTTTGCCAATAACTGCGCAGGCGTGTGTAGCTGTTGTAAAAGACAGTACGATTGAGGGATTCAAAGTCGAAGGCATAGTTCAGCGCTTCGCGCACGCGTACGTCTTGGAACAAGGGCTTGCGCAAATTGAACACGAAAGACTGCGTGTTCATCGGCATGCCGTCGGTCAGTTCCACTTTCCTGACTTTGCCCTCTTTCATGGCGGGGAAATCGTAACCCGTCGCCCACTCCCGCGCTGAGGTGCTGCGGTAAACGTCATAGCCGCCGGTTTTGAAGGCTTCAAAACGCACGTCATCGTCGCGGAAGTATTCGTAACGGATTTTGTCGAAGTTGTTCATGCCGCGCGTGACGGGCAAATCCTTCGCCCAATAGTCACTGCGGCGTTTCATCGTGATGAAGCGGCCGGGCTCGTAAGCATCGATGATGTAAGGCCCACTGATGACGGGAATATCGAAGCTGGTTTGGGCAAAGTCGCGCTTTGACCAATAGGCTTTCGACAGCACCGGCAGCTGGCCCAGGATCAGCGGCAGCTCTTTGTTGGTGTTGGTCTTGAACACAAACTTCACGGTGCGCTTATCCGGTGTTTCCACCTTATCCACGTCGCTCCAGTACAAACGGAAGAAGGGCAGGCCTTTTGTTGTGAGGATGTTGAACGAGAAGGCCACGTCATCCGATGTAATGGCGCTGCCGTCACTGAACTTGGCTTGAGGACGCAGTTTGAACTGCACCCAGGAATTGTCGGCAGCCACCTCGATGGTTTCGGCCACAAGCCCGTACATGGCGAACACTTCATCGGGGTTGTCGACCATCAGCGTGTCGTACATCAACGCGGCTGCGCGGGCGGGCGTGCCCTTCACAGAGAAACTGTTGAAGGTGTCGAACGTGCGGTCATTCTCATTAGGTCTGACAAGCGTGCCGCCCTTGGGTGCATCGGGGTTCACGAAGTCGAAGTGCTTGAAGTTGGGGCCATGCTTCGGCGCATCGTACATGCTGATGGCATGCACGGGTTTGCCGCGTTCAATCGCCAATGCAGTGATGGGCGCGATCAACGCTGCCGCAACGATGATGGAGCGAAGGAGTGATGTGTGGCCGAGTGGTTTGTGGTGAAACATGTGGAAATCTTGCTCCTCCAAACGCTGCGGGTTTGTCTCCGCACAGTCCCCCGTTTTCCCACATTCCACCTGTTCTCGGCCTGCAAAAACAGAAACCGGACCGGTATAGGGGCAGCGTTATGCGGTCCAATTCAGGGCGGCCAGTGCACGCGCATGAGTTGCACGGTCACCGCAGGCTAAAACGTGTCCGGTCGAGTCTTGTTTTAGCTTTTTACCCGACCAGTGCGTCACGACACCGCCAGCGCCTTCGATCACCGGAACAAGCGCTGCGAAGTCATGCAGCTGTGAAACATGCTCGCAAACAATATCGGTCCAGCCCGCTGCCAGCATCGCATACCCAAAGCAATCCATGCCTGCGGTGCGATACCCGGCGGCCTCGGCACACAGGCGATCAAAGGCGGCTTGCTCAGCCGGTTTGAAATACTGCAAGTCGGTGGTGAAGACGGTGGCCTGCTTTAAGTCTGGGCAGGGGCGGGTGTGGCACGGTTGATGGTTCAGCGTGGTGGGCTGGCCCGCACCACCGACCCAGCGCTCTCTCAAGGCCGGGTGATTGATGCAGCCCAACCAGGGTGCGCCTTTGTGCATCAGGGCAATCAGTGTCCCGAACAATGGCACGCCATGAATGAACGACTTAGTGCCGTCGATGGGGTCCAGCACCCAGACCCACTCGGCGTCAGGGTTTTCGGAGCCGTGTTCTTCGCCAATGATGCCGTGGCTTGGAAACGCGATGCGGATTAGCTCGCGCATTTTCGCTTCGGAATCACGATCAGCAATCGTGACAGGCGAGGTGTCGGTCTTGGTGTCGACCGCCACGTTCTTGCGAAAGTGCCCTAAAACAATTTCGCCGCTTACATCAGCCAGGCGGTGAACCAAGGCGATGCAAGCGGCGGAAAAGGCGTCCGGGCCCATGATGGCTCGGAGATATATGCGAAATTATTGAGCGGCAGGCGCGTCAACCGGCGGAGCGCCCGGGCTGTTTTCCATCAGCAACTTGATGACGGCAGCGCGCTCTTGCGGCTTCTTCAAACCAGCAAACGACATGGTGCCCTTCGGCGCCAAGCGCTTCGGGTTTTCCAGGTAGTCGTCCAACTTGTCGTAGGTCCAAACGCCACCAATGGCCTTCAGGCTATCAGAGGTCTTAAAGCCGTTGTGGTCGCCGATTTCGCCGCCGACGATGTCGTGCAGGTTCGGGCCCGTGCCGTTCTTGCCGCCGGCTTCAACGGTGTGGCAGCTCGCGCATTTACGGAACACGGCTTTGCCGTCTTCGATGTTGGCCGCGACGATCAGCGGACGAATGTCAGGGCGTTGCGCCGGGCCGGTGTCGCCACCGCCTGTCGCTGCCACTTCCGGCACTTCGATCGGATACGCAAATTTCGCTTCGGCTTCTTCGCCGTGCCCAGCTTTGTGCACCGGCATAACGTAACGATCGACAACGATGTTCGTGCCGAGGATCGCCAAGAAGGCCACCCAGAAAGCGCTGATGATGGTGTAAAGCGTCAAACGGTCAAACATCTGCCGAGCCCCAAAAACATAAGTCCATCAAGGCTGAAGCCACCTGAGAAAAAGGCGAAACCCACACCCCAGCCGATTAGGCGTCTGAATAAAGGCTTTGAGGGGGAATCTCAATACGAAACAGGGTCTAAATCTTAAGGCAAACGTATAGGCTGCCCCCTTTAACCCCTTGGCCCAGGCTCCATTCTCCCCGTTGGCGGGTCTCTCATTGCACCTTGGCGGCCCGCCCCGCTTCCTTTATGTCTCAGGCCCGCTTTTCGTGCGGTTTGGCAGGTCTAAGCCCCGCGATTTGCAAGTCACTCGCAACATATGTTGTTTCACCCATGACCTCACCTGCCCTGATTGTGATCCCGTCGCGCCTGAAAGCGACCCGCCTGCCCAACAAGCCCCTCGCTATGATCGGCGATTCGCCCATGATCATTCATGTCTGGCGCCGGGCGGTTGCGGCCAACGCTGGCCCGGTCGTTGTCGCCTGCGGTGATGAAGAGATTGCCGCGACGATTCGCAAAGCGGGCGGTGAAGCCGTCATGACCGACCCCGATCTGCCGTCAGGGACTGACCGTGTCTATGCCGCCGCTGAAGCGTATGACCCGCAGGGTAAATACCAAGTGATCGTGAACGTGCAGGGTGACTTGCCCACACTTGATCCGAAAATTGTCGCAGCTTCAATTGAGCCATTGTCAAAGCCTGAGTTCGATATCGGCACGCCTGTCGCGCTGATCACAAAGCCGGAAGAATTGAATGACATCGCGGTCGTAAAGCCTGCTGTTGTGTTCAAACCGAATGAAAAGATTGCAGCGGCGTTGTACTTCAGCCGCAATCTGATTCCGTCGGGCGAGGGCCCGGCTTATCACCACATCGGTGTCTACTCATTCCATCGCGCAGCTTTGAAGAAATTCGTCAGTCTACAGCCAACCGGTTTGGAACTGCGCGAACGTTTGGAACAACTGCGCGCCATCGAGCATGGCATGCGCATTGGCGCTGTGTTGGTTGATACCATTCCGTTGGGCGTTGATACGCCAGCCGATTTAGAGCGTGCCAAGAAACTGCTGGGCGTTGCGTAAATGACGTTGTCGAAGACTCAAACGGGCAAAATCGCTTTCCAAGGCGATCTTGGGTCATACTCGCATCAAGCGTGCAAAACACGCTTTCCGAGAATGACGCCTGTGCCATGCGCCACGTTTGAAGACGCCATTAATGCCGTGCATGATGGCAAAGCGAAATTGGCGATGATCCCGGTTGATAACTCGCTGGCGGGCCGCGTCGCCGATGTGCACCATTTGCTGCCAGGCTCAGGCCTCAAAATCATCGGTGAATATTATCAGCCGATCCATCATCATCTCCTCGCGATCAAAACTGCGTCTTTAAAAACAATCAAGCATGCTGAAAGCCACGTGCACGCTTTAAGCCAGTGCCGCAAGTTCTTCCGTCAGCACAAAATCAAAGCGGTTGTTGCGTTCGACACGGCGGGTGCGGCGCGCGACATAGCCAAGCGCAATGACCCAACGGTGGCCGCGGTTGCATCTGAAATCGCGGGCAAGCTGTACGGCTTGAAATCTTTGAAAGCGAATATTGAAGACGAGAAGCACAACACCACGCGCTTCCTGGTGATGGCGCGGGGCGCCAAGCTGCCCACGCCGAAAACCAAATGCGTCACGTCCATGATCTTCCGCCTGAAAAGCGTTCCGGCCGCGCTGTACAAAGCGCTGGGTGGTTTTGCCACCAATGGCATCAACTTGACCAAGCTTGAGAGCTACATGGTGGGCGGGTTCTTCAAGACCGTGGAGTTCTATGTGGAAGTGGAAGGCCATCCGCAAAGCACAGGCTTCAAGCATGCGCTGATGGATTTAAGCCTTTACTCTGACCGCGTGGATTTCTTAGGCACGTATCCGGCCGACAAGTTCCGGTTCCGTGGGCGATAAAGTCGCAAGCGCCTACAATCAATGGTCCGCCACGTATGATCACGTGGCCAACAAAACACGTGATCTCAGCGCCAAGGTTTTGCGGGCACAGAGCTTGCCATTGCATGGCGCGACAATCATCGAAATGGGCTGTGGCACAGGCATCAACACCAGCTACCTGGCCGAGCACGCACGCCAGCTAACGGCCCTCGACTTTTCCGAAGGCATGCTGGCGCAGGCAAAAGCTAAAGCTATCTCGGAGCGCGTGACCTTCAAGCAATGCGACATCACGCAAAGCTGGCCCGTCAGTGATCAGAGCGCTGATGTGATTGTTGGAAACCTGGTGTTGGAACACATCGCAGATTTAAGCTCAGTTTTTGCTCATGCGGTGCGGGCGTTGAAAACCGGCGGGCACATGTTTGTGTGCGAACTGCATAGCGCCAAGCAAATGCTGGGCAAAAAGGCTGTGTTCACTAATACGGCGACGGGGCAGGAGGTGGACTTCCCTGCGTACTTTCACGATGTGTCGGATTACGCCAATGCCGCGTTAAGTGCAGGCTTTCAGATCGCCGCGATGAATGAGTGGCGCGATGATGACAGCAACAAGTTAGAACCGCCACGCCTGGTCACGTTTCGGTTCTTAAAGCCTTAGGGCTTCTTCTCTTCATCCAGCCATGTGTTCAGCAAAAACCGCGCAATCGAGAACACATTGGGCAGGCGGAAAGTCTCATAAGGGCCGGGCTTGCCAAAGCTGCGCAAATCATCGCGCGTATACCAGCGCACATCTTCCAGTTCGTCGTCGGTGCGATTGATATCCATGTTTGTGGCGACCGCGCGGAAGCCCAGCATAATGGATTGCGGGAAGGGCCACGGCTGGCTGGCAAGATACTGCACGTCTGTCACGCGTACGCCGGTTTCTTCCAACGTTTCGCGGATCACGGTTTCTTCTAAGCTCTCGCCGGGTTCTACAAAGCCCGCAATGACGGAATACATGCCGGGAATCCAACGCGCCTGACGGCCCAGCAAACAATGTGTCCGCGCTTCGTTTTCAATCAGCGTAATCACGGCCGGGTCGGTGCGGGGGAAGTTGCGATAGCTGCATGATTCGTTTGTGCATTGGCGTGCGTGGCCGCCATCGGTGGGCTTGGTGGAGGCACCACACTTGCCACAATAACGATGATTGCCATGCCAGATCACCATGGCGCGCGCATAAGCCAGGATGGAGGCTTCCGTGCCTGGTAGCAATGTCACCACTTCATTCAGTGTTTTGTATTCGGCATCTGTGCCAAACGTCGGCGGTGTTTCGCTATCGGGCAAACCCAACGCAAACCATGGCACGTCATCGCTAAACCCTAAGAACACCGGCTCGATGGTGGTGACGTCAATCTGCGCAGATACTTCAGTGATGGTCAGAATCTTTGCGCGCGGAGAGGCATCAAACAGATGCTTCAAGCTCCACACCGGCACAATCCGTGCTGCACCGCCGGTAAAAATCGCCTGCAGCTCTGCATCATTCAGGCGTAAGTTAGCGCGCCGATCAATGGGGTTGCCGCTGTACGTAATGTTGATCATGCCAGCACCATCCTATGCGCGGTGATAGGGGTGGTTGGTGAGAATGCTGTGAGCACGATAGAGTTGCTCGGCCAATAAACCCCGCACTAACATGTGAGGCCAGGTCATGGCACCGAGCGATAACCGATGATGAGCGCGCTTTAACACAGCCTCACCATGACCATCTGCGCCACCGATCAGAAAAGCTAAAGTGCGTGCACCACCATCCCGCCATTTGCCGACGCGTGACGCAAAGCTTTCGCTGCCTTCAACGGTCCCCCGTTCATCCAAGGCAATAATCGTGCTGCCGTCTGGAACAACAGCAAGCATGCTTTCAGCCTCGCGCGCCTTACGCACGTCAGCCGACTGATCTTTGCTGGGGTTCAGCTCTTTCACATCCAGCGTCCAAGGCAAGCGCCCGGCATATTGCTCCAGCAAGTCCTTCTCGGGACCGCCTTTGGATTTGCCGATGGCGACAATCAAGATGCGCATGAGATGAAGCCTCTTGCGCGACCTAACTTATTTCTTGGCCGGCTTGCGCTTGGCTTTTGCCTTGGGAGCTGCTTTTGATTTCGCGGCAGGCTTCTTGGCTTTCGGTGCGGCACGTTTTTTAGCAACGGCTTTTGGCTTGGCTGGCTTCGCAACAGGGGTCGCGGCCCACAAGCGCTCGATGTTGTAGAATTCGCGCACTTCGGGGCGGAAGATGTGCACGATCACGTCGCCAGCATCCACCAGCACCCAGTCGCCTTGCTTCTTGCCTTCGCTGCGCGCCACCAACCCGACCGACTTTAACTTCGTGATCAGGTTTTCAGCCAGCGAGGTGACTTGGCGGGTCGAGGTGCCCGAGGCCACGATCATGCGATCGGCGATGGATGTTTTACCAGCCAGATCGAAGTGCACGATGTTCTGCGCCTTGTTGTCGTCAAGCGACGTCATGATGAGGTCGACCGTTTTCTCCAGGTCGGGGGTGGCTGAGGAAGTGATGGGTATCTCCTGCGTTTCGTTTTAATGCGGGCGGTTCAATTTTAGTCGTTCAATTTCTGTAGTTGGCGTATGGCCGTGCCCGACGCCGCATGACGGCGAATGGCAAGGTAGCTCCAGGCCGGTGCGGTGCGGGTTAAAAGGGCCCGGCTGGGTTTTGTGCGCGCGCGCCGAAAGCGCTGCGCCGCCATTCCCGACAGGGCCTGATAAGCATAAGGACTACGGTCCAAGACTGCAACGCACACACTGTGAAAGATGCGCGTCCAGTGCCACCAGCGCGGAATTTGTTCCAGATTATCCGCGCCCATCAGCCAGACAAACGAAATGCGCGGAAACCTTTTGCTCAAAGCGGCCACAACATTGGCCGTGCGCGTGCTGTGAATACCGGTCTCTAAATCACCCACAATAATGTTGGTGTCTGTAGCTATGGCCCGTGCGCCAGCTAAGCGGTCTTTCAGCGGCGCCATGCCTTTCAAGGGTTTCAGCGGGTTTTGGGGGCTCACCAGCCACCAGACCTGATGCAGCCCTAAACGCTTCATGGCTTCGCGGCTGATATGCAAATGACCTGCATGCGCGGGGTTGAAAGACCCCCCCAGCAGGCCAATGCGGCGTTGCTGTCGGTCGCCAGGTACGGGAAAGAACTGCGCCATTACAGATTAGGTTCTGCTCATTTAGGTCCGGGTCTGGCCTGTGCCACGCACTTTGTATTTGAACGTGGTCAGTTGTTCGACGCCCACAGGCCCACGTGCATGCAGCTTACCCGTTGCAATGCCGATTTCTGCACCCATGCCGAATTCACCACCGTCGGCAAATTGTGTTGAGGCGTTGTGAATCACGATGGCGCTATCCAAGCCATTCAGGAAGTGCTCGGCTGCAGCCTGATCTTCCGTCAGGATCGCTTCGGTGTGTGATGAGCCGTGCGTCACGATATGCGCAATCGCTTCATCAATGCTGCCCACGATTTTGATGGACAAAATCGCATCCAAATACTCAGTGTCCCAATCTTCTGCGGTTGCAGCCTTCACACGCGGATCGATTTGCTGCGTGGCGGTATCGCCGCGCAATTCGCACCCGGCTTTGGCTAAGTCATCAATAATCGACGGCAGAACTTTAGGCGCGATCACTTGATCCACCAGCAAGGTTTCTGTCGCACCACAGATGCCGGTGCGGCGCATCTTCGCATTCAAGACAATACGGCGCGCTTTGTCAGCATCTGCAGCCTTGTGAATGTAGGTGTGGCACAGGCCTTGTAAGTGCTGGAACGTGGGCACGCGGCTTTCGCGCATCACACGATCCACCAGCGATTGGCCACCGCGGGGCACAATCACGTCGATATATTTCGTCATCGTCAACATCTTGCCGACGGCTGCGCGGTCCGTCGTGGGTACCATTTGAATACACGTTTCAGGCAAGCCGGCAGCTTTCAAACCTTCTTGCAGGCAGCTCATAATAGCGCGCGATGAATTGATACTTTCCGAGCCGCCGCGCAAAATGCATGCGTTGCCTGCTTTCAGGCACAAGCCACCTGCATCGGCGGTCACGTTGGGGCGCGATTCGTAAATAATGCCAATCACGCCCAGGGGCGTGCGCACGCGCTCGATCTTTAAACCGTTGGGTCGATCCCAAGCTGACATCACTTCGCCGATGGGGTCTTTCAACGCTGCAATGTCATCCAAGCCTTTGGCCATGGACTCAATGCGTGCCGCATTCAGTTGCAAGCGGTCCAGGAGCGCAGGCGTTAAGTTCTTCGCACGGCCCGCATCCATATCAATGGCATTGGCGGCTTCAATTTTGGCTGCATTGGTACGAATAGACGCCGCAGCGGCTTTCAGCGCTTTGACTTTTACGTCCGGTGGGGTTTGGGCCAACAGACGCGCAGCCGCGCGGGCGGCAACGCCCACAGCGTCCATTGCTGCTTCGATATCTATGCCCTTATTAACTTCAGAACCGCCATCCATGGCGCGTCTCCGTACCCGCTCTTACTATATCACAGATCAGATGCTTTAAGCGTCTATCACCAAATCATCGCGATGAATGACCTCGCTGCGCCCTTGATAGCCCAGAAGCTTCTCGATCTCGGTCGATTTGTGCCCCTTAATCCTCGCCACATCATCGGCTGAGTAAGCCGATAATCCCTTGCCGAGCATGCGACCGTCTTTGGTTTTCACCATAACGGCATCACCGCGCTCGAACAGGCCTTGAACCTCGACAACGCCCGCAGGCAATAGGCTTTTGCCCTCGCCCAGTGCTTTGACCGCGCCGTCATCAACCACAATCACGCCCGAGGTTTGCACGGCCCCGGCAATCCATTGCTTATAAGCAGCGCGCGGTTCGGCGGTGGGGATGAACCATGTGCAGCGTTCGCCGTTCTCAAGTCCACGCAAAGCATGCAGCGGTTTGCCGGGCGCGATCACCATACGGCAGCCCGCGGTCATGCAAATTTTTGCGGCCATGATTTTGGTCACCATGCCGCCAGACCCGTAGCCCGTAACAGCAACGCCAGCCATGGCTTCGATCTCGGGCGTAATCTCACGGACTTCGGGAAGATGCCGGGCATGAGGGTTGGTGCGCGGATCTGCGGTATAAAGGCCGTCAATGTCCGACAACAAAACCAACGTATCAGCGCCGATCATTTGCGCAACGCGAGCGGCCAGGCGATCATTATCGCCGAAACGAATTTCAGCTGTGGCGACGGTATCGTTCTCGTTAATGACCGGCACCGCCTTAAGCTTCAATAACGTGTCGAGCGTGCTGCGTGCATTCAGGAAGCGGCGGCGGTTCTCGGTGTCGTCAATCGTCACCAGAACTTGCGCCACCGTAATGCCGTGGCGTTCCAGCACGTTCTGATAAGCTTGCGTTAAGCGCATTTGACCCGTGGCCGCACAGGCTTGTTTCTCTTCAAGGCGCAGCTTTTTGCCCCGCATGCCCAGCGGTCCGCGTCCAATAGCAATGGCGCCTGAGGTGACGATCACAACCTCCTGGCCGCGCTTAATGCATGCACTCACATCGTCGGCGAGCGACTCAAGCCAAGGATGATGCAACTCGCCGGTGGCGTCGTTCACCAGAAGCGCCGAACCGATTTTGACAACAATCCGTCGGGCGCCGCGCAAATGAGACACAGGGTTCATGGCTGCCAAGGACCATTGGCTTCTGCGTCTTGTTCGGCGATCTCAGCTTTGTTGCGTGCCCGAACGAGGTCAGCCAACAAGCCCATCACTTCATCGCGGCCTTGGCCTGACACACCGGACATGGTGTAGACTTTTTTGCGGCTCACTTTTGCCAGCGCTGCGGCGCGCTCTTTGATCGTTTTTGCGTCCAGCGCGTCGCACTTATTCAGCACGATAATTTCTTTTTTCTTGGCTAGGTCAGCGCCATAGGCTTTCAGTTCGCGGCGCACGATTTTGTAGGCGTCCGCCACATCTTCCTGCGTGCCGTCGACCAAATGCAGTAACGCCGAGCAACGTTCGATGTGACCCAAGAAGCGATCACCAAGCCCAGCACCTTCATGCGCGCCTTCGATCAGGCCCGGAATATCCGCGATCACGAATTCAAAATCGCTCACCTTGGCGACACCCAGGTTGGGGTGAATCGTCGTGAAGGGGTAATCGCCAATTTTGGGCCGTGCGCGTGTGGTGACAGACAGGAAGGTTGATTTGCCCGCGTTGGGCAAACCCACAAGGCCGACGTCTGCGATGAGTTTCAGACGTAGCCACACCCACATCTCGCCGCCCTGCTGACCGGGCTTGGCGTATTCCGGGGCTTGGTTCGAGGGGCCTTTGAAGTGCTGGTTGCCGAAGCCGCCGTTGCCACCTTCTAAAATCGTGAAGCGTTGGCCGTCTTCGTTCATGTCCATCAGCACGGTCTCGCGGTCCTCAGCCAGGATCTCGGTGCCTACAGGTACTTTGATAATCAGGTCTTCGCCTGATCGGCCGGTGCAATTCCGGCCCGCGCCATCTTGGCCGCGTTCGGCTTTGAAGTGCTGGCGATATCGAAAATCTATCAGTGTGTTCAAGTTGCGCGCGGCTTCAAACACCACGTCGCCACCGCGCCCGCCGTCGCCACCATCAGGGCCGCCGAACTCGACAAACTTCTCGCGACGAAAGCCGATGCAGCCGTTGCCGCCATCGCCCGCGCGTAAGTAGATTTTAACTTGGTCGAGAAACTTCATGACGACAACAGAACCACAAAAACAAAGAAGGGGAATGGTCGTCCCATTCCCCTTCCAAACTCGAATGCCGGAAACCGGACGAAAGCGAAAGCTTTTTGCTTACGCTGCCGGGTCGACAGAAACGAACACGCGACCTTTGGCAGCGGTCTTGAAGCTGACTTTGCCTTCGATCAACGAGAAGATGGTGTAGTCGCTGCCCAGGCCGACGTTCTTGCCGGGGTGCCACTTCGTGCCGCGTTGGCGCACGATGATGTTGCCAGCCAAAACATGCTGACCACCGAACTTTTTGATCCCTAAGCGCTTGCCACGGGTATCGCGGCCGTTCTTGGAACTACCGCCGGATTTCTTATGTGCCATTGCCTTACTCCTTCAACAAACAGCGCTAAGCCCTTAGGCCGCAGCGGCTGCTTTCTTGGTTGCTTTCTTCGCAGCCGGCTTCTTGGCCGGAGCCGAGGTGGCAGCGGCAGCTGTTGCAGCAGCGGCGATGCCTTTGCCCATGTCGGTGATCTTCACCAGCGTGAGGTGCTGACGATGACCGTTGCGACGGCGATAGTGCTTGCGGCGGCGCTTCTTGAAGATGATGACAGTGTCATCACGGAATTGGCGAACGACCGTGCCGGTCACTTGCGCGCCGTCAACTTGGGGCTTGCCGACTTCGCCGCCCAAAATCAGCACGTTGTCGAACACGACAACAGCACCGGCGTCCCCAGCAACTTTCTCGATGGCGAGGACATCATCTTTGGCGACGCGATACTGTTTGCCGCCTGTCTTGATAACTGCGAACATAGCCGTAAACCTTGAGCTCAAACGAAAAGTGCGGGCCTCATCAGGCCCGCGACCGATGGGGGTGAATATACTGGGGGCTCCAATGAGTCAATGCCCGGTTATTGCTTTAAGAAAAGCAATTAATTCATTGTAAATAAATATGATTTTCCATCGAAAAATGGGTGAAAAGCAAGGTTCGCCCTTGATATGGAATATTACGGATGGATGATTCGGCCCCAATCCAGGCTTCAGAGCGCCTTTCAGAGGCTGAAATTGAGCGTTTAAGGGCTGCTGCGGCCCTGTTGAAGAAGGCCGAACGGCCGGTGCGAATCTTGCGCGCTGTCGCGTGGGCCCCTGAAACCCAGGCCCGATTCTTTGCGAATAACGAGAAAGAACTGCCCCAGGTCACGTACCAACCCTTGGATGCCGGCCCGGTTCGCGAAGCCATTAAAGAAGCTAAATCCAAAATCGACGGCACAGGTCCGGTGCACGATTGGCTGCGTCGCACTGCCGATACGATCGATATTGGCGCGGCGATGTTGGCGGGGCTTGGGACTAAGGATTTTCACAAGCGGTCATTAGAACTTTATGGCTCTCCGCAAACCGAGTTGATGAACTGCGATGTGCGGCCGCTCGATTTGGCGCGCATGCTTGATTACGTGTTAAGCGCATATTCCAATCTCGAACTGAATTTGAACGCCAAGGGTGAATTGCCCACGATCACGGCGGCTCAAATGCAGCCGCGCATGCAGGCGATTCTCAATCGACACTTTAGCGATCAATCGCCGCGCGTTGAAATTGTCGAACATCTTTCAGCAAAAGCATTGGCCGGCGCGAAAACCATAAAATTACGGCGCGATGCTGCGTTCTCGGACCGCGATGTGGCGCAACTGGTGCAACACGAAGCCTTTGTGCACGCGGCGACATCGTTGAACGGGTCTGCGCAAACCGCATTTCCCATTCTCGCGGCCGGTCATCCCGGCACGACGCGCACCCAGGAAGGTTTGGCGGTGTTCGCAGAACTTATTTCTGGTGCGATGGACCCGTCACGCATGTTGCGCTTAGCGGATCGTGTGCTTGCGATTCAAATGTCGATGGATGGCGCGGACTTTTTGCAGATCTATCAGTTTTTCAAAAACAAGACCCACGACAAAACCCAAGCGTTTGAAAACGCAAGGCGCGTGTTTCGCGGCGGCGTGCTTACAGGCGGTGCGCCGTTTACAAAGGACTCTGTATATCTGGAAGGAGTGGTGCGCGTGCACAACTTCTTGCGCATTGCGGTTCAAGAAACCCGCGTGGACTGCATCAGGTTGCTGTTTGCAGGCAAAATGGATATCGAAGATATGCCCGCCGTAACGGCGCTGGCGGCACAAGGGTTGTGCGTGTTCCCGAAATTCTTGCCGCCATGGGCGCGCGATTTGCGGTTCTTGCTGTCGTATATCGCTTATTCATCGTTCCTGAACCGCATGAACCTGGAACGTGTGCGCGATCACTACAAAGATATGCTGGCCAGCTGTGCTCCAACGCAAAGCCCGTTGGCGAATGGTCAAAGCACAACTGTCCCCGAACGCCCTGCGACTACAGAATAAAGTTCTTTGACTGTTCTAATTCCACCAACTCGTAGAACGTCTGCATGTAGCCGGTGCAGTACGATTTATACATGATGAAATTGCCATCGGTTGACGTCCACAGGTGGTACGGCGGGTGAATGTCGGTGCCCATGTAGGCATCGTCATTGTTCTTGCCGATGCGGAAGTGGTGCGCATCGAAGGTGCCAGCGCCCACCGTCACTTTTTCATCGCCCACATATGTTAGCAGCATGCCTGCAGGACGCTTCAACAACATCGGGCCGTCAGCACCGCGATGGTGGAACGATGTCATCAGATAGAAGTGCGTTGTCTGTTGGCCAGGGCCTTTTGATAAATCGTAGTTGTGGCAATGCATGGCATCAGCCTGGATTGGGTGCGAGCCGAATGTCGCCGGCCAACGGTCGTATTCCATGCGGTACGAATAGCGGCCTTCACGCGTATTGAAGCCTTCGCATTCGGCGTACTTCTCGGTGAAGTGATACCAGGCCGATCCTACAAACTCTTCGTCTACCGTTAACTGGTTGAAGGCCGAGGTGGGGTTCCAATCTTTGTCGTAGGACTGGATGCAGTCCCGAAGCACGCGCGGGCTATTTTCATCAATCGCACACTGTGCGCGTAACGTGCGCCGGCCGTCGGTGTGGATGGTCATAGTGAAATTCTCGCCACCCCTGACCTTGTCCAAGATTTCCTTCTTTTTCGAGGTGTAGCGGATCTTCCCGCGAATTGTCGTGTGTTCCATGTTGGTCCTCTCCCAGTCCAATCAAGTGCGTACTCTATATATAAAGGACGCTTATAAAATTAGTTCGGGTCCAGGCTTTTCACATGCGCGCCCAATGCTCAACCCGACAAAGGCTGGGTGGTTGCGCCCTGACCAAGGAGTGGGGCCAGGCGGTGAGCCCTGGCTTTGGACGACCTTTTCTAAAAATTACCGCCAAACGTGCGCCGCAAACGGTTGCGGTATGCAGACGCTTCGGTTAGGTTCCGCGCCTTCCAGAGGACCACACCCTCATTCTTTGCGGAGAGGTGGCAGAGTGGTCGATTGTACCGCACTCGAAATGCGGCGTGCCCGCAAGGGCACCGTGGGTTCGAATCCCACCCTCTCCGCCATTTCTTTCCGCACATTGAATCCGCCTGCGGTCGTCTCTTACTATCGCGTCTGATGACCGCGCGAACAGATTCCCTCGTTTTCAAAATCATACGCTCACCGGTGGGGCGTTTGAAACTGGTCGCAACCGATTGTGGTTTGGTAGCTGTGCTATGGACCAATCATGATCCAAAGCGCGTGCGTTTAGGTCCTTCGCGCGAAAATAAAAATCACCCCATCCTTATCCAAGCAGAGCGTGAGCTTGGTGAATATTTTGCAGGTCAGCGCCACCGTTTCTCTGTGCCCCTCCATATCATTGGTACGCCGTTTCAGAAGAAAGTTTGGCAAGCGCTTGCTCAAATTCCGTTTGGCGGAACGTGCTCGTATCAGGAATTGGCGGAAAAGTTAGGCAACATGAGTGCCGCCCGCGCTGTTGGTGCCGCAAATGGAAAGAATCCGTTGTCGATTATCGTGCCGTGTCATCGCTTGATCGGTGCGAGCGGCGATCTGACAGGCTTTGCCGGTGGATTGAAAGCCAAGGCATACTTACTGCGCTTTGAAGAGGCGCACAGTTTCAAGAAATAAAGATATCCCAACAGTTATAGAAGCTGCGACTTACCCCTAAGGATAGCACTGCTTAGTCCTTTGCGCACTTGAAGCGCCCTAATCGCTTCGCCAGTTTTCGGTTTCTTCGTTTTAGATTCTCGTGTGTTGGTCTCGCTAGTAATTTGGTTCCCCATGCAAAAATTTAAGATTGGTTCGATTGCGCTGGTAGTTAGTCTTTTTGTTATCCTGGGGTATCTTGTTTCTGCAGGCAGTGCGATTTACGCGTTGCGCGATCTCAAGGTCGGTGGGCCCGTCTACGAGCGCATTGTTCTGATGAAAGATTTGACGGCAGACATTCTGCCGCCGCCAGCATATGTGATTGAAGCATACCTTGAGGCGTCGTTGGCTTTAGCCAATCCGCAAAACGCGACTGCTCATAAAGAGCGCATCCAAAAATTGCGCGAAGACTATGTGGCGCGGCACGAGTATTGGAAAAAGCAAGATATTGACGCAGCGCTGAAAACCGACATTACCGTGAATTCTGATCGCGCTGTTCGTAAATTCTTCAGTGCAGTCGAGGATGAATTTATTCCATCGTTACAGGGTAACGACATGAGCAGGGCGCGGGCTGCGTATGATCTTGTAACAGATGCGTATCAACAACATCGAGCCGTTGTGGATCGTATGGTTGAATCCGCAGGCGTGGAAGCCAAGCGCACAGAAGAGCTGGCCGCCTCTCGCGTCGAATTGTTCTCAAGCGCGATTTGGGTGGTCTCAATCATTGTTTTGGCGCTGATTGTTGGCGTTGTGGTCGCCTTCAATGCAGGTCTTGTGCGCCCATTGGTGCGCATGACTGCGGCTATGGAGGGATTGTCGTCGGGCAATTTGAATGTGGATATTCCAAGTGCTAAGCGGCGCGATGAAATCGGTGAAATGGCAGCGGCGTTGACAGTCTTTAAAGATAACAGCCTGAAGATTGTGCAACTCAGCGCAGAGCAAGAAAAAATCAAACAATCTGCTGAAACAGCGCGCCGGCAAAGCATGCTGCAGATGGCGCATGATTTCGAAAATAATGTTGGGTCATTGTTGAACAAGGTTATTGCGGCCGTTGGCGGGCTGCGTGCGTCAGCTAATGAAATGTCCACGGCGTCTTCGAAAACGCTCGAGCAGGCCAGTTCAGTCGCCGCTGCCGCACAGCAGACGACTCAGAATGTGCAAACAGTCGCGGCGGCCACGGAAGAGCTTTCCACATCTTTCCGCGAAATTGGCCAACGTGTATCTGAGTCGAGCGTTATTGTCGGCCAAGCTGTCTCAGCCGCAAACGATACTGCCGCGACTGTTCAAGGGCTGGAAAGTACGGCGCAACGTGTTGGCGAGGTCGTTGATCTTATTAATAGCATTGCTGAGCAAACCAATTTGTTAGCGCTTAATGCAACAATTGAAGCTGCGCGCGCTGGTGAAGCGGGCAAAGGTTTTGCAGTGGTGGCGGCAGAGGTAAAATCGTTGGCGCAGCAAACATCGCGCGCGACAGATGAAATCAAAGGCCAAGTGGACGCAATTCAGGCAGCATCACGACAGTCTGCGAACGCCATACGTTCTATTTCCGGCATCATTAATCGCGCTAACGAAATTTCATCAACGATTGCCACCGCAGTCGAGGAGCAGAGTGCCGCGACCCACAATATTGTTCGCAGCATTACGCAAGCTGCCGATGGCACAACCGAAGTCACAAATGCTGTCAGTGAAGTTTCCCACGTGGCTACGAAGTCCAGCAATGTGGCAAAGAGTGTTCTGACGGCGTCAGAGCAGTTGAATGAAAGCGGCAGCCATTTGTTGACGCAAGTGAACACGTTCCTCGATCAAGTACGCGCGGCCTAATGGGGTGCTTGCCATTAAGTGCTTGGGCTTTCATGCAACGATGTCGTTATGCTCGGGGTGGCGACGAAACCACGATACGGCATAGCCGCAAATTGGCACGGCTTTGAGACCTTCGGCCCGCAAGTGCGCCACGATGCCGTCCATTAATCGTCCGGCCGCACCTGTGCCGCGCAGCTCTGGTGCCGCTTCTACATAGTTGATGAAAAGTTTGCCATCACGGCGTTGGTACGCCGCGTATGCCAATGCGCCATTTTCGGAAAGTTCGAAGCGCTCGCTCTTTGTGTTGTTCTGGACGGCTGTGGCCATGGCTGAACTTTCATCGCAGGATTTTAAAGTCTGAAGCGTCGCCTTTGTAGGCGGGCGGCGGGTACTCACCGACAACACCTCTTAGACCTTAGCTATGTGGAATTCACACTACTTCAATTGCTGATGTGGCTATGTTGTCGGCCTCTCATGTCGTTTGGAGGGGCGAACGTCACGCGTAATCTCGCATGCTTAGGTCGATTTATATTAGAATGCCTTTAAGAATGACTTTTGATGACTAAGACGAGTTAAATAGCGAGACTATCCTTTATTTAAGGTAGAATTTTTGATATAATTCAGCCTATTAGTGCTGTAACTGCTTACATTTACAGCAGACATATTATCGCTATGCGATCACTGCATAACATTTATGCAGAACAAGTGTTCTTTTTCCGGGGGATAATTGTAGGTTTTACAGGTATGAAATGTCCGAAATTGAATTATTGATCGGACAACATGACGTTTAAGTCTGACGCTCCGGTAGGGATTTCGTCAGCTAATATTCACCCATGGTTGTAGCTTATGCCGAAGATTGCCGACGTCTCGCGATTTTCCGATTTAATCGAACGTATGTATGCGGCTGTGCTCGATCCCAGCATGTGGATGGGGGTCGCTGCTGACGTGGCAGAACTGTGCGGTACGCAAAGCGCTTCCATTCAAGTGCGTAATACGAAGACAGGCGCTGTGCAGTTGCTCAGCCGCACGGCCAATATGGATGATGCGAGCGACATCGCTTACGTCTCATATTTTCACAAGAAGGATGTCTGGGCCAATTTGGGCTTAGCGTCTGGTCAAGGTGGCGTCATTCAAGGGCAATCGCTTATTTCCGACGGGCAGTTGGAGAAGACCGAATTCTACCAGGATTTCCTGCGCAAGCTGGATATGTTCCAGATCATCGGCTCCATTCTGCATGTAGGCCAAGATCAAGTGGGGTTGATTGGCGTCCATCGCGGCCGGAATCAGCCAAGTTTCGATCAAACAGAGCAAGAACAACTGGGCGCAATATTGCCGCACTTACAACGTGCTTTGCAGTTGCGACAAAAAGTCTCGGGTGATGAGATTGCGACGCAAAACCTGAAGCTGCCGGATGAAGAGGGCCTGGCTGTATTATTGGTCGATGGAAATGGGCGTCTGCTGCATGCCAATGGAGAAGGCGATGTTTTGCTGCGTAGTAGCGAAGCCCTGAAAGTTGCAGATAATATTGTCACGACACATCACGTGCGGACGGCTCTGCGTCTCCAGCGGTTGATTAAGGATGCTGCGGCGACAGCGGCGGCTCGTATCGGTATTCCTGGTGGCTTCTTATCTATTCCACGTGCGGATCGTTTCCCATTATCGATGTTGGTCTCGCCTTATCAGGCTGTCTTAAATCCAGCATCGGCCCCAACACCTGCGGCGTTGTTAATGGTCAGAGATCCGGCCCGGGATACCGAACTGAACACTGTCCTGCAAAGTTTGTTTGGTTTGACGCCGGCCGAATCAAAAATTGCCAACGCTTTGGCCAGTGGATCTTCCATTGAAGAAATTGCTGCGCGTTATGGCCTCAGCCATCACACCGTACGCACGCAGCTCAAATCGATCTCGGGGAAAACGGGAACCTCTCGTCAGGGCGAATTGATTGCTCTGGTCCTAAAGGCCACATCCTTCCCCAAGGTCTAAATCCCTTTTCGCCGTTCGCGATTTTAATGGTCCACGTGATCGGCTTTGCTGTGGCTCTTTTGCTATGTCTGGCGTGCAGCGGCTAAACCTAAAGTGTAATGACATATAAATTCTTCTACCTCATTTGGGCGATAAACGGCTGATTTTGTTACGTTTTTTTTGATATTTACACGAAACTACTTCTAAGCCGCGATTCTAAAAATAAACGTCTGCACGGGCTTGGGTTGGGATGGGCTCTGTTGCAAGTCGGTCAATTTCGGCGAGGCACGCCTTGGACTGTATAGCTGTTGGTCTGAGGCGAATGTTTGACCGTGAACGAACAAAAATATCGCCATGAGCACCATACTTCCCGGCAAAATTGTCGGCGATGCGCAGATCGATGATCGCGATACGCTGCATTCCATCATGCTTTCGACGCTGCCTGTCACGCACTCGGCGTTGCGTAAGGCGCGCATGATTAAGAACTGCCGCCTTCAAAGCGTGATTGAACTTTACCGCGATCAAAATGCCGGCAGCGGGCAAATAGCTGTAGACCAATTGGATGTTGCATTGGGCATTTCGTCGTCCGGGCACCCTGATTTGGTTTTATTGCGTGGCGTTGCGCTGTTGCCCGCATTTGACTCGTTTAGCATTCGCCTTCTCTTGCGCGAAATGGGCGCTTCAGAAGAGCAATTGAAGCCAATTGCCGTCTCGCCAGAAAAGTTGCGCCAACTCGACAAGTTCATGGAAAGCTTCACCCTGCCGCTGCTGAAGTATGTCTATGGCCGCCAAGATGTTGGTAAAGCCGGAATGTCTCAGCTTTTTGAAATGTTCAGAAATCCTGATGTGGCCATGGCGCAATCGCACCTCAACCGTTTGGCGACGAAGGTGAAAGTACCTCTAACATCCATCCCAAACTTTCTTGAGAACTATTCCGATACATTTCTGGCGATCGCATTTTATCAACAGTCGTATCAAGATCTGGTGACGGTTATTGCGCAATTTCTCGATTCAATTCGCGAAGTCGCAGCGCAAATTAAGTTTAAGCACAATCAAAATGTGAAGACCGTTTGCGAAGAGGTCGATGCAACATTCCGATTTGTGATGAAAGCCATTGGTACGCGGTTAAGTGCAGCCGAGCGTATGGCAGCGGCCCTGTGGGCTGATGATGTAACTGCACCTTTCCAAACGTTTCAGGCGCGGTTACGCGAATTCCAGGTTTTAATTGGAATGTTGCTCTGCAGCTTAGCGGCCAAGGTTGATGCTTGGCGTGCTGCGTTTCCCAGTTCGAAGGTTGGTAGCACTCAGCAACGTGCTCAAATGATTTCCGCAGACATTGCCTATGCCATGCCAGCGCTACGTCAGGCTGCAAGCCGCGGATTGCAGCGTAATGTTGTGTCCTCTGATGATGGAGCCGGGGGACATGGCGAAGGGACAACGTTCCTAAAGTTTTTGCGTCAGCTTGCGACCCCGTAAGCGATTACTATCATCACGATGCTCAGAAAGTGCTGGTCAATCTGCGGGTACCGGTTTTCATTGCGTAGCAGAGATAATTTATTGAACTGCTGGGATGTGGCCCAAGCAACGCGAAGCTCAGAGCCACGTAATCTTTTCGGGATGGTTACAGCCACCCAGCACGTTTGAACCTGTAATAAAGCACGACGCACACAAGTACGATCAGCCCGAGTGCAAGCGGATAGCCATATTCCCATTTTAATTCTGGCATGAACTCGAAATTCATCCCCCACACCCCGACTAAGGCAGTGGCGGCGGCGAAAATACCGCCCCATGCGGCTAGGCGTTTGGTAACATCTGTTTCGTCGATGGTCACGACCGAGAGATTCACCTGCATGGCGATGGCAATAGTATCGCGGACACCGTCAATTGACGTCGTAATACGAACCAAGTGGTCATATACGTCGCGGAAATATTCTTGAGTACCGCTGCACACAGCTGGGACGCGCCCGCCATATAATTTGCTGACGGCTTCCAGTAACGGCACCGCGGCGTGGCGCAGGACCATGACTTTTCGTTTCAAAGCGTACAGGCGTTCGATGTTGGGCCGGGCTTTCCCTTGCACAAATATATCTGCTTCGATTTCTTCTAGCTCTGTTTCAAAAATATCAATGATCGGGAAATAGCGGTCGACGACAGAATCCATTAAGGCATACAACACAAACCCAGAGCCATGTTTCAACAAGTGTGGCTCGCGTTCGCAACGATCTCGCACACCCAGGAAACCTATGTTGCTGCTGCTGCGCACTGATAGGATGTAATTTTCACCGACGAAGATGGCGACTTCGCCGACTTGGGGTTCGCCGTTCACCATTTCCACCAATTTAATGACCGTGAAAAGGCAGTCGGCATACTCCTCAATTTTCGGTCGTTGGTGACCGACCAAAGCATCTTCGACCGCGAGTTCGTGCAGGTTGAACTGACGCTTCATGTCCTGCATTTCCGCAGAGGTGGCGTCTTTTAATGCAACCCATACAAAGCAATCTTCCTGGCGCAGGTAGTTATGAATCTCGCTGGTCGGAATGTCGGCGATCTTGCGGCCATCCATATAAGCGATGCAGTTAATCAGCATGATTCAATCTCCCTGCCGGGTTTCCGACCCTTACGCTTCGTGGGCCCTGTTACGCCGTAGGCTTGCATCCTACCCGAACTTCCAATTCGATGCAGGTGGTGCTTTTATGCTTTGGACGTGTGGGTCCGTAGCGCAAAGCAGCCAATCAGGCTAGTGTGGCGCAATTGGAAGAGGGGCGGTTTCGGCGATGCGATTTTGTAAAAATTTCGGCTGTGGCGTTATCGTTGCGCTGTGTGCAGGCTTTGCTTCTGTGGCGATGGCTGATGGCATAACTGATGCCCTTAAAACGTGCCGGACAATTGCGGATGTCGGGGCGCGGGCGGCCTGTTATGACCACATCACTGATACATTGCCCATTGCCAAAGCGCCCACCGTTGCTGCGCCCTCTGCCTCGAACACAACAGCCCCGCGCACAGCGGCCCCAGTTGTTCCTGTAGTTCCGCCCGTGGCGGCGACGCCTGAACAGCGGTTCGGCGAGAAAGACTTGCCCATTAAAAAACGCGTGCCCGAAGAAGAACAAGCGCCCGATGAATTAGTGTTGAAAGTTGTAGGCGTCCGCACTGACCAAACCGGCTATGCGACTTTTACGCTGGAAAACGGACAAGTCTGGCGGCAGGTCGAGTCCTCCAGTTTGAAGATTTTGAATGGTGCACGCGTTAAAGTCCGTAGCGGGACGCTGGGTGTATTTTATATGTCGCTTGAGAACGCCAACAAATCATTCCGCGTCAAACGCGTTAACTAAAGTCACTTCCTATGCTGATCACCAGTCTGAGTAACGCCACAGTTAAACTGCTGGCCAGCCTGCGGCTTGAGAAATACCGCGATGAGAATGGTCTCTTTTTGGTGGAAGGGGGCCGTATAATTGAAGATGCCATAGCCGCAGGAGCTGTGCCCAAGATTGTGGTCGTGATGGAGAATGCTGCCAATACGCTAGCGCAAGCTGCATGCCTGAATGCAGGTGGTGCGGTGATGCATGTGACGCTCGAGGTGATGGCGAAGATTACGCACAAAGATAATCCGCAAAACGTGGCGGCTGCTTTCCCAACAGCGCGTTCTACATTCGATCAGTTGCTGCCGACAAAGGGTGATGTTTATGTCGCGCTCGATCGCATTCGTGATCCTGGAAATTTAGGTACTATCATTCGCACGGCGCACGCCGTGAATGCACAAGGCGTGCTCCTGGTCGGGGCGTGTTGTGACCCGTATACGTTTGAGAGCGTGCGGGCCACGACAGGATCTATTTTTCATGTGCCGATCTACGAAGGCAGTGAAGAGAGTTTTCTCAGCCTTATTAAATCTTGGCCGGGCAGTGTTGTCGGCGCTGCGGCGTCCGGGTCCAGTCACTACCGCCAGACCGAATATAAAAAGCCGGTGCTCGTTGTGATGGGAACCGAGCAGAGCGGGTTATCATCCGCCATTACAGACGTCTGCAATAAGATTGTGCATATTCCGATGTATGGTTCGGCTGAGTCGCTGAATGTATCGGTTGCGACGGGTGTGTTGCTATACGGCGTGCGCGAGGCTTTAAAGGGATAGTTTTTTCAAGATCTCTTTTACGAAATCATCCAAGCTGCCACCCGTAAAAAGGTAGCCTGGCACATTGGCTGCGTTCGCAGCTTGTATGTCAGTCTCACGATCACCAATCATGAAGCTGCGCGTGGGTTCAATGCTCCATTTTTGAATCAGTGTTTGCAGCATGCCAGGCAACGGTTTGCGGCATGCACAGACTTGCCGATAAGCCGCTACCTCCGCTTCCGGATGATGGGGGCAATAGGCAAAGTCATCAATGCGGGCGCCTTGTGCATTGAGTTGCGAAGCCATCCAGGTGTGCAGCTCATGAACATGCTGCTCTGTATAGAGCCCCCGCGCGATACCGGACTGGTTGGTGACGACAAAAACAAAAAAACCAAGATCATTGAGCTTTCGAATGGCCGCAAACACGCCATCGATCCAAATGATATCGTCGCTGCGATGTGCAAAGTTCGTGTCGACGTTGATCACGCCGTCACGATCTAAAAATGCCGCCCCCCGCCCGCTCTTTATTTCCATTGCCGATATCTTCATCTAACCTGTGTTGACAGGTTGCATATTTCATAACCCAGGTGGATCGTCTATGCCGATAATTGGGGCTCGAGCTTTCGGTACCATTTTGTTGCTCTGGGCCGGCACCGCCACCGCGGATACGATCCGGGTTGCGGGCACGGTGCTTCCACCGCAATTGGGCAATCCATATTCCACTTCCGCAACGCCAACAATTTCCACCACGTCAGCTATTTATGACGGGCTGACGCGATTGGCGCCTGACGGCCGGTTAACACCTTGGCTCGCGGTGTCATGGGAGCATACGGATGCCAAGACGTGGCGCTTTCAATTACGCAAAGATGTGTTGTTTTCAAACGGTCGGCCATTTACGGCTGAAGATGTGGCGGCCAACGTAAACTATCTCGCTAAGTCGCCACGTGCCACGGACAATATTTTACGCGATTTACCATCACTAGAATCTGCGTCTGTCGTGGATGAATTTACGGTCGATATTGTGACCAAAACGCCCGTTCCGACATTTCCGCGCTACGCTACAATTTTGCTGATGCCTGAGTCTGAATCGTTTCTGCGTTTAGGAACCGAGGAATTCTCAAAAACGCCTGTCGGAACAGGGCCTTTTGCGATTGAAAAGTGGCAGCCAAATAAGGCGACGCTGAAAGCTTTTGAAAAGTCATGGCGCAAACCCAAAGAAGACACGCTGGAAATCTTGACGTTGCCTGAAGCAACATCTCGCGTTCAGGCCGTCATTTCAGGCCGCGCGGATATCGCACTTGGCCTGGGGCCTGAGGACGGTCAGGCATTGGAGGCAGCCGGTGCAAAGAGTGTCAGTTGGCGAGATGGCAGCGTGATCGGCATTTCCCTGGTCAATACGCGTGACATTCCATTCAAAGACGCGCGTGTTCGTCGGGCGCTGAATTACGCCGTCAATCGTCAGCCTATTGTCGATATTATTTTCGAGGGTAAAACCGTTCCTGCCAATCAACCTGCTGGCCGCGCGGTGTTGGGGTACAATGCATCGTTGCCGATGTTCAATTATGACCCGGCAAAAGCCAAAAAACTTTTGGCGGAAGCGGGTTATCCCAACGGCTTTAAGTTTGTGCTGGAAACATCGGGTACCAATAACGCAACAGTCGCTGCATATCAGCAAGTGGCGGATGATCTCGCCGACATCGGTGTGATGATGGAAATCCGAACTGTGCCGTTAGCACAGTATTTGAAGAACACGTTCATTACGGGCGAATTCCCCGAGGCGACATCTATTCCTTGGCCTGCCAATCCTAGCCAAGATATGTTGCGCGGTATTGCCATTCACTCGTGTTTGGCTGTCCATCCTTGGTACTGTGACAAAGACGCCATGCCGCTTTATCAGGCTGCCTTGTCAGAATGGGATGACAAAAAAGCCCTGCAATTGCGGCTCGATTTAGGGGCCCGTTATCATGATCAAGCTGCCGCACTGTTTTTGTACGAGCAGGTATTCTTCGCAGGCTTAAGCAAACGCACAGAAGGATTTGCTGATATCTTCGGCTTTATCAGCTACGATAAAATCAGCGTCAGCGGGAAATAGCGGCGTTAGGCTTTCTTGGTCCCAGTGTTGTTGCTCATCACGCCTGAGGTAAAGCTGGCATCACCCGCCGGGGCAATCCCTTCATACAGGCATTGATATAAGCGGCGGGTATAGTTGCGGCGCTCATCGCGCATTTTGTCGCGCCACTCTGGGGTGGGTTTAAAGTTCTCGATCATCTCGGGCGTCACTTTACCTTCGGTGGCCAACAGATATTCCGTCACCATTTGCCGATCGCGGGTAACCCAAATTTCCGCGCCCAATTGCAGCACGATTTCGAGCAGATGGTCGATCATGGGGTCTTTGAAATAGTGCGGATGGCCGCGCTCGAAGCCTGGCAGGTCTTTCACATAGTCCAGTCCTTCACTCAGTTTTTTGGCGCGTTCTTCGGGTGACAGCTTGCTCATAAGTGACTTTCCTGCGGCATATTCCAGCGGAGCCCACCGGCTCCTGCAGATCAGAATACAGAGTTAAACGTTACATCTATAGTACGAATCGAAAAGAGCCAGTTTGATTTCCGGCCGAAAACAAGCCACACGTTCACCTTACGGCGCGATGACGTGGCCTCATTCTCAAAAACTCTGGCGTGCATATCTATATATGACAAATCTCAAACACCCGCGTGTTCGATTAAAGCCCGGCGCGCACAAGCGGCTCCGCACCGGCCATCCGTGGATTTATTCCAACGAGGTGGACATGGATGCGGCGACCAAAGCTTTCCCGCCCGGCAGTGTTGTGACGATCACCGATGCGGGTGGCACGTTGTTGGCCACAGCGCACTTCAACTCCAAGCCGCTCATCAGCGCACGTGTATTGGATACCACACCGGATGTCGCGATTGATACGAACTGGTTTGCCGCTCGTTTGCAAACGGCGATGGCGTTGCGCGACCGGCTGATTGGTCGCCCGTATTATCGCTGGGTCCATGCCGAAGGCGATAGCTTGCCGGGCCTGATTGTGGATCGCGTGGGTGATGTGGTGGTGGTGCAACCCAACACCGCAGGCATGGATGCTGCGCTTGAAAACATTATCGCCGCGATTGAAAAACTTATGCAGCCCAAAGCCATTGTGATGCGTGGTGACTCGTCGCATCGCAGCCTCGAAGGTTTGGGCGAAACCGCGAAGCTTGCCAAAGGTGAACTGAGCGGCCTGATCGAAGTTAAAGAAACCACAGCGACATTCTTTGCTGATGCGCTAGGCGGCCAAAAGACGGGTTGGTTCTTTGACCAACGCGATAATCGTGCGTTTGTGGCTTCACTTGCCAAAAATAAAACCATGATCGACCTTTATACACACACCGGTGGGTTTGCCGTGTCGTGTGCGGTAGCAGGTGCAAAAAGCGCGCTAGGTATTGATGGCTCGGGCTTGGCGGTGGAACTCGCCGAAAAAGCTGCGGTGGCGAATAACGTTGCCAACATCTGCAAATTTGAACGCGCCGATGTGTTTGATTTCTTGGGCGGCGCCATTCAGCGCAAAGACAAATTCGATATTGTTGTTGCCGATCCACCGGCCTTTGTGAAATCGCGCAAGGATATAAAGCCGGGCTTACAGGGGTACCGAAAACTCGCGCGTATGTGTGCCAGCATTACGGCGCCGCAAGGCGTGTTCTTTATCGCCTCGTGCAGCCACAATGCGCCGCTCATTGAATTCACTGAAGCTGTGGCCCGTGGGATCACCGATGCGGGCCGCTCCGGCCGTCTCCTAAAAACATCTGGCGCTGGCACAGATCATCCTGTGCACCTGCAATTGCCAGAGAACACCTACTTAAAGGCACTGACCTTTGCTTTGGATTAGCTCTTCTCAGCGACAACTAAAAAGCCAGGCACGTCTTTATCGCGGTCGCGACGGAATGATCCCGGCGTCACGTTGACATTGTTGAAGCGTGCTAAGATGCGGCGCAAATATTCTTCGCTGTGACTAAAGCGCTGATCTTGCCCCAACCGGAAATCGCTATCGGTGATCGCTTGGACCGTGAATGTGATTACGCCCGATGGCATCAACGCTTTATAGGCTTGCTCTATTAAGCCCGCCAAATCGCCCGCATACACAAAAACGTCTGCTGCTAAAATCAGATCGTAAGTCGCAGTCTTGCCCGTTAAGGCGGCTGTCATGTCTTGATGCGCCAACGTATCGTATATGCTCTTGCGCTTGGCTTGAGCCAACATGCCGTCCGATAGATCAACACCTTCAAGCTGGTCCACAGACGCGCGAATGGCTGCACCCATCAAACCCGTACCGCAGCCTAAGTCCAACGCGCAGGCATAGCGCCGCGCCGGGTAACGCTGGCTCAGTGCCGCAAAAATTTGTTCTGGCGCAGAATACTTTAGGCCCTCGACCAGCGATTTTTCAAAGCGCGGCGCGTATTGGTCAAACAGGCGTTCGACGTAAGCTGCAGGAAGTTCTGCCGTGGCTGGTGCTTCGCCCAACAGCACCAGTTTTGCATGGGCCCCCATCGAATCGGCAGGGTCTAATTTCAGATAGGCTTTATAGGTTTCGATGGCCGCAGCGTTGTCCCCCATAATCACCAGCGCCTCGGCCAGCGTAAATTGGCATTCCGCCCAATTTGGGGCCAGTTCCAGCGCTTGGCGCATCAGGTCTGTGGCCGCTTCCAAATCGCGCCGCGCAATGAACATTTGCGCTAATTCAAAGCGTTTGTCGGCAAGAGCATTGCCGGATGTGTCGGGTGGCTGTGTCATGGCGCGGATATAGCGCGAAGGACTTGCGAAGGCAGCAGAAATTCATATCTCTGGCGTTGCATTGCCGGGGCCAAGGCTTTACGCAACCTGACACTATAGTTTTCAACCGCTTCTAGAGGTTCTGCCTTGTCTGTCCGCCAACCCGCCGAATGGGATGCTCATACCGCCGTCTGGTCCGCGTGGCCTAGCCATGCCGACTTGTGGTTGGAAGATTTGGACCCCGCCCAGGCCGAAGTAGCCGCTCTGTTCAAAGCCATTGCCGATATGGACCCGGTCACAGGCAAGCCGCGCGGCGAAGCGTTGAAGATTCTGGCCAGCGGCGACGAGGCCCTGGCTTCGGCTACCAAAGCTTTGGCGGGGACGGGCGCAGAAATTATCCCGGCTGCTTTTGGCGATATCTGGCTGCGCGATACCGCGCCGATTTTCGTAAAGAATGGCAACACGTTGGAAGCATCGTGCTTCCGCTTCAACGGCTGGGGCGGCAAGTACGTTCTGGTGGGCGATGACGGCGTTGCGCCCTTCGTGGCCAAACGCGTGGGCGTTAAAACGCATATGAACGATTGGGTGCTGGAAGGTGGTTCCATTGATGTTGATGGTTTGGGGACAGCCCTAACTACGCGCCAATGCCTGCTGAACGAAAACCGCAACCCGGACCTGAGCCAAACCGACATCGAAGCGAATTTAAAATCAGGCCTCGGTATCGAGAAACTGATTTGGCTGGGTGATGGTTTGCTCAACGATCATACCGATGGCCACATCGATAATATTGCTCGGTTCATTGCGCCGGGTGTTGTGGTGTGTATGGAACCCGCTGGCTCCGACGATCCGAACCGCGATGCACTGAACGCAATTATTGCGGACCTGAAGGTTGCAACAGATGTGAATGGCCGCAAACTTGAAGTCTTCACGGTGCCTTCGGCAGGCCGTTTAGACGATGAAGAGGGTGAGCCTGTGCCAGCAAGTTTCATGAACTTCTATATCGGTAATACCACAGTTGTGGTGCCGACGTACGGTACGAAGAATGATGATGCGGCTGTCGCGGCCATTGCAAAGCTATTTCCTGGTCGCCGTACTATCGGCTCGCGCGCGAACCACATTTTGACTGGCGGTGGATCGTTCCATTGCATCACGCAACAACAGCCTTTGGTGTAAGGAGGCTTAAGTATGTCGAAAGTCACAGTCGCTGCACTTCAGTGCGCATACACCGACAACATGACCGAGAACATCGACCGTGTTGAAGGGCTGATCGTTGATGCCGCTCATAAAGGCGCGCAGATCATTCTGCCGACGGAATTGCTGCAAGGGCCTTACTTCTGCCGTGAAGAACGTGATGAATTTTTTGACTGGGCTTACCCCGCCAACGAGCATCCAGTTGTGCAGCGTTTTGCGCCGCTCGCCAAAAAATTGGGCGTTGCGATTCCGGCTTCGATTTTTGAGCGCGATAATCACCACTACTTCAATAGCCTGGTGATGATCGATGCCGATGGCGAGATCATGGGAACGTACCGCAAAAGCCATATCCCCGATGGTCCAGGCTACGAAGAGAAGTTTTACTTCAAGCCTGGTAACACCGGGTTCAAGGTGTGGGAGACAAAATTTGCCAAAATCGGGGTCGGCATCTGTTGGGACCAATGGTTCCCGGAATGCGCCCGCGCCATGATGTTGATGGGGGCTGAACTATTGTTCTATCCCACGGCCATCGGCTCAGAGCCTGAAAACCCAACGCTCGATACCAAAGACCTATGGCAGCGCGCGATGATTGGCCACGCGGTATCGAACGTCGTGCCGGTGGTGGCGGCCAACCGTATTGGCAACGAAGGCGGCCAAATTTTCTATGGCTCGTCGTTCATTGCCGATCAGCGCGGTGAAAAGGTTGCCGAATTCGGTCGTACGGAAACCGGCGTGCTAACGGCCACGTTTGATTTAGCGCAAGTGAAGTTAAACCGGGCATCTTTCGGGTTCTTCCGCGACCGTCGCCCGGAACTCTACGGCATTCTGACGCAGTAAATACGATAGCCGGGAAGGCTTTAAGCCTTCCCGCGCTTCTTGTTATATTTTTTCTTGGCGGCGTATTTCTCAACGTCGGCCATGACACGCAACAAATTCCCACCCCAGATTTTTGCGATTTGTTCTTCGGTATAACCGCGCTTTACCAGTTCCAATGTCACGTTGAAGGTTTCGCTGGCGCTGTTCCAACCGGTGATGCCGCCGCCGCCGTTGAAGTCTGAGGCGATGCCAACATGATCGATGCCGATCAGTTTGACGGTGTAATCGATGTGATCGGCTAAATCCTTCACGCCGGCCTTGGGCCATTTCAATTCAATCTCGTCGGCCTTAGCGCGATACGCTTTCAACTGATCGGGTGTCAGCTTGCCCATATCCGACATGTCTTTAATGTTGAATTCTTCCAACAAAGCCTTTGATGCTGCGGCTTTGTCCTTTGGGACAGCGCGCAAGTAAGTGTCGAATGCCACCATTTGCGCCACACCGTTCACTTTCTTCAACGCCAGTAACTCGTCGTCGCTGAGATTGCGCGGGTGATTGAAAACACCTTTCACACCGGAGTGTGATGCGATCACGGGCGCTTTCGACGCCGCAATAATATCCAATGCCGTTTGTTTCCCCGCGTGGGAAACGTCATTCATAATGCCTAACTCGTTGCAACGCTTTACGGCTTTTTTGCCGAGATCAGACAAGCCGCCATGCAGTGGCTTGGGTGGCTCAGTCAGGTTGCGCGATTGATCCATGGAAGAATCGCCCAACTGATTGTGCCCGATGTGCGTGTGCCCGAAGTAACGGCCACCGTAATCGTAGAAAAGGTCAATCAGGTCGATGTCTTCGCCGATGGGATAACCGTTCTCGATCCCAATCAGGGCGACTTTCTTACCCGCTGCGTTGATGCGGCGGACATCGTCTGCGGTGTAAGCAATCTCAATTTTATCGGGATACATCTTCTCGGCGACTTTATGGATCGCTGCGAACTTGATCATCGCGTCAGAGAGTGCAGAAGCGTAACCAATCACACTCAGTTCACCTTGGCCTACATACACAATCAGGAAGGTTGCATCTAAGCCGCCTTCAATTTGTGTGGGGATGTGAACCTGCTGGCCGCGCGGACCCGGCTTCATCGGGTCGTAAGCGTCGCTGCCGTAATTGGCCGGAATATCGACGTGAGTGTCGACCGTAATCACGCGGTCATGGATGCTGCGCGCACGCGCAATCAGTTCAGCATCGGTCTCTGCCCATGCAGCTGTGGAAAATAGAAGGGCTGTGGTCAACAGCAGCGCTTTGAAATTTTTCATCGACATCCCCTTAATGTAGGGGGAAGTCTAGCTAAACCCCGAAGGTTTTAAAGATGCGATCAACAGCCAACGTCGGCGTTGTGCGGCCTTCAGCAATTTCATTCTCTAAAGTGGGGATCAAGGCCTTCACTTTAGCATCGGTTTTCAATCGATTGAGCAAACGGTCATCTACCATGGCCCACATCCAGCGGATTTGTTGAGCCAAGCGCTTCTTGGCCCATTCGCCCGATTGCCCGGTCAACTTTTTGTGTGTGCCGATTCTCTCCCAAACATCGTCCAGGCCACGGTTTTCCATGGAACTGACGCTGACAACGGGCGGGATCCAGGTGGGGCTTTGCGGCGTGATAATGCGCAGCGCATGGCTGTAATCAGCGGCGGTCGCTTGCGCCCGCTTGATGTTATCGCCGTCGGCTTTGGTAATCGCGATCATGTCGGCGATTTCTAGCACACCTTTTTTGATGCCTTGTAGTTCATCACCGCCGCCAGCGATCATCAGCACCAAAAAGAAATCGACCATCTCAGAGACAGTGATCTCGCTCTGGCCGACCCCCACGGTTTCCACCAAAATCACATCAAAGCCCGCAGCCTCGCAGACCAAAATGGCTTCACGTGTGGCGCGGGCGACGCCGCCCAATGTGCCGCCGGTGGGCGAGGGGCGAATGTAGGCTTTTGCGTCGATTGAAAGCCGCGCCATGCGCGTCTTGTCGCCCAGAATAGAACCGCCGGTGCGGGACGATGTGGGATCAACCGCCAACACCGCAACTTTGTGACCCTTCTCGGTCAGCATCGATCCGAAGGCGTCGATGAAGGTACTTTTGCCAGCGCCCGGCAAACCACTGATACCGATGCGTTGCGATTTGCCGGTGTGCGGCAGAAGCTTCACCAACATCTCTTGGGCAAGCTGTTGGTGTTCGGCGTTCAGCGATTCGGTCAGTGTAATGGCGCGCGCGAGGATTGACCGATCACCGCGCGTGACGCCTGTAACGTAATCCTCAAGCGATAATTTGGCGCGGGACGGCGCTGCGGACAACGTTACGCTCCGTGACCCAACGATTTCGCAAGTTTCGCCAACAAATCCACAGCTGCTTCGCCAATCACAGTGCCCGGCGGGAAGATGGCCGCCGCACCAGCTTTGTACAGGGCGTCAAAATCTTGCGGCGGAATCACGCCACCGACGACCACCATGATGTCTTCGCGGCCCAGCTTTTTCAGTTCGTCTTTCAGAGCAGGGACCAGCGTGAGATGGCCAGCAGCCAGCGAGCTTGCACCAATAATATGCACGTCGTTTTCCACGGCCTGCTTGGCGGCTTCTTGCGGCGTTTGGAACAAGGGGCCGATATCAACGTCGAAGCCTAAATCAGCAAACGCCGTTGCAATCACCTTCTGGCCACGGTCATGACCATCCTGGCCCATTTTCGCCACCAGAATGCGCGGGCGGCGGCCTTCTTTCTCGGCGAACGCATTCACCAAGTTTAAGACCTTCTGCATCTGTTCAGAATTGGCACCCACTTCTTTCCGATACACCCCAGAGATGGATTTAATTTCGGCAACGTGACGGCCAAACACTTTTTCCATGGCCGCGGTAATTTCACCAACCGTAGCTTTGGCACGGGCGGCATCCACCGACAAGGCCAACAGGTTGCCCGCGCCTGTTTCGGCGCACTTCGTTAAAGCTTCAAGCGTGCGCTGCGTTTCCTTCTCGTCACGCTCGGCTTTCAGACGCTTCAGCTTTTCAAGCTGCGCAGTGCGCACGGCGGTGTTGTCGACCTTCAGCACGTCGATGGACTCAGAACTGGTGGGGCGAAACTTGTTCACACCCACCACAGTCTGGCGGCCACTATCAATGCGCGCTTGCGTGCGTGCTGCGGCTTCTTCAATGCGCAGCTTGGGAATACCTGCTTCTATGGCTTTCGCCATGCCGCCTAAGCCTTCCACTTCTTGAATATGTGCCCAGGCTTTCTTGGCCAAGTCGTGCGTCAGGCGTTCCACATAGTAGCTGCCACCCCACGGGTCGGCGCTGCGGGTGGTGCCGGTTTCTTGTTGAATGAACAACTGCGTGTTGCGGGCTATGCGCGCCGAGAAGTCTGTCGGCAATGCCAAAGCTTCGTCCAACGCGTTGGTGTGCAGTGATTGCGTGTGGCCTTGTGTGGCGGCCATGGCTTCAATGCAGGTGCGCACCACATTGTTGAACACGTCCTGAGCGGTCAAACTCCACCCCGAGGTCTGGCAGTGTGTGCGCAGTGACAGCGAACGATTGTCTTTCGGGTTGAACTGCTTGATCAGCTTGGCCCACAGCATGCGGGCCGCACGCATCTTCGCGACTTCCATGAAGTAGTTCATGCCGATAGCCCAGAAGAAGCTCAAACGCGGTGCAAAGGCATCGATATCCAAACCAGCTGCCATGCCGGCGCGGGCGTATTCAACGCCGTCGGCCAACGTATAGGCCAATTCCAGGTCAGCGGTCGCGCCTGCTTCCTGCATGTGATAGCCGGAGATAGAAATGGAATTGAATTTCGGCATCTCGGTCGAGGTGTACGCAAAAATATCCGAGATCGCCTTCATGCTAGGGCCAGGCGGGAAGATATAGGTATTGCGCACCATAAACTCTTTCAGAATGTCATTCTGAATGGTGCCTGACAGTTTGCTAGTTGGCACGCCTTGCTCACCAGCCGCGGCGATATACAGGGCCATAATCGGCAATACCGCGCCGTTCATGGTCATCGACACGCTCATTTGGTCCAGCGGAATGCCATCAAACAACGTGCGCATGTCGTAGATGGAATCAATCGCCACGCCAGCCATACCCACGTCACCCACCACGCGCGGATGATCGCTGTCATAACCGCGGTGTGTGGCGAGATCGAACGCGATCGACAAACCCTTCTGACCTGCCGCCAAGTTGCGACGGTAAAAGGCATTTGAATCTTCAGCGGTCGAGAAGCCCGCGTACTGACGAATGGTCCACGGCTGCGTCACATACATTGCGGCATAAGGTCCGCGTAAGAACGGCGGAATGCCGGGGCGTGTATCGAGGAAGTCCAGCTTTGCGGTATCTGCACTCGTATAGAGCGGTTTTACGGCGATGCCTTCGGGCGTGTTCCAGTTTTGCGCATCGGCTTTGGCAGCTAAATCAGCCCAGGCTTTGGCATCAAGTGCGCCTGAGTTGGACGATGAGTTTAAAGCAATCTCTGCGAAGTTCGGAATTTTGCTCGCCACTTTGTTCATGGTGATTACTCCGCTGCCAGTTTTTTATGGGCGGCGTTCAATGTGCTGAGCACATCACAGCCCATATATATGAAGTCATCGACTCCTGCGGCTTTCAAAGCCGCTTCATGTTCACCGCCACGTCCGGCCAGATAAACCGTGGCCGCACCCGCGTCTTTCAAGGCTTTGGCAAGGCTTGCGCCCTTCTCGGCGTAGACAGTATCGCTAGATGAAATGATGGCGAACGATGCACCGGTTTTTTTGAAGTCTGCGGTAATGGTCGCCACATCATCGCCACCCGCACTCATCACGGCTTCAATCCCACCGGCTTCAAAGAAATTCTTGGCGTAGGTGGCGCGACCGGTGAAGTCAGCCACACGGCCGACGTTCGCCACAAAAATCTTTGGCGTTGCGCCGTACTTCGCTTTGAAGGCATCGCTGAGGTCACGCAGTTGCTCAAAGCCATCACCCAAGCTGATCTTTGGTAATGCGGTCATCGTAATCGGTGTGCCCGCCAAGGCTTTCGCCATGGCTGGAACATTGGAGCCATCGGCAGCGGCCTTCACCAGCACGGTCATGAGTGTGCCATCGCTGGGTTCAACCAGTGCAGGTACAGCGCCCACGGGGCCTTGGTCACGCTTGGCCAGAATGCTGGGCACATCCGGGTGATCAGCTTCAATCGGTGCTTCGTGCATATTCGGGAATTCACTCACCCCCGTTAAGGCATCTTTGCGACGGCTTAAGTTCTTCGCGCGTTCAGCTTGCACGCCTGCGATTTTCTTGGCGATGAAGCCCGATGGCAATGCCTCTACCATGCCGCCTTCGCGCTCAATCTCTTGCATCAAGGCCCAAGCAGCGTCGGCCACTTTGTCGGTCAGCGTTTCAAACAGGTATGCGCCACCGGCAGCATCCACCACTTTGTTAGCGCCGGTTTCTTCCTGCAGAACCAGTTGCGTGTTCCGCGCAATGCGACGTCCTAAGTCGCGCGAGAAACCCAAGCCGCTATCGAACGGCAAAACGGTCACAGCATCGGCACCGGCAATACCAGCGCCAAAGCACGCCACAGTGGTGCGCAACATATTCACCCACGGATCACGTTTGCTGATCATGCGCGGTGCTGTCACGGCATACACAGGTGCGACGCGCTTGTCGGGCGATGCACCACAGGCTTCGGCAACGCGGCCCCACAATTTGCGGGCCGCACGAATTTTGGCGACCGTCATGAACAAGTCGGCATCAGCTGCCAGCGTGAAGGCCATCTGGCCGCAGGCGGTGTCGATATCAATGCCGGCTTTGGTGGTCGCGCGTAAGTATTCGATGGCTGTTGCCATCACGCAGGCCAGCTCTTGAGCTTCGGCTGCGCCAGCCGAATGATATACAATTGACTTGGCATTCAGCGCACGCGCATTGGGGAAATTTTTGGCGGTGTAGCCAGCCGTATCGGCCATGCGCGCCAACACCACATCCATTTCCGTAATCAGCGTGCCGCTACCAGCAAAGCTCGCCAGCGGATCAGCGCCAAAGTTGCCACGGAATTGTTCTGGCTTCAGTCCGCGCGATTTCAGCAATTGCATGAACACGGCGGAGAGCGGCAGTGATGGACCATTGGGTTCCAGCACAATCGGTGCCAAATCCAAGTACACGCCCTTCAAGACCGTATCGAAATCTTTCAGCGAACGGATCGCAACGCCATTCTTGCCCGACGGATCGGTTTTCAGATTGATGGACGTCACGCCACCTTCGAGGTCTTCCAGAATTTGCTTATTGGCTATCTCCGGGTCCGGGTGGCCGTGGCTTTGGCGAATATCCCAACCGGTTTGTGAGGTCGATAATGCAGATGATCCGCGGGTATACGGCGCGCCGCCCGGAAAGCCCGCATCAGCTTTCCAATCGTCCTTAGTGTAGAGCGGCTGAATTTGAATGCCGTCGTAGGTGCGGCTGACAAGTTTCTTGTCGAAGGGTGCGCCCGCCAAAACCTTATCGATTAGTTTCAGCCAAGCCTCTTGGGTGGCTGGGCCAAAGTCGGAAGCCAGGGCCAAAATCTCATCATCGGCGGCCAAGAGCGCTCTCCTTAAAACGACACGAAACACGCGGTTTAAATCGCAATTTTCCGGGGTTTTATTAGAGCGAAGGGGCGGGGGCGTCAAACTGGCCGGAAAGGGTATAGTAAGGCCTGTGCGCGGGTCGAACAGCGGCCGTTATAAAGATTAACGGTCCCGCGATTCGCAGACCGGGGGGCCGTTCTAAACAGGGTTTAAGCCTAAAGTTATTTACCAGCGTACTTTTCAACCTCGCGCCACACACGCAGGAAATTACCGCTCCAGATCTTTGCAATCTCGGCTTCTTTATAGCCGCGCTTCACCAGCTCGCGCGTCAGGCCTTCTGCTTCTGCGGCGGTTTTGTAGCCGACAATGCCCCCTGAATGTTCCATGTCTGTGGAAACGCCGACGTGATCAATGCCAATCAGCTTCACGGCATAGTCGATCGAGTTCACCATGTCGCTTACGTCTGCACCGGGCCAGCGGGCACGATATTCAGCCATGTCGTTTTGGAAATTTGGCAGTTTGTCTTTCGGCAATTTTGAAAACGCATCGGTAAAGGTTTTCAAGCCATATTTATTTTCGATGGCTTTCAGTTCAGCTTGTTGTTCCGGCGGTGGGTTTTTTAGATAGCTGTTGAACGCCACAATATGTACCACACCGCCTTTGGCCGCGATGGCTTTCATTTCCGCGTCACTCAAGTTGCGTGAGTTATCGACAATCTTTTTCACGCCTACATGCGACGCCACCACAGGTGTTTTTGATAATTCAACGGCTTGTAAAATCGCAGCCGAGCTAATTTGCGAAACGTCGACAATAATGCCGAGGCGATTCATCTCGGCGATGGCTTGCTTACCCAAAGGTGAAAGCCCGCCATGCAACTCTTCTTTATCACCAAACTTTTCCTGCGGGCGGTCACTGTCTGCAAACTGATTATGTCCCGCATGGTTGAATGCGACCATGCGTAACCCGCGAGCATAAAGCTGCGACAGCCATGTGGTATCTTCGCCGTACGGGAATGCGTTCACAACGGATAGTACGACAAAGTGTTTTTTGGCAGCAACAATGCGGTTCACGTCAGCGGGTGAGCGCGCGAGTTCAATCCGGTCAGGGTATTTCGCCAACATGCTTTCGATGGCGGCCAATTTCGTGTCGGCATCTTTGCGGGCTTTGGCATAGCCCTCTGCATTGCGTACACCTTGTGAAGCAAAGATCACAAAAGCCGCGCCATCCAACTTGCCTTGATCCATCTTCGGCAAATCTACTTGCATTGTGGTGAGCTGACCAACGTCGTATTTGCCGGTCATGAATTCTAGGGGAATGTCCATTTCGGCATCGAAGGTGGTCACACGGTCATGAATACCCGCGACTTTGAAGGCGAAATCTTCTTCAACGCGAGGCGAGTTTGTACATGCGGTCAAGCCCGCCAAAAACGTTCCTGCAAGAACGCTGTATTTAAATCTACGCATGATGATTCCCCTCAAAAAACTTTCCCGCGTCCACAGTTGCAAATGCTATCCGAGGCCAATGGTTCCGTCGAAGGTCCATTTTCAGTTCTGGCCATTCTCATTTGCCGCATAGAAGCTCGTTCTGAAGCAAGATATGTTAAAAGAACGCTGTTACATATTTATGTGTGTTTATGACCAGTTTTGACCGCCCGACTGATCCACAGATTGCCCCTTCCAATTGGGTGTTGCGCTTTGCTGCGCTGATTGAGCCTGGCGGTATTGTGTTAGATGTGGCGGCTGGCCATGGGCGTCATACGCGTGCACTAAAAACTCTAGGCTTCGGTGTTGTTGCGGTCGATGTCGATGTCAGCGGGCTTGATGACTTAAAGAAAGATCCCGTCATTCAAGTTGTCGCCGCAGACCTTGAAAGCGGCGCATGGCCGTTTGCAGGCCGCACGTTCGATGCGATTGTCGTTACCAACTACCTGCACCGCGCGCATTTCTCACATTACATAACCGCGCTCAATCCTGATGGCGTTTTGATTATCGAAACCTTTGGGCAAGGCAATGAGCTCTTGGGCCGTCCACGTAATCCGGACTTTTTATTAAAGCCCGGTGAACTGATAGACGCGTTTAGCAAAGATTTGCACATCATTGCCTACGAACACGGCGTAGAAGAAGAGCCAAGACCCGCCGTGCGGCAGCGGATCTGTGCAGTCAAAACATCTGGCCCCGTTCTATTACCATGAAGATATCTGCACTCGCTTTATTGACTCTGATTGTGCTCGCGGGTGCGGCAGAGGCAAAGACGCTGCGTGTGGCCACCATTTCGCCGGCTATATCTTTTGCAAACCCGTATGCGCGGGATGAGGGCGGGTACTTACGCCCATCAATTTATGACGGTCTTACCTTGGTTACGCGGCGGGGGGAATTAAAGCCGGCACTCGCTGAATCGTGGACCATCGAGAACGACACCACGTGGGTATTCAAGCTGCGCCCTCATGTTGTGTTTTCGAATGGTGAAACCTTCGATGCTGAGGCTGCAGCGTCAGCGATCAAGAACCTCATTGATCCTGCGCAGCGTTTTCCACGCGCTTTGGATGTGACCGGCATTGCAGGTGTGCGCGTGCGCGATCCCTTGACATTAGAAGTGATCACAGCAAAGCCCGACCCGCTGCTGGCGCGCAAACTGAATATGGCACCCATCCCTGCGCCCAAAGCATGGAAAGAGATGGGCGTTGAGGCTTTCTCGAAAGCACCCGTGGGCACGGGCCCTTATAAAGTCGTCAAATGGGACAGTGCGCGTACGGTGTTAGAGGCTGTGCCAACATCGTGGCGCAAGGCCCGTGAGATTACGAAGATTGAAACCACAGTGACACCCGATGCATCCGCGCGCGTGAAAGCGCTGTTGTCGGGGCGTGTGGATATTGCGTTGGGTTTGGGCCCTGATGATATCGATGCCGTGAAAGATGCGGGCTACGATATTCGTATCACTCCGGTTATCAATGTGTCTGTTCTAGCCTACCGTACTGTCCGTGATGATGCCTCACCGCTCAAAGACGTACGCGTGCGCGAAGCGCTGAATTATGCGGTTGATCGTGACAGCATCGTACGTGAAATTTTAGGCGGCACCACGCGCGTAGCCAGCCAGGGCGTTGTGCCGGGTGCCCCTGGTTATAATCCCGATCTCAAGCCATACCCTTATGACCCCGCCAAAGCGAAAGCGTTGTTGGCTGCGGCCGGTTATACCAATGGATTCCCGTTGACGATTGCGGTGTATAGCGGCCTCCTTCCCAACGACACCACGATGTTCCAAAAAATGGCGCAAGACTTTGCCGCCGTCGGTGTGAAGGTGGAGTTGCGTACCATGACTTTTGCCGACTACGCGCGGCGGCTGTTCAATGGTGATTGGCAGGGCATTGATGCCTTTTCAAATGGCTGGCTCAGTGTCGGCTATGGTGATCCGATGCGGGCCATCGATCAATTCAGTTGCAATTATAACGCACCGTTTATCTGCGAGCCTGCCCTGCTGCCGAAAATCGAAGCCGTGCGGTACGAGATGGACCCAGCCAAGCGTGAAAAGCTGATGCAGGATTTGATGGTCGATTATCGCAATGCGGCGGCAGCGTTGTGGCTGATCGAATTTTCATTCATCACAGGCTTGAATACGGCAATCAAAAACTTTGATACGTACGCAAATGGCATTTCGTATGAAGACATCACGCTAGATCGCCCCTAGCGGTGCTTTCCGTAATCGCAGAGTGAATAACTTTCTATAACGGGCCGAATAACTTTCTATAACAATCCGTTTGCAAGCCTCTGTTCCATACACAAAGCTGTGGGACGCCTTGGGAACCTATATGCTTAGTGCTAAGCTGAGTTATGTAACGTGTCACTGTTGCCGGGTGGGGCTGCCATGAATCACATTTCAGATCATGCTTTTGATCGCCGCACAGTTCTAGGTGCCGCGGCTGGTATGGGTGCCGCCTTAACACTGCCCATTACCCGCGCGATTGCCGCAGGCGCAGAAGGTGCAGCAATTTCATTGTCACTCAGTGCCTATGTGCAAATTACGCCCGACAATCGGATCACCATTGTCTGCCCGGGGTCAGAGATCGGGCAGGGCGTGTTCTCAAGCTTACCAAAGATTCTGTGCGAAGAGTTGGAGGCTGATTGGGCGTCAGTGGATGTAAAACTTTCTAAGGCCGATGATGTCTATTCCAATCCGGCCAAGAAGCGCCAAAGTACCGGCAATTCCGACGCGATTTCGGGATATATGCCGGCTTTGCTGAAAACAGGCGCGCAAGCCCGCGAAATGTTGATTGCCGCTGCGGCCAAGCAATGGGGTGTAAAGCCTGACACATGCCGCGCTGAAAACAGCGTTGTGTATCACGATGCGTCAAAGCGTAGTGCGACATATGGCTCATTGTCGGGTGCGGCGTCTAAATTGCCGATGCCCGCAGAGGTAAAATTAAAATCCCCTGAGAATTGGAAACTCATCGGCAAAGATTTCACGCGCAAAGATACGCCAGCTAAAGTGGACGGGAGTGCTGATTTTGGCGCTGATGTGAAGTTGCCGAATTTGCTGGTCGCCACACTTACCACATCGCCTGTGTTTGGTGGCCAGGTGCAATCCTACAATGCTGAAGCTGCGCTTGCTGTTAAGGGTGTTGTGAAGCTTGTGCCGATTGATAATGGCTCAGGCACAGGCGGCTTAGCCGCCATTGCCGAAAATTATTATCAAGCCAAGAAGGCTTTGGACGCCGCCCAGATTGTCTGGGACTACAAGGGCGGTGAAACATTTACCTCGGCTGGCTATTCCGATGTGATGCGCCAAGGCTTGAACGATGAAGCCAAACCATTGCCGCCCAGCAAGCGCGGCGATGTAGGTGCCACGTTTGACGCGGCTATCAAGAAACTCGATGTTGTTTACGAAGTGCCTATGTTGGCGCATGCCTGCATGGAACCCATGTCATCGACGGCCTTGGTGACAGATGATGCGTGCTTGGTGTGGTCGCCAGCACAACAGCAGGGTGCGGCTCGTGAATTGGCCGCGAAGCTGACAAACTTGCCGCTGGAAAAAGTAACGCTGCAAAACACATTCTCGGGTGGTGGCTTTGGCCGCAAGTGGGAATTGGATTTCACGCGTCAGGTTGTGCAAATCGCGCAAAGTGTGAAAGGCCGCCCCGTGCGCATGTACTGGTCGCGCGAGGAAGATATTCAGCACGATTACTATCGGCCCGCTTATGTTTTGCGTGCGCGCGGTGGGTTGGATAAAGACAACAACCTCACGACACTGCAGGCCAAAATTGTGGGCCAGTCGATGCTGGCTTATCAAAAACGCCCAGTGCCGATTGATTTCACGGCTGTCGGTGGCGCGATCAATTTGGGGTACGCTATTCCCAACACGCTGATCGAGTATGTTGAAAAAAACCCTAATGTACCCGCGGGCTTCTGGCGATCAGTTGCGACGTCGCACAATGGCTTCTTTGCCGAAAGCGCGATTGATGAACTGGCGGTGTTGGCGGGCAAAGATCCTCTGGAATTCCGTCGCGCGCTCCTGAAGGACAAGCCACGCGAATTGGCAGTGTTGAACTTGCTCGCCGAAAAATCAGGCTGGGGCAAAAAGCTGCCCACAGGCCATGGCATGGGCATTGCTTTCACGCCGGGCTTTGGTTCAATTCTGGGGGCGACGGCTGAGGTCATCGTGAAAGGCAATGACCTGCGGGTTACGCGCATGGTTTGTGTGGCCGATTGCGGTACGCTGATTGAGCCGCACAATGTGATCGCACAGCTAGAAGGTGGCTTGGTGTTCGGGTTGTCGGCGGCGTTGTTTGACGAAATCAGCGTCGACAAAGGGGCTGTGAAGCAAAGCAATTTCTTCGACTACCCCATGCCGACCCTGGCCACGACCCCCGAGTTGGACATTTATCTCATCCCCAGCAAAGAAAAGCCGGGCGGTGTCGGTGAAACCTCGGTGCCTGCGGCGGCCCCAGCGGTCGCCAATGCAATCTTTGCGGCGACTGGACAGCGTATTCGCAAGCTGCCGTTGCGTAGCGCAGGTTTCATCATTGCATAAACTAAGAATGTGCTAAGGCATTGGCTTCTTTAGGACTTTCGCCGCAAATGTCCTGTGTCTAGACTATCGCTGTTGGGGGACAGGACATGACACGATTCGCCATCATCATGGCTCTGATGGGCGCTGCTCTTATAGGTGCGGTGTGGCCACAGGCGGCATTTGCGCAACCACATTCTATGACCGATTGCCCCAACTGCCCCGAGATGGTGGTCGTGCCATCGGGCCAATTGCCTATGGGCACCGATCCCAATGCGTTCGAGCTTGATCGCAAGGGGCGCGGCAAAGCTGAAGCGGGCGTGGTGCAGGTTTCGATCAATCAGTCGTTTGCGCTAGCGCGCACAGAAGTGACCCGGGGGCAGTACGCCGCCTTTGTGAAGGCGACAGGATATAGCCCCGAGGTCAAATTCTGCCGTGTGTGGGATCAAGCTGGCGCTAAGTTTGTCGATGTGCCCAACCGTGATTGGCGCAACACGGGGTTGCAAACACCCGCGCGCGACGATCACCCTGTCACGTGCGTCAGTTGGGATGATGCTGTGGCCTATGTGCAGTGGCTGAGCAAAGAGACGGGCAAGACCTATCGTCTGCCGTCGGAAGCTGAATGGGAATACGCCGCACGTGCGGGTTCCAACAAAAAGCGTTTCTGGGGCGATGACCCCGCCGAGGGTTGCGCCTATGCCAACACCTACGATCTTACATCGCGCCGTGCGTACCCGCTGTCGTGGGTGCATGTGATGTGCGCCGATGGTTTTGCGGATTTAGCACCTGTCGCGTCACTGCTGCCCAATAACTTTGGTTTTCACGATATGATTGGCAACGTCTGGGAATGGACAGCTGATTGTTTCACGACCTCCAAAGTCGGCCGCCCGAAGGACCAGCGCGCCTGGCTCTGGGACGGGTGCACGCAACGCGCTTTACGTGGCGGCAGCTGGATGAGCGCTCCTGACCGTAGCCGTGTGGCGTTCCCGGCAGGCGATCCGCCGTCAGACCGTTATGTGTTCCTAGGGTTCCGTGTCGCGCGCGATCTGACGGAGAGCGAGAAATGAACCGTATTCTTCTCGCACTTTTGCTTGTGGTTGTTGCCGGTGGTGCGCAAGCGCAAGGCACGCCTAAAGTAATCCGCGATTGCCCCACATGCCCTGACGTCGTCGTAGTGCCCGCAGGCAAATTCACCATGGGCACATCTGTTGGTGCTGATGAGGTGGATGATGATAGCGGTGAGAGCCCACAACTGGATGTGACGATTGAAAAATCGTTTGGTCTTGGCAAAACCGAGGTCACCACGCAGCAGTTTATCGAGTTCGTGACGCAATCAGGCTACAAAGTAGAGCCGGGTTGCCGCTTATGGAACACGCGATGGCTGACCGATCCGAAAAGTGATTTTCGAGGTGCGGGCCAAATGCGCGCGCCAAAACCAACGGCTCCCGTTGTGTGTGTTGGCTGGAATGATGCGAAGGCTTATGCCGCATGGCTGAGTAAGAAAACGGGCAAAACGTATCGTTTGCCGTCGGAAACAGAGTGGGAATACGCGGCCCGCGCTGGCACCACAACTGCGCGCTATTACGGCGCCACATCCACTGAAGACATTTCCATCACCTTGGCTTGCGATAACGCCAATGTTTACGACGTCTCAGCGCAAGGCGAATACCAACTGCCGCAACCTTATGCGCGATGCAAAGATGGCTTTGGAGATTTGGCTCCTGTGGCCTCGTACAAGCCCAACGCGTTTGGCTTGTACGACATGATCGGCAATGTGTCGGAGTGGGTAGAAGATTGCTATACCTCCAGCACCTTTGGCCGCGCGCCCGATCAGCGGGCCTGGACGTGGCAAGGTGGTTGTGAAGCCAAAGTGTTGCGCGGTGGCTCGTGGATTTCGCGCCCCGCTGATGCGCGCTCGGCCAAGCGTGAGCATGCGCCCAGCAATAGCAAAACAACGTACGTTGGTTTCCGCATCGCCCGTGATGTGACAGAGGGCGAAGCAAAATGAAAAAGCTTCTACTCCTCGCGCTTATGTTCAGCGCTCCAGCATTCGCCCAAGAGTCTGCGCTCAAATCTGGCAGTGTGGTGAAAGATTGTCCCACATGCCCAGACATCGTGGTGGTGCCTGCGGGTGAGTTCATGATCGGCAGCACGGCCGATGCACCTGATGTTGATGTCAGTCGTGGTGAAACACCGCAGGCGAGAATCAAAATCGCGAAAGGGTTTTTGCTGGGTCGTTATGAAGTCACGGTGGGACAGTACCGCGAATTTGTGCGCGAGACCGGCTACCAGCCGCCGAAAAAAGCCTGCCGTGTCTGGGATAACGAGTTTGTCGATAAAGCCGATGCCACGTGGGAAAACCCATATCAACCGGCCAAGCCCGAGCCCAATCATCCTGTCGGTTGCGTCAGTTGGAACGACGCGCAAGCGTTCATCAATTGGTTGAGCAAGAAAACCGGCAAGGCCTATCGTCTGCCATCGACCGCCGAGTGGGAATACGCCGCCCGTGCAGGCACCACGACATCGCGCTTCTGGGGCGATAGTACGGAAGACGCCTGCGAATACGCCAACACCTACGATATTTCCGCCAAGGAAAAATACCCGTTCACGTTCAACTTCTCGCCGTGCCGTGATGGTTACCCCGAGCAAGCGCCGGTCGGTAAGTTCAAGCCCAATGCTTTTGGGTTGTACGACATGATCGGCAACGTCTGGGAGTGGACGGCGGATTGCTATGCAGGCTCGCACCAAGGCCGCCCGAAGGACGGCAAGGCCTGGGTGTGGGAAGGCACATGCGAAAACCGCGAAACGCGCGGTGGTGCATGGATGAGTGCGCCTGAGCGCAACCGTATCGCCTGGCCAGGCCGGGATCCGGCTGATCGTCGTTTGAACTATTTTGGTTTCCGCATCGCGCGAGATTTAGATGCGACCTATTCCCCGACCTACGATGGCGGCCAATTGCGCCGTGTTACGCTGTTTACAGGTGACATGACCAAAGCCAAACAGTTCTGGGTTGATGCCCTGGGTTACAAGGTGCGTTTGGATAACCCAGCCTTCGGTGGAGAAGAGACCGCAAAGAGCTTGAAGCTCAATACGGGTGCGCGTGCTCATTATGTATTGTTGGAGCCCGGCCAAACCAACGGCCCATTGATTGGGCTGATGGGGGCCACTGGTCAGAAGCTCGCGGCTAATTCTGACGTACCCGATGCTACGCCCAACGCTGGTGATGTCATTGTCGTCGTGAAAGTGAAAGACATCGCGCGCGCCTTCGTGAAATTCAAAGAGCTGGGTGTGCGTGTGTTGGCGCAGCCGGCGGCACTGCCCGGAACCAGCGGTGTCGAGGGCACAGTTTTGTCGCCCGATGGTAACCGCATCGTGATTCAACAAATCGAATCGGAATAACGGCCATGACCAATCTGATCTTACCCCGCCGCTCATCGTTGAAACTGATGGGCGGTGCAGCCCTTGCTACGGCCGCATTTACGCGACCTTTGCGTGCGGCCACCAAAGAAGTTGACGTGGTGATTGTGGGGGCGGGGCTGTCAGGCCTGATCGCGGCTTGCATTTTGGAAGAGCAGGGTAAGTCCGTCGTTGTGGTGGAAGCCAAAGATCGCGTCGGTGGGCGCTGCTACACCTACACGGATCTGCCGGGCAAACCCGAAGTGGGCGGCTCGTCGGTCGGTTCGATGTATGCGCGCTTTCTCGATTGGGCCGACAGATTAGGCATCAAACGCACGCCTGCAATCAGCGGTGGCGGAGAGTTGTTCTCGTATGTCTACAACATCCAAGGCCAGAATATTTTGCGCAAAGATTGGGCTGGCCATGCGCTTAATCCGTTCCAAGGCGACGACAAAAAACTCACCCCCGATTCATTCCGCTTCCGTATGCTGGATCGCTATCACACGTTTGATGATCTGGAATCGTGGCGTGAAGCAAAATTCAACAGCACCGATCCATCGCTGTACGATCTCTTTAAAGCCAAAGGCCACAGCGATGCTGAGATTGCGTTAGGCCTTGGCGCCAACCCAGGTTATGGCCACACGCCGTATGATCTCTCGGCTGTGCATATGTTCCATGTTTCAAATTTTGCTCGCAGCCAAATGCAGCAAAATGCGCCAAGCTTCTGGGATTTTGAGGGCGGTAACCAAAGCTTGCCCATCGCTATGGCCAAAACACTCAAAGGCGATGTGTTTTTGAAAACACCGATCACGGCCGTGCGCACCAACAACACCGGTGCAGAAGTGATTGCGGCTGATGGCCGCGCCTTTAAAGGCAAAGCGGTAATTATGTCATTGCCGTTCTCGGCCTTGCGGTTCGTCACCTTCGAGCCCGGCCTGACGGGCTTACAAGCCGAAGCCGTGAACACTATTCCTTATGGTACGTGCTGGCACGCGTACTTGTCGCTGAAAGGCAAGTTCTGGGAATTCGACAACATGCCTGTTGGCATTTGGTCAGACTCAACGGTGGGTCGCATCTCTGCGCAGCGTGAAGGTGATAACGTTGTGGGCCTATACGTTTTCCTGACTGGCAAACAAGCAATGCGTTTGAACCGCTTGCCGATGGATGTGGCCAAAGATGTATACATGAATGCGCTGTATACAACTCGGCCCTCGACGAAGGGTAAAGTGAAGATGGAGCGCGCCTGGAGCTGGGTGAACGATGCCTATGCAGGCGGTATGTACGCCTACTGGCGGCCAGGCATGATTGCGAAGTTCAAAGACAAGATCGCCGTACCCTACAATGGCATCACCTTCTGCGGTGAGCACACGGCGGATTCCACACGCGGCCTTGAAGGCGCATTAGAATCTGGTGAACGCGCAGCGTTTGAGGTGTTAGAGAAAATTTAAAACGGAGGGTTCGATGCGCTCTGGTTTCGTGACGGCGGCAGTGGTTCTTTTTTCTACCTCCGTATTCGCGCAAGAGCCCAGTTCTAAAGACCTCATCATTACTGGCGGCACGATGGAGGATGTAAAAACACTCGTCGTGCGCAAAGATGCAATGATCGAGGCCTACAACAAGGCCGACATCAAAGCCGTGGCGGCCAATTACACCGACAACGCGTGGCATGTTTCCCCACGTCGTCCACCTGCCATTGGGCGCGAGGCCATTGCGGCTTATTTTGAACCCGCCATGAAACTCTACACCATGGAGTCGCAATCGAAGGTTTTGAATGTCGATATTTCGGGCGATACCGCCACCATGATCAGCGAAGGCGAACTGAAGGGTGTGCCACGTGCAGGCGCCAAAGGCCGTGATGGTAATGCCCCGCCCACCTTCAGCGAGCGCCGTATCAATATGACAGTCTTCAAAAAGCAGGCTGATGGCCGTTGGCTGATTCACCGCTTCTTCGATACAACACCAGCGGACCCGAAGCCTGCCGACTCGAAATAATCCGAGTCGAAATCGTAAAGGCATTTAACAAAACGCCTTACACACAACTTTAAAAAGCCGCCGTCAGGCCACATTTGCGGATCATGTTTCTCAGCATGAAACGCTTATTAGCCCTCGCTGCCCTTCTTCTCTTGCCCGCTGTCGGTTTAATGGCGGAGCCTCAAAGCCGTGATATCAAAGCGCACGATATTAAAGCGCCGGGTATTACCAAAGACATGCTCAATCAAAGTGCACCGCAGCCGCCGCAACAAGTGTGCTTCAAGCCTACCGATGTTCAGTCTTTTGCTTATCGTACGGGCAGTAATAATTTGCGCATTAATACATCCGATGCGCGTACCTATGATGTCTCGTTCTTCATTAAGTGTGGGGGTTTGTCATCAACGAAAGCCCTGAGCTTTGATGGCTTAGCGAATGAAGAGGTTTGCGGCAGCGGGATGGAGAACGTTGTTTTCTACAGCACCGAGCAAGGCCCCAAACGCTGCAGCATTAAAGATGTAGCCGCCATTCCTGTAATGGCCCGTGCGGGTCGCTAGCGGCATTAGTCAAGGCCGCATCAAACAAAGTGCTCTCAACTAAAACGCATCTTAAGTGTTTTGTTCGCAACAGAATAAGACCCAAAGAAAATTGCATCTTTAAGAAAATCTATTTCGTGTTTGCGGCGCACCTGCTCTTGCCAAGTATGCCCCAACCCCCCGACACTTCACTCTGACAATTTGTACGTCACATCAATCTGCAATTGAGGCAGATGAGAGAGGGGGGACCATGTCGACATTGAAGTTTGTTTCTGCTGTTGCATTTTCTGTATTGGCTTTAGCCGCTTGCGATCAGCAAAAGTCAGCACCGAAAGCAGAAAATAATAATCCTCTGGCCGGAAAAACATTGGAAGAGCGCGCTGCCGCTATGGTGCCCAATACAGCACCGGGCACAGAGTTGCCCGTGACAATGATTCCAAATATCCCGGAAGCGGCCGAGGCCTACTACGGCAAAGATTCAAAAACGTTGATTGCCCAAACGCGCGATCCGGATGCCGTAAAAACATCTATGGGCACGAATGGCGCGCTCACTTACATCTTCACTGACGATGGCAGCATGGTCCAGCGTGTGAATGATAAGGGCCAGGATGCCTGCTCGTACATTTTCCCTGATGGCAAGCGTGTGGTGTTCACCTCAACGCGCGATCATTTGGATATGCCGGTCGGGAATTGGTCTGACTCGAATAATTATCCGCAAGGGTCAGAGCTTTATATTGCCGATATCGACGGCAAAAATCTGGTGCGCTTGACCAACAATGAAAACTACGAGGCCGAAGTCTCGGTGTCGAACGACGGTACCAAGATCGTGTTTGGCCGCCAGATCAACGGTAAGATGGACTTGTGGATTATGAATGCCGATGGCACCGGCGAGCGTCAGCTCACATCCACTGATGACTGGCAGGAAGGCGCGCCCTTCTTCATGCCAGGTGATGACCGCATCATGTTCCGTGCTTGGCGCGCCAGCGAGTACGGCAAAGTACGCCCGACGCCCATGACGGTATTCACTATTAAAACCGATGGCACCGATTGGCGCCGGTATACCTACGATCACGACATGAACTGGGCACCCTATCCGGCCGCCGATGGACGCCACTATGTATTTGTGCGCGTCACCGACAAAGAAAAGAACGATTGGGATGTGTACTTGGGTGATTTGGCTGGTACGCCACCGAAACGCCTGACATTCCACGAGGGCTTCGATGGTCTGCCAGCCATTTCACCCGATGGAAAAAAAGTGGTATTCGCCCGTTCAACCGGCCCTGGGTTTATGTCGGGCCTTAAAACCTTCGTGATGGATATTTCGTCGCTGGGCCTGACCACGACCAATCAATTTAACCCCGAATGGGGTCTGCCGATGCAAGATGACCCTAAGCCGGCGAGCCCCGCGCCAGCCCCGCAATAGTGGTTCAGGATTGAAGCCTCGCTAATTTATGCCGTCGTCCTTTATGGGACGGCGGCATTGTTTTGCCGACAGTCCCCAGGCCTTCTGTTCGAAAGTTCGTATAAAAAGCCAAACCGCCATTAGCATTTCTGTTTTATTTTGTGCGTTGGTCGGCTCCTGCATCGCATAAAGATAGAGCAGGCGAGCGCTTTGCGCTAATTTCTCCTCACGCGTTTGTGAAAGCGTCACATCCAGAGTGGCAGGGGGAGTTCATGATCGCAGCCTTAAAACGCCCGCCGTTTATCGGCGCTGCGGCCTTTGCGCTAGTGTTTATCTTCACCGCCATTGGTCACTCCATCATGGTGCTGATCATGGACGTATTCCAAGGCGCGCAGTTCTGGGCGGCCTTTGCGCAAGGCCTGCTGGGTGCGGCGTTGGTCTATATTGGTGTGCGCTATAGCGACAATGAAAACGCAGCGACCTGGCTGGGTTATTTTGGCGGCACGTTCCTGTGGGCAGGTTGGGTCGAATTCAGTTACGTGTTCTTCTCACGTCACGTGGGGATTGAACCGCTGAACTTGGGGGGTGGTCACAAGCAACTCCCTGAGTACATGTTGCTGCCCTCAGGCATCGGCCTTTTGGCCAGCACGCTGGTATTTTTTTATTTCAACCGGGAAACCCGCTGTAATGCATTCCGGTGGATGCATAAAAATTTGCATACGCCCGTCGGTAAACCAACGCTGAACTATCAGCGTAACGTGGCTGCCATCGTGGCGATGGAAAAATTCTACATCACCTGGTTCTTCTACGTTTTGCTACTGGTGATGTACGACCGGCGCATAGTCGGTGCTGAACACCCGGCTATGTACGTCATGTTTTTCTTCTTTGTGGTCTGGTCGATTTACCTGCTGAATCGCTTGCGCAAGTTTACGCGGCTGCCGTCGGCCTTCAGGTATGGCATCGCGACTGCGCTGGTGGCTTGGAATACTGTTGAAATCTTAGGCCGCTGGCGCTTCTTAAAGGAAGTCTGGGTCGAACCTCAGAAATACATTCTGCATATGAGTATTATCGTCGCCGCGTTTATCACGGTGGGGGTCATCTTTGCGCTCTTCCCGAGTGTTGAGCAGCCTGACAAAGATGGCGTTACCCCACAACCCGCTGAATGAAAAAAGGATTCTAAAATGCTTTCAATCCTGAAGCGTCCACCCTTCATTGGCATATTTGCCTTCATGCTGGTTTTGCTGTTGCAGGGCCTGGGCCATGCCCAGATGGTGATGCAAGAACGCATCTTTGGGCACGAGTACGTCTACTGGTCGGCCTTTATCATGGGCCTGATCGGTATGGGCTTGGTGTATTGGGGTGTTCGTCTTAATCACAACGAAAATGCAGCCACATGGTTGGGTTTTTTCGGCGGCACTTATATTTGGGATGGCTGGATTGAGTTCTCGTTTGTGTACTACGCCAACCATCTTAATGTGCCGCATTTGATGGAAAATGGCGAGATTGCCACACGCGCGGAATACCTGTTGATGCCGTCTTCTATTGGCGTGTTGTTATCAACGCTGGTGTTTTTCTATTTCAATCGCGAAACGCGCTGTAACGCCTTCCGCTGGCTGCATCGCAATCTGCATATGCCTGTGGGTAAGCCAACGGTTAACTATCAGCGTAATGTTTCCACCATTGTTGCGATGGAAACCATCTACCTCATCTGGTTCTTTTATCTGTTCCTGCTGATTATCTACGACAAACAAATTTTGGGCGATGATCATTGGGCTATGTACCCGATCCTATTCGCTTTAATCGTTTGGTCGGTTTATCTCTTGAACCGTTTGCGTAAATTCAGCCGGCTGCCGTCGGCGTTCAGATACGCTATCCCGACAGCCATCATTTGCTGGAACACAATAGAAATTATGGGCCGTTGGAACTTGTTCACTGAAGTCTGGATTGAGCCGCAGAAATACACGACGCATGTGCTGGTGATCTTGGGGGCCTTTATCACTGTCGCAGTAATCTTCGCGTTGTTCCCGTCTGTCGAAAAACCAGACGAAGATTCTAAACCTCAACCCGCGGAATAACGCGCCAAAGCAAAACGGCCTCTCGGAAGAGAGGCCGTTCTTTACTTGATCTCCCTCGGCAACGCTTTATTGCGTCACAGCCGACGTCTTTTTCTCGGCCGGCTTATAGTCTTTCACCTTCACGGTGATCATGCCGTCGTCCTGCCAGGGGCTCACTTCCAAATCCACGCCCAGGATCTTCGAGTAGCCAGCCATGCGCGGAATAGTCCAGTTTTCGTGGATCCACTTTTCCGTGATGTCGTGCTGGCCCATGCGGGTGGTTTGCGTCAACACATTGCCAAACGGGCTCTTGAAGCGGCGCATACCCGGTTCGCTATAAGTGTCGAGCACCAATTGCCAGTGGCAGGTGGTTTGATCGAACACGGCCTTTAGCGCCAAGTCTTTGTCACCGGCCTTTTCCATGATCTTGGCCGCGCGGCGCAACATTGGTTCCTGCGTTTTGATTTCGTCTTCCACGCCTTCCTTGGTCAGATTGTGATCTTTCAGGAATTGCATGTGCTGAAGGTGTTGTTTGACCAACGCGTCGTTCACTTCGTGCTGATAGCCGCCATTATCTTCCAAGGTCTTCACGACCATGTTCATGATCAGGCCAAGGTCGCGCTCGCGGCCTTCAAAACCCGTGTAACGGCCTAAGGTCTTTTCTGGCTTTGCATTTGGGTCAACCGGTTTGCCGAACGGTGTGTCGGCAGCAATCGATGTAAATGCAAAGCCAACTGTCAGCGCGGCAACGGCGGTTAAAGTTTTAAATGTCATGTCAGGCCTCCCCGGAGAAAAAAGCGATGAATCGATCACCTGTTAGATCGAAAGCGTGGGTCAAAGCTTATACGAAACGCTTCAGCAACGGCAGGCGGTCTGGACCCCACGCGTCGGTGATCGACCACGCTGTGGCCGAGGGGTTGTGTTTTCTATAAGCGCCCCGCACTCTCACACCCGAACCAATAATACGTTGAAGGAATTGTCTTAAATGCAGCTACAGCCGCACGCCGCACCGATCACTGATGCGCATCGCCGCCGTGCGTTGATGTTTTTATTCCTGGTTTCGCTCTTCAATTACGGCGACCGCAATATGATCGGCGTGCTGGTGCCTGCGATCAAAGCGGATTTGGGTTTAAGCGACACCCAGATTGGATTTATCACCGGCCTCGCATTTTCGGTGTTCTATGCGCTGATGGGCATTCCCATCGCGCGCTTGGCCGATACGTTTTCACGGCGTGGCGTGATTTCCATAGCCTTAGCGATCTGGAGCGCCATGACCTGCGCTTGCGGCCTTGCGCAAAACTTTGTGCAGTTGGCCTTGGCCCGCGTGTTGGTGGGCGTGGGTGAGGCAGGTGCAACACCACCATCGCATGCAATTATTGCCGACCTCTTTCCCAAAGCACGGCGAGCGTTTGCACTTTCTGTTTATGCGTTCGGCTCACCCATGGGCGTGATCATCGCGTACTTGGCAGGGGCGTGGCTCACGCAGGAATACGGCTGGCGGGTAACGCTGTTCGTTTTTGGCCTGCCTGGCATTGTGATTGCGCTGCTGGTGTATCGTTTTTTGCCAGAGCCTCCCCGTGGTCATTCTGAGTTAGCTGATGGCGAAAGATCCATAACGCCGGCCCGTTTGGGTGAAGCGTTACGGACTCTGTTTTCCAAACCGGCGTTCCGTCAGAACGCCTTTGCGTCCGGGCTATTCGCGTTTTTGTGGTTTGGGTTGCTGTCGTGGATTCCATCCTTCTTCACGCGTACGCACAACATGCCATTGGCTGAAGTCGGCGCATGGTTGTCACTGGCCCTGGGGGTGTCGCAATTAATCGGTGTGTGGTTGGGCGGCGTGCTGGGCGATAAATTGGGCTCACGCGATGTGCGGTGGTATCCGTGGCTTTGCGCATTCTCCATGTTTGCTTCAGCGCCGCTCTATTTCATTGTGTTTCTAGCCGCTGATCCGTACGTGGCGCTGATTGCTTTGTTTGGCGCCATCATGATTTCGATCATGCAAAGCGGCCCCCAGCATTGGATTACGCAAGCCGTGGCAGGCCCGCGCATGCGCGCTACGGCAACAGCGACGTATCTTTTGATCGTTAATCTGATTTCCGGGTTCGGGGCGCAACTGGTGGGGTATTTAAGTGATCGGTTCCAGCCAACCTACGGCGTGGAGTCGCTGGGTTATGCGCTGTTGTGGGTGGGCGTTGTGCTGAGTGTGTGGTCCGCCGTACACTTTGTTTGGCTGGGCCGTTGGCTCGCCGCAGATATAGCAAAAGCATGAGCATATTGACCTTGGAGAATATTGAACTCGCCCGCCGGATTGAAGCGCATGGTTTGAAGGCCTGGCCCGCGCCGGGAGAAATGGATCTGGATGGCTGGCGGGTGAAAATCTCAGGCGGGTTCAGTCAGCGCTTGGATAGCGTGACACCTGTAACGCGCGGACAAGACAGCGCTGAGCACAAAATTCATTGGTGCGAGCGGTACTATAATGATCGGCATATGCCATGCGTTGTGCGTCTCACCGATCTTTATGATGATGAGACGTTGCAACCGTTGTTGATCGCGCGCGGTTATAAAGTCCACGGCCTGACGCATGTGATGATCGCCGATGTAACGGGGGCCACGGATCAGCCGTCGCCTGATGTGTCGCTCTCGGATCAAGCCAGCGACGATTGGTTTGGCGCAGCCATGATGGTCGACAAACGCGCTGTCATTCATGCCGACGCGCTGATCTTTACCATGACGCATCTGCCCTGGCCCCATGTGTTTGCCGAAGCGGGCAACGGCGAGGGCACGGTCGCGATTGGGTGCGCGCAAGCTTCAGGCGATCTCATGGGAATTTTCAGCATGCGGACGTTGCCGCAGCAGCGACGCAAAGGCCATGCCCGGCGTGTCCTGGGCGGATTGCTGACGTGGGGCAAAAAGCAGGCTGTCAAAACTGCGTGGCTGCAGGTAGAGGCCAGTAATAAAGCGGCCGTTGCGCTTTATGCGTCGATGGGGTTTCGTACGCTTTATGATTACCGTTATCTCGTGCGGCATCCGGAGCGGGACTAACTATTCGGCTGCGCGTGCTGCTGTCGGCGCTTCTAAGGTTTCGACGCGCTTTTTCAAGGCGGCGTTCATGGCTTCAAATCCGTCTTTGAACATGTTGAAGTAATCGTCCTTCATCACGGTCGTCAGCAGACCCTCCACGCGCATGCATTGATGCACTTTCACCCCGCCTTTGCGCTGCGTGATGCGCAGCCAGTGTTCTACAGTAAGAAGCCACGAAAACCAGGCGCCATGCTCGAAGCGGATTTCGTGCTCGTCCTCGAACTTCACAATGCGCGCTGTGATGGTGTGATTGGCTTGGTTGCGACCGTCTTGGGTTTTCAGCCGCATGGTCATGTGGATCTTGCTGTAGGCCAGCGGGTGGCCATCGATGGCCGTGATGAACGGGTTCCAATCGCTATAATTGCGAAAGCCAATGATGTGGCGCCAGACCACATCGGGTTTTGCATCAATCTCAATAACGGTCGATAGCTCTTTCATTCCGCAATCCAAACGTCCATTCGCAGATCTTGTCTAATTTTAGAGGCAGAGGCCGCTCGAAGTCTCCGATATAAGCTGCATCGACGTATAATTTTTTCGTGAAAGTTAACGCAACCTTTCGAGGTTTTTTTATCATGTTTGTCTCTGAAACGGCAGGCTCGCCCCTAGCCTTCGCGATTTTAGGCGTCTCACGCCTTGAGACGGCATTGACATTTTACCGCGATGTCATCGGGTTTGATGCCTCTGTAGTTACAACATGGGCCGGCGAAGCATTTGAGGCACATTTTGCCCTGCCGAAGGGAGCCTCAGCCAAAGCCGTAATGTTTGGTCTGCCCAATGCGCCAGGACTGGGCCCCAAAGTTGGCCGGGTGCTGGCGTTGGAATTTAATGCACCGAATCGCATCACCATCCCACAGACGGGGGATCGCACCTATCGCGGCCTATGGAATTTGAATTTCTATGTGAACGACATTCGCGCGACGACACGCGACCTGCAAAGCAAAGGCTTTCATTTCTGGTCCGAGCCCGTAGGCTACGAAGTCAGCGCCAAGGCGGGCATGCCAATTGAAGTGCTGTTCGATGGCCCCGATGGTCTTGCGATCAACTTAGTGGAACTGACGGGCGATGAGACCAGCACCATCGGTCGCTTAAAAAAAGAAGTCGATGCGCTGGGCAAAAGCCCCCAAGGTTTCAGCCAAGTCGCCACCACGTCACACAGCATTATCAATTACGAAAAGGCGCTGGCCTTCTACACCCACGTCCTCGGCATGGAAGTCCAGATAGATGATATTCTGGGCAAACCGGAGACCAATCATTTTCTGGGCCGGCCGCGCGAGGCGCAAACGCGCGCCACGTTCGTCGCGGGCAAGCATCAGTTCGGCAAAGTGGCGTTGTCGTATCCACTGAATTATGAAGTCCCCAATAAAGTGCCGCTGGCTGTGGCTCCGAACATTGGATATTTGGCGCAAAGTTTTTGTGTGCCGTCGCTCGACAAGGCCATTGCCGCTTGTGCTGCGGTAGGCGCTGAAACATTCTCAAGCCCGGTTAAGATCGAGATTCCAGGGGTAGGAACAGTGAACGCACTCATGGTGCGCAATCCAGGCTCTGGCGCGCTGATGCAAATTTATGAGGACCGCGAGAGATGAGCATCCCCACCACCATGCGCGCACTGCAAATCGATAAGCCCGGTGAGGCGTCAGGCTTTGTGTTGCGCAATATCCCAACACCTGTCCCTGCAGAAGGCCAGGCCCTCATCAAAATCGCTTACGTTGGCATGAACCCCATAGATGCCATGGCCCGCGCGGGCAAAATCAATTTTCTGCCGATCACTTGGCCGTTTACGCCGGGGTTAGAGAAAACTGGTACCGTGGTCGCGGTCGGAGCGGGTGTTGATCCCTCGCTGATTGGGCAACGCGTCATCGCGCGTTCCGGGTTCGGTGGTTACGCCGAATACGCGCTGAATGCGGCGAACACGCTTCTGAAGCTTGATGATCGCATTGATCTGAAAACCGGCTGTGTTTATCGCGGCGCCTCGTTCACCGCATGGCATGCTTTATATAAAGCCGGGCGTCTTGAAAAAAATGAGACGGTGCTCATTCATTCTGCCGCTGGTGCGGTTGGCATCATGGCGATTCAAATCGCCAAGGATGCAGGCTGCACGGTGATTGGCTTATGCGCAGGTGAGGCCAAAATCGCTTACGCCAAATCCTTCGGCGCAGATCATGTCTTCGATTACTCAACAAATACGTGGTTCGATCAGGTGAAGGCTGTCAGCGCCAATGGCGTTGACGTGATCCTGGATGGCAATGGTGGTGCGAACGCTGAACGGAACATCGATCTTACTGCCCCTCTGGGTCGCATTGTTTATATCGGCGCCACCGCAGGTCATTATCCCGCGCCTGTTCCCATTCCCACGTTGATCTTCAAGAACATCAGTGTTGCCGGTATGAACTTAGCCCCCATCGAAGAAGCGCCCGGCAGTATTGCTGATCGTGCGATCATTGATGCAGTGGCAGATAAACGCTGGCGTGTGCCTATTTCAGAGACTGTTGATTTAGAACACGTGGGCGATTTGCATGCGCGGCTTGAAGACCGCAAAGTAATGGGCCGCGCTATTATCAAAGTATGCGCTGAATAATTTCTAGGTGCAGTGCGGCATGAATCGCCATTAAACGGTCACGCGCACCAACAGTTTGATCTTTATCAAGTTTTGCAAACTCTTCTGAAAACCAATGCTTGAGGGCGGCTCCTTAAGTTGGTTATCCTTCACGTGCGGAGCAGGGTTGCTTTCGCCCTGACTTCGACTTGCTTTGTCGTAAACGTGCCTTCACTAAAAAGTGGCTTTCTCAAAAGTGCATTTTTTAAAAAGTGCGTTTGGTTTACCGGGGAGGGATACCCAATGTTTTTGACGCGCGTGTCGTTGAAGTCGATTGCCGCTGTTGGTGCAGCGTTGGCGGCATTTTCTGCAAGTACTGCGATGGCTCATACGGGCCATGGTTCTGCCGCCGGGTTCATGGCGGGTTTCTCGCATCCTTTATTCGGCGCTGATCATTTCCTCGCCATGTTGGCGGTGGGGTTGTGGGCTGGAGCCATCGGGGGCCGCGCGACTTGGCTGGTGCCGGGCGCGTTTGTTGCTGCGATGGTTTTCGGCGGCGTCATGGGCGCACAAGGCATTGCGCTCCCCGCAGTCGAGTTAGGCATCGCCTTCTCGGTGATCGCACTGGGCGCGTTGCTGGCGTTCAACCCTTCACTCCCGCTGGCAGCCTCTATGGCAATTGCAGCGGTGTTCGCGGTGTTCCACGGTCATGCTCACGGCTCCGAAATGCCGGTTGATGCCAGTGGCCTCGCGTACGGTGCAGGCTTCATCCTCGCCACGGCACTTCTGCATGCGACAGGCTTAGCCGCCATCACCGCATTGAAAATCCGCCTGACACCTGCAGCTCTGCGCATCACCGGTGGTGCGGTTGGCGTTGCCGGTCTTGCTTTGCTTGCAAACTGAACAGCACATCCAGGAGCAGCACACATGAGTTTTGGTAGCACCACAATTACGGGCAATGTCCGTCCGAAGATGACGAAGGAAGAATTGGCCTTCGTGAAGCAAGAGTTGGCTGAACAACTCGAGCGCTACAATAAAATCGTCCAGGAACAAGAAGCGCTAACTCCACAACGCGAGAAGTGGGTGAAGGAATTCCTCCATCGCATCCAAACGCGGGGCTATCACGTCCATGCGGGGATGAAGCGAGTCATTCCGAAAGAGGAAATCCGTCCTCGCGACGGTCGTCCTCTTCAAGTCATTTTCTAATCGCGCTTCGTTTTTCCACCGCGCCTTCATTGATGTGCGGTTTTTAGGAGACGTTTTATGGCCCGCCCACATATCGAACCGTTTGTTGATCGCGACGTTGGCTTTAAAAAATTGGGGCTCCCCGGCTTCAAGAAGGGCATTCAATACAAGATGCTCTCGATGGATAAGGAAACCGGCGCTTGCACCATGACGGTGCAATACGATGCCGGATTCAAACAGCCGCCGGGCTTCTCGAATTCGGAAATGGAAATCTTCCTGCAGGAAGGTCACCTGATGGTGGGTGATAAGCGCTGCGAGAAAGGCACCTACATTTTCGCACCGGCTGGCACCTCACTGCCGGCGATGTCGACCGATGAGGGCTGCTTGGCCCTGGTCTTCTACAATTTCGGTCCGCCGTCGTTCACCGAGTCAGACGAAGATCATGACAAAGCCGACAAAACCCAAAAGCGCACCATGGTTGATTCGTACTTCGGTATGGATTGGCAGGTGCCGACGTTGTTCCCGCAAACGGCCCCTGGCTGCTTGCTGAAGATTCTGCACCTTGATCCCAAGACCTTCGCGATGACGTTCCTGTACTGCATGACGCCCGGCTTCTGGCAGGACAACATCAGCTATCACGACGTCGCGGAAGAGGCCTATCACATCTGGGGCACAAGCTGGATGATGCAGTTCGGCGACCTGCCCACAGGCGGCTACTTCTATCGCCCAGCTTACATCAACCATGGTTGCTTCCGCTCTGACTTAGGCATTCTTGCGATCGGTCGTACGGACGGTGATTTGCATAACTACTTCCACCACGATCCGTTCTCAACGCCGGAAGAAAACCATCATCGCGCAGCCGCCAAGTTGGCGCGTATGAAACCGGCGCTGTATCAGTGGATTCTGACTAACGAGCACAACCACCTGCCGCATGATTTCGAATTCCCGGACGATACGTATGATACGTCCAACTATGACTCGGGCATTCACATGCATGAAGATGGTTCAACCCATGCACACAAAAGTGCAGGGGCTCACAGCCACCTGAATCAGAAAAAGAAGGCTAAAAAATAGAGATACTGGAAATAAGCGGAAGACGTTTCGCTATTTCTGATAAAAACGCCCGCTCTGTTAGCGGGCGTTTTTATTTCGGGTGTAAACCGTCAACGCGATCACAGCAGGCAAAGGTGATACGGTCATCAGGCCGAACCACTCGACCAGCGCAATCGACATGTGCGGGCGCGTGACCGCAATAATCAGTGATGCGGTCAGCAACACCCAGCCAACCATTTGACAGCGGCCCTGATAAGGTTTGAACATGGGGAATGTGTTTTGATAGCGCCGCATGCCAACAGCCAGCAGCGCAAACCCCAGCATTCCAAACATAAAAATAATCATCGCGCTCATTTTATTGGGGCTGATTTATTCAGCCGGTGCGGGCTGTAGCTTGGGTATACGCAGTGTGCGCTGTCTCATGTAATAAGCCATCGCACCCAGCGCCAAGCCTGTTAGCGTCAAGCTCGCGTCAAACACCAGGAACAACCCATCGCCAAGCCCTGCGCCGCTCCACAAACCTCGGCCTGTCAGTGCGGCTGAAGCGATGGGCAGCGTTACATAAATTACTGCCGCAGTGGCGGACTGCTCGATCCAAGATTGATTGGGCTTGCGCAACAAACTCCACACAATGCCAACACCCCAGACGATGAAGAACCAATCCATCTCGGTTTGAATACGCTCACGGCCCTCGGGTGGTAATAAACGATTAGCCCAAAAGAACGCAGGCACCGCCATCATCAGGCCCATGGTTGTGCCTACAGTCAAACGTGCCACAAGGCGGTGAATGCGTTTCTCATCATCCGCACGGCTTAAGCTCCAGATGATCAAACCCGTCAAAATCACCGCGCACAGTGAAAGCCCGCTGAGATAATACAGCCACCGCGCCACAGGGGCAGCAAAGCGGCCCATGTGCAGGCCATACAATGTGTCGTAGACGCGCCGCGCCGGGCGATTTTCGGTGAAGGTCTTCAACACCTCGCCGGTGGGGCCATCGAAGGTCACTTGCGTGACGCGATACGCCACATTGTCGCCAGCGTGGCGCTCCACCATCACTGTCGCGTTCTTATCGCCAGCGTTGTCGATGCTGACAACGCCAATGCGCCCGCCGTCAAACATGCTTTCCGCGCGGCGTAAAATGCTTTCGATGTCTGCCATCGGGGCGGGTTCACCCAAGGCTTTGCGGTGCACGTGACCAGGATCAATGTCAGCTTCCAATGCCTCGCGGTCTTCGCCGTAGTTGGCCAACAACGCCCACGGAAACATCAGTGTGATCAGCGTTAGCACACCCGTCAGTGTAATCATCAGATGGAACGGCAGCGCGAATACCGCCATGATGTTGTGTGCATCCAGGAACGAGCGCTTCTTTACGCCGGGCCGGAACACAAAAAAATCGGTGAAGATGCGTTTGTGCGTCAGAATGCCAGAAATAATTGCCACCAGCATCGTGACACCCGCCAGTACAGCAAGCACGCGGCCATAAGGGTGTTTGATCTGCAATTGGAAGTGAAAACGGTAAAAGAACTCACCGCCCTTGGTGTCGCGAATCCCTTCTGGGCTTCCGGTGGCCGCATCATACGCGCGGTCGTGATAGGTCGCTTTTGTCTCGCCGGGCTCCCGTGTGTAGTAGAACACGCGGCCCACATCGGTGCGGTCATCGGGCGGTAGCAAGCGCCAGGGCCGGGTGTGATCGGCATGGGTGTCTAAGTATTTGATCGCAGCAACCAGTGCCGCAATCGGCTCTGCGCGGCTCTGCACTTCAGGGTGCATCCAGTCAGAAATTTCTGTTTTGAAAAACGTCAGCGTGCCGGTCAGTGCGATCGCAAAGAGTAACCAGCCCGCAATGATGCCGGCCCAACTGTGCAACCAGGCCATGGATTGTGTGAGCGAGCTTTTCATAGACGCACGCTCTTCATGATGGCTGACCCGCGATCCAGGCCATGACGGCGCTGAGGGTGGTTATGCCAGCCATCACAGCGCCAATGCGCGGAACACTTTTAAAGGCAAACACAGCCACAACACTGCACGGCCACAACGTCATGCCGAAAATGGTGGCTGCGGCTGCGGCATCGATGCGGCTCATGGGTAACGTGCGCGCCATCGCCATCGCCACGACAGCCGCCATCACGTAGCAGCCAATCGTGCCCAGCCCCACGCGTGCGGCCATGGTCCAACGGTCGCGGGACGACAAGGGTGAGGGGACGAGAGAGGGCTCGGTCATGTCCGGGTCAGTCGTTGGGCATCGTCTTTGCGGCGCGGCGCGTCATGTGTTGCGTGAATGCCCCACAGCGACGTGAACCAGACACGATCTTCAATCTTTGTATTGCGACTAAGTCCTAGTTGCAATATAGACGCCATCGCCGAAGCGGCGATTGCGAATCACTCGCAACTATTAAGGGGACTTATATGGCTACTTTTGTACGCGCGCAATCAGTTTTGCGTGAAAATTCAATGGGCACGTTTTCTGGCCGTTTTGCTGCGACGCTCCTGCTCGCGACGGCCTTGTCGTCAGGCGCGATCAGCGCGGCCATGGCTGATGAGGCGGATGCCGAGTCCAAATCGAAATTGGAAGAAGTCATCGTCACCGGGCTCAAAGACAAAAACGCGGCCGGTGGCACAAAAACCGACACCCCCCTGATTGAAATTCCGCAATCCATTTCGGTGATCAGCGCCGAACAAATCGACCTGCGCGGTGCGCTGACGGTTTCTGATGTTCTGCTTTACACCGCGGGCGTTCGCTCGGAAGCCTTTGGCCTTGATAGCCGCGTTGATAGCTACAACGTCCGTGGTGGCACACCGGCGCAGTACCTTGATGGCATGCGCATGATCTACGGGTCGTACAACACCGCCCGCGTCGACCCCTACGCGCTCGATCGTGTTGAAGTGTTGCGTGGTCCGTCGTCGGTTCTGTACGGCCAAGGCACCATCGGCGGGTTGGTGAACCTGGCTTCAAAGCGTCCGACGTTCGATACCCGCAAAGAAGTCGTGGCCAGCTACGGCACCTATGACCGCGCGCAAATCCAGGGCGATATGTCGGGTTTAATTACTGAAGACGGCACGTTCGCTTATCGCATTGTGGGCGGCTTCCGTAACGCCAACACCCAGGTGGATCATGTGAACGATGACCGCTGGTTCATCGCGCCGTCGATTGCATGGCGTCCGTCCTCCGACACCGAAGTTACGCTGTCATTGCATCATCAACGCGATGACATGGGTTTGACGGGTCAGTTCCTGCCGTTGATCGGGACGTTGGATGTGTCGAAGTATGTGACCATCTATAATGCCGCCAACCCGAATGGTGTTAAGGCATTAGCCAACAACGTGAACGGCACGCTGCCGCACAGCACCTACGTGGGCGAAACGGATTTCGACAACTACAACTCACGTCAAACCAACGTCACCTTGTCCGCCAGCCATAAATTGAATGACTGGCTGCAGTTCCGTCACAACTCACGCTTCTCGGATAGTTTCGTCATCTACAAGTCGATCTATACGAACTTCTCAGGCCTGGGGGTAAAGACGCCTTATTACACCTCACAGGCGGCTGTGAATGCGGCCACCGCTACGGCCGTGCCGGGCAGCACGCCTGTGACTTACACGGGCCCAGATCGCATTGCGCCCCGCACCTTCTACACCAGCTATCCGGAAGTGCGGAACTACGCGACCGACAACTCGTTCCAGGCTGATTTTGCCACGGGCGTTTTGACCCATACCCTGCTGGGCGGCATTGACGCGCAAGACTACACGCAAGAGCAAACGCAAGACCAAGGTGTTGCCACACCGATTGATTTGTTTGCGCCGCGCGTGTTCAACAGCGCGGCCAACCGAACCTATCGCTACACGGCCCTGAACGTGCAATTGGCGACGGTGAAGCAAAACCAAATCGGCATCTACGCCCAGGACCAAATTTCTTACGGTGATTTGGATGTGATCTTGGGTGCGCGTCGTGATTGGGCTGAGTCCAAATCCATTGCACCGACCACAGGGGTTGTGACTGAGAAAGACGATAGCGCCACGACACTGCGTGCGGGCTTGGTCTACAACTTCCAAGGCATTGCGCCGTATGTGTCTTATGCTGAATCGTTCCTGCCTGTTGCGGGCAGCAATCTGGCAGGCGAGCCGTTCAGCCCACAAACCGGTGAGCAGATCGAAGCCGGTATCAAGTGGCAACCCACACCGGCGGTGTTGGTGACAGCGGCCTACTTCGACATCAAAGACACCAATCGTTTAACCGTCAGTCCGACGAACCCGAATGATCGCGTGCAAACCGGTGAAGTGAGCTCGGAAGGGTTTGAATTCGAAGCGCAAGCCAGTTTCTTGGAATTCTACAACATCTCAGCTTCGTATGCGTACACCGACGCTTACATCTCCAAGAGCAACAATCGCAACGAAATCGGCAAGCCATTCAGTTCGGTGGCCAAGCACGTGGCGACGACGTTCCTGACGCGCAAGTTCATCGTCAACGGTGATGATGTGATCACCATCGGTGCGGGCCTGCGTTACACCGGTCGCTCAGTGGATCGGACTGCGCCGGTGCCGACGGCCGCAAACCCCAACCCGGAAATCATCCGTGTTGTGACGCCGGCCAACACCGTGGGTGACCTGATTGCCTCTTACGCGTGGGATGCGTGGCGCGTGCAGATCAACGCCAACAACTTCACCGACGAGAAGTTTCCAGCGACCTGCTTGTCGCGGGGTGACTGCTTCTTGGGCCAACGCCGGACCGTCGTGGCCAGCATCCGTCACACCTTCTAAGCGAAGCACGATATGAGACCAAAAAAGCGGAGCAGTGATGCTCCGCTTTTTTTTGTACACAATTCATGCGGCTCACATTTGCACGCGTTTCACGCTATCCCCCAACTCCCCCTGTATTTTTCTGCATTTAACAGAGACCAGTCCGGTATGGGCTCTGCAAAACCACAACCAAAGAGTGGTGGTGCCGGTTGATTGAGTCTCGACGCTTGCCAGTCAAAAGATCAGGCTTTTATCTCCACCTTTCGTGGCGGAGAAAACGCGTCATAACGACCAGACCATCGTTGTGGCGGACCGTAAGACAGCGCTGAAATAAGCGTTCATAACTTAAATGAGTCGTGGAAAACGCGGCGGCTGGGGGATCTCAGCCGCCGGTGTCATGTTATATTGGAAAGAAGAAAGGGCCTGCCGCCGTCGCGGCCTTAGCCTTTTCGGATGATGCGGTGAAGGAACGAGCCCCACACCGCCGTCTGGGCCACGCCCACGCCACCACGTTCAGTCTCATCCGCACCTTCATGCGCGGATGGGGTTGTGCCGGCGGCTAACCGACGGCCCCCTGGAGAACCGGACGCGTACATCCGGCGTCCGGTCCAGGGTGCCGATGTCGACCCCCCGGAAATTTGGGGAAGAGGGTCGACACGGGGGAAATCAGTGGGTGTGTCGTCGTGTGCCATGCCACTTTGATAGCGGCCCATTATCTATCGGACAAACGAATTATTTATGTCACTATCATCGAATTTACCGATAGTATATGACAATTCAGCGACAAATTGGGGGCGGGGAGACCCGCTGCCGTTCTGAGGGCACATCAGCTGGGGCGATACCGATGGATATGGATTTGGTGCGTACGTTTTTGGAAGTGGTCGAGACCGGCAGTTTCATTCGGGCCGCCGACTCGTTGCACGTCACACAGTCGACTGTTTCAGCCCGTGTGAAAGAGCTCGAACTGGAGCTGAAGCAATCACTCTTCGTGCGTCGGAAATCAGGCGTGACACTCACACCTGCTGGTAAAAGATTCCAACCGCATGCACAAACGATGATGCACGTGCTGCGCCAAGCGCGCCAAGATGTTGCACTGCCCGCTGAGTTGCGCGCCATCATCAACATCGGTGGGCAGTTCAGTTTGTGGCAACGCATCGTGTTGGAGTGGATGGCTGATTATCGTGCCGCCTATCCGGAAGTTGCCGTGCGCGCCGAAGCGGGCACTCCAGAGTCGCTGATGAGCCACCTCTCCGATGGCTTGTTGGACTTCGTGGTGATGTACAGCCCGGAGGCGCGGCCGGGTTTCCAAATTGAAAAGCTGATGGAAGAAACATTGGTCATGGCGTCGAACAGGCCTGATCATCGTGGGCCGGCTGACCCTGATTATGTGTTCGTCGACTGGGGCCGCGATTTTGCGGCGTGGCACTCGGACCAGTTCCCAGACTTTGGGGCGCCCGGTTTGCACGTGAGCTTAGGCGCGTTAGGGATGAGCTACATCATGTCGCGGGGCGGGGCGGGTTATTTCCCGCGGCGTTTGGTGGCCGCTGATGTGGCAGCAGGGCGCTTGCATTTGATTCCCGGCATGCCGGAATTCTTGCGCCCCGCACACGTGATCTATCCGACCGACTCCAGTAACGACGCTGCCATGCATGCGCTTGAAAGCTTACGCAATGCTGTGCGGCATGATCTCTCGCAGCAAGGCGGGAATGTCACCGAGTTGAATCAGACTCAGCGGCGTTCACGCTCTCGTTAAATCCAGCACGCTAATTCATCTGATCTTCGGTTAGATTATAACGCATGATGATCAGCAGCGACAAAATGCCGAACACAACCGGCATGCCGCTGTAGGTGACGATAATGCCGTTCAGTGCTTCCGCGCTTTGCGGAATAAAGCCCTCGGTGCTTTCATGATAGCCGAAGGCGCTGAGGATTAAACCTGCCAGCAACGCGCCGAATGCAAAGGCAGTTTTATCCATCGCTGACCACAGTCCGGCATAGACGCCTTCGCGATTCAATCCGCTGATCTTGCGATCGTAGGCAATGGTGTCGAACAGCATTGAGAACGCCATCAAACTGAAGCCGCAGTTTGATGCGCCCATAAATACGGCGAACACATAGATGTAGGCTATCTGATCTTCTTTCACCAACGGGAAGAGTGCGTACGACGCAATGAAGACGATGATCGAGAGAATGTAGACCGCCTTCTTGCCCACTCGCTTTGACATCATGGTCAAGAGCGGCGGCGTGATGACCACCATCAGCGACACCACCAACAAGACTTGGCTTAAGAAGCCCATGTCAGTGACGCCCAGGTGATAATTCATATACATGGCGAGCGTCGCATAAGCACTCGCTCCGCCGACGAGCTGTGCAAAGTAACCCGTCATCAAAATCAGGAATGGTTTATTTTTCGCGGCTAGCAATACTTGTTGTTTCAACGGCACGGGTGCGTCTGTTTGCTCAGTGAGGGGAACAGACGAGGTTCCAAAGAACGTTACCAGCATGGTCGCGCCGCATGTAAGCGCCAGGATCATGGCCATATAGCTATAGCCCTCAGCCCCGCCACCGCCCGCACCGATCAAATAGAACGGCATGGCATTGCCTGCGATCAAACCAAAGCCCAAGCCGATCTGCCGCCAACTCATCACGATGGTGCGTTCGTGCATATTGGTGGCCAGTTCAGAACCCATCGTCAGATAAGGCACGGAGTAAATGCTGAAGGCTGTGCAGGCGATGGTGTACATAAGTCCGACGTAAATGCCTTTTGTTGCGCCGCTCTCGAAGCTCGGCACATGGAACAGGCCAAGAAATGTAATGCCGCACAAAATCGCACCGACAAACAAGTACGGGCGGCGTCGGCCCCAGCGTGTTTTGGTGCGGTCCGACAGCGTGCCCATCAGCGGGTCGCAGATGACCACCCACAACTTGGGCAAAAAAATTGCCGCGCCAGCGATAGCGGGCGGCACACCAGCCACTGACAGCATGAACGGCAGCAAAATCAGTGCAGGCACATCGCGGAAAACTTGGCCCCCAATCCAGCCGGTGCCGTACGCGGCATACACAAAATTCGAAAGCGAACGAGGCTGAGCAGCAACGTGATCGGTCATGGCGTCCCCAAGGAATGTCCCACAACCTTATAACGATAGGCCCAAGTGTTCACAGCCGTAACTTCGGGCCGCTAACCGAGGGGCGGCTTTCAAAAGCCACAACCAAGACACTAAAAGAAAACGCCCGGGGTTTGTGGAGCCCGGGCGTTTCCCTCGTTTGCGTTATCTTTTGGACTGGCCGCTGCGCCGCTCTTCAAAACAGCTCGGCCATAGTCTTACGACAACGGATCTCTATTTCTTTGCTTGCAACGTCTTGGCCTCGGCTTCGTCGATGGTAACGATTTTGTCGATCATGCACATGCTGCCCACGGGGCCGAGGACCTTTAAGGGGTCGGACGTGCAGAGCTGGTTGATCGACGTGGAGTGCGAGAAACCACCCTCCAGTTTGAGGCCAGAGCAATTGTTGACCAGGTCGATGCGCTTGTATCCGCCGCCACCTTTCATCTTCACCAGGATGGTACGGTTATCGATGACGGGCGTTGAGTCGATATAATTGAGTTGGATGCACTGTTGGGTGTCGCCAATTTTGTCGCCGTCAGCCGCTTTCACGGCGGCCGCGGCCAATACGCCGCCCGCTAAGGCTGCAAATGTTGCGATCAGGATGCGTGTCAATGTTGAGGTCATGGTGCAGTCCTTTCCCATATCCGTCAGGCTGAATACGTTTCGCATTTCGGCCTTTGCCAATAATGCTAATCCCTAGCTATGTGTCGTGGCTAGCCTCGGGCACGATTGGGGCAAAATCGTGGTTATCACTTATTTTAGGAAATCAGCCATCGCTTTGGCTTTGCCGTCGATGCCGCCAAAGGTCGCTTCCAGCTTTGCGGTGGCCAAGAGGGCGGCCATTTCTTTGGCGGCCGCCTTCAAGTGTGCGGGTTCGGTATCGGCCTCCAAGACCAAAACACGTTGTGTGATGTGCGGCAACCGTTCGCGGGCTTCGTATTCAAACGCTGCGATATAGGCTTTGTGGTAGGTGGTCAGCCCCTTCAGTACATCCACGGTATGCGCATGAAGTTGTTCTGGTGTTGGCATGGGGCGCGTGTTGCGGTGTGCGGGATCGCGCATAAAGTAGGGGAAGTGAAACACCTGATCGCGCACGAAGTTGAAGGCCCAAATCAGATGACGGCCAAATTCATCCGGCAGCATGGCCGGGGCGTAATGCGCCAGAATTTCCGTCTTTAAAGAAGGCTCGTAGTCTGTGATGCCATCAAACACGACACGATTCACACGGTCAGGGTATAAAATTGCTAACTCGGCTGCTGTGCGACAGCCGGTGTGCGAGCCATAAATATCTGCACGCTCTATTCCCAACGCATCCAGCACACGACGTACACTGTCTGCATAGTAGGCAATATCCGGCTTATCTGGCGCGGGGGGTGCGGAATCGCCATTCCCCAGCGTGTCGGGCGCAATCAGGTGTTGATTTGCTCCATGTTTGCGCAACGCTAACATCAAAGGTTCCAACCCACGCGCAGAAGCGGGCGAGGGATGCATCAGATAAAGCGGCACCTTGGTTTGATCGGCAGCAGAAAGCTCTCGCACATGCACCAAGCCTTCAGTAAGGCGGACAAAGCGGCGCTCAATCAATGTGTCGTGGGTCAGAGACATCGGTCAGACATTCTGTAGAAATATTTTTCGATGCTAACGTGAAGCGCTTAGTGCTTGAATGGTTCTTGGGTCATCGCATCCACAATACGATTGTGGGGTAGCGAATATATATGTGACTATTATCCTATAACGTCGCTATCCTATTGTCGCCATTCTGCGGCCCTTCCTTTGTTTTGAGTCGATTGAGACGTGCTCCCTATCGTTCATCCGCGCACGCAGGGTTTTTATGATCACTGGCGCGCACTTGCGCGCCGCGAAGGGCTGGTCGCGCCCCATACGGATGATTTCCTAGATCAAGCGCCTGCGCGCTTTATGGCTAACGTCTTCATTCAAGAAATTGTTGATGACACATTGCTTGTACGTTTCATGGGCACGGAGTTGGTCGAGCGCTGGCGACATGACGATACAGGTAAAGAGTTTGCTGCGCGGCTGCCGCCCGAAGCCAAATCACGTGTCGTCAGCGTTGCACGAACCGTTGCGCTTCATCCGTGCGGAGTTTTACAACGCGGTGTACTCGGCACATCAGCCGGTCGTGAAGCCGCCTTTGAAGGGATTTTATTGCCACTGGCCGTCGATCCGGGCGCCTTGCCCCGTCTCGTTGTTTTCAGCACTTTGCTCGACAGTCTCGAGCGTCAGGAACACGGTAATCAACTTGCGTCAGCCGGAGAGCGCTGCTGGATCGACGTGGGTGCGGGTATCCCCACAGTGCCACTGCCCCCACCGCCGCGATAAAGGCTACGGCTTCCCTGTCACATCCATGCTGTGGAACGGAATTTGTTCTTCCGTCGCGCTATAGCCGATCACGCGCTTTGCGACGCCGTCAAAGTACGGTGTCTGCCATAAAATAATACCGGGCGGATTGTCGTGTTCATGAGCCATCACTTTTTGTGTCAGGGTGCGGCGATCTTCCGGTGTCGTGGCATCGCGTGCGGCCTCAATTAACGGCATGATTGCTTCATCGCAATGGTATGGGTGCGTCCACCCGCATGAACGAATGCGATAAGCATTCATGGGGTCATAGCCGTTAGAGCGCATACTAAATGCAAGCGACGGCCAGCCACCTTGATATATATATTCCAAATTTTTGGCGAACGTGATGCGGCGCAATTCCATCTTCACGCCCACATCAGCTAAGTCAGCCGCAATTTGCTGAAATACGGTGTCGTCACTATTGGCGTTGCCGACCATTAATGTCGGCAATTCAAAACCTTTGGCGTAGCCCGCTTCGGCCAGTAACGCTTTTGCTTTGGCGGGATCGTATTCGTAGGGTTTTAGGTTGGGGTTGTAGCCATATCCCAACGGATGCGTCATCTGCGATGACGGCGTGGTGGCGCCATACATAATGGTGTCGATGATGCGCTGTTTGTTGACAGCGTAATTCAGCGCGCGCCGCACGCGCACATCTTTCACTGGGCTATCTTTAACGGTGATGAAGGCGACAAAACTTGTCTCGGGTGTTTTGTAGGTCACAAGCTTGCCACCCACAGCTTCAATGGCGTCTTTCTCATCTGGCGCAATACCGTACGCAATATCAATTGCACCCGATGTCAAAGCCTGCACCCGTGCGGTGGGTTCAGAGATTTGCAAAATCTCCAATTTGTCTATTTTGGGCGCGCGCCATGATGTGCGATTGGCGTCCATTTCAATTTTGCCTGCAGCCCAGCGCGTAACTCTAAACGGACCAGTCCCAATGGGTGCGGCCTGATAAGCCTCGGGCCCAAGTTTGCGCCAAGCGTCTGGCGCGATGCCCCGCAGGAACATCAGATGAAGCGGCAATACAGCATCGGGGCGGTTGGTGGTAATTTCCACGGTCAGGGCATCACGCGCTTTTACGCCATTCACACCGTATGTGTTCAATTGGCTGCCCACAGATTCACTGCGGCCTTTCGGCCCCAATAAATATTCGATGGCCGTTACAATCGCGTCAGACGTTAACGGTTCACCGTTCGAGAATTTTACATTTTCACGCAGCGTGATGACCCAGCGTGTCGGTGTTTCAGCAACCCACTTCACAGCCAAGCCGGGTTGCACATTGCCATCGGGTCCCATGGTGGTCAGTGTGTCGTAGATGGCCAGGTGCGGCATGCTGGATGGCAAATTGAGCGCACCAAACGGCGCGCCCTGCGTTGCAGGTAGCAGTTGCACACCCACGCGCAGTGTCTTGGCGCATAATAATGTGGACCCTGAGGTCAAGATATTTAGTGCGATGAAACAACTGATGATTGCGAGGCGTTTGTTCACGGGAGACCTTTTTCCTTTCAGAAGAGCAAGCATCGCAAAATTTATCTCTTGGTTATATCTATAAAAATCGGACGGTCGGAATCCGAATGAGATTTATGCTTTTGTATCGCTGCGACATCACGTATGACCTGCTATAGGGGCGGGCCTACAACGAACGGCGGTTCTTCAGGATGCAACATTCTACATCGTTGCGCGCACTTGCCTGCACGCTTTTAGCCACAACTGTATTCACAAATCATGCGGCGTTCGCGCAAGTCACATCGGCGGCAGAAAAACTTGATGAAATTGTTGTCGTTGGTTCACGGCTTAAGTCTGATCGCGCCAATTTGCCATCACCTGTTGTGACAATCTCTGCGGCAGACATCGCTGCGCAAGGTTTGAGCACGCCAGCCGATGTTGTTCGTACGTTGTCAATCAATACAGGGTCCGAATTTAACACCGATGTGTTCACGCAGAATTTGTCGGTGGGCACATCAAATTTCAATCTGCGCGGGCTGGGACTGAATGCGACGCTGGTGCTGTTGAACGGCAAGCGCCAAACAGTTTCAGGTGGTTTGGCCGATGATGGTTCGACCTTCGTTGATTTGAATGCGCTAATCCCGATGATTGCGCTAGAGCGATTAGAGGTGTTGAAGGACGGCGCGGCCGCCATTTACGGTACCGATGCTGTGGCAGGCGTTGCTGATTTCGTGACACGCAAAAACTTTACTGGCGTCGAAGCGCAGATTGATTACGCCAACACATCTCATTCCAGCCAAGATGACCTAACGGTTTCCGGCATTGTCGGCGGCGGCAACGACAAGGCGCGCGGCATTTTCGCAGCCAGCTACTTGCGCCGCTCGTCGTTATCGGCGGCGGAGCGCGATTACACCAAAGGCAAGGCGCTGTCATCGTACGGCCAGCCCGGGGCTTACGTGCTGTTGGCGCAATCGCCGGTGTATCCTGATTTGCCATATGGTTTGGCCAATAACATGTCCATCATCGACCCCAATTGCGCGGCCGGTGGCGGTATCCCCAATCCGCGGGCCGTGCAGCCTGCAGGCGTCACAAGTGGTGTGGTGGGCACATGTTTGTTTGATTTCTCATCCTATTATTCTCTGGTGCCGCGCGAGCGCCGCTGGAACACATATGGTTCGGGTGAGCTTTATGTGAACGATGATGTGACGCTGTATGCCGAAGCCGCTTATGCCTGGAACGGCGTAACGCGCGGTACATCGCCGTCATTTCCGCTTTTGAATTCCCCTATCATTCCCGCCGATAACCCTGGCAACATCTACAAAGTACCGGTTTTATTCATCGGCCGCGCACAAGGCGCATCTGCTGGCGCTGACACGGTGCGGCACGAGTCTGAAACCTGGCGCAGTGTTATGGGTGCCAAAGGTGATCTGCACGGCTGGACGTGGGACGTGGCGGGCACGCACAGCGAAAACAATTTCTACGTCGGTATTAATAACGATCTAACCACACGTTTTATTGCGGCGCTCAACGGTAAGGGCGGGCCCAACAATAATCAGTACTTCAATCCATTTGGTTCGGCTGCCTTGGCGACGCCCGGTCAGTCGACCTACAACGACCCGGCTGTGATCGACGATTTTAATTCGACCATCACATATGATTATCGCACTCGCCTGACCACGCTCGATGGCAGCATCGGCGGCGATATGTTCGACACAAAATACGGGGCGTGGGGTTTGGCGTTGGGTGGCCAGGTTCGCCATGAAAAAGTGATTGGGGATTTAGACGATCAGTTTAATGCAGAGAACTATATCTTCTTTGTCGGAGGGCCTGACTTTGGTGGGTCACGCGATGTGTGGGCGGGCTTTGCGGAAGCGCGTGGGCCGATTGTGCCGACGTTGGATGCGCAAATTGCCGTGCGCCATGAAAACACTGACGGTGATTTTTCATCAACCGATCCCAAGCTTGGTCTGACGTGGTCGCCGCTGAATTGGGTGCGTGCGCGCGGGACGTACGGAACAGCATTCCGTGCGCCGTCGATTTTCCAAACCTATTCGATCCAAATGGTGCAGCAGGATATTCTTGATCCACTGACGGGCACGCGTGGGTTTCGTGCGGTGCGCACGGTCGGCGCGACTAACTTAAAACCCGAACAAGCCGACACGTCGAACCTCGGCCTTACATTGACGCCGTTCGAGGGCTTCTCGGCGTCGGTGGATTACTGGCGCTTTGATTACACTGATATCATTGTCAAGGAAGGTGCCCAGGCGCTGGTGAATGCCAACCCCAACAGCACGCGCATTACGCGGGCGTCGGGGCAAATCTTGCGCATCGACACCAGTTATATCAATGCGTCGAAAGCGCTGACGGATGGCTTGGACTTAAGCTTGCGCCAAAACTGGTCATCGTCGATTGGCGATTTTGTGGCCGGCGCCGAGGCCACGTGGATCAGCCGCTTTATTATCCAAGACACGCCAACGTCGACCCCGCGCAATGTCGCTGGCAACCGCAACTACAACACCTTCGCACGCTCACTCCCAAATTGGCGCGGCAATGCCTCGTTGGGATGGGCGCTGGACGAGCACAATGCCACCGCCACGGTTCGATTTACGGGCGCTTACGACGACGACCAGAATGCGAATCGGCGCATCAAAAGCCAAACCACGCTGGACCTTCAGTATGGCTACACCTTTAACGGCAGCCTGTTAGGGGATGAGCGTAACGTGGCCTTGAGTGTCGGGGCCTTGAACGTGTTCAACCAAGCCCCGCCCAATGTGATCACGAATGCTGGCTATGACAGCAAAATTGCTGATCCGCGGGGGCGTGTGCTCTATGTTCGCCTGAAGACAGCCTGGAACTAAAAAGTCCGCCTGGCAGTATAGAAAGTCATGCCGTTCTTGGCGGAACGGCTGGCGTGTCATATATGACCCCCATATCGGGGCGCCGGAATGATTGTTTATCCAGAGCGCCCCACATGGGACTTCCGAGGGACAAATGGCACGGACGCTTTACGATAAAATCTGGGATGCTCACGTCGTTCACCAGTACGAAAACGGCGATTGCATTATCTATATCGATCGCCAACTGGTGCACGAAGTTTCAAGTCCTCTGGCGTTTGAAGGCCTGCGCGTTGCTGGCCGCCCTGCGCGCCGCCCGGAAGCCGCACTGGCTGTGCCGGACCATAACGTTCCGACGACCTCTGATCGTCTGACCAAAATTGATGATCCTGAGTCAGTGCAGCAGCTCGAGCTGTTGGTCACCAACGTTAAACAATACAAGGTGCCTTACATCCCGATGGACGATGAGCGCCAAGGGATTGTGCACGTCATCGGCCCTGAGCAAGGTCTGACCCTGCCGGGCGTCACAATGGTTTGCGGTGACTCGCACACCACCACGCACGGTGCCTTTGGGGCGTTGGCGTTTGGGATTGGGACATCAGAAATCGAACACGTGCTGGCGACCCAAACCCATGTGATGCGCCGTTCGAAAACCATGCGCGTGAACATCGAAGGCAAACTGGGCCCTGGCGTGACAGCCAAAGACATGGCCTTGGAAGTGATCTCGCGTTTGGGCACTGCGGGTGCCACCGGCCACGCTGTCGAATACGCAGGTTCCGCCGTGCGTGATCTGTCGATGGAAGGGCGCATGACGCTGTGCAACCTCACCATCGAAGCGGGCGCTCGAACCGGCATGGTGGCGCCCGATGAAAAAACGTTCGCCTATGTCAAGGGACGGCCCATGGCGCCGAAGGGGGCCGATTGGGACAAGGCAGTTGCCTACTGGCGTACGCTGTTCACCGATGCGGATGCCAAGTTCAACAGTGAATTGAACATCAAAGCTGAAGATATCGCACCGCGCCTCACCTGGGGCACAAGCCCAGAAGACTCATTGCCGGTCACTGCGGTTGTGCCATCTCCGACAGATTACGCCGACGTCAACAAGCGCGTGGCTGTGGAACGTTCGCTCTCGTACATGGGCCTGAAGCCCGGCGAGAAACTGACGGACATGAAGATCGACCGCGTGTTCATCGGCTCGTGCACCAATAGTCGTATTGAGGACTTGCGTGCTGCGGCCAGCATCGTGAAGGGCAAGAAAATTGCCAGCCATGTGCAAGGCATGATCGTGCCGGGGTCGGGGCTCGTGAAGAAGCAAGCCGAGCAAGAAGGATTGGACAAAATTTTCATCGCCGCAGGCTTTGAATGGCGCGAGCCGGGCTGCAGCATGTGCGTCGGCATGAATCCCGATCAGCTCAAGCCGTTCGAGCGTTGCGCAGCCACATCAAACCGCAACTTCGAAGGCCGCCAAGGCAAGAATGGCCGCACGCACCTCATGAGTCCGGCCATGGCCGCAGCTGCAGGCATTGCGGGCCATGTGGTTGACGTCCGCCACGTTTAATCCCTGAAGGTTGCTTAAAATAAATCACTCAGGCACGATAGCGGCTGATTTTTAAAGGGGTGTTCCATGAAGCGTGCATTGAAGGCGGCCCTTTTCAAAGCGGTTGTGTCGGCTGCGGTCTTGGTTGCGTCATCTGTTCCGGCGTTCGCCGCTGATCCGCTCCCGCGCGGCGTGTTCGATCAAAACACGATGCAAGGCTGGCAGCGCTCAACAGGGGCATCGGCCATGGCCTACGGTACGGTGAAATTTCACCCCACCAAGTCGGATGCGGAGCCTGCCAAGTTTGGCGTGGCCATGACGGCTCCTTATCGCGTGAATGGTGCCGGTGTGTTGTTGCGCACGCAGGCGCCGAAGCTGATGGATTTCAGCTTCAACACCCGTAGCTTTGATGGCACCTGGGGTTCATCGCTTAATGTTGGTGCGACACGCGCCTGGACTTACGATCCATATGCGCCGGTAGGTGAGCAGCACACGAACTTCCTCGATAGCGGGACATCGTGGATTGTGGTGGGGGTGGCGACGATTGCCATTGGGTTTGGCATCTACTCGCTTACCGAAAACGGCACCTGATCTGACACGCTGATGCCCGCTGTCACGCACGAGTTTGTTCTATCTGCCTTAACACAAGTCGATACCGGCCATGGCGGCAGTCTCGTCGCCAAGGGTTGGGTCGGTGATGTGGTCACGCGTGATGGGCACGTGCTTGTCACGCTGGATGTGCCTGCCAATCTCGGCCCAACATTAGAGCCGGTGCGCGCTGCTGCTGAAAGGGCCGTGCACAAAATGGCTGGCGTGGTTAGCGCCACGGTGGTGATGACCGCAGGCGATATGGGCAGTTCCGCAGGTGCTTCGCTGAAGCAAGGTGAAACGTGTTCTGTTCCCGAAGGCGAAGCAAAGCTTGCCACTGAACCTACACCGATTGATGAGTTTATCGCAGCTGTTGAATTGATTGCGCAAAATCACCCTGATGGCCTAGCAAACTTGGCGGCACTCGGTTATCGCCAGAATTTCCCCGGCAAACTCATGCAGCTTTCAAAGACGCTGACGCCGGTGATGACAGAGTTGATCAGCCGTGCGGAGAAGGCGGAAGCGCAATTGCAGCGTGCTTCAAAAAGCTGAAACCTCGCCATTGGTCATGACGAGGTTTCATCGTCTCAGGCCCAAGACGGGCCACTCCTGATGTACATCTAAGGATTCAGTGACCCGAAGATGTCTCGCGCACTCTAACGTGCGCTTTGATCGGCTCTGCAACGAAGCCGATAAGATGGGTGCGATCATTTTGACCGCTGATTCGGTGGAGTCATGTGTGTTGGGCATCCTCCCTCAGCCTGTTACCGCCTAGCCCCATGCTTGCGGTCTCGGGTTTCGCGGAACGGAGGCGATGGATGTTATCGGGGTGCCTGTTGGTGTCAGCGCCCCGCCCTTGCTCCTGTCCGCCGCGCAAACCATGTGTGAATCTTGAGCCCCTGTGCGGTGCACGCGCAATACTGCGCTGAAAAGTCGCCCTTGACCAACGGGTTAGCGGCAGGCTTGATGCGCGCCGCAAACGGCAAGTCGGGCCCGACTCGCCCACGCCGAAAAATCGCATGCGATAGAACTTAAAGAGAATGGGACGTAAAGGGACGCGCTATGAGCAAAGGCACACGCAAGGGTTCGAAAATCACACTGAAGGCCGCTGATGGTCACACGTTCGGGGCCTACAAGGCCGAGCCAACCGGAAAACCCAAAGGTGGCGTGGTGATTTTGCAGGAAATTTTTGGCCTCAATAGTCATACCCAAGACGTGTGCGACGAGTATGCAGCGGATGGATACGTGGCTGTGGCTCCTGCCTTGTTTGACCGTGTCGAAAGAGATTTGGTGTTGGGCTATAGCGATTTTACCCGCGCGCGCGAAGTTGTCGGCAAACTCACCGACGCCATGCTGCTGGCAGATATGCAAGCCGCTATCGATGAAGCAGCCAAGGGTGGGTTCGTTGTGCCGATTGGGTACTGCTACGGCGGCGCCATGGCTTATTTGGCCGCTTGCAAAAATAAGGGTGTTGCTGGCGCGGTTGATTATTACGGCACGCGCACTATCCAATACTGTGAAACCATGACACCCGAAGTGCCGATCATGTATCACTTCGGCTCAAAAGATAAGAGCATCCCGATGGAAGGCATTGCCAAGATCAAGGCAGCACATCCGGTTGGAACGTTCTACGTCTACGACGCTGATCACGGCTTTACCTGCGATGAGCGCCCGATGTTCGATGCGGACGCGACCAAGCTGTCCAAAGAACGCACACTCAAATTCCTCATCGACGTGATGCAATAAAAACCCGTTCAGGGTTAGGTTCGTTACGTGTTCGAACAAATCTTTGGTTTTGCTGATATCCCAACAGTGCTGATCGTGCTGTTGGGTTTCTTTGCGGCTGGGTTGGCCAAAGGCACTTTTGGCGTGGGCATGCCGTTCTTTGGCATTCCAGTTATGACACTGGCCATTCCATTCCAAACATCATTGGCAATGTTTGCTGTACCGAATTTCACCGCCAACTTTCAGCAGATGCTAATGGGCGGGCATATCTGGAATAATTTGAAACGCTTCGCGAGCCTTTTAATTCCGCTGCTGATCGTTACACCATTTTCTGTGCAATTTCTGATCACCGTTGATCAAGATACCTGTTTGCTCGTGTTCGGCGTGCTGTCTGCGATATTTGCGGGCGTGCAGATGTTTCCGGTAAAATTCACGATTACGCCGCGACAAGAAAAATGGCTAAGCCCATTGATGGGCTTTCTGTCGGGGTGCCTGGCGGGTGTGTCTGGGTTGTATGGTCCCGTTCTGATTATTTATTTAATTGCGCTGCGTTTATCCAAAGATGACTTTGTCGCAGTTTTGTCGCTGATGTATTTCATCGGCTCTGTGGCCCTTTACCTTTCGCTGGCGGCTACCAGTGTCTTGACGCTGCATGTGTTGGCCGCGTCTGCGGTGGGCGCCGTAATTATCGGCGTGATGGTGCATTACGGCCAGTATGTGCGTAAACGTATCGATGATGCGAAATACCGCAAACTTATCTTGCTGTTGCTGATGGCCATCGGCGTGCAAATGACGTGGCGCGCTTTAAGTTAAATCGAACACTGAATTAAATATCTTCGGCGCCTTGCTTGCGCGCTTCAATTTCATCAAACCGCGGCAACTGACCGCTTGGCATGTCTGAAGTGCTCTTGCCCTTGAATGCGCCAACCAACGTCTTGCCCAGGATTTTTAAATCTAACCTGAACGAGCGGTTTTCGACGTAATAAAAATCGTGGGCAAACATCTCTTCCCACGTGAATCCCTGGCGGCCGTTCACTTGTGCCCAGCCGGTAATGCCAGGGCGCACATCCAAGCGGCGTAATTGCGATTCTGTGTAATAAGATGTGTATTGTGAGGGAAGGGCGCGCGGGCCCACAAAACTCATTTGACCTAACAAGACATTGAACAGCTCAGGCAAGCGATCTAGCGCTGTGCGCCGTAACACGTGCGCAAACCGATGGGCCCAGCTTTGCGGGCGGGTCTGGTCGGCTTTCAGCGTATCGAACGTGAATAGCTTAAACGTCTTGCCCTTACGGCCCGCGCGTTCGCGGCCCGCAATGGGCGTCCAGCCTGCAGCTAAACTGATAATGCAGATCAGAAACAACAGTGGAGATAAGCCTGCAATCAATGTCGCAGATAACAGAATATCGAACAAACGCTTGGCGAATTTGTAGCGACCCAGCATAACGTCATGGCGTGAGTGCAGTGATGCGATTTTCTCGACCGTTTGGCGCATCTCGACGACAATACGCGCAGTGTTGTGTTTTCCTTGCGCCAGGGCCGCGGCTTGTTCACCAGCACGGCGGACTAACTCTGGGCTTTGCAAGAAATCGGCGAGTTCGCGCGCGGCGGCATCGGGATTACCTAAAGGCAGAATTACGCCCGCTTGTCGGCCCTCTACCAATTCACGCTGCCAGCCATTACCCAATACTGCGATGGGCTTACTCGCAGCCAAAGCTTCGTAAAGATGCGATCCTGCTTCCAACCCACCATTGTAGCTGCGTGGGGGGAGTACCAGCGCCAGTGTTGCGGCGTTCAGTAACCCAGCAACAATGCTGCGCGGCTGCGGAGGGATGAACCACACATTGCGCTCTAGCACATCCAGTCGCGCGGCGAAGGCATTCAAATCCAGTCGATCACTGCCATCACCCACGATAACGAAATTCAAATCAGGCGCATGAACGCGCGCCGCGGCTGCAATCTCCAAAAGCGCCGATACTGGGCGACCGCGATTTAAGCTGCCAGCATAAATAGCCAACGGTCCACGGAGAGCGTGCGGATATTTTTGCAGAACGCTGAGCGCTGCATCAGAGGACTGCCCGAGCACGCTGGTATCGCAGCCATCGGGTGCGACAGATACTTGTGATGCGGGGAAGCCTTGCCCCTCAAACCAGGTTTTGATTTCCGGCGTCGCTGCAAATACATGTGCCGTTCTTGATTTCAAGGCGCTCAACCGTACGTGATCTACAAAGCGCGAGAAAAACCCTTGCTCGGCTTTTTCCGTCTGTACTTCGCGCGCATCTAAAATCAATGGCACGCCCGCAAGGGCGCTAAAGATCGCGGCAGCAAATCCGCCTTTACGTGGTGGATGCGCCAAAATCACCACATCCGGGTGATGGACACCAAGCAATGCATTGAGCAACCGTACACCATAACCACGCGCAGGCCGGGCATCGCTGGGTATGCCGAATTTTCGACTTAACGCCGGAAGGATGCGCTTTACGGAACCTGTGGACGCCGGTTGGTTGCGGCCTGCCAGTACGGTGACTGTGTGCCCGCCCGCAGCAATCCCCTGCACGATGGCGCTGCGGCGGTCAGGACCAACCCCCTCGGTTGCAGCGACCCAGGGATCCACATAAATTATATGCAGTGCGGCAGGCTTCATCAGGCCGTTATAACCTTAGGTCTGTCCCAATCCATAGCGTTAACGAAAAGATTCGACAGTTTCTGGCCACTAGATGTAGCTTTTTTGTCGCCACACTGCGGCATATTCGCACAGTTAGTGCCCGTAATCTGAATGCGCCCGGTTTGCGTATCTACTTCAAAACCTGATGTGGCTGTGGCTGAACCATGAAAGCCCTTTGATTTTAGAGGGTTATGGCACCTCTACCGCCTCCACACTCTGGGATCAGCGCTGTCGTCGTGGCATACTAAGGTCACAAACCGGTCCTTAACGGCCGAATGCTGATCTCAAATGTGGATTTTGAGATCTGGAGAAATACGATGGCTGAAATGCATCAACACCGCCATGGCCAACATCACCCGCAGGGTGATGTGTTGCTCGCCTATGCTGCAGGTACTCTGGATGAAGCGTCCAGCGTATTAGTGGCAACGCATTTAGCACTTTGCCCCCATTGTCGCGCCGATGTTGCGCGCTTGGAAGCTGTCGGCGGCGAAATATTAGAAACAGTTGATATCGCCCCCATGTCTGCCGGTGCCTTAGACAATGTTCTTGCACGCCTTGATATGCCGGTAGCGCCGCAACCTGCAAAATCAAATGCAAGGGACCGCGCGCCAAGCGCTCTGCCGCGCCCACTGCGTGATTATGTGCAAGCCAATGACAACGACATTCAGTGGAAAAAACTTACGTCCGGCGTTGAGTATCTGGACCTCAATATCCGCGCAAATGGTCGCCGCGCACGGCTGCTGAAAATTTTGCCGGGAACCCGTGTTCCCCGTCACGGACATGGCGGTGAAGAAATGACCATGGTGTTAGCCGGTGGTTACACTGATGAATTCGGGTCTTATGGTCGTGGTGATGTAGAAACAGCAGATAGTAGCCATGTGCATCAACCCATTGCCGATGCGGGCGAGCCCTGCATTTGTTTGACGGTCACGCGCGGCGCACTTCTGCCAAGTGCGGTGGTATCCGTTCTTTCAAAAATATTCCCGCGCTTTGGGGCTTAAGCTATTGGGCAGTTAACCCGCTCGGCGTCCGGCCACCGGTACAGTCACTGACGTCAACACATCGACGCCTGAGTATGAACGCGCTATGACGTCCCCTCAACGGTTGGGGGCTTTCGCGTTGACGCAGTCTGTATTGCCGCAATCTGCACCGAAATCAATTTTAGTGCTGTCAGGGTTGATGTTTCTGATCGGCCCCTTAGCGGCTGTTGCGCGGCAAGGGCTCACCGCACTGCTTTTTCTGGTCCTGCTCACGTTGGCGTTTATGCCTGAGGCTCGCACGGCTTGGCGCGACGTGTTTAAAAAACAATTGATGTTCTTTGTGGCGCCGTTTTTCCTCTGGGCACTCGTGTCAAATGCATGGGCTCCCACAGCGCAGTGGGCTGCATGCGCTCAGATGTTGCTTACCGTTATCGCGGGCACACTGGTGATCATTGGATTAAAAACATTCCCCGTTGAACATGCGCATCGCGTTCTAAGAGCCGTGTTCGTTGGCGTATTGGTATTGCTTGTCTTTTTGTTGGAAGAAAGCATGACGCAAGCCGCTATTCTATCTTGGGCGCGGCCAGAGGACGTTCAAACCGCAGATGCGACGTTTTTCTCACTGATCATGAGTTTGGCTGCGCGTGGAACGTCCGTGCTGGCGGTGATGGCAACGCTGTTCGGTATCTTGATTTATCGTGCAACACGATCAGGCCTGATCGCCGCCTTCTTCGTACTGATATCGCTCTTTGTCTGCGCGCGATTACCTATGACGACGAGCGCCTTGGGTCTGGCCGCTTCCATTCTTGCTTTTATCTGTGTGTCTTGGCGCCCTCGTGGGTTTCTGGGACTCATGTTGATTCTGATAGCGGGCGGCATTTGTGCGGCGTGGCCGCTTGGGCGGCTGATTCCCAGCCAAGCCCATGTGAGTGCCGCCGAATCACAATTAGAACTGGGGATACAGCATCGATTGGGTATCTGGCGTCACGCGGCCGGCATCGCCGAGCAAGAGCCCGTGTTGGGGCATGGTTTTAATGCGTCGCGTTATTTTGCAGGCCGACAAGATAAGCTGGAAGGGTTGAATTTACCCGCTTTACCGACACATCCGCATAACGCCCCCTTACAAATCTGGCTTGAACTGGGCGCAATTGGCGCGCTCTTCAGTGTGTTTCTGGTGATCGGCGTTTGGCGCAGTGTGCGCCCGCTCTTTAACCGTCCTGTTCATGCGGCCGTGGTGGCCAGCATGATTGCGCCAATCGCCGTCATTGCGTGTTTCAGTTATGCCATCTGGAGTACGTGGTGGTTGGCAGGATTAGGCTTGATGGGTGGTGTCGCTGCACTGGCGATCATTATTTTGCCTCCGACCTTTTCAGTGCATTTAGCCACGCCAGAAGAGCGCACCGATGGTTTGAAAGATTAACTTTAAATCAGAGAGCACTGTCGCGCGCCGAATGTACTCGGCATTGATCGCGATCTTTTCCTGCATCACGATGGTTTCGTATGCGTGTTCCGGATTTTCGTATTGTGCGAGTAAGCTGGTCTGATCACGAAATTCCAAAGACGCTGGCCCTGTAAGGCCTGGCTTCACGGACAAAATAATATCGCGCTGGGCTGCAGTGTATTTTTCAACGTATTTCGGGACTTCGGGGCGTGGGCCGACAAGACTCATGTGACCCATGATCACGTTGATCAGTTGCGGTAACTCATCGATTTTTGAATCGCGCAATACTTCACCCACAGGGGTGACGCGTGGGTTATGCCCAATCGTCAGGATCGGGCCTGATGTTGGCTCGGCCCCCGTCATCGTGCGAAACTTGAAAATTTTAAACGGCTTGCCGTGACGGCCGACACGGACCTGTCTGAAAAACACCGGTCCTGGCGATGTCAGTTTAATGGCCAGGGCTACAGCAATAAGAATGGGTGACAGCAGTATCAAGCCGCCAAGCGCGCCGAAAAAATCCAGAAGGCGTTTAATCACGCGCTAGCTCTTGCGCTTGTAGATCGTCAGTTTCGCGCCACGAAAATCGGCGATGGTCGCGATCTCGAAGGATGTGTTCAACACTGTCGATGTCGCCTCGTCCAGTGCCAGTAACCCTTCCTGCATAATAATCACATCGTAATCGCGTTCGATCCAACGGCGCAGTGTTTCGCTACTCCAATTGCCATTGCGCTCCAACATTGCAAGCGTCGCTTCACGTTGGGTCCCCGACAGATTTCCAGGAATGCTGCGCAGTTCAGCCATGGGGTTGATGCTGACGGCGGGAAACCGTCGGCCAGCCATGTGCACGGCATAGGGCAACCCAGGCAATTTGTGCAGCAGCAGAACGGGCTCGTTGCCTGGCACATGCTCACCAATCACACGCATCAAGGCGGTTACGTCTTGCAACTCAGCGGCAGGGCGGGGTTGCTTAAACATTTCCACGGGGAAAAACCGCATGCTGTCTTGCATAGCAAGGGCAGGCGCAAAGCAGTTCAGCGCCAATGCAATGGTGGCCACGCTAATGACCAAGGGGCTTCGAGCACCTTGATTTTGACGCCGCCAGCGATTCAAGAATGCTAATGCAATCGCTGTAGCAATCCCGCCCAGCGCTATGACTTGGGTGGACGTGGTTGTCGCGCATGTCTCACAGCCAGGCGCCCGCATGACAACAATGCTGATCAGTGTAAGGGCAAGGTAATAGGGGGCGACCCATAAGATGTGCGGGCCACTTAAAGTAAGACCAAACATCAGCACACACATGAAAATAATGCCGCTATACGGAAATAGCACGCCGTCAATCGCATCTTGCGCCAGGCGTATCATTGACATCTCAGCTAATACTGGCGCGCCAGGAACCGGTGTGCCCATCAATTGCATTACCAACACCGCTGGAGGTTGGTGCAGCAGATGTGCGGTAAAGGGTTCAGGCAATGTATAAACAGCACCCGCAATCAATGATGTTGTCGTCGCAATCAGGATGGCCGCATGCAACAGACGCGCGCGGCCCACAGCGGCAATGAGTAACAGTGCTAACAAAAGCGCTGCAACCCACATGCTGCTGACGGTCAGGCATAACACGGCAAGCACCACACCCATCAGCGCCGTAAAGAGTGGCTTAGAGCGCCCAAGGCTCAGTAACAACAGCCAGACGCCTAATAGAAATACCAACGCCACAAATGCATTCGGTGTTGCTGTGCTAAAGCTGTATGATAGCGCCGGCGTACCGAGGTACACGAATGTCGCAGCTGCTGAGGACAGTGTATTGGCGGTCAACTTGCGGCACAGATAAAACAGAAGCCCACCGTTAATGACACCCAAGACGACCATTGCGATCCGCGCGTTGACGATCGATAAGCCAATGGTTTTCTGAAGTGCGCCGAAAAGATATGGGAAGCCTGGTAATATCGTCGCTGTATCGCCGTTGCCGAAAGGCTGCAGGGCGCCTGTGATGTACCACCAGCTTTTAATGATAAAGCCGACTTCTTCGAAGTTGAGGCTGCCGTTCATGACGGCATTCGATGCTACGGCCGCATAAGCGCCCACTCCCGCAAGCAGCAGAATAATGGCCGGCACCAGGCCCGGCGTACGGGACGGTGATGGAGACGGCTGCGCGCCGCGGCTCGCTGGTCGACGTCGCGGCACGGTCATGGCCTCCGGAACATACAATTACCGGTTAAAACAAAAGACAGCGTCATGTCTAAAATCGTCACCCCAGACCACCGGTTAGACTGAACGGACAAAGAACGATTCACGTTTGCCGCTGGTCATGCCACATTCTACCTGCTTTGCTGATTTTGCCAAGGAAACCCGTAACTTGCGGGACATTTCATGACGACAACAATACTTTCCAGCGCACCTTCTGTCCCTTCATTTGCCGGTCGTAGTACAGGTTATGCGATTGCCGCTGGTGTGGTTGTGTTGTTCGCATTTTATGGCACGTATTTCGCGCAAATGTTGGTGGTGCTGTCCCCGGAGCAAGCCGCCTTGGCCCAAACTGCCGATGGCGTGTATTTAAACGGCGGTCTCTACGTCTTTGTTCTAAGCCTATGGCAAGCCATCGTCGGCACCGGCCTTGTGGCGGCCCGGACCCTCTCGTTGTTGGCCAGTGTGCTCGCCTTGGTCATGGCGTTTCGTGTTGCCCGCCAGCTGAGTGGCGACATAGTCATGGCGGCTTTCCTGGTGCTGCCCTTTGTGTTGTATCCGCCGCTGGTTGCAACGTGGATTACGGCAACCCCTCACGCCCTGTTTTTGTTGTGTGCTTTCGGCGTGTTCGCGCTGCTGCAATATACGCAGCATTTGGCTGCCGTCTTGGCTGCGTGTGCTTTGGCGGCGATTGCCACGTTGTTGCATCCGCTGGGGCTGATCGCCATGCCGGTATGGGCCTTATTTATTGGCATTCTCTTGGCTGATAAACGCGCGTTAATCGTCTTTGGCGTCACACTTGGTGCTGCCGCCGGAAGTATGATCATGGGCGTTAGTTCTGTCGCTGATGCCGATGTTAGTGCTGCAAACCACGGCACGATTCTGACGGCCATGGTGCGTCCGTACGCCATGGTGATCGTGGGCACAGGCCTTAGCGCCATTGCGGCGCTGTCGGCTCAAACGCGCCAAGCGCTGGGTGTGCGATCCACGCTTGTTGTCTTGCTGGGCCCCGTTATCGCCACATGCATTTTACTGTCCGCGCACATGGTTGGCGCGCTTGCGATTGGCCAACTGGTGACAGCGGCAGCCTACTTGTTTCCTTTGGTATTTTTGGCACCCTGGCCGCTGATTTACTGGGTGCGCCGTGTTATGCCCCAGGTGAAAAACATCGTCGCCTGGATCAGTTTTCCAGTGATTATGTACAGCTGTTTTTGGGTAGTCTTGGGGCCCATCAATCCAGATCGGTTTCCGTACAGCCACCGTCATATCGCGCAACCCCAGCCTTAGTGGCTAAGCATTCTAAGTTCTTGATTGAGTGCGCAAATTTCCCAGCAGTCCATATAAACCAAACGCTTTCAATCTACAGCGCTGATTCTTAAGGGTTTTATTAAGCTCATGCTGACAAAGTAGTGGCCTGCCGTGAATATGCCATGAAGCTGGACTCTGATGCTGCGATGGCCATAATGCGCAACACAACGGCGTCACGAACCGTTGCTTCCAACGTCACGGCGATTACTGGTACGCGGCAAGCGGGGCCACCGCTTTCGCGCGCTATCTGCGTAATGAAAGCCGCTGAGACATGATCTTGCTGAAGAGTTTCTTTCATTCCGTCGCATTGGTTGTGGCATCAGCTTTGCTGATGGCGACATCGACTTATGCTGCTGACGTTGAAAATGCGCTGCGGGCCACCCAGGATGGTGCGCGGGCGCAGGTCATCTTGCGTCTAAAGCAACCTGCGGCACGGGCATGGAATAATGCGCGCAGTGTTTCCGATCAGAAAGACGTTGTGGAAAGTGCTCTCAGCAACGCAACGCCCGAGCTTGATGCGTTGGGGGTTAAGGTCGAAACGCGTTTTGCAACGCTGCCGTACATTACGACAACCGTTGACCGCAAACAGCTGGTTAGCCTGTTGGATAGCGCTGCTGTTGACGGCGTCTACCTGAATTATAAAGAGCGTAAAGTTCAAACAACATCATCGTCAGTCGAGCGTGCCTCTTTGGCCTCATCTGTGCCATCGATTGACGTCGCGAATGCGTGGGCCAAAGGATACGACGGTCGCGCCACAACGATTGCGGTGATTGATGGCGGGTTCCGTACATCGCATCCCATGTTGTCAGGGCGCGTGATTGGTGAGGCGTGCTTCTCAGCCAATGATCCGACATTCGACACCTACACGCGCTGTCCCTCGGGGCAGACACCGCAGTTAGGTGCGGGTGCTGCCTCCAACTGCCCCACGGGCACGCGCTGCGATCATGGTACTCACGTGGCCTCAATTGCCATGGGAAATGATGGCACTAACTTCGGTGTCGCGCGCGAAGCGCGGTTGCTTCCCATCGATGTGTTTTCTGAAGTCCGTTATGCGCCCGATTGCAGCCCCGACCCGGCCCCGTGCGAACTGACTGACTCGACGACAGTTCTCAAAGCGCTCGATTTCGTCAATCAATCGGTCGCACAGTTTAATATTGTTGCGGTAAATCTAAGCCTTGGTGGCCGGTCGTATGAGAGTTACTGCGATACCGATCCGCGCCGTGAAGTCATCGACATGTTACGCGCCAAGGGCGTTGCGACTGTCGTAGCGACAGGCAATGAAGCTCAATCCACCAAAATCAATGCACCGTCGTGTGTCTCAAGCGCTGTTGCGGTGGGGGCGACGGATGATGCTGTGGCTATTCCTGCGTCATCAAATCTCTCCTCTGCTACTGATCTTGTCGCGCCTGGCGTGAACATTCTTGCCGCCTCTGGCCAAGACAATGGCTTGAAGCAGATGTCAGGCACATCTATGTCGGCACCGCATGTGGCGGGAGCTATCGCGGTTATGCGCACGGCTTTCGCAACAAAGGGTGTGGATGAAATCGAACAAGCTTTGAAAGTCACAGGTTTGCGCGCAACGCGCGACGGTTCGACGTATTACCCGAAAATTCAAGTGAACAAGGCGATCTTGCGTTTACAAGGCCGGGATATTCGTAATTTCAACAACGTCACGACATCAGCCTCTGCCGCGGCTTTGGGGCAAGCTTATGTGCGGTTGCAGAATGACTCGGAAGTTGCTGGCGTCGTCACAATCACACTCCGGGATGCAGATACGGGCGGAGCGCTGGGTGTTTGGACGAGTCCATCAATCGCGCCACATGCTTCGGTGCAGTATGATCTTTCGATTATTGAGCGTGCCGCGCGCCTGACCAACACCACTACGGCTATTGCCGCCCGCAAGTTCTACAATCTCGATGTCGAAAGCACGATGGTTGGCTATATGCAGCACATCGTTTGGGCACGTAGCGCTGGCATACTGACAAACCTGACGGCGTGTGCCGACGGTTTGTCGAACGAAAATAAAACGCTGATCAACGTTCACAGCAAACTTGTCGAAGGATATCCTTCTTACATACGCATTGCCAATACGGGCGTTGTTCCGGCTGCCGCAACATTGACGTTCTATAACTCGGACAATGGACGTTTGTTGGGAACGTATACAACGGCCGCGATTGCGGGGAATGGCTCAAGCGACATTGCGGTCTCAGCCATTGAAGCGGCTGTTCCGGCATTGCAAGATCCCAGCGTTGCCGGCGCAAGTGCCGTTGCTCAATACAACGTCACGCTCAGCGGCATGTCAGGTTATCTTCAGCACGTCGTTGCCAATACATCTGGCGGCGTTTTGGTGGATATGTCGGCCAAGTGTAATTTAGGTGTGCGCTAGCCTGATAATTAGCGCGTCACAATCTGCTGGCCGCTTTTAATCATCTGCTCGTGTTTCAGTGAGTCATGGGGGATCGGCACGTTGATGCCTTTTTGGCAGGCTGGGCGCGCATCCATTGCGTTATGCCAACGCTGTAAGTGCTCCAAGCCATCAATGCTGGTCCCCGACCAATCGTATGTGCGCACCCACGCCCAGTTGGCGATGTCGGCAATAGAGTAGTCACCACCCAGCCACTCCGCTTCACCCAAGCGCCGGTTGAGGACTTCGAATAAGCGCCGTGCTTCGTTTTGATAACGACTGATAGCCGACGGGATTTTTTCCGGGAAATAACGATAGAACACGTTCGCTTGCCCCATCATCGGGCCAATGCCGCCCATCTGGAACATGAGCCACTGCATCACAGCATACCGTGCATTGCCATCACGGGGCAGTAAGCGACCGGTTTTCTCGGCGAGATAAACCAGGATCGCGCCTGACTCAAAAACCGCAAGTCCGCCGTTGTCGTGATCGATGATCGCAGGAATGCGGCCGTTGGGATTAATTTTAAGGAACCATTCTTCTTTTTGTTCGCCTTTTGCCAAGTTCACGCTGCGCACTTTGTAGGGCAGTTGCAGTTCCTCGAGGGCAATAGAAATCTTATGCCCATTGGGCGTACGCTGTGTGAAAAGTTCAATCATGGTCACGACTTTATTTGAGAAGACTTGGAGGTACGCTTACCGCTTCTTGAAGCGGCGACGTTGCGGGGCGCGCAAAATAACGGAAACGGGCAACTTCACCAGCTCATAAAGTACAAAGCCGATGATGGCGCCAATCAAAACATTTAAGGCACTTGCTGTTGTTAACGGCAAGGCAGGTACAAATAAGCGTTTCGTCTCACTGATAATATCTGCATCGCCATGCCGCCAGAGGGCATATGGTTTCAACACCGGCAGCGTATTCGCAATAGCGGCATGTGTGCTGCTGCGGGTTGAAAGCGTCATTTTAGCTTCGGCTTCAAGTTCCTGGCGGACATTAGGGGCCATGGTTTGGTAGCGCACGCCGCTTTGCACGTCCTTCAGGTGGGCTTGGGCTTCGGTTAACTGGGCGGCCGTCCGGGTTGAGTATTGGGTCGTGAAAGGTTCCACTTGCGACGCAGCCACGGCTAACACCGCCACAAAAATGGCGGCTAAAAACCGGTCCAATGTACTTAAAACCCACTCCAAGGCTTAAACCCTAACCTACTGATAAATAATGCGCACCTATAGACACTCTGGTTGCAGTCTCACCATCTGCAGCCGTTTTGCAACGCCTGATCGTCTCGACTATAAGCAGGCCCGCCAACAACCCGATTCTCCAGCACAATGCGCACCGATCAATTCGATTTTGACCTGCCCCCTGACAGTATCGCTACCCGGCCGTTAACGCCTCGGGATGCGGCGCGGTTGCTACATGTAACCCATGGGGGCTGGGTAGATCGCGCTGTCCGTGACCTGCCTGCACTGCTGCGCGCTGGCGACCTCATGGTGTTTAACGATACGCGCGTATTGCCTGCCCGTCTCTTCGGGCACCGTGGTGTGGTGCCGATGGAGCTCTTACTACACCGATCCATCAGCGTGGATACGTGGGATGTGTTTGCGAAACCCGGTAAGCGCTTAAAGGTTGGCCAAATCGTCGTGCTTGAGGGCGGCTTGCAAGCTGAAGTGCTGTCCAAAAGCGATGATGGCCTTGTGCGAGTGCGGTTCAGCCGAAGTGGCGCTGACCTCATTCATGCGTTTCATGCCACAGGCCACATGCCACTGCCGCCTTACATTCGCCGTCCCGACGATGCGCAAGACCGCAGTGACTACCAAACGGTCTATGCAAAGCATGATGGTTCAGTCGCAGCGCCCACGGCGGGGCTACATTTTACGCCAGAGCTTCTGGCTGCAATCGACACGACGGGCGCAAAGCGTGCACATGTAACGCTGCATGTGGGTGCGGGCACTTTTCTGCCGGTCAAGGTTGAGGATACCGATCAGCACGTCATGCATGCTGAGTGGGGTGAGGTTTCAGCCGACGTGGCTGCGCAAATTAATGACACCAAGAAAAAAGGCGGGCGTATTATTGCAGTCGGCACAACGTCGCTGCGGACACTTGAATCGGCAGCCACTGATGACGGTGTAATGCAGCCGTTCAACACAGAAACATCAATCTTCATTACGCCGGGGTATCGTTTTAAAGCTGTCGATGTATTGATGACAAACTTTCACCTTCCAAAATCCACGCTCTTTATGCTGGTCAGTGCTTTTGCGGGCCTGGAACGTATGAAAAACGCCTATGCGCACGCCATTCAAACGGGGTATCGGTTTTACTCCTATGGTGACGCCTCTTGGCTTGAGAGAAATGAAAACACATGAGCGCAGCCCGTTTTGAACTGATGGCTACCGATGGCATGGCGCGCCGTGGGCGCTTGCTGACAGCGCATGGCGTTATGGATACGCCAGCGTTTATGCCTGTGGGCACTGCCGCGACGGTGAAAGCGATGTTCACTGATCACGTGGCCGCGACGGGCGCGCAAATGATCTTGGCGAATACATACCACCTCATGCTGCGCCCAGGGGCGGAGCGGATTGCGAAGTTTGGTGGGGTGCGCAAATTCATGGGCTGGAATGGCCCCGTGTTAACCGACTCTGGCGGCTACCAAGTCATGTCGTTGGCCCAACTCCGTAAAATCGACGGCGGTGGTGTGACCTTCCAGTCGCACATTGATGGCTCAAAACACTACCTCTCGCCCGAGCGCTCGATCGAGATTCAGCACTTGTTGGATGCGACCATTACGATGTGTTTCGATGAATGCACGCCGTACCCAGCCACGAAAGAGCAAGTAAACGAGAGCATGCAGCTGTCCATGCGCTGGGCGGAACGCAGCAAAACTGCATTCAAACCCCGTGAAGGTTATGGCTTATTCGGCATCGTGCAAGGCGGGGTGCATGCTGATTTGCGCGCAGAGTCTGCCGCAAAACTGCAAGCCATCGGTTTTGATGGATATGCGATCGGTGGCTTGGCAGTGGGCGAGGGGCAGGAGTTGATGTTCTCGACCCTTGATGTCACTACGCCGCATCTGCCAACCACACATGCGCGTTATTTAATGGGTGTGGGTAAACCTGGTGATTTAGTGGGTGCTGTCGCACGCGGCGTTGATATGTTCGATTGCGTATTGCCGACACGCTCAGGGCGCACAGCTCAGGCCTTCACCACGCGCGGGCCGTTGAATATGCGCAACGCCAAACACGCCGATGATCCGCGGCCTTTGGATGAGGCGGTGAATTGCCCGGCCAGTCGGAACTATAGCCGCGCTTATATTCATCATCTCATTCGCAGCGATGAAATCTTGGGTCTTATGCTCTTAAGCTGGCATAATGTGGCGTATTATCAACATCTCATGGCGCAAATGCGCGATGCCATCGCCGCCGGGACTTTCACCCAATTCCAGAAAGACTTCGCTGTTGCCCAAGGCGGCGCCCAAGCCGGAGAGCACGTCGGCGGCGAAGACAGCGATGCTGGATAAAGAAACCATTCGACGATTTGCCTTTGATGTTGGCTTCGATACCGTGCGTTTTGCGCGCGCTGAAACCTCTGCCCAAACCCAAGAACGTTTGCGCGACTTTATCGCCGATGGTTTGCACGGTGATATGGGGTGGATGAAAGAAAAAGCAGACCGGCGCGAGAACCCGCAGGTCTTATGGCCCGATGTGAAGTCGGTGGTAATGCTGGGCTTAAACTATGGCCCCGGTCATGATCCGCGAAATCTGCTCGAATACACAGATCGTGGTGTTGTCAGCGTCTATGCGCGCAACAAAGATTATCACGACGTACTGAAAAAGCGCCTGAAGCGCTTGGCCATGTGGATGCACGAAACCTCAGGGCATGAGGTGAAAATCTTTGTCGATACTGCCCCTGTGATGGAAAAGCCCTTGGCGCAATCATCGGGGATGGGGTGGCAAGGCAAGCACACCAATGTTGTCTCGCGCGAGTTTGGCTCGTGGCTGTTTCTGGGCGAAGTTTTTACCACGCTTGATCTCGAGCCCGATGACGCTGAAGCCGATCATTGCGGTGAATGCCGTAGATGTTTGGATGTGTGCCCCACCAATGCGTTTGTAGGTCCTTACAAGCTTGATGCGCGGAAATGCATTTCGTATCTGACGATCGAGCATAAAGGCCATATACCACGCGATTTACGTGGCATGATGGGCAATCGCATTTACGGCTGCGATGATTGCTTGTCTGTATGCCCGTGGAACAAATTCGCGCACACGACCAATGTGTCTGACTTTCTACCACGTGCAGAGCTTACTGCGCCGCGCCTCGCTGATCTGGCGGGTCTTGATGACCCAACGTTTCGTGCGCTGTTCGCGGGGTCGCCGATTAAGCGGATCGGGCGGGATCGATTTGTTCGCAATGTGCTGATCGCCATCGGCAACAGTGGTCGCGCTGAATTGGCGGCCTGTGCTGAGGCGCTATTGAATGATGAAGCCGTTGTTGTGCGCGTTGCGGCTGTCTGGGCCGTGAAGCAACTGGTGTCGCCCGAGAAATTTGCACAGCTTAAATCAAAGACAGCTGAGAGTGATGCGGACGTTGCAGCAGAGTGGGCCGCATAATACAAATCCGCGCAAAATAAAAAGGGGAGCTGTATACCCAGCCTCATCACTCAAAATAAAACAGGGGATCACGATGTGATCCCCTGCGAGGCGCCCCTATCCCCCGATAGAGCTTTTGGTCTTAAGCGCTTACTCTTGCACGGCTAAGGCGCGCGCGAGTTGGCTCAAGGCTTCCTGATGTTTTTCGTTGCCGATTGCCGAGAAGTTACGGGCCAGTTCCAGGCACATGCGTTGACGTTGGCCAACAGCGCCGTCGTCTTCCTGGCCGTCCAAGCCTTCGTAGAAGAAGGTGATCGGCACATTCAGGACACGGGAAATTTCGTAAAGACGGCCCGCAGAAATGCGGTTGATGCCGCGTTCGTACTTATGGGCCTGTTGGTAGGTTACGCCGATCATGTCGGCCATTTGCTGCTGACTTAAACCCAACATGACACGGCGCTCGCGGATACGAATACCGACATGGCGATCAATATCGTTGGCGCGATTCGCCGGGATTGCTCGCGTTTGTGGTTCGATCATGTTCATTGGATCCCAACCTGCGGTCTTGCTGTTAAGAGACCTTTCGGTCCCGGTGGCGAGGTTTTCTTCGAAACACCCGCATCTTTCAGTTGAAAGAATAATCTTGAGCAGATCGCAGCACGATTGGGAGAATTGTAAAAAATTGTTATAGAAAATGTTAGTCGTGACTTTATTTTATCTATTATTATCAATGAGTTGTGTGCGCTTAAAAATCACTCGCAACGGCGTTTAACAAACCCCACTGCATCGCCCCAATTAGATCAGGGAGATGCAGATGCTATGTAAAATCATGTTACGCCCCAGGGTTGCCTGCAGAAGCGCGCCAGAATACCGCTTAAGTACGGTCTTTCGTCAGCTTGTCCAACTTGGCTTGCATAGCATCGAGTTGGGACTTCAACGAATCGAGATTTTCACTGGCTGCTGGCGTTGCCGCAGGCGATGACGATGCCGCATCTGACTTCGTTTGAGCGGCAAACGGATTGAACATCTTCATGGCATTCTCAAACAGCGCCAGGTTTTGTTTGCCCATTTCTTCCATGCGTTGCATGGGGAACAAACCCTTGAAGGCATTCTGCATCATACCGCGCATTTGCTCTTCGTTCTGCGCGAACGATTCCATGCTGTGCTCAAGATAGCGCGGTAAAACGCCACCCAACGAGTCACCATAGAACGCAATCACTTGGCGCAAGAACTTAATTGGCAGCAGTGATTGGCCTTTGCCTTCTTGCTCGACGATGATTTGTGTGAGCACCGAGCGTGTAATGTCGTCATTGGTTTTTGCATCGGTTACAGTGAACTCGATGTTTTGGCGCACCATGTTGGCCAAGTCTTCCAGTGTGACGTAACTTGATGTCGCCGTATTATAGAGACGCCGGTTGGCGTACTTCTTAATATTGACGACCGGGCCTTTCTCGGTGGTGCTTGCGTGCTCGGCCATAAAAACATCCCCTCGCTTTTTGCCGTGACCTGTTTTTTGAGCATTTGCTCAAAAACCAAATGTGCAAATGCTTAGGGGAAATTGTGCTCTGCACAACCTTCCCTGTCAAAGCCTTGCTTTCAGTCGCGTCTGTTAAGATTGCGCTGCCATAGAGTGGTGCGAAATGAATACAATAGTGCAGTGCAAAATGGCTATAGTGGTGGCATGAGCACAAACCCCACAGATTATGACGCCCTGGCCCGCCGTTACCTGGACCTCTGGCAGCAGGAAATGGCCAAATTGGCGCAGGACCCGCAAGCCGCAGGGACCTGGGCGAACTTGTTTCAGGGGATGATGCAAAATGCCACGGCGGCCTGGTCCCCAGCTGCGGCCGCCCCGAACACAGGCACAAGCTATGGACAACAGCCGAACTCGACATCCTCAACAGCAGCCCAGGCTGGGCCCACGTCCACTGCCCCTTCACATCGCGATGGAGGGGTGGCTCTTGCAGATGTCCTTCGCCGGATTGACGCCCGCCTGGACAGCATCGAGCAAAGGCTCGCCAAACTCGAAAGCCAGCCTGTCCAATCCACTCCAAAAACTCCTCGACGAACAAAACAACCGAAGCCCTGAAACGCTTGGCGGCGATTGGCAATCGCTACTGAATCCAGTTGCGTTTGTTGATGCTCTCACGCGTGAAGCTAAGGCGCGTATGGAGCAACTCAGTCTGGGCATTGCGCGCTACCAGACCCATACACATTACCGCACGCGTGAGGCTCCGGCGCCCGTGTGGACGCAAGGCTCTGCGATGTTGCGCGATTATGGGGGGCACGGGCCAGTGACGGTCTTCGTGCCGTCACTGATCAACAAAGCCTATATTCTCGATCTTGCGGAAGACCGCAGCTTGATGGCCCATGCCGCGCAAAACGGAGTTCATCCCTTTTTACTTGATTGGAATGCCCCCGATAAAGCTGAACAGCAATTCCATCTGGAAGATTATATCTGCGGCGTGCTGATCCCGGCTTTGGAGCATGTGAAGGTGCTCACTGGCCAAGCGCCGCATCTTGTTGGTTATTGCATGGGCGGCACACTCGCGGCGGCGGCGGCAGTTTTGCGTCCCGATCTCATTTCAGGCTTAGCGCTCCTCGCAGCGCCTTGGGACTTCCATGTTGATAGCGGTGCAACGCGTCTTTTCTTGGCGCAGTTCAAGCCATTCATTGAAATGATGCTGCAAACCACGGGTGTTGCGTCGGTGGATTTCTTGCAAGCCATGTTCGCATCCCTTGATCCGACACTTGTTAGTCGCAAATTCCGCAGCTTCGCTGTGAGCGATGTGACAACCGATGCTGCGCGTCGTTTTGTGGAATTAGAAGATTGGCTCAACGACGGAATTGATTTAGCTGGGCCCGCAGCGCAGGAAACTTTTTTTGATTGGTATGGCAACAACGCGCCAAAAAAATTGCAGTGGCGCATTGAAGGCCGCGTGATTGATCCACGCAATATTTCCAAACGCACACTGGCCTTGATTCCATCGCAAGACCGCATTGTGCCGCCAGCATCGGCAAAAGCCCTCGCGAGTCTTATCCCCGCGTGTGATACCCGCACTGTGGACCTGGGTCATATTGGGATGGTCGCAGGTGGAAATGCGGTCGCGACCGTCTATCAGCCGCTGTCAGACTGGCTGAAAATGGCTTAAAACTGCGGCTTTCATGGCTGTGGATATCAGCCATGCAATTTTGTTGCGGCGCAACATAGCTGTTGCTCCCATATACTCTGAAGCTTAAAACCGCGCACCTTTTTACGACTTCTTCCTCGGAGTTGGTTTCATGTCAGACATCGTCATTGCTTCTGCCACGCGTACGGCCATCGGTTCGTTCGGCGGCTCGCTTAGCTCACTCACGGGTGCTGAACTGGGTCAGATCGTGATCACTGAAGCCTTGAAGCGTGCGGGTGTGAATGCTGCCGACATATCCGAAGTGGTGATGGGTCAGGTGCTGACGGCCGCGCAAGGTCAGAACCCCGCACGCCAAGCCTCTATCAAAGCTGGCGTGCCGAAAGAAGTGCCCGCCATGACCATCAACCAAGTGTGCGGCTCTGGATTGAAAGCTGTAGCGCTGGGCGCCATGTCGATCAAAGCGGGTGATGCCAGTATTGTGGTGGCGGGGGGCCAAGAAAGCATGAGCCTCGCCCACCATGCGATTTTTATGCGCAACGGTTTGAAGATGGGTGATGGTCAATTCATCGACACCATGATCCGCGATGGTTTGTGGGATGCCTTCAACGGCTATCACATGGGCATTACGGCCGAGAACATTGCCGAGAAGTGGCAACTGACGCGCGATAAGCAAGATGCCTTTGCCGCAGCCTCACAAGCCAAAGCTGATGCCGCCATTAAGGCCGGCAAATTCAAAGATGAAATCGTGCCTGTTACGATTACGGTGAAAAAAGAGCAGAAAATTTTTGACACCGATGAATATGTGCGCGGTTCAACAACGGCTGACGTGCTTGCGAAATTAAAGCCGGCGTTCTCGAAGGAAGGCACGGTGACGGCGGGCAACGCCTCGGGCTTGAACGATGGCGCTGCTGCGGTTGTTGTGATGACCGCTGCTGAAGCTGCCAAGCGCAACATCAAGCCGCTCGCGCGTATTGCCGCGTGGGCGCAAGCCGGTGTTGACCCGGCTGTGATGGGCACAGGCCCGATTCCGGCCACGCGCAAAGTGTTGGAGAAAGCAGGCTGGAAAGCGGGCGACTTGGATTTGATCGAAGCCAACGAAGCCTTCGCCGCGCAGTCGCTGGCTGTGTGTCACGATCTTGGGTTTGACCCGGCGAAAGTGAACGTCAACGGTGGTGCAATTGCCTTGGGGCATCCGATTGGCGCCTCAGGCTGCCGCGTGCTCGTCACGCTCATTCACGAACTGCAAAAGCGCCAAGCCAAAAAGGGCCTGGCGACTCTGTGCATTGGTGGCGGCATGGGCATTGCGATGGCTGTGGAAGCGCTCTAAAGCGCTGCCGCAGCTTTTTCCGCAATCAGCTGCTTCGTGCGTCGTAAGAAACGCGCGTTCAGCACCACGGACGCAATCAGCAATCCAATCGCCAAACCCCACCACACGCCGGTGGGGCCGATGCCCATGTTAAACGCCATGATCCACGCGACGGGAAAGCCAATCACCCAGTAGCCGATTCCGGCCAGGATCATCGGTGTGCGCGTATCTTTCAAACCGCGCAACGCACCTACAGCAACAGTCTGTGCGCCATCAAAGATTTGGAAGAACGCGCTGATCATCAGTAGCGGTACCACCAGCGCAATCACCTCTGCATCTTTGGCATTGTTCGGATCAAGGCTGAACAGGAGTGCGATTTGATACGGCAGTGTGAACATGGCGAGTGCTGAAAAGCACATGAAGCCCACGCCCAAGGTTAGAGCTGCAAAACCCGCTTGCCGCGCCATGCGCGGTTCGCCTGCACCCATATGATAACCTACACGCACATTGGCCGCTTGCCCGACGGCCAGTGGGACCATGAATGCCATGGATGCAACGTTGATCGTGATTTGATGTGCTGCCAGCGCAGTTACGCTAATGGTGCCCATCATCAAGGCTCCGGCCATGAACAACAACGCTTCCACAGCGATAGTTATGGCGATAGGCCAGCCCAAGGTGAACAACTCGCGCACGAGGGGCCATTCAATCGGTCCTCGATGCACGTACGCGCTGATGGCAGGCACAAGTTTAATCCACGTATATGTCGCGAAGAACATGAGCCAAGTTGTTGTCGCCGTTGCGGTGGCTGAACCCAGCAAGCCCATTTCCGGCAACCCAAAGGCACCGTGAATCAGGCCGTAGTTCAAGAGGCCGTTCACCACCAATCCGCCAAAGGCCACCATCATCACCATGCGTGGATGATTCATAGACGCGAGGTACACGCGTAATGTGGCCAGCCACATCAATGCCGGAGCGCCCAAAAATAAAATACGATCAAAGTCGCGCACATTACGTGCAAGGTCAGCGGGCTCGTTGATCAACAGCAACACGGGCTCGACATTCCACAACAACACCAACGCGGGAACTAGTGCAGCTGTAGCTAACACAAAGCCTGCGCGCAAATAGGGGGCGATGCGTTCAGGCGTATCAGCGCCACGGGCGTGCGCAATCGCAATGCCGCAACTGGAGGCAATACCCTGCAGAATCATGATGCTCATGAAGAACATCGCGCCACCCAAGCCACCGGCAGCAATGGCGTCGCCGCCCAGCGCGCCCAGCAGCACAGTGTCGGTCACGCCCATGCCCACTTGCGCCAACTGGGCAATGGCAAGCGGCGCGGACAATTTTAATGTTGCGCGCAATTCTTGGCTAAAACGCAGGTGAATCGGAGAAATCGTTGTCATCGCGGGTACCCTGGGCCGAAGTGCGGGCCCGAAGGACACCGCGAAATTATAAGCGCTGTGAGAAAAGCGGTCGGACGACGACCGAAGTGTGTTTGCAAACCGATTTGCAAAATACCGGAGTGCCGGAATATCGCGGAACGGATCGGATCATGTGCGGCCTCCTGGTTAAGTATTGGCGGGAAGGAAGGGCGCTCTGGTAAGCGCCAAAAAGATTAATGTCAATGCAGGCTCATTGAATAAGGCTATGCGATTTTCATAATCCCGTCTTTCGTGCCCAAAGGTTCATCACCTATCATTGGGTGGCATTGTTTTAAGCAATTAGCCTTTGAGAACTTACGAGAGGGGATGTGGCATGAGTGTATCACGCGTCGCAGTCGTCACAGGCGGCACACGCGGCATCGGGCGAGCCATTAGCTTGGCGTTGAAAGCTGCCGGTCATCAGGTCGCGGCGAATTACTGCGGCAATGATGACGCTGCAGCCGCCTTCACCAACGAAACGGGTATTCGGTCCTACAAGTGGGACGTGGGCGATTACCACGCCTGCCAAGACAGTGTTGCGCAAATCAACAGCGACTTAGGGCCTGTTGAGATTGTCGTGAACAATGCAGGCATCACGCGTGATGGCACCATGCACAAAATGGATTTCGAGCAGTGGCAGGCCGTGATCGCCACAAACTTAGGCTCATGTTTCAACATGTGCCGTGCAGTGATTGATAGCATGCGGGCCCGCAACTTCGGGCGCATCGTGAATATCGGTTCTATCAACGGCCAAGCGGGCCAGTACGGCCAAGTGAACTACGCGGCGGCGAAGTCAGGGATTCACGGCTTTACCAAGGCGCTGGCCCAAGAAGGAGCGGGCAAGAACATCACGGTGAATGCCATTGCGCCGGGGTATGTGGATACCGACATGGTGCGCGCTGTGCCGCCGCAGGTGCTGGAGAAAATCATCGCGCGGATTCCGGTGGGCCGCTTAGGCCGCGCTGAAGATATCGCGCGCGGCGTGATGTTCCTGGTGGCCGATGATGCTGATTTTATTACGGGTTCCACCATCAGCATCAATGGCGGGCAGCATATGTATTAGAGGGGCAGGTCGAATTTTCCCGACAAATGGAGACCGGTTGGCCCAAGAAACAATCGGTGAAAATTCGACAAACAAAGAGTCACAAAAAAGCCGGGCGTTTAAGCCCGGCTTTTGAATTTGTATGGTGGGAAATCTTAGCCCACAGCAACGCGTTTGGTTTCCTCCAGCAAGCCCAGCTTGCCTGCCACTTCGGTGAAGATCGCAATCACTTGCTTGATTTGCTCTTCGGTGTGGGCGGCGCACAGGCTGCAACGCAGCAACGAGTAACCATGCGGTGTCGCTGGCGGGAACGCCAAGTTCACGTAAACGCCCGCTTCGATTAGGCCTTGCCAGAACGCCACGCAGGTTTGCGGATCGGGGGCCACGACAGCCACAACCGGGCTGATGTCGCTGGCAACTTTCAAGCCTGCATCCACCAAGCCCTTGTGCAGCATCTTCGCATTGCGCATCAAACGGGTGCGCAGCGCGCCGCCGTTCTTCACCAAGCCCAAGTTCACCTTGGCTGAAGCCACAACCGAAGGCGGCAGCGACGCGGTGAAAATGTAAGCGCGGCAGACGTAGCGCAGCATTTCGAAGTCCGGATAGCTGGAAACGACAAAGCCGCCCACAGTGCCAACCGATTTTGAGAACGTGCCGACGATGAAATCAACGTCGTCTTCGCAGCCTACTTCTTCCGGCAAGCCACGGCCGTAACGGCCCAGCACGCCCATCGAGTGTGCTTCGTCGCTCAGCAGATACGTCTTGGCGTATTTCTTCTTGATGGCGACGATGTCGGCCAACGGTGCTTTGTCACCCAGCATCGAGTAGATGCCTTCGATGACGATGAGTTTGTTGCCTGGCTTATCGGCCAAACGTGCCAAGCGTTTATCCAAGTCAGCGGCATCGTTGTGCTTGAAGCGGATAATCTCGGCTTGGCTTTGACGCACGCCGTCATAGATCGAGGCATGGCAGTCAGCGTCCATGATGATGTAATCGCCGGGCCCCATGAGCGTGGAAAGCACGCCTGCATTGGCCAAGAAGCCGGTCGAGAACACAATGGCATGGTCTTTCTGGAAGAAGTCGCACAGCGCGTATTCCAGTTCTTTATGACCAGAGTACGTGCCGTTCAGCATGCGCGAACCGGTGGTGCCTGTGCCAAAGTCATCCAGCGCGTCGTGCGCAGCCTTCAAAGCTTCGGGTGCGAAGGTCAGGCCCAAATAGTTGTTTGTTCCGCACAGAATGGTGCGGCGGTTGCCAATAATGGCTTCCGTTTGCGAGAGCACTTGATCCATACGCACGTTGAACGGATCCGGGCCACCATTGCTCACAATAGCAGCGCGCTGTGTCTTCACATTCGCGAAACGATCAAAAATACCAGCCATGAGCGTAAACCTTGTTCCTAAGTTGTGAGCCACCGCCTTTTGAGCGGGTGTTGAAGGAGCCCCAAAAGCCCTTCTTAGGCCTTCACAATTTTCTCAACAGCTACAGCCAACTGAGCGATCGTCGTGATATCCGGCAGCAAATTCATCGGCACCGAAATATCAAAATGGTCCTCGACCGTAGCCACGAACTCCATCACCACCAGAGAGTCGAAGTTCAGGTCTTCGCTGAACCGCGTCTCGGGTTTGAGGTCCACTCCGGTTTTGTTGAATGGGGCCAGGAGTTCTAACAACGCCGCAAATGTCTCGGGCGAATAGTCACCGCTTGCAGCCATGTCTCTCTCTGAACCAATCCGTCAAACCACTGCTCTTCTCAAGCAACGAGCCAGCATCTTGTTTCGCGGTGCAAACCGCTTTGTGCTGTGCTCCGAAGGGCTATTGGGGGGGAATGACGGAAAAATGACAAATCAACTTAGGCTGTAACTCTTTAACAAGCCTTGTGAAATCGCCCAATTTACCGTGTTTTTGAAGCCTTTGGTGATATCCCAGGCCGGGGCCCAGCCAGGAACGCCACTTCCACGGGCTACCCAATCGCAATGCAGCATTTCGGCCACCTTGTCCCAACTCAAGGTCGTGGGAGTCCGGGTCAAAAGTGCCGCCGCCGATCCGATCCCCCCTGCCACGTAGAGAATCGGGGCAGGCAGTGGGATCACCCGGGGGCGGGTCTGGACGGCCTCCCCGGCGGCGGCAATCACAGTGGCCCAGTCGTAGCCCTGGGGGTGGCCGTCATCGATCTCGATGGGGTGGCCGGGGTCGTCCCTGAGCGGCAGCAGGTTCAGGATGGCCGAGACCACATCCTCGACATGGACCAGCGATACCCGGCTGCTCGGGTTGGCGGGTACCAGGCCAAAGCCTTTGGCCGCCATCTGGAAGATGCGCAAGGTTTCGCGGTCGCCGGGGCCATATACCGCGGGCGGGCGGATGATGCTGATCGACATGGTCCGCTGGTAGAACTTCAAGATCTTCTCGGCCTGGTACTTGCTGGCCGCGTAGTTCGACAGCCGTGGCTCGCGGGCTGCTAACGACGAGATATGAATAAACCGCGGCGGCTCTGGCTGCTCGGCTGCGGCCTCGGCTAAGCGGCGCGTGCCGCTCACGTTTTGTTCAAAGAACTCATCACGGTTTAAAGCTTTGATGGCCCCTGCGAGATGAATCACACCGTCGCACTCGCGCACCAGATCGCGCAATGATGCGCCGTTATCCAAAGCGCCTTGCACCCACGTTAGCGTGCCCGGCAAATCATCGTCGACGACTGCGGGGGTTTGACGCGTAAGGGCTTTTACGTTTGCCCCATCACGGCGCAAAGCGCGCACCAAATGCCGACCGATGAAACCTGTCGCGCCCGTCACAGCAATGGTGGCTGTGGCCGTGCTCATCGTTACGGAACTCCGGCGTCGAGGGCTTGGATTTCGCCCGCCAAAAACATCGTTTTGGCTTTACCACGTGCAAGCTTGCCCGATGTTGTCTTCGGTAGGCTGCGGGCTGGCACCAACACCACATCGCAGAGAATGCCTACGCTTTCGTTGACGCGGGCCTTTACTTCGTTGACGAGGGTGGCGCGTTCTTCTGGGCTTGTGGTGCGGCATTGTACCAGGATTGTCGGGCGTTCGTTGCCCTTGTCGTCCACCAACACAATCGCAGCCGAGTCACCGGAGCGCATGTCATTCATATGCTCGACGGTCCACTCAATATCTTGCGGCCAAACATTGCGACCGTTGACGATCATCATGTCTTTGGCGCGGCCAACAATGACCAATTGTTCACCCAGCCAATAACCCAAATCGCCCGTATCCAACCAACCGTCTTTCACGGCTTCGGCGGTCGCTTCGGGGTTGTTGTAGTAGCCCGTCATCACGCTGGGGCCAGCAAAGAACACCCGGCCAATCTCGCGCTGGCCTAAAACGCGATTTGTATCTTCATCGCGGATTTCAATTTTGTGATCCTTAATCACAACACCGCAACCCACGAACGTGCGGCCCTGTAACGAGCCGTCTTCCGGCACGGGTCTCGCAATGTGCGTTGCCAAGCCGTCCTTTGCGATGTGATCGAGTGTCAGGCCGGTCATGGGCTTACTGAACGATACGCCCAGCACGCACTCGGCCAAGCCGTAACTGCCGCAGAACGCTTTCTCTGAGAAACCATAAGGTTTGAAAGTTTCAGCGAATAATTTCATCACTTGCGGCTTAATCATCTCGCCGCCGATGCCAGCCACGCGCCACTTCGATAAATCAACGCCGACCGAACCTTCTGGCATCGTTTGTACACGGCGCGCGCACAGTTCATAACCAAATGACGGCGCGTAAGACATGGTGCCGCCGTTTTCAGTGATTAAGCGCAGCCATGTGAGCGGACGGCGCGCAAAATCTTCGGTGGCCAGATAGTCTGTCGATGTCTGCGATGTCATCACCGCCAACATGAAGCCCACCAAGCCCATGTCATGGAAGAACGGCAGCCACGAAGCCGCGCGTTCGCCGGGCTTGCAATCCACGGCGACGTTCATGGCGCCAGCATTGGCCATCAACGCTTTGTGTGTGATGCACACACCGGTGGGAAAGCGGGTCGAGCCAGAACTGTATTGGATATACGACAGATCTTCCGGCTTTGCTTTGTGCAGGTCGCCTTTGCCTTCGGCCCAAGTCCTGACATCATTATATGTGCCGAGGTGGGCAATCTCGCAGCCTTGAGCAGCCTCGGTAATCAGCGGTAAATAATCTGCCGGGCCAAACAACATGCGCGGTGTTGCGGATGTGACTTGGTTGCGAATTTGCGCGATGTAGTTGTCGCGGCGGCCGAAGGCGGTGGGCAATGGCATCGGCACAGGAATGATGCCGGCGTACTGACAGCCAAAAAAGTGCGCTAAAAATTCAGGATCGGTCGCAGCCAGTAATGCAACGCGCTCGCCCGGCTTTACCCCCGCGGCATTTAACCGCAACGCATGGTCCACAGCGCTATCACGTAATTCGCGGAATGACAGCGCACGGGTAAGCTCACCTCGCGCGGAATAGAAATTAAACCCTGTGTCGCCTCTGGCGGCATAATCCAACGCAGCCGTTAGATTCTCGAAATCCGAGTTCAGCTTTTTTAAGGTCGTGTTGTCCGTGGGGGTCGCGCGTAAGGTCGATCTAACCTCTGCGGACGTACCCTCTGCGGACGTCGATGTGGTGGTCGTTTGCGGCATGGGCGGGTTTCTCTACACTGCACTGTGCGCGGTCAACTCACCGAATGTAACATTTGTTGCAAAATCAATCACAGACCATGTGCCGCGCCGGTTTCAGGGCAAAGGAAGTGTCATATGTTGATCGATCGGGCATTTGTGCGGCTGGATGAAGGCTTGGTGCATTACCGGTCCTGCGGGCCAGAAAAAGAGACCGGCAAAATGCCCCTTTACCTGATCCATGCCTCACCCGCCTCGGCGATCACCATGGTGCCCATCATGACCGAACTGGGCCAAACCCGCCGTTGCATCGCCCCCGATACCTTAGGAAACGGTGATTCCGTTGGGCCCGCCTTGGATGCGCCCGAGATGGATTACTACGCCGATAGCGTTGCGCGCATTCTCGATAAGCTCAAGCTCGACAAGGTTGACCTGTATGGCAGCCACACTGGTGCGCATATCAGTTGCGAACTGGCCATCCGCCACCCTGATCGCGTACGCAAAATTGTCTTCGATGGCATTGGTATGTTTTCAGCCAAAGACCGCGAGGACTTTTTGAAAAGCTATGCTCCTGAAATGAAGCCAGATGATTTTGGCACTCATCTCGCTTGGGCATGGCATTTTGTGCGCGATCAAATTCTATTCTTTCCCTACTTCCGCCGCACGCCCGAGTTTCGGCGCCTTGAAGCGTCCATGGCCCGCCCTGAAGCGATCCACGCCATTGTGCTGGATGTGTTGAAGGGGCTGACCACCTATCATAAAGGCTATCGTGCTGCGTTTCGGCACAAAGATTACGAACGTATTCCGCTGATCGCGCAACCATTGTTCTGCATGGCTGGTGAAGATGACCCGTTGAAAGACGGGGTTGATCGCGCTCATGCATTGGCGAAGAACGCGATCAAAGCCATTTTACCCAGTGAGCGCACGCCGGAAGGCCTTAAACAAAAAGCAGCGGCGGTTATGAAATTCCTGGATGCTTAAATTCCGGCGTCACTTTATTGTGAAGCACATTTGCGTGACGGCAACCGTTTCACACCTGTGTGATTAGAAAGCACTAAGGCAAGCGTATTTACTTTGCCCATGCTGCTTAAACGCTCATCGCGCACACTCCTTCAAGCCGCAGTCCTATCGGCCGTCGTGACTGCAGCGCTGACGGCTGCATCAAAAGACGTCAAATCTGCAAAAGGCAAAGAGAAGTGCTATGGCGTTGCTAAAGCGGGCGAGAACGGCTGCCAGGCCACCAGCGGCAGTCATACTTGCGGGGGATGCTCCAGCGTTGATTATCATGGTGAGAATTGGATGTGGGTGCCCGCCGGAAGATGTTTGAATTTGGGCGGTCAGTTGCTGCCGTTTGATGGTTTTGGCAAGCAGGCCGCGGCACCGTCCGGGCCAAAGGCCTCGCTGCCTTAAAGGGTCTGGCTGCTGATGGGCCCTTGGAAAATTTTTCCCCACGCAATGACGCACGCGTGATGGGCAGGATGCGTCCGCTCTGATAAAACAGAAATGTGCTTTTATCTGGGAGGACTGCAATGTCTGCACTAAATTTAAAAATAATCGCCGCCGCTGTGGCGGGCGCTGTTGCCGCAACGGCACTCACGGCCCCGGCGGTAGCCCAAGACGCTAAAAAAGAAAAATGCTTTGGCGTCTCGAAAGCCGGTGAAAACGCCTGTGCTTCGGCGAACGGATCGCATGGGTGTTCAGGCCAAGCCAAGGTCGATTTCGACGGGCAAGAATGGAAAATGGTTGAGGCTGGGACCTGCGAAAAGCTGGGCGGCCAAACCAAAGCCTTTGCAGGCGTGGGCAAGGGCGATGCGAAAAAGGGCGGCTAGTTCGCTCTCGCGGCCCTGATGCCGATCAACGATAAAACAAGCCCGATTCCTGTTGCAGCGGGAGTCGGGCTTCGTATTCAGCACATGCCGTTGTTGGCAAATGATGCTGATGATGCGCCGCTCCGTGCGCACTGGCTTGAGATTCACAATGAGAATTTTTTGAGTGACGGCGGACCGCGCCTTGCGATGCTCCATGAAATTGCGGCGCGCTACCCGATCAGTTGCCATGGTGTAGGCTTATCGCTTGGTTCAGCCGAAGGCCTGGAAAGCACTCATCTTCAGCGCCTTGGCAACCTGTTTGACCGCGTGAAGCCGGGACTTATCTCCGAGCATCTGGCCTGGTCAGTGGGGGACGGCGTATATCTGAATGATCTGCTGCCCGTGCCGTACACTACGCAAGCGCTGCAAACGATATGCGATAACGTAAAGCATGCGCAGGATGTCTTTGGTCGCGCTATCTTGGTTGAAAATCCGTCGTCGTATCTGCAATTCACAGACAGCACGATGCCTGAATGGGCTTTCTTGGCTGAGCTTGCCCATAATACCGGGTGCGGGCTGCTGTTGGACGTAAACAATATTTACGTCAGTGCTGCCAATAACGCATTCGATACGACCGAATATTTACGCAACATTCCCGCAAGCGCAGTGCGCGAAATTCATCTGGCGGGCCACACGGTTGAAGATGACGGCATTGAGCGTGTTTTAATTGATACCCACAGTACATATGTCAGCAATCCGGTCTGGGCCTTATATGCGCAAGCTCTGAAGTATACGGGCCTTGTGCCGACATTGATCGAATGGGACTTGGATGTGCCTGCATTCGACGAGCTGCAAAAAGAGGCGGCCCGCGCCCAAGCGCTGATGGAGCAACACATCTCAGGAGGGTTGCATGTTGCTTGAGTTGCAACGCGCCTTCAAAGCGACAGTGACGGGGTCTGATGATGTGGCGGCCCCGCATGTAAAGACGCCACATGGCAGTGTGGCGCGGCGCTTGGCCGTGTATCGCAATAATGTTCAGAAAAGCTTGGTGGACGTGCTGGCGGCGGCATTCCCTGTCACTCAGCGTATTGTGGGCGAACGGTTTTTTTATGCATTGGCTCGTGATTTTGCGATCACTCATCTGCCTCAGGTGCCGCAATTATCTCTCTATGGCAGTGGATTCGCAGGCTTCATTGCCACGCACAGGCACACACAAGAGCTCTCATATTTAGCTGATGTCGCGCGCCTGGAATGGGCGCGCAGTGAATCTTATTTTGCCGCTGACATGCCGCCACTTGATCCGCAAAGCCTGACGGCAATTGCGCCTGACAAACTATCAGAAGCACAATTAAGCCTTCATCCCGCAGCGCGTATTCTAAGTTCGAACTTTCCGATTCATCGCATTTGGTCAGTGCATCAAGACGACGCGCAAGACATTCCCCCGGTCGATATGACAATCGCCGAAAGTGTTCTTATCACGCGCCCACACTACCAAGTGATTGTACGCTTCATCACAGCGCCTGACGCGGCATTTGTGAAGGCATGCAGCGCCGGGGCATCGTTAAACGATGCGGCTTTTGCCGCCCTCAGTATTGATGAGGGATTTGATTTGCAGGCGGCACTTCAGCGGCACTTTGAATGCGGCACATTCAGCGCAGTGCTGTGATCTGCGCTAAGTGTGCCGTATTTCTAAATCGAAGTGTTTTTAGTTTACGCTAAATCCGGTCTTGGCCAGCAGTGTGTAGAACTCACGGATAGCTTTTTCTTTTTCAACCGGATCAGGAATATCGGCCGTGTATTCACTCACGAAGTCTTTGCGCTTTAGGTAACCCACAACGCTATCCCGGGCGATAGATGTGGCTTTGCCTTCGGTCAACACGCCGCCGGTGCAGAACATGACCAAACGCTTGGCGCGTTCGCGGAATGGCAATGACGCATCATCGATACGCTCGATAACTTTATTGCTGATGATGTATTCCGAAACCACCGCATCAAATTTATTGGCCAGCGCACCTTTGAGGGGCTCGCCCAACTTTGACGTCAGCACAATTTTCTGAACTTGCGCCGCTTCTTGCAAACGTGCCTTTTGCGTCTTGGCTTCAGGTGCAATGCTTTGCACTGTGTTGAGCTGGCCCGCAAAGGTTTTGAGCTGCGTGATGATGGCGTCCGTCAGGGCTGGGTCGCCCTCGGGGTCGTACATCTCGATCAGATACACAAATTTACGGGTCGTGGACGACAATTTGTCGCGCACTTCTTCCATGGCTTTCTTGCGGCCGGCTGCGCCACCGACGTTGATCAGGCGCGCCCAGCGATCAGTTAAGCCAAAGGCCATGCTGCGCCCGCCGGTTACACCTAAGTCGGTGACCACGCGGTTCAAGATTTGCAGGAAGATGTCTTTATCGGCCTGTTGGTCTTCGCTGTTGGTCAGGCGTGTCGGCCCGCGCAAGTCGCGTTCAATGCGGTCGAACAGAATCTTTTTCGAGCGCGGCAAAGCGTTGCCAGCAAACAAGATGTTCAACAGATCAACAAGTTCTTCCATGGCGAACTTGCTGGGTTGGCATTTGCCTTCCATCAAGTCGAGCATGCGCATCACCGCATCGCCCATATGTTTGGACACGCCAATGACGTCTTTAATGACAGTCTTGGCAATTAGAATATCCGACAGCATTTCATCGACCATGTCCTTAGCGCGCTGATCTTTCAGCGTCTTCGCCATGGGCAAGAGCTCGGCCATCTTCCCAAGCCAGCCGGTCCACTGTGTTGTGGTGCGGGCTAGGGCGACGGAGGACAGATATTTGCGTTCTTCGATATCCGATGTTTTGGCATCAACTTGAGCCAAAAGCTCATCGAGCGTGATGCCCTTCAGTTCGGGCAGCGGCTTGTTGTCGATTTCACGGGCTCGTGCGGCGATTTTATCGACCGCAGCATAGATAATATCTTTGCGCTTGCGGCTGTCCGAGTTGGTGGCGCGGGCATGCAGCGAGGCGATCTTATCGACCGCAGACGGGATCATGCTGTCCAGGCTTAAGGCGCGCTTGAGGTTCTTGTGGCTGTGGAGCATCTCGAACGGTGTGATTTCGTTCTTTTCGAGATACTTTGAGAACAGTCGCGACATGGTGGTGCGCGCCTGGGTCTCGTAATACTCCGACACCTGATCGCAGAGCGGGGCCTCGTCCACAGGGGTGACGGTAAAGTCCTCCTGCTTCTCGGTTTCCTTCATCTGCTTGAAGATTTCGCTTTCGCGCACGTTATCGCTACCGAAGTGCGATTCTTTAATGATTCGCACGCCTTCGGTGTCTTTCAGCGACAAATACTCTTCGGCTTTGCGCTTAGCGGATTCCTCCGACTGCAGCACATCCTTGATCGACCATTTGTTCTTACTGAACAGCTGTACTTCGAATTTTATGCGGGCGTTCATCCCGTCTTCTTATCCCCATCCCTAGAGACGCGGAGTGTCGTAGCAAATTGTTAATGATACGCAAAGGGAACATGCACCCTTTGGCCGGTAAAAAATTCCCTAATTATTGATTTGCGACCGACTCTAGCCGACCGTGAAGTCCTTGAATTGCTCACGAAGCTTGGTCTTTTGGATTTTACCCGTGGCCCCAAGGGGAATCGCGTCCACGAAGGCAATTGCATCAGGCAACCACCATTTGGGCACTTTGGTGATCAGGTAGTCATTGACCTCTTGCAGACTCGGCTTATCAGGGCCTTTGGCCACGCAAATCAGCAATGGGCGCTCCAACCACTTCGGATGTGGGACCCCGATGACGGCGGCATGGGCAATTTGGGGGTGGCCTAGCGCTGCGTTTTCGAGATCCACCGAGCTGATCCACTCGCCCCCCGACTTGATGACATCTTTCGCCCGGTCCGTGATCTGCATGTAGCCGTCAGGATCAAGCGTCGCGATATCGCCGGTATCGAACCAGCCATCGGGGGTCAGCGGTGAGGTGTCGCTCTTGAAGTAGCGCTTTACAATCCACGGGCCACGAACTTGCAGGTGTCCTGCACTTTTGCCGTCGTGTGGCAGGATGTTGTTTTCTTCATCCGTGATGCGCAGATCCACACCAAACACCGCGCGGCCCTGTTTTAGTTTCTGCGGCATCTGTTCGGCACGGGACTTGCCCAAAAATTTCGGTTTGAGTGTGTTGACGACACCCAGCGGCGTCATCTCGGTCATGCCCCAAGCGTGGTTCACTTCAACGCCGAAATCCTTCTCGAAAGCTTCGATCAGCATTTCTGATGCAGCGGCGCCGCCTACCAAAACGCGCTTTAATGCATGCGGCTTGCGGCCCTTCTCGCGCATGGTGGCAAGCAAGCCCATCCACACCGTTGGCACACCTTGCGAGCAGGTGACGTTCTCTGACTCCATCAAGTCAAACAAACTCGGCCCATCCAGCTTTGCGCCGGGCATGATGACCGCGCAGCCGCTCATGGGCGCGGCGTAGGGCAAGCCCCAGGCGTTGACGTGAAACATCGGAACAACGGGCAGCGTGCGATCATGCACCGACAGGCCCATGGTGGCGGTGGTGCACACAGCGTAGGAGTGCAGCATCAGTGCACGGTGACTGTACAGCACGCCTTTTGGATGACCTGTTGTGCCCGATGTATAGCAAAGTGATGCGGCTGTGTTTTCATCGAACTCGGGGAAGACGTAATCACCGCTTTGCGCAGCTAACAAATCCTCGTACATCAACACGTCGGAAAGGGCCGGATTTGTGGGCTTATGTGCGGCATCGCTGAGCGCAATCCGCCCCTTTAAACTGGGGCTTCCCTTGCAGTTAGCCGCAACGGCATCAGCAAACGTGAGATCAAAGAACACCAATTTATCTTCAGCGTGATCGATGATGTACTTCATCTGATCGCCCGACAAACGCGGGTTGATGGTGTGACAAATCGCACCAATGCCCGCGACAGCGTAATACAGCTCCATGTGTCGTGCGGTGTTCCAGGCAATAGTCGCGACACGGTCGCCGGGCTTTATGCCCAACGCAATGAGCGCGTTCGCTAATTTTTGGGTGCGGGTCCACATCTCAGCGTAGGTGGTGCGATGAATCGGACCTTCGACACTGCGGGTCACAATTTCGGTGTCGGAATGAAACTGAGCAGCAAATTCGAGCAATGATGTGACCAGGAGCGGGCGATCCATCATCAAGCCGGGTAGTCCGAAGGAGGTTGTCATTATACCGCTCCGGTCTCTGATAATAACAGACGATAACAGGGGGAATGTGTGGAGAACGTGAAGTGTGTGAACGCCATTTTACGTCTGCCGCGACCTTTGCAATGACCCGATAGAACCCAGGCTAAGGTTGGCTGATCGTGACTGCACTTCACGTCTTCGTAAAGGCCGGGCCAGTGAAATTAGGTGGGCAGCGGGAGTGCAGTGCGAAAGCTGACTTGCTTGAGGGCAAAGCTGGATTGAATGCTGGCGATGACGGGAATGCGCGTCAGGTGCTCTTTCAAAAAGCTTTCGTAGGCGGCAAGGTCCGCCGTGACGACACGCAGCAAGTAATCGGCCGTGCCGGTCATCAGGTAGCATTCCATCACCTGCGGCAGTTCGCGAATGCGCCCTTCAAAATCATCCAGCGCATGTTCCGATTGCTCTTTCAACGTCACCGAGATGAACACGTTCACGGGAAGCCCGACAGCTTTCTGATCCAGCAGCGTCATGTAACCTTTGATGATGCCCTCATCTTCGAGGCGTCTGAGGCGGCGCAGGCAGGGTGAGGGCGACAGGCCAATGCGCTCGGCCAGATCGACGTTGCTCAAGCGCGCGTCTTCCTGGACCGTGGTCAAAATGCGCAAGTCTGTTTCATCGATCTCAGTTTTTGGCATAAGTCACCAATATATGGTTCTAATAATGTTAAATATTGCCTTTTTAAGGTTGTAAACGCAAGGAATAGCAAGGACATGCCCCGCGGCTCACCCTTAACCTTGGCCGACAAGCTCTGGGAGACAAAGGCCGTGATTGAAGCCGCACAAGCCGCACACTTAAAAACGCTGGAACGGAAAATCCTGTGGCTGGCCACGTGGATGATCCACAACGCCAACAACATCCGCGACAATCGCGACGGCATTAAGGTGGGTGGTCACCAGGCCTCCAGCGCCTCCATGGCGACGGTGCTGACGGCGTTGTACCTGCACACGCTGCGCCCGGAAGACCGCGTGGCTGTGAAGCCGCACGCTGGCCCGGTGTTCCACGCCATTCAGTATCTCTTGGGTAATCAGCAACTGGAGCGGATGAAAAACTTCCGGGGCTTCGGTGGCGTGCAGCCATACCCATCCAAAACCAAAGACAAGGCCGATGTGGATTTTTCCACCGGGTCGGTGGGTTTGGGTGTCGCGGAAACACTTTTTGCGGCCTTGGTGCAAGATTACCTGCACGCCCATAATTTGGTGGCCCCAACCACACCCAAAGGTCGCATGATCGCGCTGTTGGGTGATGCGGAACTGGATGAGGGCAATATTTACGAAGCGCTTCTGGAAGGCTGGAAGCATGAAGTGAAGAACGTGTGGTGGATCGTCGACTACAATCGCCAAAGCTTGGATGGCGTAGTCAACGATCAGTTGTTCAAACGCATCACAGGCTTTTTTGAAACCGTCGACTGGAATGTCGTGCTGCTGAAGTACGGTTTGAAGCTGGAGGCCATTTTCAAAACCCCCATTGGTCCGGCGCTGAAGGCCTGGATTGATGATTGCCCCAACCAATTGTATTCAGCGCTGACGTTCCAGGGCGGGGCTGCATGGCGCGAGCATTTGGCGCGTGACTTGAAAGATGCACCCGGCATCGATCAGTTATTAAAGTCGCACGATGACACACAACTCCATGCGTTGATGACCAACTTAGGCGGTCATGACATGGAAGCGATTATCCGTGCCTTCAATGACGCGGCGAAGTCTGACACGCCCACCTGCTTTATCGCCTACACCATCAAGGGCTACGGCTTGCCCTTAGCTGGCCACAAAGACAATCACGCCGGCATCATGAATGATGACCAGATCGCGAAATTCCGCGCTGACTTAGGCATTCCAGAAGGAAGCGAGTGGGAGCCATTTGCAGGCTTGGAAACGCAAGAGAAAGACTTGCGTGCGTTCTTAGAAACTGTGCCGTTCAAAAAGCGCATCACGCGCGAGAAGGCCAACAAAACTGCGGCCGTGATTCCTGTGCATGATTTAGCACCGCCGAAAGGTGAGCGCATGTCGACGCAGGAAATCTTCGGCAAGATCATGAATGAACTGGGCAAGAGCGACACCGAACTTGCCAACCGTATCGTCACCACATCGCCTGACGTGACGGTGTCCACCAATTTGGGCGGCTGGGTGAACCAGCGTAGTCCGTTTCACACCAAGCGGCGTGAAGATATCTTCCGGCAAATGCACGTGCCGTCACCTCAAAAGTGGGCGCAAGACCCCAAAGGTCAGCACATTGAGCTCGGCATCGCTGAAAATAACTTATTTCTGCTGCTAGGCGCGTTGGGCTTATCGGCTGATTTGTTTGATGCGCGCCTTCTGCCGGTTGGCACGCTGTACGATCCGTTCATCGCGCGCGGTTTGGATGCGATGACGTATGCCTGCTACCAGGATGCGCGTTTCATGCTGGTCGCAACACCGTCCGGCATCACGCTGGGCCCCGAAGGTGGTGCGCACCAATCCGTCATCACACCGTTGATCGGCATGGGCCACCCGAACTTGGCCTACTTCGAACCAATCTATGCCGATGAACTGGCCCCGATCATGACGTGGGCGTTTGACCATATGCAAAAGCCCGATGGCGGGTCGGTATATTTACGCCTCTCCACACGCCCCATGCAGCAACCCAACCGCACGCTCACGCCCGATCTGCGCGCCGATATTTTGGCGGGGGCGTATTGGGTGAAAAAACCAGCACCGGGCTCGGAGTTGGCGATTGTGTATTGCGGCGTCACCGCACCTGAAGCCACGGCAGCGTACGAAGCCATTTTGGAAGACGTGCCCGATGCAGGTTTGCTGGCCGTTACATCGCCTGATCGTTTGCATGCGAGCTTCCGTGCAGCATCAGTTGCACGCCGCAAAGGTGATCGGTTTGCCTTCAGCCATATTGAAAAACTGCTGGCCCCGTTAAGCCCACGTGCGGGCATCGTGACCGTGCAAGATGGGCATCCGACGGCCTTGAACTGGTTGGGCAGTGTGCGCGGCCACCGCTGCCAAAGCTTAGGCGTGGATCGGTTTGGTCAGGCGGGTGATATCGCAAGCCTCTACCGTGAATACGGCCTGGACAGCGAAACCGTGATTGATGCGGTGGCCGATGTGGTGCTGGCCGAACTGCGCGGCTTTGTGCCGAGCCAGGCGGCGGAATAGTACCAGCTTGAGATAAACCAGAAGCCATGGTGATGTGCGCGCCCCAATGGAGCGCGTACGATGGCTGCATCTTTAAAACCGGAACCCGACAATACAGCTGTGCGTGTCGCGTTATGGCGCGCATTGCATGTGCAAGCTGATGCCCCACCGCATGTGTTTGAAGATGAAATCGGCTTGGCCCTCGCCAATGCCGAGGTGGGCTGGCGCACCCGACCCGATATGCATCTGCAAGGCACAGCTTCGTTTCGCGCATCGATTGTAGGGCGTGCGCGCTTTATCGAAGATACTGTGGCTGCGCAGATTGACGCCGGAGTTACGCAGTACGTCATCTTGGGCGCGGGATTGGATACCTTTGTGCAGCGCAAGCCCGATGTGGCGTCACGCATTCAGGTGTTTGAAATAGATCAGCCAGGCCCGCAAAGCTGGAAGCGTCAGCGCTTGATGGATTTGGGCTTCGGCATTCCGTCGCACTTGCACTTGGTCCCGGTGAATTTTGAAACTGGCGAGGATTGGCCCCAGAAGTTAGTGGCTGCCGGATTCAAAACCAGTCAACCCTCCGTTATTTCCTCACTGGGTGTGAGTATGTATCTCACGCGCGAGGCTGTAACCGCGATGCTGACCCAAGTGGCGGGCTTGGCAAAGGGCTCGACCTTCGTGATGAGTTTTATTTTACCGTTCGAATTCGCCGATACTGACTTGCGCCCGTTCTTAGAACGCGCCGCACAGGGGGCCGCGGCCAACGGCACGCCGTTCATCAGCTTCTTCACCCCGGATGAGATGATGTCGCTGGCGCGTGCGGCCGGGTTCACGTCTGTGGTGCATATCTCGGCTACAGATTTGGGTGATCGTTACTTCGCCGGACGCACAGATGGCGTGCGTCCGCCCACCAACACCGAAGAGCTTTTGGTCGCGACAGTCTAAATCAGGCGACAGTCTAAATCAGGTTTAGAATTTTCGGATCATCACTACGCCAGCGACCAGCAATGCAGCGCCAATGGCCCGGCCCGGTGTCAGCGCAGTTTGTGGAAAGTTCAGCCAGCCATAGTGATCGCATAACATAGCGACGAATACTTGCCCGGCGATAACGAGGCTGAATGTGACGCTGGCTCCCAAACGCGGGGCAGCCGTGAGTGTTGTGAATACGACGATGATGCCGCACAGGCCGCTAAACCATGCCCACCACGGCACAGATGAAAACTGCTCCGATGTCGGCCACGGTGTTCTTAAAGCCATCAGCACACAGGCCATGACAATGGTGCCCGTGACAAAGTTTGCGCCAACCGCAAACAATGGCCCGGCGGTACGGATGCCAATGGCGGCATTCATCGCCGCTTGTAGGGGCAACACCCCGCCTGCCAATACGCACATCGCTATCAAAATAAGTTGCACTGCAAAAACTCCTGCGTCATGAGCATAGCCAAGCCCTGCGCGGCTTGCGCGTTAATGATTTAACCCTGGGTTTGATGTATAATCACGCTTACCGCGATACTGACTCTGTTGTGATGACACGCCTCGGATAAGAACGTCGGGGTAAGGCGCAAAGATAGTAAGTTAAGGAGTGCGGTCATGGCCGTGACAAAACGTAAGTCGATGTTCTCTCCCATTCTGGTGATCGCCATCCTGGCTGTTGTCGGGGGCGCCGCATTTTTTCTGCGGGAAGATCCCAAAGCAGAGATCAAAGATTTGAAAAGCATGGTTCAGGTGAATTACGGCGCGAAGAAATACAACGAATCTGTTGTCAATGCGACTAAAGGATTGGCGTTGGCGCAAGAACATCTGGGTGCCAAGAATCCAGATACGCTGTATTTCGCGCAAGCCGTTTCAGAAGGCTACGAAGCCTTAGGCGACAAGAAAAACTTAGTGCCAGCCTTGAACCGCGAGATTGATCTGCGTATCGCTGCAGGCCAGAGCGAACAAAAGCTTCAGTTGAAACGCACCACGGCGATTAAATACGCCTTAGAAATTGGCGATAAGCTGACCGCGACCAAGCATGCGGTCGCGATTTCAAAAGCGATTCAGATGGGGCCGGGCAAAGATCCGCAACCGGTCTATCGCACAGACACCAAGTACCCGCCCGAACAATTCAGCCAAGGCATTGAAGGCGATGTGGAGATCACCTACAGCTTAGACGCCAATGGTACGGTGCTGGATGCTCAAGTGACCAAGCAAACGACCAAAGCCAAGCCCCCCACGGTGTTCGATGAGGCGGCGCTGACAAGCTTCAAGACATGGCGCTTCACACCCATGTTGCAGGATGGCAAGCCGGTCCAAAGCCAAGGGCACAAATTCACGTTGATGTTCCGGTTGGCGGGCCAGAGTGCACGACGTTAAGTACACGACGTTAAGTGCGCGCCGTTAAGCGCGCAGCAGCCGAGAGGTTGTAAGACGCTTTTCTTTTAGTCCGCTTTTCGCGGCGGTTTGGCCAGCACTTCGTCAAACAACAGCCGCCAACCTTCGATGCGTTTCTGCCAGATGCGAACGTAATAGCCACTCCGGGGCGCACCATTTTGCGCCCACGTTGCCGACCCATACGTGAACACGAAATCACCGGCAGATGAAGCGCGACCGCCAAGAGGCTTCATGTCCATCGTAGGGCCGCGTGTTTCAATTTCTGCCAACGATGCGGTGCGGCCTACGGCAGGTTGGGCTGGCGATCCCATGACGCGTGCATCCACCGCCAAGTGTGCGGCATAAGCAGATCGCGCATTGGTGGCGGCTACAGCGGCCATCATGGCTTCCAAACTGCCAACCTCGGCCCATGCTTTCTCGGCGGTGCCTGATGAAACAGTGGCGACACTCAGCTGCGCAGGTTCAGTTGTCGGGCCTAAAGTTGACTTGGCGTCGTTGCGTGGACCGCCATCAAAAATCCAACGCCACGTGCCATCATTTTGTTTGGCCCATACTGTAAAATAATGCCCGAAGCCTTTGTCATCGCCGACCGTGAAGGGGCCGGTGGTGAACCCCAGATCACCCGACTTTGCAATACCTGCCCACACCGGCCACCACTTCAGTGATGTATCGGCAGGTTCGTCCGGTTGAGTAGCGAGCGATTCTTTGGCGTTGATGGGCTCGGGCCGCAACACAATGCCATCGGCGGCAGCGTATTTTTTAAACGCGGCCACCCAGCCATGTGTGGCGGCATAACCAGCAAACTCACGCTCGGCCGCCACAACACCATCGGCGGGGGCCGAACGTGTTGCCGCTTGTGCTGTTGCCGCTTGTGCTGTTGCACTATGTATTAATGCGCTGAAACATAAGGCTGCCAAAACAAAGATATGTTTCATTGCTGCATCCTTATGACAAAATATGGACCTGTTTGGCCGCTGGTACGTTTTAAACAAGCCGTTAAACTGCCATTAAACTCAGGCTCGTTTAGCACATCATAATCCGCTGCCTTGATGGCGCAAAGATGTGCCGCGAACACAGAAGCAACCCGAAAGGTGATTGAGTGCGCCAAGGCATTCAAGGTCTAGGCTGGTTTGTGCGCCGGACGCCCGAGCCTGCAGTGTTGGGCCGGTTTTATCGCGAGGCGTTGCAGCTGCCGGTGTTGCGCTCGTGGGAGCGTTACGAGGGGGCTGGCACCATGTTCTACACCGGTGACGTCAGCACGCTGGAAATCAACGCCGGTGGTCAACCGCCGGTGATGGATCCGTTGTTTGCCGAGTGCACGCCGATTTTTCGCGCACGCGATGTCGAAACAGCTGAAGTCGATATTCTGAAAGCTGGTGCGCATCCGGTGGGGGCTGAAAAAACCGACAGCCACGTCACGCACTTTTACACGGATGTCAAAGGTCACGTGTTTGGCTTGCGCACGGCCAACGATGTCTCTGAGTTTGCGCCCGATGTGGAAGCGGCCAAGCGCTGGGCGGCAGGCGAGCGGGGCTCGGATATGCTGCAGCCGTTGCCGGACACGCTCCAAGACTTAGGGACTATTCGATTGCGTGTGGAAGACCCTATCGCCATGTCGGCGTTCTATGCCGAGATGTTGGGCCTGGATGTATTGGGTGTGCCTGCGTCAGATGTGGCACATCTGCATTTGGGCGGCACGGGCATTTTAGAATTGAAATCGGGTGGCACGCGCCGCAACCCGCCGCAGGACCGGATTGATGTCACGGATGTGTGGATTTTGCGCGTCTATGACATCATCAGCATGAAGGCGCATTTGGCCGTGAACAATGTACACCAGGTCAATGCGATCGAACTGCCGGGCGGCTGGCTGGAATACTACACCGACCCTGAAGGCCACATGTTTGGTTTTCAGGAACGCAAAGTGCCAAACCCCGATATTCCCAACACCAACTTGCGTGAAGACTTGGCCGCCCGAAAACGCTGGGAAGGGCGATAGATCACGGGTGATAGATCACGGGCGATAGATCAAGGGCGATGATTTAATTCTGTTTTGGGAACAGCAGGCGTGCTGCGATCGGTACAGCCAGAATCAGAATCGCAATGCGCACCAAGTGATGGACCGCGACAAATGCGGGGTCTACATCGAACGAAATCGCGATCAGGCACATCTCGGCCACCCCGCCCGGTGTAAATGACAGCAAGGCTGTAAGGTAAGGCGTGCCCGTAATCCAACTGGCAAAAAGCGCAAAAATTGCCGAGCAGACGATAATAAGGCCGGTCGCGACAACCGCGTGCTTGCTGATACGGAAAAATGTTGCTGCTGTGACCGTTGAAAAGCGCGAACCAATGGCCGAGCCCAAAATCCACAACGCCACCCACAACAATGCGTCGGGTGGGCGATAGGTGATCACGCTGCCAAGATAAAGTGCTGTAGCCGCAGCCATGGCGCCTGTCATGGCGGCAGCAGGTAAACTGAACGCACGCGCGATGCCGTAGCCCAAACCAGCGCACGCCACCAGCAAGCCCGCGTCAAACCAGTTGAATGGCCCCCCTTCGGGCAGCACCGAAACATCATGCGGGCTCGTGGCGAGCACCAGCGACACCACCATGGGCATGAGGATGACCACGAACACCACGCGCAAGCCTTGGGTCAGTGAAATCAGGCGCTCGTCTGCACCTGATTCGCCGCCGATAATCACCATGGCCGTTAATGTGCCGGGTGCGCCCGAGAAAATCGCCGTAGCGCGATCAAAGCCTGTGACGCGACGGAAATATTCGGATGCGACAAACGTAATCAGTGGCACGAAGACAAACATCAGCGACAGCGACAGCAGCCATTCACTGGCACGGCTTAAGAGGTCAGGCGAGAATGATCCGCCCAGAAATACGCCCGTTACGCATAGCATCCACACGCGCACATCATGCGGAATAAGGACGGGTAAGCCCCGCACCGAAGCGATGATGTTGAAAATCATCGGGCCCAGCATCCACGGCAACGGAATGTGCAGCAGCGTAAACAATCCGCCGCCCAGCGCACCAATGCCCAATGACAGGGCAATGGGTTTAAACCCCGCTCTTTTTAATGGCGGTTGTGTCTCGGCTGCAGGGAGGGTCATGGATTACTGTTGCGCTTCGGTCAGGCACTGCGTGGCGATGCCACTAATCTTGTTTTGCAGGGCAGGGGGCAGCGGTTTTGCGGCGGCGGTTGCCGCGTCGTACGCTTCCATTTCGGCCCGGTTCAATTTGCTTTGAACTTCACGGACCAAGCAGCCGCAGAGCTTCCCCGCATTGCCGCTGACGGTCAGGCGGTTCTGCTCTAAAAACCCAGAGCAAATCTCCATCAATGGATCGCCCGATGTTTTGGGCAGTGTTTGCGCGTGTGCTGTTGAATTCAGCAAGACAGCTGTGATGAAAAGAAGCACGCGCATGATGGAATCCTTATGAAGGCGTGCGCACAGAATCGAATTGGCGCTGACCGAAGTCAACGCCAAGCTCATCGGATGTTTGAACGATGAAGGGTTAGGCAGCCTGCGCTTCGGATTGCGTCAGCAGCATGTAAAGGCCGTCTGAGCCTTTGGCGCCACGCAGTTTTTCGCACATGGAGGCATCGCGTAACAGGCGCGACACACGGGCCAAGGCTTTTAAGTGATCTGCACCAGCGGTTTCGGGCGCCAGAAGCAGGAACACCAAATCCACCGGTTGTTCGTCGATGGCTTCAAAATCAATCGGCTTTTCCAGGCGCGCAAAAACGCCGTACAGACGTTTGAAGTCCGCCAATTTGCCGTGAGGAATGGCAATGCCGTTGCCGACACCCGTGGTGCCGAGGCGCTCGCGCTCCAGAAGCGTTTCGAAAATGCGCCGCTCACTGGCTCCGGTCAGTTCGGCGGCGACCTTTGCCAGTTCTTGTAACGCCTGCTTTTTGCTGGTGGCTTTAAGCCCCGCGATCACAGACTTTGGCTGCAACAGATCAGTGATTTCCATGTCGCTTAAACTCCAGCCCTAGTCTTCAAAGAGGGCCGATCAGAATCCGGGTGCTGTAAAACGGGGGTCGTCATCGGGCGTTAAACGCGCTTCTGTTCTTTGCAGTCGATGATGTTGTCGTCTTCGTGATCACAATCTTTATGGATCTTGTCCTTTAAAGACGAATGTCACGTTCTTCTTGAGATGCGATGCTGCCAGGCTCGTCGTATCTCGTTCGTTATTCGGGTCCCCCCCGAAAAAGGTGGCGGAACATAGGCGCGGCCTATGGCTAAGTCAAGCAAGCCAAAAGGGCATGCTGTTAAGCCATTAGAATCTGAGGGCTTTTGCCCTCCGGCGCTGAACGGACGACGGAATATTTAACGATTCCCTGTATTTAGCCACCGTGCGCCGGGCCACGTCGATGCCTTCAGCCTTTAATAAATCAACCAGTTGATCGTCGGATAGCACACTGTCGGCCTTCTCTTGGTCGATGAGTGTTTTGATGCGGTGGCGCACAGACTCTGACGACATGGCATCGCCCCCGCCCGCGCTTGGGAGACCTTGGCTGAAGAAATATTTGAGCTCGAAGACACCGCGCGGCGTTTCCATGAACTTGTTGGTGGTGACGCGGCTGACGGTGCTTTCATGCATCTCAATGGCGGTCGACACGTCGCGCAAGATCAACGGCTTTAAGTGCGTGATGCCGTGTTTGAAAAACTCTTCCTGTTGCTTCACAATTTCCGTGGACACTTTCAGCACGGTTTCGGCGCGCTGCTGCAAAGCTTTCACCAGCCAGTTGGCCGCTTGCAGTCGTTCGTTCAGGAACTGCTTTTCTTCTTTCGACGATACAACACGCGTCACTTCCGACACATAGCTTTGGTTCACCAGCACGCGCGGCAAAGTTTGCGGGTTCAGCTCAATCCGCCAGCCGCCACCTGCCAACGGCGTCATGATGATGTCGGGCACGACGGTTTCATCGGTGCTGCGCTCAAACCGCAACGCGGGCTTCGGATCAAGCGTGCGGATTTCGGTGATCATATCCTGCACGTCTTCCAGCGAGACGCCGCAGACTTCACGCATCTTTTTCAAATCACCTGTGCCAAGAAGTTCAAGGTTCGTAATAAACGCTTCCATCGCCGGGTCGAAACGATTGCGCTCAATCAGTTGCAGTTTCATGCACTCTTTTAAATCGGCGGCAAAAATACCCGGCGGATCGAAGCGCTTCATGATTGTCAGCACCGCGTCGATTTTAGTCGCGTCTGTGCCCCACAACTCAGCGAGTTCTGCCACAGGTGTGGTCATGTAGCCGTTCTCGTCCAACTGCTCGATCAGTGCGGCGCCAATGGTGCGCGCTGCCGCTGGCATGGGCGAGAGATTGAGTTGCTGTAAAAGATAGCCGCGCAAGTCTTCCGAATCCGCGGCCAGGCGATCTAAATTCGGGCCTTCGCCAGCGCCCACAGAATCACTTGGTAATGAGAGTGTGGAGAATGCTCCCGCAGCTTCGTCATGGTTATTCACGCCATCAACCGTGGGGTCGTCGGTGCTGTTATAATCGCGTTCGTTATAATCGGCTTCTGACGTGCTGCGCCCATCCAAAGGTGCGGTGGCATCAACGCTGGTGCTGATTTCGGTTGGCTCGGCACTGAAAGCCTCGACAACCGTTTCCACATCGCTGCTGTCATCGCGCTCCAGCAGCGGGTTCGATTCCAATTCCTGATCGATGTATGCCGTCAGCTCAACAGCCGACATCTGCAACAGCTTAATGGCCTGCTGCAGCTGCGGGGTAATGACAAGGCTTTGGGACTGTCTGAGATCAAGCCTGGGACCGAGCGCCATGGTCGATCTTTCGTCCCGGACTAGAGGCTGAAGCGTTCGCCCAGATAGACGCGGCGAACGCCCTCATGGGCGACGATTTCTGATGGCGTGCCTTCCATCAACACGGTGCCTTCGTGAAGAATGTAGGCCCGGTCAATGATGTCGAGTGTTTCACGCACGTTGTGGTCGGTGATCAATACGCCGAGACCACGGTCTTTCAAGTGCGAAACCATCTCGCGAATTTCAGCGACGGCAATGGGGTCAATACCGGCCAATGGTTCGTCGAGCAGAATGAAACTGGGGCGCGAGGCAAGCGCGCGCGCGATTTCGCAACGACGGCGCTCACCACCCGACAAAGCCAATGCAGGCGATTTGCGTAGATGCTCGATAGAGAATTCTTTCAGCAGAGATTCTACCAGCGCGTCTTGCTGTGCTTTGTCTTCTTCAACAATTTCCGCAACCGCGCGGACGTTGCCTTCGACCGTCATGCCCCGGAAGATCGACGCCTCTTGTGGCAGGTAGCCAATGCCCAATCGCGCGCGGCGATACATCGGCAGGGCTGTGATGTCTTGATTGTCGAGATAGATCTTGCCCTTGTCGGGACTGATCAGACCGGTGACGCAATAGAACGATGTGGTTTTACCGGCACCGTTCGGGCCCAACAGGCCAACCGCTTCGCCGCGCTCCACGTGCAGGCTCACGTCGCGCAAGACGGGGCGGCCTTTGTAGCTTTTGCCCAAGTTGGCCACGCGCAGCCCGCTCGAGGGGGCGGACGAGCCGTTGGTCTTGGGGGTGGTGATGGCAGCGCTGTCGGACATAATCAGTACAGAGAACCGATGTTAAAGCCTTGCTGGGGAGACGTTTTCCGCCGAACCGGGGCTCAGGTCAACCTTTGGCGCGGTCCCTGGCATGACTTTTGCTTATACCCTGTTCTTTTGGATAAGAAGTTAACGCTTGGGCGAAGAGCTTTTCGGCGTTTCCGCCGGGGTCTCGCTCATGGATTCTGTGGCCGATTGGGGTCGCGGAGCAATCAGGGCTTTCACGCGGGTATCGGTCTGGGGCCCAGCGGTCTTAGCTTCGGCGGCACTCCCAAACAGGCGGCTGGTCCCGGCTTTCGTGTCCACAACAGCGAACCCGCCGCTGATGGTATTCTGGCCTTGCACCATCTGCACATTGCCTTCCACCTTGGCGATACCGGTTTGACGATTGTACTCGCCGCGTGAGCCTTTTACGGTTTCCTTCTGGGTGCGCAACACCACGTTGCCTTCGCCTTGCACCAAACGGATCTCGCCGCTTTGCATCGAGTTTTTATCGTTCGCTTTGGCTGGCGGCGGATCGCTGAAATAAGCTGTGATACGATCCGCCTTGATGCGGCGTGTATCGTCTTGCGCTTCGGCATTGCCTTGCGCGACGGCCACTTTTTCTTTGGACCAGTATTGAATCGTGTCTTCCGCCGTCACTTTGCCGGTGTTGGTTGTGAGCGTCACGGGCACCGAACCACCAGCCAACACCAATACACCCTTATCAAAGTCATAGACGGCCGAGCTGCCGGTTGCCTTCTCTGAGGACGATGCAATCGTTACGTTTCCAATGGCGTCGACCCTGTACACTTCCGAGCCGCCAGATTTGTTCTCGCGGTAGTGCGCGGTCAGTTCATCAGCCATCACGCTTAAGTCGTCTTGTTTTGCTTTGGCACTGCCGCGCGCGATGAACAGCTTACCGTTCTGTTGCCACTCGATGCCTTGATTGGCTGTCACTTCGATAGGGCGGCTTGGGTCCTTCGACGTAAAGCTTAAGGATTGCGCCGATGCCATCGCTGGCAATATCGCAAGGGCTGAGACTGTAAATGCTAAAATACGCATCATGGCTTATGGCTGCTTTGTGTCGGATGCGGGCTCAGGCTTGGTTTCAGACTTGGGCTTCAGCGGAGACTTAACGCCGTTCACCAAAGTAAGTTGCGCTGGGCCCAGAAACACCACGCGCTCCCCTTTATCATACAAATCAAAACCCTGGGCATTTAACTCGCCAAAGGGCCCTTGGCTTTGCACGGGCTTACGGCCTGAGGCATTGCCCTCTTTTAGTTTTACGTTCACCTCGTCGGTGTGCATTTCGTAGCCCTTGTCTTGAAATAGGCTGACGTTGCCCGACAAATCTAGCGTTTCGTTATCGCGATTATAAAGCCCGGACTGCGCTTCAACTGACAGCCAATCGCCGTTGGTCAGGGTCATGTCTGCTTGCGGGCCGGTGAGTTCCACGGATTTATCATCGTCTGGTTTCTGTTTGACGCCCTTGGCCGTTACTGAAAACGGCTGGCCTTTTTTGTCCGTGCCAAAATAGCGCGCATTGACCATGCTTAAGGCTTCTACAGCGGCCTCTTTTACAGCGGCTGATGTGCCCACGCGAAAGCGATCATCGTTCCCCATGAACTGTGGCAACACCAATACCAGCAACACCAGAAATCCAGCCACAGCAGGCAACCCGACACGCATATAGCCGACGAACTTGCTGTAGCGCGCAACATCAGAGGCAACCTCACCCGTGCGGGGTTGCCAAACAGGATCGGGCTCAGGTGTGGTGTGCGGCGTGCTCATCGGAAACTTAGGCCACGCCTGCGCGCAAGATGTCGTGCAACCGCACGATACCCACCGGCGCCCCGTCATCGACGACAAACAAGCACGCCACTTTCCATTCGTTCATGAGGCGCAATGCTTCTTGCGCCATCATGTTTCCATCGGTGGTGCGCGGTTTTTTGGTCATAATGTCGGCTGCGGTTTTATCCAGCAACCCGTTCTGCATGTGACGGCGCAAGTCACCATCCGTCACGACACCGGCCAGTTTGCCGTCAACAACCACCCCCGCAATCCCGAAGGTCTTTTGCGTCATTACCAAAATTGTATCCGGCATGGATGAGGCAGGATTTACGAGGGGCAATTCACCCGTGCCGTGCATCAGGTCTTTGACCTTCAACAAGCGGCGACCCAACTTGCCGCCAGGATGAAACACTTTGTATTCGTCAGCCGTAAAGCCGCGACGTTCCATCAGCGCCACGGCAAGCGCATCGCCCAGCGAGATCATCAATGTGGTGGATGTGGTGGGTGCTAAACCCAATGGGCATGCTTCCGGTGTTGGCGGTAACGCCAGCGTAATATCAGCCGCCGAGCCCAGGCTTGAATGGCGTTTGCTGGTAATGGCGATGAGTTTAATGCCGAAGCGGCGCGTATATTCGATCAGGTCCGTAAGCTCGGGTGTTTCGCCGCTGTTTGATAACGCAATCACGGCATCGTCGCTGGCAATCATGCCTAAGTCGCCGTGACTGGCTTCGGCGGCGTGCACAAAGTGCGCTGGCGTGCCGGTTGAGGCCATAGTGGCAGCCATCTTGCGGGCCACGTGCGCGCTTTTGCCCATGCCCGATACGATGATGCGGCCTTTGACCGTGCCTAACGTTTCAATGGCGGCAATGAACTCTGACCCCAGCGATGCACTTAAAGCCTGGATGCCGTCAGCCGCGATCTGGAACACGCGCCGTGCCGCGACAATTGGATCGGCAGGTTTAGCGGTGGTGGGCGCGGTGGATGACATGAAAAACCAGAAGCAAGAAGGTTGTGTGATGAGGCGTTAACGTGTTGAACAGTCTGAATTATCGCGGACGATTATCACCTGGGGGTGCGGTGTGGGTCAACGAAACCCAGCGCAGCGCCACCCCTGATTGGATGACAAGACGGATAGTTTAGGTGCCGTAGGATGATAGGCCCCGCAGTATGGCAAAACTGAGGGCTCTCAGCACTTAAGACGCAGAGTGAAAAGTGCCAGATAGCCGTGCAGATTTAGTGCGCGAAAATGTCTTCATCGGCCCAGCCCGCCAAATCCAGAGCGGCGCGGTCGGGCAGGAATTTAAAGCAGGCTGCGGCCAATTCGGTGCGGCCTTCACGCGCGAGCAGCTTATCCATTTCGTCTTTTAAACGGTGCAAATACAAAACGTCAGCGGCGGCGTAATCCACCTGCTCTTGGTTCAGCTTCGCAGCGCCCCAATCGGAGGTCTGTTGCTGCTTTGACAGTTCAACGCCTAGCAACTCTTTGCAGACATCCTTCAAGCCATGCTTGTCGGTATTGGTGCGCGTCAGTTTTGATGCCGTGCGGGTGCAGTAGGCAGGTTCGCAGCGCACGCCAAAATGCTTCTGGATCATCGCTAGATCGAAGCGCGCGAAGTGGAAGATCTTCACCACGCTCGGGTCGGTGAACACTTTCACCAAATTCGGCGACGCTTGGCCGGGGACGATCTGAACAATATGACTGTGGCCATCGCCAGCGGACAATTGAACGACACACAAGCGGTCACGATGCAGGCGCAAGCCCATCGTTTCGCTGTCGACAGCGACGCTGTTCTTGAATGTGACGTGTGAAGGCAGGTCGCCGCGGTGGAGGTGATTTGTCACGATCTCGCCAGGCCTTTAATGAACCCTGTCACTGTTTACGTCGGTCGGTACCTTGTGATGGGGCATGCGACCTTAAAGAAATGGTGCCCAGGAGAGGACTCGAACCTCCACGCCATTGCTGGCACTGGCACCTGAAGCCAGCGCGTCTACCAATTCCACCACCTGGGCAACTTAGGTCCGGTCGAGCATCAGAAAGGCTGACCGGCGGAATAGGGCGAGACGGATACAGTGCACGCCCCACAGAGTCAATCAAAAGGGGGGTAGAATTTCGCGATATTCTATCCTGCGGGTATCGGCGTAGGTCCTTGCAATGTCTTGCTTTGGGGCCTTGCTTTGACGGGGGTGTTGGCGCAAAAAATAGGTCTAGAACGCATTCCTTTGGCTGGGGTTGGCCATGACACAAAAATTGGCAGTGGTTTTCGGTGGGTCTGGTTTGATCGGGCGCTATGTGGTGCGGCACTTGGCTGCTGCCGGCTGGCGAGTCCGTGTCGCCGTGCGTGACACCCGTAAAGCTCAGTTTTTGAAGCCCGCTGGCGACTTGGGCCAAATTTCGTTCGTTCCTGTATCGATCGCCGACCGCGCTGCTGTGGCCGCCGCCGTAAAGGGGGCCGATGCAGTTGTCAGCTTGGTGGGGACGCTGTTTGAGGTCGGCAAGCGCACGTTCAAAGCCGTCCACGTTGATGGCGCATTTAACATTGCTGAAGAAGCCGCGCGTGCTGGCGTGAAATCCATGGTGCATGTCTCGGCCTTGGGCGCCGAAATCAATTCTGACTCGGCTTATGCCCGCAGCAAAGCGGAAGGCGAGTTGGCCGTGCGATTGGCGTTTCCCAAGGCGACCATTATCCGCCCCAGTGTTGTGTTTGGTCAGGAAGATAACTTCTTCAATCTCTACGGCTTCATTAGCCAAGTTTCGCCATTCCTGCCGTTCTTCACCAACTCTAATCCGCACGCGCCGGAAGGTACGGGTGCAAAGTTCCAGTTGGTCTACGTGGGGGATGTAGCAACCGCTATCGTGCAAGCTGTCAGCGACGACAAGCATGCGGGCAAAACCTACGAAGTGGGCGGTAGCCGCGTTTATTCAATGCGCGATGTTGTGCAAATCGTGAACCGCGAGACCATGCGCAACCGTACGATTTTAGGCCTGCCCTACATTCTGGCCTTGCCGGGCGCTTACATTGGCGCGGCCATTCGCAGCTTGATGTCGGCCATTGGGTTCAACGTCACGATGATGATGTTGCCAACCACAGATCAGCTGAAACTGTTGAAAAAAGGCAGCGTCCTCACTGGCAATCTGCCGGGCTTGGAAGCCTTTGGCATTGAACCGACGGTGGCTGAAACCATTGTTCCCGCGTACCTCAAACGCTTCCGCCCTGTGCAACAAAACAAGAAGCTGCGCGTGGCACCTCGCTAATTCGCTTATTCCAGCCTTTTTAAAACGAAATGTAACCGTACGCCGTCAGCAGGACGACGGTGCCTAAAATCACGCGGTAAATCACAAATGGCGTGAAGGCTGAGCGCTTTAACCACGCCATCATAAATGCAATCGCAACTAAGCCCGCGATAAATGACAGGACCATGCCGATCATGGCGTCCTGCCCTAAGCTTGTGTTCTCGGTCTTGCTGATTTCCATCATCACCCACACCCCCCCTGCGGCAATCGTGGGCACCGACAATAGCATCGACAGGCGCGCAGCTTCGGGGCGTTCGTAACCCAACAGGCGCGCCATGGTCATGGTGATCCCAGAGCGGCTGGTGCCTGGTACGAACGCTAAAATTTGTGCGCAGCCGATCAACAGCACATCGACGTACGACGCATGCTCAACGCGCTTGATGGTCATGCAGGTTTTATCAACGACGAAAAGAACCAGCGCGTAGATCAACGTGGCCCAACCGATCACGGTCATTTGGCGCACGGCATCGCCCACATATTTTTCGAAAGCGTAGGCGGCGCCCAATACGGGGATGGTGGCGACGATGATTTGAAACGCTAATCGCGCCCCAGGGTCGCGTTTGCCTTTCAGAAAGCGAAACACACCCACCAGCATCGCCCAGAGGTCGCGCCAGAAGTAGATGCACACTGCAAACATGGTGCCCACGTGCGCAGCCACATCCATGGGCAAACCCTGATCGGGCCAGCCGGTAAACATGGGCAAAAGGGCCAAATGGCCGGAGGAACTGACAGGCAAGAACTCGGTTAAGCCCTGGACGACGGCCAGGACGATAATTTGCGTCAGAAACACGGAAAGCCCCCAACCCCTAGTATTTTAACGATTTATAGCACCGCCGAGTCGGTCGCCCAAGCTAAGGACTTACGTAAATTTAGTTATCAAAATGGAACTAAATGTATCGGTTCGGGTTGTGGTGGGTATCGGTAAAATGCATTTGTGCAATGACCTGGGCTCATATATGTCAGTATTTATGACCTATTAGCGGAATTTCGCTGGAGACTGCGGATTTCCTGGGGTTACTGTCGGTCTCCCGATTCGAGCGGCGCTACGTGTCCGTGCTTAAGCACAGCCGCTTCGTCAGGAGCCTCACACTTGAACTGATGTTGTCGGAGTACGGCCCATGCGCCAAATGCTGCAATTCGTGCGTCTTGATCAGGCGATGCCTGAAAAACGTGAAGCCGAAGCGCGCCGCAAAGACTTCGACGAAATCTATGATGCCTTCACGCCTGACAGTGCCGGTGATCAAGCCTCGCGTTGCGAGCAGTGCGGCATTCCGTTCTGCCAAGTGCATTGCCCGGTGCAGAACAACATTCCCGACTGGTTGAAGCTGACTGCTGAAGGCCGCCTGGAAGAAGCCTACGCGTTGTCGGCGGCGACCAACAACATGCCCGAAGTGTGTGGCCGCATCTGCCCTCAGGACAGATTATGCGAAGGCTCATGCGTGCTGGAGCAATCAAAGCATGGTGCGGTCACTATTGGCGCGGTTGAAAAATACATTACCGACACAGCGTGGGAAAAAGGCTGGGTGAAGCCTGTGAAGCCCGAGGTTGAACTTGCGCAATCTGTTGGTGTCATCGGCGCTGGCCCGGCGGGCATGGCGGCCGCCGAAGAGCTGCGTAAATTAGGTTATCAAGTGACGATCTATGATCGCTATGACCGCGCTGGCGGTTTGCTGATTTACGGCATCCCTAATTTCAAGCTGGAAAAAGAAGTCGTTGCACGCCGCGTGAACCTGCTTGCGCAGTCCGGCGTGAAGATCGTGAACAACGTGAACGTTGGTGCTGACATTTCGTTTACAGACCTGCGCCAGAAGCACGATGCGGTGTTGGTCGCCACAGGCGTTTACAAAGCGCGTGATCTCGTCTGCCCCGGTGTCGGTGCAGCAGGTGTGTTCAAAGCCATGACGTATTTAACGGCGTCCAACAAAACCGGTTTGGGCGACAAGGTGCCGGATTATGAATCCGGCAAGTTAAACGCTGCAGGCAAAAACGTCGTTGTGATCGGCGGTGGTGACACTGCTATGGACTGCGTGCGTACAGCCATTCGCCAAGGTGCGAAGTCAGTGAAATGTTTGTATCGCCGCGACCGTGACAACATGCCGGGCTCACAACGCGAAGTCTCGAATGCCATCGAAGAAGGCGTTGAGTTCGTGTGGCAATCAGCTCCCGAAGCGGTGCTGCATGATGCGGATAACAACGTCACTGGCGTGCGCGCCATCCGCATGCGTCTTGGCACGCCCGATCAATCGGGCCGCGCAAAGCCGGAAGTGCTGGAAGGCTCGCAATTTGTGATCCCCGCCGACATCGTGATCGAAGCGTTGGGCTTCGACCCCGAAGATATTCCGGCCATGTTCGGTGAACCTGAACTGGGCATTACGCGTTGGGGTACGCTGAAGACCGATTTCCGCACGCTGCGGACCACGCTCGACAACGTGTTTGCCGCCGGAGACATCGTGCGCGGGGCTTCGCTGGTGGTGTGGGCCATCCGCGATGGCCGTGATGTGGCGGCCAGTATCAACACATTCCTTACGTCCAAACGCACGGCGCCGAAAGAGCAGCCGTTGCGTAAAGCGTCGTGAGAAGGATGGATAAGATGAACGATCAGTTTTTTGAATCTGGTGAAGAGTTTGTTTCCAACTACAACGCCAACGTTGAGAAGTTGGAAGCCGCGCATGCGTACAACCGCGCCGATGAAAAAGATTCATGCGGTGTGGGGGTCGTCGTGGCCGTCGATGGCAAGCCCCGCCGCCAAGTGGTGGAAGCGGGCATCGAAGCCTTAAGCGTGCTCTATCACCGTGGGGCGGTAGACGCCGATGGTAAAACCGGCGACGGGGCGGGGATTCACATCGAAGTGCCGCAAGACTTTTTCCGCGACCATGTGACCTCGACCGGCCACACGCTTGAGCCGGACACTATTCTGTCAGTCGGCATGGTGTTCCTGCCCAAGTCTGATCTCGGCGCGCAAGAAACCTGCCGCACCATCGTGGAAAGCGAAATCTTAGCCGCAGGCTATTACATCTACGGCTGGCGTCAGGTGCCGGTGGATATTTCCATCATCGGCGAGAAGGCCAACGCCACGCGCCCTGAGATCGAGCAGATCATGATCACACATCTGCAGGGTTTGTCGGGTGATGAGCTTGAACGGAACCTTTATCTCGTGCGTCGCCGTATCGAGAAGAAAGTGCGCGAGGCCTATATCCCGGACTTTTACATCTGCTCGCTGTCGTGCCGTTCGATCATCTACAAGGGCATGTTCCTGGCTGAACAGTTGACCTCGTTCTATCCGGATTTGTTGGATGAGCGTTTCATCAGTACATTTGCGATCTATCACCAGCGTTATTCCACCAACACCTTCCCGACCTGGTGGTTGGCGCAGCCGTTCCGCATGTTGGCGCACAACGGCGAGATCAATACGTTATTAGGCAACGTCAACTGGATGAAGGCGCACGAATGCCGTCTGGATCATCCCAGCTTTGGCGACACGATTGAGGAATTAAAGCCTATCGTGCAGCCGGGCGGTTCTGACTCGGCTATTTTAGACAACGTGTTCGAGTTGATGTGCCGTGCGGGCCGTACGGCCCCCATGGTGCGTTGCATGTTGGTGCCCGAAAGCATCAGCAACAACGCCACCATGCCCGAAGCGCATCGTAACTTCTTCAGCTACTGCAATGCTGTGATGGAACCGTGGGACGGCCCTGCCGCCATGTGCGCCACCGATGGCCGCTGGGTCGTGGGTTACATGGACCGCAACGGCCTGCGCCCCATGCGTTATACGCTCACCAACGACGGCTTGCTGATCGTGGGCTCTGAGACCGGCATGGTGCGTGTGCTTCAAGGCAACATCGTCGAGAAAGGGCGCGTAGGCCCTGGCCAGATGATTGCTGTCGATTTGAAGGAAGGCAAATTCTACCGTGATGCCGAGATCAAAGACTATCTCGCCAACCAGCGGAATTACGGCGAGTGGATTGGCCGGACCACGCACTTGGATTCGATCATCAAGGCAGGTCAGCCGGCCCAATCGAGTTTGAGCCGCGAGGAACTCTTGCGTCGTCAGGCGGGTTACGGCCTGACCATGGAAGACATGGAACTGATTCTGCATCCGATGGTGACCGACGCGAAGGAAGCCGTTGGCTCGATGGGTGATGACTCACCTTTGGCAGTGCTCTCTGACAACTACCGGGGCATGCATCATTTCTTCCGGCAGAATTTCAGCCAAGTGACCAATCCGCCAATCGACTCATTACGCGAAACCCGCGTGATGACGTTGAACACGCGCCTCGGCAACTTGGGGAACATCCTGGATGAATCGCCCGAGCAGTGCGACTTGCTGCAGCTTACATCGCCAATGTTAACCACCGCGCAGTTCCACGCCATGCGCAAATACATGGGTGACACAGCGGCTGATATTGATGCGACCTTCCCTGTCGACGGCGGACCCGAGGCCTTGCGCGAAGCCTTAAAGCGCATCACGGCTGAAGCAGAAGACGCGGTACGCGGCGGTAAGACGCACGTTGTGCTGTCGGATGAGAAGGTCAGCGCCACGCGCGCGCCCATGCCAATGATCTTGGCAGCCGGTGCGGTGCATACTCATCTGATTAAGCAGAAACTGCGCACCTTTACATCGCTCAATGTCCGTTCGGGCGAATGCTTGGACGTGCACTATTTCGCGGTGCTGATCGGCGTGGGCTCGACCACGGTCAACGCGTACCTGGCGGAAGAGGCGATCACCGATCGTCATCGCCGTGGTTTGTTCGGCGAGATGAGCCTGGAAGATTGTTTGAAGCGTCATCAGAAGGCCATCAACGACGGCTTGCTGAAAGTGATGTCGAAGATGGGCATCGCGGTGATCAGCTCGTACCGCGGGGGCTACAACTTCGAAGCCATTGGCTTATCACGTGCACTGGCCGCAGAGTTCTTCCCCGGCCTAAGCTCGCGCATTTCTGGTCTTGGTTTGTCCGGCATCCAAAAGAAAGTTTTGGAGCAACACAAGAAGGCCTTTGGCAGCAACGTGGTCACGTTGCCGGTGGGCGGCTTCTATCGGTATCGCGCAAAGGCCAACGAAGGCCACGCGCATGATGGTCAACTGATTCACTTGCTGCAAAGTGCGGTGGATCGCGATGCCTATGCGACGTATCAAAAATATTCCGCTGGCGTGCGCAAGCTGCCGCCGATTGCCTTGCGTGATTTGTTGGACTTCCGCAAAACCGGCAAAGCCATTTCGCCGGATCAGGTGGAATCCACCACTGAAATCCGCAAGCGTTTCATCACGCCCGGCATGTCTTTAGGCGCGTTGTCACCTGAAGCGCATGGCACGCTGAACATCGCGATGAACCGTATTGGGGCGAAGTCGGTATCGGGCGAAGGTGGTGAAGACCCGGTGCGTTATCGTCCGTTCCCGAACGGCGACAACGCCAACTCGGCCGTGAAGCAAGTGGCGTCAGGTCGCTTTGGTGTAACTGCGGAATACCTGAACCAATGCCGCGAGATCGAAATCAAAGTGGCGCAAGGTGCGAAGCCTGGCGAAGGCGGGCAATTGCCTGGCTTCAAGGTCACCGAGATGATCGCGAAATTCCGTCACGCCACACCCGGCGTGGGCTTAATTTCTCCGCCGCCGCATCATGACATCTACTCCATCGAAGACTTGGCGCAGTTGATCTACGACTTAAAGCAGATCAACCCGAAAGCCCGCGTCTGCGTGAAGTTGGTGGCACGCACCGGCATCGGCACCATTGCGGCTGGCGTTGCGAAAGCAAATGCCGATGTGATTCTTATTTCCAGCCACGTGGGTGGCACGGGTGCGAGCCCGCAAACATCCATCAAGTACGCTGGCTTGCCGTGGGAAATGGGCCTGACCGAAGCGCATCAGGTGCTTACCCTCAACCGCCTTAGACACAGAGTCGTGCTGCGGACTGATGGCGGCTTGAAAACGGGCCGTGACATCGTCATGGCCGCGATGATGGGCGCGGAAGAGTTTGGCATTGGCACCACGTCGCTGATCGCCATGGGTTGCATCATGGTGCGTCAGTGCCATTCGAACACGTGTCCTGTGGGCGTGTGCACGCAAGATGAAGATTTGCGTAAGAAGTTCACGGGCTCACCTGAAAAGGTGGTGAATCTGTTCACCTTCATCGCCGAAGAAGTGCGTGAAATTCTGGCTGAACTTGGTTTCCGCACACTGAATGAAGTGATCGGTCGTACGGACTTGTTGCATCAAGTCAATCGTGGCGCTGCACACTTGGATGACTTGGATTTGAACCCGCTTTTGGTTCAACCGGACTCTGGGGGCTTGCCGACACACAATACAACGGTTGGCCGTAACGAAGTGCCCGAAACCTTGGACCAGCAAATGATCGCCGATGCGCGCCCCTTGCTGGAAGAAGGCGAGAAAATGCAGCTCACCTACAACGTGCGCAACGTTCATCGCGCTGTCGGCACGAAACTGAGCCACATGATTACCAAGAAGTACGGCATGAAAGGGTTGGCACCCAACCACATTACCGTGCGTTTGCGCGGTTCATGCGGTCAGTCTCTGGGCGCCTTCGGTGTGCAAGGCTTGAAGATCGAAGTGTTGGGCGATTCCAACGACTATGTGGGCAAGGGCTTGTCGGGTGCGACAATTGTTATTCGGCCCACCACGTCGACGACCTTCAAGTGGAGCGAGAACACCATCATCGGCAACACTGTTCTTTACGGTGCGACGGCAGGCAAATTGTTCGCAGCCGGCCAAGCCGGTGAACGCTTTGCAGTGCGTAACTCGGGCGCAACAGCTGTCATCGAAGGCTGCGGTTCAAACGGTTGCGAATACATGACCGGCGGTGTGGCTGTGGTGTTAGGTGCGGTTGGGGCAAACTTTGCGGCAGGTATGACTGGCGGCATGGCCTTTGTGTACGACCGCGAGAATGTGTTCCATCATCGCATCAATTCTGAGAGCGTGATTTATCAACGCATCGAAGTGGGTCACTACGAAACGCAATTGCGCAACTTGGTGACGGAACATTTCCGCGAAACCACGTCGCCGTGGGCTGAGGAGCTTTTGGTGAACTGGGACCGGGAAGTGCGTCACTTCTGGCAAGTGGTGCCGAAGGAAATGCTTTCGCGTCTAGAAGTGCCAGTAACCCGCGAAGCGCCAGCGGCTTTGGAAGCCTAAATTTTCTGCGGCAATAATGGACTCATAAAAACGGCGGGACAATGATCCCGCCGTTTTGCTATTTAATGACGCGCTTCTGAATCAGCGCAAATAATGCACGTTGCGCATAGGCTTCGCCACCTTCAGGGCGGCCGGGGCGGGCCCCTTTGTTCCAGGCGAACAAATCTAAATGCACCCACGGAATGTTGTCCGTGACGAATTCTTTCAAGAAAAGTGCGGCCGTAATCGCGCCAGCAAAGGGTGAATCGCCTGCGTTGTTAATATCGGCGACTTTGCTGTCGATCATTTTGCGGTACGGCGCCCACAGCGGCAAACGCCACAGGGGGTCGAATGTATCGGCGCTGGCTTGCGTGAGATCAGCAGCAAGCTTTTCATCGTCAGTAAACATCGCGGGCAAGTCGGGGCCAAGCGCTGTGCGCGCGGCCCCTGTCAGAGTTGCGCAATCAATCAGAAGGTCTGGCTTTTCGCTGCAGGCTTCGGTCAGCGCGTCGGCCAGCACCAAGCGCCCCTCGGCATCGGTGTTGCCGATTTCAACGGTAATGCCTTTGCGGCTTTTCAGCACATCGCTGGGCCGGAAGGAATTTGCCGATACGGCATTCTCAACGGCGGACACTAGCAAGCGCAATCGCACCGGCAACTTTGCCGCCATGATGGCTTGGGCCAGACCCAACACAGTGGCGGCCCCGCCCATGTCTTTTTTCATCAATAACATGGCGCTGGAGGGCTTGAGATCAAGCCCGCCTGTATCAAAGCACACACCCTTACCCACCAATGTGACTTTGGGGTGATTGGCATTGCCCCAGCGTAAATCCACCACACGCGGTGCCACGGCACTGGCGCGACCCACGGCATGCACCATGGGATAGTTTTGTGTCAGCAGATCATCGCCAACAATTTCTGTCACCTCTGCGCCAAATTTTGCGCCGACTGTTTTAATCGCCTCGGCCAAGTGCGAGGGCATCATGTCGGCAGGCGCAGTGTTGATCAGATCGCGCGTTAATGTGGCCGCGGCAACGCTTTGCTCAACACTGGTTCGGTCGGCGGCTGTGGGCCAAACCAGCTTTGCCACACCTTTGTCGCCATTCTCTTTTTTATAACGCGTGAAGGTGTAAGCCCCCATGGCCCAGGCAAACGCAGCCCAGGTGGGAAAAACTGCGGCCAGTTTTTCGGTGCAGCCCAAATACCCGTCTAAGACATACGTGCCCACCGGCAGCGCTTTCGACAGATTGCCAAAAACCCACGGATCATCACCTTTGCCTAAGCCCACAATAGCCAAGCCTACGCTGCCATCGGCTTTCGGGATCACAAGGGTTGCCCCTGCATCGGCTTTAAAGCCGGTGGCTTTCAGCCATTGTTGTTCGTGACTTGCGCGCGTGGCCAACCACTCATTCAGTTTGGCAGACGCCACCGCAAATAACGGCACTGCGCCAGAAGTCTCAGTCGTCAAAACTAAATCAGTGATCATCGTGGGCCAGAGTTCGGGGGGGAGGGAGCATTTACGGCCGCCGGGGGGCGTGTCGGCGTATAAGATAATCGCATAAGGCCCTGCGAAAGATAGTAGCGCGTGGCACCCGCCTGAATTGGCACGCCGCCTGTACGCACGGCCAACGTTTTATCCATCAGCTTGCCGCGCGGGTGGCCCGCTTCAAACAGGGCTTTGTTGCGTTCGTGCCAAACGGCGCGGGCAATGCCGAAGCCAAGGTCGTTGTCTAAATCTTCGCGTGAAACCAAAACCGTTCCTACATCCACTGTCGGGATGTCGGGGTGCTGGCCGTAGGTGTTTGCCGGGATTTTGCCGATACTGTAGAACGGGAAAGCCTGGGTCAGTTTTTCTGCTGTCGGGCCGGTGATCGGCACTAGCATCAATTCTGTTGTGCTCGCGAAGTCCTGCAATGTCAGCACAGGTGCGCCGCTGACCAAAAACATTGCATCAATCTTGCCAGCCTTCAGTGCGGTTGTGGCCGCATTCAAATCCATAATCTGCTGATCAACGGATTTCGATTTCACGCCATATGCGGCCAGCAGTGCATGGACGGTAAAGCGTGTGCCGCTGCCCTGGCCGTCCACGGCGACTTTCTTACCAGCCAGGTCTTTGATGGACGCAATCTTCACGCCTTTGCGGGCGATGAGGTGAATAGTCGACGGGTACAGCCGCGCAATGACGCGCAGTTTTGTCATCGGCTCTTTCAAGAGCGGATCTTGAAAATCGCCAATTCCGAAATACGCCCAGTTCACCACGTCGGCTTGTGACAGGGCGATGTCAATGTCGCCGCGCATCAGGGCTTGCAGGTTGTACCAGGCCCCTTCGGTGGACTGCGAATTGGCGATCAGGCCTGGCACGCCGCAACTACCGCCCTTATCGCACTCGCGCGAGCCGGGTGGGTTCGAAATGGCGTTGCCGATCAAACCGCCAATGGGAAAAGCTGACGTATCAATGGGCCCGGTTCCGATGCGCAAGACCTTCACATCTTGGGCATTTACAGGTGCGGCCAGCAGCGCGGCTAACACCGCACACACCGCTCCCATCAACCGGAACCGGTCGCGGAAGGAGTGAGAAGCGGTCAAACGGGTCACGACAAACGACTCTGGGCTTAAAACGGCGGAACAAGCAGCTCCGCAATTGGTTTCAGTGGATTCCACAAACGCATACTTTGAAGCGTGCAAACCGTTCCTAACATAGACGCGTCAGACCGGAAGGTTTTTGCGTCTCAAAAGAACGTGTAACATTATGTCTAGTGCCGTGTGGCCCGTCCTCGAGTCAAGGCGTACGCGCGGCACAGACCTAATATTAACGGCACATGTGGCCCATCGGTTGCAGTGCTGGTTTTAGAACCTGAATCTGCATCATCGTACAAAGTGACACGCGCCATGCTCGACATTCGCCAAATTCCCGTCCTCAACGACAATTACGTCTATCTGGTGCGCGAATCTGTGTCGGGGGGTGTGGCCGTGGTGGACCCTGCAGTGTCGGCTGATGTGCTGGCGGAAGCCCAGAAACTGGGTTGGGGCATTACGCATATCCTCAACACCCATCACCACGGCGACCACGTTGGGGGCAATATGGAGATCAAAGCAGCCACAGGCTGTACGATTGTGGGGCCGGGCACGGATACAGCGCGCATTCCGGGTCTTGATGTCGGTGTGAACGACGGCGATACATTCATGTTCGGCGCGGAAGCAGCGAAAGTGTTCTTCGTCCCGGGCCATACGCGGGGGCACATCGCTTATTGGTTCAAAGGGTCTGATGCGTTGTTCTGCGGTGATACGATGTTTTCCATCGGCTGCGGACGCTTGTTTGAAGGCACGCCTGCGCAAATGTGGAATAGCCTGTCTCGGTTGCGCGACTTGCCGCCGCAAACACGCGTTTACTGCGCGCATGAATACACAGCCAGCAACGTGCGCTTCGCTGTAACGGTGGAGCCTGACAACAAAGCCTTGCGCGATTACGAAGCCGAGGTGAAAGAAAAACGCGCGCGCAATATGCCAACCGTGCCCTCGACATTGCAGTTGGAACGCGCGGCTAATCCGTTCTTGCGCGCTGATCAGCCAGAGTTGCAGGCGGCTATTGGCATGACGGGTCAATCACCCGTCGATGTATTCGCGGAAGTGCGGCACAGAAAAGACGTGTTTTGATTCGAACAGCCCTCTCCCAAGGGGAGGGGGAACATCGTCGTAATCTTGGGTTACTTCAGCCCGCCCTTTTTCAGCAGACGCGGCAGAAGTTTCAAACCCGTCAGCAGCGGGTGGCGGCGTTCGGCGTCAGTCAGTTCCATTTTTACGCCTGAGTGGCGTTCAATTTTCCATACGGCGTAATCAAGCCCCCCCTGGAACGTGAAGGCGGCTTTGATGAGGCGGAGCACGTTAAGCACTTTGCCCTGGATGCGACGCCAACGCCAATCGCGCAGCGCAATGTCTTTGAGATCAATGAATGTGTTGGGGTATGCGCCATCAATGCCGGGGCCAAACAGCGCATCGGTAATGCGTTCATACCGCGCCATATCAGCTTCAACCAGCTCGATGGCCTTGCCGGCTGATTCCGGGCGCAGTTCTGCGCCATAAGTGCAGGTGAGGGCCTGCACCCACAATTCGCGCGCGGTGAATGTTTTTGCTAACAATGGCGCTGTATTGTGCGCCATGGTCTCAATCGCTTGTATCAAGCCTTCTTCGGCGCGGTCGCGAATGACAGGCGTGCGCGCATAAAGAATAAGTGTTGTTTGCGAGAAGCGAGCCCAGATGCTCGAGGCAAAACATCCAGGGCTGGTGTCGCGCAAAAACCGCGCCATTGTCATTACCGCCACTTTGGCGCGTAAGGTTCGGCCTTCATACGGCACTTCGCGGTAATATACGTTGGGCGATAACACAGCGCCTACAGTGGCTGAAATTGGATTCTGAATCGCATCGCTCATGCGATCCACCAGCACATAAAAATCCAGCAGCAGTCCTTCGTCGGTTGCTTGGCGTAAACACGATCCGTAAAACAAAACCGCCGCGACACTGTGGCCAAAACTCGTCGCTAAATGCTGCGCAAAGAAATGCGCGGCTGGAAATGTTTCACGGCTTGATTCAGCGACAATCAATTCGCGTAAGGTCATTGTCATGACTTAAAGCTTATATATCCCTCAGGTTGATGAATCGTAGGATATCATCAGCCGTCATCACCAAGGGTGTTTCTTTTTTGGCATCATACAGTTCGCCATCAAGCGTATAGGCGCCATCAAACGCTAGCGTTAACTTTGTCGTGCGGCGTACGTTGCGCTTATAGCCGGGCGGAACCTTTTTTGCGATCAGGCGTGGGATGGCACTTAAGATCGCGCGCAAGCCCGACTTTAAGCTCAAGTAAAACAAGCCACCGGTGCCGTGAGTGGGGTGCGGCTCTAAATCTAAGATCAGCTTGTTCAGTGTCATGGCACCCAAGAAGAAGAACTGGCCCTGTTCCTCTCCGTCGTTCCATGTGGCCTTAATCACCGCTGCATCACTGCGGGTGAACAAACTGCGCCACAGCAACACACCAACGGCTAAGCTATGGCTGATCGTGTTGGGCAGGTTCATGGGGTAGATGTGCTTGCGGCAAAACAGAATGCCATCCACCACATCAGCGGCACCGAAGAACGCCCCGCGTAAAGGCTGTGTCCCGGGACCTTGGTGCAGCGTGAGGATCGGTTGGGGTGTTGTGATCAACGCGCCATTGCGACGCGCGGCGAGCAGATTTTTCAATGCGGCATGTTTGTTAGGTGCGCCACACCAGGCCGCGGCCGTCATGTTGGTTTTACCGGCGGGCAATAATGCAATGAGCGGCGGTGTTGCAAAGGGCCGCTCGTTCAGCAAACCGCTAAAAACCATGTCCACAGTGCCGTCGCCGCCGTTTACGGCAATGATGTCGGCCTTCAACCCGGCAGCCTCCCGCAGGGCCTGGCCGATCTCGGTCGGGCCATGGGCATGCAGGACATGGACGTGAGGCTCATGGGCTAAGGCAGGCGCAAACCAGTCCCGCTCTTTCTTGTTCTCGGTGCTGCCCCCATTGCTGATGAGCACCAAAACCGGCAGGGCGGTTGGGGCAGGGACCATGTTGGAAAGCGGGCTTGCGTCAGTCATGGACGGGAAAAACCCTATAATTCCAATGCATTCCAGCAAAATAATGTTTCAGGGGCCGTGAGGGGGAGGGGGGCATAACGGTGCGTAAAGGGTCCTAGAAATCGTTGCAACGCCCTGAAAAGGCTGCAATTTAAGGGTCAAAATTGCACTCGTCGGCCCAGATCCTGCCAAGGGACTTGAAAGCCGAAGGGGTTCGCGGTCAGGGCATTCACCCAGACCCACATAAATTTCTGGCGCTGAGCGGCACGTATGAAAGCTATCGACGGGTACTTATTGCGCCAAATCGTCCCAACCTTGTTCGTGACGATTTTTATTGCCGCTGTGATTTTGCTGATGGAACGCCTGATGCGCCTCCTCGACATCGCGGTGGGTAACGGCGTGTCGACACTCGTCGTGTTCCAGATGCTGTTCAACCTCATCCCGCATTATATTGGTTTGGCACTGCCTGCGGCGTTATTCTTGGGTGTGTTGCTCGCGTTTCGCAAACTGTCCATGCAGTCGGAGTTGGATGCGATCCAATCCTCAGGCATTGGGCTCACCCGCGTCATTCGTTCAGCGGTGTGGCTGGCCGTTTTTATGGCGGGGTTTAACTTCGTCCTCGCAGGCTACATCCAGCCGTTCACGCGCTATGCCTACCGCGCCATTCTGTTCAACATCACCTCAGGTGTCATCGAGCAAGGTATCGGCGAAGGCATTTTCATGAATTTGCCGAACGGCTACACGCTGCGCGTCGAACGCACCAGTGGTGCGGGCCGCGAACTTTCAGGCGTGTTTGCCCACAAGCAGGAAGACAACGGCAAAATCATCACGTTGACCGCCAAGAAGGGCGAGCTTGTGACCGGTGCTAACGATGGCATTGTCACCATGCGTTTGATCTCGGGCCATCGGTCTGAGTGGGACCCAAAAACCGGCGAAACCGCGACACTGAAGTTTGAAGTGTTCGATTGGCCGCTGGATTTGGCTGACCTTGTGCAGTTCCGTGGGCGTGGCGGGGATGAGCGCGAGCTTTCGATCACCGAGCTTTATGAAACGATGCGCGCCAATGCCGCAGCCGGACGCAAAGGGGCTGTCGCCTCAACTGATGAAAGCCTGCCGCCGTCGCAGCGTGTGGCACCCTCAGCCATTGAAGCTGAGTTCCACGGCCGCATTGTCTTTACCCTCTCCATGCTGCTACTGCCATTCTTGGGCGCACCGCTTGGTATTATCACGCGCCGCACCCCGCGCTCGTTCGGTTTGGTGTTCGGATTGATCGTGCTGGTGAGCTATCACAAGGTCTTGGAATTCACCGAAGCGTATGCGTCCACGTCGGGTATCGCGGCGGCCCCCATATTGTGGGGCGCCTTTGCAGCGTTCACCGCGCTGACGCTGCTTCTGTTCCGCGCCAGCAACAACTTAGCGGGCGCGACCCCAATCCAGCGTTTGGAAATCTGGTGGTACGATATGATCGACAGCATCGTACGCATCTTCCGCCCACGCAAAGCCGTCGCGTAAAGGGGCTCGCCCATGATTTTGTCCCGTTACCTGATGCGCGCGTTCTTGGCTCGGTTTGTCGGCCTGCTGCTGGGCTTGGTGCTGTTTCTGCAAACACTGGATCTGCTGGCGAACGCCAATGACGTGTTGGCTGGGGGCGGTGCGCCTGTCGACTCTCTGTTGCATTACGTTGCCTTGCGTGTGCCCTCGCTGATTGAAACGGTCGCCCCCTTGGCTGCGCTGTTGGGCGCGCTTACAGCATTAGTCACCATGGCGAAGAATTCTGAAGTCCTGGCCATGCGTGCGGCGGGGCGCTCGGTGCTCAGTCTGGTGGGTGGCTTGGTCGCGGTGGGCACGGCGCTTGCCATTCTGCTTTTTCTGTTCTCGGAAATTGTGGTCGTACGCACCAATGGCGCACTGGAAGATTGGCGCGATGCTGGCTTTAAAACCACGCCGGCCGAGAACGTTGATAACAGCGACAACAGCTGGCTGATGGAAGACAACACTATCGTCCGCGTTGGTCACGTTATTCGCGGTGGTACGGAACTGATCAACGTGCGTTTGCTCAAACAGGGTGGTGACACGGAAATTTTGGATATCATCGATATCGACCGGGCCGTGTGGAACACCGATCACTGGGATACACAAGGCATGCGCCGCGTGGGCGGCACTGCATTGAATCAGCCCACACCGCTGGAGTGGAACACCAGCCTGCGGCCCGAGCACTTCATGCGCTTTGCCAACCACCCCAATGAACTGTCGTTGAACGCGCTACAGGAATACGTGGGCAACGTGGCGATTGGCTCTCGCCCGCAATATTTCTATGACACGTGGTTCCATCAGAAAATTGCTGGCCCCATCGTGCTGGCCCTGATGCCGCTGTTGGCCGCGATTGCCGCCTTCTCGCATCACCGCCAAGGCAGTGCGGTGTTGACGATTGTCTGGGGCATCACGCTGGGCTTCTTGTTTATCGTCATCGACAACATGATTTTGGCGATGGGGCAGTTTGGCTCGTTGCCGCCATTCATGGCCGCGTGGCTCCCGCTGATTCTCTTTGCCACGCTGGGGGTGTGGATTGTGTTCAGCTTTGAGAACACAGGTGCGAGAACGTAATTAAGTTGGATGTACCAACTTCACTGGTTCGGGGTCGACGCTGATAGTGACGGGAAGCGTGGTGACAATATCGCCATCGGCTTGTACGGGTTGCCCCACACCTTCCACGACAATCTCGCGCGCTGGCAAAATCTCGACATCGTTAAAGCTGCCGAGCTTGCCCAACACCAGGCCCACACCATAGCGCAGCACGCTAAACCAGCCGCGCCCGTTCATCAAAATCACGCTGAATTCGTCTTTGGCAATCGATGCGTTGGGCGCGGCAATAAACGGCCCGCCGTATCGCTTGCCGTTACAGATCACCACAGATGTCGGCGTGTAAGCCTTGCCGTCAATCGTCACGCTGCAGGTTTGAAACTTGCCACCAAAGGCTTCGCGACCGGCTTGCACGACGTAGGCCAGCGGCCCGATTTTCTTTTTCAAATCTAAAGACACACCGTGCACAACGTTGGCATCAAAACCCACACCGGCCATCATCGAGAAGCGGCGGCCGTTCGCAACACCCACGCGAATCTCCTGAATAGGCCCACGCACCAGCGCGTTCACAATGCGCTCCGGGTTGTGGCCCAAGCCAATTTCGTCGGACAGCACGTTGGCGGTGCCCAGCGGGATCAAACCCAACGCAATGCTTTTGCCTTTAAGCCCATTGATCACTTCGTTGATGGTGCCATCGCCACCGGCCGCAGCAATAATGTCGAAGGCGGATACATCCACATTGCGTGCAATCTCGGTCGCATGGCCTGCATGGGTGGTGTGCTGGGGCGTTACCACGCAGCCCTTGTCACGCAAGGCGCGGACAATGCGCTCAAAGCGCGCGCGGCGGTTTCCACCGGCGGCCGGATTAAATACAGCCAAGATTCGGCGCCCGGCTCCAGGCACAGCAATAGGCGATGCAACAGATGACGATGCAGGGGTGTTCATAAATTGATTTTTAATTCAGGAATTCTTGGAAGATGCCGTTGAACGCCCAACGTGCGTCATCGTCGCAGTGTTCGATATTGTCTTCGCATTTCTTGAATGCAACGCGCTGCAATGCCGACACATCATCCAGTTTGAATCCAAACGCTTCAAAGGCCATAGCCGGGAGCAATACAATATCTAACGGTTTGTCACCACGATTGCTGGTGGGTGTTTGCGCGCAGTCAAAGTTCACGCAGCGCACATCGTAGTTGGTGTAATACCATTTCGAGCGATCCGTTAAAAAACGCGCCGAGAATTCCGGTTGGTGATCGCCAAAGGCCACCACACCTGTGGGGCGGCCACGGTCCTTCAACGCTGACAATAAATTGCCGTAGGCCTGGTCGCTATCGACAAAGCGCGTCACGTAATCAGACATCGGGTCATCGACATTGTGCGGGCCGTGCTGGGCGATCGTCAGGATCATTGCAATCACGGGCTGCTTGCTTTCGGCGACTTTGTCCAAGGCTGCTTTGTAAAACACCGCATCGGGTGTTTTCCAGTCCCAACCCTTGCTAATGCCTAATGTCACAGGATCGTAAAATTCATCCACGCCAATCGAGGTATAAAAACCACGCCCGTTGATGAAGCTTCCCGGCACCGGGTAGAACACCATGGTTTTGTAGCCCAGCGCTTTTAACATCGTAAAAATTGAGCGCTTAATGCGGCCTTCAAGCTGATGGAACACATACAAACCATCGCTGCCGAATTCTTGCGGGCGCATTTGTGTTGCCACAGAAAACTCAGAGCGCCATGTGCCGCCCGCGAACGTGTGTACGTGCAAACGACCGGTGTTCTGGAACTTGCTGTTTGGGTCTTGCGCGAAAAGGTGCTCGGGTTGATGCGGATGGTCCAGCACGTTGGGGTGCATGGTGGTCTCTTGCAGGATGAAGAACATATCCGGCAGCAAGCCCTTGGGCGGCTTTAGGCCGGTATAGCCTGCATTGTTGGATCGCACTTCGGCCAGCGTGTGCAACTCTGGCTTTGGAATGTGTGCCGACTTCACGAAGGCGCGGACGCTGGGGCTGTTCAGCTCTTTATCCCAGTTCACCATGTTCGTTGTCGGCATTTGGGCTGCCACCAAGCAGCCGACCGCCACAACACTGAGTGCACTTAAGCCAGCCTTTTCGTGTGTGTTGAAATTCTCGCGCAAAGAAAAGCGCCCGCGCAATAGCACGTAAAAATAAACAACCACCACAACAACGCCCAGCACGCAGCCCGAGGCAATACGCCAATCGTTATAGGCCAGCATCAACACGTTCTGGCGCAGGAACAGATGATCGTAGGTTACCAGCGGCACACCCGCGATGGTGAACTTCACCACACTGATCAGCACCAGCAATAACGCCGGAATGGCGGCCAATGCCCACACCGTCAGGGGCTTCTTGCCCCGCGCACAGGCCAGCGCAAAGAACGGCGCCATGATAACGGCGATGTACGGGTCCAGCAGAATCGCAGCGTATAAAGCTGCGGCAGCAAGCGTGATGTAAGTCAGCACAGCCTTCAGCTGTGCGAGTGTCGCGCTACGCACGAGCATCTCCGTGGACAGGGTCAATGTTGGTGTATCGCCACACAAATGCAGGCGGCACGTTGAACAGTTCCAGGCCTAACCGTTCCGCATGGGGGAACACGCCTTCAAACGGATCGTGCGGGAAGTAGGTGTATGTCACGAGGTTGGTGACCGTGCCGGCCATGCGGGCATGGCGAATGCTATTTTTCAGCTTTTCGAATTCCGGGTTGTTCACGCTAGGGATCGAGCTGACCACCACAGTCGGTGATTTCAGTTCGCTGAGTGCGGCAAACGCGCATTGGTCTAAAATCGTGCGCGTCGGGAATACGTTCTTCAAATGCGCGAACCGTTTTTCATCGCGCTCAATGCTGACGGTGTGTTGAGGCAGCATCGCGGTCAACGCGCCGTAACCCGCGCCCAATTCCAAAATTGGTAACTTGGTTTCACCCACGGCCACAGCCATGCGCTTGGCCAGCCAGGGCGATGACTCGCAGATGGCGCCGATGGATGCGTACTTTCCCAGAAACGTCGCCAAAGGAGACGCGGGCTTTTTGCGTGGCGCGCGTGCAACCTGTACCGAACCTAACAATTCCATGTACCAACGTCCTCCGCCCCAATGCCGAGGAAAATAGTCATATAAGTTTCATATGACAATCTTGTGACGCTGAAATTGTGACCTATCTCTTTGAAAATCTTAGATTTTTGTGCACTGCACCCAGCATTAAGGCGGTTCCGACACAATTACCGTATGTAGTGGCTGGCTTGCTCAGTGAGGGGCAAGGATTACGGGGTGAAAAGCCCCAGCGACAACTTGGTAACACTGTGACTTGAAAGTGATTCCTGGGCAGCGGAAATGCTTGCGCTTGGCTCGTGATCGGCGGAAAACCCCGCATATATATAGAGTTGCTGTAAAGTAGGCTGCCGCCCGGTGATGGTCTGCATGATCAAGCCGAGGCCAGCTAGGCCACCACCTGCGACACCACCAACTGCAACAAGGGATGACAGGCTCGTGCAATTGGGCTCTTTCAAAATTGGGTTCTGGAGCGACAAGGAATACCACCTTGATCGCATGAACTTGCGCGATCTCGCGGCTGCATATTTCCAGTACTACGCCATTGCTGCCTATATCGCGGTGTCGCTGGTGTCGGGCGGCATTGTGTTGTGGGCGTTGATGAACGGTGAGGCGCCGGTGATTGGCGTCATTCTCTCCATTGTTGCCACCATCATTGTCTATCCGGCCGTCTGGTACGTGCTGCATAAATACGTGCTGCATTCAAAGTGGATGTGGAAGCATCCCATAACTGCAGAGGTGTGGAAGCGCATTCACTACGATCACCACTGTGATCCGAATAATCTCAAAGTTCTGTTTGGCGCGCTGTACACCACGCTGCCTACGGTTGCGTTGGCCACTATGCCGATTGGTTATCTGCTGGGCGGCATCTACGGCGCTATCGCGGCGCTGTGTGCGGGCGTTGTCACTACTTGCATTTACGAATTCTTTCACTGCATCGAGCACTTGGGCTATCTGCCGCAGTGGGGCTGGGTGCGTGAAATGAAAAAAACCCACATGGCGCATCACTTCCACAACGAAAACGGTAACTACGGCATCACCAACTTCGCGTGGGATAAAATGCTGGGCACATTCTACGAAGGTGCCAAAGACATGCCGAAGTCGCCCACGGTGTTCAACCTGGGCTACGACGAAGAGGTCGCCAAAAAATATCCGTATGTCTCGCGCCTGACACCCAACTGGCCCTACAACACCAATCCGGTGCATCGCAAACGCGAAGCCGCTGCTGCGGCTGCCAAAGCGGCGGCTGAGCAAACCCCCGCGGCCGCGGCTGAGTAGTTTTTCTCTTAAATATAAAGTCACATCCTATGACCGTCGTCCTTCGCAAGGTTGCAACCAGCGCCGATTGGACGGCGTTTTTTGAGGCTGCGCACACAGCGCAAGCGCACGACCCTGTGTGGGTGCCGCCACTCCGCATGCTGCAACGCGATCAGTTGAACCCGAAAAAGAATCCGTGGTTCGATCACGGTGAAGCGGCGTTGTGGGTGGCCTTCAAAGACAACAAGCCGGTGGGCCGCATCTCCGCGCAGATCGACACTGCGCATTTAGAATTGCGCAAAGATCAAACCGGCTTCTTTGGTTTTTTCGAAAGCATCGACGATCAGGAGGTGGCGACCGCTTTGTTTGGCGCCGCAACCGCATGGCTGAAAGACAAAGGCATGGCGCGTGCGCTGGGGCCGTTCAGCCTCAATGTAAACGAAGAAATGGGCCTCTTGATTGATGGCTTTGCCTCACCCCCGCGATTCATGATGGGGCATGCGCAACCCTATTATCAAAAGCTGGTGGAAACCGAAGGTTTTACAAAAGCTGTTGATACGTTTGCGTATCTAACGCCCATGGATACCGCACTGCCCCACAAGCAGTTGAAGTGGCTGCAACGCGCCCTCGACAGAGATAAGCGTTTGTCCATGCGTCCGCTGAACCCCAAAAAATTCGACGACGATATCGCCACTGTGGTGCGCATCTGGAATGCCGCCTGGGCCGATAACTGGAACTCGCTGCCGCTGACGCACCGCGAAGTGCACCAAATGGCAACAGACTTAAAGCTGATGCTGATCCCGGAACTGGTGTGGTTTGCCGAAGTCGATGGCGTGCCCGCCGCCATGTGCGTGGCCTTCCCCGATTTGAACGAGATCATCAAAGACCTGAATGGCACGTTGTTGCCGTTCAACTGGGCCAAGCTGGGCTGGCGTTTGCTCAATCGCCGCAGCTACATTTCGGGTACGCGCGTGCCGTTGATGGGTGTCATGCCCGAATACAAAAACAAAACCGTGGGCTCGGTGCTCGCACTGCTGACCGTGGGTGCGGTGCGGCGTGAGTCGTTGCGCTTGGGCTTCCCGATCTGTGAAATGAGCTGGGTGCTGGAAGGCAACTCGCAAACCCGCCATTCCATCGAAGACATTGGTGGCAAGGTCTACAAAACCTACCGCATGTACGAAAAGGCGATTTAGCTAACGTCGCATTTCTGAGTCGCTCAAAGCTGCCTGCTCATTACGGGCGACTAAAATATGAGTAGCGTCTTCGACAAAAATCAATCAAAAATGGTATATGGTTTTTGTTGAATTTGTTTGCTCATCTTTGATTGCGGAAAGCGAATAGCCCACATGGATGTGGTAAGTTGCGACGTTGTTGTGCTTGGGGCCGGTTTCGCAGGAATGGCTGCTGCGTGTCGTTTACAAGCGCAGGGGTATTCGACTGTCGTCTTAGAAGCTCATGATAAGCCTGGCGGTTGTGCAGGCTTTTACCAGAAAGCCGGATTCTCATTTGACATTGGTGCGACAACGCTCGTTGACTTTGAGTCGCATGGCGTTGGCGGTGAGTTTCTTTCTCGTATTGGGCTATTTGATGCTCTCAAATTAGAGTCCTTGCCGGGATACAAGGTTTGGCTGCCTGACCGAACTTTGGTGCTACATCGCGATCCGATCAGATGGAGAGAAGAGCGTGCACGGACTTTCGGTGACACGCTAGCTTATCAAGCTCTATGGAAGTCACTGGACGACTTGGCCGAAGTCTTTTGGCCCGCCGCCGCAAACGGAATACGGCTGCCCATAACCAGCATCACAGACGTATACAAAGCTGCGCAAACAATCCCGTGGCATCGCCTACCTTTAGTGCGGCACATTTTTTCTAGCCTTGGAGGGTTGCTTACGAAGTTAGGGTTGCGACAAAGCCCTCCTATTGTTGGGCTGCTGTCGATGCTTTGCGAGGATACACTTCATGCACGAACCATAGATGACTCCCCACTCATCAATGCGGCGCTAGGAACAAGTATAAGAGGACGCCTCGCAAGACCATTCGGGGGAATGCGTGGTTTTTGGCGCGTCTTGGTGGATCATTACCACAGCCTTGGTGGACAACTTCAGTTGACCACAAGAGTCGTGAACGTCGAAGGGCGGCGTGGAAATTTCTTGGTGCGTACAAAGCGCGGTGATTTTCATGGAAAGGCCGTGATTAATACGATTCCTGCACCAAGCTTTACGCAAATATCTCCTGAAATTATTCGTCCCCAAATTGAAAGATATGTCACGAGAGACGCTGCTTCTTACGGATCAGGTATTGTTGTTTGTATGGGCGTTCCAGATGAAGAAGTATTAGGTGAGGAACACCGCCATCATCAATTGTTGCAAGACTATTCAGCGCCTTTGGGCAATGGCAACAATATGTTTATTTCGATTTCGGCTAAGGATGATGAATTGTCAGCGCCGCCAGGTTTCAGAGCGGTAATGATATCAACACATACAAACATTGCAGAATGGCGAGACCTAAATCGCTTTGACTACGATGCGGCAAAACGCGCTGCAGAGCAGCGTTTAATTGGCTTTGCTCGCCGTGTTTATCCGAGGCTTGGTAGCAATGCGATTGTTGTGGAAACCGGTACGCCCCGTGCTTATGCCAAATTCGCAAGAAGGCCAGACGGTGCAGTTGGCGGCGTACGAATGAATATGCGCAACTCAAACCAATGGGCTATGCCATGCGATATTGGCGACAGCGGAATATATTTTGCTGGTGATTACACATGGCCAGGGCTGGGAAGCGTGGCATGTCTGCTCAGTAGCAGGATTGCTGTGGAGAAGCTTATCGCTGACCTTTAAAGAGGCGTGCGCTATATTGGGTGGGGCATAACCTCCCAAGGCCCGCCATTCGGGCCGTTTTTTGATTATTGTCCGAAATTCGTACGTCCCTTACTGGGCGCTTGGCAAATGGCCCGAAATCTTCATAGCCTCGGCCCCATCAAAGGGGAGGGCCTTCGCCATGCCGACAACACGCCGTGAACTGTTACAAGCTGCTGGTGCCGTCAGTGCGGTGGCCGCACTGAAATCCAAATCCGCTCTGGCGGCTGAAAAGACCGACGTCATCGTTATCGGTGCGGGTTTATCGGGCCTTAAAGCTGCCATCGAAATGACCGAGCAGGGTTTGAAGGTCATTGTGTTGGAAGCCAACTCTCGCGTTGGTGGCCGCGCCTTCACCGCTGATCATTTCTCGACCAAGCCAGAACTTGGCGCCAGCCAGATCGGCCCGGATTACGCCCGCGTGCTCGATATGTGCCAACGCCTGGATGTAAAACTCGGGCCAGGCTCGAACATCAATGCGCCGTTCGCCTATCATGTGGGCGGCAAGCTGATCAAAAAAGAAGATTGGAAGAACGCCAAAGAAAACAAAACCAAGGGCGAAGAGCGCGCCGTGTTGCCCTCGGCTTTGTTTGGCTACTACTTAAAAAAACACATGCCGTTTCGCGCTCCGGAAGATTGGTTAGAGCCGCAAGCCCAGCAATACGACGTGCTGCCAGCCGATTGGTTGCGCACCAAGGGTGTTTCGGACGAAGCTTTGAAGCTGATGGAAAACGAGGCCTCGTTGCTCACCCTGATGCAGGAAGAAGCACGCGGCATGACGGCCTTTGGCACATCGAACGACAGCACCAAAGACCGGTTCCAACAATATGCTGAGACTTCGCAACACGTTGTGGGCGGCACATCACGCTTGCCGGAAACCATGGCCAAGAAATTGGGCGAAGCTGTGAAGATGAACAAAGTGGTCGCGGAAATTTCGATGACCACGAAGGACATCACGGTGCGCTGCCTGGATGGCTCGACATACACGGCGGCTTTGGCCATTTCGGCCATTCCGTTCAAACCGCTGAACCGTGTGTCGTTCGAACAGCCGTTGCAGGGTATGCAGGCCGAAGCCGTGCGCATGATGCCTTATGCCACTAACACGCAAGTGTACTTTGCCCTCAAAGGCACGCCGTATTGGGAGCAAGACGGCTTTGATGCCAGCATGTGGTCCGACGGCCCTGTCACCAACTTCCGTCAGTCCATCAACTATGACGGCACACGCACCCGCGCCATGGCGTTTGTGACAGGTAAAAAGGGTGATCGCATCGACCAACTGCCGCCAAAAGATCGCGCTGCCTTTGTGTTGGCCGAGTTGGAACGCATGCGTCCGTCGCTCAAAGGCAAGCTTGAGGTGGTGGGTGTGCACTCGTGGCCGCAGTATATGTTCGTGGAAGGCTGCCGCCACTCGTACAATCCGGGCCAAGTGTCGCGCTGGGCGATTGATATGATCAAGCCGCACGGGCGCTTGCACTTTGCCGGTGAGCACACGCGACGTTTGGACGTGGGCATGGAGTCCGCCATGGAATCCGGCGAGCGTGCGGCCTTTGAAGTGATTACGCGCCTCGCGGGCTGAGCGGGCCAACACTAGACATTCGCGATTCCGCGCCTACATGATACCTCCAGCCGGTTGTTTTGACCGGCTTGGGGGGCTCATGTCTGCGCTGATCTGGGGTTACGTTCATATTTTGCTGTTGGTGTTTTGGGTCGGCACGGACGTCGGCGTGTTCCTGTGCGCCAACGTGGCGCGCACGACAAAGTACCCGCTGGAGACACGCAATGCGTTGTTCAGCGTGTTGGGTGATATCGACCTCTTGCCGCGCTTTTGTTTCGCGCTGATTTTCCCATCTGGTTTGATGCTGGTTGATGCGGTGGGCTTGTATGCCGTGCCGGTGTGGGCGCTGGTGTTGGCGTGGGGCATCGGCCTCGTGTGGGTGCTGACGATTTGGAAAGCGCACTTCAATCCGCAGGCTGCATTCGTGAAACCGTTCCGGTTTATTCAGTTCTGGGGTCAGGGTGTTTTCGGGGGCTGCTTGCTGGCCGCCGGTATCGCCTCACTCATGAGCGCTGAACCCGTTGCCGAAAAATGGCTCGCCGCCAAAATTCTGCTACTGGGCGTGGTGGCCTTCATCGCCATGGCCATGACGGTGGTCTCCAAACCCTTCGATATGGCCTACACCGAAATTAACGTCTCCGGCTCTACGCCGGAACGTGAAGCCATCGCCAATAAATCCATGGGGCAGACGTTGCTGGTGGTGCTAACCTTGTACGCCACACTTCTCATCATTGCCTTCATTGGCAAAGTGAAACCGTTTTAAGAGATGGCATGCGCGGGCTTATCATTCTGATCCTTATCGCGATTGGCTTAGGCATCACGGCTTGGCGGCATGCGGATGATTGGATCAGCATTCTCTGTATTGTTGGCATTGTTTGGCTTGGAATGCTGATCATGCGACGCGCATTTGAAAACGCTGGGCATGAGGTTAACGATAGAATCCGTAGCCCATGGCATTTTTGGCGTCTCTGGTGAGTGTGAGAGGGTCAATGTTCGCGCAATATCTCCGCATTATCTTCATTATCCTCGCACTTATTGGCGGCGTGCTGCTGTTTGCGTTCGCCTTCACCACGGCGGCGATTATTGTCGGCGTGCTGCTGATCATCGGGTTGATCTTCGGCCGGGGCAAAACCGGCTCATGGGTGGTGGTGCGGCGATCTGGAAATCCGTTCGATCAATCTCAACCGCCGCGTCACGGGCCGATCACCATCGACCATGACCCGAATGATTTACCGCCCAACGACGGTGGGACGCGCGAGTAAAACGTGGGCTTATAAAATTTCGCAAGTTTCGAAAAAGCCTCCTCACAATTCTGCTTTTTCCCCACACTCCCCCTGTTCTTGTCTGTAAATAACAGGCGCAATTTTCTTAGCAAGCGAGCTATGAAATTGCCCTCTGGCCTGCCTGTTGCACCGCCAAAAAGCCCAAAGTCGGCAATAGCATTTGGCGAGAAGTTAATTATAAACGACAGATCAATTACCGAATTTGAGTGATTTACCGCCGTGTTTAGCGCCGTCTCCAAAACCATCCGACCCCGCCGCCGTGACCTCATCGGAGGCTTCGAAGTGGGCCGGGTTCTGCCCGCTCTTGAGCAGCGCATGGTGGGCCCCTTCGTCTTCCTGGACCACATGGGCCCAGCCAAATTTGCCGCTGGGAAGGGTTTAGATGTCCGCCCACACCCACATATTGGGCTGGCGACGGTCACCTACCTGTTCGAAGGCGAGATCATGCACAAGGACAGCATCGGGACCGAGCAGGCCATTAAACCGGGCGATGTGAACTGGATGGTGGCTGGCAAAGGCATCGTGCACTCGGAACGCACCCGCACCGAACTGCGCCGCGCTGGTTCATCCCTGCACGGCATTCAGTCGTGGTTCGCACTGCCCAAGAAATTTGAAGAGGCCGAACCCAGCTTCGAGCATGTTCCGGCTGCGCGCCTGCCGATGTTCAATCGCGGCGATATGAATGTGCGTTTGATTTTGGGCGATGCGCTGGGCTTGAAGTCTCCCGTGAAAGTCTGCAGCCCGACGATCTATGCTGACATCATGATGGCCGACCGCGCCAGCTTTGATATTCCACCCGAACATACTGAACGCGCGATTTATGTGGTGGAAGGTGCAGTCGATATTTCAGGACAGCTTATCGAAGCTGGAACGATGGCGGTGTTCTTGCCTGAACTGACCGTGACCCTGCATGCGAAAGGCCAACGGACGCGGCTTATGGTGTTGGGGGGCGAGCCGGTGGATGGCCCACGTCATCTGTGGTGGAACTTTGTCGCAAGCGATGAGGCGAAACTAGAGCAAGCCCGCAACGATTGGACCGAAGGTTTTGCGAAGAGCTTCAAGAATGGCGGACGCTTCTCGTTGCCGCCGGGTGAGACAGAAGCGATTCCACTTCCAAAAACCTAAAACCTAAAAATCACTTTGCCATTACGGTCTGAACTGCTTTGCGCGGCGTGCGCAAAGGCTGCCTGATAATCACTTAATTGATACCGCGCTGCGACTGGTGTTGCGATGACACCAGTTGCCGCAAGCGCTGCAATCTCAGACATGATCTTGGCTTTCTGGGCGTGATCAAAGCGATTGAACGACCGCGACAAGCCAAAGCCCGTAACAGTGAGATTGTTGCGGGCCAGATCAATGAAATCGATTTGTGCAGCCGCACCACTATTTGCGCCATAAAGCACAAGCGTTGCAGTTTTTGATAAACAGTGCGCAAGGCGCGCTGTGGCCGCACCACCAATCATATCGAGGCCTAAACTGATCTCAATGTGCGGTGGAATCTTTGCGGCCAATGCATCTGCATCAGCTGTATCTGTAATAACAACATCGGCCCCCAATGCTTTGAGTTCAAGGGCAGCCTGGTCGCGGCGGACAATATTGATGGTGTGCAAACCGCGATGACGAGCCAGGCCAATGAGAATGCGGCCGGTGGATGAATTTGCGGCGTTCTGAATAATCCACGATCCTGCGGGCAGTTGCGCGAAGTCATTCATTAGCAAGTAAGCTGTTAAGCCCATGGTTTGTACGATACTTAACGCTTCAGCGTCGCAATGCTCGGGCGCGGCGTAAGCGTCCGTCGCCGCACACACCACATATTCGCTAAAGGTGCCGCATCGTTTGGGCGGCAAGACGCGCTGGCCCACATTGAATGTTGTAATACCATCTCCAACAGCACTTACGCGGCCCACACCTTCAGTGCCAACATTGCGCGGGACTGTGGGCGTGCGTTTGGCGTCAGTGATGTTCAGCACATCTGATGTGTGCAGGGGCGCGCATTCCATCTGCACCACGATCTCACCCACTGCTGGCGTTGGTATTGGCAGATCGACTACTTCCAAGGCTGTCGCTGCATCTCCATGCCCAATCTGGCGCAGAGCTTTCATCGCGCTAGCCGTTGGGCAACAGAATCACTTTGCCATCGCGATCCGATCCTGTGCGGGTCGCGTGCCGGAACGCTTCGGCGTATTGATCAAGCGTATAGGTGCCAGCAATGGCTGCGCGCATCTGGCCCGAGGCGATCATGCCGGCCAGCTTGGCATAAATACGGCGCAGTTCATCCATGGTGCGTTTCTGCAAGCCGCGGCTCGTACTCATGCCGACAAGCTTAATGTCTTTCCAGAACATCTCGTTGAAATGAATCTCGCTGGGTTTTCCGGAAATGTAACCGTAGTTCACGACAGTGCCGCCCGCCGCCAAACAGTGCGCCACGCGCCCTGTGGCGGGCCCAGCGACCAGATCAAGCCCAAGCTTAATCTCTGCGTTGCCTGTGGCCTCACTCACGCGCCGGACCAGTTCTTCCTCATCGTCGCAATCAACCACGATGGCATCTGCCCCAAGTGCCCTCAAGTCATCGGCCACCTCTATGCGGCGGACGATGTTGCAGGTCTTCACACCCTTTTCTTTGGCCAGCACGATGAGATAGCGCCCGCAGCTAGAATTGGCCCCATTCTGAATTAACCACTCACCTGGCTTTAACGGCACGTGGTCTTCCAGCAACACAACGGATGACATGCCATTCACCAGCAGTAACGAAAGCTGCACCGCATCACCTTCAGGGGCGGGCATCACTTTCTCGGCTGACGTACAAACCAACTCGGCAAAGGTAGATGCACCCCACCAGGGAAACACACGGTCGCCAATTTTGAAATTTTTGACATCACTGCCCACGGCTTCGATACGGCCGATGCCTTCATAACCCGGAATGTTAGGGAACGTCGCATTGCGAAAGCCACGTTCACCCATAAATTTTTTGATATCGGCCAAATGCACAGCGGCCGCTTCCATGCGAATGACCACTTCATGCGGCTTTGGTATAGGATCAGGCAGCGTGACAAGGCGAACGGCGTCGGCCGGATCGCCGAATGCGATATGTTGCAAAGCGCGCATGAATTTGAAATCCGATCAAAAATTATTCGGCGGCCGACGCCATGTTGTTATGCGTGCCGACCAACAGCGACGGCGGGAAGCGCACCGATGCTGTCGTGCCTTGGTTGGGCTCGCTGGCGATCAAAAGTTCGCCGCCCAAAAGATCCATGTATTGCTTGCAGATCGACAAGCCCAAACCGGCACCTTGTCCAGAGCGCGAAACCGTGGGATTGCCCTGTAAGAAGGGTTCGCCTATACGGCGCATCAAGGCTGGGTCAATGCCTGGGCCGCGATCGGCCACAGAGATATCCAGGCCCTTATCGTGACGCCGCGCTTCCACTTCAATCTCTAAACCCGGCGATGAAAACTTCGTGGCATTGGTGAGAAGGTTGATCAGGATCTGACGCAAATAGCGCTCATCGGCGCTAATATCAGGAAGGTTTGGCGAAACATTCACAACAATCCGCAATCCGCGCTCGCTGGCCAAGCGGTCCACAAAGGCGATGGCACTTTTAATGGTCGCAACGACGTTCACGTTCTCGCGGTTGAGGGGTTGAATGCCAGACTCAATTTTCGCCATATCCAAAATATCATTGACGATATTGAGCAAGTGCTCGCCCGACTTGTGAATATGATCTGCATACGAGACATACACAGGCGATACTCCCTCGCCGAGCACCTTGTTCTTGATGATCTCGGAAAAGCCCATGATGGCATTCAAAGGTGTGCGGAACTCGTGACTCATATGAGCGAGGAAGCGGCTTTTGGCTTCGTTGGCTTCTTCGGCCGATGCCTTGGCACGGCGCAGTTCTGCTTCGTTCTGTTCACTGCGACGCAACTGCCCGAAAATAAAAATACCGGTTCCGATCATGACGATGAAAATACCCATCAGCACTAGGCCGATACGGTTGCGGCTATCGCGCCATGATTTCAAGTAATCCGTGCCATCCATAAGAATCATGACAGCGAGCGGCAGGTCGCCCACACGTTCGACAGCCTGAATGCGACGGCTGTAACCATCGGAAACAGCGTATACCAGTTCTTGTGCACCTTCGATCTCTTCGCGCGGACGTTGGAAGTAGCGCGAAAACTCGGGGTATGAGTCTGACGTTTTCAAACCGGAATTTTGCGAGGCCGCAATTAATACGCCGTCCGCACGCCAGAGCTCGATGGCCCCCATGGGACCGATATCCATGGTATTGAAGAACGTACTGAAGTATTCGGGTCTTAGAATTGCGACCACAAATCCGATTACCTTATCGTTGCGCATAATGCGTACGCTTAACGGAAGGTAGGGTTTCTTCTCACCGGCCGTGATGTAACGGTCTGATTGATAGACATTGCCAATGAACAATCCCGGCTCATCGCTGCTGGGCTGGATTAATGAACGATTGAACTGTGCAATGACTTCAGCCGTCATCGGGTAGATACGCCCGGATGCGATGGGGGTGTAGCTGAGGTCGGTAATGTAGACGGTCGATAAATGCGGCAGAGTTTGTAGCTTCCCGACCAGCAGTTTATTCAAGTCAGCTTCATCGAAATGGTTCAATTCCATCTGTTCGGCGTAATAGTCACCGACACCTTCCATGACGCGGTACGTTTCACCCAATGTTCGTTCGGTGAAGGATTCGACAGTTCGTGCTGAGGCCCGTGCGGTGCGCTTCGCGCTATTGACGGCTTCACGGTATTGCTCGGCCAAGTGCAACACCACCGCCAGGATGACGAGACACAGGAAACTGGCGAACAACAAAACTGTGGTCCGCCGCACTCGTTTAAGGGACGTGCCGCCGGCCATATTGTGGATGGAAATCCGGCGCAGGTTCACTGCAACACTCCAGGGTTGCGCGCCCACGTTTGGGCCATGCATGAATCAAACACCCGAAGACTTACGCCTTCAGTGTGCGTGATCACCCATAACAAAGACACTGTGCTCATCACAGGTCAGCGCTCCCCCAGCGCTTAGAGTTCGTCTGTGGAGTATACTTTACGCCGTTGCGGCAGGCTCAGCTTTCGGCGCGTATTTGTTAATAGCTTGCTTTAGAATCTTAAACAGTGTTTGGCCGACTTCACCACCGTCGCCTTCGATCTTTTCGCGCATCACGGCGCGCATAGCATCAATATGCGCCTTCACAATTTCAAGTGTATTGTCGTCTTGGTTGCACGGTGGTTTTGTCACATCGTACAACGATTTAGCGAAAACCGTGATCAGCGGATATCCAAATGTACCGCCTTGGCCACGCAATTCGTGGGCGATCAGGTTAATTTCCTCAAACGCAGGGGTACGATCACCCGTGCGCAGTTTGGCGTCGGACACTTGCTGCGACAAACGGTTCAAGTATTCCTTCGCCCAGCCGATAAATCCTTCGGCTTCGCGCTTTAAGGCCTGTTCAGCTTCTTGCAAAATACTATTCGGAATAATGAAGTCCGAGCGCATCGCGTTCGACCCCATCTTCTGCTTCAAGAAATTGGGCAGTTTAAATAGCCAGACGTCACTGGCTTTTGCTGCTTTCTCGATACGGTCTTTTGAATAGACGATTGTTGCATGTGACTCGTCAGGCTTGCGACGCTCCACGCCACCGGGCGGGCCCGCTTTTGAATTCCGCCGACGGTCGGGGCCGAAGTAGGTGCCTGTGGTCACATACTGGCGCGGATAATCGATGATGCGCTGTAAAACTTTGTACAAGCTCTCAACTGAAAACGGCTTCGCGATAAATTCGCTTACGCCCTTATCGCGGCAGGCTTCCACATGCACACGGTCCGCAGCCCCTGAGATCATGATGAAGGGCATAAAACGATTGGGCGAGCCTTTGTCGTCGCGCAGCCATTGAAGCAAATGCTGACCGCTGATGGCGCCCATCACCAAATCTGAAATGACGATGTCTACTTGCTCGCCACCACCAAAGCCTTTGCCTGTGCTGCGCAAATACTCCACCGCTTCCTTGGCATTTTTGGCGCGGTGCGTGCGCGCAAAGCCCATGCGTTTGAGTGCGGTGATGAAGATGTCGAGCATGTATTCGTTGTCTTCAACAACCAATACCGACAAGCGATCCTGACCCAGGTTATCTTTTTCTTTATCGCGATTATTCACAGCGCATTCTCAAACATCTCAAGGCGGCGATAGATAGTTTCGCCACAAAACTGATATCTATACGGGTCGGAAGTTTAAGGCCATTACTTTAGCAACTCGTTTCTAAGCCAGCGGGCTTGCGAAATTTGTACGCTGGGGTCGGGCGTGCAGATGAACTTTTTATCTTACTCAAAGTGTTATAGGCCCGACGTACAATCTTCGCGGCCGTAGCCGGATAAAACATTGATCTAGAACAATTTTTTAAAGCTTCTGGCTTTGCTTTCAGCTGCCGGTACGGCTGAGGCAGTCGCGGTATGTTGTTGCATCTACGTTGCCACCTGAGGCGATTAGCATAATGGCTTCGCCAGGCTTGCGATGAAGGCCGGAGAGTACTGCGGCTAATGCCACGGCGCCTCCCGGCTCGAGAACCAATTTCAGATGCCGAAATGCAAACGCCATAGCCGCGCACACCTGGGCATCACTAACGGCGTAACCAGCATTTAAATGTTTTGAATTGATCGCCCATGTCAGAGCCCCAGGCGTGGCGGCAAGCAAGGCATCACACAATGCATTTGCTGTGCTGGGGTTTTTAAGACGTTCCTTTGCAAGGATTGATCGGCGATGATCATCATAGGCTTCGGGTTCGGCGGAATAAATTTGCACTGACGGATTTGCGTCGCGTGCCGCCAAGCCAACACCGGCAATCAGGCCGCCGCCACTGACGGGCACGATCACGTGCGCAGGTGTGATGCCCAGATCTTCCGCCTGGGCCATGGCTTCTAATCCGGCAGTGCCTTGGCCTGCAATAACGTACGGATCATCGTAGGACGGCACCACAGTAAGCCCACGTTTTGCTGCAATATCGTAGGAAATCTTCTCGCGGTCTTCTGTCATGCGATCAAACAGGATCACCTCTGCGCCCAACGCGCGCGTGTTCTCGATCTTCAACGCAGGTGCATCACTGGGCATCACAATGACGGCGGGCACGTTGAACATGCCTGCCGCCGCAGCAACGCCTTGCGCATGATTCCCCGACGACCATGCAACAACGCCTGCTTTCTTCTGTGCGTCGCTTAAACACAAAATACGATTCAGCGCGCCGCGAATTTTAAATGAACCTGTGCGTTGCAGCGGTTCTGCTTTCACAAAAACAGGCGCGTTCGCGATGTCATCAAGTGTGGCGTTGCGCAACAGCGGCGTGCGCACGATGTGCGGAGCTAATCGCTCACTTGCGCGTTTCACATCATCGAAAGTGGGCGGTGTTTGCTGCATGTGCGATGCGAGGTGGGAGGAGGAGTCGCGCGATTTTTAAGAGTGAGGGGTAGGCGAACCCTGCCTATTATTCAATCTTGCTGTGAGAAGGGGGGTGTTAGCGCGTTGTCTTTATTACATTTTAAGATTTTAAAGCCTATAATATATGCGTAAAAATTAGGCTTGTGTTTATTGTGCCTAAAATAATAGCATTTTGAGCCTGATGTGACCAGGTAGCGAACTAAGCGTAAATTTCAGGGGATAAATGGGGATAGACATGAAGCTTAATCACGTAGCGGCTATCGTGGCGTTACTCTTGCCAAATCTTGCTGCAGCGCAAGACAGTGGCTTCGGCACTTTTACCGGCAGCCTTGCTGCCACGACGGACTATGTGTTCCGCGGTTACAGCCAAAGCGATGAGCATCCAGCAATTCAACCTGGCATCAACTGGGATAGCGGCGTCGGCCTGCACCTGAATGCCTGGGGGTCCAATGTTGATTTCAACGATGGCGGCGAAGCCGATGTTGAAGTGGACTTAACCGCAGGCTTTGCGGGCTCGGTCGGTGATCTGAATTACGACGTGGGCGGGATCTTCTACTGGTACCCGGGTTCAGCCGGTGCGCTGAACTACAATTACTGGGAAGGTTACGGCACGGTGAGCTATGCCGCGGGTGACGTAGCAACACTGACGGCATCCATCTACTACTCGCCTGACTTCTTCGGCGGTTTGGACGATGCCTGGGCCATTCAGGGCGGCTTCTCGCGCAAACTGGATGAAAAGCTGACCTTCGATGCCTTCGTGGGCACGCAGATGCTGAAGGCCACCGCGGGTTCTGACTACCTCTATTGGTCGGCTGGCTTAACGTATAGCTTCCCATGGTTCGATGCGAACATCCGCTATCATGACACTGATGTGTCAGTTTGCGGTGGCCAGTGTGGCGCGCGCGCTGTGCTGACACTCTCGAAATCATTCTAAGCGACAATAATCGCAGGGTTTCACCGCTTTATACCGACTCAAATAAAGACGGCCTTCCTGGATCATAAATGATCGGAAGGCCGTTTCTTTTTTATGCATCTCGGTTAGAGATAGGGCCGCACAAAAAAAGCCCTACAGCGTTATTGTTCTCCTCTCTACACGCCCGCTCAGTCCCGTGACTCCATCACCGACATCACCCTCTGTTCATGTTTCGCGCCATGCGGTTCTGGCGACCTGCATCTTGGTGCCGCTGCTGTTCGGTGTGCACGCCGCGTTACTGCAGCAAGACGCCAACTGGGATTTGCAGAATTACCATTGGTATAACGCATACGCGTTTCTGACCGATCGCTTGGCCCAAGATATTGCGCCAGCTCATGTGCCGACTTTTTACAATCCAACGTTAGATGTGCCGTTCTACGTGCTTGCCCAGGCGTTTTCGGCCCGCACCATGTCATTTGTGTTGGGGGTGCTCCAGGGTTTGAACTTCGTGGTGCTGTTTGGCTTGGCGTCGCGCGTGTTAACGCCCGTGGCGGCACCCCAACGACGCATCGCTGCTTTGGGCATCGCCTTCATCGGCATGCTCGGTGGCGGCAACCTGGGCATGAGCGGCACGACATTTTACGACAATATCATCAGCTTGTTCGTGTTGACGTCGATGTGGGTGGCCGTTGCGTCTGATCGCCCGACTTTATTGCGCATGCTTATTGCTGGCGTGTTGGTCGGCATGGGCACGGGGTTGAAATTACCGACCGCGGTGTTTGCGGTGGGGTTGTGTGCGGCGTGTTTTGTGATTGGTTCGTCATTCCGCGCGCGGTTTCAGAACAGCTTCGTGTTTGGAATTGGCGTGTTGATCGGCTTTGCCATCTTTGCCGGCCACTGGACGCTGTATCTGTGGTCGACATATCACAACCCGGTCTTTCCTTACTTTAATACCGTGTTCCAATCAGACATGGGTCTGTCGACGAGCTATCGCGACATGCGGTTTGTGCCCGAAAGCTTATGGGAGATTATCTTTTTCCCCATTGCGATTGCGTTGAACCCAGATCAGGCGGGCGAAATCGTGTTCCGCGATTGGCGCATCGCCGGTGCGTTCATCATGCTGTTGCTGACGCCGCTGGCAGTGCTGGCGGGTCGCCATATCCCCCGTGAAGCGCCGCTCGCGTACATTCCAGCTGCCACATATATATGCGTTGCCAGTGCTGTGTCGTATGTGATGTGGCTGGTGATGTTTGGCATCTATCGTTACCTCATCCCCATCGAAATGCTGGGGCCGGTGCTGGTGGTAATCGCCACGACGTTCTGGCCGGGACCTACACGCTTTAAAACCAATCTTGCCATAGCGCTGATGGCGCTCTTGTTCGTGACGGCCAAGCCGGGGACATGGGGGCGCATTCCGCACGGCGAAAAATTTGTGATGGCCACAGCGCCAGAGATTGCGAACCCGGATCAGTCTCTTGTGTTGATGGCGGGCAATACGCCGACCGCATGGGTGATCCCGTTCTTCCCACCTTCAATGTCGTTCGTGCGCATTCAGGGGTTCATCAATGGCCCTGATGATGGTGACACAGGGCTGAACCGCAAAATAAGGGCGCGGATCGATGGTCATGCCGGCGACTTCTATATGCTCGCGACGAAATACGATCTCGCCTTTGCGCAAAAGATGGCCGCACACTACGGTCTGGCTATGGATACGCTGACGTGCCGTCCCGTTGAAGGTAACCTTAGCTTCGATAAGCAGTTTGGTATCGAATTGTGTGATCTTAAACGAATGAGCGCAGAATGAGTCATCAGCCCGTCATTGCCGTTCTGGTGCCGTGCTATAACGAAGAAGCAGCCATTGAAGCCGTCGTGCGCGATTTCAAAGCAGCTCTGCCGCAAGCCACCATCTATGTCTATGACAACAATTCCACAGACCGTACGCGCGAGGTGGCCTCTGCCGCAGGAGCTATCGTGCGCGGCGAGCCACTGCAAGGCAAAGGCAATGTGGTACGCCGCATGTTCGCCGACATTGAAGCTGATGTGTATGTGATGGTGGATGGCGATGCGACGTATCATGCCGCTAGCGCACCGAAATTGATCGCGCATCTGATCTCAGAAAAATTGGATATGGTGAACGGTGCCCGCGTGGAAACCGCGCAAGCGGCCTATCGCCCCGGCCACCGCTTCGGCAATGTGTTGCTGACGACCATGGTGACCGTGGTGTTCGGCAAACGCACGACCGATATGCTTTCCGGTTACCGCGTCTTTTCGCGCCGTTTTGTGAAAACCTTTCCAGCGCTTTCGCGTGGCTTTGAGATTGAAACTGAATTGACGGTGCATGCGCTTGAACTGGGTATGCCCATTGGCGAAATCGCAACCCCTTATAAAGAGCGCCCGCCGGGTTCGGTGTCGAAGCTGTCGACCTATAAAGATGGTTTCCGCATTCTGTGGATGATCGGCAAGCTGGTGAAGGAAGAGCGGCCGATGCAGTCGTTCACTATCACTGCTGCAGTCTTGGCGTTGATCGCTGTTATTCTTGTCTGGCCGGTGATGATCACCTTCATGCAAACTGGCTTGGTGCCGCGCTTGCCCACGGCTGTCTTGGCCATGGGAATTATGTTGCTCGCGTTTTTGGCGCTGACCTGCGGCGTAATCTTGGAAACCGTTACCCGCGGCCGTCGCGAGATGAAGCGCTTGCGCTATCTCGAACTTCCCGCACCTGATTTTCCCAACTTTAAAGAATAGACCGTGCAACTCAGTGAAGGCACAAAACAGTTCTTGCGGTTTGGTGTTGTTGGTGTTGGCGGGCTGATCGTCGATACGGCGGTGCTGTATGCCGTGGTGTATGGCTTAGGATTCGGTTTATATGTGGGGCGCGTGGTGTCGTACTTGGCAGCCGCCACATTTACCTGGGCTATGAATCGCCGCTTTACGTTTACGCAAACTGATCCGGCCCCGGCCTTTGTGCAATGGCTGAAGTTTCTGGCCGCCAATGCCATTGGTGCAGTGGTTAATTACGCAACCTATGCAGCACTCATTACATGGTTGCCGCTGGCCAAGGACTATCCTGTCCTCGGCGTCGCGGCAGGGTCCATTGCGGGCTTAAGCTTCAACTTCACCGCCAGCAAACGCTGGGTGTTTAAAACACCCAGCTAATTGCACTCTTATTAGATCGCATCTTGCGGCGCTGCCGTGGGCGGCATGCGTGTCTCACGGGCGCGTTGGCTGGTTTCGTCCGAACGATGATCGCTGGCCAGCCACGTGTACACTGTTGGCAACACGAACAACGTGAACAGCGTGCCGATGGCCATGCCCGACACTACGACCAAGCCGAGCGAGAAGCGGCTGGCCGCACCCGCACCACTGGCGAACAGCAACGGCAACAAGCCGGCCACCATGGCGGCGGTGGTCATCAAGATCGGGCGAAGACGAACCCGCGCGGCGTGCTCAATCGCTTCACGGCGATCAACCTGGTCTTTGATCTGCATGTCCTTCGCGAAGGACACCATCAGGATGCCGTGCTTGGTGATCAGACCAATCAGTGTCACCAAGCCCACCTGTGTGTAGATGTTGATGGTCGACAAACCGAAGTACAGTGGCAGCAACGCACCAAAGATCGACATCGGCACGCTGACCAAGATCACCAGTGGATCGCGCAAGCTTTCAAACTGCGCGGCCAGTACGAGGTAAATGATGATCAAAGCAAAGGCAAAGGTGTACATCAGCTGATTGCCTTCCTCGACGTACTGGCGGCTTTCCGCCAGGAAGTCCGAGGTAAAGCCCTGCGGCAGAGTTTCTGCTTCTTTCTGCAGGAATTCCACAGCTTGGCCCATCGACGTACCCGGCATCGGGATCGCGCGGAAAATGGCCGAGTTCAACTGGTTGTAACGGTTCAAGCCCGTTGGCTCGACGTCGGTATGGAAGCCGACAACGGTCGATAGCGGGATTTGATCACCAGAGGCTGTTTTAACGTAGAACTCGCGCAAGCTGTCGGCCGTCAAACGGGCCGAACGTGGCACTTGTGGGATAACTTCGTACGAACGGCCTTCCAGACTGAAGCGGTTGATGTAGTTTTCCCCCACCAACACCGCCAACGTATCGCCGATGGATTGCATCGAGATGCCAAGGTCACTGGCTTTATTGCGGTCGATGTCCAGGCGAATGACCGGACTATCAAAAGCTAAGTCACTGTCGACAACCATGAACAAGCCGCTTTGACGAGCCTTGTTTTTCAGTTCTTCTGTGACGTTGTAGATGTTCTGATACGAGCCCGCCGAGTTTAACACGAACTGCACCGGCAAGCCGCCGAATGGGCCGGGCAACGACGGCAGTGTAAAAGCAAAGCCTTTCACGCCGTCGAGTGTGTTCAGTTTCTGCTGCAGTTCTGGCTGAATCTTCATGGCTGAGCGATCACGATCGCCCCAAGGTTTCAAATCCATAGCAGCAATGCCGCTATTCGCACCGCCTTGGCCGAACATGATGAAGCGCGAACGTGATTCTGGGAACGTCGCCAGTATTTCATCAAGTTTGCGACCGTAAGCCATGGTGTAGTCCAGGTTCGAGTACTTCGGCGCCGCGATCTGAGCCAATACCGCCCCCTGGTCCTCAGCGGGCGAAAGTTCTTGGCGCGTGTTCATGAACAAGAACACGACTAAACCCAACACGACCACACCAACCATTGCGGTAATGGGGCGGAAATCAAGGCTGGTGGCGAGCATGCGACCGTACCAAGCTTCAAGCCTGGAGAATGTGTCATCTATTTTTTTGGCAAAGCCGCCTGTGTTTGAATGAGGTTTCAGAAGTGCCGAGCACATCATAGGCGATAGAGTCAGTGCGATGATCCCCGAGATGATCACGGCACCCGCCAGCGTGAACGCAAACTCGCGGAACAGGGCGCCTGTTAAACCGCCCAAGAAGCCGATGGGGGCGTACACGGCGGCCAGCGTAATCGTCATGGCGATAACCGGGCCAACGATTTCACGCGCGCCAGTCAGCGCGGCCTGAATCGGCGTATAGCCTTCTTCGATGTGACGATAAACGTTTTCCACAACGACAATGGCGTCATCGACCACAAGCCCGATGGCCAGCACCATCGCTAGCAGCGTGAGCAGATTCAAACTAAAGCCAAAGGCCAGCATGAACAAAGCCACACCGATGATCGACAAGGGGATCGTGACAATCGGGATCAGCACCGAGCGGAAGTTGCCTAGGAACAGAAAGATCACCACCACGACGATAGCCATGGCTTCAATCAGGGTCGCTACCACTTCGTCGATGGAGGACTGGATGAAGTCAGCCACGTCATAGGGCACCACGTACTTCAAAGACTGAGGCAGGGTGCGGTCGATTTCGGGCAACACTTTATGAATGCCTTCAGAGACCCGCAGCGGATTACCGGATGGGGTCGGTGAAATGCCAATCATCACGGCGTTTTCGCCACTCACCATGGCGCCCGTGCTGCTGTTCTGCGGGCCCAGATCAACGGTTGCGATATCGCGCATGCGCACCAGGGCCCCGCCATCGGATTTCACAACCATATCGCGGAATTGTTCAACGTCCGTGAGTGCGGTGTTGGCCGTGACGTTGGTGACGATGAAGTAGCCTTTGGCCTGACCGGGCGCTGATTGGTAGTTGTTGGTGCGAATGGCAGTCGCCACTTGGTCTGCGGTCACCGCGCGTGCGGCCATACGGTCTGGGTCTAGCCACAGGCGCATCGCGTAAATCTGGCCGCCAATAATGTCGACTGATGCGACGCCTTCAACGGTGGACAGCAATGGCTTCACAACACGCGTGATGTAATCCGAGATTGCAGCACTGGGCATAGTGGGGCTGGAGAACGCCATATATAGAGATTGCACGCTCTGTCCTACAGACTTCGTGATAATCGGATCGTTCGACTCACGCGGCAATTGTCCCTTCACCTGCTGCACTTTCGACATCACCTCGGCCATAGCATCGCCGGGGTCACTGTTCAGCTTCATGTAAGCCGTGATCGTCGATGAGCTTTGGCTGGATGAGGACGTCATGTAATCAACCCCGTCCACCGCGGCGACCGCTTGCTCGATGGGTGTGGTGATAAAGCCCTGCATTAACTCAGCCGGGGCACCTGGATAGGCCGTGCTGACCGTGATTACTGTGTTTGTCAGTTCGGGGAACTGACGCAAGGGCAGATCAAACACCGCGCGCAAGCCAACCAGCAGGATCAGCATGCTGACCACCAGCGACAGAATAGGACGACGGATAAAAAGATCGGTGAAGTTCATGGGCAGTTCTCAGGGGTTGAGATATCAGATGATGAAAGGGTCAGGCGGTGGGCTTCACCGCCTGGTCTTCATCGTGGTGTTGTTAACGCTCTAACGTAAGCTACAAACGAGTCGCATGTTTTTAGTCGCGCGGCGGTTCTGCCGGTTTCACTAGCGTCGGCTTATCGTTCAAGGCCAAGTGCGCGCCATCGAACAATTTGCTCAGGCCGGTCGTGACAATGCGGTCATTGGCCTTCAAGCCAGACTCAATAACGATACGACCATCAACCGTATCGCCGACGGTCACGTTCACGCGCTTCGCCGTCAGAACGGGCTGGCCTTTGGCATCCTTGCCGCCGTCCTGAATCAAGTACACCGATTGACCATAGAGCGAATAATCCAGCGCGGTTTCTGGCACGGTCAGCTTGCCAAGAGCAGCTGGCAGTTCGACTTTCAAATTCGCGAACATACCCGGCATCAAGAGGTTCTCTTTGTTGTCTGCGACGGCCTGCATGCGGATCGTGCGGGTAGATGTATTTACCTGCGGATCAATCACGGCCAGGACGGCGTTGAACGTACGGCCTGGATACGCATCAACCGTAAAGTCGATGTTCTGACCTTGGCTTAAGACGGGGCGCGCTTGTTCAGGGAGTGTGAACTCGATGTACAAGTTTTGCATGTCGGTCAGGGTCACCATGGCCTTACCAGGTTCTAGGTAATGGCCGACTTCAGACTGGCGCACACCCAGTACGCCATCGAACGGAGCGCGAAGTGTTTTCTTCGCGATCACGGCCTCAGCACGCGCAATGGCAGCCGTAGCAGCGTCGTATTCGCTCTTTTTCTGGTCGTATGTTGCTTGAGAGATGCTGCCTTTACCGACCAACTCTTCGCTGCGCTTTAATGACACGGCGGCCAGCTTTTGTTGAGCGCGCGCGGTTACCAAATCGGCTTGCTCGGTTGCGTCGTTCAGCTTTGCAATCACTTCACCTTTCTTCACCGCGCCGCCCGGCACGAATGAAATGCTGGTCACTTGGCCAGCAACTTCCGGCGCAATGGTGACTTGGTGAATGGCCGAGACCGATCCAATCGTCGATAGCTTTTGCGGGACATCAGATGTTGTGACGGTTTCAAAGTTCACGCTCACCGGCGGCGGCACGTTATTGGCCAAGAACGACTTGATCATCGCGTTTTTGAAGATGTTAAAGCCCACCAGCAATCCCACGACGATCAGCAAAATTGCGCCGGAAATGATAAGAGCCTTACGCATACGTTGTGGCGAAACCCGTCCACCAGCCAAATCGGTGAAAGCAGATTCAACCTTTGACAAAGCAGAGGGGGCGCGGTCTTGGTAGTTCATGGTCTGTCCTATTAGTCAGCAGTCTTAAGCGATCAACTTTCAAGCTTGTGCCCCAATCAGGCGACACATCTTGGCCAATTTTTATGCAACGTTGGCCGTCTGTTTCAGGTGATCGCCCAACATTGAGTTCTCAGATTGTGGGCACGCAGAATTCAATTCAGATTTTGGTTCGGTCGCATCATCAATCGGATCAGTTACAATGCTGGCCGGATGGTAAGATCGGGCAATGGCTTCCGCTTTCACGCCCATGCCGCGCAAAATAAAGCGCGTGGTATCGGCAACCCACTCATCAACGGATGTCACGCCATCTGGTTGCAGATTGTGCAATGTGGTCGCCCCCACCATCATCTGCAGCAAACCCATCAGCCAGAACGAATGCGCCATGGGCACGTTGCCATCAACGTCGCCGACGTCGCGCGCGGCTTGTAAGGAGCGCTCCATTTGCGGGCACACAGCGTCGGCATAGGCCCGCATGGCTAAGCGCACGAACTCGCCATCTTCGACTAGGCTTTGCATGAATAAGCGCTGGCGACTTTGCTCGGCAGAACTGCGCGCATCGACGGTCGCGAAATAAAACACCAAGTGATGCACGGTCTCGGCCAGCGTGGCTGTCGACGGTGGCAGGTCTTCCAATTCGGTGAAGCGCGAAGGTTCTTCGCGGCAATAATCAATAATGGCGTCGTACAAAGCCGTCTTGTTTGCGAAATACTTAAACAGAAGCCCTTCCGAAACCTGGGCGGCTTCAGCAATCTCTTTGGTCGTCGTCCCACTGAAGCCTTTGCGCGCGAACAGCGGCATGGCGGCTTCAACGATAAGTTGGCGACGTTCGTTTGGTGCAAGTCGTGTACGCATGACCGGGGTAGTAAGTGTGTACTCACTAACTGTCAAGTGACAAGCCTGACCTCACAGTATGCAGAATTATAATGGCTAAAATTAGACTGTTTATCAGAGACTTAGCCTCTAAAAGGTATAGTCACATTTCATTTGAAAATGCCGAGGGATTCCAACGCTTTACGCTGCACTGCAGCATGCGTGGATGGTGCGCCGGAGTGTAGAAATACAATGTCGTTTGAATTTGCCAATTCGGGGCAGTGCGACCGCATTGCGCTAAAGGCGGCCTTTGATTTTCAAACGATTGGAAGGGTCCGATTCGTGGTCGCGGTCTGAATCACCTGAGTGTGCGCGATTGTGCAGCCCCTTCGCTTCACGTATCAGGCGGCAGAATTTACGAGGGAGCGAGCGATGAGTAATGTGAATCCGCAAGACGTTGAAGCTTGGCGTACGTGGATCGGCAAGTCGGAATCGCGCACTGAAATTCTAGAGGTCGAAAGTCTGCGCCGTTTTGCGGCCGCCATAGGCGAAGATCTTGATGTTGAAAAGGCGCAGCCGTCACTCGCCCATTGGGCCTTTTTCTTGCCGGTTGTGTCGCCGGATCAGATTGGGCCTGACGGTCACCCGAAACGCGGTGGCTTTTTACCTGCCATTACGCTGCCGCGCCGCATGTTTGCCTCATCGCACATGCGTTTTGGCGAGACTTTAAAGCTCGGAACATCGGCCACGCGCACATCCGTCATCGCGGATGTGAAACATAAGCCCGGCAAGTCAGGGGATTTGGTGCTGGTGGATGTCGAACACACCATCACGCAAGACAACAAAGAGTGCGTGGTTGAGCGTCAGACGATCGTTTATCGCGGCGACGGTGGGCGCACACCCGCCGTTGTGCCGGTGGAGCAAACAAAAGGTGCGGCAGACGAAATCTGGCAACCGGGCCCGGTGGATTTGTTCCGCTTTTCAGCGGTCACCTTTAACAGTCACCGTATTCATTACGATCATGCCTATACGACTGAGGTCGAAGGTTATCCTGGCCTTGTGGTGCACGGTCCCTTCACCGCCTCGAAACTCTACGGATATGCAGCGAAATCTGGCGGCGCACTCAAAACCTTCGCCTTCCGCGCCACGGCCCCGATTTTTGTTGGGCAACCCGTACGCCTGACCGTGGGCGAGGTCGCAGGCGAGGTCCGGGCTATTCGTTGCGACGGCACGATATCTATGTCAGCGACGGCCGGACGCTAAGACAAGAAGTCCGTTCAACGGGGGCCGTTAAGGCTCCGGAGCTGCGTAAGTATAAGTGGGCGCTCGAAAGTCGCGCATCACGTTAAAAGTCAATTGATTTCGGCCCTTAAGCCCTCTCAAATGACGCCGCAGTCGTGGACCCTTGTCGCATCGTCAAGGGTTGCTCATAAAGTGCATGTTGCAGTTTGCGGAGGGATTAGTCGCCATGGCGAAATCATCATTATTGGCGTTGTTGGTTGCTGGGGTTTTGGGTGCCAGCATAGCGCAGGCACAAGATGCCCCCGCGCAAACAACAGCAACTGCGCCAACTCAGACTGATCCTTTGCTTGCCAAGGGTGAGTACGTTGCGCGCGCCGCCAACTGTGTGGCGTGTCACTCGGTGCATGATGCGCCTGCTTTCACCGGCGGCTTGAAGATGATGACGCCCTTGGGCGCCATCTATGCCACCAACATCACGCCTGATCCTGAAACGGGTATCGGAACCTATACACTCGCTGATTTTGATAAAGCGGTACGTCGCGGCCAAGCCAAAGACGGTCACTACTTGTATCCCGCTATGCCGTATCCGTCGTACGCCAAGATGACGGACGAAGACATTGCCGCGTTGTACGCCTACTTCATGAAAGTCGTGAAACCGGCAAAGGTGCCCAATAAGCCATCAGAAATTCCGCCGGTCTTGAACTGGCGCTGGCCGTTGATGTTCTGGAACGTCGTATTCGCAGACTTTGATGTCTATAAGCCGAAAGCCGATAAAGATGCCGCCTGGAACCGTGGTGCATACTTGGTGCAAGGTCCAGGCCACTGCGGTGCGTGCCATACACCGCGCAACATTGCCTTTGCTGAAAAAGGCTACGACGAAAGCGATTCAGATTTCCTGGCTGGCGCAATGCTGGACCATTGGACTGCTGTGAACCTGACGCAGGATGTGAACTCTGGCCTCGGTCGCTGGTCCCATGCGGATATCGTCAAATCGCTGAAAACCGGCCAAACTCAATTTGGCTCGGCGTTTGGCACGATGGTTGAGGTGATCAACAACTCAACGCAGTATCTTTCCGATGATGATTTGGCCGCTGTTGCGACTTATCTGAAGTCGCTCGCCCCTGTGAAAGAAAAGGGCGCAACACCGTGGACGTACTCAAACGCAACCACTGAACAGCTTCGCAAACACGATCTTAGCGCTGTGGGTGCGAAAGAATTCATCCAACGTTGCGAAGCCTGTCACGTCGATGACGGCAAGGGCCAGGCAGAATTCCTGCCGCCCATCGCAGGCAATCAAGCCTTGCTGGATAAAGACCCGTCGTCAGCCATCAACGTCGTGCTGAACGGTTCGATGCGTCTGGTGGTGGATGGTATGCCCGATGGTTACCGTATGCCGCCATTCCGCGCGCTGATGAACGATCAGCAAGTGGCCAACGTGGTGACCTTCATTCGCAACAGTTGGGGCAACAAAGCACCGCCGGTGACCGCGAAAGAGGTGAAGGAAGTGCGCGACGCCACTGACTTCGCGACCGACAAGGTCATAGTCCTTCGGATGAAGTAAGCGCTATTTCTGCAAAATCCGTGGCGGCGTGAACGCCGTCACGGGTGGCAGGGGCCCGCCAAACTTTTCCATTTGCACCAAACACGTTTGCGCGGCCGAGCCTTGTGCAAGCTTTGATGTGCCCGCGTCACGCGTCAGCACATTGGGGTTGCCATGAACACAGGTCGGGCGATTGTTGCCGCTGGCGGGCTCTGCTGGTGAATACCACGCGCCTGTGGCCAACTGCACCACGCCCGGCATCACACCATCGGTGATCACAGCACCTGCTAAGCATGCGCCACGATCATTAAACAGGCGCACCACGTCGCCTTCGTTGATACTGCGCGCCAAAGCATCGGTGGGGTTGATCCACACCGGTTCGCGGCCTTGCACTTTGCTGGCGCGGCTGTGGCTGCCGTTGTCGTATTGGCTGTGAAGCCGCGTGCGCGGTTGGTTTGAAATCAGATGCAGGGGATAGGTATTGGCTTTGCTTGCCCCAAGCCATTCAACCGGTTCAAACCACACCGCATGGCCGGGGCAATCATCATACTTGTAGCTGGCAATCGTTTCTGAATAGAGCTCAATCTTCCCCGACGGTGTGCGCAGTTTGTAAGTCTCGGGTTCAGCGCGGAAGCGTGCCAGAAATATCTGGCCCAGCGTGAGATCCGGGAATTCTGCCGAACCTGTCGCCCAAAATGTCTCGAAGTCGGGCAAGGGCGCGCCAGCCGTCTCAGCGCGCTCGCGCCATTGCCCATACATATGTTTCAGCCATTCCTGCGGCGCGCGGCCTTCGGTGAAAGCCTCACGCACATTCATGCGTTCTGCCAACGCGCAGAAAATATCGTGGTCATTGCGCGCTTGCCCCACGGGTGCGATCACCTGATGCATCGCCAGTGCATATGAATCCAAATTCGTTCCCGCGATATCGCTGCGTTCAAGCGGTGTGGTGGCGGGCAACACAATGTCCGCATGTTTGGCCAGCGGGTTCCACCACGGCTCATGCACTACGATTGTTTCTGGGCGCTGCCAGACGCGCGTGAGACGGCCCAAGTCTTGGTGATGGTGGAACGGGTTGCCGCCGCACCAATACACCAACCGTGCATCAGGATATTTTAAGTGCTGGCCGTTGTAGTCAAACGCTTGGCCGGGGTGTTCCAGCATGTCGGCAATGCGTGCCACGGGAATAAACGCTTTGACTTTGTTCTCGCCCATCGGAAACGTCGGGGGCGCAATACGCGACCCACCAGCGCCCATGCCGTTGATGGCGCCGTAACCAAAGCCAATCCCTGCGCCTGGCAGACCGTACTGCCCCAACGCCGCAGCTAGCGTGATCGCCGCCCAATAGGTTTGCTCGCCGTGGTCGGCCCGTTGCAATGACCATGAGATTGTAATCAACGTACGGTGCTTGGCCATGCGCCGTGCGAGGGCGCGAATGGTTTCAGCACTTACGCCAGATAAAGCGGCCGCCCACTCCGGCGTTTTGGGGGCATGGCCGTTCTCGCCCATGATGTAGGGGCGCACCTTGTCCCAGCCCACACAATATTTTTGCAAAAAGTCTTCGCTGTGCAGGCTCTCAGCAATCAACGTGTGCATGAGTGCAAACATCAGCGCCACATCGCTGCCAGGGCGTGGTGTCAGCCAATCAGCATTCAAGAAGTCCGCTGTGTCGTCGCGCACAGCGCTGATCGATACAAACTGCACGCCACGATCGCGGCATTTTAATTGCCCCTCGCGCGCGACGTGACGGCCCATACCGCCGCCTTCCACTTGCGCATTCTTCAGCGACAAACCGCCGAAAGCCACAACAAGTTCGGAATGTTCCGCGATGATGTCCCACGTCGGCGTCCACGCCCAAAAGGCCCGCAAGCTGCCGAGCACGTGGTTCACCAGCACTTCGCCCGCTGCGATGGAGTAGCTGTTCACTGAATAGGCAAAGCCGCCAATCGTATTCATGAAGCGCTTGAGCTGGCTTTGCGCGTGGTGAAAGCGCCCCGCACTGGCCCAACCGTATGATCCTGCAAAGATCGATGCATTGCCGTGTGTATCTTTTACACGTTTAAGCTCGCCCGCGACCATATCCAACGCTTCATCCCACGGCACGGCGACGAAGGGCTCAGCTCCGCGTGCATTTTGGTTCAAGCGTGGGCCGTGTTTCAACCAGCCTTCACGCACCATAGGCTGCGCAATACGCAAAGGGTCAGTCAGTGCGCCCGGGATCGAATTGCCGATGGGCGAAGGGTCAGGGTCTGCCGCGAACGGATGCATTTTCACCACGCGCCCGTTCTGCACTTCGGCGCTATAAGCACCCCAGTGTGTCACGGTTGGAACGCGCTTGGTGTCTATCACTTCGGACATCGCAATTACTCTGCTGCTTGCGCAGGGCGCGGAATAGTGGGCGGCGCATCAAACACTTTAATCGGCGGCAACGGGCCCTCAAATTTCTCAATTTCCACCAGCGTACTGAGTGCGCTTGAGCCTTGTGCCAGTTTCGATGTGCCGTGATCAGGTGTGACCACGTTCGGGTTCCCATGCACATCGAGCGACCCGATTACGCCAGGTTCCAGCGGATCGTACCATGCGCCCGTGGCGATCTGCACAACATTGGGCCGAAGATGATCGCTGATAATCACGCCGGCCAAAAATGCGCCGCGATCATTGAACACGCGCACCACATCGCCGTCCGCAATGCCACGCGCTCGCGCATCATCTGGGTGCATACGGAGGGGTTCGCGGCCCTGGATTTTGCTGCCAGTACTCGTCATGCCGTTGTCGTATTGACTATGCAAACGCGTGGTGGGCTGATTGGTGATCAGATGCAGCGGGAATTTTTGGGTCAGATCACTGCCCAGCCATTCCTGTGGTGCCATCCACTGCGGCAAACCGGGGCAATCATCATATTTGAAGCTATCAATGGTGGCTGAAAACAACTCCACTTTGCCGGTGGGCGTGTTCAGTGGATGTTTCTCAGGGTCAGCGCGGAACGATGCAAAGAGCGGTTCAGGTCGCGGCGGTATTGGCAGTGTGACAACGCCATCAGCCCAGAAGGTTTCAAAATCTGGCATGTTAAAGTTTAGCTTCGCCGCCTGATCTTTGATGCCGCCATAGATCACTTCAATCCACTGCATCACATCGCGGCCTTCGGTGAATTTATCTTTGAAGCCGAGTTTCTCTGCCAGTGCTGCAAAGATTTCATAATCGGTGCGCGACCCGCCCACAGGCTCAATCGCTTTTTTGTTGGCCATGAAGTGCCCTTCACCAAAGGCAATATCATCGCGCTCTAAGGGCGTTGTCGTAGGCAATACAATGTCAGCGTAACGCGCGGTTGCGGTCCAGAACGGTTCATTGACAATAATTGTCTCTGGCTCTTGCCAGGCACGCACTAGCTTGTTGATGTCTTGGTGATGATGGAACGGATTGCCGCCCACCCAATACACCGTGCGCAAGTCTGGGTACGTGAGCTTCTTGCCGTCGTAATCCACCGTGCCGCCGGGGTTCAGTAATGCGTCGGAAATGCGCGCGACCGGAATAAAATCTTTCACCGGGTTTACGCCAGGGCCATAACCGGGCGCACGTATGCGCATGAAGTCGATGCCATAGGCATGCACCGAGCCATACCCAAAGCCCATGCCGCCGCCCTGCTTGCCCAACGATCCGCTGAGGGCTGACAAAACAACCGCCAACCACGGGGCTTGCTCGCCATGGTCGCCGCGTTGCACGGCCCAGATCATCGATATCACCGTGCGCTTCTTCGCGATCTTGCGCGCAAGTTCAGCAATTTCTTGTGCCGAACACCCGCAAATATGTGCGGCCCACTCAGGTGTCTTCGGTGTGTTGTCGGTTTTGCCGACAATGTAATCGCGAAGCTGGTCAAACCCCACGCAACAGCGTGTGGCAAAATCTGCGTCGTAGATGTTTTCTGTAATCAGTGTGTACGCGACACCCAGCATGAAGGCAGCATCGGTGTTCGGCCGAATGGAAATCCACTGCGCCTCAGTGCCCGCCGCAATGTCGTCGCGCAATGGCCCGATGTTCACGAACTCCACACCGGCTTTGCGGCAGGCAATCATGTCGGCGACCGCAGTATGTTGTAAAAGGCCGCCGGGGTTTACTTGCGTGTTCTTCACCGGCACGCCGCCGAAGGCCACAAATAATTCGCTATGTTTTGCAATATCGCCCCAGGTCGGTACATCGCGGCGCATACGCAGAGTGTCGCCGATGATATGTGGCAAAATCACCTGCATGGCACCGTAGCTGTAGGAATCGCGGTGATCGGTAAATCCACCGAACTGACTTAAGAAGCGTTGCAAGTGCCCTTGTGCGTAATGAAAGCGCCCCGCGCTCGACCACCCATACGATCCACCAAAGATCGACGCATTACCGTGTTTTGCTTTGGTGTCAGATAAAGCCTTTGCGGCCAGTGTCAGCGCTTCATCCCAACTGACGGGAACAAAAGGCTCTGCGCCACGCTTATTTTTGCCCTTGCGCGGACCATGCGCCAAATACCCAGACCGGACCATGGGCTGCATGACGCGCGCACGTGAGTGCGTTGCGTCGAGAATCGACTGGCCAATTGGGGAAGGGGCCGCATCGCGGGCATCGGGTTGAATTGCAATCACGCGCCCATCGCGCACATGTGCGTGATAGCGCCCCCAATGCAAAACCGTGGGTGTAATTTTATCGGCGGCTGATGTGGGCGTGTTCATAACCTCTAATTTAGGCGCTTCTATAACCTCCGGTGTAGTCGGAATTGTCCCGTGTTCGAGGTATTAACGCGCGGTCTTGCGGTAAAGGTGGCAAGGCGTCAGCCGCAAAGGCCATTGTCTGCAATTTTGCCGCGTGGCTTATACTCATCTGCACGCGCTGCATTTGCGTATATGATTTGAATAAAATTGGAGCTCGCAAACATGTCCACCTTTCATGATTTCTCAGCCAACACCCTGCGCGGTCAACCTGTGCCGATGAAAGACTATGCGGGCAAGGTTGTGCTGGTGGTGAACACCGCCAGCAAGTGCGGCCTTACGCCGCAGTATGAAGGGCTGGAAGCGCTTTATAAGAAATACAAAGACAAAGGCCTCGTAATCCTTGGCTTTCCTTGCAATCAATTTGGCCAGCAGGAGCCTGGTGGCGTAAAGGAAATCGAAGAAACATGCCTTATCAATTACGGCGTCAGCTTTCCGATGTTCGAGAAAGTTGATGTGAATGGCGCTTCCGCACACCCGATTTTTGATTTTCTCACGCGCACACTGCGTGGCTGGTTCGGGCGTCGCATCAAATGGAACTTCACGAAATTTTTAATTGGTCGCGATGGTAAGCCGCTCAAGCGCTTTGCGCCGACAACAAAACCCGAGAAATTAGAACGCAGTGTTGAAACCGCGCTCGGTGGTTGAGAAGTAATTCAATGCAACGTTTTCAGAAATGAAGCGTTGTCTTCTTTCATAAACCCTAGGTCGTTTCTTTGTGTCGATGTGTATGCGTCGCACAAATAGCTGCAGTCATTGCAGCAATACTCACCTATGGATTTCCATATCTTTCAGGCTACTGTCTGAGACATTACGTTCATTTGAAAATTACATGTCAGTCGTTGTCCCTCTAACTAATGTTGCTTCGCGCGCATGCCAAAACTCAAAAGCGGCAAAATCGGCGAGCCGCTTTCACTCCGTGAGAAGCAAGTTCTCGCACTGTTAGCGAAAGGCCTTCGTCGCGAGCAAATTGCGACGAGCTTGCGCATTAAAGCTGTCACCGTCGATCTGCATAACAAGAACACCCGCAAGAAATTGGGCGCGAAGACGATCGTGGAAGCCGTCGTCATCGCCATTCGCCGCGGCTATTTACCGGCGGACTAGCGCACGGCGGTTTGGTGCTGCGATAAGCAACGCACTTTTTCTCAGAATTTTTTAAGTTTACGTGCAGATGTAATCTTCCTGCGCGCAGCGTTTTTTGGTGATGGTGGAACTGAACAATAGGGAACCCGTGTGCCTCTATAATGCAATTGGATTCTAAGGCCAAAACGACCCTTTTGGCTTACCCCCCCACTCATGTTGTAGGCTCAACCCAATTGATGCTTAAAAAAAGGGGAAATGTGACCGCGCACCATGCTGTAAATGGGCGATAAGCGTTGTTTCTGAGCTTCAGAAGAGACTCGTTGACTTTTTATTGCTTCTGAAAGAATCTCGTTGCCAAGTTCACATTTTGTTCCTGGGCTTGAGGCTCTTTCATGCGGCCAATCGGTGTCGATCTTTTTGCGGGCGCGGGCGGTCTGAGCCTGGGTTTTGAGCAAGCTGGATTCGATATTTTAGCGGCGGTTGAAATTGATCCAATTCATTGCGCTACGCATGAGTTTAATTTCCCCCGCTGTAAAATGCTTTGCCGCGACATCTCAATCGTTTCGGCGAAGGAAATTCGCGCTGCTGCAGGAATAGGTCGCCGTGAAGTTGATGTAGTTTTTGGCGGGCCGCCTTGCCAAGGCTTTTCTATGATGGGAAAGCGAGCATTCGACGACCCGCGTAATTCGCTAGTGCTGCATTATGTGCGTATTGTGCGTGAACTTAGTCCCAAATACTTTGTTTTCGAGAACGTGAAGGGACTTACCCACGGCAAGCACCGTCAGTTCCTGGATGAAATTGTCGAAATTCTTTCTAAAGATTACGACATTTTGTTGCCGTATCGTGTGCTAAACGCAGCGCAACATGGTGTCCCGCAAGATCGTAAACGGCTCTTTCTAGTTGGCGCCCGAAAGGGGCAAGCCCTTCCGAATTACCCAGATATCGCCGCGCCGGTTACAGTCGAAGACGCGCTCGCCGATATTCCTGACGCTGAACGGTTCCTAGAACTGATTGATAGCGACAGTGTTATGACGAAGTTTGGTAAGCCATCTTTCTACGCTCGCGCTTTGCGTGAAATGGACGATCAACTTTTGCATTTCGGATATAAGCGCAAGTATGATCCGCGAGTTCTGACGTCGAGCATGCGAGCAGACCATACAAAGTTGTCTCGCAAACGGTTTGCTGCGACTAAGCCAGGACAAACAGAGCCTGTTAGCCGCTTTCATAAGCTTGACCCCAAAGGGGTGTGTAACACGCTGAGGGCCGGCACCAACACAGATCGGGGTGCTTTTACCTCGCCGCGTCCGATTCACTATCTTTTTGATCGCTGCATTACGGTGCGTGAAGCCGCGCGCCTACATTCCTATCCTGATTGGTTTCGTTTCCACGTGACGAAATGGCATGGTGGAAGGCAGATTGGAAACTCTGTGCCGCCAGCACTAGCGCGAGCAATGGCTGAAATGATTATGAAGGCCATGCGAGTGCGGCCAACTGCTCCAACGAAGGTATTGGAACTCGGCGACCCTGCGCTTTTATCGATGACGTTGGCGCAAGCAGCCCAATACTACGGCGTTCCGACCAGCGTCATTGGCAAACGTGATCGTAATTACGCTAAAGAGAGAGCACATGAGCGCCGCGCGGCCTAAGTCTGAAAGTCGCTACGCTGCGATTATTGAGAAAATTTTCTTCGCTCATTGGAAGAAAGGGATGAGCGAGTTCGAGTTTGAGCGCGTAGAAATCAAGGACTGGGCAGATAAGCTAAAAATCACCGTTCCGGAAAATGTGGGCGACGTGATTTATAGCTTCCGCATGCGGAAGCCGCTGCCCGAATCTGTGCGCAAAACAGAACCCAAGGGTATGCAGTGGCATATTCGACTGGCTGGCCGGGGTCGATATCGCTTCAAGCTTGCGAAGGAAAACAGAATCGTTCCTCGTCAGGAATTGCTGACCATCAAAATTCCAGACGCTACGCCTGAGTTGATTGGCTCTTATGCCCTTGATGACGAACAGGCACTGCTTGCTGTGGTTCGGTACAATCGGCTGATCGACATATTTCTCGGCTTAACGACGTATTCGCTGCAGAATCACTTACGGACAACGGTAAAGGGTTTTGGCCAGATAGAGATCGATGAATTGTACGTCGGGCTAGACACACAGGGGTGCCATTACGTTATCCCGGTGCAGGCTAAGGGCGGCAAAGACCAGATATCGATAGTTCAAACTGAGCAAGACATTGTGACATGCGCGGAGAAATTCCCTGGCATTAAGTGTCGCGCGATCTCCGTGCAGTTTATGGCCGATGATATTGTCGCCCTATTTGAACTGACCATCGACAACGACGAGGTGAAGGTTGTTGAGGAGCGACACTACAAGCTAGTTCCCGCAGAAGAACTTGATAAAGACGCAATCCGCTCTTATCGAATTAAGTGATGTTTGCCTCGATCACTTGTCCAGCGATGCAGTTAAACAAAAAGCCCAGTGCGTGAGCACCGGGCCTTTGTTTTTGAATGATGGTGGAGCTGGACGGAATCGAACCGACGACCTCTACAATGCCATCCGACAACAGCATGAATCCTTAGTGTTCCTTGTGATTCCGCAACTGTTATGAATCAACAATTTGGTTGACCGGATGATTCCGCAGTAGTGAATAGAAGACCTCGGGTTTCCGTTCTGGCGCTTACGCCACGCTTACGTAGACCCCTATTGTAGAGGTCAGAATGTCACGGCTCCTTACCCGCATTACCAAACGAGTAGTTGATAGCGCAGCACCCGAAGCAAAAGATTACGTGCTTTGGGATAATGAGCTTCCAGGGTTTGGACTGCGCGTTTATGCATCAGGAAAGAAAAGTTACCTCATTCAATATCGGCACAATGGCCAGTCGCGCCGATTCTCTCTGGGCCTTAGTGGCCCGTTGACGCCTGAGGAAGCCCGCAAGCAGGCTAAGATTCATTTAGGCAAAGTCGCAGATGGCGCAAACCCCGCCCAAGAGAAGGCTCAATCCTTTCTTGACCCCACTATCAACGAACTTTGCGACCTTTACCTAAAAGAAGGGCCGATGCTCAAACCCCAGAAGAAGGCCTCAAGCTGGAAAACAGACCGCAGCGGCATCGAGCGTCACATTCGCCCTCTCTTGGGTCGTCGCAAGCTCGCTTCGCTCTCCAAGGTCGATATTCAGCGTTTTCAGGCCGATGTAACGGTGGGCAAGACGGCTACTGTCGAGAAGACGGGTTTCAAAGGTAAGGCGGTCGTTCGCGGAGGTTACGGAATCGCTGGGCGCGTTACGGCCATGTTAGCGGCCATGTTGAACTTTGCGGTCGAACGGGGACTGCGGGCCGATAATCCGGCGCATAAAATACAACTCAACAAGACAAACAAGCGGGAACGCTTTTTGTCGAACGATGAACTTGCCAAGCTTGGAGAGGTGCTGCGGACGGAAGCCAAGAAGGAACTCTCCAAGCTCTCCGTAGCAGCGATCTTACTATTGCTGTTTACCGGCTGCCGCAAATCCGAGATTTTGACTCTTCGTTGGCGCTTTATCGACTGGGATCAATCTCTCTTGCGGCTCCCTGATAGCAAGACAGGAGCGAAGGTCGTGCCTTTAGGCCAGCCAGCGCTCGACCTGCTGCGAACCTTACCGCGAATCGAAAATGACCCTTTCGTGTTTCCATCACCCCGTGAGGGACGGCACTTGGTGGGGCTTCAAAAGGTCTGGGAACGGGTGAGAGAGGCGGCCAACTTAGAAGGGGTAAGGCTGCATGACCTCCGCCACAGCTTTGCATCTATGGCTGTCGCCGGAGGAGCTAGCCTCTACATGGTCGGCAAAGTGCTAGGCCACAAGGACAGCCGGACCACTGAAATTTACGCTCACATTGGGGCCGATCCGCTCAAGGTCGTGGCAAATGAAACTGCGAACAGACTGGTCGGATTCCTAAATGCGACGCCCAAACCTCAGGAACCACATAAGCAAATGGTCGCCGAGTGAGGCCTGTTACGTAACGTATACGTGGAGTCTACTTACAGAGATCGCGGGCTAAGCGGTGCTTCGAGCGATGTCTAGCTACCCCTCGCACGTATACGCGCCAATCTACCATCCTCACCAATTCTGATTCTTTGCCAGGTGAGAAAAACTGCGCACGTATACGTGGGGTCAATGGCTTGGCCTTAAGTTTAGCTAAATTGATCGTAGCTGGCCCGTCGTGCCTGTAGTCATTTAAAAGCTTAGTTTTTTACTGCCTTGGTGCAGGTTGGGCCTGTGGAACCTATTTGCGTATAGCAGAACCTAATGTCGTCGCCGTCGATTACCCAAGCGGCTGTAAAATCCCGCGGATTTAGGGGAACAGAACTTGTAGCGATTCCGCTAGCCTTCGCGGGAGCTGGGATAGGGCTTGGGTTTGGGTTAGGAGTCGGTTTTTCATCACTTCTCATTTGCTGGGCATCAACGTTGCTCGCGTAACCTAAACCGAGACTCAGAGCAAATCCCGCCGCCACTGCCATTTTGTTGCTTAAGAATTTCATATCAGCCTCTTGAGAAAGTTAGCCCTAAGGCGGAATGCCAATAGGTTTGGGCTTGTCGCCCAAAATCACGGTAGGTGGACTCCGCCTGCATTTTCTCCTGTTAGAAATGACAGGTCTGGCGTGATGTTTTCGGAAGTACGTCCATGTCCGCAGGATTAGAGGGGGGGGGGCGATCAACCAAGATTGCCGGAATTCCTAAACGCGACGCCCAAACCTCAGGAACCACATGAGCAAATGGTCGCCGAGTAAGGCCTGTTACGTAACGTATACGTAAGGTCAGGTTCTTGCGACTTGGCACGTTACGTATAGGTGATTATCTGAGACGCATTACGTCGTCCGATGGTGGATTTGCACCTATACGTAAGGTAGGGCATTCCATTGACGTTTTTTGGGGCACACTACGTAGTATGTTACCTGATTACGTATATCGAAGCGCCAGCACGTAAGCCCAATTTCAAATGCCCGTTATTCCTGTTCCGCCCGGTGATTTTTTCGCCCTCTTTGGGGGTGTAACGCGGCTCTATCAATCCCCCTCTTCGTGGGAGGCGAGCACTGAGTTTGAGAAAAGGATAATCGCTCCCGCAGCGATTTCCATCTTCCGGCATATGGGGGGAGAAAGCGTTACAATAACGCGCGAAGAATTAGATATTATTGCCTCAGGCCACCCTGACCGAATTGCCCTCGCCACAAAGGTACGCGATCTAAACTACGGGCTTACAACGGCTGGGCACATTCTTGTTTACGTCCTCCGTCTTGCCAAACACATGCCCCGATTGGCAAGCGCAGCAACAGCAATGCGTATTCTTGAATGGCGATATTGCACACCAGAGTACAACTGGCCCGCATCTCCTACGTCGATCAAGAATGCATGGCGGAAATATCGACCCGTCGCCCATTTCATCGGTGCGATAGGTTTCATGCAGGATGAATATGCCAGTCTCACGCAGATTTTTCCGTTTACAGTCGACGCTAGCGATCAAAACGCTGACTACGTTCGCACGGACCCCGACATTATCCCGAAAATATTGGCTGAGAATGAGCAGATTGAAGCCCGAATCGCTCATGCGCGTGCGTTTACGTTGCCCCGATACTTTGCTTATGCAGAGGCCTTAAGACGTGCTGGTGAGGCGCATTTTGCTGCTGGGCAGGACGTTCACGGCCACGGTCTGCTCGATCCAGAAACGTCGTGGCGTATACCTGGTGGATTCTCACTTCCGAGCATCAATGTGGACCTCGTGCCGCTCGGTGACGCCGAACTCAAGGCTGCAGGCGCGAATTAAGTTCAAATGTCGAGTGGGTCAAAATCACTTTGACCTCGGGCGTGGTTAGAGTCTGTTTGCCTAAATGTACGTAGCGACCATTCGCCCTCAATCTTCCTCCATCGCCGTTTCGCAACAAGGAGGAAAACATGGCGTCACTTACGACCACTAAACTACGTGCCCCACATGCAGCAGCCTATGTAGGCTTGTCACCATCGACACTGGCAAAAATGCGGTTGCGAGGTAACGGCCCGATCTATTCCAAGGCCGGGCCGCGTGTTGTGATTTACGACAAGGCCGATCTGGACGCATGGTTAGATGGCCAAAAACGGCGCTCTACGGCGGAAGAGTAAGGCTGGGGTTTTCCGGCCATGGCCGATTTCGGTGCGCAACCTCAAAAGAACTACGGAATTGTCCCGTGTTGGGTCATGAAACTGACCGACGTTAAGCCCGGTCCAAAGGCGCTGTATGCCAGCCTGTGTACCAATGCTGATACGCAGGGGCGCTTATGGCGGTCCCTAGATCGCCTCGCCATAGAGTTCGATGTTACCCGGCGGCAAGTCATGCGCTGGATAAATGATCTGGAGGCGTCGGGCTTGCTGGTGCGGTTTACGCTGCCGCGAAAGATATTCCTTGTCATTCGCGATCCAGATGGACGCGACTGGGCACGGAAAACAAACCTCGTATCGGTTGCCAATCGCCGCGCCGTATTTGCCAAACTAGGAAAGGAAGGCGCGAATAAGCGTTGGCATTGCGCGACACCAAAGTCGCAATCAGCGGACAAGAATGTCCAAGCTCCCGCGACACCTATGTCGCCTAAACATAACCTTCTGAACAAACCTATCTTAACAGAAGAAAAGGCTCTGCAAGAAAGAGTAGGGGGCGCGAATGGTGCCCCCAAGGGGCGACTGCATGGTTTGAGACGCTTGAACTCAAGCCCACACGCTGAGGCGGCCCAGGAAGCACTAAACCGCCTTGGGGCAGAAATCGGTTGGGATGCTGTTTGGGCTCTACAGACGCAACAGCGTCTTGCGGCGCGTCTTGTTGCCGACAATCCGGGAGTACTGAGTGAAGCTGACGCCCTCTCTGTGGTTTCGCTCCATAACGGCTAGTTCTCGAAAGTTTTTTCCGGACGCCCTTCTATCGTGCCCACTTTCTAAGACCACTCGGTCGTTCATCATTGCATGTAGTCCATACGCCGAGTTTGCCTAGACCTGAGATTGATTGTGAAGGTGGCGAGTGTGTGCCATTCTGCAACCTGCAGGGGACGCGATTACAATCGAAAAGTAAAAATCGATGGGCTTTCTTGAGTGGTTTTCAATTCAGCTAGTGGCGTGGGGCGTTAAGAAGGCCGCAGACGCGGGATATGACCAACAGCTTAAGTTTTGGCGTAGAGCGCGCAAAACGAAAGAAGTCAGAGCTGCGCTCGATGCGGCCCTAAAAAAGGTGTTCGATAAATATGTCTTCTTGGATCGACCGGACGCTTTTCTCGAGCTAGAGCCGATTTTGCGCGTTGAAATGGAGCGCGTACTTACGCCCGGCGCTGAGCCCAATTTAGAAAAGATCGGACAGATATTGTGCGCGGGCTGCCCTACAAGCTCTCCGCCGCACCCTGTCATTGTCGGTGATTTCCTCGTCGAGAGATTTATTCAGGAGGTGCTGTCCATCGAAGGAATGCAGCAAAAGCTTGTTTTGCTTCAGCAGTACCAAACCAATCAGAGCGTCCGCCGAATAGAGCGGAAAGTAGATCAGGTGTTGCTTGAGATGCCGACAATCCAAGCCCCATCAGCACTCTCGGTTGCAGAGCGTGCTCGCATCACTGCGACAGCAGAGCAAAGCGCCCCCGGCCTACTTGAGTGGCCGCAAATTTTACCGACCGGAGAATGGATATCCCGTCCGGAAGAAAAGATTGTTGTTGATCGCATCGAAACAGAAAACTTTTCCTGCACCATTCTTCTGGGTGTGCCCGGAGCGGGTAAAAGCGCATTGTTGGCACGCGTAGGAAAGCATTTCAAAGTCAAGGATGGCTACACTGTAATTGCTATTAAAGCAGATCAGCTACCGGTATCGGTCCGTGACGATAAGACTTTGGGAAAGTCTTTAGGCTTAGAGGCATCAGCCGCGAGAACCATATTGCGTTTGGCAGTCGATCAAAAGGTAGTCGTTCTCGTAGATCAACTCGACTCTGTTGCTGATCTGGTTGATCTAAAAACCGAGCGGCTCAATGCATTGATCGACTTGGTTCATGCGCTTGCCAATCACCCCAATGTCCACGTTGTATGTTCGTCGCGCATCTTCGAGTTCCACCATGATCTGCGGCTTTCGCAACTTGAGGGAAGCGAAGTTATTTTGGGTCTGCCTAAATGGGAAGAAATCTCCGAGATCTTAACAAAGCATGGCGTCGATACCGCGTTGTGGCCGCATGATAGGTGCGAGGCAATCAGAGCACCGCAATTTCTCAAGATTTTCCTATCCCTTAAACAAGCTCTCGGTACTCAAGCAATTCGCTCGACTTATGTCGGAATGCTTGACCAATTGTGGGACGCATATTTGCCGGAAGTCGCGCACAGAAATCTTGTCATGCAGATTGCGCATGATATGGCCGATGACGAACAGCTTTTTGAGCCAGTAGCGCGGTATGACGGAAGCTCGCAACTGATTGCGGATGCCGTAAAGGTTGGCGTTCTAAGAACTGAGTTAGACGGAACACGTGTAGGTTTTGCTCATCAAACCTTTTTCGACCATGCCTTAGCTCGCGGCTTTATACGTGATCGTACCTCACTTAGCGAATACGTCATTCAGCATCAGGACTCGCTGTATCCTCGGCCGCGTGTGTGGAGCCTGCTAACGTATCTTAGAGAGGCGGACCCAAACACTTATCAAAATGAGGTGCAGGCTATCTGGAAGAATGCTGTGTTGCGAACGCACCTTCGTTACCTCCTTATTGACTTTCTAGGTTCGCGCTCCGACCCATTCCCTTGGGAATTGCTTATCGGTCGGGAATGCCTTCAACACGACGATACTGTCATAAGAATGGCCAACGCTTCTGGAGATAATGAAGTGTGGTTTAAAGAATTCGCCACAGGTCCTCTCCTAGACCTCATGCGCAGCGGCGATCAGCGCCGACGTTCAATAGCGTCGAACCTGCTGCAACGTGCACTACCGTTTGCGCGCGAGAAGGTATTGGCGTTGGTTGAAGCGCATTGGAACACTGATGCAGCAATCGGCAATTTGTTCTGGGTGCTTGAAAAGATGTCTGAGTGGGATGACCGAGCAATCCGACTGATACAGCCATTTGTCGAGGCAAACGAAATTGCCGATAATTACGTGTGTGAACTTGCGACCATTGTCGGCCGCTCGCGACCCGAAGATGCCGCCCACTTTGTAAATAAACGGCTTATTTGGCGAGTGGACCAGTTAAAGGCAGATAAAGAAGCGCTCGATAATTACATCAGAAATCAAAATGACTGGTATCAACTGCCTGCTGTCGCGGAAGCAGCTCCAAAAGAATTTCTTAGTGAATGCTATAAGTGGTTCTTTCCTGCGGTAGATGTCATTAGCTGGGGCGAGCCTACACCAACTGCCTTTAGGCATTGTTACGTCTATGGAGATTTCGAGGACGGCACCGATAGTGGTCGTCAGAGCGTTTTCGGCTCTGTCTATGAAGCTCTCAAGGGAAGCGCACAGAGTGATGCTGATGCATTCTGGGCTCTTACCGAGAGGTGGCGTAGTCAAGAGATTGATCTGATCCAGCGGATGTTAGCGCGCGCGTTTCGCGTAATCGCGAAAACGCATCCCCACCATGCGGTGGAGTTTTTGCTTGCGGATCGACGGCGCTTTGAACTCGGTGAGTCGGGCGGGCGTCATGCAGAAACGCGCGCCCTTATCTCTGAAATTTGTCAGAGCGGGAATATGGCGATTGTTCTAAGGCTATTTACTGCCGTTGAGGCATGGCAACTTGCCCCCGAAAAAATTAAAGGGGACACTGCGCCAGACAGGGCTCGTTATAAGAAATGGCATCGTGCGGCGCGACTTCAGTTACTGACCGCATTTGCTCGTGATCTACTTACCGATCAGCAACGCAAATTTGTTGACGAGGAACTGCGAGCATTCCCAGAACACGAAGATGAATTGGGCGGGGATGGAATTACTGGAGGCTTCATAAAGAGCCGTGTGTCTCTCTCTCAAATGGATGCAGCAAAGGACGCGGACATTATTAAGGTGATTTTGGAGACGCCGGACAGCTGTGAAGACTTAGATTTTCGCCGTCAGATCGGTGGAAGCCGTCAACTTGGGCAGGAGTTCCATGGCCTTGCCAAGGCAAATCCCAGGCGGGCGCAAAAAATCGCGCTTCAGCTACCTGTTGAGAACTACACAGTTTATGCGGAATATGCAATTCAAGGTATAGGGGAAGCGAATATCCCTATAGATGAAATCATTGCGCACGCTCGTTCCCAAATCGCGCGCGGTCATAAAGGTCGCAACTACATTACGGCTTTTGCTGAGGCACTCCCTAAGAACATCAAGAAGCCTGCGGGACTCCCTCAAGACATCATTGATCTGTTCCTCTCTCATCTTCGCGATACAGATGGCGAACGCATTGTGCAGGAGGGCAATCGCAAGAAAGATACCACCCGCTCCATAATTTGGGATCAAGGGGGCGCAATTATGGTGCCACACGGAAATTATCCGCTATTGAGAGCCATATGGTGGGGATATTTGTTGCGTGATCCTTCTGATGGAAATGCTGCGCTCGATGTGCTTATCGAGCACCTTGCTCGTAAGGAAGACAAGGATGTTTGGTCCCACCTCGCAGCTTTCGATCTACAATACTTGCATTTATTCGACTACGAGCGGGTGAAAACTCTAGTGGACGGGCTGCTGAAACCTTATCCGCCGCGCGCCGACACTTTCAGTGTAATCCGTCTTTTGGCGCACACGATTACATGGTCGCGTGAGGCAGACCTTTTGGTGTGGCTGTCTGACTTCAAACACTCGACTGATCGTGACGAAGCTCTTGGATATGGTGAAGTCTTAGTGCTTCGACATTTAGCGCGTCAAAGCGACATGGCAGTGAAGGCTGCTGTTGATGAGTTGGTCGCAGGCCGTAGCAACGAGAATGCCCGACAGCTTACTGGCGCAGCCTATTCAGCCGCAAATTTGTGGGCTGAACCAGCATACAGAGATCGTGCGACCGAAATTCTCTGTGCCTTGGTGGCAACTGATAGCAAGGATACCGCACGTGCCATCATTGATCTTTTCCGTGTCCAAAGAACGGAAATGAGTACGGATGAATGTACGCGGCAACTATTGGCCGCGCTTCACAACACTAACGTTGCACGCTTTGGCATCTCCATGACGTTCGTAATCGAAGTACTTGCAGAACTCGTGCGACAAATGCCTCAAGAGGTTTCAGACCTATGTTTCGATATTGTCCGGACAGGCAAAGAGTCCATGTCAGATATGCGAGCGGGATGGGTGCTCGATGTTGCTCCAATCACTTCTGTCGCTTTGGCTCTACAAAGGCTGGGTGATCCGTGGCGGACCAAGGGAATAGAATTGTTTGAAGAGCTGCTGAGTTGCAATGTCTATGGTGTGGACGATGTTATCAGAAGCATAGATGGCGTTTCTACGGGCGGTTCTGCGCCAAGGCCACGCCGCTTGCGGCGTCGAGTAAGGTCTGTGAGAGATAATGAGGCTAAACTCGCGTCCTAAGGTTGGTAACACTCTAGTTGGCCAGCTTTGTGAATTCCATACGCAATCCTGACGCCAGGGTGGTGTGATCTATGAGGTCGGCTGGGTGTGTGACGGAGCCCTCAGTGTTTACTGAGCCATTCAATCGAACAGTGCGTATCGGTTTCAAGTGGGGATAAATGGGTAGTGGAAATCGTATTGATGCTGACTTTGTGGAAGACGAGGTAGCACTAGCAATCCAGTCTTTCTTAACCGTAGCGAGCTTTCCTTTTCAACGATTTACGATTGAATTGTTCTCCGGACGTAGCGAACGCAGGCTCGGTGCTGATGCGCGGCTAACTAGCCGCATCGCCGGGTTTCTTCCATTCTACATGCAGTTTAAGCGACCGAGTGCGTACCCTGACTTCAGCAACGCAAAAATTGTGAAACATCGAAAGTCACTCAATCTTGAAAGTCAACCTCGTGCTTTGTATTTCTCTCTGCGAGAAAGAATGCCGCATCATGATGATTTCCAGCACAATATTCTGTACCGCTTACGCCAAGGGCTGATCACGCAAGGTCAGGGCGATGCAGCCTACGTCTGTCCACTGTTCTTAGATCGTATTCCGTACATGTCTGAGATGCACAGGATGGGCGTCTATCGTCGCATGAGTTTCTGGCGCGATTCTCCGTGGGATTGGGAAGACCTATTGGTGAACGATAATGGCCAGGCAATTGAATTCTCACGCATACCAATCTTGCGTGAGCATGTCTCGATTCCGCCACATGCTTTAGTCACTGACGCGAAGCATAGCTATAGCTTTAGCGAGAATGGCACTGACCTTTGTTTTCATTCGCCGAAGGAAGTGCCCGAGTTAGCAACAAGCCTTGCAGAGTTCTTAACGAATCTTTCTCTCCGCTTTCTTAGTGGCGACGGCAAGGTTTCGCAGAGCAATGCAGGAGACGTCCTGGCAAAATTAGCTCGCGATGCCACGCCCGCTTTCGTTGAGCAGATTAGTGGCGATGATGCGATAGGCGATTGGTTAGCTTGGGGTCATTTCCTGCGCACCGAGTATCGGATTGAGCAGTTCGCATTTATCCGTTGGAAGAGCGACGGTGTTTGAAATTCTAGGTTGCGGGTGGTGGCGAGTAGCGTCGCCCAAATGCTTGCAGTAACTATGTAAGAATCGCCCGTTGGGGATTGATCGGGCTGTCCGCTTGTTTCGTGACAGATGTTGTGCGTCAACAATGGACCAACTCGCTTGGGGAGGCGCACTAGCTAAGGGCGATGCATGACAGACAATTCATTACAGACAATTCATTTTTCATCGGGCGTTGCTTACGTGGTGCTTACGCAAACGAAAATGGCTTAGCGTGGTTTTCGCTAAGCCATTGAAATGATGGTGGAGCTGGACGGAATCGAACCGACGACCTCTACAATGCCATCGTAGCGCTCTCCCAACTGAGCTACAGCCCCGACACCATCATTATGTCCGCTATATTTGGCTTATAGCGTCCTGCTGAAATCTCACGTGCAACAGGTCACGAATTTTCTCGAAAGCGGCGGCAACATAAGTAGTTGGCGCTACTGGTTCAAGACTTAAGTATTCGCGGATTAAGTCTCGTCTTTCTCGACGACAACTTCCACATCCTCGTCTTCGTCACCGAGATCCGAGGTGTCCTCAATCACGGCCTCATCCTCGTCGTCGTCAACCACGTCGACGTCTGCATCATCCGCATCCAACTCTTTATCTGCGGCTGCGGCTGCGGCCAGCGCTTTTTGTTTCTCAGCGCGCTCTTCCGCCGGACGGCGCGTGCGGAACACTTGCGGGCGTGCATTCTTCGCGCCGCATTTCGGGCAAACACCCGGCTGCTTGTTCAGATCGTAAAAGCGTGCCCCGCAGCTTTCGCAGGTCAGCTTCATACCAAGGTCAACTTTACCCACTTCAATCCTCCGGCGCCCGTGGCTTTCAATAGCTGAAGGCGGAATGACTTAAAGAGTGCGCGCCATATCTCGTGGAATTATGACAGGCACGCCAAGAGAGCGAGGCATTTGCCATTTCGGGGCGTCCAAGTCAAAGCCTAAAAGTCAGCGATTTTCCAAGGCCTTAAATAAGGGATTTTGACCTGAAATGCCTGAAATCGTCTTGGGGGCCATTGGGCGGGTGTGCTATCAGGCCGCTCTCAGGGCCGATTCCCTTGATTTTCCAGCTCTTCGCCTCGATCAAAAGCCAGAAAAGCGCGCTTAATGTCTCACGCCGGATCTCCCAAACCGCTCATGGCCGCTAAGGCCTCGGCCCTCAAGGGCAAAGCCAAAGTGCCGGGCGACAAATCCATTTCGCACCGCTCGCTGATTATGGGCGCTTTGTCGGTGGGTGAAACCAGCATCTCTGGATTGCTGGAAGGGGACGATGTGCTGCGCACTGCAGCCGTGATGGGCGCTTTGGGCGCGCAAGTAGAACGCCGCGATAACGCCGGCGACGTCACCTGGCACGTGTGGGGCCGTGGTGTCGGCGGGCTCACGGAACCGGCTGATGTGCTGGACATGGGCAACTCTGGGACAGGCGCGCGTTTAATTGCGGGCCTGCTCTCGGCTTACCCGTTCTTCTCGGTCATGACGGGTGATGCGAGCTTAAGAAGCCGCCCGATGGACCGCGTGATCAAACCGCTCAGTCAAAGTGGCGCGACATTTTCTGCGCGCGCGGGCGGCAAGTTGCCCATGGCGATCCGTGGGGCCGCGTTACCCATGGCACTGACGTACGACAGCCCAGTGGCGTCAGCGCAAATCAAGTCTGCCATTTTGCTCGCAGGCCTTCATGCGCCGGGTCGTACCACGGTGACGGAACCTGCGGCCAGCCGCGATCATACCGAACGCATGTTCAAACACTTTGGTGTTGAAGTGGAAGCGAGCCTGGTGAAACCAGGCTCGCCGGTCTATCGCGCCAGCATCATCGGCCAGCCGGAATTGTCGGGCAAACCGATCATTGTGCCGGGCGATCCGTCGTCGGCTGCATTTCCATTGGTCGCTGCGCTGTTGATTGAAGGCTCGGATATCATCATCGAGAATGTCGGCCTAAACCCCTTGCGCACCGGCCTTTTTGATACCTTGCGCGAAATGGGCGCCTCGATTGAAACGCTGAATACACGCATCGAAGCGGGCGAACCCGTAGCTGATTTGAAAGTGAAATACTCAACGCTCAAAGGCATTCGCGTGCCTGAAGACCGCGCGCCGTCGATGATTGATGAGTATCCGATTTTGGCTGTGGCTGCCGCGTGCGCTGAAGGTGAAACGCGCATGGAAGGCCTAGCGGAATTGCGTGTGAAAGAAAGTGATCGCTTGGCTGCCATGGTGAATGGCCTCGTTGCCTGCGGCGTTGATGCCGTCGCTGAGGGCGACACCATGATCGTGCGCGGCAAAGGCCAACCGCCCAAAGGTCAGGCGACCATCAATGTAAACCTCGATCACCGCATCGCCATGTCGTTCCTGGTCTTGGGTCAGGTGAGCGAGAAGCCCATCGGCATTGATGATGCGTCAGCCATTGCGACAAGCTTCCCGGATTTCATTCCGCTGATGACCAACTTGGGCGCGACCCTGCTGCAGGTGAGCGCGTAAGCATGGTTGCGATGATCGTTGCCATTGATGGATCGGCGGCATCGGGCAAGGGCACGCTTGCCAAAAGATTGGCAGCGCATTTCGATTTTGCGTATTTGGACTCAGGCTCGCTCTATCGCGCCATCGGTGTGGCGGTGTTGCGCTCAGGCGGGGACCCCACCAACGAAGCGCACGCGGTCGCCGCCGCCAAGTCGCTCGACATTTCGCAGTTCGCCCCCGCTGATTTGCGCACCGAAGCCGCCGGCGTTGCCGCGTCACAAGTAGCAGCCATCCCAGCGGTGCGCGCTGCTATCCTTCAGTTCCAGCGCGACTTCGCCCATATGCCACCCAATGGCAAAAAAGGCGTGGTGATGGACGGGCGTGATATCGGCACCGTGGTGTGCCCCGATGCTCAGGCCAAGATCTTCGTCTCCGCCTCCTTAGATGTCCGTGTTGACCGCCGGATCAAGGAGTTGCGGGCGAAAGGTGAACTGGTTATAGAGGCCCGCGTGCGGGCTGATCTTGAGGCCCGTGATGCACGGGATAGTGGGCGCAGCATTGCCCCCATGAAACCGGCCGAGGATGCCTGGCAGCTCGATACCAGCACCCTCAATGCCGACGAAGTGTTTGATTTATCACGTAAATTCGTCGCTAGCAAAATCGCATAGATCGCGGTTGAGCTATTCGTTTTTAAACAGCTGGCCCGGCTGTGCGTCGCGTCAGGGCGTATCCTAAGCGACTCGGAGATCAACTCCGAGCTTGGGTGATCGCGGGCATGGTGCCTTAGACGCCCTTTAAGACCTCCGGACCCAACCGGTGGCCAGAAATAGAAATATCGAAAGGAATACCCTCACATGGCTTCAACAGCCGCTGCGGTGAAAGAAGATTTTGCCGCCCTCCTCGAAGAATCATTTCAAAAGAACGACAGCATTCAAGGCACCGTGCTTCATGGCACCGTGATCCGCATCGATGACGACGCCGTCCTGGTGGACGTGGGTCTGAAGTCGGAAGGCCGTATCCCCGCGAAGGAATTTTCGCGCGGCGGCAAAGAGCTGGAACTGAAAGCTGGCGACCGCGTTGACGTGTTCGTTGAACGCTACGAAGACTCAGAAGGCCTGATCATTCTGTCGCGCGACAAAGCACGCCGCGAAGAAGCCTGGAACAACCTGGAAGGCCAGCACAAAGAAAACGCTCGCGTCGAAGGCATCATCTTCGGTCGCGTCAAAGGCGGTTTCACGGTCGACCTCAATGGCGCTGTGGCCTTCTTGCCGGGCAGCCAAGTGGACATCCGTCCGGTGCGCGATGTGAACCATCTGATGGGTTCGCCGCAAACCTTCCAAATCCTGAAAATGGATCGCGCACGTGGCAACATCGTTGTCTCGCGCCGCGCTGTGTTGGAAGAAACCCGCGCTCACGAGCGTTCGAAGCTGATGGAAGACCTGAAAGAAGGTCAAGTGCTGGACGGCGTTGTGAAGAACATCACCGACTACGGCGCGTTCGTCGACTTGGGCGGCGTGGACGGCTTGTTGCACGTCACCGACATTTCGTGGAAGCGCGTCAACCATCCGTCAGAAGCTCTGTCGGTTGGCCAGCAAGTTAAAGTGCAAGTCATCCGCTTCAACATGGAAACCCAGCGTATCTCGCTCGGCATGAAGCAGCTGGAAGCTGATCCGTGGGAAGGTGCAGTTGCGAAGTACCCGAAAGACCTGCGTCTCAAGGGCCGCGTGACCAACATCACCGACTACGGCGCATTCGTGGAACTGGAGCCGGGCGTCGAAGGCTTGGTCCACGTTTCAGAAATGAGCTGGACGAAGAAGAACGTGCATCCGGGCAAGATCGTCTCTACATCGCAAGAAGTCGACGTCATGGTCTTGGATGTGGATCAAGAGAAGCGCCGTATCTCGCTGGGCTTGAAGCAGACCATGGAAAATCCGTGGGCCTCGTTCCAAGAAAAGTTCCCGGTGGGCGCTGTCATCGAAGGCGAAATCAAGAACATCACCGAGTTCGGTCTGTTCGTGGGTCTCGACGGCGAAATCGACGGCATGGTGCACTTGTCCGACCTGTCGTGGGAACAAGAAGGCGAAGTGGCCCTCAAGTCCTACCAAAAAGCGGGCCGCGTTTCAGCGAAGGTGCTGGATGTGGACGTTGAGAAAGAGCGTATCTCGCTCGGCATCAAGCAACTCACCGGCGATCCGTTGGCCGAAGCAGCCGTTGGCTTGCAAAAAGGTCAAATCGTCACCTGCGTCGTCAAAGAAGTGGGCGAGTTCGGCTTGGAAGTTCTGGTCAACGATTCACTGCCGGGCTTCATCAAGAAGAACGAGCTGGCCAAAGAACGCTCGGAACAACGCCCCGACCGTTTCGCCGTTGGCGAGAAGGTCGATGCGCGTATCATCAGCATCGATGCCAAGTCACGCAAACTGACGCTCTCGATCAAGTCGCGTGAAGTGGAAGAAGAAAAGCAAGCCATGGCCGACTTCGGTTCGACCGATTCGGGCGCCTCGTTGGGCGACATCCTGGGTGCTGCGATTAAGCAAAAACAGAAAGAAGCTGCCGATAAGGGCAAAGACTAAGCTTCTGATCCTGTCTTTTTCAGGCAAATCAGGCGGGCGCCCCCTCAAAAGGGCGCCCGTTTTGCGTTTTAAGCCTGAAATCTGCCGTGGAAAGCCAAGAAACCGTGACTTTTGAGGGGGTTAGGCCACCGACCGTCTTGACTCTGGGCAAATCTCACCCCATCCTTAGGGCTATCCTGTTGATGTAGCGGCGTTTTTAGGGTCGCTGTCGGGCAGGAGGGGGATCGACCAATGACGAAGTCAGAGCTCATTGCCCATATCGCCTCGCGCAACCCGCATTTGTACCAGCGCGATGTGGAACGCATTGTGACCAGCATTTTCGATGAGATTTCAAAGGCCTTGAGCCGCGGTGACCGTGTGGAGCTCCGTGGGTTCGGCGCATTCTCGGTCAAACACCGTGACTCACGCGTGGGCCGTAACCCACGCACCGGTGCATCTGTCGCTGTGGCTGAAAAGGCTGTGCCTTATTTTAAGACCGGTAAGCAACTGCGCGACATGATGAACGGCTAAGCCTTACGGCAGTTGTTCATTCAAAAGGCTTTCAAGTGAAGATCATCAACACACTCATCGCCTTCATGCTGGCGGTGCTTGTTGTGTTGTTCGCAGTCTCAAACCGCGATGTCGTGGTGGTGCAGATCTGGCCCTTTGCGTTGCGGATCGAGGCTGGCCTTTACGCCATCATTCTCTTGGCGGTGTTGATTGGCTTTATCTTCGGCGCGGTTGCTACCTGGATGGGTGGGCGTCGTAAGCGTGCTGAATTGCGGGCGGCCAAAAAACGCCTGCGCGATATGGAGCAAAGCCTGGCCAAGCAGCAGGCGGATCTCGTTGCAGCTCGCGCAAAAGCTGAACTGGTTCAGCCGCCGCAGCCTTAGGCCGGGCCTTATAAATATAGCATCGTGGTTTTCCACTTCTCCCTTTGCGGGATGAAGTGTGGTAAACCCGCCGCCATGACAACACGCTCCCTTTCAAACATCAAAAACCCCATTTTCTGCGCCCTCGATACCGCTGATCTCGGGCAAGCCACCTCATGGGCCGCAAAGCTGGCCGATACAGTGGGCGGCGTGAAGTTGGGTCTCGAATTTTTCAACGCGCAAGGCCCCAAAGGCATCAAGGAAGTCATGCGCGCCAGTGAATTGCCGGTGTTCCTGGATTTGAAATTCCACGACATTCCAAATACCGTCGCGGGTGCTGTGAAATCCGTCGTGCCGTTGAAACCGGCGATCATCAATGTGCACTGCGCTGGCGGTCGCGTGATGATGGAAGCAGCAAGCAAAGCCGCGCGCGATGCGGCCGAAGCCCATTTGGTAGACCGCCCGCTGGTGATTGGTGTGACCGTCCTTACCAGCATGGACGATGCAGACTTAAATGAAATCGGCGTGCCGGGTGCCACCTTCGATCAGGTCCGCCGTTTGGCAGAATTGGCAAAGATTTCAGGGCTCGATGGTGTGGTCTGCTCGCCGCATGAAGCTGAAGCCTTGCGCAAGGATTTAGGCCCGAACTTCAAACTTATCACGCCGGGTGTGCGCCCCGTGTGGGCGGCCAGCAATGATCAAAAACGCATTATGACGCCCAATGAGGCGATTAATGTCGGCGCTGATTATGTGGTGATCGGCCGACCCATTACGGCAGCACCCGATCAAGCTGCTGCGGCCAAGCGCATCGTCATGGAGCTGGCTGCTTAACCCGCAGTCATTACGGTCTTATGTCGATTGCTGTTAAAATCTGCGGGCTCACGAACGAAAAAGGTCTCACGGCTGCGATTGATGCAGGGGCTGATTACGTGGGCTTTGTCTTCTACCGTCGTTCGCCGCGCTTTATTGATGCGGCCGATGCAGCCTCCCTTGTTTTGTCGGTGCCACGCAGCGTTACGCCAGTGGGCTTGTTCGTCGACCCCACCAATGCTGACATTGAGCAGGTGTTGAATGTCGCGCCCTTGGGCTTGATCCAGCTTCATGGCGCTGAAAGCCCAGAGCGCGTTGCCGAAATTTCCAAAACCTTCGGCGTGAAGACCATGAAAGCCTTGGGCGTCGCCTCGCAAGCCGATGTGGTCGCCTCATCTGCCTATGTTGGTGTCGCCGATTGGTTGTTGTTCGATGCCAAGCCCGCCAAGGATGCCACCCGCCCTGGTGGCAATGCCGTGGCCTTCGAGTGGGCGCTGATGAAGGGCTATCTCAGCCATACCCCGTGGATGTTGGCCGGGGGCCTTACCGCCGCCAATGTCGCCGAGGCCATTGCCGCGTCGGGGGCCAGGGCCGTGGATGTGTCCTCGGGTGTAGAGACCAAACCCGGCGTGAAGAGTGCTTCTAAAATTCGCGCGTTTATTAAAGCCGTCAGAACCATCCACGCTTAGAAAAGCGTAAAACCCCTCTCTATCCTATTGATATTTATGGTTTTAGGCCCAACGTTCGGGTCTTGGGTTCAAGCCCAACGCGGGGTATAAGACCGCCTCGCTTTGACGCAGGATTTGACGCGCGCGGCGATTTAACTGAGCAGTTTCGAAGGTTTAACAGCGGATGACTCTGGTGCAGACCCCCAACACGTTTCGCGCAGGTGCAGACGAAAATGGCCATTTCGGCATTTTCGGCGGGCGCTATGTGGCAGAAACGCTGATGCCGCTCATTCTAGAAGTGGAAAAGGCTTACAACGCCGCCAAAGCTGACCCGAAATTCCAAGCCGACATTAAATCGTACAACGCGCATTACGCGGGTCGCCCCAGTGCCTTCTATTTCGCTGAGCGCCTGACGGAAAATTTGGGTGGCGCGAAGATCTACTTCAAGCGCGAAGAGCTGAACCACACCGGCTCTCATAAAATCAACAACTGCCTGGGCCAAATTCTGTTGGCCTTGCGCATGGGTAAGAAACGCA